>Ga0315338_1000005_pt1 | contig 1929080 bp, 1634 predicted proteins | sample ASW8metaG_FD_204518 | JGI IMG/M metagenome (GOLD analysis project Ga0315338, IMG submission 204518) | Ammonia-oxidizing marine archaeal communities from Monterey Bay, California, United States - ASW #8 | ecosystem: Environmental > Aquatic > Marine > Coastal | place: USA: California...
CGTAGTTTGAATGGATACCATCGATCAGTTCCAGATAATCCGGCGCTGCGGTATCGACGAACACCACTTCATTCCGGCTGAGATCGACATTGGTGTCGGTAAAATAGGTGAACTCTCCACTCGCATCGATCACCCTTTGCTCGAATTGCGGCACCAGCGTCGGATTGCTGGCGAGCGCCGGATTCAGATCCGCCGAGTACAAAATACGAGGCTCGATCTGTTCGATCATCGGGCGTACGCGTTTTGTTCGGAAGAGGTTCAGGATTCTGCTCCAGGTGTCAGGGTCGTTTGTCGCGGTTATTGCGGCTGTGGTATCGGTTGCTTGTCTTTTCGTGCAGCTGCAGTCGAACCGCCTGCCGTTGCATCGAATTGGGTATCGACTCTGAGTGCCGTCTGTTCATTGCCAGGTGATACCGTTTTTCGGGGAGCAGCAGGCAATGGTGCGGCGACCGGCGCCGGAATATTGGTCAACTCGGCTCGACAGCGTAGTCCGGAGGGCATCGCGCCATCCGGGTTCGGCAGGGTCGCGCGCACACGGAACGTGTTGCTGGCGCCATCGATGACCGAATCCACCAGAACGACCTCGGCGATCAGCGCTGGCGCATTTGGCAATTCCGGCATTACTGTGACGACTGTGCCCATGCTTACCGTGCCGAACAATGTTGACGGCGCTACTATCTCGACACGCAGCGGATCCGTCTTGATGATGCGGAATAACGGATCGTCCTCAATGCGTTCACCCACGGAAACATAGCGATCGACAATAATTCCATCGAAAGGCGCGCGTATGGTTCGCATTTGCAACTGCGCATTAGCCAGATTGAGTTCTCTTTGCCAGACGTGTTGCTGCTCGCGTGCCTGGGCAAGTCTTTCCACCGCCATGTGCGAGTCTGCGCGTGCCTGCTCGAGCGCTTCCTTGGATACAAAATTCAGCGCTACCAGTTCCTGTGCTCGTGCCAACTTATGGCGAAGGAAGTCCGCATTTGCCTGCGCTGCGCGGACCTCGGCGTCGGCCTGAGTGCGTGCCTGCGCTACCTCGACTGAAGCTCGTTCGACGTTTGCGCGCAAGTGCGCGAGTTCCTGATTTTGTTCGACCCGATCGCCGCGCTCGCTAACGATAGACGAAACGACTCCAACGACTGGACTGCCGATTTCCGCGGTCTCATCGGGCTCGATCACACAACCCAATACTTGCCTCGACTGCCTGTTGCCGACCGTCAATCCTGGCCGCTCTCCAGTCAGAAGTGCCGCTCGATTGCTTACGTCGCCCGATTCGCCGTCATTCATGGGCCGATGCAGGTCCTTGACTGAGGGTTCGTCTTCCCGATTGGAACGTTTCAGGGTATCGGCACTTGCGACCTGTATTCCATTGATGCCGCTAATTTCGGAGTCGTCGGGTTTTGCCCTTCTCGTTTCAGATCGAGGCGCGTAGATGGACCGTTTGTCCACTTTCGTGTCGTTGTCGGATGACAGGTATCGCGGTGCGACGAGGAAGACAATCCCGACAACCAATGTGACGAGGATTAAGGGGGCGATGATTTTCGCGCGGCTGATGTTCACTCTACGTGCCCTCCGATTGCCAAATCGCGGTCTGCTCGCAGATCATGCCTGAGCAAATCTGCGCGCTGCGCTTTCTGATTGTGTTCTTCCAAAACCTGCGGTGCGCCAATTGCGAGACGCACCAGCCACCTGGGTCGCTCCAATCCGTTGTCACCAACGCGTCGCCCGATCCATGACGGAATCAGTTTGGAGATGAACGGCTGATCCAGCGACAGCAAAGTTTCTGTGCTACCCGGGTCGCCCTGGCGGGCACAGCGTCCAAGTAGCTGGCGATCAATGCGCCTCGACGCGTTGTGTTGACAACTGATTACATGCAGACCTCCGCGGGCCGCGACCTCGGTGCCAAGCGGAATATCGGTACCACGGCCCGCCATATTCGTTGCGACCGTTATACGACCCGGTTGTCCAGCTTCGGACACGATCTCTGCCTCTCGCTGGTCGTCTCGCGCATTCAGCACGGCATGATCGAGACCGGCAAGCGAGAGCTGCTTTGACAGGCTCTCGGAATCTGCGACGGAGTCGGTACCGATCAGGACCGGGCGACCGTTACCCCCAATCTCTGCTGCCCGACTGACAACCGTACGCCAGAGCGCGTCGCGGTTGGGCAAAAGCCTGGCCGGAAGATGTTTTCTTTTACTCGGGCGCCGAAGTGGGACCTTTGTCACTCGCAGACCGTACACATAATCCAGTTCACTTTGCGCTTCCCGCAGCGTCCCGCTCATTCCTCCCAAGCGCAAATACCTCTGGAAGAAACGTTGATACGTAATCTGGGCAATGGTGACCTGATCGCCGCTGGGCTCGCAGTTTTCTTTTAGCTCAATGAGCTGATGCAAGCCGCGTGACCACACCCGCCCTTCGGCGATTCGCCCCGTCGTCTCATCGATAATGCCGACCTTTTGGTCGCGCACGAGGTAATGTCGATCACGTTGATACAGATATTGGGCGGCCAGCGCCGTGCACACGGTGTCTTCACGATGCAATCGGTTGCGCCACACTTGACCAAGCTTACTTGTCAGTTGATCGACCTTTTGACATCCGTTTGTTGTCAGTTCCGCCGACATCCGATTAGGTGCCAGTCGAAAATCCTCACCGGCCGTCAGTTGGGAGACCAGCCACATGGCCTGGCGATGATATTGCCCTTGGTGTGGGTTGACCCTTACTTCAGACAAAAGGAGTGGTACGCGCGCTTCGTCAATGAGAATACTGTCGGCCTCATCGACAATCGCCATGCACAGGCCTCTGAGCAAAGTCAGTCGCCCTGCTGATGACGCTGAGTCGACCTGATCTACGCGCGCGACGAGATCACCCTTCTCGCGGCTGCGAACCGCATTGTCGCGCAGGTAATCGAATACCAGCTCCTTCGCCGTACAGTAGGTAATATCCGCGTCATAGGCGCGCCGCCGCCGCTCACGATCGAGAGGTTGCGTGACTGCACCCACGGTCAGACCCAGTGAAGCGTACAGCGGCCGCAGCTTTTCGGCATCGCGCACAACAAGATAGTCGTTGGCTGTAATGACGTGTACCGGTATCCCCGCCAGCGCTGCAGTGCTCGCGCACATCGCTGCGACCAGTGTCTTTCCTTCACCTGTGGCCATTTCGGCCAGCCGGTTGTCCATCATGATGCGAGCTGCAATTAGCTGAGTGTCGAACGGCTGGATGCCGAGTTCTTGCGCGCAACTTGCCTTGATTGTGGCGAATGTCAGCGCCAGGAGTGGCTCGGTGAGTCCGTCTCTAGACATTCTCGCGCGCGTGTCGGACAGGTGCGCCAGCAGTTGTTCTGGCGACAGCCCACGGGTCTCTTGCTCGGCCGCATGCACGCGCGCAATAAATCGTTTGTAACGGCCATCGGCAAGACGAGAAACTCGCGCGATGGCGTCAATGCTCTGACCCGCCAGACGCGACAATACGTTTCGCTCTGGCACTGCACGTTCAGGGTAGCTCCCAAGCAGGAGTCCCGGAATAGGAAGCAAATCAGTTTTCATTGGCATGTTGAATGAAGTTCCATAAACGCCGGTCGGTTCATCGTGGGTAAATTGGTGCTTTCCATGGCATGCATCATCCGGCGGGATTGAAATGTTGAAGAAATAGCTGACGTAGAAGTCGATAGCTTTGGTTGGCGATCGGCGTGGCCTTGTGGCTGTATCTCACCCACGCGCGTCCACCGACGCGCTGCAATCTCGCTTCGGGCAACTTCAAATCCGACAGAACGACTGGTTCGATCGTGCGCAGCCCGTTCTCGTCGGCTGGGTCGGTCGCGTAAGGTCCTCCGCCACGGTCGCCCAGTGCGCGACTGGGCAGGTCATGCGTTGCGGCCGGCACATCACGAATCAGTTGTGCCTGAATTGCGTTCTCGGGTGCATCGTCGAGGCGCACACTGATGCTGCGCGTGCTCTCCCGCACCAGTGCGGCGTCGTGTTCGGAAAGTGCAGCCCGTACCCGAATCTGTTCGCTGACGAGAACATAGCCCAGTGTTTCTCCGCGACGCGCCATGGCACCAAGCAGATCGTCCTGCCTGGGTATTACCAGACGACCGCTCATTTGGGCGCGAATGTTCAGGTGCTCAATTCGTTCTTCGATCCTTTGCAGTTGATTGCGGACCTGCACAATCTCCTCGACGATATTTTCAGCCTGCAGCGGATTGGTTAGCAGGACGCTGTAGTGGTCTGCACGCAATCCGGCCAGTTTGCGGCTCATCATGTCCTGTTCCACCAGCAGCTCCTCGTCTTCCAGAACAAGCAGCAATCGGCCGGCTTCGACCTGTTCTCCGTCGCTGACCAGGATTTGCGAGACGAAGCCGTCGGTCTCGGGACGTACCTGAGCTTGGTCGGGTAGCCAGACCACACCTCTGGCCAGCGTATGAGAGGGGAACGGAACTGCGAATAGCACAGTCCCGATTACCAACACGGCGCCCGCAAGAGCAGCACGCGCACGAAATCGTGGCGTTCCAGCAGGTGCGCTCGCCAACACGCTGGAGGCCAGTCTCCATACAGGCATCACGCAAACAGTGATCAGCACGAACACTGCTGCCAACGTTCCAAGCACGACGGAGTAACTCCCAACCCAGAGCACAATCAGGGTGGAAACGAACAGTCGGTAAGCCAGCGACAAGGGCGCATACAAAACGAGCCACTTTAGCTCGCCCTTTGCGTACTCCACCGATGTTCCACCCCTTGCGCCAAGAAGTGCCAACTGTCGCAACCGTTCAAACCAGTATGCCCTGCTGCGCGGGCCAAGATTTGGCAAATCCAGTGCGTCGCACATGACGTAGTAGCCGTCGAATGGCAGCAGCGGGTTGCCGTTAAACATGACCGTAGAAACGCTGGCGATGAACATCGTAACGAACGCGATGTCGCGCACCATTCCAGGTTGCAAATTGAGCCATATTGCCAAAGCAATGGCGGCCAGAGTGAGCTCAACCATGATGCCCACTGCGCTGACGATTACTCGCTGATATCTGGCCCGGAATGCGCCGGCAGCCGATGCATCAACGTAAGGCGCGGGAACCATCACGAGAAGTGTGATACCCAACTGATGCACGTCTCCACCCCAGCGCCTGACAGCGAGCGCATGACCGAGCTCGTGCAGCGCCTTGATGACGGGAAAACTTAACCAGGCCAGTAACAGGAAATGCGGCGTACCCATGTAGCGGGTTGCAGTCACGGCCAGTGTCTGCCAGTTCGACGCGGCCACGGCTAACGCCACTGTTGTGACCGCTATCCAGATCCACAGCATTATCGGACTTAACAAGATCGCCCCAAACCGGTCGAGACGCCGGATCAGTCTTGACGGATCGCCAAGTGAAACCCGAAAAGCGAACGGATTCAGCAAAGCGCGATGGCGTTTCTTGGCACGTCTGTCGCGTCGCTCGACCAGGGTTTTTGCATTTGGCGCCATCTCGTACTTGAGCATCTCGTGTTCATCGAGTTGCGCCATCAGGTTGATCACTTCCTCTTGCGTCAACGCATCGTCGCCGAGTGTTTCGAGAAGCGTGTCCCACACGTCCTGCACGGAACACTTACCGTCGCAACGACCAATGAACTGGTAGGCCTTTCCATTTACACGAAATTGTCGATTGCCCGCACCGTCGATCAGGTGATACCAAAGTTGGTCGCGCCACTGCTGGCGCTGCACACGTACGTTGGAATTAAGCTGCGGGTGCAGATTCGATACTCGGTACCAGAGAGGGCTGAAGAGCGATTCGCGCACGTCTATGCCCCTATCGACCAGACTGCGATACGCATCCAGTCGACGAATCTATGCGTCCAGATCCACAACAGAGAGCGATCCATGCTTCGTATTTTTGCCACGCCCTGAAGGCCGGGGCGCAATGATGCCGGAACGCTGTTCAGCTTTCCTTCAACTTCGAAATAGTTCCTCCCGTCACGGTTGTTTGCAACAGGTGTGATGCGTTCGACCATGAACGACAAGGTATCGTTTGGCAGCGCCGCGAGGGCAAGCACTCCGTCCTCATCAACGCGGATATTTGCAATGTCGCGCTCATCCACTTCGACGATGAGTCGAAACTGATCGGCCGGCGCTATCGTCAGCAGCACTTCTCCTTTTTCGATTGGCGCACCAATCGACTGGCTGAGATCGCCTTCTATAACAATGGCATCAAATGGAGCGAGAACGCGACTGCGGGACAGCCGCTGCTCAAGCAACCCGAGTTGCGCACGTACTTCATCGGATTTTGCCTGGGCAATGACGAACTGCGTTCTGTCAGCTTGTACCAGTGCCGCGCTATACGTATTCTCATGTTGCGCGAGTTCGCTCTGGCGTTGCCGGATCTCCAGTTGCAGATCCTGTTCGGCGAACTCGACCATGACCTGACCGGCCGTCACAAGGTCGCCTGGCTTGACGTAGGCGTCCTTCAGAAATCCGTCAATCGGCGCCGCTAGCGAGCGCTGGATCGAGCCTTCGATACGTGCCGGCGAGCCAACCCAGTGTTCAACCGGAATCAGCAGCAAAGCCGCAAGAACCACGGCGCCGCCATACACGGCCGCCTTCGTTTGCCAGTGACCGTTGCCAAACAATCTAGCGGTAAGCTTTCGGGCGACGTGAACGATCTTGCCGAGCCATGGTCGCTCCTGATTGTGCCTGAGCTCGAGAATCGGTCCAACGATGCATGCTACGTTCTCGGCTCGCGTGATCTCTTCCTCACTGAGTGAGGTTGTTCCGCTGCGCTCAAGAGTCAGAGCGCCGAACGCACGGCCTCTGCTTACCAACGGAATCGTGCAAATCGATCCCCCATTCGTTCTGACGAACGCCGCGTGCGCGGTGGTAATACGCGGTTTCAGATTATCGGGGAAGCAAATCGTCACACCTTGTTCGATTGCTTCGTCCATTGCTTCGCCGATAGTGCGAAACAGCTCCGCCTTTGAATGAAAATCGGCACTTCGTGACACCGCAGAGACACTTGTGTAACGCTGTTCGCGAAAACCGATCGAGACCCTGTCCAATTGAAATGTTGAGGCCAGTCCGGTTACAAACGCCGTAGCCGCCTCATCAAAGCCCTCATGATCGAGCACCGTCGCCTGTAAGCGCAGCAATACGGACGACTCTCCATCCGCCAGTGACGCTGCCGGAGAGGTCAGTGCCTCGGAAATTGCCGACGCTGCTCGCTCCAGGTCGGCAAGGGCGATGCTCGCGGTACTTGAGCTGGCATGCAATTCCAGCGCGACGGCACCAACAGGATCGTTGCCGGTGCCTAGCGGAAGAGAAACGACCTGAGTGGGCTCCTCGGTGTAGGTGCCGTGCTCGTTAACGTCAGACTGAAGTGGCATGCCCGCTTCGAAGGAGGCGCGCGCGGCCGCACCCAGCTCCTCACTCTGCTCGGGCGAGGACGCGTTCTCTGCCACCACGGCAAGCGCACCGTCATCAGGATTGCTGACCATCACAGTCCCCCCGACAACACCTTCGCTTGTGCCGCAGTAGTCGTCCAACCACTCTTGCATTGACGAATTACGCATGCGAAATTTCTCTTAAACTTGCGAACGTTGCTTCAACACCGCTCGGGTGCCAAATTTCCAGCCGCAGGCTTCAAGACCTTATGTGTATGTGCATGGATATCCGCAATATTTGCGCCATACAGTGAGTCGAATTTCACGATACGAACATGTGGCCAATTGGCCCGCATCAGACGCGACGACGCTGGCTCGTCTTAAGGAAATGGGGCTCGATGAGAAGACCGTTCGTCGGCGCGCGCATAGAAACAAGTCACGCGTCACGCAAGCAATCAAGACCCCGGCCAGCAGTCCGTCGGACTCAGGATGATTCGACTGCGACGGTGCCCGAGAACAGGAATCAGCACGGTAAATATTTCACCGCTTTTCTTTGTACATATTCCCGATTTACGGGTCTGAATCGAACCCGTGTTTCGCTATCGAACACCCAAGACCATCAGACTACTAGCGCCGAGATTTCATGGTCCCGCGGATTGGCTTCTGATCCTGCTCTACGGGTAGCGCATTGCGTGCCTTGTTGCAGCACCCATTGCGCCGAAAACTGAAAATTGTGGTGAATCTCGCGCTCACTGGGAGCCCGTTAACCCGCGCAGGAGTCCGGCTTGCCGCATGCGGGACTGGATCTTGCCTCGCCTACAGTCAACCACAATTTCTTAAGCCGCTCGCCAAACGAATTAGTAGGCCAGATCTGTCGGCCCCGACGGAACCCGGGTAGGTCGACAGACGCAGTTCCTTCAGCCCGAGCGCAAAGTCATGGCATGCAAACAGGGACAATGAAAATAAGCCAAATGCTTCTGCAACTGCGATCGACAAGGCACCGACTTGTGGTGATTCTGCTGGCTCTGGTAATCCCGCTTTCGTTGCTTGCTGTCTTCGCAGTCAGCCGATTGGTGACGAACCAGCAACAGCCCGAGACCTTATCGGCTCCGAGCGTGTTCGGTCCGACGTTGGCCGCAATCCTCGGGGTTTCGACGTTGCTAGCTGGCCTGCTTTTCTTTGCCTGGTCGCGAAGTCAAGGTAGAGACGCGAACAGCCCGGCTGTGACGCACGGTGAACTACCTGAATCGCCCGATGCTTCCGAGAGCATTACCAAGAGATTCGAGCAGCAGACACGTGCGATGGCGGCGATGACGGAGCTGGATCGCGCAATTCTGTCTCGCGCAAACGCCGATCGCCTTGTCGACTGTGTGTTGCGCAATGCACTCGAGGTTCTCAACTGCCCGCTTGTTGCCGTCATCCTGATCGAACGCGACACGCCGACCAAAGGGCGAACCGTTCTTGTACACGCCGACACACCGAAGGAAATACATACAGAATCGTCCGAAATCAGTGTAGAGACAACGCAGTATCTGGCAGCCCGGCCGGACGGTGGTTCGCTCGATAATTTGCGCGACGAAATGGTACTGACGCAGCTTGTCAACCACGGCGCAGATCAGTATTTCCTGTGGCCAGTTTATTGGGAAGGTAACGTATCGGCCCTAATTGCGGTGGGACTTGCCGAAGGCAATACGCTGAGTGTTGACGATCGTACATATGGTCGCGATTTCGCGGATCGCCTGGGTGTGGCGTTGCGAACGAACTCGCTCGAAGAGAAAGTCAGGTTGCATGCACAGCTTAATTTGACTACGGCCCTTTTGACGCGCGATAGCTTCAAGAATCGCTTGTCGCAGGAGGTCGCGCGAGCGCGCCGCGAGTCACGTCAGATCGCTTTGTTGTTCGTTGATCTCGACCAGTTCAAGAAAATCAACGATGCGATCGGTCACGCTCGGGGTGATGCACTCCTGGAACAGGTGTCGCTGCGTTTGAAGAGTTGCTTGCGGGAAGAAGACATGGTGGCTCGCTTCGGAGGCGACGAATTCGCCATCCTGTTGCCGGCAATCGCCAAAGGTACGGATGCAGCCGTTGTCGCGCAAAAACTGATCACACAACTCGCGCAGCCCTTCAATTTCGGAGGTACCGAACAAAAACTGACCGCGAGTGTCGGTGCCTGCATCTGCCCTGATGATGGCAAATCAGTCGATGCCTTGTTCCGCAGCGCTGACATTGCAATGTATCGAGCCAAGTCAGCGGGTGGCGGACAGTATGCATTTTTCGAGCAAAGCACTCTGGTCAAGATACGCGATCGGGCCATGCTCGAATCGGAATTGGCCGAGGCGCTGACGAACACTGACTTGCGATTGTTCTATCAGCCGCAAATCAGCCTCGAAAACGGCCAGATCATCGGGGCCGAAGCGTTGATACGCTGGGACCATCCCAGGCGTGGGCTTGTTCAACCGGATGATTTCATAAGCGTCGCTGAGCAATGTGGTTTGATCGGGCAACTGGGCGAATTCGTTCGCGCAACTGCCTGCGCGCACTATGTGTCCTGGGAGCGAGAGGGCATTGCGCCGCCGCGAGTCGCCGTCAATATATCCAGCCGTGAATTTGGAGGCAGCGATTTCATCCAGCGATTTGAGTCCGTAATGAACGAGAGCGGCGTACGCCCCTATTCCCTGGAACTGGAAATCACCGAGAGTCTTTTTCTGGACAACTCCGGCCCTGTCAAGGAAGCCTTGGACTGGTTGCACGATCGTGGCATTCATATCGTCATAGACGATTTCGGTACCGGATACTCCTCGATAGCGTATTTGAAGAGGCTGCCTTTCGACACGCTAAAACTGGATCGCGCTTTCGTGAAAGACATCGGGAATAAGGACGGGTCCGAGGAACTTGTCCTGGCAATTCTCGGTATGGCAGACAGCCTCGGCAAGACCGTCGTGGCAGAGGGAGTCGAAACGGAAGAACAACGCGATTTCCTTACCCGGAACGGTTGTGATTCAGCCCAGGGGTTCCTGTGGAGCAAGCCACTGCCGTCAGAGGAATTTGAGGCCTTATGCCGTAGATGGTCGCCTGTCACACCGGTGGTGGAACAATCCTCGGCAAGCGAAAAATCCCCGTCCTAACAAGGTTCGTTGTTCGCTGCCGGCATTAAAACGGGAATTATTCCCTACTGCCGGCAGCGAATTTCTCTGCCGTCCCGGCACGCACCGCGCAAGCGCCAAGTACCTGCAAGGCGGCGACTCGCTGAATCCTGCACTCTGAAAAACAGCATATCACTCGTGGACCGCCGCGTTGCCGCTCCGCTTACAGGCTGAAAATGCAATCGATCTGCCGTTACGAAGCAGTATCGACCTATAATCACAATATGCGTGGGATCTCGCAGGTGCTGCGGTCCCGAGCTACTTCAGGATTGTGATACCCGGAATGTGATCGGTACGATCAAGTACTGATCTGAGTTCAGCCAACAGAGATCGTTGCTCCGCAGGCTGGCACTGCAAGCGCACCACTTGATTTCGGATTGGCCGATATCAATATATTTTTGTTTAATGAAAGCCGTCGGGAAAACGACATGCCGGAACCAGAACCCGTAGCCAATTTTGATACTGACGCTTTCAAAAGCGCTTGCTCAAAATGCAACCTTCGTGAGCTGTGCCTCCCGGGTGGGCTTTCTCACGCCGAACTCGAGCAACTGGACACTCTGATAAGAGTACGCCGACAGTACCGGAAGGGAGAGTACGCATACCGCGCCGGCGATCCGTTCGACTCGCTGTTCGCGGTCCGTACCGGCTTCTTCAAGACCAGCATGCTCACCGAGGACGGTCGCGACCAGGTGACCGGGTTTCTGATGACCGGCGAACTGATGGGACTGGATGGCATCAGCACAGAACGCCATCCGTGCGACGCGGTAGCACTGGAAGACAGTGAACTATGTGTGATTCCGTTCGCCAAGCTCGAAGAGTTATCGCGCGAAGCGCCCTCGCTGCAACGTCATTTGCACAAAGTCATGAGTCGCGAAATTGTCAGTGATCAAAGTGTCATGATGTTGCTTGGCAGCATGCGTGCCGAAGAACGGCTCGCGGCTTTCCTGCTCAACTTGTCACAGCGAATGACCGCGCGCGGCTACTCGCCGTCGGAATTCTATTTGCGCATGACGCGCGAAGCGATTGGCAGCTATCTCGGATTGAAGCTCGAGACAGTCAGTCGCGTATTCTCGCGTTTCCACAGTGAAGGCCTCGTTGCAGTGCAGCAGAAACACATCCAGATACTCGATATTCCGCGCCTACGATCCATTGTCGGACAGCAATGTTAAGTGCGTCGTTTGTTCGACTCACCATCCAGACCCTGGGCTGAGTTTTATTCGCCATAGGTCCTGAGAATCGGTGCCGGTGGCAGTTGAGGCGTTGCACTACCTCACTGAAAAATGTGGGACAGAGCCTCAGCCAACTGTCCCCAATTGCCGGAAGTCCGTAGGTTCTCAGGTGTCCCTTCGATTTGGTGTGCGCTGCAAAAAACAAGTCAAGGCGCTCGACGCGGCGCATACGGCCCAGAACGCAAAGAAACCGGTCGAGTAAATGGCTGTACGGCTCCAATCGAGGGGGCCGCCGAACACGTATAGATCGAAAGGATCGAAAATCGTAAAAAAGATGCCTTCTGCAATTCCGGCGACGATAAAGGAAGGCCAGAGAATCCAGATGAACTGTTCAGTGCGCATGTGATCGCCCGTTCAAGATCTTGCGCCCGCGGACAGGGCAAATGCCTGTTCCGATGTAATCCAAATGCCAGTAAGGCGCCAGATACCTTGATCATCTTCGGCTTGCACGCGCCAGCGGCCGGAGGCCATTCCCGGCATTACGCCTTCATACCAGCCATTCGCGATCGCTCCCAGTACAATGCTGCGATCCTCGCCTGCACGGGTGGGATGAATGAAACGCACGATGATGCTAGCAGGAAGATCGCTGCCGCCGGGGGACAGTCCGATTCTGATTCGTTCGCCTGAGATCATCGCCTGCGCACGTAAACCCAGCGCTGCTGCGCGTGATTCGCGCTCCAGAACCTGGTTGATCGCCAGTCCCTGCTTGTAGTAGTCCTCGGCAACAAGCGCATCTTCGTGCTCGATGGCAATGATCAACGTAGCGATACCGGCGATCACCGCGCTCAGAGGTAGTGCGATCAGTATCCACGGCCATGGCTCCCGGTACCAGGGCGCGACTTTCCCCGTTAATGCGTGCATATTCATGACGTTCGCCTTACTCGTTTCTGAATCATTGGCGGCGTGGCGCAATCAGCGTGGCTTTTTCGGTTATGACAATGTGTTCATCGCTGCCAACCGTCTGAACCGTAAAAACGATGCGATTGGCACCCGGGCTTGTCTGGTTTTTATCGACCCGCAGACGCACCGGAACCATTCTCTGTCCGGCGGCTTCGATGGCAATAGGCTGCGGCTCGGAACTCAGATTCAGATTGTCCAGACCGGATACGGAAATGCGGAACTGGCGCGGCCGTTCTGAGGTATTCATAATTTGCAAGCGGTACACGTTCTGGACCTCCGGTTCATCCGGAGCGGCCATCGCAACCCGGTCTCTGATGACGTCGACCTTGACCGGAACACGATTCGAAAGCGTGATTGACGCAGCAATAATGATCGTCCACAAGACACCTGTGTATATGAGAATACGCGGACGCACCAGGCGGCGCAGCATCTGCGCAAAACTCTGCTGTTGTTCTACCGCGTTCTGACTCGAATAACGGATCAGGCCTTTCGGATACCCCACTTTCTCCATGACCTGGTTGCAACCGTCGATACAGGCGGCACAGCCTATGCACTCATATTGCAAACCGTCGCGAATATCGATGCCTGTTGGACAAACCTGAACGCAGATTCCGCAGTCGACGCAGTCGCCGAGACCTTTGGCTTTATAGTCAGAACTGCGTGACCGCGATCCACGTGTTTCTCCACGAGTGCTGTCATAACCGATAATGAGCGTATCGCGATCGAACATGACGCTTTGAAAACGCGCATACGGACACATGTACTTGCACACTTGTTCACGCATCCAGCCCGCATTCCCGTACGTCGCGAACCCATAGAAGAAAACCCAGAAAGATTCCCACGGGCCTAACGACCAACTCAGGGCTTTGTGCCCCAGTTCAGTGATGGGGGTGAAATAACCTACAAACGTGAAGCCGGTCCACAATGCGAGCGCAATCCACACCCCGTGCTTGGCAGACTTGAGCGCAATTTTATGGACCGAAAGAGGCGCCTTATCCAGCTTCATGCTTTTCATGCGATCGCCTTCAATCTTGCGTTCGATCCACATGAACATCTCGGTGTACACGGTTTGCGGACATGTAAATCCACACCACAAACGGCCGGCGACGGCAGTAAACAGAAACAGTGAAAACGCCGAGATAATCAGCAACACTGTCAGGTAAATGATGTCCTGAGGCCAGAATACGAGGCCGAGAATGTAGAACTTGCGATGTGCCAGATCGAAAAGCACCGCCTGGCGATCGTTCCACTGTAACCACGGCAATCCATAAAACGTGAGCTGTGTCGCCCACACGAAGAACCATCGCCACCAGGCAAACATGCCACTCGTGGCACGCGGATAGATCTTCTTGCGGATTTCAAACAGCGCGTGCTCACCAGGTGCGCTGACCGCCGCTAGATGGGGTTTATTCGCCACAATTAGCGGTCTGCGCTGCGCCGAATCATGTGTGTGATGTGGCCGATGCGTCTCTCGTCACCGGCCACGATTCGTCCCACCCTTCGCACGCCAGGTGCAGTCATTCATTGAGGATTTGAAAGCTGCCAGACATAGGCGGCCAGCATGTGCGTCTTGTCTTCACCAAGAAACACACCCCATGGCGGCATAACGCCGTTGCGCCCGGACGTGATGGTTTCAATGATGGTGGATTCCCCTCTGCCATACAGCCAAGCGTCATCAGCAAGATTTGGTGCCCCCAGCACAGGATTGCCGGTCCCGTCGTTTCCATGACATACGGCGCAATTCGTTTGATACAGCACTGCACCTCTTGTTTTGCGCAAGTTGTCATGCGTCATCCCCGACAGGGACATCACGTAATGGGCGACGTCCTTGACACCTTCGCCTGGCAGCGCCGCCGCCATCGGCGGCATGATGCCACTCCGTCCGTCCCGTATGCTCGTCTTGATCGTCTCCGGATCCCCGCCATACAGCCATGAATTGTCGGCAAGATTGGGAAATCCCCGGCTGCCGCGCGCATCCGACGCGTGGCATGTTGAACAATAATTGAGAAACAGGCTTTCGCCAATTTTACGGGCAGCGGGATCGGCTGCGACATCGGTAATCGGCATCGCCGAAAAGGCGGCAAACATCGGTCCGTAACGCGACTGAGCGGCATCCATTTCGTTGTCATACTGCCCCGTGGAACTCCAATTCAAAGTCCCAGCGAAACGCCCGAGGCCCGGATACAAAATGAGGTAAACGATAGAAAAGATGATCGTGATATAGAACAACCAACGCCACCAGTTCGGGAGCGGGTTGTTGTACTCCTCGAGATCCTCGTCCCAGACATGGCCAGTCATGCCAACCTGCTCCCCTGGGACAAGTTTGCGAGTCGTAAGGGCGCGCAAAAATACTCCGCAAGCTACGATGCTGACCATGGTCGCGATGGCGACATACCAGTTCCAGAACTCGTGGGTAAAATCGCTCACTTCCCGCTCCTTTCAGCGTCTACCCTCGCCTGCACCTGTGTCGGTGGCACATCGTCGTCGTCAAGGGGGATACGTGAGGCATGCGCGAATGCGACTTTGCGCCGTCCGCTCCACGCCCACAGAATGATCCCAAGAAATGTCACAAATGCGACCACGGTGATGATGGTGCGCAACTCGTTCAGTATGTCCATGATTTACCTCATACTCACGGCAGTGCCCAGCACCTGAAGATAAGCGATCATCGCTTCCATCTCCGTCTTGTCCTTGACTTCGTCAGAAGCCTGTTCGATCTGTTCATCGGGATAGGGAACGCCTACCCGTCGCAACGCCAGCATTTTCTTCGGCGTGACGGTGGCGTCGATTTTTCGGTCTGCCAACCATGGATATCCCGGCATGTTCGAATCCGGTACGACGTCACGTGGCTGGACGAGATGCAGGCGATGCCAGTCGTCACTGTAACGCCCACCAACGCGTGCCAGATCGGGGCCCGTGCGCTTGCTTCCCCATTGGAACGGGTGATCGTATACATACTCTCCAGCTACCGAATAGTGCCCATAGCGCTCAGTTTCAGCGCGGAATGGACGAATCATCTGCGAATGGCAGTTGTAGCAACCCTCACGGATGTAAACGTCGCGTCCTTCGAGTTGCAGCGCCGTATACGGTTTCAGCCCTGCAACCGGTTCCATTGTCGACCGCTGGAAGAACAAGGGCACGATTTCAATCAATCCGGCAACCGAAATCACAAGAATCACCAGAACCACCATCAGTGGGACGTTTTGCTCTATTTTTTCGTGGAATGTTTGCCCTGCCATCTCGTTGCTCCAGGTTTTCTAGGGTCTATTAACGTACATTCGACCGACGTGCCGGCACTCCAGTCAGCTTCGGTTCAATCGGCTTCCGTGCCCGCGTAGTCCATAAATCCGGAATCGATCCATTTGCAATAGCTGTACATCCGATTGTCGCGCCATCATGCGTGGCCAGTCACAGGCGCGACGACGGGTGCGTCAAATGGCTTCGCACCTGCGATCGTTTTCCACACGTTGTAGGCCATAACCAACATCCCCGACAAGAACAGAATGCCGCCCACCAGCCGGATCAGGTAAAACGGGAAGGTCGCTTTTACGCTTTCGACGAAGGTGTAAGTCAGTGTGCCGTCCGGGTTGACCGCACGCCACATAAGCCCTTGCATGACGCCAGCGATCCACATGGCCGCGATATACAACACGACACCAAGCGTTGCGATCCAGAAATGGACCGTGATGAGTGGCACGCTGTGCATTTCGCGCTTACCGAACAGGCGCGGAATCATGTAATAGAGACTGCCGACTGAAATGAACGCTACCCAACCGAGCGCGCCGGAATGAACGTGTCCGATGGTCCAGTCGGTGTAATGGGACAATGAATTCACCGTCTTGATAGACATCATCGGCCCTTCGAAGGTCGACATACCGTAGAACGATAGCGAGACGATAAGGAACTTCAGGATCGGGTCAGTACGCAACTTGTGCCAGGCACCCGACAGCGTCATCACGCCGTTAATCATTCCTCCCCACGATGGGGCTAACAGAATAAGCGAAAACACCATGCCAATCGACTGAGCCCAATCCGGTAGCGCAGTGTAGTGAAGGTGGTGCGGTCCCGCCCACATATACGTGAATATGAGCGCCCAGAAATGAACGACCGATAATCTATAGCTGTATACCGGGCGCTCTGCCTGTTTCGGTACGAAGTAATACATCATCCCCAGAAAGCCGGCGGTCAGAAAGAAACCGACTGCGTTGTGTCCGTACCACCACTGAACCATCGCGTCCTGAACCCCGGCATAAGCTGAGTAGGATTTCCAGAAACTCACCGGAATCGCGGCACTGTTCACCAGGTGTAATACGGCCACAGTGAGAATGAATGCACCAAAAAACCAGTTGGCAACGTAGATGTGCGAGACGCGGCGTTTTACCAATGTACCGAAAAATACGACCGCGTAGGCTACCCACACAAGCGTTATCAGTACATCGATCGGCCACTCGAGTTCTGCATACTCTTTGCTGCTGGTGATGCCCAGAGGCAGCGTTATCACCGCCAACACGATGACCGCCTGCCATCCCCAAAAAGTGAAAGCGGCTAGCTTGTCTGAAAACAGTCGGGCATGGCTGGTTCGCTGCACAACGTAGTAGGACGTCGCGAACAATGCTGATCCGCCAAACGCAAAAATAACTGCATTAGTATGCAGAGGGCGCAATCTGCCATACGACAGCCACGACACGCCATAGGTCATGTCGGGGAACATCAGTTGGGCCGCGATGATGACGCCCACCAGCATGCCGATGACGCCCCAGATCACGGTCATGATCGAGAACTGCCGGACAATCTTGTAGTTATATGTGGCTTGCTCTTGCACGCGTTCTCCCCCACCCGAACCGAAATGAACGGCAATCTTTCCATGCCGCGTTGACCGGGCACTGGCACCCCTGCCCGACCACGCCCTAAAAACCCGCCAAGTCAATCGGCACGCATACTAACCGCGCCGATAATCGAAAAAATTGACCCAGATCAAACTGTACTTAACCAACAAGCAAGCCTGCGAACAGAACCGCTCTTTTTTCCCGTGAACGTTCTGCCCATGCGACAGATACTCGGGAAAACCAGGGACGCAGCGCACTAAGTCGCCTGTCAGTTTTGCCTAGTGTAGTGCATCGTTATTCACGGCACAAAATATAGCGAGAGTTGACGACAAAATTGGTTACAAAGGCCCTCGGAAAATATAACCTCGCAGTCATTGTCTGTGATTCACGCTGTTTCTTTGATGCCACGGTCTACTCCCGGTCGTTTGGGCACACGGCCATTCAAGATTCGCACATTTAAGCGCCTGGTCGATCAAGGAACACACTCGAACGGGTCTTAGATCAGACAATCCAGGGGCCGCGGACAGCGAGGCAATACATTAACTAACGAACAATTTCGAGAGGACATGACATGGGCAGACCAGTCAACGTTGGCGTCGCGGCAAAAATCGGCAAGTACAGCGATGCTGTAGAGATTACCGCCGGCGCGCGACAGCTTCACATCGCCGGTACACCGGGTATCGACAAAGACGGCAACGTTCCGGAATCTTTCGAAGCGCAAGCCGATCTCGCGTGGCGCAATCTCGTCGAGATTCTCGCTGCCGCCGGAATGGACGTCGGCAATCTGATCAAAATCAACCAATACATGGTGCGCGCAGATGACATCGCGGCCTACCCGGCCATTCGCCTCAAATATCTCGGTGACCATCGACCAGCGTCGATGCTATCTGTAGTGTCCTTGCTGGTTCGACCCGACATCTTGTTCGAGATCGACGCTGTGGCATCGGACTGACGCTCGCTGAAACTCCATCATTACGAACATCGCTGGTATGGCCACCCCTTGGCAGGTAACACCCAAAAACCAGGCAAAAGAAAATGGCAGAACACCAAAAAATAGATTACGTTGAATTTCCGGCCAGGGACATTGACGTTGCGAAGGCGTTCTTTACGTCGGCATTCGGTTGGTCTTTCACCGACTATGGTCCCGACTACACAGCATTTTCGAATGAAGGACTCGACGGAGGGTTCTTCAGGTCCGACCTGATTGCCTCGACGGCAGATGGTAGTGCGCTGATTGTTTTCTACAGCGAAGACCTTGAGCAAACCCAGTCCAGAATCGCGCAGGCAGGTGGCTCGATATTGAAACCCATTTTCGATTTCCCGGGTGGTCGCCGTTTTCATTTTGGCGATCCGAATGGGAATGAATACGCTGTTTGGTCTGACGTCAATGCGTAACGGGCGCTGAATGTAGTGCTTTATGGCGACGTCGTGGATCGTTTACTGTTCATCCTTGCGCTATCTTTTGTACCGGGATGTTCTAACTATCCCGGTCCGGGCGATTTCAATGTCGGCGCGACCCGCCAGGAGGTCCTGGAATCCTTCGGCGCGCCCTCTTCTCGGCAGACGTTCACTAAACAGGACGGCGCAATCTGGGGTCCGATCGAGGATTTCTGGATGCAAGTACCACTAAAAAGCACCGTGGAAGTATGGTCCTATGAAGTCAAGGGCGGTGTGGTTGAATTGTATTTCGTCGATGAATCGGAGCGGGTACAGGGAAAGGGCTTCGCTCCCGAAGGCGTCGACTATTAGCCGGGATCTTTTATCACGTACACGTAGCCGTCGTGCGTACCGACGACGATCATGCCTTCCGACACTGCGGGCGTAGAGTAAATCGGATTCGGAATCTGCGAATTCCATTCGGCATCCGACTGCAAATCCGGGAGCGATTCGTTCTCCAGAAACGTTGTGCCAGCGTGACCATTTTGCCCGATAAACATACTCCAGATACGCTTACCATCGCTGGCTTGCAGTTTATGGAGAAATCCGTCGTGACGCGCCACGTAGACATAGTCGTTTGAGACGACCGGCGATGCCCAGTGCTGGAAGTTCGGGTGTCCCAGGTGGGTTGCCCATAACACTTCGCCGGTGTCAGTTGAAAGCGAATAGACAGCGTTCGAATACGGATCAGCGACGATCAGCCGACCATACCAGGAGGCGGGTGTTAACCGTGAGTCTCCGAACGCGCTGCCGACCTTTCCACCCGGGTCGGTGCCGATCCAGTCGAGTTGGCCGTTCTTCATAAACGCCATCACAGGCGGATAATCGTACTGCCTCGCGCGAACAACACTGAGAATAACTCGATCATCCAGTACCAAAGGGGCACCGTAAAATTTTGCCCGCTGACCTTTGCCCTTGCCAAGCCGTTCGTACCACGCGATGGCCTTACCGGATAGCTCATTTCCAAACTCGTCCGGATAATATATCCGGCTTTCGCGGCGCAATTGCACTTCCCCAAAACCCATGTACCGGTAGAGCGTACCGGACACGGTTGCCACCCACAGTTCATCTTGTGCCGCAACCAATCCCGCGCGTACACCTGCATCAAGTTCAGATCTCGCTTTGGTCGTCCCGTCCTTCAGATCCAGGACATAGAGTCTTCCAGCAGACGTGGCAACCGCCACCCCCGCTCGAAGGCGTGCGGGACGCGCATACACTTTTCCGTAGAACTGCCGTGTCCAGTAGGTCTTGCCGGTGCGCGCACCGATGCCCAGAACTTTTCCTGAATCCGTTCCGCCAACAACGAGACCACTGATATAGGTCAAATCGTTAAAGTCGGCGTCCGTATGAACGAACCAGGTTTTCTCCCCGGTGTCGAGATTGAATGAATAGACTCCGTCCAGCACATCAGGTTCGTTCCACACACGCCCGGAACTGCCGACAAAAAGGCGATTGCCAACAATCGTCGGGTTATTTCTCCAGGTTTGTTTTCCAATGAAAAACTGCCGAACAATTTCAGGCCGCCGCATTTCCCGGGCGCTATGCTGAACATCAGCAGTGTTCAGTTCGGCGTTTACTGGATCAGTGGCAATTGATCTGGATGGTTTCGAACCCGGTTCTTTCGCATCGGTCTCCACGGGATCATCGGGCATCGAGCCCGCGTCCATCCTGACGAGGTCCGCGTAATCCGCATCCGTCATGTCAGTTGCCGCCGACTCAGCTGCTGCCAAGTCGGATTCTTTCAGGCCTGGAACATTGCGGACCGCGCTTGTCGACGCCGGGTCCACGGCGGTTGGGCTCGCCAGAACCGGTGCAGGCAAAGCATCAAAAAACGGTTCTACCAGCTTACTGAGATGGTCCTGGCGAATGACGCGGCCACGATTCTGCCTTATATCAACGGCGAGCAACATGCCGGCGGGTCTATCCTCAAGCAGGACCCGGCTCCCGCTCATGCCTTCCATCAACGTGGCCGCATTGTGCACCGGTGTAATCGAAAAAAAGCCCCCGGCCTCGCGCTCGCTGACTCGTACATGTATGACAGACACATTGCCGTCGCTAGACCTGATTTGCAGCGCGCCAATGCTGGTACGCTCCAGCACAGTTTCAAGGCCCTTCCCCTCAACCCAGGCATTATCGTTACACGCTGTGTTGGTCTCACCAATACGCACGATTGCAACGCCAGCGCTGAAAGTACGCGCAACTTCTGCGGGCTGGCGCACCTGGCCGGGAATGATGGCCTGCATCATCACACCCTCTGGTGCGGCTGATGCAGGTGCAATCGCGAAACAGGACTCGCCTTGCACGCGAGTGATTCCGTATTTGACGCGATCACTCATCAGAAACAAGTCGCCAGCGGTGGCTGAAAATGCAGTGGCTAAACCACAGACGACTCCAGCAGCACGCAAGATCAGTTGTCGGCGCCTATGCACCATTTTTTTGCAGATAGTTGCGATGAATTTCTACCTGTTGCCAGTGAAGTGCTACATTGTTCACGACACTTACGACGCTTGAGTGGACGTGTGCTCGAATGTGTTGGGTGATCAAACCAGTTTTCAAATGAACAAAAGTGGGGAAATTGACCTCAGACGAGGTGCCAACAACTGCGAGGTTGGCAACCGCGCAGAGAGTGCTGGCGAAGTATTAGGTGAATTTTGGTCGCCCACCTATGCCGCAATTTGGCAAAAGTAAAAAAAAGCAGCTTAGCCTGAATGCCGGCACCAATGTACAAGATTTTTTGCTTGAATCTATTCTTGTCGAAACCGCATTTCCGGTATCGTCTTTCTTCTATGGCAGATTAAGTATAGTCCCCAGAGGAGCACAACGGAATCGTAGCATCGAGGTGGAGCTGAGACTACCCTCATAGCGCCCCAGTTTATGGCAATCAGGTCGTGGCCTGTTAACCGATACCCCAACCGTGACTACCTGCTGCGGCGGCTGACACGGTCAGTATGCTAATCGCCAGCAGTATTCGATGCAGTTTCTTTACCAGAGCAAAAGTTCCAGCAGGGTCGCGCACGGCGCGAGCGTGGAACCAGCTATGCAGCCACAACGGCTCAAGTACGAACAGCATCAGGGTGAATGCAACCCAGACCAACACCATCATGTGCATCCACCAGTAATGGGCGTCGGTAAACCGATCCCAGGCATCGAGCGTAAGTACCAGCCAGAAACCGCTTGCACCGGCAAGCAACGTAGTCCATCGCGCTTGTCGTGCAAAGCTGTTTTCCAACTGTTCAAACAAGGCAAGCTTTTCGCCAGGATCGCTACAGCGCTCAATCATCGGCAGTAAGACCGTCGTGACAAAGGCGACGCCACCGATCCAGATCACGATTGCTGCCACGTGTATCGCCCGCGCCAGTGCATAAGCTTCCAAAATCCGGGAGGCCTATTGCAACAACGGCGAGTCGGCGGCGTCCAGATCGACGCCATCGATGTCAGCCTGGCCTGCAAGTACACGCACATATTGCATAAGCGCCTGGGCCTCTACCCGGGATACGAGGTATGCTGAAATGCTCTCGCGTACGGCCTCGAATTCCAGCGCACGCCCCGGCAAGCGCCGCTCGACCAGCACAATGTGGAAGCCGTAGCGCGACCGTACCAATTCCGGCAACACGCCGACTGCGGTGCTACCGAATACTGCCTTGTCGAACTCCGGCACCAACTGACCTCGGTCGAACTGGCCAAGGTTGCCACCCTGTGCGCCAGAAGGACAGTTGGATACTTCACGCGCGCGTGCCGCAAACAGTGACGGATCGTCCTTCAACTCTGCCAGCACCTTTTCCGCATGAGCAAGAAGCAACGGGACCGGCGTGCCCGGTGTGACTGCAAACAGAATGTGCCGTGCCTCAATCAGGTCGCCCGACGTGAACTGATCAGGATGTGTGTCAAAGTGGCGTCGACATTCAAGCTCGGTAGGGGTAGGAATTGTCACTTCAGCGTCCAACACTTGCGCGATCAATGCGTCTTCGATATCGCGTGCCCCGGGACTGCGTGGCTCGATATTTTCAGTACCGCCTAGGCCGAGTTTTCGAGCCCGCTGTAGCAACAGTTCTCGCACCGCCAGCGATTTCCGTGCTGCTTCTGCAGGGTCTTGCGCATGGGCGAAATGCTGCACTTCGCTTCGGATCGCGTCGGAATTCAATGCGACTCCATTGACCGTCAATGTCATGGTTACCATCCTGATGTCTGCAAATAGGGCTTGCGATAGTTGGGGCCGCTGGCAGGCATTGGCCTCAGCATGATGTGGCGGTATCGAGCGTGAAACTGTTCGGATTTCGCCATTTTGATTCTTGCTCATTTCCGGTAGTCGCACCTTCCTTCACAAGGCTGAAATCGTCCTCTCGCTTTTACCCCGGAATCCGACAGGCTGCTAACGATGTCGCACGACCTGATATGCGCGGGTTACGTATGTCAGTGTGGCGAATCCGCTCCAGACATGAACCAGTCGTGAGAACGGGAACACCAGGAAGATCGTCATGCCCAGCACGAGGTGTAATTTGAACACCAGCGCCACATCAGTAACGAATGCGGCTGCATCTCCACGGAAAGTAACGACATGCTGCGCCCACATCATCAGTCGAATCATTTCGCCACCGTCCAGGTGATTCATCGATACGATAATGCTGAACAGGCCGAGAAGAAGCTGCGCCAGCAACAGGTACAGCACAGCAAGGTCCATTATTTGACTGGTCGCCCGGATACGCGCTTCGGTCAGGCGCCGGTGAATCAACAGGATCAGTCCGGCAAGACAGGCAATGCCGGCAATACCACCCGCGACAATTGCCAACATCTGTTTGGCGGACGCAGATACTCCGAGTGCGTGCCACACCGACAGCGGCGTCAGCAAACCAAACAGGTGGCCGAAGAAAATTCCGAGAATACCGATATGGAACAGGTTCGAACCCCAACGCAACTGACCTCTGCGTAACAATTGCGACGATTCGCTCTTCCATGTGAACTGGTCGCGATCGAAGCGGATAAGGCTGCCAACAAGAAACACAGTCAGGCAGATGTAGGGATAAATTCCGAATAGAAATTGATTCAGGTTATTCATCATATAGTTCCTTGCGCAGTATTCAGTTTTGCCGCGGCATGAATTTGATTACCGTCGGCGCCGGCCGAAGCGGTTTGCAGTCCGGTGCACCTTCGGGGCCGAAGATCACCGGCGCGTCCATCCAGTCTTCGTCGATTGATGCTTCATCCGCCAAACTGGACGCCGTGCGTAGTTCACTTCTCGTGGTCACTTCATCTTTAAAGGCGACTGACAATCCGGTCTCGCCAATTATCGCCAACAGTGCCGCCGGCACCGCGTCATAACGACTGCCATGCCTGCGCAACTCGTCACCAAGATTGCGCACGATGTGCGCGCAATCGGATAGCATTTCATCGGCCTCTGTAGAAGGTTGTCTGGATAGAAACTCCAGCACGACCGGCAGGTAGTCGGGTAATTCATTTGCTGCAAGTGAGAAGCCGGCGTCGGTATACACCTTCATCAGGTCGACCATTGCCGGGCCGCGGTCGCGCGACTCTCCATGGACGTGTTCGAACAGATTCAACGAAGTTGTGCGCCCGCGATCGAACAGTGCGACATAACACTCCTGCAGATCCAGTACGTCGCCTGCGGCCAGTTCCGCCAGCAATTCATGCAACGCCACTTTTTCGCGCTTGGGCAATCTTGCTTCGGCGTCGATTGCCTCTGCAATTTCGTCGATTGCCGCTTGTAAGTCCGGCGTTGGATAAGTGAGCAATGCGCCCAGTGCCTTTAATGTGACATTCATTTGCGGTCCCTCCTCTCACCACAGAGGCACAGAGACACAGAGAAGTTCAAGGAAACAGAGAAATTCAATTCATTTCTTTCTTCGGGACAGCTGTTCCTGGTAAGTCCCAGCCGCGTAGCTGTGCAACCGCCAGCGCCATTCACCTTCGCATCGTTGTTGGTCTTCATTTTCTTGTCCGTGTCTCCGTGATTCAGGCTGTCTTGATCGGAATGAAACGTGACTTCTTCTTGCCGCTTTTGCCGCCGAACAGACTGGCCTCTGACTGGCCATCGGAACATCCGTTGCCGAAGGAGAATCCACAGCCGCCGCGGATATCGTATGCATTTTCGGCGTACTCGCGGTGGGTCGTCGGAATCACAAAACGATCTTCGTAGTTGGCGATCGCCATATATTTGTACATCTCCTCGACCTGCTGCACCGACAGGCCCACCTGTTTCAGTACGTCAGGGTTCTCGACCCCCTCGACGTGCCGGTCGCGCATGTACGCACGCATGGCGAGCATGCGTTCCAGTGCATTTGCTACCGGTTTTTCGTCGCCGGCGGTCAGGAGGTTGGCAAGATATTGCAAAGGAATGCGAAGTTTGCGTACATCGGGGAGCGCGCCCTGCGTGCCTAGTGTTCCGTCGTTGGCGGCCGACTGTATCGGTGACAACGGTGGCACGTACCAGACCATTGGCAAGGTGCGATATTCGGGGTGCAGCGGCAACGCCACCTTCCAGTCGACCGCCATTTTGTACACGGGAGAGTGCCGCGCCGACTCCAACCACGCCTCCGGCACACCGTCGCGTCGCGCCTGCTCGATGACGTCCGGAGAATTCGGATCGAGGAAGATTGACAGCTGTGCTTCGTACAATTTTTTCGGATCGTCGACCGCGGCGGCGGCTTCAATGGCGTCAGCGTCGTACAACAGAACACCGAGATAACGAATGCGCCCCACGCAGGTTTCCGAACACACCGTCGGTTCGCCCGCCTCAATGCGCGGATAGCAAAACGTACATTTCTCGGCTTTGCCCGAAGTCCAGTTGTAGTAAATTTTCTTGTATGGACATCCCGACACGCACATGCGCCAACCCCGGCACTTGTCCTGGTCGACCAGTACGATGCCGTCCTCTTCGCGCTTGTAGATCGAACCGGATGGGCACGACGCCACGCAGGTGGGATTCAGGCAGTGCTCACACAGACGAGGCAAATACATCATGAATGTATTCTCGAACTGCCCGTAAATGTCCTTCTCGATCGCTTCGAAGTTCTTGTCTTTCGAACGTTTGCTGAACTCACCGCCGAGGATTTCTTCCCAGTTTGGTCCCCACACAATCTTCTCCATGCGCTTGCCAGTCAGCAGACTGCGCGGTCGCGCAACCGGCGATGCCTTCATTTCCGGCGCGGTGTGCAAGTGCTGATAGTCGAACGTGAACGGCTCGTAATAGTCGTCAATTTCCGGAAGATTCGGATTGGCGAACAGGTTCATCAGGATCGACCACTTTCCACCCTGCTTTGGTTCGATCTTGCCGTTGCCTTTGCGCCGCCATCCGCCGTTCCACTTTTCCTGGTTTTCCCATTCTTTGGGGTAACCGATACCCGGTTTTGTCTCGACGTTGTTGAACCATGCGTACTCCATTCCCTCGCGGTTGGTCCAGACGTTTTTGCAGGTAACCGAGCAGGTGTGACAGCCGATGCATTTGTCCAGGTTCAGGACCATGCCGATTTGCGCCCGGATTCTCATAATTTTTCTCCCAGCGCTTCCGCTTGATTTGCCGGTTCATCCAGCCAGTCGACCTTGTCCATTTTGCGTACGATGACGAATTCGTCTCGATTCGTCCCGATAGTGCCGTAGTAATTGAAGCCGTAACTCTGCTGCGCATACCCGCCAATCATGTGTGTGGGTTTGGTGACGATGCGCGTTACCGAATTGTGAATGCCGCCGCGCGCACCGGTAATCTCCGACCCGGGGACATTTAGTGTTTTCTCCTGTGCGTGGTACATCATGCACATGCCTTCCTTAACGCGCTGGCTGACTACGGCCCGTGCGCAAATCGCGCCGTTGATATTAAATAATTCGATCCAGTCGTTGTCTTCGATATCGGCCTTGCGTGCATCGATTTCCGACAGCCAAACGATTGGTCCACCGCGTGACAGGGTCAGCAGCAACTGGTTGTCCGTATACGTGCTGTGAATTCCCCACTTCTGGTGCGGCGTAATAAAATTCAGTACGACTTCGGCGTTGCCATTGCGTTTTTGCTGGTCCTGCATCGGATGGATCGTCTTCAAGTCGACCGGCGGCCGGTACACGCACAATCCCTCACCGAAGCCGAGCATCCATTTGTGGTCCTGGTAGAACTGCTGCCGACCGGTCAGAGTTCGCCAGGGGATCAATTCGGTTACGTTGGTATAGCCCGCGGTATAGCTGACGTGCTCCGATTCGATCCCTGACCAGGTCGGTGAGGAAATGATCTTGCGCGGCTGCGCCTGCACGTCGCGATAGCGAATTTTCTCGTCTTGCTTGGGCACAGCGAGGTGTTTGTGTTCGCGCCCGGTTATCTTCGACAGGGCTTCCCATGCCTTGACAGCCACTTCCCCGTTTGTTTCCGGCGCTAGCGACAGGATCACTTCGCAGGCATCGATGTCGGTCTCGATCCGCGGCATGCCCTGGGTGATGCCTTCCGCGGTTACCGGGTAGTTCAGTTCTTTGAGGAACTCGACTTCATGTTCGGTGTTCCACGCGATGCCCTTTCCGCCGTTACCCGCTTTCGCCATAAGCGGCCCGAGCGCGGAGAATTTCTTGTACGTACTCGGGTAGTCGCGTTCGATGACTGCTATCTGCGGCGCGGTCTTTCCAGGAATCAGTTCGCACTCGTTTTTCTTCCATTCCTTGACCATGGTGGCTTGCGCCAGCTCGCCCGGCGTATCGTGCATCAAAGGTGTCAGCACGACTTCTTTTTCTGTACCAAGGTGACCCTCTGCAACGTCCGAGAATTTCTTTGCGATGTTCTTGTAGATGTCCCAATCGGAACGCGATTCCCATACCGGATCAACGGCTGCCGACAGCGGATGAATGAACGGGTGCATGTCGGAGGTATTCAAGTCGTTCTTCTCGTACCAGGTGGCGGTGGGCAAAACGATGTCGGAGTACAGACATGTCGTCGACATGCGAAAGTCCAGGGTAACGAGCAGATCGAGCTTGCCTTCCGGTGCCCGGTCGTGCCAGGCAACATCTTGCGGTTTCTGTTCACCATCAGCGCCCAGTTCCTTGCCCTGAACGCCGTGTGAAGTGCCAAGAAGATGCTTCAGAAAATACTCATGGCCTTTTCCCGAGCTGCCAAGCAGGTTGGAGCGCCAGATGAACATATTGCGCGGGAAATTATCGGGATGATCCGGATCCTCACATGCCATCCTGAGACTGCCGTCCAGCAGTGACTTCACGACGTAGTCTTTCGGATCCAGGCCAGCCGCGGCAGCATCCTTGACCACCTGGATAGGGTTCGTTTGCAGTTGCGGCGCGCTCGGCAGCCAGCCCATGCGTTCGGCACGAACGTTGAAATCAATCAGACTGCCCTTGAATTGCTCCGGATCTGCGGTCGGCGAAAGAATTTCATTGACCGACACCTGCTCGTAACGCCACTGATCCGTGTGTGCGTAGAAAAATGAAGTCGAATTCATCTGCCGCGGCGGTCGATGCCAGTCGAGCGCGAACGCGAGTGGTAACCAACCGGTCTGCGGTCGCAGTTTCTCCTGACCGACGTAGTGCGCCCAGCCACCACCGGACTTTCCGATACAACCACACAGCATCAGCATGTTGATGACGCCGCGGTAGTTCATGTCCGAGTGGTACCAGTGATTCATCGCTGCGCCAATGATGACCATTGACTTGCCTTCGGTCTTTTCGGCGTTGTCGGCAAACTGACGTGCAACGTTGATCACATCTGCTGCTTTAACGCCAGTGATGCTTTCCTGCCACGCAGGCGTATAGGGGAGATTTTCTTCAAACGACTTCGCGACGTTGCCACCGCCGAGACCCCGGTCGATACCGTAGTTGGCAACCAACAGGTCAAAAACCGTGGTTACCAGTGCTTCCCCATCGACGAGTTGTAGTTTTTTCGCCGGCACGTTTCGCATCAGAACCGCGTCACCCGCGTCATTGTGCTGGAAATGCTCGCTGGTTATGCCACCGAAATACGGAAACCCGACCGGCACTACGTCATCGCTGGACTCAATCAGTGACGTACGCAGTTTTATGGTCGCGTTGTTGCTGCCGTCTTTTTCTTCAATATTCCACTTACCGCTGTCTTCGCCTTCTTCCTGGTTCCAGCGGTAACCAATGGATCCGTTTGGCGCGACAACGTTGCCGGAAATCTCGTCGATTCCCAAGGTCTTCCAGTCCGGATTATTCGCCTGCCCCACGGCACCCGAGATGTCACTGGCGCGCACGAAACGGTCGGCAACATAGCCGTCGCCGCGCCTGATCAGTTTCACCAGCATTGGCAAGTCGGTATAGCGGCGGACGTAGTCTTCGAAATACGGCGTCTTGCGATCGATATAGAATTCCCTGAGGATCACGTGGCCCATTGCCATCGCCAATGCCGCGTCCGTTCCCTGCTTTGGATGCAGCCAGATGTCGCTCAACTTGGAGACTTCGGAGTAGTCTGGCGTGATTGCGACAGTCTTGGCGCCTTTGTATCGCACCTCGGTGAAGAAGTGCGCATCCGGTGTGCGCGTTTGCGGCACATTGGAGCCCCAGGCAATCAGGAAAGAAGAGTTGTACCAGTCGGCTGATTCCGGCACGTCGGTCTGCTCGCCCCAGGTTTGCGGGCTGGAGGGTGGCAGGTCGCAGTACCAGTCGTAGAAACTCATGCATACGCCGCCGATCAGGGACAGATAGCGACTGCCGGCCGCATAGGACACCATCGACATTGCCGGAATCGGCGAGAAACCGATTATGCGATCGGGCCCGTGCTGCTTGATGGTGTAGACATTGGCCGCTGCGATAATCTCATCGACTTCGTCCCAACTCGACCTCACGAAACCACCCTTGCCGCGGATCGATTTGTAGGATGTCGACTTTGACGGGTCTTCGACAATAGATGCCCACGCCTCGACTGGCCCAAGCGACTTGCGCGCCGTGCGCCACAGTCGCACCAGGCGCCCGCGAACCATTGGATATTTCACGCGATTTGCGCTGTACAGATACCAGGAGTACGACGCGCCGCGGGAGCAACCGCGTGGTTCGTGATTTGGCATGTCGGGACGCGTGCGCGGGTAATCGGTTTGCTGTGTCTCCCAGGTCACGACACCGCCTTTGACGTAGATTTTCCACGAGCACGATCCGGTACAGTTCACGCCGTGGGTTGAACGCACGATTTTGTCGTGTGCCCAGCGGTCGCGATAAGCGTGTTCCCAGCTTCGATCTTCGTTGGTGGATACGCCGTGCCCGTCGGCGAAAGATGTTTTCTCCTGCTTGAAGAACATCAGGCGGTCGAGGAAATGACTCATCGCGGATTCCTTGGTTTTAAACGTATTGGATTCATGGTGCTCTCCAGAGAGATACAGAACCTCGAATGCGACTGAAACGACAGACTTGCTCGCTTTGTTGAACAGCCGGGACAGTGTTGTTGCGAGACATGGTTTCTCAATTCTCTCTGTTGAATTTCACATCGATTGTTGGCCGCGTTTCTGCCTGCTCGTAGTGCGACACGCCTGTTAACCAACCTCAGCAAGGCATGTCCGCGTTTTTCCTCGAATAGAACCACCAGGTGGTAACGATGCAACTGAGGTAAAACACGATAAACAGATACAAGGCCGCTTCCGGCCCTCCGGTCAGCGAAATCGACGTGCCATAGCTTTTGGGAATGAAGAACGCGCCGTAAGCTGCCATCGCCGAACTGAATCCCAAGACGGCTGCGGATTCCTTGCCGGCGTTACGCGTCGACTCGGCTCGATCGGTTTCGGATGCGCCGACCGACCAGCGTTCATGTTGCGTTCGGAATATCACGGGAATCATTCGAAACGTCGAGCCGTTACCGATACCCGTGGTCAAGAACAACAGCATGAACATGGCGAAGAAACCCCAAAAATTTCCACCACTCGGGCCACTGGGAAGAAACCACAGTACGCCGCAAACGGCGAGTGCCATGACCATGAAATTCCAGAATGTGACGCGCGCCCCGCCCAACCTGTCAGATACCCATCCGCCTGCCGGACGGACCAATGCCCCGACCAATGGTCCAAGAAATGCGTACTGGGTTGGATCGATTCCCGAGAACTGCGTTTTGATCAATAGCGGAAATCCGGCGGAGTAGCCGATGAAGGAGCCGAATGTTCCGATATACAGCCAGCACATCAGCCAGTTGTGTTTGCGCCGGAAGATGACCGACTGATCAGCGAAGGACGCTTTAGCGGTGGAGAGATCATTCATCCCAAACCATGCGGCGATAGTCGCAACAACTATGAATGGCACCCAGAAGAAGCCCGCATTCTGCAGCCACATGTCTTTCGTAACACCGCCCTTCATCCACGTTTGTGGTTCGCCACCCAGCGCTCCGAATACGCCGAGGGTAATGACCAGTGGAACGGTGAACTGCACGACCGAAACGCCGACATTGCCGAGCCCGGCGTTTAATCCCAGCGCGGTGCCCTGCTGCGCCTTCGGATAAAAGAAGCTGATGTTGGCCATGCTCGAAGCAAAGTTACCGCCGCCAAATCCACACAACAATGCGATCACGAGGAATACCGGATATGGCGTGGACAGGTCTTGCACCACATACCCCATCCACAGTGCCGGAATGGCGAGAGATGCGGTGCTGAGTGTGGTCCACAAGCGGCCTCCCAGGATCGGCACCATGAACGAGTAGAAAATGCGCAAAGTTGCACCGGACAGTCCCGGTACAGCAGCCAGCCAGAACAACTGGTTAGTTGAAAACTGGAACCCGATGTTTGGCAGATTCACCACCACCACGCTCCACACCATCCACACCGAGAACGCGAGCAGCAATGCGGGTATCGAGATCCAGAGGTTGCGCGTGGCAATCGCTTTGCCCTCACTTTCCCAGAACGCTGCGTTCTCGGGTTCCCAGCGCGTCAAAAGATGTCCCGCCATTATCGACTCCTTGAATATTGAATTGGCATACTTAACCGTGTTGACCCACTGGTCTTGCACCACCGGCATCATGACTTCGTCTTGGAACGATTTCGGTCCAGTACATCCAGACTAGCGATACCGTTGTGACGCCCCACAACAACATGAACACGCTGCTGCTGACACCAGTGAAATCGACCAGTGCACCAAACATGATTGGGAGAATGAAACCGCCGAGCCCGCCCATCAAACCGACGATGCCCGAGACGACGCCAATGTTTTGTGGATATTCGTCCGATATGTATTTGAAGACCGACGCCTTGCCGAATGCCCATGCGACGCCAATGGTGAACAGCAGTACGGTGAACATCCACCAGTTCAAGCCAATGTTCATTGTCAGGTCGCCGTCCATCGTCTTGATGGTCAGCTCTGTCTGCGGATACGACATGAAGAACAGGCACACCCAGGACAGGAGCATCACCCACCACGTCACGGGGTGTGCGCCGTACCGATCAGACAGCCAGCCACCGAAAGCGCGTAACACCCCACCCGGAAGCGAGAAACACGCGGCCAGCAACGCTGCGATTTTGATATCGAATCCGTACTCGGTGATGTAATACTTGGTCATCCACAGCGCCAGTGCGACATAACCACCGAATACGATCGAGTAGTACTGGCAGTACCGCCACACGCGCGGATCCTTCAATGCCTGCAACTGATCCTTGGTTGAAACATGCGCGCCCACTGTGTGCCCCTCATCGTGATACGTGAGGACCCAGAACAACAACGCCGTCACCAGCATGGCCACTGCGTACACTTTCGGGACCATCGCCCAACCATAGGCCACCACCAAGGTTGGAGCGACGAACTTGGTCAGCGCCGCACCGGCGTTACCGGCACCGAAAATGCCCATTGCAAACCCCTGATGCGCCTTGCTGAACCAGCGCGCGACATACGCAATGCCGACAGAAAAACTACCGCCTGCCAGGCCCACGAACAGTCCGAGTACGAGAAATTGCCAGTACTCGGTGGCTTCACCGATCAGCCAGATTGGCACCACGCACGCGAGCATCAATACGAAAAACACGATCCGACCGCCGACCTTGTCGGTCAGCATGCCGAGTGGCAAGCGCGTCAACGCACCGGTTAACACCGGCGTGGCGACGAGCAGGCCGAATTGGGTTTCGTTGAGCCCCAGCGATTGCTTCAGCGGGATACCGATGACAGCAAACATCATCCAGATCGCAAAGCACACAGTGAAAGCCACCGTGCTCATTACCAGCACCGACACCTGTTTGTGCGCGAGTGTAGACATTGCCCTTCCCTTTCTGACCGTTGCCGACAGAATAGGGAACACGCACCGACTCCGGTATTCACCCGAAGCAGGGGTAACCAGAGGAAAACGATCTAGGTCCGGCTTGCCTTTTCAGTGAAAAGAACTAGTCAGAAAGGAGTAGTTACGGTCACGCCCGAAACAGACGGTGGAACCGTCGCAGCAACACGGATCAGTTCAGGCTGAAACTAATCCCTGTTCAATTGCGTAAACGGCCGCTTGGACCCGACTGGACAAGTTGAGTTTGCGGAGAACATGCTGCACGTGAATTTTTACAGTACTTTCGGCGACACCCAGATTGCGGGCAATTTGCTTATTGCTGTGTCCCTTGGTGATTTGACCAAGGATCTCGCGCTCACGTGGGCTCAATGTGTCTTTTTCTTGTGCGGGTGGCGTGTCTCGTGTCGATTGCAGGCCACGTACCAGTTTGCCTGTCATTTGCGTCGAGACGACCGAGTCACCGTCGGCGGCACGCCTGATGGAATCGAGCAAAGTCTCGGTTTCAATGTTTTTTAGCAAATAGCCGCTCGCGCCGCCTCGCAGGGAGTCGATCAAATCATCGGCGTTCTCTGAAACGGTCAACATAACGATATGCGTCTGTGGCGCCGCTTCGAGAAACTGCTTCACCGCATCTTTGCCGGAGATCCCGGGCATGTGCAGGTCAAGCAGTACGACATCCGGTTGCAGATCGGCAGCGCGTTTGACGCCCTGCAGGCTGTCGGCTGCTTCGCCCACCACCTCGAAATCAGCATGTTTCTGAAGTAGTGCATTTACGCCGCTGCGAAACAGCGTGTGGTCATCCACCAGCAGCACACGGATGATGCTCATGCCGCTGCTGCCTCCTGCACGATCGGCAGCGTCAACGTGACCCTTGTGCCGGCGCCGGGTCGGGATTTCACCACGATGTTGCCGCCGATGCGCTGCGCGCGTTCGCGCATAATCGCCAATCCGACGTGTCCCTCCTTGTGGTTTCCCGGCTCGAACCCGCAACCGTCATCACTGACTTCGATTCGATACACTGGCCCGCGTTCGAGTTCGACGATGACGTGGCTTGCTCCGGAATGCTTGCGCGCATTGGACAGGCATTCCTGAACGATATGCAGCGCATGAATCTGGGTTTCAGGCGATAGTGGCACGCCGTTACCGATCAGTTTCATCTCGCTCGCTATCCCGGTGTCCGATTCGAACCGATCGAGCAGAGAACGGGCGGCTGTTCCGACATCCGACTCACCGAATTTCGTGCGGAAATGCACGAGTAACTCGCGCACATCGTCGTAGCTTTCTTGTATGCCGTCTCGCATTCGACTTAGGTCTTTGCGTGCCTCAGACAAATCACTGCTGTTCAGCGAATCGTCCAGCATCTGTGCCTGCAGGTTCAGAAAAGCCAGCGACTGGGCAATACTGTCGTGTAATTCCTGAGCCAGCAGGTTTCGCTCTTCGGACACGGCCATTTCCTTCTCCCTGGCGACCAGGCGTTGGTTTTCGATCGCGACTCCAAGATGCTTGCCGAGGGATTCCAGCATCAGACGCTCCGATGCATCAAACTCGCGTGCCTGGTTGAAGTACATATTAAAAATTCCGAGCACCTTGTTCTTGAACTGGATTGTAAACACGGAGAGTGTCTCATACCCGGCACGTCGGCAATGCAGGTCGGTTTCCGGTGCCCCATTCGCACAAAACTGCCGCACCGCCGATGTGCAATGCAGTGCCGCCTCGCCGCAATGGCATTCGCCAATTTCCAGACACGCTTCGTTACGGACAAAGTCCGGCGCCAGTTTCTCCTGAACATACAGATGAATCTTATTGGTCCCTTCTTCCATAAGCCTGACCGCGCCACCGTCAGCGTCTAGCGTCACCATCAGCTTGCGAAGGAAATGGCGGCACATATCTTCCAGCGTACCGGGATGGTTCAGCAGAGCAGAAACTTCCGATATTGTGGACAACTCGCGATTCTGCCGCTCCAGTGACTGGGTTTTTTGCGCGACTTTGTCTGCGAGGTTGCGATACAAGTCCTGCAAGCGCACTGCCATGCGATTGAAACCGGCCGCGAGCGAGCCAAATTCGTCATGGGTTTCGATTGGCAGTCGAGCGTCGAAGTCACCATCCTCCATACGGTGCATACCCTGCGCCATACCATTCACCGGCCGGATCACCAGCAGGAACATCAAGTAGATGAGCGCGACCGTACCAGCGACAGAAAGTCCTATCAACCCCATTTGCAACGACCGCAACAAACTGGTTTTCTTCGAAATGTCGAGCTCAATCGCGTACACCAGCGCATCGACCGAGTCGACGTAATCTTCGGTCGCTCTTCGATATTCGATCAAATGCGCCGCGCGAATAGACGGGTCGTTCATATTCACAAGCTCGGCAATTGCCGGTTTCATATCGGCTGACCAGTTTTGTCGGAGGCGCGCGAATTGACGCTGAATTTCTTGCGTTCCGGGCAAGAACATCGGTCGGCTGGGATCCCCGCTTTCGAGATTCTGCATCGCCTGTTCGAAAGCACGTGCCTCAGCGTTGATATCAGCATGAATGCGTGCTCGATCAGCATCGTGAATCACGACCTGCGATAACAACATTGCGATTCGATAGGCGCGCATTCGCTCCCTGCCTGTCTCATTCACCGCAGCCGCACCACCTTCCAGATTCCAGGAAACCAGCAAGGTGAGTCCGATTGCCACCAACGCAACCAGCAGGAATCCAGTGGCGACAAGGACCAACTTGGTTCCAAGTTTCTGGAATGCAGCGCTCATGGCTCGAGTCATGCGCTTCTCCAGATCGAATAGCGACCCATTGGCAATTTCCTTTCCAGTTCGATTCCTGCCTGCGGATAGTCCGGTCGGCATATGTAACGTGCTTTATCCCACCTGTTCGAACTAACCGGCCTAGCTCTTTCCGAATTCTCCACTCGTCCCTTTGCAGAATGGTGCATAAAGCCATCCTAGGCGATGCTACGGATGAGACGTTGATCCTTATCAAGGAGATGCACGATGCGCACGGCAATATCCCGTTTTCTGCTGGCAACCGTACTGATCTATATGCCCATTATTGCGGGTGCCGAAAAAATGCCCATTATTACGGACACCGACGACAGCACAAGCCTGAGCGAATCCTTGACTTCGGGCAAACTGATATTCAACCTGCGGCCCCGTTACGAAAATGTCGAGCAGACCGGCAAGGAAACCGGTGACGCCCTCACGATGCGTACGCTGCTTGGCTGGAAGACCGGCACCTGGAAGGGATGGTCGGGGATGGCGGAGATAATCAATGTCGGCCGCGCCAACAACGACTACTTCGATGCGCTTAACGGCAAGACCCAGTATCCGGTCATTCCTGATCCGGATGACACGGACTTCAACCAGCTATATGTGGACTACAGTGGCTTTAAGGACTCGCGTATACGTGGTGGACGCCAGTCGATCACACTCGACAATGTCCGTTTCGTCGGTAACGTCGCGTTTCGGCAGGTGATGCAAGTATTCAACGCGGCAACTTTTGTGAACGAGAGCCTGCCCAACACGCGCTTGTATGCCGGCTACCTGGGTCGCGTGAAAACCATCACCACCAAGCAGTTTGACACCGACACTATTTTGCTCAACGCACACTACTCGTTCACGCCGGACGATACGATTGTCGGATTTGGCTACCTCCAGGATCAAGCGAACGCAATCGCCAAGATCGCTTTCCGGGGACCAACAGTAACTGACACTTCGAATCAGATAATCGGAGTACGCGCGAACGGTGCTCATCCGATGAGCGAGCGATGGAGATTGCTGTACACGCTCGAGTACTCCAGTCAGAAGGATTATGCAGGTGGCGATTCCCGTATCGATGCCGATTACATGCGCATCGGAGGCGGTGCGAAGTGGAAAAATTACGACCTGCGCATCGACTACGAGGTGCTCGGTAGCAACAACGGCCTCTACGCGTTCCAGACTCCACTGGCCACCAAGCACCTGTTCCAGGGCTGGACTGACACGTTCGCAGTTGCCACGCCTAGCCAGGGCATTCGCGACACCTACATTACGGGAAACATTACCTTCGAGAAGTTCAAAGCCCACGCCGAATACCACGAATTTGATTCCGACTTCGGCAGCATCGACTTCGGCAAGGAGTTTGACATCGGGGTGTCCTACCCCTTGGTCAAGAGATTGCTCGGCAAAATCGAGTATGCCGACTATCAAGCAGGCGACACTGCTTTGGGAAAAGTAGATGTCAGAAAGTTCTGGTTAACGCTGGTATTCAACTACTAGCGTAGTGCTCCAGATCGACCGATTCATCGCGCGCGCCTTACCGTTGGCAGCGGATTTCCGTCTTACGGCTAGCAAAAAAAACAGGCCAGCAATTCTGCTGTCCTGTCTCGGGTGGCTATAGGCCTGCAACTATCGTGTCGAAGAGCCTGGACAGACCCCGTCCCCTGGAATCGGCGAACGTTGAATCACTCGTCCCGCGGTATCGTTATGACGCTTTCACGTTGCTCGAAGTCAGTAGTGCGAGATCGAGCAATTCCAGGCTACGTTTGGCTGCGAACATGACCTGACGCTGGCTGCGTTCATTCGTTGCGTACCGCTTGACAATCTCGAGCGCGAACTTCGGATGTTCGTCGTCGTAATGCGCATGTTCCCTGATCCATTTATAGGTCTTGGGATTCATATCGACACCCGGTTGGTCACGATACGCCTCAAAACCGGTCGCAATTTTTCTGGCGAGTGCGCCGGTAACGCCTTCAACCGCAAAACTGGTAGCGGCGACGGCTTCGGCAAGAGACCCGGTGCCATTAATGCGCCAGACCCAATCTGTCAGCGATTGAACGTCGCGCATTACGGTTGACTTACCTTCTGCGAGTTCTAGCATATGGCTTCGTTCCAGGCCGAATCCCTCGCCCATCCAAAGCCAGTGCTCCGAGTGCGCTTTTTCAATGCGAATATTCTCGATCAGGAATGTCCGCGAGAAGTCATCCTCTACCTTGATCAGACCCTCAGCCAGAAATTTCGGAAAGTCGTGTATGAAGGGGTAAAGTTGCAGAATCCATCCCTGCATTTGCTCAACGCTGAGCCGCGTATCTGCAATCGCATCGACCCATGGACCATTTACGAGATTATCCCAGTAAGGTGCCACGAACTCGTAAAGAGATGAGACCCACAACGGATGTGAGGAGATATTTCTTACCGAAGCTGAATCTAACATTTACTTTCCTTTCAATATTACGTTACGTATCAAACTGAAGTTCTAACTCCACTAAACGACGCCGGTAAGATCAGATGCTTCGGTTCCTTCGGCGCTTCATTTGACTCGGCCCTGCGATTGGCTTTCAAGGGTACAAAGGGCACCGGAGGGGCAATCCAGTTGCCCTGGCCGAAATCCACACCCATCTCCCGCAGTGCGTCCATCCCGTCTTGCCCGCTCACGAACTCGGCCACGGTTTTCTTGCCCATCACATGGCCTACGTCGTTGATTGCTTGCACCATCGCCCGGTCAACCGGATCCTGGGCAACGTTCTTTACGAAGTTGCCGTCAATCTTGATAAAGTCAACCGGCAGATGCTTCAGGTACCCGAAAGAGGACATGCCGGCGCCGAAGTCATCCAGGGAAAAGAGACAACCAAGTGATTTCATGTCACCGAAGAACCGCGCAGCTTTATCGAAATTGGCAATCGCCGCTGTTTCAGTTATCTCGAAACAGATTCTGCCGGCCGGAATGGAAAACGCCTTAAACTGCTTGCGCACAAATTCCAGGAAACGGTCATCCGCAATGGATGTGCCTGAAATGTTGATTGCGAATACGCCACTATTCTCGCCAAGTGCATGGATCGCTTCCAACGCATTTTCGATGACCCACTCGTCGATGTAGGACATCATGCTGTAGCGTTCTGCGGCAGGTATGAAAGCCATTGGCGGGACGATATTGCCAAGACTATCGATCATCCTCACCAGAAGTTCGCAATGATTTTCGAAAGAAGGGTCTTGGTTAATCGAGACGATTTTCTGTTGATAAAGTACAAAGCGTCCTTCCTGAAGCGCACTCTGAAGTCGGGATATCCATTCCATCTCACCCTTGCGAAGTGATACTTCCGTGTCATGGGGGCGATAGTATTGAACCCGATTGCGCCCTTTTTCCTTCGCCATGTAGCACGCGGCGTCGGCTGCACTTAGCACTTCAGTGAGATTGAGTACGCCATCAGCAATTTGTACAAGACCGATGCTGACACCGATGTTGAACGACCTGTCATCGGTTATAAAACGAAAGTTCGTGACGCAAAGACGCAATTCATCAGCAATGCGAATCGCGTCCTGCAGCGGACAATTCTCGAGCAGCACACCGAACTCGTCTCCACCGAGGCGTGCCAGAGAATCGCCCTCTCGCACCTGTTGCTTCAAGAGCATGCTGACTTGCCGCAGGAGCCGATCGCCGGCTGCATGCCCGCAGGTATCGTTGACGATCTTGAATTGATCGAGATCCAGGTACATTACGACGTGCTGTCGCTCCTGAGTCGTTGCCGTTTGCAGGGCGAACTTGAGACGGTTCTCGAATTCAAGACGATTGCACAGACCGGTTAACGGATCGTGGCTCGCATGGAAGGCGATTTTGGCCGTATATTCTTCCCTGAGTTTGAGTTCTTTGAGCTCACTTTCAGCTGCGTCGAAGCGGCTAACCATGCGCTGCGTAAGAACGATACCGACCGGAATAAGAGTGCCCGCTACCGAGAGAATAACGATGAGCAGCGTCGACTTTATCCAGCGGGTGGCATCACCCAGGGTGTTTGAAAACTTGTTCTGCCAGGGCCTGAGTTCTTCATCGATCTGCTCAATGCGGTGCGCAATCTCATCACGTTGATCTAGATCTGGCTGATCGTAGGCATAGATTACGCTCAGATCATCAGCGGCCCGGTTGAGTCTGGCGATGAAAGCATCGCCCGTTCGCCAGATGTCCAGGACCCTTTTCATATAGCTGACAAGGTGGAAGCGCTCATAAAGCGATATCACCCCGGGAATATCATCCCGGTGACTCCCACCTTCCACGAATCCGCTGTAGGCGATCTCGTAGTTCGGCTCCGACTTCTCAAGCTCGAGCCGCGCTTTCCGGAAGCCCAACGGTACCGCTATTGCCTGCTCGTATTTGATGAGGTCGGCTTGCGAGCCGGTCTCGGCATAACGTAGTAAGTGAAAGACGGATTCCTTCTGGCTTTTTGACCAGAGACTCTCGCCTTCGACGTAAGCACGACCCGCAGCCAGAATACCGATGCTGAGTATGGCGAGCCAGACAAGCACAAAAACAATCGCCAGGAAAGGCGAAAGGATGAGCAACATTCTCTTACTGCTCGCAAACGAAAACGACGCCTTACCTCCAGCCTGCTTAGGCGGCTCTGTGCTCGCTTCATCCTCGGGAGTTGCAGTTTGGAAATTGTCCATGGCGGTGTCGTTACCAGTATTTAGAGACCGACACCAGATCTATTGGTATGCCGGGCTACATTATTGAGTAGTTCCACTGCAGCTTGCATGCCTGCATGATATGCGCCCGTTTTTTGAAAACTTTCCCCATATAATCAACAGCTTCATATGTTGTTGTGGATAGATCGCACTCTGATGTAGGAACTAAACTGCACGGAACGACGACATGCGACGCGCAGCCACACTGGAATTCGTCGATATTGGGTTTTGCCCGGCCATACAGGAAAGGCCTCCGCCGAAAAGGACGATGATGCAGATCAGATACTGATCACACAAAAAAACCGTTCACAGACGTGCCGAATGGACATCCGTTGAATCGAACAGAGCCTGCAAATTTGGCGAAAGATCCGCCTTTCAGGCAGTTATGGCTAAACAGCTTGGAAGATCGGCCGCGGGGCAATGGCTGCCAGCTTATCGTGCCGGACCACTTCCCCTGGGGCGCTCGTTCACGCTATGACGGCACACTTTTTCGGAGAAGCGAATAGATACAGACTGCCCCGTTGCACCAATGACCGAAAGCCTTCCTTGGAATCTGATTCGATTCGCAAATACGTGGGATGCGTAACCGCCTTCGTGAAACATGCAGGCTAGGAGCCTGTTGGACTCTGGATGATTTGGCTGCAACGGTGACAGAAGACAGCCGTCAGCGCAGCCCATATTTCACCGCTTTTTTCTTACATAATCCCGGTATGCACCTCAAAAACGGCGAAATTCGAGCTTGCTTTTGCTGGATCTAAATCGAACCGATGTTTCACTATCGAACACCTAATGCAGACGGGTTCCTAGAAACAGACAACCCGCGCATTCTCACGCGCCGCGGCGGCATGAAATTCGTTCATCCCGGCCAGCGCCAGCCTCTTGTCGATTTTGTCTTCTGGCAGTTGACGGACCACCACGCAAGGTTTGCAGACGAGGACCTCCGCGCCTGAATGCGTGACGACTTCTTCGAATCGAGGTGGTGGACCAAACGGTACCAGTTTCTCTGCAGTTCCTTCCGTGGCCATATGCACCGCGTCATGAAAAAGCATCAGTGTGACCGTGTCTCCGGCCTGCAATGCTGAAGCCGCGAAAACGAATGGCAGTGCGGCACGTGTTGGATCGGTCGGTCCGAAAGTAGCAGATATTGCGAAGTGCATGTGTTCCCCTTTTTGGTTGTAACGAACTAGAAATTGCTATTGAAAATTTGGCAGGTCGAAAACCCGGTAGCCCATTCTGCACTCGAAGCCGCGCATTCAGGATGCATCAGATTCAATCTCTGCGGATTGCAGTCTGCCCTGTACAAATCGGGGAAGTGCGCGACGGTCATCGCGCTGGAATGCATGGATAGCAGGTTGATTGCACAAATGGTTTATCACGTTGAACATTCCGCTTTTACGTCTAATCGTCAGAACGCAAATACGTCAGTCCGCCACGCTTAACATAAAGAACACATCCCGTATCGGTATATGGTCGATGCTCCGCGCCAACCGGAAAACGCAGCCAGGTGCCAGATCCGTATTGACCGGTTTCGTCGGAAATACTGCCTTCAATAACGAATATTTCCACCCCGTCTGAATATGCAACCGGGCCGGGTCTGGCGCCAGCGTCCCACTTCTCCAATGCCATTGTGTCCGTATAACCAGCCTGCGCATACAGCGGCTTGTGCGTTATACCGGGCGTAGGACTCGACTGCCAATCAAGGGTGCCGGTATCGATTGCCACGTGCCGGCGATCCGACCCGGCTAACTGTCTCAACTTGACGAACAACACACAGCCTTGTTTCGAAAATGGTGCGTGACGAAAGCCCTCCGGATTTAACAGAAACGTACCGGCCGGCCAATCACCCTGCTCATCCGAGAACACGCCCTCCAGAACGAGTATTTCCTCCCCGTCGGGGTGCTCATGCGTCGGGAACCTAGATTCCGCGTCATATCGCACCACCGAGGTCACCTGTCCCGATTCTGCCGGTCCGACAAGGTGAACGCGTTTGCGCCACACTGTGCCGCTGGGGCTTTTCGTCCACGCCAGTTGCCCGGTATCCACTGTGCAGGCTTTGGAGAGGTCACCGTTAATTTGCGGTGTCATGCCACACTCCTTTCAAATACATTTATCCAGACAATTGGCTCGCGGCTGAGATTTCGAGGCATCAACTGGTTGTGCGCGGCTCCGGCCGTGCGTTGTTCTCGTCTATTCAATACACGTTGGGCCAGGGCGGTGGCATTTCAAGTTCACTGCCAGTGAGACTCTACGGACAATTGCACCGCCATTCGAAAGAGTTTGACACGTGACTCGTGTAACTGCCGCGATCGTCGAAGGCAATCAACCAACCGCGTAACCCTACCTATCTCTGGATCGCGGCGCCGATTCGCGCTAATTGATTGCCGATGATCAACATGCGTTGATCCCAACAGAGATCAAGACAGGAACAGAGCAGGGTCAACCGGGACTGCATTGAGGTAAACAGAAAAATGAAGATGAGGCCCGGTCACCCTGCCGGTGGCGCCGACTCTGCCGATCTGCATTCCACTCTCAACTGCATCACCGACTGCCACGTCGAATGCACTCAAGTGAGCGTACAGCGTCAGAAAACCCAGGCCATGATCGATAACAATGATGTTGCCGGAAAAGAAATAGTTGCCGACGTCGACTACCCGTCCTGCCGCGGCCGCGACAATTGGCGTACCAGCCGGTGCCGCGAGATCCATGCCGCTGTGCGGGTTACGAGATTCGCCATTGAAAATTCTGCGCAATCCGAACGAACTGGAACGTCTTCCTTCGCAGGGCTGCACGAGTGCCAAAGAACCCAGTAGAGGTTCTGAATACGCGCTTCGAATTTTTCCTAGATGTGCGCTTTCGCGCCGGTGGCGGGCAAGATTCTCGGCGGACAGATTCACCTGCCCCGGCTTCACCGTGAGTTCCTGGGTCGCATATTGTTTGTTGCCAATAGGAAGGGTCAATGCTTTGTTTTTCCCGTCCGGCCACGCGACATCAATACGAATGGAACTGTCAGCCCTGGTCTTGAGCGATACGCCAACAACTGCATTCCAGCCAGTCTTGTCACCCGTCACCAGAACGCGCCGTCCGCCGAGCTCAACGCGGGGGGGCGTGTCGGAAGCGCCAAGGTATTTAATTGCGACGCCACCAGGTACCGCCGATGACTCTGGAAGTGCGCCAGCTAAAACGCGGCCTGCAACGGCAAGCCAGCCGGTCGCGGCAGACACTATCTTCAAAAAATATCGTCGCTTCATGAACTTCCTTTATCGCCTTGAACAATGAAAGTATACAGAGTCGCACCCATCTGAATCAGTCGCCGTTTGGCAATGCGGTTGATCGTCGAATCCGGGCACGGACGAATTGATCGGCGCATTCGGGCGCGGATGTACAGTCACAAATCTGTGGCAAACATTTTCCGTACAAAAACCATGCGCTCGGCCAATCATTGTTTTGGGTCGCCCCGAACCGATACGTCATCGTCATTCTCATCGAAAATCCTATGGGCAGGGCCCTCAAGGTCATCATATTGCCCGCTACGGACCGACCACCAGAAAACCAGACCGATCAGCGCCACCATTACGACGGATAGCGGGATCAGCAAGAAAAGAATGTCCATGTGCAGTGTCTGTCTACCAGGATGCAATGCGATCAGGCATCGGATTGAAATTGCCCTGTTGCGACTCTACAGCATTCAGTGCGGTACAACGGGCAGCTTCTGCGCGGGGGGAGATCGCGTGAGCCGCAACGCATTCAACACGACTAGCAGCGAGCTTGCGGACATGCCGATAGCTGCCATCCATGGCGTGACGTAACCCGTCATTGCGAGTGGAATTGCAACGAGGTTGTAGCTCACCGCCCACGCCAGATTCTGGCGTACGATCAGCCGCGTGCGGCGCGCGTAGCTGACCATCGCTGCGACATCTGACAATCGTCCCGATAGCAACACCATATCTGCGGCACCCTGCGCGAGCGCCGCACCGCTCATCATTGCGACTGATACCTGCGTCTGGGCCAGAACCGGTGCGTCGTTGACCCCATCACCGATCATCGCAACGATCGCGCCCTGCTCCTGCAATTTCTTGACGTAATTCACTTTGTCCTGCGGCCCCATCCCTGCGCACCACCTTGCAATGCCCAGCCTGGCCGCAGTCGCGCGGACGGAGGCCGCGTTATCGCCCGATAACAATATCGGTTCGCTACCCTGTGCACGCAAAGCCGTGACGAAACGCTGCGCGTCCGGTCTGAGTCGATCATCGAACCCGAAACCGGCCAGTATTTCGTGGTCTGTTGCCAGCCACGTCTGGAGCGCCTCATCCGGGATCTCTTCCCTACCTGCAAGTTCGGCAGCGAAATGCGCAGTGCCAATACGATAAGGCTTGCCGTCAATAATGCCTTCAATTCCACGGCCGGGTACATTGCGAACCTGGTGTGCCGTGCAGGTTGATTTTGCTGCTTCTCGGATAGCCGAAGCGATCGGGTGCTCGGAGCCATGCTCAAGCGCGCCGGCCAGCGCAAGTGACTGCTCCCGACTTATCGCGTAAGCACGCATTTCGTTCAGCGTCACTTTTCCTTCCGTCAGTGTGCCGGTTTTGTCGATAACGAAATGCGATGTCTGAGCCAGGGTTTCAAGTGCATGGGAACGCGTGATCAGTAACCCGCGCCGCCCGGCAGAACTGGTTGCTACAGCCATCGCCATTGGAGTTGCCAACGCGAGTGCGCACGGACAAGTCACAATCAACACCGACACCAGGATCGGAAGTGCACGGGATGCGTCATGGACAAGCCACCAGGCGGTAACACAAGCGGCCAATATGAGGACAACGGCCACAAATCGGGCCGCTACCCGGTCGGTAATTTCTTGTAAACGAGGGCGCGAATATGCAGCACGTTCCATCAACTTAACGATGGCCGACAGCATTGTGTGTTCGCCGATCTGCTCGACGCAGACGACGACCGGATTCCCTCGATTGATTGAACCGCCGACAACACGCTCCCCTTCATGGCGTTTCACAGGCATGCTTTCTCCTGTCAGAAGCGCTTCATCCACCTCGGTTTCACCCTGCTCGATTTGACCATCTACCGGGAATGTTTCCCCGGGTCGCACCAGCACGTACTGGGTTACAGAGAGCGCACCAGCAGGTACCAATTCGGTATCCATTGAACTGGGGAAATTCGACAGAAGATTGGCGGTTGCCGGGACTGCCCGGGAAAGAGATTCCAGATGGGATGCAGACTTTTGCCTGGCTCGTAGTTCAAGGTATCGCGCGCCCAGCAAGAGAAAGACAAACATGACGATTGAATCGAAATAGACAGCGCCCTCAGCAGTTATGGTTGCAAACACACTTGCGGAAAATGCCAACGCAATGGCCAGCGCAACTGGCACGTCCATACCAACGCGCCTGGCACGCAGATCACGTCCGGCGCCCGTGAAAAATGGAAATGCGGAATAGAGCACGACAGGTAACGTCAACACCAATGCAGCCCAGTGCATCAGCGAACTCAGTTCGCCTGCGATTTGACCGTCTTCGGCCAGATAGCCAGGCAATGCGTACATCATTACTTGCAGCATCCCCAGGCCCGCAATCGCGAAACGGGCGAGCAATCCGCGCGCTTCACGCCGTTGCGCCGCTTCGAGCGATTGGGCATCGTAAGGATAGGCGCGATAGCCAATGTCCCGAATCGCCGCGAGTATAGTCGACAAGGAAGTCAGGCTCGTATCCCAGCGCACGAGTGCGCGGTTCGTCGTGTAGTTTATGCGGACTGCGACGATTCCCGGTTGGCGTGCAAGATGTGTCTCGTTCAGCCACACACAAGCCGGGCAGGTAATGCCCTCGAGAATAAGCGCCGCTTCGCTCTGCTCGGCAGTCTCCTGGGTTACAAATCCAGATTGAATCTCCGGCCGATCAAACAGCGACAGATCAGCGACGGCCTCTGGCAACGCATCGAAGCGCGATTCCGGATAGTTGTCGCGTCTGACATAGTAATTGTCCAGTCCGGCGTCGACAATTGCCGATGCCACGGCCGCACATCCGGCACAACACATTTCACGCGACTCACCGCCGATCGTAACCTCGAATCGCATTCCCGTCGGAACCGGCAGCCCGCAGTGATAGCAAGTATGCGCATCCGGCTGCGATAACGTTGTTGCAGGAATTGACGACACAGGCTAAACAGCGTGGTGTGCTGCTGCATTTTGCAAAGCTGCGCAATATTTCATGATTGCGCGCACATGCCCGAAAGAGGGTGCTGCCGGACGTGGAGCGTCTGCATCAGTATCTAGCGGCGTTTGAATCACAAAGTGTTGCGCCGCAAGCGGATCAATAAGGCGACGTTCACGCAAGCAAGCCCCATTGCGCCCAGAAAGTGCAAGCGCGTCCAAAACAGGCCACTGCTTATCAGTTCGTTAAACGTGCGTGCCTGTGCCGTTACGTGATCGAACAGTACAAGACTGATTTCGCGCAAAGCGGTGATATCTTCACCCTGCCTGATGGCGAGTTCGACCGTGGGTGGCGGTGGGATCAGTGAATCCAGTTTTGGAAAAATCCAGATATCGGCAACCACCAGGGCCGCGGTAAACGATGCGTAGACCACAATTGCCGCGACGTTGACGCGCATCAACCAGTTCATTCCAATCTCCGATCCAGGCAATCTTGACCTGGTTTATAAACTTGCACGTTGATCGACATTCACTCGCCATGGTGCAGTGAATGCGTAAATGGCCCTACTCCGCAAGTTGCGATACCTGTGGGGCTCGATCGCTTCAAATAGTGAGGCCAGCTGTTTGCGCCCTCGTTCGGCCCGTCACCAGTGACTGAATCGCCACTTTTGCTCATTTGAATGCTTTTTTACAATCCAACATAAGTGCCGATAACAGTGAAGCACTACACTAGAAACGCGTTCGTCACGGGCATTGGCGAGTTGCCAATGCCCGCTACACTAGATCCGCGTCGCGAGACGTATCTGTTCAAGTGCTTCCGGATCTTCAAGCGTGCTCAGATCACCCGGATCCCGACCTTCGGCGAGTGCCTGAATACTTCGGCGCAACAACTTTCCTGAGCGGGTCTTCGGCAGCATGGAAACAAAATGAACTCTTCGCGGACGCGCGATTGCCCCAAGCTGCGCGTCAACTGTTGCCATTACTTCCTTCTCTTGCGTCGCTTTCGATTCGTCCGTTGCGATCTGCCTGGGATCTTTTGCCACAGCAAAAGCCAGCGGCATCTGTCCTTTCAGCTGATCTTCCACACCTACAACCGCCACCTCTGCAATATTCGAATGTGACTGTATAGCCTCTTCTATTTCACGTGTCCCCAGTCGGTGTCCGGCGACGTTGATGACATCATCTGTACGCCCAAGAATGAAGTAATAGCCGTCCTCGTCGCGAATACCCCAGTCAAAGGTCGAATAGACCAGTTTCGAACTGAATGTCGAGAAATAGGTTTTCACGAAACGCTCATCATCACCCCAGACAGTAGTCATACACCCCGGGGGCAACGGCGGAATAATGGCAACCACGCCTTTCTCATTGTTATCCGCTTCACTTGCGTCAGCCTCGCGCAACAGCTTGAGATCGTAGCCGTATGCTGCGAATGACGGGCTGCCGAACTTCAATGGCGTCTGCTCCACACCGGGAGCGGAAGTCAGAATTGGCCAACCCGTCTCTGTTTGCCAATAGTGATCGATGACAGGCTTTCCAATAGCGTCGGTTAACCAGGTATGAGTTGGTTTATCGAGCGGTTCGCCCGCCAGGAATATATGTTTGAGCGATGAGAGATCGTGCTTGGCAATGTATTGCGGATCCTGCTTTTTGAGCACTCGAATCCCGGTGGGTGAGGAAAACATGACATTGACTTTGTGATCTTGCGCGATTTTCCACCAGATGCCCGGGTCAGGTCGTACCGGCACGCCCTCATAAACGATCGTGGTCATTCCACAAATCAGGGGTGCATAAACGATGTAGGAGTGCCCGACGATCCAGCCGATATCCGAAGTGGTAAACATGGTGTCGCCCGGAGCACCGCAGTAGATATGCCGCATTGAGGCCGCCAGTGCGACAGCGTATCCGCCCGTATCACGCTGCACGCCCTTGGGTTTGCCAGTCGTGCCAGAGGTATGAACGATATAGCTGGGCTCGCTCGATTCGAGCCAGGCGACTGGCACATCCTCTCCGTCAAACTGTTGGCAAAGCGTCTCGTAATCCAGGTCACGTCCTTCGATCCGTGACATGTCATCGTCCAGACCCCGATCAACAATGACCACTTTCTCAGGGGGTGAGCCAGTGAGTTGCAACGCTTCGTCCAACAACGGCTTATAGCGAATGACCCGACCAGCGCGCATTCCGGCATCTGCAGTCATGATGACTTTAGGTTTGGCGTCGTCGATTCGTAGCGCCAGGCTGGCTGCAGCGAACCCTCCGAATACAACGCAGTGAATAGCTCCGAGCCGGGCGCAGGCGAGCATCGCGAAAATCGCTTCGGGGATCATCGGCATGTAAATCAGGACACGGTCGCCTCGACCAACGCCCAGATCACGCAAGATCGCAGCACATCGCACAACTTCACGATGCATTTCAGAATAGGTGTATGCGCGCTCGGTCCCGGTCTCGGTCGATATGTAAACCAGTGCTTTCTGATCACCTCGGTTTGCAAGGTGACGATCGATCGCGTTGTGGCATAAGTTGGTCTCCCCGCCCACAAACCAGCGTGCGAATGGCGGTTTGTCATACTCAAGCACTTTTTTGAATGGCTTGTGCCAGTCGATCAACTCTGCCTGTTCGCTCCAGAATGCATCACGATCATCGATCGAACGACGATAGAATTCTGCGTATGTCTGCGTCATTTCTGCCTCCCGCAATTTATGTCGCTGTGCCGTGCAGCGCTAGCCGCCGATTTTTACGACGGTTCGCCCTTTTGCCTGAGCTTTCAGAATTTTGTCGAATGTTCCTGGAAGCTCATCAAAAGCGATGCTTGCTGCCATATCGTCCAGGTGGCGCGGTTTCAGATCTGTCGCCAGACGCTGCCACACGTTTTTTCGCACATCCATCACAGCGTTTACGGAATCGATTCCAACGAGACTCACGCCGCGAAGGATAAACGGCATCACGGTTGTCTTGAATTCATGACTGGCGGCAAGACCGATTGAAGCGAGTGCCCCACCTGTCTTCATGGTACTCGCGATCCAGGAGAGAATATCGCCACCGAGATTGTCGACCGCACCCGCCCAGGTTTCCTTACCGAGCGGTCTGATTTTCCCAAGGTCGAGATCGGAACGCAGCATCACTTCCGTCGCACCGAGCTTCTTCAAGTAATCCGTTTCTGCGGCTTTTCCCGTAAGCGCCACTACGTTGTAACCCGCTCCGGCAAGTATATCTACGGCCACACTGCCTACACCACCGGTGGCACCATCGACGATAACCGGTCCGTTTTCGGGTTTGAGCCCATCGTGCTCCATTCTGGCGACCGCAAGACCTGCTGTGAACCCGGCGGTACCAAGCACCATCGCCGAATACGGGTCGAGACCGGCAGGCATGGGTACGACCCAATCCGCTGGAACCCTGCAATATTCTGCATAACCACCGTCTCGAGAAACGCCGATATCGTAGCTTGTCGCGATAACCGAATCGCCAGCTTTGAATCGAGGATCGCTCGAATCTTCCACTGTCCCGGACAGGTCAATACCACCATTGCATGGGAATCGGCGAATAATTTTGCCGGCCCCGGTGGCCGCCAATGCGTCCTTGAAATTCACACTGGAATAGGCGACTTTTATTACGACTTCACCCGGATCGAGCTCATCGAGCTGCATATCGACGAAACGGCTAGTGACCTTGCCGTCCTCCTCGAAGATGCGATAGGCCTTGAATTTGGTCATTTGTCTCCCCTTTTTTGAATGTTGTTCTATAGCTGCATTCTATTAGTACAGTGCTGTGCAGCGAGCGTTGTACTGTGAACTACGTGCAGTGATCGATTTACTGAGACCGATAGACAGTGAAGCCGCGAAGAAATGCACTGGCCGGCAAGAGGCAATTCTGTGCGAGCACCATCAAGCCAAAAAACCGACTGGACTCGACGCGCAATGAAACCGGCCTTGCCGCAATGATGCGCCGCTTATTGGTTCGCCAGTTATTGATTCGCCATTTATTGGGTATCTTGCCGCCTACAGTGGATTCCGCGCTACGGCTCTCATGCCCGTAATGATACCCGGATCGCCGACTCTCCCGAGTGCATCATCGTGGAGGCGGACAATCTTGACAACTCAGGGCAAGTGGGCCAGGCCAAGGTAATCCCGCGTTTGCATCTCGATCAATCGGGATAGCGTCCTGTCTGTTTCCGCACCACCATCTGCAGTAGAGAACAGTGCCGGCAAGTCAGCGTCGGCTGACAGAACCAGCTTAACCTTGCGGTCGTAAAACTCGTCAACCAACCAGGTGAAGCGCCGGCGCGCGTTTGCGTTTTCTCTGCTAAAACAAGGCACATGGGAAATCAGAACCGTGTGAAACCGTTTTGCGAGCTCGATATAGTCGGCCTGGCCGCGCGGGCCATCACAGATGTCACGGAACTCGAACCAGACTATGCCTTGCGCCAGGCGTACATACTCGATCAAGCGCCCTTCGATCTCGATAGCTTCTGCACATTGCCCTGGTTCGCCACTCACGTCGTCGAACGTGGAAAGCATTGCGCCTTCTGCCAGCGCGTCGGCAGGTGCGTGGAATACGCCAGCTTTCTCCAGCGTGGCAAGTCGATAATCAGTAGCGCCGTCGAGATTGAGAAACGTGGTGTGCTTTCCCAGTAACTCGATCGCCGGCAGAAATTGCGCACGCTGCAGGCCATTCTCGTAGAGCTTGTCCGGAGCAATGTTTGAAGTGGTCACCAGCGCTACACCCTGGGCGAACAATGATTCCAGCAGATAACGCATCAGCATCGCGTCGCCGATGTCTGTGACGTGAAATTCATCGAGGCACAAGAGCCTGTTCTCCGCTCCAAGCTCAGCTCCGACTACGCGCAATGGATTCATCTTCCCTTGAAGGTTGCGCAATCGATGATGTATTTGCTGCATGAACCGATGAAAATGTATCCTTGTTTTCTGTTCGATCGGAACCGATTCAAAAAACACATCCATCAAGAAACTTTTTCCACGACCTACGCCACCCCAGAGATATATTCCGTGCGCTGGCTGGTCGCGGCGCCACATTTGAAATATTGATTGGCTATTCTTTTCGTTGATGACCAGCTCTTGATAGAGTCGATCAAATTCGTCCGAGGCAAGCAATTGCGCATCGTCAAGCTGATATCCATGACGGCGCGCCGCCTCCAGCGCGCATTCTTGAAAAGACCGGTGATCCCGGATTCGCTTATCGGGTTTTGCCATTCGTGACTCTAGTGTAGTGCTTCACTAGAGGCTCAGAAACCGCTTGTCGACACCCAACGCCGCTTCGTGCATTGCTTCAGACAGTGACGGATGAGCGTGCACAATGCGCGCAATGTCTTCCGCAGTTGCTCCGAATTCCATTGCGACGACAGCCTCGGCAATCAGTTCAGACGCAAACGGACCCAGAATATGAACACCAAGAATACGGTCCGAGTTGGCGTCAGCAAGCATCTTCAGGAAGCCTGCAGTTTCACCCAGCGCCTGCGCGCGACCACTCACGATGAATGGAAACTGACCGCTGCGATAGTCCACGCCCTCAGCTTTGAGTTGCTGCTCGGTCTTGCCTACCCAGGCGATTTCAGGCGACGTATAGATTACCCACGGAATGGTTTCCAGATTCACGTGGCCGTGTTGGCCGGCAATTGTCTCCGCGACAGCGACTCCCTCTTCGGACGACTTGTGCGCAAGCATGGGGCCGCGCACGACGTCTCCGATCGCGTAGATATTCGGTACGCTGGTACGGTTGCGTTCGTCTACTTCGATGAAACCGCGCTCATCCATATTGACGCCTACGGATTCAACCCCGAGGCCTTCGGTATTGGGGACACGACCAACAGCGACCACAAGTCGGTCAAACTCCATTTTTCTGGATTCGCTTTCATGTTCAAATTCCACTGAAACGGATTTTTTGCCGGTTTCCACGCGCCCAATCCGGCATCCCAGTTTGATGTCGAGGCCCACAGATTTGGTGAAGATACGTAACGCTTCTCTGGATACTGCTTCGTCCGCCGCGGCCAGAAATGTAGGTAGTGCTTCCAGCACTGTTACTTTCGAACCAAGACGCCTCCAAACGCTCCCCATTTCGAGTCCAATAACGCCGGCCCCGATGACGCCGAGTCTTGCGGGGACTTCTTTCAGCGACAGCGCCCCGCTGTTGTCACAGATCCGAACGTTATCTACTGTCACGCCCTCGATCTGCCGCGGCAAGGATCCGGTCGCAATGATGACGTGCTTGGCCTCGATGGTCTCCGAGCCTTTGTCCTTGCTTACTTCAATTCGATAGAATTCGCCGGCGCCAGTCAGCCTTCCGTGACCGTGGATTGAGGTGACCTTGTTCTTTTTGAACAAAAGCGAGATGCCGCCAGTGAATTGCTGGACAATTTTGTCCTTGCGGCCGAGCATCGTTGCTACGTCAAGCGACACATCCTTGACCGTGATTCCATGGTCACTGAACTTGTGGAGCGCGCGCTCGTAATTTTCCGATGATTCAAGCAAGGCTTTAGACGGTATACAACCGACGTTCAGGCAGGTCCCGCCCAGACTCGGTTTTCCATCTCCTGACTTGAATTCATCGATACAAACCGTATTCAGACCCAATTGCGCGGCCCGTATGGCCGCAATATACCCGCCGGGTCCGGCGCCGATTACTGCAACGTCAAAGTTTTTCGCCATATATGGATGCTATGTAGAGGACGTGTAAACGCATATTCGAGGTGGCAATTGCACCCAAAAGAATGTGCATCTATGTTTGGGGCTGTGCCATTTCATTCACCACCCGGCCGTGTTCAAAATTTCATTTGCTTTGCGCCAGTGGACGACATTTCAGAACCGGCACACGCGTCCGGGAGTGATCAGATTTCAAGCAACAAACGCGACGGATCTTCAAGCGCGTCCTTGATTGCGACCAGAAACATCACGGCTTCCTTGCCGTCGATGATGCGATGATCGTACGACACCGCAAGATAGTTCATCGGACGAATGACGATTTGCCCATCTTCGACCACCGCTCGCTCCTTGGTGGCGTGAATTCCGAGAATGGCGGATTGCGGTGGATTGATAATCGGAGTCGACAACATCGATCCGAATACACCACCATTGGAAATGGAGAAAGTGCCGCCAGTCAGTTCTTCCATGGTGAGCTTGCCGTCCTGCGCGCGTTTACCGAAATCCGCGATTTGCTTTTCAATATCGGAAAACCCCATTTGATCAGCATTGCGGATGATGGGCACGACCAGTCCACGCGGACTGCCGACGGCCATGCCGATATCGAAGTAACCGTGATAGACGATGTCGTCTCCATCGACAGAGGCATTGACGATCGGAAATTTCTTCAATGCAGCAACCACTGCCTTGACGAAGAACGACATAAATCCAAGCTTTACGCCATGTTCCTTTTCGAATCTCTCCCGATGCGCGGCACGGACGTCCATCACCGGCCGCATGTTGACTTCGTTGAAAGTGGTCAGGATCGCGGCACTTCCTTGCGATTCCAGCAGACGCTCGGCCACGCGTTTGCGCAATCGCGACATGGGTACTCTCTGCGAAGCTCGATCGCCGAGCGCATGGTCAACACTCGGCGCTGCTGGGGCAGCGGCCGCAGGTACCGCCTGCGGCTTCGGCGCGGGATTGGTGGTGCCAGTTACAGCAAGTACGTCTTCCTTGGTGACACGTCCCCCGCGACCCGTTCCCTGCACGCTACCGACATCTATGCCTTTGTCAGCAGCAATTTTTCTTGCCGCAGGCATTACCAGAACATTCTCAGCTTGCCCTGACGGAGCCGTTTTCGCTGCGGCTTTCTTGATTGCTTTCGCGGCCGCCGGCGCAGCGACTGCTGCGTGATCCTGCGCGTCCGTGTCGATCTCGGCGATAACTTCATTCGCGACGACAGTATCCCCATCTACCTTGACAATCTGTTTCAGCACGCCTGATTGGGGCGCCGGCAGTTCGAGTACGACTTTGTCCGTTTCAATATCGATCAGATTTTCGTCACGATTGACATACTCCCCCTGCTTCTTGTGCCATGAAAGCAATGTAGCTTCCGCCACGGATTCGGACAATGCGGGAACCTTCACTTGAACTAGCATGGATTCATTCCTGTTCTATCCCTTGACCTTTTCTCACGCAAAATAGGATGTCCGTTCTACCCACCCCGAGCCTACCCGCCCTGAGCCAATGCGGCATCGATCACGGCCTTCTGTCTCTGCGCATGCAAAGCCGAATAGCCGGTTGCCGGGGAAGCGGACGAAGCACGCAGGGCGTAACTGAGTCTTTGTTCGAGTCGTTGCTGACGATGCAGATAGTGCTGAATCCTGTGCCATGCTCCCTGGTTGCCAGGTTCTTCCTGGCACCATACGATTTCTTTTGCGTCCCGGTAGCGTTCGATTTCCACTTTGAATGCGTCGTGCGGAAACGGATACAACTGCTCTAACCTGACGATCGCGATATTATCAATCCCGCGTTCGCGGCGAGCCGCCGTTAGCTCGTAATAAATTTTTCCGCTGCAGAACACGACTCGCTTGACCTTGGCGGGATTGGCAATCTCGGTATCGGGGATCACGACTTTGAACTCGCCTTCGGCAAGCTCATCAAGAGAGGAAACCGATTCCTTATGGCGCAACAGACTCTTGGGGCTGATGATCACCAGCGGCTTGCGGTACGGTCGAACCATCTGGCGCCGCAAAAGATGAAACATCTGCGCGGGAGTTGAAGGTACGCATACTTGCATGTTGTAGTCAGCACACAGTTGCAAATACCTTTCGATTCGAGCTGATGAGTGCTCCGGACCCTGGCCTTCGTAACCATGCGGGAGCATCAGAACCAGACCGCAGATACGCCCCCATTTGACTTCACCAGATGCAATAAATTGATCTATAACGACTTGCGCACCATTCGCAAAATCTCCGAATTGCGCTTCCCACATGACCAGTTCGTTAGGCTCCGCCGTCGCATAGCCATATTCAAAGCCGAGAACCGCCTCTTCCGACAGAATCGAGTCGATCACGACGAAATCCGGCTGACCTTCCACGATATTGCGTAACGGCACATAAATACCTTCCTCGCCCGGCTGTCGATTCTGATCATGCAATACCGCGTGCCGGTGGAAAAACGTGCCACGTCCGGAATCCTGGCCGGAAATTCGTATCGGAAAACCATCCTTCAACAGTGACGCATACGCCAGATTTTCGGCCATCCCCCAGTCCAGCGGGATCCTTCCCTGACCCATCGCGCGACGATCGCCCATTATTCGCTCAACACGCGAGTGCAACGTGAAGTCTGGCGGAATCGCTGTTAGTCGCTCCGACAGCATTTTGAGCGTTTCGATCGGAACACCGGTAGAAACTTTGTAGGTCCACGGAATATTCAGGAAAGGCGCCCAGTTGACTGTATATGGTGGCTTGTAATTTGAAAGTATCGTCTTGTTCGTATGAAAACCGGCATCAAGCGCTTCACGATAAGTGCGGACGTTCTCATCAGCCTCCCCACTTTCTATAACGCCTTGCGCTTCCAGCTTGTCCGCATACAGTTTGCGCGCGCCAGGATGTTCGTGAATCAGCCTGTACATAAGGGGTTGCGTCACCATCGGTTCATCCTGCTCGTTGTGTCCGAGCTTGCGGAAACACACCAGGTCGATCACCACGTCCTTGCGGAACTCCATGCGGTAATCAAGAGCAATTTCGGTAACCAGTGCCACTGCCTCGGGATCATCGCCATTGACATGGAAGACCGGCGTCTCGATCATCTTCGCGATATCGGTGCAGTACAAAGTTGAGCGCAAGTCACGGACTTCGGAAGTGGTGAAGCCGATCTGATTGTTGATGATGATGTGCACCGTCCCGCCAGTGCGATAGCCTCGTGTTTGCGATAGATTGAGCGTCTCCATGACGACGCCCTGCCCGGCAAACGCGGCGTCACCATGAAGCAGAATCGGCAACACCTGATTGCCTTCGCGATCCTTGCGGCGATGTTGCCGCGCTCGCACCGAGCCTTCCACGACCGGGTTTACGATTTCAAGGTGCGAGGGATTGAATGCCAGTGATACGTGCATGGGACCGCCCGGCGTCATAACATCTGCGGAAAATCCCTGGTGGTATTTCACATCTCCGGCCGGAAGTTGTTCGATCGGTTTGCCCTCGAACTCGGAGAACAGATCCTTGGGCATTTTGCCGAGAGTATTCACCAGGACGTTTAATCGGCCGCGGTGCGCTATGCCAATGACGGCCTCCTGCACACCCACTGCGCCTGATCTTTGTAACAGGTGATCAAGTGCCACGATTACGCCTTCTCCACCTTCGAGAGAGAACCGCTTCTGCCCTACATAGCGTGTATGCAGGTATTTCTCCAGCGTCTCCGCTGCAGTGAGTCTCTCAAGCAAATGCTGCTTGACGTCGTTCGCGTAGTTCGGCTGCGAACGAGGGCCTTCGAGGCGTGCCTGCACCCAGCGCTTCTGCTGAACGTCGCTGATGTACATGTACTCGACGCCGATCGAGCCACAATAAGTCTCCCGCACCGCGCGCAGGATGTCCCGAAAAGGCATCTGCTCAGGTCCGACCAGCGAACCGCTGTTGAAGACCTGGTCCATGTCCGCCTCGCCGAGCCCGTAGAACTCCGGTTCCAGTTCCGGCATTGGCGGTGCGTCAAAACGTTTTAACGGATCGACCTTGGCATTTCTGACTCCGAGGAAGCGATAGGCGTTGATGAGTTGCAACACGGACACCTGCTTCTTTTCCAGGCTTAGAGCGCGCGCGCCGGCAGCTGTAGCGGCGGCATTGCTCCTGGTCTTGCCCAGTTTTATGAACGACTCAACAACCGGAGCGTGTGCCACGTCTCGCTGCTTGTCGTCCTGCTGCATCTGATCGAAATATCGACGCCATTCGGGCGCGACGGTTTCCGGATCGTCGAGATACGCCTCGTACAACTCTTCTACAAAGGGGGCATTCGCTCCATACAGGTAAGAGCTACTCTGCAAATCTTTCATCATGGCGTTGTCTCCGGCCATTTAACGTGATTCCACCACTGAACGCTGTCAACCACGCTGGGATAGGGGCATTACGTCACGCTTTGCTTGTCCGGTATAGAGCTGCCTCGGTCTGCCGATTTTCTGCTCCGGGTCGGCTATCATTTCCTGCCATTGCGCGATCCAGCCGACGGTTCTTGCCAGGGCAAAAATACAGGTGAACATGTTATTGGGAATGCCCATCGCACGCTGGACGATTCCGGAATAGAAATCGACGTTCGGATAAAGCTTGCGCTCGACGAAATACTCGTCTTCGAGCGCAATTCGCTCCAACTCCATCGCCAATTTGAACAGTCGGTCATTTTCAAGACCGAGTTCACCGAGCACTTCGTGACAGGTTTCGCGCATCAATACTGCGCGCGGATCATAATTCTTGTAAACGCGATGCCCGAACCCCATCAGTCTGAATCCCGAATCCTTGTCCTTGGCTTTCGCGATGTACTCTCCGACTCGGGAGACATCCCCGATTTCTTCAAGCATATCCAGGCAAGCTTCGTTCGCACCGCCATGGGCAGGGCCCCACAGACACGCGATACCAGCTGCAATACAGGCGAACGGATTAGCGCCAGACGAACCGGCCAAACGGACGGTGGACGTCGACGCGTTTTGCTCGTGATCCGCGTGCAGAATAAATATTCGGTCGAGGGCTCGAACAAGCACCGGGTTCACCTGGTATTCCTCTGCTGGCACGCCGAAAAGCATGCGCATGAAATTCGCTGAATAAGACAGCGAGTTCGATGGATATACAAAGGGCTGTCCAATCGTATATTTGTAAGCCATCGCCGCCAGCGTCGGTATCTTGGCGATCAGACGATATGCGGATATATCGCGATGAGAGGGATCATCGAGATCAAGTGAATCATGATAGAAGGCCGACAATGCGCCGACCGTGCCGACCAGTACTGCCATCGGATGTGCATCGCGCCGGAAACCACGGAAGAAATTGTTGATCTGATCGTGGACCATGGTGTGGCGAATCACTTTGGTATCGAATGTGAGCTTCTGCTCTGGTGACGGTAGTTCGCCAAACAGAAGCAAGTAGCAGACCTCGAGATAATCACACTGGGCCGCGAGCTGCTCGATCGGGTAGCCGCGATACAGCAAGACACCTGCGTCACCGTCGATATACGTAATCGAGGAGCGGCAACTCGCTGTCGACAGGAATCCCGGGTCATAGGTGACTTTCCCCGTCGTTGCGAGCATTGAACGAATATCGACCGCTTGCGGCCCCACAGTCCCTGAAAGCACAGGAAATTCGCTGCCAATCGACTTGTCCGAAAATGCCAATGATGCGTTGTTTTGTTTGCCCATAATTTATAAATGCCGTCTGAGATTTGCTTTCGTTTTGTGATCGAACACCATGTCGTACGCCATCAGCGCTGAAAGGTGTTCCTCGTACCCGCTAGAAAATGCCGGCTTCCGAAAAATGCTGCGCCAAGAAAAGTTTTGGATGATTCGCTCATATCTGTTCTGAACATTTCGCCAGTACTCGCTTGGGACACTTCAAAAGCGCAAGAATCGAACAATCTCCGCGCAACCTGGATCGCTTGTTTCTGCTCTTCCCATGACCATGTCCAACAAATCGTTATCCGGCAGTTCCAGCAAGCGAGTCAGCGCGCCTCGCTGGGCACCCGTCAGATCGTCAAGGCGCGACTCGATAAACCGGCTCAATACCAGGTCCAGTTCAAGCAGCCCGCGTCTGCAACGCCAACGGATCTGATCATGTTGGCCCATGTTCCAGGCTACACCGCGCGCCTGACCAGCATGTCCTTGATCTTGCCAATGGCCTTGGTCGGATTGAGACCTTTTGGACATACGTCGACACAATTCATAATCGAATGGCAACGGAACAAGCGATACGGGTCCTCGAGATTGTCCAGTCGTTCGCTGCTCGCCTCGTCACGACTATCGGCGAGAAAACGGTACGCCTGAAGAAGCCCGGCCGGCCCTACAAATTTGTCGGGATTCCACCAAAACGACGGACACGCGGTTGTACAGCATGCGCACAAGATGCACTCGTATAAACCATCGAGTTGGTCTCGCTCCTGCGGTGATTGTAGCCGTTCGCGTTCAGGTACCGGTTCTTCATTGATCAGGTATGGCGTCACCGAGTGATACTGCTTGAAGAACTGAGACATATCGACAACCAGGTCGCGAATGACCGGCAACCCGGGTAGTGGCCGCAATTCGACCGGGCTTTTCAGATCTGCCAGTTTCGTAATGCAGGCGAGCCCATTTTTGCCGTTGATGTTCATTGCATCCGATCCGCACACGCCTTCGCGACACGAGCGCCGCAGAGACAATGAATCGTCCATCGCCTTTATGCGCTCGAGTGCATCGAGAAGCATGCGATCTGTAGCCTGCAACTCTACGTCATACTCTCGCATGTATGGCTCAGAATCCCTGTCCGGATCGAAACGATATATTCTGAAAATCATGATGCCAGTGTCCTTTGCTCGTGCCACTTGCGCCGCGATGCCGTCGAGTGCGAAATCGGGGTCAGCATTTTCTCATTTTCGCGTCCGGAATCACTACGTCCGCGCCTTCAGTTCCGGATTCAATACGTCCTCACCTTCGGTACCAAATTCAATACGTCCTCACCTTCGGTACCAAATTCAATACGTCCTCACCTTCGGTACCAAATTCAATATGTCCTCACCTTCGGTTCGATGGTTTGCGCGGTCAGCGGTTTCATATGTACCGGTTTGTATTCCAGCCGGCTGCCATCCTTGTACCAGAGGGTGTGCTTGATCCAGTTGTCATCGTCACGATCCGGAAAATCAGAACGGTCGTGAGCGCCTCTGCTTTCCGTGCGCGCATCGGCTGATGTCAATGAGGCGACCGCCACCTCGATCAGGTTTTCGAGTTCCAGGGCCTCTACCCGAGCGGTGTTGAAAATGCGGCTCTTGTCGCCTATCCCGATACGCTGGACTCGTTGCGCAACGTCACCAATCTTTTTTACACCTTCTTCCAGCAAGTCTGGAAATCTGAAGACACCACAATGTGCCTGCATGGTCCGCCGCATCTCAGCACCGACTTCGTGGACACTTTCGCCGTTCGTTTGGCCATCGAGGCGAGACAGGCGGGAAAGCGTCTGATCGGCGGCATCTTTCGGGAGATCCTTGTGATGCGGATTCTCTTTGAGAAATCGAATCGTCGTGTCGCCCGACGCTTTTCCGAACACCAGCAGATCGGTTAAAGAATTGGTACCAAGCCGGTTTGCGCCGTGCACCGAAGCGCAAGCACATTCACCCGCTGCAAAGAATCCCGGCACGGTTGCGTCCGGATCACCACCGATCGGCGCTACGACTTCGCCCAGATAATTTGTCGGGATACCACCCATCATATAGTGGCACGTCGGCACCACCGGGATCGGGTCACGAACCGGGTCAACGTTCGCGAATTTCTTCGCAATTTCCCGAATGCCTGGAAGCTTGCTTTCAATCAACTCCACGCCAAGATGGTCGAGCTTGAGTAGCAGATGATCTGCATCTTCGCCAGAACCGCGACCTTCCTTGATTTCCGTTGCCATCGCTCTTGAAACGACATCCCGGGATGCCAGGTCCTTGGCATTGGGCGCATAGCGCTCCATGAAACGCTCGCCATCCTTATTCAGCAAATAACCGCCTTCACCGCGCACACCTTCGGTAACCAGCACACCTGCCCCGGCGACGCCGGTCGGGTGAAATTGCCAGAACTCCATATCTTCAAGCGGAATTCCCGCACGCGCTGCGATGCCAAGACCGTCCCCGGTATTGATGAATGCGTTGGTGCTCGAGGCATACACTCTTCCCGCGCCACCCGTGGCAAACAGCACGCTGCGGGCGTGGAGAATGTAGATTTCACCCGTTTCCATTTCCAACGCTGTTACGCCGAGCACTTGTCCGGAGGCATCACGAATCAAATCCAGCGCCATCCATTCCACAAAGAAATGCGTGTTGGCGCGAATGTTTCTCTGATATAGCGTGTGCAGCATGGCGTGGCCAGTACGGTCGGCCGAACAGCAGGAACGTTGTACTGCTGGCCCCGCTCCGAAATTCTGCATATGGCCGCCGAATGGGCGTTGATACACCGACCCGTCCTTGTTGCGATCGAAGGGCATGCCGAAATGTTCAAGTTCAATTACGGCTTGCGGTGCTTCACGGCACAGGAATTCTATGGTGTCCTGATCGCCCAGCCAATCCGATCCCTTAACCGTATCGAACATATGCCAGTGCCAGTTGTCCTCGCCCATATTGCCAAGTGCAGCACCGATTCCCCCTTGTGCTGCTACGGTATGTGATCGGGTAGGAAACACTTTCGACAACACGGCTACCCGATAGCCGGCTTCTGCGAGTTGCAGTGAAGCGCGCATGCCGGCGCCGCCTGCTCCGACGATAACTGCATCAAACTTTCTGACGGGTAGCCCCATTCAAATGCTCCAGAGAATTTGGGCTGCCCACGCCATATACGCGACGAGCAGCAAGACGATAGCGACGTACAAACCGAGGCGGACTGACACTGGTTTTACGTAATCCATTACGATATCGCGCATGCCGATCCAGGCGTGCCAGAAAAGGCTTACAAAAAACACAAAACTCGCCAGTCGCATCCACTGCGGCTCAAACACGGCTCGCCAGTCTTCATGGGTGCTCGGCGCACACACCAGTATCGTTACAACAAACAAAACCGCGTACACAGCCATAACCAGCGCGGTAATACGCTGCGCCAGCCAGTCTCGCAGCCCATAGTGGGCGCCGGTGATTACACGATCGACCATATCTTGGCTCCCACAATCAAGGTGCCGCCAATTGCGAGTGCAATCACCAGCCGGCTCATTCGCCGTGTTGTTTCCAACTCAGTCCCAATGTGAACGTCGAGCAGAAGAAATCGTAACCCGGCAAAGAAATGGTGCAGGAACGCCCACGTCATTCCAGTTAAAAAGACCCTGACAATCCAGCTGCGCGCACACGCCTGCACTTGTTCAAATGTTTCGGGCGACTGCAAAACCATCTGTAGCAGCCACAGAATTGCCCACGCAAACAGGAACATGCCGAACCCGCTTATGCGGTGCAAGATTGAAACTAGACCTGGCACCGGGAGTCGGATCTTCATCAAATTCAGATACTTCGGGCGGTTGCTCACAGACATTGAGCTTTCTTCCGTATTCTTATGATTGAAGGCTTTGGCACTGATTACACGATGCGGTTGCGGTAATGGTGACTCGCGGTATTGCAATAGCTGCGTCGCAACTCTACCGGCAGATCTCCATAAGTGTAGGCAACCCGGTCTATGACCAGCAACGCTGTTCCAGGTGGAACATTCAATTGCGACGCGACCTCGCCTTTTGCCGCTCCCGCCTTTATTTTCTCTTCCACGTAGAGGATACGCACGTCAAACGCCGACTCATACATGCTGTACAGCATGCAGTCATGTTCTTCGATCACAGATTCTGAAATGCCCTCAAACGATGAACCCGGCAGGCGAATTTCTTCATACACAGCCGGAAGACCTGCAGGCAAGATCAGGCGACGAATGAGCCAACCGCTAGCACCTTCGGTGCGTCGCAATTCGGCTGCGGAATCGACGTCCAGTTTAATGCGCCACAGATCAAGCAATGAAGCCGACAGCGGCTCCACATTACCGTCGTCGGGTCGAATGTGGAGGAATGGAAACTTGGTTCGCTCTTCCGAATGCGACGCAACAAATGTACCCTTGCCCTGATGTCTGACCAGCAATTTCTGCTCAGCGAGCTCACTCACGGCTTTGCGTACTGTGCCCTGACTCACGCGGTAACGCTGAGCAAGTTGGACTTCGCTGGGAATTGATTCTCCAGGACGCCACTCTCCAGACACCAGCGACTCGGTGATCAGGAATTTGATCTGCCGGTATAAAGGCTGGTAGTCAGGCGTGCTTTCCGATGCAATCTTCATATATCGGTGCATTCTAAGCTTAATGAAACGCTTGCGTCCATCAAAAGATATCTCTTATATAAGATATAAGAATAATTGACAAGAAAAGGCCGTTTGTTTACCATGCCGGCCTCGCCAGACGAGCTGCGTATTCTCGGCCTGGTACCGCATCGTTGAGTTTCACACGACCATCACACTTGAAGCGCATAACCGTCCAACACATCATTCAAAGAGCCCAGATGTTATGAAGACTCCAGTTCGCGTCGCAGTGACCGGCGCCGCCGGTCAAATTGGCTATAGCCTGTTGTTTCGAATTGCTTCGGGCGAAATGCTCGGTCCGGATCAACCCGTCATATTGCAATTGCTGGAAATCACACCCGCACTGAACGCACTGAAGGGCGTGGTCATGGAACTCGATGACTGCGCATTCCCGCTTCTTGCAGGAGTAGTCCAGTCAGACGATGCCAATGTTGCTTTCAAGGATGTTGACATTGCATTGCTGGTGGGTGCAAGACCGCGCAGCAAGGGCATGGAGCGAAAAGATCTGCTGGAAGCCAACGGTGCAATCTTCACCGTCCAGGGCAAAGCGCTGAACGACGTGGCGAGCCGCGATGTAAAAGTTCTTGTCGTCGGTAACCCCGCAAACACCAACGCGTACATCGCGATGAAAAGCGCTCCGGACCTGCCGAGCGGAAACTTCACTGCCATGCTACGCCTGGATCACAACCGCGCGCTGTCCCAACTGGCAGCCAAGACGGAACAGCCGGTCGATTCGATGGAAAAGCTGATTGTATGGGGAAATCATTCCCCAACCATGTATCCCGATTATCGCTTTGCCAGCATCGCCGGGCAGCCTGCACCTGTTACGGTCAATGACGAGGCCTGGTACCGGGAAACGTTTATACCGACGGTCGGCAAACGTGGCGCAGCGGTTATTGAGGCACGCGGATTGTCCTCCGCCGCATCCGCTGCCAATGCTGCGATCAATCACGTACACGACTGGGTACTTGGTACAAACGGCAAATGGACGACCATGGGCGTGCCGTCCGACGGTTGCTACGAGATCCCCGAGGGCATCATTTACGGGTTTCCGGTCACCTGTAGTGGTGGCAACTATGAAATTGTCAAAGACCTCGAAATCGACTCCTTCAGCCGCGAAAAGATGAATGCCACGCTGAAAGAACTTGAAGAAGAGCGCGGCGCAATCAATCACCTGCTTGACTGACCCGTGGCGGTCGAATTGCGGGCCTGACTGGGGATCCGTCAATGCAGCATCCAGATGAGGTTCTGTTCAAGGGGGAGAAATCATTCCCCGCCCTTGCCGCCTGTGAGCATTTCGCCGGAAACGAAAAGTTCATCCGCAAGGCGCTAACGCTACAAGCGAAACTGGGCCCGATCTTTGACGTCACGTGCGATTGCGAAGATGGTGCGCAAGCGGGCGAGGAACGCGAGCATGCGCACATGGTCGCGCGGATCCTGAACGATCCCGCCAATTCTCAGAAACGCGCAGGTGTGCGTATTCACGACCCATCGCATATTGCGTGCAAGCAGGATATTGATATCCTCGTCGGCGAAAGCGGGAGCAACATCGCCTACATTACCGTTCCAAAGGTCACGTCGCCCGCGCAGACCGCGGAAGCGGTCGAGTACATTCACGACCGTTCACTCAAAGCCGGGTTGGCGGTGCCACCACCGGTGCACGTGATCATAGAGACGCAGAGCGCGCTGCGCGAAGTATTCGAGATTGCGTCTCTTTCGGGCCTCCAGGGTATTGTGTTCGGTCTGCTCGATTTTGTCAGCGACCACCGCGGTGCAATACCCGCTTCGGCCATGCGCTCTCCAGGCCAGTTTCAACATCAATTGATTACGCGTGCAAAAGCAGAAATCACCGCTGCGGCGCTCGCAAATGGCCTGATTCCTACACATAATCCTTGCCTGGTGTTCAACGATCCGGAATCTCCACGCGAGGACGCCCGCATCGCGCGTGACGAATACGGGTTTTTGCGTATGTACAGCATTCATCCGGCGCAGATTCAGCCCATCGTCGAAGCAATGCGGCCCGGCGTCGTTGAAGTGAAGCGGGCTGCCGAAATTTTACTAGCAGCCCAAGCAGCAGATTGGGGCCCGGTGTCCCACGCAAGTGAAATGCATGACCGAGCGAGTTACCGCTATTTTTGGGACGTGCTCAAGCGTGCTCGAGCGACTGGAGTCGAAGTCACGACGGCGGCAGAGAATGCTTTTTTTCCACGGGATTTTCCGACGCTGGCTGACTCCGCACAACTCGAGTTGTAGGCGCACCGATTCCGCCTGGATATTCGGACTCACTGCGCCGTGGCTGTTTGAACAGATTCTATTGAGGACTTTAATTGCATGCCAAATACTAATTCCCAAGGTCAGAAATTTCGTGACGCAGTCAAAGCCGAAACCCCCTTGCAAGTTATTGGGGCGATCAATGCCTACCACGCGCGATTTGCAGAAAGAGTGGGCTACAAAGCCATCTATCTTTCCGGTGGCGGCGTAGCCGCTGGCTCACTTGGTCTGCCGGACCTCGGCATTTCGTCTCTCGACGACGTCCTCACCGACGTTCGGCGCATCACGGATACATGCTCCCTGCCCCTGCTGGTCGACGTCGATACGGGGTTCGGCGGTGCGTTCAATATTGCGCGCACCGTGAAATCGCTGATTAAGGCCGGCGCCGGCGCCATGCACATTGAAGATCAGGTCCAGAGCAAGCGTTGCGGTCACCGCCCTGGCAAGGAAATCGTTTCGAAACAAGAGATGGTTGATCGCATCAAGGCAGCTGCCGATGCCCGCGTCGATCCGGGCTTTGTCATTATGGCGCGTACCGATGCGCTCGCCGTAGAAGGGCTGGACGCTGCAATCGAGCGTGCCTGCGCCTGCGTTGAAGCCGGCGCAGACATGATCTTTCCCGAGGCAATGACAGAATTGTCGATGTACAAGAAATTTGCGGACGCGGTTAAAGTACCCATCCTTGCAAACATTACCGAGTTTGGTCATACGCCGCTGTTTACTGTGGACGAACTGCGCACGGCCGATGTGTCGCTGGTCTTATATCCACTGTCGGCCTTCCGCGCCATGAACAAGGCCGCCCTCAACGTGTACGAAACCATACGCAAGGAAGGCACACAAAAGGGCGTACTCGACACGATGCAGACTCGCGACGAACTCTACGATCATCTGGATTATCACAAGTTCGAAGAAAAACTCGACGAACTCTTCGCAAAGGAAAAGCAATCATGACAAACGCCGTACCTGTAAAGCCAAAGCCGAAGAAGTCCGTAGCACTTTCAGGTGTACCTGCCGGCAATACCGCATTGTGCACGGTTGGCCGAACCGGAAACGACCTGCACTATCGTGGTTACGACATTCTCGATTTTGCCGAAGATGCCGAGTTCGAGGAAATCGCTCATCTTCTGATACACGAGACACTGCCGACCAGCGCAGAGTTGCTCAACTACAAGCGCAAGCTCAGGGCAATGCGCGGTCTGCCGACAAACGTGAAGGCTGTGCTCGAATGGATTCCGGCTTCGGCGCATCCCATGGATGTTCTGCGCACTGGTTGCTCCGCGCTCGGGACAGTGCTTCCGGAAAAAGATGATCACAATATTCAAGGCGCCAGGGACATTGCTGACCGTTTGATCGCCTCCTTCGGTTCGATGTTGCTGTACTGGTACCACTGGAGTCACAACGGACGGCGCATCGAAACGGAGACCGATGACGATTCCATCGGCGGCCATTTCCTGCACATGTTGCACGGCGAAGAGCCTTCTGAATTGTGGGTACGCGCGATGCACATATCGCTCATACTCTATGCTGAGCACGAGTTCAATGCATCGACGTTTGCCGCACGGGTGATTGCTGGCACGGGATCGGACATGTACTCGTCCATCACCGGCGGCATCGGCGCGCTGCGCGGACCCAAGCACGGTGGCGCGAATGAAGTTGCATACGATATCCAGCAGCGTTACCGCAATGGCGATGATGCCGAGAAAGACATCAAGGCGCGCGTCGCCAACAAGGAGATTGTCATCGGCTTCGGCCATCCTGTTTATACGATCTCCGACCCGCGCAACGTCATCATCAAGGAAGTCTCTCGTCAACTATGCGAAGACAGCGGCAATATGGCCCTGTTCGATGTTGCCGCACGCATTGAAACAGTCATGTGGAACGAAAAGAAAATGTTCCCCAATCTCGACTGGTTCTCGGCGGTGAGCTACAGCCAGATGGGTATTCCCACGGCGATGTTCACGCCGATTTTCGTGATGTCACGCACCTCTGGCTGGGCAGCGCACGTCATCGAGCAGCGCCAGGACGGCAAGATCATTCGTCCGAGCGCGAACTACAACGGCCCTGAGAACCTGAAATGGGAATCAATAGGGAAGCGCAAGTAGTTTTTCGAATAATACTTTCACCACAGAGACACAGAGGCACAGAGAAAGTCAAGAACAGCCCCAAATCCAAAAATCAGTGTCTGGTGCAAATGTCGTGAAACTTGGCACGCATCGGATGCCATCAGCATTTTCAGATTTTGCTTTTCTCTGTGTCTCTGTGGTTAATCAATATTTTTAAACTGGAAAACGATTAAATGTCTGCACACATTTCTAATGTTCGACCCAAGCCTGACAAAGTCCTCACCGATATTGCCAATTACGTCTCCAAATCGAAGATCAACAGCAAGCAGGCGTACGAGACAGCCCGATACTGCCTGATGGATACCCTGGGTTGCGGGCTGGAAGCACTCGAGTATCCGGCGTGTACCAAACTGCTTGGGCCGATCGTACCGGGCACAGTCGTGCCACACGGCGCGAAAGTGCCGGGAACACAGTTTCAACTCGATCCGGTGCAGGCCGCATTCAATATTGGTGCAATGATTCGTTGGCTGGACTTCAACGACACCTGGCTGGCCGCAGAATGGGGACATCCTTCCGACAATCTTGGCGGCATTCTCGCTGTTGCGGACTGGCTGTCGCGCAATGCAGTTGCGGCCGGAAGAAAGCCGCTGACCATGCGCGATGTACTCACCGGCATGATCAAGGCGCATGAAATACAGGGCTGTATTGCTCTGGAAAACAGCTTCAACAAGGTTGGGCTCGACCATGTTGTGCTCGTGAAAGTCGCCACGACGGCCGTTGTGGCGAATATGCTTGGGCTGTCGAAAGAGGAAATTATCAACGCAGTGTCGCTTGCCTGGGTGGACGGTCAATCCCTTCGCACCTACCGACATGCACCCAACACCGGTTCGCGCAAGAGTTGGGCGGCGGGTGACGCAACCAGCCGTGGAGTGCGTCTGGCGCTAATGGCAAAAACCGGCGAAATGGGATACCCATCCGTACTATCGGCAAAAGGCTGGGGCTTCTACGACGTATTGTTCAAGGGTAAGCCGTTCGAGTTTCAGCGACCTTATGGCAGCTACGTGATGGAAAACGTATTGTTCAAGATTTCATTCCCTGCTGAATTTCACTCGCAGACTGCCGTGGAATGCGCAATGGACATTCATCAGCGGCTCGCAAAGTCCGGACGTAAAGCGGAAGACATCAAGAAAATCACCATCCGCACCCACGAGGCCTGCATACGCATTATCGACAAGAAAGGACCGCTCAATAACCCGGCCGACCGCGATCACTGCATCCAGTATATGGTCGCCGTACCGATTATTCTCGGCCGCCTGACGGCTTCAGATTACGAAGATGCCGTTGCATCCGATCCGCGCATCGACAAACTTCGCGACAAGATTGTATGCGTCGAGGACAAACAGTTTACGAAGGATTATCACGATCCGAAAAAACGCTCTATTGCCAACGCGCTCACGGTCGAATTCAAGGACGGAAAAAAGCTTGCCGAAATTGTGTGCGAGTACCCAATCGGTCACAAGCGTCGCCGCAAAGAAGGCATGCCTGTGCTAGTTGAAAAATTCAAGACCAATCTGGCTCGCCAGTTTCCGGTCAAGCAGCAAAAGGCGATCCTCGATCTGTGTAACAACGCGAACAAGCTCGCTTCAACGCCAGTCCACGAGTTCGTGGATATGTTCGTCATTTAGCACACCGTCAACGCGATCTGATTTTTGACGATTTTCGGGAACGTATGTAAGCGGCGGACAAGCGGCACAAGCCACTTGTCCGCCGGGGCTCGAAAACGTGTTGAAGCGTTTTTAGTGAGGCGGACGTACCTGAGAATGAAATCATTACTCGGGAGCGCGTTATGCTGACCAATCGATTGTTGTCTTCGTCATGGGCACGCTGGCTGATATATGCGGCGGTCGCTGCGTTTGCAGTGTACAAACTGTCTCCGGCCTTACACGCCGGAGACAGGCTGAATGGCTTCGATATCAGTGGCGCTCTTGTACCCAAATCGCAGATCGCACACGGTGGTCCGCCCCGGGACGGCATTCCAGCACTCAGCCGGCCGGCCATGCAGCCGGCCTCGAAAGTCGATTACCTCGAGCCGGCCGACCGTGTTCTGGCATTGAATCTCGACGGCGACGCACGGGCCTATCCAATCCGGATTTTGAACTGGCATGAGGTCGTCAATGATACTGTCGGCGGTCGTGGCGTCGTGATCAGCTACTGCCCGCTGTGCGGAACGGGCATGGTGTTCGATGCGCAGGCGGGAGATCGTCACCTGGATTTTGGCGTTTCCGGTTTGTTGTATAACAGCGACATGCTGTTATACGACCGGCAAACCAGTTCACTTTGGTCCCAGATCCGGGCGCAGGCCATTTCAGGGCCAATGAAAGGGTCGGCGCTGTCACTCATAGCGGCCGACTACACGAGCTGGCAAGACTGGAAGCAGCAGCATCCGGAAGGTCTGGTTCTCGACCAGAACACCGGCCATTCCCGGGATTATTCACGGGATCCTTATGCAGGATACGAAAACGTCGCCACACTATACTTTGACGTGCAGAATCGCGATGAGCGCTTCCATGAAAAAGAACCAGTGGTCGGATTGACAGTTGGAGGCAAAGCCAAGGTGTGGCCGCTTAGCGAACTGGCTAAAGTTGGCCAATGGCCTTTGCAGGATTCACTCGGGGGAACCGATCTGCGAATAAACTATCGGGTGCATGACAAGTCGGTCACAATTGTCGATGCTAAAGGGGTACAGCTACCGGCGATACCCGCCTACTGGTTCGCCTGGATTGCGTTCTACCCGGATACACAAGTTTTTCTCTCTGAATAAGCACCTGCAGATGACACGCAACGGCAATTCGCGGAGACACGTAAATTGATTTCAATTGAGGATATGACATGAGCCACAATCTATTCGATTCGTTCCAGGAATTCACCCCCGGGTCCGGCAAGAAAGGAAAATTCTATTCGCTGCCCGCGCTTGAAAAGGCCGGTATCGGCAAGATTTCGCGGCTTCCTGTTTCGATTCGCATCATGCTCGAGTCGGTACTGCGCAACTGTGACGGAAAAAAAGTGACCGAAGAGCATGTCAGGCAGGTCGCGAACTGGAAGCCTCGCGCAAAACGTACTGAGGAAGTGCCGTTCGTTGTGTCGAGAATTGTTCTTCAGGATTTCACCGGTGTGCCATTGCTGGCCGACCTCGCAGCCATGCGCAGCGTAACGGAAGTACTTTTCAAGGACCCGAAAGTCATTGAGCCTCTCGTACCGGTCGATCTGGTGATCGACCATTCCGTGCAGGTCGATAACTACGGTTCCAGTAATGCGCTCGACCTGAACATGAAACTCGAGTTCCACCGCAACAAGGAACGCTATCAGTTCATGAAATGGGGCATGCAGGCATTCGACACTTTCAAAGTCGTCCCGCCCGGGATCGGCATCGTTCATCAGGTCAACCTGGAATACCTTGCCCGCGGCGTGCATAAGAAGAATGGCGTCTATTATCCCGATACGCTGGTGGGAACGGACTCCCACACGACGATGATCAATGGCATTGGTGTCGTGGGCTGGGGCGTAGGCGGCATCGAAGCCGAAGCCGGCATGCTCGGCCAGCCTGTCTATTTCCTGACACCGGATGTGGTGGGTGTCAATCTCGAGGGCAGCCTGCGTTGGGGCGTCACCGCCACCGATCTGGTGCTGACGATCACGGAAATGCTACGCAAGGCAAAAGTCGTCGGCAAGTTCGTCGAATTTTTTGGTGAAGGTGCCGCCAGCCTACCTGTCACCGACCGCGCGACCATTGCAAACATGGCGCCCGAATACGGTGCCACCATGGGGTTCTTTCCGGTAGACGCCAAGACTATTGAGTTCATGCGCTATACCGGCCGCACTGACGCTGAAGTCGCCGCCCTGGAAGCCTACTTCAAGGTTCAGGGCATGTTCGGAATGCCGAAAACAGGAAGCATCGATTACAGCAACACGCTGAAACTCGATCTTTCCAAAGTTGAGCCGTCCCTCGCCGGGCCCAGACGCCCGCAGGACCGAATTGCGTTAGGCAAGGTCAAGTCGAAGTTCACTCAACTATTCTCGACGCCAATTGCGGACGGTGGTTTCTCCAGGGACGGCGATGCTTTGTCGCAACGGACAAAGACCAACGATGGCATCGACGTTGGTTCAGGTGACGTACTGATCGCCGCGATTACGTCGTGTACAAACACGTCGAACCCGAGCGTACTGATCGCAGCTGGTTTGCTCGCGAAAAAGGCAGTTGAGAAGGGTCTGAAGGTCAATAAACACATCAAAACTTCGCTCGCACCCGGATCAAGAGTCGTCACCGATTACCTCAAGAAAGCCGGCCTGTTGTCCTCGCTCGAGGAACTCGGTTTTTATCTTGCGGGTTACGGCTGCACAACCTGTATCGGCAATTCCGGTCCGCTGGCCGAACCCGTTGAAAAAGCCATTGTTGACAACGATCTGGTGTGCGCGGCCGTACTGTCAGGGAATCGCAACTTCGAAGCACGCATCCATGCGAACATACGCGCAAACTTTCTCGCCAGTCCACCCTTGGTCGTGGCGTACGCGATCGCCGGCACGGTTCTCAAAGACTTAATGATCGAGCCGCTTGGCACCGGCAAGGATGGCAAACCTGTGTACATCGGAGACGTGTGGCCGCAGCCACAAGAAGTCGCCGATGCGCTGAAGTTCGCCACTGATGCGAAGAGCTTTCGCAAGTTGTATTCAGGGCTCGCTGACGCGACGCCGCTGTGGAAAGAAGTGCAGTCGACTACAGGTGACGTCTACAACTGGCCGCTGTCAACCTATATCGCTGAGCCGCCGCTGTTCAGCGGTTTTGGCATGCAACCAGGGCGCATAGAGGACGTTAAAAACGCACGCGCTCTCGGCATATTCGGTGACTCAGTGACGACGGACCACATCTCTCCGGCAGGTGCAATCAAGGATTCATCACCAGCTGGGCAATACCTGATGTCCAAAGGCGTCGCCAAAGCAGATTTCAACAGCTATGGCGCACGCCGTGGCAACCACGAAGTGATGATGCGAGGCACTTTCGCCAACGTGCGAATCAGAAACATGATGCTGCCTCCGAATGCCGATGGCTCGCGCACCGAGGGCGGCTGGACATTGCACCAACCGGATGGCGAGGAAATGTCGATCTACGATGCCGCTATGCGCTATGTCAGCGATGAGATACCCACGGTCGTGTTTGGCGGCGAGGAATACGGAACCGGATCATCGCGCGACTGGGCGGCAAAAGGGACTCAGCTACTTGGTGTTCGCGCCGTTGTAGCCCGCAGTTATGAGCGCATCCATCGCTCCAACCTCGTCGGCATGGGCGTACTTCCGTTGCAGTTCAAAGGTAAGGACTCGGTCGAATCTCTTGGTATCAAGGGCGACGAGACTTTCGATATTCTTGGCCTGGACAATCTGAAACCCCAGCAGGACATTAATTTGATCATCACGCGCAAAGATGGATCGCGTCAGGACGTGACGCTGTTGTCCCGCATCGATACCCCCATCGAAGTCGATTACTACCGGCACGGCGGTATTCTTTCCTATGTTTTGCGCGAGCTGCTCGAGGCAGCCTGACACCGTGGCAACACTTTCAAAACCTGTGCGCCCTGCCGGATCACGTACGGCATCTACAGGTACTGAACCGAAACGCGCACCCATACGCGGTGGACCTGCACGAGGAGGACCTTCACGAGGTGGTGGGCCATCGCGAGGTGGGCCTTCACGCGGGGCGCCACCGCGAGGCGCTCCGCCCCGCGCTGCATCTGCGCAAGCTGCGTTTCCCGGCACGACACCTCAAAGCCCCGCGTCGACCGAAGGGAAAGTGCGCGTATCAAAACTGATGTCGGAGCGTGGCATGTGTTCACGCCGCGAAGCTGACGACTACATCGCCCGAGGCTGGGTTTACGTTGATGACGTAAAAGTCGAGGAACTGGGCACGCGCGTTGATCCCGTTGCGAAAATCACCCTTGACAAGCGTAGCGCTGCAATACAGAAGGTCACAGTGCTGCTCAACAAGCCCATAGGTTATGTCTCCGGGCAAGCCGAAGACGGCTATCGCCCTGCGATCGCGTTGGCAGTTCCTGACAATCATTTTGCAGGTGATTCTTCGAAAATTCGCTTCGCCCGCCAGCATTTGAAGGGACTTGCGCCTGCCGGCAGGCTCGATATCGACTCGACCGGGCTGCTGGTACTCACCCAGGACGGGCGTATTGCCAAGCAGCTCGTCGGCCAGGACTCATCGATTGAAAAAGAGTATCTGGTGAGAGTCGAGGGCAAACTCAGCGACAAAGACCTGCGGCTACTCTGTAACGGACTCAGTCTCGACGGAAAGCCACTCAAACCTGCAAAGGTATCGTGGTTGAATGAAGATCAGCTGCGCTTTGTCCTGCGCGAAGGTAAGAAGCGCCAGATTCGCCGCATGTGCGAACTCGTCGGACTGACTGTCACTGGATTGAAGCGCGTACGTATCGGCAGCGTGGCACTCGGAAAATTACCAATCGGTGAGTGGCGCTACCTTGGTGCCCACGAAAAATTCTGATCGCACTACACTAGATGCGACTGGTTCTGGATACCAACGTTTGGCTGGACTGGTTGATTTTCGATGACCCGGCAATCGCTCCTCTAAGAACGGCAAGGAACAACGGCGCAATCGAGATTGTCATCGATGATCCGTGTCGCACTGAACTCGTGCGTGTACTTGCCTACCCGAAATTCGAGCTCGACAATGAAGTACAAAAGAACCTGCTTGCGCAGGCCGACCAGAATTGTATTTGCCTTGACGCCCTGAGCTATCCGCTGCCGGGCAGTTTGCCGGCATGCAAGGATCCGGACGACGTGAAATTCCAGTCACTCGCTTACGCCAGCGCCGCTGACTGGTTGATCAGCAAAGACAATGCACTGCTGTCGTCGCGGCGGAAGAGAAACTCGGTTCCGGTTTCCTATCAGACTGCGACACCGAAACAATGGGCATTGCTTCAGATTGACAACGCCATCTCTCCTGGCTGATCCCACGTCGTGACGCAGATGCTCTGCGACCGCGTTTGATCGAACATGACAGTCGAACTCGCGTTCGACAAAAAAATCACGCTCGAACTCGCGTTCAACCAAGAAATAAGTCACGCAAACACTCGAACACTGCACCAGCGAATCCGAACTAGCCGGATAGCGACTTTACGAAAACTCGTTGTTCAAAACCCGGCTCACCACCGGAAAGTAAGCGTCGCCGATACCTGCCTCAATTGCCTTGTCAAACAACCCCAGGACGTTGCGTGCACCGTCAGCGTCGATTCCGCCTTCTGAAGCCAGTTCAAGAGCATATTCCAGATCTTTTCTGGCGTAGTCGACCGAGAACGCGCGCAACGGAAACGTTCGCGGAAGAATTGCCTTCATACCATGATTGCGCAAAGCAAAACTGTCTGCCGACCCTTTTGACAGTGCTTCAAACAGCACCTGTGGTTCGACATCGGCGCTGCGCGCTATCGCATACGCCTCGGACAGCGCCGTCACCGTTTGAAACAACACCATGTTGTTGAGGATCTTGGTCACCTGTCCGCTGCCGATCCCGCCACAATGCGTGATGTCAGAGGCAAAGCATTCCATCAATGGCCGTACAGTCTCCAGCACATCGGCAGCGCCGCCGACCATCACCGCCAGAGTGCCGCTCTCTGCTGCCTGGCGGGTACGCGCTACCGGCGCATCCAGATACCCTGCTCCGCGTTCAGCAAATGCTGCTGCGAGCTCTCGCGTGAGCGCGACAGGTGACGTTCCCAGATCGACCATGATCTGCCCCGATCCGATGTTGGCGAGCAGGCCATCTTCGCCATTAGCCAAAGCCGAGAGCTGCTTGCCTGACGGGAGTGATACAAACACGATGCTGCTGGTCCGTGCGACCTCCCCTGCGTCGGCAGCAATGTCGACATCATGCTGTGCAAGTCGTTGCAGAGGTTCAGGGTTCAGATCAAACGCAAGCACCCGTTTGCCGCTGCGTTCGCGTAAATTCCGGCACATCGGCTCGCCCATGACGCCGAGTCCGATAAATCCAATGTTCTTCTTTTCCATCGTTAATTCCACGTAGTTACAAATCCTGGTAGTTGCAGGTGCAGCAAACGTCCAGATGCTCAACGGCAATACTGCATGCTCGCATGTACTTTAGCCGAGATCCGGGCAACCCGGAAAACAATACTCTGCAATTTCCTGGAGCAATTCAGGGCGGCGCATACTCCACTCTGTTTCAAATAGCCGTTTCTTGCTGGCAAAGCGAGAGTCGTATAATCGTGGCGAGTCAAGACAGCACGGAGGATCCAGCAGATGACCATCACTGTTACCCCTGTTGACGCCACGCTTGGCGCCGTCATCACTGGCGTTGACCTGGCCAGCCTTGCCGATGAAACCTGGGCCGAGATTCACGCGGCGTTCCTGAACTATGGCGTGTTGGTGTTTCCGGGACAGCACCTCGATGAGGAATCCCAGGGCGCGTTCGCCCGGCGTTTCGGGAATACCGAGCAACTTTCGCCAAGCCAGAATGGCGCGACCATTGTGTTTACCAACCGCAAGGAAGACGGTTCACTTGCACAGCCCGATGAATACGCCTACAAGATCTTGAAAGGTAACGAGGGTTGGCACACCGACAGCACTTACATGCCACTCGCATCCAAGGCGGCAATGCTGTACGCGCTCATCGTGCCTCCCGAAGGCGGTGAAACCGAGTTTGCCGATATGCGCGCTGCCTGGGACGCCCTCGACCGGGAGACGCAGGAGAGACTCGAGCGCTTGTCGGCCCATCACTCCCTCTATTACTCGCAAGCGCAGGCAGGTTTCAAGCACGAAACCGACAATTTGTACGGCCTCCACGACAAAGGCGCGCCACTGCGCCCGATCATAAAGACCCATCCGGAAACCGGGCGCAAATCCATCTACACCGGCCGCCATGCCCACAACATATCCGGCATGAGCGAGGCGGACTCGAAGGCATTGCTGGACAAATTGATGGTGGACGCCTGCCAGCCACCGCGCGTTTATAAACACTCTTGGACGCCATCGGATCTCATCGTCTGGGACAACCGTTGCCTGATGCACCGGGCCTGCCCTTTTGACACCAGCTTTCCGCGCGCGCTGCGGGCGAGCAGAGTATCCGGAGAACCGGAAACGGAACTTGCGCCCACGACTGCCGACCCGCGGGCAGAAGCGTATCGCCCAACGACATCGAACAAGTCACCGCTGGTTAACTAGCCTGCATTCATTTTCATACCGATTGCGGGCAATCAGTTTGTGAATGCGATTTACAGTACCGGCGCGGCAAGCCTGGCAAGCTTGACACCGAAGCGCCACCAGAACGGCTTCTTGTCGATAGCGGCTGGATCAATCGGGACTGAATGTGCAAAGTCTTTTTCGAACATTGCTTCCATGTCGCTTGCGAACTGTTTGTCGGAAATTAGCGCCGTTACCTCGAAGTTCAATCGGAACGAACGATTGTCAAAATTGGGTGTTCCTACCGTAGAGATTTCGTCGTCGACGAGCATGACTTTCTCGTGCAGAAAACCCGGCTGATATGCATAGAACTTGATTCCGAGATCGCGTAGCTGATCGATATAGTGAAACGCGGCCATATATACCGGCAGACTATCTGCCTTGCCGGTAGTGAGAATACGCACGTCAATGCCACGTAGCGCAGCCAGCTCGAGCGCCTTCATGACAGCCTCGTCAGGTACGAAATACGGCGCGGTCAACCAGATACGCTTTTTGGCAGCGTTCAGCGCCGTTACAAAGAATAGGCCCGCAGTCTCGTGTCTCTGGCTGGGGGCAAATGGCACTATCATGGCCCGCAGATCACTCGATTCTGCTGCCGTCACTTCCCACGTAAGCTCTGGCACCTCACGCGTCGCCCAATACCAGTCCGAGAAAATTACGGCCTGAAGCTGAATGACCACAGGCCCTTCGAGCCGCACATGGGTATCTCTCCAGGGACTGAAATCAGGATCGAGACCCAGATATTCGTCACCCACATTGTGTCCACCGACCCAGCCGGTTACGCCGTCCACAACCACCATCTTGCGGTGATTGCGGAAATTGAGCTGAAATCGATTATTGGAACCCTGTGTGGGCTTGAAAGATGATACTTTCACGCCGGCCGCACGTAGCTCGTCGATATATGGCTCGGGCAAACCGCCGCTACCGACCTCGTCATACAGCATGTAGACGCGAACGCCGGCCCTGGCCCGCTCAATGAGCGCTTGTTGCACCCGTCTGCCGAGCCCATCATCGTGAAACATATAGAACTGAAACAGAATGTATTTCTCTGCCTGCGCGACACCCGCGAGTATGCTGTCGAAGGTGGCATCACCATTGATCAGAAGTTCGGCTCCGTTACCGCGGGTAATTTCCAGATTCGCCAGATTGCGGATGGCCTCGTACTCTGTGTAATGCCTGCCACTTGATTCATTCCATGGCTCCTGGTGCTTGCGAAATTCAGCCATGATCGAATCGAGTTCCTCCTTGCGCTCTGCGTATGCAGCTACCTTGCCTTCGAATTTGTTGCGCCCGAACACGAGATAGGCAGGCACGGCCACGAATGGCATCGTTACCAGGGAAATCGACCAGGCAATGGCGCCTGTCTCGGTCCTGGTTGTCATAATCGCGTGAATCGCCGACGCTATTCCGGCCACGTAGAAAGCCGCCACGATGAACCCGATCATTATTTTTCTCCTCTTTATCATTGGTATCTGCTCCCGCTGAACCTTACGTCTTTCGCCCTGTAGTCCGGCGTTTGCTACAGGAATTTTGAGAATCGTTGAAAATGGCGCAATAGAACCAGGTTTCCGAAGATATGCCTGGTGGTTTCATTGAAATCTCACTCGCCAGGGACTTATGTCCGGCCAGCGCCAACCGCCTCACTACGCAAAGTATCACTGTCATTCACCATCGCGGGTCAAAGCGGCGAACCCAGGCCAAAATACAGGCCCTTCTCCTGCTGATAAAGGCGCATTCCACTAATACCTTTCTCGCGGCCGATTCCACTATCCTTGAAGCCCCCGAACGGCGTCGCAATCGACAATTGTTTGTAGGTGTTGACCCACACTGTGCCCGCTTCCAACCGTCGCGCAACCCGCCAGGCGCGCTGATAGTCTGCCGTCCATAAGCCCGCAGCCAGGCCGTAGACTGAGTCATTCGCCTGATTCAGCAGGTCTTCTTCGCTATCGAACGGCAAAACGCATAACACCGGCCCGAATATTTCCTGCCGGCAAGCCGTCGCGCTATTGGCTAGTCCTGCCACCACGGTTGGCAGGTAATACGCACCGGCATCCAGCTTCGCGTTATCGGGGCGCGCGCCACCGTAAACGACTTCACCGCCTTCAGCGCGGGCTGAATCGACAAACTGTGCCACACGGTCACGATGTCCAAACGACGCAATCGGACCGAACTGTGCACCGCTTGCATCCGGCAGATCAATTTTCATCCCACGCGCCTTCTCGACGACCTTCTCAAGCACGCGATCGTGCACACTGCGTTCCACGAACAGGCGCGAACCAGCGACACAGGATTGGCCACTCGCTTCGAATATTCCATCTGCTACCGCAGCTACTGCAGCATCGAGATTTGCGTCTTCGAATACGATGTGGGGCGATTTTCCGCCGAGTTCCAAGGCGACCGGCATCAGTTTTTCGGCAGCGATGCCGGCGATGGAGCGCCCGCTGGCTGTTCCACCGGTGAAGGACACAAATCGCACTCCGGGATGTTTTACCAATTCCGCACCGGCGCCGGCGCCAGTGCCGGGCAGTACATTTAGAACGCCTGGCGGAAAGCCTGCATCGAGCGCCGCTCTCCCCAGTGCCAACGCGGGCGACGGCGTAATCTCGGAAGGTTTGAGAATGACGGCATTTCCTGCAGCCAGTGCCGGAGCGACTTTTTGTGCCTCCATCGTCAACGGTGAATTCCATGGCGTGATCGCCGCGACCACACCATATGGTTCGTGGACACTCATGGAGACATAGGTACCCCGCGACGGCGTGACCGTATCTTCGGCGGTCTCGCAAACTGCCGCGTAGTAGCGGAATATCGCCGCAGCCGAAGCCGCCTGTGACCGGCACTCCTTGAGAACTTTCCCATTCTCTCGCATTTGCGCATATGCGAATTCGTCTACACGGGACTCGATTACATTTGCCAGTTTCGAAAGCAATCGTCCGCGAACATGCGGCAGCATTTCGCGCCACGACGGTTCGCTTGCGGCCTGATGCGCGATCCCGACCGCCAAATCAACGTCTTGCGCGGATGCGCCGCACACCTGATAGTTGATTTCGCCGGTTGCCGGATTCTGTGAGTTGAATGTCGCACCGGTGCCGGTAATCCACTTGCCACCGATCAGCATCGCTTTCACATCGCCCATTTCGCTGCCCCTCTGTAGTCCGTCTCCCGATCACAACACTCGGGTGTCCCGGACATTGTATCCGGCTGTCCGAGGTTAAACCGACCCCAGGGATGACCTGGCTCTCAACAGAGCGGTATGATCGCTTTTTGACCGTTTTCGAGTTTCACAAACCAGTGCCATAAACGACGATGCTGGTGAAAGCCGGGAAACAGTAAGACCAAACCATTCAATCAAAGAGGTCGCCAAATGAACGCTAACGTTGAAACATCCCGGACCGCCGAGCGCAACGCGGCGGTTGACGCCACGATTGGGAAGGTTCGCGAGATTGAAACGAAGCTGGGTGTAAATCCGGAGTCTCTGGTCGCGATCAAAAGCGAATTGATGAAACTCGCTGCAAAGACTGAACTGTTCCCGCCGGAGGATTTTCCACCACCGACCGAGGCAAGCGGCAACCCTTCCTGCCTGTATCTTCTATCCGAAGACAGCGACCATCGATTCGCGCTCTACGCAAACTCCACCGATCGACGTTATGCGAACGCACCGCATAATCACACGACATGGGCGGTGATCGTCGGCGTACACGGTGAAGAGCCGAACCGCTTTTACAAGCGCACTGAAGATGGCGGAGTCGAGCAAACTGGCGCAGCAGTTGTCCGCCAGGGCACTGGAGTCACCTTCATGCCAGACGATTTGCACTCTCTGGACATTGCGGGTGGCGCAACCATGCTGAATTTCCATATGTACGGGTTGGCGATTCCACAGCTTTTCAAGCGCCAGTATTACAACGAACGCGACCACAGCTGGCACTATTACCCGCCCCACACCGATATTCGCGACGCGCGCAATGTGTCCGGAGAAACGGCGTAATGGAGTCGATCAAATTCGCTTCCCCGCAAACCGTCAAGGTGATGTTGCGCGACGGTGGCGAACTCGCCCTCGTCGACGTTCGCGACCAGGGAGTGTATTTTCATGAGCATTTGCTGTTTGCGAGTTGCATTCCTCTCGGCGAACTTGAAATTCGCGTCGCCGATCTGATCCCGCGGCGCGGAACACGAATCGTCCTGTGCGATGGCGAAGATGACGGGCCCGCACACGCTGCAGCTGGGAAAATCGTTGGCCTCGGTTACTCCGATGTATGCGTTATGTCGGGCGGAGTCGCCGCGTGGCGAAGCGCAGGATTCGAGATTTTCTCTGGAATCAACGTGGTAAGCAAAGCGTTCGGTGAACACGTCGAGCATCGTTACGACACGCCGCGCATCACCGCGCAGGTCCTGGCGGCCAAGCGCGACAGCGGGGAGAACATGATCATTCTCGACAGCCGGCCGATGGAAGAATTCCATAACATCAGTATCCCCGGCGGTATTGATTGCCCTGGTGCCGAACTGGTTTATCGCGTGTTCGACGCTGCACCTGATCCGGCGACACTTGTCGTGGTCAATTGCGCCGGCCGCACGCGCAGCATCATTGGTGCGCAATCACTTATCAATGCGAAAATTCCCAATCGCGTAGTCGCACTCAAGGACGGCACCATGGGTTGGCAACTTGCCGGCTATGAACCCGCCGGCAAGGAAACCATTCATGCGGAAAAGCCCAGCGAGGCAGGACTCAATTGTGCAAAGGCCGCCGCCGCCCGGGTGGCGGAAAAATTCGGCGTAGAAACGATCGACCATTCGCAACTCACAAAATGGCAAAGCGAGCGGGAACAACGAACCTTGTACCTCCTCGATGTGCGCACGCCGGAAGAATATGTTGAAGGACACCTTGCTGGCAGCCGCCCTGCTCCCGGCGGCCAACTCGTACAGGCGACCGACGAATTTGTGGCGACCCGGCATGCGAGAGTCGTACTCGTTGACAATGACGGCGTCCGCGCAACCATGACGGCTTCATGGCTCAGGCAAATGGGCTGGGTAGAAGTTTACGTACTGGGAAATGCCTTGAGCCAGCCGCTCGAACAAGGACAATTCGAACCGGCGACGCTCGGCCTCCGCGAGGCTACAACGCTGTCCGTGCAAGATCTGAAACAAACAATGGATGGTGGCGAAGATGTCCTTATTCTCGATTTCGCGACAAGTCTTCACTATCGCAGACAACACATACCAGGTGCGCTCTGGGCGATGCGCACGCGTCTCGACGAGGCATTGTCAGGTATCCCCGCGACTGTCCAACTGGTAGCGACATCGTCCGATGGTTTGCTGGCGCCTTACGTCGCAAACGATCTCAAACGCGACTACCCAGGCAGGTCCGTTTTGGCGCTCGCGGGCGGAACGCGAGCCTGGATCGACGCAGGGTTTTCCACCGCGACCGGTCCCGCACACCTTACAACGGAAGCAAATGATATTTGGTACAAACCGTACGAACAGGCGTCATCCGTCCGTGACGCGATGCAAGGCTATCTGGATTGGGAGGTAAACCTGGTTGCCCAGATTGAACGTGATGGCGACGCCCATTTTCTTTGAATCAGACCTTGTTACGGTACGTGCCGCCGACACGGCGGCACAACAATGAGTGCACCCACTGGATTTGAGCCACTGGTTCGCTCCAGCCCTTCCATTTGACCTGCTAACCGAGCGGGGGAAATAGATACAGGGCTGGTGAGACGAATAATTATTCTGTAATCACCTGGCGCGACGACGTGCGTGGCCTGTTTGCCAATTGCCGATGCTGCTACCTGCGACACTGCAGCCAGGGGCACGCAATCGCCGGAAAATCGGAATCTGAACCAGTGGGCCTGCTGCCTATCAACATATCAGTGATTGAGAGGCATGCTGATCCGCCCTGCTGGCGCGCAATTCGCTTTGTAGGACGCATAGAAGCAAATAGCACACGCATGCAACTGGTCTCTTGCCCTGAGATGGGCTGTTGATCTGCACCGTCTGTTGATCCACGCCATTTGTTGATCGACGCCGGTTATTGATCAATGCCAGGCGCCGTGCGCCGGAACCAAACATTCGATTGCGGATTGGGCGGTGAGCACAACACACGACAATATTCCAGAACGGCTGGGCCGCTACCACATTCTTGGTATGGCGGGGCGCGGCAACATGGCCATCGTTTACACGGGATATGATCCTTACCAAAATCGGGACGTTGCCATAAAGGTGTGCGAACCGCGCAGCACTTCGTCTGCGTCGCACAATCCCAAGCTCGCTCGCAAAATGTTCTTCAACGAAGCGCGTATTGCCGGAGAGCTGGACCACCCAAGTATTCTGAAAGTGCTCGACGCCGGCGAACATGACGATCAGCTCTATATCGTCATGGAATACGTGGATGGAGGCGAAACGCTTCAAGCACTGTGCGAATACGTAACGCCGCCGACCCCGCGACGCGTGGCGGAAATCATATATGCGTGTTCCGTCGCGCTCGATTACGCGCACCGCAACGGTGTGGTACACCGCGATATCAAGCCTACAAACATACTCTTTACCCCCGATGGGCATCTGAAGATCGGCGATTTCGGAATCGCCCAGAGGGCGAACGCTGAGTCTACGCAGGTTACTGGTGTGCTGGGCACACCGCACTATATGTCTCCCGAACAGATTCGCGGCGATGACGTAACCGGGCAAACTGATCTGTACTCTCTGGGCGTGTTGATGTACAGATTGTTCTCCGGTCGCCTGCCTTTCTCCGGGAAGAATATTCCCAGTTTGCTCTACAACGTATGCCACGGAGATCCGCCAAAGCTTTCTACCCTGTGCCCGGATCTACCTCACGATCTGATTCAGGTGGTCGAGTGCGCGATGCACAGAAACCTCAAGAAGCGCTACCGGCTGGGACAGGAACTCGCCACAGATCTTGCCGGCATTTTCTTCGACCTGGACAGACCCACCGCTGTCACGCCTGACGACGCCCGATTCGAACTTGTCAGGAATCTTCGCTTCTTCATGGAATTCAGCGACACCGAATTGTGGGACGTCATGCACGGTTGCCACTGGGAAACGCATGAAGCCGGAAAAAATGTCGTAGAGGAAGGCACTCTGGACATGTCGCTGTTCGTGATAGTTTCCGGAACTGCCAGCGTAAGACACGGCGGACGAACCGTCGCAGTGCTCAAAGGCGGAGATTGCTTTGGGGAGTTCGGTTATGTCGGTGAAAACAAACAGTCTGTTGCAATGACCGCTACGACCGACGTCACAGTGATCCGAATCAATGCTGCCGCGATTGCGCAAACGTCCATTGAGTGCCAACTCCGCATTCACAAGGCATTCGTGCAAGTCCTCGTGGAGCGGTTGTCGCGCAAGGACCAGAAACCAGCTGGCGAGACCAACGCGACAGCAAAGTTCAAAACTGCGGTATCCAATGCCGCAATGAAGTCCAATGACGCAGCTACATCCGGGAAAACGGAGCTGCTAAATGACACGGTGATACCCAGAAATACGGTAACTTCCACGCGCGCAGCGCTTGAGTCTGCTGTAACTACCGTCCCGAGCATCAGGATGGTAAAGGGCAACACTGGCGATTGATTAATGGCAAGCGATAGGCAACCTATCTACGATGTCGCGACTTTCGGTATCCCTGATTCCGAACTGGAAGTATTGCGTCGAATCTTTCTTGTATCGGCGGATCGGCCCAATACCTATCGGCTGGCGCCTGCTGGTTCAGACTCGGGCAATCGGCGAATCATGATGCTGGACCGCGAAGTCCCAAGTAATGTTTACCAGTGGGCAAACGCGCATAAAGGCGTAGCGAATCAGCCGCCGACAATTATCCTGACGCAGAATGAGCCCGAGGACGGCAAACTCGCTCTCAGGCGGCCGTTGATTGCAACCCGCGTACTTGCGGTGCTCGATCGGGCGGTCAAGGCGCTTGATGCTACGGGTACATCAACAGCATCCTCAGACCAGAACGCGTTCGAGACGGATCATGCTGAAATGCAGCCGGGCAAACGATATCGCGCACTGGTTGTCGATGACAGCTTGCCGGTCCGAAAGCAGATTGCGAAGGCGCTGGAGAAAGTGAACGTCGATGCAAGTTTCGCCGAAAATGGCGAGCAGGCGCTCTCAAGATTGGACGGCGCGAACTATCACATCATTTTTCTTGACGTCATCATGTCGGGCATTGACGGTTATGAGGCGTGCAAGAGAATCAAGCGCGACCCGGAGACGAAGCACATCCCCGTCGTCCTGCTGACCGGTTGTTCAACTCGACTCGATCGAGTGAAAGGTAAAATGTCGGGATGCGATACCTATCTCGTCAAACCTGTCAGCAAAGATGAGTTCTACCAGACGCTGCGCAAACATCTGGCAGAAAAGGCAAGCGTTAGTTAGCTCACACTCGTCGGGCTAGTCCGCGCTCTTCACCTCAAAAACCTGCACTGACACGGCCCGATTGTCAGCCGCTGTCACCCAGCCTCTGTCCTCGCCTGACGGACTGAATTGAACGCGTGGTCCCGCATGTGGTTTAATCGTTATCGCCTCCCGCGCATCCGCGGGCAGGCTGAGGAACGTAGCTCGAACCAATAATAACGATCTTGTGGGGAGAAGCAGGAATGAGCGATCACGGTATCAAGGCGCTGACTTTTGATACGGGCGGCACCATTCTCGATTGGCACAGCGGATTCCGAGACGCGTTCGCGCGACTTGGCAAGAAGCACGGCATTGACAAGGACTGGTCGTCGCTGGCGAACGAATATCGCCGCCGCACCTTGCAAACCATGCTCAACCATGGCGAGAAAGAAGCTGCAAGCAAGAACTTCGACGACGTTCATCTTGATGTATTGCGGGCACTGGCAACAGAATTCGGGCTCGACGCCTTCAGTGAGGAAGACTTACGAACAGTTTCCTGGGATGCGCTTCACAACCTCATTTGTTGGCCAGACTTTCCTGCAGTACTTCCCAAGCTGCGCGACAAATATGTTTGCGTGTCGTTCACGCTGCTCAGTGTTCGCAACATCATCGATTCGGCACGCGCCAACGGACTCAGCTGGGACGCGGTGATTTCCTGCGAAGTAATCGGCAAGTACAAACTGTTGCCGGAGGCGTATCTGACTTGTGCAAAATTTCTGCAACTGGCGCCAAGTGAATGCTGCATGGTCGCATGCCACAATTTTGATCTGGATGCTGCCAAGGCCTGCGGCTTCAAGTCTGCGTTCGTACACAGGCCAGATGAATGGGGTCACGAATCACCGCCGAGCCCCGAGCCGAATCCGCACCACGACTACGTCGCCAAGGATTTTCCTGACCTCGCACGGCAACTTGGAATCGTTGGCTGAGTTCGGCACGTTCGAGCACTCAACCGGGATAGCCCAGAACCATGTCACGCTGGTCAGCGCGCCGTAGACGATTTCGCGAATTCCTCGCCGGTGACGCATGTATGTATCCGGGCTCAGTGTTTGACCCCGTATCGGCAAGAATCGCCGAGGATCTCGGTTTTGAAATCGGCATGTTTGCAGGCTCAATTGCATCCCTCACCGTTCTCGGCGCACCTGATCTGATAACACTCACCTTGACCGAGTTTGCCGAGCAAGCCCATCGTATCTGTCGTGCGGGGAACCTGCCGCTACTGTGCGACGCGGATCATGGCTACGGCAATGCGCTGAACGCCAGAAGAACCGTTGAGGAACTGGAAACAGCCGGCGTTGCCGCGGTGACGATCGAAGACACGGCTTTGCCCTTGCCATTCGGCAGCGACGGCAAGCCACGCTTACTTGCCATCGAGGAAGGCGCCGGGAAAATGCGGGCAGCACTGGATGCGCGCCACGATCCGGACTTCGTCATTGCCGGGCGGACTGGCGCCATGTCGATCAGCAATATCAACGATGCCATTGCGCGCGCGAAAGCGTACGAGAATGCTGGTGTTGATGCGATTTTTTTGACTGGCGTAAAAACACGCGACGAGCTCGACAGAATCGCGTCCGAAATACGCTTGCCATTGATTCTCGGCGGCGCGGGCAAGGACTTATTCGATCGCCCATACCTGGGTTCGCGCAACGTACGTATTTGCCTTCAGGGCCACCAGCCGTTCATGGCCGCGGCGCAGGCAGTGCATGACACGCTTGCCGCATTGCGCGCAGGTGAATCGCCTCAGTCCCTAAAGGGCGTTGCATCCAACGATCTGATGCAACGTGTAATGAGAAATGAAGATTACAAGCAATGGATGAAGGACTGGCTTTGAGCATTCATTGACGACGCCCGGCGTCGCGATCAATACATCACACGATCAATGCATCAGGAATTGCCAATAAAATCAGCATTTGGCAATTATCTCAGAGGCACTCTGGTTCAGAAGATCTGACTTCAGCGCGGGAGATTTCGCATGAACAACGTTTTATCCACAGCTACTTCGACACCGACAACGGCAGTCACACCAGATGCCGACACGCACGACAAACTGCCGCAGCTGGCGTCACGATTCGTGCAAGTCGACGCACTGCCCTGGCAACAATCGCGCTACGCGGGCATCGAAACGAAAACCCTTGTTGTTGATAACACATCCGGCTTACTAACCTCATTGCTGAAGATGACGCCCGGTGCGCACTTGCCGGATCATGAGCATGTCGAGGTTGAGCAGACATGGGTTCTCGAAGGCAGCCTCGACTGCGGCGAAGGCAGTTGTACAGCCGGGAACTTCGTCTGGCGCCCTGCCGGCAGCCGCCATGTTGCCTGGGCCGGACCCGAAGGTGCCTTGTTGCTGGGTATGTTCCAGATGCCCAATCGATTTTTTGAGGAAGACGGCCGGCAACTGGATTTCCTCGGTCAGGACTGGGAGCAGGCGTGGGGTACTGTACACACCCGCCAGCAACAGGCGAAGTTTGACTGAGCTCGTGGCTGCCGGAATATGGGAAACACGTCAATGAGCTCAAATCTGCTGGAGGGCGATACCGCCCTTGTTACAGGTGCTGCATCCGGAATCGGACGCGGCATTGCGCTGCAACTGGCCCACGAAGGTGCAAGAGTCATACTCTCGGATTCCAATACGAGTGACGGTCAGCAGGCGTCAGATCAATTGCGTGACCAGGGGCATGACGTCGACTTCATTGATGCTGATCTTTCCACCAAAGAAGGCCCTGGTGAATTGTTCAGAAAGGCTTCTGAGCGACTTGGCGGGATTTCAGTATTGGTACATTGCGCGAGCCCGCCGCGCCGCGAAGCCGATAACGTGCTGGCAGTCGAAGACGAAACCTGGGATCAAATGCTGGCTGTCAATTTGCGCGCGGGATTTATCCTTGCCCGTGAAGCGGGCCGTGAAATGATCGCACGCAACATTCGGGGTCGTATGTTGATTATCACCTCACTGCATGCCGAGACGCCACGAAATCTGCCACATTACAGCGCCGCGAAAGCCGGCCAGACCATGACCGTAAAGGAACTGGCAAAAGCATTTGGTCCACACGGCATACGCATCAACGCAATTGCACCCGGTGCGATTCCCGGCGGTGGTTTCGACGCGACCGGTGCGGGAATCGAGCGCCTGACCCGCTGCACCAGCCTCGGTCGTCTGGGTACACCAGCCGATGTCGCAAACATGGCGGTCGCCCTGCTCTGCGACCGGTTCTCCTCTTACGTCACCGGCACGACGGTCGCCGTCGACGGCGGAATCGCACTACACAACTGGATCGAGCCGGTCGAACTGTAGCTGGCAGACGCTTCCCAATGACAGCAATCAATCTTGAAAAGTGGCTTTCGCTGGTCGCGGAAGACGCGCTTAATCCGGCACTACCGATCATCGATCCGCATCACCATCTTTGGGACCACCCGGACAACCGTTATGTCGCAGAGGATTTTCTGACGGACACGGCGAGTGGTCACAATGTCGTTCAGTCGGTGTTTGTTGAATGCACATCAAAGTATCGTAAGACCGGCTCCAATGAACTAAAGCCGGTGGGCGAGACGGAGTACGTACGCGAACTCGCTGACAAAAGTGATGCGGTCTCACCATCCCGGACGAAAGTCGCGACCGGCATCGTCAGTTTCGCTGACCTGACACTGGGTGATGCAGTCAGTCCCGTGCTGGCAGCACATGTCGAGGCAGGTGGTGGTCGCTTCCGCGGTATTCGTCACGCCAGTGGCTGGGACACCAGTGACGACGTACGCAACTCACATACACGCCCTCCCCCTGGCTTGTTGTCAGACAATCGTTTTCGGGAAGGCTTCGCCTGCCTTGACCAGCACGACCTGAGTTTCGATGCCTGGCTTTATCACCCGCAAGTTCCGGAACTGACTTCACTTGCCCGCGCTTTCCCGGACACAACCATCATCCTCGATCACGTTGGCGGGCCGCTCGGCATTGGACCCTATGCGGGCAAGCGCGATCAGATTTTCCTGCAATGGAAACACGATATTGCCGAGCTTTCTGCCTGCGAGAATGTGCACGTCAAACTGGGCGGACTGGCGATGAAAATATGCGGCTTCAGTTGGCATACGCAGGAAAAACCACCAACCTCGCGCCAACTTGCAGCCGTATCAGCACCCTACTATCACTATTGCATCGAGCAGTTTGGTGTAGCGCGCTGCATGTTCGAGAGTAATTTCCCGGTCGACAAACTATCGTGCTCCTACGGCGTTCTGTGGAACTCGTTCAAACGTCTGGCCGAAGCTTGTTCTGCCGATGAACGCGCCGCACTGTTTCATGACACTGCGGCACGCGTCTATCGACTTCCCGGCAGTCAGTGAACAACAGACCCCGCTACCTGTCGCGATTCGGGTCGCCGTCCTGCGCGCATACGCAGCGTGGAATCCGCTCAGCGACGACTTGGAAATCTATTTGCGGCGCTTGAGGTAGCTGTTTTTTACCTTGATCTTGTCGCCCACAAACGTGAACAGATCGCAACCGTCCTGTTCAATCTTTGTGCCATTCGGGTGGGTGGCCGTAAGCGTCCATTCAGAGCAACCCCTGTCACCTGACAAGAAATGGCGTCCATTCTGAAACGACACATCAGGCAACTCTGCCCAGACTTGTTCAAACCCCTCCTTCACGGCTGCGTAGCCCTCAAACTTGTCTCCGCTAGCGCTCTTTCCGCTACCCAGTAAGAACACACAATCGTCAGTCATGTACGACATCAGTGTGTCAATGTCATGTCGATTCCAGCCATCTGCATATTTCTCCAGGTCTTCAAGTGTCATAGATCGCTCCTCGTTGATTCGTCGTGTCCTGAGTGTCAGGCATCCTTCACTTCCTTCGGACTCGCGCCGCATGCACTTCTATAGACGTTACGCCGACGCCAGGCTAGCGGTCAATTTACCAGACTGGTAATCGCGAACGGCCTGTTCGATTTCTTCGCGCGTATTCATTACGAACGGCCCGTACTGCACGACCGGTTCACCCAGCGGCTTTGCGGCGAGTAATAGGAAGCGGGCCTCAGCATCGCTTGCCTGTACCCGCACCGAATCGCCATCGGAGAGCAATCCCGCGCTACGATGATCGAGCGCCTGACCGTCGTCGCCGACGCTGGCATCGCCTTCATACAGATACAGAAAGGCGTTGTAACCGGGTGTGATTGGTGTCTCAAAAATGCCGCCAGCCGGGAGTCGCACATCGAGATACAAGGGATCTGTCGTCAAACCACCGACTGCCCCTGCCGTTTCACTGCCTTGCTGGACAAGCGTGCCGGCAATAACGCGAACCTGGCCGCCATTGGCGAGATCGACGGTCGGAATTTGCTCTGATGAAATGTCACGGTAGCCCGGATCTTTCATCTTCTCCTTTGCCGGAAGATTGATCCATAACTGGAAACCGCGCATACGCCCTTCACTTTGCTGCGGCATTTCCGAATGAATGATGCCCCGCGCTGCACTCATCCATTGCACGTCGCCCGGGCCGAGATCGCCGCGATTACCAACACTATCCTCATGGCGCATATGACCGTCGAGCATGTAGGTTACTGTCTCGAAACCCCGGTGCGGATGAGATGGGAAACCCGCAATGTAATCGTCCGGATCGTCAGAGTAGAACTCATCGAGCATCAGAAAGGGATCATGACGCAGAAACTGCGACGACCCGACGCTACGCCGCAGTTTGACGCCGGCGCCATCGGAAGTTGCGACCGATTCGATAACCCGTTGTACTGATCTGGCTGTCATGACGTGAAATCTCCTTCTCGAAAAATTGAGTTTGCAACTTGCGGCGCTTGCAACTTGCTGAACCTGTGTCCTATTGATCCGCCGGTCATCGGTGCTGGCGACGGCCTGTATATTCGTCTCTAACCAACATTCAGACGCGTCGCCCGTCCACGCTCCACTTGCCGGCACCTGTCGAAGCAAGCAACAGAAATCCGCCGGCTATTGCAACATTCTTGAGTAGCATAACCTGCTGCATCTGGTCCGAGATATCCCAGTGAAACAAGGCGGCACTCAAGATCGTAAACGCGGCCAGCGCTAGTGCGCTCGTACGCGTCCAGAACCCGGCAATGACCAATATTGCGCCACCGATTTCCAGCGCAATCACCAGCGGCAGCAGCACGGCCGGTACACCCATTGCCTCCATGTAAGCCTGCGTGCTGTCGTAACCGCTACCAAGCTTTCCGATTCCTGCCATCAGAAAAAGGGCCGCTATGAGAATGCGGCCAGCCAGATCGCCAGCGTTACTTGCCAGGTTGTTCATAAATCCTCCTTATGAGTATCCGGAATCAATTCCCGGTTGCCATCAAGTTTTCAATGGCTGCAGTTTATACATTGAATATATCGATTGAATAGCGCAAAATTCAGGCTTATCCAATCGAAATACTCGATTAATGACTGGACCAAGAATCACGCTAGACCAATGGCAGGCTCTGACAAGCGTTGTGGAACACGGTAGTTACGCTTCTGCGGCCGGACATTTGCACAAGAGCCAATCCACTCTGAGTTACGCGGTGCAGCAAATTCAAAAACTGACCGGCGTACAGGTGTTCTCCATCGAAGGTCGAAAAGCCGTGCTCACCGAGGCCGGGCGCGCGCTCTACGTGCGTGGAAAAAGACTGGTTGACGAAGCAACGCGCGTCGAACACGTGGCTGCCGAACTCGCTCAGGGCTGGGAATCAGAGCTCAGGATAGCGGTTGAAATCATCTTTCCAACATGGCTGTTGCTTGAATGCTTCGCCACGTTTGGCGGGGAGCACCCGCACACGGCCATCCAGTTGTTCGAGTCGGTTCTGGGTGGAACGAGCGAGGCCTTGCTACAGCGCAAGGTCGATATGGCCATCGGTCCGACAATTCCACCCGGGTTTCTTGGTGAGGCGTTAATGCAGGTGCATTTTATTCCTGTGGCCAATCCTCAGCATCCGCTACATTTACTGGGGCGAGCACTCACGCTAACTGACTTGCGCGAACACCGTCACCTGCTGATTCGTGAATCCGGAACCGGGCATACCCGCGACACTGGCTTCATATCCGAGCAACGCTGGACTGTGTCCACCAAGGCAGCGTCGATTCGCGCGGCATGCATGGGTCTCGGATTCGCCTGGTATCCGGCAGAAAGCATTCAGGAGGAACTCGATTCCGGGCGACTCAAAGCGCTGCCGCTGGATGACGGTGCTGACCGCTACGCCACTCTCTATTTGATTCACGCAGATCCGGAATCCGCAAGGCCGGGTGCCCGGCGTCTGTCAGAAATCATTCGCGCCGCTGTTGCCAGCCAATGCCCGGAGCAGAGCATCTAGTGCAGTGCTTCACTAGCGAGCGTCCTGACAGACGGTCCGGCGATTCAGTCGCGCCAATCCACTACATCGGATAGTTCAGCACGCTCGGTACGATAGGTATTGATTGCATGCTCGCCGTCGCCATATCCAAAGGCGATACCGCACACAAATTTGCGCTCCGCAGGCACTCCGAAATAGTCGCGCAGCACATTTGGATAACTCGCCAGTGCCGCTTGGGCAATCGTGTCGATGCCATGCTCACGTGCGGCAAGAATAAAATTGGATACATACAAGCCGCAATCGACTGCGCCGTAGATCCCAAGATTCTCTGGTGTTGTAATGAGCAATACATGCGGTGCATCGAAAAAGTGGAAATTTTCAAGTGCCTGTTTGCCCGCAGCGGACCGGTCTTCTTTGCCGATTCCGACTGCCTGATACAACTGGACGCCACAGATTTTGCGGCGATCACGGTAGACGCCTTCATATTGCGGCGGAAACGGAAAATCCGGGTCTGGCCGGGCACCGCTGGCGGCATGCGAATAAAGCGTGTCGCGAAGACGGTCCGTTTCGGGGCCGGAAAGCAATATGATTTGCCAAGGCTGTGTATTGCACCAGGACGGCGTCAACTGGGCCGTGCCAAGCACTTTTTCAATCGTTTCCCGGGGAACCGGTTTCTTGAGAAACTGCCGGCAGCTATAACGAGTGCGTAGCGCTTCATCGATACTTGTCATTGAATTTACCTGGAAATTTGCTCATTCGACTTTCTGACGGTAGCACTGTCGGACGGCAGCACTTTTAGACAAAGGTGAAGCCACCGTCTACCAGTAGAGTAGCCCGGTCACAAAACGCCCGGCTCCCGTGATTGCCACCGCCCTGCCCTTGAGATCAATCCCGCGTGTTTCCGGCAGGCTGCGCTTTCCTCTGCTTACGTCAGCGTTTTGCCCTGGGCTTCACCACTGTCTTCACCGCGGTCTTCGCCTGGTCTGTGCCGGTCCGACTCTTTCGGCTTGTCGGCTTGGCGGCGGACTTAGCCTTTTTCGCGCGTTTTGGCGCCTTCCACTTGCTGTATTTGTGCTTTTGTGTAAACGCGCCGTCGACTTCCAGCTGAAGCCCCGAAGTCAGGCGGTTACCGCCATTGGCGAGTGCAACAATTTCATTCAGTTCACCGAGAATTTCGTCGTCCATGCCTTTCGTACGGGCAGCCGCAGTATGCGTATTGATGCAATACGTACAATCGTTGGTAATACTCACGGCAAGATATATCAGTTCCTTGGTGAGCGGATCGAGCCTCGAAGGCTTGACCATAATCTCCTTCATCTGCCCCCAGAAGCGTTTGAGCATCGGCGGATGCGCTGCCAGCGCCCGCCAGATGTGATTCACGTATTCGGTGCCACGGGTGGCCATGATGTCATCGAAGACCGCCTGCGCTTCCGGTGCGGCGTCCTTATAGTTGGCAAGTTTTACCAGCGCCATATGCGTGCTTCCCCCAGGGTTGATTGCAGGCGGGCAGTTTATCACCGCGAATGGCGCAGGCCAGATAGACACTCTTGACCTCTACACGCATAATGCGCGATCAAAATTTGGCCACCCCCAAGCTTCTCGGGCAGCCTATGGCAACACTAGCTATTCCTGGATATTCACCGTGAAATTCCTGTTCGATATCTTTCCTGTACTGCTGTTCTTTATCGCCTTCAAGCTGTACGGAATCTATGCCGCAACAGCGACCGCGATCGTAGCGACTGCTGTACAAGCCGCCTGGTCGTGGATTCGCCATCGGAAGATCGAAAAAATGATGCTGATCAGTCTCGGCATCATCGTGGTGTTCGGCGGCGCCACGCTTTTGCTGGAAGACGAAACGTTCATCAAGTGGAAACCGACCGTCCTGTATTGGGCATTTGCGCTGATACTGGTCGGTTCGCAACTGTTCCTGGGCAAGAATCTGATGCGGGCAATGATGGGGGCACAAATGACGCTTCCGGACGAGGTGTGGAAAAAAGTAAATCTGAGCTGGAGCGCGTTTTTTGCCCTGATGGGTGTTGCCAATCTGTACGTGGCACTGAATTTTTCTACCGATGCCTGGGTCAATTTCAAACTGTTTGGCGGAATTGGTTTGCTACTCGCATTTGCAATCGGGCAGGCTCTGATGCTGTCACGCTATCTAGAGGTCGAGCAGGAGAATGAAAACTGATGCTGTACGCGATTACGACCGGCGGTATTGACGTAAACAGCACCCCGAAACAAGAAATTGCGCGACAACTGCATTTGCAAAGAGTAGAGCAACTGGTTGCCGATGGGCGACTGGTACTCGCCGGAGCGTTTCCTGCCGTCGACAGCCCTGATCCGGGACCGACTGGCGTCACTGGCAATCTGATCGTTGCCGAGTTTGATTCGGTCGAAGACGTGCAATCGTGGATCGACTCAAGCCCGGATTCGAGCGACGCCGGCTTGTTTGATGTCGACGTCAAACCCTTTCTGCAGACGCTGCCTTGACTGGCGCAGAGTCAGCGAGATCTGCTTCAATAAGCACCGATTTAATAGCAACGATTTGATGAACACCGATTTGATTATTACTGTTCCCGAGAAGACCGACCTGGCAGCGACAGTAGACGTTATCCGAGAAAGACTGGAAATTCTCTCACCCCGGACGCTGGAAGTGTATGACGATAGTCATGAGCATGCCGGGCATGCAGGTGCAAAAGAACGCGGCGGCGGGCACTTTCAAGTCATACTGGTATCAGACCAGTTTGAAGGCAAGAATCAGCTTGCTCGCCATCGAATGATTTACCAGGCTGTATCAGACCTGATGCGCGACAAGATCCACGCGCTTGCCATTCAGGCCTATACATCAGACGAACTCGCAGACTCGAAGAGCGGCGAATAACCGGGCACCTGCCAATGGGCGCGTTACCGGCGATCGATTTCCATGCACGAATCGAGTTCACGCAATGCGAGAGTTTTTTGAATACTAGTAATTACTCAACGTAAGGAACCGCAATGCCTCGTATAACCAGAATTACCATGTTGCTGATCGCAGTGACACTGTCAATGCCGGCCTTCTCAGCCACGGAGGAAGCGATCGCGACTGTGAATGGCGTAACCGTGCCCAAGTCCCGGTTCGATCTCTTGCTCGCAGGCCAGACCTCGCAGGGACAGCAAGACACTCCTGAATTTCGCGAAGAATTGCGAGAAATCATGATCACGCGAGAAGTCCTTGCGCAGGAAGCCATGCGCCGGAAAATTAACGAGAATGACGACTACAAACAGCAAATGGACGCAATGCAACAACAGCTGTTGCTGTCATTGCTCTTCAATAGCTTTATCGTAGAGATGGAACCGACAGAAGAGCAGATGCAAGCCGCTTACACCCGGATCAAATCTGAAAACACGAAACTCGGTGATAAGGAGTATCACGTTCGCCACATCCTCGTGAAAGAGGAAGGCCAGGCGACGGAGATCATCGCGCAACTCGGCGCCGGTGCCGATTTTGGTGAAATTGCAACAGAACAATCTGAAGACACTGGCAGCAAGGAAGCAGGCGGCGACCTGGGCTGGTCAGCACCCCAGCGTTACGTCAAACCCTTTGCCGACGCAGTCACATCGCTCCAGAAGGGCGAGACCACCCAAACGCCGGTAAAGTCCGACTTCGGGTACCACGTTATTGAACTCGTCGATGTGCGAGTGACTGAGTTCCCTCCCTACGATCAGGTTAAGGAACAGTTACGCAAGGAAATGCTCACCAAGGCGCGTGACGATCTGATTGGCAAACTACGCACAGATGCAAATATCGAGAAAATTGGATCAGTGTCCGCGCAGTAAGATTTCGCAGTAAAAATTCGCAGCAAGAATTGTTGTAAGAAATATTGGTTTGTTTATCCGACGCAGACGCGGGCGTTGCGGAACATGCGCATCCATGGACCGTACTCGCCCCAGTCGCCCGGATGCCATGAATTCTGGACTTGTCTGAATACGCGTTCCGGGTGCGGCATCAGGATGGTGAAGCGTCCATCTGTCGATGTGAGCCCGGTCATGCCCTGCGGTGAGCCATTGGGGTTGAACGGGTAACGCTCGGTCGGCTTTCCGTAATTGTCGACGTAACGCAAAGATACGAACTGCTGCGCTTGGCGCAGTTGCGCGTTCGAGGAAAACTCTGCGTAACCCTCACCGTGAGCTGTTGCAACCGGAAAGCGTGATCCCTCCATCCCCGACAGCAGAATCGATGGGCTGCGAGCGACCTCGACCATGACGAAGCGTGCCTCAAACTGTTCAGAGCGATTGCGCACAAAGTGGGGCCAGTGATCGGTGCCCGGAATGATTTCCTGAAGGTTGGACATCATCTGGCAGCCGTTGCAAACGCCCAGCGCAAATACGTCGCCGCGCCCGAAGAATCCTTCGAACTCGTCACGTGCGCGCGCGTTGAACAGAATCGACTTGGCCCAGCCTTCACCCGCTCCAAGAACGTCACCGTAAGAAAATCCGCCGCAAGCGACGATTCCGGAAAACCCGGACAGTTTTACTCGTCCTGAAATGATGTCAGTCATATGGACATCAACGGCACTGAATCCTGCGTGATCGAATGCCGCAGCCATCTCGACATGGCCGTTGACGCCCTGCTCGCGCAAGATTGCTATTGCCGGGCGATTTCCGGTCGACACGAATGGCGCACTTACGTCTTCCTTCGCATCGAATGTCAGTACCGAATGCATTCCAGGATCTGAGGCATCAAGGATGCGCTCGTATTCCTGTTCTGCACATTGTGGATTGTCGCGCAGCCGCTGCATTTGAAAAGTGGTCTCCGACCAGATGCGCTGCATTGCGGTACCGAGCTGGTCGTAAATGATCCGCTTTCCTGCTCTTACGATCAGCCTGCCAGCGCGATTCGGTGAACCAAGCGAACGCAGGTCAGCGCCAAGGCCTGCCTCTGCAAAATCTTCCCTGACTTCGGCGCAATAGCGATTCTCAACCTGGATGACGGCACCGAGTTCTTCATTGAACAGGACCGCCAGTTCGTCCTCCACACCACGTACGTCGCCGATGTCGACAGTGACACCGACATGAGATGCAAACATCATTTCGGCTAATGTCACAAAAAGCCCACCGTCGGAACGGTCGTGATAGGCCAGCAGTTTTCCAGACGCATTCAGACGCTGAACAACTTCAAAGAAGGCACGCAGTTTTTCAGGTGATTGGATATCGGGTGTTTCGTTACCGACCTGGTCGAAGACTTGCGCCAGTATCGATCCTCCGAGACGTCGCTTGCCGCCGCTCAGATCGACAAGCAAAAGTGTCGTGTTCTCGTCCGCCGTGAGTTGCGGTGTCAGTGTCTGGCTGGCATCGACTACCGGTGCGAACGCGGAAATGATCAACGACAGTGGCGAAACAACCTCTTTGGCGCCGCCATCTTCTTCCCATGCGGTACGCATGGACATCGAGTCCTTGCCCACCGGAATACTGATACCCAGCGCCGGGCATATCTCCATGCCAACCGAGCGGACCGTGTCGTAGAGAACCGCGTCTTCGCCCTGGTATCCGGCAGGTGCCATCCAGTTCGCGGACAATTTCACGTCGGCGAGCTTTGCAATACGCGCTGCAGCGATATTGGTGATGGCTTCGCCAATTGCCATTCGCCCCGAGGCCGGACCGTCAATCACCGCCAGGGGTGTTCGCTCGCCCATGGTGAAAGCTTCGCCCCGGGATGTATCGAATCCCATCAGCGTCACGGCTACGTCTGCAACCGGCACTTGCCAGGGTCCGACAAAGGGATCGCGCGAACACAATCCGCCCACAGTGCGGTCACCAATCGAGATCAGGAAGCTCTTGTCGGCTACCGCCGGAAAACGCAGCACCCTTCGTGCGGCTTCTTCAAATGCAGTATCGGTAAAATCGAGCCCGGACAGTTGCCGCTTGACACGCGAAACATCGCGCACCATCTTCGGCGCCTTGCCCAGAATCACCGACAAATCGACATCGACCGGGTTGTTGGCAAACAATGGATCATTCACCGTCAACCGGCCATCGTCAGTGGCAACACCAAGCAACGAATACGGGCAACGTTCCCGCTCGCACAACGCCTTGAAAGCGTCGTAGTGTCGCGGTGCAATGGCGAGCATGTAGCGCTCCTGTGCTTCGTTGCTCCACACCTGCATCGGCGTCATCCCGGACTCTTCCGATGGAATGTCCCGAAGGTTAACCTTGGCACCACAACCGGCAGCGTGAACGAGTTCGGGTAGCGCGTTGGAGAGTCCTCCGGCGCCGACGTCGTGAATCGACAGGATCGGATTACCCTCACCACGCTCCCAGCAACGGTCGATCACTTCCTGTGCACGCCGCTGGATCTCGGCATTGCCGCGTTGTACCGAATCGAAATCGAGTTCGGCGGCATTGGCGCCGGTTGCCATACTTGATGCCGCCCCACCCCCCATACCGATCAACATGCCCGGACCGCCCAACTGCACGATCAACGTGCCTTCGCCAAAATCCTTTTTGAACGACTGTCCTGCAGCTATGCTGCCGATGCCGCCGGCAACCATGATCGGCTTGTGATAACCGCGCGCTACGCCATTAACTACTTGCTCGTAGGTGCGAAAGTAGCCAAACAAATTGGGGCGCCCGAATTCATTGTTGAACGAGGCGGCGCCGATCGGCCCCTCGAGCATGATTGCCAATGCGGAGGCGATGCGACCGGGCTTTCCTGTTCCATCACTTTCCCAGGGCTGTTTGTTACCGGGAATGCGCAGATGGGAGACGCTGAAACCATTCAACCCGGCTTTTGGTTTGGCACCGCGGCCGGTCGCGCCCTCGTCGCGAATCTCGCCTCCGGAGCCGGTAGCGGCACCCGCGAACGGCGAAATCGCAGTGGGATGATTATGTGTCTCGACTTTCATCAACGTATGGGTCGATTGCATCTGCGCGCGATAGGTGCCGTCGACATCGGGATGGAAACGCGCGACTGTCACACCTTCCATAATCGCTGAATTGTCCGAGTAGGCGACCACAGTACCGTCCGGGCTGCGTCTATGGGTCTCGCGGATCATGTCGAACAGCGAGTTGTCCTGACCTGTGCCGTCGATCACCCATTCGGCATTGAAGATCTTGTGCCGGCAGTGTTCGGAGTTCGCCTGCGCAAACATCATCAGCTCGACGTCGGTCGGGTTACGCCCCAGTTGCTTAAAATGCCCTGCCAGGTAGTCGATCTCGTCGCCAGAAAGTGCCAGCCCCATATCGCGGTTGGCCTTTTTCAGCGCCGCTATTGCGCCATTGGTCATATCGATCGTTGTTAACGGCGTAGGCGGATAATGGTGGAACAACTCTCTTGCCGTGTCCTCTGAATCCAGCACTGTTTCGGTCATACGATCGTGTATCAGCGGCAACAGTGTGTCGCGATCAGGCAGGCTCAGTGCGCGGCTAGCGCGACAGGAGACATGCCATGCGATCCCCCGTTCGATTCTCAGCACGCCCGTCAAACCACAGGAATGCGCGATATCAGTCGCCTTTGATGACCATGGTGATATCGTCCCCAGACGCGGGACAACCAGCAGGGCTTGCCCGCCCCGATCAACCGCATCATCGGCGGAAGTGTCACCAGACGGTCCGTACGTGAGCACGCGCTCAAGAATGCGTTGCTGCTCGCCGGACAGGGATTGCTCGAGTTCGATGAAGTGCCGATACTCAGCGCTCAGGCCGATGATGGCCGGCGCGGCGCTTTGCAGTGAATGTAAAAGCTTGCGGAGGCGAAAGTCCGAGAGCGCGTTGCGGCCGCGCAGCGATTGAAACTCGGGCATGAAACCGGAACGGTGTGACTAAAGCGAGATTATAGCCGACCCATATGCGCCCACTGCGAACGAGCGAGGTAAACTGAACGTATGCACACCACGCCTGTTTTCCTGACCGAACATATACGCGCGCTTGAACAATCAGCGTTATCTCAGGATCCGCCTCCGCCGTTAATGGAACGCGCCGGGCTTGCGGCTGCCGAACTTGCGCGACAAATCGCCGGCGATCGGGTTCGACGAATTCTTGTTCTTGCCGGTCCAGGCAATAACGGCGGTGATGCATTCATTGCCGCACGCCATTTGAAGCACTGGTGGTTCGATGTTCGTGTCGTGTTCACTGGTGATGAGACCAAGCTGAAGGCAGACGCCAAAGCAGCGTTTGACGAGTGGACCAACGTCGGTGCCACAGTGTCTACTGCGATACCGGGCGATTTCGATTGGCAACTGGCGATCGACGGGCTGTTCGGTATTGGCCTGCAGCGTGAGCTCGATGAACGGCACATCGATCTGGTGCACTCGCTTAACGATTCGGGCCGCGACGTAATCGCGATCGATGTGCCATCAGGAATTGACGCTGACAACGGCCAGATCATGGGCGCGGCGGTACGGGCAACGCACACAATTACGTTTTTGGGACTGAAAGCCGGACTACATACACTCGACGGCCCCGACCATGCTGGCGAAATTCATGTCGCTGGGCTCGGCATCGACCAACTCGGCGTAGACGAATTCGGTATTGTCAGAATGTCGCTTCCTGACGGACATGGTTACCTGATCGGCGACGAAGTGATCGCCTCCGCGTTGCCGCCACGTCCGCTAAACAGCCACAAAGGGCGTTACGGCGACGTTGCCATTATCGGAGGTACAAACGGTATGGTAGGTGCTGCACTGCTCGCGGGACGTGCCGCACTGAAACTTGGCGCTGGCCGGATACTGGTCGGAATGCTGGGGGACGGACCAGCGGTTGACTGTGTCCAACCCGAAATAATGATACGCCGCGTAGAAGAACTGCTGGATCGACAGAATCTTGGCGCGTTGGTGATTGGGCCCGGCCTCGGCCAATCCGATGTCGCCAGCCACGTGCTGTCCCGCGCGATGCTAATTAATGCGCCGATCGTACTGGACGCGGACGCCTTGAATCTGCTCGCGATTTCGGACAACTTGAAAGACATTGTTCGCGGTCGCGAACAGGCAACCTTGCTGACCCCTCACCCGGCCGAAGCGGCTCGCCTGCTTGCAGTTGAAACCGACTGGATTCAGGGTGACCGCATCGCTGCGGCACAACAAATCGCGTCCGAGTTCGAGGCCGATGTCGTCCTCAAGGGTTGCGGCAGCGTGTGTGCATTTCCCGAAGGCAGCTGGTGTATCAATACATCAGGAAATCCGGGGATGGCGTCTGCCGGAATGGGCGACGTGCTGTCCGGGATAATTGGCGCCTTGCTGGCCCAGGGAACGACTGCGCACAATGCTTTACTGGCCGGCGTTCATGTTCATGGGATGGCAGCAGACCAACTTGTCGCAAACGGAATTGGTCCGCTGGGTCTGACAGCGTCCGAGACGATTGATGCTGCGCGCAGTGTGTGGAATCGCTGTGCGATTTCATAAGCCAGTCATTCTGGATTGGACTTCGCGCGATTACGCAGCAGACATTTCGTGCGCAAGATGTATGCACATAGATACCATCGGTAGCACTGGAATTGTTGCCGGCAGCCAACTTGTTTGCGGCACACGTCAAGCATGATACGGTTTGGTCCACATCAATACAGGGTTTCAATGCATGGACGCGACAGATAAAGAGCAGTTCGGTTCGGTGACCGGATCGATCACCGAACTTGATGCAGTAATAATTGGCGCCGGATTTTCAGGCCTTTATCAACTCATCTGCCTGCGAGACCGGCTCGGCCTTTCTGTCAAGGTGCTGGAGGCGGCTAACGACGTTGGCGGAACCTGGTACTGGAACCGCTACCCTGGCGCTCGCTGTGACTCGGAGAGCCACTCCTATTGCTACTTTTTTTCCAAAGAACTGGTCGAAGAGTGGGAATGGTCAGAACGCTATCCGGAACAGCCGGAGATCATGCGATACATGCGCCACGTCGCCGCCAAATTCGACTTGATGCGGGATATCTTCCTGAACACGCGCGTCACGAAGGCGTATTACGACGCGAGCGAGAACCGTTGGAATATAGAGACCGAGTCGGGGCAACGATACGCGGCGACCTACCTCATCACAGCAGTCGGCTGCCTGTCAGCCGCCAACATTCCCGACATTCCGGGACTCGAAAGCTTCGAAGGAGATTGGTATCACACCGCGCAATGGCCCCACGAAGGGGTTGATTTCGCTGGCAAACGAGTAGGTCAGATTGGCACCGGCTCGACCGGCATTCAGGCCGCGCCGGTAATTGCCCAGACCGCGGGCCATTTGACCGTGTTCCAGCGCACACCAACCTACAGCGTACCGGCCAACAACGGGCCACTCAGTGATGAGTTCAAACAGTATTTCCGCGAGAATCATGAGGAGATACGCAAAATCGTTGAGTCGACGCCCAACGGCCACCCATTCAGAATCAACGAGCGTAAGGTGTTTGACGTTTCACCTGAGGAGCGCACGAAAATATACGAGGCAGCATGGGAAAAAGGCGGACTGCAATTCCGCGCATGTTTCCAGGACCTGATGGTCAACAAAGCGGCAAACGACACGGCCGCCGAGTTTCTCAAAGGCAAGATCCGCGAGATTGTCAAGGACCCGGACACGGCAGACGCGCTCGCCGACATCGATCACCCGTACGCGACAAAACGTCCGCCCATCGATACGAACTATTTTAGAACCTTTAACCGCGACAATGTGACGCTGGCAAATTTGCGTGCCGACCCGATCGAACGCATTACGCCGAATGGTATAAAAACACGCAACGCCGAGCACGAACTGGACATCATTGTCTTTGCCACCGGATTCGACGCAATGACGGGCACATTGCTCAAGATCGACATCCGTGGCCGTGACGGACTGACTTTGCGCGATGCCTGGCAAGAAGGCCCGAAAACCTATCTCGGTCTGCAGGTAGCCGGCTTCCCTAACATGTTCACGATGACCGGCCCCGGAAGTCCTTCGGTACTATGCAACTTGCCGGTCGCAATCGAACAACACGCGAACTGGATCACCGACTGTATTGCCCATATGCGTGAAAACGGCATCGAGTGCATCGAGCCCCAACCCGAAGCTGCGGAAAAATGGGTCGCGCACGTCAACGAGGCCGCCGACGCAACGCTAATGCCAATGGCCGGACATTCCTGGTATCACGGCGCCAACGTGCCGGGCAAGCCACAGGTTTTCATGCCGTATTCCGGTGGCATGACTCGTTATCGCGCCATCTGTGACGATATATCGGCCAAAGGATACGAAGGGTTTATTCTCGATCGCAGTCGCACCGCTGAGCGCCACCTGGCGGCGGCCGATTTCTCGGCTGCTGCGAAGATCAATACCCCGGGGGTCTGACCCACGACGGATGGTTTGTGGGTTTCTGCGTGCCACTACTGCTGACATGAGAGCAAACGACCACGAGACCGCAGGACAATGACGCCGGCGAATAGTCACCCGGATTCGTACTCGTGATCGAAGCTGGGACCGGCGGACCATTGGCAAGTGCCGAGTGCCTCAGTTGTTGCGGTTGGATCTGAGCCGCAAGTTCCCAGGTTAAACGATGCTTGCCGTGGTGTTTACCTTTCCTTGAAGTTCAGAATGCGGTAAGCAAGTCACCGGTGCATGCATCTACCTCAAAGCCAGGAACTGTATTGCCTGGCGGTTGGCCAGAAATCGACTTTATCCGGAAATGTGGCGAGTGCGTACAACAGCATCCCAAATTTCCGTGCCACTGGGCGCCGCTTCGCGCACGGCTACTTCGCTGGTTTCGTCGCGAATGGAGACGGTGCGATCAGTCCCACGAGATTGATAAGTCCATAAATGCCTGCCCGGTAAGTCATTGGCAACGGTGCCGTTGGTCACGATCACAACGACTTGCGGCATCGGTTCCGCCTCCGGTTGCGTTTCGAATACCTTTGGGCACAACCGTCGCACCAGTTCCCTTGGTCCCTTCAGGTCGGCCGGCACCAAACCTGCAGCGATCTGAGCCGCCCAGGCCCGTGTAAAAGGTACGCGGTGTTGCCTGTTTGGTTTGCGAAATGATTCCACATCCGGCGCCTGAAAATGGCAAAACACCCGATCGCCCTGAATCGAGTTGTAGGAACCCCAGTAGCTCAGGCGGTACTGCTCATAACACCATGGGGCGCGCGAACTCAGGCCTTCAAATGTATCAAAATCCACAAATTTATCGAAGTAGCGTTCTACGAGAATATGTTCCATCGGTCTGCCTTGCAAAGCATGTCTTTTTCTCGATGCAGAAGTTTCCGGAAGAGCAAACGGGATCTGTCCGCTCGCCTGACGTATTGCCTACCGCTCTCGCTGACAGGCTCTGCTAGAGCGCATGACGGCTATCACACCGCTCAATCATAAACGACGATACAGCGAACCTCGATACTCCAGCGATCAGGGGCATCGGGTGGCGCAGATGGGTCATCGAACGCAGTATGGAAGCTGAAGGTACAGGGCGACTGTGGCTTGATTGAGTCGGCTTCGGCACCCTTCGAGCGTGCCATATTGCCCTGGGAATCCCACTGTTTAATCAGAAGCGCTTCGTCGCCAGTCATGCCTGGATAGCAAACCCACTGGTGTCGCGGCGAATACTTGGCAAAATAATTCTCACCGACTCGATCCTGATAGTGAATTTCGAACACCACGAGATCTTCAGGCTGCACACTTTGCCCGTCGCACAGCGCCATCGGAAAAGTTGCAACCGGCTCCTTGGCGATGTTCCGCCAAACGTTGATGATCGCAAATCGGCCACCGTCCGATAGCGCCCGATCGACTATGTCCTGGCCAATGAGTGATTGCCCCTCGCCAAGAATCGCACCCAGCGTATCGTTTGTAGTGGGCGGTTTCGCAAGATCTTTCAGGCGCTGCGGCGCGCTGGTCAGCGTGTAATCGCCGTGCACGATACGCGCTGGCCCCTGTACTTGTTGTCCACCTGCTATTCGCTGTTTGCTCTCTTTACCAACAGCCGACCTGATGTTGTGGTCGAAGGCAAAAGCGTGCGCACCTGTAGCCTCTTGTACTATTTCGGCACATTGGCCGTAGTAGTTGTTCACGACCTGATCCTGATCCAGAAAATCGACGTCACCAGAAAGCGGTCGTGTCAGCAACTCAAATCCATTGGTCTTGGCCGTGCAGCGCGCCTCTCCCGTCAGGCTCCGCCCGTCGTGGATGCGTATCTCACGATCTTCACGCAAGACGCCCTCCCAGCCGGAATCGCTGCCATCAGCATCGCGTCGGGTAAGAACTTTGCCATTTCGATACAGCGAAGATTGCGCTGAATCTTCCATATAGTTGAGAATGCCGGGTCGGGTCTCCTCACCGATCGTTTGCGCAGATTTACTTTTCATTGAAGTTGCCTTTGAGTTGGTAAGTCGAATCATACCGCTGTCCCTGGATTCGAGCAGCAGCGACCGGCTCATTGAATGACCCACCGCGCCGCCGAATCGCCCAAAGCCCGGCAGACGGCCTGCCTGCGTCGATCAGCTATGCAGACACTGCCCGCCACGACAGAATCCCGAGTACCGTCATTGCAATCGAACCAAGCACGTGAGTGGAAACCAGCAACGCCATCCATCCATAGCGGGCCGTGTTCAGTAAGCCAACGGCTTCGGCAGAAAAGCTGGAAAACGTTGTCATCCCACCAAGAAACCCGGCGACCACCAGCAAACGTAGTTCCACAGGAAGATCTGCGTGCTGCGAGAAAAACTCGACGGCTACGCCGATCAGAAAACCACCAAGAAGATTCGCCACGAGCGTGCCAAGCGGCAAGTTTGGCAGGACCGTGTTAAATGCAATCCCTAACCACCAGCGTATCCATGCGCCACATGCGGCACCCACGCCAACTGCTATGAAACCAACAAAGGGCATTCCACCACTCCTTGCGCACGCCAGTCGAGATTATAGGTGGCCAGCAAATTTCAGGGCGTACCGAATCCATGCTCTGAAAGAATGGCCTGCCCTTTCAGCGAGCCCACGAATTCGATAAATCGTCGGGCGATTTCAGAATTGCGGCTGTCCGAGGTTACGGCAATCGGATAAGCGATTGGAACAGTTGTTGGTATGTCCATCACTACTTTCACCCGCTTCTGCATTGCACGTGCGTCGGTCGCATAAACAAATCCGACATCAACTTCGCCACGTGATACATAGTCGAGGCTCTGGCGAACGTGCTGGGTGTTGATAAATCGGGGTGCAAGATCTTGCCACAGTCCTGCCGTCTCCAGAGCGAGTCTGGAATAGCGTCCCACCGGCACACTTGCCGGATTGCTAATCGCAATGCGCGAAATTGCGCTTGCCCGCAGTTGTTCCAGATTAACTACTTCGAGCATTGAATCTGAAGGCGCTATCAGCACCAGCGTGTTACGCGCAAAATCGACGCGCGATTCGGGGACGATCAAATTACGGTTTTGCGCCCGGTTCATGGTTTCCTGATCCGCCGTTGCGAAAACATCAACGGGTGCACCGCGATTGATTTGCTGCAGAAGTTGCCCGGACCCCCCGAAATTCAATATGACCCTATGTCCTGGATTGTCGCGCTCGTAGCTTTCACCAAGCTCCGTAAACGCATTGGTAAGACTCGCTGCCGCTGACACAATCACTTCTTGCACCGGCAACTCTTCCGCGAGCAATGAGGTCGGTGGCCATGCCCATAACAGGCAAAGCAAAACACTGCCGGTCACTCGCGATAAAATCGCGGTCATGAACAGGCGCTCCTGCAATTGGGCACGTCGTGATCTAAGGACGTGTCACGAAACCGCATTGGCAGTCCGCAACGCGTCAGGTGCTTCAGGCTCAGGCATCTGACGCGACTCTGCGAGCAGCTTGCGAATGTGGGCAGTGACCGGTCTGCCCTCGTCGTCACGAAACGGCGGCCCATTGAGGTTGACATTACGCAGCGTTCGACCGTCGCTGAGGACCAGCAATGACTCTGCCAATGCAGCAACGTCGTCGGGATCGTGTGTGATCACAAGCATCGGAACCTTGAACAACCACTGGGTGTTCAGCAATTCATCACGCATCCGCGAACGCAACATCGGATCGAGTGCCGCGAACGGTTCGTCGAGCAGAAGCAAATTGGGCGCGCGAATCAAGGCGCGCGCGAGAGCCACCCGTTGACGTTGGCCACCGGAGAGTTGCTGCGGGTAGGACGGGCCCAAGGCTGGAATCTCGAATATTTCCAGAAGGTCAGCGACTTTTCTGCGCACGTCGTGGCTCGGGCGCCGTTGCCACCAGGACTTGAGCCCAAACGCGACATTTTCCTCTACATTTAGGTGGGGGAACAGTGCGTAATCCTGGAACAGGTAGCCAACTCCGCGGTCGCGCGCAGGCACGTCGATGCCTGCCGTCGAATCGAAAAGCACGCGTCCGTTTACTGCGATACGGCCTTCGTCCGGCCGCTCCAGGCCGGCAATCGCTCTGAGCGTCGCACTTTTTCCCGCACCGGACGCGCCGAACATGACGTTAAGACTCTCTTCGCAAGTAAAAGCAACATCAAGATGAAACTCGCGGGATCGGGAACGCAGAGTCTTACGGATATCGACTTCAATGCGCACGACTAGTTCTCACGCCGCCGCATAACGCGGTTTCAGCAGATAGCCGGATGCGACGAGAATAACTACGCAAACGACCGAGGTGACAATAACCAGGAAATTCGCGACCTCATCGTTCCCGGCCTGAACGGCTTCATAGACGGCGATGGACAGGGTCTGCGTGCGGCCGGGAAGACTCCCTGCAACCATTAGTGTGGCACCAAATTCACCGAGCGCGCGCGCAAACGCCAGCATCGCTCCGGCCAGAATGCCGCGCCATGCCAACGGAAGCGTGACCCGGACAAGGACACTCCATTCGGATTTACCGAGTACTCGCGCAGCTTGCTCGTATCTTGAATCCACACCTTCGAACGCGGCTCGCGCCGCTTTGTATACGAGCGGAAATGACACTACTGCGGCAGCGATCACCGCACCCTGCCACGTAAACACGAGTGAAATACCAAGCTCGCGATCCAGCCATTCACCAATAACACCACGCCGACCGATCAGCACCAGTAAATAGTATCCGAGCACCGTTGGCGGCATCACCATTGGCAGCGTCATTACCGCATCCGCCAGTTCCCGGCCCGGAAACCGTAGCTTGGCCACCAGGTAGGCGGCTGACAAACCGGCCAATCCAGCCAGAAAGGTAGCCCATCCTGCGACTTTCAGGCTTAGAAATAGAGGGATAAGAATATCTTCTGAGAAAAGGTTCATGAGTAGACGGGCGTCAAAACCGGTTTGCCTGCGGTCAGTCGTAGTGCAGTCGCATGAGCGTTATATCGATCGCAATATAACACCGTTTTACCGTACCAAATATAGCGATCCGGTGGGACTTGTCTCAGTGTCGGCCAACCAAAAAAAACGGCGTCCCCAATGGGAACACCGTTTCAATACTTCAGGGCAATAGCCAAAACCGATAGCACTGCCCTCTTCCTGTACCTGCGCTATATTTAATCGGATATAGCGGCTCGTGTCAATCTCATTTCTATCGACCCGTATCGCCTATTTCCAGCATCGTCGCGCTGGCCGTCAGCGCATCAAATCTGAAAACTCGGCCATTTCACGGGTGACACTTTCTCCGGCTTTCTTCTCCATTGCACGGTAGCGTTCAACCACTTCATGTCCGAGCGTTGTCACTTGCGCCCCGCCTCCTTGTGCACCGCCCGTGAGCGTTTCCACCAGTGGTGACTTGAAGCAAGTGTTCATGGTGTCGACCAATAACCAGGCACGCCGATACGACATGGCAAGTTTGCGTGCCGCCGCAGAAATCGATCCGGTCGCTGCGATCGATTCCAGGAGGTCGGCTTTGCCCGGTCCCATTGCGATCGATTTGCGAAAGCTGATCCGAAGCTGTGGCTTCAGTTCCAATTTGCTTTCTGAGTCGGAAGGAGTTGGCAATGATTTCGACGCGCCCACGTGACTCTCCGGTGCTCAGGTCCAGCGCTCGGCAGCCGCATCGTCACTTGCTCTGGCGTCCACCCAGCGGCCCCCATCCGGTGTCTGTTCCTTTTTCCAGAAAGGCGCGCGCGTCTTGAGGTAATCCATCAGAAATTCACAGGCCTTGAATGATTCTCCGCGATGCGCGCTGGAAACCACTACGAGCACGATCTGGTCAAGTGGTTCGAGCACACCCACGCGGTGAATCACCAATGCGTCGTATATGTCCCAGCGATCGCGCGCCTCGGCAACGATTTTTTCAACCGATCTTTCGGTCATGCCTGGATAGTGCTCCAGCGTGAGTGAAGCAACCGCGTCGCCTTCGTTCAGGTCTCGCACAATTCCAACGAAACTTGCGACAGCACCAACTTTCGGGTTGCCCTCGCGAAGGGCCGCAATTTCGGTGCTTACGTCAAAATCCTCATTTTGTATGCGCACGGGCATGGCTTTCAACCCCCGGTAACGGGCGGAAAGAATGCGATCTCCTGCCCTTCACTGACGGGTGTATCGACATCCGCCATATCCAGGTCGACGGCAACACGCACAGCTTTGCCAACCCCAAGTTCTGCGGCCCAGTCATCGCCACGTGCGCGTAGATATGCGGCCAGTTCGCCGACCGTTGATACGCCGTCGGGAATGACAATCTCTTCTTCAGCCTTGCCAAGCACTTCACGCAGCCGCGCGAAATACACAATCTTCACTGTCGCTGCCTGTGAATCGTTTGGTTTCATATTGCAATTTTACCTCTACAAATGCGGCTCAATGTCGGCAGCCATATCGAGTACGAATGTGGACAGCGCTGCATAGTCATCAAGGCCGAACTGGGGAAGTTTGGTATCCAGTTGCTCATCGGTAGCAATGCCGACAATATGCGGATCCTTACTGAACAAGAACGGAACCCCATGCGCTTTTCGATGAATCTCTAGCTTTGGGATAGGCTGCTTTTTAAAGCCTTCGATAAGCACGATATCGCATGGCGACATACGGCGCAGTTGCTCAGGCAGTTCCGGCTCCGGTTGATCCAGGATTTCATGCATCAGTATCCAGCGTTTCGCCGACGTTAGCATGACTTCGCCCGCACCCGCCTGGCGATGCCTGTACGAGTCCTTGCCAGGCTGATCGACGTCAAAAGCGTGATGCGCGTGCTTGATCAATGACACTCGCTTTCCCTGACTGACCAGCACGGGAATGATGTTTTCGATCAGCGTTGTTTTTCCGCTACCCGAGTAGCCGGCAAATCCAAACACTTTCACGACGATACCTCCAACCTTCCGGCCGTCATGTGAAGGCGAGTTATGCCTGTCAGGTTCAGCAGCTCGCGATCGTGACAGGCAATTAACAGTGTGCGTCCTTCCTTCGAAATGGCGTCGATTAGTCTGGTCACCAGGTCTCTGCCTTTCTCGTCAAGGTTGGCAGTGGGTTCGTCCAGCAGGTACAACACTGGATCCATAGCATGTACACGCGCGAGTGCCACTCGTTGTTTTTCCCCCGCAGATAACGCTTGCGGTGGTGTATTGACCAGCGGGCGTATGCCGGCCCATGTGATAGCGTCATCCGCACGGCGCGTGGCTTCAAGTGGTGCAACGCCGACTGCGCGAAGTCCAAACGCGATGTTCGCTAAAACAGTCGTCGAGAAGAGAATCGGATGATGATGTACGAAGGCGATGCGACGATGCAGCTTTCTTGGATAAGGCGACAACCTCTGTTGTTCACCTTCGAACTCAAAATTTGCACAGCGCGCCGAATCCAGACCAGCCAGCACTCTTAACAAGGTTGTTTTTCCAGCGCCATTCGCGCCTGATAGCAAATAGGTTCGACCGCGCTCGAGTTGCAGATGATCGACGCTGAGTAACACGCGATCGCCAAGTTGGCGCTTGAGAGAATGACATGAGAGCAGGAAACTCAATTTCGCTGCACCCCGGCGCCCTGTGCCCACGACATTGCAAAATTTACGCTTAGCGCCAACGTCATCAGCACGATCCCAAGCGCGACACCTTGCGCAAACTCTCCTTTGGTGGTTTCAAGTGCTATTGCGGTTGGCATGTTGCGGGTCATACCGGCGATGTTGCCACCGACCATCAAGGCGCATCCCACTTCCGATATGACGCGGCCAAAGCCATTAAACACGGCTGCCATAACACCGAATCGGACTTCGCGCAGGACGCTCAGCGCGGTACGCACGCGGCCGGCACCCAGCACGATCGCCGTTTCGCGAATACGTGGATCAGCCCCCTGAACTGCCGACAAGGTAAATGCGATCAGAATAGGTGCTGCAATCAGCATCTGGCCGATTACCATCGCAGTCTGTGTAAACAGAAGATGCAGCGAACCGAGCGGGCCATGACGCGAAAGCAGCATATACAGCAACAGACCAACCACTACGGTCGGAAATGCGAACAGCGCCTGAACAACGACCACCACGAACCTTCGTCCGAAGAAATGCTGTGTGGCCAGCAGATATCCGGCGACTATTGCAGCGGGTGCAATCATGATTAACGCGCCGACCGATATCTTTAGCGATATCCAGACTATTTGCCATAGCGCGGCATCGCCCGCAAAGAGAAGTCGCAGTGCTTCCTGGGTTGTTTCGATCAATTGCACTGCAGTGCGCTACCTGGCATTGGGGAAGAATACCTGGCTACCGTCAATTCTGAACTCATCGATCAATGTCTGACCGGCGGGCGACGTAATCCATTCGGAGAATCGGGATGCGCCCGCAAAATTGATGTCCGGGTACTTCTCGGGATTAACGGCAATGACACCATAAGGATTGAACATTCGCGGATCGCCCTCTACCAGCAAATCAAGGTCGGTCTTGTCTTTCATTGCATAAAAGGTGGCTCGATCGGTAAGCGTATAGGCGCTCAGTTCTGAGGACATTAACAACACCTCACCCATTCCCCGGCCGGCGGCGCGATAAGCTGCATAGCTTTCAGGATTTTGCTCCAGTCTCGCCCAGTAGCGCATTTCCATCTTGTGCGTTCCGGAATCGTCGCCCCGCGATACGAAAATGGACTTTGACTCAAATATCAGGCGAAACGCAGTGAGCGCATCTTGCGTTCCGCGAATCATGGCGGGATCAGCGTGCGGACCAACGATCACAAAATCGTTGTACATGACATCGCGACGGCCGACGCCATGGCCGTCTGAAAGAAAACGATCTTCGTCGGGCCGGCTGTGGACCAGAATCACATCGACGTCACCGTTTTCGCCGAGCCTGATCGCTTTTCCGGTACCGACACTGATTACACGTACTGTCATACCGTGCGCGACTTCAAACCTGGGTAGCAGGAATCGAAGCAGGCCGGAATTGTCAGTACTCGTCGTCGTCGCAAGCATGAGGTCACGGGCAGCAGCATTCCCGCTTGCAATACTGACAATGCAAGCAAAAGCATGTGTGACGACCCACAATCGTATGAACCTGATCTTCATTTCGAGATATCAACCGTTGTATTGCCATGTATATATCGGTGGGCATTATGGCAGAGTTTCAGTCGGCATTATGAAATCAGGGCATACGAACGCATCCAGCGCCCGGCACAGTTGCCGGCAAGCCGGAAATAGTTTGGCATGGCACCTCAGTTGGCGCCGCTAGCGGCGATGCGGCGCGGCGCCAATGCACGCGCCAAACTCTTCGGCTAACGTACCGGGCCGATACGTACAGGACTGACGTACGGGAAGTGTTACCGGTAGAACACGGTCAGGCTTACGATTTGACTTCGTCGAGCCAAAGTTCATGGTGCTCTTTCGCCCATGTCTCATCGACTTTACCGGTACGCATGGCATCGTAGGCACCTTCGGTGCCGATGGTACCCATGTAGATATGTCCCAGTGCGGCTGCGATGAACAGCAAGGCGCCAACGCCATGAATAATATTGGCGATCTGCATTGTGGAGCGCGTCTGGGCAAAGTTGGGGAAATCCAGAATCAGGCCGGTAACTCCGACCACCAGCCCGAGGAAAGCAACGCCGCCCCAGAACCAGCCTTTTTCAGCTGCGTTGTACTTCCCAGATGGTGCGTGGCCTTTTCCAGTGAGCACCTGTGGTGCTTTCTTCACCCATTCCCAATCGATCTTCTGCCACAAATTGTCGCGCACGAACATGACAAACATACAGGCTACGCAAAAGATAAACAGAGGTCCGACAATGTTGTGCACGTTCTTGGAAATTGCCGCAAACCATGAAAAGCCGGTATAGCCGATAATCGGAATGAGAATATGCTTACCGAAAAATATGAGCGTACCCGTAACTGCAAGCGCGACAAAAGTGATGGCTGTAGACCAGTGAATAATGCGCTCCCAATAGGTAAACCGCTCTACCAGCCTGCCGCTGGGTTGGCCGTGCAATTTCAAAGGACCATTCCAGGCATAAAACACGGCAATGACAATGGGGACGAGGATTAGAAGCAGACCGCCGAGCAGTGTCACTGGACCATTGCGAATCTGGCGCCACGTCTCACCTGCAGACTGGATCAGAACGCCCGATTCTCGTCCGCTTACTTGCGTTGAATGTTCCCGCCCGGAACGTACCGATCGCCAGACAGGCGCGTTGTTCTGAGGTTGTTCAGTTTCTCGCATCGCCTGCCTATCGGCTTCGTCGTTTGCAGCAGTATTGGCCGCGACGCCACTAATTGATGCGCCACCCAGAACGCTACACAGACCAAGCCATACGGCAAGAAACAAGGCTCGTCGCCTCATCATGAACCCCCTTTTAACCGTGTGTATTCGCTTTGCAGTGCACTGCGTCTTTTGATCTCAGTATCCCAGGCTTCGCGAGAACCGTTAAAGGTGCCGCTCTGCCATGCAGGTGCATCAGGCTTGCCAGCGTATTTCCCACCTTCGTACATTACATTCTGCGACGGTTCGCTACAACCTGCCAGAATACCCGCGGCACCAATCAGAATCGATGCAAGAAACGCTTTCACGGCTACTGTTCCTTTTTGCCGGAATCCTGGTCAGGCTTGCCATAGGCAGTACCCCAGCCCCACACTTCCGACCCTTTGCCGCGAACCAGCACCCGTTCGCGATAAATATCCGATAGCACATCTGCGTCACCACCGAGCAGCGCTTTGGTTGAACACATTTCCGCGCAAATCGGCAATTTACCTTCGGACAAGCGGTTGCGCCCATACTTCTCGAATTCTGCGTCGCTGCCGTTTTCCTCCGGGCCTCCCGCGCAGAACGTGCACTTGTCCATCTTTCCACGTGCGCCAAACCAGTCACTGGATTCACCGCCAGGTGATGTTCCATTTGACGCAGGAAACTGTGGTGCACCGAACGGGCATGCATAGAAACAATAACCACATCCGATACACAGATCCTTGTCGTGCAATACGACGCCGTCATCGGTTTTGTAGAAGCAGTCGACCGGGCAAACCGCCATGCAGGGTGCATCGGAACAGTGCATGCACGCGACCGACATTGACTTTTCTGCGCCCTCCTGGCCGTCATTGACGGTTACAACGCGGCGGCGGTTGATACCCCACGGCACTTCGTGCTCGTTCTTGCACGCGGTCACGCAACCATTGCACTCAATGCAGCGTTCGGCGTCACACAGAAACTTCATTCTTGCCATGCCATCTCTCCTCGTGAGCTCTGCTCGTTCCGGGAATTACGCCCGGGGCCAATTTCCCCTACCCGGCATTAAGCCCGGTTGATTTCGCACAGCGTCGTTTTTGTTTCCTGCATCATGGTGACAATGTCATAACCGTAGGTCCATGCGGTATTCACTGCGTCGCCGCGAATGATGGGCGCACTGCCTTCCGGGTAATGCTTCAGCATATCTTCGCCTTGCCACCATCCCGAAAAATGGAAAGGCACAAATGCTGTGTCAGGTCCGACCCTTTCCGTTACGAGCGCCTTGACCTTGAGCCTTGCACCGCTCGGCGTCGACACCCATACATCCTCCCCGCCCCGTATGCCGCGATCCGCTGCCGCCTTGGGATGTAGCTCGACGAAATTGTCTTGCTGCAGTTCGGCCAGCCAGGGATTGGAACGTGTTTCCTCTCCACCGCCTTCGTATTCAACGAGCCTGCCGCTGGTGAGCGTGAGCGGATATTTTTCGCTTACCTTGTCAGCGACACTCTTGTCCTGAATGGACTTGAACAGGGTTGGGAGCCGATACAGCTCTTTTACGTCATCATGGGTCGGCCATTTGGCGACCAGTTCGGGACGTGAGCTGTACAGTGGTTCGCGATGCATCGGTACAGCGTCCGGGAAATTCCAGACAACCGCACGTGCCCGCGCATTGCCGAATGGCACGCAACTGTGTTTGAGAGCGACTCGCTGAATGCCTCCTGAAAGGTCTGTTTTCCAGTTCTTGCCATCGGCTTCCGCCTGTTCTGTCGCAGTGAGATCAGACCACCATCCGAGTTTCTTGAGCATTTTGTGATCGAACTCTGGATAACCGGTTGTAATCTCACTTCCGACCGAGTGGGAGTTGTCACCCGCCAGCAAATCCTCTCCTTCGTGCTCCACGCCGTAGCGAGCGCGGAAAGTGCAGCCTCCGTCCATTACATGCTTGGAGGTGTCGTACAGGTTGGGCGTACCAGGATGCGCTGCTTTGTCTGTTCCCCAGCATGGCCACGGCAAACCAAAATAGTCACCAGTCAAATCGTAGCCGGTTTTTTCATCCTTCCCGCCGTGCGCACGTAGCGTCTTGACATCGAATACGTGCAAGTTACGCATATGTGCCTGAATCCGCTCTGGTGTCTGACCGGTGTAACCGATCGTCCACGCACCGCTGTTGATTTCGCGAAGTACGTCTTCGATGTCCGGCTCCATCATGCCGCCTTTGCCGGCAATCAGCTTGACGTTCTGTTTGCCATTTCCCTTGCCGACAAATTGTTCACCAAACCCCAGTTTTTCGGCGAGCTGGTACATGATCATGTGATCTGTACGGGACTCGAACAACGGTTCGATCACCTGTTCGCGCCATTGAATTGACCGGTTAGACGCAGTGATGCTGCCGTAGGTTTCGAATTGTGTGGACGCCGGCAACAGATACGCGCCGTCCTCACGCGCCATCGCAAACATCGCGGCAGACGCTGACGGGTAAGGATCAACCACGACCATCAAATCGAGCTTCTTCATTGCCTCGACCTGGTCGACGCCCCGGCTTTGCGAATTGGGCGCGTGTCCCCAAAAGACCACCGCGCGCAGATTGGTTGCCTGATCGATATTCTCACTCGCCTCCAGCACACCGTCCGCCCAGCGCGAGACCGTAATGCCCTTCTTGCCCATCATTTCTTTTGCGGCAAAGCGCCCTTCCAGCCAGCCGGGGTCGACATTCCAGACACGCGCCCAGTGTTTCCAGGCTCCCGCCGACAGTCCATAGTAGCCTGGCAGTGTGTGCGCGTTCGGACCGACATCGGTCGCGCCCTGAACATTGTCGTGGCCGCGATAGATGTTTGTGCCACCTCCGGTACGCCCTGCATTACCCAGAGCAAGCATAAGCACTGCACTGGCTCGAGTTACTGCGTTGCCATTGGTGTGCTGGGTCTGGCCCATTGCCCAGATGATGAAGCCAGGTCGATTGTCGGCAAGCATCTTGGCCGTGCCGAACATTTCTTCTTCGGACACACCGGTCACTTCCTCAACCGCGGCCGGCGTGTATTTGGCCATGACTTCTTTCCTGACCTTGTCCATGCCGTACACGCGCTGGCGAACAAACTCCTTGTCTTCCCAGCCGTTTTGAAAGATGTGATAAAGAAGACCAAACAGAAAGGCGACATCAGTACCCGAACGAAGACGCACATACCTGTCAGCCTTGGCGGCCGTTCTCGTAAAGCGCGGATCGGCAACAATGATTTTGGCGCCATTTTCTTTTGCATGCAGCGTGTGCAGCATTGATACCGGGTGCGCTTCCGCTGCATTGGAGCCCAGGAAGAACAGGCACTTCGAATTCTGTTCGTCGTTGTACGAATTGGTCATTGCGCCATACCCCCAGGTATTGGCAATGCCGGCGACCGTAGTGGAATGGCAAATACGCGCCTGATGGTCGACGTTATTCGATCCCCACAGGGCGATCCACTTGCGCATCAGATAGGCTTGTTCGTTGTTGTGCTTCGACGAGCCGAGCACGAATAACGAATCGGGGCCGCTTTCCTCGCGAATGGCAAGCAGCTTCTCGGAAATTTCCTGATAAGCCTGATCCCAGGATACCCGCTTCCACTTGCCGCCTTCGAGCTTCATCGGATACTTGAGGCGGTGGGAATCATGCGTCATGCCATGCTCACGAACGGCAGCGCCTTTCGCACAATGTGCGCCGAGATTCAGCGGTGAATCGAATACCGGCTCCTGACGTACCCAAACGCCGTTCTTGACGACCGCATCGATGGCGCATCCAACTGAGCAGTGCGTACACACGGTACGTTTGACGACAGTCTCACCAGCGCTATCGGCCGTGGACTCTGCTTTTGCCTTGCCGATCATTCCATAGGGCAGTTGCGAGGCGACCGCACCGGCACCCACAGTCAGTCCGGAACGCTTGAGAAAAGTACGCCTGTCGATCGTCTTGCCGAGAACCGCGGCGACATTTCGCGAACGACGTGCAACTGAGTTGCTCGCGTTCGTGGATTTTCTGGTCAGCAACATACCGTCTCCCCCTAAACCCGCGTGGTGCGGTAGTACTTGTTGATGTGCTCTGAGACCTGGTAACCACTTTTTGTGGTTTTAGCGCCGTTAGGGGCCGGAACCTCGGGCTCCGGTGCCACTGCAGCCACGACAGCGACAGCAGTCGCCGCGCCGCCGACACCGATTGACATCAGAAACTTGCGACGTGAATTCGGTACATTGGGCTTGCTCATTGCGCTCCTCCGATCTTGTGTTCTGGTCTACAGCCACGCCATACAGCTTGCTCTGAAATGGACTTGCCTGCAGCATTGATTCTTGGTCGGTAGTTGTTGCCGAATATTCTCACATCTGGAATGCGTCGTGTTCAACCAATAGAAAACTTTTGGCAAATGCGGCAACGTGCGTGAAAAACGATGCGCCCGCATGCATCGTTATTGCGTTGCACAAAGCCGTCCCGCCGGACCAGACAAAGCTGTCAAAAAAGAACTTCTGCTCCTCAATATTTTCTGGCTGCTCATTTATCAGGTAACGCATTACCTCGAACAGCATCGCAAGATGATCTTCAGGCTCGTGAACCGCGGCCTGGCGCTGGATCCCGTGCGCTGTCAGGAACTCGCGCAACGCCACCAGTTTCGTGTCGACACTACTCCTGGCCGTGTAGGCGCCAACGTAGAGTGAGATCTCGGACCTGCCACTGCCAACGAACAATGAATTGTACTCATCGGCGACTTCGGCCTGATCGGCACTCGCGGCAGCACTTACAAGATTACGCCACGTGGTATCGAGCGAAGTTGCATCGGGCGACACCGCAGCTTCGATTGTCCCGGCCATGTCAAGTGATCCGGCGGTGCCGGACGGCTGTTCATCATCATCGCTGGTTGCGATGTTGCGCAAAAATCGATCGTCGGGAGGTGCATAGAACAGACGCGCCAACAATGCGTAGAAATTGGCACGCGCCTGTTCTTCTGCGTCGAGTTCTATCTCAGGCTGATCGGATGTTGGACTCATTTTCCCTTTGCGTAGTCGAATATCGATTGCTGATCATTCGACTCGACCATATCCACGACGCGACATTCTGCGCACATCTGCAAACGCTTACGAGCGTCTCCGCCCGTAAACATCGAATGCTGATCCAGTTTGGACAACATGTTGTCTACCATGCGCTTCGAACCAAATGGATTGCCGCAGCGCACGCAATCGAATGGCTCAGCTTCATTCATGACAGCCGGCGTCTTCGCCTGCGCTGTGAGCAGAAGGCGCGGTTGTAGCTTGATCGCGTCTTCCGGACAGGTGTTGACGCACAGACCGCATTGCACACAGTTACGCTCGATGAAACGCAATTGCGGCGTTTCGGGCGCGTCCTGAAGCGCCGATGCCGGGCATGCGCCCACACACGCCATGCACATCGTACATTTGTCACGATCTACATTCAGAGCACCGAACGGCGCGCCGGCTGAAAGCGGGATCTCGTCGACTGGCTTCGGCGCGAGCCGTGCCAGATGATCGATCGCCAAATCGAGACTGGTGCGCTTGTCCGCCTCCAGATTGAAACTCGCAGATTCAGCGACTATCTCTGCCGGTTCGACATTCCACAGCATTGATTCAAGTTCAGGTGAGTCGTCGGCGCGCAACACTTTGAAATGTTCGCCGGCATACCCCAGTCCGTTCAAAATCGTTTGCGCGACAAGCATCTGAGCCTCAAGCGCAGACAAATAGGTGTCGGAATTGCAGCTTCCGGAAACAATCTTGACCTGGCTCGCGCCGTAACAGATAGCACCAAGCAAGGTGTCAATACCGATCGAAGCTGCATGAAATGTGGCAACAGGAATGACGCGTGCCGGCAAGCCCCTGCGCCCGCGAACAGCGTGTCGGCCGACATTATTGACGAGCGCACTTCCTTCCTCAAGATCATGAAACAACAGGCACGCCTGCGTGCCGCCTGCGTCACGATACGTCGATAGCAGCGTTTTCAGGCGCAACCCCATATCAGGAACACGCGCATATTCGTAACTCATCGCTCCGGACGGGCAAACTGTAGCGCAGCCCCCACATCCGGCACACACATGGGCATCGACGAGAACTTTTTCGCCGTCGCTTCGAATCGCACCGGTCGAACATACGTCAATACAGCGGTTGCAGCCACTGCGTCCGGAACGCCCGTGCGCGCAAATACGTTCCTTATAACGCGTAAACCGCGGTTTCTCGAACTCGCCCACCAATTGCGTTAATCGGGCGGCTGCAAGCGCCTGTTCAAGCGGGTCATTTGCCGGCGCCAGATAACCCTGCGGCAGATCCGGGACACGAATGAGCGGCTCCGCGGACAAGTCGAGCACCAGATCGAAGCGCTCTTTTTGCCTGTCGTCACTTGCATCAGAACTGTCTCGATCAAAGCCGCCTCGATCAAAACTGATCGCACCAATCTGCCCGCAGGCATCGACACATTTTCGATGATTCTTGCAACGATCGGCGTCGATCTGGTATAGAAAATCGATCGCGCCTTCGGGGCACGCTTCGATGCACGCGTTGCAGCGCGTGCACACATCGAGGTCGATTGGATTTGCCTGGCTCCATTCGACGTCGAACGAGCCGAGGTAACCCGACACACTCACGGACTTTCCTGACCAAACAGGAAAGTCACGTTCCGCCGGCAATTCACCGCCCTCTCGTCGCGTCATCAGCACGCTGACATCGAGTTGGCCTACGCTCCCGTCGGAGAGCCTTTTGGCCCAATCAAGTGAAACCGCCGAAGGACCAATAATCAGAAGCTGCCCCGCCGATTTGTAGTCGACGGACGGTACCGGCTCCGGCTCCGGCAATGCTGCGGCCGCAAGCAATGCGGCAATCTTCGGAGTGGTCTTGTCACGTTCAGTAGACCGACCCGCTGCCTCCCGAATATTGACAAAGCGAAGCCTCGCATCCGACTTCGCATCTTCGGCAATTTCGGAGAACAGCCCGGCTTCCTGTGTACACGCCACTACGACGTCCGGATTGCTCAGCGACTGCTGAAACACGCCCGCTTGTTTTCGGCACAGTGACGTGTGGACTTCCAATGGTGTGCCGCTTCCAAGCGCTTTGCCCAGCGCGGCTGCATCCATAAACATGGTTGCGTTGCAGTTACACAGTTTGATCGTATTATTGTTGGTTCTGTCTTTCATTTTCACCAGTACTAATCGCTGAAACGTCTAGAGGTTGAGGCTGCTAATCCTTGGAGCGTTTGGGAATGTAAGGAAATCAGACTTTCGTCCTGAGTTCGCTGGATGACTGAATTGCGCTACCGTCGGTTTTCGCATCACAGTCTTTTGCATCACCGCTTTCGGAATTGCCATCGTTCTCCTCGTGGCTTCCCGGGTCGAAGCTCTCCCGCTGCGGATTTTCCACGTGTGCTGCGAGCGTCGTCTCCTGTGACGCGTCGTCTACAGCTGTACCGGCCAGATCACGTGCCGCTTGCGTCGAACCTGTCTGACCGTCACTGTCTACGTCGCCAAAAAGCACGCCGCGGGCGTGTTTCAATCCGGCAACCATTGCCGGCGTCATTGATTCAAGCTTCGTATAGTCTTCCGCGTAAACGTCGAGCCCGTCAGTTACATTGAAAAGCGGATCACTGAACAATTTCTTTAGTGCGGCGCGGCGCAAAGTATCGTCAACGCGTGGATCCATAAATCCCTGAAAGTCCGATTCCGGGCCAAGTTCATCAATTGACGGGAGTTCGATCAATGCCTCATCCCCGTGCCGGCGCGCATTAACTTTCCCCGTCTCGTCGGTCACGCTCTCCTGACCTTCGGCGGTCTGCTCAGCCGACTCTTTCAGCTCAGTGGCGACGCCTGTTGATTCAAGCTTGAGTCGCGACCAGCGCGATAGTGCTGCTTCTTTGCGTGAACCGGTTTTTTGTGAACGGGGCATTAGTGTGCTGTCGTCAGGTGATGGCGCTGTTCTTCGGCTAACGTTGGCGAGAGCGCGGTACGGTGTCACGCGGCTGGAAAGAGCGTGGGCGAATGCGTTTCTTTGGTTGGGGTCGATAATGCTCACGAGCAAACGCGCTAACCGCATCGTACATGTCCGGCGGCATGGCCACGGAATCCACCTGCTCTCCGGCATCCAGCCAGCTGCACGCATCGTTGTAACTCGCACTCACCTCCTGTGGCACACCAAGCTCCTCCTCAAACTGCCACATTACAAATACCCTCGGTTGTGACGTGGATATATTCAGGTAATAGCCTTCAGCCTCTTCGCGACGCAGAACCACGGGCAACTCGGGAAACAACCAGCGCTCTGAACCCTCTGGCCCGGAAACACGCTTTGGCACGTTTTCCGGGTTTCGTTCAGGCAAGACCGCTACTGGTTCCCACATGTCCGATTGCCAGCGGTTCTCAATCTGGCGCCTTTGCATGACGACGCTCACGTTAAACCTGGGTTGATGCATGCCGTTCCTTCGAGTTGACTGCTCCACTATAGCTTATCGCCGGGATCACGCTCAGTGATGTAGACGGTCAATGAAACAATTGGCGACAGGCGCCTGGAGCTTGCCAGGACCTGTAATGACCATTTCAACTAGCCGGGTAATGTGGACGCCAGCACCGTTGTGTTCAGTCGTATATAATGCCCTGCTTAATGGTCGAACCAGAATCACAACGAAGCATGCACATGCCCACTGATCTTTCCACATCAACGGCGGCAACACCCACGGCTGACACGCGCGGCCGCCACCTGAGAGACTTGCGCATCTCGGTCACCGATCGCTGCAATTTTCGTTGCACGTACTGTATGCCCAAGGAAGTATTTGGGCGTGATTTTCAGTTCCTGGAACGCAGTCAGCTGCTTTCCTTCGATGAAATTCACCGCCTGGTGATGATTTTCAAAAGTCACGGTATTGAGAAGGTCCGCATCACCGGTGGCGAACCACTGGTACGCAGGCAACTCGAACGTCTGATTGCAATGCTGGCAAACGACCCGGACCTGGATCTGACCTTGACGACCAATGCTTCCCTGCTCAAACAAAAGGCGCAACTCCTGAAGGACGCCGGACTGAAGCGTGTCACGGTTAGCCTCGACTCGCTGGACGACGAGATGTTTCGCGCGATGAATGACGTTGATTTCCCCGTATCCAAAGTACTGGATGGCATCGAAGCCGCAGACAAAGTTGGTCTGAATCCGATCAAGATCAACATGGTGGTGAAGCGAGGCATCAACGACAATGCTGCGATCGATATGGCGCGTTACTTCAAAGGCAGTGGCCATATTCTGCGATTCATTGAGTTCATGGACGTCGGCCACACCAACGGGTGGAAAATGGAGCATGTTGTTCCATCACGCGATCTTGCCGAGCGCATCAATGCCGAATTTCCGATCGAACCAATCGAGCGCAATTATGTCGGTGAGGTTGCCGAGCGCTGGCGTTACAAAGACGGTTCGGGCGAGGTCGGCTTCATCTCTTCGGTGACGCAGGCGTTTTGCCAGGACTGTACACGCACCAGACTATCGGCTGAAGGTTCGATATACACCTGTTTGTTTGCGACCAAAGGAACCGACTTGCGTACGCTGCTGCGCAGCGGCGCATCCGACGAAAAGATTTCCGATGTCATCGGTAACGTTTGGCGATCCCGGACCGATAATTATTCAGAAACCCGCACTGCCGATACTGCAAAACTGCGCAAGGTGGAGATGTCCTACATCGGCGGTTAATCGGGCGTCAGCGTCGACCACGGCGCTCACGATTGTTTTTGATTCTTTGCCACTGATCTTTTTTGAGAAAGCTTATGTCTACGCCCTCTGCTCCTCCCCCTGCGGCTGCTGCGCCCTCGCCTTCTATTTCCCTTCCCAAGACGATTCGTGAACTGTCTTGCGCTGACGATTACGATCCGAATTCGATGCCGGTACCGAAAGCGCGCGAATACATCCGCGCCGTACTCAAACCGGTTGCCACGATTGAGCGCCTGCATATACGTAGCGCCCTTGGCCGCGTGCTGTCAGAGGATGTAATTTCGCCGGTCAATGTCCCAGGCCACGACAATTCTGCAATGGATGGTTATGCCGTTCGCTTTGCCGACCTCGAGCAGGATTCCGAAGTGAAGTTGCAGTTGATCGGTACCGCTTTCGCTGGCAATCCTTTCAACGGCGGTGTCGGCTCGGGACAGACGGTGCGCATCATGACGGGAGCCGTGATTCCCGACGGCTGCGATACGGTAATCATGCAGGAACGCGCAAGTGCCTCTGGTGACGAAATCAGCGTAGTGGCAGTGCCGAAAGCCGGGACCAATACCCGCAAAGCCGGAGAGGATCTGCGCAGCGGCGAAGCCGCACTGAAGAAAGGCCACCTGGTCAGGCCAGCCGAACTGGGACTGCTGGCGTCGCTCGGTATTGGCGAGGTATCTGTGTACCGCAAATTGCGGGTGGCCTTTTTCTCGACCGGAGATGAACTGGTCAGTGTCGGCCAGCAACTTGGACCGGGACAGATCTACGACAGCAACCGCTACACCCTTTTCGGCATGCTAGCGCGTGCGGAGTGCGAAATCCTCGACATGGGCGTCATCCGCGACACACCGGAAGCGGTCGAGGAAGCATTTGTGCAAGCATCGGCTGCGGCAGACGTTGTCATTACCAGCGGCGGCGTATCGGTTGGCGAGGCGGACTACGTCAAACAGGTTCTCGAAAGCCTTGGCGAAGTGCTTTTCTGGAAAATCGCAATGAAACCGGGTCGACCGCTGGCCTATGGAAAAATCGGTGACGCACATTTTTTCGGACTGCCGGGCAATCCGGTTGCCGTAATGGTGACGTTCTATCAGTTTGTGCGCGACGCGCTGGCCCGCCTGCAAGGTCAAATCAATGTCAAACCCCTGCCGACAATGAAAGTCAAGTGCACGGCACCCATCAAGAAAGCACCAGGTCGCACCGAGTTCCAGCGCGGCATTCTTTCACAGGACTCTGATGGACTGTGGAGCGTTCGACCAACCGGTGATCAGGGCTCCGGCATACTTTCTTCGATGAGCCAGGCACATTGCTTCATCGTCCTGCCCACGGAAACTGGCAGTCTCGAAGCCGGCGCTACCGTCGATGTTCAATTGCTTGAGGGCTTGATCTAGTTTCGTGCTTCGATAGCAGCCTGGCGGACCAAGGCTCTGCTTTGGGCGCCCGTCTTTCGACGCACAATCACGTCAAACGTGAGTTCAGGTTAGTTTGCTGCCTTCAAGTGGCGCTTCGTCGTTCGCCACGGCGCCGATCGGGAAATTCAATGGCCATCTGCACCTGACGCCTATCCCCGGCAGCGCGTCGCTGATTGCCATCCGGAAACGTGATGTGGCGCTGACGGTACCCGGCAGTATTGTAAATATGTACGTCGCACGGTTGATGCTTTTCAGCCCATACGAGGGCAAACGAAATCGCCTGAGCCTTGGTCGGAAACACGAAAGGCTGTTCGGCGTAGCCTCCCTCAACACGCCAGCCCGTTGACGGCGACGGTGAGATCTTCAGCATGGTAGAAACGCTCCAAAGCGCTTGAACCAAGTGATCAGACTGATGTAGAGGTTAGCCGGAACATCGGTATTGTGGTTCCCGACTGGCGCATCCGACCCGCTGAATACCATACCCGGCAACCACCGTCGCCAATTATCGACGTGTCTAGAAGGCCAACTGGAATTTATGGCGGTACTCATTGTTTCTTGGCTTGACGTCTAAAATGAATAGTCTTTATCGCCTGACCTTGAAAAACCGATCTGGTCAGGATAAGAACAACCCTTGCGAATTTCATTCCAGCAAACAACGACCGGTTTAGATGGCAATTCGGCACCAATTCACGACAATTTGCCCTTCAATGCACAAATGTGTGACGACACTTTGACGATGATTGACGAAGTCCCAACAAAACCTGGCCGATAGTTGGGATCCGAAGCACTCAGAATTGAGCCACCGATCTGGTTTCGGGTGATTGCAGGGGGAAGCACCTGGATCAGCTATACACCGGGAAAGCGCAATAAAAAACCGAGCCGTTATTCCAGCAATGCAGCAACGCTGCAGAGAATTCCTAAGGGTGCTGGTTGACTGTTAATGCAATCGGAATCTATGCCCAGGCAGTTCAGGCATGGCTTCGGCGCTCGGCACGACGCCGGTCAACAAACGGGATGTCGATTTGCATCTGGCGACGATCTGAATCCTTGGGTCGACGGTGATTGCCATCCGGAAACGAGATGTTTCGTTCCAGATCTCCGGCATGGTTGTAAATGTGCACGTCACAGGGCTGATGCTTCTCGGCCCAAACGAGAAAGAATGATATTGCCTGGGCCTTGGTCTCGAATACGAAAGGCTGTTCCCCATAGCCGCCCTCTACGCGCCAGCCCGTTGATGGCGATGGTGAAATTTTTAGCATGGCTGTGAGACTCCATGATGACTCCCACAGGCAATCAGCCGTCCACAGAATTGAGACAGCTTTTCGACGCCGTAAACTGCCAGCGCTTCACCTTGCTTTGTGATCTCTACCACCGCTAACCCTTGTTGCAAGTTAATGAAGGCTCCCACGCATCTGTCCGCACTCGCCTTTGGATTCGGCATATTCTGCTGACAGTTTGAATTGAACATGTGCCTCTTGCCTTTTCTTACAGGCTCGCAACATTCCGCCATTCTTGTTCGGGCAAGGAAGATCCATTGCGAAATTCGTTCCAGCACAAAAGTACGGTTTCGCGCGCGTCTGAACCCATATTCGCCAGAAATTACGCTACAAACCGGGCCCGGGTGACGATAGTCTGACGCTTGATGACGAAGTCCCAGCGAAATCCGGACTGTGAAAGCACAGAATCGGATTGCGAGAATCGTGAGTGCCGAAGGATGTATGCGCACTTGCATAATCTGCCAGGGATTACGTTAATCTTGGCGGCGACGCTGCGCGCGTCGCCGGTCGGGAAACGGAAAGTCAATTTGCATCTGGCGACGGCTCGACTCGGTATTTTGGCGGTGATTGTCGGCAGGAAATGTGATGTTCCGCTCAAGATCGCCAGCATAATTGTAAATCTGTACATCGCAGGGCTGATGCTTCTCAGCCCAAACAAGAAAAAACGATATTGCATCGCCCTTGCTGGAAAACATAAAAGGCCATTCACCGTAAGCGCCTTCTACGCGCCAGCCCGTCAAAGTTGAGGGTGATATCTTAAGCATGCGTGGAACACCCCTGGCTGCTTCTGCCAGGCAAAAAGTTTGGTAAAAAACGCAGTGGCATTTCAGAGCTGAGATCGGCCAATACCCCGCTGAAACCTCTTAGCTCCAGGCCCGATAGCTCGCACGCCCACGGGCCGACGGTATCCATACCGTGCTTGGCGGCTGTCGTGGTTCTCGATGATCCAAATTTACTGTTACATCCAGTCATCTGCTGGGACTCTTCTCCGGAAGCCGTTGCGTTCACGTGACATACATTGATTGCGATTTTCATTCCATCGAGTCGCGAGCGCAGCGCCGGAGTTTGAACGTTGATCTAAAAGGAATTTGTGCTTCAGGCCGCGCGCAATTGGCGACGATCTGGCGACGATTGACGATATCTGAACAGCACCAGGTAGTCAGGGAAAGACGGGGCAGTCGATTAACCGGTGACTGGAACCGTCTTCGATCAACGCGGAACGATGCAGGTACCGGCCTTGCCCGCGAGCGCAGGCTCTAGATGAAGCGGATCTGTGATGATGCCCTTCATACCACCGCCTTCAACGTATTCGATTACAGCGCGGACTTTTGGGCCCATGCTGCCTTTGTCAAACTGGTTTTCGTCGTAAAGCCGTTTCGCTTCTGCCAACGTAAGGTGATCGAGCCAGCGCTGTGTCGGTTTTCCGAAATCGAGCGCCACCCGGTCGACGCCGGTGGCGACAAGCAGGCAATCTGCACTCAGTTCTCGCGCCAGCAAGCTGGAGGCGAAGTCCTTGTCAATCACTGCTTCGATACCTCGAATAGCGCCCTCATCGTCTTCGACTACCGGAATTCCCCCACCGCCGCAGGCAATCACGACATAGTCCGCGTTGACGAGATTCGATATGACGTCCAGATCGACAATCGCCTTCGGGCGCGGCGATGGCACCACCCGTCGCCAGCCACGGCTAGGATCCTCTTTCACATGCCAGCCAAGATCTGCGGCACGCCTGTTCGCAGTGGGTTCATCCATTGGCGAACCGATGGGCTTTGTCGGGTCCTTGAAGGCTGGATCGGCAACGTCTACCAATACTTGCGTGACAACCGCAACTGGCTCTCGCTTGAGTCCACGGCGGCGAAACTCGTTGCGCAACGCCTTGACAAACATATAGCCGAGCGCCCCTTGTAGATCCGCGCCGGCATAGTCCATTGGCACCGGCGTCACTTCGTGCAATGCCAGTTCCGAGCGGCGCAGAATGAACCCCATCTGCGGTCCGCTACCGTGCGTAAACACGACCCGCCATCCGGCCTCGATCATGTCCACTACGTAGCGTACCGTCTCTTGAGCAGTGTCGTACTGGTCGTTGATGCTGCGGTGCCGCTCATCCCGAATAAGCGCGTTACCACCGACTGCGACCACTGCGAGTTTGGCCTGGCTGGTCATACGGATCTCCAGAACGTTGGGAATGGCAATGCGTTTTGCGATCGCACTTCCCCGGATTACCGTTGATTCAGTTGCACATCAAATTCTGTCAACGCCTGTACAAAGCAATCAAGCGGCGCACGCGTAAGACCTGCGCCAATTTGTCCTATGCCGGCTTCACGGTGCGCGATGCCAGTGTTGATGACCGGCTCAATGCCAGTGTCGACGACTTTTCTACAATCGATTCCGCAAGGAGAGCCACGAAAGTTAAGTGCCGGCAATTGAAACGTGTCCGACTCGCCGAGCGTAATATGCCGCATGCGTTTCGAATTGGCAGTCGCATCATCCGGCTTGCCGCCGACGAATTTCACGATTGCGGGTGCAGCCGCCATCGAAAAACCGCCAAAGCCAGCAGTTTCGGTGATCGAACTGTCACCCAGGTCGCGTGCGGCGTCCGCAGAATCGTAGCCGGCAAAATACAAACCGTCGATCTCGCCGGCAGGCGTCGTAAACCATCGATCGCCGAGCCCGCTGACGCGAATGCCAAACTCGACGCCATTGCGCGACATCGCGGTCACCATGCTTGACCCCGCAACGCCATGCGCCGCATCCAGCATCAGCTTGCATGAAGCCATGGAAATGTTGAGAAAGAAGTGCTCATTGCCGGCAATGAAATCCAGCACCTGGGCGAGATCTTCAGCCGGCAGATCTGCACGCACGAGCGCAGACGCCAGTCGCCGCAACAGCAGCCCACTCGCGGCGGCATTACGGTTATGCACCTCGTCCCCCATGATCAGCGCTTGCGCGATCAGCGGTTTGAGTTCGATGCCGTCCAGCGTTTCGAGCGCCGCACCCATGGCGGGTGAAAGTGTGGTCTCGATCCACTTGAGGCGCGCAAGCACGTCGTCCCCGTAGGCGCCAAATCGCAATGCCTTACCCAATCCTTCGTTAAAGTTGCTGAACGCACAAGCACCAGTCACCGGATTGTCAACGACCCACAGCGGCATGGATGGACTGATGATGCCCGCCATCGGTCCGACTGCGGAATGGTGATGGCAGGGTTGGTAGCTGATTTCTCCGCTGCCGGCAAGATCACCTGCGGCGGCGGCGTCCCTCGCCCAGCCTTCGTACAGAATTGCACCGACTATGGCCCCTCGCATTGGCCCGCACATGTGAGCCCACTCGACCGGTGGCCCAGCGTGCAAAATGGTGCGAGCACCCATATTCGGCAGCATCGTACCCGCGGTGCCAACGCCTCTCAAACGCGGCGACGTCGCAAGGAATGCAGAAAAAGCTACGGTGTTCGCCTTTTCGATTGCCGGATGATTTGTCAACCGTGCGAGCGCCATTCCGGCCTTGTGGTCGCCGAGCGCAGGCGGTGACCACTCAAGCTGCGTAGCAGTTCCGCCAACGTCAGCCACCGTCTCGGCAAACTGTGCGAGTCCGACGTTAATCACCCCGAGACTTTGTTTAACTAGACTAGTCATGACCGGATACCATTGCGGCTGCGGTACGCGCCGCTTGCGCGTTACTTTTCGTCAACATGACTCCGGCCTCCTGCATTGCAGTGGTCTGTTTCGCCAGGCCTTGTGGATCGCGCTCGGTGCCGCAAATGAATGCGACAAACGCGATCTGCCGCCCGTCTCGTTCAGCAATCTCGCGTGCTTCGATTATTGCCGGCAACAATGCTGTCGCCGGATCCGGATTCGCGCCGTATCCAAGAACCACATCGAACAGAATGAGCGCAACCTCAGGATCGGCGGCCTCCTGCAACATTCTTTCGTTGCGCAAACGATGGTCGATCATCGGGTGTGGCCGGCCGCGAGTGAATTCATCACCACCCAGATCTAGCAGCGTATTGCCACGACTGTGCCACATATTCTTTAGCCCGGCAGCGCGGCCGACCGGCGTGTTGGAGAACACATCGCTCAGCGAGCTTGACAGCAGAAGCGTGGCTTCATAACAAAATGTACCACCGCTATAAAGTCCGCGCACGTAGCGTTGCGTCGGCGCAAGCGGCGGAAGCATAAATTCCGGCAGACCTGGCGTTGACACTTCCGCGCGCATTCCCTGCGCGACTGTTGCAGCCATTGCTGCAGCATCTTCAAGCGTAGCTGCGGCAACCACATTACCGCCTTCGATGTCACTCGCCGGCGCACCCAGGAAACAAGCGACCACCGGTTTGTTGATGCTGCGGGCACGCTGCAGCACTTTCTCCATAACTTCTGGCGCCGGCGGTTTCGACACCAGCACAATGACTCTTGTGCCGGCATCGGCACCAAGCTCATCGATTGCACGCAGCATACTCACTCCGCCGATTTCAGCCTTCAGATCGCGCCCGCCAGTGCCTAGCGCATGGGACACACCGAGTCCGTACTGGTCAATGAGCGATGTCACTTGCTGGATTCCAGTGCCCGAAGCGCCGATCACACCCACGGCACCCCGGCGCACTACGTTGGCAAATGCCAACGGAATGCCGCCTACAATCGCCGTGCCGCAATCGGGACCCATGACCAGCAACTTGCGCCGCTCGGCCTCTTCTTTGAGCAGCACCTCGTCGGCAAAATTGACGTTGTCGCTGAACACCATCACATTCAACCCGAGCCGCAATGCCTTGAGCGCTTCAGCTGCGGCATATTCACCGGGTGTGGAGATCAGCGCCAGATTTGCGGCAGGTTGTTCCAATATCCCCATCTGAATCGTGCGCGGCGCGATCGCCTGCGGCCCTTTCCCCACGGCTGGCTCCGCAATGCTCGACAGCGCAGACTCCAATTCTTCGAGCGCAGTCTGGCACGCAGTTTCCTCCTCGCCTTGCACCACAGCCAATAAATCACTCGGCGATGCATCAACTTGCCCCTTGAGCAAACCGGCCTCTTGTAGCAATGCCAGGTTTCCTTCAGTCGCCATGACCACCGACGCTTGCTGGACGCCTTCCAGCTTTGCAATCCTTGCGGATAGCTGCATGAGCGCCACGGAGTCACGATAAGTGTTATGGATAATTCTGAGCGATGAAGGCATTTGCGGATGTGGCGGAAAGTATTTATGCCCGCCGTCGGCCGAGTTGTAGCTATTGTTATAAAGCGCGCCAACAAATACTATACCGAGGCGCGGCTATTCTGGTCCCAGTGAGTATCTGCTTCAGTCTCTGACTTCGCAAGGGGTTCGCATGCTCGATTACTCTGACAGTCTGGACCTCTCTCAACTGGCTGCTGCCTACCGGTCGGGCAATGTACGCCCTATCGATATCATTTCCACCGTGCTTGAGCGCATTTCGCGCCGTAGTGACGACAAGATATGGATCGATCGCGTGCCGCGCGCGCAGCTCGAGGCGCGTGCCAGGGAACTTGAGAACAGGCAGGGCGAGAATCTGCCTCTTTACGGAATTCCGTTCGCAATCAAGGACAACATCGATCTCGCAGGTCGGCCTACGACAGCCGCATGTCCGGACTTCAGCTATACACCAGAAGCAAACGCGTCTGTGGTGCAGCGGTTGATTGATGCAGGCGCCATAGCCATAGGCAAAGCAAATCTCGACCAGTTCGCAACTGGATTGGTCGGTACACGTTCGCCATATGGTGCCTGCGCAAACGCGTTTGATGCTGACTACATATCGGGTGGCTCCAGCGCTGGCTCAGCTCTCGCGGTGGCAAGCGGGCTGGTTTCATTTTCGCTCGGTACGGACACCGCCGGATCAGGGCGTGTTCCTGCTGCTTTGAACAACATAGTGGGTCTCAAGCCAACGCTCGGGCTGGTTTCGACCCGTGGTGTTGTGCCGGCTTGCCGGTCACTCGATTGCGTGTCGATATTCGCACTCACCGTAGGTGACGCACACGCCGTACTGAATGTAGCGCAAGGATTTGATCAGGACGATCCATATTCCCGTGCTCATCCCGATGAGTACAATCAATTCGGCGAGCATTTCCGCTTCGGCGTGCCGCGCGCAGCGGACCTCGAGTTTTTTGGTGATCTTGAGTATGAGAAACTCTTCGCGGCTGCTATCGCCAGATTGGAAACGCTGGGTGGCGAGCGCGTCGAAGTGGATTTCTCACCATTTCTCGAAGCAGCCCGGCTGCTCTACGAAGGGCCATGGGTTGCAGAGCGCTGGCTGGTCATACGTGACCTGCTTTCACGACGGCCGGAGGCGGTGCATCCTGTTGTTCGGCAGGTTATAGAAAAGGCGACGACGATGTCCGCCGCTGATGCGTTCGCTGCGACCTATCTGCTTAAAACCTTGCGCAGGCAGACTGAGCAAGTCTGGAGCGATGTTGATGTCATGGTAACGCCCAGCGCCCCAACAATTTACACGCGCTCTGAGGTGGATGCCGATCCGGTCACGCTCAACAGCAGGCTTGGCTATTACACCAATTTCGTAAACTTGCTGGACCTGTCAGGAATTGCGATTCCTGCCGGCTTCCGGCCTGACGGTTTGCCCTTCGGCATGACCTTGCTGGCGCCGGCATTTCGTGAAAATGCGCTTTGTGCCCTGAGTGCAAAGATTCAGGACAGCTTCTCACTCCCGCTCGGTGCGACCAACTGGGTACTTCCTGCCGAGAATATTGCAACAGACGTGAAGTACCCGAAAGACACTATACGCGTTGCCGTATGCGGTGCACATATGTCAGGCCTGCCTCTTAATCACGAGCTGACAGAACGAGGTGCACGCCTGCTAAACAGCGGGCGTAGTGCGCCGCATTACCGCTTCTACGCGCTGGAGGCGTTTTCGCCACCACGTCCGGGAATGGTTCGGGGTGAGCGCGGCGGCGAAATCGAACTGGAGATATGGGAAATACCCGCCGCACGGTTTGGGGATTTCGTAGATGGAATTCCTGCTCCACTCGGCATCGGCACGGTCGAACTGGAGAATGGCGAACAGGTGCGCGGATTTTTGTGTGAGCACTACGCCACAGCCGGCGCACGTGAGATAACCGAGCTCGGAAGCTGGCGTACTTACGTAGCGAAACGCAAAGCTACGGCCGCGGCAAACTAGACAAGACATCAACTGGAAAGGGGGGAGACTTCAATGGGATCAGTACAGGCAGAACCATATGAATTCGAGTTTGACCCGCGCACGTGCGCGCTGATGATCGTCGACATGCAGCGGGACTTTGTCGATCCCGGTGGATTCGGTGAAGCGCTCGGCAACGACGTATCACTACTACGAAAAGTGATCGCGCCGATCAGGAAAGTGCTCGACACCGCGCGCTCCATCAACATGCTCGTCATTCACACGCGCGAAGGCCATCGGCAAGACCTGAGTGACCTTCCGCAGAACAAGAAGCTGCGCGGCAAGCTCGAGGCCGGCATCGGCGATTCGGGACCGATGGGACGCATCCTGGTACGTGGCGAGTACGGCCACGGCATCGTCGACGAGTTGAAGCCGATGTCTGGCGAGCCAATCGTGGACAAGCCCGGAAAAGGCGCGTTCCACGCAACTGATCTGGACTCACTTCTCCGCAATCGCGGCATCAAGCAGTTGGTTTTTTGCGGCGTTACAACGGAAGTGTGCGTGAACACCAGCGTTCGCGAAGCGAACGATCGTGGTTACGACTGCCTTGTTCTGGAAGATTGCGTTGGCTCATACTTTCCAGAATTTCAGACAGCATCTCTGAACATGATCAAGGCGCAAGGCGGTATTTTCGGCTGGGTCGGTGATTCCAAAAAATTTCTTGGTGCACTGGCAAAAGCGTGAACAAAGGAGGACCAGTGTTGCGCTGTGAAGCGCAATGCAACATCCACGCGCCAAAAGGCGCGATAACAATCAGGTGCCGCGAGGCGCTTAAAAATCATGGGAAGGGGAAATCATGGCGAACCAGACAGGCGCAACGCAGGTGCGGTGGTGGGTGCCGGGAGATTGGAACGGCTTCTTTGGGCTATTCACCAATGTGATCCTCAACGTAATTGTGCTCACCGGATTGTGCCTGGGGGTGGTTCAAATGCCGGACGATATTGTGTTCGGGCGTATCCTGCCTGCGCTCGGCATCGCGCTACCGATCGGCAATCTCTATTACGCCTGGCTTGCGTACAAGCTGGCGCAGAAGGAAGGCCGAAGCGACGTTACTGCGATGCCATATGGCCCGAGTGTGCCGCACATGTTCATCGTCGTATTCGTAGTCATGTTGCCGGTGTATCTGAAAACCAGCGACGCGATACTTGCATGGCAGGCCGGTCTGGCGTGGGCCTTCATTATCGGCGTGATCGTACTCGCCGGAATCGTTGTCGGGCCATGGATCAGGGCGCACACGCCGCGCGCAGCAATGCTCGGCACGCTCGCTGGAATCTCGATTGCCTTCATCGCGCTACGGCCGGCTTTCCAAATGTGGGAAGTGCCGTGGATCGCATTCATCTCACTCGCCATCGTGTTGATCAGTTGGATGGCGAACACCCGTTTACCGTTCGGACTGCCTGGCGGTCTGGTTGCCGTGATAGTAGGTGTGGTGGTCGGCTGGGTCGCGTATTTCTTCGGCTGGAGTGAAGTCGTACAGGCCGAGCAAGTGAGTGGGTCTTTCGCACAGTTCGGATTGCATCTCCCAATTCCCGGTAGCGAGGTCTGGCACGGCCTGATCGATGTTGCACCGCTGCTCGTGACGGCCATTCCACTTGGAATCTACAATTTCGTCGAGGCGATGGACAACGTCGAGAGCGCGGCTGCAGCAGGTGACAACTACGATCTGCGCAAAGTTCTTGCCGCTGACGGCATTGGTGCGATCGTAGGCTCAGTGCTCGGCAGCCCGTTCCCGCCCGCGGTGTACATCGGCCATCCGGGCTGGAAAGCGGTAGGCGGCAGAATCGGATATTCGCTCGCCACCGGCGTGGTGATTGCGCTGGTTTGCTTCCTCGGTCTCACGGCAATGCTTCTCGCAGTGGTTCCTCTGGTGGCGATCCTGCCGATCCTGCTTTACATTGGCCTGGTCATTGGCGCACAGGCGTTCCAGGCTTCACCCAAGAGTCACGCTCCTGCAGTGGTGCTGGCGATCATTCCGAATGTCGCCGCCTGGGGGCACTTACAAGTAGACAGTGCACTCAACGCTGCTGGTACGTCGGCATCAACGGTTGGTATGGGCGCACTTGCCGGATCGGGCTTGATCTACCGTGGCATGGAGTTACTCGGCGGCGGGGCGGTGCTGGCGGGTCTGGTGCTTGGCGCGCTCGCCGCATTCATCATCGATCGCAACTTCAAGGCCGCAACGATCTGGGCGTTCGCAGGTGCTGCGTTATCCTTCTTCGGCTTTATCCACGGCTCACAGCTCGGCTGGGCGGTGTCCCCGGACGTCGCGCTCGGTTACGTGTTGTTCGGCCTGGTATGTTTCGGCGCGGGAATGCAACACAAAAACGCGACCGGCTAATAACCCAGTATGTCCGCAGTGGACGTTTCCCCGTGCCGCGCATTGCGGCACGGGTACTTGCCGATGCACATAGTCCAGATCGGTGAGTTCGCCCGTCTGGCGCTGGCGCGCAGCGGCGGTGTTGCGCAACCGCTGGACTCTTTTCCCGACGCATCGTATCTCGATGCAGCAGGCGAAATGATCTGGGTCGGAGCACAACTACCGGCGTTGCATCCGCGTGCCGTAATGGCCTCGGCGGCGCAACCACGTGGCCTTGCGCTGCATTTCGAGACGCTTCCCACGGAGGGATGGTTACCAATGCTGCCGCGACTAAACCAGGCTGCAGCAAACAAGCTCGTCGCCAGCGCCTTAAGATTTGGCCACATTCTGGCCACCGAAAAATCTCCGCGTGGTTTCGGCCCACTGCTCTCCGGGCATACCCCCGAATTTCCATTGAGCATCGCAACTCCGCGAGTACACAGGCTCGCAGCAGCGTACGCAAACGATGACACCGACAGTGTCATCGAGGTGACGCGCGCGTTGCTCGGTTTCGGCACGGGACTCACGCCATCGGGCGATGACCTGACTGGTGCCGCATTGTTTGGCCGACGTTTCGTGGCACCGCATCGTCCAGAGTGGGCGGCGGCCGCCAAGACATTGTCGTGCGAAGTCGAGACTCGCAGTCATGCCATAAGCGCGGCCTTGTTTCGTGACCTGGCGCATTGTGCCAGTTTTGCCCCACTGCATGCGTTTGCAGTGGCACTTTCAAATGAAGATTTCGAGGGCGCGATGCGCGCTGCACGAACACTGACTTCGATTGGCCATTCCTCCGGGTGGGATATGATGACCGGAATCATGATCGGAATCACCGGAAATCTGCCATGAGGCTCGATTGCGCGCGTGAACACGAATACAATATTACGTATGACAACTAGACCAGCAAAAACTGACGACGAATGGCGCGAGGCACTGACGCCCGAGCAACATCAGGTGTTGCGCGAGGAAGGTACGGAACACAGTTTCTCCAGCCCACTCAACGATGAGCATGGCAAAGGCACTTTCGTCTGTGCCGGCTGCGGCCATCCTCTTTTCAGGTCTGACATGAAATTTGACAGCGGTACTGGCTGGCCAAGTTTCTTTGCCACGATCGAGGACGCGTTCGAAACAAAATCAGACCGCAAACTCTTTATGCAACGCACTGAGTACCACTGCGCAAACTGCGGTGGTCATCATGGCCATGTCTTTGAAGACGGTCCTGGCCCGACCGGGTTGCGCTATTGCAACAATGGCGTAGCGCTGCGCTTCGAAGCCGACAAAGAATGATGATCGGAGGCAACCTTCATCGACCGGATCATCGTGCGTTTCAGACTGCTCCAGTTGGAAAAAGACTTACTATTCACGATAAAGTCGACTGATAGACGAGACATGCGAATCTACACCGGGGACACCATTCGCGTCGAACACAGATGACCAGATTCCGGATAATCAAGGCAACCGACCGCAGGGGAAATCGATCAGACCGGCGACGACCGACGGATCGCCGCAGTATCCCGGGCGTCGCCACTCGCAAGGCAATGACGGTAAGGACGCTGAGGGAACTGTTGGACGAGGCGCACGGGCGGATCCGCAAACTCGAGCGGGAACTGCGGTTGCGCACCAATAAGTTACCGTAAAGCCGCCGGAACCATTGGTGAATTGAATAGGGTCTGGAAACTGTCGCCATCGGGCAATCCCGTGTGCTTCGGGAAGTGATTGGGCGATTTCCGGGAACGTTGCAAGCCACTGGGCAGCCGAGCCATTGCAAATTGGATGTATCTCGAACTACGCGAGGAAACCCTGTTTCAGGCACATAGGGATAACCACCCGATCACAAGTGCAAGTGGCAAAGACCTGGACTTTTTGCTCGTTGTTTCTGCAGGACACCTCGTCGATCAATGTGCTTGTCGTATAGTCATGACGTTTACATTCAGGTCAATTTTCAGAAATGGCAATTGCGTCAACAATATTCAAGGCTGAACTAATCGTCTCGGACATGGATCGGCATTATTACGAGACACACAACCTCACTCTCGCGCGCCATCCGTCAGAAACCGAATCACGACTGATGCTGCGTTTGTTGGCCTTTGCCTTGTATGCCGACCAACATCTAGCATTTGGAGCAGGCATCAGCAGTGACGATGAGCCGGACCTGTGGATCAAGGATCTAACTGGCGAGACGATGCTCTGGATCGACCTTGGCCTACCCAGTGAGAAGCGTATTCGCCAGGCATGTGGGAAAGCAAAACTAGTTGTACTACTCTGTCATGGCAGCCGAGCGGCGATTTCATGGTGGAAAAAAATCGAAGGACGATTGAGACGATTCAATAATCTGAAAGTCTGTTTTTGCGATGACGACAACGTGGCTACACTGACGGCGCTCTGTAAACGCACCATGCAGTTACAGTGCAGCATTCAGGATGGCTCCATTTGGGTGAACGCCGAATCCAGTCAGGTCGGAGTACGACTTGAAACCTGGAAATAGGTGCAACCGGCGACGTACGCCGTGGATATGTGGACAGTTCCGACCAGGAACGTAGCTGCAAACGCAGCACATACTCTGACGTGCCGTCAGGTTTTTACCAACATTTGCTCGGCAGTTTTTCCTCCGCCAAAGCTGGTTTGTCGCGGACGCTTGCCGCCCTTGGTGACTTTTATCGCGCAGTATTTGAATTCCGGAATTTTTCCGAACGGGTCGAGCGCTGCATTGGTCAGCTTGTTCGCCGCTGCTTCATAGTACGCAAACGGAATGAAGACAGTGCCGCGCGGCGTCCCTTCATCGACACGTGCGAACAGGGAAATACTGCCCCTTCGCGATGCGACCGTGATTACTTCACCTGCCTGGATGTTCAACGCGTCAAGATCGAGCGGATGCATCAACGCCGTCGGATCAGGTTCGATCGCGTCGAGCACACCTGAGCGCCTTGTAATTGCGCCTGTGTGCCAGTGCTCAAGCTGTCTGCCGGTAATGAGTATCATCGGATAATCGCGATCCGGTTGCTCGGCTGCCGGGATGATGTCGGCGGGAACGAAGTGGGCCCTTCTGTCGGCAGTTGGAAAACCATCGGAAAATTCGACCGACTGTCCCGGGTCACCTTCTTTCTCACAGGGATAGGTTACTGAATTTTCGTGCTCGAGACGGTCCCAGGTTATACCGGCAATTGATGGCATGCATTTGCGCATTTCCTCAAACACGTCCTTCGCTCCCGAATAATTCCAGTCCAGCCCGAGCCTGCGTGCCATTTCCTGGATCAGCAGCAAATCAGGTCTGGCATCACCTGGCGCCTGCAATGCCTGGCGCCCGATCTGCACTCTACGATCAGTGTTGGTAACAGTCCCGCTTTTTTCCGGCCATGCCGTCGCGGGCAGAATGACATCGGCCAGGTAAGTCGTCTCCGTCAGAAAAATGTCCTGCACAACCAGCCAGTCTAGATTCGACAGCGCCGCGCGCGCGTGATTCAGATCAGGGTCTGACATGGCCGGGTTTTCACCCACGATGTACATTCCGCCTATGTCGCCTTCTCGTGCGGCATTTATGATCTCCACCACAGTCAGCCCTGGCACGTCGTCGAGTTCAGCATCCCACAGCCTCTCGAACTTGGCATGCGCGATGGCATTGTCAACGTGCTGGTAGTCCGGGAACATCATCGGAATCAACCCCGAATCGGATGCGCCCTGCACGTTGTTCTGCCCGCGCAATGGGTGCAGGCCGGTTCCCGGTCGTCCTATCTGGCCTGTGGACAATGCCAGTGCAATCAGGCAACGCGCGTTGTCGGTTCCATGAACATGCTGCGAAATGCCCATTCCCCAGAAAATCATCGATGCTTTCGACGATGCATACAGACGTGCTACTTCGCGGATGGTTTGCGCCGGAATGCCGCAGACTGTTTGCATGGCTTCAGGGCTGTACTCCTCCACAGTCGATCTGAGCGCTTCGAAGTTTGACGTACGCTGCGCAATGAAGTCTTCGTCAACCAGGTCTTCTTCGACGATGACATGCAGCATCGCGTTCAGCAACGCGACGTCGGTATCGGCGTTGAACTGAAGAAAGTAGGATGCATGGCGCGCAAGGTCAGAGCGGCGCGGGTCGCAAACAATTAGCCTGGCGCCACGCTTGGCGGCATTTTTCATGAATGTCGCTGCGACCGGATGATTAACCGTCGGATTGGCGCCGATGACAATTATGACATCTGCGTGCTGCACGTCGCTCACCTGATTGGAAACCGCGCCCGAGCCGATCCCTTCGAGCAAGGCCGAAACTGACGATGCATGGCAAAGACGCGTGCAGTGGTCAACGTTATTCGATCCAAATCCGGTACGCACCAGTTTCTGAAACAGATATGCCTCTTCATTGGTACCTTTGGCGGACCCGAATCCCGCCAATGCCTTGCTGCCGTGCTGTTCGCGAATTTCCCGCAACTTGCCCGCCGCGAGATCGAGGGCTTCTTCCCAGGTTGCCTTGCGAAACACTTCGTGAACCTTTTCCGGGTCCATTGTGAAGTCACTACTTTTGGGAATTCCGGGCTTGCGGATCAGTGGCGTAGTCAAACGCTGTTTGTGATGAACGTAGTCGAAACCGAAGCGGCCTTTCACGCACAATCGCCCAAGATTGGATGGTCCGTCGCGGCCTTCAACCCACAAAATCCGGTTGTCCTTGACGTGATAGGTGAGCTGACAGCCGACACCGCAGAATGGACATATCGAGTCGATCGCCTTGTCTGCTTTTTCAAGCGCGACTTGTCGCGCCGGCATGAGTGCTCCGGTTGGGCATGCCTGTACGCATTCACCACAGGCAACGCAGGTTGAGTCCACCATCGGATCGTCGAAATCAAAAACGATCTTTGACTGATCACTTCGGAACGCGTATCCAATCACGTCATTCATTTGCTCTTCGCGGCACGCTCGAACGCAACGCGTGCACTGGATACAGGCGTCGAGATTAACGGACATCGCCGGATGGGACACGTCCGCATCAGCTTGGGTGCGCGCTTCAAATCGCGGCGCCCCCACGTCCATCATGTGCGCCCACCGGTCGAGTTCTGACACGAGCGTATAGCGCTTGTCAGGCATGTCGGCCAGGAGCAGTTCGAGCACCATTTTCTGCGACGAACGTACCCGTTGATTATTGCTGCTCACTTGCATGCCATCGGCCGGGTAGCGGCAACACGACGGCGCAAGAACCCTTTCTCCCTTGATTTCCACCACGCAAGCACGGCAATTTCCATCTGAACGCAGTCCCGGCTTGTAGCAAAGGCGAGGAATTTCGACCCCGGTTCGGATTGCTGCTTCGAGAATTGTTTCACCATCATTGGCGCGCACCGGCACACCGTTCAGTTCGAACTCAACGTGTATCTGGTTCGGCGTCGGGTCAACAGAAGCAGGCATGGCTATCTCTCCGGAAGAACCCTGCTCTACGGTCATGAAAATTTCGCGACTTTCTCATTTCAATTCGTCAGGAAAATACTTCATCACGCTAAGCAGCGGATTTGGCGCCGCCTGACCGAGTCCACAAATCGAAGCATCTGCCATCGTTTGCGACAGCTCTTTGAGCAACGTCGTGTCCCAGCTTTCATCGTTGATCAACGCCAATGCTTTTGCCGTGCCTACCCGGCAAGGGGTGCATTGTCCGCAAGATTCTTCGTGAAAGAAATTCATGAGATTGCGTGCAGCCGCCCAGGCTTTGTCGCGATCTGACAACACGATCACCGCGGCCGAACCAATAAAGCAACCGTAAGCATCCAGCGTATCGAAGTCGAGCGGAATATCGCCCATGGAAGCAGGCAAAATTCCTCCGGATGCGCCACCCGGCAGATAAGCGTAGAACGCGTGGGATTCAAGCATGCCATCGCAATATTCGTCGATCAACTCCTGGGCAGTAATGCCGGCTGGAGCTACGTGGACTCCCGGTTTCTTCACCCGCCCCGACACCGAGAACGAACGCAGGCCTTTGCGCCCACGACGGCCGTGACCGGCAAACCAGTCAGGCCCCTTCTCTACAATATCGCGTACCCAGTAGCACGTCTCCATGTTGTGCTCGAGCGTAGGGTGATTGAACAATCCTGCCTCAGCCACGTAAGGCGGCCGCAGCCTCGGCATTCCACGCTTGCCCTCGATCGACTCGATCATCGCAGACTCTTCACCGCAGATATAGGCACCGGCGCCGCGCCGCAGGTGAATCGCCGGAAGCGCGCAAGGAGGGTCTGCCGCCAACACTGCCAGTTCTCGCTCCAGAATGCTGCGGCAACCTGCATATTCGTCGCGCAAATATATATATACCTCGGAACAACCGGCGGCCCAAGCTGCAACCAGCATGCCTTCAAGAAATCGGTGCGGATCGCGCTCCAGAAAATACCTGTCCTTGAATGTGCCTGGCTCACCTTCGTCTATATTGACCGCCATCAATCTCGGAGCAGATGCGTTCCAGACAATTCTCCATTTGCGCCCGACTGGAAAACCGGCGCCACCAAGCCCGCGTAGACCGGCCTCATCCATCGACTGAAACAATTGGTCACGATCCAGTTGGTTGGCAAGGCAGCGCTGTAACAACCTGTAGCCGCCCTGCTCCCGGTACGCTTTGCAATCGATGTACTCCGCGATCTTGCATTCAGTCTGACCCGAGCGCTCAGCCGATGCGACTTTCTCGACCGTTGCGTGTTCTACTGGATTCTGGTGAACGACCACGACCGGTGCGGCCGCACATCGGCCCACACACGGTGCAGATTTGACCAGCACTTCACTTCCCAGCACTCCGGGTAGCTTCTCCAACAACGCCTGGGAACCAGCCATCTCACACGACAGGGATTCACACACGCGCACAGTGAGCGCAGGTGGCACTGTGGCGCCTTCCCTTACTACATCGAAGTGATGGTAGAAAGTTGCCACTTCAAACACCTCGGCCATTGGCAATTGCATTTCACGCGCGAGTGCTGCAAGGTGGGCGGCAGACAGATGACCAAATTCGTCCTGAATTCGGTGCAGAAACTCGATCAGAAGATCGCGATGCCTCGGCGTGTCGCCGAGCAGACGGCGCACCCGTGACAGCGCGCTCGCATCGACCTGTCGACCTTTGGGCGAACCTCGCCGTTTTTTTGATCGGGCTGCTTCCACCTGCACCTCTCGTTCCGACCCATCATTTGAAGTGGGCGTCATTTTCTTCGAACTACTTCCCTCTACCATCACTTGCTTCCACGATGGTGGGCCGGACAGTTTGACTAAAAACAGCCAATCACGCAAAGGCAGGCATGACCAGCGTCATATCAGTTCACTGCGTAACCCATTGATGATTCCCCAGGATCTGGAGAATACTTGGTCACTTTGTCCAAAGAACAAATCCGCATGCTGCAATGCACATTCCGAGGCGCGCACACCATCGGAAACTGAATCAACATAGGATGCGATAATTGCACACATGTCAGGACACGAACGTACTTTGACGGCCCAGCCTAACTTGAAGCGCCAGCGCGATTCGAATTCAGGTGCAGCGCAACAACCGTTGCAGATGAGCAATGCGGCGAGAACAGCAACCTATGCCGTGATTGCACAAAATGAGCACGGTGAGAACGTTGAAACGGCGATCGCGGGTGAACATCCGCTGACAATTTATCTCGACAAACGTGAAATCGTAACCCTGATGACACTCGGGCAGGCACCTGAGGCCCTTGCTATCGGGTATCTGCGCAATCAGCGACTCGTGCGCGCAGCCGGAGATATTTTGTCGGTACAGGTCGATTGGGAAACAGCAGCTTGCGCAATCACGACGCGAGCACCGGTTGCCGATCTAGGATCACGGTTGAAGAGACGCACGGTCACGACGGGATGCGGTCAGGGTACGGTGTTTGGCGATTTGATGGAAGAAATCGACCGTGTTCGCCTGTCAGCCAGCGCCCGCATTGGTGCGGACGCTTTGTACGCGCTGCTTGATGCCGTCCGGCTGCGTGAGACCGTGTACAAACAGGCTGGCGCCGTGCACGGATGTGCGCTGATTCGTGGGCGTGAGATTCTCTACTTCATTGAAGACGTCGGGCGCCATAATGCCGTTGACGCCATTGCCGGGCTCATGTGGCTGGATGATGTTTCCGGTGACGACAAGATCTTTTATACGACAGGACGCTTGACGTCGGAAATGGTGATCAAATGCGCGCAGATGCAGGTGCCTATCCTTGTGTCGCGCTCGGGGCTCACGCGCATGGGCTGGGACGTGGCCAGGCAAGTCGGGCTGACTATGATCGGCCGCGCCAAAGGAAAGCATTATCTGCTTTTCACGGGTCAGGAGCGTTTTGACAACGCGAGCTGACAATCCAGATCCAATGCGGATTACAGGTGTCGTCCTGGCCGGTGGGAAAGGACGGCGCATGGGCGGCGTCGACAAGGGATTGCAGTTGTTTCGAGGGAGAACGCTGATAGATCTCGTGCTTGAGCGCATCAGACCTCAGGTTACGGAAGTACTGATTAACGCCAACCAGAACCGGGAGCAATATGAGGCGTATGGTTACAAGGTAGTCGGCGATCTTTTTTCGGGCTATGCCGGTCCGCTTGCCGGTTTGCACAGTGCATTAAGCGCGGCATCCCACGATCTGGTCCTGACAGTCCCGTGCGATTCTCCCTTCCTGCCAATGGATCTTGCGGACAGACTGGAGACAGCCAGACAGTCCCGCTCAGCCGACATCGCTGTCGCACGGACAGGCCGTCAGGTCCACCCGGTATTCTGCCTGGTGCAGCGCAAACTACTGCCTCATCTGAGCAGCTTTCTGGATGACGGTGGAAGAAAAATAGATGCCTGGTATGCTGATTTGAATGTGGTCGAAGTGGCATTCGACGATCAGCCCGAAGCCTTCACAAACTTCAATACCCTTGACGAAATGCTCGCCTCAGAGCGGCCAGACTGAGCACTCTGTCGCCCTAATCAGGTGATACTGGCCGAGGCTTGAGCACTTGAAAAAACACTTCGTCGGATTTGATCATACCAAGTTCGACTCGCGCACGCTCCTCAATCGCATCCAGCCCGGTTTTCAGATCGCGAACCTCGGCACCAAGTGTAGCGTTGCGTAACGCCAGCGCGGTGTTCTCCTCGCGTTGCGTCTCGAGTAGTTGATCGACGTGCCTCACACGGAGCCAACCGCCCTTACCGAACCAGAGTGGATACTGGATCGCGCAAATCAGGGATATCAATGCAACGGCGAATATGCGCACTTAACTACTGTGATTAAAAGCATCTTGACCAGCATAGCTCGCTGCGTCGCCCAGATCTTCCTCGATTCGCAGTAACTGGTTGTACTTTGCGAGCCGGTCAGAGCGTGACAGCGATCCGGTCTTGATCTGCAGCGCGTTGCTTGCGACTGCAAGGTCTGCAATGAACGTATCTTCGGTTTCACCCGAGCGGTGAGAAACTACTGCGGTATAACCGGCACGTTTAGCCATTTCGATCGCAGCAAACGTTTCTGTAAGCGTTCCGATTTGATTGATTTTTACCAGAATCGAATTGGCAATATTCTGACTGATGCCTTCCGCAAGGATCTTGGTATTGGTCACGAATAGATCATCACCGACCAATTGCACCTTGTTGCCCAGTTTGCCCGTCAGAATTCCCCATCCTTCCCAGTCAGACTCGGACATGCCATCTTCAATGGACACGATCGGATACTTGTCCACCCATGCGGCCAGGTAATCAGTAAACTCCGTCGCATTGAGTGCGAGACCCTCAGACGCCAGTTGATACTTGCCGTCCTTGAAGAATTCCGAACTCGCGCAGTCAAGAGCAATCGCGACTTGTGACCCCGGCGTATAGCCCGCAGTTTCAATGGCCTCCACAATGAATTGCAGCGCCGCTTCATTGTTTGGCAAGCTCGGCGCGAAACCGCCTTCATCGCCAACTGTCGTCGGCATTCCTTTCGCATCGATAAGATTGCGCAAGGTCTGGAATATCTCTGCACCGCAGCGCACCGCCTCGCTAAAGCTCTCAACACCCGCCGGGACGATCATGAACTCCTGGATATCGAGATTGTTATTGGCGTGCGCACCACCATTGATAACATTCATCATTGGCACTGGAAGCTGCATGCCTGCGGCGCCACCGAGATAACGATACAAAGGCAGACCGGAATCCTCTCCGGCTGCTTTCGCAACCGCAAGAGACACGGCCAGAATGGCGTTGGCGCCAAGGCGCGATTTGTTGTCGGTGGCGTCGAGGTCGATCAGAGTCTGATCGATGAATGACTGTTCAATTGCGTCCAGTCCGATGATCGCTTCGCAAATCTCGGTATTGATATGTGCGATCGCGTTGAGTACGCCTTTGCCCCCATATCGATCGCTGTCTCCATCGCGCAGTTCCACCGCTTCGCGCGTCCCGGTCGATGCGCCCGACGGTACCGCAGCGCGTCCAATGACACCGGACTCGAGCAGCACGTCTGCCTCAACCGTGGGATTACCTCGTGAATCCAGAATTTCCCTGCCAACGATATCGACAATCGAACTCATTCTTGTTCCTTATTCATCTTGATCAGCATTCTTCTTGAACAGCATTCTTGCGGATTGCTCACCAGGCCCGCCCCCACTTGCCGCCGTGTCGCTCAATCCGCTACCAGATTCTCTTCAAGCCCACGCTGTTTCACCGATTCATCGATTATTCTGAGCGTTTCCAGTAGAGGTTTCATCAACTTGAGTGGCCAGGCATTCGGCCCGTCAGACATTGCATGCTCCGGATCTGGATGGGTTTCCATAAACACGCCGGCAATGCCAGTGGCAATTGCAGCGCGCGCAAGCACTGGAACGAACTCACGCTGCCCACCGCTCACCGCGCCTTTTCCACCCGGCAGCTGAACAGAGTGCGTGGCGTCAAACACGACCGGACATCGAGTCTCACGCATGATTGCAAGTGAGCGCATGTCGGAAACAAGGTTGTTGTACCCGAACATCGCTCCGCGTTCGCACACAAGTATATTGTCCTCGCCACTCGCTTCACGCGCTTTGTCGACGACATTCTTCATGTCGTGAGGGGCCAGAAACTGGCCTTTCTTGATATTCACCGGCTTGCCGGATGCCGCAACAGCGCCAATGAAATCGGTTTGCCGACACAGAAAAGCTGGGGTCTGCAATACGTCAACAGCCTCCGCGACCGCTGGCACCTCAGCTTCGGTATGCACATCGGTCAAAACTGGTATGTCCAGTTGCTCGCGAATAGCGGCCAGCGTTTCAAGGCCTTTGTCCATACCGATGCCACGAAACGATTTGCCGGAACTGCGGTTCGCCTTATCGTAAGATGCTTTGAAAATGTACGGGATACCGAGCGAGTTGGTCAGCTCCTTCATCTGTCCGGCCACATCGAAAGCGAAATCCCGAGACTCTATGACGCAGGGTCCTGCGATAAGAAAAAAAGGACGATCCAGTCCCACTTCGAAACCGCACAGGTTCAAGCTACTGCTCCTTTAGTCTGGACCCTTAATTTCCCCATACGGTCGCATTCCATTCCGAACACAAGGCAATGGCACGTCGCGCCATGTGTCGACAATCCGGATTCAGCCAAGGCTGTGCAACCGCTTTTTCGGTTCGTCGGGTCGCGCCTGTTGTTTCCGGTATTCATGCGCGGCCCGGATAAATGCGTTGAACAACACGTGCCCGTTGCGTGGGGTTGAAGTGAACTCGGGGTGGAACTGGCATCCGACAAACCAGGGATGATCGGGGACTTCGAGCATTTCGCACAGTCCTTCGCGCGGTGACATCGCCGCTACTTTCAAGCCGGCTTCTTTCAGCACTGGCAAGAACTGATTGTTGACCTCGTAGCGATGCCGATGCCGTTCGACTATGCGTTCAGTCTGATAAATTTCACGCACGCGCGTGTCCGGAAGAAGCAGTGCTTCCTGCCCCCCGAGCCGCATGGTTCCGCCGAGGTCGGTGTCGGCGTCACGCACTTCGCGCCGTCCGTCCTGCGCCATCCATTCTGTAATCAGTGCGATTACCGGGTAACGCGTCTTCGCATCAAATTCGGTGCTGTGCGCGCCTTCCAGTCCGGCAACATGACGGGCATATTCGACGACAGCAAGCTGCATACCGAGGCAAATACCCAGGAACGGAATCGCGTTCTCACGCGCGAAGCGAATAGCTTTGATCTTTCCTTCCACACCACGCTCACCAAATCCGCCCGGGACCAGAATTGCATCCATATTTTCAAGCGAGCCAGTGCCGTCGCGATCGATATCTTCGGAGTCCATGTAGTGGATATTGATTTGCGCGCCGCTATGGATGCCGGCATGCACCAGCGCCTCGGACAACGACTTATAGGACTCGGTCAGATCCACGTATTTTCCGACCAGCGCAATGTCAACGCTGTATTGCGGATTGTTCAGCTGATGCACGAGCTGTTGCCACGGCGACAAATCCGCGCCGGGCGCAGTAATGTCCAGACGCTTAATCACGATGTCGTCAAGGTGCTGCGCATGTAGAAGTCCGGGAATCTTGTAAATGCAGTCAACGTCCACCGCTGTTATTACGGCTTCATCAGGAACGTTGGTAAACAACGCAATCTTGCTGCGCTCATTTTCAGGAATTGGCCGATCTGCACGACACAACAATACATCCGGCTGAATACCAATTTGACGCAATTCCTTCACTGAGTGTTGCGTCGGCTTGGTCTTGATCTCGCCTGCAGACGCAATGTAGGGCACCAGTGTCAGATGAATGAAACACACGTTGTTACGTCCATCCTGGATGCTCATTTGCCTCGCAGCTTCGAGAAACGGCAGCGATTCGATATCGCCAACTGTGCCACCAATTTCGACCAGCGCCACGTCAGCGTCGCCCGCACCCATGCGGATAAAATTCTTGATTTCGTCGGTGATGTGCGGAATGACCTGAACGGTGCCGCCAAGATAGTCGCCGCGCCGCTCCTTGCGAATGACATTCTCGTAAATCTGTCCGGTCGTGAAATTGTTGCTTTTCGTCATCTTCACATTGACGAATCGCTCGTAATGACCGAGATCAAGATCCGTTTCCGCACCGTCTTCGGTAACAAAAACTTCACCGTGCTGGAAAGGACTCATCGTGCCCGGATCGACGTTAATGTACGGATCCAGCTTGAGGAGAGTCAGTTTAACGCCGCGCGATTCGAGAATTGCGGCCAGAGAAGCGGAAGCGATACCTTTGCCCAGAGAAGAGACTACACCACCAGTGACAAAGATAAATTTGGTCATTCGCTAGATTTGCATTGTGCCACGCCAATGATAACGCAATCTCATTCCCGGCGACAGCATGCGGCCGCGCCGAACAGTCAAATGCCTCCCCTCGGCTATTAGCTCAGGCTGCGACTTTCGGCGAAGCGTGTTTTCCCAGATATATCCATGTATCGACAACCGTATCTGGATTAAGAGAAATCGCGCCTATACCTTCGTCCGCCAGCCATTCGGCCAGATCCGGATGATCCGACGGTCCCTGGCCGCAGATGCCGACATACTTGTTCGCGCGCCGGCATGCCTGGATGGCCAGATGCAGCATGTGTTTCACAGCGGGATCGCGCTCGTCAAACTGACCCGCAACAATGCCGGAATCCCTGTCGAGGCCAAGCGTTAGCTGTGTCATGTCATTCGACCCGATCGAAAAGCCGTCGAAATACTCGAGAAACTGATCTGCAAGCAATGCATTGGACGGGATCTCACACATCATGATCACGCGCAAACCGTTCTTGCCACGCTCCAACCCATTCCGCGCCAGCAATTCAATTACCTGACGAGCTTCGTCCACAGTGCGCACGAACGGGATCATGATCTCCACATTAGTCAATCCCATCTGGTCTCGAACACGTTTCATTGCACGACATTCCAGTTCAAAGCATTCGCGAAAGCTGTCAGCAATATAGCGTGAAGCGCCGCGAAACCCGAGCATCGGATTTTCTTCCCTGGGCTCGTATAGTTCCCCGCCGATCAGGCGGGAGTATTCGTTCGACTTGAAGTCGGACATGCGCACGATCACGGGTTTTGGATAGAAAGCAGCGCCGAGAGTCGAAATGCCTTCAACGAGTTTGTCTACGTAAAAGCTGACAGGATCGGCATACCCGGAAGCGTTTTTTTCGACGGCGTCTTTTATTGTCTGAGGCAGCTTTGGGTACGCAAGCGCGGCCTTTGGGTGCACGCCAATCATGCGGGCAATGATGAATTCGAGACGCGCCAGCCCCACGCCGTCATTCGGCAACCGTTGAAAATCAAATGCCAGTTCAGGGTTTCCGACATTCATACCGATCTTGATCGGGATTTCCGGCAATTTGTCCAGTTGAAGGTGCAACACTTCGACATCGAGGATGCCTTGATAGACGAAGCCAGTATCACCTTCGGCACACGAAACGGTTACATGCGTGCCTTCCTTGAGCACGGCGGTGGCGTCGCCACAGCCGACCACTGCCGGAATGCCGAGTTCACGGGCAATGATCGCAGCATGGCAGGTGCGCCCGCCACGATTGGTCACAATTGCCGATGCTTTCTTCATTACCGGCTCCCAATCCGGGTCAGTCATATCGGTCACAAGAACATCACCGGCCAGCACCCGGTTCATTTCTGATGCATCCTTTACCGATCGCACTGTGCCCGTTCCAATCCGACCACCAATTGCACGGCCATCGACCAGCACTTCACCACGGCGCTTGAGCCGAAATCGCTCCTGTACGGCGGACTTTTCTTCCTGTGCCTTTACCGTTTCCGGGCGGGCTTGAAGGATATACAACTTACCGTCATTACCGTCTCTGCCCCATTCGATGTCCATTGGTCGCTCGTAATGCTTCTCGATTCTGATTGCAATGCGGCCCAGTTCCTCGATTTCCATGTCATTTATCGAGAACTTTGCCTGCTCCTCCAACGGAACTTCAAATGTACTGGTGGAACGACCAGCCGCACGATTCTCGGCAAAGACCATGCGCAGCGCCTTGCTACCCAGCGTACGCCGCAGGATTGCCGGTCGTCCGGACTCCAGCGCCGGTTTGTATACATAAAACTCGTCAGGATTCACCTGCCCCTGCACCACCGTTTCCCCGAGCCCGTAGGCGGAGGTAATGAACACTGCTCCGTCGAATCCGGATTCTGTATCTAGCGTAAACATCACGCCACTCGCACCCATATCCGACCGGACCATACGCTGCACACCCGCGGACAAGGCGACGTTGGAGTGCTCGAAGCCCTTGTGAACCCGGTATGAAATGGCACGGTCGTTATACAAGGAGGCAAATACATGTTTGACGGCCTCGAGCACATTGTCCAGGCCATGGATATTGAGATAACTTTCCTGCTGCCCGGCGAACGAGGCGTCGGGAAGATCTTCTGCAGTCGCAGATGAACGCACGGCAAACGATGCACCATCTCCATCGCTGCCACTCAATGTCTCATAGGCGCGACCGATCTCGTCCCGCAAGCGTGGAGCGAAGGGTGCATCGACAATCCATTTACGGATCTGGCTGCCGGTTGCAGCCAACGCATCCAGGTCTTCGATGTTGAGTTCACGCAGTGTTTTATCGATGCGCTTGTCGAGACTCGACTCACGCAGGAAGTCCCGAAATGCCAGCGCTGTGGTTGCGAATCCGCCGGGAACGCGAACACCTGCGCTCGACAGTTGGCTGATCATTTCACCCAATGAGGCGTTTTTCCCCCCGACCGCCTCGACATCAGTCATACGCAGCTCTTCAAACGGGATTACGTAGCGCTCGTTACTCATGGCATTGTGCAGTTAAGGCTCTGAAATGGTGTTATTTTACCGACTGATGGATCATCCTGCAGCACAGCAAAAATGTCATTGAAGCGCACCGCCTTTTTCATTTCCGACCGTACCGGCATTACTGCCGAGATGCTTGGCCATAACCTGCTGACCCAGTTCGATGAAGTGTCTTTTTCCGAAGTGACAATGCCGTTTGTTGACACTGAGGCCAAGGCCTGGGACACCGTCGCGCGATTAAACAAGACCGGCGTTGACGACGGCGGACGCCCACTCGTTTTCAGCACTCTGGTCAACGCAGAATTGTCCGGCATCGTAAAACAGGCAGACGCCTTGTACCTTGATTGCTTCCAGGTGTTCATTGCGCCAATGGAAGACGAACTCGGGGTGCATTCGTCACACTCCGTGGGGCGCTCTCACAGCGTCAAGAACAGCGGGTACTACGGCCGCATGGATGCCGTAAATTTTGCTCTGGCGTATGACGACGGGCAGTCGACCAAGGACATGGATAAGGCGGACATCATCCTGGTTGGAGTATCACGCAGCGGAAAGACCCCAACCTGCCTATATCTCGGACTGCAGTACGGCATTCGTGCCGCAAACTACCCGTTGATTCCGGAAGACTTCGAAGTAATGAAGTTGCCAGCGTCACTGCACGCACATCGTGACAAGATGTTCGGCCTGACGATACGACCCGATCGACTGCATCGCATTCGCAACGAAAGACGCCCAAACAGTGAATATGCCTCCATCAAAAACTGCGAGCGAGAAGTCCGCTCGGCCGAACTTCTGATGCGCCAGGAGAACATTCCCGTTCTGGATACAACCACACGCTCAATCGAGGAACTGGCAACCTTCATCCTTCACCATGCACATTTGGGGCGACACATCTAGTAGCAGCCTGTCCGCCGGAACCAGATCTACGCGCACCGGGCCTGCCGGAACCTGATCAGGCAAAGCCAGGTCAGATTCCAGCGCTCCGCGAAAACTTCCTTCAGAACAATTCGCTGGGCGTCACGATCGCGCCTTTGTCTAACTTGATTCAATAAGGGAACGAACCGGAGAAAAACTGCGTCTGTGGGCCGGGCTGACGCCATAATCGTGTAATGCCTGAATGTGATCTCTGGTCGGATATCCTTTGTGCCGATCAAATCTGTAGTCCGGATATAGCTGATGAAGTTCCAGCATGTGCGCATCCCTGGCCACTTTCGCGAGAATCGACGCGGCTGATATCTGCGGCACCGAGGCATCACCTTTGACAATCGCCCTTGCCGGACATGCCAATTCGGGACATCGATTTCCATCGACCAGCACTTGCGTAGGCATTACGGCGAGTGTTTCTACCGCTCGCTTCATTGCAAGCATCGTAGCCCATAAAATGTTGAGGCAATCGACCTCCTCCACACTGGCTGATGCAACCGACCATGCGCGCGACTGAGAGCGAATCAGGATAGCCAGTTCGTCGCGCCGCTCAGCGGACAGTGTTTTCGAATCAGCCAGTCCATCAATCGGCGTGTCCGGATGAAGTATGACGCAGGCGGCAAAGACGGGGCCGGCCAGCGGACCCCGCCCGGCCTCATCAACGCCACCGATAAGTGTTGTCGACATCGTCAGGTTTCGAGCGCTTGCACACCACTGCGATCAGGGCTTCGTTCCAGGATCGGTGCCAAAGCATCAACTGCCCTCTCCGCCGTGCCTTGACGTAATTCCCGGTGCATTGCTAGAAAACGCGTTTGCAGTCGCGACCGCACGCGTGGATTTTTCAGCAGGTTGCATACGGCCTGTGCAAGATTCTCTGGCTGCGCATCTTCCTGCAATAATTCGGGAACTATGAATTCACCAGCCATGATGTTGGGCAATCCTACATACGGGAGGTAAGCCTTGCGGCGCATGATCCATGCGGTCGCAGCAGGCATCGTGTATGTGATTACCATTGCGCACTTCAAAAGCGCTGCTTCCAGTGTGGCGGTACCCGAGGCGACAATAGCCGAATCGGCCGCGATCATCGCCTCATGCGCATGGCCGAATAAAATCGTCAAAGGGAGATCCTCCGCACCCTGCCTGTACACCGCCTCTTCAAAAATCAACCGCGTTTCCCGGCTCACCAGTGGTACCAAAAAATGAACATCGCTGATCTGTTCTCGAATACGGCTGGCGGTGGCGATCATCAATTCGGCCATTTGTCGCACTTCGCTCTGGCGGCTACCCGGCAGTAAAGCAACAACGCTTGAGTCCGGTCGAATCTTGAGTCGCTCGCGCACCCCACGCTTGTCCGGGTGTTCGGGCAATTCATCCGCCAGGGGGTGGCCCACGTAGGAAACAGGGATACCGGCACGCTCATAGATGGGCACTTCAAAAGGAAACAATGCAAGTACCCTGTCAACAGCGAGTTTGATTTTGTGAATACGCTCGCCGCGCCAGGCCCAGATCGAAGGGCTTACGTAATGAACCGTTGGAATTCCGGCTGCTTTGAGGTCACGTTCCAGGGCAAGATTGAAGTCGGGAGCATCTACGCCTATGAAGATATCAGGTCGATCACGCAACAAGCGGCGCTTTAGTTCACCGCGCAAACGCAGCAACCTGGGCAAGCTACGCACAACTTCCACATAGCCACGCACCGCCAGTTGCTCCATCGGGTACCAGGAATCGAAGCCGCACGCTTGCATCTTTGGGCCGCCGATACCATACGCTCTCAGACCCGGATAGCGTGAGCCCAGTGCTTCCAATAAACGACTGCCAAGCAAATCGCCTGAAGCTTCGCCCGCAAGCATGGCAATGCGCAACTTGCGTGATGGCAACTCACCCATGCGTGATCAGCGAATAATGCTCCGCTGAGATGTACTGGAAAGAAAATCCAATAACAGTTCCAATTCGGCGCATGCCTGCGCCCGTTCGGCAATAGCTGCGCGTGCCTCATCGAGCTTGAGTCCAGATCGATACAACAACTTATACGCGCGGCGGATTTCCGAAATGGTTTCAGCAGTGAAACCGCGACGCTTCAAACCTTCGGAATTGATGCCATAGGGCTTTGCGGTATTGCCCATTGCGGTCACGAAAGGTGGTACATCAGCGAGCACAACTGAACCGACGCCCGTCACTGCGTGAGCCCCTACTCTGCAAAACTGATGAACCCCGGTAAAACCGCCAAGCATCGCGAAGTCGTCAATCTCGACATGACCCGCGAGCTGAGTGCAATTCGCAAGTATGACGTCGTTGCCAACAACGGTGTCATGCGCCATATGCACATAGGCCATGACCCAGTTGCGATCACCCAGGCGCGTATAACCGCGATCCTGCATTGTACCGATATTGAATGTGCAGAATTCCCGTATGACGTTGTCGTCTCCGATTTCCAGCCGGGTGTTCTCGCCGGCATATTTTTTGTCTTGAGGAACTTCACCGAGAGAGACATGGTGATAGACACGGTTGCCGCTACCAAGGCGCGTATGCCCGGTAATGACTGCGTGCGCGCCAAGAACTGTGCCGTCCCCGATCTCGACATGTTCGCCGACAATGGAATATGGGCCGACTTGCACATCTTCGCCTAGCTTCGCTCCCGGGTGTACAAGCGCCGTTTCGTGGATCATGGATCCCTCATCGTGCACATCAGCGCCGCTTCAGACACCAGCTTGTCTTCAACAAACGCCTGACCGGTAAATTTCCATATCCCTCTCAGGTTACGCACGATCTGCGTTTTGACAATAAGTTGATCGCCTGGCGTTACCGGTTTCTTGAAGCGAGCCTTGTCGATCCCGACGAACAGGTAAACACTATTGGCATTTCTGTCCAGGTCAAACGATTTGAATGCGAGAATAGCCGCCGCTTGCGCCATCGCCTCGACAATGAGCACGCCCGGCATAACCGGGAAATTTGGAAAATGCCCGCCGAAATATGGCTCGTTCACGGTGACATTCTTGAGGGCGACTAACTCTTTCCCTGGATCGCAGGAGAGCACGCGATCTATTAGCAAGAATGGATAGCGATGCGGGAGATGCTCCATGATCTCCAGTATTTCCATCCTGTCCACCGTCATCTATCACTCCTCAATTTGCGTTGTAGTTCCAATACCCGAATCCTGCTGCGCAGATCCTTCAGATGCCTGACGAGAGATGCATTCCGTGACCAGTCAACGTGATCGCTGATCGGAAACACACCAGTGTATTTTCCAGCCTTGCGAATGGATTTTGGGACCAGCGTTCCGGCCGATATTTCGACATTGTCGGCGATCTCCAGGTGGCCGATAATCATTGCGCTGCCACCGATACGGCAATAACGCCCGATGCGTACGCTGCCAGCTATACCGACGCAGCCAGCGATCGCAGTGTGCGCGCCAATGAAGCAGTTGTGCCCGATCTGAATCTGATTGTCCAGTTTGACATCATCCTCGATAATCGTATCGTCGAGCGCGCCTCGGTCAATGGTGGTATTGGCACCAATCTCGACGTCGGCACCGATAATCACGCGGCCGATTTGCGGAATCTTCAACCAGCGTCCGCCGTCCATCGCCATACCAAAGCCATCTGCCCCGATTATCGCCCCGGAGTGAACAATGGTGCGCTCACCAATGATGCATTCGCTATAGACAGTGGAATTGGCATGCAGCAGGGTCCCGGCACCGACTTGTACATCCCGGCCTATATAACAGCCTGCTCCGATCTGGACGTGCTCGCCGATCTTCGCACCGGCATCCACGATTGCCCCGGGCCCAACGTAGACGTTCGCATCCAGGCGCGCGGTCGCTGCTACGCTGGCTTTGCGGTCAACTCCTGCGGGGTTCACGTATGCGGGATTCAGTAAGCCTGACACACGTGCAAAATAGGCGTACGGGTTGTCACACACGATGCGAGGCAAAACAGTTGCCTCAGCAGAATCCCGATCCAGAATGACCGCGCTTGCGCGGGTAGTCGTTAGCTGCTGCTGATATTTTGAATTTGTCAGAAACGACAAATCACCTGCTCGAGCCGACTCGAGTGGTGCCACCTGAACTATCTGTGTAGATGGTTCACCGAGCACTTCGCCTCCAAATTGCGCAACAAGATCTGACAATCGATGCGGCTTGCGTGCCTCTTCACTCATGACACCTGCGCTTGCCGTTGTTAGATCTTGCTGAGGCTATTGGGCCGACCGTGATCGCTATTCGCCGGCAAGCGCTTCGATGACTTTGTCAGTTATATCGAGGCGAGGGCTGCGGTACACTGCTTCTTGCAGAATAAGATCGTAGTTTTCCTTCTCGGCGATCGCCTTGATCACCTTGTTGGCGCTTTCTAATACCGTTGCCAGTTCTTCGTTTTTGCGAAGATTCAGATCTTCGCGAAACTCGCGTTGCATTCTCTGCATATCGCGCGTAAGCCTTCCCAACTCAGATTCTCGATCACGGCGTTGCGACGCGCTCATGGTCATACTCTCTTTTTCGAGTTGCACCTGCAGTACTTGTGCGCGATCCGCCACCTTCTTGATTTCGGCCTCACGCGGCGCGAATTCCTTTTCCAGTTTTTTGAGTGCCTTAAGAGCAGGCGGCGCTTCTCTGAACACCCGTTCGGTGCTGACAAATCCGATCTTCAAATCCTGCGCCAACAGCGCGGGACCTGACGCGAGCATCCAGCACGTCGCAAAGGCAAGCCAAATTATCCTCACAGTAAATGTCTCCTTATGCACATTTCTTTGACGGGTAGTTTTTTGATTCGGTCGTTATCCAGTGTCATACTAATTTGGTATCAAAACGCGCTACCAAACGTAAACTGGAACGCCTCGGTTTCATCGCCCGGTTGGTCATTTAGTGGGTACGCAAATACCAGTTTTAGCGGGCCTACGGGCGAAAACCAGTTAAATGACAGACCGGCAGAATAACGCATTTCTTGTGAAAGATAGTCAAAGGTGTTGCCCACCATACCCATATCAACGAAGGTCGCAAGCCTGATCGATTGGTCTTTGCCCAATCCGGGAAACGGGAACAGCAGTTCGAAATTATTGATCACCTGGATTTCCCCACCAAGTGAATTCCCGTCAACGTCTTTCGGACCGAGTGAGGCTGCCGCATAACCCCTGACAGTATTCACACCACCAGCAAAGAAATTCTTGTAGAACGGCAAGTCCTGATCGTCATAGCCGCCACCGTAGCCAAGTCTAGTCTGTACCAGACTAGAGACACTTCTTGACAGCGGATAATACCATTGAAGTCGATACGTCAGCCTGTAATACGTCAAATCTCCAAGCGGAACAGAGACTTCGGCGCCGGCTCGCTGAAGCGAGCCGGCAGTCGTATAAATCACACTGTCGCGTTTGTCCCGCGCCCAGGATGTTGTGATTGGATACGCATCGGTAATGTCGCCAAACTCATTCACGAAATCGATATATCGTTGCGGGCTGTTGGAAAACAGCCCGATTTCCGTTTTTTCATAAGCGAATCCATAATTGATGCGGTCGAATTCTGTGACCGGCACGCCGAACCGCACACCAAGACCCAGTGTTTTGGTATTGAACGGCGCGACATCCAGACTCGTAGAATCGAGGTCTCGCCTGTAGAAATCGAAACCTCTACTCACGCCATCGGCGGTGAAATATGGATTGGTGTAGGAAAGAGAATAGGCTTGGTTAACTGATCCGGTATTGATCTGGAACGACAGCGAGTTACCGGTACCAAAAATATTGTTCTGCGCCAGGCCTGCAGTTAGAACAACTTTCTCTGTCGTGGAATAGCCAATACCGAAAGTCAGGTTTCCAGTGTTACGTTCAGACACCTTGACGTTCACATCCACCTGGTCCGCAGTGCCTGGTACGCTTGGTGTTTCAAGTTGCACCTCGGAAAAATACCCCAGCTTGTCAATGCGCTGACGTGAGCGGTTCAGTTTCTGCGTCGAGTACCATGCGCTCTCGAATTGACGCAGTTCGCGCCGGATCACAGCGTCTCGCGTATCCGCGTTGCCTGAGATGTTTATACGCCTGATATAAACGCGCCGGCCCGGGTCAATATAGAGCGTGAGGGCCACTTCATTGTTCTCGCTGTCAAGCTCAGGCACCGCATTCACCGCAGCGAACGCGTAGCCCTCGTCTCCAAGACGGTCGGAAATCAGTTTGGTCGTTTCGGTCAATTTCTCGCGCGAGAACACGGCTCCCACCTCGACCTGGTTTAGCGCTGCCAACTCCTCCTCCGGCACAATCAAGTCACCGGCAAACAATATGCTCTTCACCGTGTACTTCTCGCCCTCAGTCATGTTGACTGTGATGTATATGTTTTCTTTGTCCGGTGATATGGATACCTGAGTGGAATCAATAGAGAATTCGATATAGCCACGATCCAGATAAAAAGATCGCAACGATTCGAGATCGGCCTGTAATTTGGGCTTCGAGTACTGATCGCTGTCGGTATACCAGGTCATTACTCCCGGCGTCGTCAGGGAAAATTCGCGCTTCAGCGTCTTATCATCGAACAAGTGGTTACCGACAAAGTTAAATTGCCGGATCTTCGCAACCTTGCCTTCGAAAATCGTAAAACTGATGGCGACGCGGTTGCGCTCCAGCGGCGTCACTGTCGTTACGATCTTGATACCGTACTTGCCACGGGCAATGTACTGATTCTTAAGCTCTTGCTCAGCAATGTTGAGCAGTGCGCGGTCAAAGATGCGCGATTCCTTCAGACCGATCTGTTGCAAGCCTTCCTTCAGTTGATCCGCCGGAAACTCCTTGGAGCCGGACACGTCGACCTGCGCGATTGCAGGCCTTTCCTGAACCAGGATGACAAGGACATTGCCGCTTCGTTGCAGCCGAACATCATTGAAGAAACCCGTCGAAAACAAGGCTTTAACAGCCTCACTTGCCCGCGCCTTGTTAACGGTATCTCCTACCTTGATCGGCAGGTAGTTGAACACCGTACCTGCATCAGTTCTCTGGATTCCTTCGACTCTAATGTCGCCAATCTCGAATGGATCAAATGCCACAGCCGATTGAACATAAAAACCCAGGCACAAAACCAGGGCCACGACATGCTTCATTGCTGATCAACCACCGAACAGGCGGGATATATCGTTATATATTGCGAATGCCATCAGGGTGAGCAACAGTGCAAGTCCAATTCTTTGACCGATATCGAGCGCCCGGTCCGAGACAGGGCTACCTTTTACAATCTCGACCAGATAATACATAAGATGCCCGCCATCCAGAATGGGGACAGGCAACAAGTTCAACACGCCGAGGCTGATGCTGATCAGCGCCAGAAAGTTCAGATAGGCAAGCCAGCCTACCTTCGCGGACTGGCCGGCATAGTCGGCAATGGTGATAGGCCCTGACAAGTTCTTGAGTGAGACATCACCAACAACCATGCGACCAAGCATTCTCAACGTAAACAGAGAAACTTCTCCCATCTTCGCCGTTGCCCGGTACAAGGCCTCCCCGGGTGCATAGCGCACCTGGGTGATCAGGCGCTGCATCTGGGTCTCGTCAAATTGCGGTGCAGCACCAATTCTTCCGATGGGAGTCTTACCACCGTCTACCGTATCGGTCTGAACCGTCACGCTCAGGCGCGCACCATCACGCACAACGTCAAATGCAACCGGCCTGCCAGGTGCTGACCGCACGGCAGCAACGATGTCCCCCCACCGCTCCACTGACTTCCCGTCAACCGCAGCAATGCGATCGCCGGATTTCAGTCCATCGCGTTCGGCCGGCCCATCATCGCTCAACTCTCCGATGACCGGAGCAATGGGTGCGCTAAAGCGTACGATACCGATCTTTCGGAGTAAATCCGCATCGAGATCATCAGGACCAATTGTGGAAAGATTGAGTTGCTGCAAGCGAATATGTTCTTGCTCGTCGAGAAGTTCGAGCGCGACGATGTCCTTGCGAACGGCGTGATCCAGCAATTCCCAACGCATTTGCTGCCATGTTTCCACCGCCACGTCGGCTACCTTCAAGACAAGGTCTCCCGACGCCAGTTGCGCGTACGCGGCCGGCGTGTTCTCGGGAGGATCGGCCAAAACTGGCCGCAGACCAGGCACTCCCGAAACGAACAATATCCAGTAGAACACGACTGCCAGAACGAAATTGGCAATTGGACCTGCCGAGACAATGGCGATGCGGCGCCATACGGATTGGCAATTGAAGGCCCGGTGGCGTTCGGCCGGATCGACTTCGCCTTCGCGTTCATCGAGCATCTTGACGTAGCCGCCGAACGGGATCGCGGCAATAACCCATTCAGTGCCATCGCTGCCCATTTTTCGCGACCACAACGGCATTCCGAAGCCGACAGAGAAACGCAGCACCTTGACGCCTGCCAGTCTGGCGACAAAATAGTGGCCGAACTCGTGGAATACGATCAGGATTCCGAGCGCGAGTATAAATGCGCCGATCGTGAAGATAAGCTCCATTACTGCGCTAACCCTCCGGCCATACGGTGGCTTGAGTGATTGAGTTCGTTGGCAACCGACTCAGCCGATTCACGCGCCATCTTGTCTGCTGCCACGATCTCTTCAATAGAGCCCACCGGCGCCGGTGCCAGCCCTTCCAACACCGTTTCAACAACGCTCTTGATCTCGATGAATGCCAATTCGTTGCGTAGAAATCTGTCGACTGCTACTTCGTTTGCTGCATTCAGATAGACACTCATACTTCCACCCGCGCGCAAAGCGTCATAAGCAAGGCGCAGGCAGGGAAACCGTTCCATGTCCGGCGCTTCAAACTCGAGCGATCCCGTCGCCAGTAAATTCAGGCTTTCCACGCCTGAATCTATTCGATCCGGAAAAGCCATCGCGTGTGCGATCGGCGTGCGCATGTCGGGATTTCCCAACTGCGCGATAACCGATCCGTCAAAATACTCGACCATGGAATGAACAACACTTTGCGGATGTATAACCACGTCGATCTGATCGTGCTTCGCGCCGAACAGGTAATGCGCCTCGATCACTTCGAGCCCCTTATTCATCAGCGTGGCAGAATCTACAGATATCTTTCGACCCATGACCCACTTCGGGTGAGCGCATGCCTGATCGGGCGTGATATCCGCCAAATCTTCAGGGTGGCTACGCAGGAATGGTCCACCAGAGGCGGTAAGTATCAGGCGACGAACACCGCTGGCCTCCATGTCTCCCGCATAGTTCGCCGGCAGCGCCTGGAAGATCGCGTTATGCTCGCTGTCGATCGGCAATAGCACCGCACCGCTGATACGTGCAGTGTCGATCAGCAAGGGGCCAGCCATAACCATCGACTCCTTGTTGGCCAACATGATCTTCTTGCCGGCTTTTGCTGCCGCGAGAGTTGACGGCAAGCCGGCCGCGCCTACGATAGCAGCCATCACCGCATCGGCCTCCGGGTGCGCCGCGACGAACTCCAACGATTGCGGCCCGGATAACACTTTGCAATCGACACCTGCTTTACGTACGCGTTCCATCAATTCGGTCGCTGCATCAGGATTCGCAAGAACCGCGTAGTAGGGCTGAAATTCCAGGCACTGCGCAAAAAGCGTATCAACATCGCTGTAAGCGGCAAGCGCGAACACGCGATACCGTTGCGGATGGCGCGAGACGACTGACAGCGTACTGATGCCAATGCTACCGGTCGAGCCGAGCACAACAATGGATGAGGCAGGCTTCTCTGTCATCACAGCAACAGGCCTGCAAAGAACAGGACCGCAAAGGGGATCGTCGCAGTGACACTGTCGATTCGATCAAGTACACCACCGTGCCCGGGTAAGAGATTACCGCTGTCTTTGGCTCCTGCCCGGCGCTTCATCCATGATTCAAACAAATCACCCGTCACGCTTAACGAAGTCAGTATGAAACCAAATACCAGCAATGCCATGTACGCTGGCCACGCGGCATCCGCCTGATAAATACGCAACGCGATGACAGCGTACACGCACACAGCGATGTACGCGCCGGCAAGTCCCTCGGCCGTCTTGCCTGGACTGATGCGTGGTGCAAGTTTGTGCTTTCCGAATCGTCGACCAGCGAAGTACGCCGCAGTATCCGCGATCCATATTCCACCAAGCGTCAAAAACAGTAACAAGGGCTCGCGCTGCATTGCCATTGCCGCCAACCAGGTCGGGACCAGTACTAACCACCCGAATATTGCATTTGCAGCAGAATTGCTCAGCTTCCAGTGAAAGCGCAACGCCGTCGGCACCAGCAGCGCCCAGAATATCGTCGCCAGAAAACACAAAGGATAGAGTGCAGCTGCATCGAACGTTTCTCGGGGCATTTGTAGCGACAAGACGAGAAGCAATCCACACGATGCAGCCACGAATGCGACGTACACAGCTCGAGCGACTGGCGAAAAATTAGCTAATCGCGCCCATTCAAATGCACCTACCACGATCGGCACCCCGATCAGCAGTCCCCATACCGGATTGGGCGCAAAAAAGAGCAATGCCAGAAAAAGCGGCAATACCACGGCTACAGTGAGCAATCTCTGCTTAAGCATGTTTCAACGCCGCAACTGGCACAAATTAGCGGATAGACGCCTGAGGTTCGCCCCGTGGTCCTGCATCCGACAACTGGTCACTGGTGCGACCAAAGCGGCGCTCGCGGGAGCAAAACGACTCGAACGCGCGACCCAGCGACGCCTTATCGAAATCCGGCCAAAGTTCATCTGAGAAAAAACATTCGGTGTAGGCGAGTTGCCAGAGAAGAAAATTACTGATTCGTTGCTCGCCACCGGTTCGAATAAAAAGATCTGGCTCCGGCGCATAACTCAGCGCCAGGTACGGCGCCAGATCCTCCTCGCAATAATTCCCAAGCTTCTCCGGACAATCGGCCACCATGTGATTCACGGCCTGAAGAATATCCCAGCGCCCGCCGTAATTGGCTGCAATGGTGAGCGTAAGACCCGTGTTCGATGCGGTCGTTTCCTCCCCTCGTTTTATCAGGTCAATGAGGCCGGTTTCGAAACCGGAAAGGTCTCCTATCACCTTCAGGCATATATTGTTCTTGTGAAGCTTGGCTACTTCCTGTTTCAGAGCGATCATGAACAACTCCATCAGGAACGAGATTTCATCTTTTGGACGTCGCCAGTTTTCGCTTGAAAAAGCGAATAGCGTCAGGAACTCAACACCCGATTCGGCGCACGAACTGACGATTTCACGCACCGCCTCCAGCCCACGGCGATGGCCTGCTACTCTGGGCAGGAAGCGCTTCTTGGCCCAGCGGCCATTGCCATCCATGATGATCGCTACATGGCGAGGCAGTTTACCGGTTGCAGGAATCGATGCCGTCGATGATGAAAACACGATTCTCAGACGGCCAGCAAATCGGCTTCTTTAGCAACCAGAGCCTTGTCGATATCTGCCACGTGACGGTCAGTCCGTTTCTGAATATCGTCCTGCACTCTGCGTTCCTCATCTTCGGATATTGTCTTGGCTTTCAACATGTCCTTCAGCGAGTGATTTGCTTCGCGCCGAACATTCCTGATCGCTACGCGGGCTGCCTCGGCTTCTCGCCTCACGACCTTGATGAGATCCTTGCGTCGTTCTTCTGTCAATGCCGGCATGGGCACTCTTATCACGTCTCCGACCGTCGCCGGATTCAACCCCAGGTCGGAATCACGAATGGTCTTCTCAACCGCTTTCACCATTTGCTTTTCCCAGGGCGCGACGCCAAGTGTCCGTGCATCAATAACGCTGACATTTGCAACCTGGTTCAACTGCGTTGGATTTCCGTAGTAATCAACCTGCAAATGGTCGAGCAGACCGGCGTGCGCCCTGCCGGTGCGAACCTTGTGCAGTTCAGCCTTTAACGTCTCCAGCGTCTTGTCCATCTTCTGCTCGACGGACTTTTTTAACTCGTCGATGTTCGCCATGGCACCTCCTCCAGCTAACTATGCACCAGCGTGCCTTCGTTATCCCCGAGAACGACACGTTTCAGCGCGCCGGGCTTGAAAATGCTAAACACGCAAATTGGAAGTTTCTGATCGCGGCACAAAGTCAGTGCCGTTGCATCCATTACTTTCAGCTGCTTGACGATCGCTTCGTCGAACGTGATTTTCTGAAAGCGCATTGCATCGGTGTGCGTTTTGGGATCATCTGTGTAGATGCCATCGACTTTGGTCGCTTTGAGCACCACATCAACGTTCATCTCCATTCCCCTCAATGCAGCAGCCGTATCGGTCGTAAAGAATGGATTGCCGGTGCCTGCCGCAAATATGACCACACGCCCGTCTTCGAGGTAACGCATTGCCTTACCTCGAATGTAGGGTTCAGCGACCTGCACGATGGTCAGCGCGGAGAGAACACGGCTGCGCAATCCGACGCGCCGCATTGCGTCCTGCAAAGCCAAAGCATTCATGACCGTGCCCAGCATACCCATGTAATCGGCCGTCGCACGATCCATCCCGGCCGCTGCAGGCGCGACGCCGCGAAAAATATTGCCGCCACCAATTACGATACCGACCTCAACGTCGAGATCGATGATCTCCTTGATCTCCGAAACAATCCGGTCAATCGTCTCGCGATTGATACCGTATGCATCCTCGCCCATCAAAGCTTCCCCGGACAACTTCAGGAGAATCCGTTTGTAGGCGGGTTTCATCTAGTCAAGCGTTGTGGTCGATTGGCAACCGGCATTGTTAACGTGCAAGCGCCGCTTGCGCGGCAACTTCGGCCGCAAAGTCATCTGATTTCTTCTCAATGCCTTCGCCAACGACGAAAAGACTGAACCCTGCGACGCGCGCTTTCTTTGACGCAAGCAGCTTTTCAACAGAAAGCTTGTCGTCCTTTACGAACGTCTGCCCGTGAAGCGTAATTTCCGACAAGTACTTCTGGACACTGCCGTCTACAATCTTCTCGACGATATTTGGCGGTTTACCCGATTCGAGCGCGCGGGCCTTGGCAATCCCGCGCTCGCGCTCTATCGCATCTGCCGGCACCTGATCGGCGGAAACAGCAAGCGGATTTGAAGCCGCTATGTGCATTGCCAGGTCCTTGCCCAGTGCATCGTCACCACCATCGACATCAACGATGACGCCAATTCGAGCACCATGCAGATAGTTCGCCAGTTTTCCTTCGGCCGTATGAAGCGCGGCACGGCGAACCGTTATGTTCTCGCCGAGCTTCATCACCAGCGCAAGTCGCGTTTCTTCGACTGTCTCGCCGCTGGAAAATTTCTGTTTGCCAATCTCGCCAACGTCGGTAACACCGGTGTCAGCAACCATCGCGGCAATACCGTTTACGAATTCAAGAAAATTGGCGTCCTTGCCGACAAAGTCGGTTTCACAATTAACCTCAATGAGTGCACCGGTTTTTGCATCAGGACTAACGAACACGCCAATCGCACCTTCGGCGGCCACACGGCCAGCCACTTTCGAAGCCTTGGCACCGCCCTTAATGCGTAGCAAGTCCTCGGCTTTTTTCAAATCTCCATCAACCTCGACGAGCGCTTTCTTGCATTCCATCATTCCCATTCCGGTGCGCTGCCGTAACTCTTTGACCATGCTCGCGCTAATTGCCGCCATCACTAACTGCTCCCTAAAAATTTTCCTGATCATCGCACTCGCTGGCGACAACCATCACATGTCCAGTTCCCAAGTCAAAAATAAAGGGGCCAAGGCCCCTTCACGTCCTGTTCCGGGTTGTCAGGCCGTTGCCTGTTCCTCGGAACTGTCGACTTCGACAAATTCGTCACTGACGACTTCGTTTACAACCAGCGTGCGTCCTTCCATTACTGCGTCGGCGATACCGCGCGCATACAGGCGTATCGCACCGCTGGAGTCATCATTTCCCGGGATCACGTAATCAACGCCCTCAGGTGAGTGATTTGTATCAACCACGCCAATGACGGGTATGCCAAGCTTGTTCGCCTCTTCAATCGCGATGCGTTGATAGCCGACATCAATGACAAATATAGCGTCCGGCAGTCCGTTCATGTTCTTGATGCCGCCAAGACTGCGATCGAGTTTTGCCATCTCCCGCCGAAGAGTCAGTTCCTCTTTCTTTGAAAGCTTGTCCAGCGAACCATCTTCGGCCATCTGCTCCAGGTCACGCAATCGTTTGATCGACTGCTTGACCGTTTTGAAGTTGGTCAACATACCGCCCAACCACCGATGGTCGACAAACGGCGAACCGGCACGCAAAGCTTCTTTACGTATTGTCTCGCGCGCCTGGCGCTTGGTGCCCACAAAAAGCACTGTGCCCTTGTTCATCGAAAGCTGGGTCACGAACTTGACAGCCTCCTGGTACATCGCCAGGGTCTTCTCAAGGTGGATGATGTGGATTTTGTTGCGATGGCCGAAAATGAAAGGGGCCATACGGGGATTCCAGAATCGGGTCTGATGCCCGAAGTGCACCCCCGCTTCGAGCATTTGTCGCATCGTTACGGACATAAATTCTCCAGTCTGGGTTAAGCCTCCGCCCGCCGGAACCCGGAATTTCCGGGCACCCATCTGTTATGCGAGCGTGCGTATTTTCCGTGCTCTTTACAAGCGCCGGAATTGGGCCGGGAGTCTAGCATGGCCGGGCCTGCCCACTCAAGTAAATTTCCAGATCGTCAATGGCTTAGGACAACATCGATGCTTCTGCGATGACGTTTCGCTGACGCCTGGCCTCGTACAGGCAAATGCCGGCGGCAACCGACACGTTCAGGCTCTCAACGGTCCCCATCATTGGAATCCCAATGAGTTCATCACAGGTCTTTTCGGTCAGCCGACGCAAACCCTGGCCTTCGGCACCCAGAACGAGGGCAACTGGACGACTCAAATCGCATTTGCCCAGCGGTGAGCGGGCGGCCTGCGACATACCCACGGTCCACACACCAAGCTCGTTCATCGATCTCAATTCGCGCGCAAGATTGGTTACAACGATGTAGGGAACGGTCTGGGCTGCGCCAGATGCAACTTTCTCAACCGTAGCAGTCACACCCACTGCTCTGTCTTTCGGTGCCACGATGGCATGCGCACCAAGCGCATCAGCAACACGCATACACGCCCCAAGATTGTGCGGGTCAGTCACGCCATCAAGAACCAAAACCAGAGCAGACTCATCAACAGTCGCCAGAACGTCTTCAAGACTGCGTGTTTCCGAAATTGCATCAACCAAAGCAACAATGCCCTGGTGCCGACCACTTCCCGCCATATCGTCCAGACGTTTACTCACGCCCGCATGGACGGTGACACCTTTTTCGACAGCCGCTTCAAGCAAGCGCTTCAGCCTGGGGTCATGGCGGTTTGCATCCACCAAAATCTCGCGAATGGACGTCGGCTGATGCCTGATTCGGGCCGTCACCGCGTGGAATCCGTAGACAACAGCGCCCCGCGACATCAGCGACGCTTCCGGCGGGATGACTTTGGCTGTTCAGCAAGCGCAAAGTCAATGCGCGCCTGCTCCAAATCCACGCGAACAAGCTGTACAGCGACCCGGTCGCCGAGACGAAAGCTCTTCCCGGTACGCTCCCCCAGCAACTGATGCCGGTTGGCGTCGAAATGAAAGTAATCTGAACCCAGTTCTGAAATATGAATAAGCCCTTCGACGTAAGCCGTGTCGAGCACTACGAACACACCAAAACCAGTCACTCCGCTGATAGAGGCTTCAAAGCGTTCACCAATGCGGTCCTGCATGTAGTAGCACTTTAGCCAGGCCTCGACATCGCGTGTAGCGTCGTCTGCCCTGCGCTCGGTCTCGGAGCAGTGCCGGCCCAGTTCGGCCCAGTCCCCAGGCTCATATTGCTTCGACCTTAATACCGCCTTGATCGCCCGATGAATCAGCAAGTCCGGATAGCGGCGTATCGGTGACGTGAAATGTGTATACGCCTCATAGGCCAGCCCGAAATGACCGGCATTTTTTGGACTGTATACAGCCTGTCTTAATGATCGAAGCATCACCGTCTGCAGCAGCTGGGCATCGGGCCGCTCTTTAATTTTCTCCAGCAAGCGGGCGTAATCTTTTGCGTGGGGCTTATCTCCCCCTGATAACTGCAGCCCGAATTCGGCAAGAAACTCGCGCAGGGCAAGCAGTTTCTCGGATGTCGGCCCCTCATGTACCCGATACAAGGCAGGCTGTGCATGATCTTGAAGAAAATCGGACGCGCACACATTCGCAGACAACATGCACTCCTCGATGATGCGATGTGCATCGTTGCGAGAAACAGCACTAACCCGCTCAATCTTGCCGTGTTCATCAAAGTGCATTTGCGTCTGGGTCGTTTCAAACTCAATCGCACCGCGCAGTTTCCTCGATCGGGCCAAAGCCGCATGAAGCATCTTCAGATTCTGCAGATGCGGCATTAATGACTTGAGCGAGCGAGCACTCTTTCCGCTCGGGTGCTCAAGCGCGTCGGCTACGGCAATGTAAGTCAGGCGCGCATGCGAGTGCATGATTGCCGGGTAGAAGCGATAGCTCCCCACATTTCCGTTCTTACCGATGTCCATCTCGCAGACCATGCACAACCGATCGGTTTCGGGATTCAGCGAGCACAGTCCATTGGAAAGCACTTCGGGCAGCATCGGGATGACGCGACGAGGAAAGTACACCGAGTTGCCACGCAACCGTGCTTCCTGATCAAGCGCATCACCAGGCTTGACGTACTCGCTGACGTCGGCAATTGCGACCCACAAGCGAAAACCGCTGCCGCGCCGTTCGCAATAAACGGCGTCGTCAAAATCACGCGCGGTCTCGTCATCGATCGTGACCAATGGTAAATGCCGGATATCTTCACGAGCTCGCGCGTCTTTTGCGGACACGCTGTCGGGAAATCGGGCGCAACGACGTTCAACCTCCCTCGGGAACTCATAGGGCAAGCGATGCTTGCGCAAGGCGATCTCGATTTCCATGCCGGGATCGGCATAGTTACCGAGGATCTCGACGATGCGGCCGATCGGTTGTGCGAACCGTGTTGGCTGCTCGACTATTTCGACGACAACAACCTGCCCCGGTTTCGCAGAACGGCTCGCCTTGGGCGGCACAAGTACGTCCTGACTAATACGACGGTCCGCAGAAGCGACAACTCCGACGCCACGCTTGGTCATATAACGCCCAACCAGCGTCTGGTTATTACGTTCCAGCACTTCGACAATGGAAGCTTCGCGAAGACCACGTTGACCGATCCCGCCCGGTCGAACCAGCACACGGTCACCATGAAGCACACCGGCCATCTGAGCGGCATTGATGAAGAGATCATCGCCTTCCTGATCGGGAACCAGAAATCCGAAACGGTCCGGATGACCCTGGACTCTTCCAGATATCAGATCAAGCTTGTCGACAACACAAATTGCGTTCCTTCGATTGCGAATAACCTGGCCTTCGCGCTCCATCGCCCCGAGCCTGCGCCCCAGCAAACCCTCTTCGTGCGATTCGATTTCCAACAAACGATGCAACTGCGATTCGCTGAGCGGCACGCCCTGCTCCTCAAGTGTTTGCAGTATGAATTCCCGGCTTGGCAACGGATTCTCGTATTGAGCCCTCTCCCGTTCGAGGAAAGGGTCGAGCTCGCGCTTTGAGACCGGGTTTCGCTTGCCGGTAGTTTTTTCGTGCTTTCGAGTTCGCTTCATAATATGTGGAGTCCGGGCCGCGACCAAAGTCTGTCAGACATTTGGCAGACCGCATGAAAGGGTTTCAAAAATACCTTGTTCATTGACAATTGCCGCCCTGACCGTTACATTTTGCGCCCTCCGTGCCGAGGTGGCGGAATTGGTAGACGCACCAGGTTCAGGACCTGGCGGTGGCAACACTGTGGAGGTTCGAGTCCTCTTCTCGGCACCATTTCGATTCAGCAGCAACTGGTTCATTTCAGGTGCAAGTGGATCGTTTCAGACGTAAGCAGCCACGCGAGTAATTAATCGGCAGGCACTGGGGCCAGCCGTTGCGACACATATCGAGCCATTTGTTGCGCGATGTCGCCCGACATCACGCCTTCGCTGTGAACGGATGCCTTAGCACGATAGTTTCGTCCCTGCCTGGCCCTGTCGATATCAAGTCGATCGGAACACCGCATATTTCCTCAATGCGGCGCAGGTAGGCACGCGCGTTTGCGGGAAGCTGCTCGTATTCGCGCACACCGACAGTGCTATCGGACCAACCGGGAATCTCCTCATATTCGGGTACGCACTGCGCGAGGCGCTCGGCGCCTACCGGCAAGATGTCGATGCGCTCATCTCCAATAGAGTAGCCGACGCCGATGCGCAGCGTATCCACGCCGTCGAGCACATCCAGTTTCGTCACACAAAGTCCCGAAACGCCGTTGATTTGAATCGAGCGCTTCAATGCAGCCGCGTCAAACCAGCCGCAGCGACGAGCACGACCCGTGGTAGCGCCGAACTCATTGCCACGCGTAGCGAGATGGCGGCCGACATCGTCCTCCAGTTCCGTCGGAAACGGCCCGCCCCCGACCCGAGTAGTGTATGCCTTGGTTATACCGAGCACGTAATGAAGCAACTGCGGGCCAACCCCGCTACCGGCCGCCGCTGCTCCAGACACACAGTTGCTGGAAGTCACGAACGGATAGGTGCCATGATCTACATCAAGGAGTGTTCCCTGTGCGCCTTCGAACAGCAGGTTCTCTCCCCTCGCGTTTGCTTCAAACAGCATCCTCGGGACATCGCCAACCATCGGGCGAATCTGTTGCGCGAGCAGCAACGCCCGCTCAAGGGTTTCCTGAAAGTCTACTGTCGGTGCCATAAAATAATTCTTCAGGACAAAATTGTGGAAATCGAGCACCTCGCCAAGTTTCGCAGCCAGTCGATCGCGATAAAACAAGTCCTGAAGTCGTATACCGCGGCGCGCGACTTTGTCTTCGTATGCCGGCCCGATTCCCCTCCCGGTGGTACCTATCCTGCCCTCACCCTTGGCCGTCTCGCGAGCACTGTCCAGCGCTACGTGATAGGGAAAAATGACATGGCATGCCTCACTTACGCTAATTCTGTCTCCGACCTCGACGCCAGCTTTGCGCAAGGTGTCGAGTTCATCGAGAAGCGCCTGCGGCGACAACACTACACCGTTGCCAATGTAGCAACGCACATCAGGATGCATGATTCCGGAAGGAATAAGGTGCAATACCGTCTTTGTGTCGCCAATCACCAGAGTATGTCCGGCATTGTGACCACCCTGAAAGCGCACCACGCCTTGCACTTGCCCGGTCAACCAATCGACGACTTTGCCTTTGCCCTCATCACCCCATTGGGTACCTACGACTACGACGTTGCTTGCTGTTTTTGTCAACTCTTCATCCCTGTCATAGGTGTGTAATCGCTAGCGAACCTCAACCAACCATGACCCGTCCCGCAAAACGAACTCGGCGCTACAACGCAGTTCGTCACGACTATTCGTGTGGCCCGGAAGATCAACGATAACGGCATCACCTGCCTCGCGTACTGCCCGAATGGCAGCCTGTAACTGAACATCATCCGGCCGATATGGCGCCAGTATTTTGTTGCCATTTGCATTTGCATCAGCGACGGACAAGCTCGCGAGATCGCGTAAATCTATGCTGAACCCGGTTGCCGGGCGTGCCCGACCGAATGCCATTCCAATTTCGTCGTATCGCCCACCGCGCGCAATGGTACCCGTGCGGCCCGGCAAATAGGCAGTGAAAACGGTACCACTGTGGTAGTGATACCCGCGCAGTTCGGCGAGATCGAAGCAAAGTTCTCCAACTTCGCCCGCGAGTTGCTTGGCCAGAAATTCGAGCGTATCCAGACAAGAGGCCAACTCAGGGAAATCAGGTAGCCGGCTACGCGCCAATTGCAAAATTTCTGTGCCCCCGTATAACGCAGGCAGTGCGCGCAGTGCATCACGAGTTACTTTATCGAGTGAGTCTGTAAGCCCGTGCAACGTCGGTCGATCCTTTGCCTGAAGCACTCTGAACAATTCCGCTTCGGTTTCACGATCAACACCAGCTCTGAGAATAATCGAGCGGAATATTGCGACGTGCCCGAGTTCGAGGTGAATGTCCCGTACCCCTGCCGCAGCGAGCGAACGAATCATAAGCAACTGAATCTCTACATCGCTCTCGACACTGCTGTGTCCATAGATTTCAGCACCGATCTGCAGTGGTTCCCGGGTCTTCGTGATCCCCGAAGGCAGGGTATGCACCACGCTTCCGGAATAGCATAGACGCGTTACGCCTTGCCGATTGAGCAAGTGCGCATCTATTCGTGATGCCTGCGGCGTAATATCCGCGCGCAACCCCAATGTGCGGCCAGATAGCTGGTCTACCAGTTTGAAAGTGCGCAAACTCATATCTGATCCGGACCCCGTCAGGAGCGAATCCAGATACTCAATCAGTGGTGGCATCACCAGTTCATAGCCGTGGACGGCGAACAGATCAAGAATGCGCCGACGCAGGTGCTCTATTCGCCACGCCTCATCGGGGAGAATATCGTCAATAAATTCTGGCAGAAGCCACTTATGAGTCATTTGGGATTTTCGATCAGCCACTCGGAGGCAGCCACAGGTTCTGAATGCGCGATCGGTGGTCTATCGTGTCAACAAAAGCAGAAGCAGCCCCGCAATCATCGATGTCAACCCGACAAAGCGCAGTTGCCCATCAGAAAGTTCGATGAAACGTCGAAACGCTGTCCGCCAGCTACCGGGAGATATGAACGGAAGCAAACCTTCGAGCACCAGCATGAGCGCAAGCGCCGCAAGCAGACTACTCCAATATGATTCCATGTGCGGCTAACTCGTTAAGCCGGCAAGGCCTGCCCTCTGGCGACGCGTCATTTCCCTCCACGCGGCGACTTCATGTATTTAAAGAAATCCGATCCTGGCTCGAGAATCAGTAGATCACTCTTGTTCCGGAAACTTTCCCGATAGGCCTCGAGACTACGGTAATAGGAGTAGAACTCCGGATCACGTTTGAAGGAACGTGCGTACAATGCCGCCGCCTGCGCGTCGCCATCACCTTTGACTTTTTGCGCATCACCATATGCTTTGGCAATAATGATTTCGCGATCACGATCCGCATCGGCGCGTATTTTCTCGGCATCCGCAAAACCGGTAGATCGCAACTCGTTCGCAACCCGCTTACGCTCCGCTTCCATGCGTCGATACACCGCGTCACTGATTTCCTTCGTGAGATCGACCCTTTTCAGTCGCACGTCCAGAACTTTGACCCCGATCTTGGCAGCATCCTCATCGACTTTTTCACGCATCAACTCAATGATCTCGTCACGTTCGCCGGAAATAACCTGATGCACCGTTCGTTTACCAAATTCAGCGCGCAAACTGTCGTTCACCGTCTTGGTAAGTCGATCCTGCGCACGTCGCTCGTCTCCGCCGACACTCACGTAATATTGCTGCACATCCGAAATACGCCATTTGACGAACGAATCGACCAGCACGTTCTTTTTCTCGGAAGTCAGAAAGCGTTCCGGCTCATCCGCGTCGACCGTGTGTATGCGGATATCAAAAAAACGCACATCCTCGACCACCGGCACCTTCCAATACAGCCCGGGCTCAGACTTGATACTCACCACCTCGCCGAGTCGAAACACAATGGCCTTCTGACGTTGATCCACCACGAACAGGCTCATGCTCGCGAGCACGAGTAGTACGACTATAGCGACCAGCGCAACTGTAAATGACGCTTTCATCTGGACTCCCGTGTGCGACTGCGAAATGCTTCGCGAGTGCGACTACTGTCACTCGATGCAGGCGACGTCGTGCTGCCATCGATATTGGCGCTAATACTGCCAGTTGCCGCAACTCCGGCAGCCGACTGAATAAGCTTGTCTAGCGGCAGGAACAAAAGATTACTGTTCGCCTCCTGGTCAATGATTACTTTCGTGGTATTTGACAATACCTCCTCCATTGCGTCGATATACAGACGATCACGCATGACCCGAGGTGCCTTCCGATACTCACCCAAGACCTGGTCGAATCGTGCAGACTCACCTGCTGCAGATGCAATCACTCTTTGCTTGTAACCTTCGGCTTCCTGCAGCAATCGCGCTGCGACACCCTGTGCTTTCGGGACAACGTCGTTGTAATACGCCTGGCCTTCATTTTTCTGACGCTCTCTGTCCTGGTTGGCCTTCACCGCATCGTCAAACGACGCCTGAACCTGCTCTGGCGGCTGCGCGTTTTGCATCGTAACCTGGCTGATCGTGATGCCGGTACGATAACGTTCCAGTATGCCTTGCATCAGCGCTTTCGCGTTGACGGCAATTTCTTCACGACCTTCGTAAAGAACGAAATCCATCTTGCTCTTCCCGACAATTTCTCGAATCGCAGATTCAGCGACCTCTTTCACCGTTTTATCGGGGTTCCGGTTGTAGAACAGATACTCCTCCGGATTCGCGCGTATGTACTGCACTGCGAACTGAAGGTCGACGATGTTCTCGTCATCGGTCAGCATCAGTGACTCCGATGGCACCTTGGATCGCACATTGTTGCGGAACCCGACTTCGATCGTACGGACTTCCGAGACGTTGACAATCTCCACGCTTTCGACCGGCCAGGGTATATGCCAGTGCGGCCCCGGCTGCGTCGACTCAAGAAACTTGCCAAACCGCAGTATCACGCCGCGTTCACTAGCATCGACAATGTAAATGCCACTGGCGGCCCAAATCAAAAGGATCAGCACAATGACGATGCCAAAACCGCCGCCCGCCGCTGTGCCACGCATCCCGCCTCCTCCGGAATCACCACCGCCTCTTCCGCCCAACAAAGAGTTCAGTTTCTGGTTAAATCGACGCCAGAGCTCATCCAGATCTGGCGGCCCTTCGTTGCCTCTGCGGCCCCATTGCGGATCATTCAATGCCATATATTTGTGTAGTTTCTCAACTGAGGGAAGTTTTGCCGGAGTTACGCCATCTCGATCGGTCCAGTCGCTCGCATGGCGTCATTTAGTTCATCAGACAACATGCGTAGTTCGGCCACGCCTGCACCGTTTATCGCACTGACGCGAACTGCGCGGATATTACCACAGACGCCCCTCTCCACTCCCGGCGAGAGGCCAGCCAAATCAATCTTGTTATAGACCATGATCTGGGGAACAGTGTCGGCACCAATCTCGGCAAGCAGCTTGTTCACCTGATCAATCTGCGAGTCGCGTACACCACTCGCGGCATCGACGACGTGCAGTAACAGGTCTGCCTGCACCGTTTCCTCCAGCGTGGCACGAAACGCGGCAACCAATGTATGCGGCAAATCACGTATAAATCCAACTGTGTCAGACAACACGACTGATTTACCGGCCGTTGTACGCAGCTTTCGCGAAGTAGTATCGAGTGTGGCGAACAGCTTGTCCGCCGCGTATGCCTCGCCATGCGTCAGTCTGTTGAACAGCGTTGATTTGCCCGCGTTCGTATAACCGACCAGTGATACCGAGAATACGTTTCCACGCGAGCGAGCGCGGCGCCGTGTCGTGCGTTGACGTTGCACTGCCGCCAGCTTGTTCCGTAGTACGCGCACTCGCTTGCCGAGCAACCGGCGATCCGTTTCCAACTGCGTTTCACCTGGACCGCGCAAGCCGATACCGCCCTTTTGTCGCTCCAAGTGTGTCCAGCCGCGAACCAGTCGCGTGGCGAGGTGATCAAGCTGAGCCAGTTCCACTTGAAGCTTGCCCTCGTGACTCTTTGCTCGTTGCGCAAAAATGTCGAGAATCAGGATGGTGCGGTCGACTACCCTGCAATCGGTCCGTCGCTCCAGATTGCGTTGTTGGCCAGGCGAAAGATTGTGATCGAAAATAATGAGGTTTGCGCCGCTTTCAAGAACTTTTGCGGCGATCTCGTCTACTTTTCCCTTTCCTGCAAACGTCGCCGCGTCCGGTCTGATGCGTCTTCCCTTGATGGTATCAACGACCTGCACGCCGGCACTCTTGGCAAGTTGAGAAATCTCGTCGACACTTTCGTCGAAATCAGGCTTGCCCAGATCAAGGCACACAAGCACTGCACGATCGCCGCCGCCCGGTCGCTCAAACATCAGACACGAAACCCGTGCACACGTCGAAAAAGCATAAGGGAAAGCAAGAACACGGATTCGCAGCGGCAAGTGTCTCGCTCGAGACTGGCGCTGCTGAACGTGCAGACGCTACCGAACGAGCGATTTCAGTCGTCAGTTCCGTGATCAACCGGCAGATTCACTGCACGCGCTGGAACAACAGTCGAAATCGCATGCTTGTAGACCATTTGCGTAACAGTGTTTTTGAGCAATACGACATACTGGTCAAATGAGTCGATCTGGCCTTGCAGTTTTATGCCGTTGACGAGGTAAATTGACACCGGCACATGCTCCTTGCGCAGCGTGTTCAGGAACGGGTCTTGTAATAATTGCCCTTTCGCGCTCATGGCCTATCCTTTATTGTACTTATTACGGAGTCTGTTTTTTTACTTACTGCGTGCACTTTACTGGATTCCAGGCGCCAATACCATCCCGGGCACATTAGCGCCCACTTCCAAAACGGCGGTCCTTGAAGGGATTCTTGCCTTGTTTGAAAGTGACTTTGACTGGCGTCCCTCGAAGCTTAAACGCTTCCATAAAGGCCTTTTCCAGGTAACGGCGATAGCGCTCCGAAACACTATCCAGGGAGTTTCCGTGAATCACAATCAGTGGTGGATTCATGCCACCTTGATGTGCATAGCGCAGTTTCGGGCGGGTATACCCGGTTCGCGGAGGCGCCTGCTTTTCTACCGCCGCCTGCAAAACCCGCGTGAGCTTTGGCGTAGGAAGTCGCAGCATCGCCGCCGTAAATGCAGAATCAACCGAGCGCATGAGTGGATTGATCCCGTTTCCTGACGCCGCCGAGATGTAGTGCACATTGGCAAAACCAAGAAATGCCAGTTTGCGTGCATATTCTCGCTTGATGCGCTCTCGGCTGACTGAATCGGCAGCGTCCCACTTGTTAACCGCAACCACGAGGGCACGTCCCGCCTCAAGGATGAAACCCGCAACATTCGCGTCCTGATCCGCCACCTCCTGCGTTGCATCAAGAACAAGCAATACGACATTGGCATCTTCAATCGCCTGCAACGTCTTTATCACAGAGAATTTTTCAATGGTCTCGTCCACGCGCGCGCGCCGACGCACCCCGGCAGTATCGATAACCGTGTACTTCTTACCTTTGCGCTCGAAGTCGATATGAATCGAATCGCGGGTCGTCCCGGGCTGGTCGAATGCGATCATTCGTTCCTCGCCAAGCAGGGCGTTGACCAGCGTTGATTTACCGACATTGGGCCTGCCAACGATCGCAATTCTCGGATTGTCCTCATGCTGATCGGCATTTTGCAGGTTTCCAGCGAATGGTTGCACGATCCTTTCGATAAGATCGCGCACACCTTCGCCGTGGGCCGCGGAAATGGCTATCGGCTCTCCCAGACCAAGCTCGTGAAACTCGGCCGAGACGATATCGGGGTCAAAACCTTCTGCCTTGTTAACCACAAGGCTGACATCACGGCCGCTTCGGCGCAATTGACGGGCTATTACCCGATCCTGTTCGACCAGTCCTTCGCGCGCATCAACAATGAACACGATGGCGTCACCTTCGTCGACCGCCTGCATGGTCTGTTTGGCCATCTGCTGTCGAAGCCCTTTTCCTGAGGCCGGCTCCAAACCGCCAGTATCAACAACGATAATGGTTTGGTCACCGACCCGAGCGTGGCCGTAATGACGATCACGGGTCAGTCCCGGCTCAGCAGCCACCAATGCCGCACGTGAACGCGTTAATCTGTTGAAAAGCGTTGACTTGCCGACGTTAGGTCGGCCCACGAGGACTACGCTCGCGTAGTGATTCACCATTGACGCCACCCACAAGCGCGAAAATCGGCCTCATAGCCCGCCACATTTTCTTGCGATGTGCTTACACACGCTACGGATTGCGTATAGTTCAGGATAAATTTCCCCACTCTTTATTCGGTCAAGCGCTGTTAATCATGCAACACTGCCGAACTCGCGCTCGATAAAGCAATACAGTCGAACACGCGGTCGACCATGCAATCAGACGCGGGGAACAGCGAAGCACCACACCATGTTTCACAGAAGTCTGGCTACTGGAAACGGGTCGCACCCGAACCGTCACCGTCCTAGCTCTCGATTGCGATCGCGTAGAGCCCACCAGATTGCGTTAACAACACGACTCGCTCATCCATCTGGATAGGAGCAGCAATGATATCGCTGCCGTCGGTACCGATCCTCGCGACAAAGGAACCGTCTTCGCGGGACAAGACGTGCACGTAACCCTGATAGTCGCCGACAACCAACCAGTCGCCGATCACGAGAGGCGATGAAACCCGGCGGTGTAGCAGTTTTTCCTGTCTCCAGACACTTGCCCCCGTTGCGCGGTCAAGCGCTACGACAACACCGTCCGATTCAGTGTAATAGACACTACTCTGGTCCACAGAAATACTGCCTGCGCTCGACGCATCACGGGCCCAGATCTGCGTTCCCTTCTCCGCGTCGAAACATCCAATTCTTCCCTGAAAGGTGACCGCGTACACGCGCCCGCCCTCGACCAACGGTGTTCCGGCGACATCGGTAATCCGTTCAAGTTCGTTGTCGCCACTCGGTGTAGCAACAGCTATCTCCCAGAGTAGCCCCCCGTCCGTGATGCCAAGCTTTGCCAATCTCCCCCCAGGCCAGCCGCTGATAACCGCACTGTTGTCCACGATCGCCAAACCGGGATTGGAGCGCAGCGTCAGCGGTTGCTCTGGTGCCTGGTGCTGCCAAAGCTGCCTGCCGTCCCTCGCATCAAGACCAAAAATTCTGTTGTCCCCGCTCCGAACGACGACAATTGCTCCCGATCCTGCAGGCGCACTCAAAATTTCGCTGCTAAGCAGCGAACGCCAAAGCAAGGTACCGCCCGTGCCAAAAGCTAGTACCTCGCCCTTGGTGCTTCCGGCCAGAATCATGTTCTCTACGATGCCGACTCCGCCTGACAAAACAACGCCACCCGATGAAGCCCAGATGCGCTGACCGTTACGGCTGTTAAAACAGGACAGGCGACCCGCATAGCCGGCAGCACATACGGCGTCGCCGATGTGGACTGGTGAAAATATGTAACTCCTGGAAATGCCGGCCGAAGAATGCCAGGCAACACGTACCTCGTGGCTTGGCTCGAACTCGGGTAGCGGCGAAGGTTTGATACCTTTGCCCCGGCAGCCGACGAGAATCGCTAACGTGACCAGGGCCGCCAATAGAATGCTGCGGCGGACCAACATTCCCGAAATCACTGCGCCCCTAGGGCATCAATCTTGATTTGGACCACATTGCGCCAACCACCGGCTTCGACCGATTTATCAAGCGCCTGTTGGTAGGCAGCCCGCGCCTCTGCCATTTTTCCCTGCTCGACCAGCACATCACCGCGAAGATCAGAGTAAAGAACGACAAACGCCTCTGTCACCTTTTCGTCAAGTAATTCAAGTGCCTCTGCATATTTCTCCTGGTCGAGCAGAATCCCTGCGAGACGGAGCCGCGCCAGCATGCGTGCTTCATCACTTGCCGCATTCTGTGCTGCCCACTCGAGTTGGCTGGCTGCGGCGTCGAGGTCACCGGAGTCACGCTCTGCCTTGGCGACAACGAGCGCGGCCATGGGCGCATATGACGTCCGCGGATAGCGGTCGACAATGCCACTGCCGACATTGCGAATTTCAGTGACATCACCCTTGGCGACGGCCTCATCGAGTTTGCCGAACTCAACGGAGGCCTCCGCCGCCTGCGTGCGCTGGTGGTATTTCCAGCCCTGAATTCCGCCGACGCCCACCACAAAGGCGACTACCGCTGTGATGATGAGTCGCCCGTAATCTGTCCAGAAATGTTTAATAGAATCAATCTGTTCCTGTTCTTCGAGGTCGTATGTTGCCATTTGCTAGCTTTCTCTATCCGGTTCGTCTTAAGTGTTCAAATTTTGGATTCAGACTACTATCGAGCAGGCTCGGAAACCAATCTGGCAGCCCGCTCCAGCGTCAACATTTTCTGATCCCCAGCTTCACGCAATGGTTTGAGCGAGACCTGCTCACTCTGCACTTCATCCTCGCCAATAATCGCGGCAAAACGAGCGCCACTGTTATCCGCACGCTTCATTTGCGACTTGAAACTGCCGCCACCGCAATGCAGGATGACGGCGAGACCTGCATCGCGAAATGCTTCTGCGGCCATCCAGGCAAACTGGCTTGCCGCTTCCCCGGAATGTACTACATAGACATCAGGAGCCTGAGGCGAGGGTTTGCAGCCGGCATCGGTCATGAGCGCCAGCAGGCGTTCAATACCCATTGCAAATCCGCACGCTGGCGCCGGTTTTCCCCCTATTTGTGCAAATAGCCCGTCGTAGCGCCCACCTGCGCACACCGTACCTTGCGCACCCAGACGCATGGTAGTCCATTCGTACACGGCGTCATTGTAATAGTCGAGGCCTCGTACCAGCCTTGGATTGATCGTAAAAGGCACATTTGCTGCGGTCAGCAAGGATTGCAGCCGTGCGAAAGATTCAAGCGAAGCCTCGCCCAGATCGTCGAGCAGCCGCGGCGCCTGCGCCACAATTTCTTTCATCGCCGGATTCTTGCTGTCCAGCACGCGCAGCGGATTCTTCCGCAATCGCCGGCGCGAGTCTTCATCAAGCTCGTCGTTACGCGATTCAAGATAGCCCACCAGGCGATCACGATATCGAGCCCTGGATTCGCTGTCACCCAAAGTGTTGATCTCCAGAGATACATCCTCGAGACCCAGCCGTTTCCATAAACGCGCACCCATTACCATGTGTTCCGCATCAACATCCGGACCGCCGAAGCCGAGCGCCTCAACTCCAACCTGGTGGAATTGTCGAAATCGCCCCTTTTGCGGTCTTTCGTGGCGGAACATGGGCCCCGAGTAAAACACGCGGCAAGGACCTGTATACAGAAGACTGTGTTGAATCGCGGCGCGCACGCACGACGCCGTTCCCTCCGGGCGCAACGTCAGACTCTCGCCGTTTAGCTGGTCGACGAATGTGTACATCTCCTTTTCGACAATATCTGTCACTTCACCAATCGAGCGCACGAACAGATCGGTTTTTTCCAGCACCGGCATGCGCATGTTGCGGTAGCCGTAATCCGCGAGCCAATCGCGAACGGTATTCTCAAAGTATTCCCATAGCGGTGATTGGTCCGGCAGGACATCGTTCATCCCGCGAACCGCTTGAATGGTCTGCATGCTGATTTCCGAACTTATTTACAGATGTTGCGGCGTATTCGCCTCAACTTTGAATTCCGGCCGTATCCTTGTGCTGGTCGACATTTATCACAGAATCGCCGAAACGCCGTTTAACATATTGCTCGACAAGGGCCTGAAACTCCTCGGCGATTCGCTCTCCCTTGAGCGTCACCGCTCTTTCACCATCGATAAAAACCGGTGCAACCGGCTTTTCACCGGTCCCCGGAAGGCTGATACCGATGTTCGCGTGCCGACTTTCTCCCGGACCGTTCACGACACAGCCCATCACTGCTACGCGCATATCTTCAACGCCGGGATAGCTCTGCCGCCAGACTTTCATCTCGGTCCGCAGGTAGCTCTGAATGCTCCCCGCGAGTTCCTGAAAATAGGTACTTGATGTCCGACCACATCCTGGGCAGGCAATCACCAACGGTGCAAAAGACCGTAAACCCATCGTCTGCAAAATTTCCTGAGCGACGACAATTTCGCGGCTACGCTCGCCACCAGGATCCGGCGTCAGGGAAACCCGAATAGTATCGCCAATACCCTCCTGAAGCAGTACTGCGAGCGCGGCGGTGGATGCAACAATACCCTTGCTTCCCATCCCCGCTTCGGTCAATCCCAAATGCAGCGGGAAATTACAGCGCTTCGCGAGCCGCCGATAAACCAGGATCAAATCCTGAACGTCGCTTACCTTGCAGGAAAGAACAATACGCTCTTTCGGCAATCCGAGTTCCATTGCACGGGCTGCGCTATCCAGCGCCGACACGACAAGCGCTTCGCGCATGACCTCATCGGCATCCCACGGCTCCGGGCGATCGGCATTTTCATCCATCATTCGCGCCAGTAGCTGCTGGTCCAGACTTCCCCAGTTCACTCCAATGCGCACCGGTTTTCGATACCGGCAGGCAGCATCGATCATGGTAGCGAACTGCTCGTCGCGCTTCGCCCCTTTCCCGACGTTGCCGGGATTGATCCGATATTTATCCAAAGCTTCAGCACATTCGGGAAATTGCGACAGGAGCCGATGGCCGTTGTAGTGGAAATCGCCCACCAGAGGTCCATCAATGCCCATTGCATCCAGTTTCATACGCAATGGTGCGACGGCCGCCGCCGCTTCCGGCGTATTGACCGTTAGCCGTACGATCTCCGACCCGGCTTCGAATAGCTCAGCAACCTGTCTGGCAGTCGCCGTGACATTGGCGGTATCGGTATTCGTCATGGATTGCACGACCACCGGCTCTCCACCGCCGATCAAGACAGTGCCGACACGTACCGGCACAGTTTCGTGGCGATTGGGAAATGGAATTGCCATCAGGGGTTTTACTCCAGAGTCAGGCGCGCGACGTCAGCGCGGGTATGCGGCGCCAGATCGACGGGTCGATCGTTGTAACTCAGCCTGACCCCCGCGGTATTGCCAACAACCACTATCAGTGGAGGCTGACCGCTAACAGTGCGGTTTGTACCTTGTTCGCCGAGAGTCGATAAAATAACCTCCCCGTTTCGATCGGTTACCTCTACCCAGGATTCTTCATCGAACACGAGTCGCATGACACCCGGGGCCACGTCAGCAGTGCGCACGGGTAAAGAATCGTCCGACACCGGCGCCATCTCTTCAGCGCCAGGTTCGGTCAACGCCGCAGTTTCATCCTGCGAATTCGCCACCCGCCGCTCTGCGCTCGAACCGGTCTCCGCGGGAACAGATCCAACCTGCGACGGATCTTCCCGGGTCAGCATCCAGCCAAGTACACCGACAATCAGGATAGCAGCTATCAGGAACAGTGGAACGACGCTCTTCTGGGGGCTGTCGCTCGGCATTGCCGCGCTTTTTACTCCGGCCTCAGAATCCTCATGAGGCATAAGTGCCCGGTCCGCTGCTTCTATGAGTTTCCCGGGATCGAGCCCCAGCAGTTTCGCGTAATTGCGCAAGAATCCGTGAACAAACACCGGCCCGCCGAATACCTCGAAATCATCGTTTTCAAGCGCCTCAACCTGTCGAACCGAAAGCTTCAGATGGCGCGAAACGTCACCGACGCTCAGACTTTGCCGACGACGTTCGCCAAGAAGCACCGCGCCAGCAGACTCAAACGATCCATTGTGTGATTCTGGTAACTCGCTCACCGATATCGCCCCACATTGAAAGCGCGCGTCTGCGCGGAATCCGGGAAGCGCCTATTCAACTGCGCACCATAGGACTCAACCGCGACGTTGTTACCCAGCTTATTTTCAATTCTGACCGCGAGCCAGAGTGCATCCGGACCAGGGATAACCACCTGCAGATGCCGTGTTATATAACGGCGCGCGTTTCCATAATCACCGCGTCCAAATGCCAGATCCGCCATATGGTATAGCGCCTGTGGCTGATCCGGTGACAGTGCAAGCGCCCTGCCCAGAAACTGTGCCGCACGCGCATAATCTCCCATGTTCTTCACGCAAAGGCCTGCGTTGACATAGGCGAACTCCGGCGTGCGGTACAGCGGATCGTTTAACGCCATATTGAAAAAACGCATCGCTTCAGCCTCGTCGCCAAGTGAACACAACAACAATCCGTAATTGTTGTTCACCGATGGGTCATTCGGGTCAAGCTTTATCGCGCGTTCCAACTGTGCCTGGGCATCTTCGATCTGCCCCAGTGCAAGGTAAATCAATCCAAGCTGGTTAATTGCCGGAACGTAGTCGTCATCCGACTCCAGGGCCGCGCGCACCTCTTCCAGAGCCACTTCGTACTGGCCTGCACCGTAGTATGCGGTCGCAAGCTCAGTATGCACTCTGGCCCGATTGCTGGCGATCTCCTCGTCTGTTTCACCTTCATCTTCTGTCGGCGATTGAGCGCAGGCAGCAAGAATAGCGGCAATAAAAAGAAGCAGAATACGCCTAGTCAGAACGCCGCTAGTCAGAATCCGACTGGTCATGCACGGTCCTCGATCAGACTTTGGCCACTTTGGGTGATGCGATCAGGCCGTCGGCTGCGCCGATCCCGTACGCGGCCTGCCAATTGCCCGCATGCGCCGTCGATGTCATCGCCGCGAGTCCTGCGTACCGTCGCAACCAGCCCAGCGTTGATGAGCACGTCCTGAAAAGCGCGCACTCGAGTGGCAGACGAGCGCAGAAAACCTGAATCGGAAAAGGAATTGAAAGGGATCAGGTTAAATTTTCCGGGAACATCGCGCGTGAGGGCAACCAGTTCCCTCGCCTGTTCCACACTGTCATTGACACCGTCGAGCATGATGTACTCGAACGTAACAAAATCTCGCGGTGCACCTTTGCGTTCCCACTTAACGTCGGGGATGTCGTCACCGAGCAACGGATCGACGTAGCGCTGGCAGGCCGCCAAAAGCTGGCGCAACGGGTACTTCTTGTTTATTGGAACAATTTGGTCGCGCAACGCATCATTGGGTGCGTGCAGCGAAACGGCCAGTGCCACCGGGCATTCCTCCCGCAATCGATCGATCGCTGGCACGATACCGGCCGTTGAAAGCGTCACCTTGCGCCGCGAAAGCCCGTACGCATTATCATCGAGCATGATGCGCATGGCGCTGACCACATTGTCGAAATTGGTCAACGGCTCACCCATGCCCATCATCACCACGTTGCTGACGGGCCGATCCACATTGTGCTGACCCAGTCGCGCAGAATCCGATTCCAGGGACAACGTCCGAACCGCCCACCACAATTGCCCAATGATTTCAGCCGTCGTCAGATTCCGATTAAACCCCTGGCGGCCCGTCGCACAAAACGCACATTCAAGTGCGCAACCCACCTGAGACGAGACGCACAGGGTTCCACGGTTTACCTCAGGCATGAAAACCGTCTCGATCGCGTTGCCGCCGCCAACCGAAAGAAGCCACTTACGTGTCCCGTCCGACGCTTCGGAACCCGAAACGTGCTGCGGAATTTCCACAACGGCGCAATCGGCAAGCTTTGCACGCAAACCGCGCGAAAGATCGGTCATTTGCTCAAAGTCCGGTGTGCCAGACTGATGTATCCAGCGCAGAAGTTGGCGCGAGCGGAACGGCTTCTCGCCAATTTCGCAGAAGAAATCGGTTAGCGCTCGTGCATCAAAACCCAGCAGATTGCGCGCCATTAACGGGAAAACACATTCATTTCAGGAAAGTAATATGCAATCTCAACTGCAGCTGTCTCAGGAGCATCCGATCCGTGAACTGCGTTGGCATCGATACTCTTAGCAAAATCCGCCCGAATCGTACCCTTCGCCGCTTTGCTCGGATCGGTTGCACCCATCAGGTCACGATTCTTCTGAATGGCATTCTCTCCCTCAAGAACCTGTATCGATAATGGACCAGAGGTCATAAATTTGATCAAATCGCCAAAAAAAGGTCTGTCCTTATGCACCGCATAGAAACCGCTGGCTTCGGCCTCAGATAGGTGCGCCATTCTTATGGCGGCAATTTTCAGACCCGCTGCTTCGAAGCGACTCAGAATTTGCCCGATCACGTTGTTTGCAACAGCATCCGGTTTTATGATCGAAAGGGTGCGTTCGACTGCCATTATTTCTCCGCTTTTAAGTGGGGTTTGCTAAAAATTTCAGTAGGATAGCATTTTCATTTGATCAAAGGAATGAAACTGTGCGGAACGCTGGCGCATGGTTGTTTCCGGGCGCTGGTCGTTGACCTTGACGCGAAGTTTGCCGCCGCGAATCAAACTTCAAACGACCAGCCTGAGAGCTTGTCGGGTACTTCCGATCAACGCGCTGCGACCTGCTTTGGCGCAGCTTCGGGAACAATCTCCGAAAACCCGCGGAATCGACAACTGGCGCCCGAAACACCTAGCTCTATATTCAGTTTGCGCCTCATTAAATTGAGCTCGAATCAAGTCGTCCTTTCACGAAATTGCGCTTTTCGTCAATTCTGTAACCATTCGATCTCGAAAGATGCCTCACCGGGATTGGCCTGGAATTCTGCTGCCAGCCCTACTCCCGGCACGCACACGACTTTTCTTCCGCAAAACACCACTGGTGTTCGCTCACGTAACCACGGTGCGACGCCGGCGTCCTGGTACAGCTTACTCAAGCTGCGGTGAGGTCGGTTGGCAGCCAAAGCCATTCTCTCGCCGCCGCGACGAAAACCAACGCTGACCTCGTCGCCTTGCAACGCCTGTGCGGACAAGCCCGCGCCACGTGTCTGCCGCAAGTGTAATTGGCCCAATCCCTGTGGAAGTTCCACTCGCTCTTGTCCGGACCAGTTCATGTGCCAGTCGGGCGGCAATTCAATGTTTTGGACCAAATGAACGTACCCACGAAAGCAGCGCATGCTGACGCCGCCAAAGTCGACCCGCACCTGTGCATCACGGCGCGCCTCGAGTACCTGGCGAAGCGCCTCGCTAAGTGTTGCTCGATGCGGAAGCGGTAGTCCTTGCTCTCGAAAAAGGCAGCGAAACACATTCATTGACCGCGTCGGGGGCCAACGCTCCAATTCGGCAATACACAAGCCGCCGCAATTCGCTTCGCTGTCGCGCAAAGCCAGTAAATCCTGACGTCCCAGAATGTCCGCCAATTGCCCCACGTCAGCAAGATTGTGCGTCGCACGCGACAGCGTCGACCGGTAAGCAGGGAAACGCTGCTCGAGCAGGGGCAACAACGAATGGCGCAGAAAATTGCGATCGAATGCCAGATCCGCGTTCGAATCGTCCTCAACCCAGCGAAGAGTTCGCTGCGTCGCGAATTCGGCAAGATCCGAACGGGTCACCGACAACAGCGGCCGCAGCAATCGCGGGCCGTTGTTCAGCATTGCACGCTCGACCGGCATCGCGCTCAATCCGGACGCACCAGCACCACGCAAAAGCTGAATCAAAAAAGTCTCGACCTGATCATCGGCGTGATGCGCAAGTGCCAGAAAATCAGCATTGCATTTCGCAAACGCCCCGTATCGAGCGGCGCGTGCAGCCGCCTCTGTACCCAGGCCGGCGCCAAGATCAACAGACACGGTCTCCACCGTCAATTCAGTGTCAAGTTTGCGGCACTGCTCGACACAGAACGCGGACCACTCTTGCGCATGCGAACTGAGTCCATGATCGACGTGAACCGCGCTGAGATCGATATTGCGTGACGGTGCCAATTCACGCATTGCATTCAGCAAAACGATCGAATCGAGCCCACCGCTCAATGCGACGCATACACTGCAATCGGTAACATCGTATTCATTGAGTTTGCCGGTAATCGCATCGATTACCTCGGCGTCGCGCATCATTTTTTTCGACACAGAAGATAGCGAGCACACGACTCACCCCTGTTTGCGGTTCCTGACGAGGTGTACGAGCCGGAGCGCAGAACAGAGGCGACTTTGGGCATACCACCGTGTAGGTGTGTGCAAGCCCGCATGTGTTCAGGCGCGAAGGCATCCGGCTGCCGGGTGCGCCCTGTCCCGCACTGGCGCTTCGCATACCGAATTCGAGGCGCACTCTTGCGCACGAGGCGCTCCGCACGGCGGAAGAGAGGCCCCATGTATGGGGATCTGATCGGGGAGGTGCGCCTGGATTCGACTTCGTAGCAGTGCGCCCACATTCGGCTCCGCGTACGCATCCCCGCAAGCGGGGCCCCTGCTCCACGCTGCACCGAATCCCTGCTCCGCCAAGCGCGGGCACACCTCGCTACGGGTTGCACCTCGTCAGATGCAAATTTTGGCACAAGGGTTTGCTCGATCGCGCGATTTTTCATTCAACATGCGCCTGTTCATTCAACATGCGCCGTCTGTACCGGGCATTCACGCCACCCAAAGAATCTCAGTCGTTTGCGCGGAATTTCCCGTAGGACAGTAGTCGCTCGAATCGTTTTTCCAGGATCGTATCAATGGGCTTGCCCTTCACTTTGGCCAGAGACTCTTGCAACTCTCTGCGCATGATCTGCATCATGGCATCGTAGTCGCGATGCGCGCCTCCGAGTGGCTCGGCGATGATCTTGTCAACGAGACCGAGGGTCTTCAGGCGCTTTGCCGTTATGCCGAGCGCATCAGCAGCGGTCGATGCTTTCTCCGCGCTTTTCCAGAGAATCGATGCACAGCCCTCCGGTGAGATCACGGAATAAATCGAGTACTGCAACATTTGCAAATAGTCGCCAACCGCAATCGCGAGTGCGCCGCCTGAGCCACCTTCCCCGATTACGGTGACAATGACCGGAACGCGAAGCTCGGCCATCGCATACAAGTTGCGACCTATCGCCTCTGACTGTCCGCGCTCCTCCGCACCGACCCCCGGATATGCACCCGGCGTATCGACAAAGGTCAACACAGGGATCTCGAAACGCTCAGCCAATCGCATCAGACGCAACGCTTTGCGATAGCCCTCCGGCTTGGGCATCCCGAAATTGCGGTAAAGTTTGTCCTTGGTATCACGGCCCTTCTGATGGCCGATAACCATTACTGCCTGGCTGCCGAAGCGCGCCAGACCACCAACGATCGCCGGATCTTCGGCGAACGCCCGATCGCCGTGCAGCTCCTCAAAATCGGTAAACAGCGCATTGATGTAGTCGAGTACATAAGGCCTCTGCGGATGGCGGGCAACCTGGGATATCTGCCACGCTGACAACTTCCCGTACAAGTCCTTGGTGAGCGACCCACTCTTCTTCTGCAAGCGCACGATCTCTTCCGAGATATCGACTGCGGAGTCGTCCTGCACATAGCGCAACTCCTCTATCTTCGCTTCCAGTTCGGCAACCTGTTGTTCGAAATCCAGAAATGTTGTCTTCATATGCGGTTATTCTAGCCTGCATGTTTTACGAAGGATTCACTTCTCAGGGGAAATGTGGCTAAACAGGTTGGACGATCGGCCGCAGGGCAATAGTCAGACTATTGCTCAAGGCCGATCGTTCAAACTGTGACGGCACAATTTTCCTGAAAGTGAATAGGTACAAACTGACCCACTACGACGACGCCCAAAAGTACTCGAGACAAGTTTATTTGTTTCGCAAATGCATGGGAATTGCGACCGCCTTTGTGAAATATGCAGGCTAGCTCTGATAAAGTCCTGCGGCATTCCTGACACATCAGAATACGACACCGGCTCTGCCACGTGGATCGTTCGCTACCTGACGTTCTCCTGATTTTCTGTCAACAAACACGGCTTGCATGTTGCCCCACCTTCGGCGGTAAATTTCAACCTCGTGGCCTTTCGCGCGCAACGCCGCAATCCATTCATCAGCGAATCCGCCTGGCTCCACCTGAATACGGTCAGGCAAATACTGATGATGGTAGCGCGACAAGGCGACGACTCTTTCTGCGTCCGCATTATCTTCCAGCAGATAGTCGATGATGCCAATCATCACCATACTGATGATGCGCGAACCGCCCGGCGTTCCCAGCACCAGCACGCCGCGCTGGTCTTCGACGAAGGTCGGTGACATCGAGGAAAGTGGTCGTTTCCCGGGTCCAATCGCATTCGCTGCATTTCCGACCAGTTTGTACAAATTAGGAGAAGCTGGTGCGATTGCGAAGTCATCCATGTGATTGTTCAGCAGTACGCCTGTTTCGCCTGCCATCATGCCTGCACCAAACGGACCATTGATTGAAAGCGTTGCCGCCACCCGATTTCCGTCTGAATCGACAATGGAAAAGTGGGTCGTCTCCTCTCCTTCTTCGGCCGGCTCATCGACCGAAGGCAATTCGGAGCTGGGCGTAGCACGAGACAGGTCGATACCCTGTGCACGTTTGCGTGCATAGGCAACGGAGGCAAGTCGGTCTACCGGGACGTTCACAAAGTCCGCGTCTCCCATGAACCGTGCACGATCGTTATATCCGCGACGCATGGCTTCGACGATAATGTGCACGCGGGCGTCTTCCTCCATCGACTGGATGGGAAACGTATCTACAATTTGAAGTGTTTGCGCCATCACCAGCCCACCGGACGACGGTAGTGGCGCTGTTGTTATCTGCGCGCCGCGAAACTGGAATCGCTGCGGTTGACGCTCAACCACTCGATAAGCCGCCAAATCGTTCATCGTCCAGAAACCGCCGTTCGATCTGACCGATTCAACCATTTCTTGCGCCATTTGATCGTGATAGAAGATTTCAGGGCCGTCCGAAACGATGCGCCGCAACGTCTTGCCGAGCTGAGGTTGACGAATCACATGGCCCACCTGAACCGGCTTACCATTGTCTAGAAAGATGGCGGCCGCTCGTGGATACTGATTGAGTTTTTTCGCCATCCAGCCGGATACGCGCGCGTAACGCGAATCGGCCGCAAATCCCTGCTCTGCCAACCGAATTGCCGGAGCAAGTGTCTGCGCAAGTGGCAAAAACCCATACGCTCCCGTGATACGTTCGATAGCGGCAGGAATGCCGGGAATGGCCGCTGCCGTCGCGCCGCTTCGCGAACGACTTGGGACCGGTACACCGTCTTTATCAAGATAGCGGTCGGCTTCAGCCTGAACCGGAGCGGTTTCGCGCGCGTCGACAAATACCTCAAAGCCGTCGCTCTCCCGGTGCAGTAAATAAAAACCGCCGCCACCCAGGCCCGAGGAATACGGCTCTACGACAGCAAGTGCCGCTGTTACAGCCACCGCAGCATCAAAAGCATTGCCGCCGCGTGCAAGAATTTCGCAGCCAGCCTCGGTGGCAAGCGGATGCGCGGATGCAATTGCGCAGCGATGCTGATCCGCAAGCACAGCCGGCGAAACACCCCAGGCAAGGAACACCGCGACCAACAGTAACAACCGATGGCCGCGCAATGCATGTTCAAATCGCCAAATATTCATGTCGTCCTTTTATCTTATGGGTGGCAAAAGTCTCAGCCGGTTTAGGATCGTCTTAGTCCGCAAAATGCGTACTTCGTATTTCTCGTCTGTGGTTCGGCACCAATCTATTGCACCCTCCCATACTCAACTAGTCAATCGCGAAACACCGGTTCGATCTAGACAAACAGGCGGTAAGCACAGATTTTGACGCACATATCAGGAATATGTAAGGAGAAAGCGGTGAAATCCGGGCACCCTGATTACTGTTGTCTTGCATCGTCGCAACCCATTCACCCCAAGTCCGCCGGGACGCAAGTGTAGTGCTTCAACAGTCACAGCGCATATGCCCTTATACAGAAAGCCCGACCAACCGAACAACTTGGCCGGCGATCACCTCACACAATGTGCAAAACGCGGCAAAGCCATATACCTCATAAGGATTCGCAACGACTGATGAGACAGGTTGGCACCATTTCTGTTACTGCCATTCATGTGCGCTTCGCCATTGCACTGAAGCCTCAGACCACCTTCGTGCTGTCTGACCTGTCCTCGGTCCATTGAAGCAGCATTCGCGAGCCAACCGCGAGCAACGTCGGTCCTATAAACACGCCAATAAATCCAAACGTCAGTGCGCCACCGGCGACACCAAGTAAAACCGTTGCAAATGGTAAACGACTGCCTCGACTGATGAGCCATGGCTTGATGATGTTGTCAACGCCACTGATGAGAAAAAAGCCCCAGGCTCCCAGGAATATGCCCCAGCCGACCGAGTCGTTCCAAAACAACCAGACCGTCGCCGTGACCCATATGAGGGGTGGCCCGACCGGCACAATCGACAGGAAGAACGTAGCCAGCCCCAACAATGGCGCCGCTGGCACGCCGGCAATTGCAAGCCCGATTCCCGCCAGCAGACCCTGCGCGAGTGCAGTGCCGATGATGCCGTACACAACGCTGATCACCGTTCCACCTGCCACGTCAAGCAAACGCTGAGCACGTTCACCTGCCAGCCGTGACCCTACGCCGCGCAAATGGGCAGCAACGGACTCTCCGTTGCGGTACAGAAAGAAGGCCAGGAATACACTCATACCCAATTGAATCAGCCCGAGCCCGAGCGCTTCCCCGACTACGAGCGACACGCGTCGCAAAGCTGGCAGAAATTGTCTTGCTTCCTGAACCAGTGCACCACCATCGTTGGCGAAACGACGCCAGTAATCTTCCGCACTTGATCCAACCACTGGCAAACGGGCGATCCAGCTCGGTGGTTCCGGCAATCCCTCATCCAGGGCGCGCCTCGCAGCGTCCGCCAGAATGACCGAGTTGTCGGCAAGACCGGTGGCGACAATAACGAACGGCGCCACCACCAGAATTGCCATCGCGATCGTCATAATCGCAGCGGCAAGCGTGCTGCGTCCGCCAAGAAACGACTTCAGGCGAAGGTAAACCGGCCAGGTTGAAAATGTAAGCACTGCTGCCCAGATAATCGCGGAAAGAAACGGGCGCAAAATGATGAAGCACCCAGCGAGGACAAGAACGAACAGACCAACGCCCAGCGCACGATCAGTGAGCTCGGAACGATTCATTGCGTTGAGATAGTATTCTTCACGTCCACATTATCTGCGAGTTCCGATGCCCACGCGGCAAAAGCTGTTCGTGATGCTGTGCTTCACTATTCGCGGCGTTGTTCTCGACGAACGTTTGACGGTGAGAATGCGGCTCATACTTCGTTACAATCCTCGCGTATTTACGCACCCTGCTTCCGGGTGCGGCTGCGACCCGTTAGCCGCAGGCTCGTTTGCGGGAGCAGACGCATTGCGCCCCGTTTCGCAAATGTCGATCGCAGCCTTCAGCGCCCCTTCCCGCACTGGCGCTTCGCGTACCGGGTCCGGGGCGCACTCCGCGCACAGGCACATTAGCCGGCGCTTGCCTTTTTCCGGAGTGGCTGTGCCCGCCATTCTTACTTGAGCGTGTCTTTCATCAAGCAATACATTCGAACACGCGTTCGATCGAATAACAAACTGGAACACGCGTTCGATCGAGTAACAAACTGGAACACGCGTTCGATCACTCAGAACAGGCATTTTTTACAATATAGCACTGCACAATTAGCAAACAAGCTTCCTGTCACAAAGTGACGAAACCACGACCAGTAAACCGCCTTGAGTGGATTCGTCAGCGCACTAATTCTTGCGATTCGTTCAATTCAGCGAAGTTTCGCCGCGCATGCTGACTCAGGCAAACACAAATCGTGCCCTGATCACGCCTGCCGAAATCATAATTGATCCTCGATCGGTAGCCAGCGGAAAATTAATGCGCCAATGCGTCTCCACAAGCTTGCCCCAGGTTCGCGGAAAAACCGGGTAGTGATTTCACCCTGCTTGCCCGTCCACATCATCTTTTCTGAACCGGACTGGAAACACAACCGATAGCAGTAGTCGGGTGACACCAGCAATTCGAAACGGTCAGCGATTTCGCCCGCAAGCGCGTTACTATGAATCAGCACACCGATCTCGGTATTCAGAAACATCGAACGCGGGTCGAGATTCAGTGACCCAATAACTGCCCGGGCCTGGTCAAGAACGTAAACCTTGGCATGCAGACTTGCGCGACTGGGCAGAAATAACTCCTTTCGCTTTCCGTCCTGTTTCGGCATGGACCTCAATTCAAATACCTCAACGCCAATCTTCAATAATGCCTCCCGGTACCCGCGATAGGCAGCATGCACCGCAACAACGTCAGTGGACGCGAGCGAATTTGATATCAGACGTATCTTGATGCCGCGCGCGCGCAACGCCGCCAATAGCGACATGCCGCGCTCTCCCGGAACAAAATACGGCGACACCAGCAATAATTCACGCGTTGCGCCTTTGGCTAGTTCGGTAAGCTGATCGAGCGGCGACAAGTGCTCTCTCTGAATGCCCGCGACCTTGTCCGGCAGATCGACGATCAAACTGGCACACGCCCAGGTAAGATCGAGACCCGCTTCGGTTAGTTCTTTCGCAAGCTGGGTGTCTGCAATCCGCTTTGCAAATGCCGAATCGCGTTGGCGCTTGCGCAGTTGCGATATTCTGTGGCGGAACCGGCCAAACTCGGCCATCGACCTGCTCTTGATACCTACGGATTGCAACGTTCTTGCAGCCTGGTTGCGCCAGAATCCATCAAAGCTGGCGCAAATATCGGCCACTACAGGCCCTGCGCAAAGCACATCCATATCCCCGAAACCGACTTCGTCGCTGGCACCGAAATATTGATCACCAATGTTGCGCCCACCGAGCACAACCAGTTTTCCGTCGGCTACAAACACTTTATTGTGCATGCGGCGATTAGCACGTTTCGGTTCAGTCACTAATCCGGCCAATCGCCTGAGCGGCCCTCCTGCATGTCCGGCTAGCGGATTGAACAGGCGTAGCTCAACATTCGGATGCATATTGAGAACTGCCGCGTGGTAATCGCGCCCGATGAGATTAAACCCGTCAACCAGCAAGCGAACGCGCACCCCTCGATCAGCTGCGCGCAGAACAATTGCAGATAGCAGACTGCCGGTCGTGTCAGCCTTGAATATGTAATATTGCAGATCCAGCGTCCGTTGCGCCCGGGCTGCAAGTATCGCAAGAGCCAGGAACGCCTCGTTGCCCTCAGTCAGCAGTTTGAAGCCCGATTGCCCTGCAACTGTGCCCTTTATCGCGGCGACGAGCGCATCAACCGTCAATCCTTCGCCTTCATCGAGCAATGGCGAGATCGACCCCACACGTGCCATCCGGTCTAGCAGCCCGTCGGACTTGGATTGGTTAGGCAGAACCAGTGGGAGAGCGACCCATGTTTCACCGCTTTCTCCCGAGGTATTCCTGATATGCGCGTCAAAATCTGGGCTCGCTCTCGCTGGATCTGAATCGAACGCGTGTTTCGCTATCGAACACCTGCGTCCTAAGGTCGGCTAATTTTGTTCGGAAATGCTTGTAGTTGCATCTGGCTCCGTATTGGTCGCATCAGGTGTAACCCGTCGGACGCGAAACCACGCAGCGTACAACGCGGGCAGAAACACCAGCGTCAGAACCGTCGCCGAAACAAGGCCGCCCATGATCGCCACTGCCATCGGTCCCCAGAATTCGCTACGCGACAGCGGTACCATCGCCAGCGTTGCAGTCAAAGCCGTCAACACAATAGGCCGAAACCGGCGCACGGTCGCCTCGATAATCGCGTCCCACTGCGAACGACCGGCCGCTATGTCCTGCTCGATTTGATCGATCAGGATTACGGAATTGCGCATGATCATTCCAAACAATGCGATGACACCCAGGTTCGCAACAAACCCAAACGGCACGTTCCACGTCAACAATATGATCACCACACCAATGAGTCCCAGCGGAGCCGTCATGATCACCATTACAGTGCGCTGCATACTCTGCAATTGAATCATTAGCAGCGTGAGAACCACCAGCAGCATGACGGGCATAACGGCGATAATCGAACTTTGCCCTTTCGCGCTTTCCGCGATGGCACCGCCCATTTCGATACGATACTGGGGTGGCAGCCCCGCTCGAAGCTCCTCGAGTCTGCGGTCGATTTTCACAGATACCGTCGGCGCCTGCACGTTGCCACTCACGTCAGCGCGCACCGATACGGTCGGCTGACGGTCACGCCTCCAAATGATGCCCTCCTCGAACCCGTACTCGACTTGCGCAATTTGAGATAACGGAATCCATTTTCCGCTGGAAGTCGGAACATTGACTTCCTCCAGCCGCCCCGGATCCACGCGCTCTGTGCGCTCGGCGCGTGCTAATACTTCAATCGATTCGTCCCCCTCGCGGTATTGAGTAATGGCAAAACCGGTAAATATCGAATTGAGGATACCGGAGAGGTTCTGGCTTGATATGCCAATTGCGCGTGCCTTGTTCTGGTCGATAAGCAAGCGAATGTTCTTGACCTGTTCGTTCCAGTCGAGGTGAACGTTGGACGTATTCGGGTCCTCGCGCATGATCGCCGCCACATCATTGGCAATCCTGCGCACAGTCGGAATATTTTTTCCGCTGACACGAAACTGCACGGGATAGCCAACCGGCGGACCATTTTCCAGACGATTGACGCGGCTTCGCAGCAGCGTGAACTCAGTTTCCAGGACTTCTTTCAGCCACGCCAACACCCGTTCGCGCGCTTCATTGTTCCTGGTCATTACCACGAACTGGGCAAAGTTCGTATGTTTGAGCTGTTGATCCAATGGGAGATAAAAACGCGGGCTGCCATTGCCAACATATGCGACAAAGTTCTCTACGTCCGGATCACCTTTGAGCTGCTCTTCCAGTCGTTTGACTTCGTTCTCAGTAGCCTCGAATGAAGCGCCCTGCGGCAACCACAAATCAACTAACAATTCGGGGCGATTCGACGACGGAAAAAACTGGTTCTGCACAAACTGGAATCCGTACATTGCCAGCGCAAATAGCAGCGCAGTCGAAACAATCACGGTCTTTCGACGTGTGATGCACCATGTTACGACTCTACGGACACGCCGATAGAAAGGCTTCTGATAGATATCCTGCCCGTCATGGCTGCCGGCTTTTCGATCCGGCAGCAATTTATAGCCAAGATACGGCGTAAAGATGACAGCAACCACCCACGAGACCATCAGCGCAATGGTCACGACGGCGAAAATTGAAAACGTGTACTCACCGGCGGACGACTTTGCAAATCCCACTGGAAGAAAACCCGCCGCCGTGATCAAGGTGCCGGTCAACATGGGGAATGCTGTCGATTTGTATGCGAAGCTGGCAGCCTTGACGCGCTCCCATCCCTGCTCCATTTTTGTCGACATCATTTCTACGGCAATGATAGCGTCGTCCACCAGCAGACCAAGAGCGATGATGAGTGCGCCGAGCGAAATGCGCTGGAAGTCGATGCCATAAACCATCATCACCAGAAAGGTGACCGCCAGTACAAGCGGGATCGACAGCGCGACAACCAGTCCGGTGCGAAATCCCAGGCTGAAAAAACTGACGGCCAGAACGATGATGATGGCCTCCGCCAGCGTCTTCATGAATTCATTGACAGACCGGCTGACGACCTGAGGCTGATTTGCGTACTGGTGCACTTCAATTCCTACCGGCATATCGATCTTGATTCGCTCGAATGCCGAATCCAGTTCTTTCCCCAGTTCGAGAATGTCGCCACCCTTGGACATGGACACCGCCAGCCCGATCGCGTCCTGCCCCATGTATCGAACTTTCACTTCCGGTGGATCTGAATAGCCGCGGCGCACCTGCGCAATATCTCCGAGCCGGAACAACCGGCCATTGGCCTCAATACCGATCTCCCGAATACTTGCAACGGAATCGAAACTGCCGGAGACCCGCAGAAACATCCTGTCGGCAGATGTATCGATTTTTCCGGCAGGTGTCATCGAATTCTGCTGTTGCAAAATCGACGCTATCTCGGCCGGACTGATGCCCAGGGTGGCCAGTTTTCTGTGTGAGAACTCGACGTAGATCTTCTGGTCCTGAACGCCAATCAAATCCGCTTTCGCGACATTTGGTATGCGCAATACGTCCTTGCGAATTTCTTCGACGTAATCCTTCAGTTCGGCAAAACTGTAACCATCTGCCGTAAACGCATATATGTTCCCGAAGACATCACCGAATTCGTCATTGAAAAACGGTCCGAAAGTACCCGCAGGGAGTGTATGCCGCACGTCAGAAACTTTCTTTCGAACCTGGTACCAGACATCGTCCACCATCGAAGGAGGCGTCGAGTCCTTGAGTAGCACCAGAATGGTCGACTCGCCAGTTCGCGAATAACTCCTGATGTAATCCAGGTAAGGCGTTTCCTGCAGCTTTCTTTCAAGCCGTTCCGTGACCTGTTCCTCGACCTCACGCGGCGACGCTCCCGGCCAGGAAGTTTGCACCACCATAACCTTGAACGTGAACTTCGGATCCTCTGCCTGGCCCATTCCGAAATAGGAATAAGCACCGGCGCATGCCAGTGCGAGCATAAAAAAAAGCACCAGAGACTGGTGCTCCAATGCCCATTCCGACAGATTGAAGCGCGTCACGCGCCGCCCCCGCCCAATACCCGCACAGTCTCGCCTTCAAACAGTTTATGCACCCCGGCGCGGACAACGATGTCGCCTTCAGTTAAACCGCCGGTCACCGAAACCTTGTCTTCGAAGTAGCGTGCGACTTCAACCACTACGGCGCGTACCTGGCTGGACTGCGCATCGACCAGCCACACGGCTGCACTCTCTCCTTGCTGAAACAAGGCGGTGGCCGGCAACTCGACCGTGTTCACGAGTTCGGTTGCTCGCAGGTATACGTTGGCTGTCATACCCAGGCTTACTGTCCCGTCCGCGCCAAGAACCGAAATGCGAGCCGCGTAGGTGCGTGTAACGGAATCGGCGACCGGGCTCACTTCGCGTACCTTCCCCACAAACACCCGCTTGGGATCCGCCCAAAGCGTAATACTGATGTCTGAAGCGGAGCGCATCTCGCCCAGCTTGTTCTCAGGCACGCTGATGGCAACTTCCCTTTCGCCAGTTCGTGCAATACGAAGGACCGTTTGCCCCGCCGCCACGACCTGACCAACTTCGGCCTCCACGGCTGTGATCACGCCTGCATGCCCGGCACGCAGTTGCGTGTATTGCGCCTGATTTTCAGTGACCGACAGTTCCGCCCGAACCTGCTCAAACTGTGCCTTTGTGACTTCGAACTGCGTTCTCCGTCGATCAAATTCGGCACGACTGATGAATTTCTGTTCGTATAGATCCGTATAGCGCGCGACATCCGCCGTAGCCTGTTTATAGGCCGCCTGTGCCGCCGCCAAGCGTGATCGCACCGCTTGTGAATTTAGTTTCTGATCCTGCGGGTCGAGGCGCGCCAGGATCATATTCGCCTTCACTTCGTCCCCGACATCGGCGAGACGCGCCACCAGTTTTCCAGGTACGCGGAACCCAAGCGCCGTCTCATAACGAGGCAATATCTCGCCCGAGTACGCTACTTGGCTGATCTGCTTGACGTTAGTGACCGTTACGACGTTGACCGCCCGCGGCGCCGATACGCTGGATTGTTCACCGGAACAACTCGCTAGCACGCTGATTCCAGCAAGCGCGATGAACTTCGAAAGGAGCAGTGATGCACGCTGAGAATTGGTCATATCCTGCTCAATAAAACTACGATGGTTACGGCACTAATCGCGGCGGCCTACAGCGTTGTGCTTCACTACGGAAGAAAAAATACATGGCTGAAACCCGCCACACACTCGTTGCAACACCTCTCGAGGAATTTTATTTTTTTCACGAGGTTTTCACCCCCCTCGCCTCGTATGCCTTGTTCTTGGCGAATCTCGCACTCGCGGTCGGTTAAAGCGACTTGCTGCTAATCCAAAAGAAGCGCCGCTAGCAGCGGAACAAGTTGCTAATTTTCCTTTGCGAGCATTTCGTTAACGCCCTGCAAATCAGCCTGCACCAACCGGCCAATGGCCGCTTGCAGTCGCAACTGACTCAGCACAGTGTTGTAAACCGCCTGAATCAGATCGCGCCTTGCGACCGCCAGCAGGGTTTCAGCATTAAGCACATCCACCGCAGTTCTCACCCCCACTTCGTAGCCTAGTTTGCTCGATTCGACCTGCAATTCGGTGGAAGCCACCGCTTGTTCGAGTGCATTCACCTCGGCAATTCCGGTACTCACGCCGAGATATGCCTCACGCGTTGCCAGCGCCACGCTGCGCCGGGTATCTTCAAGTTCCTGAGCGGCACGATTGTGCAATGCCAGCGCTTCGCGGGTGCGCGAACTGATCGCCCCTCCTTGATAGATTGGCAAACTCAGTTGTAACCCGATCACTCCCGTACTCAATTCAGTCTCCACGCCCAGGACGCCATCACCCTGATAGGCATGGGTGAGCGTACCGATCACATCAAGCGTCGGGGCATGTCCTGCACGTTGCAGCCGGATTTCGGTCTCCGCAATGTCGAGGCTTTGTTGGGCGCGTAGCGCTTGCAAACTGCTGCGGTAGGCTTGTGACACCCACGCGCCGATGTCATTCGGCGCGGGCTGGCTTAGTGTAATGGGTAGTTGCAGTCCGGCCGGGACGCCTTGCACCGGTTTGCCAGTGAGCACTTCAAGCGCGTAGGTGCTCACCTGCAGTTCGTTCAAAAAGCCAATTTCCTGTGCAATGACCTGGTCGTGGCGTGCCTGTGCTTCGCGCTGGTCCGTGATGGTGGCCGTGCCAACGGCGAAGTTGCGCTTGGCTTGTTCGAGTTGCTCGGTTACCGAGCTCTTCAGCGAGCGAATGTTGATCACATTCGCGCGCGCGCGCAAGATATCAAAGTAGGCCGTAGCCGTGCGCAGCACCAGGTCCTGGTTGGCCAGTTCGAGTTCGGTCTCTGCCTGGCTGACCTGAATTTTGGCCTGGTCATAGCCGAGTTTGTTCTGGCGTCGGTACAACGGCTGGCTGATGCTGATTCCGTAGTCGTAGGACTCGAAGTCGCGCTGCCCTGAGTTAAATTGCAGAGAACTGTACTGCACGTCCAGGTCGTTGTAGTCGTAGCCGGCGTCGAAACTGGCGTTGGGCAGTAGTCCCGCGCGCGCCTGCGGCAGGCGTTCCTGCTGCGCCTGGTATTGCGCCTTGGCCGCAGCGTAGGCTGCGTCGTTTAGCTGCGCTTGCCTGAATACGTCGAGTAGATCGAAGGCAAAAACCGGAGATACGGCGAGTAACGCAACCAGCGCGATCACTAGGCGAAATATCATTTTCTTCCTTTCTTGCTTGCTGTTTTCATCCGTGTCCTCTTTCTAGGTTCCTGGCTTCACGAGATGCTCGCGATGCCCTCCAGTGATGTTCAAGCACATTGAATCCGGTGCTGCCGTCTTCGTATCATTCGCTTCCACTCCACTAACCTGGGTCACCTCTTCGTTTTCCAGGCCGCGCAGAATCAGGTCGAGATGCGAATCCAGATACGTAACGGGGTCCAGCTTATTGCTTTCACAATAATCAAATGAAAATCGCCAGACGGTCAGCAACCACAGAGGTGCTATCACGAGTCGCTTCACATATTCCACATCTACCGGACGGAATTCTCCGCTATCGACACCGCGTTGCACTGCCGCCGCGACCAATCGGTGGACCCGACTGATGACCTCACGGTAATAAAACTGTGTAAGTTCAGGAAAATTCCGCGATTCCGAAATCATCAGTTTTGGAATTCCGCCCAGCCGGGTGCTTCCAACTGATACCCACCAACCCTTGACCATGTCGCGAATCAGGGTGCTCGCGTTTCCCTGATGCTCACTCAAAAGCCTTTCAGCGCGTTCGATCGCAGGAACGATTCCACCGCGCACAACGGCTTTGAACAAGTCCTCTTTACTTGGGAAATACAAATAAAGTGTTCCCTTGCTCACGCCAGCCCGGGCAGCGACATCTTCCAGCCGGGTCAAAGAAAACCCGCGTTCGACGAATAAATCAAGGGCTGCGGATATCAACTCGGCCGGGCGCGCCTCCTTGCGACGCGTCCAGCGACGATCTTGCCTGGTTTGTACCATCATATTAAAAATGACTGGCCAGTCATTAATATAACCTGTTCATTCCTCTTATAAAAGCCCGGTCGACAGTTTTCCGTTCTGGTCTTTCGGCCCGCGTCCTATAATGAACATGTGAATCGCACTACATGGACGTCCGTGCTCCCAATTCGGGACCGACGAAACAGCCAAGCATGACGCGCACCAGGCGACCGGCTGTAGCCGGATCGTTCTATCCGGCATCCGCGGAAGAACTACGAAGCAGCGTTCGCAAAATGCTCGATAGCGTGACTCCCGAGCGCAGCGGTACCTCAGCGCCCAAAGTGTTGATCGCACCGCACGCAGGCTACGTCTACTCGGGCTCGATCGCCGCTACTGGCTACGCGCGCGTGGCACCTATTGCCGATGACATCGAGAGAGTTGTGCTGCTCGGTCCGGCACACCGCGTGCATGTACAGGGCCTGGCGCTGCCGAAAGCAACCCGGTTCGAAACGCCTCTGGGTACGATCAGCCTCGATCAGGCATCCGTTGATAAAGTGTTAACGCTGCGACAAGTTATCGTCAGTGACGAGGCACATGCACAGGAACACGCTCTGGAAGTACAGCTTCCGTTTTTGCAAGAAGTGCTGGGGACTTTCAAATTGGTGCCATTCGTCGTCGGAAGCGTAGCGCCGGAAGAAGTCGCTGAGGTACTGGATGCCGTGTGGGGCGGCACCGAAACCCTCATCGTTATCAGTTCCGACCTTTCGCACTATCTGCCCTACCCGCGCGCCTGCGCGATTGATGAGTTTACGGCGGAGACCATACTCCGGTTGACACCGCAGCTCACTCACGAGCAGGCGTGTGGTGCAACGCCGATTAACGGACTGCTTCTGGCCGCACAGGCCCGCGGCCTCGAACCGCAACTACTCGATTTGCGTAATTCGGGAGATACCGCGGGCGACAAGGAGCGTGTGGTCGGCTACGCCACATTTGCTTTTCATGAATAGTCGGAAGCGCCGCAATGGCCCGCACAGTTTCGATTTGAGCTGCTTGGAACTTGAACTATATACATTGAAGCTGAGCTGATTCGAGTTGAAATGATCTGATCCGCAATGATCCAGGCACCGCAGATATGACCCGTACGCCCACAATACCAGGCGAAGTGCTTCCAACGCTGGCACGAGCCGCGATCGCAAGTCGATTCGGCTTGTCTCTGGACAGCCGCAACGACTCGCGCTTCCTCAACGAACACGGCGCCTGTTTCGTCACGCTCATGCATTCCGAACAGCTGCGCGGTTGCATCGGAAGCTTGCAGGCTTACCGCCCATTGATTGACGACGTCAAGGAGAACGCGCTGGCGGCCGCCTTCCGCGACCCTCGATTCAAGCCCCTCGCCGCATCCGAGTACAACGAAATCTGCATCGAAGTTTCCTTGCTATCGCCGCTTATGGCGATGAAAACCAGCAGCGAGGAGGACGCCCTCACGCAGTTTCAACCCGGCGTGGACGGCGTTGTGCTGCACTGCGGCGACAAGCGTGGCACGTTTCTGCCTCAGGTTTGGGAAAGCTTACCGGAACCGCGCTCTTTCCTGCAGGAACTAAAACGCAAAGCAGGCCTTCCCCGCGATTTCTGGTCAGAAGAAATAGGCCTTTTTCGATATCACGTTGACAAGTGGTCGGAAGACGAATGATCAGCAAGGCCGTACCGATGGACGCACCAGGAGCAAGCAAGGGTTACCGCGGCCGTTGGTGGCACATGCTCGAAGACGGTCGCATGCAATGTGATCTTTGTCCCCGCGATTGTCGCTTGCGCGACGGTCAACGCGGTGCCTGCTTCGTGCGCATGCGCACGGGAAACGAAATGATACTCACGACCTACGGTCGCTCGTCAGGCTTCTGCGTCGATCCGATCGAGAAGAAACCGCTCAATCATTTCTACCCAGGGTCGCGGGTCCTCTCATTCGGCACGGCTGGTTGCAACCTCGCATGCAAGTTCTGCCAGAACTGGGATATCTCCAAATCAAAAAGCATGGATCGCCTTGCCGATCAGGCAACAGCGGAACAAATTGTTGTTGCTGCCAGGAACAGCGGAGCCCGCAGCATTGCGTTTACCTACAATGATCCAGTCATATTTGCGGAGTATGCAATGGACATTGCCGATGCCTGCAGAAACGAGGACATAAAAACAGTAGCAGTTACCGCCGGCTACATACACGACGCGCCACGGCGAGCGTTCTTTGCAAAAATGGACGCAACCAATGTTGACCTGAAAGCGTTCACAGACGACTTTTACTTCAATCTGACCGGCGCTAGATTGCAGCCGGTATTGGACACGCTCAAATATCTTTGCCAGGAAACCGACGTGTGGGTGGAAATAACGACGCTGCTCATTCCCGGAAAGAATGATTCAGATGACGAGATTCTCGCCATGTCACAATGGATCCACCGCGAACTTGGCGGCGCAGTTCCGCTGCATTTCACCGCGTTTCATCCCGACTGGAAGATGAGGGACATACGGGCGACACCGGCGCAATCGCTCGCGCGTGCACGCTCCATTGCAATCGGCGAAGGTCTCAAATTCGTCTACACCGGTAACATCCATGACGCGGAGGGCGGAACCACTTCGTGTGCGAGCTGCGGAGTGGCACTGATCACTCGAGACTGGTACCGCATTCTTCTCTACCGCGTTTCTGCGGACGGTCGCTGCCTGAATTGCAGCGCACCTGTGCCCGGCTTTTATGAAAAGTTCTCCGGCCAGTTCGGCAATCAGCGAACACCGGTTGCGATTAATCCGGTCGTGATCAACCCGGACTAATCGACTGCGTGACAATACAGACACGCTTGATGATCCAGTAGCGTCGAACACGCATGCGATAAAACACCGTAAGTGCCGACAATAGCGAAGCACTAAGCTAGCGAGTCAATGACCTCTTCGTCGCTGACCTGGGCAAAGTCCCGATAGAATTGCCCGACCGCATAGAACTGCGGCGGCACTTCAAGGCAGCATACTTCGTCGCAATAGCAGCGAATGCGATCAACGGTTTCGGTCGGCGCCACCGGCACGGCGCAAACAAGCTTCCGGGGCTGGGCCGCGCGGAGTGCGTGCAACGCCGCGAGCATCGTTGATCCGGTCGCAAGACCATCATCAACAACAATTACGGTTCTTCCTCGCGGATCAATGGGCTTCCGGTGCGCAGTGTAGGCCGCACGCCTTGCTCTGATAGTCTCCAGTTGAATTTCTTTTTCAGACGCAATGTACCGATCATCTGCGCCTGCAGCTGCTGCGTCCGGGCTTACATATGCCCAACCCGACTCATCGACCGAACCAATTGCAAATTCCGGCTTACCGGGCGCGCGCAATTTTCGGACTAGGACGACATCTGATTCTCCGCACAGTCGCTCGGCGATGACGCGAGCCATAGGCACCGCGCCGCGCGGAATTCCGAGTACCAAAGGATTGTCGCCTCTATATCGCTCAAGGGCGATCGCGAGTTTTTCAGCGGCATCAGCTCGATTTTCGAACAGCACAACACATCCTCGCCAGGCGTAGTTTATGCGCTAGCTTGCTTCGCAATCGCTGCCGCGTCAGCAGTGCGTTCTGCCGCCTTCAATGTGTTTGCAAGCAACATTGTGATGGTCATTGGTCCGACACCACCAGGCACCGGTGTTATGTAGCCGGCCTTCTCCCTGACATGCTCAAAATCGACGTCCCCAGCGAGTTTTCCGTTGGGCAGCCGGTTCATACCGACGTCGACTATGGCGGCCCCTTCCTTGATCATGTCAGCCGTGACCAGTCCGGTTCGACCCACGGCCGAAACAACGATGTCGCCATTTTGCGTGAACTGCGACAGATCGCGGGTTTTCGACGTGCAAATCGTCACAGTTGCGCTGCGCGCGAGCAACATCAGCGCCATCGGCTTGCCAACGATGTTGCTTCGCCCGATTACCACCGCGTTGCTGCCCTCTATCGGGACCTGGTAGTAATCCAGCAATGCCATCACGCCTTGTGGGGTACATGGCGGAAAATCACTTTGGCCGGTAACCAGGGCACCCACATTGTGACGGTGAAATCCGTCGACATCCTTGTCTGGTGAAATCGCCTCTAATACCTGCGTATTGTCCACCTGATCAGGCAGTGGCAACTGAACGAGAATTCCATGGATGCGCGCATCGTCGTTGAGTTCGGATATCTTCGCGAGAATAGTGGCCTGCTTCGTGTCCTGTGAATACCGATGCACCTCTGAATGCATGCCGATGATCTCACAGGCTTTGGCCTTGTTCCGCACGTAAACCTGCGAAGCCGCATCTTCACCGACGAGGATAACTGCGAGGCCAGGCCTCAGTCCTCGCAATCCGAGAGACTCCACCCGCGATCGCATTTTTGCACGCATCGTTTCCGAAACGGCACGTCCGTCAATAATTGTTGCTGTCATAAGTCCTGTACGTATTCAATCCAAAGTCATCTGCGCGCAGTCCGCACGCGCGTGTGTTTCAATCGAGTTGTTTTTAACGCTTCGCTAGCGGTCGGTCGAATCGGCACACATGCAATCACATCGCATTCACGTAGCGTGGCCAAGACAAACCAGATTCAAACCGGGGTCAACAAACTAAACCGCGCTCAGACGCGAGCGTAGATCATCCTGCGACTTTCTCCACCTCGGCGAGAGTCGAATAAAATACCGGGCCTCTGCCCATGTCCGACTCGTCCTGGCTGGTGAGTGCATTGACGTTGACACCGCTCTTCATCCGCGAACCTCTTAGCTGTTTTGGCGCGCCAACAACACCAGGCAACAGGCCATCGACAACATGTGCATGTGCGAATGTCTCTCCCCGCTCGTTATACAGACGGCAGTAATCACCCGTTTCAATGCTGCGGGCGGCCGCATCACCGGGACTAATTTCAATAGTCGGCCGTGACAGCATGTCCTGCAGCCGCGGGACGTGCTGAAAACTCGACCCGATGAAATAGTGGGTGGCCGCACTGATGACCTGAAGCGGATAGCGAGCGAGTGCCTCCTCGTTTGCCAGACCTTCCGTTTCCGGCAAATGCGCAGGTAACGGATCCAGGCCCGCGCGGGCCATTGCATCAGAGTAAATCTCTATCTTCCCGGACGGCGTCGGCCACTTTCCGGAATTCACGCCTTTGCGTCTCGGTGAATCCACCGCAGCACGCGCCCAGCCCTGTTTCTTGAGTAGTTCCAGACTAACGCCTTCAAATAACGGGTTGAATTCCGGATCAATCACTTCCTTCAGCATGTCCTCATCCGTCTCCGAGAAACAGGGGTCGTCATATCCCATTTTGGACGCGAGGCGGCGGAACATTTCAGCGTTGTCGAGACTTTCGCCTATCTTGTCGATCGCCTGCTGCGACAATCCAAAATAATAGTTCCCGTACGCCGCCAACAAGTCCATGCGCTCGAGCGCAGTGTCCGCAGGCAAGAGGATGTCGGCGTAGTCCGCAGTGTCCGTGAAGAATGTGTCGTGGACCACGGTAAACAAATCCTCGCGTGCAAGCCCTTTGCGCGCGTCCTTCGTGTCAGGGACACAATTTGCCGGGTCGGAATTCCACACAAAAAGCGCATGAAGCGGCGGACTTGCCTGATTCAGGGCCAGACCAAGTTGGATCATGTTGAAGTTACGTGGTGTGCGACCAGCAAGCAGATCGGTGCGCTGCAGTTTGCCCATATCAATTGCGCGCATCTCGCCGCCAGTAGACATGCACACACCGCCTTTCCCACCCATTGCGCCCGTAACTGCTGGCAACAATTTGATGGCGCGTGTCATGGAACCACCATTGTCATGGCGTTGAATACCCCAGTTCACGCGAATGAATGACTTCTTCGTCGACGCGTACAGTGTCGCCAGTTTTTCAATATCGGCCGCCGCGATACCAGTGACCTGTTCGACGTACTCCAGTGTGTATTCCGGCAACCGCTCATTGATCAAACGTTCCCATCCGACTGTTTGCGCCTTAAGAAATTCAACATCATGCAGTCCGCGATCAACAATGATTTTCATCATGCCGAGGGCCAGCGCCGCATCGGTCCCAGGCTTGGGTTGAATATGCCAGTCAGCGAATGCCGTTGTACGCGTTACCCGCGGATCGATCGCGACGATTTTTGCACCGTTGGCCCGCGCCTCGTTGATAAATGGCATGGCATGCACACCAGTCGACACCAGATTTGTGCCCCACAGCAGCACAACGTCCATGCCCGGCAGATCCTCAATATTGGCGTCACCAACTCTGCCGGTCGTAAACATTTCGGCCGCGGCACCTGCGGCAGTACAAATGGTGCGTTCCAGCCGACACGCACCCATTCGATTGAAAAATCGGTCGCCCATACCGAGAAAACCAAGTAAACCAAGCGTTCCTGAATACGAATATGGGAGGACGGCCTCGGCCCCGTGCTCGTCTATCACCTGCGTCAATCGCGCGGCTGTCTCGTCAAGCGCCTCGTCCCAACTAATACGCTGCCACTTCGCACCGGGACCTTTGGGCCCGACACGCCTGTGCGGGTACAGGACGCGATTATCGTTGTAGACGAGATCAAGATAATTGTTGACCTTGTTACACAAATATCCACGCGTGACCGGATGGGTTGGATCTCCCGCAACATCAATCGCCCGGCCAGAACGGGTATCCACTGTCACCCGCATCGAGCACCCGTCAGGGCAATCGTGCGGACAGGCAGCGTGGACAACCTTCGTGTGAAGCACATCTGGGTTTTTAGGTGCGAGTTCCATGATTTGAATGTCCTTGCCGCGGTTGTCCGTCAACGAATCATCGACTGAGGGGGCAAATTTTACTCTTATCAGCGGGCAAATGCGGCATCTCACGTATAGCCGGATCAGAATATGTTGTGCCGCCCTCGGCCCAAGCCAGGCTGCTGCCGTATTCAGGCCCTCAACGCGTAAATAGTGAGTTCGCTAGCATGCAGCCCTGGCTGCAACATTCTGGCGCGCGTAAGCTCGTGCGGTCGTCATTACCTCGACCTTTCCCGCACAGGTACGCAAAGAAAGAAATGACGTCTGCATTTAGCACTCCTTACGATGGGGTAATATCGTAACCTTGCAGCTTAATTGACGACATTGATTCATACTCAATAAAGGCCAACAATAAGTGAAACCGGTTGGCAGCCGGCTCCGTAAAGGATTTGTGATCACTGTGCCGGTCCGTTGCTGTCCGGACAACTGTTCCTGTGGAATCGGGATTGCAGCTAAACGCATGCGACTTAATGGAGAAAAATAATGGAAGCGATCATGACACCGGCCTTGGCTCTATTTGACCGTTTTAGAATGTTGGCCAATCGCGCGGGCGAATGGGTAGGTTTGCTGGGCATCCGGCTGCTTCTTGCATATGAGTTCGGCATGCTTTCCGGCCTTTCAAAGCTCAAAGGCGAAAACTGGTTTGGAGAGATAAAAGGGGATTTTCCTTTCCCCTTTAATGTCGTTTCAGTCGAGTTCAGCTGGTTTCTCGCAACCTGGAGTGAAATATTCGGGGGCATCGCGCTTGCCATCGGACTTGCAACCCGCTTTTTCAGCATAACCTTGCTCATCTTCACGAGTGTTGCCTGGGCCGCTGTGCATGCCGGCAATGGCTACAATGTGTGCAGTAATGGGTATACCCTACCCTTGATGTTCATGATTATGTTGATTCCGCTCATCCTCAGCGGCCCGGGCAAACTGAGTATCGACTATTTTCTGCTCAAGCGAAGTGGTAGAAACGTCTGATTGATCGCGCGGGGGCTCATTGCCCCCTGATTAGCGGGGGCTCATTGCCCCCTGATTAACTTCGGGTTGTTGCCCCTCGGTTACCTAACGGAACCTGGTCGTTGGGCGGCTTTCAAATGTACGTGTTTGCGGGCCACGATCAGCCAACAAGCGACCAGCGCTGCCACTAACTGCACGCTCGTTGGCGCAAAACACAGGAAGAATTCACCTCCCAGCTCATGGAAAAACCGCTCGGAATAGTTGGACCCACCGCAGTGGGCGTAACTGTAGAAACAACTCACAGGCGTCATTTTCTCCGACGCCTTCATGCTCACGCTGGATACACGCCGCGTACAAATGCAACTGCGCTAGCGGCGACCCGTTGCTATCCAGGTCCTACCTGGAAACGCAATTCCCGGCTTGGCGACGGTCAATCGCTCCGACATCACACGCCGTGATCAGCCGCTGATCGTGCTTGCGCCACCCGGGCGCGACCGAACACCAGGACTCGAACTCCGTGGCTTTTGTTTTCGCTGCACTTGCCATTTGGTTGGTCCCTGCCAGGATTGCACTATTGACTCGCGCCCGATACTTCTCGCTCACCCAATATGCCAAACCCGGCCTAAACGATGTGCGTCACGTGGTCCAACCTGTGATAGTGAGAATCCTGCTGTACCAAGCACCAGCCAATTGCATCGCTCGCCAGAAAGTTACAGGCTGATGAGCAGAATCTCAAACTCTCCGAGATCCAGTCTACCGTCGCGATTGACGTCGGCGTTGTCAAATTCACGCAACATCTCGGGATCCTCAATGCAAATCTCGTGGCGACTCAGATAGCCGTCGCTATTGGTATCGGCTTTTGCCCACATCGGGCGAGATTCTTCCCTCAAGTAAAAGCCGGCGGACGCGGGTTTCGAGAAACCAACACCGATGGCGAGACAAACAAACACTGGCACAAGCCACTTCATTGAAAACATTGCACTACTCGACATGATTGAACCTCGCTCGTGTTTGAAAGACCTTGCAATTGAAGGAACCGGAGATTGAACAAACTGTCCATTGAAACGACCGGCGTGCGTAACAAAAATTCTTACAAGCTGAATGACACTGATAATTTTCCATGGCCGTCAAGCTTGTTCGGCCACTACCTGCACATCACGCCCCAGCTCTTCGGCCTTGCTGCAATACGTGATTGTCCAGCGATAAGCATCAGTAAAGTGTGACAATATTAGAGGGACATTTCTACAGTTCGACCGCATCGCCCGCAAAAGTTCGGATTGAATCGCCCCGAAACCGTAATCACCCGGCCCCGGACCGCTGCGGGAATCTAGTGTAGTGCTTCACTAGCAAAGCGGCCATGCCGCCAACACAGGAGACACAGCCATGAAAATCAAGGGACTGCACCACCACGCGGTACGTTGCCGCGATTCTGAGCAAACACGAAAATTTTACGAAGACTTTCTCGGCTTGCCGTTCGTCGGCGCGCTGGAAATCAAGGAATCCAAGAGCGGCAGAAAGACCAACACGCTGCATACCTTTTACCAGATGGCCGACGGATCACATCTCGCATTCTTTGAAGCACCCGACATGCCGTTTGACTTCAAGGAGCAGCATGACTACGACTTGCATACTGCGCTGGAAGTCGATGAAGCAACGCTGCACGCAATGTTCAAGAAAGGAAAGGAAGCCGGGCTTGAGACGCGCGGGGTCAGTGATCACAAATTTGTCCAGTCGATATATTTCCGGGATCCAAACGGCTACGTCGTCGAACTCTGCACCAAACAGGCGGGCCACGACGAAGCAATGGACCCAAAAAACAATGGCGCGCGCGGCATACTGGACGGATGGCAGGCAGCCAAGGCGTAACAGGTCACCCGGTAACGGCGGCGTTGACGAATCACCGCCGTGGTGATCGGCGGGCTATGGCGCGCTACAGGACTTTTGAAGATAGCTGCCACTCACCGGTGAGGATGAAACTTTCGCAACAATATGGTTGCGAAAGCATACTTGACGCGAAAAAGCTGACGAGTATTAGTTACGGCGAACTGATAGCCCGAATCAGTCACGTCTAAATAGTGATGCTTAAACGGTGACATCGAATCCGTGTAAATCAGATTCGAAAATCAGATGTTGCGCGGATCGAAATTCTTCTCCAGGCCCTGCCAGCACTCATAGTAGTCGCCCTGAAGCTGAGGTGATTCCAGTGCCAACTGTGTCGGCCTGATGATGTATCGCGTCTCGAACATGAAGGCCATTGTGTCCTTGATATAGTCAGGTTTCGACAGATCCGCATTGCTCGCCCGGTCGAACGTCTGCTTGTCAGGGCCGTGTCCGCTCATGCAATTGTGCAAACTGGCACCGCCGGGCTGAAAACCGTGCGGCTTCGCGTCATAGACGCCACTTATCAATCCCATAAACTCGCTGGCAATATTCCGGTGATACCAGGGCGGCCGGAAGGTATCCTGCATCGCCAGGATGCGCGGTGGAAAAATAACAAAATCAATGTTGCCAATGCCGGCCGTATCGGACAAGGATTGCAGCACGACGAATATGGACGGATCAGGATGATCATAGCTGATCGACCCCATCACATTGAATAGCCGAAGGTCGTACTTGTAAGCCACGTGGTTGCCATGCCAAGCCACGACATCGAGTGGCGAATGATCCATTTCGGCGCACCAGAGGTTGCCCGCGAACTTGGCAATCAGATCGAATCTTTCGTCGCGATCCTCATACCATGCAACCGGTGCCAGAAAGTCTCGCGGATTGGCAAGACCATTTGACCCTATCGGCCCCAGGTCCGGCAGGCGAAATCCTGCGCCGAAATTCTCACACACGTAACCACGGGCAGTGTCGTCAAGCAAATCAACGCGAAAACGCAAGCCTCTCGGGATCACAACAATTTCCAGCGGCTCAGCCTCGATCACACCCAGCTCGGTCACAAATTGCAGCCGCCCGGATTGCGGCACGATGAGCATTTCCGCATCCGCATTATAGAAAACGCGCTTGCCCATTGATTGATTGGCAACATAGAGATGAATTCCGCAGCCAGTCTGGGTACAGGGATCGCCATTGCCGGCCAAGGTCGCCAGGCCTGCCACGAAATCCACAGGTTGCTCCGGGACCGGCAGCGGATCCCACCGCAATTGATTGGGTGTTGAAGGCGTCGCGTCAAAATCATTGGTCAGGTGACCGTTGTCGATCTGTACGAATGGCTTGTGTTGTGCCGCGGGTCGAATGCGGTACAACCAGGAGCGCCGATTGCTGCCACGCGGCGCCGTAAATGCGGTACCCGAAATCTGCTCCGCATACAGACCGTACGGACACTTCTGTGGTGAGTTCTGCCCGGCGGGAAGCGCTCCGGGCAACGCCTCCGTTGCGAATTCATTGCCGAATCCGGATTGGTACTGAACAATCCCCTGAGAATTCGAACTTGCAGCTAGCACTGGTCGTTCTCCGCCATGATGATTTGTTGCCATTCACTGTTTACTGACGTTACAGCTTCCTGCAGAAGTTTCTGCGCAAAGCCCACTCGAAACTACATCATATAGATGCGCTCATGCAGCTCAGACAAATTGGTGCAAGCATGCAGTGTAGACGCCGTCACCCTTCCAGCACGTACTGAAGGTCCCGAAAACGCAGCCCTCGCATGCACATAAGCTCATACGTTAGCCTTCTTGTTACCGGCAATTTTTGCATCGACCAGCGGCTTCACTTTATCAGGGAACGTCATGCGCTTGCGATCCGCCTCTACCTCGGCGAGCGGGTCCACCTCGCGCATCGTCGTTACGCAGCGTACGGTCAATTCCTGATAGGTTCGCGTGCCTTCGACTTTCCACTCCAGTTCCTGCTCGCGAAGCTCACGAACGACTTTGGCCGGCACACCCGCTACCAGTACGCGTGGTGGGACCACCATGCCAGCCTTCACGAATGCGCTTGCCGCAACGATCGCTGACTCGCCAATCTGCGCCTTGTCCATGACTACCGCGTTCATTCCGACCATTGCGTTTCGCCCGATGTTACAACCGTGCAATACGGCACCATGCCCGATATGGCCATCCACTTCGACGACGGTATCCGTGCCCGGGAACCCGTGCATCACGCAGGTATCCTGGATATTCGCACCGTCTTTTACGACCAATCTTCCGAAGTCACCGCGCAGACTACACGCAGGCCCGATATAGCACCCTGCTCCAATGATCACATCGCCGATGAGCACGGCTGTCGGATGCAAATACGCAGTCGCGTGGACCACTGGTCGAATCCCGTCAATTTCGTAGCATGGCATGGTGAGTTGCCTGTTCTTAGTGAAGCGAGTAGTTGAAATGGGCATGGGCGCAAGCCTGGCAGCCTGCATTGTACGTTCAGCGGATCAACGTAAATCGGAAGGCCGAATATCTGCAAGCTGGTTGAAATTTGTTGCCGACCACATTACCATTCCTGACCGGTCGGTCAAGAATACTAATGCTGATATCCCATATGCTTTCAGACACTGATTCATCCGCAAGCGTCGCCACTATCGACTCCGCCTCTATGGGCTGCGGGATCGAGCTGGTCGCCGCAATTGATCATATCGATACCGCAACCCATACGGCAGGCCTCATCCGAACCGACGCCGCGCTTTGGCCAGTGATCGTCAGCCCACCACCGGCCGCCGTTCCGGCACGTTTGCAAGAGGCCTATCACAACACGATTTCGCACACGCCACTGCAAATGCGACTGGGTATGAAGAGGGAAACGTTTTATGACTGAAAGCGCCGATGTCGAAGCACAGGCACTCGCCGAAACAGTCGGCACAGGCATGTATGCGGAGGACGCCGCGTCCCAGGCACTCGGCTTGAAAATCGACGCAATGGGGCCCGGTTACGCCCGACTTGAAATGCCTGTGCGCACCGACATGCTCAACGGCTTCAAAATCTGCCACGGCGGTCTGATTACAACTCTAGCGGATTCAGCCTTTGCTTTCGCCTGCAACAGCCGTAACCAACTGAGCCTGGCGGCAGGCATTACGGTCGATTTCATCGCACCCGCCAGAGAAGGCGACGTACTGTCAGCCGCGGCCACTGAAGTCTCCCAGACCGGCCGAATCGGCATTTACGATGTCATGGTAACCAATCAGAACGGTGAAACGATAGCCGTGCTACGGGGCCGTTCTCACCGGATAAAAGACCGCAAGACGGTCCCCACCGGAAACGACGGCGGCGCTGGCGCCGCGAATAGCTGAGGACGATCCCTATGCCCGTCAGAAACCCGGCCCCCGCCGAACTCGAACCGATTGAGCGCGCCAGCCGCGACGAGTTGCGCGCACTGCAACTCGAAAGACTTAAATGGAGTGTGCGCCATGCTTACGACAATGTCGCGCATTACCGTAATAAGTTCGATACGCATGGGGTGCATCCGGACGACCTGCGCTCTCTGGAAGATCTCGCAAGATTTCCATTCACCGCCAAACAGGATTTGCGCAACACTTATCCATTCGGCATGTTCGCCGTGCCCAGAGAACAAGTCGTGCGCGTGCACGCCTCGAGCGGCACCACCGGCAAACCAACTATCGTGGGCTACACGGCGCAGGATATCGACACCTGGTCGAACGTCATGGCGCGGTCCATCCGCGCTGCCGGCGGTCGGGCGGGTGACATTGTCCACGTTGCCTACGGTTATGGATTATTTACCGGTGGCCTCGGCGCTCACTACGGTGCGGAACGCCTTGGTTGCACGGTTATACCGATGTCTGGCGGGCAAACAGAAAAACAGGTTCAGCTGATTCAGGATTTGCGCCCCGACATCATCATGGTCACACCGTCGTACATGCTCACCTTGATCGAAGAAATGGAAAAGCAAGGCGTCGACCCAGCCGCATGTTCGCTAACAATCGGCATTTTCGGTGCAGAACCGTGGACGCAGGGTATGCGTGAACAAATCGAGAAACGAGCCAGCATCGATGCAGTCGATATCTATGGCTTGTCAGAAGTAATCGGACCGGGTGTTGCAAATGAATGCATCGAGTCCAAGGACGGCCCCGTTGTCTGGGAAGATCACTTCCTACCGGAAATCATCGACCCGTTAACGGGCGAAGTTGTGTCGGATGGGCAACCCGGTGAACTCGTATTCACTACTCTCACCAAGCAAGCCCTGCCGGTCATTCGCTACCGGACCCGCGATCTCACCACCCTGTTGCCACCGACATCGCGTTCCATGCGGCGCATCGACAAGATCACCGGGCGATCCGATGACATGTTAATCATTCGCGGGGTCAACCTTTTTCCCTCGCAAATTGAGGAGCTGATTTGCAAATTTCCGCAGCTTGTTCCGCACTACCAGATCATCGTCGAGAAACAAGGCCATCTCGACGCGCTGACAGTGCGCGTAGAACAGGGCGCAGACATGGATCACGCGGAGCACGCCCGCGCTGCAATCGGCAATGACTTACAGCACCAGATCAAAAGCCTCATCGGGGTCAACGCAAAAGTCGAAGTAACGCCGCCATTTGCGATTGAACGCGTGATTGTAGGCAAGGCCCGAAGAGTCATCGATAAACGATAAGCAGCGAACGCCACGCAACATTCACAGGACGACGCACCATGTATACACAGGCAATGGACCTACCGCAGAAGAAAGAGCAAACCGCGCCGGGTCCGCTCACTCCGGAGAATCCTGTATACCAGGAGGAGTTCGATGCCAAGCTCGCTGAAGGCGGATTCATCGAACCGAAAGACTGGATGCCGGAGGCGTATCGCAAGACGCTGATTCGCCAGATCTCGCAACACGCGCATTCCGAAATTGTCGGCATGCTCCCCGAAGGCAACTGGATCACGCGCGCACCAACGCTTAAACGAAAAGCGATTCTGCTCGCCAAAGTGCAGGACGAAGGCGGACATGGACTGTACCTGTATTCAGCCGCAGAGACTCTTGGAATTTCGCGCGACGAAATGTTTTCGGCGCTGCATCAGGGCAAAGCAAAATATTCATCGATATTCAACTATCCGACTTTGACCTGGGCCGACATCGGCGTGATCGGCTGGCTGGTCGACGGCGCCGCCATCATGAACCAGATTCCACTTTGTCGCTGTTCTTACGGGCCGTATGCGCGCGCGATGGTGCGTATCTGCCGGGAGGAGAGTTTTCATCAGCGCCAGGGCTTCGATCTGTTGATGACGATGATGCAGGGAACGGACGATCAACGAAACATGGTGCAGGATGCGGTCGACCGTTGGTGGTGGCCATCATTGATGATGTTCGGACCGCATGACAATGAAGCGACACACAGCGAACAGGGCAAGAAATGGGGGATAAAGCGCATCTCGAATGATGATCTGCGGCAGAAGTTCGTGGATGCCACCGCGCCGCAGGCAGACATTCTGGGTGTCGCCCTCCCCGACCCCAATCTGAAATGGAATAAGAAACGGGAACAATACGAGTTCGGGGCCATCGATTGGGGCGAATTCTGGAACGTCGTCAATGGCAATGGTCAGTGCAATCGTGAGCGACTAGGCGCGAGGGTAAAAGCATGGGAGGACGGTGCGTGGGTGCGCGAAGCTGCGCTTGCACATGCGAAAAAACTTGCCGTAAAGGCCAGTGAAGGCACTGACGGCGAACATGCGGCGCGATCAATGGAAACTGCGCCGAAAACCGGGAGCACGACATGAGCGCTGGTGCCGACAGACGCGAAGAATGGCCGCTATGGGAAATCTTCATCCGTGCTCGCAATGGTCTCGATCACAAACACTGTGGCAGCTTGCACGCACCTGATGCGAAAGCTGCAATGCAGTCGGCGCGCGACGTGTTCACCCGCCGTCAGGAAGGCGTGAGCATCTGGGCCGTGCGTGCAGAGCATATTCACGCATCGGATCCGGAGGCCAAAGCGGAAATGTTCGATCCTGCTGAAGACAAAATCTACCGGCATCCGACGTTCTACAAACTACCAAAGGAAGTCGACAACATGTGAGTTGTGGCAATCACTCGCAAAGCATCGCCATTCGACCGGTATCTATGCAGCTCAATGTTCTTTCAAATGCCAGAATTGATTTCAACACAGTTTCTTTACGAACCGACATTTTCTAAACCGGCTACATGACCGACCATCACTTCAATTACCTGCTTCGTCTCGCCGATAGTCCGCTGATTCTCGCCCAGCGACTGTCCGAGTGGTGCGGTCACGGTCCCGTTCTCGAGGAAGACCTCGCGCTATCGAATATGGCGCTTGATCTGATCGGACAAGCGCGGCTGTTGCTGACGCACGCGGGGCTTGTTGAATCCCGGAATCGCGACGAGGATCAGCTCGCATTCTTGCGCGTGGAAAGCGAGTATCAAAACCTGACAATGGTCGAACTGCCCAACGGCGACTTCGGTCAGACCGCAATGCGAAATTTCCTGTTCAGCGCCTACCAGATGGAATTGTGGAAACGCTTGCAGGCTTCCACCGATGCTGAACTTGCCGCGATTGCCGCAAAGAGCATCAAGGAATCGACCTACCACCTTAGCCATTCGGCAGACTGGATAGTAAGACTGGGTGACGGAACCGAGGAATCTCACCAGCGAATGCAAGCGGCGCTCGACAAACTGTGGCCGTATACTGCCGAAATGTTTGGTGTTGATGACACCGATCGCGCTGCCGCCAAAAATGGGCTTGGCGTCGAGCCCTCGGCGCTTGAATCCGGGTGGCAGAACACGGTTTCACAAGTTATCAGCGAAGCAACGTTGATGCAGCCGGCAGATACATCGTTCGTTTCGAGCGGCAAGTCCGGCCGTCACAGCGAGCACATGGGGCATCTGCTCGGTGAGCTTCAATACTTGCAGCGTACTTTTCCCGGCGCGCAATGGTAATTGCCGCAATGACAAACATTGCAATGGTAACTACTGCAATGGCAACCAAGGCCTATGCCACGGTAATGACGAAATGGTCGTAACGCCGCTAACCGAAGAACAGGCCTGGTCGGTATTGCGCACAGTGCCGGATCCAGAGATCCCCGTCATTTCCATCACCGAACTCGGCATTGTCCGGAATATTCGAACCAGCCAGGAAGTAGTCACCGTAGTTGTCACGCCAACCTACTCTGGCTGTCCGGCGACCGAAGTTATCGCCGCTTCAATATGCGACGCGCTCGAGGCGGCCGGCGCCGGAAAAGTCCAAATTGAAACGCAATTGTCACCGCCGTGGACGACCGATTGGCTCGCACCGGAAGCGGCTGAAAAGCTGCGCGCATACGGAATTGCCCCACCCGGTAAGTGTGCCACAACGCAGACGCTGCGCTTCCTACCACCTGCCCCGGCATGCCCTCGTTGTGGGGAAAAGAAAACGACACGCGTATCGGAATTCGGCTCTACAGCGTGCAAGGCTTTCTACCGCTGCCCTTCCTGCCTTGAACCGTTCGAATATTTCAAACCAATCTGACTGCCGGCGACAAAGCGTGACTCCCAAATTTCACAAACTCCCTATTGCAGATGTGCGCCGCGAAACGCCAGACGCGATCAGTGTGCGCTTTGACGTACCCGACCATCTCGTCGCCGACTACAAATTCACGCAGGGTCAACACCTGACGCTAAAAGCGTCGCCCAACGGCGAGGAAGTGCGGCGTTCCTATTCCATCTGTGCCGGCGCAGACGATGGCGTGTTACGTGTTGCAATCAAGCGGGTGCCGGGTGGTCTGTTCTCCACCTGGGCAACCGAGAAACTCGAACGTGGGCAAACGCTCGACGTACTGACCCCGGACGGGCGCTTCAACACACCACTCGATCCGGCCAACCGCAAACACTACGCCGCGTTTGCTGCCGGGAGCGGCATCACACCTGTTCTGTCACTCATTCGAACCACCCTGGCGCGTGAACCGTTAAGCCAATTTGCGCTTGTATTCGGAAATCGCCGCCAAACCGACGCGCTTTTTCACGAAGAACTCGAAGACCTCAAGGACCAGTACCTGACGCGCTTCACCCTGTTCAACCTGTTCAGTCGCGAGCGGCAGGACGTCGACCTGTTCAACGGACGACTCGACGCCGCGAAAATCAGGGCGTTTGCCGATTCACTTCTACCCCTGAACAGCGTCGACGAAGCATTTGTCTGCGGACCAGGCGGAATGATCGACGAAGTAGAGTCAGCATTGATTGATTGCGGATTGTCGCCACAGCATATTCACGTTGAACGCTTCGGCATTCCGGACGCGCCGAAAACGGCGCAGCGGACAGAACCTGGCGACGCACCACAAGCGCGCGTCACGATCATCCTGGACGGCGTACGCCGCGAGTTCGATTTCCATCGGGATGATCCATCGCTACTCGATGCCGCAATCGCCGCGGGTATCGATTTGCCTTACTCATGCAAGGGGGGCATGTGCTGCACATGCCGGTCTAAGGCAACTAAGGGAACGGTTCGCATGGAAAAGAACTACAGCCTTGAGAAAGCTGACGTCGATGCGGGGTTCGTGTTGGCATGCCAGTCTCACCCGCTCACGGACACGCTCACTTTAAACTTTGACGAACGATGAGCATCATGGAATCACTGGTTTTCCAGGTCCGTGTCCGGCAATGCTTTCGCCGCCTGTCGCCGCACTCAAAAGACTGCGCTTGAAATGCCCCGAGGCAAGTCACCCACCTTTGAACGCCAGCGCATCGACATTCTGCAGACCGCCGCACCCCTGTTTGCCGAGCGCGGCTTCGCCAGCGCTTCCATGTCCGAGCTGGCCACTGCTTGTGGTATGTCCAAACCACTGCTCTATCACTATTACCGCGGTAAAGAGGCTCTGTTGTTCGATATTGCCAACGGTTATATCGGACGATTGATCAACATCACCGCTGAAGTTCGGGACCGTCAACTGCCACCCGAAGCCCATTTTCGAGCGCTGATCGAACAATTCATGCGCGAGTATGAACACGCCCAGCCACAACATATGGTTCTTGTTCAGGACGTCAAATTCCTGAGTCCGTCGCAGCGCGCAACAGTGCAAGCCAAAGAACGTCAAGTCGTCGATGAGTTTGCCCGCGTTATTGCCGCGCTCAAGCCTCGCGCCAACAAGAAAAGCTTGCGCGTGCCGTTGACCATGATCCTGTTTGGCATGATCAACTGGACTTTTACCTGGCTGCGCGCTGATGGTTCGGTAACCTACAACGATATGGCAGGTATTGTGTCCGACATTTTCCTGAACGGCGCAGTTTCACCTTCGACGCGAGACTGAGCACATTTGAGAACAAGGAAGACTGAGCACATTTGCGAACCAGGGAGACGGAGCACATTTGCAAACCGCGTCGTGCGCCGGATCCTGCTGGTCTGGTTCATTTAATCAACTTGCACGCGACGCCCGGCTCCCTCAAACTGCGCGGTTTGCTCGCTAACATCATCCCCTTTACGAGATACTCAACAATGCTTATCCGATCCCTGATTACTGTTGCCGCCCTTGCGCTCGCCGTGTCATCGGCACACGCGAAACTCACTCGCATCGAAATTGAAAAACGCGAGATCGTCGCGAACGGCCAATCATTCGGCGATGCCGGCGCTTACGAGAAGCTGACCGGACGAGCCTACTTCGAAGTCGAGCCCGGCCAAAAGCGCAACAAGGTCATCACCGATATAAAGCGCGCGCAGCTCAATGAGGCCGGGCGTGTTGAATTCTCCGCCGATATGGTGATCCTGAAACCAGTCGATCTGGAGAAAGGCAGCGAGACACTGTACTTCGCGGTCAACAACCGTGGCCGCAAAATCGCATTCGGGCGTATGCACGATACTCCATCCACCGTCAATCAGAACGACCCGATGGACCCTGAGGATTTCGGTAACGGATTCCTCATGCGGCGCGGCTACGTAATCGCCTGGGTTGGTTGGGGAGCAGACATCGCACCGGGCGACAATCGCCTGACTGTCGATTTTCCGCTGGCGATGAACGAAGGCAAACCAATTACCGGATTCATTTTCACGGAGTTTTCCGATCGAAATTTCAACGGAGACAACCCGACATCATTACCGCTGTCCGGCGGGAGCGCATTCAAGCCCTACCCGGCAATCTCGACGGACCAGAAGGAGGCGCAAGCGCAGCTGTATATGGTCGCCAGTGATTCACCCCAACCAAGTGGCCCTGATATGCCACGAGGGGCACGCATCGCCGACGATGAATGGGCTTTCGCAGACTGTCCGGATGGCTGGCCAGGTACGCCTTCGACCAGTCATATATGCCTGAAGAACGGATTCCTCAATAACCGCAACTATCACCTGCTCTATCACGCGACCAATGCGCCAATCATGGCTTTGGGTTACGCGACCACCCGCGATTTCATCTCGTTCCTGCGAAACGAAGACAAAGACGATGCCGGCAATGGGAACCCTGTTCCGGGACTGAATCACGTGCTTTGCCAGGGCATTTCCTCCAGCGGCATGTATCTGCGCGATTTTGTCTACCAGGGATTCAACGTCGACGAGAATGAACGCAAAGTGTGCGACGGGATGAACATTCACGTTGCCGGCGTGCACAAGCTGTTCCTGAACTACCGCTTTGCGCAACCCAACCCGTACTCGCAACAACATCGCGAACGTTACGTACCGGATACCAACTTTCCAAGACAGTACGCAGTACGCATCAACCCCATACTCAAGTTTGCCGACGGAATTCTGAAACGCCCGATCTACGATCCCAAAATCATCCACACGGATACGTCTAACGAATATTGGCAGTTTCGCGCATCGCTTACGGGCGCGAGTGAAGGCGCAAAAATGGATTTCACCGAGTCGAGCAAAGTGCGGCGCTATCTGCTATCTAGCCTTCAGCACGGTGGCTACCGGGGCGACCCACCGCATCGCGGCATAGGAAATCGACAATGTGAACAACTGTCCAATCCAGTCCATGCCGGCCCCATGTTGCGGGCACTGGTCGTGGCATTGGATGACTGGGTAAAGAACGGCACTGCCCCGCCGGAAATGCGGGTGCCCAGAATTTCAGACAAAACACTCGTCGAGACTGACGCCCTGATGCTTCCGAACATTCCCGGCCTGACCTACGAGGGGCTTCACAACGGTTCAGGTGATCGGGATTTTGGGCCTAGCATTCGGGGGAACAAAGGTGTTATCGAGCTGCCGCTTCCCAATGTTATAGCCACCCACAAAGTTCTCGTGCCACAGGTCGATTCAATTGGCAACGACATCGCCGGCATCCGCCATCCGTTCGTCGAAGCGCCGACCGCTACACTGCTTGGCTGGAATACCCGCACGCGCGAATTCGGTTGGCCGGACTTATGTGACCTGCTCGGCTCGATGATTCCGCTGCCGGAAACGAAAGCAGAAGCGGATGCAAACAATGATCCCCGCCCGTCGCTCGAAGAACTCTACGGCGACCACGCCGGATACGTTGCAAAGGTCACTGAAGCCGCCAACAGGCTGCAGCAAGAAAGATTGTTGTTGCCTGAAGATGTCGAGCAGATTATTGCCGAGGCCAGGGCAGCCGATGTTCTGAAGTAGATGATCGCGATACCGGGATAGTGCGCATCCAAAGGGCTCGGCTGCGCGGGGCGGAGCAGTGGCGTAGTGATAGACACTGACATTGGCGGCCTTGTCCACTACAAAGAAGAAGACATCGCAGGAGAGGCAATTGTCTTATCTTCACGCAGCTGAGAAAAGCTCTAACAAGTCATTCGAGTGCGCCCTGTCAGCGGCGGACGTGCTAACGCGGGCCACTCAATTCCAACGTTAACCGCTGAAGCGAAACCATTCGGCATCGCCCTCTGCTGAACGAACAATGGATGAGGATGATTCATTGACTGATCAAGGTGACTTCATCCGGATGCAGCTTCAGGGCGATGCGCTGATCTTCATAGCTTCGATGCATGGCGGTAAAACTCAAAGCATTGGAGGCTCAATTGCCAACATCAGAAATGTTCTAGGCCAGGACAATCTGAACGAAGTCAAGCTTGAGAGCGCAATTGCCCAGGTAGAAGACCTCATCATGCCAATTATTCACGCTTTTCGGGCACGCACGAAGCTTGAAATCCATGGCGCCGAGTTGGCAGGGCTCTTTCACCTGCTAACCGAAAACAATGGCAGTATCATTCCCATTGAGTCCGTAGAGAACCTGTTCAATCAGCTCGCAGATTACGCAAGTGGCTCTCCAGTGGCGTGGCGCCAGCCCGTTCCAGCGATGCAGGTTGCGCTGGGTCTGATTGCGCTGCGAGAGGTCATGCACCACGGTGGCTTCAGCTCTGTTTCCTTTCCACACCAGGAGGAGTAAAACGAGCAATATGTTGCCCGCAGCGTTATACCGGTTTGATAGCTACCCGGTCTTTCGAGGCCGATGGTCCTCTTGGGCCGCAGTCTCAGCTTAAACCTTAGACATTAAAGTTGAGCAACAAGAAACTCATGAGCCTGAAGTTTATTGAAGAAGCGCTGCGTGCCGCAAACGCTCTCGTCGCGGGCGTTCGTCGACACTAGCCGCGAATGACTCAGATCCGCCTTGCTACAGTTCTGGATCGTGACAGTATTCACGAGATCCATATGCGCGCTTTCCCCGAGAGCGAAAATCAGATTGTTGCAACGCTCGCAGTTGATCTGCTGAGCGAGAAAACGCAACCCGAGACATTCGCTCTGATTGCCGAAACTCATGACGCGGTGGTGGGCCATATCGCGTTCAGTCCTGTAAATATGGACAACAACAAATGGAAGGGCTACATCCTGGCGCCACTTGGCGTGATACCCGAATATCAAAAGCGCCGCATTGGATCAACACTCATAGAAAGCGGCATCGAGCGGCTATCGAAAGAAGGTGTACATGTCCTTTTCGTATATGGCGACCCAGCCTATTACGGCAAGTTCGGATTCAACGCAAATGCGGCATCCAAATATTCACCACCTTACCCATTGCAGTATCCCTTTGGGTGGCAGGCAATCACTCTCAACGAGTCTGGATATGCAGAGTCCAATGGCAGACTATGGTGCGTAGCTTCGTTGCGTGATCCAGAACTATGGTAACCGTGCTGCTAACAGGGCCTTCAACCCGTTCGCTATGCTCAGTTGGGCGCACAGCACGTCGAGTCAATTTGTGCATGGCTTCGGCATGGTTGCACAACCGCACCTTGCAGCGAGCGCCGCTGAACTGAGCGCCAGAGGTATAGGAAACTGCCAGATACTCACCTACGCTGTTGCACCTCTGTTGCCGGCGCTGGGGAGCATCGCCGGAAAGCGCCAGGTTAAAGTCCGCCGGGATTTGATCTTCAGTCCTGTATTCCCGTCGGTAGCCCATCAATGCTCCGGGTATTCTTCTCCAGCCAATATTCCTTGATGCCCTCAACACCACGTTTGTCAGACCATTTGGTGAGCACGTCTCTATCCTGCTGAAATTCCATCAACGGCACTGCGAAGCCGCACGATGTCTGCACCAGATCGATCTGTAGTTTGAAGTACTGCCGTGTACCGAGAACCGCCGGAATTGTGGCAACGCATGCTTTCCAGTCCATGTCGCGAGGATGAATAGATGTTGCCGTTCCGTAGACTCGCAGGATTCGGGGTAAGCCTTCGAACGAGCACCACATTATTGTCATTCGATTGGTATCGATGAGATGGGCTGCTGTTTCATTACCGCTTCCGGTCAGGTTCTGCCATAGAACCTCGTTAGGGCCGATCACCTTTAAGCTATGCTGCCCCTTGGGCGAGAGATTCACGCGGCCGTTTCGAGCCGCAGTAGCGACGAAAAACATCGGCTGACGCTCTATAAATTGCATGAGTTCTTGCGACAGGGACTCAAACTTCTCCGACATTTCAACACTCCATTCAGTACTTCGATTGTCGCAACATGATAGACCAATCAAGTTGTTGCGCCCTTCTGACGCGGTAAGGTTGTGCAGGTGCGCATCACGGTAGTCGCTGTTGTGTGATCGTACCCACGTTTCGTCGTGAGATATTGGCGACACTCTGCATGGCAAATCGCTGGGCCGGACATTTGACCCGAAATTTCATTCGGCTACGCGGCGCCTTGGCACGGCGCTAAATGCTATTCATTTCAGACATCAACTCGCAAACAACGGTCGCTACATGCATACTTTCGCATATCAGCGTAGCAGTCGGCTAACCTGCACGTTTCACATAGATGGATGCAAACCCCACATATTTTCGAAACGAAACAACTTGCCAGGAAGGTTCGTGGGTGTGGTCGCACTGGAAAAGTTTGTACCTGATCACATTCCGGGACAAAGTGTCGTCACAGTGGTCCTGAGAAGTAATTGGTTCATGAAATATGCAGGCTATGCGCCTTGCATACCGAGTCAGGAGTCAAAGCAATGCATATCGGTTTGATCGGCGGTATTGGCCCGGCCGCTACGGTCATTTACTACGAACGAATTGTTCAAGCGTTTGCGGCGTCGGCGCAACCGTTGCATCTGACCATTGCACACACGAGCGCTCTGGAGCTTTCCCGCAACGTCACCGCGGGACTGGTCGACGTGCAAGCCGCTGAGTTCATGCGCGTTACGGGTCAGTTGGCGGCGGCGGGGGCGGATATTGTCGCAATCACGTCGATGGGAGGCCATTTCTGTGCAAAGCCGTTTGCAGCCCTCTCCCCCCTGCCAATCATCAACGGACCGGAGGCGGTAGCGGAGTATCTCAAGCAGCAAGGGATACGACGCGTTGGAATCCTTGGCACGCGTGTGGTTATGCAGACAAGTCTATATGGTGCGTTGAACGAGCTGGAACCACTCGCACCGGTTGGAGACGATTTGACCCAGGTCAATGACGACTATATGGCGATGGCGATTGCCGGCGCTGCCTCGCCAGCGCAACGTGAGCGCCTGTTGGATGCAGGCCATCGTCTCGTGAATGATCAGGGGGCCGAAGCGGTGTTGCTCGGCGGCACCGACCTGAACCTGGTCTATGATGGTGCCACTCTCGAGTTTCCGGTGATTGATAGCGCGTTGGTGCATGCCGATGCCATAGTCAACGTTGCCCTGGCCAGATTGCGGTGATTACTGCACAGCACTCATCAGTTGATTCCCATCGCGTGATTCCATGCCCGTATTGCGATACGCGACCAGCCAGAGCATTGCAAAACTGTCAACCTTTCATGTGATCACGACATGGATTCGTTGCCGACAATGCGTACGTCCGCCAGGCAACGGCTAGGCGACCGTTCGCAGCAAATGAAGCAGCCTGTTCTTGTTCTCGCTCTACTGATGGTCAGCAGCGCCGCTCAAGGCGAATGCGTGGCAACGCCGTGCTACGAAGAGCAAGTCGAAGTCGTGTCGTGCCACCCGATTGCCGATATGGCTGTCGCTACCGAAATGCTTGAGCGCGCAGCGCTCGATGTCGAAGGAGCGCAGGCGATCCTCACAGCCGCGCCGGGCGTTGTAATTGTAGGCAGGCTCGTACGTTCACAGCCGCTGTTGGAATGTGGAGAACCAGACAGGAGTCGGCTCTCTAATGCGTCGCTACTCAGGGAATATCTGGTTCTGCATACGATCTGCGACACCCTGCCGGTCGGACATCTGACGGAGGGATTCGTAACTACGCCTTGCTGTGACGAGTTGCCGGCCCACTCGCCCGGGTGTGTTCTTTCTCTGGAATCCCTGGGACCATTGCCTGCGTGGATCAGCCACGATCGGCTGATTCCGAAAGAGCAATGAGAAAATTACGAAACGCCTCAGCGTAGTCAGATGAAACCGGAACGGACTATACGAGAAGCAATTCCAGAAGATGCCGAACGTCTCGGAAACTGTATGGTGTCGGCATACTCCACTTACCAGAAGCGTACGGGCGGCTTACGCCTTCCGCCTATGGATGTGGATTATCTATCCGAGATCAGAAACTATCCCACCTGGGTTGTCGAATCGGAAGGCCGTATTCTTGCCGGTCTGATTCTGGTGTTTCAGGAAGACCGCGCCTCGATCGCAAATATAGCGGTCGATCCAGAGTTCCAGGGGCACGGCATCGCTGGCGAACTGATGGCTTTTGCGGAATCAAAGGCCAGAGAAAACGGCTATGCTGAATTACGACTCACTACCCATATATTGTTTGATGAAAGTATCTCGTTGTACCGGCATCTTGGATGGGTGGAAACTGGCAGGGCCAAGTTCAAAGTCTTCATGAAGAAAAAGCTATGAGCCAGCAACGCCCGTCTGCGCCGGCAGACTCCTGGGTCCGACAGGATCCTAGGGCTTTCGGTCAACGACCATGTAGGTTTCCATTTCACCCTTGCCCTTGACTTCAATCGCACCGCGAGCTTCCAGCAGGAACTCATCATCCACAGCCGCGCGGGTAGCAGTGGAGATCTGAAACCGTCCGTTAATGCCAGTGGACTCCATGCGACTGGCCACATTCACCGTATCACCCCAAAGGTCGTAGTAGAATTTTTTGGTGCCGATGACGCCGGCGGCCACCGGCCCCGTATGCGCGCCTATGCGCAACAGGAAGTTGGAGGCTGGCCCATCCTCAGTGGCCAGACGCTCTACAAATGAAAGCATTGCGAGTCCTGCATCGACGACAGCGCTTGCGTGATCTGCGCGTCGCATAGGCAAGCCTCCGGCAAGCATGTAGCTGTCACCAATCGTCTTGATTTTCTCCAGACCTCTCTCATCCACTATCTGATCGAATGCGTTGAAAACCTGGTTCAGCAGTTGCACCGCGGTAGCAGCATTTGTTTTGGACGCGAAGCTCGTGAAGTTCACCAAATCGGCAAACAACACAGTGGCTTCGTCGAAATAGTCAGTCACATCCGTCTCACCGCGCTTAAGGCGCTCAGCTACAGACGCGGGAAGAATACTAAGTAGCAGACGATCTGACTCCTGGTGTGCCTTTTGAATCTGATCCTGATATGCCTTGACCGTCAGGTTGTTGTGAAGACGCAGGACCAGTTCGCTGGGGTCAACCGGCTTCGCCAGAAAGTCAGTCGCACCCAGTTCCAGCGCACGCAACTTGTCATTGGATTCGGTCGACGAGGTAAGCACGATCACGGGTATATGCGAGAGGTGAAGATCGGCACGCAATTGACTGAGAATTTCAAAGCCGTCCACATTGGGCATCATCAGGTCAGTGATCAGAATATCTGGCTGCGCCTCCCGTAGCATGCCCAAGGCCAGAGAGGCGTCAATGGTCTCAATGATGTCAGTGTAGCCTGCGTCCTCCAGATAGACCTTCAGCACGTCGATCACGATAGGATCGTCATCGAGCAGCATCACCCGCGCTGCGACCGTCGATTGCGATACAGGGGTTGTGCCGACGATTGGCTGGATCAGAGGCGCTCTCACGCGGTCAAGCCTTTGCGTCGCCAGTCCTTCATAGTGCTAGCCCGGCAAGCCAAATCCCGGCGCAAGAAACGTGGGCATGATTCGAGACACTGCGATGACAACGCCAGCACACCGCGGGACGGGCCGACTCGCGATGCACCACCAAACCAGTGCGTCGAACCAGGCGACACGACACGCCCAATTGAGTCGCTCACGGCCGGGAATAATTGCATACCGAATGTCACGGCAAGTCCTGCTTTCTTGGTAAATACTTTTCAGCGGGCACAGATTTGCCCGGTTATAAGGCGTTTCGTCTGCGTCAGATGGCGAGGATTCCGCAATAAGTACCCCTGAGCGTTAGACGCGGCTGCACTATTGTGACAAATACACTGAAGTTTCAGATACATATTGGGAGGCACCTCGCCCCCGGAACCCTGCTAATCACCTGTTTCCTGCCGGGAATCACTGTCGAACGCAGACATTGCGCCGTAATCACTGCTGTCCTGGGCCAAAGAACCCGACAAACCAGCTCAGGCCCTACAGTCTCAGGTCCTGATTGCCTCTAATCTGAACAGCATGGCGTGCAAGAATCACGCCGCCAAGAGCGTGCGTTACAGCGCAAAAATGAGGACGTGACGCGTCACGGCGCCCTGCATGCCAGGTAGACAAAGTCAATCTACAACGCGATCGCGTGACGCTGGCTTCGTGCAGCGATAGCAGTTCATCCGCCCGTCTTGTTCAAAATTGACCAGTCTGCATTTCGGACATCGTGCCATCTCATTGGCAAACCTGAATTGCGCAGACAACGCATCCAGTGAACAGCGTCAGGGTTCTTTCGATGTCCTCAGCCCGGTTCTCATCCGCCTCGGTATTCTTCAACCAGGCCACACTTCGCTCGCCGTGCTGATACCAAGAATGTTGTCCTTCCACTCAGCGACACCGGGTGGCGATATGGCGTTCAATTCCGACCTCTCGCCCCTAACGGCGAGCATTGCGTCGCACGTCGCCCGACTTCATCGGGTGACGCGTTTGAAATTCAACAGCGCGTGAAAAGCTCTCGGAAGAAGAACCGACCACCGTCTCTCTCGGTTAAAAAAATGACGCCGCTCGCGCCGCTCTCGAAACATATGTTGCAGGAAGGATTTGCGCCGGTTGTGCATTCTTCCAGGGAACCTCCGTGGAAGCGCCTTGCCTCGTATTCAGCGGCAAGCTGGTCAACGCTAACAGGATTTATCTGCATTGAGCCCAGCGGCGCAGCTCGTTGCCCCGGTGATGAGATCAGTGTCCGAACCCGTCAGGTCCGCCCTTTTCCGTTGGATGCGCGCGACCTTGCATCTGAACCATACCCACGCCAGCCACCGCCGCGCTGAAACAACAATTTTACGCCACTCCAAACGCGAGCCGCGCGTGATTCGAGAACCCGGTTGCGTATCCCGTGTGTTCGGGAAACGAATCGACTTGCCCAAAGGCTTTCGGCACCAGTGCACTGGAACAGTTTGTACCTATTCATTTTCAAAAAATGCGCTGTCACAGATTGAGCAATTGCCCTTGAAAAATAGTCTGGCGATTGGTCGGCTTGAGATCGTTCAACCTGCGTAGCCCCACCTCTCCTGTGAAGTGAATATGCGGACTAGCGGCTCATTTCGGAAACAGGAAACTGACCTGCAATCGGATCTGCCAGTTCGGCCCGTAGGTCGGGCGCTCGACGTTGTAATACGCCTGCAGGTTCGCGTTTATGGCTTGCTTGCCTGCCCGAAAAACCCGGCCTGCACCGCCGCCGAAGGGCACGGTCCATTTGTTTCCACTGGTGGCTTCCCAATTGGCGGTGATGATCGGCGCAGAGGTGAGGTACCAGCCTTCGGGCATGTTGTAGTTGATGAAATATTGCCAGGTAAAGAGGTTCAGTTTGTCAGCGGAACCCTCATTGACCGACGTAACATTGGTGAACGTCGAACCGACTACCCAGTTGCCGGGCATCGCGAGCAATACAGCCGAGGCACCGAGACCCCACGCCTTGGTTCCAACTGCTTCATTGCTCGCCGGGAGCATCAAAACAGGTGCGAGACCCCACAATACCTTGCCGGTTTCGCTCGGCGTGAAATAAGGTATAAACGTCGTATTTCCGATTCCGGACTCGCGGTCCTGGCCCGGCACGAGCCCGGGCTGCGAAACAACCGGGATGATAGTCCGCGTGATGACTTTCATATCATCGCTCAGGTTAAATGGATAAACCGGCTGAACGTTGAGGACGTTTTGCGTCCCTTTCTCGGGGCCAAAATTCAGATTCGTATTGTTCTGAAGCGGCAGGCTGATCATGCTTGCGATTGGATTCTGCGCTGCCTTGGCGAGATCTTCCGTACCTTGCTGGGCGTGCGCCGGTGCAGCGCCAACAAGACCGAGAATGGCGAGCGCAACACCCCACCGCATCATCTGAAGTTCCATCAATTCTGCTCCTACGGCCCTGGTTGATTAATTATTCTGGATCGTACTATGTTCGGATACCACCGACTGGCCCAATGCCGAGTATGGTCACGCAGCTGTTCGCCACCTGGTCGGTATGCGCGGCCGGCAAAGCCTCTGTCGTTCTGCAAATACTTTCAAGATAATCGTTGTAGGCTCAGTATACGCATTGCCATCATTGATTCGTTTGCATGCGCCACTATTCCGGCATTAAATTGACCGAAGTCAAGAAGCGGCCTTCTGCAGCGCAGCCGGGCGCTAGCTGCACTACTTGGCCGATACCGGAGCGTACCCATTGACCTACTTCCTGATCAAGATTGCGGTCACAACCATTTTGGTCGTCGCAATATCGGAAATTGCCAAACGAAGTTCATTTGCAGGTGCCATTCTGGCCTCGGCTCCGTTGATCTCGATACTGGCGATCACCTGGCTTTATATTGACACCAAAGATGTCGCCAGAGTGAGCGCACTTGCAACCAGTGTTTTCTGGCTGGTTCTACCTAGCCTTGCGTTCTTCGTATCGTTACCGCTACTACTAAAGCAAGGTCTGCATTTCTACATCAGCGTCAGCATATCCGTGCTGATTACTGCCGGCTGTTACTGGCTCATGGTGACGGCACTGGATTACTACGGGATCAAGCTTTGAGCACGGAGAGACGACACGCCCTGGTCGAACACCACCACACTGCGATACATTGCAAAAAGATGCGCATGACAGCCAATTTCATATCGACAGGCTTTCAGAATCCGGGCGATTCGCGAACAATTCGACTGCCCCGACGACGCAGCGCATTTTATATTGTGATCGAGACCGTTTGCATAACACAGCATTTCGCCGCCAACCATCGGCGGCACCACACGTCAATTACGCAAATACAGAGGAGATGCATATGAAGAAGAACATCGCGGAGTTTGTCGGTACATTTTGGCTGGTTTTAGGCGGGTGTGGGAGTGCAGTATTGGCCGCATCGTTTCCCGATGTCGGTATTGGCTTGCTTGGAGTTTCGTTTGCATTTGGTTTGACGGTACTGACCATGGCTTACGCAATCGGGCATATCTCGGGCTGCCATCTGAATCCGGCAGTATCGATCGGACTCTGGGCGGGCGGTCGCTTCCCCGCAAATCAATTGCTGCCTTACATCGTCTCGCAGGTTCTGGGGGGCATTGTGGCCGGAGCCGTGCTTTACCTTATTGCCAGCGGAAAAGCCGGTTTTGATTTGTCAGCCGGGTTCGCCTCCAATGGCTACGGCGCCCATTCCCCGGGTGGCTATACCCTGCTTGCGGCCCTGGTCACAGAGGTTGTCATGACCATGATGTTTGTATTCGTCATTATGGGAGCGACGGACAAACGTGCACCGCAAGGCATGGCGCCTATCGCAATCGGTCTTTGCCTTACCCTGATTCATTTGATCAGCATTCCGGTTACCAATACCTCCGTGAATCCTGCCCGTAGTACCGGTGTTGCCGTGTTTGTGGGTGACTGGGCGGTCGCACAATTGTGGTTGTTCTGGGTGGCACCGATCGCCGGCGCTATCGTGGGCGCAATGCTGTACCGGTTTATTGGCAACTCAAAAGGTGAATAACGAAACCGTTTAGCATTCGCATACCGCAACCCCTCAACGTCACTGCTTGCATTCGTTGGTTGGGGTTGCGGGTAAATGTTGGAGTAGCGAGTTAGGCCAAAATGATGATTCGACCGGCATTGCCCGACGATGCACCGCAAATCTGCGACATCTACAACCGCTACGTTGAACAGACGGTTATCACGTTTGAGGAAGAAACCGTATCCAGCGCGGAGATGTCTCGCCGCATTGCCGAAACAACGATAACGTTTCCGTGGCTCGTTGCAGAGCGCGACAACTCAATTGCCGGTTATGCATACGCGATGACCTGGAAGTCGCGTTCAGCTTATCGATTTACGGTGGAAAGCGCGATCTACCTGAGACCGGGTCTCACCGGCCAGGGCATCGGCCATGAGCTGTATGAGATGCTCATCGGGAAATTGCGAAAACAGCGCTTGCACAGTGTCATTGGCGGCATCGCTCTGCCGAACCCGGCGAGCGTCGCACTGCACGAGAAACTGGGTTTCAACAAGATCGGCGAGTTTCGCGAAGTTGGCTGGAAGCTCGATACCTGGGTGAATGTAGGATATTGGGAGCTGCTCCTGAACAACGATAAACCGCCGGGCAAAGCGGTTTCGTAAAGTTGATTCTTTCGAATGCACGCATGCCTGCCCACTTCACCAGTGGCGGACAGCACCAACTTTGAAACACGGGACAAACCGAACAGCATGGAAGTGCGATTAGAAATTTCCGAAGAAAATGACCTTGAGCAAGTTGTCTCGTTCGTACGCGCCTATCACGCGTTCGAAGGGATCGAGGACACCGATGACATCAGCGCAACTATTCAACCGCTGCTGGGGAACAGCCAATATGGCCGTGTATGGCTCATTTATGCCGGGTCTCAACCGGTCGGTTACATCGCTGTCTGTTTTGGATATTCCATCGAGTTTGCCGGGCCCGACGCATTTATCGACGAAATGTTCATCGTTCCCGAGCAACGCGCCAAGGGTATCGGGCGATCGGCTTTACGCCTTCTCAAGCCACAAGCCGCAGTGCTTGGATTGAAGGCGCTGCATCTTGAAGTGGCACGCACAAACGAACGCGCACAACGTCTGTACGCGTCCACCGGTTTCAGGTCCAGAGAGCGGTTCTTTCTGATGTCTTCCGACACATCTGGCGAAATCCGGCATGATCACGGTACGTCCACCACGGCAAGGTCTACGCAGGAGTCGGACGAATAAGATTACAGAGTTAGATAGAACGTTACAGAAAAGGATGGATCCATGCTTGAACTCAGACCCACTTGCGAGAACTGCAACAAACCACTGCCACCCGGCGCTGTCGAAGCACGCATTTGCAGCTATGAATGTACATTCTGTGCTTCGTGTGCTGATGATATTCTGAAGAATGTCTGTCCCAACTGCGGTGGTGGATTTGTTCCCAGACCGGTTCGCCCGTCAACGAACTGGAAGAATGGCAACTTCCTTGGCAAGAATCCGGCGAGCGCCATAATCAAACACAGACCGGTCGACCCAACCGCTCATTCGACGTTCGCGTCCGCAATCAAGGCCATTCCCCCGGAAAATCGCTAGCACCAACAACCATGTGAGCTGTACGCAAGGCGATGAGACCGGTTCTGGTAGTTTCGTAGGCGCGGCCAGCCATTCTGTTGCGACAGGTTACGCTGCGCTAATCCGACCTGCGAACTTCGATCTAGCGTTTGTTAAAGCCGGGCAATCGTTCGATCCAACATCGAGTCGCTTGACGTAAATAACGACCCGCACAGGGCGCAAATCCTCAGGAAGAGATTCTTTCCAGGATGGTGCCCTCGTCCAATCCATGTATCTCGATTATCTTGTGCGGTGATGCGGTACCCGAAACAATATGGACATCGCCAACTGAAAGATCCAGCGTTTTCGACAACAAGCGTCTGACGGCGTCATTTGCCTTCCCGTGTTCCGCAACCTGCCTGACGCGAATTTTCAGCTCGTCACCAAGCCATCCGGCAATGCGTTCTTGCGAAGAGCCTGGGACTACTTTCACGGCCAGTTTCATGCGCTATCTTCTCCAACGAGTTGCACTAGCAACGTCGCACGTCTCTAAACGAGCTGCGACGTGATAACAACTTCAGAATTCAGCGTCCGGTGCACCGGGCACCGGTCCGCTATTCTCATCAGATTGCGCCGTTGCTCATCTGTCAGATCGCCTTCAATGTGAATTTCACGGTCGATTTTGTCGATCTTACCAACGCGCGTTTCGCATTCAACACAGTCTTCGGCATGAATCTTCTTGTGCTTCAAGGTCACGGTGACCTTTTCCATCGGCAGTTTCTTCTGATTCGCATACATACGCATAGTCATGGACGTGCACGCGCCAAGCGCTGCCGACAACAACTGGTACGGCGATGGCCCACTATCGTCACCGCCGATTGAAGGCGGTTCGTCAGCCCGCAACCAGTGGCGACCGACGTTTACGGTCTGTGCGTATTTACCGTCGCCCGCCTCGGCAACGACGACATCTCCCGAACCCGTTTGGGTCTCTGCCACGCTGGCTGACGCGGGCATATAACGCGCAGCCCACGCCGCCAGAACCATCCCCGCATAACGAGCGTCATCGCGACGGCTGACCATGTGGTCCGCATCGTCAAGCGATATAAAGCTCTTGGGATGTTTTGCGGCGGTGAATATTTGCTGCGCGTTGGACACGTCAACTACCGCGTCATGCGGTGAATGCATCACCAGCAGTGCACTGCGCAAGCCGGGAATAATTTCCGCCAGGTTTTGTGAGCGCACATCATCGATAAAAGACTTTCGAATCGTAAACTGACGTCCACCCAGAATAACCTCGGCTTCTCCCGACGACTCGATCTCCGCCGTTGTTGAAGCGAAGTTGCGAATCACGTGCGATGGGTCGGCCGGAGCATTAACGGTTGCGACAGCAAGAACTTCCTCGATGCGTGGTGCCGCCGCCAGCACGGCAGCACCGCCCAGACTGTGGCCAACGAGTAGTCGCGGCGCCTCGTACTCTTCTCGCAGAAAGTCAGCCGCCGCTACCAGGTCGTCGATGTTTGAGGAGAAACCAGTGTTGGCAAAATCACCTTCACTGCCGCCAAGCCCGGTGAAATCAAACCGCAGGACCGCTATGCCGGCGGCAGCGAGTGCACTACTGATGTAGGAGGCGGCTTTGCTATCCTTCGAGCAGGTGAAGCAGTGCGCAAACAGTGCGTACGCCGTCGGTTTGCGCGAAGGAAGATCGAGGCGTGCTGCTAGAGTAAGGCCGTGCGAACCTGGAAACTGCACTTTTAGAGTCGAATTGCTCATCTATGCTCCGGAACAGGGGTTAGCCCACGCGAGGTGACTGGCAGCGCGTGTAATACGGGGGTCGCTTGCGCTTCACTGGGACTGGTTAAGTGGAAACGTCGGTCGCGGCGACTTGTCTTCGTAGTAAGGCATCATCGTCGGCGCCAAATCACGGAGCGTTTCCATACGTTTGACCGGTGCCGGATGGGTCGAGAGGAAATCGAATCGGGAATCACCGCTACCACCGACTTCCGCCATTTTCGCCCACAGTGTTTCCGCGGCGCGCGGATCGTATCCCGCTTTGGCAGCGATCTCTATGCCTATGGCATCGGCTTCGGATTCCGCAGTACGGCTGTTAGGGAGTTGAAGCGCAATGATCGCGGCCAACCCGGCACCTTGAACGGCGAGCTGGCCTGACGAACTGTCAGACTGCGAGATCGCTGCCGCCGTCAAGCCCACTTGCAATGCCAGCGCACGCGACATCTGCTCAGCCGTATGGGCCAGCAATGCGTGTGAAATCTCGTGGCCCATGACCTGAGCGATTTCGTCATCGGTCGCGTCTAGCTGGTCAATCAGTCCGGTATAAATGGCCATCCGTCCTCCCGCCATACACCAGGCGTTGACGGTTTCGGGTTCGTCGATGACACGAACCGACCATTCCCATGCTTCGGTTTCCGGGCGGTAAAGGATGGCCTGAGCAACCAACCGGCTGGTGATCTCGTCGACACGCTGGACCACTGCAGGGTCGTTATCGATCTTCCCCTCTTCGGCCAGCGGGTTCAGCATTGCCGCATAGGCTGCCTTTGACTCGCTGATCGCGTAATCCTCCGAAATCAGCAAAAACTGCGTGCGGCCCGATATCGGGTTTGTCTGGCAGCCAACAGTTACAAGTGCAGCCACAACAAATGCAATGATTTTTTTCATGGCGGAAACATGGGCTCCGGGAATTGCGAACATAACGCTGATCGACCACGACAGTGGCGCTTCTTGTCTGGTTCGATAGATTCTATGCGGATTCGTTCGCTGGCCAACTTACCTTGTATAAAACCGGCCAGAATCAAGAGAAAATCCAACCATTTCTGTCGGCTTTTCCACCCGGTGCTCTACCGATCCAGCTTGGCGCTTGAGCACGTTTACCTGCGGCGACCAAAGCGGCTGTGCCGGTATATCTCCGCTCAGCCGTGTAAACGGCTGTGCCAATATTCCTGCGCTCAGCCGTGGAAACGGCTGGGGCGATATTCCTGCGCTCAGCCGTGTAAACGGCTGTGTTTTGGCACTTTCGTCATCAGATATTCCATCTGATCGTGCAGGATACGGCGATTTTGAAGAATCAGGTGCTCGTAGCGATTGGGAATATAGGGCAGGTACAAAAGTGGCATACGTGCCGATTCCGGAGTGCGCCCGCCTTTACGGATATTGCAGGAGCGGCAGGCCGTGACCACATTCATCCAGCGGTCCTTGCCATCTAAAAATACAGGAATCACGTGGTCGCGAGACAATTTAAGTTCGCGAAATCGATCGCCACAATAGGCGCACACCTGGCGATCGCGGGAAAACAAGGCTGCATTCGACAGATGCGGCTCGTAATTGCCTTTTGTGAAGCCCGCCGCACCCTTGATCGCGATGATGCTACGCGTGGAAAGTTGTGAACGCTCGCCGGTCAGGCGCGAGTGCCCCCCGCGGTAAGTGGCAACGACACTACCCAGCGACCACGCGACCATCTGGCGCGCGTAATACGTGATCGCGTCCTCGACCACCACCCACCGGCTGGGTTCGCCGGCCATGTCGACCGTTAGAATTAATGCCACGTATTGCTCCACACAAACATGACTGCACTGCTGCACAAGAGACCGCTTTCAGACGCGCTTCCCGCATCAGTACACAAAGTATATGCGCAGCAATAGCAGTTGAAAAGCCAGTCACAGGCGCCGGCGCCGTCCGGCGACCGATTGCGAGCTTACTCAGGGCCTCCCGGAGGTCAGACTGACCTTCTGGATTGAAATGGCGTTGACCGGGCACACCGCTTCGCATTGTCCGCAGCGAATACATTGATTCTGGTCGATCCACAGCCTGTTGTAATAGAGCGAATCGGTGCGACCGCTCTCGACGCGACGATATCCAGCTATTCTGCCCTCATCGTCTCGCTCGAGATCAGCAACCTCGACAATACATCCCGGCACCGGTTTGACTTTCAGACATTCGTCGCACAAGACGCATTCGGCATCGTTGATTTCAAATTTGTAGTGGCACAGGTAGCACCGCGATGCGGCCTCTTTGGCTGTGTCACATCCATATCCGGTTTCGACTTCAGTCTCGCCGACCCGCTCGGCCGGCGGTAGAACCGGCATGGCGTGAATCGGAATTACATTCATTTCGGCCACGCGGCCGGTTGTTCGACCGTTAGCGACCTTGGAATAGAACGCCCGCCCGACGCTGGCGTATTTGCCGGACCGGTCAACGCCCATCAGGCTCCGGTCGACAGTTCGTGCGCAGTCTCTCGCATGGCCGATCGCCTGGATCAGCGTCGTCGCGCCAAGCGCAAAATCACCGGCCACAAAGACATTCGGGTGTGCAGTCGCAGATGCGGTGCCGCTGTTCAACCAGCCATCTCGACCCACGAGTTGCTGCCTCAGCGAAGCATCGACCCACGATGTATCGGGAAACTGGCCAGTCGCAAGAATGATGTTGTCCGCTTGCTCCAGGAACTCGCTTCCGGCAATTTCCTGCGGCAACCGACGGTTGTCCTTCCCGGGTGAGCCCGATTCGGTGCGAATCAGTCGAACGCCGGAAACGCGATCCTGTCCGTCGAAACCAAGAGGCGCGCACTGATTCTGCAACGCGGAGCCTTCGGCCAGTAACTCCTCAACTTCGCCAGGCAGCACGACCATGTCCTCGCGCGCCCGGCGATAGTAAGTCGATGTCTGCGCTCCAAGCCGTTGTGCACTCCGTGCACAGTCCATCGCGGTGTAACCGCCACCGACTATCGCCACGCGCTCGCCAAGCTTACGGCGGCCGCCTTCATTTACCTCGAGTAGAAAATTCAGTCCGTGTTCGATCCCGGCCAGATCGTTTCCAGGCAGATCAAGTATGTTGGGACGCAGTGTTCCACCTGCCATCACAATGGCATCATGGCGCCGTAACAGTTCTTCCAACTGCAAATCGCGGCCGATTGCCACCCCACATTCGATCGCAACACCCATAGAGGTGATCTGGCCGATTTCACGCTCGATGACATCGCGTGGCAGACGAAACGCGGGAATACCCTGATTGAGCATCCCGCCCGGACTGGAATGTTTCTCGTACACGGTGACCTTGTGGCCGAACATCGCCAGATCGCGCGCCGCAGCCAGTCCGGCGACACCGGACCCGACTATGCCAACGTGTTTTCCAGATGGCGCAAACAGGGGCGACAGAACAATTGGCGGGGACTCGGTGAAGTCCGCAGCGGAGCGTTTGGAAAAGCAAATCGCTACGGGCTCGCCGTTGCCTTCCCAGCCATGCCGGCAGGCATCTTCACAGGGGCGTGAACAAACACGGCCAAGGATCGCGGGAAACACGTTATCGCGCAGATTGATCTCGTATGCGTCGGCAAACCGGCCGTGATAGACCGCCTCAAGATAACCCGGAATATCAGTGCCGGCAGGACACGCAACCTGGCAGGGGATATTCTGTTCCAGCCAGTGCAAATCTTGCGTAGACGTGCTGTTGCCCTCGGCTATCGAGAGTGCTGTCGCGGAGTTAAGGTCGGTACGCAATGTTGGCTCGCAAGCAATCTGCACCAGTAAACAGCGCAGTGGTTAATAGAATTGAATGATTACTGAATTCGCGTCGTTAAACTAGAACAACCCGACGATTTTTCCCTCGTCGTCGATGTCAATCCGGCTTGCCGCCGGAACTTTCGGCAGACCCGGCATGGTCATCACATCACCACAAATCACAACGATAAACTCCGCGCCTGCAGACAGGCGCAGCTCACGAACCGTCAACATATGCCCGTCCGGTGCGCCGCGCAGGCTGGCATCACTGGAAAACGAATACTGTGTCTTGGCGATACACACGGGGAAATGCCCATAACCTTCCTGCTCCAACTCTTCCAGTCGCCCTCGTGCCTTGCTGTTGATGCTGATACCGGCAGCACCGTAAACACGCTTTGCCACGGCCTCGATCTTCGACACCAGCGGCTCGTCATCTTCATACGCGAATTGCAAATTGGCGGCGCCAGCGTCGGTCAACTCGACAACTTTCACCGCCAATGCTTCGGCACCGGCGCCGCCATCTGACCAGTGGCGAGCTACTACGACCGGCACATCGATTGCAGCGCATTTGTCCTCGAGCAGCTTCAGTTCCGCCGACGTATCTTGCGTAAAGTGATTGATCGCCACCACGCATGGCAAACCAAACACATCGCGGACATTGCGTACATGCCTCTCAAGATTCTCAAATCCCTTGTCGAGCGCATCCAGGTCTTCGTGGTCCAGCGCTGACCGATCCACGCCACCGTGGTACTTGAGCGCACGAATCGTTGCCACGATGACGCAGGCGTCGGGCCTCAGGCCTGATTTTCGGCACTTGATATCGACGAACTTTTCGGCCCCGAGATCAGCACCGAATCCCGCCTCGGTAATAGCGAACTCGCCAAGCTTGAGCGCCGCGCGGGTGGCGATTACCGAGTTACAACCATGTGCGATATTTGCAAATGGTCCGCCATGAATGATGGCCGGATTATTCTCAAGTGTCTGAACGAGGTTGGGTTTGATTGCGTCCTTGAGCAATACCGCCATGGCGCCGTGCGCACTCAGGTCGGATGCATGTACCGGGGCATGGTCACGGGTATAGGCGACGATAATTCTGCCGAGCCGTTGCTTCAGATCGGCTATTGATTCAGCCAGACAAAGAATCGCCATCACTTCCGATGCGACGACGATGTCGAAACCGTCTTCCCGTGGAAATCCGTTTCTTTGCCCACCAAGCGACACGACCAGCGAGCGTAGTGCGCGATCGTTCATATCTAGCACGCGTCTCCACGTCACGCGCCGTACGTCGATCCCGAGTTCGTTTCCGTGCTGAACATGGTTGTCGAGCATTGCCGCAAGCAAATTATTGGCGAGCTGGATTGCATTGAAATCACCCGTGAAATGCAGGTTGATGTCCTCCATCGGCACAACCTGTGCGAAACCGCCGCCGGCGGCACCACCTTTCATCCCGAATACCGGCCCGAGGCTGGGCTCCCGAAGGCAGATGACTGCTTTTCTTCCGATGCGATTAAGCGCGTCGCCAAGACCGACCGTCGTGGTGGTCTTGCCCTCCCCTGCGGGTGTCGGACTGATCGCCGTGACCAGTACTAATTTACCGTCGGGCTTGTCCGACAGGCTGTCGAGAAATTCGGACGAAATCTTCGCCTTGTAGTGACCATACGGTTCCAGCTGACTGGCTGGAATGTCAAGGCGATCTTCGGCCAAATCGGAAATATGGCTTAACTTGGCCTGCTGCGCGATCTCGATATCAGGTAACAATTGGGCGACCTCGTCCGAATCAGAAAAAGAAAAGGCGGCATGATAGCCGCCGTTGCTTCGTTGCCGCTACTTTAGTTTGCGGCTGCGACCATTGTCAGGATCGAGAAAAGTCGTTGTGGTGGGTCCGTTGCCGGTAATCTGCACGATTGCCTGCTCTTCCTTCGCACCGTCAAAGTGAACCCCGCCCGCAGGATGCAGCATGTAACCACCAGTGCCGATCGGCGTTGCGGTATCCGGGTCGAAGTGCGTATCGGTTCCCGCGTACCAGGGGCCCTTGATGACGGCAACGATGCGGTCCTTGCTATGGTGATGAGGCGTGGTCATGGTCCAGGGATCGAAGCGCACGCGCACGACATAGACGCCAGGCTGAGAAGAATCGCCATAGACTTTCATGTAACTGACGCCATCCAGTCCGGGAATTTGTTGCCAGATTTCCTCTCCGGCCTGCACGATTGCAAAACCCTGGCCATCGCTGTTCGGGTCGGCATTGGTTACGCTCACTGGCGCGAGTACCGCCAGCGACGCAACCAACATCATGAGGATCATGCATGACCGCCTTCTCACGGTCGGTACGTTCAAATCTCGCGTACATATCACTTCGGTGTTCATTTCTCGCAAGCTCCTTGTCATTTCTCGCACGCTCCTTGTCATTTCTCGCATGCTCGCTGTCATTCCTCGCAAGCTCGCTGTCTTCTTCCTCATCACCATGCGCTCACACAGGCAGGAGTTTGCGCGACGCTTCATCGTGCAAAACCATTGACGACTTTTCTCGCTACTGCTTTACGAATCGCAATGTCATGCGATCAGACTCGCCGATGGCGCGGATTTTTTGCATGTCTTGCTCGGAAACGTTGCGCAAGCTCGGCATTAAATTCCATACGCCGTACGGGTGATCAGCACTATCTTTGGGATTGGCGTTGATTTCGGATCGCGCATCCAGACGAAATCCGGCCTTTGTCGCCAGCTTAATGACATAGTCCTCGCTCATATAGCCCGACTGTATTTGCCGTTCGAACGACGTACCGGGTTTTGCGCGATGATCGATTACACCGAGCACGCCGCCTGGTTTGAGTGCCGCATAGAATCCCCTGAACATTGATTCGGCCGTTCCTGCTTTCGCCCAGTTGTGAACGTTGCGAAACGTCAACACCATATCTGCCGAACCCTCGGGCGCAAACTCAGGCGATGCCCGATCGAAATACACGACTTTCACCTTTCCGAAATTGTCTGGCGAAGCTTCAAGTTTGGCGCGGTACCTGGTATCCATGCGCTTGAAGAAACCAGGTGAGTTAGAGGTTATTCGATAACTGGCGGCATAGAACATGCCTTCGTCGCGCAACACAGGCGCCAGAATCTCACTGTACCAACCGCCGCCCGGCGTAATTTCGACAACCGTCATATCCGGCTTCAAACCAAAAAACAGCAATGTTTCGCCAGGGTGTCGGTATTGGTTGCGCGCTTTGTTGGCATCGGAGCGATGGCTGCCATTCATCGCCTGATCGATGAGTGCCGCAACATCGGCGGCGGCAACGGTCGGCGCGCCGGCAACAATGGTCACAGCCACTACGATGCCACCAACCGTTTTCAACAATGCGTCAAACATTCTTTCTCCACTATTCGCTCCTGCCTCCATTCATCGACTCCTCTATGAATTGACTGTTCTATATATTGATTCATCCAGCTATTTGCTGACTTTTCCGTTTTCTGATGCTTCTACTGTGAAGGACTGCCAAGATATCTATCGAGCTTGCCACGCCATATCGGATGGCGTGGATCACTCTCCCAATTCTCAGTGGTATCTATCGCGTCACCGCAGATCACATTGACCGTACCTTCACCATGTCGCAAAAAAATGACAGCTTTGTAAGTTGCGCGCGCTATGGCTTCGCTATAGACAACGGTCTGAGATGTCGTCGCAGACCCGGCGGCGAGTTCCCTCAGAGCCGCTTTGCCTGGAAGACAATCGCCTAGCAAGTCGTTGGCACTGGTCAGCCCGCTTGCCTCGCCACGCAAAACATCTTCGACAAGAACCAGATTGCCATACGGCACGAATGCCACTTCAACGATTACGATGGCGTCGGCACGCTCCGCGAGTGCGCTAATCGCGGACTGGCCATGTGCCGTTGCAGACATCGTGATGATTAGCACCGTCAAGCACCAGCGCCAATTGTCGGATAAGACTTTTACAACAATTTCCAATTCAATGCTTCCTGCAAACCAATGCCTGAAGTCTAAACCGGAAACACACATCAATGCAGCCTCCGAAGCACGCAGCATTCCGTGCTTCTCAATAAACCGCATGATTTCTTCGAACCCGTCGTTTGTCTTCAAATTACTGAACACAAACTGTTTTTTACGCACATTCCCCAAAACAGGCTTGTTTTCTGTTTGACTCCATCGTATTGGGAAATTGAAGAAAGCGTGCGACTGGTGCTCTGTGCAAGGCCGCCGGGAGCCGCGTCGGTACTGGTATTTCAGTGCATGCTCAAAAATGAGACAGTTCAAACCTCCCCCGGTACAGCACCTGATTTGGTGAAATGTTCTTGGCAGAACCGTTATACTGTATATAATTACAGCTATCCGGAAAATGCCAATAATCTGAAGGAAAATCAATGGAACATCTCACCGCACGCCAGGCTGAAGTACTGCAACTGATCCGGGATTTCCTGCAATCAACCGGATTTCCGCCGACACGCGCTGATATTGCCCAGATCCTTGGTTTCAAATCCGCGAACGCGGCCGAAGATCATCTCAGAGCACTGGAACGCAAAGGTTACATAGAAATACTGCCCGGTGCTTCGCGCGGCATCCGGCTTGCCGAAGGCGCAGGGTTGCCGGTCATTGGACGCGTCGCCGCCGGCAGCCCGATTCTGGCTGAAGAACATATCCAGGACCGGATACAGATCGACCCCCAGCTATTCAAGCCCTACGCCGACTATCTTCTGAAAGTACGCGGCACCAGCATGCGCGACATCGGCATTCACGAAGGTGATTTGCTCGCGGTATATAGCACGCCCGAAGCACGATCCGGCCAGGTTGTAGTGGCCCGCATAAACAATGAGGTTACCGTAAAGCGCTTCCGGCGCCAGGGCAACCAGATTCAGCTACTGCCGGAAAATCCTGATTTCAAACCCATAAAGATAGATCCGAAGCGCGACCGCTTCGCGATCGAAGGGCTTGCGGTGGGGCTGATCCGCAACGGCAGGATTACCTGAGAAGCAGAATCACCTGAGAAGCAGAATCACCTGAGAAGCGGGCCCCCCAGGACCTGCAAGAAGATTTCACCACGAAATACGCACCAGCCATCTTCTCCGATAAACCATATTTTCTATTGATGTACACACACCGCCTGTTATGTCCGCTGCGCTCGATACCTTGTTCCACAATGCCACCATATGGCGTGGCAGCGAGCAGTCGCGTGCCGATTCTCCAGGCATCCCCTCAGGCTTCGCTGCATTTGATGAAAAACTCGGCGGCTGGCCGCTGGGTGCGCTGGTAGAGCTGATTCCGCAGCAAGAGGGTATCGGCGAATTTTCAATTCTGCTGCCAGCGCTGGCCCGGTTATCGAAAGATGAGCGCTGGGTTGCACTGATCAATCCGCCATATATTCCTTATGCACCGGCACTGGCTCATGCCGGGATCGATCTCGCCAAAGTAGTCGTGGTACGGGCTGCAGGCGCGACCAACATATTGTGGTCGATGGAGCAGACACTACGCTCGGGTGCATGTAGTGCAGTTCTTGGCTGGCCGACATCCATCAACGAGCGGGCAATCCGCCGATTGCAACTCGCGACCGAGGCCGGTCATGCACTTGGCGCCTACTTCACTCAACCAGGTGTGCTTGCGCGCACTTCACCCGTGCCCTACCGGCTACAAATCAACGGCACCATCGACGACATCCGTGTCGAAGTGCTCAAGCGCCGTGGCGGCGGGCTGACATCACCATTACATATACAAAATGCTGTGGCTGTGCCTGAACTTCCCTCGATTACCGATCGAGATATTCCTTCGCGCAGGCGTATCGCTTAATCCGCTGGTGGTTTCCAGCGGCGGTAACCGTCCACTGATAATCGCATGTGATGAGCGTGCGCAGGAGGCCGGCATCCGCAACGGCATGGCTTTGTCTGCAGCTCACGCACTTTCATCCGAAATCACAGTACGCACGCGCGATTCGGGGGCGGAGCAGCGCTGCCTCGAAGAGATCGCACTATGGGCATTACAGTTCACATCACAGATCAGTGTTTTGCCGCCCGCCTCGCTATTACTCGAAATCGGTGGAAGCCTGAGGCTGTTCGGTGGTCTGGATGCGCTGCGTAACCAGATAGGCGATTCTGCCGAACAGCTTGGCTTCGACACGCTAACCGCGGTGGCCCCCGCACCGCGCGGCGCATACTGGCTTGCTCATGCCGGACTGGCCGCCAGTGCCGAAGATAAGACAACACTGCGACATCATTTGAATCGCTTGCCAGTCGCGTGTATCGATGCCGACGCAGACACGTTCAAATCGCTGGAAAGAATGGGAATACGTACCATCGGCGAACTGGAACGTCTGCCACGTGACGCGCTGGTGCGGCGGTTCGGTCAGCGCCTGCTCGATCAACTCGATCGCGCATTCGGAATCCTGCCTGACCCACAACTGCCGTTCAGTCCACCTACCCGTTTTTCAGCGAGCCTGGCACTGCCTTCACCGGTGCATGAGGTAGAAGCGCTTCTTTTTGCCGCGCATCGCCTGATCCTGCAAATGACCGGCTACCTGTCTGCCAGCAATGCCGGCGTGATGCGACTGAAACTACGGTTGGAAAGCGAAGACACGAAAACGGTCGATACCATCGTTGCGCTTTCGGTCCCGAGCCGGGATCCAAAGCATCTCATCAACCTGCTGCGCGAACGTCTGTCACTGACCACCCTGCCCGGCCGTATCGAAGCGATCACGCTGGAAGCAATGGACATCGCGCAACTGGCGCCGCGCAACTTCTCCTTTTTCCCCGATGCGGTCCACACGCGCGAAGAACGCACCACCCTGGTTGAAAAACTGCGTGCACGGCTCGGCGATGATGCAGTGTGCGGCTTATCACTGTTTCCCGATGCACGGCCGGAACTGGCCTGGCGCGAAACCGAACCCGGCACCCTTGTGCAACCGGCCCCTCCTCTGCCGCGCCCGGTCTGGTTGCTACAGCACCCACGCCCGCTGAATCTGCACGAAGGACGACCCTGGCTCGATGGCCGCCTTCGCCTGCTCGATGGGCCCGAGCGCATCGAGTTCGGCTGGTGGGACGGATTGGATGTGATGCGCGATTACTTCATCGCGCGCAATACCAGTGGCGCGACGTTCTGGATTTACCGCGAACGCATGGTAGCGGGCGACTGGTTCCTGCACGGCATATTCTCATGACGGCATGTCAAAACTGAATGCGCCAATACTGATTGAACCAATACCAATTGAACCGATGCCCGATTACGCCGAACTGCATTGCATCAGTAACTTTACTTTTCTACGCGGTGCTTCACACCCGGAAGAACTGGCGCAATGTGCAGCCGAACTTGGTTACTCGGCACTGGCGATCACCGACGAATGCTCGGTCGCCGGTGTCGTTCGCGCACATGTCGCAGCGAAACAGGCTGGCCTCAAACTGCTGATCGGTTCGGAGTTTCGCCTTGATGACGGACTGCGCTTCGTACTTCTGGCGCAAGACCGGGAAGGATACGCAAACCTTTGCCAGTTGATCACCCTCGGCAGGCGCGCAGCCAGCAAGGGCAACTATCATTTGACACGTGACGATCTGGCACAAGGCGTTAGCAATTGTCTGGCGCTCTGGCTGCCGGACATGGCCACCGCAACCGCTTCGCTTGTTGCAGCTTCGCCCGATGCCGAATCGTTCGATATCGCCTCGTTCGATACAGTTCCAATCAATGCGGACGATTTCGATGAAAAGGCGGCAAGCTGGCTTGCCGGATGTTTTCCGGATCGTTTATGGATTGCGATAGAACGACTCGCGCGCAGCGGTGAGCGCGCACGACTTGGTGCGTTGCGCAAACTCGGTCAACGGCTCGCGTTGCCCTGCGTGGCAACCGGCGACGTGCACATGCACATACGCGAACGCCGCATGCTACAGGACACACTCACCGCAATCCGGTTCCGCAAGCCAGTCTCGAGAGTTGGATATGATCTGCACCGCAGTGGTGAACGACACCTGCGTCGCCGTGAAACCCTCGAACGTATTTACCCCCGCGAATTGCTCGCTGAATCCGTTCGCATTGCCCGGCGCTGCGATTTTTCGCTCGACAGCCTGCGCTATGAATATCCGGAAGAAATTGTTCCACCCGGCCAGGCGCCTTCACAGTATCTGCGGCAGTTGGTCGAAGCAGGGCTGGCCTGGCGATTTCCGTCCGGAATCACAACCAAAGTCCGCACGCTGATCGAGCACGAACTCACGTTGATCTCGGAACTGCACTACGAACCCTATTTCCTGACGGTCTATGACATCGTCAGATTCGCGCGTAACCAGGACATTCTCTGCCAGGGGCGTGGCAGCGCTGCCAATTCCGCCGTGTGCTACGCGCTTGGCATTACCGAAGTCGACCCGGCACGCATGGCAATGTTGTTCGAGCGCTTTATTTCAAAGGAACGCGATGAACCGCCCGACATCGACGTCGATTTCGAGCACGAACGGCGCGAAGAAGTCATCCAGTACATCTATAAAAAATACAGTCGTGAGCGCGCCGCACTTGCCGCCACCGTCGTCACCTATCGCGCCAAAAGTGCATTCCGCGACGTCGGCAAAGCACTCGGATTAAATCTCGAACAGGTTGAGCGCATTTCAAAAAACTTCGCCTGGTGGGATCAAAAAACACAACGCGCCGGACGTTTGAAAGAGGCTGGCTTTGACCCGGACTCACCGGTAATCGGCAGGCTGATCGCACTAACGGAAGCGTTGAGTGGTTTTCCGCGCCATTTGTCACAGCATGTCGGCGGGTTCGTGATATCGCGCGGACCGCTGTCGCAACTGGTTCCGGTGGAAAACGCCGCAATGAAAGATCGTTCAGTCATCCAGTGGGACAAGGACGATCTCGATGCGCTCGGCTTGCTGAAAATCGACATTCTTGCGCTCGGCATGCTGTCCGCGATACGCAGGGCTCTAGCACTGATAAGCCAGCTTCGCGGCACACCATTTGCGCTTGCAGATGTGCCGCCGGAAGATCCGAAAGTCTACGAGATGATCAAGAGTGCCGATACGATCGGCGTATTCCAGATCGAATCGCGTGCGCAGATGTCGATGCTGCCGCGACTCAGGCCAAAGTGTTTCTATGACCTGGTGATAGAAGTTGCCATTGTTCGGCCTGGCCCGATCCAGGGAGGCATGGTGCATCCTTATCTGCGCCGCCGCCAGGGAATCGATCCGGTCATCTATCCATCGGAAAAAGTCAGGGCGGTACTGGAACGCACACTCGGCGTGCCGATCTTCCAGGAACAGGTCATGCAACTGGCAGTCGTCGCAGCCGGATTTACGGCCGGAGAAGCGGATCATCTGCGCCGCTCGATGGCTGCCTGGCGAAGAAAAGGCGGCCTGCAACCATTCGAGGAAAAACTGATATCCGGCATGCGCGAGCGTGGCTACAGTGAAGCCTTCGCGAAACAGATCTTTCAGCAGATTCTCGGTTTTGGTGAATATGGCTTCCCGGAATCACATTCGGCCAGTTTTGCGTTGCTGGTGTACGTTTCGTGCTGGCTGAAACACCATGAACCAGCGGCATTCACCTGCGCGCTTCTCAACAGCCAACCGATGGGATTTTATGCCCCTTCGCAACTGGTGCAAGACGCACAACGCCACGGCGTCGAAGCCAGACCCGTCGACATCCTTGAAAGCGAATGGATGAGCACGCTGGAGCGAGAAGCAGGGGCCCCACTTCAGTGGGGATGCGCCCGCGGAAGCGTGCAAGTGGACGCAGAATCATTGCACACGCAGTCACGTATTCGAGAACCGCAAATATCGGCATCGACATTAACCACTGCCCCAGCCGACGCGGACACACTGGAGCGTGAAAACACACAAGTGGCTGCACCAATGCCCTCTACTCTTGTCGACAACGCGGACACGCTGGAGCAACCACAAGGCGACGCCAATTCTCAACCAGCGCTGCGTCTCGGCTTCAGAATGGTAAAAGGCCTTTCCAAAGCAGGCGCGCTACGCCTGATTGAAACACGTCAGCGCCTGCGCACAGAATCGGTCGAGGAACTGTTGCTTGCGGCAAAACTCTCACGTCGTGACATGGAATGCCTTGCCGCCGCAAACGCACTCGCCGCAACCACCGGCCATCGTCACAATGCCGCATGGACAGTAGCCGGGATCGAAGCACGTCCTCCGATACTGGCCAATGCGCCCATACGCGAACAACTGGTCGATCTGCCAGCACCCACCGAAGGTGAGAATGTCGTTGCCGATTATGCGAGCCTTGGGTTAACGCTCGGCAGGCATCCGCTCGCACTGCTGCGTCTGGAACTGCGCAAGCTCCGGATATTGACTGCGGTAGAAATCCGCCATATACCTCACGGCACTCAGGCACGTGTCGCCGGCATCGTCACCTGTCGCCAACGGCCAGGCACTGCGAGCGGCGTGGTTTTCGTCACACTCGAAGATGAAACCGGATTTATTAACGTGGTGGTCTGGGGCCGGTCGGCCACTGCCCAACGCCGCACATTGCTGGGTGCGCAGTTAATGGCTGTTCATGGGCATATCGAACGCGAGGGTGATGTCATTCATCTTGTGGCGGGCAAGCTCGTGGATTACACCCATCTGCTGAACGATCTGATTACCCGGTCGCGAAACTTTCATTGACAACGAGCCGCGTGTCGCAGACAAGGCGCGAACCACAGCGAGATGCCTTCGCACCTGGACAAACGTGGGCTTACGCACACCTACACGGTCGCATTTCCAAAAGGGCCCCAGTTCCGCGCTCCGGTGCGTACACCTCGCGAGGATTTGTAACAAGGTGTTGTAGGTCGGATTAGCGCAGCGTAATCCGACGTGATCCGGCAATGCCGGTTTCTTCAACTCCAATACGGTGCAATGCGCTGCGCTTATTGCACCCTACACGAGGTGGCAGCATTCCAAACGTGCCCCGATCAACGCACCCATCGGACGCGTATAGGGTCGACTCAAGCGCAGTTACTTCGCCCCGAACACTGGGGGCTCAAAGCCTCGTGCAAGAACCGCAAGTTGGTAGGGTATAAAAGGGGCGGCCTTCCTACCGTGTCACAATTCAACCTGGGAATCCGGGAAGGGATGAGATTCGCCTTACGGCCCGACCCACAATTTCAATCGAGGCACCCACGCACATGCAGTTCGAATTCGACACCGCGCCTGACCGACACGACAGTTCCAGTAGCAAGTGGGAAAAATACGGCAACCGCGATGTAATCCCACTGTGGGTTGCAGACATGGATTTCCGGACCGCGCCGTGCGTGATCGAAGCCTTGGCCGAGCGGGTTAGACACGGCATTTTTGGTTACACCCAGCCACCCGCAGCCCTGCCCGGTGCCGTTGCAAACATGTTGGCACGCGACTTCGGGTGGACGATCGATCCGGAGTGGATCGTCTGGATGCCCAGTCTCGTGGTGGGTTTGAACGTTGCCAGTCGCGCATTCGCAGCGCATGGCGAAGACATCGTGACGGCGACGCCGATCTATCCTCCCTTCCTGTCAGCGCCGCGTTACGCGGATCGCGTCGCAATCAAGGTGCCACTGGTGGAAGACAACGGCCGCTGGATATGGGACCTGGACGCACTGGAAAGTGCGATCACGCCGAAAACCCGCGCAATTCTGCTATGCAGTCCGCACAACCCGACCGGTCGCGTCTGGACGCGAGAGGAACTGACTTCTCTCGCCGCCTTGTGCGAACAACGGAACCTCGTTCTCGTATCCGATGAGATTCATTCCGGGCTTGTGCTTGACGAAGACAAGAAACACATTCCGATTGCAACTATTGGCAGTGCCGATGCGCACACCGTCACCTTGTTATCGGCCAGCAAGACATTCAACATTCCCGGGCTTGGTTGTGCATTCGCAATTGCTTCGAACCCTCGATTACGCGCGAAGCTGCAGAAGACCATGGCGGGGATCGTCCATCACATCGGTTCGCTTGGATTTTTTGCCACCCTCGCGGCTTACCAGCACGGAAAGCCGTGGCAACTGGCGCTGCTGGATTATCTGCGCGAAAATCGTGAACTGGTCGAGATGCGGCTGTTATCGATGCCCGGTATACGAACCTGGCATGTCGAAGCCACTTACCTTGCGTGGATAGATGCACGCGCGCTACCGGTCGCAAACCCCGTCGCGTTCTTCGAAGATGCTGGCGTCGGCCTGTACGACGGTTCTCTGTTCGACTCAACCGGTTTCCTGAGACTGAACTTCGCTTGCCCGAGAGAGCTCCTTGTGCGCGCCCTCGACCGCATGCAGGCGGCTGTCGACAAGCTATAGCAAGTGCTGTTTCGCACCTGTTGACCGGCACCCCGGGTGCCCCGATTTGCCCAGTTCGGTCACTAGCGCCTGTTATAGGCTGATCAGCCGTTTCGTAATAAGAAACCGGCCGGTGTCCACACCCGGCAAGCGATCCCGATAGGAATTCAAGCGCTGCCCAATTGCCGTTCGTCGGCCCGATCTTCATCGAATTTGAACGCTTTGTATGATAACTAAATATCATACAATCATATAGTTAATGCCTGTTGTGAAGAGATCACATGATGTATGTCGAACACGGAGCGTGGTGTGGCAAATGCCGCAAAACCCCCACGTACGAATATTGCTTTAAGGCATATCAACAGACGCATTTTCTCATTACTACTGGCAGACAAACATATGGAACGCTTCACCATCTCTCTGAGCGACGACCTCGCCCACCAGTTTGACGCCCTGTTGCGAAAGCGCGGTTATCAGAACCGCTCCGAAGCTGTCAGGGACATGCTGCGGAACGAACTCGCGACAGCAAGCATCGCCAACCATGAGGCGCCAAATTGCATTGCGGCTCTTTCCTATATATACAATCACAAGGCTCGGGATCTTGCCGAACGCATTGCTGAAATGCAGCATGCAAACCATGACATCGTAATCTCGGTCATGCACGTTCGCGTGGATCACGACAACTGCATGGAAACGCTGTTGCTAAAGGGTTCAACCACCGATATTACCGAGTTTGCCAATACGTTAATGGCAGAATCAGAGATCCGGCATGGGCACTTGAACCGCGTGCCTGTCGAAATGGACTCGGGCCATGTGCATTCGGACCGTCACGAAGCGCATTATCACGTGCACGCTCACCCTCGCAACTGAGGGCTGCAGATTCTGAACGACGCCGCAAGCTGATTTCCCGTTCGGGACGGCTTGCAAAACGACTCTGGGCCAGCGGCCTGGTCGGCACCTGAAAGTCGCAGCGGCAATGGAGACAAAGCGGTTCGTATGTGACCGCTTTCTCCCAGCACTTTCCGACATTCGCAACTTCTTGCTCCTGGATTGGTTCGCCAGAACCTGTCCGCGTGCCCGCCATTTCGAGATCTAACACCTGAGTCCGGCACGCTGCTCGTGTAGTGCTTCACTAGTGTTACCATTTTCCTGTATTCCGTAGTGGACCGGGTCCTTCACCTGCATCAAGGAAGAAAATGGCTGACCGCCGCCTGCTGTTCACTCCGGCGGCGTTGCACCGCGCAAAACCCAGGACTCAAATCGTGATAGCGCCGGTGCGCGCCTTTGCGGCGACCCAAGGTCTTCGCGACGATTTGGCATCTGTGCCATTTGGGGGGTCAACGCGAACCGCAGCGGGAGTAACTTGCAGTGAGGCTACTGCAGTTGCAAAACAAGCCCGCCCGACCCATCGTGACCCGGGTAAGGCGTACCGACAAATTGACCTGCAAACAAAATGGAAGCATCCATCATGACAGTCACGGGAATGAATCACTTTACGGTGTTGACGGATCAGCTCGAACAAACCGTCAATTTCTACAAGGACGTTCTGAAACTTGAGGACGGCTACCGGCCCCCACTGGATTTTCCCGGTGCCTGGTTGTATTCCGGCGGCGCCGCCGTGCTACATATTATTGCCGGGCGTCCGCTTCCTGAAGAACCCGCCGGTGTTCTGGATCACATGGCGTTCAGTGCCACAGGCCTGGCTTCCGTCGTGAAAAACCTGAGATCACGTGAAATCGAATACACGTTACGCCAACAGAAAGGATCGAACGTCTGGCAACTGTTTTGCTTCGATCCGAGCGGTGCGAAAGTCGAGCTTGATTTTGATGCGTCTGAAGCGTTGCCAGAATAACGCAGAGCAAGCCAAGGCTGTGCGATTGCGAATCGGCGGTTCAATGCAAGCGATGGGAAAGCCGGGTTATCTGGCTAGGCGAATGTGCATTCGCTAACGTCAGGCAATTGCCGGATCAGCCCGCACGGGTACTGGAAAAAACATAAGCCGCTCCGATAGGCCTGGCTATCCAATTCCTTCGCAACCCCACCCCGACATAAGCCAGGACTTCCACCTTCCCTGTGCGCTAGTCACACACAGGGCGATGTGCAAAGAACATAACGTTGCCAAACTCTTGTCCGCGGGCTCGTCTTGGGGACACCACTTGCGTGGCGAACTGAACATGGCTGGCCGCAAGGGAGGTGGCTGCTAGCCTTGTCAGAAATGTTAACGATACGCCGCGAACGTTTACGGAACGGCTTATGAAAACTGGCAGTTAAAGAAGAATTGCTAGTTTCGCGATTGCCTCGAAGGCCATATTTACCTGGTCCACAAAGCCGCTTCACGCAACCCGAAGTTAGTGAAGTTCGGAAGAAATATCAAATCTAACAAAACGTTAGGTTCTATTTACTGGTTACTTATCAATACCTTGCAAACGCCAAAATGAGACGCCAAAAAAAATAATCCAAAAAAACTTACATCAATAGAATTCAGCACGGCCTGCCGCACAATCCACTCTTCTCCGACTGCCGGGCCTGGAGGGTCGCAGCGCACTACTGCGTAGTCTGAAAGCCACGCCGTTCCGGAACGGTTGTAGAAACGCGCGCTTCCAATCATGCGCAAGCCTCGGCAGCCCATGCGCATACATGCGCGGCTGCAGGAACATCCCGGCTTGAGCAGCACGTCAGGACGCGATTAAACAACCGGTCCGGCGCAGCCTCGCATGCCAGGCTTCTTGTCCTGACAATCGCACCTCACTGGCTGACGTCGGCCCTTACAGCACAGCCAAAACCCGGTGAACTACCAGGCGTCCACCCGACAAGTCGCGTCATCACGTGGCCAGTAGTCATCGGGCAGTGAATCCAGGCAATCAATGCACGCGTAAAGACGACAGGCCCGGGCAGAGCGACTGCCGATGTTGGAGAACGTCGAATAAAGGCATGGGTCAAGTTACACTGGCAGCGCTCAGTGCAAACATCGCGTTCCAGGAGGCCAGCACAGTAACTGTTGGCACAATTAATTAGTCACAACCAATAAGAGGCCGTTTCGTGCGCAATTTCTTACCCGACGTCCGCCCCGAACCTGTCCATTACAAACGCGCTTCCCGCCAGCTCCTGGTGCGCGCAGTGATGTATTTGCTGTGACGAATATTCTGTGATGGATTTATTGTCGGTCGCTATCATCGTTGGTGGACTGTTTGCATATGCCCTGATCTCCGGAAGACTCAGCGGCACAATCATTACTGCCCCGCTCGTCTTTATCATTTTCGGGTTTGTGATAGGTCCCGGCGGCTTCAACGTTGCAAAAGTCGATGTTGACCACGCGGCAATTCACCTGATCGCTGAATTCACATTGATACTGGTGTTGTTCATTGACGCGTCACGTATTGACCTAAGAGCTGTACAGCGCGATCACAATCTGCCTGCCCGCATGTTGATCATCGGACTGCCGCTGACAATTGTGGCCGGCACCATCGTTGCCTCGCTGATGTTTCCGGCGTTTTCGTTCTGGGAAACCGCGTTGCTGGCGGCACTGCTCGCCCCAACCGACGCCGCGCTTGGTCAGGCGGTGCTGTCTGCGAAAGTGGTGCCAGTTCGAATTCGTCAGGCGATCAATATAGAGAGCGGTCTGAACGATGGCATTGCACTTCCGGCGGTGCTGCTGTTCGCCGCGCTCGCAAGTGCCGAGCATGGCACGTCGGACACAGGCGAGTGGTTCCGCTTCGTCGCGATGCAACTCACGCTCGGGCCATTGACAGGAGTCGTGGTCGGTTTCGCAGGTGCGCGAATGCTCGACTCTGCGGCCGAACATCGCTGGGCAAATACAGCGTTCCAGGGAATTGGTATTCTGTCGCTGGCGGTGATGACCTATGTGGTTGCGGAACTCATCGGTGGAAACGGTTTTATCGCCGCCTTTGTTGGTGGCGCGGTGTTCGGCAACACTGTCCGTCATCCCTGCACCTTTCTGTTCGAATTCATGGAAACTGAAGGCCAGTTACTCATGTTAATCACCTTTCTGTTTTTCGGCGCGGCCTTGTTGCCGGAAGGCATTGCGCACGCCACCCCGGCGTTCATCGCCTACGCCGTGCTCAGTCTGACAGTGATACGGATGATCCCGACTGCACTGTCACTTGTCGGCGCCGGATTGCGGCTACCAACGCAACTCTTCCTCGGCTGGTTCGGCCCACGGGGACTCGCATCGATATTGTTTGTGCTACTCATTCTCGACAAGTCCGAGATGGTTCATCGCGAGGCGTTACTGACCATCACGATCATTACCGTCGCATTGAGCGCGTTAGTGCACGGTGTCAGTGCTGCGCCGCTTGCAAAGCGATACGGGCGCATGGCAGCGGACATGGGCGAGTGCGAAGAGAACAGGCCTGTTGCCGAGATGCCACTCCGAGAGGGCCGCACTGCAATTGGCAACGACTGAGACTAACAACAGCTGCAATTAACAACGACGGACACAGGATCTTTTAATCATGAACAAACTAGCTATTAAGGACTGGGACGACCTTCAGGACCGCGCCCCGGTCCACGCCCTGGTCGCGAACGTTGATCTGGTAGTCGTACGCTTCGATGACTCAGTAAATGTACTGTACGGGCGTTGCGCGCATCGCGGTGCATTGATGGCAGACGGCCATGTGGATGGCGACAACCTGATCTGCGGCGTGCACGGCTGGGACTATCGGGTCGACACCGGCATCAGTGAATATAACAACAGCGAAACCCTGCAGAAGTTCAGCGCCTGGCTGGAAGACGGGAAAGTGTACGTCGATGCTGACGAGATCGCCGCCTGGGCAAAAGAACATCCACAGCCTTATCAACGTGACGCTTATCAGGGCGCCTACCAGGACCCGACCGGTACGGTGGACGAACCGCACGTCAAACTCATTCGCCAACTCGCTGACGAAGGATTAAGCAGGCTCGGCCACCACGGTCCGGCGGCTGCCATGGGGGTGCCACGAGACAGCTTGCCGAAATGGGACGATCTGCAGTTTGTGGTCGGCCAGTTGCACAAGTTGCCACTCCTTGATGAAGAATCGGTTGGCACAGAACTGGTCATTGGTCCGAATGCAAAGAAACCGTTGCGTCTGGAGATTCCCTTGTTTGTGTCGGACATGAGTTTTGGTGCACTTTCAGAAGAAGCGAAAGTCGCGCTCGCAAAAGGTGCGCAAATCGCCGGAACCGGTATCTGTTCCGGTGAAGGTGGCATGTTGCCCGAAGAACAAGCGGCAAACAGGCGCTATTTCTACGAGCTCGCGTCCGCGCGTTTCGGATTCTCGTGGGACAAGGTACTCAAGACCCAGGCATTTCATTTCAAAGGCGGGCAAGGCGCCAAAACGGGCACCGGTGGACATCTCCCGGGAAACAAAGTCAAAGGCAAGATCGCGCAGGTTCGCGAATTGCCCGAGGGACAGACCGCTATATCACCTGCGCGATTTCCTGAATGGACGAGCCTGAGCCAGTTTCGCGATTTTGCAATAGAGGTACGTGAGAAAACAGGTGGCATTCCGGTTGGATTCAAACTGTCTGCCCAACACATTGAAAAAGACATTGATGCAGCTCTTGAAATCGGCGTCGATTACATCATCCTGGACGGCCGCGGTGGTGGCACCGGCGCTGCGCCACTGATATTCAGGGACAACATTTCCGTCCCCACCATTCCAGCCGTGGCCAGAGCACGTCGACACCTGGACACTTGCGACGCCTCAGGCATCACGCTGATTGCGACGGGGGGTCTCAGGCATCCGGCCGATTTTGCAAAGGCGTTGGCATTGGGTGCCGATGGTATCGCCGTGTCCAATGCCGCGATTCAGGCAATTGGATGCCTCGGCATGCGAGCCTGCCACACCAACAACTGCCCGGTTGGTATTGCCACCCAGAAACCGCATTTGCGAGCTCGGCTGCCAGTGGACATTGCGGCCGAAAGGCTCGCGCGCTTCTTCTCGTCCGCCGTTGAGCTGATGACCGTGCTGGCACGTGCCGCCGGGCATCGGCACCTCAGCGAATTCTCCATTGAAGACCTGACCACATTCAAGCCGGACATGGCGCAACTTACGGGTGTCGCCTACGGAGGCGTGGCCGAGACCAATTGAGATCCATAATGACGACGAAACGCAATTTTCCTGATCTGAATCCCGATGCCATTGCCGGAACACGCGATACGCTCCACACCTACTCGCTTGTGATGGGCGAATACCTGGCGGCTTACCGTCGCCGCCGCAAGCACTGGTGGCATTCAAGTCTTAGACCGTGCCTGGAAGGCCTGACGACCGGTGTGATTCACGCGCAAATCGACTTCGAACTGGAGTTGAATCTCCGGCATAGCCAGCTTCGCGCTCGCACCTGGAACGGCGCAGACCTGCGCGAGGAACTGCACGGACAACCAGCGACCGTTCTGGCACAGAACATAGGGGATTTTCTAAGTACCAACGGCCTCGACCGGGCGTTGATCCCGCAAAACGCCTCGCCTGTTGAGGAAGCAAATTCAGCTTACTCGGCCGAGGTTGCCGGCACGCTGGAATCTGCATGGCACGCAGTCAATGCCTGTATGCAAGAATTCCGTGCCGGCATTCGCGAAGAAACAAGTCCTGTTCAGCTTTGGCCGCATCATTTTGACCTTGCCCTCATGTGGCTGCCAGGTGAAAAGATTCCCGACCAGGACCCTGACGATGAAGAGAACGCCGACAAGCAAATGAACTTCGGATTCACACTAGGCGACGCGGGTATTCCAGAACCCTATTTCTATGTGACTGCGCACCCCCTCCCCGTCGCATTCTCGAAACTACCATTACCCAAGGGCACGACGTGGCACACCGAAGGCTTTAGCGGCGCCGTACTTCCGTATCGATCACTCCTGCAGAATTCCGATCCCGGCGGCTACTTGTTGGAGCTGTGGAACGCACTATTGTCTGCAGGCCGCAAACACATGCTCACCAAAACAATCTGAGGGATCTGACAATGATCGAGAATGATCAACAAATGGTCTGGCACCGGGTCGCGGACACGGATGAACTCCCTTCAGGAAGAGTCAAGACGGTAACCGCCGGCACCCTCTCCATGGCGTTAACACACGTCGACGGGAAATTCACTGCGATGGACAATCGATGTCCGCATCAGGGCGGTCCGCTTGGTGAAGGTTCCATTGAAATCGGCGGCGACGGACAGTGTTGGCTGCGCTGTCCGTGGCATGGTTGGGATTTTGATCCAAAGACCGGTCTTCCTCCTGGAGGACACGAGGATTCGGGCCAGATACTGTACCCGGTTGACGTGCGTGCAGACGGTATTTATGTCGGCATCGAAGCCGAAGCACCGCATGCGACAACCGTCACCGACGTCATGGCCGAAACAATGACCAACTGGGGCGTGACGTCCGTATTTGGCATGGTCGGACACTCCAACCTCGGACTAGCCGATGCGCTTCGCCTGCAGGAACAACAAGGACGCTTGAAGTATTACGGTGTTCGGCATGAAGGCGCTGCTGCATTCGCGTGTTCCGGCTACGCGAAACTCACCGGCAAACCCGCTGCATGTTTGACCATCGCCGGACCCGGCGCGACCAACCTGATGACTGGCCTCTGGGATGCGAAAGTTGACCGGGCGCCGGTATTGGCGTTGACCGGGCAAGTCGACGTACAGGTTCTCGGGCCGGGCGCGTTTCAGGAAATTGATCTCGCTGCCGCATTTGCGCCCGTAGCCCGCTATAGCCAGACGGTGTTGCACACATCAAAGCACGCAGAACTGATGACACTGGCATGCAAAACCGCGCTGGTTGAACGCGATGTCGCACACCTTATTTTCCCCGATGACGTGCAAACCCTGCCAGCACAAGAATCGGCAAAAGCATCGAATCCCGACGGGCGGGTCGCGGCGCCAGGCATTTTGCCGGCGACTGACGTACTGAGGGACGCCGTATCGTTGACCAGCAAGTCAAAACGACCGATCGTGATCGTGGGCTATGGAGCACGTGACGCGATGGACGAAATCATTGCACTCGCCGAGCGCCTGAATGCGCCGGTACTCACAACGTTCAAGGCGAAAGGCCAGGTCGCCGATAATCACCCGCTGGCCGCAGGGGTACTGGGGCGTTCCGGGACGCCAGTAGCCAGTTGGTTCATGAACGAATGCGACCTCATTCTGGCATTTGGTTCATCATTCTCCAATCACACCGGCATCACGCCACAGCGACCAATCATCCAGGTTGATTTTGACCGCATGACGCTGGGGAAATTTCATGGCGTGACGGTACCGGTGTGGGCCGAGATCGGCGTCACGGCCAAACTCATAAACGCAGATATCACGGGTGCAACCGATTTTGTCGACCAACGGCCCGAGCTTGCCGAACGCTGGGCAATATGGCGTGACGAAAAGCGCAATCGACTCAAGGACGATCAAGGCAAGGGACTGAATTCTTCGCTGGTGTTCGAAGCGTTGAGCGCATCTGTTCCCGGTGACGCCATCATTGCGGTCGATGTAGGCAACAACACCTACTCCTTTGGTCGATATTTCGAGAGCGAGGGCCAACGGATTCTGATGTCGGGCTACCTCGGCTCGATCGGCTTTTCGTTTCCCGCAGCCATGGGTGCCTGGGCAGCCACACAGGACCAGGACGCGTATCGGGGTCGCAAAGTCGTCTCCGTAAGCGGCGACGGCGGCTTCGGCCAGTACATGGGAGATTTCAATACAGCGGTCAAATATGATATGGACATTACCCATGTGTTGCTCAATAACTCGGAACTGGGCAAAATTTCCAAGGAACAGCGCGCCGGCGAATGGCCCGTTTGGCAAACGCAATTGCACAACCCCGGTTTTGCCGCGTACGCGAAATTGTGTGGTGGCAAAGGCATTCGCGTCACCAAGGGCGAGCAATTGAAAGGTGCATTCAGTGAGGCGCTCTCACACCCAGGACCGGCTCTGGTCGAAATCATGACCGACGTCGATCTTATTTGACGATTAGATACCTGAAACGAATGTGATCGCTGCAGTTCTGGCAATCAGAGCCAGCTGATGCGCTACAGCGTTTTGCGCCGGCACGCGCTCCTCGTCCACTTTGGACGCGATCAATAACTGAAACAACTTTGTCGATCAGAAGGCATGAGGCACGCGGTCGCATTCGCACCCCGCAAATTTCGTGCTCATAATCCAACAATATCGTTGCTTCAATCACATATGGAGAATGGGCACTAATCGTGCTCGCAGTATTGCTACGACCGGTATTTCAGCAATACCCTGGCAACGCGTTCGAATATATCTGACGCGACAATGGCACCTGGCCAGATGTTAATAATGTGGCTCGTGTTGGTAGGTTTTACGCGAATTTGAGCGAGGTGAACTATGCGAACATCTCTTACATTTTTTGGAATCGCGCTAATGGTTTCGGCGAATGTTTTTGCGGCAGATGCTGCATTGCAATCGCGTCCATTGGAAGAATGTCGTGAAGGCGGCGATTTTATTCGCAATGCCGCATTGTCGCGTGACAACGGTATCTCTCGCGAATTTTTCATGTCCAGGCTTGCTGGTGATCTTGTAGCTATCCGCAGTTTCCCGCCGTACCTGCGCGGGTTCGTGCGTACTGAACAGGACGAGGCGCTGCTCACTGCCGCTGCCGCGAACGTGTTTGATGCACCGCAAATACCGAGACGACATGAAACTGAATTCGTAGATAATTGCATGCAATCACCTGCTTGGCGCCCTGAATCAGTCGAGATCGAGAGAGCCGTACACGACACAGTTTCAACGATGCGATAACTCGTAAGCGTTCGCCAACAGCGTGAACTTTGTTACTAACTGCCGGCTGATGTCCTGCAGGCACTTTCCGGCGTTAACGTAATCGAGAAACTGATTCAGTACTTCGGCGAAACGCGCTTCGTGCCCGTGATGGCTGGCCACAGGTATGAGCACGAGGTAGCCTTCGCCATCCGCTTCGTGCTGTACGCCCGGACACAGTCTTTGTAGTCCCAACAATGCGCGAGTGAGAACGTCATCATAGCCATCGCCGGGCCTGGTCGGAACAACGCGCAGGCGTGTCTTGAATCCGCTTGCCGGCCCCTGGTCAACAACAAGATCAGCATGCGTTCCGCGCAACACACAATAATGGGTGTCGCCGCCTCCTTCCGGAATAGCAAGATCCCAGATTGAATCGATTTCGACTGCCACAGTTCCCAGCCTGTACCTGATGTTTCCATTCCAAATATACCCACCAGCCTTGAGCAATCTGCCCACCCCCTGGGGTGAGCCAGGGCTGTCGCGTTGCCCTTCACTCGCTTGCCGAGCCTGTCCGTAACTGACGCGTTCTGTTCTTCAGCCAGTTCGACCCGCCCTGGCCGAGACACCCCACCTCACAGGCGCAAGAAACCCCCATCAACTACCCCGGGTACCCACCTCCCCCCACCCCCCTTCAGACGTCGGCACACCTATCTCCAATGAATTTGCCAAATCAGACTTGATGACTAGTAAACAGTCTGGGTAAGCCTGACACGTAAACATTGCGCTCTACGAGTTATGGTTTGGTGATCCACACGAGAGGTTGTTCGACAACGACCGACGAAGCGCCCGGAGGATTTCCTTTCGGGTGTTTTTCTTTTTCGGCGACGGGTTTTTAGCCTGCCCGGTATCTCGTTAGCGGACGTTCGAGAGTGCCTCTGAACTGGCGGAAACGAGCCCGAACCGGTCATTAACACGGCTGGTCGCGGCGGGCCTTCAGCGGCGACTAAACATCCTTCAGGATGGCGATTCGCTGCGCTTTGAGTGCGGACCGAATGCGGCGTACCATCGAGCCCGAGGGGGTTCAGGCGCATGGGAAAGGACGAAGGTGAACGCAGGTTAGCAGCGATCCTGAGCGCCGACGTGGCGGGCTATTCCAGATTGATGGGCGACGATGAGCGCGCCACGGTGCGCACGCTTACTGACTACCGCAAAGTTTTCAGTGACCACATCGAGCGACACAAGGGCCGCGTTGTCGATACCGCCGGCGACAGCGTTTTGGCAGTATTCGGCAGTGTTGTCGAGGCCGTTCAGTGCGCCGTCAACATGCAGTCCGAACTTGCAACGCGTAACAGTGCATTAACGCAAGACCGTCAAATGCACTTTCGCATCGGGATCAACCTGGGCGATGTGATCGAGCAAGACGATGGCACAATCTACGGCGACGGCGTGAATATCGCGGCCAGGCTGGAAAGTCTGGCGCGACCTGGCGGCATCACTGTATCTGGCACCGCGTTCGACCATGCGGAGAACAAGCTGTCGGTCGCATTCGAATTTACCGGTGAACAGGCGGTGAAGAACATCGCCAAGCCCGTGCGCGTGTATCGCCTGCTGCGAGAAGGCGAGTTTGGAAGCCGCTCCCAAAAGACAAACCCAGCGCGCCGGCGTGCTTTGGATACTGCAGTGGCGCTCGCCTTGCCTACTGGCCCATCGATCGCCGTGCTGCCGTTCGAGAATATGAGCGGTGATCCCGAGCAGGAGTATTTCAGCGACGGACTAACCGAGGACATCATCACCCGGTTGACTCGCTTTCCCGAGTTTTTTGTCATCGCCCGAAACTCGACCTCCCAATATAAGGGCCAGGCGGTTGACGTGCGCGAAGTCGGGCGGAATCTCGGTGCAAAATACGTCATCGAGGGCAGCGTGCGCAAATCTGGCGATAAGATCCGAGTGACGGTCCAGTTGCTTGAGGCCGAACATGGCACCCACGTGTGGGCCGAGACCTATGACCGTGATCTGACGGCGGCCAACATTTTTGAAATCCAGGACGAAATCACGAACAGTGTATCGGCGACGATTGCCGATGAGCGTGGGATCTTGTGGGACGCAGATCGCCGCGCTATACGAGACAAGCCAACGAACGATCTCGACGCTTATGAATGCGTTTTGCGAGCGGTTGCCTATTACGATTCCCATACACCTGATGCGCATCTCGAGGCCCGAAACTGCCTGGAGCGCGCCGTCGAAACCGACCCAAACTATGTCAGTGCTTGGAATTTTCTCGCCTTCATGTATCTGGAGGAAGAACGGTTTGGCTTTAACCCGCGTCCAAAATCATTGGAACGTGCATTGGCAGCGGCACGGCATGCTGCACAATTGGACAGCGATGATGCAAGTACGCACGAAGCACTTGCACTGGTCTATTATCATCAACACGATCTCGAACGATTTCGCGCAGAGGGCGAGCGAGCGGTCGCTCTCAATCCCAACAATGCTACGATTTTGGCCAATATTGGAGCCCAACTGGTGCAAATCGGCGAATTCCAAAACGGCTCAGAAATGATCAGGAAAGCCGCGGCTCTGAATCCGTACCATCCAGGCTGGTATTACTTACCGCTGACCTTTGCAGAGTATCAAGAAGGAAATTTCGACAAAGCTCTGGGCTACGCTTTAAAAATCAACTTGCCCGGCTTCTATTGGAACCAGGTTCATCTGGCCGTTGCGTATGGCCAGTTGGGTCGGCAGGAGGAAGGCCGGGCGGCGATAGACAAGCTGCTGGAACTCTATCCGGACTTTGCGAAAAACGCGTGGGACGAATATCGAAAATTCAATATTCCGGACACGTTGATCCGCCGCCACAATGACGGACTGCGCAAGGCCGGGCTAGACATTCCTGACGAGCCAGCGGCTGCCGACTAAAAGGCACATGAAAAAGCTGCGGGAAGAGCCGCGCAGGTCTCCTTTTGGCCGAGGCTGGCGAAACAGGTCTCTTCTTGAGTGACCGCTTTCGACGTGATTGCGATCAAAAAAATGTGGCACTGTCTGTAAGGTCTCATCAGTGCTCTCCCACCGGCGTCCCCAACGCCTTCAGTATCCCAACCAATGCACCAAACCCGCTGGCGAACACGCGGACCATGTCGTCGACCACTAGCGTGTCGTATCATCCCGTAAGACTTACGCTATCGCCACGCGATACTCGCCCGCAACCACCCCGTGTGCCGGCGATGGTGATCTAGAGCGCACCAAGAAATCGGAGCGCAGTACGTGTCTCGTTAGGTAAATAATTTGGCACCTTCTGTCATCGCAGTTCCGTTGCCGCTCACATACCATTCTCAATACAGAATCGAAGACTCAGGTGCAAACAAGAAGCTGCGACCCCCGTAGCTCTGCGAGTCGTTGCGGTACTGTGTGGAAATAGTCGCGGAGAAAAAAATGAAACGAACTATTCTGTTTATACTTTTATTCTGGTATCAGAATGTTTTTGCTGATTACTGGCCGGAAATGTGGGAAGGTCTGGAATACGATTCGGTAATAACGGTAGACCAACTACAAAAAAACGGTTGGCAATGTAGCGGAATATCAAAAAATCCGGAGGGATTTGACGGGCAGTGCGGTCCTTATGCGACTCCAAGAATCAGTATTTTCGGGGTTCAGATAGCTTCTAGTAGCGTGTTCCTCCGTGGTCGCAAGAGTGCAACCGTCAACATTGGGCTTCATGAAACTGCTCAAGAATATGTTCTTGAAAACTTAGCCCATGCCCTAGGTGCTCCGACGGGAGTAGAGCTACACGGTAATAATTGCGTCATAGAATGGCTAATTGGGACAAGGCAGTACACATTTTATGTTACCGACTTAAGAGGCGCCTACGCTAGGCTATATATAATTTTTCCACACCTTATTGACAATGATTTGTCGATCAAGGGTGTAGAAAAACATGGACAAGCACCTACAAAACTTTGCGCTAAATACGTCTCCATCGCTCAGGAAGAACAGAGGCAACAATTCGAGCCAAAAGAGGAGTCGGTACCTGAGACTTACCAGCAATCGGCTACCAGAGCAGTGATGCGCCACATGCGGTACCCACGTGTTGCGGTCATGCGCAATTGGCAAGGTACAACAGTGGTCGAAATAGAACTATCTGTGGACGGAGAAGTCATTCAGGTTGTGGTGGCAGAATCGAGTGGTTATAAAGTGCTCGACGACGCGGCTCTCAAGATGGTCAGGGGTTCATTGCCGTTGCCGGAGCCACCGCATGGTGTGCGCACGTTAACGGTTCCCGTCGCGTTCCGATTGTAGGCTGCAGCGCCGGTAAATTAGTCGGTGATTTCGCCCGCACTATCATCGCCTATGCGAACAGACAGCCTCAGGTCATTCACAATGAATCAAGCGATTGTTGTGCATCGGCACATTCTGAGAATTTCGATAGTACGGACCGGACGGTCTGTTGATTGACTGTTAGGCATTAAGAGACTACGTCAATGTCAGCACAACTAGGAAAGCCCACGCTCATTGTCGTTGGGCCGCTCATTTTCATACTTATAGTTGGTTGCAAATCCTCGGAGGAGACAGACCCTCAGGCCCTTCGCCAAGAGATAGCGCGCCTGAAATCAAAAATGGATCGGCTGGAAGACCGACAGTCCATTGTCACGACGCTTGCAAATAAAGGACACCCTGGTATCTGGGAACTCAATTGGAACGATACGAGAGAAATCTTTGAGCCACGCATCCTAAAACGGTATCCCCAGGGTCAAGCAACTCCGAAAAATATCATGAGCGCCCTTAACGGAATTCGTGCAGCGCCTGGCGTGGACTTCGTTGCACGGCGCGGGACAACTGTGTATTTGCGCATTAAGGACGCGGAAATGCTAACTCAAAGGATGGGCACCACGGGCGCGCGCACGTATCTGGGTTTTGTCACCATTTCCCTAACTTCTGCCCCTAGCGTAGATTTGGTCCACTTCGACTTTCTCCAAGGCGACCATGCAAATCCGGGGTTTTACTCCCAGGCTGCCTTTCTCTGGTGATCGTGAGTTTATGAACAGTGATCTGTTTGAAGGCAGTACATTGGTGCCAATCAATAATGGTAATCTCAAATAGGTTGCGGTTTCAACTGGTCGCAATCACAGCACTCGAATGACCGCTTTCAACATAGTTACGATCAAAACTGGCGCCACCTCTAAACTCTCGCCTCAGTTTTTCAGTGCGCCATCCCCGTAGCGTGTCCTCTAGTGCCCCACGTGCAACGCGAGCACACGGACAACCTCAGCGATCTCTTCTTTGGTTGCTTGCTCTAGTAGCTCGTCTGACGTGCCCAGGTAGGCAACAAATCTTTGGAAGTCATTTGTCATGATCGTGGTTTGATTCTAGGACGAGTTGGTCTATCTTAGAGTCTAAACTCACGCAATTGGCCTGTTAGCCTAGGGAGGGGCTGATAATGCTGTTCCGTGTGATCGTCGGCGCCATCTTCTTACTTGTCGGTTCATCCGTCGCGACAGCGCTCGAACCCGATAAAGTTTTCGCCAAAGTTTCCAAGAGTATCGTCATGGTGGGCGCTCAAGGTGCGTCGCCCGATGAAGTAGCTCTGGGAAGCGGTGTAGTCATAGCGCCCGGGGAGATTATTACAAATTGTCACGTTGTAGAGAACGCGCAGCAGATTGCCGTAGCGCGAGAGTCTTTCCGGTCCCTCGCGGTGCTTCGGTTCTCCGATCGAGAACGTGATTTGTGCCAATTGCGCGTAATTGACTCAACGGGGTTTACGCAAGCTGTCCGAGAGACTGTGGATTTCGATGCTCTGCGAGTGGGTCAAAAAGTTTACGCTATCGGTGCGCCGCAAGGGCTTGATCTTACGTTAAGTGATGGGCTCATATCCTCGATCAGATACACGGATTTCGGAAATTTCATTCAAACCACTGCTCCTGTTTCTCAAGGATCGAGCGGTGGAGGATTGTTCGACTCCAACGGAAAACTAGTTGGGATAATTACGTTCCTTATCGAGGGGGGGCAAAATCTAAACTTCGCGGTTCCTGCCGATTGGATCGCGGAATTGCCTTACCGTGTGACCGATCTTGTCAAACGGGAACAAAATCGATTGGCGGAAGAACGGCGGCTCGAAGAAGAGGAACGCAAACGCCAAGCAGTAATTGAGGAGGAGCAGAAGCGCCAACGCATCGCCGCGCAGGAACAGCTCAAGCGTGAGAGAGAACTCGCAGAAAAAGAACGTCAGGCGTACCTCGCAGAAGAACAGAGACGTAAAGAAGCACAGCTTCGTGCAGAGCGGGAACGGGTTCGACTGGAAAACACGCGGCGCGCTGCTGAAGAAGAAGAGAAGCGCCAGCTGGAAGAAGCGAGAGAGAAACTTTCTCGCGACTACGAAGATGGCCTTAGGGCTTTTAACCGAAGGGATTATGCGACGGCCCTTACGAAGTACGAAAAGGCTGCCCGGCAAGGGCATGTAACGGCGCAGTACTACTTGGGATTGATGTTCTATAACGGTAACGGCGTCGGCCGAGACCTAGACCTAGCGGCCTACTGGTACGGGAAGGCGGCTTTACAGGGAAACAAACTCGCCCAAGTCGCGCTGGACGAACTGCGAAAGCGAAGGGCAGAAGCCAGGCAAGAGAAGCGAGAGCGCATTGAGGAAGCTCGACGCCTTGCCGAGAAAAAGCGCCTGGAGGAGGAACAACTAAGGCGAAAACTTGCCAAGACACAGCGCCAAGCAGAGATGGCGCGCGCGCTTGAAAGGCTTCGTGTGGCGGAAGAGCAATGTCAGTACGAAGTGGAATCTTGCCGTCGCGAAGTTGAAAGAGCGAGGGCTGATGTCGAGCAACGACGCCGCGCGGAGGAAGAGCGCCAGCGCCAGGGAGCCATTCGGCTCGAAGCGCAGTTGCGCGAGGAGGAGGCGGAAGAACGACATCGAGCCGAGCAGTTGCGTGCGGAGGAGGAAGAGCGGCAACGGGTTGCCGAGCAAGAGCGGCAACAACGAGAGCGAGAAGTCGCCGAGCAAAAGCGCCAGGCGGAACGCGTGCGGCGCTCAAAGATCGAAGCTGAACGACAAGCGAAGCAACAGGCAGCCGCTGCGGCGCGCGCAGCCGAACAACAACTGGTTGACGATTACAAGGTGCGCATCAGTGCAAAAGTGCGCTCACGGGTGTTGATGCCACCAGATATCTCTGGTAACCCGGAAGCACTCTACGAAGTCGTCTTGCTGCCTGGTGGGGACGTATTGAGTGTCAAGTTGAAGAAATCCAGCGGCGTTCCTGCTTACGACACAGCAGTCGAAAAGGCGATCTGGGCGGCACAACCGCTGCCGGTGCCAAGCGCGGATCTTTTTCAGGATAATTTCAGGCGTTTTACCATGTCTTTCCATCCCAAGGAGTGATCCTCCATTCGCCGCCTCAGTGCTGCACTAATCGCGCTTGCGCTCTGCGGGAAGTTTTCGCCGCGTGCGTGAAACAAAGCCATGCGCCCGTGGATATCGTTGCATTCGAATTTCTACTGCAAACCAATTGCGAAACCGTAGCAGTGCACATCGCATTTGCCTACGCAATTGCATCTGACTACACAATTTCAGATGTCTAGGCAATTGCATCTGACTACCCCAGCACAACCGGCTTATGCAACCTGTGGGTCCTGATACATCGACGAACACTGCTTCGGGTTGATGCAACATAATCCAATGCGACCTCACCAACTGCGCTTCTTTTTTCTCCGAACTACGATACCGTCTTGTTGTGCCCAGCTTCGAATGCAAGCTCAGAACATTTTCGCAGTAGGTGTTATGGATCACGGTACTATCAGACCCATTGCGAGGCAGCATATTATTTTCAAGAGACATCAATCCCGCTCGAGCCGGGACGAGATCAGGACTCACGATACGCATTTGCACATCATGGAAGTGAATCGGAAGCACGCGAAGAGGATTGCATGACGAAGCTCGTGATTACGATACTGATCCTTATGGTTGCCGCGCTCGCCGCGTCGGCCGGATTCGTGTATTCCGGTGTTTACAACGTCGGCGCTGATATGCCACACGGTCACCTCATAGGCCGGTTGCTTTCCACGACCTCGCGGGCTTCAGTTCAACGACGTGCGACCGATATCGACGTGCCTGAGCTCAGTGACGACTCCCTCAGACTTGCGGGCGCAAACGATTTCAAGGCAATGTGCGCCGGGTGCCATGGCGCGCCCGGTCAGGAACCGCAAGCGATCGGACGCGGACTCAACCCAGCCCCTCCAGATCTTGCCGTATCGGCCGCGCGCATGACACCGGCGGAACTGTTCTGGGTCACCAAACACGGCATCAGGATGACCGGCATGCCAGCCTGGGGCGCAACCCATGATGACGACGCGTTGTGGCCTGTCGTCGCGTTCATGACGACACTTCCGCAACTCGACGCGGACGGCTACACGACGTTACTGAAAAAGGCCGACGGCATTGGCCATCACGCGACGGACGAAGGCGCGGCAGTGTCGGACGAAAAGCCCGCTCATGATCACAGCACTCATGATCACTAACACCACAGTCACGGTTGGTCTAGAACCAGGCGAATAACCCTAATTCGCTGCACTAATAGCACAGCGCTTGTTACGTATTGAATCATTTCAAATGAAAGCGCCCCGACTAAATGGCAAGAGTGCAGCCAATCATCGCAAGCACAATCCCGTAAGAAGCAGCGACGCGACAGTCGCGCGAATCACTCTCCGGCCGCGCTGGCGCGCCGAGCGGTGCGTCTGACCGTTCCCGGAGTTCTGTCCATAATTTTGCGGAACGTCTTGCGAAACGCCATTTCCGATCCATAGCCAACGCTCTCGGCGATACTGGCGACGGACAGATCAGTCGATTCAAGAAGGTACGCAGCCTCTTGCATTCGCCACTCCGCCAGATACCGCATAGGGGTCTTTCTGATCATCCGGGTGAATCTCTCGGAGAACACAGATCGACTCATGCCGACATGTGTGGCCAATCGATCTACGCTCCAATCAGCAGCGAAATCTGAATGAAGCGCATTGAGCGCGCGCCCGATCTTGGCGTCGGACAAAGCGCCCAGAAGACCGGTATGCGCGCCTTGATCGATCTGCGATCGAACGACCTGGATGAAAAGCAGGTAAGCAAGTTCGTTAACTGCTGCGCCGACTCCGGGTCTCGCTTGCTCCAACTCAGTGATCATCAGCTGGATCAGTAAATATGTCGTGTTCTGGCGAGCAGTTTCCTTCAGATCCAACACGATCGCGTCGGGCAACTCATCCAGCAATGGCCACGCGCCGGGATTGCGGAATTCGAAAAACCCGCAAAGCAACGTTGTCATCTGACCTTCGTGCACCACAGGAACGATATTGATTATGTCGGCCGGCGGACGTTCTGCACTACTCGAGATGCAATGCGGCGCATCGTGTGGGAAGACAACCAGATCGCCGCTGCCGAGCAAGCGTGGTTCAGTGGAATCGCTGGTGTGTAGCCAGCCACGACCGTCTTCGATCAGATGAAACGCCGCCTTTCGGCTTCCCGAGGTGTCCACACCCCATTCACCGCAGAACTCAGCGCGCAGAAAAATCTCGGCGTGCAGACCGAGTCTGGAAAATATCGAGCTCAGCGCGTCATCAAAGAGATTCATACGACTAGATATAAAAATGAGATTTCTAAGTATATAACGTCTGTTCGTTCAGACGTACCGTAACACTTCGAAAAAATCACCACCATGGAGGAACAGCAAATGAGACTGATCAATGCACTCACCACGGCGCTACTCGTGCCCATGCTTTTTGCCAACAATGCCGCTGCCGGCCTACCGGATCCTGGGATGGTGGTCGATTCCAGAAACACCGCGATTGTGATCACAGATCCCCAGAATGACTTTTTGAGCCCGGACGGCGTGACCTGGGGTGTTGTCGGTGAGAGCGTGACAGCCAACAACACGGTAGCCAACATCGAGGCTTTGTTAAAAGCGGCCAAACTCGGCGGATACGAAGTGTTTGTTTCGCCCCACTATTACTATCCAACCGATCATGGATGGAAGTTTGAAGGTGCACTCGAAGTGCTGATGCACAAGATCGGCATGTTCGATCGCCCCGGCCCATTGACGATCGAAGGCTTTGATGGCTCCGGCGCGGACTGGTTGCAAGACTACAAACCGTACATCAACGATGGAAAGACGATCGTGACCAGCCCCCACAAAATATATGGTCCCGAAACCAACGACCTGGTGCTTCAACTGCGCAAGCGCGGTATCGATCGCGTCATCCTCGCAGGCATGTCAGCCAACTTATGCACCGAGTCACATTTGCGCGAACTATTGGAGCAAGGCTTTGAAGTCGCAGTAGTCAGTGACGCAACGGCTGCCGCCAAAGTGCCGGAAGGCGACGGCTACACGGCCGCAATGATCAATTTCCGCTTCATCGCAAACGACGTCATTACGACCAAGGAAGCGGTAGAGGCTATTCGAGCAGGCAGTCACTAGAATCAGAAAACTGCCCGATCGCGACTAATCGCGTTGGGCATGACTTGAAGCAAAAAAGGGATTGCGTTCGCGCAATCCCTTTTTCTCGTCTGTTACTCGCAATCCAATGCGATTGATTCGGTCAGTGATTCCACCAGGGCAAATCAGAGTAAGACCGCACATCGATCTCATGGGTCCAGGCCGACCGATGTTGCTGGGACAGATGGAAGTAGGTATCCGCGATCTTCCCGGGAAGCACGAGCCCATCGTGCTCCATGCCACGGGTTTCCCTAAGCTCCTTGAATTTCTCGGGGCCCAGCATTTTGCCCAGGGTATCCGGCGCATCGACTGAGCCATCGATGAGGACATGAACGACGTGGATACCTTCTGGCGAAAACTCCGCATTGAGTGACTGGCAAAGCATGCGCCGCCCTCCCATCGCTGCCGCGTGCGCATGCTGGCCGCGGTTGCCACGCACGGCAGCCGTGGCAGAGGTCACCAGGATCGTTCCTTTCCCGCGCTTCGCCATGACCGGGCACACCACCGATGCAAGCCTGAACAATCCGAAAGTCGCCATGCGCCAGCACCGCTCAAACGCTTTGTAACTCGTGTCCGCCAGCGCCCTGTCGCCAATTTGGGCGCCAAGGTTATACACCACGACTTCTATCGGACCAACATCGGATTCGATCGCCGCCACCAGTTTTTCAATGCTGTCAGCCTCGACCGCGTTGAGCAGATACCCTGACGCCGAGCCGCCTTCGTGCTCTATGCTCTCGACCAGTTTTTGCAGTCCAGTCTCGTCAGTGCGCCGGCACACGCAGGCGTGGTATCCCTCTTGCGCGAAGCGTCGCGCGACATTTCCACCGATGCCTGCACCGGCACCTATCACCAAACAAACGGGTTTCATGATTTTCCCATCCCTCATAGCGTCCAACCCGGGATTATGCCGCTTGCCAACCGTTCTTGAAACGGTTCCAGGCACTCAGAGCACCCGCCGGAAGGAAAAAACCAAACGTTGATACTGTCGTGGCCGATCAGCCGAATCGACCGGTAATGTAATCCTCGGTCAACTGATGCCCCGGCCTGACAAAGATTTCATTCGTATCACCCACTTCGATGATGTCGCCGAGGTGAAAGAAAGCGGTCCGCCGCGATACCCTTGCCGCCTGCTGCATCGAATGGGTCACGATACAAATCGAATAATTCTCACTCAACTCGACCATCAGGTTTTCTATGACTGCAGTGGCGATCGGATCGAGCGCGGAACAAGGCTCGTCCATCAGGATCACCTCGGGTTGAACTGCAATGGCGCGCGCGATGCACAGGCGCTGCTGCTGACCCCCAGAGAGACCTGTGCCAGGTTCTTCAAGGCGATCCTTGACCTCTTTCCACAAACCCGCTTTCTGCAAGCTGGTAACGACGATTTCCTCCAGTTCCACTTTGCTGGCGGTAAGGCCGTGAATGCGCGGCCCGAACGCTACATTCTCAAAAATACTCTTCGGGAACGGATTGGGTTTCTGGAACACCATGCCCATGCGTGCACGCAGCGGTACGACGTCAATGTCCTTGCCATTGATATCCACTCCGTCGACGAGGATCTCGCCTTCAACCCGGCACCCGACGATGGTGTCATTCATGCGATTCAGGCAGCGCAGGAACGTGGTCTTGCCGCACCCTGAGGGACCAATCAGCGCCAGTATTTCATTGTGGCCCACGTCAATACTGACATCGTGTATCGCCTGCGCATCGCCGTAATACACGTTAACGTTGTTACAGCGGATGCGAGGGTTGTCCACTCTCACCTCACCCGCAGTCTCACGGCTATCGCGAGGTACAGTGACACGACGTCCCACTTCCACTCGGGTCTTCAGAACTGCTCCGTCCGGCGGGTTCTCTGTCGTTGCACTACTCATTGCACATGGGCCTCAGCTTTCATATACATTCGGATGTTACCAGCGACGCTCGAACCGTTTACGCAAAAATACGGCGAGCGCATTCATCATGATCAGGAAACACAGGAGCACCAGGATCGCGGCGGAGGTGCGCTCGACAAACGCTCGCTCAGGGCTATCTGCCCAAAGGAAAATCTGCACTGGTAATACGGTGGCGGGGTCGAAGATGCCCTGCGGAATATCGACGATAAAAGCGACCATGCCAATCATCAGGAGCGGAGCGGTCTCGCCCAGTGCCTGAGCCATACCGATAATTGTTCCGGTGAGCATGCCTGGCATCGCCAGCGGTAGCACATGCGCTGTTACGGTCTGCAGTCGCGAAGCGCCCACGCCGAGCGCGGCCTCGCGAATCGAGGGTGGTACGGACTTGAGCGCGGCGCGACTGGCAATGATGATAGTCGGCAAAGTCATCAGCGTCAGCACAAGCCCGCCCACCAGGGGTACCGAGCGCGGCAATCCGAATAAATTGATGAACACGGCAAGACCCAACAAGCCAAATACAATCGACGGCACGGCTGCCAGATTGTTTATGTTTACTTCGATAATGTCAGTCCAGCGGTTCTGTGGTGCGAACTCCTCAAGGTAGACCGCGGCGGCCACGCCCAACGGGAAAGAAAGGAGCAGCGTAACAAGGAGCGTGTAGAAAGAGCCGACCGCCGCGCCCCAGATGCCCGCGCTCTCCGCTTCTCGCGAATCGCCCTTGGTAAAGAAATCAACGTTGAATTTCTTTTTCAATCGACCGTCCGCTTCAAGCTGGTCAAGCCACACCAGCTGTTTGTCCGATAGGCGGCGCGATTCCTGCGGACCACTGCGTTCGATGTGCCCCTTCATCAGCATGTCTACATCATCGTCGGCGGGCACCCATAGCGTGAGCCTCTTGCCCACAAGGTCAGGATCATCCATAACCATTTGCCGCAGATCGTAAGTGCCGCCCCGCCCGACCAGGCCGTTTAGCGCCCGTCGGTCGCGCCTCGATTTGGCATCAGGAAAAAGCTCGCGCAGGCTTGACCTGAAAATCGCAGCATAGTCAGCGCTCGACAATGTATCGACATCCCGCTTGCCTTCCGGGTCCAGCAATCCCTCATCAAGGTAAACCTCCAGCTTGATCTGGGTCTGCACAAAAGCAGTGTAGGCATTGCCGACGATGGTGATAAACAGGATCGCGAGGAAAGCCAGGCCAGCGGTAACAGCGAGCAAGCCGTACGCCTTGAAGCGGAACTCGGCGGCTTTGCGTTTTGCGAGGCCAGCCTGAATAATCTCAATCGGCTTGCGGGTATCTTTGACTGGCAATTCCGTGGATTCCATGTCGGTCTACTCGTACTGTTCCCGGTACTTGCGCACAATGTACAAGGCTATGATGTTGAGGCACAGGGTCACCACGAACAGGACCAGGCCCAGCGCAAAGGCGGCCAGCGTTTTAGGCGAATCGAATTCCTGATCACCTACCAGCAGAGTCACGATCTGCACCGTCACCGTGGTCACCGCTTCCAGCGGGTTCGCGGTGAGGTTGGCAGCAAGGCCGGCCGCCATCACGACGATCATCGTTTCACCTATTGCGCGGGAGACTGCGAGCAGGACGCCACCTACGATTCCGGGAAGCGCTGCCGGGATAATCACCCTTATGATCGTTTCCGAACGCGTTGCGCCGATGCCGTAGGACGCATCGCGCATGGCCTGCGGCACTGCATTTATGACGTCATCCGAAAGCGAAGAGACAAACGGGATGATCATGATTCCCATCACCAGACCCGCGGCAAGGGCACTCTCCGACGCGACGTCAAGTCCGAGAAAACCGCCAGTTTCGCGGATGAAAGGTGCCACTGTCAGAGCGGCAAAAAATCCATAGACAACAGTAGGCACCCCCGCCAGGATCTCGAGTAAGGGTTTAGCCACCGCGCGAAATCGAAAATTGGCGTACTCCGATAAATAGATAGCAGACATTAGCCCGATCGGCACGGCCACCAGCATGGCTATAAATGCAATCAGCATGGTGCCGGCGAACAACGGCACTGCGCCAAATGCACCAGATGAGCCCACCTGATCGGAGCGTATCGCCGTTTGCGGGCTCCACTCCGTGCCGAACAGGAAATCTGTAATCGGAACAGCTTGAAAAAACCGGATCGACTCGAACAACACCGAAAGAACGATTCCCACAGTCGTCAACACCGCGATCGTGGAACTCGTTAGCAGCAGGCCGGTAATGATCCCTTCAACCGCATTTCGTGCCTTGAGCTGCGGCTTGATCTTTCTCAGGGCAAATGCGCTGGCACCAAGGGCCAATGCCACAGCAAAGCCAGACAGGGCTCCGTGACTTGTGCTCTGAAGTTGCTTGTAGTGCTCCGCTGCCGCCAGGATGACCGGATCGGGCTCGCCATATATGCTTCCGCTGACGATGTTCTCAATCTCGTTGATGACAAGCGTGATTCGCTGCGGCCCCTGATCGATGAGCTCCGCAGGCAGCCCGGCAATAACGAGATTGGTAATGATGCCGCCCTCAAAAGACAGCCAGGCTGCGGCGACCAGCAGCGCCGGAAGACCACACCACAGCGCGACGTACAAGCCGTTGTAGCCGGGCAGCGAATGTAACTCCCGAACGTTGCCCCCGACCACCGACATTGCCCGCCGCTGTCCGACGTAATAGGCAATGGACGACAACACCAGCAAGAAGAAGATCAATTTAGTCACGAGTATCGATCCAGGCCAGTCGCTGACAGTGAATAAAGGCTACAGGAAAATACAGGGGCAACCGAGTACCTGGCCGCCCTGACGGCGGAGAAACTAAAACCCCTCACCTGCTTATTTCATCGCCTGAAGATTTTTCGTCGACTGCACAAACTTTTTGCGCTCGGCGGCAGGCATGGGTATGAGCCCACGATCAGCCAGATAGCCATACTCACCCCAGGCTTTTTCACTGGTGAACTCGGCCAGGTATTCCGAAACCCCCGGAATGGTGCCAACGTGGGCTTTCTTGACATAGAAAAACAGCGGTCGCGATATCGGGTAACTACCATCAGCGATAGACTCGAACGTGGGATCTACGCCGTCGATCGCAGAACCCTGGACCTTATCCGTGTTCTGATCCAGAAAACTGAATCCGAATACCCCCAGTGCGTTCGGATTGGCGATCAACTTCTGAACGATCAGGTTGTCATTTTCGCCCGCCTCCACATAACCGCCGTCCTCGCGCACGGTGTGGCAGATGCGCTTGAACTCATTCTTGTTGGTTTTCTTCATCGCCTTGATCCAGTCGACCTGCTTGCAACCGCCCTCCATTACGAGTTCTGTAAAAGCGTCGCGGGTACCGGAGGTTGGCGGCGGACCAAGCACTTCTATTTTGGTGTTCGGCAAACTGCGATTGACATCACGCCAGGTCTTGTAGGGATTGGCAACCACACGCTTTGCGCCCTTTGGGTCCGGCACTTCCTTGGCCAAACCCAGATACAAATCCTTGATCGAGATACTCACCTTTTTCGTCTTCCGTGAACTGGCAACGGCAATGCCGTCGTAACCAATTTTTACCTCGATGATTTCGTTCACGCCATTCTTTTTGCAGCTCTTGACCTCGCTCGACTTGATAGCGCGCGATGAATTAGTGATGTCCGGATGCTTCACGCCAACACCGGCGCAGAACAGCTTGATGCCACCACCGGAGCCGGTCGATTCGATTTTCGGTGTTTTGTATCTCGTTGTCTTACCGAAGTTTTCCGCGACGACGGTTGCGAACGGATAAACCGTCGAGGAACCAACGATGTTGATATAGTCTCGCGCTGACGCAGAACCGGCAGTGCCGAATGCAACAGCGGCCGTCAAGCCGAGCAATCGGAAAGAAAGTCGTTTCGATAAAAGCATGCACTCCTCCAGGGACTCGCGAAAATGAATTGTCAATTGCACTCTTTTCGAAGGCGGAGTTATAGCCGATAGATGTTACAAGGAGGTTACGAACGTCACTTTAGTGACGACAGATGTACTTCGCTCGCGCCGGGATTTCCAAGCAGGCTTCAATTCAGCGCGGCGTATTGCCGATTCGCCTGCCGGTGCAGCACTATGCGCACTTGGGAGTCAATTCCTTGACCGCCACCGATTACGTGGCAGGGCAGACTCCTGATCTTGATAGCAGCATGAGTCTTTCGGTTCATTTGGGGGCAACGCCGCCGCATCAAGTACATATGATTCAGCCTATTCAATAAAGAGGAAGAACGTGGACGAAACCACTGTAAAAGCGATCCGAATTCACGAAACAGGCGGTCCCGATGCAATGCGATGGGAGGACGTGTCAGTTGGCGCTCCGCAAGCGGGCCAGGTGCGCCTTCGCCATACAGCGGTCGGTCTGAACTATATTGACGTCCAGCAACGAGCCGGCGGCTATCCGTTAAAAGGCCTGCCCGTCGTACTGGGAATGGAAGGCGCTGGCGTGATTGACACCGTCGGGCCCAGTGTTACCGGGTTCAAGGCAGGCGATCGCGTTTCCTATTGCATGGAGCGTGGCAGCTATTCCGAGCAACGCGTTATCGATGCTAAATGGCTTATCAAGCTGGATGACAAAACTACCGAGGAAATCGCCGCGGCATCAACACTGCAAGGGCTGACCGCGCAGTACCTGGTTCGCCAGCTCTATCCGGTCAAATCAGGAGATACGGTGCTGGTACAAGCCGCTGCCGGTGGCGTTGGACTGCTGCTCTGCCAATGGGCGAAGCATCTTGGCGCGACCGTAATCGGCACAGTTGGCAGCAAAGAAAAAGCCGCACTTGCGCAGTCGCACGGGTGCGACCACGTAATACTTTACCGTGACATCGATTTCAGCGAAGCCGTGCTTGACCTCACCCGCGGAAAAGGCGTCAACGTCGTCTATGACGCCGTCGGAAAGGATACATTTGATAAAGGCATCGCTGTGCTGGCCGAACGTGGCTGGATGGTTTCCTATGGCCAGTCCTCAGGGCCAGCCCCGCTGCTGAATGTTGCCCGCCTCGCGATGAAAGCGCAGAACGTAACACGCGGCGGCCTAATGTATTTCGTGAAGGATCCCGACGTCCGCGCGCGCAACGCAGCAGAACTCTTCGGCTTGATCGCCGACGGCGTTCTGAAAGTCGAAATCAATCAGCGTTACAAGTTAAGCGATGCCGCTCAGGCCCATGCCGACCTGGAAGCGCGGAAGACTACAGGTTCAACAATTCTGGTGCCGTAGCCTGCTGGGCGTCTTCCCGGTGCGTGGTTCGTTGTCGCAGCCATCTACTTCAACTTGGAGCCCTACTTTTACTTGCTGTACTCCAACAGCCAGGTGATGAGGTCCCCCTTCTCCTGCGGCGTACAATCCCGGTCGAGAAGATAGGTGCAGTTGAATCCGAACCACTTTTCCACCTTCGCCTCGCTGGTGAACCGCTCAGGATTCTCGGAGGGTGCAAAAGCGAGGATCTGCCGGCTCATTCTCAGCACGCCGTTTGGCCAACGGTTGAAGCCGCCATGGCAGGCCCGGCATGGAATCTCATCGTCGTGGGCGAAGGTCTCCTTGCGTGGGTCGTCGTGATGGCACGAGGCGCACGAAAGCTGCGACCCGTCGTCGACGCGATGCTGCGCAAAGTAGAAAGCGCGACCACGCTCGGCCGAGAAGCCGCTGAACCCGGGTTCGGCTTCGCGCGCCTGCGCGGCGTAGGTAGCGAGCAGATCATGCGGACCTGCGGCCCAACCACAGGCGCTCCAGAAAATGAATCCGAGCAGCACCAGTCGTGTCATGCCTTCTCCTCTCGGCGACCAACCGAGTATAACAACCTGCTGGCTAGTCACCCGGGCGCTACCTGTTGCGGAGAAAAGGGAGTGGATTCACATCAAAAGCACACCACCAAGAAGTGTGTTGGATTACTTCACAAAAACGGCTTGAGATGCAGTGTTTGGTGAATCGATTCGCGTACGGCATCGGGTACCCCTGCCTCGTCCGCAAAGGAACGCCACCGCGATACGGTTGCCTGAACTTCGTCAATGATTGCCTCGGCGCGGCCGCGCTTCATCGAAGCTACTTTGGCGCAAGCCTTGAAGTCATTCATGGTGAAGTTCTCGCGCTTGCCATTCATCGTCATCTGATGGCTGGCTGTCCATGCGCCCACAGGATTAAAACTGTAAGTCACATCAAAGGCCGGAGAAAGCGACCAGCTGCCTTTCTTGTCCATCAGGAAAGCAATGTTTTTGACATGATCGTCCTGATTGCGCGCCACGATATTGAAAACCATGCGTCGATATTGTTGCTCGATAGCTTGCATGGGCAGCTGTAGCTGCCGCATGACCAGCAGCGCTTGTTCGTAACTGTAGGCGCCCGCCATATTGAAATCATAGTGCGCAAGCGCGCCCAGTGACTGCATGTGTAGCTTCTCTCCCCCTGGGAGGCGATCAAAACGCCGCGTCATGAAATGCCGCCTGCCGCCTTCCTCGAACAGGCGGCATTCACTGATATCAATTCCGCACGTCTGCGCCATGAGGTAGTACGCATATTCGATAACGCCGTAGCCCTTCGGATCTTCAAGTTCCTTATCCTTGTTGCCGCTGACACCATCAAATTTCAGCATCCAGTATTCAAACCCGTCGCTGGCTTGTACCTGGCCTGATCGCACTTCATTGGTTTTGGGGTTCCATGCAATGACCGCCTTGGCCCTCGCGCCACCGGCGGATGTACCTACCCGCAAGATATCCCCTAGCGCTGCTGCTTTGTCTTCGTTCTCGAACGAAGCTTGCAGATTATTGCGATTCGTCAACACTTCGGAAGCGAGTTCAACCAGCTTGTCGACCTCGATGCGCGCTGTCTGCCGTGCTTTTTTAGGCCCCATTGCCGGGGCAAACTCAAGCGCCCCCATACCGCGCTCACCGGTGTAGCAAAGCCGCTCGACTGCGTTGAACGAATCCGGCTGGCGACCCTGCGATGCAAGCCAGGCATTGATCAACGCATTGCCAAATTTGTCGGGCAGGGAATCGGCCAGCATGCCGGGTAAACCCAGAAACGTCAGGCGGGAAAGTTCGGGAAATCGATACACGCGCCGCGAAAGCGGCATCACAATCGGCGCAACCTGAATGCCGCTTTGCGCGAATTGCACGTCGTATTCAAAGGCGGCGACGTCATCTCCTTCCAGCAGCGAAACTGCGCCGATGGTTCGTCCCCAAAGATTGACCTCGCCAAGCGTATTCAACCCTCGTCACCCCAACTCCACGACTCGCCTGAAGGTTTCCCGCTGCGTTTACCGGAAGCGCGCTGCCGTATCTTGCCTTTGCGCTGCAGAAGGTCCATTGGCCTCTGAACCGTTTCAGGCACCAGGCTATTCAGACCGGGCAAAGCCTCCAGTACTCGCAGCACACGAATCAGGCTGGCAAGCTGAGAAGAGTGCCCGGCCTCCATGCGCTCAAGGGTGCGCTTGGCAACACCCGCCTGCTGCGCCACCGCGGCCTGCGTCAATTGCATATCAACCCGGCGAGCCGCAATCCGCTCGCCAATCTCAGCAAGAACGGCATCATCTGTGAGCAAGGTAGTTATTTCCATAGCCTATATCTATATAGTCGTCACTTATTGCGAGAAACAAGCTAAATTTAGCATATCTCGCCGTTTATTACGAGATACGAATCCCCTTTCTATGTACATATCTCGCATAGTTTTACGAGTTATACCGTTATAACTGCCTCTTTCGCAATATTTTGCGAATTATTGATTTCATGAACAATGGCGCTGTGCCGACCCAGCAGGTGCTGAGCACGCACCCGCATACCATATCGGCCGGTTTGCTAATGGCGGAACTACCCCAGCAACGCACCTTCGGCAAAGACATGGCGTAGGTTCAATTCCCGCACTTTGGCACCGAGCAGATCGCGGATTCAGTGCATACCGTGGACAGAATATTCAGGCGCACGGAAAAACCCCAATGACAATTTCCGAGGAAATTGAAAGGTCGCCCGTGAATCACAGGAGCGCCGTACAGCGTAGATTCTCCCGGACCAGGCGAAGGCCAGAAAGGCGATTGCGGTGCAGTTGCGTGCAGCTGCCGTGAAGGTGTTACACGAGCAGATTGAAAAATACGCAACGCATGTATTCAGCTATCAGTAAAAGCGCATGAGTCAGGTCAATACAAAAGCCTGGCGAAAGGCATTAGTGAGAACTGGCATCGAGAATTCCGATGGCATGACTTCCGACACACCTGGGCAAGCTGGCACGTGCAGGCCGGAACGCCGTTACATATACTTCAGGAACTCGGCAGCTGGGCGTTTAGGAGATGTTACGCACCTACGCGCACTTGTCGACGGCGCTTATAGCCAAGCCCGAGTATCAAGTTTAAGACTCGCAACGTCGGAGGGTATGGCAACAATTTGGCTACGCGTCCAGAAATGAAAAAGGCCTGCATCGCTGCAAGCCTTTGATCATATATATTGGCACGCCCGGAGAGATTCGAACTCCCGACCCCCTGGTTCGTAGCCAGGTACTCTATCCAGCTGAGCTACGGGCGCATTGTATGGTGCATTCTGAGGCGCTTAATGCCTCCTCAATCAAGCAGCGCTTCGCGCTGCCGGTACTCGCCTCAACTCTTCGAGTCTCGGCCCCGGCCACTCGCCGGTAGGCGCGTGGCGTTCGTTCGGGCGAAAGCAGTGCTTTCGGTATTTCCGCCCTCACCTGCCAGAGCCGCTATCGCGAGAGGCGCGAATTATAGCAAAGCTTGCCGGGCAGAAATGGGCAACGGCGCGACCTGCGGCGACTTTTCATTTAAACTTGCGCGTTTTTTCGGGGACAGCTAGCCACTATGGCTTTGATCGTCCAAAAATTCGGTGGGACATCGGTTGGTTCGATAGAACGCATCCAGAACGTCGCCCGGCGCGTGGCGAAGTGGAAGAATGCCGGTCACGAGATCGTCGTTGTCGTCTCCGCTATGGCGGGAGAGACAAATCGGCTATTAGAACTCGCGCAATCGATACAACCTCGCCCCGACCCCCGCGAGCTCGATGTGGTAGCGTCGACCGGCGAACAGGTCACCATCGGCTTGCTGTCCATGGCGTTGATGAGCCTGGGTGTGAATGCACGGTCATACACCGGCAGCCAGATCAAAATGTTGACCGACAGCGCACATAACAAAGCGCGCATCCTCGAAATTGACGAACAGAATATTCGTGCCGAGCTAAATGCCGGTCGGGTCGTCGTCGTCGCAGGGTTTCAGGGTGTCGACGCAACCGGCAACATAACGACACTCGGCCGGGGTGGTTCTGATACTTCCGGGGTAGCGCTCGCTGCGGCGCTGAAGGCAGAAGAGTGCCAGATATATACAGATGTTGACGGGGTTTACACGACCGACCCACGCGTCGTGCCCGAAGCCCGGCGGCTTCATACCATCACTTTCGAGGAAATGCTGGAATTGGCAGGGCTCGGCTCGAAAGTCTTGCAGATTCGCGCTGTAGAGTTTGCCGGCAAATACCGGGTGCGCCTGCGCGTGTTATCGAGCCTTACAGAACCGGATTTGCCGCTAGAGGAAGAGGCCCAGTCCGGGACGCTGATCACTTTCGAGGAAGACGCAAATATGGAACAGGCGCTGGTCTCCGGAATCGCGTTCAATCGCGACGAAGCAAAAGTCACGATTCTTGGTGTGCCCGACCAACCGGGGATCGCCTTCGCGATACTCGACCCGATCGCCAAAGCCAACATTGAGGTTGACGTGATCGTGCAGAACGTCGGTAGCGAGGGTTTAACCGATTTCTCCTTCACGGTTCACCGCAACGATCTGAAACGGACGCTGGATCTGGTTAAGGAAGTCGCGAAAGAAATCAACGCGCGTGACGTAGTTGACGACGACAAGATCTGCAAGCTGGGCCTGGTTGGCGTGGGCATGCGCTCGCACGTGGGCGTGGCCAGCCAGATGTTCGAGGCACTGGCCTCAGAGAGCATCAATATTCAGATGGTCTCGACGTCAGAAATCAAGATTACAGTCGTCATCGACGAAAAATATATGGAGCTGGCAGTACGGGTTTTGCACAAGACCTTCGACCTGGAAGAGGCGGCTTGACGAATCACCGGGAAACACCGGTGTGCAACCCACATTGGCGGTTTGACCGGCATTTGTATAGCGACTATGCTTCCCGCCAATCGGATCAGGTAGCGCAGTGATTTGACGGATTGGAACCAAACGCAAACTATTACGACTGAAGAATGACCGGAGAGATGGCCGAGTGGCTGAAGGCGCTCCCCTGCTAAGGGAGTATGGGGTTTATAGCCCCATCGAGGGTTCGAATCCCTCTCTCTCCGCCAACCAAACACGGACCCCGACGGGTCCGTTTTTTTTGGTTGGCGGAGAGAGAGGGTGAGAAGCCTCGTGGTTCGACCAGCGAGCACTGCTCGCGCAGGACGCTGTCACGCAGTGGCGGCGGTCCCGGGACGCAGTCACGGGATGAACGGATCGCCCCAAGGCGAGACGTTCACAGTCCCTCTCTCGGAAATTTGCCACTCTCTTTGCTGGCTGGGAGTCCGTTCTTGTTTGGCAGAGAGAGTTGAGACCGCTCGTGGCCCGACCAGCGAGCACCGCTCCCGCAAGACGCTGTCACACAGTAACTACGGCATAACGCTGCGCGTCGCGAAAGCGTAAACTAAACGCTGCGACTCTTTAACAAGCCGAATATGTGTAATCGACGAGGTGACCCTGCATGAGTAACGTCGCATCGCCATTCAACTTCCAGCAGTGGATTGACGACCACCGGCATCTGCTCAAGCCACCGGTGTGCAACAAGCAGGTCTTCGAGCAGGACGATTTCATCGTTATGGTGGTGGGTGGTCCGAATGGCCGCCGGGACTTTCACTACGACGAAGGCCCTGAGCTTTTCTATCAGCTCGAAGGCGAGATGCTGCTAAAGACCATCCAGGACGAAAAACCGGTCGACTATCCCATCAAGGCGGGTGAGATCTTCCTGCTGCCTCCCAGGGTGCCGCACTCACCAGTGCGGTTCCAGAATTCCGTCGGGCTCGTAGTGGAGCGCAAGCGCTTACCGGAGGAGCAGGACGGGCTCATGTGGTTCTGCGAAAACTGTCACGACAAGCTTTACGAAGAATATTTTCACCTGACCAACATTGAAAAGGACTTCCTGCCGGTTTTCGATCGCTTTGTGGCGAGCGATGAGCTGCGTACGTGTAAGAACTGCGGCACCGTAATGCCGGCGTCAAACAATCTCTAGGAAGTGCCAGAGTGTCGCCCTCGCTCTGCATTTCACTTGTAATTCCAGAACGTCTGAAAAAGTCGTCATTAATTCCTGCTGGCCGAGGAATGTTGAAAGAGGATGTTGAATGCTGAAGATTGACATCCACACGCACATCCTTCCGGAGAACTGGCCGGATCTGCGCGAGAAGTACGGCTATGGTGGTTTCGTCAACCTTGATCACCACCGCTGCGGTTCCGCCCGCATGATGATTGACGGACAGTTTTTTCGCGAAGTTGAAGCCAATTGCTGGGACCCGGCAGTGCGTATCCGCGAGAGCCAGGACCATGATGTCGACGTACAGGTGCTGTCTACGGTACCGGTCATGTTCAGCTATTGGGCGAAACCTGATGACGCGCTGGATCTGTCGCGTTACCTGAACGACCATATCGCCGGCGTCGTCTCTGACTTCCCGAAGCGGTTTGTCGGCCTTGGCACCATTCCAATGCAATCGCCCGGGCTCGCAATAAGGGAACTTGAACGCTGCGTGCAGGAGCTGGGTTTGGCGGGCGTGCAGATCGGCTCTCATGTGAACGACTGGAACCTCGACCACGACGAACTGTTCGCTGTGTTCGAAGCGGCTCACCGTGTCGGCGCAGCTGTTTTCGTGCACCCGTGGGACATGATCGGCAAGGAAAAGATGCCGAAATACTGGTTGCCGTGGCTGGTCGGCATGCCGGCAGAGACGTCTCTCGCCATCTGTTCGCTCATCTTTGGCGGTGTGCTGGAACGCCTGCCGGGATTGCGCATTGCGTTCGCCCACGGCGGTGGCGCGTTCCCGGCGAGCATTGGCCGTATCGAGCACGGCTTCAATGTGCGTCCCGATCTGTGCGCCGTGGACAACAAGGTCAATCCTCGCGAGTATCTGGACAAAATTTACCTGGACACCCTGGTTCACGACCCGTTAATGCTTGACTACCTGCTCCAGCTCATGGGGCCGGAGCGGCTGGCACTCGGCAGTGACTACCCGTTTCCGCTGGGTGAACTGGAACCGGGTAAATTGATCGAGTCCACGATTAGCGACGAAGGCATACGAGCGCGGCTGCTGCACGGCACTGCGCTCGAGTGGCTGAACGTCGGCAAGGAACGGTTTATTTGATGGAGCTATTTTGATAGAGACAATATGATCGATCTCGGCATGGGCATTGCGGGAAGGGCCTGTCGTGTGGATTCTGGTGCGCCGAAGAACCACGCCATCCCGCTCCCATCCAACGAGCCGCCACCCAATTTCTTCGGCGCGCCTCTGACGCAATCGAACCCGCTGCAAGGTGACGTCTTCATCGGCGACACGCAGGAAGCCAGCACCCCCATCAAGATGATTTTTGTCGACGACCCGATCGGCAATCGACGCTACTTGTTGAACCTACAGTTGCGCGCGCTTCATTTGAACGCTGCGCCGTATCGCCCGTTCGTTTTTGCGCTCAACCCTGAATGATGACAAACACTGATTCCTACCGAAACGATCTGGATTTCGCCAGGCGGATGGACCGCGAAGATCCCCTCGCCCGCTTTCGGGACAAGTTCCACATTCCGGGAACAAGCGAAAACGTGCAGGAGATTTACCTGTGCGGGAACTCACTCGGCCTTCAGCCAAAGTCTGCCGGCGATTACGTCGCAGCGGAGCTGGACAAATGGCGGCGCCTCGGGGTCAAGGGGCACTTCGAAGGTGAATTTCCGTGGTTGCCGTACCACGAGTTTCTCGCGGAGTCGATGGCCGCGGTCGTCGGTGGCGAGCCCGGGGAAGTCGTCACGATGAATTCCCTTACCGCCAATCTCCATCTCATGATGGTGAGTTTTTATCGGCCGACCCGCACCCGGCACAAAATACTGATCGAGGACCACACCTTTCCATCCGATCGGTACGCAGTGGAATCCCAGATCAGATTTCACGGCTACCAACCGGAAGAGGCGTTGCTGCTACTCAAACCCCGTGCCGGTGAAACCTTGATCCGCGATGAGGATGTTCTCGACGTTCTGGAACGCGAAGGCGACTCCATCGCGCTGGTGATGCTCCCCGGTGTTCAGTACTACAGCGGGCAGGTTTTCGACATGGCGGAGATTACCCGGCTCGGCCAACGCAAAGGTTGCGTCGTCGGTTTCGACCTTGCCCACGCCGCCGGCAATATTTCACTCAACCTTCATGATTGGGGCGCGGATTTCGCCGTCTGGTGCACCTACAAGTACCTGAACTCGGGCCCCGGCTCGGTCGCGGGGTGTTTCGTTCACGAGCGCCACGCCGACAACGACGAATTGCCCCGCTTTGGTGGCTGGTGGGGGCATGACAAGAGCACCCGATTCGAAATGGGCCCGCAATTCAAACCGATCTCCGGCGCCGAAGGCTGGCAGTTGTCAAATCCACCGATCCTGTCCCTGGCTGCTATTCGTGCCGCCCTGGATGTATTCCGTGACGCCGGGTTCATGCCGCCACTGCGCGAGAAATCGCTGCGCCTGACCGGCTACCTGGAATGGCTGTTGGTCAAGGAACTCGGCGAGAGAATTGAAATCATCACACCGCACGATCCTGGCAGCCGAGGTGCACAGCTGTCGTTAATCGTGAAGACAAATCACTATTCCGGAAGACAGTTGTTCGACCACCTGGCAATGAGTGGCGTTACCGTTGACTGGCGCGAACCCAACGTAATTCGAGTGGCCCCTGCTCCGCTCTACAACAGCTTCGAGGACTGTTACAGATTCGCGCAGATATTCACAGAGTTCGATCAGAATCGAGCATCGGGGAAATAATGCGCATCCCTCTAGCGGTCGCAAGACAGTGACTGCGACAACGAACATCTGCATAGTCGGCGCCGGGCCAGTTGGTTCTCTCATGAGCATCCTGCTGGCCAGACGTGGTTTCAATGTAACTATCTACGAGCGTCGCCCCGATATGCGGCAAGTCGATATCCCGGCCGGGCGTTCCATCAATCTCGCACTGGCCAACCGGGGCATCAATGCGCTGGAGAAGGTTGGTCTGATGAACGAAATCAGCGGGCACCTTATTCCCATGCGCGGACGCATGATTCACGACGAAACCGGCAAAGTGAGTTTGCAAGCCTACGGCAACAAGGCAAATGAAGTCATTTACTCAGTCTCTCGTGGCGAGTTGAACAAGGTCTTGATGAACGCGGCCGAATCAGCAGGTGTGCGCATCGCATTCGATCTGCGCTGCGAACAACTCGACCTTGCACGAAAAACACTGTTGCTCGTTGACGAGAGGACTGGCGAGGCGTGCGAAGACAGCTTCGACGCAATCATCGGGGCAGACGGCGGTGGCTCGGCCATGCGCGAGGCTATTGATGCACTCACCGACGGTGAAGTGATGGAGGACATTCTCGGTCATGGGTACAAAGAATTAACCATTCCCTCGGATCCAAACGGCGAGTTTATGCTCGACCAGAATGCACTCCACATCTGGCCCCGTGGCGGCCACATGTTAATTGCGTTGCCGAATCCGGACGGCAGCTTCACCGCCACCCTCTTCCTGCCTAATTCAGGAAAAGAAAGCTTCGCCAGCTTGAATTCCGACGAATCTGTCGAGGCGTTTTTTAAGCAGCGTTTCCCCGACGCCGTATCGCTAATGACGAATCTGGCCGGCAACTTTCGCGACAATCCAACAGGCATGCTCGGAACAATTCGCTGCCATCCATGGCACTACCAGGGTGTCGCGCTGCTGATAGGCGATGCGGCCCACGCCATCGTCCCCTTTCACGGTCAGGGTATGAATGCCGGTTTCGAAGACTGCGTGGCCCTCGACGCGTGCATCGAACATTATGGTGCCGACTGGAGCACTGTTTTCGCTGAGTTCGAAGCCGAGCGCAAGCCAAACGCCGAAGCCATCGCTGACATGGCTTTGGAAAACTACGTCGAAATGAGGGACTCGGTGCGAGACCCGAAGTTCCTGCTCAGGAAAGAACTGGCGTGGAAACTGGAAGAACTTTACCCGGAATCGTTCATTCCGCGCTATTCCATGGTCATGTTTCACCAACTTCCGTACGCAGAAGCTTATCGGCGCGGAATCATTCAGACGGCAATACTGGAGGAATTGACCACCTCCGCAAGAACGCTCGACGAGGTCAATTTCGAACGAGCTGAACGACTGATAGAAGAACGGATCTTGTAGTCTGTAAGTGACGCACTACACCAGCGCGAGGAGCATTCAACAATGGCCGATGCCAAGCAAGCGATGAATTATGAAATTTACATCCAGCCACATCTGCTGCCCGAAGTTCGGCCGCGGCAAGACAGCGCCGATCCGGACGAGCAGTTCTTCATTCGCACCCATCAGGCATTCGAAATCTGGTTTGCACAGGCACTCGCGGAACTGGAACATGCGCGGACGCTGCTTGCCCAGCCGGCCCCCGACTACGTGCCCGAATCAGACATGCCGACAATAGAGCAGCACGTTCGGCGCGCGGCCGCAATTTTCGACCTCGTCAGCGCACATTTACCGCTACTGGAGACGCTAAAAACAACCAGCTTCTACAACTTCAGGAGGAGCCTGTTCGGAGCCAGCGGCACACAGTCTTATCGATTTCGGGAGCTCGAATGGCTGATGGGTCTGCTCGACAACGATCTTCTCGACTACACGCGACAAAAGCTGGATCTGGAGCAAAGTCTCGCCAATCCCGAGAAACTCGATAAATCGAAGGATGCGCGGCACGAAAAATCGAACAGTACGCAGCAATCCCAAGCGCCGGATTTGCCAAATCCAGTCGAGAAAGAATTCGACACACTTCAGAAATATCAGTCAAACTGGAACGCCAGGATAGATGCGAATCGGCAACTTGCGCCTCGGGAGTTTGCCGGAATGGCAGCGACGCGCGACGCCTTGCAACGACGCCTGCTCGATATTCAAAACAACGGATCACTGCGCGAACAGGTGTTCCAGTGGTTGGCAAGGTCGACATTTCCCGGACCCAATGGTGCGCGCCCAGCAACAAAGCACGGAGAGCTTTTCGCAGAACGATATGAAAAGGCGTATCTGAGTGCCCATGCGAGCGACTCACAGGTTCTGCGCGCGCTCCAGGGAATGGACTCTGCAGCAATCAAACGCGTCAATCGCGAAGCCCAGCTCCGCACCACATTCTTTCTCGACGCACCCCATCGTCGCGCGATTGTCTTTCTGTTGCAATTCTCTCACCTGCCACTGCTAGCGTGGCCGGCATCGCTCGTAGAGGCACTACTTGCACTGGACCAGGCGTTCGCCAACTGGCGAGACCGGCACATCGCGATGGTGTCGCGGGTTCTAGGCGGCGGACGGATTTCCACGCTCGGATCGGCCGGCTCCGGTTTACCGTACTTGCGTGGAACTGTTGCCAAGCGCGCCTTCCCGGAAATCTGGGATGCCCGTACTTTCATGCTCAGTCATGAAGAAGCCAAGGATATTTACACAGAGCGCGAACTCAGTTCCTACCGGTTTGTCCACGAACAACCGCAATAGCGACTGAGCGTAACTCGCTCATAAGCACGCTCCCGGACCGGTCGTCGCGCACTAGGATATTCGGACAATGTCATGACACGTTCGCAGTACGCAGGCACTAATATTCACGTCAAGCTGTGCAATGTCGGATTACATCCAAAGGGCTAATCCGACGCGATTCCGCCAACTGAAGCAATCATTCACGACAGTCAATGTCGGGTTACTCCCTGGGGTTAACCTGGCTTACCCGGCCGGAAATGGACCGTCGATCCACCCTGCTCTTCGTGAAATTTCCTGCCTTTTGTGAATGACGAAGGGTTGGATCGACCATCAGTCAACTGTCTCGCAAGACCAGTAACGACATTGGCATACTTCAGTCAAGATGCATTCGAATCACCCGTTTACTTCGCTTCAAACCTCGTAGTGATGAGCCGCACACCCCCTCGTTTATGGGTAAATACCGTGAATTTCAGAGGGAAATGGGCTTTCCGAGAATTCAGACATTGCCACCGTGTCTGTTCTCGTCATCGCGTCCGAAACTTGCACAATTCCTGACTTGATCCTTGTGAAGTCGTCTGCATTTCGGCGCACAAAGTTCAAATCGTCATGCAGCGAAGTGGCAAGATTCGCGTTCCGATAGTCGAAAAACTGACTCACCGAAGTGATAATAATTAAGACACGTAACGTATGCGTTAGCGAACAAATGTGCCGCTCCCAATTACTTTGGACGCTGTTTCCGTGACCAATTCAGGGCAAAAACTGACTACCCGAGCACTGCCGTTCATCGGGTGACCAGATCTCAACGGAAACACGCGCTAACACAGTGAAAAAACGGCCATCGACGAGACCCTATGTAGAAATTTCAGCAGGGCCAGAAATTGCTACTTAGCAGGTGATGGAAACCGATAAGGCACTGTTACTTCTTGCTAGCGTATTGTCCCAGGAGCGCTTTTCCGGGGCCGCAAACGCGTTCACCTCTGAACTCGCCGCTTTGATGCGTGTCGATGAGGTGGCTGTCGGTTTTGACGACAACGGCGGTGCAACGGTTGCTGCAATCTCACGCAGAGCAGATTTCAAGGGTGAATCAGAACTGGTTCAGGCGCTGTCGGCGGCCATGGACGAAGCGTTGATCCAGCGCAATACCGTGACTTTCCCCCCGGCTGACGGTAGTGCGCAAATCACACTGGCGCACGCAGAACTTGTTCGTTCCCAAGGCGTGTCCGCATTCACCGTTCCGATGGCAAACGAAGGCCGAATCTTCGGCGCCGTCACATTGCTGAGGATTGGCTCCGACGCTCTGACCGACGAGGAAATCGCCCTTTGTGAAAATGTCGTGTGCCTGGCCGGACCGATCCTGGAACTCAAGCGCAACGCCGAGAAACCCTGGCATCAGCGCATGGGCCAAAGTCTCACGAAATGCATCAAGACTCTTTTCGGTCCCGGACAGTGGCGGGTGAAAGGGTTGACCGCACTCTCTGCAGTCGTTCTCGCTTCGCTGACCTTGGTGCCTGTCGGATATCACGTTACTTCACCAGCGCGCCTTGAAGGTGCCGTGCAGGCTTCCCTCGTTGCACCGGTAGACGGTTTTCTGCGCCATGCGAACGTTCGGCCGGGGGACCGCGTCACGGCGAATCAGGTGCTAGCCGAGCTCAGTCAGGAAGACTTGCTTCTGGAGAGGCGCAAGTGGGAGAGCGCCCACGCCCAGCATGAGAATGCTGCACCCGCGGCACTCGCACGTGCAGACCGTGGCCAGTACATCATCGATCAGGCGAAGGCCGACGAGGCTCGTGCCGAAATGGATCTGATCGATGCGATGCTGGTACGCAGCCGGATTGTCGCACCATTCGAGGGCGTTCTTATCGAGGGTGATCTCACTCAATCACTCGGTGCACCGGTGCGGCGCGGCGACGTCCTGATGGTCATCGCACCCGCAGGTGAGTTTCGCCTGATCGCCGAAGTAGACGAACGCGATATCGCAGCCCTGGGTGCCGGCCAACTTGGCGAGCTTACTCTTGGCGCACTGACGGATCGCACTTTCGATTTCGTCGTCGAAAGAGTTACGCCCGTCGCCGAGGCGCGCGACGGACGCAATTACTTCGAAGTTGTCGCCCTGCTTGATTCAGACCAACCATCGCTTCAACCTGGCTTGCGCGGCATCGCCCGCATTAACGCCGGTGAGCGAACGCTCGCGTGGATCTGGACACACGGTGCCATTGACTGGCTGAGCGTGAAGCTCTGGTCCTGGGGATTCTAGGCAATGCCAGGCTCACTATTCAGCCCGTTGTGGTACCGGATCGCCGCCTTGCATCCGCAGATGCGTCCGGACGTTCGTGTACAACGCCAACAATACCGCGATCAGCGCTGGCATCTGTTGACCGGCACCGCAAGCGGCCGCACGTTCCGAATAAACGAGAAGGCCTACCAGTTCGTCGGCCGTTGCGACGGTCGGCATAGCGTTCAGGAAATCTGGGACGTGTTACTCGCCGAACTGGGAGATGACGCACCGACTCAGGATGAAGTGACGTCGGTGCTGAACCAACTCGACGAACACGGATTGCTAAGTTACGAGACAGTGCCCGACGCCGGCGCACTCGCCGATAGCGGCGATGCGCGCCGCAAACAACGCCGCAAAGCATTCGTCAATCCATTCGCGATGCGCGTGCCACTTGGAAATCCATCCGCGCTGCTGCGTCGCCTGGAATGGCTGGGGCCAGTAATCATAAATCCGGTGGCGCTGTGGATCTGGATCGCCGCCGTCGCTATCGGTGTCACGACTGCAATCGTGAACTGGCCCCAACTCGCAGCACAAGCTTCAGCGAACATGGGTAGTCCACGTTTTCTGCTGATCTCATGGCTATGTTATCCGGTCATAAAGTTGTTACACGAAATCGGGCACGGCCTCGCAGTACGCCGTTGGGGTGGCGAAGTGCACGAAGCCGGTTTCAGTTTGCTGGTGCTGATTCCCGCACCTTATGTCGATGCGTCGGCAAGCGCCGCGTTCAGGAACAGGCATCACCGTATTGTCGTTGGCGCCATCGGCATCATGGTGGAGTTGGCAATTGCAGCCATCGCTCTTGCAGTATGGATGAATGTACAGCCGGGGCTCATCCACGACATCGCCCTGGTCACCGCCTTCATTGCCAGCGTGTCAACACTGCTTTTCAATGGGAACCCGTTGTTGAGCTTTGACGGCTACTATGTCTTCAGCGACCTGATCGACGTGCCCAACCTCCGCTTGCGCAGTCAGAAACACTGGAATGACGCGATGTTGCGCTTGGCACAAGGCCCTCGTGCTGCGCAGCGCCCGCCGCGACTGGCGCGTGGAGAGAAAAAATGGCTGGTGCTGTACGCGCCTCTTTCCCTGGGCTACCGGATATTCATTTCCGCGGTGATATTGCTGTGGGTCGCGAGCCATTCTCTGCTACTCGCGGCGGCCGCGTCTGCATTCATGCTGAACATGTTGTTGATCAAGCCCGCCTGGGCCGCGATCAAACGGGTGCGCGCTGCAGCACCGACCCATGCCGCGCGTTGGCGCATCGGCGCAATCAGCGCAACGATATTCGTCGGACTCACCGCAACCGCGGTCGCACTTCCACTACCCCATCACACTGTAGCGCAGGGCGTCGTCTGGCTCCCGGAGCAAGCGCAGGTACGCGCAGGGATAGATGGTTTCGTTCGCAATGTGGCGGCACATGATGGTGATCAGGTGACATCTGGAGATCTATTGGTTGCAATGGAAGACCCGGAACTGATCGCCGAACGCAGCCGGTTGGAAAGCCGCCTCGAGTCGTTAAAGGTAGAGCAGTTCGATTCTTTACTGATCGACGGCGAAAAAGCGCGTCGCTTCGAAGAAGAAATTGCAAGCCTGCGCGAAGAACTACGACGTACCGAAGAGCGTGTGTCCCGACTCGAGTTACGCGCACAGGTCGACGGAATGCTGGTCATACCTCGACAGCAAGACCTGCCAAATACCTATGCACGCCAGGGCGTGGCCATTGGTTACGTGCTTGATCACGGCGAAGTTGGAATCCGTGTGGCAGTGCCGGAATACGATGCTTTGCTAGTGCAACGGTCCGCACATCAGATTGAAGTTCGCGTTGCAGATGCACCCCGACTGCCTTTGGAGGCGGTACTCATACGCGAAGTACCGGCGGCCACCACGCAATTGCCAAGCGCAGCACTTGGCGACCGCGGCGGCGGTTCGCTCGTTACTGACCCGTCAGACAGCGACGGATTGCGCGTGCTCGAACCAGTCATTCTGCTGGATCTGCAGTTGCCGGCAAGTCACCTGAAGAGAGTCGGCGCACGCGCCTGGGTACGCTTCGATCATGGATCGACACCACTTGCAGTGCGTTGGCATCGACGCTTGAAGCAGGTATTCCTGAAACACATCAGTCCGGAGCGCGCATGAAATCCGTAATTCTGCCCATACCCGGAATTGTGCTCGGCGCGTATCCAGAACGCTTCGAACAGCGCAAGGATGCACCACGTCGCGACGTTGAAGAGGCCAAAACCATACGGCATAGTGGCCGACACCTCCAGCGTCTGGCGGCGCGCGCGACCTCAATACTCACTGAAGTCGCCGAACTCGAACCGAGGGAAATCGCCTCCCGGCTACAACGCGTGCGCTCGGGTATGTTGTTGCACGGATTCGACCACGCACTCGTGGCCGAAGCATTCGCACTCATCGCACGCACCTGCTCCGACACGCTTGACAGACAGCCCTATGAAACGCAGCTGATGGCCGCCGGAATCATGCTCGATGGCCAACTTGCCGAGATGGCTACCGGCGAAGGAAAGACAATTGCCGCGGCAGTATGTGCAGCGACGGCAGCACTTGCCGGCGTACCCGTGCACGTGATGACCGCCAACGATTATCTGGTGGAACGTGATGCAGAAACGCTCTCGCCGCTTTATCACGCTCTCGGGCTGACTGTAGGCGCAGTCACTCAGAAAATGGACCCGGAAGCGCGTCGCCAGGCATATGCCTGTGACATCGCCTACAGCACGGCGAAAGAAATCGCGTTCGATTATCTTCGCGATCGCGTGGCCCGCGGGCGCCAGCGCGATGATCTGCATTTGCGCGCAACACGACTCAACCCTGCTCACTCCAACGGCACGTTACTGCGGGGACTGTGCATGGCGATCGTCGACGAAGCCGACAGCATCCTGATCGACGAAGCCTGTGTGCCGCTGGTGCTGGCAGCGCGCAGCGAGGACTCCGGCCAGCTCGACTATCTGGAAAAGGCGTTTGCTGTCGCCGCCGCGCTGACGACTGCGGACTACCGGATTGACCGGTCGCATATGAAAGCAGAACTCACGGCACGCGGTCGCGATGAACTGGAGCGGCGCACGGCCGCCGCCGGAAATGCATGGCGCAACCGCGCGCACCGTGAAGAGATGGTTTGCCTCGCGCTGGCCGCACTGCATATATATAGTCGCGACCGCCACTATCTTGTGCGCGACGACAAGATCGAGATCATTGACGAAACCACCGGGCGCCCCGCTGCCGGGCGGACCTGGTCGCGCGGGCTTCATCAGTTGATCGAACTCAAGGAAGGCTGCGAACCGAGCGATCAACAGGTTACTGCCGCGCAGATAACCTTTCAGCGCTTCTTCCGACGCTACCATCGAGTGTCCGGTTCCAGCGGCACACTGGCGGAAGCAAGTGGCGAACTTCGCGAAGTCTATGATTTGAACGTCGTGCGTGTACCGCTGCGAAAGCCCAGTCGCCGGCGGCTGTCTACCACCCGCCTGTATCCTGATCGGCAATCCCAAGTGAAGGCAGTGGCGGAGCGTGCACTTACCGTAAGCGGTGAAGGCCGCCCGGTTCTAATTGGCACGGATTCAGTCGCAGATTCGGAAAATCTCTCGATTGCACTCAGTGCGTCAGGTATCGACCATGCCGTACTGAATGCACGTCAGGATGCGGCAGAAGCAGAATTGATCGCTGCTGCAGGACAAGCAGGACGTATCACCGTGACCACCAATATTGCCGGCCGCGGTACTGATATTCCACTCGCCGCTGACGTTGCCGAGCGCGGTGGACTGCACGTCATCTGCTGCCAGCACAATATCTCAAGGCGCATCGACCGGCAGTTGGTTGGCCGTTGCGCGCGCCAGGGCGATCCTGGCAGTGCTGAGGTGCTGCTTGCGACCGATCAGGCACTGCTGACGCGCTGGACACCGAATTGGTTACGACGTCGTATCGCCACACAGGGCATGCAACGACCACGATGGCTCGTGCAGCTTCTGGTGCATTTGCCGCAATCGGTGGAAAGCGCACGACGCCGTGACCAACGGCGGGCATTGCTCGCGAACGACCTTCACAACAGCCGCGGCCGCGCATTCGGCGGACCGGGCGAATAACAATGTATACGAAAATGAAAAAGACACTAATCCCTCTGATACTCGTGGCCGTCGCCACACAAAACGCGTGGGCTGAGCAGGCGCACCGTTGCCTTGTCGCACCCGACCATGTTGCCGAGATCGGCAGCCAGGTCACTGGCGTGCTCGCTTCAGTGCATGCGGAACGTGGCGACCTGGTGCGCAAGGGGCAATTGCTGGCAAGGCTGCAAGCCGGCGTTCAACGCGCTTCTGTCACGGTGGCGGCAACGCGCGCCCGGGCGGACGCCGATCTCAACGCCGCCCAGACCAAATACGAATTCCAGCGCCAGAAACTCATCCGTGCCGAGGAACTGGTGGACGAGAACTTCATTTCTCAGCAAGCCCTGGACGAAGTACTTGCCGAGACCAACGTCGCCAAGCAGCAGTATGTACAGGCACGCGAACAACACCGGATTGCTCAACACGAGCTTAAGCTCGCGCAGGAGCGGCTGAAGATGCGCGAAATCCGCGCGCCGTTTGCCGGCATCGTCGCGGAACGCTACGCAACAGTCGGCGAGCGCGTCGAAGAAAAAGCAATGTTCCGCATCGCGCGCGTCGATCCCCTGCGCGTAGAGATCATTGTTCCGGCGGCGCTGTTCGGAACGGTAGCAAACGGAATGCTGGCAGAGGTCACGCCGGATCTTCCGGATGCCAAAACGCTACAGGCCAAGGTGGTCCTGGTTGACAAAATGATTGACCCCGCGAGCAACACCTTCCGGGTCCGGGCTGAGTTGCCAAACGCAAAAAGCGCGATCCCGCCAGGGCTGCGTTGCCGAGCCAAACTGCACTCCAGCGGAAAACAGTTTCGCGCAGTACCGGCACCCACTGTCCCGAACGAAGACCCGGTCAAGGTGCGCCCGGCCAGTTTTAAACTGGATTCCAAGCTGACGATGACAAACAGGTCGACGAGTACGAGCAACTCGAAGATTCCAGGCAAGCTGGCGAAAACCGTTGTACCAGAAAAGACAAACAAATCAGCGCATACAAGCAAGCCAGAGAGAAGCGAACCGGCGACGACAAAAAAGCGCAGTTCAGCGCAAATCTCCAGCCACTAGGAAAAGCTTATGAGTCAGCTTCTGCACAGACTTCAAACAACGCTCCGCGAATTCACTGAATCCGCGCAGGCGTATTTCCGTGCGCGCACGGAGACTGAGTCTACGCAGATGGTGGTGGAGGAACTGGAACCGCGCATTTTGTATTCCGCTGATTTTTCGCCGGCTGTAGTGAACGGTGACGCGCTCACAGCATTTGTTGAGAATCGCGAACTTGAGGCGAAGGCTGTACCAGCGGAACCCATTCCAGGCGAACAGGCTGAGCAAACGCGTGCGCTGGAACTGGTATTCGTAGACGCGGCGACGCCGGACTATCAGATGATGCTCGACGACATCGCTACACGCTCGGGTGGGCAAAATCTGGAAGTTGTGCTGCTGGACAGCGAAAGAGACGGCATTGAACAGATCACCGAGACGCTTGCCTGGCGCACGGACGTCGGCGCAATTCACATCATCTCGCATGGTAGCGACGGCGTAGTAAAACTAGGGCAAGGAACACTCGACGCCGACTCCATCGAGAAAAACAGTAGCGAAATCGCACGCTGGAGCAGCACGCTGACGGAGGACGCAGACCTTTTGATCTACGGTTGCGATGTCGCGCAAAGCGACGCCGGCCGTGAGTTGCTACAGAGACTCAGCACGCTCACCGGTGCCGATGTGGCCGCGAGTGACGACCTCACCGGCGCCACGACACTGGGTGGTGACTGGATACTCGAGTATTCGACCGGCGTAATCGAGACTGATGTTGCGTTGAGCCAGTACCTCCAGCAAAACTGGGGGCATTCTCTAAACATCACGATCAGCAACAAAACCGCGGGCACGACGCCTTCGTTTGCGGCCAACGATAGCGTCGCGCACACAACGTCCGGAACCAACCGGCTCATGCTGGTCGGCATTTCTTTCGGACAAGACAACGGTGATAGCGTCGCCTCAGTTACATACAACGGCACCGCCCTGAACGTTGTCGGAGCAATTGACAATGCCGACTCTGCATCCTCACGCGTAGAAATATGGGAGTTGGTCGCACCGGACACCGGAAACCACAACGTCGTCGTAAATTACAGCGGTACCAGCCATGAGGGCGCGACGATTGGCGTAATGACCTTCAACGGCGTCGATCAGACAACCCCACTTGGCACCTTCGCGTCCAACGAAGGTGATTCTTCCGTCCTCTCAGCCACCGTCGCGTCCGCGTTGGGAGAAGCGGTGTTTGGGGTTGCTGCCTTTGATTCCAGCAACAATCAGAACTTCGGTCCCGGCGCCGGACAGCAAGAGCAATGGGACCGCTTTTCGGACAAGGCGAATGGGGCCGGCAGCCTCCAACCTGGTTCAACCTCCACGCTGACTTCATGGAACATGTCCACTAGCGGCAAATGGGCAGTCGGTGGGGTCGCAATCAAGCCCAACATGATCACAAGTTTGATCGTTGATACAACGAACGATGTCGTCGACGGCAACACGACATCGGTCGCGGCACTACTGGGCAATAAAGGAGCCGACGGATTCATCTCGCTACGTGAAGCGATCCTGGCGACAAATGCCACTGGAGGCACGGACGCGATCAGTTTGTCGTCCGGCACCTACTCGCTGACACTTGCTGGTTCCGGTGAGGATGCTGCGGCAACCGGTGACCTGGACATCACCGGCAATCTCACTATTTTTGGAGCCGGCGCAGACTCCACTGTCATCGACGGCATGACCAGCGACAGAGTATTCCACGTGCTTGCGGGCAGCGGGCTCAGGATAGCCGGCGTCACGGTGACCAACGGCAATGCCGCCACCGGAGGCGGCTTCGAGATCGACACCGGCAGTAGCCTCTATCTTCTCGAAACGGCGATCAGTTCCAACCTGGCCACCTTGGGTGGCGGAATCATGCTCAACGGAACCATGATCCTCGATCACGTGACTTTCGAAGGCAATAGCGCGAGTTCAGGCGGCGGGATCTACGCAGAATCCACGGCAAACACAACGTTAACGAATGTAACGATGAGCGCGAACACGGCCAGTGCCGGTGGCGCAATCAGTACGGAGAGCAGCGTAACGATCAACAACTCGACGATCGCCTCCAATGTGGCGACCAGCGCTGGCGGAATAAATATGATCAGCGGGGGCAGTGCCACGCTGCGAAATACCATTCTGTCAAACAATACCGGCAATAACACCAGTGGCGGCGTGACGTCGTTGGGCAACAATATCGACAGCGCAAATACTGCGGCACTATCCGGTCCGGGCGACCAGACCAATACCGATCCGCTTTTGGGTGCGCTGCAATACAACGGCGGAACGACGAAGACGATGGCTTTGGGGGCCGGCAGCCCTGCGATTAACGCAGGCAACAATGGCGCCGCGCCAGCTACGGACCAGCGGGGATTTTTCCGAAATGCAACTGCTGACATCGGAGCGTTCGAATTCAACGGTGTCTCGGCGACAAATGTCGTGGCCCTCCCCGACAATTACACTGTAATCGAGGACACCCAGCTCGATTCCACCGCGTCATGGTACGACACCAACTGGTTGTACAGACGCACACTTGCATTCGACAATATCACGCAGACCGAGAATCTCGTCGATGTCCCGGTGCTGGTCACGCTGGATTCCACGCGTATCGATTACAGCAAAACGAAGAACGCCGGTGAGGACCTTCGCTTCGTGGACGGCAACGGAACATTGCTCGCCCACCAGATCGAAAAATGGGACGAGCTCGGCACTTCGACCGTCTGGGTGAAAGTTCCGCAAATCGATGCCGGCGCCAGTACTGACTTCATTCACATGTACTACGGTAACGGGGCTGCCGCGGACGGGCAGGATATCGAGAATGTCTGGGATGCAAACCATAAAGCCGTGTGGCATCTGAACGAAGCATCCGGGATTCGCGCCGACTCAACCGCAGATGTAATTTACAACCACGATCTCGGACAGTACCCCGCAGCCATCCCGGGCGCACCCGGCAAGATAGGTGACGCCGCCGAATTCGACGGCAATAACGACTACCTGTGGGGCACCGGGCTGGACGTGGACCTGCAGATCACCGGCGACGTCACGCTCGAAGCGTGGGTGAACATCGATACCTACCCGTCGAGCTACGCGGCAATCGTGTCATTTGCCGGCTCCGCTGGAGATGGCGACGCGGCAGAGAACTACCTTTACCAGATGGCGATTATGCCGACCGGCGATATCAACCTGTCTCACGAGTCGGGCACCGGGACGGATCAGGAACAAACCTTTGACGTTAACCTGAACACCGGGCAGTGGTATCAAGTGACAGGGGTGCGAGACGCCACGGCCATGGAGTGGAGTCTTTACATAGACGGAGCGTTTGCAGGTTCATTTAGCTACGCGGCAAACGCGGTAGGTGGCAGCAGTTCCGAAAACTGGATCGCCAGAGATTCGGTGTACCTTGACGGCAAAATCGACGAGCTCCGCATCTCGGATATGGCGAGAAGCGCAGACTGGATCAAGGCCCAGTACAAGTCTACGACGGATTCGTTTGTCACCTACGGATTCGAACAAGACCAACCTGCGGCGGGCGTGCTCGGAAATGATTTCGACGCCGATGGTGATGCAATGACTGCGTCTCTTGTCACCGGGCCAGCGAACGCAGCGAGCTTTTCGTTGAATGCCGATGGCTCGTTCACTTATGACCCGACGGCTAATTTCAACGGCACTGACTCGTTCACGTATCGTGCAAATGACGGCGGCATCGACTCGAACATAGCAACAGTGTTTATCACGGTAACGCCGGACAACGATGCGCCCACAGCGGATCTGGACACGGGCACTGGCGGTGTTGACTATGCTTTCAACTTCACCGAAGGCGATCCTGCGACCACCATTGTTGATGCCTCCGTTAGCGTAACCGACATTGATGACACTACGCTGGTCAATGTCACTCTCGATACCGGCGGCATTGTCGATGGAGCTGCCGAGGAATTGACAATCGGTAGCCTGACGTTTGCGCTCAATGCGGCAGACTTCACCGATGCCACGGTGAACATCGGCGGCAACACCCATACCGTGAACTGGGTCAACGCTACAGGTATCGCCACCATTACGCTTAACAGCGGCGAAATGACTATTGCCCAGTCCGAAGCCGTCATACTCGCCAGTGCTTATCGGCACACGGATACCATCAATCCTACTGGCGGGAACCGCACCATCGATATACGTGTGAATGACGGGAATGTCGATAGTCCTGTCGCCACGTCCACCATAACCGTTGTGCCTGTCAGCATTTCGCCTGTGGTCGATCTGGATACCGGCACCGGTGGCGTTGATTACGCATTCACGTTCACCGAAGGTGGTCCTGCGACCGCGATCGTCGATCCTTCGGTCGCGGTGACCGACATTGACGACACGACCCTGGTCAACGTCACCCTCGATACCGGCGGCATCGTAGATGGGGCTGCCGAGCAATTGACAATCGGTAGCCTGGCGTTTGCGCTGAACGCAGCGGACTTCAGCGATAACACGGTGAACATTGGCGGTAGCACCTATACCGTTAACTGGGTTAACGCCTCCGGCATCGCCACCGTTACGCTTAACAGCGGCGAAATGACCATTGCCCAGTCCGAAGCCGTGATGCTGGCTACCGCTTATCAGCACACCGATACGGGCAATCCGACTGCAGGTAACCGCACCATCGATGTACGCGTCAATGACGGCGATACCGACAGTGCAGTCGCCACCAGCACCATTACCGTGACAGCAGTGAACGATGCGCCGCAATTGGATAATTCGGGCTCACCGACACTCACGGCGATCAACGAAAACGAAATCAACAATTCAGGTGACCTGGTATCGGCCATTGTTGCCAGCGGCGGCGCAAATCCAATTTCGGACGTCGACGCGGGGGCGGTGGAAGGTATTGCCGTTGTCAGCGTCGATGACTCCAACGGAACCTGGGAATACTCCACCAATAGCGGTAGCACATGGACGCCGTTTGGCGCCGTATCGGACAACTCTGCCGTTGTGCTCGGCGATTCAGCCAGCGACCGCATTCGATTCGTCCCGAATGCCAATTTCAATGGCACTGCGCTATTCGGCTACCGCGCATGGGATATGACGGACGCCAATCCAAGTGGAACGTCCGGCATCAACGCCTCGGCCAATGGCGGCGCGTCGCCGTTCAGCTCTGCGTCTGAAACAGCCGCGATCACGATCACGCCCGTAGAACTCGTTCTGCACATCGCCACGCTCGGCGACGTAACCGGAAGCGGCGTAACGGGGTTGAACGCGTGGTCGGCGAGCGAAATGCTTGCTTTTGGTGACCCTAACATTGCCTTCGAACCTGGCACGTCCAACGGCACTCTTTCGTCCTTGGGCGATCTCGACACTTACGCCAGCGCTGCGGTCAACATCGAAGCCATGCACGTTGTGAGCGCAAATATCACGGTCGGAGGCGGCGGAAATACCATCGATCTCCAAAAGGACGACGTATTGTTCTCCGTCGCAGGGAACGGCGTGACCTTCACTGGCCTGGACCTGGTAGGCGTCTTGACTTCGAAGGATGACGTGATTCGATTCCGGCCGGGTGATGAGACGTTTGAACTCGTATTGGACAATGTAATTAACCCCGCAATCGGTGGCGTAACTCTCGTTGAGCAGGCGACGACAGTCGGTGACATGGTCCTGTCGCAAGGCTCATTTCTGATAAACGCGGTGAACACCAATCAAATATTTTATTTGGTACCCACCGGGGCCGGCCAAGGCGTCGCGGCAGGCACGCCCGCGCTCCTGATCGATGGTGACGACATCGGCCTTGGCGGCGGATCGATTGATATCGGCGGGATAGACCTGATCGAAGACAACATCAGCCCGGGTAACGCGACCCTGACCGCCGGCCAGATCATGGTTACGCTGGACGGCGATGACGCTGCGGTGGGCAGTAACAACCTTAGCGTACTGGAAAATGACGTCTTCTATCTGGACGTGACCGCCACGACCCTGGGTTCCGGAACTGCGGCGGCGACCGCCACGCTCCTGGTCGAAGGCGCCGACGTCAATCTGGACACGTCCAACGAGATCATAACTGCGTTGTCGCTGGACGCCGAATTCGGCATCCAGAGCATCGACCCCACCATCAGCCTTCCGGGTGGTGCTCTCAACTATACGGAAAGTGATCCGCCGACAATCATCGATGGCGCAGCAACGTTGGTCGATCCCGACTCCACCGATCTTGCGGGCGGACAACTGCGCGTTGACCTCATTATAGGCGGCACTGGAGACGATCGTCTCGCCATTCGCGACCAGGGCACCGGACTCGGCCAGGTTGGCGTGTCAGGTAGCACGATCAGTTATGAAGGCACCAACATCGGCACGTTTACCGGTGGCACCGATGGCACTTCGCCCCTGGTCGTCACATTCAACACCAACGCCGACGTTCCAGCCGTCCAGGCGGTGATGCGCAATGCAACCTACGAAAATGTCTCAGCCACACCATCCACAATAGCGCGCACCGTGCGTTTCGCACTCACCGACGGCGACGGTGGGTCCAGCAATGTGGTAACCGAGACAATCAATGTCAGCGCGACCAACACCATCCCGACGCTGACAACATTCACCGCGGTGATCGACAGCGTCAACGAAGATACCGAGGTGGAACTGACGTTTGCTGAACTTAACGCACAGGGTGACGAAGCGGATGCGGACGGCACGGTAGATGGTTATGTGGTACAGGCGGTAACTACCGGCAGCCTCAAGATCGGAACCAGTGCAGGCGTTGCTACGGCATTTGCAGCAGGCACCAACGACACCATTGATGCGGCCAACAATGCATACTGGACGCCGGCAAACAATGACTTCGGGCCCACGATCAATGCCTTCACGGTTGTGGCGTTGGACAATGTTGGCGGCCTATCGGTCGGTGCTGTTCAGGCACAGGTACAGGTCGATAGTGTCAACGATGCACCGACGGTCAACGCCACCGCCGCTGACGTTGGCACTGAAGACACCGACACCGTGTACACGCACGCGCAGATGCTCACCCTCATTGGTGCAGCCGATGTCGATGATGGCAACGCCAACCTTAGCGTGACGATCACCAACGTGCTCAATGGCAGCGTTGCACTCACCGGTGGCACCGGCGGTGTTGGTACGACGTTTACCTTTACCCCAACTGCGAACTTCGTGGGCGGGTTGACTTTTGACTACCAGGTCAGTGATGACGAATTGCCGCTTCCGGCAAGCTCGGCCGTGGGCACCGCAACCGTGACGCTCAGTCCAGTCAACGATGCACCGACGGTCAACGCTATCGCCGCTGACGTTGGCAGCGAAGACACCGACCAGGTGTACACGCATGCGCAAATGCTCACCCTCATTGGTGCAGCCGATATCGACGATGGCAACGCCAACCTGAGCGTGGCGATCACCAACGTGCTCAATGGCAGCGTTGCACTCACCGGTGGCACCGGCGGTGTTGGTACGACGTTTACCTTTACCCCAACTGCGAACTTCGTGGGCGGGTTGACTTTTGACTACCAGGTCAGTGATGACGAATTGCCGCTTCCGGCAAGCTCGGCCGTGGGCACCGCAACCGTGACGCTCAGTGCGGTCAACGATGCCCCAACGGTTAACGCGACTGCCGTTGACGTGGGTACCGAAGACACCGATCAGGTGTACACGCACGCACAGATGCTCACCCTGATTGGTGCAGGGGATGTGGACGATATCAACGCCAACCTGAGTGTGGCAATCACCAACGTGCTCAACGGCAGCGTAGCACTCACCGGTGGCACCGGTGGTGTTGGTACTACGTTTACGTTCACTCCGAGCCTGGACGTCGATACCACAATGACTTTTGACTACCAGGTCAGTGACGACGACCTGCCGGTGCCGGCGAGCTCGGCCGTGGGCACCGCGACGGTCACGCTCAGTCCAGTCAACGATGCACCGACGGTCAACGCCATCGCCGCTGACGTTGGCAGCGAAGACACCGACCAGGTGTACACGCACGCACAGATGCTCACCCTCATCGGTGCTGCCGATGTCGATGATGGCAACGCAAACCTGAGCGTGGCGATCACCAACGTGCTCAATGGCAGCGTTGCACTCACCGGTGGCACCGGTGGTGTTGGTACTACGTTTACGTTCACTCCGAGCCTGGACGTCGATACCACAATGACTTTTGACTACCAGGTCAGTGACGACGACCTGCCGGTGCCGGCGAGCTCGGCCGTGGGCACCGCGACGGTCACGCTCAGTCCAGTCAACGATGCACCGACGGTCAACGCCATCGCCGCTGACGTTGGCAGCGAAGACACCGACCAGGTGTACACGCACGCACAGATGCTCACCCTCATCGGTGCTGCCGATGTCGATGATGGCAACGCAAACCTGAGCGTGGCGATCACCAACGTGCTCAATGGCAGCGTTGCACTCACCGGTGGCACCGGCGGTGTTGGTACGACGTTTACCTTTACCCCGACTGCGAACTTCGTCGGCGGATTGACTTTTGACTACCAGGTCAGTGATGACGAATTGCCGCTTCCGGCGAGCTCGGCAGTGGGCACTGCCACCGTGGCTCTGAGCGCAGTCAATGATGCGCCGACGGTCAACGCCACGGCCGCAGATGTGGGTACCGAAGACACTGATCAGGTGTATACGCATGCGCAAATGCTGACTCTGATTGGTGCAGGTGACGTGGACGACATCAATGCCAATCTGAGCGTAGCGATCACCAATGTGGTCAACGGCAGCGTTGCACTCACCGGTGGCACCGGCGGTGTTGGTACGACGTTTACCTTTACCCCAACTGCGAACTTCGTGGGCGGGTTGACTTTTGACTACCAGGTCAGTGATGACGAATTGCCGCTTCCGGCAAGCTCGGTCGTGGGCACCGCGACGGTCACGCTCAGTCCAGTCAACGATGCACCGACGGTCAACGCCATCGCCGCTGACGTTGGCAGCGAAGACACCGACCAGGTGTACACGCACGCACAGATGCTCACCCTCATCGGTGCAGCCGATATCGACGATGGCAACGCCAACCTGAGCGTGGCGATCACCAACGTGGTCAATGGCAGCGTTGCACTCACCGGTGGCGCTGGCGGTGTCGGTACGACATTCACCTTTACCCCGACGGCGAACTTCGTGGGCAACATGGCCTTTGACTACCAGGTCAGCGATGACGAATTGCCGGTCGCGGCGAGCTCGGCAGTGGGCACCGCAACCGTGGCGCTCAGTGCGGTTAACGATGCACCGCTCAACGGCGTCCCTGGCGCGCAGGTAACAAACGAAGATACGCCGTTGGTATTCTCTACCGGCAACGGCAACCTGATCTCCATCTCCGACGTCGATGCCGGGAACAATCCGGTAAGCGTTACGCTGACCGCTACCAACGGAACGCTAACACTCAACAAATGGCTGGGTCCGCAATCGCAAGCCAACACCGCGACACTCGACCACCAGAAACATCCCAGGATCGCGATGGATGACGCAGGCAACTATGTGGTCGTCTGGCAAAGCGAGAATCAGGACGGAGACCAAGGCGGCATTTACGCTCAACGCTACGACGCTACGGGTGCAAAGCAAGGAGTCGAGTTCCGGGTAAATACCACGACCACCGGTGACCAGAAAGACCCCGCTATCGCGATGGATACGGACGGGGACTTCGTCGTTGCCTGGGATGGTCAGGATGCAAACGGCGACGGAGTTTTCGCACAACGCTTCAATGCAAGTGGCGCCAAGCAGGGTGGTGAATTTGCGGTAAACGCCACCACGACCGGAGACCAGAAGCACGCCGCCGTAGCCATGGACGCAAATGGGAATTTTGTCGTTGCCTGGGAAGGCCCGGATGCCAACAAGAAAGGGGTCTTCGCACAGCGCTTCAATGCCGGCGGCGCCAAGCAAGGTGGCGAAATCGCGGTGAACACCAGCACCACCGGCGACCAGAAGCGCGCTGCAGTGGCTGTGGACGCCGACGGGGACTTCGTCGTTGCCTGGGAGGGTCTGGATGCAAACGGGGATGGGGTTTTCGCCCAGCGCTTCAATGCCGGCGGTGCCAAGCAAGGCGGTGAAATCGCGGTGAACACCACTACCGCCGGCGACCAGGAACGCCCAGACGTGGCAATTGATGCAAGCGGGGATTTCGTCGTTGCCTGGGAGGGTCTGGATGCAAACGGAGATGGGGTATTCGCCCAGCGCTTCAATGCCGGTGGCGCCAAGCAAGGTGGTGAAATCGTGGTGAACACCACCATCGCTGGAGACCAGAAGCACGCCTCCGTAGCCATGGACACAAACGGGGACTTTGTCGTTGCCTGGCAGGGCCCGGACTCCAACATGGATGGGGTCTTCGCCCAGCGTTTCACTGCCGGCGGTAACAAACAGGGTAACGAAATCACGATTAACACCATCACCACCGGTGACCAGCGGAAGGCCGCCGTGGCCATGGATATGGACGGAGATTTTGCCGTCGCTTGGGAAAGTCCAAACGGCGGCTTCAGAGACATCCACCAAGCCCGATCCGTCAATCTGAGTTTCGGCGCTGGCGATGGAATCGACGACATTAGCATGACCTTTACGGGAACTATTGCCGACATCAACAACGCACTCGACGGGCTGATCTTCGACCCGACGCCCGATTACACAGGCCCGGCTGACATCCAGATTATTGTGAACGACCTTGGCAATACCGGTAGCGGTGGTTCGAAGACTGATACCGATACAGTGAATATTACGGTTGGTGCCGTCAACGACGCACCGAGTCTTACTGCACCGCCTTCGATCGGCGTGACCGAGGATGTCGCCAGCGCGCTTACCGGCATCAGCTTCAGCGACATCGATGCCGGTGGTGCCAGCGTCGTGGCCACCTTCGCAGTTGCACAGGGCGGGCTCGCAGCCACACCCAGCGGTGGTGTCACTGTCGGCGGCAGCCCCACTGCGCTCACGCTGACTGGTTCGATCGCCAATCTCGACGCGTTTATTGCCGGGTCCAATCTCACCTACACCACTGCACTTGACGACACCAGCGCGGTCACCTTGGGTGTATCGATAAACGACCAGGGCAACACCGGCAGCGGCGGCGCACAATCTTCTGGCATCACCAATGTCACCCTCAACGTGCTGCCGGTCAACGATGCACCAACAGTGGATCTGGATACCGGCACAGGCGGCGTTGATTACGCATTTACCTTCACCGAAGGTGATAGTGCGACTGTCATCGTCGATGCCTCGGTCACTTTGGCCGACGTCGATGACACCACCCTGGTGAACCTCACCCTCGACATTGGTGGCATCGTTGACGGCGCGAGCGAGCAGTTGACCATCGGTGATCTGACTTTTGCGCTGAACATGGCCGACTTCAACAACGCAGCGGTGACCATCGGCGGCAATCTTCATACCGTGAACTGGGTCAATGCCACCGGCATTGCCACTATTACGCTTAACAGCGGCGAAATGACCATCGCCGAGACCGAAGCCGTGATGCTGGCTACTGCCTATCAGCACACTGATACGGGCAGTCCCACCGTTGGTAACCGCACCATCGATGTACGTGTGAATGACGGCAATACCGACAGTACGGTGGCCACTTCAACAATTACCGTGGCAGACGTCAACGATGCGCCAGTACATACTGTTCCTGCAGCCCAGAACACAGCGACGAACACTGCGATTGTCTTTTCCGCTGGAAACGGCAATTCCATATCGGTCAGCGATGTCGATGCCGGCGCAGCGTCGATCCAGATGACACTCTCCACGCCCGACGGCACACTGACCTTGAGCGGGACCCTCGGGCTGAGCTTCTCCGTTGGCACCGGCAGCGGCGACGCCTCCATGACGTTTAGCGGCACGATTGGCAACATAAATGTCGCTCTGGACGGCTTGAGGTTCGATCCAACATTTGCATACTCGGGAAGTACCGCGATTACAGTCACGACAGACGATCTCGGCAGCAATGGAGCCGGCGGAGCGCAAACGGCGAACAATAACGTCGTTGTCAATGTTTCATTTATCAATGCAGCGCCAGTGCTCACCGGCGCGAACGACTTGAGCGCAATCAACGAAGATACGGCGATCAATGCGGGCACGTCGGTAACAGCATTGGTTGCAGGTCACGTCACTGATGCGAATCCCGGATCCCTGTCTGGAATAGCTGTCACCGCAGTGGACAACACGAACGGCACCTGGGAGTACTCGACCAACAGCGGGGGAAGCTGGATGGCGTTCGGCAGCCCCACTGCAAATGTGGCGAGGTTGCTCGCGGACGACGCAAACACGTTCGTGCGCTTCGTGCCAAACGCGGATTGGAATGGCTCGGTCGCTAATGGCCTGACCTTCCGTGCCTGGGATCAAACCAGCGGTGCGGCAGGTGCAACCGTGGACACCACAGCAAATGGTGGCACGACGGCGTTCAGTACGGCCACCGCGAGTGCCAGCATAATCGTGAATGCAATAAATGACGCACCGGGCCTGACTGCCCCGGGCTCGATCGGCGTGACCGAGGATGTCACCGGCGCGCTGACTGGCATCAGCTTCAACGACGTCGATGCCGGTAGTGCCAGTGTCATAGCCACGTTTACGGTGCCACAAGGCACACTCGCGGCCGCTCCCAGTGGCGGCGTGACGGTCGGCGGGACGCCCACCGCACTGACGCTTACGGGCACGACGGCCAATATCAATGCGTTTATCACCGCGTCCAACCTGACTTACACGAACGCACTCGACGATACTAGTGCCGTCACACTGGGCGTATCGGTCAACGATCAGGGCAACACCGGCAGCGGCGGTGCCCAGTCCTCCGGCGTCACCAACGTCACGCTGAATGTCGCAGCAGTCAATGATGCGCCAAGCATCACTGCCCTGGGCGCAATCGGCGTGACCGAGGATGTCGCTGGCGCCCTGACCGGCATCAGCTTCAGCGACGTCGACGCTGGTGGTGCCAGTGTTGTGGCCTCCTTTACCGTGCCACTAGGCACACTCGCGGCCACATCCAGCGGCGGCGTGACCGTTGGCGGGACCGCCACTGCTCTGACACTCACGGGCACAACGGCCAGTATCAATGCATTTGTCGCCGCGTCCAATCTGACTTACACCACCGCACTGAACGATCCCAGCGCAGTCACCCTGGGCGTATCGGTCAACGACCAGGGCAATACCGGCAGCGGTGGAGCGCAGTCGTCCGGTGTCACCAACGTCACGCTGAACGTCACAGCAGTAAATGATGCGCCAGGCCTCATCGTCCCGGCCGCAATCGCCGTGACCGAGGATGTCGCCAGTGCGCTGAACGGAATCAGTTTCAGCGATGTCGATGCTGGCGGTGCCGGTGTGGCAGCCACGTTCACGGTTGCACAGGGTACGCTTGCGGCGACAACTAGTGGCGGCGTGACAGTCGGCGGCACACCTACGGCGCTGACACTCACGGGCGCAACGGCCAATATCAACGCGTTTATCGCGGCGTCCAACCTGACTTACACGACTGTCCTTAACGACACCAGCAGCGTCACCCTGGGTGTATCGGTGAATGACCAGGGCAACACCGGCAGCGGCGGCGCACTTTCTTCGGGCGTAAGCAATGTCACGCTCAACGTAAACCCGGCCAACGATGCACCCACCGGCGCAGTGAACATCACTGGCACGCCGACAGAGGACCAGATACTCACGGCGAGCAATACCTTGGCCGATGGCGATGGTCTTGGCGCAATCAGCTACCAGTGGCAACGAAACAGCGTAAACGTCGCCGGCGCCACCGCCAGCACCTTCACACTCGGCGATATTGATGTCGGCACCACAATCAGCGTGGTAGCGAGCTACATCGACGGAAACGGCACCCCCGAGAACATGAGCAGTGCCGGCGTGGGCCCGATCGCCAATATCAACGATGTTCCGGTGGGCATCCCCACCATCAGCGGTACAGTCACTGAGGACCAGATTCTCACCGCCAACACTGCGGGCATCAGTGATGCCGACGGATTGGGTGCGTTTAGTTATCAATGGCTGAGAAACAACGTGGCCATCGGCGGGGCAACGGCTGGCACCTTTACTCTAAGTGATGCCGATGTGGGGACGCTAATCAGTGTGCAGACTACCTACACCGATGCGAACGGCACGCTGGAAGGCCCGCTGACATCGGTGCAAACCGCCGCAGTCACCGGGATAAACGATGCCCCGACGGTAAGCAGTCTGCCACCAGCACAGACTGTCGTCGAAGGAAATGTGCTCGCTTTCTCCACCACGAATGGAAATGCAATTGCCATCAGCGACGTCGATGCAGGTACCGCCGTAGTGGAACTTTCGCTGACGGCGACCGATGGAACGCTGACACTTGCCAACCTCGCCGGACTTGGTTTCAGCGTCGGCGACGGCAGCGACGACGCCACGATGACCTTTACCGGCACGCTGACGGACCTCAACAACGCGCTTGATGGCCTGCGCTTCACCTCCAACGGCGGCTTTACCGGAAACGCGACTGTCTCGGCGAGAGTCGACGATCTGGGTAATACAGGCGCAGGTGGAGCACTTGTCCAGACGGGAGCCGTCAATATCAACGTCACGGCCATAACGATACCGGTCGTGCCACCAGTTGTGCCACCAGTCGTGCCCCCGGTCGTGCCGCCGGTCGTGCCGCCGACCACTGATCCAGACCCGGATCCGGATCCACCTGCCCCGGGGGAACCCGGCATACCGGCAGTTGTCTTGCCCGCCGTGATTTCGTCCGGAGGGGATACCACCCCGCTGACCGGCATACTTACTGACGAATCGACGGACGACACGGTTCCGTTGCAGCCCCGGGATGTTTCAGAATCGCAACCGAAGCGTTTGATCAGAGTCGTCGCTGCGGGGACGGGGTTCGGCGCTGACTACTTCGGCCTGGGCGGAGCGGATTTGACTTCCGGGGGCTTTAACTTTGTTGCTACACCAACCACTGCATTCCCGTCATTTGACGCAGGGTACCGCGCATTGAATGCGCCCGAGTTCGTCGATCAACTGGACCGCATACGCGACGTACTGGAGCAACAAGCGAAAACCCAGGGAGTTCTCGTCACTTCGGGCACGGCGGCCACAGTGGGCTTGTCGGTCGGCTATTTGTTCTGGCTGTTGCGGGCCGAAGTACTGCTAGGCAGTTTGCTTTCGTCAATGCCCGCATGGCGAATGGTCGATCCGCTACCGGTGCTGGGCCGACTGGCCGATGAAGAAGACGATGAGGATGACGAGTCTCTTGAGACGCTGGTGGAGCGCAAGAATCGCGTTGCACAGACTGAACTGGTTGAGGACATCGAAGCCATATGAAGCGATTCCTGAATCCGCGCGCCTATATCGCTTTAGGCCTGGTCTCGCTGGCCGCGAGTGTGCTGCTGGCATCCGCTGCGCTAGGTCTGTTCCCGGATCGCGAGGCAGCGATACGTGATGGGCGAAATTCTCTGGCAGAGTCACTTGCAGTAGGTAGCATTGCCAACATCAGCAACGGTGATCGCGAAAGTCTGTACTCGTTGCTGAATTTCGCAATCAATAGAAACGCCGACATCGAATCTGCAGCCGTGCGCGCCGCAGATGGAACCATTCTGGCGTCGGCTGGAGAACACAATGCGCACTGGCAGGGAAAAAGACGTGGAGCGGTATCCAATACCCAGTTGAAGATGCCGATAATGGATGGGTCGACTCGTTGGGGACAACTGGAATTACGTTATCGCCCAATCAGACCGCAGGGCTTGATGGGCCTGTTGGCCAGCCCGTTGTTGCACCTGATTGCATTTGTCATTGTCGCCGGATTTTTGCCGTTCTATTTCTATCTTGGTCGTGTGCTGAAGCATCTCGATCCGTCGCGCGCAGTTCCGGGACGAGTGCGCGCTGCACTCGACACGCTCACTGAGGGATTGCTGGTCGTTGATCGAAAGCAAAACATCGTGCTGGCCAATGAAGCATTCGCGAACTTCGTCGGACGCGCGCCGGAAAATCTGGTCGGTTTGCCGGCCTCCAGTTTATCGTGGCTGTCAGACGACGGTGTCGCATTGCCGAAGAGCGACATGCCATGGGACCGAGCCCTGGATTCGGGCGAACTGCAAAGCAATGAGATGGTCGGGATGGCCGATTCGAATGGCAAGACACACACCTTCATCGTCAACTGTGCACCAGTGCTCAGCGCCGGTGGCAAGGCGGGTGGCGCTCTGGTCAGCCTCGACGATGTGACTCAGCTCGAAGAGAACAAAGTCGAGCTAGGCAAGGCCAAGGAGAAAGCTGAGGCCGCCAACCGGGCAAAAAGTGATTTCCTCGCCAATATGAGTCATGACATTCGCACGCCGATGAATGCCATTCTGGGATTCACCGAGTTGCTGCGACGCGGTTACAGCAAGAGTGAGAAAGATGCCCGCAAGTACCTTGAAACGATTCACTCCAGTAGCAAACATCTACTCGATCTGATCAACGACATCCTTGATTTGTCCAAAGTAGAAGCGGGTGCACTCGATCTGGAGCGGATTACCTGTGCGCCGAATTTGTTGGTGCGCGAAGTCATCACCGTGTTGCGCGTAAAGGCTCGCGAGAAGGAAATCTATCTCGAATTTGCCGCGGAAGGCGAGATTCCGGCAACCATTCAGTCTGATCCGACATACCTGCGCCGCATCATCACCAATCTTGTCGGCAATTCGCTCAAGTTTACCGAAAGCGGTGGCGTGCGCGTGACCCTCAAATTGGCCGACACTGGCGAGAAGCCCCAGTTGTCAATCGCCATCACCGACACAGGAATCGGTATATCGCCCGAGCGCATGGACAGTATGTTCGATCCGTTCACTCAGGAAGACAGCTCCGTGACACGCAAATTTGGTGGCACCGGACTGGGCCTCACAATCAGCCGACGTTTTGCACGCGCAATGGGTGGCGACATTGTCGCCACGAGCGTGCCGGGAGAAGGCAGTACGTTTACTGTGACGGTCGATACGGGTTCGTTGGACGGCGTGAACATGTTGAGCCCGGACGAAGCTACCAACGAGGACGCAGTCGCCGACCAGGTCGAACAAGTACGCTGGCAATTCCCTCCAGCTCGCGTGCTTGTTGTAGACGACGGGCCGGAAAACCGCGAACTCGTCGCGCTTATTCTCGCCGATTGTGGCTTGACGGTAGAGCAGGCAGAGAATGGTCAGATTGGCGTCGACATGGCACGTGCCCAGAACTTCGACCTCATCCTGATGGACATGCAAATGCCGGTAATGGATGGCTACACTGCGACGCGGACATTGCGGGACGATGGGTTGGAGATACCAATCATCGCACTCACTGCGAATGTCATGAAAGAAGCTGAGCTAAAGGTGATGGAAGCCGGATGCTCTGGAATCCAGGCCAAGCCAGTCAATATCGATCTACTTCTGCAGACGCTGGCGGACCTGCTGGGTGGAAAACGCCTTGAAGCTCCCGCGCAGGAACCCGCCAACGAATCCGGATATTCAGCCACCAGTGCGCCGACCGATCCGCTCGCAACACTGCTTCCGTCACAACTTCCCGAGCAACAGCCCGCAGGCTCACCCATCCGTTCGCGCCTGGCGGATATTGACAGGTTATGGCCAGCGGTCCAAAAGTTCTCGGAGCGGCTCGACGAACAAATATCTGCGCTTGATCGTGCACAGGCAGCTGGCGATTTCAGCGAACTCGCATCGATCGCCCATTGGCTGAAGGGCGCCGCCGGTACCGTCGGTTATGACGTGTTCACTGAGCCAGCGACAAGGCTCAAACGATTCTCCGACGCGAGTGACACACAGGCATGTGCAGAAGTACTGGCCCAACTGAGTGAAATGGCCGCTAGACTCGAAATCCCTGGCCATGAATCGGCTGAATCCACACCTTCTGATTCCATGGCTATAGCGTCACCGCCAGAAAACCAACGGATGGGATCTACTGCACCAATCGAGTCGCATCTCGCGGGTAACATTCGTCTTGTCCCCGCAGTGCGGCGCTTTGCCGGGCGCCTGGATGAGCAACTCGGCGCACTCGACGAGGCCTCTCGGAATGGTGAACTCGACGAGATTGCTGCGCTTGCCCATTGGCTGAAGGGCGCCGCCGGTACAGTCGGCTACGACGCCTTCACCGAACCCGCGATTCGACTGGAGCGGGCGGCTAAAGCGGCGGACGCGCGCGCGTGCGCCGAGGAATTAGTCGGACTACACCAAATGGCCGAACGGATCGTGGTGCCAGGCGACGAACCTGATGAACCCACTCCGATTGCTTCGCAAACACAGCTCAGCTCGGAAACTCTCGCTGCATCCACGGCGATGGCATTCCCACCCGACGAATCGACAAACTCTTCCGCACCAATCGTTTCGCGCCTTGCAGAAAACAAGCGCCTTGTACCTGCCGTACGCCGGTTCGCCGGCCGGCTGGAGGAACAATTGGCCGTACTTGACCAGGCAGCTCTCAAACACGAATTCGAGGAGATCGCCGCACTCGCCCACTGGTTGAAAGGCGCCGCTGGTACGGTCGGCTACGACGCATTCACTGAAGTCGCCGCGAAACTCGAGCAACAAGCGAAGGCGGAGTCAGAATCGCTAATTCACCCATTAATGTGCGAGATCCACGGCCTGGCAAAACGGCTCGTCGTGCCGGACGACATAGAGGAAGAGAAGTTCGTCGCATGAACAGACATTGCATCCTCGCGTACCAGAACCGCGAACAACATAATTTGAATGTTGCCGGCATCGTAGCGCCGGCAGAACGTTTCTCAACGATATCCAACATCGATGCCATTGCAAGCTGGCTGCTCAAGAATAACGCTGACAAGACAATACGCTTATGAATAATCCTTCCAAGTTCAACGAAAATGTCAATGTTGTTGTCGACGACGACTCGATGACCGACTTACGCCCATCAGCCAACGACGAAACGGCACATACCGAACCGTCAGCGCATCCTACGGACGTGGTCGACGCGCAAACTGACGCGCTTGTCATGATGGTGGACGACGAGCCGATAAATCTGGAAGTCACCCAGATCTACCTCGAGGATGCGGGCTATTCACGCTTTGTCTCAACGGATGATCCCACCAAAACCCTGGAGCTTCTCGAAGTTGAGCGCCCGGACGTTCTGCTTCTCGATCTGATGATGCCAGGCATGAGCGGCTTCGACATCCTGCGCGAACTGCGAGAGCAGAATATTCTGAAAGATGTACCAACGATCGTGTTGACGTCTTCGCATGACTCCGCAACCAAGCTGAAAGCGCTGGAATTGGGTGCGACAGATTTCCTGTCGAAACCGGTTGACCCGAGCGAACTGACGCTGCGCGTAAGAAACACACTCGCGGTCAAGGCCTACCGTGACCGCCTCGCCAATTACGATCTTCTTACCGGACTGCCGAACCGCAGAACATTCCTCGATCGACTCGCGTGGGCTCTGCAACATGACCATCAATACGAAAAATCCGGCGCCATGCTTCATATTGACATCGACGGTTTCAAGCAGATCAACGACGCCCTTGGCCCGGCATTGGGCGACGATCTGTTGCAAATCATCGCCGTACGCATGTCCAGATGTCTGCGCGATGCCGACACACTTGAAGGCGTGGAAATAAGCGGACCACAACCAAGCCTGTCGCGACTGGCTGGTGACGAATTCGCGGTGTTGCTTCCGGTGCTCGCCCATACCAACTACGCTGCCGAAATCGCGGAACGCGTGCTCGATGCGATTGCGAAACCCGTATCGCTTTCAGGCCATGACTTGCGAATGACTTGCTCAATTGGCATCTCGACATTTCCCGCCGACGGGGTGAACAGTGATGCCATCGTCAGAAATTCCGGCGTAGCAATGCACCATGCCAAGCGCCAGAAGGTTCATTCGTTCCAGTTTTACGCGAGCGAACTCAACGCCACCGCGTTGCACCAGCTAAATCTCGGCCATCAACTTCGCGAGGCCGTCGAAAGCAAGGAGTTACGCTTGTTTTATCAGCCCACTAGCGACGCGCATACCGGAGCCATTTGCGGCTGCGAGGCACTGATACGTTGGCAGCATCCGCAGCGCGGGTTACTGGCACCGGACGTGTTCATACCGCTCGCGGAAGAACTTGGTCTGATCGATGAGATTGGCGAGTGGGTGATCAGAACGGCCTGTATTCAGAGCAATGAATGGCGCGATGCCGGACTACCCGCGCACCCGATCTCGGTCAACGTATCGAGCCATCAGTTCCGGCAACAGCGGCTGGCGATGACGTTGCGAGAGATCCTCGAAGAGACCGGGGCCGATCCATCACTGTTGATTGTTGAAATCACCGAGGGTGTGCTGTTAGAGAATGCGGAAAACAATATCAAGATTCTCGACGATATCCGGTCCATCGGCATCAAACTCTCAATGGATGATTTCGGTACCGGCTATTCATCGTTGAGCTACCTGCACAGCTTCCCGCTCGACGAACTCAAGGTCGACCGCTGCTTCGTGGAACAGATCAAGGAGCCAGGCGATAAATCCGCAATTATCAGAGCCATCATTGCGATGGCTCACAGTCTTGGCCTGACCGTAGTGGCGGAAGGCGTGGAGACTCCACTTCAGTTGGAGTACCTGCAGAGCCAGGGCTGCGACGAATTCCAGGGATTCATCGTATCGAAGCCAGTGCCCGCGGCCGAGTTCGCTGCGCGGTTCCTCGGTACCTCAAGCGCGACCGCCGGCGCCAAGGTAGTCCCTGTGGATGATGTACCCATGATAGCTGGCGAGGCCGCGGTGGACCAGGTTCTCAGCGTCAACACGTCAGGCATCAAAGATGTCGGCGACCCCAGCGCTATCAGTTATCAGTGGTTGAGAAACAATATTGCAATTGGCGGCGCGGACGAAAGTTCCTACGCACCGTACGGTGCCGACGTTGGCAAGCGCATCAGTGTGCAGATTTCCTATACAGATGCACAAGGCACGGCCAAGGGCCCGCTCACCTCAATGCCGACAGCAAAAGTACTCGGTGCCGGCGCTGCGCGCAAAGGTACTGCGAGTTTGAGTGACACACAGGTCGGTAGCGGGATGACCATACCCAGCTTTACTCTTGCCGTTGACGACGAATCGGTTCAACCGGAGAGCACTAGCCCGGTAATCCTTGGTGGCGCGGGGGACGAGAACACAAGCAGTGACGTCTCGGCTGCGCTCGACTTCGCCGACGACGCGCCGCTAGACGTTCCGGCCATCACCGGCACCGCAACCGAAGGCCTGGCGCCCGTAGCCGACACGATACGCAATGGCGAGAACAATGATGTGAATCCGCTGCAGAGTAGCAGCCTGGACATCCCCGGCGCCGCACTTGACGACAACACGAGCAGTGATATCACGGCTGTGCTCGACTTCGCCGACGATGCGCCGCTGGATGTTCCGGACATCACCGACCCGGCAACCGAAAGCCCGGCTGCTGTGGCCAACACGTTAAGCATCAGCGATAACAGCAATGCGAATCCATTGCAGAGTAACCGCCCGGACATCCCCGGCGACGCACTTGACGAAAACACGAGCGGTGACCTCACGGCTGCACTCGACTTCGCCGACGACGCACCGCTGGGCGTTCTGGACATCACCGACACGGCAACCGAAAACCCGGCTCCTGTGGCCGATACTTCAAGCATCACCGATGACATTAGTGTGAGTCCGTTGCAGAGTAGCGGCCCGGACGTTCTCGGCGACCCTGTTGACGAAAACACAAGCAGTGACCTCACGGCCATGCTCGACTTCGCCGACGACGCGCCACCAGACGCTCCGGACGTCACCGGCGCTGCAACCGAAAGCCCGGCACCCCTGGCCGATACGTTAAGCATCAGCGATGACAACGATTCGGATCTGTTGCAGAGGAGCGACCGGGGCGAGCCCACAAGCCGCGGCCTTACGGCACCGCTCTCGATCGTCGACGACGGGCCGGTAGAGTTACCAACCATTAGCGGCAACGCAATCGAAGGCCAGGTCCTGTGCGTCGATACATCACGCATAAGGGATGCCGACGAACTGGGCGCATTCAGCTTTCAATGGATGAGAAACAACGTTGTCATAGATAGCGCGACTGCAAGTATTTACAGCCTCAGCGATACCGATGTGGGCGCGCGTATCAGCGTGCTGGTTTCCTATACCGATGCGCAAGGCACGATCAAGGGGCCGCTCACTTCAATGCAGACTACGGAAGTCGTCGAGATCAAAGACGAGCCCACCGGCGAACTGCGCCTGGCAGGAACATCGCCCGCGGGCTAACTGCTTAGGGGCCGTCGGTACTCGCACCCTCGCCGACAACGTTGCGAATACCACCAATACTCTGGTGGAACGTAACGGCAATACGCCATCTGTCGCAAAGTTGATGGCCGCGCGAAAATTTGCTGCCGAGTGAGGGGCAAATTAACGCCAGGTCGTGTTCTCTCCAGCTCGACCCCTCTCCGTCTGCCGCGCCGCACCATGCCCGCATGCTGCGACGCCGCATCAAGCCATGCTGCAGCGCAAATACTATTTACTACCCCTGCCCCGACGGGCCTAGCCATTAGCGGGCGCTGTCATCTCCAACTCAATCGAATTGCAGCACCCGACGTTCTGTTAACCAACTCATCCCATGACACACGTATTTCCCCATTGCAGGGAACGGGAGTAGAGTCTTCGTGCAATTGACATCAATGGAGAAATTTTTGAAACACGAGCCTGGATGCATGAATAGATAGAGGCATCCGAAGTCTCGACGCAAGAGCAATAAAACCAACCGACTGGGAGGATATGATGAAACAGACAAGTCACCTGCTCTATACGTCCCTGCTCGCACTATTGGCCGTAAGTTTCTCAGCGCTCGGCGCGGATTTGCAATACGTCGAACCGGAGAGTATCGGCTTGTCCTCAAACCGACTTGACCGTATTTCAGCGGTATTCGATGCAAAGATTAAAGCAGGTGAGATTCCGGGCTACGTCGCGCTGGTGACACGAAGAGGAAAAGTCGCCTACTTCGAGGCCCACGGAGTACAGAATCCCAACACGCGCGAGACAATGTCGCGCGATTCGATTTTCCGCATCTACTCAATGACCAAGCCGATCACCAGCGTGGCAGCGATGATTCTTGTGGAAGAGGGAAAGATAAAGTTGTCCGACCCCGTTTCAATGTACCTGCCGGAGTTGGCGAATCTCAACGTTGCGACCAACGCGGACACTGCTAAAGATGCCGCCAGCATCAAGACGCGACCGGCCAAGAATCCGATTCGTGTGCTCGATTTGCTAATGCACACGTCGGGCCTCACTTACGCGTTTTTCGAGTCATTCCCTGGCGGTGGGATCATTGAGAAAATGTATCTGGACGGGGGCGTCAATGATCTGGACATTACCAATGCGCAGCTAGTCACGCGCATCAGCAAGCTACCACTCAAGCATGAACCTGGCACCACCTGGTACTACAGCCGCTCGACCGATGTGCTCGGCCGCTTGATAGAGGTCGTGTCTGGCATGACTCTTGGCGAGTTCTTCGAGAAGCGGATCACAAAGCCGCTCGGTATGGTTGATACCGCATTCAAGGTTGCACCCGCTAAAGCATCGCGCTTCGTCGAGCCGTTCGATGCCGACAAGAAAGGCTTGACCCTGCTTTACACTGAACCGACCAAATCAGCCAGGTTCGAGGCCGGCGGTCAGGGATTGACCTCCACGGTGATGGATTACGCGCGATTCGCGAATATGTTGCTAAATGGCGGAGAGCTCGACGGTAAACGTATTGTTGGCCGCAAAACCGTAGAACTGATGACGACGGATCATGTTGGCCAGGTAATCGATCACGGCCCGTTCTTTCTTCCCGGCCAAAGCCACGGTTTCGGCCTCCTCGGAGCGGTCCGCACAGACGGCCCGCGCGCACCCGCGTTACTGAACGCCATGGACGGCTCGGTCGGCGAGTTTTACTGGGCCGGCTATGCCGGCACTTACTTCTGGGTAGACCCGGAAGAAGAGCTGGTCGGCGTCTACATGATGCAGTCGGTACAACATCTTCTGTGGTATGCCACTATGTTCAAGACGCTGGTCGTGCAGTCGATTGTCGACTAGTAGATAACAAGCTTACCGGATGCGCGGTGGGCTTGGTTCGGGCACAATTGCTGGCACGAACCAGTCGTGCGGTGCTCAAGGGCACCGCACATTATTGACCACCCTGCTCACGCTTCGAGCCACTACTGGTTTATCTCACTGGTTCCGGCTTGCATTTGACTGTCGCTCTATGGACGTGGGCCCGGTCTCAAGCCGGCTGTCTTGACGGCGGCATCAGGAATTCCCAGGGCGAAGCTTCACTGTTGCGGTCGACACTGACTTCAATCAAGGCTGGCGCATCCAGCGCGAGAGCGCGTTCCAGTTCATACCGAAGATCACCAGGCGTCGACACACGGCGCGCGGAGACGCCGAAGCTTTCAGCTAGTTTAATAAAATCCGGATTGTGCAGTTCCGAACCAATCAGTCGTCCTTCGAACAGTCGCTGCTGGTCGCGCAACACATTGCCGTAGGCACTGTTGTTGAACACTATGACAACAATGTTGATTCCGTACTGCACGGCCGTGGCAAGCTCCTGTACGCCGAACATGAAGCCGCCGTCGCCGGTAATAGAGACGACAGCCTTGTCGGGGTTGCCAACTTTCACCCCGAGCGCCGTCGGAAATCCGAAACCGAGGGTGCCCTGGTGACCACAGCTTATAAAGGTACGTGGCTCATAGACCGGAAAACCGAAATAGGAAGTGAACCCTGCCTGACATATTTCTTCTACTAAACAACCATCTGACGGCAATATTTCACGTATTACTTTAAGATATTCAATGTGTGGCTGCACTTTACCGACGGCGGTGAGCACCTCGTCCTTTACTGACTGAAATTCCGTTTTGCGCGACCCACTACCGACTCCCAAACGCGCCAAAGACGATTCCAGCGCAACCGTGCATTTTCTTGCGTCACCCACGATTGCCAGATCAGGTTTGATTCGCACAGCCTGCGTTGGATCAATATCAATATTTACGATTTTCAGTCCCTGCGGCTGATCAGGCCAACGGAACCATTGCAGTTCCAGGCGTGAACCGATGCCGATGAGCACATCAGTGTCATGCCAACGATGGTATCCGGAGGCACAGTTGAATCCGAGGTAGTGATCGTCGCTTACGATACCGCGCCCGCTGCGAAAAGACACAACAGGTGCCTGAATGCGCTCTGCAAGGGCGAGCACTTCCGGCGCTGCATGCACGGCACCGCTTCCCACCATGATCATTGGATTGCGCGCTGACTTTACGAGTTTCGCTGCTCGCTCGATCACGTCCGCGTCTGGTTCGATTGACGGGTACTCCTGTGAAGCGGCGGTCACTTCGACCGGTGCCGTCATACCAAATACATCCCAGGGCATCTCCAGCGCAGTTGGGCGAGGACGGCCACTGCGCATGTGACGGAAGGCTTCAGCTACCAGTGCCGGTGCTTGCGCCGGATGGTCTATACGCTCCGACCACTTGGTGAGCGTGCGCAAAGTTGCCAGCTGATCCGGTAGCTCATGAAGGTGCCCCATACCGGAACCAATGAAGTCCGAGGGCACCTCACCGGTTACACAAAGTATTGGCGTGCTGGCGCCGTAAGCGGTGCACAGTGCTGCAGTCGAATTCAGAACTCCAGGGCCTGGCACGACCGAATACACGCCAACCTTGCCGGTCGACTTTGCATACCCGAACGCCATATACGCAGTGGTCTGTTCGTGGCGCGGGCCGATCACCGTCAGGCGATCGTCGGCTCGCGCGAATGCATCGAACAAGTGATACGTTTGAACGCCTGGAATCGCGAATACCGTATCTACGCCCTGCACCAGCAACGACCGGACGATGGCCTCACCGCCGGTCATAGAGTTTGCCATACGCGCGACTATTCCGGTTTGCTGACCGGCACTACCAACATTTCTGCTACGTCAACGTGATCGGGTTGGGAAACGGCGTACATTACCGCTTGCGCTACGTCTTCGGCTTGCAACGCTTTTGGCTTGGGTTCATCGAAAAACGGCGTGTCGACCATGCCAGGCTCGATCAGGGTCACCCGCGCTCCGGTACCCGCCAATTCGTCGCGCAGGTTGTGTCCGTAGGCGGTCACGCCCCATTTGGTCGCACCGTAGACTGAGCCTTTCAACGTAACGCGGCCTGCGCGAGAACTCGTAATCAGAATATGCCCGCGATTCCTGAGAATCTCAGGCATACATACTTTTGCCGTCAGCGTGACCCCATACAAATTAGTCAGAATCATGTCTCGCCAGTTTTTTTCATCGCCTTTCAGTGTCCCTGGCGAGGACGCACCAATACCCGCATTTGCAAAAGCCACATCGATTCTGCCGAACGTTTCAAGGGTGCGGGCAACCATGGCTTTCTGGTCGTCATACTCAGTAACGTCGCAGCGTATGCCAATGGCTGAGTCGCTTCCACCGAGTTCACTGACGATGCGCTCCAGTTTGTCTTCCGAGCGTGCCGCAAGCGCGACGCGGTATCCCGCCTCGACTGCCATTCTTGCAGTCGCCTCACCGATACCGGTGGTCGCTCCGGTTATCAACATGGTTCTGGGTTCCGTCATTTACATCCCTTTTTATTGTTTGGCCGGGTCAGAGCGCCCGGCCCTTCTTCTCCGTCACTCAGGCTGCTTTCTCCATGTCCCGGTCGCGATTGATGACGGCAAACAGCTTTTCTCGAAGGCCTTCCACTTTGGCCATCGCCTTCTGTTTGACATGCCCATAGCCGCGGATTTGATCCGGAATCTCGGCGATGGCCACGGCTGTCGGGAGGGAATCCATCGTCAGCGACGCCGCCAGGCGTTCGATATCGGCCAGGTAGGATTCGCGAAGCGCCCTTTCCTGCCTACGTTCCGCGGTATAGCCAAAGATGTCCAGCGCTGAGCCCCGTAATCCCTTCAGCTTCGCCAACATCTTGAATGCGCTGAATACCCACGGACCATATTCCGATTTCCGCATCTCTCCCGTCGACGGGTCACGCCGTGCCAGCAATGGCGGCGCCAGGTGAAAGCGCAACTTGTAGTCACCTTCAAAAGTGTCTGCAAGACTCTTTTCGAACGCGCCGCCGGTAAACATCTGCGCGACCGCATACTCATCCTTGTATGCCATGACTTTATAGGCGTTGCGGGCGACAGCGGCTGTGAACTTGTCGCTGTGCGTGCCGAGCGAATTCTCCGCGCCGCCGGCTAATTCGACGACTCGCGCATAACGCGCCGCATAAGCTTCGTCCTGATAATCGACCAGCGCCGCCCTGCGGTGCGCGATGAGTTCGTCAACCGTATCCAACTGTGCGGTATCTTCTCTTGCTTCCCCGGGAAGAAGCGCTACAACGCGCGCGTGATCGACAGCGGCGAGCCGTCCAAGCTTCAGCGCGCGTAAATTGAAATCGACTGAAACCCCGTTTAGTTTGATCGCCTGTTCGATTGCATCGAGCGTCAACGGAATGCAGCCCTTCTGTACCGCGAAACCGATGAGAAAGACATTTGCACCGATTGTATTGCCAAGTAGTTTGAGCGCGAGATTCGACGCGTTTACGAGGTGCGCACGCGATTCTCCTACTTTCTCGATAATAGTCCGCTCGAGCATCTGACCGTCGATATTCAGGTCACGATCCGCCTGAAACGACGCTGTCGGAACCACCGCCGAATTCAATATGGCCCTGGTCTCGCCAGTCTTGACCGCACGCATGCTGTCGGCACCCGCTGCTGCAACCAGGTCACAGCCCAATATCAGGTCAGCGTCGGCCAAACCGACCTTGGCCGGTGCACTTCCTGCTGGATCATCCAGTAACCACAAATGACTATAGACTGCGCCATTTTTTTGGCTAAGACCGGTCATATCGAACACCGATGCACCCTTGCCTTCGAGATGCGCCGCCATTCCGAGCAGCGCAGCGATGGTTATCACACCGGTACCGCCAATGCCGGCAACAATGACTGAATAGTCACCATCTGTCTCAGGCATGGCAGGAACGGGTAGATTTGAAAACAAATCATCACTGAAGGTGACCGCACTCGGCCGGCGTAATTCGCCTCCGTAGACTGTGACGAACGACGGGCAAAAACCCTTGACACACGAATAGTCCTTGTTGCAACTCGACTGGTCAATTTGTCGCTTTCGCCCGAACTCAGTGTCCAGCGGGTGAATAGACACACAGTTGGCTTGCACCGAACAATCGCCACATCCTTCGCATGCCGCCGCGTTAATGAACGCGCGTTTGGGCAAGTCGGGGTACTCGTTGCGCTTGCGCCGGCGTCTTTTTTCCGCGGCGCAGGTCTGTTCGTAAACAATGGCCGTAGTACCCTCGATCGCGCGCATGTCTCGCTGAACCGAATTGAGATCGTCCCGGTGGAATACCTCTACATCATTCGGAATACCCGATTGACCAGCGAACTTTTCGGGGTCATCGGAAACAACAGCGACTTTCCTCACGCCTTCGGCAATAACCTGCCGGACGACCCTGTCGACCGATAAAGGCCCGTCGTGAGGCTGGCCGCCGGTCATCGCTACGGCATCGTTGTACAGAATCTTATAAGTGATATTGACGCCAGCCTGAACTGCGGCGCGAATGCCCAGAATACCGGAGTGGTAGTAAGTGCCATCCCCCAGGTTCTGGAATACGTGCGGCATATCGGTAAACGGTGCCAGTCCGGTCCAGTTGACGCCTTCACCACCCATATGGGTTATGCCGATGGTTTTTCGATCCATCAACAGCGCCATTCCATGACATCCAATGCCGGCGAGCGCAAACGAACCGTCCGGCAGTTTGGTCGATGTATTGTGCGGGCATCCGGAGCAAAAGTACGGCATTCGTACCAAGCCCGCATTGGTGGAAGCCTCGGGCGCGTTCAGCAAGCTGCGCAATGACGCGATCGCAGTAGTAACCGATGCTTGCGCGATTGGACCTAATTGCTCCAGGCGATGGGCGATTGCCTGCGCCACAGTCGCGGCTTCAATTTGAACGTCCTCCGGCAGCATCGCCTCGCCCGACTCGTCCCGTTTGCCGTAAATGTGCGGCCGATTTGTCTCGCCGTACAGGATGCTCTTGGCCTGATCTTCCATGACCGCGCGCTTTTCCTCGACAAACAGCAACTCGTCGCTGGATGCGGCGAACGTCTTGAGATTCTCCGGTTCGAGCGGCCACACCATCGCGACCTTGTAGACACCGATGCCGAGTCCTTCAGCCTCTTTTTGGCCTATGCCCAATAGTCGTAGCGCGGCAATCGTATCGAGGTACGCCTTGCCCGCTGTCACGATACCGAGGCGTCTCTTTCCATCGCTGCCGAAGGTCGTACGATCGAGCTTGTTCTCGCGGGCAAACGCTTGCGCGCGCGGCAGTTTATAGCGAACGAGGCGCGCATCCTGTTCGGGCGGCGCGTACTCGTGTCGCGCACTCACGCCACCTTCGGGCATAGGCGCAGACTCCGGAAGAACAATCACCGGGCGCTCCGGGTCAACATCAACAGTGGCAGTACACGTGACAGTCTCGTTGACCACTTTGAAACCTACCAACGTCCCCGCGAAACGGGACATCGCAAATCCGTAAAGACCGAAATCGAGGTAGTCCTGCGGGTTCGACGGATACAGAACGGGTATTCCATGCGCCGCCAATGCCTGTTCAGACTGATGCGCGAGCGTCGAGGACTTGCCCGGATGGTCGTCGCCACACACCACGAGCACGCCGCCATTGGGATGCGTACCCTGGTAGTTCGCATGTTTCAACGGATCACCAGACCGGTCAACTCCTGGGCCTTTCCCATACCAGATCGCAAATACGCCATCGACTTTCTTGCCTGGCAGAAAATCGATTTGCTGCGTGCCCCATACGGCGGTCGCCGCCTGGTCCTCATTGATGCCAGGCCGGAATATGATGTCATTAGCCTGCAAATGCCTGGACGCCTGAGACAACGAGGCGTCGTAGCCGCCCAGCGGTGATCCCCGGTAGCCTGAAATGAATCCGGCGGTATTTAATCCGGCAGCACGGTCGCGCTGGCGTTGCATGATCGGAAGCCTGACCAGGGCCTGCGTTCCGGAAATAAACACACGTCCGCGTTCAAGCGTGTATTTGTCGTCAAGCGTGACAGTTCGCAGCGTATCGCCATCCATCTGTAGCACCCTTTCTCATCGATTCTTTGTCGCCGCTGTCCATCACGGCAACTTTCGAGTGTATCTGAGCGTTGAGCAGGTCGCCACAAGCGGCAACCGCATCGACCGCACTGTTTTAACTGGCCACAATTGACCACCTCAGCCATCTGGATGGCGGCAAGAGCGCGTATGACGTCGTTGCTGTTAGATCCATTCCTTGAAAGATCCTTGCTCGCAGTCAGACCGGTTGCCGGTTTTTTGCGGGAAAATCACCGAACCCGCTAGAAGACAGATGTCGGGCGTAACTCGAACGTGAACGCCCTGCGCTCTTCGCACAGAACAAATTATGCACCCGAAATGTTCCCGGGAGTTGCACTAAACGGCCTCGCAAACCTTAGAATGTCACCAGCACAAGGCAATTGGAGGCAGTACCGTGAAAATTCACGTGAATCCGGATCTGTGTCAGGGTCACAATCGATGCTGCGCCCTGGCCCCCGAACTGTTCGAGGTTGATGACTACGGACTGTCAAGCGCGCTCAACGATGGCATCGTGGCAACCGGAATGGAACAAAAGGCGCGCCTATGCATCGATAGCTGTCCGGAGTTCGCAATTGAGGAAGTTGACAAATCCTAGTCCACGAGGAGGCATTCGTATTGCCTCCTGACCCGAAACCACAAGGAACGTGCTGTCATAGCGACTGACCCATTGAGGTATCAACATGAGCGAACGCGCGCCGGTTAAAGATTGGAAGACCGACTGGGATCACCTACATCCGGATTGGCGGGACGATCCGTATCCGATCTGGGATGAGCTTAGAAAAGAATGCCCGATTGCCCACACCGGGCGATTCGGGGGTGCTTACCTGCCGACAAGGTACGAAGACGTGAAAGCAATTTCGTACGATACCGACAGCTTCTCGTCGCACCGGGTGGTTGTACGAGACTACTACCTGGACACGCCCATTCCGGCGCCCCCGATCACATCAGACCCGCCCTGGCATAAACCGGAGAAACAGGTGTTGCTGCCATTCTTCTCGATGAAGGAGGTGCAGAAACTCGAACCGAAGGCGCGGGCTGTTTGCAACAACCTGATCGACAGCTTTATTGACGATGGTCAGTGCGACGCGGCACAGCAATACACCCGGCATATTCCGGTACGTGTTATCGCACATATGCTCGGCGTCGATGAGCGTGACGGTGATCTGTTTATAAAGTGGATTAACGAAATCCTCGAGCTTGGCGTCCACGACCAGGATGCTTTCATGCGCGGTATGACCGAGATGACGGCGTATTTTCAGGCAGAGATTGAAAAACGCAAAGACGGACCACGCGATGATCTGATTTCAGTCATGATGCAGGCACGCTCCGAGGGCGAACCATGGACACCTGAGCGCGTGCTGGGCGCGTTACGATTGCTCATGATCGCTGGAATCGACACGACGTGGAGTGCGATAGGTTCGTCCCTGTGGCATCTCGCGACACATCCGGAAGACCGCCAGCGCCTGCTTGACGAACCAGCGTTGATGCCGACGGCGGTGGAAGAAATGCTGCGCGCCTACTCACCCGTGACGATGGCGCGCGAAGTCGTCAAGGACACCGAGATCTCCGGTTGCCCGATCAAGGCCGGCAACATGGTGCTTCTGTCGTTTCCGGCTGCAAACCGGGATCCGGCCATGTTCGAAAACGCTGACACGGTTATCATCGATCGCCAGCCAAACCGGCATTCGGCTTTCGGACTTGGAATCCATCGCTGCGTCGGTTCGAACCTGGCACGGATGGAAATGACGGTAGCACTCGAAGAGTGGCTGAAGCGCATCCCACATTTCTCGCTGGAGGGCAAAGTCACGTGGTCCGAAGGTACAGTCCGCGGCCCGCGCTCGCTGCCCATTAAGATAGGGTGACTTCGTGAGACAGTTCACGCTGACACAATACAGGCAGCGCTTGTTCACAAACGATCGCCAGAAAGGATCTCGCAAGAAAACGTAACATTTTGCTTGGACAAAGGAATCACAATTAGGGTGCGGGACATGGTCAGTAGACAAGATGAACGGGGCGAGCATCTTCAAACAGGCCCCATGGCTCGCGCTTCGCCCGCCTCTCCAAAACCTCCTTGAGCATTGCAGATCACAATGACGATGCCGCGCCACCAGTCCGACGAGATCGTGTTCCTGGTAGGCGAATAGCGCAACCTGGTCTACAGCGCGGTCGAGGCCGCGCTGAAGTCTTCCGAGAAAACAGTGTCAAACGTTGGTGCCAGGAAGCCGCATGACGATTAGCAATATCGTCGGCAGGATCGTCGATCTCGAGGCACGCGTGCGGGCATGCAAGACATCATGTGTAGGCGACTAGAGCAGCCTTGATGCCGGAAAATTTCTTGAGAGCGCAGATTGTAGAGTGAGCCTGAATGGCACTGGCAGATTCACTGGCTCGACCGGTCACTCCCAATCTGGTGAGCGGCTTCTAACTTCTACTAGCCAAAATGTTTCGAGTATCGGCTGCCTGGACCTAAACAGCCTGGCGATTCGATCGCTTCAAGCGCCCCATGCGCACTAACATGATCGACAACCCCAAGCCCAGCAATGCCAATGTGCCTGGTTCGGGTACTCTGTTGTAAGCTCCTTCGATCACATCGTTGCCACAGGTCATGCCCCAGTGAAAGCCGATGACGTCGCTGTTTTCCAGCGAAGTTCCAGCGATGTCAAACGTGAATGAAATCCTATTATTGGCCCCGTCAACACTCCAGTTCATCGGCTGCCCCTGCATAGCCGTCGCAATAGTTGTGTCTACAGCCACTTCTTGCCCGTTGCGAAAAATACCGCCACTCATGTAATCATCGCTTAGGTCCACGTCCCCGTTCTGGGTGTCACCTAATTCATGCCAGATGCCGGTGCCGCCCGGATTCCAGCGATCGTCGATTGCGAAACCATAGTCCCAATCTGTGCCAGTCTGCCAGTTGTCCGTTGTGTAAAGCGCACTTCCACTGGGTGTCCACTCGTTCGCCAGAAACAGGTCGCCGAATCCAATACCGAGCCCATTGTTGGTATACCCCTGGTATGTTCCCAGACCGTTGTTGGCGAACGACGTAGTGACATCAATCGAAAGCAAGCTGCCAGCCAGATTTATGTCAACCGCAGAGACGTCAAACGAACCAGACTGTCCGATCACGTCCCCATATCCATGATCATCGGAACCGACATAGTGGTCCAATATGACATCCGCGCTGGCACTCAACGCCCACACCGATGATAAAGCGCTCACGACAAATACCGACGCCTTTTTTGATAATTGCATACGCGACAACAACATCTCACTCCCCATTCACGCGACAATGCATAGCTATACGCAATGTTTGCGCCAGAGTCACTTTGTATCGCAATAACAGTATGTTAGTCGCCGTTGATTTCGAAACTCAACGCACTCTGTAAAATTTTCCGACACTCGAATATGAAGTAACTTAGCAAGATTGTGAGGCTCGCGTAATTAGGAACAATTAGCTATTAATAGTATTTTTCATTGCCAGCTGCCGTGAAGAATGGCAACAGGTTCACTGGGCTAACACGATTCCAGCACCTTTAGTTGAACTTGCAAGAGCCGCTTCGTGCTGGATCCAAACCGCAGGGCATCGAACCGAGAACGATTTCATCACGCCATTTGGGGCGCGTTTGTCTGGTCCCCCTGACATTATTTGGACGGATTCCGGTCTCGGTTCTACTAGTCGGCACTTCCCGGCCAAAGAGAAAACAACAATGTAGCTGGGAATGGGTTGAGAATTTCCCAAGAAAAGCAAATGCGCGTACGGACACAAATTTCAGAGCTCTCGAGAAACTGTCGGCGGTTGGCGGTACCATCAGCCTGCGCACGTAGTGCCGCTCAATGCCGCTTTTTCAAATCCTAATGGGCAAAACACTACCACTCACCAATCTCTTGCGACGCCAATCTCTCTATGCTGTCCTAACCGTGCTTATGAGCACGGTCGCATGCCTTTTACTCGTCGAGTGGGCGTTGACCTGGCATCGCGACCGTATTCAGTCGAGTGAGTACATGGCCCCGGGTCTCATCCGCTATCACGCTATTCGCGGCTGGCAACTGTCGCCAAACTGGGCAGGCGAGCACCGACACTACGACTATTCGGTGCGATACACCGTCAATGCTCAGGGGTTTCGGGAACCGTCAACGCCGTTCTACAAAGGCAAAATCATCGCCCTCGTCGGCGATAGTTTTACGTTTGGCCTGGGAGTCAATGATGCGGAGACTTTCTCCGCGCAATTGAACAAACGTGACAGGACGAACACGTATCTCAACTTCGGTATTCCGGGTTACAGCACTGATCAAGAATTGCTGTTTCTCGAGTCGGAGATTCTGGATATTCAGCCGGACATTGTCGTGCTGTTTTTTTATCTCGGCAACGATCTGCTGGACAACGTGCTCGACTACCCATTGCAGGCGGAGCAAGCGAAACCCTTTTTTAGTCTGAGCAACGAAACGCTGACGCTTCAAAACACCCCGATTCCGCGCGCCCCCAAATCGGCAAAGCTACGAACCACAACGCTTCAGGCAATCATCTTCGGTGACGAACTCGTTGCAATGGAACCCTGGTGGGCTGGGCTTGCGCGTTCGAGTCAGATCCTTCGTCTTCTGCTTGGCGATCACGCCAGGGTCAACAGTGAAGTTGTCAAAGATCTTCTCACCACGCGTCTGGTTCAGCAAAGACGGCTCGCGTCTGCATTGATCACACGCATCAGGGAACAGGTCACAGCCTCGGACGCCCGACTGATCATTGCGCCACTGCCGGGGCGCTCTTTTATTCGTGCGCCCGGGTCATACTCAGCGTTGTTTCAGGATCACGTGCGAAATTTTGTCGCATCGTTGGCCGAGTCGAACGGCCTGGAAGTGATCGACGTGGCCGATGAACTGCTTGCACAAAACGTTGACGACGTTATGTTGTTTCACCCGAATGAAGGCCACCTCACAGTAGAAGGGCACGCCGCTGTTGCACGTATCGTTCTTGCATCGATGACTGAATAGACGGCATATTTTCGCGCGACCAACGACGTTTACCTTGACTGGATAATGATTCGTCGCGTGCTGACTACGACAGATCAGGCGGATTTCAAAACCTCCACAGCCGGCAAATATTCGTAACCAAGATCATGGGCAACAGCCTTGTGAGTCACTTGCCCTGCGTGGACGTTCAGCCCATTAGCGAGATGCGGATCGCGCGCAAGCGCATTCTTCCAGCCGAGATTGGCCAGTGACTGGACGAATGGCAGCGTTGCGTTTGTCAATGCATAGGTGCTGGTGCGCGGAACAGTGCCCGGCATGTTGGTCACACAGTAATGCACCACACCGTCGACGACGTAGGTCGGCTCGGCATGCGAGGTCGGTCTACTGGTTTCGAAACAACCGCCCTGATCAATTGAAATGTCAACCATGACTGAGCCGGGTTGCATGTCCCTGACGTTTTGGGCTGAGACAAGCTTGGGCGCCGCCGCACCGGCAATCAGAACGGCGCCGATAATCAAGTCGGCTTTCGGTGCCAGTTCGTCGATTGCGTGCCTGGTTGAATAGACCGTGTGTACTCTTCCGCCCCACATGTGATCAAGCTCACGAAGGCGCGGTAGTGATCGATCAACGATGGTGACATCGGCTCCAAGGCCAACCGCCATATCTGCCGCATTCGCGCCGGATACGCCGCCGCCGATTACCAATACGTTGGCCGGTTGAACCCCAGGCACACCACCGAGCAATTTGCCGCTACCGCCGTTTACTTTCTGCAATGAGAAAGCGCCTGCCTGAATAGACAGGCGCCCGGCAACTTCGGACATCGGCGTCAGAAGCGGTAGCGAACCGTCCGCCGCGGTCACAGTTTCATAAGCGATCGCTGTTGCACCCGATTCAACAAGCGCCCTTGCCTGAGCCGGATCTGCCGCGAGATGCAGATAAGTAAAAAGAACCTGGTCCGGGCGCAACATTTCGCATTCGTGCAATTGTGGTTCTTTGACCTTAACAATCATTTCCGTGGAGGCAAAAACGTCCTCTGGCTTGGTAACGATCCGCGCCCCAACCGCCTCGTAATCCGCATCGCTAACGCCGATACCGCTGCCTGCACCAGTCTCAATGATGACTTCATGGCCACCGGTGACCACCTCATGAACACCAGCCGGGGTCATGCCGACGCGAAATTCGAGGGTCTTGATCTCTTTGGGTACACCAATTCTCATGGGAGACCTCCAAACAGGAAATTGTCTGTAGCTGAAGCAACAATACCGGCGCCTAAGCGGTGTTCGCTTGCAAAATAGGTGACAGTATCGACTATATATGGCATTTTCCGTCGTCAATCTCCATATACTAGCAATTATCTGCGATGTCTTTAGATCGATACGACAAATTGATTCTCGAAGAACTGCAAAAGGACGGGCGTATCAGCAACGTGCAGTTGGCGAACGCCGTCAACCTGTCCGAGTCCGCATGCCTCCGGCGGGTCCGTTCCCTGGAAACGATCGGGATGATTGATCGCTATGCGGCCTTGATCAATCAGCACAAGGCCGGGCTGCCAGGGAATGTTTTCGTCCACATTGGCCTGCAACGCGAGGAAGGAAAAGAGCTTGCCGCATTCGAGGAGGCGGTGAAAAATATCCCCGAGGTCATGGAGTGTTACTTGATGACCGGGGAGTTCGACTACTTGTTGCGCGTAGTCGTGTCGGACATGGCCGACTTCGAAAGACTGCACCGCGATGCCCTGACCCGACTGCCTGGCGTCGCCCGGGTCAATTCCAGCGTGACCATTCGTACAGTTCAGAAGAAGACCGAGTTGCCCTTGCACTGAAAATTTGTTGCAAGAGCAACTCCACGACAGTTCGCGGTTGCGTAAAGCCCGCGGCTGGCGAATCGGAAAGTTCAGCGCCTACCTATTTATGGTTCAGTTCACCTGCTTGGATTTGCCTTTCCAGTAAGGCTTGCGCAGTTCGGTTTTCAGAATCTTGCCCGCACCTGACAGCGGTAGCGGCTCGCGGACAAAATCCACGCTACGCGGACACTTGAATCCCGCAATGACCTCGTGGCAATGATCGATGATGGTCTGTTCGGACGCGCTCTCACCGTCTTTGCAACGCACGATTGCATGCACCTGTTCGCCCCATTTCTCATGCGGAATACCGATGACGGCGCACTCAGCCACGGCGGCATACTTGTAGATCGCATTTTCAACCTCAGCCGAATAGACATTCTCGCCGCCGGAAATAATCATGTCCTTGACCCGGTCGACAATAAACACGAAGCCTTCCTCGTCCATGTAACCACCGTCTCCCGTATGCAGCCAGCCGCCGCGCAAGGTCCGCGCTGATAACTCCGGCTGCTTCCAATAGCCGAGCATCACGTTCTCGCCACGCGCGCAAATCTCCCCCACGATACCGCGTTCCACCTCATTGTCGTCTTCATCCGCAATGCGTATTTCTACACCGACAATGGCCTGCCCTGCCGATTTGATCTTTCCAGCCATGGGGCCGCTGATGACATTTCGCTCTGCCGGCAGCGCAGTCAGCACTGGCGCCGCCTCTGTCTGTCCGTAGACGTGATGGAATTGCGTGTCAGGCAAAATTTCCATGGCCCTGGCCACCACCGCCTCGGGCATTGGGGAAGCACCGTATGCCAGATCGCGCAGACTGGACAGATCGTAATCGCCCACCTGTGGATGATTCACGATCATATTCACCATGGTGGGCACCATCAGCCCACTGCTGACTTTTTTGTTTTGAATTGCCTCAAGTGCGGCGGTCGGTTCGAATGCAGTGATGATGGTGCTGGCACCCGCGTTGCTGATCATCGCGAACATGGCAGCGCCGTTGGCAATGTGAAACATCGGTGCTGCATGCAAATAGACGCGCCCCATCGAAAAACCCAACTCTGACCCAAACTGGATGGAGTTCAGCAGCAAATTGCGATGACTCAACATGACGCCCTTGGATAGACCGGTCGTGCCTCCCGTATAAAACAATGCCGCCAGTTCATCTCCACCTTTGTCCAGAGGGTCTATGCCTTCGGCATGCTCGAACGCGGCATGGTAAGTAAGCATTCCATCGGGAGGATCGCCTTCGCCTACAAAGACGATGGTCTTCACGCTTTCAAGTTGATCCTGGAACTTCGGCAATTGCGGCAACATATGCTCATCAATGAGCAAAACTGTGGCGCCCGAATCATTCAACCAGTGAACGAACTCAGGCGGCGCCAGGCGTGTGTTAATGGGCACAACGACAGCTCCTGCCCAGGGCACTGCGAGAAAGTATTCCAGATACCGATCGCTGTTCAGAGCGAGCATCGCCACCCGTTCACCAGGCCGCACCCCCAGTTTCTGTAGTCCCCCGGCAAATCGTCGCACTTTATCCATTAGCTGCGACCAAGTCTGCCGCCGATCCAGATAATCTGTCGCCATGCCCGACCCATTAATCTGCGACGAGCGCAAAACCGTGCTGCTAATTCTCATGAATTCTCCTCTCCATAACGGACCGGCGACTTCCTGAAAGATGCCCCACTGCACGCTGGCGCAATGGTTTGCAATGTCGTGCCAGGCTTATTGACGTATCTACTGACCGGCCGCGCGTTGATCAGATTCGACTGACTCATTTCTTCTTGATCATTCACTTGTTGATCAATCACTTATTGATCAATCGAACCAGTGCGCGCAGGCCGTGCAGGTACGATTGAATTCCGAGGCCGGCAATCACACCATGCGCCGCTTCTGCGGTCACGGAATGCATGCCTCGGCGATCGATGTTAGTCATATGCACTTCCACGCTCGGAAGAGAAACCGCCTTGAGACAATCACGCAACGCGTAGCCTGAATACAAGAATCCGGCCGGATTGAACAACAATCCGTCGACGTCGGCATTATCGGCCTGATAAATCCAGTCGATTGCTTCGCCTTCGACGTTTGTGTAGCGGATATCCAGGGTCACGCCAAGGCGGCTTGCTTCTTCAAGCAACAGCGAGTCGAGTTCGGCTGCGGTCGTAGTGCCGTACAGTTCGGGCTGTCGCTTGCCCAATGCGACCATGTTGGCACCCTGTAGAACAAGTATGTTGTTGCTGCTCACGTCTCGCTGCGAAGCTCGCACAACAGTTGATACGCACCAATCTGTGCACCCTCGCCCAGTGCCGCCGAAAGCATATCTGTCGCTTCAAGCGTATCCTGAACCCGCATTGCGTGAAAGATCAGCGCAGCGGAGATTTTCTGATCCGGACCGTCCCGATACTGTGATTCGTTGGTAACACCATCGTTCGGCACGTCGACCTGCTGCCACCATTCCGAGCCGGTAACACCCGTTGTCTGCATCACGGCAGTCTGTATCTGCGCAGCATCGCCTGGCAATGCCGGCAATCGCGCAACGACGGCATGGCCTGCGACAATCTGGCCGATCTGCGACATGCGACGGCACGCGGTCCGGCTCATGTTGCGAAACGATTTCATGATGTCCGCGGTTTCCGGCATCGGGTTGTTAAGACGCTCGACGTACGCTTCAGACCAAAGTATTTCGGGCGACACCGTATCGTAGAACGTGAAATAGCGAGGCTCGGCAGAGACCGCTTCGTAGCGTCGCCCAATTCTGAATCCCGGCACGCCGAGTCGCTCCGGAAAATGCTGGTTCATGTACCAGTGTTCATACTCGGCTTCTACTTCCGGAAGGCAATCATTCCAGATTGCCAGTATCCCCGTATGCATCGGACGAACTCCGCTATTCGTGCGTTGAAAGAATGACCTTACCCTGTGCTTATCCCTAATGCAGTGCCGCAGGCGCCCGCCCAAACTCAGCCAGCGTAAGCTGCTGGCAGATGAACACCTCAGCATTTCCCGACAACGGGTCGGCTACCGGTCGAACTTGTGCATTTTCGACCGGACCGAAGGCCTCGACAATAACTGCTTTCACTTCAGATACTCGTCATTATGCGCACCGAGTGCTGACGCGCCGACGCCTTCATCGCCGTGCGCACGAAACGATTTCACGATCGGCACGGGTGTCGCCGGTATCGAGTCACCTTTTGCATTCACGAGTTTCTGGGAAAACAGGCCACGCTGCTTGAACTGCTCATCGTCCATGGCTTCGCGCACGGTTTTGACAACGGTGCAGCAACAGTCTGCCTTGAGAAAACGTGGCTCCCAATAAGCGGCGTCGTGCGCGGCAATGATCTCAGCTACGCGAACCATCGTCGCTGCGGGGTCAACGCTGTCGTCACGATAGCGCGGCTCCAGTCCGATCGCTTCTACAAAGGCCATCCAGAATTTATCCTCAAGTGGGCCGGCAGCGATGAATCTGCCGTCAGCAGTCGGGTATAGTCGATATCGCGGCGAACCGCCGGTAACCCGTTCGCTGCCATTGCCAGGCCACCGGTTCGCGCCGACACCACTTCCGATCGCCCAGTACATAAACGGGAGCGCGCCGTCAGTCATCGCGATGTCAATGTAAGCGCCCTCGCCAGTCCGATCCTTGTTCCGCAGCGCGAGAAGAATATTGAGCACTGCAGGATAAGATCCGCCGGCGATGTCGGCGATCAGCCCCGGTGGCACGACCGGTGTTTGTGCATTGCCCATGCTTAACGAAAGAAGCCCGGCATCGCCGATATAGTTCACGTCATGCCCGGCACGATCTCGCTTGGGTCCATCCTGCCCGTATCCGGAAATCGAGCAATAGATAATTCCAGGATTGATGCGCGACACGGCTGCGTAATCGAGTTCGAGGCGTTTCATAACACCGGGCCGAAACTGCTCGACCAGCACATCGGCCGATTCAATCAGCGGATGAAGCCGCTCACGTTCAGCGACATTCTTCAAATCGACAGCGACACTATTCTTGCCCCGATTGAGCATGGCGAAATTGATGCTCTCGCCCCCCCACAGTGGCGGGTAATGCCGCATGTCCTCACCTGTGCCAGGTCGTTCGACTTTTATCACCTCGGCCCCGGCCTCGGCAAGAAATAGCGTTGCCATCGGTCCAGGCAGGAGTGTCGAAAAGTCGAGCACTTTTACACCATTCAGAGGTGCGGTCATCAGTTTTCCTTTCGTTGCCTGGCGACCACGGATCTGCGTGCAGGTGCGAAACCGGGTGTACCGTAAGTTTCAAAAAGTGCCTGGGTAATCTGATAATGACGCGCAAGATCGCCACGTTCTACTCTTTCGATCGGGCCATCCCGATAGCCCAACCCTAGACGGCACGTCAGATCCATGTCTTTTGCGCTCGCCAGACCTTCGTCCAGAAAACGAAGTGCTGCGTTGTACTTCGGACGCAGCAGCCGATCAATGATGCGTCCGGCCTGATCCGCGCTCACAACCACTTCAAGTCCGGCCTCTTCGAACAACTTGCGCGCAGCATCGATCGCCGACTCTCGCGTGTTTGGCTGGCGAACGAGTTCAACCAGACCTGAGGGTGCATCCTCGCCGTTGCGATAGCGCGCGAATCCGACGACATTCGACCCTTCTTCGCCGACCAGTTCGCCGGTATGGACACCCAGGCATTCGGTATCCAGTTCGACAAGTATCGCCTGCTTCGATTCGTCAGGCTGAATCGCAGGACCGGAGCGATGAAACGCGCCAAGGCACACAAGCACCTCGGCCGTGTCCGATGCGCCCGAAACGAACGCATCGCCTTCCAGGAAAGAGCGACTATCGCCAAGTTGCACTATTGAATATCTCATTTTGGCATTTCCCAATCTGATTTCATCAAACAGCTTTCATCCATTGCCATTCACCTGCCATTCCTCCAAAGCATCAACCGCCAAACATCGCGTTACCTTCATATGCATAAAAACCACGTCCCGATTTTCTGCCGAGGTGACCGGCCGCAACCATGCGGCGCAATAACGGCGGTGCTGAAGATCGCACGTCGAGCGTAATCGGATAAAACGCTTCGCACAAACGCATCTGCGTATCAAGGCCGATCAGATCGAGCAACTCGCACGGCCCCATTTTGTATCCGAGTGCTGTCTTGATGGCCTTGTCAATATCGGCAGGAGAGGCGACACCAGCCTCCACCACTCTGATCACGTCATTGTTAAACGGCACCAGCAACGCGTTGAGTATGAAACCGGGCTTGTCCTGGGTCTTTACCGGAATCTGCCCCGCTTTCTCCGCGAATGCCCACGCTGCTGCAAATGTCGCTTCGGATGTATTCATACCCGGCGACATCTCGATCAGTTTCATCAACTGCGCGGGCAAACAGAAGTGCATTCCGACCACGCGATCTTCGCGGCCACAACCGGAAGCGATTTCCGTGATTGACAATGTCGATGTATTCGATGCCAATATCGCGTGGTCTGCGCATACAGAATTGAGGTCGCGAAACAGGTCTTGTTTTGTTTTCAGATCTTCGAACACTGCTTCGATGACCAGATCGCAATCGGCCAACCCTTCGAGACGGGTAGTCGTACTCATGCGGGCTAGCGTTGAATCGCGATCGTCGCTGCTCATCTTTCCACGATCGACAGACTTTGCAAAGAAACCGGATATCTGCTTTTCTGCGGCTTCAAGGCTTTGCCGCTGGAGATCGTAGGACACGGTCTCAAATCCGGCGCGTGCGGCAACGATTGCGATCCCCGCCCCCATGGTCCCGCCAGCGCCGCACACACCAACTTTACGAATGTCCTTCGTCATTGGATTCTGAAACTCCTGCCGATGTACTGACGGTGTATCTGATTCGTGCCTTCCCAGATTTGGGTGACTTTCGCGTCACGCATCAGTCGTTCGACGCGATAATCTGAACAATAACCGTATCCACCATGCATCTGCACGGCTTCGGTCGCCATGCGCATCGCCAGATCAGATGCGCGCAGTTTGGCGATGGAGGCTTCGAGACCGAACTCCGAATCGTCAGCGTCGACCAGTCCGGCAACGTAATCGAGCCAGCACTCGTTCATTGCCAGTTCGCTCGCCAGATCCGCGACGAGAAACTGGTTACCCTGAAAGTCCAGAACATGTCTTCCCGACTGCTTGCGCTCGTTTGTATAAGCCACCATGTCCTTGAACGCGGCGCGGGCTATTCCAAGTGCGTGAGCCGCCATGCTCGGTCGCGACTTGTTCAACGCCACCAGCAAGGTCGCGAGGCCGGTGCCTGGTTCACCAATCAGGTTTGCGCGCGGCACCCTGCAATTGTCAAAGGATAGTGCCGCCGTCGAAGCGGCGCGGTGGCCCATTTTTTTCTCGACACGTAGAACAGTGCAACCTGGCGTGTCCTTTTCGAGTATCAATGCCGATATTGCAGCTTTCCTGTCGTCGATCTCCGACCACTTGCCAAACAGGAAAATCAGCTCTGCAACATCACCATTGCTGATAAATGTCTTGGTCCCGTTGATGACGATATCGTCACCATCAGGTGTAAACCGCGTCTGCATTCCAGTCGCGTCTGAACCAGCATTCTGCTCAGTGATAGCAATGGCACCGATGCCGCCTGCCGTGATCCTCGGCAACAAACGTTTCTTCTGCTCCTCGTTGCCGAAATCCACCAGCGGCTTCATGCCGTTGAAATTGGTTGCGTATATCACACCGGTCGACGCGCAGGCGGCAGTAATAATTTTGGTGCACTCAAGATACAGCGCATACGACATCGGCGTGCCACCGTACTCGCCGGGAACAAATATTCCATTCATTCCGAGCTCCATCAGTGCATTAACGCTCTCCCAGGGAAACTCGCTGGTTTCGTCGAAGCGGGCAGCATTTGGCTCGATGATCTCGTCCGCAATTTTTTGCACCTGATCAATAACAATCCGTTCTTCCTCCGGCCAGTTACGCTGTCGCGCCAGTTGATCGAATATTTTCATCTGTAGTCAATTCCGTATCGGCAATCCATGAAAGCGATTCCACCAGTCATATTGCACATGCCAAGTTCCCTTGTTCACAGCGCTGTTTAGCAAGTCATCTGCTCACGGCTCCGTTCGTGGACATCACGATCAGGATCAGCCCCTGCACAAGCGCTGAGGACACAAACCATTCAGTTGTCCGTGAACGACGGCTTTCTCTTCTCCTCGAACGCAGCCATGCCCTCTTCGGCATCGCGCATGCCATAAGCGAGCGTCGATAGCTCGGCCTCGATTCTAAGGCCTTCACTGACTGGCACATCGAGCGCGCGCGACACGGCAGAGCGCGCGAATTGCAGCGCCGGTAAGCTGTGGCAGGAAAATTCCCTGGCGAATGCGAGTGCCTGCTCAATTGCGTCGCCTTCGACAACGCGATTCACCAGGCCGATTCTCCCGGCTTCGTCCGCCTTGACGGTCCGTCCGGTCATGACCATTTCCAGCGCGAGCGCTTCCCCGACGAGGCGCGGCAAACGTTGCGTACCACCGTAACCCGGAATCAGTCCGAGCTTGATCTCCGGCAATCCCATCTTTGCTGCCGGCGTCGCAATACGAAACGTACAAGCCATCGCCAGTTCCAGACCACCACCAAAAGCAAATCCGTTGATAACGGCGACCGACTGAATCGGCAATTCAGTCAGTTTTTCAAAAACCGCCTGGCCTTTTTCCGCGCCGCGTTTGTTCGACATCGTGTCGCGATTGCGCAGTTCCGTGATATCCGCACCCGCGCAGAACGCCTTGTCTCCCGCACCGGTAATTAGCAGCACCCGTGCATCAGATGCGGCCACCTCATCGAACGCGGCATCGAGTTCTTCAAGAATTGCAAATGACAGTGCATTCAGCGCTTTCGGGCGGTTCAAGGTAATCAGCGCAGCTTCATCACGCCGGGAAACTTCGACAACCATCAGGCAACCTCCTGCGGGGATTGATACCGAATTGGCAGCGGCTCGATATCGCCACGTTTGGCCATCTCGACCAGTTCGCGTTTTAGAATCTTGCCACTCGCGGTAAGCGGGAACGCATTCATGCGAACGAAATATTCAGGCATGTCGTATTTGGATAGCCCCTGGTCCGCCAGATGATCCAGTAGCTCTTGCGCGTCGACAGGACCAACAACCGCCGCGCAAACTTTCTCACCGAGCCGTTCGTCGGCAACCGGAAACGCTGCAATCTTCTCAACTTGCGCATGCCGCAGGCCCAGGGCTTCGATTTCCACAGGATAGATATTGTGACCTCCGCGAATGATCAGGTCCTTCAAACGGCCTTCAATTTTCAGATTGCCGTTACGGTCGAGTGAGCCCAAATCGCCCGAAAGAAACCATCCGCTATTGTTAAAGCTGGCGGCCGTGGCTTGCTGGTTTGCGTAGTATCCGAGCATCAGTGCGCCACCGCGACCACCGATTTGACCAATTGCGCCCGGGGCTGCTTCAACGCCAGGGTCGCTCACGTCGAATATGCGAACCTCGTAAGCCCTGCCTCCACGACCGCAAGTGCGTACGATGGTTTCGAAATCATCGTCTCGCTGGGTGTACTGGTGGGAAGAGTTCTCGGTCATCCCGTAAACATTCTGCGGCCTGATACCAAGACTCACAAATGCTTCCGCGACGCTGGGCGGTATAGCCGCACCCGCCATGTAGAAAGTCTTGACGTTGCCGATGCACTTCGCGTCTCGTGCTTTCATTTGCGCAAGCACATCCATCGCATGGGTCGGCACGCCGAGCACATAGGTGGCACTGGTCTCGACCAGCCAGTCGAAATGATCCATTCCTTCAGGCGGATCCCCCAGATACAAACGGCAGCCGCTGAGCAGCCACTGGCTGGCTGCCACCCAGGCGATATGGTGAGAAAGCGGGCTCAGGGTCATCAGGCGCGTTTCAGAACCGACTTGCCAGTCCGACACCATGTCACGGGCGTTCGCCAGAATCGTGTTCGCAGAATGCATCACGCATTTTGGCGTTCCCGTCGTCCCGGACGTGAATGCGAGGTATCCGACAAGATCAGGATTCTTCACCGGCCGCGTCGGCGGCACCGCTCCAGCCTGCGGAAAGTTTTGCGGCGTGTACGCCTTGCGCAGGAACGATAACTTTGCAACAGCCGCGTCGATATCCACAGCCTGGCGATCCGCACCCCAACCGGGTTCAATAATCAGGGCGGCGGCTTCCAGCCGTTCGAGCAAACTGAGTATCTCGTTGAATGTGTAAGTCCGATGCAATGACGGATTGCAGGCAAATCCCTCTCTGGAGCATGCAAGGAAAGCGACGACTACCTCGATCCGGTTCGACATCCAGATACACACCCGGTCTCCCTGAACGAGACCCTGTTCCCGCAGATCGGCGGCCAACGCATCAGTTAGCCCTTCAAGGGTTTTCCAGCTAACAGTTTGTTCCCTGTCGCGTAGCGCAAGTTCATCAGGTCGAGCCCTCGCGTGCGCTGCCATCAAAGTGTAAAACGTATCCGGTCGCCATATCCCATTGTCGTAGTATGCGCGGGCCTGGGCCGGGTCGTGAAGCGTCAGGAACGGTCTCATTAATCCGGTTCCGCCTAGTGCCCGAACTTGTCCGTGTCGGGTGCGCGCCGTTCAGCAAACGCGCTACGTAACTCTTGCGATTCATCGCTTTCCAGATACGGCCGCAACAGAAGGTCATGGGTGACGCGCGATAGCCCAGACACACCACCGTGGCGCGCGTTAAAAGCCCCTTTTATCGATGCCAGCGCAAAGCTACCGCGCTGAGCGACTTCAAGCGCATATTTACGGGTCTCTTCTGCCAGTTTGTCATCAGGTACAACTCTATTGATCAAGCCCATTTCAAGCGCCTCGGATGCCTTGATTTTCGGATTGCAGAACCAGATATCCTTGGCGCGCTTCTTACCAACAAGGTCTTCCAGATACCAGGTCCCGTAGCCAGCATCGTAGGAGCCCATCATCGGACCCACCTGGCGGAAGACGGCGCTCTCCTTCGCGATCGTCAGATCGCACACCATTTGCAACACATTGCCGCCGCCCACCGCGAAACCATTGACGCTGGCGATAACCGGTTTCTGCAAACGATCAATTGCCTCGTACATTTCCAGTGTCGGCAGTACACCGGCGTACAAGAGGGTGTCCTCCATGCCCTCCTTGCGTCCGCCGACACAGAAAAACTTGTCACCGGCACCGGTCAGAACCACCACGCGCGTTCGCGTCTCGCGCCTAACCTGCTCAATACAATCTCGAAGCTCGTGGCACATCGTTGCGTTGAACATATTGCCGTCATCGGGACGATTGAGCGTAATCGTTCCGACGGCACCCTCTTCAGCATAGACAATTGTTTCGTAATCCATTCTTTTTGCTCCGTAATTTGCCTGCCTTGGCAGGAATCGTGCGTGCCATTTGCACTGCTCGAATAAGCCTGCCAGATCATCGATTTCGGTGATACCGCAGTTGCCTGGCAGCGCATGGTCGAACACCGCGATCCGGGGGCAGGCAGCCCGAGTACGTTTTCCGGGATTTTACGAATTATGCCCGGCCCGCCGGATCGTTGCCCAAAACGCGACATAACCGAGGCCTCGTCTTCGTGGTCAACGCAGATCAGCGCTAGGGGGTGTCGGCGAGTACACCTGTTTGATCCCCAAGACGTGTGACGGAGGTGAGATGGACATCAGCAGCATAGTGGTTCTTGTGATAGTCGGAGTCGCCGTCGTGTGGACGACGATGACCTACAACAATCTGGTTACGCTAAAACACAGCGTTTCCAAAGCCTGGGCAAATATTGATGTGATGCTCAAGCAACGGCATGACGAACTACCGAAACTTGTGGAAGCCTGCAAACAGTACAAACAGTTCGAACAGGAAACCCTGCAACGAGTCACCGAGGCCCGCTCGCGAGTGCAGGACGCAAGAGTGAAGAAAGACATTCCAGCGCTTGGACAAGCGGAATCGATGCTACGTGGCGGGCTGGGCAATATTTTTGCGGTAATCGAGGCCTACCCTGAGCTGAAGGCAGTCGAAACCTTCCAGCACCTGCTCGCGCGGATTACCGGCCTGGAGAACGGCATCGCCGACCGCCGGGAGTTCTACAACGAAAGCGTCAATATCAACAATGTACGCGTCGAGCAGTTTCCGGATGTCATGATCGCCAGCATGTTCAGATTCGATGCGTTCGATTTGCTTGAGTTTGAGAAAGAACAGCTTGCCGACGTCAACATGAAGCAGTTGTTCGCCTGAGCCCTTTCAGGGCAACGTTGTGGTTCTGTCCACTGGCTTCATCGATAGCGAAGAAGCTCGCATCGGAGACCAGCCGAGGGTCCTGATCTTCGGCCGATCTGAAATCTGATGCTCGATTCGCTACGACTGCGCATAGTCGAACCGCTGATTGTTGGCGGTTACCTTGTGTTGCTTGTCATCGGGCTTCAGTTTCGAACGAGCGACGCCTGGTTTGGAACACTTTCGGGAACCGGATTACTTGCTCTTGCCGCATGGGTGATGAGTTTTCGGCGTGCGCGAATCATCGCGGATACACCGACTTCAAAAATTTCATCTGCAGCGCAAGGTTATGTCGAACTTGTCGGCCGCGGTCGACATCATCCCGGCGGGCCAATATTGTCCAAGGCAACAGCGCTTCCCTGCATCTGGTATCGATTCATCATCGAGCAGAAAATCGGTGATGGCAAATGGGAAAAAGTTAACAGCGGTCGCAGCCAGGAAAGTTTTATGCTCGACGACGGCTTCGGGCGCTGCCTGGTCGACCCGGAACATGCCGAAGTCATTACCAGACGCAAGGACCGGTGGGTGCAGGGGAATCATCGCTACACAGAATGGCTGATCCTGCCGCAGGCGAAAATCTACGCGATCGGCCAACTGTCAACCGTCGGCGGCGCAAACAGCAATCTCGATTTGAAACGAGATGTTTCCGACCTTCTGACAACGTGGAAAGCCAACAAGAAGAAACTTCTTCAGCGTTTCGATCTGGACGAAGACGGTGAAATAAATGAGCAGGAATGGATGCTGGCGCGCCAGCAAGCACGTCGTGACATCAAGAAGGTGCATCAGCAGATACGACTGCAATCGGGAACGCACATCGTGCACAAGCCACGCGATGGTCGTCTGTTCCTGATTTCCGATCTTGACCCGATGAAACTCGCACGACGCTATCAACTGTGGGCCTGGTTCCACCTGCTGGTGCTGTTCGGCGCCGCAGCCGGAATTGCATGGGTCATGACTGCGCCATCCTGGCTGGGCGTTGGAAACAACTGATTGATCGCCAGGCCTTGACGGTCCCTGCGGCAACCAATACGTGACCATCGTTGCATCCGCACGCAAAGCGTTAAAACGTCTTTACCTGATGTACTTCATCTGAACAACCGCCGATTACCGACCAGAGTCGCCCAGCAGCGCAACGACGTTGAGGTGTCCGGCGTCACGCGCGATATCCATCGCATTCTTGCCCCTGTCGTCAACAAACGTCTTGTCTGCGCCGCGCGCCAGCAATGCAATCACGGCATCGGAACGGCCGTAGCCAGCGGCCCACATTAACGCAGTCAACTCGTGACGATAACGCTGATTCACGTCAATGCCGGTATCGAGAAGCATGTTCACAATTTCCGGCTGGCCCGCGCCTGCCGCGTAAATCATAGCTGTCCTGAATACCTGATCCTCACTCCGGGTTTGTGCCCCATGGTCGAGCAGCAGGCCTACGACAACGCGGTGACCAGCGTGCGCCGCCGCCATCAGCGGGGTCACTTTCTCCAAGTCTGGCAGATCCACGTTAGCGCCGCGTTTCAGCAACGACGCCACCATATCTGAATTACCCTGCTCGGCGAACATCAGTAGCGCTGAATTACCAGCGCGATTGCGCGAATTGATCGCGGCTCCACGATCGAGAAGACGCATCACTGTGGCGGCGTCGCCTGCACGGGACGCCACAAGCAGTTGGGCGTTCATGGTATAGACGTCGGGATTGTCTTGTTGCGCACGGGCCAGATTGACAACTGCCGTAAACGAAACGGCAGTCAGAAAAATTGTTCCCGCCAGAAACAGGACAGTGCAAACGAATTGGTTGGTTTTCATATAGTTCCTGCTTACAAATTAGATGCTTACGCCTTGCTAGGTAGTAAATTGTCAACTATAGTCGGCGTGTTCGCAATTGCGCTGCCCCCCTTTCACCTCGGCAAGCGTCGCCCTACTTTCAAGGGCGGTACGAGCACACCTAAGAAGTCAATTAGCCCAATCGGGAGGAGTGTTATGAATTCATTCAGAAATCCACTTATGCTGGCGGCCGCACTGGCGCTATCCGGCACTATCAATATGGCCGTCGCGCAAGAAATTTCCGGTGGTGCGACCACCGCGTCGACGCCCATGCCGGAGACCCTGCGCAATGTCACCCAACGACGCCTGGATGGCGCCGACGGCGAAAAGTCCGACTGGCTGCAGGTTAACGGCGGCTATTCACAGACCCGGTTCTTTCCTGGCAAACAGATCAACACCAGGAATGTCCAGCGTCTGCGTCCGGCATTCATCTTCCAGACCGAGATTCTGGAATCCATGGAAACCGCACCTTTGGTTGTCGATGGCGTCATGTTCCTCACCACGTCCTACAATCATGTCTACGCGATCGACGCCAAAACGGGTGAGGAATTCTGGCATTACGCACACCCAATGGGACCGATTACAGTTTACTGCTGCGGACCCAACAACCGCGGCGTAGCCGCCCTCGACGGCAGGTTGTTCATGGGCACGCTTGACGCCAAGCTGGTAGCACTCAACGCCAAGACCGGCGCCAAACTATGGGAAACGGAGATTGAAGATCCGGAAATGGGCTATTCCGAAACCATGGCACCGGTAGCTGCCGACGGCAAAGTACTGATCGGCACCAACGGTGGTGAATATGGGGTTCGCGGCTTCGTCAAGGCATACGATGCGGAAACCGGCGCACATCTGTGGACATTCCACACGATTCCAGAGTACGGCCATGAGGGGGTGTGGGCAACACACGATGCCACCGGCCGCAATATGCTGCGTGACATCTCAGCGGAAAAACGCATGCTTGCCGAACGCGGTGGAGATTTCTACAAAACCCTGGGTGGCGGCGTGTGGATGACGCCGGCAATCGATCGCGAAACCAACACCGCATTCTTTGTGGCCGGCAATCCGTCGCCTGACCTGTACGGCGCGATCCGGCCTGGCGACAACCTGTATACCAACTCGATCATCGCGGTCGACCTGGAGAGCGGCGAATACAAGTGGCACTTCCAGTACATCGCGCACGACGTTTGGGACCTCGACGCTGTCAGTCCGGTTGTCCTGACCACGGCCAAGGGTAAAGACGGAAGAAAGCGCAACGTCGCCATCCACGGCGGTAAAACCGGTCACATCTACGTTCACGACCGTGAGACGGGTGAACTCATCCGCTTTTCTGAAGCAATGGTTCCACAGGAGGACATGTGGGTCCTGCCAACGGCCGAAGGCGCGCGCATGTTGCCGGGAGCAAATGGCGGCGTGGAATGGAATCCGATAGCCGTCAATGAAAAACTACGACTTGCCTATGCGGCGAACCTGCATCAACCGATGACATACCACGTTGAAGCAGCTGAGTATCCGGGCGGCGACAAATTGTGGCTTGGTGGCGCATTCAAGGTCATCCCGGGTGAAAAGCAGTGGGGACGCCTGGCTGCGGTAAACATCGACAACGGCAAAATGGTGTGGAGAGCGGATACCGATCAACCACTCATGGGCGGCGTTCTCGCAACAGGCGGCGACCTCGTCTTCACCGGCGAAGGCAATGGCCATTTCAATGCCTATGACGCACGTAACGGCAAGAAACTATGGACGTTCCAGGCCGGCGCCGGCGTTAATGCCCCTCCGGTCTCCTACATGGTCGACGGCAAGCAATACATTGCCGTAGCCGCCGGTGGCAACACGCAACTGAACTTCAAGCGCGGCAACAGCGTCATCGTGTTCGCATTGCCGTAATTGCTTCAGGAGTTCTACTCTTCAACTGGCAATCGGAAGGGCCGCCTTCGGGCGGCTTTTCTTATTTACAAGCGCAAGAAAACATAATCCATGAGAATACGGATCACCATAGCCGCGCTGCTACTTTGTCTGCCTGTTTATAGTTTCGCTCAGGACATCGAAGCGGGGAAAAAGAAGGCGCAAGTCTGCGCTGCCTGCCATGGGATTGACGGCAACTCCACGATCCCGCTGTACCCCATTCTTGCCAACCAGACAGCCCGCTATCTTTATATGCAATTGCGCGACTACAAACGTGGACGCCGCAAGGATCCAGCGATGTCGCCGATGGCAGCATCACTGTCGAAACAGGACATGCTTGATCTTGCCGCCTACTACTCATCACAGAAGTTCAACGGCAAAAACAGCCGCGGTAACAATGACCTAATTGCTAAAGGGAAAGCGGCATCCGACGCGGCCTTGTGCACCATCTGCCACCTCGGTAAGTTTGCCGGACAGAATGAGATTCCGCGCGCATCCGGGCAACACTATGAATACACCCTCAAGCAACTCAAGGACTTCAAGGAAAGACGAAGGACCAACGACGCCGGTAACATGACAGCCGTAGTCAGAACAATGAGTGACGAGGATCTGGAAGCAATGGCAGCCTACTTGTCGACCGTTAGATGAGCGTTAGCTGCCGCTGGCATAGCCGTTGCAGGCTACAGCTTGAATACGGTAAACACCAATTCAGCGAACACGCAGACACCTCGGGAATGCGGCAAATCTGACCTTAATCAAACCCGCCAGGACCTAACCAGGATATTCGAGGCACCCCGTCATGAGAGAACACAGTTACTCGGGCCTCGGCCCGACCGGCTTTCACCGCCTTCACTACTACGAGTGGGGAGATTCAGACAACCCGCGGGTTGTCATGTGTGTTCACGGACTCACCCGTAACGGGCGTGATTTTGACGGGCTCGCACGCGCCTTATCCGACAATTACCGGGTGATTTGCCCGGACGTGATCGGCCGCGGAAAAAGCAGTTGGCTCAGAGACAAGGTGCATTACGGATACGCACAGTACTGTGCTGACATGACCGCACTAATCGCACGTAGCGGCGCCCGCACCGTCGACTGGGTCGGAACATCAATGGGTGGCATTATTGGAATGCTCATGGCCTCGCATAACGGTGCGCCAATCGAGAGAATGGTTATAAACGACGTCGGTCCGTTCATTCCGAAGGCAGCGCTGGAGCGCATCAAACAATATGTCGGCAACGACGTTTCATTCGACTCGCTCGACGACGCGGAAAAGTACATTCGCTGCGTTTCGGCCGGATTCGGCCCATTGAGTGACGAGCAATGGCGACACCTGGCCGAAACGTCCGTACGACCCGAGGACGGCGGCACGCTTAAACTGATTTACGACCCGTCGCTGGCACACGCGTTCTCGGGGCCGATCGATGCCGTCGACATGTGGAGCATATGGGACAACGTGTCCTGTCCGACTCTGTTGATCCGCGGCGGTCTCTCGGACTTGCTGTTAAGGGAAACCGCGGAGGAAATGACTCGCCGCGGGCCACGGGCCCAAATGATCGAATTCGAAGGAATCGGCCACGCACCAATGCTGATGAGCGACGACCAGATCGAAGCGGTTCGCACTTTCCTTCTTTCGAAAAACTGAAACGAACGGGAAATACGGTTAGCATGTCCGCATGCTTGCCGTCGATTGGGGAACATCATCGCTGCGGATCTATCGGCTCGACGCCGATGGACAAATACGCGACGTCAGGCAATCCCAAAATGGGATACTGAATATCGGCGACGCAACATTCGCTGCCACTCTGGAAAGCGAAGCCGGCGACTGGATCGCTAATGGCGAAGCCCCGGTTCTCATGAGTGGCATGATCGGTAGCCGCCAGGGTTGGAAGGAAGCAGCCTACCTCCAATGTCCGGCCGGTATCGGCGAAATCGCCTCGACCATGTCCAAAGTTGCATGGAACTCGCACAAAGCATGGATTGCCCCTGGACTTCGCTGCCGTCATGCGTCCGGCGTACACGATGTAATGCGCGGCGAGGAGGTCCAGATACTCGGCATTGTCGACAACCTTGGCGGCGGCGAGCACCGCATCTGTCTTCCAGGCACGCACAGCAAATGGGCGATCGTGCAAAACAAGAACATTGTTTCGTTCACAACGCACATGACCGGAGAGGTGTTTGCCATACTAAAGAAGCACAGCATTCTCGGTCACACCATGGCGATTGATCGATTCAGCGAAACGGCTTTTCTCAGTGGCGTCACGCGTTCCTCGCACGCCGATGGCTTACTGCATCACCTGTTTGGCGCACGCGCACAAGTATTGTCCGACGAACTTGGAGAAGACGAGTCCGCATCATATCTTTCGGGAATCCTGATTGGCCATGAGTTGCGCTCCTCAACAGCCGGTAGCAGCGAAATCCACCTGCTTGGTTCTGCTGAGTTGACAACACTTTATTCTTTGGCGGCATCCACAATGAATATCGAAACAGTCATTCACGACGCCAACGCGGTGGCGCGAGGCCTCTATGCGGTGGCACAACATCTTCCCGGGGACGCATGAAAACAGAACCGTTCTCGAAATGGCTTCACCCACTGCCTTTGGTCGCAATTCTGCGCGGCGTCAAGCCCGATGAAGTCGTCGATATTGCCAACGTCTTGGTTGAAGGAGGATTTCGGATCATCGAAGTGCCGCTTAACAGCCCTCGGCCATTGTCGAGCATTGAGAACCTGTCGGCCCATTTTGGCGATCGACTCCTGACGGGAGCGGGAACGGTAATGGATTCCGCATCCGTAATCGATGTCGCGGCTGCTGGTGGACGCCTGATCGTAATGCCTCATGCCGACCCGAAAGTCGTCGAGACTGCGAAATCACAGGGACTGTATGCCCTGCCCGGCTTCGCGACCCCAACAGAAGCATTTCGAATGCTGGCTGCCGGCGCCGATGGACTCAAGCTGTTTCCAGCCGAAGGGAATCCGCCGCCTGTCCTGAAAGCAATGCGCGCCGTCCTTCCCGCCGATACGAAAGTGCTTCCGGTCGGCGGCATCACGCCTGTCAATCTTGCCGCTTACTGGAATGCTGGCGCAAGTGGCTTCGGTCTCGGTTCAGCTTTATACGCACCAGGTATGCGCATGGAAAAAGTATCCGAGAATGCGTCTGCGTTTCGCGCTAGTGTTGGTGCGCTCTAGTGTCGGACTTTACTAGCAAGCGCACGCAGTTCGAATCAGTTCACGGATTGTTCATGTGAAAAAAAGCATAGTCAAATCGAACCTGGTCCGGATTTGCGCTTGGCCTTGTTTACGCATCGGCACGAACAGCGTCAGACAGACAGCAATCATGAAGATCGCATTTGTAATGTTACTGTTTGTGGGCTGTGCCGTGCAAAACGCCACCGCCTTTGCCTCAGGGCATCCCGAGTTGAAGGCATTTCCTTCAGCAGAAGACGGTGTCGAGCGCTTTGTTATTGTGCTGCCGCACAAGGAGCGCGGCGAAGAGGATGCCTACAGGGTAGAAATCATTGTCGGCAAGGAGATGCTAACCGATGGTGTCAATCTTGTCCGGTTGGGCAATGCCATAGAACGGCGCACTCTGGAAGGCTGGGGATACTCGTACTATGTTGTGAGCGGAAGCTCAAACACCATCAGTACCATGATGGCTCCTCCCGAGGGAGCACCCCTGGTCAAAACCTTTGTTGCCGCAACGCCGCTGCATGTGCGTTATAACAGCCGCCTTCCAATCGTCGCCTACGTGCCCACGGGATATGAAGTTCGATATCGAATCTGGCAAGCAAACGAGAAAATCGAAAAAGCCTTGAACAAATAAGTTCCTGGAACACGCGCTGGGAAGCAGGAATGGCACATCGATTCACCTGCACATCAATCCTGTTATGGGATCTGTCGTGGTGATGGCACAGGATCGAGTGACTGATTAACTGATCAGATGAATCACACAGTCTCGAGAACGAAATTCGGCACAGGCTGCACAAATCCTTTTAGGTTAAGTGGCTCACGCAGACGAAGGCCTGCGCTCGCGCCGCTGTTCGCCAGTAGCTCGTTGCTGCGTTCATCAACCAACACCTCACCGTGCACCGCTTCGGAACACAGCCGCGATGCCAGATTTACTGCTGGCCCCACTGCCGTGTACTCAAGGCGCGAAGCCGCGCCGATGACACCGACTGTGACAAACCCGGTTGCGGCACCTACTCCGACTCCGAGTTGCAATTCGGGAGTCGACCACTCGGTACTGAGGGCAACGCCACCTTCACGAATTCTCCGGGCAAGTTCGATCGCGCGCTGTACGTGGTCTTCGGACCAGATCGGCGCACCGATCAGAACCAGAACACCATCGCCTGCCTGATCCTTTATCGTGCCACCGACACTGGCGACGGCGGTGCCCACCATGTCGTAATACTCCCGCAGGATCTGAATCACTTTTTTCGAGTCGGTTGCCGAGGAAAATGCGGTAAACCCGCGCAGGTCGCAACACACGACAGAAATTTCAAGCGTTTGATGGCGCGTCGCACTCTTCAGACCCGATTCGCGCACGAGTTCAGCAACCTGTGGTGCGAGAAAGCGCGACATGAACTGGGCGCGCCGTCCCTGAATGACATGATACTGGACACCCCCTATAAGAAAAATAATCAGGCCAAAAGACGTCAGCACAGGTGCCCACGCGATCGGCAATACCAGGCCGGAAGCCATGAAAGGTGCCGCCACACTAAAAGCAACCAGTCTCTGCCGCTCTGCAATGTCGGGGCGGCGGTTCAGTGTGATGAGGCCTGCAGCGATACCAAGAATCAGTGACAAGGCGATCGGCACGGCGAACATCAAGAAACCGGGTCCGGGAGCGCTTCCATTCCAGGCCGCACCGATGAATTGTTCGGTGCGCACGAGAGGAAAAAACAATGCCAGAATGAAATAAAGAATCGCGAGCGCCTGCGCGACGCGAAGCTGCTTGTCCGCGAACTGCGTAGGAAGTTCACGCGTCGGTATCGTGCGCCGTACGCGCAGAATCCATTCAAACGCGAACAGAAAAGCAAGCACCTCGGGAAGCGCAAATAGCCCACCCCAGGCGGGATACTGACCCGAATCGCGAAGTGGTATCTCGATTTGCGAACCGACCGTGATCGAAACGCCAACCGCCACAAGAAATAAAGACATCGCACGGCTGGTCGACGAGTCGCGGTCAGCCAGTGAGAATGCGAGCGCCATCCCCAGGGCCAACAGTGCAGCTATGATTTGTGGTGTCGTGCTCATTCAGTGATGCACCGGAGCCTTCGCGACGCTATTTAGAGCAGCGAGTCTACACTGCCTGTATCAGCGGACAAACCGGAGGCAAACACCTGGAAAAGCGCATTTATTCAAAAATACTGACTGCCAAGATCAGCAAAATTGTCACAAAAAAAGCAGGCGCAAGTCTGCGTCTGATTTTCTGCCCACATAACCATACCAACTCAATTGCCGGCGTAGAGGACCTTGAGCGGAATCTGATTGGCTGGGTCGAGCCCGGGCTCATTCATCGGCGCGGCTGCGGTTATCGGTTGGGGCGCGCGCGCCAGGATGTCGCGTACGAAATTGGGCATGGCAAATACACTATGATGGGTGTCGCCATTGTAGTACTGCAAATGCGAGATACCGCGCTCGTCAATGCGTTTGTCCACTTCCTGCGACGAAACTGCCAGCGGGTCGGTCTCGTCCGATGCGGCCACCATGCCCCATAAGGTTCCATAAAGCGGGACATAAACCAGGTAGGGGCGCACAATCTTGAAAACCTCTCGCAGCGAACTGACCAGACGATGAAATACATCAGGGCGCGCGACTGGCGAGCCAAGATGCATCGATAAAACGCCCTCAGACCCCAAAATACGACGGCATTGGCGTAAAAACTCGACGCGATAGAGCGCCTCAGCGGGACCGAACGGGTCAGTCAGATCAAGCATCATCATGTCGAACTGGTCCTGACAGTTCTCGACATAGGCCTTGCCATCGGTAATCAGCACCTTAAGGCGCGGATCGTCGAATGCACCTCGATGAACGCCTGGTAAATGTTCCTTGCAGAAATCGACGACGACTGCATCGATTTCTGCCATCACCACTTCCTCCATCGTCGGATACTTGAGGTACTCCTCGGCCGCGCCGCCATCGCCACCGCCTATGATCAGGGCGCGTTTCGGGCCGGAATGCGCTATTCCGGCAGGATGAATCATGTTCTCGTGGTAGTAGAACTCGTCACCATCCGAAGTCATGAAATAGTCGTCGATGCGCAAGGTGCGACCAAAGTTCACCGTTTCCAGAACTTCGATGTCCTGGTACGGCGACTTGACGTGCGCTATCTGCCGTGTCGCCCGCACCCAGAATCCGAAACCTTCATTCAGGTGCTCAAGCAGATAGAGGTCGTCTTTACCTTCGGCCACGGCTAGTCAACTTGGCGTAGGCATTCAGTTGGGAAACGGCAGGAGAGTGAGAACGAATGTTGACGGCAATATCCACTTCGACCGCTGTCCTGTTCACCAAATAATGATCTAGCGAACAGTACAGCACAGCCCTAGAGCCGCTCCACCGAATGGGAAACTTCACGCTCCGGCTGAAACGTATCGAGCAGTGACTGATACAACTGGCGCGCACGCGGCCGATTGTCCTGCGAGTAGCTGCAGACGTAGACATCCACCGTAACGTACTTCTTTTCCGGCCAGGTGTGCACCGACATATGCGATTCAGCGAGCACGACCATGCCGGTTACGCCGCCACCATCAAACTGATGAAAATAGTGACCGACAGTAGACAAACCGGCTTTTGCGACCAGCTGTATACAGTGCTCGGTAAGCAAATCAGGATCGACCAGAAAGCGCTCATCGCACTGCACGCCGAAAAGGTCACCCATGACGTGCAGACCCGGTGTCTCCTTCACACTATGGAGACCAGGCGTATTCGTTGTCGTATCGAGACCGGCGGCCTTGGACTCTATGTGGGGGCTTGCAGCCCCTTGAAACTCCTGAAGCGTTTCTATCTCCGTATCGACCGGAAGAACCTGCTTCAGCTTGAGATTACGCATCTCATTTACTCCCCTCGTAATGCGGAGCCTTTTCAGTACCCCTGCGTTGCGTCGAGGACGCGTACCCAAACCAATCGATTCCCGCTGAACTGCCTGGCGATTTTGCTCGTGTTACAGGCAAATACTTCTCGCTGCCGTGGGTTCAGCGACCCACCGACCGGACGGAGACAACACGCTCACTTGCCGGCCAAAAACTTGAACGCCGAACTATACGGTCTTGCACGGGATTTTCAAGCATTATTAGGGGATTTTCTCGATTTTCTGCCGACCGCTACGCCAGCCAACCGCGGCATCCATCAAGCCACGTGCCAGCGCGTAATCAGCCCGCTGCCACAACGGCGATATATCGATATGGTCGATACGATTACCCCAGGCATCCATGGCGTGTGCCGGGGTTCGTTCAAACGATCGGCAGGTTGAGCCTGAGACAACTCACCGCCGGCGAGCTTGCCCACCGGTGCCAGTTCCACTTCCACGCTGCGCATTACATCGTTGGGCAAAGTCCGCCGAAGATTACTACACCGCACTCGGTCGCCTTGATACTGGTTACCGAGTTGTGGTGCAGGTTGATTGAACAGTGAGTGAATTTCCTGCATGACGGCGAGTCGCCGCTATCACCTTCGGTGGGCCGTGAATCGCTTCAGTTGCCGCCAATCATGCTCGCCTCCATATGCCTTACAAGACCAGAGACGGTAATTCACTTGTTTGTGATCTGATAACAATACGCAGTTCACCAATATGTTGATGGATTTACCAGTTCACGCGCCGCATATAAAGACGCAGACCGCTTCTATATACCGCCAATGCACAGGTATTTGATTTCAAGATAATCATCAATGCCATAGTGTGAACCTTCTCGCCCGATTCCCGACTGCTTGACACCGCCAAAAGGCGCGACTTCGTTGGAAATGATGCCGGTATTGACCCCCACTATGCCAGTCTCAATGCCCTCGCCTACACGCCAAATGCGACCCATGTCGCGCGCGTAAAAATACGCAGCAAGGCCGAACTCGGTGTCATTGGCCATCGCGACGCCCTCTTCTTCGGTCTTGAAACGGAACAGTGGCGCGACCGGCCCGAAGGTTTCCTCTTTGGTCACTTTCATCGAAGTATCAACGCCGGTCAGCACAGTTGGCTCGAAAAACAGTCCGCCAAGTTTGTGCGCTTTGCCGCCGACTGTCACTTTCGCTCCCTTGGACACAGCATCCTGGATATGCTCCTGCACTTTGGCGACCGCTTTGTCGTCGATTAGCGGACCGATAATCACGCCTTCATCCGTTCCTCTACCGACCGTCAATGCCGCGACTTTTTCAGACAGCTTCTTCGCGAACGCGTCGTAAACACTGTCCTGAACCAGAATGCGATTCGCACACACACAGGTTTGTCCGGCGTTTCGATACTTGGACGCCATTGCACCATCGACAGCCGCATCGAGGTCGGCGTCGTCAAAAACCAGGAATGGCGCATTGCCGCCCAACTCAAGCGAGACCTTCTTGATACTGGCAGCACTCTGCTTCATGAGTAACGATCCGACTTCGGTTGATCCGGTAAAGCTGATTTTGCGCACCGTCGCGTTGGACGTGAGTTCAGCGCCAATTTCCGACGCGCTGCCGCTGACGATATTGATCACCCCCTTGGGAACGCCTGCCCGCTCCGCAAGCTCGGCAAGCGCAAATGCTGAATACGGCGTCTGCGTCGCCGGTTTGATCACAACTGTGCAACCAGCAGCCAGCGCGGGCGCTGCTTTGCGCGTAATCATTGCCGCCGGAAAATTCCACGGCGTGATCAGGCCGCAGACGCCGACCGGCTGCTTGATCACGACCAAGCGCTTGTCAGGCTGGTGTTGTGGGATCACGTCGCCGTAGGTGCGCTTCGCCTCCTCTGCAAACCATTCGATAAACGATGCCGCGTAAGCGATTTCGCCTTTCGCTTCGGCGAGCGGCTTGCCCTGTTCGGTCGTCATGAGTAACGCAAGATCGTCCTGGTTTTCGAGCATGAGTTCGAACCACTTGCGAAGAATGACGGATCGCTCTTTAGCCACTTTCGAGCGCCATGAAGCCAGTGCCGCATCCGCTGCTGCAATAGCGCGGCGTGTTTCAGCCGCGCCCATCTTTGGAATCGTGCCGATGACGCCGCCGTGCGCAGGGTCGAAAACATCTATGGTGGACCTGGAATCGGCATCGCACCAGGTACCGTCGATATAGCATTGCTGGCGAAAGAGTGACTGATCTTTCAACCGGATTGAGAACCCGGCGTCTTTTGGCGCATTCATTTGAAACCTCCAATCGGTTCTGGCCGTACTGGAACAACTGAACTGTTAATTATAGGCTGCGTCAGAACGTTCCAGAATAGCCACCACCGTCGACGAGGAAATTCTGTACTGTGATTTAAGACACGTGCGCAGATATACCAGCCTACACCATTGGACAAACCAAGAATGAGATGAGTGCATTCCCCGCCGCTGGAATGAGTAAATGACTCTGCCGAACTTGCGTTCGAAACTGCTATCAACGGTCTCTCTGATGAACGCCTGTTTACACATGTTTGATCCATATCAGCAGGTTGGCTTCAAACGCGTGTATTCAGTCGTCGCGCGGAATCTTGCTGAAATCACCGGATAATGATGTCCCGCTCAGGACAGTCCGTGAGCGGATGCCTGTGCAACACCGGGGTTGCAATTTGAGTAGCTCGGGTCGTCACCGTGAAGCCGCGGGCATCGCCAATTTCTTTGGCAAGCGCTTTTCCAGCGCCGTTTGCCGCACACGACGATGCTAAGCGCCCCACTTTCGCCAACCAGTGCCATGGCACAACCTTTGCCAAGTCTTCTTCTTCCGGCGCAAACAGCGCGCTCGTTCCTTTGGCCAAATATGGACCGCTCTACCACCGTTGCACCAGCCTCATCCGGTGCCCGACAAGCCGCTCGGCTATACTCACTGCCACGTATGTGTGCGCAGTCTATATGAATCGCCTTTTTATTCTGCTGCTGGCGGCCGTTTGTGCAGGCTGTGCCACCGGTCCGAACAAGCAAGACCCTTTCGAACCAATGAACCGCAAGGTTCACGCTTTTAACCAATCGCTCGACTCGGCCATTCTCAAACCAGTCGCGAAAGGATACGTAAAAGTGATTCCCGGCATTGCGCGAACCGGAATCACGAATTTCTATCGCAATCTCGGCGTGATAGTAACTACCCTGAACGACGCGCTTCAGCTCAAGTTCGAAAAAGTGCCGTTGGATCTCATGCGCTTTTCCACCAATCTTGTATTCGGCCTCGGTGGCCTGTTAGACGTGGCGACGGATATGCGCATCCCGTACCACAAAGAAGATTTCGGTCAAACCCTCGCTCACTGGGGTGTTGGCAGTGGCGCCTACCTGGTACTTCCCTTCTTCGGACCAAGTACGGTTCGCGACGGCCTCGCTCTGCCAGTCGACATTTACGTCAGCCCTGCCTACGACGTTGCCACTGACGGCGATCCTGGATTGCGCTGGGGTCTGATTATTCTGTACGCGATCAATACCAGGGCCAACCTGCTTGAGGCTGAAAAATTCATGCGTCAAGCGTCATTGGACGAGTACACCTTTCTCCGCGATGTGTATCTGCAACGTCGCGAATACCTGATTCGTGACGGCGCCGCACCGCCGGTGGTCGACGGTGAATCCAAGGATCGTCCTAAAACCTTGCTCGAGCTCGAAGAAGAGGAATTCGGCGACGATCCGATTCTCGACGACTATTGAGACGCCATCGCGCTTGCGCGCGGCATGTGCTCAGGTCTTCCGGCGGCCCGCATCAACTGGAAGCAGTGACAGGAGCGCGCGTGGTTAGCCAGATACCGCCAAAAACAAAAACGGTACCGATGTAGTGATAGGCGTAGAGCCGCTCACCAAGAAATAAAACTGCCAGGATTGCCGCAAAAATCGGCAGAAGATGCACGATCAGCCCGGCGCGATTCGGCCCGACCTTCGCGACACCATAATTCCACATCAGATAAGCCACGACCGAAGGAACGGTCGCGTAGTAAGCAAGCACCGTTACACTCAACGCAGACAATTCGAACGATCCGCGCTGAACCAGTTCCCAGGCATAAAAGGGCAGCAGTAACGGTAAGCTGAACATTAGCATCGCCGCGAGAAAGGCAATCGCAGAGAGTTCCCGGGGGCGCCATCTCAGCAGAATCGTGTACACAGCCCAGAACAGCATGGCCGTCATGATCCATACATCGCCGCGATTGAACTGAAGCATGGCAAGCGTTGACGGATTACCGCGCGATACAATCGTCAGCACGCCGATCAACGAAATCAGAATGCCGATCACCTGCCGTATCGAAACCTTCTCACCTAATACCAACCCGGAAATGATTACGATCAAAACCGGAACGACAGAATTAAACAGCACTGAATTAGTCGTTGCCGTGTACTGCAGGCCGACATAGATCATTGCATTAAACATGACTGCGCCGACAGCGCCCGATACCGTCAACCACCAGATGTTTCGACGCACCACGTCCCATTTTCTACGCAACTCACGCGCGGAAAATGGCAATATCAGGGCTAACGCCAGCGCCCATCTCCAGAAGCCCATTGCGACAGGCCCCATATCGTCGCGCATAGCGCGACCAACAACCCAGTTTCCAGCCCAGGCGAGGACCGCCAGGGACAGCAGCAAATATGGCAGAAAGGTCTCCAGGCGTGCACGCTGGCGAGCGTATACCTCACGCGCGTGATCCAGAGACTGCTTCATTCGGGGCTTCAGTTCAACAACGAAACGCTGCGCCGCAGTTCGATGATTCTGCTGCGAATACCTTCGCTGTCACTGCTGTCCGCATCCAGTTCCAGATAACGTTCAAAATCCGACACTGCCGCGCGGGAACATTCCAGCTCCTGGTATATCAAGCCGCGATCACGTACTTCGGTCGCCTGCCCGGGATCTGCAGCGACGATCCAGTTCATGATCGCAATCGCGCTGTCGAGGTCATTACTGCCAAGATAGATCGCCTTGAGATTGCGCAGCATTCGCAACAAAATTGCGCGCTTGCTTGCTGTGGTCAGCAAGCCCGCAATGATTGCGCGCGACACCTCCCCGCCTCTCGTTTCACGCAATCGATTTTGCAGATCGGATATACCTAGTGACTGCCCTTTTGAGAATGGGTCGAGAATGATCATCCCGTCATTCAACGCACACTTGACCAGAAAATGTCCGGGATAACACACGCCGTGGAACGTCAATCCGACATGAGCGCCCACCGCTATATACACCAGCGAGAGCGTGATCGGAATTCCAGTGCGCCGATCAAGGACCTGATTGAGGCAACTGTTGCGCGGATCGTAGTAATCCTCGACATTCGGTTTGAAGCCGAGCTCGTCAAAAAGATAGCGGTTAAGGGCGACAACACGATCTGCAGGGCCCGAATCGCTGCCGACCCTTGCGGCCAGCACCGAACCAAATTCCTCGATCACTTCAAAGTAATGGGGTAGGTCAATATCCGGGTATCGGTGCGAGGCAACCAGTAAAGCCGCCTCGGTAAGAGAAATATCAGCTTCCGGACCGTCGATGATCTCCGTCAGCCGCGCAGCCAAAGCGCCAGTCATGCCTGCCTCCCGATATGTCAGTCAAACAAGTTGCCCAAATTCATGCGTCATGTTTGGTGGCGGGCGGTAGGAAAAGCGCGGCAATCTGCCGACCCTTTTGTTGTTTCCCGGGGTTCGTCATCGGCGTTTTCGTATCTGCATCCATTTTCCTGGCAGGTTGCTGCTGCGCCTGATAAGGCTGATCAAACAACGGGTCGGCGGATCGTGCCTTGGCGTCAGCGGGCCGTGCTCTGGCCCCGGCGGGCCGTTCCTTGGTGTCAACGGACCGTGCTCTGGTCGTCGCGGTTCTGTCCCGGCTACGCGGCGCGGAGGGTAAATCGGTCAGCGGCAATTTTGCCTTGATCAACTTTTCTACCGAGGCAAGTTTTTCGCGATCTTCTTCGCCTATCAGCGAAATTGCCTCTCCCTTGAGGCCAGCCCGGCCGGTACGGCCTATACGGTGAATGTAATCTTCGGGATTAGATGGCAGATCGAAATTCACTACAAAAGGCAGATGATCAATGTCGAGTCCGCGCGCAGCGATGTCTGTCGCGACCAGAATCCGCATATTGCCTTCCTTGAATCCGGCAAGCGCCTGCATGCGCTCCGCCTGCGTACGATCACTGTGTATTGCCGCGGCTCCCAGACCGTCCTTCTCAAGCTTGTAGGCGAGGCGATTAGCGCCAATTTTGGTATTGCAGAAAACCAGCACTTGCTTCATGTCACGCGCGCGCAACAAATTGACCAGCGCATCGCGCTTGAAACGGGAATCCACTTTAAATACGGTATGCGTTACGGTTTCAGTAACCGAGTTTCGCGGCGACACTTCAACTTGCGCCGGTTCCCGTAACCATTGCTTGGCAAGTGCCCTGATTTCTTCTGAATACGTCGCAGAAAACAAAAGCGTCTGCCGCGCTGCTGGCAACAGCGCAATGATGCGCTTGATATCCGGGAGAAACCCCATGTCCAGCATGCGATCTGCTTCGTCAAGCACAAGAAAACTCGTCGCGTGGAACATGACCGTCTTGCTCTGAACGTGATCGAGAAGACGCCCCGGCGTTGCCACCAGAATCTCGATGCCGGCACGCAACGCTGCGGTCTGTGGTTCGATCGGTACACCACCGTAGACCGACGCAACGCGCAACGGCAAATGCTTTCCGTAGGTCTTGACGCTGGCTTCCACCTGCGCCGCAAGTTCACGAGTCGGCGTCAGTATCAACGCGCGGACCGGATGGCGTGCCGGTGATACGCTTGTACTCGCGTATCCCTTTAGACGTTGCAGCATCGGCAACGTAAAACTCGCGGTTTTGCCGGTACCGGTCTGCGCGGCCGCCATCACGTCGCGGCCAAGAAGTATCGGAGGTATTGCCTTAACCTGAACTGGTGTCGGCTCGGTATATCCCTGCTCCGTAATCGACTGGAGCAACTCTGGAGCTAGGCCCAGATCGGAAAACTGCATATATTGTGAACTCCTGCGCCGTTCAAGCAAACAACGCGTTAACTGCCTTCTATACGTCGCCTTCCGGAATTTCCGGCGACGGGCGCATGGTACCTAAGAACTCACGGATTATCCAAGGTTTTTTGCTGATTTTGGCCCTGAAACCAAAGAGCTTGGAGCGACAACAGGGCAACCAAACAAGTCCCGCCAAGCACGACGGCATTCTGCAACTGCCACTTCATTGCGGCCTGCCAAGACAAATCCACAAGAAACGGCACCACATCGCAGGGCAATTTGCCTCAAAGATGTCCCTCGGGACCAAGGATGTCAGGTCATGAGGATGCCTGTACGCTAAAATAGGATCTACCGCGCCTCGGTAGCTCAGGGGATAGAGCAACCCCCTCCTAAGGGGTAGGTCGCACGTTCGATTCGTGCTCGGGGCGCCAATGAATATCTTTGAGTGAGTAACAACGTGGCAGTCGATTCGAGCTTGCCGTCATGCTTTCAGCACGAACGGGTGTGAAAAGTGGCAAGCCGCCGGGCGACACCGGGACGTCAAGCGCCTTGTAAAACCCTGCGACACGAAGACCGGTGCAAATCACTGTGCACGTCTCGCTTAAGTTGCCAACCCGCACCGCGGCGCTCTCAATCCAGCCAACTTTACAGAAAGGCTTACGGGCATCCTCTCCCAAGGACAATTCGTGCCTGTTCACTTCTCTGGAGAAATGTGAAGAACCAGTCTGAGAAGCGCCGCCAATCTGTCTTTCGGCAGGGTTTCAGACGCCTCAACGGGCATAGGAAATATGTGGGCGGGCGGCGTTGCTCACCCCTGGAGTATCAGTCTTTAGGCAGCATAACCATATGCGATTTATTATGCAGCCCACAGACAATTCTTTTGCTAGCCGATAAGTGTTTCTCATCACCGGTGAGAGGTGTATAAATGTCTTTTCGCTGCCCACTCGACGTGCATGTCTCCGTCATAATGGTCAGTCGATTCTTCATATGCATTCTTTAGGGAGGGGAACGCATGATGACGAAAACCAGGTCACCGGCACCGCCTGCGGCACCGGTAGAGCCTTTTCCAGTGTTCAGCGGGACGATCCTGGTGGCCATGCGACGCGCGCTGGCTGCAATATTTCTGCTCGGCTATTGCGTCACATCGCTCGCCAATCTCGCTGACAGCGGTCTCGAGGCGCGCCATTTAGCCTACAAAAATCACACGCTCTACAATAAATATGCCCGTCCAGCCATGGAGCGATCCGAAGAGTTCATGCTCGCAGCGGTCGAATACACTCATGGACGGGCGCAGGCAGAAATCAATATCAAGAGCGACCTTGAAGCGGGCCATGCGGCCTATAACAAGGGTGACTATGAGGCCGCTTTCCTCAAATATCGGAATGCTGCTAAGCGAGGACATGCAAGCGCACAGTTCACCGTTGGCTTCATGTCGGCAAATGGCACAGGCGTGCCAAGAAACGACGCGACGGCGATAATCTGGTACATCAAGGCAGCTGAGCAAGGCCATGCGAGCGCTCAGAACAACCTGGGCATCGCGTACCAGAGTGGCAAAGGTGTTCAGAGAGACTATGGACGAGCGGTCCATTGGTTCACGAAGGCGGCAGCACAAGAACATGCGATGGCGCAGATCAACCTGGGCATGAGTTACCGCGACGGCCACGGCGTTCCGAAGGACGAAAAAAGGGCACGCTATTGGTATTGGAGAGCTGCAAACACGGGGAACGCAGACGCGCAGAATAATCTGGGCGTCATTTACCGCACAGGTGATGGGGTTGCAATGGATGGCCGGCGGGCGGTCTACTGGTTCACCAAGGCGGCAGCACAAGAACATGCAATAGCACAGTTCAATCTCGGCATGAGCTTCCGCTACGGTCACGGTGTGCCAAGGGACAACACAAGAGCGCGCTATTGGTACATGAAGGCCGCCAGCAATGGAAACGCAGACGCGCAGAACAATTTAGGGGTCATTTACCGTAATGGCGACGGTGTGCCAACTGACGAGTTGAAGGCTTTCCTATGGTTCAATCTTTCCGCCTCCCAGGGGAATCAAACCGGCCTTGAGAACCTTGCGATTCTCAAGCAACGCATGTCGTCCGAGCGCGTCGCCGAGGCACAGCGGCTAACGCTCAAATTTCAACCGCGCAAACGCACGGTGCAATGAGCACGAACTAGTCTTTTTAAGGAGCGATAAGCACACAAGGGTTGCTGCGCGGAGCCCCCTTCGGGGATATGACCGCTTAGGTACGGCCAGCCCGTATTTGTCTCGGTGCGAAGGCATCCGGGTGCGGCTGTGACCCGTTAGCCGCAGGCCTATTTGCGGGAGCAGACGCATTGCGCCCCGTTTCGAAAATGCCGATCGCAGCCTTCAGCGCCCCTTCCCGCACCGGCGCTTCACATACCGGGTCCAGGGCGCATCCCCGCATGCGAGGCCCCGACTCCGCCGTACGCGGGCGCACCTCGCTGTAGTTTGGGCATTCTCTGAGGCGAACTTCGCCACTTTTGCTCATTTGAGCGCACGTTCGATCTACCAACATAAGTGCCGAGAACAGTGAAGCACTACGCTAGCGCCGACATTGCATATTGCATGGGAAAGTGCGTTCCAGCCCCGCACCTAGCGCATTTACTATCGCCTCCACCGCGTTTGAACCCGCACTAGCTTGATACAGGCCGGGATGCGTTTCGCGTTCCTTGAGCGCAATCGCGGCGTAATTTTGGGCATTCAATTTCAACTTTGGCGGCGGGCAATAAGAGATTCCTTCTTTCGCACCGCCGCATCCAATGTTTGCTCTCTCATAGGCATGGCCCGCCCCAACAACAAAAAACAACATATAGCCTCGACCTTCGGCACTTTGAGTCTCCAGGGCATCAAACGCCCGCTCCACTTCTGAACTACTCCTGTTGACCGAAATCATTCCTGAATCAGCGCTGACCGAAAAGGCAATTACCGAAAGGACTACAAGCACGAAAGCTGATACAAACTGACTAATTGACATTGCGTTTACCCCCCGAGAACTGACGCCTCGTAATTGAAGAACCGAATTGGCGGCTCACGGGCGTCTTGCGAATATAGTAAACGTCCTCGCGCAATTTTGAAAACAGTCTGACAGGAAGCACATATCCATCACACGGCCTTTGACTCAACCCGTGGGCGCCGGGTTGAATCAGCCGATTACTGCAGCGGCAAATCTTACGGTTCTAGCGATTCGTAGCTGCACGCGCCCGGTAACGGCGCAGAGCAACACTCGTTGACAAGCCCGATATCTCTGGCCCGTTCAAGCTGTTGGGGCAAGTGAAGTGCGACCAGATTGACGAACAATTCAACGTGACGCCAATCAAGACCGACGCATGCGCAGTACCAGCTTTCCGTCCGATTGAGTCACATCGAAATACTTCAGAAAATTCTGCCCAAGCAATCCATACCCGATCCGTCCAGGCATGACTGCGACAGTCAGCCCGTTAACTTCGAATATGTCCGCCCTAACCTGCTGATCCCTGACAATGCGGCCTTCGACGCTGCCGTTCGCAGTATTGAAGAAACCGGCAACCCCGGCAGGCAAATTTGCCCGACGCGCGAGATCTGAACCAATCGCGATGTAACTCGCTCCGGTGTCGACAAGAAACCTCACTGACTGACCATTGATCTCACCGTCGAGATAGTAGTGTCCGTCGCGTGCCACAGGAACAACAATCTCCACCTTGCCATTTTCGGTCGCGCGAACTACCGGCGCAGGGGCAGACAATCGATCAATCGCGAAATATCCCCCAATTACGATTGCAATCCATACGATCGCTGCAACCAAGTGATTGTTCATCGCCACAGACCAAAGTCCGATTCACGCACAATAGCCGCAGTTCGCGTATGAAGCTTTCCGCTCAATTGGCGCCGCCGCACGAGTCAGAACTGCGACGCCCGTCTAAACAGCCCAGCAACTTTTGAGCGTAGGGCGAACCGACGTGCATCACGTTTCGCGGCCGACCTGAGACCTCGAGACGAAGGCGAAGCAACTGCAGCTTGCGCAGCGCACGCGAACGTGGCTCGCCGTCAGGAAGGTATTCAATGCAACGCTCAAGGTCTCCGATCGCACGCAAAGTTTCCACCTCCGGCGGGACAAAACCGGCGCTGCGCAGTATCCGGTAGGCCATACGCATCGTCTCCGGAATCAGAGCGTCATCATCAAGCGCAAGCGGCGCGCCCTGGCCAGGCAAATCAGACAACTCGCCGCGTTCAATTGCCGCAACAATCTTACGCTCGGCAATCTGCTCAAGGATGGTCATCCAGCTACAAGCGAGAAACTGGAGCAAAGCGTTCGCAATCGAGTAAAGTCGTTTCGGCGAACTACCGCAGCTCCCTGAAAAAACAGATACAAAGTCACGAGCTGTACATTCCCTTTACCTCGTGTCAGGCGGGTCATTGCGCAACATGTGATTGCGCACGAGATAACCGCGCAACATATGATTGCGCATGAGATTTCCAGGCGACAGATCTTCGCGCTCGCAATTACACAACTTCAAATCATTGCACCGTTAACACCGATGACTTGCCCAGACACGTAACTCGCCTCAGCCGACGCGAGAAATCCCACGACCGCCGCGACCTCTTCAGGCCTTCCCGCGCGTTTCATTGGTACCATTTGCAAAATTTGTTCCGGTTTAAACGACGACGCCATGTCACTTTCAATGATTCCGGGCGCCACCACATTTGACGTTATTCCCCGTGAGCCAAGTTCCGCGGCGAGCGCCTTGCTTGCCCCGTGCAAGCCGGATTTGGCGGCAGCATAGTTTGCCTGCCCGCGACTGCCAACCACTGCCGCAACCGAAGACATGCTGATGATACGGCCCCAGCGCGTACTGATCATTGGCAACAGTAACGGGCGCACAACGTTAAAAAAACCGTTCAACGATACATTCATAACGCTGTCCCATTGTTCACCGCTCATCCCTGCCAACGGTGCATCATCGTGTATGCCTGCATTGTGAATGACAACTTGTATCGGTTGCGACTCGGCGAGAGCCGATAATTTGCTGGCGCATTGGACCCGATCGGATACGTCGAAATTTATCGCCTCGGCGGTGCCACCGGCGTCAACGATTTTCTTCGCCAACGCCCGGGCACGTTCTTCTCTGCTATTGGCGTGAATCAGCACGTCAAAACCTCGATCTGCAAGTAGCAAACAAATCGCCGAACCAATCACGCCACTTCCGCCTGTTACCAACGCTCGTTTCATTGCACCTCGTAGCCTCTGTTCATTTCTCGCTCTACTCGCCCATTATCCAGTTTCTTTCACCCGTATCCGCCATGATCTTGCGCAAGCGCAGGATCACATTATCATGCGTCTGCTGCTCAGACGCCGTGTTTCATACGTGGTAACCCGATACCATGGCGACAACGATCCGCCCATGCAAGGCTGATTTACGAGGCAATGTAGCGGCCACGGCACGCTTTCGTCGACGGACGAGCGTCACACCATCGAATGCTGATTCACTGGGGTCGTTTGAATTTGATGACAAGATATCAATCTTCGCTTGCGGCCGCTTGTATCTTGCTGATGTTTTCACATTCCGCTCGCAGCGCCGACAAGCCTCTATGGGAAGCAGGCGCCGGTTTCACAGTACTGGACTTTCCGGACTACCGCGGATCAGACGAGCGAACGAGCTATGTCTTGCCGATACCCTATGCGATCTATCGCGGAAAGCTTCTGAAGGCGGACCGCGATCGCGTACGAGGACTTTTCTTTGAGGCAGATCGCGTGAACATGCAACTGAGCATAAGGGGATCAGTACCTGTCGACTCGTCCACGAATTCAGCGCGACAAGGCATGCCCGATCTCGATCCGACTCTGGAAATAGGCCCGAGCCTGGAGTTGACGCTTTACCGCAGCGCCGATTCGGATATTCGCATAGACCTTCGTTTGCCTGCGCGCACAGTAATCGCGATCGATTTCCGTCACAGTCACAACGTTGGCTGGGTCTTTCAACCACGTATCAACGTCGATTTCAGAAATACGCTAATGGGCAAAGGCTGGGATCTCGGGTTGGCGTTCGGGCCGCTGTTCGGTGACAAGCGATACCATAACTACTACTACGGCGTGGAGCCCGAGTTCGCGACCGCGCAGCGCCCGGCATATCTCGCCGAAAGCGGATACGCCGGCGCACGGGTGACCGGCTCCGTCAGTCGACGTTTCAAGGGAATGTGGCTGGGTGGATTTGCCCGTTGGGATTCTGTTTCAGGCGCGATATTCGAACCGAGTCCGTTGATCCGTCAGCAGAACAATTTCACCGCTGGCTTCGCAATCACATGGGTTCTGAAGGAATCTCAGAGACGGGTCTCAGACGAGCGCTAGGCCGGATCAGCACTGATTTCGGTGGCGCCCAATCATGATCAGTGTCAAAAAAGCCACACATCATGGTTTCACTATGCTGCTGCCGCACATACAATCAAAAACACAATGGAAACTGGACGGTAATCCCGGTTCCCGATTGATGCATGAAAAATTGCAAATACACTAGGAGCCTGCCGGGCTTGGGTGTTCGATAGCGAAGCACCGGTTCGATTTCGACCCGGCGAGAGCGAAGACAGATATTGACGATTTCACGCATACTAATGAAACTGTGCATATCAGGAATATTCAAGGAGAAAACAGTGAAATATGGGCCACTCTCCAACCCTTGCAGCCGAATCATCCCAATTCCGACAGGATCCTAGGCCCAGGACCGATCAATGAAAGCGTTGCTGCGTTTGTTCCGGGAAATCTACGAATACTTCTGGCTGTATTTCGGGCTGATTTACTTCGGACTAACGGGAATCATCTATACCGTCGTCGGCGCCTTGCTGTATGCGCTGCTGCCACAAAAAACCGGAATGATGCTTGGACGCTGGATCATTGGAATGGCGTTCCGCAGTTATCTTGCAATACTGCGTGCCAGCGGTGTGATGAAACTGGATCTGATCGCATTGGACGCACTGCGCAAAGACAATGGCATCATCATCGCCGCAAACCACCCTTCTATCCTGGACGCCGTGTTAATCATTTCCCGCGTCCCGGACGTCGCCTGCATTATGAAAGCCGCAGTATGGGACAGCGTCATTCTCGGCGGCGGCCTGGCGCGCCTCGCTCGCTACATCCGTAACGACTCACCCGGCAATATGATACGCAGAGCGACTGAAGAACTACAATCCGGGCAGCGACTACTGGTGTTTCCGGAAGGCACGCGCACCCGGCAAAAGCCGATAAATTCCTTCAAAGGCGGCTTCGCGTTGATTGCAAAGAAATCCGCGGCGCCTGTGCAAACCGTGTTCATCGAAACCAATAGCTCATTCCTCAGCAAAGGCTGGCCCATCCTGAAGAAACCACGAATGCCATTGGTCTACCGGGTCAGACTTGGCAATCGTTTTCATTTTTCCGGGAACACCAGAGCGTTTATCGGTGAGCTGGAGCGCTATTTCCAGCAAACACTTGGTCCGGACCCTGTCGTACCGGCATCGATCTCCGAGACTGAGACGGTCATCGGTCAGCCGACGACCACACACTGAATTCGCGCGCAACTAGGCCGACCACACTAACCAGATTTGCATGCCAGCCGCTTCGCGCTCCCATCTCGTACTGATTCCGAGCTACAACGCGGGCGCGAGTATCCTTGAGACCGTCAACGAAGCCCGCCAAATGTGGAAACCGGTCTGGGTCGTCGTCGATGGCAGCACTGACGGTAGCGGCGAGGCGTTACTGAAACGGCAAGAGACAGACCCGGGTTTGCGTGTTTTCATTCTGCCGCGCAATCTTGGCAAGGGCGCCGCAGTACTGCACGGTTTGCGCGAGGCAGTGGCGGCAGGATTCACCCACGTGCTGACGATGGACGCGGACGGTCAGCATCCTGCGTTCAAAATTCCCGAGTTTATGCGTGCGTCGCAGCGCGCACCAGATGCGCTGATACTAGGCAAGCCGGTATTCGACCTGAGCGCACCAAAACTGCGCGTCGGCGGCCGCAAAATCTCCAACTGGTGGGCCAATCTGGAAACGCTATGGGCAGGTATAGGTGATTCGCTGTTCGGCTTCCGCGTCTACCCGGCTCGCACTTTGCTCGAAGTCATGTCGGCCAGCAGGTGGATGCGACGATTCGACTTCGACGTCGAGGCGGCAGTGCGGATGGTTTGGTCCGGCATGCAACCGGCCAATATTGATGCACCCGTGCGCTATTTTTCACCCGAAGAAGGTGGCGTATCGCATTTCCAGTACCTGCGCGACAACGCACTGCTGACGTGGATGCATATGCGTCTGTTTGCTGGCTTTGTCGTTCGCTTGCCGAGGCTCGCCTTGCGCCGACTTCCGGCCCCAAATCGCGATTAGGCTAGACTGCAATCAAATAACGCGCCGGTCGACAAGTACCAATCAGCGCCTATCCATCAGCCTTCGGGTGTTCAATCGCAGCCAGTCCACGCTGCATAAATATCGCGCCAAAAAACAGACTCAACGCCGCGCCGATAGAAACAGTCACGCCTATCGCAGCAAGAACCGGGGTCGATGCAAATCCAATCAGCCCGAAGCCGAGCACCGTGGACAGATTGCAGGTCAACAGGGATACGTAAGTCCGCTCGCGCGCAACGCCATCTTGCACAGCAAGATCAAAGAATAGTGTGTAGTTTGACGCCACGCCGACGACCAGCAACATGGCAACGACGTGAAACATCGTCAACCCGACACCAGACACGGCAAGAATCGCGACCGTCACCACCACCGCCGCCACAATCGGCAGCACCACTCGCAGACAACGGCGAGCCGATCGCAGTGCCGCAAGTAGCAACATGACAATTGCAATAGCCCCGACAAGTGCAAACGTCAGAATTTGAACCCGATAACCACGATACAACGCATCTGTTTCGGTCTTGAGATCAACCAGCAACACGCGCTGCGGATCAAATCCCGACAATGCGGCCGCAACAGCCTCCGGATTCGCGACCTCGCGCAACGGAAGCACTGCATACCAGGCCCCGCGTCGATTGACCAGCAAACTGTCCACTTGAGTGGCCAGCACCGTCGATCCGAGATCCGCCCGCGAAAGCAAGTTGCCGAGTTTCGCGCCCTGCACCTGCGCAATGAATTCTTCGAAAATACCGGGCCTGAATGGCAGGTCCGCAGCGGCCCGTGCCAGCGACTGTCGCAATTCGATCTCATCAGGAATGGCCTCCTGGCGTAACCGTTGTGCTCTATGGCTGGGAAGATATAACGCAGGTGAGTCGTAACCGGCCAGTGCGCCCTGCTCCATAAGCGATTCGAGCATTCGACCTGCGGATTCGGCCACTTGCAGCGTAGCTTCCTTGTCAACGCCGCGCACCACGATCAACTTGCGAACGTCCGGCGCACCAAGTTCACGCCTGATCTCGCCGTCAAGCGCCTGATCCTCCTCCGAGATCGGACTCAAGGATTCAAGCTCATCATTCCACGCTGCACCACCAGCGATCACCAACCCAACGGCGCAGAACAGAACAATGGCAACAGCCGGAACGCGCAGGACATAGGCGCGCCGCACCAACTTCAACAACCTTGGCCCCCAGGTCCCGACCAGAGCCACGTCGAAATCAGCCGGCATCAGCAGCGGCACAACCCAGCGCGTCACAGCGAGTGCAACAACCAACCCGACAATCGAAAACAGCCCCAGTTGCGCAAGCCCTGGAAAACCGGATAACAGCAGCGCCGCCGACCCGAAGACTGAGGTGAGAACGCCAAGTCGCAACGTTGGCCATATGCCAGCCATCGTCTTTTGCCGCGATGCGCCCCGATTTGTACCGATCAGCAGGTGGATAGCATAGTCAACAGATTCGCCAATCAATGTCGCCCCGAATCCGATGGTAATACCGTGCACGGTTCCGAACACAATCGCCACTGCAGCGACGCCGACCAGGCCACCGCTGATTACCGGCACCATGATGAGAACAAGTGCCCGCGCTGAGCGCAATACGAACAAGAGTAGAGCTGCGATCGCGATTGCAGCCGCACTGGTTACTTTTATCGCATCCGATTTGATCGATTCGCGCGTCTGCACCGCGAACGCACCCGGCCCTACCGTAATCAGCGACGTGCCGACAATTCCCAGGTCGGTTGTGGCAATCTCGAACGTGGAGCCAATTCGTGCAATCGCTGCCTGTTGCGCATCGATGTCAAATCCGGGCGCTACCGTTTCTGCAATCAGGAGTGCGCGCTTGAAGTCAGCGCTAAACCAGACACCATCATAGACTTGCGGCCGCGAGCGCGATTCGAACTTGTCAACAATAGCCAGAAACTCACCGGTAGGATCGCGTCTAAGAAGCCGGCCTGTAAACGCGCCCATAGGCGATGCGAGCAGCTCCAGTTGCGACTCAAGTAAGGTCCGAAGACTGCTTTCGCTGAAATGCCCCGCAGCAACAGCAGGGCTCAGTAAATATCGGTGCTCGATCAGAAAATTGCTGTTGGCCCGCAACCGGTCTTCGCTGCCATTGTTGACATAAGTGAACGCGGCGTCACCGGCCAGCCGCTGCGTGATTGCCCGACTGACTTGGGCCAATGCGTTCTGGTCAGCACCTTCTAGCGCTACCAGGATGAGTCGAGAAACAACACCGCCGCGTAGCTGATCAACCAGTACCTGTTGTGCGGGTGACGGCGCCTTCGGCAAAAATGCCTGCAGATCGGTACTGATTGTGGATCGGGCGATCAACCAACCGCACGCTGCAATTATCACCAACCATACGAGCAGCAGCAGAAACACAACACGCTTCACGAAGGATCCTCGGTGACAAGTGTTAACGACCGGTCTCCGCTTGTTTCCACCAGCTCGATCGTGTTGATGCGACCATCGCCACCGTGAATCCTGATGAGACGCAACAGCGTGCGCATTTCTTTCTGACGTGGAATCAGAACCAATTCCCACGCACTTGCCGGGCCAAGCAGATTTGTGCTGTAGAAACGTTGAAGCGTGCTCAGGTCGCCGGTCAAGGTAGCGCGCATGCCTTCCACGAAACCCCACAGTACCGGATAACGCGCCAGCCGTAGGCGCCTTGTTTTTTTGCCGGATCCCGATTCAATAGTCAACGAGTTACCACTGATAACCATTCGCTCCCTGCGCGGCAACAACGTGATTCTTTCGAGATGACCAGGTGAATAGGCAAGCGTTCCGCTTTGTACAATCGGTTTGTCGAGAACTGCCAGATATTTTTTCTCGACAAACTTTGCCGTTCCTGAGCTACTGGCGCCGAGCTCCTTCATCAGTGCCTGTACGTCCCAGTCTGCCGCGGAGACCGGCGCTTGCCACACAGCGAAGATGACCGTGAACAGCAACGCGCTAACAGTTTCCTGAAACAAGCGTAGCGGCCGGCGCAAATGCCAAGAGCCGCGCAGGTGTTCTGTCGACAAATTGCTAAGCTTTGTCGGAATCACTTTCTTTGGCCCAGAACGCGAAAAAGTTAAACCAGTTAAACGGCGCCAGCCGGCAGAAATAGGCAAGGCGATCGGCGTAGAGACGGATCCATCGCTCGGTGATCACCTCACGGTCAGCCCTGGGAAGTGTGGGCGTTTGAACCAGGGTCTCAAAATAGACGTCGTAACGGCTTTTTCCGCGATACAGGCCAACCATCAGTATCACCGGCCGACCGGCCACCGCCGAGATTCGAAATGGCGCGGTCGGAAAAGCGGCCACGCCGCCAAGAAACGGTACCTCCACAAGACCATGATCGCTTAGCGCACGATCCGCCAGCATGCCGATCGAGTTGCCGTCATCCAGTTGCTCAATCACGCGTAGCATCGAAACAGGCGCGCCGAGTGAAATGACCTCCTGATCGAAAGCCGGATTGATGGCGCGCGCAATACTGGCGACGGCTGGAACGTGTTGCTCGAACATCACCATGTTAATGCCCAGGTTACGGCTACGACCCAGTGTGCGCAAACACTCGAAACTGCCGAGGTGCGCTCCGAGCAGGACGCAACTCCCATGTTGTTCAATTTGCTTGAGCAGCACTTCTTCTCCGTGCAGCCGGATGTCAAAACCTGACCATCGATCAGACAGGAAATAAACCCTGTCGACTGCAACTGCTGCAAACGAATAGAAATGACGATATATGTCTCGCAACGAGGGTTGTCGCCCGAGGACACGCCGCAAGTAATCTCGCGACGCAGCCCGCGCCCGACCGCCAGTCAATACAAAATATGCCACGGTCGGAACCAGCAGCGCGCGCGTGAGCGGCCGCCCCATGTGAAGAGCGATCCACACCAGAACGCGTACCGCGCCAAGACTAGCGCGTTCGGTAGACGCCAGCCATTCGCGGCTCACTCGCCACCCTGAATGTGCTGCGCAAGCGCACCGCTAGCCGCCATCTCTCCGCGAACGCTACATTCGAATCGGACCGCATTAACGCTTGCCGTATTGCCACTTTCGGGTGCGAGCCGGATCTCCAGGCAATCACCCGGACGAACCGGGCGAAGGAACTTCGCTGAACGCACCGTCCATCCCGCATCGATTGCAAACGGAAGCTCGCTCAAAATGGCATCGACGATTTCGTCGAGCAGCACCACGCCGGGAACAATTGGGTCATCCGGAAAATGTCCAGGCAGGGCTGGATGCGTGGATTCGATTGAGCGCTTGACGACGATCGACCGGTTTTTTGCACGGTAAGCGCACGTTCTGGCCAGGTCGTACAGTGCCTCACGCGGCAGTTTACCGACGGCATTTCTCGGTAGCGCATCCACCAGAAATAACGGGCGCGGCAGAAATGCCCGATCGGTACGCCCCGCAAGAGCTTCCAGCAGTTGCTCGCGCGTCCTCCCGGGCGCGACGGCAAATGCAACGAGGCGTGTCACTCTATCGCCGGCCTGTTCAGGCATAAAAAACGCGCCGTCGTCTACCCCGTCGAGCTCGCAAAGTATCTGATCGAGGTGGCCCACCGAAGTGCGCTTGCCGGCAACGTTGACAATATCTGCGCTGCGCCCTCTCAAATCGAAATGTTCATCGTCGAGAATCTCCACTACGTCACTGAATAAGACCTCATGCGGCACATGTCCTCCGCTCACCAACGCGTTCCCGCCAGCTTCGCGAATCACCAGTTGTGGAAGCAGATGCCATGCAGGTCCGTCAACCGTACGTCGCGTCGCCACCATGCCAGCTTCGGTAAATCCGTAAATTTCGTGCACCTCGACACTGAATCGCGATTCAAACTGTTTTGCCATTCCCGCACGCAGTGGCGCTGTCGCGCTCACCACAAGTCTAAGTCCGGGGAGATCGACGTCGCTTGCAAGCAAGGCTCTCAAATGAACTGGCGTGGTGATCAGCACCCGGTCGGTGTCCACATTTTTCAGTGTGTCACGGATATCTGCGGGGAAGAACGGTTTTTCGCTGTGCATAATCAAACCACATTGAAGCGCCATGATGACCGTCGTTTCCAGTCCATACATGTGCTGTGGCGGAACCGTGCCTATGATCACACTCGCTGCGTCATCGAAAAGCCCAAATCGCTTTGCCTCGCCAGTAGCGCCGATCGCAAGCGCACCCCAGTTCTTGCTATTTGGCACTGGTATACCTGTCGATCCGGAAGTGAACGCTATAACTGCTATCGTCTCTGGAGTGAATGCGAGTTCACTCGCGGTGTATTTCAGGAAACCGGTGCCTGTGACCACACGAACCGACTCAAAATCGCCGGCAACATCTTCATCGACGAGCAGGTAAAGATCACCGTATTCTTTTCGCAGTTCGTAGATCGACTCCGGCGCCTGTGTTGCCGGCAACAGGCTGACCTGATCACGCAACATTGCTGCTGCGAGCGCGACCGCGAAGCAATATCGGTCCCGGCACAGATTGACAGTGAATTTGTGTGACGGAAGGCGACGTGCCAGCGAGCGCACGTCAGACAGAAATTCATCGGCAGTGATCATCACAGATGATCGACAGGCAACGACTTGTGATCCGTCACGATGGCCAAGAAACGGAATCATCATGCCAGCAGTGTTCGAGGAGACCAATACATCCCGGCACAACTGCCGGTGCAGCAGGCACGGGTTTTAGTCGTTTCCAGCAGCTCCACGATATCGTTTGTATGCACGGATAGGTGCGGTCAGGGATTCATTCGCAAAATTCGGATGGCGCACCAGTCGAAACGTAAATTCGGCGAGAAATGCGCAACCCAGAATTGGCAAGTTTAGAACATTCGCAAAAAACAACCAGGCATCGATCGATACGAAAAGCAGAATGGAAACTGACGTGACCGCCATCGCGGCAAAGAACACACACCAGAATGCTGTTACCTGTCGAGTGTAACGCTGCTTTTCGAGCGAGAGCTCTCCATGCACGAAACGCGCGACCCGAGTGATTAGCGCCTCCCGATTCGACCGCAGGCTTCGGCCAAAAAACCAAAAAAGCCCAACGTAGCAGAATACCTGCGGCAATGCGCCGGCCCAAAGTGCAGCCGCACCGGCACGGCCTCCATAATTGAAAGCCCACCACGCGACGACCGGGTATGCCGCCACAAGAGCGACAACAAGATAACTACGAAGCTTGGGCGGGCGTCGTATCGATTCAGGCGGAACGCTGCTGCTGGACATGCTCATTCAAGCTGCGCAGCGACGCGAAAATTTGCTCGTTGTCACTGTCATCGGAACGGATCTGCACACCGTAGCGTTTTGACACTGCCAGAGCAATTTCAAGAATATCGATAGAATCCAGGCCAAGACCTTCGCCATAGAGCGGTTCTTCCGGGACGATTTCCGCTACAGGTGTTTCCAGATTCAGCGCAGTGACAATCAGCTCTGCCAACTCGCGCTCTTCGTCGTTCATGGTTGTCGTTGTGCTCATGACATTTGCTACGGCGTTCGATTCCAAAAATCTTGGGTTCCAACAATCCAGGTCGTTTCGCGAATCGTCCAGCCAACCCCTTAGTCGATTATAACCGTACCCAAGGCAGTGCAAACAGTTGCTTGATCGATTCGGCCCGCCGTTACAATAAGCTCTGGCTCGGCCACAAACGCCACACGTTTCAAAGACATGCAAGCAACACACCATGCACACCGAGCAGAGTGTGCCACGACACTGTGGGGTTTAAAGAACACTGTGAATCCAGAATTACTACGAATCCGAAAACGCTGTGTATTCCGAATTTCAGTTTGACCCAATCGCGCGGTTCTCCCGAAACCACGGTTCTTCCAGAACATGGCACGGCCCAGGCAATATGTTAATTAGTCTCGACCGGTCTAAAAGCATTGGTCCACGCGGACACCCGACTGTATCGGAACGAGTGGCGTGATCAAAAGATGCTGATTGGCCCCGATCAAATCCGCGCTCTCGTTCCACATAGTGGAAAGATGTGCCTTCTGGAACGTGTTCTCAACTGGGATGAACAATCGATACAGTGCGAAACGAGCAGCCATCTGGATATAGATAATCCCTTGCGCCACGACGGGCGCTTGTCAAGCATATGCGGCATCGAATACGCGGCCCAGGCAATGGCATTGCATGCCGCCTTATGCTCGAACGCCGTGGCATCTGCGCGTCACGGATACCTCGCCAGCGTGCGTGACGCGAACTGCACGTCTGCCTCCCTGGACGGGCACGAATCTCCGCTTCTTGTCACTGCCGACCTGGAATTCGCACACGGTTCGAGCGTCATCTATGCATTCTCGATTGAAAATTCCGTTGCGACTTTGATCAGTGGCCGTGCAGCGGTCGTACTGAGACAGGATTGACGTACAACGATCAGCTGTCGCAAATCCGATACCATTGTGAATTGCAAATGGCAGATCGAATGTCGCTACTTGGACACCACTAGCTGGGTCCGTTGCCCTTGCATCATGCAATTTGGTGTCGATGTGCACTCGATTGCAAACACATGCGCAGCTTCATGGATGGTCATTAGCGTCGCAAAGAGGTGCGCAACTTTCAGGGTACGTATGTGAATCAACCGCCAATCAACATCTCTGGTCAATCCATTCCCCGGACCATTCCAAAACCTGTTTCGCCGCTACCGGTTAACGCCTACGCGGTCTGCTCAGCGGCTGGACGTGGGCGCAAGGCAACGCTCGAGGCACTTCGATCTCGCTCGGGCGGTCTATCGGAAAACGACTTCGGCCAGCGGCCCGTGCAAACTTACATCGGCCGCGTAGGTGGAATCGAGGATGAGCCTCTGCCTGAACACCTGGCCCACTGGGATTGCCGCAACAACAGGCTGGCATGGCTCGGATTGCGGCAGGACGATTTTTTGGATGCGGTCGCGGCAGCGCGCAAACGTTACGGCCCGTCTCGCGTCGCAATCGTATTCGGAACCTCAACCTCTACCATTGGAGCAACGGAGGAGGCCTACTGCAGCCTTGATGGCGACCAGCAGTTTCCGCCACACCTGCGTTATCCCGAATTGCACACTCCGCATTCAACGGGTCAGTTTCTGCAGGTAGCCCTGCAGTTAACGGGGATCAGCTTGACGATTGGAACCGCTTGTTCGTCAAGTGCCAAGGTATTTGCGGAAGCGGAACGACTCATCAGGTGTGGACTGGCCGATGCGGCAGTGGTCGGCGGAACGGACTCGCTTTGCGGCAGTGTGTTGTTCGGATTCGATTCGCTGGACCTGATATCCCGGGATCCCTGTCGTCCTTTCGACGCGGCGCGCAACGGTATCAATCTTGGCGAGGCTGCCGGCTTCGCGTTGGTCGAGCGCGACGGAAATGGCCCGCGGTTGCTCGGGTACGGTGAAACAAGCGATGCACACCACATGTCATCGCCTCACCCGCAAGGGCTTGGCGCGCAACAGGCCATTGGCGACGCGCTCGCACGGGCGGCAATATCAGCTAACTCAGTTGATTACATCAATCTTCACGGAACGGCAAGCAGGAAAAACGATGAAGTTGAAGCCCGTCTGATTGCCGACCTGTTCGAACAACACACTCTGGCAAGCTCCACAAAAGGCTGGACGGGCCACACACTTGGTGCCGCGGGGATTCTTGAATCGATCATTGTCTTGCTTGCCCTGGAAAATGGTATCGCGCCGGGAACGCTTAACTCAAGAACACTTGACCCGGTATGCGGTGCGCAAATTCGCATTGAGAATTCCGACGCAGATGTGCGCGTCGGAATGAATCTGTCTTTCGGTTTCGGCGGCAGCAACTGTGCGCTATTGTTCGGACGCGGTACGTAATCAATGCCGGCTACCGCTTACATCGAAGGCATTGCGATCTGGTCACCACAGTTGCCGGGGTGGGACGACGCACAACGCATTTTTCGTCGCGAGATGCCGGTACCGCAGGCAACGCTTTCCCGACCGACGCCGTCGTTGCTTCCGCCAAACGAGCGCCGCCGCGCTCCCGATACGGTTGCAGTGTCACTTGAAGTTGCAAGCAAGGCATGCGCTCAAGCCGGGCGCGATCCCGCGTCCCTCCCGTGCATATTTGCGTCGACGAATGGCGATCTTGCGACCACGGACTACATGTGCGAAACGCTGGCGCAAACGCCAAACCTGCTTTCGCCAACGAAGTTTCACAATTCAGTGCATAACGCAGCGGCCGGCTACTGGGCAATCGCGACCGGTTGCATGGCCGGATACACAGCGTTGAGCGCGAACACTCATACATTCAGTACTGGCTTGCTTGCAGCGCTTGTCCAGGTGCGAACTGATGAAACCGACGTGCTCTACGTAGCTTACGACACTGAAGCTCGCGGCCCTCTCGCTACGATGGCAACCAGTACTGGAAAATTGGGATGTGCACTGGTGTTAAGCCCGAGCCCGTCCGACAACAGCTTGTTCGCTATCCACTGGCAAACGCTCGAAGAAAACCAACCGCCAATCCTGACCGTCAGCGGAGAATTCGCACCACTTGTTGCTGGAAACGCGATGGCAGCCTGCCTTCCGATGCTCGAGGCGCTGTCACACAGAGGCGGCCGGATTACTTACCCGCTCGGCCAGCAACTAGGCCTGGAACTGACCCTTGAGTTGGCGGGTATCACTTCTGGTCAGTCGGCCGCATGACCAAATCACTTGTTTCCCGTCGCCTGGCTCTGCGCCGGTTTGTTGGGAGCGGATGAATTGCGACGCACACTGACTCGGATGCGCCCGACTTTTGAAGAACGCCTGGTTCCCGACAACGGCCTGATGTTCGGCAATCGAGTGATTTACGATAAACACGATTCACCATAAACAATGGCGCCAATGACCAGTATAGGCGGCGACGTAGATCGCGAAGTCTGCGATGTATTCATCATCGGCGGCGGCCCTGCCGGTTCTACCATTGCCGCCTTGCTTGCGCAACGTGGCTTGAATGTGGTCCTTGCGGAAAAAGAACGTCATCCGCGGTTTCATATCGGTGAATCGCTTCTGCCCATGAATCTGGAATTGTTCGAGCGTCTTGGCTTGAGTGACTCGATTGCGGCGATCGGGATGTACAAACCTGGTGTCGAGCTCAATTCCCCGTTTCATGATGAACCTGTCACATTGAATTTTTCCCAGGCTTGGGACAAAACGCGTTCATACGCTTACCAGGTACGCCGATCCGAACTCGACCGCATTCTGTTCGAAAACTGCATCGCGAAGGGTACGCGGACGATGCAGGCGTGCCGCGTTACAGCAGCGGCATTTCCAGCCGAAGGCGGCGTATCAGTTTCGACAGATTCCCGGGAAGACGGCACACGACATTGGCAAGCTCGATTTCTGGTCGATGCGTCCGGGCGCGACACATTTCTTGCCAATCGACTGTCGATCAAGAGTCGCAATCGGCAGCATACCAGCGCTGCACTTTACGGACACTTCAGGGGCGCCCACCGGCTGGCGGGCGACGCACAAGGCAATATCAGCTTGTTCTGGTTCGAACACGGCTGGTTCTGGTTCATTCCGCTGCTCGATGGAACAACCAGCGTAGGTGCGGTATGTTCGCCCGAATATCTGCGGGCACGCAAGACTGATCCAGGCCGCTTCCTTATGGATACCATTGCCCTCTGCCCCGCTCTGGCCAAACGACTTGAAAACGCCAGCCTCGTTAGCGATGCCACTGCTACCGGAAATTATTCGTATCGCTCAGAACATATGGCCGGTGATCGCTACATCCTGTTGGGCGACGCCTACGCATTCGTTGATCCGGTTTTCTCGTCCGGTGTCATGCTTGCGATGCAAAGCGCATTCATGGGTGCCGACGTGGTCGAAGCCTGTTTGCGCAACCCGGAGAAAGCGGCCAATCTGAAACAAAGCTTCGAACAATCCGTCAACCACGCGCTACGCCATTTTTCGTGGTTTATATATCGCATGACGCGCCCGGCGATGCTTGCCTTGTTCATGGCACCGGCGAACCGATTCCGCATTCAGGAAGCGATACTGTCGCTGCTCTCCGGCGACCTGTATCGGGGCACGCCGATCTATCGAAGCCTGTTCGCCTTCAAAATAATCTATTACGTCACCAGTGCGTTCAAGCCCAGACTGTCGATTCGCGCCTGGCGTGCCGGTCGGCGGTCATTGCGTGTGGCGAAATCGGAGCATGCAGGCTAGGCCCTTGCTGAAAAGATCATAGTGCGCTTTCTGGTTTGTCTGCAGGGAGCGCAGTCCGGGCAGCTCAACCGCCGGCGGACAGGTTCTCGAGTTCACCAGACAGCTCCAACCAGCGCTCCTCGGCGAGGCTAAGCCGCTCGGCGACGCGAGCCTGTTCAAACTGATACTGCTGCAATTCCTCCTTCCGCATTGGGTCATACAGATCGGGGGATGCAATCAGGTTTTCAAGCCGCTCCTTTTCTATCGACAACGCTTCGATGTCTTTTTCAAGCCGCTGTACCTGCGTTTCAATTGGCCGTCGGCGCGTCGACAGCTTCGCCCTCGCCTCGGCCTCGATGCGACGCTGCTCGCGCCGTGACTGATTCGCTTGCGGCGCCGGGCTATCCTCGACGCGCGAAGCAGATAGCAACTGACGGTAACTCTCAAGATCGCCGTCGAATTCACGAACAGCGCCACGCTCTACGAGATAGAGCTGGTCGCAGGCAGTACGCAACAAACTGCGATCGTGAGACACCAGTACCATTGCCCCGACGTAATCCTGTAAGGCACGTGTCAGCGCATGCCGCATTTCGATGTCCAGATGATTGGTCGGTTCATCGAGGAGCAATACGTTGGGCCGCTGCCACGCGATCAGCGCCAGCGCGAGCCGCGAACGCTCGCCGCCAGAGAATTGCCCGACGCGGGCAAGCGCGTCATCGCCACGAAAATCGAAACCACCAAGAAAATCCCGCAGTTCCTGTTCGCGGGTCTTTGGATCAAGTCTTACCAGGTGCTGCAGCGGACTATCCTCTTCACGCAACTGATCCAGCTGCCGCTGCTCGAAATAGCCAATCGCCAGGTCCTTGCCTTGTGTGCACGTACCGGAAGTCGGAGCAAGCTCACCGGCAAGCAACTTGATCAGCGTCGACTTACCCGCACCATTCCTTCCCAACAGACCAATACGGGCACCGGCCCGCAACGATAGCCGTACTGAAGACAGAACGGGGCGGTCGTCATAGCCAAACGAAACGTTGTCGAGCACGAGAGCGGGATCGGCGTGTGCTGACGCATGCCGAAATGCGAACGCAAAGGGTGAGTTCACGTGCGCCGGCACGATCTCATCGAACTTCGCCAGGGCCTTGACGCGACTCTGCGCCTGGCGCGCCTTGGTCGCTTTGGCCCGAAACCGCTCGACAAACGCACGCATGTGCGCGATCTCCCGTTGCTGTTTCTCGTACGTTGCCTTCTGCTGAGACAGCATCTCTGCTCGCTGATGTTCGAATGCTGAGTAATTCCCGGTGTAGAGACGCGCGCCACGCCCTTCCAGGTGACAGATGCTGTTGACGGTGTTGTCGAGAAATTCGCGGTCGTGGGAAATCAGAAGCAAAGTCCCGGAGTACGTGCGTAACCATCCTTCAAGCCAGATAACCGCATCGAGGTCGAGGTGATTTGTCGGCTCATCGAGCAACAACAGATCGGAGCGCGCCATTAACGCCCGCGCGAGATTGAGACGCACGCGCCACCCGCCGGAAAACGTATCAATTGCGCTCTCAAGATCGTCTTCCGCGAACCCCAATCCATTCATCAATCGGGCCGCGCGAGCGCGCGCCGCATAACCATCGATGCCTGCCATGACTTCATGCAGTTCGCCAAGACGCTCGGGGTTCGCACCAAGTTCGACATCGCGCAATTGCGTTTCGATCACACGCAATTCGGCATCACCGTCGAGCACATATTCGATTGCGGGTCGGTCACCGTGTGGCAAGTCCTGCGCAACTTCGCCGAACACGATTCGAGGCTGCACCTCGATGTCGCCAGCATCCGCGTGGAGATCTTCCTTGATCAGGGAAAACAGGCTGCTCTTGCCGGCACCATTGGCGCCTGTCACGCCAATCTTCTGTCCTCGAAGAAAACTGACGGTGGCGTGCTCGAACAACACTTTCACACCGCGCCTGAGAGTAAGGTCACGCAGGAAAATCATGTCTTGGAAAGCCCGGGATTGCGCGCAAAGGTCAGATCAGACCAATCTGGCAAGGAATGGGGTGGACGATGGGGCTCGAACCCACGACAACCGGAATCACAATCCGGGACTCTACCAACTGAGCTACGCCCACCAGCGAAAACACCGCTCCTGCCAGACTACAGTAAGACCATGGCATGCCCGACAGGACTCGAACCTGTAACCCCCAGCTTAGAAGGCTGGTGCTCTATCCGGTTGAGCTACGGGCACAACTCCTTCCGGACTGACAAAACCTGGTCGGGGTGGAGAGATTCGAACTCCCGACATCCTGCTCCCAAAGCAGGCACGCTACCAGGCTGCGTTACACCCCGGAGGCGCGAGACTATACGCGTTAAGCGGGCAAACGGTCAATATTGGGCTTGTCGAACCGGAATAACCGACCGGCCCAATATCCAACTTGATTGCACCGCGGGCCGATTTCTGATATTAAAGCGCCTTTTTTGAATCCGGGAAAACCAAATGGCTTCAGAATTTCGTACCGCGTTCAAACCCTATGCGCCGAAAAAGGGCGAGGCTTACATGAGCGCGAAACAGCAGAATCACTTCAAGAAGATTCTCAGCCAGCTAAAGGACGAACTCAGTGAGGACATCGACCGCACGGTCCATACCATGCAAGATGAAGCAACTGTGTTTGCCGACCCCAATGATCGAGCCAGCCAGGAATCCGACATCGCGCTCGAACTGCGCAATCGTGATCGTGAGCGTAAGCTGATCAAGAAAATCAATGAGACCATCGGAAAAATCGATGCTGGCGAGTACGGCTATTGCGATAGTTGCGGAATAGAAATCGGTCTCAAGCGTCTTGAAGCACGCCCGACAGCGACGCTTTGCATAGACTGCAAGACTCTGGATGAAATGCGCGAACGCCAAGTCGCCAAGTAGGGATTCACTTATGGCACCGGCATGGGGCATTTGCACCCTTTCGCAGCACTGATCAGTGCCGCAGCATCGGGGCACGAATCCTGTATTCATGCTGCGGCCATATCTGTAATATAACTGGCTTAGTTGCTACGCCCGGTCTGGCCCGAGAGCCGTTCATCACAATGTCATCAAATTCAGGATGAACTTTGTGCCCGCGCGCGGTCCAAACTTCCTGTGGCGTAGTCAACACGAGCCGCACGCCTCTCCACCATTTTGATTGGATGTTCTTATGACAAGTTCTCGAAGCATTGCTAATCCACGCGCCATCCGGCTCCGTCTAGGCCTGAATCAACAGGATTTCTGGGGACGAATCGGTGTTACCCAAAGCGGCGGCTCGCGCTACGAAGGCGGGCGCTCCATGCCGAAACCCGTTCTCGAGCTGCTAAAACTGGTCCATGTAGACCAGATCGACTTGCGTCGTATCAGCAAGAACGACTTGATGGTGCTGGCCTATATGAAAAAAAATCAACCGGCGCAGTTCAAACGCCTCAAGATAGCTGCGACAAAAGCCTCGAAACAGCAATCCAAGCGAAAGTAAGCAAGTCGGGCGAGCGTGTGGGCAGTTTGGCCGAAGATTACGGCTACCGCTCAGCCAGAAATTGACGGCGACGGCTCGCCGACGAAATGCAGCGTCATCGCGCAGAGGAATTACTTTGTCATTTTGACATCGATGCCCAGTGCGCGAACTCGATCCGCATAGCCTTGCAGCCAGGACGCCGGCAGACTTGATAATGTTGGCGCTTCCGGCTGGCACGAAGCTCTTGCCAGGCCGTACAGCAGTACCCCGCGCAATGGCACACCCGCGTCCAATTGTTCGCGCAGAAAATCAATATATGCCTGCTGTTCGCTTTCGCCTGGCCCCTCGCCATTTATCGCGAGGACACAAGTCTGAATCCAGGTCGGGCATGCATGGGCCGCGATTTCCAGGTTTTCCTTGACACGCCGCATACCGATGCGTGTGTCATTCATATTTCGCATGCCGGTAGCGGTTGCGCGGTCCAGCTTGAACCAGACCTCTCCGTTAATCGATTTCAGCGCACCCAGTCCTTCACGAACTTTTCGCTGATGGACAAGGCTGCCATTGGTGATCAATATGGTCTTAACGTCATCTGGCACCTGCAGCGTCGTTCGAACCTCACCAATTAGTTCGATCACCGCCACGAAATCTGTGGTGCTGGTCGGCTCACCATTGCCAGACAGCGCGATATCGTTCAATCGGCGTGAACCAACAGGGACGCTTGATTGCATGAAATCGCCATTCAAAACATCATCCAGGAATCCGCTCAGTTCGGAACGCAATTTTGCGAGATCGACCGGTGGCCCAGCACCACGCGTCAGGCCTGGAACCTGGCAATAGATGCAACGCCAATTACACGCATTATTGGTATTGAGGTTGATACCAACGGATACTCCGCCCGCGCGCCGCGAAACGACAGGGTAAACGTATGTCAGGCCTGCTGCAGCTCGGTCGTGATCAGTGACGGTTAGTGTTCCAATGGTGTTTTTGGCAGACATCGCGAGCGCGCATTCGCTGGCTCCAAGCCAGACATAATAAGTTATTTAATAATTATCAGTGTATTACGTACGTTTAGCCGGATCAACGAGCGAACTGGAATCGCGTCGATGCAAGCCACTGACTGTTGGATTAGCGCAAAGCCCGGTAGCCACTTTAAAGGCAGTGAGCCCTTCCCAAAAAAAGCAACCGGAACAAGTTGAGTTGAGCATATTTGGTGTCACGGGTTGGCGAACAGTCCCAAGATTGCTCATGGTTTTCCCACGCCGTTACGATATGCGCCAGAAACTTCGGCTTTCACACGTAACGACAGCAATTTCTATCTACTGCAACGAGCGCCGAATAAGCCGTCTACAAAACTGCACGACTGTTCCCTTGCAGCAGCACTTTTCCTGCCGCTGTCCGCGAATAAGAACGTTTGCCACATTGGTTGCCGGGAGGGAACAACTGCACAAAGGCGCGGTCCGATAACTGCGACGGCCTGGATAGCGACAGTGAGAAAAAATATTCCGGAGGTCTTGCAACCGATGCGGTTGCAAATTCGTAGTACCTGACAGTTAGAATTCCAAAATGGGCCAGTGAATGGCCATCAGAGGAGCTTGTCATGACGACGCGCATTCGCCAATTTGCCGCGGCATTGTTTATCCCCCTGGCAATTCAGGCCACTACCGTTCTGGGGTCCGACGAGGTCGAATGGCAGGACTGGACAGACGACCTGTTTACTCGCGCCCAGGCGGAAAATCGCTTTGTAATTCTCGATCTCGAGGCCGTTTGGTGCCATTGGTGCCATGTGATGGAGAAAGAGACCTATGGCGATCCGGAGGTGCAAAGGCTTCTGAAAGCCAAATACATCGCAGTGCGTGTGGACCAGGATGCGAATCCGGATCTGTCCAGCCGCTATGGTGATTGGGGCTGGCCAGCGACAATCATCTTTGCCCCAGACGGCACTGAAGTCGCGAAACTTAGAGGTTACAAGCCAGCGCGGGGAATGGCAGCATTATTGCAGGCATTTATAGATGATCCCTCGCCGGGACCTTCAGTCCTAGAACTCGCGCAGATTGAACCGTCTGCGACGTCTTTTCTGGCCACGGATCAACGCGCGTCGCTTCTAGACACCTACGATGCAGTTTGGGATGAGGACTTCGCGGGCTGGGGCACGGTCCAGAAATTCATCCATACCGAAAGCCTTGATTATGCGATTGCCGCGGCCCGCGACGGCGACAGGCAGGCTGCGACCCGTGCCAAAAGGACACTCGACGCGGCCTTGAACCTGATCGACCCGGTGTGGGGCGGGGTCTATCAATACTCCGACCAGCGAAACTGGCTGTCACCGCACTTTGAGAAAATCATGTGGTATCAGACGCAATATCTGCGTCAGTACTCTCTGGCCCACACCATTTGGCCACGCCGTGACTATCTTCAGGCCGCACGCAGCATTCACAGTTATCTGATCACGTTTCTGAAAAGTGACGATGGCGTGTTTTTCACCAGCCAGGATGCCGATCTTGACGAGGATACAGACGGTCACGCCTTTTACAAGTTAAACGACAAAGCACGCCGCCAGCTCGGAATGCCGCGGATTGATACCAACATCTACGCCCGCGAAAATGGCTGGACGATCAGCGGCCTCGTCGCCTTCTACAACGCCTCAGCCGATCCGGCCGTGCTTGCCGAAGCAAAGACGGCGGCGCACTGGATCATACGAAACCGGAGCGTCAGCGGAGGCGGTTTTACGCATGGAGAAAATGACAGAGGCGGGCCTTATCTGGCCGATACGCTGGCAATGGGGCAGGCGCTGCTTGACCTTTATGCGGCGACCGGCGAGCGCGAGTGGCTAAAAGCCGCAGACCGCGCCGGCGATTTTATTCTCCACAATTTCAGGCACAAGGACGCCGGTTTCGTTGCGTCCGTTGCACCTGCCGCAACAGTCGGCGTGTTTGCCGAGCCAGTGCGCCAGATCGAGGAGAATATCCAGCTTGCGCGATTTGCCAATCAGTTACGCCGGTACACGGGCAACGAGGCGCATGGCGGCATCGCAGCATATACGATGCGCTATCTGACGTCGCAACAGATAACCGAAATGCGCCGATTTCTGGTGGGTGTTGTTCTCGCCGATGAAGAATTGGGAGGCGAACCCATTCACATCACCGTAGTCGGGCGCAAAGACGACCCTGCCGCAATTGCGCTTCATGAGGCGGCGCGACGCTACCCTGCCCTGTACAAGCGCGTTGACTGGTGGGACAGGCGCGAAGGGCCAATGATCAACGCTGACATCGAGTATCCGGAACTGGATCGGGCAGCCGCTTTTGCCTGCGGCAACCGAATCTGCTCACTGCCGGTTTTCGAACCAGCAGGCGTCGACAAAGCAGTCAAACGCATGACTCGACTGGAGGCCCGAAGCGCGCGCGAATAGGTCCAGTTGACGACACAAGATTCGCACTCGCGCTTAGTAAAGGGTGGCCCGCTGGCATGTAGTTAATCGACGAGCCGGTGGGCGCGTTACCTACGTTGACGAAAGCTGGAACCACGCCCGAGGAGAACCAATCTGATTGGACGGCGTTGCCATTGGACAAATTTCCCCTGAGAAGCGAACCCTTAGTGGAATATGCCGGTTAGTCCATTTGCGTGCTCGCGCCTCCGATGCGGCGCATTCACTGCCGAAAGTGGTTGCCCCTTCCGCTGCTGCGGTACGTGATCGAAATGCTGATTATCGGGGGTTGTGAATGTTTCTTCCCAGAACGGGGTCGTTCAGGGGGGCCACCGCGCTTACCTACTCCGCTCCTTGTTTGCCCCAGCCATTTCTTCTGGTGGTGCGCAGAAATTCCAGGCTTACAATCAGTCCGATAACCGCGAAGCCGGACAGGAACAAGAATACGTGTTGATGTCCCTGTATTCCGGGGGAGCGATCGAGAAGCCATCCGGCAATGGGCGCAACGAATATCTCAGGGCTGAAACCCACCACAGAAACGAGACCCGCGGCCGTTCCGGTGAAAGCTCTGGGGACAGAGCCTTCTTCGAACAAGGCGAAATAGACGCCCCGCAGACCGAACACGGCTGCGGCAGAAACCAGGACATTTGCGAAGAGAATCCACACCGAGCCCGGGAAGGCGGGAGCGAAGCCGAAAAACAGGAAGATGCAGGTGAGCGCCAGGAAGCAGCCGGCAATCACCAGCGACCCACGCACGCGGTCACCGAGCAGCCCCGCACCGAGAGCCGCAATCGGGCGAGTCCACTGGGCGAGCGCGCTCACTTTCGACGCCGCGACCTCGTCCATGCCCCATGCCTGGGCAGCGTAGAGGGAGTAGTTATCTATGCCCTTGAAGGCAGCGTATGCGCAAATGACAATGGTCGATTGCATCCAGATGCTGCGTAGCCGGAATACTTTGGCCACGTCGGCCCATTGGATACGTTGGTGTGCGCTCTGGTTTGACCCATCAGAAGATGAATCAGGGATGGCAAACCATACGAATACGCCGGCCAGGAACGTCGTAGCGGTGTAGACATAGACAACCCTCGTCAGGGCTGCCGTGCGTTCGGCCAGGGTCGCAGACGCCGGATCCTCCGGCAACAGTACTGCGAACAGAAAGACTGCTGCCGAACCCAGGACAGCGGCCATAAGCCCACGGCCTCCATCAAGCAAACCGTACGCGCGTCCCTGCTCTTCGCTGCCACCCCATTCCCGCGTCGCCCGAATTAGTGCTGCCCAAAAAAGCAGGATGGTAGTAGCGCCCCACCATGCAAACACAATCTGTGTTCCAACAACGCCAGGGAATGTTGCGAAGTAGAGCCCACCGAGCGAAGTCGCGATCAGAGACGCAGCCATCAGTTTGCGCGCCGAAAAGCGATCTGCCAGAGGACCACCAGGGAAGTAGGCAAGCATGGCCACAATGCCATAGATACCCATTGCCACACCGAGTTCAGTATTGGTGAAACCCAACACCGCCAGGAGTGTTGGACGAAAGAACCGCGCGATATGGAAAGGTAATCCGAAAATCGCTTCGGCAGCGACAATCAGGCCAAGCATGAAAACAATGCGACGCAAGCGCTCTTTATTCGTTGTCACACTGACTCTCCTTGCCACGCTTGATGACTGCAGGTGACGACCCACAGTAGCGACCGGGCGGCAACCGTCGCGAAGACTGAGCTAGCTACAACCACCACTGTACAGACTTACAACGCCAGACCCGCCACGTCGATCACGGGCAACGACGAAGCGTACCGCCCATTGCACTGCCGCCATCGCGAAAATCGCAAATCACGGTCACGCGCCAGTTCTAAATGACAATCGCTAGACGCATCGAGCCGCTCACGCCCGGCGCGACACCGCGTCTCGAGATTCCTGATCCGACATTTCACAACGACCACGCTACTGATAAGGCAGATTTCACGAGCGCTCTGGCGTCAGTTTGAGTAGCCGCCCACCGACGCCATCTTCGAGCAGCCATATCGCGCCGTTCGGGCCTTGTCTGACCGCACGGATTCGCTTGTTCATTTCGAAGCGTTCCGCCTCGGCGGCGGATTCCCCGTCAATTGTGATTCGTAGAAAGGCCCCTGCCGACAATCCTGCGATTAACGCGTCGCCTTTCCATAAAGGAAACATGTCGCCTGAGTAGAACATCAAGTCGCTGGGCGAGATGACCGGCGACCACCATGCTTTCGGCTCTTCAAACTCGGAGCGCGTTTGGTGATCCGGAATTTCTTTCCCGTTGTAATGGCTACCGTTGGAGACGATCGGATATCCATAATTTGCACCGCGTATCACAAGGTTCAGTTCATCGCCGCCCCGGGGCCCCATTTCGACATTCCAGAGACGGCCCTGCTCATCGAAAGAAATCCCCAGAGGATTTCGGTGGCCAAGCGACCAGATCTGCGCCGTAACGCCGCCTTGATCGTAAAATGGATTATCTACGGGCACAGACCCGTCATCATGCAAGCGTACGATCTTGCCGAGGTTTTGCGTCATATCCTGGGACGGGTCGAATTTCTGCCGCTCACCAGACGATATGAAGAGGTAGCCGTCTTCCGAGAAGGCGATTCTGTGACCGTAGTGACCATTGCCTGAAACTTTGGGATACTGACGCCAGACGACATCGACGTTTTCCAGGTTTGCGCCACCGTCATTGTTGACGATGAGTTCGCCTCGGGCTACGGCAGCGCCTCTTACGTTACCCTCCCCGGCTTCAACATAGCTGATGTAAATAAGGCCATTCGATGCATAGTCAGGATGTAGAACGACATCGCCGAGACCACCTTGCCCGCCGTAATCGACATCGGGAACGCCGGGCAGCGGATTCGATCTGGTGCCGTCCTGGTTCACGATGTACAAGCTACCTTTCTTCTCGGTCACCAGCAGGCGCCCGTCGGGCAAAAAACTCAAGGCCCACGGCTGCTTGAAGGAAGCAATCTCAGTCGCGACGAACGGGCCGCGTGCGCTGACGCTTTGATCCAGGCTACAGGCAGTCAGGAGCACAATAGTAATAATAGTGAGCGGGGAGCGCACAGCAGGTATCCTCCAGGCAAGGTTGACGAAGTATAAGCTGGCAAGGATCGGCTAGTGTAGTGCCTCGTTGTTTCGCGGCACTTATGCTGGATGATCGCGCATGTGTTCAAGCTAAATAGCTGGCGGCGTAACGTCATACCAGGCGCGCACCGCAGTGGGCCTGGGCTCCTAGCGAGGATTTGTGACAAAGCATGAAACTCAACTATGGGGAGCAGGCCTGATGTTTGCCAGGTTCTCAGGGTGCTTTGCCGAGCTAAATCGAGGTTAGTTCAACTTGTCGACGAGTCGGTTGGCGGAAGAGGTGGGATTGTGCTTGTCCGCCTTATAGCGATCAAGCATCCCCCTCGCTCTCGCTTGGGACCGCCCTGCGGGCGTCCTGCGCGAGCTGTGCTCGCTGGTCAAACCCAGTGGGTTCGTCACACGCCCGGATCACCAATCAAACTGCCCCCTGAAGGGGGAACACTTTGATTGGCGGAAGGGGTGGGATTCGAACCCACGAGAGACTCGCGCCTCTGCCGGTTTTCAAGACCGGTGCATTCGACCACTCTGCCACCCTTCCATTTCCCTGCGAATCAACCGCCGGTTTTAGCTCCGGCCAAACCTGCGAAGACAGGTTATCTTGCATTGAACGAAGCAAAGCCTTGTCCAAAACCAGTGAATTTCACCACGCTCGCGACCTTTCATTTAGCCAATTCTGCGGCATCTGACCCCGAACGTCCGGCCGATCGGCATTCTACGCGGTGAAACGGGGAGAAACCAGTTAAGCAATTGAAACTTTAGGCCTCATCCGATAGTCTTATGTTCATTCTTGCTCGCACAATGCGATTCAAGTCCAAAGGAGAAATATTTCATATGCAACCAAACATTCACTTGAGTACTGGTTCAGTCGCGCTAGGTGCGCAGCAGCAACGCGTATTGCGCAATACTTATATGATGCTTGCGCTGACGATGGTTCCGACCGTCATTGGCGCCTTCGTCGGAATGGCAACCAGTAGCATCGTCTATCAAAGCCCGATCCTGAGTTCCATTATCATGCTCGGGGCGGTTATCGGGCTGCAGTTCGCCATCGCCAAGAACCGCGATGGCGGGCTGGGTGCAGTGCTGTTGCTGGGTATGACGTTCATTCTCGGCTGGTGGCTTGGCCCCATCCTGAATATAGCCTTGACGCTGCGGAACGGGCCGGAACTGATCGGCATCGCAGCGGCTGGAACAGGCGGCATCCTGTTGGTCATGAGTACGATCGCCACAACCACAAAGCGGGATTTCAGCTTTATGGGCAAGTTCCTGTTTGTTGGAATGATCGTGCTGTTACTCGCCATGTTCGCGAATATGTTCCTTCAGATTCCGGCTCTGGCGCTGACCATATCGTCACTGGTCGTAGTGGTTTTCTCGATGTTCCTGCTTCATGACGTAAGCCGTATTGTCAACGGCGGGGAAACGAACTACATCATGGCAGCAACCGGCGTGTACATCAGCCTGTTCAACATATTTGTCAGCCTGCTTCATCTGCTGATGGCATTGGCTGGCCAGCGCGACTGATTGACAACGAATAGATTGCCTTACAAGGGCGCCTTCGGGCGCCCTTTTTTATTTCTCGAACAAAGCGATCGATTCGACGTGCGAGGTGTGTGGAAACATGTTGACGACACCTGCCGTACGCAACTGATAACCGTGTGAATGCACCATGACCGCCGCATCGCGAGCCAGCGTTGATGGATTGCAGGACACGTAGACCACTCGCCGGGGCGGTGCAGCACCAATCGCCTTTACTAGGTCCATTGCGCCATCCCTGGGTGGATCGATCAGCAGTTTGTCGAACTGGCCCAATTCCTCCCACAAACCGGCATCCATTTTGAAAAGATCCGCCGGCTTGAACTCGCACAATGCTTCGAGCCGGTTGTGGCGAGCATTGCTTGCCGCACGATTTACCAGCGCCTGGTTGCCTTCTATGCCCGTCACCCGTGCTCCGCGGCGCGCAATTGCCAACGAGAAATTTCCGATTCCACAGAACATGTCACCTATGCGCTCTCCCGATTGCGGTTCGAGCAGCGACAATGCGCGCCGCACCAGTACCCGATTGATCCCGAAATTGACTTGCGTGAAATCGGTGATCCCGAATACAAATTCGAGATCGGAGTCGGGCAAAGCGTAATGGAGCAATGCCTCACCCGGCGGATGAAACAGGGAAACGGAATCAAGACCACCCGGTTGGAGGTAAACCCGCACCTCGTAACTTTCGGCGAAGTCGCGAAGATGTTGCTCATCCACAGCTGACAGTGGCTCGAGGATACGAAATGTCAGCGCCACACAATTGACATCTACCGCCAACTCAATCTGCGGCAAATCCGTTCGAATACTCAGACTATCAACAAGCGATCTGAGCGGAATCAGCAATGCAGAAACCCGCGACGGAATAACTTCACAGCTTTGCATATCGGCGACAAACCCGCCTCTGCGCTCACGAAAACCCACCAGCGTCGTACCCTTCTTGTGCACGAAGCGTGAAGAGAATCGCGCCCGGTAACGGTATCCCCATGACGGCCCATGGATCGGAGAAAGCATGGTTTCAGGCGCGACTTTGCCAATGTGAGAAAAACTGTCTTCGAGCACGCGTTGTTTGGCGGCCATTTGCGCGCGGGCATCGAGATGCTGCATGCTGCAACCACCGCAGATACCGAAGCTCGCGCAGCGCGGCTCGACCCTTGACGAGGAAGCAACAAGAATTCTCCGGGCGGTGGCAAGATCGAAACTCGGCTTGCGCCGATAGGTTTCGAGTTCGACAAGCTCGCCGGTCAGCGCGCCCTCGACAAAGACCACCTTGCCGTCGACATGTGTGACGCCGCGCCCTTCATGATCAAGGGATTCGATTCTGGCTGTTACCACCGCATTTGCGGTTGATACTTGGCCACGTCGCCTCAATCTGCCCACGCCGTCAGAAACTCGCTCCAGTGTCCAGCACTCGATTGCTGCAAGGTTGAGCGCACCAGTTCTACCTCGGTTTTGTACCTGTCCTCATCGAAGACGCCACGCATTAGCTGAAACCGGAGGTACACAAGATAAGTATTCACAACATCAGTCTCGCAGTAAGCACGAATATCGCCGATCTTGCCTGCCTGATATGCATCCCAGACTTTTCCTCCCGACATACCAATTTTTCCAGGAAACCCCAGTAACTGGGAAATCTCATCGAGTGGGGCGCTGGCGCGTGGTTGATACGCGGCCAGCAAATCCATCAGATCGAGATGCCGTGCGTGATATCGGCTGATGTAGTTGTTCCATTTGAAATCGCGATCGTCTTCGCCCATATCCCAGTAGCGAGAAGCCTGGACATTGTTGATCATTCCCCGGTAGTGAAGCACCGGTAGATCGAAGCCGTTGCCGTTCCATGACACTATTTGCGGCGTGTACTTTTCAATACCGTCGAAAAAACGTTGTATCAGAATCTTTTCGTCGTCCTGCGGCTCGCCAAGCGACCACACACGAAAGCTGTCGCGATCACGCAATACACAGGATATCGCCACGACCCGATGCAAGTGCAGTGGCAAGAAATCGTTGCCGGTCTTCTCGCGACGTTCCTGAAACGCCTGCTCAGCAACTTCCGCAGCGGGCATATCGGGTGGCAGGCCACGCAGCAGCCGTATACCGTCGACATGCGGCACGGTTTCAATATCAAATACGAGAACTGGAACCATTTTCCATTAGAACATTTAGGACGCGCGACCGCATATTTCGGCGCTTACGCAATTTGGACAATTTTCTGGTGGGGCAATATATGTCAAACGACATTATCGAATCTATACTTGCCAAAGTATATTTGCCTGAAAGAATTTTCCCGACGACCGATTTCCCCGACGACCGAGATCCAAGCATTCAGCATCGTCGATTGTAACGGAAGGGCATGATCCCGGACATTCATGTCCCGCCGGTCGCGCCGGCGGCAATTCACAAAAGAGCATGATTTCGCATACCTGATCGACGCGTTACGCATTGCCATTCCGACACGCAGTGCTAGACTGTCAGGCGGGATAATTATGTATTACAGGGAGGAAGCGTGACACCGCTCGAGTCGGTCGTACCGGTCGCGGCATACACCGGGGACAGACCAGATTATGTCCGCCACCAGCAACTGGTTACGTGGATTGAGGAGTTTGCCCAGCTCACTGAGCCTGATCACGTTCACTGGTGTGACGGTTCACAGGCTGAATATGATGCGCTGTGCCAGCAACTCGTTGAGGCCGGCACGTTCATTCCTCTGAACGCGGAGAAACGTCCCAACAGTTTCCTGGCACGCTCGGATCCCTCGGATGTCGCTCGAGTCGAGGACCGCACGTTTATCTGCAGCACACACCGACAGGATGCCGGCCCAACCAATAACTGGATGGCGCCCGAAGACATGAAGGGACATCTGAACGGGCTCTTCGCCGGTTGTATGCGAGGACGGACGTTATATGTAGTGCCGTTTTCAATGGGCCCCATCAGTTCGCCGATTTCACACATCGGCATTGAACTGACGGATTCGCCCTATGTTGTGGTCAGCATGCGAGTCATGACACGTATGGGTCGGGCGGTTATCGACGCGCTTGGGGAGGACGGCCACTTCGTACGTTGCGCCCATTCAGTAGGAATGCCGCTCGCGGCCGACGAGAATGACGTTGCGTGGCCATGCAACAAGGACAACAAGTACATCGTTCACTTTCCGGAAGATAACGCGATCTGGTCGTTCGGAAGTGGTTACGGCGGCAACGCGTTGCTGGGTAAGAAATGCTTCGCGTTACGAATCGCATCGGCCATGGGTCGCGATCAGGGCTGGCTCGCCGAGCACATGCTGATTCTGGGTGTCGAATCACCGCAGGGCGAGAAAACCTATGTCGCGGCCGCGTTCCCGAGTGCCTGCGGAAAAACGAACTTTGCCATGCTCATCCCGCCGAAAGCATTTAACGGCTGGAAAGTGACGACAATCGGCGACGATATTGCCTGGATCAAACCTGGAAGCGACGGCCGCCTGTATGCGATCAACCCCGAGTACGGGTTTTTTGGAGTGGCCCCTGGAACGTCCAATCAGTCCAATCCGAATGCGATGGCAACACTTTCTGAAAATTGCGTGTTCACCAACGTCGCGCTGACGCCAGACGGCGACGTGTGGTGGGAAGACATGAGCGACACCCCTCCAGCCGAGCTCACTGATTGGCAGGGACAGGCATGGACTCCCGACTGCGGACGCAAGGCGGCGCACCCGAATGCACGCTTCACTGTACCAGCGTCGCAGTGCCCATCGATCGATTCGGATTGGGAGCAACCTGCCGGCGTGCCGATTTCAGCTTTCATATTCGGCGGACGAAGAAGCACCACCGTACCATTGATCACTGAAAGTTTCAGTTGGGCCGACGGCGTCTACATGGCCGCAACAATGGGCTCGGAGACAACGGCGGCAGCCGCCCATCAGGTCGGAAATGTGCGCCGCGATCCGTTTGCAATGCTGCCGTTCTGCGGATATCACATTGGAGATTACTTCGACCACTGGCTTGAGATTGGGCGGACGCTCGCGCATCCACCGCGCATTTTCAGTGTGAACTGGTTCCGCAAGGATGAGAATGGCAAATTCCTGTGGCCAGGTTTCGGCGAGAATATGCGGATACTTAAGTGGATCATCGACCGCTGTAAGGGGCGAGCCGGCGCGACTGAAAGTGCTCTCGGCTGGATGCCTGCGCACGATGATATTGACTGGGCCGGGCTTGCGCAAATTGATGAGAATCAGTTCGCCGAACTGATGTCAGTAGAGCGCGACTTGTGGATTCAGGAACTGTTGCTGCACGAAGAGTTGTTCGTAAAGCTTTACGACAAGTTACCCAAGGAGTTCGTGCTCAAACGCGAATTGCTGCTGGCGACATTGTGGCGCTCCCAGGATCGCTGGGTACCGCCTGGCCAGTGAGTTATTGATGCACTGGGGGGTGTTTACTCGGCTGGAAACACACCGGTAGACAGATAGCGGTCACCACGGTCGCACACGATGGTGACGATGGTGGCCGAGGTAAGTTGCCTGGATAGCTCCAGAGCAACCCACATCGCACCGCCAGAGGAAATTCCGGCAAAGATGCCCTCCTCTCTGGCAAGCCGCCGCGTCGTTTCCTCCGCGTCAGCCTGGCTGACTTCGACGACACGATCGACACGCTGCCGATCAAAAATTTTCGGTAGATATGCCTCGGGCCATTTGCGGATTCCGGGAATCTGCGATCCGCTCGTCGGCTGACAACCGATAATCTGTATCGACGGATTCTGTTCCTTCAGATACCGCGAAACACCCATAATCGTTCCGGTCGTTCCCATGCTGGACACGAAATGAGTAATCTGACCGCTGGTAGCCCGCCAGATTTCCGGACCCGTTCCTTCATAGTGCGCGACTGGATTATCGGGATTCGCAAACTGATCGAGGATCACGCCCTCACCGCGTGCCTCCATTGCAATTGCAGTATCGCGTGCCTTTTCCATTCCTCCGTTTTCGGAAGTCAGCACAAATTTGGCACCGAAAGCAGCCATCGTCTGGCGTCGTTCTACTGACAAATGTTCCGGCATCACCAGAATCATGCGGTAGCCGCGCATGGCCGCCACCATAGCGAGAGCAATTCCTGTATTTCCCGAGGTTGCCTCGATCAATGTATCGCCCGGCTTGATGCGTCCTTTCTTTTCTGCACGCAATACCATTGACAGCGCCGGACGATCTTTGACAGATCCTGCCGGGTTGTCACCTTCCAGCTTCGCCAGAACGGTGTTTGTGGTGTCCCCTGGCAAGCGTTTGAGTCGTACCAACGGCGTATCACCGACGAGGTCGTCAAGCGTTTTATACGTACTCAACAGCATGCTCCCATCATCGCTGAGGCAGATACTTGTACCACGCCTGCCACAACTCGCCGGACAATCTCCGATCCACACTCATGATGGGTGCCCGCAACTGAACCGTCCTGTTCGCTTTCACTGTCTTTCAAGCAACCAGCGCACATAGCGCTCTACACCTTGCTCCACATCGAGAAATTCCGCGTCGTAGCCACATTCCCGCAATCGCGTAAGATCCGCCTCGGTGAAGCTTTGATACTTTTCTTTCAGACCTTCATGAAATGCGATGTACTTTATGACACCGCTCGATACCAATTCTTCGAGACTTAGCGCGGCGGCTCCACCCTCGGCACTGCGCACCGCGTTTACCGTCGCGACGGCCATTTCGTTGAATGTCTGGGAGGCACCCGTTCCACAATTATAGATTCCCGAGCGATCCGGATTCTCGAGGAACCACATGTTCACGCTGACAACGTCGTCGACCGATATGAAATCACGACGTTGCTCGCCTGCCGCAAATCCACCGCTTCCCTCGAATAATCCGACAACACCAGATTCGCGATACTGGTTGAAGAAATGAAATGCGACCGACGCCATGCGGGCTTTGTGCGATTCCCGCGGGCCATATACGTTGAAGTAGCGCAGACCAACCACTTGCGCAGTATTGTCGTCCCAATGTTTGCGAACGGCTTGATCGAACAAAAATTTCGAATAGCCGTACACATTTAGCGGCTTTTCAAGACTGCGGTCTTCGCGAAATTCATCGCTAGCGCCATATACCGCTGCGGAAGATGCGTAGATAAACGGCACCGCTTCCGACTGACAATAACCAAGCAGATCGAGTGAGTATCGGTAATTGTTATCCATCACGTAGCGACCATCGCTCGCCATCGTATCGGAGCACGCGCCCTGGTGAAGGATTGCTACGATTTCTCCGTCGAACGCACCCGCGCCAAGAGCTGCTCGAAAATCATCCTTGTGAAAATAGTCAGCAATATCGCAATCGACGAGATTGCGAAACTTGTCGGCTTTGGCGAGATTGTCAACCGCGATGATGTTTTCGACACCTCGCTCGTTAAGCGCCTTGACGATGTTCGCGCCGATGAATCCGGCGGCACCTGTGACGACTATATGCATCGAACTATATTTGTTGAGTCATATTTTTCAAATCAAATTCATCGAGCCGTATTCTTCCAACCGGCCAGCCTCAGTCAAACAATTCTTCAGGAAGCACCACGGCAGTGCCCAGTTTACCGACCACTATTCCGGCCGCCTTGTTGGCCCACTCAACGGCTTGCGCCATCGACTGCCCGCTCGCGAGCATAACGGCCATGATTGCTATAACGGTATCGCCTGCTCCACTCACATCGTACACTTCGCGCGCAACGGTCGCGACGTGCAAACGCTCTGTTTCCCGAAAAAGCGTCATTCCCTCTTCGCTGCGGGTAACGAGCAACCCGCCCAGCTGCAGTGATTCGCACAGCTGCTGCGCACGCCTCGTCAGGTCAGCCTCATCTTTCCAGCGACCAACGACTTCACGTAGTTCTGATCGATTCGGCGTTATCAGGCTTGCACCCGCATACCGCGCATAGTCGTCGCCTTTGGGATCGATCAGAATCATCTTGTTCTGCTCCTTGGCCAGCCCGATCATGCGCTCGATATGTTTCAGTCCACCTTTCCCGTAATCCGACATTACGACAACGTCACATTCGGCGAGCTTTCCTTCGAAATCCGCCAGTTTGGCTGCAAGTGCTTCGTGTCCTGGTTCGTTCTCAAAATCAATTCGAATAAGCTGCTGTTGCCGGCCGATCACGCGCATCTTGATAGTCGTCGACAAATTCGCATCCCGGTATAGCTGTGCCTGGATGCCATGTTCATCGAGCTGGGTCTGAAGGCTGCCGGCCGCCGCGTCGTCGCCAACAACTGACAGTAGTACCGGTTTCGCGCCAATTGCAGCCATGTTCCACGCGACATTCGCTGCGCCACCGAGCCGTTCCTCGGTATTTGTGACTTTGACTACCGGCACCGGCGCTTCAGGCGAAATTCGCTCGACATCGCCAAACCAGTAGCGATCAAGCATAACGTCACCAACAACGAGTACGCGGGCATTACGGACAGCTTCGGTTGTGATTGTTTCCGTCACGGCCTTCCTATCGATAGATACTCAATGCCGAGATCGCGCATCATTTCCGGCTCATACAGGTTACGTCCATCGATGACAACTGGTTGTTTGAGGCGCGTCTTGATCGCCGCGAAGTCAGGACTGCGAAATTCCTTCCACTCGGTCGCGATGACCAGAGCATCTGCGTCGTCGAGCGCATCGACAGGCGATTGCGCGTAACTGATGCCTTTCTCGCGTGACATCACTCTTTGTGCCTCTTCTATGGCGACTGGATCATATGCGCATACTGTGGCACCACGGGCGAGCAAACCGCTGATCACGACGCGACTCGGTGCGTCTCGCATGTCGTCCGTATTCGGCTTGAATGCAAGCCCCCAGATCGCAAATCGCTTACCGTCGAGATGTTCACCAAAACGGGTCCGAATTTTGTCCAGAATTCGCTGCTTCTGGGTTCGATTGACTTTTTCGACTGCGTCGACAATTGTCAGCTGCATGCCGTACTCACCAGCGCTATGCTGCAGTGCCTTGATGTCTTTTGGAAAGCAAGAGCCGCCGTAACCACAACCAGCATACAGAAACTGGTAACCAATACGGGGATCGGAGCCAATACCTTTTCGAACCAGTTCAATACTCGCACCCAGTTTCTCAGACAGGTTCGCCAATTCATTCATGAATGATATGCGCGTCGCCAACATTGCGTTTGCTGCATATTTCGTCAGTTCAGCTGAGCGCGTGTCCATCACGATCACGCGGTCTTGAGCCCGGTTTATCGGCGCGTACAACTGTCTCATGATTGTGGCGGCCTGCTCGTCTGAGCTGCCGATCACGATGCGATCAGGGCGCATAAAATCCTCTACTGCAGCGCCCTCTTTTAGAAATTCCGGATTCGAAACGACTCCGAACGGGATGTCGGCGCCACGCGCGCGTAACCCTTCCTGCATTACTGCCTGGACCCGCTCTGCGGTTCCGACGGGTACGGTCGATTTGTCGACAACGACCTTGTGCTCATTCATATATTGCGCGATGTTCTTTGCTGCGGCCAACACATTGTGAACGTCGGCGGACCCGTCATCGTCGGACGGCGTTCCAACGGCAATAAACTGTACTTCGCCATGTTCTACCGATTGCTCGATGTCCGTTGTGAATCGCAAGCGTCCTGCTTCCCTGGTACGCGCGACCAGCGCCGCCAGACCTGGCTCGTAAATTGGGATACCGCCATTGTTCAGCAATGCAATCTTGTCGGCGTCGATATCGAGGCACAGGACGTCATTGCCGAAATCCGCAAAACAGGCGCCGGTAACAAGACCGACATAACCGGTACCAATTATTGTAATTCTCACTCCAGTGCTCCTGATTTCTGCAAATCGATTTCAATGCGCCGCAACACTTCAGCCGGGTCTTCAGCCCTGGTTACAGGTCTTCCGATCACTAGGTAACTTGCACCGTTCTGAACAGCCAGAGACGGGGTCATTACCCGTTTCTGATCATCTGCAGCATTTTCAGCCAGCCTGATTCCGGGCGTCACTCGCAAAAATGCCTCGCCAAATCGGCTGCGTATCGAAGCAGCCTCGTGCGCCGAGCAGACAATTCCGTCTGCGCCATTCTTCCTGGCGAGACGAGCGAGACGGCTCGCGGCTTCACCCGGGCTCGCTGTGATGCCAATCTGCCTCAGGTCGTCTTCGTCCATGCTCGTCAGAATAGTCACGGCGATCAGTAAGGGCCTGTTGGCCAGCGCGTCGAGTGCGTCACGTGCGGCGGCGATCATGGTGCCCCCCCCGAGAGCGTGGACATTGACCATCCACACACCCAGCCTTGCCGCCGCGGCGCATGCACGTGCGACGGTAGTGGGAATATCATGAAACTTCAGATCCAGGAAGACCTGGAAGCCCCGCTCAACGAGCTTCTCGACCAGGGGCGGGCCCGCGGCGGTAAACAATTCCTTCCCGACCTTGAGTTTGCACTGCTCGGGCGAGATCCGCTTCGCCAGTGCCAGTGCCGATTCAGCATCGGGAAAATCGAGCGCCACGATGAGTCGCGACTTTGTCAAGCAGTGATCTCCCGCTCCTCCAAACGCCTTGGTGGATATGTCTCCCAACCGTTACAGGCCGGACAGTGCCAGTAGAACTGTCGCGCCTTGAAGCCGCACGAATCACACCGGTAAAGTGCAAGGCTTCTTGTGTGTTGATGAATCAGATCCTTGATTAACTGTAGATCGTTACGGCGCTCAGGTGGTGCGTCCATGAGTTGGGCCTCAAGCAATTTGTCGAGCCCGAGCAATGTGGGATTGCGCGCAAGTTCGTCGCGCACCAGACGATTCGCCGACTCCGCCCCCTGCACTTCGAGCTCGCTGTCAAAGGACACGCTCAGCAAATCGAGCGAGGGATACCTAGACAAGTATCCACGCACCAGTCGTGCGCCTTCCTCGGAACGCGAGGTTTGTCGATAGGCGTTGAAAATTTTCTCCGATACCAGGGACAGGTACTCGGGGTCCTGTTGCTCGATTCGCGTCCAGAAGGTGATCGCATCCTCTATGTTTCCACCGGCCATGGCAATGTCCCCGAGGAGAATATTAGCGCGCACACAGTTGTGGTTTACGGACAACGCTTCCTCCAGAAGCGGCCGTGCAGCATCCGATCTTGATCCGGTTATTTCAGTGGTCGCCAGCTCACAATAGTAGTTCGCGATATCTCGATCTCTGGATTCGTCCGTCACCGCATCCATTCGGCGCAACACCGCAATGGCTTTGTTCCAGTCCTTTTCCTGCTCATAAATCGCTAGCAAGAATTTCAAGCCCTGCTGCTCGTATGCGGTACCGTCCAACTTGGCGAACAACTCTTCTGCCCGATCAAGCAGACCCGCTTTAAGATAATCTTGCCCTAACTCATATAGTGCATGCTGGCGCTCTTCGCCCCTCAGATCGGGTCGATCGAGCAGATTCTGGTGCATCCGGATTGCGCGTTCCACTTCACCGCGCCGGCGGAACAGGCCACCAAGGGCGAAGTGCAACTCAATTGTCTGTGGGTCAACCCTTACGAGTTCGATCAAGGCCTCGATTGCCTTGTCCGGCTGCTCGTTGAGGAGAAAATTCAAGCCCTTGAAGTAAGACAGGGGCAAAGCGCGTGATTCCGACAACAACTGCTTTATGTCTACACGCGCAGCGAACCAACCCAATGCGAAGAATAGCGGGAAACCAAGCAACCACCACAGTTCGAATTCCATTACGGGCGGTTAGCGTCCGGCACGGATTACCGGGGCTCCTCGGGGGTGAGAGCGCGCACCTGTTTGCGCAAACTGGCAATTTCGCGACGCTTGCGAAACACCAGCCCGAGGCTGGCAAGCACGCCAGCCGCCGCTCCCAGCACAAATGCGATCAATAGCACGATGGCCAATGGCGCGTGCCACTCACTGCCTAGATAGAATCGCACCGCCACAGGGTCGATATTCTTCAGCGCGAACGCCAGGACAATCGCGAAAACCAGTATACGAAGCAGCCAAAGTAGATAATTCACAAATCCGTCCCGCGAAACTTCAAAATACGATGACCATAAAAAAGCGGCAAAATTTCGCAACAATGCCGCTTCTTCCTTCTCCCCCTCATTCTGGTAGCACAGTCATCAATCACTGCTTCTTGACGTCTACCCGCTCCCTTAATTCTTTGCCGGCTTTGAAATGCGGTACCTGTTTGGCCGGTACCTGGACCTTCTCACCAGACTTAGGATTGCGCCCTACGCGAGGCGGTCGGTAGTTCAATCCGAAACTGCCAAAACCACGAATTTCAATGCGCTGGCCCAGAGACAAACTTCTGGTCATCGCATCGAGAATCATCTTGACCGCCAGCTCCGCGTCGCTGGCGATCAGCTGCGGAAAATGTGCCGCAAGCCTGGCGATAAGTTCCGACTTGGTCATCGCATGTCCTATCTTTTCGTTATCCGACCCTAGTGCGATGTTGAAAAACTACTGCGCGACCTTCATACGGGATTGCGCGGTTCTCAGCATTCTCATGCGCTGTTTACACACTCAATTGCCTGCGCTCCCGACTATTCGCCGCTCGTAAGGTCTTTCAACACCTTGCTAGTTCTCACTTGCCGCTGTTCTCACTTTCCCAGCTTGGCTTTCAGCAATGCCCCCAGGCTTGTCTTCCCGGCACTTTCCGGCTTATCGTCGGAGCCGTGTTTCTGCACAGCATCCGCCTCTTCGGCCGCATCTCTTGCTTTTATCGAGAGGTTAATGTTGCGATTCTTCCGATCGATATTTATGATCATCGCCGTTACCTGGTCGCCATCTTTCAGATGGCTGCGAATGTCCTCAACCCGGTCACGCGAGACCTCAGATGCGCGCAGATACGCTTCGACGCCATCCTCGAGCATAACTACCGCGCCCTTCGGATCTATCGTCGACACCACGCCATCGACGACTGCGCCTTTGTCATGCATCGACACATAGTTGCTGAATGGATCACCTTCAAGCTGTTTGATACCCAACGAAATACGCTCGCGGTCGACGTCAATCGACAAAACCATCGCTTCGACTTCGTCGCCTTTCTTGTACTTGCGTACGGCGTCCTCGCCTGGTTCTGACCACGACAGATCAGACAAGTGAACCAGACCATCAATACCGCCGGCAAGACCGATAAATATGCCAAAGTCAGTGATCGACTTGATTTGTCCGCTGACCTTTTCGCCTTTCTTGGCGTTCTCTGAGAACTCGTCCCATGGATTGGGCTTGCACTGTTTCATTCCGAGCGAGATACGGCGTCGATTCTCATCGATTTCAAGGATCATCACTTCGACTTCGTCTCCGACCTGGACCACTTTGGCCGGGTGAACATTCTTGTTGGTCCAGTCCATTTCGGAAACATGGACCAGGCCTTCTATTCCGGATTCGATCTCGACAAATGCGCCATAGTCAGTCAGGTTGGAAACTTTACCGAACAGGCGCGTTCCCGACGGATAACGACGCGACAATCCTACCCATGGATCCTCACCCAATTGTTTGAGACCAAGTGATACACGGCTCTTCTCCTGATCGAACTTCAGCACTTTTGCTTCGAGTTCATCGCCGACATTAACCACTTCGGTGGGATGCTTTACGCGACGCCAGGCAAGATCGGTGATGTGCAGCAGGCCATCTATGCCGCCCAGATCCACGAACGCGCCGTAATCGGTGATGTTCTTGACAATGCCTTTTACCACCGCCCCTTCGGTGAGCGTCTCGAGAAGTTTCTGACGCTCCTCGCCTTGACTTTCCTCAAGCACCGCACGACGCGAAACGACTACATTGTTGCGCTTGCGATCGAGCTTGATGACTTTGAATTCGAGTCGTTTGCCTTCAAACGGGTTGGTGTCCTTGACCGGGCGGATATCAACGAGAGATCCGGGAAGAAATGCACGGATACTGTTAATCATCACGGTAAGGCCACCTTTGACCTTGCCGTTGACCAGACCTTCAACCAGGCGACCTTCCTCCATCGCCTTTTCAAGATCTTGCCAGGCCGCGAGGCGTTTGGCCTTTTCACGCGAGAGACGGGTCTCGCCGTGACCATCTTCGAGTGCTTCGATAGCGACTGTTACGTAGTCGCCCGGGGCTACTTCGACCTCCCCGTCGTCGCCTTTGAATTCGTCTATGGAAATGTAGCTTTCGGACTTCAGTCCGGCGTTCACGACCACAAAATTCTGATCGATACGAACAACTTCAGCTGTAATCAACTCCCCTGCCCGCATTTCCTGTCGTAACAGGCTTTCCTCAAAAAGGGCGGCAAAACTCTCTGTGTCGATTGTGGGGGATTCGGTTGCGATTGCGGTCGTCATAAAAGGTTAAGGTTCACTGAGATAACCCGTCCAGTAACAAACGGGGCTAATTGATCAACCCACCCATAGAACCGAAAACCTGCCCCTGACCTGCTACTGGCAGGCCAAATACTCAAAGTTCTCGAATCTAGAAAGGTGGGACCTCGGGCCGAGCTTCCCTGAACCATCGAACCACATTGTTAACACCTTCGTCAATTGTAAGGTTCGTTGTATCAAGGACTTGCGCGTCCACGCTCTTCTGGAGAGGAGCTACGCTACGGTTTGTGTCTCGCGCATCGCGTTGCTGTATGTCTCGCAAAAGGGTCGCTAGATTAGCATCTAACCCTTTGTCTATCAACTGTTTATAGCGTCTTTTGGCGCGCGCCTCGACAGTCGCATCGAGGTAGACCTTGAGCGTAGCATCGGCAAAAACGACAGTGGCCATATCGCGGCCGTCAGCGACCAGCCCCGGTGACCGGCGGAAACTGCGCTGCAAACCCATAAGTGACTGACGTACTTCAGGATTCTGTGCAACCTGGCTGGCCACTTTGGCAACCGACTCTGTGCGTATAAGGTCGGTCACCTGTTTGCCCTCAAGATAAATCTCACCGTCGCGAAATTCGATTGCGAGTTCACTCACCAGCGCCCCCAGGCGATTATCTGTTTCGACGTCAATGCCATGCCGCTGTGCGTACAGGGCAACCAACCGGTAAAGTGCACCACTGTCCAGGTAGTGGAATCCCAATCGCTGCGCGACTCGCTCTGCAACGGTACCTTTTCCCGAACCCGACGGTCCGTCTATCGCAATGACAGGTGCTTCAATCACCTGCGTGAATTGATCGAAGAAGTCCGGGAAGGTCTTGGCCACACAATCCGGATCGTTTATGCGCACCGGCGATCCGGCAAAAGCCGCCAGCGCAAAGCTCATCGCCATGCGGTGATCGTCATAAGTGTCGATCGCCACCCCTGTTACCAATGTTTTCGGGGGCGTAATTGCAAGAAAATCCTCACCTTCCTCCACAATCGCACCAAGTTTGCGCAATTCGGTCGTCATCGCCGCAAGGCGGTCTGTTTCTTTTACCCGCCAGTTGGCTATATTGCGCAACCTGCTCCTACCGTCACAGAACAGCGCTACGACCGCCAGAGTCATTGCAGCATCTGGTATGTGGTTCAGGTCGAGATCGAATGCGTCAAGTCGACCGTGAACAGGTGAGCGTGCCTCGATCCACTGATCTCCGACTTCAACCCGGGCACCCAGTGCCGCAAGTGCATCTGCAAATTTCACGTCACCCTGGATGCTGTCCTTGCCAACGCCTTCGACGCGTACCGGTCCACCCCCGATCGCACCGGCAGCGAGAAAGTATGACGCGCCGGAAGCATCGCCCTCCACTGTTAAAACCCCCGGTGATCGATAACGGCTATGCGCAGGCAAACAGAACTGCTTCCACCCCTGCTGTTGTACTTGTACTCCAAACCGTTGCATAAGATTCAGCGTGATTTCAACATACGGTCTGGAGACTAGGTCACCATCGACCTCAATCACAACACGCTTCCCTGTGAGCGGCAAGGCGATCAATAATGCGGTCAAAAACTGACTCGACACGTCGCCGCGAATCCGCACCGGAGCAGACACATTAACGTTACCAGGACGAATCTCCAGTGGCGGATACCCGTCTATTCCCTGATAGTGAATATCGGCACCAAGAGGGATGAGCGCGTCGACCAGATCGCCGATCGGTCGTTCGTGCATGCGTGGTATTCCCGACAACCGGTAATTGCCGGCAGCCAGCGCGAGAACTGCCGTCAGAGGCCTGATCGCGGTCCCTGCGTTCCCAAGGAAGAGATCAGCATCGGACACCGGGAAATGGCCATCACAGCCGGTCACGTTATACAATGCAGATCCCTGCTCGTGCTTCGTGATCACACCAAGCTTGCCAAGCGCATCGAGCATGTAGCCGGTGTCGTCGGACTCGAGCAAATTGTGTACTTCGGTCTTGCCGTTAGCCAATGCGGCGAGTAACAGCACTCGATTTGAAATACTTTTGGAGCCCGGAAGGCTGATAATGCCGGCCGCCCCGTATGGTGCCGCAAGATCAATATGGTCGAGTCGTGCCATTATTTTCTATTGGCGATCATTGGTGAGCATCGAACACTGAGTCGCTTTGAACACAGCGTCGTACCTAATACTGCGCCGCATCAAAAGCTGAATGGCATCGATCATTTGAGGCTATCGATCCAGGCTTGGCGTGCACGCACCGCAGTCGAAAAAATTGACTCGAGAGAATCGACTTCACCTGCTCGAATATGATTGGCCATCGTGGCCAGGGCCTGTTGAAAAGCTTCAATATCGCTGACGATCTGATCACCATTGGTTGCGCAGATGTCGCGCCACATTTCAGGTGAACTACCCGCAATACGAGTGAAATCACGAAAACCACTCGCCGCGAAAGAGAACAATTCTTCAGCGTTGCCCCGTGACGCGATCATCGCGACGAGCGCATAGGACAGCACATGTGGCAAGTGACTGACCGCTGAAAATACACTGTCATGGTGCTCGGCGCTCATGCGAGTCACCTCGGCACCGCAAGCGCGCCACATGGCTTGAACACGGTCCACAGACGCATTGTTCGACTCCGGCAAAGGCGTAAGTACCACGCGCTTACCGACAAACAGGTCAGGGGTTGCAGCCTTTACGCCGGTACGCTCTGCACCGGCGATCGGGTGACCAGGCACAATATTTCCGAGACCCTCGGTTCCAATCTGCTCGCCAAGTTGCGCGCGCACTAGCGCGGCGAAGTCGCACTTGGTACTCCCCGCGTCAGTGACAATCGTGCCACCTTCAAGTGCAACTGGTAATTGTTCGATCACGCTGGCCGTTTGCCCAACGGGCACCGCGACAAGTACGATATCAGCGTCAACTGCGGCGTTGGCTATGTCGCCTGACGCCTCGTCGATCACCCCCAGTGACAGCGCATGCTCGATATTTGTGCGACTACGCCCTACTCCGACTACTCGATCAACAACGTCTGCGCGTTTGAGCGCCGCCGCCAGTGAACCACCGATAAGCCCTACGCCGACAACAACCAGTTTGCCAATGCGAAAATCGTCCAAAACCTGGGACCCTGCCTGACCTAGGATGATGCCGCTTGCAAAACGGCTGCGAGCGAATCGAGGAACCGCGCGTTCTCGCTGTCCAGGCCCACTGTGACCCGCAAGTGCTCGGGCAGACCGTATCCGCCAATTGGGCGGACGATCACGCCGCGCTCAAGCAGCCCGTTGAATACTTGTGCCGCGTCTCCAACCCGAACCGAAATGAAATTTCCGCGCGAAGGGATCCAGTCAAGGCTCAGCGCTTCGAACCCCGAAGTCAACTGCTTCATTCCAGCCAGGTTCAGATCGACGCTGTCGTTCACAAAACCCGTGTCACCGAGCGATGCAATGGCTGCCGCCTGGGCGACACTGTTTACATTGAATGGCTGCCGGACCCGGTTCATCAAATCTGCCACGCCGGGGTGAGACACTCCGTAACCCACGCGCAGGCCTGCTAATCCATGTGCTTTTGAGAATGTGCGTGTCACGAGCAAATTCGGAAACTCCTGGACCCATTCGATGCTTGCCGACTGATCCGCAACGGCAAGATACTCGTAATACGCTTCGTCCAGTACCACCAGTACGTGGGATGGCACCTCCCGAATAAACCCCAGGACCTGCGATGCATCAATCCAGGTTCCTGTCGGGTTGTTCGGATTGGACACGAATATGACGCGCGTATCATCGCGCACTGCAGCACGCATCGCATCAAGATCGTGTCCGAATCCACGGGCTGGCACCTCAATTCCCTCAGCGCCGCGTGCCTGCGTCGCAAGGCGATTTACGACAAAGCAGTGCTGCGAATAGATGGCGGACGTGCCTGGTGCGAGGAACGCAATGGCAGCCAGTTCCAGCACATCGTTCGAGCCATTGCCGAGGACAATAGCGTCCTGCTCAATGCCGTGAATTTTTGCGAGAACTTCCTTCAGTTCAAACGCGTTTCCATCCGGGTAGCGGGCAAGTTCTTTCAGCGCAGAATTAATTGCGTCGATCGCTCGCGAGCTAGCACCACGCGGATTCTCGTTAGAGGCCAGTTTGATAACGTCTGATTCAACCAGTCCTCGCTCTCTGGCCACTTCAGACACAGGCTTGCCAGGCTGATACGGCGCAATCGCGCGTACATATTGCGGCGACGGAATGCCAATTCCGGACTTCTGTAAGTCTGACATTAGTGCATTTACACCAGTTTGATTACGCCAGTTCGATCACGACGGTTTGATTACCCGGATGCGGCTAAACCAAAGTAGCCAGACCATTGAACTTAAACCACGGCGACGGGATAGGAGCCAAGCACCTTGACGAAGCCCGCAGTCTGGCGGATTTCAGCCAACGCCGCCTGAACCGGGGTGTCGCTCTGATGACCTTCGACATCGACGAAAAAAACATACTCCCACATTCCGGCGCGCGATGGCCTCGACTCGAGTCGCGTCATGCTGACTTTGTGCGCCGCGAGCGGCTTGAGCAGATCGAACATTGCACCGGGGCGATTTTGCGAAGACATGACAATCGACGTCTTGTCCTTTCCGGACGCTGGAACTTCCTGTGCCGCAATCACTGCAAACCGTGTTGTGTTGTTGGGGTTATCCTCAATGCTGGCAGCCAGGATCGAAAGACCATAGTGCTCAGCGGCTGCGCGACCTGCGATCGCAGCCGCCTCGTCGTCGCCGGCTGCGAGGCGGGCGGCTTCAGCATTGCTCGCAACCGGGATGCGCTCCACCTTTTGCATTTTCTGTGTCAACCAGGCATTACACTGCGACAGACTCTGCGAGTGTGAAAAAATTCGCTTGATACTTTCTATGCCACTGGATTTACTAAGAATATTCTGGTGCACCGGCAGCAGAACTTCACCGCACATTTTCAGCGAAGTGGCCAGCAACAAATCCATGGTCCGACCCACGCCGCCGTCCGTGGAATTCTCCACGGGCACTACGCCATAGCCTACCGAACCCGACTCTACGGTACGAAAAACGTCGTCAATCGACGCGCACAAGACCGCGGGGGCCTGTGCGCCAAATTGCTTTGCAACAGCTTCTTCGCTGAATGTGCCTTTTGGGCCAAGGCAGGCGACCGACAACAATTCCTCCTGGGCCCGGCATGCCGATATCAGTTCCCTAAACAGGTGTGCAATAACGTGCCCGGGTAAAGGCCCGGAATTGTTCTCGGTCAGGCGGCGTAGCACTTGCGCTTCGCGCTCGGGCCGGTAGACAACCGCACCACCTTTCTTTTTACCAACATCTTGTGCAAGCGCCGCACGTTCGTTGAACAGTCGCAACAACTGATCATCCAGTGCATCGATTTGCACGCGAAATTTCTTGAGATCATCCGACATTCTTAGCTGCCTTCGTACGGCATATAACGAACGGTGAGCACACCCCCAATTGCATGGATAGCATTGATGACGCTGGCCGGCACCGGGCTGTCAACATCGACCAGCGTGTAGGCCATATCGTGTCGCGATTTGTTGATCATGTTGTGAATATTGAGCCCTGCTTCGGCCACTGCTGTGGATATCTGGCCGACCATGTTCGGCACGTTCGAATTCGCGATCCCCAATCGGTACGGAGACTCGCGCGTCATCACGACTTCGGGGAAATTCACCGAGTGGCGAATATTGCCATGCTCCAGATAGTCCCGTACCTGATCAACGATCATGACTGCGCAATTGTCTTCTGCTTCACGTGTCGAAGCACCCAGATGAGGCAGCGCGATCACGCCGCTTGCCTTCACCAGTTTCCCGCCAGGAAAATCACACACGTAATACTTGACGCGACCTTCCTTCAAGGCCGCAAGAATCGCATCGGTGTCAACGACGCCATCGCGCGCAAAATTCAATACCACCGCGCCGCGTTTCATCAGGCCTAATCGTTCTGCATTGATCAGATTGCGGGTCGCATCCATCAGCGGAACATGCACTGTCAAGAAATCGGAGCCGCGAATCAAGTCTTCTATGGTGCGCGATTTGCGCACCTGGGACGGAAGTCCCCATGCAGCATCGACTGTGATATTCGGGTCGTAACCCAGCACATTCATTCCGAGCTTTATCCCGGCATCCGCCACCAAACTGCCAATTTTCCCCAACCCGATTACGCCGAGCGTGCGGCTTGGTAGTTCGACGCCGGCAAATGTCTTCTTACCCGCTTCCACACTGCGATTGATTTCTTCATCCGAACCCGTCAGCGCATCGACGTAACGAATTGCATCGGCAAGATTTCTTGCCGCCATCAGCATGCCGGCAATAACCAGCTCTTTCACCGCATTTGCGTTCGCGCCAGGCGTATTGAACACAGGAACGCCACGCTCACTCATTCGGGACACAGGAATGTTATTTGTGCCAGCGCCCGCGCGCCCGATCACCTTGACGGTCTCCGGTATTTCCATACTGTGCATATCATGAGAGCGTACAAGGATGGCGTCCGGCTCATCGATGTGCGGATTCGCTACGAAGTCCTCGACTGGAAACCGCTTAAGGCCTTGCTTGGAAATACTGTTCAGCGTGCGTACGCGAAACTGGTCGCCACAATTGCCGGCAGGCACAATTTTCTCAGCCATAGATTTTCTTAACCATGGATTTTCTCAACCATCAGAATTGCTCAATCAACGGGTTATTTCAACCATGGGTTCGCTCGAACTCGTGCATGAATTCGACCAGTGCCTGCACACCTTCTTGCGGCATAGCGTTGTAGATTGAAGCACGCATTCCGCCGATCGACCGGTGGCCCTTCAACTGCACCAGACCTTGCCGCCTGCCCTGCTCAAGAAATTCGGCGTCGAGACTCTCATCTGCTAGCCGAAACGGCACATTCATTCGCGAACGATCCTCGACCGCAACCGGGCTGTTATAGAAACCGCTCGCATCGAGACAACCGTAAAGCAATTGCGCCTTGGCGATATTCGTCTTCTCCATCGCAACAAGCCCGCCTCGGCGTTTGAGCCACTGCAAAACCAGACCAGCCATGTATATCGCGTAAGTGGGTGGCGTGTTGTACATTGACTTGTTGTCCGCATGCGTTTTGTAATTCGCAATTGAGGCAATGTCGGAAGACGCCTGCCCAATCAGACCTTCCCTGATGATCAAAATGGTCAGCCCCGCAGGTCCGATATTCTTCTGCGCACCAGCGTAAATCAGTCCGTAGCGAGCGACATCGACCGGTCTCGACAGCAAATGCGATGACATGTCAGCGACCAACGGTACATTGCCTACATCAGGTGTCTCTTGATATTCGATGCCGCCGATTGTTTCGTTGCTGGTGATGTGCACGTAGGCTGCCTCAGGATCGAGGTTCCAGGACTCACGCTTCGGCACGTAGCTGAAATTCTTGTCTTCAGAAGACGCCGCAACATTGACTTTGCAGAATTTGCCCGCTTCAGCGATCGCTTTTTTCGACCACTGCCCGGTATAGATATAGTCCGCGCCGCTTTTCGTGCCAAGCAGATTTTGTGGAATCATCGAAAACTGTGACGTGGCTCCGCCTTGCAGGAAAAGAATCTTGTAGTCGTCTGGAATAGCCAGCAATTCGCGTAAATCTGATTCGACTCTCTCGATTATCGAGACGAACTCCCTACTCCGATGACTCATTTCCATGACGGACATGCCTACCCCATGCCAGTCAAGTAATTCATAGCGCGCCTGCACGAGCACTTCCTCAGGTAGTGCGGCCGGGCCGGCGCTAAAATTGAAAACCTTTGCCATTCATTGATTCCTATGTGCCGGGTCGTGTGCTGCAGACCCATAAGATTGTGTCGACCGGAATCACCTGGCCGGCCTTTATTTTTGTCTCAGACGTCGGGCGCTGAGGAAGTGTCCTCATCACTGTTATCCGCATCGATTGCATCATCGCTATCTGGGTCGATTGCTTCGTCGTCTTTATCGACTATTTTGGCAAGGCCGGCGAGTTTTTCCTCTTCCCCAAGATTGATCAGTCTGACGCCCTGTGTCGCCCGACCCATTTCGCGGATTTCGTTCACATGCGTTCGGATCAGCACGCCGCCAGTGGTAATGAGCATGATTTCATCGTCGCTGTGAACAAGCTTCGCAGCCACCACGCGACCGTTGCGCGCTGTTGTTTGAATTGCAATCATTCCCTGCGTGCCACGTCCGTGGCGGGTGTATTCAATTACCCGTGTTCGCTTGCCAAATCCGTGCTCGGTCGCCGTCAGCACGGTCAATTGATCATCATCAACAACAACCAATGAAATGAGCTGGTGATTCGTACCCATCCTCATTCCCCGCACGCCACGGGCCGTCCGGCCCATCGGCCTGACATCCTGTTCAAAGAACCGTACCACCTTGCCTGCATCAGAGAACAGCATAATGTCCTGGTGACCGTTCGTTACCGAGACACCAACCAGAAAGTCTCCCTGATCAAGATCGACCGCGATAATACCCATCTGGCGCGGGCGCGAAAAGTGCGACAGTGGCGTTTTCTTCACAGTACCGTTAGCGGTTGCCATAAATATGTAATGGCCGTCGTCAAACTCCTTGATCGGCAGGATCGCGGTGATTTTCTCACCTTCCGCGATCTGAACCAGGTTTACGATCGGCTTGCCACGGCTTGCGCGACCTCCTTGCGGAACCTCGTAAACTTTCAGCCAGTACAAACGACCCCGATCCGAAAAACACAGAATGTAGTCGTGTGTATGCGCGATGAAAAAGCTGTCAATGAAATCGTCTTCTTTCGTCGGTGCCGCCTGTTTTCCGCGACCGCCCCGTTTCTGAGCCCGATAGTCAGCCAGTGGTTGCGACTTGATATAACCTGTATGCGACAGTGTGACCGCGACATCCTCGGGCGTGATCAGGTCTTCAAGCGAAATCTCCTGGGCATTGACTTCGATCTCGCTACGGCGCGCGTCGGCGAACTGCTCTCTGGTCTGCTGCAGTTCCTCGGCAATAACTGCAGTGATACGCGTTGGTGTTGCGAGAAGGTCAAGCAGATCGGCGATCGTTTCCATGATCTCGCGATACTCGTTTTCGATTTTGCGCTGCTCAAGCCCGGTCAGGCGCTGCAACTGCATTTCGAGAATGCGCTGTGCCTGTATATCGGAAAAACGATAACCCTCATCGTGCAGTCCGTATTCCGGCGGCAAACCCGCTGGCCTGGACTGCACCCCTCCAGCGCGGGATAACATCTCCTCTACCAGGGCCGAACGCCAGGTACGAGACATCAGTTGCTGTTTCGCATCTGTCGGCGCTGGCGCAGCTTTAATCAAGGCGATGATTTCGTCGACATTCGAAAGTGCAACCGCCAGGCCTTCGAGAACGTGTCCACGTTCGCGCGCCTTGCGCAGATCAAATACCGCGCGCCGCGTCACCACTTCCCGGCGATGACGAATGAATTCCTCTACGATCTGTTTGAGATTGAGCAGTCGTGGCTGGCCGTCTACCAGCGCAACCATGTTCATCCCAAAATTGTCCTGCAGCTGCGTGTCCTTGTATAAATTATTCAGGATGACTTCCGGCACTACGGCGCGCTTGAGTTCGAGCACAACGCGCATGCCGGACTTGTCAGATTCGTCGCGAATTTCCGAAATACCCTCCACACGCTTTTCGCGCACAAGTTCGCCAATACGAATCAGCAACGAGGACTTGTTAACCTGGTACGGGAGTTCGTCAACGACGATCGCCTGCCGCCCGCCCTTGTCGAGATCCTCAAAATGCGTACGTGCGCGCATTACCACGCGACCGCGACCGGTTCGATACGCCTCGCGGATTCCCACTGTGCCGTAAATGATTCCGCGAGTCGGGAAGTCGGGGCCCGGAATGATCTCGCCCAATTCATCGATCGTGATGTCCGCGTTCTCAAGCAAGGCCAGGCAGGCGTCAACGACTTCGCCAAGATTGTGCGGAGGAATGTTTGTCGCCATTCCAACTGCGATACCGGACGAACCATTCACCAGCAGGTTTGGAATCCTGGATGGCAGGACGAGTGGTTCAAGCTCCTTCCCATCGTAATTTGGCCCAAAGTCGACGGTTTCCTTGTCGATGTCGGCAAGAAGATCGCTGGCAATACGCGCCAATCGACACTCCGTGTAACGCATCGCTGCGGCGTTGTCACCGTCCACTGAACCGAAGTTTCCCTGACCATCCACAAGCATATAGCGCAAGCTGAAATCCTGTGCCATGCGGACAAGCGCGTCGTAAATGGCATTGTCACCGTGAGGGTGAAACTTGCCCATAACCTCACCAACAACTCTTGCGCACTTTACGTACGGTCGGTTCCAGACGTTGCTGGTCTCATACATGGCATAAAGAATACGACGATGGACGGGCTTTAAACCGTCCCGCACATCGGGCAACGCGCGACCAACGATTACGCTCATCGCATAATCGAGATATGAGCGCCGCATCTCCTCTTCGAGACTGATTGGCAGCGTTTCTTTTGCGAATGGCTCCATAGGATATTTTTGGTCGATTTGGCTTGGCGAGCGTCCCGGAAATGTCGCCGATTGACGACAAAATGGCCCCGCTTACGCAGGGCATATTAGGCCACTACGTCTCGGTAACCAATTGAGACCACGAGATAAAGTGTAAAGATACCATACTGGAATGTAAGGGCGCGAGGTAGGGTATGTATATTTATTGCTTTAGAGGTCCAACCAGACAGGTACGGAAAGGCCAATCAGTCGATTGAATCGATTCGCATTCGGATTGGAGTAACGTTGTAAGGATATCCGTCGCCATGTTGTCTCGGATACCTTAGTCGGGTGATAATTGACCATGTACCAACAGAGATCCGCTGAGTACCAGATTTGATTTCAGTTCATCTGTGACTTCACGACCTCTTCTTTCAATATTCAACGGAGACAATGGGATGCAACGAAAGACGAATCGTTTGCTACTGCTGCTGATCAGCATGGCGCTGGCAGCTTGTTCGACGCAGTCCGAACGCGGCAGTTCCGGCCTCGAAAGCGAAGCCGCGGTCGTACCGTCGACGGTTCAGCCGCCGCCACCAGAGCCCGAAGCAATACAGTATACCGAAGCTGAACTGGTTGCCGGGGACCTCGGACCCGTCGATCAGGTCGAAGAAACAATCAGCTACGAAGAGGAAGAATTTGCTACTGATGAGAGCGGGATCAGCGAACCTGAGGAGTTTGCTGAAGAGTTCCCGGTAACGACTTATGAAATGCCGGTTGATGAGGAAATTGGCGACCTTGGCGCTGTCGACCAGCCAACTGAAACTTTCAGTTACCAGGAAGAATACGTTTACGAGGACGATTCAGGCATTAGTGCTGCCGAAGAGTACGTCATTGAGGAAGAAGTCGCCGACCTCGGTGCGGTGGACGAACCGATCGAAACCTTCAGCTATCAGGAAGAGTACGTCTACGAAAGCGATTCTGGAATTGGTGCAGCCGAAGAATTCGTGATTGAGGACGAAGTTGCCGACCTCGGCGCGGTCGACGAACCAATCGAAACGTTCAGTTACCAGGAAGAATACGTTTACGAAAGCGATTCGGGCGTCAGTGCCGCCGAAGAGTATGTAATCGAAGACGAGGTCCTGGACCTCGGCTCGGTCGACGAACCAACCGAAACCTTCAGTTACCAGGAAGAATACGTTTACGAAAGCGATTCGGGCATCAGTGCCGCCGAAGAGTATGTAATCGAAGACGAGGTCCTGGACCTCGGCGCGGTCGACGAACCAACCGAAACCTTCAATTACGAGGAAGAATACGTTTACGAAAGCGATTCAGGCATCAGTTCCGCTGAAGAGTACGTAATCGAAGATGAAGTGCTGGATCTCGGGGCGGTGGACACCAGTGATGAGATTGTCACGTTTCCGGAAGAAGCCGTTTATCAGGAAGAGTCAGTTGGCGACGTGACGAACTATCAGTCTGTAACCTTCAACTCGGAAGCCCAGCCATTGTTCGCTTTTGACAAGGACGATGTCCGCGAAAACGAACATTTCAAACTCGAATCCCTCGTTTCCGATCTTGCTGGCGCGGAGTTCGAGACGATCTGGGTGGTTGGTCACGCCGATCGCATTGGCAGCGTTGAGTACAACCAGGGGCTTTCAGAGCGCCGTGCCGGGTCGGTAAAACAGGTTCTGGTGCGTCTCGGTATCGACGGTGGAAAAGTCAACGCCGAGGGCCGCAGTAACCTCCAGCCGATTACGACGGAAATGGATTGCGACGGACTACGCGGTGACGCATTGCTTGACTGTTATCAGCCCGATCGCCGAGTCGAAGTGACCGTAAGTGCGGAAGTTGTTCAAGAGGTGCTGAATTAGACGCCGCTTGTTTTCGCCGATGCCATAAAAAGCATTTACAATCTCGTAAAACTTAAAGCCCTGCATCTGCAGGGCTTTTTTTCGCACGTACTACGCGTTCACTTGATGTCATGGATAGTTTGCGAGACATTGATCTGCTGATCGAAGCCAGTTGGGTTCTTCCGATAGAGCCGGCGGGAGCCTTACTGGAAAATCATGCCGTCGCGGTGGATGCTGGCCGGATTGTCGATGTCCTGCCGAGTAGTGATGCGGATAACCGTTTCCGCGCCAGATTGCACAAAGTGCTGGACGGCCAGATGCTCATCCCGGGTTTGGTAAATCTGCATACACATGCTGCCATGTCCCTGTTTCGCGGCTTGGCCGACGATCTGCACTTGATGGATTGGTTGTCGAAGCATATTTGGCCAGCGGAAGGCCGACACGTGTCCGAGCAGTTTATTTACGACGGAACCCTTCTTGCCTGCGCCGAAATGCTACGTGGCGGGATCACCTGCTTCAATGACATGTACTTTTTCCCAGAACAGGCAGGCCGAGCCGCGCTCGAGTCCGGCATGCGCGCCGTGCTGGGTATCGTCGTAATTGAATTTCCAACACCGTATGCGAGCGACGCTCAGGATTACCTGCGAAAGGGTCTCTCCGCCCGTGACACCCTGAAAAATGAACCTTTACTCAGTTTTTGCATGGCACCGCACGCGCCGTACACCGTCTCCGACTCCAGCTTCGAACAGATTGCTACTCTGGCTGAGCAGCTTCAGCTGCCTGTCCACATACACGCACACGAAATCGAGCACGAGATTCACGAACATATCAAGCAACATGGCGTGCGCCCACTCGAGCGGCTGCGCCGGCTTGGCCTGCTCGGACCGGAACTGATTGCTGTACACGCAGTCCATCTGGACGACGTGGAAATCGCCTTGCTCGCCGCACAGGGTTGCTCGGTAGCACACTGCCCTGCTTCCAACCTGAAATTGGCGAGCGGATTCGCACGACTCGGTGACATGCTTTCCGCAGGCATCAACGTCGGCATCGGAACAGATGGTGCCGCCAGCAACAATCGGCTCGACATTCTTGAAGAACTCCGGCTAGCAGCACTTGTCTCAAAAGCGGTAAGTGGTGACGCGCAGACCCTTCCAGTCCATTCTGCACTTCGAATGGCGACGCTGGATGGAGCGAAGGCACTTGGACTGGACCACAGTATTGGTTCCCTCGAAAACGGAAAATACGCGGACATCGTCGCAGTGAACCTTGCAGGCGCAATTGAGATGTCGCCCTGCTACGACCCCGTATCTCATTTGGTCTATGCGGCTGGTCGTGAACATATCAGCCATGTCTGGGTTCAGGGAAAGGAAGTCGTGAGCGGCGGGCAACTTACTACCGTGGACCCGCGAGAACTGGTTGCGAAAGCGCGATCCTGGCAGCATAAAATCGCAGCAAATGACTAGGCTGATGAAAGCGAAAGAGCCCATATGATCAACGTCGATCCCGCCGAGCTGGACAAATTCAACCAACTGGCGCATCGCTGGTGGGATCCCAACAGCGAATTCAAACCGCTGCACGACATCAATCCATTGCGGCTTGAGTTCATCGATTCTGTCGTCGACCTAGCGGGCAAGCGGGTGCTGGACGTTGGCTGCGGTGGCGGCATCCTGGCCGAAGCAATGACTCGAAGCGGCGCCCTTGTCACCGGAGTTGATCTCGGCGAAAAACCATTAAAAGTCGCCCAGTTACACCTTCTCGAAAGCGGTCTGTCAGTGGAATATCGACACATCGCCGTCGAGGAACTTGCCGCAGAACAGCCGGGCCAATACGATGTCGTCACATGCATGGAAATGCTTGAGCACGTGCCAGATCCAGCAAGTACCGTACGTTCATGCGCGGAACTGGTAAAGTCAGGAGGCTGGTGCGTATTCTCAACAATCAGTCGAACACTGAAAGCCTATCTGTTTGCGGTTGTAGGAGCCGAATACGTGCTTAAGCTCCTGCCAAAAGGTACGCACGACTATGCCCGATTCATTCGCCCCTCGGAACTCGCCCGGTATTGCCGTGGTTCCGACCTGAGCGTGAGGCAAGTTACAGGAATGAGTTACAACCCGGTCACAAGAACGTATTCGCTGGGACATGATGTCGCCGTCAATTACATTCTGTGTGCCCGTAGGGTGGATTAAGCTGTGGCTGTAGGGCGGACTAAGGTTGTGTCCTAAGGGAGAATTGAATTGCGCCCGCAATACAAGATGAGCTGGCCGGTGGCTCCGGAAGTTTCTAGTTTTTCAGGTTAGGAGGAGAATTGAAATGAAATCAATAACTCGGGTCGGCCTGCCAGCACTGATCCTGCTGGCACTGAGCCAGGGATGCACTTTAAAACCGCAGTATCTACACCTGGACCCGGCAATTGACGTTACCAGCGAGGCTGTTACCTCCGACACGTTGATTGGCCTGTCGGTCAACGATGCACGGACCACGAAAAAACTTGGTGAAGTCGGCGATCCGAACAAGGAAATGATGGACGTTACCCTTGATGAGGATTTCACCACCCTGGTAGCTGCACGCGTAACTGAAGCGCTTGAAAAGCGCGGCTTCAGCGTTGTGCCTGAAAGTGGCGCGATGACACGGTCGCTTGCCATTCAAATTGACAGCCTGGTATTGAATTCAGTCAAACGGCCTCTCGATTTCGAGACGGAACTCGAAGCCGAGGTATCCGCCGAGGCACATAACAGCAACGAAAAATATGACCGCGCGTACTACGTAAGTACATACAAAATTACGGCCGGGCCACCATTTGAAAGGCACAGCAATCTGATGGTCAACGACGCGGTATCCAAAGCACTGACTGACATGCTCAACGACGACAAGCTATTTGAGATGCTCGCGCGCTGAGTAGCTATACTTGTGTGAATCGGCCAGACACTCTGCGGCCAACGGTGCATTCTTTTGTATGAAATCATTGCGTCGCAGCTAGTGTCTTTCATTTTTCAGACGCACGGCCGTTCGACCGGTTGTTTCAAGAATTTGGACTTTGCAAGGCTCGGCTAGCGCAGATCGCCTATCCCGATTTAGCGAACAACAGCACGGCACACATCAGTTTTTTGTGCAATCCGAAATGCCTGCACTGTACTGGTCACATACGTGTAATCCTGCCGAAGATTCTCATCTTTCATTTTTCTTGTGATGCAGCCCTATGAGCCAACCTAACAATTCCGACGTTTCCGGCATCGCCCCCCATCCCCACCTGACAGAATATTATGTTGAAGAGTCACAGCGACGCGACTTCGTTGCCGACATATTCGATCAGACCGCGCACAGTTACGACTGGATAGATCGCGTCATGTCTCTGGGATCAGGGGTGAGTTACAGGCGCGACGCGCTACACCGAGCCGGGTTGATACCGGGACAGCGTTTGCTTGACGTAGCCGTCGGCACCGGTCTGGTCGCGCGCGCGGCCCATGACATCCTTGGCGACGGCGAGCGCATTACCGGGGTCGATTTGAGCATGGGCATGCTTGTCGAGGCGCGCAAAACCCTGCCCGTTGCACTTGTCCAGGGCGTCGCCGAAAGACTGCCGATCGCTGACGCCTGCACCGATTTTGTAACCATGGGGTACGCACTTCGCCACGTTGCAGATCTTGAGAGCACTTTTCGCGAGTACGCGCGAGTTTTGAAACCTGGAGGGACGCTGCTGATACTGGAATTGACTCCCCCTGCCGCCAATTCGCTGGTCTATCGCATGACGCGCTTCTATCTGCACAGCGTGGTGCCATTGATAGCGCGACTCGGGCCTGGCGGTGCCGATTCGAAGAAGCTCATGCAATACTTTTGGGACACGATTGACCAATGCGTGCCTCCGGCTGCTATTCTGGAAGCGCTATCCAGCAGCGGATTTGCATCTCCTCGCCGAGATGTCTCACACCACGTGTTCAGCGAATACGTGGCACAAAAGCCTCCAAGCTGAAATTATCGAGCCAATACCCACGATCTCAGGCGGTATGAGGCGGTTCGACCAAATTAGAGTGAAGAGCTCGCAAATTTGCAATCACCCCGCATACCCATTCAACCCTGTTGCGAACTCCGGGCCAAACGAGGGGTCTGATACACTGTGGCATAAGCCGTTGAAGTTAGCAGTTTTGACATACATATATTGATTACACGCTTTTCGGGGGCGACCTGGTTTCGACGTGGGTTGCGAAGCAGTGTGGTGCATGCCAAGGTCCAGTCACCTTGTTAAACAGCTGGACAACGTATAGTCGCAAACGACGAACGTTACGCTCTAGCCGCTTAATACCGGCTTGACTCCGCACCGGTTCTCTCACGGGCCGGGTTGGGAAACCAGCAGCGGAGCCATATACGTGAGATCGCGCTGTTTGGGGTTACTTCGCTCAGCGTCAAACTCAAGGTAACTCGTCGCATTTCAGCCTGTCGGTCGGCGGTTATGCGATTAAATTAAATGATCAGACTAAGCATGTAGTACCGCCTGTGTAGGGCTTGCGGACGCGGGTTCGATTCCCGCCGCCTCCACCAAACAAAAATGCCACCCTTGCGGTGGCATTTTTGTTTGGTGGAGACGACGAGGATGAGAATCCGCTGGTTCGACCATTCGAAGTCCAGTGGACTTCGAATGGGACGCCATGCGCATAAGCGCACTGGCGGTCCTGAGCCGTATACGGTGAAGGATGGCTGGATCGCCATCAAGCGAGACGGACACATTCCCGCTCTGCAAACTACCCCACACCCTTGCGGTGGCATTTTTGTTTGGCGAGGGCCGCGGGTGAGAAATCGCTGGTTCGACCAACCGAAGTCCAGTGAACTTCGGTTGGGACGCCGGTGCGCATCAGCGCACAGGCGGTCCTGAGCCGCATGCGGCTCAGGATGGCTGCATCGCCACTAGGCGAGACAGACACATTCCCACCTTCATACTTGCCCCACCATTGCAATGACGATTTCCAGGGCTTTTCACTCCGAAGTGGCACCGTACATAGAACACACTGCCGCCACAATGACGAAGCCGTGCAAGGTCGCGGTGACCGCGATCGGGGTCGCGCCCGGTAACAGGCCGAAGCTGGTTACATAGACCATCGCGCCAGTGAAAGGCGCCGCCACCACAGGTGTTGCCCAGCGCGCCCAACTGCTACCTGCTCTCAGCGGAAATAGCGCCATGAGTATAATCGCCAGGCCTGCACCGAACGCCCCGGCGCCGAAGCCCTTCAGCAACCCCAAGAATAGCGTCTGGTGAAGAGCGTCAAGGCTTTCCCACGGAGCCTCCAGTACAGCCATATGGTAGGGCATAAGCTCCCCGGCGCTGATATACCTCACACCCTGTACTACATAGCCGAGGCCCACTATGAAGTAGAGAGCGACAGGCAGACGATTGGTAACAAGATTACGAACTCCGCTCACACCCAATACCCCCTCAGTTAAATGCAGTGCAGCAGTTTAGACGCATTGCGCAATTCTAAAGTACTCCTGCCTGGTCCAGGACGGCATACCCTTACTGTCCTTCGTCATTTCTCTACATGCAATTGCCACCTCTTCGATCAAACACCAATGCGAGTTCGTTCACGCCTTCAGTGAACTGCGCCAACTCTGCCGATTACTGCCATGTTCAATCATACTGCTGGATAATCCCGGGGCTGCTCATTCAAGCAGATACCCACTCTGCGTTCATACTCCAAAATACAGTTACGCTTACAAACAAATTCGCCTCTGGAGCCGCTACCACACATGAACCAACTATCAACAAACCGGATTAAGCGCTGGACACTCGCTCTGCTATACATACTCTCGATCGCAGTCATTTCGATGACCGCGACTCACGCTGCCGGCAACGAAGAGCGCATATTGCATTCGGATGGAAATGGCGGCCCCACGCTCGATCAATCTGCAAAGAAACCCGGAACAGCGTCTTTATTGCGGATCGCCGAGCTCCAGACGGCACTGCAAGAACTCATGCTGGACCGTTCTAACACGGAGGGCGTCCGGCAGGATGTGGCTGATGCGCGAGTCTTGCGTGCACTTGGCCAACTGGTTTCAGCGACCCACTTAGCCGCACAAACGTTCCTGAGTCGGCCCAAGCAAAGCGACGAGCTTGATGCACAAAGGTCTCAGATCGTGGCTGCGATCGACTCGCTTCCATCGATTCTCGGCCTTGAAATCGCAAGGATGCGACTGGGTGTCACGCTACCTGCTCCCGAGCAGACCGCACTGGAACAGGCCGCGTTGAGCGCCGAAATCAGGGTACGAGCCAACGCAATCGACAAACTCATCGAAGCACTCATTTCGAACAACGAGATAGCGCGCGAGCTGGATATGGATACGACTGCATGGGACGCAGCACTCAAACAGCATATAACGAAGCGCGCCGAAGATACGTCAGCTTATCTCGACGTCACCATGGAGAATTTGTCAAAGCTGCGCGACCAACTCGCGGCTTTGCCGAACAACGAGGAGCTTTTAGCCAAAATTGCCGTGACTCAACGGCATATGTTGCTCACCGTTGACGTATTACGCGGACTAGCAGCAAACATGGAATCGCTGGGCGTTGATCCGACGGCCGTGAATACCCAACTGATAGGCGCCACAGGTGCACTGACAACAGACATCCTGAACGTAGGCGTAGTTTCCAGATTGGTGAGTGACTCTGCCCGAAACATGTTCGACTGGATGTCAAACAATGGGCCACGCATTCTGTTTCAAACCCTTATTTTCATTGCCATATTACTCATCGCATGGAAAGTGGCCCAGCTTGCAGAAATGGTGGCCCGAAGAACGTTACAGTCGACCCGCGTACGTTTTAGTCAACTGCTCCAGCGGATGATCATATCGGGAACGCGTAGCGTCATTCTGGTGCTCGGTCTTCTTGTTGGTTTGTCTCAGCTTGGTTTCTCTCTCGGGCCACTGCTCGCCGGCCTGGGTATCGCTGGATTCATTATTGGCTTCGCCCTGCAGGACTCACTGTCCAATTTTGCTTCCGGACTGATGATTCTCGTATATCGCCCCTTCGACGTAGGGGATCTGGTTGACGTAAACGGCGCTTTCGGCACAGTTCGCCAAATGAGCCTGGTCAACACGACTGTTCTGACGATCGACAACCAAACTCTTGTCATACCAAACAACCAGATATGGCAGAACGTGATCAAGAATCTTACGGCTCAACAAACCCGCCGCGTCGACATGTTATTTGGCATTGCCTACAGCGATGACATAAACAAGGCGGAGCGGATCCTGCACGACATCGTCACGACTAACGACAAAATTCTTGAGCAACCGGAGCCTCTCGTCAAACTTCATGAGCTTGGTGAATCGTCAGTGAATTTCGCTGTTCGGCCGTGGGTGAAAACCAAAGATTACTGGGATGTATATTGGGATGTTACCCGTGCAGTGAAGGTAGGGTTCGACGCAGAGGGAATTTCAATTCCATTCCCGCAGCGCGACGTGCATCTGTTTACCGCTGCCTCGGACAATGCGCAACATCAGACCTAGTGCAATGATTCACTAATGGCTCGCCGCGAGATTGATCCTGCGTCGCGAGCGCTACAGTGTTGCCCGCTCGCTGGGCTTACCGACCTCTTCGGCCTTTAGGGGAACGGCGCAACACTTTTGTTCTGGAAAGTCATAAGAAGGAGTCCGTAGCGCCATCCTGAAATCCACGGAACATCTGAAGCTTCGCTGTCTTACAATCTAGTGGCTTTCGATCTCATAGGTCGCCTCACTTGCACTCGGTTGCGCCACGCCAAAAGCCGAGATCTTTTCCATGATCTCGGCAATCGCGGCCAGGCCGGCCTTTTCCCCTTCGATGATGGCATTGTTGCGCGAATCGAAGTTTGTCGACTTGAGTTCGCTTATGTTCGGCGAGATTACGATATCCGCCTCTCGCAATTCCTGGCTGGCAATGACATGGCCCATGATAGTGAAGGTCTGCAACAAAATACCGACTGTATCGCTGACTTTTGAATGCTGCGGAATATCCGATATGTTCACGGCAATCACGATATCTGCACCGAGCTCACGCGCAGTTCTGACCGGCACCGGGCTGACTAGCCCACCATCCACGTACTCGCGTCTGCCGATTTTTACCGGCCGAAAAACGCCGGGAACACTACTGGACGCACGAACTGCCATACCTGTATTGCCACTCTGAAATACCATTGGTTGGCCGGACTGAAGATCCGTCGCGACTACCGCCAGTTTCCGGTTGAGCGCCTGAATAGTCCGGCTTTGCAGCGCTTCATTAATGAAATTTTGAAGAGCGTCACCACGAATAAATCCACGGTTTGGTAATACCCAATCCCTGACAGTGTCTTCGTCCATCGACAAAGAGATACGCTGAAGTTCGAATCCGTCATAACCGCCTGCATACAATGCGGCAACTACGCTGCCTGCGCTCGTGCCCACAACCATGTCAGGAATGATTCCATGCGCCTCGAGGGCCTTGATTACGCCAACGTGGGCAAAACCCTTCCCCGCGCCGCCCCCCAGGACCAAAGCCACCGTCGGCACTTCGATGACCGGTGGCACCACCTCCAGTGCCGGTTCTGTTGTCGGTACGGGCTCGACGACCGGGCCAGTCGCGCAAGCCGCCAGCACTAACACCAGGCACGATATCAACGCGCGAAAAGAAGACTTGTTAAATACAGCTAAGTAAAAACTATGCATCACACCGCCGTCTGTAGAAGTGCATTACCCAATTTACGAATTCTCGATCGGTCCGCGCCATCGCCGCAGACTTGCCTCTAAATGCCGAAATTCTTTGCCCCAGGGATGTTCCTGAATGCGACATGGGCGTACGCCAAAACAATCTGCACGTCGGTTCTTGCCGGTACGTTAAGCACGCATAAGGCCATGCAACTGCCAAGCAAGTTTCCTTCTTTCCGGTTATCCCATTGAAAAAAACAAGCCCGCTTTAGCGGGCCCTGGGTGTAAAAATGTCAGAAACCTATTTGCCCGGCAGCATTCTCTGGAAAATCCCGTCTTTCTTCACAATCAGATGTTGCAGTGCGGCCAGAATATGCACGACCAGCAAGGCCATGAGCACATATGCGGTGTTCTCATGCACCCCCTGGAGAAAATCGTAGATCTCCTTGTCTTGATACGCCAACGGCGGAATCTTGAACATTCCGAAATAAGTCACACCCCACTTGGTGAACTGCGACGCACTGAACCCGACAATCGGCATGATTATCAGACAGGCATATAGCAACCTGTGGCTGATATTTGACGCAGTCACCTGCCACGAAGGCATTGAGGATGGTAGCGGTGGTGGTGGATTCTTCCTGCGCCACCACAGACGAAAGAGCACAATAATTCCAGTCGTCAGGCCAATTGATTTATGCAGATTATAGAATTCGGAGCGCTCCGGCGTGCCGCGTGGGATATCGACCATATAAATACCAAGACCGATCATGACGAGCACCAGCACAGCGACCACCCAGTGAAGGGTAATTGCAAGATTGTTATAGCGACCGGCAGTTTGCACGTTCATCGACTCCCCGTTTTTTGAGTCGCAAATGTTAGGTGCTCGCCTGACCGCTGACAACCCCTGAGGACGCGAGTTCTCACTTGGTCATTTTGCCACTCACGGGTCGATGCCGCCTGATCGGACCTTTACTAGAATGTGTCGGAGCGTTTGACAGGTCAATTTCGGCGTTATGGCCTCAGACTGGAGCCAAGCACAGCGAGGTGCAGTCGCATCCTCAACGAGGTCCTGTATCGCGCCCCGGATCGCACACCTGGCAGGTCTCACAGCAACGAGAAATTCGCTATGAAGTACGAGGCGAGATATCGCCATCTGGTCTCGTCAGAAAATTGTAGTGCCGCCCCTGACAAGCTGCGCCTGCCTGGCTGGAATGTCCAGGCGAGAAGTCGTACGCACAAAAAAAAAAAGGCTGCCCAAAGGCAGCCTTTTTTACATCAACCGGCTATTAGCGGTTGGCGATGTACATCGTGACTTCGAAGCCAAAACGCATATCGGTATATTCGGGTTTGGTCCACATTTTTGAATTCCTCTTCAGTTGAATTTCCGGGGGTGTCTGTGAAGCCGACAAACGCATTGTGCAGATTTAACCGCCGGCCCAACAGCGCAAAACGCGTAAAACCCACTCATGATTTTCATTAGACTGTCTTCGAGGAATGCAGGCTGCGACACACTTTTCCATTAATAATCAAGTCTCTATAAGGCCTGCCCTGATGGCGATGATCGCTAGCTCAGCAGAATTGGAGGCTCCCAGTTTTTGCTTGATGTTGTAAAGATGTGTTCCAACGGTCCGCGGACTGAGCGACATTATATCTGCGATGTCTTGCACCGACTTACCTTTGGCCAGTTCCAGGAATACCTTGAATTCCTTTTCGCTCAAGGTATCGACGGGATTTCGCTCGCCGGAAAGCTGTTGCATGGCCATTTGCTGGGCAATACCAGGTTCAAGATAGGTTTTCCCCTGGTGAACCAGCCCAATCGCATGGATCAACTCTTCCGCTGCGCTGCGTTTAGTGAGATATCCGACTGCCCCACCCTTGAGCACACGCCGTGCGTGCATCGCATCCTCATGCGCGGACAGAACGAGAATTCGCGTGCCTGGTTGCTTGGCGAGGATGCGTTCAATTGCCTCCAGGCCACCGATTCCCGGCATCGAAATGTCCATCACCACAACATCGGGCTTCAGCTCAGCAAATCGGCGCACTGCCTCTTCACCACTTTCGGCCTCGCCAAGCACAGTTATGTCACGCGATCCTTCGAGAAGCAGTCGAAATCCCATCCGCACGACTGCGTGATCATCGACAAGCATTACACCTATCGTCCCGCCCGCCATAGCCTTTACGGATTTACTAACCGCCGCGCCGCTGCCATCGTCGGCGCCTGAAATTTTTAATTTATCAGCCATCCCATCCAAATTTATTGTCCATTGCTTCGCTCAGGAAACAGGCGCAGCAACTGCAGCCTGCTTTATCGGAATAAGCGCATCAACCAGCGCACCTTCGCCGGATGAGCCGGATATATCGAAGTGACCGCCTAGTGCCTGTACACGCTCACGCATTCCCATCAATCCAAAACGTGTGGTTTCGACCCCGACAAGCCGCTCCAGCCCTCTGCCATTATCACGGACCTGCACGTGTAATACCTCTCCGAGTTCAGTGTCTTTCTGCAACGCAACTGAAATTGTCGCCCGTGTCGCCCGCGCATGGCGTACTACGTTCGTCAGACACTCCTGAACAATACGATACACGGTGATATTAATCTGTTCTCCCAGTCCTTCGATACCGGGCCCAATTTCCAGATCGACCGCAAGTTCGGAGTGCCGGGACTTGAATGCCCCTACCGCTTCATGCAACGCGTCGCTCAAACCAAGGTGATCGAGTGCACTTGGCCGCAACTGGCGGATAATTCCATGCACGACGTCATATATATGTGACGCAACGCTCACTATAGTGCCAGCGTTGTCGCGGGTTGCCTGCGAAGTTTCGTCGGTCCTGTTCGCAATAGCGGTTCCGACGGTTTTGATAGCCGTGACACACTGGCCGAGTTCATCGTGCAGTTCGCGCGCAATGTTGCGACGTTCCTCCTCAAGACGCACCTGGATCAACTGCGTCAGCCGCCGGTTGCGCTCTAGCTCTTCTTCGGTTTCCTGCATGCGCTTGTGCTCAGTGATATCGCGCATCGCGCAGATTTCTCCGATTACATCGTCGCTGATGGGGTCCACCAGTGGTGCCGCCGACAGGGCTACATCTACCAGTACTCCTGACTTGGTAAGGCGCTGCGTTTCCAGATGTTCAACACGCTCGCGCCTGCGGATAGATTCAAGCGTCTCTCGCAACTCATCCTGCCGCTCCGATGGCGTGATTAGAGTCGCCGAACTACCAACGACTTCGGTCGCCTCGTATTCGAAAAGTCGCTCTGCCGCCGCGTTCCAGAACGACACCCTACCCTCCAGATCGTGGATGATAATGGCATCACTCGATTGCTGCGCAATCAGCGCTAGGCGACGGTTTTCGGCGATGCTGTCTTCGAGCGCCCGCGCCATGCGATTGAACGTATGGCTGATCGCAGCAAATTCGGGCAAACGGTAATCGGGCAAACGGGCATGAAAACGCCCCATTTCCATTTCCGAAAGTCCGTCCAGTATGCTACGCAACGGTCGCATTGAGCGTCCCAGCAACCAGAACACTAACAAGTTCAGGAGAATAAAAAATGCGAGCAGTAAACCGCCGAATTCCTTGAAGTCGTCCCAAGCATCGAGAATCGATCGGGATGCATCCGGCGTAACTACAACCGTGCCGCCCAGCAAGTTCAGACGAAAATCGCCGATGGGAGGCCGGACAAGGATGGCAAACCACCCGGGCGCCCACCTGCCCTGCTTGTAGACAGATGGCGGAGATTCATAAACCAGTTTGTCCTCCGCGTCATACAGACGTATTTCGTTGGCACGCACCCGTCCGACATGCTGCAAGAATGCCGCCAGATTTTCATCAGGATCGCTCGCCGGTCCTGACATGCGGGCAGTCAAGACAATAGTTTCGAGTAGTTGAACCGTCACGCGCGTGCCCGCTTCGATCTCCTCGTTGATCGACTTCCTCATGTTCTCGACCAGAATGAAGGCCGTAACGATGCCGAAAACCACAACGACGAGCGTAATCGCCAGGTTGATTCGAAAACGCAGGCTCATCTTACTTTGCGCATGCGATCGCGCATGTCATCCGCGGCGCAGCGCAAAACATGGGCGAGTCGCGCCCCCGAGGCCGCATGCCCCGCCTGTTCGACGATGCGCAATTGCGCCTCTGGCAACCGCTTACTCAATTCATATGCGGTAACAGGTGGACAGACCATATCGGATCGCCCCTGGACAATGATCGTAGGTGCCACCACGGCGCCGGCGCGTTCCATGAGTTCGTCTGCGCGCAGAAAACAATCGGCAGCAAGGTAATGCAATTGTACGCGCGCGCGCGAAAGAACCGCTGAACCATCTATTTGCGCGCTCGGCTGCGAAGCCGCGCCGATCGCCATGACGCTGTTCTCGTATGCGACCCAGCGACGCGCCGCCTCCGCCGCATGTATTGGCTCATCGTGGTTCACATCCACATGGTAGCGCTGGATCAGATCACTAGCTGATCCATTCGCCAGCATCTCCCACGCTTCCGGTACAAAATTGCGCAGACCGTCAAGATACCAATCGAGTTCGCTGTGACTAGCGAGAAAAACCCCGCGCAGTATCATTCCGGCAACGTGCTGCGGGCACGTCGTCGCATAGGCCAGCGCAAGCGTGCTTCCCCATGATCCACCAAACAACAGCCACTTGTTTATGCCCAGTTTTCGGCGGATTGCCTCAATGTCTTCGACCAGATGCCAGGTCGTGTTTTCTTCGATACAGCCGGCAGGGGTGGAGCGCCCGCATCCACGCTGGTCGAACAGGATTGCGCGATAGAATTCCGGGTCGAAATACCGGCGATGCTCCGGTCTGGTCTGACTTCCCGGTCCACCGTGCAAAAACAGAACCGGAAATCCGTTCGGATTTCCGCTTTGTTCAACATACAGTGAGTGAACCGAGCTTACCGCTAGAGATTCAGACTGAAACGGTTGAACCAGCGGATATAGTTCTTCCGCACGCGGTGCGTCGCTCTGACCACTGTTGTCGGCCTTGTCGTCGTTGCTCGCCATCTGCTACGAGGAAAACCGCGATTCACAGGAAGAACCGAAGTTCAACCTTGCAATCGGAATACCACCGGAACGGTGACGGTGCGCACACCTTGCGGCGGCTTCGGTAATGGCAACGCCTTGCGCACCATCTTGACTGCCGCTTTGTCGAGCACGTCCTTGCCACTCGACTTCGACACCACAACCCTGGTGACCTTTCCATCCGCCGACCATTCCATTTCAACCATCGTTTTGCCCTGCCAGTTGCGCATTCGCGCTACTCGAGGATAGCTCATGTGCTGCATCACTTCTTCGGAAACTGACTGACGGTAAGCTTCTAGCACTTCGGGCGCGACAACCAATACCGGACTTTTCGGCGCAGGCATGGCAACTATCGGCGCCGCATTCTGAGGCCGTGGCTGCACCGGCGCTACTGTTGTCGGTGGTGCGGACGGTGCCGGCGCAGGTGCCGACCGCGCAATTGGCACCGCTGCTGATGGCACTGGCGCACTCGGTACGGCCACCTGTGCCTCTCGATCTTGAACCGGTCGTGCAACAGTTCGTGGCGCAACCGCGATCGGCTGAGGTTGAACCGGATTGCCAACCTGCGGCAAGGCGCGCGGCTGGCGCCGAACTTCAGTTACCAGTTCGTTCGGGCGATCGATTTGTTCAACCGGCTTCGCCTGTATGACCGGCACTGCAGTTTGCGCCGGCGCGACGCCTGGGCGCGCTGCGATAGCGGGTTGCGGTCGGTTCGCATCACGCGCAATCTCGGCTGGCGCCACCAGATCTGCAGGCGCGACCGGCGTAACTGGCCGGGTATTGATGACCGGTGCCGAAACTTGTGCAGGCGCCACCTCCGGTCGTGCCGACGTCACCGGTTGCGGCCGGGACAAGTCGCGCGCCACGTCAACCGGCGCTACAAGATCCGGGCGCGCTACCGCAGCAACCGGCCGGGTTTCGATGGCTGGAGCCGCAATTTGCGTTGGCGTCACTTCTGGTCTTGGTGTCGTGACCGGTTGCGGCCGGGATAAATCGCGTGCAACTTCAACCGGCGCCGCAAGGTCCGCGCGTGCCACTGCCGCAACCGGCCTGGATTCGACAACCGGTCGCGCAGCCTGTGTCGGAGCCAGTTCAGGTCGCTGGACAGTATTCGGCTGCGCTCGAAATGTGTCACGCGCGACCGGCTCTGCCAGATCTGCACGTGCGAGCTGCTCAACCTGCTCAACATTGCGGACGACCGGAACTGGTGGAGGTTGAAGTGCCTGTTGTGGTCTGACCGGAATCGGCTCGAGCGCCTGAGGTTGGGTCATTGTTGGCTGAAATTCGGGCATGGGCTCGAATTCAGGTGGCGGCAACGGTTCGTCTTTCCGAACAACTGGTGATTCGACCACGGATTGCTCAATCACAGGTTGCTCAACAGCCGGCGCTAGCCCGGCAATACGCACCGTCAGTACAGTCTCCGGCTCAATTGACACGGCGCGCAAGCCGGGAACAAGCGCAATCAGCAAGGCGTGCAAAATGATTGACGCCCCGACAGCCACTTGCGTGGAACGGTTCCGATACCACTGCAGCAAGGGATTAAACTGAACTGCATGGTCAAATTGAGAGTTCGCCTCTTCGAGCGTCATCACGGCCATGCTCGAAGCCTATGCAACCCATTGAGTCAAGTAAAGATTCGGAGGCAATCTAATGAAAATCATGAGAGGAATTTGCTGATTTTTCTGCGGTGAGGCGCGCAACAAGTGTCCACAATTGCCATCGGACTTGTGCAGTCAAGGTTTGCGGAAGATTCGCTTCGACGCGCACCGAGACGGCGAGGCCATGACGAAGACAGCGGGGAAATTTGCGTTGACTTCGCCAACATAATATTTCAACCCTACTAGGAGGTAATTCACATGTGGACAAAGCCTGAGTACACCGATATGCGTTTTGGTTTTGAAGTAACCATGTACATCGCCAATCGCTAAGAGCGGCAATGTATTGAGCGAAAGCCCCGTACAGGGGCTTTCGTTTTTTTCAGTTCATTTTGCTACGTAACACGGACAGATCATGCGAATCAGAGTGCTAGGTTCAGGCGCCGGTGGAGGATTCCCCCAGTGGAACTGTAACTGCCCTAATTGCGACGGCCTGCGTAAGGGAACCATAAACGCAAAGGCACGCACGCAATCTTCAATCGCCGTATCCGGCGACGACACAAATTGGGTGCTGTTTAATGCATCACCCGACATACTCACGCAGTTTCAGTCGTTTCCGGAATTGCAGCCGGCGCGCGCTATTCGCGATACTGCCGTACGCTCGGTCGTATTGATGGACGCGCAGATAGATCACACGACTGGCTTGCTAATGCTTCGGGAAGGCAAGACGCCGTTGGAGCTCTACTGCACGGACATGGCCTACGAAGACCTGACGACCGGCAATCCTCTGCTGAAAATTCTGGACCATTACTGTGGCGTAAACTGGCACAAGCTTCCAACACAGCCAGGCAACAGCTTTGCCGCGGTTGGTATCGACAACCTCGAATTCACCGCCGTCGCCCTGCGCAGCAAGGCGCCACCATATTCGCCGCATCGACACAATCCTCACGAAGGCGACAACATCGGCATGCGTATCACTGATACGCGTAGCGGTAAGAAGTTGTTCTATGCCCCAGGTCTGGCAGAAATTGAGCCACATGTGAAGCCCTTCATGGAAGAAGCGGATTGCCTTCTGGTCGACGGAACCTGCTGGACCAACGAAGAGATGGCTACACTCGGCATCGCCGACAAAATGGCACTTGACATGGGGCATATGCCACAGTCAGGTCCCGGCGGAATGATGGAGACGCTTCGGCCGTTAAAGGCAAGCCGGAAGATTCTGATACATATCAACAACACCAACCCTATCCTCAGGGAAGATTCGGATGAACGCCGCAAACTCGAGGCTGAAAAAATTGAAGTCTCGTTTGATGGCATGGACATCACACTCTGAATTTGGTCGACTGAAGGAGAACTGGCATGGGTGCCCCTGAAAACCTGCCCTGGAGCAAAGAAGAATTCGAACAGAAGCTGCGCGCCAAGGGAAAGCGATATCATATTTACCATCCGTTCCATATCGCGATGAATGGGGGCGGATGCACCCCGGAGCAGGTGCGAGGCTGGGTAATCAACCGCTTTTATTACCAGATCAGCATCCCGATCAAAGACGCTGCAATCCTCGCCAACATGCCGGATCGCGATCACCGCCGCATGTGGATTCAACGCATTCTCGATCACGATGGGCATGAGGGTGACGAGGGCGGCATTGAGGCCTGGTTGGCACTGGCTGACGCGGTTGGCCTGCAGCGCGATGAAGTCAGGTCACTGAAGCAGGTTTTGCCGGGCGTGCGCTTCGCCGTCGACGCGTACATCAATTTCGCACGCCGCGCTTCCTGGGAGGAAGCTGCGTGTTCATCACTGACCGAGCTGTTCGCGCCCGAGATTCACCAGAAACGGCTCGACACCTGGCCAACACACTACAAATGGATAGAACCGGGCGGCTACGCCTATTTCCGCAAACGCCTTTCCGAAGCGCGCCGCGATGTAGAGCACGGCTTGCGCGTGACTCTGGATCATTTCAAAACGCGAGAAGAGCAGGAACGCGCGCTGGAAATTCTGCAATTCAAACTCGACATCCTGTGGACCATGCTTGACTCAATGCAAATCGCATACGGGATTGGACCGGAAAACATCGGCGCCGTTGAGAGGATGCCTGATGAGTGACGCGACCGGTAACGCCATTTCCGACGATGCGGTACTTGAACTGTTCAAACAGTTCAGATTCCAATGGGAAAAAGCACAGGATTGCTACGTGCTGCTTTACCCGGAAGGGATGATCAAGCTCCCGGGGAGCGCGGGTGAGATCATGAAGCGCATCGACGGCAAGAACAGTGTTTCACAGATCATCGCAGATCTCGAAACAACTTTTCCGGGTGCAGATTTGCGCCAGGATGTAATTGATTTTTTGGAGGCAGCACATGCAAACGGCTGGATCCGACAACAGGACAGTTAGCAAACCACACTGGGTTAACGCGGAAATTACCTATCAGTGCCCGCTTCACTGCGTGTTCTGTTACAACCCGGTTGACTATGCGAAATATGGCCCGGAGTTGACCACCGACGAATGGCTCAAGGTTTTTCGGGAAGCACGAGATCTGGGCGCGGTTCAATTAGGTCTTTCAGGTGGAGAACCACTGCAGCGCAAGGACGTTGAAATCATGGTCGCCGAGACGACCAAGATGGGCTATTACGTCAATCTGATTACATCGGGTATTGGCCTCACGGAAAAGCGCATTGCCGCTTTCAAAGAAGGTGGTCTGGGCCAGATTCAGCTCTCGTTTCAGGATTCAACGAGAGAAATGAATGACTTTTTGTCCAGCACACGCACGTTCGACCTGAAGTCCAAGGTAGCGAAACTGATCAAGCAGTACGAGTATCCAATGGTGCTCAACGTGGTGTTGCATCGACTCAACATCGATCATATCGGGCAGATACTGGAAATGGCCGAAGCGATGGGCGCCGAGCATGTGGAACTTGCCAATACACAGTTCTACGCATGGGCATACGAGAACCGCAAGCATCTGATGCCGAGCCGAGAGCAGCTCGAACGGGCCGAGCGTATTACCAACGAGTTTCGCGAGCGCGTTGGCAACAAGATGAAGGTCTACTACATTGTTCCCGACTATTATGCCGATCGGCCGAAAGCGTGCATGAACGGATGGGGATCTGTGTTTCTCAATGTAACTGCCGACGGGCTGGCCCTGCCGTGCCACGAAGCGCGTATGTTGCCACTGGAGTTTCCCAACGTTCGCGACCATGATGTTCGCTGGATTTGGGAGGAATCGCCAGGATTTAACGCGTATCGCGGCGACGAATGGATGAAGGAGCCGTGCCGAACCTGTCCTGAAAAAACGAAGGATTTCGGCGGTTGCCGCTGCCAGGCCTTCATGCTCACTGGTGACGCGGCAAACGCCGATCCGGTATGCGACAAGTCGTCTGCTCATCACCTGATCACCGAACAGGTTGCCCTGGCGCAGAAACCGCAGCCGCCCGCCGTCGACGTCAAGTCCGTCATTCTGTTCCGCGACGATAAAAACTCTCGCAAACTGGCAACCCAGGACAGTACACCGACGATTCCATGATCGCGGACGCGATCATGGACGCTGCGCCGGCTGGCATCAGCGCCACCGGCCTTGTCAAGCACTACGGGGACATCGTCGCCGTCGATGGACTCGACCTGGAGATTCCACCGGGTGAATTCTTTGGCCTGCTTGGCCCCAATGGTTCAGGCAAGACTACGACGATTCACATGCTCGCTACCCTTGTGAAGCCAAGTGGTGGGAGCGTCCGGATCGGCGACGTGGACGTTGCTCGATACCCGGTACGCGCGCGGCGCCAGATCGGCCTGGTATTTCAGGAGTCGGCTCTCGACCGCACCCTCACCGTCGCCGAGAATCTGCGCTTCGCAGGCCGTTTGTACGATTTACCACCTCACGTGAGTGCGCAGCGTGCACAAGAGCTGCTCGAGCTGTTCGATATGGCGGACAAGCGCGACAGACCTGTAGCAACCTTGTCCGGTGGAATGCGGCGCGCGCTCGACATCGTGCGCGGCGTTTTGCACGAACCACAGGTCTTGTTTCTCGATGAGCCCACGATCGGCCTCGACCTACCCAATCGCCGACGAATCTGGCGCTTTATCGAACGTCTTCGCGCCCGCACCGGTATGACAGTGCTGTTGACCACGCACTATCTGGAAGAAGCAAACCCGTGCGACCGTGTGTGCTTTATCCGCAAAGGAAGGTTGGTCGATACTGGAGCGCCGCTGGACCTTGTTGGTAGACTCGGACGCCACATTCTCGAAATTGAGTCTAATGATCTCGAAACATTGACTGCACAATTGGAACCAAAACTGGGTGAATGCCTGATAGATGGCGATGTCGCTTTCTTCCGCCATGCTGACGAAGATCTATCTACGCTTGCACGCTTACAAACCGAGACCGGCAGCGCCGCCCATGCATGGCGGGTACGTAGACCCAATCTGAACGACGTATTCCTGTGGATCTCGGCAGGCAAGGTACTCAAGCCATGATAGGCAGGCCGATTTACGCCGTAATGGAACGCGAAGTTCTGCGCATGTTCCGGCAAAAAACGCGTCTGATTTCAGCAATGGTGCGACCACTGATCTGGCTGTTTGTCATTGGCGCAGGTTTTGGGACGGTGATCGGCGAATCTAACGGCATCCCCTACCAGACGTTTCTGGTTCCTGGCGTTATCGGCATGACCATGCTGTTCGGCGCCATGCTGGCGGCTCTAACAACGGTCTACGACAAAGAATCAGGCGTCATGCGGATGATGATCATCGCGCCACTGCCCCATTACTGGATCGTGATTGCGAAAGTGTTGTCTGCGGCACTTGCCGCAATACTGCAGGCACTGCTTCTGATTGTCCTGCTTGCAATTCTCGGCTATCTGACTCTGGAGACGCGTTTCGCTCTGCTCGCGCTCGGACTTGTCACAACTTCACTGGCCTGTGCTGGAATTGGCATCGTTACGGCTTCGTTCACACGCACGCTAGATAATTTTGCTGCAATAATGAATTTCGTGATATTCCCGGTCTTCTTCCTGAGCGGTTCTTTGTATCCGGTGCAAAAACTCCCCGAAATGCTCAGATGGGTCGCCACAATAAATCCATATACATATGGTGTCGACCTGCTCAAGCATGCAACCGTCAGCAGTGGCGCCATGTCCGCTGACTTTACCCTGGTGACGGATATTTCTGTGCTCGCGGGATTTACGATTGTCGCGGTCGCAGTCGCCAGTTGGCGGTTCTCACGTGAATCAGCTTACGAACCGATGATTCACGTCCTGACGGGAAAACGCGGCTGACGCGATAGTTAGCAACCCCGGCATCGAGCCGAAACAGGGGTTGCGTTTGATCTAAATGCGCGTTCAGTGCTGGTGGTCATGCGGTCCATGGACGTGACCGTGCGCAAGCTCTTCGCTGGTTGCCTCGCGCACCCCGGTCACAGTACAACTAAACACCAGCACCTGGCCGGAAAGTGCGTGATTTCCGTCAACGACAACACGATCCTCGGTGATGTCTGTGACGGTATAAACCACCTGCTCATGATCACCTTCCGGCGCGCCTTCGAATTGCATACCGACTGAAATGTCTTCCGGAAAGCGGTCACGCGGTTCGACGCGAACAAGTTTCTCGTCATAGTTACCGAATGCATCTTCCGGTTCCATTCTTACCTCACACGCGTCGCCCACGTGCTTGCCGTCGAGCGCACGCTCTACTTGCGGAAAGATTGCATCGTATTCGCCATGCAGGTAACTGACCGGGGACGGCGTCTTTTCAATGAGTTTCCCCGACGCATCACATAGATCGTAGCTAATGGATACCACCGTGTCTTTACCTATCTGCATACCTCGCCCATTTCCCCAATTCGACTGAACATTTCCCTGGCGCGTTGCCGCAGCGTCACACTCTAGTATGCGTGGCGCATCGCTGATTTTAACTGAAATAGTCGACCATCCAGAGGCTGCAACAGCACGCCAGGAGCCTGTCGGACTCAGGTGTTGAATCGCGAAACGGTGGGAGAGCGAGGTCAGATTTTGACGCGCATATCGGGAATACGTAAGGAGAAATCGGCGAAATATGGAGCGCTCTCCCTCCGTTGCAGCCGGATCATCCTAAGTCCGACAAGCTCCTAAACGTGCCAGCACTTATAATTCCCGCCGTGCGCGAAACTTTGCTCGGGGGACTTTCCCCTTCCCGATTTCTGAAACGACACTGGCACAAATTGCCTTTGCTGGTGCGCGGGGCAATTCCCGATTTCACTGATCTGCTGGATTTGCGCACTCTGATATCTCTCGCCGCGGCAGACGTGTGCGAATCGCGACTTGTCCTGAGTCATGACGGCGAACGCGAAGTGGTGCACGGCCCTTTGCCGAAAAAGCTGTTCCGCGACCTTCCCGCGAACAACTGGACGCTGCTGGTTCAGGGTGTCAATCATGCATTGCCCTCTGCCCGTGACTTGTTACGTCATTTTTCGTTTTTGCCTCACGCGCGCCTGGATGACCTGATGGTCAGTTACGCCGCACCCGGCGGCGGAGTCGGCCCGCATATCGACTCGTATGACGTTTTCCTGCTTCAGGGCTCTGGCAACAGATCCTGGCATGTCGGCAAACAAAGTGACCGGGAACTGATTTCTGATTCGCCACTGAAAATTCTCAAACGTTTTCACCCCACTGGTAGATGCGTTGTCACTAGTGGAGACATGCTCTATCTTCCGCCGGGATACGCGCATGACGGCGTCGCACTCGACCCCTGCTTTACATACTCTATCGGCTTCAGAGCCCCGGATTATCAGGAACTAAAGTCTCAGTTTCTGGCTTACCTAGATGACCAGATAAGAATCGTTGGTCGCTATCGGGACCCACGGCTGGCTGTGCCGGAACACCCAGGTGAAATCAGCGACGGCATGGTCACCGATGTCACAAATGCCTTCTCGCAAATCAGATGGGAACGCTCAACTGTTAGCGACTTCCTGGGCCGTTACCTGTCAGAGCCAAAGCAGCACGTGGTGTTGCACCCCCCGCCAGACCCCGGCTATGCCGAGTTCTCGAGACGGGCGCGCAGTGAGGGTATCGAGCTTCACCCGGCATTGCCGCTGTTGTTTCGCGGTTCTTACTGCTTTATCAACGGAGAAGCGTTCAAAATCAAGCGCGAAGAACGCGCTTCCATCATCGCGCTGGCGGACAAACGTCGGCTAACCGGCCTTGAAATGCGAGGCGCAGGATGTGCCACACGAACGTTTTACGATTGGTACGCTAACTGCTTTGTAAGTGTCGGCAAATGGGGCCCGTCATGAGTACAGATAAATCACCGTCTCAAATCAAATTTACCGGCAAGACCGACTATAACGATTTTGTCGATAAAGTGATCGCGCTCGCGCAGCAAGAAATTCGCGTTTTTGATCAGCAGCTTGAGAAAACTTTCAACTCGCCTGCCCGTCACGATGCGTTGCGCGACTTTCTTCTGGCTAACCAGCGAAACCGATTGCGCATCGTGGTTCACGATGCTTCCAAGATCGAACGCGATTGCCCGCGCATGCTCGATTTGCTGCGCGCATTCAATCATGCAATGACCATTCACGAAACCCGGACCGAAGCAAAAAACGTTTACGACCTATTCGTAATTGCCGATGAAGTGCATTCGGTGCGTCGCTTTCATTTCAACGATCTGCGCGGCCTGTATGCGCTAGACGACCCAATCGAAGCCCACACACTGGTTGAACGATTCGAAGAAATCTGGGAAGCGTCAGCACCGGCGCTAGCGCCAACCACTATCGGCCTCTAGCGGCTGGGGTTTAAAAAAAAGGCCTGCCGGATAATCCAGGGCGACCGGTCTGTAGTCGACAGGTCGCGCCGCCGCAATCGGATACCACTCAGAAGCGATCAGTCTTGGCGTACACCCGAGACTCCAATAACAAGACCTGGCAATCGAGAACAGCATTTGCCTTGAGCGCAGATCAAGAAATACTACTCAGGCAAATTCTGGACGTACTGACCAGGACAAGTCTGGCTCATGTCAATTCGCGCCAGTCGAAACCGTTGTCCTGAAAGGCGACACCAATCCAGTCGGGCGGGCAATCCAACGCGCCAGCCAGCGCCGCTTGTGCGAGTTCCGGCGTATTGTTCTGATCCGACAAATGCGCTGCGATAACGTGGCGCAGTCGTGAGCCGGCTACCCGCGACAGCAAAGTGGCAGCGGCGGTGTTGTCCAGATGGCCGACACGACTGGAAATGCGCCGACGCAATCTGGCTGGATAGTTCGAACGAGCCAACATGTCGGCGTCGTGATTGCATTCAAGAACCATCCCGTCACAAGCCGCCAGGGTTCGTTCAATGTGAAGAGTACTCTCACCCGTATCCGTCAGCACGCCAAGACGAACTGATCCGTCGCTGAATACGAACTGCGCCGGTTCTCGTGCATCATGTGGAACAGGAAATGGTTCGACATGAACATCTCCGACCGAGAATGCTGCATGGCCCTCAATAAGGTTGACCTGTACATCGTCAAAGCTTGACTCAAGGCCGCGCCAGGTACCGTGGGACATCCACACAGGGATGTGATTGCGGCGTGCAATTCTGGCAACGCCGCCAATATGATCGCCATGTTCGTGGGTCACAATTATTGCGTCCAGAGAATCAACTTGCATGCCGAGCCGCGCCAGACGCCGATTCACTTCGGCAGCGCCGAATCCGCAGTCGAGCATCACTACCGTGCCAGCCGACTGGACCAGCAATGCGTTGCCACTGCTGCCACTGCCGAGACTAGCGAAGCGCAAACCGGACATCGAAACTAGCGTAGTGGTTCACTATAAACCGCGACTGCGTTGCTTCATCAAACGCATGTTCTAGCGCGTAGCGCGAACGAGCGCATGCAAGCTTGCAGTCGACAGTGAAAGCGCGTATCTGAACAAAGCAAAGTGACTTCCCCCGGCTCGCGCAAGTGGTAATCCGCGTCTGCGAAACGGCGAATCATTGTTGATGATCACTCTTGTTCGGTGCCACTCTGCCTTCCGGTCTACTTCAATTCGTCTTGCAACAAGGCAAGAATACGGCTTGCTGTCGATGAGGCAACAGTTTGACCTTCGCTGTCCTGGACGCGAACTTCACTGACCTCACTTCCGTCGTCGACCCCGCTAACTCGGATGTGGTATTGCGTGTCGACGGCTTCGTCGTCTCGCCAGAAAGCGAGCCGTCCGATGCCACCTTTTTCTTTTTCGGCATCCGGGTCGTTATAGCGGACAAAATACACTCCTTGCGCACGATCGCGATCTTCTACGGTAAAGCCGACACGATCGAGTGCGAGACCAACGCGGCGCCATGCCTGATCAAATGGATCGCGAATTTCCAGAAATTCGAGATTCTCCGAACGGCTCAATGTTGCACGCGGAGGTGGCGGCGGCGACACTCGCGCCTGCTGTATTTGCTCCTGCGTTCCACCAAGCCGGGCCATGAGTCGGTAAAGCATTTCGGCTTCCAATTCGGGGTCAGTCGGCCGCACCTGCCATATCGTCGACTCCTGACTGCGCCCCTCCTTCGTAAGCACTTCGTACATAGCGCGGTGGCTGATATAGATCTCGCTGTAACCAGGCTTGTCGCTGCGTTCAACACGTGTGCGAAACTTGTCGCGCTCAGGGTAGCTATAGGCACTATCGAACACTGATTTGACCCATGATCGGATTGCACCAAGCGGCACCTTGGCGCGATTCTCTGCCCAGTCTGTTTCCATAATGCCGGCCTCGGGGATTTCGTAGGCAATCAGGAAACCGGTCTCCTGCCAGAATTCGCGCAGAGGCTGCCACAATTCATCCGGTTCGGCATTGATCCTGAGCCAACGGAACGAACCGGCGCGCTCGACCTGCATACCGGGCTCGGTAGGCAATATGTCGATTTCCTGCGGACCGTTACGTGCCGCATCGCGCTCCCGCGTATAGTCGGAGAACGTCGCACCTTCCTCTGGCGGAACGTTATAGCGTTCGCTGTTGCGCGGCGTCACCAGGTCAGGGGGCACTTCCAGCGGCGGCAGGCGACCGGCCGACTTGTAATCGATTTTGCGGCGTTCCTTAATGCTACCGGAGCAACCGGCAACCAGCATTGCTACCACAATGGCAGCAACAAGAATTCCTGTAGATCTCATTGAGAACGAAATATGCACGGAGGCATTAGTGTAGTGCGTCGCTATCAACGGCGCAGTTTATGGAAATTTTTATGGAAATCATCTTATGGCAAGACTGGACCAACAGGCCTTGCATTACTGACAACGTGAACACCAAGACGTTGCATTGACGTTCAACCAAACGCCCACAACAACCCAAAAAGTCGCAAGAATATTACGACGACCACAGAAGCCGGACAATTCGTACAGCGAACCCAACGCTAGCGCCAAATATTAGTGAACGACATCACGTTCGGCGACTATGCCGGCCTGCTCAATGGCGACTAAAACCAGATCGTGGAACGACGATGACAGTGGTGTAAGTGGCAAACGTATGCCCGGCCCAATCTTGCCCATCTGCGCAAGAGCCCATTTCACAGGGATCGGGTTGGCCTCGACAAATAAATGGGAATGCAGCGCAAGCAGTTGGTTGTTACCCGCTCGTGCCTGCGCAAAATCTCCGCTAAATACAGACTTGCATACATGCTGCATCAACTTCGGAGCGACATTTGCAGTCACCGAGATCACGCCGTGCCCACCCAACATCAGTAATGCAATGCTGTTTCCGTCCTCACCGCTATAAATCGCAAAATCGCCCGGTGCTCGCTTGATCAGGTCGGCAGCCCGCTCCATATCTCCGGTTGCGTCCTTTATTCCAACAATATTGGGAATCTGGGCGAGTCGAAGCGTGGTGTCATTGTGCAGATCAGCCACTGTGCGGCCGGGCACATTATAGAGAATGTGCGGCAAATCAACCGCCTCTGCAATTGCCCGGAAGTGTCGGTACAAACCTTCCTGGGTCGGCTTGTTGTAGTACGGAACTACGCTGAGACTCATGTCGGCTCCCGCCGATTTTGCAAAACCGGCGAGCGCAATCGCTTCGCGAGTTGAGTTCGCGCCGGTACCGGCAACAATGGGGACTCGGCCTGCCGCATGATCAACAGCAGTGCGAATCAGCAAACAATGCTCGTCAAAATCGACCGTGGGCGACTCACCGGTGGTCCCCGCTACGACGATGCCTTTCGTACCTTCTGCGACATGCCAGTCTATGAGCTGGCGCAAACAATCGAGGTCGAGGGCGCCGTTCTCAAGCATTGGCGTAACAATAGCGACGATGCTTCCTGTCAGCATGGCCCGATCACTCCTGATATGAACTGATTCGAAATTCTACCTGATTCAACGTTGCGTTTAACCACTGACTGGCGATCAATCAAAGCGTGACCCACACGCGCAAATTCGTTGCACCATCGCCGGCTTGGGTGTTTCAGTGTAGAGATCCTCATAGCCCAACACCCGCAGTGAAGTATGCACTCGGTCATAAAGTTCGCCGGGATTGAGCAAGAAGGCGGGATTCGAAGGCCGGCCAAAACGTTCGTTGCCACGGGCGAACGTTTCATATATCAGCAGCCCGGCTTCCGACACAGCTCGCAAAATCTCGGGAAAAAGGGGCCGATGCAAATAGTTGGTAACGATGACGACATCGAATTTCTGGTCAGCAAGTGGCCATTCGTCCGCCTCGATATCCGCGTGCACTCCAATAACCCCGGAAACCTTTTCAATGGCAGACAGCGCGTCGACGTTTCGGTCGAGCGCAACGACCCTGTGGCCCAAGCTGGCCGCCAGTCGCGTGTGACGGCCGGACCCGCAAGCGACGTCGAGTACGCTGGATCCCGGTGGGGCCAGTTGTAGCCAACGCGCAACCCACGGCGATACCGCGAGCTCGTGATCAGGCGAAGTCGCGGAACTCATGACAATCCGGGCATCGGAGTCATCGCTGTTGTTCTGGCTTTCGTGAAATATGAAGGCATTCTTCCATGTAAATCATGATGTTGCTGCTTTGCTGCGTTGTCGCTCGACCATTTCAGCAGGGACCGGCAACGGTAGCAGCACGCCTTCCCTCCTCGCCTTGATAGCTAGTCATTGTTGATGAATCACACTGACAGACGCGATTGTGCCATCAAGAATTCGTTTAATGGATGAATTGGAACAGATGTCCGCGGTACGCATGCGCGGGCCTCTCGCGCAGACATTTGATGTCAACGCGAGCTCGACGGCGAAGATTTTGCTTAGACTTCAACGTGGGAGCGCTGCGCGCGTTGACACTGTCGATGTGCGGGTGCTAAAAGACCCGATTACACGTGACGATTCACGCAGATGACTTGTCGAAGGGGAGGATCGCGAGAATGATCAGGAAGTGGGTGGTGGTCGGGCTGTCCGTGATGCTGGCGGCGTGCAGCACCATGAACGCCGCCTTGCATCGGGAAAAAACCGCGATCGCGATGTTGGCACCAACGGAGGGAAATATTGCGAGCGGTGTCGTCAATTTTTCTCAGGACGGCGACATCATGCAAATCGATATCCGCGTTGACAACCTCAAACCGAACTCCATGCACGGCGTACATATCCACATCGTAGGGGACTGCCGGGCACCAGACGCAAGCAGCGCAGGCGGACATTTCAATCCGCAGGGCAGTTCCCACGGGGGCCCGTTTTCAGAACCCCGGCATGGCGGAGACCTTGGAAATATACAAGCCGACGCAAACGGATCGGCGGCCGCCAGCCTTGAGATCACCGGAATCAGCCTTGGGAAGAATGACGACAGTATCATCGGGCGGGCTGTGATCGTACATGCGCAAGGCGACGACCTGACCAGCCAGCCCAGCGGCAATGCAGGGCCACGAATAGCTTGCGGACTGATCAGCAAGAATCCTGACAAATTTTTCTGAAATCACCGCGTTTGCTGATGTTCCGCTCCCCCTGCGAATGCGCTGCGTGATTTGATTTGATTCCCTGGCTTCGCCCCGCCGATCCATTTCCACCGCTTGAAAGTGCTTTGCGCGAGCCGAACGGTCTGCTCGCTGCCGGCAGCGACCTGTCCGTGAAAACACTGCTCGACGCATATCGGCGCGGCATATTCCCGTGGTTCAGCGACAACGACCCGATAATGTGGTGGAGTCCGGACCCTCGCATGGTGATGTTCCCCTCGGAACTGCGCGTTCCGCGATCACTTCGCAAGGCTTCACGTGCCGCGAACTTCGAAATCACCGCCGACAGGGTCTTCTCACAAGTCATTGCTGCATGCAGCTCGCCGCGCGACGGGCAGGCCGGAACCTGGATCACTGAACAAATGGTCGCTGCATACACTGAATTGCACCATGCCGGTTTCGCTCACTCGATAGAAACATGGATGGACGGAGAACTTGCCGGCGGTCTCTATGGAATAGCCATAGGCCGTGCATTCTTCGGCGAATCGATGTTCACGCGAGCAGATAACGCGTCCAAAGTGGCACTGACGGTGCTCGCTCGCCAGCTTGCGGCGTGGAACTTTGGCGTGATCGACTGCCAGATGCGCACGGATCATCTGGCAATGTTCGGTGCACGAGAGATTCCACGGGTCGAATTCGCACAGCAACTGAACGAGTTGGTAAAATGTGACGATATTTCAGGGCGATGGGAGATTGAGATTGACACAGCCCTGTAGCGTCTCCACGCATTGTGCGCCGCCGGGACACTGCAGAGAGCGGCACGCAACTCAATACTAGGAGCCTGTCGGACTTAGGTGTTCGATAGCGAAACGATGGGAGAGCGAGGACAGATTTTGACGATTTCGACGCGCATATCGGGAATATGTAAGGAGAAAGCGGTGAAATATGGACCGATCTCCCACCGTTGCAGCCGAATCATCCTGAGTCCGACAGGCTCCTAGGCGCGGATATGACTCAATTGAATGACCTGCCTTTCTCCATTCTGCAGTTTTATGCCACTGCGCCGTACCCATGCAGTTATCTACCCGACAAGCTGGCACGCTCACAGGTAGCGACGCCGAGTCACGCGATAGACGGCCAGGTTTATAGCGATCTGGTCAAAGCCGGATTTCGGCGTAGCGGTGCGTTCACGTATCGCCCCTACTGCGATCAGTGCCGCGCCTGCGTGCCGGTGCGCATTGTGACGGCTGCGTTCGACCCCAACAGATCGCAACGTCGCGCGCACCGACGTCACAGCAATCTGGAAGCGCACATGCTTGAACTGAAGTACCACCCCGAGCACTACGCGCTTTATCTGCGTTACCAGTCATATCGGCATAGTGGCGGCGGCATGGACCATGACAGCCGCGAACAGTATCGACACTTTCTGCTGCAAAGCAACGTGCGTTCAAGCCTGATTGAGTTCCGCGATAACGGCAGACTGCGCATGGTGAGCATTGTCGATCGCCTCGACGACGGATTGTCCTCGGTATACACCTTCTTCGATCCGGAGATATCCGGCGCAAGTTTTGGAACGTACAACGTTTCCTGGCAGATCGATCTCTGCAAGCGCCTGGGTCTGCCCTACCTGTATCTCGGCTACTGGATCGCGGAAAGTCCGAAAATGGCCTACAAAATTCAGTTCCAGCCGCTCGAAGGCCTGATCGACGACCGCTGGGAACGCCTGCCGGCCAAAACCAGGTCGCCAGACGGGTGACGCAGGAATTGCGTCCATGTAGCGATCTCACATTGCCGGACGACTGCACGTGTTGTATTCGCTAGCACGGCCATTACTTTTTGCGCTTGATGGAGAACGTGCACATAGCCTGACGCTTGCAGGCCTCGACCTTTCTTCAAAGCTCGGAGTTTCCAGGTTCATCGCTGGGCGCGCGGTGCAAGCCCCGCATCAGGTCATGGGGCTTCAGTTTCCCAATGCGGTCGGACTTGCTGCCGGTCTCGACAAGAACGGCGACCATGTCGACTCTTTGTCGAAGCTCGGCTTCGGCTTTATCGAGGTCGGAACTGTTACCCCGAGGCCGCAACCAGGCAATGTTCCGAAAAGACTGTTCCGTATCATTCGAGCACGGGCCTTGATAAATCGCATGGGCTTCAACAATCACGGCGTTGAAAGACTCGCTGCCAACGTACGGGCCGCTCGCTATACCGGGATCATCGGCGTGAACATCGGCAAGAATTTTGATACACCGATTGAGCGTGCACTCGAGGATTATGTTTGTTGCCTGCGCACTGTCTATGACTTTGCAAGCTACGTCGCCATCAATATCTCTTCACCAAACACACAGAATCTGCGAAGTCTTCAGGAAGGCGTTGCATTGGAAAACCTGCTTGCTGGAATCGCCCGCGAACGCGACTTGCTGACCAGAACGCAAGGCCGACGCGTCCCGCTCGCAGTCAAGATAGCGCCCGATCTGGACGAGGCCGACGTGCGCCACGCCGCCGAAGTGGCCTGCCGATATGACATCGACGCGATCATCGCCACCAACACCACAATATCCCGTGCAGGGGTAGAAAATCTGCCACATGCCAGCGAGGCCGGTGGCCTGAGCGGGGCGCCATTGCATGCACGATCAACAGAGATCGTTCAGTTGTTGGCAGATTCACTGGCGGGCCGGCTTCCGATCATCGCCGTCGGCGGCATCATGTGCGGAGCGGATGCACTTGAGAAGATATCGGCGGGTGCTAGCCTGGTGCAACTGTACACAGGCCTGATTTATCGGGGCCCCAACCTCATATCTGAATGCGCGCGCGCCCTTGCAACTGCACCCGGTTTCGCCCAGGTCAACTGATATAATCCGCGGCTTTTCGCGGAACTTCCGATTATGAGCGCCGACTCTTTGAAACCCGCTGTTGCTTCGCGTCTCGAACTGGGTTTCAAAATCAGCTTCGACGAGCTCTACGATCATCACGGTCTTCGCCGGGTGGACGATGCCTTCCTCGAATTTCTCGGCAGCGCTGACCCGGCTCTTTCAAGCCGACTGGGCGCTGCGCGCGCAGACAACAATTCGATCGGACGCAAAGACGAATCGCAACTGCTGATCGAAGTCGCAGCACATCTCGACGATTTTCTTGCACAGTTGTTCAGGATTGAAAGTGACGTAACCGCACTTTCAGACGCGCACAACGCGCTCGCCCCGCTTTACCGATGCAAGCGCCAGTTTGTCCAGCGAAAGGCTGTCACCAAGTTCAAAGCGCCGGCTGCCGAAGGCTTCGATGGTCCCGGCCTGGAGCTTCAACTGGCGGAGTACATGGGAGAGCGACTTACTGAGCCAGGTTTCGCCCGTCACGTAGAACAATGGCAACAGGAAGCTGAAGCCGGCGCCGCGAAGTTGGACATAGCAATGCAGTATGCCGCCTGGGCCGTGCACACCGCTGCCGGTCGCGCACGACACGGGAAAGGCATCTTGTTCAAGATTCCCCGCAAGCTGGATTTTCAGCGACTCGTTCCCGTGGAAATGAGCAAGGACGGAGCAATATCCACACTTCGCCTCTCCCATCTGCGTCGTCGCGATGGTTTTGCACTTACTGACAGTGGTACCGATCTGGTCGGCGCACTGGATCAGGCCAATTACTGCATCTGGTGCCATGCTCAGGAAAAAGACTCTTGTTCACACGGGTTGAAAGACAAGAGCGGCGCGTTCAAGAATACGGTGTTCGGCGTGCAGCTTGCGGGCTGTCCGCTGGAGGAGCGCATTTCCGAATTTCAGAAACTGAAAGCTGACGGTATCGCCATCGGTGCGCTCGCGATGATCTGCGTCGACAATCCCCTCGCGGCGGCAACCGGTCACCGAATCTGCAATGACTGCATGAAATCGTGCATCTATCAAAAGCAGGATCCGGTCGACATACCACAGGTCGAGACGCGCACGCTCAAGGACGTGCTGGCACTCCCGTGGGGCTTCGAAGTTTATTCATTGCTAACGCGTTGGAATCCGTTGCATCTGCAGCGTCCGTTTCCGTTGGAATCCACTGGAAAACGCGTACTGGTCGCCGGAATGGGGCCTGCCGGCTTCAGCGTCGCACATCACCTGATCAACGACGGGCATATTGTCGTCGGCATCGATGGCCTGAAGATTGAACCGCTGCCTGCTGCGCTGTCAGGTGTTGATGCGTTCGGAGGTCGATCGGCATTCGATCCGATTCGTAACTTCGAATCGCTCAACGAACCACTTGGGTCGAGAGTAATGGCCGGCTTCGGCGGTGTCGCCGAGTACGGAATTACCGTACGTTGGGACAAGAATTTTCTGAAAGTCATTCGCCTGTTGCTCGAACGTCGTAAACAGTTTGCTCTGTTCGGTGGCGTCCGCTTCGGCGGCACGCTGGACGCGGAAGAAGCTTTTGGCAGTGGATTCGATCACATTGTGCTTGCCGCAGGTGCCGGAAAACCAACCGTGCTCGACATTCCGAACGCACTCGCGCGAGGTGTGCGTACTGCATCGGATTTCCTGATGGCATTGCAACTGACCGGCGCTGCGAAAAGTGACTCCATCGCCAACATGCAAGTGCGCTTGCCGGTCATCGTCATTGGTGGTGGTCTGACGGCGATTGACACTGCCACAGAATCGGCAGCTTACTATCCGCTACAGGTCGAAAAGTTTCTGTCACGCTATGAAATTCTGGTTGCGGAGCACGGGGAAAATTCAGTACGCACGAACTGGAACGCCGAAGAACGAGCCATCGGAGATGAGTTTCTCGAACACGCGCATGCGATTCGCGAAGAGCGTGAGCGCGCCGCGACCGAAAGCCGCGAACCGCGCATTGCCGAATTGCTCGAATCATGGGGCGGAATTACGATTGCTTATCGCAAACGCCTGGTCGACAGCCCGTCATACACGCTCAATCATGAAGAAGTGGAGAAGGCACTCGAGGAAGGCATTCGGTTTTCTGAACGGCTGACGCCGAAATCGATTGAAGTCGACGAGTTCGGTCACGTGCGCGAATTGAGCATGATCGCAGCCCACGAAGATGACGCTGGCGATCCTGCGGAAACGATCCTTGGGCTTCCTGCCAGGACCATACTTGTCGCGGCAGGAACCCAGCCCAATACGGTCGCCTCGCGCGAAGATCCGGACCATTTCAAGCTCGACGGTCGCTACTTCCAGGCAGTTGACGAAAACGGTGAGCCGGTCAAACCGCAACGAACCGCCAAGCCTGAACAAGCGCAGGTACTGCTTTCCAGGCAAGCAGATGGCCGCTTCATCAGCTTTTTCGGCGACCTGCATCCGTCGTTCTTCGGCAACGTCGTGAAAGCCATGGGTGGTGCAAAGCAAGGCTACCCGGTCGTCAGCCGCGTGCTTTCGAAAGTCGACCCCGCCTTCGCGGGAACCGACGCACAGTTCGTCGCACAGCTCAACCATGCGCTGAGAGCACGCGTGCATGAAATTATCAGACTGACGCCGAATATCGTCGAAGTTGTGCTGCAGGCTCCGCAAGCGGCGCGGCGTTTCCAACCCGGACAGTTCTACCGCCTGCAAAATTTCGAGACGCTTGCGCCCTACGCCAGCAACACACGGCTTGCTATGGAAGGTTTGGCACTGACCGGCGCGTGGGTTGATCGGGAACGTGGACTGGTGTCGACCATCGTGCTCGAAATGGGCGGTTCATCCGACTTGTGCGCGTTACTCGAACCTGGCGAGCCAGTCGTGCTGATGGGCCCAACTGGCACACCGACTGAAATTGTTGGCGACGAAACCGTTGTTCTGGTTGGCGGCGGGCTGGGAAACGCGGTTCTGTTTTCGATTGGCCAGGCATTTCGACAAGCAGGATCGCGAGTGCTCTATTTCGCCGGGTACAAACGCATGATTGACCGCTATAAGGTCAGTGACATCGAAGCCGCCTCGGATGTCGTGATCTGGTGCTCGGATGAAGCGCCCGGATTCGAACCAAACCGGCCCGATGACAAAAGCTACGTCGGCAACATCGTTCAGGCTATGAAGGCGTACGCCGAAGGCCAACTCGGTGATCAACGCATACCTTTCAGCGATTGTGACCGGATCATTGCCATCGGTTCCGACCGAATGATGGCCGCCGTCGCCGCCGCAAGGCACGGCGTGCTTTCGAATCATCTGGATCCGCATCACTTCGCAATTGGGTCGATCAACTCGCCGATGCAGTGCATGATGAAAGAGATCTGCGCACAGTGCCTGCAACCGCACGTCGACCCACATACTGGCAAACACAGCTATGTATTCTCATGTTTCAATCAGGATCAGGCACTCGACTCGGTTGATTTCGACGGATTGGCAGCACGGTTGAAACAGAATTCCCTGCAGGAAAAACTGTCGGCGCAATGGCTAGACCGATGCCTGCACGAGCTTGGCGCACGACCCACACGTACTGATGCCTGAGCGCATGTATATACTAGGTGCGAATATTCTATGCCCGTATAGTGCGCGCATAAACATACCGAAAACGCTTTAGACGCAACGATGCATACGCAACGAATTAAGGCCATCGATGCATTACTGCCGCAGACCCAATGTACTCGTTGCGGCTATCCGGACTGCCGCGCGTACGCGACCGCCATTTCCCATGAACAAGCCTCGTACGATCAGTGCCCTCCAGGCGGACAGGCCGGCGTGCAACGGCTGGCAAAATTTCTCGGCAAGCCGGAAATTCCACTAAATACCGAATACGGAAGCGAAACTCCACGCACTGCCGCAGTCATTGACGAACGCCGGTGTATTGGATGCACGCTTTGCATTCAAGCATGTCCGGTAGATGCCATCATGGGCAGCGCAAAACGAATGCATACTGTGCTTACGGCTTACTGCACTGGCTGCGATCTGTGTCTCCCCCCCTGCCCGATCGATTGTATCGACATGATTGGGCTAAATGATCTCGCCGAACATGGCAATAGTGCTGCAGCGCAGTTGCTTAACCTGTCAACCGACGACATCGCTCCAGTTGCACGGCGTCGGTACGAGGTGCACAAGTCCAGGTACGTACGGGAGCGCGACGAAAAAGCACTGCGACTGAACGCAAAAAGCGGCGCTGTGCCACTGAAAGAAGCGATTTCACCAAAATTGGAAGACCTTCCGCAATCAGGCAGCGGCGACCGCAAGAAAGCGGTTATCGCAGCCGCTCTGCTGCGTGCTCGCACGCGCCGCATAGAATCCGAACGCGCACGGCGTAAACGCGCTGAGCGGTAAGTTTCAAGGTCCCGGAGTATCCGATGAACAAGGCCAAACGCACCGGGATTTTCTCGCGTCTGCGCGCCGCCAATCCAGATCCAACAACGGAACTTGTTTACCGCACACCTTTTGAACTACTGATTGCGGTCGTTCTGTCGGCACAGGCGACCGACAAAAGCGTCAATCTCGCGACCAGGAAGCTTTTTGCGACAGCCAACACCCCGACAGCAATAGTCAGCCTGGGCACTCAGGGGTTGTTGCCTTACATTCAAAGCATCGGACTGTTTCGCAATAAGGCCAAGAACATCCTCAAAACCTGTGAATTGCTCATCGAGCAGCATGGGGGACAGGTTCCAGAAACCCGCGAGCAACTCGAACAACTGCCAGGTGTCGGGCGCAAGACCGCCAACGTCGTATTGAACACTGCGTTCGGCGAACCCACCATCGCAGTCGATACCCACATATTTCGAGTTTCCAACCGAACCGGAATCGCGCCTGGCAAAGACGTAGTCGAGGTAGAGAATCGGCTGATGAGGCTCGTTCCCGAGGAGTTCAGGAAGGACGCGCACCACTGGCTTATCCTGCACGGCCGATACTGCTGCAAAGCGCGCAAGCCTGAGTGCCCGGATTGCCCGATTATTGATCTTTGCGAATATCGCAAGAAGACCAAGTCGACCTGATGTTCACACCATCGCGCCAGCAGGCTCGCAACCTGTTCTTCGATACCTGGGAAAAATATTCCTCGGGCCAGACTCTCGAAGGACTTGAACAGACCGTGCTGGAGGTTGTACTACTTCACCCCGAATATCATGCTCTTCTGGATCAGCGGGACACGCACGTCGATCGCGACTACCCTCCGGAAGCGGGAAAACTGAACCCGTTTCTTCACTTGAGTCTGCATCTGGCGGTGGCTGAACAACTCGCAATGGATCAACCGCCAGGCATCGCAGAAGTGTTTGCACGGTTGACGGCCCGAAATGGTGACCAGCACTCGGCCCTTCATGCCGTGCTCGATTGCCTTGGAGAATCGATCTGGCAGGCGAATCGATCCGGATCCGCGCCGGACCAAAACGCCTATCTCACCTGTTTGCACGAACAGCTAGACAGAAACTTATAGGTTGATCCGGGTGCAATACCCCTCCACCCTAAGTTCTGCACCCTGCCCAGAAAAACAATTCGCCAGCGCGGAATCGTCATCCGGAGCGAGGTTCGCGAACATTCCGGCCGCGGACAAGCCGCTTACATTCAGTACTTGGCTTTCGGATCAGACAGTGAGTGCGCTTTTCAGCTTCGACCGGGCAAGCAACACCGGGACTGCTCAACCGCGCTGTCTACGACGGACATCAACAGTTACTGAACGAATCTATTGTGTATCCGCTTCTATTTCTACTGTGAATCTACGCCGCCGTCTTCTCTCACCTGCATGGACTGCGTGTATACACTGTCGTGCGTGTCTTCTACTTTGACATTGAGTTCGCCTTCGGCACGCGGGACAAAGTAGAAGCGGAACACCGGATTGTCGGAAAGAGAGAAGTTCACTTCCCCGGACATCACTTGGGTGCCGTTGTAGTCAACGTTCACATTGCGTACGAACTGTGGAACCTGATCCGGTTCAAGATCCGACGCCAATGCAGATTCGTTCGGATGGCGCACCTGTAGTTCGACCAGCATTGGTTTGTCGTACTCGATCTGATCATCCATACGGAATCGCATTTTGCCCATGGAATCCGCACCGACGTTTTTTCCCATCGGGGCCGAACAACCGCCGGCCGCCTTTACCCATCGCTGGGACATGTAAAGCCGTCCGTCATTGAGTTCTGCAATCGCCCGTACGAAACTGTATTGCTCGAAGCGCAGCCGTGTTTCCATTTTGACACGCCCACTGTCAGGCGTGAAACGAAAAATACCTGCAGTTGGAATCGGGTTGCGGTCAACAACCAGATACATCGTCTTGATGTACTCCGTCGGCGATTGGTCAATCAGGCCGTTGATCATCACCGGTACGGTAGACGCGTCATCTGCGCGAGTATTCAGGTAAACGCGAATAATCTCGCGATCATCGGGATTGATGACGCGATCGCCGAACATCAGATCCTTTATCACAGCCCACTCCGGGATTTTGCTGTGATCGGGCTCCGGATTCGGATTTGCGAATACGCTTCCACATATCGTTATGAACAGCGCAATAAACAGGGTCGTTCGTAGCTTCACGTTTTGAGCTCTCGGATTGAATCAGCCGTAAAGTATAACCTAGGAGCTTGCCGGGCCCCGGCCGCCTATAGAGAAACACTGCTTCGATACAAGCGCGGGGAGCGAGAGGACAGACTTCGAGGATTTCGCTCGCGTAAATGAAGCAGCACGCAATGGCATTTTATGAGGGGCAAACGGCACAACACGGGCATGCTGATTGCCGCCCTCTGCCCGGTTTGCTGCCAAATCAACCCGGCTTTGACTGGTCGCTGTCACTCCCATTCCAGCTCTGTGTATGCCGTCGTGACATTGCGCCGGTGATACGTTTCGAAGTTCACCCAACTCTGCGCCTGGGAATATCCGACCTGATTAACCGCATCCATGAGGCGCACGTTATCGCGAATTGCCTGACGGGTTTCGGTAAGAATCAGCTCGAAATAGCGTTGCTGCGGATCCATGACCGCGGGCCATTGTGCATCACTGGGCCCATGCCCGGGAACGTAATGACGAACCTCCAATTTGCGAAGTTCCTGCATCACCGACAGAAAGCCAGTGATGTTCGAATCCAGCACAGGCGTGTGATCAACGAAAAGAAGATCGCCCAACCACAGCGTCGATGTCGACAAATCAAAAACGCTTAAATCGTCATCCGTATGGGCGGGAGCCCATGCGCGAATTTCTACTTCGCGCCCACCCAGATCAAGCGTCATTGACGTCCCGGCGGGGAGTGTTTTCGTTGGCATCACCACCTTGCTGCCCTGTGAAACATCACCCAGATCGCGCGCGAGCGTCATTTCATAGTGTCTGCTGCGCGCCGCCAACTGCCGCGGCAGATTCTGATGTCCGATGATCTCGGGTTGATCATCGAGAAAAGCAGCTGTACCAAAAAAATGATCCGGATGTACATGGCTGATCACCACATAACATATCGGCCTGTTCGTCACGCGACGTATCGCGGCGCGCAGCGCCCGGCCGACCGCAATCGAGCCACCGCTGTCGAACACTAGAACACACGCCTCGCCGACGATAAAACCGATGTTGGCGTTGTCGCCCATGTTTTGCGGTGAACGCTCGGCGTGCGACCCGTAATGCACATAGTTTCCGGAGGAAATTTCCTCTATCTTGAACTCGTCAGACTGCGCAAGAGCCTGCCTGACCGGCAGGACACAAAATAGAAATGCCAGAAAGAAGCAAAGTATCGGTACGAACCTGTTCAGCAACGAATCGCCACGAACCCGATCATCGAGCCAGCGTGCCATTCCCCATGCGTGGATTACAGCAGGTTTCCAACGAGCACCTTTCAACACAGCACCTACAAATACAGCGTCCAATTCAGCCGCTCGCAATTCATCGGCTTGCAAATAAGCAGTCATCTGCGTAGCTTTCATCTTCCAGATTCAAAGTCGTATTAAATGAAACTTTACTTGTCGGTATGCGTTGCGATCGCCTGTACATGTGCGTGCTTGACCAACGCCATCGCGAACCAACCCCGGACCGTCAGGATCGCACAAAACGTCTACGGTTTCATTGGAACGGGGGGCACGGTAACACGTGAAAATCGAGGTTGGGTCGCAAATGCCGGCTTTATCGTCGGACCCAAGGGCGTCGTCGTCGTAGACACGGGAATTTCGTTTCGGCATGGCCTGCAATTGAACAAAGCCATCCGCGCCATTACAAATAAGCCCGTCGAGCTCGTCATACTCACCCACGCGGTCCGGGAGTTTGTTTTCGGGGCTAGCGCATTCGAGGCAAGTGGTGCGAGTATCGGAGCTCACCGGGAAACGCTCAATCTGATGAAAGCGCGTTGCGCGCACTGTCTTGAGCAACTAAAAGAAGAGTTGGGTGCGGAACTTGATGGCTCACGCCTGGTGCTGCCAACGAAAATTTTTGATAACACGACAACAATAAATATTGGCGGCGTTGAGCTTGACATCATCTACGCCGGATGGGCCTCGACGCCAGGCGACGTCGCCATATTCCACCCGGAATCCGGGACATTGTTAACAGGCGGTCTGGTCACCACAAATCACGTACCCACAATAAGAGATGCCGATTTCTACGGCTGGAAAAACGCGTTGGATATGCTCAGCCACCTTCCTGTCAATCATTTAGTCCCTGGCTTCGGCCCGCCAAGCGGGGCAGAAGCCATTTCGGCAATGGGAGGATATCTCGATGCGCTGGATGCACGCGTGCACACGCTCTATGAGGAGACTTCCAGTCTGCTAGAAACGATTGAGAGAGCCGGCCTGCCAGAGTATGCGAACTGGTCAGCTTATGAACAGAATCACCGGCGCAACGCACTGCACCGCCAGCTTCAGCTTGAAATTGAAGATCTCGGTGGTGACCCGCGCTCAACGGTTATACCTGGCGACTCGCCATGAGCGTGACACCGAAGAGCGGACACAACCACCTATAATCGAAGTAATCATGGGACACCGACTTTCAAAAATCTATACCCGAACAGGCGACAACGGCACGACCGGGCTCGGCGACGGCTCACGCGTCCCCAAAGATGGGGCACGAATCGAGGCAATCGGCACTGTCGATGAGCTCAATAGCGTCCTCGGTGTGCTGCTATCGGAGGGTCTTCCCGAAGATGTCGAAGAGCAGCTGACGCAGATACAGCATGAGCTATTTGACCTGGGAGGCGAGCTGAGCATCCCCGGGCATGTAGCTATCAACGCGGCACACGTAGCCCGACTCGAGTCCAGCCTCGACGCGTTCAACGCCGACTTGCCCCCGCTCAAGGAGTTCATTCTGCCGGGCGGTTCGCGCGCCGCGGCGCTGGCACATGTCGCACGCACGATATGCCGGCGCGCCGAACGAAGCATCGTGACCCTTGCTCAGACGGAGCAATTGCCGGAAACACCGCAACATTATCTCAATCGCCTTTCAGATTTCCTGTTCGTGCTTTGCAGGATCCTCAATCGGTACGCTAATCGAGATGACGTTTACTGGCAGAAAAATCGCACTCCTGGCACATGAACCTTCCAAATAATGTGAAGTCTATGACGCAGGTGCCCCTACAACCACTGTGAGCCCAACAACGCACGTGAATCCGCCTACAAAAGAACAACTTGCCGAGCTACTCTCGCGCTGCATCCTCCACGACCAGAAGGCATTTGCCGAACTATACGAAGCATCATCGCCGAAACTGTTTGGCGTCGCCGTGCGTATAACCAGAAGGAGAGACTGGGCCGAGGAAGTATTACAGGAGAGTTTCGTCAAAATATGGCATCACGCCGGCACCTACGATTCCGGCAAGAGCGCACCCATGACGTGGATGACTGCAATAGTGCGGAATCGCGCACTGGACTGGCTGAGGCGACCACAGGAAGTGCGCACCAGTGAGGAGCAGGAAGCCATGCTGAGTGCGATACCGGACGAAGGCCCGGGTCCTGAGGATCTGGTATCTCTTGCGGCAGACGCCAGAAGATTGCACGAATGCATGGAGCACTTGAGCGACGATCAAAAGCAAAGCATAACGTTGGCTTTCTTTTATGGCCTTTCGCACGGTGAACTCGCGGAAAAACTGGGAAAACCACTCGGCACAGTAAAGACATGGATTCGCCGAGGGCTAGACAGACTCAAAGGCTGCATTGACAATTTGGAAAAGAAATGAATCACTTAACTCCGGAAATTGGTGACCAACTGGCAGCGGATTACGTGCTTGGCACGATGCCGGCACGCACGCGCCAACGTTTTGAGGCGATGTTAAAACTCAATCCGCAACTGCGAAGGGCAGTTGCCGCGTGGGAGGCGCGCCTGACACCGATGGCATCGGCTGTTCCGGAACTTGCGCCACCGACACGTGTATGGCGGTCGATACAAGAAAGACTATTTGGCAAACACACGGAAACCCGGGATCAGCAGGCAACCTGGTGGAGCAGCCTTGCTTTCTGGCGAACTGCCACCGGCTTTGCAATGATTACGCTGGTGACCTTTAGTCTGCTCGTTCTGGCGCCACCAGCAGACGATTCGACCATTGATCCGGCCACAGATTCGATGATGGTGGTCGTTATGGAAGATACCCAGACGCAAACACCCGCCATGACGGTCTCGTGGGAGTCCGGTGGTGCAAACCATAGACTGCTTCGCCTGCGGGTCATCGGTCACGCAGAGATGGCGCCTGACACGGCCTGGGAGTTGTGGATGGTGCCAAGAGGCGACGGGGCCCCGATATCCCTCGGACTCATAACAACGCACGAACTTCAAACGCTACGCGTTCCAGGGGCGCTGGCGCAACCTCTGGATGACGCCTGGGGTTTGGAAATGACGGTCGAGCCGAAGGGTGGCTCACCCAGTGGCAGACCAACCGGTCAGATGCTGTACAGAGGCCCGTGCATCATGGCCTGAGTGGTATGAGCCGGAAGCCTGATTTCGCCTGAAGACTGACTGCGCCTGAATTTTGTAACCCTGCACGTCGCCTCGCTACAAGCCTGCCAAGCGGCACTTGGCTGCGAGTCATTTCATCGTAACTGCTGCAAGCGTACGCACAATTTCTCGGCACCAGTCAGCATGCGCGGAGTAGCGCGCGTCAGAAGGTCAGGGGAAAGCGTGATGATGGCCACACTCGTGCGCTCGGAGTCAGGTAGCAATTTTCGCCATCGATCATTGTTTGCCGCCGCATCTATTCCCGCGAGAGACAGGATTGCATCGGCGCGTGCAGCCAAAACATTCTCGAGCGGAACAGGACCGGAAAGAAGCGGATAGTCGCTCAGCGCGTTGCGGCCACCACAAATTCGCAAAACGTCAGTCAACAAATGCTGGTCACCAACGGTGAAAATCGGACGATGCCAGATTTCCACGAACACGCCGACGGGATCCCTGACAGCATAATTTGCATGCAGGCGCTGCAGGTGGCTGTCGAAATCTGCTGCAGCGCGATCAGCCACATTATCGGTGCCCGCCAATTTTCCGATGTCGCGCAGATGACGCGAGATGTCGGCGAGCAAGCGCGCCTCAGCGACGTACAGCGCAATATTGTCGCGGGCGAGGCGCTCCAGATCGGAAGCACGGTTGCCGCTGCCCCATGCGAGTATAAGATCGGGATCGAGTTGCCGGATCCGTTCGAAGTCAAGGCCGGCAGCATCCCCGATGATCGGAATTGACAATGCGTCAGGAGGATAGTCTGCACCCCGCACCGTGGCCACCAGCAAGTCGCCGGCGCCTGCCGCATATACCAGTTCGGCCAGATGTGGCGTAATGGCAATAATGCGTTGCGCCGGTCGCTCCAGTACAACACGTTGCTGGCGATCATCTGTAACGGATATCGCAGCCAGGCCCGAAGTCGCGGTCGCAAATAACCAGAAAATCAAACCAAGACAGGAAATCAGACGATCAGGATTCACGTACCCGGTTCCTACCTGGGGCCGCGCACTTCGAACCGTGTCAGCGTTCCAGATAATGCAGCAGATTCGAACTGGTTGACCGCAACCGATGCGACATCATGGTGACCAGTTTGATCAGAATCTTGGATCCAAGGCTAGGCTCTTCAAGAATGATTTTCACCATACTGTCGCGGGACAGCACTGCGAAGGTAGTGCTGTCCGCAGCAATACAAGTCGCAAAGCGCGGCTCACCGTCGATCATCGACATCTCGCCCAAAGTCGCGCCGGAACCGACTGCTGTCATCGGGCGATGATTGCCCTGTGAATCTGTCTTCACGATTTCGACGCGGCCCTCGATAATAAATATCATATAGTCATCCACGTCGCCTTCATGAATGATCGGCTGGCCGGGACTGGCTCGATATACCTGCATGAATGCCGTCAGTCGCTCGACATCGTCGCGGGTGAAATCTGCATAAAACTTCGAACGCCCAATCATTTCGAATATCTGCTGCACCATCGAACTCCCCTCACCAATTAAGGAGAGGGACTCAAGCAGCGCGTTTTGAGCGGGCTGTTTCACGTCGTCGACCATAGCATCCATTTGCCGATATCTTTAACAATTACGAGGCGTTGTACTGCCGCACGGCCGGCGGACTACCAGCCACAAACCATTATGCGCGAGCCGGGTCAGCTGGTAAAGCCGCGCGCTCATTGATGTCGTTCCTGGAAATTGGCGGCGGCCTCGGCGCGTTTCAAATAAGCATTGCGGGCAATCGCAACGTCTTCGAGAAAATATGGCAACTCATTGAGCGTCAGCGCTTGGGGACCATCAACCAGTGCTTTTGGCGGGTCCGGGTGGAAGTCGGCCAGCACCATATTGGCACCAACAATCACCGCCTGGGCAGTTACATGAAATGCATCGAGGATTCCTTCAGGCGACATTGCGCGCGATCCGACCGAGTGACTCGGATCGACACAAACTGGCATCCGGGTCAGGCGCTTGACGACGGGCACGTGCGCAAAATCGACGAAATTGCGATGCGGGTCACCAAGGTTGGTCTTCATTCCACGAAGCGCGAAGACGACCTTGCTGTTGCCCTCACTGGCCAGATACTCGGCAGCATTGAGCGACTCGTCCAGGGTGATTCCGAAACCTCGCTTGATCAACACAGGGTAAGTAGTTTGTCTGCCAACCGCCTTTAGCAGTTCGAAGTTCTGGGTGTTGCGTGTGCCAATTTGCAGCATGATGCCGGTGGGATTGCCAGTCAGTTCCAGGGCAGCACGAATCTCGTCAACCTGTAATTCGTGGGTGACTTCCATGGCGACGACTTTTATATCGTATTTGCCTGCCAGTTCAAAAACCCATGGGAGGCACGCTTTGCCATGGCCCTGAAACGCATATGGACTGGTTCTGGGCTTATACGCGCCCATCCGTGTGCAGTTCTGGCCGTTTTCCTTCAGCGCTCGCATCATTATCTCAACATGCTCGCGAGTATCCACCGCGCACAGTCCGGCAAACACATGCAGCGTATCCTGGCCGAAACGCAACCCCTGGTAATCGAAATGGGCCGGGCGATTGTCGTCTTTGTGGCGACCCAGCACCCGATATTCCTCAGATACACGAATCGCCTGCGCGACACACGGGAGTGAACGCATCTCATCGATCTGCAACACCTTGGTGTTTCCGATCAGGTAAATTTCCCGGACAGCGCGCTCGCTCCCCTGAATCTGGTGCGCGCGCGCTTCAATATTCTCGAGACGCGAAAGCCGGTCCATAAGCTGCCGGTATTCATCCGATTGTGCGTCCGTGTTTTCGTCAAGTATCAGGATCATTGGGTTCGTATTGTTACTGCGTTCGTATTGTTATCGTTAGGCCAGAATCATGTTCACAATGCTAGTGCAACGCCACTACGTTTCAACATTGTCATGCCGCACTGCCGTTAGGCTATCAATACCGTTATGTACCAGCACTGTCCAGTACCGAATCAGGACAGCACCAAGCTAGTTCAGCACCGATTCCGGACAGCACTAAGCCAGTCCAGTGCCAATTGTGGGCAGAACCAGATCCGCCCAGTTCCAGTTGTGTCCGGCACCAATACTGTCAAATGCGGCGACTTCAGGCGCCGGTACCACCGACGGTTAGCCCATCAACACGCAATGTCGGCTGACCGACCCCCACAGGCACGCTTTGTCCATCCTTGCCGCAAGTTCCTACACCCGGATCGAGCGACATGTCGTTTCCAATCATCGAAACACGGGTGAGCACATCCGGACCATTTCCGATCAATGTCGCACCCTTCACTGGCTGCGTCACTTTACCTTTCTCGATCAGATAGGCTTCAGCGGCCGAAAACACGAATTTGCCACTGACGATGTCCACTTGCCCGCCGCCGAAATTCACCGCATACAGGCCTTTTTCGACTGACTGAATAATTTCATCGGGCTGCTTGTCACCATTGAGCATGTAGGTGTTGGTCATGCGTGGCATGGGTATGTGGGCATAGGACTCTCGCCGCCCGTTCCCGGTTGGCGAGACTTTCATCAACCGCGCATTAAGCATATCTTGCATGTAGGTGCGCAAGATGCCGTTCTCTATCAGCACCGTTTGCTGCGTCGCATTGCCTTCGTCGTCAACTGCGAGGGAGCCACGCCGCTTGGGTATGGTCCCGTCGTCGACTACAGTGACGCCCGGCGCGGCGACTCTTTCGCCGATTCGACCGCTGAACGCGGAGCTGCCCTTCCGGTTGAAGTCACCCTCGAGTCCATGTCCGATCGCCTCGTGCAACAGCACACCGGGCCAGCCAGAGCCAAGTACCACCGTCATCGTGCCTGCCGGCGCACTCTCTGCAGAGAGATTGAGCAGTGCCTGGTCAACTGCCTTGCGTGCATATTCTTGCAGCATCGCTTCGTCGAAGTAGCTGTAATCAAAGCGCCCGCCGCCGCCTGCGCTGCCCTGTTCTCTTCGGCCCGATTCCTCAACGATAACGTGCAGCGATAGCCGTACCAGCGGACGCACGTCAGCGGCGTACATGCCGTCACTGCGCGAAACAAGGATAACCTCGTACTCGCCAGCAAGGCTCGCCATCACCTGTGTCACGCGCGAATCGAGGCTGCGCGCAATTTGCTCCAACTTCTCCAGCAGGGCAACTTTTTCTGAGTCAGAAAGACTCTTCAGCGGATCGCGCGGCGTATACAGTGGGCGCAACTGACCACGCCGCACCAAAGCTGCTTCGGCACTGGCGCCTTGTCGACCGATTGCTCGCGTTGCCTGGGCTGCAGATTCAAGCGCCGTCAAACTGATATCGTCTGAATAAGCGAAGGCGGTTTTTTCGCCACTGACCGCCCGGATGCCAACACCCTGGTCGATATTAAAACTTCCCGATTTGACGATTCCCTCTTCCAGACTCCAACCTTCACTGCGGCTGTACTGAAAATACAAATCCGCATAGTCCACATCGTGAGCCATGATCTGGCCAAATACGCGCGACAGTTTTGCGGAGTCGAGTCCATTCGGCATGAGCAAGGTATCGCTGGCTGTACTGAACAGTAATTCGGCACTGGCAGTTGACAAATCATTCACCGACACATTAATCCCTTCATTTCAATTCGATCCCTTCATTTCAACTTGCCCAATTATCAAGCAGTTTCATACGGCCTGCGTATGATTTGACCATATCGCCAGCATACTCCGCCTTACATTATCGGCCTCCGCGAGCCGGAGCCCGCGGAGGTACCGGTTCACGTTTGATTCGCTCAACTTGCGGATTTGCCCACGGCCCGGTCACGTGATAGTCGCGCGAGGCAGCCTGCTCGACCGGGTCCCCCAGCGCCTTCTGAACCAGTAAAGCGGCAACGCCCGCGAGCGGGCTGATTACAACGGCCCCCGCCACTGCGGCGACGCTGGATAGTTGCGGACGCACATGGACATCCAGAATCTGTGTCTGGGCCGCAAGATTAACAATTCCTTTCATTGTCACCAGAGCTGCAGCGCCGTCCATCTGAAAATCCTGCGTACGGACTATTCCCTCTGTAACGGTCACGTTGGCTGAAATGCTGTCAAAACTGAATCCCGTGACGAAAACGTCTTTGAAATCGAGTGTCATTCGACGCGGCAACGCCTGCAAACTGAGAATACCGAACAATTGCGCGGCACCGGGATCGACTTGTGCAAAGCGCCCGTCGACGGCATTCAGCTTCAACTTTCCAGTCAACGTAGGCAAATTTGGGTGAAACGGGCCACCCAGCCAGGCCACCGGACCGGTCAGCGTCCCGCTTCCACCCACAACAGTTTCCCCATAGCCGAGCCGCTTGAAGAACCTGCCGATGTCCGACGCCTCCAAACGCGCCGCGTATTCGGTACGCGGACGCCCGGCCATGTGCCAACGACCTTTCATATCCATTCGACCGTCCGGATTCGAGATCGCCAGACGTTCGAGTTCCCACCTGTCCGAGTCCGGTTCGGCAAGCAACTCCAGACGGCCAAGAAGCTTGCCTTCAAACCGGAGGTCTTCTACAACCGCATTCACTGCGGGTGGAAGCTTACGTGTCTGGACGGCTTGCTCCTGTGTTACAGGCACCGTCATCGAGACTTCCCGCGGCGGAACGGCAAGCGTTGAAAATCTGGCTATAACGCGATCACCACCTTTGGCGTTCGGTGATATCGAAATAATGCCATCGGCCTGAGGACCGGCAAGCGCAATTTTCCAGTTCGCCGCATCGCGCTTGCCCTCAATGTGCAGATCACCGAACAATCGGCCGGCAATGCGCAGATTGCCAACGTTAAGATCCAGCGAATCGAAATTGTTCAGGCCCCCACCCGTGCCCTTCGACGGGCTGTTCGCAAACACGTCCCGCCAGCCATCGAAATCGAGCATCGAGACCTCACCGCCAACCCCGATTGCACGGCCAGGTGGTGGCAACACTGCCACGCCACCAAACGCAATGGCGCCACGATCGATCGCGCCGTCTCGCGACACCCATCGTGCATGTCCGACTTTCTCGAGTTCAAGCCCGTACTCGTAACCTTCGCTGCCTTTCGATCTCACGTCGAACTTGACGGGCAACGCCTTAGCCGGTTGCTTGTCCATCGGCGCGGGCAGGCGCGAACCCATCCCCACCAGGGACGATTGCGCATGCAGATGCGATTCGCCTTTGCGAAAAACCAGACGGCCGTTCCACTTGGCATCTCCATACATGTGCGTGAGTAGCACACTGCGCGTAAATGCCGCCAGACTTGCAGCGCCAACCGAACCAGACAGATCAATCTCCATCGTTCCCAAGGGACTTGCGCGCGACCCGAAACGCACTTCCCCCCCAAGCGCTTGCGCCCGGCCATTGCGCAACATGACCTGGTCCTGGGTAAATTCGACGCGCGCCGTGTAGTCGCGGAGAACAGGCACCCGCGAGCTAAGAATCAAATTCGAACCGGAGAGATCAATGCTACCTTCGATGTCAACGTCCGCAGGGCTACGCAGCGGAAGATCGAGACGAATAGCAACTTTGCCGATGCCCGCGCCGCTCATGTTTGCAGTACTGCCTTTCGTATACAAGGCTACCGGGCTACTGGCAATATATTGGAGCAATTGATCGACTTTTCCGGTCGCTGTAGCGTTAGCAATCACGCGTTCGCGACGGCTGCCCAGCCCCAGCACAGAAATGTGCGAATCGGCAATGTCGATGCCCATCACAACACCCGATTCAGGCTCAATATCAATACGATCGCCTTGAATGACAAAATCACCGTCCACGCCGTCAATCAACGGCCATCCTTCTTTCAGTCTCACCGCGGCGTCCTGAACCTTGGCCCTGATTTCGAATATGCCATCGCCTTTGTCAGCAAACGGGAATTTGTGCAAGGGCCCCGCCAGGTGCAATCGCACGTCTTCCGAATGCCCAGCCACCAGCGCCTGCTTCAACCATGCATGTGCGCTGGGAAAAACATGTGGAAAGTAACGCCAGACGTGCCAGGCTTGAGCGCGGACGAGAATCGCGCGCAGATCAATATCGCCCTTATCTTGCCCTGCGTACAAATACGTTCCGCTCGCCTTGCCTGCGGCATGTTCATTGGTAAATGATGCGTTGCGGACGGTGACCTGCAGTTGCTCGCCGTCGAATTTCCAGTCAGCCTCGCCATCCAGATAGTCGAATGCAACCGGCTCCGCGAGTACCGTGGGAAGCTTCAGTAGCGCGGCCTCGGTCTTTACTGAAACTGTGCCACCTTCCGAGGACGCGGTAAGGCTCCCGCTCATGCCGTTGAATCCAGGCAAGTCGTCTACTGGTTTTACCCCAAGCCCACGAAATTGCGCGACTAAATCATAGGACGCGATTTCATCGTCCTCTCGCGTAATCAAGTTTGCGGTCAGGTTTTCGATCACCCCTTTGGGCTCAAACCGGGCAAGCTTCTCGACAAGTGACGCGTCCACGGGCAGCGATTTGCTCAAGGTAGCAACAGGGCCAAGTTCCAGGCCGCTAATCTCTAATCTGGTCGCCACTCCCGCCAGATACGGCTTGTGGATCGAAATACTCGCCGGCGGCAATCGGATGCCTTCAATTGTTTGCAGAGCCATTTCTGACATGGCGAACGTCTCCCCGGCGGAGTTCCCGTCCCACTGGACCCGGCCTGACAGGCTGGCGAGGGCAAGCGGCTCGATGTCCCGTGCAAGCCTGGCCCCTACGTTTACAAGATTCCCGTCCGCGATAACTCGGGTAATTTTGCTGCCTGACACGTCGACCCGTACGCTCAGTAAGCCAAGACCGGAATCGAATTCGACTGGCAATGAGATCCATTGCTGCGCGAAAGCAAGGTTCGCGTACTCGAACCCACCAACAATCTCTCCGTCCCAGGACGCAATATCGCGAATGCGCTCGCCAACAAATTCCGCGCTGACCTTAACCGCCGACGCCAGTTCAACGGGAGGTGTACCGGTAACGACGAAGCGGTGATCCGATCCCGCGTTCTCCATCTCGATCGTGACATCGTCAACAATCAACGTAGGCGCTGCACGCATCTCATCGATCCATGATATTCGCGCATCACGAACAACGATCTGCTGCTGCCTGAACAGCCATTCCGTCAGGCGGGAACGGTCGCCCGGTTCGCGGCGGGCGATGGGGGTTCCAGCCACCCACAGGGTTCCTAGCGAATCCCGGCGAATCTCGAGATCCGGGCCGGCAAGTTCGATGATCTTGAACACGATGTTCCTGGCAATGAGCGAACGCCAGGACAACGCAGTATCAATGCGCTCAAAGGCCAGTGTTTGCAGCCCACCGGCTTCGTGAATGCGCACATCGAATAGCCTTAGTTGAGGACGGAAATCGCGCCAATCACCCTCTATGCGTCCGATCTCGACAGTCTGGCCAATCGCCTGGGCAATCGACTGTGCAATCGGCTCTCTGTATTCATCGACACTCGGTAAAACGAACAAACGCAGCGCAACAATCATAGCGCCGGCGCACATTACGAGAATCAATAGCAACCAGGTCGTGAGCCGGTAAGCCCATGTAGACCCATGCTTTATGAATCTGAAGATCACTATTAAGTCAGCAGTCAGTTGGAATCAGGATGATTCGGCTGCGACGGCAGAGGAGTAGTCCGTATGTCACCGCTTTTTCCTTACATATTCCCGATATGCGGGTCAAAATCGGCAAAATCCGTCCTACTTTCCCAGGGTTTAAATAGAAGCGATGTTTCGCTGCCGATCACCTAAGTCCGACAGGCCGTTAATCGGGCCTCGGTCAAGGCCAGGTCAATCCGCGCCAGCGACCACAAAATCATTCCACGCGCCGTCCACCGCGTTGGTACAAGAAACAACACAACGAGCCAAGTACAGTCACTGCTCAAGGATGAATCGAAACTAGCAATCTGCGCTCCACGCGCGTTGTCCAATTGGTTGCGGCAACGAGTCGATTAAAAATGTGTACCAAGTCCTGTCCCAATGCGTCGTCGGCAAAATGCTTGTTCGGTTAAGATTGGTGAAAAATGGAAGAACCCCTTTTCGACGAATATCTGTAGATCAATTACGTCGATACCGTACGTGAATTCTGCGATCGGACTTCTTCTGCCAACGATTTCCCGCCATATGGACAAATCCTGGATCCCCGCACCGTGACACACACAATTTTTATCCGTGATATAGCCGCCCCGCTCCGAACCGCAGGCCGATGTCCGCAGATTGCCAAAACGCGCCTGTTGACGCATCAAACACAAACATCGCCGGGATTAGTCCCGCACGCAACGTAATCGTTCATTTTAACCTACCGTATGACTACTCAATCGGACCCGGAATACGCGCTGGAACGCGCCAAGAGACTGTCACGATACGTGCGCAATCTCGTCGACTCAGGAGCCTGCACAATTAGTGCAGATGAGCTCGAAGTACCCTTTTCGCGATCTCTGATGCGTGAAACGCTTGCTTCGCCCGTCACCGACGAAGCCCAGCTGATGGTTAAGCTGCGCAAGCTCAGGCAACAGGTCATGATCCGAATCGTTACCCGCGACCTGAACAACCTCGCCAGCCTGGCGGAGGTAGTCGACACCGTCTCCGCACTGGCCGAAGAGACTTTGCGTACAGCAGTGGAATTTTACGAAACCTGGTTGCGCGCTTCCTACGGAGACCCTCGGAATGCCAGCGGCGAAATTCAGACCTTGCACATCGTCGCTATGGGTAAGCTCGGGGGGGGTGAACTAAATGTTTCTTCGGACATCGACCTGATATTTGCCTATCCCGAAGACGGCCAGACCGATGGCAAGCGCACGATAGACAATCAAGACTATTTCACGCGGTTGTCCCGCAGTCTCATCGGTGCAATGGCGGAATTTACAGCGGATGGTTTCGTCTTCCGCGTTGATACCCGGTTGCGCCCATATGGGGACAGTGGTCCGCTGGTCGTGAGTTTCGACATGCTCGAGGAATACTTCTATACGCAAGGCAGGGAATGGGAACGTTATGCGTGGGTGAAAGCCCGCGCCATCACGGGTGATCATCACGAACAGTTGCAGTCTTTGGCTTCGCCATTCGTATACCGCCGCCATCTTGATTATTCAGCCCTGGAGAGCCTGCGGAATCTGCACAGTCAGATTCGCCATGAAGTCAGCAGGCGCAACGCAGGAGACGACATCAAACTGGGGCCGGGGGGCATACGGGAAATAGAGTTTCTCGTGCAAGTATTCCAACTGGTCCGCGGCGGCCAGGAACATGGGCTTCGGGAACGATCAACGCTGGGCGCACTCGATCAACTGGAAAAGCGTGGCCTGATCGAGAAGCCAGCCGTCGAAAAGCTGCGTAACGCCTATATCTTTCTGCGCAACCTAGAACACCGGATTCAGTATCTCGACGACCAGCAAACGCAGAAACTGCCCGAATCCACAGACGACCTCAATTTGATCGCAGAGGGGATGGGATTCGCCAGCATCGACACATTCTCAGCGGCTCTCAAGAACCATCGCAATACTGTCCAGGAACATTTCGACGCGATCTTCTCGGAGAGTGAAGAATCCGCTCCCGGCCCGTGTACCAGCATCTGGCTCGGCACGCTGTCTGACGAAGAAGCCGAGACCGCATTGGCAACACTCGGCTTTCGCGAACCCGAGACGACTCGCGAGCGACTGTCCCGCCAGCGTGACAGCGCGCGTGTCAAACGCATGGCAGCGTCAGGACAGGCTCGACTAGAACGCCTGATGCCAATGGTCATAGAGAGTGCATCCGGTGCATCGAATCCGGATGTCACGCTTCAACGCATGCTTGGCATCATCGACGCAATAGGACGGCGCGAATCCTACCTGGCACTGCTAATTGAGTACCCGCAGGCGATCGCTGCCCTTGCCCGCCTCGCTTCGGCCAGCCCGTGGGCGGCGGAATATTTGGCGCGATATCCGGTATTACTCGATGAACTGATCGCTCCACAAAAAGAGGAATTGCCTGACTGGACACTTCTTCAAGCTGATCTACACGTAGAAATGGAAGCCTGTGCCGACAATCCAGAACAGCAAATGGATTTGTTACGAAATTTCAAGCATGCGCAGACTTTTCGCCTGCTCGCACTGGATCTTGCCGGTCGCATAGCACTGGAAACGCTTTCCGATCAATTGTCCGACCTCGCTTCGCTACTGCTTGATGAGACCTTGTGCTATGCGTGGCAGGCTGTGCGAGCCCGGCATCGCGAGACACCCAGGTTCTGCATCGTCGCCTACGGCAAGCTGGGCGGCAAGGAACTCGGATATGCATCCGATCTGGACATCGTATTTCTTTATGACGATGACGACGATGATGCCGGGGAAAACTATGCTCGCCTAGCTCAACGTATCAATAACTGGCTGAACAGCACGACTGCGGCAGGCGTGCTGTACGAAACTGACCTTCGCTTGCGGCCGAATGGCGTTGCCGGTTTACTGATAAGCAGTATTGAGGCCTTTCGGGATTATCAGTATCGCGAGGCGTGGGTGTGGGAACACCAGGCACTGACACGTGCTCGGGCGGTTTCCGGTGACCGGAGTATCGGCAACGAGTTCGAACGAATTCGCGTAGAGGTAATTTGCCAGAAACGCGACCCCGCCGCACTGCGCGTTGAAGTGGAGGGAATGCGGCGAAAAATGCGCGACGGACACCCGAACGCGAGCGACTTGTTCGACCTCAAGCACGACCCGGGCGGCATCGTCGACGTGGAATTCGTTGTTCAATATCTGGTGCTCGCGTACGCCGCCCAACATGAAGGCCTGACCGACAACATTGGAAACCTGGCGCTTCTAAATGTCGCGGCAAAACTTGGTCTGATACCGAAAGATCTCGCCCACCGCGCCAACGAAGCATATCGGGTATTTCGCGCCCGACAGCACGCGCTGCGACTGCGGGGAGAGAGCTACGCGCGCCTGCCACTTAGGGACGTTAGTGTTGAGGTTGAATCAGTTCGAGAACTGTGGGCGTGGGTATTTGAGGAGAAGCGGGTATGACCTCTGCATTGCCCCATTTACGCACAATGACGCAGCCGCGCTAGCGAAGCCGGAAAATTAGCGACCCCGGAAAATCATATCTTTCCCGCCAGGCGATAGATGCTCATGACGTCTTTGCCTTTTACTTTGACATCGCGTTCGCCCTCGAACTTGTACCGCTGTCCGATGCGACGATAAGTCGTTTTGTCCACCACGATGGTGTCGTTTGCCGCTTCACCAGTCAGGCGGAACGCGATATTCACGGTATCGCCCCACACGTCATACATAAAGCGCTTCGAACCGATCACCCCGGCGATAATCGGACCGGTCGCAATTGCGATGTGAAGTTGCAATCCATGGCGACACAGGTCCGGATCGCTACGTGCGATTTCGATCATATCCAGTGCCATGTTTGCGGTCCGGTCGACATAATCCGTGTCATCGCCTTCCAGGCCGCCTGCGACCAAATAGGCATCACCGATGGTTTTGATCTTGTCGAGCGAGTACTTTTCGGTGAGTACATCAAACCGGGAAAACACCGAGTCAAGAAACGCCACCACCTGTTTCGGGGTCAGTTCCTCAGCAAGACGTGTAAAGCCAACAACGTCTGCAACCATCACCGACACATCGGCGAATCCATCAGCGATCGTTCCGGGATTGCGCTTCAGGCGTTCAGCCACATGCTCGGGAAGCAGGCTTTTTACCAGCTGATCTGATTTATTCCGCTCGATTTCGACGAGCGCGTGCTGACGAGACAATTGCTCCTGGAAGGTGTCTCTCTGCTGCACGAAATAGCGAAGCAAAAGCCACATCACGGTCGCTACGATCGTAAAATTCAACACAAAAAATACCGCAATGGTACGCATCGGTATGCCATAACTGTCACCCGACGCCAGGTAGAAATCGAAAACACCGGACACTACCGTAAGTATTACGAAGGCGATGAACCAAGGAATCGACTCCCTGGGTCCATAGCAGACCATCGCCCCGATCGGAGCCAGTAGCGCCAGCAAGGCGATTCCCGACGAACTGACGAAGCTGCCGATCGACCATTGCACGATAAACGGAAAGAACAGGAACAGCGCTAGCTGAACAATGCGAAACAGCTCGAAATTCTGGGTACGAAGAAAGGTATAGACAACCAGCGTCGACAGGACTTGAAAACCGAGCGGTATCGTGGTCGGGAGTTTCAGACCCATCCACCAGTAGATTGCCAGCCAGAGGATAGCGGCAACATTCATCATACCGCTCGCCAGCAAAAGCGTCGTCTTGCGAACCCGCATGACTTCGTCGTCGTTTACATCGATGGCCGCATTTGCCAGCCTGGTAATGAACCCGGGTGCAACGGAAGACACAGTTATGTCGGATTCAGCCATCGGGACTCTTGTTCTATTTGGACGCTAGCCCTGAGTGGATATATTCAGCTCAGGCCGCAACAACCGTACCAACACGGATCCACGGGAGACAGTCGCGCCCCGCGCAGGCCATATTTGACGACGCTCGACAAGGCAAGCAATTCCGGTGCCGCTGCAGCGCCCGACTTGCGCTAAACTTGCACCCTTTTTTGCAAGGGGTTTCTGTAATGTCGATGGCCGATCTGGACGGCGTCATATGGTACGACGGCAAAATGGTGCCGTGGCGAAACGCCACGACGCACGTGCTGACGCATTCCCTACACTATGGTCTGGCCGTCTTCGAAGGCCTGCGTGCGTACGAGACTTCAGATGGGACCGCCATCTTCAGACTCGAGGAGCATATCAACCGACTTTATGACTCTGCTCATATTTATATGATGAAAATCCCATATGAGCGGGAAACTCTGCTGGAAGCGTGCCAGCAGGTGGTGCGCGAAAACCGCCTTGATTCGTGTTACATCAGGCCAATCGCGTTCTACGGGTCCGAGAAAATGGGCGTATCCCCAAAAGGGGCAACCGTTCATGTCGCGATTGCGGCGTGGCCGTGGGGAGCCTATCTGGGTGCAGATGGCATTGAGAAAGGCATTCGCGTGAAAACGTCCAGTTACTCGCGACATCACGTCAATGTCACGATGTGCCGCGCAAAATATTCCGGAACATACGCGAACTCCATTCTTGCAAATCAGGAAGCCATCGAGCACGGATACGACGAAGCACTGCTGCTTGATGTCGATGGATTTGTTGCGGAGGGCTCCGGCGAAAACCTGTTCATCGTGAAGAACGGCAAGCTGTATGAACCTGAACTCACGTCGGCACTGATCGGTATTACCCGGGATACACTCATTACTTTCGCGCGCGAAATGGGACTGGAAATCGAGTCCAGGCGACTCACGCGTGACGATATCTATATTGCAGATGAAGCCTTTTTCACTGGCACGGCTGCTGAAGTCACACCTATCCGCGAACTCGATAGTCGTCTTATTGGGTCGGGTCAACGCGGACCTATCACTGAGAAACTGCAAACGATGTTCTTCGATGCCGTAAATGGGCGCTCGGACAAGCATCAATCATGGTTGACAGTGGTTTGATTGTGGCAAATTTGGCCAATACAGACTGATGGAAGCCAACCGGCTGATGAAAAACGACACAAGCGGGCAAGAACGAACGGTTGAAATATCTGCAAGCGAACTCCCGCTGCACTGTCCGACCGCCGACCAGAAGTTGTGGAATGGGCATCCGCGAGTGTTTCTGCCGGTCGAAGAAACTGGCGAAACACTTTGCCCTTACTGCGGAACGCGCTACGTACTCAAACGTTAGGCGTCCGGAAAATCGGGCCGCAAATACCAGACAATGATCAATGCCCGTTCCCGCGCTGGCGAGACGATTGGACTGGCTGACTCGCCAGAGTGGGAAGCATTTTCTATCCGTCCGCTGCAACGGGTTTGCCCGTTCCCTGTCTTGCTATAGCAAAGACAGGGCACATCGATTGTAAGCACGCCTACTGATCCTGCAACAAGACTTCCACCAACCACGATGAGCCGATCGGAAAATTCAGCGAACAGGATTCTTGTCGTCGCACCGTCGTGGATCGGCGATGCGGTCCTTTCGCATCCGATGCTGGCACGGCTCGCAAGGCGAGCGCCAGCGCCGCTAATCGACGTGTTAGCGCCCGCCTGGGTGTTACCGGTCTATCGGCGCATGCCCGAGGTGGCGGACACGATCGAGAATCCGTTCAGGCACGGCGAGCTTGCGCTCGCTGCGCGCTACCGGCTCGGACGCAAGCTTGCCCGGCGCGGCTATTCAAGCGCATATGTGCTTCCAAATTCGCTGAAAAGTGCGCTCGTTCCCTGCTTCGCCGGCATTCCCGCACGCATAGGTTACAAAGGCGAAATGCGCTACGGGCTACTAACCGATCGCCGGCATCTGGACAAGCTGGCACTGCCGCTGATGGTCGAACGTTTTGCCTGGCTGGCACAACCAGCCGACACAGGACTGAGCCGACCACTTTCCAATCCAAGAATTCGCGTCGACACTACCGAATACGCAGCAATGCTCCTACGGCATGATCTGCCGGCCCACGCGCGAGTCGCCTGTTTCTGTCCTGGTGCCGAATTCGGCCCTGCCAAGCGCTGGCCGACCAAACACTTCGCCAGCCTGGCGAAGCAGTTAGTGGATCGCGGCTTCAGCGTCTGGCTCCTGGGATCAGCCGCCGACAAGCCGGTCGGCGACGAAATCGTCCGTGCCAGTGGCGGCGCTGCGCAGAATCTATGCGGCACCACCAACCTGGACGATGCGATAATTCTGTTGTCGGCCGCCGAGCTGGTAATCACCAATGATTCCGGGCTGATGCACGTCGCATCCGCCCTTGATCGGCCTACGGTTGCCATATATGGGTCAAGCTCGCCCGCTTTTACGCCCCCCCTTTCCGATTTTGCTCGCGTCGTGCAGCTCGACCTGCCGTGTAGTCCGTGTTTTTCCCGAACCTGCCCACTCCAACACTTCGATTGCATGCTGAAACTGGGACCAGAGAAAGTGATGGAAGCCATCAAGTCCATTGGTGTGGATCTGTGACTAACCCCCGTTTTGCGACAGCTGAGGACGCACAAAACGCGTTCTACGCAGCAATCGAGGCCGCTGATCTCAAACAGATGATGTCGATATGGGCGCAGGACGAAGGTGTCGTGTGCATCCACCCCGGAGGAACGCGCCATTCGGGACTGGCGGACGTTCGCGAATCGTGGCGGCAAATATTCTCGCACGGCCCGCAACTCGGATTCAGCCTTGTTGCCGGCGAATCGCATCAGGGACAGGTGCTATCGATTCACAGCATCTGTGAGCAAATTACGCATATCGCCGGCGCGCATCCGCCGGCAAGCGCCATCGCCACGAATGTATTCGTGCTATCCGATGATGGGTGGAAAATGCTGATGCATCATGCGTCGCCGATCCCTGCCGAGCGATTGCAGGAACAATCCTCGCCCTCGGTACTACATTGATGGCCAGCGACGTTCGTTACCATGCGCCGTGGTGGCTACCCGGCGGCCACCTGCAAACAATCTACCCGTTCTTTATCCTGCGTACAGCGCCACCGTCATACCGCCGCGAACGCATCGACACACCTGACGGCGACTTCGTAGATTTCGACTGGGTAGACGCTGCAGCGGACAAACCCACTGTCGTCCTGTTCCACGGCCTTGAAGGTTGTTCGAGCAGCCACTACGCAAGCGCGTTGATGCATGCCGTGGCAGAACGCGGCTGGCGCGGCGTGGTCGCGCATTTTCGAGGGTGCAGTGGAGAACCAAATCGCCTGTCACGCGCCTATCACTCGGGTGACGCCGACGAAATCGACTGGATGCTTCGGCAGGTACGCTCTCGAACTACAGGCAACCTGTATGCAACCGGCGTATCGCTCGGCGGCAACGCCTTGTTGAAATGGCTCGCTCGCGAAGGGGCCGCTGCCGGCACCCTACTCTCTGCGGCTACCGTAACATCAGCACCGATGGACTTGATGACTGCTGGCCACCGGCTCAGTTCGGGAGTCAATCGGGTCTATGGCCGACATTTCCTGCGTTCGCTTAGAAGAAAAGCGTTTGAGAAACTGGCGCGCTTCCCGGATCTCGCCAGGTTTCGGCGGGTTCGCGCCGCCGGTTCGCTGCGTGCTTTCGACGACGCATACACTGCACCCATTCACGGGTTTCAGAATGTCGTCGATTACTGGACTCGTGCCAGTACCATTTCCGAAATCGACAGGATCACCGTACCCACCTTGATCGTGCATGCACGCAACGACCCGTTTCTGCCCGGACGCTACCTTCCGCCAAACAAAACGATTCGCGGTCCGGTCGAATTCGAATTCCCGGATCGGGGTGGACACGTCGGTTTCGTGACAGGCGCGTTTCCGGGTAAGCTTTCGTGGTTGCCGAGGCGAACGCTCGATTTTCTGGCACGGCATTCAACCCAGGTCCAGGATGTGAGCGCAGGCCCGGCCCATAGACAAAACGAAACGAGGGCGTGATGCAGGAATTTTTCGTCACCGTTTGCATAACCTTCTCCCAATAGAAACCTCATGCTCCCAGCTAAAGAAATTTTCAAGGCCTACGATATCCGCGGCATTGTCGGCAAAACGCTCACTGCTGAATCTGTTGAAGCAATCGGCCGTGCCATCGGTTCAGAAGCAATTGAACGAAAAAGCAACGCCGTGTGTATCGGACGGGATGGTCGCCTCTCCGGGCCTGAACTGGCCGACGCTCTTGCCCGCGGTCTTCAGCAAGCCGGCGTTGACGTAATCGACGTCGGAAGAGTCACGACACCAATACTCTATTTTGCCGCCCATCATTTCGGAACAGGCAGCGGCGTAATGGTCACCGGCAGCCACAATCCGCCTGACTACAACGGTCTCAAGATGATGCTGGCGGGTGAAACTCTGTCCGGGGAGCAGATCGGCGGCTTGCGTACCCGCATTAAGAACGGCGACTTGTGCAGTGGAAGCGGAACAAAATCCGAACGCGAGATAACCGAAGCGTACTTTGACAGAGTCACTTCAGATCTCAAACTTGCTCGTCCGATGCGCATTGCCGTTGACTGCGGAAACGGCATTGCCGGCGCCTTTGCACCGGAACTTTACAAACGTCTCGGATGCGAAGTGGAAGAACTGTTTTGCGAAGTGGACGGCACCTTTCCGAACCATCATCCAGATCCGTCACAACCCGACAATCTCGCGGACCTCATCGAAGCTCTGCAACGTGGTGACGCCGAAATCGGACTGGCTTTCGATGGCGATGGCGACCGCCTTGGCGTCGTAACACGCGAAGGCAAGGTCATTTTTCCGGATCGACAGCTCATGTTGTTCGCGGCCGATGTCCTGTCGCGCAAGCCGGGCGGGGAAATTTTGTTCGACGTCAAATGTACACGTAATCTGGCACCGTGGATACGCAAGCATGGCGGCAAACCCACAATGTGGAAAACTGGCCACTCCCTGATCAAGGCGAAGCTGAAGGAAACCGGCTCACCGCTTGCAGGCGAGATGAGTGGTCACATTTTCTTTGGGGAGCGTTGGTACGGCTTCGATGATGGTCTGTATGCCGGTGCCCGCCTGCTCGAGTACCTCAGCGCACAGCAAGATATACAGACTGTGTTCGACGAGTTGCCCGATTCTGTGAACACACCCGAACTGCAGATCAAGCTCGCTGAAGGCGAGAACCACGCGTTCATCGATTCGCTGCGCGAGACGGCAAAATTTCCGGGCTCGACAGAAGTCATCACCATAGACGGACTGAGAGTGGAATATCCAGACGGCTTCGGGCTTGCGCGCGCGTCCAACACGACACCAGTCGTTGTGTTGCGTTTTGAAGCCGACGATGAAGCCGCGCTAACGCGTATTCAGGAGGCATTTCGAAAAGTCTTGCTGGAGACAAGGCCGGACGCGCAACTTCCCTTCTAGCCGCAAGCTAACGCAACCGCCTCGTAGGTCAGATTAGCGCAGCGTAATTCGATGGGGCCGGCAATGCCGGCCCCATCGATTCCCGAATAGTGCAATTTCCATCAACGCCCACCCGGCGCGATGCGCTGCGCATGTTGTGCGCTACACGACGCGCCGTTTTCAGTTCGTTTGGAAACACGCTTGGCGACTGGGGCCCTGCCCTGCTCTATGCCGTTCCCCAACAACTGGCGCGCTCGCGACTGATCTACGTCAAAGAATCCCTGACCCAGTTCTCGACACTTGCCAGCGCCTGCGGCAAGGCTGCCGCATCTGATCCACCGGCTTGTGCCATGTCGGCACGACCGCCGCCTTTTCCGCCGACCTGTCCGGCCACGAAGTTCACCAGATCGCCGGCCTTGACCGTTGAAGTAAGATTACTGGTAACGCCGGCAATCAGACTGACCTTGCCGTCGTGCGCACTGCCGAGCACGATGACTGCACTTTCCAGTTTGTCTTTCAGTTTGTCGACGGTCTCACGCAAGGTTTTCACGTCGGCGCCATCCAGATTCGCCGCAAGGACCTTGGCCGACCCGACGCTCACCGCCTGATCAGCAAGGTCGTCACCCTGCGCGCTGGCGATCTTCGATTTGAGTCGGGCAAGTTCTTTTTCAAGACGTTTCACATTCTCCAGAACCTGCACCAGCCTGTGCTCAACTTCCTCGGGAGCGGCTTTCAACGCCGCGGCAATTTCGGAAAACTGCGATTCGCGTTTCTGTACGACGTCGAGGGCCGCGCTGGCCGTCACCGCTTCCAGGCGGCGAATGCCGGCCGCTACCCCTGTTTCCATCGCGATCTTGAAGAATCCGATATCGCCACTGCGAGACACGTGCGTGCCGCCGCACAATTCGGTGGAGAAATCCCCCATTCCAATCACGCGCACTTCGTCGCCGTATTTTTCGCCGAACAGCGCCATTGCGCCCGCCTTGATCGCGTCGTCATATTTCATCACCCGTGCTTTCACCGGCAGATTGCGTCGAATCTCTTCATTGACAATGGATTCGACGCGGGCAATATCGTCGGCTTGCATCGGCTTGGGATGCGAAAAGTCAAATCGAGTCTTGTGCTCGTCAACCAGTGAACCCTTCTGCGCCACGTGATCGCCCAGAACTTTGCGTAACGCCGCATGCATGAGATGAGTAGCCGAATGATTGAACATCGTCGCCTTACGCAGACGCAGATCAACCTGGGCATTGATGACATCGCCGACTTTGAGTTCGCCTTTGAGCATCTCTCCGTGATGCCCGAACACTTCAGCACGGATCTTTTGCGTATCAACGACTTTAATCGTTGCAAACGGACTCGATGTCGTCACAAGTATGCCCCGGTCACCCACCTGGCCACCTGATTCCGCATAGAAGGGCGTACGATTCAGTACAACAATTCCGTGCTCACCTGCTTCGAGCCTGTCGACCGAAATGCCGTCTCGATACAGGGCAACGACATTCGCCTGTTCATTGAGCGTTTCGTAGCCGTCGAACTTCGTGGCCTGCCCCTCATATTCGACGCCACGCGCACTCTGAAACCGTGACGCGGCGCGCGCTCGCGCACGCTGCGCTTCCATTGCCGACTCAAAGCCGGCGAAATCGACCTGCACACCTCTTTCACGTGCGATGTCGGCGGTCAAATCAACCGGAAACCCGAATGTGTCGTAAAGGCGGAAAACGGTTTCGCCGTCGAGCATCCGGTCCTCGCGATGAAGCGCACCTTCGAGCACGCCCATACCGTTTTCCAGCGTTTCAGCGAACCGTTCCTCCTCCTGCTTCAGTGTTTCCGCCACCTGGTTCGCGGACGCAGGTAGTTCAGGATAGGCATCTCCCATAACGCGCGAAAGATCGTCCACCAACGTATAAAAGAACGGTTTTTTACAACCCAGCTTGTATCCGTGACGGATCGCGCGCCGAATGATTCGGCGTAACACATATCCGCGGCCTTCATTGCCTGGAATGACACCATCGATAATCAAAAAACTGCAGGCGCGAATATGATCCGCAATTACCTTGAGCGAGTTGTTGTCCAGATCTGTTGCGCCGGTGGCACGCGCAGCCGCCTTGATGAGATCCTGGAACAAGTCGATATCGTAATTCGAATGCACGTCCTGCAACACAGCGGCAATACGTTCCAGTCCCATGCCTGTATCGACTGACGGTTTCGGCAGCGGATTCAGCGTTCCCGATTCGTCGCGATTGAACTGCATGAATACGAGATTCCATATCTCGATGTAACGGTCGCCATCCTCATCTGCGCTTCCCGGCGGGCCGCCTTCAACCGCCGGCCCGTGGTCCCAGAAAATCTCCGAACACGGGCCACAAGGCCCGGTATCGCCCATTTGCCAGAAGTTATCGCTCTGGTATTTCGGCCCACCCGGCTTGTCGCCGATACGTGCGATTCGCTCGGCAGGCACGTTAATGTCGTTGGCCCAGATGTCATAGGCCTCATCATCAGTTTCATATACCGTGATCCACATGCGTTCCGGATCAAGTCCGAATTCTTCGGTCAGCAAATTCCAGGAGAAGCGAATAGCGTCGCGCTTGAAGTAATCGCCGAAACTGAAATTACCCAACATTTCGAAAAAGGTGTGATGACGCGCCGTATAGCCGACATTTTCCAGATCGTTGTGCTTACCGCCGGCGCGTACGCAACGCTGTGACGTGGTCGCGCGCGCATAAGGCCGTTTGTCTTGCCCAAGAAAAACATCTTTGAACTGCACCATGCCGGCGTTCGTAAACAACAGCGTCGGATCGTTGCCCGGGACAAGCGGACTGGACGCAACGATGCTGTGCCCGTTGCGCTCAAAGAATTTCAGGAATCGATTGCGTATTTCGTCGCTTTTCATCCAATTCAACCTATCACAAAATTACGAGCCCACCGAACAGCAGGGCTTCACAAACCGCGTCTGGAGATTTCGAATGGCGTTGACAACAGTACGACAAAAATAGCCCTGACCGGGCCCCCGAAAAAGCAGTGCGGCCGGACATCCCGGTTCCACCTAGTCATCAGAGTCGCCCAGAACCTTTCGTACCACGTCCGCGGTAAAACCACGCCCGCCGAGAAAACGGGCCTGTTTCGCACGCTCTGACATCGAAGCTGGTTTCTCGTCGAATTTTTTCTGCCACACGCTACGCGCAGCGCTGACTTCACTCTCCGCCAATGCCTCACGTGCGCGTGCAATACCGTCCTCTGACACGCCCTTTGCCCTTAACTCATGGAGGACTTTTACACTTCCAAACCGCGCACGCCGCGTCTGCACGACGGCGTCCACGAAGCGTTGCTCAGACAGCCAGCCGTTTGCCTCGAAATGGTCGAGCAGACTTTCCAGTTCCCTCGAATCTGGGCTGTTTGACGAAAGTCTGGTCTGCAATTCAAGGCGCGAGTATTCGCGGCGGGCCAGCAATCTTAGTGCGCGCACCCGCAGGCTTGCTGGCTCTGCCAAGAGAAAACTACGCCTCTGCGTCTACGGTCTGCTTGCCCGCTTTCTTGCCAGTTTCCTCGACATCTTTCCTCTCGACTACGGGCACCACACCGACGGCCTCACGGACCCTGTTTTCGATCTCGCGCGCCATTTCACTGTGCTCTCTCAGGTACTCACGCACATTGTCCTTGCCCTGACCAATCCGCTCGCCGTTATAGCTGTACCAGGCGCCAGCCTTGTCCACGATCTTGTGCGCTACGCCGAGGTCGATAATTTCTCCTTCGCGTGATATGCCCTTCCCGTAGAGAATATCGAATTCCGCCTGCCGGAAAGGTGGCGCTACCTTGTTCTTGACAACCTTGGCGCGCGTTTCATTGCCGACGACCTCGTCGCCTCGCTTGATCGCACCGATACGCCGAATATCGATACGCACAGATGCGTAGAACTTGAGCGCATTGCCGCCCGTTGTGGTTTCCGGATTACCAAACATCACGCCGATCTTCATGCGGATCTGATTGATGAAAATAACCAGGGTATTGGATCGCTTGATGTTCGCTGTGAGCTTTCTGAGCGCTTGCGACATCAACCGCGCCTGCAATCCCATTTGCGGATCACCCATCTCGCCCTCGATCTCTGCCTTGGGCGTCAACGCTGCCACTGAATCGACTACAACAACGTCTACGGAGCTCGACCGCACCAGCATGTCCGCAATCTCAAGCGCTTGTTCGCCGTTATCCGGTTGCGAGATCAGTAGTTCGTCGATATTCACGCCGAGTTTCGTTGCGTACTGCGGGTCAAGCGCGTGTTCGGCGTCGATAAACGCCGCGGTACCACCCAGTTTCTGCATTTCCGCGATTACCGACAATGCGAGCGTGGTTTTGCCCGAAGACTCCGGCCCATAAATCTCAGCCACCCGGCCACGCGGCAGCCCACCAATTCCCAAGGCCACATCAAGCCCCAGCGACCCGGTCGACACGACCTTCAGGTCTTGCGGTATCTCTGCCGCACCAAGTCGCATGATCGAGCCTTTGCCGAACTGCTTTTCGATTTGTGAAAGTGCCGCCTGAAGCGCCTTTTGACGATTTTCGTCCATGGATCCCTATCCCCTCAGCCATCTGAAATTTATAGAAAATTATCGCACATGACTGGCTCACCACGTGAGCCAGTCGCGCAACCTGTCACCATTCATTGAGTCGGGAACAGGCGATAGCCGCGTACTCCCGCCAAAACCCTCCGGACCCATGGGATAGTCCCGCAGTCCCCATTAACCCGTTGATCAATTGATTGTTATTTCGCCTTCTTGCGGCATTGAAGCAGGTTGCAAATAGCTAGTGTAGTGCCTGCAACAGGCCCGACAAACGCCAGCGGCGCATTGAATGTTGCGCAAGCTTGCGTACAGCCTATGCGCTTTGAGGCCGGCTGACCAGATCGATCAAGGCTCGCAGTGCAACAATCACTGTTTGACGGCGTACCGCGTCGCGATCGCCCGGCAATCGTAAGCAGCGCGCTTGCGTCGCATGCCCGGTATAAGCGAGCGCCAGCCACACCGTGCCTACCGGCTTCTCCGGCGATCCGCCATCCGGGCCCGCGACACCGCTAACCGCGACGCTGCAATTCGCATGCGAACGCGCCAATGCACCATCCGCCATCTCGTGTACCGTGAGTTCCGACACTGCGCCAGCTCGCTCTAACGTGCTGCTACGTACGCCCAGCATCTCTCGCTTCGATCGATTGGTATACGTTACGAAGCCACATTCGAACCAGGTTGAACTACCCGGCACCATCGTCAGCGCCTGTGAAATCCACCCTCCAGTGCACGATTCCGCGGTCGCAACTAACATTTCGCGCTCTTGAAGTTCTCTGCCAAGTTGCTCACTGAGCTCGAAAATTTCCTTGTCCATCTATGTTGTCAGAACCTTTTAGTTGCCAGAGCCTTGTCATTAACAGAATCCTGCCGTTCCCAGAATCTTGTCGCCATCAGATCCGCATCGAAGTCAACGCTGTGTCGCAATCAGAATCGTGTCGCTATTGTTTCCTTGTCCAATTCCACCGGGTAACACTCGCCAAAACCACAGGCTTACGACAATCCCGCAAAATCGCCCTGAAACTGCTGCCACGCCGCCAGAACCAGCAACGCGTACAACGCCGCAACAATATCGTCAAACATGACACCGAATCCATTGCGAATTCCGCGATCAAGTGAACGGATCGGAGGTGGCTTGGCGATATCGAAGAATCGAAACAGGACAAACGCCGCCACCTGCCACACCGTTCCTGCAGGGATGAAAAACAACACCAGCATCATCGCGACGATTTCGTCCCACACCATGGCACCATGGTCATGTACGCCAAGGTCACGACCAGTCACATCGCATGCCCACACCCCAATCACAAAACTCAGGCCGATTACCGCGATCAACGCCTGATCCGGCAGCAAGTTCGCAAGTCCGTAGTAAAGAAAGAATCCGAGCGCAGTGCCGACCGTTCCGGGGGCAACGGGTGCGAGACCGCTGCCAAATCCAAACGCAATAAAATGCGCCGGATGTGCGAACACAAACTGCGTCGATGGCTGTTTGCGCGGCTTACCCGAAGTGGTCATGACCTTTTACTTTCAGGCCGATCGCCTCTCCCCTGTCGTCCAGCACCGCGACGCCACTTCCTTCCCTGACATGCCCTATACGGGTGAGACCCAGGTGCAGCCGGGCGGAGATTGCATCAATCAGAGCCGAGCGATCTGACGGTACGGTAAACAAGAGCTCGTAATCGTCTCCGCCCGCAAGGATCGCCTGACGAGCAGGGAGTTGCGCCTTCATCGCCATTGCCTCGGCGACACACGGTACATTGGCATAGGACAACTCCAGACGCACGCCAGAACGCCGTGCAACGTGTTCTGCATCGGCAACCAACCCGTCTGATATGTCAATCGCGCTATTGGCAATTCCGGCGAGTTCCCGGCCGAGTTCAATGCGCGGCATTGGTGTATGCAGCTTCGTCAGACATTCCTCCAATCCTTTGCCTTTCAATCTCACATCACCACGCCCGTGTGCAAGCGCGAGCGCAGCACTTCCGATTTGCCCTGAAACCCAGATTTCGTCACCCGGACACGCGCCGTCACGACGCAACGCCATGCCGGCCGCGGCCTCCCCGATCGCCGTAACAGTCACTGCCAGTGGTCCGCGGGTGGTGTCCCCGCCAATCAGTTCGACGTCGTATTTCCCCGCGAGACGGTAGAAACCATCAGCGAACGCCGACATCCATGCTTCGTCCACTTTCGGCAACGTGAGCGCCAGCAACACCCACCGCGGCAATGCACCCATGGCGGCAAGGTCGGACAGGTTGACTGCCAGCGCCTTGTGTCCAATGACGCGTGGATCGGCATCCGGAAGAAAATGCGTTCCACTGACGAGTGTGTCAATGGATACAACCGTCTCGCGCCCTTCGGAGAGCGGTTCAACCAGTGCAGCATCGTCACCGACGCCGAGGATCGCTCCCTGTCCCGGACGCGAAAAAAATCGCGCGATCAGGTCGAATTCTGAAATCATGCCACGCCTCTACAGGTCGCCAGCAAAGCTGCGCTGCTACCGTCAGGACTTAGGCAGATGCTTCAGGAGGTCCTGATATTCTTCCTCCTTCATCGTGAAACTGTGTTCGGCCTTGGGAAACTCTCCCTTGTTTACATCGTCCTGGAAATCCAGTAACGCCTTGCCAATAATTTCCCAGCAGTTGGCATAACGCTTGACGAACTTCGGCGAAAAGCGGTCGAACAAGCCCACCATGTCGTGCAGAACGAGATTCTGTCCGTCACAATCCGCTCCAGCGCCAATACCGATCGTTGGTATTTTCAGCCGCTCCGTTATGACTTGCGCAACGCGATCGGGAATCGCTTCAAGCACGATCGCGAAACAACCTGCTTTCTCCATCGCCAACGCGTCATTCAGTAATTGCACCCCTGCGCTTGCGTCCTTGCCCTGCACCTTGAACCCACCGAGCTTCGACATCAATTGCGGTGTCAATCCAATGTGTGCCATCACGGGCACACCGGCTTTGACCACAGCTTCGGCCCTGGCGGCAAAATCTTCGCCACCCTCAAGTTTCACAACGTCAGCACCGCCCTCCTTGATCATGCGCATGGCGCTGTTCACCGCATCCTCTGATGAAGCGTGATATGCACCCAGCGGAAGGTCCCCCACCACCAGGGCATGCTTTGCAGCCTTCGAAATCGGTTTCGCGTGATGAATCATCTCGTCCATGGTTACCGGCACAGTGCTCGAATAGCCGAGCGCAGTCATACCGAGAGAATCGCCGATCAGAATGCAGTCGATACCAGCTTGATCGACCAGTTGTGCAGTCGGAAAGTCAACGGCGGTGACCTGAAATATCTTCTCCCCCTTGTCGACTTTTGCCTGCAAATCGAAAATCGTCAGCTTTTTTACCGGTTTTGTTTCAGCCATTTCTTCCTCCCGAATTTGTTATAAATCGCCTCAGCCACGGAGGCGCAGAGACACGAAAAAAACCAACAACAATTCGTAACAATCCGCTGTCCACATTTCGACTCATCGCAATCCAAATAGAGGTCGAAGATTGTGATTCAGATTTGAATTTCTCTGTGCCTCTGTGGTGGGCTTAAGCCTTCTTCTTGCGATTGCGTGATTCGTCCGGACGCAGTTCCGCGGCAAGTTTATCGAGCACGCCGTTAACGTACTTGTGCCCGTCCGTGCCACCGTAACTTTTCGCCAGCTCAACTGCTTCATTAATCACTACCCGGTACGGCGTTTTGCGCTGAGTGGTAAGTTCACACGCTGCCATCAGTAATAGTGCGTGCTCGACCGGCGATAGATTCTTCGTTGGCCGGTCAAGATACGGCTGAATCCGCGCTCCCAATGTATCAGCGTTGAAAACGACGCCTTGCACGAGCAGTTTCAGATATGCCTGATCGGCTTTCTCGAATCCATCCATGTCGCGAATCTGCGCAAGAATGTCATCGACATCCGACGCATTGACCAGCCACTGATAGAGCCCCTGAAGCGCAAGCCCCCGCGAACCCCTGCGGCTACCCGTCATCGATTGCTTCCATCAGGCGCGCCATCTGTACTGCCACTTGCGCACAGTCAGTTCCTTTTCGTTCGATTCGATCCTGTGCCTGCTGTTCGTTTTCGCACGTGAGTATGCCGTTCGCAATGGGTATACCGGTTTCCAGCTGAACCGCCGTAAGTCCTGCAGCGGATTCATTTGAAACGATCTCGAAATGATAGGTATCGCCGCGAATGACGGCACCCAGCGCAATCAAGGCTTCAAATCGACCGCTATCAGCAAAGCGCTGCAACGTGATCGGCACTTCGAGCGCGCCCGGAACGCTGGCGATCGCCACATTTTCCGTGGATACGCCAATACGCATAAGTTCCGCGTAGCAGGCGTCGAGCATCGCTTCGCCGATATCCTGATTAAACTGGGCTACGACTATGCCAATATTGAGGTCACTTCCGTCGACCTGAATCGGAAACGCCTGCACTCCTTCAAGACCTGCCATGGTTCACTACCTCAGAATGAAATTAACCTGTACGCTTACGATCACGGACCATGCGTGTGCCTGTCGGCTCACCACATGCCATAGCCAACAAATGCGAGCGCCGCCGATGAGCGAATCATACAATTACTTTTCTCAAGACTTCGTCAGTCTGGAGACCTCGCCGTAGCTCCAGCACGGGCGCACGCTAGCCTGGCTGTAAATATCCGGTAATTTCCAGATCAAAACCCGTCATGCTGGGCATACGGCGCGGGTTTGCCATTAAGCGCATCCGGGTCACACCGAGGTCGCGAAGTATCTGTGCGCCTATGCCGTAATTGCGTAGATCAAGTTTGGGCGGCGCTTGCGGTTCTCCGCCGAGGCGCTGCAACAAGTCGACACCATCTTCCGTGCGATGAAGAAGCACGATCACGCCCGTCCCGGCCTCACTGACCGTTCTCAACGCGGCGTTCAAATTCCACGAATGCGAACGGCTGGCCGTGTCAATTGCATCTGCGACAGAAAATGGTTCATGAACACGGACAAGCGTTTCCTCGCCTGGACGCGGTTCACCCTTGATCAACGCCAAGTGGGTATCACTGGATATTTTTTCACGATAAGCAACGAGTTCAAAGGTGCCGAACGCGGTCTCGATCGGGCGCTGCAGGGCACGTTCGATCAGCGACTCGGTACGGCTACGATAATGGATCAGGTCCGCGATGGTGCCGATCTTCAGCCCGTGCTCTTTTGCAAATTCGATCAAATCCGGCAACCGTGCCATTTCACCGTCTTCGCGGAGAATCTCGCAGATCACCGCCGCAGGTTCTACTCCAGCCATTGAAGCCAGATCACAACCGGCTTCGGTGTGCCCCGCACGCACCAGCACACCGCCGTCCTGGGCCATCAACGGAAAAATGTGGCCTGGCTGAACAATGTCGGCCGGACCTGCATCATCCTTAACTGCCGCCTGAATGGTTTTGGCACGGTCGGCAGCCGATATGCCTGTGGTCACGCCTTCGGCCGCCTCTATCGACACAGTAAAGTTCGTGCCGAGATGCGATCGATTGTCGCCCACCATTGGCGGAAGATTGAGTTGCTGACACCGCGCCGCGGTCAACGTAAGACAGATCAGGCCACGCCCATTCCTGGCCATGAAATTTACATTCTCCGGCGCCGCAAATTGTGCAGCAAGCACCAGATCGCCTTCGTTTTCGCGATCTTCCTCGTCCACAAGGACGACCATACGGCCGTCGCGTATGTCCGCGATGATCTCCGGCGTTGTGCTGATCTGCTCGCTCAAGATGCGCCCCTTTCGGCTGAAAGCATTGATTCAACGTAGCGTGCCACCACGTCAATCTCCAGATTTATACGGCTGCCGACTGCCAATGTTCCAAGATTGGTAACCGCAAGCGTGTGTGGAATCAGATTCACCGAAAACTCTCCAGTACTTTCCGAATGACCAGACTTCGTCGGACTTCCTTTGCCTACTGAATTCACAGTCAGGCTTACGCCATTTACAGTGACCGAACCTTTGCGCGCAAAAAAGCGCGCCAGCGATTGCGGAAATCTGAAACTCACCACGCGGTTTCCGTCGCGCTCAAGCATTTCAACGACCTCGCCGACGCCGTCAACATGCCCGCTAACCAGATGACCGCCAAGACGTTGATCAAGTCGCAGTGATTTTTCCAGATTCACGGCATCGTCCAGTGTGAAACCGGCGCTAACATCGAGCGTCTCTGCGGACACATCGAATTGCATTGACTGCCCTTCTAACTGCGTCACCGTCAGACAGACGCCATTCACGGCAATACTGTCACCAATCGCAACATCGGACAGATCGAATCCGTCACATGCAACACGCATGGCAGCCATACTGCCGGATCGCGTGACCGAGTCGATTTTACCGACTGCCTCTATGATTCCGGTAAACATTGTCAGTTCTGTCCAATTATTTTTTAAGCTTCGCGAGCAAACGCATATCCGGCCCGATCTGGCGCAATTGCGTAACGTCGAGAGACAGCACCTCATCCATCTCTCCCAGCGGACCCAGGTCGAACATGCCACGACCGCGATCGCCCAGCAACTTCGGTGCAAAGTAAAACAATAATTCGTCAACCATCCCCGCACGCAACAATGCACTGTGCAGGTTTATTCCGGCTTCGACCAATACTTCGTTGATACCACGTCTGCCCAGTTCCGCGCCAAGCAGACCGAGGTCGACCTTGCCCTGTTCATTAGGCACGACCAGGACTTCGGCGCCGCGATCGACGAACATTTTAATGCTGGATTCATCGTCACACGCGGTCGCAATGATCAGCCCACCGCCATCGACTATCTTCGCGTCGCCCGGCATACGCAACCGGCTGTCCACGACCACACGCAGTGGCTGGCGCGTCGTCTTTACGTCGCGTACATTCAGGCGCGGATCGTCATGCGTCAACGTGCCGATGCCAGTCAAAATGGCACACGAACGTGCACGCCAACGGTGCGCATCACGGCGTGCTTGCGGGCTGGTAATCCATTGACTCTCGCCATTCTCCAGCGCAGTTTTGCCATCAAGCCCGGCTGCAATTTTTACGCGTATCCACGGTCGGCCTAGAGACATGCGCGAAACATAACCAACGTTGAGATCGCGCGCTTGCGTCTCCAGCACACCAGTTTCGACTTCGATTCCGGCGTTCCGCAGGCGCTGCAAACCGGCGCCGGCGACCAGCGGATTGGGATCCTGCATGGCCACAACTACGCGCGCTACTCTTGCGCGGACCAATGCATCCGCGCAAGGCGGCGTGCGACCCTCATGGCTGCATGGTTCCAGCGTGACGTAGACGGTTGCGCCTTTCGCATCATGGCCCGCCTTCTCAAGTGCGATCGCTTCCGCGTGGGCCTCACCCGTGCGCTCGTGCCAGCCTTCCGCAACCACCTGGCTGTTGCGCACGACCACGCAGCCAACCCTTGGATTCGGTGTCGTTGTGTACAGGCCTTTTGCTGCCAGCCGTAACGCCCTGGCCATAAATCGGAAATCTTCGTTCATTGACGCTTGCGACGCGGTGCCGGCTTCTGCACTTCCTTTATGGCGTCGCGAAAATCATCGACGTCCTGAAAATCCTTGTACACCGACGCAAACCGGATGTAGCCAACCTTGTCGAGTTTGTACAGTTCTTTCATGACCATCTCACCAACACGCCTTGACGGCACCTCACGCTCTCCGAGCGAGAGCACTTTCTGAACGATGCGATTGATCGCATCCTCCACAAGATTGGTCGGCACCGGCCGCCGATGCAATGCGCGCAGAAACCCGGTGCGAAGTTTGTCTTCATTGAACGCCTCACGAGTTCCGTTCGACTTGATCATCTGCGGCATGCGCAACTCGATCGTCTCGTAGGTCGTAAACCGCTTCTCGCAGGCAACGCAGCGCCGCCGCCTGCGGATGCTCTCACCCTCCTCGGACTCACGCGAATCGATTACCTGCGTGTCCGGACCATTGCAGAATGGACACTTCATACTTCCTTGGCCTCAGTTCCGCTCACGATGTCACCAACTGCGCCGCAAACATGCCAGCCGCGTTGTACAAGAAAAATACAGGACGCCCCATGGGCGCCCTGCGAACCGTTCAAGCCCAGCGCCCTACTCGGGTTTCGGATGTCGCTTGCTTGCCGCATGGAGTGACACTCCGGCCGACCCTCAGCCGTAAACCGGCAGCCGGTGGCATAACTCAGTCACCGCGCCCCGCACGCGCGCCAGATTCGCGTCGTCGTTTGGCGCATCCAGCGCGTCAGCGACCAGATTGCCGAGTTGCTCGGATTCGGCTTCCCCAAAACCGCGTGTCGTCATGGCAGGCGAACCGATACGAACACCGCTGGTCACAAACGGCTTCTCCGGATCGTTCGGAATCGCGTTCTTGTTCACCGTGATGTGAGCACGGCCGAGCACTGCTTCCGCTTCCTTGCCAGTAATCTTCTTCGATCTCAGATCGACCAGGAACATATGGCAGTCGGTTCGCCCCGATACGATGCGCAGCCCGCGGTTCTGGAGACTCTCCGCCATGACCCTTGCGTTCACCAATACCTGCTGCTGATAAGTCCGAAAATCTGCTTGCATGGCTTCCTTGAAAGCGACTGCCTTTGCTGCAATCACGTGCATCAGTGGCCCGCCCTGGGTTCCAGGAAAAATGCTCGAATTGATCGGTTTCTCAAATTCGGAATTGCACAGAATGATGCCGCCACGCGGCCCGCGCAAAGTCTTGTGCGTGGTACTGGTGATGAAATCAGCAATGCCTACCGGGCTGGGATATACGCCAGCCGCGATCAGGCCTGCGTAATGCGCCATGTCGACCATGAGATAAGCGTCGACACTGTCGGCAATGTCGGCGAATCTTTTCCAGTCGATCGTCAGAGAGTAAGCAGACGCACCGGCGACGATCATTCTCGGCCGATGTTCTTTCGCCAGCCGTTCCACCTGGTCGTAATCAATCGCTTCGTCCTTGTCGAGGCCATAGCTCACGACATGGAACAGCTTGCCACTGAAATTCACCGGTGAGCCATGCGTGAGGTGGCCGCCGTGCGCGAGCGACATTCCCAGTATCGTGTCGCCCGGCTGCAACATCGCCAGATACACTGCCGCATTGGCCTGGCTTCCCGAATGTGGCTGCACGTTGGCAACCTCGGCATTGAATAGTGTCTTGACCCTGTCTATTGCAAGAGTCTCAGCGATATCAACGAACTCGCAGCCGCCGTAATAGCGTCTTCCCGGATAGCCTTCGGCATACTTGTTGGTCAGTACCGAACCCTGGGCTTCGAGCACGCACGGGCTGGTGTAGTTCTCGGACGCGATCAACTCAATGTGATCTTCCTGGCGGGTGTTTTCGGAATCGATAGCGGCCCACAGATCGGGGTCGAAATCCTTGATGGTGTCGTTTACGGTGAACATGGCTGGTGGCAACGGGAAATGGGCGCAATTCTAGCATCTTGCAGCGCAACAACGGCGACCGGTCGCCCGCCCTGTCGACACTACATCACGTCATTCGGCGACCAGGGACAGGGCAAGCCGAGGCGGACCATCAAACCGCCATGGAGCGTACCAGCACACCGACGTAATGGGACAAGGCAATAACGACCAGCGCTATGCTCACGTGTTCCCCAACGACCCGCCAAGCCGAGGTCTGTTGCATGTGGGCAAGAAAGTAACTCATGAATGTGACGATCGTCAGCCCCCAAACCACCCCGACCAGCACCGCCTGATCGAGCGGGAGCAATATCAGCGGCAGCGCGAACGAGATGGCTACCAGAAATTTCGAGACAAACGCCCAAAGCGTCGCTGCCCAGATATGGGCGCGTGTTGATTCCGGGTCGGCTTCCTGCGCCAGGTGAATCCCCAGCGCGTCCGACATCGAGTCAGAAACCGCGATCACAACAACACCCCCGAGCACTGCAGTGAACGACTGCGTGCCGGCCTGCAGACCCACCATCAATCCGACCGTTGTAATAACGCCCGACGTAGCACCAAAGAAAATACCTGTTCGAGTACCTTTGTCCATCTGCATGAATGCTCGTTCCGCACGGTTATCACGATACGCATACTAACCGTCTCCGGGGTCTCCAGGGACGCGTGGACCCTGGCAGGGGAAACGACCACCTGATCTTTAATCCCCTACCGCAACCGGCTTGGCCTTAATTGGTGCCCAGTCATTAAAACGCTACATTCCAGTCAATACGGAATCTATTTCCTGTCTCTTTGGTTGTGTCACCGCGCTCGAGCAGATCAACGGCATCGACAAGGAATAACCGCGCGAAAATGTTCATGTTGGACCGTATCGTATACAGCACGCGAAACTCGTTGCCTTGCAAATTGGTCGCGCGGACCTGATTGGAATTGCCCCAGCGTACCCAGTCATCCTGAATATAGGAGCTGTGTACGGTGAGTGCTTCCAGGTATGCGTAGTAGTAACCAAATCGCCAATCGCCGGCGCCGCCCTCGTTACCCGCCTCCACCCCGAACACGTACCCGTCAACGTCGTCTTTGTGAAACTCACTGAAGCTGCCAACCGGCGCCCCGTCATAGTTCTCCATGTTTCGGCTATAGTCAAAATGAATTTCGAAAGGCGTATCAAGAGCCCGAGAGCGATATTGAAGCTGCAAATCGAATATCCGATAGTCGCGGGTGTTGTTCTCGGTCAAGAGAATCTCGCCGTTCGGATTATCAGGATCGGCATTTGTGTCGAAAAGACCGCCGGCGACAGTAAAACCTGAGTTCTGTTGGTTGCGTTCGTAAGCCACCTGAGCAAACGCACCGGTCCCGGAAAAGTCACGCATGCCTACCGGCAGCGCGACGTAGTTAAAGTTCCAACTCAACGCACCCGAGCCCAGGTCATGACGGTAACTGGCACCCGCACCAGCAAAGGTGACATTGTCGAAGACGAACATGTCATCCTGGTGCCAGGCCGACAACTCATTGCGGCCAAACCAGGCGCTAAAACCGCCTGATTCATAATTCACAAACCAGTGATCAAAGTTGAACTCGGCGGGTCCGGTCGGCCCGCCATCAAAATCAATTATCGTGACATGTGGTGATTGCTGCGACAGATGAGGTCCCGTGCGCACTTGCACCAGAGCGGACCAGCGATCGCTGATCTGGTAGTCCACACCACCTCTCAAACGAACACGTGCGCGCAAGCGGTCATCGCGCATACTGCCATCGCCCTTGAGGGAATCCCAGTCCTGTTCCAGTCGCAACCGGATATCGCCAAAGAACCTGTAGCGCGTATTGCTCTGGTCCTCTGCCAATGCGAAAGAGGCGCCTGTTATGAGCACCACGCAGACAAGGCAAGAGATAGCCCGGGCAACGAGCCGCGACGTACCCGCCTGTGTCTTCCATCCTCTCAGATACTTCCCCTTCGTTTGCCTTTCCGGGCACCAGGTCTTTGCGTCCGAGCAACCGCGGCTATAGCAAGTGCATCTTCAGTACAACACCAATTGGCTTGTGCCTGTCACCCGAATTCCTTGAGCACCTCCAGCAGGAATTGTACGTCGCCCTCAGTGTGACCCGCGGATACCTGCAATCGGATCTCTTCATCCCCTTTCGGCACCACCGGATAGTTCAAGCCGGTCGCCAGAATATTGTTCTCGAAAAGACGCGCCACCAACGCCGAGGTTTTGTCGGTATCGCGAATCATGATTGGCACGATCGGATGGTCTCCGGCAATGGTTTCATAGCCCAACTCTGTCAGAGCTGTCCGTAGTTGTGCGCTGCGTTTCGACAGGTTTGCCAGTCGCAGCCTGCCTTCCGCGCCTTCAAGGATTCGAACAGATTCTGTCGCCGCTGCAGCTTCCGCCGGCGTGATGGGATTCGAATAAATATACGTAGGTGAGTATTCTCTTAGGAACCCGATCGTCGCGGCGTCGGCGACAACATAGCCACCATTGACGCCAAACGCCTTGCCAAGCGTGCCGATGAGAATATCGGCGCGCCCGCCGGTCTGTTCTTCAGTACCGCGTCCGCTACCTCCGAATGCGCCGACCCCGTGTGAATCATCAACCACCGTAATGATGCCTTCAACGAAAGCCGGCTCATGCCGGTCGCAAATTGCAGCGATCTCGTCGAGCGGCGCGTAGTCACCACGCATGCTGAACACACCGTCGGTCACCACACACACGCGCTTCACCTTGCCGCTGGCCGCTGCGAGAGCGTCATTCAATTCCTTTAGATCGAGGTGTCGATAAACGACTTTGCCAGCAGGCTGCGACAAGCGCATTGCATTGATGATGCAGTTGTGATTCAGCGCGTCACTCACAACCAGCGTGTCGCGCGTAATCAGTTGCGGTAGCACGCCGATCACCGTTGCATAGGCGGCACTCATCACCATCGCAGACTCGCGGCCGTGAAATGCGGCAAGCTCCCGTTCCAATTCGATATGTTGGGCATAGGTTCCGCTGATGAAACGCACTGCGCCCGGTCCGGTGCCAAACAATTCTGCAGCGCGAGCCTCGGCTTCAATCAATCGCGGATGCAAGCTCAATCCGAGATAGGAATTGGAATTCATGCGCATGAAGGCCCGCTCGCCGTAACCTTCGAGAAAATAGCGTTCGCTGTATCCATCTTGTGGCGGCCTCAATCCGACGATGATCTTTTCATCGCCCTTGGCAATTCCTTTTGCGTGAAGTTCAGCGACGTAATCCGCAAAGTAACTTTGAAGCTTTGTCAGAGACATGTCGTATCAGATTCGTTTTGATAAGTTATCAAGCATGTCATCGACCATGGCGTCGAGATCATAGTCCGGCTGCCATCCCCATTCGCGACGGGCGACGCTGTCATCCATATGCCTCGGCCATGACTCGGCAATGGCCTGTCTTACCGGATCGACCTCGTAATCCATCACGAAGTCGGGAATCCGTTTCTTGATCGCAGCTGCCAGATCTTCGGGCGCAAAACTCATTGCCGTGATGTTGTAGCCGTTACGATGCACCAACTTGCTGTCGTCCGCTTCCATCAGATCGATCGCCGCTTTGATCGCATCGGGCATATACATCATGTCCAACCGCGTACCTGGTTCAAGAAAACAGTCGTAGCGCTTGTCTTCGATCGCGGCATAAAAAATATGCACTGCGTAGTCCGTCGTGCCCCCCGTTGGCAAGGTTTTATAGGAAATCAGTCCCGGGTAGCGCACGCCGCGCGTATCGACGCCATAGTGGCTGTGATAGTAGTCACACAATAATTCGCCACTGACTTTGGTAATACCGTACATCGTACTGGGATGCTGAATCGTGTCCTGCGGCGTGTTATCGGCTGGTGTATGCGGCCCAAACGCGCCGATCGAACTGGGGAAGAAAACCGAACATTGATGCTCGCGCGCTGCGTCAAGCACGTTAAGCAGGCCATTCATGTTGATGTCCCACGCCAGATTCGGCTGGTCTTCTGCTGTTGCCGAAAGCAGCGACGCCAGGTGAAAAATCGCGTCTACTTTGTTCTTCGCAACGACTGCATGCAACGCTTCCCGGTCGCGGACATCGAGGCGTATATGAGGCCCTGTGTCGACGGTATCTTGTGTGGGTTCGCGACGGTGGCCTGCGGCGATTACATTGTCGCCCCCGTATTTCTCCCGCAACGACCGGGTCAGTTCCGAGCCGATTTGACCGGTGGCGCCCGTGATCAGGATTCTTCGCATAGGTGTACTGATATATCTCAATACGATTCAGATTACCCGGATGTGCAAGCTCGGAGTTGCGTTCGGTCAATGCAGCTTCAATCGAACAAGGCGCTCTCAATCGATCACGCCACGTGCAATCGCCCCGTTGCGTCAGATTTCCCGATTGCGAATCAGTCGCTCGTATATTTCAGCGTCGCTTTGCGAGAAACAACAGAACACCACTTCGCGGATCGAGTCGTACCTGGATACCACTGATCCGACCACGTCCACCGCGACTTCGGCCGCAAGTTCCACCGGATAACCATAGACACCGGTACTAATGCAGGGAAACGCAAGGCTGCCGACCTGCTTTCCCGCCGCGACTGCCATGCTGCGCCGGTAACATGATGCGAGCAGGTCCGGCTCTCCGTTTTCACCGCCAAGCCATTCCGGCCCCACGGTATGCACAACGAAGCGTGCCTTCAACCGATAAGCCAACGTGAGTTTCGCATCTCCCACCTCACACCCACCCAGTCGGCGGCACTCTTCCAGGAGTCGCGGTCCGGCCGCTCGGTGAATCGCACCGTCGACACCCCCACCACCCAGTAACGAGCTGTTCGCGGCGTTGACAATGGCATCGACCACCAGAGTGGTGATATCGGCTTGCTCAACAGAGAGTTCAATCGACATGGTCAAATACGCCTTCGGTGTCCAACGAGTCCCGGAATATATTCTTCGGACGACAGAAAAGCCAGATCCATATCGCTGGCGAGCGCCGTGTGCAAGAATTGCATTATCGTTTCATTTCACGCGTGTCGACGCCCTCACCAACCACAGAGTACCAAATATGAGCACCAGTACTGAATTCGGCAACCTGCCCCTCCCAAAGGGCATTCGCTCGCGTTTCGTCAAGAACAATAACGGCTTGAACATGCACGTGCTCGAAGCCGGCTTTCAGCAAAAAGGTCGCCCGTGCGTACTGCTGTTGCACGGATTTCCTGAACTGGCTTATAGCTGGCGGAAAGTCATGCCGCAGCTTGCTGATGCCGGGTATCACGTAGTCGCGCCCGACCAGCGCGGTTATGGTCGCACCACCGGGTGGAACGCAGACTATGACGGCGACCTCAAACCGTTCGGCTCGCTTAATCTGGTGCGCGATATCGTTGGCCTGCTATCGGCAATGGGATACCGGTCCGTCGATGCCGTCTTCGGACATGACGCCGGCTCGCTCGTCGCCGCCTGGTGCGCGCTGATCAGACCGGACATATTCCAGTCGGTTGCAATGATGAGCGCGCCATTTGCGGGTGTACCGTCAATGCCGTACGACACCGCCGACGGCAACGAAGGCGCGCCCGCGACCTCCCCCGACATTCACGAGGAAATGGTCGCACTGTCTCCACCGCGCAAGCACTACCAGTGGTATTACTCGACGCGAGAAGCCAATGGCGACATGGTCGACTGCAAGCAGGGTATTCATGATTTTATCCGCGGCTATTACCACCACAAGAGCGCAGACTGGAAACTGAACAAACCGTTCCCACTCAAGTCATGGACCGCCGGCGAACTGGCCAAGATGCCGACTTATTACATCATGCATCGTGACAGCAATATGGCGGAGACTGCGGCTGAGGAAATGCCATCTGCCGCCGAGATTGCCGCGTGCACGTGGCTTCCCGATGACGAACTGCGTGTTTACAGCGAGGAATACAGCCGCAACGGCTTTCAGGGCGGGTTACAGTGGTACCGCTGCGGGACGAGTGGATTAAACGGCCATGAACTCAGCTTGTTTTCAGGTCGCACCATCGACGTGCCGTCGTGCTTTATCGCTGGAAAAAGCGACTGGGGCATATATCAGAAGCCGGGAAGCATCGAGGCAATGCAGAGGACTGCCTGCACCCGGATGCAAGCTTGTCACCTGGTCGACGGCGCCGGACACTGGGTACAACAAGAACAGCCCGATCAGGTCAGCCAGCTGTTACTGGAATTTCTGGATAACCGGGAGTGAATACTCCGCCGGCTAAAGCCGGCGGCTTCGTGTTACGGCTACAAGCCGGATTAATCGGCCATACGGCCGATGACGCTGCGCTAATCCGCACTACGCACTAAGGAATTATTTTCCCCTTTCTGAATCGCCGAGTAACGCAGAGGCGACAGGAGGGTCCGGCGAGGACTGTCTGAGTCCGCGCAGCGGGCGAGTTCCGCAGCCGCCTGTCGCTTCGAGTAACGCAGGGTATCCCGTAGGGACGGTTCAGCGGGGTGCCCTTCTCTTTGGTTTCTTTCTCTTGGGCAAGCAAGAGAAAGATACTAGCTGCCGGGCTACCCCCGGCACGCCTGCAAACGGCAACAACGCCAGATGTCGCCCCTGGGCATCGACAGAATTGGACAAGACCGTCGGATTGCGCTGCGCTAACCCGACCTACGTTTTTTATCCATCGCCTAAAGGCGAGGGGTTGCCGGATTCCCTTTTGGGGGCTCTAAATTTCCCACAGTTCAAATTCGAGACAGGTGAATTCAGGTCCTGTGAATTCAGGCCACGAACTGTGGTCGCACTCAGGGCTATCTGGTTCGGCCTTCGACAATTGATGTAACGGTACCGTCCACACTGATGATGCGTGTGCCGTCCTCGTCCCAGGTCAGGATATCCAGCATGCCGCATGCTCCACCGACCTCGGTTTCAGAATCCGGACCGCCACCCAGCAACTCGATCGCCTGTTCGATCGGCATACCAACCTCAAGTCGGCGTCCCTCGCTGGCACTGTCACTGTGACTAGCGGTACTGAGAGCCGCTTCGAGGCTCGTGCTGTCACGCGCGTCTGCGATAACGTCCGGTGCGTTGTCGCCGGCAAACGCTACCCCGGCCATAAACAACATGGCTGCACACAGCAGTAGAAAACCTCCACTCGCATTCAACTGCGCGCCCGTCATCGTGGTTGCATTTTTCATCGTGATCGCATTTTCATCGTTGCGGAGTTCTTCATGTTGGCTGCGCTTGTAATCAAGGCGTTGTTCATCAAGATAGTGTTCTTTGGGAAAACTGTCATTCCGCTATCGTGACTTGTTTATTGTCTCGCGAATCGTGGCTGACGTACTCTGTCTCCCGCATATATCGGGCCATTTTCACACATGCCATTATTACAGGATACGCCCGTTCAGGCGTTGTTGCAGCGGAAATTGGCGCTGAAGATTACTGCCATTCATCACGGCCGCCAGCGAACATTGCTTGACGGATGGATTCTGCCACGCCATAAACGGCCTTCAACAAAAACCTTGGCTTCTGCCGGATTGATTAACACTTGAAATGACCAACGCCGCTATCCGTTACACCATTCTCCCCGCCAGCCCCGAAGCACACCTGTTCGGCGTGACGTGCACTGTCGACGCGCCGGATCCAGACGGACAGCAGTTCTCGATGCCTGCCTGGATTCCGGGAAGTTACCTGTTGCGCGAATTCGCACGGCACGTAGTGCAAATACGTGCCCGCTCCAGGCGGCGCGATGTTCCGATCGTGAAGCTCGACAAAAACACCTGGATTGTGGAACCGTGCGCCGGGCCGCTAACGGTCGAATACGAGGTTTACGCCTTCGACCTGTCGGTACGCGGCGCCTATCTGGATACCGTGCGCGGATTCTTCAACGGGACTTGCGTATTCCTGCGCGTGCATGGCGCTGAGCACAGCAGTCACGAAGTGGAAATCCGCTCGCCGCGCGGCACCCGATACCGAGACTGGCGTATTGCGACCGCGATGCGTCGCAACGGTGCCAAAGCCTACGGCTTCGGAAAATATATTGCCGACGACTACGACGAACTCATCGATCAACCGGTGGAGATGGGGACGTTTTCGCTCGCCACTTTCCGTGCCGGGGCCGTGCCACACGATATCGTGATCAGCGGGCGCCATGATACTGATATCAAACGGCTGTCACGTGACCTCAAGACGCTTTGTGAAACCCAGATTGCGTTCTGGGGCGACGCGCCGATGGATCGATATGTATTCCTCGCACTCGCAGTTGGGGACGGCTACGGTGGTCTCGAACACCGCGCCTCAACTTCCCTGATTACCAATCGAAATGACCTGCCTCGATCTGGCACGCCGGCGACTGACAAAAACTATCGCACATTCCTGGGTTTGTGCTCGCATGAGTATTTTCACACCTGGAATGTAAAGCGCATCAAGCCCGAGTCGTTCACGCCGTACGATCTCGACCGGGAAAACTACACGCAGCTTCTGTGGGCGTTCGAGGGCATAACCTCATATTACGATGACCTGATGCTGGTGCGCTCCGGCTTGATCTCCCGTGATACGTATCTGGAGCTGCTTGGAAAGACGATCACCCAGGTACTGCGCGGTTCTGGCCGGCACAAGCAATCCGTAGCTGAATCGAGTTTTGACGCATGGACCAAGTTTTATCGGCAGGACGAGAATGCGCCAAATGCCATTGTCAGCTATTACGCCAAGGGCAGTCTTGTCGCCTTGTGTCTCGATCTGTGGATTCGCAAGAAAACCGGCGGACGAAAATCTCTGGATAACGTAATGCGGATATTGTGGAAACGTTATGGTCTCACCGGCAAGGGCGTTCCGGAGGAAGGTGTCGAGCAGATTGCCGAACAGATAAGCGGCGCGAAATTGGCTGGATTCTTCAAAAGTGCTGTGCGTGGCACCGACGAGCTACCGCTCGCCCGCCTGCTGAAAGAGGTCGGTGTGGACATGAAGCTTCGCCCTGCCGAATCGATGACCGACCGCGGCGGAACCGCTGGAAGCATCGATTCTTCCAAAGTACCCCTGGCGCCAGGCCTGGGAATTCGAACCCGAGCGGTCGGTCAGGATATGAGAATCACGCACGTTCTTGACGGCGGCGGTGCACAACGTGCAGGGCTGTCGTCAGGCGACGTCCTGGTGGCAATCGACGACCTGAAAGTCAGCGCTGGAAATCTGGAAAACTTGTTGTCACCGCGACGACCGGGAGAGCAGGTTCACCTGCACGTGTTTCGTAGAGATGAGTTGTTGACATTTGATGTCGAACTGCAGGCGCCGCCACGCGACACCTGTTTTCTCAAGATATCTGATAACAAGGCATTTGAAAAATCCAGACGCAACTGGCTTGGGACCGTCTGAGCGCTATCGCACAGAAAAGCGGCGGCAGCTCCTTGAGCAGGCGCAGTAAATAAGCCACAAGCAGAGATCAGTGGCGCGTTGACTATTTCGTCGTATCTCGCACGAAAACGTCGGTCGTGGCGTTAACATCTCCGGTTACAAGATTGGTCGCGTCAGACTCGAACGCGATGCGCCTGCCGAATCCGCTCAGTGCCGGGAATCGACTATCCAGATTTCCCTGTGTACCCGTATCATCCGTTGAGAACAGCACCGTCCTGCCGGCGACTCGATCACGAACAAAAATATGCGTGAGTCCGTTCGTAGCGGTCGATACCAGATTTGTCGCAACAGACTGGAAGGCGACGTATCTGCCATCATCGCTGATTACACCCACGCTACTCCCCAGATTGGCTTCCTGTTCGTCATCACTTACTGACACCCTCTCTGTCGTATTGAGCACAGTATCGCGTACAAAAATATCACGCGCTGAATTGGTATCACCGGTTACCAGATCCGTTGCATCCGACTCGAAGACGACGTAACGACCACCGGCACTGATGTCCGGGTTGACACTCTGGAAATTGGCCTGTTCACTGAGACTGGTGACCGAAATCCGAATCGTTTCGCCAGCGACAATATCTCTCCTGAAAATATCGAAGACTGCGTTAGTATCGCCATCGAAGACTCCGTTGGTATTGCCGGGAACCAGATTCGTTGCCGCTGACTGAAATGCAACATAACTGCCGTTGCTGCTGACCGCAGCCGCAGCACTGTCGCCGCCGATAGCTTGCTCTGCGTCACTGTTCACCGAGACACGCGCGGTCACTCCCGCCGTGGTGTCGCGCAGAAAGACGTCCCTCAGAAAATTTGTATCACCACTCGCCAGCAGATTGGTCGCGTCCGATTCGAACGCTACGTATCGCCCGTCCGGGCTGACAGAAGCATCAAAACTGTCCGCATTGGACTCGGCACTCGCACTGCTAACCGATACCCGGCGGGTTATATCGCTCAAGGTGTCATGCACAAAAATGTCGCGCGCCGCGTTAGTGTCGGTCGCAACCAGATTTGTCGCCAGGGACTCGAATCCGACGTAACGTCCGTCCGAGCTTATCGCGGCCGAAAAGCTCGAGCCGTTCGCCTCGACGCCGCCGCTTGCTTGAGAAACCCGCTGTGTGGATTTCAACTCGGTGTCGCGCAAGAAAATATCGCGCGCCGCGTTTGTGTCGCCTACTACCAGGTCGGTGGCATCCGACTCGAACGCGACATAGCGCCCATTCGAGTCGACGGCCGGCTTTTGGCTTTGGCCATTTGCTTCGGTGTCCACGGCAAACACCGATGCGCGCTCATTCGGCCCCGGTGAAAGATTTCCGATACCACCTCCACTATTGCCATGGCCCTGACCACCACCAACACCACCAACACCAACACCACTGCTGCTACCGCCACAACCAGCGATTGACAGACAGACTGCGGCCAAAGTGCCACTAACGCAGCAGCTCACAACGTTATGATTCTTCTTAACCTGCATCAGACACCTCCCAGCGAACCGGCGACAATGATGAACTAGCCGATTGCTCGAAATGGCAATCTACCTACTCCAGTCGCACACGGATCCACAAACGGGTTCAATTTATCATTTTGCGCACCTCCGATCCGAATTACTTTTTATTCGAATCAGCATATTGTTTCTAGGCGTCAGGATCCCCTAACCCGATCGGCGCTGGTGTCATGCGTACGATCTCGGAAAACAGTTCGTCGAACTCATCGCCTTTCTGCTTGCCGAGCAACGGATCACCGTGTGCTGAAAATGCGTCCTTCACCACACGCCAGTCATCGTCGGTGAGCCACTGTTCCGCAATCGGCAGCACTTTCGTCTCTTCTTTCTGCATGTGCTGCCAGTAGAACTCGCTGAAACGCGACAGCGCCTCTGCAAACCTTTCACCGCCATCGGCGCGTCCTGCTTCCCAGGTGCTTAGGGCAACCGTCAGCATGCTGAGCATCGCTTCGCCCTGGTCGTGCTCGGCCTCAAGTTCCTTGATAACCTCGTCGGCCTCGTCAGTGCGCTGCATGAGCGATGCGAACAGCGAACTGTCCTCACTCGGATGATGACGCTGCTCGGGAAACTCGCGGATGTAATAAAGCATCGCGTGAAGCAGCCTGAAATCAGGAGTTTTCCCGGTGCTTTCGATTTTCTTCACGACATGCCGCATCGCATCGATCACTGCCGCAAGCGCACGGTGCTCACGCTCAATAAGTGAAATCGCCTCGTGTTTCACAACGCCCTCCCAATTTAGAATGCTGCCTTTATCATCCTCGCTTGGCGCTCTTCGGGCACGCAGGTGTCACGCTGCTTCACTGCGCTCCGGTCTTGCCAGGCATCGTAGTTTCGTCAATCACTGTCAGACTCGCTCGATCAATGCTGCGATACCCTGGCCGACGCCGATACACATGGTGGTCAGCGCGTAACCCGTCTTGCGTTCGTTGAGTTCATGTACCGCAGTCGTCACCAGGCGCGCACCACTCATACCGAGTGGGTGACCAAGCGCGATTGCGCCACCATTGGGATTGACTCGCGGGTCGTCGTCATTGACACCGAGTTCGCGCAACACTGCCAGCCCCTGCGCAGCGAACGCTTCGTTCAGCTCGATGACATCGACCGAGTCTATGCTCACACCGGTGCGCGCCAGCAGCTTTTGCGTCGCCGGTACCGGTCCGATACCCATGATGCGCGGCGCGCATCCGGCAGTGGCAACGCCGACCACGCGGGCAAGCGGCGTGAGGCCGTGTTTCTTCGCCGCCGCCTCGCTGGCAAGTATCAATGCGCAGGCGCCGTCGTTGACCCCGGATGCATTGCCCGCGGAAACCGTTCCATCCGGCCTGACGATGCCTTTCAGTGTGGCAAGCGCCTCGATCGAGGTGTCGCGTGGATGCTCGTCGCGATTCACTGTCAACGGGTCACCTTTTCGCTGAGGGATCGACACCGGCACTATTTCTTTGGCCAGTCGGCCGTTGTTCTGTGCCACTGCCGCTTTTTTCTGAGACCGAAGGGCAAATGCATCCTGATCGGCGCGCGAAACCTTGTAGTCGGTCGCCACGTTCTCAGCAGTCTCCGGCATCGAATCCGTCCCGTACAACTGCTTCATGAGCGGATTGACGAATCGCCACCCGATCGTGGTGTCATAGACGATGTTGTTACGCGCGAATGCAGTGGTGGCCTTGGGCATCACGAACGGCGCGCGTGACATGCTTTCTACGCCGCCTGCAATCATCAACTCGGCTTCGTCTGCCTTGATGGCACGCGCTGCGATGCCGACAGCATCCATACCCGATCCGCACAATCTGGTCACGGTACATCCTGGAACCCGTTCCGGCAGTCCGGCAAGCAACGCTGCCATGCGCGCAACGTTGCGATTGTCTTCACCCGCCTGATTGGCGCAACCGTAGACCACATCATCGACCTCCGACCAGTCAACCGTGTCATGCCGTTCCATCAGCGCCCTGATTGGAACGGCCGCAAGGTCGTCGCTCCGCACCGATGAAAGTGAGCCGCCATAACGTCCGATCGGCGTACGTAGGGCAGCACATATAAAAGCTTCAGCCATATTGTTTCCTTAACATCTCGTTAGTCTGCCCGGAGCCAGGCGCCGGCAGCGCATCACTCCGGGAAATTGAAATAGTAGCGCGTATAGCGCAAACCCTTTCGACTGGTTTCTTAATCGTGGAGCTACAAACGGCATTGGTCAGTACAGCGGGAACCGTATGCAGGTTCTGTCTGGCTCAGTCCTCCTCGTGCACGACACGCACACCGACTCTGAATACCTGCTCATCCTTCATTTCGCGCACGACCAACTCGAGTGCACCGAAGTAAACGCTATCGCCCACAACACATCGGGTGTGAAACTCACGATCCAGATACTGGGCCAGTGTCAGACCTTCTGCATTCGGCGGCACCATCACATCGTAGACGTCGGCAACCTCGTCGATCTTTGCGTCACCGTTGAGCATGAAGCTACCAAAATATTCAGCCTGTTCCGATTCCTCGGCGTCATCCATCGGAACCAATACCCGATCGACGAGCTGCGCATGTTCCTGCGTCGTGATCACGTACAGAAAATCACCGACTTCGACGTCAAAGTGCGCGAGTGCCTCGATCGCGCTCCCATTGCGAAACGCCGCCGCCACGCGGGCATCTTCAGGCAACATCAGATCACCGACGTGACGTCCAATCGCCGGGCTCTCCGCGGCAATTCGGTATCCGACAATCATCAGGTCCGACTGGTCTGGCACTTCCAGACTTTCCGAATAATACGGGGCGTGTTCACTCGGCAGCCTGAGACGGAATTTTCTGGCCAGAGGTGCGACTGTCCAGCCCTGAATCAGCAGCGAGGTCAACACAACAAAGAACGCAATGTTGAAATACAGCGCCCCGTTCTCTACCCCACCGAGAACCGGGAAAGTGGCCAGCACGATCGGTACCGCTCCCCGCAGTCCGACCCAACTGATGAACACCTGTTCACGCCAGGGAAAGTAAAACGGAAGAAGGCTGACCCACACTGCAAGCGGGCGCGCAACAAAGATCAGGACGGCGGCAATGAATAATCCGACGTGCCACATCGGAAGCAACGCGCTCGGCTTCACCAGCAGGCCGAGCATCAGGAACAGCGTAATTTGCGACAGCCATGCCAAACCATCATGTACGCGACGAATATTGTTCGATGCGTGCATGCGTGTATTACCCAGAATCAGGCCGGTAATGTAGATCGCAAGAAATCCGCTCCCGCCCGCAATCATCGTCGCACCATAAACTGTCAATCCGCCTGCAGCCGCAAGCAATGGATACAGGCCGACTGTGAGGTGAACACGGGATATCAACCACGCAAGTGCCCTCCCCCCACCGACACCGAACAGCGCTCCGATACCGAACTGATAAATGAAGGTGAGCAAAAAGTTGGCGCCGATCGATTCGGAACTGCTCTGCACAGCGGTCACGAACGCCAACGTCAGAAAAATCGCCATCGGATCGTTGCATCCAGATTCGATTTCCAGGGTCGTGCCAACACGTTGCTTGAGATGCATGCCACGCGAATGCAGCAACGAAAATACGGCTGCGGCATCAGTGGAGCCGATGATCGCACCGATCAGCAAGCCCTGGCGCCAATCGAAATCGAGTATCCAGCTGGCCGCCAGTCCGGCGATTCCTGTCGTAATCAGAACGCCAACGGTGGCAAGTGACAAGGCCGGGCGCAAACCGACTTGAGAACTTTCCGCGCGGGTACGCATACCGCCGTCCAGCAGAATAATTGCCAGCGCCATGGTTCCGACCAGGTAAGCGGCTTCAAAACTGTCGAAAACAATTCCGCCGGGACCTTCCGCGCCGGCCAGCATACCAATACTGAGGAATACCAGCAGCAACGGTGCGCCCGTGCGGTATGCAACAACACTCGCAAGTATGCTCAGCACCACCAGCAGCGCGCCGATCAGTACGGCGTGATTGGCAAAATCCAAATGATCCCTTTAGTGTAGTGCTTCATTGTTTACGGCACTTATGTTGAATGAATGAACGTGCGCTCGAATGAACAAAAGTGGCGAAATTGGCCTCAGACGAGGCGCAAACCGCAGCGAGGTTGTACACCTCGCGAGGATTTGTAACGAAGTATGAGGTCAATTCTCGTCATCTTTTGTGCCGTCAATAGTGAAGCACTACGCTAACTGTTGTTGTTGCCGACCTGGCCGGGTCGCCAGCGCAGCAGGCGTCGTTCGGCAATGGTGACCATCCAGTCGAGCACCAGTGCGCACGCCGTCAGCACCAGAACGCCGGCAAATACCGTGTTGATGTCGAACACCCCTTCGGCCTGCAGAATAAGATAGCCGATCCCCCTGGCGGAGCCGAGATACTCTCCAATGACAGCGCCGACAAACGCCATTCCGACCGCGGCGTGCAGGCTGGAAAATACCCATGCGGTAGCGCTTGGGAGGTAGACAAAACGCAATAACTGCCGCTTTGATGCACCGAGCATACGCGCGTTCGAAATCAATACCGGATTGACCTCTCGCACGCCGTGATAAACGCTGAAGAACACAATGAAAAACACCAGCGTCACTCCCAACAACACCTTGGACCAGATTCCCAATCCGAACCACACTGCAAAAATCGGCGCCAGGATAACGCGTGGCATGGAATTGAATGCCTTGATATACGGATCGAGCAAATCCGATGCATTTTTGGACAATGCCAGCCACAGACCCACGACAAGCCCGGCGCCGGTTCCAATAACAAACGCGAGCACCGTCTCGAGCAGCGTGACCCACAAATGCTTGTAGATTTTGCCACCACTGAACCACTCCCAGATCCGCTCAAGCACGACCAGAGGCTCACCGAAAAAGAATGGAGGGAGGATCTCGGTGCGCGTCAACACATCCCATAGCACGAACATCGCGACAAGCAGCAACACCTGATACAGCGGCATCCAGCGGGAAGTCATGGTGCGCCTTCCTGAGCGTAAGTCTTTAGCACCTCGGCTTTCAGCGCATCCCATATTGTTCTGTGAATTTCCAGGAATTGCGGCATCAAGCGCACTTCCAGGACGTCTCGCGGACGCGCAAGGTCGATCCTGAATTCACCGATAGGATGACTGGCCGGGCCGGCCGACAGGACCACTACGCGGTCAGAAAGCGAAATGGCTTCTTCGATATCGTGCGTAACAAAAGCGACGGACTTACGCGTTTGCGACCACAGGCCGAGCAATTCATTCTCCATGAGTGTGCGTGTTTGCACATCCAGCGCAGAGAATGGTTCGTCCATCAGAAGAATTTTCGGATCGAGAATAAAGGTTTGCGCAAGCGCAACCCTTTTTCGCATGCCCCCCGAAAGTTCGTGCGGGTATTTGTCGCCGTGCCCGGCGAGATGAACGCGGGCCAGCCAGGCTTCGGCGCGATCACGCGCCTCCTGCTTCTGTACACCGCGCAATTCGAGGCCAACCATCACGTTCTCGCGGGCCGTTCGCCAGGGCAACAAAGCGTCCGATTGAAACAGATAGCCGGCATGCTCGTTCATTCCCGACAGCGGTCGACCGAAAATCTCGACTGACCCAGCAGACGGTGTGAGCAGGCCCGCGGCAACGTTGAGTAACGTGGATTTACCGCAACCCGTCGGTCCGACGATTGAAACAAATTCACCGTCCGCAACGGCCAGGCTGGCATCGGCCAACGCCGTGTAAGTGCCCCCATCTCGCGAAGGAAAGCTACAGGTAACGTTGTCCAGCCGTAGTGCAGTCGATGTCATACCGGCATTATTATTTATTTCGAGTTGATATGCTTCAGAGAACACTCGACAGCTGCTCGTCCATTGGGCGAAATTGAGTGCTAAATATGTTTTATCAGTCGTGCGAGCCGACCGCCGGGCCCCGCCGGCTCATTTATACTGACGGGTAGGCTTTGGCCCGTTTCGGTCCCTGACAAAAACTGTCAACGGGTAAAAACGGTCCGAAACCCCAGGAAACCGGCCAGAATTGCCCGTCAATGCCCTTGTCACAGGAAATCCCACACAAATGAGCCCGAGCTTCAACCCCGTCTTACTACCGACCGAGACCCTGCACAAATGAGACTGGGCGACTCCGAAACCTATATCGACATCGATGCGGACGATCCGGTAGCGGCCAACATGCCTGCCGCTGGTGACGTGCGTTTGCGGGTGACCGTGCATGTGTCCGGTTTTGACGGAGAGCAACGCGGCGTCTGGGTACGACGCAACTCCGCCGAGCGTTTCATCGGCGACCTTTATGCAATGGCGCGCGGTGAACGTGATGACGCCATGTTGAAGAGCCCGAGCAATCGCGAATTGACATTGAAGTTCACCAGGCCCATGCGCACCCACGCGCTACTCGAAGGCGAAGTAAAGCGTACAGGGCCTGGATCGCCCGCCACAATCTCATCTTCTGTCGTATTCTCAATATACATAGACGTGGAAAAACTTGGCGAACTCGCCGAAACATATGACGAAGCGTGGCTTGGACCTGAGAAAGCTGCCAACAAGAAACATTGAGCAGAATCGCGCTTCATGTTTAGGTCTAGTGTAGAGCTTCAGTAGCTGAGGCAGAATTGCAGGACAGGACAAGAAAAATGCATACGGGGGAGAAATAATGGCCGCAAGTTTGGGGTCGTATGACTACATTATCGTAGGTGCCGGTTCGGCAGGCTGCGTGCTCGCGAACAGGTTGAGTGCGGATGCAAATGTTCGCGTTCTGCTCATTGAAGCGGGCGGCAGTGATAAGTACTTCTGGATTCCAATTCCAGTCGGCTATCTGTTTACCATCGGCAATCCGCGAACCGACTGGATGTACAAGATCGAGCCCGACGAAGGATTGAACGGACGCAGCATCGGCTATGCGCGCGGCAAGGTGATGGGCGGGTGTACATCAATTAACGCCATGATCTACATGCGCGGCCAGCGCAGCGATTACCAGAACTGGGTCGATGCAGGCAACCCGGGATGGGGATGGGATGACGTCCTGCCTTATTTCAAATCGATGGAAGACTATGTACACGGCGCCGACGAATTCCATGGTGCCGGCGGCGAGTTACCGGTTCAGGAACGACGAGTGAACTGGGAAATTCTCGATGCATGGCGCAATGCCGCCGACGAATGCGGTATCCCGAAAATTACTGAGTTCAACCGTGGCGACAATCTGGGCAATGCGTATTTTCAAATGAATCAGCGCAACGGCGTACGTTGGAACGCAGTTCGCGGGTTTCTGTGGCCGGCGAAGCAGCGTAAGAATCTGACCATCGTCAGCCGAGCGCATGTCGAGCGCTTACGCATCGAGGAAAAAGACGGTATCAAGCAGGCAAGTGGCGTCGAAGTTCGCATTGACGGCGGTCAGACCGGCGTCTTTGAAGCCAGCCGTGAAGTATTACTCGCCGCCGGTTCGATCGGTTCGCCGCAAATCCTGCAATTGTCCGGAATCGGCCAGGGTTCGTCTCTGCACCAGCATGGCATTAAAGTGAACCACGATCTGCCCGGCGTAGGTGAAAATCTGCAAGATCACCTTCAGGTGCGTTTGCAGTACAAGGTGCGCAACACCGTCACGCTGAATGATCGCGCCAACAGCATTTTCGGAAAAATCGGCATGGGGCTTGAATATATGTTGTTCAAGAGCGGCCCCCTCACGATGCCGCCGTCTCAACTCGGCGCGTTTGCCAAAAGTGATCCCGGTCAATCGTCGGCAAATATCGAATGGCACGTACAACCCCTGTCACTGGGCAAATTTGGCGATCCTTTAGACCCGTTCTCGGCGATTACCCCCTCCGTATGCAATCTGCGACCAAGCAGCCGCGGCCATGTGCGCATCACCAGCCCGGATCCCTACCATCACCCGGCGATCAAGCTGAACTATCTATCCACGGACGAAGACAAACAGGTCGCTATTGATTCAATTCGCTTTACACGCCGTATCATGGCGGCGCAGGCACTTGCGAAGTTCGCACCCGAAGAGTTCCTTCCGGGACCAAACATTGAATCGGAAGAAGACCTCGCGCAAGCAGCAGGCGATCTCGGCACAACTATTTTTCATCCGGTTGGGACGTGCAAAATGGGAAACGACGCAATGGCCGTCGTGGACGACCAACTACGTGTGCACGGGGTGGCCAACTTGCGCGTTATTGATGCATCGGTAATGCCAAACATTACGTCCGGCAACACAAATGCACCTACGATGATGATCGCCGAACGCGGAGCGGAATTTATCCGCAAGGGTCAGTGACGCAATTTGTGATGCAAGATCATAATCACACTATATAAAATCGTCGTTTACGGAAAAAACACATGAATCAGGACAGCATCGATCAGGGCAGCACCAATCAGGACGCTGGCCCGCTCGCCAAGCAACCCAGTGACTCTCTCATTACCACTACTCACGTTGTGTATGGACTACACGCTGTAAGCGTACTGATCGGCGCGTCCAGCATCGCCACCGTTGTGGGAGCGTTCGTGTTCGGTATTCCATCTATTATTGCCGTCATCATCAATTACGCGATGCAGTCTGAAGCCAAAGGCACGTTCCTGGAATCGCATTTCCGCTGGCAGATTCGTACCTTCTGGTTTGCTGCACTCTGGGCGCTGGTCGCGATGATGTTGTTCATCACCATCATCGGAATCTTGGTCGCGTGGATCGTCGCGCTCGGTGCAGGCCTGTGGGTCATCTACCGCATTGCGCGTGGCTGGGTTGCGCTTGCCAACCGTGAGCCCATAATTATTGCAAGCTGAGTTGCCCCGCTTATCCGGGTGCCGAGAGCCTGCCGGACTCAGTTGTTGAGTTCGGACTCCAGTTTTGCCAGGTATGCCTTGATCCGCTTCGCGTTTTGGCCGATGTCACTGCGCCCGACGCGCGACTTGGAGCGAACATCAACCCTGGTCGCATCCGGCAAAGTCACAATTCGCACAACAATGTCGTCCTTGAAACCATAGAAGCGCGATGTTTCCGTCGCTTCAATGCGCAAGTCACTCTCGCTTGCGTCGACCAGTTCCATGCTCATGCTATCGACGGCCTTCTTTGCTGCCGCGAAAACCGTTGCCGCGTCGGCAGATACCATTAACGGCCTCAACTCCGGATATGCTTCGCGTTGCTGCGCTGCTACCTCGGCGCCGTCATAGGTGACCGGATGGTCACCTTCGCCACGCACTGACGCAACCACTACGAAAGCAGGTGGATCATTCAAATCAGTTGTGATGTCGTGAATATACGGATAGGCATCCAGTGTCTGTTTCCAGCTCCACGGAACATACACTGCCGTGCCGCCGATTATGATTCCCAGCAACCCCATCAGCAACGTTGCACCCGTTCTACGCGACGGAATTGCCAAGCCGACGATACACAATATCAGCGCAACAACCCCTAGCTGGAACGCCCACTTGATAATCCCGAATCCAGCCATGAAACTCCATAGCTCAATCCGGTAACCAACCCCGGACAACATAGCGGCAAGCACACAAAGCACAGCAAGAACGAACCCGATTCGCACCAGCCATTTGGCAACCGGTTTTTCGGTCGAACTGGTTTGCGTATTCATAGCAGCCTCCGTCAGGTGATAACCTGCGTCGAAATTTTAGATGGCAGTATTGTAATGCCCCGACGTTGCCCGGCACCGTAACAATTGAAAACGATGCTACTGAATGCCGCCGCGCCGTCATTTCGAAGCAGCGTACCATGCGGCATGCGCGCATATCGAACTACACGGAAGGCAGAATGAATCCCGTTTTTGTCGCTCTCGTCGTTGCGGCGGCCGTGTCCGCTGCCAACATCCGCCTGTTCGATGCGTTGCTGCCAACCATTGCCGCGGATTTTGCAGTCGCACCGACGGTAGCATCCGTCGTCGTTACGTCCTTCACGCTTGCCTATGGACTATTTCAGATTGTCCACGGACCACTTGGTGATCGCGTTGGTCGTCTCAGAACAATCGCCATCGCCATGACCATCGCCAGCGCCGGGTCGCTGGGGTCGGCATTAGCGCCGGCGCTTCCAGAACTCACCGTACTTCGCTTCATCACCGGCATCGGTGCAGCCGGAATCATTCCCGTTTCATTTGCCTGGATCGCCGATCACACGCCCTACGAGAACCGGCAGGAAACACTTGGCCGCTTCATCGGCTTCATCCTTTTGGGTCAGATTCTGGGACCTGCCCTGGGCGGCGCATTGGCCGAATGGCTGAACTGGCGAGACGTTTTTTACATATTTGCCGCGGTATTTGCGGTGGTGAGCATTGTATTGTTCAGGGTCGACTACAGCTCACGAAAAACGACTGGAACCGAACACCATTCGCCTCCGCAACAGGCCGGCGTTCTCCAGACCTACCAGGAAATACTGAGCGATCGGTGGGTCAGAACGGTATTGTTGACAGCTGCCATCGAAGGTACGCTTTTTTACGGGACGTTTGCCTACGTCGGAGCATGGCTCAAGGAAAAGTTTGACCTCTCCTATTTCCTGATCGGCGCGATGCTCGCAGGCCTGGGCCTTGGTGGTCTCTTGTACAGTTTGCTCGTGAAATGGTTATTGAAACGTCTTCACGAAACCGGTTTCGTCCTCATCGGCGCAAGCATGTTGCTCGTCTTCTATCTGGCCTTGCCGTTAACTCCTACCTGGCACGCAATTGGCCCACTCTGCATTTTCGGCGGATTTGGTTTTTACATGCTGCATAACACGCTGCAGACAAAAGCCACCGAGATGTGGCCCACAGCGCGAGGTACGGCAATATCAGCGTTTGCATTCAGTCTGTTTTGCGGACAGGCGCTGGGCGTCATATTGTTTGGTCGCGCAATCAGTGCATTCGGCTATGACTGGACCTTCATCGTCACCGGAATCGCGCTGCTATTGCTCGGCATGCGCTTTGCATCACGGTTGCGCTGAAAACCGCACGAATACTCTTCGGCGCTACATATCGGGGACTCCTGCCTGACGCAAGTCAACGCAGACCTTTCCAACCGCGGCGAACATGTTAATGTTGCAGCAGGCACAATAAATGGAGAAAGCGTGTTTTATTCTGGATTATTGAATCTGCCGTGGTGGGGTTACGTGCTCATCGTATTGGCACTCACCCACATCACAATCATCACGGTCACGATTTATCTGCATAGGCACCAAACCCACCGCGCACTGGACTTGCACCCGGCGATCAGCCATTTCTGCCGCGTATGGCTGTGGCTCACGACAGGAATGATCACACGCGAATGGGTCGCAGTGCATCGCAAGCATCACGCGAAAGTCGAAACCGCAGAAGACCCACACAGCCCACAGGTCTATGGCATCGGTCGGGTGCTGCTTTCTGGCGTATTTCTCTATGTGAAAGAGGCGCACGACCTCGAAACGCTGGATAAGTACGGGCGCGGCACGCCGAACGACTGGATGGAGAGAAATCTTTACTCGCGGTTCCCGAAGTCCGGCGTTGTCGTCATGGCGCTGATCAATCTACTGTTGTTCGGCCCGCTAGCTGGGCTGGTGATTTTCGCAGTGCAGATGATGTGGATTCCGTTCTGGGCCGCAGGTGTAATCAACGGTGGCGGTCATTATTGGGGATACCGGAATTTTCCTGTAGAGGACGCCAGCACCAACATCGTGCCGTGGGGCATCCTCATCGGCGGGGAGGAATTGCACAATAACCATCATGCCTACGCCAGATCTGCAAAATTTTCCAGCCGCCGCTTCGAGTTCGACATTGGCTGGGTTTACATCCGTGCGATGGAAATGCTCGGGCTAGCAAAAGTTCGCCATGTTGCGACGATGCCCAGTATCGACCCGGAAAAAAAGACGTGCGATTCGAAAACGATCGAGGCGCTCGTCCAGAACCGCTACTACATTCTCGCGCGGTATACCCGTGCCGTTCGCGACGTCTGCATGACAGAAGTACTCAAGCTAAGGCAGCGCACGGGCGATGACGGCAAGCCCGCGCTCGATTCGCGCAGCCTGTGGGACTTCAGGCGATGGTTCCACTTCAACACGTGGAATTTGAAAGCGCGCCAACGGATTGATCTCGAATCCATCATGAAGAAGGACCCATTGCTGCAAACCGTCTACTCCATGCAGCACGACTTGAGCAGACTGTGGGCTCGGTCGACAGCATCCACCGACCAATTGGTTGACCAACTACGCGACTGGTGTCGACGCGCCGAGGCCAGCGGCATCGAACCGTTACGGCAGTTTTCCAGGGATTTGGTCCAACTAGCCTGAAACCCGGGTGTCAACAATGCGCGCTACTGCGCAGTGCCCAGTTCATCGCCACGCTATATGAGTTAGCTGTACCAATAATAAAGCCGCACCAAACAAAAAACCCCGATGGTTAACACTCATCGGGGTTTTTTAGTTTCGCATTGTGCAAACGCGCCTTGCGTTTGCGAAGATCGGCTAATTCCTTATCTAGCCGTCTCTTCAGTAGTGGCAGGGCGCTTCACACCAGGCTTACGCCCTGGAGAGCGAGGCGGCACGTACGCGGACAGCCGGCAACTTATGTCCTCAACCTTTTTACCGTCGGAATATCGTGTGACCTGGCAACAAATAACATCGCCGGTAGATGAAAGCTGGGAAACATGACGTCGCACAACGTCCTTCGGAATCTGAAGAGCCGCGGCAATGTCGGCGTTCAGTTGTTCGCCGTTAGCTCTAAGGTGTTGAATAATAGTATCTTTCATTCTGAACGGCCCCGTGAGTTGGCTGGAAATTGGACGCGGGAGTCTGCACTATCCGGGCGCTAGTAGCAAGTCCAACCTCAGTTTGGCGCCGAGGTGGATACGATTTCCGCCGGACGGCATACCCTTATTGGGCTCAGGTTTGCAGAACTTTCGCACACGGCGGCTCAGGGGTGATGCATGGATTTCGGCAATTCCTTGCGCTTGTATGGATGGGGACGCGGCTGCAGCACCAGGGCCAATCATGCGCACCCTGTGTTGGCACGTTATCACGTCCGCGATATCTAGCACTGGAGCGTCTTATCGGAGAAGTATCTTCATCAAATCAATGGTGTGCGCTCTTGATGCATTCAACGTCCCCGCGAAACACGCTTTGCAGTATTTTCGGCTCGATTTGCGCGCGAGCAAAAAAGCAAAAAGACCCAGGCAAGGTGGGAGGCAATAACCAGCTCTGTCCTGCGCTGTTGGCGTCAACTGGCAAATTGCCCGCTCCCAGGCGTGCTCGAGGGCACGCCCGACGCAAGTAGCGCGTCCTCGGTCGGGGACACCTTTGGCAGCGCTTCAGCAAGGTCTTTGACTGTCACCCCCTGCAAAGCGGCATCGGCGGCGTCTTCATAGCGCCGCAGCACTTGTTCAGCGGCCTCGGTGATTGGCAGCGCCAGGGTGTTCAGATACTGGTCTTCGCCGGCAGTGCGTACCGTATTGAGCAGTTCAATCGCGCTCACATTGTCGAGATCGCGCACCGGCAACCAGCCGGGCGGCTCATCACCAGTTGTGGTGAGGATATTGCGAGCTTGCAGCGCCACCAGTAACTCGTCTATTGCGCGCGTCGGGATAGTCAGGAAGCGGGCCAATGCATCGGCGCTCCACGGTAAGCGCCCATCGAGGTGATTGCGCCCGACCAGGCTCATGACAACCAGCGCGAGGCGTTCGCGCATGCGGTTTGACAGCCGCGGTTCGCCACCTGTTCTCACGAGGTACGCCGGGTTCTGCACATAGAAAGCCACGCTCGAGCCGAACAGCAAGACCAGCCAGCTCAGATACAGCCACAACATGAACAGAATCACGATCGCGAAGCTCGAGTAGATCGCGGCAAACTTGGTTGATAACGCTACGAACTGCGCAAACGCCCACCCGGCAGACTGCCACGCGATGCCACCAACCAGGCCGCCAACAAGTGCCGGTTTGAGCCGCACCCTGGTATTGGGCATGAACGAATAGAGGAAAGTGAAAGCACCGATCACCAGCGCGTACGGCACCAACCGCCCAACCCGCGAAGCGATCCAACCGACCGCTTCTATCTCCATTGCGTCGCGCACCACGCCGAGGCTCGCCACCGCCGCGGTGATGCCCAGCGCTGAGAAGACCAGCAACGGACCGACCAGCAGCGCCGAGACATAGCGACTGAAGCGCTCTCCGAGGCTACGTTGCCGGTTCACGTGCCAAATAAAATTGAGTGCCTCCTCGACTTTCTGCACCAGCGACACTGCCGTATAGAGCAACAACCCCAATCCCACCGACCCAAGCACGCCAACATTGATGTTGTTGATGAACCCCATTACGTTCGACGTGATTTCGACCCCCTGCTCCCCAAGCGGCTCAAGGAAGCCAAGCAGTATCGGTTCGATCTGGTTGTAAACACCGAACCCCTTTAGCACCGAGAAACTGATCGCGAGCAGCGGCACAATCGAAAGCAATGTGGTGTAGACCAGGCCCATCGCCCGCAAATTGAGCTGGCCCTTTGTCAGGTCTCGCATCAGGACAACCGCCAGGCGCGTGACGCGCACCAGCCACTCTTGCGCGCGCGAGAACGACTCGGTCGGTGTGCGCCAGATGATTTCGTATAGTGACTTGTGAAGCGTTGCGGGTTTCCAATTCATGCGACTAGCGACTCCATGGGACGGAACAAGCAATAGCGCATGGGCGAGATCCAGCATTGACGCCTCTCTTGCTACATTGCCATGTTTGCGACAACGCCACGCTTGCTACAACAACATTGTAGTCGCACCGATGTCACGTAATCGGATGTATCGCCAACTCATCAATTGGGCACAATCTCAATGTCGGCGACCACCAGGTCCTTAAATGGTCCGAACTGGAATCATTCTTTTTGAAAAATGTTGCCCGGCAATGCCCCACACTGCCCCATTGCGCGTAGCATGCGGCCGAATTGTCACCAGCGACTCTGCACTCGATACACATGACCGATAAATTGGCCGCATCAGAAACAAATTTTGGCGACTTGAACTTGCCGACGCCGCTCCTTAAAGCACTCCACGATGTCGGCTACGAAGCGCCCTCCCCGATCCAGTCGCAGACCATCCCGCCACTGCTCATGGGAAAGGACGTGCTCGGTCAGGCACAAACCGGGACAGGCAAAACGGCCGCTTTCGCACTACCGGTACTCGCGCGGATCGACCTGAAAAAGCGGCAACCGCAGGTACTGGTACTTGCACCGACGCGCGAACTAGCGATCCAGGTCGCCGAAGCGTTCCAGAAATACGCAGCGCATCTTAAAGACTTCCACGTGCTACCGATTTATGGTGGCCAGGACTACCGCCCTCAACTACAGGCTCTACGCCGTGGTGCGCACGTCATCGTCGGTACCCCGGGCCGCGTAATCGACCACATGGACCGCGGCACGCTGAAACTTGACACTTTGAACTGCCTGGTGCTCGATGAAGCCGACGAGATGCTACGGATGGGATTCATTGAAGATGTCGAGAAAGTGCTGAAGAGCACGCCGCCCACGCGCCAGGTCGCACTTTTTTCAGCCACCATGCCCGCGGTAATTCGCCGCATCGCGCAGACCTACCTTAAGTCTCCTGTTGAAATCACCATCCGCAACAAGACCTCGACCGTCGCCAATACGCGCCAGCGCTACTGGATGGTCAGCGGCGGCGTGTCCAAGCTCGATGCACTAACGCGCATCCTCGAAGCTGAACCTTTCGATGCCTTGCTCGTGTTCGTGCGCACCAGGCAAGAGACCACTGACCTGGCGAGCCGACTGCAAGCGCGCGGGTTTAACGCAGCACCACTCAGCGGCGAGATCGAGCAGAAAATGCGCGAGCGCACCGTTAACCGGCTTAAACGTGGTGACCTGGACATCATCGTCGCCACTGACGTTGCCGCACGCGGCCTGGACGTAGAGCGTATCAGCCATGTCATCAACTACGACGTGCCTTCCGGCACCGAATCCTACGTGCACCGCATCGGCCGCACCGGCCGTGCAGGTCGCAGTGGAGAGGCCATCCTGTTCGTGATGCCGCGCGAGCGCCACATGCTACGCATCATCGAACGCGCTACGCGTCAGAGTATTTCCGCCATGGAACTGCCCAGCGCCGCGGCGATCAACGAACAGCGGCTTGCAAAACTCATGGACCGCATCACCGATATTCTCAGCAACGCAGAACTGGACACTGGACTCATGCCGTTCAAAGGCATGGTCAAGCAGTACCAGCAATTGCATCAGGCCTCGCCGATTGATATCGCAGCCGCACTTGCGCATATTGCCCAGGGTGACACTCCGCTGCTGGTCGATGCCCCTGCGCCACGCTCCCGAACCAAGATTCGAGACGAGCAGCACGCGAAACCGCGCGCGTCTGAACGCGTGCGCGAACGTCACACGCGTACCGACGAACCCGCAGCCGAACGTCAGACCCGCAAAACGCGGCGTGGTCCCAAGGCCGGCATGGAAGTATATCGGATCGAGGTCGGAAATCAGCATGGCGTCAAACCTGCCAACATCGTCGGCGCCATCGCCAATGAAGCGCAAATACAGAGCGAGCATATTGGTCACATCGAAATACTTGAAGACCACAGCCTGGTGGAACTGCCAGACGGCATGCCCAAAGAGATCTACCGGGGCCTGAAGAAAGTCTGGGTCGCCGGCCAGCAACTGCAAATCAGCAAACCGCAGTCGACTGGGCTCGCGCCGAAACGGCCATCTGCGCCACAGCGCGAAAAACCCCGGAAAAAAGCGCACCGCAAGGGCACGCGCGCCAAGCCATGAGGTGGATAATTGCGAGCCTGGAAATCATCGATACGGATTGACCTAATTTGAGGGAAACACTGGGGAGGCACCGCAATGCTGACATTCACCGAATACCGGGACCTGGATGCCACAGGACTTGCCGAAGCAATCGCCAGGGGTGATCTAACCGCGGCTGAGGTTCTTGAGGTCGCTATTGCGCGGGCCGAAGCCGTGAACCCCGGGATCAACGCCATTGTCCACGATCAGTTCGATCAGGCGCGACGTATTATTGCCGATGATGCCGGCGACGGCGCCTTTCAGGGCGTGCCCTATCTGTTGAAGGATTTGGGTGTCTTCGATACCGGGCAGCCTTGTAGCATGGGCAGCCGCCTGTGGACCGGGTTTGTCCCCGACCACGACGCGACCTATACGCAACGCTGCAAAGCGGCCGGCCTGGTCATCATGGGCCGCACCAACACCCCGGAATTGGGTCTGAACGCGTCCACCGAGCCAATCTTGCACGGTGCCACGGTGAATCCCTGGAATGCGGCGCGTTCCGCCGGCGGATCGTCGGGTGGCTCGGCGGCGGCAGTGGCTTCTGGAATTGTTCCCATGGCGCACGCCACGGACGGCGGTGGCTCGATCCGTATTCCTGCCGCCAACTGCGGGCTTTTCGGTGTCAAGCCGACGCGTGGCCGCAACCCGGCCGGACCCGACGTCGGTGAAGGCTGGAGCGGTATGTCCACCGGTCATGTGGTTAGCCGGTCGGTGCGGGATTCCGCCAGCCTGATGGATTGCACCCATGGTCCGGCAGAAGGTGACCCATATGCCGCGCCGCCGCCCGCTCGACCATTCGCGGAGGAAGTTGGTGCCGACCCGGGACGTCTGCGCATCGCCCTCATGACCGAAGGCTTCGATGGTCGCTCCCTCGACCCGGAATGCGTCAAGGGAATTGAGGACGCAGCGAAGCTGTGTACCGACCTGGGTCACCACGTGGAACCAGCTCAACCGAATCTGGAAGCAAGCGCCCTGCTTCGAGCCACGCGAACCATCATCGCCGGCAACGTCTGGACCGCTGTGCGCCTGCGTTGCCAGTCCCTGGGACGCGAACCCAGCGGTCAGGATGTGGAACCGATCACCTGGGCGTTCGCCCAGGAGGGTGTCAGCGCTTCTGCCGGCGACTATGCGGCGGCAGTCTTGCTGATGCACCAACAAGGCCGGCAATTGGCGGCCTTTTTCCAGGATTACGATCTGATCCTGTCGTCCACCTTGCGCCATCCGCCGTTGCCGCTGGGCGCAATTGACATGCAGGACACTGATCTGGACCGTTATTACAAGGTATTGTTCGAGGATGAAATTCCCATCACGCCGATATACAACAACACAGGCTGTCCTGCCATGAGCGTACCGCTGCATTGGAGCGACGAAGGCCTGCCCGTCGGCATCCACTTCGGCGCCGCCTTTGGCGATGAAGCCACCCTATTCCGCTTGGCCAGCCAGCTGGAAACCGCCAAACCATGGTTCGACAATGTGCCCGATCTGAACTAACGCCAATTCATTGCTGAAGGCGGAGGCAGGAGCAAGAAGATGGCAATCAGCCTTTTTTCTTCTTTTCCGCCAGCCTTTTTTGCAGATCTGCAAATGGGTTATGCGTCGCGATCGATCCATCGGCACCCGAGTTTCTGTCTCTTACCGCCTCATCCGCGACCCTTGCATGCTCGTTCTCGTGGCAGTAAATGCAAAGCAGTTCCCAGTTGCTGCCGTCGAGTGGATTGTTGTCGTGGTTGTGGTCCTTGTGATGTACGGTCAGCTCTTGCAAGCGCACACCGGAGAATTCACGGCCACATCGACCACAAACGTGTGGGTACAACTTTAGCGCCCGTTCGCGATAAGTCGCCTCGCGTTCCGTGCTATGACGGCGCGCCTCGGCGACAACGCGATCGAGTCGCGACTGACCGGTATCCGGAGATTTAGCCATAGTCTATTCCTGACTGCCGAACATCACTGCGCAAGCAAAAGCGTGTTACGAAGAATTCCGCACTCTAGTCCGCAATTCGAGACGTTCTTCGATCTTGGACGGGCGTTATTCTACTGAAATGCAGACGCTTTCTGAAAGACGGATTGTTTCGAAACAGTCTGCCCCTGAGTTGAAACATCACGTCTTCAAGAACCAATTCCTGAAGAACCACGCGCTGTGATGCAATCGGCTGACCCAACCTGAAAATCACGGCACACAGTCGGCCTGCGCTCGTAGATCCGGCAAAGCATCGTGCGCCTGTCCACCGCAACGCACCAGCCATCCTCAAGGCGCGCCATCACCTGCCCGCCCCAACGGTCCATTTCGATCATGCCAGCCGGTACGTCATCCTCACCCATCAGGATGGCCTCTTGCCTGCAACAACAGGCCTTGCACGAGGAGCAGCTCACTGCCGCGCCATTGGCAGCACCGTTCAGGCCTACCTCACTTTCCATAGCGCTTCTGTAACCGGAGCACAGTCGGGGGCGCACCATTGTCCAACGCGGCGACCTGAAGGTCTTTGTTGACCTCCTGTGCAAGTTCATCCGAGTTCCCGCCCGTGCCCGTCACCATACTTCCGTCCCTCTCGTTGTCGGCCGCTGTACACCTAAGGGGTGATTCGAGACGGACGGATTCAGCCCACATGCAATGCGCCTGCGTTGACCTGGCGCATACCTCCTAGACCACACCGTAAGCAACCATGGCATCAGCCACTTTCTTGAACCCGGCTATATTCGCGCCCTTTACATAGTTCACGTAATCGCTCCCCTGCACTTTGCCGTATTCCACACATTTTTCGTGGATGTCCTGCATGATATTGCGCAACAACGCCTGCAATTCCTCTTCTTTCCAGGTAATGCGCGCACTGTTCTGACTCATCTCAAGACCGGAAATTGCCACGCCACCCGCGTTCGCGGCCTTGCTGGGTGCAAACAATACCTTTGCATCCACGAAGTCCTGGATACCTTCCTGCTCGGTCGGCATGTTGGCACCCTCGGACACGCCGATGCAGCCATTCCTGATCAAGGTCTGCGCCTCACCCTGGCTGATTTCGTTCTGGGTCGCGCAAGGGAACGCAAGATCGCAAGGGATGTTCCACGGCCGCTTGCCAGCGTGAAATTCCACCTTGTGTTCTTTCGCGTATTGGCCAAGTGATTCACGACGATTGGTTTTTAGATCAACGATGAATGCAAGTTGATCCTCATCGATACCGTCTTTGTCGTAAATAAACCCGGTCGAGTCGGACATGCTTACCACCTTGCCACCGAGTTGAATGATTTTTTCCGTCGCGTACTGCGCAACATTCCCGGCACCGGAGACCAGGCAGGTCTTACCCTCGACGTGGTCTCCGACGCGCTTGAGCATATCGTCCATCATATAAACTGCTCCATAACCGGTTGCCTCGGTGCGGATCGGACTGCCGCCATATTCCATGCCCTTGCCCGTGAGCACACCTGAGAAACGGTTGGTTACGCGTTTGTACTGACCGAACAGGTAACCGATTTCGCGGGCTCCGACACCGATGTCGCCGGCAGGCACGTCGATATCATCACCCACATGCCGATAGAGTTCCGTCATGAACGACTGACAGAAGCGCATGACTTCGTTGTCAGACTTTCCTTTGACGTTGAAATCGGAGCCTCCTTTGGCCCCGCCCATCGGTAGCCCGGTCAAGCTGTTCTTGAACGTCTGCTCGAATGCGAGAAATTTCAGAATACTGAGATTGACACTCGGGTGGAAACGCAGCCCGCCTTTATAAGGGCCAATCGAGTTATTGTTCTGCACGCGATAGCCGCGGTTGACACGAATATTGCCGTTATCGTCTTCCCAGGACACACGAAAAATGATGATGCGATCCGGTTCCGCAATCCGGCGGAGAATTTGCATCTCATGATAGATTTCCTTGTCTTCAATGTAGTCGAAGACATTGGCAGCGACCTCATACACGGCCTGGTGGAATTCGGTCTCGTACGGATTGCGGCGAATCAAACCCGCCATGAATTGTTCCAGATTGACGTGATCGGATACGGCCATCTTTTGGGCTACTCCCTACGTTGTAGTTAAAATTTGTACGGCGACGTCACGCTAACCAGGACGTTTTGCATTGCCGAACGAAACCGCAGTTCCAGGAACAGGGGATCGGCCGCAATACTGGCGATCCTGACACATGGCAGCCTCATATGACAGTCGGCACGTTTGCACGCCAGCGCTTCTCTATGTGTGCGCAGTCTTGGTAGTTGCCGCGACTACTCCCCAGGGTTACTACACCAAGCGAGTTAGAAGTACTCTTCGATCAGTTTCAACGCAGCTTCCCATCGACGACCCCATGTTGCAAACGTATCGCCATTGCCGCAAGCTATTTCGGTTTGGTATTCATGTCCCTTCCAAAGACAATGCTAACTGGGTTGTTGCGCCCCCGTCACCATGCCGCCTCGTTCCTGGCGGCACGCCTGTCTGGAGTCAGTGCATCGACGCTTACCAAAAGCTGCGCCATTGAAGAAATAGCGCGCGCGTCCGTGGCCATCTGAGGACGACGCCGATGCATCGACGGGCCCCAAATTTCACGCCAGTCAATCCCACTCTGATCGAGTTACTGCGGCGACCTGGCTCGTACCCACACCCTGTTGACAAGGTCGAACTGATCGAGACCCATATCTCGTGGGTCCTGTTGACCGGAGAATACGTATACAAGATAAAGAAACCGCTGGATCTGGGCTTTCTCGATTTTCATTCACTTGAACGTCGCCGCTTCTATTGTGAGGAAGAGATTCGCCTGAATCAGCCGTGGGCACCCGACATCTACATTGATGTCGTGCCGATAACGATCTCGGAAGGTGCGGCACAGATCTCAGGTAGCGGCGCTCCTGTGGAGTATGCCGTGCGGATGCACAGCTTCGATCAGGCCATGCGGCTTGACCAGCAACTCGAATCCGGCAAATTGTCGGTCGCTGACATGCGGGAACTTGCCACTACTCTCTTCAGGCGGCACGGTTCTGCAGCCGCCGTAGCGCGTGCGAAAAGGTCTCACACAGTAAGGCGCACAATCGAACAGATCGAAGAAAATTTCGACCCGCTCGATGGTGCGATCGAGATGACTTTGCTCGGAGAAATACGCGAGTGGACGACGCAGCAACTGCATCAACTCGATACGCTCCTGCGGCAGAGATTCGACGGGGGTTTCTTTCGCGAATGCCATGGCGATCTGCACCTCGGAAACCTTGTCCGCCTTCCCGGAGGCATAGCGACATTTGATTGCATAGAATTCAATGACGATCTGCGCAATACCGATGTAATGGCCGACATCGCATTTTTGATCATGGATCTGGTCGTCAGACAAAATATTGGCCTGGCTGCCCATTGCCTCAATCGCTATCTCGAATTGACGGGTGACTACCTGGGTATGCGCGTTTTTAACCTCTATTTCACCTACCGGTGCCTCGTGCGCGCCAAAGTCGCAGTGATCCGCAGTACCGAAAGAGACAGCGCTGGCGATCGACAAAATGATCTGGACGAGGCCCATCAGTATTGCGAACTTGCACGACGCCAAATCAGACAGCGAGTGCCGGCGCTGATGATAATGACCGGCCTGTCCGGCTCTGGCAAAACATGGATTTCTGGCGAACTGATGGCTGCGCTCCCAGCAATCAGGATCCGATCTGATATCGAGCGTAAGCGCAGTTTCAATCTTGCCGAGACCGCCGGCAGCGAGTCAGGCCTCGCAACTGGCATCTACTCCAGTCAGGCATCCGAAGATGTTTACGTGCGACTCAATGCCGTGGCGCAAATACTTCTTGCTGCCGGTCACAATGTGATACTTGACGCCAGTTTTCCGCACGTCAAGCAACGCGCTGCAGCGCTGGATACAGGCAAGCGCGCAGGTACCTATTGTCTACTGCTGCACGCTGTGGCAAACGATTCCGTTTTGAGGGCGCGTATCCTTGCACGGCAGAAGAAACGTGATGATGCATCTGAAGCTGACATCGATGTGTTGGAGTTCCAATTGCGGGACCATGAACCACTGACAGAAAAAGAGCAGCGACAAGCCATTGAATGTGAAAGTGACGGATTCGACGCCGTGCGCATTTCGGAACTCATTCGCAGTAGTACCAGCAAAGCGCCATAACAAGGCCGGACGAATGACCCCGCGATAACTCGCAGGCGACGTCAAACATCCAGACCGATCACAAGACCAACCGCCGCTCAGGCTATTTCGTTAACGGCTGTCCAGTACGCTGGCAAGTGGTTCCGACTCATCAGCCAGCGTGTCAGCTTTCGCGCCGCAATCGTCAAACTCCAGGCAAGGCCATCGTGCAAACAATTTGCTCGTTGGCCTTTTCGCATCTCGTGTCATTGGTCGACTTCCGGACGCTGACCAGTCTGCTCCAAGCGCGGTAATTTCGCACAGTTCTTCTGTGCAGTCTCTCATCATCTTCTGTCGTCCTGAGAGCGTATATCTAGTCACAAGCACGGTGATCAAACAACACGATTGCTGAACAGTAACTGCTATGTAGTTAGGAGATACAACAATGAAACTTACCAAAAACACCATCGCCGCCACTTTCACAGCCCTATTGATCGGTGCTGTCGCAATCAGCCCCGCATCGGCCAAAGTCCACAACGATACCGGTCGGGTCTATACGGGCTCAAAAGTAGGCTTCGAACTCATTGGCGATTCGTCCTACACCAATGGCCGCACTGCCTCGGACGGGACTCAGTCCATCCTGAATAGCAGCGCGGGAGGCAAGACGAACGGGCGTCAAGGCTAAAACTTCAGCGCATCTTGCGAAAGGGCTATCAAACTGGAAACTGTCTGGTAGCCAACTCGCGCTTCGCCGCCGCTTTTTTATCGCCAAACCGATAGCTGATTCAATCCCGGCAGACCAGATACGCATCGCAGTTTTGCAATATCAATAAATATTTGTCATACGAGTATGGAGACCATATGCGCTGACCGTTTTCATACCAACATTCGATGTGTATTCCTCTACGCACTGCAGTTAATATTTCTCCGTAAGAAAGCGCTGCAATACATTAAAATAACTGGGTTTTTGTGTGAGGCACGACAGTAATACGTTGAAACATCAACTACCGCCTGTCGCGACGGCATTGACCGCTAGATGCAACAACGTTAGCCTGATTTTCGGGGCTGAAATTTCGCTTTTAAGACGAAAACAATGACCTGGTGACATGTTGATTTCAAAAGGGGGTAAGTATGAAAGCCTATCAATGTCCACACTGCGAACAGACCCACTTCGCAGCGCTCTGTTCGGACTGCCTGGCCGAAGAAATTCGCATCCGGCAAACCAGGTCGGTATTTCACATTGGACGCTGCCATCGCTGCGGTCACGTAGACAACGAGCTGTGCTCGGCACAGGTCGGATCTAGCGAGATCATGGCGCGCACTTCGCTTCATGCAGGCAACCCACTCAAAGGCATAACTCAAAAAGCAGTTGACCTGGCAGCGCGTGCTGCTGACGCCATCAAAGGAAACTCCGCCCGCCCCCGCTAGCTCGGAATCAATCCGGGAGCGCTGACCGGGGAGCTTAGGCCCGGGTGCACGATTGCAACGATCGGTACCCGCCCTACCCCTTGCCCTGGTCGGCGCGTTTTTTTTCAACGACCACCTGATGCATCTGAACTCGCCTTCGAGCATTTCCAGTTGGAACTTCTCGGTAATTGTCGACCCCATCGCCAATGAGATTCCTGATGCAAGGCAAAACGCCAATCCCAAGCTCAATTTGTCGCATCGACCTAACAGCCATCTTTCTGTAGTCCAGCCGCAGTAGAACCCGCGCACGCCAAACTTTTCTTCAATGCATTCCCGTGGTTCTGGTCAGCTGACCCGGGAATCACGACGAAGGCAGCCGTCTTGGCCGTATATTGCTATCGAGCGCAGAGGGCGTGGACAAGTTTACTCGTACGCATTACCAAGAGACCCGTTTCGCTTCGCTATGCTCGGATAGCCTGGTGGAAGAATTCAGTATTCGGGAAACAAAATTTGCACTGCACATCGGCCAACGTTAGCGCTGCGCTCTTGTGTATGCCGAATCGTGCCGAGGCCGCGCAGGTTTGGCTAACGTGATGACGCAAGCATTTCGTAACAAGCACTACACATTGTGAAATGGCGTTACCTTGCTCGTGACTAACCTGGCGACTCATGCGATCGGCGCAATCAGAAGCCAGTTCGTCCGCCACCGCAAGCCCTGAGTCAGGTATGGGTCGCAGCCTCAGGACATCGACAAACCCGCGTTGCCCCCATTGCCTCTTTCTTCGGTCATCCACGCTCAGCTCCCAACGTGTTTTTGAAAGCCGAGCACCCGGGAACCGTGCGCGTTCAACCGTTCTCGTCGATCAGACGGCTTCGGCACCGGCAAGTGTCCGGCGCAGGGCGCCGAAGCGTTTACGATACTGGTTCGGACTAAGATTGACCTTGCGCCGAAACAATCGGCTGAAGTATGCCGCATCCTCGTAGCCGACCTCTTGGGCAATCGCGTCGATCGGCTGCTCTCCAGCCTCCAGCATCTGCTTGGCTTCCTCGATGCGAAGCGCGTGTACATACTCGAGCGGCGCCATGCCCGTGGCTTGCTGAAATCGGCGGCTAAAAGAACGCTCCGCGAGGCCGGACAGACGCACAAGTGCGGTAACCGGATTAGATTCGTTGTAGTGTTCGGCGACCCATGTCTGGCATCGCGCAATAACATAATCCTCTACCTGACGCGTTCGCGCCAGCCGCGCGAACGGCTGCTGGCCAATAGAATGCCAGTCGATCAGATTTATTCGCGCCACCTGCATCGCTGTTTCGACATCGACGCTGCGCGCCACAAGATAGAGCGCAAGATCGAGCCACGTCGTGCCACCGCCAGCCATAACCAGACGTTGGCCCTCGCCCGTGACCACCAGCGCGCGCTGCTCATGCACCTTCACCGTCGGATGGCGTCTTGCCAACGTAGGGCACCAGGCCCAGTGGGTAGTCGCATCCTGGCCAACCAGCAGCCCCGCCTCGGCGAGCAACATCGCTCCCGAACACGCGGTGGCGATAATCGAACCATCCGTATGGCGTTTTTTGAGCCAGGCGATTTCTCTTGCGAAGCGTCCAGCCAGCAGTTCGCCTGGCGGCAGATTCACTTCCGGCACGCACACAATGTCAACGGGCGGGCACTCGGCCAGCGAAGTGTGCGGAGTGATCAGCACATCATTGTTGACGCGCAGCGCCCCGGTATGCGCCGACACCAGTTGTGGTTGCATCAGATGTGGTCCCGGCTCGCCGTCCAGAATCATCCCCCACTCACTACCAGCGGATTTGAATAAGTCATACATGCCGTAAACCACCGATGCATTGGTCTCCGGAAACACGAGCACTGCAACCGTAACCATCTTGTTTTCACAATTCATGGCCGTTTCGTCCTCTTCCTGGCTGATATGGCTTTGGTGGGCCAGGGACAGCGCATCTATTCTACGCAGCGTAAGTATTCAATCAGGAAAGCCCATATTGCAACGTTCCATCTGAGAATCCAGGAGACCAGCCATGAGCAAATACCGCAACAACCTGCCACAACTGGGTAACGCCTTGTTCCTAACCGACGGCGGACTCGAAACAACACTAATTTACCATGAGGAAATCGAGCTTCCGCACTTCGCCGCATTCGACCTGCTAAGGGACGAACGCGGCTTCGAGCAACTTCGAACCTACTTTGAGCGCTACGCTCAGATCGCCCTCGAACAAGGGCTGGGAATGGTCCTGGAGGCCCCTACCTGGCGCGCCAACCGTGATTGGGCAACCGAACTCGGCTACGGCATTGAAGCGCTCGCGGACGCTAATCGCAAAGCTGTTCGCCTACTATTGGAGATCCGCGGCAAGTTCGAAACAGCGGCGTCGCCCATGGTAATCAGTGGCAATGTCGGCCCGCGTGGCGACGGCTACATTGCCGATAAACGCATGAGCATTGAACAGGCGCGCACCTACCATGTGCCACAGATCGAGACTTTCGCCGGCACGGATGCCGATATGGTGGCAGCCTTCACCTTGAACTACATCGAAGAGGCAATTGGCATCGTCGAGGCCGCACGCAAGGCGGGCATGCCGGTAGCGATCTCTTTCACAACCGAAACAGACGGTCGCTTGCCCTCTGGCGACACGCTGGCAGAGGCGATCGACCGAACCGACGCCGAGACCGACGGCTACGCGGTCTATTACATGATCAATTGCGCCCACCCCACCCACTTCGATAACATGATTCGTACGGGTGGCCGCTGGCGTAAACGCGTTGGTGGTCTGCGGGCCAATGCTTCGAGGTGCAGCCACGCTGAGCTCGACGCCGCGACCGAACTTGATGCCGGAAATCCTCTGGAGCTTGGTGACCAATACCGCGCTTTGCGTGCGCAACTGGCCGGCCTCACAGTTGTCGGTGGATGCTGCGGAACCGACCACCGCCATGTCGAAGCAATCGCCCGCGCATGTCATCCGCAGGTGCAGGCGGCCGCCTAGCCGGTAAAGATTGCTGGCGCCGGCGTTGTCCAGGCCATGATGGAGTGCACCTCGGTTGGCAGATACACGCCGGGCGATGCGGCGCGTCAGCGAAAATTTCCAAGAAGCTCGATTGTCGGGGACCGTCAATGCCCTCCTCGACAATCGCCATCTCGACAGAAGCTGCCCACCAGCTCCGCTCCGGCGGCAACGCAGGGGGCAAGATGCGCACACCCAAGAATGTCCCGGTCATAGGCGTTAAGCCCCCCGTTCCGTCAAACCGATGGGCGACGTCGCATCTACGAGTGATAGGCCGAGAAGGACGCTCCGGACCCGCTAGACCAAAACGCAGGTTAAACTGACGCCTTGGCAGATTCCATCAACATCTTTCCGGCGCTGATCGCAATGGCCGGCGAGGTAAATCGACAAATTCGAGGAAGCACATGCAAGCGCCCGCCATACCTGATGACGAAGGAACACGCGTCGATACGCTCTACGACCTGGGGATACTCGACACAGAACCCGAAGAGCGCTTCGACCGGCTCACACGTCTTGCTAAACGCCTGTTGCAGGTTCCAATTTCGCTGATTAGTCTGGTTGACGAAAACCGCGAATGGATCAAATCGGGCGAAGGAATTGGTAATTCCCAGGTAGCTCGCGACATTTCCTTTTCGGCTCACGCGATTCTGAGCCCGGATATTCTTCTGGTTCCCGACACCACGCTCGACGAACGTTTCAGCGACAATCCGCTAGTTGTTGACGAACCACACATCCGGTTTTACGCAGGATGCCCGCTCAAGGCTCCAAATGGCAGTAATCTTGGAACGCTCTGCTTGATTGATTCAAAACCACGTGAATTCAGCGAAGATGAAAAAGTATTGCTGCGTGAACTGACTCGCATGGCAGAGCAAGACATCGTCGCCGTCCAGTTGGCGACGATGGATGAATTGACAATGCTCTCAAACCGTCGCGGGTTCGAAGCCTTGACGAAGCACGCCCTTGAACTGTCACGGCGTTTTCAGAAACCCGCCGCGCTGTTGTATTTCAACCTGGATCAATTCAAGCAGATCAACGATCGATTCGGCCATGCCGAGGGCGATCTTGCGCTAAAGACATTCGCCCAGTGTCTGAAGTTGACCTTCCGCGAGTCCGACGTTCTGGGCCATCTGGGCAGAGATGAATTCGCCGTGTTTATGACCAATGTCAGCAACGTGGAATTGGAACACGCGCTAGAGCGCTTGCGCGACGCCGTTGACCAGTACAATAAAGACGCGAAACGAGGTCACGACATCGCGTTCAGCTTTGGCAAAGTCGCGTTCGATGCTTCAGGTCATGCCGATGTCGATGACCTGATGGCAAAAGCAAACGCTCTGATGTATTTGAACAAGAAAGACAAGGACACCTAACGGCCTTTCGAACTTGGGTGATCGATAGCGAAATACCGGTTCGATACAAACCGTAGGAGAGTGAGGACAGATATTCACGGTATCGCCCAACTCAATGCTGCACCGAAAATCGGGAACATGTACTGGGTATGCGGTGAAAATTGGGCTGCTCCTATTCCTGTTCTCTGTCACTGTCGCGGCCATTTCACCGTGAGCTCGATTAACTGCTGGTAGCTATATGCAAATTGCATCGCTCCTCCCGCGACGCAACCTGGCGCGCTGGTCGCTGTTGGTAGCAGGCGTCAGCAGCCTTGCTCTGATCGCCGCGGCGCTAGTGCTTTCGAGACCCTTACCGCCGCAGACCTTGGTGATGGCAACCGGTCCCGAAAATAGTGCCTACACTGCAATCGGCCGGCGTTACCGTAATATTTTTGCCCGACATGGCGTGGAACTCACGCTCAAGCTGACCAACGGTTCAGTCGACAATGTCGAGTTGCTCCGTGACCCAGGCTCCGGTGTCAACGCTGCGCTGGTCATGAGCGGCATAACCGATCCGACTGAATCGCCCACGGTGGTGTCTCTGGGAACTGTGTTTTACGAACCTTTCTGGTTGTTCAGCCGTGTCGCCCCGGTTGATGAGACAAACGTGTTGCGCGAAGGCATGCGGATATCGCTGGGAACCCCTGGCGGCGGGACTTACAAGATCGCGCGCGAGATTACCAGCGCGCTGGGCATAGACCTGACGCGCATGAAAGTAAGCGACCTTGGTTCGGTCGAGGCCGGCGCCGCGCTGATGCGCGGAGAGTTGGACTTTGTCGGCATGTCATTGCCATGGGATACACCGATCGTGCAACGACTGCTGCGCGATACGGCGATCCAGTCCATAGATTGGACACGCGCAGATGCGCACGTCGCACTACGCCCGTATCTCAGTAAGCGGACTGTCCCACGCGGTGTTGCAGACCTTGCGAACGACCTGCCGCCACGCGATCTGACCCTGGTTGCGACGAAAGCCAGCGTGTTCGTGCAAAACGATCTTCACCCCGCGTTACAGCATTTGATGATTGAGGCGGCTTCAGAAATACACAGTAGGCCTGGAGTATTCAACAAGTCGGGCGAGTTTCCCGCGGCTGAACCGATAGACCTGCCACTGAGCGAGTTCGCACGTGAGTATTACCGCAGCGGGCGGCCATTCCTGCAGCGCCACCTACCGTTTTGGCTGGCAGCGCTCACATCGCGGCTGCTCGTGCTCTTGATACCGCTCATTGGAATCGCCTACCCCCTGTTTCGCCTGCTACCCGCGTTATATGGATGGTCAATGCGCCGTCGAGTATTTCGCCTGTACGGCGAGCTAAAGTTTCTGGAGGCGGATTTCGCGGCAGGTGTGGCCGGCGACACAAACACGAGCCTTGAGCAACTCGACCGGCTGGAAGAACGCGCCAACCGGCTGCGTGTACCAACTGCGTTCGCGCATTTGCTCTACACACTGAAGCATCACATTGGCCTGGTAAGAAGGCGCGTTCAGGATTCACCGACAAGCTCTTAGCGACCTGTCGGACTTATTAGCGACCTGTCGGACTTAGCTGTTCTATAGCGAAACACCGGCTCGATTCAGTCCAGCGAGAGCGAGCACAGATGTTGGCGACTTTGATGCTCTTATCGGGAATGTGTAAGGAAAAATCGGTGGGATATGCGCCGCTCTGATTCCTGTTCACTGGCACCGCTGCAGCCGAATCATCCTGAGTCAGACTGGCTCCGAGGCTTTGACGCCACGCACGCTACCCATGCCTCCGCGAACATTGCGTGCGGCGTGCACTCCCAGGCGCGCAAGGTCTGCGCATGCTCTGGCTGGCCTGCGCCTTCAAGTTTCGCAGCCAAAAGATCGGTGATGATCGATACCGGTTCAAAGTTCTCGTAGTGCGCGCGCTGCGTTACACTCTCGAAGCCGGCATCGACTGCAATTTGCGATAGTTTACGACCCACGTTCACATCGCCACCGTTGCCGACCTGCAATGCCTCGAACGCTTTGACCGCCGCATCAAGCGCAGGGCTAGTCGGTCCGAACAGAAAGCCACTCCAGTCCGGCGTGGCCACCCCCATCACGCCACCTGGCTTAAGCACTCGAAGGCACTCGCGCATTGCCCGCACCGGCTCTTTCAAGTGCTCGATCAGAGCGTGAGAAAACAACGCATCGAACTGTGCCTCGCCAAACGGTAAATCATAGGCATTGCCCGTCTGAAACGCCGCATTCGAGGCGCCTTGCTGCACAGCCGTTTGTGTCGCCAGCCGCACCTGAGACTCGCTCATATCCACGCCGATCACGCGACCGTTACCAACTCGCGTTGCGATGCCCACGGTAATACTTCCCGGCCCGCAGCCAACATCAAGCACCTGCATACCCGGCCTCAGATGCCCTATGAAGAAAGCACCGTGTGATTCCAACGTGCGGCGTGACACAAATGCAAGCGCTGACGCATCATAGCCAAGAGTGTAATGTTCCATTGATTCTCCAGGCTGTTAGGGGCGCCTCTGAAGGATGTGAAGAATCGACATCGTCAATACCGTCTCGTCGCGCTGGTTAAGCATGCGATAACCCATTCGCAACAAGCCACGATCCGGCTTCGACGCCGAGGCGCGTTTTTCCAATACGTCTGCCACCGTATATATCGTATCGCCCGGCCTCACGGGCGCTGTCCAGCGCAACTCGTCCACCCCGGGTGATCCCATACTGCACGTCTTGAACAAGCCCTCTTGAAGAAACATGCGCCAGCCGACCCCGAAGGTATGTTGGCCACTCGCGATAAGTCCCCCGTACGGCGACTTCGCAGCCGCTTCAGCATCAATATGGAATGGTTGCGGATCGTAGGCAAGCGCGAAATCGATAATATCGGCCTCGGTCATCGTTGCTCCGTTGGATCGGAACTGTTCTCCGATTTCGAAGTCATCAAAATAGCGGTCCATCGTTCTCACTCTCCAGTTTCACTATCCGTTTTTAGGGTTAAGGACATGCCGCAGTTACCTCCTTGCCTGGAACTGCGCTCGGCAAGCGTTGTGCCGCAGCATTATAGATGTACCCGTTCAAGCGGACGCCCCAAACGGTGCGGTGCTCAGTCGCCCGGCAGACAACATTGTCACTGCCAACCATTGCGCGGCGCCGCCGGCATCGACGTAGCGGTCTCACCGCGGAAACTGCGGGAGAGAACTCCAGAACTCGACGACTTGCTGGCCACGACATGATTGCCTGAGCGATATAACGCACCGTCGCGCGTAACACAGCACAAGCTCCAACAATTCCACCATGGCACATACCGGGAAGATTATTGGTATGCCATCGCCAACGAGACCGTTGCACCCTCGTGCTTTTTGACATCTCCGCCTTCGCAAATGAGCGACTACTCCAGGTTCCGGATGCCGCCGAAGCGCTGGCACCTTATCAATCTCGATATGCTCAGAAGTTCATTCGATCTCAAATCGACTGAAACATGCCAATGTCCGCACTTATGGATCAATCGAAACTCTGCCCCCAAACAAAGCGGCTACCGGCCAACCGCGCCCACCACCGGGCTAAACGACCACTTTTCCGAGACCGAGAAACAAGAGTCCCTATTCACCGCGAATAACAGCGAAGTCATGCAAGAAGAGGCAAGTTATTTGCTGCTTGAGACCTCGACCGCTTACGGAGGCGAAATTGGCGCACAAAACCTGCCGCTCAGCGTTGATAACACCGTTTTTGGGACACCAATAGCGATTCGTCAGAGGCTTGGCAAGGCCCAACGCTGAAACCGCCCCTTTGATCGGCTCCACATAGGAGGATTCATTTTGCAAGACAGCTACGAGGTAGTGAACCAAATTCTGATTACGTTCGCACTTGCGATTTTCATCGTCACCGGGTTCGCAGGCATCGTATTAGGGGTCGGTCTGAATGTCCGCAGCGCGCGAATGCTGGGTTTTCTGAAAGGAATGAACCGCTGGGTTTCTCTTCAAGACAGCCTGAAACCGATGGAACAGCCTCACGATATCGACAAAGCCGTTTACCGGCATCGACGCTGGTTTGGTGCTATTTTCGCTATCTGTGGCGCATACACCGTATACATGCTGTTGTTTTCGATCGATTTCACAGCCGTGGTTTCAGCGCTAGGCAGAGACACTACGCCGGTCATCATCGAGTTGTTGGTCAGCAACACGAAGTGGTTTTTGGTTCTGGGCGGCGTGCTGGCATTCGTCGTCGGCATCATGATGTTTGTGTCCACTTATGCATTGCCAGCATTCGACGCACGTATCAATCGCTGGTACTCGTCAGGGAAACTCGGCGAAGGCGCGAACAAGATGCATTTGGCGCTCGACAACTGGGCCGAAGCCTTCCCCCGCACTGTCGGCTTGGTGATCGCTTTCGGGTCCGCGGCCGTATTGACTGCCGCCATCATCGCGTGGACGGGCAACTGAAGTACGCAAGAAAGCCACATCCGGGGTAAAGCGCCTCGCGAAGCTTGACCTGCGTTCACTTCGCCAACGCACTACCGCAAACAGCATGTGCATCAGCGAGTAGCCCGCCCCGGATACCCTGTACAGAAAGTTCCGGTGCCATACACAGTGGGAGCGCGACGGTCATCGTTCCCGTCGCGGCAAATTCTAGTCCCCGAACAAGCGCCTCTCCTGGGAGCGAAGATCAACTAGTTCGTCAGCCGTGTACATCGACGCAACGGGACCGTGGCTTTGATCCAGAATCTCGATGCCTTCCGTCGGTGACGCCACCGAGCGAACTCCAAGAAACGCTTTCTCGGTAAACAATCCTGCATCGATCAGTGCCCGCCGGGCATGCCGGCTCACCACCAACTGCCTGAACCGCATCATCTTGCCTTCACGATTTGGGCCGTCTTCGCCCAATGGAAAATAAGAAAAGTCGGCATCGGGAAACGCCTTGGACCAGAATCGCGGCACGGTGACAAAACTGAGCCCCAACAGAATCGAGTCACGCGCACGCGACATCGGAAACAGTTCGAGCAGTGGTTGCAAGAACCTGGCGTCTCTCACGCGGTCCGCCCGACACCAGCGCTGATGAAAGTTGGATTGCCCCACATCCAGTGACGACGAGCGCTTATTCTGATCGTCGCCCACATCGCGTATCCAGCTGCTTCGATCAAACAAGTCGTGATCCAGTGCGCGGCCGAGGCTTTTCTCAGGTAAAGCTACAAACCAGACGGGCCCATCTTTGCGCCCCTTCTTACGACAGCGAAGAAACGAAATCCCACGCAGGCCCGATCGCTCACAGGTGTCAACAAATTTCTCCGACACGAAGGTATGGTTGAATGCATGACCAGTGGAGAGTTCCGACGAAATGTAGGACGGATAGTCATCCCATAGTGAGAAGCTCGAATTCACGGTCTTGGAGTACAGGTAAGACCAGTCCACTGCGGCTGACTCGTCTTTGTCAAGACGTTCGTAAACGTTCGCGGTTCCCGCCGTGACGTGCCCAGTTTTGCACTCCTCGATCAGCCTCTGAATCTTGTTCATTCCATCAGGTGTATTCAAATTGATTCTGACCCAGGCGTTACTGTGAACCTTGAGACCGAGCTTGCGGTATACGCGTGTTCGAGCGCACTCGGATTCCTCGGAGAGCGCTCCACCAAAATCCTCGACACCAGGTGCGTCGAGGCGAAGTTCGAGTTCATATCGGGACATTCCGGCGCCTTCTAGTGGAGTCTGGCGATGCCCGCAGTACAGGTAATCGATTTTCGATTGCGACTATGGTCGAGCCACATGCGCCAGGTTTAGATGTCGCTCGGTCTTTCGAGCGCAGGTTAGATACACGACGAAAAAATCGCTCCAAAGAAACCAAGCAACGTTAAGGCCAACAACGAACATCAGGATTCCGGGGTTGGCACATCGCGGCGCAGGCAGCGTTTTGCTGGCAAGGCGCAGATAGCCAGGGCCATTGATCATATGACCAATGAATAACTGGTGTCGGAATTCCTGGTTCGATGTTTCCGGAATCAGTGCTCTAAGAGCTGCAACACGTAGCCCACATTTAATGCAGTGAAATGCGCATGGGGTAGTCCAACTATCCCTCTGAATGGTGGGCTACGCGGCGCGCCAACCGGGGCCAATTTCCGCGCTTCCGGAAAGAACGATCCAAGGAGATCCATTCAAAGTTACGACAACGTCATTTTTCTTGCGCCGTATGGAATCGCCATATGCGCCCTTCGTCGTGCGCGTCGAAAAAATGAAAACACTATCTTCTTTTGGTTTCAAATGTTGACCTGCCTCCTTCTTTTTCAGAACCGCAACAACGGAGCAAAACCATAGGGGAGCTGCGCTGATTCTGCACGTTTCCCATATCACCTTACGAACCGTAGCTTTGAGGCGACATCGCGTTCAAGCGTCGTGCTGCGACGACACTTGCCGACTAGCAGCTCATCGGAAAGACTCTCAAACTATTCATTAATATGGTTTTTTTTGAACAGGCACGCTAGCTGCAGATAATACGCCGGATGCAGCACGACAATGCCATCCAACTAGCGCAACCGATGAGTTGCCGGTCATCATTGCGAGGAGAAAAATGAAAAACGGCAACAGCGGATTCACACTACTCGAACTCATCATCGTTGTCTCGATCATCGGAATCCTGTCATCTTTAGCTTTACCCGCTTACCAGAACTACACAGCGCGTGCAAAAATATCGGAAGTGCTTCTTGCTCTCAGCACATGCCGCACCAGCATTTCCGAGACAGTCCAATCCGCAAACTTCTTACCTATTGGCGGAAGCTGGCAGTGCGAATCACAAACCGGTACGGCCGTATCATCATATGTGGCATCGATTCAGACAAGTGACGAAGGCGCAGTACGAGTCAACATTCAGAATGTCAGCGGCCAGATGAACGGCCAGCATGTCATCATGCGACCCTGGCCGAACCTGAACCGCTCGGCCACGGTTCAAGCAGGCGACCACATTGCCCTATGGGATTGCGGGCCGGCGCCAAGCAACACTAACGATATCTCATCAATGGTCCCCGGAAGCTGCCGCGCCTCTGCCGCCGATCTCGGTGGAATGTCCGGGTGGGCGAGTGCGAGTTGATGGCCAATTCGATCACCGAGTTGATCGGGGCGGAACAATCATCAACCAGGGTCGGCATCAACAAAAAAGGCCGCACCTGACTCGTACGTACTGCAAGACTTGATGCATCCGGTGGGAGTCATCATGGCATCGGTTGCATTCCTGTCCCCGGCGATTCACCGAACCTTTTGCATACTGGACGTAACTCTAGCTCGACCAGTTATACAGGCCGGTTCCAGCACTCTGAGCAGACCGTCTAAACCGGATCCCAGGTAAATACGTCCTGGGAACGATCAAGTCCGTAGAAATGGGCTTTGAGAGCCGGAATCGCATGGCTTCCGATCGTTTCCGGCGTCCAACCTTCGGAGCGCTGCACTGAACGCAGCGGGCGGTTCTGGCTAAACAAATAGATCTCATTCGCGCGCACACCAAAAATTTGTCCCGATACATCCGCCGCGGCATCGCTGGCCAGATACACGGCCAACGGTGCAATTTTGGAAGTTTCCAGTCGCTTCAACTTATCCACGCGCGCCTTTTGTTCATCCGAGTTGATCGGGATCGAACCGATCATGCGGCTCCACGCAAACGGCGCAATGCAGTTCGAACGCACGTTGAATCTGGCCATGTCCATCGCGATCGACTTGGACAGCGCGGCAATGCCCAGTTTCGCCGCCGCATAGTTTGCCTGCCCGAGATTACCAACCAAGCCGGAGGTCGAGGTCATGTTGATGTAACAGCCGCGATTCTCGCTCCTGAAATACGGTGCCACGGCGCGCGCGACATAAAACGAGCCGTTCAAGTGCACGTCAATCACCGCTTTCCACTCTTCGATGCTCATGTTGAAAAAGAAGCGGTCGCGCAAAATGCCGGCATTGTTGATTACACAATCGACCCGGCCATAGGCATCCATCGCCGTACCGATAATGCGTTGCGCCGCATCCCAATCGGCCACGCTGTCAGTGTTGGCCACAGCGCTGCCGCCAGCGGCCTTGATCTCGTTCACGACATCTTGCGCCGGACCGACATCTTCGCCCTCGCCCGCGACCGATGCGCCGAGATCGTTGACCACTACCCTGGCTCCGTTGGCAGCCATTGCCAAAGAGAAATCACGGCCGATACCTCTTCCCGCCCCGGTAACCACTACGACTTTGCCTTCCAGCATCTTGCTCATTGCGCTCCCTTTCGGTGTTTAAGTGTCAGGCCCCTAGTTCCAAGCCTCATGCCTACGCCAGATTCTTGCACAGCAGGGCGCACTGCGCACAGGGAGCGGGCGCAATGCTCAGATAGTCCAACGCTTGCACCTCTTTTTGGACAGCTGATTATGTAGACCTTCAGGACTGGGCAATCGCTTCCTTGTTAATGACATGATCCATGTTGGGCTTCCCATCCAGCACATCGAGCAGGTTCTGTACTGCCGCGACACACATGCGCTCCAGGGCTTCAGCCGTTACGCCGGCCATGTGTGGGGCAGTAATCGCTGTCGACAATCCCGGTAGCGGGTTGTCCGGTAGTGGCGGCTCCTGATCGAACACATCCAGTCCCGCACCTGCGATAACACTCTGGGTCAGCGCTGCGTGCAGATCTACCTCGTCGACGATGCCACCGCGCGCGGTGTTGACGAGATACGAAGATGGTTTCATACGCGCAAAGCGAGTGGCGTTGAACATGCCATTGGTTTCGCTGTTTCTCGGGCAATGGATCGTGACAAAATCGGCGCGACCAAGAGCGTCATCGAGTTCGTCGACCGGAGCGCACCCTGCCGCCGTGATTGCCTCCGCTGTAACGTAAGGGTCGTAGACGAGTACGGTCATGCCAAGCGCCGCGCAAACATTGGAAACACGCGTTCCGATACGGCCAAACCCGACGACCAGAACCGTCTTTTCGAACAGGTCGACCGGAAGATCCTTGAAGCGATCTGCCCAGCGCCCGTCACGCACCATGCCATGCATGGCCGCGCCACGTTTTGCCAGCGCGAGCATAAAGAACAACGCCTTCTCCGCCACCGAGGGCGAGTTGGCGATGCCCGTCACCATCAACGGAATGTTGCGCGCCGTAAGGGCCGGCACGTCGACATTGTCGTAGCCGACTCCGATGCGGGCAACGACGCGCAAGTTCGACGCCGCTTGTAACTCAGCATCCGCGAACGGGGTGAGCCCAAGCGCGATCCCGTGTACATCGTCAAGCAGAGCGTGAAATTCCGGCGTGGGCAGGTTGGACTCGAAGGGAACCGCCTCAATGTCAGTCCGCCCCTTGACCACGTCCCAGCCTGCACGTGCCATCGTTGCAGGGAGCAGCAATTTCACCGTGTTGTTGTGCATTGTTTTGTGATTCCCGAAATTGAATACAGCGCTAAGGAAGATACGGATATAAACGACGTCCCTTAATGGAAACGACATCCGGCAGAGAAGCTAGCTTCGCATACCGAATAACTTATGCAAAGTTCCAAACCCTGTGTCGTAAGATTGCCAGCCCCTTCCTGATTCAGCGACACTTTGGCGACCGCGCCCACGATCTCAGGGCGTGTGTGGCTAACACGCCCGATCAGGGCAGCAAGCTCTGCCGGGTCTCTGCAGCATCGACGATGTCGTCCCACTCCCATAGCTGCGGAATAGTTTGCACGTCGGCCCACATCGTGACTTGATCCGCAAAGTGCGAGCTTCCAGGGTGCCCGGACGCGCCGAGTGGCACCACCCAACGCGAGTTGCGCCAGTCGGATGGATCGTGGATGTACCGATTAACCGACGTAAATGTCTGTACGAACAGATTGTCCAACGAGTAAACACCCGACTGTGCGGTATCGCCATCACCGCCGGTAGGAATTTCAGGCGGATCGAGAAGCTGCGCGTACTCCGGGAAAATCCGCGACAGCGGATGCTGGGGACGTGTGTGGTGGATCGAGCCCCAGGTCCATTTCTCCATGTCGTCGCCCAACCTGGCTTGTAGTTCTCTAACGGCACGGCCCATTGCTGACTCAATCAGGCGCGGCCATTCTTGACCCGGCGCGAGGCACGTGGTGTCGTCGGCCGCCATCGCAGCGACAGCCTGGACATAGAGTTGGCCGGCATGCGTAGCGGCACCCGGTCCAGGGCCAATGGTCGCGCCGAGTGCCTCCGCCGACATCGGCCCTAACGCCACTTTGACGATGTCCGAGAAGAGGTGGGCGCGCGCCGCGCTGTAAATCGCAGCGGCAATGGACGCCCGGTCCATTTTGCAATCCCACTGCAACACGATGTCACGAGCTTTCGAGACATGGGGATCGGACGGATTCAGTTCCTTCAGCCGTTCGACAAAAACCCATGCTGGCAACGACACCCGGTCCGCGTGGATAGATGCCATATCCGCGACCGTCGCTCCCGTGGACAGTTCCTGTAGACGCGCCGTCACGCGGCGAGCCCGATAGTCCGCTGCAAAATACGTGTTGATGTAATAGGGGTAGTCGGCGGACGTGACGGCATTGTTGCAGGTCACAACAAAACCGGCATCCGGATTTCGCGCGTGCGGGAGTTCCTCAAATGGAATCTGACCAGCCCATTCATGCTCACCGGTCCATCCCGGCACGGGCGTCCAGGCATTTGCCATGGCACGCAACGGAATCCGCCCCCGGTAGCGATAACCAAATTCACCATGAACATCGGCGTAGACAAAATTGTTGACGGGCTCCGTCCAGTCCCGAAGGGCTTCTTCCGCTTCGTCCGCAGACTTGGCAACGAGAAGCTCGTATAGCGCGTTGGGCCAGGCGGTACCGCTGTTTGTCCCCGTATGGCAAAACGCGATGCCGTGACCCTCCAAAGGATCGCCCGCGATGATTGGGCCGTGGCGGGTACGAACCACCCGTACGCGCTCGACGTCTCCATCGCGGACTTCCAGTTCTTCGTCCGAAACCTCGGCCGGCAGCCATGCATTCTTGTAGGCATACTCAAGGCGGCCGCTCTCGGTCCGAAAGCGTTCGATGTATAGATCCTGGTAATCCGCATAGCCATGGGTCATGCCCCACGCGACGTAGGCGGTATGACTGAAATGCGGCGCCGCGGGTACGCCGGGAAGCGCGTAGCCACTAACCCGAAACGCCGGGCAGTTCATATGCACCTGGTAATAGACGTTGGGCGTGTCCAGCGCACGATGTGAGTCACCTGCAACCAATGGCTTGCCCGAAGCCGTCTTCTCACCGGACAGCACCCATGCGTTGCTGCCACCATCCGCCTCTCTCAGCCAGTCGATTTCGGCGATGACCGCCGCGAGTTCGTTCAGGCAATCCAATGGCGGCCCCTGATACGTTTCGCCTGGTGGCACGGCAACCAGGCCATCTTCTGAATAACCACGAAATAACGGCGCGGCGCGCTCGGCGCCCAGGGTGAGCGCGAGCCTAGTGCGCCACAGCTTTACCTCGTACGTGCCCATCAACATATTGCGGATCTTGTAGACTGCAAGACTGTGCCATGACTCCCACTTTTCGGGGACGGCATCGAGCAGCTTGTACTCGACCGGCAGCGCTCGTGTTGTTTCAATAAACGCGTTCACGCCAGCCGTGTATGCGTCCAGCATTGCCCGGGCGGAAGCGCTCGACACGGCGTAATCAGCTCGCGCAGCTTGCTCGAGGCCAAAAGTGCGCATCAGACGATCTTCCTGTAGTCCCGCCGTTCCAACCAGTCTCGCCCAGCAGCCGAGAGCACGCTGGCGGTCGTAATCCATTTGCCACAAGCGGTCTTGCGCAGTGACGAATCCCTGTGAAAAAAAAGCGTCGTGCTCCGTCTGTGCGTGAACGTGGGGAATGCCCCAACCGTCCCGGACGATTTCGACAGGCGCTTGCAGACCCGTCAGACGCAACGTTGAGGTAACGTCCGGAAGTGCGGACTGGAGGTCAGATGGCGAAATAGAATCGGACATGCGGTCTCTGCAGCGCAATGAGTCGGCGATCACTATCGGAAAGTGTTGCGATCTGTTGTCTCCGGCAAAATACGATCATTGCGTTAACTCGTTGGAGAGCACATTGTACGAGAGTCACTATTGGGATATCGAAGTGCTGCTCTACTCAATGCCATATTGCCGCATTTCGCACGCTTCGTATCCACTCTGCGCTGCGGAACAGCCGGCGTGATCTCCTCCCTCAGCCGTAAGCCGCTTCCAGATAATGCACGATATCGCGCGACTCCGGCATCCACCTCTCCTCGCCATCCGGAGACCCAATCCGTAGTACCGGTACGGTGGCGCGACCGCGCGCGCCAATCAGCTCATCGCGATATTTCTGATCTGCAAAGATGTCGCGCAACTCGACGTCAATACCAAGCCGATCGATTGCAGCGATCGCAATCGCGCAATAAGGGCAGCCGTCGAAATAGTAAAGGGCGAGTTTGTCCTGCGCCGGTGCAGCTGACGGTGCGAAGCGCTCGATGAAATGTTCTGCATAGAACGCAGTCCAGTCGCCATCAGGCTCACATGCACTGCGTTCGAAATCGGCAAACATCAAGCAATACACAAGCTGGCTTTTCGTAAATTGCGCTTGCAGCAGCTTGGACAAAGGCGCCTGCAAATATCCGGCATACCAGATTGGCCAATCCGGATCAGCGCCGTCGCTGGCCAAAAACGCATTGTGATGCGCCTTACCGGTCTCGACCATGAGTGACGCGAGATCTTTCCGAAGTTCAGTATTCATTGCTTTCCTCTTGCGTGATTCCGCTTCCAATGCGGGTGTGTTCAGCGAACCCTCTTGCACTTCAAGAAACGCGCGGGACCGGCGGACAAATTCCGATTAGCTCCGCCAGTAAACCGGTCGGTGCGCGATCTGAGCGGATTGTACGTTCAGCCTGGTCCGGACTGCCGAAACCAGGACATGAGTCGAAACTGTCAGCAACAAGGACTGATGCGAAAAGGAATGCGAGGACACCCCGAAAGAATCTGACGACACCGGAAACGCATTCAGAAATTCCTCCAAGACAGGCTGTTCGGTCAGTCAAGTTTACTCTTGTAGACGATACCGTCCTTCATTATGAAATGGACGCGATCGCGCTCCAGGGCCTTGAGATCCAATCACCGGTTCAAATCGACGGCTGCGCGGTCTCGCAAAAATGGACCCAACAATGGACCGCTGGATGCATGTGCCTGGATCGCTGCCAGTCGTAATCTTCCAACCAGTCAAACAGACAGGTAATGAGCGATACAAGTGCTGCACGAAGCGCCTGACTACCCGAGCATGGGCGGGTCTGCAAAGTACCGAATTCGCGTTCACGGTCGCCTTACGCCCCAGCTGTCCGGCCGCCTCGAGAACATGAGTATCTCGAACCTGTCTCGAGACGACGGTGAAGTGGAATCCGTCCTCGAAGGGATACTGGTCGATCAGTCCGCGTTCGCCGGTGTGCTGAAGACGCTGTACGAGTTGCACCTGCCTGTGATCTCCGCCGACTGCCTCGGCGTCGTCAAAGACGGGCAAGACAAAATTTGAAGCAAGAGGTCAAGAGGAGAGGATGATGAATACAAGATACAAATCGCGACGAGCTAGCCTATTCATCGTGGTGCTCGCAACGGCGTTACTCGGGATGACTCAGAATGCTGTCGCACTGCAGATTCTGATCAAAAACGTCAATATCTTTGATGGCAAGAATGGCGAACTCGCGATGGGCCAGAGCGTCTTGGTCGAGAATAATCTCATCAAGACAATTTCCGCGAAGCCGATCTCCGTCGGTAATGGCATCGTTGTTATAGATGGCAAAGGTCGCACCCTGATGCCGGGACTGATTGACGGTCACGCACACGTCATGATTAACCAGAGTTTTAGCACCATCGAGGCCAACTTGGACGTCACCGATCTCGCGTTCAACGCGACCCTGGTGGCCAAGCGATATCTTTTTGATGGCTTTACATCCGTCAAGGACAACGGCGGACCCGCTTTCGGGCTGGCAAGAGCCATCGACAACGGTGTCGTACCTGGACCGCGCCTCTACCCTTCTGGGGCCTTTCTTTCACAAACGTCCGGGCACGGGGACTTCAGGGACCGCGGCGACGTTGGGTTCAGCATGCAAGAGCCAGGCGATCTGTCCAACTTCGAGCGTATGGGTATCGGTGCTGTCGCTGACGGAGTGCCGGAAGTGCTGAAGGCAACTCGCACGAATCTGAGGAACGGCGCAACGCAGATCAAGATTATGGCCGGCGGTGGCGGTTCTTCCCGCTTCGACCCGATTGATACGACGCAGTACTCGGTAGAGGAAACTTGCGCCATCGTTGAAGCGACAGCGGATTGGGGTACCTACGTTACTGCGCATACGTTCAACGATCGCTCGATCAATCGTCTGCTGGATTGTGGTGTGAAGGCCTTCGACCACGCGTTCTTCGCGTCTGACGCCACGTTGAAGCGGATAGCGAAAGAAGGCGGTTACGTCGTACCTCAGATGTGGGGCCTTTCACCGGACCTGGCGAAGAATCCGCTTATGCCAGCGGCAAAGCTGCCGATGATCGCGCTTCTCCAGAAAAAATACGGAGACTATGGTCAAAGACTTCTGAGATATAAAGTGAAAGTGGTCTTCGCATCGGATTACATCGGAGAGTTTGCGGATGCAGAGCGCGCCCGCCGGTACGAGATCTGGTGGCGAACCCAGGCCTTTGGCAGCAACTTTGAAGTATTGAAACAGATGACGTCTGTTGCCGCTGAATTGCTGGCTCTGTCTGGTCCCAGAAACCCTTACAAGGCCGGTCCGCTGGGTATCATCCAGGAAGGTGCCTATGCGGATCTCCTGCTAGTCGACGGGAATCCCCTGGAAGATATTTCTGTAATCGGCGGCAACAAAAAGTGGTTCGATGCAGATCCCAAATACAGGCAGATTCCCACGATTCATCTCGTGATGAAGGGTGGCAAGATCTTTCGCAACGAGATCGACGGCTACCTGTCCCCTGAGGCGCTGTCATTCCCGGACACGAAGTTCGAGGGAATCCTGCGCGACTATGCTCCGGGAGGTTGACATGTTTACGAAACTTTATCGTTCAAAGCGGCAATCGGCGCGCCTCGCCGTTTCGACATTGATCCTGTTGCTAGCGCCCCTGTCGACGTCGGCACAGGAAGGCGACTGGCAGCCTATTACCGGGGCGCAGGCACTGAAGACATTTATGAGCGGGCGCGTCGTGACTGTCCAGGAAAGCAAAGACAGCGTGCGGCGCGGAGAATACCGGGCTGATGGCACAGGCACACTGTACGCCTGGGGCGGGGAGTTCGATCGAAGCTGGGAGGTGAAAGGCGAAGATCAGGTTTGCGTCGAGGGTGACCCGGTCAGTGCTTGCTATCGTTTCGAGAAAAACAGTAGCGACCCACTGCTCTATCGGGCGACCGATGTTTCGACCGGGGCAGTGACTGAATTACGGGAGGAAGCACCCGGCGGCACATCGGTTGTTGCGGGTGCTGGCCCGGCAGACCCCAACCAGGGCGGGGCCGCCGCCCCCTCTGCCACCGAACTGGCCGCGAAACTGGCCAACCCGACCAATCCGATCATGAAAATCGGCAACAACTTCGATTACGTGTCGTACGACGGCGACCTTCCCGGTGCCGGCAGCCAATCCGCGGTGCGCTATGTTTTCCTCACCGTGTTTCCATTCAAGCTGGATAATGGGAAGAGTGTTCTTTTTCGCCCCGGCGTTCCGGTCCTGTTCAACCAACCGGTCCCGGATGGGCAGGCGGGGTTCAGCAAAGAAGGAGTAGATATTGGCGACTCTGTTTACGACGTGTTGTACGCCGGCACGAACAAAGAATCCGGCCTGATTTCGGGCCTTGGCGTTGCTGGCACCGTGCCGACCGCGACGAACGACAAGTTGGGCAAAGACCTTTGGGGACTGGGACCGGAAGCCGTGTTGGGCGTGGCTAAAAAATGGGGTGTGGTTGGCGGCCTTCTGTCCCACCAGTGGGACGTTGGTGGCTCCGGTAAAGGCAGTATCAATACGACAACGCTGAACTACTTTTACTCCTTCCCGCTTGGCGGCGGCTATCAATTCGCTTCTGCGCCTGCGGTCACTTACAATCACGACGGCGCAAGCGGTAACAAATTGACATTACCTATTGGGTTAGGCATTGCAAAGACTGTGGTCCTGCGCGGCCGGCCCTGGACTTTCCAGCTGCAGTACTGGAATAACGTGGAACGCCCCGATGCGTTTGCGGCCGAGCACACCATCCGGTTTACCGTGCTGCCAGTGATCTCGGCGCCCTGGAACAAGTGAGGTTGGACGAGCTTCCCCTGGCGAAAGTTCGGGAAAGCCCTGCCTTACTGAGCTAGCAAGCCAAGGCCGGCCGCTTTAGCGACCGCTTCATGACGGTCGCTCACGTTCAACTTCTCGTAGATGCTGTGGGTATGGCGCTTGACGGTAGCCGGTGAGATGAACAGGCGTTCGCCGATCTCCTTGTTGGATAATCGGTTGCCGAGCAGCTCCAATACTTCCTGTTCGCGTTGCGACAGCAATTCCGGCAGGCCGACCGCCTTGCCAGGATCGACGTCGGCCAGAATCGTACCTACAAACCTGAGCCTATTCTTCTGGACATCCAGGCGATTGAGCAGCGGAACGATGTCGGGACCCAGATCAATGAATAGTCTGAGCAATCCACTTGGCTGGGCAAGATCTAGCGCCCTCGACATTGCTGACAGCGCTGCATCGTCTTCGCCTGTTCTCGATTGGTAAAGCGCGCGCAGCGCCAAGGTCTCGATAAGATACCTGGTGTTGTGCGTGGACTCGTAGAACTCCTGGTACACACGCAGCAGATTGTCTGCCTTCTGTAGGGCTTTAGTGGAGTCGGATGCAACAAGTATTCGCGCTGCGATCAGTCCCGGAGCTATGAGCCCGTAGCCAAGAAATGGTACTTCGAATGACTCGTTGAGTGCCCATTTCACGGCCGGGGCGACGTCCCCGACAGCAAATGCAAGTTCCGCCTGAAGCGCCTGGACATCAGGCAGATAGGTTGTACCGCGCGCAGAAATGCACTTCTCTGCGAGCTTGAATGCCAGTTGCTGTGCCGCCTCCGTATCCCCACGCGCTGCGTGCACCAGTGCCTGGATGTGGACGCAGCTCGCGTGGGCAATGAAGTCAATCGGCCACAGATCTTCGGCCACTTCGAGGACTACCGACTCTGCGGCATCCAGATTATTCTTGAGATACATTGCCGCGCCGCCCCACCAGGACGCCCACATGAATGTCTCGCGCAGTTTACTGTCTTTCCCGAGGCTTCGAAGCGACCTGGAATCGCGATCCAACCCTGCGAGGTCGGCATTTGCCCAATGAAGAAAACACATTCCATAAAGAATTCGCGCAGCTTCCTTGTCGTTAGCCGCGTTCTGCAGCGCTATCCTGAGAATCGTCATTCCCTCCGATCCACGGCCAAGAGTCTGCAATGCGTACCCTTCTCCAAACGTCGCGAGGCCTCTTTCATAGCTGAACGTTTGCGGGAGGACATCGAGAGCATGCCTGGCGAACTTGAGTGCGGCCTCCGTTGTACCCAGGTGCAGTTCGGCCAAGCATCGTGCTGCAGATATCTGGCCGTGATTGATACGGGACTGCTCGTTCGCTTCTGCGTGGCTGAGCACTTCTTCTGCAAGCTCTGTCAGTTCGATCGCATGTTCGACCCGACCAGCCTTGTCTGAAGTCCAGACGAGCAACATTAACAAATCAACGTTGTCGTGGATCGTTTCCTTCGACAACATCGCCAATAGGCGGCCCAGGCGCGACCATTGCTGGGACTCCTGTAGCATCGCGCCTCTACGGATGATGACCTCACCGGCACGGGATTCGTCGTTCTCCTGCAAGCAGTGATAAATCGCGTCTTCCGGAAAGTCATTCGCGTCGTACCATGCGGCGGCTCGCCTATGAAATGACCGGATTTCCTCCCGGGAAAACCGATCATTCAAGCAATTGAGTAACAGGTCCTGGAATTGACGGTGGTAACGGAACCACTGCCCATCCCGGCTAAGGGGGATGCAGAACAACTGCTTTTCTAAAATTGTATCGACGGCTTCCCGTCCCGACGGGCCAGCAGCATTCGACTCGCCCAGCAGTGCGTCGCAAAGTTCGGGAGAGAATTGCTTGAGAATCGAGGTCCTGAGGAGCAGTTCCCAAATCGGCTCAGCGAGTGCATTGAGGACCTCTTGTGTCAGGTAATCCTGTATTTGCCAGATATTGCCATCGAAAGACTCCAGGTGCGATGAGATATCGCTGTCGACTGGACGCGCATGCAACAGCAAACGAAGCCCAACCGGCCAGCCGTCGGTAATCGAGTGGAGCTTGTCCAGCTGGTCCGGGCCAAGTGTCATGCCGGTTATCGCCTCTACGAGTACCCGCTGGTTTTCCTTGTCAAGCCGCAAGTCAGTCAATCGGACGTCTGCCACGAGACCCCGCGACCGAAGTCGCCCCAGTGTCAGCGGTGGCGTGCTTCGACCGACTATCGCAATCTGAAGAGTCGGTGGCATTAGCTGCAACAGCGAGTCAACTAGCTCGTGAATCTGCTGGTCGTGGATCGTGTGATAATCGTCGAGGACAACGGCAATCGGCTTGGCGAAGTCCTGGAAGTCGGCCGACAGCCGGCTCGCGATGAGTTTCGCGGGTGGGAGTTCCGGAGCCTGACAATAGTGCAGGAGATGTTCGGCTGCAACAGGGCAGTGGTCCGCGAGCCCGACGGCTAAATATTCGAGAACAATATGGAGATCATTGTCCTGAACGTCCAGTGATACCCACACGCAGGGATGGCCGATCCGTTCTACCCAGCGGCTGGCCACCGAACTCTTGCCATATCCGGCGGGTGCGGCCACTACAACGATAGGAGGAGCCCCGGGACGACTCAGGTCGTTTTCCCAGTCTCCTCGTTCGACGTAGTCGCTTGCGACAGTTGGACGGTACAGCTTGTGCCTGCTACGAAAGTCTTGTTCTTCTTGCTGCTCCATTGGGGCGCGCGGATCCGTTCGCATTCTACTGTCGTTTAAGACTAGCAGAAATGGCCTTGCGAGTGGCACCCCGTGGGGCACTGTTTACAAGTTGATACGCGCAGTCCTCCGGCGGCTGGCAGCCTCGTACGGAGCGGCTGGCACGCGTTATCCGACGCTGTCGGTTTCCAAATTGGACCTCCTATTGGACCGCCGGGTACATGCCGCTCGGTCTGTGCCCTTGTAGTCTCTGTACGAATGAGATGTTCAGTTCAATGGCTGAATGAAACGGTGAGCGAAGACGGCACCAAAGACCCGCGCAGGTTGTTTCGCTTCAAATGGGAAGGCTTCGACGCCTTCGCTCAAATACATTTGTGCGGCTCACCGTCTCGCCAGTCTTAAAGGTAGCGTGGGTGACATAGCGTTACCGTAACGCGATCGTCGGAACCCGGAACACTACAGCGGATGACCAGGAGACTTCACAAGTCGCGTTATGGCTGCCCTTGGCTTGGTTTAGCCGCCATCATCCTGGTAGCGAGTGCATCGGCGCTTGCCGAGCAGCAATCGTCTGGTGCTAGATTCGGTGGTCCTAATGCAGTCGGCAACCAGCTCGCGGACGATGCCGAGCCTATACCGGCCCTGGTCAAGGAGAGGGTTCTCGATCCGTGGTTCGATTGGAAAAAGGAGTTGCAGGACAACACCGGTATCTCATTAGGCATCGACTACACGGCTCTGGGGCTGTATGCCAGCGACAGCCCCGGTGAAAGCAATGCGTCTTCCGGCATGGCTCGCTTTTTCGGTTCCTGGAACTTGGTCGGCCGAGGCACACCGAATACCGGTGCACTGGTATGGAAATTTGAACACCGCCACCGCTACAGCGATGTAGCACCCAAAGGGTTCGGCTTGACACAACTTGGCTACGTGGGCGTAATTGGCGGTCCGTACAGTGACCAGGGCGCAAGGGTCACGAACCTTTACTGGCGTCAGCGCTTCAACAATGGCGAGTCATCCTTTGCCGGTGGTTATCTCGATGTCACTGACTACCTGGATACTTTTCTCGGCGCATCACCCTGGATGGGATTTACTAACCTCGTGTTCAGCACCGGGTCGGCCAGTATTTTTCTGCCCGAGGATGCAACGCTAGGGGCGGCGCTTGGGACCATGGCTACCGACAACCTTTACGTCGTCGGCAGCGTGACCAATGCCTTTGCTGATTCAACAGATCCATTCGATGACAGCTTCGATCGGCTGTTCAACGACGGGGAACTGTTCACGTCACTGGAGGTCGGCTGGACGTCATCGGACGAACGAATCTACCTGGACAATACCCACGTCACGCTTTGGCATGTCGATGACAGCGTCGATGCGGGCACCGTCGGAGGTTGGGGGGCAGCATTCTCCCATGTCCGCCATATCGGTGATCGCTGGATGCCATTTGTCCGCGGTGGCTACGCCGATGATGGTGGCAGCCTTCTGCAGAAGTCCATCAGCGCTGGTTTGCTCTACCAGAAAAGCCCGGGCGCAGATCTGCTCGGCGTGGGTATCAACTGGGGTGAACCGAACGAAAGCACGTTCGCACCTGGTCTCAACGACCAGTGGACGACCGAGGTTTTTTACAGCATCCCGGTTACCCAACAAATCGTTGTGACACCCAGTATCCATTATCTGAAGAACCCGGCACTCAATCCCCAGAATGATGACAATTGGGTGGTAGGCCTGCGTGCGCGAATAGCGCTCTGAGTCTGGTAGTCTGGCCTTTGTGCTGAACTGGACTGCCGTCCTTATCTTTCTTACGTCTGTCTGAATTTAGGGCGATGCGCATCGCGCAAGCGAGAACACAAGCTGTTGGCACGAATGTGGCGGGCGTGCTGCCTTGTGCAACAGGTTTCAGTCCATATGATTGGAATCCAGACTCACTGCCTTGGGTCAGATCAACAACCTCGATCCTCCCGCTGCGATGACCACTAGCAATGCTTCTCATCGTCAGTTTCGAAAGCCAATATTTGCCATAGGGCAAGTCTGCCGATCACATCGGCGGATTGTTTCGAAAGTGGGGAACACATCGCTAGAGGAGTAAGGAATCGATGCGCGAGCTGATTCAGTTTAATTGGAAGGAATTTAGTCCGTTGGCCGGCATAAAGGTCGGTGTTGGCCTGATGATCATGTTGCTGCTGCAGACCCTGACCGGAGAATCCTGGCTAACGACGGGCCTGATAGCCATGTTCGCCTGGTTGACGAATATTCCGGGACCGATCAAGGATCGCATCGGCGGAATGCTCTCATTCGCAGCGGTTGCCGCCATTATGACTGTTATCTTCGGGCAGATAGGACTGGAGATCTGGCCGAACGTTATCGCGATTTCGATTATCGCGATCTTGGGGACCTTAGCCCTGGTGTTGGGTATGAGAGCGTTCATGGTCGGCTTCTCATTGATTTGCTGGGCTATCTACGGCCCATTCATGGTCGAAACGACCAGCGTAGAAAATTGCCTGCTGGCTATTATGGTTGGCACCGGGGTTGTTGCCATTGTTAACGTCATAGGCGAGATTCTCAGTAAAGCTGATAAAGGGACGGAGAGTTCGGGTGCAGGCGAAGCCGAATCGCCGTCGTCTGGAGCGGACATGGGCTACATCGTCGCATATGCGATCTCGGTTGCACTTGTCCTGGATCTTACGACTTACTACGGTTGGGTCGAGCTTCAGACAGATCCGACCATGATGGCCGGCGGTGCATTTTTCGTCATCGGCTTCGATGCCCGAAAGACCTGGATTGCAGGTGTTGCCCGGTTGCTCGGGCTGATAGCGGGTGCGTTGACCGGATTATTTCTCGCCAGCGTTCTGGGGGCGGGTATCGTTCTGGATGCCTTGATGATAATTGCTTGCGGTCTGAGTTTCGCAGCCATAGCCGTGCATCCGGGCGCCTGGATGTACTTTTTCATGGTCTTCGTCGCGATCGGCTGGCAAGGCCTCGACCCGGAGGCGTTTAACCTGACGGTGGCAGAAAAGCTCTATGGAGAAACCGCCGGCGTAGTGGCCGCGATGATGGCGATCATGTTCCTCCAGTGGTGGCAACAGCGGCGGGACAACCGTTGAAGTAGTAAACGGCCGGTGGCGCAAAACGTTCGATAAAATAATCTGCGTTGAACCCGGTCCAATCGCTTTCCGGCGCACGCACACTGCGTTCGAAATCGGCAACACATCAAGCAATACACAAGCTGGCTTTTCGTAAACTGCGCTTGCAGCAGCTTGGACAATGGTGCCTGCATATACTCTACATACCAGATGGGCCAATCCGAATCGGCGCCGTCAGTGGTCGCGAACGCTTTGTGGTGCGCCTTGCCGGTCTCGACCATGAGTGACGCGAGATCTTTCCGAACTTCAGTTTTCATAGTTCTCCTCTTGCGTGATTCCACCTCGAATGCGGGTGTGTTAAGCGAACGGTCTTGCGGCTGATGGGCGCCCAAATGGCAGACGAAGGGTGATTGGCGCGACCAGTAAACCTGTCGGCGCCCACGGTACAGCACACAACAATACGGAAAATCATACTGTAGCCATTCAAACGACGACGCTAGCAGGAGCGCATGAATAGCTGAACCGGCGCAAGCGTCAGTAACACGACCGTATCGACAGACCGGCCGACTATGACAACAGAATACAATGACTTGCCCAGCGAAAGCTTCAGCCCGACGAATCTCTTGTCATTGACGACTTTGTAATCCTAGTCAGCCTGCTCGAAGGCCGCCTTGTCCCGAAACAGTACATCGGCCTTTGAGCTTTCTCACCCCGGTCGCCCGCCCTTACGGTGGCGACCGGGGTTTTTTTGTTGAGTCAGACGGGATTCGCCGTGCTCAGATAACCAGAATGGCGGTTTGATACTATTGCTGCGAATACACCTCCCCTGGCCAATGCGATTTTGAGAAAGCGGTGCTAGTTCGGCCTGACCCACTGTCATTGCGCTAGTTTCCCGAAACAGGGGAATTGACGGTGTTCGCTCATCGACCGGTTGAACTGATGCGTGACCTCCACCCTGTGAAGGCGAAACCTCGACACTTTATCGAATGACCTCAGAATACGGTTCTTGCCAATGTGGCCGCGCCCGCTTTTCGCATCAGGGTGTACCAATCGTCCGGTTCTACTGTCACTGCCGCATCTGTCAGTCGTTTTACCGACAGCCGTTTGCGGACGTGACGATGGTTCACACCAGCAATCTCAGCATTCTCGATATTGAGGACGTCGAGTTTCGCCAACATCGACCGCCGCCTGCATTGCAACGCGGGGCGTGCCGTCACTGCGGATTTCCTGTTGCCTCTTTTCTGCGATCGGTCCCGTTTGTGCGCGTGGCGTCAGTGCCAAGCATGAATTTCGCCGATCAATCCAGTTTGCCGGAAGCGGGCTTTCACATTTTCTATGATCGTCGTGTTGCTGATGTTGTTGATGAGTTACCCAAATACAGCGGCTACTGGAAGAGCGAGTGGGCTGCGACTAAACCCATAATTTCGACGTTGATGCACAAGCGCAGCGCGTAACAGAATCTTTGATTGCATTGGAATCGCATCCGTCCATCACGATCACCCGCGCCGACGCTAACGACGGAGAACTGCTTGCGCTGGTAGGCCGGGAAACGTTTCTGGGCGCATTCACAGGCCGCATCCAACACGATGACCTGGTCGCCTTCGCTGATCAGCGATACGGCGCCACTCAACAGAAAGCGGAACTCGAAGATTCGAGCGCTACGTTCCTTATTGGACGCATCGGTGACGCCATCGCCGGGTATGCAAAGCTGGCCGAGAGTGCTGCGCCGGCATGTGTATCGGCGAAGCACCCGGTAGAACTGGAGCGCTTGTACCTGTACGCAAACTGGCATGGTCGGGGTGTCGGAAAACTTTTCCTGGACCAGTGCATCTCTGAGGCCACTTGCCGATCGCATGACATCATCTGGCTCGATGTTTGGGACCGGAATACGCAGGCGACATCTTTCTACAAGAAGTCCGGTTTCGATGAGGTAGGCGAGCGACCATACATCGTCGGCTCAATGGAGCAGCGGCATTTACTGATGAGCCGCGTGCTCTAGAGCAGTTCTGCTTTTCCAACCTTTGAACGCAGTGCAAAGTGGAAAGGTCCAGATCTCCCGGAATTGCCGGCCCTCAAGTACTTTCTTCGGAGGCCCCCCCCCCCGGCTGACCGTCCTTACTTTCGTGATGAGTTGTCAGAAATAACCCTGCCGAATGCAAACTGTATAGAATCGGGCAGCATGAAATCAAAGTGGCTGGCGCTATTCTTTGTGTGCGCTCTCGCGGCACTAATCGGCTCGTACTACGCGCTTAATATCGAGACCAATATCCTCGACCAGGCAGAACGTGAACGCTTGGGTGGTAACTATATAAGACTCTCAGACGGTGTTACGCACTACGAATTGAGCGGCCCGAAAGATGGAAGAGTGGTGGTGATGGTGCACGGCGGCACGGTGCCGATGTGGGTTTGGGACAGGCAGGTTAAAGCGTTGGTCGACGCCGGCTACCGGGTTCTAACGTACGACCAGTTCGGCCGAGGTTACTCTGACCGCCCGGAGGTCAAATATGACAAGGCGTTGTATGCACGCCAGTGGATCGAACTGGTCGACAAGCTGTCGTTGCCCGACACTTTCGACCTGATCGGCGTTTCCTTCGGCGCTGCAACGTCAGTGAGTGTTGCCGCTAAACATTCTGCAAGAATTCGCTCGCTGTCGCTAATTTCTCCGGTCATCAATAACTTTGAGGTGCCCGGTATATTCCGCGTTCCGATCGTTGGGGAATTCGCAGCCAAAATAATCGGGATCGACATCATCGTCAAAAGATTCGCCCGCCTCGTGGAGGGCAGTCCGGATGCCGGGCGATACAACCGACTGTTCGTCGAGCAGGCATCATACGAGGGCTTCCAGCGTTCGTTGTTGTCCTTTCTTCGCAGCGACGCCCTGCGTGACTACAGAAGCGAGTACGAATTTGTAGGGCGACATAACATCCCGTCTCTGTTGATTTGGGGCGCCGAAGACGACGAAATCAACCGAGAAATGATCGATTCAATCCGATCGTACATGCCAAATCTCGCCTTCGCACGCGTCAATGATGCCGGGCATGGCATCGTGATGCAGGAGCCGGAGATTGTGACCTACTGGCTCCTCGACTTTCTGGCGGAAGTTGGGGAGGCGAAATAGGTACGCGATAACGCACCACATCAACCATCGTGCAAGCGTGAGCAACAGTGAGGCGATGCAGTCACGGATCGATATCATTCCATGATGAATATAAGAAGTTTAAGCTAGCTTCTTGTCCTTTCAGCACTCCAGCGCCCCGGCAAAGAATACGCTGGCACGACCGGCCATGGGGCTGAAATGCGGGCCAATTGCCTCCAATCGCCCCGTACTCCCCTTCTCCTCGCCACCGCTTCACCGCCTCGGGCAGGTAGCGACGTCCGGAACTTCAAATTCAAGGCAGCCTAACTGCAGGAGATCGAGTCTCCCCGAATCGCGACCTCGTTTAAAAGAACACGAAAGCGCGAACGACCAAATTCCGGCGGTTGGGCGCATCTTTTGGTGCCGTTGGATCAATCGCACCTGTGTGGAACGACCAGCGCGACACAGACCCGTCCGTTATGGAGTCGTAGCATTTGAGCATCGACACTTCGTTCGGCTGTTGTTGCGGGATCCAGTACCACTCATGGTCGGGACAATTGGTAAAACGTGTTGTTTCACCGACCCGATCGTCATAAATGCGGTACGCAGTGATATAGGATTGATCGGCGAATGACGGCCACGCGCAAAGCACAAATGGATTCTGCTGCACGGTCTCCATCGGTTTAGCCAGGTTGACTGACATGAACCGTTTGGACATCTTCGCGTCGGCTTCGGCTTCCGTGTGGTTTTGTTGGCGACCGAAGTTTCTCAAACTCTTGGTCAGTAATTCACGGCAGCGCACACGGCCGCTGTTGTCATTGAGATCGTTGTGCACAACGTTCGCGTAAAACTTGTTGACACCTGGATCCTTGTTGTCTTGATCTTCGACCACATCACCCTGATAGTTCTTATCGAACACGTCGTGGTTATAGACTAGGGCGTCCGTCGCGTCGGGGAAAAAACTGAGTAGGAGTTTTTCAATTTCCGGATAGTAAATACGTTCGACTTCGTGGGCGTCGTAGAAGTTTGTGCACTTCGAATCAAGGTGCGCTAACGACACGCCGAGTTTATTCATGCATTCTGCGCTGTAGGGAGAAAGGCCGGGGTAGTATTCTTCGATTCGGCGCGCATCGCGCATCACCTGTGGAAAATACAACCGACGTCTTTCGATCTCATCATCTTCACGGCGCAGCTTCTCGGCAATCGCCGCTTGTGATGGATCCCGCCACAACGCGTTCGACTTGACGACGGTATAAATCGGCCTCTCATCGATGGTATATTTCAACGGTAATACCACACCGCCTTCCGGCGCTTCCATCCCTGTCGCGCGAATGTGCGCCACGCATTCTTTGTAAGATCGAAAACCCAAGCCCCACTTGGTTTCTATCGGCCCCGGCGGTGCATCTTCGATCTCGACGAGTAGGCGCTGACCTTCGCCACTGTCGATTTGCTTCAGTGCGTCTTCGGTTGCCGCCGCCGTGCCCGCATCACCATCGACGTCAAAGGACATATAGGACAGGCCACCATTCGCGGCCACGGGCGGTGGCTGGCCCTCGGTGAGTTCGAGCGGCGGCACAAAAACGGCGCCATCTTCACTGACAACGCCGTCACTCTCTTGTGGCTGGGACATCATATTTCTCCCCGTTAATCAATCACGATAGGCACACGATACTGGGTGTGCCAGTGGAGGTCAAAATAGCCCACCGATCGGAAATAACCATCAGAAATGACAGCAATGGGATCTAGCATTGCATTTGCAGATGATGCGCAGGGTGTGTAGCGCCTCGCCCTAGTGCGATCGATCAAGTCCGGGCCACAAATTCAATCGCACATAGAGATGGTTCACACCACTCCTCCGGAATACTGGCGACCCCAGCGATAACCTCCAATCCCATCGTGCCATCGCAAAACTGCCAGCCAGCCGTATTCAACTCGCAGGCTTTACGCTCCCCTGTCCCACGTTAGTGGGCGTAATCCGGTTCCTTTTCATCGACGAGTCGCATCATCCCTTGAAAATGCTCGATATTCTGCCCGGCGCGGGCAAGGCGCCCCATTTCGGCGGCGACTTCTTCGGGGATCAACGCCATTTCACCGCCTCCGGCAACCGCCAGTAACTGATACATACACGCGCGCTCGAGCTGATAAGTGTCGAGATATGCGCGCGCCACTGTCGAACCGACGATCATCGCACCATGATTGCGCATCATCAGAATTCGCTTGTCGCCCAGAACATCTGCCATATTTTCGCCCTCGGACTCGTCTGCCAGCACGCCGTCATAGACCTCGTAATAGGCAACGTCGTCGTGGAATCCCGCCGCTTGTTGAGAGCTTCTCGTCTCCAGTTTCATATCACCCCGGATCGACATCGCTGTTGTGTACGGCGCATGCACATGGATCACGCATTTCGCGTCCGGCCGAGCCTTGTGGACCGGATGGTGAATAATCCAGCCGGCGCGAATCGGCGGCCGCTCGCCCGAGATCATTTTCCCGTCAGGTGCCATCAACGCCAGGGTACTGGCCTTGACCTGCCCCCAGTGGGTATGCCCCGGACTGATAAGAATATTCTCCGGCTCGGACGGCGAGACAAGACTGATATGGTTCCACACACCTTCGTTCAGCCCGTGCATCACTGCCAAACGATGCGCTGCTGCGACCTCGAGTCGCGCTTGCCTGTCCACTGAACTATTCATTTCGTCCTTGACCTGTTCGAAACCACAATTTGAATAGCCTAGCATGGCCAGGATAGCCGGCACGTTATTCACAGTTCAAGTAAATCGTTCGTGGCTACAAGCGACTAATGAACCGCCTACGCTCGCGTCCCTCCAACGGTTGCTGGCAATGCAGCCGGGAGTTCTCCCTATTTCCCGTTTGCGAGTCGCTTCTCGACCAATCGCGCGAAGAAACTCGAACCGAGTGGAATCGCATCATCATTGAAATCGTAGGCGGGGTGGTGCACTTCGCAATCGCTTTCTCGTCCCCCATTGCCGATGTTGATGTAGCACCCCGGCACCTTGTCGAGCATGTAGGAAAAATCCTCGGACGCCATGATCAGGGGTGGATCGCGAACCACATTACCCGTTCCAACGAGATCGCTACAAATCCTGGCCGCGTATTCGGCCTCTTGCAAATCATTGATGGTGGGCAGAAACGTGTTGCGAAAATCCACCGCAACGGTAGCACCCATGCCAGTGGCGATAGCCGACGAAATTTCCCGCAACCGTCGTTCGACCAAGGCCATCACGTCTTTGGAAAAGGCGCGAACAGTGCCTGACATGCGGGCAGTATGTGGAATAACGTTGTAAGCGTCGCCCGAATGCACTTGTGTCACCGACAGCACTGCCGTATCCACCGCACGCGCGTTGCGCGAAACGATTGTCTGCAGGGCCAATACGATTTGCGACGCGGCGATGATTGGATCAATGCCCGTTTCCGGACGTGCGCCATGCGCGCCTTTGCCCGTGATGTCGATATCGAAAAACGCGCCACCAGCCATCATCGCGCCGGCACGCACGGCGAACTTTCCCACCGGCAGCGATGGGCGGTTATGCATCCCGAATATGCAATCGCAGGGAAACTGATCGAACAGGCCATCTTCGATCATGGCCCTGGCACCACCAATGCCTTCCTCGGCCGGTTGGAAGATGAAATTGACCTGGCCGTCAAAATTACGGGTAGCCGACAGATACTGAGCGGCACCCAGAAGGATGGCGGTATGACCATCGTGACCACATGCGTGCATCTTGCCTTCGTGAACCGAGCGATGCGCGAAGGTGTTCGACTCGCTGATGGGTAGCGCATCCATATCCGCACGCAGACCCACCGAGCGCGTGGTGTTGCCAACACGAAGCGTACCGACCACTCCGGTCTTGCCGATCCCGGTGTGCACGTCGAGGCCGAACTCGCGCAGTTTTGCGGCGACGAAATCAGACGTGCGATGCTCTTCGAAGCCGAGTTCCGGGTGCGCGTGAATGTCGCGACGCCAGGCCGTCAGCTCGCCGTGCCTGTCGGCAATTTCCTCGATGATGTTCACGTGAATGTAATCTCCTTTTGCCGGTGCGCGGATGTAAGTAAAGTATAAGCGAGGTTCTCAATCTACCCGCTTTGCTTCATGTACGTGAGACGAAAGCCTTTCGAAACGGAATACCCATTGTTTTTTCTTGCGTGATCGCACGTCCAATGCGGGTCAGTACAGCGAACCCCCTCGCCTTTCCGAAAAAACTCGTACACTGTGCGCTCTAATAATTCGGAAAGAACTATTCGTGACCAAGACATCGTCTTTCACCCCACCCAAAGTATGGACATGGGACGCGCCGAGTGGCGGCAAGTTTGAAAAGATCAATCGCCCTGTAGCAGGCGCCACACACGACAAAGAGCTGCCCAGAGGCAAGCATCCACTGCAGCTTTATTCGCTGGCGACACCCAACGGCGTAAAAGTCACGGTGATGCTGGAGGAATTGCTTGCGCTCGGCAAGAAAGGCGCGGAGTACGACGCGTTTCTCATCAAAATCAATGACGGTGAACAATTTGGCAGCGGCTTTGTGGACATAAACCCGAATTCCAAGATCCCGGCATTGCTTGACACAAGCACGTCGCCACCGACCCGAGTCTTTGAATCGGGGGCTATTCTTCTGTACCTGGCAGAAAAATTTGACGCATTCGTACCAAAAGACCCTTCCGAGCGCGCGGAATGCATGTCCTGGATGTTTTGGCAAATGGGCAGCGCACCCTTTCTCGGAGGTGGCTTTGGCCACTTCTACGCTTACGCACCAGAAAAACTCGAATACCCCATCAATCGCTATGCGATGGAAGTGAAACGACAACTGGATGTACTGGATCGCAATCTTTCGTCACGAAGGTACTTGTGTGGGGACGAATACAATATTGCTGACATCGCTAATGTTGCCTGGTACGGTGCGCTGGCTTTGGGCAAGCTTTACTCTGCGGGGGAGTTTCTCGAAGTGGCGTCGTACAAGAATGTAGTCAGATGGGCATCTGAAATCATGGAACGTCCCGCCGTCAAGCGCGGCCGGCGAGTTAACAGAACCTGGGGGCCGGAAGAACTGCAAGTTCCTGATCGGCACGACGCCAAGGACCTCGACTAGGGTTTAGCCTGCGCATGCCTCGGGACCCTCGTGACAAAATAGGGGCAACGCAAGCGCGTCTGATTGAAAAATCCGGTCTGAAGTGAATCGGTCAATCCCGGCGAATGATATTTCGTAAGTGGGTGGCGGATACAATTTGAGAAAAGGGGAAACGTGCGAATACGTACTAGTTTCGCAGCGATCATCGCACTACCCCTGATTCTTGTGCTGGTTCTTCTCGTGCTGAATCCAATCGATCAGTCAACCAGCAGCCAGATCTATTACGCGGCCATTGAAAATTCGCCCGCAGATGCGTCTGCATTCAGCGCCGGCGGTTCCTATTTCTCCTGGTCCTCTTCGCTGACAGAAAACCGCAATTTCGAACCACTCAATATCTTTTACCGCTCGTTCGGACCCAGGGAGAAACCTGCCATTGTCATGGTGCACGGTTTTCCTACCAGCAGCTACGATTTTGCCGAGATCATAGAAAAGCTCAAGCGTGACTATCACATCGTGGTTCTCGATACACCTGGTTACGGGTTTTCCGACAAACCTAAAGATGGATACAAATATTCACTCTTTGAAGATGCAAACCTGGTGGACACTCTGGTCCGCGAAGTGGTGAAACTGGATCGTTTTAGCCTGGTTACTCATGACAAAGGCGACAGTGTGGGTTTTGCCCTGCTCCAACTCTATCAGTCAGACAGTACCCGCGCGTACAGCATCGATCACCACGTCATTCTGAACGGCGGTATCTACCTGCCTCTGGCCCAACTGTCATACGGACAACATCTCATCGCAGCCCCGGTTCTCGGGCCCGTGGCTACGCGCCTGTTATCCCCGGCGAAATTCACCGACCGGCTTTCCAAGATGTATGTGCCTGAGCTTACTTCTGAAGAAAAGAAAAACCTGGCGTCTGTCTTTGCCTACCAGGGCGGAGTCAGTGTGTTGCCTGAAACAATCAAGTATCTCGACGAGCGCAGGCAAAATGAAGTGATGTGGCTTGAGATCCTTCACAAAAGCGCGGTTCCTGCCACCCTCATCTGGGCCGAAAAAGATCCTGTGGCTGTCACTGCCATTGCAGACTATGTCTGGGAAAATTATCTGCGTGATCGACCGGCATCCGCCAGCTATTGGCGAATCCCCTGTGCCGGCCACTATCCCCAGAACGACCAACCTGAACTGATTGCACAACTCATTCGTCGCGCAATCGGTGAGGCGGAAGAGTTCGATCTCTCGGGGAGTGATTGCGCCCCGATTCGGGTTGAATAAACTACAGAGGTTCTGCTAACGGCGCATCGGGCGGCCCGCCTGGCTCACCATTACCGGCTAACCGATTGAAAGCCGTTGGCCATTCATTCAGGCACAGCTCGGATTCGAGTGCAATTGGACGTCAAAAGGGGATCGGGTCAGGCTTGAATGGCACCGACTCAAGGCCTGACGCCTGACGCCCGGTCCTTGTGCGGAGTCCGACATGCAGGCTAGGTCACCTCATGCAGAAACTGCAGAACAGCAACCTCGTCGCGGCGCAGTGCCGGGGCAGCACGCTTGCGTCGAGCGCGTCCCGAAGACGCTACGGCTGACGGCGGAACAGGCTCCGCAACGGTTGATGGAGCGGTCACAGAAGGCGCTGCCGTCAGGCCCTGCAAATACGCGTGCAGTAGCGCAGGATGGACATAATATTTTCGACACACGGTGCGCGTGTTGCCGAGCCGCTCGGCCACCGCATCGATTGCGCGGTTGATATTGCGCTTGGCCTCCAGCAAGGTCGGCGCTGGTCCCGCCGCGCGCAGTGCCACCGCCGCGAGTATGGTGCCGCCCCATGTACGAAAATCTTTGGCACTAACCTCGTGCCCACCAGCCTCGCGCAAGTATTCGTTGACGTCATCTGAAGTGATGGTCTGCCGCTTGCCGTCGCCGTTCACATACTTGAACAACTCCTGCCCGGGCAGGTCCTGGCAGCGCTGTACGATGCGCGCAATACGCCGGTCAGTCACTGAGAACGCTTGCTGCACGCCGCTCTTTCCGCGAAACGTGAAACGCAACACCGAGCCGTCGACTTTTACATGCTTTTTGCGCAGAGTCGTCAGCCCGTATGAGCGATTCTCTTTCGCGTATTCGTCGTTACCTACACGGATCAGCGTCTTGTCGAGCAGCCGTACTGTTGCGGCAAGTGTCTGGCGCCGGCTCAATTCAGGCCCGGCGAGATCGCGCTCGACCTTTTCGCGAATCGCCGGCAACAATTCGCTGAACTCCAGCATGCGGCGAAACTTCGAGTGGTCCCGCGCTTCGCGATACAACGTGTGATAACGGTATTGCTTGCGCCCACGCGCGTCGCGTGCCGTAGCCTGGATGTGGCCCTTGGGATCGGCACAGATCCAGACATCGGTCCATGCCGGCGGAATGACGAGGGCGATGATGCGAAGGCGCTCCTGCGGATCAGTGATGTGCGTGCCATCGGGCCGGTAGAACGCCCAGCCCTTGCCAGCCCGGCGCCGTGAAATGCCAGGCACGCCATCCGTCACGTAGTCCAGTCCAGTGCGACTGGCAGTCTTGCGAAGCTCGACAACGCGTGGCGATTCCATCAGATCCTCAAGAATTTGGAGCGTAACCAGAAATTTGCATCGATATCAGGCTCGGTAAGCAAGATGGCGACCCGGTCACTGTTTGTGGAAATGTAGCTTCACCGCGATTGGAACCCGCAAAGCCACTAAAGACGGGGCATTCCAGCCACTCCGACGGCACTCTTTGTCCTTGACGCAGATCCTAAGATATGCCTTGGGTTCGCCGGTAATCGTCTGAAGTTGCGCTGAAACGGACGAGAACCCCGCTCGGAGAGCCGGCTCATGCCAGGCGAAACATGTCGCCAGGCGTTGAATATGCCGCTTTGCGCGACAGAACACGAATCTTCAAACGTCTGGCGTGGTGCGGGCTCGTTATCGATCTGAATGAGTTGGCGCGGCGGGTCAATCAGGCGACGCCCACGGTCAAGTATCGGATGGAGCGCATATCCATACTGCAGTCACTCACTTGACGACATAAGGAGACGCTCATGATTCGCTGGACTGCTGAAGCCGACACACGCACATCCGCCTCGACTGACGGCAACAACGCTGCTGAAGCAAGAGACACGCTTCGGGAACGGCAGCATCAGCCTGATGACCATTACGGTATGCACAACTTCGCCGTGTTTCATAGCCTTCTTAAACGCCATCTGAACCTGCAATAGGCTACCTCCCGGAACAGGCTATCCCCTTAGCCTCCCCCTACCCCCGCCGGCCTTTCTCCTTGGGCCTCCGGGGGTTTTTTCATGTCCGCACGGCATGGCAAAGTCGAGGCATAGTCCGCGATCAGACCCAATAATTTGACGTTCTGACATCTTTGCAAGAGTAAAGTTAAGATACAAATTGCACATGCTCATGCGAAGGGAATTGCCATGTCGTTCAAGACCGCATTCGTTACCGGGATATTTACCTGCATCGTGACTGCAGGCCCGATTGGTTCTGCCTCGGCGGGCGACGTCAAACTTGTATCGGACACATGGGACATCGTCTGCGGTGTGGAAATCTCCTGGGGTCCGAATGCTCCGGACGATTTGAACTCAGAACATTTTGTTGACGTAGAGATCGACTGGTCGATAACCAAGCCGGGCAAGCTTTGCTATCGACGCGCAGCCACGCCCGACAATTGTGACTCCGGGATGACTCAGTGGAAAACGCCGTGGCGCTGCGCAACCAAAACAGACGCAGGCGTTGAGGAATTGTCCTTGCAGTAGAACGCGCGGAAAACCGAGCCGATAACGCAGTCGGCAGACTTGGGGCGGTCAGCTTCCCTGTATTTGGACCAAGTGTTCTGAACTGCCGCAACGCTGTAAACACACCCCAGGGGATTTTGTAGCTGATCGCCGGAGCCATTAGATTCTGTGGCATTTCCGCACACTTTTCCTGTGACTACGTTCGCCATCTTTAAACTCATTCCACGCGTATCTTCCAGTATCGGCACGGCAATCAATCTGGGCCGATACTAATGTGCAAACAAGTTTCTCTGAGGAGATCCATCCATGAAAGTTTCAAGAAGCACTACGATTGCTACCATCATTGCGTTCTTGATTGGCGGCGCGGCCTTGAGTCCTTCAGCGGCTGCTGTTGCTGGTAGTGCGCAAAGTGATAAAGGCAAATCCCAGCAATCCGAATACCGCTGCGCAGTGTCTGCTTGTGAATCGGACGCTGGCAATAAAAGTGACGACAAAATATTGCGTCAACTTCTTTCCATGGGTTGGTGAGTCAGCAGAAAATTGCACCAGCATGAATGCGCCCGCTTTTGACGCAGTCAAGTCTTACTTAGCCATGCAGATGTCCTGTCGGGCGCGCGGCTCGACGCAGAGGATGCCGATTAATCACGACATACGTTGCGGCTCTCTGAATCTGCGCCCGCCTTTCCGTCCCGAGGGCATTCGGTGGTGGCGGTCTTCACAAAACAGATGCATCTCTTTTGTGCAACAACTCACGCAGTAACGACCGGTGACAAAGCGCTTCGTCCTCGCAATAGCAACCTAGCGAAAAATTCGTTGTGTGCGAGAACGCAGCGAAGACATCCAACTCCCTGGAAGCATCAGGTTGCTTCATCTCCGCCAGGAACCGGCGCCGGAACGTCTTCCACACCTTGTCATCGGTAATTGGAAAAAATGCCTTGAGAAGCGGCTCGCTCGGTGAAAGATTCGGGAACCACACATCGTAAATATCCTTCCGCGCATAGTCTTCCTTGCGCACGCCTCTGGGCGGTCTACGCACGGTGCCGATACGCAGCCCTTCTTCCGGCGCCCTTTTGCTACCCAACCTTACGATGCGTATGCTCATTTTTTCCTGGCCTCCGCTCAGCCTGACCCGGCTTGTCCTTCGCCCTCAGTCGTCCGGCTCTTCCCAGTCAACCACTTTCCCATTCTTGACTACAAGCCGGATACGCTGCCAGCCAGAGTCCGTCAGCTGCCACGATTCACCCGTGACCTGATCCAACAGGATCGATTGGGGCGAACCGGTATTGGAGAAAATCGTAAAGCGCTTGTTATCTTCGGATTCGACTTCGATCTCGGTACATCCCGCCAAGCCAAGACTCCCGAGAACCAGAACAAGCGTAATTGCTGCAACTCTCATAGTGCTTTCCTTCTCCAGATTGAAATCGACTCTGCCGGCGATCCGACCAAACTCTTTCGCCAAAGACCTCCTCCGCTCCTGGTTTCCACGCCAGGAATTGGTCTTGGGATCATGTTGAACTGACTCCTTGTTCCTGCAAATTCGCGCGGCAAATCGCCGAAACGCTGAGGCCGGGAAACTGCCTAGCGCGTGACGGTGCGATCCGGGAGTACGTCATCTACTGCCAGCGGTATTGGGTTCCAATTGGTAGAACGTACCCATTCAGGCCGCGGATTCTCTACTTCGTGCGGCCGGTTGTCGCAACGGTTGTAGCACATGTACAAGTGCCAGCGGTCGCGGTGCGACAAGTTGTGTCCGGACGCGTGAAACAGGTTGCAATGAAATATCGCAGCCGTTCCGGGCTTGCCGGTGATTGGCACCGGAGCTGGATGCGATGCCAAAATCTCCTTCATGCGTTCGGGCGGCGCAGCCATGAATTTGTAAGCAGTCGACTCGTCGAAATATGGCTCGATGCGGCCCATCTTGTGGGTACCAGGCAAAAAGTAAAGACAACCCGATAGTTCGGTGGCTTCCTCCAGCATCACCATCATGGTCGCGAGCTCAGGCCGAGGAATGCCGTCCGGCTGCCAGGACATATAGTCCTGATGCCATTGCCAGACCGAGCCTTCGATCGCCGATTTTACGTTCAGTTTGTAATGATGCATGTACAGCGCTTCATCGCCGAGAACTTGTTTCGCTACGCCAAGCGTCCGCCCCATGCGCGATAAAGTCCGGAAGGATTCAGAATAGGTCGGCCATTCAGGATCATCCATCTTCAGCAAGATCTTGGGCGCCTCGTTATGCCCTTCTCGAACGACACAATCCGCTTCTACACCTTTTAGCCGCGCGACTTCCCCGCGCAAAATCGCGACCTCGGCATCCGAAAATAATTCCGGAAACACGAGAAAACCATCCTGATCGTATTGGGCGAGCTGTTCGGCGGTCAATTTCATATATTGATTCTACGACAGTTGGGTGTGAGTGGCACAGCGTGTTCTGCGCCTTCGGTCCTCCATGCCAAACTCAACGCGCTCGCGTGGCAAAGTAAGACCTGTCTCCATTGCAGCGGCAAGCACGGCAATCCCTATATCAGACGTGTCGTTGATTGCGCCAACATCTGAATAACTGGCGAGCATACGTTGCCTGGGGCGTCTACCAGCTCGAGTGTCAGCAGGCCTCTGAAGACCTCGAATACCAACCGCAAGAAGCGACTACTCCAAATGCTTTGGTGTTCAACCCTCGGAGGCAAACTGCCACTCAAGACCTTGCCAATTCTCCCGTCGAGCCAGGCGATGACCACCCGGTTCATCATGCCCATGGCAAAGGACAAACGATGAGAGTCCCCTAATAATCCATTCTTCCCTCATTGCGGTAAGACGCGTGCTTTCAACTAGCAAACTCGTCGACACCATGCCGTGCACAACCCGGCATCAGTCAAAGTGATCGCGTATCCGCCAATCACCACTTTCTGAATCTACGGCACGACACCCTCGACGAAATACAGTGCGCAGGTTGTGAACGTGTCCTCGCGGTCATGATATTCAAGAAAGCGATCAACGAAAGACTGCGCCGCTTGCTCAGACCCCAGGCACTCGGCTATGGACTGAAACGCCGCTCCAAACTGGTCGACCCAGTTTTGCCGCCGGTCGCCGTCGATCGCGCCGGCAACCGTGAACGTCGCGTCAGGTTCGAAATCGACCTTGATGTCCTTCAAGCCTGAGCTGTGAAACATCGAAAACATTTTTCGCCCCACGTTTGGATCCACAAGGTGATTGAAAACGCGAATGACATCTTGCTGAAAGGAATCGTCAACCGGATAGTGGGTCACCGAGAACCCGTCGAAGTTGCAGCACACGACTTTGCCTCCGGGACGGGTGACGCGGCGGAACTCCTCGACGGCATGAACCGGATTGTTCACCCACTGCAACACGTACTTGCACCAGACCAGATCGAATGTATCGTCATCGAACGGCAACGAGAACACGTCGCCTTTCTCAAAACTGATGTTTTCAATCCCTTCATCTTTGGCGCGTGTCCTCGCGTACTGCAGGTAATCTTCGCTGACATCCACGCCTACCGCGCGGCCATCAGGCGCCGCCCTTGCCAGCAACCTCGTCATTGATCCGGGTCCACATCCCGCGTCCAGTACGACCGCGTCGGTCGCAAATGAGAATTTGTTCAGATGGTCTTCGACTTTACCGATACGAGCCTGTCGTTCGAGTCGTTCATGCTCTTCGTCGTATCCAATGGCATAGTGCTTCGAAGATCCGTTACTCATCCTGCATTCCTTTCACCTTGTGGACCGTTTACGCATCGGAATTACCGAGTCGTCCACTGCGAGCGCCGTGCCGGGCGTCACTTCCTATTTTGATAGGTCTCCGGCGCGTGCTACTGCTCTCGCCCGGCCTAAATCTCAGATACTCGCGAAAACGCAATGCCGAATAGTGTAGCGACTTTCTCTACAGGCAAATTCGTTTCACACCGTAACCGGCCCACCACCTACTTGAATGCCGGCGTAATGAAGAAACGCTGCGCCAACATGCCTGTCAATTCAAAAAGCGCTAACCCCTATACCCACCAGGATTTCGAGATACGCGCAATTGAACTCAGTCGGTTAACAAATTGCCGGTTTGTCGTTCCGGGAAAGGTACCCGGCCGGCAATCCTGCACACCAGCTGCCCCGGACGAGTCAGCCGGTCCTCGCTGCGCCCGTAAAGGATTCCATCGCACCGGCTCTTGAGCTCGGTACGGGCCGAGGCGAAGTCCTTGGCGAGGGGGTCGACGACGACGGCGACCGTCTCACCGGCGGCAACTGCCTCACCAGGCTGTTTCTCGTACGCAACGATACCGGCGACGGAAGAACGAATCATGTCGACACCTTCGAGCGGTGTCGCATCGCAAAGCGCTGCCGGTAGCGGACCTGGATCACCTTCAATGATGCCGCGACGTTGCAGGAACCGAAAAAGATTGTCCGCGTCCGACGCCGCGAGCGCCTCGCTGACGTCACTGCGCCCGCGAAACTCTACCGTCGCCGCCAGACACGCAGGCGGTATCAGGAACTCTGGATGACGTTCAGCCAGCGCCCACCACGGTCCACCGAGCGCCTCGTCGAAGGGGTGGCCACCAGAGGCCGTTGCGAGCAGGGTCGCAACGCTACCAATCTGCGCCGACAGATCGGTAGCATCTGGCCACAACGGCGTGCCCAGAAACAGGTGCATCGCCCCCTCGGAGTCACAATGCAGATCGAGCGCGATATCCGCATCGTAGGCGAGCCGCAACAGCGCGTGACGCAGGAATGCGACCTCGTCGACTGGTGTGATGGCGTCGAGTGCTTCTCCCAGGGCGGCCCGCACGATGGCCACATTCTGCGCCGCATCGCTGCCGAGCCGTCGGCCTAAGTCGTCACCAATCGCTTCGACAAGATCAGGAAAATTCCGGTTGAAATTACCTGCACCAGCAAGCGCGAACCGCCCCATGGATCGTCCCTGCACGACCTGCGCGAGACCAATCGGATTCGCAGCCGGCACTGCCACCACCTCACCGAGTATCGCGCCAGCGTCGGCAGCTTGACGCAGGCGTTCGATGAAATGGTTCAGAACCAGCATCGCCGGAATCTCATCCGCGTGGAGTGAGGCTTGCAGGTAAACTTTTGGTCGCGCCCCCGGCACACCGAAACGCAGCACCTCGATGCTACGTTCGGTGCCCGGGCTCATGCACGGCAGCACGATATGCTCGCGGCGAACTTCATTCGTTTCCAAAATAGCTTCTCCCTCCCCTCGTCCGCGCTCTAGTGCCGAGATTTACCGCGGCTTGCTGACGATCATGCTTTAGCGAAACTGGATCGGTAGCGTCGGTCATTTACGTTATCGCGATCCACTGACTCCGACTCAACGCTGGTCTGCATCGAATACCTGCGCGCGAAATGCCAGGCAGCGCCCCCATTTGCTCCATCGGCAGATTCGCCTCGTGCCGTAACCGACGCACCGCCAAATTGAATGCCGGCGTAATGTAGAAAATCTGTGCCAACACGGCTATCAACCAAAGGACGGACTCTTATGTTCTTCTGCGGCTAAACGCCTGCTCGCATTTCGCCAGGAACCGCGATTTCAATCTGTACATATGATCTCAGCGGCCACCCAACAGTCTGGCAATCTCGCTGACCGGATGCTCCGATTTTGCATCGGCCACACTGCTTCGGCTGCGAACTCTTTGGTTTGGGCCATTTAGAGACTGCGCTTTCTTGTCCCGTCGCGACATTGTCAGGACGCCGTCACAGCCAACGTTTAAGGCGAAACAAAACCGCCAGCGCGACAGTGACACCCACGCAGATAGCCACCACAACCCAGAAGGCCTGGTTGTTCTCCATGCCGGGCATACCGCCAACATTGATTCCCAACAAGCCGGTAAAAAAACCCAGTGGCAGGAATATCGCGGCAACCAAAGTGAGCACGTAAGAACGTGCGTTCATCTGCTCCGACACCCGGCTGAGCAATTCTTCCTGCGCCATCGCTGCACGCTCGCGCACGGCGTCGATGTCCTCCAGGTGCCGAATCTGCCGGTCGGCTACTTCCCTGAGCCGCAGTCGGTTCAGTTCAGCGATCCAGCTTATTTGCTCGCTGTAAATACGGTTGAGAGCCTCGCGCTGCGGTGCCAGGTAGCGTCGGATCGTAATGGCTTGCCTGCGCAAACTGGCGATTTCATGGCGCAACCCCTCCAACTTGCCCGATAGCACTGCGTCTTCCAGCCTGGCCACTTCATCTTCGAAATTGTCGACCGTGTCGCTCATTCGCCAGACGATACGATCTGTCCATTCTACCAACAGGGATACGGTATCTCGAGGGCCGTTCCCCTCGTTGAGCCGATCGCGTACATCCTCGGTGGACAGAAGGGGGCGGCGACCGGTGCTGATTATCCGGGTACCGTCGGTCCAGATACGGATGGAGATCATATCGTCCGGCTCCGAACCGGGATTGAGGTTCACGCCGCGTAGCGCGATCAACAGATTATCTCCGCGGCTGATTGCTCTAGGCCGGGTCTCCTCAATCAGAAGGCCATTGCAGGCGATATCGTTAAGCCCGCTTTCTTCGCGAATCCAGCGAAGGGTTTGCGCATCCTCGAAATTAAAGTGCAGCCACAGACAGCCGTCATCAGGAGTCCACCTGGAAATATTTTCCCAGGGGTAGTCGGAAGCACCGCCCTGGCCATCCAGAAGCAGGGCGTGCACCATACCAGTGGGTGCCAGGTCGTTTTCCATCTCTTCATACTAGATTATTGCGCCAAGCGGTGCCAGGCATAGCCAACGAGAAGAATACGGTGATGCTCAGTATTCACGGGTTGGCACAGTCGCAGCTAAGCTGAACAAGCTCAGCGGCACGCCGAAACCGACCTGTCCGCTAGCCGTCAGCCCAAAATCGACGAAATACTTCGTCCTTCCAGTCTGCATTTGGGCGAATCATTCGGTTAAGGCTTGATCGATCCAGTTATTCAGTTATGTTTAGAACACAGTTAGTTTTAAAACACAGTGAAACAGTCAGAACTCTTTGTCCGTGTAGACTTCGCGCGAACCTGTGAGGAAAGAATGTGTTGGGCGCAACAGTAGCAAAATCATGAACTATGTCATTGAGTCTGGCGAGCGGCGTGTACCGATCGAACAGGTGCAGCATAACGGCGACCGGGCCGCCCGCGGCTTCGCCACACTTGGCGTTCGCGAAGGCGACAGTGTGGCGATGTTGCTGCGCAACGATGTGTGCATGTTCGAAGCGATGGCCGCGGCGAATGTTCTGGGCGCCTACGCGGTGCCGATCAACTGGCACTCGACCGGCGAGGAAAGCGGCTATGTGATCAGGGATTGCGGCGCCCGCGTCCTGGTGGTGCATGCCGACCTGCTGGCCGAGGTGCAGGACGAACTGCCCGGCGCGATGACGGTGCTGGTGGCGCAGACACCGCCCGAGATCGCCGATGCTTACGGTATCGCGCGCGAGCGATGTGCGCCGGCCGCAGGTGCGCTCGATTGGGATGACTGGCTAAGCCGGTTCGCGCCCTGGGATGCACCACCGGCGGCAGCGCGCGGCAGCATGATCTATACGTCCGGCACGACCGGACGACCAAAAGGTGTGCGCCGCGAGCCGGCGTCACCGGAAATACAACCGCAGAACACACAACGGGCAGCCGACGCCTTCGGCATACGGCCCGGTGCGACCGTGGCGATGACCGGGCCGATGTATCACTCGGCACCGGGAGGCTATGGCCGGCTGGCCTATCAACTCGGCTGCAACATGTTGCTGCTGCCGCGCTTCGATCCGGAAGGATTGCTGCGGGCAATCGAACAACACCGCCTGAGCCACATGCACGTCGTGCCCACCATGTTCGCACGCCTGTTGAAATTGCCCGAGGACGTACGCAAGCGCTACGACCTTTCTTCGCTGGAGTTCGTCATTCACGGCGCCGCACCCTGTCCGCCGGAAATCAAGCGACGCATGATTCAATGGTGGGGGCCGGTCATCCACGAGTACTACGGTTCCACCGAGGCCGGCATCGTCACCGTCGTCGACAGCAAGCAATGGCTGGCCAGGCCGGGCACCGTTGGCCTGCCAATGCCGGGCACCCGGGTCGCCGTGTACGACGCGCACGGCGAAACTGTGCCGGCCGGCCAGAGTGGTGAGATCTACATGACACTCAACACCTCCACCGACTTCACCTATCACAACGCCGACGAGAAACGACGCGAAATCGCGCGCGGCGACATGGTGACCAACGGCGACGTCGGTTATCTCGATGCCGAGGGCTACCTTTTTCTCAACGACCGCAAGCGTGACATGGTGATCTCCGGTGGCGTCAACATCTACCCCGCGGAAATCGAAGCGGTGCTGCACAACATGCCGGGCGTGCACGACTGCGCCGTGTTCGGCATTCCCGACGACGAATTTGGCGAAGGCCTGGCTGCCGCCGTGCAGCCCTCAGTAAACGCCAAGCTCGAGGCCGATGCGGTGCGTGACTATCTGCGCGAACATCTTGCCGGCTACAAAATCCCGAAGGTGGTCACTTTCCACGAGGCCCTGCCGCGCGAGGACACTGGCAAAATCTTCAAGCGCCGCCTGCGCGAGCCCTATTGGGAGAAGGCTGGCCGCAGGATCTAGCGCCCACACCGTTGACCGGTGCTGCTGGAGCGAATGAGCTGGTGCGCGAAAAGTCCTGATCTGACCTGCCCCGGGTTTCACGAACACTTCACCAGGAAACAATTTCCAAAAAAGTATCCGACGGCAGGCAAGCAATCCGGCACGGTCAATCGCGAACGTCAACAGCGGCGCTTTGCCAGGGAATTCAAGATGGAGGCCATTCGCTTTTCGGGATAAGGCGCAAAGCCCGGAACTCAAACCGCATTTCTACTGGGCACACAACGCAGCCAACTCTGCAAATGACAGAACTAGGTCGCGATTCCCGGGACCTTTCCCTGGCGATCAAATGACAACGGCAAATAGCTGGCGTCTAATTAGAGTAGATCACCTTGATCTACATCAACTCGACTCCTCGGTCACGAGATAAGGTAGCAATCAGGGATGTCGTGGCGAAGCATTGCAGTAATGGCCCATCTTATGCTCGGCAGTCAGCGATCTTCCGGCCGCATTGCATTCAGCAATCGCCACGGGTCCAGCTCTCGACTTGGCCGGCATTTTCTGTATGCAGCCGAATCTGCGCGAGCCAATACCTTAAGAAGGAAAAGCTCATGAGAAACGTAATTCTGGCAGCTGTACTTGCTCTTCTTGCGAGTGGCTGCGCCGTTGGAAATAAATATCGTTTCGCAGAGGTACGAGAGGACATCGATGTTACCGGGCAAAGAACCGTCGCTGTTGCGAGTGTAGATAAGCGGAACACAGTGGTCACCGGCGAAAGCCCACCGGAATATGTGGGCATGCAACGGGGCGGATTTGGAAACCCATTTAGCGTGACGACAGAAAGCGATCTTCCATTTGCAGATGCCGTTAGCAAATCAATTAGCAGTTCTCTCGAAGAAAAGGGCTTTAAGACCATTCCGGTTTACGTCAAGGCTGGAACCTCAAATAATGATGCGCAGCAGGAACTGTTATCAAGAAATGCGGAACGGGCTATTCTGCTTTTGATAAGCCAATGGGAAACCGATACGTACACAAATATCGGATTGACCTACGATCTGACCTTGACCGTTTATGGAGAAAGCGGCGAGGTATTGGCTGAAAGTTCCGCAAAAGACTCCAGAACCATCACTGGTAGCTTTGTCGATCCACCGTCTGCGGCGAAAATGAAGGTGCCGGAAGCATTTAGGAGCGCTATCGAAGAATTACTAAATAATCGTGAAGTAGTGCAAGCCTTGAGATAATTCAAAAGTCTGCGGGAAAACACGGCCCGTGCTTTTTCACATGCAGCAACGACCAGACACTCTCTGTGTGTAGAGAATGCTGTCCCGGTGCGCGCACTGAGCACACGTTTGCAAGCGAACAGGCGATCGCGAGCGCTGTGATGGCAAAACTAAAACGTTGAAGCCCTGCCCCATATCCGCACGTATCCGGAGTACCACGATCACTCGTTCTCGTCGCCCTTCTCTTCACGCTTGGCGATCGCGACGCTGATTGCTTGTTTTTTGAATTCGAGCTTGCCCAGGGCGGCCTCGAGGGCTACCTGTTCCGGATCGCCCTCTGCGCTCTTGAGTTTCTTATTCAGAGCGTCGATCTCCTCGTCGATCTTCTGGAGGCCATTGCGCATCTTCTCGAGGGATTCGGCAGCGTCCGCCTTGTCGAACACAACGTCATCGGCCCGTGAATCGCGCGACGCTCCGTGCCCCGCGGCGACCTTCCGCTTCGAGATGAAGCGACGATCTTCAAGCAGGGGACGGGTGTTCATGAAGGTTGGCGAGACGATTTCGATGTCATCGGCGTGCAGCTGATCCATGACCTCGCCGTTGAGAAGCGACTTCGTGGCCACCAGCTTCTTTACTTCCTCGAGAAATCCGGCGACCCGGTAGCTTACCGAGAAATCTCCGAGGTCGAGAATCCTGACGAACGGATCCCTTAGTCCAGCGCGTTCGGCGGCCCGCAGGAGCGAGGTCTCGATTCTGTCCCGCGGTACGTCGTAACCCAGAGAAACTGTGGATGAGACGATAGTGCCGGAATCGCGGACTGTCTTGAGCGGGTGAGAGATGAGATACAGATTCGGCAGCGTGACGAGATCCCGGTCTGCCGTCTGGATCTCCGTGTGGAGCAATCCCCTCTCGGAAACACGGCCGAAGTGCTCGCCGCAACGGATGAAATCCCCCATGCGGAAGTTCCGGATCGCGCCTTTGAGCATGATCCCGGCAAGCGCGTTTCCGAGGAGTGTCGTCGAGGCAAGGGCGATGGCGGCGCTCAGCAGGATGCCGAAGAAGGCAAGGAGTTGCCCGCGCAGGTGCTCGCTTACCGGAAGGGCCATCACGATGACGAGGAGCACGATCAGCGAAAGCCCTAACATCACCAGTTGATTCCGGAACTGGTGACCTACCCCTCGTGCGTCGCCACGCACCAGGAGCCAGTGGATCAAAAAAAGCAAGAGAACCGCCGCCGCGATCGTGCCGAGGGACGGAGCGAGGTTCAGGAGCCATTCCATTCGCCTACCTCCACAGTCTGACTAGTGCCGTCGGCCGATCCATCAGTTGCGCCAGAAGTAGCGCATCATTCCGCCTGCCGTGAGGGTCATCAGAATCAACAGCGCCAGGCAGGCCCACTACTTTGTGGCTCGGAAATACGCTCCAAGTTCATATCGTGAATGCCGACAATGAACGTCAAGGGATCGAAAACGCTGGCGACGATGGTCAGCGTCTAAATCACCTCTTTCATCCGATTGCTGATCAAGGCCAGAAAGATGTTGATCAGCTCTCGAGCGCGAGTATAGGAAGTATAACCACGCTTCTCAACCCTTCATCAGGTCGCGCCTGTGGGGTGTTCGACGTACACTCCATCGAGGAACAGCATGTAGAAGTGCCAGTTGAGATAGAGCGCGCAGGAAAATCACTGAATCAGCGTGACCGCGCCGATGCAGGTCGTACTGCCTGATACGCCCGTGCTGTTGATCAGTTGCGTAGCGTTGATCCGGTAGACGATGGCGAGGACGCCAAGCCAGGGTGTCAAAATCCCGCCATCGCTCTATTTGCGTTCCGTGCGCTGCGTTAATGCGCGGCGACGATACAATCCAACCTGAGAAATCTCAGACAAACATCAATTGATCAATTGAAAGGGAAGCATGTTAAGCGTCGATGAAGCCATTACGAGCCGCCGATCCGTGCGGGCATTTAAATCCGCCCCGGTACCGCACGAAACCGTGGAGCATATCCTCGAAGTCGCGAGCCGCGCACCCAGCGGCACAAACATTCAACCCTGGCGCGTGCACGTGTTTACCGGCGATGCGCTGGTGTCACTCACCGATGCGGTACTGGACGCGTTCTGGAATGAGCCGCAGGAGCACAAAAACGATCGCCCGCATTACCTCGAGAAGATGCGCGAACCTTACCTCGCGCGACGCCGCAAGGTCGGCTGGGACCTGTACGGCCTGCTCGGGATCAATAAAGGCGAGCACGAGAAGACCCGCGAATTCCACTCCGGAAACTTCAAGTTCTTCAACGCGCCGGTCGGCATGATATTCACCATCGACCGGGACATGGGCTGGATGAGTTGGCTAGACTACGGCATGTTCATTCAAAATATCTGCATCGCGGCCCGCGGGCAGGGTCTACATACCTGCCCCCAGGCGGCCTGGGCCACGTACCACAATGTGATTGAAAAACACCTCGACCTCCCCGCGCAGCAGCTCGTACATTGCGGCCTGAGCCTGGGCTACGAGGACACGACCGCCAAGGTCAACAAGCTTGAGACCGTCCGGGAGCCGCTCGACCAGTTTGTGACTTTCCACGAAAGTTAACAGCCTGTCGGCCAGCGCGCGTAGACCGCGCGCAACCCGCGGCGCACAATTTTTTTGTGCAAAGTTCCAGCGCATGTGGCCGGTGATAGCAAGCATCGCCTGACGCTCGCGACTGGGCGGTTCTATAGTATCGCGCATGGTTCTTACGACAATGAAGCAACGTTGACTGTAGAACGGGGGGGAACAGCAATGGCACGGCAAGGACGCACCGCACACCTAGATTCTATTCTGTCAAAAAGAACACCTGCCCCCGCTACGCCAGTTACATCATTCCCCTCGTCGCTTACAGATTCGAGTAGCCGCGATGTTCCGTCGCTGAAAGACGACGGGCACAAATTGTCGTCGTTCATCAAGTTACTGTTTCCGGGTTAAAACTTTCAGAGGCACACGACTTGCTGAAATGGGCATGACGCAATTCATAACGTTTCGCCGCGACGTCTGCGACGATCTCGAAATGGTGTGTCGAAACCTGAAAAGGGCAAGCCTTTCCGAAAGGATGGTACGCAAAGCTTCTGGCCTAAATCCCGCCAAGGGACACGGCAGCAGGGTTACCAGGTGACATTTTCGTGCGATACGCCGTGCGTTCTTGCGCGGTGAGCATTGCGGGCCCATGGTCGTAAGACACGTTCTGTGTCACGCCAATTGCTGAGGCGGTCTTTCACCGACACTTAGCATTTGACGCCCCGCCTGGTTGAGAGCCTTACATCAGGGAAATGCAATCTGATGTCTTTCAACTAATGAGAGGAGTACCCACAAATGAAAAAACTGACAGCTGGTTTGGTATGTTTGCTTGCCTTTGGATTCGCCAGCACCACGACTGCGGCACGACCAGAAAAGGCCAACATTCTTCACTGCGGTTGCGCTGTTGATGGAGCAGGTAATCTGGGGATGGCATACATCGATGTCAACGTCAGTAGCAAAGCCAGAGGCCACAACAAGCATGGGGTCATCGACTCATGTTTCGATGGCGTTGACGCCTTAGTCGAGTTCGAACGCTCCGCCGCTGATTGCCAAAAAGGTGGCAAACCGCTTCCCGGCCTAGCCCTATGTACCGTCGAAATAGCCGGTGATACCTGCGGAATTCAAGCACCCCAGTAATAACCGAAACAGGAAAGAGCAAAATGGGGCACCGGCCAGGTGCCCCATTTTTTCCAACAACCAGAAATAACGCGCCCGGGGCAGCCACCTGCATCCTCAACTAAGATAGACCGGGAAACGAAGCTAAACCTGCCCCCCCCTCCTTCCAGTGTCGCAATCATCACGGCGACCGAGACAGAGGGTTTGACCTTACTCAAACAGCATAGCCTTGAACCTGTCCAGAACCTGGCCTGAGGCACGACGGGCAACCACATAGCGTACGTGCTCTCCGCCGCCTGCTTGTGGCGAAATATCAATACTCCAGAGCCCGGCCACCTGGTTGGGCAACATGGAGTAGCGAATATCGGTAACACGGTTCGGGTAGCCCGGGTCGAGCGCCACATAGCCATTGGAGAACCAGCGAAAGCGTTCTATGTCGCGCGCCTGCTGTGACTGGTGATCGAGCCAGGGGAAGTCCCGCTGCAAGTCCAGCTTCGGCACCGAGTCACCGGGATAGACTTTTACATCCGTAAGCACCCGGACCGCGTCGACGTAATAGTGGTCATTGTGTTCATAGACAACTTTCCACAGAACCAGATTGGCGAAGCTGGGCTTGGCCTCCATGTGCAGTGGCTCGTGGCCGCGAGAGCGAGCGATCTCCCAACCTACAGCCTCGGCACGATCCCGCTGTACCAGTCCGATTACCGGGTAGGCTATCGCCCAGGCGAGTGCGATGCGGGCTAACACAGCGTTGCGCCGAATGACCGAGACCACTATCAACAGCAATATTGGCAGGGTGAACAACGGGTCAATGACCGATACCGTATTCCAGGCAATGCGGGCGTCGCTGAATGGCCAGAACAACTGCGTCCCATAGGTAGTACAGGCATCCAGTAGCGCGTGGGTTGCATAGCCCAGAGTGGCGTAGAAAATACTGCGTCGCAGTGACAGCCCGCGACGTTTGCCAAACAGCAGGTGCAGCAGCCAACCGCAGACCAGCCCACCGATGGGGATAAAGACCAGGGCGTGGGTAAACTGGCGGTGGTACTCCAGAAACAACAGCGGGTCCGTACTGGAGCGAATGAACACGTCGAGATCGGGCGCCATGCCTGCCAGGAATCCAAACAGCGCAGCGATGCGGGCGTGCTCCGGCGGGGCCACAGATTTAGGCGCGGCTGCACCCAGTACGCCTTGACTTAGTGGATCCATGTAAGCCTTGCCAAGCTAGTCATTGCTGCTGAGCCGCACAACCCCGTGTTTGCCCTGAACCGAAGGTCGCTCAAAACCAAAGCCGCTTGTCGACCAACGTCAATGGGTCTTCACCGCGGGTGAAGCAGCGGATGTTCTCCAACAGTGTTTCCAGGTGACGTTCGGAAATTCTGGGTGACGCCGCCGCCACGTGTGGCGTGATGATCACGTTTTCCATTTTCCACAACGGATGATCCTTCGGCAGTGGTTCGATTTCAAAGACATCAAGCGCCGCACCCGCAATTTTGCCCGACTGAAGTGCAGTCGTCAGGTCGGCCAGGTCGACGATCGCGCCGCGGCCGATGTTAATCACGTAAGCGTTTTCTTGCATCTGCTCGAATTGGGGCGTGCGGAACAGTTTATATGTCTCGGGTGTGTGCGGAGCGGCGATGACCACGAAGTCGCTTTGTTCGAGCAGATCAGGCAACCGATCCGTCGACCACACCTCCTCAACAACACCCGCAATTTCGCGGCATAGAGGGTCGACGCCAACAACCGTCATGCCAAATGCATGGGCACGGCGGCAGACTTCCGCTCCGATCATGCCCACACCGACAACCCCCAGCGTGCAATCGGACAGATGCCGGTGAGCCGCGTCGATGTTGCTGACCTCGTGCGGACCGGCCGTGAAGGTCGAGCGACCCGATTCGCCACCGACCGGTTCCCAGCGGGCCTCCATCTGACGTCTTACATACGTGTGCAAATTCCGCGCAAAGGAAATGACGAACCCCATTACGTGATCGGCTATGACATCAGAAAAGAGGCCGCGCATGTTGCTCAGTTTGCATGGGTGCTCGACCAACTCATCGAACACGTAATGTTCGAGGCTGGCAGTGGGTGATTGCACCCATCGCAGCTTTTCGGCCGCCGACAGGAGTTCCGGCGTGATTTTCCCGAAGAAGGCGTCGGCGTCAGCAATTTCAGCGGCCGCGCTTTGTTCATCCGCAGCATTGACGACTATCATTTCGCCGGCCGCTTCGCGGATAAGGTCAAATCGATGCGAATCGACAGTGGGGTACAACAAGAGTTTCATGGTACTTGTCCCTTGCTCTGCAAGTAGTGAAAATCTGCGCAGGGAATCAAAAAGTTCCCAAGGTCAGATTGCTGTCCTTTTCGGCCGTAGTAAGAGTACAGAAAGTATAAGCGCTGATCATCACCTTACCGCAGTGCGGTTCCAGACGAAGAATGCGCCTGCATAGACGGGGCCTGGCCCGGCGGCAATCGCTGTGCGTACACCGGGCGCGCCTTGCCCGAAAGGTATACAAACATCACCTTGATTACCACGGGATCTTCGATGCATGCGATGATGCGAATCGATCAGGAGGATACAACGATTAATATGGGCACATTGACGCGAAGAGGTTTCCTTGCGGCATTATCTGCACTTGGTTTATCCGGGTTGATGCCCGCAGTTTCATTTGCCAAGCAGAACATGCCGCTGCGACAGATTCCCGGCACAAATGAGTCGCTTCCAGTCATCGGGCTCGGATCGACCAAGCCAGTGTCACAGATCGCGGATCGTGGAGTGGGCCCGATCAGCGAAGTCCTGAGAACGCTCGTTGACCACGGCGGCAGTGTCGTTGATACCTGGCCGAGAAACGCTGCGATCGACGAGGCATTCGGGCAGGTAATCAGTCAACCGGAACTTCGCGATGCACTGTTTATGACCAGCAAGATCGACAAAGTCGGCAAGCAGGCTGGCATCGAGCAGTTTCGCCAGACACAGCGTCTGTTTCAAAGACAGACCCTAGACCTGCTGCAGGTTTTCAATCTCACCGACGTCGAAACGCAATGGTCAAATCTCAAGGACTTCAAAGCAGCGGGACAGGCGCGCTACATCGGCGTGACCGTCTCATCTGCCAGCCTCTACAAACCATTAGAGCAATTTCTCAAGACGGAAAAACCGGATTTCGCGCAAGTCAATTACTCGATTACAGAGCGCGAAGCCGAGCAGCGCATCTTGCCGATCCTGAAAGACCGCGGCGTCGGTGTAATCATCAACCGGCCGTTCATGAACGGCGAGTATTTCCGGCGGATCGGGCAACGGCCCGTACCCGATTGGGCGCGCGCGTTCGACTGCGAGAGCTGGGCCCAGTTTTCGTTGAAATACATCCTGCCGCATCCGGCGATCACCTGTGTTCTCACCGAGACCAGCAATCCGGCACATATGGCGGAAAACGCCAGTGCGGCATTCGGACGAATGCCGGATAGCGCCGAAAGAGATCGGATGAAGACGGTCATTGCTGGAATCTGACCCAAGCCTTCCTTGTTGGCTTGCAGGGGCCGGTCTTTTGGTTTCCGCGAACCTGCACCGGCGTATCGCGCAATAGAGGTAGCTCAAAGCCTTGGCGCGTGCTTTCCTGATATCCCGGTTATACCGGCCTGCCACTCACTTTCAAGAGCAACGCTGACAAATTCGCTTGACAGTCCTTGCTATTTTTGATGTATTACTGATATATCACAAGGAGGATTGTTGCGATGATGAGCGACCGCCAGAAGGCATATCGACAGGTATATCGCCAACGGGTGTCAAATTTGTACAACGGCCCCGTCCACGTTTTTGTCATTTACCTGATCGGATTCACCGCCATGTGGATCTACGCACAACATCTTGAGAACGTGCAATTCTGGGAATGGATGACAGTGCCGGTTGTCTTGCTTGCCTGCAATATTTTTGAATGGTTTCTGCATCTTCACGTGATGCATCGACCGCAGAAATCAAAAGCGCTACGCGCCATCTATAACCGGCATACGCTGCAACATCACCAGTTTTTTACTGATAGCGAAATGCGATTTCGCGACCAGAAAGATTGGCGGGTTACCTTCTTTCCACCCTATGCACTGGTCGTCTTTACGCTGATCTCAATCCCCGGCGCGATACTGTTTTACTACCTGATCAGCCCAAACGTCGGATGGCTGTTTATTTCCACGACGACCAGCATCTATCTCATTTACGAATTCATGCATTTTTGCTGCCACGTCGAAGAAGGCTGGTTCGTCCGCAATATGCCCTTCGTTAACACGATACGGCGCCACCATACCGCGCACCATAATTCCCGGTTGATGATGGAAAAAAACATGAACCTGACATTCCCGGTTTCCGACTGGCTGTTCGGCACTTCTGACCTCGATCGCGGTTTGCTGGGCCATGTGTTCAATGGCTACAGCGATAGATATCTCAAAAAGAATCTGCGAGGCCAGCCAAAACGACCAGATGTGGCTGCAGCCGAGCCGATGGTTCCAGAAATGTAGTCAGAGAATCAAGAGACAGGAAACGAAGTCATGCCAACGCACATAAAGCTTATCGTGTCCGCTCTGACTCTTGTGGTCGGGGCGATTTTCTACCATTTTGAATCTCAATACGGGCAGGCGCATGTCGCAACCGTTGGAGCGTTCCTGAGTATTTTCATGGTGCTTGCAATGTGGATATTTCCAGAGGCAGGTGACCGGGCGAAAAAGGAATAACAATGCCCGACGAGGGATGGCCGCAGGTCGCCCAATGCAAAGCATTCCCCGACCTGGTCAAACAGCGCAGATGTAAGGACGCGATTCTTGATTCGCCAGCCCGGTTAGCAGATATTCGTCATATTACGAGGAAGCACTCCGTCTACAAATGGGCGTACGTGAAAGTCTAACCGACATTGCTTATAACCAACTGGAGGAAATGATCGCGACCCTCCAACTGGAACCTGGCGCCGTTTTGTCAGAGCTGGAGTTGGGCGAGCGCCTGCAAATTGGTCGTACACCGGTACGCGAGTCCCTGCATCGTCTTGCGCGTGAAGGATTGGTGATGATCCTGCCGCGCAAGGGGATACTGGTAACCGATATCAATCCTGGCAAGCAATTGCTCGCACTGGAAGTCCGGCGCGAACTGGAGCGCCTGATGGCGCGTACCGGGGCAGTGCGCAGCACCGATGCGGAGCGCAAGGAGTTTCGCCGAATCGCTAAAGGCATGCGTCAGGCCGCAAGCAGGAATGACGACATGAAATTCATGCGTCATGACAAAGAACTGAATATTTTAGTATCCCAAGCCTCGCACAATGAATACGCGGCCAGGGCGATGCAGGCAATGCAGGGATTGTCGCGAAGATTCTGGTACCTACACTACAAGCAAGCGGCAGATATGCCGCTGTGTGCCCGCCTCCACGCCGACCTGGCTGAGCGCATCGCAAACGGACACGCCGAGGGCGCAGCAGAGGCCAGTGACCAACTACTGGACTACGTCGAAAACTTTACGCACCTCGCCTTCAGCCCGGGTCGCGAAGTCTAATGTTCAGGCAATGCCGCCACAGTTCTGCGCCGGCAGATAAGACCCCTGCCCCGTTTGTACCTCCGGCACCTTGTCCGGCATTTGATGGCCGATCTGCATCTGCCTTAGCGCACAAAATCGATAGACCCTCCCGCCATACAACGCCCTGACCAATTTGCGCTGAGTTGATCGCGGCGTTCGAGTTTGTTGACAAATGTCTCTGTCATCAATCATGTTTCATTATTCCCATTCATACGAGGTACTTTGCATGAAAACGTACAGCGGAAAGCGGACCATTGACGGCATCGTCGTTACCGTCGACGGCGCGCCGCTCGATGAACGGTTCGACATCCAGGTTTTCGATGAAAAAGGTTTCGAGTGGAGTTATGAAGGCAGTGCGCCCCGCCAACTGGCGCTGGCGGTGCTGGCGGATCATCTTGGCGATGCCAACCTGGCGCGCGACAAGGCCGAGTCCTTCATGACGTCGATCGTCGCCAATCTCGACAACGACTGGACCTTGTCCGGTCAGGACATAGACGCTGCATTGGTCTGACCTGCTCCATACCTCGGCGTATTTCGGTGCACCTCCTTGTATGCCCGGGAAAGCTCAATCTGACCCCACAGACACAGACGCTAGCGCTTTTAGTTGCTTCAGTCCATCCGTTGGAGTCGGCGGCGAACCAGCGCAATGTGTGCACGCATGTTGTAAAGCTCTTCAGCATAGGACAGTGGTACGGCAATGTGTGCAATACGATCATCAAGCTTGTCCAGATCCTCCATCACCCTGTCATCGGGCGGAAGACCGCCTGCAAGGCGACTTTCAATATCTCTTAGTTGTCGGTACCAGCGGAAGATGCGCCGGCGAATGCGTAGCTGGTACAACGGTGGAACGACCCTTGACAGCGGAATGACCACCGCGATGATAGTGATCAGTACAACCCACATGCGATCAATCAGATTTGCCATCCAGAACGGCAGATAGCGTTGAAGCAGCGGCGGGCCGTTTGCGTAGTAGCGCTCGGCTTCCGATGACAGAGGAAACTCTGCATGCTGCGCCTCGGGAAATCGGCCGGCACGCGAAATCCAGCCGGCACTGCCATGAATCCGTGTCGCAGCCTGGAGCAATAGTTGTATCAGAGCCGGATGTGTTCCTTCACGTGCAACAAGCGACGTGATGGGTGCGATTAGTGGCACGTCGTGCTCCGGCACATTGCGTCCCAGGTCCACTACGCCGCGCGGAAGTACGACCGGACTGAGGAACGGAAATCGCCGCGAGTACGCTTCCGCTTGTGGAAATTCCAACAACTTCACGCCCGGCGTTTGCAGCAGCATTTGCACCATCGGCGACTCCGGCGCGGACGCGAATGCCAACGCTTCCAACTCGCCACCGAGGAGTGCTACCACTGCCGGAGTCAGTTCAAGGTTCCGCGGTTTCAGGCTCTCGTAGTCGATTCCGTTGGCTGCGAGTAATTTCGCGACCAGGCCAGGAGTACCACTGCCGCGCGCGCCAAAGCTGATCCGCCAACCCTCCAGTTGCGCAGGATGTGTCAGCTCAGACTGCGGCAGATCGCGCGCGGCAGCCTCCCGATAGAACAACCAAACAGGCTCAAAGAAAAGACTACCAAGCGAAACCAGCTCCACACCGCTCTTATCTTCGTCCTGAACGCGGGCAGATTCGCTGGACCCACCCTGCACAAAACCCACGTCCACGTCTCTGGTCGGGTCGCGCAACGCACGCAGGTTTTCCTCGGAACCGAGTGTGGGCAGCAATTCAACTTCGATACCGTAGCGTTCAAGTTCTTCTGCGTAGCGTGTGCCGAACTCCGCAAAGGCGCTTTGCTCCGGACCCGCGGCGAGCACGATCCGTTTCGGCGGTGTCGGTTGCAGCAGGAAATAGGCGCCCGTGAGTAGCAGCAAAACGAGCACGACGAAAGGAAAAGCTGTGAACAGCAGATCACGCACCGAGACCAGTGTGCTACCGATGACGCGGGTCACGGAAGCATTGCTACGCAAGCCCGCGGGGCGGGTTGACGAAACATTTCCGGAAATGCTAATAGCATTATTAGTATTGGGTGCTCTGGTAGAGACTCAACTTCGAAAAAGAAGAACAAATTCATCATGATGCCTGGCGAACTGTGTCCAGAGAGAAATCCGTGTGAACAATATAATCGCTCCGGCAGGCTCAGTCAGTTAGCCGGCCATTCGGGTGGATTCGTTCCCGGCGGCACAGACGGCCGTTGCCAGATCGCCGCAGCGCCGTCAAACGAGGCCGCATGTGCCATCGCCCGAAGTAACCCGAACTGCGACCCATAAGGTTGCAGCGATCCTTCGCGATCCACTTTGCGCTCCAGAAGGTTATCGCCGAGGCGTCCAAGATCGCGTAACCAACGCGCCACCTGAGCCAACGATACGCGCACATGCCAGCTGCCACCTTCGACCGTCTGTCGAATGAGTGCCGCTTGCGTACCAAACGCCATGAGAAATCCAGCGGCATAGTCGAGAATCTGCACCGGCAACGGTTTGGGCTCGCTGCGCCCAAATGCTTCCGCTTCCGCTTTGTTCAGACCTGTCGCGGTCTGCACCAGCGAGTCAAATCCGCGCCGTGCCGCCCAGGGTCCTTCGTGACCGTAAGCGCTCAGAGAAACGCAAACGATGCCTGGCCGCAATCGCACCAGCTCTGTCGGACTAAAGCCCCTCTGGTTCAGACTGCCCGGGCGGTAGCCTTGCACAAAAACGTGGGCATCGGTGACAAGCCGCCGCAAGCGCTCGGCATCCGGCGGACGATCGAGATCGAGGTGTGCAGAAAGTTTGCCTCGGCTCGTATCCGCGATCGATTCGATGTTCGGCAAATTCGGTGAGTTAATCAGCATTACGTCAGCACCATATGCGGCGAGTGTCCTCCCGCAAACAGGTCCTGCAAGGATGCGGGTCAGATCCAGCACCCGAACGCCTGTGAGTGGCTGTTCTCTTTCGGAGATGGGTCGCAATGGCGCAGGATCTGCGTCATCTATCCTTGCCACGCTAAGTAGCGGCATTCCTGTCAGGGCGGCCGCCTGCGGGTGCGCGTCCCACTCGGCAAAGGTGCGCGCGGCAGCGACGACCAACCCCGCTTCCGCTGCCGCCGTCTCGAAAGCCTCCGCGTTCCAGTCCTGCAGCGCAGATTGCAGGTCGGCTTTCTGATAACTCTCCGGAGCATCACTGAGACCCAGTAGCGCCAGCGCACCGTTGCGATGGTGCTCGAAGTTGGCGTGAATCCGCACGTGACCATCCTGACACGGGTACAACCCCGACAATGGTGCCCAGGCATCTGGCGCACGGCCGTCGACAGTAAAGTAACCGGTGCATTCGTACTCTGCCGCAGTCATGTCGACCTGCACGTTTTGCGCGACGCCAGACCGGAGCCGACCCAACTCCGCGCCGGCCAGTGCCGCGCAAGCGATCGCGCTCTGCGCGGCGATCCCCACCCGAAACGATGTCGCCAGTGCCGGTCGGTTGCCACTCAGCGTGAGATGATCGAGTGCGTCCGCAGATAGTCCGGCGTCGCGCCAGATGTGCTTAATGACGGAACGCGCGTCTTGCTCCGCGTCAGGCACCGAATGCGTCATCGCCATCCGCGGTCAGTTCATTCACTCGGCAAGGGTTACCCTGCTCGTCTCGTTGCCAGTCGTGGTAAATCTCGACAAACGTATCGAAAATCTGCTGAAGCGGCAGGTCGTCGAACGATCCCCTTTGTTGGACGTACTCCATATGACGATTGCCTCGTTCGTCGAACGGGTGCATCAACGCGTCGTTGTGGCCGTCGAACTCCAGAGCCTTGACGCCGAATCGTTCGCACAGCTCGATGTTGAAAGCGGTGCTAAGTTTTACCCAACGACCGTTGAGCAGCAGTTCGGCATACCCATGCCACGCAAACAGGTCCGAACCCATGGACTTCGACAGCTTCTCACTCGTGAGGTGATTACGCACATCCGCGAACCCAAGGCGCGCCGGAATGCCGCGATGCCGGGCCGCGGCAACAAACAACACCGACTTCGGAATGCACCAGTTGCGGTCCGACAACGCTACCGTACTCGCGCGATAAGACCGAGGGTCCGCCTGCGTCACATAGGGATCGTAGCGAAAACCGTCACGCACCGCATGAAACAGCTTTCCGGCGACCTCAACGGGATCCCTTGCCTCACCCGCCGCCTCATCAGCGAAGCGCATCACAGCGTCGTTGTCGCTGTCGATGAACCACGTAGGCTCGAGCCACTTGGGGTCTAACTGCATTGTCTGGCCTTTTGAAAGTGTCAATCTTTGTAACTGATGCGCGCTCGACAGATGGTAGCCCAGGTTAAGGTAGTCGCATAAGACCGGGAATCAAAAGTCAAGGCAAAATCACAATCAAATGGTCAGCCCCCTCCGAATTCTTGAGCGCAAGCGTCGATCCACTTTACGGAATCAACACGATAGACCCCGTTGTTTTTCTGGCTTCGATGAATCGATGCGCGTCTGCTGCTTCGCTGAGCGGGAATGTCCTGGCAATATTAGTGTTGATGATGCCCTGTTTAAGTGCTGCAAACAGTCCTTCAGCAGACGCAAGCATCTCACTACGAGGTACCAGATAATCCCAGATTGCCGGACGGGTAATGAACAATGAGCCGGGCACGCCGAGTTCCTCAATGATATCGACGGGCTCGGGGGCACCCGATGCATGGCCATATGCAGCGCACATGCCGCGCCGGCGAAGACATTGCAGTGACTGGCGCAGAGTTGCTTTTCCGATCGACTCGTAAACCACATGCACGCCTTCACCTTTGGTAATGTCACGCACACGCGCTACGAAATCCTCCGTCGAATAATTAATGGTGTAGTGACACCCGAGGTCTTTCGCGATTCGCGCTTTTTCCTCGGTACTTACGGTTCCGATTACCGTAGCACCGAGGTGGCGTGCCCAAGGACACAGTGCATGCCCCATTCCGCCTGCAGCAGCGTGGATCAGCACGTAGTCGCCCTGCTTGACCTTATAGGTTTCATGAAGCAGGTAGCGGGCAGTAATTCCCTTGAGAAGTATAGACGCCAGCTCTTGGTCACTGAGCCCGAGACCGTCAGGCACTTTAACGAGCTTCTCGGCGGGATAGTTCTGCTCTTCTGCGTATGCGCCTAGCGGTGGTTGGAAATGACAGACCTTGTCACCGGGCGCAAACTCTTCAATACCGGGGCCGGTTTCAACGACCGTACTCACCGACTCGAGGCCTACGATTACCGGAGGATCGCCAACGACCAAAGGATGCGGTATGCCAGCACGATGATAGGTATCCGCAAAGTTAACCCCGATCGCAAGATTTCGTATGCGAACCTCCCCCGCTCCCGGCGGGGCAATTGCCACGTCCTCCCAGACGAAATTCTCAGGCCCACCCTTCTTGCGAATTACTTGCGCCATTACCATGCGTTGCTCCTCGTCTCGTAACTTGCCTAATCGTAACAGTTGCTCTCAGTGTGTGTGACAACTCCATCGAGCCCGCCAAAAATGCGAACAAACCGCTCCGGCTTCATCTGCAGCGGGAACCGGGGGCAGGAAAATCGAATCGGACGTTATCTTGGAATCAAGGACCAGATGTGCGCCCCCGCCCGATGACCCCCGGCCCCTGATGACTAACTGACTTTCACCACCAGCTTGCCAAAGTTGGTCCCTCGGAACAAGCCCAGGAATGCTTCCGGCGCGTTATCCAGGCCTTCGACCACATGTTCCTTGTATTTCATTTGGCCAGACGCCAGCAAAGGACCCACTTCCTGCACCAGCTCCGAAAAACGATGGAAATGGTCGGAAACGATAAAGCCTTGCATACGGATACGCTTGATCAGTATCTGAACCTGCAACTGAACCATGCGATCCGGCCCGCTGGGCATAGAGGTGTCATTGTAGTGGGCGATCAGACCGCACACGGGAACGCGCGCGTGATTGTTCAGCAGTGGCATCACAGCTTCCCAGGAAGTGCCACCGACATTTTCAAAGTAGACGTCAATTCCATTCGGACATTCGGCTTTTAACTGCTGGGCCATATCGTCATCGTAGTGGCTGACGCAGGCGTCATAGCCCAATTCCTTCACCGCGTACTCACACTTTTCCTTCGCGCCGGCAATACCGACAACACGACATCCTTTGCTCTTCGCCAATTGACCAACGACAGAACCCACTGCTCCGGTTGAAGCTGCGAGCACCACGGTTTCTCCTGCTTTCGGCTCGCCAATATCCATCAAGCCGACATAGCCAGCCAGGCCCGGCATGCCCAGGACACCCAGCGTATACGATGGATGGGTTACGCGCGGATCTATCTTCCTGATGCCATAGCCGGAAGAGACTTGATAACTTTGCCAGCCAGAGTAGGAAGTAACCAGATCGCCTTCTGCGAATCTACCATTGCGGGACTCAACCACTTCGCTAACGGTGCCACCGACCATCACATCGTTCAATTCCACCCTGTCCGCGTAGCTCTGACCGGCATTCATTCTGCTGCGCATATAAGGATCGAGTGACAAAAATCTGGTTTTCAACAACATTTGGCCGCCGGCAAGTGCAGGAATCGCTACTTCTTCTATTCGAAAATTGTCAACGGTCGGCGTGCCCATTGGACGAGAAGCCAGGACGATTCGTTTGTTCTTTCTGGTGGCAGCGATCGCCAATGGAGAAAGTGCCATAGCGGCCAGCGAACTAATTGAAGCGAGCGTAAATGTACGTCTATCGATTGGCATATGGGATTCCTTTGATGTGAGGCGAACAGAATATATGGATAGCGTTAAAGCGAACTTATACCAAACCAGCAGCAATCAGGTCGGCAGTTTATGCGACTTCGAATGAAAGAAATCCGAGACTGAACCTATGACCCCTGATTGCCCCGCCGACTCCGGGTCTGAATTCACCTCATCCCCAGTTGCACCGGTAGTGCAAACAACGCGCGGCGCAGTGTCCCATCCATTTGGGTCCCGCAATAATTTATTTCGACGACTCTGTAGAGAACAGGAAGTATAAACGGTGTTCTTATCCTTTCATCAGCCTGCTCCCGGGCGAAGAATGGGCCTGCTGACTCCGGCACGCGCAGCGCCACCAGCAATCTCGCCCCCTTGAAAACAACATTTTCGGTGCCGTAGTTGCACAGCGTTTTAAGCTGCTGAAAATCATGACAGGTAGCAGGTTTTGACCAGCGTCGAGAACGAACAATGTGAAGATTATGCAGGCCTGTTCCGAATGCCATCCCATCGTTTCTGGCGGCGGCAGCCCTTGTCTACTAATATGGCGGGCAGGCGGTGAATGACCTGCCCGCTGAACCCAAGGATCGCGTCAAGGAGAGGTATAACGTGGTTGACAGCTAAGCCCCGTTCGTTGCACCAAGCGATCAATGAAGAAAACGAGTACGCACGACAATTCCGAGGTGGTTGTGGAACCAGACAAACAGGCAGCGGCATTCGAAGAAATCAGATCTTCTCTGGAGATTGATCCACAGGGGCGACTGCTCTTGAAGGGCCAGGAGATGGTGCTTCTGCCGCGCCATTTCTTTCGCTACATTCTTCGCGAAGTGAATGAACGTGCACCCGAAGGCGCTTTCAAAGACATCTTTCACAAGGCGGGATTTGACGGGGCATTCACGTTTTGTACGCGCTATCGAGACATCCACAATTGTTCGCCTCGGGAAGCTGTGGAAGGCTACCTTGCCGAGATGAGCGTGCGCGGCTGGGGCGCGTTTGATATCGAGTTGTTCATTCCTGACGATGGCATTCTGCATGTCGTGCTCACCGGTTCCGCGTTGATCCCCGATGGCGATCTGCCGTCCGGGCACCTGATCTGGAAAGAAGCCATGGTGGGCGCTGTTCGCTCGCTGCCAAACATATCGGAGCGCTCGGCGCTTACAGCGACCATGGAAGAGACGGCTGATGGCTGCAAGATCACCGTCCAGCCTGAGTAGCAATATACGATGAACGACAAGGCGCTAGTCATTCATGAGGATTAGTTGCCTGAGGACCAGGCGTAGGCACTGGCTGGACTGGCCAGACCAAAGCCAAGGCGGGAAAGATAATGGCAGACATCGTTAGGTATGGACTGATCAGTACTGCGCGCATCGGCTTCACGGCACACGTACCCGGAGCGGCGACATCGCGCAATTCTGAGATCGTTGCGGTGAGTAGCCGGAATCTTGCGTCTGCTGAAGCAAAGGCCAAAGAGCACGATATTCCATTGGCGTTTGGCAGCTACCAGGAGATGATCGACTGCGACGAGATTGACGCGGTCATCAACACACTGCCGAACTCGATGCACCACGAATGGACGATCAAGGCCGCCGAGGCAGGAAAGCACATCCTGTGCGAAAAACCGCTTTCGGCGACTATGGCGGAAGGGCGTGAGATGGCCGCTGCCGCTAAGACCAACAAAGTGATTCTGGTGGAGGCGTTCACGCCTCGTTGGAACAAACAGATGCGCACGGTGCGCACGCTAATCACAGACGGTGAGATAGGTGATGTGACGATGCTGGAGGCAGGGCTGTCATTCACCACCGCCAATCCCGAAGACATTCGGTTTAACAAGGAACTTGCCGGTGGCAGCCTCATGGACGCAGGTTGCTACGCGGTTTATGCAGTGCGATACGCCATGAGCGCCGAACCGGTCAGCGCCTGTGCATTTGATCGCAAGCGCTCCGGTGTTGATGTCGACACGACCTTTAACGGCTTCCTTCGATTCCCCGGCATCGGAGCGGTTGCGCACGTATGGAGCAGCGTCGAAGGGCCGAAACAACGGGCGTTCAAAGCGACAGGCACGAAGGGGATCATTACGATCCCGGACGCCTTCGATGAGACTTCGCCAGTTGTCGTCATTCGGGGGCAAGAAGAAGAAGTGATGGAGATGACCAGCACCGACCGCTTTCAGGTTCAGCTCGATGCATTTTCTGAATCGATTTTGCACGGCAAACCATCGGAATTTCCCGTCGAAGACGGCCTTCGCAACATGGCGGCTGTGCTAGCCCTGTACGAGGCGGCTGCCGCAGGCAAGACGGTTGACGTGGAGCAGATCTAGATCTTGCCGGAACTACTCTAACTGGCTAGGTGCGTGACCCTCAGCATGGCAATTCGGGCGAAAATCCCATTCTTCCCAAGCGGTATGACTTAAGTAACAGCTGGAACTACAATGAATCCCTCCTCGTCGTCGCCATAGCAATCGAACGAATTCTTTTGCAAATAGAGCGCCGCGAGTGCGCACAGCGCCGCATCGACGAAATCGATGTTCTTCAGCATGCTTGTTTCCAAACCTCTATTTACAAGAACATCGCGCCGATCTGCGCATTTCCTCTTCGCGGGAAGAATTCTTTGCGCCAGCGCGCACGCCACGGCTTGGGGAAATGTCTCCATGCACTGAGGACCTGCTCCGGCCTCACCATTGAACAGCGGATGGCTTTTTTCGAGCAACCGATAAAGCTGCTGACCGTTGCGCACCCACTCATAAAACGGGTGCGTCTTGCCGACCGTTATGTGCGGCGTTGAGAAGGTCGATATCCCGGTTCGTGCCCTGATATCTCGCTCGGCAAATCGCGACCGACCAGCCAAACTCCAGCGGCACGGGGCATCCACGGCTACAACCTGAGCGCCCACTTCAAGGCACCAGTCGACAATTGTTTTCGCCCTGGTCGAAGTCGTCGCCGCGATGACTGTGCCGCCGCACAGTGCAACGCAATGAAATCCCTTGCGCATTCCACCTACGTCTATACCAGCAACGACGACCGATTTACCTGACACCGATTTCACCCGCAGGTACCAGTTGGAACCGGGCTTCCCTCAAGTATTGCGATCACGCCTCCGGTCGGTATCGAACTCGGGCGCGGGATATCTCGTCACAAACGCATTCGAAAATCATTCTTGCCGCTACGGTCGACGCCGCGCATCAGGTACAACGTACGATCGCGGTGGTTGTAGATGAGGTTCTTCTCCGCAGTCTGCCGGTCGGCGAGTTCGCGATCAAACACCGACGTTGTTGGCATGAAGCGCAGCGTCATGCCCCGACGCGACTTGGGCGAGTTATTGGCCTCAGAGCCGTGAACCAGAAAAACGTCGTGCAGCGACATCTGGCCCGCTTCGAGTTCAAGATGGAAAGCCTTGTCGTCGTCATAGTCATCCGGCGACAACTCCTGATTCAACGTCAGCCCCTGCGCGGGGTTCTCCTGATGCGCGAGCAACTCACGCCGTTTGTGCGAACCCGGCATGTAATTGAGGCAACCGTTTTCCACTGTGGCGTCGTCGATCGCTATCCACACCGTGCACGTCGCGACCGGCCGGATCGGCCAATACTCTCCATCCTGATGCCACGGCGTCTTGTACCCGTTCAACGCCGGTTTGGCGAAAAAGCTCGAATTCCAAAGTGCAAAGTCCGGCCCGATGATTTGCTCAACCATGTCCAGAATCTCCGGATCGCGCGCGTGGTTCAGGAACGCCAGATCCCAGGCAAGCAACTGTGCGCAGTAGTCATGAAACTCAGGATGACGGTGCAATAGCCGGGCGTGGGCATCGCGGATCGCGGCCAGCGTGTCCTCCGACAACCGGTAATCCGGAATGACGTAACCGTTCTCATGGTAGTGGGCGACTTGCGCTTCGCTAAGCATATGTAACCTCTGTTCGGTGTTATTGGGGCGTTATTGGGGTGCTTTCGCTCGCCGAAACCTCGTTCGGTTGAGCAGCCGGTCAAGTAACCGGGGCGAGCAATGTGCGTGGATCCAAATTGCAGGTGGATGAAATGACTGCCCAGCGTTGGAGTATAAACTGGCGTCTCATCCTTTCACCAGTCCCGCCCAGACGCTGTGCGCCTACCTCGCACCTACTACTGCACCTACCTCGCACCTACAGCGGCTCCAGCGCCTTGTCTCGCATGCCCGCCAACAGCAGCTCGCCGTCAGGCGCAACGCGAAACTCTCCGTAGCGCGCTTGCTCGTAACGTTTTGCGGTGCCTTCCTCGAAAAAGAAAGCATTGGTCGCAAATTTGACCCGCCCTTTGCGCACCCGGTAGCGCAGCAGGATCTCGCCGGGCGCGAGCGGGCTACCGTCGTCGAGCCTTTTGTAATGTGAAACCGAATCCTCTCCAAGTACCGCGACGAGGTTTCCATCTGCAGTGGCGAATTTCTCGCGCCGTGAGCCAGAACGTCCTGCGGTTTCGTCACGCTCCAGGTCGCGTCGCACGTCGTTGGCCATGCCAAAGCGCAGCGCCATGTAGTCACCTTGCATGAGCGAGCGCGGATCGACTGGCGCAAGTTCAAGGTAGGTGACTGTTCCATTCTTCAACAACGCTTCCTTAGCTGCGATTGAGTTGCCTACCAGTGCGAGGACCACGACGACCCAGGCGAGTGCGATGACGCTACGCATCAGCGCGCTCCTTACTAACGACGTGCATGATCCAGCGAGCGACAAGCAGTACGATGCCAGTCGCCAACAGCACGCCGGATTTGAAGAGCAGCGTCTCCTGGAGCAAGTAGTAGTAGGCGGAGACGTAATACAGGAGTGCCGCGATCCCGAGACCGGTAAGCACGCGGTTGCCGTTCGCAAACCCGAGCACGGCGATCATAAGCCCACCGGCGATACCGGGCGCATTGAACGAGGCCGCGCCAAGCGCCAACGCGGCGCCAAGCGCAAGCAACGCACGTGGACTGGTTGACGCCCATCGCGCCCGTCGAATCAACACCCACACCGTGGCGACCAGCGCCGCCGCAACGAATGCTTCTCCTGTCCACGCCGAGGCGTGTTCCATTACATGAGAACCCGATCGGATGCCGATTGCGTAGCGAAAGAGTGGTTCGCCTTCCATCTGAATGAAAGCCAGCGTAAGCCCATAGCCTATCGGTGCCGCAACGGAGTGGCGCTTCGCGAGGCGTGCTTCGCTGAGCCACAATGCCGCCACTATGGCGCCTATCACGCCGACAGGTAGATACCATATACCAACCGAATAGCACGCGTAATCGAATGCGAGTGCCGCAGCATACGTCGTCACCACTCGGTGAATGAAGCTCGGAATCACGAGCGCAAGTACCGCCTCTACCAAGGCAAGCACCGCGTACGGCATCGTACCGTGCCCCTTGAACATCGTGAAGATGCCAAACGCGAGCAGCGCCTGCCCGGCCAGGCTCACTGCCAAGGCGAACATCGCCACAAAGTCGCTGCGGGGGCCAGCGGTAAGAAGACCGTACGCCGCACCGATCAGCAACAGCCCCACTATTACGGAAAACACCTCGCTTTCTATGACGAAGCTCAGACCGGCGCCAACAAAGGCGAGAAGAAAGACGGCGGCGATAACACCAGCGGCACCCAACATCACCCGCACGTACCACGGCGTGTGCGCTTCCGCGGCCACCGGCATGTCACCGGCGGCGAGTCCTGCCGCCGCAAGTTTCGACCAGAGTTCAGCCGGAGTGTTCATGCGTGCTCCTCGCGCGCAATTTCCTTCAACCACCAGCCGGCGGCGGCAGCCATTCCGATCACGACGAACGCGATCACCAGAAAGCCAGCCGCATCAGCGCCTCCCTCGATCACGGCCTTCGTGAGCAGCGCCGTGACGACAACGATGGCGGAGAGACATCCCCCGGCAAGCATGAACAGGTCGCGAGTCCACCGGCGATATGCCAGGTAAACGCAGGCAAGCCAGACCGGATAGACGGCTCCCACCATCATGCTCGTTTCGCGCAAATCGAATGTGGACTGTATCGCGAGCAACGTGATCGCCGCACCGCTTGCGAGCACGAGAAGGCGCGGCGCCCAGCGCTCGGCGAGCCAGGTGACACGCCGACCAGCATACTCCCACACGACCAACGCCACAGTATTGAAAACAAACAACGTCCAGTACTGCTGCTCGATGTTGAAGACGAAGCCGAAGACGCCGGGGCGCACTACAAAGTAGAGCACGATCGCAACGTTGACGATCGCGATCCACAGTACCCACATTCCGGCGAAGCGTCCGATCAGCACCCACGGCACGATGAGCGCCGCCCAGGTGGCGAAGAGTTCCCAGGTGTCAGCGCCGGTCTGATAGGTCTGGCCGAAGAGCGCGAGCAGTGCACCGAGCAGGATCGCAGCAACTAGCAACGAAGCCTTACCCGCCAGGCGGTCGGCACCCAGGCGCCAGTACCCAATCACAGCAAACGCAACGAGCAGCCCCACGAAGCCGAATTTCGCCAGCTTGCCGAGATCGCTCCAGTTGTACGCGATGAAAAAGATAACCGAAGCAGCCAGTGCGACCGCACCCGACCAGAGCAGCAAGCGGTCGAGAAATACGCGCCAATCGCGCGCGGCAGGCAACACGCCACCGCCTGCAAGGGCCGCCCGTGCGTCCTTGATTGCGCCCTGCTCTGACCACTCGAGAATCAAACCCCGGTCGCTCATCGCTTTGCCTTGTTGTTAAATCGACAAGTCCTGCCAGCCGTCAGAATAAGGCATTCTCGGCGATGCGCAAACTCGGGCACGCAAGCGTCAGATTGGGCCAGACCAGAGCGGACGCTCAGGGATGCGGTCCCCACGGTGCCGCGTTGAGGAGTTTCACCTCCTGGGTTTGCACCAGCAGTCGAAATTTGGGCGCGAACCCTTCGATGAACGGCGCGTAGGCGAACAAGCTTGCCCAAAACGACCGGCGATCCGCGTCGTCGTCGAACTTCCACATGTGAACAAGTTGATTGATCGTGCCTGTGTCCGACTGGAAATAGCCAACCAGTTTCTTGTCGAAACCGCCTTTACTCAGAGCCGGGTAACCAAACTCCGTGTACAGCTTGACCGCCTCGCCCATCTTGCCGACGTGCAAGGTGTAGGTGCGTAGTTCATAAATTGCCATTGGGTTTTACTCCCGCGTTGGTTGGTTGTTGGATAAGTTTGACACACGACAGGGGTACCATACCCGCGCCTTCCGCAACCTGCCCGTATTTCTCATCGGCGGTCAGTCGATTCCCGCCAATTCTTCACCGCCGGGAACGATGCCGTTATGCTTGAGAGACAATACCGGTTTTGGTGTCAGCTGAAAGACCGCAAAGGAGCAATGACCAATGAGTTTAGCCAAGATACAGGAAGTACGGACCACCCAGGTGCTGGCGCCCATACGCCGCCCACTGCGCAACGCCTCAGGATTTATTCCGAGTTTTCCCGTCGTACTCATCGATCTCGTGCGCGATGACGGCGTCGTTGGACGTGCTTACACACAGATTTACTTTCCGGAACTACTCCCTGCCCTGGAAGGGTCCATCCATTCGCTGGCGACCCTTATCAAGGGGATGCCAGCTTCACCGCGGGACGTCTACGACTTTCTGATGCTCCGGATGCGCCTTTGGGGAGTCAAGAATACATTTTGTACTGCGATGGGCGGCCTGGACATGGCGTTGTGGGACGCCTATGCACGCGGACGCGACGAACCCTTGTATGACACGCTGGGCGCGCAACCTCGCGCACACAAACCGTACTACAGCGTAGGTCTGTACGACGAAAACAGCGTTATCGAAGTGGCGGAGGAAGCCGTTACCGAAAACTATGCAGGGCTAAAAATCAAGGGCGGATTCCCAACACTCGCAGAAGACATTGCCGCAGTACGTTCCGCCAAACGCGTACTCGGAGAGCGCGCCCTGATGATCGACTACAACCAGTCACTCACAGTCGCTGAGGCCATGATCCGCTGCAAGGCGCTCGATGATGAAGGGCTCGCATGGATCGAAGAGCCGATCATCGCCGATGATTACGACGGCAATGCGAAACTCGCCGACGCGATTACCACACCTATTCAAATAGGAGAAAACTTCAATGGCCCCGAAGACATGCAGATTGCAGTACGGGCCAAGGCGATGGACTACGTGATGATTGATCCGCAGTTCATCCGCGGCGTGACGGGTTGGTTGGAAACTGCAGCAATGGCACGCGAGGCCGGCCTGGAAATGTCGTCGCACACGTTCGTCGAAGCCAGCAGTCATTTGCTATGCGCAACACCGACGGCCGACTGGCTGGAGCACATGGATGTCGTCGGACAACTTCTCGTTGAACCTTTCCCACTGGTCGACGGAACGCTCACCCCGCCTGACCGTCCCGGACTCGGAATGGAGTGGAACGAGGAAATGGTGAGCAAGTATCGGGTGAAGACAAATAAATCCTGATGAGCCTAAAGTCATCTGACCGTCACGGCTCCACCTTAAAGGGTAAGGACCAGGGCAATAGCAGGATGGGCGTAGTTCGTAGGGCGCAATAACCGCAGGGCATTGCGCCGAACGCATTGCGCGATCCGGCGGATTCGGCATTGCTACCGCGCCCTAAGCAGGATCACGAGGCTATCTTGTGTTCCCGTCAGGCCCGTCTCATAAGAACACCGAAAAGCGGGCAAATTTTCTTGCCATACGGCTACATTGCAATCTGTGCCTGGCCGGCTCTCAGCCACAGGATCGCTTTTTCAATGCGTTTCCCAGTGCATCCCATAGGACTTTATTGACGGAACACTCAGCCCCGGTAGAGGAAAAGAAAACCATCCCCTTGCCTCATCTTGCCAGCATGCGACGAATTCACTGGGCCGAAATTCAACTGAAAACGGTAGTTCCGCACGGTTTTTCCGAGACGTGCTTCGCAGCTCTATTAGTTTCAAATCGGTAACCTGTCATCACTCGAACGATAAATGTTTTCCAAACCGAAACTTTTAGCTTGAGAGCAAACGCCATGAAACTTACCGAGAACACCATCTCCGCAATATCAGCCCTTCTTCTGATCGCAACTACGTGCGCGGTGCTTCTGATTGGCGGTCTTAACATGAGCCCTGTTTCGGGTAACGAACACGGCCGCGTCGATGTAACGGCCCACACACACGATTGATTCCCTCCCCCTGGTTGATTTGATCAACCGTTCGAGGGGGCTACCGGGCTGAGGTTCTGTTCCGTAGTCCCCCTCGCTTTTCTTATTTCGATCCGCAGTTCCACTCCTGAGCAACGCTGAACCCTCGCTCAGTATCCTCGCACTACTTCCCTCGCAACCGCACTTCCCCTCGAATCGGTATTTCCACACAATTTTTTTGCTTCACTGTTCGCAGCCCTGAAAGCGGCAAGTGCGTAATCTGTAATCACTCGCACGGATAAAGAATTAAGCGAGATGACCACTAACCTAACGCTTACTTAATTCAGGAGATACACCATGAAACTTACCAAAAACATCATCGCCGCCACTTTCGCAGCCATATTGATCGGTGGATTGTCCGTCAGCCCCGCAATTGCCAAGGTCCACGAAAACGGTCGCGTGCCGGCAGCTTCACACGCTGGTTTTGAAAGCAACAGCGTTTCGTTCTACGACAGTGGCCGCAGTGCTCCCCAGGAATCAAAGCCGATTCTGAAGAGCAGCGCAGCAGGCAAAACCAACGGTCGCCAAGGCTAATCGGTAAACCGTGTGAGGAGGCCGTCGAGCAGACAACTGTTCGATGGTCGCCTCACAGTTACGTCTGCTAGTCACAGTCTTGCCATTCGCTTCTGCGTTTCACTCTTACAGAAACTGCCTTATCCGCGTTCTATTGAACACGCCCAAGTGTTCGACACAAAACTCAGCCGCACCTACATAGGGCGGCTTCGTTCTTTGGCAGGTCATCTTTACACCGAAGTTCTCTCTCGTAGCCCTGAAAATCCTCCGCACTGTCGGCTCGCAAATACCAAGAACGCCAGCTAGTTCTTCGAAAGCCAGGCAGGTTGGGCTGAATGCATTATGTGAAGCCCAACAATGCAGCGCAACGCTGCACGGCGATATTTATCGGACAATGATGGCGACGAATCGAACCGCGCAAACAGGAAATGAGGCCGGTGGTTATGGCAAGTGTTTGCGTGTTGGGCTTCACTTCACTCAGCCCAACCTACCCGGGTCGCTAAGTAAGTGCGATTCGTATCTGACCCCAGGTGCTCATGGCCCAGTTGCCGCCGCCAGTTTGGTCTCCTCCACCTGAAAGCGTCGTATATCAAAAGGCGCAATCGGCAAGGCTGTTTTACCGTCCAGAATCAATTCCGACATGATGCGACCAACAACAGGAGATAGTTGAAATCCATGCGCCGAAAAACCAAAAGCATGGAATACGCCGCGCGACTTTGAGCTAGGGCTGATCACCGGAATGTTATCCGGCATAAACCCTTCAATCCCGGCCCAGGCCCGGACGATTCTTACCGCACTCATATGCGGAAACAGTTGGGTAACAGTCTGCGCGCTGACTTTGAGCCCGGCAAAATCGATCTCGGTTTGCTGGTGATCAATATCCAGTCGCGCCATGTGCGCGCCACCAATGATGACGGTGCCGTTTTGCATCTGTTTGAATGACAGTTTGTGCCCTACCGCACCCACAACCGGTTTCAGGAATGGCGGCAAACGCTCCGTGACCATCAGCATCGGCGCCCTGGGCGTAAGCGGAACGGCTTCACCAAACTTTGCGGCTATGCTGTTGGCCCAGGCACCGGCACAGTTCACCAGATGCTGCGCGCTGAACGTTCCTTGACTGGTAGAGACCTCCCAACAATCGGCGCCCTGGTCAATATTCAATACTTCAACAGCTGTGTGAATTTGCGCACCCAGTGCAGTCGCCTTGTTACGGAACGCGGTCGCGGCGTGAAAGGGCCGGGCAAAACCGTCGTCGGGACTATACAGCGCACCTGCGCAGCCACTCACCAGTTTCGGAACGAGTTTATAGAGCATCTGTTGATCGATGATGCGTTCGTGGTAAAAACCCTTGGCGTTTAGCTCATCGACACGCGCCTGCAGGGTCTGCAGTTCTGCTTCGGTCTCAGCAACCTTCACCTGACCATTGAGGACCACATCGCAGTCACTATCCACAAGGTCAGAAATATTCTTCCAGATTTCCGATGCCGCCACGGTAAGTGGTATTTCAGCCAGATGCCGGTTGAGTTGGCGCAGGCCGCCGGCGTTGACACCGGAAGCGTGCCGAGCGGGACTCTGCCGTTCGAGCACAATGACTTTTTTGCCGCGTAATACCAGGTGTAGTGCAGTGGAGAGCCCTATCAGCCCACCGCCAATAATGATCGCGTCAGTTTTGATCATCCTGCATCCCCCGCCTCTTCACCTTCCAGGGCAGCAAGTTGCGCAATGCTCAAGGGACGGATGGGCGGACGGACGCGGTATCCTCCTGCGCTCATCATGTCGAGATTCAACTCGTGCGCGACAATCTGGCTGACGGCATTGTTACACTGCCGCCCCTGGCAAGGCCCCATTCCGCAGCGGGTAAAAAACTTTATCTGGTTAGTGTCGTGATGACCGGCGCGGATTGCTTCACGAATCTCGCCTGCACTGACCTCTTCACAGCGGCAAATGAGTGTTGCATCGTCTGGCTTAGTCAGTAATTCCGGTAGCGGACGAAACATCGCCTCCAGGAACGCGCGAACGCGTAGATCGCGATTCAGCCAGCGTCGATCTTCACGGCCTGCATCATCCCTTTGCGTTGTGCTCATACGACCGAGGGCTCGCGCACTCTCCAATCCGGCAAGACTACCGGCATGTCGTGCAGCAACTGCACCACCAATCCCTGCCCCATCGCCGGCAATGGCAATGCCATCGAGCGAGCTGTTGCCCCAATCATCAATCACGGGGCGCCAACAGAGTTGAGCCGAATCCCAACGATGATCACAACCGGCACAGCCACTCAGGTGCGTATCGGGGATAACGCCAAAGTGGCTCAACAGCAATGACGTCTCGATGCGCCTTTTAGTACTACCACAGTCAAACTCGACCGCCTCAATTGCTTCACTGCCGATGGCGCGCAGGCCGGAGACACCTGTGAAGAACGGCACTCCCGCGCGCTTTAATTGCAACTGGTAGTTAAGGCCTTTGAGTATGTAGTGGTGTGCCAACAATGCCTTGGGTAGATGCGGCAACGCACGCCACAAATTACCTGACGGTGTCATATCCAGAATGGCACTGATGTTGACGCCCGCCCGAAGGTATTGCCAGGCAAGCAACAGCAACAACGGACCGGAGCCGGCTAGTACCAGGCCATCATTGGGAACCAGTCCGGAGGATTTTAAAAGGATCTGGCCTGCACCCGCGGGCATCACGCCCGGCAAGGTCCAACCGGGGAAAGGCACAGGGCGCTCCATTGCACCACTGGCAATGATGACCCGCTCGGCACGCATTAATGTTGCGCGTCCGTCGCGCAGAATACCGATCTCTCGCTTGCCGCTGAGATTCCACAGTGCAGTGCCTGGAAGATATTTCGCGCCGCTGGCGTTGAATTGCAAAACCAGTTCCCGTCCGAACTGGTAATCGGGGCCAAGCAGTTTGGCGCGCTGTTCCGGAATCGTTTGCACGGAGCGATAGATCTGTCCGCCGGGAGTGGCCTGCTCATCTACCAGCAGACATTCAATACCCGCTTGTGCGCCAGTGGCGGCTGCAGCCAAACCAGCAGGACCACCGCCGACGATGATCAATTCGTGCTGTTCCATCAGGAGTATCCTTGCGCAGTGCCTTGCTGGCGACAGATCTGCATCCCCTCCTCAACAGCAATCTGGCAGGACTGGCGGTTGGGTACGCCATCGATTTCCACCAGGCACTCAAAGCAAACCCCCATCATGCAATACGGTGCGCGCGGTGCTCCTGAAACAGATGTAGTACGACAGGAACGAATTCCGGCAGCGAGTAAGGCCGCAGCGACCGACTCCCCTTCCCTGACACGAGCACTCGCGCCATCAATTCGGACTTCAACCCAACGGCAGTCGGACTCCTCCAAACGACGAAATAGCGCAGACACTAGGAGCCTATCGGACATAGGTGTTCGAAAGCGAAACTGTGGGAGAGCGAGGACAGATTTTAACGATTTCGACGCGCATATCGGGAATATGTAAGGAGAAAGCGGTGAAATATGGACCGCTCTCCCACTGTTGTAGCCGAATCATCCTAAGTCCGACAGGCTCCTAGAGGCGAACCCGCTTGGCAATATCCTGGTGTTCGAAAATCATTTCATGCTGCAACTCCAATGACTGGCCAACGCCCGCTTCACTGGCACGGCGGTACATAGTCAAGGCAATGGCAACATCGAGAAAAGAGAGCCCCACAGCATTGAAATAGATGCGCTCGTCCTCCGAAGAGCGGCCTGGCTTATCGCCCGAAACCAGCTCGTGAAGATCGGCGTGCAGGTCATGATTGCCGATCAGGCCCTCTTTATACATTCGGCTCAGAGTCTGAGTACGGTGTGTGACTGTTTGCCAGTCATCACACACAATCTTGTCGCTCTGCTCGACAACGGCGTACTCGTCCTCCCACCCGCCGACATGACTGTAAAACGCGCCGGGCTTGACCCACTCGGCCTTGAGCAGCGGCGCCTGGGCACTGGTCGCGGTGACCAAAATGTCAGCTCCTTCCATGGCCGTTTTGGCATTGCCATCCGCGGCGATGAATTCCATGTCCGGCACGATTGGCGAGAGTTGGTCGATAAACTCTTTCTCTTCTGCCGCGGTAAGCGCTGAAACCCGGCACACTTTAAGACTGGGCCGCGCCACCTTCATCGCCAACAGGTGCATCTTTGCCTGCTCTCCAGCGCCGATAAAACCAATCGTCTCCGATGCCTCCCTGGCGAGATATTTGGCGGCCACTGCGCCGACTGCACCAACGCGCATATTGGAAGCAAGCGTGCCGTCCATCACGGCAACAGGAAAACCGTGTTCAATCTCGGACAATACAAAAATAGCCGAGAGGTTTTGCAGATCATACTTACGCGGGTTCTCGGGAAAAACCGACACCCACTTCATACCGCAGATCTTCTCGTCCAGCATGGTCGCCGGCAGGCAGTTGATTCGCGCCTGGGTGCCCTGGTCGAAGATCTGCACAATCTTCTCAGGAAACATGATGGAGCCCTTTTCAAAGGCTAGTAGCGTCTTTTCCACCACATCAATAATGAGCGGCATATCGAAACAGTTGGCGCTCAGCAAATGCTCCTGGGAAAAATAACTGAAGTCGACTTCGTGCTTGTTCACCATTTTTCTCCGATTCAGAAACTACTATAAGGATAGTACTTTCGAAGGCCCCGTTGGTAGCGTATTGGGGCCGACGAGATTGGCGATGAAGGTGCGAACTGGGGCGTGGCTCTGCGGCCTTTGATTCTTGTGAGCGTTGATCGGCGGCTGACGATGCCCCCTCTAAGGGGCGTCCTCCAACACAGTCACGATCACGCGGCGGTCGCGCCGTGGACCGTCGAACTCGCAGAAGAACACCCCCTGCCATCGCGACAGTCCGAGCTTGCCATCGATTACCGGAATCGTCTCCGACGGTCCGACCAGTCCGGCTTTGATGTGCGCATCGCCGTTGCCGTCCTGTTTGTCGTGCAACCACACGCCGGCAGGAATCAGCTCATGCAGGAAGTTCACCACGTCAGTGGGCACACTCGTGTCCCAGTTCTCCTGGACCATGACAGCAGCGGTGGCACCATGCGCATATAGCGCGCACAGCCCGTCGCGCGCACCGCTGTCCTCGACGACCCGACACACGCGGTCGGTGATATCGATCAACTCCTCCCGCTCGCTAGTGGACAAATCTATGATGGTACGCATGGTTCTGAAGACATCGGGAGCGCGCTGTGAACAAACCCAAAGGATACCCTCCCAACGCACGGGAACGGGTGATACGATAGGACTCGTATTGCAATGAGGGCTTGACCAATGCGTTTCACTTCCTTTGCCCTGGCAGTGCTCGCCACGCTAATGATGGCCGCTCCGCTTTCTGCCCAGCAAGTGCCTGCCACCAGTAACGGACCGACAAGTTGCGGCAAAACACCGGTCGAGATTTACCGTGAGGTCGCGCCCAGCGTCGTGCAGGTGTTCTCTTTCGGCATCAACCCGTTCCGGGCCACCGACCGGGTCGAGTCAAAGACTGGCTCAGGCGTTTTCCTCGGCAATGACCTGCTCGCGACAAACTTCCACGTAATCCTCGACGCGTCCGCAATGGGTGTCGGCATCGACGGCAACATCCTGGAGGCGGAGCTGGTCGGCCGCGATCCCGTGCTCGACATCGCAATCTTGCGCGCCGCGGGCTTGTCCAGAGTCATCGAACCGATTGAGTTCGCACCCTCCGACGAACTTGCCATCGGCCAGCCGGCATATGTGATCGGCTATCCGCTGGGCATTGGCAAGTCAATAAGTACCGGCGTCGTCTCCGGAGTGGGTCGCGAGATCCCTCTCAACACCTCGAGTTGGCTGTCGCCCTTTATCCAGACCGACGCGCCGGTCAGCGGCGGCAATTCCGGCGGTGCTCTGGTTGACGATTGCGGCTACCTGATCGGACTGGTCTCGCTGCGCAGCATGAATCCGCAGGCGGAGAACATCGGCTTCGCGATCCCCGCCGGGACGCTGCGCCGCGAGCTGCCGGAACTGATCCGTACCGGCAAGGTCGCGCGACCCTGGCACGGACTCTACGGCCAGATGGTAACGCCGGTCATCCTCGAGCTTCTCGGTGCACCGCCGTTGGCGGCCCTGTCCACTCACGGCTTCCTGGTTGAGACGGTCGAGCCTGGCAGCGCCGCCGAAAAAGCCGGAATCCGAGGCGGCACCCTTCCAGTGCAGTGGGGGATGCAGGAGATGATCCTGGGCGGCGATATCATCGTCCAGGTGAACGGTACGCAGATCCAGTCGCTCAAAGATGCCGGGACTGTAGTTCAGGAACTGGAGATCGGCCAGACGGTGACGGTAAAGCTGCTCAGAGACGGTGAGGAGATCACAGTGTCTGCGATGATTGAAGAACGGCCGATTCTGGAGCGCGATCTGGAAGTCTACCGGCAGTAGCGACAACGCTCGGGGTGCGTTGTCCCTGGTGGAAAGACCCGTGTCAGCGGATCGAAGTTTCGAGTGAACGCGTTGTAAGATCCCGCGTGTGACCACGACCGCGCCCGTATTGATTGTGCAACTTCGACCAGAAGATACTCATGCGGTTTGCGGAAAGACATTTTCTTGCTGAAACCGCAGAATGCACGACCTGACACCTTCATCGTCTAAGCGGCCTGCCCTCTCTTGTCCATTTCCCTCGCAGGAGTCGGTTTCGGGCTGAGCATGGCGAGATAGGCTGACCATTCGGCCAGGATTCGCCAAACACCTATCAAGACAAACAAGACGCCCACCACGTACAAAACGCCGTAGAAGCGGATCAGATGATGATCCAGACGCCTGGCTTCAAGATCGAAAAACTGGTCAGTGGTAAGAAGCCAGATGATCACGACATAAGCCAGCGCGGGAAGGAAAACCAACGCTGCGCCACCGCTGTTTCTCCAGGCAGTTTTTAAAGGATCCAGCCATAGAGGAACCACCAGAGCAAGCCGGTGGCGAATGGTTTCTGCCCCAAGCGCTTGTTGCGCCGAGACGACGCGATGATACTCACACCGCAGGCGCAGGAGATCCGCGAGCAATATTGCGCATATGAGGAAACCGACAGCCACGATGAAAGGGAAAGCCAGCGACGCTTCGGTAAGACTGAGTGGTAATGCACCAACCGGCGATTGAATGTTGCTCAGGCGATTTTGAATGTCGATACGCCTCTGCTCCATCTGGGTGAGCGCGTCCTGGCCGAGTGTCAACTTCTGGCTTGCTTCTTCAATTTTTGCCTCGAGCTCCTTTGCCCGGATCTCGATTTCCGTTGCTTGCTGACGAATCGGCAAAGCACGATTGGCGAGTATCTCCCGCTGCGTTTGAATCCGTTTTAGCTCACGCTCGACGATCGCAAGATCTCTCTGAAGATCCTCTTCCTCAACAGTCAGTTGGGCGATCGTCACCTCGAGCGCTTTTGCCGCCTCCAGTTGCTCGCCGTATATCCGTTTCGCCGCTTCCTGAAGATTCGGGTACTTCTCTGGATCCATGGCAATGCGTGCACCATGTAACATGGCTTGAGCTTCACTTCTACCTTTGAATTTCGCCCTGAGCTGCTCCTTCGTCTGCGCTTTGGCTTCACGGGCAGCGGTTTCTTCACGTCGTTGAATTGCCTGTTCAGCATCGAGCTTTGCAAGCTCATCACTCAAGTGGCCAAGCTCTTCCTGGAGCGCTTCATTCTTCGCCTCTAGCTCATCATGCCTGGGTTGAATTGTCTGGAGCTCTTCTTCTTGCTGGGAGATCTCTCCTGGCAAACTCTGCTCATCAAGCTTGAGAGCCATCATTGGTGCAAGAATGAAAGCGACAAAGCCAAAGCTGAAGGCGATAAAAGTCGTATAAATCCGGACGAACGAGCGATGCCGCGCATCGTAGCAAGCGAGCACCGTACTGCCATAGTCATCGTCCCAATTGTTCATATCTGAGCTCACAGTCTGCCGAGTCGGGCGTCGCCTTTTACCGCGTCATGCTCCGCCTGTGCAGTCAAGCGCTTGATGCGCGACACAAACAGCCCCATCATCTGACCATTCGCAGTGATGCATTGGGCACCTGGCGCATGCGCCCGATACAGCCCCTCCTCCGCGGTCTCGCCGACTAATCGCATTGGACCCGCGCAAGCACTCGATTCAAAAGCATGATGCCGTAATATAAACACACCAGAAACACCTGGCCGCGCGTACTCTCTTTCGGAAAGCACACTTTAACAAAGTCACGGGCCAAGTCATGAAGTACCTTACACAGGCTCGGCCCCGGTTAGCACGTTCCTAGACCGGCGACTTCGGATCGAACACCGGCTTGCGCTTCTCGAGATGCGACGCGAGGCCTTCGCGGACCTCCGGTCCGGCGAAGCCAAGCATCTCCAGCGCCGTCGAAGCATCGAAGGCCGGGCCCATCATGCGGTACCAGTTGTTGAGCGTATATTTCGTCCAGCGGATCGCGCTAGGCGCACCGGCGGCGAGACGCTTGGCGATCTCGACCGCCTTGGCCTGCAGTGCGTCATCCTCGACGCACAGTGAGACGAGGCCGTATTTCTCGGCATCCTCCCCGTTCACAGGCTCGCATAGCAACAGCAGGTACTTCGCCTTGGCCATGCCGCACAGCAACGGCCAATTGATCACTGCGCTGTCGCCCGCGGCAACGCCGAGGCGGGTATGGCCGTCGATGATTTTGGCTGCCTTGCCGGCAATCGAGATATCGGCGAGCAGCGCCGCGACCAGCCCGGCGCCAACAGCGACGCCGTTGATCGCGGAGATGATCGGTTTGTTGCAGTTGATGATGTTGTAGACGAGGTCGCGCGCCTCTTTCCATGCCTGCATGCGCGCCGTGTGGTCGTTGATGTTCGCCTCGATCATGCCGAAATCGCCGCCGGAAGAAAATGCCTTCCCCTTACCGGTCAGGATCACGGCGCTGATGTCGGGATCTTCATCAATGTCACGCCAGATATAGGTGAACTGGTTGTGACCCTCGGCATCGAGGGAATTGTAGGTCTTCGGGTTGTTCAGCGTGATGCGCAGCACACGCTCGGCTGGACGGTCGAACTCGAACTTGGTGTACCTGGCGTAGCGGTCGGTCATTTCATTACTCTCCCTGGAAATTGGTTGTCGGTGCGCGTTAGTCAAGCGTGGTCAGGCCGCAGCTGACGCTCGGCACCTGCCGAATCAGATAGTTGTGGCCGCCCAACATGCAAGACCTTACCCGACAGCGCCACAACAGTCTGAAGCAAGCGTGCAGTGTATGACCGAGACCGCTTTCAATGCTCTCGCCCAGAGCAACCTATTGGATTCTCTTGACAGGACGCTCAGGCCCGGTAGAGAAAGATCAATCCCACAACCGCACTTCCCCTCGAATCGGTATTTCCACACAATTTTTTTGCTTCACTGTTCGCAGCCCTGAAAGCGGCAAGTGCGTAATCTGTAATCACTCGCACGGATAAAGAATTAAGCGAGATGACCACTAACCTAACGCTTACTTAATTCAGGAGATACACCATGAAACTTACCAAAAACACCATCGCCGCCACATTCGCAGCCATATTGATCAGTGGATTGTCCATCAGCCCGGCTTCGGCAGTACCGCATCAAACCGGTCGCGTCTATACAGGCTCGCACACCGGAACAGAAGTTCAGGGCGCAAACTACGTGAACCCGCGCAGCGCACCGGAAGGATCACAGTCCATCCAGAAGAGCAACGCCCAAGGCAAGACCAACGGTCGCCAGGGCTAATCAGTAAACCGTGTGAGGAGGCCGTCGAGCAGACAAACTGTTCGGTGGTCGCCTCACATTTTTTTCGTCTGTGAGTAGAGCAACGGGCAAGCGGCCCTGGTTACGACTACCGCCGCCCTCCCGGATTGATCTCGTCGTGATTCATTGATTGATACTCAGCGATCGAGTGCCACTATTTGCCAACTCCCCCCGCTACTCCTCCGATCATTTCTATCTGCTTCCGCCTGGCAGTGAACCGCAATTTGTAGGATGTATTACCCGGTTACGCTCATCAGGCGCACCAAGTAGTTCACCAGAAAGCACTTTCGATCCTCCGATATCAAGGGCATCCGTGGCTCCGCCAGACCGCGATTAATACAGCATTGGCTCCCGATAAGACGCCAGAGGAAAGAACGAATCTTGCGTTGAGTCAACTCACAAAGTTGACGACCGAAGAGTGTGAAATGAGTGACCTGGCGATTGAAAAGAGGAACAAGATCGCGCAAGCAATGGGCTGGACCGCGCGCCGTGCGGCCGGGTATATTGAAGGCAGGTTTTACCGCCGAAGCGGACAGGATTTTCCCGAGTGTCACAAAGTCGGCACGGACGAATATTCCAAAGGCTTTCGGACCGGTTACAACAGGCAGAATCATCCGGATTCAGAAGTGAAAATCCAGCAAGAGCCGTTGGCAAGTTAGCGGTAATGCGGTCTGACACTCATGGCACTAACTTAAGTCCCGATTGCGCGACAACTAAACTGATACAGGGGAGTCTGCAGCTTGGCTGCAGCGCAGGCCCGTAGGGCGCAATAACCGCAGGGCATTTCGCCGCATGCATTGCGAGATAGCGGCGGATTACGCGGCGCTAACCCGCCTTAAGCAGGATTGCGAGTTTATCTTGTGTTCGCGTCAGGCCGCTCTCTTGAGTTAGTGCCATGAAGGTCTGACGCCTCTAATATTCTTGATCAGTCCAGCGCCCTCGAATCAAACGAGGTCAGAGCGCAGTCTCTGCGAACATTAGAAACCAATACTCTCCTACGCCTGTTTACAGGTTTCCATTTTTTGCTTTGCGAGATTTTGCTCTGCATTCACCCGGATGAATCGGCATCCGTGCGTTCAACAAGCCTGTCAAAAGGGTCCTCGCCATTTTCCTCGGCAATCTTTATCTCGAGAAATTTCTCGAGAAGCCTGTAATTCTTCGTGCCTCCCGCGAAGCGCATCAAACTCGACAGCAACCTGAAGTGTTTCGAGTCCCTCAGCTCCTGGAAGCTGTTGTAGCGCACTTTGCTGCCATTGATCTCAACTTCCGGTTCGGCAAACTGCGCCTGCATTTGCTTGAGCTGTGCGTCGGTCAACTCCGGCACCCCACTGCGCTCGCCCGCTTCGCCTGCCTCATCTTTTATCCAGTGATATATATCGAAGACGGTTTTCAGCACTACCAGAGTTATCAGACCCGCGACCGGCTCGTCGAGTGCGCCCAGCGCAAAACCAGATGCCAGTATCGTGATATGCAGGACCACGATCCGACGGTAGGGAGCAACCATCAAATCCTTGACGCTGGAGACGCCCAATCCGTGCAGGCGAACATCCCGCAACCAGTCGAACAGTTGCAGCAGCAACAGGCCTGCCGCCGCCCAGAACAAGTTGTTGTGATGCAATACCGGCCAGATATTGAATAGCGGGTCAGCAAACCCGCGAGTCTCGAAACCATCCGGGCCAAATAATGAAAATATGAAGCTGCCGTGCCCTAAACAAAATAGGCCGTAGTGCATAGTGAAGAAGGGAATGAAAAAAAGCGGCAGCACCATATCGAGGCCATGCCGGTACGGCCGGACGAGAATACGCAGTACGGCAAATACGCCGATGATCAGGTTTTCCAGCCAGTACAGAAAAATCAGATCGAAACTCTGCCAACCCCAGTTGATAACACCGTAGATCGGCAACGCGTTGAGCGCGATCAGGATTGCAATGGAAGTCGATCGAGGCATGCTCCGCTCCAGTCGCTAATTGAGCATCGGACGTGTAAACACCGTTCCAATTCGTTTACCAGCCCAGTACTCGTCAGAAGAGCAGCCCTGCAGTCGCTATTCAACTAAAGCGCGGGAATCGGGTCGGCCTGGTATATCGCAATATTTATGCAACATACAAGCCTGAGTTGACCCTTTGGTGCCTCGCAAAAAGCCCGACCACGGGCCCTTCATCCCCGACTCGATCATTCCAGAAAATCTGACCCTTCTTCGAGTAACTCATCCCATAATGTCTGGAATGACAGCCAACAAAAAGTTGGACTACCGAGCGCCTGCCTCAGTCCCCGAGCCATTTCCGCTGGCCACAATTCCGGTGTACCTGCAGCTTCGATCAACAATTGCACCTGGCAGGCGCGATCCATACTGATAAACCGCCAGGCAGCCTCATCAACAGAACCCCCGGTGGTGAAAAGACCGTGTCCGGGCTGAATGGCAGTGCGCTTGCCTTTCAAACCCGCGGCAAACTCATCTGCCGCTGCAGCATCCATTGCCACGCGAGGTTCCCTCAGAATTGCTTGATCCTCGTAGAAAATCGCTGTGTCCTGAGTCACTGGATCTATGGGGCGAGCAAATGCAGACCAGGCAGAGCCATAGACAGAATGGGCATGACAAACGGCCGTGATCTCCGGATATGCCCGATGAATCGCTGAATGCAGCAACACACCAACAGGATTAACCGGTTTCGATCCCTTGATAAGACCGCCCGCATGATCAACCAGAACAATATCCGACACCCGCAACCTGTTGAACGACACCCCGATCGGGTTCGCCCAGAACTGATCAGGCTGCTCCGGGTCACGCACGGTCACATGTCCTAACAATCCTTGTGAAAAACCGGCTTTTCCGAACACACGGCAAGCTGCCACCAGACGCTCAATCCGGTGCTGGCGTTCGTCTTGATGATTCTCAAAAACCGGAGGCGTACGAGTAATAAAACCCTTGGCCGTTGGATCTGTCTTTTGCTCAACCATGAACTTCGTCCTTTTTGTCACCATCAAATAAGCTGCGCCACTCCGCGGTCGATCCACCCAACCGTGACGAAGTAGCAAGTCGCCACTTACTCTAATTGTTTCTTCTATTGCATAGGCAGTATGAACGTGGTGAATCGTAAAGTAGGCGCTGGGGCGTACCGAGTATACGAGCTATAAACACCCTACAAGATCTGTCGCTGAAAACATTCTAAATGGGTCTGGCCCCTTTAATTTCAGCCTGCACAAATTGGCAAACCCTGCGTCCAGATCTACGACCTCCCAAATCGTGTCGCCGGACAACGACAATTAATTGTCACGAAACGGCTGGTAACCCTTGACGTGCCCGCGCCCGAGCCGGATCATTATCCTGTGAATTCACAAAGGAGGTGCCCTCCTATGCAAATCAAATCCATTGCTACCGTAGCCGTTGCTGTTACCTGCATCTTTTCAATGTCACCCGCCATCGCAGCGATTGGCGAACATTTCATTCTTCAAGAAACGATACTGGAAACCAGGTCTGAAGAACCAGCCATGAATAAAATGGCGCAGACGACTACTCCTGTGCGGGTTCGCGTCGGCCAGTCACGCGGCAATCACCGCGATGCCCGTGCCTGTCTTAATAAAGCCAGCAACCCGGCCATCATCAAATGCGCGGAGAAATACCGCTACCGCTAAGAAACGAGCATTTGAGCGCCAGCTCTTCTTTGTAAAGGAGTCACACCCTAATGGCACGAAATCATGTGTAAAGGGGTCAGACCCCTTTACTTGCAACCTTTTTACTTCGAAGCGTCAGCGGCTTAGCGTGGCCCGACCCGTTCTTCTATCTTGGCAAAATACCAAGCAATGATGCTACGCCGCCTTGCTGCTTACCACGCCCAAGAAGCCACCCGATTGCCGCTGCCACAATTGCGAATAAAGTCCGCCTTTTTGCACCAGTTGTACATGTGTGCCCTGCTCAACGATACGGCCTTCATCGATAACGATTAGTCGATCCAGCGCAGCAATTGTCGATAGCCGGTGTGCAATGGCGATGACCGTTTTTCTGTCCATCAGATTGTGTAGTTGCTGTTGAATGGCTTGTTCAACCTCGGAGTCGAGCGCAGAGGTTGCTTCGTCGAGAATCAGGATCGGTGCGTTTTTAAGAATGACACGCGCAATCGCAATGCGCTGGCGTTGACCGCCGGAGAGTTTCACCCCGCGCTCGCCAACGTGAGCGTCGTAACCGCTTCGTCCGCGCGGGTCGACCAGTTCGGGAATAAATTCGCTGGCTTCGGCGAGCTTCGCAGCGGTTTCGATTTCTGCCTCACTGGCGTCCATTCGACCGTAGCGAATGTTGTCACGAATCGAGCGGTGCAGTAGCGAGGTGTCCTGCGTAACCATCGCAATGTGTTCGCGCAAGCTTTCCTGTTTTACCGATGCGATGTTTTGCCCGTCGATCAAAATACGGCCGGAGTCGATGTCGTAAAAACGCAGTAGTAAATTAACCAGAGTCGACTTGCCCGCGCCGGAGCGCCCCACCAGTCCGATTTTCTCACCAGACTTAACCGTCAGCGAAAAATCCTGAATCACGGTGCGTTCGTCGTAGCAAAAATTGACCTTGTCGAAAACCACCTCGCCGCGCGAAACGATTAAGGAACCTGCGTTCTCGACGTCCTGCACCTCGTTGTTCACGGCAATTGTCTCGACCCCGTTTTGCACGGTACCGAGGTTTTCAAACAACGACGTGATGGTGCGCAAAATCCAGCCGGACATTTGGTTTAATCGAATGATCAATCCATTTGCCATCGCGATTGCACCAATACTGACCGCGTGCTGTTGCCACAGCCAGATCGACAATGCCGCGCTCACTACGATCAACAGTGTGTTGAGTACGGTTAGCGTTAGCGTCATATTGACAATGGAGCGCATCATTCGCTGGTACGCGCGTGTGTGTTTTTCCACGCTTTCGGCGACAAATTGCTCTTCACGGTCGGCGTGGGCGAATAATTTGACTGACTGAATGTTGGTGTAACTGTCGACCACGCGGCCGATCATGCTGGAGTTCGCCTCCGACAACGCTGCCGATTTCGCGCGCACTGGCGGCACCATGCGTATCACAACAATCACGTAGGCCCCGACCCACAAACCCACCGGCCACAACAGGCGTGCGTCGATCTCTGAAAATAGCAGCACAATGCCAATCAGATAAATCACCAGCAGCCAGACGCCGTCGATGATGTTGATCACCCCCTCGCGCAGTGCGTGCCCGGTTTGCATAACCTTTTGTGCAATGCGCCCGGCGAAATCATTCTGAAAATACGACAGACTCTGACGCAACACGTAGCGGTAATTTTGCCAGCGCACCGTGTTGGTCACGCCAGGTGCCAGGCTCAGATTGATCAGCGCGCGCGATGCGACGGTGGACAGTGGCCGCACAAAAGCGACCACAACAGTCATCACAATCAGTTGCGTCGAGTACACCGAGAAAAACGTATCGGGTTCGGCGCTGGCCATCCAGTCGACGATGTCGCCGAGAAACGCGTACAGGTAGAGCTCCGACACAGCGGCGATTCCGGCGAGCAGCATTGTGACGCCGATCAAACCCCGCATCGGTCGCAGAAAGAAGCGGATGAATGCCGCAGTTTCCCTGGGCGGTTGCCGCACTTCGCTGGCTTTCAGGGGATCAACAAGGTGTTCGAGCCACTTAAATATCATTGTGAACCGCGGTATTTCTTTATTGATAGATCAGACAACCGTCGCCATCGAAACTGACAGCAAAATTTCCGGACTAACTACGAAGTCTTGCGACTAGACTGAGAGCTGAATTGCGCTCGGCGGAATAGAGGCCAAACCGGCGAAACATACCTGCCTTATAAAGATAGAGCAATACAGGAATCGATAACAGCGACAGTGCGATCGATTGAAATAACGTAGTAGTCGCCAACTCCTGCGCGGTCTTGTAGTGTAAAGAGGTTCAGCCCCTTTTGATTCGTCCTAATTGTTGCGTGGCCACTGATCCGCCTCAACAAATAATTGCACTAGCGGCACAATCCGTGTAATTGCTTGGCGAATTTGTTGTAACGACCAAAGGAATCCACAATGACGCCCGAAGCCTTCCGCCTGGCCGGCCACCAGTTAATCGACTGGATTGCCGACTATCGGGGCAGTATTGACCAGCGTCCGGTACGGGCACAGGTCGAGCCGGGGCAGGTCCGAAGTAATCTGCCACCAAGCCCTCCAGGGCAATGCGATCCATTCGACCGGGTGATTGCCGATCTCGAGCGAATCGTGGTGCCTGGTATCACCCAGGTACAGAATCCCATGCATTTCGGCTGGTTTCCTTCCAATGCGTCGCTGGCTTCGGTACTTGGCGATATCGCGTCGTCGGGACTTGGCACATTGGGCATTTCGTGGGAGAGCTGCCCCGCCCTGACCGAGGTGGAAGAGATTACCGTGGACTGGATGCGCCAGCTAACGGGGCTGTCCGACGCCTGGAAAGGCACTATCCACGATACCGCGTCGACCGCGTGCCTGACCGCACTGATCGCCGCGCGCGAACGTGCGAGTAACTTTTGCCTGAATGATTCCGGTTTGCAGGGTTTGACGTCGCCGCTGGTCGTTTATGCCAGCAGCGAGGCGCACTCCTCCGTCGAAAAAGCCGCTTTGCTTGCTGGCTTCGGGCGCGAAAATCTACGGATTATCGCCGTCGACCCGATATCCCGCTCGATGCAGGTCGACGCACTCGCCGGTGCCATTGAGTTGGATCTGGCCGAGGGGAGAATGCCTGCAGCGATAGTCGCGTCAATAGGTTCAACCGGGGTGACGGCATTTGATCCGCTCGACAAAATTATCGGCATTGCCCATAAGCACGCCGTGTGGGTACACGTTGACGCGGCGATGGCAGGCACCGCGATGTTGTTGCCCGAGTGCCGGCATTTATGGGAGGGCGTGGAAGGCGCCGATTCGATATCGTGGAACCCGCACAAATGGATGGGCACGATACTCGACACTTCGCTGTTTTACGTACGCGACCCGCAGCACCTGATTCGCGTCATGTCGACCAATCCAAGCTATCTGCAGTCGGATGTCGACGAGCAAGTTGTGCAGTACCGCGACTGGGGCATCCCGCTCGGGCGTCGCTTTCGCGCGTTGAAATTGTGGTTTCACCTACGCCTTGACGGAGTCGAAGCAATTCGCGCGCGTATACGCCGTGATCTTGAAAATGCAGCCTGGTTCGCCGCGCAAATTGAAGCCGCTGAGAATTGGCAGTTGCTTGCACCCCTCACTTTGCAGACCGTTTGTGTTCGCCACGATCCGGGAAATCTCGATGCTGACGAGCTCGATCGGCACACACTCCGTTGGGTGGGACAAATCAACCAGTCCGGGGCGGCATTCATGACAGCGGCCAAACTCGACGGTCGCTGGATGGTGCGGGTTTCCGTTGGTGTCGAATCAACCGAGCGACAACATCTTGAAGCCCTTTGGTCGCTAATGCAGGAAACCGCCGATAAGGGCCAAACATCCCAGTGATTGAGATCGAAATGGGCGGGCCACTGACAGACGTCATTGGGATATATCCATAAAAGAAAAGAACTGAACCCGTCTCATCTCGCCTCCTGTTGGGCGGCCAGAGCCTGAGCAAGGCGACGTCTAGTCGATCCGCAAGGCGCGCACGTCGAGATTCAATCTACCGACGGTATGCAGGCCCATATAGATACCGTTAGGTGTGGCCTTGATCTCATCGACACCCGCATCGGTGATCTTGCCTGACATCACCAGATTGTCATTGATTTCGCGATTGATCGCCTGATTCGCAATCACCACACCGCGCGAAAGCTCACCACTGAAATCGTGAGTCAGTGCGGCTTGAATTTTTTCCCTTACCGAGGTTCGACGCGCAATACCTACAACCATGTTGAGCATCGAAGAATCGGTCTCCGCGCCAAAATCGAGCGAACTCGGGTAGATCATCTGCCGTTCGTTATCGATCGCCATGTCCGCTTTGAGCCACACCAGACCGGTTCCATCTGTCTCGCCCGACGCCGAATAGTCGACGTCGACGGTCATACCAACGGCAACTGCGCCGCCCGTAGTCGGATACACCTCGACGTCTTTAAACGTCAACCCAACCCGCCCCACAATCGGCACGTCAAAGAACTGCTCTTCGCCGATTTTCAGTGATCCCTCGAGCAATTTTGCTGAAGCCGCGTAGTCAGCAAATATGGGGACATACAAACGAAAATCGTCCGACGACTCGGTTCTCTTCAACGCCGGCAACGGCGCCGCCTGCACCGAATCAGGCTTGGCGCCCACAAAAGTTTCTGTTTCGCCCGTCACGAACAAATGCGCAACGAAGCGCCCGTTTGCTGCAGAAAAACCGGAAAACGCCAAATCGGTCGGCACGAACCGAATCCATACCTCGGGTTTATCGCCAATCTGTTGAACAAAGAATCCACGCTTCCATAATTCCTCAACAGTAGCGCGAACATTCAGACTCCCGATCTCCTCCTCCAGAGCCGCCTGCATTGCCGACATAACCTCGCGCACCCTTGGCTCGGCCTGGGCACTGATCGGCACCCTGAAGTCACGAACCTGAAAATACGGTTGCTCAGTCCAGACGAATTCGTTGCTGACCGCCACCCTCGCCTTCCAATCCTTGGTCAGATCGGGCACAACGGTGAAGGACACGTCGAGAGACGCCCGAACATCACCATTGATTGCATTCCCGGCGTCGCCTTTGCCGTTGATTTTCGCATTGGCCTTGACAGGGATTACGACCTTCAGCGTACCCTGGCCATCGATCTCCCCAGCATCGGTACGCACGTCTCCACGATCGATCGACCCGTTAATGTTGCAGTCGATCGCCGGTGCGACCTGTGTTCTGATTTTCTCAACCGGACACGATTGCACATCGTAGTCCGAACCCGCGGGACATACCTCAATGTACTGCGCTGGCAGGCACGCTGTCCTGTCTTGATCGATGGCAAGGATTTGCCGCGGGATGTCACGATCAAGCATCTCATTGATCCGCTCGACCGCTATACTCAGCGGCAGCGCAATGAGCGACGGCTGCACTGCTATAACGGACATATCATCTACACGCGGGGGCGGCGGCATCGACGTCGTACTCGCGCAGCCCGAAAGCCACAAACCCAACGCAAGTATCAAGAACATTCCCCGGTGCACAGACCCCTCCCACATGTCGTCGTCAGTCAGGCGAGCATACACCGATGCATCTCGACCGGCATATCAGCCGCTATCACATGACGAGCGCGTTAACAGCAAAACGTCGCTGCAAACCGCAAAAGCAAACCCACTCTGACGACCACTGGCAACACTTCGTCAGGAAACAAAACTGTGGTCAGCTCCTTACTTTGTAGTTTGCCGTCTGGTTCCAACTATGTTTGTCCCCTGTTCCTAAAACTCTTAAGTAAGCGCCATTCGACTCCGTCCCTCTGCATCTCGACGTCAGGATGGCCGTCGAAACCAAGAAAACGGTGATCGCCTGGAACGCGATTGCGGCGGCACAATTGGCGCTTCCTGGCCACCGCCCGTCGCCGCACCTACCCGCGTCGCATTGCGGATCCGATTCACAAAATCGCTTTCCTTATGACAGGTAAGCAGCAGCTGATCCATCGCCCGCGTCATCCCGACGTACAACAACTTTGCCTCCTCACGCACATCACCTTTCGTGTGTGGCATAAAGCCGAGCCCCGGTATAGCAACAACCGGGAACTCCAAACCTTTGCTGCTGTGCATTGTCATCGCCTTGACGCTATCTTCGCCCGGCCGGAATTTGTATCGCCCTTTTTCCTTGCCGACGCGTTCCACTGGGATGGAAGCCGCTCGCAACCGGTTGGTCACTTCCTCTCCAATAAAATGTGACCTATAGACAACCGCCATCTCACTCCAACGGAGGCCTTCGCGGTTCAATTCCGTGAGTCTTTCTGCGATAAGGTCGATTTCCGCTTTCAAGGAATTCACTTGTTTGAAGAACGGCAGCGGGCCATGGCGACCTGCCGATTGTGGTTGGATCAGCGGAACGCCATCTTCCTCGGCATCCTCCGGTTTCAGAAAATCCTTGGCGAATTCGTAGGCCACCGACAACACTTCCGCGGTGTTGCGGTAGTTCAAACGCAGAATCGTTGTTCTACCCTGTGCCTGAATGCCGACGCTTGAAAAACTGAACTTGCGCCGACGCCGGCCATATATCGACTGAGCATCGTCATAGAGCACGAGCACAGAGTTAGTTTCCGGGTCGACCATTTGGGCGATCAACTTAAACCACTCCGGCTTAAAATCGTGTCCCTCGTCCACCATGACTGCACCATACTGAGCACGAGGGATGTGTCCGTGCTCCACCGCCCAAATCACTCGCTCGGGCAACGCATCAAAGTAGTTAGCGCCTTTGCGGTCAGGCAAATCCACGTGATAGAGGCGCAGTTGGTCCGTGCACCAGGCATGGAACGTACGTACGTGCACGTGTTCATCGAGTTCCTTTTTCTTAATGGCAAAGGCAATCTTCGATGACAATGCACTGTTGTAACAAAGCACAAGCACCGGCTTTTTTAGTGCAGACGCCAGTTTCTCCGCCCGATACCCAAGAATGAGCGTCTTCCCGGAACCTGCGACGCCATGAATGACGCGATGTCCCTCTCCAAGACTGCGCGCCAGTTGTTCCTGCTGGAGATCCATTACTCGCAACAAGTCGGGAAGTTGATCGATTGCGCCGCCTTCGTTTTTTGGTTCACCAAGGAGTACCAGTTGCTTTTCATTGATACGTACTTCAGGGAAAAGATGCCAGCGAATTCGCTCTACCTGCGGCATCGAAAGAACCGCGTTAAACGTCACCTTGAACATGCCCCATAAACGCTGCTGAAAATCTTCCGTGCCTACAGAGTCATACATTTCGTCCTGGCAAATGACCCGACTTGGCTCAATAACTGCGCCGAGGTCAGTGTTCTCAAAAACCTTGCGCGTAATGTTGGCAAGAACCACCCCGTAGCCGTAGGGAAAGCTCAAGCGGTTTCGGTAGCGCCCCTCATCCGGCCTGGTCAAACTTGGGTCTTTCTCGAGCAAGGTCGAAACAGTCTGAGCGTACTGCCTGGCCTGCTCGAAGGGATTGGGCACGACCTTGTGCCCCCGGTTGGTAACAATCGTAAAGCTGGCACGATCCGCTTTCAGAATCGTATCCAGCTTCCAATCCTTCACCTCGAGGATGAGCAGCCCTCTTCGCGGGTGCAAAATCAGAAAATCAGGATGCTGCGAAGCCGGCCCGACCGGGACGTCGAACCAGCATAGATAGTCGTCTTCCAGTTTTTCGCCAAGCCGCTGCGCAAACCGCCGTTCCCCAGGCGTCATCCGCGATGCGCAGCTCGAATAAGATGGAATCAGCGTCGCCATATTAGTGTTGTATGTGGCCGCCTCGTTCACGAAACAAGTATTGCTCCGCATTGCCCCCCGAAACGGCCCGTCATTTTTCTACGGTGAAGGTTTTCTAATAATGAAATCCTAGAGCCACCTTTCCAATAGAGCATCTCCATCTGCGCCAACGAATTGACTCGCTGCGCCAAGACGTTCTTTAGGAGCAAGAAGGGAATAGTCATGAGGCGCTGGCATCAGGTGCCGGCCCGCGGCGTGCTGGCGCGAAAAACGGACTGCTACGCTTCCAGGCTTGATCCCACTCTTCCGTACTAGAATGCCACTCCACCTTTAGGAGAGTGCATTGTGAAAACGTATCGTGGATCCTGTCACTGCGGCAACGTCGCCTTCGAATTCGAGTCTCATGAATTGACCTCGGCACTCCATTGCAATTGTTCTTTCTGTTTACGTCGCCGCTCACTACTTCACGGCGTACCGCCCGAACAGTTTCGCATCGTTAAAGGAGACGTGGACACCCCGAACGGCGCGAAAACATACGGATCAGGAATATTTCAACATCATTTCTGTCCTGCCTGTGGAATTCAGTGCTTTACCCGTCGAAACGGCAAGGGACGATTCGGCCCACGGGTGAATGTAAACCTGGGGTGCGTTGCTGAAGTAGACACGGACGAACTGCAGCTAACGCTATTTGATGGCGCGGCGAGACCGGTAGACAGCACCACATGGGAATAGTCCCGGGCAAATCCCACAATTCCTCGCTCGGAACTTGACCGCTGCAAGCTATCATTTAGAGTCTAAATTAATCGTAGTGGAAGGAGATGCAATCAATGACTGCAAGCCGAAATTTTCCTGGGTTCAATCTGCCGAAAGTGGCGACCATGTTTATGGGACTGTTGGTCGGTGCGTTGTCAATCGATAGTGCGCTCGCTGCAGAGAACGAATACCCCGCCGAAACCACCGCCGTCATTCTTGTAGATCCGTACAACGATTTCGTTTCCGAAGGCGGAAAGATTTATCAGAACATCAAGCAAACCGCCGACAGCGTGAACCTGGTCGAAAACCTCGTGAAACTGGTCGAGGGGGCGAGATCAAAGGGTATTCCCGTTTTCTATGCCATGCATCTTGAGTGGGAACCTGGTATTCGGGAAGATTGGCAGTTCCAGCACATCACCCAGGAGCGGCAGGGTCAATTCCAGGTGTTCGCCAAAGGTACCTGGGGTGCGGAAATTCATCCCGCCCTGGTTCCGCAGGAAGGCGATATCGTTGTAGAGCAACACCCCTTCTCAAGCGGATTCGCAGGAACAGATCTCGATGCGCAACTGAGAGCGCGCGGATACGACCATGTAGTGATCGCCGGTCTGGCGACCAACACTTGCGTGGAGGCCACTGGCAGATATGCAACGGAACTCAAATACCACACGACCTTTATCAAGGACGGCGTCGCGACCTGGAGTATGGAAGAACAGGAAGCTGCAATAAAGTATGACTATCCCCGCATTGCACATGCGGTATTGACTGTTGACGAGTTCTTGCAGAGCGTCGTCGTCGCTCAAAAGTAGTTGTAGTTACCCGGCGCGCTGTCTTGAAGGGTGACAGGAGGTGGGCTCCGCAGAACGGCAGTGCGCACGATGCGACCCTATGGGATCGGATGCCGTCACACTATCGGTGCAGCGGGCAGTCATCGCCAAACTATTATTTCTGCTACGTCTCGCCATCGGCACTGGACGTATCACGCACTTACCAGTGTCAAATCGAAATCGACTTTGAGATAGGCATCATCAACCATACCTGACAAGGCAAACCCGTCAGGGAAAGACCCGGCTGGCATTTCCTGATAGCGCATGACCAGATCTTCGCGAACGCCAAATACCGTGTCCTGGTCGAGATAGGGATCATCATCGGGAAATACTTCGGTGACCAAAGGACGGTAGCCTGCGGCTTTGATAATAAAGTGCAGGTGTGACGGGCGCCAGGGGTGCCGGCCACAGGCATTCAAAATGTCACCTACCGGGCCATCTGTCGGCACGGTGTATTCGACTGGCCGCACTGACGTGAAGGCATAACGACCATCTGCACCGGTCGTCTGAATGCCGTGAAATGAATAGGTGTCCTGATCCGGGTCCTGGCTGGAATACATCCCATTGGGTGCGGTTTGCCATATATCCAGCGCCGCCCTTTCAATCGGTTCGCCATCCACGTTTTTGATCATTCCCTGAACCACCAGAACTGGCCCGCCAAAATCGCCTTTCAGATCGCCACCGATCGCCAGCGGCGGCGAGCCGGAAATATGAAACGGCCCGAGCACGGATGACGAGGTTCCTTCTGGCCGCGAGTTAATCATATCGACCAGAGAGGAAAGCCCGAGCACATCGGAAAGCAGAATGAACTCGTGTCGCTCTTTGCTGGATATTTCACCGGCGCGCTCAAGAAATGTGATACCGGTTTCCCACTCCGCATGGGTTAAATTCACTTCTTTGGCAAACGCATGCAGGTGAGTTATCAGGGAACTCAGGACCTCTCGCAGGCGTGGATTCACACCTGGTCCCATATAACTTTTGAACACTTCGGTGAGATTGTCTTTCGTTACGTCACGCATTTTGCTGAACCTCCTCTAAACGCCTGGCTGACCGGGAATACTAAGTTTCATCCCGAACGGGATTTGATAAGACGCCGATGCCTTCGATTTCAATTTCACAGTGATCGCCATGCTTCATGAAAACCGGAGGTTTTCGTGCATAGCCAACGCCCGCCGGTGTACCAGTCACGATGATGTCACCGGGCTCGAGCGTCATGCATTCGCTCAGCTTGGCAACGAGATCATCGACGGGGAAAATAAAATCACTTGTATTGGCGTCTTGCATGGTTTCACCGTTCAGACGCGATTGAATTCGTAAACCGGCGGCGCCAGCGGGCAGTTCATCAGCAGAGACAAAAACTGGCCCGAAAGCACCGGTACCATCGAAGTTCTTACCCATTGTCCATTGCGAGCTTTTGCGCTGGTAATCACGCAAACTGGCATCGTTGAAGATCGAATAACCCGCAATATATGCGAGCGCATCTTCTCTGGCGACATGACGCGCGCTTCGGCCAACAATCGCAACCAGTTCCGCTTCATAGTCCAGCTTGTCCGAGCATTTCGGCCGGATGATGGCATCATTGTGCCCGATCAGAGAGGTGGCACCCCGATAGAATATTTCAGGGTATGTCGGTGGCTCAGCACCGCCCTCTTTTGCATGGGCAGCATAATTTCGACCGACACAGATAATTTTTGGCGGCCTTGGAATCAACGGCAAGTAGGCAATGCTCTCAGTGGAGACAAGAGCCTCACCAGACGCAGTGTCGGCATGTTTGCGAGCCTGCTCCAATGCGTCCGGCCCCAGGGCCAACAACGAAGAAAGCGCTGTCGGTAGTGCTGGCGCAGCGATCGACAAGTCGACGATATGATCGTCTACCGGGCAACCGATTCGATCTTTACCATCGCGTTGAAATGACACTAGTCTCAAAATAACCTCACTTGGGTTTCAATAAAAACACAATGCGCACCCACAAAAACACACTATGCGCAATCAAAGCAGTAAACATATTCAGTCGAGCAAACGGCATATCAATGCTCATACGGCAAATATACCGTTGACGACCTTCAACGTGCGTAAAAGGCACTCGGTCAGCTGATCTCGGCTCTGCTCAAATCGTGGTGTCGGCACCGGTATGGAAATGGCATAAACCCGCTGGTCCAGATCAACAAATGCGGCGCCAACCGCAGATATGCCCTCGGTATGTTCACCGAGGTCGAACGCATAACCTTGCTGCCTTATTTGTTCTATTTCGACAAAAAATTCGGACAGCAGACGATTGCCTTGTTGGCTGTCACGCAGTTCACCCTTGAACAGCCGGTCAATCGCCTGATCATCCTGCAAGGATAGACAGGCTTTACCGTTAGCGGTACAGAACAAGGGAAATTCTTCTCCAACAGTCGCCACCGCCCGCAAACGATGCGTACCCACATTCTGGTCGATAAAAACCATATGGTCGTGCCTGAATTCAGCGAGATCGACAGTCTCCCCTGTTTCGCGCGAAAGTGCGGTCAAGTGGGGTCGAACAAGATTAGCAACGTCAACTCGACCCGCTGCCGCGAGTAGCTGAATTTCCGGCCCAATGCGATAACCACCCCGTGGTGACGCCCTGGTCAAAAGGTTTTCGGCAATCAATGCATTGACGATTCTTTGCACCGTAGACCTCGGCAGGCAAACCGCTTCCGAAATCTGGCCGAGGCTCAAACTCGCTTTTCTCTCACGCAGAGTTCGAAGAATCGCAACTGCGCGGGAAATGACCTGCACGCCTTGTTGAGCAGAATTGTTCTTTGGATCCGGCAAGGCTCAAGTTCCTAGTTGATAACGATATCTGGTTAACAGTACAGGCACGTCAATATTGAGAATGGATTTCCAGTTTGACCGGGATATATTTATATTCTAGTGTACTGGTCACATTGCAATACAAATATACCGCATTGTGGTACACCCGGGGCGAGGGGGAGAAGCACCAAGGGCTGGCAGCTGCGCACGTTAGATTGCTGGTAAATCAATAATTTATGAGTTAACCAGCCGCCCGTCGCCACCTTTATGGTTTATACAGCCGGAGGGGAAATCATGTCAGGGGATCGAAACAAAACCACCGTAAAAAGAGCATCACGCCGCCAGTTCATCAAAAGCGCTGCAGTCATCGCAGCTGCTCCGGCAATCCTGAAATACACCCGCAGTTATGCCGCCGATCCGGTAATCAAGATCGGTCATGTCAGTCCCCGCACAGGACCGTTGGCAGGCTTTGGAGAAGCTGACGACTACACGCTTGCGCAAATCCAGAGAATATTTGCGGGTGGTCTCACCAACAACGGGAAAACCTATCGGGTTGAAATCATCTCGAAAGATACCCAATCGAATCCGAACCGCGCCGCTGAAGTCGCGTCCGAACTGATTCTCAGCGACGAAGTCGACATTATTGTTGCAGCATCAACTCCTGATACCACCAATCCGGTGGCCGACCAGGCAGAGTTGAATGAAGTGCCCTGCATCACCACAGATTGTCCGTGGCAACCCTACTTTTTTGGTCGTAACGGCAACCCCGCTGTAGGTTTTGACTGGACCTATCACTTTTTCTGGGGTCTGGAAGATGTCATCGGTGCTTTCCTGGCGCTGTGGAACAGCAGTGGTGCCGCTAAAAGGGTTGCCGGGCTTTTCCCCAATGACGCTGACGGCAACGCCTGGGGACATCCGGAACTGGGACTTCCAAAGCCCTTGGCGGCCAGTGGCTACAAACTGATCGATCCAGGCCGTTACCAGCCATTGTCACAAGATTTCTCTGCGCAAATATCGGCGTTTAAGAACGCACGTTGCGAGATCGTCACCGGAAACATGATCCCCCCTGATTTTGCCAACTTCTGGTCGCAGGCCGCGCAGCAAGGCTTTAACCCGAAAGTCGTGACTATCGGCAAGGCGCTGCTGTTCCCATCTGTGATCAACAGTCTTGGCGACCGCGGTGATGGTCTGACTTCTGAAATCTGGTGGTCACCCAATCATCCATTCAAGTCCAGCCTCACCGGCGAATCAGCCGGGTCACTCGCCAACGGCTATACGTCTGCCACCGGTCGACCCTGGACCCAGCCGATCGGCTTCAAGCACGCCCTGTTTGAAGTGACAGCCGACGTCATCAAGCGAGCTGCAGATCTAGACGACAACGCCGCCATTCGCGACGCGATCAAGTCAACCAATATGTCCACAATTGTCGGTCCGGTTAACTGGGCAAAGGGTCCGGTAAAGAACGTCACCAAAACGCCTCTGGTTGCTGGCCAATGGCAAAAACAAGGTGGCAAGTTCGAGCTGTTGATTACCAACAATGAAACTGCGCCACAAATCCCGGTCACCGGCAAATTGAAATTGCTCTAAAGTTCTGCGGGCCACTGAGCACGGGGGGCGAACAGATTCGCCCTCCCCTTATCTACATCCCTCCTTAAGCATCAGTCGTATTCATGCCTGCTGTTCTCGACATTCGAAACTTGTGCAAGGCGTTTGGCGCCGTAACAGTTGCCGACGAACTCAACATTTCGCTTGAGGAAGGCGAAGCACTGGGGGTTATCGGCCCCAACGGGGCGGGCAAAACTACCTTGTTCAATTTGATTGCTGGCAGTACTTCGCCTGACAAGGGCGAAATTGAATTGTCCGGCAGATCAATATCTCGCTTGTCCGCCGCACAGCGCTGCAAGGCTGGAATTGCGCGCTCTTTTCAGATTCCCCAACCCTTCAGCGGCATGAGTGTTTTCGAGAACACATTGGTGGCCGCCACGACCGGCGCAAACCTGGGATTGACCGAAGCAAATCACTATTGCCTTCAAGTACTGGAACAAACCGGCCTTGCGTCAAAGGCAAATATGCTTGCCGGAAAGCTCAGTTTGCTTGAGCGCAAGCGCCTGGAACTTGCGCGCGCATTGTGCGCGAAACCCCGCCTGATCCTGCTTGACGAAATCGCCGGTGGTCTGACCGAACATGAATGTCAGGAACTGGTAAACACCATCAATGTCGTGCGCAAGTCAGGGCTGAGCATTATCTGGATCGAGCACATCGTGCATGCCTTGCTGGCCGTGGTTGACCGGCTGGTTGTGATCAACTTTGGCAAAAAGATCGCAGAAGGTGATCCTCACGAGGTCATGGCGAGCAAATCAGTCCAGGTCATTTACCTGGGAGTTGAAGCCAATGCCTGAATTTGCTCACGGCGATTCGCTGTTGCACTGCTTCGATCTCAAAGCCGGCTACGGCGACTTTCAAGCGCTCTACGGTGTCGATCTCCATGTCAATCGTGGCGAAGTCGTTTCGATCATCGGTGCCAACGGTGCCGGCAAATCCACTCTAATGCGCGCCATTACCGGGCTGATTTCCGGCACCCCGGAATCGATTCAGTTCAAGGGTCAGAATATCGGACACCTGCGCGCAGACCAGATCGCCGCGCTGGGAATTGCAATGGTGCCCGAAGGACGCATGCTGTTTCCGTCGTTATCAGCCGAAGAAAATCTGGTTATCGGCGGGCAACTGGGACGGGCAGGCCCATGGTCGCTCGATTCAGTTTACAAACTCTTTCCGCTACTGAAAGAACGCCGTCATCAACCCAGCACTTCGTTATCAGGCGGTCAGCAACAAATGGTCGCTATCGGTCGGGCCCTGATGGCCAACCCTGAATTGCTGTTGTTCGACGAAATCAGCCTCGGACTCGCACCAATAGTCATCATGTCCATTTATGACGCTTTGCCGGACATCATCGACGAAAATGTCGGCGCCATCATCGTTGAGCAAGATACGACACGAGCACTTTCAGTCTCCGACAGAGCCTACTGCCTGCAGGAAGGCCGTGTTTCGCTTGAAGGCCCATCAGCCGGGTTAAGCCGCGAAGCAATCAATACCGCCTATTTTGGTATTGGAAAATCCACGCCTGTTAGCGATGCAGGAGCCGAAGAGACAAGCAATGGATTGGGTTAACGCCATTATCCAGGGCATTTTGCTCGGCGGCTTGTACGCCTTGTTTGCGGCCGGGCTGTCACTGATATTTGGCGTCATGCGCCTGGTCAATGTCGCGCACGGTGACTTGATTGTGATGGCAGCCTTTCTGGCATTGGTTGTTACCCAGACGCTAGGCGTGCACCCCCTGGCGACTTTGCTTATTGTTGTTCCGCTGATGGCTCTGTTTGGATACTGCCTGCAACGCGGCGTACTCAACTTCACGCTGGGTGACGATATTTTGCCCCCCCTGCTGGTGACCTTTGGATTGTCAGTCATCATTCAAAACAGCTTGCTCGAAATATTTACAGCGGACAATCAGAAAATGAACGCCGGCGAACTGGAAACTGCAAGCATTGCGCTTAGCAATGACATTAGCATCGGCATCATGCCGTTGATGGTCTTTGTAATTGCAGTTTTGGTCATTGCCGGTTTGCAATGGGTCTTTTATCGGACCGCCCTCGGGCGCGCATTTCGTGCAACGTCAGACAATCAATCCGTCGCCCAGTTGATGGGCCTCAATAATCGCCATATCTTCGGAATCGCGATGGCATTGTCATTGGTGATTGTCGCCATTGCCGGGGTTTTCCTGGGCATCCGGACCAGCTTCGACCCATCGGTCGGCCCAGGACGGCTGATATTTGGTTTCGAAGCCGTGATCATCGGCGGCCTTGGAAATTTATGGGGCACCCTGGCGGGCGCAATAATTTTGGGTGTCAGCCAGAATATTGGCGCGCAGATCAATCCGGGTTGGCAAATTCTCGCAGGCCACATCGCTTTTCTGGTCGTGCTTGCGATCAAGCCACGGGGTCTATTCCCGCGGATTGATGGTTAAAGAACCGGCGATGATCAATCCACAAGATCTAGTAATCACCCAGTCGACCCGGACCAGCCGAATCGCCGCGGTGTTCGCAACAGTGCTTGTTGCTTCGCTGATCGCAGCGCCCTGGTGGGCCGGACTGGCGAATATGCGATTGCTGAGCGAGTTTTTCCTCTACCTGTCATTGGCCTGCCTGTGGAATTTGCTCGCCGGTTATAGCGGCATGGTCTCTGTCGGTCAGCAAGCTTATGTTGGCATTGGTGGTTACGGCCTGTTTGCACTCGCCATTTTTTTCGGCATGCACCCGCTGCTGGCAGTACCGTTAGTAGGTATTGCGGGCGCGCTCATTGCCATTCCTGTTGCGGTTCTGATTTTTCGTTTGCGCGGTGCCTATTTTGCGATTGGCACCTGGGTGGTTGCCGAAGTGGTTCGGCTCGTGGTTGCTCAAATCAGTAGCCTCGGTGGTGGCTCGGGAACCAGCCTGCCAATTGCTGTGGTCAAGTCGATAGCCAGCAGTCGTCAGTTGCGCGAATCCATTATCTACTGGGCGACGTTGGCAATTGTCTTGCTGATCCTGGGTACCGTGTATGTGTTGTTGCGCTCGCGTCGCGGATTACAGCTCACCGCGATCCGGGATAACGAGCTGACGTCAAGCAGCCTTGGAATTGATATCTGGCGTACAAAATTTGTGATCTACGTTATGTCTGCCGCATTGACCGCATCAGTGGGCGCACTGATCTTTCTGCAGAAACTGAGAATCTCGCCGGATGCCGCTTTCAGCGTCAACGACTGGACCGCGTACGTCATTTTTATCGTGGTCATCGGCGGTATCGGCACTATCGAGGGGCCGATTATTGGCACGATTGTTTTTTTCCTGCTGCGTGAATTCTTTGCCGACCTCGGTAGCTTGTACCTGTTAATTCTCGGTGTCGTCGCCATTCTTATCGTACTGAAATCGCCCACCGGTATTTGGGGCTATATCAAGTCGCGCTATGACATCGCCCTGTTCCCTACTGCAAGACGTGTTGTTTTGTCCTTGCAACCCAATAACAAGAATCAAGAATCGCCATGATATTCAACATCATTCTTTTTGGAATCACCTGGATGCTGCGATTTGCGCACTTGCGCAGTGCCGAATTCAGGGAGCGTCTGAAGAACAAACGGCTCAAAGTACAACTGCGTACTTCCGATGGAAAACTTGGACGATTGTATATTTTTGACAAGGGCAAAATCGGTACACGTGCGGGCGTACATGATGACGCCCAGTTTTCGCTGATTTTCAAAACTGCCCGGGTCGGCGTGCAGTTTCTGATGCCGCCCATTGATCACCTCGTTCAGATTGAGGCGATGAAAAATTTCCTGGTAAAGCCCGAAGGACGCGACGAAGACTCCGTCTGGTTCGTGCAAACCATAATGACTGCGCTCGGGGCAGGATGGAAAGTTGGTACCCGGTGCGCAGACGGCACCATGCGCTACACCACAATGACCAACGGCGGACCGTTGTTTGTTTACGTGAGGGACGGCAGGATTATCCGTACCACACCGATCGAACTTAGCGACGAAGACGCAGAAACTTACAGCATTCGGGCCAGGGGCAAGACTTTCACCCCGCCGCGCAAAACCTCACTGTCTCCCCACGGCATGAACTGGAAGGCAATGGTGTATGCGCCGAATCGAATATTGACACCACTGAAGCGCGTCGATTTTGATCCCGACGGTGAGCGCAACATCGCCAACCGGGGCACCTCCGGCTACGAACCGATCAGTTGGGACGATGCCTTTGACATTGTTGCCAAGGAAATCCGCCGAATGAAACGCGAGCATGGTCAGGGGGCGATTGCCCAGTCCAATGGCTCGCATCACAACTGGGGCAACATCGGCTATTACCTGAGCGCAAAAATACGATTCATGAACGCGATCGGTACCACCCCGGTTCACCACAATCCTGACAGTTGGGAAGGTTGGTACTGGGGCGCCCTGCATCACTGGGGCAATAGCCTGCGAGTAGGTGGCGGGGAGCCTTTTGGCACGATTGAAGACTGTCTGCAGAATGCCGAAATGATCGTGTTCTGGTCCAGCAATCCCGAGGCGACCAATGGCATCTATTCCGGTCTCGAGGGTTCGGTTCGACGCCAATGGCTTAAAGACCTCGACATTCGCATGGTGCATATCGATCCCCATCTAAACGATACCGCCCAATTCCTGGGTGGCAAATGGATCGCACCGCGGCCTGCGACCTCACCGGCGCTGGCACTGGCAATCGCCAACGTGTGGATCAACGAGTCGCTATATGACAAAGCGTATGTTGAAGCACGAACCCAGGGCTTCGACAAGTTTCGCGACTACGTCATGGGGGTCGACGACGGCATCGCCAAAACGCCGGAATGGCAGGAAGGCGAAACAGGCGTCCCGGCCAAGGACGTACGTGCGCTGGCGCGCGAATGGGGCAGCAAGCGCACTTATCTTGCCGTAGGTGGTATGGGCAATACGTTTGGCGGCGCTGCGCGTAACCCGACCGGCCACCAGTGGACACGCACCATGGTCTGCCTGATTGCCATGCAAGGCCTCGGAAAACCCGGCATCAATGTCGGCAACCTGCAAATGGGAGTGCCGCACGACTTTGGTTTTTACTTTCCGGGCTACGCCGATGGCGGAATATCTGGCGATCTCAACAACACCGCACTGGCGGTGAGTCTGTATCAGCGGATGCCGCAACTGGCAACGATTAACCCTTCGACACAAATTATTCCTCGCCTGAAACTGCCAGACGCCATTATCGATGGCCATGCTGAGGGTCAGATTTGGGACGCGCGCACCATGGAAGGGCAATTCGTCAAGGCAGTCTATCCGGCGCCAGGGCATTCGCCGGTCCACATGCTGTACCGCTATGGGAGTTCGATCCTCGGTACGCTCAGTGACGCCAACCGTTATGTAGAAATGTACCGCTCGCCGAGTCTGGAGTTTGTCGTCAACCAGTCGATCTGGGACGAAGGCGATACCCGATTCGCGGACATTATTTTGCCCGCGTGCACTCACCTGGAACGCTATGACATCGGCGAATGGGCCAATGCCGGCGGTTACGGCGCACATTTTCACTCTCAGGTAAACCATCGCGTGATTGCCTTTCAGGGAAAATGTATCGAACCACTGGGCGAATCGAAGTCCGATTACGATATTTTTGCCGGAATCGCGTCAAGACTGGATCTGGGTTCTTATTTCACAGAAGGCATGCGAGAGATTGACTGGGCTAAACGCATGTTCGACGCTTCCGATCTGCCAAAACATATTTCCTGGCGAAAATTTATCAAGAAAGGCTACTTCGTCGTCCCGCCGGAAAAAGAGGAACTGCGGCCAAGCACCGCCTATCGCTGGTTCGCTGAAGGTAAGAAGAAAGACGTACCCGAGGCAATGCCATTGCCGGGCGATTACACTGAAAAATTCATGGAAGGTCTGCAAACACAATCCGGCAAGTTTGAATTCGAAAGCCAGAGCCTGAAGCGCTTTATGCCAGACGATGCCGAGCGGCCGCCGGTGGTCAATTACCAGCCGCCGTGGGAAGGGCCCACCATTAAATCACTGGCAGAGCGCTACCCGTTGCAACTGATTACGCCGCACTCGCGTTACAGCTTTCATACGCAAGGAGATGGCAAGGATAGCTTTCTCAACGACATCAAGGATCATCGTATCGAGATTGATGGATACTACTACTGGATACTGCGGCTGAATGCAGAAGACGCTGCGGCCCGAGGAATCGAAAGCCACGACCTGGTGCGCATTTTTAACGACAGAGGCGCGACACTGTGTGCTGCTCAGCTAACCTCGCGTTTATCACCGGGAATTATCCATAGTTATGAATCGTCCGCGGTCTACGATCCGATGGGTGTTCCGGGGCATTCACTCGAACGCGGCGGTTGCGTCAATCTGTTGTCGCCAGCGCGAACGCAGATCAAAAATGCTCACTCGATGGCCAATGGCTTGAGCATGGTTGAAGTCGAGAAGTGGGATGGCAGCATTGAATTCGAGCGCAAAATACCACTGACCACCGCACAGGGACTTGATCAATGAGGCATGCCATGAGGAGTGATGAGCAGTGAAAAAATGGAACCTCATTGTCGACGTGGCCAATTGCACCAACTGCAACTTGTGCACACTTGCGCTGCAGGACGAACATGTCGGTAATCGCTTTCCCGGTTACGCTGAGGAAATGCCCAAACATGGGCATCGATGGATCAATATCAAACGTCGGGAAAGAGGCACACCGCCGGTAACAGACGTCGCCTATTTACCAACCTTGTGCCAACACTGCGACAGTGCCCCCTGTGTTACTGCCGCACCCGACGCGATTCGCAAGCGTGACGACGGTATCGTCGTTATCGATCCGGAAAAATCGAAGGGCCGTCGTGAGCTTGTCGATGCCTGCCCCTACGGCGCTATTTGGTGGAACGAGGAGAAACAGGTTCCTCAACACTGGTTTTTTGATGCCCACTTGCTGGACAGTGGCTGGAAAGAACCACGCTGTGTAACCGTATGCGCAACCAATGCCCTGAAAGCCGTGCGAGTCGAAGATAGCGAAATGCAACGCATTGCAGCGACCGAAAATCTCGAGATACTACGACCCGAACTCAACACACAGCCACGCGTCTATTACAAAAACCTATGGCGCTATACGACGGACTTCATTGCGGGCACCGTGTCGGCACAGGCCGATGGCATCGTTGATTGCGTACGTGACGCCGAGGTCGAATTGCATCGCGAGAACGAGTCACTCGCAAAAATGACCACGGACGTTTTTGGAGATTTCAAGTTTGACCAACTGGAATCCGGCGACCGCCCGTTTACCATCACCGTATCTGCGGCGGGTTATGAAGTAACCAGCCTCGAGGTGTCGCTCGATGGCAGCAAATACGTTGGCGAGATTGCTTTAAAAGCCATTTCATAAATCCGGAAATCCAAAATGTTTCAAAGCCGCTACAATCCGGACTGCTTCCCTCGCGAACGCTGAAATCTCGCAGTGTCTGAAGAGGAGTCTGGCTAAGGGATTGAGCTGTTACCGAGTGGATCAACCGCAATTGGCTTGAGCACAGCTTAGGCTGCGGTGCCCTCGGCTATCAGTCTATTTCCGCTGCTGGTAGCAATATCAGTGGTCTGGCCTTGCGTTTTTGCCTCTATCTTAATATTCAGACAAAGACTCCATGCTTGAATTCATAAGGCGCAACTTCCGTTGGATCGCCGGTGGATTCACGCTCACGTACTTTTCCAGTTTTGGACAAACGTATTTCATATCCGCGTCTGTCTCGGAATGGCAGGCCGCGTTTGGGCTGACTCATGGCGAATTTGGGCGAATCTATATGTTCGCTACGCTGGTGAGCGCACTGTGTCTTCCGCTCCTTGGCAAGCTGATAGACGTTGTGCGGGCCCATCACATGATCGCTCTGGTGGTGCCTGTCCTGGCCGGGGCGGCGTTACTTGCCGGCTACGCTTCCTCAGTGCCGATGCTCGTCGCCGCCATTTTTCTGCTGCGGCTGTTCGGTCAGGGCATGATGACGCACATAGCGGTGACCTCGACTGGACGATGGTTTGTTGCCGAAAGGGGTCGGGCTATAACGCTTGTCGTGCTCGGCCACCAGGGAGGTGAAGCCACCCTCCCGTTGGTATTTGCAGCGCTTGCGATTGCCTATGGATTCCGTGTCGGTTGGTTTGCAGCGGCCGGCGCATTGCTTGTCGTCTGTCTTCCCTTCGCTTATTGGTGCTACCGCAAGCCGCGGGTACCCCACAGGCAGGTGTCAATGGAGACAAAGACGTCGCCTCAGGTGCGCAGCTGGACGCGGTGGGAAGTTCTGAGGGACCCGATATTCTGGGTACTCCTCACGGGCGTTCTGGCGCCCTCGTTCATTGGCACATCGATCTTCTATCATCAGAATTATTTGACGACGCTGCACGATTGGCCACCGCAGTTTTTTGCTACGGCATTAGTGGTTCTGGCGTTGACCAACGTCGGATGCGCTTTGATTACCGGTGCCGTGATCGATCGGCTTGGGGTAGCCAAGATTCTTCCTTACTTTCTGCTACCGCTTTCGGCGGCCTGTTTCGCATTGGCCTACAGCGGAGCGGAAATAATGCTGATCATCACGATGGTGCTGCTCGGAATCAGCTACGGCATATCATCCACGCTCTTCGGCTCGCTGTGGCCGTCAATCTACGGCCTCGCCAACCTCGGAGCTGTCCGCTCAGTTGCCGTCTCGGCGGCGGTTATGGCAACGGCCGTCGGGCCAGGCCTGACAGGCACTTTGATCGATCAAGGCATGAGCCTGCCGGCGCAAATGAAGTTTTTGGGCTTCTACTGCATTTTGGCAGCGGGTGCTCTGAGTATAGCGTCTGTGGTTTTACAACGACGTTCCAGACAAGCCTGAGTCGCCTTTCGATCGTGAAGAGCGAGCACATCGTTCGCTTGCTTGACGCTGGCTAACCAATGGGCGTTCCGGTTTTGTTAACTGATGTCTATTCAGTTATTCAGGTCCGAAAAAAGCGCGCTGGAGAGCCACTCGACCTACAACCCATCAAGAAAAAGCATGTGTAAGTGCAGCACCGTATAATCCACCGCTTTTTGGTCAAACATGCTTCTCAAGAATCTCGTGCTATTCCGGCTGCCCGCTGACTGGGCGGTCGATGCAAATCAACTCGAACGCAATCTCGCGGAGGACTCACTGCGGCCCTGCGGCGACTTCCAGATGGAAAGCCGCGGCTGGACCTGTCCGCATGAGGACGACGTTTACCTTTACCAGCAACAGCAACAATGGCTGCTGGCGCAGGGTGTGGAACAGAAACTTCTGCCGGCCGCCGTCATCCGCCAGGAGGCAGAGGAACGCGCGCAGGTCATTGCTGAGCAGCAAGGGTTTCCGCTGGGCCGCAAACAGATGCGCGACCTGCGCGACCAGGTCACAACCGAACTGCTGCCGCGCGCGCTGGCACGCCGCCGTGTGACCTACGGCTGGGTCGATGCCGCCCATCGCTGGCTGGCCGTGAACGCCGTCGCCGACGCGAAAGTAGAACAGTTTATGGAGTCGCTGCGGCGCGCCGACGACGACATGCAGGCGCGGCGCCTCGAGACACAGCTCACGCCTGCCGGCGCCATGGCCCAGTGGTTGGTCAAAGGGGAAGCGCCGGGCGCCTTCAGCATCGACCAGGACCTCGAACTGCGCTCGGCCGACGCAGCCAAGGCAACCGTCCGGTATGCTCGCCACAACCTCGAAGGCCGTGAGATACATGATCACATCGCCGCGGCAAAGACAGTCGTGCAGCTTGGTTTGACCTGGAACGACAAAATCTCGTTCGTGCTCACCGAGAACCTGCAAATCAAGCGGCTTGTGTTGCTCAATGTAATTAATGAAGAAGCCGCAGCAGAGATCGACAATGAGAAGGAACAGTTTGAACTGGACTTTGCACTGATGACCGGAGAACTTGCACTGATGATCGAACATCTGATCGAAGCGCTGGGCGGCGAAAAGGAAAAGTAATGAGCGATTCACAAACGCCGGCTAGTAACACGCCATCAGCACAGAAGAAAATTGTGCAGGTCATTGCCACTGAACTTGGCGTGCAGGAAAAGCAGGTGGCGGCAGCGGTCGCGCTGCTTGATGAAGGGTCAACAGTCCCGTTTATTGCGCGTTACCGCAAGGAGGCGACGGGCAACCTTGATGACACGCAGCTGCGCACGCTCGAAGAGCGACTGATTTATCTGCGTGCGCTGGAAGAGCGCCGCGCAGCCATACTCGCTTCGATAGACGAACAGGGCAAACTGACCGAACCATTGCGCATGGCGATTGAGACCAGCGCGACCAAGCAGACGCTGGAAGATCTCTATCTGCCGTACAAACCCAGACGTCGGACCAAAGCGCAAATTGCCAGGGAAGCCGGTCTGGAGCCACTGGCTGACGCGTTGCTGACCAACCCCATGCTCGACCCGCAGGTGGAAGCGGCCAGTTATATCAAAACAGTACCTGCAAGTGGCGATGCGGAAGCGATCAACATCCCCGATGTAAAAACCGCGCTCGACGGCGCGCGTGACATCCTCGTCGAGCGGTTTGCCGAAACCGCGGCGTTGTTGGCAAAGTTACGCACACGCCTGCACCAGGAAGGCATTCTTGTTTCAACCGTAAGCAAGGGCAAGGAAACAGCCGAGGGCGAGAAATTTCGTGATTACTATGCCTATTCCGAAGCGATTCGCAGCATTCCCTCTCACCGTGCGCTAGCGCTGTTTCGTGGCCGCGCAGCAGGCGTGCTGATGCTGCAACTCGGACTGGGTGAAGAACTGGAAGCCACCGTACCGCACCCCTGCGCAGCGATGATCGCCACCCATTTTGGCATCGAAGATCAAGGCCGCCCTGCGGACAGCTGGCTGCTCAATGTGTGCACCTCGACCTGGAAAACCAAGGCGCACACCCATCTCAGTGCAGAGCTGATGGTGCAGTTGCGCGAATCGGCGGAAGCTGACGCAATCAAGATCTTCGGCCGGAATCTACATGATCTACTACTCGCAGCACCCGCTGGGCCGAAGGCAGTGCTCGGGCTGGACCCTGGTCTGCGCACAGGTTGCAAGGTGGCCGTCGTCGATGCAACCGGAAAACTGCTGGACACCACGACCATTTATCCGCATGCGCCGCGTAAGGATTGGGAAGGCGCGCTCGCAGTGTTGTCGAAACTGGCGATCCAGCACGGCGTCGAACTGGTTGCCGTTGGCAACGGCACCGCCAGCCGGGAAAGTGACAAGCTGGCTGGTGAGTTAATCCAGCGAATCGCAGCGCAATCGCCACAGCAAAAAATGGCCAAGGTCATCGTCAGCGAGGCAGGCGCGTCAGTGTATTCAGCTTCGGCCTTTGCCGCCGCTGAATTTCCGGACCTGGACGTGAGCCTGCGCAGCGCGGTGTCAATTGCGCGTCGCATCCAGGATCCGCTGGCCGAACTCGTGAAGATAGAACCAAAGGCGATTGGTGTGGGGCAGTACCAGCATGACGTCAACCAGCGCGCACTGGCCCGCGGGCTCGACGCCACAGTCGAGGACTGCGTGAATGCCGTCGGTGTGGATATCAACACGGCGTCTGCGCCGTTGCTCGCGCGCATTTCCGGCCTGAACAGCACACTGGCACGCAATATTGTCGAATACCGCGATGACAACGGGCCTTTCAAAAAACGCACTGCGATACGCAAAGTGCCGCGACTGGGTGACAAGACGTTCGAGCAGGCCGCTGGATTCCTTCGCATCAACGATGGTGGCAATCCCCTGGACCGCACGGCAGTACACCCCGAGGCGTACCCGGTGGTGGAGCGTATTCTGGAGCGCATTGGCAAGAACATCGCCGAGGTGATGGGCCAGACTTCGATCATCAAAAGTTTGTCAGCGACGGACTATGCCGACGAACGCTTCGGCGTACCGACCGTAAAAGATATTTTCAGCGAACTCGAGAAACCCGGGCGCGACCCCCGGCCGGAGTTCAAAATGGCGGCGTTCCAGGACGGCGTGGAAAAGATCACAGACTTGCAGCCCGACATGCTCCTGGAAGGCGTCGTAACCAACGTCGCGGCCTTCGGCGCCTTCGTGGATATTGGCGTGCATCAGGATGGCCTGGTGCACGTGTCGGCGCTGGCCAATCGCTTTGTGAAAGATCCACACGAAGTTGTAAAGCCGGGGCAGATTGTGAAGGTCAAAGTGCTCACGGTCGATGTGCAAAGGCAGCGCATCGCACTGACCATGCGACTGGACGATGCCCCAGACAAGAATCCGAACCAGGAAAAACGCGGGCGTTCAACTAAAGGCGCAGTACCAACGCGTTCGCCTTCAGGCCGACGCCAGGAAAGTCGGGAAAAACAGAAAAGCCGCGAAGCAAACCCGCCAGGCGCAATGGCACTGGCTTTGGCGAAATTAAAGAAAGAACAAAAAGAGAAGTAGTGGCGCTGGCGTGAGGGTCAGGCGCTCCCACGCCTCCCTCGTTCGTAGGCGCCAAAGCAAGAAGTAATTATTTTTTAAATCAATACCCTGTGACGCTCGCAAACCTTACTTGTAACCACAATAAGCCTCATAACAGTGGAATGAAACCTTCCGAAGTTACGTTGCGGCTTCGGCAAGCCAGCGCAAAAAACCGTGCCCCTCTTCGTCTCTCACGCCGTCCAAAGCGCTCAACGCTTCCGACCGCCACCCAGCATGTGCCTTACCGGCGCGTAGGGAACCCTCGATGCAAGCGAGCTGATTCTAGGCCTTTGCGACGATCATATACGTAGAACGAACTGCTGTGGCCTGTAATCCGCAGCATTCTGCAGCTCGTCAATATGCCGCGCTTGTAATAAGTCGCACAAGTATTTATCTAATTCCCCTGACGAGTTCACAGGAATATACGCTTTAGGTAAGACGTTGCCCTCTGCTCCCCAGTCAAGTGGGTCCTTAATCCCGTCAACGGGAAATTCATCCTTTGTAGCTCTTACTAACTGATGACTGTGCCTGGTCACTAGTATTGCATTGATGTTACTGAATGCTACCGGGCCTCCATTCTCGGTATAGAACGACTTCCCAGTTAACAACCCGCTAGCTTCATTCAATAAAGCCGAAATCGGTTCGTATACAAAATCGTCCCAAACGATTACGAGCACAGTCACAGCGTCTGAGTTGATGTTCTTGAATGGAGCAAATTTTTCGTCCGCAGACAATAGAAAATCTTTAACCGCATTATCCCGCGGCAACACCACTGATTCGTCTTTATCAACAACTGTTTTCACCAACTCTAATACTCCGCCCATTCTAGATGGCACCTCTACCGCGGCATTGCCTCGATTGTTGTTATGCTCAACAAACTCGCGACACTTGACTTCGATGTAGATGTTCTTGTCAGGAAGCTGAATGCCAAGCTCTGGATTCTTGCCACTATCTCCAGTTGTTGGCTCGTATACGAATTTTGGATTGTCAAAAGGAACTGATATGAGATGGCGTATCACGTATAGCTCCGCCAATAACTGAATTATTTGCTCATAATGTGGTAGATATTTTTCTCGCCCCGACAATGACGCCAATTTGGATGAGAAAGCATCTGCATACCCTGGAAGTTTTTCCTCTACAGACGCGCAGCTATCAACTATCGATGCACAAAGGAAATGCTCATACCCATTTTTGTACGGCGCAAAGTGGTACTCGAGCCAGTGCCATTCTCCATTCAGAATCTTGCCTGCAAAAATTTGGGATATTTCATTCCTGTCCATACTTGCCTCGCCGAAGAAGAACCTAAACGCCGGATAGAGGTGGTCTCGGTCCCCTAACCAGCCGTCGCCCGTCTATACAAGACGAAATTCCTTAATGTGAGTGACGGGGTCATCCCATATGATCTTATGCTGGGCCGCCTCTTCCCCGATCGCCATAAGCTGAGACAACTCGGATTCGTTCACAATCCGGAATTCAGTCCACCCATCCAAGCGAGAAAACTCGGACGCTAATGGTTGGCCAATGCTGCCAGCCGTTTTCTCAGCAAGAGTGGCGTCTCCCTGTGTTCTTACGAACAGCAACACTCTAGGCGTGATCTTCCACGCATTAGCTACTTCTCTGATGCGCTGACTCCCCAAGCGCTCGCTGGTAACACCGTGCTTAAGCAGACACTCACCGGGTTCAAGTTTGACCAAATCCTGGTCGCGCGCCGCCCACAGATAAAAAATATCATTGTCAGATGATCGTTCCGAGCATATTGGACAGCCACGACCGTTTAGGACGTTATTTGGTTTCGCTTTCCATACGTGGCTCTCATCGCACTTAAACCGAATCTTTACGCTATTGGTAACAAACTCGTCCACAAGAATAAGGCCTCGATTTGCGATGCGCGCATTTACAACTTCTGTCGTTAAAGGCGCCTGTCTAGAACAATAAGGGCAACCTGTACGGGACATGACGTGATACGGTGTAGTCTCCCAGGTGTGTCCTTCGCTGCACTTAAACAATGCTTTGGTGTCGACGTTGACGTAGTCGCCCAGCATTACCAAACCACGTTCTGCGATTCGACCGTTTACAATCTCTTTGGAAAGCGGCGCCTGTCCATCGCAATAAGGGCAACCGGAACCTTGCATGATGCTACCGGGTGATGCCTTCCACGTGTGCCCATCTCTGCAGCGGAATGTCGCTCTAGAATTCGAACCCAAATACTCGCTCACCAAGACGATACCTCGATCGCTGATCCGATCATTTACAATTTCATTCGTTAACGGGACACGTCCGGCACAGTGCGGACACCCGTTGCCGCTCATAACGCTGCTAGGCGCCGCGTCCCAAGTGTGTCCCTCAATACATTGAAATGCGGTCTTATCGTGGCTCGTGACGTAGTTGCCAACCATAACGATGCCACGACCCGCTAACCTCTCCGTAATCGTGACCGCCGATAGTTTCTTCTTCCGCGCAGCCTCTTTTCTTCCACACTTCGGACAACCTTTTCCAAAGAGCACATTGGTTGGCTTCGTCATCCAGGTGTGTCCTTCCTTGCACGTAAATTCGGCTCTAACGGCAGTGTTCACATAATTACCTACCAACACGATACCCAGATGAGCAATCCGTCCGTTCACGATCTGCTTTGTGAGCGGTACGCGATTCGAACAGTGCGGGCAACTGGTGCCATTGACAACGTTCGCTAACGTTGCCATCCAAGTGTGCCCTTTGTTACAACGAAACGATACTTTAGTGTGGTAATTCACGTATCGGCCGACCATGACGACGTCTCGGCCTGATAGACGTTCGTCTATATCCGCGACAGTAAGTCTATTATTGCCCATCCTCGCAACCATTCCACTTTCCTCTAAATCCTATTTTCCCGTCATAATTGACTTTTTAGCTATTGTGCAAGCTTCAGCTCTAGGGGTTCAACTATATGTAGGATTCAAGGATTTGGGGGCAAATATCGACCCGACAAAACTAGGTTTTCGCGGGACGTATTTTCCTTAAGTATTTCTGCGCGCTTAGCGGAAACGAACTTAGAAACTCTTCAGCGCCGTTGGCAGAAAGCCAAGTCCTCGAAAAACTCTTTAACTCAGCCGAGTGTTCATCTAGCGCCCGTCGAACGACGTCAGGAAATTTGGTTTTGGATTCGTACCGATTAACCAGGGTTTTTGGCTCTAGCTTTAGATCGAGCTTCTCGATCACAGCATTCGCGGCGTTCGTTTTCGAGAGGCGAAACTCTTCGATTAGCGTCTTCATTTCTACGTTTATTCGACGCCCCTCAATATGCCGAGTAAATCCTTGAAGTGGCGACGCCGAGCCGCTTCCCCTAGCCTGCAATCCCAGTCGAGTAGCAACCATTTCCGGATCTTGATCTTCCAGAATCTTGCCGAAGGCTTCCGCCAGTGGATCAAGGATCCACCGCCCCGGGGTAATCTCGTTCTCGACCAAAATCACGAACGCTTCTAGCAGCATGGGCATGTTGCCACTTACACTGTGCTCATACCTCAATTCGTGATATTCCGTCCAATCTGCGAATTCGAGAACCTCCGCCGATATGCATGGTAGGGGCTCATCTGCCATGCAATCGACAATACGTTCCAAGTGTTCGATTGCCGATTCGATTTCGCGCCGCTGCTCTTCGTCATCGTGATCTAACAGCTTTACCACATCGCCGAGCGCTAGTTGAGCCCTAGACCGAAGTAGAGTGCGCTCCTTTTCAGAGTAATCGCGGTAAACCTCATCGGAATCGTCGTCTTTTCTAGATGACTCGAATTGGTCGCCCGGAGCTGTGGAAGTGTGATCGTCTGACTTGTTGGATTTCGACATTGAATTATCAATAGTGAATACAGTGCAGAATGCATATTAATCTGCAATCAAATAGCCTGGAGAAAAATCATGTCACAAAAAAATACTACCGCATCAACCAAATCTGTATCGATCGAATCCGCTGCGGACGAAGCTCAGAGTTTTGACGAATACCGCGCCGTGACAGAAGCCCTGCAGCCGTACATTTTGGCCGCCAAAACGGGCGACGGAACCCTGATGAAAACTGCGTTCTTCGAGCATGCGCATATCGTCGGTTCGACCAACGGCGTGTTCAACAATTTCGATGTCGAGGCTTTCGGTCGCCGAGTTGACGATAATGACCCCTCCCCCGATATCCAGCACCACATTGCGTGGATTGACATCTCCGGGCCTGCAGCGGCTGCCAGGGTTGAGTTCATCGGTTGGCGCGGCTTCCGCTTTACCGACTTCTTCGTCCTCTACAAACACGACGGACAGTGGAAAATCAGCGGTAAAGTGTACAACTCACACGCCAAAAATTAGCGCGCGCGTATTCCTGGCTTGACGCAAAGGCCAATCGGCAGAACCGGATCGGCGCGGCCCGTAGGGCGCAATAACCGCAGGGCATTGCGCCGCATGCATTGCGCGATACCGGCGGACTACGCATCGCTAACCCTCCCTAAGCTGGATTGCGAAGCTATCTCGTGTTCGCGTCAGACCGCTCTTAAGGTAGTGCCATGAAGGCCAGACCCCATCGCTTCTCAGCTCTACGTTATCCCGCACGGGTCGGGAGGGTATTGACATACCAAATATAGTATATCTATAATATGGTATGTGGGAGATCCTGGAGCATCGCCGTGTAGATCGCCAGCTTCGGCGCGCGCCCCGGGATGTACTTGTGCGGTATGAGAAATGGAAAGATGTCGTTGCTTTGTCGGGCCCACCAGGTCTGCGACTCATTAAGGGGCTCCATGACGAGGCACTATCGGGCGATTGGGCAGGTCATCGCTCCGCGAGACTTGGGATCCAGTGGCGAGTCATTTACCGTATTAGAGCTAATGTCGTTGAAGTCCATGTGGCCACGGTATCTCCTCACGACTACCGGAGAAAGTGAAATGAGTGAATTTCGTCGAGCCAGGAAACGATTGACTGTGTCAGTCGGTGAGTCCGTTCGGGTAATGCGCGAGTTGCAGGAACTAAGTCAAAATGAACTGGCGGAGCTGACGGGTATTCCCCAGTCCACTCTTTCAGCTATTGAAAACGATCGTGTTCGGCTTGGTGTGGAGCGTGCCAAAGTTCTAGCCACTGCGCTAATGTGCCATCCTGGGGTATTGGCGTTTCCCGGATGGGAAATGCCGAAGCAGCGTGCAGCCTAACAAGTCGATGAACCGGCCGCTTGCGAAGGCGCTCGAACCTAGGCTCCGCCTAGAACCGCGCACCTTTTTTCGGAAACCGTGGCAAGTTACCGCATACTTGGAACGCGGCGTTTAATCCGACTGGGTGGTCGCGGCGGCTGCCGGTGGCAGAGCGCGAATCTCGTAGCTTCGTACGTTGGGCTGAACGCTTTATGTGAAGCCCAACAATGCAGTACAAACGCTGCACCGCGATATTCAACTGAAAATGGTAGCGGCTGATCGGATCGGGCGAACGGGAAATGAGGCCAGTAATTATGGCGAGCGTCGGCGTGTTGGGCTTCATTTCATTCAGCCCAACCTACAACAATCTCTAAGTAAGTGGCATTCGGCTCTGATCCTTTAATTATCGCCTGCAATCAAAACTCTCATTTTCAGCCGACTACCTGCTCCGTGTATTCGGTCATTCCTGCGATCTCAAGCGCGGTCCGTTTTGCCCTGTCCATGTCGTAGTGCACCCTTGAAACGACCCGTTGCGCATAGAGGCCGCCACCAGCCTGAAGATTGGTCACGGTATGCCAGCCCCCCAGGGAGTCCGCGGTCAGATCACGTATCGCATGAAACAGTTTCGCCCGATACAGCCCGTCAATCGACGGCTTGGTGCCCATGTATTTTCTTGCCAGGTGACCAACGGACTCGTTTTCGAAATCTGCAATGCCCGGCGCCGTCAGGATCGAGCCACCGGCGATATCGTGCAGGTGGCGCACCATCAGGGACCAGTTGGCTGCCCCGTGATACTTGCCGGCATTGGTATACAGTTCATCCGGAAAAGCGGCGCCATCCGATGTGACCTGGCAGTTCTCGATCGCTGCCTCGAGGCTCGCCCTGATCAAGGTTGCGTTGATCAGCATCTCGGAAATCTTCTCCTTGATGTGGCTCATGCGCTCGAGCCCGTTGGCCTCGGTAATCAGCTGGGCAAATCCAGTCAACGCATCGAAGTTCGTCACCATTCCCGAAAGACCGCCCAGTCTTTCCCAAAGCCCCAGCGAATGCGCAAAGACGCCGGCAAGCTCCGGGTTACCGGCCAGAAACACACGCTCATTCGGTACAAAAACATCGTCGAAGATGACGAAACCTTCCGGCGTGCTGAACTTGCCCGAGATGGGGAAGTCCCTGGTGTCTTCATGACGAGGTGCGTAGGTCGTGTTGATGATCTTCACACCCTGCGCATTGACGGGAACCATGCAGGCGACGGAATAGTCTTCTTCACCCGCCTTCATGGACTTGGTGGGAATCGTCATGAGTTCGTGACCCATCGACGCTGCGGTAATGTGCAACTTCGCGCCACGAATTGTGATGCCGTCGCTGGACCGATCGACGACGCGCACGTATTGGTCAGGATCATCCTGGGCAGACGGTCGCCTGGACCGATCCCCTTTGGAGTCCGTAATGCACTGGGTGATGCGAAGGTCTTTCGCCTGCACATCTTTCACGTAGGCTCGAATACGGGCGGCGTTTTCCGGCAAGGCCTCCTCTATGCGATCGGCTGCTGTGAGCAGCGTCATGATCGATCCGTAGGTGACATGCGTCAGCAGATCAACTGTCTCGTGCAGTTCAACCTGCTCTCTCAGCTCTTGCGCTGACGAGGGTACTTTCATGAAGTCCCCGACGGCACCCGGCTCCGGATTGTAAAAACGATCGTACCCGGCTGCGGCGGAATCGACCGTGGTTCCTAGAATGCCATGGGTGGCAACATTGCCTATCTGCTCTCCCTCGAAATAGGTCTCGCGCCCGTCATCCAGTGAAGCGCGATACTGCTCACCTGTCATCATCGTTATATCTCCCGCAACCTGTGTTTTTAGTTTCTGTCGTCCCGGCTTACCACCTTACAGACCCAGGACGACCTCTGCGCGGAGTATAGGAAGTATAGGCGGGGTTCTCAAACCATCCCCAATCAAGTCCCTGACAGAAAATACACCAGCGTGCGCTGGTGTGTGGGGTCGCACGCCTGGTATTCACGCCACCTACCTCCAACCTCCCCGCACTGCCCTACTGCTCGCCACCGCATTAGCGCCTTTTGCAGCCATTACCCGTCTAAGGAGTCGGAGCCCTTTTAGGAGACCCGAGTCACCGGCTGGCAGTGTCGGCAAGCGGATTTTTATCGCTGGGAGGATGCCAAAAACTTCTAAAACAGTTCTTGCTGCAAATACCTGGACCAGACGATGCTCATTGGCCTTAATATGTGCGGCTGTTTGCACAGGAGAAAAACCATGCGTCACGTCAGAATCATTTGGCTGTTGATCCTTACGCTCAGTCTGTTTGCCTACGGCGCATCAGCACAAGACACATCCAACAAATGGCGGCTCGAATTTAACGGCAGGGCCGACGCTTCCGGTGAACTTGTCATTCAGATCACCGTCCCTGAATCTCAATCCTGGCGCATCACAGTCGAGATTCCTAAAGGCATGTCTGAAAACACTATCGCGAAACTGGTAAAGAACACCCTAAAGGCGCAACTCCCCAAGGACGCGTTCAAAATAGAACGGGATGACTGGGAAGATGTACTGATCAAGAAGCGCATGGGATCAGACAACTTCAAGGTTATGATCATTGCCAACACTGCCAAGGGCGTGAAGATGGATCTTGAGAAAGAATAGCAAACGCGCCCCAATCCGCGCTTATTACGAAGACCCCTCTCTTGGCAGGGGCTTTCTATCGTTACCCAGGTTAAGCTCGATTTCTTCGCACCGGCCTCGCCCCGAACGAATGCCAAAACAATAGCCAACTAAATAGAAGTAAATGGAGAGTAAAGGACTCTGCCCCCGTTAATTACTTTAATTACCGACGTAGCAAAAATTGGCAAAGGAGTTCGAAATGACCGACCAGCTTCCAATGTCCGGTCTCAAGGTATTCGATGCAACTCAGGGCGTCGCGGGACCGCACAGCACGATGTTGCTGGCGCAGTACGGGGCGGATGTCATCAAGATCGAGCCGATTGACGGCGACTGGGGCAGAACTCTCGGCAAGACGTACGAAGACTTTTGCGCGCACGCCGTCGCTCTCAATCGCGGCAAGCGCAGCATTGCGCTCGATCTAAAGCATGAGGGCGGGCTTGGTGTCGCACAGCGTCTGGCCAAGGATGCCGACATCGTCGTGGAAAGCTTTCGACCGGGCGTCATGAGCCGGTTCGGCCTCGGCTACGACGACATCGTCAAGGACAACCCGCAAGTCATCTATCTGTCGGTCACCGGCTTCGGTCAACGCGGACCGAGACGAGACCTGCCAGTCACCGATGCGGTGATTCAGGCGTTCTCCGGGCTGATGTCCATAAATCGCGACGTGCAAGGCGCGCCGCAGCGCATCAGCATGGTCGCCATCGACATGATGACCGGGCTCTATGCCTATCAGGCGATTGCATCGGCGGTGCTCAAGCGGTTCCGCTTTGGCGGGGGGCAGTACATTGATTGCAGCCTGATGCAGTCTGCCGCGGCCTTCCAGGCGGCAAAGATCGCCGAGCATTACCTCGAAGGCAGGACGCCGCAGGTGTTGTATGTGCCAGTGGGAACAATGCGCACCAGGGACGGATATCTCAATGTGAGCGCCATGCGCGAGCACCATTATGTCGCCATGATGAAGGTCATTGGAAAACCGGAGCTCGCGACCGATCCGCGATTCGATACCAAAGAAAAGCGGATGGAGAACGAAGCCGTGCTGATGCCGATGGTGCGCGAGGCTTTTCTCACCAGGACAACTTCTGAATGGTCGGAACGCCTGACCGAGGCGGAGGTGATGAACTCGCCTGTGAGCACCTATGACGACTTCATGGCCGATCCGCACGTGCAGGCCGTGGACAGCCTGGCATGGCCGCAGCATCAGGTCGTCGGCAAGATTCCGGTGCCGAAGATTCCGGGAACGGAGGCCATCCGCGGCGGGCCCGAGCTACTCGAGGCGCCGCGCAATGGCCAGCATACCGAGAGCATTTTGCGCGAGGCGGGATACGGCGACGACGAGATTGCCGACTTGATCGAGACGGCCGCGGTGATGGCGCGCGCTTGAGCACTGCACGAGTATGGAAGATATAGACGCCCCACTCTTGACCCGTGGGCTCTCATCGATGATGAATAGCTCAAGTGGCTGATCGGTTACTGATACCAAACAGGAGGCGTCTATGACTACGAATATAGTTTATGTAGGAATCGATGTCGATGATGCGCGCTACCACGGCTCGGCGCTGAATCAGTGCACGGGTGAAGTGCTCGACTTTCAATGCCGCGCAACCTTGAAGCGCCTGGTGGGACAGCTTGAGAAGGTGCAAGTGTACTTTGCCGATGCTCAGTTCAAGCTGTGCTACGAAGCTTCGTACGTGCGGTTCTCGCTGCAACGCGACCTGGAGGATCGCGGCTATGATTGTGCAGTAGTGGCCTTATCGAGTATTCCGCGAAGAGCGGGCAAATCGGTCAAGACCGATCGCATCGATGCCACGGAATTGGCGCAGTTTTATGCCAATGGTTTGTTGACGGCCGCCACCTCACCGGATGTGCAGGTCGAACACGACCGGGATCTCGCGCGTTCAAGGCAAGAATTGATGCACCAGCAAGGGGTGCTGCGCCCCGATCACTGGCAGCAGGAACGCCCGCTGATAGGATCAAATTGCGTCTCCCGTGTGCCGTCTAAAAAGGCGCGCATTTGTCACCGTGCTCAAGTGTTGTTCGTTCATATCGATCACGATGGGAGTAACGATCGACCCAAACCTCAGCTCTCAGGCTCATACCTCGTTGGAAACAGGCACCCCGTTCAGGATCAAACCATATTGGAAGAGACTGGGACTTGTCGTGAGAAGACTGACGGGTTTACACTGTCGCGCGTACCCGACATTCCGGGCGTGCATTCGATACTCGCGAGGTAAATATGCGAAATCATCTGGTTGTCCGCGCAATCGCTATCGTGATTGCGGCCTCCTTGGTAGGCTGCGCCAGCACGGGGGGCGAGGCTGAAACCGAACGCAAATCCGTCTCAAAGAAGAAGATTACGGGTGTGGTGTGGGACTACCTGATCGTCCCCGGCAAGCGAATCGGTCCGATGTCCGTCGGCATGCCGGTGTCGCAGATTTACGATGTGATGGGCGAGCCGTTCGAATCGCTGAAAGAGACCGCCACGACGCGCTACGTGTTCGAGGAAATGGAAGTTATCGTGGACGAAGCCGATGGGGCGGTATCCTCGGTCTTGACCCGGTTCGCAGAGTTCGCCACCAAAGAGGGCCTCAGGGTCGGACTCACAGACCTCGCCGTCAGGGCGAAGCTATCGAAGCTTCCAGGGCAACTATTGATCAAGGAAGACGGAGAAAAAACCAACTACTTCACGCCTGGGATGATAGTTATTGTCTCGGGCGGCCAGGTGACATCGATCAGCATCCGACCCGTGTCAGGTGTCCCGGGCGGCTAAAGCCGGAATCACCGCCAGCGACCGAGCGCGCGGTTGAGCTTGGAGTACCGGAGTACAGGAATTTCGACGACTCCTCGGTAGAATCTGTGGGTTACTGGCGGTTCGGGTAGAGCGCCAAGTGCATGATACAAGGCGATTTCCATCGCTGCGTAGGTTCTGAATCCGTAGGCCTTTCTCAGGGTCAGTGTCGCCTTGTTGTTAAATCCCTCGACGGTGCCCGCGGAAACCGCGCCCTTGGCCCGGAATCAGTTGAGCAGCAGCGTGCGTGCCATCTTCTTCATCGGCCCGATCTTCGAACGCATCGTACGTATGCACCATCGGCGCGGGAGCTGTTCGGCCCAGTACGGCGAGACGTAGCCCCAGAAGAACTGGAAGTCTTCCTTGAGCAGGAGTTCAAAGGGTCAGCGCCTCATGGCGCTACCTTTGGCTCCGATTCCACGACAACTGCTGTGTGTAGCGTCGATACAGCACAGCGAAACCCAGGGATCGCGGGCATGGCTGAGCGTTCCCCCGTATTTCGCTGCGCTACATACGGGCTACATGTAGCAGCATTCTTGATCCAATTGCACTCTGCTCAAAAAAAACAAAAAGCGCTTAAGATAATGCCATGAGGGTCAGAGCCCTTTTAGCTGGCCGCTTTCAAAGTCGCCCTCGTCTTGCTTGCCCGACCTTGCTTCCGACTTTGCGCTCAATGACTGTACAGGCAGTGTGCCACCGGATAAGATGGTCCCGCTCGAAAATACTGAAAAAGCATGGGGAGCGAGACAGTGAAATATTCTGCGGCCCGGCTTATTGTCGGCGTGGTTCTCGTTATCGTCTGGACGCTTGCTCGTGCTGACGCGAGTGCCGCGGACGCCCGTGTTGCCTTGGTGGTCGGCAACGCCGCCTACAAGAGCGCGCCGCTGAAAAACCCCGTCAACGACGCACGCGCCATCGCCCGCGCCCTCAAGGAAGTCGGATTCGAGGTCGACCTCCAGGCAAACCTCTCCCAGCAAGGTTTTGTCACCGCACTGCGCAACTTCGGCAAGCGCCTCAATGAAACCGGCGGCACCGGCCTGTTCTACTACGCCGGACACGGAATGCAGATCCAAGGCGCCAACTATCTCATCCCTATCGACGCAGGAATCGAGTCCGAGGACGAGATCAAGTACATGGCCATTAACGCCAACCAGGTGCTCGACAAGATGGACAGTGCAGGCAACCGCCTCAACATCGTCATCCTCGATGCCTGCCGCGACAATCCATTCGTCAGGAGCTTTCGCTCCAAGCAGTTCGGTCTGGCACAGATGGACGCACCCTCGGGAATGTTGATCGCGTTCGCCACCGCCCCAGGTGCCGTGGCCTACGACGGCGACGGAGTCAACGGCGTGTACACCAAGTACCTGCTGCGCAACCTGGGGATCCCAGGGCTGCCCGTCGAGCTGGTGCTCAAGCGCGTGCGTGAAGGGGTGTCGAAGGAGACAGCCAGCAAGCAGATCCCCTGGGAGAGCTCTTCGCTGCTAGGAGATTTCTATTTCACCGGTGATGCGGCCTCGGCGCCCACTGCAACGGCCGGCACAGTGGCGATAGAGCTTGCGTTCTGGAACTCGGTCAAGGACAGCGGGGCGGTGGGCGAATATGCCGCCTACCTCAACCAATTTCCGCAGGGTCGCTTCGTCGAGCTGGCAGAGTCACGACTAAACACCGCGAAGTCGCGGGAGCCTGTTGTGGCCGCTACCACCGCCCAGCCAGAACAAATCGCATTGACCGAGCCTAGCAGTCCGAGTGCGTCGAAGCCGCGAGAAATAACCACGAGCGGGGCCACTACTCCCGCAAGGGAGCAAACTGCCCGGCCTATCGCGCCAACACCGGCACTACCGCCCGGCGCGACCTCCACAGATTGCCCCGACTGCCCGGAGATGGTGGTTGTGCGGGCCGGTCGCGTCGTTGAGCTGGCAGACGCAAGACCAAACACCGCGAAGTCGCGGAAACCTGTTGTGGCCGCTGCCACCGCCCAGCCAGAACAAATCGCATTGGCCGAGCCTAGCAGTCGGCGAGTGGCGAGACGGCGATTTCGGCTGAACAGTGGCGACAGCTGGACGTACGTCGCGACTCACAGAGGGAAGCGACAGGTGCAGCCAGTAACGGTAACCGTAATAAAGGTAACAGTAAGTGCGTGGGACGGCGAGCTGATCCAGGAGCGCATCACTCATGCTGGTGAGCGCAGCTTCACTGTCGAACGCACCTTCCGGCCTGGATTCCAGCCGCGCTTCGGCCTGCAGGACTCGGAGATGCCCGGCAAAGCCCGGATGGTCGAGTTCTCGCCGTACGTCATGCCCTCGGACATTCCTGCCAGCAGGACTCAATGGCCGGACATTGAAACCAGCACGACTTCCGGGGACTCACCGAGCAACTCCGCCATGCGGCTTAGTGTGCACGTCTTGGGTAAGGAAAGAGTGAAGTTGCCTGCAGGTAACTTCGTCGCAACGAAAGTGGAACTGCGTGGCAAGGTGGACGGATCCACCGCCGATATCGTACTCACCTACTGGTACAGTGCAGAAGTGCGACGGGCAGTCAAAATTAGCCGCGCAATTCTCGGGACGCACGAGGAGGACGTTTACGAACTGCTGGGTTTCCAGCAGTCGCGCTGAGGAAGTGATGGCGCCGGATTGGACGCGGATCAGCGCCCGTCGGATATCACTTGGAGCTGGTGGAGATCATCTCCCGCGAGGCTTGCTCGCCAAACGAGTTCGAGTAGACAGCATTGTTGAACGTCCATTTGTAGGTGGCTTAATCACCTGGCTCTGCGAACTTCAACGTATCCACGCGCTGTGCCGAGGCGACACCGGCGGTGGTAAGCAAGACCATGCAGGCCGCGATCAGGAAAGTTGGTTTCATACTCATCCCCTATTCAGTGGATGGCGAATGCTCTAGCAGTACTGGTTTGTGCCCGCAATGCCATGCGTGTTCTAGATGGCACCTGGCGATGAGGCAAAAGGGGCTGCAGGCGAAAGCGGTGATACGTTTACGGCATAAATGCACAACTATCACACTTGGGCGCGCTTCTCGCGTCGCAATTTTATGCGAGCTTGGTGGTAGTCTTCTAAGCTAAGGGACGGTCGGGCAAGGCGCATCGATGCAAACCACATTCGCAATCCTGTTTTGGGCGAGCCTGGTGGGGTTGCTGCGGGCGACGTCGAGCGCGTCTTTGATCTTGCGCCCATTCGAGCGGAGCGCTCTACCATGAATTCGCGTCGACCCCTGCTGGTCGGTTATGTCATTCTTGCGATGATGCTTTCGTTGCTCTGGATCGCCCAGAGCCTGCACCGGGTCGACCTCTGGCTGCTCGATCATGAATTGCGCTGGCTGCGCGAGTGGCGCGTGACGCCGCCGACCCAAGAGGTCGCCCTGATCGGTATCGACGAGGCGACCGTGCGTCAGTTCCCCGAGCCGCTCGCGATGTGGCACCCGCACCTTGCAGACCTGCTGCGCGCGTTGGCTGCACTGCAGCCAGCAGCGGTGGGCCTCGATTTCGTGCTGCCCGAGCGCAGCTATGACAGCTTGGCACCGGGCGCGGACCGCGAATTGATCCGCGCCATACTTGAGGCGAAAAGCCATTATCCACTCGTGCTGGGCGTCACCGTCGATAGCAACAGGCACGCGCGCCCGCTGCTACCTGCCATAGAGGCAGCGCTGGGCGCGGACCGCACCGGACTGATCCTCTGGCCTCTCGATGCAGACAATCGGGTGCGCCGCTTCGATGAGCGACTCGCGGAGGACGGCACCACGGTGCCGACCCTCTCCGGGCAACTCGCTCGCGCGCTCGGCCGCGATCCCGGACGAGGCATCGTTGACTATTCGGTTGGTCCACCCCTCGAGTACATCCCTATGCACACGCTGCTCGACAGCTGGCACGCGGGCGACGTCGACGCATTCGCAATGACGCTCTCCGGCAAGGTCGTGCTGGTTGGGCCGCTGTTCGATTTCGAAGATAGAGGAGTGCAGCCGGTCAACCTGGCGAGCTGGGAGCCGGGACGCCACGAACAGCCAAGCGTGTTACTGCACGCCCAAGCGCTGCGTTCCATCCTGGGACCAGGCCTGATCCGCGAAGCGCCCCCGCCGCTGTCTCTGGCGCTCGCTGCGATCATGGCGCTCAGTTGGTTCGTCTCGTTCCAACCTGTCCGCGGCGCCGTACTCGTTGCCGCGTCGACTGTGCTGCTGCTCGTTCTCGGGCTCGTGTTCCTCGACCACGGTGTACATGTTGAGCTTGCGCTCCCGCTATTCGCCGTGGCTGCCGCGACCGGCAGTCGAGCCGGCTACCACGGTGCGCTAACCTTGGCCGAGCGCCGCCGCCTGCAGGCGGCTGTTGCAGGCTACGTCAGTCCGCAGGTCAGCGCCGATCTGCTCGCCGGCAAACTCGACGGCGGGTTCGAGGGCAGGCAATATTATGTGTGTGTGATGTTCGTGGACATGCGAAATTTCACGCCACGCGTCGAGCGCAGCCAACCAGAACAGGTGATCCGGTTGATTAACGAGTGCTTCGAGGAGATGGTGGCTGCCGTGCACGGCGCAGGCGGAACGGTAATGCAGTTTATGGGCGACGGGATGATGGCGTTGTTCGGTGCCCCCAACGCGCTGACCGATCCGTCCAGGGCAGCGCTGGCGGCAACCCGGGAGATCTTCGTGCGAATGGAGCAGATTAACCTCTCGCTTATCAAGCGGGGCGTAGAGCCCGTGCGGTTCGGCGTGGGACTGAACGCCGGCGACGTGCTGGTCGGCCATGTCGGCGCGCGCTCCCGCTTCGGTTATGGCGTTGTCGGGGATTGCGTCAACGTCGCGGCGCGGCTGGAAGGCCTCGCAAAAGAGTTGGGGTATCCGATGGTGTGCGGCGAGAGCGTCGCCAAAGACGCCCACGCCGAGTTCGGCCTGACGCCGATCGGGCAAAGGGCGATCAAGGGGCACTCTCCGGTGATGGTCTACGGGTGGCGGCCAAAACAGGCGCAGAAGGAGGTGTAGGCATGATGGAACCACACGCGCAATATCATTGCTCGGCGTATGCCGTGCTGCTGCTATGCACGTTATGCGTGCCGCTTGCCGCGCGCGCCGACACGCCCGTGGCTACGGCCACGGAAGTCGCCGGCTTCAGCGAAACCCGCGTGGGCGACGCGACGGTGCAAGTCGCCCCATTGAACGAGTTCTTTCCCCGCTCGCGGGTGCGCTTGACGCAGGACGCGCGGGTCACCGTCCTGTTCTATGCTACCGGGGAAATCTACCTTCTAAGCGGTCCTGCGCTGATGCGCTTCACCGAATCGGGGATCCAGGCGCTGAACGGCAAGGAACCGCACCCGCAGGCGCCGGCCACCGGACGCGATGGCAAGCGCCTGCGGGTGCGCCCGACCGGGTTGGCGCAGGCCGGAGTCGTAGCACGGGGTATCGGCAAGCCGATCACTGCGGTCAGCCCCGCTGGAGAGATTACGCTTGATCCGCGACCGATCTTTGCATGGCAGGAGGTAAAGGCCGGCCTGTCCTATCGATTCGTGCTTCGCGATCAGGTGGACCGCATCATTTCGCGGGTGGACGTCAAAACGACCTTCTATGAGTTGCCGTCCTCCGTGACAATGTCGCCCGAACAGCGCTACCGATGGTCAGTGAGCACCAAGTCCTCGGACGGCACGATGCATCTGTTGAACCGCTCGCTGCGCTTGGCCAACGATGCGCTACGCGCCGACGCCGACAACTTCCGCCCGCATCAGAACGCCTCCGTCACGCGGCGCATCGCTTTCGCTCTGTGGCTCGCGCAGGCGGGCCTTGCCGATGAAGCACGCGCCTACTGGGAGAAACTCGCCGAGCAGGGCGTTGAGGTGCCCGCGGCACTCTTGACTGTTCCTTAGTCCGACGGATCGGAATTCCGGGCGTATCAAGCGCGCCCGCTAGCGTGGCCAGCGGGTAGCGCCATGGGGGTCTGGCCTGTATATCTGTATAACGCCGAAGAACCGCGACCCATCGCCACAGCCCCACGCAGCAGACCTTTGAATACCATTTATTCAAATATACAGGCCAGACCCCGACTACGTTCCAAAGGTCAAACGGCCCCTATTATGCGGGTAGATCAAGCTGCAAAAAACCACCTGCAAGCCGGGCGGCGAGCTGGCTATTAATCAAAATCGTGTAGCGAAATTTAAGGAGTCTTTTTCCCATTAGTTCGGGACACCGAGAATGCAAGCAACGACGCGTTGGTCCAGCGTCGGCATGCGAGGCACCTCTCGGTATGCCTCAATAATTTCCTCGATCGGTAACCTATCGCCATCGATCAATTCGCTCCTAATATCTTTTAACACCAATGGCCTGAGTCTGCGCTTTGTCAGGAGCCGCTCATACCAAACTGGTCGAATGAGGTCCAACCATCGCTCCGCAATTGCGTCCCAGTCTGGCATTCGATCCACGGTTGGTCTCTCCAATATTTCGAGCAATCTCGACAAAAACTCTAGTCCGGTCTGGTCCTTCTTCTCGGCAGCTTGATCTCGATAGGCATTGAGGACGACCACCATTTCCTCAAGTGCGCGTTGTTTGCGTCTCGGAAGTAGCTGCCGCTCGGCAAAGCTGATTCGCCCCAAAAACTTGTCCAGCAAATCACCGGCTTTCGCAGTCATTTTGAGGCTCTCCACGTCAACCCCAAGGCGCGCCCTGAGACTATCCGAAATTTGCATTAAATCGGTAATTGGTTCGTCGGCGAGGCTCGACAGAAAAATCCATCTCGGCGCGCCAATCGCCGTGCCGGCTATACAAAAAAATGCCCAAGGGGACGTCGCTCGTACCGGCCCGACTCTCGACAGGATCTTTACTTTAACGTCGCGATAATGCTGATAGATCGATTTCGGCACCAGTGCGCCTTCGCCCTCGACCAACGCCCTGACTGGGGCAAAGGCATCTTGAATCCCGTCCCAGGGTGCTCTCTCCTCCGCCTCGTCAAGATACGCGATCATTTCTTGAGCGCCGAGAGTCTTCGATGACTCGGAACTTTCGACCATCTCTGTAGGCAAGGGCATGTTGGAGCCTATGAGTGTTTCCACCGTTTCGTACCGCTCGATAAACCGATCATCCGCACGGAGCGCAAATTCTCGCGCGTCATCTGGCCACCACGCCTCAATGACTTCGTGCGGACTGTCCATTCGATCCACGCGACCGACTCTCTGCTCCGCAATGCGAACCACACTGGGCATGTCCAGGTGCACCACTGCCGACGCTTGCTGCAGATTAACCCCCTCAGACATCGTGTCGGAGCACAATGCGATCAACTTCGTTCTGGTCGAACCCAGACTCAACGCTTCCAAGATGCGTTTCTTCCCTCCCGCATTCTCTCCGGTCGCCATCAAAACAGCGTCATCGCCAAGACGCTCTTGGAGTCTATGATGGAAAAGCGCTACGGAGATTGGTCGACTGTCAAAGGCAATGACAAGATCATGCGCTTTCGTCAATGACACGAGGTGCGCAAGCTTTGCCTCCTCTCGTGCGCCACTGAGTTCTTTAGCAAGAATGTGAATGGCCGCGTAAATCTTGCGTTCCTCCTCGCACGCGCGTCTGTGAGCGCCAGGATCCGTCAGCCATTTGGGCAATTCGATCTTCAGACGGACCTCCGGCACCGTTCCGGCGATCGACTGGAGCTTTGTAAGCATGTCCCCGGTGGGCTGCTTCTTGAAATGCCACCCTATTCCATAATCCGCTAAAGCCTGCGCTGTTCCCACAATATGTTCAGTTAAAGCGGCTGTAGACGAGCGAAGTGCACTCATCACGAGATACCCCGACAATTTCTTTGCGGACACTAAACGCATATCCCGATACTTTTCCTCAGTCCACCCCTCTTTAGCGAGTACATCTGGCATTTCGATTGGTTGCACAAAAAGCGCCACGCCCTGCAATTTGTCAGCTAGATTTCGAATGCGTATGGCGCGCTCTCTGTCTTTGTCTAGTTCGGACAGCGAATACATTTTCGATTCATGGCGCGGATACCTGCAAAGCCGGCCTCGCTGGTCTTTAAAGACTTCAGGATTGCGATCTACGAGTTCATTGAGCATCTTCTTGGTGCGCCTGACGGTGAAGCGTTGGATCTCCTTTCGAAGCGCACTTAACTCCAACTCAGTCAACGTTCTCTTGATCTTCCCGCGGCCACGAAGAAGCTTCTCAAACATCCGTAGCGTAGATTTCTCCAAATTGTCCGCACCCAACGTGTCGACCAATCGCAGCAAATCGGTCACACCGCGATTGATCGGTGTCGCAGTGAACAGAATGTTGTGATCCGCCATATTTCCCAGCAGTATCTGAGTCCTTTTGGAGTGGAGGTTGAGGAAGTTGTGGGCTTCATCTACGGCCAATACTTGAGCGCGACGCACCTCGTCGGTTAAGTCATCTCGATCTTTCGCCGATGCATGACTGAGAGAGCCATGCGATCGAACTGCAACCTGCACCCCCGCCTTCGCGGTTTCTCGTTCCCACTCCCGCGCAACAGCGGGCGGTGCCAGCAATATCGAACGCCCCCGGCGAATCCTCCCGGATCGCCAGATACGATCCACTGCCGCGCGAATCAAGTGCGCACCCATTCGCGTCTTCCCAGAGCCAGTGGCATCGGCGACAAGAACACTACCCATGTTTTCCAGTAACCATAGCGACTGCGCAATTCCCTCCACTTGCGAAGGCCAAAGAGGCGTATCCCCGCGGAGTCGTTGTGTCTCTAGGTACTCGCTGGCCCACCGCCCTTCCAGAATCTCGGCACAGGATCGCGCAAGTGCTTCTTCCCATGTCACGCACTTCAGGAGGCGCTCAAGAAGATCAACCAGCTGATCTGTGTAGTCTTCACCGCACTCCCAGTAGTTCTCTGCGATCTGGCAAGCTTCTTCGAATCGTCTTTTCTCCTTCGCGGCAAATCTGACATTCGCCTCCAACTGACGCGAGAAGCCGGGTTCTGTGAAATTGCTTGAGCCGACGGTCACGGCGTCTTTTCCGCAATAGATTTTGGCGTGGAGTCGTCTATGCGATGAGCCAAGGTATCGCGCACTGACATGCCCGCTACGAATCGCTTCAACTGCTTTGACCACTTTTGCGCTCAATCGCAGGGAAATTCCGCGATCCAACCAATAGGCCTCCGCCTCCCGCGGTACCGATTGCTCCCGGACTGTGAACGAATCCCGATTGGTGGCAAAAGGCTCCGAGCCAAAAAGCAGACGAATGGTTTCATCCCCGGAGCGGCGCTCACTCAAGAATTCCACGATGCGCTCTAGCGACGCGTAACCAGTAACGATGAGCGACGCACCGCCGATCAAATCCGACAGCACGGTGTTACCGACCTTCTCTTTGGCCGCGTTGAGTGGGAACCGCGCCGATGACGGCCAAGCCAGAAGATCGATGGAAGAAGCACCATCGCTTGCTTCATCAAACAAGTTAATCTGTGTTGGTTGATCCATTTCTAGAAATATTCTTGCTTACTTGAAATCGCACGCCGAGCACCACCTCGTAGCTCCTAGCAGTCTCCGAAGAGACGAGCGATCCCGCTTAAGGGCCGCGCCGCGTATGGCGATCCAATCCAGTGGACTTAGATGATTCGTGTGAGGTCGAGAAATGCGATGGCCATTGGCCACGAATCCTTTTTTTGAAAACGTAGACATAGTTAACTCCTTAGCATCACGGCGGGCTGTCGCCCTAGGGAGTTCAACTATATGCAAAACTTCAGGATTGGTGTTCCAAAAACCATCCCGGGAAAACTAGGTTTTGGGGGGAGTTGCTTTCTTTAGATATTTTTGCGCGGCCGCGGGAAACGAGTTGAGAAAGTCTTGAGCGGCGTAAGCCGAAAGCCAAGTGGTCGAAAATCTCTTTAACTCAGCCGAGTGTTTGTCTAGCGCCTTTCGAACGAGGTCGGGAAACTTGGTTTTCGATTCATACCGATTTACCAGGGTTTTTGCTGCGTGCTTTAGACCATACTTCTCGATGACGGCATATGCAGCTTTCGTTTTCGAGACGCCAAACTCTTCGATTAGCGTCTTCATATCTACGTTTATCTGGCGTCCCTCAAGTTGCCGATCGAATACGTCAAAGGGCGACGTAGAGCCGCTAACCCTTGTCTGCAATCCCAGTCTCAAGGCAACCATTTCTGGTTGCCGTTCTTCTAGAATACTGTTGAAAGCTTCTGCTAGCGGCGCAAGGATCCACCGTCCTGGCGTAATATCATTCTCGACCAAAACCACGAACGCATTAAGCAGCATAGGCATGTTGCCACTTACACTGTGCTCATACCTCAACTCGTCGTACTCCAGCCAGCCTTCGGTTTCTAGAGCCTGTGCCGATATGCTAGTTAGCGATTCGTCTGCCATGCAATCGACGACGCGCTCCAAATCCTCGATTGCTGATTCGATTTTTCCCCGCTTCTCTTTGTCATTGTGTTCTTGGTCTAATAGCTTTTCCACTTCGCTGAGCGATAATTGAGCCCTAGACCGAAGTAAAGTGCGCTCATTTTCAGCGTAATCGCGGTAAGTCTCGTTGGCATCCTCGTCTTTGCTAAGTGACTCGGGTTGTTCGTCGCGATGTGCAGAATGGCGGTCGTCTGACCTATTGAATTTCGACATTGAATTATTATCAGCGATTACAGACCCGTCCCTATTGATTCGTAGAAGCTCTCTTATTCGATGACGGAACCGTCCGCCAATACTAACTTCGTTGTAACCGAAAGCGTTTCACCATTGGTTGGCTCAACGATCTGAAAAGAATTGCCGCTTCGATAGACCTCATAGCACAAGGCTTCAAAACCACGAACGTCGAAGCACAACAACGCCCCCCTTATCACCCACCATCCGCGTGTAGACCTCATTTCGCGGCCATACTCGCCTGCTATCGGCTCACTGAACTGAACAACATAGGACCCATTTCGTTCGTAGTGCTCGACCCAAGTCACGCTGCTACGTGAAAACCGACCGTACACCGTAGCGCCGGAAAAGATCCTCTTCAATTGACTGCCAGAGACTTGTACGGGTTTAACAACCTCTGACTCAGGTTGACGAGACTCTGCGGCTGACTGACGAGGCTCGGGCTCCGAGGGTACCGTCGCGCAACCAAAGACAACGCCGCCGACCAGCAATGCCGATGCGCACTGTAGTGTGAGCATCGCCCCCTTGGCTTTCCGAATTACCTTGGCACCATTGGAAAACGATGGAAGTATCGATCGAAGATAGCGTGCTCTCCCAAGCATATCGACCTTGTCCCTTTCTTCTAATGTTGAAGGGAAACCTTAATACGTTTCTGCTAGCGAGGCGCTACCGAATGCGCCAAGGGCATTACTCGCTGCGCCCAAACGCCATCGTGCCATTCGGGACGCTACCCTTAATCGCGAGAAGGCGGTGGATTGGTGAAAGGCTACGTTTCTAGACCTGACCCCGAGCAGCTCCAGCGCATCAGCATGGTCGCCATCGACATGATGACCGGGCTCTATGCCTATCAGGCGATTGCATCGGCGGTGCTCAAGCGGTTCCGCTTTGGCGGGGGGCAGTACATTGATTGCAGCCTGATGCAGTCTGCCGCGGCATTCCAGGCGGCAAAGATCGCCGAGCATTACCTCGAAGGCAGAACGCCGCAGGTGTTGTATGTACCAGTGGGAACAATGCGCACCAGGGACGGATATCTCAATGTGAGCGCCATGCGTGAGCACCATTATGTCGCCATGATGAAGGTCATCGGAAAACCGGAGCTCGCGACTGATCCGCGATTCGATACCAAGGAAAAGCGGATGGAGAACGAGGCCGTGCTGATGCCGATGGTGCGCGAGGCTTTTCTCACCAGGACAACTTCTGAATGGTCGGAACTCCTGACCGAGGCGGGGGTGATGAACTCGCCTGTGAGCACCTATGACGACTTCATGGCCGATCCGCACGTGCAGGCCGTGAACAGCCTGGCATGGCCCCAGCATCAGGTTGTCGGCAAGATTCCGGTGCCGAAGATTCCGGGAACGGAGGCCATCCGCGGCGGGCCCGAACTGCTCGAGGCGCCGCGCAATGGACAGCATACCAAGACCATTTTGCGCGAGGCGGGATACGGCGACGACGAGATCGCCGACCTGATTGAGACGGCCGCGGTAATGGCGCGCGCTTGAGCGCTGCACGAGTTCAGTAACTATGAACGGGGTTCTCGTTCTTTCAGAAAAGCGGAAAGGGGCTTCAGCCCCTTATACGCGTCGTGAACGCAAAACAATTTCCCTCTTGGCTAACGATCTCGCTGCCGTAACTATCGGATGCGGGGAATCATTCGAAACGAAAGAGAGGAAAAGGGCTTCGACCCCTTAAACGTTGGTATAACCCACCTCCAACTCCTTTATACATGCCATCGCCAACACCGGCATATAAGCCACCACCAACGCCCGCATATGCGCTACCACCAACACCAGCGTGCATACCGCCGCCGACACCAGCGTATAAATTCCTTGGCCAAACATTCTCAGTCATTCAATTCCCCGCGTGATTAGCACACTGAAAAGGGGCCGGATTTACTCAACACGCTGCTACGTTGCAACCTGCGCCCTGGTCGGCGCTCTGCCGCGAGATCGCTTTTCAATGCTCTTCTCCAGAGCAACCCATTTGACCTTCTTGACGAAACGCAAAGCCCCGGTAGAGACAAATAAATCTGCCCCCATTTTTTCACGAAACGGCCATCGCAAAAAAGTGCTTGCCCGAACTATACGTTTGCGGACGTTCAGCTCCGTTCAGCTTTATACAGTTTTACAGGCCAGGCCCCAGGGTCTCCGAATCTAATGTGTGCCGCGAATTGTTTCAATCGATTGTAGAAGCATTTGTACTTCCAAGACCCTATCGATTGTAGTCATATCTAGGGGGGTTGGTTTCCAACTGACAAATTGTTTCTGCAAACTCGAGATAGCCTGGTCAACTTGCCCCAAAACATTCGTACGTCGCTGAATAAAGGTCGTGTCGGCGGATTCATCGCCGTCCATTTCAGCCAGCACATCTGATATAAGCTCGTAGGAACTTGGGAGCACCGACGCGGCGCCAAAGATGCTGAGATCAGCTAATAGGCGCCTAGGCCCCCCCTCGCTCACAGCCTTTGTCACTCCAAATGTGAGCGAGTCAATATTTTTCATTGCGATCACCATATTAGGATCAAGCTCAATTTCTTTTTGCAGATCATGGCGAACCGCAGCGGCGTATTCATTCAACTTGTCAACGACGACATCCTTGCCCTGAGAACTGTCCGGCGCAAGTGTCCAAACGTAGAGATATGGAAACTGACTTAGCAATGGCACAAAATGCTCAAGGCGATCACCCCGGCAGAACGTCGTTTCCCGACTAAGCGGTCGTATAAATTTGCTGCATTGGTACCAAGTGTGTGGCGATTTTATGTCCATTTCGCCGTCGCCATGCCACAGATGGAAGAAAACTCCTCTGCCATGCTCATTGGGAAACGTCCCGCCAAAAACTTGCTCTACACTTGCCTCACCGATGAGGACATTTTGCCCGGGCAAGGTCACTCCGTCACTGTTTTTCTCTGAATTGAATCTAAATGTAAATCTCAATGAAAGATTCATCGTGGGCAAGTATTCATAGTAACCGCGCATAGGCGCCCTCTTTCGACGCACGCTGTTTCCTAACTTGGAACAGGCTTGAGGGGAATTGAAGTGCCCTCGATTGCCTAAAGTCGCGTTATGACAAAGCCAATTTTCGACAAATTTGACTTCTGAAAAGCAGGCATCAACGTAACCAAGCCCGATAATCTCTGCCCATTGCGCCCAACTAGGGATCATTTGCGCATAGGAGTAGTAATAGTCGACCGATTTGCTTCGCAAATAACCGAGCCTTACCCCTCCCGGAGGAAACTCTGCATTGAGGTGCATTAGCCGCCCATTAGGATACGTTTTAACCCAAGTGGCAAGAGTGTTCGGACAAAGGCGAATAGGACTGTGTGCGAGTCTCGCCCTGAGCTTACTGCCAACACTTGTCACTGGCCAATAGGAATCAGGAGCAGCTTGATATTCCGGTGGAATATTTACGTTGTAACTAAACGGATTGGCGGCGCCAGCATGGACGCGAGACTTGGCGGCACGCTCAACAATGGCAGAGGCATATTGCTTATACGCTGTAAGTACATGTTTCATCCCCTCATCGTTGAATACATTATTCTCGTTGATTTGAGTAAACAAAATGCTTTGTCTATAACGGCTATGTTGTAAGCCCCGAACGATGATTTTTGCCAGCTTCCGTCGCTGATCATCAGTTATCGTATTCGGATATTTGGTTAAGAGCTGCAAGATCTTATTTGTATATGTCTTCCAGTAAGTAAAGTCCACCAAGCCTTTCTCAATTGTGAGGCTTTCGACGGTGTACTGCGCGTCTGCCATTAGCTTGGACCACTGGTCACTCGGGATATTATTTGTACTTGAGATCATGCGATAGTCTGGCTCTAACGGGGCTGGAATACTTACGCTCGCCAAATCGACCGTCCCGGCATTCTCAAAATCTTGATGAGTCAGAATGCCTGCGGGAAAGGGTTTGTCAGCAGCAAGCTCCAGATACCGATCAAAACAATTTCTCACTTCAGAAGGTGTCAAGCCCGGTGCTGGGTTGCTGAACGACTGGGCATCGGAACACTTCCTGGCGGCAATGACTCTTAGATTATCGAGCTCCCGATTTGCCAACTGTAGGATCAGAGCTCCCACTCGGATGCTTTGAAGTTTCACAGCTGCAAGATCTTGGCGAATCGCAGTCTGCCCATTTAGCACCAGCCTAAAGTTTTGAAGTAAGACTGCCATCATTTCGTCTAGCTTCGCATCAACGTTGTCAAATCGGCCGTGCATTTCAGCTCGCAAGGATTCGATCTGCTCAGAAATTACTGACAAATGAGCGTGAACCCCTTCAATTTCGGAAGGATTGTCCTGTAGAAGACTCGCAGCCTCGAGCGCGATTGAAGCGTAATTGGCATAAGCTGTAACGGACGAGATACCACGCGCAGAATCTAGCCTGTTAAGCGCTCGAAGATACCGGGTTTCAGAAATTCTTGTGACAAGTCTTCCTGCCTCAGCAACTTTGTTGCCATTCCGTTCACCAAGAAGTAGGGCAGTGTAGCCAAGCAATTTCATAGAATCTCCGAGTTGCCTACCCGACAAATACTCGGTTCTGAGGGCGTCGATTCGGCTGTGTTTCTGCTTCTCTTCTTGCGTTCGCTCTGCAGGCGTTTCTCCCTTTTGAGATTTTCGGCTCTCCGACGCGATTTCAAGTTTCTTGCGCCTTTCCTTGGACTGCTTCAGGTGCTTACGTGATGCAGAAACGTCATCTTCAAGTACGAGTTTTTCTTTCTTGTAGAAATCTTTCATACTTTTGAAATGGGCGTCGCTCTCAAAATCATGGCGGTACTCTAGGTCAAAATGTTCGAATATCGCCTTCATTGCCTCGTACCCTTCTATTCCATAACCTTTGGTCAAAATTTCTCCGCCAAGAAGGAAAGCAAGGTACACGTCGTCAACACTTAGATACTCTGGTTCGTCTACAGGGTAGATCATCCCAAGACCCAGGTCTAAACTAGCGAATGCTGCCGTCGCATATACTTGCCCAGAGGCTGCAGTACCGATTGCGATAGCTCTTACATAATTGCGCAGGCTACTTTCCTCGTACTCGAACTTCGTGACGAGATCAATCGCTAGATCCGGTACTTCGTGTGCCTTCGTCGTACTATAGATTCGCGAACCTGGAGGAACGTCGTCTCGGTAACAGTTCCATCTGTATTTGATGCAGGCAAGTGCGGTATACCCGTAGATTATTGCTGGCACAGCGCGGCGCAAGTTCTTATCGTTGAGTCGGTGCCGATGACGAAGGGCGCCGGCCGCCGCGTTCCTCTCAAAATAGCCGAAAGCATCAGTATTGCGCTCCGCGATTTCCTCATTCACGGCTCCGAATATCACTTCACAGAAAAGTATCGGTGCGAGCGCCAGCCACAATAGTCGCATCAAACTTATTGTGTTCATTTCGCCTCCCTTTTATGTGTAACGCCAACTGTCTAACTGTTGAAGTGCACGATACGGGTAATGCTGAGCCTATGAACGTAACGTTTGGTATTCGACAGAAGTGCAGAGCAAATTATTCGCGCAACGCGCGACGAAAGCAAAAAACTTTTGCTACCACTTCAAGTATCCCTTCCGTTGGGATAATGACAAGCACCGAAAAGGGGACAGATTTATTTTACACGCCGCTACGTTGCAGCTTGTGCCCTGGTTTGCGTTCCGCCGCGAGATCCCTTTTCAATGCTCTTGCCATAGCAACCCATTGGACTTTCTTGACGAAACGCTAAACCCCGGTAGAGAAATATGGATCTGCCCACTTTTTTCACGATTGAGGTATTCGAACCGGATATTCATTTTCACGCTCAAGCAACTAAACCGCAGAAAACCGCCTTCTGTGGTCGGCAAGAAACGCGGGGTCCGGACGAAACTTGTCCGGCAAATTTATTGACCTGCCTTTGTACGCAAGCAACGCCGATTTGAAGAAACGATCCGTATCGTCGGCCAGCTCTTTGTTAACGCAAACTGTCATATCCTCCGCAATCGTAATGATTCCGATGTCGAAGGCTTTATCGTGCAGCATCGATAAGCAAAGGCCATTTCGGGGATTCAATCGATTCGCGGCGTCCGCCCTCCACGGCACGATATGACTTGCCACCAACAGACTTGGCACAGCCAAACCCGAAATGCAGCACCGATTGTCATAAGCACTCAGCACCGCGCGCCGAAAGAAGTCCTGACCGATACGGGTGGTTGCCTGAATCGATCTATCACTCCCAGTGTAGTCAACGGCAACCTCCGTTTTCGAAACGTCGATCAATTCGGTTTCGAACGAGCTGCCGGCGCCAAGCGCGCTGAGCGCCTGTTGAGCCTCGACAGCGAAGCTCTCCCAATCCGCCTGCATTTCGTCCCACATCGCCCTGTCAGCAGCCGATGCCCCCGCCAATCCTCTGCGCCCAGTTGAGGTTATTGCAGGATCAAGGCTTGCAATGTTGGTCAATTTCATTGCCAGCGCGGACGGCGTTCTGCCGATTCGGTCAGCGCACTGAATGATCTCTGGGTTACGGAAGTGCATTTTCCCAAATGGCATCTTGCAGTACAGATCGAATGCGACTAACAATTGTTCGCGCGTCCAGCCAGTTCTAACAGGCATTTTTCTGCTGTAAGTCGAGTCGTACCAGCGCTAAATATTAATTCAGCACTCTGGAGTCGTAACATAGGCAGGTCAAGAACGCTTGGTGGCGTATGTTCCCTACCGGAAAGCGCACTTTAACAAAACTCTGCGCGATACCACGTGCTAACCGTCATTTCCTGACCGGCCTCGTCCGGCACATCGCGCATCGCTGTCACCGCTGGCAATTCGTTCTCAAGTTCGCGCGCGATCAATGCAATTTCCTGCGCTGATTGATCGAAGCACGCACGGGCTTTGTACAGATATACAAGTCCGAGCCCACAGGTTTTACAACACCGGCGCCCTCAATCCAATTGCATGCAACATAAAAGACTTGAGCCCCGATACCTGCTGCGTAAGCAAAAGACGAGGCCGAACCCCATCTTTCCGTAAATCTACCTTTTACAGTTAAAGATCCGTATTGCCGCTATGCTCTCGCATAGCGGTATACACCCTTGACATTCTGGGCCAAAAATTGGCCCTTCGATGGCGCTGCTTTCATTTGTTCGAAAACCGCCTGCGGGACATCATAGTAGTTGTACGTTCCACCCTTTAAGAACTCGACGATAAGTATGCTGCTAGCGTCGTCATAAGCAAAACGCGCGATATTTGAAGACTCCGGTGTCTCAATCCAGTTCACTTTGATTCCCCTTTCTTAGTGGCCTCGGTCGCTGATTTAACAAGCGTTGCTTTGTGCTCGTAGTTGGGAGTTTGCTTCCGCCATTGATGCACGACTGCCGCGTAGTCTGGCTTGTCGCGCCTTTGGTTCCACCCCCCGGGCCCGTCGAATCCTTCCTTACTTAAACTTCCTCGCACCGCGACCCGCGGGTCGACACTATCGGGCAAACGATCCTTGGAAGGTGGTTCGATAAGTGCGCGGATCGGCAAACTCACGGCCTCGCCAACGACGATAGCTTCACCAGTCCTGAGCACCGGCAACATATCAAACAGACCCTTAAGATTGTCAGATGCCGCACTCGTCACGTGCCCGCGATCCGTGTCATTTGCAAGGCGCATCGCAAAGATTGTTCCGCACTGGGAAAGTATTGTTGAATCTATTTCTGAGGGCCGCTGGCTCACAATCATCAGGCCAACACCATACTTCCTTCCTTCCTTTGCGATTCGTCGGACCGAGCTTGCTGCGGTCCCTGTTTGCTCTTTATGGAGATAGGAATGCGCCTCCTCCAGTACTACTAGGAGTGGTCGTTCACGCCCGCCTTCCGGTAGGTTGCGCGCCCAAAACAACGCGTCATAGAGAATTCTGAGTAGTGCGCCGATTAGTTCATTGCGCACTGATGAGGGAACACCGGAAAGCTCAAGAATTGTAATGGGTTGGGGGCTACCAATCCATTCCGCAAGTAGCGCATCAAGATCCCATTCGATCTTACCGCTGATATCTGGGAGCCACTTACCCGGGCTCAACAAAAAAGCAAAGCGAGGGTCTCTAAGCTTGGAAGCTAATCCAGCCAGCTGCTGCCTAATCCCTAACGGGTCTCTACCATGTTGGACACGTTCATTGGCCGGCCCGGTCGTCTTAACGGTGCGATATTGAGGTGGCGTCACCGACATGGCGTCCCCCAGCTGAACAGCGTTGCCGTCTGACCCGATCACATATGCGGGCTCTACCTCCTCAGTTCCGGCGCCGGGCTTTGGTATTAGTGTGTGATGTTCTCTCTTGTGAAGTTCGAACCAAAGCTTGTGTAGGCAAAACGGAACTGGCGAGTCGACCGTAATCGTGGTCGCGTCAGTTCCAGGCCGTGGCTGGCTTGAAAGCGATTTTTTCTTTAGCGCGAGCACAAGCTCTGATACCGCGGCATTCTGAGCGTCGGTCATTCTGCCGAGCGCTAAGTCGGATAACTCCTCGAATGTGAGTGCCCAGAAAGGTACTTGAAGGGGCCGTTCACCTTTTGTTTCATCGGCAGATATTCGCAACAGCGTCGCGCGATCTTTCAAAGCTTTTCCATATTCTCCATGGATATCAAGCACCAGCACCCTAGACGAGGGATAACGATTTGGATTCGAGAGCGCTCCGAGAAGACTTGCAACAGTGGTCGATTTGCCGGCGCCAGTGGAGCCAACAACAGCAGAATGGCGCGTCACAAGCTTGTTGATGTCTACCAGGGCGGGAATAGTTTCAGCACTCGCCAGATGCCCAACAGAGACGAAATCGTCAGGTTCGCCGGGACCATATATCGCCCGGAGGTCTGCCTCCGTAACAATGTGTACACGATCATCGACCGTCGGATGCTGTGACACTCCGCGCTCAAAGCGGCCTCCTATCGCGCCTTCCCCTACTAACTGTATACGAAGCCAGCGATTCCCGAAGAGAGCACGCTCACCATCACGCAAAGGAGCAGCCCCAGCGCCCACCTGTGAAACAACACCGTAGAGATTTACGTAGCCCAACGGAATTCTGACGAAACTCCCGACCTGCCCAATTCTGTAAGCTTCACCATCAACAAAGGAAAGCCCTGTAACCGTATCGCCGCCAAGTTCGGCGGTTATCGTAGCGCCAGATACGTCCTGGACGGTCCCAATAAGTGTAGGGTCAATTGGCACTACTGGGTCCTTCGTTTGGGTCGCGCTGCGTCAGCTGCCGCGCTAGGAATTCACCAAAAGACCGGAAGTCGCCGAGAATGAACTTGCACCGCTGAGCTGGTGCTAAGGTGCGGCCTGTCATTTCGCCCGTACTTACCGCGACACCGTGTAGGGGATGGTCTTGTTTCTCGTCGGACCGCCAATCCCGCTCGACTGAGCCGAGCACTGCCCCATCAGCCGCCAGTAGGCTAAGATTCGAGTGCATTCGCGCCTTCTTGACGCCCTCGGGCGTTTCCCGCCGATCGCCATAGACTAGGCCGAAACAGATCGCGGTCGGGTTCCCACTCAAACCTTGCAAAATTGCCTCGTTCAAATGCTGGTCCGCGAACGAGTACCCGCAGGTAATTAGCACGGCTTGCCCGTTCGCCAAGAATGCCTTCAACCTATCTAGCATCGCAAGGTATGGCAGTCTTCGACTTTGATCGTATTTCATATGTGACGGATATATCATCTGTCGATCTCCCGCCTCGGAAGCGTGGCGTCGCTCAACATCGCCGCTTGCGGAACGCCACCAATTCACCGATCCATGAACCTTCCACAACCGCGCCCACCTAGGGGGCAACTTGTCCTGCTCCATCGATGCAAGGTCAAAGAAAGTATTGCGAGAACCTACGAATCCATCAAAGTACGGCACCTTCCGCGTTTCGAAGGCTTGCTCCATTAAAAGATCGTAATTGGACGTAAAGACCTCGGCAGCGTAATTTCGCGGAATACCCCCGATCCATGCCGCCAGGTGATGGTAAGGACTATCGTCGCCCGGCAAGCTGACGCTAACAACTTCTGTCGTTACTCTACATATTTCACGGTCTAGCGCCGCGAGTTCTTCCAGCGTAAGACCATCAATCTGCCCTCCTCCGACTACATCCCCAAGAGCGCGTATACAACTCAAGATCTCCTCGACGTTTGGGTCGCTGTTCCCTGCCTGCTTCAACCTAGAAATGAGCGTTGCAAAACTCTCTTTGTGCGCGGCCATTCCCGCTACTGCTTGCCGGACTCTTGCAGTTAGGCCGGCAATATCAGGAATAAGGGGCCGTGTTCCCCCTTCGTGCGGGACACGGATCGCCATCGGGCATCCTGCACCGATGAAAAATGCCACTCGCATTTTGTCTGGAGCAAGCGCTTGCTGAATGAGCGTCGCTTGCCGATAAGGACAATGCACGGGCGCGCTTTGTGGAGCACCAGCGGAAGACGGTGCGGCAGCCAGCGAGCCTTCAACTTGCGCCTGGTCGTCTTTTTTTGTCATTAGGGTGTTTCCTCATCGTCAGTTCGTGGTGCAGCTAATGCGTCGAGACTGAGTCCCTCGATCTCTTGCAACGACTTCCCCGCAATCCCCTGCAAGTCGCCATACATTCCCACGGTTGCGCCCATTACGCGGTCGATTTGCGCTTCACGCTTAGCCCATTGCTTCATGATGGCTTTACGTTCCTTGTCCAAATCCTCCTGCATTGTGGAGAACGCTTCTACAATGGCCTCCACTCGTTGGCGGAAACGTGGGCCCGTCAGGTATTGGTAAATCATTTCCGTCTTGGTCTGCTGCCCATCGGCAACTTGGCGTGCGTTCGCCACTTCTAACAACGACTGGCGCAGGACAGCCGCCACCGGCAACGCGGCACGCGGGTTTGTCACCCAGACGCCATCCACATTCTCAAATGTCTCAACCCCTTTAGGGAGCACCTTGCTTACCAGCACGGCGATTTCTGCCTTGGCAGTTCGTTGATCTTCGCGCAACTTCGTCAGCCAGCCATCACTCCAGTTCTTGGTACGCTTCGACTCCCAGAGAATCGTGCCGCTCACTCGGCCGCCTGCGCCCGTGACGCGCTGAAGCACGTCACCACCATATTCACCCTTTGGTACGGGCTCTATAGCGTCAGATGGAAATTTGGACTGCAGCAAGTTCTCGAGCTCTAGTTCTTGTACTTCGCCCTGTAATTGCTGGGAGCCTTGCTCAGACTTACGCTTGAGTTCTTCAATTTGCTTCTGCATTGCTGCGATGGTCTGTACCTTTTCTTGCACCTTGAGATTGAGCTCGTCTTCCGCTTCTTTTTTGGCGTCTTGTCGCGCGACGTCCAGCCCCTCCTGAATTCGCTTTTGTACGGTCAATTCCAGCGCACGCCTGTCATCGTCGAGTTCACGCTGCTTCTTGATTAGTTCAGCTTGTTCTTTCTGCGCTTCGGCTAGCTTCTCATTGCGTTGTTTGAGCACGTCTTGGAGCTCAGTCAGCTCCCGCGCCTTCTGCTCTAAGTCGGCGGCCACCGCGAAGTTGGCCCTCTTGGCTTCCGTTGCAGCAATCTGTGCCCGATCCTTCTTTAACTGCTCTTCGACCTGACTAGCCACCTGCTCATCAAATGCATTCTTCGCGTCAACAAGTAGCTTCTCCTTCATGCGCATCGCTTGTTCGCGCACGGCCATATCGCTGTCTTTCTGAGCCAGTTGCTGCTCGAACTGCTTGCGGGTGGACTCGATCAGGGGGGCCGCCAGCGACTCGGTGAGTTTGATCTCCGTTTTACAGTTCGGGCAAATGATTGTTGCTTCTGTCATCGCAGGCTCCTATTGTGGGCCTTCTGCCGTCTTAGGCTATGGCCCACCGCAACGTGAAGAACTCATCTTCACGCGTGCTTTGTTTGAGTTTGCCTTCAATATATTCTATTAGTGCTTCTCTCTGCTTAGCCACTTAGGTCTTGGGCGTAAAACAACCTTCTGCGTAGCTGGTCGCGCTAGTAGAAGTCGATCGCGTGCTTGGACGTGTCGAGGAGTTCACGCACCGTGCGCGCGGCCGTCGATTGTCTAACCTGTGTTGCTGAGTTGGCCATTCAGGTGCCTCAGCGTCCCTCGTCCCCAGCCGGGACATCCTCGCTAGTCCCGGCCCCAGCCGCTCTCTTCGCCAGCAACATATCAAACACCACCCTCTGAAATCCAGCCTGCAATTCCTTACTGTTGAGGTACTGCATCATCTGATTCTGATGCGCTTCACTGCTGTTCATCACTGCATCATCGAGGGCGCCAGCGAAGTCACCGAGCAGTGCCTGCTCCGCGGAGTTATTCGCGATCTGATTCATCACCGCCTCGTTCTCGCTGATCTTGTCGCGGATCGTGTAGGCGTAGTTGATGATGTCCTGGTCCGTGAGGCCGTCCGTGATGAACAGGTCGTTCAGGCGGGTGATGATCTGCGAAAGCCATTCCTCTTCCTTGTTTCTTGGCTTGCCGGTGCCAATCCCGCTCCCGGGATACAGCCCGGTCGGCGCTCCCTCCTTAACCAGCCACAAATCCTGCTGCTCGATTTTGGATAGGCGGTAGTGACTCAGCTCGACTGAACTCAGATCGATGGGATCGTCATCGGGTGTCTTTTCGCGCAACAAAGGCGCCAAATGGCGCGCGTAAATGCTCAGCCTTTCCAAGTCGTGGCTGTCGTAATCCACGATCTGCGACATGAACTCATAGTAGCGCGTGAATGCCACCAAGTCGGACTTGAATATGCCGAGTGCATCGAGCTCGCGCTTGGACTCCTTCATCTCGGATTCGGCATTGGCGATGAAGGTGGCGTCGCCCACTGACTTGGCGTGGTCGTATAGGCGCTTGTGCTTCGCGTAGTCAGCCTGGGCCTGTGCGTAGCGGCCCTGCCAGCGCTCGACTGCAGGTCTGCATACATTGCTGATCGCGGCGTTGCTCTTGCTCTTCATGAAGAAGACTTCGCTGAACTGCGTGACCTCCGTCCACTGGAAGATGCCAGCCGCGCGTAGCTTCTCGTACAGGTCCCAAATGAGATTCGGGTCCGAGACATCCAGTAGGCTCGCGGTCTGGTAGTACTCCTGGAACGCCGCCAGCACGTCCTCGGGCTCGTTGAAGAAGTCGAGGACGTAAGTCTCCTGCTTGCCGGGGTAGATCCGGTTCAGGCGTGAGAGCGTCTGCACGCAATCAACGCCGCCGAGCTTCTTGTCTACGTACATGGCGCAGAGCTTGGGTTGGTCGAAGCCCGTCTGGAACTTCTGGGCGACGATCATCACATGGTACTCATTCGAGTCGAAGGCCTTACGCATGTCCCGGCCCTTGAGATCGGGGTTCATGGCGGTTTCGGTGAACTTCTTCCCCAGCAAGCCTTCGCTGTTCGGGTCGGCGGCGCTGAAGGCCACCTCGCCGGAGAAGGCGACCATGGCGCTGAGCTGGCTGTAGGCCTTCTTCTGGACGTACTTGTCGAACTCCAGCTTGTAGCGGACGGCCTCCTTGCGGGAGCCCGTGACGACCATCGCCTTCGCGTGGCCGTTCAGGAGGCCCATCACGTTGTCCCGGAAGTGCTCGACGATGACCATCACCTTCTGGGCGATGTTGTAGTCGTGCAGGCGCACCCACTGGTTTAGCTTGACCTGGGCCTTCTTGCTGTCCACCTCCGCGTCAGCGCTGGCGACCTTCTGCGCGAGGTTGTAGGCCACCTTGTAGCTCGTGTAGTTTCTGAGCACGTCGAGGATATATTTCTCCTCGATCGCCTGCCGCATGCTGTAGACATGAAAGGCGCGCGGCTTGTTCGACTTCGAGGGAGGTTCCTCGGGGTTGGGCAGACGACCGAACAGCTCCAGGGTCTTGCTCTTCGGAGTTGCCGTGAAGGCGTAGTAGCTCAGGTTGGGTGAAGCGCGGCGCGACTCGACGGTGGCGGCGATCATGTCTTCGCTGGAGACGGCCTCTTCCTCCCCGTCTTCGCCGTCCTCTGGCTGCTTCTGCTCCGTCGTCAGCACTTCCTTGAGCTTGCGCGCCGTCGTTCCCGACTGCGACGAGTGCGCCTCGTCGGCGATGATCGCGTAACGGCGTTCCTTGAGGCTGCCGCTGTCTTCGATCGCTGCGAGCACGAAGGGAAAGGTCTGGATCGTCACGATCACGATCGGTTGGCTGTGCTCCAGCGCGTGCGCGAGCTTGTCGGATTTGGAACCCTGCCCCTCTTCCTTGTTGATTCGCCCGACGACGCCATCCGCGTGCTCGAACTGGTAGATGGTGTCCTGAAGCTGGTCATCGAGCACGGTCCGGTCCGTCACCACGATGACGGAGTGGAAGACCTTCTCGTCCTGGTCGTCGTAGAGTGACGAGAGCTGGTGGGCGGTCCAGGCGATGGAGTTGGACTTGCCGGAGCCCGCGCTGTGCTGGGCGAGATATTTGTGGCCGGGGCCTTCTTCGCGGCTGGCTGAGACGAGGCGATTGACCAGATCCCACTGGTGGTAGCGGGGGAATATGAGGGTTTCCTTCTTCGTCTTGCGCCCGTCCCAGTCCTCTTCGGTGTTGATCTCCAGGTGGATGAAGCGCCCGATGATCTGGAGGATGTTGGCGGGGGCGAGGACCTCGTTCCACAGGTAGGCGCTGGCGTAGGTGTCGATGTCCTCGGGCAGGTCGTTGCCTGCGCCGCCGTCCTCGGTGCCCCGGTTGAAGGGGAGGAAATGCGTCGCCCCACCCGCCAGCTTGGTGGTCATGTACGCCTCGTACTGACTGACGGCGAAGTGAACCAGCGCGCCACGCTTGAAGGTCAGCAGGGGCTCGGGCTTGTTGGTCTCGGGGTCTTTGGGGAGGCGCGTCTTCTTGTACTGCTTGATGGCGTTCTCGACCGCCTGCTTGAACTCGCTCTTCAGCTCCATCGTGGCGATGGGGATGCCGTTCAAGAAGAGCACGAGGTCGATGCGCCACGCCTTGGCCTTGGTGCCGGTCTCCTCGAAGTGGGCTTCGGTCGCGTAGGGGCTGTAGACCAGCTCGGGCACCACGCGCAGGATGTTGCCCTCGTACATGGCCTGCGTCTCGGGGTTCAGACCATGGTCGGGCTTGAACTGGCAGAGCTTGAAGGAGGCCGACTTGTCGCGCAGTTCGTGGCGCAGCACGCCCAGGGTGCCGAAGGTGCGCAGGCTCTTGTCCGATGCGTGCGGGTCGGCCTTGCCGAGCTGGGCGGCGAGCTTGTCGATGAACGCCTGCTCGGGGTTGCTCGGGTAGAGCTTCTTGTACTTCTCCCAGGTTTTCGGCTGTGTCGTCTTCACGTAGTCGAGGCAGTCTGAGGTGTAGAGCGCCTGCTCGCGGTTGTAGCTGGTGGGGTCGCCGAGTTTCCAGCCGCCCTCGATCATCTGGTCGATGATGTCCTGCTGGAAGGCGGCTTCATTCGCGTCGGCGGTCATGCGACCTCCGCTCCGGCATCAGGAGCCCTCCAGCCGCGCACGTCGATCTTGCCGGTGACGGCGGCGGAGATGAGGGCGGTGCGGCGTTCTTGGAGGAGTTCGATTTGCTCTTGAGCCTTCGCCTCCAGCTCATCGAACCTCATCGCCTGCGCATCGAGCGCATCTGCGATTGCCCGCTGTTCATCGTGTGGAGGAAAAGTGAATCGGTACTGCCTAAAGGACTCTGCTGGTAGATGTGCGATCGTCGCCTTCTCTGAACCAGCTATAAACCGCTCCTGCACGACAGCCAGAAAGAGGTGGTAGAACATGAAGCGCGTTACATCTTCTGCTGGATGCCTCGGCCGCAGGCGGTGCAGCGCCTTCTGATAGAAGCAGGGATAATCCTTGGTCCAGATCGCGCATCTCCCGATTTCGCCGCCCTCGCAGACGATGAGGTCTCCCTTGCGAACCGAGTATCTCTCACGCTCATGTGGGCGAAAATCCATCTCCGGCAGGTCATCCTCGTTAATCCGATCCCACTGAACGTCTGTGTTTCGCAGGTATCGCCCAAGGTGATCGCCGGATATCTTTCTTGCGTCGAGCATCTTCCCGAGAAGAACCTCGTATCTGTGGCCGAGCTTTGCTGTCGCCCAATGCGCCGGAACTTCGCCTAGCCATTCGACGCCGGAATCGCGCATGGGGGCGTCGGGGTTCAAGCCTTTGGTGACCGCATGACTGATGACGGCCTGACGTTTCTCTTTGAGCAAGGCGATGAGCTGCTGCTGCTTCTCAATCAGCGCATCAATCTTCGCCGTCTCGTGGTCGAGGAACTTGGCGATTTGGGTTTGTTCATCGACGGACGGGCGAGGAAGCAGCTGCGTGTTCAGCTTCCCCATCGGAATTCGCATACGTATCGTATTGAGCTTCCCTGATGCTTCTGCCTGCTTCATCATGATTCCGTTCCCAAGACCCAGCAGACTCTGCTGAAATGTCTTGCTCTGGAAGATGTGACTGAAGAACTCGACTCTATCCTCTTCGCGTCTGGGACGAAGCATGTAGTAAACAGGGCTAACAGCGCCAAAGTACTTCGACAAACCCACTGATCCGACAACAACATTCATGCTGTTCAGAACGATGTCATTGGGATAAGCCAATCTATATGCTGTCAAGTCGTCCTTGTGTTTGTTTCCCCCGCCGCCTCTTTCCGAATATGGGACGACGCCCTTTTCCATGGTTAAGGAGAGGATCTGCGTAGTCTTGATTGGCCGATTGTTCTCTTTTCTCTCAACCAAGACTGACTTCAGGGAACTGACCTCCCAGTGCTTCGGGACTTCCGACATCCATTCGGAAGCAACACATTTGTACTCAGAATACCTCTTGTACTTCCCACCCGTCACGAATGCACCTCCCGCAGCATCTCCATGATCTCTGCGCTCAGCACATCGAGGTCGGTATCAATCTCCTCCAAATCTCGGGGCGGCTCGTACTGGTAGAAGTGGCGGTTGAAGGGGATCTCGTAGCCGACGACCCCGATCCGCTCATCCCGATCGTCGCACTTGCTCGCGTCGATCCAGGCGTCCTCGACGTGGGGCGCGACTTCCTTGTTGAAGTACGCCTCGTTCACGGCGTTCACATTCGCGCCACGGGCAGTTTCAGCGGTGAGCGGCACGTCTTCGTTGTCGCGTAGGTTGCTGTCGGGCTGGAACTGGACGACCTGACCCTGGTAATCGAAGGCCCCGTACATCGGGTCAGCCTTCATCTGCAGTACCTTCTCAATGACGGGTTCCGCGTCGGGGTTCGCCCACGTGACGGCATCGAGAAGCTGCTTCCTCTCCTTCGTCTCCAGCTTGATCCCGGTCTTGTTGAGCGCCTTCTTGAGCGTCCCCTCGAACTCGTTGAAGTCATCGCACTGCCCGGTTCCGATCACGGCCTGAAGCTGCACGGCCTTGGCCAGCAGCTCCCTCTGCACATTCCAGGTTTTCGGAGCCAGCAGGTCCTTCACCTGGCTTTCCTTCAAGTCATTGAAGTCGGCCTTGATGAGGGCGCGCGCCTCGACTTCGACCTCGCCGAGCTTGCCGTAGCTCTCGTCCGTCCAACTCTGGCCGTACAGCTCGTAGACTTTTCGCATTGCAGCGTTCAGTGGACCGGGCGCAAAGCGCAGCTCGGCGATTCGCTCGTCGGAAAACTGCACGGAAAGCCGCAGCGGGCGTTCCACGGTGATGCGCCGGTAACCGAACTCATGGCTCTCAAAAATCTTGCTGCCGAAGGTTTTCTTCTCGGCCTTTTTCTTAGTTACAGGCTGCCGACCACGATTGCTCTTCTCATCGGGTTCTTTGTCGAGACTGTAGGGCTCGATCACCTCGAACTGACCGAAGGTGCGGGTAATCAGTGCGATGTCGCTTTCGCCGACTTCCTGCCGCTTGGAACCCAGGCTCTTGCGCATCTTCTGATAGAGATGCACGCCGTTGATGAGCTGCACCCTGCCCTTGCGTTCGGCGTCCTTCTTATTGGACAGTACCCAGACGTAGGTCGCGATGCCGGTGTTGTAGAACATATCCGTCGGCAGAGCGACGATAGCTTCCAACAGGTCGCTCTCCAATATGTGGCGGCGAATCTCGCTCTCACCGCTGCCCGCACCGCCCGTAAACAAGGGCGAACCGTTGAGGATGATACCGATGCGCCCGCCGCTCTTGTCGCCGTCGTTCGGATCGTAGTCGCGCATCTTGCTGAGCAGGTGCATCAGGAAAAGCAGCGAGCCGTCGCTCACACGCGGCAGTCCCGGGCCGAAGCGGCCGTCGAAGCCCTTGAGCTTGTGCTCGTTATTGATCTCGCCCTCGACCTTCTTCCAGTCCACGCCGAAGGGCGGGTTGGAGAGCATGTAGTCGAATTTGTCGGCGTAGAGCTGGTCGTCGCTGAGCGTGTTGCCGAGCTTGATGCGGCTCACGTCCTGCCCCTTGATGAGCATGTCGCCCTTACAGATAGCGTAGCTCTCGGGGTTGAGTTCCTGACCGAAGGCGCGCATGACGGCCCTGGGGTTCAGCTCATGGACGTACTCCATGCCGCTGGAGAGGAAGCCACCCGTACCCGCCGTCGGGTCGTAGATGGTGCGGATGATGCCCTCTTCGGTGAGGGCGTCGTCGTCTTCCATGAAGACGAGGGAGGTCGTGAGCCGCACGATGTCGCGCGGGGTGAAGTGCTCGCCTGCCGTCTCGTTTGAGCTTTCTGCGAAGCGCCGGATCAGCTCCTCGAAGACGAGGCCCATGTCGTGGTTGCTGATGGTCTTCGGGCTGAGGCCGGTGGTCGCCACCTTCTGCACGACTTTGAACAGCAGGTTGGCCTCATCGAGCTGCCCGACGAACTCATCGAAGCGGAAGTGCTCGAAGATCTCGCGGGCGTCCTTCGAGAAGCTGTCCACGTAGGTGAGCAGGTTGCTCTTGATGTCGGAGCTGCCGAGCTTGGAGAGGTCCATCGGCGAGGTGTTGTAGAAGGACTCGCCAGCCGCCTTCAGCAGGAACTTCTCGCGGGCGTCCTCCTCCAGCTTCTTCATGGCCTTGAGCTTCTTGACTTGTTCGAGCACCTTGGGCTTGCTGCTCTCCAGCACGCACTCCAGGCGGCGCAGGATAGTGAACGGAAGGATCACGCGGCCGTACTGGGATTGCTTGAAGTCACCCCGGAGCAGGTCGGCGAGGGACCAGATGTAGGCGGCGGTCTGGGAGAAGTTGGTTGTCACGTCAATTCCTAGTTAGCTGTTATTTCGCTGGTACTTAACCGAGTTCATCCTTAATATCCTGGAAAAGCGATTTTCCCCAAAGGTAACGGTCTTTGTCACGAAGAGTGCGCACGCTCTTAGTGGCACGCCTTACATCAGTAGAAAACTTCCGATAACCGTCCCACAGCTTTTCCGAGAATCGCCACTGCGCGAGTTCTGCGTGTGCATTCAACACCGAACAAACTCGAACATCATAGACCGTAAAATATCTCGGGTATAACACCGAAAGAATGGCCGAAGCCGTAGGTAGTCGGAACTCCCAATCCATCATTAGCACCTGAAGCCTTTCTCTTGGCGACTCGGCTTCACGAAGCGACTTCGCGATACTGGAGACAGCTTGAGGAAAACTTCCGCGTTCTATCCGTTCAAGGCGTGATTTTGTTTGCGATTTGGCGCGATTCGCCTTCCAGACTAGGATGCAGTAAAAATCAAATGCACTAATCCTTCCTGTAGCCCTAAATCTCTTGTGCACGTCGCGAAACAAGTAACCTTCAAGGTTATATAGCTTGCGATAATCCATAGTTTTTCGCACCCAATTCAATTGAAGCGTGAAGAGAAGAAGAATGCTCGCTATAACGGACAGTAAATTTGCTGACGCGCTTCTTGCTCTTGCTGCGCCACTGGTGCTACTCCCTGTAATCCATCACCTTGCATTGGCGCACTAGGTCTTTATGCAGGAATGCTAAGTGAATAACACCAACCAGACTATGCGTTATGTCAAAAGCAGGTCGGCCGACTGAATAGTGGTTTGCCAAGCAACCCCACGCGGCATCACGCGGCGCTATTGGCGCCCCTACCGGGGCGATTTTTGGGACGGCCATGCGGGCCGCATTTCACGGGTCGAGATCGTATTTGACCACCACCGGGTCTTCGATGCGCGCGATGATGCGCATCGTCCCGCCGCAAGTTGTGCAGGTCTCGATGCCGATGCCGATGCCGATGCCGATGCCGATGTGCGGCTAGGATTTTCTTAATCCGCGACTAAAGGCGCTACTGCAATCGATAAAATTCCGACGCTGTGCCGCGAAACAGCCGATCTTTGTCGCCCTCGCTCAAATCAACGCTCATCTTCTTGAAGGCGTTCCACAACACGGTGTACGAGACAGAAAATTTGTCGACCGGGAAATTGCTCTCGAACATGCAACGTTCAGGACCGAATTGTTCGATGCCGTGGGCGTAGTAGGGCTGGTGCGCGGCAACAATTTCATCAGATGTCGGCGGCAGCGCGCGCGCTTCGAAACCAAACCCGTTCCATGGCATGGCCAGCCCACCGAGTTTGAGCGAGACGTTGGGGCAACGCGCCAATTCACTCAAATCATCCGCCCAGCTTGCAAATATTTCGTCGTGGCGTCCGGCATACGGTCCCACCCCGATGGGGGTGCCGAAATGGTCGAGTACGATGGTGGCGCGCGGAAACGCGCGTGCTAATTCCGTGAGATACGGGATCTGGTGATGGTAGTGCCAGGCGTCGAAAGTCAGACCCATATCAACCAATACTGCGAAGCCGGCGCGAAAGTCTGGGTCTCGGTACAGCGCGCCGTCTGTGAGCCCGGGCCGCCTGATCACCAGGTCTGAAGCGTCCCATGCAGCTGCCTGCCGAATACCGCGAAACAGGGGGCTCGCGGCTTGGTGTGCTTCAAGGACTTCGCGCACGGCAGCGCCGAGTCGCAATTCTGCGAAGCCGACGATGGCGCCGATCTGTGGTGCGTCGGGGTCTTGTCGTGCACGCTCGGCGATCGCGTCGACCCATTCGGTTTCGCCTACCGGCATCAGGGCTTCGGGACCGGTTTCGCGATAGCCTTCACTGCATTGCAGATAGACCGTTTGCTGAACCCGGTGGCCGCCACAATCCGCGCGTAACTTCGCCAGATCGTATTTTTGGAAAGACTCTCGAATAGCGAAAAAATGATGATGGGGATCAACGATGATGCGCTCGGGATCGAGCACGGGCTCTTCAACCTGCGCTAGCCAGTCTTCGCGGATTGCATATTCCATCAGATGTTTACTCCTATCGTCCCTTTTTTCCGAGTCCGGTCGTGCGCATGAGCTAGTCGAAGTGCAATTCGACGGCAACGCCGGTGACGTCGACGTAGTATCACTGTTGAGCCGGCCTTAGCTTTGAGCGCTCGCGGGCCGGTTGGCGAAGCAGGCACGCCAATTGACTCAATCGCCGGGAGCGACTTCGCTCGCCAATTCCGATACATAACGGGCATAGCTAAAAACACGACCGCGCTGCCGATGCGTCAATTCGTCGACTATGCCCAAGGCGTCAAGATGGGCAAGCGACTTGTTTACCGTTGCGGCCGTGAGCCCCGTGGCCTTGACCAGCGAGGCCGAAGTGGCAATAGGCTGGCGTTGCAGAGCCTGGTGCACCGCGAGCGCGGAAGTCGCAGCGCGGCCCAGACCAGCAATTCGGTCACGGTCGGCGTTGACCAACTCCAGCAACGCGTTTGCCGTGGTCACCGCCTGCGTTGCGCTGACTTTCACGCCCTCCGCAAAAAAGTCCAGCCAACGCTCCCAGTCGCCGCGCAGACGCACTTCGTTCAACAGTTCGTAGTAATGCGAGCGATGCGTCTTGAAGAACAGGCTTGGGTACAGCATGGGTTCGCGCAGTACGCCATCAGCCACCAGTTGCAGCACAATCAGCAATCGCCCGATACGGCCATTACCGTCAAGAAACGGGTGGATCGTCTCGAATTGCACATGCGCCAGTGCGGCCTTGATCAGTGGCGGGGTGGCGTCGGGTTGATCGTTGAGAAAATGCTCGAAGGGCGTCAGGCACGCATGAAGCGCATCGGCCGGTGGCGGCACGAAGACCGCGTTGCCCGGTCGGGTACCGCCGATCCACACCTGCGAGCGCCGCAACTCACCTGGCGTCTTGCCGCGACCCCCGGGATGGGTCATTAGCACTTTGTGCATTTCACAAAGCATACGCACGCACACCGGCAAACCGCCTCGAAACCGTTTCAGGCCGAACTCCAGTGCCGCTACATAGTGGCTCACTTCACGCACGTCGTTTATCGGCACTCCCGGCTGTGCATCGACTTCGTACAGCAACAGGTCGGCCAGGGACGACTGGGTGCCCTCGATTTGCGATGACAGTACCGCCTCTTTGCGCACGAAGCTGTAAAGGAGCAATGACGCATTCGGCAGGTGGGCAGTGACCGCATCCAGCCGGCCCAGCGCCAGCAGCGCCTCGTCGAAACGCCGACGCAGGGCGGGCGACCATACGACAGGTGGTGCTGGCGGGAGCGGCGCGGGCAGGAAAGCGTTGAAGGGCTCGCCAGCGGTCGAGACTTTCACGTATTTGCCAGGTGCAGGCCGGTGCATTCGGTTTTCGAGCGAACCTAAAATAAGCGAGATCATTATTTTAGGATATAGCCTTACTCTAAATCAATGGATGCGCTTGATTTAGGTTCACAAGACATCCCGGAAAGCGGGCCTTAGGGCATTTCTTTACCGCTACTCAAGCAGGTGATTTCATTACTCTTACTGCGCTTCGCAGTTCGCGAAGGGCACAACAAGCTCAGCGCATTGCGCCGTATGGGAAGTTGATGGAACAGCCACTGCCGACTCACGGCGGATTACGCTTCGCTAAGCCGACCTACGGGCCTGAGAAATGTTCCCCGGGATGCGCTGCGCTCCTCCCGCGCTACGGGACTGAAACATGTGGCGCTCGTTCTAGCGTCTTGCGCGGCGTGGCGGATACAGTGGATTTCCTGAATGTGGGATTCCGTGAATGTGCCGCTGACAACGGAGGTGCTTCACAGTGGGCGCCGTTGGATTTGCGTCGCGTTGCTCAGGTGGCAATGCCAAAGAGGGATGTCACGCCGCGCGCGGCCATTAGCTCGCGCATCGCGACATCATCGGGGCGGTGTTCGAAGCGGCTGGCCGCATCGAGGACTTTCGGCAGTAGGTCGCGATCGCCGGCGGTGTTGATGAACACATCGCCGCGGCCCATCACCCAGTGGATGGCCCGGTCGATGTCTGCCTGCTCTTCCAGCGGTTGATACCAGGTGTTGCGGTTCTTTTCCGTGATGCCCCACGGCCCGCGGGCGATGGATTTGATGGTCTGCACCGCGACGTTACGCTGCTTGCACATTGCGATGACGGCCTCGAAACTCTTTCGATAGCGCTCGTTGTCGTACATCAGGAAGTTAAGCGGCATCAGCACCGAATCAAAGTCGAACTGTTCCAGTGAGCGTTTGTGCATGGCGGCGATGGTCCAGCTGTGGCCGGTGATACCGATGAACCGGGTGAGCCCTTCCTCGCGCGCTTCGACTACCGCTTCGAGCGCGCCCTGGTCGCCGAACACCTGGTCCCAATCATCGGGGTGTGCCATGGAGTGCAGTTGCAGCAGGTCGACCTGGTCAACCTGCAGCCGATCGAGCGAGCGGCGGATTTCATCGCGTGCGGACTGGTAGTCGCGCTGGCCGGTCTTGGTGGCGAGAAAGAACTTTTTGCGGTGCTCGCGCATCCACGGCCCGATACGCAGCTCCGCATCGCCGTAACGCGGCGCGGTATCGATGTGGTTCACACCGTACTTCAGCAACACTTCCAGCGTGGCGTCGGCTTGCGCCTGCGTAGCACCATTCATAAAGGCGGCGCTACCGAACACGGTGACGGTGCTTTCATGGCCGGTGCGGCCGAACGGGCGTTTTTCGATCATGTCACTTTCCTGAAGTAGAAGACTGCTGTCATCGGGTGCTTGTACCGATCGTAGTCTACGTTAAGGGCTCAGGAGCGAGGCGTCATGGATCGCAAGGAACCAGTGACAGGTGGCAAGTGACGGGCCACACGCGACCGGTTACGGGTGAGAAGTGCGGCGAAACTGGTGACGACAGCCGCTCTCAGGCGGCTCTTGCTCGCACTCTCGGTTCGATCTTGGGCCACGTCGTTTGCTTCGCGACGCGGATGTCATGGTCCGCCTGCAATCCTACCCAGATCTCGGGCGAGACTCCGAAGTACTTGCCAAGCCGCAGTGCCGTGTCTGCAGTAATGGCACGTTTACCCGACACGATTTCGCTGATGCGATTCGGAGGGACGTCAATGTCGCGCGCGAGCGCGTTAATGCTCAGCCCAAGCGGCTTCATGAAATCTTCACTCAGGATTTCTCCGGGACGAATTGGTTCAAGTAACTTAGCTGCCATGATGTCACCTAGTCGTGATAGTCAACGATTTCAACATTCAATGCGTGCCCGCCGGACCAGCGAAAACAGATAGATAGCTTACGGCGCCATCTCGCAGTTACGGCAAAGAGCGCGTTTCTCGAGGTCTGAGGTTGAGTGTCAGCCACCCGCCTACGGAGTCGCAAAAAGATCAAAGGCGAAGCTACCCTTTAATCTTACTCAATTGGTGCTCTTTAGACGTGTATGCACCCGCGTTTAGCGGCTGGTTTTTTGCGTCCGCTGGGACGCCTTGTTAGCCATGATGTCGTGCAACCCTCCAGAAACATATTTATGAAGGACGCTAGACACCAGTGTTTGATATGGAATTCCTTCCTCTAGCGCTCTTCTTTGAAGGGCCTCCAGGTCACGACCCGATATCCTGATATTTATGCGCCTGTCCTTCCTAGAAGTCTCTTCTGCAGAAGCTTGCAGCATTTTCTTCCGTCGTGGCATGAGATCGGTTTTAAACTCACCCATCTCAAATGCCTTAAGGATTTCATTTCCTCTTTACTGAGCTTTGGGTCAGTCATTTAATCTCTCCAAGATATTTCTTTGTCGCTTTTCTGCCAGGGATTATGGTTTTTAGAAATGATTCTTTCTGATCGCCGACATATGGAACAAGGTACACGGAATCATCAATACTGATCACCACCGAAAACATGTCGGATTACGCTGCGCTAATCCGACCTACGAGACTATCAATTCACTGTCGCGCCAATGGCGTTGGCATTGACTAACGCATCGATCGCCGCGTTGTCGTAGCCGAGTTCGGTAAGGATTTCACGATTGTGTTCACCCAGGCCTGGCGCCAGTGGATTGAGTTCGGGTTTGGCGTGTTCGAATTGCACTGCCGGTCGCGGTTGTCTTACGCGCCCAATGCCTGGGTGTTCATATTCATGAATGAGATCGTTGGCGATGACTTGTTCATGACTGAGCACTTCAACACGCGTCAATACCGGTGCACTGGGCACACCGTGCTGATCGAGTATTTCCAGCCATTCGGCCGAACTGCGTTTCGCAATCTCAACCTCTGTTGCAGCCAGCCGCGCCTTGATATTTTCGAATCGCTTCGCGGGTGTGTTGAAGCGTTCGTCTTCGAGCCAGTCTTCGCGATCGAGTGCCTTGCACAGCCCGAGCCACTGGGCGTTGGTCATGACACCGGCGGTGATATATCCATCGGTTGTCTTGTATACGAGATCTTGTGACGCCTGACCGAACTGCATGTTTTCTTCATTGCCGCACACGGTCAGCTTCGACATGGCCTCGGGCCACAGGAAGGCAATGGTCGCATCGAGCATGGCGATCTCGACGTGCTGGGCAACACGTTCATCGGCACTTTTTCGTTCACGGGTCAGCAATGCAGCGGTAATGGCTTGTGCGGCCGTTAATGCCGTTGTCTTGTCCGGGATCACGGTGCGCAACATGCGCGGCCGGTGTTCATCGACGTCGGCTTGCATCTCGGCAATACCGGACAGGGCCTGGATGACCGGATCGTAAACGCGCTTGTGCGCGTATGGCCCTTTCTTGCCGAAACCACTGATGGAGACGTAGACGATATCTTTCCTGATTGCCTTGACTGCGTCGTACCCCAGGCCGAGTTTTTCGATTACACCGGGGCGGAAGTTCTGCACGAACACGTCTGCAGTGCGAATGAGCTTCGTCATGACGTCAAGTGCTGCCGGGTTCTTGAGGTCGATAGACATTCCGCGCTTGCCGCGGTTGATGTTCAGGTGGGACGCTGTCATGCCGTTCTTCCCGGCACCCGCCACTCGCGTAATGTCACCACCAAACGGTTCAACCTTGATCACATCGGCGCCCTGATCGGCGAGCAGCCGCGTTGCGGCCGGCCCTGACAGCACCTGGCTAAGGTCAATGATGCGATATCCGGAAAGCGGGCCTTCGGGCATGTCGTTACCTCAATTCAAACAGTTCAACTCAATACCGTTACTGCGCTGCGCAATTCGTTTTGTTCTAAAAACAGGTGATCTAATCCGGCAACCGGCTAAAGCGGATGGTTCCCTTGTCGATGCCTTCCTGCACGATCGAGATCCCGCCTCCGCGGATCATCCAGTCCAGGCGGTGGTCGCGATACTGGCGCTTGATCTTGCCGTCCGCCAGCAATGCCGCGAAGTCGGGCAGCTTGGTCATGACTTGCTTCATCTGGTCGATCACCGTCGCAACGCTGTCGCGTTCATTTGCGCGGTTAAACCAGGCTTCCAGCCGTGAACCCTTTTCCGGTCCCAAGCCGACTGCGGCCGAGCGGTTGACGTAAGGCGCCACTGCAACGTCGCCCCAGCCGAAGTTGTCACCATTGAACCAGTCGCGATCGTCGAGCTGGGTGTCGAGCCAGCCCTGGATCTGCTTGATGTTGGCGGTGGAAAATGCGACTAGTTTGTCGGCCAGCGCGCCGCTTGCGCGCTTGAAGCCGGTGACTTCCATCAAGCCCCAGTTATTGGGCTCATACACGCTGTCCATGATGTCTTCGATCATGCGCACACGGGCACGCTCGGCCGGCGCTTTCGGCAGCAACGCCGGAGTCGGCCACTTGTCCTCCAGGTATTCGAGGATCACCGTTGAATCGAACAACTGCACGTCACCGTCAATGAGCGCCGGGACTTCGGCGCGCGGGCTGGCTTCGACAAAGTCACCGCCCGTGGTCCCGTCGGCCAGCCCTTCAGGGATCACCGCGTTGAATTCCAGGTTTTTCTCCAACAGCGCCATTTTCACTTTCATGGCATAGGCGGACAGCGGGTGTTCGTACAAGGTCAGCACGTGTGTTCTCCGGAGTTAAGGACCGTCAGGCAAAAGACCATCGAGTCAGGAAGGGGACTGCAACGGTATCAGAGAATCGAAACAGATGGATGTGTCAGCACGTGTAGGGCGCAGTAAGCGCAGCGCATTGCGCACTATTGGAGTCGATCGAACCGGTATTGCCGGCTCAGGCCGCATTTTCGTTTGCTAATCCAGTGCGGCGCTTCACTATTAGTGACACAGTCCAAGCCTCACGACGAGGACGAGGACGAGAATTGACCGGCTAATTCGTTGCAAATCAAGGCGTGTCGTTTACAACTCGCCGGCCTATAATTGAAGTGCTTGTTCGCGTACGCAGTTTTTTAACCCAAGCGCGATTTGTTTCACGGCACGAATTAACAGGATCACCATCATGGGATGCTTGCTCAAACAAGGCGGTGGCTTATATCCAAGGCTGCGCATTGGTGCGGTTCTGCTCGCCGCTGGTGAAGGCCGGCGCATGGGTGGCGTGGCCAAACCACTGATACGCCTGCAAGGCGTACCGCTGATCAACCGCCACCTCGTCGCGCTGAGCGGTGCCGGTGTCGACGAAGTCGTCGTAGTAACCGGGCACGCTCGCGACGAGGTCGAGGACGAGATGCGCGCTTTTTCAGTGTCACTGGCGCACAACGACGCCCATGCGGACGGTCAGGAAGGCTCGGTCCGGATCGGGCTGGCCGCGCTTAACGGCAACTTCGACGCGGTCATCGTAATGCCGTCGGATCAACCATTGATCGGCGCCGGTGATTTAACCGAGCTGATCGGCGTATTCAAAAAGCGCCCCGGCGGCCACGTGGTCGTGCCGATGGTCGACGGGCAACGGGGAAACCCGATTGTGCTCGACGAAGTCGCTTTGGCACAGATTCTAGCCAGCGGCACGAAACTGGGTTGCCGCCATCTGACGGAAAACCATCCCGAACTGGTGCACGCGTACGAGACCAGCAACACCCGATTCGTTACGGATCTGGACACGGTGGAAGATGTGCAGGCGCTTGCACAGCGCACTGGCTGGCGGCTCGAAATTCCATCGATGGAAGCATCCGCCGCTTAACAGTCCGAGCTTAACAATCCTGCTATAACCATTTCGTCGGAACAGTTTCTTCGGAAACCTGTATTGGCCGCCTGACACGGCGGCCAGGCGCTCGTCCCGGCCGCGTAACCCTTGTGCGGCGCCCTCCCCGTCGCTCGCGTTTATGCAATCAGCGCGATTGCAATCAAGACTTGAATTGCTGCGCTGCGTCGGCGCACCATGAGTCAATAACACTATTAGATTTCTCTGGGAGGAGCACCCGATGATTCCACTTGAGTTCGACTATCACGCACCAAAGACGGTGCCCGATGCGCTGAGCTTGCTGAAACAATACGGCGACGAGGCCAAGTTACTCGCCGGCGGCCACAGCCTGCTGCCAATGATGAAACTGCGCTTTGCCCAACCGGGCCATCTCATCGACCTGGGCAAGATCGGCGAATTGCGCGGCATCCGCGAAGACGGCGGCACCATTCACATCGGCGCGATGACCACAGAGAACGATCTGATCTGGTCGAAACTGCTGCAGGACAAGTGCCCGTTGCTGGTCGAAGGCGCGCGCCTCATTTCCGATCCACAGGTGCGCTACAAAGGTACGATTGGTGGAGATATCTCGCACGGCGATCCGGCCAATGACCATCCAGCGCTGATGATTGCGCTGGACGCGTCGTTTGTGCTGGCGTCTTCGTCAGGCGAACGCGTTGTTTCGGCGGATGATTTCTTTGTTGGCAGTTTCCAGACCCTGTTGGAACCCAACGAAATCATGACTGCGATTCGTATCCCGGTGCCCGCAACCGGTACCGGCTATTGCTACTCCAAGCTCAAGCGCAAGGTCGGTGATTTCGCCACGGCTGCAACAGCGGTCACGCTGCGCATGAAAGGCAACACCGTCGACAGCGTCAGGATCGGATTGACCAACGTCGGGTATAGCGTACTCAGGGCGCGCGATGCAGAAGCGTACTTGCAGGGCAAGGCCCTGGATGATGCCGCGCTCGGCGAAGCCGCGAAACTCGCAATGGCTATTTGCGAACCGGTCGAAGACCAGCGTGGCGACGCGGAGTACAAAACCGCGATGGCCGGCGAAATGACCTGGCGAGCGCTAAGCACGGCCCGTTCGCGCGCCGCCAACTGATTCGATTGCGAGGATAAACATCATGGCCAAAAAACAGGCAGTGTCATTCAAGCTCAACGGCGCGCAAGTCGATGTACTGGCGGAACCGCGCGAGCTGCTCATTCACAGTTTGCGCGAGAAGCTGCAAACCACCGGCCCGCACATCGGTTGCGAAACATCGCACTGCGGTGCATGCACCGTCGATCTGGACGGCATGTCGGTGAAAGCATGCACGGTACTCACGGTGCAATGTGATGACAGCGAGGTACTTACCATCGAAGGCTTCGAGCAGGCGGGCGAACTGCACGCGCTGCAGGAAGGGTTTTCCGCGGAGCACGGACTGCAATGCGGCTACTGCACGCCGGGCATGATCACGCGTGCCTTCCGGCTGTTGCAGGAAAACCCCGATCCGTCGGAGGAAGAAATTCGCTACTGGATGGCGGGCAATCTGTGCCGCTGCACGGGTTATCAGAACATCGTCAAGGCAGTGCAATACGCGGCAAAGAAATTGTCGTCGGCAAACGCCTGACACCTGACAAAAGAGACCGGGAGATTTCGTAATGGCTGGAACAGACACAATCGAACGCGAAGAAAAGCTGCAGGGCATGGGTACTTCGAGGGCGCGCAAGGAAGATGCACGCTTTATCCGCGGCAAAGGCACCTATATCGACGACATCAAACTGCCGGGCATGTTGTTCGGCGCCATCGTGCGCAGTCCCTACGCGCATGCACGCATCAAGTCCATCGACAAGACTGCGGCGCTGGCAGTGCCGGGTGTGGTGGCGGTGCTGGTGGCCGATGACCTGAAACCGGTGAAGCTGGACTGGATGCCGACCATCGGCAGCGACGTACAGGCCGTTCTCGCCGACAAGAAGGTGTGTTTCCAGATGCAGGAAGTGGCCATGGTGATCGCCAGTGACCGTTACAGTGCCGCCGATGGCGCGGATGCGGTGGTGGTCGAATATGAAGAGTTGCCGGCCATTGTCGACCCGCACAAGTCGATGGCGCCTGACGCAGTGGTCATTCGTGAAGACATCGCCGACAAGGACGAAGTCGGCCACGGCAAGCGCACCCACCCGAATCACATCTTCACCTGGGAGGCCGGCGACAAGGCGGCCACCGACACCGTGTTCGACAATGCCGAGGTGACGGTCAGGGAAGAAATCCTGAACCCGCGCGTTCACCCCTGCCCGATGGAAACCTGTGGCTGCGTCGCATCGTTCGACAAGGTCACCGGGCAGTTGACGGTCTACATTACGTCACAAGCACCGCACCTGGTGCGCACAGTCGTCGCGATGCTGTCGGGTATTCCAGAGAGCAAGATCCGCATCATCGGTGGCGACATCGGCGGCGGCTTCGGCAACAAGGTGCCAATCTATCCAGGTTACGTCGTCTCGATCGTTGCATCGATCGTCACCGGTGTGCCGATCAAATGGATCGAGTCGCGCATCGATAATATTTCCACCACCGGCTTCGCGCGCGACTATCACGGCACGGGCGAACTGGCCGCCGACAAGGACGGGCGCATCAAGGCGTTGCGCTTCAGCGCACTGGCCGATCATGGCGCGTTCAACTCACACGTGTCAGCGACCAAACTGCCGGCCGGCCTGTTTAGCATCTGCACCGGTTCGTACGATATTCCAACCGCATATTGCCGTGTCGACGCGGTGTATACCAACAAGGCGCCGGGCGGCGTCGCTTATCGTTGTTCGCTGCGGGTAACCGAAGCGGTGTACCTGATTGAACGCATGATGGACGTGCTCGCGCAGAAACTTGGCATCGACAAGGCGGAAATCCGCCGGCGTAACTTCGTCAGGGCGGATAAGTTTCCCTACAACACCAGCCTGGGTTGGACGATCGACAGCGGCAACTACGACGCCGCGCTGGATAAGGCGTTGAAGGCCGTCGATTACGAAGGCCTGCGCAAGGAGCAGGCGGAAAAACGCGCCAAAGGCGAGTTGATGGGCATTGGCGTGTGTACGTTCACCGAGATCGTCGGCGCCGGTCCGACCAAGGTGTGCGACATCCTCGGCATTGGTTTGTTCGACAGTTGCGACATTCGCGTCAACCCGACCGGCAGCGCGATTGCGCGGCTGGGCACGATGAGTCAGGGCCAAGGGCACGCAACGACCTACGCGCAGATAATCGCCACTGAACTGGGTCTGTCCTCAGACGAGATCCAGATCGAGGAAGGCGATACCGACAAGGCGCCTTACGGCGCCGGCACCTGGGGCTCGCGCTCTACGCCGGTTGGTGGTGCAGCCGCTGCATTGGCTGCACGTAAAATCCGCGCGAAGGCGCAATCAATCGCGGCGCACTTACTGGAGGTGGGCGAAGGCGATCTCGAGTGGGAGATCGATCGATTCCAGGTCAAGGGCAATCCGTCGCAGAACAAGACCATGAAAGACATCGCGCTGGCCGCGCACACCAGTAACATCCCGGAAGGCATGGAACAGGGGCTGGACGCGACCGAGTATTACGACCCGCCGAACATGACCTTCCCGTTTGGTGCCTACGTGTGCGTCGTAGATATCGACCGCTTTACCGGCGAATCAAAAGTGCGCCGCTTTTACGCCCTCGACGACTGCGGGACGCGCATCAACCCGATGATCATCGAAGGCCAGATCCACGGTGGCCTGACCGAAGCGTTTGCCGTCGCCTTTGGCCAGGCGATTCCGTTTGATGAGGAAGGCAATCACCTGGGCAACAGCCTGATGGATTACTTCCTGCCAACAACGGTTGAAACGCCACATTGGGAAACGGATCACACGGTCACGCCCTCCCCGCACCATCCCATCGGTGCCAAAGGCGTGGCGGAGTCGCCGCACGTTGGCGGTATTCCGTGTTTCTCGAATGCAGTTGTGGATGCGTTTGCCCATCTGGGCGTCACACACATGGACATGCCGCACACGTCTTACCGCGTATGGCAAAAGTGCAAAGAGCTCGGGATCAACAAGAGGTGAACTGTGTGACCAGGCAAGCGGAAGCAACGGCGCAACCGCGATGAACGTCACGATGGACCGTGCGTTTACAGTGCCCTCCTCGGTCGGGACGATGGCCGGCGAACTGAACGGCATTCTTAGAGCAGCGCGGTGAACGTGTCCGAACAACGCATGAACGATGTCATTGAGTTGCAAGGCCAACTCAAAGGTGCCGGTTATATTGCCGAACCGGCGCTTACGGCTGCCCTTTTGCTATTGCTGGATCTCGGCCGTCCGCTGCTGCTCGAAGGCGACGCCGGCGTCGGCAAGACGGCAATCGCCAAGGCACTCGCCGGCGTGCGTGGCGCCAAACTGATTCGCTTACAGTGCTACGAAGGGCTGGACGTGCACGCCGCCATGTACGAGTGGAATTACCAGCGGCAACTGCTTGCGATCAAGTTACTCGAACACGACGATCGTTCGACCGCTGACAAAGAGCAGGATATTTTCTCGGAACGCTATTTGTTGAAACGCCCGTTACTCGAGGCGATCAGTTGCGATGAACAACCGGTGTTGCTGATCGACGAAGTCGACCGCGCCGATGAGGCGTTCGAAGCCTTCTTGCTCGAACTGTTGTCGGATTTCCAGATGTCAATTCCGGAACTCGGTACTGTGCACGCGGTAACGCGGCCGATGGTGGTCATCACTTCGAACGGTACGCGCGAGTTGTCCGACGCGCTGCGCCGTCGCTGCCTTTACCAGTACATCGATTACCCGGACTTCGCGAAAGAACTGGCGATCGTCGAAATCAGTGCACCGCAGGCGGCCGGACAGTTCGCCCGTCAGGTGGTGGCCTTCGTGCAAAGTGTGCGACGAATGGAATTACAGAAGAAACCCGGTATTGCAGAAACGCTCGACTGGACGGCGGCGCTGTTACGCATGGGCATTTCAACACTGGATGAGGACGGCGCGCAACGTATCGTCGAAACACTGAGCGCATTGATCAAGACCCGCGTGGACCGAACCGCCTTTACCGAGGAGGTTGTCGCGCGAATCGCGGCGGCGAGTTAGTGGTTCCGGATTCGCCAACAAACCGCACGGCGTCGCCAGAGGTCACCGCGGCTTCGCAGAAAATCTTTGCGGCTTCGCCGGTAGCTGACCCGGGTGAAGTCGTGCTGGCACGATTGACCGGGTTCACCGGTTTCCTGCGTGCCAACGGGTTCGCGGTCAGTGGCGCAGATTCCATTCGCGTGCTCGAAGCCACCGCAAATGCCGGCATCCTCGATCAGAACATCCTGCGCTGGAATCTCAAGGCCTTGCTGTGCGGCCGCGGCGATGAATGGCGGCGCTTCGATACCTTGTTTGACGCCTACTTTCTGCCACCGAACAAAAGCGTGTTCGTGCAAAGCAACATTCCCACCGCTGATGCAAAACACGCTACCGGCGGACTGGACGACGACCATGAAAATCTGCCGACCGTAAATGCTGAAAACGGTATCGAAGAGGACACAGACGACAGTCCCGCCAGACACGGTGCCAGCCGCGAAGAGGCGTTAACGTCTAGAGATTTTCGCGATCTGAATCAGGCTGAACAAACGCGCAGGATTGAAACATTGATGCGCCACTTTGCCAGGCGCATGAAACACCTGACCTTGCGCCGTGAGGCACGCTCGCATCGTGGCCGCCGGCTCGACCTGCAGGGCACGATACGGCAGAGCGTTGCCAGTGGCGGTACGCCGTTGCGGCTGGCGTGGAAAGAACACCGCCGCATTCGGCCGCGACTGATGTTGATGCTCGACGTGAGCCGCTCGATGAGTCAGTACAGTTTTTTCTATTTACGTCTTGCACGTGCATTGTGTGCAGAACTGATGGATGTGCATTGCTTCATTTTCCACACGCGCATTACCAGCGTGTCGGAGGCGTTACGCGATCCTGATCCATGGCGTTCGCAGGAACGCATGCACCTGCTTGCAGCCGGTTGGGCTGGTGGCACACGCATCGGTGAATGCCTGCGCGACTTCAATCAGGATCAGGGCGCGCGACTGGTGCATTCACGCACCGGCGTGATCATTGTCAGTGACGGTTACGACACCGGCGAACCGGAGGTGCTGGCTGACGCGCTCGCCGCCCTGCGAAAGCGCGCGCGGCGGATAGTGTGGCTCAATCCCCTGCTGAACCAGCCGGGCTTCAGCCCCGAGAGCCAGGGTATGCAGGCAGCCATGCCGCACCTCGATTTACTCGCACCCGGCGCTGACCTCGAGAGCATCGAGCAGGTCTTGCCGCAACTGATCGAGGCGCTGCGATGACAAACGACCAACTGCAGGAAATGGCACGCGAACTGAATGCGTCGGCCAAACCCTACGCACTCGTCACCGTGGTGCGGGTGATCGCGCCCACATCGGCCTATCTTGGCGCGCAGGCCATTGTGCTTGCCGACGGTACGCTGCATGGCTGGATCGGTGGCGGCTGCGCGAAGGGCGTTGTTATCAGCGCGGCGCAAGCTGCCATCGAACGCGGTGCGCCGAAGCTGGTGCGAATCAGTAACGATCAGATTTTTCCGGAAGAGGACGTCGAACACTACGCAATGTCGTGCGCGAGTAACGGCACCGTTGAACTGTTCATCCAGCCGTTCAGCGTTGGCAGTGCGTTGTGCGTACTTGGCAGCACGCCCGCCGCCGATGAAGCCCGCTTCCTGGCGGAACGGCTCAGAATCAGACTCACCGAAACGCCGGACAAGGCGCCGGTGGTGTTGGTCGCAACACAAGGACAAGGCGACGAGGAAGCGCTGGAATCGGCGTTGAAGAGTTCTGCATCGCACATACTGCTCATCGCGAGCCGTCGAAAAGCGGAGCGCTTGCGCGAGGTAATGCGCATGCGCGGCATCGACGAAACCGCGCTATCGCGTCTGCACGCTCCGGCGGGTCCTGATGCCGGCGCCAAGACGCCCGGTGAAATTGCGCTGGTTGCAATCGTAGCCGTGCTCGCATTGTTACGCGGCCGCGGCCAGTTCATCGCCGACGCGAGTCGAGATACTCGTGAAGGCAGCACTAGCAACCCGTCGGGCAACGTAGCGACGACAGACACCTTCATCAATCCGGTCTGCGGCGTCCCCGTAAGTATCGGCAAAGCGTTGCACGTCGAAGAACTTGAAGGCGTGTCATTCTATTTTTGTTGCGACGGTTGCTGGACGACGTTCCGCAAAGATCCCGCGAAATATGCGGCGATTCATCAATTGTCGATCAATCCGGTTTCCGCGTAGCTGCTACAAATCTGCTCGTGGCTAGTTGGCTCTTCATGCCTCGACGCCGCTATCAAGTTGATGAGATGGAATCTGTGCGTCAAAGGTTCGTCAACGGCTCGGACAATTGACCTCAGGCAAGCCGCGTCGGCTCCCAGCACCGCCGAGCCCGTGTAGGGCGCAATAAGCGCAGCGCATTGCACCGTATTGGAGTCGACCGTACTGGTAGCCGGCTTACGTCGGAATACGCTGCGCTAATCCGACCTGCAGGACTCACCTGTGGGCGGCTTTAGGAAGCCATTCAGTTCGGGGAGCCTTTAGTTCTGCCAAACAGCATAACCTTCTTGCCGCAAGTCTTTCGCAACGGCGATCTCGGTCGCCATGGCTCGCTGATAGGTCATCGGATTGAGGTGCTCGAATAGTTCGGGCAACAGCACGTCACCGTAGGTATGCGCGTACCAGTTCGCTTTGTGGCCGGCTTTGTGATTGGCAAAGCGTTCTTGCGGCGCCAGGCCGGTTGCTCCGACGTAAACGCACGGCGTGCCTTTGACGTAATCGGGATTGGCGGTGCGAAAGCGGCGGTTGTTCAGCACAGCCTCGTCGAGGCGAATGACATAAACGTTGGAGGTTTCGGGCGCATCGAGGACCGGCGCCCATACGCCGCACCCTTCGGCGCGCAGGCGGCGGGAAATTTGAGTTTCGTACTCCACCGCAACGTCAAAACTGGCCGGTACGATATCGGCAGTGAACTCGGGGCGCAACGCGATGCCGTGCATGCGCACGAACGCACTGCCCTTGATACCGTGCATGAGCTGGTCAAAGCGCAAGTCAACGGCAAGGCCGGTGACATCGACGTAGTAGCACGGTTGCCCTGCCCGATAGTCGGGATTCCTTCTTGCGAATTTGCGGGTGTTGATGACGTCGGATTCAAGGGCGACGACAAAGACAGCGTGGAGACCTGCAGGGATGTCGTATTCGTCGTTCATTTAACGATGTGTCGGATTGCCACTGTCGGATTATGCTGCGCTTGTCCGACCTTCGGTACTGTGAGTACTTTAACTAACAGCTGACCCGAGGCGAGTTGCGACAGGCCTTGCCTGTTATAAAACGTTCAGTGGAATCTTGAGATAGGCAATGCCATTGGCGTGCGCTTGGGGAAGCCGGCCCGCACAGATATTGACCTGGACCGACGGAAGAATCTGCGCTGGCACGGCGAGCGTGCCATCTCTTTCCTTTCTGAATTTGACAAACCCATCCTTGCGGGTCTCTTCTCGCAGGGCAATGTTATCAGTTTTGGATTTGCCAATAGTGGTTTCCCAGCTCACTTCGCGGCCCCCGGGAAGGTAGTCATGCCCGACAAACACGCGCGTTTCGTCGGCGAGTGCATATAACTTCTCACGAACCGAGTCGAACAAGTCGGCGGGACTCCCGTTCGGGAAATCACAACGCCCTGTTCCAGAATCCGGCACGAACAACGCGTCACCGCTGAACAGTGCATCATCAATCAGGTAGCTCATGCAAGCCGGGGTATGGCCGGGCGTATGTATCGCCTTGATTTTCAACTGGCCCAGTGCGAGGACGTCTCCGTCTTCCAGAAGCAGGTCAAACTGGCTGCCGTCGGTTGCAAAGTCCTCTCCCATATCAAAGACATTCTTGAACGTTTCTTGCACTTTGGTGATGTCTGCGCCAATCCCTATCTTTGCTCCGTGGCGTGCCTTGAGCACCTGAGCGCCGGAAAGGTGGTCGGCGTGCGCGTGCGTGTCCAGGATGTACTTCAGGTCCAGCTGGTTTTCGGCCAGGTACCGATCGACATGTGCAATCGATTCCTCCGAGATACGACCGCTCCTGGCGTCAAAATCCAGAACCGAATCGAACACAACAGCTTTTCTGGTTGCATCGTCACTCACCACATAAGTGAGTGTGCAGGTTCGCGAATCAAAAAAATGTTGAATGTTCATGATTTGAGTTTCCTCGATAACGGGAGCATCAGCTACGCTCAATATTGAATGCCGTCATTGATACACCGGACAGAGCAAATGCTCGCTGACGTATATCAAGGAACGCGAAATTAGTACTTGCAGGGTGATCGCTCGACAACGGCCAAACCAGCGTCGTGCTCTACCGTTTGCGAGGGAAAAGACGGCGAGAATGCACCGGGACGAACATCCAGCCGGGCACGACAATCGTCCCCGTCGCACCTGCGAGCAGTTACGAGACTATTTCCAGGTCCCGCTTTGACGAGGCGTATGACGTAGACATTCGCGGTTTCGGATGCGCCTGACAAGGCAAGCCGAGACGCCACACCTCCTCCAGTGCGATACGGGTCAGGTTCTGCCTGGCGTCACTTTTGTGACGGTAGGGGAAACCCGGCACGCATGTAACTGACGATCTTCCAGATTTCTTCGTCCGAAAGCATATTCTTGAAAGCAGGCATAGGCGTGCCGAACACTTTGCCGCCTTCGGCAATAGTCCACATCATGTACTCATCGACGGACTGCGGCCTTTGCACCATGTACGCCAACAATGCCGGCGACGGATTGAGACTCTTGGCGGCCTCACCGTCACCCATGCCTTCTGCACCGTGACAAACGGCACACTGTTTCTGATAAAGCGTGCCGCCCTCTCTCACAACGCCGGGCGTGGTCTCGAGTGGGTTGCGCTTCCCACGATATTCAGGCGGTACGCCCTCATTCATGAACGCCCGGTGCCTGCCCATTCTCTGGCGGTGAGCCGGGTCGATCATGCCCGGTTCCCACCGATCTCGGCCTGTCCAGTCAGGGTCCCACCGGTCTACACAGCATGGCGGCGCGGGTTCCGTCTTCGCGAATACTCCAGTGACTGTACTCAAGGTCGCGAAGACCAGGACTGCGAATACGCCAATGCCGGTAAGTTTGACGAACTTCTCCCGAATATTTTTCATTGCGGTTGCCTTCTTCATTGTTTATTCATGCTAACCCATGCCAGCCTCAAGAATACCGCTCCGTCGAGCACGATTCGCTCAATGCATTACGACTGTGTCAGCCGTCGCACGCGCTCAGGTCGACTTGAGCTCTGCAGGGTCTTTTCGCGGGTCAGTTAAGGAGCATTTCCAACCGGTGGCTACGGATTCCTCGGGAATGCCCTTGGGCAGGTTCGACATGATCGATGGCAGTGCGCCCTCCATCGAAGCCTCGCATTCCTTGACGGTCTTGATGTTGGAGTTGAACAACACGTAGGAGTTGAGATCTTTGTCGTTATCAAGCGAGATCTCGACGTAAACGCCCTCCCCTTGCTGTTCGGAACAACTCACAAGTCCACACGTCAGTGAAAGAATTAACAGAATCTTCTTCATTGCTTCATTGCTCCCCACACGAGCGTTGATTTGGAACGTTTGGTTTGGCGACATTTGCAATTCTAATGTAGTGCTTCACCAGGACACGCCGGCGATGATGCGAATACTGCAGCGAGCACGGCGAACTCTAGCCCGACTCAAGTTCTTCGCGCTGGTAAGGCGGCAACTCGGCACCACAATCGCGGCAGAAATGTGAATTGGACCAGTGGCCCTCAGTAAGGCATTCGTGACAGGTACGGGTGGTAGGTTCGCGTTGCGTTTTCTGCGCGGTGAACTCGGCACTGACGATACCGGTGGGTACGGCCAGTGTGCCCCAGCCCAGCAACATCATCACCGAGGCAACGACCCGTCCCAGGTCGGTTTGCGGGGTGATGTCTCCAAAGCCCACAGTGGTCATGGTGGTGATTGCCCAGTACACGCTCAACGGAATGCTGGTGTAGCCGTTAGCCGGGCCTTCCACCACGTACATCAATGTGCCCATGATCAATACGACCATCAATACGAACGACAGGAACACGAATATCTTGCGTCGCGACGCCGCTAGCGCACGGCCCAGCGCACCGAACTCGGCCAGGTATGCAGTGAGTTTGAGAATACGAAACAGGCGCAGCAACCGCAGCACGCGTACATCGAGCAACGCGTGCAGGCCCGGTATCAGCGCGGCCAGGTAACTGGGCAGTACGGCCAGCAGGTCAATGATGCCGTAGAAGCTCTTGGCATAACGCCACGGGTGGCGCACGCATGCTAGCCGCGCGATGTATTCGATACTGAAAATGATCGTAAAGCCCCACTCCAATTTGTTGAGCACAGCGGCATGCTTGGCATGCACCCCCGCCATGCTGTCGAGCACCACCACCGCGACACTGGCGAGGATGAGTGCGATCAGCGTCAGGTCGAACAGCCGCCCGGTACGTGTATCGGCCTCGAAAATGATCGTGTACATACGCAAGCGCCAGCCTGCGGCCGGCCGCCCGTAGTCGTCGGCGCTCATTGGGTAAGGAGTCGATGTCCGCTGCATGGCCGGTATCCTAGCAGCACGCCGCGCTCAGGACGATGTCGCTGCAATAAGGTCAGCGCTTCAACTGTCTTGAGCGGGCTGCAGTGCGGCGCCGGATGGTTTGGCGAGCGAGCGCAGATGGGTCACCTATGGTCGAAACAAGAACGACTCTTCACACAGCAGCCCCACCCGCTGAGTTCTGCGACTCTGACCAAGGGGGCCGCATTCTCCATATATCCAGTGCAACAGGCAGGAAAGTTGGCGCGAAGTTAGGCAGCGCTCATCCACACCAAGCCACCACTGCGAGGGATTCAACGCTGTAAGTTTCGAGTTCCAGCGCATGATTCTGACTGCGCATTGGGAAGCCAAGGCTATCCGGGTTCGGGTTGCTGGTGGCAGCTGGCAATCGTTCGCCGAACCCACAGCGAGATTTTCGATTGCCATCGGCACCCTTGATCGAGGCTACTGCAAGCCCTCGCGACAATGATCACTCGGGCGGGAAAAAATACAAGGCCACCGCCGCGGTATGCAGGCACACCGCCAATCAAGTGGTCACTGATAGTTGTCCATATATTGTATAACTTCCGCGCTCCTGGATATCCGCACTTGGCAAGAGTAGTGCCGGCGCTACTTGCTTGAAACGTCGCTGCACGAGCTGGCGAGTCAGGAACTTCTTTGCTGTGCAGACATTTCTGTACCTGTAGCAAATGAGCGGCCAGAACGCCGCTGAGAGACTGTTGTCACGCGCCGCTGCGGCGCTCATGCCACACACACCCACTTGTGTCGCGCCGTACAAACCAAAATCACGCGAAATCCGAACGCAAAACAAAGGATGTCCATCTTTTGTATATTTTCTTTGATATTTATGTTGACCTTTTGTCCATGTTTATATAAAGTCCTGTCCATCGCATTTGTATACCCCTTCCGGCGGCAAGTCGGATCAAGAATTTTTTAACTCATCAACTGATATTCAAGGAGATAAACATGATCGTCCGCTCAATTTTCGCCTCCGCTCTACTCGCCACATCAATTTCTGCCAACGCCACTCCCCAGTGGAGCGTATTGGCCGGTAGCAACGCTGACTTCACGTACCTGGACAACGGTTCGCTCGCCCAACAAGGCAACGTTGTTGAAGTGGATGTGCTTCGCAATTACAACGAGACCATCACTCTTGGGAACGACCCGGGAACCGGCGCACCAATGTATGTGCACCGCTCGGTCAAGCTCACCTACAAAGTCGATTGCGGCAACGGCACCATCGCCATGAGTGCGTGGAAAATGTTCGACGAGAGTTTTGCCAACGGCAAGGTTGTCTGGGCAGACAAAAACTGGGGCAAGCCCGTTTTCACCGCTGCAAATGATGACGAAAAACTTGCAGTTGTTCGCTCTTCTTGCCCCACCAACACCGCAGCTCGATAAGCACTCGTCTCGACTTCACAGAAATAGCCTGTTTCAAAACATCACCCCAAAAGGACACACATTATGAAGATGATCAATTCCATGGCAGCTCTGGTTATTTATGGCTTGTCCGTTTCCCTGTTCGCCACCGTAAACGAAGCAGAGGCCGGAGAATACGACTTCTACGTGGGCGTACACCGTGCCGCTGCAGTTGGGTCGCCCGGCTCCATGATGGCCGCCATCGAGGAGGGAGACCTTGTTGGAATGGTCCCCAGCGAGAGGCCGTTTACAGCAACTGTTATCGAACGAGCGGAAATCGCGTTCGCCGCGCAACTCGCCCTGGACTGCGCGTCCGGCACGCAAGCCGAATGGGTCGCGGATGACGCTGTTTATCAATACGCACTGAGTGGGATTGAAGTAAAGCTGCAGGTAGAAGGCCGCGCCAATGTCGCCGAACATCTGTGCGCGATGTCGGCTGTCGCTCCAGAAGCGGTCGCGCAGAACATTCACTACTTTCCAACGCTGAAGCCGGATCTGGTCTACGTCCAGTACGACCTGGTATCGACTGATAGCAAGGGAAAAGACAGCCGCCCGCTCGCAATCATTCAAATGCAAGACGACCAGATCATCAGCTTCACGCAGCTGAGCCGATCGCCTGAGAGCCTGAGGGTAGTCAACGCCTCGATGTGAGGCTTGATCGGGAAGCTCTACGAATAAGTGTTTCCCGCTCCAACAGGCGCTCTGCCCGACGCAACAAAGCATTTAGCTTCTTCGGTGTCGATGCCAGGAAGTGGCAACACAGCTTGATCAGTTTACTAATTTCCAACTGGCGAACTTCGCCGTCGCAGATGTAGTAGCAGTACTTAGAAACTTACCATTCACTTTATCAGGAGAACAGAAATGAAGATCGTCAAACTACTCGCAACCTTGGGCTTTGTCGCAACCCTGGCCGCATGCGCAAATACAAATGATGGAAAGATGGCGGAGGAGAATGATATTGTCGATATCGCCGTCGCCGGAGGTACATTCAACACTCTCGTTGCGGCAGTGTCAGAAGCTGCTCTTGTTGAAACACTCAAGGGCGAAGGACCCTACACAGTATTCGCACCGACTGACGAAGCATTCGCGAAAATCCCGCAAGCACAGCTCGACGCGCTTCTGGCCGACAAGGCTCAACTGACCAAAGTGCTGACTTACCACGTGGTTTCCGGAAAAGTCATGGCTTCTGACGTAAAGGCCGGGCAAGTCACTACGGTCGAGGGTAGCGATGTGACAATCACCGTAAATGATGGTGTCATGATCAACAACGCCAACGTTATCAAGACAGACATTGTCGCGAGTAATGGTGTTATTCACGTTATCGACACGGTGTTGATTCCGACAATGTAACGACGTCAGTAGTGGCAAGCCGGGCGCAATTTGGCCCGGCTTTTTCATTGGTAATCATCTGGCCAGCACGGCATTTACGGATTCAGAAAATCAAGCAGATGCATACAACATGTAGACATTATGTCTACAATCGGCATGTCGCAATTTCTACAAACTATGCGTAACTCACCCTGCCTGGGAGACTCCAGACACAAAAGGGAAAGTAATCATGAAACGAAACAAACAGAACGAGGCAGAACAGGGCTACCCGATCGGGGTGGTGGCGAGACTCACCGGAATCCAGCCGACAACCTTGCGCATCTGGGAAAGAAGGTACGGGTTGGTAGAACCTGTTCGTTCTGAAGGTAGAAACCGCCGCTATAGCGACGCCGACATTCAGCGATTGTCGTTGGTCAAAACGCTGGTAGACGCTGGGCACCAGATCAGCACGATTGCGTCTATGAGCATGGATCAACTTCAGGCAAGGCTGGACGCGACTTCGATTCAAGCGCTCAAGCGGCCAACTGGTGATTCGCGGCCATGCCGTGTGATCGTGCTCGGCAGCGCCCTGCCCGAGCGTATAAGGGATAGCGAGGCACACGCTCGAGATTTCGACCTCGCGGGCAGCTACGCCGACGAGGACGAACTCGTTCTCAGCAGCGCCGCGCTGGCGCCGGAAGTGCTGATCATGGAACTGGCGACTATTCACAAGGATGCACTTGGCAATGTGCGACGCTTGCTGGCCGCTAGTGGCGCGCGCCAGGCGGTTGTAATTTACGGCTTCGGCTCACGCCAGGCGCTGGAAGACCTCGCGGCTGCAGGGATGGTCTGCCTCCGTGCGCCAGCCGATCTTTCCGAAGTGGCCAACGCGTGCCGCAATGCGGTGCAGACACCTCTCGTAATGGCCCGGGCAGCCGATGAGCCTGGCGCCATCGATGCAATCCCGCCACGTCACTTCAGTCCGGAACAGCTCGCCCATTTCGCCAAACTGGTACCAAGAATCGCGTGTGAATGCCCGCATCATCTGGTAGATCTCATCAATAGTCTTGTGGCGTTCGAGACCTACAGTCTTGAGTGCGAGAACAGGAACCCCGCGGACGCCGAAATCCACGCACAACTGCATCAGGTTGCAGGGCACAGTCGGGCCATGTTTGAGCGCGCGCTGGAACGAGTGGCCGAATTTGAAGGTATTTCGATCACATAGCCCCCGCACTCGGGAGCGCGGCGCGTGTGGCAAGATCACTTTGCTGGCGAAGTAGGTGCCCGACGACCCAAAGAGGGGCGCAAACGAGGTGCCAATCAGGAGCGGTTAGAAATCTGAGGCCTGCTCCCGCTCCCGGCACCAGGCGCCTGAGCGCCACCTCTCACGCTGAATTTGGTGGGCGCCGACCCGCCACTGAACGGTTTTCACCACCTGCTCGTCGCTGCGAATAGCGCCCCAGAGCGACAAATGCCGCACGACTATGTGCGGCAACTTCTTACGTGGGGCGGCAAGCAGGGTCGCCTTATATGTCACAAATCGACAGATATGGGGTGAAATTGCGCCCTGTCAGCACAAATCAGTGTGGCGGACAGACGCAACCGAGCGTAAACTTCAGGCACAGAGATTGTTGTTTTGCATACGTTTTTTTGGTTTTTCTCACGCCACCGCTTGTGACGCGGGGGCCGGGAAAACGATTTAGACACAATAAGAATGGAAGACAATTTCCTGGCTGCCCCGCAGCCGAGGGAGGAGACAGATGAGAATTTCTTTCTACGGCGCATTACTTCTCGCAATGTCAGTGGCGCTCTTGTTCTATGGCGGACGTACATCGGGCACTAACGTAGCTCGCAGCGCCACGAGTAACTTCGCTTCCGCGGGCGTCATTGTTCCGGATATCAGCAGCGATGATTTCGACGACGCCCTGGCTACGATTACTGAAGTCGAAGTTGGGACTACTGATCATGGCCGCCGACCGATGGGCGCAAATTTAGGAGCAGCCAAAGCGCCTGCGTTGTAGGACCGGCGCATTGGGGTGGCATTCGCGCCTGCTCAAGTGGCAGCGACGCCCCTATTGTTAGATGGCATGCGGACGGGCAAGCGCCCGTATGCGCCATTCGCGCCAAAACCCAGTGCATTCGCAAGCGTTGCTGTCATTGAGGCTATGCGCTCGAACCACAAAACTGCCTGACCCGAGCATCGCTCCCAATGAATGGATGCACGCTCATCCATTAGAGCGCGGTGCCGCACGTCGGATTTCCAGGTATCGTGATTCAAGGAACCGCACAACGCGGGCACTGGTGAAGCACCCGCCTTCTGATAATCAACCAGCCGCTTCGGTGGGGGTACGCGACGAAGATTTGTCAGCTTCGAGGTAAGAGACCAGGTGGCCACTCAGGTCACGGGCATCATCGCCCACGCCGTCGATCAGAGTGGATTTCCGGCGCCGCAGGAATTGCATACCCATCAAGTACATGCCTGGTGCGTCGTCGACAACGCCACCATCGTGGCGGATGTAGCCCTTGCGATCGAGGACCGGCAAATCGAGCCACGAGTAGTCCGGGCGAAAGCCGGTCGCCCAAAGAATGGTCTTGATGCCGGCGCGGTCAAGATCGATCAGCAGTGGCGGAGATTCTTCGACTGCGGTGGGCTCAAACCGGTGCGGCGGTTTGACATCGTCCGGTAATGCATTTTCGTTTGCCCATTCATCGAATGTGTTGAGCAGCCGGTTCATCTTGAGGTCGGCCAGCGCGCATACGTTTCGCAGTGAACCGGAGAATTGCGCCTTACCTTCGTTAAATCCGGCAACCCGTCCGACAAGCTTCACGCCTATGTCGGTGAGCGAGTTGAGGTCAATCATGCGACGGTCAGCGTAGCCGGCGAGTTGCAGCGACGGCACGTTGCGGGCCCTGACGATATCGTCGATCTCGCTATACGGCTCATCAAGTACCCCGGCGGCATCCATCCACCACTGGATGTCCTTGCCGCGGTATGTGCGGGGGACGCGCACGTGTTCACCGGATGCCAGGGTCACAGCCCGGCCGGAGCGGTGAATCTCATCGGCAATCTGCGTTCCCGAGGCCGACGCACCGACCACGAGCACGCCACCATCTTCGAGTTGGTCAGGATTGCGGTACTGCATCGAGGTGAGCGTTTTGATGCTCGGCGGCAACTTGTCGGCAACTTTCGGCACCCGCGCGATGTTGCAGGCACCGGTCGCAACCACGACGGCATCACATTGCCATGTGCCTTTGTCGGTGACGACTTCATAGCCATAGCCATCGCCACCATCACCGTCGTGGCGCAAAGACGTCACTTTTGTATGCGTGCGTACGGGTGCGGAAATTACTTCGGCGTAGCGCTCCAGGAAGTCAATGGTCTCGCGCATCGTCCGAAATCCATCCGGATCGCTTCCGTCATAGCCGAAGCCGGGCAGCCGACTCTGCCAGTTGGGCGTAAGCAAGCGCAGCGAATCCCAACGCTCGGTCCGCCAGGAGTTGGCCAACTCACCACGCTCAAGAACGACATGGTCGATCGAGTGTTTAGTGAGCCACCAACTCATGGCCAAACCGGCCTGGCCAGCTCCGATTACGACTGTTGTGGTGCGCACCGGATCCTGGCCAGCCAGTCGCGATGCAGCGTCACTGCACCCCTGCTGTAACGATTTCTGTCACTGTGCTATTGCCGTAACAATAAGAATCACTCTACTTCAACAGAGACGTTGGTTGGATTCGTAAGGATGTCGTAGACGGCTGAGCGTTTCTGCGACTGAGCGACGAGAGATTCGATGTCGTCTCGCGATGCGTCGGCGTCGATCTTGTAAGTCACCTTGACACCATCGAAGCCATTACGCACGTCGCTATCGGCGCCGAGAATACCGCGAATGTCCATGCCGGCTTCGAGCGTCGCAGAAACAGAATTTAGCTGGATGTCGCGGTTTTGCGCCACCGCCGCAACACCTGCGGTAAGGCAGCTTGCAAGGCCGGCGAGTACGAGCTCAACTGGCGTGGCCGCCTTGTCCTCTGACGCAAAGACTTCCGGATGATCAGCCTCGACAGTGTATTCAGCCTTGTGCTTCTGCTCCTCCCCCAGCCCGAAGAAACTCTGGATCGTGGAACGGCTATGCGTACCGTTTATCCACTTGACCGTTGCGCGCCACTTGAACTTCGCCGCTTCGGGCGCATTGGTGAGTGCTTCTCTAGCACCCATCAGCGCTTCAACATTTACACCATTTTTGGCTTTTCCTTCACTTGTTGCTGTGGTCATGGTTTCCTCCGGGTGGTGTTGAGAATTTAGCTCGCAATAGTATCAGTGGGTTTCTGATCTTGGCGAGTGGCCACTAATATCAAATGGGTATTTGCATATTACGCTTCAAATGCCTCTCGACCGAAGCTTTGCCCCAATGTGTTGCTCAAGTCCGGAATTAGCATAGTGAGCCCAAAACAGGCCACTTCAGTTTGAACCGCTCGCCAGGCCAAGGCTGAACAATGCGGACAGCTCCGCCCGAGGGCAGGCCCCTAAGCGTTGCCTGGGCATATCAACTGCGCCCTGTGGTCTCCGTTTCATAGTCTGCGAGTGCACTTTCAAGCTAGCCAAGAGGCAGCAAGATCGCGTGAAGCGTGAGTAATTCTTTCCCGGTTGGCAGGACTTTTGCATTGCCATATTTTTGAGATCTTTTACTTCTTGTCAACTATAACAATACTGCAATAACTAATTCTTTATTTACGTTTTTCTAAAAGATAGTGAAGACTTGTGCGTCGCAACAATATATACTGATCGGCATCGAACAAGCCAACTAACAATAAATGCCTGAAGTGGGCTAATTGGGCACAAGACCACTTTCTGCCAACTCCATTACCACCGCGACTGACGGATCTCACGCCGCTCAGCCGGCTCAACAATTCAAGTAAGACAACCAGCATTCTTTTTCTTATTTTTAAACACAGGAGATAACACCATGAAACTTACCAAAAGCACCATCGCCGCTACTTTGGCCGCCCTTTCGATCGGCGGTCTGGCCATCAGCCCGGCATCAGCCAACGTCAACGAGAACGGCCGCGTCGACACAACAGAACGTCCTGGCTTTGAACTCAAGAGCGATTCGTCCTATAACAACGGCCGCAGCGCTCCAGAAGGCACACAGCCGGTTTTCAATAGCAATGCCGGCGGCAAGACCAACGGTCGCACCGGTTAATCACTCCGATTAGTCGTTAAAAAGGGGCCGTCATGCAGACAATCTGCCTGACGGCCTTTTTGCGTCGTGCTGTACTGACCGCGGCGCACCGCACTGTTCTAACTGCGGCGCATGGCACTGTTCTAACTGCGGCGCATGGCGCCGTACTGACCCCGGAAGTGGGATCTTCACTCAGCAAGGGGTCGCCAAATCAGGACTCTGCGCAATAGTGGTAATTCCGCACACTTTGTCTGTGTCAGCGTTCGCTGTGCGCAAAGCCGAGAGTATTTAATCTGTAGTCACTCGCACGGTTAAAGATTGAAGCGAGACAAACTAACCCAAAGCAAACTAAATACAGGACATTCACAATGAAACTGACCAAAAGCACTTTAGCCGCCACATTCGCCGCCCTTCTGATCGGTGGTCTGTCCATCAGCTCAGCATCCGCAGCGCCCCACCAAACTGGTCGTGTCTACACAGACTCCAAGGCTGGCTTTGAACAAACAAGCAATACCACTTACAAGTCCGGCCGCTCTACCCCAAGCGGCGAAGCCCAACCGGTACTGAAAAGTGAGTCCAGCAGGTCCAACGGTCGTCAAGGCTAAGCGCTTTGGTCAACCGTGCGAGGGGGCAGTCGAGCAGGCAATCTGTGCGGCGGTCTCCTCGCAGTTTTTTGTGTGAACGCTTCTGACGGTTAAGCAACAACCCGGCATCGAACACGCACGTGCAATACCGAACCGGCGCTGCCTTTGGCTGCGCCGGTTTTTTTAGGTGGTAACGATTTTTCCGCTCTTTCGGGGCCATTCCTTCTGCCCCAACCTTGTCAAGCTGAGGCCAAGCGAATGTCTCTCGTATCGACAATTTGATGTGCTTCAGCTGCTCCCATGGTTCACCAGTGTGCGAATTTTCTCATCGGCGCCTGGTCCGGCGATAACCGATACGTCCCATGGCGTCAGTGGATGTCCATCCTTTGATACGACAACGCTTCCGCCGATGGGCTCGCCGGTCGCCTTCTCGACGAGTTCAACCCGCAGTCCGCGACCATTTGGTGCCCATTTTTCACCCCATTGCATGAGTGCGACAAGAACAGGATAAAGGTCGAACCCGCGCTCGGTCAGTTTGTATTCGTAAGATCGGCCATCCGTACCGGATTTGCGTTTCTGCAGAATACCTGCGTCAGTCAGTTGCCGCAGGCGTGTACTGAGCACGCTGGAGGACATTTCAAGATGCGACTGTAAGGCGTCAAAATTGCGCATGCCGTGGAAAACGTTGCGCAGAATTAACAGCGTCCACCACTCGCCAAGAACGCTGAGAGATCTCGCGATGCTGCAATCAATATCTTTGAGCGATGATCGTGACACGGTGCTTTCCATATGGCGGCCTGTTCGGCCGCTCTCTCGATTAGGCGCGAGTTTCGCGCGAAATATTCCTGGCGGCGAAGCTCGCAGCCAATTTCTCCCACCGCGAGTGCCGCGGTCATTTTCTCCCGAACGCGACTACCGCGGTTGTTTCATCCTGGCCGCGAATTCCTCAGCTTATGCCGCTACTTTCGTGACGTCGAGCGTGCCTAGTAGTCGTTGCCGGATGATGCCATCGGCTTCGGCCATGATGCGGTCAATCAATTCCTTGCAAGTCGGTACATCATGGATCAAGCCTGCCATCATTCCGCATGACCAGACGCCTGCGTCCATGTTGCCGTCAATCATGACCTTGGGATAAACACCACCAGCCACCTCACTGAGGATATCTTCAAACTTGATGTCGGCGCCGAGACGTTTCTCTTTTTCAAGAAGCCGTTCCGCGGCGGCATTAGTGAGAACACGCTCGGTATTTCTGAGCGGTCGCATGACGAGACGGGTGTCGAGTTCGGTCGCCGCGACCAAGGCCTGCTTCACGTTCTCATGAATGGGGGCTTCTTTCGTCGCCATGAATCGTGTGCCCATGTTCATTCCATCGGCGCCCATCGAAAGTGCCGCAACAAGCGATCGGCCATCGGCCATTCCGCCAGAGGCCACGAAGGGAATATCGAGTTCGTCGGCCGCGCGCGGCAACAGGATGAAGTTAGGGATGTCGTCCTCGCCCGGATGGCCGCCGCATTCAAACCCATCGACAGAAACTGCGTCGCAGCCAATGGACTGCGCTTTGAGCGAGTGGCGCACGGATGTGCATTTGTGAATGACTTTAACTCCAGCCTCTTTCAAGACGGGCATGACCTGCTGAGGATTGCGCCCGGCCGTTTCGACGATCTTCACGCCACCTTCAATGATGGCTTTGACATAGCCAGGGTAGTCTGGCGTAGCAAGAGACGGCAAAAAGGTGAGATTTACGCCAAACGGCTTGTCCGTCATCTCACGACAGCGCGCGATCTCATTCGCAAGATCAGCGGCAGTAGGCTGAGTCAGGCCAGTGATAATGCCGAGACCGCCGGCGTTGGAAACGGCAGCGGCAAGCTCTGCAAAACCGACAAAGTGCATGCCTCCCTGGATGATTGGATGCTCAATACCGAGCATTTCGGTGATGCGGGTTTTCATGAGATTGTCGTCCTTAGTTTTTATAAACAATGAGTTAAAAGTGAATAGATCGCCTTGCCTCGAGATACACTCAATTACACTTCGCTTTTAGAAGCTAACTTGTCAACGTTATCACGGCTGCGACGAAAAATACATCGTGCCCTGCGTTTCTCCATCCACCAAAGGTATCTCAGTGTCGCAACACTGTTTTCTGATACAGGTTACCCAGCACGCTCTTCGGGTCGTAACGCGCTTTGAGGCGTCGCCAGGCGTCGCCATTGTAAATGCCCCAGAATTGCTCTTCTGAAAAGTAGCTGTCTGAGTACAAAGATTTGATTCCACCCAGTTCCTGTACTTTCTGCTCGATAAGACGATTGTGATGTCCGGTTTCAAATGCATCACGCCGACGCACGACATCCCAGAAACCGAAGTTAATCAGCGTTTTTTGCTCCGGCACAGGATAAAGATCGAAACGTCCAAGTGGATCACGCGCACGTATGGGACATAGCCAGATCGGACGGATGCCAATTTCGCGCGTGAAGAACTCGAGAAATTTGCTTGCATGCTCAATTGGGATATCGACGTCCTGAATGACTGACTCGCGATGCTGGCCTGACAGGCGGTCAAGCATGCGAGTCAACCCGACGCGACTGTTCCAGCGCATGACTTTGGTATAAAAGCGCGAATTAAGCCGGGATCGGCCAAGTAAGCGGCGCATGAACGGGCGCTGAGCACCGATGTTTTTTGAACACCAGAACCAGTCGGTATCCCAGCGCCAGATAAAATCGCCAACGGTAAGGTAATCAGTATCGCGCTCACGCATCGACCGATAATAGATGTGATCAAACGTGTAGTCGCTCAGCCACGGCGCAGAGTCAACGAAGCGCCCCGTGGTGACGACCAGATCGTCCCGGTCAAAGGCCACGCCATCCAGAAAATCGGTGTCGCTTTCCACCTGGTCTTGCAGCGCCGCAAAGCAATCATCAGCGTTCGTAAAGCGCCGATGCTGCAGTTCCACGAACCGTTTCACCGGGGCGGTGCGCGCTCTTACTCTTAGCGCGTAGCCTAGCGTGCCGTAGGAATTTGGAAATCCAAAGAACAGATCGGCGTGTTCGTTGTCAGGTCGCGCGACGACCACTTCGCCGCTGCCGGTGAGCACTTCGATCTCGAGAAGCGTGTCATGCACAAGTCCGAACTTGAATGACGACGACTCAATACCGACTCCCGCTGCTGCTCCGCCGATGGTTATGGATTTGAGCTGCGGCACAACGGCCGGCATAACGTGATGCTTCAGCGTCTCATCGACCAGAGCATCATAAGGGGTCATGCCCTCGACATCGACCCACCCTTCACGCGCATTGACCTTGAGGACGTGGTTAAACGCGCGCACATCGAGCTGTCGCTTGCCTGACGAGTTCCGGTCACGGAACAGATTGGACGTATCTTTCTTTAGTCCAACCGGACTTGATACCGGCGCACTCTGTCCAGGAGAGCCATTGTCATCTGACGTACTCGCTGCACTCAGACTGGCAACCAACTGTGCCTTGCGATCTTCGAATGTGTCCACGGCGGTTCTCTACACCTGGCTCGTCTGACGGGTTCTCGACGCCGATCCTGCATCCACTTCCGACTGATCTGGCAGATGGTCACCGTATAGAAAAGCACGGCTCATTGGATAATTGTCTTTGGAGATGTTGCCTTTGCTGAACACGATCTGGAAGAGATGCGTGCGTGCATACTGCGAGCGAAACATTTCAGCACAGGATACGAGATAGGTGCGCCACGTTCGGCGGAAACGTTCGTCAAATTTCTTCGGGTCAAGTGACTGGATTTCGCTCCAGCTTCGATCGAAACGCTCGGTCCAGGCGTCTAAGGTCAGCGCGTAATGGCGACGCAGATTTTCCACATCGACAACTTCCAACCCGCATTCTTCCATCGCGACAATAGTCTCGGCGAGGCTTGGAATCCAGCCACCAGGAAACACGAACTCGCGTATGTAGTATTCGGTGTTGCGCACGCCAACGTGGCCGATAAAGTGCAGCATGCCAAGCCCGCCAGGCTTCAGGAAATCGGCATGCGCCTGGACAATCTTCTTTAGCGAATCGCGGCCTGCATGTTCAAGCACGCCAATGGATACGACCTTGTCGAACTGGCCGTGAACCTCCCGGAAGTCCGCTTCCCGAACTTCGAGACGATCCGTCATGTTGCGACGGCCGATTTCCTGCCGCAGCCAGTTGACCTGCTCCGTGGTGGTGTTCGTGCCGCACACTTTCACGCCATGCTTTTCGGCAGCGTGAAACATGAGGCCGCCAAAACCACAACCGATGTCGACCACGGTTTCTCCGGGTTTGAGATCGATTTTGCGGCATATGTGTTCGACCTTGTTTCGTTCCGCCTCTTCTACCGTGCGTGTGCCTTCTCTCCAGTAACCACACGTGTACATCATCAATTCGCGATCGAGCCAGTAACCGTAAAAATCTTCGCCATGCGCGTAGTGAAACCGTGCATTGGCTTTTGCCTGCGCAATGGTTTTGTTGCTATAACGCGATTCGTGCCACTGATTTCGCAACCAGGTCAGCGGACCGGGCTTACGATCGAAACCACTCTGGAATGCCAGGCGAAATACCTGTCCGAGATCGCCGTCGATGTCGATCTGGCCATCAAAATACGATTCGAGAAAACCAGCATGGCCAAAAGCGACCACGCGCCACTGGCTTGCGGCGGTTTTGAAGCGCAGGTGCAACGACGCCTCGCCGTCGTGATTTTGCCATGTCGATCCGTCTGAAAAGGTGACGCGAAAGCACATAGCGGTGCGCCCGCCAACGCCCCGAATCAGTGTTTTGAACATTCACCCCCCATTTGATTGACACAAGCCACTGAAAACTCGGGCCTTCCTGGAAAGACCCATTGCGATACCGATGATAACCAAATTCCCTGCAACTCGCGGCACACAATTTGCCTCCTAGGGGTAATCGTCCGAATCCGCGTTCCGATTCCTTGGCTACTGTTTCTTGCCGCATGCTGCATGCACTCTCGATTTCGCTTCCGAAACAGGGATGGGAGCCGTCAGCGACGCACAATCGGCTGCAACACAGCAAACTCAACGTGCGTTCACTGTCATCACAATCATTTTTGACTTCACAAAAGATAAAAACGGCGCTGTGACCGATTACGCCAGAACGTGAATACGGGATCGTGTCTCTATCATGCTGCAACCGTTGTTGCTTCGAAAAAATTCGCGCCGAGGTAAAGCTTGACACCTAGAAACAATGCAAATGAAGAACAGCCAGGCGCGGTCGCTACGGACGACACGCCAGATGACGCGGCGTTAGCAGATATCGATGCCAGACCAGACTATCAAGTCGTTTCCGCCCTTATCGAGCACTGCAAGGCAGGAAGTTCGCCTGTTGAACTGGGCAAGATACTACGCACAGACCCAATCCTGACCTATGCCCTGCTGACCGATATCAACTCGGGCAGCGCGGTTCACACCAGCCAGATCACGTCATGTGCTCAGGCTATTGAGCTAATTGGATTACCCAGTCTGATCGAATGGCTGGACAGCGCGCTGTTGCATGCAGTCAAGACCAGCGGCTTGTCTGAGAACGTGCAGAACGCATTGATTCGTGCACGCTTCATGGAATTAGTGGGTAGGTCGATAATGGGACGTGACAGCACAGAAGATATGTATCTCGTAGGGCTGTTCTCCCGCCTGGACAAGTTACTGAACATTCCGCTGGTAGAGCTTATTCTGCCGCTCCCCTTTTCCGAGGAGTTGCAAGCGGCAATACTGGAGACTCGGGGTCGAATCGGCCGCCTGCTGAAGTTCTCGGAGACCATAGAAAAAGCAGACGAGTCCGGCATGGATTTCATGCAAACCAATCTGAAACTCCCTTCCCTGCAAGTCTATGACGCGTACAACGAGGCTTACGATTGGATGAAGGCGATCGACGCACAGCGATCTGATAAGGCGCCAGTGGTGCAGGCTGACTGACACACGCACTGATCACGCAACAAAGTCGTCGCTGCCAACGCCGTCATCGTTCCCGGTAGAAAGACTTAACAACCCGATAGCGCCAGTAGACGCGGCGCTTCTCCCGTCGACTCGATTGCCCGCGATTCAGTCTTCGCTGTTCGGGATCACGATCGACAATGGCATTTTCAGTTTTTCAGGCAACACGCGCCCCATGCGTGCGCGCTTGAGGATGTGTCGGGCAAGTTTGTCTCGCGACAATGTACGCTCTTTGAGTGCACCGCTGCGTGGCGCGGCACCTGAAACCGTCAGCGTTTGCTGGTCGGAAACGGCGACCGCCGCGAGCCGATCCTGTTCGTCCAGCCCCATCACGATCATTCCACGACCGCGCGCCTGATATTTCAGCTCGGCAATCGAGAACAACAAAAGCTTTCCTTTTTCGGAAAGCGATGCCACATAGTTGCCGGCCGACTCTTCATAGATTCGTGGCATGACCGGTACCTCGCTTTCATCCAGCGTCATGAAATCACGCCCAGCTTTGCGATTGGATACCATGTCACCGACTTTAGACAGAAATCCGTAGCCACCGTTGGATGCAACGATAACCTTTGTTTCCGCTTTTCCAGCCATGCAATACATGATGTGCGCACCGTCCTGCACTTCGCAGAGCGAGGATGAAGGCGCACCGTCGCCGCGACCGGTCGGAAGCTGCGACGCCTCGACCGAATAAGCCCTGCCCTTCGAATCCAGAAAAACCACCGGGTCGACAGTGCGGCACTTGATCAGGGCAAGCAGACCGTCCCCTTCCTTGAACGACAGTGCTGTGCGATCAACTTCCCAGCCCTGCCGCGCACGAACCCAACCTTTGCGAGAGAAAATGACAGTAACCGGTTCGTTGACAACGGCCACTTCGATAATGGCTTTTTCGGACTCCTCGATTTTGGTGCGGCGTTTATCACCGTAGGTCTTGGCGTCTGCCGCGATCTCCTCACTGACCAGTTCATAGAGAACGGTACGGTTCTTCAGAATTTTTTCCAATCCCTTGCGTTCTTTTTCCAGCCCCTTCAACTCCTGCTCAATCTTGATGTGCTCAAGCCTGGCAAGCTGACGCAGGCGCATATCCAGAATGTCGTCCGCCTGCCGTTCGGTAATCTTGAACGCTTTCATCAGATCGACTCTGGGTTCGTCGGCGCTACGAATGATCTTGATCACTTTGTCGACATTCAACAGGACGATCATTCGCCCTTCGAGAACATGGGTGCGATCGAGGACTTTGTCGAGGCGATGCTGCGTCCTGCGCTCGACCGTCAAAAAACGGAACGCCAACCACTCGCCCAGCATGTCGCGCAGATTCTTCCCTGCCGGGCGCCCGTCGATACCGACCATCACAAAGTTGATCGATACGTTGTTTTCCAGGCTTGTTTTTGACAACAGGCGATTGATGAATTCCGTCTCATCAATTTTTGAAGTCTTGGGCTCGAATACCAATCGAACAGCGTGCGAGCGATCCGACTCGTCCCGCATCCGGTCCAGCATTGACAGCATGGCTTGCTTTTCGCGCTGCTGATCGGGCGAGAGCGATTTCTTTCCGCCTTTTGGTTGCGGGTTGGTGATGCTTTCAATCTCTTCCTGAACTTTTTTGGCGGACACGCCAGGCGGCAGTTCATATATAACGACCTGCCACTGCCCACGCGCGAGTCGCTCGACGTTCCAGCGTGCTCGCACACGCACCGAACCACGGCCCGAATCGTATGCTTCCACCATCTCATTGCGCGGCGTAATAATCTGTGCGCCACCCGGAAAATCAGGGGCCTTGATGTAGCGCATGATCTGGCGGACCGACATGTTCGGGTCCTTGATCATCGCGATCGCCGCGTTGGCAACCTCTGTCAGATTGTGGCTTGGAATTTCGGTTGCCATACCAACCGCAATGCCCGACGCGCCGTTGAGAAGCAGCACCGGCAAGCGCGCCGGAAGCAGCTTGGGTTCCTGGACGCTACCGTCGTAATTTGGAATGAAGTCGACCGTTCCATGGTCGAGTTCAGACAAAAGCACCTCGGCAAATTTCGTCAGCCGGGCTTCCGTGTAACGCATCGCTGCGGCATCGTCTCCGTCGCGCGAACCAAAATTGCCTTCTCCGTCGACCAGAGGATAGCGAAGCGTGAAATCCTGGGCGATCCGGACCAGTGCCGCATAAACAGAAGCGTCGCCATGCGGGTGAAACTTGCCAAGGACATCACCGACTACTCGTGCCGATTTCTTGCGCGGCGTGTTGGCAACGGCATTCATTTCCCACATCGCATAGAGAATGCGCGACTGCACCGGTTTCTGCCCGTCGCCAACGCGCGGTAGCGCGCGGTCTTTTACTGTCGCGATCGCATATTGCAGATATTGTGTGGATGCATAGCGGCCGAGTGGCAACGAATCTTCGAAGGCACCTGAAATGGGTGCGAAGTAAGGTGGTAGTCCACCATTTCCACCACCGCCTTCTGCTTTCAGCTGCGCTTTCTGCGTTGCTTGTTTCTTGGTCTTTTCTTGTGCCGCGATGGCCGCGTCACCAAACAAGTCTTTCTGATTACCCATTCTGCTGATTACCCATTATGAGATCCGTTTCTTTCGACTAACAGGTCCTGAGGAAAGCAACTACGAAACGCAAGCACACCCCCTACCTGACACTGAATTCCTGCACCACCAGTATTTCTTCGCCGTCACTGATGGTGAACTTCCATACGCCGGGGCGCAGGTCAGAAATATCGCGCGCGCGGTATCCGGAGCAGCCGTGCGCTACACCATCACGGACCTTGAACATGCGCGGAACACTGTAACCCGAGTCCTCGCCGCGATCGCGCACCGCTATCGGCGGATGCGTTAGCGATTCGACAAGCATGTAACTGTCTTCGTCAAAATCAATGTCGGCTTCGAAACAAAAGCCAAACCGCACGCTGCCTTCAATGGGGATGGTCGTTGTCTTCTTCAGCAACTTGCGCTCGTCCGAGTAAATACCGAACTCGACAATTTTTCCAGTTTGCTGCGCGAACGTAATTTCGGAGAACGCAGTACAAACCAGCGCAATAGAAAGCATGGTCAGGAAACTCATGATCCGTGCTGGCTGCGAACGCGGTACATCAGGGTTTCGAGGCGCGATTGGCAATCGATTTGCGTCGAGAAATGAATGTGCAAAAACCGTCACCTTGGTTCGCGCTGGATTGGAGCTCATATCATTTCGCATCAACTGATGTCCGCCTCAACCAGATTGCCATACGTCTCCATCCATTCGCGACGTTGCGATGCATTTTCGCGTGCCATCATCATTCCAAAAATCTCTTGAGACTGTTCAAGCGCGTCGTCAATGGATACGCGGAGAACGCGCCGCGTATCAGGGTTAAGCGTGGTTTCCCAAAGTTGTTCCGGGCTCATTTCGCCCAGGCCCTTGAAGCGACTGACGTTCCATGCGCCTTCACGAACGCCTTCGTCAGCAAGTTTTTCTTCGAGTATCTGCAATTCCTGTTCGTCAAGAGCGTACAGCTTCCGGGCCGGCTTGTTTTTTCCGTGCGCGGGAACATCGATTCGGAACAATGGGGGCTGCGCCACATATATGCAGCCGCTCTCGATCAGTTTTGGAAAATGCTTGAAGAACAGCGCGAGCAACAACACCTGAATATGTGCACCATCGACATCTGCGTCAGCAAGTATATTGATTCGCTTGTAACGCAAGCCCGACAAGTCAGCGTCCGAATCAAGTTTGTGGTGGTCCACGCCAATTGCCATGGCAATTGCTTCGATTTCCTTGTTGGAGTACAGCGTGTCGGCTGAGTCCTGCCAGGTATTCTTGGGTTTTCCCTTGAGCGGTAATACTGCCTGGAATTCCTTGTCGCGAGCCGCCTTGGCAGAGCCGCCGGCGGAATCGCCTTCGACGATAAACAACTCGTTGCGATCGACATCATCCGATGCGCAGTCGGTGAGCTTGCCTGGAAGCACGGCCACGCCGGATATCTTGCGTCTCTCAATTTTTTGCGCGGCCCGCGTGCGAGTCGTTGCCTGACGGATCACCAGCTCTGCGATACGCTTACCTTCGTCAACGTGTTGATTGAGCCACAGTTCAATCGGGTCGCGCACCATCTGCGACACCAGCTTCACGGCATCGCGCGAGATCAGTTCGTTTTTTACTTGCCCCTTGAATTGCGGATCCAGCATCTTGCAAGCGAGCACATAGTTAGCGCGCGACCAGACGTCTTCCGGCACGACTTTCAGACCCCGCTGCCCCATGGCATGGTGATCTATGAAGTTCTTGATCGCGTTGTAAACCCCTTCTCGCAGGCCGGATACGTGCGTCCCTCCAATACGGGTCGGAATCATGTTTACGTACGATTCGTGGACGACATCGCCATCGGCCGTCCAGGCAATGGCCCACATCGCACCCTCGCCTTCGGCAAAGCTGTCAGATTCAGACTGCGCCGAAATATACCGCTCGCCGAGGAACACATCGGCTACCGGCTCATTACCGGCAATTGCTGTAGCGAAATAGCCCTTGATACCCTCGGGAAAATGCCACGTCTGGTGCTCGATCTTGTTTTTCTTCTCTATGCCCAACGAGAACGTAACACCCGGCAACAGCATCGCTTTTGCACGCAGCAACAGCGCGATATCGGCCGCCACCACTTTTGGCGAGTCAAAGTATTTTGGATCTGGCCAGAACCGCACCCTGGTGCCGGTATCACGCGGTCCAACTTTGGCGACGACCTTCAATGCTTGCTTTAGCTTTCCGTTATCTCCAAACACCATGCGTTGACAGGCGCCGTCTCGTTTGATTTCGACTTCGAGGCGTGTCGACAACGCATTGCTTACACACACGCCAACGCCGTGCAGTCCGCCAGCGATGCGGTAAGCGGCGTCCGCGTCAGTTTTGCGAAACTTTCCGCCCGAGTGCAGGGTGGTGAAAATCACCTGAACGGCCGGTACTTTCTTGCGAGGATGGAGATCGACGGGTATTCCTCGGCCATCGTCGAGGACTTCGACCGAACCGTCTTCATAAAGAATCACCGATACGTTCTTGGCAAACCCACCCAGGCCTTCATCCGAAGCGTTATCAATGACTTCGACAAGCGCATGGTTCGGATTGGCCGGATCGGTATACATACCTGGCCGATGCAGGATCGGCGACAGGTCTTCCAGTATTTCAATATCTTCTGCGGTGTAGCTAGCGTTTTTCCGGGTCATGAATAATTGCAGCCTGAACCGGATCTAAAATCCGGCAGCCATGCATTCTGTTTTCGAAGGAAGAGTGACTGACCTGATCGGTCTGCCCGCGCATCGCGAGGGAAAGGTGTCGCGGCCTGATTCGGCTGTCCGGGCTGCGCAGGAGATGAGCTTGATGTCACGGCGCGTATTTTAGGCAAGCTTACGAAAGCCTGCACGTGTAATTTGCAACAGATTCGCGATCGCAAGCATGCGACGTGCCGTCAGCTTGCCGGCACTGCCACGCCTGGCTTCGAACGGATACGCGGAATTGGCCGCGTTGGGCTACGTGGATGCAGCAATGGAATCTTGAGAAATTCCTGCTGAATGAAGTCGACAAACAATTTCACCTTTCGCGGCAGGAGTCGGGCGGACGGATAGACGGCGCTGATACGGATCGGAGCTGGTGCGAATTGCGACAGAAGCTGAATCAGACGGCCGGTCTCGATATCTTCACGAATCAGGAACGCCGGAACGCTTGCGATACCCGCCCCCTCAAGCGCTGCCGAGCGGATGGTCATGCCGCTGTTGGCTCGCAAGTCGCCATGTACTTTTATCGACCGGAGTCCATCCGGGCCATCAAAAGGCCATTCATTGGAAAATAAATAGCTATAGGTGATGCATTCATGCTCCTGCAGCTCGGATGGGGTTTCTGGCGTTCCGTGCTTTGACAAATATGCGGGTGAGGCAACACAAACGCTTGCACTACTGCCGACATGGCGTGCAACAAGTTGCGAATCGCCCAGTTCTCCAAACCGAATGGCGACATCGATACCTTCCTGTATCAGATCCACGTATCGATCATCGAGCGACAAGTCGATCGCCACACCCGGGAACTGGCGGCGAAACGCGAGGATCAACGGCAGCATATGGACATTGCCGAACGCCACCGGCGTATTGACACGCAATGTTCCCGATGGTCGGTTTTGAAGGCCCGTGACTTCGGTCTCCATCTCCTGCACTTCATCCAGAATCCGCTGACAACGTTCGTAATACTCGCGTCCAGCGTCTGTCATTGAAAGGCGGCGTGTCGTGCGGTTCAGCAGGCGCACGCCCAGTTTCTCTTCAAGCGCGGTCATTTGCTTGCTGACCGTCGGCTGAATCATTCCCAGTTCACGAGCGACAGCGGAGAAACTGCCCGATTCAACGATGCGCACAAACAACTGCATCAAGTGAAATCGATCCAAAAGTTGGCCTATTTATATGGCTCAAAGCATGAATCATATTCCTTTTGTGCCAATTATCAACCTCAGAGCATATGTATATAATTTCGACTGTCAGAAGTGCGATGAGCCGTCAGAGTGAATTTTCCGGATCTCGCGCAATTGGCCATGTTCTCTTTTACTCCTCCTCCCAAAGAGAATCTTCGAGGGGGCTCACGCCCCCTCTTTTTTTTGCCCAATAGAATCAGGCTCTCCGAGAGTTAGGCTAGTTGCCGGTACTTCATCGCGAAGCACACGGACATTTGCTGGCGCGCCGCCACCATGTTTTTTTTAACAAGAACAGGTTACGCGAGCAATACCTCAGCGCAGCGGCCCCAGCAATGCGGCGTGATACCGCACGCACTCGAGCCCGAATGCGCTCGGAGCAACACCTGGTGTGCGATCGTAGACATCTTTGATTCCCAGGCGCTGCGCGGCAATGCGCTTGCCATAACAGACCAGATGGTCGATCGACTGCATTACAAAGACGATTGTCGGCAACACTTGTGCGTAGAGCGTATATGCCAGCACATCATCGCCCTCGCGCATCGCCTCGAAGCAGCGCGCCTGAAGATCGAATGATTCGGCTCCCGGGATAACGCCGGCACAGCCGGCGCGCAAATTATCAATTAGCTCCAGGCCGGCGCGCCCGTTAAACACGCTCAGGCGATCGCCACTGTGTTCGATGACGCTGCGTATTTGCAATACAGGACCTTCCCCCTTCAATACTGTGAAGTTGGGATGCTGCTCCGCGAGAGCCGCGATACCGTTTTCGGACAGCCCGAAACCAAGGTATTCGGGTGCATTCTGAACTGCAACCGGCATATCCAGCTTTTCCATCACGCGCCCAAAAAACGGGACGAGTTCACCGTCGCCCGCCGCACCGACCCGTGGCGGCTGCAGAATGACCCAGCCCGCTCCACAACGACGCGCATGGCGAGCGAAATCGACTTGTTTGTCAATGCTGTCGCCGAATATCGTCACTGCCAAAGGGAGTTCGCCCGACAGATCGTCAGACACCCATTCAACGATCTGATGACGCTCGCTCTCGGTCAGTTTGGCAACTTCCGTAGCGAGGCCAAGCACAGCGAGACCATGCGCTTCGTTAGCGATGCACGCTTTTACTTGCGCACGAATTGCGGCGCGGTCCAGCTTGCCATTCTTTTTAAAGAATGCGTAAAGCATCGGGTAGACCCCGGAAGGACGATCAGTCTGGCTCATGCAGCTGGCCTTTCATTCTCACTCTGGCGCATTCGCGACACAAAGATTCGGTGTAACATTTTTTATTAGCCTTGTTTCCGGCTTAAATCCGGCAGGCTGCTGGATCAGGCTGATTCTTGCTTTAATCTTATTCTTTGGCTTGACGCAATTTTCAACTCTGAACAAGCTCTGCGCAAATCACCTCTTGTTTCGCACGTTTTTTGCGGTTCAACCCCACCTACATTTTTTATAACCAGTGATAATGTGGCAACCAGTTTCCCAAGCGAAATGATGATGACTAGCAATAAAAGAACGTCCGGTCATGACTGGCCTGCCTGTTTCGCAAATGCGTGGGCTAAGCAACTGCCTTCGTGAAATTTGCAGGCTAGAATAAAGTAACAATACGACCTGTAGCAATGCGCATGTTGGCATGCGGTGGCTCGCATCCAGGCGAGGAAGAAGGGATGATGACCACAGATCTAAATGACGAAGAAATAGCGGCAATTCGCGAGAAGCTTGAAGCCCTGACGATCGAACACAGGGACCTGGACGATGTTATTGCGCGCCTGGTGGATGGTCATCACCAGGATGAACTTCAGATTCGGCGACTAAAACGCCGCAAGCTCATGCTGAAAGACCAGATTACCTTACTGGCACAGCAGCTGGTTCCGGATATTCGCGCCTAGAGCCTGTCGGACCTGCCAACCTGCCGGACTCAGGCTGATTCGTGCCTTGCAATTCTTTGCGTCAGCACCGATCCGGACAAGGCATTTGATAGAAATTCTTTGCAAGCCAGGCTGCCATCTGGTCGATTTCTTCCTTGCTCCAACTCAAGGAAATAGTGCTCTGCCATCGATCAACCTGCGCGCGCAAGGCGTCGTAGTCGCTCGCAAGCCTGTTGTCACGGGTGTAGACGCTGGTAGTGTGACAGGCGATGCAATACGTGTCGTGGGCCTCGCGGACAGGTTCAGCCGCACCCGCAATAGTCACGCTCAAGCCGGTTGTAGCAGTGGCACCAACGGCCAGCATGGTGACGGCCAGTTTGAACAGAATTTTTCCCAGCGTATTGCGATATCGCATTTGCCAACCCCCGGTAAAAAAAAGTAAACACAGTTCTGAATGATGATGTACTGCCAATACATGCGGGATCACTCATCGTTCCAGGATTTGCCAATCCAGCATATATTGACCAATTACAATAGTTTGCCGTAGTTACTCTGCGCGGTTCTTGATATGCGTCAACGAGGCAAGGACGTCGAGGTTCAAGCAACGAACCAAACGATTTTGACGTTGTCAATTTTGCAGCGCAATGCAGTTTTTTCGTCTTCAATGGTGGCACCCGGCTACCTCAATATGGAACATCGATTAACCGAGGAAAACAACTTCACTATTTCGATTGTCGTGGCACTTGCATTGGCTATGCTGGTGGTGACTGCAGGCTGCGCGTCGCCAGATCGGCGTCAGGCTCCGTCGCTGGAGGACATAGTCAGGATGAGCGAACAAGGCGAATCGGATGAGGAAATTATAGGGCTTCTCATTGAAAGCAGAGCGGTTTATCCTCTTAGCAGTGCGAAAATCGTAGACCTTCATCAGCGCGGTGTTACAACGGAAGTGCTCGATCACATGCAGAAAGCGTACGTTGAGCACGAGCGCCGTCTGGAACGATGGATGTACTCGGACCCGTACTGGGGGCGGTCATGTGTCAATTGCGGGTACCATCGACACGGGTGGGGTCCACCAATCTATGGTTACCCGTTTTACTACCCCTAAAGTTTACTGGTCGCACAGAAACAAGTTGGGCGATTCGCCAGAAAATTCGAATCACCAAGTGACTGAAATAAGGATCTTCAAGCTTACGAGGAGGCAAAATGCGGCAGTCTGAAAGGTACACACCAACAGCGAAACTCACCGTCGCCATGTCGGTGGCGCTTGCAACCATCCTGCTATCCGGTTGTAGCATGTTCGGCCCGCGCACGGCTGTCCCCATTTCGAACATCACCGACGCTGCGGAAAGTGGCCAGAGTAGTACGGAGATTCTTACCGCCATGAGGACGGCGAGAACCACTTACGCTCTGCGCGGATCGGATTTTGCGAAATTGGCTGAGCGCGATGTTCCCGAACCGGTGCTGGACGAACTGCAGCAACGCTTCTTCGGTGACGTCGATTGGCTCACAAGGCGCTGGGTTACGGAACGACTTGCGGGTGGACCTACGTCTTTCTATCCACAACCTGTCGATCTTGATAGTCTCGACCAGGGCGGTAACGGCATGGCACCGACGACGAACGTGGGACGCACTACACATACGGATCGGCCCCCGGGTGTACCCGATTGGGTACCGGCAAGACCTGTGCCGCCATTTGGCCCGACAATCTCTGTGAACGACGTTGTCAGTATGACCAAGCAAGGCGATTCGACGCCACAAATCGTCGCAACCATACTTGATTCCCACATCTACCCGATTTACGCCGACCCCGGTCCTGCCGTCTCACGCACGCGTACCGGTGCACTCACCGGATCGACATATGCCAGTCTCGCAGGGCAAGGCGTTGCACCTGAAGTTCTCGATGCGCTCCAGGAGGCCTATATGGCTGACCATTTGGAGCAGACGAGGGTGCGCTGGTGGGGTTCCAAAGGAACCTATCTTCCGTAGCAGTCTGTCGGACTCAGGATAATTCGGCTACGACGGTAAGTGTGCGGTTCTTGAGTATCAGCCGGAGCGGTTTGAACGCATAACGGTAAGGAAGAAGGGCCCGGGCGAGTTTAGTGGTACGCCCGGGCTTGCCCCGTCAGATCAGCTTTCGAATCCGTCTGTGATTGCGCCCTTCGAAGACGTCGATACCAGATGCGAGTACTTGGCAAGCAGACCACGCCGGAATCGCGGCTCGGGCTGCTTCCATTTGGCACGGCGTTTTGCCAGTTCGTCGTCCGACACATGAAGCTGGATCAGCTGCTTGTGCGCATCAATGGTAATTGAATCACCCTCGTTGACCAGCGCAATATTGCCTCCGACAAACGCTTCCGGGGCGACGTGGCCGACAACCATGCCCCAGGTGCCGCCGGAAAACCTCCCGTCCGTCAACAAGCCAACAGAATCGCCCAACCCTGCTCCGATGAGCGCTGAAGTCGGCGAGAGCATTTCCTGCATACCCGGCCCTCCTTTGGGCCCCTCGTAACGAATCACTAAAACGTCGCCAGCCTTGATCTTGCCGTCCATTATGGCTTCCATCGTTTCGTTCTCGGAATCGAACACCCGCGCCGGACCTGTGATCACCGGATTCTTCAGTCCGGTGATTTTGGCCACACAGCCTTCGGTCGCCAGATTACCTTTGAGAATCGCCAGATGGCCTTCCTCGTACATCGGTTTATTAAACGGCCGAATGACATCCTGATCCGCGCGTGGTTCATCGGGGATATGTTCCAGTTCTTCGGCAATGGTGCGTCCGGTTATGGTCATACAATCGCCGTGCAACAAGCCGTTGACGAGCAACATCTTTAGTACCTGCGGCACACCTCCGGCCTGGTGAAAATCAACGGCGACGTAACGTCCCGATGGTTTCAGGTCACACAGAACCGGGACCTTGCGACGAATGCGTTCAAAATCGTCAATCGTCCATTCGACTTCCGCTGCTGATGCAATAGCAAGGTAGTGCAGCACAGCATTGGTCGAACCGCCTGTAGCCATTACCAGGCTCACAACGTTCTCGATAGATTTCTTGGTGATAATGTCACGCGGTCGAATGTTCTTTTTAATCGCATTGGCAAGTACGCGCGCTGAATCGGCAGCAGAATCGGCCTTTTCCTGATCCGGCGAAGCCATCTGCGATGACCCCATCAGACTCAGACCCAGCGCTTCGAACGACGATGACATGGTATTGGCGGTATACATGCCGCCGCATGCGCCCACGCTCGGACAAGCGTTTCGCTCAATTCCGTCGAAGTCCTCTTTCGACATCGTGCCCGCATTGAACGCGCCCACGGCTTCAAATGCGCTAACGATGGTCAGGTCCTCGCCCTTCCATTTACCAGGTTTGATCGTGCCACCATAAACATAAATGGCTGGCACATTCATCCGGGCGATCGCCATCATGCCGGCAGGCATGTTTTTGTCACAGGCGCCAACAACCAGCACCCCGTCCATCATCTGGCCGTTAACGGATGTCTCGATCGCATCGGCAATGACTTCACGCGAGACCAGTGAGTATTTCATCCCGTCGGTACCCATACCGATACCATCAGTAACCGTAGGCACGCCGAAAACCTGCGGCATTGCACCGGCGCCCCGCAACGCCTCCATGGCACGATCGACCAGAGGCTGAATCCCTGCGTTGCATGGATTCATATTCGAGTGGCCGTTAGCGACGCCGACGATGGGTTTTTCAAAGTCGTCATCATTGAAATCGACCGCCCGCAACATCGCACGGTTCGGTGAGCGAGCCACACCCGCCGTGATCAGCTTACTTCGCCAGTTATCAGCCATCGCTACTCTCCTCTGAATAAAGCCGCTTTTTTGCTTCGTTTTCGATTACGGCTTCGTCGGTTTATCGTTTCACTCACCGGGCCGGCACCATGCGTCACCTGGCGCCAGAATCAAACACCCGAAACACCATGCACCGCATTGTTCCCGCCAATCGCCAGCCAATACCGTTAGCAAGATGGTTTGTGCAGGAGGCGCAGTTTCGCGTGGCAATGAAATCGCGTCAAATATATTATTATTCACCCTATGATAGCTTTTACGAATTAAATGGAACTGCGTCATTTACGCTACTTTGTCGCAGTTGCAACCGAACTGCATTTCGGTCGAGCTGCAAAGATGCTGCATATTTCGCAGCCTCCTCTTTCTATGCAAATTCGCGCGCTCGAGGAAGAACTCGGTGTCACCCTGCTTCACCGCACCCGCCGCCAGGTTTCCATGACTCGCGCCGGAAAAGCTTTTCTGCACGACGCCAGCCAGATACTGGAGAGAGTCGATCAAGCAACATTGACCGCACGACGGGCAGCAAGGGGAGAAATCGGCGAACTGGTAGCCGGATTCATTAGTGTCGCCGATTACAATCTGCTGCCTTTGGTGTTACGTGAATTCCGCAGACGTTTCCCGCTGGTCACTCTCTCGCTAAGAGAATTGACGACGGACGCACAAATTACCGAACTGATGGAGGGCCGCATCGATGTCGGCTTTCTGTTGCCACCTGTCAGTGAAGCAACAATTGAGTCAGTCGCGATTCTGCGCGAGCCACTAATCGCCGCAATTCCCGAGCGCCACGCGTTAGCAAAATGCGGGGATACGATCCCACTGGCGTCGCTGTCAGATGCACCATTTATCATGACGCCCAGGCAAATGGCACCCGGATTGCACGACGACATCGTCAGTTTCTGCCGCAGCGCAGGATTTAGTCCGCAGGTAACCCAGGAAGCGATTCAGATGCAAACCATTATTAGCCTGGTATCGGCAGAAATGGGCGTGGCGCTAATCCCGGAGTCTCTGCAAAACCTGAAACGTACCGGCGTGATTTACAAGCGCCTGAGAGAACAAAGTCCTCTGACCGAAATACGGTTGGCATGGCGCACCGGTGACAACCTCCCTGTTTTAAAACACTTTATTGAACTCGCACGCGAAATTGCGGCAGACAATGCCAACAATCCGGTAGCCGAAAAACCGGACCATTAATGACCGATCACCTCGACCTATTCCTGGAGAACGAAGAAGCCACGCTGGATCTGGGGCGGAAACTGGCTCCCAAACTTGCACCAGGTATGTTGATCAAGCTTCGCGGATCTCTCGGAGCGGGCAAAACCACCTTCGCCCGCGGCATACTGCGCGGACTCGGTTTCGAGGGCCGTGTAAAGAGCCCCACCTATAGCCTGGTTGAACTTTACGAACTTTCTAGGTTAGACTTATATCACTTTGATTTTTATCGGTTCGAAGACCCAAACGAACTGATCGAATCGGGCTTGCAAGATGCATTCAACGAAACCAACGTGTGCATCATAGAATGGCCTGAAAAGGCCGATAAACTCTTGCCGGCCGCCGACATTGCGGTGACCCTTTCGATGACGGATTGTGGGCGCACCGCGATGTTAACGGCGCATTCGGAGAACGGGAAAAGTTGCTTGCGACAGTTGCAAATCTGAAGAAGGTCGCCCTGGCTTTCGCCGCGTCAATCACGAGGCCTGCGGGACGCGCAGCGTTGTTGAGCCTTCTGCTGGTATGCGCCATTGTGGAGACTGCCAGCGCTGACACCTGGGTGGCCGCGGTTCGCACCTGGACTGCGCCGGATTACACCCGAATCACCATCGAATCGCAGAAAGAAATCAACTACAAGGTTTTCTCGCTTGCGAATCCTGACCGACTGGTAGTTGATCTCCATGACACTCCGCTGGGAGCACAACTCAAACAACTTCCGTCGAAAATATCGCCTAATGATTCATTTGTTTCGGGCGCACGTGTTGGGCAGTACAAGGCTGGCGTCACGCGCATCGTGTTCGAGCTCTCCCAGAAAGTCAGTCCGCAGATTTTAAAGCTCAAACCGATCAGGGAATACGGGCACCGTCTGGTAGTCGACATTTACCCAACTATACCGATCGACCCGATCCTTGCCCTGCTTCATGGTAACGGGACGAAAAAGACGCCCGGTACGAAAACGAACAAGAGTGCGCCGGTTCCGCCGGCATCGTCGGCGCTCATACCAAAAGATGTGGTTACGATCGCCATTGATGCGGGACATGGCGGTGAAGACCCCGGTGCCACAGGACGCCGCGGAACCTACGAAAAGAACGTGACGCTCGCCATCGCCAAGAAACTCAAAGCACTGATCGATGCTGAACCAAAAATGCGTGCCGTGATGATCCGGGATGGCGACTATTACATCAAGCTGTCCAAGCGAGTGAAGAAAGCTCGCGATGCCCGGGCCGATCTCTTCGTGTCTATTCACGCGGATGCATTCAAGAAATCTCATGCGCGCGGGTCATCTGTTTTTGCACTTTCAGAGCGCGGTGCAACATCGGCCGCCGCAGGCTGGCTCGCCGCCAAGGAAAATGAGGCGGACCTGATTGGCGGGGTCAATATTGATGTCGATGACGCCATGCTGAAACAGGTTCTAATCGACATGACGCAAACAAACACAATTAGCGAAAGCTTGAAACTCGCGAAGGCGGTTCTCGGCGAACTTGGGACCATCAACAAGCTGCATAAGTCCCATGTTGAGCAGGCAGGCTTTGCCGTACTCAAGGCGCCCGATATCCCCTCGATTCTGATTGAAACCGCATTCCTCACCAATCCGCAGGAAGAGCGTAATCTGCGCAACAAGAAATATCAGCAAAAAGTCGCCAAGTCGATATTGAACGGCATCCGCAAGTATTTCGAAGACAATCCTCCACTGGTCCGCGGCAAACTGGCGCTTCAGTAAGCTCGCATATATTTCACAGATCAATGTGTCTGGCGAATTGAAGCGCCGGCCGGGTACAAACGTCAATGATCAGTGCCATTCTTCTCGCCGCTGGTAGTGGTAGCCGCTTCGGCGGCGGCAAAATGCTTGCGCACCTTCCTGATGGAACGCCAATTGGTGTCGCATCGTGGCGAAATCTGGCATCTGCGGTTTCTCGTCGCATTGTTGTAGTGCGAGCGGGTGATAACGCGCTGAAGCACATGTTCGAAAGCGAAAACGCAGATATCGTGGAATGTAGCGACGCGCATCTAGGCATGTCGCGCAGTTTGATCGCCGGACTCTGCGCGACCAGCGAAGCTGAAGGCTGGGTAGTTGCCCTTGGTGACATGCCTTATATTCTTCCTCGGTCCATCACTGCTGTATCCGATGCAATCGCGTCAAAAGCACTGATCGTTTTGCCGACATATCACGGTTCGCGCGGTCATCCAGTGGGTTTGTCAGCGCGTTTGCGCGAAGAACTGCTTTCGGTACAGGGCGACGAAGGTGCGCGTGAGGTGGTGAAGCGTCACACTGACGACTGCCGCCTGGTCGCGTGTGATGATGACCCAGGGATATTACGAGACATTGACACGCGCGCAGATATAGACTGAAGGCCGCACGTTACCTGCCAGAAGACTGTTGGACTCAGGTGCTCGACAGACCCCTAGGGTCTTAGTAATACACCCTTAAGCGTGCCCGTCACGTTCAGGGTGGAATTCAACCGTTGCGCAGACGAACGCAACGCAACTGTTACCCGACCGCTTACAGCCTGTTTGGATGCGATATCAAAATCACCGTTCGCCGACAAAATGCCGGCGTTGAGATAGACATTCCTGTAGCTGAATCGTCTATTGGCGATCGTCACATTTCCACTGAGCTCCTGGAACTTGGTCGCCCCGCCCTGGCTACCAGCACGCCCAACCTGTAACGCGCGCACAAGATCAACACCGTCCAGGGTACCTTTTTGAACCAGAAAACTGGCTTGCAGAGACGGCCTGTCCAACAGCGTGTGAAGGCTGCCTGAACTCGCCGACAATTCACCCTTGGCACTGGCAATGCCTGTCACTTTCGCCGTCTTCGAGAATACTGCGAGAAACTCATCGGTCACTACCCGCGCAAACTCGAATTGCGAACTTAGGCGCCAGCCGGATGCCCATGAAATCTGTGCAGCACCCTTCACCTGGCCGCCGTACAAACTTGCGTCCCATTCGCTCACGTTCAGAACCGAACCGTTCACGGTGCCTGTTGCCACAAAATCGGAGAATTCGATCGGCGTACCGAACGGTAGCGTCCAGTCACTCGCCCCAATCGTCACGTTAGCCTGGTTGCCGACAGGGGCGATCGTTGCGTACACCTTGCCATTCGTCGTCTCGACACGTGCCGACCTCACCTGACCATTCCTGTCCAGGGCGATGTCCACGTTGAAACTTGGCAACTTGAATGTGTGTAACTCTGCCGCGAGACCACGTAGCGCGATTGACTTCACGTGCATTCTCGAATCCTGTGCCGACGAGTCTCGCCAGGCTGGCAAGCGCAACAAGGCTTCTTTCACGATTTTGCCGCCATTCGCCTCGATAGACTTTAGGACCAGCCGGTCGCCGAGGACAGATCCCAGTTCGGGCGTCACGGTTACGTCGTTCAGAATAACGTCCTGCGTCGACCCAATACTCACGCTCGACAGCTTGAACTGAAGGCCCGACACCATCGACAATTTCATCGAGCCTATCGAGACACGCTCGCCGATATTGTTTGACGCAATTTTCTCTAGCGCCGGGATATAGCCACTCATCGGCATGACATGCAATACGCCGATGGCCAGGGCCAAAACAACCAGCACGCCACCCACCAATCCAACAAAGCGATCTACCGGCGAACGCACTTTGCCACTTCTTTTTAGCGCTTTGAGTTCGCGACTCTTGCGAGTTGTCTCCTCCGCCTCTTCGCGCCGACGGGCGAATTCGTCTTCGCGTTGCTTACGCTCGGCGTCAATTCGCTCTTGCTCTTGCTGTTCCTTGCGCTCTGCCGCGATTCTCTTGCGATCTTCCGCTTCCTGAATCTTGCGTTTGTATTCTTCTCTTTTGTGGTTTTCGCGTTCGCCTCGATCAGCCTTCTCCTGTTCGACGCGGGCGCGCATCTCAGCCTCAATCGCGGAACGACGCTCGGCCTCGACTCGCGCTTCTTCCTCTCGCGCAGCGCGCTCTATCGCATGTCGTGCCTCTTCTGCCTCCCGATTCCGGCGATCTTCATCTGCAGCCTGCTTTGCCAGCGATTCCTGTTGCTTGTCGAAGTCAATCGAAAAGCTGTCGCTGGAATCTGTTGTAAGCGACGGAAAGTCCAGACTCGCAGGCTCGCCGTCTTTGCCTTCCTCCCCCGCATTGATGTCGAACATCGGTGCGTCGGATTTCTCCGGCTCACGCAGCTGCTCTTCCTCCTTGCGTCGTCGCTCCGCTAGCTCACTCCGTAGGCGTTCTTCCAGCTCACGCTTGCGACGCTTTGCCTCCTCGCGCTTGCTGCGTTCCTCCTCCTCACGTTTAAGACGTTCCTCTTCTTCGCGCTGGCGCTGTTCCTCTTCTTCGCGCTGGCGTCGTTCGTCTTCTTCGCGCTGGCGTCGTTCCTCTTCTTCACGCTTGCGCCGATCTTCTTCCTCACGCCGCCGGTCTTCTTCTTCACGTCGACGATTTTCTTCCTCGCGCCGACGCTCTTCTTCCTCTCGCTTGAGACGCTCTTCCTCCTCACGTTTACGACGTTCTTCTTCCTCGCGCTTGCGACGTTCCTCTTCTTCGCGTTTGCGACGTTCTTCTTCCTCGCGCTTACGGCGTTCCTCTTCTTCGTGTTTGCGACGTTCCTCTTCTTCGTGTTTGCGACGTTCCTCTTCCTCGCGCTTGCGACGTTCTTCTTCCTCGCGCTTATGGCGTTCCTCTTTGTCACGCTTGCGAGACTCCTCTTCCTCGCGCTTGCGACGTTCCTCTTCCTCGCGCTTGCGACGTTCCTCTTCCTCGCGCTTGCGACGTTCTTCTTCCTCGCGCTTATGGCGTTCCTCTTTGTCACGCTTGCGAGACTCCTCTTCCTCGCGCTTGCGGCGCTCCTCCTCGGCACTACTACTGGAAACCTGGCCTGCCCCCTTGCCGTCAGCCGCCTTACCAACCTTGCGAGACAACTCTTCCTTGTATCTGCGAAGGATCTCCTGCTCGCGATTGCGCAATTCCTCGTCGGGGCGATTGGCCGGGTCCGCGTCGGCGGGGATTCGCAAGTCCAATTCGGGTAGCTTGGCCGGCCCCGGTTGGAGACGCTCGACCGGGCTCGGTTCGGGACGCTTGACCAGACCCGGTTCGGGCCCTTTGTCCGCGGCAGGTTTGGGCCCCTTGTCCACGGCAGGTTTGGGGCGCTTGTCCAGAGCAGGGTCCGGGGGTTTCTGCAGGGCAGGGTCGAGGGGCTTGCTCAGGTTCAGTTCGGGGCGCTTGCCCAGGTCCAGCTCTGCGCGCTTACCAACGGCACCTCCGCTCGAACGACGGGCACGTTGTTCGGACCTTTCACTATCTGATTTTTCGAGTGCCCGGCGTTCCACTTCGAGAATCTGGGCGAGATCGCGGGTCGTCTTTGCCATCTCCGCCGCCAGGTTCTTTTCATTCAGCGCGGACTGTTCTCGCGATTTGATGGCAGCGGCTTGCTTGGCTTTGCGTTCGGCCTCAACGCGCGCCATACGAGCGACTTCTTCACGAGCCTTGCGCTTGGCTTCCAGTCTCTTCTGCTCCTCGCCCGCCTTGCGATTGCGCGTTGCCTCTGCCTCGGCCCGCTTTCGGTCGGCAGACTCGCTATCGCGAAATTCTGTTTGCGCATTCGAGTAGACATTCTTACTTGGAGACGGAGCGGCCGAAAATCTACCAGGAGGCAGGGCGGCCGTGAAATCCAGATCGTCGACGTATGCGCTGGCGCCAGCTGAGGACGCCGACGACTTTACTCCCGATGAGAGCCCGACAAATTCTTTGATATATCCCGCTTCTTCCAGTTGCTTGAGGCAACGCGCAAGATTGGCTTCAGTTAGTTTCGATTTGGCAACGAGGTCAGCAACGGCTGATTTACCATCTACCCGCGAAAGGACCTTGGCCAGCTCACGTGACAACTTACGGGCGCTACTCTTGATCTCAAGAACGCCCTTGCCGGTCTTCGAGTAAACAATCTTCTGGTCCATCGCGATGTTCTTTTGCGCCTCGAGCTAGCGTCAATGTGCCGGACAACGTGCCTGATGGCGTCTTAGGCGGGAAAACGAGCCATTCTGGTGGGGACATCGTGCAATGTTCGGGCCAACATATGGCGAACGTACGGAGAGGACGGATAAGGAAGTCTTCGTCGGCACGCCAAAGCTGTTAACGCTTATTTGGCTGACCTCTTGCTCAAAAAATGCGAAGCCAGGCGAAATGCGGCAGGCACGGTCGCGCTGTTGCAAATAAGCGACGATTGAAACGTGGCCGGCACCAAAGGAAGATTCGATTCGCCTTGCCCGCATCGTTCATTTCGCTGCGGGAAAATCGATCCGTCACAGTCCCCTGGCACGGCAATGATTCGCGACACGTGGCCAGCGGCGTGACAACTTCCTACCCGTCAACGGCTGCTATCAGGCAAACCAGATTGTCGAGGAAAAGCTTCCCAAGCCCGTAGACTATTGCGCCGCGCACTCGTCCACTACCCGCTAACCATCTGATATGCCTCGCTGTTCTCTGCGTGGCTCCCGGCACCAGGGCCCGTCGGACTTCGGGATTTAATAGCGAAACACCAGTTCGATCCGGACCCGGTGAGCGCGAGGGCAGATATTGACGATTTCATGCACCTTAAAGACGTTGTGCATTTCGGGAATATTTAAAGCGATAGCGGTGAACTGCCCTGGCTCCTCTTCCCTGGCAGTCCTGCGGCCGCATCAACCTGATCCGCCCGGCTGTCGTCAGTCGATCGCTTTGACGATGTTCTCGACGACCTTTTTGGCGTCTCCGAACACCATCATGGTCTTTTCCATATAAAACAAATCATTATCGAGACCCGCATAACCAGTGGCCATCGAACGCTTGTTGACAATGACGTTTCTGGCCTTGAATGCCTCGAGTATCGGCATGCCATGGATTGGGCTGCCTGGCGTGCGGGCAGCCGGGTTTACCACGTCATTGGCGCCCAGAACGAACACGACATCAGTCTCACCAAAATCACTATTGATGTCATCCATTTCGAACACCTGGTCGTAGGGTACTTCCGCTTCGGCAAGCAGAACATTCATATGTCCTGGCATGCGACCAGCCACCGGGTGAACTGCGTAGCGAACTTCGATGCCGCTGGCGATCAACTTGTCTGCCATTTCCTTGACCGCGTGCTGGGCTCTTGCAACCGCCAGGCCGTAGCCGGGAACGATAACTACGCTGTCCGAATTGGAGAGCAGGAATGCCGCATCCTCTGCACTTCCGCTTTTGACAGGCCGCTGTTCGCCACCCGCTGCCGCCGTACCTTCTTCCGCGCCGAATCCACCGAGTATCACGCTGAAAAATGAGCGATTCATCGCCTTGCACATGATGTAGGACAGAATTGCCCCGGAAGAGCCAACCAGTGAACCGGAAATAATGAGCAAGGGGTTATTGAGCGAGAAACCGATACCTGCCGCCGCCCACCCTGAATAGCTGTTCAACATGGATACGACCACCGGCATGTCCGCGCCGCCGATAGGAATGATTATCAACACCCCCATCACGAATGCAATTGCCGCCATCAAGATAAACGGCAACCACGCCTGCGTTGCAACAAACCACAATCCACAGCCGATCATGGCTATAGCCATGATCAGATTGAATAATTGCTGACCACTAAATACCACCGGCGCACCCTGAAACAGCCGGAATTTGTATCTTCCTGAGAGCTTGCCGAATGCAATAACAGAACCGGAGAAGGTGATAGCACCAACGAAAGTCCCAATGAATAGCTCAAGCCGGTTTCCAAACGGTATTTGCCCATCAGCGAGCTGGATGCCGAGCGCCGTCGGTTCCGCGACCGCTGCAACAGCGATGAACACGGCAGCCAGGCCGATCATCGAGTGCATAAATGCAACCAGTTCGGGCATTTTGGTCATTTCCACGCGCTTGGCCAAAATCGTGCCGATGGTGCCACCCACCGCAATGCCACCGACAACGTAAAGCAGGCCGGAGCCGACCGATTCCCCGCCCAGTTTGATAATCAGAGCAACAGTCGTCGCCACTCCAATTGCCATGCCGATCATGCCAAAGGTATTGCCAAGCCGGGATGTCGTAGGATGCGACAATCCTTTCAGAGCCTGTATGAAACACACCGACGCGATCAGATAAAACAGGATGACAACATTGATGCTCACTTTGCAGCTCCCTGCTTCTCCGGTTCCCGCTTCCTGGGTTCTTTCTTCTTGAACATTTCAAGCATTCGCCGCGTGACAAGAAATCCGCCAAACACGTTGACCGAGGCCAGCGCTACTGCACTGACGCCCATCACCTTACCCAAGGTAGTCTCAGTGAGCGCAGCGGCGAGCATCGCACCAACAATGACAATGGCCGATATCGCGTTAGTTACCGACATGAGGGGTGTGTGCAACGCGGGGGTGACGTTCCAAACCACGTGATAGCCCACATAGACTGCGAGCACAAATATTGTGACGTTAATGATGGTTGGGCTAATGGCTTCCACCGCGATCTCCCTATTTGGACACGAGTTCGCCGCCTGCGCACACCAGCGTCGCAGCAACAATCTCGTCTTCCGTATTCAGATTGAATTCGCCGGTATCCGGGTCCAGAACCAGCGGCATAAAGTTGATCAGGTTTCTCGCATAAAGCGAGCTCGCGTCCGCAGCCGCCAACGCAGGCAAATTTGCAATTCCGACGATATGCACGCCGTGTTTGACAACCGTCTTGTCCAATTCCGATAAAGGACAGTTTCCGCCCTGCTCCACTGCCATGTCGACAATGACCGAACCGGGTTTCATCGATTTGACCATATCCTCGGTTACCAGGACAGGGGCCGGCCGGCCGGGAATCAAGGCCGTGGTGATTACAATGTCAGCCAGTTCGATGCGAGCGGCGACAAGTTCAGCCTGTCGCTTTTTGTAGTCTTCACCCATCTCGCGTGCATAACCACCCTGCCCTTTGGCGAGTTCCTGCTCTTCGTCGGTAAGCGGCACGTCAATGAATTTTGCACCCAGTGATTCAACCTGTTCTTTCGTTTCCGGTCTCACATCGGTCGCTTCGACAACCGCACCCAGTCGCTTGGCAGTTGCAATAGCCTGCAGCCCGGCCACGCCGACACCCATCACCACCACTCTTGCGGCTTTGATGGTGCCAGCCGCCGTCATCAGCATTGGCATCAGCCTCTGATAGGTGTTCGCTGCTATCAGTATCGCCTTGTAGCCGGCCAGGTTCGCCTGCGAAGACAGCACGTCCATCGATTGGGCACGACTGATACGTGGTAACGATTCCATTGCAAATGCCGTGATGCCACATTTCGCAAGTGCCTGCAATTTCTCGGAATTATGCGGCTGCAATAGTCCGATGAGGATCTGTCCAGTACGTAGCATGGACATTTCGCTGTCTTCGGGACTGCGTACCTTGAGCACCAGCTGCGCCTGCGCATAAACGTCGGCGGCAGATTGAACGATGGTTGCGCCGGCGTCTGCGTATTGCGCATCCGGGATTGAACAGGCCTCACCCGCGCCCGCCTGGACAATGAGCTTGTGCGCCCCTGCTGCGAGCTTCTTGACGGTTTCGGGGGTCGCTGCAACCCGCGTTTCACCAGTGCGGATTTCAGTCGGAATTCCGATTTGCATGATTGCAGAAATCTCCAGTTATAAGGCCAGGTTCACACCGGCTGCGGCACACAATACTGCCTCGGCGTAAAAGTCCGCGGATTATATGTGATGCGCTCTTGCCATACAAAGCATCCGCGAACAGCGCGCGAGGGAGTACGCGCACAAGGCCTATATAATGGATGCCAGCCAATGTCCCATATTCGTACGCTTCCAGACCTTCTTGTCAGCCAGATTGCTGCTGGAGAAGTCGTCGAGCGACCAGCATCTGCACTCAAGGAGCTGCTGGAAAACAGCATTGACGCCGGCGCGCATGATATTTCGGTGCAACTCGCAGACGGTGGGATCAAACAGATTCGCGTATCCGATGATGGTCACGGGATAGATCGTTCTGATCTGGCGCTCGCACTTGAGCGTCATGCCACCAGCAAGATCAACAGCATCGAAGACCTCGAGTCAGTCTCAAGTCTGGGTTTTCGCGGTGAGGCACTTGCATCAATCGCGGCCGTATCTCACTTCACCCTCACCAGTCGCGACAAGAACCATGACCATGGCTGGAAAATCGAAGCCGAAGGGGGGCGATTGTCCGGGCCGGAGCCAGCTCCGCTGGAATGCGGCAGCATCGTTGACGTCAACAACCTGTATTTCAACACGCCCGCGCGCCGAAAATTTCTGCGTACGCCGGCCACCGAGTTCGGGCATTCCGAGGAAGCATTCAAGCGGATCGCCCTGACAAGGCCCGACATCGCTCTGAGCCTCGCGCATAACGGCCGCGTAAAGTGGCGGCTCAGACAGGGCTCGCAGACCGCACGCATACATGAACTGCTGGGCGACGCTCTGCGCGACGCCTCCATCGAAGTTGATACCGGACCCGGGCAATTGCGCCTGCATGGTTTGGTCGCGCAACCGGCCTACTCGCGCGCATCACGCGACAATCAATATGTATTTGTAAACGGTCGGTTTGTGCGTGACCGGGTTATGTCACACGCAATTCGCGAGGCTTACCACGATATTTTGCATCATGATCGACACGCGCCCTATGTGCTGTTCCTGGAACTGGATCCACGCCTTGTAGACGTCAACGTTCACCCGAGCAAGATCGAAGTTCGCTTCCGTGAATCGCGGGCAGTGCATCAATTCGTATTCCATGCAGTCGAAAAGGCCTTGTCGGCAACTACGGCGGGGGCACAGACGCCTGGCCCACAGCCACCAACGCAGTCATATCCGTCATTGACGTCGATGCGTGCGGACCAGACCAGACTGGCGCTGCGCAGCGAGGAATCGCGGCCGTTTTATTCGGTTCTCTTCGACCAGCAGAAGTCGCCGAGTCAATCCAGTTCGGTTGAATACAATACTGATCAATCCAGTATCGCACCGCCGAATACGGTAAGAATCAGCGCGCTGCAAAGCGATGGTGCGCCCACTGCGCTAGCGGAAGGCGTCGATCATCCATTGGGATATGCAATCGCGCAGCTCGCCGGAATCTATATTCTTGCGCAAAACCAGGCCGGGCTGATCGTCGTTGACATGCATGCCGCGCATGAACGCATCGTCTATGAATCACTGAAGACTGCCATGGATAGTGAACACATTCCGACGCAGGCACTACTTATTGCGGCGACCACATCAGCCAGCGAACTTGAAGTTGCAACCGTTGAAGAAAACCAGGTCCTGCTTGCAAGCCTGGGTTTTGAGCTTGCAGTCATTGCGCCAAATGCCATTGCAGTTCGGGCGGTACCGTCAATGCTCGGCGATGTCGATGCGGCACGGCTGGCACACGATGTGTTGCGCGAAATTTCAGAGTTTGGAGCCGGGCGAATTCTGACCGAGCGACGCAATGAAATGCTGGGCACAATCGCATGCCATGCTGCTGTACGTGCGAATCGTCAATTGACGACAGGGGAAATGAACGCATTACTTCGCGACATGGAAGTGACTGAACGTTCTGGACAATGCAACCACGGTCGTCCAACCTGGTTTCAGGTCACACTCAAGGAACTGGACAACATGTTCATGCGCGGGCAATAGACCCTTGCCCCGCAGATCGGCCTTCGAATACACATCTTTCTTGTGAGACCACATTTCCACGACATCCGGTTCAGTTTCATCCGGTTCTAGTACGCCCGGCTCAAAGCACCGATAACGATGCAATCTGCCCCCGACACCCGAACTCATAAGGAAATGCCGCCGGCAATTTTCCTGATGGGACCGACTGCGAGCGGCAAAACGGCAGTCGCCCTGGAACTGGCAAAACATTTACCGGTTGAAATTGTCAGCGTCGACTCCGCACAAATATACCGGCGCATGAATATTGGTACGGCAAAACCGGATGTCGGGACAAGACTCAGGCACCCACATCATCTTATCGACATCATCGACCCGTCTGAATCATATTCCGCCGCACAGTTTCGCGACGAGGCCGTTTCGATAATGGATGACATCATCAGCCGCGGGCGTGTTCCGCTGCTGGTCGGCGGCACCATGCTCTATTTCAAAGCATTGCGCGAGGGTCTCAACGAGCTGCCGTCTGCCGACAGCGCGACACGGCAGATGATTGAGACCTTGGCGCAGGAAGCGGGCTGGCGGACGCTTCACGAAGAGCTGTCACGCATTGATCCGGACGCTGCCGCTCGAATCGATATTAACGATGCACAACGCATACAACGCGCTCTGGAAATTTACTACCTGACCGGACGAACGATGTCCGAACTACTCGCGGAAAGCCCGCCGGATGATCTGCGTTTTGAATTGACGGAAATAGCACTTGTGCCTTCTGATCGTGCGCAATTGCACAGCCGCATCGAAATGCGTTTCGAAGAAATGCTGGAACTCGGGCTCATCGGCGAGGTTCGCGCACTGCGCGAAGAATACGATCTGACGCCGGACATGCCGTCAATGCGATGCGTCGGCTATCGGCACGCCTGGCAGTATCTCGATGGCGAATTCGGTCTGTCCGCCCTGCGTGAGAAAGGCACGGCCGCCACGCGCCAACTGGCTAAACGGCAACTCACCTGGCTACGTAGCATGGACAATCTTATCGAGTTCGACTGTTTGCTGGAGGACCTGCCGAAGAGAGTTGGTGAGACCCTGAGCGAGCGTCTTGCGAAACACGTCTGACACTGCGAAATGCCGGTCACGAGTGTCCGGTGCGCGACGCGATCAATCTTTCGATTCTATGCGAGCACCTGCGCGCCCCCGCGCGAGGGTCACGCTGACTTGCGTGCCAACTTCGAGCTCCGCAGAATCGCGCACGATGACGCCGTCGTGCCGGGTAACAATACTGTAGCCGCGCGCCAGTACCGCCTGCGGATGAAGATGCTCCAGGTTTGCCGACAACGTCTTCACCGCCTGTTGCCTGCGTTCAAAATAGATCTGGCTTACCTGATTCAAACGTAGCGCGAGATCGCGATTGCGCGAAATTAAATGCTCGAGACCCGGGCGCAACGACACTAATCCGGACCGTAACGCATCGATTCGCAGGCTCGCGGCGCGTACCTGGTTGTGCTGTGCGTTGCGCAATCTCGTCCCAAGATGCATCAGTTGATCGCGGCGAACCGCAATGCGCTCTCCCGGATGCAGCAGGCGCTTCGACAAGTAATCAACGCGCTGCATGTGAGATTGAACGCTCCTTCGGGCCGCAGATCGCAGTCCATCCGCCAGTCCTGCCAGTTGCTCGTAAAGATCTTCGCGATCCTGCGTTGTCATTGCCGCAGCGGCAGTCGGTGTCGGCGCACGCGCGTCGGCGACGAAGTCGATGATGGTGAAGTCCGTCTCATGACCGACTCCGCTCACGACCGGCATGGAGCATTGCGCCACTGCCCGAGCCAATGCCTCTGAATTAAACTCCCAAAGGTCTTCTATGCTGCCCCCGCCCCGACACACAATCAGAACATCGACTTCACCACGTTGCGAAGCGGTACGCACCGCCTGCGCCAGTTTTTCACCCGCGCCTTCACCTTGCACCGGTGCCGGATAGACGACCACCGGCACCGATGGCATGCGTCGCCGCAGCGTCGTCAACACGTCGCGCAAGGCTGCCGCGGCTAGCGAGGTCACAACGCCGACGGCGCGCGGAGAATCCGGCAATTCGCGCTTTGTCTCAGCGGCAAACAATCCTTCCGCATTGAGTTTGCTCTTTAATTTTTCAAATGCTTCGAACAAGGCGCCAAGACCCGCGCGACGCATTGTTTCGACACCAAGCTGAAATTCGCCGCGTGCTTCGTAGACGCTGGGAAGTGCACGTACTTCTACTTGTGCGCCATTTTCCGGCTGAAATCCGATACGTGCCGCTTTGTGGCGAAACATCACGCATCTGACTTGTGACTGCCCATCCTTGAGCGAGAAATAACAATGTCCCGAGACGGCGCGCGTGAAATTGGATATCTCTCCGGACACCCATTGCAGCGGAAGCCCGGATTCGATGATCTCGCGCGCGCGCCGATTCAGCTCGGTGACGCCGATAACGGGAATCTGGCGAGGAAATTCGTTCACGCCGGACATTTTACGTTGCTCGACCGTGCACTGACAGGAAGCAATTGATGAATAACAACATTTTCTCCGACACTCTTTCGATCAAATTCTCTTGACAAATGATCACCAAAACCTGTTGGCCCATCCACAGTTGTCATACAAATGTGCTGAAACTCCCTGTAAACCCGCATGGTTGCTGGGGTCAATTACTAAACCATTGTTTTATATGAATAATCATGTTGCCTAAAAAATAATCGAGCAACGAAAATCTCTGCTACACAGACCACTTAGGTTCGATTCTGACAAACTATTCACAAAGTTATTCACAGCATCTGTGGACAGAAATTTGTCTATTGATCAACATCGATGGCTTGTGTCAACCATTACCCGGCAATACCAGCGTAGCTTGCTGCGCCCGTTCAGGACGTTTAAAGTGCGCGCTTTTCTAGACAGCGTCGGAGTATCGTGTGATCGACATCATCCAGGCCGCCGGATGGCCAATATGGCCCATTATCCTGTGCTCTGTTATCGCGATCGCTATCATTGGCGAGCGTTTCTATTCGCTGCGACAGGACATAGTCGCGCCGCGCGACCTGTTACCGCGTATCGTCCAGGAATATCGCAAGACTGGCGTGTCCGCAGACATGGTGTCTCGTGTCGCTCGTGGATCGCTCCTCGGAAGAATCCTGGCCGCCGGCCTCAGAAACATCGACAGCTCGCGTGAAGTTATGAAGGATTCGGTTGAAGAGGCTGGCCGCGCCGCCTCGCACGAACTTGATCGATTCCTCACCACGCTTGGTACGATCGCGACCATGTCTCCGTTGCTTGGCCTTCTCGGGACCATTATTGGCATGATAGAGATCTTCGGCGCTTCCACGCCGACCGGCATCACCGATCCGGCGCGACTCGCCCACGGTATATCGATTGCGCTGTATAACGCGGCGTTCGGCATCATTGTGGCAGTGCCCAGTCTGGTGTTCTACCGCCACTTCAGGGCGCGTGCTGACTCTCTGATAATAGAAATGGAGCTACAGGCAGTGAAGATGGTCGAGATCATTCACGGCCAACGCGCCGCCTGACGGACTGCACGAATGAATTTTCGACGCGGATCGTTTCGAGAGGAGCCGGAAATAAATCTGGTGCCTTTCATCGACGTACTCATCGTGATTGTGATTTTTCTGGCAGTCACCACCACCTATTCCAAGTATTCCGAGTTGCAGATCAATCTGCCGACGGCAGAGGCCAACAAAACCCAGGATCGTCCCGACCAGATCAATGTCGCCGTATCCAGTGGCGGCGAGTACATGATTAACGAGGACGCTATTGTATTCACCAACCCGTCTGTATTCGCTGTCGAATTGCAGCGTGCAAGCGGTGGAAATCCCGATCCGGTAATTGTCATCAACGCGGATGCGAACGCGTCACATCAATCGGTTATCGGTGTAATGGAATCAGCACGGCTTGCCGGATTCGGGCGCATTACGTTTACCACGCAGCAGTCGCAATAGACTGACAGCAGTTCGGCCGGACAACCGGTACACAAGCAACAGTCCATGCGCGCGCCGCCCTGTTAAGCTACTCCCACGGGCCGACTCCAGTGCAGCGCTTCACTAGCAGTCTGCCGGACCCATGTTGATACGGTGCACATTCTAGAAAAACACTGGCGGCAGACTACTGTTATCTCGCTACTGCTGTTGCCGCTTTCGGTGCTGTTTTCGATGCTTGCCTGGCTTCGAAGAACTGCTTACCGGCTTGGCCTGTTCAGCATCGTCAGCGCCCCGGTTCCAGTTGTTGTAGTCGGCAATCTGAGCGTCGGAGGTACCGGCAAGACACCGGTCGTAATCTGGCTCACGAAAGAACTTAGGGCGCGCGGGTTTACACCAGGTGTTGTTAGCCGCGGTTACGGTGGCTCGGGAGAAATGTCAGAGGTGCGCGCGACATCATCGCCTCGCGACGCCGGAGATGAACCCGTCCTGATCGCGCGGCGGACACATTGCCCGGTATGGGTTGGACGCGATCGCGCGGCAGTTGCAAACAGTCTTGTGGCGGCCAATCCACAAGTCGATGTCCTCATTTCCGACGACGGACTGCAGCATTATCACCTGGCGCGCGATTTTGAGATTGTCGTAGTCGACGCTAGCCGGCAGTTCGGCAACCGCCTGTTGTTGCCAGCCGGACCATTGCGCGAGCCCGTTTCTCGACTCAACACGGTTGACGCGGCCGTTGTTAATGGCGGCGAAGTCCCGCAACTTCCGGTCACTGCCTTTGCGATGCAACTGGGCGGAAGCGAGTTCCTGAACCTGGTCGATCCGTCGAAGCGAATGGCGGCGGGACAGTTCGGAAGTATGAAACTGCACGCGGCAGCCGGTATCGGCGACCCGGAGCGATTTTTTTCATACTTGCGAAGCCTCGGCCTGTCTTTTACGCCGCACGCCTTTCCCGATCATCACGTGTTCACAAGGTCCGACCTGGAATTTGCCGGTGCCAACGCCGTGCTCATGACAGAAAAGGATGCGATAAAATGCAGCTGCTTTGCGCGAGAAATCTGGTGGGCACTGCCGGTCGATGCTCAAATTGATTCTGCGCTGGTGGACCTCGTCATTCAGAAAATCAACCCGAAAATAGGCGCCTCTCGTGGACACTAAGCTATTCGACATTTTGGTCTGCCCGGTATGCAAGGGCCCTCTCAAGTATCACAAGGATGAACAGGAATTGATCTGCAGCCCGTGCCGACTGGCATACGCGATTCGCGACGATATTCCGGTGATGCTCGAGGAAGAGGCGCGCAAACTGCCTGCCGAAGAAGAGGTGTGACTGGCATCGCACACCAGCGCGTGCCGTGTTTCTGTACTTCCCCGTGCGTGAACCGGAACCGGTGATTCGATGACGCCTTTTGTCGTCGTTATTCCTGCCCGCTACGCTTCATCGCGGTTTCCAGGAAAACCCCTGGTCGAGATTAATGGCAAACCAATGGTCGTGCATGTCGTAGACCGCGCGCGAGAATCCGGCGCCACTGAGGTCATAGTCGCTACCGACGACGAGCGCATTGCCAAAGCAGCATCGGCGCACGACTGCACGGTCTCGATGACCCGTAACGATCACGCCACCGGCACAGATCGCATCGCCGAAGTCGCAGATCAACGTGGCTGGACCGACGACACCATCGTCGTCAATGCTCAGGGCGACGAACCGCTACTGCCGCCGTCCATGATTCGTACCGTTGCGCAGGGGCTTCAGCAGCACGACGGTGCGTCGATTTCGACGGCGTGCCATCCGATACGGGATATAGCAGAATTCCTGGATCCCAACGCGGTTAAAGTTGTTTTCGATGCGGGTGGATATGCGCTCTATTTTTCGCGCGCACCGATTCCGTGGCCTCGCGATGCGTTCGCCGCGGATGAAAAGACCTCGCTGCCAACTGATCTTCCGGCATTCCGTCACATCGGAATCTATGCCTACCGATGTGAATTTCTACGCAAGTACGCCACCCTGGCGCCGGCAACAGTGGAACGGTTCGAGTCCCTGGAACAATTGCGCGCCATGTCGCATGGCTACCGCATCGCCGTCACGGTTAGCGACAAGGCACCGCCGCCGGGCATCGATACTCCGGATGACCTAAAACGTCTGCGCGATTCGATGGCACCGCTATAATTCCGGCGTTGATACGCAAGAATCGAAAAAGAGCTAAAAGAAGATAGGACGGATATGAGATTAATACTGCTTGGAGCACCTGGCGCCGGTAAAGGTACCCAGGCTGCATTCATTACGGAAAAGTACGGCATTCCGCAGATATCGACCGGTGACATGTTACGTGCGGCAGTCAAGGCTGGTTCGAAGCTTGGCCTGGAGGCCAAAAAGTTTATGGATGCCGGCGGCCTGGTACCGGACGAAGTCATCATTGGATTGGTTCAAGAACGGATCGGGCAACCGGACTGTAAGAATGGATTCTTGTTCGATGGTTTTCCGCGCACCATCCCGCAGGCCGACGCGATGAAGCAGGCCGGCGTCGATCTTGATTACGTCGTCGAAATCGATGTCGATGATGTTGAGATTGTGAAGCGCCTGTCTGGTCGAAGGGTTCATCCAGCGTCGGGGCGTGTTTACCACGTAACTTTTAATCCGCCGAAGGCCGAAGGTAAAGACGACATTTCCGGCGACGCCCTCGTGCAGAGAGACGATGACAAGCAGGAAACAATCCTCAAGCGCCTCGAGGTCTATCACTCGCAAACGAAGCAACTGGTCGCCTATTATTCTGACATGGCTGCCAGCGGAGCATCAGGCGCACCAGAATATGTGCGCATTGCCGGGGTTGGCTCAATGGAATCGATTCGCGACGAGATACTGCGCGCGTTGAAGTAGTCGCTTCACGATACCTTTTGCACTGCGTCGATCAGCAGCGACACAACTGATCGCATCGTTTCCGTCACTTTTTCTTGCGATCAATTTTGCGGCAACTCATCAGGACATACGAACGCATATTTCATTGACTCGTTTGCTTTCGCTCAGATTACAAGGGCCACACGGCCGTTCGTTGCCAGGTTTGATTCAATCCCACATGCTTTTTAGGAAGACAGATGCCAGTTAGAAATGCGTTTTATGCCCAATCGGGCGGCGTGACCGCTGTTATTAACGTTTCTGCAGCGGGCGTAATAGAAACGGCACGCAAACACCGCGACCGGATCGGAAAAGTCTACGCAGGCCGAAACGGCATCATCGGTGCACTTACCGAAGATTTGATCGACACCAGCAAGGAAAGCGCTTCGGCAATTGCCGCGCTCAAGCACACGCCTGCCGGCGCGTTCGGCTCATGCCGCTACAAACTCAAGAGCCTTGAGGAAAACCGCCCACAATACGAACGTTTGATCGACGTCTTCCGTGCCCACAACATTGGCTATTTCTTCTATAACGGTGGTGGCGATTCCGCCGACACCTGCCTCAAGGTATCGCAGATTTCCGAGTCGATGGGCTATCCGATTCAGGCCATACACGTCCCCAAGACGGTCGACAATGATCTCCCTGTTACCGACTGCTGCCCGGGATTCGGGTCCGTAGCAAAATATATTGCAGTTTCCACGCGCGAAGCGAGTATGGATGTCGCGTCAATGGCAAAGACGTCCACCAAGGTTTTCGTGCTGGAGGTAATGGGGCGCCACGCCGGCTGGATTGCCGCCGCAGGCGGGCTGGCGGCGGATAAGGACGGCGATTTGCCAATCGTTATTCTATTTCCCGAAGTTGTCTTTGACCGTAAGAAGTTCATCGCACGCGTCAATGTATTGGTCAAGAAACACGGCTACTGTTCCGTAGTCGTTTCGGAGGGCGTAAAAGGCCCTGACGGCGGATTTCTTGCCGATCAGGGATTGCGCGATGCATTCGGCCATGCGCAGCTTGGCGGCGTTGCACCGGTGGTCGCCAATATTGTCAAAGAAGAGTTGAAACTCAAGTATCACTGGAGTGTTGCAGACTATCTGCAACGTGCGGCTCGCCACATCGCGTCCAAAACAGACGTCGATCAGGCGTATGCGGTCGGAAAAGCGGCGGTAGACATGGCGCTCAAGGGCCACAACGCGGTGATGCCGTGCATCGTGCGCAAGTCTGACAAGCCATACAAATGGGCGATCGGGATGGCCGATCTCAAGAAAGTCGCAAACAAAGAGAAAAAAATGCCTGCTGGCTTTATCAGCCGGGATGGATTCGGCATTACGCCAAAATGTCGCGAGTATCTCGCCCCCTTGATCAAGGGCGAAGACTATCCACCCTACCGCAATGGCTTGCCACAATACGTAGTGCTAAAAAAGGTGGCAGTACCGAAAAAACTTTCAAAGACTTTCAAGATCTGAAGGCGATTGGTTAAGCCTCTAAATATTTGAGCAATTTTCGGGTACAATCGCGCGCTAATTCGGCGCCACCGGTCCTGTCCGGGCATGCCGGCGGAATTCAACAATTCGGGTCAAGGGCCGGCCCATCTCGGCCTAAATCAATAACTTAGGGGGGCTTCATGTCTTCAGGACTGATTTTCGCGCTGGTGTGCGCGATCATCGCACTTGTCTATGGGGCGGTTTCTATTTTGTGGATTCTCGGCAGACCCGCCGGAAATGCACGAATGCAAGAAATCGCCGCTGCCATTCAACAAGGTGCTCAGGCATATCTGAATCGCCAGTATTCGACCATTTCCATTGTCGGAATCGTCCTGTTCATCGTTCTCGGCGTAGCGCTAGACGATTGGTTAACCGCAGTCGGGTTCCTGGTCGGCGCAGTTCTTTCCGGCGCGGCAGGCTACATTGGCATGTTCATTTCCGTACGTGCAAACGTACGCACGGCGGAAGCCGCGAACCATGGCATGAATGCCGCGCTCCAGGTCGCATTTCGTGGCGGCGCCATCACCGGCATGCTGGTCGTTGGATTGGGGCTGCTCGGTGTTGCCGGCTACTATGCGATCGCAATGCAATTCACTGATGTTGGCGGCGCGCTGCATTCGCTCATCGGTCTCGCATTTGGTGGCTCCCTGATCTCGATTTTTGCGCGACTGGGTGGCGGAATTTTCACCAAGGGTGCGGATGTCGGCGCTGATCTGGTCGGAAAAGTGGAAGCCGGGATTCCGGAAGACGATCCTCGAAACCCGGCCGTGATCGCCGACAATGTCGGCGACAACGTTGGCGACTGTGCAGGTATGGCGGCCGACCTGTTCGAAACCTATGCCGTCACCATCGTTGCCACCATGCTACTCGGCGGCCTGGTGATGAAAGATGCCGGCGCGTCCGCGATTATCTATCCGCTGGTCCTCGGCGGCGCATCGATTATTGCCTCAATCATAGGCACCTTCTTCGTGAAGACCTCTGATGGCGGCAAAATCATGAATGCGCTTTACAAGGGATTGATCGTATCGGGCGTCATTGCCGCAATTGCCTTCTTCTTCATCAGTAAAGAACTGATGGGCGAGCAAGCCATGCCTCTGTTCTATGCCTCGCTTGTCGGTCTGGCACTGACGGCGGCGTTGGTGGTAATCACGGAGTACTACACGTCCACTGATTATCGCCCGGTCCGTCACATCGCCGAGGCATCCGAGACTGGCCATGCAACCAACATCATTGCCGGTATTGGCGTATCAATGCGGTCTACGGCACTACCGGTGCTTTCGGTATGTGCGGCAATCTGGGCCTCGTACGAATTCGCCGGCCTTTACGGTATTGCAATTGCGGCAACTGCGATGCTGTCGATGACCGGAATGATTGTTGCACTCGACGCTTATGGTCCGATTACTGACAATGCTGGTGGCATCGCCGAGATGGCTGAGTTGCCATCCAAGATCCGCGACATCACCGACCCGCTTGACGCCGTCGGAAACACGACAAAAGCGGTGACCAAGGGTTACGCAATCGGCTCCGCCGGACTTGCTGCGCTGGTGTTGTTCGCAGACTATACGCATAACCTCGAAGCGGCCGGCAAGCTTGAAACGTTCTCTCTGTCCGATCCGGCGGTCATTATCGGCCTGTTCCTCGGTGGCCTCGTGCCCTATCTCTTCGGCGCTATGGCGATGGAAGCCGTCGGCCGTGCAGCAGGTTCGGTTGTGAACGAAGTACGTCGTCAGTTCCGCGAGATTTCAGGAATCATGGAAGGCACTGGCAAGCCGGACTATTCGCGTGCGGTCGACATGCTGACCAAATCAGCGATCAAGGAGATGATGATTCCGTCGCTGTTGCCGGTATTGGTTCCAGTTGTCGTTGCATTCGGCATGAACTGGCTGATGGGTCCCGGAGCAGGCGTCAAGGCACTTGGTGGCTTGCTGATCGGAACCATTGTTACCGGGCTGTTCGTGGCCATTTCAATGACGACTGGCGGCGGCGCGTGGGACAACGCCAAAAAGTACATTGAAGACGGCAACTGTGGTGGAAAGGGATCAGAAGCACATATGGCGGCCGTCACTGGCGACACTGTGGGTGACCCCTACAAAGACACGGCCGGTCCGGCAGTCAATCCGCTGATCAAGATCATCAACATCGTAGCGCTTCTGCTGATTCCGATTCTTTAGGGATTACTGGCAACGGTTGACGAAAGCGGCCCCGAACAGGGGCCGCTTTTTTTGTGCGCTGCACTTTCAAGCAGCACACACGTGTCATCAAATCCTATCGCTCAATCGACCGGTTTTGTAAACGAGCCGAGGCGGAAGTCGCCTTTAGCTTCCGTTTGGTTTCGATTTCAAGCCGGCCGTCAGGACAAATCGCATGGCCTGTTCGCGCGACATCGGAACTGGCGAAAGTTGGTTTCTTGGCATGAACACAGTGAATCCGCCGACCTGGTAGCTCATCGGCAAATACACAGCAACCTCGCCCGGATCCGCGATGCCTTCCGGAAGGTCAGAGAATTCGTCGCGCGTCACGAATCCCATCAACCTCAAATTGCTTCCCGGTAGGGTCACTGTCACAACTTGCAGCGCCTCGCTATCATTCTGGCCGGCAAACATCCCGAAGAAATCCCGCAAGGCCGCGTAAATGGTTTTGATGAGCGGTATTTCAAGCAAAATTCTTTCGCTGAATCCGAACACGCGGCGAACGATGTACGCACGCATCAGAACCCCAACAACGAAAATCACAATGATCCCGACCAGCACCCCCATTCCGACACGGTAATAATCGCCCGGGATCAGCCATCTCAGCGGCTTACCGAGAAACGACTCCGCCGTTGTGAACAACCAGATCAGGAGATACACAGTCGCCAGAACAGGCAACACGGTTAACACACCTGTCAGAAAAATTCTGCCAAGAGAATTCATGCAATGGCTCCGTAATGGTCAGTACGCGGCACTCTAACAGCCCCCCAACGGCACGATTTTCATCCTATTCGCTGGCTTGAATTGCGTCCACAGTCCGCGTAACACGCAACACCGCAGTCCGTTAGTAAACTTATTATTCGGCGTACCGCGGCTCACATTCATGAGCAAGTAATGTGCAAACCGTGCATTCCCGTTACTCGAAACGGGGAACGAGAATCAACCCTTGGCGGCCATCTGCGAGCAGGTGCACCGTCTTTACGCCCCAGTCCATCGACAGCGCCCGGTGTTGCGGTTACCAGACCACGGTACAAAGCCACGCCGGGTGGTGCGATCCACCACGCCTCGGACGATTCATTGCGGGCCCAGGAAAGTCACAACAAATCAACAGGAGTTGAGTAAAAATATGGAAATTGCTTCATGTTCCGTGTAATACTCATGGACACCATTCTTACTTAAGGGAGTATGGAATGTCCTTGCTTGACGCATTCCTGGCAAGCGGTGTTGTCCTGCTAATAGTGTTGATAATTCTAAAAAAGAAAGCGCGCTAACATCGCCCGGCCGTTAGTGGCCGGGCGTCCGAATTCTCGATCAGATCAAACACATTTTCCGGGTGCGGCAGAGAGTCGACCGCACCGAAACCCGTGCAACTCAGTGCGGCAGCGGCGTTTGCATAATTGATCGCAGAATGCAGATCGTCACCCCTAGTCAGGCGAGCCATCAACGCACCGGAAAAACAATCGCCGGCACCCGTCGCGTCCACGGCCTTCACGACGCAACCACCAACAGATCTTCGGACACCTTGTTGGCTCGAAATTGCACCTTCTGCCCCAAGCTTCAAGATCACAACCTGCGCACCAGCATCGTTGCACCATTCAAAAATCGCGTCCGGATCAATCGATCCGATCAGCAGTTCGGCATCTTCCAGCGATAACAGAAAATAGTCGGTCAACGGAATCGTCTTCGCGATAATTTCGCGCGCACGCGCAACCGGCCACAATGCCGGCCTGACATTGGCGTCAAAAACGATCTGAGCGTCAGCGTCTCGCGCGATTTCAATCGCTGCGAACACTGCATCGCACGCGCCTGGGCTGATTGCCTGGGAAATGCCCGAAGAATAGAAGAAGCGCGTTCGACGCAATGCGTCGGCGGGCAGCACGTCCCGGCTCAAGCGACTCGCAGCAGAATCTTTACGCAAGTAGCTGAATGCATGGCCGCGAGCAGTGTGCGAAATGAAATAGACAGCAGTATGCGCGCTCGAATCGACCCGTATGGAAGAAGCGTCGATACCCTCACGCTCCCACAGTTTCAGAAATTGCCGTCCGAATTCGTCATCACCTATACGGCTTACATAGGCCACGCGCGCGCCCTGCCGAGCTGCCGCTACGGCACAGTTCATGGTGTCGCCACCGAACCCCTGAAGATATTCGCGCGCTTTTCCCGGAATCTGACTGAACTCGTACATCGGTTCACCGAGCGACACGACATCAAAACGGTAATTCATTGGAGTATCTGGTCCAGTGTCATTCATGTCGCTGCGGTCGCCATTTCCAGGTAGCGTTTCGCATGCGCCACCATGCGCGGACCATCATTTGACGACAACGCTTCTGAATCGATGATACTGTTTCCGACCCCGACGACGGCAGCGCCAGCCCTGAAGTACGCTGCCATGTTCTCTGCATCTACTCCCCCGGTCGGACAGAATGTGACATCGGGAAACACCGCGCGCAACGCAGCCAGGTGTGAAGGACCTCCGCTCGATGCTGGGAACAACTTGACGATATCGCTGCGCTCCCGAATAGCAGCCTGAACTTCGGATGGCGTAAACGCCCCTAGCAAAACCGCACGCCCGGCGTCGTGGGCAAGGGCCGCTATACCGGGCGGCGCACAGGGTGAAACAAGATAATCGGCGCCGGCATCAATACAGTGCCTGGCCTGCTCCTGATCCAGAACAGTTCCCGCCCCGACAAGAAACGACGACTCTGTACGGGCACGCAGTTCAGCGATCAATTGCACGGCGCCAGGTGTCGTCAGCGCAATCTCGACGGTCGTGAAACCCGCCTCCAGCAAACAATCAATTACCGCACTTGCCTGCTCGACAGAATTGATCCGCAGTACAGGGATTACCCTGGCCGCAAGCAAGCGGTCCCGAATCGACGCGACTTCATGCACGCTAGTTCAACGCCTGGATGGCACCGTCACACAGTGTGCGTTTACACAATTGACGGCCGGTTTGGTTAATACGTTGCAGGTGCCGACCGTGCCGCTAGCGGCATCCACTTCTTCCCTCAGAAAGTTGTATTCTGCCGCAAGACTCTTGATTTCATCGACTTGCGTGTCCCAGATCGAAAAGGCGACGTATTCTTCAGGACCGCCACAAGGTCTGGAACCAAGCCCGAGTACGCGACAGTTAACGATATTGTTACAACGGGCACCGTCTATCATGACTGTGATCCGCTCCCGCAGTTCTGCGGCAGCCTCGGCATCGCTTTGCGCAAAGGACGCAAAAGGTGCTGTCATCCCGAGCACAAAAGCGAAAACGGCAGTGCTGAAAGTTCGTAGTGGCATGGACCTCAGTTTACCTCAGCAATGCCAGACCAATGAATCGGCCCGCGATTAGTCCGATACGTTCACATGCACTGCTATGATCTGCCATAACAGAAAGACAAGGAGACCGATTCGATGTCCTGGTTATGGCTGAAAGTGGTGCCATGGAGCACGATCATTTCAAACGCACCGGCAATCGTTGACGGCGCGCGCCAACTGCTCGACCGGCGCGGCGCGGGTACCGAGGCAGTCGACATGGACGCGTCAGACCCGGGAACCGTAGCGCATCGTTTGCGAATTGTAGAACTGCGCCAGCAGGAAATGCTGGACGTTATCGACTCGCTCGCCAAAAGCAACGAACAACTTACTAAAGCCGTGACCTACTTGAGAGCTCGAGCCGCGTTCAACTTTCGAATTTCCATCGCGCTGGTCGTCGCGGTCGTTGTTCTGGCTATTAACACATTGACTGGGTGAACCAGGCAAGCTCAGGCGAGCATCAGGCTCGGCAGAACGGCCGGCGACTCGCTTTTCCGGTAAAACCGTTTCTCCAGGCCAGCCAGCCGTTCGGCCGACCGAACCGGGCAGGCCGAACGGATTAGCCTGATTCGAATCAGCCGCAGCTTCCGACAGCACCACAGGCGGTGCAGAACTCACAGCCGTCTTTACGAATCACCGCCATATTTCCACATTCCGCACATATCCTGCCGGTTCGGACGTGGTAGCCGTGAGACTGCGCTGCCGCCGCCGAGTCGGGAATTTCGAGCACGCCCATGTCACTGATCGGGTAGCCCTTTTCGTCCAGGACACCGAGCATCGCATAGCGATGAATAGCAAGTTGCGCGATATAGGCGACGGTACTCGGAAAATTGCGCTGGCGATTCTCACCAGGAACCCGCGCCATAAAATCGCCAAGCGGTTCCGCATAGCTCAACAGCTTGCGTAATTTCATACCGATCCACGCCGGATCGATCACGCGCATGTCCAGAGATAGCAGCTTGCACAGTCCGTCCAGTGGGCGCGGATAGGCACCCGCCAGCCACATCGAGTAAGGTCGCCGCTGCCCGCCTGGTAACACCAACTCCTTCAGCATCAATACGAAGTCGTCGCCGGAACTGGGGTTGTAAACATCGGCAGTCCACGACATCGTGCCATCAGTCCCCGTTTTCGGTTCCTTCTTCGCGAACAACGCATCGAATACCGGTGCGCCGCTCTGATGTTCGGTCAATGCGCCGAGCTGATCTATGCGCCAGCGCACAATGCGTGCGAACGCCGAGACCACACTGGGACAACGCTCGAGCCTGCCATCGGGCGGCATCGCACAATCGAATGCCTCGTCGCCTGCCGTGCGCGCAATGATGTCCAGCTTCATACATAACCATGCCCGGTCACGCGCTCGCATGTCCATCGACAAGGTCTTGGCCACTGCGCCGAGTCCACGCGGCTGTTCATCGCCGTTGACCCACACTTCGAACGCATGAACGTAGTCGTTTTCAACATGCCCGACAAAAATCGCAAATTTGCCGAATGGCGTTTCGAGCATATATGTCCAGGCGAGATTGCCGGCTGCCAGTGTCGGGCGGCCCGGCCAGCGCAAACTCGACAGTGCCGGTTTCGGTGCCGCATCTAGGCGAATACGGCGATCTGTATCACTGGTATCCAGATCGTTCGGTTGCTGCTCGTCTGCATTGACCGAGAGCACGCTTCCCAATACGTCGTTCGGGCGGTAGGTTGTGATGCCTTTGAGACCGGAGCGCCACGCCTCCAGGTACAAATCCTTGAAATCCTCGAACGAGTAGTCCGCCGGCACGTTTACCGTTTTGCTGATCGCCGAATCGACGAACGGCGCGACGGTGGCGACCATGCGCATGTGATCCAGCGCCGAAATTTCGAGCGCAGTTACAAACTGCAGCGGAAGAGATTTCATGTCGCCGCCGAGATGGCGATACAAACGCCATGCGTGGTCCTCGACGTCATAAGTCTTGTGCGACCCGTCCGCTTCACGCTTCTTGCGCTGATAGCTCCAGGCATAAGCCGGTTCGATACCATTGGCCGCATTGTCAGCAAAAGCCAGCGAGATCGTTCCGGTCGGCGCGATAGACAGCAAATGACTGTTGCGCACGCCGTGAGTTCGGATGCGCTGTTTGAGGTTTTCCGGAAGCCGCGACACACAATGCGGCTCGGCCAGATAGTGGTCGGCGTCGAACAGCGGGAAAGCGCCTTTCTCCTCGGCAAGATCAGTAGACGCGGAATAGCTTTGATCGCGCATGTACTCGGAAATCCCTGCTGCCGCTCGCCGCGCCTCAGGCGAGTCATAGCGCAAACCCAACATGATCAGCACGTCGCCCAGGCCGGTGAAACCGAGGCCGACTCTGCGCTTGTTGCCGGCTTCCTCGGCTTGTTGTGGTAACGGCCAGACAGTCGCATCAAGCACGTTATCCAGCATTCTGATCGCAGGGCGGATTACACGGCCAAACGCATCAAAATCAAAGCGTGCCTCCGGTGTGAAGGGATCAACCACGAACAGGCAGAGATTGATGCTCCCGAGACAGCAACAACCATAGGCAGGCAAAGGTTGCTCGCCGCACGGATTGGTGGCTTCGATGGTCTCGCAAGATGCAAGGTTGTTGTCGGCATTCACCCGATCGATGAAAATGACACCGGGTTCCGCATGATCGTAAGTCGAATCCATGATCTGTTTCCACAGATCGCTTGCCTTGACAGTGCGGTAGACCCACTTGCCGTCGTCGCGTTGCGTCGGTGGCTCGCCCTGATCAAGAACCGGCCGCACCTCGTGCACCAGTTCCCAGCCTGCATCGGACTCGACCGCGCGCATGAAAGCGTCGGTCACCGCCACACTGATATTGAAGTTGCGTAGCTCGCCCTTGTCCTTGCCGTGTACGAACTCCTCTATATCCGGGTGATCGCAGCGCAGTATCCCCATCTGCGCACCGCGCCGGGCACCCGCCGACTCGACCGTCTCACAACTCTGATCGAATACACGCATATAGGAAACCGGCCCGCTCGCTGTACTCTGCGTGCCACGTACCAGTGCACCCTTGGGGCGGATAGAAGAAAAATCGTAACCAACCCCGCCGCCACGACGCATGGTTTCGGCCGATTCCATCAGTGCAGCGTAAATACCGGGTTTGCCAGCGGTCACTTCGGAAACAGAATCGCCGACCGGCTGCACAAAACAGTTGATCAGGGTTGCAGCAAGCGTGGTACCCGCGGCCGAGTTGATCCGCCCACCAGGAATGAAACCATTCTGCAGTGCTTCAAAAAACTCCGGCTCCCACCTCGCCGGTTCTTTCTCCACCGCCGCCAACGCTTTCGCCACGCGACGGCGAACGTCGTCAACGGTGCGCTCGCCGCCCTTGGCGTACTTCTCTTCAAGTACGTCGAGCGAGACCTGCTGCGGCGGCATGGAAAGCCGCGTGTCATCAAGCTTCATATTTGCCCTATGTGTACAAGCGATCGGTGGAAACCAATTCAATCGCTGCCAAAAGCTTTATCTTACTCCGCGCAAAATCATCGCGCGCGTTCATTGCGCAGAATCTACTCCGATCAGAAAGCTGATCGACCGAAGCAATATCGTACGAGAGTCAAATGCCAGGTAAACGCAGTCGAGTGACCGTGCTCCCGGCTGTAGCGTTACACAGGGGTTAGGTCAATCGTCATCCAAATCGACAATGAACACATCGATCAATTGCTGCAAATCAGCTGATGATGCTATAAATCGGCAACCGATTCGTTTGCTCAGCAAGCCCTCTTGCGATCGTATCGTTTTCCAATAGCGAATTTCAACGCTGACGTCGATCGGCCGCTTCAGTTCCGAGCCGGTGATCTGACAATCCTTGATTATCATGCCCGGCTTGAGCACCACTTCGGGATCATGCACTATTCCGCCGAGCCCGCCCCGGCTTATATCGTCGACATTTGCAACGATCGGATCGGCCCCTTCCTGTTTCATCACACACCACATCGACGGGCGGGTAGCGAGGCGGAAGCGGCGATCAGTGCGTTGCTGCAGATCAAGAACAAACTTCGGAAAGCCAACCTGAATACCCGCGCTGCCGTCAAAAACAATTTCAGCCGGCGCTCCTGACAGGAACTGAATATGACGATTCTTCCGCTCGCAGTGAAACAGGACCTGTGCACATTCCAGCAATGCCGAGTTGGCCGGCTTCCATTGGCTATACTCGAGAACAATCCGGCTGAGATCGGGATCTACCGCCCGTACCCGCGCTGCGAACAGCAATTCGCCATCCTCTGGATAAGCTGTCACCGTCAGTTTTTCGTCGCACAACGCAAGCAGTAGACTCTCGACTTCTGATCTCGACCGGATCGCGCGTCCAGGTGCATGCGTGGACCGCCTGCTGGCCTCGACATCGCCATCACCGTCGATCGGTGAATCCGCTGGTCCCACGCTAGTAGCTGGCTTGCCTCCGTCGGCAAGGTCATCGCCCATCATCGGAAAATCCTGTATCGGCGAATGCTCTGTCTGCGAATTTTCTATCTGCGATTTCTCTAACGGCACATCCTCTGCCGGGGCATCCGCAAACAGCCAGCTCAGATCGCGAGTGGCCGTGCGTTCATCACGCGAGTGTTCTACCTGCGCGTCCGAAACTACCCCATCGGCGTCGCGATCGCCGACACTACTTATTGCCGACTCTTCTATCGCCGAATTGTCTGGCTGCGAACCGCCCGTCGTCAACTCATCCATCTGCGGCTCGTCAATCGGAAAATCATCTGCCGGCGCTTCAACCGCGCCGCCAATTGACAACGCCTTTGTGACTATTTCAGTGACAGTGTTGCGGGCATCGAGAACCAGGTTTGCACCATCGTTTGCTATATCGATGATTGTAAAGTTGCCGGCATTCATAGCCCCGGCAATCGTTATTCGCTGACCAATAGCAAAACCATCATCGATATCCCAAGTGCCTTCGCTACGGGTAATGTTATCGCCGCCGGCATCCCGAATAAATGTCAGCTTTGGCGATCCGCACAGTTTCCCGCTTGCTTTTTCTGTGTCCTGGATCTTGTCGGCGCCTGTGCCACGAACTGGCGATGTCATGATGTGAGTCGGTTAATCTCGCCAGTCAACGATTGATGAGAAAACCTGCCTGCCACGCATGATTGTGTGCATTGATCTCCTGACCATAGGCATCCATTCTATAAATCACGCATATTGTGTTCCGGGTTAACCGCGTCCGACCAACTTCGTCCAACCGATTCGGTCATGCCAATGCGGGTATCGTTCTTTTCGACAAGAACTCTTTCAATACCCGGCCGGTATGAGATCCCGTGACCCCTGACACCAACGAGGCGGGGCCTTGCGCCACCACTCTTCCCCCACCGGCACCACCTTCCGGCCCGAGATCCACGATCCAGTCTGCGTTCGCCATCACGTCCAGATTGTGCTCGATCACTATGACGGTGTTTCCCGCGTCCACAAGCCGGTTCAGAACGCGAATGAGTTTTTCTACATCGGCCATATGTAGCCCCACAGTCGGCTCGTCAAGCACGTACAAGGTGTGCTGGGATCCCGGCTTGTTATTGACTGCAGTATCGTTGCCAATGCTGGCGCGACGGGGTTCATGGTCTGGCCGCACTTTTGCCAGTTCGGTCACCAGCTTTATACGTTGTGCCTCACCACCTGACAGTGTCGGGCTTTGTTGTCCGAGAGTCAGATAACCCAGCCCTACGTCCTGTAGCAGTTGCAGCGCGTGGTGAATTGCCGGGTGAGCGGAAAAAAACCCGGTCGCTTCGTCTACGCTCATCGCCAACACGTCGCCAATCGACTTTCCCTTGAACGTGACGGCCAGTGTCTCCTGATCGAAACGCGATCCATCGCACACCTCGCAAGTCACTTTGACGTCAGGGAGAAAACTCATTTCGATTTTGCGAACTCCTTGCCCGTTACACGCTGCGCAGCGCCCGATTGCTGTGTTAAACGAAAAACGCGCCGGTTGATAACCACGCATTCGAGAGTCCTGCGTACCGGAGAACAATTTGCGGATTGCATCCCAGAATCCGACATAAGTCGCAGGGCATGATCGCGGGGTCTTCCCGATTGGCGTCTGGTCGACTTCGAGAACACGCGTAACTGTCTCCCAGCCATTTAGTGCGCGACAGCCAACCAGCCCCGGCTCGCCACTTCGCCGCCGGCGTCGGTCCGCAACCAGCCGCACCATATTGTCGTGTAGTACATCGCGTGCCAGAGTCGATTTTCCGCTTCCCGAAACGCCGGTCACCACCGTAAGCCGCCCGAGCGGAAAACGCGCATTCACTTTGAGAAGATTGTGCTGATTGGCGCCGTTCACTCGCACGGCAGGTGCCGATTTCGGCACTTGCCGCCGTTCTTGCAAGGGGTGCAGCAAGGGCTGACGCAGAAATTTTCCGGTCACCGACTCGGGGTTTTGCACCAACTGCTCAATGCCGCCTTCAGCGATCAGTCGCCCGCCCAGGCGCCCGGCACCAGGACCGAGATCCACCAGGTGATCTGCGCTGCGGATCGTGTCTTCATCATGTTCGACCACCAACAGCGTATTGCCCTTGTGCTCGAGTTTGCGCAGTGTTTTCAGAAGAACTTCGTTGTCTCGCGGGTGGAGTCCGATAGTGGGCTCGTCAAGGATGTAACACACGCCACGCAAGTTCGAGCCAAGCTGGGCGGCGAGCCGGATGCGTTGCGCTTCACCACCCGACAGAGTCGGTGCAGAGCGATCGAGGGCCAGGTAATCGAGGCCGACTTCGGTCAGGAAAACAAGTCGGCTCTTTAACTCGGCGATCAAATCGCGCGCAATGGCCTGATCGCGGCCTTCAAGCCGAAGATCGTCGAACGATCCTGCAAGCGCGCCGACCGGCAGCGCCCCGTAATCGGCAATCGTTTGTCCCCGCCATTTCACCGCCAATGCATCGCGGTTGAGTCGCCGTCCGTCACAGTCCGGGCATGCTTCATCAACTTCGAGCCATTCGATCCAGGAATCAAGCACATGATCCTCCGTACCTGTGCGCGCGCGCTCATCGTCCCAGTTGACATCGGCAATCTGTAACCCTGTGCCGTAACATGCGGCACACCAGCCATGCCTTGAGTTGTAGGAAAACAGGCGCGGATCGAGCTCTGGAAAACTTGTACCGCAAGAAGGGCATGCGCGCTTGGTTGAGAAAACCGCTTCGGTCATGGGGCCGCCCTGCATCAGCTGATCGAGTGGCGCAATGACATGGACAACGCCTTTCCCATATTCCAGCGCACTTCGCAATGCGGCACGCAGGGATGATTCCTGCGCTGCACTGACCCGCACGTCGGCGACCGGCAATTCAATCAGATGTTCGCTAAAACGATCGATTCTCGGAAACGGCTGTGTCGGCAAGTACTCTCCATCGATACGCAGATGGCTGAAACCCTTGTTGTGCGCCCATCGTGCCAGGTCCGTATACACACCCTTTCGGTTTGTCACGAGAGGCGCGAGCAGGCCGATATGCATTCCCTTGTACTCGCGCAGAATGCGCGCCGCGATTGCTTCTTCACTTTGCGGTTCTATGGGGACTTCGCAATCGGGACAATATTGCGTCCCCAGTTTGACGAACAGCAAGCGCAGAAAATGATGAATCTCGGTCAGCGTCCCGACCGTGCTCTTGCGCCCACCGCGGCTGGTGCGCTGTTCGATTGCCACAGTTGGAGGAATGCCGTGAATCGCATCCACCTCCGGGCGCGACGCGACCTGAACAAACTGGCGGGCATAGGCATTGAGCGACTCAAGATAGCGACGCTGGCCCTCGCCGAATACGATGTCAAACGCGAGCGTGGACTTTCCGCTTCCCGAAACACCGGTAATCACGGTGAATTTTCCGCGCGGCAGTGCGACGTCAAGATTGCGAAGATTGTGCTCTCGGGCGTTGCGAATCCGGATTGATTCGTCGAGATAGGCCGGTGCCGGCAGCTCGCGCGCAACGAGCGCAGTGCCTGGGAGTTTCTTCAGCTGCCGTTCATGATCGGCAAGAGCACGTCCGGTGAACGACTCTTCGGTCGCTTGCACTTCACCGGGTGTACCACAACACACGATTGCACCACCCGCTTCGCCACCTTCCGGTCCCAGATCGATAACCCAGTCAGAGGCAGCAATCACGTCAAGATTGTGTTCTATTACGAGCAGGGAGTGTCCGGCATCAACCAGTTTGCGCAATGACCGCAGCAACTTGGCAATATCGTCAAAATGTAACCCGGTTGTTGGCTCATCGAACAGAAACATCGTGCCTGTTTTCGCAATACCCTCGACCTTGGCAAGGTGTCCGGCAAGCTTCAACCGTTGCGCCTCGCCGCCGGACAGCGTCGGCACCGGTTGTCCGAGCCGGAGGTATTCCAGACCAACATCAGAAAGTGGTTTCAATCGTCGCAACACATCCGGTGACGCGGAAAAATAATCAACCGCTTCGGACACCGTCATATTCAGGACGTCTGCAATATTGCATGCCGCCTGCCCGTCTGGTGCGATAGTGACTTCAAGCACTTCCTCGCGATAGCGCTTGCCGTCGCAATCCGGGCAGCGCAGATATACGTCCGACAGGAACTGCATTTCGACATGTTCGAAACCCTTCCCACCGCATTCCGGACAACGCCCGTCACCTGAATTGAAGCTGAACATGCCCGGTTTGTAAGCGCGCTCTTTTGCAAGTGGCGCTTTGGCAAACAAGTCACGTATGGCATCGAAAGCACCCACGTAACTGGCCGGATTAGAACGCGCCGTGCGGCCGATTTGCGTCTGGTCAACCATGACAACGTCCGCCACTCGTTCGTGACCACGCAATGACTCGTGAGCACCAGGCGTTTCGGTGGGTTTACCCTTGTGCTTGAGCAAAGCCGCGTACAACACATCGTTCACGAGCGTCGACTTGCCTGAGCCGGAAACCCCGGTCACGCAGACCAGTCGTTGCAACGGTATCGACACGTCTATGTTTCTGAGATTGTGTTCTGCAGCGCCGATGATTTCGAGACATGTTGTCGCAGGGTCCACTGCAAGTTGCTCGAGCCCGGCATCGGTTCGCAGCCGTCCGTGAAGATAATCGGCCGTTAGCGTTTCAGCGTCGCCCAGCTTGCTCGCCTGGTCAAAAAACACGATCTCGCCACCCCGTTCACCTGGGCCCGGCCCCATATCCAGAATACGATCGGCAGCAAGCATGATCTGCGGATCGTGCTCCACCACGACGAGAGAATTGCCCGCATCACGCAAGTTGCGCATGACGTCAATTACTCTAGCCATGTCACGTGGATGCAGACCGATCGATGGCTCGTCCAGCACGAACAATGTGTCGGTTAGCGACGTCCCGAGCGCGGTCGTGAGATTGATGCGCTGAACCTCACCGCCTGAAAGCGTGCGCGACTGGCGGTCCAGTGTCAGATATCCGAGTCCCACTTGCTGCAAGTAGGCGAAGCGCGTGCGTATCTCTCCCAGCAGCAATTTTGTTGCTTCGTCCAACACGCCAGCTGTCTGCAACGCCTGCACAGCATCATTGACAGCATCGAAAAACGCCTTGCATCGGTCGATCGGCATCAGCATGAGATCGTGCACCGTCAGTCCGGGCAGGCCCTGCAACTGATTGTCCGACCATGCGACTTCCGGCGGGCGGTAGCGCAATGCAGGTGGCAGCACAGCATCGGCCTCGCCTTTGGCACCGACGCGCCAGAGCAACGCCTCGTGCTTGAGGCGGCTGCCGTCGCAGACCGTGCACGGTGTATAGGCGCGATACTTCGACAGTAGCACCCGAATATGCATTTTGTACGCCTTGCTTTCCAGCCAGGCAAAGAAATGCCTTACGCCATACCAGACTCCCGGCCATGATTTCCGCCAGCTGACCCACTCCGCTTCGCCTTCAAGAACCCAATCGCGTTGCGCTGCGGTGAGCTTTCGCCACGGGGTATCGAGCGGTATGTCCCGTTTTTTCGCGTACTTTACGAGGTCGTCCTGACACTCACGGAAACTTTTCGTCTGCCATGGTTTGATCGCGCCTTCTCGCAAAGTCTTCGACTCGTCCGGCACGATCAAGCCGAAATCAATCCCGATCACCCGTCCAAAGCCTCTGCAGGTGTCGCAGGCACCAACCGGAGAATTGAATGAAAACGTGCTCTGGCTCGGTTCGCGGTAGTGGATATCGCAATCGGCACAATGCAAATCGTCGCTGAATTTCCAGGTATCCGTGCTCTCTCCTTCGTCATCGACAACGTGTATGCGCACTTGACCGTGACCAACCCGAAAACCCGATTCCAATGCTTCAATCACTCTTTCACGCTCGGCAGACGACATCCGGAAGCGATCCTGCACGACCTCAAGCGTCTTTCGCGTTTTCGCATGGATGCGCGTATAACCCTGTGCTTCCAGCAGCTTACGTATCTCCTTCTCCGAGAAATTCTTGGGAATCTCCACTGGAAAGGTGACGACCAGTCGCGGATCACGCTTCGCTTCGACAGGCGCGGGCATGGCGTCTGCGCGGATAGCCATCTCATCGCAAATCGAATCCGGCGTATCGCGACGAACCGGCTGTGCACACTGACGACAATACAAATGCGACATGCGTGCAAACAACAGCTTCAGATGATCGGCAAGCTCCGTCATCGTGCCGACGGTTGAGCGTGACGTGCGCACCGGATTGGTCTGGTCGATCGCGATTGCCGGCGGTACGCCGACGATACGGTCGACTTGTGGTTTGTCCATACGGTCAAGAAACTGGCGTGCATATGGCGAGAACGTTTCCACGTAACGGCGCTGCCCTTCGGCGTACAAGGTATCGAATACCAGCGAAGATTTTCCAGATCCGGAAACTCCGGTAACGACGACAAGCTCGTTCAGTGGTAAATCAACATCAATGTTCTTTAGATTGTTCTGGCGCGCTCCGTGAATGCGTATCGCCCGTGTCTTTCTGGATGTCATGTTCTGCAATCTGAATTCCTGTTCTTGCTCACGGTTATCGTGTGCAATCGCCTTAAGACACGCAGGCGCGGACGCTGCGAGCCGAATACAATGATCAAAGCCTTTTGATGCAGGCAGCCGCCGCGTCTATGCGGAATAGCCGAACATATTGAGCGTCGAGAACACCAGCAAGGCGAGCGCGCTCAACAAACCTCCATAGGGAACCCAGAGTGGATAAACCCGGATACCCGGTGGCGGTGGCTGATGCCTTTTAATCGCGATCAACGACAAATTCACCAGAATGAAAACCAGTAGAATTGCGAAGCTGGTCAGTTCTGCGAGCGTCACCAGAGGCAACCACAGTGCAAAAACCATCACGCCCACAGTGACTACCGCGGTCGCGACGAGCGGCGTGTGGGTACGCCCGCTGACCTGCGCCAGAACGCCTGGCAACCATCCCGATCGTCCCATACCGAAGAGCATGCGTGACGCCATGATCATTTGAATCAGCGCGCCGTTTACAACCGCAAACAGGCTTATTACTGCGATCAGCAGCGGCCGGTTACCGGTGGCATTCTCGTACATCAGCGCCAGCGGTGCCTCGCTCTCCGACAGACTGGCAATTGGAAGGGCCAGCACCGCAGCGGTGATGACCAGAAAGTAAAGCATCGTCGATCCGACCAGAGCGAAAATAATGGCCCGCGGCATATTGCGTTGCGGGTCCTTGACTTCTTCGGCAACATTGACCATGTCTTCGAAACCAATGAACGCATAGAACGCCAGAAAGGAACCCACCGCGATCCCCCACCATACCGTGCCATCTAACGGCGGCAGAAGTTCGGGCAACCGATCGGGCACTGCGACGAAACTTTCCCAAGAAACAGCAATGATCAACACCAGCCCGGCAATCTCTATGACCGTCGCCACTGCGGCCGCCGTTACCGATTCGAGTATCCCCCACGCCGCAAGCATTCCAAGCGCCAATACCAACAGCACGATCACCAGCGTGTCGGGCAATTCGACGAACACCCGCAGGTAGCCGACAAAACCACTGGCAATTGTCGCCGACGAAACCAACCCGGAAAACACAATCAGCAGACCCACCAGAATCGTGAGCTCGCGCCGCCTCAAACCTTCCTGGACGTACACCGCCTCGGCAGCTGATAGGGGGTGGCGCGCTACCAGTTCCGCGTAGGTGAACGCGGTAAAAGCCGCAACCGCCGCTGCCAGCAGAAATGCGAACGGCGCATACATGCCGGCAGCGCCTGCCACTTTGCCGACCAGCACATAGATCCCTGCACCCAGTATCGTACCGAGACCATAGAACGTGATCAACGGCAGAGACAGCGCACGGCGTAGTTGAGCTTTATTTTGTTGCGATTCCATTATGTTGCGATTCGATGTTTTCCTCTGCACCAGGACCCGTTACAGGATATTGGATTGAAGCGCCGGAACAGCGATAACCTTAACAGGTCTGTCGCACCGATACGCCCGTTCACGCTGCCCGCGCCTTATCGTTCGGCAGAAACAGAAACACCTGCCATCCGGCCTGATAAACTGACCACCATCAACTTCGGCGGAGGACATCCCCAAATGATTGACCTGTATTTCGCGCCAACCGCCAACGGGCTGCGCGCTACCGTGGCGCTGGAAGAAGCCGGCTTGCCCTATCGTTTGCACAGCCTCAATCTTTATAAGGGCGAACAAAATACGCCGGAATTTCGCAAAATCAATCCCGCCGGGCTGATACCGGCTATCGTCGATCCCGACGGGCCGGACGGCAAACCGTTTGCACTGAGCCAGTCGGGCGCAATCGTCGTGTACTGCAGCGAGAAATCCGGCAAGTTCCTTCCGAAAGACGCCGCAACGCGCGCAATTGCCATGGAGTGGTTTGTGCAGGCTTCGAGTGACATTTCGGGTGCCAGCATGACGGTGTTTCGACTTGAGAATACCGCTCCCGAGAAATCGGTGGCGAACGTCGACTACTTCAAGAAAAGATTGCTTGACTCTTTCCTTGCCTGTGATCAGGCGCTTGACGGCAAGGATTACCTCGCAGGTGAATTGTCAATCGCTGACCTGATGCTATATCCATCTTTCGCCCTGCGCCGACCGCTCATCGAAGAGGCTGGTGGCTATGACAACTTGCGCCGCTGGGCAGACGCGATGGCGCTCCGCCCGGGGATAAAACGCGGCATGAGCCATCAGGCTTGACCGGACATCGAAGCGTTTGAAGATCAAAACCATTAAAAACTGCACGCATACAACACCATATCTTCTGTCAGCCCAAAAAATGGAGTCGTTCGACTCCATGGTCATTTAACTACCGCTCGTGCGCGATCAGAATCATGTGGTTCACGCAAGACTAATTGCGCTACGCTCTGATCTCACGTCGCTGTGACACGCACCATTACAATTTGGCCTATTACGTCCTGAATAAATAGATCCTGAACCGCCATGTCACGATATTTCGATAACCTGTTCCAGTCACTCTCGACGTCATTGCAGAAACTGACAGGCGCAGAAACACCCGAACAACAGCAATCCCGGGAGGCGCTCGCCCTGCAGGAAGCAGTGGCAACGATACTGTATGAGACGGCGCGCGCTGACCACGAAGTAAAGGAATCAGATTTACAGATCGCGACAAATTCACTTCGCGAACTATTCGCACTACCTGAGCAGCAGGCCATGGTTCTACTGTCCCACGCCGCCAAGCCACACCAACGACCAACCTCATATCACCCACTCGTAAAGTTGATCAACAAACAATTCAGCGCAGAGCAAAAACATCAACTGGTAGAACATATGTGGCGGGTCGCTCACGCTGATCTCGAAGTCGATATGTACGAAGATCATCTGGTTCGCAAGATAGCGGAATTGCTCTACGTCCCACACAGCGAATTCATCACTGCCAAACACCGCGCGCGCGCGAATAGCCGTTAACGTAATAATTTGGATGCGCCGCAAACTCGGCGACCCACCCTGACCGCCACTCTCGCGGTGCAACCGAAGGCTTTGCGTGTTGTTGCAGCCCGACCTGGGCATGTTTTGTCGGGCAAAGTCACAGTAATGCGTATCCGACCGAACCTTCCTACAGAGAAGCCGCCGCCAGGGTCGTTTCGACAGGAGTGAGGGCCTCGACAACCTGACAGCGCGAAATCGGGCGCAGACGGCATAACCGGCACCAAGTGTGCTTCCATGTCAAAAGAATGGAAACTGATTGCAATCCTCCCGATGTTAGCCAATCATGAGTCAAATAGAGAAGCAGGATCACGACTCGGGATCGCGATGCAATCTGGTGTAGTGCTTCACTCGTGACCAGCATTTCGAATCTTACTGCGGCAAATCGGGACAAACCTTGAGTTATCGTATTTTTGGTGCTTCACGCCCTGCCGGCAGGGCTCGCAGCCTCGCCGGAACAGTCCTGAGGACAGCGGCAATCGCATTGGCTGTTCTGTCCAGTTCAACGCCGGCACTTGCACAGCCTGCCAAGTACGACACCTGCCTCGTTCGCGGGCAATGGACAACACAGGTCGGTGCGGAATTTCGAACGGCGCCGTCTGCGGAAGTCCTGGCCCAGGCGCGTGATGCGCAGTTCGTATTACTCGGCGAGGCGCACGACAACGCGAACCACCACCTTTGGCAATTGCAGTCGCTCGGGATGCTGCTCGGCGCGCACGACAAACTTGTCATCGGCATGGAAATGTTTCCGCGCCGCGTTCAACCCGCGCTCGATCGCTGGGTCGCTGGCAAGCTAACGGAATCGGCGATGTTGCAACAAACCGAATGGGCCCGGGTATGGCGTTTCAATCCGGATCTCTATCTTCCGATTCTGCGATTTGCGCGCTTGAATCGAATTCCTGTTGTCGCACTGAATGTGGAACGCTCGCTTATTTCGGCTATCGGGGCGCGCGGTCTGCAAGCTATTCCCTACGACCGTCGCGAAGGTATCACCGACCCCGCCCCTGCTTCACCGGACTACCTAGACTCGCTCAGATCCTCGTTTCACCAACATAGTAAGGCCGGCGATTCGGATTTCGAGAACTTTGTCGACGCCCAGCTATTCTGGGACCAGGCGTTCGCACAAGGCCTCGCCGAGGCCGCAGCGGCGAATCCGGCTGCGCTTGTTGTCGGAATCATTGGCATCGGACACCTGCGTCATGGTCACGGTGTTCCGCATCAGCTTCAGGCAATGGGCAATCGACAAACAACAGTCTGGATTCCGTTGGACGCGTCTACCCGTTGTGATCGCCTGTCCGGCATTGCCGATTCCATTTTCGCAGTTGACAGCGACCCGACAGAGATGCGACCAAGGCTCGGCGTATATCTCGGCGACGATGCCGGTGCCGCTGGTGTCCGTGAAGTCGTACCGGGAAGCGTGGCTGACGAAGCGGGGGTGATCGCAGGTGACCGCATAGTGGCTGCAGCAGGCGTTAGCATTCTAGGCAGCGACGATTTGATTGCGGTCGTTCATCGCCAGTCGCCCGGCACCTGGTTGCCGATAACTGTGGAGCGTAACGGGAAACGAATGGAACTCGTCGCGAAATTTCCTGCCCGAGACACCGTTTTGGATTCCTCCGGCACGCAACGGGATTCTAGCCAGGATGCAGAAAAGGACAACTGATTGTTCATGAAAACAACGTCGCGCTTTATGCGCATGGCTGTAGCGCTTTCTCTATGCCTTTCGCAGTACGCCTGGTGCGCGCCGCACGTGGATCTCGATGTCAACCTCGACCCCTCGAAACGAACTCTCAGCGCCACCGCGCTGATCACGACCGAATCCAAAACGCTGGTGTTCTATCTCGCGGAAGGATTTGTTCTTGAGTCCGCCGAAGTCGACGGCGCAACAGCTCCGACCGGCCGATCGGCCATGGACGGACTGCAACGCTTTCAGATAGATCTTCATGCAGCGGCGAGCGTACACGTCCTTAAGTTGCGCTACCACGGCGAACTGAGGCCACTGGATATCTCCATGAGCCACGATGACACGCTCGAGGCACTCCCCGCCATGGCATCGAATGAGGGCAGTTACCTGCCGGGCAATAGCGGATGGCATCCAATGCTTGAATCGGCGTTCACGTATCGCGTCGCGGTTACCGTACCCGAAGGACAGATCGCGGTTGTGCCTGGCAAAGCTTCGAAGGAACGCACCGCAGGTGGCAAGCGCCATGCTGAATTTTCCTTAGGCCATCCGATCGACAGCATTGACCTGATGGCAGGGCCCTGGAATATGCACGAGCGCGAGGCGCTGGTCGGCGACGCGAGCATACGACTGCGCACCTATTTCCATGCCGAAGCGGACGAATTGGCCGAAGGCTATCTGGAGGCGGCGCAGCGCTTCATCGAACGTTATTCCACAGAGATCGGCCCATATCCTTTTTCCGAGTTCAGTGTGGTTTCCAGCCCGATTCCAACCGGATTCGGTATGCCTACACTCACTTACCTTGGTAAATCTGTACTTCACTTTCCGTTTATCCGCGACATATCACTGGGGCACGAAGTTCTACATAACTGGTGGGGAAATGGCGTGCAGGTTGATCCGGTCCGCGGGAACTGGGCAGAGGGACTCACCACATTCATGGCTGATTACGCGTACAGGGAAGACGCTGGAACCGAGGCTGCCGCGAAGATGCGTCATGGCTGGTTGCGCGACTACGCTGCGCTGCCCGCCGATAGTGAGCAAGCCTTGTCCGCTTTTCGTGCACGCCATCGCGCTGCGTCCGCCGCTATAGGATATGGAAAAGCGGCAATGATGTTCCACGCGCTACGCAGCAGGCTCGGCGATGAAGCGTTCCAGACAGGCATTCGCGCGTTCTGGAGCAAGTACAAATTTGCAGCCGCAAGTTTCGACAACCTTCGAGAAGCGTTCGAGGAATCAAGTGAACAAGCTCTGGCCGATTTTTTTGATCAATGGCTTGAGCGCACAGGCGCACCGATGCTTGCAATTGCCAGCGCACGCGTGGCAAGCGAAGACGGCGAACCCAGATTGGTGATTAACATCTCCCAGGACGCTGAGCCATATTCGCTGTTTGTTCCGCTACGCGTGTTCACACAAAAAGGAGAGCAGAATTTGGGCATTGAAGTGTCCGAATCGGCCCAGGTCATTCAGCTTTCCACGAAGTCTGCAGCAACTGCAATTCAAGTTGACCCCGATTTCGAGGTCTGGCGTAAACTGGCGCCCGGTGAAGCCCCACCAATCCTGCGCGACCTGATCGCCGCAGATCAATTTCTGATCACTACTAGCGATCGAAAACTGGACGAATCTGTCCTGGGGTTTGCGCACGAATTCAGTGAAGGCAAAGCAAGAGAGATCAACCTGGAAGACGTGGCGGGCAATGATGAGCCTTTGCTCATTTTGGGTAGCAAGTCCGGATGTGCCACATTTCTTGAAAAGCAGGGCCTGAGCCCACGTCCCGAAGAGATTACGGCCGGACCGGTAGAAGCCTGGATTGTCCCCGAACACTCCCGAAAAGTTGTAGTGATCGCGCTCGAACCGGAATCAGAAGAAAAACAGGATTTGTCACAAATAGGTCGCCGGCTTCGCCATTTCGGTCGCTATGCGTGGGTCAGCTTTGCAGAAGATGGTAAGGCCACGCGCGGGAACTGGGCCGTTGAAACGGCGCAGATCACCATACCGAAATAGGCAGGCTTCTTGCACCCCAGTCGCAAGAGGGTGAAGCCCATATGGCACTGCGCAGCCCCACTGTGGGCTCCGGTATAACCTGCGCAGGCCATCCCAATACCCGCCCGATATTCCCGGCTATATGCGCGCTGCCGCGTATCGTCGTTGATGCAAACACTATGGAAGGTTCGCGGCATGCGTTTGACGATTCTTGTCATAAGCACTCTATTGATGACCGCTTGCGGGGGAACACCATCCTGCACCGACGAGGCAATAGTCGCCCAGATCACAGGGCACGCGGAACAGGCAATCGCGAATGGCTTGCTAAAGAACGATCCCGACACTGATACGGAATCGCTTACCTTCCAGATGAATCTTGCGCTTGCTGACATCACGACGACAGAACACGACAAAACGATCGACAAGTACAGCTGTTCGGCCAATATCCTGATTACCCTGCCCCCCGGGGTTGCCGCACTGAAAGACAACGATGTTATTCAATCGACCTCGCTGGCAAAACTGAATCTCACGGTAGAGGACGATGACATTGTCGCCCCAATGACCTATACGACGTATCGAAGCGAAAAAGACGATGAACTGATCTTGTATACCGAGAACGAAAACCTGCCCGCCAGGTATGTCCAGGCAGTACACAAGATTGGTGCCTTTGATTCCGGGCAACGCCCCCTGCCAAACCTTCGCAAGGGACCCACGCTGTACGGCAAGCCCGAAATGACAGTGCAAATAGAACCTGCAACAAAGGGTAACCTGCGATTCCAGGTCGACTACCTGAAGAGGCCAATGTGCCGCTCGTGGAGGCAGGCGTTCACCGACGAACGCGGCGACAAACTGATCTATGAAAACCCCAAGGCAGGTTGCCTTTTGAGTTTCTCACGTCTTGGCGAAATCATGCTTATCGAGCACCAAGGGTGCGAAATGATGCCTCGACCCTGCCTTCCAAGCGGTGTGTATCAGAAGCTGTAGTAGCAGTCTCTCGCCGATCAATAGCCTCCGACTGTCAAATCCAGACTGCCCAGGCGAAGACAAGCAGGCCCGCGTAGACGGCGATCGCTGCAAGCGCTACTACACGCCACTCCAATGAACGCCGCGTCAGCATGAGCGCTCCGATAAATACCAGAGCAATCTCCGCGACGGCGAAGTAACGCCCGTAATACTGTGGATCCCAGTATGAAACAGGACTCACAAAGCGCCAGTTCAAGAACGGAAGAAAGTGCGCGTGCGCATCGTCGTGATGCAAAGGCAGATCACCAAGTGCGTGCAACAACATGCTCAGAAAAAACACCAGCCAAAGTGACCTGCGAGCACACCACGAAACAAAAGCTGCCGCGGCAATCAACGGGATGGAGTGAAACACATCGAAGACGTACTGCCATTGCTGCTGAAAATAGACAGATGACCAGATCGAGTACTCGGAACGACCCAGGTACACACGCTGATAACCATAGAAAACCAGCATTGGAATATCCGGGAATAGCGCGCCACCGGTAATCGCTAGCCAGGCGGAACGCCATCGACCACGGCCGAGGACGAGGGCATTCACAATGATGTGGGCTGGAAGGTGCAATTCAGCGCCCCCCCGACAAGTACATCGCTATGTACATCACTCGCCCTGGCCAAGCATGACAAATATTAGCAACAAAGTCCCCGCGGACCGCGCCTACGCCAGCAACACTACTGGTATCCATCAACCAGAAAAATGGTCGAATCCGTTGTATCGTGCGCACAAAAAAAGTGGCGAGAGTCGCCTCAAATCATTCGCCAACCGTAGCGAGGTGGGCCCGCTGGAATTGCGAAAAACATGAGGTGAATTCTCGCCAACTTCTTGAATTTATTCTGTCTGGATCCCCCAGAATTCGGGGGATCCAGATTATTGGAACACTACCCTACTTCTTCGGTACGCGCCCGCCGTTGTCCAGGCATTCCTGCATTGACCCATAGGGCTTGAAGTTCTTTACGCGCTCATAATGCTGGCTGGATGCGTCGTGACAGATCCCGCTTGTGCTCAACTTCACCGCGACTCCCCCATCTTGCGAAAATGAAGTCAGCGGCATTGACGCTAATGACAGCGCAACCAGCAACGAAGCGATTTGTTTTGATGAAGTCAATCGCGTTTGAATGGACCGTACGTTTGCAGACAACATGAATTACTCCTCCCATTAGTGAAAATATAGTATTGATGTGAACTAATGCCATATCCATAGTGCTATTATTTTTTACAACCTTTGTTGATGATGCGATTGCCGTTGCGATCCCAGTGTTTGGAAGTCGATGTTCTTACCTCCGATCCTTCTGGTTCCGTCACCGGATTTCCAGCGCACACGCAGTTTGATAATTTGCCGCACGTACGTCGTCGCATCTATCCCGATGTCATTTCTGTTGCACTGTTTTCGAGATGACGCAATTAGTATTGCATATCAATTTCACAGATTGTGAAAAATCGTACATGGCGAAGGCCAATAGTGTAAAAGTCTCTCTATGTGAGACGAAACGTCTCACGTAAGTAGACGAACGGCCAACGCAGACACTGCGGGTTGCACAAAAAACTACCAGGCCCGCGTTCGGAATGAGATTGACGAATGCAAAACAACAAGGCTTCGAACTGATTCCACGTATCCGGGAAAACGCAGACAAGCCAAGCTCGTGTTGCAGTCCGACACGAACAACGCGCCCACAATAGCGATTGACGCTTCAGTCCAGATGAATGATCAGGGTTGGCAGGTAGCGCCCGGGAATACTGTCTGATTCCCGTTGTCCGTGATACTCAGCACCGATGTGCTCGTAAAACGCTTGCGCATGCGGATCGCTTTGAATGACCACTTGCGTTGCGCCGTGCTGCGTCGCCAGGTTTCTGGCGTGCGCAATCAGCGCGCGACCGATACCCGTGCCGATGCGGTCTGGCTCGACAAACAAGGCATTCAGATCAAACTCGCAGGTGGACAATTTTTCCAGAGCGTAGAAACCAACCAGGCGCCCAGCCAGTTGGGCAACGATGAACGTGAATCCGGAATCTTCAATCTGATCGGGTGTGTAGGTGAGTTCATCCCGGCATGCGTCGATGAAGTCGGTCGAATAGCCCCAGTGCGCTTTCGAGCGCACAGCCAGATCGCTCAACTCACCGGCGTCTCCTGCAACCGCTGGCCGAAACAGTACGTCAGACTTGTTCACGCTGACAGGCTTTGAACGTCGCAGCAAGCGGGACTGCGAACAGCAGCGCGAACACTGAGTTCAACACTGCATTCGCCCACCACATTGAAAGAATCGATCCCATGCCGACCGGAATGTGTGCGCCAAATTCATTGAATCCAGACCACCTGCGGTGCGCCGCACCAACAATGTCATCGCGCCGCTACGCGCTTCAGGACGAGATGCTGTGCTTTTCAGATCGACACATGACCCGATCAATCAGGTGAAACTTGCCGCAACCGTGCCAACCCCGATGAACAGCGTTTCAACCGTATCGCCAGCCTTGACCGGAACGGGCTTGGTAAACGAACCGGACATGATTCGCTGCCCGGCCTGTAACCGCCTTCCGTAACGATGCAACATATTTGCAAGCCACGCTACGGTCTGCACCTGATTGTCCATGACGTCACCGCCCAGCGCGTCGTCGACCACTTCGCCATTAACACGCACCTCGGCTCGAATTGCGTCGAAGTCAAAATCAGGCAAGAGATCTATAGGTTCACCATGTACGAATGCATGCTGGGCGACGTTATCCGTCATCGCCAAGGGTAAATCCACGCGCATGTCCGCCCCACGCAACTCGACAATCTCGAATGCGGGTGCAATCGAGGCCATGGCCTGGCGAGCATCCGCTAATGTGGCGTCAGGTCCCGGAACATCCTGCCCCATTGTAATGAGAATTTCGTTTTCCACCATCGCGTCGCGCATGCCGGAAACCGCAAATGTATGACCGGAAGGTCTGCTGCCGCTTTCGAGCAAATGCCCGAACACCGGTTCTTTTCCACCGAACATTTCGCGCATTGCGTCGGCAGTCAGGCCCACCTTCCAGCCAGCTTGTTGTTCACCATGAGCGAGCTTCATGTCTAGCAAACCCAGCTGCACGCGATAGGCTTGTTCAAGGTCAAGTTTCCCTTTCCAGGCATCAGGAAAGGAATCGCCCTGTAGATGGCAATTCCAAAGAGCCTGGACTATCTGTTCATCTGTCATATGTGTTTTATCGCCTCACTGTGGTTAGTCGAGTTCAACAGACGGACAGGTCAACTGCCATCATCAACTTACTGGCGTTTGCCGCGCACAACCGGTCGGGCAAGAAAACGGAAATAGCGTCCGACTCGGCGCGAGGACCATAATCCGGGCGCTTTATCCGCGCAACGCATTTAGTTGCTAAATACCGGTGTCGTCCAGATAGCGAATGCTGGGAGGCGCACCAAGTACTGGTCCGAGACGGTCGATCAATCCCGTTTCCTGACGCCAGGCAAAGTACTTCTCGTAATGCGGCCGAGACTGCCAGCGTTCGACGAGCAACAGGTTGTTGGGGTCGTCGCTGTTGATTTTGACGTCCAGCCCTTCACAACCATCGAAGCTTCGGGTGTCAGGCAGTATTTCGACAAATATCGCTTTAAGTGCCTCGATTGAATCCGGCTTCGCTGTTAGGTCAAGCAATACAGTGATACTCATTATCCGTTCTCCTCCTGATTAGGTAATACATTGAAAATCATCCGGGTGTTCTCGCGGGGTTAGTGCCACAGACCAACGTGCATTCAAAATGCTTGGCAATCTCGACCTGCTCAGATCGCCATACTTAACTGCGCGATCTCAGATCGCTTTATTAAACTGCGCGATCTCAGATCGCTTTATTAAACTGCGCGATCTCAGATCGCCTTCAGCACATCGTATCCAGTCATGATGTAGGTTTTGTCGGCCTTGAAGTCACGCACCAGAACCGCAGGGTGCTCGGGTGTAATCATCTGCGCCAGCAATGTTACGGGCGTTTCGATGTCCACATATGGAAACGCCGTCTGCATGATTGTTTGCACAGGTTGTTTGCGAATCTCGGGATCCTCAACGATGCAGGAATAGGCATGCGATTCGCTGAGTGAACCGACAATCCGGTCATTCCGCCGCACCGGAATTTGCGAGAAGTTATGATCACTCATCAGCGACACTGCATGCTCGATGCTGTCCGTCGACATAACACCGACGACATCGGCGACTTCCTTGTTGCGGATGAGCTCGCGCGCGACCGGGCCGGGTACAGTTTCGTAGCCCATCTCACGCATCCACGCGGGATTAAACATCTTGCCGACGTAACGCGTGCCGTGGTCATGAAAAATCACCACCACCGTCTCACCACTTTTGAAGTGTTGTTTCAACTGTAACAGGCCGGCAATGGCGGCGCCCGCCGAGTTTCCAACCCAGATGCCTTCATGTTTGACGATTTCGCGCGTGTATATAGCAGCATCCCGATCGGTGACTTTCTCAAAATGGTCAACAACTGAAAAATCAACATTCTGCGGGACAAAATCTTCTCCGATGCCCTCGGTTACGTAAGGGTAGATTTCATTCTTGTCGAAGACACCGGTTTCCTTGTATTTCTTGAAAATCGAACCGTAGGTGTCAATGCCCCAGACCTTGATCGCCGGATTCTTTTCCTTCAGATACCGGCCCGTTCCGGTGATGGTGCCACCTGTTCCGACACCGACGAGCAGGTGATCAATTTTTCCGCCCGTCTGCTCCCAAATTTCGGGACCAGTGCTTTCGTAATGAGCCTGTGAATTGCTGAGGTTGTCGTACTGATTCGCTTTCCAGGCGTTAGGCGTTTCTTTTTCCAATCGCGCCGATACGGAATAATAGGATCGTGGATCCTCCGGTTCGACATCGGTCGGGCACACAATCACCTCGGCCCCGAACGCGCGCAGTGCATCGTTCTTTTCCGGTGACTGTTTATCGGTGGTGGTAAAGATGCACTTGTAGCCCTTGACGATTCCGGCGATCGCCAGACCCATGCCGGTGTTGCCGCTGGTGCCTTCGATGATGGTGCCGCCAGGCTTGAGCAGGCCTTGTTCTTCAGCATCCTCGATCATCTTCAGAGCCATTCGGTCCTTGATGCTGTGACCGGGGTTGAAGGTCTCGACTTTGGCAAAAACCGTCGCCTTGATATCGTCGGTAATCCGGTTGAGTCGAACCAGCGGTGTGTTTCCAATGGTGCCTAGGATGTTGTCAAAAACGTTTGGGGACATGTTCGCCTGTATTAGAAGTAGTTGCTTAAAAAGAAGTGACGCAACCGTATCACAACCTGTGTCGGCGCAGAAACCAGGGCCTGCCCACAGGCTTTCAATTGAGACATACCAGGTAGACACACCTTGGTTTACACGTGCTGGATTGACACAAATTGCATCGAAGCGATGGTAGCGGCACATCCCGTTAACATCGTATGCTTGGCATTCTTCCGATATCCGTGGCATTCCATGTTAAAACTCCAACGCCAGCCACCGGTTCCGATTCCATCGATTCACCCTGAACCGGAATATCGCGTATCAGGTCAGCGCGCGCAATGGTACGCGGACATGAAGAACGTATTCCAGGTGCCGTGGATGGGTGTCGTGACCATGGCATTTTCACATTACCCGAATTTCTTCGATACGTTCTGGGATGGATTGAGGCCACTTGCGAAGAGCAAACCATTCGTCGAGGCTTGTATGGAAATTCGCGCGCAAACCGAGCGCCGCGCCCGCGACCTTGGGCCCGATCTTATTGTTCGGCGGCTTGCTGCAATCGGTTACGCCCCACGTGAAATTGATCAAATTCGCGCCGCAATAGAGGTGTTTTCACACGGCAACTTCCCTTATCTGCTCGCTGCGACCGCGGCGCGCCGATTGCTCGAAGGCCATCAACCGGCAGAGAAAGTAGAAGCGCAGCCGTTCGAGGGGCGCCACGCACCTTCACTGGATGTGCCATTCGTACTGATGGAAGTACACCACGCTGACCAGGACACGCGCGCCGTCTACGATGACATCAAGCAGACTCTGCACCTGCCTTTCGTAAATACCGATTACCGCGCGCTTGCCCGCTGGCCGAGCTATTTTTCACTGGCGTGGCGCGATCTGAAAACCGTAGTCGGGACACCCGAACACGCGGCAATCTGCGCCGAGGTACACGCCACTGCCGACAAGCTAATGGGGGAGGTTCTTCCAAATCCCGGAAAACTGACGGTCAACGCGCTTCGCGACGCGGCAAAGCGCGACGGCAACGCCGACGAGATTCTTCAAGTGGTGCGTCTTTTTCAGTGGCTGTTGCCAGGACTGGTGACAAATGTCGCGTTCCTGCGCGCTCAGCTTGCTGAATGACAACGCACGGCTTGGAGCGCAAGCAGTCGAATGTAGCGCGCCATTGTTCACGGCGTGTTCGCCTGCCTGGCAGCGGCGATATAGCGGATTTTCAGGTCCGCAAGCCGCGTACGCGCGGCGGCAAGTTCCGCACTATTGAGTTCATGGACTAGTACTGAGTATGGCTCGGTCAGCTCGACCGCTACAAAAGCGAAGCGTGGTTCTTGTCCGGTAAACCTGGAAACTGCCTCGACATAGTGCGCGGCCTGCACATCGTAATCGTGTCGCTCGCGGGTGCGCCTGAATGCATCGGGCCGGCAATCGCCGGTCGTCTTCAGATCCAGCACGATATCCGCCGTGAAGCAATCGGGCCGCGCTTTCCACATCGCTCCGCCGTCATCGCTCCAGTAGATTGACAGCTCTCGATCTCCTTCCGACAACCAGTTGGCGACGGGAAACTGCTCGCAGGCGAGCAGTGCATTGCGGGCGTGGTGCAACGCGGCCCACTGCCAGGCATCAAGCCATTGACGCCCCATCATCTCTTGCTCCGATATAGCAGATTGCGACAATTGCGTGTCCGCGAGGACAACATACTGCGTGGCAAACGTTTCCGGCTCCAACACGAGCGCATGAAGCGCTTCACCCATTACATATCCCTTAACCGTACCACCATTGGGTAATTGCGAAGCGGTCAGACCCAGCCGCTCGAAACGCCGCAAGTTCGAACTTGAAACGAACGAATGGCTCGCGAGATAGTCGCAAAGCGGCTCGCGTCTCGTTTCGCAATGTCTTGCAGGAAAGTGTTCTATCACGTTGGTTTCAATGTGCTAACCGCAAGCGTCAGCCTCGCCTCATGCAACCCGCTAGTGTAGTGCTTCACTAGTCACCTACTAGCCACTTCACCTGGTAGCGACCACCCCCGTCAATGGAAAGTGCTTTCCAGAGCCAGTGCAACAACGGCAATGCAGTCTTGTCAAACTCGTACGGTGGATTCACGACAAGCATGGCGCAGCCGCGCATGCCATCGGTCCAGGTTCCGGGTCGCACTGAAAGCTCGAGCTTGAGCAGTTTCCGCAATCCACTGTCCGAGATGCGCCGTTCAAATCCACGGGCGGCAGTCCCGTCCATTAGTGGATACCAGATTGCGTAGACGCCAGTCGCGAAACGATCGCATGCTACAGCGAGCCCGTCGGCGATTCGGCGGAACTCGTTGGCCCGATCGAAAGACGAGTCGACCAGTGTGAGTGCGCGCCGTTCTTGTGGCGGAAGAAAAGCCTTGAGCGCCTGATAGCCATCCATGTTGCGCACTTGCACCTGACGGTCTCCCGCGAACTCATTTTGAAGGCGTTCGCAATCAGCTCGATTGAGTTCGGCGAGCGCCATGCGGTCCGTGTCGCGAAGCAGGCGCCGCACCAAGCCTGGTGAGCCAGGATAGAAACGCAATTGCCCATCTGGATTCTCTTCGTGGACAGCTTCAAGATAAGGACGCAGCGCATCCGGACAATCAGTGCGACTGAAGATACGTGCTATCCCGTTCCGGTACTCCCCGTTCTTACGCGCCCAGGCATGATTCAGGTCATAGCGGCCGATTCCGGCATGCGAATCAAGGTAAAGAAAAGGCTTGTCCTTGCGACCGAGCGAGAGCGCAAGCTGTACCAACAATGCGTGCTTGAACACGTCCGCGAAGTTGCCAGCATGAAATAAATGTCGATAGGCAAGCACGATCAGTCCAATTGCCGAAATGTCCATTCAGGCACAGCCCGACTTCGGACGCACGGAACGGAAGAGTCATTACGCAAAAAACACGCTGCAACGAATTGCTTCATGCAGGGAGCTTACACGTATCGGCCAGGATGGCGGCCGCTGCGGAGAATCAGGCAGCCAATGCGGCTGGCGCAGTTTGCGCCAGCAGGGCCTCAGCGGATGGTCGGCGTCGGTACTTCGGTCCGGCGGCAACGCGCGGCCCAGCCGGTCATCGCCACTCGGTGAGTAGAATGAATGCTCATTAGGTAACGGTTTTGTACTCGGTAGGCTTCGGCTTCCGCGCGGTTACTGCGTAAACACGCGTTCGTCATGGAGTCGAAACGGCCACTAACTGCCTGAACGTGGTGCACGAGTTCGTGCAACAGAATCGAGCGCGCATGCACATCACGGGTTATATCCAGGGCCTCATCAATGAAAACGCCCTCTTCCGGATCATAGAAAGCTTTGACGCCGCATGGACCTTTGCAAAATCGTTGCTGAAGTTCGGCGCGGGAGACCTGGTGCACCTCAGGGGGAACTTCAGGAACGGGGTATCCGCCAATATCATGAATCGATACGAATAACTCAGCCAAAAGAGCAGCAAGTGCGACAGGGTCCATTACGAATATCCTTTCGTACCCGGATGCTCCTCCCGTTCCTCGGGTGGCAAACGGTTGTTCTCCCGCCCGGAATACCGCAATTTTCGAGCCACAATTTTCCGGTATGCAATTTTCCGGTGCACAATTTTCCGGCATGCAAGCGGTTGATTTAAATCAGGCAGTCTCATTTGCCAACAAAGTCTGGACATGCCGGTTATAACTGATCGTACTTGGTGGCCCGGCCGCGTGATTTTTCGACCGGATACTTCTGATGATTCAATTCGAGCTTGCGACTGGCCGCGCTCAGCAGGTCTACGCCAAGCTTATCGGCCAGGCGCACGAGAAACATCAGAATGTCGGCCATTTCCAGGGCCACTGCCTCCCGCTGGGCCGGCGACAGTGCCTCTGCCTCGTCGGCTCGGAGCCATTGAAAATGCTCCAGAAGCTCTCCGGCTTCGGCGGTCAGCGCCATCGCCAGATTCTTGGGATTATGAAACTGATCCCAGTCACGCGCGTCGACGAATTCGGCAAGTCGAGTAGCCAGCGTCTGCAAACTGTCGATCGAGTTCATGTGCGAAGCATAGCGCCAAAACGCGCCAAGGGCGACGAGCCATTCGACCGTGGTTAAATCACACCATATATGAGACAGACGACCAGTGCTGGATGAGCCATCCATGGCTCGAGCGCCGTGAACCGGCCCGACGCATGCTTGTGCCTCCGGCTTACTGGCACTGTTTCATGCGCCGGATTCAATCTCGAAACATCTTGCGCTCGACAAAATCTCGCAACGCCCTACGCTCATCAAATTGGCGCAACATCTTGTGCTGGATCAAGTTGCGCAAGGTCTTGCGCGGGATCAAGTTGCGCAACGTCTTGCGCGGGATCAAGTTGCGCAACGTCTTGCGCGGGATCAACTGGCGCAACGTCTTGCGCCGGATAAAATGGCCCAACGCCATGCGCCGCTGTCTCCCTTTTCTGCTCGCATTGTCGTGTTTGCTGCAGCAAGCGATTGCACAGGAAGCGTCGCCACTGCCTACATTTGAAGAGTTGGAAGCAGAAGGCGCAATCATCGGCGAGATTCGAATAAACAACCAGAACATATTCAATCTGGACGATCCAAGGGAAAACAACGGCTTATATCGCGCCGCGAACAAACTGCATATTCGTACCCGGCCCTCAGTCATCCGACGAGCCTTGCTGTTCAAGAGTGGTGAGCCTGTATCAGCGCAAGTGATGGAGGAGAGCGAGCGCCTGTTGTTTTCAAGCGGGTTCCTCTACGAAGCGACCATCCGACCCATCGCCTATCACGACGGCGTCGTCGATGTCGAAGTCATCACGAAGGACACCTGGACTCTGGATCCGGGCATCGGTTTCTCCCGCACCGGTGGAGACAACAAGAGTACGTTCGGGCTATCTGAGCTGAATTTTTTGGGAACCGGCGTCACCATCGGCTACAAACAAACTGACGATGACGGTGAACGAACCGAGCGATTCGAGTATTCGCACCCACTGTTATTCGGAACGAGAGGTGTAATCGATTACGTCTATGAAAAACTTGAGACAGGCGACCGGCAATTTTTATCGCTCGCCCGACCTTTTTACCGACTTGACGCGCGCTGGTCGGCGGGCGTTTCCGCGCTCACCAGCGACTTGCTGGAATCAACTGTCAACAACGACGGCCAGACTGGTCAGTATCGCACTCAGCGTGATGCTGCATCCGTATTCGGTGGTCGGTCGAAAGGCTTGATCGACGGCTGGACCCAGCGTTATTCGATCGGCCTGGATTACACAAAGGTGACTAATACCCTGGTACCGGGCCTGCCTCCACCGGACACGTTGCCAGATGACGTGATACGTGTATCGCCTTTCGTGCGCTACGACATCATCGAGGACAACTATGCGAAGCTGACGAATCGAGATCAGATCGATCGCGCCGAATATTTCGAACTCGGCTTCCGGGCGAACATCAAGCTTGGATACGCCGCCACCGCGCTCGGTTCTACCCAGCCTGCCTGGTCCTATGCAGCGGCCATTAGCAACGGAAAAGAACTGGCGAATGAGCGCATGATTGTGGCTGCCGCAGCGGTAGCGGGCGTATATTCGGGTGGCGATGATGAGGGCCGGTTATTCTCAGGTGGCCTCAAGTACTACATCCCGAAGAGTGACCGTGCGCTGACGTTCTTTGGCCTGGCAGGCGACGCTGCACGCGATACATTGGTGTCAACTCAGCTTACCCTCGGTGGCAACAATGGCCTGCCGGGATATCCGACGGACTATCAACGTGGCGATCGCCGCGTATTGCTCAATTTCGAGCAACGAATTTATACGGACTGGTATCCGTTCCGCCTGTTTCGCGTTGGTGGTGCAGTGTTTTTTGACGCAGGAAGCGCCTGGGGCGATGAGTCATCCGACAACTCAGGACCGGATTGGCTGGCCGACGTCGGATTCGGTTTACGCATATTCAGTATGCGTTCAGCGTTCGGATCGGTATGGCATCTGGATTTCGCTTTTCCGATCAACCCTGCGGATGACATTCCCAGTTACCAGGTGCTGCTACTCAGAAAAACGAGTTTCTGAGCCGAGTGTCTCAGCAAGAGAAAGATCAATCCGCACCCGATTCGTTGCTGCTGCGTTCTTTCAAACTGTGTTCTTTGGCTTCAACTTCTCTCGATCCAGGTTCTTTTGCACCCGTTGGCTTCCCACCGTGCCTGGAACGGTGTTGCTGGCCAGAACCTTTTCGCTTCTGCGCATTGAACTGCGGATTGCGACTCTTGCCGCCGCGTCCATTGCCACTGCCATTGCCATTGCCATTGCCACCAGAGCCCTGCGACTGTCCGGCGGGCCTTTGCCTACCACCACCTGCGTTGGTCGATTTCCGAGCAGGTGGCTGGGATTTTCTTTTCAGCGCATCGACCAGCATACGCACTGTATCGAACGCGTATCGATGCCCTTTTTCCACTTTGCTGGCACGTGGACCGGCGACATTTAGCGTATATACGCCAATTTCACGCACGAAATCCGCAATCACCTTGGCCGCCTGCCCGGCCAGAACATCGGAACCGTCAATGATCTTGTAGGGCCTGTCGAGTTGCACACAGTCGTCGAGCGTGCTTTCCGTGCCACCTTCGATCTCGCCAAAATAAATAATGGCCGTAGCGTCGCTATCGAGGACGTTCTTGCGGGTGCGGTCGCGATAGTCCCCACCTTCAAGTTCTCGAAGTGGATACTGCTCCGGTATCGCGCCGTCCTCGGCCAAACGGCCTTCCGGGCACCACCCGCCGCATTCGAGGTTCAGCTCCAGCGCAGCATCGAGCGCACCCCGGTCAACGCCAGTCTGCCCGCCCGATACGATCTTGAGATTCTGACCTCTCTGACCGCTATCGCGTCGCGGCTCGGACCGATTTCCCTGTGGTCTCTGTGACCTTTGTGATCCCTGTGATTCCTGCCCGGGTGTTGAATCCTGCCCCTTCGAACGTGAACCTCTTCTGTTTCTGGCCACCTATTGGGTCCTTCCGGAAACGACTGTATGTGCTGTGCTCATTTCAACTCCAATCCGGTAACAACGTCGACTGCATTACGACCAACTCCACTAAATAATCCTGATTCCGTCGCGCATGCACGGCCAGTGATCTCGATTGCTTGTGCCCGACCAACCGCCATTCACTTCGGCACGACGGTAATAAAAATGCGGTACACGCGACGCGCATTCCGGGCGAGCCAGCAGCCGGTTGGGCCATACGGTTTGATCCGCACGGTGCGAACCACACGGTGCGTACCCGTAGAGTGCGCCCGATTCGGCCCTCAACCACCTGCAAACAACGGCTCAGATCCCGCGACTTGTCGCGAATTACCAACGGCCCCAGGTTTTACGAACCCGGACCTTGCAAGACCTCTCGTATTCAATCGTTATGTTCGCCGCTGCCTGGCTTTGGGCATTCCGGCGTACGCCCCCTGGGACGTTGAAGGAATCTCCGTTCCTGTGGAAGCTGCGGCTCACTCCCGTTTGATGTCGCTAACTATCTTTCGGCGCTCATCTGTCAGCCCACACTTCTTCAGGCCGGCTGACCCATTTTCCCGAGGAGGGCACAATGCCCAAACTGTCGGGTCCGCGTATCACAACGTGCACTTTACCACCACCGGAGATAAATGTTTAGGATTTGCTGTATCGCCCATGCCCGCCGGGCACATACTGGCCCAGACCGTGGGATAATCTGCTTCAAATCAACAACGCTCTCAGGATTACTTATCATGGCTCTCGATAGAACCGGCGACGAAATGAAGATGGACCCGTCCAACCTATTTCGCGAGGAAGTCGTTTCAGACCGAAAGGTCGGCACGATACGAATACTGACTCCAATCCAATCTGACGGCTCACCGGACGACAGCAGAAAACGCATTCATGTTGGCGAAACTCAAATCATGACCCAAATGGGTGCGCTTCCATTAGCCTTCCAGCTTGAATGCGAAACACTGGCGGAAGCAGTCGAAAAATTCGCTGCAGGGGCGCAGGTCGCCGTTGAGCGTGCGATGCGTGAGCTGCAACAAATGCGCCAGGAATCGGCGTCTTCAATCGTTCTGCCTGACAGCGTGCCGCCCGGCCTCGCTGACGGCAAGTTCAAGATGCCCTAAGCGACCCGCCCCGTAGTCCGCGCGGCAAGTGCTTCATATTGACGAGCAGCCACGTCAGCAACATCACGAAGCAAGACAGCACGAAAATTTTGTTCACGAACCAGTTCGTGCGCCAAATTGTCCATTCCGGTGCCGAAAGAAATATTGCAAATTTGCTGACAATGATAACGATCTCGGCGACCGACACACTGACAGCAAACTCAAAAGTGTAGCGCTGCCAGTGTAGAAGCGACCAGCCAAGCCATACGTGCACCACAGGCCACAAGTCCAGATAGGTAAACGTCCAGGCCGGCAAGCCATGCTGTAGCGCATAGGTAATCGGAAACACGTATTTGATGACAAGCGTCCACGCCGCAAGGATGAACAGAAAGTGTGCACAGAATCGAATCATCGCTGCAGCACCATGTTAGATTTATCGCGAATTGATTCGGGACAGATTTGGTTCAGGATCTGATCGCCGAAAACAAGCTTACCTGGGACCGGGCAACACACGATTTCGAGTTTCACCTGCATTGTCTATCAGGCAAGATCCAACGCTACTTCACGGGTGAATCGAGCGATAGGCACGCCGATCGGGCAACTCCCCAGGCAGGCTTGCGTCGTGCAACTGATACAGGCCGCAGCGCCCTCGCCCAGCGCAGCGTAGTCCCTTCTCGCAAGTCCCCTGTCTCCGTAATCAACAGCATACATTCGGGTACGCAGTACTTCAGCAATCTCCACATTCTGTGGGCAAGCGTTGGCGCACGCATTGCAACCAGGTTGGCAGTATTGCCCTGCCTGGAGGGTCGCATATCGTTCGAGTAACTCTCGATCGTATCTACTGAGATTTGTTGAACCGGACGCCGCCACGTACTCATCTATCCGGTCGATATCTGACATCGAAACCAGTAAGGCATCCACATTCGGATCAGACAGCACCCAGCGGAACGCCGCTTGTGAAAAAGTACCGCCGGCACGTTCAAAAGGGCGCATATCGTTCAATTTCCCGCCCATGAGTGTTTTCATCGCGAGCACGCCGATGTCCTTCTGTTTCGCTTTTCTCAGAAATCGCGGCAGCTCAGGCTGGATCGCAGACCAATGAAAGGTATGACGGAGCTGGTCATAGAAATCCGGATCCTGTGAGAAATTGTAAGCGACCAGGATGACGTCCGCGATGTCATTGTCGATCGCAAAATCAATGGATTCGGCCAGATTTCTACCGTGGCCGGACACGCCGCGAAAGCGAATTTTGCCCTGGCGCTTCGCCAGTTCGGTAAATTCCAGCCATTCCTGATTGCGCAGCCGGTCGACATCGTTGACTGAATGATTGAAATAAATGTCGACGTGGTCGGTCTGCAATCGGCGCAGACTGCCATCCAGCGACTTCATGATCTCGCCTCGCGAGTCGCCGGCACCGGCTTTGGTCTTGCTGGTCAGGATCACTTTGTCGCGCCGTCCCTTGAGCGCCTTGCCAATTGCCTCCTCCGCATTGCCCCAACGGTAACTCTCGGCGCTGTCAAAAAAATTCACGCCTCGATCAAATGCGTGAGCGATGACGTCCGGGTCGGAGGTGCTCGACGATCCTAAAGAGATATCGGAAACCTGCAGTTCGGTGCGTCCGAGACGCGCATATCGACGTATTCGTGGCTCCCGGGTGCTGCGCTTTCCGGTCTCCTGCGGCCTGCTCTTGCGTGAAGCTGTGCTTACGCCAGCCAAGCCAAGCGCAGCACCGCTCCCGGCTTTCAAGAACTTGCGCCTGTCGATCATTGTTGGCACCTCTGTTGTGCGTCGTCGCCGCGACTTCGACCCGAGTCTTCGACTCAGTTGGGTTCCGCGTATTCGACGCTACTGCGACTCACTTCTTCAACTTAACTTCGCCCGAAGAGTTCTTTATTGCTCCCCCGCACCAGACACCTGGCGACGCTCTGGTGCTGGCAACGCAACTATCATTTCCAGTGTGTCAAAAACGCGGGTCCGAACGGCTTCCACCTGGGGAAACTGATGCTAGGCCAGTTTGACAGCGCCGCTGCGTTCCATCTCGGCAATTTCGTCTTCGCCATAGCCAAGTTCACGCAGGACTTGCTCGGTGTGCTCGCCGTGTCGGGGAGCAGGACTTGGCGCATCCGGCGTTGAGTCGGACCAACCTGTCGGTGTTCGCATTGCTACCATCCCGCCTTCAGTGGGATGTTCCTCCTCAACAAAAAACTCGCTGCTCGCCAAATGCGGATCGGTAAGCAAGTCATCGATATGATTCATCGGCGCCACCGGAATATCAGCTTTTTCCAAAAGCGCCATCCACGCTTCTGTAGAACGCGTCTTCAGGATTTCAGCAAGAAGGTCGTAGATTTCCTCTATGTGGCCCGCCCTGCTCGCATGGGTTGCGAAACGCGGATCGTCCATCATCTCGGACCGGTCGATCGCCGCGAAAAACCGTGTCCACTGGCCACTGTTGTAGACCAGCACACACAGGTATCCGTCACTGGTCCGGTAGGGTCGTCGATGACGCAATCTTTCATAACCCGAGCCGCCCTCGGCCGGCCTGTAACTTAGTCCGGAGAGATGATCGCCGAGTACAAAGTGCGAGACTGACTCAAACATCGGTACTTCAACAGATTGTCCCCGGCCGGTTCGTTCCCGGTGAAACAGTGCCGCGGTAACCGCGTAGACAATATGCAACCCGGTAACCCGATCGGCAAAATTAAGGGGCACGTAACGTGGCTCGGCCTCGCCGTCCCCCGCCATCAACCAGGGAATTCCAGTACTTGCCTGTATCAAATCATCGTAAGCGGGTTTCCCGGCGCGAACGCCGCGCTCGGAATAGCCGTACGCGCCGACGTACACGATACGAGGATTGGCTTTGCAGACGTCCTCATACGACAAGCCGAGCCTGGCCATAGCCTGAGGGCGAACGTTATAAACGAGCACATCAGCCGACGGTAACAAGCGCATCACCACGTCGCGCCCGGCCGGCTTCTTCAGATCGAGTACGATGCCGCGTTTACCGCGGTTGAGGTGCATATGCAGGTGGCCCATCCCCGATGATCGCATCGGCCCGACATCGCGCATATTGTCACCGTCGCGCGGTTCGATCTTGATGACCTCGGCGCCAAGTTCGGCAAGAATTTGTGTAGAAAACGGTCCCATCGCGACCGTGGTGAGATCTACCACTTTTACACCCGCAAGCGGCCCAGCCATACGTAAACGCCTATTTCTAAAAGTTGACAATGGAAAACTGCAACGAAGTTTAACTCACCACGATCGCGCTTCGTTCGCATCGGCATATATCTCGCTTGGTTGAAGGTCGTGCAGTTGCGAAATCAACCCCCGGCCATCGCCGTACCAAACCGCTACGTTCACGCACGATTCGGCGCCAGCCGAAAGCGGGAATGGGCGACCGCGACTCACCAGACTGCCCGCCTTGACGCGGAACACTGTTGAACACTGCCCTGCTTCGCAACGTCGAGCCATTTCTTGCGTCCAGCGTAGTCGTCGTGGTGGCGGCAATGCTAACGCTGGCCATTCCGGACGAACTGCTCACTGCCAGCAAGTTCTTGCCCTTCGTCATTCTCCCAATCGGTGCATTTCTCAGCCTGTGGTTCAACCGCGGACGAGCGTTTCTGTCGCTAAGCTCACTATTTCTTGCATACACGGGCTACAGCGTTGCGATGCGAGTCCATTCCGACCCGTTTGCCGCCAATGCTGTGTTGTCCGCGATCGCCATATTCGTACCGCTCAACTTCGCATTGATGCTGGCACTACCCGAGCGCGGCGTATTCCACTTCCGTAGCTATCGTTGGCTGCTGTTAATTCTGGTCGAAATAATCTTGACGGCATGGGTCGCAAGCGCGGGCAATAGCCCATTGTCGGGCATTGCCTGGCGCGCAGTTCTCGAACATTGGTTGTTCGACCTTGATCCAACGCCTCTGCTGGGCCGCCTGCTATTCGCCGCTGGCGTCGCGCTTGCAATTGGCCGCATATTCGAGCGCCAGTCGCCGCTGGAGATCGGACTTGGAGCTTCGTTACTGGCGTTCTTTATGGCGTGCACATGGATCCATGCACCCGGCGCCTTTACCGTTTTCTTCTCTGCATCTGGATTGATATTGCTGGTATCCGTTCTCCAGGAATCACACCACATGGCGTTTCGTGACGAGCTTACCGGCCTCCCGGGGCGCCGCTTGCTCGAAGAGCATTTGCTGGGAATGGGCCCCGAATTTACGATCGCGATGGTTGACATCGACTACTTCAAAAAGGTCAACGACAACTATGGGCATGACGTGGGCGATCAGGTACTTCGCATGATTGGCGCGCGCCTCGCAGATGTCCATGGCAACGGCCGTGCGTACCGCTACGGCGGCGAGGAATTCGCGATTCTTTTCCCGGACAAGACATTAGAGGAAACGCAGCCGCATCTTGAGAATCTGCGAATTGCCATTGAAAACTATCCGATGATCACGCGCACCCAGGACAGAAGACAGTCCGAACGCGAATATGAGGACAGGCGGGCGAAAACCGCGGGAGATTCAGACGACCATTCCGGCGCTATCGGGGAAAATGCCGACCCGGAGCCGCTCTTGGTAACAGTCAGTATCGGTGTGGCGGAACGAAACAGGCGTCTACATACGCCAGCGGCCGTTATTCGTGCGGCCGACGAGGCCTTGTATCGCGCCAAACAAACCGGAAGAAACAAGGTAAACCGCTAACTGGTAAACCGCTAACCGGTGCACTGCCGACTAAATAGCAGTCCCGAATATCCGGCAAAGATAAGGTATGTGGATGGTTTCACGCACCCGGCCGGTTCTAGACAAAACCGGCAAAATCCCGCCGTTATCTGCGGTAATTGCGTCGGCGCACACCACCCGGTGCGGCGCGTTCGTCGCGGTGGCGGAAATTGATTCGTGCTTTCGTCAAATCGTACGGCGACAGTTCCAGCGTGACCCGGTCGCCGGCCGTAATGCGGATTCGATGCTTTCGCATTTTCCCGGAAGCGTAGGCGATCACCTGAACGTCGTTGCTTAGCGTCACTTTAAACGTCGTGTTAGGCAGCACTTCGTCTACTACCCCCTCCATCTCAATTAGCTCTTCTTTCGCCACTCATCTGCCCCACTTTCTCGTATTCAACACGTGTCTGCTTTCAGCCCCGGCCCAGAAACGCAGATCCAGCACTTTGGCCTTTAGTCCTTCGGCAACTCATCAGCGGCGTTCTGCGATTCAGTGCCTGGCGATCCCGTACTTGCCGATCTCGTATTTGGCGATCCCGTACTACCTAAATCGATGTCGTCGTCATTCGCTGCAGTTGGCTTGCCCGCATTCTTGCGATCGGCCATTTTAGCCTCTTCCATCTGTTGCAAGCGGCGCCGGATAATCATAACGGTCGCCTCTTCGGGAGATAGCTTCTTCGGCATGTATCAATAGTCCTTTCAGCGTAATCGCAACGAGTCGGGAGACGATCGCTGCGACAATCAGGCCTGGCCAGCAGGCAGAAACAAAAAACCCCTAACCAGCCCATGCCGGCAAGGGGCGTTGATCGCGGATTCACGACCGGACGTTATTGTACAGACCCCCGCCAGACGACTCAACTACCACGGCGCCGAGTCTGCACCGATGCGCCCCGGGTCGTCAGCATGATCCCGATCGCAGGGCCTGATTTCGCGCTGTCGTGGCGACGTGCTGGAAATCGGCATTGGCTCGGGCCTGAACTTCGATTCCTACGACGCTACGCGAATCAACAGCCTGGCCGGAATTGCCCCTTCTACGGCCTCGCTGTCCGACGCCAGGCGAAAGTTCAGCCAGCGCTCTCGGCCAGCCAAACGCGTGCGGAAGTTTCATCATCAAACACTTTTATGTCGGCGTCGATGAACAACGCCGTCAGCATCGCCAGCCATCCGACCATATCCTGCTCGCTGATGATGGCGATCCGCCCCACGTCTTTTGCATGCTCCCGTGCGAATCGAATATCTTCAAGCGCGACATCGAGTGTGTATTCCAACATGCCGGTCAGATCGATCAGCAAATTCAACCGCCCGCGACTCTTTAACTGAGCGCCGACTTCATCCTCAAACTTGCGGTAGTCGGCAATAGTGAATTCGCCAAAAATGCCGACGATAGTCAGCAGGTCTTCGTGTTCGATTGAGATCATTCGGTCATTTTCCAGTTATCAACGAGATTCTGATTGATCTTACCCGGCTTTGCGCCTTCAATGCACGCGCGCCAATATCAAACGTCGCCCTGTGGACTCACCGATATACGCGCTTCTGCGGCAAGCAGGTCGCGCAGTTCGGTCTTCACAATCTTTCCGTAGTTGTTCTTCGGCAGGGTCTCGACAAAGCGGTAGTGCCGAGGACGCTTGAAGCGTGCAATCCGTTCCAGACAGAATGCACCGAGTTCTGCTTCAGTCACGCTGGCTTGTGGCTGCAGAACGACAAATGCCACCACTTCCTCTCCCCATTCGGACCCGGCACGCCCAACAACAGACACTTCCGCTACCGCCGGGTGATGAATCAATACCTCCTCAACCTCGCGCGGGTAGATATTCGAACCACCGCTGATGATCATATCCTTGGATCGATCGCGAAGCGTCAGGAATCCATCTTCATCGAACGAGCCGACATCGCCTGTGTGCGACCAACCGTTTCTGAGCAACTCTGCACTTGCCTCGTGATTGCGCCAGTAACCTTGCGCCGCAGCATCGCCACGCACCAGAATTTCGCCAACTTCTCCGACGGGCAAAGGCCGGTCTTCGTCATCTGCGACCACCACCTGCATCGGCGATTGTGCAATACCGACCGAGGCAAGCCGTTCGAGGTAGCGCGGATGCTCGCTATCATTGATGTGCTCGCGTGACAGCGCCGTAATCGTCATCGGCACCTCTCCCATCCCGTAAATCTGGACAAACTTCGGCCCCATCACTCGCAGCGCTTCACGAATGTCGGCCACATACATCGGCCCACCACCATAGACAATCGTTTTCAAACCACTCAGGTCGGAAGCGCGGTCGGACCCATGATCGCGCGCATGAACGACCAGGCGCTGCACCATTGTCGGGGCGAGAAACATGGACACGCCGCCCCACTGTGAACACAGCGAAAACACCTCATCCGGATTGAAATGTCCACTTTCCGGGATGACCTGATTCGCTGCCATGAGCACGTGCGGACAATCATAAATACCCGACCCGTGCGACATCGGCGCAGCGTGAATAATGCAGTCGCTGCCGTCGACGCGATCAACATCGGTGTAATAGCTTTGCGTCGCACACAGCAGATTACGATGGCTGATCATTACGCCCTTCGGCCGCCCGGTTGTGCCACTGGTGTAAAACAACCATGCAACATCATCCGGCGTTGACGGATGGATATCGATCTGCCGGGTGCCGTTGGCCAGGGTCTCATAATCCGCAGAGCCAACTTCAATGACGCGATCAAGATCGGGCAACTCGTCCCGCAACGGCGCAACAGCCGCCATCAGGTCCGGCGTCGCAAACACCGCGCGCGCACCCGAATCGGCCAGCAGGTAACTGAATTCGGTCGGATGCAGTTTGGCATTCATCGGCACTGCAATCAGCCCCGCCCACCATGCCGCGTAGCGCACCTCAAGGTATTGTGGACAGTTGGTCATTGCCAGCGCCACCCGGTTACCCGGCACCAGGCCCAGGCTGTCGCGAAACGCGGCTGCCATGGTGGCGACTTTCCGTGTCAGTTGGGCATAGTTCGCCCACACAACTGAGCCGCTGGAAACAGCCGGATTGTCAGAATAAGTGCGCGCCGCGCGCGCCAGCAGACTTGCAATATTCACGGTTGATTGCCTGCTTCATGGAACATTGATATCTCCGAATATTTTATACCCGCCATTGCGCCGGCAAGTTTACTTCTGCTCATTGCCGGTCAGTGCCCGTAGAAAGAGGTGGCCGTCAGGGTTCGGATAAAAAACAGCCCGCCAGGGCGCACATAAATTTGCACCGGGTCGATGCCTACCGCACGCCGGGGATCTGACACCTGCCAGCCAACAATCACAACACTGGTAATGAATCACGACGCTGGCAGTTCGTCGCAGTCAGCACCACGACGACTGATCATCGGGCGGCTGGCGAAGCAGCTCACGCATGTTGGCCTCGATCACGCGATAGCCAACGTTGCCGGTAAGCACTTGCCGCCCTTCATTGAACAACAACGTCGGACTGGATCGAACAGACTGGTCACGTGCGATCGCGATGTCCTCCGACAACAACGCATGAGCAGCGCCACTATCCAGAATCGCTTGAATTTTCGCAGTTGGCAAATCGAGTTTCGCGGCGATCGCCATCAACTCGTGGTGTTGCGAGATGTCCACCAGATCAATGAAGAACGCTTCTCGCACCGCCCAGGCGGCACGTTCCAGGGTCGATCGCCCGTCTGGTCCGGGATGTTGCGGATCAAGCAGCTTGATCGCGCACAGGAACAAATGCGCCGGCATTGAAGAATGCGGTGTGTCACGCGCCCAGATTTCAGGGTGTACAGAAACCTGTTCGAATTTTTGCGCGACATGTTTCACATGCTTGCCGTAGGCAGGCACCCCGCCCCGCCGCGCCCACTGCGCTTCCAGTTTCTGATGCGCATGGCCAAATACCTGTACAAAATGGTAGTCCATTTCGATCTGCGTACCGAAATTCTGCTTTAGTTCATCTATGCGCACCTGCGAAACGTAGGCCCACACGCATAGGACGTCGGAAAAATGCTGGATTCTGACTTTGTCCACGATTTCTACCCCAAACATCGATTTTGGTGCCACAAGAAATTGTTCTGGCGTGCCGTATTTCTGCTGGTGCGCCGTATTTCTCAAGCATAGCAGCAGCATGACCTGCAAATCTGCGCTACGCTTGCCGCATGGTCCGAAAGACCAATGTTGTGGCAACCTCGCGGTTGCAATATCGCGCGCTTGCAATATGTTGAGGCGATCGCGTGACCGCAGGATTTGCGGCTTGGTCTAATATTAAGTCGTTGAGAAAATAAAATGAAATCGAGGCTTGCATGCTAGTGAGATTTGACAGCGACGTGGGAACGCTCACGATGTTTGGCGAGGTTGCCGAGCAACTCCTGAAAGCGATGGGGCACACGGGCGCCATTCCGAGCGCGATCCTGCCAGAGGATATTCCCGCGGCCATCGAACGGCTGAAAGCCGCGGCGGCCGCCCAACCGGATGCCCCCTCCAATGAAAGTGCGCGAGCGGCTGGCGGCGACGCACACGAACTCCCGGTGTCGATAAAACAGCGCGCGTTCCCACTAATCGAACTGCTTGAGCGCGCGGCCAAACAAAAATGTGAGGTTTTATGGCGTTAGATAATTCGAACTTAAACCGTCATTTCGAGAAAATCACCACCAACGGCGTGACGCTGAGATGTGCCGTTGAGGGCAGCGGACCGCTTGCCATCATGGTGCATGGTTGGCCGGAATCCTGGTATTCCTGGCGCCATCAGATCGACCTGGTGCGCGACGCAGGATACAGAGTCGTCGTTCCAGATGTACGCGGCTACGGCGAGAGCGATGCCCCGCAAGCGATAGAAGCTTACGACATGGAAACCATGATCGGAGATGTACTCGGCCTGATCGATCATTTTGGTGAGAAGCAGGCAGTCCTGTTGGGTCACGACTGGGGCGCACCGATCGTCTGGAATACCACCGCCCTGCACCCGCAGCGAGTGCGGGCAGTTGCCGCCATGAGCGTGCCGTATTCGCCGCGCGCCAAAATGTCGTCAATGGCATTGTGGCGCCAGCTCTATCCGACCCGCTTCTTCTACCAGCTGTATTTCCAGAAACCCGGAGTTGCTGAAGCGGAGTTCGAAGCCGACATCCGAACTGCATTGCGCAAGATTTATTACTCCGGATCAGGCGATGCGCCGAATAGTATGTTCAAGGCTGACAAACCTCGTGACGCACGCATGCTCGACGACATGCCCAGCCCCGATATTTTTCCGTCCTGGTTGACCGAAAGCGACCTCGATTACTATGCCGCACAGTTCGAAAAGAACGGCTTTCGCGGCACGCTAAATCGTTACCGCAATCAGGATCGCGACTGGGAAAACCTCACTGCACTGGAAAGTGCCCGCATTACCCCGCCAGCATGCTTCATTGCCGGTAGCCGCGATGCTGTATTGCGCTTCATACCGGGCGTTGACATGGTCGAGAACATGAAACGCTGGGTAGACGATTTACGCGCTTGCGAGATCATCGACGGCGCCGGTCACTGGATACAACAAGAACGCCCGGATGAAGTCAATGCAATCCTCAAGAAATTTCTGGGAACGCTTGACGGGTAAATTTCACCGCAGTTAGTAGGTCGGGTTAGCGCAGCGCAACCCGACGCAAGTGCGCAAACTTCTCCACGCATGCTTCACGCGTGATATTGAATTGCGCCCGAAGGGCTAACCCAACGCGACTGCGTTCTGTGTCTCTGTGGTTCATTGAGTTCTTACCAAATGGGAGGAAAAATAGATGAATGAATTCGTACTGGTTGTGCATGTCCAGATCAAACCCGAGGCTGTCGACAAGGTCATGGAGATGGCACTGACGAATGCCGCTGCGTCGCGCTCAACAGAACCGGGCTGCAGACAGTTCGACGTTTTGGTTGACCCGGATGATCGAACAAAAATCGTCTATTACGAAGTCTATGACAGCGCCGACGCGTTTGAAGCTCATCAGCAAACGCAGCATTTCAAGAAATACGCGGAAACCGCCGTTCCCCTGCTCGAATCTAGAGTACGCACTATTTACACTCGCATTGCGCCCTGACCATGGAACTGAAAGTAAGCGACCTCACCGCGATCGAGCGCTACAAGATTCTCGCCGGACTCATCTTTCCTCGCCCAATTGCACTTGTATCGACGCGCAGTGAAAACGGCGTTGCCAACTGTGCTCCGTACTCCTGGTTCAATGCTGTTTGCGAGGATCCGCCGCTGGTCGTGATCAGTTTCGGCCCCCGGACCGACAGCAAGTCCAAGCACTCTCTCACCAACATCCTGCGTTCCGGCGAGTTCGTGGTCAATCTGGTCGACGAAGCAATTGCCAACGGCATGCACGTCTCCAGCACCGAGTTTCCCGAAACAGTCAGCGAATTCGCTGAAGCGGGCTTCACTCAAGCTCAGAGTACGGTCGTTTCGCACCCACGCATTGCCGAAGCGCCGGTGAGTTTCGAGTGCCGGCTGTTCAAAAAAGTCGAGATCGGGCCGGCCCGCGATATTATTCTCGGCGAGGTCGTTCATGTGCATGCGCACGACGGCCTCATAGACCCGATCACCAAGCGCGTGTCGGAAGACGCGTATTTCCCGGTCGGTCGTCTCTACGGTACCCGTTATTGCACGACTCGCCAGCGTTTCGATCTTCCCGGCGATCTACCCGGCTGATACGCCTGCGATAAGTACTGAATCGTGCGAACGTCACGAATTCGTGCGACTATTTTGCAGTTGCCAACTATTACGCAATACTTATTGCGCGATATTTTCTTTACCCAAACATTTTTACTCAAACGATTTTTACTCAAACGGATCAAATCATGAAATCTTTCGACCTGACAGGCAAAGTTGCAGTCATTACCGGCTCCAGTCGCGGAATCGGCCGTTCAATTGCCGAGCAACTCTCAGCAGCCGGCGCAAAGGTCGTCATCTCGAGCCGAAAGGCAGAGCCATGCGAGACCGTCGCGAAATCAATCCGTGATGGCGGTGGCCAGGCGATCGCGGTCACGGCCAACATTGCCGACAAGGCACAGCTCGAACATCTCGTTACCACCACGCGCAGCGAATGGGGTCAAATCGACGTACTGGTATGCAACGCCGCCTCCAACCCCTACTACGGGCCAATGGCGCAGATGCCCGATGAGGCATTCAACAAAGTTCTGCAGAACAATATTGTCAGCAATCACTGGCTTGCCAATCTGGTGCTACCCGAAATGGCGGAGCGAAAGGACGGCGCCGTCATCATCGTATCGTCAATTGGTGGCCTCAAAGGCAGCGCTGCATTGGGTGCCTACGCCATATCAAAAGCGGCTGACATGCAGCTCGCGCGCAATCTTGCGGTCGAATGGGGAGAACACAACATTCGCGTCAACTGCATTGCACCGGGACTGATCAAAACCGATTTTGCTCGCGCACTCTGGGAAAATCCGGAACTCCGGGAACGCTATGAATCCACCACGCCGCTAAGACGCCTCGGCGAGCCGGATGATATTGGCGGAATCGCCGTATTTCTTGCCTCTCGCGCCGGCGCATTCGTGACGGGGCAAACGATTGTCGCTGACGGAGGCGTTACCATCGTAGGTTAAACCCGTCGAGGTCTCGCCGGCAGCAAAGCCCACAGCAATTGCAAAGCTGTAATCACACGAACGCTCCGATCGTGATTCGGAGCAACTAAAGAAACGCTATGCCCGCGTCAGACGGGAATCGAGGAGAAAGCAACTTGCAAGACGTCATCCTGCATCACTATCCGCCATCGCCATTTTCCGAAAAGGTAAGGGTCGGATTTGGCATCAAGAATCTCGCCTGGCGCTCGGTTGAGATCCCCCGCGTTCCTCCCAAACCGGAACTGATGCCGCTCACGGCCGGTTACAGACGCACCCCGGTGATGCAAATTGGCGCCGATATTTACTGTGACAGTCAGTGCATTCTGCGCGAACTGCAGCGCCGCTTTCCCGAACCCACATTCTTTCCCGGTGGTGGCGACGGTATGCCCTGGGGTATCAATAGCTGGACTGACACCGTATTCGATGCAGCCGCCGGCGTTGTAATCGGTGCGAACGCGGATCAACTGCCGGAAGCGTTCGCCAAAGATCGCGGCCGTCTCTATTTCGGTGCCAATTACGACTTCGAAGTTATCAAGGCCAATGTGCCGCACTCTGTAGCACAGTTACGCGGTCAACTCGGCTGGATCGATCAACGCCTCGCCACCGGCCGCAACTTCATGCTCGGCGACAAGCCCGGCCTGCCGGACGCCGTCGCCTACTATCTTGTCTGGTTCACGCGAGGGCGCTGGCAGTCAGGGGCAGAACTGCTTGCGGAGTTTCCTGCCCTCGAAGCCTGGGAGAAACGGGTTGCCGCGATCGGCCACGGTGATTCGAAAGACATGACAGCAGGCGAAGCGCTCGATATCGCAAAGGCATCAGAAACCGGCACAGCCGAGAAAGCCGATCCGCGCGACCCACAAGGAATCAAACCCGGCATGACGGTGAGTATCGTCGCCGACGTTGACGGCGGCGAAACACCGGTGACCGCTAAAGTGCGTGCGGTTGACCGTGAAACCATTTCGGTTCTGCATGATGAAGATCGCGTTGGCACAGTGTGCATACATTTTCCACGGGTCGGCTACCGCGTAACGCCAGTTTGATTCAATTCGATTGAAATTACACCGGCTTCATTTACATCACCTCTACGACAGTAACGCTTATGAAATATGGTCTTGTGAAATACGGTCTTGGCAAATCGCTGCGCACCGTTCTTGTTGTGGCTTTGACGAGTGTGGCTGCGGTTGGCTGCTCCGACAACTCGACCACGATCAAGTTTGTAACCGGGCCCCAGGGTGGTTCGTGGTATCCGTTGGGCGGCGCCATAAAGAACCGGATCGAAGGTAGGGTCGACGGCATTTCCGTCCAGGTCCTTCCGGGGGCGGGCATTGCAAATGTCAAGGCAGTCGAATCCGGCAAGGCGCAGATCGGTCTGGCTAACTCAGTCTCGACCGTCGACGGCATCAACGGAAAACCACCGTTCGACGTCAAGGCAACGAACATTTGTAACGTCGCCACACTGTATCCGCAGTTTTTTCAGGTGGTCACGCTTGCCGATTCCGGTATCCGCACACCGGCCGACCTGAAGGGCAAGGCGCTGGCTGGGCAACAGAAAGGCAATACAGGTGAAGCGATCACCGGTCACATGCTGCAAGCCTACGACCTGAGTTTTGACGACATGTCGCGTATAAGCTTCGGTTCATATACCGATTCAGTCACATTGATGAAGGACGGGAACGCTCAGTTTTTTACCCTGGGAACGTCGATTCCAGCCGGTGCCGTCATGGATCTGGCCAGTGCGCGCGACATCAGGCTGGTCGGGATTCCCGATGACGGGCTCGCGAGAATGCAGAAAATGAATGATGGCTATCGACGCGGCATCATTCCCAAGGGAACGTATCCCGGACAAGAACAGGACGTACCGACAGTCGAGTACGCCACTCACTTTGTCGTACGCTGCGAACTCGACGAGCAAATGGTGTACGACATGCTGGACAGTATTTACGAGGGTCGCGATGACCTCGCCGCGATCGCCAGAGCCATCAAAGGCGTCACGCCTGCCTCGATGGGCAAGGACATCGGCGTTCCCATGCATCCGGGAGCGGCGCGCTGGTACAAGGAACAAGGCAGCGGCTAGTGCCGTGCACTGAAGTATCAGCAGGGTGACTTACCAGCCTAGTGAAATACTGAAGGAAACCATTCACGCTACGCACGTCCGGTCCCGTCAAGACAAACCGCGTCATAACTAGCTGCAATTCATGTTCACAAACAAGACCGGCATCGGCTGGACAATTACCCTGGTCGGATTGGCCATGTCGGCCTTCCACCTCACGATCGCCTGGTACGGCCCGCCCGACGCCCTCACATTGCGTTGCGTGCACCTCGGATTCGCACTGACACTGGCATTTCTCATGCTGCCCTGGTCACGTCGCCACGGCGAAGCCGACAAGCCACGCTGGCCGGAATTTCTGCTCATCGCCGCCAGCATTGTTGTCTGCGGCTACCTTGTCGTTGAGCAGGAGTACGTCGTTAACCGGATGGTCTACGTCGATGAGCTCAAACCAATCGACTGGGTGTTCTCGATCACGACCGTGTTGCTCGTTCTGGAAGCAACACGGCGCGCGGTGGGCTGGACACTTCCGCTAACCGCAATCGCTTTCCTCGCCTACGGACTAACCATCGGCGGCGCCGACATGCACCAACTCGTCGAGCAGATGTATATGGGGACCGAGGGCATCTTCGGTATTCCGCTATACGTGTCGGCAACCTACGTGATGCTGTTTATTCTGTTTGGCGCACTGGTCGAGCGTACCGGTACCGGGCAGCTGTTCATGGATTTCGCGATGAGTCTGACCGGCCATACTGCGGGCGGCCCGGCCAAGGTTGCCTGCATCACCAGCGGCATGTTCGGTACGGTGTCCGGAAGCGCGGTTGCCAATGTCATGACCACTGGCACATTTACGATTCCGCTAATGAAGCGCATCGGCTACAAACCCGCGTTCGCCGGTGCGGTAGAAGCGGTGGCATCCACGGGTGGGCAAATCATGCCGCCCATCATGGGTGCAACCGCCTTCATCATGGCGGAATTCCTTGGGATCAGTTATCTGCGTGTCGCAGCGTTCGCATTGCTCCCGGCGGTGCTCTATTACATTGCCGTATTCATGACCGTACATTTCGAGGCGAAACGCACGAACATGCACGGCCTGCCGCGCTCAGAGCTACCGAAGCTCGGCAAAGTGTTGAAAGAACGCGGCCACCTGTTTCTGCCGCTCGCCATCATCGTCGGCACCTTGCTGGCCGGGTACAGCGCGCCATTTGCCGCCTTGTGCGGCATTGCCAGCGTCATTCCCACGGCCTTGCTCCGAAAAACAACCCGCCAGTATGTTCATCTGGAAAACCTGGTAACGGCACTAGAAGTCGGTGCGCGCAATACCGTGATGGTGGCTTTGTCTTGCGCCTGTGCAGGCATTGTGATCGGCGTCATATTCATGACCGGTCTCGGACTGGAATTCACCGACCTGGTATTGAGCGCGGCAGGAAATCACATGCTGATCGCGCTCGGGCTCACCATGGTCGCGGGTATCCTGCTCGGCATGGGCATGCCCACCGCGCCCGCCTACATCATGCAAACTGCATTGCTGGTTCCGGCGTTGGTCAAACTCGGCGTGATTGTCGAGGCCGCGCACATGTTTGTTTTCTATTTTGCAATACTTTCGGCCATTACGCCGCCGGTAGCACTCGCTGTTTACGCCGCCAATGGTATTTCGCGCGCTGCCTTGTGGGAATCGAGCGTCGCCGCACTGCGCCTCGGCGCGACCGGTTACATCATCCCCTTCATGTTCGTGTTCGGTCCATCGCTACTATTCATTGGTTCGGCGAGTGAAATCAGCCAGACTGCATTTACCGCCGTCGTCGGCGTAGTCTGCCTTGCTTCAGGATTGTCCGGATACCTGGTCAGTCGTGCATCGCCATGGGAGCGCGTGCTACTTCTTGCGGCGGCGATGGTACTGATCAAACCCGGGTTTAATTCAGATCTGATCGGCCTGGCACTCATTGCAGTCGCGGTAGCCGGGCAACTTGTCACCCGTCGCAAACTGCGCGAACAGCAAAGCGGATGAAAGCCCCGATTACCGGAACAACCAATAAAATTGATCATGGAATCGGTCGCAAGACCGGGCGTCGTTTGTTTGCTGCCGACACGCTCGTGCTGCCAAGCAGGCGCAGCGAAACCAGAGCCCGCCACCGGGCGGTCATGTTGTCCGGCGACGCGACTGACGATGAGTGGGAACACTTCCTCTGCGCCGACAAGCCGGTAAAAGCCTGGCCGGGCAACTGATGCTCGACATCCGCAAAGCTCGTTTCTTTGTCGCCGCCTTCGAAACCGGTAGCATCACGCGCGCCGCCGAACGCGAGCACATTGCCCAGCCGGCGCTCACCGTCCACATTCAGCAGATCGAGGACGAACTGCACGTCAAGTTGTTCGAGCGCTCCGCGCAGGGTGTGAGCCCGACCCCGGCCGGAAAACATTTCTACGGAATCTGCCAGGACCTGCTCCGACAGCTAGAGTCGATCGGTGAGGAAATGCAGGCATTCAGTGGCGAGGTCGCGGGGTCGATTACCGCGGGCATCATGCCGTCCATCTGTCACGGACCTCTGGCGCCAGTTCTGGCTCGTTATACCGCGACATATCCGAATGTCGCAGTGCGAATTGTCGAGGGGCTGAGCGGGACACTGGCCGAGTGGGTCATGTCCGGCGAGGTCGATTTCGCGATCTGCAACCGCCCCGCCGCGACGCCCGGATTGTCGCTGCGCCTGGTTGTCACCGATCGCCTTGTTCTCGTCTCGGCACCCAACAGCACGCGCCAACCGTTCGCCCCATGCAAACTGGGCGAAGTGAGCGACCTGAAACTGGTTTTGCCGTCCTCCAATCACTTTTTACGCCACGCTCTGGACCACCACATCAATCGAGGCGACTTTCGGCCAGTGACGACATTGGAAATTGACGGACAAAGCGCAACCTTGCAATTCGTGGCGCATTCAGATTGGTCGACAATCCTGCCAACCGTCGCTCTCATCAACGAATTCGATTCGTCACGTTTTGCCATCAATCCAATCGAAGATCCGGTGCTTTCCACCGAACTTTACGAACTGCGTTCTCCACGACGCACGTTGAACGCCGCGTCCGAACGCTTCATTGCCATGCTCGAAGCACAGTTGCGGGCGACACCTGCGCTGCCGACCCCGCCAGCCGCCGAGTAGCAAGGCTATCGCCGGACACAATGGCCGCCATAAGCAACCACTATTAGGGGCTCGCAGCCACGCACACCTAAACTTCCGTGGCACTTGGCCGGACAATACTGTGCAGGACGACATTTAACGGACACTAGATGTTTAACGGACACTGAACGTTTAACGGACACTAAAGGGGACAACGATGGCGCCGCCGAAAGTCATACTTCAGCTCTACCCCATGCTTCCCGCCGAAGACGAGGAAGATCGCAAACGCCTTCGCCCGCTGGGACGTGACCGGGACGCCTATAACCGCGCGCTTCACGACTGGATCGACATCATTCGCGCAGCAGAAGATCTCGGCGTCTGGGGCGCCAGCACCATCGAGCATCACCTGCATTCCGAGGGCTACGAAGTCGGCCCCAATCCAGGCATTCTGAACGCATGGTGGGCGTCGCAGTTCGAGAAAATCAATATCGGTGCGCTCGGCTACGTCATGGCCACCCAGGACCCGATCCGGGTGGCGGAGGAAACTGCAGTGCTCGACCACCTCACCAAAGGCCGCTACTTCGTCGGCTTCGCACGTGGCTACCAGTCGCGATGGACCAACACGCTTGGGCAGTTCACCGAAACCCGCGCCACTTTGTCGGACGGCAGCAGCGACGACGAGCGCAACAGACTGATTTTTGAAGAGCGTGTGAACATGGTGTTGCAGTGCTGGAAAAACGATTCGGTGCAACTGGACGGCAAGTTCTACCAGGCACCGTTTCCGCTGGAAACCGGCATTGCCGGCTACCCTGCACACAAGATCGCAGCCGTCGCCGGCGGCGAAGGCGAAGTCGACGCCGACGGCGTACTACGCCGCTTCAGCGTGGTCCCCGCGCCTTACCAGGATCCGCATCCTCCGGTCTTCGTTGCCGTGAGTCGCAGCGAACCGTCGGTACGCTACTGCGCACGCAACGGCTTTACCGTCGTGCATTTCTCAAAGGGCGATGGCATCGCGAAGTACGCAAAGGTCTACCAGGAAGAGGCTGCGAAGCACGGACAAACCTACCAGTACGGTCAACGCCAGAACAGCGTGCGCTGGCCACACATTGCGAAAAGCGCGGAAGAATACGATCGCAAGCTCAAGAAGTATGACCTTGACATCTACAAGAATTTCTATTCTCCGTTCTTTCCGCAGTTGCCTGCCAACGTCGACTGGATACAGAACATGAAGGATTCCGGTCTTTTCCTGGGCGGCACACTGGAGCAGGCGCGCACACAGTTTCAGCAGGAATTCGCCAAGTGCCCGTGCGAGTACCTGACGCTGATCTATCATTACGCCCAGCAACCGAAAGACGAGGTGATCTGGGAACTGGAGCAGTTCATGCGCCACATCTGGCCGACTCTCGAGGCGGTCGAGCCATCAACGGCACAGGTGGCATGATTCACACCGGTCCGCACATGTGAGCCAATCCGCCATCGATCCAAGGCGGCTTCGCAGCGCGCTCGGTTCGTTTGTCACCGGCGTGACTGTCGTAACAACTCGTACTGCGGACGGTGAACCGGTGGGGCTCACTGTGAATTCATTCAACACTGTGTCCCTGTCGCCGCCGCTGGTACTGTGGAGCCTGTCACTTCGCGCCGCGAGCTTCGACGCTTTCGTGCAGGCCGATCATTTCGTAGTAAACGTGCTGGCTGCCGACCAGATTTCGCTTTCCGAGCGTTTTGCAAAAACGGGTGGCGACAAATTCACCGGTATTGCCTGGGGCACAACGCTCGCCGACATGCCTCTACTGGAAGGCACGGCCGCAAACTTTACCTGCCGAAGTGCGCACCGGTTTGAAGGCGGTGATCACGTCATTTTTGTTGGCGAAGTCGTCTCTTTCGAACAGCACGAGCGCGCGCCACTGGTGTACGCAAACGGTAACTACACGGAGTTGCGCGACGGATTAACTAAGAACAAGTTCGACGCGAAACCGAAGACTCGGAGCACAGCCCGCTGATATCAGCAGCATCGTAGTGCAATAGCGAGCGCCGCGCTGCGCCAGCGTCACACCTTTGTGAGCCTTCACCGGCCCGCGACGCGGCTCAGTCAGTTAGTTGGTTGGCCCACCACCTGTGCCATGCTTCATCACGAATCCCTGGTAGCCATTGGCAACCACTGCATCGCACTTTTGCTTGTACGCGGCCACACCGCCTACGTAAGGCATGAATATGCGCGGTTTTCCGGGAATATTGGCGCCCATGTACCATGAATTCGCAAGCGGATAGAGCGTAGCATCGGCAACTTCGTTGACGTGCTCCACCCATTGCCGCTCTGACTGTTTGCTGGCCTCAATGCGTGAACAATCACGTGACCGAAGATGCTTCAGACAATCCACGATCCAGTCGACATGCTGTTCGATAGACAGAATCATTTGTGACTTCACACCAGGACTTCCCGGCCCGGTGATCAAGAACAGGTTCGGAAACCCGGCAACCATCAGGCCCAGATATGTTCTCGGGCCTGCGGACCATTTGTCGCGCAGGTTCGCACCGGCAGTTGTGCGGATATCGATGTCAAGCAACGCACCGGTCATCGCATCGTATCCGGTCGCGAACGCGATGCTGTCCAGTGCATATTCCTGTTCCCCTGTTCGAATGCCGGCTGGCGTGATCTCTTCAATTGGCGCACTTCTTACATCAACCAGGGTCACATTGTCACGGTTGTAGGTCTCGTAATAATTGGTGTCGAGAATGAGCCGCTTGGTGCCTATCGGATGATCCTTTGGCGACAACAGCTCCGCTACGGCTGGATCGTTAACCGTCTGCCGAATCCTCTCTCGCACAAACTCGGCGGCAGTATCGTTAGCAGCTTTGTCCAACAACAAATCGGTATACGCGAACAGAAAACTGATGTTCCCACCGATAGCCCACTTCTCCGCGTATGCCTGTTGCCTTTGTTCCGGCGACGCCTCCAGTGCGGCCTGCGTGGGTGGCGGGTATCCGGCAATACCGAACGGCGTGTCGTAGGCGGCACGTCGCCGCTCGGGGTACTCGGCCTTGTGCACGCGCTCCTTCTCCGGATCGAGCGGCGCATTTCGCGCCGGCAGGCTAAAGTTTGCCGTACGCTGAAATACGTAGAGGTGTTTCGCCTGCTGAGCGATATGCGGAATCATTTGCACGCCTGAAGAACCTGTGCCGATAACGCCGACCCGCTGGCCGGAAAAATCCACACCTTCCGCAGGCCAAAGGCCGGTGTGGTACCAGCTACCCTCGAACGACTCCAGCCCTTTGAACTCCGGCACGCGCGGCGTCGACAAATTGCCGGTCGCCATAATGCAAAACCGCGCGGACACAACATCGCCCTGTTCCGTCGTCACCGCCCATTGATTGTCAGCGTCATCGAACACGGCAGATTCCACGCGCGTATTGAAGCGAATATCCCGGCACAGGTCGAACCGGTCAGCGACGTGATTGATGTAGCGCAAAATCTCCGCTTGCGTACCGTATCGCTCCGGCCATTTCCACGCCTGCTGAAGTTCGTCGGAGAATGAGTACGAGTACTCCATGCTCTCCACATCGCAACGGCAGCCTGGATAGCGATTCCAGAACCAGGTTCCGCCAACGCCACTACCTGCTTCATAAACCCGCACCGTCATCCCGAGCGCGCGCAAACGGTGCAGCATGTAAAGCCCGCCAAGCCCTGCGCCGACAACGACCACATCGAATCGTGCAGCGTTCCCTTCTTCGGCCTTTCCCGAATGTTTTCCAACCGACATATTCAGGTTCCCGACTGAGTCCCGGCTGCTATCGCCGCCTCCGCGGCAGCGTTCTTCCGGAACGTGAATGCAGCAAAAAGGTTTGCATCTTCAAACTGTATTCTACTGTCTCATACCGCAAACAGTTGTCCGCAAGGTAACTGCTGATCCTGGCAGACATGCGCCCGGATACCGGGAACCGCTTGCGCCGGGCCGCTGTACTTACCGGGTCACCATACTTGAGGGTCGTTCATACAGCGCACTCTCGTGGGATACTGATCGTTTGCCAGATTCAGCGACCTGCAGTGCAAACGATAGTGATTGACGACCGTCTAGCAAAGCGCAATGTTGCGGTTCTCGCCTACGCGCAAGCCGTTCTCGGCTCGCAGATGTCGATCCACATCATTCTCGGCGGATTGGCGGGCGCCTACCTTGCGAGCGACGCAGCGCTCGCAACCTTGCCGATCTCGATCACCGTACTCGTGTCGATGTTCACAGCCCCGGCGGCGTCACTCCTTATGGGACGCTTCGGTCGGCGCGCCGGATTTCTGACCGGTGCATTGTGTGGTGCCATCGGCGGCGCTTTGAGCGCATCAGCACTGATCATGGGCAGCTTTGGGACCCTGCTTGCCGGCACTGCATTTACAGGCGTGTATCAGGCATTTCAGGGCTTTTACCGATTTGCCGCAGCGGATACAGCGTCCGACAGATTCAAGCCAAAAGCGATTTCATGGGTGTTTGCCGGCGGTTTGTTGAGCGCATTTATCGGACCGGAAACCGTCCACATGGCCGCCAACCTTCTCGCACCCATACCGTTTGCCGGCGCCTACGTGGCAATCGTAGCAATCAATATTATCGGTGCCGTCGGCCTGTCATTGCTACGCATTCCCGTACCCCCACGGCGAGAAAAAGGGGCGGGTTCGGGCCGCCCGCTGTCCGAAATATTCCGTCAACCAAAGGTGGTCGTTGCCGTGCTCTGCGCGATGGTTTCCTACGCGCTGATGGGCCTTGTCATGACGTCGACGCCGCTGGCCATGGTCCATCATGGCTTTACGCACGACCATGCAGCCGATGTCGTGCGCTTTCACGTGTTCGCGATGTTTGCGCCGAGCTTCGTGACGGGTTCGTTGATCACCCGATTTGGACATGGCAAAGTCATTGCAACAGGGCTCGCCTTGCTGGCAGCCTGTGGCGTGATTGCGGTAGCGGATGCCGGTCTGGCCAACTTTTACTGGGCTTTGATTGCACTCGGTGTCGGCTGGAATTTCGGATTCATTGGGGCAACGAGCCTGCTTGCAACCGCACACACGGGCGCGGAGCGCGCAAAGGTGCAGGGTCTGAACGATTTCCTTGTATTCGGCCTGGTTGCATTCGCGTCGTTCAGCTCCGGCGCGTTACTCGACGGTTATGGCTGGCCATCGGTCCAGTATGCGATGATCCCGGCATTGACTGTCGCCGCTATTGCATTGAGCTGGTATTCGCTGTCCAGCAAGGCATCACCAGGCCGCCCGTAATACCGCTTTGATCGAAAGACAAATCAGCATCGCCCGGATGTGTATGTTGCGATTGCGTATTTAAAACCGCACGCCCACCCGTACTCGGGCCCTCCGGCATTTCAGGCAGGCGCAGGACAGTACTAATCGCGACGATGATGTGGCCGTACCCGGTTACCGTCCTGGCGCTTATCGCGCATCTTCCAATATCAAGTCGGCACCTTTTTCTGCGATCATCACGGTCGCTGCATTCGTATTGCCGGAAACGACATTCGGCATGATTGAGGCATCGACCACGCGCATACCGGTTATCCCGCGCACCTGCAAGCGATCGTTCACCACCGCGCTTGCATCCTCTCCCATGCGGCAAGTCGACGTTGGGTGATAGACCGTGCCACCGACGTCTCGCGCATAATCGAGCCATTCGTCATCTGTGCTCACGCGATCGCCGGGCGCGTGCTCGGCGAGAACGTAAGGCTGCATCGCGCTGGCGCCCATCAGTCCGCGAATAAACTTCAGGCCATCAACAATGGTTTGTTGATCATTCTCTGATTTCAGGTAGTTGTACTGAATCGAAGGCGCATCGCGTGAATCAGGCGAACGAACGCGCACAAACCCGCGTGCGTCCGGGCGCAATGGTGAAACGGAGACCGTAAACCCTGGGAACGCATGCAGACGCGTCCCCATCTTGTCAGTGCTGAAATTGATGAAATAAAGCTGCACGTCCGGCCTTGAAACATCCGGGCGTGTTTTTACAAAGGCACCGGCATAACCGGCGCTCACCGTCAGTGGTCCACGACGAAACAATGCATAGCGAAGCCCCATCGCTATTCGACCTGCCAGGGTTCGTGCATCGTCATTCAGCGTGATGGGGCTTGTGCATTGCCACACCGTGCGCACGTAGAAATGATCTTGCAGACCTTCACCCACGCCCGGAGCATCGAGCACGACCGGGATTCCCAGTCCCGTCAGAAGTGACTCCGGACCGATGCCGGATACCTGCAGCAATTGTGGCGAATTGAGCGAGCCGCCACACAGAAGTATCTCGCGATGTGCACGAACCGAATAGGTCTTGCCCCCCAGGCGATACTCGACCGCACGCGCGGCTTTGCCGTCAAAACAGATGCGCGTGACGAATGCCCCGGTCTGCACGCGGAGATTCTTGCGCTTCCGCGCCGGGCGCAAATATGCGACGGCGCAACTTGCACGGCGACCGTTACGCGCGGTCGAATGGTAGTAACCAATGCCTTCCTGACACTCCCCGTTGAAGTCGTCGTTGCGAGGTAACCCTTTCTCTCGCCCTGCCTCGACAAAAGCATCGCAGAGAGGGTGCCTGTCCGGAAGGTCGCTGACAGAAAGCGGCCCGGCCGACCCATGATAAATACTTCCGCCATGCTGAAAGTTTTCCGACTTGCGAAAGTACGGTAGTACATCGTCGAATCCCCACCCGGTATTGCCCAAACGTGCCCACTCGTCAAAGTCTTCCCGCTGGCCACGAACATGTACCAGGCCGTTGATTGAGCTTGAGCCTCCAAGAACTTTGCCACGCGGCGTGAATATCCGACGGCCATGCAACTCCGGTTCAGGCTCGGACTGATACATCCAGTTCACTTCCGGTGCGGCGAACAACTTTCCGTATCCAACCGGAATATGAATCCATGGGTTACTATCTTTCGGCCCGGCTTCGACGAGTAATACGTTGTAGCGGCCGTTGGCGGTCAAGCGATTAGCGAGTACGCAGCCAGCCGAACCCGCGCCGATAATGATGTAGTCGTAGATCATGGCCAACGATTCTAACAAGCACAGGATTCTATCTAGCACACGGGTCTGTCGAGTACACGGTTCAATCCAGTACAGAATCCCGCGAAGTGCGCTGGGCCGGGCGACAAAGGTAGCAATGAACACGTGGAAATGGTTCGAGTAACAGCACGTTCTCTTTCAACCAGGAAATCGGTATGCAAATGCGCAAACTCGGCCGCTCAGGCCTCGAAGTCTCCCCCCTCGCATTCGGCGGCAACGTGTTCGGCTGGACTGTTGACGAAGCAACCTCGATGCGTCTGCTCGATCGGTTCGTGGACGAAGGCTTCAACTTCATCGACACGGCAGACATGTATTCGCGATGGGTGCCCGGCAATGATGGCGGCGAATCGGAAATCGTCATTGGAAAATGGCTGAAGCAAAGCGGCAAACGCGACAAGGTCGTCATCGCCACCAAACTCGGCATGGAAATGGGACCCGGCAAGAAGGGACTGTCGCCTGCCTACATGCGTAGCGCCGTCGAAGATTCACTCAAACGCCTGCAGATCGATTGCATCGACCTGTATCAGTCGCACATTGATGATGCGGCAACGCCGCTGGCGGACACACTGGGTGTGTATGACGAACTCATCAAGTCGGGAAAGGTACGCGCCATCGGCGCGTCGAACTATAGTGCTGAACGCTTCGAGGAAGCGCTCGCGGTGAGCGAGCAGCACAACTTGCCGCGTTACGAGTCGATGCAGCCGAATTACAACCTTTATGACCGTGCAGATTTCGAGGCAAAACTGCAAGATGTCTGCGTTCGCAACGAAGTGGGCGTGATCAGCTACTTTTCTCTAGCTGCCGGCTTCCTGACAGGGAAATATCGTTCCGAAGCCGATCTCGAAAACAAGCCCCGCGCACGTATGGTAAAGAAGTACCTCAATGATCGCGGTTACCGCATTCTCAATGCGCTCGACAATGTCGCCAGGGAAACCTCGTCAACACCGGCGCGCGTCGCCATTGCCTGGCTGATGACACAACCGGGAATCACCGCGCCGATTGCAAGCGCAACGACCCTGCCGCAACTCGAAGAGCTGTTTGCCGCGACGCGACTGCAACTCGATGTAGGACAGGTCGAGCAACTCGACGCGGCGAGCCGTTGAACCGAACACGGTCGTGAAAACCGGAACATGGTCTTCCGTCTTGTAGAGCCGCGCGACTGATCATGCTCTCACCCATTCTGGACAACCAGGCGGCGGTACGACTGGGTGCGTTGCTGGTGATCGTGCTGCTCGTGGCAAGTTGGGAAATCATCAAGCCTCGTCGCGCGCTATCGATATCGAAGCCATTGCGCTGGACCAACAACTGGCTGATCAGCCTCCTGAATACCGCGTTGCTTTCCGTTGTATTCCCGGTAATGGCGGTCGGCGTTGCCGTGCTCGCCGCTGAGAAAAACTGGGGGCTGTTTAACGTACTCGATGTGCCGGCGGTGCTCAGCATCCCCTTGTTTGTACTTGCGTTTGATTTCGCGATTTACTGGCAACACCGGCTCTATCACCTGGTGCCGGTATTGTGGCGATTACACCGAATGCATCATGCCGACCCCGATTTCGACGTCTCCACAGGAATCCGGTTTCACCCTGTATCGATCATCCTCTCGATGCTCATCAAGATGCTGGTCGTCATAGCCCTGGGTCCGCCGGCAATCGCAGTATTGATTTCTGAAGTGCTGCTCAACGTGACGTCAATGTTCAACCACGGAAATATCTACATTCCTCCGCGCATTGACAAAATCCTGCGCCGGATCCTGGTCACACCCGATATGCACCGGCTACACCATTCGGTGATCCTCGAGGAGACAAACAGCAACTTCGGCTTTAACTTTCCCTGGTGGGATCGCTTGTTCGGCAGTTACCGCGATCAGCCCAGGGGCGGGCATGCGGCTATGGAAATTGGCATCCGCGGGTTTCAGGATGCGCACGACCAGATGCTGCATCGGCTGATCCTGCATCCGCTCTACGATCGGACACCATAGAAGCGACTTGACCCACCCCGCAATCAGGCCGATTTTTTCGGGTCAGCCGCTATTCTCGATTCATGATGTAATGGGTGGCGAATGCCACGGCCTCGTCCGGCTTTTCGGCGATAAGCCCGGCCTCTTCGCTCGCTGAATCGATTTCCCATTCATCTTCGAGCACGCGCTTGATCATCCATAGAGCGGCCACACGTGTCGCGGAATTGCAATGGACGTAGGTCGGCTGGTTGGTCTTATCCTGAATCACTGCCAGGAAGTTATTGACGAGCTCTGGCTCCGGTTTTTCGACATCGAACGGCAGGTGAATGTATTTCAGGCCGACTGCTTGGGCGGCGGCGCGACTGGCGACCAAAGCCACGCCTGGTTCGCTGGTAAGGCGCAGGTTGATCACCAATGCGAATCCATCATTCTTCAACTTTGCCATCGCCGACGGATCCGTGGCACCACCGAAACCAAACGTGTTGCCGACACGTGAGAAGTTCGTGATGCCAGGCACCTCGGCTTTCTTCACCTGTGCAGGCGCCGCGCGATCAAGCGTCTGTTCAGCGGGCCCGGTATCGTCCCGACACGATACCAAAACCGGAAGAGTTGCAATCAATATCGCCAATAGAACAAAACCTGGCGCCATGATCTTCATTCATGCTCTCCAGTTCGCGAGAATGTCGTATCAGAAAATCTCCACAACTACCCTGCCGTTTGAGGCGAGCCAGAACAAATACTTTCATATTTCCGATGCCATATTGCGCGGCTCGTCCTCCGGATCAACCAAGGCGTACCGCAGGAATCGAGAGTTTGTCCTGCTTGATTTTCTCCCAGCGCTCCTTGACCAATTGTTTCGCCGCCTCTTCCGCGAATTCCGGCGCAGCCCACTTGTGCACATCGAGGTCGTTCTTGATGTAGCCGTGTTTGAGCATGAAGTCCTTGCCGATTTCGATGGAAGCCAGGTTCTGCGGCGACAGGTTGGGCACCATGTCGATGGACTTAATGCCCCGATAGGTATCTTCTTCGTCCAGGTAGTAAGTTTGTTTGTTGAGGATTACCGCTGCGGCGTGCTTGTGCTCGTTTGACCAGCGCCCGACCCTGATCATGCCTTTCATGAAGGCGACCACGAGTTCCGGATGCTTTTCGGCCATCTCGTCCGTGCAGGTGATGACAGCAGGGATGTTGGCGACCTGCAAAGTCCAGTCCGGGTACCGGGTCAGGTCCTCGATCGCCTTGATCTTGCCAGTCGCTTCCTGGATATGCTGGAACACTTTGCTCTGGGAGTAGATCGCGTCGACCTTGCCCTCGAGCAATGACGTCTCAAGCGGGCGAAACGCGAGGTCGTTCTTGTGGTCACGATTGAGTTGCCAAACGGTCGGGTTGTGCATGGGCTCCAGCATCTTGGGATCGTCGTACCAGTCGTCGGGGTACGGGAAATCCACGAGCTCGACGTCTTTCTCTGACATGCCGTTCATCCTGAGCATTAATAAAATGCCCTGGTGCTCCTGAATGCGCCACCAGTCGTTCTTGATGGTATTGAGACTCTTCGTGATGCCGATCTTCTTGCCTTTGAGATCGCTCATCCGGTAGATGTCGTCTCTGGCGCGCACCATCAAACAACCGCCTTCGCGAGGCGCATGCGTTGCACCCAACAACCTCGTCCTGCGGATGTCAGCCATGACCTGAATCGGCGGAAACAGGCCGCCAAAGCGAATCAGGTTGTCGAGGTTGTGGATATAGTGCGGATACCAGTTGTTCTCGCGTCGCGAACGGAAATAGGCATACTCGACGCCGATCTTCGTGTACTCCTCCTTCACCCAGCCCAGCTCCTGGTCGACGTTACTGGCGGACACGAGGGGACAATTGGTGTAGTAAACCTCCTTCCAATTCAACGGAACAGTGCTGGACTTCTTACTGGCAGCAACAGCAGCAGGAGCGGTTGCAACACCAGCACCAAGTGCGGCTATTCCACCTGCCGCGATAATGCCTGTCTTTCCAATGAAATCACGGCGGGAAAGAGATAAGGATTCTTCCTTGTTGGCGACCATCGCGTTCTCCTCACGTTTTGAATGCAATGACATCACGCAGCAGTGTCAAATCGCGCCCGCTATATTGCCGCTGGGGCGCTATGCGCGATGTTGATAGCGTTAAGGAATTGTCGCGTGCTCGCCGGGAACGAGCACTGATTTAAATCAAGCTAGATGTATATAGCCACCAGTCGTGCACAGACGATCAACGTTCACCCACTCACATAGTTCTGGCCGAACAAAACCTGGCGATTCTCGTTTGTGATTTCCCATATCGTACCGGCCGGGCAAACCCTGACGTGGATGCACGCTCGGTACCACTTGCATTTTCGGGAGGACGTGTATTTCCGGCAACAAGGAAACTGCTCCAGCTGAGCATCCTCCCAGTAGAGTCGTCTAAGACGAGATTGATCAGTTCAGTCGCCGATACTTACACTTCGACGCACGAATATCTCACTGCAACAGCAATTCGCAACCAGTCCCATCGAGTATGTAGCGAACTGATTTCTGTCCATCGTCGTCAAGCGCAGAAAATATTTCGTTCAACCACTTGAGACACTTGCCCTGATACGGAAATGGCTTCTGGGACCACTCCAGACCATCGACTATTGCCTCTACCGATTGCGCACCGTTCATCAGCGCGTGCGCATTTGCCAGCATGACCGGCACGTACGTCCGCCCAATCTCGCACAACAATGGTCGCAGGGATTCGCGAGATTCATCATGATCGATCCAGTCATCATCCGACGGTTCCTGCCCTGAAAGATCGCAGACAATATCCACCCAGGCAAATATCCGCGGTGCGTGCTTCAGCGTCAATGCCATTGGCGTCGGGTCGAATTTCGTGAGTGCGGTCAGTTGACCGTACAGCGCAAAATCAACCGCGCCCGGTCGCTTTCCAAGAACAAACGGACGTTGGCCAATGATGTCGTCGAGAGTTTCCAGCAACCGAACATAGCTTCCCTCGATCAGCGGCGCGGTCGTATCGTTCGAGCCGACGACATAAAGACGCGAGATCTGCCGATCCGAGAATGCCTTTCCCATCGCTGCAATTTCATTTTCCGAGGCCGATATCGCATTCCAACGCGGCAGGATATTCCCGGCTTTTTCAATATCGCTTGCATAGTGCCAACGGAAGTGAAACATCGCCTTGGTCACCCATTCGTCGGCATAGTCTTCGAGCAGGTAGTCAACGAAAGCCAGGACCGGATCACCTGGCACTACCGATCGGCCAGTATGGGTGCGCTCGAATCTGCGGATGAGCGGGGTTGAATCCACAACTGCCTGAAGCACACCGGTTTCGTCTGGCAAATAGAATGTCGGAAGCAGCGAAACCGTCGGCTTAGGCAGTTCCGCGAGTTCGCCGGCGTCACCCTGAAGGAAGCGGTAGGGAATGCGCCGGTAGCGAAGCAGCGCCAGCATTTTCTGCGTATAGGGCGAGCCGGGCGATCCGTAGAATGCAACGGGTGCTGAATCGTTCATGATCCATTTTTCCCAATGTTCAAGTGGAATCGCCATCATAAATGATCAGATTGAGCAAACTGCTGCCGCGGACCGCACCGGCTTCATACCGCGCCGCCCCGAGCGCGCCCTACTTTGGCGGATTACGGTACGGGGTACCCCGGTTATCCGCATGTCCACGACGGCAAGAGATAAGCTCTCGCGCACTGCGCAGCAGAGTATCCATAGCGTTCAGCTATACAGTTTCCACCGGCACCGTGTCCTTCATGGTGGAGCCCCAATATTTGACGAAAAATGGATAGTCGCAGCGGTTGTGCTTTGCTAACTTTCGCCGGAGAAACGGGTTCGATCACGCGCCCGAAAAATTTCCATTGTTCTGGCAGAAGCCTCGGTGATACGTGGACATGACATGTGCCAGCCTGCTGCCCCAGGAGTGTTCGCCATGAAGAATATATTGTTCGCAATATTTGTCGCCTGCGGGTTTCTCGCGCAGGGAGCGCTTGCTCAGGAAAAACCCAACGTCGTGCTGATGGTCATGGACAACCTGGGCTGGGGCGAGGTGGGCACGTACGGTGGCGGCATCCTGCGCGGCGCGCCGACGCCTCGAATCGACGCACTAGCCGACGAGGGGATGAAGCTCCTGAATTTCAATGTGGAGCCGCAATGTACTCCGTCACGATCCGCTTTGATGAGCGGACGCCATCCGATTCGCTCCGGCACGACCAAGGTCGTCTGGGGTCTACCGTACGGTTTAGTGGGTTGGGAAGTCACCATGGCCGAGCTGTTCTCGACGAAAGGCTATGCCACGGCGATTTACGGCAAATGGCATCTTGGAGACCAACCGGGTCGCTGGCCGACCGACCAGGGATTCGATGAGTGGTACGGCATTCCCAACACTACGGACGAATCCATGTACTCGTCGCAGCCGCACTTCGACCCTGATGTCGTGGAAACGCCGAGTATCGTCGAAGCGAAACGCGGCGAAACGCCGAAAAAGGTGAAAGCTTACAATCTTGAGACGCGCCGCACGATCGACGGCGAACTCACCGACCGTACCATCGACTTTATCGAGCGCAATGCGCGATCGAAAACGCCGTTCTTTGCCTATGTGCCGTTTACGCAGACGCACATCCCGGTACTACCGCATCCCGATTTCGCCGGCTCGACGGGCAATGGCGCTCATGCAGATATGCTGGCGGAGATGGACCATAACGCTGGGCGGATTCTGGACAAAATCAAGAAACTCCGAATCGCAGACAACACGATCGTCATCTGGATGAGTGAGAACGGGCCGGAAGAGGCACCGTCGTATTTCGGTACTGCGGGTTATTGGCGTGGCCATTACTTCACAACCCTGGAAGGTTCGTTACGCACCTCGTTCATCATCCGCTGGCCCGGCAATATCGAACCAGGTTCGGTCAGCAACGAGATCGTGCACATCACCGATTTGCTTCCGACGTTTGCCGGCGCTGCAGGCTACGCCGTGCCGAGCGACCGCATGATCGATGGCGTCGATCAGATGCCGTTGTTCACCGGCAAGTCAGTGAAGTCAGCGCGCGAAGGCTTCCCCGCCTACAACGGCGACAATATGCAGTCCTACAAATGGCGAAATTTCAAGGTGCATTACTGGGATCAGCCAAGTATGTTCAGTTCGCCAACCAAACTGAATTTTCCGCAGATTCACGACCTGTTGAAAGATCCAAAGGAGCTCTACGGTTTGTACGGCGGTCACGGCGACGGGTCGAATGGTACTGAGCAACTGACCTGGGTGTTACCGGCAGTGACATACCAGATTCTTGCGTTCCAGAAGTCGCTGCAACAGGAACCGCCGGTACCATTCCCCGCGCCGGAGCCTTACCAGCCGCGCTAGGTGGCGCGTTCCCATGATGAATCGCCTGACTTGGTGGATCGGCTTTGCGATCCTATCGTTGTTGTTTGCTGAATCTGCTTTAGCCCAATTCAACAGCCACAACACCCGCGGTGACTACGGCATCCTGGCGGCGACGCAACCGCCGCCGGGATTCTACGTCGCTCCAATTTACGTCAACTATCGTGCCGACAAGTTCAACGACGCCGACGGCAACGCGGTATTGCCCGATGTACGTGACACGGTCGACGTCGATGCGCTCGTCGTCGCCGGTATCTGGGTGTCGGATATCAAAGTGCTCGGCGCCAACTACAGCTTTCAGATCTACCCCGCGTGGGCTAATAACAACCTGGAGATCCCACTGTTCGGAGTCGACCAGGACACGTCCACCGGGTTCGCCGACCTGTATATTCAGCCGATCAACCTCGGCTGGCATCTACCGCGGTCGGATTTCAGCGCCGGCCTCGGCATCTACGCGCCGACCGGAGACTATGAGTTCCTCGGCGACGACAATGTGGGGCTGGGCATGTGGACTCTAGAACTGTTCGGCGGCAGCACGATCTATTTCGACGACGAGAAGCGCTGGCACTTCTCGACGATGGCGTTCTACGAAACCCATGGCGAAAAGAAGGGTACCGACATCCAGGTCGGCGATTTCCTGACTCTCGAAGGCGGCCTCGGATGGTCGTTCCTGGAAGGTGCCGCAAACGTCGGCATTGCTTATGGTGCGCAATGGAAGCTGACGGACGACGATCTCGGCGGTTTCAGTATCCAGGACGCATTGAACCAGCTGGGACTGGACGTCCCTGTCGGCAAAAACCGGGTATTCGCCGTCGGGCCCGAAGTTACGCTGCCAATTGTCACTGGAGGCAAACTCATCGCACAGGTCACGCTGCGCTATCAATGGGAGTTCGGTGCACGGACTTCGCTCGAAGGCAACGAGTTCATGCTCGCGGTTACATTCCCGATTCCGAGCGTATCGCTGCAATAATCAAGCGCGGCAACGTCCCGCGATCGCGCCGGGTACATCTGGAACTGCGCATCTCCCGTATTTACGGGATGACCCACAAGCTTCGGTCTGAAAATACATGAAAACTTTTTGTAGCTTTGCCATGGCTGCACTCTGCACTATTGCCGTTATCTCACCCGCCGCTGATACGACACAGGCTGGTGGCGCGGCTAGCGCCATATTTGGCGGCGGTTGCTTCTGGTGTATCGAAGCCGACTTCGAAAAGCTGCCCGGCGTCATCGAGGCCGAGTCCGGATACATCGGCGGGCATGTCAAAAACCCCACCTATAAGCAAGTCAGTAACGGCGGGACCGGCCACGTGGAAGTAGTGCGCGTGCACTACGATCCGACGATGGTGACATACGATCAGTTGCTGGAATACTTCTGGCGCCATATCGACCCGACGGTGAAGGATCGACAATTCTGCGACACAGGCGGCCAGTATCGATCTGCAATTTTTTACGGCAGCGACACAGAAAAGGCAGCCGCACTCGCGAGCAAGACTGCGTTGGAAAAGAGCGGAAAGTTCGAGGAGATATATACCGAGATAGCGCAGGCTGGTACCTTCTACCGCGCTGAAGAATACCACCAGGATTATTATAAAAAGAATCCACTCCGATACAAGTTCTACCGAGCCACCTGTCGCCGCGACTCTCGCGTCGATGAGGTCTGGGGCACATAGCCACTGACATAAATTCGCTGGTTAACAGGTCTTGCACCAATTTGCCTTGTGGCTGCCGAGTGTCAAAAGTACCGACCGACTCCGCGAGCATTCACTACATGTTATCAAGCCGATGCTCACCGTCCTTTGTGCGGACTATAGGTAGTTGACGTTTCCTACCGACTAATTGTGATACGAGTTGCAATGCGTGCGCATAACCTTCGCGGCCTCTGACCGATACTGACTTTTGATGCGTACAAACAGTTTGCCTTCCCAAAGCGGCCCATGACAGGAGCACGGTCATTTCTGCTTAAGCGGAGGAAGACCAGCCTTGAACTGCAGCCAGGCAGTTTGATCTCCGAGTTTCGTACTGCAGCCGAGTTGGGCCGCTTCGTTCCTGATGTCTGAAACACGCGCTTTGGAATCCGGGTGATCGCTCACGATTTCTGGAATGCCCGCATCATTGCCCTCCCCTAGCAGCTTCTCAAAAAAACCAGCCGCACCATCGCACGCGTATTCAGAGTCTGCCAGATAGTGGACGGACAATCTGTCCGACTCGGCCTCCTGGCCACGGCTATACTTGAGGGTCGTCAGGTCGGTTAGCATCTTCGCAGTGACCACGCCACCGAGGCCAACGGCCGGACTCCATACGGCCAACTCCAAGAGCTTTCGGGTTCCGTACTCCTTTTGCAATCGAAGACTGCTGTGCCGGCGCTCCGCGTGGCCAATTTCGTGTCCCAACACACCAGCAAGATGGTCTCCCGCATCAAGATAGCGGATAAGTCCTGAATAGACGTAGACAAACCCGCCCGGCGTACAAAATGCATTCAGGACATTGTCGTCCTGGATGATGCGCACTTCTTCGTAGGCGAACACATCTGCGTACTGGACGTCTTTCGACCGGACGATTTGTCCGACCATATTGCGCAGATAGCGGTACGCTTCGGGATAGTCGTCTTCAGACAGCAAGGGGTACTGCTGCGGATCTTCCTGGATGGAACGGGCCGTTTGTTGGCCAAGTTCCACGTCGTTCTCGACCGAGAAGACCGGTTCGTCAGCAAAGACGCTAAGGTATATCCACAAGGGGACTCCGACCGCCAGAATTGCAACAATAATCCAACGCAATATTGTCAACATCATGCACTCCGTCCTGATTCTGATTAATTGCTAGTTTAGATCGCCGCTGTTAACAGCACAAAAAGTTTCGAGATTTGGGCTCATAAGTCGATACCACTCCCCCGCGAGGCGTGCACAAGCCCGCGTTCGATCAAGAAACAACGCTCGAACCCACGTTCGAACAAGAAACAAGGCTCCGCGAACGTTGAAGCAGCACAGTAGATATCGTCCTGTGAAACCGGGAGGCATTAAACTGTGTGGCGCTCAAAGCGGCATGACGGAACCGCTTCACGGCTCCTTGCAACATTTCGGAATGAACAGCACGTAATACTTACACTCCCATCGACTGTGACTTAAAATTCTGTTTTGCCTCACGATCGATTCCCTTTCGAGATGCTTGCGGCTCGCGCGGCGGAAGTTGTTCATGAGACTCCAGGAATTGTCAATATGTTGCTGCCGTCCCGGCAGTGCCGAGGGTTCTCCTGTGTTTCTCTACGGGAGTGTACGAAGGGCGAGGTATAGGAATGGCTAAAAGAAACGAAGAGACTCAGAGCACTCAGCGAATAAACGGTCGCTTGCACTCCATCGATGAGATCAGGAGCGAGGCTGGAGAACTGCTTTCCCGCGTGGCGTCGCCGCTGCGTGTCGAGTTCAAACCGGGAGACATTACTCAGCTGATTGTGGGTGCGTTGATGCTCGGTGTGCCAGTAGCGTTGACCGAGGAGGTATGGAATCTCGGCGAAGCATTGTCACCGCTAAGGATTTTTATGATTGTGGCTGTGTCGCTCGCGGTCAATTCGTTCTTTGTGAAGGCATTGTTCTACCCGAAGCAAACGGACCTGTCGGAATATCGATACCAGTTCATCATGCGTGTTTTTGCGGCGTACGCAATAGCACTACTGACGGCACTGCTGCTTCTCGATATCATCGGAATGGGATTTCTAACTGATCCAGTTTTGGCCATCAAGCGGGCGGTGATCATCGCGCTTCCTGCGAGCTTTGCTGCGACGGCAGTGGATTACATCCGGTAACACGTACAGGGCCGTATTCGAAAAATATCGAGTACAACTTGCTTGCCGGGCCGTGATTCACGACACTCAACAAGAGAACGGGACTACCGCACCTCCGGATTGTCGTGGCGCCACTGCATCAATTCGGGGTGACACTCGAATGGATTGGTGTGAATTGGGCGTCGCCACGACGCGCATTTATATTCATTCGCTTTCTTTGCTATTGCTTTCTTCCAACAGCGCGACGACCTCGGCGCCGAAAAGCAGAAAGCGCGCAGATAAGTACAGCCAGATTAGCAGTACGATCATCGCGGAGATCGAGCCGTAGACGGCCGTGAAGTGCGTCACGTTACCGACGTATAGCAAGAAACCAGCTTTGCCCAGTTCGTACATGATCGAAGCAACCAGGGCACCCCAGAACAGGCTCGGCCAGCCAGGTCGGCGGTAGGGTACCAAGGCGTAAATCGTACCTATGACTAGAAAAGCGATCACAAAACTGGTGAGCTGCCCGGCAGTGAGCTCAATCAGATGTCTAAGCGTATCGCTTGGCCGGAACTGATCAAACGTAGTAAGTACCTCCGCAAATGGCGAGGCGGCCGCAGACACGAATAGCAGGACAGGGACGGTCAATGTCAGGCAAAAATTTCGCACCGATGAAAGCAAGAATGTGTAGTCGTGCCTGATCTCGAGCGTGTGATTGATACCGCGGGATATGGCGCCGACCATCTTGCTGGCAGACCAGAACAGAACGACGATACTTGCGGCCGTCACCGGGCCGCGCAGGCGGACCAGCGTGTCGATATTCTCTAGCATGAACGATGCGCTGCCAGGCATCGTCTCGACTATTACGTCATCCAGATAGCTGCGAACAGCAACCGAGTCGAGAAATCGACTGCCGACGGCGATAACGGCAAGGATCAGCGGGAATATCGACAGGAAACTGAAGAACGCGATACTTGCCGACATGTCTTTGTGGAAATGCTGGCCGCTGAGTTTGTAAGCGCGAACAAGCATTCCCAAAACAGGAAGTTCGTGAGCTTTATCGGCAAGCGATTTAAGGATCATGCGCCGGTTAATCAGAACGCAGCGGTTGACCGCGGAAAAACGCTATCGCTCCTGCCCAATCGATCGTTGCCATGGTCTGACTAATGCCCGGCATCCGGAACAGAAAGCGCTCCGCTGCTTGGATACTGGTACGCACTCAGCCCAAACATCGGCAGAACGGATAGAGCGTGGTCAATAATGTCCGCCTGGATCGACTCGAACTCAGTCCATTGCTGGTTGGCGCAAAATGCATAGATTTCGATCGGCACCCCCTCCGGTCCAGGCGCCAACTGCCTCACCATGAACGTCATGTCATTGCGGATGTCCGGATGGTGCTCGAGATAACATTGCAGGTAGGCTCGGTACATGCCGATGTTGGTCAGGCGTCTGCCGTTCGCGGGCTCGGTCTCGCCCACACTGTGCTCCCGGTTGAACGCCTCGATCTCCTCCTGTTTGCGATCTACGTAATCACGCAATATCGTGATCTGACGCAGGCGCTCCAGCATTTCCGCCGTGCAGAAATCGATACCGCTCATGTCGATCGGTACTGCGCGCGTGATGCGCCGTCCGCCTGAGTCATACATACCGCGCCAGTTCTTGAACCCATCGCTGATGAGCGAATAGGACGGAACGCTCGATATGGTCTTGTCCCAATTCCGCACCTTGACGGTAATCAGACCGATGTCGATAACCGTTCCGTCTACTCCGTATTCAGGAACTTCGATCCAGTCACCTTCGGCCACCAGGTCGTTATTGACAATCTGTATTCCCGCGACGTATCCGAGCAAGGAGTCCCTGAACACGAGCAGCAGTAACGCAGTCATACCAGCAAGGCTGGTCAGCAGCACGGTTATCGACTCATCAAACATCACCGACACGATGAGTATGGCGCCGACGAGCCAGACTATCGTTTGCGCTGCCTGGGCCATGAACTGCACCGGCAGACGGCTCGACCGTCCGCCCTGTCGAAACACATCCGCGGCCGCTTGCAACACGGCATTGATCGCAAGCAACACGACCAGAACAATGTAGCCCTCAATCAGATTGCGAACGACCACCGTCACAGACGGATAGGCGCTGAGCACCTGCGGCGTCATCAGATAAACCACCAGAGTTGCAACAACATGGGCACTGCGACTGGCCAGCGTATGCTTGCGCAGCGCCGCCTCCCAGCGTGCTGGGCGATCCGAATCGAGGCGGTCGACTAATGCCGGAAGAAGCTTGCCCAGCAAAAGTCCACTCAACGCCTGGACGATGAACGCGAGCACGAGCATGGCGGCGACCCCGGCAAGAGCGACCAGCAGGACAGCAACATCAGTCGTGAGGCCTTGACTCAGAAGCCAGTCGTGGAAACCGCGCTGAAAATCAGCGAAAGTCCGTAAGTTTGAAAACGAGGCGGGCATAGTTCACATCATGCCATTCAAAGCACTGGTGCCGCCAGAATCGCTCTCTTGGTGGCCGGTCCGTGCCCGTTAGGTTTGTCGTCAATCATCGGTTTATCCAGCGGCGCAGCGTCGATGAAGCCAGAGACGAACATACTTTCTGTGGGGGCGACGAATTGCCCGCCAACAACCGGGCCAGTCTCGCTACATTTCGCGATTTAGCCTGTAACAGGCCCGGTTTTTGGTGAATTCAGTCAAGTTCGAAACAATTGAAGCGACCAATTATTCAATAAAAGTACAGGTTGCCGAAAATCGGATAGCCACACGTTTGAGCTTGTGGAAGCATTCGCGCCGACTGAACGATGATCATAGCCGGTGCCGCCGATGGAAAGCATCCGCGATGCATTAGCGAGAACTCGTTAAGGACGCTGTCCTGCAGCAGTCGCCTGCCATCACAAACCAAGACCACTATTAGAGGAAGAAAACATGAGCGCAAAAATCGACCAATTCACCAATGATATGAATGCAAAGCTCACTGCCTTGGACGATCGGCTTCAATCGATCAAGGCCAATGTAAAGAATAAGGACGCACAGAACAAAGCGGCTATTCAAGCGAAACTTGATGAGGCGAAATCGAAGCTAGACGCGAAAAAGGAGGAAGTTGAAGCGTCAAGATCAAAGATGAAAACGGCTTTCGAGCAGAAAGAGTCCGAGACCAAAGAGAAAATCGCGGATTGGAAGCACAAGCGGGAAGTGAAAAAGCTTGAAAGGCGCGCCGAGAACTCGGAGGACTACGCCGCCTATGCGATCTGGGAAGCTGCATATGCTATCGAAGAGGCCGAGTACGCGACCCTCGACGCGATCGCCGCACGCCTGGAAGCCGACGAGGTAGCCGCTCAATAGGTCAAGGCTGCGTTGTTTGGGCCCGGCCCTTACATCCGGGCCCTATCCGATGTAGAGGTCTCGAGCGGCAACCCCGTCCCGATATTTTCTTCATCGAATCTTCAAAACAATAGGCAGTCCGCGGAATCGCCACGGAACCGCTGCAGTAGCAACCTTCGCTACTGCAGTCGTCCCGACCGGGTGTTTCCTGACGGCTGCTCAATCAGCACGCCGAATAGCAATTGAATGGCCCGGATAACATTGTTCTGATTGGTGTCGCCATCGCAGCGACCTATGTGCTGGCGGCCGTCAACATTGTCTTCGCCATCCAGAGCAGTCGCACACCTCAAGGCGCGACCGCGTGGAGCATTGCACTCATCTCATTGCCATTCCTGGCGCTGCCTCTGTACTGGGTATTCGGGCGCAGTAAATTTCAAGGTTACGTAGAAGCGCATCGCAAGGTGCACGAGCGCGTGCACCTTAAAGTGGAGCAGATTCTTGAGGACATCCGTGACAAGGCTGCGTCAGCGCCGGTTGGAATGGACTCCCTTTTCCGCCTGATCGCCGACCTGACCAGGCTGCCCTTCACCCGCGGCAACACCGTGGAGTTGCTCGTCGACGGCGAGCAGACCTTCGCCAGTATGCTCGAGGCCATTCGCGGGGCAAAAGAATACGTACTGATCCAGTTCTATATCTATCGCGCAGATGACATCGGCAAGAAGATCGCTGATGCACTCCTGGAGCGCGCGAGGAACGGCGTGCGGATCTATTTCATGTACGACGAAATTGGCTCGTCCCGGCTGCCCATAAAGTTCATCCTTCAGTTAAAACAACATGGTGTGGCCGTGAGTGGTTTCAAGACCACCAAGGGCCGCGGAAACAGGTTTCAGGTTAATTTCCGCAACCATCGAAAACTGGTAGTGGTGGACGGTCGCAGCGCTTTTGTCGGAGGCCTGAATGTGGGCGATGATTATCTGGGCCTGTATCCCGACGTCGGACCGTGGCGAGATACGCACATGAAGATTCAAGGGCCCGCCGCCCAGATCGCTCAGGTGTCTTTTGTACAGGACTGGTTCTGGGCAACGGAAGAGATACCGGAGCTTGATTGGCGGCCGCAGATCACGGACGGGGACGCATCGGTGACAGTCGTCCACACCGGCCCGGCGGACACGACAACGATCGCAACGCTTTATCACGTGGAAGCTTTCAATACAGCACGGAATCGAATCTGGATAGCAAATCCATATTTCGTACCGGACGAGCCAACGGCCAAGGCACTGGAACTGGCGGCGCTGCGTGGCGTCGACGTGCGTATCATCGTTCCCGCTAACAACGACAATCGCGTCGTGCAACTTGCCGCAATGACGTATATCGACAAGTTGCAGCAGTCAGGCGTCAAGTTCTTCTTCTACAAGCAGGGCGGCAAGGGTTTTTTGCACGAAAAGGTGTTTCTCGTGGACAACCGCCTGAGCGCGATTGGGACGACCAATCTAGACAACCGCTCGTTGCACATTAACTTCGAGTGCGCGGCTCTGGTGGCAGACGAAGAGTTTGCCGGAAGGATGGAGGCCATGTTCACGCGTGACTTTGCCGACTCTACTCAGGCGGAACTCAGGATCTTTGACGGCAAATCCTACTGGCACAAACTGTCCGCCAAGGTAGCGAATCTGGCGGCACCGATGCTCTAGCCCGCATATTTCACGAAGGATTCGCTTTCAGGGAAAATGTGCCTAAACAGATTGCGACGATCGGCCGCAGAGGAATAGCCAGACTATTGCTCAAGGTCGATCGTTCAAGCTGTGACGGCAGATTTTTCCTGAAAGCGAATAGGTACAAACGGCTACCACGAGACATTGCCCCAGAATCTTGCTAGGAAATTGATTTGCTTCGCGAACTACTTGGATACGCGACCGTCTTCGTGAAATATGCGGGCTAGGGACTATCAACATGTCTCTAGTCGGCGCCAACGTCATTGACGCGTATTGTATAGAGAGTTGTGTGACATGCGGTCTGAAGAGATAGCGCGCAAGCCATCCCCACAACGACATCAGAAGATAAACTCCCGAGGCCGGCGCAGGTTAAATTGTTATTGCCGGCCCTCTAAAGCAGCAGTCCGCAACCTGCCGCCATCCAGACAACAGCAGATTGCGAATTCGCGGCGGACCCGCTTCCACGCGGTACACAAACAAACAGCAGGTCCGTCGCTGCAATTACGTCAATCGCATCACTTTTAACGCTCGCCGGGTGAGCTCATCTTCTCCATGACCTTATCGATAGAGAAGCTTCCCGGCTTCATGCGCGGAGGATATTCCTTGAAGCTCGCCAGGAAATTCCCAACGTAGGCCTGCGCCGGGACCAGAAGGAAAACTTTGTCGATCATCCAGTCATAGTAAGTGTTCGACGTGAAATAGGCCCGCTCATAGGGATCACGGCGCAGGTTAAAGATCAGCGGCGTGCGTAATGGAACCCATGGATCGATCCAGACCGCGAGAGTTCCCATCGTCTTCTGCTGCAAGAACATGATCTTCCAGTCCGCGTAGCGCAATGCGGTCAGGTCTCCCGTGTCCGAGAAGTAGAAAATCTCCTTGCGCGGGCTCGCAGTGCCCTGCGGGTCCTTGATGTGCGCGGTGACGTTGTAGCCGTCCAGGTGCACCTTGTATTTGCGACCCATCGCTTTGTTGTTGTAGCCCTTGAGCAGCTTCTGCTTGATGCTCTTATCGCCGGCGGCAGCGACGAAAGTGGGCAGCATATCCATGTGGTGCACGATTTCGTTGGAGACCGAGCCTGGCTTGATGACGCCGGGCCAACGCATCAGCGCCGGTACGCGCCAGCCACCTTCCCAGTTGGAGTTTTTCTCGCCCTGGAACGGCGTGGCGGCAGCGTCGGGCCACGTGTTGTAGTGGGGCCCGTTGTCCGTCGAGTAGTGGACGATCGTGTTGTCGGCAATACCAAGTTCATCCAGCAAATCGAGGAACTGTCCGATGTGCAGATCATGCTCGATCATGCCGGCCTGATACTCGTCCAAATGTTTACCGGCGATCTTGTCCGCCTTGTCCCGCATTCCTTCGCTGACATGGGTGCGGAAATGCATCCGGGTCCCGTTCCACCAGACAAAGAACGGCTTGCCCTCTGCATGAGCTCGTTTGATAAAGTCGATCGCGGCCGCGGCCGTCTCATCATCGACGGTTTCCATGCGCTTTTTGGTCAGCGGCCCGGTATCTTCAATCTTTTGTTTACCATTGGGCAGCGCAAAACTGTGGATCACGCCGCGTGGGCCAAATTTTTTCTTGAACGCCGGGTCCTGCGGATAGTCCTCGTCCTCCGGCTCTTCTTCCGCGTTGAGGTGGTAGAGGTTGCCAAGGAATTCGTCGAAGCCGTGGTTGGTCGGCAGGTGCTCATCGCGGTCGCCGAAGTGGTTCTTGCCGAACTGGCCGGTCGTATAGCCCTGGTTTTTCAGCAACGCGGGAATCGTCGGGTCAAGAACGTTGATTCCTTCCTTGGCACCCGGCAAGCCAACCTTGGAAAGCCCCGAACGGAAAACACTCTGGCCCAGCATGAACGAGGAGCGGCCGGCAGTGCAGGACTGCTCGCCGTAGTAGTCAGTAAACAAAATGCCCTCTTTGGCGATCCGGTCGATGTTCGGAGTCTGGTATCCCATCATGCCCATGGTGTAGGCACTGATGTTTGACCGGCCAATGTCGTCGCCCCAGATAACAAGAATATTGGGCTTGGCGTGTACATAAGACACGGACATCATCGCCATCACAGCAAATAGTCCAAGCAGTTTTTTCATGGTGGTAATTCCCTTCTCAAATGTTTTTGACTGGCTCCCGCCCGTGGCTATCCGCACAGGACCTGCCCAGCATTCGTATTGATATCAGATTCGTCTGCCGGTCACTATCCACATTTCGGCACTTCCGCATTTCGCACGTCGCCATTTGTTGTGGCGCATTTCTGAACTGGCGCATTTCTGAACTGGCGCCCTTCTATCGGCGCCGCTTCGAATTCTATGCAGGAAGTGAAATTGACCTGGGATTGGTCTGAAAGCGCGAGACCTGGTCAGCTTGAGCGCACAGTCTCGCTGGGTAGTTCACCAAATTGAGTGCGGTAGGCGCCGGCGAACCGACCGAGGTGGTTGAAGCCACAATCTGTGGCAATTCTTGCTATTTGATTTCCATTCGAACTGGCGAGTTTCAATTCACGGCGGGCTACGTCGAGGCGGCGCACGAGTATGTATTGGCTGGGCGACATTCGCAGTTCGCGCCTGAATGTTCGCTCGAGCTTGCTTACACTGGTTGCAGATTGCGAGCAAATCTCATTGATTTGAATTGGCTCGGTCAGGTTCGCTTCGACGAATTCTCGTGCGCACCTGATCGTTCGCAAGGATTCCGCGGCCGATGTATGCTTTGTTTGCGCTTGGGCTCCGAAACCCTGATTAATGATCGCGGCCAAAACGGACAAGAGGGTAGAGGCTTGCTCCATCTGCCAATGACCGTTAACCGGTTGATAAATCGCGGCGTGCATCAGCGAACGCAAATGTTGGACTTGCGTACCTCCATATTCGATCAGCGTCCCGTCACGTCCGGCACGCCATTCCCACGTTTCGAAAAGGTCACGCCCTGTTTCCAGCAGCGATGACTTTGCAATATGCATGGATAAGACGTGCGTATCTTGGCTGGTAACAGTCTGGCACTCCGATTGAGAATCAAGCAGGAAAATACTTCGGCAGTCGAGCGACTTGCCATTTACCCTAATCTCTGTTCCCTCGCACGCGGGAACCAGAACGGTTACACACTCTTGTGGTGTTTCTCCCGCGATTTCGAGCCGCTGGGAAGCATACTCATCGAGCAACGAGATGTTGCCGCAGGTTCCGGCGACCGTGCGTGCCGTCAACGCTCCGGCCTGAAGCTGACGATATTCGATCGACCAGCCTTCCGCCTCGGAGGCTGCCTGCATCTCTTCAAGGCTTGAGAACCGAACAGCATTGCGGTCGATTTGGTCGATCGAATTTGGCTCGCTATGGTTCCGGCAATCTACTGTCTCAGACATTGGATTAAATAATTCCGACCTAACGAGCACCGGATCTTACAGTAGAAATGGGTCGTTTTAGTCGACTTTATGACATAATCTAGAAATAAAACGACTTATTTTCCCAAGAAAGTGCGAATTGTCGACAATCGGATAGCCAGGCAAATGGCGCGTGTGGACCGTTCAATGCAGACAATTATCAGGAAAAACAATGCGCTCGCGCGGAATTGACCAAAAGCACCCAATACAAGCGGTCGAATTGAGCGAATAACGATGGCAGAGTGGATCAGCACGAAAAGAGCCATGGAGATTCTGGGCGTCGGCTCTACCACCATCAAACGCTGGACGGATGAGAATCGGCTGCCGTTCATTCGCACGCCTGGGGGGCACCGGCGTTTCGATCGCGCGATCGTGGAGCGTCTGCTACGCGGATATTCGAAGTCATCCCATCACAAGGATGCGATCGATCAATGGCTGGTTTGGCTTGTGGACGAAGATATCGGCTTCGTTGTCACCGAAATTCAGAAGCTGCGTATGCAACACGCGGATTGGTTCCAGGTTGCGGAGTTCCTGGGCACCGTTACTCGCGAAATTGGAGAACAGTGGGCAAATGGAAACTTTTGCATAGCTGAGGAGCACATCGCGTCTGCAAAGTTGCGGCAAGCGCTTGCGGCAACAACCGTATCGCTGACCGTCCCGGCTCCGGCGCCAACTGGTCTGTTAGCAACAGTGAATGGCGAGCGTCATACGCTCGGTTTGTCATTGACTCAACTGTGTCTGAGATCGGCTGGCATCAGCACCGTCTGGATTGGCGCCGAACTGCCAGTTGATGAACTGACCGCATATGTCAGACAGGCAAATGTGCAGCTAGTCGGGTTGTCAGCGTCGAGTTGGCAGACCGACTATGGCTCCCTCGCAAGTTACTATCAAGCCATATCACCTGTCTGCAAGGAAAGCTCGGTAGAACTGATTCTCGGCGGAGGGGGAGCCTGGCCTGACAGCATTGATCACGGATTCAAATGCCGATCTTTCTCGGACTTGAAAATCGTGCTGCGGCAATTGAAGTTTGCCTCCGCCTGATCGCAACAATGGGCGCAATGAAGAACCACGTCCATGCCATTTCTGAGTAGCATGTCTGCCCACCTCAGTGGTGCGGCGTAAATTGCGCGAGGCCATATGCGCCACGTCTTTTCTAGTTGATACGTCTAGTCGTCTCTTCCAATGCCTTCAGGCTCTACGGCGATCGGCTTAATTGCGTGAATCCTGCAATGCGATTGTCACGCATCTCAATAATCGCCATCGCGCTGCGACGTTCGCCAATGCCATCGACCAGCACAAGCCAGTATTATTTCCAGTTTGCATGGGTCGTCGCGTGCGCGAAGAAGCCGCGCACATGGTGAGTTGTCAGCCGATCGCAGATTCGTATCGGGCTTGCAGGTCCTCCGCTTTGGCAATACTCATCTCGAGATCACGGATGCGCCCATCGTGAAGGCCGTATATCCAGGCGTGAACGGTAAGAGCTTGACCGCGCGCCCATGCGTCCTCAACTACTGTCGTCTGCACGACATTAACCACCTGCTCAATTACGTTGAGTTCGCACAGTCGTGCAATACGCTCTTCTTTCCCGTCTATCTGCTCGAGTAGGTCGCTGTGCTTTTGCCCTACGTCGCGAACGTGGGCCAGCCAGTTATCGACCAGACCCAGTTTTTCATGGTCGTGAGCGGCGGTCACCCCGCCACAACCATAGTGGCCACAAACAATAATGTGTTTGACTTTCAGAATATCCACTGCCATTTGCAGAACGGACAGGCAATTCAGGTCTGCGTGCACCACCAGATTCGCGACGTTTCGGTGCACAAACACTTCTCCCGGAACGAGTCCGGTAATCTGGTTTGCTGGAACACGGCTGTCTGAGCACCCGATCCACAAGTATTCAGGCGATTGCAGGCGAGCGAGTTTGTCGAAGAATTCCGGTTCCTGCTGGCGCACCCCTTCAGCCCAGGTGCGATTACTTTTTAGAAGATGACTGAGATCATTCATACGCAATATCCAGAAACAATCATTAGGCGCTCACGTTGATGGTTCTTTACTCTATGCCGCGGGACAAACAAAAACGATGTCCTCGTTTCCCCCCGCGTTACCTTCTGCCACCCACTGTGAATTGCCTATTAATAGCAGAAAGCATGCAACCTTGCTAAATGCTTGTTTGTTACAGATCCGACGAACACAACTTCGGGCCGCAACAAGGGGCTCCCACAGTGCCAGATGAATGCCCCGCATCGACCAAATGAGAAAGAGACTAACGCATCCGGGTATTCTTTCAGCATGATTCTGCGCCTGCATTCCGGCGCATACCATTACAATCAAATCCGGGAGGAACAACAATGAGCGGATTCACTGAATACGAGGATTTCGACGCGCTGGGACTCGCCGACCTGGTACGCCGCAATGAAGTAACACCGGACGAATTGCTAGTAGCTGCTATCGAAAGAGTCGAGGCACGCAATCCTGCAATCAATGCAGTCACGATGAAACTGTACGACTATGGCAAGAGCGCGATTGCAGATGGACTGCCGGACGGTCCATTTCGCGGCGTGCCGTACCTGATGAAAGACCTCACTTCGGCAATTGCCGGCGTCAGAATGACGCGAGGTTCAAAATTCTTCGCTGACACACCACCCTCGCCCGCCGACAGCGAGCACGTCAAGCGCCTGAAGCGCGCAGGGCTGGTGATTTTCGGTCGCACCAATACCTGCGAGCTTGGCCTGTCGCTCACCTGCGAACCGCAGCTTCACGGACCGACATGCAATCCCTGGAACGTCGAGCATATCTCGGGTGGATCGAGTGGCGGGTCCGCTGCCGCAGTCGCAGCGCGCATCCTGCCGATTGCGCATGCCTCCGATGGATTCGGCTCGATCAGGGCACCGGCTGCATGCTGTGGCCTGGTCGGCCTGAAACCGACACGGGGCCGCAATACGTTTGCGCCATTCGTGGGCGAAGGTCTCGGTGGTTGCTCCACCGAACATGCAGTCAGCCTCAGTGTGCGTGACACGGCTGCACTGCTGGATGCCACCTGCGGGCCTGGAGCGGGCGATCCATATTTCGCACCGCCACCTGCAAGACCCTACCTGGACGAAGTCGGCGAGGACCCCGCTAAACTCAGGATCGCATGGACCGCCACTGCAGCAAATGGCGCAAAGATCGACCCGGAATGCCTGCGCCAGCTCGAGCAGACCGTACAACTGTGCACGGATCTCGGCCACCACGTCGAAGAACACGATCCCGGAATCAACGAAGCGGACATCGTGCCGACTTTTCTGACGCTGGCGGCCGCAAACACCGTCGTCAATCTTGGGAGTCATCCGACTGTCGGCCATACGGCGCGCGACGATGATGTCGAGCGCATCACCTGGCTCACCGCAAAAATAGGCGAGAAGGTCCGCGCGTCCGATTACGTTCGCGCCACACAAACTGCACATCGCGTCGGGCGTCAAATGGCGGCATTCCACTCGGACTGGGATGTATTACTGACGCCGGGCCTCGCCTCGCCTGCTGTGAAACTGGGGTGGCTGGATATGATGCTGGACGACTTTGACGAGTACTGGCAACGCGTGTTCCGGTTTTCGCCTTTTACCGTCTGCTTCAACCTCACCGGCCAACCCGCAATGATGCTCCCCCTCGGCCAGAGCGCCAGTGGGCTGCCACTCGCCGTGCAACTCGTTGCACCTTACGGCGACGAAGCGACCCTGCTTCGCCTCGGCGCGCAGCTTGAGGCATCACAACCATGGATTAGCCGCAAACCTTCGCTTGCGTAATGCTTGATCACAAATGGCGGAAAAATCCAAAGGCAAACGGAGCGTGCGCCCATTGTCCTATACTCTGGATTCGGCCACGGCCATGCCATACGCAGCAGGGATGGCTTAATGCACGGCGCGTGGACCGATAAAACAACTGAAAATGATTTGCGGGAGCATGAAGATTCGCCGCGCACATTGACGACATTCCAGATGTGTATGCCCAAACCCCGCATGAACACTGGACCTGAGGAGAGCAAACCATGTCACGTCGTAAGTTCCTGAAGGGCGCCGCCGTTGTCGGAGGGGTAGCCGCCGCCTCCGCTGTCGCCTACAAGTACGGCAAACAGGCCGGAGGTACACCAGGCGATTCTCAAACAGCAGCGCCGGCGATTTCACAAGGCATCAAGGAACTGAAAATGGTGACCACCTGGCCGAAGAATTTTCCTGGCCTGGGCACCGGCGCCGAACGCCTTGCCGAGCGCATCAATACAATGTCGGATGGCTCGCTGCGGGTAAAAGTCTACGCCGCGGGCGAACTGGTGCCCGCATTCCAATGCTTCGACGCGGTCTCCAGCGGCAAGGCGGAGATGTGCCACTCGGCGTCGTATTACTGGCAGGGCAAATCACCAGCCTTCAACTTTTTTACCACAGTGCCATATGGTTTGAACGCCATGGAGCATGCCGCATGGATGCTGTGGGGCGGAGGACTTGAGCTGCAAACCGAGCTGTGCGACGACTTTGGCGTCGTTCCGTTTATGCGCGGCAGTACCGGTGTGCAGATGGGCGGTTGGTACCGCAAGGAAATGAACACACTGGATGACTTCAAAGGACTCAAGTTTCGTATGCCAGGCCTTGGCGGCGAAGTGCTGCGCAAGCTCGGTGCAACCGTCGTTAATCTGCCTGGCGGTGAAATCTTCCCTGCACTACAGGCAGGAACCATCGACGGCACCGAATGGGTAGGCCCATGGCACGACCTCGCCTTTGGTTTCTACAAGGTCACCAAGTTCTACTACTGGCCAGGCATACACGAGCCGTCCACAACCGGCGAAGTGCTGGTCAACAAGAACGTCTGGGCTGGCTTGTCGAAGCAACAACAGGAAATTATCCGCGTCGCTATTCAAGCCGAGGCGATCAATGAACTGGCAGAAAACCAGTACAGAAGTTCAGACGCCCTTGACGTGTTGGTCAACAAGCATGGCGTGCAACTGCGCAACTATTCGGACGAAATTCTGAAAGCCTTGGGCAAGGCTTCAATGGAGGTCGTCAGCGAGATCGGAAATAAGGACCCGTTCACGAAGAAAGTCTACGGAAGCTTCATGGCCCAGCGCGAGAAAGCGATCGCGTGGAGCAAACTTGGCGAACAGAGCTTCATGAACGCCCGCTCTTTGATTGGAAGCTAGCGCCGGGTTTCACGATTAACGGCAAGGTTTGTGACAAGCATGGATGGCGAGATTCCGAAGATGAACGGTCTCAAGGCAATTGCGAACGCGATCGACGCAAGCAACGACTGGATCGGGCGCTGTCTTTCATGGCTCACGCTCGGCATGGTTCTGGTCACCGTGGCCGTGGTGCTCATGCGTTACATTTTCGGACTCGGGTCGACAATCATGCAAGAATCGGTTGTCTACATGCACGCCACCGTATTCATGGGCTGCGCCGGCTACGCACTGGTGCACAATGGCCATGTGCGCTGCGACGTTTTTTACGGTTCCGCCTCACCGCGCACCAGGGCGATCATCGACATCATCGGCAGCTTCGTGTTCCTGATACCAGTGTGCGTACTAATTATCTGGGTTGCAGTGCCGTATGCAGCTGCATCGTGGGAGGTGCTCGAAGGTTCGCCTGAAGGCCGCATGGGTATCCCGGCGGTCTTTCTGTTGAAGACGCTGATTCCGATTTTCGCGGGACTGCTTGCGCTACAGGCCGTTTCACTCGTGCTGCAGTCGGCCTTGTTTATTGCCGGCGTCACCCCTTCTCGCGGATGGGTAGACGGCAGTGGTGGGCCTTCAGTATGAATATCAGCGAATGGCTCGACCTCGCCATGTTTATGGCGCTGATCGTCCTGGTCCTGCTTGGCTTTCCGATCTCCTTCACCCTCGCCGGCACTGCGCTGATCTTTGGACTGATCGGCATGGCGATGGAAGTGTTCGATGCCGACTTCCTTGGCGTATTCCCGTACCGCATTTTCGGTGTAATGACGAACGAGGTACTGATCGCGCTGCCGTTGTTCATCTTCATGGGGGTTATGCTCGAGCGCTCGAAGGTCGCCGAGGAGTTGCTGGACACGATGGGGCAGCTGTTTGGAAGACTGCGCGGCGGCCTCGGCATCTCGGTGTCGATAGTCGGAGCGCTGCTTGCCGCTTCGACAGGTATCGTCGGCGCCACTGTCGTGACGATGGGGCTGCTGTCGCTGCCAACGATGCTCCGCCGCGGCTACGATCCCAAGCTCGCCTGCGGCTCGATCGCCGCGGCCGGGACACTCGGCCAGATCATCCCGCCTTCAATCGTGTTGGTGGTACTCGGCGACCAGATTTCCAATGCGCACCAGGAAGCACAGCGTCAACTCGGCAACTTCTCGCCGGAGCCGGTCGGCGTCGGCGACTTGTTTGCCGGAGCGCTGATCCCGGGGCTCGCGCTGGTCGGCATGTACATCCTTTACCAGGTTGGCGTAGCGGTGATGAAGCCGAACGCGTCGCCGGCGATTCCGCTGGACGACTCGATGAAGGGCGGCAATATGGCTGGCCGCGTGATGCACGCGCTGATCGCACCCATCGTACTGATCGTTGCGGTTCTTGGTTCGATCCTGGTGGGCGTCGCCACACCGACGGAGGCGGCTGGCGTAGGTGCCGTCGGCGCGACGCTGCTTGCCGGACACCGACTCGCAGAGGGTAAGCCGTTACCTGTTTACGCGGCGGCGCTGGGACTTATAGGTATCATCATTCTCACTGCGTTCGTAGACATGCGCGTGACACGCGAGCATATATCCGGCGGCGAAAAGGTGGCGATCGCACTCGCTATCCTCATGTGTGTCGGCGTTGCCTGGGGACTGGTCGTTGCATTGCGGCGCGTATTTCGCAACGAAATGCTGGTGCCGGTCATGCGCACCACCGCACGTTTGAGCTCGATGATCTTCATGATCATCATTGGCGCACAACTTTTCTCACTTGTTTTCCGCGGCCTTGGCGGCGACGAGGCCGTCCAGGAGCTTCTCGGCAACATTCCTGGCGGTGCACTCGGCGCAATGATTGCGGTGATGCTGCTGATGTTCGTGATGGGATTTTTTCTCGACACAATCGAGATTCTTTTCGTCGTCGTGCCGATCGTCGGACCAGCGCTGCTCATGCTCGGATTCGATCCGGTCTGGCTGGGCATCATGATTGCGATCAACCTGCAGACGTCTTTTCTCACACCACCGCTGGGTTACGCCCTGTTCTACCTGCGCGGCGTCGCGCCGCCGGAAGTGACCACGATGCAAATCTATCGCGGCGTGATCCCGTTCGTGATGATCCAGCTCCTGATGCTGATCCTGCTCTCAATGTTCCCGGCGATTGCGACCTGGCTGCCCAGTGTGATATTTGGCTAACAACCCATCTGTTCACTTCGCAGCATCGCGCGTATTGTGCGTCGAACCGCCTGCAGGTCTATGATGCAGCACTTGGCAACCAACTGATCTCATACGCTCATGTTCGAAACCGCCATCGCAGGCAGCCTGCCGAAACCTTCCTGGCTCGCCGAAACCAGAAAGTTGTGGCCCAATTGGAAACTCGCTGACGAAGCACTCGCCGAAGCCAAGCAGGACGCAACCCTCGTATGGATAAAAGCACAGGAAGATGCCGGCATTGACACGGTCGGCGACGGCGAACAGGCTCGCCAACATTTCGTGCATGGCTTCCTCGAAACGATCGAAGGGATCGACTTCGAGCACAAAGTGAAAATGGGCATCCGCAACAATCGTTACGATGCGATGGTGCCAAAGGTAATCGCGCCGCTGCGGCTTCGCGGCAGGGTGCACGAACCCGAAGCGGCGATCGCCCGCGCGCACACCGGCCACGAACTGAAGTTCACCCTGCCCGGGCCAATGACCATCGTCGATACCATTTCCGACGCGCACTACGGTGACAAGGTAAAGATGGCGATGGCCTTCGCCGAATTGCTCAACCAGGAAGCGCTCGCACTGGAAGCGCAAGGTGTAGACGTAATCCAGTTCGACGAGCCGGCGTTCAATGTTTACATGGACGATGTAAAACATTGGGGCATCGAGGCGCTACACCGCGCTATCGAGGGTCTGCGCTGCAAGACCGCGGTGCACATCTGCTATGGCTATGGCATCAAGGCGAACATCGACTGGAAGAATGCACTCGGTTCGGAGTGGCGTCAGTACGAGGAAATCTTTCCTGCCCTCGCGAACAGCCGGCTTGACCAGGTGTCGCTCGAATGCATGAATTCACGGGTGCCGATCAGCCTGATCGAACTGCTGGGCGACAAGGACGTGATGCTCGGTGTAATCGACGTTGCCAATGACAAAGTCGAAAGCGCCGAGCAAATTGCCGACTTGATCGGCGAGGCAATGAACTACGTGCCGAAAGAGCGGTTAAAGCCTTGCACCAACTGCGGCATGGCACCGATGGGCCGCGACCTCGCCCTGGCCAAACTGACTGCGCTCGGCGCGGGCGCGGCGCTAGCGCGTGAGCGCTTTGCGTAAAGCTGTTTCAATCCCGACGCTAGTGAATACTCCGCCGGCTAAAGCCGACGGCTTCGCATTACGGCTACAAGCCGGTTTGATCGGCCATGCGGCCGATGACGCAACTTGAAAGCGCGTAGTTCGGATTAGCGCAGCGTAATCAGACGCAAGCGCACCAACTTTGCCATTCTTCTTCGCCATGCCATGTCGGGTTACGCCCAAGGGCTAACCTGACCTACGCTTTTTATCCATCGCCTAAAGGCGAGGGGTTTCCGGATCCCCTATCGGCCAGGCGCTTCAAAAGCACGAGGATTGTGACGATCGACCCAAGGATTCCGAGCAGTACATGCATTCGCAAATTCCCTTTTACGCTTCGCTGATGACTGCATGCGTGGGATGTGCTGGAAGCGACATTCAGCCCCCTATTTCAGCGCATCCGGCGCAATGCCATGCGGTTATTGCGCCCTACGACCCCGCATATGAGTTCATGTGCGCGGGTGAACGGAGGCCTCTGTCGATATCAAGAGCTACGCAGAACAGCTGAAGAGAAAGCAAGTCGCCCGAAAGAGGGCGTTGGCAAAGCCATGAACGATCAGTTTCCGCGCCCGAGGACGAAGAACGTGTTCATTCCATTCTCGCCCTTGATATCAGATGCACTACGTGCCTCTACCCGAAAATCGGCACCCAGGAACCGGCGGGTCACGTCGGAAATTTGAAGCTGTCCGTGAACGCTTGTCAATTCCATCCGGTTGGCGACATTCACGGTGTCACCCCACAGGTCATAGTGGTGCTTATTGGGTCCGCTGACACCGGCCACTATCGGCCCGCTATGCGCGCCAACGCGCAGTTGGAAATCGGCACCAAACTCCGATGCCAGGCGCTCTGCCATTGACAACATGGCCAGTCCCGCATCGACTACACTGCCCGCATGATCTGCACTTCGATGCGTCAAGCCGCCCACCAGCATGTAGCTGTCACCAATCGTCTTGATCTTTTCCAGACCCCGTTCATCCACAAGCCGGTCGAACACTTTGAATACGTGATTGCGTAGTTGCAGCACTACGGCAGCATCGGTTTCGGAAACGAATTCTGTGGAACCCTTGAAGTCGGCGAATAAAACAGTGGCCTCCGCGAAATACTCCACCGGATCGGTATCACCGAATTCAAGTAGCTTCCCGACCGACGGCGGCAGGATACCGAGAAGCAGACGGTGCGAGCGCTGGTAGGCCTGCCGAAGATCATCCTGATAGAGCTTGATAGCCAGGCTATTGCGCACGCGAATCACCAGTTCGCTGGGATCCACCGGCTTCGAGAGAAAATCTGTCGCGCCCAGCTCAAGCGCGCGCAGCTTGTTTTCGGGATCGTTGTATGCCGTAAAGATGATGACCGGAATGTGCGCAAGGAACTGGTCGGCACGCATTTGCTTCAGTATCTCGAAGCCGTTTACTTCAGGCATCATAAGATCGGAAATCACAATATCGGGAGGCGCAGCCCGTAGCAAACCCATCGCGCGCGAAGAGTCGGAGGACGAAACAACGTCTGTGTAACCTGCGTCATCCAGATAGACCTTCAGCACGTCGATGATGGCTGGCTCATCGTCAAACAACATCACCCGCGCCGTTTGCGTCGGTCTCTGGTCAGCAGCGGAGTTGTCCGGACGTTGCAACAATGAAGCGCTCATGTGCTCAGTCACTTGGGTTGAACCGATCGCGCGACGGTCTCCGCATGCCGAACCGGGCCGAAGTCGTCTTGGCCATGTTTCTTGAGACAGGAGCGAAATGCCATTCGCTTCATTCGCAAACCGGGAAATTTAGATTGCCCACGTCGCGGATTAAGCAACTTCCAGGCCTTTTTCAGGTGCTCCTGTACACAAACGAGCCCTTTGTGCGCAATCTACCTGGAGTGGTAAACGGTGATTGATGCAACAACAGCGCCCATATAGCGCCGGGCCGCGCTAGGTAACGCCTACGGCAGCGGGTTTCGCCTGTTTCGACCAGACAGATGATTCAAGGCGGCGTCGCAAACGCACGACTTCGCCGACAACGATGAGTGACGGCGGCTTCATGCCGGCGGCATTGGCCACGTGCGCGAGTGTCTGCAATGTGCCGGTGAGGACGCGTTGCGACGCCGTGGTAGCGTTTTCGATCACGGCCGCCGGCATGTCGGCCGGCAATCCGTGACGCACGAGTTCACGACAAATCGCCGTCATCTGACCGACCCCCATATAGAAGACCAGCGTCTGTCCGGGACGGGCAAGCGCCTCCCAGTCAAGCCCGAGACTGCCGTCCCTGAGATGGCCAGTGACGAAGACACAGGAATGCGCGACGTCGCGATGTGTCAGCGGGATACCGGCATAACACGACGCACCCGATGCCGCAGTGATTCCCGGCACCACCTGGAACGGAATTCCTTGCTGCGCCAGCTTATCGATCTCCTCACCGCCGCGCCCGAAGATAAACGGGTCACCACCCTTGAGCCGCAGCACGCGCTTGCCCTGCTGCGCCAACCGGACCAGAAGGTCGTTGATGTCCTCCTGCGGCAGTGTGTGGTTCCGGTCTTCCTTTCCAACATAAATGCGGTGGGCATCCCGCCGCACCAGATCGAGGATGCCATCGCCAACGAGATGGTCGTACACCACAACATCGGCCTGCTGCATAAGACGCAATGCGCGAAAGGTCAGGAGGTCAGGATCTCCGGGCCCTGCGCCGACAAGATAGACTTCGCCGGTCGCCTCAGCCGTATCGGCGTCCTCAATAGTTTGTGCCAACTGGCGCCGCGCCGCCGCCGTGTCACCACCGAGCGCCAGTTCAGCTACTCTCCCCTGCAATATCTTCTCCCAGAAAATTCTGCGCGCGCGCGGATCGAGGAAATGACGCTTTACCCTGTCGCGAAACTCACCGGCAAGCTGCGCAAGCTGTCCGATCCGCGCCGGAATGAGGCTTTCGAGCCGTGCGCGCAAGAGGCGTGCGAGCACTGGTGATTTCGCACCGGTCGACACCGCGATCAGAATCGGGGAGCGATCAATCACTGCCGGCATCACAAAGGTACAGAGTTCGGGCTGGTCAACGACATTGACGGGAATGTTGTGCGCGCGGGCGTTTTCGAACACAGCAGCGTTGATCGCCGGCTCGTCCGTGGCGGCGATCGCCAACGCCGCGCCCGACAAATGCGCCGGCTCGAACGTGCAAACGCTGTGACTGATCGCTCCGTTCGAAAACTGCCGCGCCAGTGCGCCGCAGAGATATGGAGACACGACATGCACGATTGCACCGGCGGCCCGCAGGAGTTCGACTTTGCGTAACGCAACCTCCCCGCCCCCCACCACCAGGCAGCGCCTGCCACGGATGTCCATGAACGTCGGTAAATAATCCATCCACTCTCTCCTAGTTATTTCGTCGTAGTTCTTTTTGATTAGGTGGCTGCACACTCGCCGGTTGAACGCACTTTATCTGCATATAGACGAGTGAAGTTTTAACCTAGGTCAAGGTTTCTGCGTCTGCTTTCCTCCATCCTTGGGCACATATATATGTACGTGGAACCGTGTTCGACCTGAGGAGGAAGAAATGAAACTCTGGAACTTGCAATGGATCGCCGCGATCGCGGCGGCAGGAATGTTTGCCATCACCGTGGGACAGGCGCGCGCCGCCGATGAAAAGGAAGATGAAAGCCACATGACCGAGCCTGAGATGGAATACCAGGCCGGCGGCTCACCTCTCGCCGACCAGGACATGCATCAGGACATCAATCCCGACGCCCCGGAAATGTCGGCCAGTGAATTTATTCGCGGGCGGCAAATCTATTTCGAGCGCTGCGCCGGCTGTCATGGCGTATTGCGCAAGGGTGCCACCGGCAAGGCGTTGACGCCGGACATTACGCTCAAGCGAGGAACCGCATACCTGACAGTATTCATCAAGTACGGCTCCCCCGCCGGCATGCCCAACTGGGGCACCTCTGGCGAACTCACCGATGACGAAGTGGACATGATGGCGCGCTATATCCAGCAGACGCCTCCGACCCCGCCCGAGTTTGGCATGGAGCAAATGAAGGCGTCATGGAGGGTGATCGTTCCACCGTCGCAGCGGCCAAACAAGAAGATGAACGACTATGACATTACCAATATCTTCTCCGTCACCTTGCGCGACACCGGCCAGGTTGCGCTGATCGACGGTGCCAGCAAGAAGATCATTAACATCGTCAAGACCGGCTATGCGGTGCACATATCGAGGCTGTCGGCATCAGGTCGCTATTTGTTCGTAATCGGGCGCGATGCCAAGATCAACCTCATCGACCTGTGGTTGAAAAAACCGGACAACGTCGCCGAGATCAAAATCGGCCTTGAGGCACGCTCGGTCGACACGTCCAAGTACAAAGGTTACGAGGACAAGTACGCGATCGCCGGCGCATACTGGCCGCCGCAATACACGATCATGAAAGGTGACACACTCGAACCGCTCAAGATCGTGTCCACGCGCGGCATGACCGTTGACACCCAGGAATATCACCCCGAACCACGAGTAGCCGCGATTGTCGCTTCGCACTACCATCCGGAGTTCGTGGTGAATGTGAAAGAGACCGGCAAGGTCCTTATGGTCAATTACGAGGATATCGACAACCTGGCAGTGACGGAAATCGCCGCCGCCCGCTTCCTGCACGACGGCGGCTTTGACAGCACCAAGCGCTATTTCCTGGTGGCCGCGAACCAGTCGAACAAAATCGCTGTGGTCGATTCGAAGAAAAACAAGCTGACCTCATTGATCGACGTCGGCAAGATTCCGCACCCTGGACGCGGCGCCAACTTCGTCGATCCGGAGTACGGTCCGGTGTGGGCCACAGGGCACCTGGGTGACGACACCATCGCGCTAATTGGAACCGACCCGCGCGGACACAAGAGCTCCGCATGGAAAGTCGTACGCTCCCTGACCGGCCAGGGCGGTGGAGCACTTTTCATCAAGACGCACCCGCGTTCGACGAACCTGTGGTCCGATACCCCGCTCAATCCCGATCCGAAGATCAGCCAGTCGATCGCCGTGTTCGACATCAACAATCTCGCGAAAGGCTTCGAAGTCTTGCCAATTGCGGAATGGGCCGGCGTTGGAGAAGGCGCCAAGCGCGTCGTGCAGCCTGAGTACAACAAGGCGGGTGATGAAGTATGGTTCTCAGTGTGGAGCGCGAAGAATCAGGAATCCGCAATCGTCGTGGTCGACGACAAGACGCGCAAGCTCAAGGCGGTAATAAAGGACAAGCGGCTGATCACGCCGACCGGCAAGTTCAACGTGTACAACACGCAGAACGATGTCTACTGACAACCAGCGGGGGCGATAGCGAAGAAGACAGTTTGCCTGCGTTCGACTACGGACAACACGTCCGGGCGCAGGCCCCTCTGAATTCGAATCGCGACTTCCTTCTTGCCCGCATATTTCACGAAGGATTCACTTCTCAGGGGAAATGTACCTAAACAGATTGCGACGATCGGCCGCGGAGGAATAGCCAGACTATTGCTCAAGGTCGATCGTTCAAGCTGTGACGGCAGATTTTTCCTGAAAGCGAAAAGGTACAAACTGCTGCCTGGAAACATAGCCCAAAATCTTGCTATCAAGTTGATTGGTTTCGCGGACCGATTTGAATCTAAACCGTCTTCGTGAAATACGCGGGCTATAACATTGCAAGGCGCGGGGCTGGCACCCGCGCCTTTCTTGTCACGATTGCTGTCGATGGGACATTTGCCGGAAATCACCGGGCGCGACGCAACACGCACGCAGCACAAAATTTTGACTTTGCTCAAAGTTGCCTGTGATGCGCCTGTGCATACTCGTACCTGATCACGCTGAACTATGGAGAAATCGTGCTGCGCAGAACTCTGCGGAAAATTTGTTTAATGCTGCTCGCGCTGACGACGGCCACCAGCGTCATTCAGTTCGCCGCAGCACAAGTAGATACGCCCGCACCGCAACGGCAAGCGGAACTCATGCGTTTGTTGCGCCACGACTGCGGGTCGTGTCACGGACTGCGGCTCACCGGCGGACTCGGACCGGCACTGCGCCCGGAGGCGCTGCTCGACAAGTCAACAGTAAGCCTGACGCAAGTCATCCTGCAGGGGCGGCCCGGAACACCCATGCCCGGCTGGGCTCCGTTCATGAGCGAGAACGAAGCACAATGGCTGGCCGAATCATTGGTCAATGGAGTGCCCGATGAAGATTAGATGCACGTGGCTTGGCATTGTCTTTCTCGCGGCGGCGTCTAGCGCAGCAGCGCAAGTGCGCGGCACCGGCGATCTGGGCATCGTCATCGAACGCGCGGAAGGCAGCCTGCAGGTACTCGACACCACGGAGCAAGTTTCGCTCGGCCGCGTCGAAGGCCTGGGGGATCTGTCGCACGCGTCGGCTGTGTATTCGCGCGACGGTCGCTATGCCTATGTATTCGGACGCGACGGTGGCTTGTCGAAAGTGGACCTGTTGACGATGCGCGTCGTCAAGCGCGTACTGCAGGCGGGTAATAGCATCGGTGGCGCGATCTCTCAGGACGGGAAGATCGTCGTCGCTCAGAATTACGTTCCGGGCGGCGTCAAACTGTTCTCGGCCGACACGCTCGATCTGCTCGCCGAGATCCCGGCTTCCTATGGCAGCAGCGGACAGCGATCAAAAGTAGTGGGGTTGGCCGATGCGCCCGGCAAGCGCTTCGTATTCAGTCTGTTCGAAGGCGGCGAGATCTGGCTGGTGAATGCGTCCGACCCGCACAATCCGACAGTCCGGAAATTTCCCGCCGGCAAGCAACCTTACGACGGACTGGTCACTCCAGACGGACGCTGGTATCTGGCCGGCCTATATGGCGAGGATGGACTTTCCTTGCTCGACCTCTGGCACCCGGAGAGAGGTACGCGACGCATCCTGCAAAACTATCGCGGCACCGATGAAAAACTTCCCGTCTACAAGATGCCCCATCTGCGCGGCTGGGCTGTAGCCGGAAGGCAGGCATTTATCCCTGCGATCGGCCGGCACGAGGTGCTGGTCGTCGACACCGAAACATGGGAGCTGACCGGGCGCATTGCTGTCGCGGGTCAGCCGGTGTTCGTCGTTGCTCGCCCGGACGGGCGCCAGGCATGGGTCAATTTCGCATTCCCCGACAATGGCAACGTGCAGGTGATCGATACCGAGTCCATGTCAATAGTGCGCACGCTGGAGCCAGGGCGTGCAGTTCTGCATATGGAGTTCACGCCGCGCGGCGAGGCGGTGTGGATTTCAGCACGCGACGACAATAAGGTCGTTGTCTACGACACCGCCAGTTTCAAACGCGTAGCACAGATCAGCGCAGACAATCCGAGCGGCATCTTCTTTACCGTTCGCGCCGGCCGGATTGGCTTCTGATGAATACCATCGATTACCGCCTGCTCAACGAATTCCAGCGTGACCTGCCATTGTGCACGGCCCCTTACGAGAAAATGGGACGCGTACTTGGAATCGACCAGGCGAGCGTTATCGCCGCACTGAAACGACTCCGGCAAAACGGAAAAGTCAGTCGGGTCGGCGCCGTGTTCCGGCCTAACACTGTCAGCTCAAGCACGCTTGCGGCGATGTTGGTGCCCGAACAACGCCTCGAAGAGGTCGCTGCGCTGGTCACCGCCTGCCCGTCAGTCAGCCACAATTACTCACGGATCTACCGCTGGAACCTGTGGTTCGTCGCGTCGGCACGGGATGAGAAGAGGCTTGCACAAGTGCTCGACAGCATAGAGGCAGATAGTGGCTGTCCGGTGATGCGCCTGCCGCTGGTGGAGACCTACCACATCGATCTCGGTTTCGATCTCGGCTTCGATGACGGCCGCACTCCCGCGGACGACGCCCCCGCCCGAAGGGTGGCGACAACACGCCACGCGACGAGCACGCCAACACTCAGCGAAACGGAGGCGGCACTCGCTGCCCAACTCACTTCAGGGTTGGCGCTGACGTCGCGCCCATTCGCGGAGCTTGCCGCGCGCGCCGGCACCAGCGAAAGCGCTGCCATCGACACCATCTCGCGTTGGGTTCTGGACGGTGTCATCACGCGTTTCGGCGTCATCGTCAGACACCATGAACTCGGCTATACGTCGAATGCGATGGTCGCCTTCGACGTTCCCGACTGCCAGGCGACCGAAGCCGGTTTGCGTCTTGCCGCATTCCCGGAAGTCACACTGTGTGCACAACGGGTACGCTGCCTCCCCGACTGGCCATACAACATATATTGCATGATTCATGGCCGTGACGACCAGCGCGTGCTCGCGCAGATCGATACCCTGCGCAAACGCGGCGGGCTGCTGGACTATCCGTTCGCAGTGTTGTTCAGCCGGCGACGCTTCAAACAGCAGGCGGCCCGCATTGCAAATGAGGTCGCTTATGGATGAGATCGACTCTCGCCTCGTCACGCAGCTGCAGCGCGGCTTTCCCGTCACCCAGCAGCCTTATCGCGAAGCCGCCGCGGAGCTCGGGCTCACAGAGGACGAGCTGATCTCGCGTCTGAAGAAGCTGTTGGACGAAGGGGTTCTCACTCGCTTCGGTCCGCTGTATCAGGTCGAGCGACTCGGCGGTGCCTACAGTCTGGCGGCGATGCAGGTGCCCGAATCCGATTACGATCGCATCTCTGAACTGGTCAATGCGTTCCCGGAAGTCGCACACAACTATCGCCGCGAACACGCGTTCAACATGTGGTTCGTCGTCGCCGCCGCGAGCCCCGCGGAAGTCAAGCGAGTGCTGTTCTCGATCGAACGGGACAGCACCCATCCGGTGTTCGAATTCCCGAAGCTGCGCGAGTACTTCGTGAATCTCGACCTGCCTGCATGGTGATCGTCGATGGTTGAACCGACCGAATTCGACGAACTCGACCACGCGATCGTCCTCGCAACCCAGGCCGGTCTGCCACTCGTGCCGCGTCCATGGCACGAGGTTGCCCGGCAGGTGGGTGCCTCCCCGGCGCAAGTAATCGAGCGTGTCAAGCACATGCTCGAAAAGGGCATGATCCGTCGTATCGGAGCAGTGCCGAATCATTACGCGATCGGTTATCGTTCGAATGGAATGTCGGTCTGGGATGTCGACGATTCAAAAGTCGATGCTCTCGGCCAGCAATTGGCGGAGAGCGGACTTGTAAGTCATTGTTACCTGCGCACCCGGCACCTGCCCGAGTGGCCTTACAACCTGTTCGCGATGGTCCACGGCCAGAACCGCCATGAGGTCGAAACACAACTGCGCCAGATAGCGCTGATTCTTGGATCGGCAGTGCGTAGCCACGAAGTGCTGTACAGCAGTCGGATACTCAAGAAAACCGGTTTGCGATTTCCCGAAAAACACAAATCTGACACCGCTATCACGACGCGTGGAACACAATCGAATCGAAATGAATAGCCATGAGAATCACCTGCAACCGATTCGAATTCGCCACATTCACAGCGCGTTCGCGTGCGCGCCAGATCGGCAATATGCAAACGCACTGTCGCTGGAGCAACCCGCTGAACCGGCCAACTGCCTTTGTCGCGCATATCTGTATGTCGACGTCGTAAACTCCGGAGAACGACCTATCTTATGTTCAGAGTAACGCAATATATGAAGGAAATCGCCGCGCCGACGCCGCCGGGCGCCAGCCATCGGCCTCGCGGACCAGTGGTGATCTGGAATCTGGTGCGACGCTGCAATCTCACCTGCAAGCACTGCTATTCGATTTCGGCCGACATCGATTTTCCAGGCGAATTGACCACCGCTGAAGTCCATGCGGTGATGGATGACCTGAAGCGTTTCGGCGTCCCGGTATTGATCCTCTCCGGCGGGGAGCCGCTACTACGCAGCGACCTGACGGACATTGCGCATCGTGCAAAACGCTTGGGTTTCTATGTCGGACTGTCGACCAACGGCACGCTCATTGGAGAACACAACGTCGATGAACTTGAAAGCATTGGCTTCGACTACCTCGGCGTGAGTCTGGATGGCATCGAGGAGACACACGACCGTTTTCGACGCAAGCAAGGCGCTTTCAAAGCGGCGTTAGAAGGCGTCCGCCTCGCGCGCGACGTCGGCATCAAAGTCGGAATCCGATTTACGCTCACACAGGATAACGCCCACGACCTGCCGGCATTGCTGGAACTGATGACGCGCGAGCGCATCGACAAGTTCTATCTGTCACATCTCAATTACGCCGGACGCGGCAACAACAACCGCGCGGCCGACGCGATGTTCGAGACCACACGGCACGCGATGGACCTGGTGTTCGATAGCGCCTGGAGCAGCGTTCAGTCGGGTAAGCCGATTGAGTTCGTTACCGGCAATAATGACGCGGACGGGGTATACCTGCTGCAATGGGCAAGGCAGCGTTTTCCACACTTGGAAACGCATTTACGCACGAAACTCGCGCAATGGGGCGGCAACTCTTCGGGCGTGAACGTGGCAAATATCGACAATGTCGGCGATGTCCATCCAGACACGATGTGGTGGCATTACACGCTCGGCAATGTGCGCAAGCGACCGTTTTCGGAGATCTGGACTGACCTCTCTGATCCGTTGCTGGCCGGGCTCAAGCAACGACCGCGCGCAGTGAAAGGTCGCTGCGGCGCATGTCCCTATCTGGACGTGTGCGGGGGGAACACCAGAGTGCGTGCACAGCAGCTAACCGGTGATCCGTGGGCCGAGGACCCTGCATGCTATCTCACCGATGAGGAGTTGGGTCTCGAACATGCCGCGCCGCGTCTTAGCGTCACACCGTATACGCGGCAGAGGTCGAAGACCGCCGTCACTGACGGCTGACGCATGCGAAACGCAACGGTAAGCTGCGCCGGGAAAAGGTCGAAAAGAGTACGTCTCCCTGAACTGCTGCACGTCAGTGCCAGGACGACAATAACCGGCCATTGCGATCGCCGATGTGACCGCACGATCGAAAACACAGTGGCATATATCGCGGAGTCGCGCGCCACCTGGTCCACCTGGCTGACAGGCTCGGCTTTTGCAGTTTTGCTTGTCGCATTCGCTGGCATCACGGCAGCTCAGGATGTCACCGAAATCTACAGTCAGCACTGCGCCGCCTGCCACGGCGCCGACCGTTTCGGCGCAAGCGGTCCTGCGCTGTTGCCGGAGAGTCTCGCCCGGCTGCGCCGCACAAAAGCAGTCGCAACCATTACCGACGGACGGGTAGCCACACAGATGCCCGCTTTCAGTGAAACACTGAGCGCGGCACAGATCGACGCAGTTGCGGCATATCTCTACGCCCCGCAATCGACGCCGCCACTGTGGACGCTGGACGATATCCGTGCCTCACGCATCGAATATGCGGATGTCGCGACCTTGCCCGCTGAACCGGTATTCTCCGCAGATCCGCTCAACCTGTTTGTCGTGGTTGAGATCGGCGACCACCACGCCACCATCCTCGATGGGGACCGCTTCGAACCGATCACGCGCTTCGCGACACGCTATGCACTGCACGGCGGGCCGAAGTTCTCGCCCGACGGCCGTTTCGTTCACTTCATGTCGCGCGACGGCTGGGTAAGCAAGTACGACCTGTGGACTCTGCGCACGGTAGCCGAAGTACGTGTCGGACTGAACAGCCGCAACCTCGCGGCCTCCAGTGATGGCCGCTACCTCGCAGTCGGCAACACGCTGCCGCAGACGCTGGTGATCCTCGATGCGAACGACTTGCGCCCGGTCAAGGTGCTCCCGGTTGCCGATCTGCAGGGACGCACGTCGCGAGTGTCAGCGGTTTACGATGCGCAGCCGCGCAAGAGTTTCATCGTTGCGCTCAAGGACATTGCGGAGGTGTGGGAAGTGAGTTATGACGACGATGCCAGCCCGATCTACGACGGCATGGTGCATGACTACCAGTTCGGTGAAGGTGTCGCGATCGAGGGCAAGCTCAATCCGCGGCGCACCATTCTCGACGAGCCGCTGGATGATTTCTTCTTTGATGCCAGTTACAGCTGGCTGGTCGGTGCCGCCCGCAACGGCGACGCAGGCCAGGTGGTCAATCTCGATGTGCGGAGAAAAATTGCATCGATTGCGGTGCCGGGACTACCGCATCTTTCCTCTGGAATCAGTTGGCAACACGAAGGCCGCACTTTGCTGGCCACGCCAAATCTGCGCGAAGCGGCCGTCAGCGTGATCGACATGAAAGACTGGGCACTGATCAGGCAAATCCCCACCAACGGCCCCGGATTCTTCCTGCGCAGTCACGAAAACACCGACTACGCCTGGGTCGACGGCATGAACGGCCCCACCCGCGACACGCTGCAGGTAATTGACAAGCGCAGCCTCGAAGTCGTGAAAGACATTACCCCGGCGCCGGGAAAAACTGCCGCGCACGTCGAATTCACACGCGACGGCAAATACGCACTTGTCAGCGTGTGGGACATCGACGGCGCGCTCGTCATATACGACGCGCAGACACTTTCCGAAGTCACGCGCGTGCCGATGAAAAAACCGTCCGGCAAGTACAATGTCTACAACAAGATTACCCGGTCGAGAGGAACAAGCCACTGAGGTCGGCACACCAATCGGGAAACATGCGGTCAGACTGAGCCAATTCATTCAATGGGCGGTATTTTGGGTTACACCGGCACGATGCTCTGGCTCGACGGGGAAAACATGGTCAAGTGCCTGAAGCAGGCGCTGCCGGTTAAATAGGATCTCAATATGGAAATCGTCTATTTCACGCTGGCCGCAATCTTTCTGTATTTCGGGGCTGACTGGATTCTGAAACGCATCGAAGCAGCCGCCGGCCGGCGGCTTGAACACCGCAACATTGTCTTCTTTGCCATTCTTCTGGTCATGTCGCTCACGTCGTTCGCATTGATTCGTCATTTTTCAATCCAGTAATTTTCATTGAACGACGCCTCGCTCCCGGAAATGGGGCAGGCAAGACGCGAGACGCGCAGTTTCCTTTCGCAAATCAGGCGGCTATCTTCGCGGCATCGCACCAAATTGGAGACATCCTGAAGAAACGGGGTGCTTCAGCTCGCCCATCAAATATGCCTTAACCGGCCTTGCTGACCAATATTTGGCGTATTCAAAACGTCCCGATCTTCTCGCGGCCGGAAAAGCGGCCTGCCTTTTCCGCACACATTGACATAGGTCAATGTGTGCGGCCTCAACAAGATGTTTCATGAACGGCACAGCGTTCTTCCAGCCAGAAAACCGTTAACTAACGTCTAATAAAGGGGGCAAAGAATGAGCGACTCAAGTCCGGCCAGCGACCAGCGCGATGTCGGAGATAGTGAAGATGAGCGCATCCCGACGATGCAGCGAATTCTGGATAACCCGTTCCTGTTGTTGTTCCTGGGCGTCGTAATGCCCACCGTCTTCTACTTGATCTGGGGAATTATGGAAATTATATCTATCCCCATCGCCAAGTAACCAACCAGGAGGCAAACCATGGGCATTCATTCCCCACCCCAGCGAAACTGGTGGAAAGAACCTGTAGCTCGTACCGAAATTGTCTGGGTCGTTATTGCCTTTTTGTGGGGACTGATCATGTTCTCGGCAATGATCTACTGGCATGCGGTCGGCGAACAGAATCTGTCAAACGAATCCTATCGAATCACGCCAGAGTTATTTTCAGCCAAGACAAATGCCATGGTTGAAAAATATCAGGTGCGCGAGGAAGAAGGCTTTCCGGTAGTACATCCCCCGGCTGGAAGCGATGTCTACATGATCGCCAGGCTGTGGCAATGGTGGCCCATCATCGAGTTCGAGAAAGACCAGACTTACCGCCTGCACCTGTCATCCATGGACTGGCAGCACGGCTTCTCCCTGCAACCGGTCAACATCAACCTGCAGGTTCACCCCAACTACGACATGGTCGTCACGCTGACGCCGAATGAAGCAGGCGAGTTCGGGGTTGTTTGCAACGAGTTCTGCGGCATCGGCCACCATTTGATGATCGGCAAAATCTACGTGACCGAGAACTAAGGGGAATAACAGATGGCAACTTTCAAACATCGTGTCTGCCCCGCTACGGGGCTGCGTATTCACAGTTCCGCCGAGAACCTGATCAAAGCCAACGCCGTGACAGCCATCGTTTTTCTGGCCGTTGGCGGGCTTTTCGGTCTAATGGTCGCACTCACCCGCTGGCCGGCGGTACACCTGCTTCCGGCCGACTGGTTCTACCTGGTGTTGACCGGCCACGGGCTGGACGTACTGCTGGTGTGGATCATCTTTTTTGAGATCGCCGTACTGTATTTCGCGTCGGCGATATTGTTGAACTCACGTCTTGCAACGCCGCGCTGGGCGTGGACCGGGTTCTGGATGATGCTCGTCGGCGCCGTCATGACCAATGTTGCTGTGTTGCAGGGCAACTCCAGCGTCATGTTCACTTCCTACGTGCCGATGCAGGCGGCACCGCACTTCTACCTGGGCTTGATTCTGTTTGCGGTCGGCGCACTGATCGGCTGTTTCGTTTTCTTTGGCACGCTGGTTATCGCCAAGGAGGAAAAGACCTACAAGGGCTCCGTACCGCTGGTGACATTCGGTGCGATCACGGCTGCGATCATCGCCGTGTTTACCATTGCCTCAGGCGCCATCATCCTGATTCCGACTTTTCTGTGGTCAGTGGGCCTGATCGGCAATATCGACACGTTGATGTACAAGACCGTCTGGTGGGCAATGGGGCATTCTTCCCAGCAGATCAATGTCGCGGCGCATGTCTCACTCTGGTACCTGATTGCGGCGGTTGTGCTCGGCGCCAAGCCACTGTCCGAAAAAGTCAGCCGCATGGCCTTTCTGATGTACATCCTGTTTCTGCAGCTTGCCAGTGCACATCACTTGCTGGTTGAACCCGGCATCAGCTCCGCGTGGAAAATATTCAATACCAGTTACGCGATTTATCTTGCGGTGCTCGGCAGTATGATCCACGGAATGACCGTACCGGGTTCGATCGAGGCAGCGCAGCGTGGCCGCGGCTATGTCAATGGTTTGTTCGAGTGGTTGCGCAAAGCGCCCTGGGGTAATCCTGCATTCTCCGGCATGTTCATGTCATTGGTCATGTTCGGCTTCCTGGGCGGCATTTCCGGTGTGGTCATGGGTACCGAGCAGATCAACATAATCATGCACAACACCATTTATGTTCCCGGGCATTTCCACGCCACCGTGGTCGCCGGCACCACCCTGACGTTCATGGCCGCCACTTACCTGCTGGTGCCGCTGATCTTTAGGCGCGAGCTGATCATGAAAGGCATGGCGAGATGGCAGCCGTATGTGTTCGGCCTGGGTGTCATGGGCATTTCGGTATTCATGATGGGTGCCGGAACGCTTGGCGTACCACGACGCGTTTGGGATATCACCGGCGCCGATGCGGTACTCAAATACGATTATTCGGGCGCTGCCTACCTGATGATGGGCCTGAATGGTGTGAGCGCAATCATGGCAGCGCTTGGCGGCATTATGTTTGTCGTCATCATTGTCGGCTCGGTATTGGTCGGCAAGCGCACCGGCGACAAGCCGCTTGAAGGAATGACCATGACGACGGCCGTCACATACGGCAGCGCCAAGGACATCAAGATACCGGGTACCGTGGTGCTGGTGGCAGTGTTCTTCACGGCCTTTGTGCTCTACTACTTCGTTAACTGGAAGTATCTCGCGGAAGTATGGCCACTACGCTGATCAGTAATGTGAGGGGCAGTGCCGTGAAGGAAATCCTGGCGCTCGTCTACTCGGTGTTCAAGCTTCGCATCGGGTTCGCCATCATGTTTACCGCTCTGGCCGGTGTCGCAGTGGCGCCCGGCCAGGCGCCCGGCACAATGCAAATTGCAGTGCTGGCGCTTGCGGTGCTGCTGTCATCTGCCAGCGCCGGCGCGTTTAACATGTATATGGAACGTGACCTCGATGCACGAATGAAGCGGACCCGCAACCGGCCATTCGTAACCGGGCGATTCAAGGCTAATGGCTACTGGGTCGCAGCTATTGTGCTGTTACTGGCGGTTGCCATCGCCGCGGCAGCACTGGCAACCAATACCGCTGCCGCGTTCTATGTCTTCATGGGCGCCTTCGTTTACGGTGTGATCTACACCGTCTGGCTGAAACGCCGCACCTGGATGAATATTGTCATTGGCGGCCTTGCCGGCAGTTTTGCCATTCTTGCCGGAGCCGCCGCGGTCGACCCCGGGCTCGCACCGGCACCGGTGATCCTGGCAATTGTGCTGTTCCTGTGGACACCGCCACATTTCTGGAGCCTGGCGTTCAAGTACAAGGACGAGTATGCAGCTGCCGGCGTACCCATGCTGCCGGTGGTGGTTGCAGACACCACCGCCGCCTGGATTATATTGGCGCACACCGTTGCGCTGGTCGCGCTGTCGCTGCTGCCGGTGATGTTTGGCATGGGCTGGATCTATTTTCTGGGCGCTGCAGTAGGTGGCGCGAGATTCATATGGACCAGTGTCGGCCTGGTGCGAAACCCGTCGCCCGGGATGGCCATGAAAAATTTTCACGCGTCCCTGGTGCAACTGACTCTGCTACTCAGCGGGGCCATTCTTGATGCGTGGCTGATTTAGCCTGCATATTCGATCGGCGTGTCCGTAGTGACCATGGCTCGAAACCAGGTGCCGTGGTGGCGTATGCTACTGCCAACCTGCAGAATTGATGTCGAGCGCTGCCCCACGTATTCACATTGATTCGAATATGCAGGAACTCGAATATCCAGCAATCTGAACATGCAGTGATTTGAAATTACGATGATTCACTATATGAGTGCTACGTTCCTGCTTCATCCTGTGCGCCTTGCAGTTTTACTTTGCGCATTCGTGATGAACCCGGCTGTCGCGCAATCGCAGGATCATGGAACCGAAGGTCATGAGACCCAGGCACATGCTACCCAAGGACATGTGGCTCAGGACCATGATGGTCAGATACACGCAGACGCCAATCATCGCGTGGGTACGGATGGGCACGTAGACACGCTTGCGGAAAACAGCCACGACGCAGGCGCTCATTCACCAGGCGCAGATTACGATGAATCCACAGCCCTTGCCCTGAGCCAGGCAGCTGTCGGCGGGATCGTTAGCGATTACACCTTTCTTGACGGCAAAGGCCAGACGATTGCGCTGCAATCATTGCGCGGCAAACCGGTAGTGATCAGCCTGATCTATACAAGTTGCTATCATGTCTGTCCGACCCTCACCAGCAATCTGGAAAACGTCGTCAAGTCCGCAAGGGAAGCCTTGGGAGAAGACAGTTTTTCGGTCCTGACCATCGGCTTTGACACCCCGAACGACACCCCCGACCGGATGCGCGTGTTTGCCAGGCAGCGCGGCATTGACATCAATGACTGGCATTTTGTCAGTGCCACGACCGAGACCATGCGTCGCCTGGCCAAAGACATCGGCTTCAGCTACTACAGTTCCCCGAAAGGGTTTGACCACATGATCCAGGCCACTGTGCTTGATGGGGAAGGAACGGTCTATCGTCAGATTTACGGTATTGCGCCCGAACTACCACTACTGGTTGAGCCGCTCAAGGAAATTTTGTGGGGCAAGCAGGTTGCCGCAACACCGATTACTGGTTGGATAAACAATATAAAACTGTTCTGTACCGTGTTCGACCCGACAACCGGCAAGTATCGATTTGACCTGTCACCATTCATCTCCTTCGGAATCGGCATACTGGTGCTCAGTGCACTTGCATGGGTGATCGCTCGCGCCTGGCGCGAATCAGCATCCTCAGGACCGACTACTTGATTGCGAACGGCGTGGCGCACGGCATGATGCGGGTCGCGATTAGGCCCGAGCCTGCCCCATACGAGTCCAGCAGAAAGTGAGCGGCTTGCGCAGCACCGCCAAAGCGGTCTTTGAGATCGCAGACAAGGTATTCAGCCGCGCATTCACTCCGGCGTGGAATCCGCTCGGCCATCTCGGCACGCTAGGCTGGTTTTTCTACTGGATTGTCATCGTCAGTGGCATCTATCTTTACATTTTTTTCGATACCGGCATTAGCCAGGCGTATGAATCGCTCGAGTACATTACCAACGTTCAGTGGTATGCCGGCGGCATCATGCGCAGCCTGCACCGCTACGCCTCCGATGCCCTGATCATCGTCATGATGCTTCACCTGACGCGCGAGTTTGTCATGGACCGTTACCGTGGCGCTCGCTGGTTCACCTGGTTTACCGGCGTGCCGTTGCTATGGCTGGTGTTCGCCTGCGGCATCAGCGGTTACTGGATGGTTTGGGATGTGCTCGCGCAATACATCGCCATTGCCTCGACCGAATGGCTCGACAGTCTCGGCATCTTCGGTCAGTCTATCGCCCGCAATTTCCTCAGCAACGAGGGGCTGAGCGGCCGTTTCTTCACGCTCATGGTATTTATCCATATTGCGGTGCCGCTGTTCATGTTGCTGGTGATGTGGATCCATATCCAGCGGCAAAGAAATGCCAAGGTCAACCCGCCGATCGGACTGGCTGTCGGTACCCTGGGCATGCTGCTGGCACTATCCATCGTCCGTCCCGCAGTCAGTCAGGCACCCGCGAATCTTGACCGTGTGCCTTCGGTAATGGACTTCGACTGGTTTTACCTGGTGGCTTACCCGTTGCTCGACACCATTCCGGGGCGGACCATGTGGGTCCTCGCCGGCACTGCCACCCTGTTGCTGTTACTGCTTCCGTGGCTACCGCCGAAGCAACGTCGGGCAACAGCCCACGTTGACCTCGATAATTGCAACGGGTGTGGCCGCTGTGTGGATGACTGTCCCTTCAGCGCGGTATCGCTGGAACCGCGTACGGATTCCGCCAGGTTCTCCCACGAGGCAGTCGTCAATGACAGCCTGTGTACGAGTTGCGGTATCTGTGTGGGGGCATGCCCAACAGCCACGCCTTTCCGGCGCACATCGGAACTGGTTCCGGGAATCGATCTTCCTGACATGGACATTCAGGCGCTGCGCGCCAAAACCCTGTCCGCCACAGAAAAGTTGACCGGGAACACAAGAGTTGTCGTATACGGATGTACGCATGGTGTGCGACTGGAGAAGCTGCGCGCCCAGGATGTTGCAATTGTCGAACTGCCATGCGTCGCCGCGCTGCCGCCGTCGTTCATCGATTTCGCAATAACCCGAAATCATGTCGACGGCGTATTATTGACGGGCTGCACCAGTGTCGAGTGTCACTATCGTCTTGGCATCAACTGGACCGAACAGCGCCTGGCCGGAGAACGGGATCCATATTTGCGCAAGCGTGTGCCGCGCGAACGAATCGACAAGGCCTGGGTAGGCATTACCGGCAACAGTCGCCTGCAACGACAACTGGCAGCATTTCAGGTCCGACTCAGGGCAATGCAACCCTTCAAACGGTCGCCACATGAATCGGCCACGAAACGAACCGGGGAAGCGACGGACCAACATGCCTAAGGTACTGCAGTACATTGGCCAGTTCATCGCCTACGCATTGTTTGCGACAGTCGTCGGCTATTTCGCGACGCAACCTGCCTACACCCATCTCGGGCCGGACACCGCGTTGATCAAACTGAGCTTCAGCCATGCCGGTGCGCATATCCGCGAATGCCGGAAGCTAACGCAGGAAGAACTAGAGCAGCTACCGCCTAACATGCGCCGGCCAACGGATTGCCCGCGTGAGCGACTGCCGCTGATTGTCGAATTGGAGCTTGACGGCAAAATCATCTATTACGAAGCGTTACCGCCCTCAGGTCTGTCCAGTGACGGTGCCTCGACTGCTTACCAGAAATTTCCCGTGCCTGCCGGTGCGCATCGTCTCGTGGCGCGGTTGCGCGATAGCCGGCGTGAACAAGGTTTTGATTACGAGAAAGCGGTGGATGTAAACCTGACACCGGCGCAGAATTTTGTGATCGACTTCAGACCAGAACTCGGCGGGTTTCAGTTTCGATGACAATGGCAAAATCGTGAACACTCAAATTATGTCGAAACGCTCGCCTGTGTGGAGAGATCGCATTTTTTGGAGAGACCCGTTCTTTTGGAGAGACTGTGGCACTGATTGAGTGGAGAGACGAATTTTCGGTAGGCGTGCCCGACGTCGATCACGAACACCAGAAACTCATTTCGCTGATCAACGACCTGCATGGCGCCATGTCGAGCGACGACAGCGATGTCACCGTGATGGATTTCCTGGGCGAAATCTATGCGCATGTATCGGCGCACTTTGCGCTCGAAGAGAAAATCATGCGCGAACGCAAGTATGACCAGTATGCCGAACACAAGGCGGATCATGAGGTTCTGCTCGATGAATTGCGCGACATCATGGACGACTATGAAGAGAACGCATGGTTCAGCGACAATGCATTCGCCAACGCGGTCGGAAACTGGTTTTCCGATCACTTCAAGAACCGGGATGCCCGCCTGCATAATCATCTGGATTGAAATCCCACAGGGGTTGGGCGACGGGTGGTCTGCCCACACCAACGCGTACTTCTACCAAAATACAGAGATACAGGCCTGACGCGAAAGGTGCGAACAGTGCAAGGCGCGAATAGCATGTCCAACGGTTCTTCGGTAGTCGACTTCGCTCAGTACGGTAGGGCGCAATAACCGCAGGGCATTGCGCCGCATGCATTGATACACGCGATACCGGCGATCTACATTTCCCTAGCCCACCCTCCACAGCCTTGGGCGCGAGGCTTTCTTGTCGTCGCTTCAGACTCTCTCGAGTTGGCGCAACGAAGGCCAGACCGGAATGGCACTCGTAACGGGGACTTACTCAGCTACGACCGCGTCCGGTCCCATCGACTCCCATACGGCGCAATGCGCTGCGCTTATTGCGCCCTACAGGTTGGGTTGCAATTTCACGAAGGAGTGGCGATAAGTGGTCTGTTAGCGCCAGGGCGATTTTCTACGAATATACAGGTATACAGGCCTGACCCCGATTTTCTCAGGCCTGACCCCGATTTTCTAGAATCTGGCCGAGAAGTTGAGTCCGACCAGAGGCGCAGTGTCGTAGTCGACTTCGCTCAGGGTATTTCCGCGGCTGTCTTCCACCTTGAGCTGGCCGTTGAAGATGGCGCCGAGGTAAAGGTCAAGGGCCATGCGACGATCCAGCGCGCGCGTGAGGTGCACGAAGCCCACAATGCCCTGCTCCTCCCCGATTCCGCTGGCTATCGGCCCATTCTCGTTCAGCCGGAATCGCACGCTGCGGAAAGCTCCGCCCACCCCGAACTCCCAGCCGGTCGCGAACGCGTATTTCGCCTCCAGACCCGCCGGACCAGTAGGGCCTGCCGCCAGAGGATTGGTCAGCCGCCATTGCTCGCTTAGTCGCCAGTCCACCGCGATGAACGGAAACACTTCCACCTCCTCAAGCCGGTTGAACACACCGAGGCCAAGGCCGATTCGACCTGACGAAAACATGCGAGCACCGGAGAAGACCGCGCCGTACGTGAGGGCGTCGTTCCAATCCGCCCCCGTCTCGCGAAAATAGTCAACCGAAGGTGCGACCAGCCACCCCCATCTTCCTGTGATCCAACTGAAAGGCACGCTGATTCCCACACGCTGCATGTTGTTCCAGGGTGCCTGGCCACCGAATGCACGGACATCGCTGAATCGGTAGTCGGTGTAGTCGTAGTTCAAAGTCAGGCCCCAGAAGCCCTTGTCACCAAGCCGATTGGTGACACGCAACCGGGTAATCGCACCTGCCGCGCTAAAGCTGCCGCCGCCATCCATATCCGCCTTGCCTTGATAATAGGGTGTGATAGAGAGAGACGGGCGAAAAGCGTCAGCCGCTGATGAACCCGGTTGCTGCGCCTGGCTCTCGCCCGTCGCGAGGCATAGTGCAAGCACTGCCATTCCCATAGAAACCCATCGCCTCACGGCAGCAGTTTCCCCATAGATTGTCTGCGCATAGCGGCCACCCGGGCGGCGAGATAGCAAGCTCATTTGATTCAATTTTTCCTTGTCATGAGAACGGACGCCCGACGCCCGTATGAGCTGGACAATATAACGGATTGGTGAATGGGCATCTGGTTTACGACACCTGGCTTTGGATGCGAGCGCAATTTCTGCCTAGCCCCGCAATTTCCACCTTGGTCCGAAAATTACTGCCTGGCCCCGCAGATTCTGCCATGGCCAGCAATTTTCGGAAATTGTCACCTTGCCGGGCGCACAGCTATCAGTGCCGACGCTCGCTTTGTTGCGAAGTAGCGTTATTCCGCCATTACCGGGGAATCCGCGTCGACCCGGACCGAAAAAGAGTCGCCGGTTTTCAACACCGTTGCTACGTCACCAATGATGTTCACGGCTTCATTCAGCAAGACATCCTGCGCGTCCTTCCTTGCCTTTTCAGCCGCCAGTTCATCAGCCAGATTGCGTTCATCTGGCTGCAGGCCATCATCCTGCACCGCATCATCATTTGCTGGAGAAGATGCCTCACCAGCGAGAACGTCGGTCTCGCTCTTTCCGGAGTCCCTTTGTGCTTTTCGGGCTCTTAGCCGACTGTCTCGCGCATCCCGCTCCTCGCGGCGTTCGGATTGGTTCAAGGAGACGATGTTCTTTTCGCGCAGACGATTTTTCTCGGCGATATCTTCCTGCAGGTACTGAAAGTCCTTGCTACTGCTCACGCGAGCCTCGTACCGTGTCAACAGCCCTGGCAGAATCTCTTGCAAGTCACCGACCGGAGAATAATCAACTTGCTCGATCTGCGTCCAGGGAAGCGCGTTTTCGTAGCTGGATTCGCCAAAGTCCTCCGCGTCGTAAACCGCAGGGAAAAGAATGTCGGGCATCACGCCGCGCAATTGGGTCGTTCCTCCATCAATCCGAAAGAACTGCGCAACAGTCATTTTCAGTTCCCCGTATTTCGGATCGCTGTTATTCGCGAGGCGATCGAGATCGATTATGCGTTGCACGGTGCCTTTCCCAAAACTCTGCTCGCCAATAATCACACCGCGGCCATAATCCTGAATCGCAGCGGCAAAGATCTCCGACGCCGACGCCGAACCGCGGTTGACCAGCACACCAAGCGCGCCATCCCAGGTGACACCGGGTTGTTCATCAACTTCCACGATGATTTCACCACTGGCATCGCGCCGCTGAACCACCGGCCCCGTGTCGATAAACAAGCCGGTGAGATCAACTGCTTCCGCCAGTGAACCACCACCATTGTTGCGCAAGTCGATCAATATGCCGTCGACCTTTTCTTTTTTCATATCGCCCAACAAGCGCGCCACGTCCCGCGTTGCACTCTTGAAGTCCTCGTCGCCTCTTTGCCTGGCTACGAAATCCTCATAGAAAGAGGGAAGAGATATCACACCGACGCGCAGTTCACCCCCCCCTTGGGTTGTGGAGTGCACGGATGCTTTGGCGGACTGCTTCTCCAGGTTGATCTTTTTCCGAACCAGGGTAACCAGCGTGTGTTCGCCATCTGGCCCGGCATCCGCCGGTAGTATGTCGAGCAAGACGACGGAGTCCGCTTCACCGCGGATCTGCGCGACCGTATCGTCCAGGCGCCAGCCCTGGATATCCGTGATAACGCCACCCTCGCCCTGGCCAACGCCAACGATGCGATCCCCGATATTCAGCAGGCCGGACAAGCTTGCCGGCCCTCCCGGCACTAACTCCCGTATCGTGACGTAATCATTAATATTCGTTAGCACTGCACCAATTCCGACCAGCGAAAGTTTCATCGAAATGTCGAACTCTTCCGCCGCCCGAAGTCCCATATAGCTGGTGTGGGGTTCGATAGACATGGCGTACGCGTTCATGTAGGTCTGAAAAGCGTCCGCCCTCGTTATCTGGCCAATGCGCTTCAGGAAGTTGTCATAACGCTTGTCGAGTATGTCGACAACGCCCTGATCGTCCTTGCCTGCAAGCTTGAGCCGAAGCCAGTCGTTCTTGACCCGCTTTCGCCACAACTCGCGCATTTCCGATTCGGTTGCCGGCCAGGCCGCATCCTCCCGGGCATACTGGTAGCTTTCTTCGCGCTCAAAATCGAAACCCGTGGCGAGCAATTCCCGGGCACCTTCAAAGCGCTCAAACGCGCGACGGCGGTATAGATTGTAGATGGCAAATGGAGCACTGAGATCTTCCTCGAGGATGGCATCGTCGAGCCTGGCCCGATCTGCCGAAATCTTGTCGATGTCAGCCTGCACAAAGAACAGCTTCTCCGGATCAAGAGACTTCAGATATCGGTCAAATATCTTCTCCGACAAGTCGCTGTCGAGCGGAACCCTCTTGTAGTGGTAACGGGTCAGCAGTTCGGCCGCCAGGCGCGCCGCCTGAGCCTCTTGCTGTATAGGCAGTAGATCCGTCGGATACGCGGTGTCCGCATAGACGGTTGCGGCTTGCGCAGCCGCGACGAAGACCAGGACTATCCACAAAAGCTTCTGTTTCATTTGCGCTCCATCTCGCGGCGAACGAAGGCGTCGCCGGTGGTGTACAAAAAATGCCGCCCTCTTGCCGGGGTTGACTGATTTCGACTCATTTTCAGGGAATTCGTTTCCCGCAAGTCACAATCTATTGACCAGCTGGCACTGATCAGTAAATTACTGAGCATAGAGTGCGCCCAGTCCATCTTTAGCGCGTGGTACTTCCTTGGGTCCGGGTTGCAGACCGCGCTTCAGGATACGCCAGAGCGCGTTGCCTTGCCAACGCGCTCCACCGGTCCCGTAAAGACACTTGTCCAGAACACTGATTTCTTCCCCGCCCGCTTCAAGCCGAGCAGCCAGCGCACCGAGACTGCGTGGCGAGTCATCAGGCCATTCTGCCTGAGCCAGGTCCAGCAGCGCGAATTGCGCACCACGGGCATCATTGTCGGCACACGCCCGCCGCAGCGTTCGCATGGCCGACGTGCGCTGCGCCGCCACAGTGCCCTGACGGGATTCTGATTTCCGGCGACGCGAACGTCGGAAGGCGAAAGCCGAAAGGATAGTCACCAGCAGCAATACGGCGCCACTCGCGAACCACGCCCAGTGAGTTTGCACGCGTCCTGAAGATGCGCCCTGCAGCGGTAGTTCAGCGGTCGGTGCTGCGGAGTTTGCCTCAGAAGCTCTCCCCACAGTCGGCGGCGGCACTGCCTGCGATTGCGCCTGGGCCGCGCCAGGTTCAACGATGAACTGCCGTGTCGGCAACACAGCGCGGCGTTGCACATCGTTGCCTGTATCCCACCACGCCAGTTCGACGGGTGCAATGTCAAGCGCACCTTGCGCGGTCGGGATGTAGGTCACGCTCTGCCTGCTGGTGCCATAAATGGCTTTGCCATCGCTTTGGCTGTCGTTGCCAGGCGCTTCGGGATACAACCGCGCATTGCCGGGCTGGATAATTGAAAGTGACGGAATCTGCGCGCCAGTGACGCCTTTCGTTTCAATGGTCACGGTTCGGGTCACCGGCTCGCCGACCGTGAATCGCGGCGGGTTGTCCTCCCAGCTATCGTGCAGTGTGATCTGTTCAGCTGGCAACCAATTTCCTTGCGCCCCCGGCGGGCGTGGCTGGACCTCGAGACTGATCTCCGGACTGCGGGCAGCCACTGCCTGCGGCGCTGCGAAAGACACACCGGGACCAGTTCTGCCTTTGAAAAATGGATCGGTGCCGAATGGCATACCGCGCAGCATGCGGGCCACCAGATCGTCTACCTGATAGGCCTGGCGACCCTGGTTTCGCGCTAGCAGCGCAGTCCCACGAAAATTCACCGGTGGAATGACAAGCGCACCGCTTCGCTGTGGGGCGATCGCGTAGCGGCGCTCCAGAACATTGTATTCGCGCTCGTCGTGCATAGCGGCATAGCGCTTTTCCTCACCGAGTTGTTCAACGATCGCATTTTCCAGATCAGGTGCCTCCAGTTCGCCGGTCTGTATGGTGTTGTCATAGTAGAGCCGAACGGTATAAGGAATCTGTTGCTGTACGTAGACCGATTCACCGGCGGGCATGGCGTCGACTTGCAGAAAGACATGCCTGGCCACCTGTTCTGCCACCTCCGGCGACCCTTCAGTAACATTGAGAATGAGCGCGGAAGTTTGTTCGTTTCCTACCGTTATTGGCGCGATGGTGATGATGCCCGCGTGCTGCGGCCGCAGTTGCACCAGCCATCGAGTGAGATGTGAAACATTGCCATTGACGATCCTCGTCTCGCTGTTGGTACTAGTAGCGAGAACGTCGAAGTCCTTGCGCAACACCGTCAGGTCCGGGCGTTTTCCGGATTGCGATGCATCGCTTTCGATAATCAATGTAAGCGCGTCCCCATCACGCACTGAGTGACGTTCAAGGCGCGCACTCACGCCCGCCCAACTTGCGGCGCAGGGGCCCAGCATCAAAAGCGCGACCGTCACTGCTGTCATCGCGCGCATGCATCGCGAACGCCGTTTCGACGGATTGGGTATCGGATGCTTTGGGAAAGGCCCTATCCTGAAAGACCATCGTCGGTTGGCGCTGTAACCATCGTTCATCTCTGTTGCGCCCGCTGTTGATACTGGTAAAGAAATTTTCGTCGCAGAAGCCCACCGGGGTCATCCGGAATGCGCCGCAACCATTGATCCGCAGCCATCTTCTCTTCATTGTCGAGCCGCTGCGCATGGCCCGCCGCCCCCACTTGCACATCAGGCGTCGCATTTTCCCGCGCCTGATTCGGCGCGTTCGCCATAGTAGCTTCATCGTGTTGCTGCTCCGCCGCGGCATTGGCATCCGCACGCTGCTCCTCTTCGGCTAGTTTCTTCGCTGCCTCGGCGAACTGCTTATCGGGTTTCTTCTGCTCAGCCGTGTCCGGCTGATGCTGTTCTCTTTCCTTGCCGGAATCCGCATTGTTTTCCGGCATGCCGTTATCATGTTCGGATGAAGAATCTGACTGAGCCTGCTTGCCTTCCTGTGAGGACTGATCCTGTGCCTTGCGCTGTGAAGAACGCTGGCTGTTGCCATTACTCTGGTTCTGGTTCTGCTGGGAAGAATCGCCCGGCGAATCCGAAGATTGCTGTTGTGCTTGCTGTTGCCGTAGTAATGCCTCCACCGCGGCCTTGTTCGCCAGCGCGTCGTCGTCGCCGGGTTTCTCGCTGAGCGATTTGTCGTAGGCCGCGATGGCGTCCTGATACCGCCCCAGCCTGGCGAGTGCGTTTCCGCGATTGTAGTCTGCGTCAGCGCCGGTTGCCTGCGAGAAATCGTCCAGTGCGCGTTGATAGTTTCCGCGCTTGTACTCGGCGCTGCCGCGCAGATTGGCATCATTTGCGAGTTCAGCTGCTTTGGCAAAATCTCCCGCTTCGAACGCCTTGGCCGCCTGCTGATCCGACCGCGCCCACAAATCGTTCCAGGTTGGCAACTTCCAGTTTGCTGCCATGGCCGTTTCTGGCGGCGATGCCAGTCCGGCCACAAGCAGCACGCACACAAGCCAGTTGCGCCGGAACGCGAGTGCCGCCAGTGGCAGGAGTAGCACCACTAGCAGCGGGCCTTGCTCCTTCCAGCCCTGCGCCTTTGCGTCCGTTCGCGCCCCGGCCTGCGCGCGCGCAGAGCGAGGTTCGCGAAGTAGCGCCCGCAATGCTTCACCATCACCAGTAATTGCCCGGTATGCCCCACCTCCGGCACGCGCAATAGTTTCAAGCGTCGCGCTATCCAGTCTGGACTCGACGATTATTCCAGCCGCGTCACGCACCAGCCTGCCCTCTGCATTCGTCAGCGGCATGCGGTCCCCGCTGCCCACGCCAAGAACAGAAACCGTGTGGCCGTCTTTCCTCAGTTGCGCGGCCGCCGATTCGCTCGCCGCAACATTGCCCGTACCGACACCATCGGTGAAGAGCAAAACCTGACCGTCCGAGACGCCCGCCTGGCGCAGCAGATCACCAGCCCTGGACAAACCGAGATCGGCGCGGCCGCCGTCTATCGGCATGATCCCCGGTTCAAGTACCTTGAGAAGTGCGCGGACGGTATTGGCATCACGCGTCAGCGGCGACACCGTAAAGGCATCCCCGGCATATACCACCAGCCCGGTCTGTCCTTCCGCGCCGGAGGCCAGAACGTCCTCGACCTTGAATCGGGTACGCACCAGTCGCGACGGTTTCAGATCCGTTGAGTACATCGAGCGTGACAGATCCAGCACGATGACTCGCGCAGCAGTCGTCTGGTAGACCGGTTGCGGCTTACGTTCCCATGTCGGGCTGGATAGCGCCAATACTGCGATGATCCAGCCGCTGGCGAGCAACCACAATGCAACGTGGTTCGCTGTCTTTGCTCGTCCGGTCATCAATAGCGGCAACAAGCGGGCGTCGACGATCCGGTGCCATGGGCTGTCGCCGCCGTCAGTCCGATACACGTACCACAAGAGCAGTGATAAAGGGATGAGCGCCAGAAGCCACAACGGTCGGACGAGGTGAAAATTTTCAAGCATGCCGGACTCCGGCGGAGCGAATCCGCGGCATGATCGCGCTGCCCGAAATCGCAATCAGCACACTCAGTAACAACGCCGCGGCGAGCGGCCATGCATACAATTCGTCGACCGGTCGCCAATTCTGCTCGACCTCTGAAAGCGGCTCGATCTCGTCGAGCAAATCATAGATCTGCGCCAGGGTCGCGAGGTCGGTCGCGCGGAAGTAGCGGCCGCCGGTTTTCTCTGCGATCGCCGTGAGCGTGTGCTCATCCAGATCGCTGGCGACAATCTGCGGTATGCCGAACGCGCCTTCGACCATCATTCTGTCTGAACCGACACCAATGGTGTAGATACGCACACCATCGCGCGCGGCAAGATCGGCGGCCTTCAATGGATCGACATTGCCGGCGTTGTTGGCACCGTCGGTGAGCAGGATCAGCACCCGGTTGTCGACCGGTTCGTCGCGCAGGCGCTTGATCGCCAGGCCAATGGCGTCACCGATCGCCGTTTGTCGACCCGCCAACCCGATTAGCGCTTCGTCGAGCAATGTATTCACTGTGCGGCGATCCAGGGTCAGCGGCACCTGTACATAGGCCTCATCGCCGAACAGAATTAATCCGAGGCGATCGCCCGCGCGACGTTCGATGAAATCACCTGCAACCGCCTTGACTGCGGCCAGCCGGCTAATCGATTGAATGCCGCTCTGCATGTCACGAGCACGCATGGAACCTGACAGATCCACTGCCAGCATGATGCTGCGACTGGCTACCGGCAGATGCACCGTTTCACCCATCATCTGCGGGCGCGCGGCGGCGGCGACCAGCAGCAGCCACGCCAAGACGGCAACGCCAAGGCGCAGGCGCGAGCGTTGACGGCGATTGCTGCCCAACGTGGCGTGCAGTGCGTTGAAAAAAGGAAAGCGAAGTGCCGGCGCCGGTGCGTCGGGCGCGGCCGGCAGCAGCAGGGCAAGCAAAGGCAGCGGCAATGCCGCCAGCAACCACGGCCACGCCAGTTCGATATTCAAGCCAGGCCTCCGCTGTTCTTCTGCACCCATTCCCGCACCAACGCCACAAGCCCCGCAGTATCCAGTTCCGCCGACAACGAACGCTGGTAAGGGCCGCTGGCAAGCACGCGTCCCGGTCCGTTGGCGAAGCGTCCGTCACCGCCCGACTCATCGAGAAAACGCAACCACGCATTCCCCGAAAGCGCCGCGACTTGCTCGCGCGGGTAGCACATCAGCGCGAGGCGACGTAACAGCAAGGAAATGCTTGCAAGTCGTTCAGGTGAGCGTTCGCCGGCGAATCGCTCTTCAATGCGTACGAGGGCCGCCAATACGGCCTGGCGCCGACGATGAATGCGATAACGTCGCAGCGCGACCATACTCACCCAGACCAATAACGCGATCGCTACTGCGGCGAGGAACCACCAGCCAGGTGCCGGCGGCCAGAATGACGGTGGGCCGGGAAGATGAATGTCGCGCAGTTGCAGCGCCGCCTGCGTGCCGGGGTTCATGCCGCCCTGCCGAGCGATCGTCGACGCGTGAAGCGCGCCGCAAAATGGTTTTGCAGCACTGCGACGACATCCGCCGCGGTGGAAAGTCGCAACAACGGAATCGCATGGCGGCCCATCATTGCCGCCACGACTTGATGATGGTGGCTGAAATAATCCTGATAGGCTTTACTGGCTGCAGCGGAACGGGTGTCGAGGATGCCTTGCCGACCGCCAGCCGTAACAGCGTAGCGACCGGCCGGTGGCGGTGCCTCTTCCAGCGGGTCGACGATCTGAATTGCCACCACGTCGCAGTGCTGGCGCATTCGCAATAAGTGATTGCCGCTGTCTTCGTCGATGCCGTAGAAGTCACCCAGCAGCACGATCAGGCTGCCGGGACGGCTAATCCGACGCACCCGGCTTAGTGCCGCATTCAATCCACCGGGGTGCACTTGCGCATTGACCCCGATCCGCGGGTCGCTGTGCTCGACCACCTGGTGGATCAGTCGTAGCACGCCATGCTTTCCACCGCGCGGTTGCAAGTCGCAATAACCGCTGTTGAACAGCATCGCGCCGACCCGATCGCCGCTGTCCGCCGCCGCCCAGGCCAGCAGCGCCGCAGCGCGAGCAGCTACGACTGACTTCAGCATGCCGCGACTGCCGAAAAACATACCTGGGTTGAGGTCAAGGAACAGGACAACCGGCCGTTCACGTTCTTCTTGATAAAGCTTGACGTGTGCTGCGCCGGTTCGGGCAGTGACACGCCAGTCCATGTTGCGAATGTCATCGCCCGCCTGATAAATGCGCGATTCCTGATAGTCCATTCCGCGGCCGCGAAAGCGCGACGCGTGATTGCCCGCTAGTTGCGCTCGCGTCGGGCCGACACGCTTCAGTCCGATCTTGCCGGCGTGTCGTTGCAAGCCGATCAAATCGCTCGTAGTAACCCAGGTACCCGGATTCAGCAGCGCATCCGGGGCCGGCGTCGTCGCCGCCACGTTCGCCGTTTGGCGACCGAACCAGCGGCGCAATCCGGTCATCTCAGGCAACCGGAACCAGTCGCAGAAGATCGCCGATAATTCCGTCGGACGTCACGCCCTCCGCTTCTGCTTCAAATGAAACGAGGATGCGATGGCGCAGAACATCGTATGCCACCGCCTGGACGTCTTCGGGCGACACGTAGTCCTTGCCCTGCAGCCAGGCACGTGCACGCGCGCAACGGTCCAGCGCAATGGTCGCGCGCGGGCTGGCACCATAGTTGATGTGACGCGCCAACGTCGCGCTGTAGTGACTGGGATCGCGGCTTGCCAGCACAAGTTGCACGAGGTACTCCTGCACCGGTTCGCTCACATGCGTCGCCATAGCCTCCTCGCGTGCCGCGAATATCTGCTTCTTGGTGATTTGCAGAGGTGGCGGTAACGGCTGTTCACTATCCTGAATCTCGCGTTCACGAACGAGTTTAAGAATCGCGTGTTCCGCCTTCGCGTCCGGATAGCCGATACGCACGTAAAGCAGAAAGCGGTCGAGCTGCGCCTCGGGCAACGGATAAGTGCCCTCATGTTCGATCGGATTTTGTGTCGCCATGACCATAAACGGTCGCGGCAGCGGGTACGTTTTGCGTCCTACCGTGATCTGATTTTCGCCCATCGCCTCCAGTAATGCCGATTGCACCTTCGCGGGTGCGCGATTGATCTCGTCAGCAAGAACCAGGTTGTGGAACAAGGGTCCAGGCTCAAAGTGGAAGTCACCCATTTGGGGCCGGTAGACGTCGCTACCGGTGAGATCACCCGGCAGCAGGTCGGGCGTGAATTGAATGCGGCGAAAATCGCCTTGCAACGCGGCCGCCAATTCCTTGATGGCCGTTGTCTTGGCGAGGCCCGGAGCGCCTTCCACCATCAAATGGCCGTCCGCGAGTAACGCGATCAGCAGGCTATCGACCAGAAGCTCCTGGCCGATGATCCGGGTTTGCAAATGCTCGCGCAAACTCCTGAAGGCCAGGTGCTTCGCGCCTGGCGACATACCCTCCGATGCAATTGCAGTGCGTACGTTCATGTTGCCGACTCCGGGAAATGTTAACTACGATTATCGGGTTCTTCGAGACTCAGAAAAACAGAAAGTTTCCCTGGCCGTTGCGTGGAAAACTTCGATCTGGATCTGGCCGAGGCGACATTATTGATATTTCACGAAAAAATACCAGTCTCCGTGCGCTGAAATGCATCTGGGCAACAGCTCTTGCGGTAGCGAAAAGAGGGGTTCGGGACCTTCACCTCAACACTCACCGCCCCCTCCCATTTGGCGAATTGCGTCTCCAATTCGCGGGAAACAACCCTCGCGCCACATTTCAGTGGATGTTCAAATGCAGTCAGTCGATTGTGCAGGCGCGGTCGGCCACGACATTGACGATATCTACCGTCACCTTCATAGTTGCAGCCGCAGATATTGGTAATGTCGACGCGCAACCTGGTTAACACACAGGCGGCTTCCTCTTCGTGTAGCACCAGTACGGAGATTTGCTATGGACCTTCCTCTCGGCGTTCTCGCCTTTTACGGTACCCTGGTCGTCTGGTTGGCCCTGCTTGTTCGCGGCATGAAACGACGCTCGTTCGCGCCATTTCTGGTGTTCGGTATCGCGCTGTTGCTTGTGTTGAACGGGCGCTACCTCGTAGACGGGGCAACGAACTCTATCGCGTTTTTCATCGGCATTTACGACGTCCTTGACAATTTTGGCGTTGCCGAATCCGAGGGCGCCGCGGCTCTTGCGAAATGCCCGGATAATGCATGCACCGTCTGGGGAGAGCGCTATCTGAACCATCCCTCATGGGGTGTCGCATTCCATGACCGGTTCCTGAACGGACCTCAACTCCGCACCAATCTCCTGTACGGACACCTGATCTTCAACTCGCTGGTGTTTGTAATGATGCATGTCCAGCTGTTGCGACCGGGAACCGGAAACAACAAAGCCTGGCATCGCGTGATCGGTCGCGTCTCTTTCGCATTTCTGACCATCGGGACAGTTTGCGCGATCTGGCTTGCCGCTGAGCATGGCCCCGTCGGCGAGTACGGCGGCAGTCTTTCGATGTACGGTTTCTGGTTCATGTCGTTGTGCGTCTACGGATGCGCAGTGATGGGCGTTGCAGAGATTCGCAAAGGCGACACCAAAGCACACCGCATCTGGATGATTCGATTCGTCGGGTCTATGTGGGGCGCGTTCTGGCTTTTCCGGGTCATGTTGTTCGTGTTGGGGCCATTGCTTCGCAACTGGGAAGCCGCCGCTTTGCTGATTTGCATCTGGTTCTCCGCACCACTTGGCATTCTCATTGCCGAGTTCTGTCGCAGGCGATTGGACCGACAGACAACTCCATCAAACGTCGCGGTAGGCGCTAAACAGGTTTCCGCCAATATCTGATCCGAATGGCACTTACGTAGCGATCCACGTAGGTTGGGCTTCATTTCATTCAGCCCAACCTACCAAACCGCATCAACTCAACCCGTACACACCTCTAACAAGCCGGACCTGACCATCTTCAAGACTCCGGCGCGCGTTTCCGGCCTTCTGCGCGAGATCGTCGACGAATACCGATAAGCCTAGTTGTCCCGACGCGGCAGGCGTGGCATTCGCCATGGTTCTGCTCAAATGCGCGTCGCTTGTATCCTCGAACAGTTCAGCGATAAAACCGCATCTTTCGAGAATCGAGCCCATCTCTTCGGCGGACACGAGAAAATTGTCACCAGGGTCACTCGCCCACGGAAGGGGGAAGTAGGACGTCGGCACTTTTCCTGCCGCCATTTCCTGGAAAGCATAGCGACCACCGGGCTTGAGTACGCGACAAATCTCGCTGTAGAGCGTTTCTTTGTCTTCGATGTTCATGCCGACGTTTTGCATCCAGACGACGTCAAACGAATCGTCAGAGAAAGGCATGTCAAGAGCGCTGCCCTGATACACGTCGATTCGACTTTCGAGCCCGGTCAATCCATTCAGTAGTACTGCGCCAGCACAGTAATCGGAGGACATTTCAATACAGTCAACACGGCAGCCGGTCGTGGAAGCGAGAAGTCGGGCAGAACCTCCCAGCCCGGCGCCAATGTCGAGAACGCGATCTGCCGTCCCAATCTTCGCGATCTCCAGCAATTCGCGTGACGCGCGAAGTCCACCCGTATGGAAATGGTCTAGCGCCCCGAGCTCATCGGGCGAGATGGGTTGCTCCGGATTCAATCCAGCCGCGCGAATGGCCGCCAGGATTCGAGCCTCGATCTCGGGCGCCGAGTAGTGTGATTGCAAAGTGGACATTGACCCCCCTCAGGATTCGCGATGTTCAATATGAGCACATACTCCTCCACTTACCCGGAAAAATATACAGACGCTACTTTGGAAGGGATTGGCAGGGGTTGGTGAGTTAGCGCGGACGCATGCGGGATGAATCCCGCCTGCGGCGTGGCCGGACACCCCTGGCTTTCGAACTACTTGCTGATCCGGGCCGCGTGCGCCCCGGATGGGGTCCAGAGCGTAAGGTTGCGAACCTGGTGGGCGCGCCTGTATTGCCGGCGTTTAATCCCAGAACAACATCGTGCGCAGCTCGACGCTTTCGCGCGGGGCCGCGTTTACTGGTTTGTTCGGTGGCTGGAACGAGCCGTGTGCAGTCCAGCGGGCAGTGCCGTCGGTCAGCGAGTCGTAACATTTCAGCAGCACCGCCTCGTCCGGCATCATCTGCGGGAAATAAGTCCAGCGCTGAGTCGGACTGTAAGCGATGTGGTAAATGCGCCCGATGCGCCCGTCAGGATAGTGGCGCTCGGAGATAATCAGGTCATCTTCGGCTATGTCGCCATAGCCGCAAACCACCAGCGGCGCGGTCTCCACCGGCCCCTTGATGGGGCGCCAGACGTTGATCGAACCGAAGCGCTTCCTGAGCCGCGCTTCAGCTTCGTCGGCGGGGAGGACGTCGCGCACCCGCTGGACCGCGGAGTCGGGAATGAAGTCGTTGTGCACCATGGTCGCCGGTGGTCTGATGGCGCGCGCAGTCTGCAACGCCGCGTCGTCGATGCGTGGCGTGTGGTCGAAGACCACGACCTTGGAACAGCCGGTCATCTTCCTGACCAAAGCCTCGGTTTCGGGATACCCGACCCGGCGCGCTTCATCGGCGTCGAACCAGTTCCCGACTTTGCTCTGATCGTGGATCAACCGGTAACCCTCGCGGTCAAGGTCTAGCCGGTCTGCGGTCGGGCGGCCATCGTGAATTTCGACGTCGCGCCAAACGAAGGTGCCGGTGCGCACGTCGTTGCCGGCACCCTCAATCTTGACCTTTGCGACAACCGGTTGGCCGTCGTTCATCGTGAATTGCAGCGGCGCGGTCACTGTCTTGTCCGCTTCGTGCGCGAATGCAACTGCGTTTCCCATGGCGTCTGTGTCCTCATGCTTAAACCAACGATACCGCCCAGGCGACGCTATGTGTATCAGTGAACCACTTGAGCCTGATCGTCGCGCCTGCGCTTGAACATCAGTGTATAGGAATTTTGCACAGCTCAGATATCGGACAGGCACTGTAACCACTCCATGCTGACACGCAAACTGCGCGAGCATTGCGCCTGGCGAAGGGCCGGAAAACTACTCCGGCAGCATGCCGGGGCTGGTGATCGATTCCAGCCTGGCGCAGCCCTGTGGCAAGCTCCGCCAGTCCGCCGGCATTGCCAACCTGGCCAGGGTAGCGGTCGCCAGCAGTTTGCCATCACCCGGCACAGGCACATGATCGCTCGCCAGCCATACAAGCAACGCCTCCAGGCCCGGGTTGTGTCCAACCACCATGATCCGGGTTGCCGCATCCGGACAGTCGCCCAGCGCCTCGAGCAAATCCTCTACTCTTGCTTCGTAGATACGCTCATCCGGCCTGACGCTTTCTGCCCGAATGCCCATGGACTTGCAGACTCTCTGAGCAGTAACGAGGGCGCGCTCCGCCGGCGAGGTCAGAATGTAGTCGGGCATCATTTCCTGTTGCGCGAGCCAGACTCCGATACGCTGGGCCGCGCGTTCGCCGCGCTGGTTCAGCGGCCGATGCAAGTCGTCGGCACCGATGCTCCAGTCGGACTTCCCATGTCGAAGCAGCAAGAGTTCGCGTGTCATGTGTCCATAATCAGCAATGCGCTGAAACAGTGTTCGAGATCAAGGCGTAACCGGCCCTTTGCTTGCTTATACAAGCGACAATGCAAAGTGTATCCCGATTGGCCGACGCACAACTGGCAACATGGTTCGTTATATTTCATCTTGCATTTTGTTGTAGCTCTCAATTCGGTCATCCTCTCGGTTTGCCTTTGCTTTTGTTTTTGTTTTAGCTCCAATTTATACTAGGGTGTTTTACTAAAGGATCGTGTCACGACAATGAAGCCGAACAAGAAAGTGCAACGGCCAAGCAAAGCCGAAGTTGCGGACAAGCACGCACTGTACGAATCGTCCGTGCAATGCGCCGAAGCCGAAATTGATTTCGTCGATGACACGTTTTCCCAGCTACGCGGTCGGCGAGCCAGCCGTTTGCGCGAGGACTTCTGCGGCACAGCGATTACGGCTTGCGAGTGGGCACGTCGACGTGGCGACAACGTCGCGGTCGGCGTGGACCTGGATGCCGAAGTTCTGCAATGGGGTCGATCGCACAACGTCGCGGCGCTGAAACCAAATCAACGTGCCCGCGTAAAACTACTCAACGACAACGTATTGACGGCGGAGACGGAACCCGCCGACATCGTCCTGGCGATGAACTTCAGTTACTGGTGCTTCAAAGAACGCGCGGCCTTGCAACAATACTTCGAAGCCGCGCGGCGCGCGCTTGGCGACGACGGCGTCATGTTTCTGGACGCCTTCGGCGGTTACGACGCTTTCCGGACATTAAAGGAAAAGACAAAACACGGCGATTTCAGCTATATCTGGGAACAGGCGGCATACAACGCAGTCAATGGCGAGTTTCTCACGCACATCCATTTCAAGTTCGACGACGGATCAAAGCTGAAGAAGGCCTTTACCTATGACTGGCGACTGTGGACGCTGGTCGAGATCCGGGAACTGCTTCTGGCAGCCGGGTTCAGCAAAGTGGTGACCTATTTTCACGGGTGGGATGAAGAGACCGGTGAATCCGACGGCAACTTTCTGCCAGGGCTGACCGTTGACGCCGACCCCGGCTGGCAAGCCTATATCACTGCTGAAAAGTAACAGTGTAAGCATCGCGATTGGTAATTCGGAAATCCAGCGCCTGGCTATTGGCGATGGGTCTTTCGCCCGCCGAATATGTGGGCGTGTGAAAGTTCGACCTCGTCGGGCTTCCGTTTGCGATTTTCACCGCTCCGAGCACGCGACTTGCGTCGTCTTTCAGCAAATACCTTAACCTGCTCCGCACCAGGTCAGGCTTATACTAGCTTTGCATGAACCAACCGGCCATCCGCGCATGGAAGAACCAGCACTAGACAACCCTGATCTGTACTTCAACCGCGAGTTGAGCATGCTGGCATTCAATCGCAGGGTACTGGAGCAGGCACGTGACCCGGCAACGCCTCTTCTGGAACGACTCCGTTTCCTGTGCATCGCCAATTCCAACCTCGATGAGTTCTTCGAAATTCGCGTCGCCGGGCTGATGCAACAAGTCGAGTATGGTGCGACCCAGGCCGGACCGGAGAAGATGTCACCCGCTGACACACTGGCCCAGATTGGCGTCCTTGCCCACGAACTGGTGACTGAGCAATACCAGATACTGAATGACGAAATGCTGCCCGCCCTGCAACGCGAGGGCATCGCATTTGCACGGCGCGCAAACTGGACTCAAGCAGTATCGGATTGGGTAAAGAATTACTTTCAGCTGAATCTGGTGCCGATACTCAGTCCCATTCGACTGGATCCAGCCCACCCGTTTCCAAAAGTCATTAACAAGAGCTTGCACTTTATCGTCCTGTTGAAAGGCGAGGATGCGTTCTCGCACGCGGGCGGCATGGCAGTTGTGCACGTGCCGAGGGTATTTCCCCGGTTGATCAGACTGCCCGATGACATCAGCGACCATCCATACCAGTTCATCTTCTTGTCATCGATCATTCACGACCAGATGGGCAGTTTATTTCCCGGCATGGAAGTCAGCGCCTGTCATCAGTTTCGCGTTACCCGCAACAGCGATTTATTCGTAGATACCGAAGAAGTAGACGACCTGGCAAGAGCGCTGGAAGGCGAACTGTCATCGCGCCGCTACGGCGCCGCGGTTCGACTGGAAGTGGACGATACCTGCTCCGAAGATGTCGTCAGATTCTTGCTCGGCCGTTTCGAAATTGACGATGCGAATCTTTACAGGGTGAACGGCCCGGTCAATCTGCATCGACTCAGGGCGCTACCGGACCTGGTCAATCGACCGGATCTGAAGTATCCCGGTTTCGTTCCTGGCCTGCCGGCTCGCGTAGCTCGATTTCCGGATATGTTTACCGCAGTCAGTGCAGGCGATTTGCTGTTACACCATCCGTTTGAGTCATTTTCTCCTGTCATCGACATCGTTCGACAGGCCGCAAACGATCCCCATGTTCGCGCCATCAAACAAACCCTCTATCGAACCGGCAATGAGTCAGCATTGGTGGAATCGCTAGCGTCCGCAGCGCGCGCCGGCAAAGAGGTCACGGTGGTGATCGAACTGCGAGCGCGTTTCGATGAACAAGCCAATATTGCTTTGGCGTCACGGTTACAGGAGTCCGGCGCGCACGTGGTGTATGGCGTGGTCGGATATAAAACGCACGCCAAAATGCTGCTCATTGTTCGCCAGGAAGGTGCGCATATCAGACGCTACGTGCACCTTGGAACCGGCAACTACAATCCCCAGACCGCGCGCGCGTATACCGATTACAGTTTTTTTACCGCTGATGCAGAGATCGGTGAAGATGTGCATACGATTTTTCTGCAGCTCACCAGCCTTGGCAAAGTAACCCGACTCAAGCGCTTGCTGCAGTCTCCGTTCACACTCAGCAAGGCGTTGCTGGCGTTTGTCGAAAACGAAGCGCAGAACGCCCGCGACGGAAAACCGGCGCGCATAACTGCAAAAATGAATGCGCTTATTGAACCCGGAATCATTCGCGCGCTGTATGCCGCATCGCAAGCAGGTGTTCAAATCGACCTGATCGTGCGTGGCGTATGCAGCCTCAAGCCAGGCGTTCCCGGCGTGTCCGAGAACATTCGTGTGCGATCGGTGATTGGCCGATTTCTGGAGCACACCCGGGTGTTTTGTTTCGACAATGACGGTGACCCCCGCGTGTTCTGTTCCAGCGCAGACTGGATGGGTCGAAACCTGTTTCAACGCGTTGAGACCTGTTTTCCCATTAGCGATCCGGAACTCGCCAAGCGCGTAATCGAGCAAGGTCTCAAACCTTATCTGGATGACAACAGGCAGGCTTGGGAACTCCACCCGGATGGCAAGTACGAACGGGTTACAGCCGAAGGGAAAGAGGCGTTCACTGCGCAATCCGAATTGATTCGCATCCTTGCATCCGGCGCGGAGTCCAGAGCTTCGGGCAAAATTCCCCGCCCGCTCAAGAAGCGCAAAGGTCGCAAAGTTGGCAAGTAACGCGACCTGTGTAGTGCTTTCCTGGAAATGAACTACAAAGTCCATTTGGTGATTTCAATTTGAAGGACTGGCAGCGACCGTATGGCCTCATCCCTGTAGTCCTGATAAGCTCATCTGCCCTGTCCAGGTTTGCTGCGCGGTAGCAAATTGAATCACACCCGCATGTCCACTTCCGACGCGACCTTACCCAAAGTCGTCGCTGCTATAGATCTTGGTTCCAACAGTTTCCACATGACCGTGGCACGCGTCACCGATGGTCATCTGCACGTAGTCGATCGGCTCAAGGAGATGGTGCGCATCGCCGCCGGACTGGACAAGAACAACAACCTGCAGCCGAAAACGATGCAAAAGGCCATTGACTGTTTGCAGCGCTTCGGCGAACGACTGCGCGATGTGCCGGCGGAGGCTGTGCGTGCCGTGGGTACCAATACGTTTCGACGCGCACGTAACGCAACTGAATTCATGCGGCGGGCACAAGAAGCACTCGGCCATGAAATAGAAGTTATCTCCGGTATCGAAGAAGCAAGACTCATCTATCTTGGTATTTCGCACAACATTCCGCTGGACAACAAACAACGTCTGGCAATCGACATTGGTGGCGGCAGCACCGAGGTCATCATCGGACGGGGATTTGAACCTCTGTGCATGGAAAGCTTGTACGTCGGCTGCGTGGGGGCAAGTCGGAAATTTTTTCCTGGCGGAGACATCACAGAAGATGCAATGCACCGCTGCCAGCTATATGCGATGCAGGAATTCGAGCCGTTGCAGACCGTGTACCGCCAGGTTGGCTGGGATTCGGCGGTTGGCTCCTCGGGAACGGCGAACACCATTGCAGAGGTACTGCTCCACAACACCACGGATTGCAAGGGCATTACTCTGGCCGGGCTGCAGTGGCTGCGTGAAGCAATCATTGCAGCGGGTCATGTAGACAATCTCGACTTTGTCGGTCTGCAAGCGGAACGGGCGCCAGTCTTTGCAGGCGGTGTAGCGATCATGCTTGCCGCGTTCGAAGTGTTGGGCATAAAACGCCTTGATCCGATTTCAGGCGCGCTGCGCGAAGGAATTCTTTACGACACACTTGGGCGCTTTGCTGCCGAAGACGTACGCGAGGTCACCATACGCAGCCTGGCCGACAAATATCGCATCGATCCAGGCCAGGCAAATCGCGTCGAGAAAACGGCGCTCGCGTTGTACTCACAAGTCAGCGAAGACTGGCGCCTCAGAAAAGAAAAGTACAGCGATATGCTGCGCTGGTCCGCGAACCTGCACGAGCTCGGTCTCACCATCGGACACGCCCAGTACCAGAAACACGGCGCCTATCTGATTCAGCACGCTGATCTCCCGGGGTTTTCGCTGGAAGAGCAACTGATACTCGCGTCACTGGTACGGGTGCATCGGCGCAAGTTCTTGTTTGGCGAGTTGGAAAAGCTGCCAATGAAACCGAATCGCGCGATTCGGCTCGCCGCCCTGCTCCGCATAGCTGTCGTGTTACACCGTGCACGCAGTGAAGCAGATATTGCGCAACCGATCGCGTCGGTCAATGACGACGGACTGACCCTGACATTTCCTGATAACTGGCTCGAGTCACGTCCGCTGAGCCGCGCCGATCTCGAACAGGAACGAAACTACCTGAAATCTGCTGGAATCAAGCTCCGTCTCGAGTAATTTCCCGGCCCGGAGACCCTCGAATGTTGTTGGCACCGTGGAGAATCCGCGCACCGAGATCATTGGTTGGCGATTAACGATATAGTGTGTCGTTGAGAAAGAGAACCCGGAGAGTCAGATGAACGAAGAGTCTTGTTGCGGACCTGGTTACGCCTCGCCCGCCGAGGCCATGCGTGCGCCGCGCGAAAAGTTGCTTTACTCGATCGCGATCTACACCGGCACCGGTATACAAAAACCGGATTATCTGGTGACGATTGATGCCGATCCGGAAAGCGAAACGTACAGCCAGGTCATCAACCGGCTGGAGATGCCCGGCATCGGGGATGAACTGCACCATATGGGATGGAACGCGTGTTCCTCCTGTCACGGTGATGCGTCAATGCAGCGGCGCTACCTTATCGTCCCCGGCGTACGCTCCACCAACCTGCACATCGTCGACTGCGGTGCCGATCCGCGCGCCCCACGCCTGCATAAGGTCATCGAGGGCGCCCGGATCAAAGCCGAGACCAACCTCAGCGCACCACATACCGTGCACTGCCTGGGTAGCGATATCATCATTTCGATGCTGGGCGATGCACAGGGCAACGCGCCTGGCGGCTATCTCCACCTCAACAAGGACTTCGAGATAGTCGGTCGCTGGGAAAACTCCATGGGCGATATCAAATTCGGTTATGACTTCTGGTATCAGCCGCGCCACAACGTGATGGTGAGTTCCGAGTGGGCGGCGCCCAACACGTTCATGCCGGGTTTCGATCTGGAAGAAGTCGGGCACCTGAAGTACGGGCGCGAAATCCACTTGTGGGATTTTGAGAAGAAAGAGCCGAAACAAACGTTTTATCTGGGTGAAGACGGGTTGATTCCGCTGGAGGTGCGTTTTCACCATGACCCTGACAGCAGCCATGGATTTGTTGGCGCCGCGCTGAGCGCAAACATTATTCACTGGTGGAAAGACGATGCCGGCACCTGGCAATGGGAAAAAGTCATCGACGTCGAAAATGAGCCCCATCCCGAGTGGCCTATCCCGGTTCCAGGTGTAATCTCGGTCATTCTGTTGTCCATGGATGACCGTTTTCTGTATCTGTGCAACTGGTTGCACGGGGATATTCGCCAGTACGACATCACTGACCCGCATAAACCCAGGCTAACCGGGCAAGTGTGGATGGGTGGCCTATTAGGGCGCGCGCCGGAAGTGAACGGCGTCAAAGTCACCGGCGGGCCTCAAATGATCCAGCTCAGCCTTGACGGCAAACGTCTGTTTGTCACAACGTCGCTGTTTTCGACTTGGGACAACCAGTTCTATCCCGAGATCCGGACCAACGGCGGCTGTATGCTGATGGTCAACTGCAACACCGAGCAAGGCGGTATGGAGATTGACCCGGGCTTCGTGGTCGATTTCGGCAAGGAACCGAATGGCCCAAGCCGGTGCCATGAGACCCGCTACCCGGGTGGCGATTGCACAAGTGACATCTGGATATGACGATGCGCACGATCACCATCGCCAACCGGGGCGGCGCTGTCTATCCGGTCGACAACCGCATACCGCTGCTCGATAGTCTGCGCGCGAAAGGTGTAGATCTGCCTTACGGCTGCAGATATGGTGGCTGCATCACCTGCGCGGCCAAACTGACCGACGGAGAAGTGGATCAAACCGGCCAGGTCGCGCTGAACAACCGGCAACTGAACGACGGCTATGTCATCCTCTGCGTGGCACGGCCAATGACCGATTGCACGCTCGAAATAGGTGTTGAGAGCCACGACAAGCTTTATCGCAATCCATTCCTCGATCCGCTCGCGCCGCATGAATTAAAGGCCGACATTGCCAGTCCAAAGAAGGACTAACCATGGATTATATGAATCACAACGAAGAGTATTCTGCGGACTATCTGGCCGGCATTCTGAAATCGGTCAAAACGATTGCCATGGTTGGCGCCAGTGCGGACAGAACCAAATTCTCCTATGGCGTGCTCCGGGTTTTAAGCGAAACCGGCTACAACATGATCCCGGTGAATCCCGGAATGGCGGGTGAAACCATCCGCGGGCTCAAAGTCTATCCGACGCTGGCCTCCATCGACCAGCCGGTCGACATGGTCGAGGTGTTCCGCCGCGCAGAGGAACTACCGGACGTCGCCCGCGAGGCTGTCGCGATCAATGCCAAAGTCCTCTGGGGCCAGATCGGTGTGTTTAACGAAGAAGCCGCCCGCATTGCTGAGGATGCGGGACTCCAGGTCGTAATGAACCGCTGCCCGAAGATCGAACTGTTCCGCCCCTTCTGGAAGCCAAAACTTCACCTGACAATCTAGCCTGCAAACACCAGCTAGTCTAAAAGTGAAGCATGACGCTTATGGTGCCTATATCGACGTCACCAGAGTTTATGCTCGCTGCGTCGTTGAAATGTTCCCATTCTGCTCGCAGGCTGACACGATCCCATCCGCGCCAACTCAGTCCTGCCCCCAATGCGCCTTCAACACCATCGTCCCCGGATGGGATTGCGAGAAAACCGCCGGTGCGCTCGAACGTCGTATTGAAATAGGAAATCCCGACCTTCGCAAACAGGCCGAAATGCTTGGTAACCGGCATATCCAGAAGGGCGTATACGACAAACATGCGCGGATTAACGGTCAACGTCCCCGCTGGTGAAGCCGCAGTAACTTTCGCTTCACCGGCATCAATGTAAGACGCTTCAATATTCCACAATTTCGACAATTTACGACCGAGAGTTGCTTTCCAGGCAACAGCTTCATCGTCGCATGAAGTCAGTGTGGCCATCGACTCAGCGCCGGAACATACATTGCGAAATCCACTCTGTCCTCCACCAATTCCCACGTACCACCTGGATTTATTTGCGTCCGCGTCCGCATCCGCAGCAACTGCCGTAGACGCAACCAGTAATATCGCAAGACTCGCGAGAAACCACTTCATCGTACTGTCTCCTTTCGGTCATACCGCCGCAGCGGTCTAATGCAAGCACGACCATGACTCACTACAGATTTTCGTCACGAGCGAAGTCACTGATCGGCTGAACCATCGTTGCCACTTCGAGATGTGTCCCATCCATTGAGAGTCACGGCAAAGTCGTGGAGCGGATCACGCTGATGAAACGACTTTGCAGTATGCGTCCGCCGACGACGCACGTGAATGGAGCAAGTAATACGCCTGCCAGATTTGTAAGCGGTGACTACGCTTGTGAGAAGCGGCCCGGATACGCGATTTCGCCGTTGTTATCCGAATTCATCACGGCACCAGGCAATTGACTTGCACCCGGTTCGCTCTGATACATGCAGCCTAGCCGTAATCAGGTGGCGCGACGAATCCGCCAATCTCCCGCGTGACAAGGCCCGCAAAAGCGATCGTGCGGTAATCCCGATACGGGGCACTCACAGCCTGCACGCCAATCGGCAAACCGCCGCGGGAGAGGCCGGTCGGGAACACCGTGCTTGGCAGGTAGGCATTGACGATCATGCCTGCCCAGAACAACTGTTTGAAATAGGACTGTTGCTGATCATCGACGGCGATGGTGCGTTGACCAAATGGGCGATGATCGTGGGGAAACGCCGGGGTAGCCATTTGTGGACATATAAGGATGTCCCAATCTTCGAAGAACGCACGCCAGGCAGCGCGCAGTTTTTCTCGCTTCGCGTTGGCCCGGATCCAGCCGCGATGCGGCAGCACCGTAGCGCGGGCGTTCACCGCCTCGCTTGACATGTCGTCCGGTTCGAGCGTGTCGACCAGGGCCTGTGCCTTGGCAACTTTCTTGTCGGATAGCGCACCGGTCATGACCGATGTCAGCAGAGTCTGGTAGTTCTGGTGCGCACGGCTCACGTCGAAAGCGGGCCGCGCAGCGTCAGACACCTTCGCACCCAGTTTCGCCAGCGTCTCACCCACCAGCGCCACCCGATCGGCAACCTCAGTGCACACCGGTGCGATCTCGTCATTCGGCCAGACGGCTACGCGCAGATCTTTGAGATTGCTGAAATCAGCCGGCGGGAGTTTTAGCTGCCAGCCCAGCGCCTCACGCTCGGCCGGACCAGCCATGATGCTCAATGCAACTCTCAAGTCATCTGCGCTGCGCGCCAATGGACCGCACACCGCCAGGTCTGCCTCGGGTATGCCGGCCACCAGCTCATGGCCTTGCATCGGAATAATGCCGTAGGTCGGCTTGTGACCGTAAACGCCGCAAAAATGCGCAGGGTTGCGGATGGATCCACCGATATCGGAACCCGCATCAAGGGCGCTGAATCCGGCAGCAAGCGCGGCCGCGCTCCCGCCGGAAGAACCGCCCGGCGTTCGCGATGTATCCCACGGATTGCCGGTGGTGCCGTAGATCGGGTTGTAGCTCTGGAAGTCAGCGAGCTCAGTTGGCACGTTTGTCTTGCCGAGAAAGTGCGCCCCTGCTTCGCGAAAGCGTTTTACCGCAAGACCGTCTGCGTCCGAAACATTGTCACGAAAATCCTCAATGCCCCAGGTAGAAGGTGTATCAGCGATCACGTAAGACTCTTTGATCGTCATCGGCACACCATGTAACGGTCCCAAATCCCGTCCTTCGTTCAGCGCAGTATCTGCCTGTTTTGCCCTTGCCAATGCATCGTCAAAAGTTCGGATGATGACCGCGTTTATGTCACCGTCGTACTTCTCGATCCGGTCGATATACAGCCGGGTGAGTTCAACCGAGGTGATATCTCGAGCTTTAATTTTGGCAGCCAACTCCACGGCAGAAAGGTAAGCGAGTGAGGACATGGCTGCTCCTTATTTTGTGAACGATATCGGCGCTGTGAACTATATCGACTGACTGCAAACGTCGCATCTATCAGAAACCCGGCGTTCAACACGGTGATGCCGGGGGGGATACTGACCTCGACGACACCGCGTATCGGTCGATGAACACCCGCGCAGTACCGATCTGTTTCAGATACTCAAGTCGAGCAAGTTATAGCCTTTGAGTTCTGCCCTTGTTTCATCATTCCAGTTGAAACGTTCTCCCGAATCGGCATGCGGCTTGTAGGTATAAGGCGTCTCGCCCGGAAAACGCTTGTGCCTTGAATCGATTGCGTAGCCGATCAAACGGGAGCGTTTGCGTATGCGTTCCGCATCGTAAACGGCTGGCGCGTTGTGGACGCCACCGCCTTGAACTCCGAGCACGGACTTTCGACGATGAAAGCCAAAATTGATGGTGACCCGCCAGTCCGGGCTCGTGTTGGCGAAAGAGCCATGCAACAGTTGCCGGTTGCAGATCGCGACGTCTCCCGGGTTGCACAGCAACGGAACCGCATCGGGAAGTCGGTCCGAACCCGCTTCGGCGGCCTTCGCCTTGATATCGATTTTGCCAAGCTTGTGGCTACCCGGAACAACCCAGACACCATTCGCAGCCGTGCAGCCGTAGAGCTGCGCCATGAAATTAAACCCGTGGCAGGTCTCATCCCAGTATGGTGTATCCCAGTGGGTTGTACCGTCCTGATGCCATGCCACGGAAGCGCCCTCGCCCGGCTTCTTGATGAAAATCGCCTCATTGAACGGCACGAAATCCTCGCCGTTGATCTGTGACGCCACGCGCAATAAATCAGGATGACCGTATATGCGCAGGCACGCGTCAGAAAACTGTAGCGTGCCGAGTATCAGGTAGACAATTTCCTCCGGCGCGTCCTTTGCCGCCTCAGGCTCGGCCATCTTCACCGGATGTCGGCCGTTGGCGAGTTCGGTACCGCCGAAAGGATCACCAAGCGGTTTTGCCCAGAACAGCGTCGGTGCTTCGCATCCCGCGCCCAGCGCTGGACGTCCTTGCGAATCGACCGGTGAATCACGCCTGGCGGGAAATCGCGCCATGATGTCGACCAGATCCGCTTCTATGTCCGCGAGCTCTTCGTCGCCGATTACGCTCTCGAAAATGTAGAAACCGTAGCGCAAATAGGCTTCGAGAATGTCTGGAGCGAGTTCACCGTTTTCGGTAAATCGAATCGGTCCGCGGTTCGGCAGCGCACGCGCACGCCGTTCACCTTCATGAAAATATTCCTGCAGCTTCGGATCAGCAGTTGCCCACTCTGCCGGAGACTGTCCGGTCGATGCGTGGATTCCGCGGGCCTTGCCACCTGACTGTTCTCTGGTGCCAATGGTGTTGCTCATGAGTTTCCCTTCGTACTCGTCAGCATACCAATATTACCTATTTCCCCAACAAATGCGGGGAAATATGAACATCCAGCCCAGCCACGCCTGTCCCTGTGCCGTGCAAACGCAACTTTTTGCTGGCAGCCCGAAGCGCCGACGCGCGACCGCAATGGCGTTTTACCTCGCCCCTGAATCAGAGCGACTCAGAATGGCACTTCGACTGACCACGAACCATGCGTTCAAGGCAACCAGATTGTGAACCCCGAGGCAGGCGCGAGCGGCTCTCCGGCAACTTGTCAGTCGGCGCAAGCTCAACGGGGGCGCGAATACTGTTCCTCGCGCTGCACACGATTTTCATGACTAATTCCCGGCGCTCTCCAAAGATCGTTTTCGATATTTGCGCCCCAGGCGATCTCCCACCAAATGAAGAATCAGCGCAAAGCCAAACGCATAAAGAAACGCGGTGAACATATAACCAAAGTAGAACATACGGGATGAAATCGGGGAGATCGACGAATTCCCTGCCTCGTAACGACTCCAGATCGTGTTGTCGCCATCATGATATGCGTCCACGACTTCGATAACCTGTTTCCCCGCAAAACTTTCGAGTACCTCATAAGAAATGCTCGATCCACCGACATCTACCTTTCCACGAGGCTCTGACATCAAGAACGACATGGTTCCTTTCGGTTCGCCGGACGCAAACTGATTCTGACGATCGGCGAGATTCCTCAGGCGAACAACTCCGAACGATTGGTCAACGCTTTCCGTTTCGTATACGACCTTGAAAAGGCTATGGACCTGATCGCCGTCATCGACACTCCTTTCATCGATCTTTGCGACCAGATGGATTCCGGCAAAGAGGGCCACCGTGCAACTCACAGGGAAGAAGAAAACAGACCCAATTACGACGAGCAGTATTCTCAGAAATCTCATGCGCTTCCTTCAGCATCTTTGAAAAGTCGCCGCGCCAGGCAAGAGATCACCCAAATAAGAAGCATCCAATTCACGTTTCACAGGGCCTCTTGAACCATATTGGAGCTGCGAGTCGGCTGCCGGCATTGCGAACACTTGCTGTCATTGCCTCTACCGCAGGCCCGAACTTGCGCAAAGGGCGAGGCAGGACTGTTCCAGATTGCGCCGCACTACTTCCACATATCTGGTGCCAGGGCAAAGCCTGGAGTTCACGTTACTGTTATGAAGGCAAGAAACATCCCAACCCTTGGATTACGCCCAGGTAACATTCCAAGGGGTCACACTCCCTGATATCCCTGAAAGCTCAGGCCTGCTCGCCCGATCCGCTGCCGTAGGGGCGCGTCAACACTTCGAGTAAATGCCCGTTGGCGTCCTCGAAATAGACACCCCGTCCGCCGTCGTTCGTATTGATCTCCGCTGGGTGTAGCTTGCGAGGGTCGGCCCAATAGTCAAGCCCCTCGGTACGAATGCGTTCGATGATCCCGTCGAAGTCGCTCTCATCAATCAGGAACGCGTAGTGTTGCGGCCTCACGGCCGCGTCACCAACGTCAACAAAATCAAGCGATACGCCGTTGTCGAGTTCGACTACCAGAAACGAACCGAAAGAACTCGCCGGCGGCAGTCCCAGAATTCGGGTGAGGAAGGCCGAGGATGCCTTCTTGTCGTGCGCATGGACCAGTGTGTGATTGAATCGAATACTCATCGTTACCTCTGCAATCGTCTCATTGGGTTGCGCCACGCCGACTCCACAACAACAAACCGGTGTGTGGGCAAGAACTCCAGTGGGCAGTCAAAGACGTTCGATCAGGCTTGCGTCACTTTCTTTGGGCCGATTAACCCGATCACTTACAGCGTAATGCTCAAACTCGACAATTGCGTGCTCACGAGCGAACGCGACTGCCTCTGCCCCATCATTCAGGTTCTTGTCCAACCAGTTCGCATGCGCGTCATTGCCTAAAACAACCGGCATACGATCGTGCACCTCCGCAACAGAGTCAGCCGCGGCGCGGGTGAGTATCGAGCAGGTAAGCTGCCCTTCATCGGCATTTGGCGCCCGCCAGTACGACATCAGCCCGGCGAAACAGACGGGATCGCCGCCTGGCAATCGAATGAAGTGAGGCTGCTTGGCTTTCCTGACTTCGCCGGTTTGTTGATCAACGCGTTCAACCACTTGCCACTCGTACCAGCCGAGTGCAGGAATCAGGCAACGCCCCTTGCCCAGTGGCGTGCGCCACATCGGCTTGGTCGCCGCTTCCTCTGATCGGGCGTTGTGTGTCAGGCGTGGCGGTTTTTCCTGCTTCCACCAGTGTGGAATGAAACCCCAACGGGCCAGCGCCAATTCCATCCCACCCTGTTCTGCGTCGAGCCGCAACAACGGTACCGCAGACGTAGGTACGACGTTGAAGTGCTGCGAGAACGGCGCAATGTCCCGCGCATGCACGCTCCAGGCGCGCTCAATTGACGCCTGGTCAGGAGATACGTAACGGCCGCACATGGTTGCCTAGTCCTTCATTGATTGAACGGAATTTCAGACCACGAGTTGATCATCAATACCAGTTACCTAGCCTACGACGGATTACGGACGAAATCCAATGAAATGCAGCTTCCCCGCCACAGGTCTCGTTCGTAATAGTGGCTTCTTTCTAGAACGGCAGCTTTGTTGATGTGGCCTGACGCGATAACATATCAAGGAGTCTGGCCCCCTGATTTCGCTGCAGAGACTGAGTTGCGTTCCCCGCCCTATTCTCAATCCCGGGGATTACCCAGGCTGGTTGGGGCGAGAATGTTTTCCAGCTTTGCGCGGAAACAAACTCAACTTCCGGTACGTTTGTCTACATGGTGCTGGCACAACTGGTCGCGTTCAGTATATCTTGCAGGATGCAGTAGCTTCCCGCTGCTGAATTTGCATCCAAGGAGACTACAAGTGACTCACTTTCTTCGACAGCTTCAACCGGCTGATTTGTCCCGACCGTTACGCCACATATGGGGCCGCTCGTATGACTGATAAAGACAAGCTTGTTGGTGCCTGGCGCCTGATCTCTACCAGGTTCCGTTCTGAAGACGGTTCACTCGGCGAGTCACCTTACGGCACCGATTCGAAAGGCCTCCTGATGTATGACGCGCAGGGCCACATGTCCGCCCAGATTGGACAGACAAATCGCACACCATTCGCGACAGCCGACCGGAAGGCTGGAAGCGACCAACAGTTGAGGGCCGCGTTCGAGAGCTACCAGGCCTATTGCGGAAACTACAGCGTGGATGATCGCGAACAGGTGGTCACCCATACGGTTACACTATCCCTGCTCCCCAACTGGGTCGGAAGCGAGCAACGGCGCCACTACGAGTTCACCGACGGGAAACTGATTCTGCGCACGCCGCCCATGATCATCGGCGGGAACGCGCTGAATGGAGAGTTGGTGTGGGAAAAGATCGAGTCGGTAAAGTAACAGCCGAAACCGCATGCCGTGGATTAGTCTGAGCAAATCCTTTCAGAAACTGCGCGCAATCCATTCGCCTCGCCGCGTATGCGCCAGCCTGATTCTCATTGATGGCAGCTTTCTTGCTTCCCGCACGATAGACTTTTAACGTCCCTCTGCCCTAGCCGCCACATCCCCGGCAACGCCACACCGCCCTCACGATGATGCCAACTCACCTACGCCATCCATCGATTCGCGCCCGGAAATGGTCAGGAGCCACCCAATGAAAAGTATGCGTGTTCTCTTCAACGTTCAATTAATGGTGTTGCTTGCCAACTTGTTTGCGATTGCTCCGTGCGCGGCCGAGTCGACGCTGATGATTAACATTGATGGTTTTGAAGATGACAGCGGACGAGCACGCATCGTCCTGTTCAATTCACCAGAAAGCTATATGGGTACGACGTCTCCGTCTTACTCATACATTGTGACTCTTCCAATTCGTGGGCAGCGCGCCACCTGGTCGATACATGACCTGCCGGAAGGCACTTACGCCGCCATCGTACATCACGACCAAAACGCCAATGACGAACTGGACCGGCCTTATTTTTCACTCCCGCTTGAGCCCTACGGCTACTCAAACAACGCCTTCAAAATGTTCGGAATCCCGGACTTCGATCTTGTCAAATTCGACTTTGGGGAGGGTTTGACTACCCAGAACATCTCCATACGCTACAACCCACTCGCTACACTTTCATTCAAGATAAGGCCGTTTCTTAACCTGATCGCGATGACATTTGTTCTCGTTCTGCCGTTGGCGGTTTGCGGTACATTGCGCCGTTGGCTTGGCACGTGGGCTTCTGACTTTCGCCTGCTTGGGCGATTTGGTCTCACTCTGCTATTGCTGATGACGAGCAGTGCTCATTTCATCAGCGCGGAACATATGACCTTAATGCTTCCCGACTGGGTCCCCGCACAAATGGCGTTAATCTATGCGACAGGGGTATTGGAATTGATTCTGGCAATCATATTGTGGATTCCGGGTTCAATGCAAAAGGCTGGATTCGGAATCGCATTAATGCTCGTCGCTTTTCTGCCCGCAAATATTTACGCCGCACTTTACAGCGTGCCATATGGCAGTGCAGAAATGGGCCCTTCCTATCTTCTTGTTCGCGTTCCGTATCAGATATTTCTGGTGTGGTGGACCATTTGGGCAACCGGATTGCTCAACAAGCGCAGCAACTAGTTTTCAAGTGCGGCTGGATCGATGCAATTTGACCGGCGGCCCGGGAATCACCAGCGTCCACATCTTCCAGCGGACAATCCCGCGTTTCTGCCTTCTATTGCGTGGGCTGTGATGACTGACCGGACGCGGCTTCCAGAAGCAGATACCCCAGCCATGCCGTTGCCACGCCAAACAGTATCGCCCCTATCTGGACGACAAGCATCGGAAAAAAACCACTGAGACCTGCGCCGAATACGAGAACGCCGACAATCATCAACGTGGGTGCGGCTGGCCCCAACAATTTCGAACGCAGCAAATCAACAGAGAACAGGATGTAACCGATTACGAACAATCCACCGGTCGCCGGAAACAGCGCCGTAACCATACCGATCGTCAGGCCCGCGCCGTAGGTGTTCACGAACTGTGGCGCTTCCACTGCCACGACAGGATTGATAAATGTCTCGTAGTAGTTCAGACCGAAAATAAGAATAAGGCTGGATATCGCGATGACATATCCGAAAAAGCCACTCACGCTCGATTTACGCAGACAATGGCCCATCAGGGCAATCAACCCAAACACACCAAACAGAAGCGAGAAAACGAACAGCACATGGATCCACAACCAGTACTGGCTGGCGATCACTTCCGGCGTCTCGCGGCTGGGATGAGAGATATAGGCAACGGCAACCAGAACACCGCCAACAATGTTTGCGTATCCGCCCCAGCGAAGCGAACGTCGAACGAGATTGTCATTCTCCATCGTTTGCCCCTCCTGTCTTTATGCGTTCAATTCCAAATCGGTGACAAAATATCAAACGATTCCGCAACCGCGAAGGCGAAGGAATTCTGCCTGGCTCGCATACCCCGCCAACTGGTCGCATTGCCAGCAAGGCGAGCCGTCGAATACGACGTCACAATCGACGCGCCTTATTGTCAGGCATTATGCCGCCAGTTCGTCTAGCAGTGCCTTCGCTTCTTTAAGGTCCTTGGTACCAAAACCTTCGGTGAACCAGTTATAGACCGGCGCGAGCAGATCATGCGCTTCCTTGCGTTTACCCTGTTCTTGCCACAACCTCGCAAGACTGATGGATGTACGCAATTCCCATGACTTCGCCTGCTGTTCGCGCGCCCAATTGAGTGACGCAACGTAATTGCGCTCTGCACCCGCGACATCATTCTTCAGCGTGAGCATCCACCCTTTTACCCGCAGGATCTCTGCGTAGTACACGCGCTCCTCCCAGCCGGGGCGCTCGACTTGCGCGATCTGCTTGTCAATTAGCTGCAATGCGCCATCAATGTCGCCGAGCATCGCCATGCCCTCGGACATCACCGACGCACCGTAGGAGCTCCAGACTTTTCCACCACTCACATCCCAAACCCCCAGACCCGCCTTCAGCGACGAAATGCCTTCGGCAAAATTGCATTCTCTTATTGATGCGATACCCGAAAAGACCGGAGCGAGAACCCCAGGCAGCAATGACAAACTGTTTTCCCGACCCAGTCGCTCGCACTCTTCAGCGCGCTTGCGTTGCTCTTCGGGCTCACAACGGTAGTCAAACACTTCAGACCCAAGAGTCAGCGCCCAGCCAAGATCAAACGGGTGAGCTCGTCGGCGGGCGTGCGCATTCATTTCATCGCTCATGGCTACCGCCTTGTCCGGATAGCCAAGCATCCAGGTGCACACCGAAGCGTAGCCGCCGGCCAGTGTCTTTGGATCCTGATTGAGCAGATCCACAAGATGACGATGCTTTTCATCGTCGTACAGAGAAATGACCGCGGCGCCATGTTCCATGGATTTGGTGAGTCGGCCCATATAGTAGAAACAGTTACAGGCAACCATATGGCCCGCGATCAACAAGTCGGTATCATCGGTAGCCTTCGCTATGTCGAGCGTTTCCATTGCCCAGTCGACGGACTCAGCGACGCGGCCCTGAGTCATGACACTCATAAACAGTCCGCGCAGGATAGGCAGCAGCGCGTCGTTGCGCTCGAGCGACTTCGCCAGAGGAAGTGCCGGGTGGAAACTGTTCCAGACTTCCGGGGCTGGCCAGCCTTTCAGCGCCATCCACGCTGTTCCAAGCGGCGTACGCAAAGCCAGTTCGCTCGCGTCCCGTTCACGCGAGTGCGGCAGACTGGCAACCAGTTCCAGTCCATGGTTGAGGTGAGAGATGGCTTCGGCCAGAGCCATTCGCGTTAACGCCAGCTCTCCTGCCTTCTGCCAAAGGGGAATGGCGGCTTCCGCTTCACCAGCCTGGCTGAGATGATGCGCCAGCAATTCCGGCTCAGCATCATTGATGTCGGCAAAACACGCCTCGAACACCCGTGCGATTCTGCCATGCAGCTCCTGCCGCCGGCTCTTGAGCAACGATTCATAGGCAGCGTTCTGTACCAGGGCATGCTTGAAGTAATAAACCGATCGCGGTGGCTTGCCTCTTTGAAACACCAATCCCGAACTGGTAAGTTTTTCAAGCGCATCATCGAGCTGTGCCTGGCGCATCGCCGCGATTGCCGAGATCATCACGTAGTCAAATTCTCGCCCGATCGCCGCACCAATTTGCGCAATTTCCTTGACCGGCATGTGCCGATCCAGGCGTGCCATTAACGAGTCTCTTAAGGTGGCTGGAATTGCAACACTGTGAACGTTGCCAGCGTAATCGTAATGATCTCCCGCCTCGACCAATTCACCCGACTCGAGTATCGACTTGGTCAGCTCCTCTACGAACAACGGTATGCCGTCAGTCTTGGCCAGGATCCGCACAAGAAGATCATCGGGTAGCGCTTTGTCGCCGGTTACCCGGGATACCAACGCGCCGCATTGTGCACGCGTGAGTTTGGACAGATTCAGACTGACAACATGGCCGTAGTCAGACCAGCGCGACTGAAACTCGGGCCTGTGAGTAAGCACAACCAACAGTGGCCTATCTTTCACCCGTTCAATGAGCAGGTCGAGGACCTCCAGTGTGGTCGGATCGGCCCAGTGCACATCCTCGACCAGCATCACACTGGCCTGTTTGCGCGCAGCGGCTTCGATGAGATCAACGAGGCTGCGTAGAATTTCGTCTTTGTGCCTCTGCGGCGTAATCGAGATCACTCCGTAGCGCGCCTCACAGGCAATGGACAGCATGGAGGCGATGAAGCGAACATCGCTTAGCGGGCATTCATAGTGGCCAACGATCAGCGATTCGAGTTTGTCCAGTTTCAATTCAAGCGACTCTTCCCGCCGCAAATCCAGCAACTGTTCAAATTTGTTGATAAACGGCCAAACGGCACTGTTCGTGTAGTACGGCGAGCACTGGAACGGTAGCGCCTGCGCGCCCTGACTTTCCAGGCGATTGCGTAGCGCGCTCAAGACCCGACTCTTGCCAATCCCGGCCTCACCGGAGAGCAGCACTACCTGACCTTCGCCATCCTGAGCAAGTTGCCAACGTTCCATGAGCAGGCCGAGTTCCTGCTCGCGTCCCACCAGAGCGGTGACACCATCCTGGTTTGCGGCCTCGAAACGACTGGCGGCCTCACTCACGCCCACTACGCGATATGCGTGAGTAGGCCGCGCGATGCCTTTGAGAGTCTGCTCGCCCATGTCCTCATATCCGAAACTGCCACCGGCCAATCTGCGCACTCGCTCACTCACGACGATGTGGCCCGGCACCGCAATGTTTTGCAGCCGGGACGCAAGATTCATGGTCTCGCCCACTGCACCTTTCTCGGCAGAGGAAACCACGACCAAACCTGTGGCGATGCCGATACGCACGGCGAGATGACCGGCACCGGGAACGTCGATCCCGGACAAGGCATCAACGATGTCCAGGCCGGCATGAATGGCGCGCTCGGCTTCGCCTTCGTGCGCGAGCGGGAAACCAAAGAACGCCACAATGCCATCGCCCAGGCGCTGGAACACGTAGCCTTCGTAGCGCACGATCGCAGCGGCACAAGTGTCTTCGTAGACACGAATGATCTCTTGCAGAATCTCGGGATCATGTCGCGAAGCAAGCTCAGTGAAGCCAACCATGTCGCAAAACAAGACAGTGAGTTGGCGGCGTTCGCCTTCGGGCACGTTCGGAGCGGGAGATTTGAACCCGGGCGAATGCGCACTTTGCGAGAACTTGTGGCCGCATTCGCCGCAAAACCTGGTCCCAGGCACATTCTTGTGCCCGCATTTGGGGCAAGACAAGCGCAGAGCATTCCCGCATTGGTTGCAGAACTTACCGCCTGCTGGATTATCGTGCTGGCACTTCGGGCATTTCACGGACGGCCTCCGTCAAAGACTACACAACGCAACGACCCATTTTGCAACCAAATCAATGCGTACGAAAGACCATAGCCGCGTGCTCCAGGCCCACAGGTCTCTATCGGGTTGGACAACGCAAATCGTTGACGCGCCACCAATACGATACAGGCGGTATCTGTGAGTCAGAATGTAGTGGATGTGTGGGCCGATGTCGATGACTTGCATTGGCACGGACCGGCGCGGACAAAAACATCGCGTGACAACAAAGCCCGGTCCGCGTACGTCCACGCAGCAGGAATACCCGCTAAAAAAAAACCAAGACTAGCGCTAGAGACTAGTGTCCTGCTCTGCTAGATCAGACGGGAGAATCCCGTCGAGGCGGTTGCTTGCTGGTAACGGTCAAATACTGCGCAGATGTTGCGGATGAGCAATCTGCCTTTCGCGCTGACACACCACTGCCCTCTTTTCAGGGAGACCAAGCCGTCACGCGCCAGAATTCGCAGTTGATCAACTTCCACCGCGAAATAGTCGTCAAACGCGATTCCAAACCGGTCTGACAACAACTTGCTATCGAGCGCGTAATGGCAACTCAGTTGCTGAATCGCCGCGGCGCGGATGCAATCGTCGTCGTTCAGAGTAAAGCCACGCACCACCGGTAACTGGCCAGCGTCGATACGCGCGTAATAATCGTCAAGCGATTTCGCGTTCTGACAATAACTGTCCCCGGGTTTGCCGATCGCACTGACGCCCATCGATACAAGGTCGCAGCCTGCATGCGTCGAGTACCCCTGAAAATTGCGCTGCAGTGTTCCGGCGTGCAGCGCTTGTGCCAGCGAATCGTGCGGCAACGCGAAATGGTCCATTCCAATATGCATGTAACCCGCTTCCGCCAGCGTATCGATGCTCGCCGCCAGGATACGCAACTTCTCCTCAGGCGACGGCAAGGCACCGGCATCGATCTGGCGTTGCGATTTGAAGCGTTCAGGCAGGTGCGCATAGTTAAATATCGACAGGCGATCAGGCTGTGCGTCGTCAATGATTCGACTGAGGGTCCGAACGAATCCTTTCTCTGACTGGTGCGGCAAGCCATAGATCAGGTCGATATTGACCGAGTTCGCGCCGGCATCGCGACAGGCATCGACGATGCGTCGGGTGAGCGCGAATGGTTGAATACGGTTGACCGCGCGCTGCACTTTTTCATCAATATCCTGCACCCCGATGCTGAATCGATTGAAACCCAGGTCAGCCAGATGACGAACGCCTTCGGGATCAACGGAACGCGGATCGAGTTCAATCGAATAGTCGCGATCGGGCGCGTCGCTGAGTGTAAAACGCGCACTCAGCTCAGACATCAGACTAGTCATTTCTACCGGGTTGAGGAATGTTGGCGTGCCCCCACCGAGGTGCAATTGCACAACCTCGCGGTCGCGGTCGTAGAGGGCGCCTTGCCATTCAATCTCTTTGAACAGGTATTCGAGATAGGTGGCAGCCCGCTTGCGATTTTTGGTGACCACCTTGTTGCATCCGCAGTAAAAACACACCGTATCGCAGAACGGAATGTGGATATACGCCGACAACCGATCGGGAATGGGCGGCTCATTGGTTTGCCGCGCCGCGCGCACGTAGGCATCCGCGTCAAATTCCTCCGTGAATTGCGCAGCGGTCGGATACGACGTATAGCGTGGCCCATGACCGTCGTAGCGTCGGATCAGCCCGGCGTCGAATACGGGGAAGTGGTTCAGCATTCTTATAGCAGCACTCATGTCCGAAATGCTCACACAAGCGGAGGACGCTGCTGCTGACACAGATCAATAAAACTGCTCAATAAAGCGATGCTTTGAAATGCGAAACAATCGTTGGGTTACGCTTCGCTAACCCAACCTACGAGGTCCGCGCGTCAATATCAGTCCGTGTAGGCCGCAATAAGCGCAGCGCATTGCGCCGCATTGGAACCGTGATAGTTGGCTAGCCCTTCGAGCGTAGCCCGGCACCCGCCCTTTTACTCGTTTGCCTTCTGTACGTCACACAGGTGCATTCCGTCAGTACCGCGTCACCGGTTTCGTGGCTCTCTCTCGAGAGTCGAAAGCCGGCCGTTGAACCTCCCGACCCTCACAAATTGAGCGGCAGAATTCAGGGCAACCGACTTCAGTTACATCATCACCACCCCGCCGTCGATGTGATAAGACTGCCCGGTGATGTAGTCAGCATCGGGGCCAGCGAGAAACGCGGCCACGCCCGCAACGTCTTCGGGGGTTGCTCCCCGGTCCATTGGCACTGCGTGCGAGCGCTCTTCCCACACCGAACCCTGCGGGCGATTTTCATGCTCGCTCCATTCGCGGTCGATCTGCTTCCACATTTCGGTATCGACCGGGCCGGGACAGATGCTGTTTACCGTCAGTCGCGGCGCGAACTCGATTGCCGCCGTCTGGGTAACATTGATTACCGTTGCCTTGCTCGCCGAATAGGCGCCCAGCATCGCACGCCCTCCGCGGCCGGCGACCGAAGCCATGTTGATAATTTTTCCGCGCGGGCGGCCCTCTCCTAACGCCGCCTGATCCAGCATCTTTCGCGCGCCGGCTTGCAACGTGAAAAACAGGCCCCGCGCATTAACGTTCTGAATGAAGTCCCAGTCCTCCGGCTTCGTGTCCAACAACGTACGCACTCTTATAACTCCGGCATTGTTTACCAGCACATCAATGCGACCGAAACGATCCACGACGTAGTCGATCATGGCCGCGCTCTGTGCGGTTTCACGCACGTCTACCGCAAGCGCCTCCGCCTGCGCGCCGAGCGAGCGCACCTGATCCGCTACTGTCCGGGCGTTTGTCTCATCCAGGTCGGCCACGACAACCGTAGCGCCTTCGCGCGCATAGCGCATTGATATTGCCGCTCCAATGCCGCGGCCTGCGCCGGTGACAAGTGCAATGCATCCGTCCAAGTTCTTCATCTTGTTAGCCTTTGTTATGTGTATCGAACTACGCGTTCCATGGTGTCAGAGACAAGCCGCGTCTCTCACACTTCTCAGTGCGGGAGACACTGACATTCCGTCGTGACCGGCTCAGGAAATTCCGATCAATTGCAGAGCATACCAGCCAACCCGCCGCCTCATCCCGGCACGTGCGATTCACAAAAATGCGCACGCACGCATGCCGACTGCATTTCAGGGTACGCTCCAACATTGCCCAACACGTACCGATATAGAAGATGCTCGATATCGCCGCCACCTGCCTGGTCATTACCGCCCTTCTGGCCTGGTTGAATCACCGCTTCATCGGCATTCCCACCACCATCGGCGTCATGGCGGCTGCGATGGTGTTTTCTCTTGCACTCGTTGGCCTCGATGCGCTGGGGTTCGCGCGCGACCTGCGCCAATACGAAGAATCGCTGTTGCGCTCGATTGATTTTTCCGACGTCGTCATGAAAGGCATGTTGTCGCTGTTGCTGTTTGCCGCGGCGCTGCATGTCGACCTGAGCGAACTCAAGGCCTATCGCTGGCCGATTGGCGGTCTGGCTTTGGTGGGCACGGTGCTGTCCACTCTCATAGTTGGCTTCGCGATGTGGTTCGTGCTTCCGCTGATCGGTCTTGGGTTGCCACTGGTGTACTGCCTGCTCTTCGGCGCACTGATTTCGCCAACCGACCCGATCGCGGTGATGGGCATCCTCAAGTCCGCCGGGGCGCCCAAAGAACTGGAACTGGTGATCGCAGGCGAATCACTTTTTAACGATGGCGTGGGTGTCGTCATTTTCTCGCTGCTGCTGGGCATGCTGCTGAGCGGGGTAACGCCTACAGCAGGACACGCGTTCGAACTGCTTGTGCACGAAGCCGGCGGCGGCCTGTTGTTTGGTTTGGCGCTCGGCTACGTGACCTTCCTCCTTCTCAAGAGCGTAGACAGCTACCAGGTTGAAGTGCTGTTGACACTGGCGGCGGTCACCGGTGGCTACGCATTTGCAAGCAAGCTGCACGTGTCCGGCCCGCTGGCCATGGTTGTCGCCGGCCTGATCATTGGCAACCACGGCCGCGCACTCGCCATGTCCGACACGACGCGTCGCTATCTGGACATGTTCTGGGAACTGATAGACGAGATCCTGAACGCGACACTGTTCGTGCTGATCGGTATGGAGGTGTTGCTCGTTACGTTCTCGCTCAATGAACTTGGCGCTGCAGCAGTGGCCATATCGGTGACGCTACTTGCACGACTGCTCACGGTCGGTTTGCCTGCGCGTTTTCTACGGCGCGCCATCAACCTGCCACGAGGTTCCTGGAAAGTGTTGACGTGGGGCGGTCTGCGTGGTGGCATATCGGTGGCGCTCGCCCTGTCGCTACCACCGGGACCGGAGCGCGATACCGTTGTCGCGCTGACTTACGGCGTCGTCGTATTTTCGATCCTGGTGCAGGGACTTTCCATCGGGCACGTCACGCGCAAGTCTGTCACGCAGTAAGCTTTACTTCGGCGCAGATTGATAGCGCCGTAGTTGTTGAAGCCATGGTTGCTGAAACGGAACTGGCATCACGTAAGGGCGTTGGTATTTCCGGGGTTGAGCACAAATGGCTTCGTCATATCAGGATTGCGACGCCGAACGACCACGGTCAGATAAGTTACTGGTCGCCTGAAGATAGTCGGCGCGCTAATGGTGCTGCAAAAGATAGTATATTGACTCAGCGGCGACTCAGTAGCGGATTAATGAACGTAATTCGAACAAGCCGGGTTTGTCGACCGGCGCGCAGCGGCAAGTGCATCAGGCTACGGAGCCGGACGTAGGGACAGCGCGCATTCTTAACGTTCCAGTTCGAGAAACAAACATGAGCGCAGGAACTTTGCTGTACGTCCAGGACAACGAGGCAAACGCATGAAGTACCAACCTATAGAAGACTTCGACAGCGACGCAGGCGCGACGAAGAAAGCCGGCCCCGCGACATGCCTCGTCAGCCTCGGCCGGTTCGATCTGCCCAAGCAGATGCGCCGGGATCGGTCGGGACGATGAAAAAGTCGAAGCCCATTGCCAAGCCCGGCACAGCCGGACAGGCGGCGAGCATGAAAGCCTTGCACGCAGCGCTCGACCGGTTGCCGATCGCCTTCGCCCTGTTCGATGCCGAACGGCAACTTGCAACGTGGAACGCGCAATTCGCAGCGCTCGGGCTCTTTCCGAAATCGATGCTCAAGCCGGGCGTGTCATTTGCGCAGTTGCAGGACCGGGATGCCGGCCTGAAACGCCGGGCGACGAGCCCGCACGATGTAACGTTGGCGTCCGGGAAAATCCTTCAGGCAACTCGCAAACGAGTCCCGCCGGGACATTTGCTCGTCTCCTACGAAGACGTGACCGACGCGCGCCTGGCGAGCGACGAGGCCACCCAGGCGCTGGCCCAGCAGACGGCGATGAGCGAGGTCCTGCGCGTGATCAGCAGCTCGCCGACCGACATTCAGCCCGTGCTGGACGCCATCGCCGAGGGTAGCGCACGGCTGTGCGAGGCAGTGGATGCCGTGGTCTGGCAGGTGGAGGGGGACATCCTTCGGTCCCGCGCCCACTACGGGCCGATTGACGCTCCCGAGGAATGGACGATCCCTGTCGACCGCGGCTCAGGGGCCGGCCGGGCGGTTGCCGACCGGCAGACAATCCATGTCCTCGACATGGCGGCGGAGACTAGAGAGTACCCGGAGGGAAGCGCCTATGCCAATCGTTATGGCTTTCGCACGATGCTTTCGGCCCCGTTGCTGAGCGAAGGCGTTCCTATCGGGACAATCCTGATCCGCCGAAAAGATGTGCGCGCCTTTTCCGATAAGCACGTTGCTTTGCTCCAGACCTTTGCCAATCAGGCGGTGATCGCGATGGAGAACACGCGGATGTTCACTGAGACCCAGGAGGCACTGGCCCGGCAGACAGCGCTGAGCGAGGTCCTGCGCGTGATCAGCAGCTCGCCGACCGATATTCAGCCCGTGCTCGATGTGCTGGTTGAAAGCGCGGCCCGCTTGTGCGCCGCCAGCGACACGTCCATCCAACTCGTGGACGGCGATGCGCTTCAGGTAGCCGCGCAACATGGCATGTTGACAGGCAAAAGTGACTTAGGAGTCCGCGTCCCGCTCGAGCGGCAGTCGGTGACGGGACGGGCTGTCCTGGAGTGTCAATCGATTCATATCCCCGACCTGTTCGCAGCGCCAGACGCCGAGTTCGCCTGGGCGAAAGCGTTTGCGAAGAAGGCCGGGTACCACACCATGCTCGCGGTGCCGATGCTCCGCAAAGGGGTTGCGATCGGCACAATCAGCCTCCGCCGCAACGAAGTCAGCCCGTTCTCGGATAAGCACATCGAACTGCTCCAAACCTTTGCTGTCCAGGCAGTGATCGCGATGGAGAACACGCGGATGTTCACTGAGACCCAGGAGGCACTGGCCCGGCAGACGGCGCTGAGCGAGGTCCTGCGCGTGATCAGCAGTTCGCCAACCGATATTCAGCCCGTGCTCGATGTGCTGGTTGAAAGCGCGGCCCGCTTGTGCAACGCCAACGACGCGATGATCCAACTCGTGGACAGGGATTCGCTTCGGGTTGCCGCCCAACATGGCTCCTTGCTGGACGAAAGTTCGCTTGGAGTGCGCGTCCCGCTCGAGCGGCAATCGGTGACGGGACGGGCTGCCCTGGATTGTCAATCGATTCACATCCCCGACCTGGAGGCAGCGCCTGATGCGGAGTACGCCTGGGCGAAAGCGTTTGCGAAGAAGGCCGGGCACCGCAGCATGCTCGCGGTGCCGATGCTCCGCAAAGGTGTTGCGGTCGGCGTAATCGCCCTCCGCCGCGTCGAAGCCAACCCCTTCCCGGAAAAACAGGTCGAACTACTCCAGAACTTCGCCGACCAGGCGCTGATCGCGATGGAGAATACGCGGCTGTTCAACGAGACCAATGAGGCGCTCGAACGTCAGACCGCGACCGCGGAAATTCTCAAGGTTATCGCGAGTTCGCCGTCAGATGTTCAGCCGGTGTTCGACGCAATTGCCAGAAGTGCGCTGCGTTTGATCGGGGGGCGTTCGGCAATGGTCGTGCGGCGTGTCTCCGACATTTTGCATCTCGTGGCACTTACGGGAACGTCTGATTCCGGGGATGAAGCGTTGAAGAAAATGTTCCCGGCTGCGCTTACAGGTACTGCCCCCCTCGGCAAGGCAGTGCTGACCGGAATGCCCGCGTACTCAAGCGACGTTGAAACCGATGCTGTGTTTTCTCCCACGTTTCGAAAAATGACGCGCGCCAGAGGGACTCGGAGCGTCGTGGCTGTGCCCATGATGCACGAAGGCGATTCGATCGGCGCGATCGGCATTACGCGAGAAGAATCGGGACTGTTTAGCGATCATCAAATCAACTTGCTTCAGACCTTCGCCGACCAGGCAGTGATCGCAATCGAGAACACGAGGATGTTCGTCGAACTCGAGACACGCACCGCGGAGTTGGGTCGATCCATCGAGGAGATGCAGGCGCTCAACGAAGTCGGTGAGGCGGTCAGCTCGACACTCGACCTCGATACGCTGTTGACGACGATCCTGACCCACGCGAATCAGCTTGCGGGGACGCAGGCAGGGCAGATCTATGACTACGACGAGGCGACTGAAGAGCTTCGTCCCACCAAGGCGATAGTGGGCTATACGAAGGACATCACCGAGCTCTTACGGAGCAATCCGCTCAGGAAAGGAGAAGGCGCGGCCGGCCTGGCGGTCGTGAAGCGGCAGCCGGCCCAGGTCCCGGACATTGCTGTCGGGTCCGCCGTCCCGAATCGCTTACGTGATCTGCTGATCAAGAGGGGATTTCGGGCGGTGCTTGCCGTCCCGCTGATCCGGGAGGGCCAGGTGATGGGTGCCCTGTCGGCAGTGCGTAACCAGCCGGGAGAGTTCCCGCAGCGAGTGATCGATCTGCTGACCACGTTCGCAAGCCAGTCTGCCCTCGCAATGCAAAACGCGAGGCTGTTCAACGAAACCGGGGAAGCGCTTGAACGCCAGACCGCAACAGCGGAAGTGTTGAATGTCATCAGTAGCTCAATGGCTGACGCCGCGCCGGTGTTCAACAAGATCCTCGACAGCTGTGAAAACTTGTTCAACGCTGACGAGATGTCGGTCATGCTGGTAGACGATGCCGGTCAGTTGACGATCGGCCGGTATCACGGTCCGTCGGAGGACCTTGTCGCCAGCGGCCTTCCTGCGCCGGTGGAGCGCACAGCCCCCGGCCGAGCAATTCGCGAACGCGCAGTCATGCATTACCCGAATGTGCTCGATGCTAAGGACGCTCCAGGAGCGTTGAAACGCATCGCTGAGACAATCGGCGGAAACTTTTCAATCGCGTTCGCGCCGATGGTGTGGGAAGAGCGCGGGATCGGCGCGATCCACGTGTCACGGCTCGACCCGTTCTCCGACAAGGAGCTCGCACTGCTAAAGACCTTTGCCGACCAGGCGGTGATCGCGATCCAGAATGCGCGCCTGCTCAATGAGACCAAGGAGGCACTGGAGCAACAGACCGCGACGTCGGATATTCTGAAGGTGATCAGTGAATCGCTGGAAGATCCAAAACAGGTTTTCGATGCAATTGCCGAGGCCTGCGAGAACCTGTTCGAAGGCCGCTTCGTCGGTGTGAATCTGGTCAACGAAAACGGCGGCGTCGTGCTGGCAGCCAGCCGCTACCCCGCAGATGAGAAAAGCAAGATAGATGAGTTGGGGCGCCACTTTGAGGAAGTGGCTGCGCGCGAGTCCGGGACACAACTCAAATTGCGCCGAGCGGTGCTCGACTTTACCGACCTGGAACGCGGGCGTGACGTGCCTGATGAAGTGCGCGAGGCATGCCGTATCAGCAGCGCCAAAGCCATCGCCCTTGCACCGATGGTGTCTGCAGGCAGGGGCATCGGCTCGATCTGGGTGGCGCGTGCAGAGGCCAATCCGCTGTCGGAAAGCGATAAGGCGCTGCTCAAGACTTTCGCCGACCAGGCTGTGATCGCAATTCAGAATGCGCGACTATTTAACGAAACGAAGGAGGCCTTGGAGCAACAAACGGCGACCGCCGGCGTGCTTCAAGTCATCAGCAGTTCGGTGGAAGACACCGCGCCCGTATTCGAAAAAATTCTGGATAGCTGTCAACGTCTGTTCGGCACCGAGCAATTGGGAATTTATGTTGTCGGTGACAACGGCCAATTGCACGTCGGCTCGCTGCGCGGTGCCCAAATCCAGGGAATGTTGGCGATTCCGCCAAAACCGGTGGAGCAAACCATAACGGGGATGGCGTTTCGAGAGGGTCGTATGATCCATATTCCGGACGGGTCAGCGGTAACCGATCTGACGCCGACAATGCAAGCCATCATCGATGAAGTTGGCAATTTCTCCATCATCGTTGCGCCAATGATGTGGGAAGGTCACGGTATCGGCTCCATTTTCGTTCTGCGAATCCCGCCGGCGGCATTCACTGATAAGGAAAAGTCCCTGCTGCGCACCTTCGCCGACCAGGCGGTGATCGCGATCCAGAATGCGCGGCTGTTCAACGAGACGAAAGAGGCACTGGAGCAGCAGACGGCAACCTCGGAAATTCTGCAAGTCATCAGCAGTTCACCGACCGACACGCAGCCCGTTATTGACGCGATCGTGAAGAGTGCGGTGCAGGTGTTCGACTCATGTGATGCCACGGTGGTCATGAAGGAAGGTGACTTGTTGCATTGGCGTGCCAATGAGATGTCATCGCATCGCGCGGCTGATGATATCGACGAGATGAAGCGCGTCTATCCGGTCCCACTCGATCCCAAGCACAGTTACTCCGCGCAAGCGATCGTCGAACGTCGAATCGTCGAGATTCCTGATACAAGGGCGCCGGAGGTATCCGAATTAACAAGAGAGGCTGGCAAAGCGGCGAATTTTCGCGCCGCCGTGTATGTACCATTGATTAGCGAAGGTGAAGGAATCGGGGCCATCATCCTCAACCATCCGCAGGCGGGATTCAGGTTAACGGAAACGCAACTTGCGTTGTTGAAAACCTTTGCCGACCAGGCGGTGATTGCGATTCAGAACGCCCGGCTATTCCACGAAGTCCAGGACGCACGTGCTGCGGCCGAGACCGCCAACGAGGCCAAAAGCGCCTTCCTGGCAACCATGAGTCACGAGATCCGTACGCCGATGAACGCGGTTATCGGCATGAGCGGACTGCTGCTCGACACACCGCTCAACACCGAACAGGCCGACTTCGCGACGACAATCCGCGACTCGGGTGACGCGCTGCTGACCATCATCAACGATATTCTCGACTTCTCCAAGATCGAAGCCGGACGAATGGATGTCGAGGCTCAACCGTTCGACCTGCGCGAATGCGTGGAATCCGCACTCGACCTGATGGGCGCAAGGGCGGCCGAGAAGCACCTTGATATCGCCTACCTGTTCGAGGGCGATATCCCGCGTGGCATCAGCAGCGACGTAACGCGGCTGCGCCAGATCATCCTCAACCTGATATCAAATTCAGTGAAGTTCACCGAAAAAGGCGAGGTGGTGCTCATTGTGAAGGCGTCACCCGTGACCACCGACGAAGTGGAGTTGAATTTCGCGGTGCGCGATACCGGCATCGGGCTGACCGAAGAAAGCATGGGACGGCTGTTCCAGTCCTTCTCGCAGGCGGATTCGTCGACCACGCGCAGGTACGGTGGCACCGGCCTGGGCCTCGCCATCAGCAAGCGGTTGGCCGAGTTGATGGGCGGATCTATGTGGGCTTCGAGTGACGGCATCGGCAAGGGGTCAACTTTCCATTTCACCATCCGCGCGCCGCTGGCCGAGCTATCGCAAGACAGCCGGCGCGAATTCATCGGCCAGCAGGCGGCGCTGGCCGGCAGGCGCGTGCTGATCGTCGACGACAACACCACCAACCGCAAGGTGCTGAAGCTGCAAATGGCCAAGTGGGGCATGCGGCCGCGCGATACCGAGTCACCAGCCGAGGCACTGCGCTGGGTGGAAGCGCACGAGCCGTTCGACCTCGCGGTTCTTGACATGCACATGCCCGAGATGGACGGCCTCGAGCTGGCGCAGAAGATCAATGCGCTCGACGCCAAGTTGCCGTTGGTGCTGTTCAGCTCACTCGGGCGGCGTGAGGCAGGCGACACCGAGGGCCTGTTCAACGCTTATCTGGGCAAACCGTTGCGTCAGTCGCAATTGTTCGACACGTTGATTGAACTGCTGGCGAAAGACGAAGCACCTCAGCGCGCTGCCACGCCCGCAAAGTCGAGTCTGGACGCGGAGATGGCCACCCGTCACCCGCTGCGCATTCTGCTCGCCGAAGACAATGTGGTGAACCAGAAGCTCGCGATGCGCTTGCTCAAGAATATGGGCTACCGCGCCGACCTGGCATCCAACGGGATCGAGGCCATTGAGTCGGTGCAACGCCAGACCTACGACGTGGTGCTGATGGACGTGCAGATGCCTGAAATGGACGGGCTCGAAGCGTCTCGCCAGATCACCGCGAAGTGGCCGAGCGACCAGCGCCCGCGCATCGTTGCGATGACCGCCAACGCAATGCAGGGCGACCGGGAGATGTGCCTTGCCGCCGGCATGGACGATTATGTGACCAAACCGATCCGCGTGGAGCGATTGATCGAGGCCTTGACGCTCGTGCAGGCACGCCAGGATTAACCAGAACAAGGGAGTGAACAAGAATGAGCGAATCAGTCATTGACCAGGCTGTATTTTCGGAACTGAAGGACGCGGGCGGTATGGAATTCGCGGTCGAACTGGTCGATACGTTTCTCGAAGAAGCGCCCGGCATTCTGACCGAGCTGCGCAGCGCGCAAGCGCAAGGCGACGTTGACGGTTTTCGGCGCGCAGCGCATTCGCTCAAGTCCAACGGCAACACCTTCGGCGCTTCGACGCTCGCCACACTGGCGCGTGAACTGGAGCTCGGCGGCATGAACGCCGACCCGGCGCTCGACCTCGAGGCGATCACTGCGCTGGAGGCCGAGTACGAGCGGACTGCTGCCGCGTTGAAAGAGCTGTGCAATGGCTGAGGGCCCGGCACGCCTGCTGATCGCCGACGACAACAAGGTCAACCGCCTGTTGCTGTCGCGCAACGTGCAGACGCTCGGCCACTCCACTGCACTGGCAGAGAACGGCCGCGTCGCGCTCGAGCTACTGCGGCGCGAACCTTTCGACCTGCTGCTGCTCGATATCGAGATGCCCGAAATGGATGGTTTCGCGGTGCTCGAGGAACTGAAGGCCGACCCTGAGTTACAAGACCTTCCGGTGATCGTGACCTCGTCGGTCGAGGGGCTGGACAACATCGTGCGCTGCATCGGCCTCGGCGCTGAGGATTACCTGCCCAAGCCGGTCAATCCGGTGCTGCTGAAAGCGCGCATCGGTGCCGGACTGGAGAAAAAGCGCCTGCGCGACCAGCTCAAGGATATGGTGCGCCGCTTCGCGACCTCGGAAGTGGCGCAAGACATGCAGGAATCGGGTTTTGCGCTCGGCGGCAAACACGTGCACGCGTCGGTGATGTTTTCCGACATCCGCAACTTCACGCCGCTGGTTGAGAACCAGCCGCCTGACGAGACGATTGAACTGCTCAATGCATACTACGCGTTGATGTTTGATGCCATCAGCAGTCACGGCGGCGTGGTCAACCAGATGATCGGCGACGGACTGATGGCGCTGTTCGGCGCACCCCTGCCGCTGGACGATTGCGCCGGCAACGCGGTGGATGCAGCACTGGAAATGATCGAGTTGCTCGAGCAGTTCAACCTGAAGCGCAGCGCGATGGAAAAGCCGACAATCGGCATCGGCATCGGCATCGCCACCGGCGAGGTCGTAGCCGGCTACACTGGCACCGAGCAACGCGCCACCTACACCTGTATTGGCGACACGGTCAATCTGGCGGCACGACTGGAGGGGCACACCAAAGTCGCACGACGCAGCATCCTGATCGACGAGAGCACGCAACGCTCGCTGAAAGAAAGCGTTCACACTGACGCTTTGGGCGCCGTGCCCTTGAAAGGCAAGCGTGCCGCTGTCGAGGTCTTCGCGGTAGCGGCCGGACAACAGGCCTTCGCAGCCCGAACTGGTTAACACATCAGGCACGCTGTTGGCCGCTCGATCCCTCAGGGGAGCGCAGGCAAGACACAAGTCCTGACCCTGTATATCAACGCATGATCGCGAGCTGGTCGTAGCCCGTATGTGCGTAGCGCAATACGGGGGAAAGCTTAACCATATCGCCAATCCCCGGATTTCGCTGCGCTGCATCCAGGCTACATACTGTGGTCATCGGGAGCGGTGGATCTGGCGCTCGAATTGCTGTTACACGAAGCGGGCGGCGGATACCTGTTTCATTCGCCCGGGACATTACACAAAGCCTTTGCAGTTCTTTGCTATAGTCGTCTGGGTGACATTCCTCAACGCAATCGCTCCCATCCTGAGCGTACCCTCCCGAATATTGGTTCCACGAAATACTGGCAATGTGGGATATCGGCGATCACCGACAAGCAACCTGCGATTTCACACGCTACTTGGCGCAGCACTGATGTTGGGACTTCTGGCAGGATGCAACGTCGCGCGTCCGCCGGCGCCAGAGAATCAACCGCCACTACCAAAGCCTCCCCGATTGGTTGTTGAATCAAACTCGAATGCGCGAACTGATCTGTTGGCGATCGTCCAGACTATTCCAGAGAATGCGCCGAAATGGCAGATGGACGATTTGGTCGATCGCTTCATGCCGGAGTTTTTTCGAATCAGATCCGGTGACATGCAACAAGTCGTTGCTGCGGTTGCCGTTCTGAGGGACCAGCCGAACATTGTTGATTCGTTAATTGATTATTACTACGCTTTCCCGGCCCCCGAATACGAGAAGCGCATGATGACAATCGGGCTGATCGGAGAACTACAGCGCACTGACGCAATCCCATTTTTTGACAGGATCATCTGGAATTCATTGTGGCTCAGACAACCGATTGCGGAAGGTCCGGTACCGCGGGAGCTAATAGAAATGATTCGGGTGAAGGCTGTTCACGGCCTCGCATACCTGCGAACTGATGAATCTCATGAGTCACTCATTGACATCATGCAATTCCACGACTCGATCTCGATCAGGATAACTGCCATTGATTCATATATGTGGAACAAGCGTGACAGCGAAGAAGCGGCACAGCAGTTGTATATAGCCCTGCGCACAGACTTGCACAAGTTTGTTCAGAGGCCGAGGTTTCGGCAGGGTATGGACCGCGCGGAATTCAATGCGCAACTGGACGCCTGGCAAAACACATGGGCGCTGCCGCGAAACGGGCAATGATGCTTCGTCGACCGACAGACTGTGGAACCGGGCGCGGCAGCGCCGTCATGGATTCGCAAGTGGCGGCAAGAATTTTTTGCACAATCGCGCTCGTACTCACAATTTCCCTGATCTGTCGCAGCGCCGCTGCAGTCTGTCCAAGTACTGCGGGATCCGAGCAGGCGTTATTGGATGAACACAAGTGCCGACCGGAATTCAGACAGTGGTTTCGAAATACGTTCAATTTGCGGAAACAAGACTGGGATGACGGCTGGGGTTGGGATCAGTGCGGCCCGAAATTCGCATTTCCTAAAATGATGAACGCTGCATACTTGCTAACCTACGGCATCGAAGATAGCGCCCAGGGCCCGTGGCATGGCAACGAGGACTACTACACGTGGGCGTCAGGTCGGCGGCACCACTTCCTGTACAAACCTGTAGACATTGGCGGCGCATACGCCGAGACCTTCGCAGATATGCGGTTCAACGAGTTCGGGCAATTCGGACTGGCGCACAGAGTCGAAACAAATTGTCCTGTTTTTACAATTTCGAGTGGTTTCCGCGCGGGCACTATGCTCCACGAGTCAACACACGTCATCTACTGGATCTGGAATCACGGTCCAAATAATCCCGGGAGCAATTGCTCGACGGAGTGTTCGGACGATTGGTTCTTCCACATATCGGGCGACTACGAGTATGGGCAGTTGTCCGGACATACGCATTCGATGAACCAGATAGAAATTGAGTATCTCTGCGATCTGAGCGAATTTCCGGCCCAGTGGGTACCACAAGGTGTCTCGCTAGTGGCCGCAGCGGCAGCCAATAGCAGAATGAACAATAGAATACGAAATACGCCTGGCTGGGTATGCGGTGAGCCGAGCCCCCTGATGATGCCACCGTCACGTCAATGACCGGCAAGGCGAGAATATTGCGAGCCGCTGAATACGGCGAATCTAAATTAAATCAGTCGCTTCGGTTACCCCGGGGCGCCTGACTGAGGAGAATCGAATGCCAGCGTTACCCGACGCGCACGCACTCGCAGTAATCGCGCTTACCCTGGTAGCGTTCTACCTGTTCACGCGCAATGACGTGCCACTGCAAACTACGAGTCTGGGTGTGCTGGCTGCGCTCACCGTCGGCTTTCACCTGTGGCCCTATGCAACCCCCTCCGGGCCACTCAAACCGAATACCTTTTTTCTTGGCTTCGGCCATGAGGCGCTGGTCACGATCATCGCGCTGATGATCATCGGCCGCGGCCTGGTGGTAACCGGTGCGCTGGAACCGGTAGCGCGCCTGTTCTCGCGCGCGCTTGCAACGTTTCCCATGCCCGCAATGCTGGCGATGCTGGTGTTCTGCGCCGCGGCCAGTAGTGTCATGAACGATACGCCTGTCGTCGTGCTCATGATGCCGATTCTTATTGGCGCTGCATTGCGCGCGAAAGGTTCACCGTCACAGATGCTCCTGCCGATGAACTACGCCGTGCTCCTGGGTGGTATGGGCACGACGATCGGCACCTCGACCAATCTGCTGGTCGTATCGATCGCCGCCGATCTCGGTTTGAGACCGTTCGGCATGTTCGACTTCGTTCACGTCGCAGCCCTCGCCGCCAGCGTCGGTATTCTTTATTTGTGGCTGGTCCTGCCGCATCTCCTGCCGAAGCGCGATCCGCCAATGCAAGACACCTCTCCGCGGGTATTCAGCGCAGTCCTGCACATCACGGAAGACAGCTATGCGGACGAGAAAACAGTTGCCGAAGTCCTGAAAAAAGCAGGCCATGAAATGCGCGTTGACCGTATTGAGCGCGGCGACGGTGTTGTACTTGCCAAGCTTCCGACACTCAAGCTGCAGGTCGGCGACCGGTTGTTCGTATCCGACACGCCAGCGAACCTGAAGGAGTACGAGACGCTCCTCGGCGCATCTCTGTACGACACCGAGGACCTGGCAAAAAAACTTGACCTGGAAGAGCCATTGCCGACGCACGGCCAACAGGCGGCCGAGGTTATTGTCACCGAGGGGTCTTTGCTACACAACCGCACCTTGGGCAGCATTCGCTTCGCTCAAATTTACAATGTAATCTTTCTTGCCCTGCATCGGACCGGCACAGATCAACCGACAAAGAATCGCGATATCGGCGACACCGTACTTGAAACCGGCGACGTGTTGCTTGTTCAGGGTACGGAAGAAGACATAAACAAACTAAAACAGACGACCGGACTGCTGGTCCTCGACCAGACGACGGACCTGCCGCACACCAGCAAGGCGCCTGTAGCGCTCGCAGTGCTTGCGGCGGTGGTCGCCGTAGCTGCAACCAAGACCGTCCCCATTGCAATCAGCGCGTTGCTGGGCGTCGGTATGCTCCTGGTCACCCGCGTCATTGACTGGAAAGACATCAATGCATCGCTCAACACCCGCATCATCATGCTGGTGGCAGCGAGCCTTGCACTCGGCTCAGCCCTGACGTCCACCGGTGGCACTGACTATATCGCGCAGCTATTTCTCGCTGCGACCAGCGGCCTGCCACCGGAGGCAATCCTCGGTTCTCTCATGCTGCTGATGGCGCTGATGACAAATTTCGTGTCGAACAACGCCGCTGCCGCGATCGGCACGCCGATCGCGATCAGCATTGCGGCCACTGTCGGCGCGGCGCCAGAACCTTTCGTCCTCGCCATCCTGTTCGGAGCAAACCTCTGCTATGCCACCCCGATGGCTTATCAAACCAATCTCATGGTCATGAGCGCAGGCAGTTACCGCTTCTCCGACTTCATAATCGGCGGCGTGCCGCTTATGCTGCTGATGCTGGTGTGTTTCTCGTTCCTGCTTCCAAGGTTCTTTCCGCTGTAATCGCCGTCGTGTGGAACTGCCTTTCCTGATCCAGCAGGTGGGCGCAAGACAGTGCACGAATTTGATATGCGTGCCTGCCCTCTCCCCGGAGATACGGCTAGACTGACCAGATCGCTTTACGTGGTAACACTGGGGGTTTCGAATGCATTGCCTTGCCCGAGTGCTTGCCACTGATCGTGCGCTTTATTGCCCACGGCATATCAAGTATCGTCCAGACTTGCCAGCCTGAATAGGCAATAGGCTGTCGCCAGATTCCTAACCGAGGAGAAGCAGTATGAAGAAAATTCCAGTCACGATCATTGCCTTTTTCGCGGCACTAATGTTGCCACTGCCGAGTGGAGCCGATCGCGACGAAGAACGCTATGACATCGACGACAGCGAACGTGACGAGAGGCGCGAAGACAACCGAAGTGACCGCGATGACGATCGTAATGACGCCAGTGGTGACGATCGCGAGGAAGACCGCGATGTCGATCGTGATGACGCCCGCAATGACGCCAGTGATGACGGCCGTGTTGAAAAGCGCGACATCAGTGATGACGAACGCACGGAAGACCGCCGATAGCCGGCCACGATAACTTCGGCAAAACGATGAGCGCCCATGCGTGGCCATATGCCCGCCAATCGCTTCTTTAACTAGCGACAGAAATCTAGTAGTGTCAGCATAGCGCTCATCTAATTGGACATATCAATGGGCTTCAGCAACTTGAGGAGAAACACCATGAACAATAGAGCCCTTCTGGCGACCATCGCATTTCTAACGATGCTGGCAGCACCGCAGGCAGGCTTTGCCGCTGACGATGAACATGACGAAGCAAAACACAAATCGGTCGAGAACCTGTCGCCAGAGTTGCGCGCCTTGCTCAAGCAGGAAATGCAGGCACTACAAAGCGGCATGGTCGCCGTGATCCCTGCATTCGTGTCCGGAGATCTCAGCACGGTTGAAAAAATTGCCAGGAACATGAAAGACAGCTTTATCCTCAGGCAGGCGATTACGCAAGAGCAAATGCACGAACTTCACTCGACCTTGCCCGAGCCGTTCATAAAAATGGACCAGGAATTTCACTACTTCGCCGGCATGCTTTCGCACACAGCCAAGCGCAAGAATCTCGAGCTTGTAAATTTTTATATTTCGAAACTCACCGAGTCGTGCGTTGCGTGTCATAGCCAATATGCCACACACAAGTTCCCTGGCCTATCGTCAGGTAAGACCATGGGAGATCATCACGGTGAGCACCAAGGTATGAAGCACGAAGAACACCACGGCGAGCACGACGCTGAGCACGAAAGCGAAAGCGAAGATCACGACGACCATGATGAGCACGCTGATCACTAGCAGTGTGACGCGTCCGAAGTGAGGAAGGCGCACAAACAAGTCCGCGAAACACAAGACCAAAAACGATTGGCTGTTCAACACCGAGGTGTCTAAGAACATCCCATATGCCTGAACGAAATCTGGATCAGCGACTGCTTGCCATTCTAGCGGCGGACGTTGCCGGTTATTCCAGGCTCATGGAGGCCAACGAGCGGGCTACCGTGAATGCACTCGATGCGGCACGCGCAGTGTTTCGAGATCACGCCGCGGCGCACCGTGGCCGTATCGTTGACACTGCCGGCGACAGCGTTCTGGCGGCCTTTCCGAGCGCGATTGGTGCCGTCCAGGCCGCACTGGCAATCCAGGACGAACTCGGCGATCGCAATGAAACAGTTCTCGAAGAGCAGCGCATGCACTTTCGAATCGGCGTGAATCTGGGCGATGTCATCGAGAAGGATGACGGCTCGGTTTACGGTTCTGGCGTGAACGTCGCGGCGCGACTCGAAAGTCTGGCTGCGCCGGGCGGCATCATGATCTCCGAGGATGTTCACCGACAAGTCATGGGCAAGGTGACCAAAGATTTTGAAGACGCCGGCACGCATGCGGTCAAAAACATCGCCAAACCCGTGCAAGCATTCCGGGTCATCACCGAATCCGGGCCCGACGCATCGCCATGCGTCGACAAACCGCTCAACTTGCCCGACAAACCCTCCATCGCCGTACTTCCTTTCGATAATCTGAGCCGGGACGCGGATCAAGAATATTTTGCGGACGGTATTGCCGAGGACTTGATCACCGCTTTGTCGCGTATCCGCTGGATGTTCGTCACCGCGCGCAACTCCAGCTTCGCCTACAAGGGGCAATCACCCGACGTGAGACACGTTGGAAGAGAGCTGGGCGTTCGCTATGTGCTGGAGGGAAGTGTACGCAAGGGTGGCAACCGGCTGCGCATCAGCGCAAAGTTGATCGACGCCAGCACCGGCAACTACGTTTGGGCAGAACGATACGATCGTGAGCTTGTTGACCTGTTCGATCTTCAGGATGAGATCACCGAGGCCCTGGTCGCGACTCTACAAACGGAAGTCGGCCAATTCGAGAGTGAACGCGCCCACCGCAAAGCGCCGCAGAATCTGGATGCATGGGAATGCTACCAACGTGGCATGTGGCATCTATGGCGAGCAAGCAATGCAGAGAATCTGGCCGAAGCCTGCGGACTGTTCCAACGCGCCATCGACCTGGATCCGAATTTCGCCCAACCCGTTGCCGCTTTGGCAAATACACTTTATCTCCAGATCGTTTCTACCTACGTCGAGTCGCCAATCGAAACACTGAACCAGGCCCTGCAATTCGCAAATAGGGCCATTGCCCTCGATGACAAGGAAGCACTAGCCCACCACGCGCTTGGCAGAATTCAAACCACGCGAGGCGAGTTCGAATTGGCGATTGAAACATTGCGTACCGCAATCAATCTCAATCCCAGCCTGGCGCTAGCGCATTATGCGCTCGGCAATGCGCTACTGCAGGATGAGCAACTTGGTGAGGCTGTAATTGAGTACGATACGGCCATTCGATTGAGCCCACGCGACCCCCTTATATTTACGTTTTACCAATTCCGCGCTGTCGCGCAATTATTGTTGGGAGACTACGAAGCGTCGGTAAGAGACGCGCAGCGCGCCGTTTTGCATCCGGCGGCCGCTTCTTTTGCCTGCGCAACACTAGCATCGGGGCTGGCGCTTCTTGACAGGCATGTAGCAGCAAAGACTGCGCTCGACAAGTTGTTAGAAGTGAGACCGGAGTTTGACCCGTACATCGTGCTGGCCAGTTTTTCACCGCTCAATCCCAAAGCGCTGCGACCCTTGTACAAGCCGTGGGTTGACGGCCTACGCAAGGCCGGTCTCGCCATATCAGAGTGAACGCACATAAATCGTAATTCGCGCAATTCGGGTCAGGCCTGTATATCTGTATAAACTGCACTTCTGCTCCACTTGCTCAACCAAGCCAGATGCAGATTGCCGTCCTTTTCGAGAGCTAGGCTTGCTGACTCCGCTCAAAACGGGCGCGATTATGCGGCAACGCGTAGTCAATATCCGGGCCGGTGGGTACGATGCCGGTCGGGTTGATGGATGTGTGACTTTGGTAGTAGTGCCGCTTGGTGTATTCGATGTTGACGGTCTCGGCGATACCGGGGTACTGGTATAGATCGCACGCGTACTCCCACAAGTTGGGGTAATCGACGAGTCGCCGGCGATTGCATTTGAAGTGGCCTACGTAGACCGGATCAAACCGCAGTAGCGTCGTAAAGAGCCGCCAATCGGCTTCGGTCACCTGTTTGCCGACAAGATAGCGCTGCTGCGACAAACGCGCTTCCAAAAAATCCAGCGTTTCGAATAGCGCGTTCACTGCCTCTTCGTAAGCAGTTTGCGTGGTTGCAAAACCTGCTTTGTAAACCCCGTTATTGACGGTGTTATAAATCCTGTCGTTCAGCGTATCGATTTCATCTCTGAGCGCCAGCGGATAGTAGTCGCCCGCTTTGGCATCCGCTTCGTCGAATGCCGAATTGAACATACGGATGATTTCGGACGACTCGTTGGAAACGATCGTCTTTTTCTGCTTGTCCCAGAGAACCGGCACGGTCACCCGGCCGGTGTAGTTTGGATTCGCCAGCGCATAAACTTCGTACAATTGCCTTGTGTTGTTGACGTCGTCAGGAATCACACCTTCGCCGGGTTCGAAAGTCCAGCCGGCATCACCCATGTACGAGTTAACAATGGACAAGGAGATCGCCTGCTCAAGGCCCTTGAGCTTTCGAAAAATCAGCGTGCGGTGCGCCCACGGACAGGCCAGCGATACATACAAGTGGTAGCGACCAGCCTCCGCTTTGAAACCACCCTCTCCGGCAAGCCCCGCTTCGCCAGTCACCGTTATCCAGTTTCGAAACGCGGCACTTTTGCGGACAAATTTTCCCCTGGTCGACTTGGTGTCGTACCAGATGTCGTGCCATTTTCCATCGACCAAGTGGCCCATTGTGCTTCCCTCAGATTGCTACAAATCCCCACTTTAGCTCAACTTTTAGTGCCACTCCCGCGATACGGCCAATCTGGGCAAGGGATTGCGACCAGCGCAAATCAGGTAGTTGCATCTGCTCCCGCTGGGATAGTATTCAGTTCGCAGCCCCACAAAAAAAGAGACCAGGAATGAGCGATAGTTGCTGCCAAAAGGAAATCGACGTTAGCGCATTGCAGGGGCGCCAACGGCGGGTATTGATTTTTGTACTTGCAATCAACGCGGCGACTTTCCTGATGATGGTCGCAGCCGCCATTGCCAGCGGCTCTTCGTCCCTGCTTTCCGGTGCGCTGGACAATTTCGGCGATGCATTGACCTACGCATTGAGTCTCGCTGTCGTCGGCGCAACTGTCGCGGCCAAGGCGCGCGTCGCGCTGTTCAAGGGACTGATGATTCTGGGCGCCGCGCTCGCAGTAGCGTTTCAGATTGGCTGGCGGGTAATGCATCCCGACGTGCCTGTCTTCGAAACCATGGGAATCGCCGCACTCCTGAACCTCGGCGCCAATTTGCTATGCCTTCGGTTATTGATGCCGTATCGGCATGGTGATGTGAACATGTCCTCGGCGTGGGAATGCTCGCGAAACGACGTGAGCGAAGGGTTCGCCGTAATCGCTGCCGCTCTCGCTGTCGGCGTGTTTCAGTCAGCATGGCCTGACATCGTAATTGCGTTCGCTCTGCTGACCATGTTTCTGCGTTCTGCCGTTCGCGTACTTGGTGAGGCATGGCGGCAACTCTATCCGCCGTCACCGCAACATTAGCTTTCAGTCACACCTCGTCGAGATTCGGAGTCATGTATTATCGACGGCGCAGCCCTGCAAGATCCTGCAAACACCAAACTGTCGGTGAACGCACTCCTATATCGATGTGACCGCATGGCTCCAACGTAAACGTTTTCGAGGCGACAAATATGAAACGATCTAAAACTCGTAGCGCGGCATCGGAGCCGTCGTTACAGCGGCGGCGCGTCCTTGCAGGCGCGATAGCTGCGACTGCTGCACTTTCCATATCTGAACGACTGGGCGCACAAGCCACCGGACAACTCCGGGTGTATAGCTGGCCTGACTACACGGGAGGGTCCGCGCTTGCCGATTTCACGGCATCAAGCGGCATTTCGGCGTCGGCCGATATTTATAACAGCGGCGACGAGATGTTTCGCACGATCAGCGACGCGAATAATCGCTTTGATCTGGTCATTGCCTCTTACGATTACGTGGAGCGAATGATCGGGGACGGGTTGTTGCTACCGCTCGACCATAGCAAGATTCCGAATGTGCGCAATCTGTTTCCGGTATTCCAGGACGCCGGTTTTGATCCAGGGCGCCAATATTCGATGCCTTATCTCTGGGGAACACAAGGCATCTGCTATCGCAAGTCAGCGGTGCGCGCAATTCCGCAAAGCTGGAAAGATTTACTGGATTCGGACACCTATTCAGGCCGCATTGCGCTCCCTGGCAGAGACACGCTCGGTTTGGCTCTCAAGTACCTGGGATACTCGTACAACTCTGTTGATCCGGCTGAACTTGAGGCCGCGGGTGCACTACTGATCCGGCAGAAACCGCACGTGAAATCGTACTTCGAAAGCAATGCGCTCGAGTTGCTGGCCCGCGGGGACATAGATCTGACCGTGAGTTGGAACAACGAAGCGCTTGAACTGATGGAACAAGACGACGATATCGGCTATCGCGTACCGGAAGAAGGCGGCCTGGTATGGCAGGACTGCTTGTGCATCCCGCGCTCGTCCGCCAATTCCGCTGACGCGCACAAGCTGATCGACTTCTCACTGCAAGCCGAAACGGGTGCCATCATTGCCGAGGACTACTGGTACGCCACCCCGAACCGTGCCGCACTGGCCCTATTGCCGGACGGTTACCGCGAAGATCCGGCAATCTTTCCCGGAATGGATATCGTCAAACGATGCGAACCAGCACTCAATCTGGGCAGGACCGGAACGCGTCTACGGGATCAGACCTGGCAGGCTGTATTCGATGCATGACCGACAATTCAAAGGAACATATATGCTGAACGATCATGGAGATGCGCAAGTGCGGGAAGAAGAAGCAGTTGCGCAAGACGAACAGGTATCGGCAAAACGACATTCACTTCTGGCGCTGATGGCTCTTGTTGCGACGGCCGGCTGCAGTAGCGGCTCTTCGAGCAGCGTACGGGACACTAACCCCGGATACTACGGTCACAGCTACTATCGCAGGAGCCCGTACGGGCGACGGCGCGGATATGGGAGACGGTGACTCACTGCTAGCCGTGTTCCAGTGGCGTTGAAATGCCGGAACTACGCCATTAGACAAATGTAGGTAGCAGACGGTGCCGATGGATGACACTAGTGAAGCACTACACTAGTAGCCGAAGACACCGTGCCTCACCGAATACTTCGTCCGCCATCGACCGGAATTGCAAGCCCGGTCATGAATGACGCATCCGAGCTGGCGAGAAAAGCGATAGTAGAAGCGACTTCTTCCGCCTGAGCCATTCGTCCGATCGGATGCTTGGCAGTGATGCCGCGCGTCGCCGCTTCGAGGTCCGGCGCCTCGGCGAGCATCTGACGAACCATGTCTGTTTCAATCGTTGCCGGGCACACGCAGTTCACTCGAATGTTCTCACCGACATGGTCGAGCGCGAGCGACATGGTCATCGCCATAACCCCACCTTTGGTCGCGGCGTAGGCAACGAGACGGTTGTTGCCTCGAATGGCGTTGATCGAGGCGAGGTTAACGATTGCCCCACCGCCGCGACGGCGCATCAGTGGAATCGCTTTCTTGCAGCCCATGAACGTACCTTTGAGATTGATTGCCATGACCTCGTCCCATAACTCCCAGGACGTCTCCTCGGCGGTCGCCATTGGGGAGATACCGGCGTTGTTGACGAGCACGTCGAGCCCGCCGTGAGTCTGAACCACATGATCCAGAGCTGCGTCCCAGTTTTCCTCGGAGCGGACATCGAGGATCACAGAGTCGAATCGCTCGACCGCCGGGCGCTGCGACTCGTCCAGTATCCCCGCGACGACCGTTCCGCCTTCGTCGGCAATGCGAATAGCCGTGGCCAGGCCGATGCCGCTTCCTGCGCCTGTCACCAGCGCCACTTTGCCCTGAAATCGTGTCATGTCCTGCTCCTTTTCAAATTTTCAATTCTCTTCAACAAGCCAACCACATGGCGTGACGCCAATTCTGCGCTGACTCAGGTGGACTGAATTTGGCGGGAGGCGTCATTCCTGCGTGTCTGACTGGATTGGCCACATCGCGTTCTCCGCGCGTCGCCCATGAATATCAATTCGGGCCTAGTAACACCCGGCTTGCCGCGCGCGTTGCTGCACCAGGGCAAGAACCAGATCAATCGTTGGTGTTGGGATTTCGGCCAGCCGCCCCATTTCCTGGACCACCGTCACCAACGCATCGATCTCCATTGCGCGACCGCGTTCGAGATCCTGCAGCATCGATGTTTTGTGCGCCCCCACTTTCGCTGCACCGTCAATGCGACGATCGACGTCAACGCCAAAGCGCACGCCGAGTTTCTCACCGATTGCCTGCGCTTCGAGCATCATTTCGCGAGCCACCTGGCGTGTACCGGGGTCGGTCGCGACGATATCCAGCGTCGCATGCGTCAATGCGCTGATCGGATTGAAACAGAGATTGCCCCACAGCTTGACCCAGATCTCGTTGCGGATCTGCGGTCTGACCGGCGCTTTGAAACCGGCGTTGATCAGCGATTCACTCAACCGCTGAACGCGATCCGTTTTTTCCCCGTTGGGTTCGCCCAGCACAAAACGATTGCTGTCGATGTGGCGGATGACCCCGGGCGCCTCAATTTCGCAAGCCGGGTACACGACGCAACCGATCGCCCGGCCAGGGCCGATGAGATCCCATTGCTTGCCGTCCGGATCGACGCTGTTTAACCGATAGTCGCGAAATGGGCCGTCCTGATCGTAGAAGTACCACCACGGAATGCCGTTGCTCGCAGTGACTACAGCAGTGTCGGGTCCGAGCAGCGGTTGCAGATTTCCGGCAATCGCTGCCGCCGATGGCGCCTTTAATGTGACGATGACATAGTCCTGCGGACCTATAGCGGAATGATCGTCGGTCGCGCGAGGTTTTGCGATTCTTTCCTCGCCGTCGATGAGCAACTTCAGGCCGTTTTTCTGCATTGCTTCCAGATGCGGGCCACGCGCGATCAGCGTGACATCCTCTCCCGCCAGGGACAATTGGACGCCGAGGTATCCGCCGATCGCCCCGGCGCCGTAAATACAGATTTTCACTCGGTCAGGCCCAGCTTTTTCGCAAGGCCAATACGCTGCAGCTTGCCGGTTGCGCCTTTCGGTATCTCTTGCAGGAACAGTACTTTTCGAGGCACCTTGAAATTTGCCAGACGAGTGCTGGCGAACTTGCGTATTTCCTGCTCGGTTGCATCGCTGCCTTCGCGAAGCACCACTGCAGCGGCGACCTCCTCACCCAGTTTCTTGTCGGGCACGGCAAACGTGACGACCTGCTGAACGGCGGGATGATCCATCAGTACGTCATCGACTTCACGCGGGGATATTTTCTCGCCGCCCCGGTTGATGATTTCCTTGAGACGCCCGGTTATCGAAAGGTATCCCTCCTCGTCCATAACGCCCTGGTCTCCGGTACGGAACCAGCCGTTCGTAAAACTCTCCGCGTTCGCTTTCGGGTTGTTTTCGTAACCTGCAGTCACGTTACTGCCTTTGATGACGACTTCCCCGATCGTGCCGGCGGGCAAGAGATCTCCTTTTTCATCCATGACCGCGACTTCCGGCCCAGCGGCGATTCCAACTGCGCCCGGCTTCCTCTTCCCCGGCGGCAGGGGATTGCATGTCATTTGATGCGCCGCTTCGGTCATCGCATAGGCTTCGAGCACAGGTACGTTGAAAGTGTCTTCCAGTTCCTGCATGACTTGCGGCGGCATGGAAGATGACGACGAACGTATCAGTCGCAATGAATGCTTGTCTATTTTGTCGCGATTCTTATCCGCGCGCGCCAGAATCGTCTGATGCATCGTGGGTACCGCCGAGTACCAGCTCGGGTCGGCTTCTTCCATCCACGCATAGAATTTCAACGCATTGAAACCTGGAGTGCAGAACACGCTTGCCCCTGCTCTCAGCGTCGCCAGTATGGTGGCGATCAATCCGTGAATATGAAACAGCGGCATCACGTTCATGCACTTGTCATCATGCGTAAGCGCCAGGGTCTGCTGAATGTTCCCGGCAGACGCACACACGTTTCGCTGGCTCAAGGGAACGATTTTGGGTCTGGCGGTCGTGCCCGATGTATGCAGGACCAGTGCCACGTCATCGGCTTCTGAATACACGGCCGTTGCGGCTTCTATGCCTTCGCTCGAAGCAAACTCGAACGCGCCTGCATTTTCCAGCGCGATAATTTCAAGTACCGGAATACCCAGCCCGGACGCCGCAATGAGTGCAGGAGATGCGCTCCCCTTCTCGACGACAAGCGCCTTCGCGCCAAGGTCCGACAGGTAAAAGCGGAATTCGTCTTCCTTGTACGCCGGATTGAGCGGCGCCGTCGTAGCGCCGGCCGCGATCGACACAAACGCCGAGGCCATGGTCGGTCCGTTCGGCAACACGATCGCAACCCTGTCATTGCGCCCTATGCCGTGCCGGTTCAGCGCACGAACCGTTCGTTCGACGTGTTCGCGCAATCCCTTGTAAGTCAGCGGCGCCTGACCCGGCGCTGCTATCGCAATTGCGTCGTCCAGGCCTGCATTCAGGAGTTCTCTGATTGTGTTGGTTTCAGACATCGTATGAAGGAGCGTGGAATGAATAGTGGAAGCTTGTAGTAACTATACCGAAGTACGTGCAGTCCGTAAGCTCACAAGCATTTCCATCAGCTGCGTAGTGCGTACACTGCCGCGCCCAAGACCGGTGGCATCGCGTTACGGCCATAAGCCGGATACATTGGGCCTGCGCCCGAGCACACAGTTTAAAAAAATGCGTAGGTCGGATTAGCGTAGCGTAATCCGATGCAGTCGCTTCACCAGCGCTCAAATGCGAGCGCCATGCGCCGGTACGACCGTGAAAATCTCCCGCCGCAAAAGGTCTTGCTGCAGAGCGTCCACGGTCCTCGCCCGGCGAGCCATAAGCTCCGAAGCGCCGTCCGGCCCGTGGATCCGCTCGAGTTCTCCGATATTGGCCTGCTCCCTGAGGTACATGCTCTTGATACTGTTAACGTACTGCGCCGTCAGGTCGGCATGTGCGGTGATTTCCCAGCCCGCTTGTTCAATCATGTCCGGGTATTCTGCCGGCGACTCGATGAACATCGGTCCGCCGGCTGCAGCCCGTTGATAGTCGTCGTCAGAAAGGCCGGGCGCAATCAGGATAACCGAGAACACCATTTTCCCGTCGTCCCTGGCAACACGGCGGCACGCGTTGAGGACGGCCTGTTTCTCGACCAGGCAACACAGTACGTCGGAATGATAGATCGCGTCGAAAGACGCTCGCTGGAACGGCAGCGCCGCTCCGTCAGCCTGGACGATCCGGCATCTTTCCGACATGCCGTCAGTCTTGGCCCGTTGCTTTGCCGCACGCAGACCTTCCAACGGCAGGTCGATCAGAGTGACGTGGCAACCCGACCGCTTGCCCAGGTAGAGTCCCGGCCAGCCGGAACCGGTTCCGACTTCCAGCAACCGCGTTTGCGCCCCCAACGCGAGCATCCTGCCTGCGTTCTCCGCTTCCTCGCGCGTCGTCCAGCTTGTACAGCCATAATCGCAACCGCACACGGCGCGTTCGATCTCCAGCATTGCGTCCGAGCGTGTTAGATGCGCATAGGTTCTGGAGAATCTATCGATGAGTACTTGTTCTTTGTCAGTCGCCGGCATATCCGCTTATTCCGAAGTTAACGTTTCGCAAGTGTCTGGAGCGACGCAGTTCAAAGGCGACCTGGTCTCTTTGTGTAGGAGGACTTTCAAATGTAACTCGTAGTTTCTCACGCTGGTCGTCACAGTAGCGCTATGATTTAACCGCTGTTCGCACGGCGTCGATCGTGATGTCGATGTCCTTTTCTGTCGTGCGCCAGTTCAATACCGGCACCCTCATGACCCGACGGCCTTTCCAGTCAGAGCCACCGAACCAGGTGACACCGCTTTTTTGTAAGCGCTCGATGATCTCGTTAGTGCGCCGATCGTGGTCGCCATCGTCTGCCGTGAACCGAACGATACCCTGATTGATAACGGGTACAGCGAGCACTTCGACGCCGTCGAGTGCACCCATACCAGTGATAAGGCGCCGGGTCAGTTCGCAACAGCGATCAATCATCTGCGCCAATCCACGCCGGCCCAGAGAGCGCAGCGCGGCGTACACCGGCACACCGCGACCGCGGCGCGACCATTCGGGTCCCCAGTCGAGCTGGTGTCGAGCGTCGTCACCCGCGGAAAAATAGCTCGCGCGATACGTCATAGCCGCTTTGTGCGCCTCAGGATGGGCAGTAAAAGCGAAGCCAATATCGTACGGCAGGTTCAGCCACTTGTGCCCGTCAGTCGCCCACGAATCCATCAGTTCGCAACCGTCCATCAGATGTCGGTATTGTTCACTCGCAGCAGCCCACAGGCCGAGCGCGCCGTCAACGTGAACCCACGCGCCGTATTTGTCAGCAAGATCGCGTGCCTGGTGAAAATCGTCGAATGCGCCGGTGTTGAACTCGCCTGCCTGCAGAACGAGTATTGTCGGCGAGTCGTCTAGGCTGCGCGCGACGTGATCGAGATCGAGTTTTCCATTTTCGTAACACGGGTGCGCGATGACCGAGTCCGTTCCAAGCCCGAGAAGGCGTGCTGCGCGTGCGACGGTTTCGTGACAAAGTTCCCCGGTTCGGATCGTAATCTGCGGTGCGCCTGACAGGCCGCGCGTCTCCACATCATGACCACGATCACCGAGAAGCTTGTGCCGCGCCGCTGCCAGCGTGGTGATATGAGCCGACTGGCAGCCAGTGACGAAAGCAAACGATGCATGTTGGGGCAGAAGCAACACGTCTTTGAGCCATGCACCCGTGACTTCCTCCATGACTGCCAATGCAGGACTCGTCGCATGAATACCCGCGCACTGATCCCACGCTGATGTGAGCCAGTCTGCGGCGAGCGACGCCGGCAACACACCGCCCATCGCCCACGCAAAAAAACGACTGCTTCCGCTCATGAAGAGTCCACCCTCTACATCTGCCGCAAGTTCATCGATGACCTGATCAGCAGAAATACCTTCGTCAGCGAGATCACCACCGAAGCGGCTGCGCAGCTCGGCCATGTCGACGGTGGTGGGAATCGGACGCTCATCGAGGCCATCAAGATGGTCGATCGCATGGCCCAGGGCGCGACGAAGCGCTTTGTGTTCATCAGTCATTCATATCGTCCGTTCATGGAAATATTGCAACGTCCACCAGCCATAACATGATCTCCCATCATTCGCTGACACCAATGATACGGGCTACGCAACGAATAGCACTTGCCTGAGCGGCCACCGAGCCCATCGCTGCAACTACCGATTCATCTCAAACCGCTCATGCAACAGCGCCGTGCTGAGCACCCGGTGCAGCAGACCCTCCATCGCAAATCGTTGCTCCGGCGGACTGGCGCGCAGGCGAGCGAGCATCGCGCGGACTGCAACGGGATCGTAGATGGGTTGATTATCGAGGGCTTCCGATGAGAAGGTATCTTCGAACAGTTCGAACATCGGATCGTCATCTCGCTGCGCAGGAGGTGTCGTAAACGGATGTTTCTCGCGGTTGTAAACAGGTTCGATAATCACATCCCGAGCTGCTTCGCGAAGCACATGTTTCTCGCGCATGCCCTTGATCTTCATGTGGATCGGAATCGCCGCCGCAAAGTCCGCGACCTTGTGATCGAGGTACGGCACGCGACCCTCGATCGAATGAGCCATCTCCATACGATCGCCAAGCAAGGTCAGCATGAAGTTGGGTAGCTGTATCCGCTGCCAGAGATACAAGGCCTGATTGAGCGGGTCGCGGTCGTATACCCTCTCGTCGAGCGCAAGTCGACTGAGCGGTACCTCGTACGGGTTCATGTCAGCTATGCTTTCGCGAAACCCGTCACGGAACAACGCTGTCGTGCGCGTTCCCAGATCGGCGAACACCTCGATCCATGACGGGACCCAACCGAGCCGGCGGCGAACCGACTCCAGTTCGGCCGCCGGTTCAGCATCGCTGGTCAGCAGGCCACGCGTAGCCTTGTTCGAATCATGCATCTGGGCAAGCATGTCACGAACTGCTGCAGGATCCTGACCTTCGCTGTTGTGCAGCAGGACATCACGCCGGAACGGTGCGTAGCCACCCAGCATCTCGTCCGATCCTTCGCCGGTGAAGACAACCTTGATGCCGGCATCGCGCACCGCGCGGCTGAGCAGAAACTTGGCGACACCGTGTCCGTTGGTGAAAACGGTTTCGGCGTGCCATGCGGCGTCGCTGTAGGCGTCGACAAGGTCACGCGAACTGACCGGGATTGGATGGAACGTGGCCCCGACCATCTCGGCCTGTTGCTGAGCGAGCGCGGACTCGTCATACAACGCATCCGCAAAGCTGAGGGTATACGCACGGATGGGGCGATCCATTTCCCGCTGTGCCAATCCCAGGACCGCACACGAATCGATGCCCCCACTAAGGTAAGACGCAACCTCAACGTCAGCGATCAGGCGTTCACGCACCGCATCAACCAGCACTTCGCGAAATCCCTCAACTACTTCCACGTCGGTGCGCCGATCCGCGGCCAGCTGAGAACGCGTCGGGAAAGAAACATCCCAGTATGGATACACTGAAACATTGCCGTTCTGGGCGACTGCATAGTGACCCGCAGGTACGGCATAAATTCCGGCGAACAAGGTTTTTTCGTGAGGCCGGAACAGAAACGCCTCTTGAAGTATCGATGTGTGATCCCAGCGCGCCGGCACACCAAGCGCCAGAAGCGCCTTGATCTCGGACGCAAACACGACGCTGCCTTCGTGAACTGCGTAGAACAGCGGTTTGATCCCGAAACGGTCGCGAATCCCGATCATTGCATTGTTGCGACGATCGGCGATCACCGCGGCAAACTCTCCACGCAAGTGCTTCAGCATGCTCATGCCATCACGCTTGTAGAGGTGAAGCGCAATCTCACTATCGGAGTCAGTTGCGAACACGTGACCCTCATCACGCAACTGCTGGCGGATTTCGCGGTAACCGTAGAACTCCCCGTTGACGACAAGGTGCAGGTCTCGCTCGCTATCGGAGATCGGCTGGGTCCCGTTGTCCAGACCGATAATGGACAAGCGCTTGTGACCGAGAGCCCAGCGCCGGTCCGCAGAAACCCATCGCCCTACTGAGTCGGGGCCGCGATGATGGAGAAGATTCAGCGCCCGGTCGAGCTTCTCCGGGACAACCGCGTTTGTGAATACTCCCCCTGCCAATCCGCACATCTGGTCTCTCCCGCTATCAGCGCCGATCAGGTCAACGACACCGCAATTCGTAACACGATTCACATCATGTAACACATCGCACGCAAGCTTTCACCTGAGCGCACGACCTTGTTGGTCGAATTTCTTCGGAACTGCAACGCAACTCAGCGTGTATGACAAAAACAAGCGCCATCACCTTCATTCATTCAGGCGACGATAGGCAAGTCGAATCGGTGCTTAGCGCACTAACTTAAAGTAACTTCGACAGTCGAAAAATCGACAGTTGGACTACGCTAAAAAAGCGCGTAAATTCCTGCTTCTACAAGAAAAAAACAGCAATGCTTGTCCTTAAGGGAGACAGCAATGAAGTTCTTAAACACGTTGAGATTAGCGATCTGCGTTCAGGTTTTAGCCGTCGCTATGGCCGGTTCGACGGTCGCGCAAGAGGAGGCGATTCTGCTGTATCAGCAGAATTTCAATCAGGGGATCGCCCATAGCGAAACTGACGCCCCGATGTTTCGACATTTCTATAACTTCGACACAAAAAAATCCAAACGGAATAACAAAGTCGCAACAATCGCTGCCGTGCCCTTCGAGACGCCGCCGCTAGCAGACGGTTTTTCTGGTTCGTTTGTCTTTGACACAATCGCGCCGGACCGGTCCAGGTTCGCGGCACGGATAACAGATTTTAAAGAACAACTCGATTTCGAAGGCCTTAGGCTATATGTGGGTATTTCCGCAAAGCGAAATAATCCGGAAGCAGACGCATTCGGTGCACCTGAAACTTCTCTCGGTATACACGATTCACCTCTCCCGGGAAGCAAGCTCGAATTTGTCCGCTTTGACATTAACGAATGGCAAGTGTCAGCGGGTGTAGTCAACTACGACATCAACATCAGTTATTGGGGTCAGCCTGCGTCGTCTGATCTCGAAGACGCCGAAACGACAGAAATCTAGTGTAGTGCTTCACTGTTCTCGGCACTTATGGTGGACTTCGATAAGAACATTTAATCGAGCAAAAGTGGCGAAATTTGCCTCAGACAAGGCGCAAACCACAGCGAGGTGCGCCCGCGTACGGCGGAGCAGGGTCCCCGCTGGCAGGGATGCGCCCCGGACCCGGTACGCGCAGCGCCGGTGCGGGAAGGGGCGCTAAAGGCTGCGATCGACATAGGTGAAACGGGGCGCAATGCGTCTGCTCCCGCAAACGAGCCTGCGGCTAACGGGTCACAGCCGCACCCGGTAGCGGGATGCCTTCGCACTGCGACAGATGCGGGCTTGACACACACCTACGCGGTCGCCTCCCCAGAGGAGCCCCTGCTCCGCGCTCCAGTGCGTACACCTCGCGAGGATTTGTAACGCAGTATGAGGCGAATTCTCGCCGTCTTTTGTGCCGTTAATTGTGGAGTACTACGCTAGCTCGTTGCCTGAATAATCTCGATGCTCACGCCGTCGGGCGCGGTGACATAGCACAGCACCAGGCCCGGCTTGAATTCCCATGGCTCCACCGCCATGCGCACGCCCTTCTCTTTCAGCTCCGCGCAAAACGATCTGAGGTCACCACGATAGGTGAATCCGAAGTGATCGGTTCCCCACTCATTGTGACTCGAGTAACCATCGAACTCCTGCATCGGCTTGGTGTCGACCGCCTCTTCTCCGGGGCGCTGCCCCCGAATGACAAGCGTGGCACCACCGACACGAACGTCGATCTGCGGCGCACCGCGTAAGTCATCCTGCTCTGCGGTGATCTCACCTCCAAGCATTGACTGATACCAGGCCGCTGCCGCCTTAGCGTCGCGGCTGATCAAATGGATATGGTCGAACGCTATTAACTTGTTCATATCTTGGCTCCTTAACTCGGCAGTGTCCTTGGCAGGAGGATTGTATACGCATCGCCCCGGTCTCAATACGTCCATCAGGTATAGCGTGATTGCGGGCACCGATCATGCTCGAAAAAGACCGGAATGGCATGCTCTCAATGACACAAACCCGGCCGCAGGAGCAATTCGCTCGCTGGTTGCTATTGCTGACGATGCTGCACACGGTGCCCGTCGTCTGGATGACACCGGTAGCCGTCGGCACTGTTCCTGCCGCGGCCCTGCTCGCCCTGGGCTTCGCGAGCCTCCTCTCGTTCGAGCGCGAAGACGTGACGTTTGCGCTGTTCGCTCTTGGGCCGGCTCTCATGTACGTTGGCATCGGCTGGTTATTGGCCTGGTGGCTCGCCAAACGTCTCGGGCGAATGAGCAAGTCCGTGGGCGCCACATTGCTTGCCACTGCAATTGTCGCAGCGCTCGTGAGTGTTTACTGGCCGATCTACGTCGCCGGCAGTCACAACAGCTCGCGCAACGTGGATCTACTCGTACTGTTCAAACACACACTCGACCATCGCGCGCTGCTCGGCTATTGGATCATGCTGCATGTCGTGCTGGTTGCGCTCTATGTGGCCTACCTGCTGCCCCGCGACCATCAGCTGCTTGAACTGTTCGAACGCTGGCGTAAACCGGCGCAAACAATCACTGCTGCCGCTCTCTTCGCCGGCTTGCTCATTTCCAACTACCCGATTCTGATCTGCCGCCCTCTGGCGGAATACGGCAGTGGACGTGCCGCACTGTGTGTCGCACGATCAAGTCGTCGCGATCAACGTCACTGGTACGAGCACGCCGCCGAGCAAGGTCAACCGGAAGCGATTACCTGGATGATCGAGCACACCCACGGTAAGAAGCAAAAGGTCTACTGGTTACGCAAAGGCGCCGAACTCGGCGACGCAGCGATCCAGTTTGCATTGTACGAACGACTCGTGCGATTCGACGACAACGATGCCCGCGCAGAAGCTGAAAACTGGTTACGTTCTGCTGCCGAAGGAAACCACGGCCCCGCACAAATGGCGCTGGTAGATTCGCTCACACGAACCATATACAGCTCGGGATCGGCAGATCAACTGGTCGAACGCAACGTCTGGCTCGAGCGTGCCGCCGCTTTGGGCGAGCGCGACGCGATAAGACTACGCGCACAACACCACATTGACGGCAGCATGGGTTACCCGCCTGATCTGAAGCGCGCACGCGCCGGATACAGTGAACTGGCACGGATCAACAAACAGACCACCGCCAACAATGCAACGAAATACGAGACGATGCTCAATCTGGATGCGGCCTACTACAACGCCCGCATCGCGGAGCTGAACGCGTGGGAAGCAGGTCTCAACAATCGAGATCCCGTGATAACGAAGTCCATCGCCGAGCGCTATCTCAAGAGTCAATACCCGGGGCCCGGCGTGCGTGCACTCGGCCTGAAACTGATGGAACAGCTTGTGGAAGCTGGCGACACAGAAGCACGCAGCGCACTTACGCAAATGTTGCGAACAGGCACGGGTGGCGTCGAGAAAGATATCGATGCGGCGAAAACCTGGCTGCTCGTTGCAGCCGAAGCGGGCGATGCAGGTGCCATGACACGCGTTGCGACAAACTACTCCAAAGGCCGTGAAGGTTTCGTCATAGACTACCCGGAGGCGAAACGTTGGTTCCAGGCCGCAATCGACGCCTACACTCTCAGCGATGCCGATAACGCGCATGATCAGGTGCGAAGACTAAACAGCGAACTTGCCTATATTGACAGGCTTGCCGAGCAGGCGGGCGGATCGCTACTCGGTGCGCAAGCCCTCGCGCAGCTCGGAGAAGACTCAGATGCCGAGTCAGACTATCAGTATGCCTTGCAACTACTGGCTGGCCACGGCTCCGACCGGCGAGCAGAAGCAATCGCTCGACTGAACGATGCCTCCCGGCAAGGACATGGCGACGCGGCATGGCGGTTGTTCGAGATTTACGAACGCGGTTTCGCTACGGAAATCGATTCAGCTGCCGCTATCAAACAACTGAAACGCGCTGCGGCCAATCATCACTTCGACGCGACACGCAAACTGGCAATACGCTACGAGTACGGTAAGCGTGGGCTGCCAACCGATCTGCCGCGCGCAATCATCCTCTACGAAAAGGCCCTCGCTGCCGGTCATGACAACCGTTACGGTTGGAACCTCGACCCTGAAAATCACAACCACTTCAAGTGGCTGGAATCACGATTGCGCCAGGCACGCATGAAACAAAGCGCGCAGGCGGGCAAATAGCGCATCACTGTATTGGGCGGCCTCTGGACACCTGAACTGTCGGGTTACGCCCAAGGGCTAACCCGAACTACGCGCCATCGTCGCCCGCACCAGATGATATTGTGATGTCGCGCCTATATGCGAATCGCATATGTCGGTCCACACCCAAAAACTACGTAGGTCGGATTAGCGCAGCGTAATCCGACGCGAGCGCCAAGATTCTCGCGACCGGATCGTCACGCTCACCGGGACCGGGATTCCCCGGGTGATCGGACGGGAGATTCCGAAAGATTATTGTCCATTTTTAGAGCGAACGTATTGGTAAGCCCGCTTGCGCCAGTCCCCGCGCTGCGCGTCGATACCTGCTGCCCTGAACCCTCGGGCGAAAGCGAATCACTCATGATTGCAATTGCGCCGACTCCAAGCGCAAGGACGACAAAAAACAGTAGCGCCGGCGCGTTGCGCACCGGTTGCACGAGTTTCACAACAGCCCGGCCGTAACGCGCCGTACGCATCTGCCGCAACGTTGCAGCAGCAGTGGTATGGCCTTCCCGGTTTTCCGCTATATCCTGTTCGGCCCGGTTTTGCTTCTCGATCGATGCTTCCAAAGCCTGTTCTGCCTCGATCTTTTGCCGCACCGCTTTCGCCTGACGCTCTTCTGCATGCTGCCGCAATTGCGCTTTCTCGGCGAGCCGTTGGGCCGCCACCGCACGCTTCTGCGCTACAGACCGCTCTCGCTCGGCCAGCGCTGCCGCGGCCTTGGCCGCCCTCGCCGCCCGTGATTCCGCGACTCGCAGGGTTTTTGACTGATCTGTTTGCCGTTTTGCCGTCTCAATGCGCGATTTCATAGCGGCTACCGCTTGCGCTTGCTCTTCTTCGCGTCGCTGCGCCTGTTCCACTGCTTCCGCATCGCGCGCTACACGACTCGCGGTGCTTTCCTGAAGCTTGCGATCGCGCTCGGCGCGGCTGTGTGCCGCCCCCTCTTTGCGTTGCTCGGCTTCGATGCGTTGCTTCGTTTTGCGCTCGGCTTCTTGCTCGGCCTCTGTCCGTGCCACGATCTCGCGCTCAGCTCTTTGCTCGCTGGCTGTGAGCTGTTCCGCGGCCTGCGTGGCGACATTGTCCGCGAGTGCAAGCGCTTCGGCCTGCTCGCGGGCCCGGCGCTCGGCCTGCATTCGCTGACTCGCGACTTCGGCCCCTTCGTAATCAGCCTTCGCCCGAGCAGCCGCGGTTTGTTCGAGCGCCTGCTCGGCGTCGTGTCGGGCTTTTGCTTGCTCCAGTGCCTGACGCTCCGCTTCGAGTTTTGAGTTTGTGGCCGTCTCGGCCCGGCGCTCTGCCTCTATGCGTGTATCGAGCTGCGCCTTGGCGCGACTTTCGGTGACGAGTCTGGCTTTTGCGGTTTCCTCGGCATTGCGCTCCGCAACCGTTCTGGCTTCAGCTTGCTGGACCGTCTGCCGATCAGCTTCGGTTCGCTCTTCGGCAGCAGCAATCGCTTCGGTATCCGCCTTCAATCGGTCTTTCGCAGCCGCTTCCAGCGCCCGATCGGCATTGCGTCGCGCCAATGCTTCAGACTGTGCAATTGCCTCTGCATCGCGCCTGGCTTTCGCGGCGGCTTCGGCTTCACGCTCTGCTCTCATTTTCGACTTCAAGACCGCCGCGGCTTCGCGCTCCGCAGCAATGTGCGCAGCCGCTCCTAATGTTGCTGCTCGCTCGGCCTCGGTTCTTTCATGTGCGGCGACTTCGGCACTGCCCTCTGCTTCGAGCTTGCACTTTGCCGCTGCTTCGGCTTCGCGCTCAGCCACGACCCGGGCTTCCGCCTGCGTCTGCGCGACGCGATCAGCTTCCTCTCGCTCGCTTGCAACTGAAACGGCACTGGCTTCGGATTTCGCCCGAAGCACTGCCGCGGCCTCCATGGATTGCTCGGCCTCGCGCCTGGCTTTTGCCTTGACGAGTTGTTTGCGCTCCGCTTCCATTTTTGCCTTAGCCGCGACTTCAGCCTTGCGCTCGCTCTCGGCGCGCGCATCGGCTTCTTTTTGTGCCGCGGTCTCGGCAGCGAGCTTCGCTATTTCTCCTGCTTCGGCTTCGCGCTCCGCCACGATTCGCGCATCAGCCTGTTGCTTCGCCGCCCGTTCGGTTTCCACTCTCTCTTTCGCGACTACCGCCGCCTCCGCGTCGGCAAGGGTTCTTGCCGTCGCCGCTGCAGCCAGCGCCTGTTCAGCATCACGTGCTGTCCGCGCTTGCACAAGCGCGACTGATTCCGCTTCTCGCGCCGCTTTTGCGGCGGCTTCGGCGCGCCGTTCTGCAATCAGAAGCGACTCTGCCTGTTGCTGGCGACGGCGATCGGCCTCGGCCCGCTGCTTAGACGTAGCTTCGGCGTCAGCTTCCGCCCTTGCGCGTGCAGGTGCTGCCGCTTCCAACTTGTTCTCGGCTTCCCTCCTTCTCTGGGCTTCCTCGAATGCCTCACGCTCCGCCTCAATTCTTCCAAGCGCTGTGAACTCGGCCTCACGCTCGGCAGCAACACGCGCGTCAATACCCGCCCTGAGTTGCATGTCCTGCTGAGCCCGGGCACGCGCGGTTGCTTCGAAATCCGCCTCAGCGCGCGCACGCTCTCGGGCAACACGCGCTGCTTCAATTTCTGTCCGGGTTCGCGCCTGCGCCGCGGTGAGCGCCTCCCGCTCGGCTCGCGAACGGGCAATCGCGGCGGCGGCCAGCGCACGCTCGGTTTCAATGCGCGCATCTTCCCGGGCTTTTCTCTTGCGATCGGTGTCCGCCTTTTTGCGCGCATTCACCGCCGCAAACTCTTCCGCACGGATACGGGCGTTCGATTGGCCGGCCGCGTTCCGTTCTGGCGACTCCTGCTCAGCTTCAGTAGTAGTGCCACGGGCAGCGAATTCGTTTGGACCGGAACCGCCGGCCGCTGGCACCTCGCCGTTGGCTGCATGATCAACCTCGATGCGCAACGCCATCGTGTACGGATTGGGCGCCTCATCGACGGCGGTGTCGGGACGCGACTCAGGGCGCAAAACAGTTTCGCTCGACGGAATGCTGTTGTCAGCGTCAGACGCGGTTAGAGCGGGCGTCTCCTTACTCCGCCGCAGCGTCTTGCGATCGCTCTTCTTGATGGGATCAGGTTGCTTGCTCATTCGCGCCTCCCGGAACGGCTTACATCACAATGCGTGAGCCTGGCAGCAGTGCCGCTGCGCGTTCACGCAAACGAAATATCAAACGCCACTTCACTGTATCCGTTTGGCATGTTCTTCCCAATCGGAGCGACCGCGAAGGCCTGGCCGGCACCAGGAATAGAACGTTCCGGAGAAATACCTGTCGATTCTAATCCCAAATCAACCAAAAAACCCGGATGGAGCTATCTAGCCGCCAATTTCCTTACTGAGCAGACAGGGCGAAACTCAGGTTCGCGTCAATCTGATTGTTCTCGGCAGTGAGATTGGTCAGAACAATTTTCTTGATGGTCACTTCGTAAGAAGCTTTCTGATCCGCTATAACTTGCTGCAGACCCTCGCGCAGGTTGATCGCGAGCGCTTCGCGCAAAGTCAAATCGAGAAACTGCTGCAACAAGATCCGATATACCTCGTTGGATACTTTGTCGACACGAATGTCAGTCAAGCCGAGGTTCTCCCCCGAAAAATAGGGCCGCCCCGAGATCACCACATCAAACGCGTCGCGCGTGCCGGCGCAACCGTCCGAAACCGCCATCCCGATTTGCCCGACCAGTCGCGTTTTGATCACCACCCGACCGCGCGCTATCGCGACAGCCGGAGACTTCAGAAATGCGAACTGGCAAGGCGAATTACGCATCAAAAAGTATCTGCCACGGTCAACAAACAGCTGGTCCATGAGCATCCTCTCCAGCGCGGTGTTCTGGATCGTAATCTCGCTCCCGGCTCCCGCCGCAGGCCACGCAATCATGAGAAAGGCGGTTGTCACTGCGCAGGAGCGCAGCAACGATTTCAAATGTTTTTTCATGGTTATCCTGGAAAGATCGCTGGAAAGACCTGAAGCGGGCGGCAAGCCGACCGAACGGCACCGCTCCTGCACTGCACGTAACTACTTCATCTAGTCGAGTGAAAGTGGACTTAACGCATACCTGTTGATTGGATGTAGGATTACACGATTGTTTTGCGCCAGGCAACCATCACGGTCTGGATTTCGATTCCGATGGGATCTGAGCATGCGGCAAGGCGGCCTATGTTCACCCGCCGTTAACCAAAACCCGTCAAATCACCAGGAGGAAAAAAATGCCTATCCCAACCGAACCTGTCGGCAGTATTCCCCGTCCGCCCGAACTTCAGCAGGCGATGCAGCAATTTGCAGCCGGCAAAATAGATGCCGGCGCGATGGACGGCTTTTTCGATAGTGCCGTGAAGGACACCATAGAACGCTTCGAAGCGACCGGCTCTCCAATTGTCTCTGACGGCGAACAGACCAAGTCCAGCTTTGCGACCTACACATTGGATGGATTGGACAATCTGGCCGCTGACGGCGTAACCATCCCCTTTGAAGATGGCCACACCCGTCAACTGCCGCGACTCAACGCAGGACCGTTCCGCTATGGCAAGTTTGCCGGTGACTATCTGCCGCGCGCCCTGAAGTACGCGACCAGGCCCGTGAAGCAGGCGGTGATTTCGGCATCCGCCATGTCACTACTCTATCCGCAAGATGGCATCGCCGGGTATTCTCAGGAGCAGTTTATTGACGACCTTGTCAAAAACGCAGTTGCTGATATCCGTTCTTGCTTCGACAACGGCGCCGCAGTTGTTCAAGTCGATTTCACTGAAGGACGTCTCGCCGTAAAGCTCGACCCGTCCAAAGGATTGCTCAAACAGTTCATCGATCTGAATAATCAGGTATTCGCCAGCTTTTCAACTGAAGAGCGCCAACGTATCGGCGTCCACACCTGCCCGGGCGGCGACCACAACTCGACCCATAGTGCCGATGTGGACTACCGCGAGCTCATCCCCATGTTGATGGAGCTGAATGTCGGAAGCTTCTATATGCAGATGGCCAATGAATCCGCGCCAGAACAAGCACTGGCAGTCGTTGGAGAACACCTCAATCCGAACCAGCGCGTATTCGTTGGCGTCATCGATGTCATCAACAATGTGGTTGAAAGCGCCGAGACGGTACGCGACCGGATTCTCATGGCTTCGAAGCACATCCCTGCAGCGCAGCTTGGCACCACGGACGACTGCGGATTCTCGCCATTCGGCGACGATGTCGCCACGGCGCGCGATATTGCATTTGCAAAGATCACGGCGCGTGTTGAAGGTACCGCGCTTGCGGCTCAGAAGATGGGGTTGTAGCGCCTATTGAACGCTTTGCAATACGCGGCGGCTGAGCACTGGAATGTTTTCTTGCCACGGCACATACTTCCGGGCGCGTGACGAGACAGTCTCGTTGAGAGTCCCCTGGCACGTTTCGCTTATACAAGAGGCATTCTGGTCCCGATCGCATGAGACCGGTCTACAACGCCCTCACTCGACGCTGTCAACCGATGACTCGTCAGATGCCGCCATCATTTCACTGCGAGTCTCGGGCGTCTCAAGGCTGATACGGCCGAGCTTGCCTGTACGGAAGTCGGTCAACAGAATGATTGAGGCTTTCTCAAAGTTAATCCCGCCACCCTTGACTTGTGCGCCACGACGCCGCGCGATCGCTTCTATCAGATCAGGTGCGTCCATGTTTGCGGTGTCGATTCCGTAGCGCGCTGCAAGTAGTGCCGGATAACGCGCCAGCAGCAGATCTGCAAGAAACATCGCCACTTCTTCCGGGATCACCGCATTCACGCCGATCGCATGACTTGCAGCGAGCATCATGCCGTCGCTCGGGTCGCGAATTTGTGGCCACATCAGTCCTGGTGTATCGATGATGGACATGCGCGCATTGAGATCCAGTCGCTGCTGTCTTTTGGTCACCGCCGGCTCATCCGCGACTGCCGCCACTCGCCGCTTGACCAGCGCGTTCATCAAAGTCGACTTGCCGACGTTGGGAATGCCCATGATCATCATCCGCAGCGGCTTGAAGTTATCGTCACGGTGCGGTGCAACTTTCTGGCAAAGGTTCGGAACACGCGCCACGTCTGCCGGCTTCTTGCAGGACAACGCCACCGCGGTCACGCCGTTCTGCCTGTTATAGAACGCCAGCCATGACTTGGTCGCTGCCGGGTCAGCGATGTCTGCCTTGTTCAGAATCTTCAGGCAGGGGCGTTGCCGGTGTTCGCGCAAGCTTTTAATCAACGGATTGCTGCTTGCCTCTGGCAAACGCGCGTCGACCACTTCAATCACGACATCGACGAACTTCATGGCCCGCTGCACTTCCTTGCGGGCCTTGTCCATGTGACCGGGAAACCACTGTATTGTCATAAGCGTTGAATAGCCATAAGAGCTGAATAGTACGTAGGTCGGATTAGCGGAGCGTAATCCGTCGCAATCGCCAGCATCATGCCATGCCGGCTTGCGCCCGAAGGGCTAATCCAACCTACGCGCCTGAATAGGCATGGACGTTTCAATACTGCATTCCTAACCCTGTGTCTCGGCGTCATAGGCCGCCCACACTTTGCGGGCGATGCGAATGCCGTCGAGTAGCGCCGGTGCTCCCGCGTATGTAGCGACATGCAAAAAAATCTCGAGCATCTCCTCTTTTGTTACACCATTGTTGATGGCGCCGCGCAAGTGAATTTCGAGCTCATGTGGCCGGTTGATCGCTGCCAGCATCGCGAGATTCATGATAGAACGCGTCTTCTTCGGTAGTGCCAGCTCACCGTCGGCGTCGCGCCGTGCCCAGGTCGCGCCCCAGGCATGAGTGGTGATGTAGTCCTGCATGCCTTCGCTGAATTCGTCTTCCAGTTCGAAGGCGCGCGCGACATACTCCTTGCCGAGCACTTCGCGTCGAAGTTCCAGGCCGGCGTTAAAAATGTCTTTCTTGGTGATTTCGCTCATTTAACTGACTCCTTACTGCAGTTAGTCTCAATGTATTCAGGGCGCCTAGATCAGTTGCGGCAGTATCGTGCCTATCGGCTCGCGCGACACGAAGTCGGCTATTGCGTCGAAGGGCGTCTCCTCCGCATTGAGGATCACGATCTTTGCACCTGCGGAATGTGCCGCTTGCACGGCACCCGCAATAGGGTAGACCTGCAGGCTGGTACCGATCGCAAAGAACAGATCGGCTTGCGCCGCAGCTTCCATTGCGCGGCTTATTACTTCCGGCACCAACGCCTGACCAAAGGAAATAGTAGCGCTCTTTAGTATGCCGCCACAGTCCCGGCATGGCGGATCATCCTCTCCGGCACGCACCCGGTCCAGCGCCTTTTGCATGGGCGCGGTCATGCCACACGCCATGCACATGACTTCGCGCACGGTGCCGTGCACTTCGATTACAACGTCCGAAGAGTTGCCGGCCAACTGATGAAGCCCGTCGATGTTTTGCGTGATCAACGCATGCAACTTGCCGCGTTGCTCCAGCGCGGCAAGCGCAAGATGACCAGCATTGGGTTTCGCATTCCAGGCGGGGTGCTCTAGTCGCCCTTTCCAGGATTCCTTGCGAATTTCCGGATCGTTCATGTAATAACGGATATCAGAAAGCTTCTCGGCCCGCGGGTTCTTCGTCCAGACACCTTGCGGACCGCGGAAATCGGGAATGCCGGATTCAGTCGAGATTCCAGCGCCCGTGAGCATCACGACTCTCGCTGACTGATCCACCCAGCTTCGTACCAGTTCGACTTCCATGTCATCTCCATACTACCGCTCAAAGAACGGGCCAGATTTACGAATCAAATTGTTTCAGTACGTGATGCGAGCCATGCGAACGCACAAAGCCGCGGAATTCTCGCAAGCGTCTTGTCCGGAATGTGCACCCCGGCACTTTGACTTGTCCAACATCGTGTTCAATCGTGTTTCACGGCTTTAACGACCGATAGAGAAACGGCAGACTGACGTCCATCCGGTAATCGATGTCGGAATGGTTGTCGTCAAACTCCTCGTAGGTGTGGTGGATGCCGGCAGCGGCGAGCCGCTTCGACAGGATTCGGGTGCCATAATGAATCTGGTACTGGTCGCGCCAGCCGCAGTCGATGTAAATGCCGCGCAGAGTTTTCAGATTGGCGCGATATTTTGCAACCAGATTGATTGGGTCGTGACTACGCCACTTGTTCCAACGTCTTTCGATCACTTCGCCCGACTCCATATTGAACGGCACGCGAAAGCCAAGCGGCGCGCGGCGGTCCGGATCGTAGGTCGCGGCCATGCACAAATTCATCAGGCAATGACCTTCCGCCATGGAGAGTTTTTCTTTTTTCCAGACGCTGCCGAGAAATCGCTTGATGCGCCCGTCGTCCAGGCCTTCAGCGAGACCTTTGCGGCCGGATTCGGCGCGCACGTCGAATTTCCCGGAGCGGCGTTTGGGCGTGCGATACCTGTCCAGTTCGTCCAGCGTATTCGGCCAGTCAGCCCAGTAGATGAAATCGAAATAAGAGTCACCCGAGTGATCGGCGATCGCGCCCCAGTATTTTGCGTATTTCATGCCGTGGATGATTGCGCCGTAGCCGCCGGAGGATTTACCGAAGCAACCGCGATGTTCGCGGCTTGCCAGAGTTCGGAATTCGCGATCCACAAAGGGAATGATCTCGCGCGTCAGATAGTCTGCGTAACTGCCGATTGCGGAGGAATTCACATACTGGTTACCGCCTAGAGCCGTAAAGCAGTCAGGGAACACAATGATCGCCGGCCCCATCTTCTGCTCGTGAACCAGCCGCGCTGCGCGCTCCGGCACGTTGTCACTGAAGGGTTTCCAGTTGGTATGCGCCAGTCCTGATCCGGTGAATCCGGCCATGTCATATAACACCGGAAAGCGCCGCTTGTCCGACGCGTCGTATTGCGGCGGCAGCCATACCGCGAGCTTGCGCACGTGCGGATCGCGCAGCGGATTGTCCTTCAGAATCCGGGACGTGTGTTCCAGCACCACCACCGTGCCGGCAGGACCTTTGAAGCGTTTAAGAGCCATTGGAATTCGTTCGTTTGATGAGATCAAGCGATTGTGGCACGGCGCAATCATCCGGTCGATCGGCGCCGGCCTGTCACTCCGCTATAGCTGTTCTTGCAAGGCTAAGCCTGGGGAGCAAGACGCCAGCGTAGTGCTTCACTTGAGCGTCTTTCAAGGAAGCGGCCTGGCAACGCGAAAGCCAGGAAACTTGATGTATCGGACGTCAATCGGTGAATTCCAGTTGCGGGCGTCCGCGCTTACACTGGCCGGAAAGTTGTTCCATGAACCGCCGCGCAACACACGCTCGCTGCAGCTCGCGTTCCAACAATCCTCCACCCATTCCCAAGCGTTGCCGAGCATATCGTGCAGTCCGAATGCATTGGGCTTGAATTGTCCAACTCGCGCCGTGCCCTTCGCGCCGCACCACTTCACTTTGGCGAACTTACACGCCGCCTTTTTATCGTCGCCCCAGAACTGCGATGTCGTCGACCCCGCGCGCGCCGCGTACTCCCACTCAGCCTCGCTGAGCAAACGATACGGCCTCCCCGTTTTGCCCGCCAGCCACTTTGCAAAAGCAGTGGCATCCTCCCAGCCAACACACACTACCGGGTGTTCATCAGTTTGCGAAAATCCCGGTTTAAGCCAACTTCTTTTGCCACGGGGTTGCCAACCAAAGACTCGGGACTGCTCCCAAATCGTGCAGCCATCTGACATTTTGCGTCCGGTCTCTCGCATGAACCGGGCAAACTGCCCGCGCGTGACCTCGAATTTGCCAACGGCGATCGCAGCGGCAATCTCCGCATTGTTAGGGCTCGCCGGTACCACCACCATCTCCGGACAATCGTCGCAGTCCTTGAAGGTAGCGCCCGCCTTCGGCAATTCGGGCGTGACGTCGACCGGGGATTCTGCATTGCCGGCACCGTCGGACCCGGGTAGTTCAACCATCTCCCGTTCTCGCGTCGTTTCAGTTCCACTGTCATCTGGCATCACCGGATCAGGTTCCCGTGGTTCGGGCGCCGATTCGACGGCTGGTGCAGTGCTGGTGTCGTTGGACTTCGCCAGATCGACGCCCCACCCCTCCAGGCCGGCTTGCAGAATGTAAGCAGGTGTTGCAAGCCCGGCTATACCCTCGACGCTGGTGATCATTGCGACCACTTTCCCACCGTGCAGTAATGGTCCGCCGGAGTTGCCCTCGGCGATAGCGCCGGAGAGTGTAAGTCTGATCCCCCTCTTCGCACCGATCGTCGCCCTGCTCACAGCCCAGTCGCCGAGACCCGCCGGAAACCCGATGGTTGCCACCGAGTCACCACCCCTCAAGTTGCGATCCGGCTCAAGCGTCAATGCAATCGCGTCGTCTGGAAGGCTATCGCGCCCGCTGACGATCAGCAGCGAAAGATCGATACTGTCATCGTTGTTGATCACCGCGGCTGTCGCGGGAACATGGCGCCGTGAGTAGAACGATACTTTCGGCTGCGGGTCACCCTTCACCACATGCCAGGCCGTGGCAATGAAAGCAGCGTCCACGTCTCGCCTGACGATGAAGCCGGTCCCGATTCTGCGTTTGCCTTCGGGGCTGACCGATACGATCTTCACGACGCCAGGCATGAACGCATCGTAGTTCTGAGCGACCGCAACAAGTGGCAGTAGCAGCCACGCAAGGAACACGACACACAACAGTCTGTTCGTTGTAACGGGATTCCAGTCAAATGACATCGGCGTTTGCAAGGAAAAGCGTGAATCGAGCCGACTATGTTGATTCGGCGGAGTGAGGCCTGAGGACTTCATGTCGAAATTATAGGCTTGATTGACGGATGCGCCCGGTTACTTCGAGCACATGGTCGGGTTTCAGCTGTCGAATCGGAAGCGTTGCTGGCCAGACGGAAGATACCGTTATTCCGGCAATCCGCCGGTGCGAAGCCAGCAACGAACGCAACAACGAAACTATTGCCACAAAGTTGGCAGGCTACTAAAAGTTTCAAACCGCACCGATATCCGTGTTGCCAGGGCGTCGTACTATCATCACACTTTGCTAACGTCCCGATACAGTCGGTAGCCACCGACCGAGACCGAAAACGCCCAGGCCAGTATCACCAGCAGCACGGTCGTCCGCGGCCCGTACCACATCGTATCGAATACGGTGAGGCGATAGTCTCCTCCTGTACCTGCAGTGCTCTTTGCAGCCACGCCGTCCAGAAGCAAATCCAGGCCGCCGTTGCGGGGCTCCAATGTCAACCGGGTCAGCATCACGTCTTGCAACTCGCCGGGTTCGACAAAAACGGACTGGTTCAGCACAATCGGTTCGATCTCCGGATAGTCGGGATACACAATTCTGCCCGGAGCGACAAGGGCGCTTTCGAGCTCTCCACCCGGACCTTGCGTAAGAAACTCTACTTCGCTAACCCCAAGCGACGTGCCCAACTGCACAGGCTCGCTGTCGTCGAGCGTCGCGGTCACCACGAACGTATCGCGCGCGCTCTCGATAACCAGACTGGGTGCATAGGGTGCAAGCGTCACTTCGCGCAAGTGCGGATCCTGGTCTTGTGCGGACGAGGTACCGACGAGGCTCGCATCAGTCGCCAGGAGGTCAAGCGCCACCCGGGTCCTTTGCTCCCCGAAGTTTTCCCAGGCCGGCAGCACGCTGGTCGTCAGTTCCTGGCCATCGACGCGGACCATCAGCATTTGATCACCGGCGATACTCGCCTGCAAGATCACTTCGGATTGAGGATTCAGTACGATCTGCTCAAGTTGCCCTGCATCGTTCGACAGAATATTCGTGCTCGAAACGCTCAGAACCGGTCTTCCATCAGTTGCGCCTTGCAGGGTGAGTTCCTGTCCCGGGTCGCCGCGACGAGTTGCGCTGCCTTCGTTGTTTGCGTCCCGGACGAAGCGCTGTGGTGTAAAACGTGCCCGGTCAAAATTCTCGACCGTCAACGCACGAAACGACAATGATTTCACCGGGAACTCCGCCGGTTGATCACCGCCCAACGTGAACGACATGCGCTCAACAACCAAATCGAACTGGATGCGCGTAGGAAGATGCCACTGCATCAATGCCGCCGTCGTTACCGCAATGAACGCTGTCGGCAGCAGAATAAAGAGCAACGCATTTCGCAGTTTCGCGCCTGCGTCGGCTTTCTGAACGACCTTTTGTCCCTGCATGGCTGCGTCATTGCGCGCTTGCGGCTGGCCTGTCGCCTGGCTAGCGGCGCCGTCGGTGTTAGTCCCGGTAACTGCATCGGGCGCAGCGCTTAACATGGTTTCGATGTGCGCGCTGAATGAACTGAACTCTGGATGACGGGGGTCACCGTCCCAGTCGGACAAATCGGCTGCGTGCAGCAAGCGAAACTGCAGAGGAATCTTGACGTCCTGCTCGAGCAGGACCGGAATGAGAACGCCGCGAGCAGCGGCAGCGGACGCCTCCGCTCGTACCCAGCGCGACCCGACCGAGGCCTCACTCCATAGCACCAGCACGCACTGAGCGCGAGCCAGATTCTCCTCGATCACTTCGTCGAAAGCTTTGCCGAGCGGGATCTCGCGGTCCCACCATACCGGCCAGCCGCGTTGTTCCAGCGCCTGCGCCAGAATCCGCGCGCGTTCGCGATCTTCAGAGGCGTAGCTGATGAAAATACGGCTCATCGCGGGGCGGCAGCGTACACAGTCATGGGGCGCGTGCAATCACGGACGCGTGCCACGCCGAACTCATCAACGAACAAGCGGCTGATGATAAAACTTCACGGTCTGACTCACCGGGTCGTTATTCGACAAGGCATAGCCGGACAGCACCAGCGTGTAGGCGCCTTCGGCAACTGCTGGAGATGTTGCGTCCCAACTGACACGAAACGGTCTACCGCCGGTCTGTCGCCAGTATTTTCTCGTCGCAACAGGCTCGCCGCCTTCTTGGCGGTAGATTGCCCATGTGAGCTCGGATGTTTCCCGCACCTTGAACTGAAACGCGTAGCCGTTCACACGAGTTGGAAACCGAGATTGATAAAACAACACCGGCGCAACATTCTCGACTGCACCCGCCCTCTCTCGCCCGAGGCGCGCTACAACTCCTAACTCGGAAATACGAAGGCCCAGCGGACCAACGACATCGCCTGTCTGCCAGGAAAATACGTTGTCGAAACCCGCGTTCCAGGGCGACTGCGGCTGAACCTTATCCATCCAGTAGTATTCTTTGTAATCCAGCTCACGCACGACAATATGCACGCTGTTCGTTTCCTGCTTCAAGTAGAAACGAATATGCCAGCGATCTTCCGTGTGCTGCGGGTTGTCCCGGTGTTCCACCAGCGCGGACAGCAACTCAACACCGAAGCCGGCTACCTTTTTCGCCCTGATTCCCTCGTGGCGATTGGCACGCGGGCCGTAGCGCAGCGACTGGTCAGCGCTTGCACCAAGAATCACGCTTCCGATCAGCAGCGCCGTAATCCAACCGGCCCGCTTGCGGTTTGCGCATGTCATGGTCGCCTCCGTCTGCTCATCCCCATTTCTAGCCAGTTTACGCCGTATTCTCGTTTACGGCACTCAGGCATTGCACAGGGGGGCAACAGTACTTTATCCGACACCCGATGATCCAAATATCAGACGTGGAACAGGAGTTCACGGCTCCGCGATGAAGGTTGAGTCGCTCGAACGCACAGGAGGTGCAGGCACAATGCAAGCTCTGCCCCTTCTCACCGTGCGTAGGTCGGATTAACGCAGCGTAATCCGACGTGATCCGGCAATACCGGTTCCATCGACTTCAAAAAACGGCGCTATGCGCTGCGCCCATTACGCCCTATTCGACCTACAATCAAACCCGTCAGGCAGCGAATTAGCTTGCGGCGCCGATAGTCTTACGATCTATAAGGTCGGAGAAGCCGCGCTTCGAAGTTCAGTCCCAGTTGGACTCTGTTTGGGCGCACGTCGGCATTGGATCCAAATTTGACCAGGAAAATGCCGGACTCCTGTATCAATTGCCCTCATTGTTCTTCGCGTCTTCCGGGATACCCTGCCGCGCCCTTGCAAACAACGACCTGAAGCCGTGATCGTAGCGACGCTCGAGCTCGTCGAAGGTTGTCGTCCGGTTCTCGCAGGCCATGCGAGCGATATCGAATCGCTTTTCGAGATCCCAGTTGCGCCGCTGCGCAAGGTCCTCGAGAATGTCGTTGACATCTTCGATGTCCGCGTATTCAGACGCCTGAGGTTGTTCCGCCGGAACCTGTTGCACACTGGTCTTGCGCAGCCGCCTGCCCAGGATGAGCGCGGCTGCCCACCACACCACGACGGTAGCGGCACCCGAGACACCGCTAATGAGAAAGCCAGCGGTGGCAGCAGCGATGAACGCTGCTGCATGCAGGATCACCTTTGCTCTGGTCCGACCGCGCGCTGAATTCCGAATGTCCCGATAATCATTCATGTTGATTGGTGCGAGTTCCGGATAAGGCATCAGTCATCCCTTCGTCGATTGCGACAGCTGGCGCCATGCTGCGAATCGGCGCATCTCAGTTGATCCTGCTCACGTAGTTCGGCAATCAGGAGCTCGAGTTCCTCAGATGGCATGCGTTTGCCAAACTGTCGAACACGCGCCCAGAGGTCAGTTGGCGTGCTGTTTTCGGGCGCAGCATCTGCCGATGCGGCTGCAGAATCATTGCACCGGGAGCTGGATGTCACGTCCGGGCTCGCGCAATTCGTTGCAATTGGGCGTGCAAAATCCGCAGGATGCAGTTCCGGGGTACCAACTCCCGAATCGACCCCTTTGCCAAAGTCAATGATGAGCTGCAAACCGGCAATTTGATGGCGCCCCGTTGGCTCGGTTCCGTACGTGCAACGCCACACAGCGCGATAGGCGCGCGCCAGCACGTGCGCCTCAATGCTGCTCTCATCTTCACCGCTTGATTCGTTGAGAACCCGGTAATTCATCATTCTCTCTCCTGTTGCCTGAAACGGGATAACACACTCAAAGCTCACTGGTCGGGGAAGACCGGCGAGCATGCGAAGTGTCCGTTGGTGCGAGAGAAAATGCTTGACCGGATGCGTCAACCGTATGCCTGCATGCGACAGGCATGTAGAAAACGTGGCGCCCCTACTGCGGCCCGTTTTGCCACCGTTTCGGGACGCTAGAACGCGTTGTCAGGCTGGCACGGAATGCTGTGCGCGGTATTCGCTGGGCGACACGCCTGTCCAGCGCTTGAACGCACGAGTGAAGGCACTCTGCTGGCTGAATCCGAGCAGAAAAGTAACGTCGGTGATGGAATGACGCGGGTCTTCGAGATGTCGCATCGCGAGGTCTCGCCGCGTGTCATCGACCAGCTTCTGATATGTGAGATCCGCCTCGGCGAGCTTACGCTGCAGGGTGCGACGGCTCATGTGAAGTTCCTCTGCCATCCCGTCTTCAGATATCTCGCCGGAACTCAGTTGGTCGAGCAAGTGTGCCTGGCAACGAGCAACCACGTCTTTCTTGTCCAGGTGTGCCAACTGTTCGGCCAGTATCTGGTCCAGGGTTGCAGCGAGCTGACGATTGGAGGTCGGCAGGGGCCGGTCGACATCTTTGCGCGAAAGCGTGAAGCTTTCTTCTTCTGCAGAAAAGTGCACGGCACAGCCAAAGTGGCGCCGGTAAACCTGGCTGTCCTTGGGTCGCTTACGCAGCAGATTGACTGATAGTGGCCGCAGCGACGCGCCCGCATTCATCCTGCACATGTCTACCAATAGCGACAGGATAAAATCTGCCGCAATGGCACTTGATACCGGATTCAGCGACTGGCGGGCAAGCACAACCGTCAGCCCGTCAGAAGATTCCTCCAGGTGTGTCGTGGATGATTCTCCCAGCAGGCGCCAATAGCGCACAACGCGGCCAAGGCCGGTCCGTAAAGTCGAACTGGTCAGCCAGGCATAGCCGAGGGCACCCAGATTGGAAGGATGCCAGCAACGGGACGCAAGTAGTCCGAATGCCGGGTCCGGAATTTGTGAGGCAGCATCGAGTGTCAGTGCGTCCCACGTGCTGGTCGGAATCCTCGCATTCGGGTCGCTGAGCAATGCTGGGTCGATGCCGTGGCGTTTGAACAATGCCTGCGCATCGAGTCCGGACATTTCAAAAACGCCCGCGACAATCTGGCCCAGTGTGGCGAGTGACGTCGGAGTCATAAGTTACTGCCTTGCCTGAAAAACCCCGCCGATTGTGGCATGTCTACGACAAAAATGTTTGATTGTTAACTCTTGATCATTGCCAATCAGAAGCGCGCGGACAAGCCGAGCATCACCTCCCCCTGCGTGATCACGTCACCCTGAATTGAGACGACACACCCGCCCGAACAGAAAAAACCGCCACTGCTGTTGATTAGCGTGGCGTAGCCGCGCGCCTCGAAACGCAGTGCAAAGGTTTCGCCAAGCGGCAACTGGAAGCCGATTCCGAGGTTGCCCGAAGGGCGCAACTCACTACTATACCCCTGCGATGGATCGAAAAATGTCACGCCGATACCGCCCAGTACGTACGGACCCTTACCAACGTCACCCATAAAGAAGTTGGTTCCACCGAACTGCAGATAGGTAATGCTCATCGGCAGCGCAGTACTGCCGGCGGCAGGCGCCCCTTCGAGCGACAAGTCAGTACGTTGATGGCTGAGGAAAAACTGGAGCTGCCGCGCGCTATCCACGCCAATGTCCAAAGCCAGCGAAACGGTTCCATTGCCGTCCAGGCCCAGAGTTTCTCCGGTATCGACCACAGTGAAACTCCCGCCGTCCCGGAAGCCCCCATACACCGTTACCGCATCATCTTTGGCGATCCCGGCAGTGGACAACGTCATCATCAATGCTGCTGCAGCGATTGTTCTGGTGATCATGCCGCCTCATCCGGTTTTTGCATATAAAAATACCTCCATGTGTTCAGTGCCCACCAGCGACTAACGTAGGCTCGCGAAAACTCGTGCCCCCGCACAGGAATTTTTGCAGCAATTGACAATGCCTGATCCCGCGCATGCGCACTACTCTTCGTAGTTGGAATGACAAATCCGGCACGTGAAAATTAGTACTTGAATATAATGAACCTGGGAGCCGAGTCAATTCACCACCGCGCAGATTTCCCGAGGCGGTGCAACCTTCCCACAATCCCCGAATCCACAAGGAGGAAAGTATGAAACAAATAAAGAGAATTATTGGCATATCTCTGGGTACGTTGCTGTGTCTGACGGTCTTCAATACCGCGCATGCAATTGAAATGCGCCCCTTGCTCACTGTCGACATCGCCGAAAAAATGGCGCTGGCCTGTGAGAAGTTCGGCGAGCAAGAAGGGTACCGGCCACTCAATATCGCCGTCGTGGACGAGCAAGGCCACCTGATCTACTTCCGCCGCAAGCGCGATTCTTTCCGTGGCAGTTCCGAAATCGCAATCAACAAGGCGTGGACGTCAGCACAGTTTCCGTTTCCGTCGCGGTTTATGGGAGAGAAAATCGTCAACCGCGACCCGCAGAAAGTACATGGCATTCAATTCATGAACCGCCTGATCATCTTCCCCGGCGGATTGCCTGTCATGGCGGGTAACCATCACATCGGCGCCATCGGTGTTAGCGGCGCCACAGGAGATCAGGATGAAGCCTGCGCACAAACAGGTATCGATGCTGTTAAAGACATGTTGATGTAACAGAAGCCGCCGTAGCGGTTAGTTGCTAACACTACCGGGCGCACAGGACATCTTGTGCGTCCGCGCGCAGAAGGCAGCTTGTGCGTCCGCGCTTCAGTTCAGACCTATCTTGAGCTGAAAGAACACGATCGGCACCATCTTCGGATCTACCTTGGGAATGTAAGTCACGTTAAGAGCAACGCGATCGGTGCCGAATGATATGACCGGCAATATGCCAGGGAAGGGATCGCCGCTCATGAAATCTTTGCGGATCATCAGAAATGCCACCACACCCGCGTCCAGGTGTAGTGAATTGTTTTCTTTCCCGAAGGAAAAGCGTCGCACTGCTCCACCTCCAGCGTAGTACGACGGGTTTTCATTCGAATCCCTGAAACCGGACGCGGTCACAAAAGGGACCCACTTACCCTTCGTCATATCGAAGTCGTATTGAACGCCAGCACCCCAGTTATCTTCGTTGAGGTCAGTACCGGGCTGTTCCTCGAGGTGTATGGCCTTTCCATTGATCAACAATGACCACTGATCGGCTCGCGCCGGTGCGGACGTCAGCACGGCGACTCCAATTGCAATGATAGCTAGCCAATGAGTTATGCAGGTAGCAGTTGCCGCATCGAAGATCGATAGTCTTCGATTCCCGCTGCCGTGACGTGTCTCTTGCATGTCCCCGTACCGTCCGGTGCAAGAGGCACAATGCAGAACATCGAGAGCGCAGTGTTGGCTCTCCTCGAAAAATAAGCACCCGCGAATCGAGCCGGGTGTGGGAGAGTCAATTCTGGCAGCCCAGCTGTCCTGGAACTCATGCCCGTCGGACCGGTAACTTTACGCTTTCGGGCGTGAGCCCAACGTTTGCGTTGATCAGAACTGTCCGGGACGATGAGTCCCTACGCTGAACAGCGCAAAGAGCATGCCAATATGAAACTGGCGAGTCTCGACAAATAGAAAACGTAACTCGGAGCGGCGCCAAGGCAACGCCAACCGACTAAATCATTCCCGAACGTCAGGACATGCATTCTTGAAGTTCAAGACTTGTACGCGAATCAATGCCAACGCTGGCGGGAACGAACCAGAGCAAAGGTATGCCATCGTACTTCAGCGATGCGGAAACGTACGAAGACGCTTTAACCCATGTATCGCAATGACGACGAGAGGCAATAGAAGAAGGAGAGTACTCAGCGCGGCATTGACGAATTTTTGCAGCTCTTGCTCGCGCGGCTTTCGAGCGATTTGCAAGCCCGTCCTGGTAGTGTTCAGTCCGGCCTGTTGGTTTCCTGACGGCGTTCGCTGTTGTTTGTCTGCGCATCGCAGATTGCCAATAGCGCCGGGACATCGCGCCATGCAATTCTGATCTTCGGCAAGGCGCTTCCATCCGGTGGAGTCCACACGTCGGTGCCGGCGTTTTCTCCACCCATCCGCTTGTAGAATCGCTGAGCCGCAAGATTCGACTCCAGCACCCAGAGATAGATACCCTGCCCCGGGTGCGCCTTGATTGACCACGACGCCAGTTTTCCCATGAGTTGTGCGCCGATACCACCGCGCTTGTGTTCCGGGGCTACATGCAAGTTGTCCAGGAACGTGCCCCATTTCTCATCGTGACCACCATATGCACATACAAACCCGATCATTTCATGGTCACTTTCGGCGACCACGACAAATTGATTCTGGGCTGATTTCTCGAATCGACCCCGCCAAACTTCGATCCGCTCAGCTTCAATCGGCCCGCGGAGATAGGTATCGCTGAGCGCGCCTCGATAGGCTGTGCGCCAGCTTGCTGCGTGCAAAAGCGCAATGGTATCTGCATCGGTTTGACTGGCTTCCCGGAATCGCATTTCAGGAGATGAAGTCAGCGCGCACCACGATCTCTGTTGACCTCGTCAATCTGCTCGTTCAGCGTCCAGTAGTCGTAAAGATAGCCAATCAGGAGTAGCCCGCCCGTGCACATCCACAGCAATGCCGTTAACCACTTTCCCAGGTACAGGCGGTGGGCGCCGAACAAACCAAGAAAGGTCAGCAGAACCCAGGTGACGTTGTAGTTCTTCTCGCCGGCGACAAAACGCCTGTCGGCGTCGCGATCCATTTCCGGAATCAGGAACAAATCCACGATCCACCCAATAAAAAAGAGGCCTAGCGTAAAGAAGTAAATCGTTCCGGACATGGGGCGACCGTAGTAAAACCGATGTGCGCCCATGAACCCGAAGATCCACAAGATGTAGCCAATGACCTGACTGTGCGTGTCACGCGGAATCGCTATTCCAGTGCCTTGATTCACTAGGCTTCCTTCAGAAAACGGGTTTGATGCGGCAAACGCAAGTCTAACGCTATTGTTATCTTGCCGCTCCCGACTCTGAGCGCAACCGCACGGCCACCGCTCAAGAATGAGGCAAGGGCTGGTGACTTCTTTGTACTATGGAGATTGATGAAACTGCAACTGCTCGCGGCGCTGTCGCCGCGCGAGCGTTCGCCGCAGGGGCGGCTACCCGGTTTCGCGGATCAAAGAGGATGAACCGGGCTTAAAATGCAAAGAGTGCTCGAACTCTGCTTCTCTTAGCTTCTTTTTCTGAGAAACCTTGCGGGCAGGTCCGGGGTGATGCCGCGGCCCGACGTAACAAGCCTCAACACCCAACCCAATAAATCTGACTCCCATTCCCTGCGTTTCGGTCGCCGGGGAATCTCTAGTAATTCTAGAGCCTGAATCAATTTCTTTAGTCGCTTCTGGTTTTCTCTGGGGATTTCACAAAACTCAATCCCATATCCATACTCAGACTCGTTGGCTTCATTCTTTTGCTCACGGACGACTTTCCCTTGCATCTGGAAGTCCAACGTATGATATTTGATTTTGATACGCAGGTCGGGAGTAGGCTCAATCGGTCCATCAGTTTTCACATAAACGCCACCTTCAGAAATATCTGAAACTGTTCCCTTCACTCGTTTGCCGTTTGATGTGAGTTCCGCATCCATTTCGATCTTGTAGCGGTATTTGGCTTCCCACCAGCGGACGCTGGAGTCAAAATAGGCAGCCCGCACAGTTGGCAAAAGAAAGTATGCGATCAGGATCAGATTCATCAGCAGGCATGCCACCGTCAAGCTGAGGTCATTGAATACTGCGGGAAACGTACCAGTCATGTAGGTCTGGTACATATAAAACGTAAACGTGGTCACGAAAACCGGGAAACTCCAGTTCTTGACAGCGTAAATTGAATAACCGGCGACCAGGGGCAGAAGATAGAAACTGGCCAGTTGAGGCCCTGACTGGAAGTGGTGCACATCAGCGATGTACGAGATCACGCTTTGATCGTAGGCAAGGGAAAACATCAAGATATTCTGCACTGGACTAAGGGCAACAAATATCGCCAGAAAGACTATGAACCAGGGTCTGTAATCCATTAAATTTTTCCCAAATCTGCTTGATCGTATCGGTGAACCCACACACCAGGTGCGAGCGACCGCTGTACATTCATCCGCTTCAGCTGATTCACTCCAAAACCGCGTCGCGAAAAGCCGTTGGTCGACTGGCACCAACTCGCCCGAAACATGGATCAGGAACTGTGATATCCGCTAGCCCGATCGACTGAAGAGGCAATTACCTCGCGCCCATCGTCCCAATTGTCGGAATTGTCGGAATTGTCGGAATTGTTGCGCACCGGGCTTTCCGCTCGTTCACCGGATCATCCATCGCACATACCATACGGGCGCAGATCCGGGCTAGCGGTCACACCCAGTACATGGCAAGACCGTTCCGTTCCAACTAACGTGCAATCACCATGCCACCCGAACGCCCATGATGGCTGCTCGAAAATGTAAACCATTCAACACATTATCAATGGCTTAGTGGCGGCCGTGCAGACCAGAGAAGTCGCTGCTCTGTTGCACGTCAACGCCTGGCAGACGAAACTGGGCGCTTGATTGGCAAAGGTATTCAATCAGCGACAAATTGGGGCCGACGGGCCATAGGGCGCGGAAGGCGCAGCCCTGCTACTGGTTCACTAATACGTGGGATGTGCCCCGGACCCGGTACGCGAAGCGCCAATTCGGGAAGGGGCACCAAAGGCTGCGATCGACATTTGCGAAACGGGGCGCAATGCTACTGCTCCCGCAAAAAGGCCTTCGCCTAACGGGTCGCAGCCGCACCCGGTAGCGGGAAGCCTTCGCACACTGCCATCAATGCGGGCTTGCACGCACCTACGCGGTCGCATCCCCAATGGGGCCCCTGCTCCGCGCTCCGGTGCGTACACCTCGCGAGCATTCGTGACGCAGTATGAGGCCAATTCTCGCCGCCTTTTGTGCCGCTAATTGTGAAGCACTACACTAGATGCATTTGACAACCATAATACGTTCCGCATTGGGACCGGCGGCTGGTCCATACAGGCCGGGAGCGTCCATCTCTTCGATCTCCGTCGTTCGCGAAACGATCTCGTAGCCGGAGCCGCATAGCTCGCTTGCCCTCGAAAAGCACTTTTCCCAGGAACGGGAATTCCCACATGAAATCGAGTAGCCGGTCTCACCGCCAGGAAGATCAACCGCTACGTCTCTTTTAGACGCACAGCCGGAAACAAAGACCACTCCCACAACTGCAATAACAAAACGCGCTACCGTTTTCATTCCCCTCCTCCTCAGGCGTGCCTTATTTGGCCGCTCTTGTATATGTTGCCGATAAGAACAATTCAAGCCAACACGGTTTAAGGCGACACAGTGCGCACAATCGGCCCGACGACATAGCGCAACCGGTTGCACTGCAGACGAACGGTCCGACGTCTTGCATCAGGATCGCGAACCGTCCGCAACTGCCTTTGTTCTGCGCAAATCAATCGATCGCGACGACTGCTTCAACCTCCACCAGAAACTGCGGCTCTACAAGCTGATCGACGCCGACCATGGTTGCTGCGGGAGGGTTTTCATGCGAGATGTAACGGCCGCGCACGTCCATCACCGCCTTGCGGGTTTCCTGTGTCAGTCCCACGATGTAGATCGTGAACTTGATCACATTCTCGAACGTCGCATCGATCCCGCCAAGAGCGAGTTTCAGATTCTCGAACACCTGGACCGCCTGTGCCTGCATGTCGCCTGCGCCGACCACCTTGCCGGCCGCGTCGGCCGCTACCTGCCCGCTGATAAATGCAATGCTGCCGCCCTGCGCAACAGTGACCGTCGTGTACATGCCAAGAGGCTTCATTCCGGGCGGGTTGATAAATTTCCTGGACATTTTTCTTTTCCTCAATCGTAGTTGTTCAAGCGTATTAAATTATGTTCTACCAATTTCACCTGTCAATCGCTTCTTGCACGCACCAGCCAATAGCACGGCCTGCGGTGCCGCGAGGCAGCCCATACATGCGGCTGCCGGAGCCAGTCGACATCGGTCACGTGTGATCAGGATAGCGTGTCAGAATTTACAGCAGAAACAACTACGACTTCAGCCAGTTCGATTTTTACACGGGTTGAGGCGCCGGATAGAGCAGCAGAACCCATTACCAGACCGTTCGAACAGGCTACGAACCGTCGAGCTCGCGGCCGCGATGCACCACCAAGATGTACGACTTACCGTTACCGCCCCGGCGCCACAGTCAGGGACGGTAACGGACCGGCATCAGTTCGGAACCAGACTCGGGGTCAACCTCTTTGCACGTCGGAAAATACCTGGCCAGTTGTGACCCGTATCGGAAATCACTGAATTCGCATGGACTCGAAAACGATCCATAGCACTGATCCTCCGAATCAACATCGCAGTATTGATCGCCGTGGCGCACCGCCAGACGGGTGATAATTGTGTCGACTCCGCGCCGATCAGGCCTGCCAACCAGATCACCTTTCGGCGTAGAAAAGAACACAAGCAAATACGGATAGTGTGGTTCGGGTTTGTCAAAACAACTGCAGGCGTGCGATTCAATCCGAAAGTCCTCAGCCGCATAGGTCCGCAGCTCGGATTCGGAGAACCTGTTCCTGAACCAAACCGACACCCCCTGCATGTCGAACGAGCCGACGCTACGCGAACCTTCTGCGGCGGCCTCCGCGTCCCCGGCTTGCGCATTCGCTGAGAGAGACAAGAAAACAAGCGACGCGGCGAGCACTGCGATTGCGACGCGGGTTGCAAGATTGATCAGTGCGACTTCCCGTTCATTTCCAGTAGAAGAACTCATAATCGATCCTTATGGCTCGACCAGAACTCAGGAAGTCCGAGCTCATTTCTTCGAGCCTGACATTTCACCGACAGCCAATAAGAAGCAACATTTATGCAACTTGAAGCATTCAGCCTTAAGCGTGCAACCTCAAGAGTTCAACCTTTAGCTTGCAACCTATTGCGTGCAACATATTGTGACGTTTTAAAACTTGCCTGTCTGTGACCCCGCGTCTCACGACGGAATGACAATGAATTCGAGGTTAGCATGCCGAGCCTGACGTTGAGGTCTTCTATATAGCTTCATAGTGCTACGAGCTGGGGCAATCAACTAGTTCTGGTCTTTACCCTTGAACGGATCTGACTTTATCCACTCAACTGTTTCCCGAAGAAGCGTAGGCACATCGCGAATTTTTACACCCAGGCTGTCCCGCCGAGAAAAATCAAACCCGGTTGGCGGCAGAGCTGCTTCAGTGATCGCTTCCGGCATTTTCATGTCTGGCAACAGTGTTTGAAGCTCGGCATATATGTCCTGCCAACGCCAGCTTTCGTACACGCCAAAATAGCGACCTGACGCACTCGGATCTTCGTACGTCGCAAGAAATAGTGCTGCCAGATCGTGCAGGTGAATCACTGAAGAAGAATCATTTGGTATCTTGCTGTGCCGCCCTTCTCCACCGTCAATCAGGCGTTGCAGCCACACATACGGGTTGTGGTTCATGTGCTCTGGAAGTACCACCGGCCCGTACATGCCGGTCGGCATGATGATGCAAAGACGCACACCATGTTCTTCCGCAAACTTGATCGCCGTTTTCTCCATCACGGTCTTGGTGGCGGACGTGTACTTTTTTGCCAGGCACTGTGCTTTTTCGTCTGACCAGTGATCCACTTCGTTCTTGAACGGCACCGGCGGAATCGGATTTGTGCTGCTGGTGCTACTGCAGATGACAACCGTTTTGACGCCTTGCCGCACCGCGGACCGCATGATGTTCATGCACGCGTTAACGGTTGGCATGATGATTTCGGCGTAACCCTGTTCATCATCCATCTCGCGCGCCGGCTTGCCGGAAGGCCCTGCGTAGGTGGGTATCAGACAAGCAATGAAAACACAGTCGACACCTGCCAGAGCCGCATCAAAACTGCCTTCTTCAGCCATCTCAGCGCTGAAAAGCTGCAAACGTGTCGATGCATGCGGCAACGCGTTCAAAAACGGTGCTTTGTCAGGCGCAGCCCGATCGCGCATCGTACCGCGAACGACATAACCGCGTTCGAGCCCCGCCCGGACGATATTCGAACCAACAAGCCCGCTTGCGCCGGCAACGCATATTTTCTTTTCTCTTGTCATTGGATTCCAGGTGCCTGTCGGACTTAGATGTTTGAAAGCGAAACAGTGGAAGCGCGAGGACAGATTTTAACGATTTCGACGCGCACATCGGGAATATGCAAGGAGGAGCCGGTGAATTACGGAGCAATCTGATTACTCTTCTCTGGCACCGTTGCAGCCGAACCATCCCAAGTCCGACAGCTTCCTCGTTTAGTACTCAAGTGTTAACGCCACAAAAGGTGGCGAGGAACCGGGATACACCCCCGGTAAAAGTGTTCCCGCCCATTTCGCACTATTGGCACATTGAGTAAACAGGTTGGCACATGCCGATATCACCCAAATACCATGGCAAAAGTAAACTTCCCTACATCAACGCGGAAACCGGAGGTTCAAATGTCAGATCACATTGAAAGCGTAATACAGATCCATGACGTCGCCAAAGTGGAACACAAAAATCGCAGCCTGCGCATTCACATGCACGAACAAGGACAGCGCCCGATAACCTTGCAACTGGACTCCAGCAGCGTGAAGAAGCTGTCGACGCTCCTGGAAGCAGTGTTCGACGACGACAACCGCGCGGCTGAGCGAGGCAAGAGATTGGTGAAGCTGGGCCGACTCAAGGAAACGTATGGCGCGTGCATGGTTGCTGATCTGCTAACCCGTTATCCCGAATACGACCTCGATGAACTGGAGAGAGATTTGAGTAACTTCTCTTATAACTAAGGCAACTGAAATGCCCTGACGGGTCGAATCACCATTGAACGAGAAAGCATCGAACAACACTTACTTAAGCGCATTTACCCGAAAACGTGGCGCCGAATTATGGATTGCTCAGGCCAGCAGGGGGCAATAACCCAGTGCATTGCGCCGCGAGCATTGCGCGAAAGCGGCGGACTACCCATCGCTGACCCGCTCTATGCAGGACTAGTGAGTGCCACTTGGGCAAGACTTCTTTTTAACGCCGTGATCCTTGCCGTTCTGTCCTACAGGGTGTTTGAGCATAAGCAAATGACAATGCCGGAACCTGAGCACGCTCGTGCCGCAACGCTACAAATCCAGATCTGACCGTCATGGTGTGGATTCAGGGAACTGTCCGGCGAAAAGTACTGAGAAAACAAAACTGAAAGCGGGAGGATTGATGGATAAGCTCTATTTTTCTGGATTGCCAGGAACCGTCCTGGCGTTGGTAACGCTAGCGTTAGCGGGGTGTGGCGGCGGGGGAGGTGGCGGAGGTGCCTCAGCTCCGACCGGCTTAGCTACCTCTACACTTTCTTTTCCCCTGAAATCCGCCCTTGAGATACAGGCCGCCAACGGCTTCATGGCTTCTCTGAATGCAAATGGAGACGGATCGGTGCCTACCAACGGGGATTGCGCCGGCACCTTCAACTTGTCGGGAGGACTGGCGAACACAGCTACCACTTTTGAAGGCGTACCAGCGTTTTCTGCCGTACAAGTCCTGAACATCTCGTTCACGAACTGTATACCCGCAACCATTGCCGAAACCACCACGGTCTATTACAACAGCACGTATGTGCCCTTGGGCGCCCAGATACTTGGTGGAAATTACGGGATGTATGCTCCGCTGCCCACGTATCCGTCTGTTGTAAAGGTAGGTGATACAGCCATCGTTGGAACTGCCCAATTCTTCTCTGACAGCACCAAAGCCGTGCCGACAGGTCGAATGGACGTAAGTTTTGTCGTGGAACCAGATACGGCGGATACAGCAATCATCAATGTAATTTTCAAGGTGTACGACGCTGCTTCGGCGCTGTCAGCCACCGAGCAAGACAAATACCGCATCGCGAGCACAGGCGCTTTAACATTGATTTCCGTTGACATTCAACAAGTCAATCCGGCCTTGCACCTCGTTTTCAGATAGCCGGTAGCTAGTGAGAGCCGCATCTTTCCGGCCCCCTTTTACGCTATCTGTGGACCAAAGCGACTCCACGGATAGAAATTCGGCCCACTACAAAAACATTGTTCAGGACGTGCAGGGCTATGCCTCTTTTAGTTCACTAAACACCACACAACCTGGAGGGCGAAATAACCGCAGGGCATTGCGCCGCATAAACTGCGCGATAGCGGCAGACTACACAATATTGCACCGCCCCAAACAGGATCGCGAGGCTATTTTGTCATCGCGTCGCGCCGCGCTCTTAAGGAAGCACCACTCGGACAAGACGCCCCTTTTTACACCGTGATCCCCGCCGTTCTGCTCCACTGACATTTGAAAAGAAGCAAAAGACAAGACAGCCTGCCCCTGCGCTGTTTTGAAACGCAGGCAGGTATCTATTTAGTCTGAGCCCCGAGCGGATCCACACGATCGTATGCGGCTCCTTGCGAATATGTCACGCGACCGCCGAGCACAGTAATCAGCACCTGCACATTGCGGATCTCATCCAATTCGACTTCGAGCGGATTGCGATCAAGGACCACAAAGTCAGCAAGTTTGCCAGCCTCCAGTGAGCCCGCCTCATGTTCCATGCCAAATTGATAAGCCGCATTCGTGGTGTACGCCTGAAGTGCCTGCAACGGCGTAATCGCCTGATCGGCGCCGAGAACCCGACCGGAGCTTGACTTGCGATTGGCAGCAACCCACATATTGAAGAGCGGATTCACAGGCGTGACCGGGGGATCGTTATGCATGGAAGCGGGCAGGCCCGCGCTGAACGCATCATTCATTGCGCTGAGACGTTGGGCCAGGCGGGGACCGACCGTTCGCTCATAGTGCAGATCGCCCCAGTAATAGACGTGCGTTGTAAAGAATGTCGGCAAGGCCCTGAGTCTTGCCATTCGCGCAATCTGTTCTTTTCTCGTTATCTGAGCATGGATGATCTGCGGCCTGGTGGGCGACGAAACATCAGTGCCGACTTCGCCCTGGGCGTATTCGATTGCATTCAAAGCGATGTCTACCGCACCGTCTCCATTGGCATGGATCGCCGGCCAGTAGCCACGCCTGAAAATGTCCAGCACCAGATCATTGAAGTATTCCTGTGAACCTTGCGCGCCACCTTCTCCCATGGTGGGGTCGTAATAGCCGTCACGCAGGTACGCCGTCCCGCCTTGCGCTGAGCCATCAGTCCAGGTCTTCACAAATTTGATCTTCAGCAAATCGGTCTCGTAATTGCGCAGACGTGGCAGCATCTCTTCGTAGTCAGGTGCAGTCGAGAAATAGCCGCCTATGACGCGCGTGGCAAACTCCGGATCTTCAGTCGCACTCTGCAGGCCCTCCAGAACGAACGCATTCATGATCGCGAACTCGGAGGCCGTGGTCACGCCTTTCGCCGCCCGCTGCGCGGATGCCGCAACGGCGGCTTCCCGTGTTGTGGCCGGATAAGGCTTGAACGGAAGGAATGCTGGCTGGCCGGACAAGTAACCGGTCAGCCTTCCATCAGCATCTTTCTCATAAAAACCACCCTGGGGATCAGGAGTCGATTCATCCAGCCCGACGCGCCTCATTGCCTCGCTGTTCATGAAGGCGGCATGGCCGCTGAGGTGATAGATGATTACAGGCATATCCGGAAACAGTGGATCGAGAACATCCCTAGTTGGTCCCCGGCGCTCTTCATACAGCGTCTGATCGGCCCCGAACGCAACGACCCAACCTTCTTCATCTGGTTCGACGGCAACCAGCCTCCTGGCGGCCTCGGCCAAAGTCGGTGTCACAAATGGAGAGATGTCCGCTAACAGGCTTGTGCCGCTACCCATAAACAGGTGGTCGTGCGTCTCAAAAAATCCTGGCACGATGGTGCGGCCTTCGAGATCAAAAAACCGTTGATAGTCGCCAATTTGATCGCGCACCTGCGCTTCCGTACCGATCGCGACGATACGATCGCCGTTGATTGCCATGGCATCAGCAGTGGGGTTTTCCACATCCATTGTCACGATGTCTGCGTTTACGAGCAGGGTTATCCCGTTTTCGCGAAGCGTCTTGGCATCGTCGGTGCGATCGCCGCAGGCAGCGCTGAACAAAGCCAACGCCGTCACTGCCATAGCAAAGATATATCTATTCACCCGTCGTGCTCCAAATTGATTGAACATGGCCTGATCCTGCGGAATGTACCGGTGACCTCCTCCCCGAAATGAAGACAGGTTCTTGCCGAACGGACTGCCATGGCAGGTACAAACATCACCGTCATGGCTTGACTGCTGTGGCGAGTACCGCCGGTGCCGGCACGTCGAAGTTGTCACCAACTTTGTAACTGGCGACGGTGTCTCGCAAAGCCCGTTTGATTGCCTCTCTCGATGAAGGGCTTTGCGCGCGAAGCGTCGCGCCGGCGCGCACACTTGTTTCTGCGAGTACGCCGAAGACCTCATCTGGATCGGAAACGCGCCAAAACTGGGGCACCTGACTAAACGACGGCGATACAAAACCTGCCGTAGCCAGGGCCTTGGAGCTCACCTCCGGATCACTGAATAGAAAGAAATTCGGCCCCATCGGCAGGCCGACATCCAGGGAACCGTGGGCACGAACGGCTTCGTATACCGCACCAAAGGCAACGGCGCGTTCGGGTACGTCCCACACGCTGAACGCGAATCGACCACCGGGCTTGAGCACCCGAAAGGCCTCGCGCATCGCGACATCGGGGTTCGGAAGATGGCACATGCCAAAACCGTTGACGACGGCATCGAAAGTATCGGGTTCGAAGGGAAGCGCTTCCGCATCAGCTTGTTCGAACCGAACGGCAGGGTATTCCTCGCGCGCCATTCGAACCTGTGCTGCTGAAAAATCAATGCCGGTTGCATTTGCCCCGCGCTGTGCGGCAGCCCCGGCGATGTAGCCCGGGCCTGTAGCAACATCCAGTACGTGCGATCCGTTGCCGATGCCTACCGCGTCGAGCAACGCCTCGACTGATTGTCTCGTAATGCGGGCCAGATGCTCGTGATACCCGGCGACAACACGGGATTCTTCCCACCCGGCCTGCTCGAACTCCCGGAATGTTTGACTGCTGTTCGCCACTGCAACCTCCCCCTGTTCAATTATCGGGACGTCGATCGCTACGGCACTTACGTCTAGCCCGATGCCAAGACTTTTGACCCGACCCTATTGGTACGCGCGATTGTTGACGTGGCGACACAGTTCGTGCATTTGGGGAGAAATGGTCTGCTCCCATTACTTCACAATAACGCCCCAGGGCGGCCCGCTATGGTGTGTACCAGATCGGCGATGTGTACGCTCGTTCCTGGAGTTTCATAACCACCTTATCGGACATGTCGATGCTGAATACCTTGGCGTCAAATGCCGTCCATCGTGGCGTCGGAATTTCAATCACTCTGACATAATAAAACGCGTGCTCTGCAGCGTCGAAATCGGGGTCTTTCCAGTGCGCAAACATCAGAGCGTCACCAATGGTATTGGTGTAACTTGCGTTTGCGACATCTACCGTATCGCCGACCGGCGGCACCTTGCCATCAGCGCCTGCCTTGCGGTCATCGGATAGTGCGGCATCAAAAACTTTCTCGTGCGTCTTCCCGGACGCATCCATCCAGCCCTTGACGATCTGAACGCGATCGAGGTTCGCGCCGTCCGGGTCTCGCAGTGCCCGCACGACGAAACTCGGTGCGCTACCTTTCGGAGCTTTACTCAACTCACCGCCCATCGGGACGCCGTTGGCATAACCGTGAGCCGCAAAGTCGGCGCGGTGCACATCATCGTAACTGAACCCCCATCCGCCAAACACGCGCACCGCGATACGAGGGCCCGTCGAGGCATAGGTCTCGCGGCGCTCCATCGCATCGAAAATCGCGGCCCGGGTATTGTCCTCCGCCCAAACAGCAGCGAGACCGCTGGCGCTGGTTTCTACTGCATAGCTCGTCAGACCAGGATCGACCTGGGACTTGATGAGGACGTGGTTCCAACGCTCAGGCCCCGGCTCGACCATTGAGGCCTTACCAAAGTAATTGCTTTCCCCCGCCGTCGCCAGTGAGGTATGTGAATCGGTCGACCCGATAAAACCCTGCTTGTAAGGATTCGCCTTCAGGCGCTTTTCAAGAGCGAAACCACGCTTCAACGCGGAACGGGCATAACTGCCCGGCAACATCTTGTCTGTCAGCGCCGCGGTGCCGGTGAGGTTACCTTTGTCCATCCGCTCGAAATTGGCAAATTCGTCATCAGGCGAAAGTTTCGGATGGGTTTCGCTGTCTCCCTTCATCTGGGTCATTTCGTGCAGAGGCTCAAAGCGCATACGCGTGCGCGCATACTCTTCCGTGAGGCGCTTGCCATTCAAGCGCTTCGTGTCATACATCAAGCCATTGGACAGATTGGCGTTGTGAGGAATGGCCATCACGCGCCCACCCGTCTCCAATTCGTATTTCGCAAGGAAGGCCCAGAGATCTTCCGGGTCGGCGCTATCAAAAGAAGAGAATGGCACGAAACGACCGGCCTTTTCGGCCCCGTCCTTGTACAACACCACGCGGTGCAGATTGTTGCCTAGTGGCGTTGACGTCCACTCGTAGCCAATGAAGGCAGTGAAGTGGCCGGGACTATTGTATTCGTCGGCCGTGTCGGTCATCAGATCCCAGGTTGTTCGGGCAATCCCGTCGAAAGGAATCCGGCCCTTGTTAGCCGCAAGATCCTCGGCAAATTCCAGGAAAACCTTGTATTGACCTTCGGCTCCTTCATTGAACCACTTGTACCAACGCTTCCCCACTTCGTTCTTCAGCAACTCCGGATCGCCCCCGCGCAGCTTGGGTATCAACCCCTGATATTCGGAATGATCGGCTACAACCAGGAAATCCAGTGGCCGAACCAGTTTGACCTGCATACCGTTGTTGGCGGTGATCTGCTCGCCACGGGCAAAGCGATAAGCATCGGCTGGACCAAGATTGAAGTTACCGATGATGCCGGCATCCGGAGAGTAGGTCGTGTGCAAGTGGGTATCACCCCAATACACCCTCTGAGGGAAACTTCGGTTGATATAGGGTGAGTACTCGACCTTGGCCTTCGCCTGTTTTTCAACCGTAAACTCCTGCGCGCAGACCGCATTCGTCAGCAATAACGGGGCGAGAACGAGAATCGCAATGCGAACATTCGGCATAAAAGTACCTCCCAACAATAGAAGCCTGTTTAGTGTAACAAACCGAAAAGAATTGCGGTAAGAACAAACGCTGCGCACTACCAATTCCCAATGTCAGAGATGAGATAGAGAAGTTTGACCCAACTGCTTTCTGATCCCATTGCTTTCGCTCGCCGCTTAGCGTTTACTATTCATCGTTAACCTTTCACCGTTTCGCACAAACTATGTCGAAAAAGAAACGCCGACCTGGAAAACAAGGGTCCAGCGACAAATCTTCGGGCGTACGCCATCGCGCCGAAGCACACGTAACAGAGAGTCGCGCCGGGGTCACCCAGGGACGCAGTGGGCATCCGCTCGACAACTGGCTGCTCGGGCTGGTACTTGCCGGAATCGCGCTGACGGCTTACCTGACATTCGTCGCATGGTTTGGCGAACGTCCGGCGTTCTGCGGGGCAGATTCCGAGTGCGACCTGGTGCAGCAAAGCCGCTGGTCCGTATTGCTCGGCATGCCGATCGCGTTCTGGGGACTTTTGACTTACGCCGTGCTCGCACGCCTGGTGTGGCGTCTGCGCACGCACCCAAGTTCCTGGCAGCTGGCTTTGACCGTTACTGTCGTCGGCACGGCCGTGAGTTGGTATCTCACCGGCGTTTCGATTTTCGTTATCGAAGCAACCTGCACCTACTGCCTCATCTCTTTCGGAATCATGAACGCGCTCCTGTTGCTGTTGCTGGTGCGCAGGCCCGCGCACATGCCGGAGCACGCGTGGACAAAATCACTGCCGGTTCCCGCTGGCTCGGCCGTTCTGGTCGTGTTTCTACTATTTATGCATTTCGGCGGTTTTTTCGACCCTGCCGCGGGGCCCGAAAAGCCGTACCTGAAAGCGCTTGCCATGCATCTACGCGATACCGACGCGCGCTTTTATGGCGCGTACTGGTGCCCGACGTGCCAGGAGCAGAAAGAAATATTCGAGGCTTCCGCTCATCGATTACCGTACGTGGAGTGCACTCCGGACGGTCGCGGTGGTTCGCTCAACTTCACTTGCGTTGCGAATGAAGTGAAGGATTATCCGACCTGGGTCATCAACGACCGCCGCTACGTCGGGCTTGTTTCTGCTAACAGGCTTGCCACTCTCTCGCGCTTCAAGTGGTCAGAAAATGAAACACCGAAGCAATAACTGGCCATCCCTGCAACTTAACGGGCTCCATCGCCTTTCCTACGGTTCTTACTTGAAGCCCTTTTACTTATCGCCAAGATAATTTACAGGTATCCCGATCATTTCTGAAATCTTGTTTACCAGGCTATCCCTAACCTTTACTCTGAAAGTGCCATTAAAGCTGGATCCCACTTTAATGCGGACATCATTGAGGCCAACAAGCTCTATGCTCCAATGATTGTGAAGACCATGCATGTCCTTAACCTGACGTGTTTCAATTGCTCGGAAATCACTAAAAGGCAAATGAAGGACTGTATGCTGCTTTGGTGACTTGAAAACTACGATCACGATTTGGCGAGCGCCCTCGACGTTAACTTCCCCAGAGCGCGTCAACACAAAATAGAACAGACTTAGACCGAGAAAAACGCCTCCCCACCCGGCGATAGAGATCATCGCTTGCGGTTGCTTTTCAAACCATCCTGGACTCAGCAGCAAAATCAAACCAAGTGATGCGCCAAGCAACGCTATAAGGAAAAGACTCGTTCTTGGGAGAACGAATTTGATTCTTTCCCGAGTGTTTTCAGCCAAACGATATTGCCACTTGAAGGCGTTGGTCTTTTCCTCCGCAGAAGTCATCGTTATATGTAGATGAATGGGGTCGGAATCATTATCACACGGGATTTATTACTGTTGCGACGCTACAAATCCAGGCCTGAAACCAATGGTCGTTCACGCCTAAAGGAGAAGGGAACGGCAAGGTCGGAACTGAGCTCCGTTCTACCCCTTACTCTTCCGGAATCAGGCCATATGGCTCGCTGAGAATCACCAGTTGATCTCGATCTCCAGGCTTTTGCCGTCGTCACCAATCTCCAGTTCAAGTTCGACCTCGACCTGATCAGCCACATCGACGGTAAACTTCACCCCCTCACGGACAAACTCGAGGCTGTTCTGACGCGCCAGAGAGTCAGCGATGCGGTGCAGCAGCTTGGCAGCCTCTTCGCGGCGCATCTCGTGCTTTTCTTCGATTTCGAGCAGATCCATTGTCGTCTCCTGAAAGTGTGGGAAGGGTGCCTGAATTGTCCTGATCGCTGGCGCCGGCACAACCCCGTTGATCAACGGGGTCGGGGCCCCTTTTGTTTCGCGACGCCCCGCCGGAGGAAACGCGATACAGACCGCCAGACGGGTCTGGCTGCGAGGGTCGGAACACGCAAAGAATAAACCTGTCTACGCAGTTTCGACCACAAACAGGCATTCGTCACCCAAATATGCCACCATTACGCCTCAGCATTAATCAACAGTCCGCCACCTGTAACGATGGCCTCGCGCCTCGTTCTCTCGGTCATCGCACAGACCGGCGACTTAACCATTACAAAAGGACAAACGAATGCCACAGGCAAGCGCCCGCCACATCCTCGTCGACAGCGAAGAAAAATGTAACGACCTCAAACAGAAAATTGCTGGTGGCGAGAACTTTGCCGATGTCGCCCGCGAACACTCAAGCTGTCCGTCCAGCGCCAAGGGCGGCGACCTTGGATCGTTCGGTCCCGGCATGATGGTGCCCGAGTTCGACAAGGTTGTATTCAGTGGTGAGGTCGGGAAGGTTCACGGACCAGTGCAGACCCAGTTTGGCTACCATCTGTTGGAGGTCACAAGCCGCGAGGACTGACCGGGAAGCTACCACCGCAATCCGTTAGAAGGCGCCGACCACCGCAATCATTGCACGGCAAACGCGGTGGCGGAGCCGGCCCGCTTTCAGTCCGGCCCGGCGCCTTTACTTCTTGATGAACTTGAGCGTCATTCGGTCGCTCTCACCAATCTTAAGCATCTCGGCACGTAAGCGACGGTTCACAAACGAGCCCTTTAGTGTAGGCGGCAACGAATAAAGGCCGTTCGGATAATCTTTGGTGTCTTTCGGATTGGCGTTGATCTCGGCCTTATCGAGTAACTCGAAGCCCGCATTTCGCGCCAGCATGATCACGTGGGACTGGTTGACATAGCCATTCGTCCCCTTGGGGTCCTGCGGAATCGACTCATCTCCGCGATGATCGACAATGCCGAAAATTCCGCCCGGTTTCAACATGGCGTAAATCGATCGGTAGTAGTCCTGTGCCGGCAAATTGTAGATCATGAATCCATGGGCCCTGAACACCAATACACGATCTGCTGAATTGTCAGGCACCTGGCCTGCAAATGGCGGTTCGGCAGAGTCGGGCATCACGGGAATATAGTTTCCGACTCCCGCCATATACGGTTCCAGAATACTGCGATACCACCCTCCCTGCCCACCTGGCCAGATTTCTGCAACGGTCAATTCAGGCCTGACATCGAAGAAATCCAGGGTCGGCAGAGGATGCCGGTACTTATTGCGCGCCCGCAATTTTTTGCTGCGCTCAGGGCTGTCAATCAACGCCTGCAGACGTGCCTGGTTTTTCTCACTTAGAAAACTTTGTTGCGCAAACACGGAACTCCACGAAGCACCCAATAACAGCGCGACCAGCGTCACCAAAAAAGCTCTGTTTGTCAGTTTCATCTTTGTTCCCCCTGGGCGATGCTCGCTCGCCGATCTTGTCACGATACCAGCTCGGATTATCGCCCGTTATTGTCGTCCCGAAAGCATACGAAACGCTGGAGTAACCCCAGTCGATGGCTTGAAGCGCCCGTCGAACCCGGGTTAGCTCAATTTGCGCCCTCAAAAATCATAATGGGCAGGCCTGTTCTCATAAGCCTCACCCGCCCCATCTCACTGTCGCGAACGGTGACCAGTTTGTTGATCTGCGTCAGCGCGGGAACCGCCCCAGGAGTGAACAATTCGGGACGAACTGAAATGCCTCATGTTACCTTTGTGCTATTGCCTGTCGCCGCCCGCCACGCGTACCGACCAATTAAAGGAAACAGCATTGTGAACACGTCAAACATCTCTCACCGAATCACTTTGGCCTTTGCACTGCCATTTGCCGGTGGGCTATCGAGAATCTTTCGAGCACCCTCTGTGCGCAAAACGCGGCAGTGAGCGTGTCGCTATCTCGCTTCGCCGGTTCCGGGCTGGTCGCTGCCGCCTGCGCAATCGGCATAGTCCATGCGGCCACCGCTGACCCGGAATCAGACTCCGCGACCGCAGAGCGCAAAACCGGCACCGCGGTTCACGATTATTCTTCATGGGCTGCTGACCCAACCCGGGCTGGACCGGACTTGCCCCCGGTCGGGCGTTCGCTGTTCGACTTTGTCTTTACCGATACCGTAGGCGACACCAGGGAATACCAGTTACCGTATCCTTTCTCTGCATTGATCGACCGGATCCGTACACACCTGGACCATCGGCAAATCATGGGCGGGACCCGGGTCGCAATCATCCCGATTGGGCGCTCGCTGCAGCGCGTAGCAGCGGCTCCGGACTTCTTTGAATCTCCGCGGACCGTTGTCGCCGTCACCGGGGAGCCGCTCACGGACGCCCAGGATGCGGGCATGCTGCTCAAAGACCGTCTCTACGTTGCACACGTCGAAAAAACCAGCACCCTCGAAGTCATCAGCTACAACGAAACGGCGGGACGCTTCGAATTCCAGCTTGTGAAGGACTATCGTGCCGGCGCCCAGCCGAAAGTCTTTTATGCGGATCGGGCAATCTGCATCTCCTGCCACCAGAATCACGCTCCGATCTTTCCCCGGGCGATGTGGCGCGAGACTAATGCGAATGGACAAGTCGCGCACATGCTACGCAAGGCTGGAACCAGTATGCGCCTTAGCACGCAAGCCAATAATGGCTTCCCCGATAACATCGAGCAGGCCGCGATACGTGCCAATGACCTGGTGATGTTACAGACCGCATGGCAGCGAGGCTGCGTGGATGGCCGCGATCCGTCGCGATCGCGCCGCTGCCGGGCAGCCGCATTCGCCGCAGTTCTGCAATTCGGCCTCTCCGGCAAGCGCGGTTTCGATTTGAACGCACCGAGCTATCGCGACGACTTCGTCGCAACGCTCAGTCGCACCTGGTCACAAATCTGGCCACAGGGCCTGCGCGTCGGGCGATCGAGTATCGCCGATCGCAATCCATTTGACGCTGGAACTTCGGAGAAGTCGTCTTTTGACTGGATAGCCGCAGCACACATCCCGCCGAACCTCGACCCACTCACGCCACGGCCACCACACGAGATCGTGCGAGTCGCGCGCGCCAGGGATACACGCAGAATTATTTACGGGTGGACTAACGCGTTTGCGGCAGATGATTTCCGCACTCTGGATAGTCTTCTTGTGCAGCGCGCTGCCGATACAGAAGTCCAGAAATCCCTGTATCGCGCGCAGTGCACTGGCATACGAAAATCTGCCGGCTTCCGACTCAAGCTGCAATGTATGAAAGAACCACGCGGCGATCAATCCGTGTCGCTCGACGGCTACATTGATAACGACGGCAGAGGCAGCTTCGAGCGGCTGGATTTCGGTCCAGCCGGCACTCTGCAAGACATCGAACTCAACAGCGAACCGGCGCTACTAACCGATTCGGGATACGTCTTCCATGCCACCCCGAAGAACGCCGCACTCACAACGAGACTCGCCGATGGCCGCAGAATCGCAGGCGTACAGTTCCGCTGGAGTGCAGATACTGCGCAAGACAACGATGCACAGTTGATCGACGCCCGGTTCGAAGCTGACGTTGTCGACGACTTCGCACTCGTACGCCAGGCCATCGAGCGAATACTGGAGAATAATCCTGCAGTGTTCGACGGCGGGCCGCTGATGCGCGCCAAGCTCATGCCGGCGCTCTTTAAAGAGTTGGACTCGTCCGAACATTCCGCACCTGACAAATCCAGGCGCGAAGACCCCTGGTGCTGCATCGATGACACTGGAATGCCACTGGCCACGCGCGACGTCCCGGAAGTCGACGCCGCTGTAGTGGAAAATGAACAGTTACGGCCCTTCGTTCGCTACTGCGCAACCTGCCATCTCACTGCCGAACAGTTTCCACCGAACTTTCTGTCCGGCAAGGAGAATCAGGTCACAGAGAACTTGCGCCGCTGCGCGCCGCGCATGCTGGTGCGGCTGACGGCCTGGCGTACGCCAGCAAAGCAGCGCGTGAAATCGCCCATGCCACCCGAAACCGCGTTGCCAGCGCTGGGAACGACCGCGCAACAGTGGGCGAGCAGCGAAGAATTCGAGCAACTGCGTGCTTACGTGGAAAACCTGGCGCGAGAGTCGGATCAGCCATCTGAAGTTTCCGCGGCTGCCGGCGAAGCTTATGAAGGACTACCCTCCTGCCTGCCGACTGTGCACTGAAGTAGTTTCAACTTCCGGCTGTGCTACTCAAATTTTTGCGAGTTAAGATTTTCTTAAAGTGAATACTCCGCCGGCTAAAGCCGGCGGCTTCGTGTTACGGCTACAAGCCGGATTAATCGGCCATACGGCCGATGACGCTGCGCTCATCCGCACTACGCACTAAGGAAGTACTTTCCCCTTTCTGAATCGCCGAGTAACGCAGAGGCGACAGGAGGGTCCGGCGAGGACTGTCTGAGTCCGCGCAGCGGGCGAGTTCCGCAGCCGCCTGTCGCTTCGAGTAACGCAGGGTATCCCGTAGGGACGGTTCAGCGGGGTGCCCTTCTCTTTGGTTTCTTTCTCTTGGGCAAGCAAGAGAAAGAGACTAGCTGCCGGGCTACCCCCGGCACGCCTGCAAACGGCAACAACGCCAGATGTCGCCCCTGGGCATCGACAGAATTGGACATGACCGTCGGATTACGCTGCGCTAACCCGACCTACGTTTTTTATCCATCGCCTAAAGGCGAGGGGTTTCCGGATCCCCTATTGGGGACTCTAAAGGGGCCGAAGCCCGAATCGCACTTCCTTAGCGATTTTGGTAGGTTGGGTTGAGTGAAATGAAGCCCAACACGCCAACTTGAATATCGCCGTGCAGCGTTTGTGCTGCATTGTTGGGCTTCACATAAAGCGTTCAGCCCAACCTGCGAAGCTGCACGGTAAGGCACAAAACAAGACCTGCCTGATGCTTGCCTGCCTCTTGTCGAACGGGTTAGGGAATTTCCTTGAAAACCACGTTTGAGGATTCGCTCTCTCGACCATCAGCATCATAGGCAGTCACGGCGAAATAGTAACGCCTTCCACTGAGGAGGTCTTCGATCTTATGGGTTGTGACGTTACCCACATCGATGACTTTTCCGAGTTCATGGATGTACTTGAACGATTCGAAGCTGTAATAAATGCGGTAACCACCAAGATCCTCGTATGTAACAGCATCCCATCTCAGCACAGCCGTATTCAAGCTGCTGGGATCACCACCTGATGCCGCGACACCATTATCAGGCGTTGACCTGGCACCAACCGGCTCCGATTCGACGCTGCTACACGCGACCAGCAACGCGGAGAACAACCCGAGGAACAGAATCATCAAGTGGCGACACCACGTGAGGCCGTTGCACAATACAGGCGTCGTGGAGGTACAGCCGTGCTTTACCATTCTGAATATTGAATAGGACATGAAGAAAAGAGATTGACTTATCTACTTCGAATTACTGACAACGTTCGGCTCAAGAAAATAAACATGTCCCTTCTGCTGTAATGACCATCCTGGAAGTGGGCGCTTGGCGCCTGACTCCAAAAGAACGGCGGGATCGGCTACCGGACGCGAACCGTGCTGTTCGGACTCGATCGGATCCGGCTGAACTGAAAAAGGCACGACAACAGCCCCCGCAGGCGGCTGGTCACCGTAATTGACTCGTCCATTCGGCTCGACCCACTTCTTGACATCGGCCATGGCGGCGGCGCTGCAGAGCACGCAAGCGACCACCATCGAGGACAGCGCAACAATCCTACCTATCGTAGTACTCAAGAACGACATCGGTTCTCCGGGTCAATACAGCAGCAAGAACATGCATTGTGCACCACGCGAGCCTGTTTTGCTTGCGCGTTGCTGTCGGTCGGCCCAGTGAATGTTCGTCGACAATTGTCGAGGCACGCGTTCGCCACACCCAAAGTGGAAGACGCTTTTACCCGGTTCCCTGGCGATCGAAGGCACAACTAACTCCAACAGGCCGACTAACTCTCAAACGCGCAGCTATCTATTAAAGTCACAATGACATTCGGTCACGCAAACAGGATAACCGTCGCCGTCCATAGCATGCCGGCTATTACAGCAGCATAACTGGCAGGCACTATCTGGGTTTTAACGTGATCCATGAGATCGCAACCAGTCGTCATGGAACTTAATATGGTTGTGTCCGAAATGGGAGAACACTGATCCCCATAGACACTGCCGTTAAGTACAGCGGCGAAACAAACCGACATAAAGAGCATGGGATTCTCCAGCCCCTGGGATTGTGCAATAGCCCAGGCAAGCGGTAACGCCAGCGGGAATGCAATGGCGTATGTACCCCAGCTTGTTCCCGTGGAGAAGGCAATGATCATCGTCAACAATTGCAGGCAGACCGGCAAAACCCAGAATGGAATACGCTGGCCCAGCAACTCAACCAGGTACAGGCCCCCACCCGCCTCCTGGCTGATGGCCCCTATTGTCAATGCAAGCATCAGGATGACAGAGGCCACCACCACGCCTTTTAGTCCATCACCGAAACCTTCTATGACATTGCCGAGGCTCATACCCTTGAGCAGCGCGACCAACGCGGAAACGAGCAATGCGGTGCCGAACGCCCAGTTAACCTGCGGGGAGCCGCGAATCAGAAAAGTACCCACGGCGATGCCAATCAACAGGACCAACGGCACAAAAAACTCAAGGACATTGGGGTTGTATCCCTTCGGCACATTGCTGGCATGTAACTCCTTCGAGCTCAGCGGTGACGCCCCCGGCGCGTCCAGCTTCCCCGTCTCACGCGCGCGCTTGTGCGCTGCACGCATTCCCGGACCAGAAAAGCGGGTTATATCCAGGCTCAATAGCAATGTGCCAACAACGGCAAAAATACCGTAAAAACTAAACGGTATGCTCTTGAAGAAAAAGCTGATCCGGTCTGCCTCCGTGGCAAGAAAGGCCACACCCGGAACATAGATGAAAGCCTGGACGTAAGCAGGCCAGGCATTAAAGGCCAGCACGGACGCGATCGGGGATGCGGTTGAATCAACGATGTAACTCATTTCCTCATGGCTGATATTATTTTTATCGGCCAACGGTTTTACCGTGGTGCCGACCAGCACAGTACTCACCGTTCCACCTTGAAAAAAAACAACACCTAGCGTCCAGGCAACGAGTTTCGCCGACCGGGGGCCACTGACAAAATGTTCAGTCATGAAATCGGCAAATGCCTGAGCCGCGCCGGTCCTGGACCAGATGCCCATCAGCCCACCTAACAGCCAGAGGTAGAGCAGCAGAATGCCGGCAGCACCGGTGGTAGCAAGATTGGGAATCAATACCGCATCGGTTAGATCGAAGCGATCAAGCAGGAACGCGCCCGATACGATGCCGCCTAACAATGCCGTTAGTGGCTCCCTGGTTAGCAAGGCAAGCAGTATTGCAACAAACGCCGGAAGCAACGACCAAACCCCGTAATGCGATTTGGCTTCCAGCAGTGAATACAATTTCACTGCCTTTCCATCACTGCTGACTGTTGCGACAGTCCACTGTTCCGTGACCGGAGGTGAACCGGTCATTCTATTCAGTGCTTGCTGATTCAGAACCGAATCTTCATAGGGAACAACCTGCCGGATGACCTGTTCACTTCCCTTGAAGGAATAAGCCAATTCACCACTTTCGTTTGTGTATACCTGGTAGCTTGTTTTCTGCTCAACCCATGTAGGCGAGACGAAAGCATTGACGTACAGCGCGCATAACAGGCCGAAGGTCATTGCCCAGAATGCCGGCTTCAGCAGCGGTCGGAGATACGGTACTTTTGCCAGCGCAATAGCAGGTTCGTCGGGGCTGGATGTTGCCGCCTCCTCTATTGCTGCTACAGGTTCGCGACTGTCTTTTTCAGGTTGGTCCTTTTTCAATCTGGTCTCCACCTTTATTGGTACCGATGACAACAGGCTGGTCAGCCCACATGGAGGCTAACAGTTAGCTCGTTCAATTGTCGAGCAAAGGGTAGATACTCCGCCGGCTAAAGCCGGCGGCTTCGCACTACGGCTACAAGCCGGATTAATCGGCCATGCGGCCGATGACGCTGCGCTAATCCGCACTACGCACTAAGGAAGTATTTTCCCCTTTCTGAATCGCCGAGTAACGCAGAGGCGACAGGAGGGTCCGGCGAGGACTGTCTGAGTCCGCGCAGCGGGCGAGTTCCGCAGCCGCCTGTCGCTTCGAGTAACGCAGGGTATCCCGTAGGGACGGTTCAGCGGGGTGCCCTTCTCTTTGGTTTCTTTCTCTTGGGCAAGCAAGAGAAAGATACTAGCTGCCGGGCTACCCCCGGCACGCCTGCACACGGCAACAACGCCAGATGTCGCCCCTGGGCATCGACAGAATTGGACAAGACCGTCGGATTACGCTGCGCTAACCCGACCTACGTTTTTTATCCATCGCCTAAAGGCGAGAGGTTTCCGGATCCCCAATTGGGGACTCTAAACGCAAGGTACCGTGGCCTGGCCTGTATATTTGCATATCGCGTCGCGACTGCAACACCTCCCCCGCCCTCGCTCCAACCAGCTCCTCTTCTGCCTACCTCGTCACGTGATTCACGACCGTGTACTGCATCCGGTGTGACGACATCACCAAGCGTTTGTCGCCATCGCCACACTTCTATCGCGACATAGTCGCTGATTAAAAGTGTCCGTCAAACTGGGGGAGCTACAGTCACAATGCGGCACAAACTGATCTCTGGTGGCGGCCACGATAAAGAAAAAGGATGTAGGCTATCGCTACCATGCCGTACTTGATCATCATCTTCGTACTTCTTGCTGCCGTCCTGGGCCCCTCGTTGTGGGTGGGCAGGATCATGAGCCGCTATAGCGAGCCCGCCGACCGATATCCCCACTCCGGTGGCGAAATTGCGCGCCGCCTGCTCGACGAACTCGGCCTGCAGAAGGTTGGCGCTGAAATCACCGAGAAAGGCGACCACTATGATCCGGAACAACGCATGGTGAGACTGTCGGCGCAAAATTATGAAAGCCACTCACTAACCGCCATCACCATTGCCGCCCACGAGGTCGGCCATGCGGCCCAGCACGCCAGCGGCTATACGCCCCTCATCTGGCGCACTCGACTGGTGCGTTGGGTCGGCCCGGTGGAAAAAACCGGCGCAGCTCTATTGATGGCTACCCCGCTGATCATTGGCATTACCCGGGCACCGATCGCAGGATTGTTAATGGTGTCTGGGGGATTCCTGACTCTGGGATCGGGGGTGGTGATGCATTTGCTGACGCTGCCGACCGAATTCGATGCCAGCTTTGGGCGCGCCTTGCCGCTGCTAAAGAAGCAGAATATTCTGGCTGTACGTGATGAACCACATGCCCGGCGCCTGTTACGAGCCGCGGCGCTGACCTATGTTTCCGCGTCGCTGATGAGCCTGCTTAACGTGGCACGTTGGTGGGCAATTCTAAGGCGCTGAAACCCGGCGTACAGCCTCCGATGCGAGGTCGGACTACGCGAAGCATCTGATGTCCTGGCGGTTACATTCCAATAAAGTTGATTCTGAGCTAAAGGGAACGCCACCCTTAGAGCTAAAGGGGACGCTACCCTTATGCCCTTCGCATTAATGGGTTGCGCCCCCTCCCTTTAGTCCTCGCTTAAGTAAGTTCCAGTCGGCTTCGACCCTTTTATTCTTTGGCGGATCAAGGGTTCGCCTTGAGGTACAGAATGATCTTGCGTCGGGCTTCCGGGTCAGGTTGCTTGTAAAACATGAATGAGCCTGGCACCCACGCCTGAGAATTGGTGATCCAGCGATCCAGTTTTTCTACGGACCACACTACGCCTTCCAGCGTTGCCAGCATAGACTTGGAATACTTGTAACCCTCGACGCTCAAGGCGGGTCGTCCGACGATGCCGCGCAGAGGGGGTCCAGTCGGCAGCGCGACAGCCAGATGCTCGCCTGTTGGCATTGACGTCAACTGCGTTTCTTTCGTGCTCAATCCTGAAATCAGCCCCGAAAGCAGATGTGCTGTGTCTGAAGAGACGGAATCCAGCATCGCCAACTGAATACGCCGGGGAGAATTAAACCGCTCGCGAAACCCTGTCTCCTCTTCATACATAGCGCCATGACAAATTTCGCATTGCAAGACGAAGAGTTGTTCTCCTTCTTCCACGTCAGATGCGCCCGCAAGAGTGGCATATGCCAGGGTCAGCGCCAGCGAAACTGCAACGATCGACGATATTCGTATCATGACAAGCCCCTTATAGTGAGTTCTCACAAAAAACGAAGTCCCAGATTAAGCCTCATTGGTCCCGGGCCCTTGATCCACGTCAAATTCTGTCAACAGTGGCTAAGGGAACGACCATGTGCACGAGTCGCAAGAATAATCCGGGAAAGACTGAGCCGGCCCGGGCAACGCTGTCTCTACAAGATCGGCACGGCGGCCGATCTCACTCCGCTGCGGCAATCGCATTCGGCGCTGCAACGGCAATCTTGCGGTTGCGCTTTGCCTCGTTCACCAGCGGCGGACATACCGTCGCATCGTTGTGGATGACCTGGCAATCGAGGCAATAGAAACATTCGTCCATGTTGATTGCGCCGCTCGGCTCGATCGCCTGAATCGGGCAGCGCTTTGCACACAACTGGCAGGGGCTGCCGCATTCCGGGCGCCGTTTCAACGGCATGAACCTGCGTAGCTTGCCACCAATGGCCATTATTGCCCCAAGCGGACAGAGAAATCGGCAAAACGCGCGTTCGACGAACAATCCGACAATGAGCAGCAGCAACGCGTAAACCATGAATGGCCAGGCCCGTTCCATTCGCAGCGTGATGACGGTTTTGAACGGCTCGACCTCAGCCGCGACTGCCATGGCCTGCAGTCCCCACAGGGAAGCGACAGCAACCACCGCGAGCGACACATATTTTAAAGGCCACAACAGTCGGTGAGCCCGGTACGACAGCGACCATTGGGGCACCGATGCAACACGCGCGAGCTTGGCCAGGAGTTCTTGCAGTGCGCCAAACGGACACAACCAACCGCAGTACACACCACGTCCCCAAACAACAAAACTTACCACCACGAACGCCATCAACACGAGCAGCAACGGGTCACCGAGGAGCACGGTCAAGCCGTTGCCGCTGACGAACCCTTGCAACCATGCGAACACGTTGATGATGCTGAGTTGCCCTCCCGCGATCCAACCTATCCACACAAGCGTGAACAGAAGAAAGCCGATGCGCACCACCTGGTAGACACGCGCGTGGCGCGTCAGCCTGTGCATTCCGACAAGCAGCGCTGTGAGAACCAGTAGCGCACAGACAAGCACGACAATGCTGTTCGTTTGTGCGCGCCAACTCTCCCGCCACGGTGCTTCGAGCGACGCCATTGCAGACGGCTCGGCCGGTGGCAGTATGAATCGCGCAGGCAAGGTATAAGTGAGTTCAACCTCACGTGTTTTCGCACTTGCGCCGGCACCGTCTCCTTCTACCGTTACCACCAGCTTCCAAGGCGCGAGAACATCGACCCCATCCTGAGCTGGTATTCGAAACAGGCCGATCTCGTCGAACTTCGGTGTCCCTTCGGCTGACACGAATGGCAGATATTTGTAGTGATTGAGCTTTCGTTGCAGCGCGAATATGCGTTCTCCCTGCTCGATCCGGATCCGATCGAACGTCCCTGTGTCGAACACCTTGGTGCCGACAAACGAATAGGCGCCCTTCCCCATAAGCAAGACGATGAGATCCTGCGGGCTATGTGTTGCCACGGACCCGCCGTAGCGCATATTTCCCAGAAGATTGCGACCGATAGAGGCAGGATTGAGCACAGCCACATAGAGATCGAGTGCGTCTGGCGGACTGTCTTCGCTCGCCTTGCTGATACCCTGAATCTGAATTTTCTCTACTGCGCCGGCTGCGATGAGTTCCGACCACGACAAGGGTTCGAACTTCCAGACGTCGACCATGGCGGTCGACGCGGTGCCAGCCATGAGTCCATGTGAGCGGGCCACCATGCGCGTACTCTGGACAATAGCGTGATGAAACGCCCGCGCACTCACAGTCGCGGAACTGATGCCGTCAATATCGCCCGTCCTGCCCTGGCCGGAAATTGAAACCGAACCGCCGAGATCGAGACCGGCGTACTGTTCGATAAAATGCGTGAGCTGCGCCCCAAGGGAGCTGTAGCCGATAATCGGCTCGGCATGCTCCACGAGAACGACGCCAACGATCTCCCCTTGTAGATCAAGTCCGACCACGAAGTTAAACGGCGCGCCGGAGAAGCCAACGACATCTGTCAATTCAGCAGTAGAGAACACATAGCCGATTTGGCTGCCGGCGCTGTGAACATCGATGAGCGGTGGCTCTCCGGACGGCGGGTCGGTGTAAATCACCTCCGGAAACAGGCGTTTGATCGTCTCGTTGCTCAGCCAGTCTGGCTTCTCCTGCGCATGCACGAATCCGGGAACACCGAGCAGCGCCAGACACATCAGGAAGACAAGCACTCCAACAACAAAAGAGGGGGAAAGCAGGCCCGAATTCGCGTGCTTGAACTGCCGAGGCAACATCAACTTCGCGCTAGCCTGAGAGGTGAGCACGGAATGCGTCAGTGGCACGGGCATCAAATGAATGACCGGAGGCCGTCACGAGTAACGCAGCGAGACCGCGCGCCTGCGCCAGCTTGTAACCTTGCTCCGGTCCAAGAACAAGCAGTGCTGTCGCCCATGCGTCAGCTTCCATGGTGGTATCAGCGACCACGCTCACCGCCATGGGTGGATGTTGGACTGGCTGGCCGGTCCTGGGATCGATACTGTGCGAATAATGCCGCCCGCCGTGCTCGAAGAAGTCTTTGGTGGTGCCAGAGGTGGCGATCGCCCGATTCTCGAGGACAATTACTTCTCCGAGAGTTTCTCGCGGGATTTCTTCAAGGCTGCGTCGAGCTTCAATAGGCCTCTCGATGGCGACGCGCCACGGTCGTCCCGCCGCCGTGGTGCCCTTGGCCCGGAACTCCCCACCAATTTCCACCAGGTAGTCGTCGACACGATACCGGTCCAGGATCATCGCAAGGCGATCGACACCGTAGCCTTTCGCAATGGCGCTCAAGTCGACTTGCGTATGACTGCGCGTCTTTCGGATCGCGCCAGTGGACGGGTTGGCTTGCACGCGCTGGTAGCCGACGTTCTTTCGAACCCGCTCAATCTCCGCATCATCCGGAACTCGACGCGGACGATACTGCGGACCGAATCCCCACAGTTCGACCAGCGGTCCGACCGTTACATCAAACGCACCCCGAGTCGAGGCACTGATCCGTGACGCGCTTCCGAGCACCTCGAGCAGGCCCGGTGACGCAGGCACCCAACCGGGATCTTGTCGCCTATTGAATTCTGATAACTCCGAGCGAACGTCGTAGGTGGACATCGCCCGATTGATCGCGACCAACTCAGCCTCTATAAACGCCGCAAGCTCGGCCCGCAAAGCATCTGCGACCGGCGCTGCCAACGCCACCGCGTATCCCGTCCCCATGGTAAGACCGCTAATCGTGGTGTGCGCCGGCCGAACGCATGCGGCTAGCGGTGCCGTTGCCAGTAACGTGATGAATGTGCGACGTTTCATGTCCCCACCATGGCTCCGATGTCTCTATGACAATGTGCGCAACTACGGCTGAATTTGCCGCCAGGGAAAAGCATTCGTTCCCACGCACGGCGTGGGAACGAATGAACTAGCTGCCAACACTGAGAATTAGCGCTGGCAGGTACGTGCCTTTATGCAGTGCGCTTGGCTATGTAACCGTGCGCTACGTTGTCACGCAGATCGTTCAGCCCACCGGCAGCCGCATATTCGCGTTTGATTTGCGCAAAGCGGTCTTCCGGCATGTTCTGTTTCATCTCGGCAGTCAACGGCAGGTTGTATATAGCAGCTGAGTTCAGACCGAAAATCTTGTTCTTCACGACACCGTCGGCCGCGCCCAACGGGGCGAAACCGTGCTTCCTCTGCATATCTGCCGGTATCTCCAGGCGACGCAAGGCTTCGATCTGCCATTGCGGCGAGCCGTAGAGCACCGAGTCCGTACCCCACACCACATGATCGTCGCCCATGCCCTTGATCCAGGTGCCGAGTACGGCTGCGGCGAAACGCGGGTTGGCTGTGGCCGAATTGGCAAAGCTCGTCCCCATCTCGGCATAGACGTTGTTGACGCCGTATTTTTCCGGAATACGCGCAAGATCCGACGCCCACTGGATCTCGCCGGTGTTCTCGAACTTCGCCAGATCCGCATCCGGTGATTCAAGGAATGCGCGCAAGCCGCCGTGATAGATGACGAAGTTGAGTTGCGGCCAATCCTTTGCGGCCTGTCCGACGTCCCAAACCGTGTTGTATTGCCACACGCCAGCCCATGATTGCTCATAGTCCGCAGGCATCAAGCCCTTGTGGATGCAGATTGTATTGATTCCCGACGCGACCGCTTTTTCATAGAACGGATAGACCAGCTTTTCGTCGTCAAGGCGCCACGGATACTTGGTCTTGGCCGACAGCGGATCACCAATGGTATACATCTTCCAGCTATCTGGTCTGAGCTCAATGGCGCGCTCGGCCTTGTCCATCCAGCCCGGTTGACCCGGCGTAGCGAGCGCATGACCGAGCATCCGGCGGCTGCCGGCGACACGGTTAACCAGGTTGACGGCTTCCTTGATTGATTCGTTGGTGAGAAATTCCCAGGACGAATCATCAAACGGTGCGCCACTCAACAGCGACATCTTGGTGTCACTGTTGACAAATACTTGACGCATGTAGTTTTCAAACTTGTAGATGTTAATGTCAGCAACATCACCAAGTGCGGGGTTCCAGTTCTCCTTGGCGAACCCGGCCAGACCCAGAATGCCTTCCTGCGTATAGCCGTCGTGCACGAAATGCGTCTGCACATCGAAGATGAACTGGTTCCTCAATGACATGGCGCGCTCTTCGGCAGCCCCATGATCGGCGGCTTCGGCCTCGGATACCGAGAACAGATTGCCGAATACTTCGTTCATTGCAAGAAATGCCACTGCCATACCGCCGCTGGTGCGCAGGAATTCGCGCCTGCCCAGCCCTTGTCTTGCGCCATACTGATCGGCTAGTTCCTTGATTCGTGCTTCAACCTTCTTTTGCTTCTCGCTTTGCGGCAAAGGATTGAACTCACCATTCGAAATCATCGTAGTCGGTACCGGAGATTCGAACGCGTTCTCTGCGGGCTCAACCTGATCAAGCTCGCGCTTACTTAGATAAACACCCATTTTCTTCCCCTCGTTGTTGGAACCGTTGTAGGCGTGGTATTAGGACCACTTGACGACTATACAAGTCGCGCTAGACTTTTCAACACATTTCCATTAAGTGATGGGAACAAGGGTCTGACTCTAACGGCACCACCTTACGCGTAAGCCGAACGCGCCCGAATGATTCTCTCACGCGCAATATTGCGATGCACGATGAGTAGCGCATGCAGTTCGGATTTTAGTTTGACCCCTTGTTCTTCGATGGGTCCAGGCAGAATCAGAAGCGTCAACTGATTGATTGCAACAACTAGATTTGCATGTATGGTATTTGTGGACGTTCATCCAGATCAGCGCAGGTACTGTTGGAAAACGAGTAGGGACAAGAGCAATAATTGCATCGCACCATTGAAATTTGACGTGGGCAATGATGCGTGTGGCAGATGCTGCGCGCGCGATGAGCCCACATACCCGATTGCAGGCAAGCAGATGAAAAGCGATTGCCCCGTTCGCCACCTTCGGTGATTACGCACGCAAGACATCCATGCCCTTGACTGCCTTGATCGCACGCGACTCCACTCCAGCGCCCGGCCTGCCACTTTGGCTTGGCGCACGCTCCTCTGCTCTGGCAAGCGCGAATACTTTCGTGCATCCGTCTGGAACAATGGCGACGCTACCTTTCTTCCATTCCCATTATTGATTTGCCTCCCCCTTTTCCACCTGGCGAACAGTTTGGTTCAATTTCTCTCCGAGGTGCGACGCCAATCAAGTACCCCAATCAGCTAACAACCAGGTACGTACCCTGAAATCAGAACAGGCATGGTAGGCTGACTGAATGGATACGACAGGCATTTTCAGGTACCAGGCCCCTGCCGGGCAGGAGCCACGCGGCAGCGGCGAGAGCGAGAATGACGCTCTGATGGCCGCGGCTGCACTCGAGCCGGTGTTACTGCGCTGGCGACATCGATTTTCGGAAGGACTCATCGACGATTCCGGGAAGATCCGAAACGTGTTCAGACGCACAGAGGGTGTTGGCGACAACGTCGGCCAGCTCATTGAAGAAATCAATCGCATTCCGGAGGCAGTCTCAGAGCTCGAAACGGTGCTGAAAGCCCGTCTGAAACTGGAAGATCAATCCCGACTAGAAGCCGAGATGCCGGTTCACGATGCGCGGCTGCTTGAGGCCACCTCGCTGCACGACAACGGGTTCCAGCTAGTCCGGCATCGCTCGAGCGTAACGGACTGGGACGATGACGATCAATTGAATCGCGTGTACTACGACGAGATCTGCGGTGTCGTACAAAAAGTCACCGGAGCCACACACACGTTCAGCAGCAACCACCTTCGCCGGCAATCGGAACCAGCCGTGGGCGGCAATGGCCCGCTTGCTCGTTTGATGTCCCTGTCGCGCGGGCCGGTGAATGACGTGCACAATGATTTCACCGAGAGCTACGGCGAGGGAATCATACGTACGGTCGAGAGCGGCGGCGTACCACACACGCAAACATTCGGCATAACCGACGCGATTCTCAAGGCCGGAGTGTCAGCGCAGCAACTACGCGAGGGCCGCATGCTGGTAGTCAACACATGGCGGGCAGTAACAGACGAACCTGTGCAACGCGTACCGCTGGCCGTTGCGGACCGGAACAGCATTCCGCGTGCGAGCCTGCGCAGCATTCTGATCGGCAAGATCCCCAGCGGACAGCCCCGCGGCGGCATAGACATCTACAACGCCAGTTACGATTCACAGCACCAGTGGTACTACTACCCCGGCATGACCCGGGACGAAGTCCTGATGTGGAAGGGTTATGACTCCGCCGAAGTGCCAGCACGGCCCAACCTGCATTCTGCGTTTGATGATCCCAATACACGGGACCTTGCGACGGAAAGAAAGAGTATCGAGGTGCGGGTACTGTGCCTGCTCCCACGCGACCACTGAGTATTGGCGGCGTGGCCACTCGCTTTGTCATCGTGGCAGCCATACGTGATAGTTCCGCCGCAATAGCACTCGCCGGGCGGTCAAGTAAATCGTCAATGCTGCGTTCGGCGCAGCGTGTTCATAGTCGAAGCTGAGTTCGTAGTCGAAGCTGAGCTCGCAGTCGCGTGTTCGAGCGTGCACGGTGCGCCTTCAGTATCAGTCTGGCGCACTCGCCCGGCCTTGATTGAAGTCAGTCGTGGTGTTTTACGTCGCGCATGAACCACACCAGCGGGAGCGCAAAAACGGCAGCGTAGGCCATCAAGGTAAACGCGTTCAGATAACCGCCCATTAACGCCTGGCGTTCAATTTCCGCGCTAAGCGCCGCAAGACCACCGGGCGTGTCCCAGGTCCAGCCGCCGGCAACAGTCGGGTTGCGCAAAGCCTCGTTCATAGGTGAAATCCCGGCGCTCAAACCGGCGTAGTTCTCAGCGGTCGAACGCACCAGTACCAGTATGCTCATCGAGATGAACACACTGCTTCCGAAATTGCGCATCAAAATAAACATGGCCGAACCTTGTACGACGAGGTTGGTCGGCAACGTCGCAAACGCCAGTACGGTCATCGGAAGATAGGCGATACCAAAACCAAAACCCTGAAGCACATTCGTCCAGAATACATCGAAGTTGGTCATATTGATGTCCAGCAAGGTCATTTCCCAGCCAGCCCATGCTTGCAGCAGCAAGCCGATCGTGAGGGCAAGTCGAGGGTTGTAACGCGTGAGTTGCACGGCAACCGCGAAACTGAACAAATTTCCAAGCCCACGCCCGGCGATCAGATAACCGACCATCGAGTCGGGATATCCGCGTAAGTCCTGCAACAGCGTCGGAAACAACACTATCGTTGTAAAACTCAGCGCACCCATCGAAATCATCAACACGAAACCGAGAGTGAAGTTCCGGTTTGCAAATAATTTTGGGTTAACAAAGGGCGTGCGCGAATGAATGGTATGCGCAAGGAAAATGCAGAGACCCACAACAAACAGAAAAGTCTCGACAATTATTTCGAAGGATTCGAACCAATCAAGACGATGTCCGCGGTCCAGCACAAGTTGGGCGCTGCTCATGCATACCCCCAGCGCGATAAATCCGATCATGCCGAGTGGCCCGGAGGTGCCGCGCTCCTGATCGCCGAGGGCAAAAACAGCAAGCACTGCAGCGAACGCTGACACCGGCGCCATCGCGAAAAACGCCCAACGCCAGTTGAATGACTCGGCAATCAGACCGCCAAGAACCGGTCCGAATACCGGGCCCATCACCGCACCCACTCCCCACAACATCAACACCATCGAATGCATGCGCCGTGGAAAGGTGGCAAGAATCATCCCTTGGCCGAGTGGCATCAGCGGCGCACTGAATAAGCCCTGTGCAGCACGCGACAACAGCAGCATTTCAATCGACCCCGAAAGTCCGCATGCGATCGAAGACAAAGTAAACCCGACCAGCGAAATCACCATGAAGCGCCGCCATCCCAGGCGGCCCGCCAACCAACCTGTCAACGGGGTCGCAATGGCCGCCGCGACGAGAAACACGGTGACGATCCAGGCGGCTTGATCCTGAGTAATCGACAATGCACCGCGTATCTGCGGCAACACGACGTTGGTCGCCGTCGTCGCAACGCCGAAGGTGAGTACCGTGATCTGTGCAAGAACCAGCACCCACCAACGACGCGCCGAACCTACCGGTCGCAAATGATCGTGAGTGTCGTCGTGCTGGTCGACGGCCGTGCTCGGTGCGCTACTCATCGAACGCTCTATCGCCCACTACATCTGGCAATGGGCAACGGGCAATGGCGTGCGTGCATTCGAGTTGGCATCGGTACCGGGATATTTGAACACTGAATCGCTCCTGAGACGTGTGTACAGCTGAGCGACATATTTTGGCGAGAACTATAGCGGAAGTGTGCACGAAATCAGGTTACCCCACACCAACGCGCTACATGACCGGGAATGCAATCACTGCTTCCTGGCGGACAAGTAACAGATCAACGACTCATGGCACTAGCTTGATAACTGAGCCTGGCCGCGCCTGGAGTACCGATTCTGGTAACAAAAACGACCCCCCAAGCCCCTTGGAAGCCTCAATGTCACCTGTAAATATTTTCTAATGAATTCATTGCAGAGGTCCGACCCGGCTTCGTTCCCTGCCTTGGATCAAGCCAGGGGCTTTAATGCACGGCGCAAACGCTGCAACATATGCTTTGGATGAGCTTGCGTCAGCGACACGGAGTCACATTCCTGAAATTGGCTGAATTGCGTGATCGCGTCTACAAATGCAGCAATGACCAAATCATCGTCAAAATCGTGTTGCTCAAAATGAATGGATTTGATTTCCAGATGGCTGGTTTTTCGATGCGCTTTACAATCCATCCGCCCGACAAATTCGTCACCGAAAAGTAGCGGCAGGCAAAAGTATCCATACCGACGCTTGGCTTCAGGGACATAACACTCAATCTGGTAGTCGAACTGAAACAACGCCTTGAGCCTGTCTCGCTGAATGACGCTGTTGTCGAATGGTGAAAGAATCAACATACGGTTGTTCAACCGGGGAAGGGGCCGTTCGAGTGCCCCAGCTTCCAGTATAAAAACGTCTCCACTGCCCACTTGTACCTGTTCGAAAGCACGCTGCGCCAACTTTTCGGTTACCAGCGTTTTGACGGCTGTGCGCAATTCAGTGTTTCGACGCAGATAGGTCAGGCCTTTGAGTGAAGCAAATCCATGGCAACGCAACTGTTGTTCTACCAGATGCGCCGCCAATTCTTCCACGCTCGGCATTTGTGAATTGACGTCAGAGGCCAATACCCGCTCGGTCAGGTCATACGTCTTTTGAAACCCTCCCCTATTGCTCACCATCAGATCGCCTTGCATATACAACTGTTCAAGTGCTTTCTTGGCTGGCTTCCAGTCCCACCAGCCAGCCCGTTTTTTGGTTCTGGTTTCTATATCCCGGGATCGCAGCGGGCCATCGGAACGTATACGGGTCAACAATTCACCCATGAGTTTCTTGTCACGGGTTCTGTACCAATGGGTCTGACCGCTCTTGATGGCGTGTTTGTAGGGTAAGGAGAAGCGAAAATCCCGGATGGGCAGAAACGCGGCCGCGTGTGCCCAATACTCAAAAATATCCCCGTCAACCAACATCTTGTTCATCATGGCGGGCTTAAAGTTGGGCACTCTCGAGTGAAGAACATGGTGATGCGCGCGTTCAACGACCGATATTGTGTCGATCTGTACATAACCAATGTGGTCAATCGCTTTACGCGCACCAGACAATCCACGCCCATAGGACTGAGTCTGCAACAAACCCTGTGCCGCCAGAGCAAGTCGGCGTAGGCGCGCCAGATCTTTTGGGCGCTTGATTTCAGTCATTGGCACAATGAACTGACCCACAGTAAAACCGTAGTGAAAACACCGTGCTCGAAGCCGGCTCCTTCGCCGGAAAATGGATCCAAAACCGCACCCGGCCATTGAGTCAGCATCAGTTCAACAAGAAGTAGACGATTGTGGCGGCAAATCCAATTACGAGCGCAACAATAGACCACCGCAATTGACGATTTGACTCCTCGTTATCCGAGCCCTCAAGCGTCAGAAACTCAACGTCCTCATTGTCATTGTTCTGTTCTTCCATATCATTGGCTCCGTGATGAAGAGATGATCCTCCAGGGAACAGACTTCGCCTGGAAAACGTCTCGTGTTTAAAGTAACAGGCGAACTACTCGCGACACGTCCACGTGAGCGATGGCTCAGGCGTCAGTTTCATTCCAGGTTCCGTTGTCGCCCGGTGCCCGTATCAAAGTACCAGTCTCAAAGTATCTGTAGACGCCATCATGTTCAACCAGATCGCCATCACGCATCAAGGAATAAAATTCTGCACTATTCTCCGACTTGGCGCATAAAAGGGAACAATGGCGATATCAAGAAAACAGAGAATACCGAAGAGCAGACTGCACGGTAGCCTTCATAATGATGCTTTTATGAGCAATTGAGTCAGCCCATGAAAATCGAAAAAGACAGAGTAGTCACGATGCGCTTCAAAGCCTCGGAATTGGGCGGCAAGGTCCTGGAGGACGGAAAAACGTCAATGGCCTATTTGCATGGTGGCCACAGCAACGTTCTACCCAAGATTGAAGAAGCCCTGGAAGGTCAAGTCGCCGGCTACGAGGTCGCGCTCGTGCTGCGATCCAAGGACGCATTCGGCGAGTTCGACGAGAAACTGCTGCAGACCATCTCCAAAACCCGGTTTCCGCCCGGCGTGAAAGTGGGTGGTCAGTTAAAGGCGCGTGACAAGGAAGGACGCGAGCGGACATTCGTTGTCAAGAAAATAAAAGGCCAGGAAGTGTTTCTCAATGGCAATCACCCGTTGGCCGGTACAGCACTGCGCTTCGAGGTGACGGTAATCAATGTACGTGCCGCGACAGAAGAAGAACTCGCGCACGGTCATGCTCACGAAGACGAAAGCCACGATCACTGAGAGGCTAGCCTGGCTCTCGCCTCTTCAGTCAGGCGACAATTAGGTCTGGCTCTGAAATCAGAACAGACATGGTAGGCTGCCAGAATGGATACGACAGGCGTTTTCAGGTACCAGCGCCCTGCCGGGAAAGAGCCGCACTGCGGCGACGGCGAGACGGAAGCGCTAATGGCGGCAGCTGCGCTCGAGCCCGTGTTACTGCGCTGGCGGCATCGGTGTTCGGAGGGACTGATCGACGATTCCGGCAAGATCCGAAATGTATTCAGGCGCCCAGAGGGTGTCGGCGACAACGTCGGGCAGCTCATTGAAGAGCTCAATCGCATTCCGGAGGCAGTCGCGTAGCTCGAAACGGTGCTGGAAGCCCGCCTGAAACTGGAAGATCAATCACGGCTAAAGGCCGAGATGCCGGTTCATGATGCGAGACTGCTTGAAACCACCACACTGCACGGCAACGGGTTCCAGCTTGTCCGACATCGCTCGCGAGTAACAGACTGGGACGATGACGATCAATTGAACAGCGTGTACCACGACGAGATCTGCGGCGTCGTAAAAGAACTCACCGGAGCCACGCACACATTCAGCAGCAACCACCTTCGTCGCTAATCGGAACCACCAGTGGGCGGCAATGGCCCGCTTGCACGCTTGATGTCCCTGTCGCGCGGGCCGGTGACCGATGTGCACAATGATTTCACCGAGAGCTACGGTGAGGGAATCACCCGTACGGTCGAAAGCGGTGGCGTTCCGCACACGCAGACGTTCGGCATCACGGATGCAATCCTCGAGGCAGGAGTGTCAGCGCAGCAACTACGCGAGAGTCGCATGCTCGTAGTCAACACATGGCGGGCAGTGACAGCAGAGCCCGTGCAGCGTTGTCCATTGGCCGTTGCGGACCGGAACACCATTCCGCGCGCGAGCCTGCACAGTATTCTCATCGGCAAGACCCCCAGCGGACAGCCTCGCGGCGGCATCGAGATCTTCAACGCCAGTCACGATCCGCAGCACCAGTGGTACTACTACCCCGGCATGACCCGGGACGAGGTTCTGATGTGGAAAGGCTATGACTCCGCCGAAGTGCCAGCACGACCCAACCTGCATTCTGCGTTCGATGATCCCAATACACCTGCGCATGCGGCAGAACGAAAGAGTATCGAAGTGCGGGTGCTGTGCCTGCACCCGCATCCCGAGTCCTGAGCATTTGCGGCGCTGGGCGCATGCGCTGCCAACCTGGCAGCCATTCGTGATAGTTCCGTCGAGCGCGTTAAAGAGTCACCCATTAGCCGCTCCCGGCTCAGGGACAAAACCATACCGCCTTGCTGTTTTGAAGATAGGGGTCGGGACAGACGTTCACGGCTACGATTCCAGACCTGATCCCAGAGTTCCTGGCATGCGGCTACTCAGCGTGCGCGCTTGTCCAATCACTCACCTCGGCATGCGTTGCAAACCAGACGCTGCCGCGCAGCGCGCATTGCCTTTCCAGTTTGTGGGACGCAGCCGACACCCGGCCCGCACCTGGTTGACCAACTTTCGCCAGTGCTGCTCTGTCCACCGCCAGGGTTCCATCGCGGGCTCGTTCATGGCACTTGTCTGATCCTCTCCAGCGGGTCACTCACTAATTTAATTGGATAAAGGTCCCGCCTTATCCAGCCAGAAGCGCATGTCCATCTCGCGATACAACGTAATCGCGCTCGCGAGATGTTCTCTTGCCTGCTCTTGCCGGTTCGTCTGCCGGCAAAGCATGGCTAATCCGAAGTGGCAGTGAGCCATGAGCGGGCGTTGCCGCAGTTTCATTGCGAGTGTAAGTGCCTGCTGGTACGCGTCGCCCGCCTGCTCCATGTCAGCGGGCGAGTGAGCGTGGATGTCTCCGAGCAGTTTGAGGGCCCAGGCTTCGACACCGCCATGTTGTTGTTCGGCGCGCACCAGCGCCACGGCGCGCTCTGCCTCCTCTCGCGCCTCTCCGACGCGCCCGAGGATGAAATAGGCCTCGGCGCGGAAGGATATCGCCACGCTGAGATGACCAACAATGTGCATTGCCTCACTGGTTTCGATGGCCTCGTCAAGTAGCGCTAATGCGTCGGCAGCGCGCCCCGTCCACAGATAGGCTGAGCCCAGTTGAGTTGCACCAAACAGAAGCGCGAAGCCATTCTCGGTCGCCCTGCAAAGCGCCAAACCCGGCTCTTGCACTTGGATTGATGCTGCAAAATCTCCTTGCAGCAGGTGGATATGGCCGAGGCTGAAACGGGGCCAGATCTCTCTGTAGGGCCGGCCGGTTTCTCGGGCGATACTCAGGCCACGCTCGCCTGTGGCAAGGGCCTCAGTGAACTCGCCCAACTCGGCCAGGACCCGTGCCAGGAGTTGGCGGGCGGTCAACGTTTGCAGCACTGACAAACCGACTCGCTCTTGCTTCGATGCGTCATCGACCAGAGCGATCGCCTTGCGCAAGGGCTGGACCGCCCGTGGTGGATCGCCCGCAGCCCAGAACGCATAGCCCAGATAATTGGCCGCGGAGACTTGTAGTTTGCGGTCGCCGATCGCGTCGCCAATGTCACACGCACGCTCCGCCGCCTCGATCGCACGGGCGTGCGCACCGAGGGGACTTTGCAAGCTCGCAAGGAGCCCAAGGGCTCGTCCGAGCCGCTGCTGGTCACCAAGATTTTCTGCCAGCGCGCACGCATCATTCACGGCCTCTTCCATTTGCGCGAACTCACCAAGTGGCCATAGCGCACTGCGTTGATCGAAACGCAGATCGATCAATTGCTCGGTCCGCTCCCTGCTCTCAGGCAGTTTTCCCAAAGCGAGGCGTGCTTGTTCAAAGTGGACGAGTGCGTCCCGGGCGGAGGAGCGGCCAAGCGCGCGGACGCCTCCCTGGCGACTATATTGCACCGCCAACTCCCAAAGTTGCGCGTGCCATGCGTGATGGGCGAGGTGCTCAACGTGCTCACTTAGCGAGTCCGCGTAGTGTTGTTCTATCGCCGTCACGACCCGGGCGTGAATCTGTCGGCGCGGGTCGCTGAGCAGGCTGCCGTAGGTCACTTCCTGGGTGATGGCATGCTTGAAGGTGAACTCCCGATCAGGAAAAAGCTGCGTCTCGTACAGAAACTCCGCTTCCTGCAGATGGCTGAGTCCACGTTGCACAATGCCATCAGGTTGCTTCGCGATTGCCGTAAGCAGCGCGTGCGGCACATTCTTGCCGATCACCGAAGCCGCTTGCAGCAGTTGTTTCTCCGCGGGGGGAAGCCGGTCGATGCGCGCCAGCAAGATCGTTTGAACCGTGGCTGGTACCTGCAGTGAATCTACCGGTCGCGTCAAACGATACGCTCCGCTTTCGCCTGCGAGCACTCCAGATTCCACTAGCGAACGCACGGTCTCTTCGAGGAAGAACGGGTTACCGCGCTCGACCAGCATCTGCGCAAGTGGCACAAGCCCCGCGTCCGGTCCAAGCAGTCCGGCAACGAACTCGGCCGCACTCTCGGCAAGCAGGCTGTCCAGGCGCAATTGGGAGTAGACGGACTTGCTTGCCCAGTGGTGCTGGTACTCGGGACGATAGTTCAACAGCAGCAACAGGGGCGCAGAGCCAATGGCGCCTACCAGGTCATCGAGCAGGGCCTGGGTCTCGCTGTCGATCCAGTGCAGATCCTCGAAGACGACGAGCAGTGGTTGTACCTGCGCTTCGCGCAACAACAGGCGCTTGACTGCATCGAGTGTGTGCCGGCGGCGCTGGGCCGGATCCAGCGAATTCCAGGCAGTGTCTTCGACCGGCACGCGGAACAGACTGAGAAGTGCCGGCAAAATTGGTTTCAGTGAGCCATCGAGAGTGAAGAGTTTTCCGGTGACCTTCTCGCGTATCTCGCGATGACTGTCTCGATCGCCTATCCTGAAATAGCTCTTGAGTAGATCGATCACCGGCAAGTAGCTGGTGGCTTTGCCATAGGAGACCGACGAGGCTTCCAGGATCAGCCAGCTTTGTACCCGGTGCGAGTGGGTGAATTCGTAGACCAACCGTGACTTGCCAACGCCGGCTTCGCCCACGAGGGCAACGACCTGGCCGTTTCCCGCCTTGACTCGGGTAAGGACCCGCCGCAGATGCTCGATCTCGGCTTCGCGACCCACGAATCGCGTAAGCCCGCGCAAGGCGGAGGCTTGCAAACGCGTGCGTACCGGGCCCTCGCCGGCTAGTTCGAAGATCTCAATAGGGGCTGGCATACCCTTCACCGGGACGAACCCGAGCGTGCGTACCTGGAGATAGCCCTCGACGAGCCGCACTGTCTCCGTTGTGAGGCGAACACTGCCGGGCGGTGCAAGCTGTTCCATCCGCGCGGCCAGATGGGTGTTCTGACCTACCGCTGTGTAGTCCATCCGTAGATCGCTGCCAATCGAACGCACGACAACTTCACCCGAGTTGAGTCCAACGCGGATCTGAATTTCCACGCCGTGTGCGTGGCGCGTTTCTTCGGCGTAGCGCTTGAGCGAGTCCTGCATGCGCAGCGCGGCATAGCAGGCACGCACGGCATGATCTTCGTGTGTGAGTGGCGCGCCGAACAACGCCATGATGCCGTCTCCCATGACCTGGTTAACGGTGCCCTCATAGTGATGCACTGCTTCCATCATATGTTCGAGCACCGGGTCCAGAATCGCGCGTGCTTCTTCAGGGTCGCGGTCTGCAAGCAGTTCCATCGAGCCCTTCAAGTCTGCGAACAGAATGGTTACTTGTTTGCGTTCGCCTTCGAGTGCGGCCTTGCTGGTGAGGATCTTGTCAGTAAGGTGCTTCGGTGTGTATTGATCGGGAGTTAGAGCGGGTGCAGGTACTGCCGGGCCTTTACTTTGCCCGGAAATCGCGTTGAGAATTTTTCTGCGATGCCCGAGCAAGACGCCGAGTTCCTGCAAATCGCCGTCGGAAACCAGCGCCAGTGCCTCTACATCAATGCCATTGTCCTGGAACACTGCCGTGTATTGCGCAAGGTCGAGTGACGAAAGCCATTCCGAGATGGGTTGCATCTACTTTTCGTTAAGCGTTAAGAGTAACTTTAAAACTTTAAGGGGTCGAAAACTTTAAGGGGTCGGAGCCCTTTAGAAGGCCACAACGCCAATAACGATCCGCATCACCAGTGGTACTACTTCTCCGGCATGACCCGGGACGAAGTTCTGATGTGGAAAGGCTATGACTCCGCCGAAGTGCCAGCACGACCCAATCTGCATTCTGCATTCGATGATCCCAATACACCTGAGCATGCGGCAGAACGAAAGAGTATCGAAGTGCGGGTACTGTGCCTGCTCCCACAGCCCGAGTCCTGAGCATTTGCTGACAACAAGCGCTACCTAGAATTGCACGCGGCTCGTGAAGCCCCCATCCACGACGATGTTAGTGCCGGTGATGTACGCAGCCGCCGGGCTGGCCAGGAACGCCACAGCGTTCGCCACCTCTTCGGGTTTTCCCATGCGACCCATCGGGACGGCTGCCCGGACACTCTCGTACATGGCGGGGTCGTTTTTCTTGACGTTGTCCCAGGGGCCGTCCTTATGAAAAATCGGGCCAGGCGATACGCAATTGAATCGAACGCCATCTTTCGCATATTCCTGTGAGAGGCTGTTCGCATGGGTGATGAGTGCCGCCTTGAGCGCGTTGTAAGAGCGCGGTCCCCGGAACGAATCGACGGCCGCCGTGCTCGCAATAAAGATTACGCTGCCATTGCCTGAAGCCTTCAGCCCCTCAATGGTGGCTTCCATCAATCGCACGGCACCCAGCACATCCACCTCGAAAGTCTGACGCCAGGCGGCCTCGTCCAGCCCGCCCCAGCCGCTGACGTTGTGCACCAGGATATCCACTCCACCAAGGGCGCCGATCGCGTTGGCTGCAAATGCCCGTAGGGCCGGACCATCCGAGGCATCCACCGCCTCCCCATAAACCTTACCGCCATGCGCCTTAAGGGTCGCCGTCATCGCCTCCACGGCCGTCGGGGTCCGCGAACATATCGCCACATCCGCCCCTTCCTGCGCCAGCCGCTCGGCAATCGCCCCACCAATGCCTCGTGTGCCGCCCGTCACGAGTGCCTTTTTACCTTTGAGTCCCAGATCCATCTTCTCTGCTCCTGAATGTTCGAATGTGCGCCAGAATATATATGGCGCCCTAAAATGCGGCGCCCCCATGGGTAGTCAATGCCACACATAAGAGGGCGCACCACTTTACTCTTGTCTTCGACCGGTCGCCAACAAACCCGATACATCAACACTCGCCCACATGATCGTCTGATCACTCGACGTGACTTGCGGGGCATATCCCGAGAGCAACTTCGAGTCTGCCCCTATTCTCTTTCCAGAAACTTTCTCAATTGAGCTCGTGTCACTTCACGGTAGCGAGAGGCCCTTTGAGCACCTCACCGGAGTTCGAGTGAGTGTATTCCCCATCACGCATCGATACCGCACCACCGACAATGGTGTACGCAATTCCGTCGGCCTTTTGCACCAGTCGTCGGGAACCACCAGGCAAGTCATTGTCGACAGTGGGTAACTGCGGTTTTATCTGGTCTTCTTCAAAAAGAACCAAGTCGGCCTTATACCCGGTGCGCACGAGTCCGCGGTCAGGTAATTCCCAGGCGGACGCGTTATCGAATGTCAGCATACGTACCGCCTCTTCCAGAGTGAATTCCTCGCGCTGCCTTACCCAGTAGTTCAACAAGTGGGTCGGCAACGATGAGCCCATTTCCTGGGCGACATGTGCACCTGAATCAGAGAAAGTTGCCAATGTACGTGGGTGCTTGAGCAGTGAAAGCACGTCTTCGTGTGACTCGTTAATAAGGGGTTGCACAAACATTTGATCCGCGTTCTCAATACAGAGGTCCATTATTACTTCGACGGGGTGTTTACCCTGTTCGGCGGCAAGTTCCGCAATAGATGGGTCATTCCAACTCACATCCCGCATGGCAAAAAGATTGTCGTAATCAGGCTTGCGCGGATCAGTCGTAGCGGCACCACCGCCTTGCGCTACGTCGTCTCGCGGTTTCATCTTCGCTTCTTCGGCGACCAGGCGACGCCGATTGTCGGGGTCAGCCATGTAACGCTTCTGCTCCTCGATGGCGCGGGATCGAAATTCCTTCCAGGCCGGGAGAACATCGTAGGGCAGATAATTCTTCAGGGAGAAAATGGCGTTTATGGAACGCGTTGTCGCCTGGCCATGAATTCGCCCCCCTGCGGCCGCTACCTCGTCGAAGTAATCCAACTGGTATTCCAGGTCCAGTGGGCGAACGCCTTGTCTGGTCGCCACGGCCGCAACCATAAAAGGTCGCCCGGTATCAATCGCCATTTTTCCAAATTGTTCCAGAAACGCCTTTTGCGCTGTGCCACCCGAAATGTCTGGGCCGCACTGAAAAACTCCGGCATTGACCCTGGCCATCTCGCCAACGATATGTTCCAGTTCCTGCCAATCCGCAACCCGACTCGCAACCGGTGATCCATCCGGCGTCACGTGCGTTGTGGAGCGCGATGACGAAAACCCAATAGCACCAGCGCGCAGCGCGTCCACGACACTGAGCCCCATCTTTTTCAGATCTTCGGTCGTCGCTTTCTCGGATAGCGCACGTTCGCCCATCGTGTACATCCGCAGCGCCGAGTGACCGATGTAGGCGCCATAGTTAATTGCCTTGGGTAAGCGTTCGACTGTGGCGAGATATTCCGGAAAAGTTTCCCAGGTCCAATCGATGCCGGTCATCATCGCCTGGGTGGGAATGTCCTCTACCGATTCAAGACACTTGGCGAACCATTCACGCTGCGCCGGGGCACACGGCGCGAGGGCAAAGCCGCAATTTCCCATGATGACTGATGTAACGCCGTGCCAGCACGAGCAACTTCCGAGGGGGTCCCAGTTAATCTGGGCGTCCATGTGTGTATGCCCATCAATGAACCCGGGGCTCAGGACCAGGCCATCTGCATCAATCGTCTCCTTGGCCGGCGTTGAAATTCGACCGATCTCGACAATATCTGTGTTCCTTATACCAACGTCTGCCCGGTATCGAGGCTGCCCCGAACCATCCACGACTGTGGCATTACGAATTAGAAGATCATGGGCCATGACGTTGTTTACTTCCGGCTCGAAGTTTCACTGTTCATCGAATAGTTTTAGGCACTTGCTTCTATTATCACTTTGCATTTTAAGATACCAGAGCCTCATGGCACCAAATTAAGCCCCAATTGCACGGCAAATATACTGACACAGGCGAGCATGGATGCAGCTAAGGCCGTAGGGCGCAATAACCGCAGGGCATTGCGCCGCATGAATTGCTCGATACTGGCGGACTACGCATCGCTACCCCGCGCTGAGCAGGATTGCCAGGCTATCTTGTGTTCGCGTCATGCCGCTCTCTTACGTTAGTGCCATGAGAGTCTGGCCTAGTCATGGGAAACTGACGTCTGGCGTTTCTATACCCGTCAGCTCAGCTCCAAGTGGTACCCGCCATATTTACGGATGTTAACCACCCCGGTATCGAGGATCAGATACTGTCCCTTGATGCCCGTCAAAGTGCCCTCGAAAACCGGCTTCTTGTCAAAATTGTGAGAGACAACCTTGGTCGGGTATTCCTCGACCGGATAAGCGATTTCAACCATGTCGGCGTCTTCCACAGCGGTCCCCGGTAACTCGATCCCGGATGCGTTCTCGGCATGCTGTTTCAGTATCGCGTCGCGCTCGGTCGCGAGGTCGCGGGGCTCGGCCGGGCCTTGCAACATCTTTCGCCAGTTCGTCTTGTCGGCGACGTAATTTTTCAGAGCGATTTCGACTTGACCAGATTCGAGTCGGGTCGCGACACGCCGAATCGCGAGCCCCTGGGTCGCCCCCTGATCGATCCATCGGGATACCGGTTCGACACCGCGGGTAATCCCGACTTTCAGCGACGATGAGTTCGACAGATAAACCGTGTGAGGGATCATGCAGTTCGCTTCGCCCCATTCTGGTTCGCGGCAAGTCCCCTTCGAGAAGTGGCAAAGCTCCGGCTTCACGACACAGCTATCGCAACTCGCGAGCTTGATAAAGCAAGGGTAGCAATGACCCTGGCCGAACGATTTCTTGATTGCCCGGTCGCAATTCACACAAGAAATAGCCTGCTTGAACTCGAGCTTGAATGAATTGCCAATTCGATCGTTGAGATCGACGTCCAAAGAGCCAAGGGGAAGCGCGTAGCGAACCGGCTTCCCCGCTTCGAACTTTGTCTTCATCTTGCGAACCGAACCTTGCATCTCTCCCTCCGGAAAACGTTTAAGACGTCAGAGCTCTTTAAAGATAACCATGACCCTGTAACTTGCGAGACCTTTTTGTCATGATGTCCCCTGCGACCATAGTAAATGCGACCCTTCATATGATAACTACAATTCCGCCCCTGCCGTTATGTTCCCGGCGCGTCAATAGCGATGGATGATCTCCTCTGGATAGGCCCGGCACTAATCGCCGGCATTGCGGCAGCGCGTTTTGGCCTGCCGCCTATGGTGGGTTACCTGTTGTGCGGCTTTGTGCTGAATTTCTCAGGCGTTTATGACAACGACCGGTTGACCATGATCGGCGATCTTGGTGTCACGCTGTTGCTGTTCACTATTGGTCTGAAGCTTGATTTGCGCTCGCTTTTACGGCCGGTAATCTGGGCGGGGACGACATTGCACACGGCGATCGTCATCGCCGTATTCGGTACCTTGCTTTACTGGATGAGCCTGGCTGGCATCCAGGCGTTCGCCAGCATCGATATCGGCAAGGCCATGTTGATTGGTTTCGCGCTTAGTTTTTCAAGCACTGTGTTCGCGGTGAAAATCCTGGAGGACAAGGGCGAGTACCAGTCCCGCTACGGCAAGGTCGCCATCGGCGTCCTCATCATGCAGGACATCTTCGCCGTCGTGTTTCTGGCGGCGTCCGCCGGCAAGCTGCCATCGGTCTGGGCACTCGGCCTGCTGTTACTGGTGCCGATGCGGTTTGTGCTCATGCACCTGTTGAATCGCGCCGGACATAGCGGCGAGTTGCAGATTCTCTACGGCATTTCGCTGGCTTTCGGCGCCTATGCCCTGTTCGATGCCGTCGGTGTGAAGGGCGATCTCGGCGCATTGATAATCGGTGCCATGTTGGCATCGCACCCGCTGGCAGGCGATGTCTCGAAACGCCTGCTGGGTTTCAAGGACCTGCTACTGGTCGGCTTTTTCCTCAGCATCGGCATGTCGGGCAACCTGACGGTTTCGGCCATGCTGATCGCCTTGTTCCTGACAGTACTGGTCGTTTTCAAGGTTTTGCTGTTCTTTGTTTTATTCACCCGCTTCAAGTTGCGCGCGCGCACCGCAACGCTGTCCTCACTGACATTGGCCAACTACAGCGAGTTCGGGCTGATTGTCGGTGCGATCGCAGTGTCCAACGCCTGGCTGTCCGAGGACTGGCTGGTAACGATCGCGCTTACACTGACCATGACCATTATCATCGCTGCGCCAATCAACATGCGCGCAAACCAGTTGTTTGACCGATGGCGACCGACGGCCGAGAAGTTCGAAACTGCAGCCGTGTTGCCCGAGGATGAGCCTCCTGATCTTGGCGATGCAAAAATCATAATAGCCGGCATGGGCCAACTCGGCACCGGTGTGTATGACCGATTGGCACCGGTCTACGGCAAACTGGTAATCGGCATCGAAGGCGATCCCGACACTTATGCCTTACATAAGGCGGCAGGCCGCAATGTGGTTCACGCCGATTTGACCGATGACGAAATGTGGGAGAGAACAGCCATAAAACCGGTTGATGTCGGGATACTCGCGTTGAACGACCACCAGGCAAACCTGGGCATCGTTAACCGCGTCCGCGAACACCTTAAAAACGTAAAGCTGTTTGCTGTCGCCAGCCACAAAGACGAGGTCGCGGAACTGATTGAAGCCGGAGCGGCAGCCGCGTGGAACATACACTCGGAAGCCGGCATCGGCCTGGCTTCCGAAGTGATCTCCTATTACAAAGAAAAGGACAACAGCTAGCTGCCTGACGCGTTTAACGTGTAATGGGTGACCCCTTTAGTGGCAACCGACTCCTTAAGTCTTATGATCCTTCGCACCTTTGATGTGCGTAAACGCGTTCTTTTGGTGAAGAGAATAGTCTTGTTTTATGCGAACCGTCCGTGGCTGGCCTTCCCTCATCGCCATGTTTATCGCAGCAGACCATTTTTCCAAAGAGGGTACAAGCTCATGAAGAGCTACAGCGGTGTACTACTTTCCGTTTCCGTATTTATCTTTGCCACTTTAATTCCGGCGCCACTTGTTCAGACAGAAGAGAGGGTCAAACTGACAGGAGGCGAGATCAAGGAAATTCTGTATACAAAAGGTAACGTTATTTCTGGTTTGAACCACCTGAAAAACGTCATCTGGATAGGCACGGCGCTCGGTGGAGGAAAGTGGCATTTCCACTGGCAATCCTTGGGAAGCGAGTCGCCTCGCGCCCCATTTCCCGGCTTCGGGGAACTTACCGGAACAGCTACGGTCGTTAATGATCAAAAATGCACAACCGGATACGCTGAAAATCGCTGCTTTGACATCTATCGTATTGGAAAGGATAAATACGAAACCTGGGATGGAGAATCGCTACACAGTACCTGGTATAGGGTTTATTGAGGATTGCAAACGAAATAGGTAATGTGTGTAAAAGGGTAGCGTCCACTTTGCCTTTACCCTTTACCTAGACCGGGCGCATAAAAGGTTAAGGTCCACTTTAGTTTTTGGATTAGTTAGACGTTTAGACGGGACGGGGGGGCAGCATCTCTACCAGGGCAGGGAAACCACCGGTGATATGCTGAACTGAATCTGCTGGTCCGGACCGAACAGGTCTGGTGACTCAACGTAGTACTGATAGTCCAGGCCGAATTGCCAGGGTCTGCCGTTGATGATCATGGTCTTGTTTACCCCAATGCCCACAGGCACTGTCCACTTGTTACCACTGCTTGCTTCATGGTTGTAGGAAAATAGGGGGGCCGAGGTGAGTATCCATCCGTCCGTCAGGTTGAACGCAAAGAAATATTGTCCCGCAGTGATGCTGGTGTTGAAGTTATCTTCTCCAGCGACATCCCACTGATGAGAGACGAGTGCGCCGAAAACGCCCCACTGCCGGATTACCGCACCAATGACTTCGGGGCCGAGCAACCACTGGTCCAGACCCAACGCATCGTTGGTTGCCGTTGGCAGGGTTCCGACAATACCTCCACCAATTAGGTAACCAGTTGGTGTGGTTTTCAACATGGAAGCATCAAACGATATATCGCCAAGATCGACCCCCTCGGAGTCAAATCCGCCGTTCAGATTCGGCACATCCTGACGGAATATCACGGGAATCGCAGGCCTGATGAACAGATTTGTCGTCGGCGAAAGCGCGTAAGGCAGAGACGGCTGGAAAATTCCCTGGAAACCGCTCTGGCTACCTGCACCCGGTATATCGCCGTCATAGGTCACGTAATTGAACAACATGGTCATCGTGCCCAGGTTCGAATTGGGGTTCGCCAACTCGACGGCGATTTCCTCGGCGGACGGCGATCCCAACCCGCCCTTCGGATCAGATTCGGCATCCCGGACAGCAACTGTTGTGTCAGTCGCACTGATACGAAACACGAATACTTCGCCAGTTTCGACATTTCGAGCCCGGTATTCACCCGTCACATCGAGATTCTGCTGGAATGTGAAGCAATTTCTTTCTCTCAACGTTGAGTAGCAGACCTGATCATCTCCGACTACTTCCCAGGTTCTCTCAAAGGTCTCGCCCCAGGCGTCGATCTCGGCAGTCCCGTCGGCGTAGTACTTGCCAATAGCAAATACACCGGGCCTCAGTTCGATCTGCGCACTTGCATCACTAACGAACTCACGCAAAACCTCGGCGCCGGCGAAGTCTACCCAGTTATCCGCATAAGCCGGCGGGGCCGCCCAAATTAGAACCAGCAACAAGACAGCCGCATTTCTTACCACCAGCATTTGATTCTCCTTCTTTCGGAAGACTTTCGGTCTACATGTGGTCCAACATGGCCGACGGAATGACCACTGCCCGTGCTGGCGAATATCGATCGAACAGATTGATCACACGTGCGGCCTCTTCAGCATCTCCGGTCACCTTGACCTCTCCGGTTTTGATCAGCTCTTCCGGCGTTGCCTGGCTCACATAAAGTTTCGCCCACGTTTCGCCGGACATTGCCAGAACAACATCTGGTTTACGCTGATATTTATCAGGTTCTGCAATAAATTCCGCCACGGCACGGCGAACGTGCAGCCCGGCCTGCGTACCATCGCTAAAATCAAACTGGATAAATCTGTTTGTCGTGTCACTCTTTTGGGGGTCAATGCGCACGCGAAAGTAGTTTACGAACGTGGTCGGTGATGCAGCGACGACCGCAGGCGGCGGCGGAACGACGCGTGCAATGTGCACCTTGCCTTCAAGCGCAAGAGCCTGGGACATCAAGTGGGCACGGTCACTGCCGCCAGTCGATACATATGCCATCTGCCGCAAGGCATCGGCTTTGAGTTGACGCGCATCCATGTCCTGGTTATCGATCAGGTATAGCTTGTCTGCGAGTTTCGCTGCCCAGGCGTACTCCTTCTTGTCGAGTGCAGCCCTGGTGGCTTCAAGTACTTTTTCCCGGCCACCCATGAGCGGCACGAGGCGCTTCGCTTCCTCAATGGGAGCAATAGGTTTCATGTTGGCGGCATTGTTGTCATACCAACCTATGGCCTGATAGAAAATCGCGGGCGCATAGGTAGAGATCTCACCGTAATTCTGCAAATTGAACGGTGCGTCATCCAGGTATTTCGGAAAGGTGACGAAGTGACGCAAGTCATCAGGGCCGAGGCCGGCCAGGATGCCGCGCAGGGACTGGTCGAGCACAAAGCTCGCACCGTCCAGGTAGTCTTCGAGCGCCTTGCGCACATTTTCTTTTCCCACTACGGGTCTTGATGCCGCAGAAACAAGGACCTCAGCGTTGAGATCACGCGTTAGTTTCAAGCCGGCAATCCACTCGCGCGGATCCCTGAAAACATCGCCACGCAGGGAATAGAGCTGCGGAGGTGATGACCACAACATCATTGAGAAAACAATTTTGCGCTCGGGTAGCCACACGGTCGTGTGAAACTTGTCGTCCGTGCCATAGCGGGTGAAGAACTGCATCCTGAGGCCCAGGATGGTCATTTCCTGGCCGTCCTGTACCGGTGTATTTACGGGCAGAAATGCAGAGGACGCGGGGCTGACGTTAAAGGGCATCACCCAGGCGTCCGGCCCTTCTTTCGGCAAATAGCCGTTGAACTGCGTTATCGCCCGGCCCAGTAGATAGGGCCCGACCTCCGGGTAATATGCCGGGATACCACTGGCGGCCGCGTTTTCCGCAACCACTTCGTTCAGCCCGGGTTTGCCGATGATGATTACGTCCTGATTTCCCTCGGCGAAGACACCTGCGCCATGCACCGTATGGGAGTGGCTGTAAATAATGGCCTTGATGGGCTTGTCGCTGACTGTGCGGATCGCCTCCAGCAGAATTTCGCCATCGTGCTCAGCATCACCCGTATCAAAGGCGATGAGCCCTTCGTCAGTTTCAATAACTGCGATCGGCGCTACCGTATAACCGCCAAAAACCCATATACCCTCGGCAGGTTGCTCGATCGTGGGCGTCAAATACGCAACTTCATCGATGCCATCGAGTAGCTTTTTGTTGGCAATGGCGCCGTTGGGCGCTTCGATCAAAGTGACCGGGGCGCCCATATAAGGGTTGGTCTCTTCAGCGTTGGCCGCAACGGTCACCAGTGAAGTGCAGAGTAATGTCAGCACGCAAACATTTGTCTGGCGTGTTGTAGCCATTATGAATAGCTCCCAGTTCTGTTTCGATGTGCCGGAAGTGGTTTGCTTTTATCCCGGCATCGCCACGCCGATCAAAAAAAGTGCCTAATCGACTCTCTTAACCGCCGGCGGCTCCCATGTTCGGTTTATGACCTGCTGTCCGGGAACATAGAGGCGCAAAGCCAGGAAACCGATTTCTCCCTCCGGCGCCGGAAGCCAGTTGGCTTCTTTGTCTTTCCCAGGCGATTCTTGCTGGATGTAGATCGTGAGCGACCCATCCTCTCCATAATTCATCTCGTCGCGGCTACTGAGCGAATAACGATCGATGGGATTGTCGACCAGAAAACTTTCGCCGTCGTAGACCGTCAACGACCAGAACGCATCGACCGGGGGAACCTGATCGCTACTGAAATGCAGCGTGTAGTTGTTGGCGCCGGTTAGGCGCTGCCCGTCGCCATCTTCGCGGGCCAGCGGGTACAGGGCGTCTTCGACCGGAAGGCCGCCGATGGCCATAACCGTCCAGGCCGCACGATACGCGTATTTCGTCCCATAACGACCGAGGTCATACGTGAGCTGCCAGCCATTGATCTTCTCTCCCATCTTGTCCCTGTAGGACTGCAGTTCTTTCCATCCATCCATAAAGCCGGCGTTTATCGCCGCCTGGATTTCGGAGTCGAAATCACTGAGTTTGAATTCTGATCCCGCCTTGATGCCAAGCTTTGCCAGTTGGGCGACGGTCGGCGCATCCGCAGGCCGTGGTGGATTATCGACAAGCAACATGGCGAGCCGGTTGAAAAATATCTCGGGAGACATCCCCATGACCTGAGCGGGAATCGTTTTTGACGCATCTACCCCGGGCTTGACCGGCACATCAACAGGTGGCCGGTAATCCGTGCCCCACATGGACAACGGCGTCAGAATGTACTGATCCTGCAAAGCGTGAACCGCGGCAACATCATCAGGTGTACCGGTCGTATAGGTTCTGCCGGCGACAGCGCCGATGTTGGACGAAATTCGAAGTGCTGTGAGACCCGCTGGGATTTCTCCACTCCAGTTCGGACCAGCGATGACAAAGTTGCCGCCCTTGCCACCCACCGTTCGTGAGCCCGGCGTTGCCGGGACGTCATTCCAGGCGTCGAGAACCATCGTGCTCCAGTAACGCTCGCCCATTTGTGGCACGGACAGGACTAAGGGTTCCTCTGACAAATCAACCCATGCAAAGGAGTACAAGGTATCCCGGTTGGGCCCGACGACCTCCCTGCTAGCAGCATCCGGGAAGTCGCGATAGTGGGCGAATTGGTTGGTTGGGGCACGGCGACCTTGTGGTTCCGGGACATTCGATCCAACCTCGGCACTGAGGTCGATGTAGACCACGGGCACGCCAAACAGAAAACCTTCCTGACTAATTTTCCGGGCTTCAGTCGGGGTAATCGAGCGGTCTTTCTCCGCGGCGCCAGCCGCGCCGGTGAACATCAAAGCGCTGACTAGTGTCAGCGCGCAAGCAAGCACCTGGTGTTTTGTAGTTTGCATGGTTTTGCCTTTGCTTACCGGAAATACACTCCGGAGGCATGAACCATCCGGACGCTGCTGAGAAAAATCATGTAGACGACCGATCAACGATGCCGGCACATCGCATACCGTTAGACATGGCAGCGTTTTCCCAACCCCATTTTTTAACGTCCGCTAAAACGCAAACGAGATGCCGAGCAGCCAGCCCTCCTGGCGCACGTCGTAGAGGAAGGCGCCGTTCTCGTATTTCACGTCGAACATGCGATAACCGAGTGTTGTGCCAATCGTCTTGTTCCACTGGTAACCGAGATGCGCTGACGCATCGTAGAAGTTGTCGGACCCCACGCCGAAACCACCCACACCAAGAGCGCCGGCCACGAAAAACTTCGATCCGCCAAGAGCGCTGCGCCCCTTGATACCAATCAATGGATCGACCCAGTCTTCCTTGTAGCGGACCGTGCGCCCCGCCAGAAGACCCAGACCGCCGCCGAAGTCGAGCTGCGTGTCGACCTCCCAGTAACGCACGCCGCCAAATACTTCCGCAAATGCATGGTCGCGCTTGTACAGCTCGTACTCGTAAGCGGCAGAAACGATCGTACTCTTCGAGGTCGATTTCAGCGTAAGCCCGATCGCCGGAATCAACGCAGTGTCGGATTGCAAGTCGCTGTACAGAATATCGAGAAACCCGCCGTGTTTTCCCTTCCTCATCTCGAATACGCCCATGAAACTTGCCTCCATGTCCTCAAGGGCCTGACTGGCGGGCATGTCGATCGGTGCCGCCGGAAGGCCCGGGATCGTGGAGGCCACGCCTTCGGCACCTGCAAACCACAGATAGGGCGTGATCCCGAATCGCCACTCTTCCGCGGCGCTAACCGTCGCCGGAACCAGCACCGAAATCAAGATTGAAATACGAACAAACGAGTTAATTTTTTTCATTGTTGCACTCTCTGCTCAAGTGAGATCGCCGGTCGTTCAGAAAAAGAACAGTCTATTCGACCAGCAATCAGCACCCGCGCCCTCCTCTATATAAACAGCTTATAGGGATAGCGACACCGAAACATTGATGTAAGTCAGGTTGCACGCAATCGCAAGGAGGCCGCTCTGCCGGAGGGCTTTCTCATATGCTCCAGCGCACTTAGCTGCCGGGAATTTCGAATGCACTGCATGCTCGCAAGAAACTGGAGCGAATAGATTCTAAGAAGCCCGTGCTCTGTTCGAAGGCACAGGTAGGCACGATAGTCGCCATTTTCAACGTCTGTTAAAGGATCGCGTCACCTTTTCTACAACAAAGGGGTCAGCCCCCTTTGATTCTGCTCTTAGCCGACCTATCAGGATCGCATATAACGGGTAGCGTCCCCGTTACTTTCGTGCTCTCCCGTTTGATGAGTTATGGCGTGATAGAACGTGATCAGTTTTTCCTTATCGGCTCCCGTTTTGAGATCTGGCTCGGTGACTTCAAGAGTGGCCACAGGTTGTTTGCCAATCAAGTCGGCCATTTCCCGGAAGGCGCGTTGACCGCCAGACCCTCCCTCCGTGCAGAAGAACGCGACCTGGTTTAGTTTCGCTTTGTGACCAGCTATGTAGGCTCGCATTGGTGGCGAGACGTTCCACGCCCAAATGGGCGTGCCCAGAATGATCAGATCATATTGTGCGGGATTGTTTTGGGTCGGCTGAATCGATCCGGGGCGTTTGAAAATTGCGTCGCGACCAGCCGCAAGATATTTCGACACTCCGAACCTGTCGTCAAATTCCTTGATTCGTTCAATATCAGCTCCATATTCCGCCGCAATTGCTTCAGCAATCTTCTGCGTGTGTCCGGTGCGTGAGAAATATACAACGAGTGTTTTCATCATTAGTTATGCAACATCTCAAGCCGATTTAGTTTGTGTGATTGCATCTTGATCTTGCCCGGCACATCAATGTCTCGGGTCGGTCCCCGCTAACGATCTCGCACATAAAAGATGACGTGACCATTTACTCTTACCCTCTCTAGCTCGCCCTGTCAGGAAGATCTATTGAAGACTAGCACCCACTTTCTTACGCTTTCCCTCTTTACGGCGTATACCAGATCGGTGACGTGTAGGCACGTTCCTGATGAATCGTTCTCGCGCCCTTCGGAATACTGACTCCATATCTAAAAGCGTCATAGACCACCCAGCGCGGCGTCGGTATTTCGATCACCCGTGCGTAGTAGAACGCGCGCTGTTTCGGCTTGAAGTCCGGATCGGTCCACACGGTACCAAGCTCGGAAGCGCCGATGGTATTGGTCCAGTTCGCGTTCTTCACGTCTACCGTGTTGCCGACTGCCGGCAACTTGCCATCCGCCCCGATCTTGCGGCCGCCCGACCATGCGACGTCGTACACCTTCTCGTGCGTCTTTCCTCTGGCATCAAGCCAGCCTTTAACGACCTGGATGCGGTCCAGATTTGCTCCGATTGGATCACGCAAAGCGTAAACCATAAATGTCGGAGCCGCTTTGGATTTGCGTTTCGGCAGATCCGCGCCCATCGGCACGCCTTTCCTGTAGCCGAGGAACGCGGGTTGGCGGCTGTTGAGATCGTCGCTGGTGTAGTTCCATCCACCGAAGAAACGCACCATCATTCGCGGTCCGGTCGTGGCGAAAACCTCTTTGCGCGCCATCGCATCGAAGATCGCCTCACGCGTGTTATCGATCGCCCACACTGCGGCCAGTCCCGAGGCCACCGTCTCCCAACCTTCAAACACGCCTTGCTTTGTCTTGGTAAAGGGATGCTGCATGCGTTCCGGTGACGGTTCGGTACCGGAATGCTTGCCGAAGAAGTTGTCCTCCTCCGCGGTCGCAAGTGCGGTGTGACTATCGGTCGAACCGACGATACCGAATTTATACGGGTTGATGCCAAGCCGTGCCTCGAGCAACAAGCCATTCTTGAGCGCCTCGCGCGCGTACTCGTACTGCAACATTTCTTTCGTCTTCGCTGCGCTCAGATCGAGGTTGCCGGCATCCCAGGTTTCGTAGTCAGCGAACGCATCGTCGGGCGACAACAGCGGGTGTGCTTCGCCATCTCCCTTGATTTGCGTGGCCTCGTACATCGGTTCCCATTTCGCTCGCTGTTCAACATAATTCCTGTCAAGTTTGCGGCCGGTGTATTGCGCATCGACCGGGAACATCAGCCCGTTCGAGAGATTACCGTTATGCGCCAGCGCCAGCAGCGAGCCACCAGTGTTCGCTTCGTAATTCTCCATCCACTTGTACAGGTCAAGCGGGTCCGTGCTGCCAATCGGTGCTTGGGTCGTGTATGGCACGGTCTGCCCCGCTTTGTCCGCCCCATCGCGGAAGATTACATTGCGGTGCAGGTTATTGCCCTGCACGAGAGACGTCCACTCGAAGCCGATTAATGCAGTGAATGTTCCTGGATCATTGGCGGTTTCAGCGGCCTTCACAACCCGGTCCCACACGGTTGCGTAAATCTTGGATCCCGGCGAATACAGACGGAAAAGATCGGGGTCGACCTTGCCCTGTGCAAATGTGGTGATGAGATCGAGCGCCGTTTCGACAGCGGCCTCTCCGCCGGCGCGCAGACCGTCCGACCATCGTGCACCTTGCTCGAACTTGGTCACTGCCGGGGCGGCCACGGCGAGATCATTTATCAGCCCCATGCCGTCGGAGTGGTCGGTAATGACCAGCCAGTCAAGTGGGCGGGAAAGTTTCACCGGCTGTCCTGTCGAAGACACGACTTCCTCCCCTCGCGCGAAGCGATATGCCTCATCGAGTTCCAGCCGCGCGCCGAACAGCCCTGCATCTATGGACAAACCTGTGTGAAGGTGGGTGTCCCCCCAAAGCGGTCGACTCGGAAATTTCCGCTGCGCATAGGGCGAGTAAGCTTCGCCGGCATAGAGGTTGGAGAGCGATTCTTTCGACGGCACTATTTGTGCCGCGACCGGATTGACGATCACAAGAATCACTGAAACTGCAAACAACGATACTAGACTTTTCATGATGATTTCCTCCTCCGAACCAATCTGCTTCGACATCGAAAAAGCCGGCTTTTTTCCGGTTACAGACTCGAATATCGATCTAGTCAATAACGCCGTGACCGCACCGGCAAAGACGCGCTCGACGATGTAGCGTCGCCGTCGCCACGATTCATGGCCGTAAACTCAACTGTATGTATTAAGTATGTGCGCAATTCTGCAAGCGTTGTTGACATCAATCAACAACCGCAGCACTCATTGGCAACTTGCGCTGCGCTCGGCCAGGTGTCGGGCGGGCGACGAGCAGGAACAGGCCGAAGTGGAAGCATAAGTGAGACGTTACCCTTTACGCTTTACTTTGCCATCCGCCAACGAGGTTGGTGCCGTGAGACTTACCCGGTTAGGCAACGCCACACGTTTCGTATAACCTTAACGCATGATCTCTGCTACCAAAACCTTGCTGAGCAATGTTGTCGCGTCGCTCGCAATAATGATGTTGACCGTCTCAGCCAACGCGCAGGATGAACCGCTCAATGCAGCGCAATCCTTGTTGCCATGGGCATACGCCCTGAATGACCCGGCTGGTGAGTCAGTGCAAGACGATGGTTTGCCAAAGCATGTGCCCGGTAGCACGCGGTCTTTTACACTGGCCGAAATCCGAAATTTGTATCTTCCGCCTGACTGGCATCCAGGCGATCACGGCGAGATGCCTGCCATCGTTGCCCGTGGGCGAAATCCAGGTGTTTATGCCTGCGCTTACTGCCACCTTCCAAATGGTCAGGGCCGTCCGGAAAATGCCAGCCTTGCCGGTCTCCCGGCAGAATATATCGTCCAGCAGATGGCCGATTACAAAGCCGGGTTACGGCGAAGTTCGGAACCGAAATCGATTCCATTGACGTTTATGCGCGCTATCGGGTTGGAAGCAACCGAGAGTGAAGTCGCGGAAGCAGCGGCTTATTTTTCCAGCCTTACACCCCGGCAATGGATCAGGGTTGTTGAGACCGATACTGTTCCCGAGACCAAAGTCGCCGGATGGATGTATATAGCCGTAGACGGCGGTGGAGTCGAACCCATAGGGCAGCGGATTCTCGAAATGCCCGAAGATCTTGAGCGAACAGAACACCGTGACGCCCGCTCCGGGTTTATCGCATATGTGCCGACCGGCAGCGTCGACAAAGGCAGGGAGCTTGTCAGAACGGGAGGCAACGGAAAGAGCCAGCCATGTGGCGTTTGTCATGGAGATGATCTAAGAGGACTTGGGCCGGTGCCTGCGCTCGCCGGTCGTTCCCCCAGCTACCTCGTACGTCAATTGTTCGACCTCCAGACCGGTGTTCGAAAAGGCCGTTGGTCGCCGCTCATGCAGGCAGCCGTCGCAAAGCTCTCCGTAGCGGATTTTGTTGCGATTGCAGCGTACGCTGCATCTCTTGAGCCGTAACGCAGGCCACACAGGCAGTAGTAACGTCCCGGGTCGCGCCTCGGCATCCGAGTGCTCAAGAGTCACCAACTCTACGTGCTAATAGCCGTAGTTCTGTTCTTCCATATCATCGACTCCGTGTTAATAAACGCACAATGCAGTCCAGCCGCTCAACCTGCCGGAAAAGTACTCCTATACTATTCGTGCCAGTTCTTTACCACGAGGAAATCCATGCGATTCTCGCTATCCCATATTATGCCCGCGCTGCCATCGGCATCGAGAGCACAACCCCAACTTGCCGAGGCCAAGGCAATCCTCCTGCACCAGACGTGCGCACCGCTCACCCAGTGGTATGCATTTGTCCTGTTCCTTCTGCTGGCCATTTATTCTATAGATGTCTTCGCCCATGGCGTGGCCGACGGCGACAAAGGTTATATCCAGGAGATTTCGGGCACGCATCTGCTGCCCTTCGCCTACCTGGGTGCCAAGCACATGGTCACCGGCTACGATCATCTACTATTTCTTGCCGGAGTGATCTTCTTTCTCTACAAGCCGAAGGACATCGCGCTCTACGTCAGCCTGTTCGCGGTCGGTCATTCGATCACGATGCTTTACGGCGTCTACGCCGGTGTTCACGTGAACGCCTATGTTATCGACGCAATCATCGGCGTGTCCGTCGTGTACAAAGCGCTCGACAATCTCGGCGCCTATCAGCGCTGGTTCGGCGTGCAGCCCAGCACCAGGGCCGCGACCCTGATTTTCGGCTTGTTTCATGGCTTCGGCCTCGCCGCGAAAATCCAGGATTTCGAGATATCGCCCGATGGACTCCTGCCCAACCTGCTGGCCTTTAATGTCGGCGTCGAGATCGGCCAGTTGCTCGCGCTCGGCGCCATTCTCATCGTGATGGGCTACTGGCGGCGTACCGCCGGCTTCTTCAAGTACGCCTACACTGCCAACGTCGCCTTGATGTGCGCCGGTTTCATGCTGATCGGTTATCAGCTCACTGGCCTGTTCATTTCATGGACTGCACGGAGTCTTAACCATGTATAACACCGACCTTCCTACCCGTGCCGAATTGCCGAGCACCGAAAAGTTGCTATGGTCCACCGCAATCGCCGCATTGTTCGCGGCCGGCCTGCTCATCACCATCGTTTTACCTGCCGAATTCGGTATCGACCCGACCGGCGCTGGTCGCGTGCTTGGCTTGACCCAAATGGGGCAAATCAAAACCACACTCGCTGTTGAAAAGATCGCTACAGAATTGCCGCCTGCTTCTGGAGGGCCAGCAACGACCGAAGCGGTCGAACCCTCTGCAATCGCTGAAGCGTCCGCTGTGGCCGCGCGATCAGAATCAGCCTCTCAGGCTGAAGGATCAGCGCAGCAGCACACGATGACATTCACGTTGAAACCTGGAGAGGCAGCGGAAATCAAACTCGACATGCGCAAAGACAGTGAAGTGCGCTTTACGTGGTCCGCAACGGGCGGCGCAATCAACTACGATACCCACGGCGATCAGGGCAATGTGATCAAGTACCACGGCTACAGCAAAGGTCGAAACAAAACCGGCGACACCGGAACGCTGCAGGCTGCATTCGACGGCTCACACGGCTGGTTCTGGCGAAACCGGTCAGGTTCCGAGGTCGTAGTCTCGCTGAACGTCAAGGGCGATTACGAGAAGATTGATCGAGTCCTATAAGTCTTGACCACACCGCCGCCGCCGATATCTCCCGGCTGAACAAATCAACTTTAAGCAACTTCAAGGGGTCGGCATAGAATAGAAATTTTTAGGGAGCAGAGCCAAATGGCACTTACTTAGCGATTTTGGTAGGTTGGGCTGAGTGAAATGAAGCCCAACAATGCAGCGCACGTAGGGCGCAATAACCGCAGGGCATTGCGCCGGATTGCATTTGCGCGGTACCGGCGGGTTACGCTTCGCTAACCCGCCCTACACAGTCTTGCCGGTTTCGCTGAGCTGCATCCAGGGTCAGTACCGTGGTTGTGGCGGAATTGGGGCTTAAGTAAGTGCCATTCGGAGCAGAGCCCTTTTTGCCCCCTATTTCAGATCGCAGTTACGGCGTTGAGCAAATTTGCGGGCTTCGACCGGCCCACGGCCTGGCCTCCTCCAGCTGAGCGGCCAGACGCAGCAAGGCAGCTTCCTCGCCAAAGCGACCGACGAAATGCAAGCCCACCGGAAGATTATTCTCAGTCCAGTGTAACGGCACCGACATCGCCGGCTGTCCGCTGGCGTTGCTGATGTACGTGTACGGTGAAAATTTCGCCATGCGTCGGCGCAGTTCGATCGGGTCGCCTTCATAGGTCAATGTACCCAACGGCAAAGGCGGCTGCCCCAACGTGGTTGTCAACCACATGTCATGGGTTTCGAAAAACCCGCTCAACGCGCGCACCTGTACCTGAACATCCTGGATTGCGAGCAAATAATCCGCAGAGCTCAATGCGCGGCCACGCTCGGAGAATGCCCACACGAATGGCTCGAACGACTGTTCGTTCATTTTGCGTCCGAGCCGACGCTCCCAGTCCGCCATTGCCCAGGCCACACCACCTGCAAGCACCGTGGTGAACTTCTGCCAAAGCTCCATGGCCTCGAAATCGGGCATCGCCTCAAACACGTCATGCCCCAGTGACTCGCACAATGCCGCGGTTTCACGGATTGCCTTTTCGCATTCCGGATCGAGCGGGTCACCTAGAGGGGTTTCGCAGGAAAACCCGATACGCAGCCGACCGGGCCTGGCACCTACTTCGTCGGCAAAAGGCCGGCTCGGTGCCGGCGCATTGTAAGGCTCACCGATCGCGGGTCCGGTCGAAATGTCCAGCAATCCCGCTGAATCACGCACCGAGCGGGTCAGTACGTGCTCGACGAACATGCCGGAAAACAAGTCACCATAAAGCGGAGCCAGAGAAGTTCGTCCACGGGTGGGCTTCAACCCAAACAATCCACAGCAGGACGCTGGAATTCGAATCGAACCCGCCACATCATTGCCATGCGCTGCCGGCACGATACGCGCCGCCACCGCCGCTCCGGAGCCACCGCTGGAACCGCCAGTCGAGCGTTCCGGGTCCCAGGGATTGTGCGTCTTACCGAACAAGCGTGGCTCCGTCGTCACACCAATCGCAAACTCCGGCAAGTTGGTTTTACCAATGGTGATCAAACCGGCCTCTCGATAGCGACGATACGTTTCGCTGTCCTGGCGTGGGACGTAGCCTTCGAGAAACGCACTGCCTTCGGTGAACGGCACGCCCGCGATCTCGGCAACAAAGTCCTTCATCAGAAACGGCACACCGGCGAATGGCCCGCCGCCCAACGGTTGTCTGGCCGCCTCGCGCGCCCGGTCAAACATGTCGATGATGACTGCGTTCAGTGCCGGATTGACCTGTTCGCACCGCCTGATCGCATCATCCACCAACTCCACCGCGCTGACTTCGCCTGCACGCACCAACGCGGCCATGGCGGTCGCGTCCATCATCCCGAAATCTCCAGCCGTGGCCGTCATGTTCGTTATCCCCTGAAGTCAAGAACTAAAACGTTTCGATTACTTTTTCAATCGCCGTCTGTCCCGAACGCGCCATCATTTGAGGTGCGGGTCGAACAGGCTGAAGGCGATGACCGCATTGCCCGACGCAATCTTGAAGAATTTGTTTCCGCCTGCCGCTACGATGACGTATTGCTTTCCATCGATTGCGTAGGTCACCGGTGGCGCATTGACGCCCGCCCCCGTTTGGAATCGCCACAACGTTTCGCCGCTGCGCGTGTCGCGCGCGGTGAAATGTCCGTCCGACTCACCCATGAACAACAGCCCGCCTGCCGTCGTGGTAATTCCGCCGCTGAACGGTTTACTCATGCGACCCTGCCACATGATCTTTCCCGAGGCCGGATCGATCGCACTCACGGTTCCATAGTTGTCCGCGTTCTTCGCGAATGCCAGCACATTGACATCGTTGCCATTTGCATCCCGCTCCAGCTTGTACACACTCGGGAAATGACTGCCGGCAACATACACCCATCCTGTTTCGGGGCTGTACGAAACCGGCGGCCAGTTTGCACCCCCGCCACCGCCCGGCGCCACTGTCACACCGGTTGCATCCTTCGCACGCTTGAACAAATTCGACTGCGGAACAAATGGTTCGGAGCGGCGAATCACTTCACCGGTAACGCGATTAAAAAAGTACATCCAGCCGGACTTGGTGGCCTGGGCAATTCCGGGCACCATCTTTCCGTTCAGCGGCACATCGATTAACACCGGCGGCGTCGCCAGATCGTATCCCCAGATGTCGTGCGGCGTGATCTGGTGATACCAGCGTAGTTGGCCGGTTCTGATATCGAGCGCAACAAGCGACGCGGTGTACAAATTGTCACCCGGTCGGTACAGATCCGCGTAGGGCGCGGCATTACCGGTGCCAAAAAACAGCAACCCTCGCTCAACGTCCAGCGCCGGTGACGAATAAATCGAACCGCCGCCCCGACTCCACGCATCGCGATATTTTTCCGCGTTAGATTTTTCAGTTGCGATGTCGCGTTCCATGACATCACCCATTGACGTCGTAGTGACGTAATCGCCTTCCCAGTTTTTATCTTTCGTCGAATACCAACGCCATATCAGCCGGCCAGAGTCTGCTTCGTAAGCGGAAATAAAAGCGCGCAAACCACGCCGCGTGCCCGAGCGCCCGATGTTCGCGCCGAGTTCTTCCTCCTCTTCACCGAAAACGCTCGTGTATCCGGCACCGGTGGTGCCGACGATCACCATGCCTTCGTACACCAGCGGCGCCATGTTGCCCATGAAACTGGTCCACGTCGCGGTTTCTTCCTTGGGCAGCGTCTGCATGTCACGCACTTTTTGCGGCGCATCGCTTTCACTCGTCGCGGGGTCCAGCACCGGCACGTCCCACACAACGTCGCCGTTGTCTCGATCCACGGCGACAAGGCGCGCGTCGGCAGTGATCTGGTAAAGACGCCCGTAGCCGATTGCAAGCCCGCGGTTGTGCGTGCCACAACAGGGTTTCTTGATTTTCATCGTGTGCGTGTACTTCCAACGCACGGCACCGGACTCGCCATCGAGCGCCACGATGTGATTGCGCGGTGTGGTCAGGTACACGACACCGTCGAGTACGATCGGGCTCGTTTGAAACGTGCCATCCACTCCCGTCTGGTAAATCCATTTCGGCACCAATCGCGCAACGTTTCCTCGATGAATCGTCGCCAATCCGGAGTGACGCTGATTCGCGTAACCATGGCTGTAAGTCAACCAGTCGGCATCATTCGTTGCCGCATGACGCAGCCTGGCATCGGTATCGGCTAACAAGACAACCGGTTTTGCAAAAGCGCCAACCAGGCAAAGTGCGAAAAACAAGCCAAGCCTGACAGCAGGCATCAAAACAGGAGGGGTCTTTGTAAACACGAGGCGTTTTGCTCCTTAGAGGGATTACTTCAACGACGAAAACAACAGTCTAAGCCTCTTTGGAGAGTCAATCTAACACCTGACTTTTTTGCAGTTCAGGTTGTTCCAGGGATCTGCGCTAACGCTTGACCAAGACGATGTACCATGCGCCACATGAGTCAGGATTCTGCCGCAGCACCACTTCCGTTTGAAGCGCCCCGAATGATCTCTCGGGAAGAGATGATGGAGTTACCCGTGCGGCGCTATGACGGACCAGTGCACTTGCTCGCCACTCCGTCGGACTTCGAGCGTGCATTGCCCGACTTAAGCGGAGAAGGTGTGATCGGCTTTGATACCGAGACACGGCCTGCCTTCCGGCGCGGGGAGAGTTACCTGCCGTCACTCGTGCAGTTTGCCACGACCGACGCCGTGTATCTCGTGCAAGTCCAGCAGGGGGACTACTCCCATTCGATGCGCGAGATCTTCACGTCGGAGAAAATGATCAAGGCCGGTGTGTCTGTAAAAGACGACCTACGTAACCTGAAAAACCTGTTCGAGTTCGAGGAAAATGCAGTGGTGGATCTCGGCAAGCTCGCGAAGCGTCACAGCCTGAAACAAACCGGCGTGCGCAATCTTGCGGGGATTTTTCTCGGGGTGCGAATTCCCAAGGGCGCGACGACGACGAACTGGGCCGCGCGCCGCCTGACACCAAAGCAGATTACCTACGCGGCAACCGATGCCTGGGTGTGCCGCGAGCTGTATCTGCGTTTCAAGGAACTGAATCTGATCTGACGCCGTTGCTGCCACCACGCCTTAAGGGGTCAGAGCCCTTTTCTCTCTTTTACACGGCCCCGATGTCTAACACGTCGGCATGCCCCCCAGTTCTACAAATCACTAGTCAGCAACACCCACTTCGAAGGGGATATCCTGACCGCAATCGAAGTCGTTGCCAGCTCGATCCTGGCCTCTTACCAGGTAGATCGGGCGGATCGACATGTCCTGGCGCAGGGCTCGCGAGCCTCCCGTCATCTTGATGCTGAGATCATAGAGGGAGGTTGCCGGCATGTAGCGCAGCGTGACGCCTGCGCGGCGCTTGCTGGAGTGGTTTGGAAGTGATCCATGAACCGTGTACGCATCGTGAATGGACATCTCGCCTGCCTTCAGTTCGACGTTGACCTTCGAGTCCGTATCAAGGTCATCGGATTCGATGATTTGATTAACTGCGTATACCGGCCGCTCGTCACACTTATGATGGTAACGGTCCTACAACTCGAGTCGGACCTCGCTAACTCTCTGATGAGCTGCCATTCCTGCCACAATGGACGCTGATTTTCGCCCTTAGAGGCACCATTTCGATATCGAAATCACCCTTCTAAGAAAAAAGAAGCAGATCTATCTATTTCGAATTGCTGACAACGGGCAGAGCAAATAACTCAGCCTGCCTATACTCAGCGCGTTATAACTGAATCTCGCCGCGCTTGTAGTACCGATTCTGGCATCAGAACTGGCCTTCTAAGCGCCTGAGAGGCGCAAACTTTCACGTGGCAATTACTTTGAGTCAATGCGTTGCAGAGGTCCGACTCCGTCTATCCTTTGCCGTCGCAATGCTACGTTTCTAGACCTGACCCTCTTGATACTCTTGATACTTCCAATATTCAGGCCTGGTCCGTGGCCCCTGATCCGCGAGATCGCCGCATCGGCAGCGCCACCCCTCCCCGGCCCTCGTCATTCGGACTTGAACCGGCTCCGGTGCAGATCAAGCTTCCACCTGAACCTCGTCCGACGCGCCACGAACTCCCCGGCCGACCGCAACAAGCCAGATACCGCCGAAGACCATCCTGATGCCGGTCAGTGTGCCGACGGCCCATATACCGGACGCCGGAAACTGCCCCCAGATCATGACGCCCAGGAGCACTGATATCACAGCGCTGATCGCAGCCCAGACCCAACCCTTGACGGGCCTCATCTTGAACGCCCCGACGATTTCGGAAATGCCGGCCACAACAAAATAAGCTGCCAGCATAAGCGTCAACGACAGCAACGCGAGGTTGGGATTTAACATCATGTACACGCCTACGGCGGCTCCCAGAATACCCAGCACGATGGTCAGCAGCCCTTTACCGAACGAGCCGGTCTTGAATGCAAAGATTAGCTGCAGTACACCGTTGACCGTGAGCAAGGCGCCCACCATGATCGTGACAGAAAGGCCCGCAATATACGGCGCCATGATCGCCAGCAAGCCAGTGATCACGCACAACACGCCGATGCCAATCGCCCACCCCGCGTTCTCCGTGATGCCTTCGACCAATTGTGAGCCAAGTTTCTGGATTTTTGCAGACATGATTTTTCCCCCCTTGTATTGCATTGTGTTGAACAGTACGTCTTTTGATTAGCTCACCGCCATCAAGACGGTCCCACGGTCAGAAACGCCACCATCACGGTAGCCCGCAATAGCGAATGCGCAATGCCCGTGAGGTTTCGGCGTTTTACGACTTGACAGAGAGCGCGTAAAGGGGCCTGACCCCTTTCATTAAACTTTTCGGGATGCCACAGCGCGTAAAGAAAGTGCGGAAATGGGTCTGCCCCCTTAATTCGAATCAATGCGTTGCAGAGGTCCGGTCCCGGGTCGCCAGTTGAGCGTCTGCCCATAGGTGATGCCAGAGACCGGCAAACGTTCTTTTATTTTCGTAGAGCTTTACGAATCGTTTCAACATCTTTGACGTCAAGTTCCGTCTCGATCAGTTCACCATTAAATGGTTCGAACGCCGTCGAAAATTCAGACGCGTATGGTCCGTCATTTACCAGAACCAGGGCGGAAGTATCTTTCTTCATCCGATTTGCAAACTCTTCGAGGCGTGGATCCGATACTGCAATGTCGAAGCTCGCGCCGATCACACCGCCAATCGATCCGCCTCCGAGCGCGCCGGCCAAGGCACCCTGGGGACCAAATAGCGCACCGATCATCGCGCCGGTCAAGGCACCCCAACCGAGCTCCGCGCCCACCGCCGTATCGCTTTGCGCCCATGAACTGTCCACGCGGGCAAATCCGAGCTTGCCGACAGAGATGACAGCGATGTCGTCGATCCAGCGGTAGCTACTTTGCTCGTCAATCGTTGCCAGCGCTTTGGCTGCTGTTCTCTTGCCTTTGAATGTAATTGCTTTGAAATGAACCATCACATGCTCCCTATTTTCTCTAAAGTTAGAATTTGGCTGCTCGCCATATGGTCGAACACGAAAGAACTCGCCGCATTCGGCACACTAACGAATTGTTCGACCAATCACTATCCACATTTCGGCATAACTGCAATTCACGGAAACCATTCTGGTCAGGCCGGCGAGAAACCATTTGCGGAAATCATTCGGGTCTACCATCGAGTTTGCATGGTGGCGCATCCCCGTATAGTTGGTTTAGGCAACAAGTCGGGTCAGGCCTGTATAACTGAATAGGCGCGGGGAAAGTTACCTGCCGTCGCTCGTGCAGTTTGCCACGGCAGACGCCGTGCATCTCGTGCAAGTCCAGAAAGGGGACTACTCCCTTGGGATGCACGAGATCTTTACGCCGGAGAAAATGATCAAGGCCGGTGTGTCTGTAAAAGACGACCTACGTAACCTGAAAAACCTGTTCGAGTTCGAGGAAAATGCAGTGGTGGATCTCGGCAAGCTCGCGAAGCGTCACAGCCTGAAACAAACCGGCGTGCGCAATCTTGCGGGGATTTTTCTCGGGGTGCGAATTCCCAAGGGCGCGACGACGACGAACTGGGCCGCGCGCCGCCTGACACCAAAGCAGATTACCTACGCGGCAACCGATGCCTGGGTGTGCCGCGAGCTGTATCTGCGTTTCAAGGAACTGAATCTGATCTGACGCCGTTGCTGCCACCACGCCTTAAGGGGTCAGAGCCCTTTTCTCTCTTTTACACGGCCCCGATGTCTAACACGTCGGCATGCCCCCCAGTTCTACAAATCACTAGTCAGCAACACCCACTTCGAAGGGGATATCCTGACCGCAATCGAAGTCGTTGCCAGCTCGATCCTGGCCTCTTACCAGGTAGATCGGGCGGATCGACATGTCCTGGCGCAGGGCTCGCGAGCCTCCCGTCATCTTAATGCTGCGATCATAGAGGGAGGTTGCCGGCATGTAGCGCAGCGTGACGCCTGCGCGGCGCTTGCTGGAGTGGTTTGGAAGTGATCCATGAACCGTGTAGGCATCGTGAATGGACATCTCGCCTGCCTTCAGTTCGATGTTGACCTTCGAGTCCGTATCGAGATCGTCGGATTCAATGATTTGATTAACCGCGTATTCCGGCCGCTCGTCGCGCTTGTGGTGGTAGGTTGTTTTCGTACGGTGCGATCCGCGAATAACTCTCAGGCATCCGTTTTCCTCGTTTGAATCATCAAGTGCTATCCAGACGGTGCTGGTCGCCAGCGGTCGAATTGGCCAATACTGCCCATCCTGGTGCCACGGTACCTCAAGCCCCGTACCGCCGGGCTTGCAGAAAATGTGAGCACCCCAGCAGACGATATCCGGCCCGACGATTTTCTCGACTTCATCAAGGATGCTATCCGAACAGGCGAGTTCCAGGAACTTCTGGTGGGTCGGCAACGCCTTGTCGCCGCCGCCCCAGCGCAACACCAGATGTTCGGGCCGCCGATCGGGGTTCTCCTCGATCATGTCATCGAGCGCTCGCTGCATTTCCGCCAATTGCTCGGGGGCCAGTCTGGAGTCAGGAATCACGTAGCCGTCGCGTTCGTACCTGGCAGCAGTATCGCTGATGCTTCGGTCCATATCTCTTCCTCCTGCGGTCGTTGGCCAGGTGATTGCGTCTGGTGCCCGCTCACGTGACGAGAGGTGGTGTGAGCCTCGGCCCTGGCTATTCTTTCGAGCATTCATAGTCGGGCTTCTGTCCACTCGCACGGATGGCGTGAGTATTGGAAGTATAAAGCCCCGTAAAGGAGTCAGTGCCCTCCAATTCGGGGATCGGGCAAATAGCGCTGCCCTCTTGGCGATCAGGTTGCGCGGACAGGGTCCGCACCAGAGCAAGCTCGTCCAGAAGGTCTTCGCCAAAGTATGAAGGTCGTCCTGGATTGCATTAGAATTCCGAATTCGTTTTAAACCTTCTTTAAACAGAATAACTGGAGCACTACATGCCAAAAGCCTATTGGGTCAGCACGTATCAGAAAATTCACGACGAAGACAAACTCGCGGCCTACGCGAAGCTCGCCGGTCCCGCAGTGCAAGAAGGTGGTGGAAAGTTTGTGGCGCGTGGCATGGCCGCGCGTGCCTACGAGGCCGGCATCAAGCAGCGTACCGTCCTGGTCGAATTCGAATCTTTGGAAAAAGCCATCGCTTGCCATGATAGCCCCAGCTATCAGGCTGCACTCAAAGCGCTTGAAGGCGGGGTTACGCGTGATCTCAGGATCGTCGAAGGGGTGTAGCAAGACGCTTCGATCGGAATGACCCCAGGCCTGATAATTTAATGCGGTCTGTCACCCATTGTTCAAGCACGCTTCTTCATGATTTGGAGCTTAAAGGAGTCCGCTCCTTTTCCCCTTTACCAAATGCGCAGTTAAAACGGCGGTCAGCGCGCAAAGAGGTTGCCTCGCCCTACTCCATTCAAGAAATAACTTTCGTTTATACAGATACTCAGGCCTGACCCGAAGTTTCATCGCTTCACTAGCCAATAGCTACCGAGTCGCCACCGCGGTGTCAAAACACGCGAGACGCTTTGCGTCATTCGCAGCGTAGCGTTCTTTGCAATTCGTTAACTGTTTCCTCTGCTGAATCTCAGATTTGCCAATTTTTCTTCGAATTTCCAAAACGGGAAGCTTCTCGTCCGCTTTCTTATAACGAATTTCCGAACTGGGCATGTATGCCATTCGCGCAACCCACTCACCAGTTTCCTTATCATGGTACACCTCCTCAACCTCAATGTACTCATCGGTAATCTCGCGGACCATGCCCCAATGTTTTCCAATCTCGTCGCCAATACGCACGTCATGAGCAAAACCCTGCGGGTCGAGTACAACCGCCTTAACCACCTTCTCCTCACCACAGTTGATCGAATGGTTAAGCCAGTAATTGAGTTGACTGAGTTCGAATTGTTCAAGATATCCTAGCGTCCTAGTAGCAGAGGCCGACGTACTGCAGCAAATCCCAATTATCATTGCGAAAACCAGGGTGTTTGAAAGCGGAGACATTTGTTTAACCTCCTTCACAAGAATTACCGACGAATTAGGGGCCATGCTAGCCAGAATATTCGAGGCACAGGCATAGCCCTTGGTGCGATGACATAGCAGTTTGTTGAAATTCGATGAAGATGCATCAGGACCGACGATATGTCAGTTTCATGTTCCAATAAATCAAAAAGTTGCGCGCCAATGCACCCCAGAAAGCAGCTGTGATACGGCCTTATAGGCGAATTTCAACAAACTGATAGGTCTGACAAGAGCGTTTGCCAAGAGCGGAAGCAAGATATGTTCTGACAGTGTCCAGAGTCGTGGCCTGATGCGATTGCAATTCTGGTCTTGAGGAAGAATTTGGCGTTGCAACGAATCAATTTGGGGTAGATGTGTATGCCCCCGTGAAAAGATCGCAACTCGGGTCGGATCTCACTAACTATCTGATGTGCTGTCAATCTTGACCCAATAAACGCTGATTTTCGTCCTTAGAGGCACCATTTCGATACCGAAATCACCCTTCTAAGAAGAAAGAAACAGATCTATTTGCTTCGAAGTGCAGACAACGGGCAGAGCAAATAAATCAGTCTGCCTCCACTCAGTGCGTGGTGACTGAATCTCGCAGCGCTTAGAACCCCGGCTAGCAGCGCTTCCTGACAGGACTACGGAAGCAGCGCCTCGAGCGGTCGGAGATTCTCGGTCTTTGGCTCCAGTTTACCGACGCCGTGACCAAGAACAGTTTCCACGATGGCATCGCAGAACGGAGTTTTAACGCCCACCTCTTTGCCTTTTTGCGAGACATAGCCGCTGAGGTACTCGATCTCGGTGCGGCGGTGCTTCATGACATCTTGCAGAAACGATGGTCGACCGCCGGACAGGGTCCCTGCACCCGCGGCCACATCGGCCTGCAACGCTTCAGAGTTAACACCTTTCGCCGCATCGACGAATCGTGACGGCTCGATCCCAAAGATTGGCTCCACGGTGTGGCCAAGCGCGCGGGCTACGCTGATAACCTCAGCTGCCATCTGAGTGGCAATACGACTGGCGACCGGATCAGTGCGAACCTCTGCCGAGCCGAGCCCGGAGAGACCGGCCACAGGATTCAGCATGCAGTTCACGGCCAGCTTGGACCAGCGCTCGCCCCACATGTTTGTGGTGACCCTGCTTTGCTCAACATCATTCATCACGCTGACAAGTTCTTGTGCGCGTGCGGTATCGGTGCCATCGTGCTCACCAATCTTGAAACCAACCTTGTTGGCGTCCGAGCGCAAAACGTGACCGGGTTCGTACATTCCGGCGCCGATGGTGATGATGCAGGCCATTGCGCGTTTGACGCCAACGACCGCAGCGAGGCGTTCATCGTTGATACCGTTCTGGAAATCGACCACTGCTCCGTCATCCTTGACGTACTGGTCGATCAACGCGGCGGCCCATTCGGTGTCGTATGACTTCACAGCCAGGAAGCCGTAGTCAAACTTCTCATTGATATTCTGAAGTTCGTGAATGTGCAACGCATTGACGGGAGTGGTGAACTCCTCATCACGCTTGGTGACGGTGAGACCACTGGCGTTCATCGCAATCACGTGCTCAGGCCATTGGTCGATCAATGTCACATCATGTCCGGCCCTGGACAACTCTCCTCCCACTACCCCGCCGACTGCACCAGCGCCCAGGATTCCAATTCTCGGTCCCATCGTCATTTTTCTCCGATTCTGTTCATTGCAGTATGCCAAAAATCAGCGGAGATTAAAGATGAGATTAGGAGGACGTTAACCTCTACTTGCTTACCGTCCCATGTCAGAAACATGACCAACCTATTCCCGTCGTGTCGTCTAACTGCAAGTCCGATACATGGGCAGCGTCCCCCGTACTCGTCGCCGCGCGCCCGGATTGAGCGACCTGCTCATGGCGAGTGCGCGAACGATCTGGTTTAATCTGGTCTTTTCCTTTTGCGGATGAATCGAGCTTGAACCCGAACAGCGACGACCTCTACATCATCGCGCGCCAGCCCGGTGCCGAAAACCCGAGCATTCCCACCTGGGCGAGCCGCAGTGACAACCCGGCAGCGCTCACCGGCACCGCCCCGCTGCCGGTGACACGCAAGGAAGTGGCCGGCGTCCCCGGTACTTTCCAGTTGCTGAATGTACTGGCCGCTGATGAGTGCGAGCGTCTGATCGAGCTGACCGAGACGCTCGGTTATCTGGCAGATGCCGCGGTCTCGCTGCCGCGCTCGGTGCGCCACAATGACAGCACCACCTGGGTTGCGGACGACATTACGGCCGAAATGCTGTGGCAACGCTGCAGCCCACACGTCCTCCCGTCCGATGATTTCAACGGCAAGCAGGCCGTTGGCCTGAACGCCCGGTTTCGTTTTTACCGGTATGGTGAGGGCGACTATTTTGGCCCGCACAGCGACGGTTCCTGGCCCGGCTCAAGAGTGGTCGACGGCAGGCTGATCGATAACGCCTTTAATGATCGCTGGAGCCAACTGACTTTCCTGTTGTTCCTGAGTGCTGACTTCAAGGGCGGGGCAACACGTTTCTACACCGATGCGAACAATCGCAACGACTTTGTCGACGTGCGCACGCCGCTCGGCGGCGCTTTGTGTTTTCCGCACGGCATGCACCCACTGCATTGTGTGCACGGCTCGGAACCGATTACCTCCGGCGTAAAATACATCATCCGCTCGGACGTACTGTTCGAGCTTTAAAATCAGGCCAAACTTGCAACGACGCTTGAAAGAAACAGGCGATTGATACAAAAAAGTGCTTGAAGTCGGTTCGCCGTCAGCGCATCACGGACAGCCGGATTTTGCGGCCAACGCTACATAACAAATCTCAAACGGAGGATACCCATGACCAAAGCCATGATCATCAACGCGACCGGCGGACCGGACGTTTTTCAACCTGCAGATGTCGAAGTTGCCGATCCCGGCCCCGGTGAAATCAAACTGGCCCAGACAGCCTGTGGCCTGAACTACATCGACGTCTACTTTCGTACCGGCCTGATGCCGCTCGACAATTTCCCCGAGATCCTTGGCATGGAAGGCGCCGGCACTGTTTCCGCCGTTGGTAAAGGCGTCACCGCCGTCAAGGTAGGTGACCGGGTTGCCTATCCCATGGTCAAGGGCGCCTACACCGCGGAACGTCTGATCCCGGACTGGAAGGTTGCCAAACTCCCCGACGCGATCTCGGACGAAACCGCCGCCGGGATGATGCTCAAAGGCATGACCGCCCACTACTTGCTGCATCGGACGTACAAGGTTCAGCCCGGCGATTCGATTCTGGTCTATGCAGCAGCGGGTGGTGTCGGCCTGATTCTCTGCCAATGGGGCAAAGCCCTGGGTGCAAACGTGATCGGATGCGTCGGCTCGGATGCCAAGGCTGAATTGGCCAAGGCCGCCGGTGCCGCCCACACGATCAATTACTCCACCGAGAACATCGCCGAAAAAGTGCGCGAAATAACCGACGGCGAAGGTGTTGCCGTGGCCTACGACTCCATCGGCAAAGCAACCTTCGAGGCATCGCTTGATTCACTTCGCCCGTTCGGCACCTACGTCACTTACGGAAACGCCTCGGGTCCGGTCGAACCGTTCAGCCCAGGCATTCTGGCGCCGAAGGGTTCGCTCTACGTGACACGACCGACCCTGGGTACCCATACGCGCAACCCGGAAATTCTGGCCGAAGGCGCGAATGCGCTGTTCGATGTGGTGGCATCAGGCACGGTCAAGATCAACGTCAACCAGACTTATCCACTCACCGATGTGGCACAGGCACATCGCGATCTGGAAGCCCGCAAGACAACCGGCTCGACAATTCTGGTGCCGTAGCTGACCGGCGGAGTGCACAACGCGTTGCGCATCGTTGCCCACGTAGAAGCTCAGATGGTGATCCCGGCGTGTATCGCACGCCGGGTCCGGTAAACCGCATTTGGCGCCAACGGTTAGCCAAAAAGTGGTAAAGGGCTTCGACCCCTTTAACTACACTTTAGCTCGATTTGCCCGGCCGCCCGGCTGACCCTGCACCCCAACTGCAATGCGACGGGGCAAACTTCTTGATTGAGGTCAAAACGGTCAAGTCGTATCTCTGGTATTCATGGCTCCGATACGGCTAGATCGATAGCTTCCATTTTTTTGCACCCATTCAATCTGCCTTGCTTACAGGCGAATGGGAATGCAATCTGACAGGAGAACCTCATGATGATGGAATCTGCAGTCGCTGTGACCGCCAGTTCGGAACCGGTATCGGACGCAATGGCAACGCTGGCGGAGGACTATCAAAGAGACGGTTACATCTGGCCGCTCGACCTCTTGAGCGTGGACGAGGCAAAGGCGCTGCGCGATGACCTGGAGGCAGCTGAAGCTGAACTCGCGGGCGACGCGGAAAAGTCAGCCTTGCTGCAAAGTTATCCGGACCGCTTGCTTCCATCGTTCCATCAGATGACGCGTCATCCCACCTTGATTGCGGCGGCTGAAGCTATTCTCGGCCCTGACATCATCGTCTATGCGGCACAGCTTTTCACAAAGGAAGCCAATACACCGCATATCGTGTCATGGCACCAGGACCTGACTTACTGGGGCCTGAGCGATCTCGATGAGATCACCTGTTGGGTGGCGCTTTCCCCGGCCACTTCGGATAGTGGTTGTATGCGCTTCGTGCCGGGCACTCACCGTGAGCAGATCGTGCCCCACGTGGACACCTTCAACGATTACAACCTCCTTACTCGCGGCCAGGAGATTGCTGTCAAGGTCGACGAAACGGATGCGGTGACAGCGGAACTGAAACCGGGTCAGACTTCAATCCATCACGGCCATCTGTTTCATGCATCCGGCCCCAACTCGACTGCCGACCGACGAATCGGTTTTGCGATCCGTTACATCACACCGGCGATGGCCCAGGAAACCGGTGAACGCACGCTCGTGACACTCGTCAAGGGCGAGGATCGCCACAATCACTTCAAACTTGCCAACGCCCCAGAGGGGCGGCTAAGCGAAGCGGACTTCGAACGTTGTCGAGCCGACGCAAAGCTGCGGCGCCGTATCCTGTACGCCGGAGCCGATTCCAGCAAAGGCAAACGCTATCAAGACGTCGGTAGTGAGTAGAGGCGCAACGGAATCCACCGTCGACATTTAAGGATAAGGGGGCAGGTTGCCCTTCCCCTTTAGTTCGGCGCAACCATAGCCGTGCTGCACAACATGCACCGTGCTATCTGGCAAAACGAATCGCGGTTTCCTTGGCATTCACTTGCTCCGCCCAGATTGGACTGGCCGGCGTATGGCTTCCAGCATCTTCCGTAAAGGGCTCTGCCCCTTTACTTCCGGATGTTCAATACATGGGGGCCGAGTCGCTCAAGATTCGGCGGTGCATTCGTCGAGCGAACTCGACGAATGCAACCTGGTTGCACTGTTGATTCGCTAACGAACTACGCCCAACCCAGCTGTTTTAGCGTATGCCCATCATTCCAGATTTTTGTCATGTGCCGAATTTTTCCTGCACCGAACTCCATGAAGTAAACGTAGTCCGCAGCCGCCTTGTTGCCGGTGGGCGGGACTGGGCCGCCAGGTCCGGTCTGAGTACCGTGGAATACTGCAAATGCAGTCGCTGAATTTCGAGCTTCGTCAGCCGCAAAGAACTTGAGTTCGTACTTGCCGTCTGGAATCGGCGTAAACAGGTTCTTCATCCAGTCGCAGTAACCTTCCAGAGTCGTGATATCAGACAGGACATCCGTTTGCGAAGAGAATGTCGCTTTTGGATCGCAGTATGCGTTACAACCTGCCCAGCCTTTACCGGTTTCACAGGCGTCAAAGAAGGCTTTTGCAGAATCAGAAATTGACATAATCATAGTCTCCTGGATATGAGTCGCTAGAAAACAAGCCGTACAGCAGATCGGCATTGTCCCGAACAGCGTGCTCGGGTGACTACGATATTAAAATGATTGTTTTACAATATCAAGAAATAATAAAACGATTGTTTTATTATCTGAGCAAACTTACTCACCCACGGCTTGAAAAATGACCTCATAAAGCTTCGGAATTTCGCTTTTCGTGCTCTGGTAGCGACCATACAGACCCAACCCGTGAACGAAGCACATGACGAAACTGGCCAAAACGACCGGGTCCTTGTCAGCAGATATATCTCCGCCGGCCTGTGCGTTGCGAAAAGCAACCTCCAACAGGCTTTCCGTCGTTTCACGTAATTCGTCGAGCTTTTTGGCGGCTCGCCGGCTTATGGAATGTTTCTGCGACAGGTGGTTCATCATGAGGCATCCACGGTATCCCTTGGAAGATGACCCACTGATAATGGTTTTGAGAAAATCCTCTACGCCCTTGATGCTTGGTTCATTCATTAAGGCATTCAACCGAGGCGCAAGAACGTTCTGACGATAGTGATCGATTGCTTCCTCAAACAATCCGTCCTTATCGCCAAATTCTTTATACATGCTTGCAGTGTTCAGGCCAGTTGCCTTGACAATATCTGCCACCGAGCAGGCTTTGTAACCTTTCTGCCAGAACACGTTGACGGCCTTGTCCAGGACGTCATGTCGATCATAATCTTTAGTTCGAGCCATTCTTATACTTTAAAACGACCCTTTTAGAATGTAAACCGCCAATTGCCACCCCGGCCCGACCGACCATGGACTGCGCAAAATCATATTGAGGCGTTTAAGGGCCACCCATTAACGTTTTGATCTAAATATCACTGCGCCAAGCCTCGACTATCAAGACGGTATCTGCCCCCTTTACTTCGGCGACTCTGGACTTGCCCCTCTTGGTGCTTGCACACAGGCCGCGATCAGCGCAGCTGATGGGATATTGAAGCGCATTACCCAAAAAAGCTGGCTGGCATGCTTCAAATCATCCATTCGGCGCCGCGTCGAAGCCCAATCAATATGCATCTGGCGCACATATTATTATTGGAATCGCAATGCTTTCCAATATTGTCTGCGACTGCGCGATGGAAAACTCGTTTGAAAGAGCACGTTTATCATGCAGTGTTCATAAGTTACTTTAGTTGCTTAAGTGCGTCGATGACAACTGTATGAACTTAAAGAACAATTTCCTTGTGCGAACGTAGAGTACAGAGATAACATGGCCATAATAAAAGCAAGGTTAATACGGTCGTTTGATGAACAAACTAAGGGAGTTTGATTAACAAATAGTAGTTCGATGGGTGTCGCGGCAGCTTAGGCGGTGCGCATCGAAATTCGTGAGTCATTGCCGGAAGCACAACTATAAGAAGCACCACGGCCTCACGGAAGAAGAAACAGGCAGCTGAATCGAGATGTTCCTATGGTGAGGGGGATGATGCCATTGACTGCCAGGGCATCGGACGTTAGAAGTCGTGTGTCTGGCGGCTTCCGACACAGATGCGCGCATCCGCGACGCGGCTATTGCTCGTTCATCTCCCGAAATGTTCCCGTTCCGCTTTCTGCGATTTCGCGACGCATTGCCTGCCAATGCACGCCGTGGACTGCCGCGCTCCGTCTGAACACATCGATTGAAACCGTGACCGTTTCCGCTCGACAGCCTGATTCTGTTGACGCGGTTTGCCTGGCAGCGCCAACCCACTGGAGCACATTATGAGTGACAACGCCAACGACAGTAGTCGCTGGATCCAACGGATTGCGCGATGGCGCAAAGAGGGATTGCTTCGCAAGGCAAAGCGAATGACACAACCCGATGCAGCGTTATTCGAACCACTCGAGCCGCGGCTGCTGCTGTCAGCCGATATTTCCCACACCGCGATGGCATCAGGCGATATGACCCTGCGAGTCGAGGATGTCAGCGATGTCGAGATGGAGCAACTGGTCGACAGCATCGACCCGACGTTAGAGTTGGCCTCGGAAGCGCTTGCCAACATCGACGGTTCGTCAGGCTACGGGATCAGGATCGATCGCAATGGTTTTGACGTCAAACCCACGATCGATGACAGTGTTGATTCATCCGCCATCAACCGCGGCGTGTTATTCGATGCTGGCTCAGGTCGCAATTCCCTTTTCGGGTCTGATCGTACCGCCCCCAGTTTAACGGACACTTTTAGTCAGCGACAATGTCGCGACAGGAGTGTACCGATGACGAGGAAACGCACTCCCTACAAGACCTATACCAAGGAATTCAAAACCGAAGCAGTACGCTTGATGCAAGCATCGGATCAATCCGCCAGCGAGATCGCCACGCAGTTGGGTATTCGTAGAAACCAACTGTACAAATGGAAAGAGCAGCTCGATGTAAAAGGCGATCAAGCCTTTGGTGGCAAAGGCCGCCCGAGAAAAAGCGAACAAAGCGAACAAAGCGAAGTCACGACGCTTCGCCAGGAGAACGAACGGCTCAAGGAGGAAGTGGAAATCCTGAAAAAGGCCGCAGCGTACTTTGCCAGGGAAGTACAGTGAATAACGCCTTTATCCGCGCGCACAGCAAAGAACGCAAGACCACTCGGCTTGTCAGGCGCGGGGGTTTTCATCACCTCTAAGGGGTCATAAGGGGTCGGAGCCCTGTTAGAAGGCCGTCCTCGCCTGGCCTGTCCAATCTTGCTGCCGAGTTTACGCTCAACCTTTTCCCGGAAATAGTCATTGCCAAGTGGCGTTCCTGTTTGCCAGGCGGCGCGAATGCCATTGAGATCGGCTTCGTCGACGTGGGCTTTGAACAAGACCCGATAGGCTACCTGTCGACTCGACCGGCTCCTGCCAAGCGCAGTACAACGGGGACGCCACCCATATTACTTTCACATTAATGGGCAGCGTCCCCTTTAGCTTTTGACATTGTTACCCCAGTAAACGCTGATTTTCACCCATAAAGTGCGATAACTGAATGTCGCTACACTTAGAGTACCGATTCTGGCATCAAAATTGGGCTTCTAAGTTCCTGGGAGGCGTAAATTTCAAGTAGCAGTTATTTCGAATCAATACGTTGCAGAGGTTCGACCCTAGTAGGGTACCTCTGTTAACGCGGCTTCCACTCGCTTGCTGATCGTCCTGCTTGATGATGACGGGATCGATTTGGAGATTTCCGCCTTGTGTCGAACGCTCGAACCAGCGTGGACGATGACAACAAGATGAACATCGCCGCAGCACGACGACAACGCACGGAGAAACATCTGGCAAAGGCAAAGGGGACGCATTCATAGCGTCCCCACAACAGTCCTTATCTAAATACGATATGCAACGGAGGCGGGCCGACAAGCTGAATGTCGATTGAAATCAGCGTCAACGCACCCGTACTTGTTATCCGATATCTGTCCTGCTCGGTAGCTTCTAACTGGGAGGCGGCGTCATAAGTCTTAGAAATCAGATTTACGATTGCCGTATTTGCTGTGTCCGGCTCAACAACCCAGCTTGCGTCAGTCCGTCCGGCGCCCGTCGCTTTCGTGCTGTCCGTGTATAGCGCAATCGTGCCAGCGATGCCCGTGTCACCGACCTTCACCGAAGCCGGGATAACGGGCAGAGCCATCCAGACCCCGTAATCGCCCCCAAGCACGCTGTAGCCCAAAGACACGTAAGTGCTGTTGTAATAGCTCGTTGAAGTCTCAGCAATGGTCGCCGGTAAGCAGTTGGTAAAAGTCATTGTAATGACGTCTGTGGATGATAGTGCAGGTGCACCCTCAAATGTCGTTCCAAGATTCGCTGGTCCGTTCGTTCCATTCAATGTGCCAGTGCAGTCCCCGTTGGCGGGCACTGCCCCCGTACCATTTGCGGTAAAAGAATACGATCCACCAGTTGCGTTTAGTGTGCGAACCCCCGACTGCAAAGGAAAGGAAAGGGTTGAAGTAACTGGCCCCGGTGGGGCGCCACCACCGCCGCCACCGCCACCACATGCTGTTAGCGTCAATGCAATTAAGACGACGCCGCTTCGAATCATAGTCGGTAGATTGAATTTGTTCATGATGCTTCCCCTCCCAAGGTATGCATATGAAGACTTCACTGAACTGTAATGACCTTCGCATACATGCGCAGTGACAAGTTGCTTATACACCCCTCACGGGTGCGAAGAAACAATTACCGGCTCGGAATGTCGCGCTAGATCAAGGAACGCTCAGGACAGCCCGGTTAGAGTTGACCTCCCACAGCTCGGGTCGGACCTCGCTAACTATCTGCTGTCCTGTCATTCTTCCCCCCAATAAACGCTGATTTTCGTCCTTAGAGGCACCATTTCGATTTCGAAATCACCCTTCTAAGAAATAGGAAACAAATCCAATTATTTCGAATTGCTGACAACGGGCAGAGCAAATAAATTAGTCTGCCTTTACTCAGCGCGTGATAACTGAATCTCGCCGCGCTTAGAGTACCGTTTCTGGCATAAAAATGGGGCTTCTACGCTCCTGAGAGGCGCGACTTTCACGTGGCAATACTTTTGAATCAATGCGTTGCAGAGGTCCGACCCCGGTTAGTTTCTTCCATACGAAGGTTCCGCTATCTGGCTAAGGCGGCGCCAAGCCACCGCTGGACTTGGACAAACAGGGTGTTTACTCTCCCTCTACTCCTGATCACGACAAGTCACGCGAGGTAAAACAATGAAGGCGGTAGTCGCTCACGAAGTCAACAAATTTTCCGTTGTGGACGTCGATCTTGACGCACCAAAAGTTGGTGAAGTGCAGGTGAAGATGCAGGCAACAGGTGTCTGCCATTCAGATCTGTCAATCATCAACGGAACAATCCGCTGGAAGCTGCCTTCCGTCCTTGGCCACGAAGGCGCCGGAATCGTCGAGCAAGTTGGTGAAGGCGTCACACAGGTCAAGCCCGGTGATCACGTCGTGTTGTCGTTCGTCCCCAATTGCGGCGAATGCTTCAACTGTTTAAGGGCTGAACCGCATTTGTGCCGCCAGAACAAACCGCACGGAGGATTGCTCGACGGCACGAGCCGGGTGCGAATGAATGGTCAGGAGATCGCGGTGATGTCATTCCTCGGCAACATGGCGGAGTACTGCGTTGTGCCGGAGGCGTGCGTCGTCGCGATCGACAAGCGCTACGATTTCAAGGCCGCTGCCCTGGTCGGATGTGGCGTAACCACCGGCGTTGGTGCCGCGATAAAGACCGCTGAAGTCAAGCCCGGCTCAACGGTCGCTGTTTTCGGATGCGGTGGCGTTGGCTTGAACGTCATTCAAGGCGCGCGGATCGCCGGCGCGGCAAAAATCATTGCCGTGGATCTGTCGGTCGAGAAAATGCAAATGGCACGGGCTTTCGGCGCGACAGACAACGTCAGCGGCAACGGCGACTCGGTGAAGGAGATCCTCAACATGACCGGCGGCATCGGCGTCGATTACGCATTCGAGGTCGTGGGCAACGGCAAGCTCGTCGAGGCGTGCGTCAAAGCCACACGCGCGAATGGGACGACCGTGCTCGTTGGTGTGGGGCGCAGCGACGACCGTTTCTCATTCAACGCGATGATATTGCCGTTTACTGCCAAGACGATCAAAGGCTGTATGTATGGAAGCGCGAATTTCAAGGTCGACTTCCCGATGTACCTCGACCTCTATCAGCAAGGGCGCCTGGATCTTGATCGACTGATTACGCGCACGTATTCCATAGACGAAGCCCCGGAGGCCTTCGCCGATCTGCAGAGTGGAAAGAACGCTCGCGGTGTGATCGTCTATTGAGCTGGCGTTGCTCGAAAGTGTTGAAGGGGTCAGCTCAGAGCCCTTTAATGATACCGGGCACCGGCTACCTGACGACGAACGTCGCGTTCCGCGAGGGCTACCTGTACGTCACCGAAGTGGAACAGAACAATATAGGGGACGTTACCCTTTACTCTAGTTTGCTCTCCTTCGCCAACGAGGCCGGTAACGCAACACTTGCCTGCTCAACCGGCCTATCACGAGCGCTTATAACAGGATAGCTTCCCCTTTATTCCAGGAAATGTCCTGTTACTGACAACTGCCAAGAAAGCGACCCTCGACTGTAGATTTGATTTCTGTGCGGCCATACAGTGGCGGCGAGTAGTTCTTGGTAATCTCACCTTGATAACCTGTCTCCAGGTCGCCGCTCAGCGTGCCAGTGGTCGTGACTGTCGAGTTACCCTGCTTGCATACGGAGCGAATGGTCACGCCCTGTGCGCTGCGCCCGGTATGTGTTTCCTCGCAGTCGGATTGGGCAACACCGCCGCCGGCGGTGGCGGCAATGTCGTCACTGGCGGAATCAATGCAGTACTTGTTGGTTTGAGTGCTCTGACCGGTGACGGTCACGGAAATTTCCCACTCCCCCGATTTTCGCCCATCAGCGTGATCAGCCGCGAATGCCAACGTAGTTGTCAACAGCAAGGGTAGCGATATCATACAAAGCAGTCGTTTCATTGTTGCAGTCTCCATTGAAGCGGTGCCAGCCGGATCGTAATAGTGTAAAAGAAAAAAGGACAGACTGAGATGGCCCGGATACTGCGCGCACTTTAGTGTATTACTTTCGAAGTATTCGGGTCTGGCCTGTATATCTGTATAAGAATCCACACAGATTCTTCGAGCGTTTATACAGTTATACAGGCCAGACCCCATTGCTCCCCTAGGGACAGACCACGGCTTCTGTTGATCTTGTCGCCCCCTTGCGGGCAGAAACCGTGGTCTGTCCCTTATTACTCGGCAGCTGCCGACGCGTTCCGTTTACTTCAACGCAGACATTGCATCCTCGAATTTGTCGGCGGTGAGAATCGTGTGCGCATAGATCGGATAGTTGATTTCCACCGACGCCTTTAGCTCCGTGAAGTTGAATGCCGCCACCGCGTCGGAGATTATGGTGGTGTGGTATCCACGCTCCAGGGCTCCCCGCAGAGTGGATTCGACACAGGTATTCGCCCGCATGCCCATCAGGACAACGTGATCGATGCCGTGCTTCTTGAGTTCTTCGTCCAGATTGGTCCTCAGAAACCCGTCCGAGACCCAATGCTCTCCGGCAACGACGTCACCGGCCTGCGGGGCGAATTCCGTGCGGAACTCCCCGCCCCAGGAACCGGCCTCAAATACCTTCCTTTGTTTAATGCGCTCAAGGGTAAGGCGATAGGGCAGGTATTGGGCATCTTCCCAATCCCCAGTCTGATACCGACGATGCGGGACGATGAACACTTTGATACCGGCGGCACGAGAGGCCTTCAGCGTCTGCTTCATGTGGTCGACAAGCTGCACCGCCTCAGCCGTCTCCTTGGTCAAGCCCCATAGCTTGCCGCCTTCGGACAGGAAATCATTGTAGGGATCAACGATCAAGAGCGCCGTCGAGGATTTCGGATAAGCAGGCGCCTGATCAGCGGCCTGGATCGTTGTCGCTCCAACGAGCGAGAGGGTCACCGCTATCGCGGTGAGAATGGATCGAAAACACTTGTTCATGAATAGCGCCTCACGGAGTATGTTGGAAAAATACGGCAGCACGACGGTTACAAGTCTACCAAGAGTCTGCGACTGGCATGCCATGCGTCCACCAATTTCGGGTTCCACCAATTTCGGGTCGGACCTCACCAACGATCTGATGCCCTGACATTGTTACCCGAGTAAACGCAGATTCTCACCCTTGGAAGCGCCATTTCTATATCGAAATGCCCACTCTAAGAAAAAAGAACCACAACCATGAAACCGTGGTCTGTCCCCTATCACTCTCATCGGCTTGGCGACGCCAGGTCGGTTGCGTGAAACCCACGAAGCGTGGTTCACTCTAGCCTCACATCAATCGGCCCGCTCGCTGGGCCCCAGAGCCAAGTTCCAAACCATGTCCAAAAACGCATTAATCGTTGGTGCCGGCAGCGGCATCAGCGCGTCGTTCGCACGCAGTCTACATCGCGAAAGCTACAAAGTCGCACTGGCCGCCCGCAGACCTGACAACATCAAAGACCTGGCCGCGGAAATCGGCGCCACCACCCACGCTTGCGATGCAACCGAGCCGCAGCAGGTCGCGCAACTGTTCAGTGAGCTCGACGAGGCAGGCGGTGATCTCGACGTCGTTCTCTACAACGCCAGCGCCCGTGCTCACGGCCCGATTACCGACCTCGACCCTGCCGACGTCGCCAGCTCGCTCGCCATATCGGCTTATGGCGGCTTCCTCGTCGGCCAGCAGGCAGCCAAACGCATGGTCGCGCGTGGCAAGGGCGCCATCTTGTTCACCGGCGCATCGGCCAGCGTCAAGGGCTACCCGCATTCGTCGATCTTTGCGATGGGCAAGCACGGTTTGCGGGGACTCGCCAGCGCGATGGGCCGCGAACTTGCCCCGCAAGGTGTCCACGTCTGCCATTTCGTCATCGATGGCGGTGTCCGCAACGCATTGAAAGGACGCACCGAAGGACCGGACGATCCGCAAGACAAGTACCTGTGCCCCGACGCGATCGCCGAGACCTACCTGCACGTGGTCAATCAAAACCGATCGTCGTGGAGCTGGGAAATTGAGCTACGGCCCTACGGCGAGAAATACTGATCGAACAGGGTCAGGACTTAATTCAAGAATAGCGTGAGAAAGCTACGATTCTAGACCTGACCCTATTGTTCCTTCTCTGAGGGGTGGTGGATAGATGCAATTCTACGATCCTAGACTTGACCCCCATTGCGATTATGAGAAAGCTACGATTCTAGACCTGACCCTATTGTTCCTTCGCGTCTTGCCTGTCCAATTTGGCTGCCGAGTTTTCGCTCGATCATCTCCCGGGAATAAACATTCCCAAGAGGCGTTCCTGTTTGCCAGGCGGCTCGCTGAACGTAGGGGGCAGGTCTAGAATCACACATGCGATCATAGACCTGCCCCCCCCCCCTAGAGTTTATTGTCATGCCACTCCGCTCATGCTTACAAGCCTTTAAGGGGTCGGAGCCCCTATACATTAATCAGCGTTTAAGAGGTCTGCCCCTTTTAAGCGATTGAAGTGTCCGTTGAACCCGGGTTAGCTCAGGAAGTATTCGGGTCTGACCTGTATATCTGTATAAGAACCCACACAGATTCTGCGAACGTTTATACAGTTATACAGGCCAGACCCCATCGCTCTCTTCCAGGCCAGACCCCATCGCTCTCTTCGGGGGCAAAAGACAAGGCCTGACCCTATTGTTTTGCGCCAGTGACACCCGAAATGGCAGGAATCAATACCTCAAGCACTAAGACCTCCAATAGTTGAACCTAAATTAAAAATACATCCATCTGAACAATTGGATCAACGACAGTTAACACGACCGTACTCTTGACCAGTGAATTTTGGAAGACATTGTCGTAATCTTCCCCGTCAAGCGGACAATTCAATAGTAGAGTGTCCAGCTAGTTTTGCCCTTGCCTCCAAGGGCGTCAAATCCCCCAATGCATCACGGGGTCTGTCTTCGTTGTATTCGGTGCGCCAGAATTAAAGGGGTCGAAGCCCGTTACCACTTTCCTCGCAGAAGTACGAACAGAAGCTTACGCATGACTGATCAAGAGTTCGTAAATGAGCAAGCAAAGAACAGGTCGCAGAGGTTGCCAGTGTGCTGGCGTTGCACGTGATGGGTAGCATGACAAACGGATAGCGTTCCCTTTCGTACTTTCGCTTAGAGTACCGATTCTGGCATCACAATTGGGCTTCTAAGCTCCTGACAGGCGCAAATTTCTCGTGGCAATTATTTTGAATCAATGCGTTGCAGAGGTTCGACCCCGATTAGGTCGTTAGAGGTCCGAGCCCGATCAGCTACAAGTGACCCCGTTTAGGCAGCGCCTTGATGAACTAACCCATTGATTATAATATATAAGATAGCGGGACACCCTAATTCCCTGTTTTGCTGGCCTTACCTACCCATGTATATCAAATGTATTGATATTCGAAATAAAACATGTATACTCGAGACATCTTTTGGGACATATTCTTTAGGAGATTCCTATGTCTACGCTTTCCACATTCAGATTCGATGAACAACTTACCAAGACAATCGACGAGTTGAAAGACGCTACCAGCGCGAGTTCCAAGGCAGAGGTTGTGCGTCGTGCAATTGCCCTCTTAAAACTTGTTCAGGACGCAGCCGGCAGTGGCGAAAAATTGGTGCTTCGTCAAGAGGACGGAGAAGGCCAAACAACGAAAGAACGCGAAATTATCATCGGATAGATTTCTGGCACTGGGCCCGGCAATGGAAGAGCAAAAAAAGGAACTAGAGCAGCGACTTGTATTGACGGAGGCTTCTATTGGCGAAGCCGAGGAGTTACCTCCACATGACCGGGCGCGGCTGAGCATAGCTGTAAAGGTTCTTGGGGCTATTGCATCAATTGTTATTCTTGCAGGACTGGCTCTCCTCTTCGGCCCTGACAGCAGGGTTGATCAAGCGCAAGCGATATTCGATTTTGTTAAAACTATCGCACCCCCGATCGTGACACTTGTTATTGGGTTTTACTTTCGGAGCGAAACCGCGCAATGAGCATCGCCGAGACAACCGTCGGCAATGGCGCTGCTGAAAAGCTGGTAGGTCGGACGCTATTAGATAAATGGAAAATCCAGAAACGCATCCGACACGACGATGGGTTGTCCGGGTCGTCTCGCTCGGCATGTTACTGTGCGGCCGGGCCGGACGGTGTCCTCGCTTTCGTAAAGGCCTTCGATTTTCGTCAGCAAGACTTGGCCGGAGATCCAGAACATCTCGAGTACATGGTTCGAGAATACAATCATGAACGACTTATACATTACTACTGCCGTGATCAAGGCCTGAGTCGGATAACGCGCATATACAACGATGGGAAGATCATTATTGACGGCGTTGCGGTCCACTTTCTTGTTTGCGAATGGGTAGACAAGTGTCTGCGAGAACATCAACCTCCTGGTGACGGCAGCGTTTCGGTCAGTGAACGTTTCACTGCCATGAAAGACGCGGCAGCGGCCCTCGCGCAACTCCACCAGGCGGGTGTTGCACATCAAGACATTAAACCTAGTAATGCCGTTTGCCCTGAAACTGGTCCCGTAAAGTTGGCAGACCTTGGTAGCAGTTCGCGTGAAAACACTCAAGGTCCTCCTCATGACCTGCAATATCTAGTGGGGCAACCCAACTACGCACCTTACGAACTTCTGTACGAATATCCCCCGTCGAGCTGGCACCGCCGGAGGTTTGGTTGCGACATGTTTCTCCTCGGCAATCTGTGCTTCACATCGTTCGTCGGGGGCTCGCTATCTGTTTTGGCTCTCCATCGGATCCCCGCCAAACTGCGACACACAGAATTTCTTGGGGATTACACCGAGGTAATCCCCCATTTGATTGAAGCGCATGGTTTACTTATTCCAAATATGCTGGAGATGAGCGTGCCGCAACCTATTCTGGAAGAGGTGAACGATCTTGTTACCTGCCTTTGTCATCCCGATCCATTACGCCGCGGCCATCCAAAGAACGTGTTCTTTAATAACAATCCCTTAGGCCTCGAGCGCATCGTAAGCAAATTTGCTCTTCTTGCGAAGAAATCGGAACTAATACGTCTTGGAAGCAATTAAAGATTCCCTAGATTCGGTCATCAAGAATCGCACAGTTATTCCACGATGGAAGTCTCCTCAAGGAGCCATCGAGGCACAAACTTTTGACAAGAAGCAGTTAAGCGACCGTACAGCGCTGGGAGACCCATGGATCAAGCGCCTGATCGCGGCGTTCGAGCAATTTCCATCACCGAGTACCGCACATGAGTTATACGAGACGGCGTTGCTCTATAAAAATGATGATTGTCTATCGCCAGCCGCACGAGAGCTGGCCCGACCACTTCGTGAAGCCGCGCGCCTGCCTGAAGGTATGCCACTGCAATACAACGCAAGCACCGCAAGAGCCGCATTTGACCTTGTTGGGGATAGCGTGGATGTGCACGAAGAAGCCGCCAGATTGGAGATTCATAGATTGCGTAGGCTCTTAGGCGAGACTCCCGACCGTCCTTTCTGTTGGTCAGAATTGTCACGTAACTTTCTAGTTGTTGGAGAGGACGAAAAAGCCATCCGCTGCATGCAGGCCGCACTAAAGCTTGCGACACGTAATCGCTACTTGTACCGGGCCGCAACACGACTATTCGTCCACGTGCAAGATCCCGAACGCGCACTAACCTTGCTCCGATCGGGACCAGGGATTGGGAGTGACCCTTGGCTACTGGCCGCGGAAATCGCCACTGCAACTGCAAGCAAAAAAACATCTCGCTACATCGACATTGCAAAGCAATCCTTACTTGCACCCAAGTTACAGGAATACCAATTGAGCGAATTAGCGGCCGCGGTTGGCACAGTTGAATTGATGAATGGGGCCAACAAACGTGCAAGGAAACTGTTTAATTTCAGCCTTGTTGCGCCAACGGAGAACTCATTGGCACAGGCACAATGGGCAGTTGAGCAAGAATCACGAATTCTGATCCCGGCATCTGCTTGGCAGACGCCTGCTTCGTATGAGGCCAAGACGCTCGCGCTAAGGCGAAAACGGGACTGGCCGAACGCAATATCGGCATGCGCAGCTTGGCTCGCGGAAGAACCGTTTTCTATCCGTCCAGCTCTTGTCGGATCGCATATGGCGTTTCGGCCAGAGCATCAAAGAAAGATGGAACAATTTGCTACTGCAGGGCTAAGGCGCGATAGCGACAATTTCGCGTTGCTGAATAATCGCGCTGTAGCACGCGCCTATCAAGGTCGAATACAAGATGCGTACTCGGACGTGCAAAAAGCCCTTCAACACGCACCAGGCAGGAACGACGCTCACCTCATGGCAACATTGGGGTTGATTGCGTTTCGATCTGGACTGCCTGAACTAGGCCGAGAATACTATGAGTTAAGTATCGCTTGGTTTTCAGTAGAAAAGAAACGTGCATCAACCGCGGCCGCCGCGCTGTATTTGGCACGCGAGGAAATGCGAACCAACCAATCTGCAATTCCGTTATCGGTCGCGCTAGCTAAGGACATCGCGCGTTCATCTTGGGCCATACGGCACCCAGAGCTTATTGGCATGACGGAACTAGTTATTGAGGAGGCTAGAACGCCTGCCAACACTAAAATCGCACTGAACAGTGAGTCAGCGGTGGTGCCGACTTCGCTTGATGATCTAAGGCGTCAAGCATCGCTGTTTCGCGTGCCCGACAAAGCGAAGCAGCTTGCCCCTCGTCTTAGGGGGGGGGCGACGATCAAATAATTTTCTGCAGCAACGTGGTTGGGTCAGCTAAGATCCTCGCACCTACTTTTGTATTGCATCACCCCCTCAAAACCTCCCCCGCCCCCTTACCTATCAATTCCCCGTCCGCATACGTCATCACCCCGTTCACGATCGTGTGGCGCACGCCGTAGGACGGCATCACCATTCTTTTTCCGCCACCGGGCAAATCAAATCGCCGTTCGCCACGGCTAGGCGAGCCGATTGTTTTCGGGTCGAAGATGGTGATGTCTGCGGCGAGTCCGGTTTGCAGTCTGCCGCGGTCGGTGATGCCGTAGAAATCTGCGGGGTCGGAAGTAAGTCTGCGAATTCCCTCTTCCATCGTCAGCACGCCGCGATCGCGCACCCAGGTGCCGAGCAGAAATGTCGGGTAGCCGGAGTCGCACAGCATGTCGACATGCGCACCGCCATCTCCAAGACCAATCAGTATCGCCGGGTTGTTAAGTAACTCGGCCATGCGATCGACGCGGGTGTTAAATGAGGTGATGGTGTATTCGAGTTGCAGATCGTCGGCGATGGTCAGGTCGAGCAAGGTATCGACAACGTCTTTGCCTTCGGCTTTCGCGATGTCGGCGACGGTCATGCCTTCGAAGCGTTTTACTTCGGGCTTGTGCGCTTCATGCAGGGTAACGTGGTTGAAGTCACTCACGCCCATCGGGTTTTTCAGTTCTTCGCGGAATTGATCGCGGAAGGCCTTGTCGCCATAGACCTTGATCATCGCTTCTTTTGACTTGTCTTCGAACACGCGCTTCCATGACGGATAGGTGGCAAAGCTAAACGGACTGCGCATGTCGACTTCGCGGGTGAGTGGCAAAGGTGATGTCTGCGGCCGGGCGCCTTTCGCGATTTGCGGCGCGCAGAGTTTCAGGGTATCGCGCACCGCTTCGGAAATGTCATCGCGGTCAAACAGTGCGATGAATGTGACCGGTCGTCCGCTGGCTTCTAGTAACAGATCGAGCGTTTCGCATTGATCTTCTTCGAGCACGCCGATCTGTCTGGTCAGCGCGACTTCGATCGCGCCCTTGTTTCTTTGCTTGAGCACATCGCCGTAGGCCTTGAGTTCGTCATCGCTGGCGTTACGGCAGGCGAGCGGCTTGCCGCCGAAGCCCATGTGCTGGTTGAGGATGGTGCTGGAGAAACCAAACGCGCCGGCATCCATCGACTCGCCCAGCAGTGCGCTGATCTTTTTTGTTTCGTCCGGAGTCGCCGCGCGTTCCATCGATTCCTCGCCCATCACGAAATGGCGGAACGGTGTGAGCGGTGCCATGAAACCGAGATTGACCGACGGTTTTCTTTTCGCGGCGGCGTCCATGTATTCGGGAAAGCTTTCCCAGTCCCAGGTGATGCCTTTGTTGAGCACATCGAATGGGATGGCTTCGACGTTGACCAGATCGTGCATGGCGACTTCGCGCGATTCGGGTTTGCACGGCGCGATACCGACACCGCAGTTGCCCATGACCACGCTGGTGACGCCGTGCCACGAGGACGGCGTCACTGCGCCATCCCAGCAGATCTGCGCGTCGTAGTGGGTGTGCGGATCGATAAAGCCGGGAGAGACGACGCAGTCGCCTGCGTCGATGGTTTGTTTGGCGCTGCCCTTGATGTCGCCGATTTCGACGATTTTGCCGTTGGCGACTGCAATATCGGCATGCCGACCCTGCGTACCGGTGCCATCGACCACGAGGCCGTTTTTGATTAACAGGTCGTATGCCATTGATGTGGTTCCTATTTATTCGAGTGAAGCTTGCTTGTTGTCCTGTTGTTGACATAGCGTCGGCTTACGCTGCGCTAAGCCGACCTACAAAAGCAACGAAGCGCAGAGTATGAGAATACACCTGCTTGGGTGTTGGGTGTCAGCCGGCCAGATGCCAGCGGGCCAGTTGGTCGACGAAAAACTGGATGATGCCGGCGTTCAGCAGGTCGATGAAGAGCGCACCAATCAGGGGGATGACGATAAATGCCTTGGTTGACGGCCCGTAGTGGCGCGTGACGGCATCCATATTGGCGAGCGCGACCGGGGTTGCGCCCAGGCCAAGCCCGACAAAACCGCCGGTCATGACTGCGGCATCGTAGTCGCGGCCGGCAATACGAAAAACGATAAATGTTGCAAACAATGCCATCGCAGTGATTTGCAACATCATCAGCAAGACGTAATTAGTGAGCCCTGTGGAGAGCACCCAAAGCTGCATGCTCATCATGCTCATGGTCAGGAACAGGTTGAGGCTGACCTGGCCAAATTTGGCCGTGACAACTTTGTCAATCGGGCGGCGTGCCGCATCCGCGAGGTTGGTCAGCACAATCGCGACGATCATGCATGTCAGGAATCCGGGCAGCATTACTTTTTGCGCAAACAGGTAGTCGTTCACCACCGCACCCAGGCTCACGCAAAGTGCGAGTATCAAAAGCATCCGCAGCAGTGGGAATAACGGCTCTTCGTCCAGGGCGATGCGGTAGGTCGGAATTAATTCAGGCTGCTGACCGGTTTTTCCCTGATCAGCCTGATTCGGGTCCGGGGTCGCGGGCTTGAGGTTATTCCGCTCGATGAGCATGCGGGCAATTGGTCCGCCAATGACGCCACCGGCAATGAGCCCGAATGTCGCGAATATCAGGCCGACTTCCATGGCCTGAGACAAACCCATCTCAACACCGATCTGCCCCCACGCTGCGGCGGTGCCATGGCCACCGGCCAAGGATACGCTGCCGGCCATCAATCCATAGCCAGGCCTGACACCGGCGAGCATTGCCGCGCCCACGCCGATGGCGTTTTGCAGCGCAAGAAACACGGCTGCGGCTACGACCATGGTGCCAAGCGCTCGACCGCCTGTGGCCAGGTTTCGCAGCCTCGCGCCAAGTCCGACGGTGCTGAAGAACGTCAGCAACAGCAGGTCGCGCATGCGCATCTCGAATTCGAATGCGATATCCGCGAAGCTGTAAAAACCCCACGTGCCCAGACTGAAGATCAGCCCGCCAGTGACGGCAGGCGGAATGTAATTGTCTTTCAGCAATTTGAACTTGCTGGTCAGATACATGCCGAGAAACAGCACAACGATGCTTATTGCAAGCATCGTCACGTCATCTATTTCTATGGTCGCTGGTGGCATTGATTACGGTTGCCAGTAAAAAACGTCGGGTTACGCTGCGCTAATCCGGTCTGCGGGGCTGGATTGGGGGAAATCAGGTTCGGAGAAACATGATACGCCGCATCGTGGGGGACGGTTTGATGTGGATGGGGGAGATGCGGGTTTGCGGGGGTTGGGTTCGGCGGTGGGTGTGATGTTTGGTTGTGGGGAAACGTCGGGTTACGCTGCGCTAACCCGACCTACGAAATTCAGTTGGGTGGCTTGCGGTTGGTGTCACAGAATCTCGAATATGTTGTACCTGACTTCGGTGGGGACGCGCGTGCCGACGGCGACGGAGATGATGTTGTTTATCCACGCGTACTTTTTTGCGCCGGTTTCGAATATCGGCGCGGAGCGAAAGTAGTATTCGCTGGGATCAACCAGTTCTTTATTCGCGATACGCTTCGCGACTTCTGGCGAGCTGTGCCGGATACCGTGATAGTTCATGTAGATCATTTCGTCATCATCGGTCTTCAGGATCAGGCGCACGTCGAGATGCATCGCTCCGTCTGGCCGGACCAGGATCCAGTCGGCGGCTGCGCTCGGCATGACTATGCCGCTGAGGCGCTCGCCTTTGAAGCTCCCGCCGGTCACAGGCACGATGCGGCGCAGGCCTAACGGTGTCACGCCAAAGTCATGAGGCGGATCTACGGTAATGGAAATATCAAATAAGGGACTGAACTTCGGTTCATTCATGACGGCTCCTCCTTATTATTTTTGATGGTCATGCGTTGTTGCCGGATTCGTTGCAATCGCTGTTCGTTTCTATCAATCGGGCATTTCGATCGCGCCGAGCACGCGCAAGGCTTCGATCTTTTCATCAACATAACCAAGCGTGCCGGAAAGTACTTCGCGTGTCTTCTCGCCGATACGATACGGCGCGCTTCCGCGTGGGTGTGTGGGCTTGCCGTTGACGTGAATCGGGGTTGCGGTGATGCGAACGCGTCCGCTTCCGCTTCCGCGATGTTTCACTTCAGGAAACGCCTGTCGCGCAACCAGTTGCGGATGATCAACCACTTCTTCGGGGGAAAGCATCGGCACCGCGGGCACACGCGCTGCGGCCATCGCTGCGACTGCTTCGTCTACGCTCTCGTATTCATCGAGGAAGTCACGGTACACCTGCAATAACGCATCCCAGTTGTCGCGTCGCGCCTGTGGTGTTGCGAACCGTGGGTCGGTCGCGAGTTCCGGTTTGCCGACGATCTCGACCAGCCGCTTCCACAGGTGCGGCGCACCGACTGTTTGCATCGCGATGTGGCGCCCCTGAATGGGATGCACCACCATGCCGGCGCGTGGCCGGCGTTCGACTTTGCCGCCGTTTAGAAGTGATTGGTAGGTGATGTCGTCGGCTGCAATGAGACATTCGAGCATGGAAATGTCCAGTGTCACGCCTTCATCGGTGCGGGAACGACGCAACAGCGCGGCACAGATGGCACCAAACGCCTGGGTGCCGGCCAGCACATCCGCCGCCTGCAGATACTGCGCGCGCGGCTCAGTTCCACCACCACGATCAAGGTCCATCATTCCGGAGATCGCGTTGATCAGATGCGCGTAAGCCTGCATGGAGCTGAGCGGGCCTGTCTGGCCAAAACCGGAAATGGAGCAATACACGAGATCCGGACTGACGGTGCGCAGTGAGTCCGCGTCAAGGCCGTAGCGTTTCATCAGGCCTGGTGAAAAATTCTCTACGACGACGTCGGCGTTGCGTACCAGATCGAAAATGATCTCGCGCGATTCCGGGCGCGACAGGTCAATTGCGATGCCTTCCTTACCGGCATTCAGGCGTGCGTAGTAGGTGCTCTGGTCGGTACGCTCGGGGTCGAGTTGCATGATGCTGTAGCGAATCTCGTCGCCCTCGCCCGGTCGCTCTATCTTGATGACGCGCGCGCCAAGATCGGCAAGCATGCGCGTGCAGTAGGGTCCAGCCAGGACACGGGTAAAGTCAATGACGGTGAAGCCTTCAAGCAGGCCGTCGTCTGCAGTAGATGTCACGATATTGAGAGACCAGGATGGAAGGGGAATATTGATGACAGAGACGTTCGAATCCGGGCTTGTTTTCCCGGGTTTTGCTGCCTGCTGTCAGGTGAGTATGATTTTACCGCGATCGGGGTGCGGGATTGCCGGGGGGCGTTCCTGTCGACAGGGGGAGATATTTCCGGCGGTTGCGTCGGATTACGCTGCGCTAATCCGACCTACGGGGCGGAGCGAGTGTGGCTGAATTGCGGTTGATCAATTGATCCGTCATTCACAACACCGGTACAGCAAGGTTGCAGCTTGATGACACGCAACTATGTCTGCAGTGTCAGAGAATCTCGTACACCTGATATCGCACTTCGCTCGCCAGACGTTCTCCGACGGCAACACAGATGATGTTGTTCAACCATTCGTATTTTTCGCTGCCGGTCTCGAACACGGGTGAGGTGCGGAAGTAGTACTCACCGGGATCAACCGCGTCGCCGTCTGCCAGTCGCTTTGCGACTTCGGGCGTGGCGTTACGAATCCCGCGATAGGTCATGAAAATCAGCGCGTCGTCATCGGTTTTGAGCGTCATGCGCACATCAAGCAGCACTGAGCCGTTATTGCGCACTATGATCCAGTCGGCCGCGGCGCTGGGCAAAACCGTACCGCGCAACCGCTCACCCTTGAAAGTGCCGCCAGTCACGGGAACGATGCGCCGCGTTCCCAGTGGTGTCGCCCCCACGTTCTGCGGCGCTATGACATCAATGGCAATATCAAACAGCGGACGGGATTTCAGCTCGCTCATAACAGTTCCTTTAAAAATCAAACAGTGTTACGCAATGCCGCGACTATTGCGCGGCAGGTTTCGATTTGCCGCGATCTTTGCGCGGCACTTCATCTGGAATATCAATTGCGCCGCTTGATTGTAGCGACGCAATTTTGTCTTCTGTATAGCCAAGGTAGTCTGCAAGTACCTGATGCGTGTGCTCGCCGATACGATGCGGCGCACGTGCCTGCGGGTGAGTCGGTTTGCCGTCGACGTGAAACGGGGTCGCGGTGACGCGCACCCGGCCGGCAGTGAGGTGATCAGTTTCGGGAAATGCCTGTCGCGATTGCAGGTGTGGGTGCTCGATCACTTCTTCAGGCATCAGCATGGGTGCGTGCGGTACGCGTGCTGCCGCCAGCGCCGCAACCGCATCGTCCACGGTTTCGAAGGTGTCCAGCCAGTCTTTGTAGATTTGCTGCAGTTCTATCCAGTTGTCACGACGCGCCTGTATGGTCGCAAAGCGCGGGTCGGCCTCAAGCTCGGGTTTGCCAATCATTTTCAGGAGGCGGGCCCACATATGCGGTGCCCCTGCGGCCTGCATCGCAACATGACGATCGCCTATCGCATGCACAATCATCCCGGCTCGCGGCTTGCGCTCGACCTGCCCGCCGTTGAGCAAGGAGTTGAAGCTGATGTCATCGGCAGCGATCAGGCACTCGAGCATCGAGACGTCGAGCGTTGCCCCGACTCCGGTGCGTGCGCGGCGAAGCAGTGCGGCAGAAATTGCACCGAACGCCTGGGTGCCGGCAAGCACGTCAGCCGCCTGCAGGTTGGACGCTTTCGGATCTGCCTGCCCGCCGCGCTCGAGTTCCATCATTCCGGAAATCGCATTGATCAAGTGGGCATAAGCCTGCATGGAACTGAGCGGGCCGGTCTGACCGAACCCGGAGATCGAACAGTAGACAAGTTCCGGACGCTCGGCCCGCAGTGTCTGCGCGTCAAAGCCGTAGCGTTTCATCACGCCCGGTGAAAAATTCTCGACCACGACATCCGCGGAACGGACCAGGTCGAGTACGACTTCACGCGATTGCGGATGCGCAAGATCGACTGCAATGCTCTTTTTGCCGACGTTGAGTCGCGCAAAATAGCTGCTCTGATCGATGCGCTCTGAATCGAGCTGCAACAGGGTGTAACGAATCTCGTCACCTTCACCGGGACGTTCAATCTTGATCACGCGCGCGCCGAGATCGGCCAGCATGCGGGTGCAGTAGGGTCCGGCGAGGACGCGGGTAAAGTCAATGACGGTGAAGCCTTCAAGCAGGCCGTCGTCTGCAGTAGACGTCGCGGTAGATGTCACGATGCTGAGAGAACCAGAATGAAAATGAGGGTGTTGGTGACAAGGACGTTCGATTTCCGGGTTGTACACCCGGGTGTCCCGACGCCCTGTCAGATCGCCGATTCTACCGCGATCAGGCAGGTTGATTACTGAACAATCAGTCCGCAGGAAAGAGAAGTCCAGCGGTTGCGTCGGATTACGCTGCGCTCATCCGACCTACGGGCCTGCGAATTGCGATTGTGTTGATTCCCATGCGGCGCAGTGCGCTGCGCTTATTGCGCCCTACGAAGGTTGGATCTTGCGCAAGTCCGAGAGGTGAGCTGTCTCGGGCTCGGGAACAGGAAGCGACGAAGCGCTACAACTGGTACATGCTACATCTGGTACATCACGGTGCCGTCACTGGTAATGCGGCCACCAGGAATCTGCACAAAGATTGAATCGCCGTCGTGGGTGACATTCTGGATTGCATCGCTGGCCGATTCCTCAAGAAAGCGTGCAGAGCGGAATCCGGCATCTTCTCCCTGTGCTTCCCACCTCGACGCGGCATTGTATGGATCATCGACGATGATTCCGGTTGCCACCTCCAGCGCGTCCGGCGGCAACATGCGGAACACTGCCATGGTTGATTCCATGCTTTCGACCGTGCGCCGTAATTCGTTCATTACGTTCGAGGGTGCAAAGTTGACAATGAATGACAGGTATTCTTCCTGTGTCTTGAAGCGCTCGGAGTGCGGCGGCTCCATTGAAAGAATGTCGAGATATCCGGCATGCAGGAGAATGGCGTCGTCAATAAAGCCATAACCTCCAGGTGCGTCGTCCGGTATCAGGTCGCGCGGCTGGACGACATAGGCAAGAACGGTTGCGACAGCGCACTGCACGACCGGATCAACGTCTTTCGCGTACATGCGTTGCGTCATCACTTCCATCATTTCCGGCATGCGTTTAACGATGGTCAGTGCGCCCGCGGCGAACATCTGGAACATGAGGTCGCGAGACTCGGGATCGGTTTCATCCGGAAACGCCTGTTCACGTTGCTCGGGACGGTGTTCCAGCCAGGTATCGACGAACGCCGGCGCATCCAGCATCGGGTCAAGTTCCGAAATAGTATTGCTGACCTGGTGAACGAGCCCAAAAAGCATCGGGTAATCTCCGGTTGATATTTATAGTGCAAGTAATGCGTTGCAAAACGAGCGTGTTTGCGGGCACACCTTTTTGTGAATTCATGTGCGCTGCTGCATGCCCATGAACCAACAGGTAGCAACATCCCGGCCTGCAATCCGGGCCCAGTCACGGCGCCAGAGGGGACGATTCGCAGGATTGGCTGGAATCCCGCTCGCGTCGTGATCGTGTGCGCCGGCGACATTTTCGTAACGCTGGTTGTTTGTGGACCCTGCCCTGCCTTGAGACGGCAACCCAATGATTTACATCTGGTTACAGTTCGGCATATGCGCTGCGATCATCACCGTTGCCGGGTCAAAACTTTCCAATTACGGCAATCTGATTGCCGAAAAGTCGGGTTTGGGCGACACAGTTGTCGGCCTGCTCTTGCTCGCCACGGTCACATCGCTTGCGGAACTGATCACTGGCATCAGTGCGGTCACGGACCTGCCTGATCTCGCGGTTGGCGCCGTCCTGGGCAGCTGCGTGTTCAATCTCGCGCTCCTGGTAATACTGGATTTTCTGTACCGCGGTGAATCGGTCTACAGCAAAGCCCATCAGGGGCATGTACTTGCCGCAGGTTTCGGCATCGTGCTGATAGGGTTTACCGGCTTCAGTGTTCTTGGGAGCAGCGCCGGCATACTCCCCACATTGGCCCATATCGGCCTGTATACCCCGGCGATCCTGGTGACTTACCTGCCGGCGATGCGCACCGTTTTTTATTCCGAGCGTGTCCAGCGTGCACGCGATTTCGGCCATGATCATGACCGGCGTGTTCATTGTTGGACTGGTCTATCGGGCCAGAACGCGCTTTCGCAGGACAGTCGGCTGAGCCAGCCTGATTCTGTTCTCTGTGTATCTGATCAATTCCTACGTCCTGTACATATATGGCGGGCGGTGAAACGCGCCATGACGACGACACACTTGACGATGACCTGCACAGGCCGGATCAGCGAGGCCACGTGTGTGGTGAGATACAATTTGCCGCTCACAAGCTCCCACGCTCGGGCTGGCATTGTGAACACTTCTGCCCGAGCGGCGCGGGGCAGCGTTCTTCGTAACTCATATTGGTTGACAAAGAATAGCAATGATCGAATACATAAAATCGAGGAGATGGTCGATTTTCCTCTGCGTCATGGTGGCGGTCGGGGTATGGCCGCTGCAGAGTTCGCACGCGGATGAAACCGATGACCAGAATGTGGTTCGGGAAGAGCCAGCCGAAGCGACGGAGGGCGTCACTGATTCAACCGATGATGCAACCGGTGAGAATGCTGACAGCGATCAAGTCACACCGGTAGAGTCAACAGAGGTTGCAACCCCGGACGATGACACGACCAGTGACGATGCCGGCAGTGGACTGACCCGCCCGGCTGAATCGGCAGACACTTCGCGTTCGACCGCTGACACGACTGGCGACGAAAAAGAGAGTGGCCTCGGTCTGACACCGCCAAAAAGCGCAACGGATTCATCGAGCCCCACCGGCGACAAGGCTATTGACGATGCAACGAAGGAACAACTCGCATGGGAAGCGTTCTATCCGCCACCAGATGATGAATTCGACTGGATCCAGCTAGGGTCCGGCGAGTGGCTCAAAGGAGAGATCAAGAGCGTTTACGACTACCAGATGGAATTCGATAGCGATGAGCTTGGCATCCTCAAACTCGACCTGGATGACATCAAGCAAGTACGCACGTCGAGGATCGAAGCCGTACGTTATCAAGACGCGGAAAGCGGCGACTCACCTTCTACCGCTGTGGGACTGCTGACGATCGATGAGGACAAGGTGACCGTAGGAACGGGACCAGATGCGCGCACAATAGAACGGATCGACGTCATTTCTGTTGCCAAAAGCGCGGAGCGCGAAAGAGATCTGTGGACAGGCTCGTTTTCCCTGGGTGCCAATATTCGCTCGGGAAACTCGGATCTGACGGACTCAAGCATTCAGGCGCGGGCTGAGCGCCGCCGGGCAGTGTCACGCTACGTCGCCGAGTATCTTGGAAACTTCAGTAGTGCCGAAGGCGTCGAGACATCGAACAATCACCGGCTCACCACCTATTATGATTCTTTCAGGAGCACGAAGACGTACTGGCGCATGATTTACCTCGAGTATGTCCAGGACAAGTTCAGAAACATTCAACATCAGGCAACGATCAATACCGGTATCGGTTATGACATTATTCGCACATCCAAGATGGATTGGGATGTCACTGCCAGTCTTGGTGGTCTCTACAAGCAATTCGTTTCCGTAGAGCCTGGTAATGAAATTGACAACCTGTCGCCAGCCCTGGGTTTCGGCACGCGGTATGACCAGGAGGTCACATCCTGGCTCGACTTCCTGTTCGATTACAGGCTGCAGGTCGTTGATGAAGAAAACGGCAGTTTGATTCATCACCTACTGACAAAAGTCACAACCGAGTTCGTCGCCGATCTTGATTTCGAGATTTCACTGGTCTGGGACCGCGTACGAAATCCACAGCCGGAAGCTGATGGCACAGTCCCGAGCCAGGACGATTTCCGGACGATTTTCGGAATCGCATACGAGTTCTAGGCGCCTGTAAATTCCGGCCTCGGCAGGTTTTCAGAGGTTTGCAGGCATGCCAACCATGTCGCCGATCAGGAAACCACTATTGTTCGAGCATCACCCAATTTGCGAACCGCTATTGTCGGAAACGGATTGATCATGAGCTGGAAACCTGAACTGGACGAGCTGAAACGGCGTCAGGCCTTCGCGCAGAATATGGGGGGCGAAGAGAAAGTCGCTCGTCACCGCAAGGCGGGCAAACTCACTGTACGTGAACGCATTGATGCCTTCCTCGACCCGGGTTCGTTTCAGGAACTGGGTTCGGTCGCCGGCGCGGCAAGCTACGACGATGATGGGAAACTGACCGATCTGGTCGCGGCAAACCATGTCTTTGGACGTGGGCGCATCTCCTCACGTGCTGTCGTCATAGGCGCTGACGATTTCACCGTGCGCGGCGGTGCCAACGAAGGCGGCGTGTACGCCAAGCTGATTATGGGCGAGCGCATGGCGCAGGACCTGCGATTGCCAATGATCCGTCTTGTCGACGGGACCGGCGGTGGTGGCTCGGTGAAGACGATCGAGAACAGCGGCAGGACTTACGTCCCGGCAATGGTGGGGTGGCATGTCGTCATCGAAAACATGGGCATAATCCCCGTGGTCGGACTGGCACTCGGCTCGGTCGCGGGACTAGGCGCCGCGCGCGTGGCGCACAGCCATTATTCGTTGATGGTGCGTGGTACCGCACAAATGTTTGCTGCCGGCCCGCCGGTTGTCGCACGAGTCGAGCAGGCGGTCGACAAGGAGCAACTTGGCGGCAGCCGCATCCATACACGTAACGGAAGTGTCGACGATGAAGTAGCAAGCGAAGCCGAAGCATTCGAACGTACTCGCCGGTTTCTGTCCTATTTGCCTTCCAGTGTCTACGAACTGCCACCACGATCGGAACCGACCGACGACCCGAAGCGTGAGGACGAAAAGCTGATCGACATCGTCCCGCGCGACCCGCGCAAGGTTTACAAGATGCGCGCCATCATTGAGTCAGTGGTCGACACTGATTCATGGTTCGAGATTGGCAAAATGTGGGGGCGCTCGATCATCACCGGATTTGCGCGACTGGATGGATGGCCGGTTGCCATCGTCGCTAGCGACCCGTACCACTATGCCGGCGCTTGGACCGCGAAAGCCGCGGAAAAAGTAACCCGCTTCGCTGATCTGGCGCAGACTTTCCATTTGCCAATCGTGCACCTTGCCGACATTCCCGGATTTCACATTGGCGTTGACGCTGAAGAAGCCGCGACGATTCGCTACGGTGTGCGCGCAATGGCCGCCATCGAACAATCCACTGTGCCCTGGTGCACGATTCTGATTCGCCGCGTGTTCGGCGTGGCCGGTGCCGCGCACCAACCGCATGGCCGTTTTGCGATGCGCTATGCATGGCCTTCGGGAGAATGGGGGTCGCTGCCCATTGCCGGCGGACTCGAGGCCGCATACAAGGCAGAACTGGAGAAAGCACCCGATCGTGCCGCCAAGCTGGCCGAAATCGAGGGCCGGCTGCAGAAGCTGACTTCGCCCTTCCGCACTGCGGAGACTTTCCTGGTGGAGGAAATTATTGATCCACGGCGAACCCGATCCATTCTGTGCGAATTTGCAAATCTAGCCGCGCCTCTGCGCACTACAGGCCCGAGTACATTTACGATGCGCCCTTGAGCGTGCTTGCGTATTGTGAGCCTGGTTTGGCGACTGCGTCGGGTTACGCTACGCTAACCCGACCTACTAAAGTAGCCGATTGGGCGTAACCGCGCACGACATGCCAAATTTGAGCGACCGATCAAATCAACACAGCCTCTGTAGGGCGCAATAAGCGAAGCGCATTGCGCCGCAAGGGATCCAATGGCACCACAATCAACGACTGCGTGGGGTTACGCTGCGCTAACCCGACCTACGCAACTACTCAACTGCAGGCCGCGTTGTCTGCTTGCGATCGTCATAATCGCTACTGACTGAGAATGGAGTGACATGAAAATTGAATCCACGGTTTCAGGAACGGTGCTCCAGATCCTGGTGGCGCCTGGAGAAGAAGTAGCGATTGATCAGGAGGTGATGATCATCGAGTCCATGAAAATGGAAATCCCGATTGCCGCTGAGACTGCCGGTACGGTCGACGCGATTCTGGTCGAGGCGGCAGACGTTGTGGAAGAAGGCGCCGAGCTGATCGCCCTGAAGTAACCTGCCGTAATTCGTGTTCGTTGCCCGGCACAGCCTTGTAGGGCGCAATAAGCGCAGCGCATTGCGCCGCATGTACGGCAACGATACAGCACAATCGGCTCGACGAATGCATCGAACTGCCGCCAGGCGACACAGACTTTGCGGTGCAATGGCGAGTGATGAAGACAGGATTCTCGAAGCCTTCGCCAAGGACAAGCTGGCGATGCGCCGTTCGGATCGGACAGAGCGCGCTGCAATTTTCAATAGCGTTCGGCGCAATGCGCTGCGCTTATTGCGCCCTACGGGCTCGCTATTACTTTGCGACCGATCGTTCAGTCTGTTTGGCGACATTTCCCCTGCGAAACAAAACCTTCGTGAATATACAGGTCAGATGGCAACACGGGCGCCCGTAATTAGTCCCAGCGGTAGGTCCAGGCGACAGTGAACATGTCCGAATTATTGGCGACACGGCCGACCACCCCTGTGTGCGCGAGCACCTTTAGAATCTGTTGCGAATTAAGGGCGAACGACCAGGTCAAACCAAGCCTTGAATTTTCCTGCCTTTCCGCCGCCGGCGTGCCGTCCTGATACGTGTTGCCACCAAAAAAATAGTTGGCGTCCAACGATATCCATTGGCGTCGCGTCAGATCATAAATGACGTGTGCCTGCAAGTTGTAAAGCGGATCCTGCTTCAACGTGGTGCCGAGAAAGTTTTCGTTCTCGGTGAAAAGCCGAACACCTGTCGCGAATTCGAAACTCCATTTTTTCCAGGGAAACGAGAAGCCGATTTCCGGTTTGATATACCATCGGTTCGCGCTGATATTGAGTAGCTTGGTGTCGTCATACTGACCGGTTGGCGCGCTCACCTGGACACTTGTGCCAACGACAACCGACGTCGGTTGCTTGGCGAATTCGCGCAGGCTCACCGCTTTCGCACCGATAAAGTTGTAGCTTAGTCGAAGCTTCACGTCTCCCGGGCCACATATATTGCGACTCTGTCGCTCGCCATTAAACAAAGCGTTGCCGCTTGCGCAGGTATACGGCACGAGCGCGTCGAAAGACGCCGCATTCCCGGCAAGGTCGAATGTGCGGATATAGACAAAGGCCGGACCATTTACGCGGATTGATGCGTCCGACAGTGGCGACGAGGGCGAAACGTTCACGTCGCCTTCAGAATAGGCGTAAGCGATCGCAATGAAATTCTGGTCAATGGGTAAATTGACGTAGCGCCTTGGATCAAGGTCCTGCCCATTGGCATGTCCAAGGAAAGAAATGACCGCTGCGAATGCGACCAACCCACACGTCACTCTGCTCATACTTGATTCTGTACTGACACTAAAACTGTCCAATCGAAATTTTCACTGAAGTCTGGCTTGCAAGCACTATGGTCGTAGCTGGATTTCGATCACCGAATGGTCGGTTCGATTGGCATAGCAACTTGAAGATTGGGCAATTCTAACGCGAGCGGCGAGCTGGCAGTTCGCAGCAGTACTGAATGCGTTCGGCGAAGACGAAGGGGCCAGACGAGTTCGACACCGCGCTTCAGAGAGGTGAATTTGAAGCGTATCGGGTGTCAGCCAGGTTTGGCGAGATGAAAGCGGTGGCTCAAAGCGCCTGTCTGTTGAGAGACATCTCTTAACGCATTTGATCGACGCTATTTCGCCGATCGCCAGCCTGCATGATTTTCAGAACGGCAATTGCTTCGGCGACCCGGTCGGGATGACTCTCAAACTTGGAGTCAAAGTTTGGTCGCCGCCCGTCTGCATCAGGCACGCCATAACCAGATGGCGCGCACAACAGCAAACGTCGAGGGCAGCAACCGGATTGTCAAACTTTAGTCTGAAAATCCATCCCGGCAGAGTGCGCAGAAGCAAAGTTAGTTGGCGCCCTTTGTGACCCAATGTCAAGAAATTTCTACTTCAATTCGAAATCAAAATGCGCAATGTTTTTCTGGTCATATCGCAACGCGAATGGTCGGTCACGCGCGCGCCGCATCCAGAATGCGTCGTAGCGTGCCCTCCAATTGCTCGGCGTCGTCGCTATCAATGTGATTTTCAAATAGTTCTTCGATCGCGAGCGAATAGATCGTCCACATTTTTCGTCGCATCGCCCTGCCGCTGGCGGTCACGATTGCATACGCACCACGACCATCCTCTTTAGAGCGCACCCGCTTCACCAGTCCTGTCGATTCGAGGCGATCCACAAGACGTGTGAGATTGCTGCGGGACAACACGGTCATGTCCGCCAGTTCGCTCATGCGCAGGCGTTTGCCATCGGCACGCTCCAGAGCCCAAAGGACGTCGTACCAGGTAAGCGCCGGCAACCCGGCTTCGGACAAGCGGGCCTCAATTTCTGTGACAAGCACGGCGTGTGCGGTCATGAACAATGGCCAGACCGAAGTATTTGTTATTTTGGACATTCTTCTCTCCCTTGCCGTCCAGATGAAAGAGTAGTTGCAATTGCAATTAATGGCAAGTACATTATCGTTGCAATTGCAACTACCTGTTACCCCACTGAACCCCTTTGGAGAACGATATGAATGCCACCATCACTCGTAGTGAACTCAATTTCAAACTGTTGTCCGCAACTCACCCGACGCTGGTCGAAGCGTTACCGGAAAAGTATTACGCTGATAAACACTTGCCGAACGCGCTGAACATTCCACACGATCAGGTCGACGCGCTTGCGCCGGCGCTACTTCCAAACAAGAGTGACGAGATCGTCGTCTATTGCGCCAATAAACAGTGCCAGAATTCGCATATCGCGGCCCGCCGTCTCACCTTGCTTGGCTATACCAATGTCGCTGTTTATCCAGAGGGCAAGCAAGGTTGGGAAGACGCCGGCCTACCGTTTGATTCTGTTACGAATTCGACTGCGGCGGCATAAGAGGCAGTTGCGTCGGCTTACGCTGCGCTAAGCCGACCTACGAACCTGACCAAAAGACCGTAGGTCGTAAAAGCCCCTTGCGCGTAATCCGACGTGACGCTCACAGAAAACTTTCACAGACCATGTAGGGCGCAATAAGCGCAGCGCATTGCGCCGTATGTATAGCAAACTTACTGAAACACGACACAATCGGCACGTCGGGTAGATCGAACTGCAGCCAGGGAATACGGATTTCATGGAGCGATGGCGTTCGGCGCAATGCGCTGCGCTTATTGCGCCCTACAGGCCATACCAATGTCGCCGCATGTCCGTATGGCAAGCACGGCTGGGAAGACGCGGGCCTGTCTTTTGATTTTGTTACGAATTCGACTGTGGCGGCATAAGAAGCAGTTGCGCCGGGTGGAAACAGCCGGCCCCTGGAATCCGAGTCAGGCCCTGTCAGCCTTGTAACTGTTCTGATTCAACGAGATGTTCACCGGGTTGGGCGACCAACACGCCGTCGAGCAAGGCTTGTGCAATGGCTTCGGGTTTCACTGCCCGGTAGCGCGACGGTATTAACGGCCTCAAGATACGTGCAGCGAGGATTCCTGCGGCCTCCCCCGGACGCGATTGTTCGCGTTTCGCGTCGATGAGTGAGGGGCGAACAATTGTAAATATCGGGTAGCCGCAGTCGCGGATGCCGGCCTCCGCCTGCGCTTTGGTAGCCAGATAGAAGTTTCCTGTGAGACTCGCCCCCACGGAGGAATTCAGCGCATAGCGGGTTGCCCCGGCTTGTCGCGCCAGCTTCGCTACCAGGATGGGCAGGTCGCGGTCCACTGTGGCAAAAGCCGCTTGTGAGCCGGCCGCCTTGATGGTCGTGCCAAGCGCGCAGATCACCGCGTCAACCTTCCACCAGTCCGCATCAACGGGTAGATGCGTAAAGTTGACCACCGGATTGAGCAATTTCGCATGGGGCGGCAACGGCCGGCGGGTCGGCGCGACTACTTCGTCGATACGGGAGTCTGCCAAGGCCGCGGCAAGGACTTGTCGGCCGACAGCGCCCGTGGCGCCGACAATCATCACGTGAAGCTGAGCGTTCACGTGACGCACGCCAGTTTCAGTATTTCATTGTCGTGACGCCCTGCCTCAATAACAGAGCGTACCGCCAGCTGCTTGCCGTTCGTCAACCGCGAATGCCACGAACGAATTTTGCAATGGCTGTTCCGATCTCATCGGGACTGTCTTCCTGCAGGAAGTGCGCACCCTTCACGGTCACTTCGGACTGGTTGGGCCAGGCCCGACACACTTCGCGTTGCCGCCCAACCAGGATGGAACCCGGGTCCGCATTAATGAACAGTTTTGGCACGTCACCGCGCGCCAGCCATCGAGCGTACTCTTCAACAACCTTGACTACGTCGGCCGGTTGTCCTTCGATGGGAATTTGCCGGGGCCATGACAAGGTCGGACGGCGATCCTCACCCGCGTTTTCGAACGGCTTGCGATAGGTTGCCATTTCTTCATCAGTGAGTTTGCGCAGAATTGCGCTCGGCAACACGCCTTCGACGAAGATGTTCTTCGTCAACACCATCTCCTCGCCTGCCTCAGAGCGAAACCCCTGAAACACGCGCCGGGCATTCTCCGGCCATTCCGCCCAGGTAACCGGCGTGACCATACCTTCCATGTAGACGATTCCCTTCACGCGGTCACGATGCCGGTTTGCCCACTCAAATCCAAGCGCAGAACCCCAGTCGTGGATCACGAATATAACGTTGTCACCAAGGCCGATTTCGTCCCACAGGCCGTACAGGTATTCGCGCTGCTCGGCGTAGCTGTAGCGATCGCGCCCGGAATCATCGAGTTTGTCCGAATCGCCCATGCCAATGAGGTCGCAGGCGATCAATCGCCCAAGGCCTTCGCAATGCGGCATGATATTTCGCCACAGGTACGACGATGTGGGGTTGCCATGCTGAAACACAATTGCGTCGCCTTCACCGACGTCGATGTAGGCCATTCGTTTTCCCTTGACCTTGGCAAATTTTTTCTCAGCATAAGGTTTCGCAGATATCGGCATGATTGTTTCCTCTTCCTTGATTCGTACTTCCGGTCTCACTACGACACACTCGCCGTGGCTACGCCACATGAGGCGTTCTATTCACCAGTGAAGTTGGGTTTCCGTTTTGCGACAAACGCACTGACACCTTCACGCCCGTCCTTGCTGATGCTCATCTCCGCGATGATACGTGTCTCGCGTTCCATCTGGGACTCCAGCGTATCGTTCGGAGACATCATTACCAGTTTCTTGATACCGCCGTATGCCCGCGTCGGTCCACTAGCGAGTTTCGCCGCAAGTTTCGTGACTTCGTCCATGAGATCGGCGGCGGGCACGACGCGATTGACCAACCCCCAGTCAAGCGCCTCCTGCGCATCCAGCACGCGATTGGTCATGTACAACTCCATAACACGGCGGCGACCGAGCAGGCGATTCAGGAAGAACGTCGAACTACCATCTGGCGTCAACCCGATGTGCGTATAGGCGCTGGTGAACTTTGCGTGATCCGCGGCAATTGCCAGATCACAACAGGCAGCGAAACTCAACCCGGCACCAGCCGCCACGCCATTGACGGCAGCAATCACCGGTGCAGGCAACCACGCCAGGCGTGAGATACCGAGGTGCAACACGCCGGTCATCTCGCGGATGAGTGCTTCCACGCCGTCGCCGCTTTCGGCGAACTCGCCAACGTCACCGCCGGCACAGAATGCCCGCTCCCCTTCTCCGGTGAGCACGACGGCGCGTATCGAATGGTCAACGCTGCAGCGATTAACGATATCGTAAAACTCGTTTGTCGCCTGGCGGTTGATAGCGTTCATCGCATCCGGGCGATTGAATGTGATCCAGGCTACGTTGTCGCGTATGTCAAAGCCCATCGCTTTGTATTTCATGTCATTCCCTTTTTTCAAAAAACAGTTACGAGCACTGGTTACGCGGGCTACGCGTCCAGTGCTTCAGCGACAAATTCGAGACGATCCTGGCCGAAGAACATGTCACCGTCCACAAAATAGGTTGGCGCGCCAAAGGTACCTCTTTCGACTGCCTCATCCGAGTTGCTCTTGAGTTTGTCTTTTACTTCCTGCTCGCCCACAAGCGCGAAAATCTTTTGCGGATCAAGTCCGCCCTCTTGCAGCACCTTCCCGACTTCCACCGGGTCACCCATATTGCGCTCGTTCGCCCAGACCGCTTTGAACACCACGTCGACGTAGCGCGCGAAATCTTCGGGCATTTTCATTTGCACGCCAACCGCTCCACGCATCAGGGCGATCGTGTTGATCGGGAAATGTGGATTCATCTTGAACGGCACACCGTATCGTTTCGCCCATCTGGTCAAATCACCGAACATCCAGCGCCCTTTCGGCGGAACAGTAATCGGGCTGGCGTTTCCGGTCGCCTTGTGCACACCACCGAGCAATATCGGACGCCACACGATCTCGGCATTCCGGTCTGCCGCTATTTTTGGCAGTTGTGTGTACGCAAGGTAGGTCGCCGGGCTACCGAAATCAAATAAGAACTCTACTTGTTTTGTCATAATCACTCCATTGTAGGTATTGCCATCGATCCTGAAATCGAAAGTGACACTTTCATGTCCTCACGAATTTCGCTTTCTTGCCAGGTTCATTTTCTGGTGGGTCCATTTCCCTGAGCGGTCATTGTTTGGTTGCGACGCAGCTCTTCTGCGAGCAGTGTCTTGCGCACCGAGACGAGTATTTCATCGGAAACACCCACATCGTTAACCGCCCGGGCAAGGGTCAGCGCTCCAGCGAGCGCACTTATAACGGATAAAACGTGCGCGCGTCGCGCCTTGCGTGTACGTGCAGGTGACAATTCCCCGAGAAGCGTCACCAGTTCATCGAAGCCACGCGAAAATACGGACCGTGATTCGCCGTCCTGGCGCGCGACGTCCGCACCGAGGGAAGCGAGCACGCAGCCGTTCCCTGGATTGTCGCGATGCCCCGCCGACAAATACTTTCGGATCAGGCGGGAATAGCCGGGCTTGTCGCCGCTCCTGAGTTCGCTCAGGTAGATACGTTGCGCCGACTGAACCAGCGCAAAGCGTAATGCCTCGGCAACGAGCGCCTCGCGCGATTCGAAATGAGCGTAAAACCCGCCATGCGTAAGGCCGGCGTCAGCCATCAGTGAGGCCACACCGACATCAGCCAGCCCTTTTTCGCGAAACATTGCACTGGCGCCAGACACAATGCGTTCACGCGTTCGCGCCGTCTCGGCCCTCGATCTGCGCATGCGCTACCTTTTACAAAGTGAACCGAATAGTTTGAGTATGGAAATTTAGATGACGATCATCATATAATTTGTTTTCCAGTTCAAGCCGTTTAGTCTAATTCGCGATTGCGGCATGGGTTTATGCGACAACTTACACAGCGGTGCACGCTGCCGCTGCCTGTCGGGCCGGAGCAATCGGACCAATCATGGAAGTGGCAGCTTCTCATGCAATGCGCCACTGTTTACACCACAGAAGATGGTAAGAGTTGTTGACTATTAATGCGGCTGATATACACCGCAATTTGAAGTACCACCAAAGAGGAGATATCCATGACACAACCGGTATGCCTGATCACCGGCGCAGGCGATGGCACAGGTGCCGCCACCGCGAGACGTTTTACCGAAGGCGGATATCGAGTCGCGCTGCTGGCGCGCACTGAAGAACGACTGAAACGTCTCGAAAAAGAAATATCCGGTTCACGCGGTTACGTATGTGACATCAGCGATCTGGACCAGTTGCGCAATACGGTTGACGCTGTACGCAAGGACATGGGGCCCCCCAGTGTGGCGATGCACAATGCCGCTCAAGGCGCCTTCGACACCATACTGGACGCAGACCCGGTTCGCTTCGAAGAATTGTTCCGCGTCAACACGACCGCACTTATGGTTCTGACGCAGTGCGTGGCGCCGGACATGATCAAGAATGGCAAAGGCGCGATCATGGTTACCGGCAATACGTCGGCGTGGCGAGGCAAACCGAGATTCTGCATGTTCGCGCCGACAAAGGCTGCGCAACGCATTCTCGCCGAAGCGATTGCTCGCGATCTTGGCCCGCAGGGCGTTCACGTCGCCTACGTCACTATCGATGCTGCCATTGACACACCATGGACGCGACCCCGCATGTACCCGAACAAGCCCGACGACTTTTTCGCCAAACCTTCAGCGATCGCCGATACCATCTATCATGTAGCCCATCAGGATCCGTCGGCCTGGTCGTTCAACGTCGAAGTCCGGCCTCATCACGAAAACTGGTAAGTACAAATAGAGGTTCGGCCTGTCCGGTCGAATACCTAACAAAAAATCGAAAGAGGAGAACCAGAAATGAAAGTCATCGTCATCGCCACCCGCAAGGCAGACGCCAAACCTGAGGACTTCGCGCCGCATCTCGATGCGGAAGTCAAGCACGCCCTTGGTATGTACCGCGACGAAGTAGTGCGTGAGATATACAGTCGGGCAGACGGCAAAGGCGCAATTGTCGTACTGGAATGTGACGATATGGCACACGCAGAACGCCTGATGGCGGGGCTGCCTCTCGCGGCTGTCGGCCTGCTGAGTTTCGAGTTTTATGGCACCAAGCCCTATCGCGGCATCGTGCAACACGCAGAATAAGCCACTACATAAGACACAGCGGCACGCTGGCAATTTAGCCTGACCGGCCCGGAGATCAATCAATGTTGAATTTCTATTACACGCTACGTTCCCCGTACGCGCGCAAAGTGCGCATACTGCTGGGGGAGATGGGCACGCCGCATGTCCCGGTGGAAATTTCACCCGGCAGCATGGAAAGCGGTAGTCTCTTCGGAGAAGACTACGAAGCACAGATTCCGAGCCTGCGGGTGCCCAGCATCAAAGACGGCGACGAAATAATATTCGAGTCCAATATGGTCATTGCGTATCTGCTGGAAAAGTACCCAATGAAGAAACCGAATATAGAGCGGCCACCCCTGGCAACGGAGATGGTACGAAGTGCGCACAAATGGCAGGACGAAATGGTGCTCTCCACCATCGAGACGCTGCTCAACAGTTCGATCAACATCGCATTTCTGAAACGCTTCGGTGTTGACGTCGACGACGTTCCGTACCTGCGACGGGAACAGGACAGATGCCAATCCTGTCTTGACTGGCTGGAAGCACGAGCAACGCCCGAAGGATTTGTGCCCGGCGTGTTCTCAATCGCCGACCTCAATCTGATGTGCGCGCTGCAGTGGTTCGACGAAAGAGATGTCATACCGTGGTGGGGCCGCAACCGCCTCGAAACGATTGTCGCGCGCTATCAGAACAGGCCGTCAGTGAAAGAAAATCCGCTGGTTTTCTAGCACTGATGTGAGTCGCCGTTGTTTCAGGGTCACGCATGCGCGCATTCTGAGTCCCGGTTTGCACGAAGCTCGATCCAGGTATACAGCAAGATCGACAAGGTTATTGAGCAGACCCGGCCACCAGGTGGAGCGGGATCGAACCAAGGAGTGAACAGCACGATGGACATCCGTATTTTTTCGTATCTTCCCAATCCCCGAATCTGGAAATCGACGATTACGGCGCGATTGTGTGGTGTGGACATAGACATTCGCGGTGCCGCGCCAAAAAAACTTCAAGATTGGCTTTGGGATTTTGACGCACACCCGCTGACTGAAACGGAGCGCAAAAACAGCGACGCGTATGCGCGGGAGGCGCGCACCGGCTTCGGTGGAAAACTGTATAAAACCGACGCGTTTCTCAGTGCCAATCCGTTTGGCACGGTGCCGGCGGCATTCAGCCCGGATGGCACAGTCGGCATATTCGAATCGAACAGCATCATGCGAACCGTAGCGCGACTCGGATCTGACACGCTTCCGTTGTATGGGGACGATGCATATTCGGCTTCTCGCATTGACAGCTTTCTCGATGCAAGTCTCGTGTTCGCACGTGATTCCCAGATTTACCTTCTGGCGATGAACAACGACAAAGTGACCAAGGAAATTCACTCGCGCGCGCACGACGCATTGCACACTTATCTGGGCGGATTGAACCGTGCCCTGGCTCCTGACCGAATGTACCTGGTCGGCGATTCCCTGAGTATTGCCGACATCTGCGTCGTCGCCGAACTCGCTCTGTTCTCGCGAGAGCGCAATTTCGCGGCAGCGCTGCAGGCGATCGACTGCGCCTGCATTACGGGCGCTGCAACAGACGAACGCTATCCTCTCATTACAAAGCATTTCCAGACTTTGTGCGATCACGAGGCGTTCGCGCCCGACGTCCAGCCTTACCTGGCAAAGATCGCGGCAAACAACTGAAACGCGAAACGTCGCGTTTGTATGGAAGATCGCAAATGGAAATCAAATCAGCTATTCCGGAACTGAGCGCCCGCACGCGCGGATGGCTGCAGTTTTTGCACCGCAAGGCAACTACACCGGACGACTGGAGTAGACAGGGGCAACCCCATGAGTGGTGGGATAACAAGAGCACGCCACCTGTGCTGAGTTTTCACCGCTTCGATCTGATCGAATCGACGTATGCCCTGAACCTGATGGCGGACATCACTCCCGCATGGCGAGAAGTTTACAGCGACGTCCTCGATCGTCTGGTTATGCGCTACCCGACTTTCTGGGGCGCCTCGGACTGGCTCACACAAATCGGCGACGATCCTGACCGGGAAAACTATCCGGAGGAGTGGTACCAGACATGGATACCGGATCACCTGCGCGGTAAATATGACACTCCGGGCTGGACCGCAAATGGAGTGGAACCGTGGGGCCTTGCACCGGATCCAGTAGGCGCGACAGGCAACCTGTTCTTTCGCGGAAACCTCAATCTGATGTTGAGCGCGCATCTGTACGTATCGGGCGAACGCAAATGGAACCAACCGTTCGATGTAACAGGTTACGACGACGCTACTTTTCGCTGGACGCACGACCGGGTCGTCGATTACCTGACCAGTGACTGGGCGAACCGCCCGGAAGGTCCGCATTGCGAGAACACCAAAATCTGGCCGCTCTGCCTGACCATGGCCGGTCTCGGACTGAAACAGTACGACATCATGCGCGGCGGAAATGCGCACGATGTCTTCAATGAGTGGCTGGAACTTGCTCGCGGCAACTATATGTCGGTGAGCAAAGGAGGCGGGCTTGAATGGTTGGCTGCCTACTACGATCCAATCGTCAACTACATGCACAAAGGCGGTCCGACATCTGGCCTCGGCATGGCGTTCTATCTGGTGCCGCAGGACCGCAAGCTGGCGGAAATCTTCTATCACGCCGCGGTTGAAAAAATAGGCTGGAACAATCCCGCTAAAGCGGTACGCAGCCTACCAGACCCGCGATTGCTTCTCCTCGGCGTCGTTCTCTCGCGCGAGTTCGGCGATAGTCAAACGCATGCAAATCTTTCCGCCTATGTGGAAAATCACTATGAGCCGGGTTTTGACGCAGACAGCGGAGAGTTCGGATGGGGCTTCCAGTTCGGCGAGCGCTATCCTCGCGGGCAACTCAACGCACTGCTGATCATGGCGGAAACAGGACGCGAAAATTCATGGTGGAACGTCTACAACCGACCCAACCTTTTGAAGTTCGATCAGCCCACGCTTGAAGGTGTGGACTATCCGGCGCTGGGCATCTCGCAGGCCTTCTACAATCAGGACGAGTCAGCGCTGCATATCGGCACATATGCAGGCTCACAAGGCGATCGTGGCGCGAACACATCATTCCGCATCACAACGCTTCCGGCGGACGCGGCGATTCAGGTGCGCTGTAACGGGCAAAACTTCGAACATTGGCAACGACTCTCGCCGACCAGCATTGGTATTGATTCACAGATTGCCGACCGCTCGTTTGACATCCTGATTTCAAGTAACGGAAAAATCCCGCAAACTGCCGGCAAACAGCCTGACAGCGACGCCACGTATACTACGACCGGTTCGGAACCGCGATCTGCTTCACGGCGACGCGCAGCGCAACGTTCCATCCGCGCCATAAACTCGGCCAGCAGCCGGCTCGTGTCACAACCAGCTGCGTGCCCATGCTGCAGTAGCTGACAAATGTTCAATGCCGCTGGCGTATGGAGCAATGCCCGGCCTGGCGACCCTGCCACTGCAGTTAGCTACTTATTGCATACATTCAGAGAAGGACAACCATGACCCAGAACCGCCAGATTGTCGTTCGCGATCTTCCACAAGGTGATTTGACAGAAGATCATTTCGAGTTGCGCGAAAGTGAGATGCCGTCGATTGGCGAAGGTGAAGTGCTCGTTCGCACAACTCTCATTTCCATCGACGCAGCGAACCGCGCGTGGATGCAAGGGCCGACTTATCGAAAAGCGGTAAAAGCAGGCGATGTAATGCATGCCTATTGCATAGGTGAGGTCGTCGAGTCGAAAAGTGACGTACTGAAAAATGGTGATATCGTCGCGGCGGAAGCCAACTGGGCTGATTACGTGGTGGTGAAGGCCGACGGTGCCGAAAAACTACCGGACTACCGTCCGCTGTCGCATTTGATTTCCGGGTTTGGAATCGCCGGGAAAACCGCCTATCACGGTTTAATCAGTGTCGGTCAACCGAAAGCGGGCAACACGGTCGTCGTGTCGGCGGCAGCCGGATCGGTTGGCATGTATGTCGGCCAGATTGCAAAGGCACTTGGCTGCCGCGCGGTGGGTATCGCAGGCGGTGCGGAAAAATGTGCGTGGGTGACTGACGAACTCGGCTTCGACGCATGCATAGACTATCGTGGCGGCAACCTTTTTCGCGAACTGAAAGCAGCATGCCCAACCGGCATCGACGTATATTTTGACAATGTCGGCGGCGAGATTCTCGAGACGGTGCTCTTTCAGATGAACATAAAGTCACGCGTCGTGTGTTGCGGCTCGGTCAGCCAATACAACGCCGAAGCTGCGACTGGTCCACGCAACCTGCCGGGCCTGGTGGTGGTAAAGCGCCTGCGAATGGAAGGCTTCATTTACTTTGACTTCGCCGACGAGGATGCAAAGGCGACAAGCGACCTGCGCAATTGGGTTCGTGAAGGCAAGATCAAAATCGTTGATGACATTGTGGATGGCCTTGAGAACGCGCCGCGCGCATTGATCGGCCTGCTGGCCGGCGATAATCGTGGAAAACGAATGGTTCGTGTGTCCCCTGATCCAGCATGAAGGGGTGACATCATTTTCGCGCCCCATTCAGTTGGCGACATGATGGGTCGCAATAGCGACGATTCGTATTGCAGAATACCCTGATACGCAAACCAGACGGCACACAAATACAATGACGCGCCAGACACGAAAAGGAGAGCTGTTTTGAGACTTTATGATTTGAAGGGCGGAATGAATCCGCGACGCGTGCGCATATTTCTCGCCGAGAAAGGAATCGAGATCCCGGTTCGGATGGTCGACATGACCAAAGGCGAAAATTCAACGCAGGAATTTCTGGCAAAGAACGCAATGGGAAAAATGCCTGTTCTCGAACTCGATGGCGGGACATGCATCTCAGAGTCAGTCGCGATTTGCCGCTACATTGAATCGCTGCACCCAGAGCCAAACATGTTCGGCGCTGATCCACTCGAAACCGCCAACATCGAGATGTGGACACGGCGTGCCGAAATCAATATTGCAATCCCGATTCTGCAGGTCTTTGAGCATTTGCATCCGTTCTGGGAAGGACGGGTGAAGCAGGTGAAAGAATGCGGTGAACTGGCAAGGGAAAAAGTACTGGAGCGATTTGCCTGGCTTGACGGCATACTCGGAGACCGCAAACCCGAAGATCGCCATTTCCTCGCTGCCGAACGCTATACCGTCGCCGACATCACGCTGCAGAGCGCCCTGATCGTGGCAAAAGCATGCGACGTCCGCATCCCGGAGGAACAGACGCATCTTACGCAGTGGTTCGCTTCCGTCACGGCACGCCCGACCGCTCGCGCCTGAGCATTCCTTGCCGGCGACCGACCTGGCGGGCCCCACCTGAAGTTACACTTGCATCACACCGGATAGCGAACATCATGTCTGACCGCGATGAAGTTGCAAACACTCTGAATCGCTTCATGAACTGTTTTGATCTCAAGGACTGGGATCTGATGTCGAAACAACTGGACGCAATGATCCATGTCGACTACTCCGACCTGCGAGGTGAGGAGCCAAAGGAGGTCACGTCAGAAGAGTACGTGCGGACGCGATCTGAAGCGTTACAGGATCTTTTAACGCATCACCAGCTGACCAACCTGGACATCGTCGCGTCAGTTAGTTCCGCTTCGGTGAAGGCGAGTTGCATGATCCACCGGCGCCTTGGTGACAAGGAATTCAATTCCCACGCGCACTACAGATTTCGGTTGAGCAAGCCGAACGGCGCCTGGAAAATCTCCGCGATTGTTCAGCGCATACTCTGGAATGAAGGTGATTCGAAGATACACGCGGGCGCCCAACGAGCGCGCGAGTAACGATCGAATGCGCCGCCCCCGTTAGAAGACCGGCTACTCGACGTCTTTGACCAGGGTTGATTGACGATACGCCGTTTGGATCGGGCGCGGTGGGCTCGAATGTTTGCAACGACGCCCGGCACAATGCGCTACGCTTGTTGCGCCTTGCGGGTTGTGGGTACCAGGGATGCGTTACCGGACATGAGAGAGCACAATGAGAGGCGTCGTTGTGACAATGTCTTCGCTGCGCTTACAGCTCAGAGCTGATCCGGACGCAAAGGCAATTGCTGATGCCAACTAGAAACACAGGGAGAAATATATGTCTAAATACATCATGACCTATCTTGGCGGAAACAGGCCAGCGACTCCAGAGGAAGGTAAGCAACATTTTGCGAAATATCAGGAATGGTTAACTTCTTTGGGTGACGCAGCAGTCAGCCCTGCCAATCCGTTCAAGAATACGAGCACCGTAAACCCTGATGGAAGTGTTACCAGTGGCAGCACTACGTCAATGTCTGGTTTCACGATAATTGAAGCCGCTTCTATCGAGGCGGCGCTGACGATTGCAAAGGAATGCCCATTTCTGGAAATTGGCGGCTCTCTGGAGGTGTCAGAGTTGATGCAGATGCCGGGTCAAAAATAGACGACCCAGGCGCAGTCCATAGGCCGGTAGAGAACCACGTACCGCGTGCCTCGCGAGTACGCGCGCCGCGCCAGCGCGTAGGCCGCAATAAGCGCAGCGCATTGCGCCGTATTCGCTGCAACGACACAGCACAATCTACTGTCACGGCACGTCCAACTTCGCGCGCGTGATCGCACACCGATATGATCGCCGGATTGAAGTATCGGTAAACATCGGGGCGGGCAGGCCAGCGTCGATCCAACTAACTGGAGGACTAACATGAACATACCCAACGCCCCCGTCCCATCGGAGGGATTTGTTGTTACGCACTACTTGACGGTGCAAGACCAGGCCAGGTCGCGGCAGTTCTATACGGGAATTCTCGGTGGCAAGGCACTCACACAACAAGACCCGTGCATCATCAAGTTGGCCAACTCGTGGGTCATCCTAAACAGTGGCGGTGGGCCTACACCTGACAAGCCGGACGTAACGCTCGAACCACCTCAAAGTTCGACGCGTGTTAACAGTTTTTTGAATCTACGCGTTGCCGATGTCCAGGCGTGCTATGCGGATTGGAAAGCAAAAGGCGCCGAATTCATGACCGCGCCCCTGGATAATCATGGGTGGGAGATGAGATGTTACATGCGCGATCCGGACGGGTACATCATCGAGGTGGGGCAAGCAAGCCAGAAAATGATTGACCTTTTGAACAGCAACGAGCAGTAACGCAACGACGGAAGCGTTGCTCGTCAATCAAGCCCATGCACGAGGACCATCCAACCCGCTGCGCGGCATAGTCTGCGCGTCATCGGCTCCGCATTTCTTACTGACAACAATTGCAACAACCGGGAGAAGTTCATGCCTCAATACGTGTTGACCTGCATCGGTGGCAATCAGTCCTGCCAATCCGATCAAGAATACGAGCACAGTCAAGCGCGATGGCAATCTCGCCTGCGGCGGAGTGAGTTCAATGTCTGGCTTCACCATAGTTGAAGCCAGAATTTCGATGGCAAAGAGTTGACCGTTCCTTGAATTCGGCGGCTCGCTCGAAATTTCGGAACTGGCAAAGATACCGACGCAAAGTCTATTGCGGCTGCGAAATTACAACCGGCGGGCTTCCGACAATTGGCGTTGTGCAACGCGAGTTCGTCGCTGCTTCCTGCACACTCCGACAGCTATCGAATACCCCAACTTCTCAAGCTCTGTCAGAAAAATCGGGAAAATTGAATCTGGGCGTAGTCGTCATTGCTGATTGCGTAACTCAGATCCTGCGGCGACGATCGGGTTATCAGGCGCAGGCGTAGTTCAAGAACCCAGTCATCACCAAGGCGCCGTTCGGCTTCGAGGTTCACAAACGTCGAAGAGTTCTCGGTGTCATAGGTGGCGCCTGCAAGTAGCGCAAAATCCTGTGCGTCGTTGAGCGCCAGCCGGGTGCCAACAAAAAGATCGTTATTCGCCAGAGTCGGCGGCTCAAATATAGACCGATTGTCGTACTGGTATTCCATTAGCAAGCCAACATCGGCCGCGCTCTCTTTTACACCGTAGAACGTATATTCAAACCCACCAACCGCCGCTTGAAATGTTTCCTGATAACCGGACCGGACGATCGACTCCAGTTTCCACAGCCACGCTTCTTTCGTGTATTGCAGATCCAGTCCAACCTGATCTATCAAATCATAATGGGGAATCAGACTCTTGCCGTCACTCGAGGTGACGAACCGGACTTCCCGGCTGGTTCCAGTGAAGTAATAAATTCCGACATCAACTTCGTCAAAGTAGTGGCTATAGCGAAGCGCAAAATCGGTATGCGATTGTCCCTGGTCTGATTCGTACACCGGATTGTCGATATCGATTGGCAACGGAAATCGAAATCGCCCCTTGGTTCCAGGAAACGTACGCTCGCGGAAATACGGCATCACATAGAAATCCAGTAACCCCCAGTCCTGCTCATGGACCAGATTGATCATTGGTTGGCCGAGTTTCTCCTCCCGGTCCAGGTCTTCGACCCGGTCAGTCTGGTTAACGATGTCGACCAGGTGCACGGATTCGGTAACGCCCCAGAACACCTTGTTGGCGCCTACAAGAAGTTCGGTGGACTCGCCTTCGAACGCCCAGTACCCCTCGCGCAAATCCGCATGTGTGCGTTCGTCATCGGTATCGTCGGCGCGACCGAACAGGATAATGGACGCGCGTTGGTTGCCGCTCTTGCTTCTCCAGCGGAACTCCGGCTCTGCAGACAAGGACGATTGAACGGTACTGGGATCCTGGCCCGGCCAAAGTGGATCCTGAAAGAACACTCTTGACTGAATCGCAACATTTCCTGAAACCGTCCATTGCGACTCTTCAGCCCGTGCTGGCGCCAGGACCATCAGCACCAGGCAAACAAGCAACAAACATTGCCTGCTTGTGGCGCGCATTGGCCTACCTCAGCCTTTTCAATTTGCTCTTGACGAAATCCTTGTCCTTGAGCCCGGTACCGAATTTGTATTCGTCATAGATCATTTCGGTACTTTTTTTTGTTTTCAGATTCACCATCGAAAGTTTCTGGGCCCGCCAATAGCCCTTCGCGTATTCTCGATAGTCTTCCAGCAACAGGGTTTTGAGTGGATCGCCGCGACGATCATAGAACTCGATCTTGCGGACCTGGTAATCTGTCGTATCTATCCAGGCGACCTGTTTCGTATAGCCGGAGTTCTTGTATTGAGGAAACCGCTCAACGACAGCACATTGCAGCTCGCCACAAGCTTCGTCGCGAAGATACTTGTACTTGAACTTGTTCAATTCAATAGCGGTGAAATCCTCAAACGCAAACTCCGAACCGACAAACGGTCCCGATTTGTTGGCCGACGAGATTCGCTTGACACGTTTGAGCGCGGGCAGGTAGAGCCATTGATCGTCAGGTTCAAGAATTTTTGCATGCGACAGTAGTGCGGTGCCCTTGATGTCGCGCGGCGTCTCAAACAGCACAAGACTTTTGTCGCCGACTGATTCGTCCTGAATTTCGAGAGTCGCGATTGACAATTTTCGACTTGACTCCTGGCCTGCCGAGTTTCTCAGAACCATTGTCAGCGACACCTCACTGTCACCAAAGCCGCGATCCGAACGATCGGACTTTGCGGCGATCTCAAAACCTTTTTCTTCCGGCGTCGCCGAATACGAGTAGGACGAAGCGAGAAGGCCACACAACAAGACAGGAACTACTCGCGCAATAAATGTTCGATCCATTTTCTCCACCATCATCAATACAGGTTCTCCACTAAATCAGGCCGCACCATGTTCGAGGGTCGCTGATTCAACCCCATGTGCGCCATCAGACTGGCTGCCCGTCAACAGCAATGCCGGCAACAACAGGAAGTCCAGGACCAGCGCGAATACAATTGCCATTGCAGTCAGCAAGCCCATGTCGGCGTTGAGTTTGAATGCCGATGTCGTGAGCACCATGAAGCCAACAACCAGAATGATCGTGTTCACCGCAATTGCCAATCCTACATTCTTGAATGCATAGCGAATGGAATCTTCGGCCGACAAGCCCTGTTCGCTGCGGGCGCGCACATACTTCGTCAAAAAGTGCACTGTATCGTCGACGATAATTCCAAGCGAAATGGACGCGACTGTCGCGACCGAAAAGCCAACCTCGCCCACGAGAATGGCCCAGGCACCAAATGTCGTCAAAATTGGCAAACCATTTGGCACAAGGCTTAACAGTCCAAGCTTTACGCTCTGCAGTGCGACCATCATGATCAGGCAAATTGCAATAATCGCACCAATCGTCCCGGCGATCATGTTTTGAACGTTACGATCAGTAATGTAGGTAAACATGACCTGAGCACTGGTTGCCTGTGTCTGCATGTAGTCCGGCCAGTTCTCTGCCATCCACTGATGGGATGCATTGAGCATCTCCTTCGTTTGCAGGGTTGTTACGCTGCTTAGCGTCGCCGTCAATCGACTTGCAGATTTGTCAATGTTGATCCGGTCATTCAGGTCAAGTCCGAATGGCAAGGAAAGCTCGTACAACAACAAATACTGCGCCGACAACTCGCGATTGTCGGGAATGCGGTAGTAAGCCTGATCGTCACCATGCATATTCTTGTTAAGCCGCTTCATGATGTCCGAGATTGAATACACGTGCTTGACTTCCGGGCGCGTACGCAGGAATTCCGCAAACGCCTCTAGATTCTTCAGGTACTCAGGCTCGCTTACGCCGCCCGGTCCTGTGGAAGGTACCGAGTACTCGACCGGGTACAGGCCGAAATACCCCTTGACCCGATCAGAGTCGGCACGAAACTCTATGCTTTCATCAAAATACTCGACCCACTGATCGTTAAAGTCCAGCGTTGGAATAAACGCGATTAGTAGTATGGAAACAGCACCGATTCCGACTAGTAACTTGCGTCGATTGTCGATCACGAAATCGGCGAGTCTACCCATTGCCCGTTGTGACCACTCCGGTGATTCGCTTTTCTTGACCTTGATCGGTAGCAAAGCAACAAGTGCTGGAAGCACGGTCACCGAGAATAGCCAGGCCGCCGCAATGCCGATCGCGGTAATGTTGCCCAGGTGCCAGAAAGGCGGAGCATCGGAAAAATTCAGCGCGAGAAAACCCACTATTGTCGTCAGCGATGTTACTGCAACTGCCATAAAGTTCAGCCGCATAGCTTCGGGCAATGCTTCCAGCTTGGACATGCCTTCACGCATCAGGCCACGCAACGAAATCAATATGTGAATCGAATCTGCAACTGCCAGAGTCAGAATCACAATTGTCGCGCTCATCGATATTGGCGTGAGTTCCACTCCGGCAAATCCTGCGACTCCCATGGCCACCATGGTGGACAATGCAATAACAGCGAGCGTGGCAATGGTCATCGTGACTGAGCGCACGATGAGCCACGTCATTACAAAAATCGCGACAAACATCAGCGGCATCAACGTTGCGGCGTCTTTCTGCCCGGTTTCAGCAAATGAGTTGTTGAGCATGGACACACCGCTGAGCGAAATCTCAATGCCGTCAAACTCGGCCTCGATGCGGTCTCTTATGGCGCGCGCAGCCGCAGCAGCTTCAGGAACCTCAGTTAACGCTTCCTGGGGATATTGAAGAACGACGTTGACCGCAGTAACGGCCGCAGACGACGTGACGAGCTGATTCAGCAGCAACGGCTCGGCAAGTGATACCGATTTGCGTTGCTCCAAGTCCGCCGGCGTTAGGTCGACGGCATTTGCGACGAGGTCTTCAACAATCAGATCGTCTTCAACCGCGCGGGTGTGCTGAAAGTTGCTGACCGAATCGACCCGAATCACGAACGGAATCTGCCATGCCGCTTCCGTCAACTTCTCCACCGCATCCATCGTGGAATTGGTAAAGGCCGCGCCCCCGTCCGACTCGAGCACGAACAATATGTTGTCGTTCTTCGTATACGTTGCCTGGAGATCTTCGAACGCCGTCAGTTCCGGATTCTCTTCGGAAAAGAAAATCCGGTAATTGTTCGAAAATTCCAGATTGGCCGCACCTGATCCGACGACAGCTGCAAACGCTACAGCAATCACTGGCACAATCCAGCGATATCGAACAACTAGATTTGTTAGCTGTACCGCGAACCGGTCAATCGACTCAGTCTTGAAACCCATACATTTTCTCCGTCCCGTTCAGCAACACGCGATCAGGGCCTGACCGAGTATTCAAACTTCAGGTAACTCTCCGTTAATGAATCGGATGCGAGCTCCCATTTTTGGCAGATTCTACGCAAACTTTGCATCAACGTTATCCATTCGAACCTGCAACCACGCTCGGGACTTCGCCAGGTTTTGCGTACTTGCGCTTTTGGCCTGCGTATAGCAGTACACAGGCTCATGTCGGCAAAACTAACGAGATTGGGTTTACGACGAGCAAAACAGCTAGCCAAATTCCACTGGTGCGTCCGAACTACATGAATTCGAATAAACGAATGCCTCGAAGAGTAACGCGAACCAGTCTCAATGGCTACGAAGTTATTGTACCTGTCCGAAGACTTCTGCGATCTATTGAACAGTTAACCGATCGAACTTGCAATTCACATACCTGAGTACTGTCAGCTCCAGTAAACACCCGTTTGTCAAGCACATTTTCTGCCCATACGGCATTTCAACAGCCGTTGCATTCTTTTCGCGCGAGCCAGCGCCATGCGCAAAGGGATTTCGCGGTCAAGCCACCCATTTCCGGCCGCCCATGTCCACAGACTGTCATGTGTAACAAAAGTGCGACAAACGGACATTCATCCGTCCAAAATGAAGATCTGACGCATGTCAGGACGAGAGCATTTCGCCTATAGCACCGACTGATTGATAGGCGCCCCATATCGACAATAGAAACAATCCGCCCATGAGGCCGTTTTCCCACCATTTGTTGCAGAAAGTCGAACCTATTAACGCCGTTCGAGCCGTCATATACCAGAGGCTGCCACAGAGTACGGGCAACACAACCACTGCAGAGGCATTGGCAATAATTGTCAACGTGACAAAACCCGGCATACCGGGAAGACTCCAGATCAAGGGCGAGAAAAGACACCAGGCTGCCACTGCTCTGTAAACCAATGACTGATTGAAATTAACCGGGTGCGCCGGCGTCGCATTGGATGAGCGGCAAACATTGACGACGTCTACACACATCAGGCCGAATCCGGTGGCATTGCCAATGGCGGAGCTGTAAACCGCGGCAAATACGCCAAGATAGAAGATGGGTCCACCGAGCACGCCCAAAACGAGCGTCAGCAAACTTGCCAGATCGTCAATATTCGTCAGCGAGATTCCGAGCGGATAAAGGACTTCTGCGCCAATCGTCCAAACCGAAAGATTCAGGAAAACAAGCACCAGCGTACCGAACGCGAGATCGTAGTGCTGCAGGCGCCTGAATTTCGGCCCGACCCAACCTTTTTGTTGAATGAAATACGGATACATCAGGTTCGCGATCGAGCCGCCGACTGCTCCGACCAGCGAGACGACGACAAGAAACGCGCTGAACTGGCCACGTTGTTCCGGGACGGCAAACAGAAAAACGCCTTTGGCGGCCGCGGCCGGATTCGGCCCACTCCACAACGCAACGCCAATGAGAGACACGCTCAACATGACAAGAAATGCATAGAACACAGTTTCGACTTGCCGATAACCGCCGCGAAACAGAAAGAAAGCGCCTGCCGTGACCCAGAATACCGACCACGCCCACGGCGGCAGAATTCCCACCAGGCTGGCTGAGGCCTCGCCGGTGCCTTTGATCAGGTAGGAACCATAGAAATGGCCGAAGAACAATGCGACCACGCCCACGAAGACCGGCAAGTAAGGGTGAACGCGCTTGAGCCCGGCCATGACGCTTTCGCCGCGCTGATTGCAGAGTTGGTATTTGGCAATGATCGAAACAAACACGAACCGTACGAACAATGCGATCACCATCGCCCACATCAGGCTATAGCCGTAATGCCCACCAGCGACCGCCGAGTCCACCAGATCGCCCGCACCCAGCCAGGTCAAGGCAACAACAAGTCCCGGCCCCATCGATCGCACGTATTGCGAAAAACTCTTCGGTACGACGGCTTGCGTAGTGGGGTTGTTCATCAACCTCTCGTTTGGGTTAACGACCAGAGTGAGGCGTCACAGGCAAGCGTCAAACCCTGCGGCCGAGTGGATACTGGCTGAGCAGATGACATTGCGCAGGCGCGGGACCAGAGTTCAAACTGGCCGGGTGCCTTTTAGCAATATGCGTTGATGCACACGCGGCTGTCCGACCGGGAAATCCGTATTCACTGAGTGCACCAGGCACCGGTTGTCCCACAACAGGATATCGCCGGTATGCCATACGTGGTCATAGCGGTATTTGCGCTGCTTGATGTGCTGATGAAGCCAGTCGAGCAGTTCATCGCTGCTCTTGCGGTCCATACCCACGATCGAATCGGTGCGGTTGGCATTGAAGTAGATTGCCTTGCGACCGGTGTCCTCATGGGTACGCACCAGCGGATGAATGACATCCGGCGTTTCCTGCCTCTCGATTTCAGTACGCTCTGGTGCACGCGCGGGCGCGCGCATCGTGTCATAGCTATGAACCGCTTTCAGCCCTTCGAGTCGCTGCTTCATTTCATCCGGCAGATCTTCATAGGCTTTGCGGGTATTGCAAAAGCGCGTTTCGCCGCCTGCTTCCGGAATTGAAAGCGCTTGCAGCATCGTCGCCTTTGCCGGTATGGCGAAATAGGAATCGTCGGTATGCCAGCCGGAGAGACGAACATTGACAAGGTCATCGGGCTTGTCTTCGGGTGACTTGTAGGTGCTTTCCAGTATGGAAACTTCCGCCAGGCCCTCAACGCGCTGGTCTCGCTTCAACTGCGCCTGGGGTTCACCAAAAAAATGTGCAACGCGGGAGAATGCAGCAGACTCCAGCTGATTTCCGCGAATACACAACAACTGGTGCTCAAGAAACGCCGACTTGATTCCGGCAATATCAGATTCTTTGGCGGGGCGCGACAGATCCAGACCGACGACCTCCGCGCCCAGCGCGTCGCTTAGAACATTGATCTGCATGGACATCGGTTCTCTCCTGCTGCAAGCGTTCGGTCAGTTCCGGGATACGGCATGCATGTCTCGGAGCTGCTACTTTATCAGGCCCTCTGCTATGAGGCCCCCGGTTGCCTGGCTATCATATCAAAGGGCAGTCGGCGTCCGCCATCGCCACTGATACTGCCTGTGTCCGCGCGATGGCAAATGCGCACCTATTCCGAGCGTCGATTGCGCGCTCGGGTCACTATGTCCCGACTTGCAGGGGCGCTGAACTTGCTAGACTACTGGCCCGGCGTGGATTCTCTGGCCGACAGAAATGCACAACAGGTAACGATGCCAATCGCGCAGAAGCGCCACAGGAGGAAAGAAATGCATGATCTCGTGATTGAAAACGCGCAAGTCATCGATGGTCTCGGCGGTCCCGCACAAGCCGGCGGAGTCGCGATCAAGGACGGCCGTATTGCGGCAGTCGGCGAGGACCTCGGCCCCGCCAAAGAGCGCGTTGACGCGCATGGACAGATCGTAGCGCCGGGCATCATCGATTTGCACACCCACTATGACGCGCAACTGACCTGGGACAGTTCCGCACGGCCTTCCCCGAGCAACGGCGTGACGACCGTGGTAATCGGCAACTGCGGCTTCACGATCGCGCCGTGCAAACCGGAACACCGCGATCTGAACGCACGCAATCTGGCGTACGTTGAAGGAATGCCTATTGAAGCATTGCAAGCCGGCGTCGACTGGAGTTTCGAATCTTATCCGGAGTACCTCGATCTGCTGGAGAGCAAGGGCATGGTGCCCAACGTCGCATCATTCTGCGGCCACTCGTCGGTTCGCATCAATGTGATGGGCGATGATGCAATGAAACGCACCGCCACACCGGCAGAAGTTGCACAAATGAAGAAGATTGTTCTGCAAGCCCTTGATGCCGGCGCAGTGGGTTTCGCAACATCCACCCTGGAGCAGCACAACGGTGTCGACGGCATTCCGATGCCGTCGCGCTTCGCCGACGAGCACGAAATGATGGAACTCACCGGCACGCTCGGCGAATCCGGCAAAGGCGTGTTCATGCTCACCAAAGGCATGACCACCACAGTGCCGTGGCTGGAACAGGTCGCCGACCGCAACGGGCGCCCGGTGATGATTTGTGCGATGTTCAGCGATCCCAACGACCCCGAGCGGGTTGTCCGCGAGTTTGACGAGATTGCACAAGCGCGCAAACGTGGGCGCGAATTGTGGGGACAGGTAGCGAGCTATCCACTGGGAATGGAGTTTTCCATGGCACTCCCCTACCCGCTGCACGCGATGATCTCGTGGCGCCCGGCAATGGAATCGATCGACACGCCGCGTTACAAGCAACTGTTCGCCGACCAGTCTTTCCGCGAAACGGTCAAGGAGGAGGCGCGCGGCATTAGCGTGCCGGTGCGTTTTTCCTATCACTCATTCAGGCATTTGCGTGTATTGGAAACCAGCAATCCGAAATTCTCTTCACTGGAAGGCAAAATGGTGACCGAGCTGGCGAAGGACGCCGGCAAGGACCCGTTCGACTGGATGTTCGATCATGCACTCGACGGTGGGATGGAAACGATGTTCGACTGCAAGCTGTTCAACATCGATGACGATCGTGTGCGCGAAACGTTGATCCATCCCCATGCGGCCCTCGGTCTCGGTGATGCCGGTGCACACCTCTCGTTTTTGTGCGATGCCGGTTTCGGATTGCATCTGCTCGGCCATTGGGTCCGCGAGCGCGGTGACCTGACCCTGGAACAAGGGGTGCAAATGCTGACGAGTCGCCTCGCCGATGCCTATCGCATCCCTGATCGCGGCCGCCTCGTTCCCGGTGCCCATGCAGACATCATGATGTTCGACGAGCAAACCGTCGGCCGCGGCGAAAAACATCACGTTGCCGATCTGCCTGCTGGTGCAAGTCGTGTCGACATTCCACCGATCGGCGTAAAAGGCGTCTGGGTGAACGGGGAAAGAGTCGTGGATGAGAGCGGAGCACTAACGGAATGCGGAAAACCAGGGAAGCTGATACGCGATTTCGCGGACTGACCGAATTGCGTAACCGGACAACGTAGCCGCGGCACGCTAGTATCCGACCGAGTCATGTGCAAGGGCTCGCTTTAAAGGGGTAAGACCCAAATGGCACTTATTTAATCTTTCTTGGGGCACCGTAAATACGAACGTGCGCTCGTGCGTGCGATGCAGCTTCGTAGGTTGGGCTGAACGCTTTATGTGAAGCCCAACAATGCAGTCGGCGTGTTGGGCTTCATTTCACTCAGCCCAACCTACAAAACTCGCTAAGTAAGTGCCATTCGGGTCACGCTTTAAAGGGGTCAGATCCCTTTATATCCTTTATATCGTTCCTGCGAAGTCATGATCATTGCCAACAATGTCAAGGGCGTGGAAATAGATCTTGAGAAAGAATAGCAAACGCGCCCCAAACCGCATTTAAGGGGTCAGCTCACCCATTAATTAGTACTTCCCGCATATCCTCGGGGATCGGGGCGGTGTTGGGCCCGCGCATGAACACCATGACCGATTGCCCGGTGGCAAAGCAGCGGCCGTCGAGGAACAGGCCGGCGCCGAAGGTTACGGACTTGGTGCCAAGGCGTAGCAGACGGGTGCCGATCCGGACTTTGCCAGGATGCTGCGCTTCGGCCAAGTAATCGAGTTCAATATGCGCGATGAGCCAACGCTCGTCGCTGCTGCGTCGGGACATGGCTGACAGCAAGAGATCCGTGCGGCCGCTTTCCACATAGACGGCCATGGAGGTGTGGTTGATGTGGCCGCCGGCATCTGTGTCGGCGAAGCGGATGTTTTCTTCAACCCAATGCTGGAATCCGTCGGGATCCGTCAAATCGATGTCTTCGCTGTTTTGGCTCATAACGCACTTTCCCTGTACTAGGCAAACAATCTCAACAAACCGGCGGGCGCGACAGTATCAGCCGACGTTCCCGAATTATCTTCAAACTGGAGCCGATCATAGGGGACTCAGCTACCGATGGAAGTAAATTTCGCTCTACGGCCATCCGATAGTTCCGAATCGGTGATTATCTGGGGCCAGGTGCATGCTCGAAATTCCCGACCAGCCCGCGTAAGGCGCAATAAGCGTAGCGCATTGCGCCGTAAGGAAATCGATGAAGCCGCGTGGCAGCTTCGGGGCCCACAGGTCACATTAGTGCTTTGGACACAATCCGACATGGCACGGTACTCAGACGCACGTCGCGTCAGGTCCAGGAGTTGCAGAATACGAGTCCATCCCCTTTTCTTTTCTCTACTCTTACTTGTACCGCTTGCCTGATTAACCAGGGCCCTTCGACTGCATCGTCCGCCGCAGCGCCGCGAGTATCTTGTCCGGGTTGATTTTGTACTCGCTTTCCAGCGGCGGCGAGTAAGGCACCGGGATGCGCGGCGCAGCGACTCTGGCGACGGGGGCCAGCAGTCGATCGCTCAACTCTTCGGCAACGGTTGCCGCGATCTCGGCACCGAAACCGCCGACTCTCACCGCTTCGTGTGCGACCACTAAACGGCGTGTGCGGGTCACCGATTCCAGCACCGCAACGCGATCCCACGGCCAGAGACTGCGCAAATCCACAACTTCTACAGAGATGCCTTCGCGCCCGGCAGCCTCGGCGGCGGCGAGTGCGCCTGGTACTGTCGTGGACCACGTCACCAGCGTAACGTCTGTGCCGTTCTGCGCGACCCTTGCCGAACCGGCCGGTGTCAGCAATTCGCCTTCGGGGACTTCGCCGCTGGTCGTCCACAGCCTGCGCGGTTCCAGAAATACAACCGGGTCATCGCTGCGGATAGCCGCTTTCATCATCCCCTTACAATCTGCGGCGGTTGCCGGAGCGAGCACGACAAGGCCAGGGATATGCACTAGCCACGCTTCCAGCGATTGCGAGTGCTGAGCGGCAGAATAGCGTGCCACGCCTTGCGGCATGCGAATCACCATCGGCGCGCGAGCTTGCCCACCGAACATATAGCGCACTTTGGCAACCTGGTTCACCAATTCGTCCATGGCGCACAGAGTGAAATCCGAAATGCGCATTTCCACTACCGGCCTTGTCCCCGTCAGCGCTGCACCCAGGCCGACGTTCATGATCATCGCTTCCGAAATCGGTGTCGAGACCACGCGCTTGTTACCGAACTCCTCGGCGAGTCCTGCATATTGCCCAAACACGCCGCCGCGCGCGAGATCTTCACCCAGGCACCAAACGCGGGAATCGCGGCGCATTTCTTCTTGCAAGCCCAGGCGCGCAGCTTCCATCAGGGTGAGCTCGCTCATTCCGGCGCGCCCAAGTCCTGTACGTCGGCGAGCGCTTCGCTCGGATCGGGCCACGGCGAAGCTGCGGCAAATGCCACCGCCTCGCTCATTTCCGCTTGCGCCTGCTCATCGATCTGAGCCAGCGCAGCGGGCTCCGCTTTCAACCCGATGAGCGTCTTCGTCAAACGCACTATCGGGTCGCGTTGACGCTGCGCCGCGACTTCCTCCGCCGGGCGATAAGGCGTGCTATCGGCAATGGTGTGTCCGTCGAGCCGATACGTCGGAGCGTACAGGAAGGCCGGTCCTTCGCCGCGACGGCAAAGCGCAACGAGTTCTGCAGCCGCATCATGCACGGCGAAAACGTCGTTGCCATCAACGCGCATCGTGGCAACGCCGATCGCCTCAGCACGCGCCGCCGCACCGGGACCGCCAGTCGTTTCGCTCATGCGTGTGAAAGCAGCAAAGCCGTTGTCCTCGCACACGAACAGCACCGGCAGGTTGTAGATGCGCGCCCAGTTGAGTCCTTCCAGGAAAGGTCCGCGATTCACCGCGCCGTCACCGAAGAAACACGCGCTGATGCGCTCCGCGCCAAGAAGTTGCGCTGCTTGTGCAGCACCGATGGCGATACCAATTCCACCGCCGACAACACCGTTGGCGCCGAGCATTCCAACGGAGAAGTCGGCGATATGCATCGATCCGCCCTTGCCGTGACAAGTGCCGCCGGTGCGCCCAAACAGTTCCGCCATCATGGCTTTGGTGCCGGCGCCCTTGGCGATCGCGTGGCCATGCCCGCGATGGGTACTGGTGATAGTGTCATCACACTGCAGAGCAGCGCAGACACCGGCTGCAACTGCCTCCTGGCCTATAGACAGATGCAATACTCCAGGTACTTCGGCCCTCCCATGAGCAGCGCGCGCGTGCTCTTCGAAGGCGCGGATGCGCACCATGGTCCGCAGTAGCGCTAGTCCCAAAGGCAGGCGGCTCGAGTCAGCTATGTTGGTCATGGCTACAGGATATCCAAACGCCTTGCGTAGTGGCTCACTGTTCTCGGCACTAATGTTGGATTGGAGAAAGAGCGTTCAATCGAACAAAAGTGGCGATGGTATTTCCGAAATCTGCGACGAACTGGACACGTGAAAATCTGATTGCCCCAAGCAACCCGAAATGCTGCCCTTAACCCTGTTCCAGCAAATTGCGCAAATCAATTACCGCTGCGTTGGCGCGCGAAATATAGGATGCCATCACCAGCGAATGATTGGCAAACAGTCCAAAGCCACTTCCATTCATGATCACCGGGCTCCATATCGCTTGTTGGGTCGATTCGAGTTCACGGATGATCTGGCGCAGGCTGACCAATGCATTTTTCTTTTCCAGCGTTGGCTCAAAATCCAGCTCTACCGCCTTGAGGTAATGCAACAGTGCCCATGAGGCACCACGCGCCTCGTAAAACACGTCGTCAATTTCATACCAGGGGGTTTTTACGGAAAATTCCTGACTGGCCGCGGTCGACTGCACGGCATCGGTCTCGCCGGCGAGATCGGTGTTATGACGGGTTGCTCCGACACTGGCACTCAAACGCTGCGAGAGACTGCCGAGGCGCTTTTCAACCTGGCCGAGCCAGTCTTTGAGATTGTCTGCACGAGCATAGAATTGCGCGTCCTGATTACCCGGGTCTTGCAGGCGTGTCAAATAGCTATATAACGCGTCGACACCTTCCCGATACACGTTTTCAGTAGCGGGCAACATCCAGGATTCGTTGTCGAAATTAAATTGCGGCTCGGCAATGATTAAATCTGCGTCTTCGGTCGACTGCGACTGAGAACGACTGAAATCGTTGCGCATGGAGCGAGTAATATCGCGCACCTGTACCAGCACACCGAATTCCCAGTTGGGAATATTATCCAGCCAGATTGATGGTGGCGTTATGTCATTACTGAGATAACCACCGCGTTTATCGAGCAGGGTTTCGACTGTATAGATCACGGTTGCGGTCGTGTAACTGCCGGTAGTGATGGTTGACTGGTCTGTCGGTGCCAGCTCGACAGTGACTGCAATCACATCAAATGGGCCAGGTTCGCTACTCCATAGAAAGCCAAGTACCAACAGAAAGGCCAGTAGAACGAGAGGCGGCAGGACGAACCATCGTTTTGACACATTCGAACCTGAGGCGCTTTCCCAGCGATTCTTTATCCCGGTTGACCATCTATCCAGTTTGTCTTTCATCGTCTTGAGTCGATCCTTTAATCGTGATTACGGGCAGTATATACGGGCTCTCAATCGGCCTTCATTCTGGTGCTCTGGTGAGAAAAGTGCCGGCATGCGCCAGCACGATCGGCCGCGTGGCACAAATTCGGGCTAGTTCGTCCTTCTCGCCCCTTGCTTTGCGCTTGTTTGTCGCCGCATTCCCGCCTGCAACTATGGGTTCAGCCGATTCCGGCCTTTGCCCGCCCGGCTCTGGTGACCAATGCGCGGTGCGTATTGTTGGGTGCAAACACACCGGGCGGATGAGATTTACCCGCGGCCTGGGCGCCATCGCGATCAGCCGCGCCAGAAAATGCAACGGCTCGAACACAACGTGAGTGGTGCCATTGCCGTACGGCGTTTTGAGTTGGTAACGCACCTTGCCATCAGCGCTGAGCGACAGTATTGACTCGATAGCGCCGGGCGGCTGATGCTACGGCACAGCCGCTCGCCCTATTGTTGGTTCACCCGCACCGCTACCCCTGCGTGCAGGCTTGATCTGCCCACATTGCCTGTCCCGCCCGCTTGCGGCCCCACTGCGATTCGCCAGCTGCGTGGGGCCAGGCGGACTCCGTAAGGCGGAAACCCGCCATGAGCACAGGTACCTCGCCACAGAACGATTGTCCGGACAGACAACGCACGCCCTCCGCCCGGTTCGATTTATCTCTTCAAATAACCGTTATCGCCCCACAACTTGAATTCCTCGCGGAACTTCGAGTAGGACGCATAGACCTTCCTGAATTGGGCATTGTTTGCTGATTCGTCTGCGATCACTTCCTGCCAGGCTTTTTCATAGGCTTCCAGGAATTCGGGCGGCCAATACCTGATCTTCACATCGTGATCGTCGCGCATGCGCGTCATCGCCGGCGATTGAGTCGCTTCCGCCCGAGCCAGAACATGGCGAACCATGTCGCCGCAGGTGATTTCGAGCATGGCCCGGTGCTGATCAGACATGTCGTTCCACAAATCCAGGTTGACAAACAACGCGAGAATCGACGATGGCTGGTGCCACCCCGGGAAGTAGTAGTACTTGGCGACCTGATAGAAACCGAAGCCCTCGTCTACGACAGGATTTGCGAATTCGGTCGCGTCAATTGTACCCAGTTGCAGTGCCTGGAAAATGTCGCCGCCCGCGAGCAACTGCGTTGCAACCCCCAATTTGTCCAGAACTCGCGCACCAAGGCCGAAGAAGCGAATCTTCATGCCTTTGAGATCGTCCAGCGAAGTAATCTCCTTGCGGAACCAGCCAGATGCTTCCGGCGCGAGGACGGTGCACGGGATGAATTTCACGTTCTGGGCCGCGAACATCTCGTCAGCGAGTTCGAGGCCGCCGCCGTGGTACATCCATGCAAGGTACTCCGGCGCGTTAGGACCGAAGGGAACTGCCGTAAAGAAGTTGAAGGTCACGTCCGTGCCGGCAATATAGCCCGCCGTCGACCACGCTGCATCGACCGACCCTTTGGACACGGCCTGGATCGCCTCGAGCGCCGGAACCAGTGCGCCCGGCTCGAATAATTTAATTTCCAGGCTACCCCCGGAAATACGGTTGATCTTCTCTGCATACGTAACCGCGCCGTCACCAAGAAGAGGAAGCGACGTGGGAAACGCCATCCCCGTCTGCAACGTCACTTTCTTGGCTGCCGGCGCTGCAGACGCAGCGTCCGACGAAGCAGTCTGTTGCCCGTTGCCCCCGTCACTGCATCCGGCAACCATCACGAGCGCCGCGGCACACGCAGCAAATGTTGATACCTCAAAAATGCGTCTCATATTTACCTTCTCCCAAGGCGTAATGCCTTCCTATTGTTTTCGGTACGCGCAGGAGTATAGGACGTATAGACGGGGTTCTCAATCTGTCCTCTTCCCGGTGCCAGGCGAACAATGGGTCGGTCGACGCCAGCATGATGGCCCGCGCGGCACAGATTCGGGTTCGTTCGTCGTGCTCAACTGATACTGCGGGCTTCTTTACCGTCGCACTCCCGCCTCGCGCGACTACCAACTGAAATCCTGCAATCTGAAAGGCCAGCAGGCAGAATCGCCGGACCAGCGGCGAGACGGGCATTGCGCTGCATCATGAAACGCGCTCCCGCAAACTCGATTTCAAACACTGACGGCCAGACAAAATCCTCGCCGACATGTGTCGCGGGAACGAGCCGGATATTCAGAAATATCAGCTTCGTGCTGCGACCTCTTTCTTCATGAACGTCAGCGCGTCGGCTGCAAGTTGCAGCTCGCTTTCGTACATGCGGCGCCAGATCTTTGTTGCCGCCGCCAGCTCTGGAAGCGAGAGACCAAAGGCCTCGACAACCATCCAGCCGTCGTAGCTGATCTCCTTCAAGGTGTCGAAGGTCTCTTTCCACGCGACGTGACCCACACCGGGCGTGCTGCGATCGTTTTCTGAAATATGCACATGACACAGATGCGGCGCCGCCGCGCGGATCGCATCGCCCACCGAGCGCTCTTCGATGTTCGCGTGGAAGGTGTCGTACATCAGCTTGCAACTGGGGTGATCGACCGCCTGAACAAAGCGAATATCATCGGCGATCGTCGTCAGGAAGTAACACTCAAAGCGATTGAGGTACTCGACGCCGAGCGTGACACCGACCGTCGCCGCGTACTCTGCCGTCTGTCGCATACTGTCCACTCCCCACTTGAATTCATCCTCGGTCGGGCCGCTACCGCTGAAGACGCCGATGGCCGAATGGTACGGGCCGACCAGTTTCTGCGCGTTCATGGCCGCGCAACAGTCGAGGGCCATTTTGTTGTTGGCGACACCTGCGGCCCGCGCCGCGCTATCCGAACTGATCGGATTGTCTTCTTCGTTGCGCACGGTAACCGCCGTGCATTCGAGTCCGAGCTCGTCGAGTTTCTTGCCGAGCTTTTCATAGATGGAGAGCTCAGGATTGAAGATCGGCACCTCAACTCCGTCGTAGCCGAACGCCTTGAGTTTCTCGAGAATCGGATAATGTTTCTCAACGATCTCTCCTGACCAGAGGAGAAGATTCATGCCGTACTTCATTTGTCGTGCTCCCTGTACCAGTTAGCGTGGACTGGTTTTGTAGATGTTCACTGCCAATTCATCGAGCTGCGCAGTTTGTCGAACTGGGACCCTATGCCCGCGCAATTCCTGCGATCAAACAAAGCGCAGCTTATAGCTGATTCCAGCCAGGATGAAAATCTCGTGCATTAAGTTAGGTGTCCAAGCCAACCCGTGTTCAACGGGCACCTCAATAGGAGACAATAGTGAAGAACGTGCACAATGAACCCGGGTTAGCTCAGTCTGTGCAGAAGCCCTAATATAGGCGCCCTGGCTGGGTAACAAATCTATTCGAGGAGCGTAATGTCAGAATCCGCACAGCTTGAACCCGTGCAGTTGGGCCGCAGTGGTCTGCGTGTGTCACCACTGTGCCTCGGCACCATGAATTTCGGTATTCCGGGGCGCGGTCATCAGGGCGACTGGACGCTGTCCGAGAAAGAAGCAAGACCCATCTTCGAGGCCGCGATCGATAAGGGTCTGTTCTATTTCGACTGTGCCGATGCATATGGACTGGGCGCGTGTGAAGAAGTCGTCGGCGCGCTATTGCGCGACGTACCCCGCGACCAATATGTGCTGGCGACAAAGATTTGCTTCCCAATGGGTGCTGGAGCGAATCAATCGGGCCTGTCGCGCAAGCATATCCTGGAGGGTGTTGATGGAAGTCTCAAACGCCTCGGACTCGACCACGTCGATCAACTCGTGATTCACCGCCATCCTCATGGGATACCTGGCCAGGTGGAGCCACCTATCGAAGAGAGCCTTGAAGCCCTGCACGATGTCGTCAAGGCAGGCAAAGCGATGTATCTGGGCGCATCTTCGATGTTTGCCTGGCAGTTTGCCGAACTGCAGCTCACCGCGGCGCGCAATGGCTGGACTCAGTTCGTCTCCATGCAGAACCATTACAACCTGGTCTACCGCGAAGAAGAACGCGAAATGAATCCGTATTGCGCCAAGTCGGGCGTTGCATTGACGCCGTGGTCGCCACTCGCGCGGGGCATTCTGACGGGCGCTTATCAGGGAGGGTTCAGCGGCGGGAGTACCAATCGCTCGCAGGGCAAGGACCGGGCTCGAACTGAAGGGCTTTATCATGGCGAGCACGTCTTCCAGATAGCAGAACGGGTGATGGAGATCGCGCAGAAATACGAAAAGCGACCCGCACAGATTGCCCTGGCATGGCTACTCAACAAGCCTGAAATTACCGCGCCGGTGGTTGGTGTATCGAAGATCGAGCAACTCGATCAACTGATCGAAGCGACGAGCATCGAACTGGCCGCAGAAGACGTGACCTATTTGGAGGAGCTCTACCGACCAGTGGACAATTTGTTGTCTATTGGTTTCTCGTAAGTTTTGGTGCACGCACGCTTGAACGGGTCGCCACAGGGCATGGAATCAGGCGGGCAATCAGGATCTGCACGGCATTTTTGAATGAGAAAGTGCGGGCGAAGAATACGCCGGTACGCGCTGCTACGATGGGCTGTGCGGCACAATTTCGGGCCAGGTCGCTTTACGCACCTCAGACTCCGCACTTCTTGACCACCGCACGACCGCGTTCCGACGGAACGCGAGAGCAGCCGGGAGATTCGGTTGCAACGGTGGGGGAGCGGCCCATTTTTCACCGCTCATTCCTTACATATATTCGCCGTGCGCAGCGTATTCCGCATGCCTACAATCGTCAAAAATCTGCGCTCGCGCTCGCCGGGTCTGAATCGAACCGGTGTTTCGCTATCGAACATCTAAGTCCGACAGGCTGCCAGAACGGGTGGAAAACGCACTAGCAGCCGCATCGAGGCGCCGCCATAGAACGCGTAGCGGTTTTGCCGGTCCCACTCGAATCCAGAGTCAGGTCGCGCGCTGCTACTCCGATGGATACTCAAATTTTTTGCCAAGTGCCTCGCTGGCCTCTTCGTAGACCCCGCGCAGCGCTTCGTCGACATCAGCCCACCGGCCATCCTTGATGAAGTCTGAGTAACCGAGTTTTTCGACCGGCACATCCATCTCCTTGCTGTACTTCTCCCTGTCGTCCTTCCGTGGAAGTTCCGGCTTCCCAACCAATGGCGGCGCCCATGTGTGTTCCTCCACGACGGCCATCCGTACCCGAATGTCGTCCTTGGTGATGTTCCAGACCATGAAATCTTCTGCGAGGCTGAGCGGCCCGTCGTAGGTGGTGCGAATGCGATCGTTAATTTCCGCTGTCGTATCGAAATCCTTGAAGAAATGATAGGCGACCGCCATGCGCGGCTGGATTTTCGACATCAATTTCCCAAACGCCTCCGGTGCAGTGTGGATCTGGGTGCCAACTACCAAGGCCTGTTCTGGCGTGAATCTCATTTTCTTGACGAGATCGGGAACGGCAACGAAACACTCATGGATGGCGAGATCCGCATCATTGGCGTACTTCACAAACCACTTGTTAGGGTAACTGTCAGAGCCGAAAACGAATTTCAGCCCGTTCCATTCAAGGCTGAAACTGACCGGTCCATCGAGAGAATGAATCGCCGGAAATGAGCGAATCTTCACACCATTGTCCTCATAGATCACGGCGTTCTCGGCCTTGTAATCGAATTCGTTGACCTCGATAGAGTAGCCGCGAAAGTCGACAAGACCCACGCGACCAGCGAGGTCCCACGTATACATTTCTTTCATCTTCTGAACGGCATACGCTGTTCCGAGTTCGGGAGCACGACCGTTCGGGCCCCAGACACGGAGTGGCTTCTGCCTTCCCATGAGTGCGCCGCCGATGAACATCTCACCCAGCGAACCAAAATGATCCGCGTGCAAATGTCCAATGAAGATCTTGTCGAGATAGTCGTAAGGGATCTGCAGGGAGGAAAGACGCTCGGCCGATCCGGTGCCGACATCGAAGATGAACTTGTCGCCATTACCAAGCTCTACGAGGAAGCAGGCCGCGGCCTGGGCGGCGCGCGTGGTCGGCATGCCGGTGCCGCAGGCGATGACCCGCATTTCGTCAGAGGCAAGTTTCTCGCTGTTCGGCGAGTAATAGTCCCGCTCGCGTGGCTCGACCGGCGAAACCATGGATTTGTCTTTCTCCGCATTGGCCTCGACAGTTGGCATCAACGAAGGTCCATGATTCGTGAAGTACATTCCAGATATAAATCCAATAACGGCGACCACCGTAAAGGCTAATGTCAGTCTTCTAATTTTCATTTTCTTCTCCTTTACTGGGTGACAATTCTCGACTTATCGTCTGAACTCAGTCCGAGCCCGTTGCACGAACGTCATCGACCCGGTCACTAAACTTTGGAGCCCGCTTTTCAACGAAGGCACGCGCTGCTTCGCGATGATCGTCCGTTTGCATTGACTCAATCAACCGGACCGCTTCCGCGTCGAGCATCGACACAAAGTCGCTACTGACGGCCTCGTCGAGATTGTCTTTCATATTGCGCAGTGCAATGCGCGGTCCGTTGGCCAATCTTAGCGCCAAATCGAAAGCTGCCTGACGAAGTTCGGCATCGGGAACGACCTGATTCACTAGACCGAGACGTTCGCACCGAGCCGCGTCGATTCGTTCGGGCAAGAACAATAACTCACGCGCGCGTGAATTTCCGACAGCACGAGTCAGTAACCAGGATATGCCGTAGTCACCACTCAGACCGATACGCGCATACGCGGTACTGACAAAAGCGGACTCCGCAGCAATGCGTATGTCGCACGCAAGTGCAATTGCCAGCCCGGCACCGGCGGCAGCGCCCGGCAAGGCAGCAACCGTCGGTTTTCGCAAGCCGACCAGCGCACCGGTAAGCGTGCGTTGTCGTTCTTGCAGATTCGCGATTTTTTCGTCGACCGATCTGGCCGGCGCATCGCCGGCGCTGTTCATGGCTTTGACATCGCCGCCGGCGCAGAATGCCGTTCCTGATCCGGTAATCAACAGCGCACCGACTTCCGGGTCGTCCCCGGCCATGGCGATCATGCGGCGCAAAGCCGGTGTCAATTCTTCTCCGAGCGCATTTCTCGCGTCGGGACGGTTCAGCGTAATTGTCGCTACGCCTTCTTCTATTGAACACAGCAGAACGCTGGTTCCGGTATCAACTTTCATAAGTTCCTCGTCGCAGTCATATTCAGACAATCTGATGCTTCACACCGGCCGGTCGCGCGGACTGATAATCAAACAAAGCCAATGTTCAAATGCAGTCGCGCACGCAACAGTATGATACAAAGCCGGCTGCACTCATCAAAGGTGGAATTGGAGTGCCGTGGTTATAGTGATGGAATATCTTGATTTCGATAGAGAATCACCAGAATTCTCAGGCCTGCAAACATAATTGATGCGAGGAGAAGCACAGATGGCAGATAAAGCATTGCCAGGGGAAAGGCCACTTTCCGGTGTCCGTGTGGTCAATATTGGAACCGGGTGGGCAGGCCGCGTTGCTGCCATGCTGCTGGCCGATCAGGGTGCCGATGTCGTCGAGATCATTCGTCCGGGTCGCGCCGCCGAAGCGTGCGATCCGCTGCTCGATCGCGGCAAGCGCTTGCTGGAAGTCGATCTCCGGGATTCAGCAGGAAAAGCCGACGTACGCAAACTGCTGGACGGTGCGGACATCGCGTTCGAGAACATGCACGCCGGTGCGGCGGCCGGTCTTGGTCTGGCGTACGCGGACCTCGATAACGACAAAATCGTTTACATATCGCTGCCCGGCTTCGCCGAGGGCGACGAAAATCACGACACGCCGGCATGGGAAGGCATCATCAATTGTGCGGTCGGTGTTTACTCCGACATCAGCCCGCTCGGCCCGCTACTCGGCGGCGATCCGGTCTATTCGGCGATCCCGATGGCATCGGCCTACGGCGGCATACTCGGGGCACTGAGCGCATCGCTTGGCCTGTTCCACCGGCAGCGCGGCGGACAGGGACAACGCATCGAAGTACCGCTTGCCGATGCGGTCCTGTCAGCAATGGCGTTGCTGATCGCAAAGATCGAAGGGCAGCCTGCACGCTATAACTATCCGTCGGTTGATCACACCATGATGGATACGGTGTTTCCGATTCTGCGTGAACTGCGCGAACACATGACCGAAGACCAGGTCGCACGTATTTCTGGATACCTCAAGAGCCGCGCCATGCCGGGGCTGACCTTTTACGAATGTGCGGACTCGCGCCTGCTTTTCGTGTGCGCGATGGATCATGTCTACCAGACACGCGCCTTCCTCGAAACCGTGGGCGTCTACGATCGCGCCATTGCTGAAGGCATGGTGAACGAAAGCCCTTATAGCGAAAGAACCGAAGGCACCAATATCAATAACGGCAGCGAACTCACACCGCAGTGGCGCAAGCGGCTGCTTGAACTAATCGCGGCCAGCATGAAAACGAGGCCCGCGAAAGAATGGGAAACCGTGCTGCGCAATGCCAACGTGCCGGCAACAGTGGTTCAGACTGATGACGAGTGGCTGTGCGACCCTCAGCTTCTGGAAGCGGGTGTAATCACGGACCTTGATGACAAGGAACTTGACCGGGTTCGCATGCCCGGCCGATTCGTATCCATCGACGGCCCGGGCGTGCATTCGCCAGCATTGCGCCCGCGCGAAAGAGTGGCCGAAGCCCAGTGGCGTGACGCACCTGTTGAATCCACGCAACCGATTGACACGAAACCACGCGGACTGCTGCAGGGTGTTCGCGTCCTCGATTTTTCCAACATCATTGCCGGTCCGGCGGCGGGACGCACACTCGCCGAACACGGAGCCGAGGTCACTCGTATCGATTCACCCGCCCCAATGGCCGGCCCGCGCACCACGGTGTGGTTCGGCATTGACGTCAATCAGGGCAAACGCACCATCATCGTCGACCTGAAAACCGAATCGGGCCGTGAAATTCTCACCCGCTTGGTCAAACAAAGCGATGTGGTATTGCATAACTTTCTCGACAAATCTGCGCACTCCCTGGGTATCGGGCATGAGCAACTGGCGGCGATCAATCCAGACATCATTTCCTGCCAGATCAGCGCATGGGGTGGAAGTGAGGGCGGCGCGTTCAAGGACGATCCGGCGTTCGATCCAGTATTACAGGCCGCCTCGGGGATCATGGCACGTTACGGTTCGCCTGAAAAACCGGTCATGCATGGAATCGCGTCGTGCGTTGATTACATCACCGGATTCTCGGCGTCACTGGGTATTGCCCAGGCGCTGTTTGCACGTGAACGTGGAAAAGGCGGCAGCCACGTGCGGACCTCACTCGCGATGGGAACCCAACTCGTACAGTTTCCGTTCATGACAAGGCATGCACAGGCGCGCACCAATGTGCCATCCGGACAGATGGCGCGCGGCGACGGTAGCGATCAACACCTTTACAAACTGGCCGATTGCTGGGCGTTCGTGGGTTGCCGGGCAGGTGACTCATCCAGAATTGCAGCAGAGGTTGGCACTTCGAGTGATTCCACGCAAGCAATCGGAGAAACACTGCATGCGATGACGCTGGCGCAATTACGAGAGCGGCTTGCCACGGTTCCCGGTGCAAATGCAATCGCTATTCAGTCGCTGGCGCAGCTTCGAGAGAAGTACACGGTCGAAAGTGCAATTGAAGGCAGTGACGCATTTCCGGCTGGATCATTTCGTTTACGACGTGGCGCGCATCCGTCCGGACACCCGACTACCGTTCCACTGGCAACCTGGATCCGGCCATCGTCGTCACCGGTAACACAACTGTATCCGGCGCCGATACCCGGGAGCCATACCGTTGCAGTATTGGGCGACGCAGGCTTCAGTGATCACGAAATCGGAGCCTTGCTCAGCAACGGATCGGCGCACGCGGGTTGGAAGCTATTGAAACGCTATCTCCCACATTGAAGCTTTGGGCACTGAATGCTGGCCCTAATTGCAATGCACAGGCCCGTAGGGCATTGCACCGAAGGCCAGTGACACCGCTTCACAACCTCACCACGTCAACAGCTTTTCGCAGCTATTCGAAATGTTCGATGAGGAGATTGTTTCCACGCGAATGCAACAGATTAAGGGTGAACAAGTACGTTCCGTTGGGGCGCCGTGCGCGCCGACGTAGGCTTGGCGATCGAATTCCAGCGGTCAATACGGCGCAATGCGCTGCGCTTATTGCGCCCTACGCGAGTTGTATGCTGGCCCGGATTGCAATGCACTGACCCGTAGGGCGCAATAAGCGTCGCCCGTGTAGGGCGCAACAAACGTTGCGCATTGCGCCGAATGCGAGCTCGACAAGCTGATTACCAAAGGGGGCTGAATAGTGACCATACTGATAATTGCGTTTGCCTCGTCAATAATCCTGGCTGGATTAGTTCTGCTGGTAAATCCGAATGTTGTGTTCGGGGTGCTCAGCAGGCAATCGCAAGGTTTCGGATTACACATACTTGCCGTTGTCGTAAGACTAATGCTTGGTGTACTGCTCGTTTATCAGTCCGGCGTGTCCAGATACCCGCTTGCGATAGAAATAATTGGTTGGGTTTCCATCACCGCTGCGGCGTTCTTGACGGTCATGGGGCGGGACAGATTTCAACAGCTGATCTCCTGGGGATTGTCTGTGGCGAAATCATTTGCACGTGTTGGTGGCGTCTTGGCCGTATGCTTTGGCGCATTCCTGATTCATGCATTCATTTAGAAAAGCCACAGGCACGTAGGGCGCAATAAGCGTCGCCCGCGTAGGGCGCAACTAGCGTTGCGCATTGCGCCGAACGCGAATCATCTTGGTTAATACGGCGCAATGCGCTGCGCTTATTGCACCCTGCACTATTATGCGTTTCACGTTGATAAAGTGACGTTGACTCATAAGCACGCTGACCGGTATTCTCAGCCGGGAGCCTCTACACGACTATGACCATGCCAAACTTCAAAAGCTTTACGCCTGAAGGCGTTATCCCCGCTACGCTATTGATTCTCAATTCGGATCTCTCCATTGACGAGAAAGCGACGCGCAAGCACACGGCCGACTGCGCGCTGGTTCCCGGTGTGAGCGCAGTAACGGTCAACGGGCACGCTTCCGAAGTGCATGCCTGCACGTTCGACGAACAGGAACGCATTCTGACCACCTCGATGGAAGAAATCGGTGACCGCGTGCCGGTAATCAATGGTGTGTACGCAGACGGTAGCGCCGAAGCTGCGCGCATTGCGGCAATGGCCGACCGCAATGGCGCTTCCGCGCTACTGGTGTTCCCGCCAAACAGCATGTCGATGGGCGGACAGTTGCGCCCGGAGATGGCGATCACGCACTTTCGTCATATCGCCGATGCGACCGACCTGCCATTGATCTGTTTCCAGTATCCAATGGGCACCGGTCTTGGCTATCCGTTTGAGACGCTACTGCAAATGTTCGACGCCGTGCCGACGATCAAGGCAATCAAGGATTGGTCGAACGATGCAATGCTGCACGAAAAACACATCCGCACCTTCCAGAACCTGCCGCGCCCGGTAAATGTTCTGACTACCCACAGCGCGTGGTTGATGCCATCGCTTACGTTGGGGGCGAACGGCCTTCTGTCAGGGGCAGGCAGCGTAATTGCCGATCTGCAGGTTGCGCTGTTCCAGGCTATCAACGCCGGTGATCTACCGCTCGCGCAGTCGATCAACGATCGCATCTACCCGCTCGCACAAGTATTCTATTCACCACCGTTCCTCGACATGCATAACCGCATGAAAGAGGCCCTGGTAATCCTGGGCCGAATTGAACAGGCTTACGTACGGCCACCACTGGTGAAAATCCCTCCGACAGAAATCGAACGGCTCCGCAGCGCCCTGCAGGCCGCTGGCATAAGAAACGAATCGACTTTTGCCACTGCAGCTTGATGCAGTTGCCCCACGTCTCAACACTTTTCGCGGCGAGCGCAGCCGCACTTGACCTTGTCAGAGTTCAGCATGAAATTGATTAATGCACGACAGACAGCGTTGCGTGGACGCCGCATGGCAAGTCTGCCGCTCCTTGCGCTGCTTTTATCCGGTGCCGGTGCTGCCAACGAAACAGCATCGAACGCAGATGCGTTCATCACTCATGAGTCTGGCACCGACGCATACTCGATCACTGTTACAGCACTTGCCGACGAACAACGCCCGCAAGTGTCGTCAGGCCGGCGTATGATCGACGATATCTGGGTACTGCCTACCGAGGTCACTGGCGTATGGGGCGTCGGGCCCACGTTTAACGAGAATAGTTGCACAGCCTGCCACGAGAAAAATGGCCGCGCCAGAGCACCTGACGACTCGAAGGAAATCACGAAGGGCCTGTTGCTGCGATTAAGCGTTCCCGGAGAAACTGACACGGGTGCCCCGCGGCCTCACCCGAACTACGGCGATCAGTTTCAGAATCGCGGTGTACGTAAAGTGGTTCCGGCCGAAGGCAAAGTATTCATCAACTACCAACCGGTCATTGTTGAGTTTGCCGACGGCGAGCAAATCAGTCTGCGAAAACCGGAAGTAAAATTCACCCGGCTTGCGTTCGGCGAACTGAGCGAAACAACCATGGTATCGGCCCGTATAGCACCGTCTCTGGTGGGACTGGGGCTGCTGGAAGCCATCCCTGAAGAAACAGTGCTCTCCATCGCGCAACAACAACCGGCGCAAGGGCTGAACGGAAAACCCAATTACGTCTGGGATCATGATTCCGGCAAAACCGTTCTTGGCCGCTTTGGCTGGAAAGCAAATCAACCCAATCTGCTTCAGCAGACTGCGGCCGCATTTCACGGTGACATCGGGGCCACGTCTTCCATGTTTCCAGCAGAGAACTGTCCTGCCGTCCAGAAAGAATGTATCAAAGGCCCTACTGCGACCGGCTGTTCCGGTGGCCACGTCAAATGCGCCGACAAGATGAGCTGGGAAGTATTTCCAAGCCGGCTGCGAAACGTTACGCGCTACCTGCAGGCACTTGCGGTTCCCGCACAACGCAATGTCGATGATGCAACGGTGGTACGCGGCAAGGAATTGTTTTCGGCCGCGCAATGTGACGGCTGCCATGTGCCCGAGTTGAAAACCGGTGGCACCACCCAAATTGCGGCTGCCGCCAACCTGACCATCCGGCCTTACACGGATCTCCTATTGCACGACATGGGCGAAGACCTTGCCGATCATCGGCCCGACTTCCAGGCCAATGGGCGTCAATGGCGCACTCCGCCACTTTGGGCGCTTGGTTTGCAACAGACGGTCAACGGACACACCGACTTGCTACATGACGGGCGTGCACGCGGCTTTGTTGAAGCCATCGCATGGCATGGCGGAGAGGCGCAGCGCTCGCGCGACCATTTTCTTGAAATGGACAAGCAAGATCGCGATGCGCTGGTGAAATTTCTCGAATCGATCTAGAAGTTCGCCACGAACGGCGCTTACTTAGGCGCTATTGCCCAAGATAAAGGCACTCGATTCATAAAAGCCGCTACACGTCACCCGTCAACAGCGCAGCGAAATGCAGGGGGACTTGGTCAGCTATGACCGATTCCGGTTCCATCGACTCCTATTCGGCGCAATGCGCTGCGCTTATTGCGCCCTACGCGGATTTTTATTGGGGCATCAGGTGTTGCCTGAACCACTCCAGCGCCAGGGAAGAAGCGGCCGAATAGTGCCGGTTATAGATACTGTAATGCAGGCCCGGATAGGTTTTGTATTCGGCAACCGCTTCCTTCTTGATAATTTCGTATACGGCATGCCCATTCGCCATTCGGCTGAATAGTTCCTCCGAGTCCACGTCAATGACCAGGGTCGGCACGCGAATCCGGTTTGCCGACTCGATCGGCCGATAACCCAGCATCTTCGCCAGATCCGGTGTGCCTTTCAGATTGGGAACGGTATCGATACCTTGCGGAATCGGATCGTTGACGCCGCGTGCCTTGTCGACGGAGCGTTGACGAGCAAAGCGCTCGCGCTCCGGTGTCCAGCCGACACCCTGGTAACCGACCTGGCTAACGATCGCCGCGACGCGATCGTCGTGCGCACCCAGGTAAATAACGTGGCCACCGGAATAACTCGTTCCCCAGATGCCGATGCGCTCAACATCCACACCTTCTTCGCCATACAGAAAATCCAGCGCATTGCTGATATCACGGACCTGGTCCACCGGATCAACCACTTCACGAATAGCACGCGCGCGGACCGTGACTGCACCGTCTGAGTCGGAAGCAGGCTGATCACCTATGATGACCAGTCTGCTGTCACTGTCGACCCAGCCGCGATAGTCGAACGTCAACACGACGAAGCCCGCATTGGCGAATTTCGGCGCATACGTATTGTTCAGATGCGAACGGGTCCCGCCCCAACCGTGTGTGAGCAAGATGGCCGGCCTTTTAGTTCCGTCGCCATGGCCTGCCGGTAACCACAGGTCACCCGCCATGCGGGTACCGTCGCTCCATATATCGACCGCCTTGCGTTCAGCACCCGCTGCGCCGGTAGAAAACGCGCCGGCAGTGACGGCAATTGAAAGCAATAGAAAGACGAGCCGCCCGCACCGTCCAACCCATCCATAAGAATCCAATCGTGACATTGTTTTTTTCTCCATATTCTCGCCTGCCCAATCCTTAACCGAACGCACCACTACAGGCTGCGCCGGTCAGTGTATTTCGAATGCATAAAACCGGTCGTTGCTGCGCCCTCCCCACATTCCGTATCCGGATCCCCAGTAAACGACCCCATCGACGACCGCAGCCCCGCCGTTGACCGATCCGCCGCTCGCGAAGCGCCACAGAATTTCGCCGCTCGCTGCATCGATTGCGAACATGGTATCTGCATTCTCGCCGGCCGCCATCGAACCGGCGAACACGACGCCGTTGGCCACAGTCACCGCGCCCATGTCTATGGCGCCGACATTGGGATCCGCTGTCTGCCAGAGAATTTTGCCGGTGCCCGCATCGAGCCCGCTCCAGAAACCATAGCCAATCGTCTTGCCTGCATCTGAACCGTTGCCAAGCAAAGTCCACGGATGCTTTGCATAGTTGGCGATTGCGGTATAAATGCGCGCGCCATCGGTCGCTGAACCCCACTCCATGCCGCCAAGGGCACTGCCGGGCCCGACTTCCGTCTGCCAGACCACAGCACCGGTATCGCGGTCCAGCGTCCAATAGATGCCGCTCTTTTGACCGGCTCCCACCAGGTCACGAGTGCGACCATCGACAGATGCGTTGAATAGCGCGGGTCCCTGGGCAAAGTCAAAGTCCGGCCCCCGCGGTGATTGACAGTTATCGGGGTTCGCTGGCCGAGCCTCATGACAGACTTGCGTGTACGAGTCCAATGGGAGAACTGACCTGCCCCACACGACCGCGCCGGTAGCGAGGTCAAACGCGACAAACGCGTTGACATAATTAGCTGGCTCGCGCGCGATGCAGTCGGCCTCTGCGGCTTTTGAATCAATCTGCCGCGCTTCGGTAACGCAATCGAGCAATGTCTGCGGCACGCGATAATTGTTGCCGGTGGTGATGTATACGATTCCTCGCGCTACATCAATCGCCGGTGTGCTGCCGAACACGGGGTTCCCATAATAGTCGGGTGAATCGGGCGTGGTGCGGGATTTCCAGAGCAGCTCGCCGGTCTCCACGTCGAGAGAAACCAGGCTGCCGCGAAACGTGCAGCATTTGTATCCCGGCGACCTCGCCGCGACGTATTCTTCCCACGAAGACACGCCGACATAAACGCGGCCATCGTGAACGACCGCCGATTGTGTGATTACGGCCGCAGGGTGAGTTTCAATCGTCGTCTGCCAAACCGGATCACCGGTCGCTTTGTCCACCGCGATCACGCGTGCACCGCTTTTTACCAATCGGCGCTCAGCCTGCGTTCCAATGATCAGGTACTTGCCGGCGACCACCGGTGTAACCCGGGCAGTATCTCCGTAAACGCTCGTATATTTCGAAACAGGATTACTCCAGATCGTGGCGCCTGTTTCCCGGTCGAGTCGATGGATCTTGCCTGACATATCGGTCACATAGACCGAGTCAGCGTCGACTGCTGGTGACGCGGAAACGTCACCTGACAGACTGGCTTCCCATTTGACCGCGAGACGCGAAACCGTGTCCGGCGAGATACGCGACTCTGCAGCTTGATGGCGGGTGTTCGCGATATTCTGACCTGCGCTCGTCCATTCTGCGCCTGACGCCGAGAGCGGCAACAGAGACAGGACTACAAGAATCCATTTCATTGACAATCCTTCAGATTGCAACGCATCACTGTATGCATTTGTTCAGACCCGCACCAAACACGTGAAGCCCATTGCGTTTGAGAAGCCCATTGCATTCAAGAAAGCCCATTGCATTGAAAAGGGTATTTTAACTAATCGTTTTCGGAATTGTTTCGCTGCACCAAAAGCTGTCGGCAATGGCAAAGATAAAACGGTGTCGACTTTTGATTGGGTGCCGCCCGCATAGAGCGCAATAAGCACAAGGCGTTGCGCAGTATTGAAACCGATAAAACCAGGAGTGGCGGGTCAGGTCGGATTACGCCCAAAGGGCTAATCCGAGCTACGCTCCTCAGCTACTTTATTGCGTTGCTGCCACCAGACAATGAATGGCGCGAGGCAGCCCTTGCGGCTGCGAATAGACCAGGCCGGTCTCCATGCCCTTCCAACAATTTGTTCCCAGTTGTCAGGAATCGAAACCCCGTTAACGTCCGATTCCCTGGCGAGGGTCGGTTCCTTATCTTTGATGTTCACAATTCATGCTGACCTTGAGCATTTGTACTTTTAACCTGTAGGTCGGATTAGCGCAGCGTAATCCGACGCAAGCGTGCCACTCATCTTCGAACTGCAATTGTCGGGTTACGCCCAAGGGCTAAGCCAACCTACGCACCTTCGTTGTCCGCAGCAAATGACAGTAACACAAGCACATCGCTTCCTTTTTGGCGGCTATCGGTTCTGATACCGGTTCAGATCGAACACACCTGCGTAGCTTGGGTAATCGTGGCGGTACTTCGCGTGAAACCAGTCCGCGCTTTCCCAGAACTGCGGGTTGCTGCGGCGCTTGCCGTACTTTTCAATCAGCGCGTCATAGCGCTCATAACTGTCAATCGCCAGGTACTGATCCACGAACGCCTGCAAATCATCCAGACGCAGTTCGAGGAAGAAATTGGGATAAGCGCCGATAAAACCTTTCACGACGTCAACCGTGTCTTCGCTCTTCACCCGGGTCTTTTCCTTTGGCACCAGCGCAGTGGTGTTCAGATAGGATTTGTTGCGCACGAATGTATAGACCAGATCGTTTTCTACTGATTCGTCAATGATGACCCGCACGAAAGTCACGTTTGGCAAGATATCGGTAATCTCGCCTTTGGTGTTGCTCACACGCCGAAATGCCTTGTCGACCGCATCTGTTTCGGGATCCAGTTTCAATGCGGCGCAGTGCACCGGAAATACCCGGCACAGGTTGATGGTATCCGGAGATGATCGTGCGTCACCCAGATGCCGGTAGGCCTGAACAAAAAACTCCCTTTTACCGTCTGCCGTTGTGTAGTCAATCCCGGTTGCACGAACACCATACTTCTCACGACTATACGTGAGCAGGCGCTCCAGCTTCTCCGGTTGTCCGGTGTCGCGATACCAGTAACGGTACAAGCCAAGCCGCTGGTCGGGCGGCAAGAAGGCCAGGAAATTGATTTCCGCCTCGATTCGCAGAAAGTCCATGTAAGTTCGCGTGGCCAGCTGATGGCCGGCGGTACCGTAAACGTTAAACCCCGCCACCAGCAAATAGTGGATACGCTCGAGCAGCGGATAGTCCAGCACCCAGCCGGTTTTCGGAATCTCGCCTACAAAACCCTGCACCACTGTGGCGCTGTCATAGTGGCGGTACACAGTAAGCGCCGCGTTGCGGTTAACCTTTCCGCCATCCCAGATCTGCTTTAGTCCGTAACCCTGGCCCTTGGGATAAACGCTGTTGACATACGCCACCTTCTTCTCAAGATAGCCACGAGCGACGTCATAGTAAGCCTTCCATGCTCTCAGCAATCCAATGTCTTCCTCGCGCTCGGAAGGAATGCGCAGATCGTCGCTGGCATTTTCCAGGAAATTGACGTCGTAACTTACCGGGTCACCGTCCGGGTCGGTAAACAACACCCAGAAATGATCGTCAATCACGCTGAGCGCGATTGAACCTCGGCAAACCGGCCCTTTGATAAATCCGGCGATAATGAAGTGCGCGTCATCCAGCATGAACTGGTAACGGCTGCGCGGTGGAATGGCGGCGAAGGTCTTGAACGCATTGGAAGACAACTTTGGATCATAGCCGGGCAAGGACTGCACTACGTAACCCGGCTCAAGAAACAGCTCGCTCAGGCGCGCCAGACGCTGATCGTTGAGCACGTAAGGCAAATGCGTCTTGTCAATGATCGTGCGATCGTAACGTTGCAAGCGGTAATAGAATTGCCCGGAGCCAGGGTCATCATAAGGCCGCACCGAAGCGATCAGGTCAATCGGTTCACCCGGCGGCGTGCGTGAGCGCACCAGCATGAAAAACGAGCCGGCATCAACCTCGTCAAAGTAAAGATGTCCGAGAAAGATATGCTCGAACACGTAACGAGCCATGAGCCGTTGCTTGTTCGACTCGCCGTTGAAGAATTGCTCCCACTTGTCGACCTCGGTCAGCAACTCTGGTGCAAGTGCAGCTGCCGGCCGCACCGGTGAGCCCTGCGCTAACCACGCCTCTATGGTGTCGAATTCTCCCTCGCCCAGCGCAGGAAAACCGAACGGCATGCCAAATTGCGGATGCTTGCGCGCGAACTTCCCGTAGTGCTCAACATTCGTACACTGTCCGGGTTGAACGAGCGAATCCTCATCGGTTCGCAAGTCCGCAACAACGGCATACTCATCAGGCAACCGGCCTGAAGTTGGAAAGTCATCTCCGCGCTTCAATTGCAAAGCCTTGTACAGCAGCGAGTTGTCGAGATTGGCCGTGTGCGTGTCCGCACGTTCATTCAATACCGGATGGAAACCTTTTTCGCGCCAGGAGGCCGTGGACTGCGCATCGATGCCGAGCCGGGTCGGGTCTGCAGTTGAAAATCGGGCACCGTTGTAAACAGGTGCAGGATTCGCACCGCGGTCAATCCCTTCGTAGGAAGTCAGATTCAGCTGACACGGTGCATCGTAGCAACTGTGGCAGACGACACAACGCTGATCCAGAATCGGCTGAACCTGATCGTCGAAAGAAACGAAGCCGGCGGTCGCGATTTCGTCTGGCGACATGCTTCTATCCCTTGGTACCGAAGGACCGTAAAGTTCCTCGTAGTTGGTTACCAGCGTGACGCAACCCGCCAACACGACGGTCAGCAGAAACAAGGTACTGCGGTTCAGTCTTGGCATGTGCTTACGGTTGTCTCCATTCCAAGGAAAACGGACTCGATGAGCCGGTCAGGTTCGAAGTCCAATATAGCCTGAAAGTGCCTGCTACATATATCGTCTGCCGAAGCGTGCGCCGGGTTCTCATTTGATACGCCTGAAACGCGCATTGACATCTGCTCGGGCCCAACTTTCAGATCAGCATTTTACGCTCGGCCGGCCGACTGCAATCGCGACCCCGTGCACCCGGTCGACCCTGTGCGCCCGGTAGATCCCGCACAACTTCATGTCAGGCTGGTCGTCATCTGGTAACTGCCCGGAGGTCTCTACTTAACAATTCTTTACATACGACACATGGTTACGAAACACGAGATCCCGACAATGTCATTGTCCGTCGTAGCTATGGCGGCATCACATCTTTTCGACAGGAGACAATCATGGAAAATCAATCCCAAAATGATGCAGCGACATCCACACCCAAGCGCCGGCCTTTCCTGAAAGGCATCGTGGCAGGTGGCCTTATCAGTGGCCTGCTCGCAGCAGGTGCAACAGTGTTCGCAAATGCTGATCACCAGTCACATTTCTGGAAGGCTGGTGGCTGCAGGCAAGGGCATGCGATGCGCGACCCCGCAGTAATGCAGGAACGCGCCGGCTTCATGGCCGACTGGGTTCTGAAGCGCGTCGATGCGACGGAAGAGCAAAGCGCGAAAGTTAAAGGCACTTTGCAGGCGTCGATAAGCGAACTGCTTGAGCTTCGCAATCAACACTTTGCCAATCGCGACGCCATGCGTGCAGCACTCACCAAGCCCACCATCGATCGCGCTGAACTCGAACGCATTCGCAGCGCGGAGATGCAACTTGCCGAAACTGCTTCGACTACACTCGTCGCGTCTATTGCAGATATCGCCGATGTACTTGACCCGGAACAACGCCAGGCGATCGCCGATATGGGTGCACGCTGGTCTGGTCACCGGCACGAAATGTAATCGACATGAGACGGTGGCCCGCGCCATTGCCTCGCCGGATTACCCTGGAACTTGATGCGGTGGCGCGGGCCACCGCCCCCCCGCTCTACCTCGAACTGTCCTCGACCACCCGGGTCGCCGAACTTGCAATCGAATCCTCAATCGCATTACCGGGATAGAATGAACACGACCTTGAACGCACAAGCGCAGTTCGCAATGACCGAACGCATTTTGATGATTGAAGACGACGACAGTTTGTCGTCAATGCTTTCCGACTATCTCGGTGGCTATGGCATCGAAGTGACGGTAGCGTCAAATATTCAACAGGGACGAGAGCAACTCGCTGCGACGAGATTCAATGCCTTACTTCTTGACGTAATGCTGCCCGACGGCGACGGATTCGACATGTGCCGTGAGGTACGCGCGAACTCCGACATCCCGATCCTGATGCTGACCGCACGCGGCGACGAAACCGATCGTATTGTCGGTCTGGAAATCGGCGCCGACGACTACTTGCCCAAACCATTCAATCCGCGCGAACTACTGGCACGACTTCATGCCATCCTGCGTCGACGTCACAGCCCGCATGCTGAGCGCAACCGGGTGTTGCGTTTCGGCCGACTCGAAATTGACCGCGACGCACGCACAGTACGCGTGGATAGCGAAATCAAGGTGATCACCAGTTTCCAGTTTGATTTGCTAGCAGGGCTTGCCGAGAGTGCCGGAAAGGTGCTGTCGCGCGAAGCACTGATGGACCGCGTTCGAGGTGAGGAACTGGAGGCCTTCGACCGCAGTATCGACGTTCACATTTCACGGATCCGCTCGGCTATCGAGGACGACCCGAAACGCCCGCGCCGCATTATCACCGTGCGCGGCGCCGGCTACGTGTTCGCCCGCGTCCAGGACGAAGCGTGACCAGGACCTTTGAATCAATCGCGGTAACGCAATGCGCCACCTTTATCTGAGAATATACCTCGCGTTCATCGGCATACTCGTCACGTTTATGCTTGTGATGTCGTTTGCATGGTGGGCGCTGCGTGACAACGACGACCGGCGGTCGCTGGATGGCATCGCGGCTCTGGTGTCCGCTGCTCTGCCGCCCGCGCATGTTCCACGTGCGCGACTGCAGTCAGCAATCGACGAACTCGCACCGCAGGTTTCATCGCGACTTACCGTACGCGGCGCAGACGGCTCGTTACTCGCGCATAGCGGCGAACCATTGCCGCCGGCCCCGCCTGGCTCTGAGCGCAGCGGATTCCGCCACCTGCCAGGCGTTGGCCATGCAGCCGTTTTACGATTGCCGGACGGGCGCTGGGTGGTCGCAAAGCGACTTCATGATGGACGTGGTGGATATGGCTGGTTGGTGGCACTGCTTCTCTTCGCGGCAACGCTCGCTGTCGGGGCGTATCCGGTAGTGCGCAGCATCACCGGCCGTCTTGAGCGGCTGCGCACGAGGGTCGATGCCTTCGGCGCGGGCGATCTGTCGGTGCGGGTAGAAGTCGAAGGTCGTGATGAAGTCGCAGCACTCGCAGGCAGCTTCAACGACGCTGCAAAACGCCTTGAGAAACTCGTTGATGCGCAAGGCCAGATGCTCGCGGCTGCTTCCCATGAATTGCGATCACCACTTGCGCGCATGCGCCTCGCTATCGAACTGCTTCGTACAGGTGACCAGCAGGAACTGCGCGACGAACTCACTCGCGACATTGCGGAACTCGATGAATTGATCGGCGAGATATTATTGGCCAGTCGTCTCGATACGCTGGAACACATTGACCACCGCGAGACAGTGGACTTGCTGGCGCTGCTCGCAGAAGAAGCATCACGCACCAATGCTGGCGTGCGCGGCACAGCACAAAACGTGTCCGGAGATCCTCGTTTGCTTAGAAAGTTACTGCGCAATCTTCTGGAGAATGCGCGCCGTTATTCCAATGATGGCGAAGTTCAGGCGAGCGTGCTGCGCGATCGAAGCGGCGGCGTATTACTCACGGTCGAAGACCGCGGTCCGGGCATACCGGAAGATGAACGAGAGCGCATATTCGAACCGTTCTACCGCGCACGCGGCACACGCGAAAGTGGCGAAGGTGTCGGTCTTGGGCTCGCGCTGGTTCGACAGATCGTTGAGCGGCATGGTGGGAGCGTGCGTTGTTTGCCGCGAACCGGCGGAGGCACACGCTTTGAAGTCTCTTTGCCAACCAGTAACAATTGAATACGCATGACGCAATTCGTCCGGACACCACGTAGCGGCATACTTTTTCTCTAAATCTGAGCACGTTCAGTCTAATTCGCGTAGGGCGCAATAAGCGCAGCGCATTGCGCCGCAGGCAGGTCACTGGAAACCTGCTGCAGTGGTACGGCACAATCTGGTCGGCGAATACTGGTCGGCAATGCGCCTGTCGGATCGGGTATAGCGAACGTGGAAATGGGCGAATGCGTTCGGCGCAATGCGCTGCGCTTATTGCGCCCTACGGATTGGTGCGAAGACGACCATATGCGTTCCCGCCAAGTCGATTCGTTTCGCAGCTACGTGGGATAGGCTACCGCCTTGGTGAAACATGCTGGCTAATGCGGACATCGGCGTCACATTCACCGATTTCGTATTGGACGTTCGAACGGTTTCACTCTGACTTTTCTACAAAAGCTTGTGCTGCCAGCGCCTTCATCCAACGAATGTACTGTTGCGTCGACCAACCGCATTCGATGGTGAGGTTTTCCCAGTTCGGTACCAGGAGCATGGTCCACAACGCATCCGTGGCTCTCTTTGGCGTCCATTCCGGTGCGAGATTTCCATCGGCGTGCAGCGCCTCAATTGCTGCGCGACAACCATCCCGCATGGCCAGCATGCGATCCTTCCACGCCGCTGCCGCCGCTTCATCCGTATCCTGCGCCAACATCAGCCCCTTGGCGACTCTGTAGATTTGCGGAATGTAACGGCCCCAGGAATCTATATATAGGTCCAGGCGCTTTACGCCGGACGTTGCCGCACGTGAGGGCGCGAGCCGGCGATCCGAATCCAGAATTTCGTCCAGGTGTTTCGCCGCCGCCACCAGTAACTCCGTGCGCGATGCGAAGTGCAGGTAAACAGCCTGGCGGGAGATTCCGGCCGCCACAGCAATATCCCCCATACGAACACCCCGGCCCTCGCCCCCTTCAAGCATTTTGACGGTCGCTTCAAGGATTCGTGTGCGGGTTTCAATGTTTTCACTTGACATGCTGTCAAGCTTATCTTACGGTTGACACCGTGTCAATTGACACTGTGTCAAGTTCACTAAAGGAGACCACCATGAAAGACGATCTGAATTGCACGAAAACAGAAGAAGGACTCACGCTCGTACTCGGTGGGACCGGCAAGACCGGCCGCCGCATCGTAGAACGCCTCGCGAGCCGCGGGGTGCCGACGCGAGTCGCGTCTCGCGCCGCCGCCCCTTCTTTCGATTGGGGGCAGCCAAACACATGGGATGCGGTGCTGGGTGGCGTAACCGCCGCGTACATCAGCTATGCGCCAGACCTCGCTATTCCCGGCGCGACTGACGCTATACGTGAATTAGTCGAGCGCGCCGTTGCGTGCGGCGTCAAGCGCCTGGTTCTGTTGTCCGGTCGCGGCGAACAGGAAGCACAACTGTGCGAGCGCATCGTCCAGGACGCCGGGATCGAATGGACGATTGTTCGCGCCAGCTGGTTCAACCAGAACTTCTCCGAAGGCGAGTTCCTCGGCATGGTTGTGGACGGCGCGATTACGCTTCCTGCCGGAGATGTCCCGGAGCCGTTTATCGATGTGAATGACATCGCCGATGTCGCTGTTGCAGCGCTTACCGAGAACGGCCATGCCGGTCAGATCTACGAGGTCACCGGGCCCCGCATGCTGACCTTTGCACAAGTCGCTGAAGAAATTGCGCGTGCCAGCGGGCGCGAGATTCAATACATGCAGATCCCGAGAGAGGCCTTTGCGGCCGGCATGGCAGAGTCCGGCGCGCCTGATGAAATGGCATGGCTGGTGGACTACCTGTTTTCCACCGTACTCGATGGCCGCAACGCTTATGTCTGCGACGGCGTACAACGGGCGCTGGGTCGAGAGCCGACAGATTTTGCCGAGTTTGCGCGGCGAATCGCCGATTCAGGGGTATGGGAAGCGCCGTCCTCACCTGAAAGAGTCGCGGCATGATGAGTCAACTCACATTCATAGTTGGGACGTCCGCGTTGCTCGGATCCGCGCTGGTGGGAGGCGTGTTCTTCGCATTCTCCAGCTTCGTGATGAAAGCCCTCGCGCGACGGCCCTCTGCGGAGGGCATCGCCGCGATGCAGTCAATCAATGTCGTCGTTATCAACCGTTCGTTCCTGGGCGCATTTATGGGTACAGCTGTGCTGTCGCTTGTGATGGCCGGCTTCGCCTTTAGCGGATGGAGTCATCCCGCGGCGTCGTTCTTCCTGGGTGGGGCGATTGTCTACATCGTTGGCACATTCATGGTCACCGCGCTCGGCAATGTGCCGCTGAACAACCGGCTGGCGGCCGTGTCCGCATCAGACCCCGCCACGCATCACGTGTGGGAGCGCTATCTGGATCGCTGGACGACGTGGAACCACGTTCGCACGGCGGCCGCGATGGTGGCATCACTGCTGTACCTTCTGGGGTTCATACAGCACGCCGTCAGGTGATGCCAGGAATGGCAAACCTCGAGAAATTTGACTTGCAGTACTTCTGGCCATTTCACTCCGCTTGCCGACGAGCGCAACGCGATTTCCGAATGCCAACTGGATCCGGGTGAAACGTGCTCAAATGGCCGAAAGCGGACTGTAAAAAACTTCCAAATCGAAGACAAAAAAAGGGCCCACACATGGTGGGCCTTTCTTGTCATCTTGGCGCGCCCGGAGCGAATCGAACCCCTGACCTGCTGGTTCGTGGGCTGACGAATAGCTTCCACCAGCGCCACAATCTCATGCCCTATCGTTATTACTCGCGCCTTATCGCCGCTCAGCCCCGGATCAATCTTTCGCGTTGTCCGGGTTCTTCGGTCGCGACTCGCCTGAAAGTAGTTCGGCTGAAAGTGGCTCGGCTGACTTTTGCGCCTGCGGATCCGAAGACTCGTCATGGGGCGAGCCGCGCGGGGGGTAGTCGAGAGTATCTGCGAGCTCCTCGATTCTCGAAGCCGCTGGTAACGGAAACGGCAACCGGTCAGAATCGCGCCAGGCGCTGACCTCGTCCATTGCAGCATCGCTGCGCTCCTGGTCCAGACCATGATCACGCCCCATGTACAAGGTCTGCGATGGAAACGCGAATCCGGTTCCCGACTCTCGGACGATCTCGTTCACTCTCAGGAGGGTGTCCTCGCGGATCGCATAGAACTCATTCATCTCTTTCGTCAGTGCATAAACCCGAATCTGAACATCAAGTGATGAGGCGCCGTAGCCTACAAATCGTATACGCACGGTATCGCGATCGATCTTCGGGTGGGCGTAAAACATCTCGCGCAATTTCGCCAGCACGAAACGCAACTGATCTGGTTCGGTTTCATAGCGCAGCCCGATGGTGTTAAGAATCAGCATTCGGTCACAGTGAGCCCAATTGCTGATCTCCATATTGACAAATATCGAGTTCGGTATCGACACCAGCGTTCGATCGAGGGCCCGGATCTGAGTCGAACGAACTCCAATACTTTCAACGGTGCCCGTCTTCGTGCCGAAGCTGCAGTAATCCCCGATACGCACTGGCCGGTCCATGTATAGAATCGCGCCGCCGATGAAATTCTCCAGTGTCGGCCGTATCGCCAGCGCCACAGCGAGGCCGCCGACGCCCAGGCTGGCCAGCAAGCCCACTAAAGGTAGCCCCAGGTCCTGCACGCCGGCAGCAAGTATTAACCCACCGCCCACGAAGCCGATCACGCGAGCGCTCAGCCGCAAGAGATTGGCATCCAGGCTTTCGTCAGGAACTCTAGGTGACAGGATGATCCACTCGAAAATCGCCAATACAACCAACCAGAACACCCAGATAATGGCCAGGTCAATCAGCACTGTCGTCGTGGAATCGACGATCCGTGCAAACGTTCCGGACACATTCACTTCCACCGCAATAAAGGCCCCCAGGGCCAGAACAACGGCAATGATCGCCACGGGAGTCAGTGCGTGACGGAGTAGGGCAGCGATCCCGTTTTGCGACGTACGCAAGCTGATGGCACGATGCCACAGGGCGAGAAGCATCGCGGCCAGCGCACTTAGCATGACGGCAATCAGAATTTTCCAGATCGGCGTATCGAGCCAGGACTGTTTCAGTACGCTTGGCAGGGCCGACACTAATCCGGCGGGAATTGCCGGGCCATGGATCTGGGGAATAGCCAGCTGCCAGCTTTCTATCCCGATCGACGACCGCAGAGGAATACTTCGAATACGCTGGTAGAACTGCGGTGCGACCGTGACCGTCCTCGCCGCGAACAGGAACTCTCCTTCTCTAGGCCCCTCCTCTATGCGGACGATCCTGATCGGTGTCCCCGGAATACGCCATCTAGCCGGTATGTCTCCGTCATCAAACGCACCAGCATCGGGAACGCTGTCGATGGGCGGCAGCTCCAAACGTCCGACGATGTCGAGCAACACGGCGAGTGTGTCCATCCCGGTTTCCCGTCGTGAAACCTTCGGAACCGATGACAGATCGATAAGACGAAAAAACTGGGAACCCAGAAAATTCACGTGGTCTGCGTTGGCTCGCGTCTGGTCTTGCCGGTATGCCAGTAGCGCGCCTTCGATCTCCAGGGTAAGCCGAAGGAAGGTCTCTAGCGTTGCGCGCGGGCTTGAGGTATCCACAGGCGCGAAAGGCGTGGCGGTCGCGTCGCTGGTGACAATATCTTCCTGAGCGTGAAGCGCCGTGAAAATCGTACAAAGCAGCAAGCAGACAACTGCGCCAAGCCGAAATGTCAGGGATAGCGGCCGCAAAATCGTGTTTTCCTCCAAATTAACGATGAGCTGGATCTCTCATATTCAAACACCGATATTTGTCCAACCAGTGCTAACGCCGAACGCCCGCAATTCAGAAAATACAGTCTATTGGTTAGAACCCCACGTCAAGCCCGGAGATAGTGAGGCGCTATACGCACCTGGCAACCGAACATCTCGCCGCGTACACAGACCGCTTATGCGCTTTGCGGAAAGTTGAAGCCAACGCTACCAAGCGTTTCACAGGGTGCCAAAAAAATAGGGGCCGCGCAACGCGACCACTTCACATAACGCAACCCTTTCATTTGCATGGCACGCCGGGCAGGATGAATGCGGGCACTGGATGAACGTGGCTCCGATCCTCCAGTCTTATCTTTTCGAACCTCATAAAACCTCCACAGGATACATTCTGTACCTGTCGCACAAAGTTGAACGTGCTTGCCAATTCTCTCCTACGTCAATATCCTCCCTTCTCTGCCAAAGCAGGGAACTCTGGCAATCTCATATGAGCGCTCCACATCTTGCGGCCTACAAGGCAGCAACTGATGGTGCTGTCGACACATTCACACTCAACGACATGACGAAAGTCGTATGAACCGTTGAGTAACAGGGATATCCAATGAAAGCAGTTGCTCTTACGCAATATTTACCGATCGAAGCGCCCGACTCATTTGTTGATGTCGATATACCGAAACCGGAACCCACTGGGCGCGACCTTCTGATTGCCGTCGAGGCTGTTGCTGTCAACCCGGTCGATACAAAAATTCGCAATGGCCGCGGCAAACACGGACCGGTTGAAAATCCACCAAAGGTCATCGGCTGGGACGCCAGCGGTCGCGTCGAAGCCGTCGGTGATGAAGTCACGCTTTTCAAGCCGGGTGATGAAGTCTGGTACGCAGGCGATATCACACGCCCTGGCTGCAATTCGGAATTTCAAATCATCGACGAGCGTATTGTTGGCCGCAAACCGAAATCTCTGAGCCATGCAGAGTCCGCCGCATTGCCACTCACTACGATCACAGCCTACGAAGCATTCTTTGACCGCCTGGGCATAGACCGGAACGGAGCGGATAAAGGGCAGTCGATATTGATCATCGGTGCCGGCGGCGGCGTTGGCTCGATCGGCATCCAGTTGGCAAAGCATGCCGGGCTGATCGTGATTGCGACCTCATCGCGACCCGAGACGGCGGCATGGGTGAAAGAGCTTGGCGCCGATCATGTCGTTAACCATCGGGAAGATATGGTCGCACAGGTCCACGAACTGGGCTTCAAGTATGTGGATCACATCGCCATCTTCAACGACATGCGCCATTGGCAAACCGCGGTAGATCTGATTCGGCCGCAAGGCGGGATTGTGTCGATTGATGACACCCATCATCCGATGCCAATGGATCAAATGAAAATAAAGTCGGCCAGTCTCCACTGGGAGTTCATGTTCGCCAGATCAATGCATCAGACACCAGACATGATCGAGCAGCACAAGTTGCTAACCTGGGTGGCGGCCGAGATCGACGCCGGCCGCATACGCACCACGGTGAGTGAGATTCTTTCGCCAATCAACGCCGCCAATATGCGCGAAGCGCATCGCCTGGTCGAAACAGGAAAAGCCAAGGGGAAAATCGTCGTCGAGGGATTCTGAGAAGTTGCCCGGAATTAGTGCTGACAAGAGCAAGAGCAAAATCATTCTTGTTGCCCGTTCGACCATGCCCATGACAGACAATCCGCAAGGCGATCGCCCGGAAAGCCGACTGGAGGCAGAAGAAGAAGACGAGGTACCCGCAGGCGGCCGCTGTACGATCTGCGAAATGCCGGTGAGCGAATGTGATCACCTGGTCGCAGCCATCGACGTGCGCTTTTCGGAGTTGATTGCCGGGGCCATGTTCGCACACGACCGCACGATCCTTGATCTGCTTGAAGAACTCGCAACCAGCGAACCCGATGCGCTCAAGCTGGCGGGCGCGAGCCCGGTGCTTGAATACGTCGCGACCCTCGTGAGGGACAAAAAGGATGAAGGCCACGGTTCAGGCGAGGCGATTGCCATGCACTTCCCGCACATCATGGCGGCGCTGAGCTATCTTTTGCAGGAAGATGGAGATGTCGAGGCAACCACGATCGAAGCAGATTCGGAGGATGACTCCCCAATCGAAAACCTGTGGGCCCAGGACCCGGAATGGATCGTGGAAAGATTGATCGAGCGCCTCCAAGGGTGGGCAGCGGAAATAAACGAAGGGTAAGGCAGGGAGCGCCCACCTTTGCTTCGAGCTCGGCTCGTTCTCAACTCGGGACTATGTTTTCAGTCGAAGGGTCCCGTTGAAGCGAAAGCGCGCAAACGACTCAAGTACGTGAACGCGACAAACTTCGCCACCGTTGTCATTCCAGCACATTCAATGCTCGGCCTACTGGCCTGTACTTCAACGCTGCAAAAAGTTGAGCGGCAAGCCGGGACAATGCCATTGCGTCTTGTAGAGACGGCCCAGGCCTGACGAAGTGATATATGCCGTCTGAAGATCGGGACCACCGAAGCAGACGTTGGTCACCATGACGTCGAATTCCGGAACCGGTACGACTGCTCGCACAACACCCTCGGGGGATATTGCCGTTATGCAACCTGTGCCCAGAGTGGCAACGACTACATTGCCTTCGGAATCCATCGCCAGCGAATCCAGGCGCTCGTATCCCGTGAACTTGTGCAGCAGTCTGCCGGGAAAGAACGGATGGACCGGCGGGCCGAGTTTGCCGGGGCTTTCGATGTCAAAGGCCCACATTCGCGCGGCGCTGGTTTCGGCGACATACAGTGTGGATTCGTCCTCGGAAAGACCGATTCCGTTTGGCGTGTCGATTGGGTGAACGATTTCCGTGATCGCGCTGCCGTCGGCTTGCGCGTAATAGACCGAACCACGGTCGATTGATCGGCCGCGACGCTTGCCCAGATCGGTGAAATAAAAACCGCCACCGGCATCGAAAACAATATCGTTCGGGCCTTTCAGCGATTCACCGTCGCACTCGGTGTATACGGTTTCGACCTCGCCCGAATCAAGATCGACTGCCTGGATGCTTCCGCCCTGGTAATCCTTCGCCAGTTGCTCGCCGGGTCGCCGGAACGGTCCTAGTTGCGTCCATTCAAATCCGCCGTTGTTGCACACGTACATGCGACCGTCTGGTCCGACGGCTGCACCGTTCGGCCCACCGCCACAGTCGGCGACGACGCTGATGTCGCCTCCGGGACTCACCCGGCTAAGCGTCCCGCGTTCGATTTCCACCAGGATAACCGAGCCGTCATCCATTGCAACCGGCCCCTCGGGAAACTTAAGGCCGCGACAGATCTCTTCCATTAGTAATCCTTCCAGTTGATTCGGCCTCGCTCGCCTTTGTACAGCTATACAGGCCTGACCCGGAATTTACGCAGGCCTGACCCGGAATTTACGGTTTTAATATACAGTTATACAGGCCTGACCCGACATTTCTACTGCCCCATTTGCGATTGGGTGTAGTTCTGGATGCCAACTTTGCCGATCAGTTCGAGTTGTGTCTCCAGGTAATCGATGTGCTCTTCTTCGCTCTCGAGTATGTCCTCGAACAATTCCCGCGAAACATAATCTCCGATCGACTCACACTCTGCGATCGCGTCCCTCAGCGGCGGGTGCCCGTCCATTTCCAGTTTCAGGTCGCATTGCAGGCATTCCTCGAGATTCTCGCCGATCATCAACTTGCCGAGATCCTGCAGATTCGGCAGTCCTTCCAGGAAAAGAATGCGTTCGATCAGTCTGTCTGCGTGCTTCATCTCATCGACCGATTCCTTGTATTCGTATTCAGCCAGTTTTTCCAGGCCCCAGTTGCGAAACATGCGCGAATGCAAAAAATACTGATTGATGGCAGTCAACTCGTTCTTGAGGATGCCGTTGAGATGTTTAATGATGCCTGCGTTGCCTTTCATGTCGACTCCGTTACGTGGGAACGGGACAATTATAGGCGCCATCGACCATGCAAGGCCTGGCCGCGAAAGGAATCAGTGCTGGGTGTGTTTGCTACGCGAGCTGAAGCGCCGCTTCAAATCCGCCTGGAGCGGTCTCCTCGATCACCTGTTGCGCGTAGTCGGCACAGCATCCACAACAAGTGGCAACTCCGAGGGTCGTTCGAAGATCGTGCAGGGTCGCGGCGCCATCTGATACGGCGTTGCGAATCTGGTTTTCTGTTATTCCATTGCAGAGACAGATATACACGTTTGACTCCCCGTACTCGCCCGAGCTCCAATACGCCAGTAGGCTAAATCACAATGAGAATGATTGTCAATAGTGTTATTGGCGTATAAACCATGTTTTCACAAACCTCTGTTTTTGCTAATTAATATGGAGTTCCAGCGTTTGTAGAAGGCGACCATTGCGTGAAAAATGCACTCACTGTCGCTCAAATCACGCACGAAATGCCCTCGCTGCACCTGTCCGGGCAGCGGCCGGCCGCGCCAGCCCTGTCCGGCGCATTCATGGCAGCGCGCTGGATTGGTGAAAGGATGAGAACCGCGTTTATACTCCCGATACTCAGATTTCCTTTTTTCCCATAACAAGGCACGCAAACATGGCACAACACGAACTTCCAAAACTCCCCTATGAGCGCAATGCACTCGAGCCGCATATCTCGTCCGAAACACTCGACTTTCATTACGGCAAACACCATCAGACCTATGTGACCAATCTCAACAAGCTGATCGCGGGTGGCGAATTCGAGTCGGCGTCGCTTGAGGACATTATCAAGAAAGCGTCGGGCGGTATCTTCAACAACGCCGCCCAGGTCTGGAACCACACGTTCTACTGGAATTGCCTGAGCCCTAACGGCGGTGGTGACCCGAAAGGCGCGCTCGCCAAAGCGATCGACAGCGCGTTCGGCAATATCGGTGACTTCAAGGCAAAGTTTTCCGCTTCAGCGGCCGGCAATTTTGGTTCCGGCTGGACCTGGCTGGTAAAGAACGCGAATGGCGGGGTCGAGATCGTCAATACCAGTAACGCGGGCAACCCAATGACCGACAAACTGACGCCGCTGATGACATGCGACGTGTGGGAACATGCCTACTACATCGACTATCGTAACGCGCGTCCGAAGTATCTGGAGGCGTTCTGGAATCTCGTTAACTGGGACTTTGTTGAGAGTAATCTCGCCGGGTAACTGAAAACAATTGCGGCAAAAATGCACTTGGCGCAATTGTTTTGTGTGCCAGGTGCGCCGCTTCTGCAAGAACGACATGGCGGAGCATGGTCATGGCGCATAGCCACGACACAAGTGCAGCGCGCCTGCCCTGCTACACCCGGTTGATAACCGCAGCGCGCGATTGCGTCAGCGATGGAAGCGGCCTCAGGCTGTGACCCTTCCCCGCTTCAGATCCCCGATGATTGCCCTGGCCGCATGGTGCCCAGGCAGGCCGGAAACGCCACCACCGGGGTGTGCGCCCGAACCACACAGGTAAAGACCTTTCACCGGACTGCGGTAGTCGGCATAGCCGGCTGCCGGCCGAAGCGAGTAGAGCTGGTCCAGGTGCAATGCGCCGTGAAAAATGTCACCGCCGACCAGACCAAACTCGCGCTCCAGATCGAGCGGGCTCAATACCTGGCGGCCGAGGACGGCCTGTCGAAAATTGGGTGCGTAGTTAGTCACCGTCTGCATAATCAGGTCGGCGACCTGCTCCTTCACGTCGTCCCAGGATCGACCTTCCGACAGTTGCGGGTTGAAGTGCTGGCAAAACAAACTCATTACGTGGCAACCGGGAGGTGCCAGACTATCGTCCACAATCGATGGCAGGCACATCGAGATCACCGGTTCGCGTGCCCACGCACCTGCTTTGGCATCGTCGAAAGCCTGTTCCAGGTAGGCAAGAGACGGCGCGATGTTGACCGTGCCGGTCAATCTGGATTCGTAGTCTGACTGATCACCGGTGCTGCTCAGGGAAGTGAATCGCGGCAGCTCGCTCAAAGCCACGTTCATCCGAAAAGTTCCGGAACGGCAGCGCCAGCCAGTCATGCGTCGTCGGAAATCTTCGGGTAACAGGTTCGGATCCATCATCTTGAGGAACAGTAATTTCGGATTGACGTTGCCGCTCACGACCGTGGCCTCCAGACTGCGCCCGTCCTCCAGCACCACACCGCGCGCCTGCCCTTCCCTGACAATCACTTCGCGCACTGGCGCGGAGACTTCGATATCTGCGCCGTGCGCTTCAGCCGAGCGAGCCATTGCCTGAGTGATCGCGCCCATACCGCCTCTGGCGTGGCCCCAAACTCCGGTGCGACCGTTTATCTCGCCAAACGCGTGGTGAAGCAATACATAGGCGGTACCCGCCTGATATGGACTGACCATGTTGCCGACAATGCCTTCAAAACCGAAGTCGCCCTTGATCGGATCACTTTCGAACCAGCGATCCAGATAATCGCCGATGCTCATGGTCATGAGTTCAGCAAAAGTCGCCTGCTGCTGGCGTGTAAGTTTGCGCAACCGGTTGCCCAGTTTAAGTGCCGTCCACGCGTCGCGCAGACCACCGCCCATGTTCGGCGGTGCCTCGCGAGTCACCTCGCGCAGCACCTCCGCCATGCCTGTGATCTCCCGATCGAACGCGTCATACGCGTCAGCATCCTTGCCCGAGAATTTTGCAATCTCCAAACGCGCCACCGCCGCATCGCGACTCACCTGGAGGTATCGGCCGTCTGGCAGAACCGACAGCGAGCCTGCGGGCCGCTCCAGGATAGTCAGGCCATGGCTCTGCAGTTGCAGATCGCGAATGATCATCGGATCCAGCAGACTCACGACGTAGGAACAAACGGAATTGCGGAAACCGGGGTGAAATTCTTCGGTAACGGCAGCACCGCCGACCACATGGCGCCGCTCCACGACCTTCACCTTGTATCCGGCGCGCGACAGATAGCCGGCACAAGTCAGGCCATTGTGACCTGCGCCGATTACGATGACATCGTATTTATCCTGGCTCTTGGAGGGCATGGTTTGTTCGATTCGGTTCGGAGATCAGTGCCATGTCGGGTTACGCCCAAGGGCTAACGCGACCTACACTGTGTTTGTGATTGCTGAACTGCTACACCGGCTTCGAGGATGCATATGCAACTGTCTTGCCAACCCGGCAAATTTCAATGCTGTGGCATCCCGTCTTGCCAGATGCGAATCAGCCGCGCCCGACCCAGTTGCACCCAAACCAACTAAAACCAGTCCAGCGCCGGCTCTTGCGTATGCCAGTCTGTCGCCTGCTGAAAGGCGTTACCAATGCGTAGCACCATGGCTTCGTCGAATGATTTTCCGTAGATCATCAATCCGACCGGCAAGCCCTTTGCAGTGAAACCGCACGGCACTGTCATCGCGCACAGATTCAGGATGTTGCCGATCGCGGTGTTGCGAAGGCATTGCAGGTTGTGATGGGAATACGTCTCCATACTTCTGGAGACTTCAGCGACCGGTTTCGGCGGAATCATCACCGTGGGGCATATCAGAGCGTCGACGTCAGCAAGTTGCGTCATTGCGTTTGCACGCAATGCATGCCATTCGCGTTCCATCTTGAGATATTCATGCGCCGGTACGTTTGCGCCCTGCGCCATGCGGACTGCGACGATCTGATCGAGTTCATCGATGCGATTGTCAATCAGATCACGGTTCAGGGTATACGCTTCCGCGGCGATGACCAGGCCTCGCGGATTGAGTGCTATTGCCTGTTTCGCCTGCGGAAACTCGATCGAGTCAACCCGCGCACCGAGTCCTTTGAACACGTCGCCGGTAGCACGCACAAATGCAGCGACTTCGTCGTCCGCGTCGTCGAAGAAAACGCTTTCCGGGAACGCAAGACGCAGCCCGTTTACGCCATTGCCGAGAGCGGACAGAACATCCGCCGCGCGATAATTCACGGTGCTTTCATCATCGTGATCCGCCCCTGCAATTGCGTCGTAAACCAACGCTGCGTCGGCCGCACCACGAGTAAGTGGCCCAACGGTATCCAGGCTCCAACTCAGTGGAAACACCCCGGCACGACTGATCTGGCCGACGGTGGTTTTGAGCCCGGTGACGCCACACAGGGCGGCCGGAATCCTGACCGACCCACCTGTGTCGCTGCCAAGCGCCATCGGCGCCATACCGCTTGCGACCGCGACCCCGGAACCACTGCTGGATCCACCCGGCAGATGGGGTTCACGGTGCCATGGGTTGTGCGGCGTTCCCTGCTGGTTGTTGATTCCGGCACCGCCATAGGCGAACTGAACTGTTTTGGTCTTGCCCAGCAATACCGCGCCAGCGTCGTTAAGCTTGCGAACCACCGCGCAATCACGCTCGGCAATGTTCGACTCCAGCAGCGGGCAACCAGCGGTTGTCGGCAGACCGGCGACGTCGTACAAATCCTTGGCAGCATACGGGATGCCGTGCAACGGACCACGGTCCATACCAACCGACATCTCGGCTTCGGCCGCCCGCGCCTGCGCCATCGCGCGCTCCGCAGTTACCAGTTTAAATGCGCCGAGTGTGCCATCGAGTTGCTCGATGCGTTGCAAGTACTGCTCTGCCAACCCTGTGGGCGTCACCGATCCAGCGCGCAACGCGCGCCCGAGCTCGACGATAGTGGAATACGGTGCAATGTCGTTCATTGGTGGCTCCTGACCATGTGTTGGTACGTGTCCGTGTTCGATGTTGTACCATCGGCAACCAGAAAAAGCGTGCTGGCTGATTCTACTGGCATCGACACGTCGGACTTCGCGGTCTCGTGCCGAGCGGCTGCAGGCGCCTTACAGGCGCACGAACGCCATCAGCAAAGGACTATAGCATCGGCCAGCAGCCTGTCAGACCTCACCAGCCGATAGAAGATGGGGGAACCCTGCGCACACCGCAGCAACAGTTTGTCTGTTACTTGTTGCTTTTTTGGCTACTATTTACGAGAGCGTGTTTGCCGATAGCGGGTTCGCCCGCAATTTCGTAAACTACTGACGGCCAGGCGGCCTTCATTTGCGGTATTGTTTGAAAGTGTACTGATCTTGCCCGGAGGAAGAATGCGCAAAGGATTGTCCATTTTATTGTGTCTCGCAAGCGCCGCTATTGCGCAGGAGACAGGAGGCGGCATTGACGAGAATTTCATCGTCGCGCGCACTGATGCCGATGCCTACATCCAGCCTGCATCAGTATTGTCGTATCGTGAGAAGGAAATATTTCTGAAAGGCCGCAGCCACTTCAAGCGCCGCTGGATTGCGCCGATTACATTTCGCGGTGAATGGGGCCTGGGCCCGACTTTCATTCAGACCCGCTGCAGTGAATGTCATATCAACAACGGCCGCGGTGCTCCACCGCAGCAGGCAGACGAACAACTCACCACAATGCTGGTTCGGCTGAGTTTGCCGGGCAAGAACGAACACGGGGGCCCGGTACCTCATCCGAATTACGGCGATCAGTTCCAGAACAATGCAATGCAGGGCCAGGAAGTCGACATGCGCTATGCGTTTGAACTCGTTCCGGCCGAAGCCAAGATATTTATCGACTGGGAGGAACGCGAAGTCACGTTTCCGGACGGCGAACAGGTCTCGCTGCGCAAGCCGGCATTGCGCATCGAGGATCTTGCATTCGGCGCGCTTGGCGATGACATCATGCTGTCTCTGCGCAATACGCCTCCGGTGTTCGGACTTGGCCTGCTCGAAGCGGTCGCCGAAGAAACCGTTGTGCAGATCGCCAAGGAACAAAAACAACATGGCGTCAATGGCCGGCCGAACTATGTATGGGATGCGGTCAATCAGCGCAAGACGCTCGGTCGCTTCGGCTGGAAGGCAAATAATCCGAACCTGATGCAGCAAACCGCCGGCGCGTTTCTGGGCGACCTCGGTGTCAGCTCCTTCATTTTCCGCGAACAGAACTGTCCACCAGTGCAAAGCGAATGCGTGATGCAGCCCATTCTGAACGACCCGGAGATAATTGATGAAGACATGTACGACCTGGAACTGTGGATGCGCACTACTGCGGCGCCGGCTCCCCGGGACACTGAAAACCCGGACATCCGCCGCGGCAAGGAGTTATTCAAACAAGCCGCCTGCAGTGTGTGTCACCTTCCCGAATTGACCACCGCTGCGGAATACCCTGCATTCCCGAAACTGGCCAATCAAAGTTTTGCTGCATACACCGATTTGTTAGTGCATGACATGGGCGAAGACCTGGCCGACAACAGGCCGGATTTCGAAGCAGGTGGACGTGACTGGCGCACGACGCCGCTATGGGGGCTCGGTCTGTCCGAAACAGTTAATGGCAGCGCAGCCCTTCTGCATGACGGCCGTGCGCGCAATGTTGTTGAGGCCATCCTGTGGCATGGCGGTGAAGCAGAAAAATCCCGCGACCTGTTTGTGTCAATGCCGAAATCGGAGCGGGATAAGCTGGTTCAATTTGTAGAATCGATTTAGCAGTATTGCCAAGATCAACGCCGCGCTGGTATGCGCGGCGTTACTCATAAAAATACGATTTTGGTGAGGTGACTAGCCGCTCTTTGGAGCGCGTTTTGCAGCGAAATCCACATACCAGTCAATTGATTCAGGATTCGCCATGGAATCGCGATTCACTGATTCGTCAGGCGATTTGCCCAGCAAAATCTTCTTGATCGGCACTTCCATCTTCTTGCCGGATATCGTGCGCGGCACATCTGCTGTCACCGCAATCTGGTCCGGCACATAGCGACCTGATAACTGTGTACGAATCGCAGCTTTGATTCTTGCCTCAAGTTCTGCTGGCAATTCGTTCTTGCCACCACTCAGGACCAAAAACAGAACCATGAATGAATCGCGGCCGAGATACTCCAGGTCAATCACCAAAGAATCCGACACCTCCACAAATGTTTCCACCACCCGGTAGATCTCGCTGGTGCCCATCCGTATTCCGTGACGGTTGATGGTCGAATCAGATCGTCCGTAAATGACGCCGGTTACACACTCTTCGCGTCGAATGAGTTTTAACCAGTCACCATGGCGCCACACACCAGGCCATGTTTCAAAGTAACTTTCTGAATACCGCTTGCCATCGTCGTCACCCCAGAAGTAAAGAGGAAGTGACGGAATCGGTTCGGCGCAGACCAGTTCACCCACTTCGTCGTATACGGCCTCACCTGCGTCGTTATACGCATACGTCGCAACACCAAGACCCCGGCATTGCATCTCTCCGGGGTAGACCGGTAGCGTCGGGCAAGCACCGACAAATGCGGTGCCCGGATCAGTCCCGCCCGATATGGATGCAAGCAAAATATCGGAGCTGACATGGTCGTATATCCAGTGATAGGCGTCAGCGGTCAGTGGAGAACCGGTACAACCGACAGTTCGAATCGAAGACAGATCAAATCTTTCACCTGGTTCCAGATTGTTCTTTCGGCACAGACCGATAAACGCCGGACTGGTACCGAAAAATGTGATTCCTTCGCGTTCAGCAAATTCCCACAGCGTAGTCACATCGGGATAACCCGGATTACCGTCGTACAGCACGATGGTGCAACCGCGTAACAATGCAGATACAAGCAGGTTCCACATGATCCAGCTGGTAGATGAGAACCAGAAGAACCGGTCATCCTCGTCAATGTCGAGATGGAGCGTTAACCCCTTCAGGTTTTCGAGGACGGTACCGCCATGGCCGTGCACGATGGGTTTGGGCATGCCGGTTGTGCCGGACGAGTAGACAACCCATAACGGATGTTGAAACGGTACCGGCGTAAATTCTGGAGCCGCACCATTCGCTAGCGCGTCGGACATTGTCATCACGGTGACTGATCGTGTGTCGTCATCGAGTTGGAGATCAAGTTCAGCTTCCGGATTCAGGTACGGAACAAAAATGACCGCCTCGATGCTGGGAAGCCGCTTCACCAGTTCACGCACGGTGTCACGCCGGTCGAAGTCTTTTCCACCGTAGCGGTAGCCGTCCACGGCAAGCAGTACCCTAGGTTCGATTTGCGTAAATCTGTCGAGCACGCTGGCCGGCCCCATGTCAGGTGAACAACTTGACCAGACTGCGCCGCGGCTCGCGACCGACATCAGCGCCACCACGCTCTCGGGAATATTCGGCATATAGGAAACCACCCGGTCACCGGGACGGATCCCGAGCCGACTCAAGGTCGCCGTTAGCGCACCTACCTGTTCCGCCAACATTGCCCATGAAAGTTCGGTTCGCCCGGACGTTTCAGACTGAAATATGATGGCAGCCCTGTCGTGCGCATCGTCGCGGTTTGCCGCAGCGAGTGCATGCTCGGCGTAATTGAGCGTAGCGCCGTCGAACCAATTTGCACCTGGCATGATCCGCTTTTCGAGCACCTGCCGGTACGGCGCGTGTGCGTGGACTCCGCCGAACTCGTAGATCGATTCCCAGAAATCTTCTAACTGTTCAACCGACCATTTCCACAACGCTTCGTAGTCGGAAAATTCGAGGTTTCGTTTTTCTTTTAGCCAGCGCGTGTAACGGGTCATGCCGGCGCGTTCTACACGCTCGGCAGATGGGCGCCATATTGGAGAGATGCTCATGTGATTTGCCTGGTTTACGTAGTTACTGACGAGTGTGGCGTCGGAGTATAGGAAGTATAAACGGGCTTCTCAACCTATCCCCGGTCCGGTTTGCAGCGAACGCTGCGCCGGCGGAGACCGGAAAGCGCGGTCGCGCGGCGCAAATCCAAACAATTTCGCCCCGCTTACCTCTTACTCCGGGCTGCTTTATGTGCGCCACCCCGACCTCGCGCAACCACCTGCCAAACCGATCCCCTTCCCGGGCATAGAGTCGTCGGCACCAGAAACCGCTCGACCTCCGCTTTGCCCATTTGCGCCGGATGGCACAGCTTATGCCAGCGAGCAAACATTCGTACCCAGTAAACTTTGGTTTTTTCCGTATTGATGCTGTAATGAAGGTAATGGATGCGCTCCCGGAGCTGATCGAGCAACCGGGTAGACTGAATAGGAGGCCTGCGGAGTTTGGCCTTTTTTTATACCTGTTCATACATACAGTCTTCTAATGAAAGTGACTGCTGACAGGCAAAGTCTCGAAATTATCCACAACATGCTATCGCGCACGCCGCCATCTTATCCGGCGATTTCGCAATATAAATCACGTTAGGCGATACCACAATTAAGGGGTAACAGTGAAAGTTCATTATTTGGAAATTGTTTCTCAAGATGTTGAAGCAGTGTGCAAGTCATACGAAATAGCCAACTCTGTTAGTTTTAACGAGCCAGATGAATTTCTTGGTGGAGCTAGAACTTGCACCTTAGCCGATGGTTCAATCGTCGGTGTAAGAGCGCCACTGCGAGATACTGAGGAGCCTGTAGTTCGGCCGTATTGGCTGGTTGACGACATTGCGAAAGCCGTAGCGAAGGTAGAGACAGAGGGAGCACAAATAGCCGTACCACCGATGGAAATTCCTGGGAAAGGGATATTTGCGATTTATATTCTTGGTTCTAACGATCATGGACTCTGGCAACTATGAGCCTGTATCGCCTAACAAACGCATTCAGTCGGGCGCAGCAGAGCTGCGCCGCTGATGCTGTGCGCTATGTGTCATGGAGAACGTAGTGCGAAAAGCGAAAGAAACTGATATCCATGATCTATATGCAATATATTCCCATGAGTCCGTTTCACCCTATATGGGATTCGACCCATGTACATTAAACGAGTTCACACATCTGTTCTCTGAGTTGGAATCCGGCGGTGAGTTTATAGTTGAGGAGACAAATCAAAATGTTGTTGCTGTCTGCAAAGTTACACGCCGTACACGTCGCCTTCGTCACTCGGCATATATTGGTTCTCTAGCTGTTCATATCTCTCAACAAGGAAAAGGTCTAGGTAAAGAGTTCTTCGGGAGTATTATTGGCCAGCTTAAAAATGAGGGGCTCACACGTCTTGAGCTACTTGTCGCAGCTGACAACACAAAGGCCATTAAACTGTTTAGTAGCTTTGGGTTTGTCATCGAAGGCACTCACAAGTGTTACTTTTCCAGAAGTGACAGCAATGAACTATTTAGCGAACATACGATGGCATGGATAAAGAACACATAACCAAGTCATCAACCCGACCTCCGCGTGTTGTCGCATTTTTTGCAGAGAAAAAAACCACCATCCCGCTCCGGCCGGATATAGCGGCGTTATGTTGCATGAGATTGTATTCTCACTACCCAATGAGGTGATGCGAAAGTAATGAAAGGATTTGGCTATTTCACTCCCAACGGCACCGACGCAGGAGTTCATGCGAAAGACTTCGTGGATCGCAGTTGGGATGCTGCTGAAAAAGAGAAAGTAATTCAGTATCTCGTAAACTGCCACCCTACTGGATACGCTCACTTTGAAAAACTTCCTTGTTATATCTGTAATGAACATGACGTGCTTAGTTCACAGGATATGGTAGATGGCGAATGGATTTTTCCAGAAGCGCTTGTTCACTACGTGCAGCAGCATAATGTCGTACCAGCACAGCCATTTCTGGAACGCATACGAAGAAACAAGTATCTGGTTCCTGCACTGCCAGACGATTTCACAATGCCGGAATTGTGAAAGTGCAATATAACCATGGCATGCAGCCGGTCTTCGGCAGTCTACGCTTGCCTCAGCCACTGATGCACAGGGTCGTACGGCGAATAGAGCGGCGACTACCGGACATACATTGACCTACGCCACCCGGCTTGCAAGAACCCATATCAAGCCAATTCCTGCAACACGGTTTTCGCGATGGCCATGTCCGCAAGATCTCGCCCGCCGTGTGGGAAGCCTTCAACCACGGGCGTTAGCAATGCCACTCCTTGACTTCGTTCCTGTTGATCGCCCCAGATGCGCGCCAGGGATACCGTAGCGCGCAGCTCCCAAAGTTTGGCGCCTTGACCTTTTGCAATGCCGATAGCGCGTTGCAATCCGTCGATCGATTTTTCTGCATCCCTCCGATGCCAGTAGTCAGCATCGGCGATTAAGCGATAGACCTCAGCGACGGCCCACTGTTCAGATCCGCGCTCGATCATAGACGTCGCGCTCAGTTCGGCTTTACGGGCTTCATCGAACTGACCGAGCGCCGCAAGACCAGAGGCATAGATTGCCTGAAGGTGTGGGCGCCACATGGCGTTACCGGCTTTGCGCATTAATTCAAATGCAGGTCCCATTTGCTGTACCGATTCCGCGTAGCGCTTCTCTTCATTGAGCAAGGCGCCGGACAATAGGGCAGCAGCGGCCTTAAACTCATTGAGGTTGTGACGGTCAGTCACCTCGGCCAGCAGCTTAATCAACCGACTAGCTCCAGCCTTTCTGCCAAGTACGTTTAACAGGGCAAGGAAACACAACGCGTAACAATACGCACCAACGTGACCGCGTTCACGAGCGGTATCTTCAACCGTGGCTATCCGGTCCCAGGCCAATTGCGCCTCGCCACATAACAGCAACGAGCAAGCCCGGTAAATCGCCAGGGCATCGCCGATATCGGTACCGAACGTCCAGGCAAGCTGTGTATCTTGATCGGGATCATAGTGCGCAAAAGCTTGTTCAAGCGTCGCTCCGCCCCCACCAAAATCACCGAGGATGATTTGACTGGTCCCTCTCCCGCGCAGGGCAATCAGATTCTGCACGCGGTCTGCGCTGCGCTCGGCTTCTTCGCACAACGCGTTGGCGTCTGCGAATGCACTGGCGTGCTCACCATTCACGAATTTGAGCACGTAGTGGTTGAACAAAACCGGAAATCGGTGAGGGGTCTCACCAACGGAATCCAACAATTCATAAGCGGCCACGTTAGCGGCGGCCGTAAACGGATGGCCGAAGCCATGGCGCAGCCTGATGACATGGCTCAGCTTCACACGTAAGTCGAGCTCGCGCGACAGGTTATCAGTATCGTCAGAAGCGGCAGTATTCTTTCGCCCCAACTCGAGGCATTGCAGGGCGCGTTCAAAGTGATTGGCAGCTTCACTCACTGCCGGGCGGTTAAAAGCCTGATCACCGGCTTGCTCCCAATAGCCGACTGCGGGCACGATCCGTCCCGCCTCGGTCGCGTGGTGTGCCAATAGCTCGGGCGCCGTCGCCGCCTGGGCTTTGAGCTGAGTTAACAACGCATCATGAATAGTCAACCGCCGTGCCTTGAGCAGACTCTCATATGCCGCATCGCGCACGAGCGCATGTTTGAACGTATACGTGGATGCCGGCGCTACACCACGCTTGAAGATCAGTTCAGCCGCCACCAATTGGTCGAGCGCAGCCGTAAGATCGGTCTGCTTGAGCGGCGAAACACCGGCTAGCAAGTCGTAGCCAAACTCGCGCCCAATGCACGCTGCTGTTTGGGCCACTTCCTTGATCGGTTGCATACGGTCCAGGCGCGCCATCAGTGAGTCGTGCAGCGAGCTGGGAATCGTCAGCTGATCGAGCCGGCCATCAAACGTATAACCCTGCTGGGTTTCATGCAACTGACCCGACTCCAGCAGCGTTTTGGTGAACTCTTCAACGAACAGCGGCACCCCATCCGTTTTGGTCGCGATCTCATCGAGCAACGCGGGCGGTAAGGTTTTGCCCATGGTAATGCGTGCCACGATAGCGATAATCGGCTCCCGCCCCAGTCGATTAAGTGCCAACCGTGATACCACCGGATGCCCGCCGAAACTGTGCGCAAAAGTGGGCCGCGCAGTGATCAATAGCATGATGTGGTGCGCGCCCAGCTGCTCCAGTAACAGCTCGATGAGTTCCAGGGTCGTCGGGTCAATCCAGTGCGCATCCTCGAGCACGAACAACAGTGGGCGTTTCGCTGTCGCGCCAGTCGTCAGTTGATCAATCAGCACTTGCAACGTCTTCTCTCGCCGCTGCGCCGGGGAATACGCGGGTGCCCCATGGCGCGCCTCGGCAACTTCGCCCAACCCCAACAACGCACCCAACAACGGCACCGTGTCTGAAATATCTTCTTGCCGTTGGCGCAGCACCGACTCCAATTTGTCCAACTTCACCTCAGGCGAATCATTGACAGAAAATCCCGCTGCGTAGGTCAGTTGCTGAATGGCCGGGTACAGGGACGAGTCGGTGTGATACGGTGAACACTGGTAGCTGATGCGCTGATGGTCCTCTGACGCAAGTGACTCGACCAACGCGCTCATGATGTGCGACTTGCCAATCCCGGCCTCGCCGGTCAGCACCACCATCTGACCCTCACCCGCTTTAGCCTGGCGCCAACGGTCCAGTAGCAAGGCCAACTCCTGCTGGCGCCCGACCAACGCGGATACACCATCGCTCTGTCCGGCGGCGAAGCGGGTCTCCGCCAGCCGTTCGCCGGTTACCGCAAATGCCTGGACCGGATCAGCGATGCCCTTGAGGTTCTGTTCGCCCAACGCATCGAGCGCAAACAGCTCACCTAACAGGCGCTGCGTGTTGCCACTGATGACTACCGTATCAGGCTGTGCTAATCCCTCCAGGCGGGCCGCCAGGTTTGGGGTCTCGCCCATAGCCAGGTTCTCCTGACGCTCGCCCCCTCCCATCTCTCCGACCACCACCGGCCCGGTGTGAATACCAATGCGTACCGACAAGCTGACCGAGTAGTCCGCTTGTAGTTGACTGTTCAGATTGTTGATTGCCCGCGGAATACCGATGCCGGCATACACCGCGCGTTGCGCATCGTTTTCATGGGCAACCGGGTAACCAAAGTAAACCAGCAAACCATCGCCGAGGTACTGGGCAATGTGGCCACCAAATTTTTGAATAACTTGTTCAGCTGCTTTTTGATAGGCGCGTACGACTTCGCGAAGATCTTCCGGGTCGAGGCGACCTGATAAGTCAGTGGAGCCGACCAGGTCGCAAAACATCACCGTGAGTTGGCGGCGCTCCGCCTGATTGGCGGTGCGGGTTGAGGCAGACGACACCGCCTTCTTGGCCGCGGCGGGTTCATCACCCATTTCTTCTGCGTCATCCGACGGCAATAATTTGGCCGCCTTCATTATCGCCATTCGGTGCCCCATAACTGCGACCCCGAGTTCCTTTAGCGTGTCGTGATCCAGTTCCGGCAAAAACTCCCGGGTAATTTCATTTTCGGCGAACACCGCGGCATACTGGCTCAGGCCAATTTGCTCCAACCATTTCGCTACGCTATCGGACATCGGTGACGCTCTGGGGTTTGATTCGAACCAGTTTAACCGGACAGATTAGGGATGCAAGCTCGCCAATATTTGCGAACCCAAGGCAGGCGTTGAAGGGCCGCAACGGGCCGGCAGCGAACATACGCCGAGGCGCACTATGACTATGCACCCTGTGTCAAAAGCGGGGTGTCATTTGAATGAAGATGAACCCGTGCTATACCGTTTAACATCACGATGAACCGGACGCTTTACAATCCATACAAACCCGGGCTCGCACCGGGAACCTCACACCTTGTAAAGTACAGGTTATCCAGGCCTTAGTTGTGAAAGATTGGAGTTTCGAATGCCAGTTCTAAGCGAAACCGAAATTGACGAATTCGAGAGATCGATTAACGCCAGGCTGCCGACCCTCTATCGCTCACTGCTACAAGAAGTTGGTGCCGGCAAGTACGGAGGGCATTCGGAGATTTATCACCCCGACGAAATCTATGCGCTCTTCGAACAATTCTTTGACGCGCCAGAGCAAATATTCCAACCTTACTACCCCTTTGGTGGCGACGACCTGGATCAGGTCGTCTGGGTTATCGACGCGAGGACGGAGCGAGCCGCTACGATCTGGCACGAAACGGTTCCGGATGACTGGCCGGAAGAAGAATGGTTACCTTATGACGAATGGCGCAGGAACTACCTGGGCGCGACCAATGGCAACAGCGAATAAAGTCCGCGCGCAAACATAATTGAAGAAGATGGGGCAAATCAAACATCAAGAAATGTCTAACGGAACGCCTGCAATCGGATTTCCGTCCACTGTCCCGTTTTGTGCAAAATGCGGCACAAACGGCACCATTAGTCTCCGGCGGCTACGGCGGGCGTTAGGCGTCGTATGAAACTCGGTCGCATGCTGGTATTTCTTGGCGGCGGATTCTTTATCCTGTATGGAATCCTGTTTGCTGCGGCACCCGTTGAACTGGCGAGACTGGTGACGGATGGGGGTACTACGAGCCCATCCGGTCTGATTGATATGAGAGCGACTTATGGCGGTATGTCGATAGCATTCGGCATGCTACTTGTTGTACTGGCTCGCAAAGCCAGTACGCTGCGGCTATCCGTAGCGGGTTTGTTGATTGTAATGATTTGTATGGCCACTACGCGTACGATTGGAATCGTAGTCGATGGCTCTCCCAACGTGATGATGTATGTTTATCTAACGCTTGAGTTGGTGGTTTCTGCGATATGCTTACTCTGCCTAAAACTCATGAACGAAACAGGAGGCGACGCCTGACAAGTGAAAGCGGTCGAGCCGTTCCACTCGCTGATGCGAGACGTTTTGGGACACGAGGGCCTGCTTGCCGTTTCCGGCGGTCAGTTGAATGAGCACTGAGAAAACGCTTCCACCCGATAGGCTTTGGCAACCCGTTACTGCAAAGTGGTTCTTTGCCGTCTTTGGGCTATCTCTGGTTTACGCGGTGCTTCGATATCACATCGCCGGAAACGTGGCGTGGTCGCACTTTCCTTTGTTTATTTTCAACAAGGCAACGTCTTTGGCGGCAGTTGTTTTTGTTGCATCAGCTTACCTGGTTGGAAAAATCATTCATTGGCATGATGACGACCCGGTTATTCGACTTGTGGTCATCAAGTTTTGCGGCCTGATTGGCTTTTTTATGGCGGGCATCCATGCCTTTCTGTCTTTGGCGTTACTCTCACCAGCCTATTTCGCCAAGTACTATGGGACGGACGGGCGCCTGAATTTCGAAGGAGAGTTGGCAGTAGTAGTGGGCGTTGTTGCGCTGTTTTGTCTTTTGGGTCCAGCGATTACATCACTTCCGATGATGCCCAAAGCGCTGGGTGGCGTTCGTTGGAAACGCAATCAACGGCTTGGCTATGCCGCGTTAGCGTTCGTTGTTGTTCATCTTGTTACGCTCGGTGTCAAAGGCTGGTTGACACCCTCGCATTGGCAGTGGTGGTTACCGCCAATTAGCTTGCTGGCTTTTATCATGGCGCTAACGCCATTGATCGGAAAGTTGGAAACAACAAAACGTGAGCGGGATCGCAATGTCCCGTAACCAGTGCAAGCAGTGCGCGTTCGGCGCAGAAACAGCCTTCGGCCGGCCGGTGTCGTCGGTGTTTGCCGGGAATCGATTTTATGTCTGAGCCCAAAGAACCTCGTCAGGTGGTCGCCGCGTTTATCCGGGCAATGCACGAGTGGGAGCTCGCGTCCTAGGCAGCGGCGCGCGCATGCCGTGACTCGGACGATCCGGGTTCTTATCTAGCTGGTGTCGCTGAAGCGTGCAGCAGGATATTCAAAGCCTATTGCACGCCCAGGGACCGGCCGTACGGTCGCCAAAACAGCTTCTCCAGGCCACCGGACTACGACCCGGACAGCGAGACCGTTGGCGCACAGTCGATTAAGGGTCGCATTGCGACCGTGGACACGACGCGTGAGGCTGTGCTTGGCGGCGGCGAGCATCGTTACGTTCTACACCTGGTTGGTGGGGAATGGCTTATAGACAACCTTAAGATTGAGCAGGACGGCAAGTGGGACCGGGTCAACCTTTAAATTTGGCTAACAAGTTGCTCAACAAGAACCTGGCTTTGGTTTAGGGGTACGGTCACCCTGAGTCGCTTGTGGGGTTCTATCCCGTTTAAACGGGGTAGAACCCTCAGCGACTTGTACCTAATTGGTACCTTGTACCGGATTGACGCCTAATACCTGATCGACAGCCTGTACCTGGTTTACGTCTTGCGCTTCATTTTCGGTTTCATCAGAGGGTAGCAAGCCTGGTCGCCTTACCAAGCCGTTTACGTACAAGTTCATCAAGACAATCATCCACGACATCACGCCAACCTCGATCCAGGCAGTAGACGACTGTTCTCCGAAGATCATATGTACGACGATCAGCATTAGCGCAAATGCGACGGACGTACGCAACGAGTCCTTGCGCGGCTGATAGATGGCCACCCCGATCGACATCAAGAGCAACAACAGCCAGACCGGAGGCCAGGCAGCATAGAGCATCCACAGCAGTACGATATTGACAATATAGTTCGACGTTACCCTGATGCTGCCAAAGAAGCGCGCCTTCTCCGCTTTTGCCAGGAACATCAACAAGTAGTTGATCGCGACGGACACCAAAATCAGACTCCCGGCCAACATCGTTTCGAGCATTGGCAACTTCGCCACAAAGAGTCCTGGAATCACAATGATCGCCGCTAGCGGCGTCAGGTGATCATTGACATGGCGTTGTTTTGTCTCCGACAAGCCTCTTCGTTCGTATCCCTTATAACGCGGTGTTTCAACCTGCTCGTGCATAAAGCCTCCAGGAATCAGAAAATCTGGAATCAGAAAATCTGCTGATTTCCTATAAGTCGTATTGGACGTTGGTGCGAGAGGAACAAATCGAAGTCACTCTGTCACTCTTTTAGGTCACGCTGCAAGGATCAGGCCACTGCAGTAGGAGTACCATGTTAAGTCTTTGACATTCAGACACTTATACATATTACGCGGCAATGTATTCGTCGCTTCCCGGCGACACAATCATCCTGGACTTTCCACCTGCGTCAGTCCCTCAAGTGAATGCCAATCAGGACTGCGGCGCCCGCCCTGGTCCTAACCGGGGCTGCGCCGAGTAGGCTTTGCCCGCCAGGTGCGCGAGGATCGCCTTGAACACCACCGGGTCTTCGATACTGGCGATGATACGCATCGTGCCACCGCAGCCCACGCAAGTCTCGACGTCGATGTCGAACACGCGCTTCAGGCGCTGTGCCCAGCGCATCGCAATGCGCCGCGCGGCAGGCGTGCGCACATTGGTCTTTGCAGCGTCTGGCCGCACTGAGGCTGGCGTGATGTGGCAGACGATTATTAGTGTGGCATTCATCTCCCCACACTTCCCCACAATTAGATAAACTGAATCCATATTCTTACAGTGAGATTAAAAATGCAGTTTGATGATGTCATACTCGGCCGCCGCAGCACTCGAGGTTATAAACCCGACCCGGTGCCGAAAGCACTGATAAAGGAAGTTTTGACACTGGCAATGCGTTCACCATCATCGATGAACACACAGCCGTGGAACTTTACCGTCATCTCTGGCGAGCCATTGGACCAAATTCGAACCGGGAATACGGAACGCAATCTGGCGGGTGTGCCACATTCGCGTGAGTTTCGCATCGGGCAGGCCTTTGAGGGTCAGCATCGCGACCGTCAGATTGGAGTTGCCAAACAACTATTCGCCGCCATGGGCATTGCGCGTGAAGATAAAGACGCACGCCAGGATTGGGTGCTACGCGGCTTCCGCCAGTTTGATGCTCCGGTCTGTGTGATTATCACTTATGACCGCGTGCTGGCAGACAGCGATGACACTGCATTTGACTGTGGAGCAGTAACAACAGCACTGGTCAATGCGGCCTGGTCGCGTGGCTTGGGCGCAGTGATTAATAGCCAGGGCATTATGCAGTCACCAGTAGTGCGCGAGCACGCGCGGATTGCCGATGATCAGGTGATTATGAAAGCTGTAGCGCTGGGCTGGCCGGATGATAGTTTTCCGGCCAATGCGGTAACCTCAGAACGCAAAAGTGTTGAAGAAGCCACCGTTTTTCTGGGCTTTGATGTTTGAAACCGACCCGCCGCGTTATTATCCGATCTTCGGTTTACTACAAGTCAGCTCGCAATCCGAACCAACAAAGTTCGTCATGCGTTCGTTCTAAGTTTGTATTACACCTCTCTGCACAGAAAACTCTTTCCAATCTTCCGCTTACCGTACACCTACCCCAGGTACTGACAAATTAAGTCCGGCACACGATTGAATTCACCCTGGGCGCCGCGTGCCGCCAAGCCTTTAGCTGGTGACGATCACGCGGAATGCAAAACCGGAGTTCGTGCCGCCCGCGATGACCGAGTTCTCGCCGTGTACCAGGCGCTCTGAGTCTCGGTCGAAGTCGAGTCCAATTGCAACGCCGTTTACGTGCGTCCCGAGCTTGCTGCCTAGATCGCGGATGAGGACTTCTCCATCGTGCTGGTCGACGCAAAAGTGTGCACGCGAGAGCCGGTAAGGTTGGGAGTCGTTAAGAGGCAGTGCAACGTTCACGGCTGGGCTGTTCTCCTGGCCCGACGGAGTGCGCCCGATCGCGAATGGCAAGTGCTCAACGACCAAGCCCTCGCTCGGTAGATGCGCGCCTAGCCGAGGTGAGTCAGCGAAGATTTTGAGCAACTGTGGGCTCGCGGCCGCTTGCGTCGTAAGTTCAGCCTTGGGCTTTGTGGCAGAACCTGTTGTCGCCACTTCAGTGAACGCCGCGTTGCTTGCGCGCAGCCGCTCGGCCATTCGGGTCAGCAGGCGAAGCGCGGCAACGTTATCCTGGCTGATGTGCGCGAGAAATTGCTCGCGAGTAATGACCTGGACCACAAGGCCGCGGCTGGCACGCACCGTCGCGCTGCGCGGTCGGCCGACGAGCACCCCCATTTCGCCGGCAAAGTCGCCGCTCGTAAGGTTGCCTAGCAAAACCACCTGGCCCTCGTTTTCCTTGAGGACCTCCGCCTCGCCCTCGAGGACCCGATAGACCACGTCACTCTCGTCGCCTTCGAGGAAAACAACCTCTCCCGACTTGTAGCGCTTTTCCATCATCGTGAGCAACTATATGCAGTGTGACTTCCAAAAAATTGCAAGAACAATAGGTGACAGACTGTTCTGGCCCGGGTGGAGTGAAAGACTCCCAGTAAGATTATTCATTCCTGCTCATGCCGCGGCCTCCTTCTTCTTCAGCCTCGTTCGCATGCTCACATGCTCTTTCTTCCTCTGTTGTAGTCGCGTTTGCAAGACACTCCTGATACCTTGAAGTTCCGCCTGTCGCGCAGCCGCCAATTGCGACGGCACTTATGAAACACCACACAACGATTTCAATTCTGGATTGCATCTTGAATTTCCTTCCTCGCAATTGCGCGTCCACATCGTCAATAAGACGGTTCTGGTGCGGCAAGTTGATCATTGCGCTATGTAACGCCCAGACAATTCTGGTTTCGGTAGAGACGCCGTAGTCGAAATAAGTATATTGGGTATCCGAAATTCCCGCTATTGCATTCGGGCGCAGCGATCGAATTCATGTAAGCCAGCTAGAAAACGCGCCCGTGCATTCTTCGTGGGAGACCGGGCTGGTCACAGGGGCTGAAAAGGGCCAAAAAAGGGGACGCTATCCGAATGGCACTTACTTAGCGATTTTGGTAGGTTGGGTTGAGTGAAATGAAGCCCAACACGCCAGCGCTCACCATATCTACCGACCTCATTTCCTGTTCGCCCGGTTCGATCTGCCGCCACTATTTTTTGTTGAATATCGCCGTGCAGCGTTTGCGCTGCATTGTTGGGCTTCACATAAAACGTTCAGCCCAACCTACGAAGCTACATCGCACGCCCGTATTCGCGGTGCCGCGAAAAAACTTATGTAAGTGCCATTCGGGTAGCGTCCCCTTTGGCGCCCTTTTGCGTGCGACCTGGCAATCCTGGAGCGCATTGCCGACGTCAGCGCGTTCGTGGCAGTACTCCGCCAGCCCCTACTTGGTTGGGGTCGGCGCGCCTTCCTCGAATTCGTACTGGTAGTCCGCTTCGGTCTTGCCGTCACAGGCGGCAGCCATGTTGCGCTTGGCGTTGTTGCAAGCGATATTGGCTTGCGTGAAGATGTCGTTCGGGTCGCCCTTGCCGTTGCAGTAATAGTCCCACTGCAGCTTGGTTTCGTCGCAGGTGCCTCCCCGGGTGTCCGCGGCCAGGGCGGACATCGATGCGATTCCAAACGCGATACCCGCAAGAATTGCGATGGTTTTCATAGCCGCTTCTCCTCTTGTCTTTTAGGTATGAACCCTTGCCTTCGGGCCACCTGTAGGCAGCCCGTATAGAGTATAGGAAATATAAACGGGGTTCTCAACCTATCTCCGGGTCGGTGGCGCTCGTAGCGCAGCACGTGAGCTTGCGGCTCGGACGACCTCGCTGGTGCCGCACTCGACACAGGGGTGCCACCAGCCTGCGGTCTGGCTTATGCCAGGCGCTTCCCCGCCACTCCTTCAGGGTTGCATCCCCGCCTACGGCGGGGCCTCTACCCGACCCTCCGAAGGGTTGCGCTCAATACGAATGGTTGAAACGTATGGAGTTTGGGAAATCGTGAACTGTCGTCACTCCAGGATCAGGCCATCGCTCGCTTATATTCCATCTCGTCAGGAATCGAAACATGGCAAACGACACCCCTTTTGCACGCCAAGCTCGCAACCAATTTGACCTCAGCTCATCCTTGTTGGCGAAAACGTGCGAAGTCGGGTTTGCGCTTCTCGAGAAATGCGCTGAATGCTTCCTGCGCTTCGCCCGAGGCGAGACGTTCCGCGAAGACTTCAGTTTCCTTGCCGATTTGCGCCTGGATTGCGGATGGATCGCCGCGAAGCAGTTTGCGTGCAGCAGCGAGCGCGCCCGGCGGTTTCATCGCCAGCCGCGTGGCGGCCTTTATCGCGACCTCTTCGAGTTCCTCCGACGACACAACCTGGTTGACCAGGCCTGCCTCGTAGCCGCGTTGCGCATTGAACGGTTCGCCCAGACACAGCAGTTCAAATGCGCGCTGCATGCCCATACGCATTGGCGCGAGCAGGCTTGACCCTGCTTCGGGCACGACCCCGAGGTCCAGAAATGGCGTGCGCAAACTGGCCGAGGGACTGGCATAGACAAGATCACAGTGAAACAGCATGGTCGTACCGATTCCGACGGCCAGACCATCAACGGCCGCGATCATTGGTTTCTGAACCGTCGGAAGCATACGAATGAATCCGGCAGCGCCCCGAGTCTCGTCACGCGCACCCCCATCGCGTGTGGCGAAGTCGTTGATGTCGTTGCCGGCAGTAAACACACCGTTACAACCCAGAAACACATGTGCTGCGACATCTGCTGACGCGTCCCCTGACGCGAGCGCGTCAATCATGCGGTTGTACATTGGTGCGATCAGCGCATTTTTCTTTTGCGGACGGTTGATGCGCAGCGTCTGAATTCCATCGCGAATCTCGACGATCACTTCATCGGTCATGTTTCATCCTCTCTTGCTGAATTCCCGAAACCTTGTTGCCCAGGAACAGCCTTCGGTAATTACGTTACCAGTTTTCCTTGAACGGTCGAATTTCCACATCGAACGACCAGGCCGATCGGTCCTGCTTTACCAAATGAAAAATTTCGTCTGCAATCGCGCTCGGCTTGCAGAAAAAATCATCCGGTTTGTCGGCGGCGAACACTGGCCGGGTGCGCGGCGTATCGATCGATGCGTCGATCAGAATATATGCGACATGCACGCCTTGTGGACCGAGGTCACGCGCCATCGCCTGCGCAAGTACTCTTTGCGCGGCCTTGGTTGGAGCAAAGTATGCGAAGTTCGCCTTGCCGCGCATTGCCGACGTGTTTCCGGTGACCATGATTGCCCCGCGTCCAGCCTCGATCATTGCGGGCACGACTTCGCGCGCCAGGTACAGCAATGAAGTGGTATTGACCCGAAAATTCCGTTCCAGCCGTGCCGGATCGCCATCCATGAAGCGGCTTGCGCCGCCGCCTTCAAGCACGCCGGATACCGCGTTGTGGATGAGAACTTCCGGCGCCCCCATTTCCGACTGGACCGCACGAACCGTCGAGACGAGCTGATCCAGATCGGACACATCGCAAACGTATCCCTTTGCACCATCGATTTCGGCGGCAAGCTCATCGAGTCGTTCACGATTTCTAGCCAGCATCGCAACACGATAACCGTCGCGCGCAAAACGGCGTGCACACTCGGCCCCCGTTCCGGGTCCCACACCAGTAATCAGACAAACAGGTTTGGCCATACTTTTGTTCTCCTCTCTTATTACCTGTTAACGACGCAATCTATTGCTGACTAGAAAATCCGCTACGCTAATCATCCACTGGTTCTGCAAACTGGCATGTGGGACCCGATGTACATGGGTCGGATCAGCGCAACGTAATCCGACGCAATGGTGCTAACTGCACCATGCTTCCTCCTCATACGGTGCCGGGTTACGCCCAGGGTCTAACCCGGCCTGCGCTGCTGATGCCCCAGCCTCGCGCGCAGGTTCGTTGTCTGCGTCACCTCCAACCATGGTTCAGAATTTCTCGACCCACGGGCGAAGATCTTGTTCGAGCGTCCAGGCACTGCGATTTTGCAAGTGCAGTTGCCAATACGCCTCGGCGATTGCATCGATTGACAGCAAGCCATCGGGGCCGCGTGTCTTCTCGGCATCGGGAAAACGCGACTTGAGTCTGTCGCCCGATATACCCCCATCGATGATGACATGAGCGACATGGATTCCCTTGGGGCCAAGCTCACGCGCCATGCTCTGCGAAACAGCGCGCAGTCCCGCCTTCGCTGCCCCAAACGCCGCGTACTGTGCCGAGCCGCGTAGCGACGCGGACGCACCGGTAAACAAAATCGTTCCATGACCGCGCGGAACCATACGCCGCGCACTCTCCCGCCCGGTCAGAAACCCCGCCAGGCAGTGCTCCCGCCAAATGGTCTCGAAGTCGGCCGCTGCCAGTTCCAGAAAGGGATCTTGTCGGTTGCTGCCGGAGTTCTGCAACACAATCGCCAGCGGCCCTTTCGCTTCGGCAGTTTCTACAAACCGAATCGCATTCTCTTCAATTGCGGCGTCACCGGTCACCGCCTCCGCAGAGCCTCCAGATTCCGAAATTTCCGCGGCGACGCGATCCACCTTCTCCGCCGTTCGCCCCGCCACGACGACATGCAATCCTTCCCGCGCGAAGCGCCGTGCCGCAGCGGCACCAAGGCCGTGGCTGGCGCCGACACCGACGACCAACGCCGTATCTTGCTTTTCCATTCGTTTAATTCCCCTGATTTGTTCGGCGACGCAACCCGGTTAGATGTAAGCTCGACAGGCTTCAGGCGTGGCCTGCCGCAGTTCTTGTCAAACCCGATAGGTGACGCCTTTTCGGTCCAGCATGCGCAGCATTGCATTCCAGGATTTGCTGATTTCTACGTCGCCTTCATCCTGAAATTGCAAATGTCCTTTGTCGGCCACGTCCTTGCCGATCATTTTCAATTCGGACATGCCGGCAGCAATGGCATCGATCTGGATCTGGCATGCGGTATCCAGGTAGTACATGATCTCGAACGCTTCTCTGACGGTCTTGCCTACACTCAACAATCCGTGGTTGCGCATAATCATTGCCTTGGAGGTCGGACCGAGGTCGCTGGCAAGTCGCTCGCGCTCGCCGAGATCCAGCGCGATGCCTTCGTAATCGTGGTAAGTCAGCATGCCGTAGGTTCGCAACGCATGCTGACTGATTGGCAGCAAGCCATGTTTCTGCGCGGATACCGCGACTCCGGCTCGCGTATGTGTGTGGATCACGCAGTTTACTTCCGGCCTCGCTGCATGCACGCAGCCGTGAATAACAAATCCCGCGTGGTTTGCGCCAAGCCCGGTGACGTCTTCAATGACGTTGCAATCCTTGTCGATTTTTACCAGGTTGGAAGCCGTGATCTCGTCGAACATCAATCCGTACGGATTGATCAGCATGTACTCGCTTCCGGGAACCCGTGCGGTGAAATGGGTAAAGATCAGGTCGGTCCATCGATAATGCGCGGCAAGCTGATAAGCCGCCGCGAGATCGCAACGAATCTCCCATTCCTCTTCGCTCACACGAGTGCGCAGACTGGTCGATTCGACCGACGTTAGATTTCGGCTTTTATTTGCCATTTAGTGGCTCCTCCCCAGAGCAAATCGGCTGACATTCTACATGCGCTGGCGCCCGCCTTCATCCTCCTCCCGGGTGATATCCAAATCCGGACGTTGCTGCTGGTGACTTATCCGTCCCTTGGGTACCGTTCTCACCGGCCAGAGTCGAGACCCAGCTATATCCAGCCAAACGCCCCAATCAATGCGCCAATTGAAATCAGGACAAGCAGGTGCAATCGTGTTCTCCATACCAGCAGCGCCGCCACCACGGTAAGCGGTATGTGATGCCATCCTTCGATCGCCGTCGTGAGAATCCAGCCAGTCGACAGCAACAAGCCGACGACCAACGGCGCCATCCCTGCCTTGAATGCCTGCACGGAGAGCCAGTGCCGCCGGGCATGCCCCCAGCGCGCTGCCACCAGTGCCAAAGTCGTCGATGGCAACATGATGCCTGTCAGCGTGGTCAGCGCCCCCAGAATTCCGGCAGCCTGATAGCCCATCACCGCGACGAACAATACGTTCGGACCCGGCGAAGCCTGCGCAATCGCGATCGACGTAGTGAACTGTGCGTCTGTTATCAATCCCATCTGGTCGACCATCACCCGGTGCATATCAGACGCGACCGTGATTGCGCCACCGATCGACAACAACGACAGCAACAGAAAGTGCCCGAACAGGCTCAGCCAGTCGTCGAGCGACATCGCTTCACTCATTCAGGCCGGACCCTTGTCTGCGACACCGATTTTGCGTTGAGCATTGATACGTAGCGCCGAACGCATCACACACTTTGCTTGTCAACATCGGTTCGCGCGCGCAGCCGCTTCCAGGCGAACAGGCTTGCGAGCGATCCCAGCACAAGAAGGACCCATACCAGCGGCAATCGCAACAAGGCTGCCGACACGAACACCGAACCCGCAAGAAGGATACAAACGCGCACACCCATCGGATTTGAACCCAGCGCGGAAGCCAGTTTCAGCGCGGTACCGAGGATCAGCCCGGAGGCAACAGCCCCCATGCCCCTGAGCGCGCCGGCAACTGCCGGATTCGACGCGTAATGCGCGTAAACAACCGTCGCGCCAAGCACGATCGCCAGCGGCAACACCATCATGCCGGCAAGCGCGGCAAACGCACCGCGCCAGCCGAAGAAGCGATCACCGATCATGAGTGCGACGTTGCACACGTTGGGGCCGGGTAGCACCTGTGCTACCGCAAGAATCTCAATAAACTGCTCGCGCGTCAGCCAGCGTCGCTGCTCCACCAAAACGCGCTGCGCAATAGCAATAACGCCGCCAAAACCCTGCAACGCAAGAAGCGTAAACGCCAGGAACAGGTGTATCGGCGATTGCGGCGCGGGCTGATCAGCGCCAGCTTCAATGTCAGCTTCAGTCATTCAGGGCTATTGGCGTTCAAGTTCCGGGTAGTGGCGAAACACACCGTCCTCGTTGAACGGGATGCGCCGCTCGGAAGCAAGATAAGCAGCGACGTTGGGGTGTGCTGCGACCTTGTCATGTAAGGCCCTCAGGCGCGGATAGTAACGTTTGCGTCGCGCCATGGTTCCTGGAAAAGCGTAGCGTAAGCCCGCCACCAACTGAAACATCGACAAATCGACGTACGACATCGTGCGGCCCAGCACATAACCTCTGCCGCCCGCATTGTTATCGATTGTGCGCTCGAAATAGCCCAGATACTTTGGAAGTCGCTCGCCAAGGAAATGCCGTGACCGGTCCCGCGATTCGCGTTTCTGCTCTTCGTAATACATGCCCGAAGCGATCGGGTGATGGCTATCGTGTATCTCGGATACAAAATCAGTGACGGTCAATTGCAGCTGGTGCGCCCACAAACGCCCGGCTTCGCCCTTCGGACCAAGACCAATGCGCGGACCGACGTATTGCAGGATGTTGGCCGCCTGTGCAATCACCAGGCTACCGGCTTTCAGAAACGGTGGCGCATATGGTGCGCGGCTGCCGCCATCCATGATACGCAGCATTGCGTCCACCCCATTGCCGCGCCCCGCCAACCGTGCAACATCCCTGTAATCGGCGCCCCCCGCCTCAAGTGCAAGCCGTATGAATTCGCCGCGCCCCTGTATGCCGGGCCAGTAATACAGGTCATATTGCATGCACACCCTCCCCCATTCCAGACCAGAATTGCACTTTCTCAATCGCCTTGAGGCAATTTCAGGTGCCCGCTAGCCGCAATTTCATGCAAAACGACACTACAATTGGGCTTACCGGGAAAAAACGAGGTTCTCACGTCCACCTTACAGACCGCAAGTTACATGGCAAACGCGCAATCCGCGGTCGGCAAATGCATCGAAGTGAGCGTGCGCAACGTAAGTATTCGTTTCAACCAGCTCGTTTTATCCAGTTCGTTTTACCAGATAACAATTCGACGGTGGCATATGCGACTCGTACCCAGCAGATACCATGTCTTGCCGGATCGATTGTGGATTAATCAAGCGTTAGCCGGAGGCTAGCAGGGACTCGTGCAATGAACAGAATAGAACGAAACCTACTCAACGCCGGTGGAACTGATATCAAGGGCCAAGAGCCCGCGATTGACCAACAGCAGCGCCGCGATTTCCTCGTGCGCGGCAGCAGCCTGCTTGCCGCGGCTGTGACCACAGGTCTGCTACCGGGCACAGCAAGCGCACAGACACCGCAGCCGGTCTTCGCTTACGTTGGCTGTTATACGACGGAAAGACGCAATGGCCATGGAAAGGGTATTGGCGTGTTTCGCGTTGACCCTGCGACGGCGAAGTGGGTGCCGGTGCAACTTGTCGAGGGCATCGTCAATCCATCGTTCCTTTGTTTCGACCGGGAACAGAAATTCCTGTACTCGGTGCACGGCGACATGGACTACGTTTCCGCGTTTGCTATCGATCCGGTGAGCGGGAAACTCACACAACTGAATCAGGAAACCACCGGCGGCACCAACCCGGTGCATATTGCAGTCGATCACAGTAACCAGTTTCTGGTTGTATCGAATTACAGCTCAGGCAACGTTGCAGTCATGCCGATCAAAGCGGACGGTTCGCTGGCGCCATTGACCGATCTTGTTAATCTGACCGGCAAGCCGGGGCCGCACAGGACCCAACAGGTCACTTCGCATCCACATCACAATCCGTTCGACCCCAGTGGACGATTTATTCTCATTCCGGACAAAGGCCTTGATCGTATTTTTGTCTTTCGTCTGGACCCCAAGCAGGGCAAGCTGATTGCCGCGGACAAACCATCGGTGGCAACACGCGAGGGTGCCGGTCCACGTCACATCGATTTCCACCCGCGCTTGCCCTACGTTTATGCAATCAACGAACTCGACTCAACCATCACGACCTATCGGTATGATCGCGCCCGCGGTGAAATCACGCCCCTGCAGATTTTGCCAACTTTGCCAAGTGACTTCACAGGTAACAATACGACAGCCGAGGTCTGGGCGCACCCGTCAGGGCATTTTGTCTATGGTTCCAATCGGGGACATGACAGCATCGCGATCTATTTTGTCGATCGCAGCAGTGGATTGCTTGCCACTGTTGGATGGGAATCGACTCAGGGCCGCACGCCGCGATTCTTCGGAGTTGATCCGACCGGTACGCTACTGAGCGCGGGGAATCAAATCAGTGACACGATCGTTAATTTTCGCGTCAATCAGTCGTCGGGAAGGCTCCAGCCCATCGGCGATCCTGTGAAATTCGGCAGCCCGGTGACGATCGTATTTCGCCAGTTAGCGGCGAATCCCGGCTAGCGCAGTCCTTCACTCGCGACTTACTGAATACAATCAGCTCAAATTGATCCAATGCCACCAAACCGGTTAAGTGCATTAACTGCGCCGCTGCTCGGCAGCATCAAACGCGGAATCGAGAAAGAAAGCCTGCGCGTTGCGCCGGACGGCACGCTCGCTGAAACGCGCCATCCGTCCGGTCTCGGCTCGCCTCTGACTCATCCGCAAATCACCACCGATTTCAGTGAAGCACAGCTTGAACTGATTACGGATGCGGACGAAAACATTGCCACCTGTCTCGCCGAACTCAAATCAGTGCATCAGACGGTTTACAGGAACATCGGCGACGAGCTTTTGTGGTGCGGCAGCATGCCATGCAGCCTGCCCGACGACGACCTCATTCCGATTGGACAGTACGGGAAATCAAACATCGGTAAAGCGAAGTCGGTCTACCGGCAGGGACTGGCCCACCGCTACGGGCCACGCATGCAGACGATTTCCGGAATTCACTACAACTTTTCGCTCCCGGACGCAGCCTGGCCACTTCTGCAGAAAATCGACGGATACACAGGCTCGCTTCAGGATTACCGCAACGAAGCATATTTCTCGCTGATTCGAAATTTCCGGCGCCACGCCTGGCTACTGCTGTATCTGTTCGGTGCGTCACCGGCGGTGTGCCGCTGTTTTGTTGAAGGCCGCGTGCATCGCCTGCAAGAACTCAAAAACGGCACCTACTATTTACCGTTCAGCACGTCGTTGCGAATGGGCCCACTCGGCTACCAGAGCGACGCACAATCTTCGCTCACCGTCAGCTACAACAATCTGCAAAGCTATGCGCGCTCCCTGTATACCGCGCTCACGCAGCCATACCCACCATATGCAGCCATTGGTATTCGCGACGACGGCAACTACCGCCAGCTTTCGACTTCACTGTTACAGATCGAGAATGAATTTTACGGAACGATCCGGCCGAAACGGCGTATCGAACCCAGTGAGCGGCCTCTGCATGCACTGAACGAACGCGGCGTCGAGTATGTCGAGGTTCGTTGCCTGGATCTCGATCCATTTTCGCCAATCGGCATAAAAGAAGAAACGGTTCGTTTCCTCGACATCTTTCTCCTCTATTGCCTGCTCCAGGAAAGTCCTGACGACAGCGCGGACGAAATTTTTGCCAACGCGCGAAATCAGCACAGTGTGGCAGACCAGGGTCGCGACCCGACTCTGCGACTGATTCGCGGTCTCGAGCACCCAAGCATTCCCGAATGGGGGACCGAAATCGTTCGCGACTGCGAGCAAATTGCAGATGCACTTGATCAGGCACATGGAACCGATGCATATCGTTCTGCGCTAGACAATGCCGGGCTCGCATTACAGGATTCGTCACGTACCCTATCGGCTCGCATGCTCAGCGAAATGCACGCACGTCACGACGACTCCTATTTTGATTTCACCATGACGCGCTCCGTCGAGTATCGGCAAATGCTACTTGATCTTCCGCAGTCAGACCTCGAAGCAGCACGGGGTGCGAGAATGGCGGCCGATTCACTGGTCAGGCAACGTGAGATCGAAGCAAGCGACGCGATGTCTTTTGAGATGTTCCGGCGTCAGTACATCTCGCAAGAGCCAACGGCAGAAATTCTGGCCCATCAGCAAGGTTGACGCGTTAGCAATACATCCGACGGGATGTTTGTGGTCACTCTGCGGCGCTGGTGTGATTGTTCAGACTCAACAGAACAGACAACGCAGAAATTAGTCGACATCGAAGCGCCGCTTTCCAGGGCGGTCATTGAAATACTCCGAAACGTGGCGATGCAAGAGGTTGCAATCGGCCAATTCCGGACGCTCGCCGACGACCGAATCGTCCAAACAATCGTAGACGCTCGACGACCACCAATTCGGCGTAACATGAACTTCCATCATCCAATACACAGCAGCCATGGGCGAAGACCACCCAACGCCGGAGAAAGCGAAGGCGAACGAACTCTCGACGAAGCGTCGGCTCGCCGCCATTCTTGCCGCAGACATTGCCGGTTACAGCCGTCTCATGGGCGAGGACGAAGCAGCGACAGTTCGAGATCTCAAGGCGCACCAGGCTGTGGTCCTGCCGCTGGTCGGCCGCTATGGCGGCCGCGTTATAGACACCGCCGGGGACGGCATTCTGGCCGAGTTTCCGAGCGTGATCAACGCGACCGAATGCGCGATCGAGATCCAGTCCGTCATGGCGGCTCGCAACGAAAAGGTTCCCGAGCATCGCCGAATGCTGTTTCGTATGGGGATCAACCTGGGTGACGTGATTCACGACGAGACCCGTATTTATGGCGACGGCATCAACGTCGCGGCGCGGCTTGAGGGCATTGCGGAGCCCGGTGGGATCTGCATCTCCCGACAGGTGTTCGACCAGGTGAACCGCGTGCTTCAGGTCGACTTCCAGGCGCTCGGTCCACGTAGCCTGAAAAACATCGCGCGGCCTGTGGATGTCTTCGCCATTGCGTCCTCCGACCTCGGCGACCACCCCAAGGTGGCTGCCCCTAATGCCGTCGACCTGAAGCAGGATATTCGCTTCTGCACCTCGTCTGATGGAGTCCAACTCGCCTATTCGATGATCGGCAAGGGGCCGGCGTTGATGAAGACGGGCAACTGGATGACCCATCTGGAATACGATCTGGAAAGCCCGATCTGGCGACATCTCTATCGGGAACTGGCCAAGGACTACACGCTGGTCCGCTACGACGCTCGTGGTAACGGGCTATCGGACCGAGACGTTGACGAGATCTCATTCGACGCCTTCGTTGGTGATCTGGAGGCAGCCGTTGACGCCACCGGGATCAAGCGGTTCGCGCTGTTAGGTATCTCGCAAGGGTGCGCTGTGTCAATTGCATACGCGGTGCGTCATCCCGAGCGCGTGTCGCATCTCATCCTCTACGGGGGCTTCGCGTTGGGCCGGAACAAACGCGCTCGAAGCGCAGCCCAGAAGGAGGAAGCAGCTGCCTCGATGACGCTGATGCGTTTGGGCTGGGGCAAGGAGAACGCGGCCTTTCGCCAACTGTTCACCTCCCAAATGATGCCCGGTGCGACCAAGGAGCAGGCCGACTGGTTCAACGAACTGGAGCGCATCTCGGTTACCGGGGATATGGCCGCCCGGATAATCGAGGAAGTCGCCGATACCGATGTCACTGCGCTGCTTCCGCGGGTGAGCGTGCCCACGCTGGTGCTGCACGCGCGCGATGATGCGCGTGTCCCGTTCGAAACCGGCCGCCGGATGGCAGCTGCAATCCCGGGCGCGCGCTTCGTCGCGCTGGAGGGGCGCAACCATCTGTTCCTCGAAACCGAACCGGCCTTTGGCGAGTTCATGGAGCACACGCGGTCATTCCTGGCGAGTTAGGAGCCTGTCGGACTCAGGTGCTCGATACAAATCCCATATTATTCTGGAATGAACGGGGAGTAGTGTCCCCTTTCAACGGCACCACGCAGACATGAACCAGCGTCCCCCTCGTGGGGCATGCGCGACACTTCAGCGCAGGGCGGTCTCGTGGAGGAAAAGGAGCCGCCGGATGCCTTCCGTCAGATGCCTCGACGACAGTGTCGCGCCGGAGATGTTGCCGATGTCGTCATCGAGTTCCAGCGGACTCTTGACTGTCTTGCCGACGAACTGGTCTCGCCAGTCCGGGTAGCGCACTTGCGAGCCATAGACCTCAAGATATTCGATGACCTCGACTTGCCGAATGCTGCCATCGAGGTTGATTCCGAGCGCGTAGGTGATCAATTCGTGCTTTCCGATCACCTGGTCGATCAAAAACCATCCGATCATCTTGCCCTTGGCCATCGCCTCCCAGACTGGCTGCCTCGGGTTTCTTCCTTTTACGCCCGATAGCTGATCGATCTCAAGCATCTGCTCCCGAGTGAGTTGAACAGGCTTGGCGACATATTCATCCGCGGACGGAAAAACCAGCGCCCGGGCCTCGTCCACACTGAGATATTTGGCTGCGAAGCATTGCGGCGCAACCGCGTAAATGGCGATCGGCACCAGCCAACGCATGTCCAGGCTCATGGGTGGCGTGCCGCGTTGTCAGTCGATTTTTTGGCCATTGCTGTTTTCGTTTCGACAACTGGAATCGAAACCGGTCTGGAAAGCCGATAACACGGCGCAGCGTCTAGAACGCGCTGTTGTACAGCCCGCCGTCGAGCAGAAGGCTCTGGCCGGTTATATAACCGGCATGCTCACTGCACAGGAAAGCACAGGTCTGCCCGAACTCGGCGGGAGAACCAAACCGCTTCGCCGGTACCTGCGCCGCCCGCTGATCGGCGGCTTCCCCTTCGCCGATTCCCGAGTTTTTTGCCCAGACTGCCAGGCCTCCGCGCAAGCGGTCGGTGTCGAAATAGCCGGGAAGAATATTGTTGATGGTGACATTGCGGTCGGCCACTGTTCGCGCAACGCCCGCGAGAAACGCAGTCAGTCCGGCGCGCGCGCCGCTGGACAGGTCCAGCCCGGGAACCGGCATCTTCACACTCATCGACGTGATGTTGACGATGCGCCCGAAGCGCTGTTCGGTCATATGGTCAATTACTTTCTGGATCAGTTCGATCGGGGTCACCATGTTCATGGTCACGCCGTCGAGCATGGATTTGCGATCCAGCTCACGAAAATCCCGCAATGGCGGCCCGCCATTGTTGTTGATAAGAATATCCGGATCGGGACACGCCTTTAGTACCGCTGCCTGGCCTTCCGCTGTGCTGATGTCGGCAACGACCGGGGTAACCGTAACACCGGTCGCTTTGCTGATTTCGGCGGCGGTCGCTTCCAGGGCGGCCTTATCGCGCCCGTTCAGGACCAACGATACGCCGGCTTCGGCAAGTGCCGCCGCACAGCCCTTGCCCAGCCCACGGCTCGAAGCACAGACAATGGCTTTACGCCCTTTTAGACCTAGATCCATATTTCCCCCACTTGTTCTCGATTTGTTTACGTTGTTCCATTAGAGACTGCTAACAGGCGCCGGTCAGTACGCATCACCTGCAAAGAAAAATGCGTTGATCCATTCCTGTGCCCGCCTTTCGGCGTCGGCAGCCTGCTCGGCATTCATGCGCCGGGCGATCAGATCACGCTGAAATTTCGCCTTCGGGTCGAAATTGAGTGTCGATGCAAGATCGAACCACATGTGGGCCTCTACATCATTCTGTGCAACCCCGTCTCCATCGCGATAAAGAATGGCCAGGCTGTACATCGCAAACGCATATCCGTTCTCGGCTGAGCGACGGAACCAGTACGCTGCGCGCTTCTTGTCAGGCGCTCCTGCATCGCCGTCGCGATACAGCACACCCAATCCATTTTGCGCGCGCGCGTGCTCCATCTCGGCCGCCTTGTGCCACCAGGTCAAAGTCACCTTGTAGTCACGCGACGTAAAAGCCTCGTAGCCCTTGTCGAACTCGAGGTCACCGGGTTCCGCAGACGCGGCCAAGCCACTACATGTGATTAGTAACGCGAAAGTGATTGCGTGAATTAGTCTCATGCCAAGAAGATACCAGACTGTTCAAGCCTCGTGGACACGGCGTCGCATCGATTCGACCGAATTTGCCGAATAATTTTGAATTCACCAGGTAGTCTGGATACATCACGTATGCGTGAACTACGGGATGCCAAGCAGCTTGTGTGTTTGCAGGCTCAGTCGCCAGCGCGGATTCTGCTTGCAGTACTCGATCGCAAGCTGTGTATTGCTTGCAACGTTTGCACCGTCCATCGGCTGCAAAAAGAAATGATTAAATTCCAGATGCTCGAACGCCTGCGGCAAGGCATTGGCCTGTGGATAGACCAGCTTCAATTCGTTACCACCGGTCATCATCAGCTGGGCCTCTGCTTTAGGGCTGACGCAGATCCAGTCCAGTCCGGCGGGCGCCGGCTGAGTGCCATTGGTTTCGACCGCAATCTCAAAACCTTCGTCATGGAACGCAGTGATGAGCGCCGGGTCGACTTGCAGCAACGGTTCCCCACCGGTGCACACTACCAATCTGGAACTTGCGGAGTTAGAAGTTTCAGGCAACGATACTTCTGGAAGTGGCAGCGGCCAGCAATCCGCCACGGCTCGCGCAAGACGCTGCGCTGTTTCAAATTTTCCGCCACCGGGTCCATCGGTTCCAACAAATTCGGTGTCGCAAAACTTGCACACCGCGTCGGCACGATCTTCCTCTCTTCCACTCCATAGATTACAGCCAGCGAAGCGGCAAAACACCGCAGCGCGCCCGGTTTGCGCACCTTCGCCTTGCAGTGTGTAGTAGATTTCCTTGACACTGTAGGTCATCGTTTCATACCGGTAGCGCCGGGCTGTGCTCGCCCCAGGACAGGATTACGCCACAGCCTCTCGTTTCGTACAGATCAACGCGGTCAAGCTGAGGCAACCTAGACTTTGCCTCCGCGCGTATCCAACGGGCCAGACTCAAAGAGTCGTTATCTTCGACATCGGCGAGTTCGTGAAGCGGATGATGATCGAGACGCTTGAAGATCGGCGTAAACAGCTCTTTAACATCGCCGAAATCCATGGTCCAGCCCATCACTTTGTCGAGAGGTGCCTGCAAATGCAGCCGCAAGGTATACGTGTGTCCGTGAATGCGACGCCGGCGATCGCCGGGTGGTGCCCGCTGCAATTGCACAGCGCTATCTAGCGTGACTTCTTTCCAGATGCGGTAGTGCTGTCCGTCGAAATGCGCGCCACTGTTGGCCGTTTCATAGACCGTTACCCACGACAACTCACTCAGCCGGGGTTTTAGCCGTTCCCATATCCAACTCGAAATCAATTCACTGGTTGGATTGTCCAGCCCGGCTATATCGTTGAGACAGGCATGGTCGAGTTCCTCATGTATCGGCGCCCACAAGGCGTCGATCTGCTCATAGTCGACGCCGATTTCACTGTCTCCAATATCCATATTCGCGTGCAGAATCACCTCGAACCCATGCCCGTGCATACGACCGCACTTGTGCCCGGCAGGGACGTTTGGCAGTCGATGCGCTGATTCAAACGTGTAGCGTCGCCAGATATGCGCATGCGCTTTCTGGTCAAGATCCACCCCTTCGTTACGCGTACTCTGCACGCCGACATTCTCGATCGCGGCATTCTCAATGCCGGCCGCCGCCAGTCGTGTGCGCACCCAACGTGCGACGTTCTCGTCGGTCGGTTGCTCGATCTCAAGATTCAATTCGTTGTAATCAAGCGGCTCGACCACGGCTGCGAGTCGCGCTCGCAGTTCTTCGACTTCCCCTCCGGGAAAACTTGCCCAGCCTGCCGGCAGCGCGCAGCGCACATCCGCCAGATAGCTGTGGCCATGCAAGCGCCGGGACCGGTGACCTTGAGGCAAGAGGCCCACCCGGCACGCTGCCTCGAATTCGGCAGCGGCTACAAACAGAATTCGTTCTTTCGCCATTCAGAAATCACTTTCGCGCGCTGTGTTCAGGGGTCTGTGTGCCTCGCCCTGACATCGCTACACGCGTATCAAGACTTCGTGGACATCATCGTAGTCGAATCGACGAAGCCTACCCTACGGCATCCACGACGCCGGCATTTCGGCATCCATTACGCCGCATTCACGGCATCCATGACACCATCGTCTCAGCGCCATCCGGCGCAAAGGGTACTTCGATCAGCCACGTACCTCCCGCTTCGCGTGCGCGACTCACCGCCGCACCCACTTCGCCGGCTTCGGCGCGGACACTATTGACACCGAAAGCATCGCCGAGTTTAACGAAATCGGGATTCGCCAGTTGCGAACCGATGTGTCTGCCACCGAACATACGATCCTGGAACTTGCGAATCGCACCAAAGGCATTGTCGTTGAATACCAGCGCAATCAGATCGAGATTCAATGCCCGCGCGGTCGCAAGTTCCTGGCAGGTGAACATGAAGCCACCGTCACCCGATATCGATACGACGGTCTGATCCGGACAGGCGAGTTTGGCACCGATCGCAGCCGGCAATGAATAGCCAAGCGTGCCGAATGTGCCGGGATGAATCAGTGTGCGCGGCTGATACGTGTCCATAATCAACGGCATCCAGTAGCTGACCAGAGTCAGGTCGTCAACGAATATGGTGTCATCCGGCACGGCCGCGCGCAGGCTCTCGATCAGAGGCAGTACCGGACCCGTTTGCTGCGCCAACCGGGCGCGCTTTTGTTGACGAAACCCGTCGGCATCAAACCAGCACTCCCGCGTCTCCTCGCTGCCGAGCGCATCGACAAGTGCAGCCAACACCAGTGCCGAATCGCCCACGATGCCGACTTCAACGGCTCGACGCTGGCCAACGATCAGAGGGTCAATATCGATCTGGATAACACGCTGCGGAAAACGGGCTCCACCGCTGACATCCGAAACGCCATCGATACGCGAACCGACCACCAGAACGAGATCCGCCTGCTGCATCAGATCGTCATACAAATCGAATCTGCCCCAGCCATCACCGAGCGCGAGTGGATGGCGGTCGGAAATTGCGCCGCGTCCGAAAATACTGGTCACCACCGGTGCACCCAGCAATTCTGCCAATCGCGTCAGCAACGGCTCGGCCAGCGGATTGTCGGCGCCACCGCCTGCATAAATGAACGGCCGTTTGGCAGACCGCAACGCGTCGGCAGCCCGGGCAATCGCATCGGGATTGCCCGCCGGTCGCACGTCTTGCGAATGCGGGTGCAAGCTCACCTCAGCCTGGCCATTCTGAACGTCGAGCGGCATTTCAATGTAAGCCGGTCGTGGCCGCTGACTACGCATCATGCGCACGGCTTCACGCACCACTCCGGGAACATCCTCCGGTGCAGACACCCGGGTCGCGTAACCGCAAACGGCACCTGCCACGTTCAGCGAATCACGCAGCTCATGAAAATGTCCGCCTTCACGCTCGAGTTGCGCCAGTGCATTCTGCCCACCAAATACCAGCATCGGGGCGGATTCCGCGTAGGCCATGCCCATACCGGTGAGCGCGTTGGTCAAACCCGGCCCGGGGACCACGAAAGATGCTGCGATCTTTCCCGATGCCCGCGCATATCCTGCGGCCATCAGGGTAGCGCCCTGCTCGTGGCGGACAGTGACGACGTTCAACCCACTGTTGTCGTATACCCCATCGAACAGCGGGCAATTATGTGTGCCGACGATTCCGAAAACGTGCTCGACACCTTCAACTTTTAATGATTGCGCAACCGCTTGCCCGCCCGTCATCCGTGCCATGCTTCCTCCACCATCTCGGCGTGTATAAACACCGTATCTTACCTATGCGCAGCGAAAAGCGCGGGGACTTCTCGCAGGCCTCCTGATTGGGCTACGATGACCGCTTTGACAATCAGACACAGGACAAGACCATGGACATGCAACTGACCGACCGCCGAGCACTGATAACCGGGTCGACCTCGGGCATCGGCTACTCGATTGCGCGGAGTCTCGCCGCCGAAGGCGCTCAGGTCACTTTGACGGGTCGCACGCAGGCGCGCGTCGATGCAGCGCTGGCAAAGCTAAAAGATGAGGTCCCTGGCGCAAAAGCTAATGGGGTCGCTGCCGACTGTGCCACTAGTGCAGGTGCCGAACAGGTATTTGCGCAGGTTCCCGAAACCGATATCCTGGTAAATAATCTTGGCATATACGAGCGCAAGCCTTTTCTGGAAATTCCGGACGAAGACTGGACGCGGTTTTTCGAAGTCAACGTCATGAGCGGCGTGCGCTTCAGTCGCTTTTACGCTCCCAAAATGGTCGATCGCAAATGGGGGCGCATCATTTTTGTATCGAGCGAATCCGGCCTCTTCATTCCGACCGACATGATTCACTACGGTTTCAGCAAGACCGCGCAACTGAGTATCTCTCGCGGGCTGGCCATGGAGTTGGGTGGTACCGGTGTTACCGTAAATGCATTGCTGCCAGGGCCAACGCGTACCGAAAATTCCGACCGGATGCGTGAAGAACGAGCAAAGGCGGCAGGCATCTCCATGGCGCAACTCGAACAGACGTTCTTCGAGAAGCTTCGTCCGAGTTCCATTCTCAAGCGCTTCGCCGATGCAGACGAAGTCGCGCCACTCGCCGTTTATCTCTGCAGCCCGTTATCAGCATTGACCAACGGTTCTGCGTTGCGTGTCGAAGGCGGTATCGTCAACCAGATAACTTAACTGGGTGAAAACTCCGCTGAATGACAGAACAGCCTGATACAAACACGACGTTTCGTATGAAGCGGGCGGCTGAGTCGGCTGTCATATAGCCAGGATCCTGACCTCCTCGAAAGCAAGGTTTGCCGGCAACACAGCGGGAACGCCCGTACTTCGGTCCACGTAAGAATATTCGAGCAACTCAAGATCGCGCTTCGGGAAGATCGCTGGCAGTGCTCAGGCCTGGAGCACGTTTCAGGGCACATATTTTGCGTTTCACCACCTTGTTTGCTGCACACCGGCGGTGGCTCCACTGCCATGGTTTTCCAAGGGGGCGTGATGCTACGAATACTGGCCATTCAAATTTCAGTCCTGATGACACTGTTGTCGTCGCCAGGGTTCGCTGGAGTTCCGTACATGACAAAGCATGGCATGGCGGAATCACAGTACCAGACACAAACCGCGACCCAGAATCAGAACGGCTACCGGCTCGTTCACATTGACGGGTACAACGTTGGCGGCACAGCCTACTACACAGCCATCTGGGAACAAGGCACCGGGCGCGAACTGTTGGTACGTCACCGCATGACAGGTGCGCAATACCAGGCCGAGTACAAACAACAAAGCAAGGACGGCTACCGACTCGTTCATCTGGATGGCTACGGAGCTGGAGATACGGCTTACTACGCTGCGATCTGGGAGAAAAAGAGCGGACCGAAACAGTTTGTACGACACCGCATGACGCGAGCGAAATTCCAGACCGAAAATGACAAGCAGGCCAAGAAGGGCTACCGGCTGATATCAGTAGAAGGTTACGGCGTAAAGAATACCGCACGCTACGCTGCGATCTGGGAAAAAGGATCCGCTGCCCGGCCCACCGCCCGGATTGGGTTGACGCCCAGGCAGTACCGGACCGAGTTCGACAAACGCGTAAAGGACGGCTACCGACTGACATACGCCAGTGCGTACAACGTGGGTAGCAAGGACTATTACGCGGCCATCTGGCAAAAAGCAGGCGGTCCGGCGTGGATCGCTCGCCACAAAATGACAGCGGACTTCTTCGAAAGCGAGTTCACCCAGCACTATCAGGAAGGCTATCGCCTCAAGAGCGTCAGCGGAAACCTTGTCGGCCAATCCGATCGATACACGGCAATCTGGGAAGCGCAACCGGATGCACTCACCGGTCAGTTCTGTACCAATGGCTACTGCTTCGACGTCGAACGATTCGCCAGTAATGTTGAAGCAGCCCTCAAGGCATACAAAAACGAAAGCGTTGTAAAGTTCGCGCTGGAGGCCAGACGCGGCGTGGCCGTCGCCACCAGAGAGTACGGCCCAAAGAGAACAAGCGAGACGATGCCGGCCGCTGAATTCACGGTCAATGCGCGCTTCAACTCCGCAAGCGTCGGCAAGAGCGTAACGGCAGTTGCACTGCTGCAACTCCTGGACGCCAGGAACGTGAGCATCGACGCTGAAATATCCGACTACCTGCCGGCGTCGTGGACGATCCCGGAAAGCTCCGCAACCGTGACTTTTGCGGAAGTGCTTAACCACTCAAGCGGCTACCGCGACGAAAACGCAATGGTAGACGGAAACACCGGATACCAGTATGCACATGTCAAGTCTCTGGTGCAGGGCGGCGTCATCGAGGCCGACAAGTCCGCTTGCACCGCCGGCGACATGATGCCCGACGGCACCCAATGCTATCAGCATGCCAATTACGCTCTGGCGCGCGAACTGGTCGCCTCCCTGGACGGCTTCAGTGAATGGAGCGGCGATCCGGGACCAAAGAGCAGCGCACGTTTCATCAAGTACGTCAACGAACAGGTTTTCGCGCCGCTTGGAATTTACAACGTACAGTTCAAGGCTGATGTTTACGCCCCAACGCTTTTCTACCCCTACCCGGCCGGAACCTCTCAAGGCACCACCTACGGAGACTGGACATTGAAACCCGGCAGCGCCGGCGTTTACGCGTCCATTCACGAACTTGCGTTTTTCATCCACGGAACATTCAGCGGCAAGCTCCTTACCAAGGCCAAGCTCGATGAACTCAAGGCCGAGGAACTGGGCATGGCCAACCTGGCGGCGCTTCCCGACGGATCAACATGCTGGGGAAAAGCCGGCCACTTCCCGGCAGAGACAAACGATGGCGCGGAGCTGAATAGCGTGATCGTCGGCTGTGACAACGGCGTGGACATCGCGCTGGTTGTAAATGGCTCAGTCGATGCAAACAATGTTGTGGTCGAGGCGCTGACCAAAAGCTTCGTCGCGAAGTGACAGAAGTTAATTGGTAAACGGAAACCGGGTCAAATGAGTAGCTCGGTTTAGCGCTGCATTTCCCTACGCAATCGCTCGAATCGAGCGGATTCCGCCTCTCCCGCGCCATTGGATTTCATCTAAAGGGCTAGCCTGCCGATCTGCCATGCCGATCTCATCGGTTTCCATGCGGCGCAATGCGCTACGCTTATTGCGCCCTACGCCGCCTCGACAAGGTTCATAGTACGTAAGTCAGATTAGCACAGCGTAATCTGACGCAGTCGCCACTTGACATCCTGTTCAAGGCACCGTCAAATTCCGTCGACCCCATTCCGGCGCGCGAGGCGATTCATGACGACCAAAACCATTGAGATCTATACAGACCATAAGAGCCCCTATGCCTATCTGGCGACAGCGCCGGCGTGGGAGCTTGAGCGCGACTTCGACGTTACGCTGGATTGGTACCCGTACACGCTCGATATTCCCGACTATCTTGGCAGCGCTGAGGTCGGCGACGACGGCACCGTGGTCGCGGAAAATCGCTCGCCCCACCAGTGGCGCCGGGTGAAATACTCCTATATGGATGCGCGCCGCTATGCCAATCTACGTGGCCTGACGTTACGCGGGCCACGTAAAATATGGGACTCGTCGCTGTCGGCCATCGGCATGCTGTGGGCGAAGGCACACGGCGGCGTACGCACCTATAACGACATCGTCTTCGAACGCTTCTGGCAACGCGCTCTCGATATCGAGGACGGCGCTGTCGTCCAAAGTGTTCTATCCGAGGCGGGCATCGATAGCACGGGGTTCGCAGCCTGGGCGGCTGGCGAAGGTCGGCAATTGCACGACCAAATCCGAGCGACTGCCGAAGAGCGCGGCGTGTTCGGCGTGCCGACTTTCGTGCTCGACGGTGAGTTGTTCTGGGGCCGCGAGCATCTCGCACTGATTCGTTTGCGCCTCTTCGAACTCGGGCTCGCACGAGAAGGTGCTGAACGCCCGCTCGAATCCAGCCACGCCTGGCGGCCACGCGACAGTGGCGGGAAGATAGCCGACAAGGACCAATGATGCAGAGCTCGCTAGTGTAGTGCTTCACTGTTATCGGCACTTATGTTGGATTATAAAAAAGCGTTCAAATGAACAAAAGTGGCGAAATTCTCCTCAGACAAGGCGCAAACCACAGCGAGGTGCGCCCGCGTACGGCGGAGTAGGGGCCCCGCTGGCGGGGATGCGCCCCGGACCCGGTACGCGAAGCGCCCGGTGCGGGATGGGGCGCTGAAGGCTGCGATCAACATTTGTGAAACGGGGCGCAATGCTTCTGCTCCCGCAAACGGGCCTTCGGCTAACGGGGCGCAGCCGCACCCAGTAGCGGGATGCTTTCGCACTGCGACAGGCGCGGGCTTGACACACACCTACGCGGTCGCATCCCCAGAGGGGTCCCTGCTCCGCGCTGCGGTGCGTACACCTCGCGAGGATTTGTAACGCAGTATGAGGCGAATTCTCGCCGTCTTTTGTGCCGTTAATTGTGAAGCACTACACTAGCAGTATCCCGTAGGGCGCAATAAGCGTAGCGCATTGCGCCGAATTCCAGCCATCACAACTACACCGAGACTCAACACCGCTCCCAAGCCGGCCAACATATTCGACAAAGAGATTGTCGCAGCTCTGGCACGATTCGGTGGTATAGCTTGCTACTATGGAATAATCACCTCATGTCCGCCGCGAGTTGACTCGCGCCAACGTGGCGTCGGCGCGTCGATTAATATTGCATTTTCCGCTGACGATTGATACTGAGTCGCGAGCACAGGTCTCTTTACAATGCACTGCTGCGAAAATTGAGTATGGATGAATGACAACACGCACGAGTAGCCGTCAGAGGCATTTCATTCAGATGTGGTGCGCGTTTCTTGTGACATTACTTGGATTTTCAGTGATGTGCGCCGCGCACGACGTGGTGATAAGGCGCGACGTCAATCTCAGAGCCAACCCCGACACCGAGTCCGAAATCATTGTGGAGCTGAAAGCGGGTGACGAGGCGCGGCTTCTCACGCGGGAGAAGGAAAACGATTATTACCACGTCCTGCACGATGCAGGTGTGGGATGGGTATGGGCCAGAAACGTCAGAGTTTTTCCGGAATACCTGCCGGAGAAACAATGGAGATACTGGACCGATGCCGATGGCGATTGTCAACATACGCGACAAGAAGTCCTCATTGCAGAATCGGAAATAGAAGTGACATTCACAGACTCCTCGAAGTGCACAGTCGGGGCCGGCCTGTGGACCGACCCATACTCGGGAGAAACATTCACAAACCCTGGAGACCTCGAGGTTGATCACGTGGTACCGCTGCGCAACGCGCAGCGCACTGGCGCCTGGGAGTGGACGAAAAAGCGTCGCGAAGAATATGCAAATGATCTGGACAACCCGGAACACCTGATTGCCGTCAAGTCATATCTTGTCCGCAGAAAAGGCGATCAGGGGCCGGACAAATGGTTGCCCCCCAATGACGAATATCATTGCCAGTACGTAGAGGACTGGCAAGCGATCAAACAGCGCTGGGGGCTGGAATTGTCAACCGCAGAACTGAAAGCGATTGATACGGTCAAGAAATCTTGCCCGAGAGTGAATGCGAAATGAGGAGATCCAAATGACCAAACCAGTATGCGCGGTTGTAGGCATCGGACCACAGAATGGCGCATCATTTGCACGGCGATTCGCGGCGGAGGGCTACGCCGTTGCGTTGTTGTCTCGCACGACCGAGTATTCCACCAAACTGGCGGCCGGAATCGATTCGGCCAAAGCCTACGCCTGTGACGTCACTGATCCATCGGCGGTGGAAGCAGCCTTCTCGGCTGTTCGTGCCGAGATGGGAGAAGTTGAAGTAGTCGTATTCAACGCAGGTTCAGGAGTATGGGCCAATATCGAAGAATTGAGCGCAGACGAATTCGAGCAAGCGTGGCGCATCAACACGATGGGTGCGTTTCTCGTTTCAAAGCAGGTCATCCCGTCGATGAAGAAAAGCGGCCATGGCAACATCATATTCATAGGCGCCACCGCGTCCCTGCGCGGAAAACCGATCACTACTGCGTTCGCACCGGCTAAAGCATCTCAACGCAGTCTGGCCCAGGCAATGGCCAGGCATCTTTGGCCAAGCGGCATTCACGTTTCTCTGATCGTCATCGACGGAGGTATCAAATCTCGGAATTCAGGAACAAATGTCGAGGCACCCGAGGCGCTGGACCCGGACGATATAGCAACGACTGCGTACTTTCTGTCACAGCAACCACGATCGGCCTGGTCGTTCGAGATAGACGTGCGGCCTTCACAGGAAAACTGGTAAACACGCGGATCGTGAAATTTCGCGAGCAACGCAGGCCGCAGCTACGGCATTCACTACGTCCTGTCGACGCGGCCTTTCGGTTTACCGGAAAGAGTTGAGACGAGACCGTAAAAACAGAGCCGAATTTGCTCTCAACTACGCTGGCACCGGTCCCTCAAATAGAGTCTACCCTGGGCACAAGGACACCCTCGACTCGTCGCTTGTAAACCGGGATTCTTATGATTCCACAGTGATTTGACCGAATTCTTGTCAGATCATGATCGACGCAATACCACTACTCAAAACAGCGCCGAACGACGTAATCACTCGTGAAAATTTCCTGGTGGAACGTCGAGACAATTCTTAAGGGTCAAACTTCTCGACTGCCCAACCCGATTTGTTTTCAGGTAGGGAACGTCCATCGTCTTCACCGACTTCCGCAGCGATGATGTCGTTCATCTTCTGGTTCATCGCGAGTAGCAGTTCACCATTTCTTTTCAGATCGTTCACGAGGTTGTTAACTTCGTCAGGATCGGTCTTCAAATCGAACAGCTCCACGTCATTGAATTGAAAAATGGATTCCATCGAGCTTGGTGAATTGTGTTGCAACGGCGAAAAATAGCGGCTGTATCGATACCGGCCGTCTGTGATACTGCGAATCGCACCTCGTTTACCGAGATCGGGCTTCAATCCCTGCCCCTGTACGCTGCCGCCCTTTGAAATGACGTCGTACACCTGGCTCAGGAATTCTGAATCCTGGTATAGCCACATATTAAAATTGTATAACGCGCCGGGTCGAAGTGAGTTCGCCCTGACGCTATCCGGAGATGCGAGGAGTGCGCTGGCATCTTTGCCCTTAAGCACAGGCGCGATTTTCTGTTGCTGCTCCTGACTGACTCCCGCGAGACCAAGAATGGTTGGAGTGATATCCAGGTGCGAGGTCAACGCATTGCAGGATTTTCCGGCGCTTTCCGGATGGGCCGGGTGCCGAATCCACAACGGCACATGCAACTGCTCCTTGTAAGCAGTTGCGCCCTTCCCGTGCATTTGGTGCGCACCTGCAAGCTCTCCGTGATCTGAAGTCATTACGACAATCGTGTTGTCCGCGAGCCCCAGATCGTCGAGTTCATCCAGTATTCGAACTATGTGCCGGTCACAGTCCAGAATGCAATTCAGATAATAATCCTGAAGTTGCTGCCAACGTTGATCCTCGTTTGGGAATTGTCCGACCAACGTTCGCCGAGCGTCCTGATATTCCTGGTGCGCCTTGGGCCTGCCAGGCTGATCCCAGATTTCGTTGCGACTCGCTGGTAAATTCATATCCCAGCTTTGGCGATAGATGGAATGGCTGGGTGCATGATTGATTGGCATCAGATGGCGAGTATCATGAACCGGCTCGCTTCCAGGGCTATCAGTGTTGAAGAACATTACGTCATGCGGATTTACCAGGTTGACGGAGAGGAACCAGGGTTTTCCTAACTGCGCAAGCTGTGGCGTCTTGGCACGCAGCCACCGGGTCGCCGTCGACGTTGTAAATTCATCGGTATGGTACCCACCCATCGTCATGCCGATGATGTCGCCGACCCCGACGTAATCATTAAACCCATAATTCTGCATGACCTTGTTCAGGTCCGACATATTGATGTCAGGTGCTTGATCGACTTTCGTCTCGTCGAATTCGTGGATGAAGTGACACTTGCCCAGATAAGCTGAATAGTAGCCGGCATCCGCCATGTAGCTGCCCACCGTCGGCATGTCTTCTGGTAGTTGCCTGGACCAGGGAAAACCGAGGTTATCGAACACACCCGTTTGCTGGATGTGTTGTCCGGTATAGATAACCGATCTCGACGAACTGCAGACGCAGGTTCCGATCTGGTGATTCATGAAAGACACGCCTTGACGTTGCAGGCGCTCACGTCCGGGCAGCGTGTAACCATCGGGGAGGGACGCCGGGTCGAAGTAACGCTCCTGGTCGGTCAGGATAAAAAGGATATTGAGCGGTTTCCCGATGTTTGCTGAAGTTGACGCAACCGTCTGAGTTGCGATGCCGGTTACAGATTGGGCGACTGCTGGCCCTACGGCGGCGAGGCTACCGGCGGCCCCGGCTGTCTTGATAAAATCACGCCGGCTAATTCCAGCCTTACTCTCGTCGGCCATACCGTTCTCCTCGCAATCGATGTATCACCATGCACCATCTGCATGTTACATACAGATTGAACTCCATGACGAGCAGCCAAAGTAATCTGTCGCCCTCTCCAAAAGTACAGTTTATTGGTTTTTCGATTTCCGACTCAATGTCGGGAGTTCGAACCGGCATTCACCTCGTTTCCCAATCAGAAATTCTCCGATCTCCGCTGGCTCCTAATTCGTAGCCCCACCCGGTAGAGGAATGGTGACAGGGTGCAGCTACTGAGCGCGCTTGCCAGAGTCCATTCTCAATGGCTGTTCTTCGGTTTACAGCGGACCTTCGGTTCGGGGGGCCATTGAGAATAGTAAACGTCGCCCGATTGTTCTACTGGCCTTGATAGATCAGAACGCGATGGTTGAGTTGGTCCGTCTCAAAAAACCGGTTGCCCATGGCAGTAATGCCGGTGATTGCTAAGTGCGTGCGCTGACGGGGTGAGGCCGGGATTGCCATCCTGAATGTCATCGTTGCAGGTGACGTTGGTAAAGTTCGACTGAACGAGGATCACACCCCCGCTTGTCTGGCCCGACAGCGTGTTTCAAATCAATTCCCGGATACTGAGAGCGTCCGGCACAAACAGTTTGCCGTCTGCCGTCACCGTACCGATCAGCGGTAACGCTTGAATTCACCCGATTTAACCTTGGCCAGGAACTTGTTCAGCTCGGCCTTTACAACAGGCATAAGAAAGTACAGACCGATAATGTTGAAGATAGACATGGCAAAGATGGCCGCGTCAGAAAAATCGATCACTGCACTGAATCCGATCGAGGCGCCAATAACCACGAATACGCAGAACATGATTTTGTAGACCAGTTCGTTTGTTTTCCCTTCGCCGAACAGGTACGTCCATCCCTTTAGGCCGTAGTACGACCAGGAGATCATGGTCGACACGGCAAACATCAGCACGGCCAGCGCCAGCGGGTAGCGGAACCAGTCGAAGGTTGCCTGGAACGAAGCTGCCGTAAGATTTACACCGGTAAGGCCGTCCGGGTTCGGAAAGGGGCCGCCATTCAGGCCTGCGATCGTGATCACGAGGGCCGTCATGGTGCAGATGACCACGGTGTCGATGAACGGCTCCAGCAGTGATACCAATCCTTCGGTGATCGGCTCTTTGGTTTTCACAGCTGAGTGCGCGATCGCGGCTGAGCCCACTCCGGCTTCGTTCGAGAACGTGGCGCGCTTCAGACCTTGAATAAGCGCGCCGACAAAGCCACCCGCAACACCCGCACCGGTGAATGCCCCGTGAAATATTGCCGAGAAGGCTGGTCCGATCTTGTCCACGTTCAACAAGATGACGATGAGCGACATAATGATGTAGAGCACCGCCATGACTGGAACCAGTCTGGAGGTGACCGAAGCTATCGATGGCATGCCACCAACAATGACCGAGAACACAAAGGCGGCCAGAAATAAGCCCGTCAGCCAACCGTAGCCGTCCGGCAAACCGAAAGTCTGTACCAGCATGGCGTTGGCCTGGTTGCCCTGAAACATATTGCCGCCGCCCAGTGCCCCGAGAATCACCATGATGGCGAACATCACGGCAAGAAACCTACCCAGGCCACCCATGCCACGCTCGGCCAGGCCCCGGCTCAGGTAGTACATTGGCCCACCTGAAACCACTCCGGAAGGAAGGACTGTGCGGTACTTTACGCCCAGCGTGCATTCGGTGAACTTTGACGCCATACCCAGAAGGCCGACAATAATCATCCAGAATGTGGCCCCGGGTCCGCCGATGGCGAGCGCCGCGCCCACACCGGCGATATTGCCCAGCCCGACCGTACCCGAAAGCGCCGTGGCCAGCGCCTGGAAATGTGAAATCTCGCCGTCTTCCTTGCTGTTCGGATCTGAGTAGCGGCCACGAACAATGTCTGTGGCGAGCTTGAATTTTCTGAATTGAAGTAAGCCGAAGTACAGCGTGAAGATCAATGCCGCTACAAGCAGCCAGCCGGCGATAAGCGGGAACGCAGTCCCTCCCACTGGCACGGAGGTGAAAATCAGGCGGGCAAACCAGCCCAGATAATCATTGAAGAACTTATCGACTACGGCATCAATGCCTTGCGCCGAGGCTGTGTTGACGACCAACAAAAGGCCCATCGTGGCAACGACGTTCCTTATGCTTGAATGAACGGTTTGCATCCTCGTATCTCCTCTTCTTGTGTTTCTAAGAATACACTGGTGGTTCATCCAGCCGTCACTATTCAGGAGAGCTAAAAACTCTGGGGTTTCGTGCCGCTACTCGGTTCACATGGTCAAGGAGGAATTGCACTTCTGGCGAAATCCCCTCTAGGTTTGCTGTGTGGCAGGCATTTAGTTCCACCACCCGATCACGAAGCGATCAGATTACCACGCGCTGAGTTGGGGGCCCACATTGAGGCAGCAATTCTCGGAAGAATCCCGGTCCTTGGCTACTATGTACGCGCCTGGCAGGATTACTGTTTTCCACATCTGACTACCATTCGCTCAACCTCTGCCAGCTGGTTTGCCAGTAAAAATTGCTGCTAGACTTGGCCGAAAGTTCTAGCTGAAAAATCCCATGCTCGCAAACCTGCTCTTCTATTTCTCTGTTGTTGTCGCCCTCTATATCGGCTTTCTGTATTTCCGTGACCTGGGTGATGTTTCCCAGATGGTTATGGCAGTGAAACGCGAAAACATGATTCGCTTTATCCGCCACGAACACAAGTTGCTGGCGGCGGGCCTTGGGGCAACGGCATTGCTGACGATCGCGCACTTTGCGATGGATGCCGGCACTGGTTGGGTTTTCTGGCCTACGCTTTTGCTTGCTCTTGTATTCTATGTATTCCCATGGGTCTGGGTACATGTCGGATTGCGCAATCAACGCAATTCGGCGAGTTATTACTCGATTGAAGAGGCGCAGGCCGAGCTTGCGCCAGGTGCGCCCGTCATTGTTCTGGAAAATAACGGAGTGGCACGCGCTCATCCGGACAGTCATTTGATGCGTCCGCATTTAGCGGGCAATGTCGATGGCCTCGGCGGCGAAAACGTCGTCATGACCTACTGCTCAATGGCCAACCTGGGTTTGGGATATATCCCTGAAATCGACGGCAACGCATGCGCATTGGAGGTGCTCGCGCAACACGGCAACAACCTGATTCTGCGTGACGACAACACCAACGAACCGATTCAACAAATTCTGGGACGGCGTGAAAATGATCAAACCGGAGGGTCAGCCATGCAGCCATGGCCAACATTCCGCATGACATTTCGCTCATTTCAGAAAGCTTATCCGGATGGGAAAGTCTTCCTGAACAAACCCTCTTCAAACCTGTTGCTACGTCTATTTGATCTTGTAACGGAAACCCTGTTTGGGGCCAGTATTGCTCGCCAGCACGCGGAAGCCAAACCGATCATGGAGAACATGTCCCGTCACGATGATCGATTGCCGACAAAGACCTACGTCTGGGGTATCGATATAGGCGATGATGCGGTTTGTTTTACCCAGGACTTTCTCGTCGAGCAGGGCAATCTCGTGAATACCCGAATCGGTAATCGCGACATTGTATTGGCCTGGGATCCCATCTTTGAGAGCCTCGGTGCGTGGTACAACGACAGTGGCTCGACGATTGCCCGGATAGACTTCCGGGGCCATTCGGATCAAGGCGATCTGACTCGCGTTGAAAGACTAAAGGCCGGGCTGTTCTGGCACGTATGGTCGGAGTTTTACCCACACACCGATATCAACCGCGTAGTTGCGGCCTAGCCTGAATCGCCCCGACAATTCCGGAGACGTCTTTGCGTGAGTCGGTGGCCGACAATGCCGCCGAGCCGAATTATCCCGTCGGAATAACCGCCTGATACAAACACATCAACGCCTCCACTCCCAGCACGAGGTAAGTCAGCGTCGTTCCCCAGAACCGGCCGAAGCCGAACTGCTCGGTAAATGACAAGGCGTACCCGTGCAAAAGGCGTCCGGCCAGCAACGCGATTCCCAGTCCATGCAGGATATAAAGCGGCGTCCCGTTGAGTTCGAGTGCAGCAAGTAATATCAGCGCAAGTGGTACATACTCCGCGAAATTGCCATGACCGCGAATCGCCCGCAGCATCAACGCATCGCCGCCGTCACCCAGTGCAATTCCGGTCCGCCTGCGCTCTACTACGCGAGCGCTTAACACCAGAAACCACAACGCGAGTGATCCTCCATATAGCATCGTCACTGACAGCGCATGCTCTCCCATCGTCTCTATCTCCTTCAATATTGCGACTGCGGTGCGCGAAGGCCCCGAAACGTGCGCCAGCATCCTGAGTCGATGCGTGGCCCGATCGCCGCTCTGTTGGCGGCAGCGTACGTCCACGCGCGCGACTGCACCGCCCCTCCCGTATCAATCTCCACCAGCGTGCGCACATATTCGTTGCGCTGGTTCTCGTAGCCGAAAAACTGCTCGACTTCATCAAGTGTTTCAAGCACGGTTGCCAAATCAGAAAAGCGAACAAATTCGCCACGTACCATTTCTTCGTCGTTAACACTGCAACCGTGGCGCACGACTTCCAGGTCGAGCACGGGGTAGTCGGCAGCGGTTTCGTGCAGTCGGCCACGCGTGCTGCCATGCAGCGTTTGCACCGGACCATGCTTGTGGATTGATGCGAACCGGGGTTCGTCGCGCATCAACGTCCCGTAGACGAATACGCCCCCCACTTCCGGGTCTGGTCGAACACCCTGCGCGCACTTTTCGTACTGATCGCTCTTTAGTCCGTGCGCTGACAATCCACGTAATACAATTTCGGTATATTCATCGGACGGTGCAATAAAGCCCTCGGTGCGTGCCGGCGTCACCACATAGGTGACAACCGGTGTAGTCTGGCCACCGGGTGTGATTGCCACAGTCCTGGTTCGGGCATAGCAACCGATAGCGACGCTTTCCTTGAGGTCGAGCACTTCCCAGCCACGCGCGTTGACTTCATACAACACGCCATGAACGAACTGGCCCTTGCGTGGCCGAATGTTGAGCGCGCCGCCTTCGCGCAGTACAGATCGATAGTTGAAAACAAGTTCAACGTCGGGCAAATGCGCCGCTCCAATCGCCTTGATGCAATGTGGGTCTGCGTTATGGCGTGCACAAAACGCAGACCAGTTTCGCCAGTCGAGATTCGAGCCATACGCGAAGTAAATCGCCATCGATACAGAGAGCCGGCTGAGCGCGCCGCGCCCGGGGCCGGTTATCCTGATGCGTTACTCAATACCGGTCATTCGGCTGACGTGAGTACGTGGATGGCGCGACCGGCGACCAGATCCTTAATCTTCGCCCCGAATGCCTTCATATGAGGCGCGACCCCGTGCGCTTTGAGCGCATCCATGGTTTCCCATTTCTCAATCACCACAAACGTGTCCGGGCCGAGCGGGGCCTGAAATGGCACAGCGTCGGCATCCACAACCGGTCCGTACTCAATACAACCATTCTCTGCGCGCACCGCTGCGAGATTTTCGCGCGCTGCTTTCAGGATGGTTTCGCGCTGACCAGGCTTGGCCGTAATGATGGCGACAACGTGAATCATTTTTCTCCTCCAGATTTATAGTAAGCGGATCCAGCGATGTACTTCGCGGGAATCGGGTGACAGGTTAACGCCATTTCTGCATACAACCAACTTCTGTGAATCGGCCATTCCAGCTTCCCCACGCGACAAATCCATAAACACGCGAGCCGTCAGGAATATAAACGCCTTGATCGCCCCTCGCGCAGGCGTCAGCTAATCGGCGTTCTATCGTCCGGAATTGTATTCGCCAAGCACCACCGTATCGACTGGGGTGGAGAGACCTTCGATGTGCTGCGCCGGCCGCTGTTCTACCTTCGCACTACCTTCGTAACCCTGCTCGATCGCCTGGCGGTATGCGCGCGCGCTCGCAAGTGCAACGACTCCCTCAACCTTGGTGTGTTTCTCGAGCTTGGCAGCACGATTCACGGTATCACCAACCACCGCGTATTCGAGTCTCTGCTCGTCACCAATGGGTCCGCATACAACCGAACCCGTCTCAATACCGATTCCTACGCCGATCGCGGGAAGTCCGGCGTCGCGTCGCGCTCCATTCCAGTCTGGAACACCGCTCAACAGCAACTCCGTGCAACGCAGCGCGTCAGCCGCGTAACTTTGCGACGAATGCAATGCCCCGAATGTAACCAATATTCCATCGCCGAGGAAGGTGATGATGCTGCCACCACAGGAATGCACCAGTGGAACCACGAGGCGCTGGTATTCTCCAAGAAGGGTGATTATTTCGCGCGCCGTCAATTGCGATGCAAGCGCGGTAAATCCACGCAAGTCGATGAACAATACCGCAGCGTTGCGTTCGACGCCTTCGCCCAGCCGGGGAATGTCCTGGGCGGTGCGCAACGATTCGGCGATTGCAGGCTCAAGAAAGCGTGAAAGATTATCTGCTGCAGTATGTTCTGCCAGTGCGCGAACCAGCAGAGCGCGCGAGCGCGCCACCGCGACCGCCAGTACCACGGTTACCAGTACGATGGAAATTATTTTGTCGACTTCCGCCCCGATCAGGACCGTCGCCGAAGTCATATACTCAACGTAGTTCCGGGTTACCAGATCCATACCGCCAGGTTCCGTAACGGCATACACGGCCAACACCATCCAGCCAAGGGCCGCGCCCAGGCCGGTTACCAACACATATGCCGGCGAAAACGAAAGTGCGCGCAACGCAATAAAAATGAACACGTACAGCAGCGTCGGCGCTTTCAGGTAGAACGCTGCCGGCTGTGCATACTGAATGTGAAAACTCCAGATCGCGACCAGCAGTATCAGGATATCGACGATCGCGGAGACAACGAGCATCGATGGCGGCAGCGCCCTCCGATAGGAAAAATACAGTCGCACCACGGTAAACAACGTATACCCGCCGAGCACCCAGGGAATGGGGGCGAACGGCGCATCCGCCGAGAATGTTTTCGGTGTAGCGAAGTACAACACTGCAAACAGCGCAACGATTCCGAGTTGCACCCAACCAGTGAGTATCTGCGCTTCACGCCGGGATTGCGCGAGTTGAGTCTTGGCCCGTTCGGGCAACAAATGCTCAGGATTGGCGAGACTGATACCGGTAAGACGAAACAGTATTCCGCGATCGTCGGTGCGCCTGGCCGGAAACTCCATTGGTGAGGATGGCACGGGTCTTACCTCCTGTACGACACATTCGGGTCGGAAGGCCGAACGGCACGCCCCGGCCGCAATAGTCGAAGCGGCATTTGACGGTTGTGCGACAGGCCGTGCCGACTTTCGCCGTACGGACCGGCGCCCGTCTCCTCACGACCCTGAAGCCGTTGACAGTCGACAAAGAGCAATATGGATACTTGCAATACGGAAATCAGCCTGTGTTGGATGCGTAAACTACCAGTGTGCGCAAGTTCGGTAAACGCCGGCATTCAGGTTCCTGCCCACAACAAAAAAGGACGACCGGCAGTCATCCAGCGCGGGCTGCATCCTCTTCCAGTTTGGCATAGTCGATCGGCGCTTCGTGCAGTAACTGCCGGCGGCTCTTTTCAAGACCTTTTACGATCGCAACAACCGCTTCGTTGTACGGGACGGGAATGTTCAACGATTTGGCTTCGCGAACGATAGCACCGTTGATCGCGTCGATTTCCGTTCTTCGACCTTGCTCGACGTGCTGCAACATCGACGGCTTGTTGTAACGCAATTTCGAGTGATGAAGAATTTTCCCACGCGGATCCGCTTCCGACAGCGCCCAGCCTTTGGCCTCGACCACCGCCAATACTTCGTCAATGACGTGGCTCTGTAATGTCCTCAGTTCGGGCGTACGGTATACCTCACCGCTGCGCAAACCACTCACCGCTGCGAGTGCGTTGACGCCACAGTTGAGAACGAACTTACCGTAAACATAAGACATCGGATCAGCCACAATCTCGGTCTCGATTTCAGCTTTGTTAAGCATGTCGGAAACGGCACGAATACGTTCGCTATCCTCGCCATCAAGCTCACCGATAGAGGTCATATCCGCATTCGTATAAACCGACCGCCCTGCTTCCGGGTTGGCGGCGCTGTTCATGCTGACACCGGCAACAACGCGCGCTTTGCCCAGTTCAGCGACCAACGCTTCGACATTGCCAATCCCGTTTTGCAATGTCATCGCAAAACCTTCCGGCTTGAGCAGCGCCTGGGCGATGCGTGCCGCCTCAGCCGTTGCATTCGCGTCGGTAAAGATAATCGCGAGATCTCCGGGCGGCAAACCCTCAGGACTGGTATGCACCGGAATCGGTATTGCGTGCGACCCGCGTACGCCTTCCACTTTCAGGCCGTCACGCTTGATCGCCGCGACGTGATCCTCGCGCGCATCGACGAGCGTGACGTCATAGCCCGCGCGTTTGATCAAACCACCGTAAACGCCACCCATCGCGCCGGCGCCAATCATATAGATCCGCATTTCATCCCCTCAGTCTTTCTTTGTTCAGATCGGTAGGTCGGTTTAGCGAAGCGTAAGCCAACGCAATCGCCTGAACTTTCCCACACAGCCCTGATATCAGTTTCAATACGGCGCAATGCGCTGCGCTTAGTGCGCCCTACACACTATGACAGTTCATGTTGGCTTACGCCCTGACGGGCTAAGCCAACCTACGAAACCCGCCCAATCAGTTTTACCTCACACATTCACCACCAAGCTACTTTCTGAAACCTCGTAGGTCGGTTTAGCGCAGCGTAAGCCGACGCCGTCGCTGGCAAACGCACATTACCAGTCCCCTTTTGGCGGGTGCGCGCGCACGGTCTCTTCATTTACTTCCGTTCCCCAGCCGGGCCCCGTTGGCAGGGTCAGTTTTCCGTCTTTCACTTCGGGCTTTACCGTAAACAGATCATCATGCCACGGCACCACATCCGGATCCGTTTCCATAATGCGCAGGTTCGGCACGACGGCCGACAGATGGGCGCTCATCATCGTCGACAAATGGCCATAAAAATTATGCGGCGCTACATTCAGTTCATAAGCGTCGGCCATGGCTGCGATCTTGAGGGATTCACTGAAACCATTCCACGGCACATCGATAATGGCGACATCCATCGACGCATGCTCGAAGTACGGTCGGTAATCGCGCCTGCCAAACAGGCATTCGCAGGATGCCACCGGAATTGACGTGTGGTTACGAATATGTGCCAGCGCTTTAGGATCGCGGCTGTCGATTTCAACCCACATCAGGTTATACGGCTCCATCGTGCGGGCTACGGTCAGAAAGCCTTCGGGTTTGAAGTTCCAGTTCAAGTCGACAAGGATGTCCATGTCCTTGCCGGCGCCTTCCCGAAATGCGCCTAGCTCCTGTTGCAACGCGTCGAGCACGTGACGATCGGCATTCAGGTCCGGATAACCATCGCCCCGCCCGAAACCGCCGTTGCGCACTCTTGGATCACCATCGAACAGCAATAGCACATTGGTCTTGAGCGCGCTGTACCCCTTGTCCGCAACTTCCTTTCCGAGCGCGACAATATCGTCGTAGGTGCGAATCGTCGGGATGCCCATCTTGTCACCCCAAACGCGGTAAGTCCCGCAATGCGACCAGTAGAGCCGAATCTGCTCGCGCAAGGGACCGCCGAATAATTCGTACACGGGAATATCAAGCGCTCTTGCCTTGACGTCAATCAACGCGTTCTCGATCGCGGCGATCGCTTGCTGCGCAATTCCACCCTGTGCCGTGCGTGTGCGGGCATAGAACCAGGCCGTGTGCGCTTCAAATTTGCGCGGGTCCTGCCCGATCAGCAACTGGGCAAATTCTTCGATCTGTGCAGTCACACCGCGCCCACCGAAGCTTTCGTTGTACTCACTCCATCCGACTACACCGCTGTCCGACGTGACTTTCACAAAATCAAAATTTCGCCAGCCACCGTCTGCGTGTAGCACATCGATGCGTTCGATTTTCATATTTCGGTTCCTCCCGTCAATCCTGTTGGTTTGTCCCGCGCGCCTGCCCTTCAATCAGCATCGTGATGCCAGATAACGGGCACTGCGTAGAACATTCTTCTCTGCCAACCTATCATGCCACCATTCTGCACAGGCCGTGAATTCGCGAGTTGGCCCCGGCGTGTTTTTTCCTTATGCTTCGCGAGCGACAACATCATTCACGTGAAACAAGGCTGGAACTCAAAATGAGCATACATCTACGTCAGATCGCCCTCGTTGCGTCAAAGCTCGCGCCTTCGATCGATGATCTCTCTGCCATATTCGGCATCGAGTCCTGCTACATCGACCCGGCTGTCGGTCAATGGGGTCTCGAAAACACGCTTCTACCGGTCGGTCGCAAGTTCCTGGAAGTCGTCGCACCGGTCAAGGACGGTACCGCCGCCGGCAGATATATCGAGCGGCGCAAGGGTGACGGTGGCTACATGGTCATCTGCCAGACCGAAAGCCGCGAATCGCAACTTGGCTACCGCGAACGCGCAGCGTCAGTTGGCGTTCGCGTCGCCTACGAAGGCGAACACGACGACTTCAGCATCATGCAGCTCCATCCACGCGATCTGGAGGCCGCGTTCTTTGAAATTGACTTTGACGCCGAGTCCGACTTCGAAGGACGCTGGGGACCCGCCGGCGGCACAGGCTGGGAAGAACATATTCGCACAGAGCGGGTGCGCGATTTTGCCGGCGTAGAACTGCAATGCACCGATCCCGCTGCGTTGGCAGAAAAGTGGGCAAGCGTCGGCGAACTGCCCGTGGAGTCAGTCGACGGTCAACCGGTCGTACGTCTTCGCAACGCGAACCTGCGATTCGTACCTGTCAGTGACGGGCGCGGTCCGGGTCTGGGCGGCGTCGACCTCGTTGTGAATGATCGAGAGGCGATATTGCGCGAGGCCAAAGATCGCGGACGCTACGTCAGCGACGAACGAGTTGACGTTTGTGGAACCCGCTTCTATCTCATATAGCGTTCTGCGATACCACGGACGCGCATCCAGAACTGACGGCTGGCGATGACGCAAGACACATCGTGAGCGAAGAGTTTATGGCGCATCAACCTGGTCCATCAGCCATTTCTCGGCTTCGCTTACCGTCGAAAACATCAGCACTGACACGCCACGATTGACCGCGATGGTTTCAGCGAACTTCATTGCGCCGCCTTCAGCGTAAACATCGACGTAGGCAATCGCTTTGAAAATCCGATTGGCGCGGTCACTGGCCTCTGACACAACATTGAACACATCGATGGCGCGAAGGCGGGGACCCTCAAGGCGCTCTTCAATCAACAAGCGGCGGCAGTTTCGGCCAGTCATTTCGCGCTGTAGTTCTTCAATATAAGCCGCGACGTTTTCCTTGGTGTTCTGCCCAATAACGATTGCGTGTAGATAGTTGGGTTTCTGCGTAATCGTCAGTTCGTACGACATGGTGTTCCCCGTGGCGCCCGGCGATAAATCACGGTCACAGACGTCCCGCGTAGCGGGTCAGACATCGACTGGAACTCCGCGTCAAGTGTCGACCCAATTGAAGCCGGAATGCTTTTCCCCACAATTATCGCGCCTCGCAATGGCCAAAACTTCGTCAATGCATTCCAACAATTCGAAATCGTAAGCCTCAATTCCCTGGTCGCTCTCCCAATTTTCGACGAGTTCGCTTACATTTTTCACATTGAGGTGGGACTTGCCATTTCCGCCACTCCTCACCAATTGATTGCTATCAGCCGGTCCATCTTTGAGCAACCAGACGTAGGGATACCAAAATCGGTTAAGGCGTCGGATACTTTCCTCGACCAGAGCCCAATCCGGCATCTCATAGCGTTCCTCTTCAACCTTCCGAACTGCTTCGTCGTACTTGGTGGCAGACAATGTCAGAGACTGTTGAAACCCCAGTCCAAAGCGATCATCGGAGGTCAAGTAATTCAAGCGGGCCTATTTCCGCGTTAGAAACTCGATTCGATCCGCAATTAACTCCCGCCTTCGTTTGTGCGAAATCTCTGGAAACATCGACGATTCCCAAGTGTGATAGCAGACAAACAGCATAGCTCGCATTTCTGCTTCATTATCAGAGAAACCAAGCTCATTTAACGCGTGCCGCAGAAAATCAAGCCGTCTCCGATTCACTGATCTGACCGCGCGCGCCGCGACCTTGTCATTCATCGCCCACTGCCGGATTCCAATCTCATAACGTACCAGATCATGATCGAGAATCATTTCGGCAGTTTCTCGCATTCGATCCTGAGGCTCCTTGGCCAGAACTTCTTCGTTTTCTGTGATGACCTCGGTGATCTCATGCTCCCAGTACTTGAGAAGTTGCCGAAGCAGATCGTCTCGATTCTTGAAGTGCCAATAAAACCCGCTTTTGGCGATTCCCAGCGTGCGGGAAAGAGCTTCAATGGATATTTCCGACACATTACCGCGTGCCAGCGCATCAAGCGCTGCCTGAAGCCATTCAGCCTTTGAGACGCCTCTGGTTACTTTCTTTTGAGTCATTGGCATATGGTATTCCAGTCACGTTGCATCAGCTAGCTGTACCATATAGACTAGTCGGGTCCGTATAGTTATTACTTTGCTGGCAAGGCAGATTCGCAATAAGTTCAGGAGGGATGATCAAGTGAGAACCCGAACAACGGCAATTGCGTTTGTTTTCGCAGCGGGGCTTATAGCTGGTTTGTACCTTGCTAATTTTGGTATGCCGACGATTTCTCCTGTCGAGGCAAAATCTGCATCAACAGAACCCCTCATTTCCCCTACGAAAGCCCGCGAGCGGGAATTTTACGCACCCAACAGCGAGGATCTGGATCCCGATGAGATCCGGATCATCGCTTGTGGCACCGGAATGCCCACGCCGCGCCCGGCGCAAGCTGCAGCGTGCTTCCTCATGGAGTTGGGTAACGGGGACAAGTTTATTTTCGATATTGGATCGGGCTCAGTTGAGCGCTTGTTTGCGCTTCAGATTCCAACGGCATTTCTGGATAAAGTCTTTATCGGACACCTGCATGGCGATCACTTCGGAGATATTGGAGCACTGTTTGTCGCCGGAGGCATCGCAGGGCGTTTCTCGCCGCTGAGGATCTGGGGGCCAAGTGGCGCCACCCCGGAGCTCGGCACGAAAGCCGCAATTGAGGCGATGGAAAAGATGTATGCCTGGGATCTGGCCGGTCGACTGGGCCAGACAGACGTCCGCGGCTTTGCAACCGAAGTAACTGAGTTCGACTATAAGAAAGAGCAAGTCATTTTTCAGGAGAACGGTGTAACGATCCGGTCGTTTCCCGCTATACATGCGATTGACGGCTCCGTTAGTTTTTCCCTTGAGTGGAACGATCTGAAAATCGTTTTCGGCAGCGATACGTTTCCCAATAGATGGTTCATTGAGAATGCCAAAGGCGCAGATTTGGCGATTCATGAATGCTTTATTGCTGTGCCCGATATGATCAGCAAATTTCGTTCGACTCCCGAGGCTGCTTTACAGGTTGGGACACAAATCCATACCGCGCCGGAAGCTTTCGGCAAGGTGATGAGCATGGTGAAACCGCGTCACGCGGTTGCTTATCATTTCTGGAAAGATACGGACACGACTGGGCCTGTGCTCGAGAGTATTCGGACGACATACGATGGTCCGCTGAGTTTGGCTGAGGATTACATGGTGTGGAACGTTACCAAAGATGAAATTCGGGAACGCATGACAGCGTTCGATGAGCATTCAGTTAATCCGCCCTTGGCGTATGCTGCGGAACCGGTATCTGCCGAAGATCGGGTGGGTTATTCGCCGGAAATCGAAGCCGGGCGGCTTGATATGCGCGATGTGCTTGAACCCCTGTACAAAGCAGCCTCAGAGGCGTTCGGCAGGGAATTTCCTTATCCGGAAGATTGAGTTGCCGGACTCATGCATTCTTTAAAAGAAACCCGCAGCAGCGGGTTTCTTTTTTGCCGGGTCTGAGCGCGACCGTGAGCACTGGTTCGCTGGTCCGGATCGGGAGAGGTCTTATTCTGATCTTTATACACAGTCCCCGGAAACGGCGGTGCAGCGCTTTTCCAAAGTGGGCCGAATATGCGTTGGTTTTGATGCTGGCACTTGCATCAGCTCACACGTATGCGGAAGAGAACGCATCCAACCCGCTTGCCGCTGTAAACAGTACAGATTTACGACTGCAGTATATGGATCTGGACGGTGCATATCTCATTGATACCTGGCTGGACGGCGCCTACATGCTCAATCCCAAGGTGAAACTCAAGTACGAACTTCATCACTGGACGTCTGACCTGACTGGCACGAAGCAGCACAACTTCGAATCCCTGCATCTGAAAGCCATCTGGTTTCCAACTCAGGGAGAGTGGGGTTCGTGGAACTACAAACCGGCGATTGGACTTGAGTGGATAAAGGGGTGGGGCAATGACGATCTGGTGCTTGGCTACAGAAGTATTGGATCCAGTTCGGATCAGCTGGGGCCCTTTGTTGGTCTTTCACTGGTAAAGGGCGCCACTGTCCTGGTGCCACTACTGCAACATTTTGTTTCATATGACGGTCCCGACGTCAAAATGACCGCTGCGCGGTTAATTGCCATCCAGTCATTCGACAATAATTTCTGGGGGAAACTGGACCTTATCGTGCCCAGGGATTGGGAGAATGACTCTGTTCCCGCAACCGCTGAAGTTCAAATCGGGAGAATGTTTTCAGGATCGCTTGGAGCTTACATCGACGGCTTGATCGGCGTCGGAGGCGACAGACCCTACGAATGGGGCGTTGGCGTTGGAGTACGCTTTAATTATTGAACAAGAGTAGTTCAGGATTTTCTTTGGTTCGAATGATGCCCTCTGGCTGTAGTGCTCAGCAGGTTTGCTCCTGCACCATTCCTCTAGCGCGTAATTTTCAGATGGCCCCAATAGGTGCTCATCTGCAGGACCGCGGCTCTGACGTTGGCCCGGGAAGCTGACGGCCTACACGCACCGGTCAGATGACGTTCCGGAGTGACACGCAAAGAGGGACAAAACTGCCCGGCGATCGCCATTCCTGGAAGCGGGCTTCGGTCGATAATCTCTTGTGACTCGAGAAAATCCACAACCTCAACAGTGGTCTTTTGATCCTGGCGAGGAAGTGCAACGAAAAACGAGCGGAGGCAAAATCCAGTTCTAAAGAAAGGCGCGCCGACGACGCGTGAACAGCGCAGCCGGCGCAGGAGAATAACTATTTATTCCATAGCGAGTAGCCTGACGCCGTACCGTCAGCCCAGTTGATCTGGGTTACGCCAACAAAAGCGTTCTTTCCGCTGATGCCCGCGTATTTTCCGGTACCGCCGGTGTACTCGAAGCTTCCCGGGCCGCGCCCACCCGGGCCAGGCTTGCCGGCATTGCTCCAGGTAACATAGGCCTGATCGCCTTGCAGATCGGTGATGATGCAGGTGCCACCACCCATACTCGTGCCAACATTGAAATCCTGGTCCAACCAGCCAGGACATTTAACGCCGGCTCGGTGAAAGAGACCGCTATCGCCATGATCGCTGAAGAACGTACCGCTGAATTCGCCGACCCAGAAGTAGTGTCCTTTCTCCAGTTCGTAGGCCTTGCCGACGCCAAACCAGCCGAAATCGCCGACGGCCTTTCCGTCCGCCGCGTACGAAGTCGCGCCGAAACCGACCAGCGTGCTTAAAACCATCGCGAACATGAATCTGACAAATCGATGCACCATCATTTTCCCCTCCGATGTGTTGTTTGTATTAAGCGCAGGCATTACGGTTCCCGAGTCTCTTCTTCATCGCTAATTTTGGTTTGGCCGAGTTACGTACTTGAGCCCATGACGGTGGACTAAAGCCCGGTCATGAACGAAAAGTTATTCAATCGCAACGCAGAATCATTGTCACTCCGTCTTCTGTGTTTCGATGAACGATCGTGACAGTGATCTACGTGAGAACGAGGCCAGTAAGCCGGCCAATTCGAAGCTACTCGTGATTTGCAGCGTGGCACAGGAGTACCGGATAAGGGCGGGCGCTGCTTCCCGAAGGTAAGACCAAGTACCAACTTCACTGCTGGTTCCTTGTCGTTGCGTTATCGCACAACGTTTCCTAGGCTACGCCACAGGGGATCAAACCGCAAGGCTTCAACATTATGCCCGACAGATATTCACCAAACTTGTTGCTCAATCCTCCTGGAATGCTCTGAACATAAAGTGCATCAAGCGTAGCCCCTTGTACCACCGGCGAAACGCGACGTGTGAAACCGCTTTGGAAGAAATACGCCACCTGCCTCGATTGGTCGAGAGCTGCCGATAGACGTGCCTTTCTGAGAAATCGGTTTCGATCTAGCGTCGCTTAAATTTGGCGCTGTCTGTAAGATTCGGGCCCAGCTAGTTCGCTTTCCTGTGTCCGCGTCTGTTCTGTGGCAGTTCGCGTTACTTGTTGTCCTTCACGGTCGTGCTGATCCTGGCGACTTTGGGGACGATTGTTCGGCTTTTGCGCTTACTGCGGATGATGCAGTTTGGGTTTTATCTCAGCGGTCAGATCTCGAACTCGATCAGGAACGGCCCGCGTCGCCCTGCTGCGGCCTTGAACGCATCGGCGAACCCTTCGAGTGTGTTCACGCGTGTCGCCTCTACACCCATACCGTTCGCGAGATTCACCCAGTTCAGTTCCGGCCGGGCAAGATCAAACAATTCATTGGAAGCATGGCCAGGCTGCGCGCCGACTGCGAGCAGTTCACCGTGAAGAATCTTGTAGATACGATTGGCGAAGACGACGTTGATCACGTCGAGCTTTTCGCGCGCCTGCGTCCATAAAGCCTGCAAGGTGTACATACCTGCGCCGTCGGCTTGCAGGCAAACGACCTTCCGATCCGGGCACGCCAGCGCCGCACCGGTTGCAACAGGAAAGCCCTGTCCTATAGCCCCACCGGTATTCTGAACCCAGTCACAGGGCGCGGCATTGAACGTCGGCGGGAACAGCGCACGGCCAGACGTGACTGCGTCTTCAGACACAATGCAGTTTTCCGGCAGCAGTGCCGCCAGAGTCGTCGCGAACGCGACTGGCTCGAACTCGCCTTTCACCAACTCCGGTGTCGTGCCTGCCTTCGGGATTTCAACACTCGCCGGCGCGCCAAGTTCGTCCGCCAGCTGCTCGAGCGCACCCACGACGTCTTGCTCTGGCCGCGCAAGCACTTCGACATTTGCATCCGGCGAAGTCACACGGCTGGGCTTGTCCGGGTACGCAAAAAATCCGGTCGGGTGTTTGGCCGCGACCAGTATCACGTGCTCAATATCGGCAAACACGTCCAGCGCCTTCTCGACGACGTAGGGAATTCGGTCCACCGGTACACGGCCGCGGCCCCGTGCCATGCGCGGTATTTGCCCTTGTGTTCTCAGCTTCGCCCCGCTCACCTGGGCGACCCGCTGGGCGGCGATCAGTCCTTCTTCTGACAACGCCTGGCCTGCCAACACCAGCATGCTTGGTTTGCCCTTTCGCAGCGTTCGCGCGATTGAGCGAATCGTTTCGGGAGCCACTGCTTCACAAGCCGGAACCGGAAGTGCCTCGGCAACTTTTCCGCCAGGATTCCAGGCAGTATCGGCAGGCAATATTAGTGTTGCAATTTGCCCGGGCGGTGTCAGCGCGGCCTGCACCGCCGCTGCGCCGTCGCTTCCGACGCGCTCGGAAGATGCGCTCGTACGAACCCAGTTGGACGTAGCACGCGCGAGACCCTCGGTGTCGGCGGTTAATGGTGCGTCAAATGGGCGGTGGTAAGTAGCATGATCGCCAACGATGTTGACCATCGGTGTAAATGCACGGCGCGCGTTATGCACATTCGCAATGCCATTCGCAAAGCCCGGTCCGCAGTGCAGCAGCGTCGCCGCCGGCTTTCTGGTCAGACGCCCATAGCCGTCAGCGCAGCCGGTGACGATGGTTTCGGCCATGCCGAGTACGCATCGCATACCTTCGACCTTGTCGAGTGCTGCAACAAAATGCATCTCCGAAGTGCCCGGGTTGGCAAAACAGGTATCAACCCCGCTCGCCAGCAGCGAACGTACAAGACTTTCAGCGCCATTCATTTGACCAATCGCTCCCCAATAGGTACACAAAGGAGTGGCACGCTACCACAGACACGCACAGCGTGGCGATCCGGCATCCGGCGAGAAAGTCGGGCTGATGATGTGGCAAGTCTTGTTTATACTTCGCGAATTACTCCGCCCTGAAGGTCAGACATGCGCTTCGCCCACGAACTCCTGAAATCGAGAAAGCTCGCATTTTCGGCCCTCGCTGTGCTTCTCGTCCTGCCACCGGCATTTGCGCAGGAATCCCGCGACCCTGGTAGCGAATTCCAGGACTGTACGAAATGTCCGGTTATGGTCGTGCTACCCACCGGCGAATCCGAAATGGGATCACCGCCGATAGATCAGGGGCGCCCATATCACGAGGGCGAATTTCGGCGGATCATCATCAGCAAGCCATTTGCAGTCGGCAAGTTCGAAGTGACGTTTGACGAGTGGGACGCGTGCGCGGCAGATGGAAAATGCGCCACGCTCAAGGATGAAGGCTGGGGTCGCGGGCGCCGACCCGCGATGAATGTCACCTGGACGGAGGCAGACCAATATACGAAATGGCTGTCACAAAAAACCGGCAAGTCCTACCGCCTGCTCACCGAAGCTGAATGGGAGTACGCGGCACGGGCGGGTGCAGGAAATGCGCGCTTTTTCGGGCTGAAGAAAGAAGCCATCTGCACCTATGCGAATGTCTACGACAAGACGGCGCATTCAGAATTTGAATTCGATTGGAAACCCCTGCCATGTGATGACGGATTCGCCGTAACTGCACCGGTTGGTTCGTTCGAGCCCAACGCGTTTGGCCTTCACGACATGCTTGGTAACGTCTGGGAGTGGACGCAGGACTGCGACAGCGGACTGTGGCGCAATGCACCTAATGACAGCTCGGCGCGGGTGAGTGGCAATTGCTCCGAGCGTGCCTATCGCGGCGCATCATGGATTAACCACCCGCCCTGGTATCTGCGCACGGCGGATCGCTACAAATTTATCGGAGCGCGTTACAACGATCTCGGATTTCGCGTCGCGCAAACTCTTCCTTGAGCTGAGGTAGTTTCATAGGTCGGGTTAGCCCTTGGGCGTAACCCGACATAAGGTATCAAAAATATCTATCGCAATGTTGTGCGATTGCGTCGGGTTACGCTGCGCTAACCCGACCTACAAACTTCGTATGATGTTTGTGCCGCACGTCGATGTCATTTCCCCGCTGCTGCACCAATCCAGTCTGGCAATACCCCGGGTTGCACGCCGAACACGACTAGCAAAGCCGAATAGGCGACCAGCGTGATAACGACGATAGCGATCACATTCAGCAAAATTCCTGCGCGTGCCATTTGCGCGATGGTCAGGTGACCTGAGGAGTAGACGATCGCATTGGGCGGCGTTGCCACTGGCAACATGAATGCACAACTTGCTGCAAGTGCCGCCGGCGCCACCAGCAACATCGGGTTTTCTCCGAGTGAAATTGCCAGGGCCGCCACCACCGGCAGAAATGCTGCGGTAGTTGCGGTGTTGGAAGTGAGTTCGGTCAGAAAAATCAGAATGGTGATCATGGCCATCACGATTAACACCGGTGGCAGTCCGCCCAACACATCTAGCTGGGTTCCGATCCATCCAGCCAGTCCGGTCTGAGATATGGCGCCTGCGAGCGACAAGCCGCCACCGAACAGTATCAGTACGCCAAACGGCAAGCGCTTTGCCCAATCCCAGTTCATCAGAAAAACGCCGCGCTTGAGATCAACCGGAATCATGAACGCAAGAATCGCCGCGCTAACCGCAATGACAGTGTCGTTCAAACCCAATCCAGGGAACTGCTTCACGATCCACGGGCGCGCAACCCAAGCCAGTGCAAGCAGCGCGAATAGCACAGCGATTCGCTTTTCTCCTGGTGACATGCTTCCCTGGCCCGCGGCACGTTCCCGTATCAAATCATGTGCGCCGGCAATGGTTCGACCCTTGAGATCGAAAATTACCCGCGTTATCAGCCACCAGACAATGACAAGCATCGCAATCGACAACGGCAACGCCATTAACATCCATTGCGCGAAACCGATCTCAATACCGTAGTCCTGCAACATGAACGCCGCAAGAAATGCGTTAGGCGGCGTACCGACCAGTGTTGCCATGCCACCTGCCGTCGCACCGTAGGCCACCGACAGCAACAGCGCACTGGGAAACGCGGTGGGCCCACTGCGCATCGATCCCCCTGGGGAATGGTCGCGATCCTTGTACAGGGCGACGACAGACAGCGCGATCGGTAACATCATCAGCGTTGTTGCGGTGTTTGCGACCCACATGCTCAGTCCTGCGGTGGCGAGCATGAATCCACCTACGAGAAGATCCATCCGGTCACCGACCGACTTGAGAATGAACAGCGCGATGCGTTCGTGAAGACGCCAGCGTTCCATCGCCAGCGCAATGATGAAGCCACCCATGAACAGAAAAATCACCGGATTCGCATAAGGCGCCGCCGTGGCCTTGATGGGCATGACACCAAGTAGCGGAAACGCAGCCAGCGGAATGAGCGCAGTAACCGGCAACGGCACCGCTTCTGTCACCCAGAATATGGCCATGAGAATCGCGACTGCCGCAACACGCCACGCCTCGGGATTCATTTCATCAGGTGGCGGCAGCAACAGCATCACGACAAAGACCGTGAGACCGATCGCGAGACCATACTTGCTTGCGTTCACGCTAGCCCCGGGAGAATCGGCCGATCGAACTACGGCCTCGGTTTCGGTTTCACCCCTCTCGCTCTCGTCCTTGTCACTCATGTGTTACCTGCGTATACCGTGATAGTGATTGAGCAAACAGTGGCTGTGAACGCATGCAATTGGCAACGAATGCAAATCCCAGGGGCGTGCACCTGTGGAAAAGCTAGGCGTCAGCCTCTTGAATCGCCTGATTGAGCAACAGCAAACCGCGTGTCGCAAACTCGACCATATTCGTTTCGCGGTCCAACAGACCGGTCTCGCTAACCTCGCCGCGCGACACCGGGCCCGCGACGCTAACAGTGACCTGACCCGCGGGCGCACCGTAACGACTCCCGGTCGGCCCGGCAAGTCCGGACTCCGCGATGCACCATGTGGCCGCAAGGCGTACGCGCATGGACTCCGCAAGGGTGGCCAACATCTCCGGTGTGGTGCCGCGGTAGTTGGCGTATTCCTCTGCAGACACGCCCGCCAGCTCGGTCCGTGATGCGAGGGTATATACGACTCCTCCGCCGGCGTAATACCGGGAGGCACCTGCCACCGAAAGCAGCGCCGCCGAGATCAACCCGCCGGACGTCGATTCGGCAACAGCAACCGACTCGCCGCGTTCGGTGAGCCTCGCCCCGATTTCAAGCGCCAGCCCCTTCTGTTGATCGTTCAAGAACATTTACATCCCTCCGTCGGCACACCATCCGCGAATTCGCAATCAGAATCGCGCACGATTACTCTGCGCCCGCCCGACGGATGCACAGTGCATTTGTGCCGATATTGATCACGTCGACAGTTTGCTACAAGAGCCGATGTTTGCATATGCCCCCACCGGAAGCGCCTCCCAGCACCCGCAGCGCGATAAGCGCAGCGCATTGCGCCGTATGAAAATGCATGAAACCGGAAACAGATTTGATCAAGAATTGAGTGCGCGGTGCAAACCATCTTCCAGGATTTCCAGCATCATATCGATTTCTTCCTCAGCCAGATTCAGCGCGGGCATAAAGCGCAGCAAGTTTGCACGCGGCGCGTTTAGCAACAAGCCGTTGTCGAGAACGATTTCTACAACTTTGGATGCAATGTCCTTTTTCAGCTCCATCGCGACCAGCAATCCCCTGCCGCGCACTTCTCCAAGATCGTATTTGAGCGAAAGCGCCGACAGGCCTTTTTTGAGATAAGCACTGCGCGCTTCCACTTCCGGCAAAAAACCCGGTGCGAGCACGGTATCCATTACAGCGCTACCCACAGCCGCCATCAATGGACTGCCGTTAAAAGTACCGCCCTGGTCGCCGGGTACAAAGCAGGACACATTCTCTTTCGCAACCAGTGCGGCGAGCGGCACACCCCCGCCCAACCCTTTTCCGAGCGTCATGATGTCGGGTTCGACACCGGCATGTTCGTAGCCCCAGAGCTTGCCGGTACGGCCGACCCCGGTCTGGATTTCATCGGCAATAAGCAACACGCCACGTTGTCGCGTGAGTTCACGCAGTTCCCGCATGAATTCGTCGGTTGCGATCACGACGCCGGATTCGCCCTGAATCGGCTCCAGCATGACGCCGACGGTTTTGTCGGTGATCAGCCGTTCGACCGAAGCCAGATCGTTGAGCTTTGCTTTCGGAAAACCCGGAACCTTGGGTTCAAACAAGGCCTGGAATTGCGCCTTGCCTGACGCCGACATGGTGGCAAGCGTACGCCCGTGAAATGAATCATCGAAGGTGATGATTTCATAGGCCCCTTCTTTATGGAGAGCCCCCCATTTGCGCGCCAACTTGATAGCACCTTCATTGGCCTCCGCCCCGCTGTTGGAGAAGAACACCCGCTGCAAACAACTGTGCTCAACAATGCGCTGCGCCAGTTGCATGGATGGCTCGTTGTAAAACGCGGGGCTGGGCGTAATCAGTTTGCGCGACTGTTCGATCAAAGCCGTGGTAATCACCTCCGGACTATGACCCAGGCAATTCACCGCCCAGCCCTGTACGAAGTCAAGATAACGCTTGCCTGCGTGATCCCAAAGCCAGGATCCTTCGCCGCGTACAAATACCAGGGGTGGTCTGGTGGTAATTTCCATCAGCGCCCTGACAGGAAAGTCGTCAAAGTTCATACGGTAAGCCTCCCGGAATATGTTGTTATCCGTTTTCGATGTCTGTCGAGCATCAAACGGGGAATCTTGTTCGAGCGCACTCATTCTCCTGCGCTTTCGAAGATATTGAAACCTGATCCTGTATTGAATCGTTTCGCGAGTTAGCGGTCAACACCCGTCCGTGATCAGCGGGGACGCCCCGGTATTCCCATGAGCGTCCGGATCCAGCGTGCCCAGAGCGCAAAATGGGCAAATCGGACATGGGGTGAAGATTATCGGCTACCCCGTCGGCTTACGCTGCGCTAAGCCGACCTACGAAATTGGTTGCACCTGATCATCTGCTTGCGCCCGGTTATCTGGTTGCATCCGTCATCCGGTTGCGCTCGGTTATCTGGTTGCACCCGTCATCCGGTTGCAACTCGTCACCGACCCTGCCACCCTATACGCTGCCATGCCTTCACCGTCATCCGAACTCGCTTCCGAGCCATCGCGCGCGCTATCCGTTCTGCGCGAAATCTTCGGTCACGCTGATTTTCGCGATGCGCAGGCGCAGATCGTGGGACACGTTACGACCGGCGGGGACGCACTGGTGCTGATGCCGACCGGTGGCGGCAAGTCGTTGTGTTACCAGGTGCCGGCGCTGCTGCGAGACGGTACAGGCGTTATTGTCTCGCCGCTGATCGCCCTGATGCAGGACCAGGTCGCTGCAATGACCCAACTCGGCGTTCGCGCAGCGTTTCTCAATTCAACGCTGGATGCCGAGGCGGCAGGCAAGGTCGAACGCAGGTTGGTCGACGGTGATCTCGACCTGTTGTATGTCGCCCCCGAACGGCTGACAACGCCGCGCTGCCTCGATCTGCTTGCACGCTCACGAATTGCACTGTTTGCAATAGACGAGGCGCACTGCGTCTCGCAATGGGGGCACGACTTCCGGCCGGAATATCTGGAACTGTCCGTCTTGCACGAGCGTTTTCCGGAGGTGCCGCGGATTGCACTTACCGCCACTGCCGACCCACAAACCCGTACCGAAATCATTCTGCGCCTCGCGCTCGAAAATGCGCAGGTGTTCGTATCGAGCTTCGACCGGCCGAATATTCGCTATACCATTGTCGACAAGGTCGATCCGCGCGCGCAGTTGCTGCGCTTTCTCAAGGAAGAACACGCAGGCGACGCCGGTATCGTCTATTGCCTGTCGCGGCGCAAGGCCGAAGAGACCGCATGGTGGCTACAAAGCCAGGGTGTTCAGGCGCTGTCGTATCACGCCGGCATGGACGCGAAGACGCGGGCCGCAAACCAGGCAAGCTTCCAGCGTGATGACGGAATCGTCGTTGTTGCCACCATCGCTTTTGGAATGGGCATCGACAAGCCCGATGTGCGCTTCGTCGCGCATCTGGACCTGCCCAAGAGCATCGAAGGCTATTACCAGGAAACCGGCCGCGCGGGACGCGACGGTTTACCGGCAAATGCCTGGATGACTTACGGGCTGAGTGATGTCGTGCAGCAACGGCGCTTCATCGATCAGTCCGACGCCAGTGAAGAGTACAAGCGCGTATCGACCGCAAAGCTCGACGCGCTACTGGGGCTCTGCGAAACCGCCGCCTGCCGGCGTGTTCGCCTGCTGTCGTACTTTGGCGAGCACAGCGAGCCGTGCGGCAATTGCGATACCTGCCTTGAACCACCAACAACCTGGGACGCGACCGACGCTTCGCGCAAAGCGCTGTCAGCGATCTACCGCACCGGCCAGCGATTCGGCGCCGTGCATGTCATCGACGTGCTGCGTGGCAAGGGCGGCGAACGGGTCACCCGCTGGGACCACGACAAGCTCAATGTTTTCGGCGCCGGCGCCGAGCTGAATGAACAGGGATGGCGCAACGTTTTTCGTCAACTGATCGCGCTCGGTTTCGCTCAGGTCGACCACAGCGCTCACGGCGCACTCAAGCTCACCGATGCTAGCCGGCCCGTTCTCAAAGGCGAACGGCAAGTGGAGATGCGCCCGGTTGTCGAGAGTGGCCGGAAGAAGAAATCCGTGGCGCGAACTGCCGATGCCGTCGACCTGTCAGCAGCCGATGCCGACCTGCTCGAACGCCTCAAGGAGTGGCGCAGAAACGAAGCGAGCACGCAAGGCGTGCCCGCTTACGTCATCCTGCACAACAGCAGTCTCACCGAAATCGCCCGTACCCGCCCGACTGATGTTGATGCGCTTGCTGCAATCGGCGGCATAGGTGCGATGAAACTGGAGCGATATGGCGACGCAGTCATCGGACTGGTCGCCGAAGATCGCGCAGAAAACGCATCGCAGAGGAATGAGCAGGCATCACAGGATAGCGCGTAGGCAACGCAGACCAAACACGCAAGTTGGCACTGGACAAGCAAACCAATATCACTATCCGGCATCGATGATCAGTGCTTATTAGCGTTTGAGCGCTGCGCCGATTTCGAAAATCGCTTGACACACCCGATTTGCGCCATTCAAGATCGACTCTGAAGTTCGTCCAGCACATAAAACGATAACGACGAACACACCGTGGCCTGAGCAGGCCAATACGGGAGGAGAGTGTCTTGAATCAAGTTGGCAATCGCAGTTGCCTGCGGCATTTTTCGCGAGAGGCGCCATGCTCAACTATCTGATCAGACGGTTGCTGGCGCTTATTCCGACCCTGTTGTTCGCCAGCATCATTGTTTTCAGTGTCGTGCGGCTGGTGCCCGGTGACGTCATTGACCTGATGCTCATCGAGAACGATTTCTCGTCGACAGGCCTGGATACCCGTAACCAGATCGAGCAAGCGCTTGGCCTGGATAAACCAATCTATGTTCAGTACTGGTACTGGTTAGGCAACATAGTCTGGCACGGTGACCTCGGAAACTCGTTATGGCAGGACACGTCAGTCGCCGAGGATATATTTGCGCGACTGCCGGTCACAATAGAGCTGGGCATATTATCGTTACTGGTGGCTTTGTTCATTGCCATCCCGATTGGCATTTACTCGGCAGTTCGACAAGAGACTGTCATCGACTATGTAGGCCGCAGCTTTTCCATTCTGGCCCTGGCCGTGCCGAGTTTCTGGCTTGGCACGATGGTAGTGATACTGCCGGCAATGTGGTGGGGATGGATGCCACCAAATAACGTCGTGCCGTTCTTCGAGCAGCCATGGGAGAACCTGAAGACGTTCATTACGCCGGCGCTGATACTGGGCGCGTCGCTGTCTGCCGTTACCATGCGTATGACGCGCTCGATGATGCTGGAAGTACTGCGTCAGGATTATGTACGTACCGCCTGGGCGAAAGGTCTGACCGAGCGAATGGTGGTGCTTCGCCATGCTGTGAAGAACGCGATGATCCCGGTGGTGACTCTGGTTGGTTTGCTGATGCCGATTCTGTTCGGCGGCACAGTGATTATCGAGCAGATATTTCAGTTGCCCGGTATTGGCCAGTTGTTGTTTGACGCGGTTTCACAGCGCGACTATCCGATCATCACCGGCGTATTCCTGATCGTCGGCGTAATGGTCATTCTGGTGAATCTGGCAGTCGATCTGTGTTACGGCTATCTCGACCCGAAAGTGCGCTATGACTGAGGCGCAAAGCAGATGAATACAGCGTCGTTAACTGCCGGCACGGCACGACCAAAGACACGGAGCACGGGGCCCGTGACGGAGTTCTTTGTCCGCCTGGTGCGCGAAAAACCGGGCGGCGCGATTGGTGCGCTGATTTTTCTGATCATGTTGCTTACCGGCATATTCGCCGATGTCATTGCGCCGGACGGCTATAACACGATCAACCCGATCGAGCGACTCAAACCGCCTTCCTGGGAACACTGGTTTGGTACCGACCAGCTTGGACGCGAAATGTTTGACCGTATCGTGCACGGTGCACAACTGTCGTTGATCATCGCATTCTCGGCAACGAGTTTGTCAATCGTCATCTCGACAGTACTTGGCCTGACCACCGGATACATAGGCGGCCGCTTCGACATGATCGTGCAACGCATGGTCGATGCCTGGATGAGTTTTCCGGATCTGATCATTCTGATCGTCGCAGTTGCGGTGCTTGGCCCCGGAACCTGGCAAATTGTATTGGTGCTTGGTCTGTTGTATGGCATTGCAGGATCGCGGATTGTCCGCGGCGCTGTCGTGAGTGTAAAAGAGAACGTATATGTACAGGCGTCGCAGTCGATCGGTTCATCGACATGGAGCATTCTGCTGCGCCATATCCTGCCCAACGTCATGGCGCCATTAATCGTTTTATTCACCACTCGTCTGGCAGCCGTCATTCTGACGGAATCGAGTCTGAGCTTTCTGGGGCTTGGCATTCCGCCGCCGGCGCCAAGCTGGGGCGGTATGCTCAGCCTTGACGGGCGCAGCTATATGTTTCTCGCACCGTGGCTGGCAATCGCACCCGGGATCGCGCTAACAACGGCGGTCTACGGGATCAACATGTTTGGCGATGCCATGCGAGATTTGCTCGATCCGCGCATGCGCGGAGCGGGCGGACGATTTGGCGGCGCGGTGAACATGCGTATTGCCAACTGATTCACAACGAAAACAATCATGACCTACGCGGCACGACGGAGGACACTATGAAAAACCTTGCGAACATCACTCGAGTAGCGGCAACTGCCCTTGTAACTGCAATCTGCACGACTGCGATAGCGGAAGAACCGCAACTTGATGGAACCGTAAATATCATCACCGTCTTCAGAACACTGAACGCGACGACCTGGGACTACTACAAGTGGACCTGGAAAGAGAATCATGACGGGATGCAACTAGACCATCTGATTGCGGCTGATCTTGCCAAAGGCCCGCGCGGATCGAAGGAGAACCTGTTTGTCGCTCAAGCCTATATTCCGCCAGAGCACTATCGCGGTGAACTGGCCGAAAGCTGGGCGCTGAAGAAAGATCCGCTTCGTCTGGAGTTCAAACTGCGTAAAGGCGTGTACTGGCCGGAGAAGCCCGGCGTGATGCAAAAACGCGAAGTCGTCGCGGAAGATGTCGCTTTTCACTTCACGCACATGTGGACCAGCGATCGACGCATTCCCACCTATTGGGACTTTGTAAAAGAGTGGAAAGCCGAAGACAAGTACACCGCGGTTGCTTATCTGAACCAATACAACGGCAACTGGGGCTATCGCATCGGCTGGGGCTACTTCGACGCGATACTGCCGCCCGAGTATCACAGGCTCGATGAGAAACAACGCGCCGACTGGAAGAATGCGACCGGATCCGGCCCCTACCTGGTCAGCAAAGTCGTAAAAGGCAGTCGGCATGAATACGATGCCAATCCTGATTATTGGGACAAGGAATCCATTGGTGGCAAAACGTACAAGCTACCGTTAAACAAGAAAGTCGTCACACACATCGTTAAAGACGAATCCGCAGCCGTCGCATCAATACGCACTGGCAAGGTCGACATCATGGAGGCGATTCGCTGGCAGTTCGTCGGTGAACTCAAGCGCACCGCACCCGAACTCAGAATGGAACCGTATCTGGCCACGTCGGGGACGTTCATCGCACTGCGCAATGATCAGAAACCGTTCGACGACGTGCGCGTGCGCCGGGCGATGAACCTGGCGGTTAACCAGAAAGAAATTCAGCAGGCATTGCTCAATGGCGAAGGCGAATTGCTCAATTATCCATTCTCGAAACGCTGGTCAGGGCTGTATACGCCGATCGAACAATTGACGCCTACTGGAAAGGAATTGTTTGAGTACGATCCGGAAAAAGCCAAGCGACTGCTGGCCGAGGCGGGTTACCCGAACGGATTCGAATTTGACGTGATGGTCACCTCCGCCAGCCCCTACCACATGGATCTTCTTCCGATTCTGGTTGCGTACTATCAACGGGTTGGTATCAAGATGAAGGCCAAGCCGCTGGAGTACGGGGCGTTTCGCTCACAGATGCGCAAAGATAGTCAGTCGGCCGGGTATCTGATGAACAATGGGGAAGGAAATCCATTCTCTGTCTTGCGCAAAAGCTTCCTGACTGACCAGACCTGGAATCCCGCGTTCCATTCTGATGACAAGTTTGACGCGATGTGGAAAGCGGTGTTGGCTGAAACCGATCAGGCCAAGCAGAACGAAATGCTGATCGCCGCGAACCGCTACATCATCGAGGAGCGTGTGCCGCATGTCTGGCTACCGACCCAGGTCGTCTACCGCGCCTGGTGGCCCTGGGTCAGGAACTACGCAGGCGAGTTGCGCGCCGGCGCCGTGCGCCCGGCGCCGATCTATGCGCGTATCTGGATCGATGAAAAACTGAAAAAGGAAATGGGATTCTAGGGAACGACAAACGCCGAGCTGGCCAGCGGATGCCAGCTTCGGCATTTTGTTAGAACTGCAATCCAGCCCGGTGCGGGCACCGATACATCAGCCTCACAAATTTCTCGCCAGGACTTTCGTTTGACGCCTCTGCTGGAAGTACGGAATCTAAAGACCCATTTCAATACCGGCGATGGCATTGTAAAAGCGGTTGACGGGGTCAGTTTTGATGTTCGCGAAGGCGAAACTGTCGCCATCGTGGGCGAAAGCGGCTCCGGAAAAAGCGTGACCGCGATGTCAATTTTGCGCCTGATTCCGAACCCGCCTGGGCGTATCGTTGGCGGCGAGATACTTTTTGATGGCGTTGATCTTCTTCGAGTTCAAGAGTCGGAAATGCGCGAAGTCCGGGGCAACCGCATCGCGATGATATTCCAGGAGCCCATGACGTCGTTGAACCCGGTGTTGACGATCGGGCGTCAGGTAGGCGAACCGCTGGAAGTTCACCAATCGCTGAGCTCCAAAGGTATCGTTGAGCGCTGTACCGAGCTGCTGCGCAAAGTACATATCCCGGACCCGGGAAAACGCCTCTCTGCTTATCCACACCAGTTCTCGGGCGGCATGCGGCAGCGCGCGATGATCGCCATGAGCCTGGCTTGCGAACCGCGGCTCATCATCGCTGACGAGCCGACGACGGCCCTGGATGTGACCGTGCAGGCGCAAATTCTTGAACTACTCAAAGAACTGACACGGCAGTCGGCCTCGTCGCTGATCCTGATCACCCACGATCTCGGCGTGGTGGCGCGATATGCCGACAGGGTAAACGTGATGTATGCGGGACGCGTCGTCGAGCGCGGCCCGGCGCGTGACATCTACAACACACCGAAGCACCCGTACACCATTGGATTGATGCAATCGATTCCACGCCTCGATGACGACACTGACAGCCGGCTGATGCCGATTGACGGGCAACCGCCCGATCTGTCCAATCTACCGCCCGGTTGCCCGTTCAATCCACGCTGCCGCAATGCCACAGAGCGCTGCCGACAAGAACTCCCGCCGTTAACCCAGGTAAACGGCGAACACTGGAAAGCCTGTTGGGTCGATGTCGATTCAAGCTAGCACCCAACCGCTATTGCAGGTCTCGGACCTGAAAGTCCATTTCCCGCTCCCAGGCAGGCTGCTGTCGCGCGGACCAGGCAGTGTAGTCAAAGCAGTAGACGGCGTCAGTTTCGAAGTCAATGCGGGCGAGACACTGGGCATCGTCGGCGAATCAGGTTGCGGTAAGTCGACCACCGGACTGGCAGTGCTTCGCATGGTTAATATCACTGACGGTCGGATCAATTTTGGGGGTGCGGACATCACCCATGCAAGCCGGGCAGAGATGCGACCAATCCGCCGTAGCATGCAGATGATTTTTCAGGACCCCTACGGTGCGCTCGACCCGCGCATGCGCGTGCACAACATCATCGCTGAACCGCTACTGACTCACGGCATCGTCGGCAGGGGCGCCGAATTGCGTAAGCGGGTATCGGAACTACTCGACATGGTTGGTCTGCTACCGGCAATGGCTGAGCGCTATCCACACGAGTTCTCTGGCGGTCAGCGACAACGCATTGGTATTGCACGTGCGCTTGCTCTGAATCCAAGTCTGATCGTATGCGACGAACCGGTATCAGCTCTTGATGTATCGATTCAGGCGCAAATCATCAATCTGCTTCAAGACCTGCAGCGTTCTCTGAATCTGACCTACCTGTTTATCGCCCATGACCTTGCAGTCGTGCGCCACATTTCGGACCGCATTTTCGTGATGTACCTTGGCAAGATTGTCGAAATCGCAAGCCGCGCCGATCTGTACAAACGTCCGATGCACCCATACACCAAAGCGCTCCTATCGGCCATTCCCGTGCCCAGCCCCGACGTCGAAGCACAACGCGGCCACGAACTACTTGAAGGTGAAGTGCCCAGTCCGATCAATCCCCCATCGGGCTGCCCGTTTCATCCGCGCTGCCCATCGGCCATGCCAGACTGCGCGACACGCACGCCGGTGCTAATTGATCGCGGTGGCCATAGCGTCGCCTGTCATCTGTACGATTAGTGTAGCGCTTCACTAATCAGCGCGCGCCGCCCAACGCGGTAAAACATCTGCGATGGCGCCGGCGATGGTGGAAAGTTCTTCCCCGGTAACAATAAATGGCGGCATGGTGTAAATCACATTGCCGAACGGGCGCAACCACACGCCCGACTTGATGAATTCAGTCTTCAACCAGCCGAGATCGTGCAGCTCTTCGACTTCAATTGCACCAATTGCGCCTTTGACTCGAACATCACGGACACCGGGCACAAATCTCAACGGTTCCAGCTCACGCAGCAATTGCAATTCAATGTCGGCCACTTGTGCCAGCCTTGGTTCAGTCTCGAACAGATCGAGGGATGCGTTAGCGGCGGCGCACGCCAGCGGGTTCCCCATAAATGTCGGGCCATGCATCAAGGCCGCTTGCGGATCGTCGGACAGAAATGCGTTGAACACTTCGGTCGTCGCCACCGTTGCTGCAAGATTAATTGAGCCGCCTGTCAGGGCTTTCCCCAAACAAATGATATCCGGGGCAATTCCGGCTTGCTCAACAGCGAACATGGTGCCGGCGCGACAGAAATTCACCGCGATCTCGTCACAAATCAACAAGATGCCAGCGTCTGCCGCGGCATCTGCCGTAAGTCGCAGGACTTCAGGCGGGTGCATCTTCATGCCCCCGGCACACTGCACGAGAGGCTCGATTACGACAGCGGCGATTTGATCACGGTTGTCGTGAAGTACTTCACGGAGTTTTTCCGCACTCGCAGTGTCGCGTGGCAAATCAATAACAAACTGCTCGGGCAAGTATCCCTTGAACAGTGCGTGCATGCCTTCGTCAGGGTCACATACCGACATTGCTGCCAGTGTGTCGCCATGGTATCCACCTCGAAAGCTGACAAATCGGGTGCGTCCATGGTCGCCCTGATTAATCCAGAACTGAACGGCCATTTTCATTGCGACCTCAATCGCGACCGAGCCTGAATCAGCGAAGAACACTCTGGTCAACCGTTCAGGCAGCGCATTCGCGAGACGCTCGGCCAGCCGTTCGGCTGGCTCATGTACGAGACCGCCAAACATGACGTGTGGCATGTCACGCAGTTGCCGTTCCATCGCGGCGACAATGTGAGGATGATTGTAGCCATGACAGGCGGTCCACCACGACGAGACGGCATCGATCAGTTCGCGGCCGTCGTCAAGAATAATGCGCGATCCTGCTGTCGTTTTCGCCCGTAGCGGGGGCAATGCATTGCGCATCTGCGTGTACGGCAGCCATATATGTTGGGTCGGAATGTTGGTCACAGGACTGTCCGAAAGTTTGCCAAACCGATTGCGTCGATCTCGGGTTTCATCGTGTAACAATAACAGCCTTGGCCACTCGTATTGCACTGGGTTTTCCATGAATTCCGATTCGCTAGACCAGTTTGCACAATCGAAACTCGACGGACTTGCGGCTCGAGGACTTGGCAGAACAATACTGGAGTCGCACCGGACGGATGCGGTCCATCTTGTGAGGAACGGCCGCGAACTCGTTTCGTTTTGCTGCAATGATTATCTCGGCCTGTCCCATCATCCGGCTGTGAAGAGTGCGGCCATGTCGGCGATAGACAAATTCGGTGCCGGGTCAGGCGCGTCCCGGTTGATTACGGGTAACCACCCCTTGTACACGAAGCTGGAAGAACGCCTCGCGTCTTTCAAACATACTGAGTCCGCTTGCGTATTTGGTAGTGGCTACATGGCTAACTCAGGCATCATCCCGGCGCTCGCCGGACAGGGCGATCTGGTGATTCTCGACGAACTCGGACACGCGTCAATGCACATGGGCGCACGCGCCAGTCGGGCCGACATCGCGACTTTTCGCCACAATGACGCGGAAGATTTATCCAGGATACTGGCAAGCACAAGAAGCCGCTTCGGTCGCTGCCTGGTTCTCACCGAGGGCGTATTCAGCATGGATGGCGATCGCGCACCACTGGACACGATTGCGGCTACAACCCATGCGCATGGCGCATGGCTGATGGTTGATGATGCACACGGATTCGGCGTGCTTGGCAGCGGCCGCGGCAGCGCCTTCGAGTTCGATCCGACACCACCGATCGATCTGCACATGGGCACGTTGTCAAAGGCCGCCGGCGGATACGGGGCGTTTCTGTGTGCGAGCACTCCGGTGATCGAGTTGATCAAGAATCGCGCGCGCAGCCTGGTTTATACAACCGGGTTGCCGCCTTCGGTGGTCGCGGCAGCAACAGCCGCAGTCGATATCATCGAATCCGACAACACCTTAACGGCGAAGCCACTGCACCATGCCCGAACCTTCTGTGCGAGTGTCGGGTTACCCGAGGCCGAAAGTCCGATCGTACCAATCATCATTGGCTCAGAAGGCGCGACCCTGAAAGCTTCAGCAAGCCTGGAGGAAGCCGGTTTCCTGGTCACGGCTATCCGTCCTCCAACGGTGCCCGCAGGCACGTCGCGACTGAGGGTCACTTTTTCAGCGGAACATACTGACGCACAAGTCAGCCGTTTTGCGGCTGCGGTCCAAAAGCTGGAAATTGTGCGACCACTGGAGGACGCGGCGTGAGCGCAATCTTCGTCACCGCCACCGGCACCGAAATCGGCAAGACCTACGTCATCGAAAAGCTGGTCAGCAGATGGTTACAGGACGGACGCAATGTCCGGGCGCTGAAACCGGTCATCAGCGGGTTCGATGCAGACAATCCGGACGGCACGGATACCGCTCTACTGTTAAAAGCAACCGGTAAGGCTCTTTCGCATGCCGAGATCGACGCGATGTCACCGTGGCAATATGCGGCACCGCTGTCACCCGACATGGCAGCGGCGCTGGAAAACAAACGAGTCCCGTTCGACGATGTGGTTGCGTATTGCGAGCGTGCGATTGCGCAAGCCCAAGATCAGTCAACAACACTACTGATTGAAGGCATCGGTGGCGTGATGGTACCGCTCGACGAAACACGCACTATTCTCGATTTGATCGACGCGCTTAAGATCCCGGTCATACTTGTGTGCGGCAGCTACCTTGGGAGTCTCAGCCATACGCTCACGGCCGTATCCACCCTGCGCCATCGAGACATTCCCATTGACCGGCTAATCGTCAACGAAACTCCGGAAAGCACAGTCCCGCTAGCTGAAGTCAGCAAGACACTGGAGCGCTTCGTAGAAAACATTACGATCGAAACGCTGCCATTCAGCCCACCGCTTTCGGGAACTGGCTGACTGGGGGTCTGGAAAATTCAGAAACCCTCGTTCTGCAGTTGAAAATGTGCCCCGTGCGCGCCGAAGTGAGGAAGGCGCGCAATTCCATGCTTCTCGCTGTATTCGAGATTGCCCCGCCTGAAAGCCTGTCGGCTCTGACTCACGCGCAACAGCCCGAATTGATTCACCAGCCCTGGCCGAAGTAGCGGCAGGGGCAGGGTTCAAGCCGAAGTATTTTGTGTGATACTCAGCAAATCAGAAAGTGGGGTCTACATGAGTAACGACATCGTTATTGAAGCTTGGAATACGGTACTTTTCGAGAAATTCTCTCGATTCAAGTACTTGTTTATAGAGGGTTATGCATCGATAAGCGCACAAGCTCTCAAAACACAAAAGCATACCAAAGGCGCCCATGTGCTGGATGTTGGTTGCGGCTTCGGCGATTGCACTATTGAAATAGCGAAAGCTATTGGCGAAAACGGGGTCGCCACCGGGGTGGATTGCGCCAGCAATTTTATTGACGAATGCAATAAGGCTGCGGCCGACCAGGGCATCAAGAACGCGCGCTTTATCGTTGCGGACGTGGAAGTAGATGACCTTGGCGGTCCTTATGACGAAGCTTTTGCACGTTTTGGAACGATGTTTTTTAACCTGCCCGGTTTCGCGATGAAGAACATTCGCTCGTCTCTGAAGCCTGGCGGGAAATTCACCCAGGTGGTCTGGCGCAAGCGCGAAGACAATCCCTGGCTTCACGATGCGGAACTGTGCGTTCGAGATATCGTGCCGGTAATTTCCCACGAGGAAACAGATGCGGTTCACTGTGGACCCGGTCCATTTTCCATGGCCGGGCCGGACATGGTGAGCGATATGCTGCAGGTGGTTGGATATGAGAACATTCAGTTCGAGCGCTTTGATTCTGATATTTGTATCGGGCGCAATCTGGAAGAGGCTATTCAGTTCGCTCTGGAACTTGGCCCAGCCGGAGAAATCATTCGTCTTGCCGCAGAAGAAGGCGAACGCCTGAAAGGTGATGTTCTTATCGCCTTGCAGGATGTCATCGGCAAGTTTGTAAGAGAAGACGGCAGCGTCTGGGCGCCTTCGAGTGCATGGTTTGTGACCGCCACCAATCCTCTAAACTGAACAACGCGGACATATAGCAAGAAAGAAAGGGGGCAGACTGTGATGTACATGATCATTTGCAGCCTACCTCTTACTTTTCTTTGCTGACCGCTCAAGGAATAATTCTATGACCAGTCACTATGACCTGATCGTGCGCAACGGCACCGTTGTCGATGGCACCGGTTCTGCACCCTCCACTGCTGACGTTGCCATTAAGGACGGCGTGATCGCCGCGATTGGCCAGATCGATGCGTCAGCAGATAAAGAAATCGACGCGAGCGGTAAGCTCGTCACGCCCGGATTTGTCGACATTCACACCCACTATGACGCACAGGCCGTTTGGGATAGCCATCTGGCGCCGTCTTCACTGCATGGGGTGACCACGGTGGTGATGGGCAATTGCGGTGTTGGCTTCGCGCCTTGCCGCCCGCAAGATCGCGACAAACTAATCGAACTAATGGAAGGCGTGGAAGATATTCCGGGCGCGGTCATGCACGAAGGCCTGGAATGGACCTGGGAGAGTTTCCCGGAGTACCTCGACGCGCTGGAGAAAAAACCACGTGACGTCGATGTTTGTGCACTGCTTCCGCACGCCGCTGTGCGCGTGAACGTGATGGGCGAGCGCGCCGTTGCTTTCGAGCCGGCCACAACAGACGACATTGCCAGGATGCGCGCCATCACCAAAGAGGCGGTCGAGGCCGGTGCTTTCGGTGTTTCGACCAGCCGCACTACTTCGCACAAGACCCTTGCAGGCGAGTACATCCCGACCCTGCGCGTTTATGAAGACGAATTGATGGGCCTCGCCGGGGGGCTCAAAGATGCGGGCAGCGGTTTTATCGAGGCCGTCTCCGACTGGATCACAGACACAAGCGCAGACACGCTCAACGCGACGCCGGATCCGGTTGAGGCATTCGGAATTCTGAAACGCGTTGCGCAACGCAGCGGAAGACCTATGGTCTATACGCTGGCACAAAACAACCGCACTCCGGAAACGACCGAGAAAGTGCTGGAAGTAAACCGCGACGCGTATGAAAAGGAAGGCGTCAACATTCGACCCGTATTTCCACCGCGCGCTATTGGCATACTGCTGGGCCTGCAAGCGAGTCAGACGCCATTCAGTGGTTGCCCGACTTTCAAGACACTGAACGCGCTGTCGCTCGAAGAGAAAGTCGCCAGACTGCGCGATCCGAAAATTCGCGCAAAAATCCTTGCCGAAGATCCAGTGAAAGGCTCGACTTTTCCGCTCATTCACAGGATGTCATATGCGCAGATGTTTCATTTTGTGGGCAAAAACTACTTGCCGCAGAAAGAGCAAAGCGTCGCTGCTATTGCCCAGCGCGAGGGACGCAGTGCGCCGGAAGTCGCCTATGATCTGCTAACCGACGATGGCGGTAAGAATTTCCTCTATATGCCAATCACAAATTACTCTGACTACAGTCTGTCGACTTCCGAAAAGTTACTGGGCGAGAAAATGGCCATCATGGGCCTTGGCGATGGAGGCGCGCATGTTGGCTTCATTCTGGATGCAGGCTTTCCGACCTGGCTCCTCACCCATTGGGGCAAGCACGAGAACAAGTTTGAAATGCCGGAGCTTGTGCGTCGCCTGACCAGCGATACGGCTGACGCTGCCGGCCTCGGTGATCGCGGTCGAGTGCAGCCTGGCCTCAAAGGCGATCTGAACATCATCGATTGGGATGAACTGGACTTTGAAGCCCCGTACATGGTGAAAGACTTACCTGCCGGCGGCAAGCGCCTGATGCAAGGTGCAAGCGGCTATGCCTATACCATCGTCAGTGGCGAAATTACGCACCAGAACGGCAAGCCGACCGGCGCACTGCCGGGTAAACTTGTTCGCGGTCAACGCGCCGATCCGAGGTTAATGGCGAACGCTACCGAGTAGGCGGTCGGAGCGATGGGGCGCAGGACTAGATCCAACGCAACGTCTGCAAACTCGTTGTCGGTTGGACGCCAGTCGTTTGGACTTACTCCCCAAAGAACCGATATGACCCGACCTCAGTCAATTCGACTGCAACCGGAGCGTCCTCGCACCGTTCCTTTATCTGCGCAACGAAGGCTTTGAACGCGGGCTGTTCTCCCAGAGGATTGCTCCCGTCAGGCGTTTCAATTGACGCGATGTGAACGAAACTCACACCATCTTCCAATTTAAACGATGCATAACGAAGCCCCGGTGGGCTATCGCTTTTTAGCTGATTGAATACCTTGGCAATGTAGCTTTCGTTTTCGGCCGCTCGATCGGCCTTGACTTTGTATCGCACCATTAATCGCTTCATGATCGGTACTCCTCGCTAACTTCTTAATTGACGCTTACGTTCGTTTCCTCACGAACAGGATAGCTGACTTGGCTAGTCCGCATGTTTCACGAAGGCGGTCGAGTATCCTACGCATTTGCGAAACAAATCAACTTGATTTGCAGGCTTTCTTGGCATTGGCGCATAGTGATAGTTTGTACCTATTCACTTTCAGGAAATATGCAGGCCAGGTCATCGCTCTGTGGACATTGAGCCAGGGGAGCCTGGCAGTTCACCGCGATTAATGCCTATTCGCACCGGCGTATCGAATCGCTGCGGATCAAACAGTACGAAATCGGGCAATGCGTCATTGTTAAAATCGGCAAAGTTGATCACGCCGGCGCTCGGCAGCTTTTGAATGGCAGTACGCTTCCTGAAATATTTCTCCGTTCCACCGAGAAATATTTCGATGCCTTTGCCGTCTGCGGATGTGACCAGGTCCATGAATCCATCTGCGTTGACATCCAGCCCCATGGGTGGATTGAAGCCGCTGGGACGAAATGTGTCGAAGCTCACGCCGGTACTGATCTTTTTCTTTGCCGTAGGCTTCGGATTGAAGTGTCCGTCGGCTTGCAGATGGTGAACCGATACCTGCGGATCAATCTCCTTGGTCAGCAGAAGTTCCACAATCTCGAGCAGACTGAACTTCAGTTCGATCCGCACGAGTTCGAGCCTGTTGTCCAGGTCGAGATCGATAAGCAGGTCTGACACCAGTCTGCCTTTGCTGACAAACCGGTCATCGGGTTCGGCGAGATTCCAGTCGCCATCGCGATTGAAATAAATATACGTTGTTGTTGTGGCATCGGAAAAACCGCCGGCGATGTGGGTGATCATGAGATCCACGCGGCCGTCGGCGTCGATGTCCCGTGCCGCCGTCACCACGCTTCCCGACCCTCTGATGTGGTCGCGAGGCGTAATAAACCCGAGCGGCAGAGAATAACTTGCCACTGTCGAAAAAGAGCCGTCCCTCGCTCTCAGGAATACGCGAACTTCGTGGCGGGTCGAGGCGACAATATCTACCTGCCCGTCTCCATCCACATCACCTACTGCCAGTTTTGGCACGTCGAAGTACAGTTGTAAATCACTTTCGGCCGCTACCGGTCCCGAATCCGGCACCACAAAATAGTTGGCACGACGAGCTGTCTCAATTCTGGCGACGACGGTTCCGTCAGCAGTGAGGGCCGTCAATACTCCGATCTGCGGCACCAATATCCACGGGTCCTCACCGAATTCGGTATACACCAGCCGGAAAGGATCGAAGCCACGTTCATCTTCCGAGGCGGCGACAGTACTCGGGGCCCCGACGTTCAGATCCCAACGTGTGCCAGAACTGTCTGCAAGCGACAGGATGGTAACGCCCTCGGGTCGTAACAGAATGAGCTCCTCGCCTGGACTGTCCTTGACGTCGGCAAGATCGTATACAGCGCTCCAGCGCGGCAGTGCAATGCTGTGGCTTGGCGCGTCCGGGAGCGAACCGTCAGGTCGCTGCAAATAGACGAAAACAGTGCGCGCTTCTCGAGGCGGAATTCCATACAGGCTTACCACCATAAGATCTGTTCTCTGGTCACCATCGAAATCCGCAAGCTCTGCGGCAACGGTGCGCCCAACCCGTCTGATTTCCTGCAGGTCGAATATTGAATCATCGGCCGACACAGCCTGCCCGATTCCGCCAGGAAGATTCGCCAAAGCTACGGCGACGATTATCGCGAAGCGCTTGAACATGGAAGCATCACGGACAGGCGCACTGTGTTCAGCAAGTGTTTGATCGCGACTACTTCCCATAAAATGCACCGTTGACGATCCAGGTTAAAGCGTTGTTCGGATTCGGGCGAGCGGGACATTCTCGTGCCTGGAACATTTTACAAAACGACGCTCCTTGCAGCAGCCGCGTTCAAAATTCCTTTCAGTTGTCGACAGATTAACTTTCCACAACCCATTCAAGGCGTTTGTGCCGGCTACTGGAGGGACGGATTCTGAGCCTAATCCCCGTGCAACAACTCACCCATCACTTGCCAGTCCGTGCCATCAAACTTTTGCATGTACGCGTCCTGGATCGTCGCAAAGTCGGTCGGACTGGTGTTGACCAACACGCCTGACTCCAGCATCGGCAATTCGAAATCTTTCAGACTGGCCGCCTGTTTCATAATGTTCTCACGGGTCAGGTTATCGCCCGCTCTTGATATCACCTCTTCGATGCCATGCGCGATCATGTACCCGTAGATGTTGTACAAGTCCTCGGGCACACCCTCTGGATAGTATTCGGCCATGAACGCCAGATACTCTATTACAACGGGATCAGTTCTGGTTTCTTCCGAGACCGTCTTCAGTGCCACCAGTGACAGCAGGTCTTTGGACGCCTCGAGTCCTGCCGGCTTGAGGACCGCATCGATGTGTGCGCACCCGGAGAACAGAAAACGGGTGGGATGCCAGCCAAGGTTATGTGCCTTGCGTATGGCCTGCGAGCACGCTTTCGGTGTGATGCCATAAATGAAAAGCGTATCGGCGCCACTGGCGTGCAAGGAGATAATCTGCGAAGTCACTGTCGGATCGGTCACTTCGAACGACGCTTGAGCAACAAGCACCTGGTCCGCCTTGTCGCCAAAACCTGCCATCAGTCCGCTCAAAAGATCTTTACCGCCGTCGTCATTCTGATACAACACGGCAACGCGCGCGTCGGGATTGTTTTCAATAACGTACCTGGCCTCTATGAATCCTTCACTATGGTAGTTGGGGCCCCAGGTCATACTCATCGACCACGGAAACTCTTCAGGATTGTTCCACCGACTCGCCGCGCTGATCAGAAACAGTTGCGGGACTTTCTTCTCGTTCAGGTATTGCTGCACGGCGATGTTGGTCGGCGTGCCTAACGGTGCAACAATCGCCGCGACCTCTTCCTGTTCGACGAGTTTTCGAATCTGTTCGACCGTCTTGGGTGGGCTGTAACCATCGTCCAGACTGATGATCCGAATCTGCCGGGCATTGATCCCGCCGGCTTCGTTCACTTTCCTGAAATAGGCAGTAATCGTCTTGCCAATACTGCCGATAGCCGACGCCGGACCACTGTACGGCATGGTGTTACCGAGTTTGATTTCGGTATCCGACACGCCCGGCCCATACGAACTGGATTCATCTTTGCCGCAACCAGCCGTCACGGCCAACAGCGCGCCAAGTAAAAGGATCAAGAGTCGTTTCATGTTGCTGACCTCCTCAGTAAATCGTAGCTGCGATTCGGATTCGCCTGCGCAAACCATCCAACGCCTGGCGATTCGATTGATATTGTCAGGCCATTAAACGCTCTGGCAGAACTGGCGTCAATCCGATGATAGGCAATTTCACAATCTCTGATACTCCATATTGAAGTGGCTGGCCTATCAATTTTGAGAATACGGCAGGCGACGCAACTCACCGCGCTGTACTTTCAAACGACACTGTATTCCCGATCAACTCTGCGCGCGTTCAATTATGGGACCAGGAAACCGCCATCAACAGGCAACGTGTGTCCGGTAGTGAAGGAAGCGCGATCGGAGCACAACCACACGACTGCATTTGCAACTTCTTCCGGTACGCCTACACGCCCCACCGGATGCCGGCTGATCACGCCAGCTGTCAACTCATCATCGTGAAAAAACGAGCGATCTGTCATCGGCGTCTTGATCACAGCAGGCGCTACCGCGTTGACGCGTATACCCTTCTCGGCGTACTCAAGTGCCGCCGCTTTCGTCAGTCCGACAACACCGTGCTTGCTGGCGTAGTAAGCGGAGCCCACACGTCCACCAACCAGACCGGCGATCGAGGCCATATTCACAATGGCTCCTTTGGATTTTACGATGTATGGGAGCTCGTACTTCATGCAAAGGAAGACGCCTTTGAGGTTGACGTCAATGACATGGTCCCAGGTCGCTTCAGAGTATTTCTCGATCGGAACAAACGGATCACCTTCAATGCCGGCATTGTTGAACGCGAAGTTCAGAGTGCCGAAACGCTTGATAATCTCGGCGATCAATGCCTCGACTTCGGAACTCTTCGACACGTCGGTTTTCACAAACATGGCCTCACCTCCCTCAGCCTCGATCAGCCTGACGGTCTCTGCTGATTCTTTATTGCGCCGGCTGGCAACAACTACTTTTGCGCCTTCGACCGCAAATGCCAAAGCGGTTGCCCGGCCGATACCCGAACTTCCGCCAGTAACGAGCGCGACTTCCCCATCGAACAATTTATTCATTTCAATTTCCTTCAGATAAGACCGTTGATAAATACATCCGCCAGTGCGTTCATAGCCTGGCGCAACAGGCGCGCCTTCTCTGCCCCGCATTCATTGGCGTTGGAATCTTCTGATCAGTGAACCGTTGCAATATGCAACGCGTTCATACGAAAGAAAGAAGATGTTTCGCGAGAGTTTCCGGAGCCGACAAGAACGGCGAGTGGCTGGTATTCATCGAAATGATTTGTTCGCACGGAACGATGGTATATAGTTTTTTTTGAAAAGCGGGTACCAGTATTCTGTCCTGCAGGCACTCAATATAGACTCGCGGCACACTTCCATATCTGGCTTCACTGATGTGAACAGGTTCCAAAACCGGACTTGTCGGCTGCGGCACGAGCATGGACTTCGCGAATGAAATATCCTCTTCGGAACAATCCCCGTAGAAAATATCGACGATCCATTCATCTTTATATGAATAGCTACTATCGTCATCGGCGATTGTTATGAAATTCGGATTGCGTACTTCCTCAGTCGCTTGCCGCATGGATTGGCCGTCAACCGGAACAACCGCTGTGAGATATACGAGTGTTTGTATTTGTTCAGGTCGATATTCAGCTACCTGCGTAATCACGGTGCCGCCCATACTATGCCCCACCAATATGACGCTTTCGTCCTGGTCATCCAGCACCTGGCAAACTCGATCGGTATAGGCCTTGAGGGTAATATCCTCGATCGGTGTTCGGTCCTCTCCATGGCCGGGAAGATCTGGTGCCGCTACCGTGTGCCCTTCCTGAACCAGGAACGGAACAACTTTCTCCCAGCACCAGGCTCCGTGCGACGCGCCGTGTATAAGAACGAAAGTGCTCATGTCATAGCCCCTTTCTGGCTACTGGGTTCCAGGAGATTAATCAGAATATTCAGTCGCGCCTCAGCTTGGCGCTCAGCTTTTTGAAACCTGGGCGGGCTTTCCATCCAACACCCATTCCCGAGCATCAATAAATGAATCGTAGGGAAAGTGTTTGACACTCGCTGAGACGAAGTGGCCCGGGATCATCTCGGCCAAATCTCCAATTTTGGAGTCAGTGACGAGTGCGACGTGCGATAGTTTCCGCTGGTAATCCCTGACAAATCTGAAGTGTTTTAGCATCGCGCCAAAAGATTTCCAGCCTGGAAACTCTTTAGTCAAAATTATCAGGCCAGCGAGTTCGCCACCCTCCTCCAGGTACAGGTCAATTGTGCCGGCGACAGAGTCAAAATCGGCCACAGTCAACGCGCCTTCTGGCCGCAAGACAGCCAGACCGGATTCTCTATCCAGTTCTATATCCAGCATGTGCCTTCTCCCCAATATTTAGTCAAAATGTTTCGGCTAAGGCCTGCGTCGAACAACGCAGACAAAAGTGCACGGTAGTAATTGCAATCGTCCAGATTCGAACGCGATCTTTACCACCCTGCTTATGTTACCGAGATTATGAGAGAGCAACGTGTCACGGCAAATCAACGGTAATATCCAACCAGGGCGGTTTAGAACCGACGAATTTATGTTGCTCGGCTTGAATGCCAGGGTCGTCATCAAGCGTTCCCAACGCCAGCCATAAGCTGCCCGGCCGATCTGTGTAATTAAACTGAATTGTCGACCCGCAGGGTTCGCAGATTGTGCGTATCACATCCGGCGGCGACTGATACGACACAAGGTCATCCTGGCCGAACGTCACAACGAGTTCACCCGTTTCTACACAGCCGTAAGTTGCAAATGCCGCCCCGCGCGTCTTGTGGCACATGGAGCAATGGCAATGCATCACATGATTCAGAGAACCACGCACTTCGTAGCGAACGCCTGCGTCCGCCGAGTTCCAGCCAAAAGACCAGTCTCGATGACCGCATTGTTTACCCGGCCGCGACTACTATCCCCATAGGCGCGACACCTATTAGCCATGCGTGCAACCAGAACACAAACGCCGCCCACGCGACCAGTCCGGCAACCACAGCCGTCACGTCACGCATAACGGGGCCAACCGGATAGATTGTTCCCGCTTTACGGTCGCGGCGTCGAGCGCTGGCATAAGCCACTATGGACCACACCAGAAACGTGCCAAACAACAGAATGTCTGCAAGCGTGCCGTTAGCGATCAGGTGGGCAAATGCCCAGGTCTTCACGCCAGCAAGCATTGGATGCCCTACTTTGGCACGCATTCGCGTTCCCGGTACAAAGGACGCGGCAAACAAAATAAATGCGGGAATCGTCAGCAAGATCGTAATGTGGCGTGTCCAGAGTGGCGGATTCCACACGAAAACCGGGTCGCCCCGCGCGATACCATAGCCGACAACGATCAGCACGAATCCGACAAGGGATACTGCCGCATGCATTGCTCGCCACGTGCTGACGCCCACCTTCGCAAGTTGACGCGTTCGGAAATCGTCGGAGACGATTCGCACCGAGTGCATACCAATAAAAATGATCAAACCCAGAATCAGTGCGGTCATAGTCGAATCTTCCAGTGATTGCGAATTGGCTGTTTGCTGATTGGCGGCCGGGCGATTGGCGCATAACTCATAAAAAAACTGAACGCTTCGTCAACCGGACTCCTGGTCTTTTCTGATCGCGTCGAGCAAGTTTCGAAAACCGCTATCGACTTTGGGTCCGAACACCGGGTCAGGCATTTTTGCGATGTTCGACGCCGGATCACTCAGATCCAGTTCCGCCTTCAGGTTGTCGATCAACGGGAACAGCTTTTCGTCTTCCCAGCGCATATGATCACGCTGTCGCTTCACGTAAGCGCGGGCGTCTTCCACCACATCGAAACGTCGCATCACGGTTCCTGACTCGATCGCCTCGATATCATTTAGCAGTTTGGTTCCCAGTTTCGCAATTTCAGCGTGATCGCGTTCGATGCGGGTCAAGTCGCGTTGCATACCCGGACGCAAGGCAACCATTTGCGCGTATACCCAGTCCTCCTTGCGGTGGTGCACCACATCAGGATAGCCGATCATATACAACATGATGTCTCTTAACAGCTCGTAGTTCGGGTCCTCAAGCGCTTTAAGCCGATCAGCTTCCGCGTCAAGCATGTCGATGAGCACCGTCATATTGCGATGATCAGTGCGCAGCGCCCCGAGAACTTTTGATGCTTTAATAGACATTCATCTGGATTGCCAAGTGTCGATCTGGACCATTATCCGCACCGCTACGCGCTTCGCAATAGCAAACCCGTCTGCCGCACCCGATCTTATTGTGGCCTGACAGCCTGTTGGGCGCTTTTGTTCGATAGCGAAACACCGGGTCGACTTGAACTTGGCGAGAGCGAGTGCAGATTTTGGCGATTTTGGCGTGCATATCGGGAATATGTAAGGAACAAGCGAAGAAATATGGGCCGAGCTGATTCCTGTTCACTGCCACCATTGCAGCCGAATCATCCTGAGTCGGACAGGCTTCTGGCGCTGCCGCCGGAAAGAGCGCCTTTGCCGGAATTGACGCTGGGCGTAACACCACGGCAGGTCAGTCGATGGGGCGGTATTGCGCCCAGGGACGCGCCTGTTCAAACGCGCGTGATGCCTGCAATACGCGCAAATCCTGATTGCGACCGGCCACAATCTGCAAGCCTACCGGCAATTGGTCAGCCGTAAACCCGCACGGACAGGTCGCCGCCGGCAGCCAGGTGAGATTAAACGGGTAGCTGAAACCGGCCCAACGCAGCCAGTCCCAGTCATGCTGTTCCCAGTGTTCCGGAATCAGCCGATGCGCCGGAAATGCGGCGACTGACAGAGACGGCGTCACCAGAATATCGTAGCGCTCGAACAGCGTACTAACCTTGTCGTAATACGTATGTCGCTCACCGCATGCACGTGCGTACTCCATCGCGCTGTACTGCTGACCGTGGCGAATGATCGCCACCAGTCCCGGGTCCATTTTGTCCCCCCATTGCTCGACAAACCCGCCATACATCATGGCGATACTCACCGAAAACAGGCAATGTTCCATATCAATCGGATTGCCCCAACCCGGGTCGATTTCCTCGACATCGCAGCCGACATCGGTAAACGCCTGCACCGCATTGCGTACCAGTGCCGCGACGTCGTCGTCTACTTTCAGGTAACCCAGGTCCGGGCTGTAAGCCACCTTGAGACCGGCAATACCGTCATCAATCCGGTCAACATAATCTTCGGGCGGCGAATCAATGCTGGTCATGTCACGATCGTCCGGGCCTGCCAGAGCCTGCAACATCAAGGCTGCGTCTGTAACTGTCCGCGTGATCGGGCCTACATGCGAAATCAGACCGTTCTGCGGCATCGGGTAATAAGGTATGCGGCCGTGCGAAGGCTTGAGCCCGTATACACCGCAAAACGCCGCCGGCATACGAATCGAACCGGCCCCATCCGAGCCCTGATGAACTGGCCCAATTCCCGCTGCGGCACACACTGCTGCACCGGCACTCGATGCGCCGGCATTCACTCCGTGCTTCCACGGGTTATGTGTGATGCCGGTCTGCGGGCAGTTGCTCACTCCCGACCAACCAAACTCGGAGGTCGTGGTCTTTCCGATCGAGATCATTCCGGCGGCAGCCATGCGATCCACGTGCGCGTGACTGATATCGGGAACGCGGTCAGAGAAAACAGGCGAGCCTGCCATCGTGCGCACGCCCCGCGTGAGCGCAAGATCCTTGATTGAAGTCGGTATGCCGCACAGAAGTGGCAGATCGCCGCCGCGCATCACTGCAGCCTCGGCGGCTCGCGCCGCCACCATCGCTGCTTCGAATGTCGGTGTGCATATCGCATTTAGTTGCGGATTCAGCGCCTCGGCTCGCGCGATCGTCGCCTCCATCAACGTAACCGGCGACAGTGACTTGTCACGAATCCGTGCCGACAATTCGGTCGCCGGCAAATAGTGGAGTGTGCTGTCAGTCATGATTTGCGATTTCGCAACCTCAAAATATTCCAGCCCTGGCACATTGCCTTACGTACGACAGATTAGTGTTGCGAAATCCATCGCAATTGCGTCGACTGTGCCGTTCATACCCGGCAGGCGATTTCGGATTGCCTCCAATATCTGACGCGATGCGCCTGAACCCTTTTATTCGTTGCTTGCAGAGAATCAACGTCGCTCAACCAGGCTGCTGTCGTGCAGACAATTACGCCACTTGCTGCGCAACGTGCTCTGTGATCACCTGATCTTCTGCGGGTTTTAATCCGCTCACGCCAATCGCGCCGATCATCGCTCCGTCATTATTTTTCAGCAAATTGCCGCCGGGAAGCGCTGTCATCAGCGGATCGCAATAGTAGCCAATGTCGACATTGTCCTGGCGCAGCCGCTCAAGAAACTCATCGGTGGCAATTCCCATGCGTGTCGCCGTATAAGCTTTGCTCTGGGAAATCTGAATGCTACGTATCGGTGCGCCTTCCATTCTTGAAAACGCCACCAGAAATCCATTTGCATCGCAAACCGATACGCAAATTGGTCGCTTGAATTCGGTCCGCGCTTTGGCGACCGCAATCTCCAGACACTTATTAGCCGTCTCCAGTGTCAATCCCTGCATGTTCTCCCCCATCCAAAACCTAGTGTAGTGCGCATTCTATTTTATTTGAACGACACCTTGTTCGATCAGTACGCTGTTCAATCAGTACGCTGTTCAATCAGTACGCTGTTCAATCAGCATGCCGTTCAATCACTACCCTTTTCGATCAGCACCTTATTCGGCCAACTCGCTGCTATCGTTTGATTTTCTCAGAGCGCAGTGCGGTCTGCCGGCACAGACTTCGCAGCTTCCTGGCGCAATATCTCACTGCGCTTCATCTCAAGGTATTCCTGGCGACTCATTTCATGCAACTGGCGCGGATAGCGTTCGACCGCATCGAACCAGTGTTGCAGCCGTGGCTCCCAGCGCGCATTCTGCGGCGAGGAGAGCGTGCCGAGAAACGCTTCGATCGCAAGGTAATAGCGCATGGCATTACGCTCCACCGCCCCGCGCATGCCACGAATATAGCGCACCTGCCCATTCGATTCGAAGCCAACTTCTGAAAAACCAACCTTGTTGCGCCCGAGGGTGCCAAGATAAGCCTTCATCGCCAACTTACCCATGGTGCCGTAATCGTAGGCGTATGAAAAATGCAGGAAGGTCCGCTCACTTCCAAGCGGAACCGCTTCCAGGACAATGCGATAGTTGCTTGTGCGCAACGGACCGGCGCTTGAATTCAGTCGCACGTGAAGGTAGTCAGACGATCGATCTTCCAGGTCATATACAAAGTTCACGCGGTACGCTTTGCTCAGCGGCTGATCATATTTTCGACCAAGCGCCACGTCGAGTGTAGTCACGCCACCATTCCGGGTCGGCTGACAGAACTTGATATTAAAATGAAGAAGTAAAACGTCGCACCAGCTTGCGGCCGGGCTTAGCGCTTCATTGGTGAACTCAAACGGAAAATCGAGCACAGCGTACACGTCGCCCGTCACACTGCCATTGATGTCGCTGGATTCAAGACGAATCGGGCGGCGAAACTCGTTATCACTCAAGGCCACTTGCAACTTGCTGTATCTCGCCTGAAGCAACCTGGCTGAATCGTTTTCCGGTGGGCCTGCATAGACGAGACCCGTAACTGCACACAGCGCAACAAACGTAAGCGCGCGCGCTATTGTGGTGAATACATCCTTCAATTGAACTATGCGCAAGAACACTGCACTCCTTTCAGCAAAATCGTCATCATCCGCCTGCGCGAAAACAATCGGTCATTCACTATCACAGCCAGTAAATGTCATCGTCAGTCGACACGATGCAGATGCAGTTCAGGCATCGGTGAGACCGTCATCCCCGTAGCGACTGGCCGGCCCTTTACCTTCAGATCCCAACCGGCCACTTGGGCCGAAATGGCCCTTGCCCGGTACGAAATTCACTTCCACGCGTATTCCATCCGGATCCTCAAAGAGCACCGAATAGTATCCCGGTGCGAAGTGCCCGCCTTCTTCCGGTGCATGCACGACATGTGCCGCAAGCGTCGTCTTGACAAACTCGTGAATGGTATCGACATCCTCGCGACGACGCGCCCGAAAACAGAAGTGATGCAATCCGCAACGATGCTGATCAAAAGTAAGGTCACGCTTGTCGGGCGGAGCCAGGCGCGCCATTACGCCAGTTCGACTACCAATACAGTAGCGAACATCGTCTCCCTTGATGAGGGTCTCCATCTCCAGAAAATGACACAGGCTCTCCCAGAAATCCAGGCACTCGGGTCGACTCACCGTCAGCTGAATATGGGCGATTCCATTGACTTCAACGCTCATGTAGAGCCCCTTTCCGGCCAACAAGTTCCCGAATCTGCGCTTGTCGACAATTCCAAACCGAACGGAATCAATTTCGCATTCATGTACTTATCCCGAATTCCAGTGAATACATTGTCGCAGTCCTCGCAACATGGCGCACCTCAAAGTTCGTGTCACAATTCAACGCAGGTGAAGCAGTCTGTTGCTCCGAATCTGTCAGGACCACGCAGCCGGAACAAACCACGCCCATCCTGCGACATGGACCCGAATTGAGCCAGGCTTGATTTCTTCCAATAAATCAAAAGGTTTTGGAAGCTTCAGTGGCCATGGCAGCGCTGCCGGATCATGGAAACATCAACGCCTTTGGGGTGGATCCTGTGTCCTGAGAAAATCCTGCATCAGGGAAAAATTCAGCGCCTTGGTAATGCCACGGCGCATTTGCAATACCATTGCCTCTATCGGGAACCATGTGCTGATGAGAACCATGACTGTTGAGAACCATGTGCGCTCGTGAGATGTGTCGATTGCCGCAAGAACCATTGCATCTTGAAAAAACCAGAGATCTCGTAAGAATTATGACCGAACGCGACGCCTTCGCGCATACTGTCCGCCGGCACACACCAGTATGATCGCAATGTATGGCAAGGCGCCCGCCGGCCAGAGTAGTAGCGAATCGCAAATCAAAGGCTCGTAATGATATTCAAAAGTCCACATCCAGATGTAACCATCCCCGATATCAGCGTAGCCGAATTCGTACTGCGTCATGCCAAACGACTGGCGAACAAACCGGCCATCATCGAAGCTGCAACGGGCCGGACGCTGACTTACGGCCAACTCGAAGAATCAGTTCGCAAAGTCGCGGCCGGATTGGCAGCACGCGGTTTCGTCAAAGGCGATGTATTGGCGATCTATAGTCCGAACGTGCCTGAGTATGCCGTCCTGCTGCTCGCCACCGAAATGCTGGGTGGAATCTGCACAACCGCCAACCCGCTCTACACTGCCGGCGAACTGGCACGACAACTCGAGGACTCCACGGCGCGTTTTCTGTTCACGGTCGGACCGTTTCTCGAAAAAGCGAAAGAAGCAGCATCTGACTCCAGCATAGAACAATTGTTCGCGATTGACGATGCCGAAGGCGCCACACCGTTTTCAGCACTGATGCAAGAGGGCAGCAATCCGCCCGCGGTCACGATCAATCCCGCCGAAGACCTGGCTGTGCTTCCGTATTCCAGCGGCACGACCGGTTTTCCGAAAGGGGTCATGCTCACCCATCGCAACATCGTTACCAATCTGTGCCAGTGTGAAGGCATGGAAAGTTTCGAAGGTTTTGAAGAGCCCGACATTGTTCTAGGTGTACTTCCCTTCTTTCACATCTACGGCATGGTCGTCGTATTGCAACTAAGTCTGGCGAAAGGCGCGACGTTGATTACGATGCCGCGCTTCGACATGGAAGAGTTTCTTGGTGCAGTTCAGAAATACAAGATAACCATTGCGCCACTTGTTCCGCCGATCATTGTTGGCCTCGCCAAGCATCCAGTGGTCGACCAATACGATTTGTCGAGTCTGCGCTTTGTGATGTCGGGCGCCGCACCGCTCAGTGAGTCTCTGGCGCAAGAAGCCGGAAAACGGATCGACTGCAGACTGGCACAAGGCTACGGAATGACCGAAGCCAGCCCTGTGACCCATCTCAGCCCCACCACTTTCCCGAATTACAAAATCGGCTCGCTCGGCATGCCAGTGCCGAATACGGAGGTCACCATTGTAGACACCGAGACCGGCAAGCCAATGAAGCAAGGGGAATCAGGGGAGATATGGATCCGCGGCCCGCAGATCATGAAAGGTTACCTTGCCCGACCGGATGCCACCGCCGAGAGCATCAATTCCGAAGGTTGGTACAAAACCGGAGACATCGGCTACGTGGACGAAGACGGCTATTTCTTCGCCGTCGACCGGCTCAAGGAATTGATCAAGTTCAAAGGGTTACAGGTCGCTCCAGCCGAGCTCGAGGCCTTGTTGCTTACCCACCCGGCAATCGCGGACGCGGCCGTAATTCCGGTGGCCGATGTCGAAGCCGGTGAACTGCCAAAAGCTTACGCCGTGCTGCGTGCCGGCCAACAACTTGACGCCGAGGGCCTGATGGAGTTTGTTTCCGGGCGGGTCGCCCCGCACAAACGCATTCGACTGGTCGAGTTTGTAGAGGAGATTCCAAAATCAGCTTCCGGAAAAATCCTCCGCAGGGTACTGATCGAGCAGGAACGAGCGAAAGCAAGCAACTGAGCGCGCCCGGCAAGCAAACAACTCGCTCGAAAACTCGCCGGGCGGCGATTCAATTAGAGCACTGTTCCTGACCACCTCGACTGGTATATCTCAGGCTACGCGCTTTGGTTCGGGAAAGAATCCAACAGGCGTCATTAACCTGTTTTGCTGACTCTCCAGTGCACCGAGCTTTGCACTTTCCTGCGTAAACGCGATCCAGTCCGGGTCCGCCTGCATTGCCGAACGGCGTTTCTCGCGGTCGCCCGCGTTTTCGTAAACCCAGATATGTATGTACTCGTTCGGGTTCCCCGTTTCCCCCGTCATGTAAGCCATGGGCTGACCCAGATGCTTGGTCTGCGGCCCCTTCCCCATGCGTTCATACAAAGCGAGATGCTTCTTGATCGTGCCCGGCCGGCAAACGTAGGTCCGTATATCTACAAGCATTTTCTTCTCCTCCTGGTGCTCTTATCCATGATCAGCGTGAGCGCTATAGGGCGTCCTGCGACGTCACCACGTCGCCCTAAATATTGCGACGTCACCACAGTGCTCAATTTGCTGCGACGCCGCCAGGACGCGCTATTAATAGCAACGCCGCAACATTATCAGTCCTTATTTCTTTACGATTTCAAGCAACTCGACTTCGAACACCAGCGTCGAGCCCGGCTTGATTCTTGGAGGGGAGCCGCGGTCGCCGTAAGCGACATCCGCCGGACACACCAGACGGGCCTTGCCACCCACCTTGATTTTCTGCAAACCTTCAGTCCAGCACTTGATCACGCCGTTCAGCGGAAATGTCGCCGGTACGTCGCGATCAACCGAGCTGTCAAATACTGAGCCGTCGATAAGTGTGCCGTGATAATGCACCTTCACCGTGTCAGCCGCCGTCGGCATCGGTCCGGTTCCTGCACTGATCGGGATAACGATTGCACCCGACGCGGTCTTCATCGCCCCTTCTTCTGCAACAGCCTTGGCTTCGAATGCCGCCCCAAGCTCCTTCTGCTGTTCCTGGACTGCAGATACGCGCGACTGCCCGAGTTCCGCTATTTTCGGACCATAAGTTTGCATGTCCACCTGATGGGTGCGCTTCATTACGCCATCGCTTATACCTACCTTGACGGTCTCCAATTCTGCTTCAGTCAACGCAAACGCTTCAAGCTGCTGACTGAGCGCAATACCGATCGCGTAAAGCGTTTTCTGCTCGTCGGTTTCAAGTTCAGCCACAGGCGACGGAGTGCGCGAACAACCGAAGATGGTCAGCGCCAACAGGCCGACCAGGAAACACTTCACCAGGCCATTATTCATTGGGGATCCTTCGCGTAAAAAGGAGCGATGGTATCGCAGATAGCGACCCGGCTTGAAGAACCCGCATCCGGACCCCGCCTTGATCAGGCAAATCCAGCGTACGAAACCGCCACGAAAGTGTAGGAATGACTGGCCAGTACGTAGATTGGGTTAGCGAACGCGGCGACGCGCAACTTTCTCTCGGCGGGACACGCCGGATTACGCCCCAGGTGCTCATCCGAGCTATGCAACTCGTCGCAGACGTCTTACATATCGTCGCGCGGCCGAGCCTGGATTCAGCGCGCCCCGGTCACTCCAATCGACTCGGCAACTCGAAGAACTTCGTTGCGTTCATCATCACTCAGTCTGATCACTGGAGGTATGGACCGCCCGCAGTCAATCCCGAGCCTTGCTGACAGTACCGTCTTGCATACATCGGCATGGGCACGATACATCCATACCAGATCGACGTACTTGCGCGTTTCGTCCTGGAGTTGCTGGGCGCGTGCCATGTCACCCGAAGCCCACGATTTATATAACTCGACGTAATGCCACGGTGCAATAGACAGTGGTGCGTCGATCGTGCCAACGGCCCCCATATTCAGTGCTGGAAGCGGAAACGCGCCGTTACCGGAAAAACACGTCAACCCCAGATCAGCATACGCGCGGATATGGGTAAAGTTCAGCGCCGAGTGCTTCAGGCCCTTCAGTGTCGGAATGGCGCGCTGAAGCTGCTCCATCAATGCCGGCACCATCTCGACCTGCGTCAACTGGGGAAGGTTGTACACAAAAAACGGGAGATCACCCGCTGAGTCAGCAACCGCTGTGTAGTACTCGATGAGCGACCGTTCGGTACTCAAAAAGAACAATGGCGGCAAACAGCAAACAGCAGCGCAACCGGCTTCGCGAGCAGCCCTTGCAGCCTTCACCGCGCTCGCGGTACTCATCGAACCGACATGCATAATGACCAGCGCACGGTCCCCGCACGTATCAGCTGCAATCCGGGCCGCAGCATCCCGTTGTTCCTCGGTCAGGATAGGTCCTTCACCGGTACTGCCGGCTACCCAGAAACCGCCGCAACCGTGCGATATGTTGTCCTCGAGAAGCGCCCGGAATGCTTTCTCATTAACGTGACCATCCTCAGTAACCGGCGTAGGAGGCGCTGGGAATACGCCTTTGAATTCCAAAGTCATTGTTGGACAGATTCCTCGAGTGATTAAGTCAAGCCATTTGACTGCGCGAGAACACCACGCGCAAGGCCAACTCAATTATAGCTCGCTGTGAAGTTAACGACGGTAACGTCAACGACCGAAGCCTGGACAAGTACAGCGCTAATAATACGGTAGGCAGCGCATCTGCAAACGCGAGCCAAACAATTCTGATTGTAGGGCCGTACACCGAACTCACCAAGACGGAACGACTGCGTTTGACCTGTATCAATGCTGATTCGGCGTGCAGTCGCATAATGTTTCTGAAGTGGAAACGGATGGCCCTGCGGATTGTCCACATGGCATTCGTAATTTCTATTTGGGAGGAAACATTATGAAACGCCTTTCGCTAGCAGCGCTAAGCGCTTTCTTGTTCATGATCCCGTTGATCCACGTCCACGCAGATTCGCATGAACAAAGCGAATCACAGGAAAAATGGAACAAATACACAGAGCAGTGGCAGGAACGCATGAACACCATGCACAAACAAATGGACAGAATCCATCAAACGAATGATCCGAAAGAACGCCAGCGGTTACTGGAAGAACACTGGAAAACGATGGACGAACAAATGACCGGCATGCGCACCATGGAAGAAATGACGGGCGGCATGATGGGTGGTATGCACGGCCGGCGCGGTAGTCGGGGCCAGGGCAGCATGCACATGATGGACCCGCAACAGCGCGATGCCTATATGCAGGACCGTATGGACATGATGCAAATGATGATGGAGCAGATGATGCAGCATAACCATATGATGATGCGCGAGGGCATGCACTAGCAGGTAGAGCACAGATTAAAGGTAAAAGCCCATTAACGCGCAATGCATAAAAGGCCGCGCTTGAGAGCACGGGTTTTTCCTGCTTTCCTGAATAGTGACAAGTCAGACTCGAATGTATAGTCACTCGTAGTTAGAGGGGTCCAAACGAGTATTCGGCGCTTTTCCGCCTCAATCGCTCTAAATAACATGACTATCTTTCCGAAGACATTGGCGCCGGAAAAATGGAAAATCCACCTTTACTCGAATGCTGAATCTGGAGTCGTCTAGAGATTCTGGTCAATACGAGAGAACCTCGAAACGCACAAATTGCTCGCGATTAATCTGACGCTGGGTGCTGCGCTGATACTAAGTGCAGGACATGTTGCTTATGCAGCCTGGGTACCGAAATCGGGTGGCGGCATGCTCAGCGTTACCGGAACCTGGCTGCACGACCTTCACGCCAGCAACAGGATGGAGGGCGACTACGCAGTGTTAACGCTGGCGTGGCAATTCGGTACTTCCGATAATTGAAAATATTTATCGACCGGTCTAGACCTAAACTGATATAGCTTGGGGAAGGAGAACTGAAATGTTATCAAGATTCATCATTCTTGCAGTTGGATTGCTCGCCACGACAACAACCTGGGCAGCTGGAGGCGTCGTCAAATCTCCAACGGGCGTGGCGCCTGAACGTTACGTGTACTACCCGGGAACCGAAGCACTCGCTAAGAACGAGATTCGCTTGATCGCGTGCGGAACAGGGCTACCGGCCGCAAGACGTGATCAGGCAGCTACCTGCTGGCTGACCGAACTGGGCAACGGCGATAAGTTCTTGTTCGATGTGGGCACGGGCTCCATGGCAAACGTGGCGGCCCTGATGATTCCCTACGACTTTCTCGACAAGGTATTCCTGACCCACCTGCATACCGATCACTGGGGTGATCTGATAACACTGTGGGCAGGTGGTTGGACCGCGGGACGAACCCGGCCGCTACGAGTGTGGGGGCCGGCCGGTCAGACCCCTGATATGGGCACGGCCTATGCCATTGAACACTTCCTAAAGGCTTTTAACTGGGATGCCAAGACCAGGAACTTTGTGCTTAGCGCAAATCCCGGCAAGATAACGGTAAAAGAATTCGATTACAAAGCGGTCAATGCCATCGTCTATCAGGAAAACGGTGCGATTATCCGTTCGATACCTGCGATTCACGCTGGTGATGGTCCGGTGAGCTTTATACTTGAATACGCCGGACTGAAGGTAGTGATCGGTGGTGACACTTTTCCGAATAAGTGGTACATCAAGCACGCGACCGGGGCGGATATAGCTATTCACGAAACTTTCCTGACGCCTACGGACCTGGTCAAGTTCTATGGCCAGTCCGCTGCACAGGCCATTGGTGTCGGAACTCAGATCCATACCTCGCCACCGGCCTTCGGTAAGGTGATGAGTACTATCAAGCCGCGCCACGCAATCGGGTATCACTTCTTTAACGAGCAGGGTACCCACGACGATATTATGCAGGGTGTCAGGTCAACCTACTCAGGTCCATTGTCGCTAGCAGTTGATGACATGGTTTGGAATATCACCAAAGACCGGATCGTCGAGCGCATGATCGTGTCGCCCGATCAAGCTTGGGGCGTTAATGGCCCGAACAAGCCACCGGCGCCACCGGCACCGGGCACCGTACCCGATCCGATCAGCGACTTTATTAAGGCCGGGCGATGGCAGCCAGCAGAAGAAGCGCAAGCCCCGATGGTCGATAAGTTCAAGAAAGACAATGATCTGAAATAGACGACAGCTTTAGGCAGGGCATTGGGCTGCCTGTACCGAGGGTTATTCGGCCCGGCGAAGGGACAGTTCAATGCTCAATTCTGTCGAATGTCTGGTTATCGTCAATCGTTGCCTGGTGCACCGGAACGTTTCGAATTGTTGGAACGACGGCTTTCGGCGAAAGCCGTCGTTAAACCTCGGCCGATTCGCACACGTTATTCGGCCAAGTCCCGATCACTAAAACTGAAAACGGTCATGCCGGCTGCGCGTCTTCCCGCCGAACCAGTTCCGCCGGTTCAATATCCATTGCACAGCGAACCGCATCTTCGACATTTTCCAGCCATACAAACTCCAGCTGTTCGCGCACGGATATCGGCACGTCCTCAAGGTCTCTTTCGTTACGTTTCGGCAACATCACGGTCTTGATGCCGGCGCGCAATGCCGCGAGTACTTTTTCCTTCACTCCGCCGATTGGCATCACCAGTCCGCGCAGTGAAATCTCGCCGGTCATTGCCACATCGGCGCGCACCGGCTTGTCGGCCAATAGTGATACCAACGCCAGGTACATCGCCACTCCAGCACTCGGTCCGTCTTTTGGCGTTGCCCCTGCCGGCACGTGAACGTGCAGATCGGCGCCGCCGAAAGACTCACCAAAGTGATTCTTCACCAGAGTCAACGCTGCCTGCGCTGACTCTTTCATGACGTCCCCGAGTTGACCGGTGAGTATCAGTTTTCCCGAGCCCGGAACTCTGGAGGCTTCGATGAACAGAATGTCGCCACCTACCGGCGTCCAGGCGAGTCCGGTTGCGACTCCAGGCACAGCAGTGCGTTGTGCCAATTCATTCTCGAACTTGCGTGCGCCCAATATTCCGTGCAGATCGTTAGCATTAACAACCACAGACTCGGCTTTATCTTCTGCAATTTTCATTGCAACGGAACGCAGCACCGAACCGATCTCGCGCTCGAGATTACGTACTCCGGCCTCGCGCGTGTAATCGGCAATGATGGTGCGAATCGCCTCATCGGTCAGAGACGCCTGTTCTTCCTTTAGACCATTAGCGTTGAGTTGGCGGTTGACCAGATAGCGCTTGGCAATCTCGAGTTTTTCCTCTTCCGTGTAGCCTTGCAACTCGATCACTTCCATGCGATCTCGCAATGGCCCCGGGATTGTATGCAGTACGTTCGCGGTGGCGATGAACATCATCTTCGACAAGTCGAAGTCGACGCCGAGATAGTTGTCATGAAACGTCGAGTTTTGTTCCGGGTCGAGGACTTCGAGCAACGCGCTGGACGGATCTCCGTGAAATCCGCCGGCACCGAGCTTGTCAATCTCGTCCAGCATCAGTACTCCCGCGCGCGATTTGCCGCGCCGGATCGCCTGAATGATGTTACCTGGCAATGCGCCGATGTAAGTTCGCCGGTGACCGCGAATTTCCGCTTCATCGTGAGTACCACCGAGTGCAACCCTCTGAAACGAGCGATCGGTGGCGCGCGCGATCGACTGACCGAGCGAAGTCTTACCCACTCCAGGTGGGCCGACGAAACACAGAATCGGACTCTTTCCTTCAGGGTTGAGTTTTCTGACCGCGAGATATTCGAGAATACGACGCTTGATCTTCTCCAGGCCGTAGTGATCCTCGTCAAGTACGCGACGCGCTTCGGCCAGATCGATCGCTACTTGCGGCTCTACTTTCCACGGCAACTCGGTCAACCATTCCAGATAGGTACGCAACATTGAAGTCTCGCCGCTGCTATCGCTCATGCGTTCGAGGCGCTTCAACTCCTTCATCGCGTGCTTGAGTGTGTCCTCGGGCATGCCCGACTCCTCAACCGCCTTTCTCAGGTCGACAAGATCAGCAGCACTGTTGTCATCATCTCCCAGTTCCTTTTGAATTTGACGCATCTGTTCGCGCAGCACATGTTCGCGCTGACGTTCATCGAACTCCTTGCGCGTCTTGTCGCTGATCTCGCGCGAAAGGCGTAACACCTCGACCCGCTCGCCGAGCATTTCCAGCACTTTGTCCAGACGTAATTTGAGATCGAATATTTCGAGCACGGCCTGTTTTTCCGCAGTCGTTACGTCCATGATGTTGGCCACCATGTCGGCAAGCAGTGCCGGTGATTTGACCCCCTGTACCATTCCGGCCAGCTCGTCGTTTACATTCGGCAGCAACTGAAGTGCCTCGAGCGCACGCTTCTTGAGTTGCAAAAAGCGGGCTTCAATTTCAGGCGACATTTCCTCACTGGTCTCGACACTCGTGACTCGCGCCACCATGAACGGCCATCCTTCAAGGAACTCCAGTACCCGCACGCGCGACTGACCCTGAACAATCAAATGGTGTGCACCGTCGGGCGCGGTTACATAGCGTACGACCTGAGCGGACGTGCCAATCCAGTGAACGTCATCCGGTTTGACGTCGTTGGTCTCCGGATCGCGCTGTAACACAAAGACCACTGGCTTTTCCGTGCGCGCCGCTTCCTGCGCCGCGACCACGGAGGACGCGCGCGCGATCGATATCGGCGCCATCACCTCGGGAAACAGCACTGCGTTACGCAACGGGATGATAATCATTGCATCGTCAGGAAGCGGCTTGATCTGGGCAGCTTTGTCACTGGGTTCAGATGGAGCCGAGGATCCACCACCGTTTTCCCCGATCAGTGATTGTTTCAACGCGGGCCAGAATTTCATGCTGACTCCTTCTTGCCAAAAATAAGGGTGAGGCATCCGTCGTGCAGGCTTTTCTCTGCCAACGACAGTGTCTTCAGCGGCAACCCAATACGACGCTCGAAACGTCCGTGCGGGATTTCCAGTGAATGAATACGCGCACCGCACTCACTTTCGTGAGAGCTGAGCGGAAATGTTCGACGCGCCGAAACAGTGATTGCGTCGGATTCAATTGCCAGTTTCACGGTTTCCGGCGCGACGCCGGGTAATGCGACAGTCACACGCACCATTTCCGAGGTTTCCACCACATCTACGGGCGGTTCCCATGTCGGCACGCGCGCAGCAGCAGGTCGAAAAAATTGCCGATGCATTCGATCGGCTCGGTCCAGGAGCGTCATTGCGTCGCCCCACATCAACCGGGATAAGTCATTAGCAGTCATCTAGGGTTCTCCGTAATGGACTCTAGATGGCGACGTTTGAGCCGGAATCAAGTCATGCGTATCAAATTGGCCATTGGGGTGGAACGCAGCGGGGAGATTCCCTCCCGTGTGCCCGCCTCGAATATCTTGCAAAGGCGCGAGATTCGTAACGATCTGTGAAGCGAACCTCCGCCAACTTTTGTACTGCCAATGGCGAAGCATTAAACTAGCAGTCTGCGGCCCTGAAACTGACCAACTACAACCCGCCTCGCCAAACTTGAGACTGGCAGGAAACGGCAGAAGCCATCAATTCGAATTAGACACTGGGAAACAAATCATGCTGAAGATTTACCATGCGCCCCGGACACGCGGCTTCCGCGCGATCTGGCTTTGCGAAGAACTGGATATCCCTTACGAGATCAATCCGGTGGACTTTTCACCTGCCCATCGCGCGCGTCCTGAGTGGCGCAAACTAAGCCCGGTCGGAAAATTGCCCGTGATGACCGACGGGAAGCTCATCATGTACGAGTCGGGTGCAATGGTTCAGTACATTCTCGACAAATATGGCGATAACCGACTTCAACCGGTGCGCGGCACAGCCGAACACGCAATGTATTTGCAATGGAGTTGGTTTGCCGAGGCAACGTTCGCACGGCCGCTGGGAGAAATCGTCAATCACAAACGCATGTTCGCGGAAAACGCGTCCCAGGAAATTATCGACGAGATGAAGGACCGTGCCCGACAGTGCGCTCTCGCAGTTGACAGTGCAGTCGACGGACAGGCCTGGATTCTTGGTGACGAGTTCAGCGCCGCGGACATTATGCTCGGTTACACGCTACGCCTTTACGGACTGTTGATGGGTGAACCACTACCTGATAACGCTGAAAGTTACTGGGCCCGGCTCTCCGCGCGCGACGCGTTCAAGTCCGGTCAGGACGCCGATATGAATACAGGAAAATAAGACTTATCGCTGGCGTCGCACGCTCTTAACATGCGTCGGTCATTGCCGTTTGTAGTGCGAAGTGACCGACGCCATTGTTAGTGTGTGATCCATTCCTCCATGAGTACGAAATGCGCCGTTTTGCGCCGGTCGCGGCAGTCAATTGGACGCGCCGAGTCCGTTTTCAGCACGCGCTCTACAGGCACACAGGTTGCTCTTTCAGACATACCGCGACGCTCAGCCATCGCGACTTCCCACCACTCGTTCAGGAATGCATACATGCTTGGGTACCGATTGATCACAGCGCTCAAATTTGGCAGCATCATTGCTGCGAGCGCTTTGCTTGTCAGTGGTTGCGCATCCACTACGAGCCAGCCGTCGGTGACTTCGAACCTGGCCCAAACAATTTACTCCGACGATGGCGTGTCAGAGCTTTCGGCGCCGGACAGGTGGAAAACCAGGCCGGATTTCGGGCCCGATGCAGCGATCCGGATCGCTGAAGAAACAGGGGAAGCATACCTGCTGGTCAACAGCTATTTTCCAGGCGACCTCGACCCCATCACGTTGCCGGAGTTCGCGAAGACCTGGGCAAACAATCTTGCCGCCAATCTGCCAAACGCCAATGTCATCGGCCCAAGATCCCTGACCATTGATGACATGCAGGCCTATCGCTACGTCGTCACCGGTGACATAGGCGGCGATCGTCTTACCTACGTAACAACGGTAGTGGGTGGTGCGCAGGCCATGCATCATCTGATTGGTTGGGCCGCCGCCGAGAACTATTCCGGTGAGCAACACATCCTGAATCAAATTGCCGGCAGCTTTCGCGAGTCGACATACGCGCGACCTGCCAGACAAAGAGTTGCGCTTAATTTCGGATGGCCGCATCAGCTTCAATCCGTCGCAGCGCTTCATCGGAAGTCAGTCAAGCGCGGCAAGGCAAGCGAAGTCAAGGCACACTATCTGTCGACTGTTCGCCCTGGTGATCGCGACGAACTCATCGTTAGCACCCGGGTCGTGAAGCAAGACGTCATGGACGGCAACAGTTCCAAGGGTGACTACCTGGGTAAGTTGCTCAAGCAGATTACGACCGAAATTCCGGATTACGTCATAAATAACGAAGGTGAGTTTGTTCGCGTCGACAATCTTGCAGCGTATCAGCAGCGCATCGAGATGGCTGTTGTATCGGAAATACCAACGGATGCAAAAGGCCGTGAGGCAGAAATCCTTGCCATTGTTCGGCCAAGTTTGTCGGAACAATTTCTGGCGGCAACCGTCACTGACGAATGGAACAAGACAGTCGGAAGCTGGGTGAGCAGCTCATACGCGATGGGCGAAACCTATCACTTCAAGGAAGAGTACTACGCGCCGTCGCTCGCCGAAGTGCCTTTCGCCATGGACGTATCAAGACAGATTTCCGGATTCGCACCATGTATTGGCAGCGAAGCAAACTGCGTCAAGCTCATTTACATAGCGACCGTATCGGGCGAGGACATCCGATCGGCAATGGCCAGATTTCTGGAAAGAACCATTGGCGAGCCTGTCAACGTCCAACGAGTCTCAGTTGTCAGAAAGCGGGAGATCATCGCCGAACCCGATACCCTGATACCGCACCGGTCTCGCTCGACCGAGGAAACCATCGTCGTCATCGAAGACAGCGATGGCAAGGCGCACACTTCCCGGGATACGCAAGACACCCGCATGACCTACAGCTATGAAACGCGAACCGCATCCAGGTAGCGCGTCGCGCTGATACAAGCGCCCTCCCGTTGTTTACATTGCGCGGGGTTGTCTGGTTGGAGTGGCACTATCTTGACCAACCAGGTTAGCAAGTTCTGTAGGTCGGGTTAGCGCAGCGTAATTCGACATGACCTGCCAATTCTGATCCCGGCGATTCCCATACGGCGCAATCTCAGCCGAAGCAACCTGGAATTGTTCATGCAATGTCCGCGCTGCTTTTACCTGGACCAGCGGCTCGGCACCTCGCGACCGTCAGACTTTCCATTCAATCTGAGTCAAGTCCGACAGACTATTGGCATCGTGCTTTGCTAGCGCCTGTGTATCCACGGAAATGTGCTGCACGGAGACGCGCTCACGTTACGGCGTTCTACCGCGGCGGTGCTAAACAGCTCGGGCGAAATCGGGTGAGGCTGGGTGATCGCCTTACGGACATCCGCAAGCAACGCGTCGTCATTAAGACGAACCTGGCGGCCTGACATAGATACCCCGAGATCTCTCCACAAGCCGGTCAGGTCGATGGTGCGAGGCGTATCCTTCAAGCAGTCGTACAACTGCTCCAATACGACGGTACCGGTCGCACGGGCAGCCAACGCGTTAAAGCGATCGAGCGTCCATTCTTCCGAGATGTTTCCGCCTGAGGCGACGGATAATTGCAATGCGTCTTGCAACCCTTTCCGGTTGTTTGTACGCCGACGGATTTCGACGTCGGCGATCAGGAAGAACATCGCACCACCCCAGTACGTGCGTCCCCAGGTCGGCGTCCCGTCCAGACCGCTATCGCCGTTACGTGGTTGGCCATGAGGAAGTCCGACGACCAGCTGGCGCCACACTTCTTCGACTGGAATCAAACCCATCTGCGCGCGTGCAATAGGCTCCACATACGTCGCCAGACCTTCATGCGTCCAGTTGCGCCTGCCTACTATGGACGGAAACCCGTGGTGTACCAGTTCGTGAACCAGGACCCAGTCAGTGTCAAGATCCGCGCGCGTCAGGTTGCGGCCAAACAAAACCCTTGTGGCCGGGCCCCGGAAGCCCCAGGTCGTGCCATTTACGCGCCCGCCCGATACGGGAACATACAGCAGCCTGGCGACGGGTGTTGGCAAACGGCCGTAATAGGCAACCACTGCCTCAGCCGAAATTCTCGTCCAGGAAATGATTTCCTTTCGCGATAGCCGGAGCGAGCCAGGCGCAAATGCAACTTCCAGTACGCCCTGGCGCAGCGCAATGCGCGTCTTGGGCAACTCCGAGAATGCGCCATAAGGAAAAAATGGGCCGTTGTAGACGGACTGCGCGGACGTGCTACGTAAAGGCACAATAGCCGCCAACAGCGCAACAACGGTGGCCCCGGCCAAAAATTTTACCAACAGGGGCTTTTGCAATAGAAAACGGTTTCGCAAAACAGGTTCCTGAATCTGGGTAGAGTTCGCCGACGAATCGCCGAACTCAATATTGAAGATTAATGAGGCGAGGGCATCCATTAGGGTACGCGCCATCAGGCTCTGCGGATGTTACACGACACAGAGGCTGCGCTACTTCAAGGGCACGGAAGACTCACGTTTCAGCATTCAGCGAACCGGGATCACCTCCAAGCGGACGCAATGCACGATGCTTGTTATGCTCTATGTGGAATGCACACAAAAGCACTGTTCTACTGAACATGCGAATAATCCCGATTGCGTCGCTGGTATGCTGTGCAGATGAAATTCCAACCGACCAATGACGGGATCCCTAGATGAAACGCAGTCGAAACAAACTGAATTTGGCCAAGGTGAGCCCCGTTCCTCAATTCCGGGGCCAGGATCAATCTCAGTGACCCTCATGGATTTTCGAGATGAGACCGACGTGAGTTGGAGAGCACTGCTGTGAACAAGTCGCAACTTCTCGGGATCGTCGATCAGGTCATCGCATGGCTCAGCTTCCCGTGGTTCACATTGGGAGACACGCCTGTCTCTGCCGGCCGACTGGTCGGACTGGTCATCATTATCGTGCTGGTATGGTGGCTTGCGGCACTTGTCGAGAAAGCGATCCAGCAGCTTGCGTTTCGTGACCCGGACCACGAGAAAAGTGCCTCTTCGGTGTATGCATGGGCACGAGTGCTCAGATACATCGTCTGGATTGTGGGCACTGTCATCGGACTGAACTACATCGGCTTCAGCCTGGCAAGTCTGGCGTTGTTCGGCGGTGCCATCGGTGTCGGCATCGGTTTTGGCATGCAAAGTATTGTCGCCAACCTGGTATCCGGCATTGTCATTCTCCTCGAGCGCACTTTGAAAATCGGTGATTTTGTCGACCTGCAGTCGGGTGTGCGTGGTCACGTTCGCGAGATCGGATTGCGGTACACGCGCGTCACGACCAACGATGACGTCGATGTCATCGTGCCGAACTCTGAATTCGTCAACGGGCGGGTCACAAATTGGACATACCAGGATCGTCTTCAAAGAGTCCACATCCCGTTCGGCGTTGCCTACGGTTCCGACAAGGATCGCGTCAAGGCAGCGGCACTACGCGCCGCGCGGAGAGTCGAAGGAACGGTACTGGATCCAGGCCGGGAACCGGACGTGTGGTTGATCGGATTCGGTGACAACAGCCTCGATTTCGAACTGGTCGTATGGGTTGGCTCCGGTCTCGTCGCAAGTCCAAACAAGACCGAAGCTGCCTACCTTTGGGCCATTGACGATGAGTTTCGCGCTGACGAAATTGAGATCCCGTTTCCGCAGCGTGACCTTCATGTGCGCTCCGGGCGCCTGGGTGTGGATGTAGGCAGTAACGACACTGCGGGCTCGAATTGATATCGGCTGTGTCGCGCCTGGTACGTTGGTCATTCGGGATAAAGGCATCGGCAACATTCACGGCAAGGCACGGCATGCAAGGTGCTGCGACGAATTTACAATCCGGGTGGTGCCATTGAGGCATGCACTGCACAGTTGCAGCCCGGACTGACTCCAACCCGGCTGTCTGCTAATTTTAGGGAGGCGCCCAGGTCCACTGGGTCTGCCCCCGTCTTCTGGCGTGAGCGCGTCGTTGGGCACAGCCCGGTAGGTCGGATCAGCGTAGCGTATACCAACGTGACTTATCCACTCCGATTCCATCGGTTCAATTCGGCGCAATGCGCTGCGCTTATTGCGCCCTACGCGTTGCTCTCTATGCGGTCTTTTCGCAAGAGTAAACCCGCACAAGACGCCCCCCCAAAATCAACGCGTCAAGCGAGGTGTACGGCCACGATAACGCGGCCGTTCCATCGCTTGATGCGGCCTTTCCTTCATTGTTGCGAGCTGAAATCGATCCCGCCGTTCAGGCAGCCGCTTCCATTGCCCGCTCATACTTTCCAACGTGCGCCAGTCCGTTTAGCTTGCTGCGCGTAAACAACGCCTTTTGCGCTGCAGCGAAGTTGCTTTCCTGCCCTTTCCAGGTTGCCAGCACCGGCGCTTGCAGCGCGCGCCCGTAGGAAAAGCTCACCTCCCACGGATACGAACCCATTGCGTTCATCGCGTTGAGATGATCTGTCGCGTCTTCCGCGCTTTGTCCTCCGGACAGGAAGACAACACCCGGGACGGCCGCCGGCACATAGCGGGTAAGACAGCGGACTGTGGCCTCAGCGACTTCCTGAACGCTTGCCTGTTTCGGGCATTTCATACCGGAGATCACCATGTTGGGCTTGAGTAGCATGCCTTCGAGAACGACGCGATGGGAATCGAGTTCAGTGAATACATCCTCCAGAACACGCGATGTCACATCTTCGCAGCGCTGGATATCATGCGCACCGTCCATGAGCACTTCCGGCTCGACGATGGGTACGATGTCAGCCTCCTGACACAAGGCAGCGTAGCGCGCCAGCGCATGGGCATTGGCACGGATACCAAAATCGGACGGGATATTATTTTCGTCAATCTCGATCACAGCTCGCCACTTGGCAAACCTGGCACCCAGTTGCCGGTACTCGCTGAGCCGGTCACGCAGCCCATCGAGACCTTCGGTTACTTTCTCGCCGGGGAAATGTGCAAGGGCCTTGGCGCCTTTGTCGACCTTTATCCCGGGGACGATGCCTCTGCTCGTCAACAAAGCAGCGAATGGCGTCCCGTCCTGCGTGCTCTGGCGCAGGGACTCATCAAAGAGAATAACGCCGCCGATATACTCTTCGATGCCGTCAGCAGTAAAAAGCAGTTCCCGATAGCGCCTGCGGTGCTCTTCCGTGGATTCGAGCCCGATGGTATCGAAACGCTTCTTGATTGTCGGATTGCTTTCGTCCGCCGCCAATACCCCCTTCTGATTAGCAGCAATGGCTTTCGCCACTGATTTGAGTTCGTCCATATTCATTGCCAACACCCTCCTCCGTGAATTTGCTCTGCGGTAAGAACAACACGCATCTTGTTATATAAAGTCCTGAAGTGATTCAGACGACCCCAAACTGTATTCGCGTCGATCAATTAAGTATTAACAGGCCCTGCTCCACCTGAAAACCATACTCAATGATAACGCCAGCTGTGATTTTCCGCAGGGAAGGTGCATTTTGCTGAAAAGCCGGAAGCAGACCGCAAGGCCGGATCTTATTTCAGGGTGATTGAATCAAGCCGCCCTGCCTGTGGAACAAGGTCTATGCCGCTTGCGCCGACGAGGACGCAAGTACGCGCCGGGTTTCGGTAATTTTCCTGCGCGCCCAGCCACCCGAGCGGGTGGGTTGAATACCCTGGGCATCGAGGGCCTTGCGCAGGTCTTCGAGCACCTCGTCCTTGCGACGCAGAAAGCTCGTTGCAAAGCACCGCCAGAACACCCAGCCGGTGCGCTCAAGCGCGCGCTGACGCCGAATTGCCTGCATCCATTGTTCGGCGCCTTCATATTTGTCTCCGTCACACTCGACGGCTAGCCGTGTGTCGTTGTCACCTTCGACGACCAGATCAACCTTGTAAGCCCCCACTCTCACCTGCGGCATGACGCGGTAACCGTTGCTGTTAAGCCAATCGTAGATGTCGCGTTCGACCTGTGATTCGCACAACTCGCGTGTGGCAGCGACTCTCACCGGCTGCTCTCCGAATGGTTGGGCAAAATGCTGAATCAGTCCGCGCCGCAGCCGGTCGGCCTCCGATAAATCGTCCAGATCCACGGAACGCACCAGAATCATCTGATCGCGCGCGCGCGACGCCGCGACATTGAAGCGCTGCGCAAACGTGTCGCGGCCAAGTGCTGCGCCAATCTCATTGGGCGCTGCAACCATCGTGAGATACATGATATCGCGCTCGCGACCCTGGAACATGCGTGCATCACCGCAGGTGATATCGTGACGGCGGATGACGTCGGACCCGAGTTCGTCAAGCAAACGTTCCCAGATATGCAGCGCCTGATTTTCGCCGAGCAGGGAGACGACACCGATAGAGCGATCGTGCAGCCGCGGGTCCTCCGAGCGGCTTACGATATCTTTGACGATGAAATCCGCTTCCTCTGCGTTGATCCCGTCGCGGCGATGGCCGTTGGTAATGAAAACGTCCTGCAACGGTGGGTCGATGCGTTCCGAGTTGCGCGGCAAGCGCAGCGGATAAATTTCATTGTTATAAAACTCGCGACGCGCATATTCGATGATCGGCGCGACGCAGCGGAAATGTTCGCGCAACATGACACTGCTTTTAGCGAATACCACTCTGGCAAGATCGTAAAAGGATCGATCAGGTGCCAGCTGTGCACGATAAATCGGCACCTGTTCGGATAAATGCCGCTGCATCAAGGCACGAACGCGGTCCTCTTCCATACCGATCGCCTGTGGCGAAACCTGACGATCATCGCCGACGACAAGAATTTTCTTGGCGCGTAACAAAATGGGCAACGCCGACAAATCGGACTGCGACGATTCGTCAATGACGACCAGATCAAAACTGCCGATTAGCGCCGGCAACGTTTCCGACACGCGATGGTGCGGCATGATCCAGCACGGAATGGCCTTATGTGCTTCGGCAGCGGCGTAACGCGCGTCTTGCCGGTATCGGTGTGCGCGTTTGCCACCACCCTTGCCGATGCGTTGAATCGCGTTGAGATAACTTTGCAACGCTGCGCGCACGCTGGGTGTCACATTTTCAGCGAGTTTGAACCACGTCCGGCGCACCACGAGCTCTTCGTAAAGACGCGCTAGATCATGTTCGATACTGGTGCGAATTTCATTGAGCTTCCTCGATTCCGCCTGTGAATCAATGACGGCGAGGTGGGTGCCAAGCCTGCGCAATCGCCAATCTCGCATGAACGTGTCGGGGAGTAAATTCCTGCCGTCTGCGCCGACCGGTCTGGTGAGCAGGGTCGCGAGCTTTACGCCACCGGAATTGAAAACTTTCCGGGTCACGTCCTCTACCGTCTCTAATGGTTGGGCAAGCGCGTGCAGACGACCGAGTTCGTCCTTCAACTCTCCCCAGCCACTGATGAGCCCGGCCTCATCAAGCGTCGGCTTACCAAGACGATGCGTGACGAACGAGCGCATCGCGTCGATGAGTCTGCCGCTCGCACCTTCGAGTTTCTTGTGAATCTCCTCGATCACATCGGACACCTGGCCGAGATTGCTACGCATAAGATGGTGTTCCAGCGCCTTGGCTAGCTCATCAAGCGCATCCGGGTCGTCTGCAACGGCGGCCGAACGCGACCAGCCGGGAAACAGTTTTGACACCTGATCAGCGAGCGCTCGCTGTTCCCGCGCGAGCTGGCGGATACTGTCATACAGCCTGAACTGGGAATCAACGGAAAGCTGGCCACCGGCATCAGCGCCGAGCACCTGCTTGAACCCGACTTCGGGAGCGAGTGCGTTCCAGCGCGCGGTGAGTTCGCGGCGTTTGCGCTGCGTCGCCACGTAGTCGGCGACATGCTCCCAGTCTTCGGGATTTGCAGGCGGCATTCCGTTGACCTGTACCAATTGCACCTGCTTGCGCGCATCGGTTTTGCCGAAAGCCGTAAGCGCGAACGCACGTCTGCCCTGCGCGAGATTATCGATGGCCAGCAAGAAGTCGTTATTTGCAAGCGCCATCTCGGGAACATGCACCGGTCGCGACAGAAACCGTGCGCGCTGTTCAGCGGTACGGTCGATGTCTTCGGCAAGTGCGTCAAGTGCATCGAAAATGCCTTTGGGGTCACGGTGACGGATACGCGCAACGGTTTCTTGCCTCCACGGAATTTTCGCGGACGCAATATCCCGCTGACGGGATCTGACCTTGTCAATCTTGTCCGCGAGCTCACGTGCGACCATCAGCATCTCCGCGCCGGCATCCACTGGCCACGGCAGCAAGCTGCTGTTGGCTTGCTCGTCGAGCCTGACAAAATGCTGTAATTCGTCGTGCGCCTTGGCCAGTTGAATTGCGTCGGGCAGCTCATCGGGGGACGGCAGATTGCACCCAACATACTCGATATCATCGCCAAGCTGTATGCGTGCCTGACGCAACCGGCCTATTTCCTGTTCACTAAACTGAGGGGAAAACTGCGGGCCGACGCCAAGCGAATCCGGAATCCATTCGAAATTTCCAGTGTTACGCATGACCTCAAGAGTGGCATCCTGCGGATCGATACTCTGTCCCTGCAGGTCAATGCGTGAAAGATTGAGCTTGGCCCAACGAGTGAGATCACGGTCCAGCCGCGCAAGCTTGCCCTGCAATGCATCGATGCCGGTTTCAAGCCGGACAATTTCCTGCTGCAACACATCACGATTGAGGCTTTGCACTTCTGTTGCGATTTTCTCGATCGAGCGTTCGAGCTGCTGCATACCTTCCTGCTCGGATGCCAGCAGGGATATAACCAGAGGCCGTATGGCTTCGGGAAGCTGATCGCGTAGCACGGCGAGCGCTGGATCACGCATGGAGGTGACCAGGACGCGGCGGCCATTAGCAAGCCAGTGGCATATGATGTTGGCAATTGTGTGGCTTTTTCCGGTGCCCGGCGGACCCTGCACCACGACACCGTCCGACACTTCAAGTTGCTGCGCAACGCGCGCCTGTTCGTCATTGAACGGCTTGGGGAAGAACAGATCGTCGGCCGCGACGCTGCTCATACTTTCGCGGTAGGTGGCGCTGTAGCCGCGGAAAGCAGGGAGTTCGGTCTTGTCGACTTCGTCGCCAGGCTCGGTCAGCAAGCAAGTAACTGCGCCCGGAAACGGGGCATCACCATGCTCAATAACGGTGCTGCGCATGCGTTCGAGATCATGCGCAGCGATGCCGCTGCCACGTGGCCGCGCGAACAGCACCCAGTTGTTGGCGACTTCCACAGCCTGGTCCGGGTCATCACCGATGGCGCGTCGCGCGATGTCGATCAGCGGCGCGTAACTCTCAGGGTTGCCAGGTGTGATGGGATCATCGGCTTCCAGCACGTACCGGGAAGCCGCTTTTTCAGCTTCAACGGCAGCGGACTCTTGCGGCGAAACAAAAACATCAAGCTCAAGCCGTGCATCAATATTGCGCGGACGAATTTCCGCAGCACGTGTACGTTCATTGAAACCGACGTCCACCAGACGGGTTACAAGTGGATAAGAACGAACAGGTTCTGTCGTTGCATCATCTTGTTTCGTCGACTTATTCTCAGTATCGCTTCTTTGCCTGCGACGAACAGGCCTGCGCGTCGCGATACCCATGCCCCATACCAGCTCAAGCTGGTTTTCAGTAAGCTCACCGGATAGCTGCTGATGCAGTGTGAACAGACTGGCATGAAGATGCGCCTGTCTTCGACGGCGCTGCTCTCGCTCGACCCAGGGTTTCCAGGCCGAATTGAGATACTGCGCATAACGCTTTTCAATTTCCTCGCGAAAAGCATAGTCGGCGAGCCGGATTCGCGTATCGGGTTCGACACCCGGATTGGCCGCGGCCGACAAATCTGCTATGGGTAGTGTTGAATCGCGGTGCGTCCCGACCACGATCAACGCCGCGCCGTCAATCTCCTCTGCGAGACTGGGTAAAGCGTTAACGGCGGCGCCAACGCTCAGCCATGGCTCAAGCCAGGGATCATCCGGAACCGGCGGAACTTCCGGGCTCGACGGATGTGCCACAGACAGCCAGATGTCGTCATCACCGTCAGTTGAGCCGGCTTCGATGCGTGCACCTTCGAAACCTTCAACCTGATGATCGAACAGCAGAAAACTGCCGTGCGCGTTCACATTCGATGCGACTCTCGCGCGAGTTCGCATCGAGTCCTGTGCGTATTCAAGCAACGCAAGCAGGCGCCGGGATTGTAGATTCACGGGTCTGTTAGTCTTTTTTAATTAAAGAACCAAACAATCCTCCCCTGCCTCTATCCTAACGCAACATGCGAGTCAGGCGAACGAGATTACGCCCTGCAATGAAATTGCGTGCAAAAAAATTTGGTTAGCGACGAAACAGTGAGAACGTAGCCAGCATATTTCACGAAGGATTCGCTCATCAGTCCGTGTGGGGCGCAATAAGCGCAGCGCATTGCGCCGTATTGGGAGTCGATGGAATCGCTATTGCCGGCTCTGTTCCGCCGCGTGGCAATAGCCGGTTGACAACATGATCATCAATCAAGCCCGAAATTTGTTGCGTACAAAGCCTCGAGTTTGCGCATCGCCGCAGACGGCAACGGACCCATCGCTTGCGCGCCGAGAGCCTGCTCAAGGTGGGCAAACTCAGCAAGCCCGAACACCGCACATGAAATGTCAGGATTTGACAGCACGAAGCGCAGCGCTGTTTGCGCGCGAGTGCCATATTCGTCGCCCAGCGCGGCATACACGGCGCCGGCCCGTTTTGCTTCAGTGTCGATATCAGCATCACGGGTTATGACGACTTCACGCCCGTGGCGCTGCTCGCTGGCCAGCGCGCCACCGGCAAACGCGCGGATTATCATCGTTGCCATGTTCTGGCGTTTGCACGCGGCGATGAGATTGTCCAGATTCTGCCCGGACCAGCGCTCGGGCATTGCTCGCCCAGCGCTCGGATTGAGCATGTTGTAGTAAATCTGCGCGCTGTCGAAGCGGCCGCTGTCAATCACCTGCCGGCAACTGTCCGCATCGCCGAGTGCTGTGAATCCGATATGTTTCGCCAGCCCACGCGCGCGAACCCGGTCAAGTGCGTCGACCACGCCATTTTTTTCGAGTACGCGCTCCGCGCTGATTGCGTTACGCGTGCTATCCGACAAGATCGGATTGTGAAGTTGAAGCAGTTCCACAGAGTCGAGCTTCAGGCGCTCAAGACTGTCGTTGGCACTACGCTCAACCTGGCCGGCAATATCATCAAGCCGTGCTGTGTCGAGTGCGACTTTGGTCGATACATAGGGCTTCGTATCCAGTTCAGGCAACAACCAGCCAAGCGCCTGCTCGGACTGACCTTTACCATATGAGGTCGCAGTGTCGATCCAGTTGATGCCGGAATCAATCGCGTGACGGAGTACTTTGAGTTTGGTTTCGTCGTCTTGATGAATCAGCACACCACCGACCCAGCCACCACCGAAAACCAGTTCCGAAACTTCGAGGCCGGTTCGGCCAAATGGACGGTAACGCATCATGGATCGCTTTCGCTCAGAAACGCAGGGCGTGTTGCAACCGGCTCAATCCCCACCGTTTTCAACCGGGTAACCGGCTACCCGCCAGCGCAACATACCGCCCGCAAGATTGGCGGCACTGGCAAATCCGGCTTTCTGCAGCAGCACAACTGCCTGCGCCGAACGCGCGCCCGAGCGACAAACGGCGACGATGGGTCGGTCACGATCGAGTTCATCAGTGTGCTTGCCCAGCTCGCCCAGCGGGATAAGCGCGGAACCGCGGATATGGCCCAGCGGGCCGGTATATTCAACCCGCTCACGCACATCGATCAACTGTGCCTTTCCAATGGCTTCTTCAAGTGCCTGCGGTTCGATTTCCCAAATACCGGCAAACGTGTACTTCAGTGGCGCCCAGGTCTGCGCGTCCAGCGCTTCCACTTCGCCTTCAGGTTGCCCGCAGCGCATGTTGGCCGGCACGGCGACCTTGATCTGCTTCGGGTGCGGAAGATTCAGGTTCTCCATGTATCCGGCAAAATCCGCTTCACCAATCTGGCCACCCAGGCGTGGGTTGAAATTACGTTCCTCACCCACGCTGGTTACCGTGAGACCGCGATAGTCATGTCCCGGATATAGCAGGCAACGCTCGGGTAATGTGAATATCTTGGTATGGACAGAGCGGTACATCTCGCGCGGTTCACCTTGCTGGAAATCGGTTCGGCCGCTACCGCGAATCAGCAGGCAGTCACCGGTAAAAGCCATGCTTTCGTCGTCGAGCACATAAGTCAGGCAACCATTGGTATGACCCGGTGTTGCACGCACCTGAAGGTAACGCTTGCCGAACGAAATCATGTCGCCATCGACAACATAGCGATCGGCTCCTTGCGCATCACTCGCCTTGGAAATCACGATGTCACTTCCGAACTGGCGTTTGAGCATCCAGCTCCCGGTGACATGGTCAGCGTGAACGTGGGTCTCTGCCGTCGCGACCAGCTTCAGACCAAGTTCATTTATGAGCGCAGCATCACGGCGCACCTGCTCGAAAACGGGATCTATGAGAATCGCTTCATTCGTCTTGTCGTCTCCCAGCAAATAAGTGTATGTCGATGATGGCGGATCAAATAGTTGTCTGAATATCAGCATGAGGGTCGCTCCGGCGGCAGGTAGTTCGGATCAGATGGGGTCGAGTATACGGTTGGCAAGGGTTGTCAGTGAAGACGCCAGTGAAAGATGAAGACATGACTCGGCGTTTCACGCCAGCCGTTGCTGAATACGATCGAACGCTGGCCCTCATCACCATTCCTCGATCCATGGCCGCAGATCGAGTTCGTGTGTCCAAGCAGTGCGCGGTTGACAGTGAATCTGCCAATAATTCTCAGCGATCGCGTCAGGGTCAAGTACACCGCCCTGATCCTTGAGTGCGTAACGTTCCGGAAACATGCCCTTGATGAACTCGGTGTCGATGGCGCCATCAATGACCACGTGGGCGACGTGAATACCCTGCGGTCCGAGCTCACGCGACATGCTTTGGGCAAGGGCACGCAGCGCATGCTTGGCACCGGAGAAGGCGGAAAATCCGACGGAACCACGAACGCTGGCAGTGGCGCCCGTGAAAATGATCGTGCCGCGCTTGCGAGGCAGCATGGCTTTCGCCGCCTCACGCCCGTTGAGAAAACCGGCGAAGCAGCCCATCTCCCATACCTTGTAGTACACGCGCGCGGTTGTTTCAGCGATTCCGAAGCGCACATTTGCACCGATATTGAACACCAGCACTTCGATCGGTGCGATATCACGCTCTATTCGACCGACGAGTTCAATCACCTGCTCCTCTTTGCGGGCATCGGATCCGAAGCCATGGGCTTCGCCACCTTCGGCGCGAATACTTTCCAGCAATGGATCGAGCTTTTCGGCATTGCGCCGTGTCACGCAGACAATGAAACCTTCCCGCGCAAAACGCCTTGCAATTGCGCCGCCGGTCGCATCGCCCGCGCCGATCACCAGCACTGCTCGCTTTTCATTCATCGGTCGTCTGTTCTTCTTCCGAAAAAACCGGTGTCAGCACCGCATCAGTGTTGACGCCACGTCACGCCGCCGTTATCCCCACCCACAGTTTGGATTGGGAACATATCGGCTACCGGACAGTGGATCCCGGCGGTTGGTCCATCCATTGGGTCCGGCCAGAATCCGTTGCGGTGCCCAGTGCAGTTTCCAACGGCCGGCGCTGCACCCAAGACGCACGTGAGTTCCACCATTGGTATTGACATAGAACGCGCAATCATCCGCGGTGGTTTGCTCCGGCACCAGTCGCGTTTCGTTGCGTCGGTCCGCGTCGTCGCCATCGAAAAGAAACTGGCAGACTTTACCGGGCTTGGCGTATCCGTCCGGATCATCGAGCCAGCTCTGAACGCCGAGCGCAAGATTTCTGAGACGCAACTCCCGGAAAAGACTCCGCTGGGTCCGAAATACGTCCGCCGACAATTCTCCGGTCGCGTACTCGCCACAGGAAAGGTAGAGCGCAGCATCGAGCTCCTCAAGCGACGGAAGATCGGTAACATCCTTCGCAGTGACGGCAGGAGGCGTCGATGCAAGGAACAGCGCGCGTATCTGGAGCGTACCCCGCGCGCCGAGAATGCCTGGATAACCCGCCGGTGCCTTGCACAGACTGCCGTCATCCATGCGATATACCGGCGGGGCATTGCCGTCAGCCTGAATGATGCGAGAGCCGCAACCATAAACAGCGGCACACAATGCTAGGGCAAAGAAAATGCGGGAAGTTTTCATTCTGGCTAACAGTAAAGCACTACGCTCTGGAATACATGTGCGACCGTGCGTCACGTGTCAAGTACGGCTAAAAGATTGCCCGCGATTCTACTCAGTGGGCCGCCTCGCGACAAACCGCAATTGTGGCGGTTTGGCGGGGCGGCCTGCTGAATCAGGGTTTTCGCGATTCCAGTTCCTCCCACCGCTGAAGCAACACGGTCAATTCGTCGTCAATAGTCGACAGTCGAGCGGCGACGCGCTGGGCTTCGCCAGTTTCGTCCACATAAAGCGCCGGATCTTCAACACGTGCCGTCAGCTCTGCTTGCTCCGCCTCGAGACTGGCGATGTTTCCCGGAAGCGCCTCCAGTTCGCGCAGCTCGCGGAATGCCAGCTTCGGCGGACGTTTTCGACTCGTAGTACGCCTGGAGCCCGGTGAAGCAGTGCTCCCGGCTTCAGCGCTCGCATTTGACTTGCGTTTTTGTTGCGACAGCGCAGCATCATCGCGTTGCCGCAAATTGCAATACGCGACCCAGTCGTCGTAACCACCGGCATTCTCCAGCCAGTTCCCGTCACCCGTCGACGCGATAACCTGAGTTACGACGTTATCCAGAAATGCCCGGTCGTGGCTAACCAGAAACAAGGTGCCGCTATAGTTCTGTAGCAGGTCTTCGAGCAGCTCGAGGGTTTCGATATCAAGGTCGTTGGTCGGTTCATCCAGGACGAGCACATTTGCCGGCCGGGAAAACAGGCGGGCAAGCAGTAAGCGGTTACGTTCACCTCCAGACAGGCTCTTCACTGGCGAGCGGGCGCGCTGCGGCGGAAACAGGAATTCGCCCAGATAGCCAATGACATGCTTTCGCTGAGAGCCGATCTCGACGAAGTCCGACCCTGGCGATATGACGTCGACAAGCGCGGATTCCGGATCGAGCGCTTCGCGAAACTGATCGAAATAGGCAACTTGCACGCGAGTGCCTCTCCGGACATGGCCGGTGTCGGCCTCGAGTTCGCCGAGTATCAGTTTGAGCAAGGTTGTCTTCCCCGCACCATTGGGGCCAACGACGCCGACTTTGTCGCCACGCATAATACGGCACGAAAAATTGCGCACGATCTCGTGATCGCCGAATGACTTGCTGACGTTTTCGAGTTCAGCCACCAATTGGCCGCTGTTTTCACCCCCCGAGATCTGAAGCTTGACCTGCCCCATCCGTTCGCGACGCTGCGCTCGTGCTTCGCGCAGTTGCTCCAGGCGCACAATGCGCGAGGCCGAGCGCGTGCGGCGCGCTTCGATTCCTTTGCGAATCCACACCTCCTCTTCGCGCAACAACTTGTCGGCTTTGCGATTCGCCAGGGCTTCGTCTGCGAGCATTCTTTGCTTGCGGCTCTGGTAGTCAGCATAGCTGCACGGAAAATCACTCAATCTGCCACGGTCCAGTTCAATAACGCGCGTCGCCAGACGATCGAGCAAGCGCCGATCATGGGTGATGAACAACAACGTCACCGGCGAGCCGAGCAACAGATCCTCGAGCCAGGCGATCGAGTCGATATCGAGATGGTTGGTGGGTTCGTCGAGCAGCAATACGTCGGGAGAACCGGCCAGCGCACGGGCCAGCGCGAGACGCTTCTTCTGGCCGCCGGACAATGTGCCGACACGGGCGTCGGCATCAAGACCAAAACGCTGGATGGCCCGCTCAGCCTGAGTCAGATAGGACCACGCATCGACGGCTTCGAGCGACGCCTGCAATTCGTGCAGGCGGGCAAGCAGCACATCGGTGTCCGCATCAGTGTCGCCAAGCCGATGAGATACATCGTGGTACTCGGCAACAAGCGTCGAAATATCACCCATTCCACCGACTATGGACTCGAACACAGTCGCGGCGTCGTCAAGTTCCGGCTCTTGCGGGACATGGCCGATGCGAACACCTGGCGCCCGCCAAATTTCTCCGTCATCGAGTTGCCTGGTCCCCGCGAGTGCCGCGAGCAGCGACGACTTGCCGCTGCCGTTGCGGCCGATCAGCGCCACTCTTTCCTTTGCGTCGAGTTGCAACTCGGCACTATCGAGCAAGGCTACATCGCCGTACGCAAGCCCCCCTTGAGTCATGGAGATCAGAGGCATTCAGGCGCTTCCCGGACAGGGGCAACGGATAAAGAACAGCGTCGCCGCAAACATTGAAGCGCTACCGTGGACAAGCGATCGCGGCATAACGTAAGGAGCAGCATGTGCAAGAGGCGTGATTCGTGAAAGAGGTGCAATTTGGAGACAGGCGAAATGTATTCAGCAGATGCAAGGCGTATCACCAGTCCGGAAGGATACCGGCAAACGAAACGCGCTTACGAATTTCCAGCTGTCACGGCGCAGGCGATGGCATCGCTTGTCAGGAAGGCAGTGTTCTCACAGGCGACTCCCCGGGCAATGCCTGTTTACACGAGCATTTATTGAAACCAGCAACTGTTCAGACCAGCATCTGTTCAAACCGATGCCTATTTGACCAACAGCACCGGCACCTTGGATAGGTGAACGACCTTGTTGGCGACCGAACCGACGACAATCGAGCGAATGGCACCGTTGCCGCGGGTGCCAACCACAATCATTTCGCAGTGGTACTTGCTGGCAGTTTCAACAATCGTCTGGGCAGGTTGACCAATTTCAATATGAGTGTCGTGCGATATGCCGGCTTCCGCAAGCTTGCGCTGGGCAGGTTCGAGAAATTTCTGGCAAGCCGCCCTATGCTCATCCTCGATCTGGTGCATGCCGGTGGAAGTGTCATTGAAAAGCACTTCGTTCATATGTACCACCTCTGCAACGGTAAGGAGATGGATATGAAGCGTGTCGGTAGCAAGAACTTTGAGCGCCTCGTCGAGCGCGCGCATGCCATTGTCGGATCCGTCAATTGCAACAAGTATTGTGTTCATTTGTTTACCTGAGTTTGTTTGCACATATTGAAATCGATGCGCCGCCAGATTAGTGCTTCATCGTTCACGGCGCAAATGCTGCCTGTCCGAAAATAGGTTAGCAGGTCCTGCTGTCTGATCATTACAATGAGATTGGCGCGAAGCTCGATCCGCAGTGATTTTCGCAACAACCGTTCCGCTCGCAAAGTAACTTATTCAACGAACAGCGAATTCGCGTACGCCGTAGGCGAGCGCACCTGTCCCGAAGAACAGCAATGCCAGAATCAGCATGGCGCCAAGAATCGGTACCTGTGCCAATACCGCCGCTAACACCAGGACAATCGCCAGTCCCAATACACGCAAACCACGGTTCGTACTTTGCCCACGGTCACGGCTGAACAGCCCCACCAGCGCATCTCCCAAAAACAGCGCGCCAGCCAGGTAACCAAGCATCACAACGATGGGCCACATCAACATCAACAGCAATCCGATCGGAATTCCAATCACAGTCACCATCGCAAGTATCGCGGCAACCGGCACGCAGACGATCAGCGCGAAACCGATTAGCAGAGACTGAAGCGGACGGGCTCGTATTTGCCCTACCAGCGATGACACGCCAGCGGGGCTCAACATGATGATCAGCGCCCCAATAACAAACAAACCGGACGCAAACATCAGCGCGCCGACCCAGGCTACCGCTTTCGCAACAGGCTTGACTTCCGCTTCCGGAAATTCGAGCTCTGATTTTTTCACACCTCCGCTGATGACCGCCCGTGGACTGATCTTCGGCGGATTGGCGGTTCGGTACGTCAGACTCCCAGTGATACGGGCATTTGGCCCGACATTGAGCGAGCGCGCAGCCACTGATGCATCGCCATGGATTTCTCCATTGATTGTCACGGATTCGCCAAACGCCGTAAACGCACCGCCAGTCCTCCCCTCCATGAGAAGACTCGATCCGGCAAGCGTCATGTTGCCGGCAATGGTGGCATGGCGAGTAAGGCGAATTCGTCCGCCTGCCAACCGCGCATTGTGGTCTACAGCAGCGTCGATGACTATGTCACCACCGGCGGCATACAAATCACTGCCGACGCGATCACCCACGTGAATGCTGCCACCGGTAAGCACGGCATCCCCCATGACCGGAGCGCTTACCATCACCTCTCCTCCGGCGACGAATGCGTCGCCCTCAATCGCCCCATCAGGGCGTGATGACTCGCCGGCACCGAAGAAATCGCCTGCAATAACTGCTTCTACGCGGTCTTCATCGTCCCACGACTCGTCATCGTCGTCATCAGCCCACACGAGTGCACAACCCAGCAAGACAAATAGCAACAGGGAAACACAACGGAATACAGAATTCATGCCTTGCTCCTCCACCGAGCCCAAACGCAAGAACAACAACCGGTCGGCCTCGCGTAACAACCGACATTGCTGATAGTGTGACTTCTATCTTGCCCGTTGCGCAGCGTGAAGCCTTGATCAGCGTCAAAGCAACGTGACAGGAGACATTCAGACTGACACGTTATCCGTGGAGGAAGCAAGTGGGTACAGAGATCAGAGGTACGAGTTTCAGCGACGAGCAGGCGGCGCGCTTCATGGCGAACGTTGCCGAAGAAGCGCGCGCACTGGATTCCTGGCACGCGTCAGGGCGACTCGCCGAAACCGAATACGTCGGCGGCTTCGAACTGGAAGCGTGGCTGCTTGATCACAACTACTATCCGTTGCCGCGCAACGAAGAGTACCTGGCAAGGCTTAACTATCCACTGGTGGTGCCGGAGTTGTCCCGATTCAACGTTGAGCTCAACGGAACACCACAATCGCTGGACAGGCGCGCGCTTCGGCGACTGGAAGAGGAACTTAACGAAACCTGGCGCCATTGCGTGGCAATTGCTAACGAACTCGAGGCAGGTCTGATCATGATCGGCATCCTGCCAACGGTGCGTGAAAAAGACTTATGCCTGGCAAATATTTCCAGCCGCAACCGCTATCAGGCATTGAACGAACAGGTACTGGCGCTGCGAGGGGGCAGACCGCTACAACTGGACATTCAGGGGCGCGAGCACTTGTCTTTGTCACACGACGACGTGATGCTGGAAGCTGCAGCGACATCATTCCAGGTGCACATGCAACCGCCGGCCAGCGAAGTATCACGTTACATGAACGCGTCGATGATCGTATCGGCACCGCTCGTCTCGCTGTCGGCGAACTCGCCATTTCTGTTTGGAAAATCGCTGTGGGAGGAAACCCGCATTCCGCTGTTTGAGCAAGCAGTGGAAACAAGCGATGAAAGCCACCCGGATCGCTCCCGCGTGACGTTCGGAAACGACTATTTACCGGACAATCCGGTCGAGTTGTTTCGCGAGAATATGGATCGTTATCCCACGTTGTTGCCAATATTGTTCGAAGACAGTGAAGAACTCCCCCACTTGCGCCTGCACAACGGCACAATCTGGCGCTGGAATCGTTTGCTGGTCGGCTTTGACGACGCCAGAGTTCCGCATTTGCGAATCGAGCATCGACCTATACCTGCCGGGCCGACCATCGTCGACATGATCGCAAACGCCGCTGTGTACTTTGGGGCAGTGCGTTTCTTAGCGGGATTACGTACGCCACCGGAAGCAGATCTGCCGATATCCGTGGCACGGGACAATTTTTATCGTGCTGCGCGCGACGGCCTTGACGCAAAACTGGTCTGGCTCGATGGCCGCGAGGTCGATGTACGAACGCTTCTGGGCGACGAAATTCTTCACATGGCGCGCGAAGGCCTCATCCTGCTCGGTATCGACAGAGAAGATATTGATCACTACATCGGCATTGCAGAAGCGCGCACCGCGAACGGGCAAAACGGCGCTGTCTGGCAACGGGCCCAGGCGGAATCGTGTGGGCGAGACATGTTTCGTCTCACCGCGGACTATCTTGCCCAGCAGCGAAGCGGTGCGCCGGTTCATGAGTGGCCGCTTTGATTTGCGCAGGACGCAGTACGTAGCGGGCGAAAAGCAGCGAGCGATAGGTCGCGGGCAATAATCAGGTGCAATAGGCACAGCGCATTGCGCCGCATGGCAACCCATGAGCGGCGGCTATTTTCAAGAACAACAACTGACGAGTTCACCAACACTTCATGCTCACCGAAATCGATTACGTTCCTGACGGCTTCCTCAACACTTCCGCCACTGACCTGCACAAAATTCTGCCGGGACCAACGCTTATCCATCTGCGCGGGCGAAAACCCGAACCGCTGTTCGTATCGGTGCTGTTGCATGGCAATGAAACTACAGGACTGACGGCGATTCAGAATGTACTCGACCGGTACTCTGACGCCGAACTACCACGCGCGCTGTCGCTTTTCGTCGGAAACGTGCAAGCAGCAGCCCTCGGTCAACGCTGTCTGGACGGTCAACCCGATTACAACCGCGTGTGGCCCGGCGCCGACGCGGCGAGCGGGCTCGCGTCGACACCCGAATACGCGATGATGGCGAAGGTGGTAGAAAATATGCGCGCGCGCCACGTGTTCGCCAGTATCGACATCCACAACAACACCGGTCTGAATCCACACTACGGGTGCGTCAACGCACTACAGCCCGAGTTCCTGCATCTGGCGACCCTGTTCTCTCATACGGTCGTCTATTTTTTGCGGCCGCTCGGCGTGCAATCGGCTGCATTCGCCAAAATCTGCCCGGCTACAACCGTCGAGTGCGGCAAACCGGGTGACGCGACCGCCGAAGAGCATGCCGGCGGCTTTGTGGACGCAGCGTTACATCTGGACCACTTTCCTTCGAAACCGGTTTCAACCAACGACGTTAATCTGTTTCATACCGTTGCCGTCGTAAAAATACCGGACGCCACGACCTTTCATTTCGGCGAAGGACTGGGAGACCTGCAACTCGATCCGAGAATTGATCACATGAATTTCCGGGAACTCGACCCGGGCACCGGTTTCGGGTATGTGGCGAAAGGTTCCGGCATGCCGATCGTCGCACGTGACGAGCAAGGAAACGACGTGACCAGTCAGTATTTCGAGATTCGCGATGGCGAATTACGCATCACCCGGCGCACCATGCCGTCCATGCTGACTCTGGACGAACGCATCATCCGCCAGGACTGCCTTTGCTATCTGATGGAACGGTTCAACGACCTGCCGCAACCGGCAACGCTAGACCAAAAATGAGCGCGTGTTAACGCCAAACGGCGGCTTGGCGCGGCATCCTGTTGGATGGCCCCCGGACGCGCCGATATAAATCATTGCTGACCTGGCTTCCGAATCCTGCCGCGCTGCCTACTATCGGCTCACGTACTTTCTGAGCCGCCTACTTTCGGCTCATGTACTTTCTGACCCGCCTACTGTCGGCTCAGTGCCGCATCGACGAAGCGATTGGTGTAGGTTTGCTCAAGATTGATTTTGCGATTTGAAATCGGCTCATGAAATCCGGCCAGAGCATCAAGCATGGCTCTGGCAGCCTCAGGCGGAATACGGCCAGTTTTCGAGTAACTCGCACGTTGTCGCTTGAGCGCTGCGAGATAAAGCGCACGGTCGCCGAGTAAATAGTGCCTGGGCACTGTGTCTGCGACCAATTCGTCCGATGCACTGGCCAGCCATTGCAGCGCACGCACCATAGCGCTGGTCAGTGCCTGAACTGTGTTTGGATTGTTGCGAATAAAGTCATGTTTGGCATACAGGCTACCGGAAGGTAACGCAGCGCCATACAAATCCTTTGAGCCCTGTTCACTGATCGTTTCGATCACTTCCGCGACCTTGCCTGTACGTACCAGCATGGTGATCGCCGGCTCGATATTCGCCAATGCATCAAGGTGACCGCCGAGCATGCCCGCCACGGCACTCTGACCACTGCCGACACCGATAATCGAAACATCGTCAAGCGTCAAACCACCACGAACCAACAACGCCTTTACAAACATATTGGTACTCGAACCCGGAGACGTGACGCCAATTTTCAGCCCCCTGAGATCCGCAGGGCCACGCCACGCTGCTGATTTTTCTTTCGACACCACCAGCGAGATTGCGGGGGTTGCGCCTTGCAGGACAAACGCGCTGAGTTTCTGACGGCGCGCCTGCATGACGATGGTGTGATCAAACCCGCCCGATACGACGTCTGCACTGCCACCCATCATGGCCTGCAGCGCTTTTGAACCGCCAGGAAAATCCAGGATCTCGACATTGAGTCCGGCATCCTCGAAATAGCCCAGTCGCTCAGCCAGTGATAGCGGCAGATAGTACAAAGCCGCTTTGCCACCGACCGCGATCGTAACATCTGGTTTTTCCGGTTTGGCCGCAGTCGCTCCTGCATTGAATCCGGCAAAACCAAGGAAGGCAACAATTAACAGGGCGACGCGCATGCTCGGCACCAGAATGAGTTTACTAACGGAATGGCAGTCTAGATCAATTCGCCGCGCCCGTTAAACCGGCCTCACACCGGAAGCCTGCCGGCGGCAAGATTGTCCCGGAATGCAGTAAATAAATTGCTGCATTCCACGCATGTGAACTGCATCGCATCGTATCGACCGCCTAATTCATCTATGCTGCGACGCACACTACACTCGCCATCGAAATATACACTTTGATACAACCTGTTAAAACAAAACTGAAACATTCATATCAGTATTTTTATTTCAAGAATGCATCGCAGCATTAAAGTCCCTACTCACATTACTGTTTTTCAAATTGTATTCATGCGTTATAACTACGCTGCCGTTGCGTCAGGTGGGGTATGTAGACACACGTTGTAGGCGTAGCAGACAGAGGCATTAAGCCCAATTACAAAATCTTGCGAGGAGGAGAAATTATGAGAATCCGGATGCTTGCCGTTCTGGCAGCAATAGCTCTGGCACCGGGCGTGGCGATCGCCGATCATCATGGGGACAAGGCACAACTGGAACGCGCCGGAAACTGCCGGGATGCCAGAAGCCAGATGGAATATTTCTGCGACCAGAGCAATGCCGCGCAGGACAGCATGGTGGCAATCGGAACCGCGTGCAACAACGCCAAGAACAACGTAAAGGCGGCTTGTGAAGGTGTCGCCTCGCCAGACGCGGAGTATAAATTCGACGAGTAATCACTGTGGACCCGGCTGCATAGCGCACCGCATTTGTGCGCCAGCAGCCTCAGAACCATTTCAGAACGATTGAAGAACCGAAAGATTGCCAAGTATCGAGAATCGTAGCGTTTCATGAAAAATCTGTGTTTCGAGAGTCGTGGTGCAATTGCGCGATGTTCGCATTGCATGTAGCAACGCAAAATCCTGAATTTAGGAGGAGAACGTGGCTATTCGAAGAAACATAGGCGTCCATATGAGCGACGACGAGTTCTAGCAGGTTGCCCCTGCTGACGAAGCCGCGTTCCGATCTCCAATACCGACACAAGTCGTGTCGAACGGCGAGTACAACCCGATTCCTCAGACCGAAGATCAGGCAAAAGTCGAAAGCCTGATCAAGGAAATGGGCGACAATCAGGCCAAGCGTCACGGCATGGACCATGGCAGTTTCCTCGCCACCAGCGCCGGCATGGCAACTGCGTTCCTGGCCATGAACAAAGTGTTTGGCCCGATATTTGACGTTTCCGAAGACGAAGCGGGTGACATGGAAATGTCCGACTATCGGGCATCGCAGCTTTCCAACCAGTTCATCTTTGACGACCAGACGCACTTCGGGCGCGCCGTTCGACGATCCATCCTGGTGGCTGCTTTCCAACTACACAATCCAGAACGCGTGCCGCGCAGTGAACAAAATGGCCGGGTTCATGAAGTCCGGTTACATCCCCTGGTCGACTGACCTTGCCCGTATTCCGGAGAAGCACGGTGTGAATAACGTATACGGCGAAATCGGCTCGACGTTTGCCAGCAGTGCAGTTACCAACCCGCGTTTCTGCGCGGCGTTCTTCGGCCAACTCGTCAACATCATGGGGCCGGAGCGCGTGGTATGGGGTACGGACTCGGTGTGGTACGGCAGCCCGCAGTGGCAGATTGAAGCCATGCGCCGCATGGAAATTCCGAACGACATCATGCGCAAACACAAGTGGAAGATCCCGCTCGGCGGACCGAACAGCGAAGCCAAGCAGAAGATTTTCGGTCTGAATTCCGCGCATCTTTACAACCTGGACCTCAGGATGAGTCAAGAGAAGCCGTTCAGGCACGACCAGATCGCGCAGATCAAAAACGATTACCTGGCAATGGGCGGAGAGCGCAGCAACGCGGCCTACGGGTACGTCGCAAAGAAAGAAGTCAAAGCCTGAGTCTTCCGGCAACTGGAAGCTTGAAAGCCGCAATTCAGGAACAAACCTGAACAGCACATGACCAAGCTCGCGATGCCACACGCTGGCAATTACCAAGGTGCGTAGGCAAGTTATGTTCGACCCTTAAACGCGAGTATTCGCGCCTGAATGCGCCACACGCCCTTCGGCCAAACCCTGCGCCCGGAACATGAACAATTGCGAGCGCTTTGCACCCCCACAAAGTCGAACAAGCCGTAACCGTCCCTGTAGTCAATATAGGCGGCCGAAAACGGTCAAAATCCTGTGGCAGATCGGCCAGAGTCTGGTACTCTTCCCCTGGTGATTTTCCATCTCGTGATCGCGGGAAACATTCGCGATTGCCGGCATACGGATTCGACCCGGCAAAGGTTCCGGGTAGTAGCGGGACTGGATTCACTGGGTCAGCTGGTCGCGCAACCCGAAGCGGCGGCGAAGCTCAGCAAACATACTGGAATCGGGAAACACTTGTTGTAAAAATTGGTGTGATCGATCATGGTGCAATTGCATAAGTTGTATCAACAGAAGAACCTAACGTAGGGGGAGTACATGACTATTCAAAGACACATCGGCGTTCACATGAGTGACGACGAGTTCAAGCAGGTCGACCCTGCTGACGAAGTCGCTTTTCGTTCGCCCGTGCCAACGCAAATTGTTTCAAATGGTGAATATAATCCATTGCCACAGACTGGCGATCAGGTAAAAGTTGAAAACCTGATCAAGGAAATGGGCGACTACCAGGCCAAGCGCCTCGGTATGGACCGTCGCAGCTTCCTCGCGTCCAGCGCCGGCATGGCAACTGCGTTCCTGGCCATGAACAAGGTGTTCGGCCCGGTATTTGACGTATCCGAAGCCGAAGCCGGCGACATGGAAATGTCCGACTACCGTGCAGCGCAGCTTTCCAACCAGTTCATCTTCGACGATCAGACTCACTTCATCCGCGACGACTTCAAACAAGAAGGTCTTCTTGGTCTGACCAAGTGGGCGGTCGGTGCCAAGGTCAACCCGGATATCAATTCGGCACCCATGACGCTGTCGCGCTACAAGATGGAAAATTACCTGAAGGAAATTTTCCTCGACAGTGACACCAAAATCTCACTGCTGTCAGGCGCACCGTTCGATGATCCGTCCTGGTGGCTGCTCTCCAACGACGCAATCCAGAACGCTTGCCGCGCCGTCAACAAGATGGCTGGTAGCACCCGTATGCTGGGTCACACGGTCATCACGCCGAAGTACCCGAACTGGATGGACGAAGTCGATCGTGGCATCGAAGAGTTGCACCCGGTGTCCTGGAAGTCATACACCATTGGCGATCCGTTCGGCCCCTCCAAATACGCCTGGAAACTCGACGACGAGAAATTGATGTATCCGTTCTACGAGAAGGCGATCAAAGCTGGCATCAACACCATCTGTATTCACAAAGGCTTGATGCCGCGTGACTACGAGAAGGCATTTGCCGGCACGTGGGAGCACGCCACCGTGAACGATGTCGGACAGGCCGCCAAGGACTGGCCGGGCATGAACTTCGTCATCTATCACTCGGCTCTGCGTCCGTGGCTTGCAGAAGATCCGACAGATACATTGAATGAATTCATGAAGACCGGTTACATCCCGTGGTCAACTGACCTTGCCAGAATTCCGGAGAAGTACGGCGTTAACAACGTCTACGGCGAAATTGGCTCGACGTTTGCCAGCACCGCGGTCACAAACCCGCGTTTCTGTGCAGCCTTCATCGGTCAGATGGTAAACATGATGGGACCCGAGCGCGTTGTTTGGGGTACGGACTCTGTGTGGTACGGCAGCCCGCAGTGGCAGATCGAAGCCATGCGTCGTCTGGAAATCCCGAAGGACATCATGAAGAAGTTTGGCTGGAAGATCCCGCTCGGCGGACCGAACAGCGAAGTCAAGCAGAAGATCTTCGGTCTCAACTCCGCGCATCTGTACAACCTGGACATCAAGATCAGCGAACAAAAGCCGTTCAGGCACGACCAGATTGCGCAAATCAAGAACGATTACCTCGCAATGGGTGGAGAGCGCAGCAACGCCGCCTACGGGTACGTCGCGAAGAAAGAAGTCAAAGCCTGATTTTTCCGTTAATCGGAAACTTGAAAGCCGGCGCTCTGCGCCGGCTTTTTTTCGTCTGAACAGGCGCGAGTACAAATGACTACAGGCAAGCTGCCCACCTGACGGTAGCTCGATCAGTGACGACAACCTGTGTAGATACTATTACTCGCCTTAGGAACACCGAAAATACGCGCGCCCTGGTGTGCAGTAAATATTGCGCGCCGTCGGGCGCGAGAAGCACAGCGCATTGCGGCGAATGCTAGATCGACTCAGCGAACTTCAACAACGCATCGCGATCGGCCTTCGTCATACTGCGGAACGCTTCTCGCGAGACCTTCGCCTCCCCGCCGCGCCACAGAATTGCCTCTGCAACATTACGTGCCCGCCCGCATGCATCAGCGCCAGCGATCCGCTAACGGTTTCGGGCAATCCGATTCCCCATAGCGGCAGTCTGAACCAACACTGGTTCCGTACCTTGCATCATGCAAGACACACCACCAACGAATGAAGGAAACACTACAACAACGTTCGACCGCACAGTTGTTTGGTTTTTAACCACCGGCAGTGTTCGCATGGCAGGTGGCGAAACATACTTATTCCCAGTGAATCACCGGTACGCATTCAGGCGTAAGGTCACACCAACTCCCCTCAAATCGAAATCTCATTCGATCAACGTGTCCCGGAAACGCAATGGTGCCGCGAATGCGCAGCAGATTGTTAATCTCCGGTAGATTCATTGCCGCGCCCCGGTTCAGCCCGAGTCTCCGCAATTCAGCTGTCGTAGTTCGCTAACGACAAACCTATCGCGTCTACCATCCTCTTTCGGCGCTGCACCTGCGTGCAAGCTCGAGGCGAAACTATGCTTGCAGCCCTGTCCCCAGTACGAAGTCGAACTCGCCGACCATGAACTCGCTGTTCTGCTTCAGGTCGAGTGCAAGTGACGGCTTATGCGCTCCCCATGGATCGGTGGGTAGATGTTCGTCTCCATTAAAGTAAAGCTGGGTCGTCAATGCAACATTCAGGAACGGCAGGACTTTTATGTGAATGTGACGGGCACGAGTCAGACCCCCAAATTTCTCCAGTCCGGGAACGCCGGGTGGGATCGGATATGCGCCAGGCACAATGGTCTGGATCTCGTATCTGCCGTTGGCATCCGCCCTCAGCATGCCGCGCAAGTGGAACGGTGGCGACGGTTCGAGGAAATCGCCGGGGCGCTTCTTGTCGTAATGCCCCTCGTCATTGGCTTGCCAAATCTCGATCAGCGTACCTGGCAACGGAGTGCGGCAGTCCTCACTCAATACCGATCCGCGCAACATCAATTTCTGACCAGGTTCATCGTCGGACGCCAACTTCACCTGAAACATTGAGGCCCCGTAGTTGTACATCGGCCCCAATATCTCTTGCTGCGTGAGCTTGCACTCGTTCGCTGCTGCAAGGGCCGGCAAACCTCCTACGACCGCAGCACCAACAGTGGAAGCGCTACGCTGCAAAAATTGCCTGCGTGATACGCCAACGTGAAATTTCGCATTCTGACGGCTTCTCATAGGACCTCCCATAACGTTGTCAATGCACGCAGGCTTCGTTGAAACCCGGTTGCACACTTATTTTGCGGCATCCGCATCCATGATGCGTTTCAAGAACAAGCAGAACGCGCAACACACGCCGCTGGACTACTCTATCAAATAATCGGCATTAGCACGGGAAGAAGTCAGCCGAGTGATGTGAACTTGACGGGTAGAAACGCGCCCACAGGAGTCATTCGAACCCTGAAGTCTGAACGTCTGCATTCGGGGAAGGAGGTACGTCATCAGCTTGGAAAGCTGAGGCCCTACCATTGAACAACACCCGCCAGACGGTCGGCTTGCGGAAATTCCACAGTTGAACGGTAAGACGGGACACGGTCGGGTGGTAGAGAAATGGTGTCGGTCAAAGAAAAGGACCCATCGCCTTTTCTGCCGCAATACCGCCTTGAATTTTTTTTCAATGCGTCAGGTATGTCTTCCGGCTCAATAGCGGACATTCGGGGGGAGGAGTCAAAATGTCAGGCGCATGCGCAAACCGGACAACCAGACGTTATCAGGATTACCGACCGGATCGACCAGGTACTGCACACTGGGTGTAATCGAGAAATTCTGCGCGAACTGCACGCGCCAAAACGCCTCCCAGGTGACCTGTTCATCGGAGCCGGGTGTCTCGCCCCAATTAACGCCGACACCGATCAAGTCGGCTCGTGCATATCGCCAGATCAATCCTGTGCCGATCGACTTGTCGTAGATCTTCACCTGCTCGGCACCGTCCGAAAGACCAGCGCGCAGAAACGGCATCCATTTCTCGTCGAAGGTCCAGTTGGCGGCGAACGCCACGCCCCTACCGGAATCGATGCCCGCATCATTACGCTCGTCGACATGCCACGTGGTCAGATGAATGTTCTTGAAATAGCGAGCCTGTTTCGAGGGCGACCAACCGATCTCGCCCCAACTGAAGAACTCTGAACCACTGTCGAAGAAATCGAGGTTGTCGGTCAGCTTGCCATTGGCATCATTGAAACCGGCCAGCACATACCATTGATCCCTGATCCACGTGCCGCCCGCGGCACCCCAGCCGGCATCGCTGTAGGCCACGCTTGAATCCAACAGAATGGACACGTTCGAGAACGTCGTCCACGGATTGACGTAGCCGAGGATGTTCATGTAGTCGCTCGGATCGTAACGGCCGACCAGTATGCCGGCCTTGCGGCTGTTGAAGCTCTGCGTCCAGTTCAGGTTCACAACGACGAGATCGGTGTCGCCGTATAGCGTGCCGGTTACGCCGACATAGCCAGCCTGGCCGGCGAGATCTGCCGGTGCGATGTCACGAAATTTATGGCGATGATCGAGCATGACGTTGATCGCGCCAAAGTCGGAATCGATCTGGGTGCTGTCGCCGAGCAATGTCCAGATCGCGGTACCGCGCAACACCCCGCTTGAGGCCTTGTCGTCGGTCTGCCCCGGCGCGGTGTCGCTGATCTGCTGGTACAGCGTCGTGTAGTGTCCGGAGAATTGCAGGCCGTGCTCTTCATTAAGCCGTTGTTTCCAGTCACGCCAGGATTGGGTTCGGTCATAGATTTCGGGAAGCCGGAACACCGGCTCCCTGACGCGATCCGTCTCTTCCATCTGTCCAGCCGGCGAATTCGGCCCACCGAACACGGGCCTATTTGAAAAACCAGATTTGTGGTCAGGCTCTTGCGTCTGTTCCGGTTCGGCCTGCGCAGAAAAACCAATCAACGAGAGGACAACAAGGAATAAACGCAGATACACAGGCAATTTTCAGTTTATCTGCCTGCATTCCACGGCGCCGACACGACCGGACTAATCGACAGCCGAATCAGGTGCTCGGGCTCGAACGTATCGCCCCAGGCCTTGCGTTCACCGGTACCGTCCGCGTTGTAATTTACGACAGTCTGGCTACCACCACCCAACTCAGCGGTTTGCACGGTATCGCTGAACAGCGCGGTCAGATTGTCAGCACCTGTGACGGGCACCCAGGTTTCAGCGTGTAGCGAGCTCGCCGTGAAGATCATTACAGCCGCAATCATCCTCTGCCGAATCACGACACCTTCCTTCGTTGGTTGAATTTCGATTTACTGCCAGTTCGCCCGATATACCCGCAGCAGGTTCTCTCCCAGAAAACCACGAATCTCATCATCGCTCCAGCCGTAGGCTTCCTGCAACTCGCTCACCACGCCCCATACTTCCCCTGGCTTACCCATGTGCGAGGGTGTGGCGTAACCCATCTCTACCGGAAAGTTTTTTGGGTTTTTAAGTATCCATAACAACGTGTCAGCGTAGTTATAGACATAGTCCGGCCCCACACAAAGCTTATCCCGCCCGACCATCTGACCTATGTACTCAACGTGTTTAGCAATATCATACGGACGACCCAATCCCTGTGGATTAAGAAAGCCACCGATAAAATTGACGCAGATAACACCGCCGGTCGCCGCAACTGCCTTAACCGCCTCATCCGATACATTCCGTCCGATAGGCTGATAGGTCATCAGGTTCGAATGCGACATCATCATCGGCTTACGAGTTGCAGCAGCAGCCTCCATGCAGGTTCTGTTGCTCGAATGTGAACAGTCCACGACAATGCCCAGACGATTCATCTCAATAATGACCTCTTCCCCAAGGTCCGTAATACCCTGATCCGTACCATCGTAGTTAGATACGCCGCCATCCGCGTAGATGGTGTCGATGTTATAAGTGAAATTCAGCTGCCGAAGACCCAGATCGTAGTACTTCTGCAAGTTTGTTTTCACCTGGTCAGGATCATCGCCCAACGGATTCATGCTCTGAGAGTTGTGAAATACGCCCAACTTGCCTTCCTTACGCGCACGCTGCATATCGTCTACGGTGCGTACCTGCAGAAAACGTTCAGACCGTTCCGCCCAGTAGGCATTGATACCTGCCATACGCTCCATGACGACATCCGGAGTATCCTCCGGCGGACCATTCGTCGTCGTTGTAGAAAGGACATCGTACTGGTTGTCGACCGAATGCTGCACCGCCTCTTCGTACTGCTCGGCAGTGAAACCCGCCGGGAATCCCGGCCCACCGACAAATAGCGCATCAACAACCAATGCCCGCCTGAATTGCTTCTTAACCTTTGCATCCCCTGCTCGCTCTTCAGCTGTGCGTGGCTCTGCAACTTCGATCAGATACTCGATGTACTCAGGAAACTCTGCCTCAACCGTCGGACGAGGCTTCATTTCAAACCCGGTGTTGGGCTCCTGAGCGACAGCCCAGCCAGATATCAACATGGCTGCCAATATAGTTATAGAAAAGTGGCGCATAACATGACCCTTAAGCAACATAATTATTCCCAGTTCGCCGCGTAAACTCTCATCAGGTTCTCACCCAGAAAACCGCGGATTTCTTGTTCGTTCCAGCCGTAGTTGTCTTCCAATAGAGCGACCACATCCCAGATATGCTCAGCTGCCATATTGGAAGCCGGGGCACCAAAACCTTTCTCGGGTGGATACACATCAACATTCGCAACATTTGCCGCAAACATCTTTCCTGCCGCTGGCATGTAGTCCGTCGAATAGCAGGTTTTATCCTTGCCGATCAACTTAGCTGTATAAACAACATGCTCCACATACTCTTCCGGTGATGCATCACCTTTGGCGTTCAAAAACAAACCAACACCGGTATTACACACAGCACCGCCTGTACTACCCACAGCCTCAATGGCTTCATCACTCATATTTCGCCCTAAATCGAACAGCGCAGCGGCATTGGAATGAGATGCCACATTCGGCTTAGTCGTATAACTCGCAGCATCGATACAGGTCTGATTACTCGAATGCGAGCAATCAACAATAATCTTGTTTGCGTTTGCTGCTGCAATAAACTCTTTTCCCAGGTCGGTTACGCCATGCTCCTGCCTCGTGCCACCGCCAGCAAGTTCGTTGTCGTTGTTGTAGACAAAATTGGCGACATTGAGACCTTTCTTTTTAGCAGCTGCAAGCAAACCCATATCCTCAACCACAAAATCTGAGCCCTGCACATTGAACATGACGGCCATTTTGCCTTCAGCTTTCGCTCGCCTGATGTCTGACACGCTCTTTGCCAACACCAAGCCCATCTCATCAACAACTGGCGTTGACGCATCAATACGCCCAATCGCATTGGCCGCGTCACCATCCCCGGGAAAAGCATAGACTGTCGCTGAGACGAGCGTCATGCCGGCATCCTGATTCCGCTCTAACCCGCGCTGCAAATCCCCAGCAGTATTGCCAATGATTCCAACAGCTGCCGGAAGGAGTGAATTGATCACAATGGCATCGGCATACTTATCTCTGGCCTGTGCAGCTCGTTTGAGTTGTGCCTCAGTTCGCTTAACGTCATAAGCATCGGCCAGAAACTGGCTACGAGCTGCAATCTGCTCATCAGTCTTGCCTCGTGGATTCCAGAGAAACGCTTCCGGATTGTCATTACTGACAACGACCCCATCAACTTCGTAAAGCGATGCCGTTTCACTGTAGCCCTGATGGATCTCCGTACTAGCTTCGTCGGCAACTTCAGCCTTGTCAGGCGCCTGGCCACAGGCAACTAAACCGAATGACGCAATAAACATGACTGTTATTGACTGACCATTCATCCTATCCACTCCTACAACGTATTCTTATAAATAGCACCGTCTTTCATGATGAAGCGGATGGTTGGGAAACCCTTGACACGTGGCGGCGCAGGCCATCATGCATGCCGCCCATATCGCGCACGGTCGTAAATCCATCCGCGAACCAGTCCTGCGCAGCGGCGACCCCCATCACAGCCATGTAGTCCCAGCGAACCGCCTCCATGCCCGGGCGACCACCCCCCATCGAGAGGTCGAAATGCACATGCCAGTCGATCAGTCCGGGCATCAGAGTCCTGCCCTCCCCATCGATGACCGCGGCGCCTTCGCGAGCAACTATATCCTTGCCGATGGCCTTGATCAGATTTCCTTCTACCAATACATCAACATCGAGAAGCTGATTTTCGGTCCCATTAAAGACCCGCACATCCTGAAAAAGTGTCTGTGCAGGCTCTGGCGCATCTTGAGCGTAAGAAACCAGCCGCAGATTGGCAAGTAGCAAGAACGATAAACCTGCAGCGCATTCGAATTCTCCTGTACATTATTTCCCACCCCTTAATCATCGCTGGCGAGTGTTTCCAAACACTTTTGACTAGCGTGTTACGCGATTCCAGCTGAATTGGAATGAATCACGGCCGTGCTCAAGGTGAGCTCTTTATATTTGCCAAGGCTAACACTCTGCCACCCGCCCGTGACTCGTCACACCGACAGACTGACAAACCCCCGGAACTCAGGCTTTTTGCGGGTGTAGTTTCCAATAGTGTACCTACTGGTCTGAACAGTCCCAACAGCCACTACCGGTAGAGGAATGGTGTCGGCTATTGCGCCGGTTATGGTTACTCCTCTTCAAGCTAGTGCGGCACGGGCGTGCTGAGTCAAACAGGATGGCTTGATCAGTGCAAACAGAACCTCGGACCAGGCGTGAGACTTGTCTGTTGGGTGGAAATCAAAGGACGCTACATATTCACCAAGAAACAATTGATGTAGATTTGCCCACCAAGAGGCCATTCTTGACCTTGTAGCAACAGGAATATTCACGTATTTTTCCAACTTGTTATGAAAACAAACGAAAACATCGTTCTTCGCTACTGGCAGCGATTGCGAACACCGAGCAAAGTGTCCTTCGGGCTTATTGCTGTTTTCTTCTTTCTCGCAGGCATTACCTATATGCGTGCGTTCGACTGGACCATGGCCGTCACTAATACCGAGCAGTTTTGTATTAGTTGCCATGAGATGCAGGACAACGTGTATCCGGCTTATACCCAAAGTATTCACTACAGCAATCGCTCGGGTGTCAGAGCTGACTGCTCTAGTTGTCACGTTCCGCATAAATGGTCCGACAAAGTAGTTCGCAAGGTTCAGGCAAGCAAAGAAGTCTGGGGCAAAATCACCGGCAAGATCAATACGCCCGAGAAGTTTGCCAAGCATCGTTTGCATCTGGCTCAGCGCGAATGGCAGCGCTTCCGTGAAAACGACTCACTTGAATGCCGCAACTGCCATGACCAGTCATTTTTCGATTTTTCAAAACAGGGCGCACCGGGTGAGTTCATGCATAAACAGATGCTTGATACGGGCAGCTTTACCTGTATCGATTGTCATAAGGGCATCGCGCACGACTTACCCGAGGTCAACAATCTGGATCTGATCAGCCCTGCAACGCTTGAGCCCACGATGCGTGCTCCGTTTGATCACGCCGCAATGTCGCAGGAGCAACAATAAATGAGCACACTTGAATCAATTGTCTGGCACGTGCTTGGCTATTCAGCCATCCCCTTTATAGTGCTTGCCGGGATATTCATAAGCACGCTTGTTTTTTTTGCTCTGACCAGGCTACTGGGCGGCAACGAGGAATGACAAAGCTTCCTCTCAAATGGCTGGTTTTGGCGGGCCTGTTTACTGGCATGACGTCTGGCCACGCCGCAGATATCGACAATGGCAAGGAGGTTTACAAAGAAGTCTGCGCGACTTGCCATGGTGCATACGGAGAAGTTAGCACGTCGGTCGTTCCAAATATTCTTGGGCAGTACCCGGGTTATTTACTGTCTCAAATGGCAGCCTTTCTTGCCGATGACCCTAAAGAGTCTCGCCGCGGTACTGCGGGTCAATTGAAGCGGTCAATATTGTCCGAACTGGACGTACAGGACATTCAGGATATCGTCGCATGGCTCGGGACAATCAGGTACAAAGTCGTTGGAGCAAGCAAGGAAGAAGCGGCGGCGCGTGGCGAACTCGCGGCTAACGGCTGGTGGCTTTCCAATTATGCGGGCTGCGGGAATTGTCATGGTGATGATTATCAAGGCTTGAGAGTGCGGAACCCGGGCACGGGGGAATTAGACCCGGACATTGGTGCGCCCTTCACACCCAAGCTGGTTGGCCTCAAGCATGACTACCTGATACGTCAGCTGCAGGCTTATCAGCATGGAACCCGAGCTGGCGGAATGTCGGCCATGAAGCACATCATGGCCCCCTTGTTTCAAACGCCACGAATGATGCAGGCCATTGGGGTTTATGCCGAAGGCGTGTCGGTCGTGCCACTCATTGATACGGTGGCGGGGGATGAAAAGTGAAGTTGGCTATCGCCATTGCGCTTGGATTACTTCTGTCGGGGCCTTTGCTAGCCGAAATTCCCTACAAGGTACGCGATGGCATTGAAGAGGTTGACTACGCCAGGTTGAATCCTATCAAGGCGTTCAAATTGCCTGATTCCGGACAGTTTCGTGATGCAACCTTTGAATACGGTGAGGATGCAGATTACGCGCGAAATCCAATGAGTTTTACGGTCTCAAAGGATGGATTGGTCGTTATTGATAACAATACCGGATTGATGTGGGAGCGACATCTCAACTGGCGTTGGGGCAAGACAATTCCACCACAAGGCAAAGAGCGTCCGCAGGACGTGTTTGCCTATAAAGATGGCGAACCCATGCGTCGCCCGTATCATGAAGGCGTTCAATATTGCAAAAACCTGAAACTGGGTGGATACGACGATTGGCGGATGCCCAATATGAAGGAAGGGCATACGATCGCCCACTATGCTTCGGCGCGACCCACAATCTGGGTTAAGTACTTTAAAGATACCGACCCGGGGCTACCTGGTTATGGTGATCGGGGGAAAGGCGGGATGTGGGGCGGGCCAATTGCACCGGATCACAACAACAGTGGCTGGCATCTCGGATTCATTGACGGCCACATGATGGGCTACCCACGCACAGGCTACAAAACCACCCGATGTGTACGCGCCGATAATAACGGCAGTTTCTTTCTTCCAGATCTTGTCGATAACGGTGACGGAACAGTTACCGACCAGGTTTCAAAGCTTATGTGGGTTCAGGAAACCGATGGAATGAAGAGGGACTGGGAACCATCGATCACTTATTGCGAAGATCTGGTATTTGCCGGTCATTCGGACTGGAAGCTGCCGCACAACAAAGAGCTCTCCAGCCTTGTCGATCTGACGCGACAAAAGCCTGCCATTGATACGTCATTTTTTCCTGATACCGACTACACCGCATACTATTGGTCACGAACACCTGAAACGCGCGATGCATTTCGCAACATGATGTCGGAAACAACAGTGCAGCCGGAAGATTTAGAGCTCGATAATGCCAACGAGAATGCGTTTTTCCAGAGCTTTATGTTGGGTGGCAATTGGCGTGGTCCACGCAATCTTGAAGGATTGGCACGCTGTGTCCGCTATCCGAATTGACGCTTCCGGCAGGGTGATTTCCGACGCACGCTCAGCCACGCACCGCACGTGGTGTATTCGAAATCTATTTCAATTCAGCGCGTCTCTCGGCTAAGTCCAACTTGTAATGGAAGCCGGACCCTCGGCGGATTTCCTACGGATATAGCTGTGAAAACTCGGACCCGACTCTACGGACGGTGATAAATTTACGATCGCCTGGATGGCAGCTTTGGCACTGGAAGCGGTCAGCCGAGTGACGGGAGTTTGACAGGTAGAAAAGTGCACGAAGCGGACATTGCACTGGATCCGCTCGTCTGCTGAAGAACCTCGTGATATCAGATATATTACCCTGACAATTCAAAGTGAAAGGGGCGATTCCATGAAATCAATTGCAGTTAGTTTGCTATGCGTCTCTTTATTCAGCATTCAAGCAGTTGCGCAGGACGCAGAGCCATCACGCACGCTGATTACCAACGTCAATATTTTCGATGGAGTCAATGACGGGCTCATGCCTGGAAGTGTGCTCATCGAAAATAATCTAATTGTGGAAATCGGTAACGAAATCGATGCACCAAGAAGTGCGACGCTAATAGACGGCGAGGGCCGAACGTTGATGCCTGGTCTTATCGATATGCATGTGCACTATTCCACATTTTTACCATTGAGTGAAACCAGGGCTAACATGCATCCATACGCACATGGCGCTCTTGCCGTGCTGCGAGCTAACGAGTTTCTGATGAATGGTTACACCACTACGCGAGATGCAGGAGGTGCCTCCAAGTATCTGAAAGACATCATCGATGAAGGATTAACTCCCGGGCCTCGTATTTATCCTTCGGAAAATTTTATTTCAACAAGCTCCGGTCATGGTGATTTTCGGGACCTTAACGATCGCAGTATCTCTGTAAACGGAGTTTCACATTTTTACGATGAGTATGTCTCCACAGTTGCCGATGGCCCGGCTGAAACCACTAGGGCAGTCCGGGATGCCTTTCGCAGGGGCGCTACACAGATAAAACTGTTTACCAGCGGTGGTGTCAGCAGCCGCCACGACCCTCTGCATTCCGGGCCGAATGCCGAAGAGATCCGTGCGGCAGTCGCGGTTGCTGAAGCCTGGGACACTTATGTCTTGGCCCATTCATTTAATGAAGATGCCATCAGGTTGGCAATTGATAATGGTGTCAAGTCAATCGAACATGCACCTTTTTTGACTGATGCAGTAGCACAGGAAATGATCGAAAAAGGCGTCTACCTTGCTACTGCCGTAGCACCGGTTTTTGAGATCTCTGTAGAGCAGGCTCGTGCACAGTATTCCGCTGAAAGTTTCGCCAAGTGGTTGCCTGTACGAGAAGCTGCAACGGAGATGCTCGCAGTACTGAATCGTAATCCTGAACTAAAAGTAGTGCTGGGATCTGACCTTTTAGGACCGTGGAACAATATGGTGGAAACCGATGACAAGATGAACCTGGAATTTCGCTATTTTGCTGACGCCATAGGCAATTATCGTACGCTGCGCATGGCGACGTCAGTGGCAGGAGAAATGAACCTGATGACTGGCAGGATGAATCCTTACACGGACGGTCCGCTGGGTGTGATAGAAGTGGGTGCCTATGCAGACATATTGTTGATTGATGGTAATCCATTGTTGGACATCGAATTGATGACTGATCCAGAAGCCAATTTCGACCTCATTATGAAAGATGGGGTGATCTACAAGAATGCACTTTAAATGAGTTTCTGCTATTGGCCGATTGCGACATTTTCAACCGATGCGTTTCAAAGTAATTGAAGGACGGCTTTCGACGAAAGCCGTCCTTCGAATTCGACAAATTCGCACACTGTCTGTACGGCGGAGTCTCAGCTATTCGGCTTTAGCCAAAACAGCAGCAGTTTCATGAACCGTCCGAATCAGGCAGCCGTTGAACCCTGTCGAACATTTGCGGCCCTGTGCTAATGACAATCTATCCGAACATCTGCAGCAACGCTTTTGCCTCGATAGGGTCAGTAACTAAATAGATGACCGGTTCAGACTCGACTCACCCTATTTATCTGCATCTTCGGCAATCTTATCCAGGACGGGCAGCAACTGGGCAATGAAGGCCTGCGGATTCTCACTCATTGGAAAATGACCGAGTCCGGGCATAATTCGCACTTCAGCACCTTCAATTTCGGCTGCTGTCTCCAACGTGTCCTGCGGACTGCACGAATAATCGTATTCACCCGTTAGCAGGAAGAGAGGCGTATCACTGGTGTCGATTTGCTTCACGCGTTCACGGAAATCACCTTCGACCTGATAGAAGTAAAGGTCGCCTCCGAAGATTCCGGGACCACTTTGCATGTAGTGCCATAGTGTTTCCCAGCGCTCGGCCTCCGGACTATCCGGACACATGAGGCCCATCACCGCTGCCGCGCCTGCAACCGGACCGTTCACTTCCGGATGGCTAAGCCATGCCGGGTCGTAGTAACGCGGTGTGCTGGCGGCTGACTGCAGACCGACGATGGCGCGAAACTCTGTCGCGTGATCAAGCGCCAGGTTGAGGCATACTCGCCCGCCGATAGAACATCCCATTACGACCGGGCGATCGAGCTTGAGTGCAGTTGTGAACGCCAGTATCAGGTCACAGTACATGGTGCTAGTAAGCCTGTATTTTTCGCGTTGCCAGTTTTCGGGTGGCGAGCTTTTACCATGCCATGGAAGGTCGAACGCAATGACCCGGAACCGATCAGTGATGCGAGGTTCATTTAGCAAGCCGCGAAACTGGCGGCCGTCCGAACCGGCGGTATGCAGGCACAGCAACGGAATGCCCTGCCCGGCTTCTTCGAAATAGACCCGATACGAACGTCCGTCGAGTTCGAAGCGGACATAACGGCCGGTAACAGGTTCGAGCGTGGCCTTCATGTCAGGCCACGCAAATGCGCGAGCATCAGTTTTAGAAACATTAGATGAGCGTAGAACTTTCGAGTGTCGCCCGTCAGCAAAATTTCTCGGCTACGAAAGAACGAGAAGATATCCTGATCCCGTGGCGCCGGATACGGGGACGCGAAGCGAGCCCATGCGTCCGCGCTTCCGGTTAACGCAAAGTCGCATTGCGGCATGACAAACGGTCCGGCCTTCACGGATGTGATAGTCGCTTCACGGACTGTGATGAGATACTGGTCATCACCCCACCCGAGCAATAAACGGAAGCTCGACCCGGCCGCCTGGCAGGCGATCACAGGGTCGGCATTTACCTGCTCTTCGTATTGCTTCCAGTCCATCCAGACAGATCCTTCAGTATGATGCCTGCATTTGTACGGCGCCCGTTTGCCTACAAGTTGCGCCCATACATTGCCAGCAACCTCTCCCAGTGTCTTTCCGCAGCTGCTTTGTGGTACTTCCCTTCCCTGGAGGGAAAGGCAAAACCATGTTGCGTACCGGGATACCACTCAATACGGTAGTTGATACCCGTGCCATTCAGGTACGTGTCCAATGCGTCAACCATATCTTTGGACGCATACTCATCGGTTTCGGCACATGCGAAGTACATCTCGCCTTCTATCTTATGCGCATTCAGATGCGGTGATTCCTTGGCATCGGAATACAGACGCACGCCATAAATTGATGCAGACGCTTTGATGCGGTCGGGAAATGCGGCAGCCGCGGCAAACGCAAATGGCCCACTCATACAGTAGCCCACGCACCCACTTGCCCCATTTCTGGCGGCTTCATCGCTGGCAGCAACATCGAACATCGCCGCGACATCCTCACACACCATGTCGTTGCTGAGTGAGTGCATATAGCCAAACATTTCGTCGCGATTGTCGGGCGTTATTTTGAATTCCCGCACCTGGCGGTAGTAAAGATTGGGCAGCATCACGTAATAACCGGCAGTGCCGAGCCGCCTTGCCATGTCAAGTAGTTCTTCGCGCTTTCCGGGCGCATCCATCAGGAACAATACGACCGGATGTGGTCCACCTTCTTCAGGATGGGTGATAAAGGTGTTCATTGCGCCGTCTTTGGTCTGGATGTCTACATCACGATCAATCATCGTAATCCTCTTCTAGATCTTGGCTCTTGTTTCATATACGCACCCATAAGTCCGCAATTTGCGCGCGTCGGTCACAACTTGCGACACAGTATGTTGCAATCGCAATTTTACAAACGTGCCACTTTGCTTACGTGCAAAATAACAAATGCCGCTATTCTGCGTCTGTTGAGGGTTCGGGTTCGGGTTCAGGTTCAGGCCAAATGTCCCACCCACCACCTAGCGCCTTATACAGATCGGCGATCGCCACGAGTTGGGCGCGACGCACGGCGGAGGAAGCAAGCTCGGTATCAAACAATGCGCGTTCGGTCTCGAGCACTTCGAGATAACTCGTAACCCCACCGAAATAGCGCGCTTTCGACAGAAATGCAGCGCTGCGCGCCGCCCGTACTTGCCGCTTACGCGCCGCGCTCTCGTCACGCAGCGTGCGCACCGCAACGAGTGCATCTTCTACTTCTCGGAGAGCCTGCAATATCGTCAACTCATACTGTTGCAGCAACTGTTCAGTGCGTGCAATCTCAATCTCAACGCGTTGCTTGTTCTGCCCGGCATTGAATATCGGCGCGAAGAAGTTCGCTCCGATATTCCAGATGGCCGCACTGCCATCGGTCAGATCGGAAAGTTGCGTACTGGCATAACCCCCGCTAGCAGTGAGGCTGAGGGATGGGTAGCGTAATGCCTCAGCAACGCCGATGCGCGCGGTTTGCGCAGCCAGTGACTGTTCGGCTGCGCGCACGTCCGGGCGTCTATCCAGCAACTCGGACGGCAAACCAACAGGCACCTCCGGCAACAAGTATTGATCATCAAGCGACACCCCGCGTGCAATCGGACCCGGATTGCGACCCAGCAAAACATTCAGCAAATTCTCGGTCTGGATCACCTGTCGCTCAAATGCAGCCAGCTCCACCGCCGCCTGCGCTTCCTGAATCTGCGCCTGATTCAAGTCGAGCCTTGGCACCGTGCCCTCGGAAAAGCGTGCACGAACCAGCCGTGTTGATTTGCTCCGTGTCTTTAGGGTGCGCTCCGAGATCTCGTAGCGCTGATCAAGATCACGCAACAGAAAATAGGTGCTGGCGACATCGGCAACAAGCGAAATCAAAACAATGACGCGGGCGTCCTCACTGGCGAGCAATTCCGCCCTTGCCGCTTCAGTCGAACGACGATACTGACCGAACAGGTCAACTTGAAAGCTCAGCTCTGCGGTGAGAACGTAATTGTCCTGAATACCGGCGCCCGGAATAATCTGCTCAATCAGATTTCCACGCTCGGCACCTACCGTAGCATCGAGGCGCGGAAACTGGTCCGCGCGCACGAATCCGAGCCTCGCGCGAGTTTCTTCGAGCCGTGCCGTCGCAATCGCCAGATCCTTGCTTTCCTCCAGGGCGATGAAGATCAAACGCTCCAGCTCCGGGTCTTCAAACAGTTCCCACCACGGAATGTTCGAGATCGCCGCTCCGGTCGAAATGCGTTCGCGAAACTCGCCCGGCGTTTCAATCTCCGGTCGCTCGTAATCCGGCCCGACGAGACAGCCCGAAAGCAACAGCATGCTGGAAATGACAACAAGCCGCGCTTTCATCTAGGTGGTCTTTTCCTGAACATTGCCTGGCTTGCCACGGCCGCTCACCTTCTCGACGAACACAAAAAGCGCCGGAACGAGAATAACGCCAATGACGGTAGCTGCAGCCATTCCGGAGAATACCGTCATACCCATGACCTTGCGTGCTTCGGCACCCGCGCCACTCGCAACCAGCAGCGGCATTACGCCAAGAATAAAGGAAAACGCCGTCATCAGGATTGGCCTGAAACGATCGCGGGCTGCCGACACGGCTGCGTCGAGCGCGCTCATGCCTTCCTCGGTTTTCATTTTCGCGAATTCGACAATCAGGATGGCATTTTTTGCAGCCATGCCGATCAGCATGACCAGGCCGATCTGCGCAAACACATTGTTCTGATAACCAGGCAGAAAAAGACCGGTGACCCACAGCCCCAGCATCGCTCCAAATACCGCGATCGGTGTACCCAAAAGCACGCTGAACGGCGTCGACCAGCTCTCATATTGGGCGGCGAGAATCAGAAACACAAATACCAGAGCCAGCACGAACACGAGACCGCCAGAGCCGGCCGCGGCACGCTCCTGATAGCTCATCGCATTCCAAGCATAGGACATATCGCCCGGCAGCGATTTCGCCGCGACCTCCTCGAGCGCATCAAGCGCCTGGTCGGAACTGTATCCCGAAGCCGGCGAACCGGTGATCTCGGCCGCCCTGAACAGATTGAACCGGTTGGTGTATTCGGGCCCCTGGGTTCCGGACACACTGACCAGCGCATTCAGTGGCACCATCTGATCTTCCTTACCGCGCACATAAAAGAACTGTACGTCCCTTGGCGCATTGCGATACTCCGGCTCTGCCTGCACATAGACCTTGAACAGACGGCCAAAGCGGTTGAAATCATTGACGTAAGCCCCACCGAGGAATGAACCCAAAGTCGTGTTCAGATCGGCTGGTGAAACGCCGAGTTTCAAAACTTTTTCCTGATCTACATCGACAAAAATCTGGGGAACATTGGCGCGATAAGTCGTGATCATTCCACCGATTTCCGGCCGTTCGCTTGCGACCTCAATAAACTTCATAGCCTGTTCGCCAAGATACGAAGGGCTGTTTCCACCCCGATCCTGGAGCATCAAGCTGAATCCGGAACCTGTGCCAAGCCCCGGAATCGCCGGCGGACCGAACGCGAATGCCATCGCGCCGGGAACACCAAAAGCCAGCTTTCGATTCAACGAATCGATTATCGAGTTGACATGCAGTTCCGGCGCGTCCCGATCCTCCCAATGCTTCAGTGCCACGAAGAAAAACGCATTGTTTGGCGAAAGCGAGGACGTCAGCAAGCTGTATCCGGCCACCGTTGTCACTGATTCGATTCCCTGCATTTGTTCGAGTATCGATTCAACTTTTGAGCTCACCCGGTCGGTTCGCTCCAGCGATGCCGCGTCGGGCAACTGAACATTGATCAAAAAATAACCCTGGTCTTCTTCGGGCACAAATCCGCCAGGCACCAGTCCAAAAAGACCGGTCATCAACACAGTCACGCCGACAAGACCGACAAGGCTCAACATCGTCTTTCTCGTAAGGAAGGTCGTGACGCCCATGTAGCGGTCAGTTGCAACACGAAACACTGCGTTGAATCGATCGTAGAACGGCTGCAACCAGCTCTTTTTTTGCTCGGACGGCGGCTTAAGCAGCATCGCACTCAGCGCGGGACTCAATGTCAGGGCATTAATCGACGAGATCGCCACTGAAATTGCGATGGTGATCGCGAATTGCTGGTACAGGCGGCCGGTAATTCCACCCATCGCCGCGACCGGCACAAACACTGCGATCAGCGCCAGGGATGTGGCGATAATCGGACCGGTCACCTCTTTCATCGCCGCTATTGTTGCCGCCCTCGGCGACAAGCCCTGTTCCATCTTTGCCGTGACGGCCTCGACGACCACAATTGCGTCGTCGACGACGATGCCGATTGCTAGCACCAGACCCAGCAATGAAAGTGTGTTGATCGAAAAACCGAGCAACGGGAACACCATGAACGTCCCGATCAGGGAAACCGGGACGGCGAGCGTCGGTATCAGAGTTGCACGGAAGTTTTGCAGGAAAATGAACACGACGATAATGACCAGCGCAACTGCCTGGAAAAGCGTCGTAATGATTTCATCTATTCCTTCTTCAATCGCCAGCGTCGTATCGAGAGAGACCAGATATTCCAGATCATCCGGAAAATTCTCTGACATACGTGCCATTGCTTCCTTGACCTGCGTGGCGACTTCAATACCGTTGGCACCCGGCAGTTGATAGATCGAGAGAATCGAGCTCGCGCCGCCATCCAGGCGTGTGACCGCGTTATAGGTCTGCGTCCCCAGTTCAACTCTCGCGACATCCTTGAGCAGAACCTGTGACCCGTCAAGGTTCGAGCGCACGATGACTTCTTCAAACTCTTCGGCAGTCGATAACCGCCCCTGGGTGCGCACAGTGTATGTAAATTCGGTGCCGGGAACGGCAGGTGGCCCACCGATCTGCCCGGCCGGCGCAATCACGTTCTGTTCCTGAATTGCCCGCGTGATATCAGGTACCGTCAGACCGAGTTTCGCGAGCTGATCGGGCTTGATCCACACCCGCATCGCATACTCGCTGCCGCCAAGCACATCGACCTGTCCGATGCCACGGATCCGCGCAATCTCGTCGAGTACGCTAATCGTCAGGTAATTGCTGAGAAAATTCTGATCGTAGCTGCCATTTGGCGAGTACACCGACACGAGCATCAATGGAAAAGACAACTGCTTCTTGACGGTAATGCCGAGGCGTTTTACATCTTCAGGAATACTCGCGGTGGCTTCCGAGACCCGGTTCTGAGTCAACACGTTCGACATATCGAGATCCGATCCAACCTCGAAGGAAATCGTCAACCTCATCGTGCCATCGTTGGCATTGACCGATTTCATGTACAGCATATTCTCCACGCCGTTGACTTTCTGCTCCAACGGCGTTGCAACCGACTGTTCCACGACTTCGGCATTTGCACCGGTATAGGTGGCCGAGACAGAAACTTCGGGTGGATTGATTTCCGGGTACTGCGCAATCGGCAGTTTGGTCATCGACGTGACGCCGAGAATCACGATGATGATCGCGAGAACCATCGCCACAATGGGCCGGCGGACAAAAAATTCGGCCATAGGGCGTTATGTTCCTGACGTGGGCGCCGCTTCAGCGGCGGAGCGCATCGGCTTCGGATCGACTTTCATGCCAGAACGAACTTTTTGCAGGCCTTCGACAACAACCGTCTCGCCGCCTTCGAGGCCGCTTTCAATGACGATCATGTTTTCGACGATCGGACCCGGCGTGACTTCGCGAACTTCGATGCTGTTGTCCGCAGCGACAACGTAAACCTGGAAACGGCCCTGGAACTCTGAAACTGCACGGCGAGGTACTACGGTCGCCCCTTCAAGCGTACGGTAGGGTGCACGGATGCGGGCAAACTGGCCGGGTAGCAACAATCCGCTAGGATTCGGAAATTCCGCCTCGGCAGAGTAGGTGCCGGTCTCCGGGTTGATCGCTTGCGCCGACGCGACCACATTTCCAGGATGGGTATGCTCGCTGCCGTCGGCTAATAGCAAGGCGAGGCGGTCTGCGCCCCGGTCGGTAACCTTCTCACGGCCTTCCCTGCCGAGATACTCACGTGCGAGTATCAAATACTCGCGTTCAGAAATTGAAAAGCGAACTCGAATGGGATTGATGTCCGACAGTACATTGAGTACAACCGGATTGGGTTCGCGACCGACGAACTCACCCGGCTTTGCCTTGGATAGGCCAATGACGCCATCGATCGGGGCGATCAATCGCGTATAGCTGAGTTCGATTTTGGCAAGATCGACGCCCGCTTTTGCCGCATCGACGCCGGATCGCGAAGCCGCTTCCTGCGAGAGTGCACCATCGAGGTCCTGCTTGCTGACGGCATCGATTTCGGCCAATGGCTTGATGCGCGCGAGATCGCTCTGCGCCAGAGCCAGCCGCGTCTTCGCCGTTGCGAGCTGACTCTGCGCCTCGACCAGCTTGGCCCGAAATGGCTGCGAATCGATGGTATACAACAAGTCACCCTTCTTGACGAAGCCACCTTCGCGGAAACTCATGGTCTCGAGGAATCCTTCGACACGGGCGCGAATCGGCACGTCCTGGGCACCGCGCGTGGTGCCGACCATCTCTACAAACAACGGAACGTCGCGGCGTTCGGCAGTGGCGACCCCCACTGGCAGTGGCGGCGGCGTGGCGGCGCTCTTTTTATCCGACATGTCGCAAGCCGCCACAAGCACACTGCACGCAGCGACCGCTGCTAATGCGGCAAAGGCGCGAGCCGCCATACTGTCTCCTTTATAATTTTGGGCAAATCGCTGGCCGCGGACGGTAACTGGTTAATCACCAGAGTTTACCGCGTAACGTCCTTGGTAAGGGGATGGAGGACGTTGAGGCATAGTCGTTGCATCAGCCACCCTCCTGAAACCAGTCCAACAGACGTACTGAGCCTGGACGCGGTACCGGGCCACTGCCAGACGCGGCGAACTGAAACCGTCGGCAGGACAGCGGCCTATCACTCCAGATTCAACAATCGCAGCCAGAATTTTTCGCGCATTCATACGAACCGGGTTAGAGTGACTATTGGGCGGGGCTCTGACAGCTCGGGTAATTGCCTGACCGCTGTTGATAGATGTTTCGTCCCGTTGGGATCGGGTTTATTTCAGTACCAGTTCTGAACCCGTTTCGATCGGTGAGCCTGTTTCAATTGATGAATCGGACGACTCAAAGCCAGTCACCCTGAATTCGACAAATTTTGGGTTCAACAAATATTGAATTCAACAAGGGGATACCAGACATGCCGTGGTGGGGTTGGATCGTAATAGGCACTCTCTTGTTCTGCGCAGAATTGTTTGCCATCGATGCGCAGTTCTATTTGATTTTTATTGGCTCGGGCGCGCTGATCGTCGGCCTTGCAGGCATGCTTGGAATTACCATGCCCGCCTGGGGTCAGTGGCTGCTGTTTGCTGTATTGTCGATTGCGAGCATGGTGACGTTCCGGCGCAAACTCTATGACATGATTCGCGGCGGCGTACTTCCCATGCGCGATGCCGTTGTTGGCAAGAGTCTTAATCTTGAGGAGCAGCTTCCACCTGGCGGGACCTGCCGTGCCGAGTACAGAGGAACGACCTGGACAGTCAAGAACGTGGGGGAGACAACGATTGCAAGCGGAAGCAGCGCCACGATCGAGGCAATGGACGGCCTCACTTTGCACGTAAAAGCGGCTAACACGTAAACGCAGGGAGAAGAAATGAGCGCAATTCTGGATTTTTTCGGGGGCGAAGCGGTATTTTTCACGGCACTTGTCATTACTGTCCTTGCAATTGTTGCTATCGCGAAGACGGCTACCGTTGTGCCGCAGCAAAGTGCGTTCATCGTTGAATCACTCGGGAAATACAGCAAGACGTTGTCAGCCGGATTCCATATCCTCATTCCGTTCATCGACAAGATTGCCTACAAACACAGCCTGAAAGAACAGGCAGTGGACATAGCCGAACAGGTTTGTATTACACGCGATAACGTACAGGTGGGCATTGATGGCGTTCTGTATTTGCAGGTACTTGACGCGAGACGGGCTTCATACGGAATCACAAATTACCAGTTCGCGATCTCGCAGCTGGCGCAAACTACACTCAGAAGCGAAATCGGCAAGATCGATCTCGACCGCACGTTCGAAGAAAGAGCGACCATTAACTCGAACGTCGTCAGCGAGCTGGACAAGGCATCCGAACCATGGGGCGTAAAGGTTCTGCGATACGAGATCAAGAACATCAACCCACCTCATGACGTGCTTTCGGCGATGGAGAAGCAGATGCGGGCGGAACGCGAAAAAAGAGCTGTCGTTCTGAATTCCGAGGGTGAACGTGACGCCAACATCAATCAGGCCGAAGGCGAGAAACAAAAAGTAATCAAGGAATCCGAGGCCGTAAGGCAGCAACAGATCAATGAAGCAGAAGGTGAAGCAGAAGCCATTCTTGCGGTCGCGACCGCAACTGCAGAAGGCCTGAGACGAGTTGCCGATGCCGTCAGCGCTAGCGGTGGCCGCGATGCCATGCAGTTGCGGGTAGCGGAAGACTATGTCAAGCAATTCGGCAACCTGGCCAAGGTTGCAAATACGCTGATCGTGCCGGCGAACCTCAGTGACGTGGCGAGCATGATCGCGTTGGCGACCAAAGTGTTTGAACATCGCAGCGCTGACCCGGCGTCGGACCAATCATAAGCATGCTTTCGCCCCTGTACTGATCGTCGAATCTGAAATCCAGACCGCGAAATGCGACATATCGAAGTGATCCCGACCGGAGACGCGCTTGGGGCGGAAGTGCGCGGCGTAAACATCGCGAAGCCGATCGCCGATGACATCGCCGCGGAGATTCGCCAGGCGTTCCTCGATCACCTTGTTATTTTCCTGCATGACCAGGACATCACGCCACAACAACAACTCGCGTTCGCGCAACGATTTGGCGAACCGATGGCGTATCCGCAACTCAAGGGATTGAGCGAGAGCCCGCTCGTTACGCCTGTCATCAAACTCGAACACGAACGCGTCAATTTTGGTGGTATCTGGCATTCCGATACGGCCTACCTTGAACACCCACCCATGGCAAGCATGCTGTATGCACTGGAAACACCGCCACGCGGCGGCGATACCCTGTTCGCAAATCAGTACCTCGCGTATGAAACGCTTTCCGATAGCATCAAGAAAACGCTGCATGGATTAATCGGCGTGAATACGTCAACCAAAGCCGAAGCGTCGAAGACCCGCGAAGACCGGATGCGCGATTCAGGAGATGAGCTCAAAGTACTGGTTAGCAAACACCCGGCGGTGCGCACACATCCGGAAACCGGCCGCAAGTCACTTTATGTGAACATCGGACACACAAGCCATTTCGAGGGCTGGACCGAAAATGAAAGCCGCGACCTGCTGACGTTGCTCTTCAATCATCAGGTTCAGTCGGAGTTCGTATTTCGCTTTCACTGGGAGCCGGGCTCGCTGGCTTTCTGGGACAACCGCTGTACCCAGCATCTTCCGGTAAACGACTACCAGGGTTATCGGCGCGTCATGCACCGGGTTACGCTTGCGGGCGACAGGCCGCGCTGATTACCTGGAGCACACTGACGGTAAATCGGTAATTTCTGCCGCCTGCCCTCCGCTCCGCGCGCCTGGCAGCAACGCGATCCGGGGCGATCAACAATCGAACAGGTCAGGCCGTAGGGCGCAATAACCGCAGGGCATTGCGCCGCATGCATTGCTCGATACCGCCAGATTACCCATCGATAACCCGCCCTACGCAGGATTGCGAGGCTATCTTGTTTTCGTGTCAGGCCGCCGTGAGCCTGACTTTACTGACATCACCGAGCTTTACACGACGCCTCGCCCGCCAAAGATCATAGTTGTACTGCATCGCAAGCCAGCTTTCAGGCGAGCGGCCTAGTGCCTTGGAAAGTCGCAATGCCATTTCTGGGCTGATGCCGCTGGTACCGGTGAGGATGCGATTCAGAGTCGAGGCAGCCACTGCCAGCTTCGCGGCTAGTACCCGGCCACTCAGGTTGTTCGGCGCAAGATACACCTCGGTAATGAACTCGCCCGGATGGGGAGGCTTGTGCATGGCCATTAGTGATAGTCCTCATAGTCCAGGACGTAGGCATGTCCGTCCTTAATCTCAAAAGTCACGCGCCAGTTTCCATTGACCCACACCGACCAACGACCACTTCGTTTTCCCTTCAAAGCATGCAGCCGAAACCCTGGAATGTCCACGTCCTCGATGAACTGGGCCGTATCCAATGCCGTCAGCATCATCCGAAGACGCTGTGCGTGCTGGGGTCTGATACCTGCCACACTTCCCGACTCATAGAACCTCCTCAAGCCTTTGTGTCGGAACGACTGGATCATGTTCGCAGTATACCTCGTTGCGCATCACGCAACAAATGGACCAACAATTGAGCCCAGTGGCGTGGGTCGAGTTAGCCCTTCGGACGTAACCCGGCATGACCTGTCAACGATGAGTGATCCCGCTTAGGGCGGGTTAGCGCAGCGTAACTACCTGTATCGCGCAATGCATGCGGCGCAATGCCCTGCGGTTATTGCGCCCTACGGGCTGATTATCCGGAGCAGGCTGATGGCAGATCGGTAATTTCTGCCCTCTGCCGCCTGCCCTCCGCTCCGCGCCTGGTAGCAACGCGATCCGGGGCGATCATCAATCGAACAGATCAGCTGTTCGGGACGCGGTGTTCTTTTGATAGTGGAGCCGAACTGGTCTGATCCATATGGTCACGATTCAACTTTTTCATTCAGAATCTTTACGCAATAACTGTTGAGGCTCTCACTGACCTTCATTGACTCAATCGCCAATCGCTCATGCAGCTCTTCGCCGACCCTCAGATTAAATTTCCCGGAGTATCGTCTACCGGCAGTCGCAGGCGGTAACGGCGCATTGTCGGCGTCATATATCCCGACCCATTCGTCAACGAGATCACACAGCTTTTCATACACCTTCTTCTCATTCTTGCCGTGAACACCGCCTAACGCCAGCCCTGGAACTCGGCCAATGAAGCATTGGTCTTCCTCGGACCATTCAACAACTTTCAAGTATTGGTTACGTTTCTTCATCAGTCACCATTTCAATAGCTCGTTTCACGCCCCGTGATCGATGGCGACCATTGTGTTTCCGTCTTCGATCAGGAATGCGTTTCAAAGTAAACGGGTGATTTTCAGCTGCTCTACGCTCAAGTTGGTTGCACAAGAAAATCAACAGCCTGTAGGGCATCGCGCCCTACAGGCTTACTTATCGATTTTGGTAGGTTGGGCTGAGTGCACTGAAGCCCAACACGCCAACGCTCGCCATAACTACTGACCTCATTTCCTGTTCGCCTGGTCCGATCAGCTGCCACCATTTATAGTTGAATATCGCCGTGCAGCGTGTGTACTGCATTGTTGGGCTTCACATAAAACGTTCAGCCCAACCTACGAAGCTGCATCGCGCGCCCGAGCGCACGTTCGTATTCGCGGTGCTCCGAAAAAACTTAAGTAAGTGCCATTCGAGTCTGACCCCTTGATCATTGATCAAGTTCGTATTCACGGTGGTCCGAAACGGCCTAAGGTAGTGCCATGAAAGTCTGCCTCCTTGGTCACTGGCCTTCCGTATATACGATGACCTTACCTATAAGCTTCTTCTCCACGTCGTCAACCCCAAAACTCGTATCTCCGATTGGGACAAAGTCCGTCCCCGACAACGAAGCCTCCGTCCCAAGAATGACCGCATCACCGCCAAGCGCTGCGGCTTCCTTCAGAATTTTTTGCTTTAACTCTTCAAGACCAAGGCCCCAGCCCTGATCAGACGCTTCGACCATTGCGATGGCTGTATATGGGCGCGACGGCTCTTCGACCAGTACAGCAACGTCTGAGTGCAGTGTTGGTGCTCGAGGGGTGCTGTCCAGATGCCTCACATCGGACGTAGTTGTACAGCCAACTGTTGCGAGCGCAAAAAAAAGCAGCGCGAGAAATCTCATCGGAACACCTCTATGGTGGGGACACTTATATCTGGCATGTGACGGGTAACGGGCCTGGAAAATAGACATACTGCGATGTTGCCCGTGTCACGTTCGTGATGCAACATTCTACAAGTGGCAACTTGCCACGAGTCGCGAGTGGCCCGCCTTGATCGCAATGGTCCTTGATCCTGGCGGCCTTGGGAAGGTACTGTGCGCGTCTATGGAAGCGTATCAAGTCGTCGCGATAACGGTCATGATCGCCATGGGCTTTGTGGTCAACTCGACGTTGAAGCTCACCAGGTTTCGCAAGAAAACCGGGGTCAAGCGGACCATGGTCGACATGCGCGATCTATCCGTGTTCAGGCAGCCCGCTAGCTTTGACGCCGAGGAGGTGCGCCTGGTGCACAGGAACTGGATTGCCTGCGCGGTGTTGTTCGCATTGGTATTGCTGATGTTGGCGGTGAGCCCGGAGGATCTTTCCCAGCGGTTCTGATCACACCGGTTCAGTTCAGCACAGTCGCGGGAAGCGCCCAGTAGAACATGACGAAAATGATCGCGCCGCCAATGGCATAGCCGCCGATCGTGGTCCACTTGTTCATTCGATCCGGCATCGGGTCGCCGGGGTCTTCATTGAGCATGACGCCTCCACTCCTTGTTATTTCGATCGGCTTTCATACGGCCGGGTTCCAATCGATTGGCGCACATCGATCGCTGTAACCGTCTAGCCGCCCAGGACACGCGGCAGGTAGAGCACGATCTCCGGATACATCATGACGATGATCAGTCCGATAATCTGCAGGCCGATGAACGGCAGCACGGAAACGTAGATCTGCTGCAGCGTAATACCAGGTGGCGCCACACTTTTCAGCCAGAAGCAGGCCGGCCCGAATGGCGGCGACAGGAAATAGATTTGCAAATTGATCACAAACAGGATCCCGAACCAGATCGGATCGAAGCCGAGTGCGACCACCACCGGCGCGAAAATCGGCACCGTTATGTAGGCAATCGCGATCCACTCCATGAAAGTCCCGAGCACAATCAGGATTCCCATAATCACAAAAATCACCGCCATCGGCGGCATATCAAGTCCGGTCAGCAGATCTCGCATGAAGTCGCTGCCGCCGATGATGTTGTAGATACCGACGAAGCTGACCGCGCCCAGCACCAGCCAGATGATGGTGCCAACGGTGATCATGGTCTTGCGCAACGCCTCTTGCATCATTTCCCACGACAAACGCCGGCGCGCCAACGCTGCCAGCGCCGCGCCGAGCACGCCAACACCGGCCGCCTCGGTCACCGTGGCAATGCCACCGTAGATACTGCCAAGCACCCATAGAATCACCAGCCCGGGCATGATCAGGCTGCGCAACTTCAACATTTTGTCGCGGACACTTAACCCCGTCAGCTCTGCCGAAGGTGGTGGCGCCAGATGCGGTTGAATCGAGCAGCGCACAATGATGTAGATGATGTATAGCGACGCCAGCAGCAACCCGGGGAGGAAGCCGCCAAGGAACAGGTCCGAGATCGAGACGTTTGCGGTAAGTCCGTAAATGATCATGATGACCGAAGGTGGGATCAGCGTTGCCAGCGAACCACCGGCGCAAATTGTGCCCATCGCGAGGTGCTTGTCGTAGCCGAGGCGCAACATCTGCGGCAGAGCAATCAGGCCGAGCATCACGATCTCGCCACCCATAATGCCGGTCATCGCTGCCATCACCACCGAAACCAGGGTCGTCTGCACAGCGACGCCGCCGGGCAGCCTGCTGCCGATCAGTGACATTGCGTCGAACAAGTCCTCTGCCACCCCGGAGCGTTCGAGAATGTTTGCCATGAGCACGAATAGCGGTACGGCAACCAGCGGGTAGGATTCGAGCAAGCCCTGAGCATTGCTCGCGACCAGGAACAGTCCGGGCGGTCCGAAGAACGCGAGCGCGGTGCCGATCGAAACCGTCAATGTGACGATACCGAGGGGCATGCCCGTCGTCATCAACAAAATCATCGACGCGACGATGATCAGGCTTGCTGTCTGGATGTCGACCATCGATCAGTTTTCCGACAGCGAATCTTGTTTCGCCTGGCCGTAACCGCTGAGCAGCTTCAGCAGATTCACGACGAGCTGAACGCCGTACAGTACGGCGCCTACGAACAGCAGCGTCTTCAGAATCATCGGCTCGGGCGAGTTAAACGAGGTGCCGCTTCGCTCTACGGCTGTCACGGCATCTCTCATCGGCTCCCACAACGCATAGGCGAAAGTAAACATCGCGGCGATGCTGACCACCAATATGAACAGTTCCAGGTACCAGCGCGCCCGGCCTTTGGTGCGCTCATACACCACAGTGATCGCAATATGTGAGCGTCGCATCGCAAGGTAGCCACCAGACAGTACCCACGCCGAAGCGCACACCACCATCACCACCTCGAAGGCCCACTGCGTGGGTGAATTAAAGAGGTAGCGCATGGCGACTTCATAGATCGTAATCGCTACGCAAATCAGGTAAAGATGCGCAACCGAGAGTCCGATGAACTGGTTGAGCCGATCCACCGCACGGATGATGGCGTTCATGGCGTTGCTCCCGCAGAGAGTAGATGTCGCCGCGGTGCGTTACGGTGTCGCGGCGGATTTCGCATTGCCGAGGGTCGCCTGGTGAACTACAGAAGACCCAGGATCTTCATGAAATTGATGTGCGCGTCGTAGGCTTCCTTGGCCAGCGCGCTCTTGGTAGACATGTCCTTCCACGCGCCAGCGGCGATCACGCGGAACTTGTCCCGCTCGGCTTGAGACCAGTTGATGACGGTGATGCCTTCGGTGCCCGTTCCAGCCATATCAGCGGCGACCAGTTTGCGATCTTCAACCTCGGTTGCGCGGGTCACGTCCGGCCACATCGCGTAGTACCAGGTCGTGAGTGCTGCCTGCCCCTGTGGCCCGATCTTGTTCCAGATTTTCTTGTTGATGATGAACTGAACGACTGCCATCGAGTGAATTCCGGGATACAGTGGGTATTTGGCAATCTTGTTGAAGCCCAGCGAACTGTTGTTGGTATACGAACTCGCGTCGGCCGCATCCACCACTTTCTTATCGAGTGCAGTGTAGAGGTCCGGGAGCGGTATAGACGTCGGGGTCGCGCCGGCGCGACGGAACACCTCGGCCGCCATGCCTTCCGGGGATCGCAGCTTGAGACCTTTCAGGTCCGCCACGGATTTGATCGGCACCGTCGAGACGAACGATTCCCTGTTGTACGGTCCTGCACCAACCACGATGATCTTGCCGCCGTAATGCTTGTCGTAAGCTTTCTGCAGAATTTCGACACCACCGCCGAAGCGGAAAAACATTTGCTTCTGCTCAGGCGTGTCGTAGCCGGCAATCAGGTCACCCAGGACGCTGAAAACCGGGTCGCGCCCGGCGAAGTAGGCAACGGCGTTCAAGTCGCCTTGCAGGATTCCTGCGGCAACGGCGCGGGGCGTCTCGCGATGGGGAACCACGGACTTGTTGGGTCGGATGTCAATCTTGATGTTGCCGTAGGTCATCGCCTCCAGCTTCGGCACCCAGACCTCATTGATGTACTTGAGCGAAAAGCTGCCAGCGGCGTTCGCAGTTTGTACCTTGATCACCGTCACCGCCGACGCGGCCGTGGACAGCGAGATCAGCGCCACCGAGGCGGCGACTGTCAAATAACGTTTCATGCATTCCTCCCCATTATTCCGGTCCGGGTACCGGCCCCTGGTTTGCATGCACTAGACCGCATTCATAGCCCTCCGGTCAAGCTCCGCGCAGATATTAACCAGACGAGGATGCTCGACTAGTTCGGCACACAGGTCAATTCGGAGGCTACGGACCAATGCTGTATACCAAATCGAACGTCGACCAACACCAACCCGGATCGGGGATCAAGCTGCCCGTAATAGATCAACTCGCCGTGCCGGCGAGCGCGTTGGCGTCCAGGCCAGGAGTGCGGTCGGATCGGCTGATGCCGTCCGACTACCCCTGGAGTGGCCGGGACTGCCAACACCTGCGCGCCAGTGTCCTGCGACAACGAACCGTCAATGATTGGGAAACCTGCGCAGAACAAGTTTATCGAAGCAATCGAGAGCGTTCTACTTATGACAGTAGCCAACCACCATCAACGTCGATGGTCGTTCCGGTGACAAAGTCATTCTGGATCATGAACATGATTCCCTGCGCCACTTCGTCAGCAGTACCCGCTCGCGGGATGATATTCCCGGCGGTGTTCTTTGCATAAAAGGCGGCACGCTCATCGCCCTGAAAAGGAACCATCGGCGTATCAATTACGCCTGGCGAGACGATGTTAACTCGTTTGGGCGCAAGTTCTGCGGCGATGGATCGAACCAGCGCCTCGACCGCGCCGCCGACAGAAGCGATTGCCACCTGTCCCGGCCTGGCTTTGCGTGCCGGTGCGCCGCTAACCAAAACGATTGTGCCATCATCGCTCAAATGCCCCGCACCAAAGCGCACGACGTTCACATAACCCCAAAGCTTGTCAAAGGACGCTTTATATCCATCCATATCCATTTCCAGAAGCGGGCCAATCGCACGTGCACCACCGGTTGCTGCGCTCACCAGAATGTCATAAGGGGCGCACTCTTTAAGCAATGACTGCACGGCGTCGCGGTCGAGCACGTCGCATTTTTTTAGCGTTATGCCCGCCGGCACATCACCCGCTTTATCCGGGTTGCGGCTGATTGCGATTACTTGCGCACCCAAAGCCACAAGCCGCTTTGCGGCGGCGAGGCCAATGCCCGAGGTTCCGCCAAATATCACTGCTTTCTTTCCTTTTACGTCCATCTTTATCTCGTCCCTTTGTTGAATCGTTAAGAATCGTTTGTTGCTCGATGTTAAACATCCATCAAAATAATTCTCGACCAGAGAATCGTTACCTGCCGATGGCAGTTCTTTATCGAGTCCCGCATGTACTTCGTCAACACATCTCGGCCTACACAAGGCATTTGTACTATGGCCAGCTGACGAATAATAATGCACACCCCATTCAGAGCAATGGCGCCGCCTTAGTATCCGCACGGCTGCAGCTCTGGGCCAGCAGCCGAAGCAACCGAGTCGTTATTTGGCGCACCCGACAGGAGATGATATAGATTACCGACTTGAAAGAGAACAATGGCCGAATTGCTGTGGCGCTCCCGCATTGCGGGACCCCGGCGATGGCGGCCGACCCGGAAGCTGCAATAATTTCCCTGTCCATCAACGGACCGCTAATCACCTGATATCTCTCACGTGACTGCGGCGCATTCACCAAAAGAAGGCCAACTCATGACCACCGGTTTACAACTCCAGTCAACGGTCCGCACCAGCGGGCAACTCGAAATCACTCTGGCAAGCGTTACCACCCCCGAACCCGGAGAGGACGACGTACTGATCTGCGTTGAAGCGGCGCCAATTAATCCTTCTGATCTGGGCTTACTTTTCGCAGGTGCCGATGTCAGCCAGGCCAGTAACCTCGAACGCGATGGCGCAACCATGCTGTCGGCACCCATCCCGCCTGCGCTACAGGCGAGTCTCAGTGCTCGGGTTGAGCAGCCTCTGCCAGTCGGAAATGAAGGGGCGGGACGAGTCATCCGGGCGGGCTCTTCTGATGCAGCACAGGCGTTGCTTGGCAAAACAGTCGCAGTGTTGGCTGGCGGCATGTACTCACAGTATCGCTGCGTCCCCGCGGCATCTTGTCTGCTCCTTCCGGACGGTGTCAGCGCGCGCGAAGGCGCATCGTGCTTCGTGAACCCTTTGACCTCGCTCGGCATGGTGCAAACCATGGAACTCGAGGGGCACAGCGCGCTGGTGCATACCGCAGCGGCCTCCAACCTCGGCCAGATGTTGAACAAGCTCTGTGCCGCCGACAGTATTCCGCTGGTCAATATCGTCCGCAGTAAGGAACAGGCCGATCTGCTGCGTGGCATTGGCGCTCGTCACGTCTGCAACTCCAGCGACAGCGACTTCAAAGACCGTCTGACCGATGCCCTTGACGAAACCAAGGCCACCATCGCGTTCGATGCCATTGGCGGTGGACACCTTGCGAGTGACATCCTCTCGGCCATGGAACGCGTCGCCGGGCGCAACCCGTCGCCGGCGAACCGCTATGGCTCGACCACCCACAAGCAGGTCTATGTTTACGGCTCGCTGGACCAGTCAGAGACGAAACTGGACAGAACTTACGGCATGGTCTGGGGCATCGGCGGCTGGCTTATGCCGAACTTCCTCACCCGCGTAGGCCCGGAAAAGACGCAGGCAATGCGCGAACGTGTTGCACAGGAGATCACCACGACTTTTGCGAGCCAGTACACCCAGGAAATTTCGTTGACCGAAGCGCTGGACGCGGAGACCGCCCGACGCTACCAGCGCAAAGCGACAGGCGAAAAGTATCTGCTGAATCCCGACAAAGCGATGTGAGTCATTCCTGAACGGCGGTCTCACCACAACCATGACGGGTAAAGCTCGCCCAAAATAACCAGGGAACAGGCTTTCCTGATGTTCGCTATTCAGCCTTAGAGCGAGCCATTTCTTTATTCCGGGCTTGATATACATCAACGCTCTGCATACCCATTAGTCGATACTCAAATTTCACGCACTTGGTATTTTGACTTGGATATGCAGGCCTGTTCAAAATCTGTTTTTCTTGTAATCGGTTGTTGATACTTGCGGAATGCGCAGAACGTGCACGTCATGCATGGAAAGGCAATCGTGCTATTTGTTAGTTCTGACGTATACAGCATTTTGATCTGAAGTCATGCTTCATAGGATCCGCCCCTGATGACCGCACCCCTGAGCATCTTGCACACCCCGCCAACTTCGTGCCGGACATTCCACGTAGGCTTCGGGCATTACGGCGATAAATTGAGGAGATCATATTGTCGATACGCAGCCCCCGGATCAGACTGCTCCTGATTGCCGGCACACTTTTGCTGAGTCCGGCCGGCAATCTCTGGGCCGGCGACGCTGGACCAGCACCCGGCACCTACCGAATCGTCGATGGCAAAGTCGACTGGGGCACTTATGCCGGCTGGTTCGTCTATCACCTGTCCTGTCAGATGTGCCATGGGCAGGATGCATCGGGTACCGAGGTGGCCCCCGACCTGAGGAAGAGCCTGGACACGATGACGCAGGCAGAATTCGCGAACAAGGTGCTGGCGCAATACCGGCTATTCGGCACGCCCGGGGACGCAGCTCCCGACGAGGCGTTGCGCGAATCGGTCAAGGAAGAGGTGTTGCAGCAGCGGCGTGGCGAACAAGGCCAACTTGTGATGCCGGTGTACCTGGCCGATCCGGGCATGAAGCCGCATGTCCTCGATCTCTACGCGTACTTGAAAGCGCGCTCCGACGGTGCCATCGGCCCCGGGCGCCTCAGGACACAGGACGAGTGATCCCGGGAAGCGCTGCACGGCCTTCCCAATGCGCGTTGCGCCAGATTCACAGGCACTGCACTAGTGTGGCGGCTCGCGGTTCTTATCAGTCAGGGTGCGGATGAGTCCGTCGATGCCGCCTCGCGTGATCTCCTCGCCGAACTGCGAGCGGGAAGTGATCACCAGGCTTAGATTCTCAACGACAATGTCATACACCTTCCAGCCCTGCACCGACTTCCACATAAAGTAGTTCACCTCAACCGCCTCCGCCCCTGTCTTCTTGAAGCGGGAGCGGACGATGACGTCGTCGTCGCCGGGGGCGAGTCGCACAGGATCGACCTGGATTTCGTGGCCGTCGTAGGCGTCGATCGCGGCCGAATAGATACGCGTGATCAGGGTGCCGAACTGGGCGATCAGCGCTTCGCGCTGGCGGGCGTCCGCGCTGCGCCAGGCCCTGCCCACTGCGAGCCGCGTCATGCGCGCGAAGTCCACATGCGGAAGGATCTTCTGCTTGGCGAGCACCAAAGCTTTCTCGCGACCTTCGCGGTCGCTGGAAGGGACGTTTTTGATAGCGGCGAGCACATCGGCCATAACCTGCCTGACCAGCACATCGGGTGCGAGGCTCGGGTCTTCGGGCCAGGCTGGCGACGTCGTCGCGATCAGGACTAACGCCACCACCCCGGCGCGTCGAACGCTCCATAGGCTCCAGTTAAATCCGCAAATCATCTGTCTCCTCCTCTGGCCTTCCCCGCGGCGGCCCGGCGGGCCCCGACTACACAGGAACATGAAAATATATTCTGCGCAGTCACCGTTTGATCTGTGTCAATTTCAGTCCGGGAGTACAGGAAGTATAAACACCCATCGCATCTCATGATCAGTCCAGTCCCCGGCGAACAATGTGCCGGGTCACGCCGCGGGGAAACCTCAGGGTCTGGGAAACCTCAGAGTCGGACCGGTGCTATTTGTTGATTTGAAATAGTGTTCAATCTTTTGGGGCTCTCCTCAGGGTCTTAGAAGCTCGTTCCAAGTACTGAAAACCGCACTCCTAGCAAGCCAGCGATGCCACGTGCACATCGCCACTTTCTGCCCAACTACATGATCACCTCCAACGACGTGCACTTGCTGTACTGGATGAAGGAAATGAGGTCATCACCCGCAGCACGCGCATCGGCGGTGGGTAAGCGGCGCGCGCGCCGAAGACTCGGCAGTGCGTCTGGCGCATGGGTCTGAATCGATTGTCGTTAGAGGCGAACAGTTTGGGCAAGAACCGGGAACGAAACTCGATACGACGGCAACACACCGAGATGTGGTGACCGACACGTGCAACAGAAGCGGTTTACATGATTGATTTCGATACTGAAATCGCGCCGCCAAGCACAAAATACCGCGGTTTCAGGGTACGTTCGATTGCGGTCGAAAGCAGACCCGTGCAAACGACCGCTATCGACCTGTCGCGCACATCCCTTATGCTCTGACTTACACTTACCCTGGATCTCAAACGAGGAGTTTGCGGTGCATACACAACAATTGAACCGCTGGACACATGATCATGTGTTCAATCAAGATCAACAACGCGCAGGTGAGAAACGCACTCTCCTGGTCGTTGTCCTTACCGCCGTCATGATGGTGGTCGAGATCGCTGGCGGGCTGATCTATGGTTCCATGGCCCTGTTAGCCGATGGCCTTCACATGGCGTCGCACGCTACTGCGCTTGGTATTGCCGTATTTGCCTATGTGATTTCCCGGCGGCTTGCAGCTGACAATCGTTTTGCGTTCGGCGTGGGCAAGATCAATAGCCTCGCCGGATTTGCCAGCGCAGTCATGTTGCTGGGCTTCGCATTGGTCATGGTCATTGAAAGTACCGACCGGTTAATCAATCCGCTTTCCATCGCCTTCGACCAGGCATTGATCGTGGCTGTGGTAGGTCTGGTCGTGAACGCGGCCAGTGCCTGGATCTTGATGTCGACACCGCACGAGCACAACCATGGTCACAGTCATGGTCACGAACATCACGGTCACGAACATCATGATCACAATCTGCGCGGCGCCTACTTGCATGTATTGGCGGATGCGGTGACATCGCTTTTGGCGATCGTGGCATTACTGGCAGGCAAATATATGGGCGCAGGCTGGCTCGATCCGGCCATGGGCCTTGTGGGAGCGGCCTTGGTCGCGCGCTGGTCGTTCGGCCTGATTCGCGACACCTCAAAAGTCTTGCTCGATCGCCAGACGGAAGAACGTCATGCTATAGCGTTGCGAGAATCAATCGAAGGGCACTCGACGGATCGTGTAACGGATTTGCACGTCTGGAGTATCGGTTACGGCATCTTCGCCGCAGAAATCGCCATTGTCAGTGACGCTCCCAAGAACCCGGATCAGTACAAATCGCTAATCCCGCCGAGTCTCAAAATTGTCCACGCGACCGTGGAAGTACATCGGTGCGACCAACACAGTGGATGAAATTGAAACTGAAATCGTAGCTCCTGGTACAAAACCGCGGTTATCGAAAGAGCAACCAGTCCGACGAAACCAAAGGTAATGCCGGCAGCCAGTCAGACACCATGGAGTCGGAAAAACATCACTGATTGGATGACAAATAAGGGCAGGGCAACACCCTGCCCTTTTTTTCGAAGTGGATTTATCCGGGAAAATCGCCTTTGACCCTGCCTCGCTTCACTATCGGCTCAATCACGCCTGCGGCAGAATCAATCATGAGAAAGCATTCACATGAACAAGGCGATAAATAGATCCGAATTTCGCTTTGGCAAAACCTCTAAGTAAAATACCTGACTGAACAATGCATCGCGCAAAAATACACCGTGGCAAAAATTATGGCGCAACCATTACTTTCACGCATGGTTCGTGTTGCCTTTGATCGTTTGTGAAAGAGGAAATGAAAATGAAAGTTTACTTCGCCCCGAATTCCCGTGCCGTTCGTACAGTCTGGCTGCTTGAAGAAATCGGCCTACCCTATGAGTTGGAGCGCTTCACACTCGGCCAGAAAGAAATGCGTGGCCCGGAATACACAAAAATTAATCCGAATGGTCGCGTTCCAACTTTGATCGACGGCGAAACCTTGATTACGGAGAGCACGGCGATTGCCCAGTATCTAGGCGCTAAGTACGCGCCCGAATTGGTTCCCGGAACTGACGCGCCCAATTTTGCAACCTATTTGCAGTGGCTGCACTATGCCGAAGGCATGATCATGCCACCGGTAAACAACTACGTCGTGGAAACCATTCTGCTGCCGCCCGAACGCCGCAACGAAGCACTCGCCAAGCGCGCACTGAAAGTTCTCAACCGGGCACTCGATGGCGCGGAAGCGCATATGGAGGGGCGCGAGTTCATCGCGGGCGACTTTACCGTCGCCGACACGATTACCGGTCACGCCGTGATCATCTCCCGCCGGCTTGGTGCAAATTTCAGCGAGAGACCAAACCTGTCTGCCTATGCTGATCGGCTGGAAGCCCGGCCAGCATTCAAGGCCGCGAACTCAGCTTGATGGCGTGCTGGAACGACGCCGGCAGAATCGAGGCTGGATTCTCGATGACTATTCGACCGCGGGCATGCTCGACATTCCCTGGACATTTGTCGCTAGTTGATGGGAGCCGTCACTGGATGTAACGCAGGCCGGTAGGGCGCAATAACCGCAGGGCATTGCGCCGCATGCATTGCGCGATGCCGGCGGATCACGTATCGCTATTCCGCCCTAACCAGGGTTGCAAGGCTATTCTGTGTTCGCATCAGGTCGCTCACGACATTTGTAGCAGATGCAGATCTCGTCTGGCTCTTGGTTCAATGAGAAGGCAAGCGGGAGCATGACGACAAGTGACCCGGAGTGCACCTCCCGCATGCGTCACATTACTCGATCGCCAACATCCAGATGATCAGGTCGCCCTTCTCCACCGGCCTGCATTCGCGCTCTAGCCGCATCTTGCAGTTCCAACCGAGCCGCCTCAATTTTGCACTCGTTGGTGATCCAGTCAGGATGTTCCGAGGGGCCAAAAGGCTGCCGCTGACGATTGAATCGGGCGCGCCCCTCCGAAGGCCCACTGAAAGTGACGTCATCATGCGGCCTGAATTGGTCTGACGATGCCACAATGACTATTTTGGTCTTGCAACTTTTGGGAGTCAGCAATGAATGAAGAATTCATCAAGCGCTTGCGGACACTGGCGGTCGCGACGCTTTCAGATGGATGTGATCAGATCGCAGGAAAGCGGGGTTTCCTGGATCATGACATCCAGGCCCGGGTAAACGGCCGAAAGATTGTCGGTATAGCCGCCACGGTGCAGGAAGTCCCAAGCGACGAGCCGCACAAACCAGAGCTTGCCTTTGACGTGATTGACCAGGCACCGCCGGGCAGCGTCATCGTGATTGGCAATGGGGCCGATGCCAATACGGCGGTTTGGGGTGAGCTGATGAATGCGGGAGCTGTCGCGCGCGGGCATGAAGCTTTGGTCACGGATGGCGCGACACGCGATGTTGCTTTAATCCGCCGCGACACCGATTTTCCCGTTTTTGCACGTTCAGTCGTGGCGTCCAGCTCAATTGGCCGCTTGAAGACAATCGCCCGCGACGTCCCGGTTGAGGTCGGTGGCGTGCTTATTCGACCTGGCGATTTCATCGTTGGTGATGATGATGGCGTTGTTGCCATTCCGGCTAGCCATGTTGAAGCGATCATCGACTTCGCCGAAGAGGCCGAAAAAGTCGAAGCCGAAATGGCCATTTACATCAGAGAAGTTGGATCGATGCGCGCAGCCATCGACAAGTTCGGGCGCGCCTGATCGGCTAATCGACGCCACAGCGACATTGGGTTCGTTTGGACTTGCGCAAATAAAATTGAATCGAAGGAACGGAAAATGACCGGACAAACAGGATTTCACGGGGTTTATCCAATTCTCTATAGTTTCTATGAGGCAAACGGGCAACTGGACCGTACAGCAATGGGTCGCCAGGTCGAAGGCTGCATCGCGGGTGGGGCACATGGGATAGCGGTTATGGGATTGGCCACCGAAGTTGGCAAGCTCGACGTTAATGAACGTCGCCAGGTGATCGAGTGGGTAGGCGAAGACATTGCCGGTCGCGTTCCCTTCGCCGTGACGGTCAGAGAAGGGAGCGTGCCGGGACAGATTGCGTTCGTGAATGCTGCACGGGACGCCGGTGCAGATTGGGCCATATTGCAACCACCCGCGATCCAGGGTGTCCCGGAGATGGAATACGTCCGTTTTCTGGGTGCCGTTGCCGATCAATCTGACATCCCTTTAGCCGTACAGAATGCACCTGGACTAATGGCAACCAGTCTGTCCAATGGCGGCCTGAAGACACTGAATAAACAACACCCCAATGTCTGTTTGTTGAAGGCAGAGGGACCGGCCGTTTATATCAGCCAGTTGATGGAAGACACCGAAGGCGCGTTCGATATATTCGGTGGAATGGCGGGAATCCAGTTCCCTGATTCATTGCGTGCCGGTTGTGTTGGCATGATCCCGGCTGCAGATTTATTCGATCCGCAAGTCCGCATCTATGAATTGATGCGTGAGGGTACGCCGAAAGCCATTGCCGAAGCCGAAGCACTTCATCGAGAATTGCTGCCATTGATTGTCTTCATGATGAGCTCGGTGGAGAACTTTATCGCTTACGGTAAACACCTGGCAGCGCAGCGACTTGGACTTGCTAACGGCTCAGCCCGGCAGCCGTCCGTGCCGGTGACGAAATTTGGCCTTGAAATCATGTCCCATTGGGCCCGCCATCTCGGCCCATTCCCGACGGAATAGAGCTATACGGCCACCCTGGGCCACCGTGGTCCTGGGACACCGTGGTCGGACCTCTGCAAGCCAATGACGCACATGAATAATTACGCGAAATGAGCACCGCTGAGAGTCCTGGAGGCATTTTTTTGGTAGTGAAATATGCACTCTAAGGAAAAGCATTTAGTGCCACGCACCAATCGCCACTTCTTTCCCGATCTTGTCTAGCGCACTACCCATTGCTGTCAGCGCCGCAAATTTCTACTCAAGTTTGCGCGAGACACAAATACCAGACCCGATATGACGGCAACACACTATGAAGCGGGACACGCGTGAGGCAGGCACGCGTTGCGTGGATCAGTAGCGGCCTAAGTGGATAATCATAATAGTGAAATCGCGCCCTTAAACACAGACAACAGCGCTTGTCGCGGCACTAAATAATGGGACTTCAGATGGTCAGAAAGGTGCAACTCTGGATGAGGTCCCGGGATCAGGGCGAAATGCTTTGATCAGCTTTTACAAGTTGATGAGCGAGGCCGCCCGACCCGTGTTTGTCGTTTAACAAACTCAGCGCGCGAGCATTTCCATAAGACTGTCATCGTTGACCATGTCTGAAAGTGCCTTTGATACCGCATCGTTCACCAGCTCATTGCTATGCCGTTCATACGGCGGTCCGGCCGTCAGTTTGCGGGTGCGCACGTAATATGTACGGTCAAATGTTGCATCTCCATTGGTTGCACTGGCAAATACCTCGGCGCCAAGCTCGGTTTCAAAATCGAACGGTCTCTTGACCGAATTCAGCACCAGACTATTGATTGCAACGGTAATCGACCGTGTCATGGCACCGCTCCCCGGCACAACGTCGAAGCCGCGACTTTGCAGCATTTCTTCCACGCGATCGCGCACCAGCGCGGTGAAATCTTCGTCAAGCACAACATCCACCATTCCCTTGTTCGGGTCACCGACTTCGCCAAGCTTTGTCGACGAGCGGGCGTCAAATACTTCCAGGCCGATCAGTGCGTCAGAAGCAATCGGCTGGACGGTCGTGTCGATAGCCGGATCCAGATGCAAATTCTGTGTTTTAAGCGTGCATCCCTGCATTAGCAGCGCCAACAGCGCCAAGCATGGTAATGCAATTTGATATGTTCTTTTCATTAGGTCTCTCCTCTTTCTCAGAAAAACTTGAAAACTCCAGTGCAAAACTGGTGTATTCAATCAGCCTTGAAGGTAACAAGACTGTAATTTGCCGATGCTTAGCCTCCCAGCGAATAAGCCACTGTGATCGGGTTATGGTTCTTCCATTTTCTCACAATTGGTCCGGCGCGCCGCAATCTCCGAGCGAGTTCTGAAGGTCGAATCAATCTTGCGTGCCGTGTATTTCGTTACACAACAATAATTTTCGTGCGTATTTAGCGCCGACGGGACCCAAAAAAGGGGCCTATTATTCGGCCCCCTTTTTTTGCGGCCGCCAAGGGCTGATAACACCCTTGACGGCACACCCACAAGTTTTACTCTTTCGGAATGCTGATGGTGACGCTCTTCACAAAGCCGGTGAAGTCCGAATCTTCTACATCCTTGAAGACCAGATCAGCCGACTGGGTAGCGTCATCCCGACCAACATCTGCTGTTTCGTCTGCAGAATACACAGCCGGTACAGTCTTCTCGACACGACCCTTGGCTACTTTTTTGCCGTCAACATAGAGCGTTGCCAGACCACCCTTGCCAGCACCGCCGCCATCGTAGTCAAACTGTAGTTTGATCTCGGCACTGTCGCCGGTTATTGCCTTGGGTGATGTAATCGTATAACGCTCCAGACCGAACCAGTTATAGGTGTAGGCCGGTTTACCGCCGTCCATATATAACGCCCAGCCGCCAAATTTGCCGCCCTGCGTAAGGATGACTCCGCGGTCATTTCCTTTCAGTTCAACATTCGCGACAATGGTCTTGGAACGGTTCTTCTCATTTATGAAGGTGTTTTCGAGAATGCCTTCCATACCGTCAGCGAGCGTGAGGCTGGTGCGGGTTCCCATCAGATCCGGACGACCTGCAGTCGCGGCATTAAAGCGCTCGTACAGACGGTCGTCCAATGGATACACGTGGTTGGCGATGGCTTCTTTTTCGAACAAAGCCTGCATCTCCTTCAGCTTCTTGGGATATTTGGCCGCGAGATCATTGGTCAGGCTAAAGTCTTCCGCGGTGTTGTAGAGCTGCCAAACATCGTTCTGCAACGTGTTCTCAACCTTGTCGCGCCACGGCGCACGGTGGACAACACGTGCCAACCAACCGTCATTGTAGATAGCGCGATTGCCGAACATCTCAAAATACTGCGTGGTATGACGGTCAGGTGCGTTGCCATCCTTGGCGGCATACAGCATGCTCACGCCGGACAACGGTATCTGCGGCACGCCGTTCACCGATTTCGGCGCGGGCAATCCAGTGGCCTCGAACACGGTTGCCGCCACATCATTAACGTGATGGAACTGGCCACGGATTTCACCTTTGGCCTTAATACCCTTCGGCCAGTGCATCACCATGCCGTTGCGGGTGCCGCCAAAATCAGCGGCCATCTGTTTGGTCCACGTAAACGGTGCATCCGTAGCCACCGCCCAGGCCGCTGAGAAATGCGGGAATGAATTGGGGCCGCCCCAGTCGTCGGCATGCTTCAGCATGCTGTCCGTCGTTTCGGCATCAAATATGCCGTTCAGGTGGATCAACTCATTGTAGGTTCCAGTAAGACCGCCTTCACCGCTGGACCCGTTGTCGCCCATGATGTAAATAAACAGTGTGTTATCGAGCACACCAATCTCATCGATGGCGTCTACCAGCCGGCCGACCTGACGGTCGGTGTGTTCCGTAAAGCCTGCAAAGGCCTCCATCTGCAGCGCATAGAGCTGACGTTCCTTGTCGCTGAGCGACTCCCACTGTTTGATATCCTCCGGCATGGGGGCAAGCCTGGCATTCGCAGGGATGATGCCCTTCGCTTTCTGGCGATCAAAAGTCGCCTGGCGATACGCCAGCCAGCCGTCATCGAACTGACCTTTGTACTTCTCGATAAACTCTTTCGGCGCGTGATGCGGGGCGTGAACTGCACCGGTCGCGTAATAAATCATGAAGGGTTTTTGCGGCGTCATGGCGTGCTGGAACTTGACCCAGTCAATCGCTTCATTGGTCATGTCGGTGGTGAAGTGATAATCGGGGTCATCTTTCTTCGCCACCTTGGTGACGCCATCGAAAATAACCGGATCCCACTGGTTGGTTTCACCGCCGATAAAGCCGTAGAACTTGTCGAAACCCGAATTGGTCGGCCAGCGGAAATAAGGGCCGGAGACCGACACTTCCCAGGTCGGCGTTTCATGCCACTTGCCGAAAGCTGCTGTGCTGTAGCCGTTCTGGCGTAGCGCCTCGGCAAAGTACTTGGCATTGTCCGGCCGTTCGCCCTGGTTGCCGTAGAAGCCGGTGGCGACTTCCATCACCGAACCCACATTGACTTCGTGATGGTTTCTGCCGGAAAGTAGCGCCGCTCGCGTTGGCGAACACAACGCCGTGGTGTGGAACCGGTTAAAGCGCAGGCCTTCATTTGCCAGCCGTTCAAACGTCGGCGTTGCGATACCACCGCCAAAAGTTTCTGTTGCGCCGAATCCGATGTCATCGATCAGCACAATCACGACGTTCGGTGCACCCTCCGGTGCCTTAATCTCAAACCGCTCAGGCTTAGTGGCATTCCGCGCATCCATTACCGTGATTGCCGGACTCACAGGCGGCTGAATCGGCAACACGCTACGATCCAGCTTGTGCGGCGCCGCAGCGACGCTAGCTACAAATCCACCCCCACTGGTTAAAAGAAACGAAACCAGTGCTACAAGCAGAGAAGTCTTCTTCATTCAATAGTTCCTCATTCAAAGTTTGCCAGTAATCATCATTTACATATTCGCTCGGCAGCCCCTGGAATGACCGCCGGTAGTCCAGTTACTCCACACCAGATCATTCAGCCTCCAGCTCTTGCCGAACACCGCCTTCTGCGCGTAGTACAGACGGAACAACAGGAAAAAATTGTTGCCCACGGTTACATTATATTCCTCATCATTACCTCCATTAGGGTAGCAACCGCTGGCACACATCATCTGCGATTCTGCGGCCTGACATTTCTCCACCGCTGTTGGCCTCTTCTTGCTCAGTCGACAAGTTTTGACTCACTCAGGCGCCAGGTGCGATCAAGCCAGGGTGGCAGCGGCCTGGAATACTGTGGTTCAGATCTCGGATCGTCGCCCTCAACCAGACCGACGAAAGACCCTTCAGACGGGCGCGAATTGGAACACCGCTGCACGTGATGCAAGAACTCGGCGGCTGAAATAACGGAGGTAGAACGGCATGGCTACGAGTCCAGACCTCGTGCCGTTCATTTTATCTAGTGAATTGCGTGCTTCAAAAGAGTGGTTACTTGCTGCGAAAGTCGACGCGCCCTTAGCCAGGCACTCCATGCGGAAAACATACCGCCAAGCGCTGATCGCACCGTTTTCCGGGTCCGAAAATACTTTACGTCAGGGCCACGGCGTGGTCCGCCCCCGGTGCTGGCGCTGTTATGACGGACTTCGCAACGCCTGCCGATCGATCTTTCCGGTGCCGGTCTTGGGCAACGCTGCGACGTACTCCACGATGCGCGGATACTTGTACGGCGTCAGGCGTGATTTCACGAAATCGCGCAGCGCTTTTGTCTGCGCTTCACTCGCTTTGACGTCGTTACGAAGTTGCACGACGGCGCGCAGCGTCATACGGCGGTCCGGCATTTCATGGCCCATCACAGCGCATTCGTGCACGTCCGGATGTTCGTTCAGGCAGCGCTCTACCTCGAGAGGCCACACCCACATTCCCGACACTTTGATCAGGTCATCAGCGCGCCCCTGAAAATAGTAGTACCCGTCCTTTTCAACGAAACGGTCACCGGTATAGATCCACCCACCGCGCATGGTTTCCCGGGTATTGTCAGGACGGTTCCAGTAGCACGGCGCAGACGAGTGCCCTCGCACGGACATGACGCCCTCTTCTCCGGTTGCCGCTGTCCCGCCGTCGGGGCTTTCGAGGCGCACTTCGTAGCCTGGTACCCGTGCGCCCGCCGCACCGATACGGTGATCAGTCAACGTGTTGCTCAGATAGATGTGCAGCATTTCGGTGGATCCGAGACCTTCCGTCGGACCATGCCCCGTCCTGGCTTTCCAGGTGTTGTAAATGTCTGCCGACAACACCTCGGCCGCGGACATCGATTGCCGTAACGAGGAGAGGTCGCACTGATCAAAACCCTCAGACCGCGCCAACGCAGTGAAAAGCGTGGGCAGCCCGAAAAACACTGTCGGACGATAGGTCTCAATCATTTTCAGCACCGCATCGGGTTTCGGTTGCCCCGACATCAGCACCACCGTGGCGCCGACCGAAAATGGAAAGGTGATCGAATTGCCGAAACCATAGGCGAAATAGATCTTCGGCACCGAAAAGCAAATGTCGTCTGCGCGCAGTTTGAGTACGTGCTTGCCGAACGATTGATCGGTATAGGCCATGTCGTGATGGAGATGGACAATCCCCTTTGGCCTTCCGGTCGTGCCTGAGGAATACATCCAGAAGGCCATATCGTCCGGCGTGGTATTCGCGCACGCCAGCTCATCCGAACAACCAGCCATGAAGTCGGAATCAGCCTTCTGCTTTTCGCGCCCGGCACCGCGATTTTTAACAGAACTGCCAGAGCCATTGACGATTACGACCTGTTCGACTTTTGTGCCTTGCAGTGCTTCGTCATTGAACGTACTTGCCAGATCGGCCTCGCATAAAGCGATCCGTGCAGCGGAGTCCTTGAAATAGTAGTTCAGCAGGTCAGGTTTGGTCTGGACATTCAGGAGAACGGGTACGAAGCCGGCACGAACTGCCCCGAAAAAAGCAGCTGGATACACCGGCGTGTCATCGAGGAAAAAGGCGATGCGCTCGCCCCGAGTGAGACCCGCCTGTCTGAAAGCGTTGCCCCAGCGTGCAGCATCCCGCACCAGTTCGGCATAGGTCACATCACCCGCCGAGCCGGTCAACGCATGCTTGTCCGGGTTTCGATGCAGATTGTCCCAGAGAATTTTCGAACAGTTGGCGAACGCGCTCTTGTTGAAGCCGATCTCGGCGGCACCCTCTGTATTCTCTCCAACGGGATCCGCAATATTGCCGCCCGCGGCGCTGGCCGAGTCGCCCTCGTAGCGCGCCATGAATCCAGGTGCAATGGTCCGAAGGCGCTTCATGTCCACGCGGCCCGATCGAGTGATGTAGTCGAATGCAAAATCGAGCGGCGCCAGCGCCATTTTTGCTGCGAAACCTTCGTACCAGGTGGCAGAGGTGTTGGCCGCATCGACGATCTTCTTCGTGATTGGTTGACGCTGTGACTGATAGGCGGCAAGCGCCTCGTCTACATCCGCATCTTCGACGAGCGCGTGCACCAGCGCAATCGCGTCTTCCATCGCAAGCCGGGTTCCCGATCCGATGGAAAAGTGCGCCGTGTGGGCCGCGTCGCCGAGCAGGACGTGGCGGCCCGCTACCCAGTGCTTGCACCACAGTCGGGGAAACTGCCGCCACATCGATTTGTTCGTAATCAGTGGCGCCCCCTCCAACACATCACCGAAGATGGATTCACAGACATGCGCACTTTGCTCCTCGCTCATCGCGCCGAAACCATACGCTTCGAAAGTGGCGTGATCACATTCGACAATGAACGTGCTGCACTCCGGTGCGAAGCGATAGTGATGCGCGTTGAGCGCGCCCTGTCCGGTCGTCACAAAAGTCTGCGTCAGCGTATCGAAAGCCCGATGGGTTCCAAACCAGGCGAAATGGTTGCTGAAGGATTCCACCGTCGGGGCAAACTGCTCTTCGAATGTGCGCCGCACCAGCGAATTGAGCCCGTCCGCGCCGATGACAAGGTCCGCATCCAGATCATCGGTCGATGAAACCAAATGTGAAAACCGCATGTCGATGCCCAGAGACACGGCGTGCTTGCGCAGGATCTCGATCAGCTCGAGGCGCCCGATGGCGGAAAAGCCGACCCCGTCCAGCGTGACCTGGCCTTGCGGATGATTGAGAGTCATATTGCGCCAGCGTTCCATGTCCGGCGTGACGAGTTGGTAAATATCGGGGTCGTCCGCCTTAAGGAACTCGAGCGCCTGATCGGAGAAAACCACACCGAACCCGAAGGTGGCGCCAACCGGATTTTGCTCTGTCACACGCACACGCACATCCGGCAGCAGCCGACGCAGAAGGATCGCTGTGTAAAGACCGGCAGGACCGCCACCCAGAATCTCGACGCTCGACAAGCGCGACATCATTCACCCGAATCGCTGGACAATGGAGGCCTCGAAACATAGAGTCTTTTCGCTACATGCGCAACTCTTTGCCTCTTATGCGAAACTGGATATGACTGAGTCAGTTCGCCAGGCATCTCCGAATATGCAAACAGTTGCGCGCGCTGTGCATTGGGAACTGGAGGCCGGGGCACAGCTTCGCCATCCGATCAGGAAGACCAATGATCAGATCTATTGCGATAAATAAATCTGTCCCCTTTTTGTTCGTCCTGCCAGGAAAGATGAAAGAGGCGCCACCCTTTAATCTGCAAAAACCAAGGTCTCAAGTCTAGAATCGTAGCGCTCAGCCTGCCTGCCGCAACACCCTTCCACATCGGAATGCGTTGCTACGAATGGCAAGCCGAGCACAAATGGAAAAGGCCTGCATTGCTGCAGGCCTTTCATTTGTCTGGCGCCGTCCGCTGGACGCAGGCGGACACGACAAAACTGGAATCAAGCGCCGACCATCAAGCAGTCTGGCGCTGCGCCGAGCCGGCTGAGATTGGCTCCTTGTGAAACGCGCCGTCTTTCATGACTGCGAGAATCTTGTCCGCATCCTGCAACAGCTTGAGGTTGGCCAACGGATTGCCGTCGATGAGAACCAGGTCAGCAAGATAGCCTGGCTTGATCTGGCCGAGTTCGTTGCCCATCATCATGATCTCACCGCCGAGTTTCGTTGCGGACATGATTGCGTCCATCGGTGAGAAATCGAGCAGGTTGACGAAGTGTTCGATGTCACGCGCGTTGGTGCCGTTCGGATTCCATGCGAAGCCATAGTCACCGCCGGGCAGAATGCGCACACCGCGCTTCTTCAATTCCTTCATATTCTTGCAGGCAATGTCGAGTTCGCGCCGCAGGCCCATGCTTTCGCCAACCTCGACGGTAATGCCCCAGTCGGATGCTTCGTTAAGCGTTGTGTAGGTAATGCCGAGAGTCGGCGATACAAAACACCAGTCTTTCGCCGCTTCCAGTGCGTCACAGGCTTCGTCATCAACCAGGGTCGCATGGTAGATCACTGCTGCGCCGTGTTTAAGCGCCAACTTCACCGACTCGGCGCTGCGCGCATGCGCGGCAACCCGCTTTCCGTGCGCATGGCCCACATCACAAACCGCCGCTATTTCGGCCTCGGTCATCACAGTGTGATGGGCACGCGCATGCGGTATGAACTCGTCGCCGGAAGGGTTGATCTTCAGTGTGTCGACACCTTCGCGAACCATTTCACGCGCGGTCTTGCGGAATTCGTCGGCACCGTCGCAAACAATTGCGAACGTTTCACGGTGCATGTGCATCAGGCGTACGTCGCCCAGGCCGCCGGTTGTCGCAAGCTCCGGGCTTGCGGCAAGCGTACGGGGACCGGGAAAATCGCCTGCATCAATCGCGTTGCGCAGCACTACGTCCAGACGCGCCTTTGCGGCGGCCGCACTATTGCAGGCGGTGAAACCCTGGTCGAGGAATTTCTGCGCATTCTTGACGGTACGCAGGATATGCTCCTCAGGCGGGATGAAGCCCAGCGACTCAAGGTCGGCAGTGTCCAGGAAGGTCATATGCGAGTGCGATTCGATCATCCCCGGCATCAGCGTCGCTCCGCCACCGTCGACCACTTGCGCGCCTTCTGCGGGGATTGTCGATCCCTGCGGTGCGACGGCTTTGATCCGGTTACCTTCCACCAGCACCTCGCCGGCGTAGGGAGCCGCTCCGGTGCAGTCCAGCACGTTTACGTCTTTGAATAGTACTTTTGCCATGTTCGTGTCTCCCTCTCAATCACCGTAGACCAGATTTCGCCCGCTTTCTGAATCGAAGCAGTGCAACTTCTTGTCATTAAACGAAAAACGAATCGAGCTGTCCAGTTCAAGCACTGTGCGGGCAGGCACTGTAGCCCGTAGCAGCAAATCCTGCACGCGCAGCGTAACAATCTTCTCTACCCCGTGATTCTCCACCGCATGCACCGTCCCTTCAAGAGGGCCTGAGGAATCAATCAATATATCCTCGGATCGCACCCCGATTCTCACTTTTCCGGCCCGATCGCGCAATTGACCCAACGCTTCTCCGTCCGTAGGAATCTCCAAACTGCCTGGAATGACCACCGCTTTGCCATTGCCCAAAGTGGCGTCAAACAAATTCATCGCCGGGGAGCCAACGAAGGTTGCGACAAAGGTGTCGCGGGGACGGCTATAGATATCCTGCGATGAACCGACCTGCACCAGGCGGCCATCGCACAACACGCCAATCTTGTCGCCCATCGACATCGCTTCGACCTGATCGTGGGTGACGTAGAGGAATGTCGCGCCGAGTTTCATCTGCAAGTCCTTGAGCTCAGCCCGTAGAACTTCCCGCAGTTTGGCATCAAGGTTCGACAACGGCTCGTCCATCAGGAACACCCGCGGTTCGCGCACGATAGCGCGGCCGATCGACACTCTCTGCATCTCGCCACCGGACAATTTGTCGGTCTTGCGCTCGAGTAGATGTTCGATACGCAACGTCTTCGCGGCGCGCGCGACGCTCTCCGAGATGTCTTGCTCAGTCAGGCGACGCACTTTTGAACGCAGCGGGAATTCCAGGTTCTCGCGTACCGTGTAGTGCGGATAAAGCGAGTAATACTGGAACACCAGCGCGACGTCACGTTCGGCCGCACTGTGTTCGTTTACATTCTCGCCGTTGATACTGATAGTGCCGGCATTTGGCGCGTCCAGGCCAGCAATCAGTCTGAGCGTCGTAGTCTTGCCGGCACCGGTTGGGCCAAGCAGGACGAAGAACTCGCCATCGGCGATATCGAGATTCAGATCCGCCAGGGCGGTTTGCCGCCCGAATTTCTTACTGATATTTTCAAGTCTGATTTGCGCCACGATTACGCCTCAAATCGAATGTGCAACGATTCCCCGGTGCGGGTACTGAAGAAATGGGTCTGCTTCTCATCAAACCGCGCGTAGACGACATCGCCCGCTTTGTCGACATAGCCGGACGGCGTGCGTGCACGCACCAGCTTCTTGCCAAATTTAAGGTCGACGATGTCGTACGGTCCGAGCGGCTCGATGATGTGCGCTTCTACCGGAACAAAGCCCTGATCGTGCGTGCGTGAAACCTGCACGCCTTCGGGCCGCACACCAATTGCGATTTCATCCTCGGAGTGTCGTTTTTCGACAAGCTTGTGATAAAGGTCCGCCGGGTACTCAAGCTCGGCGTCACCTTCCCCGAGTTGCATCCGGGTGCAGCCGTCGTCCGGACGCGCGACACCCTCGACTATATTCATTATCGGACTGCCGATGAACTGCGCGACAAACAGATTCTCCGGATGATTATAAACATCCTCTGGTGTACCGACTTGCTGCAAAACGCCTTCGTGCATGATCGCAATCCGGTCGGCCATCGACATCGCTTCCACCTGGTCATGCGTCACATAAACAGTCGTGGCTTCATTCTCGATGTGCAGCCGCTTCAGTTCGGTACGCATGTCCTCGCGCAGTTTCGCATCGAGTGAACCAATCGGCTCATCCATCAGGATTGCTTTTGGTCGGCGCACCAGCGCCCGTCCGATCGCCACCCTTTGCATGTCACCCCCGGACAATGCGCCAGGCCGCTTGGAAAGCAGTTGCTCGATGCGCAGCGCTCGCGCAACCGCCTTGACACGATTTTCGACCACATCCGGACTTTCGCGCGTCGCTTTGAGCGGAAAGGCGATGTTCTCGAACGCAGTCAAATGAGGGTAGAGCGCATAGAGCTGAAACACGAAAGCAATGTCACGGTCGGCCGCCTGCATGTTCTGAACAGGCTTGCCGTCGATGAGAATGTCTCCGCGGTCGATGTCCTCCAGCCCGGCAATCGCACGCAGAGTGGTCGTCTTGCCACAGCCGGAAGGTCCGAGCAGCACCACGAACTCGCGGTCCTTGATTTCCAGATTGAGCTTGCGAATGATGTAGTTGTCGCCGAAGTATTTTTCGACGTCCTTGAGTACGATCTCAGCCATGGCTAACCGTCCGATTCCGCTTCCAACGGCGGCTTGATGTGGGAAAACACAATGAAACCGACCAGGCCGGCAAGAATGATGGTCACGCCGTAGCGATGCAGAACTTCAATCCACGGCTGACACAGCGCAATGATGCCGAAGACCATTACCCACATCGACAAAGGCTCCAGTACCCGGTTGCTAAGTTCTCTGAAACTCATATCTGTGCTCGCTCTCCGTTATTACGCTGCGCTGTTTGAGCCGCATTACTTCCGAGTCGCGCTGATTATTAGCCGCATTACTTGCGAATTGCGCCGAAAGTCACACCGCGCAACAAGTGCTTGCGCAGCAGGAAGGTAAACACCGCCACAGGCAACAGGAACAGGAACGTTCCGGATGCGATCACAGTCCAGTCGGTAATTCCCGACCCGAGTTGCGATGGAATATAGGGTGGCGCCGTCTGTGCCTTGGAGTTCGTCATCATCAACGCAAAGGCATACTCATTCCAGGCAGTGATGAAACAGAAAACCGCTGTCGCGGCTACGCCGGTCGCCGTCTGCGGCACTACGATCTTGAAGAAGGCTTCCATGCGGGTGTAACCGTCGACAAGCGCCGCCTCCTCGTACTCGGTCGGAATCTCGTCAATGAAGCCTTTCATCAGCCACACTGAAAACGACAGGTTGAACGCGGTGTACAGGATGATCAACCCGATGTGGGTATCGACCAACCCGACAACCCGGTACATCAGGAACATCGGAATCGCCACCACAACCGGTGGCAACATTCGTGTCGACAGAATGAAGAACAGCCAGTCGTTTTCGCCCGGCATTTTAAAACGCGAGAACCCGTATGCGGTCAACGTGCCCATCGCAACTGCGAGAAACGTGCTGGTCACCGCAATGATGATGCTGTTGAGGAAACGGCTCCAGTAACCGGAACTCTCGATATTTCCGTCGGCATCCTTGATGAAGCGTTCGCCGGCGTCCAGCACCCGTTTCTCGTACCACTCAGCTGCAGCATAAGCTTCGGGGTCCGGCTCACCACGCAGTTGAACACGCCTGGTGAACAACTTGATGAACGGCGTGATTTCCGGCTCGAACACCACCGTCGGCGGCACTGTGGTTGCCAGATTACGCGGCTTGAACGCTGTCGAACTGATCCAGTACAGCGGTAGCAGGAACACGATCACCAGAGCGAATGCGGTTGCTACCAGCACCCGGTTCCACAGCCTTTGTCCTTTGGAAGTAACCGCAGCCATGCCTAACGCTCCTTGGCCTTGTTGAGATATTTGACATAGATGTTGGTGATGGCCAACACCATGATCAGTACGATGTAAGCGAGCGCGCAGGATTTACCTGTCTGCCACTCCTGGAACGCCATCTTGTACAGCCGGATCGCGATCAGTTCGGTTGACTCCATTGACGTCATGATGAACGCCAGATCGAAAGTCTTGAACGCCTCCATGGTGCGGAAGATGATTGCGATGAGCAGCAGTGGTGTCACCAGCGGCAGCGTGATGCGCGTAAACGTATACCAGCGGCCGGCTCGATCGATCGCGGCAGCCTCGTACAAGTGTTTCGGAATTGCAGACAACCCGGCGAGGCACAGCAACATCACGAACGGTGACCACATCCAGATATCGGTGAGCGCCACCGCGTACAACGCCACTTCCGGATCGGACAGCCATTCAAAATCCTCAAGGCCGAGTGCGTAATTGATGATGCCCCACGAAGGGCTGTACAGCAGCTTCCAGAACAGCCCGACAACTGCCATCGACATCATCATCGGCAGCAACAGCAAAGTCGTCACCAGGCCCTTGGCCGGTATTTCGCGGTTCAGTAGCAGTGCCGCGCCGAATCCGACGACAACCTGTCCACCGACGGAAACCAGAACATACTTCGCTGTCGTTGCGAAGTTGATCCATATGTATTCGTCCGCGAGTAACTCGCGGTAGTTTTGCAGGCCGATGAAATTGGCCGGCATATTCATAGACGCCCGGAAATCAGTAAACGAATAACCGAGCGAATATATCAGGGGAAAAATGTTGAAGATGATCAGAAACACGATCGTCGGAATGATGAACAGGTTACGGATTGCGAGGTCGCTCATACCGCGCTTTACCGCAATCGTTCCAGGTTCAAGCCTGTCTATCATGTCGGAATCTCCCCCTATTATCTGAAGCCGTGTCAGTTGTTCCTGACCTTTGGCGTCTTGATGGACGGGCGCGACGTGATGCCGCCCCCGTCCCTCTTCTGCTAGCTTTTTACTTCAGCCGTCCATACCTCTTGAACGTCTTTTCCCAGTCCGAAGCAACGCCGTTGAGCGCCTTCTCGGCAGATCCCCTGTTGCCTACTACGAAAGGATGCAGCCGCTTGTTCATGCTATCGAGCAATTCCGCGTACTCCGGCACCGCCCAGAAATCCTTAACCATGAACATGGTCTGGTAGAACGCCTCGTTGTACGGCGTGGCATTGCGGAACTTGTCCGACTTGAGCACATTCGCATTGCACGTGTACCCGCCGAGATCGGCCCACTTCTCCTGCACGTCATCGCGGATGAACCACTCGAGGAACTTCATCGACTCAGCCTGCTTCTTCGAGTACTTCACGATCGACACACCCTGCCCGCCGAGTGCCGCAAAACGCTCGCCACCGGGGCCCTTCGGATTCGCGAAATATCCGGTCGATTTGGCGTACTTGTTCGTCGCCGGATTGTTCAATGCCGGGAAGAAGGCAAAGAAGTTCATGCTCATTGCTGCAAGTCCTTCAGTTATCGCCTGGTTGCTTTCCTGGAAGAAGGTCTTGCCCCAGCCCGGCGGCGTGTACTGATAAAGCTCTTTGTACATGTCGAGCGCCGCTACAGCTTTCGAGGAGTTGATGTAGCCGTTGACCTGGTAAGTGTCGTAATTGCCGAGGTCGCCACCGTAGCTGAACAGAACATTCTCATATCCCATGATCAGCGCGTCATAGGAATTGTCCGTGTAAATCGCAAGTCCGTAGCGTTTTTCATCCGGGCGATGGAAGAATTCCGCGATGTCGCGCAGTTGATCCCATGTATCCGGCACATCCAGCTTGTAGCCGTATGTTTTCTTGAACGCCGCCATTTCTTTTGGATCCTCGAACCAGTCCTTGCGATAAGACCAGCCGTTTGCATCACCCTCGAGAGGAATTGCCCAGTACTTCTTGCTGCCTTTCGGGTATTCCGCATATCCCTCGACTGTAGCTGGCGCCATCGTCTTGGCAACATTGTGTTTCTTGAAAAATGGTGTCAGATCAACGTAGTGACCGCCGGTCGAGCCAGCACCGAGCCACTGCGAATCACCTACCACCATGTCGTACGCGTCACCGCGTGCGGCGAACTCACGAAATGCCTTGGTCTGAAAATCCGGCCATGGCACGGTTTCGACCCTGACCCTGACGCCGCTCTCTTTTTCGTAATCCTTAACGAGTTCCTGCAGGTAATCTGCCGGATCCCACTGCGCCCACAAAATTGTGAGTTGATCCGCAGCAAACGCGGTTTGACTCGCGATTGCAAATACTGCACCGGCCAGCAGACCGGTTAATTTCCTTTTGCTCATGACACTCTTCCTCCACATAAATAAAAGTGCTGACCCCTGTTACTACTACTTTCCGGCAGCGGCATATGCTCCGCATTACCGACATTCAACTACTGGTGTTCAATTACTCACGGTCTTGTCGCCGCGTCGCAAATCTACGAGAAATTCACTCGTACAGCCGTAACACTAACTACCGGGTTTCTTCCTCGCGCGCCGCACCGGAGTACGGCGCGAGCCGTCTGCTTCATCGACTGCCGAGCGAATCAGCGCGTGGCAAGTCCACAAAGCCACGTCCTCCGCCTGCTTGATGTCGAGTCCCCAGATATCCTTGAGCACTACAAACGCTTCGGTCCCGAAAATCAGCGACAGCGCTTGCGACAACCGTTCGAACCGCCTTGGACCAAGGCTGCGTTTTAGCGGCGCAATCGCCGAAGCGAGCAGGCGGATACGATTTCCGCGCGCCATAACAACTTCTCCGCCCATTTTTCCAGCATGCCCCCGCGCCCACTGGTCCAGTGCGAGCCTGAGTGCCGCCTTCAGCGGTGCTTCGTACATTTCCATGCGTGGGTACAAGAACGTCAGCAACTCGTCCATGCGTTGCGCAGGATCTTCGGACTCGGACTGCCAGGCAAGGATCGGCTCTAGCGCCTCATCGACCGTCGCCTGAATCAGAGCGGCCTGGGTCGGGTAATAACGGTAGGCAGTAGCGCGCGAAACTTGCGCCTCTTCAGCAACATCCGTCACCGATGGAATCTGCCCTTCCTGCATCAGGCGCATGGCAGCATCGAGCATGATTCGCTTGGTGCGAGCGCGCGGCCCGCTTTCGGTTTTCGTTTTCGCGGCGCCTTGTCGACGTTCCGCTTGACCTGAGACATCCATCTCAATATGATACCACCGTCTTATTAAAAGACAAGCGTCTCAAAAAACTTTTTAGCTCGGACCGCCAGGAGCGCATATATATGGAAGCCCCACAAGCGCGCGCTGGATATTCGATCTTGTCGCAACGCAACACGTGTCACCGGAAGCAATTGAGATGAAACATATTTTCGTCGTGGGCACCTGCGATACAAAAGGTGTTGAGCTCGATTATGTGCGCCAACTGATCCGCGCCGCTGGCGGCGACGTCACGCTGGTCGATGTCGGCACCGGCAGCACCGCCGATGTTTCAGTTGCTGATGTTCCAGCAACTGTCGTCGCAAGCCACCATCCACATGGTGTTGGCGCGGTGCTCGGTGGAAACGACCGCGGCAAATCTGTGGCTGCGATGGGCGACGCATTTGCCCGCTTTGTTGAAAGTCGCGACGACATTGCCGGCATCATCGGCATTGGTGGCAGCGGCGGCACGTCAATTATCACGGCCGGCATGCGGCAGCTTTCGATTGGCGTGCCGAAAATTATGGTGTCGACGCTCGCCTCAGGAGACGTCGCGCCTTATGTTGGGCCGACCGACATCACGATGATGTATTCCGTCACTGACGTCGCCGGACTGAACAGTATCAGCCGCAAAGTACTGGCGAACGCCGCGCACGCGATCGCCGGCATGGTCAAGCACACGATTGCACCAACTGATGACAAGGCGGCGATCGGCCTGACGATGTTCGGTGTTACGACCACTTGCGTGACCGCCATCACAGGCGCACTCAGTGACGAATTCGATTGTCTGGTGTTTCATGCGACCGGCACCGGCGGCCAGGCGATGGAAAAACTGGTCGACAGCCACATGCTCAAGGCCGTGATCGATGTGACCACTACCGAGGTCTGCGACCACCTGTTTGCAGGTGTACTTTCGGCCGGGCCAGGACGGCTCGATGCCATCGCCCGCACCGGCATTCCTTATATAGGGTCGGTCGGCGCGCTGGACATGGTCAACTACTGGGCAATGGACACCGTGCCGGCGACATTGCGCAGCCGCAATCTGTACGCACACAATCCACAGGTCACGCTGATGCGCACCACGGCCGACGAATGCCGGCAGATCGGCTACTGGATCGCAGACAAGCTCAATGCCTGCGAGGGCCCGGTACGTTTGCTCATTCCCGAGATAGGCGTGTCGGCATTGGACGCACCCGGCAAACCATTCCATGACCCGGAAGCTGATGAAGCGTTGTTTAGCGCACTGGAAACACGAATGCGCACGACAGACAACCGCCGGCTGATCCGGCTTCCGTTACATATAAACGATTCCGCATTTTCCGACGCACTGGTCGAAAATTTCCGGGAAATTACGAAAGCCTGACCGATAAACCAAACCTTTCTGAGAGAAGCAGAACTGATGCCCCAATTCGAACGAAAGCAATTGCTGGAGAAATTCCAGGACATGGCGCGACGTCGCGTGCCAATTATTGGTGGCGGTGCCGGCACCGGACTTTCCGCGAAGTGTGAAGAAGCCGGCGGCATCGACCTGATTGTCATTTACAACTCCGGGCGTTACCGCATGGCCGGCCGTGGCTCGGCGTCGGGATTGCTCGCCTACGGCAATGCCAACGAAATCGTCAAGGACATGGCGCTGGAAGTATTGCCGGTCGTGAAGAAAACGCCGGTTCTGGCCGGCGTCAATGGCACGGATCCGTTTGTGCTGATGCCACAGTTTCTCGCGGAATTGAAACAGATGGGTTTTGCGGGCATACAGAATTTTCCGACGATCGGATTGTTTGACGGCGTCATGCGCCAGAGCTTCGAGGAAACCGGCATGAGCTACGGACTCGAGGTCGACATGATCGCAGCGGCGTACGCCCAGGATTTCTTTACCACGCCCTACGTATTCAATGCCGATGAGGCCGCAGCGATGACAAAAGCCGGAGCGGACATGCTGGTCGCACACATGGGCGTGACAGTGGGTGGCAGCATTGGAGCCAAAGCCTCAAAAAGCCTGGATGAATGCGTCGCCGAGATCGACAATATCGCGGCTGCAGCCAGGAAGGTACGCAATGACATGATCATTCTCTGCCATGGCGGTCCGATTTCTTCACCTCAAGACGCCGAATACGTTTTGAAACTCACGAAAGATTGCCACGGATTTTACGGCGCGAGCAGTGTGGAACGCCTGCCAACAGAAACCGCAATTACCGATCAAACCCGCCGCTTCAAATCCATCGCCTTATAACCATCCCAGCACGTACGGAGGTATTCCATGATCAAAGTCTATCGCAGCGCAATCATCCATGCTTCGGCCGACAAGGTCTGGGGTCTGGTTCGCAACTTCAATGACTTGCCAAAATGGCATCCCGCCATTGCGTCGAGCGAGATCGAGCAAAACCTGCCACCGGACAGCGTTGGCTGCGTGCGGCGCTTTCAACTCGTCGACGATGGCGGAATGATTCGCGAACAACTCCTTGCTCTCGCTGACGATACGCGCAGCTTCACCTACAGCATCCTCGAATCGCCAATGCCGGTGGACAACTATGTAGCGAAGATGAGTTTCACCCCGATCACCGCGGGGAACGAAACATTCGCCGAATGGACGGCCGAGTTCGACGTAACTTCAGGGCCGCCGGAAGACACCGAGCAGCACATTGGAGACAACGTTTTTGCAGGGGGATTTGAAGCACTCAACGCCAAGCTCGCGAACCGCTAGAAGGGGATTGCCATGACAAAGGTTTTCATCAGCGCGGCAATCAACGCTCCGGTGGAGCAGGTCTGGGCCAGGGTGCGCGACTTTAACGGGATGCCGGACTGGCATCCGAGGTTCTCGCGCAGCCATATAGAAAATGGTCTTCTGAGCAACCAGATCGGTTGCATCAGAAATTTTGACATCACCGACGGAGGCGGAACCATCCGTGAGCAACTACTGGAATTGTCCGACATCGGTTACAGCTTCCGCTACTGCATTCTCGACTCCCCGCTTCCAGTGGAAAACTATATTGCGCAGCTGACGCTGCATCCCGTCACCGCAGACAACACGACGGCAGGAATCTGGACAGCAGAGTTCGATGTCACCAACGGCGACGAGGCAGGGGTCGTTGACGCCGTGGGCAATGGCACATTCGGCAAAGCGTTCGAGGTGCTGAACGAGGCTTTCGCATCGAAGTGATGCTTGGGAGCGCGCGTGCGCTGAACATCAGCGCCAGTTAAGTCACGTCGGATTACGCTGCGCTAATCCGACCTATGACTACTTAACAAGATTTTCGAACCTCGGCAGTAAACGGGGCATCGCGTGCGATGGGACAATCTGTTGAAAATGCTCCCGCGCAATGCGCTACTACTCGCCCAGAATAATCATTCCGAGCAGGTCGTCGGCCGTGACATCGTCAATATTGACGGTTCCGACCAGTTTGCCATTCTTCATGACCGAGGCACGATCACATAGTGTCATCACGTCATGGATGTCATGGTCGATCAAAAATATGCCGATGCCGTCCGCTTTGAGCTGGTTAATGAGCTCACCTACCATCTGCGTTTCCTGCGGACCCAGCGCGGCAGTGGGTTCGTCCATGATTAGAATCTGTGCATCGAAATAAACTGCCCGGGCAATTGCAACTGACTGCCGCTGGCCGCCGGACAGCGCTGACACGGGTGCGGAAAAGTTATCGAAGTTAGGATTGAGCCGGCCAAGAATTCTGCGAGTTTCGGCTTCCATCGCATCGTCATCGACCATGCCAAACCGGTTGACTATCTCACGACCCAGAAACAAATTCGAAGCGGCATCCAGGTTGTCCGCAAGTGCCAGGGTTTGATAAATCGTCTCAATATTGTAGCTGCGCGCATCACGCGGATTATTGATGACGGCGCGCTCTCCCTTGACGTAAATATCCCCTGCGTCGGCCTTGTAGGCACCGGATAGTGTCTTGATCAACGTCGATTTTCCAGCACCGTTATGGCCGAGCAAACCGACAACCTCGCCCGGATACAAGTCGACGCTGACATGATCGACAGCCTTGATACCGCCAAAGGAAAGCTGGATATCGCGCATTTCAACCAGCGGTGTCGCGTCATTTGTCATGGCTGCCCTGCCCTGCGACGATAGGCGATATCGAGATAAACCGCGAATACAAGCACCACACCTACTACGATCGATTGCAACGGGGCGTCAACTCCAACCATCGCCATCCCGGATTGAAGCGATTGCATGATCAGTGCGCCGAGAATCGCGCCGAAGATAGTGCCCACCCCACCTGCCAGTGCGGTACCGCCAATCACCGCGGCCGCAATGACGCGCAACTCATCCAGTGTGCCCAAATCATTTCCGACGGCCCCCAAACGCGCCGAAGCGATGACCGCAGCAACGGCAGTGAGTGCACCCATCAAGGCGAACACTTTGACCGTTAACATCTGGGTATTCACGCCGGACAGTTTTGCCGCTTCGGGATTGCCACCTGTCGCATAAATATAGCGTCCGAAGCGCGTGCGACGCGCTACCACAGTCATGATGATCGCAATAAGAATCAGGATCACCACCGGGATCGCAATGCCGTGATACAGCATCAACCCCTCAGCCGGAATTTCAAGACCTTTGGCTTCGGCAATCCGTTTCACGGCACCACGCGGAATCGGATACGCATTCATGATTGCCACGTAACCGAGAATCAAAGTGGCAACAACACCTATCAGGCTGATTTCCGCCCACCGGGGTTTAACCTTGAAGCCGTGACTGGATTTCTGGCGGCGACTCAGAATCATGAAGATCACCGCAATGATTGTTGCAGCCCACCCAAGAATCCAGCTTAAGACATCACCAAGAGTGCCCTCTGCGCCACCGCCGAGCAACTTGAAGGTTTTGTCTAACGGAGCGACGGTTTGTCCTTGCGTGACCCACCACGCCGCGCCCCGGTACACCAGCAAACCCCCTAAGGTCACAATAAACGCGGGCACTGCCAGATATCCTACGATCCAGCCCTGCAAACCGCCAAGTACAACCCCGCAAGTTAATCCAACAGCAATGGTAATGAGCCAGATACTCCAGTGCCCATAACCCAGCCACTCTGGTAGCAAATGGACCTGTACCGTGCCCATGATCATGCCGAGCAACCCGAGCATCGATCCAACAGAAAGGTCAATGTGACGAGTGACAATCACAAACACCATCCCGGTCGCCATGACTGCGACTGAAGCGGTTTGCACCGAAAGATTAAAGAGGTTACGCGCGGTCAGGAATCGACCGTCGGTAAATTGGTTGAAGCCAATCCACAGAATGACAAGCGCGCCGACCATACCAAGCATGCGGGTATCGATGCCGAGGTCTGCGAAGAATTTCTTTGGAGAGTAGCTCAACAGGTTTGACCAGACACAATGCTGTCGTTACAACACGATGGAAACCACAGACTGAGGTAAGAAAGACGCAAGCAAGCGACCTTCCCTGATCTTCAGGGAGGGCCGCAAACTAACTTACCTGCAAACAGCAACCCTGGAAGACACGCCAGCACACAGTCTCGCTTTGCCGATCCAACCTGCGTCAAGTACGGCGTTCAGGTTCGCTTTGGTGACCGGAACCGGAGCAAGAAAACGCGCCCGCATCTTGGTTCCTGCTGGCGACGTCCAGTTCTGTGAACCCTTCACTGAATTCATCGAGGAACCCTTGGCCAATGCAACCGCGATTTCACCTGCCGCTTTGCCCAACTCACGTGCGTCCTTCCAGACAGACACGGTTTGGGTACCAAGCGCGACGCGGTTCAAAGCGGCGTGATCACCATCCTGACCAGAAACCGGAATACCCTCCATTCCCTGGGCAGTCAAAGCAGCCACAACACCGCCGGCGGTACCGTCATTTGAAGCCACAACCGCGTCCACCTTGTTGTCAACAGCGGTCAGGATCTGCTCCATGTTGCGCTGTGCATTGGCTGGAATCCAGCCATCGGTATAAGCCTCACCGACAATCTTGATATCACCCCTGTCAAGCGCCGCTTGCAGAATTTCCTGCTGTCCACCGCGCAGAAAATCAGCATTGGGATCGGTGGGCGAGCCTTTGATCATGACGTAGTTGCCTTTCGGCTGGGCTTTCAACACGGCGCGGGCCTGCATACGCCCTACTTCGACGTTGTCGAAGGTCAGGTAAAAAGCACGCATGTCTTCGATCAGGCGATCATAGGCAACGACCGGAATGCCCTCGTCAACTGCCGCCTCAACAGCTGGGCCAACGGCAGACGCATCCTGCGCAAGTATGATCAGGGCATTGGCGCCACGAGCAATCAAGCTCTCTATATCTGACAACTGCTTGGACGAAGAGCTTTGTGCATCGGCAGATATATACTTCGCGCCGGCAGCGTTTAGCGCGCCTTTTATCGCCGCTTCATCGGTTTTCCAGCGCTCTTCCTGGAAATTTGACCAGCTCACACCGACCACCAGATCGGCAGCAAAGACGGGCGCGCAGAGCACTACGCCAAGGATAGACGCGACTATAGTGGTAAGGGCTTTCATAGCAATTCCTCCATTTATACGTTATGTGGTTCTTCTGTCGTATTTGCTCACGCTACTTCTACACATTGTGCGTGCCTACGCCAGTGCGTGTTGTGCGTGGAACCCCTTGCAGGCCTTTACAACTGTTTCGTACACGCTTGATTCGCAGCCAACCATATTGGCTTCTAACGACCGGTCGGCCATGCTAACTTAATTAGTACCCCAATGCCAAAACGTAAAACCCGAACACGCCAGGTCTGCTGCCCGGAAACAACACCCGGATGCCGCCATGGTTTGCAGTCGCTCTCGACACGATGGGCTTGTGGCCTGATTGTGTTGCTATTGGCGAGCCAGTCGGCAGCTGAGATTCTGTTTTCACCGGTCAAACTCGACTTTGATCACCAATACGCCGGTGGCTGGGAGTATTTTGTCGGTGGCGGTGTAAGCAGCTTCGACTGCGACGCTGACGGGATGGCCGAGTTGTTCGTCGCCGGTGGAGAGAATAACGCCGCGTTATTGCGCAATATCACACAGCAACGCAGTACCGATCAGCGACACAGTACTAATCAGCCACAAGATCTGACCCGGCAAGACGCTGCGCCAATTCGTTTCCGGTCGGCAACGCCAGCAGAATTGCAACGCACAGGGGTGATTGGTTCGTATCCGCTGGATATCGATAGCGACGGCAAGATCGACCTTGTTGTTCTGCGACTGGGTCGCAACCTGCTACTGCGAGGATTGGGCGATTGCCAGTTTGAGGAATTTCCAACTGAGCTTGGTTTCCACAGTGGCCAATTCTGGACGACGGCGTTTTCAGCCACCTGGGAACATGGTTCAAGCTTGCCGACACTTGCGTTTGGCAATTATGTAGATCGAAATAACCCGGCCGGACCGTTTGGAACATGTGCCGCAAACCGTCTCTACCGACCGAATCAAACCGTTTATGAAATGCCGCAGTTGCTCATCCCGGGTCACTGTGCATTATCAATGCTGTTCTCCGATTGGGGTCGCATCGGACGCATGGATATACGCATCAGTAACGACCGGCACTACCACATCAACCGGGGTAGCGAGCAGCTATGGGCAATGGAACCAATTGCCCGACTCTACACCGCAGTGGATGGTTGGAAGGATTATTCGATCTGGGGCATGGGCATAGCAAGTCGCGACATCTCGGGAGACGGAAAACCCGAAATATTCCTGACTTCAATGGGCGATCAAAAACTGCATCAGCTTGTTGGCAACGGCGCCCGACCGACCTATCAGGATTCGCCTTATGACCGTGGCATTACCGCGCATCGACCGCACACCGGTGGTGACGGCCGCCCATCAACGGGCTGGCATGCCGAATTTGCAGACTTTAATAACGACGGTCTCGACGACATTTTCATCGCCAAAGGAAACGTCGAACAAATGCCCGGTAGCGCGATGATCGACCCCAACAATCTGCTTGTTCAACAAATTGATGGACGGTTCATTGAATATGGAAACCGCGCCGGCGTCGCGAGCCCGCATCGTGGCCGCGGCGCGGCGTTGGCTGACCTCAACTCAGACGGGCTACTGGATCTGGTCGTCGTCAATCGCCGCCACAACCTTGAGATCTATCAAAACGTTTCCCGCTACGGCGGTAATTGGCTGCAAGTAGAGCTGCAACAGAATCCACCGAATACGTGGGCCATCGGCGCATGGATCGAACTAAAAAGCACTTCGGGTCACTGGCATCGCGAACTCACCGTGGGCGGCGGGCATGCCAGTGGTAACGCCGGTCCCCAGCATTTTGGCTTGGGGAATGCTTCGAGGGCCGAATTACGCGCCATCTGGCCAGATGGACAGACGAGTCAGTGGATCGAATTGGACACCAATCAACGCATTACACTGCAGCGATCTGGTGACGGTCGGCTTGCTTTGATAGCTCAGACCCGAGCTGACAGGCAGTGTAAGAGGTGGTCGAGTCCTAGACGCTCCTGTTAGCCGACCTTAGACGTTTCGTCGCTGAATGCGTGCTATGTGCCCCAAGCAGCCATCCACCTGATGATAGACTAAGAGGCCGATGATGACCCAAAGTGACCGGTGATCATATTGCAGATCGAGGAATAAAACGATGAAGAACCTCTGTCCATTAATCGCACTTACGCTATCAGTTGCCGGATGCTCGCCGTCGGGCGAGCCAGTAACCGAATCCGACGCGGTGACGTCAAGCAACTCGGCTGACGCGGTTTACACTAACGGCAAAATCTATACTGTCGATGACGGCAATGCTTGGGCAGAAGCAGTTGCCGTCAAAGACGGCAAATTCCTGGCCGTGGGTTCAGAGTCGGACGTACAGGCGGTGACGGGTGACACGACCCGGGTTGTCGATCTCGAAGGCCGCATGATGATGCCGGGCCTTATCGATTCGCATAACCACGTGATTCAGATTCCGGTTGACAGGGCCCATCTCAACTTCAGCGATCCGACCGATAGTGACTCGATGCTTGCGGAAGTCGCGGCTTACGCCAAGGCCAATCCGGATGCGCCCTATATCCGCGGTGGAACCTGGAACCTGGGCGTGTTCCCGAACAACAGCCCGCGCAAGGAGTTGCTGGACGCGATCGATTCCGAACGGCCGATCTACATGTTCAGCCAGACGGGTCACTCAGCATGGGTCAATTCCGCCGCCATCGAGTTGATCGGGCTCGCAAATCTGGAGCAGGATAGCCGGCATATCTGGGACGTCGACCCGGACACCGGTGAACCGTCGGGTACGATCAGGGAATGGACAATGAGCCTTCTCGAACAGGAGCTCGAACCGACAGCAGCTGAGAGACTCGCGCCGGAACTCGCCGAGCTCGTCGCGCAGTTTAGCGAATATGGTTTCACCTCACTGAAGGACGCGGGTTCAGAAGTCTGGCACGTGCAATCTGCCAACCTATTAGACGAACGAAGGGAACTCAATATTCGAATGTTCCCGTCCTGGTTTCATCAGGCTCATTTCAGCGCATCAACAGAGGAACGATCGAGACAGGTAGCAGCCGACTGGGAGAGCTATGTCTCGCCCCATGTATACCCGCGCTACGTCAAGATGGTCGCTGACGGTTCTTCGGCAAGCGCTACGTCCTTGTTGCTCGACGATTACGTAGGTCGGCCAGGATTCAAGGGGTCGATGGCCTTTTCCTATGAAAAATATGCCGAGGATTTCGTTCACTACAATTCCCTGGGCCTCGGGATGATCGTTCATGTCTACGGCGATGGCACGTCTGAGAAAATCATCGAGGCCTTCGAAGAAGTTCGCCGTCGCAATGGCGACAATGGCATACCATTACATTTCTCTCACGCCTTTATGACGACGCCGGACCAGATTAAGCGCCTGGCGAAGATATCGGATGTGAGTATTGACTTCATGACCCTTCAATACCCCCACGATTCTGTGAGTGGCAATTTTATGCCGAGCATTGGTGAAGAGCGTTATCAGCGATGGCTTAATACACGTTCCGCGGTGGAGGTTGGAATTCCTTACGGATTTGGCAGCGACTGGCCCGCAGCGGTTGAACCCATTCTGAACGGCTTCTTTCAAATGCAGGGGTTTGTGGCACGGGAAGATCCCAATAACTCGAACTCGGGCACCCTGAATGCTGATCAAGCGATCACGCTGGAACAGGCCGTGTACGGATTTACCCAGGGTGGTGCGTACAACCTCGGCTTCGATTGGCCGGAGAAGGTTGGTTCGATCGAGGAAGGCAAGCTAGCGGATTTCATCGTCATCGATCGGAACATCTTTGAAATCCCGATTGAGACGCTGAAGGATACGCAAGTCGAGATGACGGTCGTTGGTGGCAGGGTCGTGTTTGAACGAGAATCGGTCATATAGATTGGCCGCTTCTGGCCGATCTGAGACGGTCGAGAAGCGTTTTTCTCGCCGTTTGAACATCCGCTTTGGTTGAGTCCATCTGACACTGTCTGTCGAGTCAGATACCGACTAGTACAGCTAGCCCATGTTCACTGAAGCACGCTGAGCCCGCTTGGCACCGTCGCGGGTACTCCCAACCGGCCTTGCAAACTTTGCTCGTCAGTCAGGGCGTGCAGGAAAGCGACCAAGTCAGCAATTTCATGATCCACCAAACGCACCGGGGTCAATTCGTTCGCCGCAGCGATCGCGGCAATCTCGGTCGGATCGTCCATAATCTGCCAGTCCGGTGCACCACCAATATCTGGCAAAACGACCTGGTCACGCTGATAGTTCTGCAGGGCCGACAAGGGGTCAAGATGATGTCGAATTACTGCCTCAAGCGTTGCGTAGGCACCGCTGTGACCATACGGTGCGGTATGTGCAACATTGCGCAAACTCGGCGTCCGGAAACGGAACAAATCCTGCTGCTTGCCAGTGACGCGAAATCGGCCGGTATCGCGCTGGTGGCTTTCGAATCGCGCGGCTTTACCTGGGCCCAGTTGCGGCATTGCTATCGCATGGAACCGGTGATCGGTTTGCAACACTCCGGCATGACAGAAAGAACATCCGGCCTTGCCGTAAAACAACTTGAGTCCACGCAAAGCCGCCTTGCTCAGACCGCCTCGTCCAGTTAAGTAGGCGTCGAAAGAACTATCAATTGCGCGCCACTCGAAATCGATAAACTCCGCAATCATGTCGGCGATGTCTGTAAAGCGAATCGATATGTCAGGTCCAATTAGCGAACCGAAGCGCGTGCGGTACTCGGGAATGGCGGCGACGCGCTGAGCGATGAGATCCCAGGCGCCGCCCGTGTGAGTTAATCGCCCTTGCCTTACCGTAATGGAGATTGCGTTTTCCGAATAATGTCCCGCCATTTCATCCGCAGACAACACCGGGAACATAGCCTGGGCTGATAGCAAGCTCGCAAACCCGCTGGCCATGTCCTGGCCTAGCGGGGTACGAATTCCCTGGGGAAAGCCCGGATCAAATTCGAGCCGACCATCGTGGAACAAGCGTCTGAATTGCTGCGCCCCCAGGTTGAACAAGGCTGGAGAATTGCGCGGCACCCGCTGCTCTGGTCGATTGCCTGGATCAGTTCTGCGCTCCGGGCCCAGCCCCACTCCGCCGTCACCAAGGCCGAGCGACAATCCATCCGACGTGGCAAACCGGGGGTGATGACAAGTCGCGCAGGAGACCGTTTTGCTGCCACTTAGTACGGGGTCATAAAACAACAGTCGTCCCAACGCAACTGCCTGCGGCCGGGTTGGCTGGAACATCGCCGTGGATAGCGGTGCTGGCAACTCAACAGCTTGCAAACTTGCCAATGAGAACCAACATATCCCGCAGACGGACAAAACACTGACGGCGAGCATTCGCGGTGTGCGCAAAATGTGTTTCGACAGAATATGCATCTCGTCCGCCAAAGGTCTTCTTCTCTTCAACTACCAGAATCACGCAGTACAGTTTGCCACGCAATGCAGGCTAGCGGTGCCTGCATTCAACTAGTGCGCAATTTTGCGTGATCCAATAGCCCTTCTGAATCGCTATCGAGACCAAAGCTTCAACGTTGTGTCGACTGATTTTGGCCCGAGAGACCTGTGTAGAACCACTGTAAAGACAAGCTACGTAGATTCTCAGTGCAGAGCAACTGCGCAGATCAAACAATAACTGCGTCGACGGGCTATCATGAGCTTTTCGTGTAGCGTATCAAGTCCAGTTACAGGCATAGCGTAAAGCGCCTAAGCCGTCGACTGACCTCGCAGGAGACTAGTGATGAGCAAAGATTTTTTCGCCCTCGACAATCCCATTGCCTACGAGGGTCCGGATTCCACCAACCCACTGGCGTTTCGTTGGTACGACAAGAATCGCGTCGTTCTTGGAAAAACCCTTGAACAACATCTACGCTTCGCGGTGTGCTATTGGCATAGCTTCTGTTGGCCTGGCTCGGACGTATTTGGCGAAGGCACTTTCGATCGCCCGTGGCTGACAAAGGATCCGGACTCGATTGAGGCCGCCCGCCAAAAACTCGATGTCGCGTTCGAGTTCTTCAGCAAGTTAGGGGTTCCCTACTATTGTTTTCACGATCGCGATATTGCGCCCGAAGGACAGACAGCCGCGGAGTCGCGCCGAAACCTCGAACTGTTGACTGACCTGGCTGGCGAGAAGATGGCGGCGACCGGAATCAAGTTGTTGTGGGGCACCGCCAACTTGTTTAGTCACCGCCGTTATGCTGCCGGTGCCGCGACCAATCCTGATCCAATGGTTTTCAGTTGCGCCGCGCATCAAATCAAGAGTGCGATTGATGTAACCCATAAGCTCAAGGGAGAAAACTACGTACTCTGGGGTGGGCGCGAAGGCTACGAAACGCTGCTGAATACCGACCTGAAGAAAGAGGCCGAACAATTCGGCCGCTTTCTCACGATGGTTGCCGAGTACAAACATCAAATCGGCTTCAAAGGTACCTTGTTGATAGAACCGAAACCGCAGGAGCCGACCAAGCATCAATACGATTACGACACCGCAACAGTGTATGGTTTTCTAAAGAGATTTGGATTGGAGCAGGAGTACAAGGTGAATATCGAAGTCAATCATGCGACTTTGGCGGGCCACAGCTTCCAGCACGAACTGGCGGTAGCGGCTTCACTCGGCATTCTGGGTAGCGTCGACGCCAACCGCGGCGATTATCAGAACGATTGGGATACCGATCAATTTCCCAATAGCGTCGACGAGATGACCCTCGCGTGTTACGAAATTCTACGGGCTGGTGGCCTCACAACCGGTGGCTTCAATTTTGATACCAAGCTGCGCCGCCAGAGCACCGACCGAATGGACTTGTTCTATGGGCATATCGGCGGTATGGACGTTCTTGCACAAGCATTTCTGGCGGCTGCTGAGCTTTACCGAAACAATTCCCTGCAAGAGTTTGTCGACAGTCGCTACCAAGGATGGCAAACAGGTGTCGGCGGCGAAATCTTAAGCGGCAAACACAGCCTGGCAAGCCTGGCCGAGCAGGTGGAGTCGAACAACTGGTCACCGCAGCCCGTTTCCGGACAGCAGGAGAAGTTGGAGATCCTGGTTAACCAGTCGATTGACGCGGCGCGCAGCGCCAACTAGCAAGAAGTCTTCGCATGTATGCTGGAATTGACTGCGGCACTCAAAGCACCAAGGTGGTCGTTTTTGACGAGCACAAAGGTGCGGTCATTGCGCGCGGACAAGCCGAGCATAAACTCGACAGCCGTGAAGACGGTACTCGTGAGCAGGACCCGAATGATTGGCTCGAAGCGCTGAAGCGCGCATTTGCACAAGCATTATCGAGCGATCAGGTTGACCCGAAGAGCATAGAAGCGCTCGGCGTCTCGGGCCAACAACACGGTTTGGTCGCACTTGATGCCGCGGACCAGGTTATTCGACCTGCGAAGCTCTGGTGCGATACCTCCACATGGCGTGAAAACGCGCAACTCATTGACTCACTCGGCGGAAAACAGGCCTGCATTGACTCTATAGGCCTACTCATCGCCACCGGTTTTACTGCGTCCAAGGTCTCTTGGCTGAAGGCCCATGAGCCAGAAAATTTTGCGCGTATCCGGAGTTTGCTGCTACCGCATGACTATCTCAACTTCTGGCTGACCGGGGATAAGACCGCCGAATATGGCGATGCATCGGGAACAGGGTATTTCGACATCCGCAACCGGGATTGGTCATCGCACGTACTCAGCCATATCTCCAGCGACGTCGATATGCGAGCAGCATTACCTCGCCTGATCGGTTCGCAAGATCCCGCAGGTCGGCTGCGTGACTCTGTTGCCCGGACGCTCGGACTTAAACCCGGCGTTCTCGTTGCATCAGGCGGTGGCGACAATATGATGGGTGCAATTGGCACCGGCAATGTCACTCAGGGCCGAGTGACCATGAGCCTGGGTACCTCGGGGACGATTTATGGCTACATGAACCAACCGTGCGTTGACCAGGATGGCCAGATTGCCGGATTTTGCTCCAGCAGCAACGGGTGGCTACCGTTGGTATGCACGATGAACGTTACCAACGTAACGGGCAATATCCAGACGTTACTCGGACTGGACTTGGACGAGTTCAATACACAACTCGAGCTTGCGCCCGTAGGTTCGGAGGGTTTGCTGATGCTGCCGTTTTTTAATGGCGAGCGCACGCCCGATCTGCCGGCTGCCACAGGCAGCCTGCACGGCATCAACGCAAGCAACCTGACCATACCCAACCTGTGTAGAGCCGCTGTTGAAGGCGTGAGTTTCGGCCTGCGCTACGGTCAGGATCTGTTCAACAATTTCGGGCTGTCAGCTTCGGAAATCCGCCTGGCAGGAGGCGGCGCGAAAAGCGCGATTTGGCGACAACTCGTTGCTGATCTGACAAACACGCCTGTGACCGTCCCAGCCGAGGCAGAAGCCGCTGCGCTAGGGGCTGCCCTGCAGGCACAGTGGTGTCACATCTCCGAAGACAGTACTAACACCTCCCTCGACACCATTTGCGAAAACGGCGTCAAGATCGATCACGATCAATCTTGTGAACCAGGGAATGATCGGGTCCAACAATACGAAGACGCATATCGAAGCTACACACAAACCAAACAACGCACGTTTCTCTGAGCGGTGAAAACACGCGGACACGATCCAGCGTCAACAGCATTTGCGCCGGCCATCGTTCAAAAACGCCGGCCTTTCAAAACGCCTCGATCCAGCGCTCCCAGAGCACGGACCTCGCGTTGACCCGGCGTTGTGATTGCGCATTCAATCTTCCGATCGGGAAGTCGGAGTTCGGGAAATGGCCTGCTCAGTCCGTCGCAAATGGATGCATCAAGCCCCTGTGACCCAGGCACGCACGTCCCAGGGTTCATAAAGCGTCCAGATGTAGTCGGTGCACGCGTTCTCGCGCAGATGATGGATATCCTGCTTGTCGGCTTCGTCGACGAATGCCTGAAACACCGCTTCGCTCGGGAATTCGACGACGATCATGTAGTGGCGTTCGACGTCGCCGTGAAGATTGCGGATAGGTTTCCAGCCTGACGTGACGACCTTGCCGCCCAGCCCATAGATGATCTTGCCGGCCTTCACCGAGTAATCGCGATATTCGTCCTCATGCCCGGCGAGCAAGTTAAACACATTCAGTGCGTAAACCATGGGGTCTCCTGTCTGGAACGGATTTGACGGCGCCAATCGATCGGCCGTTTATACCACGCGCCGTGATGGGCCAATAGCCGTGGCATGCGGACTCGATTACACCGCCCCCTTTTGTCTGACGCTGTTGCCCGAATTGTCACGCGCGTGACCAATGAATTCGCGAAAGTGCATCGATGCAACTACAATCGCACAAGAATCGATAATTTGCGTTTAACAGGGGAGATAGAGAATGGCCAAGAACATTCAGGTACTGCTTGCGAACCGTCCCGAAGGCTGGGTACAGGAGTCTGACTTCAGGATTGTCGAGACTGACATTCCAAAACCAGGTCCGGGCGAAGTCCTGATTGAGAATTCCTGGATGTCGCTGGATCCCTACATGCGCGGGCGCATGGCTGAGGGAAAGTCTTATGCGGCGAGTCTGGAAATCGGCGAAGTGATGACGGGCGGCGCCGTAGGCAAAGTAATCGCATCACAGAATCCGAAATTCAAGGAAGGTGATCACGTCGTCGGAACGACCGGATGGCAGTTATATGCGTTGTCCTCCGGGGAGGGTCTGAACAAGGTCGATCCGAACATCGTGCCATTGTCGGCCTACCTGGGTGTTTGCGGGATGCCTGGCGGAACGGCCTGGATTGGGTTACTCGAACACTGCTCCCCGAAAGCGGGTGAGACTGTTCTGGTATCGGCCGCCACTGGCGCAGTCGGCAGCGTCGTTGGCCAACTAGCAAAAATGCAAGGCTGCCGCGCAGTGGGAATCGCAGGGGGGCCGAAAAAATGTGAATACGCAGTGAAAGAACTCGGCTTTGACGCCTGCGTTGATTACAAAGCCGGAAATCTCCATGAAGACCTGAAAGCGGCGTGCCCGGACGGTGTCGACTGTTATTTCGAGAATGTGGGTGGCGAGGTAATGGACGAAGCCCTCAGCGTTCTGAATCCATTTTCGCGAGTCGCCTTGTGCGGCCTGATATCCGGTTACAACCTGACCGAAGCATATGGGCAGAAAATGATTCGATCGCTGCTGGTGAATCGCGTCAATCTGCGCGGCTTCATCGTCTTCGACCGCCTTGATCTCTATGCAAAAGCCGTTGGGCAACTCGTGCGCTGGGTTTCAAGAGGGGAACTCAAGTACCACGAGACGATTGCCGAAGGCATTGAGAATGCGCCGCGCGCATTTATTGGCATGCTAAAGGGCGAAAACCTGGGTAAACAAGTTGTCAAGCTGCGCTGACCGCGTACTTTTTTGCAATCAGGAAAGCAAGCGCCAACGGCGGGTTGATATCGCTCCGGTGCCGGTTGCTTTAGAACGGGAGGGTCGTAAATATCCGGAAACCGCTGATATCTTTGCCGTGACGTATCGCCAGGCCGACACGATCGACATTGATACCAAGCACTTTAAAGGGTTGCTTCGCCAGAACACTGAAGGCGAGTTCACCCTCTTCGTGTACCTTGTTATCCGGATCATCGAATTCCGGAAAGCGTAGCGCCCTGAAATAATAATAGTAAATGGGCACTATGCTCAGCACGATAGGCCGTCCGAACAAGGTACCGGCAAAGGGTACCTCGGCGTCGACGCCGATTGCGAGCATACCCAATGGCTCGTGCTGACCACCACTCGGGATAAAACCGGCCATGCTTAGCCGGTTAACAAGTGAGAATACGGTTTCGCGGTGTTCTCCGATGCGGAAGCGGCTACGCAGCCCTGCGTCGTAGATCACGGCGGATTCATCACCCTCCAGTTCCCATCCCATCCCGGCAGTCACATACGGCTTTAGCAACCAGCGCGGTACGATTCGCTTCTCGAACTCGAGCCCGGGAACGAAGCTGAGTGTACTCAGGCGATCAGGCAGACCATCCTCAATCACCGAATCAAAACTGAAATCGTAGACGCCCAGCGTGACCGGCAGAATAAGCCGTAGGCCCCACCGATCTTCAGTGCTATCCCAAAGAGTGCGTGACAGAGGAATTTTGAGCACACCGACGGTGCGGTCGCCCGCCTTGTATATCCCGGTGCCATATGTCGCAGCGTAATACCAGTTGATCAGTTCCTCGTCATCTTCGACCGTCCTGCTTTGCGCATGGGCGCCAGGTATCGCGGCAAGCAACGCAGCCGCTACGACCAGTTTCCGGCGCCACATTGCTTTGCTTTATCCCTGCCGATTTATCCGCGCGCTACTGAAGGTCATACCGTTCGATGCGATTCTGATAAACGCGAACCGTAGCGCCCAAACTCAGATCCGAGATATCTGACATCTCGATTCGGGTGAATCGACCGTCGTTATAGCGAACAACGACTTCGTAGACGTGCTCTTCGAGCTGCTCGCGCATGTCCCTGGTGCCGTATACACCGAGGCGTGGCTTGTTGTCTGATTTCCTGCCGAGTGGAATATTAATCGTGGCACCCGCGGGTGAGGCCTGCTCCTCCACTGTCCGCGCGTACTCCCGTTCACCCGCAATCTGCCGAATCTCGTAAATGACCCCACATTCCTTACACAGCTGATCGACTCCCGGGCCGGCCGGAGCGGACGAATACTGGGCAAATGCAAACGCAGTCAACAGAGCGAACGGAACTGCGAGAAGAACGAAACGCACATATTGCATAAAATACTCAGTGTAGTGCTTCACTATCTGTCTGTTGAACAAGTTCAGCGGTCTGTTAATCAAGTTCAGTCAGATGAAAATTTTTAGATTCTCAAAATAGTTGCAACGGCATACCGGGCAACCAGCGCGTAGGACATTCAGCATAACCGGCCGACCCGACGACATCAACAACGGCATGGGTTTGCACCACGCCTTTGCGAGCACAGGCTCCGGTATCAGACGTGTTTGTGAAACTGACCGCCTTTCATAATCACGCGAATTTGATCCCGCTCCTGCAATACAGAAGGATTAGCAAGCGGATCTGCTTGCACAAGCAACAGGTCGGCAAGGTAACCGGGCCGGATCTGACCGAGGCAGTCGCCCAGTCCCATAATTTCACCTCCAAGGCGGGTCGCGGCGACCAGTGCCTCTTTCGGCGAGAAACCGAGCAGGTTCACGAAGTGGGCGATATCGCGGGCGTCACTGCCGTTCGGATTCCAGGCAAATCCATAGTCACCACCGGGCAGAACACGCACACCGCGTTTTTTCAGATCCACCATGTTCTCTATCCCCGCCTCGAGCTCGTGCTCAAGGCCGCGCGCGCGACCTGCTTCCACTGTCGATCCCCAAGGTGCTGCTTCGTAAAGCGAGGCGTACAGATTGCCAAGCACCGGTGCGACAAAAACATGCTCCTTGTCCGCCTCCAGCAAATCCCTCGCCTCTTCATCGAGAAGTGTGGCGTGATAGATAATCTCGACGCCGTGACGCAGCGCCATTTTCACTGACTCGGCACTGCGGGCATGAGCGGCAATTCTTTTCGAATGTGCACGCGCAACTTCGCAGACAGCAGATACTTCTGCGTCCGTCATGACCGTCGTATCCGCCGGAGAAGCGGGTGTTCCCGCGTCCCCGGAGATGTTGATCTTGAGGACATCTGCGCCTTCGCGAACCATTTCCCGCGCGAAACGCCGGAACTCGTCGGCACCATCACAAATCTTCGCGAAGTTCTCGCGGTAACAATGCGGCAGGCGCACGTCGCCAAGACCTGCTGTCACCGTCATCTCCGGGCTCGCCGCGCGTAGCCTCGGACCGGGAAAGTCGCCCCGCTCGATCGCGTCTCGCACCACAATATCCAGCCGCGGCTTCGCCGACGCAGCACTGAAACAGCTCGTGAATCCGGACTCGAGCAGCTTTCGCGCATTGGCAGCAGTGGCAAGCACATGCTCTTCCGGTGGTATGAAACCGAGATCGACCGACTGAACGCAATCGGTAAATGAAAGATGTGCGTGAGACTCGATCAGGCCTGGAATCAGCGTTGCTCCGCCGCCATCCACAACGTCTACGCCTTTGCGCGGAAGGCGCTGGTCTGATGCAGCAACCGCAACAATGCGTTCTCCTTCGACGCGCACCTCGCCATCAAAAGCGTCCGCACCCGAACCGTCAAAAATCCGGACATTGGTGAACAACACGGCGTGCATCGCGTTCAATTCAGTTTTTGGGAACTTCCAACCCCCCGACATACATGCGATTCCACGTCGGACTGATAATGACCTGATTGATACAGGCACGCGCCGGCAACTCGGCAATAAATCGAATCGTCGCGCCCAGATCTTCCGCCTGCAGCATTTTTGCGCGATCTTCAGCGCTTGGTGGAATCGGCCGCTTGTCCATGATCGGCGTAGCCACTTCGGCCGGACAGACTGCGCAGGCACGGATGCCATTGACGGCCTCTTCCATATTCACCGTCTCGGTCAACGCCACAACAGCATGTTTGCTGGCGTTGTACGCAGCGCCGGTCAGCTGCGTGTGATTGACGCCAGCCCATGACGATATGTTGATAATGAGCCCGTCCTTGCGTTCGCGCATACCCGGCAACACCTCGTGCACAGTGTAAAACGAACCATCGAGATTGACTCTGATCACATTATCCCAACCTTCGGGAGTCTGGTTTTTCCAGTAACGGTTCGGCACATTCAATCCGGCGCTGTTAACCAGGATGTCGATCTTGCCGTGCCGGGAAAGAATTTCTGTCGCCGCCACCTTGACCGCGTTCTTGTCGGCAACGTCAAGCAGCACGACATCTACGCTCAATCCCTTCTTTCGCAGTTTCCCTGCTTCAAGTTCAAGCACCTCCTTGCGTCGTCCACTCATGACTACGGTGGCACCGGCATCTGCAAGCGCCTCCGCCCCTGCCAGTCCGATACCACTGCCGGCACCGGTGATCCAGGCGATTTTTCCTTTCAAACTTGACATTGATTTACCTCCTTCAGGTGCTGTTCTCAGGGGTTTCTGCACTCAGTGCCGGTGCACGTATCCCTGATCAATCGCCACTTCAATGATTAGCGGAAAACGAGAACGCATCGCGCATCATGCTTGCGGATTCGGATATGGCGCGCCGGGCGGCGTCGATTGCCCCTCCCATCAGAAAGAAGCCATGCACCATACCTTCGTAATTTGACAGACGAACGCTGTTTCCGGCGTGAATTAGCGCTTCAGCATACTCGATACCTTCGTCACGCAACGGATCGTAACCCGCGACGACGATCAGCGCCGGAGGCAGGGAAGACAAGTCGTCCGCTTCGAGCGGCGCATAGCGGAAGTCGGTCGTGTCTTTAGACGTCCGAACGTAATGCGTGAAAAACCAGGTGATCGTCTTGCGCGTCAGCAGATACCCTTCTGCAAACGCATGATGTGACTTTGTCTCCGGTTCAGGCGCGGTGACCGGATACAAAAGCAACTGGAAACTGATCTTGGGCGAACCGGCATCGCGCGCCAGTATGGAAACAACTGCAGCCAGATTGCCACCCGCGCTATCACCACCGACTGCGATGCGCGCCGCGTCAGCATTTATTTCGGCCGCGTTCGCCGCAACCCACTTCAAAGCCGCAAAGCAATCGTCGACTGCAGCCGGAAACTTGCTTTCCGGTGCGAGACGATAATCTACCGCGACAACAATACAGTCCGTATCGTTTGCCAGCGCGCGGCAAACCGAATCGTGCGTATCAAGATCGCCAATCACATAACCGCCACCGTGGTACCAGACCAGAACAGGTAATGTTTCCCCTGATTTCAGCTCGCGTGGCGTATAGATTCGAACTGGAATATCACTGTCCGGGCCTTTGATGCGTCGGTCCTCGGAGCGGTAAATATCGACGTCAATCTTCAGCCGATTGGCGCGTTTGCGATATTCGGCGCGCGCGTCATCCGGAGTGAGTTCCCATAGCTCGGGTAAGTTGGCTGTCTTGACGGTATCGAGTACCGCCTGCACCTGTGGATCGAGTGGCATGGTCAGTCGCTTTCTTTACGAGGGTAACGAAGCTTAAAAGTACCGGTTGCCCGGGCAAGCAACTCCTGCGGTTCATTTCGCAGTTCGCCTTCGACGAAAACCAGCGAACGCCCGGCACGCTGAGCGAGTGCACGGGCAGTGATGCGCCCGGTAGCTGCTTTCAGAAAATTGGTTTTCAACTCAACGGTGGCCGCATCGCTGGACGCATCATCAAGGGACTTTGCACTCGTTGCCATGGCAATATCCAGCATGCTCATGATGACGCCGCCATGAGCCATCTGCCACGAGTTCATGTGATCCTCATTCAAGTCGAGTTCGAGTATCACGTCGCCGACGGCGCGCTGGATTAGTCTTATACCCAGCCTTTCGGCAAACGGGATGAAAATGTCGAGGCCGGATTTAATCTCCTGCATCGTGGGTTTCTTCCTCCGAGCGCTGACCAGGCCGCCGAATCAGCCTGCCAGCGCAGTAATAATCAGATGGACGAAAATCCGCCATCGACGGCAATGATCTGCCCCGTCATATAGGCCGACGCGTCCGATGCGAGCAGTACCGCAACGCCCTTCAAGTCTTCGTCACTACCGAGACGTCTCATCGGCGTCTGATTCAGGATGTACTCTTCAGACCGGTCAATCATGCCCTTGGACATCTTGGACGGAAACACGCCGGGCGCGATCGCGTTGACGGTAATATTGTGGGGCGCCCATTCGGCACCGAGTGCCCGGGTGAAGTTAACGACGCCGCCTTTGCTGGAATTGTAGGCAATGGTGGGCATGAAGCCCGGATCCGTGCCGACCAGCCCGGCAATCGAAGCGATGTTGATGATCTTGCCGTATTTACGCGGAATCATGGAGAGCTTTCCGACGGTCTGACTGACCAGAAATGGCGCGGTCAGATTCAGGTTAATGACCTTGTTCCACGCATCGAGCTGATGTTCTTCCGCCGGCGCTCCCCAGGCCGCACCGGCATTATTGATCAGAATGTCGATCTGACCGAATTCTTTCAACACCTGTTCTACCATCGGCCTAACGGAATCCGTATGCTGCAAATCGTTGACGACGGTCAGTGATTCCACGCCCATTCTGGAAAGATGCGCTTTCGCTTCTTCCAGCTCGCCCGACTTGCGTGCCGTAATCGCGACCTTCGCGCCCATTTCGCCGAGGGCTTCGGCCATTTGCAATCCAAGACCGCGGGATCCACCCGTGATCAAAGCCGACTTACCCGAGAGATTCAACAGTTTCTTGATACTCATTACGCCGCTCCCTATCGTTCTTCACCTTGTTTACGTCAATGATTGCCGAAGCCCTATGCGTGCGCTCCCGCACCAGCGCCGCATCATACCGGGTCATGGCAACGTTCGACATACAAGCATCATAATGCCGTATTGCTGGAGGCTCACGCTGCAAGCGCTGCGTAACGTTTGACCAGCAAGGTATCCTGTCGATCCGCATGCCTTACCTGCATATTTCACTGTCTACGAAACGGGAAAACTCGCGCAATGACGTTCGTTTTTGAAGAACTGGACTTCCAGAAAACTCCCTTGGGTGAGATCAGTCTCAGACGCCGGTCGGAGCCCATACTCGAAGGGATGATCATCTATGAGGTAAAACTTGACGACGAGTTTCTGATGTCCAGCCTGTTTACCGAATCCGAGGTTCAGCTTGCGCGGCTGGGGCTGGCGGCGTTGCATGAGGTCAGCCCGGATCAGGAGCAAGGACTGGACATCGTCGTCGGCGGATTGGGTTTGGGCTATACAGCCGCTGCCGCCCTCCAGGATCCATCAGTCAGGTCACTCATGGTCGTCGAAGTGATGGAACCGGTTATCGATTGGCACCGCCGGGGTCTCGTACCACTTGGGAAGGAACTAACGTCCGATCAGCGCTGCACGCTGGTCCATGCAGACTTCTTCGAAATCGCAACATCAGAGACTGGTGGTTTCGATCGTACGACACCAGATACGCTGGTCCATGCGGTATTACTGGATATTGATCATTCTCCGAGCCACTGGCTCAATGCGGGAAACAGCAGTTTCTATACGGTACCTGCGCTACGCGCTCTATCCAATAAACTCCTTCCCGGCGGCATCTTCGGGCTATGGTCCAACGATCCTCCGGACGACGAATTTGCGCGTCTGCTCGACAGCGTGTTCCAGGCTTCAACGACGCATATCGTGACTTTCGCGAATCCGTACACTGGCGGCGACTCGTCAAACACCGTCTACATTGCTCGAAAGACAGGAGCGCAATAAACGACATCAGCGGTGGACGTTGTCGTCATCCTTGATGAGTCTCCGCTGACGCAAGGCAACCTCGTTCAGTTGCTGATTGTCACCACCGGTCCGCGCGCACCGTCTCCCGTATCGGTCAGGCTGAGGATGATCTGGAGCATCGCAAAAGCGCGTTTCGAAACAACGTCACGATCGTCGATGTAGAACCAATGATTCCGGTTGCGGATCATGACATAGCCGTCCTCAGGCTCATCAACTGACGTATGGACGCGGATCAATGGTCCGGCATCGGCATCGTAACCTGTGAACGTAGGCCCGGTCCGGGCGTCTTTCACGTGTTCCGGAGGGACGTCGATGCGCCAGGCCAGCTCGTTCATGATCTGCAGAATCGAGGATGTCATGACCCTGATCTCATTCGGCCCGTCGGGCACGAGACCGTAAGATAACTGGTACTCCGTAACATTGGGATCAAGGCCAAGGGTTTCCTGAAGGAAAGCGAGGTCGCGCTTGCCTTCATCCGTCAATCCCTGTGCCGAGTGGTACACAAATATTCGCGCTCCGGTTTCACCCTGATCGCGGCGAAGACCTACAGTACGAGACTTGCGCAACCGACCCCACACATGAAGCAACTCGGTAAAGCGTGGATCGGCCACCTTTTGATTCGCCGGTGACGCCCACTCGTTGTCAATTCCGTTAATCGACCGGACCGTCAGACGCAATATGACGTCTGCCGGCCAGCCAGCCTGCACCAGGGCAAAGATATTCTCCGGCGCGACCGGAGTAAGCAGGCTGGACGCAAATTTTCGCCCGGAGATCGGCGTGTAGGTGATTGTAGGCCGGTCGGCGTACGTCGCCGATCCCCCAATATTTGCCGTATCCCCGCCAATGAACGAACTGTTGGAACCAGCACCAAGCTCTACCGACCCTTCCAGAGAGTACTGATTGATAACCGAAGCGACGTCGACGAAGACCGGGGCGTCAACATAGCGAAGTCCAACCATGTTCGAGAGTAGTTGCTCTTTCGAGGAATTGCGTATCGCCGCACCATAGTCGAACTGGTCCCGACGAATGGTATTCGGACCTACGCTCGTGCAAGCAGAAATCAACAGTCCCAAACCGACTGCCGCCAGCCATCCATAGACAGTTACTCTTGATCGGGTGCGCAATGCCGCTGCAAGTTGTCGCTCCATCAATTTCGATCGCTTGAGTAGACTTTGAGGTGTATTACTCCCGAATCTTACCGCGTCCGTAATATTCCTGACAGGCAAATCCGAACATTGAATCACGCAAGTTACTATGGCCGAGTGGTTACGAAAACCGACCGAGTAGCAACGAAGATCGATTGTCTACTGTAGAAGCTCCGGACCGGGATTCGACGTTCAGGCGTCGGGCGAGGTAATCGCGAAAATGCGCTGCCACGTCTTCGCCGTCCAGGTCCTCTGCAAGGGTTACCGAATTCCCGGCCTGATCGTGCGCCTGCAGCTTGAAATGTTCTATCTTGTCCACGCCCTGTCCGGTACTGCCGCTGCGCTTGATGGTCAAATACGCAATATCGGTTACAGTCAACTGGCGATGGAAAAACGGAATAAATAATAACCGGCGTAAAACGGTTACCTCGTTTCTCCTGATATGGACGCGCATATTATTCAAGGGCAGATAAATGGTCGCGATAGATGCAACGACAGCCACCAGCAAAAACGGCAGGCTGAATAAGCCAACGAACAATCCGAATGCGCCGCCTTTCAGTGCCGTTCCAATCATCGAATAACTACCGAAACCAAATCCGCCGGCAAATATTGCGGCAATAAACGTAAGCACCTTGTTTCGAAACATTGGAAACGCCATGCGAATCTCACCGCCCTGCTGACTAATGCGCATCGCGCGTGACAAGCCGGGAATATTAAACTCACCCCGCCCTATCGCGTCCCTTGCAATCTCCGACTCTTGCTCTTTGTGCTTCGCTACTTGCGCGCTGACATCGTGGCGCACGAATCGCGACGTTTGGCCGGTTTTAAAGACCGGAAGATTGTATTGCCGATTCAGGTCGACGCCAGCAAGCTCTGCTTTCGCGGTCAGACGCCAGAAATGATAGGCATCAGTCTGGTCAACATCGGCCTCGGGCAGGCCATCCGGAACGTCGAAACGGAAAGCTAAAGTCACGCCCTGCCCCGCGCTCTCAGGCCGCGGTTGCCCTTGTTCAGCCCATTTGATGTTTTCCTTGCGCGATCGACTATCGCCGCTACCCGACATGTAGGAGTACACGCATTCCAGACGTACGGAAAAATGCGCCGACGGTTCGAACACCGCATTACTCGCCAGACGTGAAACGCGTATACGCCCGCCCACATGGCCACCAATTGCTCCAGGGAAAGGGTCCATCTCGACAAACACTTTGCCGAAACGTCGAAGTTCGAGCGTTGTTGCAATCGCCTTGTACAACAGGAATGCGCCCGCGACCGGAAACAACAGACCAAGTAGGGCTGCATAGTTACCTTTTTCGACCTCTCCCCGCAGGGCAAACAACATCGGTGACGAGACCGCGTTCCAGCCAATCGCGAATACCCAGAAGAATATTGCGCTTTTCTTCGCCTCGGAACGAATATTCGGCGATTCCCAACCTTTACGCGTTTGCCACGGAATTGTCGCTGTTTCGCCTTTCGCCTGTTGTTCCAATTCCGCCGCGCGCGAACGGCTGAATTCCAGAAAACTTTCCTTGAAAGCTGGGTCTTGCTGCCGTCGCTTCCATTCCTTACGTAGCGCTGAAAGCGAAGGTCGCTTGAATCCGCCAGCATCGTTCTTCGCTGTCATGCTGGCATAGGCAAGCAGCAATCCAACGAAAATGAAAATTGAGCAGAAACCGGACATTAGCGCGAACAACCCCCAGCGCATATCGCGGTCAATGACTGCTTGCTGCGGATCAATCGGATTTATCCAGATGCCGATCGGTTCGCCCGCGCGCTGCTGGCGCTTCAGCCGGGCACGCAGGTCAGCGTGATACGAACCGATGTTGTCGTTAGAACTGGCGACGTAAACCCGATCATTCTGATAGGTGACACCGTTCGTCCGGTATCGATAACTGGCCTTGGTTTGATTTTCACTGCCCGATACCGAAAGCAATCGCGCCTGGGCGGGTTGCCAGCTTTGCATGGCGTACCAGTCCTGCCACGTCGGCAATGCAGTCTGGGACGCGAAGAACAGGCCGCCTCCTGCAAAGAAGAGCCCGAAAATCAGTCCCGGTATCATTCTCAGCGCGCGCATGAGCTCTTTTTCCTCGTCCTCGCTTCGATTCTTGGTGGGGGTACGCCAACAAGGGGGGCACCGGCGAGAGACGTCATACGGCACCGTTTTGAATTGATGCAGCAACCGTACCAAGGATCAGCGCATTTACGCCGTTTCAGTGGAGTAAGCCGAGCTACGCAATGTGACTTCAGCGCCAACCGATCTACCACCGGCTGTTCATGTCAAGGAGAGAGGAGAAGAGCACTTCGCGGTGTCCGGAAAACTCTCGAGTCACTCGCTTTCGGACGCGTTTCTGACGCCACATAAGTCGAGCCGATTTTTTCCGATGCGTGCAGACAGGGAAAACCTGACCCTTTACCCCTTCACCATTGGGCCAATCCAACGGTGCATTTTTACCTGGAGTTACTATCTGGCCAGATCGGAGGGCGCAGATGACATCCAGCACGGCTTCCGCGGGCTCGACACCTAGAAACATTGTGGCCAGCCATACCAAGCGCTCTCGAGAACTGTCTGAACATCATGTGTGGCACCTATGTTGCTTCTGGGGTGGCTGTCAGCCCTTGCTCCTCACACGGTTAATCCATTGCTTTCCTGGGAACGATCTTTAGCCCGCCTTCTTGGCGTCCTCCAGCTGGACGAAATCAAGAAAGGAATTCTGGCGTTCGCACTGCTTGCCACCCTGATTCCATCCCTCTCGCTTGGCTGGCTTTCGTATGTCCAGAATTCCACGGTAATGACGGAAAAAGTGAGCGAGGAGCTTCAGAACGCGACCTCGCACGCGGCCCGCGAGCTTGACCTGTGGATCAATCAGCGTTTGTACGAACTGCGCGTCTTCACCGGCTCCTACGAAGTCTCCGAAAACCTGCAAAAGAGCGCCGACGGTTCTACAAACGGCATAGCGCTGCCACGCCTCAAGGCATACCTGATGTTGGTTCGCAAGAAGTTCAGCGACTACGAAGAACTGATGGTCATAGACCCAAAGGGTCGCGTGGTCACAACCAGTGCCACAGTGGTGAGTCCCGTCAATCTTCCCGCCAACTGGCTGGGGCTGGCACGCGGCGGCGACCCGATTCTTGGCAGCGCATACTGGGATGCTCTTCTCAATAAAGCAGCCGTGACAATCGCAGTCCCGATCAAGGACGCCGACGGTACGTTACTGGGCGCCCTGGCCGCAAAGCTGAACTTCCATACAATTGAATCCGTTATGAAGGATTTGGCTCCGGGGACAACCGGGCAAATGTATCTGGTTAACCTTGACGGAAAATTGATCACCAGTTCGAACGGATCTGTAGCCACCTTGATGGATGCAAGGCTGCCCGATCCAGTGACCCAGGGCATGTTTGAAGAGACTACATTGCCAATGGAGTATTTGAGCGTAAGCGAGAAGACAGTGCTGGGCAGCACGGCACTTTCCTCGCAGTGGCAATGGGGCGTCCTGGCCGAGATGCGCAAGGACGAAGCCTACGCACGAACCAACAAGATTCGCAATCTGACACTACTGATCGCGCTGGGAGCACTACTCGTGGTCGGCCTGAGCGCATATTTGCTCGGAGTCACGATCGTTCGCCCACTGAACCGTTTAACCAGGGGTGCGAATCTGGTGGCAAACGGCGATTTGAGCGTGGAGATTCCTGTCGTCAGCGGCGGTGAGATCGGGTATCTGACGCAGATATTCAATTCCATGGTAGGCAAGCTGCGCGCTGACCAGGACGAGTTGGCAGATATTAACAATGCCCTGATGATGACGAACAAGGAGCTGGAAGAACTCTCCAGCACCGATGGCCTGACCGGACTCAATAACCGCAGGCACATGATGGATACCCTCACAAATGAAGTGGCGCGCGCGCAACGGCTCGAGCACCACTTCTCGGTGCTGATGATTGATATTGACTACTTCAAGAAATACAACGACAGCTACGGCCACATGGCGGGAGATGACCTGCTTGTTAAGGTTGCATCAGTATTCAAGGAATCGCTCCGGAGTATGGATTTCGCCGCCCGCTATGGTGGCGAAGAATTCCTGATCATGCTGCCGGAACATGGTGCGGACAAAGCCATGGAGGTCGCCGAGCGCATCCGTGCAAATATCGCTTCGGCGACAAGTGGCGACAAAGACGGAAGAGTTGCGGTAACAGTCAGTATCGGTATTGCCGCCTACCCGGACAACGGCGCCACTCCCGCAGCCCTGATTGCGAGCGCCGATGCAGCCTTGTATCAGGGAAAAGAACGCGGGCGAAACACGGTAGTCCTGTCTTCCGTCACGAACATCAAGCAGAAAGCCGGCCGTGGCAAAGGCAAGCGCAAAGAATCCGCCTCATCCCGAAAGCGACGCCGCGCCTAGTTCGAACCTACCGACTTGTAGAAGACCCAGCCGCTCTGCCCGCGCTCATTTGTCACACGCACCCATTGTCCCTTGAAGGCATGAGCGATAAGGGCGGTATCGTCTTCCCAGGAAAACACGACTTCGTAATTCAAGCCAGGGCCTTTCCTGACATTGCTTTTGTTCAAGAGCCGGAGCGTTAACGGCAGCAGGAAGGGAACTTCTCCCTCTACCGTCGGACTCTTCTCCTGAAACTTTGAGCGTGCCCGGGCACCCTCAATCAGGCTCTTGGCCTGGCTAGTGAGGTACAGAGCCCCACCGTAGTTTCCCTCCTCAAATTCGCGAGCGCTCAGCCTGGTTAGCTGCTCAGCCTTGATAACACTTGGGTCGTTTTTCCACTCTTGTCCTCGTGCTTTCAGCGATTCAACTGCGATCTCGGCCTCAGCCAAATTGGACGCTGCCTCGGCCTTGCTCTCCAGGCTACGAAGTTTTGCCTTCGCACGGACTACTTCCGAGATTACTTTCTCAATCTCCTCTGCGAGCCTGGCAATGTAGGCTTTCTTCTCCAGTAGCAGCAAGTACAGATTCGCGTCACCATAGTCCAGGGCTTCCCTCGCGGTGGATTGCGCCTTCAGATCCTCTTCTTCCACCCAGAACGACCACTCCTCGCCGTTCAGGTCCTTTTCAGCGAATTGCTTTTCCGACTCAGCGGCGACACCGTCGACCTGAGTCGAATTCCCGGTAGAGTGATGCACGAGATCGCGCTCAAGCTGCTCCTGCCACTGCTTCCACTCCTCACGTTTCACGTCTTCCTCAGAGAGCTGCCTTTCCAACTCCTCGATTTCTTCGTACAAGGTATCTCTCGCGGTGAATTGCTGCTTCAGCTCCCGCTCTAGTTGCGCCTGGCGCTGATCCAGCGACTGGCGTTCCTGATTGTGCGCCGCGATCTGCTTCTGCAGTTGCCGCTGCCTGACCTCGAGTTTCCGCCGTTCCTGTCCCTCTGCAACAAGCCTGTCCTCCAGCTTGCCCTGAACGACAATTTGCTTCTTGATTTCCTTCTGCAAATTTTTCTGCCTGGCCTGAAGTTCCTTTCGTTGCTGGCGTTCAGCTTCCAGATCTCCAGCAGGAACCCACGTCTGGATGGAACAGCCAGCACACGCAGACAGAATTAGCCCGGCGACCGCGAGCTTCGAGACCATGTGGAACGCACGTGGGACCACATTTGGCGGAGCGATACTGGGCATTTCAGATGCTTCTTTCGAGGTTGTTGCTGATTGCCTGTGCAGTCTCAACAACAGCCCGGGTACACGAGGCAGCACAAGATCTGAACAGCGAGAGAGCGTACCGTGACGGGCGAGTGGTTCTCTGATACTCGATTAGTAATTGTCCGTTCATGGCCATTTCGCGAGAAAAATGCACGAACAGTGCCAGCACAGGAAGAACAACGGCGACCACAACCGCGTTCGGCGCTTCGATAGAAGCGCCCGGGCGGCTGTCGAAGTTCGCTCCAAATCGACCGTATCCCACGCGTTCAGCCATCCCGATCTGTTCGTGGAAAATGCCGCTTATGATTTACATGTTTCTCTTAACACTTGTAGCGGCAAGCAAGAAACGTTTGCTGGTATCCGCTCGCAAGGTTTCAAATCGACATGATGGTCAGCCAGATTCTGCGGTTGCCGGAAAGCTTTGATGTCCGGCGGCTGGCCGTTCTACCGCAGAATACAAGGGCTTATACTTGCCAGACGCCACGGATTCTCCCGAGGACATGTTGAAGTAGGACGGTATCGGTTCGATATCGATCGTGCCTGTCAAACAGGCTCGAAAAGTGTCGCCAATCGCGGTCAGGATGGTCAGTCGCATATTGCACCACCGGAAAATGATCCCGGCGCAACGCGGCCGAATTTGCGACGCGACGATATTGAACCGCCGCCAGGACAACGCATTGCATCAGGCAAGAAGGAATGAACTCGAGCAAGATACTCATCGTTGGGGCGGGCGTATTCGGAGCCAGCGCCGCCCTCGAACTCGCTCTTCGCGGGCACACGGTTACGTTGGTCGATCCCGGCCCGCTGCCTCACCCGCGGGCATCCTCAACGGACATCAGCAAGATGGTGCGTGCTGATTATGGTGCTGACAGCTTCTACACGCGCTTCGCCCGCGACTGTATTGCAGGATGGCGCCGTTGGAACGCGGAAGCGGGACGCGATTTCTATCACGAGACCGGCTTCCTGATCCTGGCCGGCGACACGATGCGGCCCGGAGGATTCGAGTACGACAGCCGCGAACAGATGCGAGCGCTCGGCCAGGAAGTCGAACCGATGAAAGGCGGGCGCCTGCGAGAGAGGTTCCCTGCCTGGACATCCCAACAATACCCGGACGGCTACTACAACCCGAATGCCGGTTGGGCGGAGAGCGCCAATCTCGTGCACTGGCTGCTGGCTCGCGCCCGCGACGCTGGCGTCGTTCTTAGGGAAGGGGAGACGATGCAGAAACTTCTCGAGAATGGGCCCACCATCGAAGGCATCGTGACCGATCTCGGGAACGAACTTCGCGCCGACGTGGTTATCGTGGCAACCGGGGCGTGGACACCGACGTTGCTACCGTGGATGCACAATGCGGTCCGGTGCGTTGGTCAGCCTGTCTATTATTTTCAACCGGACAATCCTGAACCTTACCGACCTGATCGCTTCCCACCGTGGGCCGCGGACATCGGTAACACCGGTTGGTACGGATTTCCCGTTCAGCCGGACGGCATCATGAAAATCGCCAACCACGGCAGCGGGATTCCCGCCGACCCCAACACTGAAACAAGCGTTCCCGAGGAAATGGATGCGATCTTCAGCGATTTCCTGGCGAATACGTTTCCCGAAATTGCAGGTTCGCCGATCCATTCACGACGCCTCTGCTTTTACTGCGACTCACGGGACGGCGACTTCTGGATCGACTGGGACCCGGATCGTCAAGGACTGCTGGTCGCCACTGGTGGCAGCGGCCACGGCTTTAAGTTCGCGCCACTGATGGGCGCCCTGATTGCAGACAAGGTTGAAGGTAAATCGAACGAGTGGGAGTCCAGGTTCCGTTGGCGGAGCGTTGAGGAGTCACGGACAGAGGCGGCCCGAAAGAAATAGGCGCCTGCGCCGGGCTACGCCCAAGGGCTAATCCGCCGTACGCGCTAGAAATGTAAAATGCGCCTGCGAGAACAATCTGCCACCCTTGAAAACAGTGACCACAAGAAAACATTGGCGTGAGTGAAACCGCCCAGAATCCGAATCCCGCGCGTATCAAAGTATTCTGGCAGCCAGGATGCACTTCCTGTCTGCGGGTAAAAGAGTTTCTGACGTCGCAGGGTGTCGAGTTCGAGTCCATTGACGTTCACAATGATGCTGACGGAATGAAGCAGCTCAATTCGCTCGGTGCGCGCAGCGTTCCGATAGTCGCACTGGCTGGACGCTACACGCTGGCCCAGTCGCTCAATGACGTCATCCGGTTTCTCGACCTGAAAACGCGGGCAATAGACGCGTTATCACCGCAAGCGCTGATCGGGAAACTGGACCTGGTGCTGACTGCAGCCGCACGCCTGACGGGACAATTATCAGAAGACCAGTTGCGCAGCGTGTTCCGCAATCGCAACCGAACGGTCGGCGCACTCGTCTTTCACATAGTTCGCGTTGCGCAGATGGGATTGCAGGCGGCGCAGCAAATTGAACTCAGATTCGAGGGCTTCGACGATCTGCCGCCGGACGACTGGCGCGGGAATGAGCTCATAAGTTGGGCAGAAGAAATACGCGGGCAGCTTCATGCCTGGTGGCGCGACGAGTCCGACAAGGCACTAAGTTATAGCGTGCCGACCTACTATGGCGAACGTCCGATGCATGAGGTGCTGGAACGGACCACCTGGCACGCGGCACAGCACACGCGGCAGTTGGCACTGATTCTCGAAAGTCACGGGATCGAGCCTGAAGGGCGGCTAACCCCGGCTGACCTCGCCGGGTTGCCCGTCCCGGAGGAAGTGTGGGACCGCTAGCCCGCATGTTTCACGAAGGCGGTCGCGTATCTCACGTATTATCGAAACGAATCAACTTGCTGGGAAGGCTTTTGGGCATTGTCGCACTGGGACAGTTTGTACCTATTCACTTTCAGGAAAAATGTGCCGTCACAGTTTGAACGATCGCCCTTGAGCAATAGTCTGGCTATTACTCTGCGGACGATCGTCCAACCTGTTTAGCCACATTTCCCCTGAGAAGTGAATCCTTCGTGAAATATGCAGGCTAGCAGCCTGCACTTCGTTGAACTGCAGTTCAACGATTGACTGGCCCCATCACTGCCGCCGCTGTTTTCCCTAATCGGCAAAAAACTCCGGCCATCTGCCAAACACGTACGTCTGGAACTTCTCGGACATACCTTCGTCCTTCAGATACTGGCGAGTCACCGGCATTTCGACGGGCTTGAATGATGCGTTCGCCATGTAGCGATTCGGAAAATCATGTTGCAGCATCGCCGCGCGGCCAAGCATGACCCAGTCAGCACCCGCTGCGAGCGTCGCTTCGGCCTGTTGGGGAGTACGGATATTTCCGGCGACACCAAGACGCGTATTGTGCCGCTCGAGTTCGGTAAAGTAGCTCATCAGGGTGCGCCCCTTGTATTCGGCCTCTTCGGGCTCCTTGAACACGTCCCACAGTGACATATCCAGGAAATCAATCTTGTTTTCCGCCATCAGTCGCTGCGCGATCTGGACAGACTCGCCCAGTTTCATTCCGAATCGCTCCGCTGACAGACGCACGCCGAGCATGAAATCCTTTCCACATCGATCGCGAACCCCGTCGATGATTTCAAAAAGGATGCGCGAACGATTGGACAGGTCTCCGCCGTACTCATCGTCACGATGATTAACATCCGCGCTAAAGAATTGACACAGGACATAGCTGTGCGCGCCGTGCAATTCGACTCCGTCGAAACCGGCTTTCTCCGCCCGTTCCGCGGCCGCAATGAAGTCTTCGATCAACTGCTTCACTTCTACATAAGTCAGCCCGCGTGCTCCGGTTTTCTCGTTGTCGGACGGACATACCGGTGTTTCCCCGATGACTTCCTTCGGCGAGCGCATGCCGGCATGGTGAAGCTGCGCGATCGCGATACTTTGATGTGACTTGATCTCGGCTGCCAGGCGGCGCAATCCGGGAAGGTGATCGTCAGACCAGATTCCCAATTGTCCGGAAAATCCTTTGCCGATCGCCTGGACATGCGCGGCACAGCTCATGGTCAAGCCAAAACCGCCTTCGGCCCGCATTGTGAGCCAGCGAAATTCTTCGTCCGACAACCGGCCGTCCTCATGGCTTTGCTGGTTAGTCAGGGGAGCCAGCATGAACCGGTTCTTGATGGACGGTCCGTGGCTAAAGCTAAGTGGTTCAAGCAGGTCGGTCATTAAGTGTCTTCCGAAAAATGTCGTTGTCAGAGTTTTTCCGGAAGCCAGTGATGCAACGCGCTTTCGATACTGCTTGGCGAGGCTTCGCAAAGCCTGAAGTGCAACCCGTTCTTGCTTCCGGAATGGCGCGAAGGCGGGAGTCTACCGAAATCCCGGGCCTCACGCATCAACGAGTCGGATCCGAATGGCACTTGTTTAACTTGTTTCGGGCCACCGTGATAGGGCATGTGCGCTCGGCCGTGCAAAGCAGCTTGGTAGGTTGGGCTGAACGCTTTGCGTGAAGCCCAACAATGCAGCGCAATGTGGCACGGCGATACCGCTCGGAATATGGCAGCGAAAGATCGAATCGGGCAAACAAGAGATGAGCTCGGTGGTTATGGCGAGCGTTGGCGTGTTGGGCTTCATATCACTCGGCCCAACCTACTCTAAGTGAGTGCCATGCGAGTCAGTTCCCTTGATTGCTGAACTTTGGTTAACCTTCGTATGGCGTATGCCTATTCTTTCCCTTGGCGATGCTTCCTGCGCTCCAGTGTGAGTTCTTTGCGAACACCGCCATGCGCCAACAATTGCCAGCCAGGGCTGTAATCGTACGTGATCCTGAACGCCTGGAACGACGCCGGCTTCCCTTCAGAACCCGATGCTCCTGTGTGGAGGGGTAGGTAAACCATATCCCCGAATATCGATTCGAAACTGTTTGCTCGACGTTTCCATCCAGCGGGGTTCTCCGGGCATGATTTTGCCATCTTGCACACGCCCTGAATGATTGTTGCCATGGGGCGTGCCTGGTCAGTCGCGACAATGTACTCATCGTATTCAGAGTCAAAGGCCAGGAAACCACCCTTGTCCTGAACAAAGAATATCAACTCGTCCCGAGCGAAGTACGCAATTATCAACAACGCAACGCCAAAGACGATTAGGTCCCGTCGTTTGGTCCGTTTGGCTGGTTTGCTGCCCATTCTGGATTTCATGTTTGATCTCCCTGAAACTGTCGCGCTAGTGTGTCCGCCGCGACTGATGTGTCGGGATGTATCTGTCGCACGTTACGCGCATGCACCGAAGGCGCAATAGTGGGCTGAATACACGGTGATCAGATTTCCCCAAACCGCACTGAGAAACAGAGCAAACGAAAAAGCAACACGTCGTTGAGCAACGGGTTTGGTTGTCATAGTCCTGTAGAAGTGCATCGAAAACAGGGTCAGCGTTATCAGGGCGGGAACCGACGCAACAACGAATCGATTCGAAAATAACAAGTCAAAGAGATAAATGTACGGCAGTCCAAGCGTGGTCGTCAGGCAGGCCAACGCCAAAGTCAATCTGAAACCAAAACGTTTCGCCTGAGGCAAAGTCAGGAAAAGGAAACCGAGCCCGCACAACACGTATCCACCCAGAACAAGGATCGCCATTCTCATTGGGACGTTAACAACCTGGAACCACGCATCTCCTCGAACCGGTCAATCGCGTGATCACGCGTGACATTGCCAGCAATCTGCCGTATCGCCAGGCCGTATAGAGCATCCACGGGCATTCGATCACTACAGAAAAGAGGGTTGACCCTGTAGACTGTTTCTATCATCCGGATCACCTAATCTGATTGAATATCAAACGCCAAGCTGTGCAGCCCGCTCATGGCGCGGCGATATTTCGAGTGCAATAGCGACGCCCTGTCAGAAGGTCAGTCGAGTATCCACAGAGCTAGAATGAGCGAAATAAGTTAGTCAGCGCACGGCCAGCGCGCTTCATATGCGAGAAGCACTTGGTCGATCGCATACCCCTCCAGACGCGCCGGGTGCTGACCGGCATAGTCCTGCCAAGCCAGGCGCAGTGCTATAACAAGAGGGACGGTATCAATCCCCTTCTCCGGACCACACGAACCAACAAGCTTTCCGGCCTGCGTTTCATTCATTCGAGCAGCGGCTTTAATGGTCTTGTGGACCATTTCAAGGTAGGACACACACTCATCATAGCGCTCCGCTACGTCGCAGACTTTGTGAAGGTCTTCGCCGGTCACGATCGAAAGTGTTTTTGTCATGCCAGGGGTCGCAAGTGACAACGCAGCTAACAGAAATACCGATATTCCAATCGCATTTTTCATAAGATTATCTCTGCTACCGATGATTGCCAGATGCATCCGCCACTGCAGCGTACTTTGAATCGCTGCCGATCCGCAACCAAGCCGCATGATTCGCATTGACTGACATTTTTTGCAAGCGCATTGGAGTTCCGGCTCGGCGTCAGACAACGTGCTCGACAAACTGTACGTTTGGAGCCCAGTTGCGCTTGCGACGCGCGAGACGAGACTCGGCATCCTCGTCTCCAAACGATGTCGACAAACGACGCAACATTGCATGCGGCACATCATTAAACGCGTTGACGTTGACGGCCGCGTAGATACGGCCGGCAATCTCGCTGGTGGCCACTGGTACGATCCCGCATTGGCGACAGATGTGAAACCGGGCAGTTTCCGTTCCGAAGGCATACCCGGAGACAAGCGCGCGGTCCTTGATCCTGATCTTTAGTTCACCTTGTGGATTGGACGTCCACACGCCACCATGCTTCGTACAGAATGAGCAGTCGCAAGAGCGCGCCGGAATTTCGGTCGGATCAGGCTCCCAGTCAAGCTCGAATGAAATATTGCCGCAATGGCAACTACCGTGGATTAGCAATTCCGCACGTCCTTCTGTCGCTTTATGTAGCGCCTGATCCGGTGTTCGATCGACGCAAGGTCGGTGGCCTGTACAGAACATACGGCGACGAACTAGTTGACGCGATCGTCACCAACATACCGCCCTTTCTCAAACCGTGAGAAAAATTGATCGAGCATCGGATGGCTGATCGGCTCGACACTTTCGTCTCGCTCGAGATTCTTCTCCGCAACGTACGTCGTGTGTGCTGCCCCGTGTACCAGCACGTGGTACCAGGGTTCGTCCTTCGGCGGGCGCGAACGTGCGACCGCCTCGTACCACTCCTCTGACGACTGAAACGTTGGATCGATATCGACGATCACGCCACGATAGTCGAACAGCCGGTGGTGAATCAAGTCTCCGACGGAGAACTTCGATCTCCTGATTTCCGTCACTGTACCCATGTGCCGATCACTGCCAAATTATTCATTGAAGGTCTCGCATCAAACTATTTTGTCATTGTGCTTCGCAAATACGATAGCGGCAAGCCGATACGATTTCCATCCCCAACGAGCGACTGACCAGCTGAGAGGGCGAAAACGCCGACGACGAAACGCATGATGTCTGGTACTGCGTCCAGAACAGTTAGTTCCACCGGTCGGTGCGCGCGCTTCCGCGCTGGGCGATCCAGCGCCTCGGCCTCGCTTGCCCAGCCGGACTCGACCCATTCCGCGAACGGGACAAATGTAGCTGCGCAGCGACGAGCCGGCTTGCGACGCGCGTTGCCGGTATTGATCGGGGTCAGCGCTATTCGTGCCCGGTGAGTCGAGACCAACGCAGCCGTATCGACGGCAATCACAACCTGCGGCCGTGATCCGCACGCGGCCCTCTGACGGTTGAGTCGATCCGGGTCGAGCCAGAAGAACACACGGGCGTTAAGCATTGCGTACCAGTCCGCCGGACTTATGCCGCACAAGCATTTTGCAAGCGCCGTCGGTGGCATCGGGCGCTGATCGCGGATACGCACCCCGTTTGGGAGTTCGGTATGGACCAACCGCTGCTCCCGCATCAGCCGGTTTCGGCTAGCGTCGGCGAGACAAGCCGTATCCAGAAGTCTGTTTGCACAGAGCAAACCGTCGCGTTGGATCAGCGGCCAATTCGACGCCTCGGCCAGATGGTAGATACGATCCGGTAGATTCACGCTGTTGACTATTGCCTAACATCTGCATTGAGACGCAACCGCCTTCGTGTATCTGGCAGGCTAAGACTTTGCTGCGTAAAGTGACACGTCAATCCCGATGCTCAACGCCGCCGCGGTAGCGACGAGAGATGCCGGGAAGGATACAGTTTGAGACGGAGTACCTTTCTGCCACACGCCAAAGTTCAGCGAAGCAGTACATCCAAATTCCTCTTTGAGCGTCCGCAGCGCTTCAGCATTCGTGCTCAGAAAGAAAATTGCATCCGCTATCTGACCGGGCAGGTCAGCGCCATCCTTGTCGCTTACCATGACCACCAGCAAAGAGCCCTTGTCACGAGCGCCAGTGATCGGATGTTTGGCAATGAATTCGGCAGCACGAAAACCTTTCCCACTCGCCTGAAGCATGCAACCTGCCATGAGTTAATGGGCTCCTGACACAGGATCGCCAACCAACGTCGAGACAGCACGTCGACCTATTCCAGAGCAGGCACGTGGAGCGGCCGCTCGCTGGTATTCGTTTACCGGGTGCCAGAGAATCATTGCTTTACGTGCGCTTTCGTCAGGCTGATGAGTTCCTCAATGTCTTGCACTGACATCACTTTCAGGTCGCCGAACGCCGCAGTGGTGAATTCCTTGTCTCCGCTTCCCTGACTTTGAAGTACATAGCCATCGTTACCTGCCTTAAAACGAAACATGAATGGCGCCGCCGGACTTCCCGGCACCGCAACGATCAGGACACTATGTCCGTCATCACAGGTATATACAAGCCACGACGTCTCGCCGTATGTTTTCGGGAGCGGCCCGAACTCGCACTTCAGGGTTTGCTTTGGCGCGACCTCTTCGCCCTGCGCAGTTACGGACGTCAGTGCTGCAAGCACGAGCACGGCACCGAGCAACACCAGTTTCATACACTTCTCCATACAGCAAGGTTGCAAGCCACCGGCAGCGACAACTCGCCGACGCGGGGTTGTGTGTGCCAGTGTTGTTTTGCCATATTCATGTACTACGGGTTTGCCTGAAGCATGGCAGCCATCTTCTGATGGATCAAATGCACTGCCTTTAGCGGGCGCAACATGACCTTGAACTCAATAATCTTTCCGCCACCATCCCATTTGATCATGTCTACACCGTTGATACTGATTCCGTCAATCTCGACCTGAAATTCTAGCACCGCCTCGTTCGCTCCCTTGAGCTCTCGAACGTATCGGAAGGACTCGTTAAACAGAACATGGAACGCCGCCGAAAGATACTGAAACGTGACAGCCTTTCCGATCTGGGGCGTGTGCACAACCGGCGAGAAGAAGACAACGTTCTCGTGGAGGAGTGAATCGAGAGCTTTGGTGTTTCTCGATTTCGATAGTTCGTGCCACTCAGCGACAGTGTCAAATGTCATGCTCACGCTTTCAGAGGACGGGCCACTAGTGTCCAGAGATAACCGGCGACCGGCGTGCGCCGCACCGACGAATTCCGTAAACCCGGCCAGATGGCGAATGAGGACGGACATGGATTGGACGCCCAGTCCAGACGATGAAAGTTGATCGCGCCATCAGACGGCAATTTGTTTGTACATGATCGCAACGCTCACGCCCTGGTATTCGCACTCTTCAAGGTCATGCCAGCCCAACGCTGCATAAAGGTTACGGGCATGCTCTGTATACAGAAAGAGCTTCTGAATACCGCGCTTTTGTGCTTCGCCTTCGATGAATCTGACAAGACTGCTTCCTACGCCAATTTTGCGAAATTCGGGTTTGACAAAAACACTGGCAAGCCACGGAGACAAATCTTTTCGGGTGCTCATATCTTCGTCGACAAGGGCTGAGGATCCTATGAGCTGATTGTCGTCAACCGCAACAGCGATGGACGGGACCCCACCGGATTGGGCCATTGCCCGAAGTTTCAAGATTCGGTCTTCGAGTGTTTGATCGGGACTGAAGTGCCTCCATTCATCGAAATGGAGTTGCGCCAACTCAGGCACGAGATCCAGATGATTCCCAAGAAAATCTATATTCATGACTTCATCACTACCCAATATTGCAATGAGGCGCAATCAAGTGCCTACCGTTAATGCCCACACTGGCCGCTGCGTTCAGCCTGCTTTCAATTAACAGGTATAGCCGGAAATCGAACTATATATTTTCCTGGCAGCACGGGTGATGCATCAATGACACAAAGATTCAAGCCGGTTTCTACAATGACTCGTGCAACACGGCACCCGGCACTACAACCGACTTCAATGACGTCAGTCTGAACCCGCAACGACCGTGCCCACCGCTCAACAATATCATGACCTGTCGGCGATCTTTCCCGAACATCGAGTGAATCCAACGCATGGCCCTCATATCCGTTCGAGAACGCCACAACCAACCCCATTCTTCAATCGCGCTGCCTGGGCCACACAGCAGGGCAGCGCCGCATTCACAGTCATCGACCGGAGCGGTAGCGCGAAAACAGGTACGATCAATCTCCGGCCGCAGCATTCGCTTGCCAGACGGCTCATAATATTGCTTGCCGCAACTCAATGGAGACCCGTTATGAAAGCAAAAGGCGTTACGAGACAAAATCGTCGTCGATTTCTGGAAGTAGCCGGCATTGTTACAGCAACGCTGGCGCTCAACGGCTTGCCGCTCACACTGCGTCCGGCAAAAGCGGCTGACGGGAAAATGAAAATCGGCATCGTCGGTTCCGGCAAGGTCGGCGGCGCAATCGGCACGGTCTGGGTGAAAGCCGGATACCAAGTGATGTTTTCCTCTCGCCATATCGAGCATGACAAAGCACTGGCCGCCAGTCTGGGACCCAATGCGCACGCTGGTACGCCAACGGAAGCTGCAGCTTTTGGCGACGTGGTCATGATCTCGGTTCCCTATCACGCGCTGCCCGAGGTGGGCAAAGATCTGGAAGAACTGATCACGGGCAAAGTGGTCATCGATACCTGCAACCCGTTTGTGTGGCGTGACGGTGAAATCGCGACCTGGGCCCGGGAGAAAGGCGCCGGACTCGCTTCATTGGAACTGCTTCCCGGAGGGCGCATCGTTCGTGCCTTCAACGCGGTGAGCTATACGCGCATGGCAGTTGCATATAAACAGCCAGGCCAGATCGGAATGCCAATTGCGGGCGATGATGCGGAGGCCAACGCAATCGCTTCAGATCTGATCCGCGATATTGGTTACGAACCTGTCCTGATCGGCGGGATCAAGATGGGGAAATACTTGATGCCGGGAACGTCGCTCGCTGGCGAGCGCTCGCCGGACCAGATCCGGAAAATTGCAGCAAAACTGAACTAGCCTGCATATTTCACGAAGGATTCGCTTGTCAGGGGAAATGTGGCTAAACAGGTTGGACGATCGGCCTCAGGGCAATAGCCAGACTATTGCTTAATGTCGATCGTTCAAGCTGTGACGGCACATTTTTCCTGAAAGTGAATAGGTGCCATTGACAACCGTCTTCGTGAAACATGCAGGCTAGCGCATTTGTACCAGTCGACGTGGCCGTTATTACGATTCAGGTCGCCTCATTTGCAATGGCGACGTTTTCCCACTCCCGGATTTCCCCTTCCACTATCGTAAACAGGGGATGCGACGCGGGGCCGGTGGCACGGTTCACCATACGCAAGTAACGTTCTGGATCCCGATCTTCCAGTTTGCGCAGAAGATGCGTCCACTCGTAACTCAGCTGCCCCCGTGTTTCTTCTAGAGGGGTAACTGGTGCTGGTTTCGCCGGAATTTTCGAACCGTCGAATCGATAGCCACGATCTTTGGATTCAGCGTAAACAATACGCAGATACTCACAGATGGCGGCAACGGGTTGGTCGTGATTTCGAAACCGGATTAGCTGTGGGTGGTTCCGGTATCCCCTGGTCTTTCCTTCCAGCACAGCTTTAGCCAACAATCCTTCGCGCCACAATGCAACGAGACCCTTTGCGTCGAGGAATTTCGGATGCATTGTCCACAACCTCAAGATTTTCTTCCTGACTGACGAAGCTCACCGGATCGGCCGGAATGCAGGGACACGTAGCCATGGTCAAACCATCTGGGCCAGTCGTCCTCGTCAGGCATTGCCCTTCTGTGCCGAGTCTATGAGGTCGAAAATATTCCCAAAAGGGTCTGTTACCGAACAGCATCGACCACCCCACTCGTGAACGACAATGTCGGTTGTCTGTCCGCCCGAAAAGCGAATTCGATTTACGGTTGCATCCAGTTCATCGGTCTCGACAAACAGTCCGGAATGTCCACTGCCATAGAACTTCTCCTTCCACTCATAGAGCTTCAACACCAGACCTCCGAGGTCGTAGTTAGTGAAACGATGCGGCGTCCCTTTGAACTCCCTTAGCACGCGCAGACCAATAGACTCTTCGTAGAATTGCTTACTCGACTCGTAGTCCGAAGCGGGGAACGATGTGAACAGGGCTTTCATGGCTTATTCTAAATCTAACAGGCGCGCGAACCGCAATGCGTCGACCGGAACCAACGACTTCGCTGCGCTTTTTTTGGTGCGTTGAAACACCAATTTTTATTGGCCAGGTGGTGGCTCCCACAGCTCGACCTTGTTTCCCTCCGGGTCAATGACCCAGCCAAACTTCCCGTACTCGGACTCTTCGGTCTTGTCGACTACATTGCAGCCTTCAGCACGCAACGTTTGAATGAGGCCGTGAAGATCCTCAACACGGTAGTTCACCATGAAACTGGACGAGCCTGGCGACAAGTAATCGCCATCAGCGTCTAAGACTGTCCAGATGGTTGTACCCGTTGTTGGATGTCCACTGCTATCGGCCCAACGAAACACAGCGCCGCCCCACTCCTGCACATCGACCCCCAGATGATCCTGGTACCAGGAGCGCAACGCGACAGGGTCTTTGGATTTGAAGAAGATTCCACCAATTCCCGTGACTCTCTTCATGTAAATCTCCAGAACATGGTTGACGCGAAAGGGCTGCGATGAAAACCTGACTGTGCGCATTCAACGCCGCAATAAGACTCGGCGCCTGTAAGAATTGGTGCCTGGCCTGTATCAATGCATGGTGACGCAAACAAAAAACCGTAGCGAGCTCAACTACGCACCAGCCCGACTTACGGACATCAATCTAGTTGAGCTTGATGCACAGGATCTCGGAAACACCACCTTCAAGAGAAGCCAGCGGAAACGGGTTGTTGGAAGTGCAGGCCTTGCCATCCGGTGTGAAGCTGAAATCACGCGTGTATGTCCCGCGCAGTGGCACCGGGTAGGCAATGAAGCGCTCTTCAGAGGGTATGAACCGGAACAACCGGTCGGTCATGGTCTCGTTCAACCAGATGTCCTGCGTTTGCGGATGCACGCCTAAGGCATAGGGTGCAGGCCGATAGCCATCGGCAAATTCGGGCATCGGGTAGACCCTGGAATCGAAGCCGTCCGCGGTCGGCTGTATGCGCGCCAACGAGCCTTCGGCAAATCCCGCCACCCACAGAGTGCCGGAATTGTCGAATTGCATGCGGCGCGGTCCGCGCATCGGCGAGTCGAATTCCCTCACCTCAAGCGTCTTCGGATCGATCCGCCCGATCCTGTCGGCAAACAGGCGTCCGTACCAGATAGAACCGTCCTTCGGGTTGATATCGATACCATATGTCCACGTGCCACGGGTCCCGCCCCTGGATGCAGCGAAAGGCAGGTGAATGACCGTGCTCTCACCACTTACAGGATCGAGTCGACCGACCATGTCCGAACCGGAAATCGTGAACCACGCAATACCCTGTTTGTCGATCCGGATGGTATGGGGATAGCGAGCGCCACCGCCGATTACGTAGGACGGCTCCCATTCATTGGTCTCGGGATTGAACACACCGATCGTGTTGGTGGCGGTATTGGTCACGTAATACTTGCCGTCCAGTCCAAGCGCCATTGAGTGTGGCGCGTTGCGCGTGTAACTGGAGAAACTGTCGATCTCACCTGTTGTCGAGCCTGGCACGCGATAGCGATTACCGTTTCCACTCTGTGAGATGTACTCTGATTTTCCGGTGCTGGTGTCGGTTACTGCAAAGTGCGAGCCGATCTGATCTGCCGAATAGATGATGCCAGTCTGCGGATGGACAATCGCATCGTGCGGGTTGCCGCGCGTCAGGCGATACTCATATATCGTCGCATCGCTGAGCGCAGGGTCCAGCGGAAACTTCGGTCTTACGGATACCGGCTTGCCGTTGAATCCGTCGGAAAGCATGACTGCGCGGCGCTGCCGCATCGCGTAGTCGTAATTGCCACCCATATACCTGTGCATACGCTGTATGGTTTGATGCCACCGATCGGCACTGCGCGGCGCACGGGTCAGTGCGTTGCCCAACTGGTGGCACGACAAACAATCGCGCTGAAACTGGTAACGATTGAACGGTGCATCGTCGCCGGATTCAAAATTCAGGCTGCCGAAATGATAGGCAGCAGGCAGACTGTCTGAAATCTCGACGTCGCTGGTCATCCGCTCCATGACCAGCGCCTGATTCACATCAGCATCGACAGCGAGATCTATGTCGGTTTCAAGATCTCTGTAATAAGGCGTCCGAAGGCGCACATGGAGTGCTCCGTGAAGCGCTGTCGCCAGGCGAAATTTGCCTTGCGTATCCGAAAAAATCGTTTCTGACATTCCCGAGTCGGCATGGCTCACCCTGATCATTACGCCTTGCAAGGGGCTGCCGTCGGAATTATTGATGGTTCCGGAGAATGTGCCGGCAGTTGCCGGCAAAGCGAGCATTACCGAAAGAGTGGCAACCGCGACAGCGACCACGATTCTGAGATTCTTCATTTTGTCTTTCGTTTTAGTCCGACGCAGGAACGAGCGCGCACAGCTCTCGCCCGATCGAAACGGTTGTCCGACATTAGACGTTAAACATAGTTTATCGTGCCGCAAGGCAACCGGTATTGCAAGGCGCTGGTGACGGCGAATCGTGCCGCGGGTTTGTTGTCTGGAATGAATTGAATGCCACACAGGCCTGGTACCGACAAACAGACATTCCGAAGTTTCTATACCCGTACCAATCGCGCTTCAAAACATCCTTGGCAACGATTTGTCAGATACAGCCCAGCACCCGTAGCTCGCTTTCGCATTGCACCGGGTTCTCGAATCTGATCGTGCGTATGCCGAACTGTGCAGCGGCCGACAGATTCACTTCCGTGTCGTCGATAAAGACCGTGTCACCCCCGTCCAGCCCATGGGTTTCCAGAAGACTGGTATATATCGCCGGCTCCGGCTTACACAGGTGAAGACGACACGAGATGACCGCCCCCGAGAAAACTTCCCAGAATGTATAGGTCTTCTCCAGATGATCAATGAAGGCAGTATGCATGTTCGACAGGCAGAACAGCGTGTGGCCGTGCGCCTTCAGGCGATACAGCAGATCAACTGTTTCTGGTATTGCGACCAACTCCTGCGGCACCTGCTGCAGAAACCCGGCCACGTCGGCTTCCGATAATCCGGTGCGTTGCGCGGCACGCACAATGGCGTCTTGCTGGGGTAACGTGCCGCGATCCAGCTCGAGCCAATCAGCGTGTCCGATGAACTGCGCGCGTACCCTCGCCCGCACCGCCGAATCAGCAAACGCTTTCGCGATGATGATATCCGGCTCCCACTTCACAACGACCCCGCCGAGATCAAATACGATGTTCAAGACTTGTGCTCCTGAGGTTACCTAACATTTTCGATAAACAGCGGATTGAAGGTCTGCGCTTGTAGAAAATGGTTCACCTCTTGATTCTCCAGGAATGCGCCATGTGTTGTGCGGACGCAAGATAGCCTCGCAATTCTGCGCAAGGCGGATCAGGGAAGCGCAAACCGCCCGTATCGCGTCAATGTATGCGGCGCATGCCCTTCGATTATTGCGCCATACGGGCTGCCGCAAGTTCTTGAAGACGAGCCTGGCCCTTCTCATGTTGCAATGGTCGGCAGGGTGAGGCAGGCAGCCACGCCAATCGCTACCAAGCCGCAACTGCCAATCACCCTCGCCTGGGTCGCGCTAGCCTTCTGCGCGCCGCACTTCTACCAACGTGTCGGAAAACGTCGGCGCGCGTCCCAGATCCGCATAGCGCGATCCGTTGATCACGTTAACCGAACGTGCGCCATTGCTGGCCGAGGGCCAATAGCCGAGAGGCGAAACGATCACCCCCTGCAGCACTTCGTCGCTCACTTGCGCCTCGGCCTGATAGCGGCCGCGCTCGTTGAACACTTCCACGCGCTCGCCATCGGCGATGCCACGCGGTCGAGCGTCGCCGGGATGGATCATCACGTATTGCTCGCCGGCGTGGCCGAGCTGGCGGGCGATATTGGCGTAGCCCGAGTTAAGGAAGGCGTGATTCTTAGGCGTGAGGATGCTCAGCGGATACTTCGCGGCCAGCGTACTGTTGGTGTCAGGGGACTCCTGCGGCGGGATGAAGTTCGGCAGCGGATCAACCGGACTGCCGTCCTGAAATTCGTTGGAGCCCTGGCGGAACAGGGGCAGCACGAAGTTACCGCCCTCGGCCATTGAGGCCTTCAGCTCGACCTTGCCCGACGGTGTCGGGAAGTTGCCTTCCGCATGTGGTGCATAGGTGTCCGGCGTCCCGACTTTCAACCGCGCGAAACCGTCGCGCTTGAGCTGCTCCATGGTAATGCCCTCCAGCGCAGGGCTGGTCCAGTCCAGCGACTCCATCGCCATCTGCTCGTCGTCACGCTGAAACTGCGGATCGTCGATGTCCATAGCCTTGGCCAGGCGACGGAACAACTCGGTGTTCGGAACCGCTTCCTCGCGCGGCGAGATCGCCCGCTGGTTCAGTGAAAGATAGAAATGCCCCCAGGAAAACATGACGTCGTGCTGCTCCATTTGCGTGGTGGCGGGCAGTACGATGTCGGCATATTTGGCGGTATCGGTAATGAACTGCTCGCTCACTACCGTGAACAGATCTTCGCGCATCAGCCCTTTGACTACTTTTTCCTGCTCAGGGGCAACCACCATCGGATTTGCGTTGTATACGAACAGCGACTTGATGGGTGTGTCCAGTTCAAGTTCGCCGGTAAGCGCGGCGCCGAGTTTCCACTGATTGAGTACGCGCGTGCCGGGCTTGATCCAGTCCGGTCGCATCAGTGCGTCCCACTTCACCGGAAACGCCCAGATGGGAAGTTGCAGAATCCCGCCGCCAACATCACGCCAGGCACCCACCAGCGCCGGCAGACACGTCAGTGCTCGCACTGTCTGCCCGCCACCGGATTGACGCTCGATAGCGACACCGATACGAATCACCGAGGGACGCGTTGTGGCGTAATCGCGCGCAAGCTTACGGATGTCGTCGGCCGGGATACCCGTGATGGCAGCTACTTTCTCAGGCGTGTATTCCTTTGCGCGCTCGACCAGTTCCTCGTATCCAACGGTGTAATTCTCCACATACTCCTTGTCGGTCAAACCTTCTGTGGTGATGACATTGATCATCGCCATCGCCAGGGCACCGTCAGTGCCGGGCTTGATGGCGATATGCCAATCGGCCTGCCGTGCAGTGCGCGTTTTCACCGGGTCGATCACCACGATCTTGGCGCCACGCTTTTGTGCTTCGGCCAGGAACGGCCAGTGATGCAGGTTGGTGCTGATTGTGTTGCAAGCCCACAGGACAATATAACGAGAATGGACGAAGCTCTCCGGATCGGTGCCGGGCGTGGGACCAACGGTCATAATGTAGCCAGTACAAGCCCCCGAATCGCAGAACGTGCGCTCGGAAATCGTCGCGCCCAGTTTGTTGAACAACGCGTCGCCACTGTTCAGGCCGTTGAGAATGCCTTCCGTGCCCAGGTAGCTGTAGGGCAAGAGCGCTGTTGGGCCGTCTTCCTTGATGGTCTGTTTCCATCGCAAAGCGATCTCGTCCATCGCCGCCTTCCAGGTGATGCGGGCGAATTGCCCTGACCCTTTAGGTCCGGTTCGCTTGAGTGGATAAAGTACTCGGTCCGCGTGATGTATCCGCTCCTCGTACTGATTCACCTTGACGCACAAGCGCCCGTCAGTGAACGGTTGATCGGGATTGCCGCGCACTTTGACGACGCGATCGTTCTCCACGGTAACCAGCATGGAACACGTGTCGGGGCAATCGTGCGGACAGGCACCAAGGACGGTCTTCTGGTCCGAACCTGCAGAACTTGGAATGGCGGACATGGGTCTTCTCCCTCGAGTATGTCGTTGTTGGTTCGACTTATTGGATCGCGCACCGGGCGGCGCGCTGTCATCCAGAACTCACCGATCATTCTAGGCTTCCGTGGGAGCGAGTCAACGTGCATGCGACTTGCGACGCCGGCTGCGTCGCGCAACCCGTTTCAGCGCCAGTCGAGCGGCGACTTTCCCCCGACCGAGCGAGCGCGCAGCCTTGAGCCTGTTCTCTACCCTACCAACTTCGAATCCCACTTCGCCTTTGGCGAATTTTGCCAGTACGACTCAAAAACTCCCCATTGTTCTGTTGCTCTGGGTCAGGCGCTGCTTTCGGCCAAACGCAGTTATACATAGTGCCCGGCAGCATTACCTGAAGACCAGGCCCATTGGAAATTGAAGCCACCGAGTTGGCCACTGACATCAAGCACTTCACCGATAAAGAACAAGCCTGGCTGATGCCTGGCTTCCATCGTTCTGGAACTGATCCCGTCGGTGTCAACACCGCCCAAAGTTACTTCAGCAGTGCGATAGCCCTCGGTAGCCGATGGTTTTAGTAACCACTGGTTCAACTGCTGGCCAATAGCATGAAGTTTTTGATCGGAAAATTCGGCCAACATTGTTCTGGCCTGTTCGGGCCACCACAAACTCTGCAACTCTGCGACCAGGGCCTTGCCCAGCTTCTGCTGCAAAACCGTTTTCAGCAGACTTTTGCTTTTCGCGAGCTTGGCTTCACACAGCCACGCTCCAGCCATGACGCCCGGTAACAGATTGACTGCGATGGTATCGCCTGGGTGCCAGTAACTCGAAATCTGGAGAATTGCCGGTCCGCTGATGCCGCGATGCGTAAACAACAGACTTTCACTGAACTGTTGTCCGTTGCAGCTGACGTCGACGTCTACCGACAATCCGGACAGGCGTTCGCAGACAGCCTTGAATCCGCCGGTGAACATAAAGGGCACCAACCCGGCCCGGCGCTCGGTAAGCTTTATGGAAAACTGACGGGCAATGTCATAGCCCATACCGCTACCACCCAGACTCGGAACTGACAGCGCACCCGTGGCGACGACCAGGGAATCACAAGAGATAGTGCGAATATTTTTCGCATCGCTTTTGCCACATGAAAACACCAGCTGATAGCGCTTGTCGTGTGTTTCGCCCGGTGACTGCAGTGGCACTATGCTGTTGATCTCGCAATGCGTAAGAATGGTCGCACTCGCCTGTTCGCATTCAGTCTGGAGCATTGCCAGAATCTGTTTCGCTGAGCCTTTACAGAACAACTGCTGGTGCTTGCGTTCTTCAAAGTCGATCGCGTATTGCTCGACCAGCTTGATGAAGTCCCACTGGGTATAGCGCTTGAGTGCAGACTTGCAGAAGTGCGGATTGGTGGATAGAAAATTTTCAGGATCAACACTGTAATTCGTAAAATTACAGCGGCCACCACCGGACATCAGTATCTTCTTGCCTATCTTGTTTGATTTTTCCAACACCAGCACCTGACGGCCACGCCTGGCAGCAGTCAGTGCGCACATTAAACCTGCCGCGCCCCCGCCGAGCACAATCACATCGATGTTTTCAGTGGAGAGCAATTGTTTTATCGGGAATGCGCCGGTCGCGACCTATCCGCATCGAAACTGGCGATTCATTCATAGGGCGTGCATCGGGGCGCGTGGTTAGATCTTCTCAACGAAGATTGCCCGGACAACATCCGTCAGCGCCCTGGCTCTGTGGCGATGCTCCTCCCCCGAGGGAATCATCACGCCGTCACCTTGCTCGAACACCTGTATACCATCGTTAAACTCTATCTCGAAGGACCCCTCCAGAATCTGTCCGACGTGGCCGACCGTACACCAGTGGGGTGCCATGTCCGGGTAGTACTCCACCAGTCTCAGTTTGACGTCACCGTCAACGACTATCTTGTGGCGGACACCCGGGATTGGTGACTCCCAATCGACGTCGGCGAAGGTGATTCTGTATTGGTTCATTTTTTATGTCTCAGGAAAGTCCTGATGTCGATCCGACGCCGGTCACTGCTCTTCGCTCCCGCTCAAGCGGATCACTGCTGGATCTTCTCGCTGGATCTGCGGCAATACCGTTTGATCAGCCCGTTCGATTCTGACAGCTTCGTCGAGCACCCAGTCCACAGACTCGGCGGGTATGACGACGGCGCCCGAATCATCGGCATACACATAGTCACCGGGTATCACGGTCACGCCCGCAATTTCCACCGGACACTGGACAGCCATAGGCATCACCGTATCCCCACCCCACCGCGTAGTCTGGCCACTGCAGAAAGCGGCAAAGTCATAACGCCCCAATTCATGGAAGTCGCGCAATCGACCGTCAGTTAGTACCCCCGCCATACCCAGATTCTGCAGGCGCGAAAGTTTCGTTCCGCCGCCAACCGATGTGTCGTGATGCCCTGCGCTGGAAATGACGAGCACTTTCCCGGCTGCCGGCGCGGCTTCAACCGCCAGATAGAAATAGCGCGCGAAGTTGTACTGCTCCGGGTTATGCACGTCAGCGCGCACGGGCAGAAACTGCATTGTCACTGCCTCACCAAAAAGCCGCCGCTGCGGTGAGGGTGATACGAGATCGAGCACATGGGCGCGATGTGAGTAGCGCCGGCCCATGGCGTCCGTAATAGACGCACTATTGACCTGATCGAGTCGCCTATCCGATCCGGTGATTATCTCGTCATCCATCTCCTGACCCTCTAACTGACACTGATGACCCTGAGAAACCGCGGCGTGTTCAAGGCCTTGAGAATTGAGAATACCATCGTGCGTAGTCCCGGTGTTCAGGACGGGAGACTGGTGAAGCTCCGCATCGCTGGAGGGTTGCGTTGCTACGGGAGTTGGTTCGCCTGTAAGAGCCCCAATGGCAGCGAGCACGTGCGTTCAGCTGCGTCAGACACAAACAGCGGAAACAATGGACACCTCTACGCTTTGTCAGTCAGTCAATCTATGGCGCGCACAATCGGTAGCGATCGAACGGCGTACCAGAAATTTCAACCTGGCCATCGGTTTGAAAACCCAAACGATGCATTGACTTTGCACAAGCCCGGCTGGGCGGGAGAAGCGCCGTAATGGATGCAAATCCCATTTCGTCAAATGCCTTTGTCGTAAGCACACGGTAAATGGCTTTGCCACACCCCCAGTATTCAGGTGACAGCACCATCGCAAGACCGGCGTCGCCATTCTCCAATTGCAATCCACCCCACCCGGCAAAAATGCCATCGATTCTGAAAGCCCAGGGACCATAGCCATTGACCGTCCACTGTCGCTCTTTGCCCTCCACCCATTTCTTGCACTCTGACTCGTCGAAATCACCACCTGCGAGAGGCAAGTGGCGAAGCACTCTGGGATCAGTATGCAATGCAATAATGTCGGCAGAATCTATTTCACTCAGACAAGTCAGTTTCAAGTCCATCTTTTCTCACGAGCATCAGCCCGACCTCTCAACATCTGCAGTGGCCCACGCTTGCATAGCGACCGACCGGTGCCGAAGTGAAGGCAGAGGAGCTGTCAAACGCCAGTCTCGTTTGAAGCGTCCTGCGCAATGACGGATGGCCTGAACCTGGAAACCTGAGCCAACCATGATCTGTCAGAACTCCGCCCGCCTCATAAGCGATTGCCCCCAACGGAGACCGCGTTGTCACCTGGGTATTAACGAGTACCTCACCACGCTCGGTTGATGGCGGCAGTAACACGCAGTCGTTCTTCGCGGAGGATAGCCACTCGTTGATCAAAACGAAAGCAGGTTCCTTCAGGTCGACCAGTTCATCGAGTGGCTTCATTTGCAGCAAGCATTAGGTTTGGCTTACGAAGCCATAGCGAAGCAAAGGCCTCGACCAAAAAACAGGTCAGACGAAATCACCCCACCCTTCTGGCACGAAAGATTGATCGATGATGGTCAAAAGTGATCCTATGAAATGGATTTTTTTCGCAAGATCATGACGATGTTACGACCTACTTTGCTGCTTTCTGCTGCACATTCTGCATTGCTCTCTGGCCAGCGGCCCGGCCCCATGCCTGGCTTACTTCCACTGTCTCGCGCATGATCATTGGTTGCTGCTTGATCATTTTCTGACCAATCTCTGATTTGTAGAATTTGTTCAGAGAAACAACATCTTCTTTGGTCAGGTACTTCTGGTAGATCGGAATGATCAGATTCATCAATTCATTTACGTCTGCTTCTGCTTCAAATTCAGCCCAGAACGCTTCCGGAAGTCGTGGCATTGCCTGTTTGATCGCAGGCATCATCTGCGCCAAAACTTGCTGTCCCATATTCGCAGCGCCTGTAAGCGCCAGAAGCTCCTCAATACTTTTCCTGTCCGCAGTCTCAGCATGACAAATTGCTGGAACAGTCAGAATGAACAACGTAACAAGTATTCCTAATTTCATAGTAACCCTCACTTTTTTGCTAATGTCATGCCACTCGAGTTAGGCGTCGCGAAGAGTCTACGCTTCAGAATTCTGTTTGGCTCGCCGGGTGCCAGGTCAACCGCAGGTTTCCCAGGCGATGTGACACTCCCCGGATTTGTGGAATGCTTGTACTGACGATGGCCGCCGAGCGTCGCCACCAGGACCAAGCCGCAAACATTGGGCATTCCCAGCACTTCGCTGACTGTCGTCCAAGCAGCTTAGCAAGATATTTGCCACTGAAGAGGCTGCCTTTCTTTCGCGGCATTGCGTCAGAGTTCAATAGCCCAAAAACACCAGCGCAACGACGCGTTCGAGAAACAGGCGGGCTAATGCTTCTCAGCCAGGGCCTGAAAAACGACGACCCGTCCTTCACGCAAGTTACGGATGTTATTTTCGAACTTTGCCTTCGCGGTGTTGCCCATCAGCAGATGAAGTCCGAGCGGCTGCGGGCCCGCTGTTTTTAGCCTCCCAATAGCTTTCATGAACCAATCCAGAGATGCCTCGCTCTTGTCCACCCAGTCGTGGATAACAAAACCAAGGTCATCGAGAATTTGCCTCACCTCCCCGGGCGCAGCCAGACAGCTGATAGAGGCATCCTCGGCCCAGGGTACCGGGTAGTGCGGCGGCCCTCCATCGCCCAGAAAGATATCGTGGAAAAGCAGTAAACCTTTGGGGCGAGTCACTCGAGCGATCTCCCTATAAAAAGCAAGCTTGTCGGCGATGTTCATCTGCACATGTTCAGTCCATACGACGTCGAAACTGGCATCGTCGAAAGGCACCCCCAAAGCGCTTGCCTGCCGGAATGCGACCTTGTCCTTCAGCCCGACCAGGTCTGCCAGGGCATTGGCAACTTCCACGTACTCCGGGGTGAGGTCGATTCCGGTGACGTGACACTGATGTTCCGCGGCAAGGTGCCGTGCCGAACCGCCGAGACCACAACCAACGTCGAGTACGCGAAGGTCCGCTGTGAGCGAGGCGCGGCGTGCCAGTTCGATGGTGGCCTCGCGTCCACGGATGTGAAACTCGTCAACTGGCGCAAGGTCCGCCGGTACTAGCCGAGCCAGATCCTTTCCCGTCGTGCGTAGGGCATCGAGAATCGAGTCAAGAATCCTTCCGCGACCATAATGTTGCTCTATGTGCGCCAGTACGGTGGCCATGGGTTTGCTCCTTGCGATTGAGAGTGCGCCAATTGCAGAATGTGACAATCCATCGACGCGGCTGGGCTTCCCCTCTGTCAACCACCAGAAGAAAGCCGTACAACTCTAAGCCCACATTGTACTAAGGCTTAGTCTGCAGCCCGACGTCGTTGGTCTGCCTGAGACTCGCACTCACCACACCAGAGAACTACAGCACGGCCGAGTTTATGTCGAAGTCAGAATGGTCAGGCGATGCGCCCGAATCCCATCCCGGAAGGCGAACACGCGAGAAAACCAGCCTGCGCCGATAACTTCAACCATAAACAGTCCCCGACTAAGCAGACAAGTCGCCCATACTGATGATTCAGCCGAGGGTGCCGTTACACCGTTTGACGGATCCAAATAGTCAATGGAAACTAGAGTTTGTTCTTGTAGATTCTGCCGTCCTTCATGACAAAAGGAATATTGTTTTCAAAATCAGCAAGCACAGCCACTCCCTTCAAAGGGTTGCCGTTGACTAGAATAACATCGGCATAACTGCCTTCAATCAAAGTGCCTAACTGGGCTTCTTTCCAGGGGTTCTTGGGGCCGGTTTTCATTAGCCATTTACCTGCGTTCGAAGTTGCCATTTTCAGAACCTGCAGCGGGCTGAACCAGCGTTCAAGCGTTACCAGATTCTGTGTCGCCAATGGAATCAGATCGTATGTAAACATGTCGGAGCCCGCAAACATTTCGAGTTCGTGCTTTGCAGCCCATTTGAACATTTGGTCTGCGCCTTTATGCACCATCAAACCCTTGCGGATACTTTCGGCGGTAAATCCGGGAATTCCTGCCGGGTCCTGGAAAGCGACGTAGCTCATATAGGCCTGAGCTGAAAGAACAATTCCATCACGCTTCATACGGATGATGGTTTTTTCATTGACCAGGAAAGCATGTTCAATACAACGCGCCCCAGCATCGAGCGCTCGATCGACCGCTTCCGAGTTGTAAGCGTGAATACATACGTACGACTTGAAATCATTGGCGACCGCAACTGCTGCAGCAATTTCTTCCTTGCTATAGGTTACCGCCTCGAGCGGATCATACTGAGAAGCGACTCCTCCGCCCACGAAGACTTTCAATACCGTCGCGCCGCCGCGGAAATTGTAACGCGCCGCATCAGCTACCGCCTGCGGGCCATCTGCGATTACCACATTGCCAATACGTTCGTGATTGCTCTTTTGATGCATCTGGTCGGTCACCGGACCCCAATCAGAATGGCCCGAGCTGGCGCCAATACAGGCTCCACCGGAATAGAGTCTCGGACCACTCAACACGCCAGCGGCAGTCGCCCGCGCCACTCCCAGAGAGCCCGCACAGATATCGCGCAAGGTGGTGAAGCCCATATTGAGATAATCCATCATGGTCTCGTGCGCCATCGCACCCACTGCCTGGCCGTCCCAAAGTGTCTCTGTATCCGGAACGCCTCTTTTGAGTCCGGTATGGGTATGCATATCGATCAAACCGGGCATCAAAACTCTGCCTGCTCCGTCAATCACCATCGCGTCCCCACGCGCATCGGCATCCGATGCGCGTATCTTTTTGACCTTGTTTCCTTCAATCAAAACGTTGATTTTTCTGGTAACACCGTTGCTCAGGCCATCCCAGACATGAACATTTTTGAATAGCACCTGTGGGAGCGTTTTTTGGTCGGCTGCAATTGTTGCCTGACTAAAAATCGTGGCGGCACAGGTCAACGCCATAGCCGGTATCATCAGTATTCGTTTTACGTTCATGCTACCTCCAGTTATACGAGAATCTTTGTTACAAGTGTTTGCAAGACGGAATTTTAGAATCTGGCTTAGGCAATTTTAAACGAGCGTCTGTTGACCTCAACTGGTCGATGCAACACTTGATCTCTAGAGAAATCGATGCAGTGTTGCGCCGATGAGTAGAACCCACCGTGCAAAGCAGACGCGCATCAGTCTGTCGTGCGACGCAAAGGCGGAGCCAAAGCGGTCATTTAGCATCTGGACAAATCAACCAATTGCCTTCGACGACTTGCAGCCATAGCGTCGACCTGCTAAGCAAATTAGTCAATTCGCTCGATCTCATTTAGCACGAAGCTGCCATTCACAATTTCCAGTTTCGGTCCATAGAAACGCGCGAGCAGAAAGAAGCGGCGTTCCGGATCAGCCGGCATCCAAATCACTGCTCGTTATGAATCTCGGTTAGCAGATTCTGAAAATCCTCGTTCTCGCGCAACAGGCTTCTCGAGGTCTTGATCAACGTGCTTACCTGCTCATCCGTAAGATTGAATGAGGTGGGAATCTTGTTAAGAAACAGTTTCAGATTGGGTTCATCAACATCTTCAAAAGTGACCTGGATTAAATGCACGCCTATCTTTTTACCCGAGGCCGATAGTGCCTCCCCCCAAAGCCCGACCTGGCTCTTGACCAGTTCAAGCGTGGCCGTGTTGTAGCGGTGAAGCTGAACTCCGGACATGGCATTGACAGCATCTGTGATGGACGGTTGCTTGTTGGTGCCGTCCATGTCTGTTACCGGATTTGTGGACGCATTGACCGAAACGATAACCAGGTGGCGCAGCGCCGTGTTTTCCACTTTCCTGAAGAAAGCATGCGGCCCACCTGCAAGCGAAATCACATCGTATAGCGCTCGCAAACCCATGTTGTCGGTGATGCCTCCGTCCACAAAATGAATATATTTGCGTTGTGATTTGTCTTCGTAAGATTTGAGGCCGCTGTACAACATGGCGTACTCCGGATCTTGCTGTGCGCGTTCCTCAACGTCCTCAGGCCAGGCCAGCGCGTAATCCCCGCAGGTGTCGAAATTTTCGACAACGACCGGATTGAAGAGAATGGGAACGGCCGAAGAAGCCGCAGTAGCCCGCGCAACCGGAAAACTGCCTAAATCCGAGCACAGAAAATTGAAGTAATCCTGAACAAAGGAGAATCGCACGCCATAGGCAAGGTCCGATGCGTTAATGATGATCATGGGACGGCCCGGTTGCATCATGTCGGCGTAGGTAGCGCCATGGAACAAGGTTTTTTCGTAGTATTCGATGGTTCTTTCGGTCCGTCCCTTGCTCGTAAACCAGTGCAGCGGGTTGATCAAGCTGCGGGTGAGAGGTGTGTCCATGTCCAACCGCAGAAAATCGTCTTCGAACGTATCGAATATTCCGTCGCCGTGTAAACCGTAGAAAGCCGCAGTAAAGCTTCCGCCCGAAACCGAGCTGATGTCATCCACCTCATCCAGTAAGCGTTTGGATACGCCGTTGCTCTTGAATTCGGTATCGCGCAATTCTTCCAGCACTCCGTAGGCCATCGCTGCAGCGCGAGTGCCGCCGCCGGAAAAGGTCAACACCAGGGAAATGTCCCCGATATCGTGGTTCTCTCGCCACTCCCTGATGGAGTAGCCTCCCTCCACATCGATCGTGTCCATTTCCGCATTATTGATCTCGCCATATGAGGCGCAACCCGCGACAGTTAGAAACAACAACGAGTAGAAAATCCTGCGCGCGGCACGTAAAAACGGACGAAAGTATTCAGGATTGAGTCGTGGCAATTGTTGACACCTACCTTCAATGTTTGGCGAGATCGGCCTGAACTTTCTGAAACCCCGGGCCCGTCCGCAACAGGCCTGTGGCTCGGGAATTCAATGCGTTAACTTGTTCGTCCGTCTCACAGGCACAGAAAATACAAAAAGTATCAATTTCAGAAACAACTGCAACCCCGGCTGATCAACGCCTCCGATACCGTCCGGAATGAAACAGGGGTATTCGGATGGTTGGATGCAGCTATCCGCATCGCCCGTTCTACCGGGTGCTCCTTGATGTAAACCAGCTATGCCAGGTCGCAACGGTACAACTATACATCGGCCATAGCAGAAGCAAGGAAAGTGAATCTAATTGGTTTGGTGCTTTTTAATTCACGGTGTTTTTCAAACCATGGCAATCGGCCGCGCCGGCGAACCGGTCGCGCCTTTGAACTTCACCGGCAGTAAGATGAAACAGAATTCGGTGATTGCAGCGTCAGTCAGAGGCGTCAGCAACAGATTCTCGATCAGATACACACCAGCATCGACCAGGCAATGCTGGTGGACCGGCATCTGCACCGTTGGTGCATCTTCGCCCGGCAGCACCTCGACTGCCATCGTGTCGGTTCCGATCGCGGTCACGCCTTGTTTTGTCAGCCATCTGGCAGCAGCAAGGTTGATTCCCGGCTCCCCGTCGAGATACCGGGCATTGTCATTCATGTAAAACCGGCCCCAGCCCGTATTGATGAGCACGATGTCGCCCTGCCGGATAGTCGTCTTGTTGTTCGCCAAAATCGTTTCGATATCATTCGGGCCGACACAACGGCCGGCCTCCAGAAACTTTCCGCCGTCGAGGCCCGATACATCAACCAGCAAGCCGCGCGAGACGATCGACGGTGCGTGCTCGATGCCAAGTTTCAACAGTCCGAAATCGGTAGAAATTTCGTTGGCGTCGTTGCCCCCATACATTTCCGATCCGACAGTAAAGTGCCCGAGAGCATCTATATGGGTACCGACATGGGTGGTCATTTCAATGCGTTCGAGATTGGACCCGGCATCGTTGGTGGCACCGGCCTGGCGACGTCGTCGCACAGCGCCCTGCCAGTTTGGCGCGCCCAGTAGTAGATAAGGTGTTTGTACCGGCTCATAACGTGGGGCGCCAAATTCTATGACGTGACTAAGGTCGAACAGTTGTCCGTGGCGCACCAGCGCGAGCGCCTCCAACCGTTTCTCCGGTGTCAGATAATTGCCGGCGCCGAGTTGGTCACCCATGCCCCATTGGCTATGGTCGTGAATTGCACGTGGCATGAGTACTGTTCACCCTTTCATTTTCAGAAACTGGCCGGCCCTCCGTTTACTCTACCGCGCCGTGGACAATCCAGGCCGCCGGCAGGCCTCGCGGAGCGTGCCCGCCAGTCATTTGAATTGGACATCGACGTTACCGACATGTTACACATTTCCCTTATTGCAGAGTGCTCAGAATGAAACATCACACGTACGACTACATCGTTGTTGGAGCGGGATCTGCAGGATGTGTGCTGGCGTCGAGATTGACTGAAGATCCCAACACCAAAGTCTTGCTGATCGAAGCCGGGGCACCCGCGTCATCTGTTTTTTTGCGGATGCCTGCGGGTATTCGCGTTCTGTATACGAGCGCGAAATATAACTGGCGTTACTGGACCGAACCCCAGACTCAACTGAACAACAGGAAAATCTATATTCCACGCGGGCGTGTTGTAGGTGGCTCGTCTGCTATCAATTCAATGATCGCCATTCGCGGCAATCCGGCAGATTATGATTCCTGGGCTGCCCGGGGTTTGCCGTCGTGGAGTTACGAATCTCTTCTTCCCTATCTTCGCAGAATCGAAGATGCGAGTCTGATCGGAAACGGTCAGGACAAGCACCGGGGGTATTCCGGTCCTATTCGATTGTCATACGGGACGTTGCAACATTCGATATCCAGGGCATTCGTTGAAAGCGCCATAGCGAACGGGCTGGCACCCAACAACGGATTCAATGGTGCGTCTCAAACCGGGGCAGGATTATATGAACTGACCATTGCGAACGGGGAGCGCTCGGGGGCGTACAAATATCTCGATCTGGCAAAGGCGCGAAGCAACCTCACCACACTGACCGATTGCCAGGTTCGTCGCCTGTTTCTGGAAGGCACGCGCGCGCGTGGCGTCGTGATTGAGCGCGGCGGCCGGGAGACTACCATCAAGGCCGACCGGGAAGTATTGCTGGCCGCAGGCGCTATCGGATCGCCTCAGTTGCTCATGCTATCCGGAATCGGACCAGCCGATCATTTGAATTCAGTCGGCATCAAGCCCATTCACGATGCTGCAGGCGTCGGAGAAAACCTTCAGGATCATCTCGACTGCCCGATTTGTGTCGAAGCATCTGAGCCGACAACTCTGACGCCTTACCTTGGCCTGTTAAAGGGCGGATTCGCAGGTGCGCAATATTTGCTGCGCGGTACGGGTCCGGCGACGTCCCAGGGGGTCGAGGCCGGGGCTTTCTGGGGAGCTGATGATGCTTCGGTTCCAGACTGGCAGGTGCATCTCGTTCTCGCGCTGCGAAATCCACCTGCCGGCGAGCGTGTAGCGCACGGTTTCGCTGCACGGGTTTGCCATCTGCACCCGAAAAGCCGGGGAACACTGAAATTACGAACGGCAGACCCATCTGACGCTCCGGCCATTGATCCACGGTTTCTTTCGGAAGAATCGGACCTGGTCAGCATGCGAAGCGGTGTGGAACGCATGTGCGAAATATTCGAGCAGCTACCGCTCAAGAAACTTGTCAAGCGCCACATGGATATTGCCGCATTCTCCAGTCAGGCGGCGCTAGTCAAGTGGATTCGCGCGCGCGCTGAGACGGTCTACCATCCTGTCGGCACATGTCGTATGGGATCAGACGAGGACGCTGTTGTTGACAGCGAGTTGCGGGTCAGAGGAGTGGATGGCCTCAGAATCATCGATGCCTCCGTCATGCCAACGGTGATCAGCGGCAATACTAATCTGCCCGTCCTCGCAATGGCGGAGAAAGCCGCAGAACTCATCGGGAACGCACCGTCGTAGCAGAAGCGGTTCGGAGAATAGCCGTCATGAAATGGATACGCTGAGCCGATCCACGAATTATGACGTCGACGCTCATTCAAGGTTTATTGTTCCCGGGTAAAGTTCCCGATCATGCGCAGTCGATCTCAGGGATTCGCACTGGTCGATAGCAACAGGGCGCGTATCGAACTCTTGGTTGTCCCTCCATGTTCCGGGTGGTGCACGACGAATTTCATGCCACGTGTTCGATACGGGGCTGCCGCGCTATTCCTTTTTCTCTATCTCTATCTCGTTTTCTCTATTGCTCTTTTCCGCTTCTTCGCTCCGAGAAGACTTTACCAATGGCTTTAATTCAGTTCTAGAATTTTCCGTTGTCGTTCTTCCACTCGCTACGCGCGGGGACTGCCTCGGTTGTATCCCAGTGTTCTACAATTTTGCCATGAGCGACCCGAAAAAGATCAAAGAACGAGGAATGAACTGCAGTTACATTTCCTTCGATTGCATTTCCCTCGCTTACAGTTCCTTCACTTACAGTTCCTTCACTTACAGTTCCTTCACTGACCGTAAGCACAAAATCTCCGTCTGCCAGAATGCGATGCATTCTTTCGTACTTTATGGCGATACCGGCGTTACTCGCCGGATCGGATAAAGCCGAGCGTAGTGCCGACAGGCCATCACCGATACGGGGGTTATGTTCCGTGTAATTTTCGCCTTCAAAATAATGGACCAGTTTGTCGAGATGGCCGCTGATAAGTACGTCGTCGACGAAAGATCGCACGATTTCGCGGTTGTAACTGGTTCTGTCGAGATCAGTTGCTTCAGTCACCCCATCGACCATGGAATGCTGGGAAGGGTTGGGTCCTTTCCGTGGCTGGATGTTGTCCCAATGTTCAACTGCCAGGTCGCCCTCGAAACGAAAAATTTCGAAGCCAACCCTCGAGGTAGCGAAGTCGTACTCAGTGTGGGCAAATACATAGTCGCCATCCGAGAAGACGCGCACGATATTGACGCGAGGGAAACTTTTGGAGAGCCGTTTGAATAGCGCCGCCAGGCCCTCACCTCCTTCGTGAGTCTGGGGGTTGTGCTGGATGTACTTTTCAGGATTGACAACGGCAACTGATGCCTCATCACCAGTTTCGATGCCTTTTAGTAATGTGTAAATCTGGTCTTTTCTTTTTGAGGTCATCGACTATTGCGCTTCTATTGGTGCAGCTAACGTCGCAAGCAGAGGCACGCCTTCGTGTGTCCAGACCACAGGACAATTTTGCCTTGTCTTGCTGTGCGTTTGTTTACTAATCTCATTGGAATGTACCTTTTAGCACATTGACGTTCTGGTATTTGACTATAAGTTCATCACCTTCCCTTACTGCAGGAAAATCGACTCCTTCATCGCTCCAATGATCAAATTCTGCTTCCTTGTCGCGCTCCACCCTGACGTTGGCGAGAGTTTCCCCGTTCAGTTGAAACTCTAATTCTTCACCAACCGGGATAGATAATCGTTCAATTTCAATGTCTATATGTTCTGGTCGGCCTTTTTTGAATACTGAATACTCGGCCTCAGTGCGACACCCCTCAAAACGCGGATCAAGTACCTCCATATTTGCGGTATAGCGCCTGACCACAACGCCCCCTTTACCCTTTCCAAAAATAATAAAGAACAAGAATGCTCCAACGAGGATATACCACCAGTGAAATTCCATAAAATAGTCCACCTGCATTCTCCCTGGATTCATCACGTAGCGCTGCGCAGTTCCCTCCGTTGGTAATTCCCGCCAACTACTCTCGGGCAACTTCGCGCGCGCTCTGAGTTCCCTGCTCGATCACAAACCTGGTCTGCGGGCTCTGGCTTTCCGCTCTAGCAATGAGAACACCGGCGCACCAGATGGCGTGCTTCATCGACCAGCATCAGATAAGCGACGCACAAACCAAGCCATTGAGGCGTCGCACTATCAGGAACGATCAGAGAAAATCAATCTCGACTCCAATTTTTCACTACTACTACTTATCGTCGGTGCGAACAGCGAACCATTGTGCACTGTAGCCGGTGCGATCCGTATCCGGAATTGCATGTGCACGAAGCACTCGAAGTTCGACCTCTCCGCGCGTCCAGCTACGCGTCGGTACGTACTGCATTTCAAGTAAGGCCCCCGACTCGGCCCCAGAGACTGATGGCGAGCAATGGGGCGACTCCTCAAGGCGAAAATACACCAATAGGGCGGGTGGCAGACCTTTCGCAGAATTGATGCGCGGATGCTCCTGCTCCTGAAGAAACGTGACCTTTGCAGCATCGCACCCTGGAAGTGCCACCTGGTGTTTACGCACAACCAGAACGTCTGCAGACAAGAAGCGATGACCTGACAAGGGTTTCCAATCGACACAATATGGGCAAGACGAGGTTTCCTCCGCTTGCCCAAATCCAGGTACGGTCAGTGAGAGGATGGCGATCAGCGCACGTGCAACGGTATCCAATTCCAGGAGTCCCTAACGCCTCAACAATGGGCGGTCCGATGGGAAGACCAGCGGTAGGACGGATTTTATTGAATTGTTATATTTCACTACCTATATGCCCAAAGAAATTTAACGATAGCTTTTTCATCGAATCGTTCGACGCACTCTGTTTGCAAACCAAATAGCACGGAGGAACTGCTGACACTACCAGGACCATTAAAGCACCATTGGAAAGCGTCGCTAGCGCCCGCCGCAGCATACCGCGAAATCTCGGAACCTCCGTTTCTGGAAAAAACCGCGCACAAATCAATATCGCGCCAATGCGGAAAGAATTTGCGAATGCTTACTAATTTTCTCGAACCTTCAGATCTCCTAAAGCGTAACAACTGAGTTAGCAGGGATTTGCACACCCGCGACCGGAGCGGTAGCGAAGAGAAACCTGGATCAAGCGTCCATCGCAATGATTTGTTCGCTGCCGCTTCATCGAAATGTGCCTACTACCACCGAAACCAGAGAAATCGCAAGTAACAGCATGGATGGGTAGAAGGTGAGCGCGAAACCAACAGCTCTCGCCGGTGCGCCCTTGCGATATCCGGCCAAAAACATTATTCGGCCTACGACGAAGAGCACAACGGCTACCCATATGGTGAACGCCGACTCCGGCGGCAACGACACAATCCATATTGAATGAGCCAAAACCGCAAGAACAGATTGTTCCAGGGTATTTTGAAGATTCGCCTGGAAAATTTTTGCAACTTCCGTGCCGTTTGATAACCCGCCGCCATCGATATCCTCTGGGGTAAAGAAGCGATGCCGCGCGAGTATGCCCACTGAAATTCCCAACCAAATGGCAATCGGAAGATCTGACTTCAAGACAAACGCCAGCTTGTCAGCCGGGGAAGCGTCGCTGGAAATAACGTCTACACCGACAAGCATAGAACCAAAAACGCCCAAGACCGTGGCTGAGCCACCGATAATGACCCCGCGTAGTACTCCAGATTGTTTGTCAGTCAAAGCCACGTTCGAAGTATTGTGACAGGTAACGCCCACCTAAGCGGCCTGGCGACCGCGAAGTCCGGTGACCGAAGGTCGCGAATTGTTATGCCCTTGTCTTCCCGGCCAGCGTGTTACTCGTTAGTGTTTGCCGAGCTTTCCCGTTTCGCTCTCTAGAGAGCTAATCATTTTTTGAGCTGCACCCCTCACCGCCTGATCAACAGTTTGCGCCTGCTCGCTCACCGATGACGGTTGGCGCCCAGCCAGTCTGACCTCCAGCAAACAGCGCTTGTCCGGCGTGCCAGCTTTGGTCGCGCTATTCTCGTCACTCAAATGCACTTCAACCCGAGTGATTTGTTCACTGAAGCGCGCTAGAACTTGCTCCAGAATCGTCTCGACGTTTTGAGCAAGGGACTCGCGCCCAGGAATATTCTTGTCCGTATTGATCTGAATTTTCATGTCAATTATCTCCGGTCATTCGTTCTTGTAATAGGTCTCAACGCTTCGCGTCAGCGGTCAAAATGAACGCGCATAGGAAATTTTGAACCGACTGAATGCGTTTGTTATGTTGACATTCAGGAGAATAGTACCAACTTGCCGATTTCCACTACGGCAATACGATCGACGAAACTGAAAAAACCATCAGTACTATTGCGATAACGCCCATGGCCAAATAGCTTGCGAAGAATACTTTCTGTTGTTTATCTGTACCCGCTCTAATCCCTTCATGCCGAAAACTGAGAGTCTTCATGGCCTCTCTGCCCGCAGTATCCAGGTAAATTGCGCCACCGATCAGCGAAAGGACTGGCCACCATGCATGGTTCGTAATCATAAGGGCGCCAGCCAATGGTAAGCACCCAAGCGTCACCAGGTCCCAGTATGCGGTATAGCGTTCAGATCTTTGTACTAGCGCATCCGTTTCTTCTGGTTTCTCCTGAATTCCCATTCGCTGTGCCAAGCGAAAATTAACGGACGAAATAATTTGGGCTAAATATAGCGCTCCCCCGAGTATCAGTACGATCCATCCTAAAACTGCTTGCACGATTCCACCTTCGTTTTCGACAAGAACGCTCAAATCAGCGGCGTGGCTTTTGCCACGCCCGACTGCGTGCGATTGTTAGAGCGCACCTGCTTGGCGTAACAACTGTGCCGCGTTAATCGCCTTGCGTATCGCTGCACCAACCTCAGTATGAAGATTTCCACTCGATGCCGAGTAATGTGCAGAGAGATTTGTCTCATTTGTAGTTCTTGGTCTCGCCTCAATTGAAATCGCTGTGTTTATCGTTCGGACGTATACGTAGTACGACTTTCTCTCAAAAGCTTTAGCCGTTTTTGAGCCAGATGCGATATATGCCTGCCACTTTGAAAGGGTGTGCTCTGTATGATGGGCGAGTTTTTTGGGATTGAACGCCAGCAATTTGTCGCAAACTGTTTTCCCAAGTTCATCATCAGAGACGCCTTTGTCCAACACAGATGGCTCGCCATGCTCGGCAATATCGGCTAATGCGCAAATAATAAACTTGGAGTCGTCGTATAGATAAAGACACGCACGTAGTTCGCTATTGAGCCTCTCTTTTGTGTCTGAAATTTCGCGTGTAGACTGGTTCGGTAGTACCCGATCAGCACGCTTCTTCTTGAATATGTCTCGTAGCATCAGTGCACTCTAACGCCCACAACAGCGGCCAGCCGAAGGCTGGTCCGGTTGCTTGTGCTGGTTATGGGGCGATATGTCACAGTGCTGCCACATTGAACCAGAAAATTTTCCTTTAATCTTTAGCGCTCAATTAAGTCGATTTACACTAATTAGGCAAACTAAGGTTAATGTCATTAGGCACAGGCTTATCAAACAGACTGAAGAATGACTCAGCTTTGGACATATCTCCATTTATAGTCAGACCGTCCGAATCAAATGCAGTGAACGCATTTAACATGGCTAGCTTGTCACCTTTTAAGGTGGCGTCCGCGTCTTGTGTAAGCCCGTCTTTGAAAATAGCAATTTGATTTCTGACCGTATAACTGGCTTTTTCACCTGTATCGCTGATTTCAATATTTATAATCACGTCTTTTGACCGAGCTCTTTGAGCATTTAGATTAACGCGTGCTGTTTCAATAATTCTCAAGGCCGGCAACACTTTAACAATCGAAGGATTAGCAAAGTTCCATGGAACAGATCTATCTATAGAGCCATCTAACTCAAGCGATCCAGAGATAGCAAAGCCCCTCCAATAGATATTAGTTTGTTGATAAGCCCACTTTTTCATGGCAAGCGCTTTTAGGTCTCTTACATCTTGGTTATCAGGATGTGCTGTTACAGCAAATGTCAAAATGTCCATTGCCCAACCATAATCTTCATCATCAATAGCTTTTTGGGCGATGCTTTTCACATTACCGAGACCACCCATCGCTGAAAGATACTTTTCTGCTCTTTCTTTGACTGCGGGCCTAGCCAACTCAGTGGCATCGCCTTGAAACCAGCCTAAATAGCCGTTGTATATGTTGCGTACAGAGTGCGCCACCGTCCCATAGTATTCACCCAGCCAAGGATCATTGGCCAAATATTCAGGCAAAATAACTTTCTCAGCCAATTCGTCTCTCTTAACACCTCGATTCATGTAATAGACACTTTGATCGTGCACGTACTGCATAGCATCTCGATAATTCCTGATACGCTCATTAATAAAATCATGCCCCACCCAGGCACGCATATGTGAGCCGCTGTATGAATCTGATTTCGCTGCATAGCGCAATAAAATATCGACGCCTTCATACCATTTTTGTACGTCTCTATAAGAGGTTCCCCTGAGGGTATATAAATTAGGGAAGGTTTCACCCTGTACAGTTTCAGAGCCATGCACATGCTTGTATTGTGGGAAATAGACGTCAACCTCATCTGTACCGGCATCGCCATAAGCATGGAAGACTTCCAACTCCACCCCGGAGACATTCAATTTTAGTGGCTTGCCTTCTTGCACTATGTCAGTCGGCATATAAAAAGAAACTTCGCCAGCACTAAAATCAGGCCCCAATCCATAGTGCGCGGGTCTACCCTCTGGAGCAGGAGGCATATAGACACTTGCATAAGCAGTTCTCTGGGTAAGAATGCTGCCCACAACACCCACATCATTAACCAGGTTAGGAATGAAATTGACTGATGCTATGACTTTAACTTGCCCTGACTTCACTTGCTCTTCAGTCACATTCCAGCCAGCTGAACCAAAAGCATGGTCTGGATGACGGTGGGAATAGATGATTGCTTTAACGGGTAAATTACTAAATTTTTTAAATGCATCCATTGATGCCTTAGCTGCTACATCGTTTTCACCGGGATCAACAATAATCAACCCATCGTTGCCAATAGCCACCAACGTAGAAGCCAGCTGAAAACCTGAAATGTGATACAACTTATCAGGCACCAATTCAAAAATGGTTTCTGGCATTTGCTTAGCAAATGCAGTCATCGCTATAGGTATGAGATTGGAATCGTCTGTATAAGCAAGGTTTTTCCCCTGCCACGCTACCTTTGCCAAATGGTTTTGCACTTCTTGCTTTGTGAAAAAACTCGGGTCAGTGCTTCTAACCAATTCACTTCCTGCAAACACAGAAGATGAAATTGCAAAAAACATTAAATACAAGACAAACGAATGACTCAGTTTTTTTAACATGATGTTGAACTCCTCGGTTCGCTAAACAGCCTCTCAATGTAATTTAGTGGGTAGTCATATTGGCTATAAAGACCAAGATAACTGAGCACCCTTTGGTTTTCTACTTTTGAATCATGGCTCATGCCCCATAACGTCGCAATTCCTGGGCCGCGCTAGCGGTCCTCTGCAGCAGCTGGTTGGCTCTCATGCTACATCTGCTGGCCAACGGCTTTGACTTCGAGGCATTTAGTACACGTGAATACATAGAATTGGAGTTGCCCCGGTTTGGTAGTCTGTCATCTGTAGATCCTGCGTTGCAAAAGGGTGGGATGAAACTGTTGCAGAAAATAGCGCGAATATCAGCTCCATTTTTCCCAGTAACGCTTCGCATCAGCAGCCAAAATGAGAGCGTAGCGAATATTTTGGTTCGACCGCATACACTTGCTATGTTGTTCATGGTGCATCCCATAATCAAGATGTCCCATTGCGGCAAATGGGACCGATCAAATTATTCTGAGATTGGATTAGTAAGATAGGCCTATCTGCTCAATGATTCCTCACCAAAACTAAATAGCAGGCAGGACACAATAATCAACAGAGGAATATACAAAACTCCCACCCAGAAAAACTGATTGATAAGTACAACTATTGCAAATAGGGCGCCACTCACAAATCCCATTGGCTGAACATTTGCCAGAACAATAAATTTTCCTACACAGGATAAAAGTATCGTTACGAGACCAACTACAAAGAATCGTGGAAAGTGGGATAAATTACTTCTCTTGAAAGGGCTAAATTGGATGCCACTGCTCATCGCGAAGGCTCCGATTGGAGAAACAATTCCATAAACTAGTATGTCTGTATGTGATTGAATTTCCGTATCAGCCCTCCACTCACCTATGAGTGCACAAACCAAGGCAAGTGACAAGCTAACAAAGGAAAATAAAAACCTAGCATTCATGGTTCGTTATACTCAGATTGGCAACACAGTGCCCCCCATCAGCGACCGACGAACGACGTAGCCGTGAGATGGTCCGACTGCATGCGATTGTTATGTGCATTAATCCCAAAGATGATCAATTCCGGATAAGAGGCGAAGTCCCCAACACCCGAAATTTCAGCGAACGGAGGCGAGCAGTCGCTGGCCTCAATCGATGTCACGCGCCAAGGCGCCGCTTCACCCTCGGCTCCTTTGCCTGGTGTCATTTAGAACCTCGCCTGGCCACGTCCCGCATCAGCCACCACGCAAATGCGTCGCGTTTATGGGGTCGGAATGCATGCGCTTGCTATTTATACATTTCTGAGAGTTTTGGATACAAATAGTCTAATGAACTCTCATCCCAAGATTCACCTCTTGGTTCTGAAAGGAATTGCAAGTCAATTTCCATTTCTTCGCTAAAAAGCTCTTCATAAACTTCGTCAGCGAGATACGAAAAATCTTCAAAGAAGACATCTTCGACGGTCGGTTCTCTAGTAAGAGGTCCCAAATCATCAGGCTTTTCTAGTGCTAACTGATAGCCTTCTTTACCTAGCGAGATGATCCAGCTTCGGAAGTCGGAAAAACTATCGTCGGAGCAGCCACCTCCAATTACATAGGCGGCTCCCCATAATTCCCAGGAGTAAAGATTTTGCGATAGCTCGTGCTGCATCTTAGCGAACTCAACAATTTCTTCCTTATCAAGATCAGATATCGAACTTCTCAACGCATCCGCTTGCCTTTCAAAATTGCCATCGCGCTCGACCTCACTTAGCGCGGATCTCGATTCCGAAACTATGTTCCACAATTTGTCTATGTCCATTCGATTTATTTAGCTGCATGCATAACGGCGGCAATAACCGGACTGACGTAGCAGCGCTCGTTTGTGGCGATTGCAACAAACGAGCGCTGCGGAGTTGGGTCCGAGTTGATTGCCATTGTTATGCGAGTTTTATGAGCTCACGATGTGTTTTTATATAGTCAAACAATGCATAACCCGGAACATCGTTAACTTCGTTGAGATAAATATTATCTAGCTTGTCTAGAGATTCCTCCAACTCTTCGTCATCGGGGTCCATTCTCTCTTCGATTTCTTCCGGGTCAAGAGACTCTACGCCAAGCAAGTCAATCGCTTTCTGCGTTAAATCAGCTATTTCATTGCATCCTATAGACCTAAGTGAATCTACAATAATCGGAACATACTCGACCGATGAACTGTAGAAAAACTGACTATACCCACCGTTGCCGACTTCTCTTTCCAACGCTTCAACAGCCAATATGATCAGCTCTACACCAGACACCTCTTGTCCCGACTCTTTCTTAGCGTCTAATGCAGACTCAAAAGCCAAAACCAATGAGTCTATACGGTGTGTTTTTTGAAGAGCAATAAGCTCGTCTGCACTTTGTCCTGTGTAGCTATCCAAAAAGATGTCACCTTCTTCCAATTTCTATCTCCTAAATGATGCTCGCATAACGTTTGAAGTAAGAGGCGGCACGCGTCAGCGCGGCGTCCCGCTTGACTGAGGGGTTAGTTGCGAAATTTGTACTCTCCATCAGGCCCAAACTGTTTCACCCTTCGTTGCACGATTCGATTCTCTTCAATTCGCATCCATGCCTCGGCAGAACCCGCACCATCTCCGGCCTTGATGACGAGGAAGAGGATCTCTCCATCGTCCGTGACAAATGGGCCGTAAGAAGCCGGGTCATATATATCGCTGTACAAATTGGCCGGGACCGGCACCTCCGCACCATCAACAACGAGGGCAACCGATTTGAATACGTATCGCGGCGGGTCAAGAGAATCGCCCCCGATCCAATTCTGAACCTTACGACCGTCATATTCGATTCTCGACCAGGTGATGTCGTACTGGCGGCCCGTATACGACTTGCCCGCTCGCGTCCCCGAAAAGTCAGTTGAAACCTTCGCGCTCTCTTCATCGGAGATCGCTGACGTAGCCCAAAGGGCCAACAACAGAAGGGAAATCCGGTAACTTTTCATTAGCAACTAACGTGATTTATATCGCAAAAGTGCCATATAACATGACGCCTTGTCATATAACACGCTGTGGATAACTTTTAGAAGTTGCACAACATCAAGTCCTTGCACTAATATACTGTATGTCTGTACAGTTATAACAAAAGGGCGAAACATGACAAGCCGCCACTGCGGTCGACCCGGCTGCTCGACCAGCTTCGGGAGCGCATTCGATACCTGCATTTCAGCATAAATACTGAGAAAACGTATGTTTATGGGACGCGGTTATTCATACGTTGGCATAAATTGCGCCATCCGGAGGATATGGGCAAAACAGAGGTTGAAGCGTTCCTGACGTGGCTCGCCAACGTTCGGCGCGTATCTGCTTCTACCCATCGCCAAGCGCTATCTGCAATCTTGTTTCTTTACAAGGAAGTACTGGATACCGAGTTACCCTGGTTGGACGAAATAGGCCGGCCCAAAGCCCGTGAGCATCTGCCAACAGTCCTTTCGCGCACCGAGATAGAACAAATTCTGTCAGTTATGGACGGAGAAATGGCGCTGCTGGCAAAACTCCTTTATGGCACCGGCATGCGATTGAGGGAGGGACTGGGCCTGCGGATAAAGGACCTGGATTTCGACCACCGGGCGATCATCGTCCGGCAAGGTAAAGGCAACAAGGATCGCGTCGTCATGTTGCCCGATAGCCTTGAAACCCCGTTGCGGCAGCAACTGGCACGCGCACGTGTGTTGTGGTCAGCCGATCGTGCCGCCGGGGTACCTGGTGTCTCGATGCCCGATGCATTAGCTCGAAAGTATCCACGTGCTGCCAGTACATGGGCATGGCACTGGGTGTTTCCCTCTCCCACGTTGTCCGTAGATCCCCGATCCAGAATCAAGCGCCGTCACCACCTCTATCCGGAGCGCTTGCAGCGCGCGATTAAAAAGGCCGTAGCTAGTGCTGGTATCGCAAAGCCTGTGTCTACGCACACGTTGCGTCACAGCTTCGCGACCCACGTGCTTAACCGGGGTGGCAATGCAGTGCGCAGCCCTTTGGACGCGCGCTGAAGCGAGGTTTTAACTCAAGCTCGACTCCGACCGGCATCCAGACGCCCGAAGGCACAACGAATTCTCAGAACCACGCATCCTGCATTTCCAGCGTGGTTGCGTCGAGATTGTGCAGCAAGTCGAACCAGTGCTTCGTTTTCGGCAACTCCCACCGGAAGAAGTAAGCGCAGGCCTGTAGCTTGCCCTGATAGAAGTCGCGATCATCAGGCGTATCGGGACCAAGATGCTTCACCGCGACCAGTCCCTGGCGCAGCCACACCCATGCAATGACGGTGTGACCAACCAGATTCAGATACGCAGAGGCATTTGCCAGCGCGAGTTCGCTTTCATCGCGTTCGATTACGCATAACAGGTCACGCGTGACTTCCATGACGCGATCCAGCGATTCGAGCAATTCCTTGCCGCAACTTTGAAGCTCTTCGGAGTTGCATGCAGTCGCCTGCCGGATGGTCGCGTGAATTTCGCGCGCCAGCATCTGGATCGCGGCGCCATCGAGCATGCCGACTTTTCGCCCTAGCAGATCAATACCCTGGATGCCGTTGGTGCCTTCGTGAATCGGGTTCAGGCGGTTGTCCCGATAGAACTGCTCAACGGGAAACTCGCGGGTATATCCATAGCCGCCGTGCACCTGAATTGCGAGGCTGTTGGCTTCCAGACAAAACTCCGAGGGCCAGGCTTTGGCGATTGGCGTAAGCACTTCCAGCAATAGCCGCGCGTCTGCACTCGCGTCATCTGCCGGATTGTGTTGTTCGTCCACAAGCCGTGCGCAAATCAGGCACAGTGCGAGCGCACCTTCTGCCGCTGCTTTTTGCGCGAGCAACATTCGGCGCACATCGGCATGTTCGATGATGGGTATCTGCGCCTGCGCCGGATCTTTCGCACCCGGATGCCGTCCCTGCGGACGCTCGCGCGCATATGCCAACGCATGCAGGTAGCCGGTGTAACCCAGAACGGCCGCACCCAGACCAACACCAATACGCGCCTCGTTCATCATGTGGAACATGCAGGCAAGACCACGGTTTGGTTGACCGATCAGTTCACCCCATGCGCCCTCACCTTCTCCGAAATTAAGAACGCAATTGGTCGTGCCGCGAAAGCCCATTTTGTGATTCAGGCCCGCCAACGCAACTTCGTTTCGTTCGCCGGTCGCGCCATCTTCACCAACGCGGAACTTGGGCACGATAAAAAGGGAAATGCCCTTGACTCCGGCCGGCGCGCCTTCAATACGCGCGAGCACCAGGTGAACAATATTCTCGGACAGTTCATGATCGCCAGCCGATATCCACATCTTGCTCCCGCGCAGGCGGTAGCTGCCGTCTGCTTGTTTGACAGCGGTGCAGCGAATGTCCGACAGGGATGAACCGGCCTGCGTTTCAGACAGGCACATGGTCCCGCAAAACCGGCCCGAGGATAGTCCTGGCAAGTAACGCGCTTTTTGTTGATCCGATCCGAATGCACGAATCAGATTGGCGTTGGCTATGGAAAGAAAAGGATAGGCCGCGGTCGAGACGTTCGCGGCGTTAAACCATGCGAGGCAGGTCTGTGCGACAGTCCACGGCAATTGCATGCCGTCGTCATCGAAGTCCTGCGTTGACGACAGAAAGCCGGCGGAGTTGAATTCACGCAGAGCATCGGCCACTTCAGGAATCATGCTCACGCGCTCGCCGTCGAATGTCGGCTCGTTAAGATCTGCCTTGCGATTGTGTGGTGCGAATTTGTCGGTCGCAATCTTCTCGGCCGCTGCGAGTGCGGCATCAAACGTCTCGCGGCCGTGCTCGGCGAAACGCGGCCATGCAGTCAGTGCTTCGACATCGAGCAGCTCATACAGGATGAATTCGATATCTCTGGGGTTGAGAATTTTTGATTGCATGGGAGATATTTTCGCTTCGGAAAAGGGTTGGTACGTGCTTGTATATTACGCACTTGCCGCACATTCGGTAATGTGGGCTGCAAAAAAAAGCCGCGACCGAAGTCGCGGCTTCGTCAAGGCTCTCAGACTTATACGACTTCGAACAGTCCGGCAGCGCCCATGCCACCGCCAATGCACATCGTTACGACGACGTTCTTGACTCCGCGACGCTTGCCTTCGATCAGTGCGTGGCCGATCAAGCGGCTGCCACTCACGCCGTAGGGGTGGCCAACTGCAATTGAACCACCATCCACGTTCAGGCGATCATTTGGAATGCCGAGTTTGTCACGGCAGTAAATGACCTGCACCGCAAACGCTTCGTTCAGCTCCCACAGGCCGATGTCTTCAACTTTCAAACCGGCACGCTCAAGCAGCTTGGGTATGGCAAACACCGGCCCGATACCCATTTCGTCCGGCTCGCATCCAGCCACCGCGAACCCGCGGAACACACCCATCGGCGTGAGTCCCTTGCTGGCTGCCAGCTTGTCGCTCATGACGAGCTGCGCGGACGCGCCGTCGGAGAACTGGCTTGCGTTGCCCGCCGCAATTACGCCGCCTTCGAGAGCCGGTTTGATATTGGACACACCTTCATAGTTAGTGCCCGGTCGAATACCTTCATCGGCTGACGCAGTAACTTCCTTCATGCTTTCCTGCGCTGTTTCCTTGTCGACGATTTTCATCTTGGTCGTAATTGGCACGATCTCGTCATCGAACTTGCCTTCGGCGCGCGCTTTTTCCGCCTTGTTCTGACTGTCAACACCGTAGCGATCCTGTAGTTCGCGCGAGATGTTGTAGCGCTTGGCCACATTCTCGGCCGTCGCCAGCATCGGCCAGTAAATTTCCGGCTTATGACGATGCAACCACTCGTCTTCGGCCATGTACTTGTTCGACTCGTTCTGTACGAGTGAGATCGATTCGACACCTCCGGCAACAAATACGTCAGCTTCGCCGGCAATGACCCTTTGCGCTGCGAGTGCCACCGTTTGCAGGCCGGAAGAACAGAAACGATTGACAGTCATGCCGGATACCGTCACCGGCATGCCCGCACGAATGGCAACCTGGCGTGCAATGTTGCCGCCGGTTGCACCTTCTGGATTGGCACAACCCATGATCACGTCTTCAACTTCGCCAAGTTCAATTCCGGCGCGGTCGACGACAGCCTTGACCACGTGCGCACCCATCTTCGCGCCATGAGTCATGTTCAATGCACCACGCCAGCTCTTGCACAAGGGCGTGCGTGCAGTCGATACGATTACAGCCTCAGTCATTGCTCATCTCCCCCAATAAGATCAATTGTTGAATTTTCCACCTTCACCAGCAAGCTTTACCAACAGTGGCGCAGGCTTCCAGTGTACGCCGAACGGACTGGCCGCGAAGCCCTCGATGGCGGCCAATACCTTGTCAAGACCGACGAGATCCGCGTAAAACATGGGACCGCCCCGATAGCGTGGAAAGCCATAGCCAAATGCGTAGATTACGTCGATGTCCGAAGCGCGCTGCGCCATGCCTTCTTCCAGAATATAGGCGGCTTCGTTAATCAGCGCATAGAGCAGCCGCCCGACAATTTCCTCGTCACTGATTTTTCTGCGCTCTATACCCTTTTCGCGTGATGCTTCCACCACCATCGCGTCGACTTCGGGATCGGGAATCGCCTTCCGGCCGCCCTTCTCGTACTTATAATAGCCGGCGCCGGTCTTCTGACCGAAGCGGCCTTTTTCACAGATCATGTCGGGGATCTTCACGTAGCGCTCGTCTGGCGAACGCGCGTGTGCCTTACCTTTGCGGATCGCCCAACCGATATCCAGGCCGGCCAGATCACCCATTCGAAACGGCCCCATCGCAAATCCCATCGCTTCAACTGCCGAGTCGACCTGCTGCGGCAAGGCACCTTCCTCAAGAAGGTAACCGGCCTCTTGCGAATAGGCATGGATCATCCGGTTGCCGACAAAGCCGTCGCATACACCGACACAAACCGGCACCTTGCCGATACGTTTGCCCAGCCGCATGCAGGTGGCCAGCACGCTCTTGTCGGTCTTCGCGCCACGCACCACTTCGAGAAGCCGCATCACGTTTGCGGGACTGAAAAAATGCAAACCGATGACCGATTCAGGACGTGAAGTCACTGCGGCAATTTCGTCCACGTCGAGTGTCGACGTATTTGTTGCGAGTATGGCGCCGGGCTTCGCAATCGCATCGAGTTTGGTGAATACTGCCTTCTTGACTTCTATTTCCTCGAAAACGGCTTCAATGACAATGTCAGCCTTCGCCACCGACTTGAGATCGATGCTCGGCTTGATCAGCGCAATGCGCTTGTCCATTTCTTCCTGGGACAGACGGCCCTTTGCAACGGTATTCGCGTAGTTTTTGCCGATGATGGCCATCCCCTTGTCGAGCGCTTCCTGGGATGTTTCAACAATGGTGACCGGGATGCCGGCGTTGGCAAAATTCATCGAGATACCGCCGCCCATGGTGCCCGCACCGATCACCGCCGCCTTGTTGATCTCGATCAGAGGCGTGTCGGCAGGTATGTCCGCAATCTTCGCGGCCTGACGCTCGGAAAAGAACAGATGGCGAAGGGCCAGCGACTCGTTGGATGTCACCAGTTTCTTGAACTGCTCGCGCTCAACCCCGAGCCCCTTGTCGAACGGCAGTTTCAGCGCCGCTCCGACGCATTCGACGATGGCCAACGGTGCCGGAAAACCGCGCCAGGCTTTGGCGACCCTTTGCCGTGCGGCCTCGAGGAATTCATCGGCGTTCTGATCGACGGGTGTCGTCAGCTGACTTGCGCGGCGCACCGTCTTGCCTTCGCGAAGCGCGCGCTTTGCCCAGGTCAGTGCGCCCTGCAGCAAATCGCCTTTGACTATTTCATCGACGACGCCGAGTTGCAATGCTTCTTCAGGCTTGATCGGATTTCCGGCGATCATAAAGTCGAGCGCGCGCTGCGCTCCGATCAACCTTGGCAAACGCTGGGTACCACCGGCACCCGGCAAGATGCCCAGCTTGACTTCAGGCAACGCCAGTTGGGTACCCGGCGAGGCGACGCGATAATGACAGGTTAGTGCCAATTCCAGCCCGCCACCCATGGTGGGGCCGGAAATGGCAGCGAAGATCGGCTTGGTGACCGTATCCATATAGGTCAGCAGATCAGGCAAAGTCGCCAGACCTGGCTCCAGTGGTTTGCCGAACTCGGAAATATCGGCACCTCCCGAAAAATTTCTGCCGGCGCCGATCAGCAGGAATCCGCTGACACGCTGATCATGCTCACCTTCCTTGATGGCATCGAGGATGCCCTGCGGAACACGCTTGTTCACGGACAACGCGTTGACCGGCGGATTCTTCAGGGTAATCACCCCGATAGAACCCTGCACTTCGTAGCTTACGTACTCAGACATCTAACCTCCTCCACCGTATTACGAATTTCAATTTGACCCGGATTTCAACTGGCGAATCAATTGGCTATATTCAATTTTTCACAGTTACACCCGATCATTCGCATTCATCTCTCACTCTGCAGCCTGTCGGTCTAAGGATGATTCGGCTGCGACACTGCGAAAGCAACCTGCTTTTTTTCACCGCTTTGTCCTTATCTGCCGCCCATATGTGCGTCGGCATCGCCACAATCTGTGCTCGCTCTCCTGGCGTTTTGCTATCGAACAACCAGGTCCGCCAGGACACAAGTGTAGTTCTTCACCGGAAACGGCACAAAACTCGGCGAGAATTCGCTTTATAACCTCGTTACAACTCATTCAGACTTCAGGCCATTCTTTGCGGATGGCCTCGTTGCTGCACCACTGATTCGGCGAGCTTTGAAAGACATGAACCCATGCCTCATGGCATAAACGCGCAGCGCAATTCTAAGTGCAATTATAGTTTCTGCCCGGCGAGCAGAATCGATACGTCACGATTCACTCAACGCTCGCGGTGAAATTGGCGATCGCCTGCTCGCCAACCAGGGCATACCTGAATCGGCATTGGTTTCGCATCAGCCGAAATTCCTGTGGCAATGCGCCGGCCAGCCAGTTACTTTACTGACAGGCGCAACGCTTGCCAAGCCAGCTTCGTGGCCGTGCTACAGTCGTCGCTTACGGCCTGCAAGGCCGTGCAGGAGATTGCCTTGACCCTCGTTCGACCGGAAAACTCGCGTTACGCGCGGCCGGCCAGCAGTGCTGCTCCGAATCCCTTGATGTGGATTACGCCCGGGCGGGTATTCTATGCTGGCTTGCTGGGTCGCCCGTCTGTCCGCAAGATCGGTGGCACCAGCATCTATATCGCGCAGCAGGCACCCATTCGCGTCAGCATCAATGGTGACGACTGGCTGGAGGGCAATCTGCTGCTGGTTCCGCCGTATGTTCCACATTGCGTCACCTCCGATGCCCGCTTCATTACTGATTTGATCGTAGAGCCTGAAACGGTCGAGCACGAATTGCTACCTGCATTCATGCGTGATCGAAGCGGCATTGTGCACGCGCCCGAGTTCGTGAAGAAGGTGCGGCACACGCTGGAACAACTGCGGGCACGCCGCGACCCGCTGCCGCTGGAAGACGCGGCATTCGACCAGACATTTTTCGGCAAAGCGTTGCCGCGTTCAACGCTGGACCGGCGCGTCACACTGGTGCTCGCCGATATTGCGAAGAACCCCGGCGACATAACGAGTGCGGCAGACTATGCAGCGCGGGCCAACGTGTCGTTCTCGCGCTTCGTGCACCTGTTCAAGGATGAAGTCGGCGCGCCGCTGCGAAGTTTTCGTAGCTGGAAGCGCGCCCGCAGTATTCTGGCCTACGTCACCCAGAATGCAAACCTGGCAGACATCGCACAAGAGACAGGCTACCCGGATTCCTCGCATTTCAGCCATTCGATTCGCCAGGTGTTCGGTCTGACCCCGAAAGACGTGTTCGCAGGCAGTCGCCGCTTGCAACTGCACGGCGAATCGGAAGCGATCGCCGTCCGACGCAGAATCTGAGCAAGTCTTCCAGCACGGCAGATTGACATTTCGTAGGTCGGATTAGCGCAGCGTAATCCGACGCAACCCGGCTATGCCGGTTCCACCGGTTTTCATGCGGCCGGTTTTGCCGTGTATTCTGAAGCACTAGACTTGGCAGCAAACCATCCATACGCATCGCACCAAACGCCCCGTCCCGATTACCAAGGAACCAACATGCGCGAGCTTCCGCCACTAAACCACTACTTCTCTGCAGACCACGAACAGTTTCGCGCGACCATGCGCAATTTTGTCTCGCGCGAAATCACGCCATTCGTGAACGAATGGGATGAGGCCGGAACGTTTCCCAGGTCGTTGTATCAACGTGCCGCCAAGCTCGGTATCACCGGACTGGGGTATCCGGAGGAATACGGCGGTACACCGGCGGACATTTTCTACAAACTGGCGTTTGCGGAGGAGTATGCGCGCTGTGGCAGTGGTGGCGTAAACGCGTCCATTAACTCGCACACCATTGCCCTGCCGCCGATACTGGCCGCCGGCAACGATGCACTCAAGCGTCGCGTATTGCCACCCGTGTTGCAGGGCGAAAAAATTGCGGCACTCGCCGTGACCGAGCCGTCCGGTGGCTCCGATGTGGCCGCGCTAAAAACCACTGCGATACGGGATGGAGACCACTACGTCGTCAACGGCGAAAAGACTTTCATCACCTCCGGGATGCGAGCCGACTTCATCACGACCGCCGTACGGACCGACCCTGAGAACAAGGGGGCGGGCGGCATCTCCGTGCTGGTGATTGACGGCGATACGCCTGGCCTTTCACGCACGGAGCATAAGAAGATGGGGTGGTGGTGTTCCGACACGGCGCATCTTCACTTCGACAACTGCCGCGTTCCTGTGAGCAACCTCGTTGGCGCAGAGAACGAGGGATTCAGAACCTTCATGAATAATTTCAATTCCGAGCGACTGTTCATGGCGGCGTCATCGTACGGATTTGCACAGGTCTGCTATGACGAGGCGCTGGACTGGGCGCAGCAGCGATCCACATTCGGTGAGAAACTTTCTCAGCGTCAGGTGGTGCGGCACAAGCTGATGGACATGTCGCTGCGAATCGACGCCGCGCGCAGTCTCGTGCACGAGCTTGCCTATCGCGTCGAACACAGGCTCGGCGACCCCGCGCAGCTAGTGGCGCGCACTGCCATGGCCAAGGTGCTGGCAACGCAGGCCATGCAATTCTGCGCCGACCAGGCACTGCAAATCCTTGGTGGTATGGGTTACATGCGCGGCACCCGCAGCGAGCGCATCTACCGCGAAGTGAAGGTCATGATGATCGGCGGGGGTTCCGAGGAAATTCTGAAAGACCTGGCCGCGCGTCAACTGCAGATCTGAAGGGTTGCGTGACAACGACGATTTTTCGTGCTTCCGTGGGTCCCAATGCGGCGCAATGCGCTGCGCTTATTGCGCCCTACACGGGCTGCTTGACACCCGCTGCGTCTTCGAACAATTTGCGTTCCGAGCCGTGTCGGATTACGCCCAGGGGCTAATCCGACCTACGAAAACCGTCCGCCAAGTTGAAATTTTGAGCCTGCCGAGGCAAGGCAAAGTCCGGTACGTCGGGTTGGCGCAGCGTAATCGGACGTGACTCAACCAATTGCGATTCCGTCGGCTCCAATGCGGCGCAATGCGCTGCGCTTATTGCGCCCTACAAGAGCCGGCGAACCTTCAGCGTGCGATTCACAGCAGCCACTTGGCACAAGACTGTTGCGCGGTGCCATCCTACGCTGGTGTGAAAACCAGCTTACTGACATGGCACACATCGAATCTACCATCTCCGCGAACAGCGAGGCGTTTCAATCCAACCGCGACGGCATGTTGGCGCTCATCGAGCGCGTGCGCGAATGCGAACAGCGCAGCGTTGCCAAATCGGCCGCATCGCGCCCGCGTTTCGAGAAGCGCAACCAGTTGCTGCCGCGCGAGCGGCTGTCGCTGCTGCTCGACCCTGGCACTGCGTTCCTCGAACTTTCGACACTCGCAGGCCTGGGACTGGACAACTCCGATCTGGACAAGAGCGTCCCCGGCGGCGGCGTAATCGCCGGAATCGGCACGGTGTCCGGTATCCGCTGCATGATCAGTGCCTCGGACTCCGGCATCGATGCCGGCGCGATGCAGCCCAAAGGCCTGGACAAGCAGTTACGGATCCAGGAGCTCACGCTGGAAAACAAGCTGCCGTATGTGCAACTCGTTGAAAGCGCCGGTGCCAATTTGCTGGCTTACCGCGTCGAGGACTTCGTGCGCGGCGGCAATCTGTTCCGCAACCTGGCGCTGATGTCCGCAGCCGGCCTGCCAGTGGTCACGGTAACGCACGGTTCTTCGACTGCCGGTGGCGCCTACCAGACCGGCCTGTCCGACTACATCATCATGGTGCGGGGCCGCTCGCGCGCTTTCCTTGCCGGGCCACCGTTGCTGATGGCAGCCACTGGTGAAGTTGCAACCGAAGAGGAACTCGGTGGCGCAGTCATGCACACATCCGTTTCGGGGCTTGGGGACTATCTGGCCGAAGATGACCGCGATGCCATTCGCATTGCCCGCGAAGTGTTGGGGCAAATCGACTGGAATCGTGACATGCCGACCGAGCCGTCGCGAGAGTTCAAGGCGCCTCGCCTGGATGTCGAGGAGTTACTTGGCATCATGCCGATGGACCACAAGCGCCCGGTCGACATGAAACAGGTCATTGGCCGCATCTGCGATGATTCGGATTTCTTCGAGTTCGGAGAAAACTACGGCGGCGCGACCGTGTGCGGTCACGCCAGGGTCGAGGGAATGGCCGTCGGCATCATTACCAACAACGGACCCATCGACCCGGCCGGAGCGAACAAGGCCACCCACTTCATCCAGGCTTGCTGCCAGTCGCACACACCGATTCTCTACCTGAACAACACCACCGGCTATATGGTTGGCCGTGAGTTCGAGGAAGCGGGGATGATCAAGCACGGTTCGAAAATGATCCAGGCGGTAACCAACGCCACCGTGCCGCAGATCACAATCTACTGTGGCGCCTCATTCGGCGCGGGCAACTACGGCATGTGCGGCCGTGGTTTCCATCCGCGTTTCTGCTTCTCCTGGCCGAACGCCAAGACCGCAGTGATGGGTGGTGAGCAGGCGGCAAAAACCATGGCCATCGTCACTGAAGCAGCGATGAAACGCAAAGGCATTGAAGTAGATCAAGCCAAAATCGACGACCTGCAGCAAAAAATCATCGATCGCTTCGACCGCCAGATGAGCGTATTCGTCACCAGTGCCCAGGTTCTGGACGACGGCGTTATCGACCCGCGCGACACGCGTGCCGTGCTGGCGACTGTGCTCCGAGTGTGTAGAGACGCCGAAACACGCAACCCGGTCAAAATGCAGTTCTCAGTGTCACGGCCGTGACACATACGAAAAATGTCACGGCCATGACATTTACATTTATCAAAGGCTCCATATGCAACTGACGCACGAACACGAGCAACTGCGCGAAACGGTCAAGCGCTGGATTACCAACGAGGTGAATCCGTATGTCGACGAATGGGAAGACGCCGGGATTTTTCCGGCTCATCAGGTATTTCGGCAAATGGGTGAGCTTGGTCTGCTCGGCCTGAACAAGCCGGCCGAAGATGGTGGCCTTGGTCTCGACTACTCCTACGCCGCCGTACTGGCCGAGGCGCTGGCCGATATCAACTGCGGCGGCATTCCAATGGCAATCGGAGTACAGACCGACATGGCCACTCCGGCACTCGCGCACCACGGAAGTCCGGAACTGCGCGCAGAGTTTCTGACACCTGCCATCAACGGCGAATATGTATCCTGCCTCGGCGTATCGGAAGCAGGCAGCGGATCCGACGTCGCTTCGATCAAGACGACGGCGCGCAAGGATGGAAGCGACTACCTGATCAATGGCGGCAAGATGTGGACAACCAGTGGTACGCAGGCCGATTTCTGCTGCCTGCTGGCAAACACCTCCGAAGGCGCGGTACACAGCAACAAATCATTAATCATTGTGCCGATGAAGACAAAAGGCGTGTCGGTGGCGAGAAAGATCGACAAGCTCGGCATGCACTCGTCAGACACCGCACAACTGTACTTCGACGACGTGCGTGTGCCGCAGCGCTATCGCGTTGGTGACGAAGGCAAGGGCTTCACTTATCAGATGGAGCAGTTTCAGGTAGAACGATTATGGGGGGCGCTGAACAGCTGTGGCAGCGCCCAGCGCGCGATCAACCTGACGATCGAGTACACCGGCGAACGCAAGGCTTTCGGCCGCAGCATCCTCGACAACCAGTGGGTGCACTACACCCTGGCGGAACATCAGACCGAGGTCGAATGTCTGCACGCGTTGTGCTGGCGCGCGGTCGAGGCGATCGTTAATGGAGAGGATGCGACACGGCTTGCGACCATGGCGAAACTGAAAGCCGGCCGTGTGATTCGCAGCGTCGCCGATGGATGCCTGCAGTTCTGGGGCGGCATGGGCTACGCGCAGGAAAGTCCGATCTCGCGCATTTTCCGCGACGGTCGGTTAACGTCTATTGGTGGCGGGGCAGACGAAGTGATGTTGCAGATCCTCAGCAAGTACATGGGCACCTTCCCGAAATCAGCATGAGTTCACCACAGAATTTCGATTACGGCGTGGAATATCCCCGATGAGCGCATCGACCCCGTTTAACAAGGTCCTCATCGCCAACCGCGGCGAGATCGCGTTGCGGGTGATGCGCAGTGCGCGCGCGCTCGGCTACCGTACCGTGGCGGTGTATTCAACCGCCGATGCCGGCGCCCGGCATGTGCGCGAGGCAGACCAGGCGGTATGCATCGGCGAGGCGCTGCCGGCGCAGTCCTATCTGCGCATTCCGGCCATAATCGATGCGGCCCGAACAACCGGGGCTGATGCAGTCCATCCCGGTTACGGGTTCCTGGCTGAGAACGCGGACTTTGCGCAAGCGTGCAACGACGCCGGCCTGATATTTGTGGGACCGTCACCCGAAGCAATCCGCACGATGGGCGACAAGGCCCGCGCGAAGACGCTGATGACCGAAGCCGGCGTGCCGTGTATTCCGGGCTATGCGGACACCGACCAGGATGACACCCGGCTGGCCGATGAGGCGGCACGCATCGGCTACCCGGTAATGATCAAGGCCACCGCGGGCGGTGGCGGCCGCGGCATGCGGCTCGCAACTTCGGCCGAGGCGTTCTCCGAGCTATTGCGCAGCGCTCGCTCGGAGGCAAAGAACGCCTTCGACGACGACACGGTCATTCTTGAGCGCGCAATCGTCGAACCGCGCCACATTGAGATCCAGGTGTTCGCCGACCGGCACGGCAATGCCGTTCACCTCGGCGAGCGCGACTGTTCGGTGCAACGCCGCCACCAGAAGTTGATCGAGGAAGCGCCCTCACCTGCCGTTTCTGCCGACTTGCGCGAGCGCATGGGCGCAACTTCGGTGGCAGCGGTGAAAGCCATCGGCTACGAGGGTGCCGGCACGCTGGAGTATTTGCTCGATCATGACGGCAATTACTTCTTCATGGAAATGAACACGCGGCTACAGGTCGAGCATCCCGTCACCGAGGCGATCACCGGATTGGATCTGGTGGAATTGCAATTGCGAGTTGCCGCCGGCGAGGATCTGCCATTCACGCAGGCGAACGTGACGTTCACCGGCCACGCGATCGAGGCGCGGCTTTGCGCAGAGGACGCGGATCAAATGTTCTTGCCACAAAGCGGCACGATGGCTTTGTGGCGCATGCCCGAATCGTTACGTGTCGAGCATGCGTTGAAGTCGGGCGCGGACATTTCGCCGTACTACGACTCAATGATTGCCAAGATCATCAGTCACGGTGCGACGCGCGACGAGGCGCGGCGCAAACTGCTGCAGGGACTGGAAGACGCGGTGGCGCTCGGCGTGACCACCAATCAGGTCTTTTTGGGCCGTTGCGCGGCACATCCCGGGTTCACGCAAGGAAGCGCCACGACGGCGTTCATCGGTGATCATCTGAGCGAACTGCTACAGCCTGATCTCGAAGCGCAGGCGCGCGCAGCCGCACTGGCTGCGCCGCTACTGCTGGAAACCGAAGCTGATGCGGTGCGTACTGACGGCGAGCGCCGGCTGACTCACCACTTACCGATCAACCTGCACTTCGTGATCAACGGCGAGAAGCGAACAGCATCCATGGTCCATCAAGAGCGGTACCGCTACGAGGTAGAGATTGACAATCGGCGCTTCGAGCTGGATCTGACAGAGATCGACGACCATGGGGTCAGGTTCAGTTGTGACGGTGTGATGGAAAGCGCGGTCTATTACCGCGAGGGCGCACGACTGTTACTGCACTATCGCGGCCAGTCTTTCGAGATTGCGGATCAAACGCGCGCCGCTTCGGCTCGACAGGGCACTGCCGGCGACAGTGACGGGAAACTACGGGCCGTAATGGACGGTCGTGTCGTGGCAGTACTCGTCGCCGTTGGCGACCGGGTCGAGGCGCGCCAGCCGATCGCGACGATCGAAGCGATGAAGATGGAGCACGTTCACCAGGCACCCGTGTCGGGCATTGTCACCGCACTGAATGTGTCGATCGACGAGCAGGTTCCCGCCAGACAAATCATCGCCGAAATTCAAGCCGACGCTGAGGTGGCGAAAGACTAGTGAAGTGCTCAGAGATCGTTGCACTGGAAGACGGAAGGAAGCGGAAATCAACCGGTGGTCTTCAGGAGTCATGTAGAGTCATTCGGTACCGTGGCCGGATCCGAATTCTCGTCGTTGTGCTCAGTACTCAGTCTCATGGGGCGCGAGACTTACGGTCGGATGGGCGAGACAACACGCATGCAGTTACGCCTCGCCAACGTCAGCGCTTTTTCTCTCGAAGCTCCGCAATTTTCCGGTAGAGCACGCGCTCGCCGATTCCCAGGCGTGACGCCAGGTCCTGCCGAGACCCGGTATGTTGTCTAAGGGCGCTCTGTAAGTAGCTGCGCTCCGCCTCTTCAAGTGAAACGATTTTGTCTTTGAGGTTTGTTTGGGTTGAGTCGGATTGAAGGCATCGACGCGGTAAATGGGAGCGATGAACCATGCCGTCGTCTGCGAGCAGGATGGAACGCTCAACAATATTTCTGAGTTCACGGACATTACCCGGGAATGCATACTCTTCAAGGCAAGCCAGGGCATCCGCGCCGAACGAGACTTCCGTTGCGCCAAGGCGCTTGAGTATCGTGTTAATGAGAACCGGAAGATCTTCGATGCTGTCGCGCAGCGGTGGCAACTCAATTTCAAACACGTTCAGCCGATAGTACAAGTCTTCCCGGAATGTCCCTTCGGCAACCATCGCGGCGAGGTCTTTGTTGGTTGCACACACAAGCCTGAAATCGGCTTCCTGCCACTCGTTGCTGCCAACCGGTCGATACCGGCGCGTCTCCAGTAGCCGGAGCAACTTGACCTGATCGGAAAGCGGTATTTCTCCAATCTCATCGAGAAACAGCGTACCGCCTTCAGCCGCAGCCACCAGCCCCTTCTTGTTCATGGTCGCGCCGGTGAACGCACCTTTCACATAACCGAAGAGCTCACTTTCGAAAAGTGCGTCGGGCAATCCGGTGCACTCGACGGCTACGAACGCCTGCTCGCATCGGTCGCTCAGGCGGTGCACGGTCTGCGCGACCATTTCCTTACCCGTCCCGGATTCGCCGAGAAGCATGACATTGGTTGTGCTTCGCGCCACCCGCTCTACCAGATTCAACATGGCCTGCAAGGCAGGCGAACTGCCGACCATGACGTTGTCGGATTCGAATTCAGGCGATGCCGCTTCAGACGGGTGCATTTGCTCAATGAAATAGTCGATCGCCCCGGTCGAAGGGTCTTTTACAGGCCACATCTCAACGTTCACGTACTCCTTGCCGCGCGGCGTGTGGTGGATATGAAGAACCTGTGTGTTCTCGCCGGATTGAAAACTGTCCTTCAATGGGCATGTTTCGCCGGCCATGTCGCACGGCACCGAATTGCCATGAGAGATCTCATAGCAGCGATGTTGTCTGGGCTGATCGGTAAAGCCATACAGTTCTCGATATTTGTCGTTCGCGGCCAGGATTCTATAGTCGCGATTGAGGAGAATCGCTGGACGTGGCAGGCAGTTGAGTACCGCCACCATATCTGGAGTCTGAGTCATAGCACTGTCGTATCTGACAAATCGGAAGTTTCGATTATGTCATAGGAGACAGTTATCGAGTGCATCACCTAGCAAGAATAGCTTTAACTACTTGGTTTTTTGTATTTTTTATGGTTGGCATGCGAGGTGCTAATAGTCCATCGTAGACGTTGAAAACGACATAGAAAGGAATACACCATGTTTCGCGTTAGAACGATGTTGCTGTTGCTTGTGTTTACCGCACTGCTGGGACTTGGTATCAGCATTGGCGCAATTGTCAGCTCCGGCACTCCGCAAGCAACCGTTGATGCTCACCACACGACGCTCGAACAGCCGAACTAGCCCGCATATTTCACGAAGACGGTCGCGTACGCGACGCATTTGTGAAATGAATCAATTTGATAGGATTACTTTTGGGCATCGTCGAGCGGGCACAGTTTGTACCTATTCGCTTTCAGGAAAAATCTGCCGTCACAGCTTGAACGATCGCCCTTGAGCAATAGCCCGGCTATTGCTCTGCGGCCGGTTGTCCAATCTGTTTAGGCATATTTCCCCTGAGAAGCGAATCCTTCGTGAAACATACGGGCTAGGGGAATGATCCTGCATTCGAAGAACAAACTTTCAGTCTCATTTTTCCAGCAACAGTCCGATCTGGCGACTGCGCGCGACGACCGACCCGCTTGAATCCCATAGCGCTCCGGTTTCTATCATGCGACCGTTGTGAAGGTCGTCGCATTCGAATCGCGCTCGCAACCATCCGGGTTTTGGCGTTCTCCGAACGTGGGTCGTCAGTTCGATCGTCGGTACCCATCCGGTATTTCCAACCAGCGCCGTGAGCGATGGCGGAAACATATCCACGAAGCCGGGCAACGATAACGTCGACGGATCAGTCCCATCGGAGAATCGAATCCAGCCTTCGATCACCGCGCGCTCGCCGGCTTCAACACAATCGGGATGGAGAACGCAATCGACGCGAGACAGCAACGGCACATCAACACCTTGATTGAGATTGCCGCGCGCAATGCATTCCTCGACAGTCGGTAAGTCTGGTGGCATTGGTCCCATCTCGGGACCAATGCCAACCTGTGCTTCGACGTCACCAAACGCAGCAATGACGACCAACCGGTCCTTTCCGTCGTGCGATAGCGTTCCTTGTGCGGTGGCCACCGTCCGGCCCGATCGAATCAAGTTCGCTTCAATGCGGCCGACGGTGCCGCCCTGCACGGGACGAAGAAAGTGCGTCGTAACCGAGATCGGATCCGGCTTTCCGGTCAGCTCGCGCAAGGCCCGAAGTACGGACGACATCGCGTATCCACCGTTGCTGTTGCTCCCAATATTCCAGTTAGCTGAAAGCTGAGTTTCCCAAACGCCCTCGTCAATGCGGTTGATCGATGTTTCTATATCAAACAATGCCACTGGGTAACCTTTCTACGAAATCCAGATGTTGTCGTATTTTTTTGTCGCCATCGCCAGTTGAAATTTGTATACGCAGTCGATTCTGGCGACTGACCGACGTGTCACCTGCAGAGTCAGCCCATCAGTAAGGCCCAGAAAGTACAGGGAGACGCGATGCGCAATGCTATTTACACCCCTGAGTTTCAACGTATTGGGCGCGGTTCCCGCGCGCACAATTCAGCATTGCACAACTCTGCTTTACACCCCTTTCGGCTGTTATGATTCTGCCATCGATTACACGTGTCCCGTCGCCAAATACACGATAGTTCTGTACGGCGTTGCGATGCAAACAACGAGGTTTAAGCAAGATGTTAAGCGAACAACAAATTGAGCAGTATCATCGTAACGGTTACGTGACACCCGACTTTCGCCTGCCGGACACGGTGCTCGATGACATTCGCGCTGCTCACGACCGACTCGTTGATCGTCATCCGGAATACGCTGACTACTGTTCCGCGGTGCTGGCTTTTGACACCTGGTATCTGACTGTCGCCAGAATGCCGGAGCTTCTCGACATGGTGGAGCAAGTCATCGGCGAGGACATTGCGCTGTGGAATTCAAGCTTTTTCGCAAAACCCGCACACGTTGGCACCAAGACGCCGTGGCACCAGGACGGCGAGTACTGGCCGATTCGTCCGCTTGCAACGTGCACGGTGTGGATTGCGATTGATGCGTCGACGCCGGAGAACGGTTGCCTGAAAGTCATTCCCGGATCACACCGTGCAAAAAAACTCGCTCGACACCACCAAAACGATGCAGATGGGTTGGCGCTGGGTCTGGAACTCGACAAAACCGAATTCAATGAAGCCGAAGCGGTCGATATCGTGCTGGAACCCGGGCAAGTATCACTGCACGACGTGTATTTACATCACGGCTCGGAAGCCAACAAGTCGGACAAGCCACGACGCGGCATGACATTGCGATACATGCCCACCAGCTCCGTATACCGGCATGACTTGAAAACGAATTTCATGCGCGAAGGCGTGCTGAATATGTCCCAGCGCACCGTCTACCTGATGCGCGGCACCGACCGAAGCGGCGAAAACAACTTTCAGGTTCGTTACTGACATGACAGCATCCAAGGACCCTCGATAGCCCCTGCCCCCAACTGCCGGTTTGCGATAGCAAAGTGCACTGCGGCTGGCCAGGTGTCAGTCCGGCTCCCGTTGACCGTTGTACCCGGCAAGGCGCCAGATTCAGAGTCACTCGCTGTAATTGACCTGCAGCGACCTCAACACCTCTGCACGTGAGCGACGCAACCCGATCGAGACTGGAAGACGATTCCCTGGAAACTCGGGTCAGCCGCTTTTACCTGCGCCAACGTCTTGGAATCGAGGATGCCACCGAGGCCCGAATCTTTGGCCAGGGTCGAAGCTTCTTTCACATCGAGAACTGGCACTCCGCCCACGCGGCAATCAGAATGGTTCTGCAAGTCCTCGGACTTCGTGGTCGCGGGCGACGCAATGCGCTCAGAATCGAGTTGCGGCACAACGAAATACCGATCGCAGGATTGCCATCGCCATTCGACGGCTTCACGCTGCTCCACCTCAGCGATATGCATCTCGACATGCACGGTGACTTCCCCCGTGCGTTAATAGAGAGACTGCGAGATGTCGATTACGATGTGGCCGTGATGACCGGTGATTTCCGGGCGAAGACGCACGGTCCGCTCGAGGCTACGGTGAACGCCATGCGACTTGTGCGAGCGCACCTGAAGAAACCAGTCTATGCAGTACTCGGCAACCACGACAGCCTGCGCATGGTCCCCGATTTCGAGGCCATGGACATCCGGATACTGCTCAACGAGTCCGTCGAAATCGAGCGTGACGGCGAGGCACTCTTCATCGCCGGAATTGACGACCCGCACTACTTTCGCACCGACAATATGGAAAAGGCGGCGGAAGGTATTCCGCCAGACGCTGTATCAGTGCTGCTCGCCCATTCGCCCGAAATATACAGGCAAGCTGCGCACGCCGGGTTCTCGGTCATGCTCTGCGGGCATACCCATGGCGGACAGATTTGCCTGCCCGGAGGGGTTCCCTTGATGGTGAATGCGAGCTGCGCGCGCCGGTACTGCAAAGGGTCCTGGCGCTATCATGCGCTCGACGGCTACACCTCGGTCGGCTCCGGAGTATCGATGGTTGACGTGAGGCTAAACTGCCCGCCCGAGATCACAATACATCGTCTGCGAGCACTTTAGATCACAAAGGCGCAGACGATGATCGCGCCATTGGCTCTGCCCCTTTTTCTACACCGGCTTATATCAGCGCGAGCACGATCTCCGGCACCGCAATGATCAGGATCACCATCAGCAACATGATTACCGCGAACGGGAACGCGCCAGCGAAGATGTCAAACAGACTGATCTCGTCGTTATCCAGCGTGCTCTTGATGACATAGGCCGCAATACCGAGCGGCGGGGTCAACAAACCGATCTCGACACTGATCACCGTGATGATGCCGAACCACACCAGATCGACTTCGAATGGAACGACCATCGGCAGGAACAACGGCACCGTTATCAGAATGATCGACGTCGAGTCGAGTACCGTACCGAGCAACAACAACACGGCGACATAGATCGCCAGCAGGCTGTAGAGCCCGAAACCTCCGTTTTGCACGAAGTCGCCAAGCTCCATGGCAATGCCGGACAGACCGAGCATCCTGCTGTACATGCTCGCGGCGATAACCAGAAAACAGATCGATGCAGTAATGTGACCGGTCTCGATCAACACTTTCCAGAACGCACGAAGATCGAGCTTGCGCTTGGCGATGGCGATTACCAGTGCGCCCAATGCTCCGGCCGCGCCGGCCTCGGTGGGCGTAAACACGCCGCCGTAAATGCCGCCGATTACCATGACGACAAGAGCAAATATCGGCGCCAGCTTGCCGATCATCTGGCGCGTGGTCATCAGCGCCTCGGAAGTATCATGATGCCCGGTCTTGCCGCCAATCAACGCGGGCGCAAGCCAGGCAGTGCCCAGAATCGCCGCGCAGAATGCGAGCGACAGCAGAATGCCGGGAATCACGCCGGCGAGGAACATGTCGCCGACCGACTGCTCGGTGAGCACGGCATAGAGGATCAACAGCAAGCTCGGGGGAATCAGCATGCCGAGGATGGAGCTACCGGCAACCACCCCGACCGCGAAACGTGGCCGATAGCCGAAGCGCAGCATTTCAGGAACAGCTACCCGGGTGAAGATCGCCGCCGAGGCGATGCTGATTCCGGTGATTGCCGCGAAGATCGCATTGGCGGCGACGGTCGCGACACCGAGGCCACCGCGAACCCGCCGGAACGCCTGGTTAGCGACGGCGAACGCATCGGTCCCCATATCCGCCGCACCGACCAGCAAACCCATTAACACGAACAACGGAATCACGCCGAACAGATAGCTCGCGATGCTGTCGGATGCGGCGAGGGTTAGCAGTTTTACCGCAATTATCAGCTTGCCCTTGATCGCCCACACGCCGATAAACGACACCAGCGCGAGCACCACCGGCACGTACATGCCGCCGTAGATCAGCACCAGGATTGCAAGAATCGAAATGACTCCGATTTCGATACTACTCATGCGCTGCCCTGATCGCGGCCTCGAAGGCGCTGCAGATCGCGCCACAGGAACAAGGCGAATTGAATCGCCAGGCATACGCACCCGATGACAATGATCAAGCGAACCGGCCACACCGGTGCCACGAAAATTCCTTGATTGCCAATGTAATGATTGTCCGACCACGCGCGCTCGAAACGCGGCACGCTGCCGTAGACGATAAGCGCCGCGAGAAGCACTCCGGTCAAATTGTAGAGCGCGCTCAGGGCGTGGGCGACGCGCGGAAACCGCGAGAGCAACTGGTTGAACGCCGCATCCGATCGCGTGATGCGCCCGACCCTGAGCGTATGTGGAAGCTGCAGGAACACGATGCCGACGATCGACAATTCGACCATTTCCTTGACACCGGGCACCGGACTCGAGAATACGAACCGGCCAAAAATGTCAGAGTTGATCAGGATCATCACCGCGAAAATACACAGGGTTCCGACGGCGTTAAGGCCTTCGACCAGGCCGCCGAACGTCCACGGACGCCAGCCCGGCGGCGACGCTGGTGATCGCGAATCAGCGGTGTCCGAGACCTCCGCCATCGCTCGTCATTTATCCCATTGACGGGCGATGGGCTGGTCGTTCTCTCGCATGATTCGCATGTAATCGCCGAGAATCGCACGACCGGAAAGACCCTGGGCTTCCATGTTGTTAGCCCAGTTTCCGGCGATGTTGGGGAGTGCGGCGGCCCATTTCGCGCGCTCTGATTCGGGCAGGTCGAACACCGTGCCGCCGTTCGCGAGATACTTTTTCACACCCTTGGCTGCGCCCGCCATCACGAAGCGCGCGGATTCATCCCGATAATCGGTAGCGACTTCCTGCAGTACCGTCTGCACCTGCTTCGGCAGGTCGTCCCAAATATCTTTATTAACGGTGACGGCGAACGAATTGGTAGCGCCGAGATTGGCGTTGAGGTAGTTCGGCGCAACTTCGTAGAGCTTGAAATTACCCGCCGCCTCTGCCCAAACGATACAGCCTTCGTAAATGCCATTCTTTATACCGTTGTACCACTCCGCAAGCGTCGAATTGACCCCGGTCGCTCCAATGCCCTCGAGCCAGAGCAGGTTAGGACCGGCACCGCCGATTTTCATGCCCTCGAAGTCGGAGAGCGAGCGCACCGGCTTGGAGGTTACGACCTGGTAGGTGTCCACGGTGCCGGTCGCGGCAAGATAAACCTGGTTGTATTTCTCCCAGCTTTTGCGCATTTCGGGATATTTGTCAGTCAAGGCGTCGATCGTACGCACCACCAGTAGCAGATCGTGAGACACGAAAGGGGTCACAAAGGCAACGTTGTAGAGTGGCACCTTGTCGACGTGAAAGGCGGTGACCACGATGCCGATATCGCCGATGCCGCTTTCGATGGCTTCGAGTTCCCCGCGTGGCTTGACGACGGTGCCGCTAAAGCCCTCAGTCCAGGCGATCTTATGTTTGCCGCCGGCCGCCAGCAGCCGGCGATCCACCTCGGGCATGAAATAGGTCTTGAACATGTGAACCCACGAGGCCACCGGCGAATACCCCGAAACGGCGGTCAGCCGAATGGTCTCCGCGCGCAGCGGGGCGGCGGAGACCAGAGCGGCCAGCATGCCGATAACGAAGGCGCTGTAGACAGCTCGAACCGGAACGATATTTTTATTAAGCTTCACGACGTCTTCTCCCTATGGCACGGTCGAGCCGCGCTTCAGTTTATGCCGACCCGTTCCCTGCACAGGGTTGCGAGCGGAGCCTCAGCTGCCGGCGACAGCCAGTGCCGGTTTCGCCACATCGGATTCACCCTTGTTGGCCAGCAAGTCAGCCAGCCAGGCTGCCTGCGAGCTGCCGACTTTCTGTAAGTCCTCGGCATTGGCGTAGAGACTCATATGCGAGACGCCTTCGACAATATCCAGGGTCTTGTTGGGATTGGTGATGGCATTAAAGGTCTCGATCTCGAGATCGGCCGAGGTGATATTGTCGCCCTTGGCCACGCTCATCATCACCGGCGTGTCTATGATGCGTTTGCAAATCGGTGGCACGTTGTAGTCGAGCAGCAGTTCGACCGACTCGATGGTGTTCCAGTGCTCATGGTTTGGCGCTTCGCGTGCCTTGATGTCGTTGAAGATCGTGCACACGTGCGGGTAGGGCCAGGCGCTCATTTCGTTGTTGGGATCGGTCGAGGACATTGGCATGTTGCCGCCCTGGTTGGTGGCGTAACGTTGATCGCGATCGGCCTGGATCATGGTTAACAGTTCGGCGAAGCGGCGCTCGCCGTGGCAACGACGCATGGTCTGGAAGCCGTCGACGACGGGAATCGTCGAAATCGCCCATTTGGCGCGCCGATCGGTCGCGGCAGTGACCAGCACGTGGCCACCACTATAGGAGATGCCCCAGATGCCGAGCCGCTCGGGGTCAGCCTCGGGCAGGGTCAGCGCGTAACTGATCGCGTTCTTGTAGTCTTCGATCTGATCCGATGGATTGATGTGCTGACGCGGCATTCCCTCGCTTTCGCCAAAGCACCGGTAATCAAAAAGCAAGGTGCCGACACCGACCTCGTGAAAATACTGCGCGTAGTACGGCATCACGATTTCCTTGGTGTAACACCATCCGCCAGCCATGATCAGCAACGGCATCGGTCCTTGTACGCCATCTGGCAACTGCAACACGCCGACAATCTTGTCGCCGCCACTGTTGAATTCGATACGCCTTTCCTTCATCGTCTTTCCTCCTAATTTGGATTGCGCCTTCGCGATGACCCGTTCTACAACGGTTAATGCCAATGCGACGACGGTGACGCGTGGTACGGCAAACCATGATTCAATTGCAATGATCATAGTAGCAGTTCGATTTCATTGTGGTCATCATCTTATTGCGATTGCTTGCTGACGACGGCGCGGTCCGATTGCGGACGAGGGCAGGAATTTTCGTCGACGATCATCGCCTTAGACGATCTCCCGATTACTGATAGGATCACTGCCACGACAATCAAGCAAAATCTGGCGAGGCAATCGAGCGATGAAAGCAGCGTATTTCGAGCAACACGGCGGGCCTGAAGTGATGAAGTATGGCGACTTGCCCGACCCGGCCGCCGGGGCCGGCGAGGTGGTCGTCGACATTCACGCAGCCAGCGTCAACGGGGCCGACTGGAAGGTACGCGCCGGACAGTACAGCCAGGTTGAGACGTTCCCCTACATCCTGGGGCGTGACTTCTCCGGCGTGATCAGCGCTGTCGGTGCCGGCGTCGACGACCTTAAAGTCGGCGACGCGGTCTTCGGCGTGTGTGCCGTCGGCCAGGAGGGCACCTATTGCGAGAAGATCGCCATCAAGGCCGAGCTTGTCGCCAGGAAACCCGACGGCGTTTCCCACAAGGATGCCGCTGCTTTGGCGCTGATCGGGCTCACCGCTCTTGTCACCGTCGAGGACACGCTGCAGCTCAAGGCTGGCGAGACCATCCTGATTCAAGGTGGAGCGGGCGGCGTCGCCAGCTTCGCCATCGAACTCGCCAAGCATATCGGCGCGCGCGTGATCACTACGACGAGCGCCCGCAACCACGACTACGTCCAGGGCCTCGGCGCGGACCAGATCATCGACTACAGCAGCGAGGATTTCACCGAAATCGTGGCGGATTGCGACGCCGTGTTTGATACCGTCGGCGGCGACGTTGCCGAGCGCTCGTTCGCGGTTCTGAAGTCGGGTGGAAGGGCGGCGTTCATCGCCTCCGGTGCAACCGCGCCTGAATCGCCGCGCAAGGACGTCACCTCGCTCAGGCCGCGCGTTGGCCGCGACCGTCCCCATCTGGAACGCATCGCCGAGCTTCTCGAGTCGGGTGCCGTGCACGCGCCGGAGATCACGACGTTTCCGCTGTCAGAGGCGGAAACGGCGCAGAGGGTAAGCGAATCACGCCATCTTCGTGGCAAACTGGTCTTCGAAGTGCGCTGATGCGGTTCCCCGGGGCCTGCCGGCGAGTCGACCCTTTATCCTGCCGGGTCCAGGGAATAGTCGCCAGGAACCACGCCTTCGATGTCAACCGATCGCCTGGGATCAATACCAGATCGGCCAACTCGCCTGATCAATATACAGTTATACAGGCCTGACCCCAATCTTTTACAGACCCGCTATCCGATATCACTAACTACACTGCCATCCATCATGACCGACACTACTGCAGTCCTCCACGAACAGCGCGGCCAAGCGTTCTGGATCACGATTAACCGACCGGACAAGCGCAACGCCATGAATGCCGATGTCGTACAAGGCATTCGCGACGGTTACGCGCGGGCACATGCGAATTCCGAAATACGGGTGATCATATTGACAGCCGCCGGCGAGAAAGCATTCTGCGCAGGTGCCGACCTGCAACCCGGAAAAGCCTTTACGTTCGACCATTCTCGACCGAATGTTGACTACGCCGACATGCTGCGCGAAACGCAAAATGCGACGCTACCGGCGATTGCGCGCGTCAACGGCACTTGCATGGCAGGCGGGATGGGTCTGTTGTGCATGACCGACATGGCGGTTGCCGCCGATCATGCGTTGTTCGGTTTGCCTGAAGTGAAGGTCGGCGTATTCCCTATGCAGGTGTTAAGCCTGCTGCAAAACATTGCGCCACGGCGCGCCATCCGCGAGTGGGCGCTCAGCGGCGAACCGTTCAGTGCAACCGAGGCCAAGGCTGCGGGTCTCGTCAACCACGTCGTACCTGCGGCTGAACTCGACGCAAAGACCGATTGGCTGGTCGGACGCATTGCAGACAAGTCACCGACCGCCATACGACGTGGTAAGTACGCACTGCGCGCGATCGAAGCGATGTCATTCGACGAGGCAATTGCGTACACCGAGAGTCAAATTGCTGTGCTTGCCCAGACGGAAGACGCAAAGGAAGGCCTGGCCGCTTTCAACGAAAAGCGCAAACCGGTGTGGACGGGACGCTGAACAGGGCTCGCTGACTCACCCTCAGAGCTGAGCTGCAAGCGACTTCGGCACAGCCACCGGCAAATCCAGCAACATCTGGCCCATGCCCTTGCCCAGCGGATCCATTCGCGTCGAAGTGCCGATGCCGCCGTCGAGTGCGTCGTGCATCACATAGTTGACCGCCGATATGCCTGGGAGGTAAAAGCGTTCGACCCGACCCTTGACCAGGTGCGCGAAGTACGCCTTGACAGTTTCGGGCGTTACACGAGCCCAGATCAGTGGAAACCATTCGGGGCGACGGGCGATGACGCCAATGTTCGACAGATTGCCTTTGTCTCCACTGCGTGCCCAGGCAACTTTGATAAGCGGCACTTCAACCAACGGCTCATCCGGGTCGATCCACACCTCTGGAAAAGAGGCGTCTTTGGGCGGCGAGCCGCCCGCCATGGGAATGGCGATGTCAGTACGCTCGCCATCAAGCACGAATGCGGCTTCAAGTGCGCGCTTGTCGAGCAGAAACGACAATGACTTGATCAGACGTGACGGCGATGGCCGTCCGCCACCAGGGCTCGTCGTTCCGGGCGACCACGACGTGCCGGCGGGAGCAATCTCACGCGCAAAGATCGCGAGCGCTTGCTTGTCTGGATGGTCCGCAACGATGCGAACCATTGCTTCGCGAGACGCCTGCGTGCGTGCATGCGGACCATACAATGATTCGGCGCCCAGTAATTCAATGCTTGTCGCCGTGAAGTCAGGCAGTCCCGCCTCACGCAGCAGGCGGCGCGAACGCACAATAACGGATTCGCCAGTACGCTGCGCTTTTGCCGCCGCGTCAATTCCGATGATGACCAATGTGCCTGCACACCGATATCCGACCTGCGTTGTCGCGGATACCTTGTAGGTATTCGTCGGTGCATGCCCACGCGCACCGCTTACGCGGACACGCTCGTTCGCGATCTGATCCATTTGCACATCACGGAAGTCGCAACTTACATCGGGCAGGAGGTATGCACCCGGGTCGCCAATCTCGTAGAGCATTTGTTCCGCAACGGCAGCCCGTAGCACGATGCCGCCTGTGCCGGGCGGTTTGGTTACGATAAAACTTCCGTCGCCGCTACATTCGATAACCGGATAGCCGATGTTGTGCCAATCGGGCACGCTCTCCCAGTCCGTGTGCAGGCCACCGGTCGCCTGACAACCGCATTCGATAATGTGGCCAGCTAGGCTGCCACCAGCAAGGCGGTCGTAGTCGTCCAGCGACCAACCAAACTCGTGGATCAGCGGACCCAGCGTCACGGCGCTGTCGACACCTCGGCCAGTGATAACGATGTCCGCACCGGCATCCAGTGCACGCGCCACTGGAACCGCACCAAGGTAAGCGCTGGCGCTGAGAATATTCTCGGGCAACGCTTCACCGCTGTACATGTCGCGCGTCCCGGCCTCGCGCAATTGCGGCATCAGGTTAGCGACGTCATCACCTTCAACTACTGCAATACGTGGAGACAACCCTTGTGACCTGGCCACGGCACGCAGCGCATCCGCACAACCGCGCGGGTTAATGCCACCGGCATTTGCGACAACCTTGATACCGCGGCGCATGACTTCGGGCAGCACCGCCTTCATTGCGATGTCGACGAAGTCAGTGGCGTAACCCATTTCCGGCTTGCGGACACGGGCCGCTGCCAGGATGCTCATCGTGGTTTCGGCGAGATAGTCAAACACCAGGTAGTCAATGAGCCCGGAGTTCACCAGTTGCGACGCGCCAATCATGCTGTCGCCCCAGAAACCCGAGGCGCCGCCGATGCGCACGATTTTTTCTTCAGTCATCGCTTACTCCTTGACCTGCATGTTTCACGGAGGATGCGCTTCTCAGGAGGAATGCGCCTGGACACGTTTGACGATCGTCTATACGCCCCAGTTCGGCTTGCGTTTTTCGGAAAATGCGCGCGGCCCTTCGATGAAATCCGGTCCTGCGCGAAGCTCCGCAACGCTGTCGTAAGCAGTGTTGATACTGTCCTCGAGACCGGCAACGTCCAGCGAGCGTTTGACAACATCGAGACTCGTGCGAATCGATTGCGGTGAATTAGCCGCGATCCTGTTCGCCCACTCGAGCGCAACCGCTACGGCCCGGCCTGTTTCAACAACGTCGTTGACAAATCCCAGGCTCTTGCCTTCAGTGGCACTCACATGACGCCCGGTGAGAATCATGCCCAGCGCGTTCTTCACGCCGATCTGGCGCGGCAGTCGCTGCAGGCCACCGGCCAGCGCGGCCAGGCCAACCTTTGGCTCGGGCAGGCCGAAGAGCGCGTTTTCGCTGGCGATGATGAGATCACAGGCGAGCGCAATTTCGAATCCACCGCCCAGCGCAATGCCATTGACGGCCGCGATAACCGGCTTCTTCCGGGTGAAATTGCGCGTCAACCCACCGAAGCCATTAGCCGGTTGTTCGGGTTTATTGCCCGCCGCAGTGTACTTGAGGTCGTTACCTGCGCTGAACGCCTTGTCGCCTGCGCCAGTGATGATCGCAACGCGCGCAGCAGCGTTCGCTTCGAAGTTCTGGACCGCGGTCTCGAGTTCGAAGTTCGCCGCCGGATGCACGGCGTTCATGACCTCGGGGCGGTTGATGGTAATGATGGTGACGCAGCCATCTTCAGTAACTGTGCAAAAGTCGGGCATGATTTTCCTTTAGCTGAATTTGTTGGCGGGCTACGCAACCCGGTCGTCCGCTACTTTTGATTCGGCAATCCGCTATTCGGGAGCAGGTCCCTGAAACTGCTCGCGCAAGACGCGCTTCAACACTTTTCCCGTCGGATTTCGCGGGATCGCACTGATAAATTCAACGCCTTTGGGTTGCTTGAAATCCGCCAGTTTACCGTTGCAGAACGCGAGGACTTGCTCGACGCCAAGCGAATCGTTTTGCTTGACGACAATGGCCAGCGGCGACTCGCCCCATTTGGCCGAAGGCATCCCAATCACGGCAACGTCCTTGATGCCTTCATGGGCGGCGAGCACATTTTCGATCTCGGCCGGATAGACGTTTTCACCTCCGGAGATGATCATGTCCTTGATTCGGTCCTTGATGTAGATATGTCCATCATCGTCGATCATCGCAATGTCACCGGTGTGCAACCAGCCATCGACGATGGTCTCTGCGGTGGCTTCGGGGCGGTTCCAGTATCCCTGCATGATGTGCGGGCCTCTCACGAGCACTTCCCCAGTCTCGTTGGCGCCGACTTCATTGCCTTGGGAATCGACCACTTGAATATCAGTGTGGAAGAACGCCTTTCCGGTCGAACCCGCCCGCTCGATTGCCTCATCCGGAGAGATCAGACAGGCGGGACCGCATGATTCGGTAAGGCCGTACACTTGATGGATCTCGATCCCCATCGCCGCGTATTTCTCGATCAGGCTGACGGGAACCGGTGCCGCGCCACTCATGATCCAGCGCAGGTTCGAAACGTCATGTGCCCCGGCATCGTAAGTCGTCAGCATGAAGTTAAGCATGGCGGGCACAGCGAGCGTCACGGTGATTTTCTCTTCGCTGTAACTCTCCCAAATTCGGGACGGATCAAACTCGGCCATGATGACAACGGTGCCACCTCGGTGAATCGACGAAAACAGAGGCTGGAGCGCGCCAACATGAAATAGCGGCAGGCAGATAAGGTAGCGATCGTCATAGCGGATGTCTGCAGTCACCAGTCCGGTCAATGACGACCACAGCGTCGTATTGTGGGAATGCATCGCGCCTTTCGGCAGTCCCGTCGTCCCCGAGGTATACATAATGAAGAGCAGGTCATCATCGCTGGCACCAAGCGCAGGCGCGTCTTCGCTCGCGACAGCGAGCATCGCTTTGTAGCCGCGAGCAAATTCAGGTCGGTCGGCGTCTTCGCCGACGTGAATCCAGGTTTTGACTTTCGTACCTGCATCACCCCGCGAATGAAGATCCGCCACCACCTCGTTAAAGGCGGTGCCGAAGACCAGAGTTTCCGCACCCGAATCGTTGAGAACAAACGACAGTTCGTCCGCCACCAGGCGCCAGTTGAGGGGAACAATCGCCGCCCCGACTTTGGCGCCGCCAAAGAAAATCTCCACGAACTCGGCACTGTTCAACATCAGTGTTGCGACGCGATCGCCAGCTTTCAGGCCAGCGTCCACCAGGGCGTTGCCAAGGCGGTTGCAGCGCGCATCAAGCGCGCTATAGGTAAGCCGATTGCCGCTGGCGACATCAACGATAGCTTCGTGATTGGGTTGCAACGAGGCGCGCTTGGCAACGAGTAGTCCGATATTGTTTTTCATGTGGGAGCCTTGGAGATCATGAATTTGGGTAACAGTATTTAGGTAATAATATTTCGGTAATAGTGGCGCAGTACTGGTGAAGGAATCACCGTCGACATGATCATTCTCAACAATTCGTGCAAGGATGCAACCCGGGAAAGCTCACGTTGGGCTCCTCCTATGCATAGCCGCAGCTGCGTTCCGCAGCAATCAATGTGACTAGGTCATTGAATACGGACAACAAGTCCGCCAGATACTTGCGGAAAATCGAACCAATCCCTACACAGGAGCATGTGCAAGCTGGTGCAGTGTTTCATAAGGATAGCTTGCTACCCCGTCACTGCTAAAATCACTGAAAGTCACCAGGACCGCTGCGAACATGAGTTCGCTGTAGCTAAATACGAACGCGGGTTCGCTGTAGCTAAATACGAACGTGAGTTCGCTGTAGCTAAATGCGAACGCGAGTTCGCCACATTCAATTGCGAACGCGAGTTCGCTGTAGTCAAACATTTTTCAAGGAGTTTCAAATGCTCGGCCAAATGATGGACATTCCGCTGCTGATTTCTTCACTGATCATGCATGCCGACCGGCATCACGGCGATACCGAGATCGTCACGCGCACTGTAGAGGGTCCGATCCACAGGTATACCTATCGGGATGCGCATCTGCGTAGCCGCCAGCTTGCCGGCGCGCTGGAAAAGCTCGGCGTCAAGCACGGCGACCGCATCGGCACGCTTGCATGGAACACGCACCGTCATTTTGAAATCTATTACGCGGTGTCGGGCATGGGGGCAGTGTGCCACACCATCAATCCGCGCCTGTTTCCGGAGCAGATTACCTACATCGCAAACCACGCCGAAGACAGTTACCTGTTTGTCGACCTGACCTTCGTACCGTTGATAGAGAAACTGAGGCCTTCTCTGAAAAGCATAAAAGGCGTCGTCATCATGACAGACAAGGCGCACATGCCCGATTCAATTCCGGATGCGATCTGTTATGAAGACCTGGTTGCCAGCCATTCCGGCGACTATGTCTGGCCGGTTTTCGATGAACGTACTGCGTCGTCGCTGTGCTACACATCCGGAACCACCGGCAACCCCAAGGGGGTGCTTTTTCAGCACCGCTCCACAGTCCTGCATTCCTACGCCGAATGCATGCCGGATGTGGTGAACCTGTCGGCAACCGACACTTTAATGCCGGTAGTACCAATGTTTCACGCCAACGCCTGGGGACTACCTTATGCGTGCGCGATGACCGGATCCAAAATTGTGTTTCCCGGCGCCGGCATGGATGGCCAGAGTCTGTTCGATCTGATGGAGCAAGAGAAAGTCACCATATCCGCAGGCGTACCGACGATCTGGCTGGGATTACTCACGCACGTCAAACAGAACAAGACCCGGTTTTCGTCACTGAAAAGAACGCTGATCGGCGGGTCAGCCTGTCCACCGGCGATGATTCGCGCATTCCGCGAGGACTATGACGTACAGGTTCTTCACGCCTGGGGCATGACCGAGTTGAGCCCGCTGGGCACTGTTTGCACGTTCAAGAGCAAGCATGAATCCCTGGATTCGGAGCAGAAACTGGCGCTACAGAACAAGCAGGGGCGCACTGTATTCGGTATCGACATGAAAATTGTCGACGCCGACGGCAATGACTTGCCGTGGGATGGGGAGGCGTTCGGCGATCTGATGTCTCGCGGTCCGTGGGTCGTTTCCGATTACTTCCGCGGTGAAGGGGGCGACCCATTGCAACGCGATGATCAGGGGCTTGAGTGGTTCCCGACCGGTGACGTTGCGACCATCGACCCGGATGGTTACATGCAAATAACTGATCGGTCTAAAGATGTCATCAAGACCGGTGGCGAGTGGATCAGCTCCATTGACCTGGAGAACACCGCAGTGGCCCATCCGGCAGTTGCCGAAGCGGCTGTCATTTCAGTTGCGCATCCCAAATGGGACGAGCGTCCGCTTCTGGTGGTGGTCAAAGCAAAGGGCGAACAAGTCAGCCGCGACGAATTGCTCGCCTTCTACCAGGGCAAGGTGGCCAAGTGGTGGATTCCGGACGACGTCGTATTCGTTGACGAGTTACCGCACACCGCAACCGGAAAACTGTTGAAGACGAAACTGCGCGAGGATTTCAAGGATTACAAGCTGCCAACGGCGTAGTAGTTGGGCACGGGTAATTGCGTCTCTGAAAAAATTTGCGCGTCGGATTAGCGCAGCGTAATCCGGCGTGACGCACCAAATGCGCTTGCATTGGTTTCCATTCGGCGCAATGCGCTGCGCTTATTGCGCCCTACGAGGAGGTGCAGTTTAGTAACCTCTTTCGCGGTCGACCACACCGACAGGTGGTTCGCCCAGTTCCATCCGCTTGACGTTTTCGATCACCTGCGCCTCGGCTTCGGAAGCGACGGTGACACCGGCGATGTGCGGCGTCACCACGACCCGTGGGTGTGACCAGAATGGATGCGTCACCGGCAATGGCTCCTCGCTGAATACGTCGAGCATTGCGCCGGCGATATGGCCGTCGTCGATTGCCGCCAGCAAATCATCCTCGATGAGATGTCCGCCGCGGCCGATGTTCACTACGTAACTGCCAGGCGACATCGAGCTAAACGTGCGCGCACCGAGTATGCCCGCTGTTTTATCTGTCAACGGAAGCGCGTTCACGACCACGCGCGAACCCGACAGAAAAGAGTCCAGCTCAGCATCACCCGCAAAGCTCTCGACACCATCAATGCGGGTTCCCGAACGACTCCAGGCGCGCACGGCATAGCCGAGTGCCACAAGATTCTTCGCGATCAGGCCACCGATGATGCCGGTACCCATTACGCCTACCGGCCACTGACTGGAAAGAACAGGCTTGAGCGGCCGCCACACGGGCTTCGCCTGCTGGGCATCGTATTGCGGCATTGCGCGATGAAAGCTCAGCACCGCATAGACTGCGTACTCCGCCATTTGCGGTGCAAGTCCCGCGTCGATCAGACGAATGACGGGGACATCGGGAGTGGTTGGATCAGCCAGCAGGCCATCGACCCCGGCGCCAAGCGCCAACACTGCGCGCAGCCTGGGAAACTTGTCGAGCAGACCCGGCGGTGGATTCCACACCAGCGCATAACGCACAGACTCAACTTCACCGACGTCAGGCCAGACATGAAACGGCATCGCGGGAAACGAAGCAGCGAAGGCACTACGCCAGGGTTTCGGGTCATCGCCTTCGCTGTAGAAAATTACACTCATTGCAACAACGCTCTCAAATCACGAGCCATTCACAATTGCCGGCGCGACATCGCTGAGCGTGCAGGAAGAATAATCGTCAAAGTACGGACACTTCCAGATTGTCGATGAGTCGGGTCGCGCCGAGCGAAGCCGCGCCGAGCACAACGAGTTCCTTGTCATCGGGTCCTGGTCTGCGCAGATTTCGCCGGTTTCGAACGACAACGTAGTCAACATCCCAACTGTATCCGGCGAGCAGCGCACCGGCGGCATATTCCATTGCAACGAAATTGCGGTCGCCAGCTGCAATCGCATCTCGCACCCGAAGAATTGCCTCGCGCAGTCTTGGTGCTTCCTTTCGCTCTTCCGCCGATAGATAGCGATTGCGGGACGACAGTGCCAATCCATCGTCTGCGCGAACGGTCTCCGCAGGAATGATGCGTATTGGCAACAGGAATTGGTCCGTTAGCTGGCGAATAATCGCCAGCTGTTGATAGTCCTTTTTCCCAAATACCGCTGACTGCGGTTGCACGACGTTGAACAGTTTCAGTACGACTGTACAGACACCGCGGAAGTGTCCCCGGCGGAAACGTCCTTCGAGCGTCTTCGCCACTTTTGGCGGGTCGACGAAAAATGCCTGCGGCTCGGCATACAGTTCTTTCTCGTCCGGGCTGAATACGATGGTATTCCCAGCTGCTTCGAGCTTGGCGCTGTCGTCCTCGAATGTTCGCGGATAGCGCTCGAAATCCTCACCCTGTCCAAACTGCAGCCTGTTCACGAAAATGGTGGTCACGACCACTGGTGCACTCTGGCATGCAATTTTGACCAGACTCAAATGGCCGTCATGAATGTTGCCCATGGTTGGCACGCAACAAACGTCTGGCTCGTCAGAAAGCCTTGCGCGCAGCGCATCGATAGATTGAATAATTTCCATTGTCAGTTAACCGCTGCCGCGATGAGAAAGTGAATAGATGTCAACCACCGGAGCACAAACATCCGCGTTCTGGCTTTCGCTGTTGTTCTGACTCATGATTACGTGATGTTCATTCCATGCAAGTGGTGGATGCTCGCGTAGAAATCCGCCACTGGCGCAAAACGAATCATTTCAAAAACTGTGCTCCGGCCCGGGAAACGATCCGGCCTTCACTTCCTTGACGTAATTGGCAACGGCAGTCGGTATTGAATCCGCGCCATTCATGAAGTTCTTCACAAAGCGCGGCTTCCTGCCCTGATAGATATCGAGCATGTCGTACAGATTCAGAATCTGGCCGCTGCAATGCGGACCTGCCCCGATACCCATGGTCGGAATATCCAGTGCCGCAGTAACAGATTTTCCGACATCCGCCGGAACGAGTTCGATCACCATCATGCTCGCACCAGCGTCCTGCAATGACTTGCCTGATTTCACAAGAGCCTGCGCCGCGTCGTCCGATTTTCCCTGCACCTTGAAACCGCCGAGCGCGTGCACAGACTGGGGCGTCAATCCGATATGGCCGCAAACCGGGATTCCCCTGCTGACCAGAAATTCCACGGTCGGCGCCATAATCTCACCGCCTTCGAGCTTGACCATGTGCGCACCCGCGCTCATCAGGCGGGCGGCATTCCCGAACGCTTGTTGCGGACTTTGTTGGTAGCTCCCGAACGGCATATCGCCAAGCACGAGTGCCCGGTTTGTCTTACGCGCCACGCATTGCGTGTGATAAACCATGTCATTCATGGTGACGGGCAAGGTCGAGTCGTGTCCTTGCACCACCATCCCGAGCGAATCGCCGATCAGGAAAATGTCGATGCCGGCGCCATCAAGCAATTCTGCGAAACTGGCATCGGTGCAAGTCAGCATGGTCATCGGATCCTGCTCCTGCAGCATCTTTTGAAGTGTGCTTGTTGTAACTCTCGCCATGTCTGAATTCCTGAACGTGTGTTGGATGAATAGCGCTAGCGCTGACCTATCATGCCGCGAGCTTCTCGCTTCTTACAATCCTTTACTGAAATAAGCGCGCGGGCCCTGCAAATTGCTGATGCGCTGCAACAATAAATCAAAATCGGCTTCTTCATCAACAAAGTTCAAGTTATCGCTGTTTACAATCAATAACGGCGCCGCATCAAACTGGTAAAAAAGCCGTCGATACTCTTCAGCAAGTCGGGAAAGGTAGTCCTGGTCCATATTGCGTTCGTAAACAATGTCGCGGCTGCGTACCCGGTCAACGAGTAAGTGATGCGAAGCCTGCAGGTAAATCACCAGATCGGGCACCGGCGCCTGCGGCATCAGGCGGTCGTAGACCTGCTGATATAGCAGCAGTTCGTCATCAGCCAGGGTCAGGCGCGCAAACAACGCGTCCTTGTCGAGCAAAAAGTCGGACACGGTGACACCGACGAACAGGTCAGTCTGTTGCACATCGGACAGCTGTCGCATTCGCTGGAACAGGAAAAACAACTGGGTTGCGAGTGCATGTCGCGCAGGGTCTTCATAGAAACGCGGTAGAAATGGATTTTCTTCAGGGGCTTCGAGCAGAAGCTCGCCGTTAACGTGCTCTGCCAGAAGCCGCGCCAGACTCGTCTTTCCAGCACCGATCGGGCCTTCGATTACGATGTAACGATACTTTTCAGGCAGCGCCAATGCGTTCAACTCCGTCCGTGGAAATGGCAGCCAGCAGCGCCTCGGCTGTGCCCAGCGCGCCGACCCTGATGTCGGCGGCGATCTCAACCAGCGGGACCAGCACGAATGCCCGTTCGCTCATGCGCGGATGAGGTAGTGTGAGATGTTCAGTTTCGCAATATTGATCGTCGTAAATCAGCAGATCTAGATCAATAATGCGCGGCGCGTTAGGCGTGCTTCGTTCACGCCCGAATTCCTTCTCGATTGAAAGTAATTTATCGAGTAACGCGCCTGGATCGAGTCGGCTTTCCAGTTCGACAACGGCATTGACGAATTCCGGTTGATCCAGAAGACCCATCGGCGCGGTCCTGTACAACGACGACGTAGACATGACACGCATATCGGCCGCGTTCCCGAGTACTTGAATCGCACGGCGCACGTTCGCCTTCGGATCGTCAAGATTGGCGCCAATTCCGACGAAGGCACGCGCAGGTGCACTCACTCGCATTAATCCTGAGCCGGAGGTGTCTCGTCGACGGTTTTGGTTTTGCTACGCTTGCGACGGCGCTTGCGGCGCCGGCCACCCGAACCCGGAACTAGCATGCCTGCGCGTTCCTCATCGCCGGCGCGCTGAAACCGTTCCCACCATTCGGCAAGTTCCATATCAAGCTCACCGCTTTCGCAGCGCAGAAGCAGAAAATCATATGCTGCGCGAAAACGCGGGTTGCTCAATAACGCAAACGGCCGTCGCCCGGAACGATTGGTCAGCCTCGCCTGAAGTATCCAGATCTCTTTCATGTCCGAACTGAATCGGCGCGGAATCGCGAGATTTTCGGATTGTTCCGCAAGAACCTGATCCATCGCTTCAAACAAGGCGACCATTGTGCTCTTGCCGCTTGCTTCGCCGCCACGCCACGCAGCCAGCACTTCATGCCACAGCAATGCCGCAAACAGAAATCCCGGAGAAATCGGTTTTTCGTCGCGCACGCGCTCATCTGTTCGCTCCAGCGCAAGCATGGCAAAACCTTCGCCGTCGGGCTGGTCGAGAATGACATCGAGCATGGGCAGCAATCCATGATGTAGCCCGTCAGCACGCAACTGGCGCACGCACTGAACCGACTGCCCCGAAAGCAGCAATTTCAGCATTTCCTCGAACAGTCTCGATACCGGCACATTCTCCAGCAGACCGGCAAGTTCGCGAATCGGCGCACGCGTCCCAGGTTCAATCTCCAGCCCCAACTTCGCAGCCAGGCGAACGGCGCGCAGCATGCGGACCGGGTCTTCCCGATAACGGGCCGTGGGATCTCCGATCATGCGCAACCGGCGGTTTTTCAGATCCGTAAGGCCGTCGCAGTAATCGACAATTTCTTCGGTCGATGGATCGTAAAACATTGCATTGACGGTGAAATCCCGCCGCACCGCATCTTCCTCGCGTGAACCGAAAACGTTGTCGCGAAGAATGCGACCATGTTCATCAGTGGTGCCCGTTTCGCTGTCGCTATCGACATGCTTCCCCCGGAACGTGGACACTTCCACCACGTCCCTGCCGCACAGAACATGCACCAGACGAAAACGCCGACCAATAATGCGCGACCTGCGAAACAGCGCGCGCACGCGTTCGGGCGTGGCATTGGTCGCGACATCAAAATCTTTCGGAGCTCGCCCGAGCATTAGATCGCGCACTGCACCGCCGACCACATAGGCGTCGTAGCCTTCGGCCTGTAGCGTAGAGGTAACCCGTTTGGCGCAAGCACTGATGCCCTGGCGCGTGACTCCGTGCTGTGAACGCGGCACGACGCGCGCCGGTCCCTGGCGTTGCGGCCGGCCACCGACGAGCCGGCGTAACAGCTTGCGAATCATTTATGCTGCGTCATTCATTAAAAGGCGTGAACTTTCAAAACAGACGAATTGATGAAAACGGAGCGGATTATAACTTCCCATGGTCGCGATTCCTCGTTGGCAGGAAGACGGTCTCGCCGTCGAGTTCATGTGCCTCGACCGGAAATCCGTAAAGCCCGCGCAGATTCTGCTCCGTGAGCATCTCCCGGGACGTGCCTGTCATGTACCGACCGTCGCCGAACAACAGCAGAATGCAATCGCAATAGCGGCTGGCAAAAACCAGATCGTGCAGCACCATCAAGGTCGCGGCGGATCGTTGCCGCGATTCACTACTGATCCAGTCGAGCATGGCGACCTGGTGCGGAAGATCAAGCTGTTGCAATGGCTCGTCGCACAAATAGCATAACGGTTGTTGCGCAAACAAGGCTGCGAGACGGGCTCGCTGACGCTCGCCACCCGACAGGGAACGATAGGCCCGGTTTGCGATGTGCTCCAGATCCATCACCTCAAGCGCACGATCGACGACGCCATGATCGGTTGAATCGGGACCGAACATACGGCGGATATGAGGATAGCGACCAAGCAGCGCATATTCGCGCGTACTCCCCCAGTAATCGCGTGTTTCCTCCTGAAGCAACACGCCGAACTGGCGGGCAACCTGGCGGCGCGAAATTCGGTCGATCGGTTCGTCACCGAGCAACACCCGCCCCGCCGCTGGCGGGCGCAGTCCCGCCAACACCTGAAGCAAGGTGGACTTACCTGCACCATTGCGTCCCAGCACGCCCCAGCGCTCTCCTCCCCGGACGACGAGATCGAGTCCACGTACCAGAGTGCGACCCGCGATACGAACCTCCAGCGACTCAGCGCGCAGCATCACTTCGCCTTCCCAACAGAATCAGCAGGATTGGAACGCCGACCAACGCAGTGAAAATGCCGACCGGTAGTTGTACTGGCGCCCATACACTTCGCGCAACCGTATCCGCGACAACGACGAGACTGCCGCCGAGTAAAGCTGACGAGGGAACCAGCAAACGGTGATCATGAATGCCGCACAATCGAACCAGGTGCGGTATCACCAGGCCGACAAACCCGATTGTGCCCGCGGTCAACACAGCCGCCGCAGTTGCTGCGGCCGATCCCAGATACAGTGCCAGTTCGAGTGGTCGCGTGGCAACACCCAGGCTTGCCGCTTTAAGACGACCAAGCGACATCGCGTTCATCGCGGATCCCAGCGCGACCGCCAGCAGCACCAGTCCGCACAAAAGCACGGCAGACCCGAACGGGGGCTCGGCGTAGCTCAAGTCGCCCATCAACCAGAACAGCATGCCTTTGACGGCAACCGAGGGTGCCAGCACCAGGGCCAGGCTGATTAAGGCATTTAATCCAGCGGCGACCATGACACCGGTCAAAAGCAAGCGATATGGATTCCAGTCGGCAACACGATAAGACAGCAAGGCGACCAACATGATCACGGCGGTCGCACCGGCAAACCCAAGCAGGTACCCGGCGTCCTTTCCGAGTCCAAGCAACATCGACGCGAGCACCCCGGCCGCAGCACCGCTGGAAACGCCAAATATGTAGGGGTCAGCCAAAGGATTACGCAACAGCGTCTGAAGAAAACATCCGGCTACCGATAAGAGTGCTCCGGTGACAAAGGCGGCGAACACACGCGGCGCGCGAAGATGCCAGACAATTTCCCAGGTGATCCCTTCGCGGCTGCGTAGCGCTGCCAATAATTCGTCGAACCCCAGCGCGACGCTCCCCGTTGTGAGCCCCGCTATCGTCGATAACGAAGCTATGGCAACAAAAACAACGAGCTTGAGTACGGAATCCAACGGAAATCGGTTAAGACGAACGGACCTCAGGGCGTCATCGAAGACTGATGACTTTCCAGCCGTGTTCCAGCGCATGTTCCTTCAGCGTTTCGTCGGGATCGACCGCGACAGGGTGGCTGACAATCGACAGTAACGGCAAATCATTGAGCGAATCGCTGTAGAACCAGGTTTCCTTGAGCGCGTCCCATTCAAGACCGTGCTCAGTGAGCCATTGCCTGAGCCGCTCCACCTTGCCTTCACGAAACGCCGGAATACCTTGCACGCGGCCGCTGAATTCGCCGTCGACCTGCTCTGGCTCTGTCGCGATGAGGTGATCTATGCCGAATTCGCGAACGATCGGCCAGGTTACAAAACTGTTGGTGGCGGTAACAACAGCGCGCGCGTCATCTTCGTGGCTGCTAACCAGATCTCGAGCCTTTTGCGAAATGATGGGCAGGATATGCTGCTCCATAAACTCTTCATGCCATTCATCAAGCTGCGCCCGGGGATAGCGCGCCAGAGGCTTGAGTTGAAAATCGAGAAACGCATGAATATCGAGCGTTCCAGCTCTGTAGGCTTCCAGAAATTCTACGTTACGCGCTTCATAAACCTCGCGGTCGAGCACGTCTTTCCCAATCAGAAATTGCGCCCATTCGAAGTCACTGTCACCCGACAGCAGCGTGTTATCCAGGTCGAACAACACCAGCTTCACGACTGACACTCCGGCGCGTACCAAACGCGAAACCGGTCCCGCATCATGCGGAATCTCAAAACCCATTTAATATCAATTGGTAACATGCAATGGACGTCGGCTGAAATTTCGACAGATTCGGCGGCGAGTATAGCGGAATTGACAAATACGCAGCCGCTCACGTCCTGGTAGCCGGCAAAGCAAGGCCGCCGCTGGGCGAGCAAATCAACAGGCCACGAACAACCGTTGCGCTTCAGGCGAATCATTCTGAGTCCAACAGGCTTCTAGCCCGAAGTGGAAAGAAGTTCGCGTACCAGCGGGATAGTTATCGCGCGTTTGTACTCCAGCGAATAGCGATCGAGGGCTTCGAGCAGCGCAAGCAATCCGGGCAGGTCACGCGCTTGTCGCGCAAGCAGGTATTCGATGATGTCACTGGAAAGGCTGAAGCCGCGTGCGCGCGCAAATTCCGCCATCGCCGACTTCTTTTCCTCGTCACTGAGCGTGTGTAGCTGGTAGACAAGCCCCCAGCCAAGGCGGGTTACGAGATCCTTGCGAAGTGGCAGTCGCGACGCGGGTGTCGCGCCCGCTGCAACCAGTATTCCACCGTCGTCGCGCTGTCTGTTGTAAACGTTAAACAACTTTCTTTGCGCATCATCCGAAAGTTGATCCACGTCGTCGACCAGAACAACCTGGCCTGAACGCAACTCAGATTCTGCGTCCGTGCCAGGGTACATTGCCGCCGCGACGTCCACACCGCGCAAGGCGGAGTTTAGCGCACGTAACAAATGCGTCTTGCCACATCCGGGCACACCCCAGATGTAAACAAAGCGCTCTGATTCGCCACCGCGTGCGAGCGTCGATACTAGGGCCAGCAATTCCGCGTTTCGCCCCGGAACGAAATTTTCGAGCGTAGGTTCCGGTGGCGGGGTCAGCGATAACAGAAGCTGGCGCATCAGATGTTGCTTGCTCGACGGCGGCGTAACTGCACGACCGGGTATGCTCGAACAATGGACTTCACGTGCATGATCGCGATTTCCCTGAACGTGGCAACGAGGCGGGTTGGTATTGTGCCCCCCGCGCCGAGGCCGGGCGCAAGCTTGCGACCGGCGCCAACACGGCATCGGTCCAAGTATGTAGATGGCGCCAACCTAAGGTACGTACAATAACGGTACCAATTCGAATGAAACCTGTTCATTTATTCTGTAGAGTTCGCCCGCGCCAGATTGGCAATTGCCGGCCCAGACATCTGGCAATTGTTTGGGCACTCAATTTATCCTGAAGCGGACATCCACTCAACTTGAAATCCGACAAAGACAACACGCATCTTTCGTATCGCGACGCCGGTGTTGATATAAGCGCTGGTGATCGACTCGTCGAGAATATTAAACCACTTGCCCAACGCACGATGAGAGAAGGTGTGCTGAGATCAGTCGGGGGGTTCGGCGCCTTGTTTGAAATCCCGAAACACTACAAGGAGCCGGTACTCGTTACCGGCACAGATGGCGTTGGGACGAAATTGAAGCTGGCGTCGCAGATGCGAAAACACGACACGATCGGCATCGATCTGGTTGCCATGAGTGTCAACGATATTCTGGTCCAGGGCGCGGAGCCGATGTTCTTTCTGGATTACTTTTCGTGCGGAAAGCTTGATGTCGCAGTGGCAACAACTATCGTGGATGGCGTAGCACGCGGCTGCGAACTTGCGCGTTGCGCCCTTATCGGTGGCGAAACGGCGGAAATGCCTGGCATGTATGCAGACGGCGACTATGATCTGGCCGGATTCGCTGTGGGAGCCGTCGAGAAGTCGGCGATCATCGACGGAACGAAAATTCGCCCGGGCGACGCGGTAATCGGGCTTGCCAGTAGCGGCCCGCACTCGAACGGGTATTCCCTCATCAGGCGCATTGTCGAACAGTCTGGATCGGATCTGTCATCCGCGTTTGGAGACAGTACCTTAGGCGAAACTCTACTCGAACCGACACGGATTTACGTCGTCCCTGTACTCGAAGCCATGAAGGCGGTATCTATCAAAGGACTGGCACACATTACCGGCGGCGGGTTGCTAGAGAACATTCCGCGCATATTGCCCGACAACATGGTCGCTGAACTCCGGGCTGACGGCTGGGAGCGACCGCCGATATTCGATTGGCTCCAGGATGCCGGCAATGTTGAGCAAAGCGAGATGCTACGCGTATTCAATTGCGGCATCGGCATGGTTATCGTTGCCGCCGAGGTCGACGTAGAACGGCTGACGGCGACATTGACCGCTCAGAACGAAACAGTATTCCGCATCGGCTCGATTCGTGAACGCCGCGACGCCGAACCGCAAACGATCGTAATCTAACCGTTGAACAGAGCATGAAGCGGATCGTCATCCTCATTTCCGGCCGCGGCAGTAATATGCGCGCACTTTTCGAGGCGAACTTGCCGGGACGCATTGTAGGCGTGATCAGCAATAACGCACAGGCGGCCGGACTCGATTTCGCGCGACAACAAGCGGTCGAGACACACGTCGTCAACCACCGCGAGTTTGCAGACCGAACAGCGTTCGACAAAGCATTGGCGAAAAGAGTCGATTCGCTAGCGCCAGACATCATTGTGCTGGCCGGTTTCATGCGCATCCTCACCGAAGAATTTCTGTCGCGATTCAGCGGCCGCGTCCTGAACATTCACCCTTCACTACTTCCAGCCTTTCCCGGCCTGAATACGCACCAGCGCGCTCTCGACGAAGGCGTTCGACTGCATGGCTGCACTGTGCATATCGTCACCGCTGCGCTGGATCATGGACCAATCATCGTGCAAGCCGCTGTACCGGTTCTGCCAGAAGACGACGCGCAACGGCTCGCGGCCCGGGTACTGAATCAGGAACACCGAATCTATCCAATGGCGGTACGCTGGTGTCTCGAAGACAAAATCACCGTCGCCAATGGCCGCGTGCAGTTCAGCGGTGAGCCGAATTTTCCCGATCCTGTCGTATCGCCGAGTGATGGAGCCTGAGATGTTTCGCCTTGTGATCGATCGATACACCGTCTGCGCAATGCTTTGCGCTTGTGTCGTACTGTCTTTTTCCGGCGCAGCGAATGCCTTGCCACCGCAGCGTGTTGAATTGACCTTCGACATTCATTTTGGCGCGATGAAACTCGGACAAGGGCGGGATGTACTCATACATGACGGCACCCACTATGAAGTCGTCAGCGAGACGATTCCCAAAGGCGTCGCCGCGATTTTTATCAAGAAGATTCGGCGAGAAAGTCACGGCGTTATTACTGATGCAGGACTCAGGCCGAACCGCTTTCTGGAACAAGGTCGCAAGAAAGGGGCACGTGCCGCCGAATTCAACTGGTCGGAATCAACCGTGCGACTGATAAATGGCGACACCAATACGGTCGTTGCGCTACCGCCGAACACCATTGACCAGGCGAGTTTACCTTACGGATTTTCATTTGCCGGACGCGTGCCTGATGGCTTCGCGGCTACTGTAGCTGATGGGCGCCGCTTGAAAGATTACCGCTATCGAATCGTCGGGCGCGAACGCATTAAAACAGTTCTCGGCGAGATCGAGACAATTCATGTGGAAAAAGTGCGCGGACCCGACGACAAACGCAGTTTCGATTTCTGGCTCGCCGTGGACCGCCACTACCTGCCAGTCAAGATGCGATTCAGTGAAAAGGGGCGCGCCTTCGATTCTGTCGTCACCTCCATCACATACCGGTAGATCAACACAATTGACCCCGTCCGCTGTATTACTGAAGTCCACTTGCGAAGCGACGCGACTTGCCTGTGAGCTTAAACGTCCGGCCGACGCGGTTCTGAGCGAATTCTTTCGAGCAAACCGCAATCTTGGCAGCCACGACCGGCCATTTGTCGCCGAGACGGTCTTCAGCGTTCTGCGCAACAAAAGGCTGCTTGAAACCATCGTCCCGCATCCCGATCCCCGACGCCTTGTCATTGCCAGCCTGGCAAAACTGCAAGGCTTGTCGATCAAGGCTCTGCGGCCGCTGGTCAGCCGGCAAGACGAGGAGTGGTTGATCGAGGTCAAGCGCGTTCGTGCCGAGACGCTGCCATTGCCCGTGCGCCTGTCGCTACCCGACTGGGTCTGGCAACGCATCGAAGCACAGCGTGGCGAAACGGCGGCTGCGCGTCTGGGCCAGGCACTGCTCGCGCAAGCCCCGCTGGATTTACGCGTAAACACGCTCATTGCATCACGCGATGAGGTCCTGGAAGCGCTGAATAACAGCGGCCTTGCCGCGACTGCAACACCGTACTCACCAACAGGCGTGCGTATGGACGGCAAACCAGCGCTCAATCAACACACACTATTTCTGAGCGGGAAAGTCGAAATACAGGACGAGGGTAGTCAGTTGCTCGGAATGCTGGTCGCGCCGCGGCGCCGCGAAATGGTGGTGGATTTTTGTGCCGGCGCAGGCGGAAAGACCTTGCTGCTTGGGGCTCTGATGCAAAATCAAGGGCGCTTGTACGCTTTCGATGTATCGGACAAGCGCCTTGATGCCCTCAAACAGCGACTCAAGCGTTCGCGCCTCTCCAACGTACATCCACAGAGAATCGCCAGCGAGCGTGATCCCAGAATAAGGCGCCTGGCAGGCAAGATCGACCGCGTGCTGGTCGATGCCCCATGCAGTGGTATGGGCACGTTGCGGCGCAATCCCGACATCAAGTGGCGCCAATCGCCTGCATCCGTTGACGAACTGATTGCCAAGCAGCGCCGGATTCTTGCCGCAAGCGCGCAGTTACTAAGACCCGGCGGGCGACTGGTATACGCGACCTGCAGCCTCCTGCAAGAGGAGAACGAGCAAGTGGTCGAGGACTTTCTGGCCTCTGAAAATGGAGGATTTACGCCCGTCGATTGCCAATCGATACTGGATTCGCAGCAAATCGAGCTGCAGACCGGCCGCTATTTTCAGGTTTTGCCCGACAGCCACCAATGCGATGGCTTTTTTGCAGCGGTCTTGGAGCGCTCGGCAGACCATAAGTAGTTGCCGAAGCCGCTGCCTGTCATCGCTCCTGTTCGCCTCGCACCGATTCCGCGCCGGGTCCCGCCAACAGAAATGCGCCGCACAATACGGGATCAGAATTTGCTCGAATCAGGTTGAAAATACAGAAAATACCCATATTCTTACGTTGAAGAACGAAACTGTTCGCTGAAGTTCAGGGGTATTTAGATGCGAATAACCAAGTTTTCAGCGCTTTTAGAGGAACTTGAGGTACACTTGACGTGTCTGAACCGTGCTTGCTCAACAAGTGGGCATAGAAATACTGCAACGGCACATCGCAGCGATACTGTAGAATCGTCTCAACAGCAGCAGGCATAAAGGAAACTTGATGAATATCAATGGGTTAATTGACCTTCCGACCTGGGTTAACGGTATGATTGATCTTCCCTGGTGGGGTTACGTCGTCTTTACTCTGGTCATGACCCATATCACCATCGCTGGCGTGACGATTTATCTCCATCGGCACTCTGCTCACCGGGCGCTTGACCTGCACCCGGTGGTGTCACATTTTTTCCGGTTCTGGCTGTGGATAACCACCGGAATGGTCACCAAGGAATGGACGGCTATTCACCGAAAGCACCACGCGAAATGTGAAACCGAAGAAGATCCCCACAGCCCCCAGGTACTGGGGCTAAGTAAAGTTTTATTAGAAGGTTCAGAGCTTTATCGTCGAGAAGGAGCCAATCAGGAGACGCTCGACAAGTACGGCCACGGTACCCCGGATGACTGGATGGAGCGAAACGTCTATTCAAATACGGAAATGTTGGGCGTGGGCTTGATGCTGATTATCGACACCGTCCTGTTCGGGCCGATCGGTCTGACCATATGGGCGGTTCAGATGTTGTGGATTCCCGTTTGCGCTGCCGGCATCATCAACGGCGTCGGGCACTTCATTGGATATCGTAACTTCCAGGTCAACGACGCGAGCACAAATATCGTTCCGTGGGGCATTCTTATCGGCGGCGAAGAACTGCATAACAACCATCACGCCTACGCCTCGTCCGCGCGCCTGTCGTCGAAGTGGTTTGAGTTTGACATTGGGTGGCTGTATATCCGCCTGATGGAAATGGCTGGCCTTGCCAAAGTCAAGAAACTGGCTCCGCAGGTCCGCATGCGCAATCCCAGCCCAACCTGTGATGTACAGACTTTGCAGGCTGTAATTACGCATCGCTACGACGTGCTGGCCCGGTTTTCCGGTTCGATCAAATCCACGTGCGCCGATGAGATCAAACGAATTGCTACAAATAGTCCGGTAAGTGTGGCTGATTTCAAACGCTGGCTCAGTGTCGATGAACGCTTTATCAGTGAAAGCGAGCGAGCCCGCGTCGCCCAGGTAATCGAAAAAAGCCGCATTCTCACGACCGTGGCCACGATGCGCCAGGAGTTGATAGGACTCTGGCAACGCTCATCGGCAACCAAGGAGCAACTTGTCAAACAACTTGAGGACTGGTGTCGTCGTGCCGAGTTGTCGGGCATAACAGCGTTGCAGGACTTTTCCCGCACTTTACGCAGCTACGCCTGACCTCCGCTATCAGCACCGCTCGGGTAGCAGCGACCACAAACTAGCGCTGCCCCGTAGCAGCGGCCAAAAAAAAGCCCGCATTTCGCGGGCCTTTTTTTTACCTGGAAATCGAATTTACTTCAGCTTCGTTTCCTTATAAATCACATGCTTACGAGCAACCGGATCAAATTTCTTGATCTCCAGCTTGCCCGGCATGGTGCGCTTGTTCTTCGTTGTCGTATAAAAGTGCCCGGTACCGGCAGATGATTCAAGCTTGATCTTGTCTCTCATAACTTGTTCCCTTCTTCAATCTGTCAAACTGATTCGCCGCGAGCACGCATTTCGGCGAGTATCACATCGATGCCCTTCTTGTCGATAACGCGCAAACCGGCCCGCGTCAGACGCATTCTCACCCAGCGGTTCTCGCTTTCGACCCAGATGCGCTTGTACTGAAGATTCGGGTAAAAGCGGCGCTTGGTCCTGTTGTTGGCGTGGGAAACATTGTTCCCCGACATCGGCTTTTTGCCGGTTACCTGGCATACGCGGGACATGAAATTTTCCGGTGAAGCGAGTTTTTGAAGGGCAGCTTTATACCACGACCGACGTCAGGCGGGCAAGGCCTTCTGCCTTCCCTGGCCGGCATAGCAGCAATATGCCGGATTACTGGTGTTCGACAGGCCACAAGGCCCCCGATTTTCGGTTCCTGGGAGCAATGCCGGTATTCAGACAATTCCGTTAAACCTGCGATGTCTCGAATGCAATCGCCCTCCTGCCTGACCAATGCACGTAATGCGACTCAAGTATTGATTTTTCAGTTGTTTCACCTTGCTGCTCATAGTACGCTCTGGGCGTGGCTCATTTAAGTTACTCATTAATTGGTACCAGAAGATTAATTTGAGCATTAGTAAGGTTAATTAGCATGTACCGGTTGATTAATTAAGTAACAAGCTAGTTGATGCGCCATTAATAAAATAGTGCTACCAAAACGCGAATACACTTTCTTCTGCAAGCTCGATTTGTTATCTGTCCGAAGGAACCGCGAGGTTCTTCCAGCTAATTTGCGATGAATGACGGCGAGACTGTGGCATAGGTGTAAAAGCATAATTACCGGAATACTGTAAGGAGGAGAATTGTTATGAAGAAAGGAATCATTGCAGCACTGGTTGGTTTGGTGTGCGTGATGGGTTCGTCCGGGGCATTTGCCCAGGTCACCAAAGCCTACTGGACAACGAGCGGATTTTTTGGCCCGTTCCCAATCACCGGACTGATCCCGACCATTCCAGAGGCTGAACAACGCGATGTCACGATTCCGGTCACCATGTGGATCATCGACCATCCGAATGGTGTAGTTGTATATGACACCGGCAACAACGTTGCAATTACTGGCGGTGGCTGCAAGAAGTACTGGGCAGCGGGCTTGTGCGACTTCCTGAAGCCGAGCCAGAAGCGTTCGGAGACGATCGACATGCAACTGAAAAAACTCGGTTACAGCACGGACGACGTAAAGGCGGTCATTTCATCGCACGCTCACCTCGACCACGCCGGTAACCTGAAACAGTTCCCGAATGCCATTCACGTATTTCAGAAAGCGGAGTTGTATCAAGGATGGTGGCCGGAGAAGTTCCAGGGACGCGACGGAACAGGTCCATTCGTCCTGGCTGACCTCCAAGGTACCCGCGAATATAACTTCCTTGAACTGGAAGGCGACTATGACCTGTACGGTGACGGCTCAATCCAGATCCTGAGCACACCGGGACATACGCTTGGTCACCAGTCGGTAAAGATCAAGTTGGCCAGTGGCAAATCGATGATCCTCGCCCAGGATGCAATCTGGATGCAGGAAAATCTGGATGGCCATCCGGCCGGCCTGAATTTCAGCGTGCAAGCGTACACAAAGTCGGTAAACCGACTGAAGTGGATGCGCGATCTTGAAGGTGCTGCCATCTACATGGGCCACGACCAGGATCAGTACGCCAAAGGTGGCGGTCGCTGGTATCGCTAAGTAGCTGCTTTACTGCCTGACAAAGCCCCCCCACTCGGGGGGGTTTTTTTATACTCCTGAACACCAATAAATGGATACTCGACCTGCAATGATTTCGCTCGAGTCCGTGTCGAAGCGCTACGGTTCCAAACCGATCATTCACGACATTTCGTTCGATGTACGAAAAGGCGAAATCGTCGGCTTCCTCGGGCCTAACGGCGCCGGCAAGACAACGACGATGCGGATGATCGCCGGTTTCACCACGCCGACCTCTGGCCGTATCACGGTTGCCGGATATGACATGGCTTCCCAGAACCTCGACGCTGCGCGAAAACTCGGATACCTGCCCGAACACCCCCCTCTGTACGATGTTCTGGACGTGACGACTTATCTGCGTTTTGTCGCCAGGGTCAAGGGCGTACCACGTGCCGCGATCGCCGCAGACATCGACCGCGTTATTTCCGCATGCAAACTGGAAGAAGTAGTCAAGCGGGAGATCTACAAGCTCTCCAAGGGATACCGCCAACGTGTGGGCCTGGCGCAAGCGCTACTCGGTAAGCCCGAAGTGCTGTTGCTGGATGAACCAACGGCCGGCCTGGATCCTGGACAGATTCAGGAAACACGCGAAGTCATCAGAAGTTTTGGCAAAGAACATGCAGTCCTGATCAGCACGCACATCCTTCCAGAAGTCACACTTATTTGTCAGCGGGTTGCCATCATCTATCACGGTCGACTGCTGGCAATCGATTCACCCGCAGGCCTGCAAGAAGCATCGGAACAGACCAATGTGGTATCGCTCGACGTGACCGCGCCGGCCGAACCATTGCGGCAGGAACTGGTGGCCATAGACGGTGTAATCACCACGCATGTCGGCAAAGTACCGGGACGGGAGTCGCTGTGCCGTGCCGAATGTCAGGTAGAAGCGCGTGCAGATATAGAGTCGGACATCGCGCGCGTGATCTCCGGGCGCTGGGCGTTGCATCGTCTTGATCGTCAACAACCAACACTTGAGAATGTTTTTCTTCGCTATGTCAGCGAGGCAGTCGGCAAAGAGGTTGCGGCATGAACGGCATCACTGCCATTTTCAACAAAGAGCTGATCACCTATTTCCGCTCTCCAATTGCATACTTCGTGGTTGCGGTATTTTTGCTCGGTACGGGCTACTTCTTTATATATAACGTATTCCTTACCGGCTCGGCGACGATGGACGTTACTTTCCAGAACATGGGCATTCTGATCCTCATTGTCGTCCCCGCGATGACGATGCGACTGTTCTCCGGAGAGTACAGCGCCCGCACCATGGAACTGCTGATGACGCTGCCACTCAGTCCCTGGGAGATCGTGGTCGGCAAATTTCTGGGTGCGGTTGCGATCCTGCTTGTGATGACATTGGCAACAGGGATTAACCTGGTGCCCCTGTATCTGTACGGAAATCCTGAGACATCGATGATTCTGTCCGGATATCTCGGATTCGTGCTTCTCGGAATGGCCTGCCTGGCGATCGGTCAGTTCTTTTCGGTGTTGACACAAAACCAGATCATCTCCGCGCTGATTACCCTGCCAGTGCTGCTGGGCTTCTGGTTCGTCGGCAATATGCACAGTTTCCAGACCTCGAGCTTTCTGCGCAGTCTGTCCCAGTACCTTTCTTTCTCTGACCACTACGGGGACTTCATTCGAGGGCTTGTGCGGTCGGAAGCAATTACTTTCTATCTGGTCGTCAGCGTTATCGCCCTGATTCTGACTGCCGGCTTCCTTCAGGGACGACGCTGACATGAACCGTACTTTTCGTCGCGGGCAAGCTCTTGTCGTAGGCATTACCTTACTCGCAATTGCCGCTGCGCTAAACGAGATTCTTCTGGACGAGTTCGTAGCGCCGCTGGCTATAGCGGTGTCAGGCGCGCTGATCACGGCATGGAGCATCTACGCCCTGCGCACCGAAATCTGGTCGATGCTTGGCACGCGCCAGGCTGCAATTGTTTTGCAAACGATGGGGTTGATCGGCATCGTGATCGCCCTTGCCTACCTTTCGGTTCGCTTCCCGTTCAGACTCGATATGACCGAGTCCGGCCATTTCTCCTTGTCAGAACAGACGGTGCAAATGCTTCAGCGACTGGACAAACCGGTGCATATCACGTTCTTTCATGACCCGCTGATGCGCGAGACCGTGGAATTTTACGGATTAATCGCGTCGCAGACTGATCAGGTGACAGTGGAGTTTCATGATCCGATGCTCAATCCCGCTCAAGCACGCATGCGTGGGGTGGAATTTGCCGGCACATCGATTCTGGAGAGCGAGGGACGCAGACTATTGGTCAACACTCAGCTCGAGACCGACATTGCGAACGGGATTTTGCGCGTATCGCAAGGCATTCAGCAAACGGTTTGCTTCCTCGCTGGCCACGGAGAGCCGGATCCGTTCAGCCTGGAGTCGCACGACCACGTCGAGGGAGACGCAGGCCACGAACACGGTCTCGGCACGCAATACATACTGCACGAGCGCATTGGCATGGCAAAAGCACGCGGCAGTCTCGAGGCGATGAACTATGCTGTCAAAAACGTCTCGCTGGTCAAGGGCAGTCAAAACCTGACCGACTGTGCGGTTCTGGTCGTAGCCGGCCCCCGTACCGCATTGCTTGCAAGCGAAGTGGAAACGATCGACCGCTATGTCTCAGACGGGAACAACGCATTGTTCATGCTGGATCCGTTCGTCAAAACCGGGCTCGAACCGGTGCTCAGAAAACTTGGCGTCATACTCGACGACGACATGATTATTGACGAGGCCAGCTACTTTCTGGCGGATATTTCATCGCCCGCCGTTAGCAACTACAACCGTCACGAGATCACCACTGATTTACCCCTGACATTTTTCCCTGGCGCGCGCTCACTCTCGCCGACACCTGAGCGAGCCGCCGATACAGTCGTCAGGCCGCTGATCAATTCGTCACGGCAAAGCTTCGGAGAAACGGACTCAAGACGCGCAGACTTCAATAGTGACGAGGATCTGGCCCCCCCCCTCACGATCATGGTGTTCGTCAATAAGGATCCGAGCTTCGTCAGGGCGACCCAGGCTGTGGTACGCAAACTGATGGAGACTCCCGGGCCACAAGCCCCTGAGACGGACGAGAAACCTGCGCCAAGCGGCCCCGCTTCGCGGATTGCTGTAATCGGTGACTCCGACTTTGCGACCAACTCCTTTTTCCATATCCTGGGCAATGGCCGCTTGTTTCTGAACACGATCAACTACCTGGCCGTCCAGGAAAACCTGATCGGGATCGAGCCGCAGACACTTGATCTGCCCCGCGTCAACCTCACCAACCGCCAGAGGGCGGGAACGTTCTTCCTTTCTATCATCCTGATCCCCGCCCTGATGGCACTAATCGGCATCGCCGTTTGGTGGAGACAGCGTTGACCCGACGTTTCAACTGGAAACTGGCCGCCATCTGGCTGGTTTTTGCCGGATTGGCCCTGGTGATCGGGCTGCTGAAATACTCCGACCGGACCGACGGCATGAGTCAACCCAGTGTTGATGAGCGCTCATTGTTGCCACTCCCCATCGAGCAACTCAGCGCCATTGAGATTGCGCACAGCGGAGCCATGCACCGATTCGAGCGAGACGAAGCGGGCGCGTGGTTCTATCACTCTCATGGCGTTAATACGGGTGTCCAGGCACCGCACGACCACGTCGCAAACAAGGTTCGCGCGGACCAGATTGAGTATGCCTTGGGGGCACTGGGGCGGGCGCGCATTGAGCGCGAACTCGACAACAAGGAACATGAGCAATACGGAGTTACCAGGCCGGATACTATCGTTCTCGTATATGGAGACTATGGTGCAAGACCGGCTGCTCAATACGCGATCGGTGACGTCGCCCCGGATACGCAGAGTCGCTACGTGTTGATAGTAGACAAATCGCAGGTCGTTACCATCGCAACCTATCAGATCGATAACCTGATAGATCTGATCCAGACCGCCAGTGAATGGTCAGGCGAAGAACCCGCCGGCAGCGACGAGACCAGCGGCAACTAGCGTAGTGCTTCACTAGTCAAAGCAGTCCGCGTTCTGCGAAAGAAAGCGTCGCCCCCTGACCAACGATGAAATGGTCAAGCACCCGAACGTCCACCAGAGCCAGTGCCTGTTTCAGCGCCTGCGTCAAAACCTCGTCGGCACGACTCGGTTCGGCGACACCAGACGGGTGATTGTGCGCAAAAATAACGGACGCGGCATTGTGCCGTAGCGCGCTCTTGACCACTTCGCGCGGGTAGACGCTGGTTTGTGTCAGTGTTCCAGAGAACAGTTCCTGAGCGGCAATCAGGCGATTTTGGGCATCGAGGAATATGCCCACGAATATTTCGACTGGTTTATGTTCTAGCAGCAAGCGCAGATATTTGCGCACTGCCTGTGGCGAACCGAGATTGTCCGTACCTCTCATTTCCTGTGTCAACGCACGCCTGACCAGTTCGACTGCGGCCTGTAGCTGAACGAACTTCGCGTTTCCCAATCCATCGATTTCGATGAACTCTGCTTGCTCCGCGGCAGCGATACCGCCCAACGAGCCGAATTTATCCAGAAGCTGGTGTGCCAAATCCACCGCGCTCTTTCCTTTCATGCCGGTGCGCAGAAAAATAGCAACCAGCTCCGCGTCGGATAGCGATTGCGGTCCCTTCGCAAGCAGCTTCTCGCGCGGTCGTTCGTCTTCTGGCCAGTCACGCAGTGTCATGGTACTTTCCCCCTATGCAACAAGAGTTTACACTGCACCAATCTTTCGTAATCTGAGTCGGATATATGGGCGAACTTGCCGATAAACGGATCTTGCTTGGGCTGACCGGCGGCATTGCCGCATACAAGGCGGCGGATCTTGCGCGCGCACTGATTCGGCAGGGCGCAGATGTGCAAGTCGTTATGACTGAAGCCGCGTGCAAGTTCGTGGCACCGTTAACCCTGCAGGCACTGACCGGGAAGCCGGTCTTTACGAACATGTGGGATGACCGGGCCGGTAACGGTATGCCGCACATCGAACTATCCCGGGATCGCGACCTGATCGTCGTTGCACCAGCGACGGCGGATTTCATCGCGAAACTGGTACATGGTGCCGCCGACGATCTGCTTGCAACGCTATGCATTGCGCGCGAGTCACGCCTGATGATCGCACCCGCGATGAATCGGCAAATGTGGGAGAACCCGGCTACCCAGCGAAATATTCAGCAATTGCGGGATGACGGTATCGTCATTGAAGGCCCGAACAGCGGTGACCAGGCTTGTGGCGAAAACGGCATGGGCCGCATGACCGAACCTGCGCAGATGGTGGAATCGATCATTTCATGGTTTCAGCCAAAACTGCTGGCCGGCGCACGCATACTGGTGACGGCTGGACCGACCTACGAGCCGATAGACGCCGTGCGCGGGATAACCAATCTCAGTTCAGGGCGTATGGGCTATGCGGTCGCTCGCGCCGCTGGCGAAGCTGGTGCTGACGTTACACTCGTATCGGGCAGAACCGGATTGTCGCCACCGTCGAGCGCTTCGCTGGTTTCTGTCGTCACTGCCCGGGAGATGCATGACGCAGTGATGTCCCGTCTACCTCAGACAGACATTTTTATCGCTGTTGCGGCGGTTGCTGACTACCACGTCAGCAACCGGGACGAGCACAAGAAAAAGAAAACGAAAGCTGGCCTGAAACTCGAGTTCACAGAGAATCCGGACATACTTGAAGCAGCCGCATCACAAAATGGCGCGCCATTCTGCGTCGGGTTCGCTGCCGAGAGTCGCAACCTTGAGGAATATGCCATCGAGAAACGTCAGCGCAAGAACATCCCTTTGCTCGCCGCAAATCTGGTGCAGGATGCAATTGGCAGTGAAGACAACGAACTTGTCCTGTTCGATGACGAAGGCATGCATCGGCTTGCGCGCAGTTCAAAACTGCATCAGGCCCGCGGTTTGATACGCCACATCACCAAACTATACAAACCTTCCAGCAAGCCCGTTACGGCCCGCTGACGGCATCGGCAGAGACCATGACCCAAATAGATGTTCGCATCCTTGACCCGCGTCTGAAGGACCAGTTACCCGCGTATGCGACGTCGGGTTCCGCAGGCCTTGATCTTCGAGCCTGCATTGACGGAACGCTCTCGATCGTCCCTGGCCAGACGGAGCTTGTCCCGAGCGGTATTGCAATTCATATTGCCGATCCGGGGCTTGCAGCAATGGTGCTGCCGCGTTCTGGATTGGGCCACAAACACGGTATTGTTCTCGGTAATCTGGTTGGCCTGATCGACTCCGACTATCAGGGACAGATCTTCGTCTCAGTATGGAATCGGGGGAGCCAGCCATTCGAGCTCAAGCCGTTCGAACGCATCGCGCAACTGGTTGTAGTCCCGGTCGTTCAAGTGGAATTCAATATCGTTGACACTTTCCCCGAAAGCACCCGGGGTGCGGCAGGTTTCGGTAGCACTGGCAAGCACTGAACGCGCTTGCATTTGGGCGCCGGTGAAGCCTGCGTGCAATAAAAAGCCGGCGTAGCCGGCTTTTTATTTTCCAGCCCATTTTTCATGAGCCTGACATTCGCAACGAAAACGATCAGTTTGTCGTCGGAAACACGACCTGCTCGTTGGATTTGTCTTTGGCCGGATCAATAATCTCTCCGGCAGCGATACGGCGTTTTTCTTCCCAGCGCAGGAATGTGACGACGCTCAGAATTTCCTCTGCCGACATTGTGGTGCCAAACGCACCCATCGTACCGCCAAGTGACCGGTTTGGAATACCGCCTGCAATGGTCGAATAGAACTCAATATTGGTATTGCCGATATAGGAAAACTTGCCGCAACTCAAACAGGGTCCCTTACCACCATGACCATCCCATCCATGGCAAAACGAGCAACGCGAGGAATACTTTTCCTTACCAAAGGCAACAACCTCCATGTCATTGATAGGAACTTCCATGTCGCTCGCATTCATCTTGTGCTGCGCCATTGCGGGTTGGCTCAGCAGCATGCCCGTCATCGCGCCAACCGCCGCGACTGCCACGGCAATTGCGGCAGTACGCTTTAACAGCGCTTTCAACGAATTGATCAACATCGGTAATAATCTCCAAATAATTTCTCAGGACGAGAAAGGTGCATAGAAGGGTACGCCGTAGCTCTCAACGATTTGTTCGATCGTGCCGTTGTCGAGCAATTCACGGATACCTTCATTAATGAACTTGATCATTGATTTGTCACGTTTTCTCAACAGATAATTCAGATCCCATCGCTGGTCTTCGCCAGGTACATAGCCTTCAACCATGGCGAACTTTGCATCGGGATATTCGCGCTTGCCTACAGCAACTGCCGTCGCCCAAACCATTGCTGCATCAATCTCGCCTTTTGACATGGCTTGCATGATTCGACGGTTCCCGAAGTACAGTTCGCGTGGAATTCCATTGTCAAACAAATAGGCATCGATCGGTGTAGACATGGGCACACCAATCTTGATATTGGCAGCCTCTAGTTCGGCAATGCTTTTTTTGCCCTTGGCTTCGTTCTGAACAACGAGCACATACCCCAGCCCAAGGTAAGGGTCGCTGAACAACAGCTTGCCCATCAATATATCGTCATCCCCCGAGTCTGAAACACCCAGGAAAACATCGCACCGGCCTTTCATCATCGAACGGCGCAACGCCTTTGACATACCGCCGTGCGAACTGGTATCGGCCCAATACATTTCTACCCGCATACCACCGAGCTTGGCAATCTCGCGCATGATCTCGACGTCAAACCCGGGTGGGTCCATATGTTGTTCTGCGTACGGATAACTGAAGGGATCAGCGCAGGCAACAAGTTTGCCCTTCGCTTGCGCCGCCTCAAGTGCATCGACCGTCTCGTTTGGATCTTGCGCATAACCGGTAGCGCAAACAAGCATCGTAAATGCGGCCGCAAGATTTGTGATTTTCAAGTGTGTTCTCAAAGTTTTCTCCCCATGTGCCATATGTAGTTGGTCTGCCGTCTATAGATCCCAAAACGCGCTCCGGGTTCAATCGAATGGCGTTGGTGAGCTGACCCGGCACACAAAAAACAAGGGAGGGCGTTGACCGCCCCCCCTTGTCGTTACTACTTGTTACTCCTGCTAACCTCTAATGCCGTACTCAGCAATCAGTCAACCGAGAACACCATCAGACCACCACCTTTGGTGTGAGTCTTCAGGAAGTTGGCATAGTACAGAGGCCAGATACCGCCACCACCAGCACCGTAAACGATCGCGACATACTGCTTGCCGTTAACCGTGTAGGTGGTCGGGTTGCCGTGAACGCCGGAACCAACCTGGAAGCTCCAGAGGTGCTCACCAGTTTCGTCGTTAAGGGCGTTAAACATACCGTCCGGATCGCCGTAGAAAACGAGGCCGCCACCGGTACTCAGCATGCCACCCGTTGCTGGCCAGCTCTGGGACTTGGCCCAAACCGGCCTACCTGTTGCTGCATCATAGGCTTTCGTGCTGCCGGCACCAGCGTTAAAGGTAAGAACCTTCGCGCCGAGGTACCATTCACCACGCTTCCATTCCATTTTCTTCGCCTGAAGGTCCATTGCGAAGTCATAGACGGGAACGTAAGCCATCTTGGTGCGACGGCTGACCGAAAGCGGGTGCCACTCTTTACCGCCGTCGAGAGACGGAGCGACATCGGTGGTTACGCGGTCATAGACAATGTCCATTTTCGGGTAGTTGAAAACTGGTCTGCAGTTGTTATGCTTCGGTGAAATCGGCTGCTTCACCCAGTTTACACGTGACAGTGTCGAAACCCACACGCAGATGTGCTCGCGGCCGTACTTGGTCCGCTTGGTATTAACGCGGTCAATGCCGTAGAGGTGACCGTTACGATCGCCATGGATCCACAGTTTCTTGCCACCGAGATCCATCAGCACGTTCTCGTTCACACCGTCGTAATCGTACGGATCGTTCGGTGTGTAGTTGAAGTAGCTGGAGATCTTGCCGCTATCTGCATTGACAACGATCGCCGAGTTGCTGAACAGGTTGTCACCTGGACGCACATGGCGGTCAAAGTCAGGACCGGGGTTACCGACCGGCCAGTACAGCAGGTTGGTCGCCTTGTCGTACGAACCGGTAATCCAAGTTGAACCACCGCCGTACTTCCAGGAATCACCACCCCACGTCTCATTGCCGGGCTCGCCCGGGCCGGGGATCGTGTAGGTCTTCCATGCCGGTGCGCCAGTGTCGGCGTTAACGGCAGCAAGCCAGCCACGAACACCGTATTCCGCACCAGCGGTACCGAACACGATTTTGCCATTCACTGCGAGTGGCATGATGGTGAATGTTTCGGCATAGGTGTAATCACCGATCTTCTTGTCCCAGACAACAGCGCCGGTCTGGTTATCGAGCGCAACGATGTGTGCGTCGAGCGTGGCAAGGTAGACCTTGTTCTTGTAAACGGCTACACCACGGTTAACAACGTCACAGCACAGTTTCGGGAATACATCACCCGGCAACTCGCGCTCGTACTTCCACAGAATCTCGCCGGTCGCGCCATTAGCTGCGATAACGCGGTTAAACGAGGTTGTGACGTAGACTGTGCCATTGACGGCAACGGCCTGACTATCCTGACCTTCAAGAACACCAAATGACATATTCCATGCTGGCCGCAGCGACTTCACGTTGTCCCGATTGATCGAGGACAGCGCGCTGTAGCGTGTCATTTCATAGTCTTTACCGTAATGGAGCCAGTTCTGATGATCTATGTCGCCGTTCCGGAGCATGTCATCCGTTACATAGTTTGGATAGAGCACAGACTCGAGCCTATCGATACCAGTAGCAGAGACCAATCCGGAAGCGCTCAGCAGCGCAACTGCGACAGCAGACACCGTGGCACGTCTAAAGTGCAACGATTGCTTCAACATATTGAAGACACCTCCCGAAGAAACACGCAGGCCGCAGATTCACGACGCCACGCTTTAGGTTTTTGATTAATTACCTTTAGTGCGCAAAGCACTCAGAGCCGCTCCAGCAATGCAATCCGGAACGACCTGAATGAAAACCTTTACGACGCGCCTGAAGTTAGTCGAAGCATCCTTTCGTGTCAACCTAAAATACCTGAATTCAGAGGTAGAACCGGAGCTTATCTGCTCTTGCGATGCACCATGAACGCCTGCGATGATGGCGACGGAACGTCGAACCTGGAGTAGCACAATTGTTATTGATATCTGGAAGTTTCACTATACGGAACCAAGATCGCGTAGCTGACCGACCAGTTGCCGCAAAGAGCGCTCTGAAACGCTTTGCAAGCCGGTTTGTGCGATCGATCGCAGTACTCGTTTTCGTGCTGCCGTGCGGGTTTTTGCACGCTAACCCTCTGCTGACCTATCCACTGCTCATCGGCGAGCATTCCATTCGCGCCGAGCTCGCCAACACGCCTCAAACACGGCAAAACGGCCTGATGTTCAGGCGACAGCTGGCGAGCTCTTCGGGGATGATTTTCGTCTTCCCAGATCCGCAGCGCGTTTCGATGTGGATGAAAAACACGCTTATTCCACTGTCCGTCGCATTTTTGGATGCGGAAGGGCGCATCCTCAACATCGAGGACATGGAACCCCACAGCGAACAATCACACTCTTCAACCGGTTTCGCAAAATACGCGCTTGAAATGAATCAGGGCTGGTTCGCGGAACGCGCTATCCGCGAAGGTGATCAGGTGTCCGGATTAAAACGCCTGCCGCAGCCGAAATAGCGAAATCGACGACGATCCCGAACGGCCTCTTCAAGCTGGTAGCCTGTCGGGCCCGGGATAAACGACTGCAATGGTGGCGGGCAATAACGCATGCTGATGAGCAACCAAACCGTCTGCCCGCCCGCTATTGCAAGTCAGGCACCGAAGTACAAAGCGCTATGCGCACCTGCCGCCATAAAGAACAGCATTGGTATCGACAGCATCGTGTTGATACGCGAAGCCAGCAGGGCAACGCGACGCGCCGTGTTCTTTTCGGCGTCGCTCGCCTCAACCAGGCCAAGAATTTTCTTCTGGTTGGGCCAGATCAAGACCCAGACGTTAAACAGCATGAACGTGCCCATCCATGCTCCGATACCAATAGCGGCGTAAGCCGGTTGAAGCGTAAATGCGGAAGCGAAGTTCTCCCCCAGTAGAGACGCGCCGGCAAGCCAGGTAACCACTGCCGACCAGCGGAAAAAGAACAACGCCCGGGGTGCGACATGCTTGGTGATTCCCGCGGCAGATCCGTCACCCTGTGCAGACTTGAGCGCCGCGACCTGAACAAAGTTGAAGTAATACAACAGCCCGATCCACATCATGCCGGCGAGAAGATGAATCCAGCGGGAAATTGCAGGTACGTAGTCCATGGTCAGCCCCCCATCAGCCACAAGGCCACGTAATAGAAAATTACAGTAACAATGATCCCCGTGATGACGGTACCCCACAACGAGTCCAAAGGATTTGGCATTGTATTTTCCTTTTTAAAGTGACGGCTCCTGGCCGCGTTGACGACTGCGGCAGTGTAGATAAGGGGTGTGTAAGGAGCAATAGCCAGGCGAAACGAAATATGAAGATGCTATATGCCGGGACAACATGCCGGCACAATAACCATATTCCATTAATGGGTACCACGACAGCGCTTCACTATTAGGGGTACGGTCTATGGCGAGCCTGGGCGGTGTGAACTGACCTCATTGATCGCTATGAATCCTTGCGAGGCGTACGCAGCACAGCGCTGAGCAATACAACGCGGCGCAATACAACGCGCAGCAATACATTTCACGCCTGATTCCGATATTGCGGAACTGTCGTTGCCGAACCACCCCTTGGAGTCTGTCGGGGATCAGGAACGAATATCGTCGATTCTTGCGACAAGAGCAGTCGCGTCATTGCGCCCCATGTAAGAACGCTGATTCCGAAGCGACTTGTCGACGAGCTCACGCGCGATCGCGTCGGGACTCTTGTCGCCGACAAGGAGCCGGTCGATAACGCTGTCACCCAGCACTTCCCAGACGCCATCAGTGGCAATCAAAAAAACATCTCCAGGTTCTGTCTCTCCGGTTGCCATGTCAATGACCAGATGACTGTCCAGCCCGACCGCGCGGCGCAGAACATGGCGCATGTCCCGCCGGGGCCACGTATGGTCGACCGTCAAACGCTCGACCATGCTGTTGCGGCGACGATAAATGCGGCTGTCACCAACATGCGCAATGTGATATTCACTACCACGAAAAAGCAGCATGGACAGCGTTGTCACGACGCCATCCAGGTCCGGATCACGGTTGTTCTGAACGTATAACCAGTCGTTTACCGAACGCAGTACGCAGTCAATTGCTCTCTCGATGCCCCAGTGCGTTGGCGTCGAATAAAAGTCATGCAGCAAGGTCCTGACAGTCAACTCAGCGGCGATGCGCCCCCTCCCGGCTGCGCTGCCACCATCAGCAACAGCAAGTGCGCTACCACGTGCGCTTGCCTCCGGAAACTTGTCCGGCGTCATTACGCCGAAGCAGTCTTCGTTGGGTTCGTCGCCGGGCGCTGCAGATGCGTATCCGACAAGCATCGACCGATTGTCGCTTAACGAATAGAAAGCGGGCCCGGTCATATTCGCGCCGTCCTGGTCGCAATATCCGGACATCGCAGTACCAGCCACGTCTTCTGTCATCGCTCAAACTTTCTGGGGTAGTGCTTCACTTGCATCGCAACCCGTATGCCAGTCGCAAATATTGTGTTAACCGAATGAATTCATGCGATAAAAATATATGGGGATTACTCCTCACGCCAGACGACGGTGCATGGCCACCCGCTCGCGCCTCAAGTTGGTGCAGCTGGATTCAAGACAACTGAAGTGAAACCGGACGACCAATTGCGAAGGCTTAGCGACCGAGCAGTGGCAGGAAATACATGTTCATCATGCGTCGCGCGACCAGCCTGTTCCCCTCATGATTCACATGGCAAAAGTCGAGAAGCACTTCAGTGCCTGCTGGCCGACCATCAAAGGCATCAGAAATATCATAATATTCAATATCTTGCATGGAAAGTTCCTTTGCCACCTGGTCCAGACGCGGGTAGCCTTTCTGAAAAGCGAGTTCCAGCCCTGGGGCCGTTTGCAAAGGGTTTTTCAAGATCACCTGTTCATACTCGGAAAGCGCTGCGCTGGAAAATGCAGTCGGCTGCAGAAAATGCACGAATGTCGCACCAGCAGCCTTTGACACGTCGCTCGCCTCGACCAGAGCGGCGCGGAATCGCCGCTCCGTATGCGCAAGAACTCGATCCAGCTCCTCTGCATCGGTAACCGTGTTCGGTCGGCCCCGCTGATAGATATCTAACGCGACCTGCGCCGTGTAGCTGTAATCCTTGAGACGTTCATGCCAGGAGTGCAGCCATTTGTGGAGTGCACTCAGCTTTTTTACCGGTCGAAAGGCGGGTACGCCCCCTACCCAGCCTTCCGAATAACCGCCGAAAACCAGATAGTAAATGTCGTTAACACCATGGTAATAAACAACAATATCACCGACCTTGAGTGGCATTTTTTCCAAAATCAAGGTCTGCTGGGCGGCATTCATTCCCGGCAAGCCGAAATTCAGAACCTGCCAGTGCACGTCCTCGTCGTTAAGCATGCGTTGCAAATAGCTGGCAATGGTATGGCGATCCGGAACTTCCTGACCGAACAGCGTTGATCCACCGAAAAGCAGGACTCGTCGATCTGCTTTCGCAGGCGCATCGGTCGTTAGCCGGTAACCGTCGACGATGTTGAAATAGCGCCCCTCGAAATCGTTAAGTTCGGTAACCCTGGAAATACGCCCTGAGACGCAAGATTCGGCCTCCGACAGAAAAGCCGTACCGAAATAATCTGCATCTTTATAAGGCGGCGGTTGCGTCGCACGAAATTCCCAGCGGGTCAGATGGTCAGGGCGAATTTTGGAGACCCAGATCCACGCGCCCAGTTCTATCAGCCCAAATGCAAGCGCGATCGATACGAACACAAGTGCGATGTTGATCGCAGCAGAACCTAACCGCCGTCCCAGAATATTCCCCTTTTCATTCTCGGTCTGTTTCTTGCTGCAATCAATGACATGGGCGCGTTGAACAATGTGCGATATACCAAAAACCGGCCTGCCAACGCGTCAACTGATGAAAGCGAGAGTTCAGAATCTGCGATTCTTCGCCGAATACGTGTGCCACGTCGATATTGATATCCAAGCTTCAGTCGCCTGAAAAACCTTACCAAAACAATCGACTGCGTACTGCCGTAAACGCAGGCAATCCCAACGACAGAATGGATTGTAAATGCTCTACGCTATAACTTCAGATCCGTTATTGAGTGTCGTACTGTCGGCCACCACTATTCTGGCCATTGCCGCTGCCACGATCACAATCCGGGTCGGTTCACTGCGTTCTCGCCAAACGCGGCATGCTGAGCAAGAAGCGCTTATCGTCGCCCGCTGGCGTCCACATTTGCTGGATACCGTTGATGCTGTTCCCGATGAACTGCCAACAGTAAAGCGGGCAGAATGGTTCGTGTTTCTGATTTTATGGAATCAGTTTCATGAGTCACTCAAGGGCCCGGCACGGCACCGCCTCAAGGCAGTGGCGTTGCAACTGAAACTGGATGCTGCGGCCCGTGACCTTCTGAAAAGCAATAGTGCCGACAAGCGCCTTGTTGCCGTCATAGCACTCGGCTATCTGGGTGACAAGAGGGCCTGGAAAACCGTCGAGGACGTTGTTCAGAGTCAAAATTCGCTTCTGTCAATGGCGGCACTCAGATCACTCTTCCTCATCGATGCGTCGCGCGCAGTTGATGTTCTATTGTCGTCGCACGGAGCCCGCACCGACTGGCAGACAGCACAACTGAAAACAATCGTGGCAGAGGCGGATTCGTCTATTGTTTCCGATGAACTGGTCCGCGGCGCTGGCATCGCGATGCCAGCCGAGCTGCCGCGCCTGATCGCACTAATGGACTCGGCGGACGCCACGCTGGCGGAAGGGTTTCTGCGCGCGTTGCTTCGAACGTCCAAGGACGTAGAAGTGTTAGTCGCCTGCCTCAAATCGCGCCACCTCCCGAAAAATCTGGGTCTTATAACACCGCTCGCCAGGAATCCAAGCTGGCAGGTTCGAACACAGCTCGCCAGAGCGCTCGGCAGCATGATTGCACGCGGTGAAGAGCATATTCTAATTGCAATGCTGTCTGACGATGTCTGGTGGGTGCGTTTCAGAGCGGCACAGTCACTAGCCCGGCTTCCATTCTTGTCCAATGAGGAACTCTGGCGCCTGCGCTCCATGCTCAATGACCGCTTTGCAAAAGACATTCTTGATCATGTTGTGGCCGATGAGAAACTGCAATGACATTACCGAACTTTGATTTGCACTTCGCAGTGCTTGCACTCGAGTGGATTTTCGTCGCCTATTTCCTTGTTGCTCATGGCGGCCATATCCTTCTGGCAGTCGCTTCCATAGGTAGTTTGCGACGTCTGATCAGATCCGAGAACGCGAAAATGCTGCCGCCACTGTCAACAGGCTACGAAACACCGTTCTCCATCGTCGTCCCCGTCAACGATGCCTCGGAAGACGTAGCGCAATTCGTCCACTCCTTGTTTAATCTCGACTATCCCGAGTTCGAGGTCATTGTGGCTGTCGATGGAGCAAGCGATGAAACACTTTCGGAGCTGCGACAGTTATTCGAAATGGAAAGCTTCCCCGAAGCCTTCTGGCGCCAGGTACGCTCCAAGCCAGTGCGTGGCGTCTATCGTTCAGCGCGCTACCCGAAACTGCGGGTAATCGACAAAGCAAAAGGCGGGACCGGAGATACGATCAACGCCGGTGTTAACGCGGCGCGCTTTCCACTCGTATGCATCGCTTACCCTGACTGCGCACTGCAACGAACCAGTCTTCGGCGACTGGTGCAGGATTTTATTGAAGACCCCAACACCGTCGCCTCGGGAACTGCGCCACGCATTGCCGGTCGCGATTTGATCTCCAGCGGATTTATCGAGCAACCGAGACTCGAGGGACAATTATCTTCACAGGTACAGGCGGCGGAAAATTTGCGTAAGGAACATTGCGGCAGGCATGGGTGGGCAGCACTGAACGCCTGTCTCGATGTATCAGATCGCCTTTGCGTATTTCGACGTACCGTGCTCATCGAAGCAGGCGGTTGCAACAGGGGCATCGTGAATCCTGTGCTCGAACTCCTCCAGAGAATTGTGCGCCAGCATGCCGAGAGCGGTAAACCCTGCAAGGTTGCTTATTCCGCAGCCCCTCTTGTTTGGCAATCCGCCCCAACCACGTCAGCCGCAATAAACCAATCGATCGCGCACCAGCGCATCGGTCTGTCTGACGCGCTGAAGCTCAACGGAAAGCTGCTGCGGCTCAAATGGACTGGCGCGATCGGCCGACTGGCAATTCCATTCCTGGCCCTGACGGAAGTCGCGGGGCCTTCGATCGAATTGTTCTCCCTCCTGTTTTTCTTGTCGGCATTTGCACTGGATCTGATCCCCGCTCAACATTTGATTGCCTTCGCAGTATGTTCAGCAGGACTGGGCATCCTTGTGTCGTGGCTGGCGATCACTTTGGACGCCATTGTGTTCAGAACCTACGCGGGCGCAGGTTCATACATCCGATTGTTCATCGGTGCGATTTTTGAGAATGCCGGTTTTCGGCAACTGAAGGCATTGTGCTCCGCTCCGAAAATGCCGCAAGACAAGTCGCCCCAGACTACTGCCGAGCAACAAGCGTGACAAAACCCTGCATCGGAAAACGACGGCACGAACCGCTCGCCCGAACCTGACGCACTAGCGCACAATCGTCATAGCGCACGCTGTGATTTAGACGATTTCACGCAGCAAACCGAAGCTGCCAAAATCCGGATGAGGTGAGAAAGTAGCGCCGAATCCCCCCCGCTCTGCCCTTTCGCCGAATCCCCTGTCTCACGTTGTGGTGAAACCCTTTCCCGTCGTACACGGGGGCACGTCGCTCCGATTCGCACTTCGTCTGACGCAAGTTTCACAGCAATTGTTGATTCGAGAACTTCATTGACCTCCGTCATATGCGCGTTGAACAGCGAAGCACTACACTAACGCCTGCACACACCTCATTGAGTAGTGCTCGCGTCAGGAACATTCCGCAGTTGCCGGTTTGCCTTTGCGCCAGTGAAACGCATTACCCGGTGAGTTGCCGCAATCTGCAATCTTCATACAAATCAATGGGAGGAAATGATGGGCGACACAGTTAAGTATCTTCTGCCCGAAGAGAAGCTTCCGAAGACCTGGTACAACGTGGTGGCGGACCTGCCAAGCCCGCCACCGCCGCCACTGCACCCGGGAACCAAACAACCGATCGGTCCGGACGATCTGGCACCCTTGTTCCCGGAGGCGTTGATCATGCAGGAGGTGTCGGCAGAACGTGAAATCGAAATTCCGGAACCGGTTCGCGATATCTACCGGCAATGGCGGCCGTCGCCACTTTTCCGTGCACGTAAGCTTGAGAAAGCGCTCGATACGCCGGCAAAGATCTATTACAAATATGAGGGCGTCAGCCCGGCCGGCTCACACAAACCAAACACCGCGGTCGCGCAGGCGTTCTATAACAGCGAGGCCGGGATAAAGAAAATTGCCACCGAGACTGGTGCAGGCCAATGGGGCTCTGCGCTGGCGTTCGCTGGGGCCTTGTTCGGTATCGACATCCAGGTTTTCATGGTTAGCGTTTCCTTTCATCAAAAACCATATAGACGAGCACTGATGGAAACCTATGGCGCACGCTGCATTGCCAGTCCCTCGATGGAAACCAATGTCGGTCGTGAGATTCTTGCCAAGACGCCCGACAGCACAGGTTCGCTCGGCATCGCCATTTCAGAAGCCGTGGAAATCGCCGCCACTAATGACGACACCAAATATGCGCTTGGTTCGGTGCTCAATCACGTTTTGCTGCATCAGACTATTGTTGGTCAGGAGGCGATGCAACAGCTGGAAATGGCCGGTGATTATCCCGATATCATCGTTGGCTGCACCGGCGGCGGATCCAATTTCGCCGGTATCGTGTTCCCCTTCCTGGGTGAACAGCTTCGTGGCGGCAAGAAAGTCGACGTTCTCGCGATCGAGCCAGCCGCCTGTCCTACCCTGACGAAAGGACAGTATGCCTACGATTTTGGCGATACCGGTCACCTCACACCGCTGGTTAAAATGCATACGCTGGGTTCGACTTTCATCCCACCGGCGTTGCATGCCGGCGGACTGCGCTATCACGGCATGGGTCCCCTGGTATCACATGTCAAGGATCTCGGGCTGATCGACGCGCGCGCGTACAAGCAGGTCGAAGTTTTCGAGGCCGGCGTCCAGTTCGCACGCGCCGAAGGTATCGTGCCGGCGCCGGAGGCCAATCACGCCGTCAAGGGTGCGATCGATGAAGCGCTCAAGTGCAAGCAGAACGGCGAGTCGAAGACAATATTGTTCAATCTGTGTGGCCATGGGCACTTTGACATGCAAGCCTACAGTGATTACTTCGCTGGCAAACTCACTGACCGAAGCTATGACGAGTCAGAACTCGCGATGGCACTGGCAGGCCTACCTTCTGCAGTTGCAGCCTGAACCATGAAGCGTGCAAGCGGGCGGCGCTTGTCGCCCGTTTTTCGCTTTCTCTCATACTGAGCTGGAATGCTGATCGACCGACAGGATATTGAGGAAGCGTTCCAGACCTTACGGCACTGGCTTTCGCCAACGCCGCTAATCCGTTCCCGACATCTGAGCAAAAAGCTCGGCGCAAATATCTTCTTAAAACTGGAAACTCTGCAGCCAACTCACTCGTTCAAAGTGCGCGGTGCATTCAATGCGATTTCCCGATTACCTGTCGACGTTCGCAGCAGAGGCGTTGTAACCGCCTCGGGCGGCAATCACGGTCTGGCGATCGCATTCGCAGCTGGGGCGCTCGGCTTACCAGCAACGGTATTGCTTTCGGAAAAGACGCCGGCCGAACGCGTCAGCGCAATACGGGCGCTAAATGCGAATGTCATTCTGCACGGTGCCAGTTGGGACGACGCCAATGTCGAAGCGCTGGAAATCGCCAGGAGGAAACAGACTGCCTACGTCCACCCGTTTGACGACGTCAGTGTTATGGCAGGACAAGCGACCATCGTCAAGGAACTGGTTGCGCAGATCCCGCAAATTGATTTACTGGTCGCGTCAATCGGCGGCGGTGGACTGATTTCCGGTCTGATTTCCGCGGCAGCCGCGTACTTCCCGGATACCCGGGTTGCGGGCGTCGAGACAGATGGGGCCGATTCAATGCATAGAAGCTGGCAGGCAGGTCATATCGTCGAACTTGATGCGATTACCTCCATCGCCGAAACGTTGGGCGCACGAAAAACTGAAGCCAGGCAATTCGGGATCATTATGCAGCACGCCTGGTCGCTGTGCACGGTGTCCGATGACCAGGCGATAGATGCGCTTGTCGAATTGCTCGCTGAAGAGAAACTGCTGACCGAGCCGGCCACCTCCTGTTCCGTGGCAGCAATTGTGGAAGGCAAAGTGCCGGTGGAACGTGATGAAAACGTTGTAGTAGTGTTGTGCGGCGCTAACATCGGATTGGCGCGGATCGCTGGTTGGATCGCGTAAATCAACGAGCGCAACGATTCCAGTGCTGAAGTTCGCCAACCAGGTTAGCAAATCGGTCTGAAATTCCTACGACCCGCGTTGTCCTTCTTATCTGCGCCGTCGATTCCGTTTCCCGCCCGCAAGTTACCTTAGCGTTCAGCGAGACCTGCTTCACTAGTTGGGCCATGAATTACCGATACGCAGTGGCAAACAGTTAATACAATGCTCAAGCTATATCTATGAATGCGTACGTAAATGCCGGATATTAGAGGCTGCAACAATTTGCCGGGACGATTTCATCGAACTCGGCACGAATTCTGCGGTAATCAATCCGAAACAGGGCTTGGTGACGCCCTTCACACACATCTTACGAGTTGTAAGCATATCAGGGAATTTGAATGAAAAAGACTAACAAGGGATTTACGCTGATTGAACTGATGATCGTCGTGGCGATCATCGGTTTGCTTGCAGCCGTCGCATTACCGGCTTACCAAAACTACACGGCACGGGCCAGAATGTCAGAGGTGATCATCGCGCTTTCACGTTGTCGCAGTTCTATTTCGGAAACAACGGTGTCCGCAAATTTCTTACCTGTTGGTGGAGGCTGGGGTTGCGAATCGACGGTTGGCGCACCGGATGTGTCGCAATACGTGGAAATGATCGAAACAAGCGACGAAGGCGCAGTGCGCGCCAGAATCACCGGCGTTAGTGCGGTAGTCAACGGGCAACACGTCATGGTGCGCCCCTGGCCCGATGTAGGGCGTTCAGGTGCCATCCAGGCAGGCGACTACATTTCGATATGGGATTGTGGTCCGGCACCCGGCAACACGACCGACATAAGCACCGCGGTTCCAGGATCCTGTCGTTCAAGTGCCGCGCAACTCGGGGCGACCTCTGGCTGGGCGGAAAGCGCGAGCTAACTAAACCCAATCGACACGCGGTTGTGAAACCACGGCCACGCAGAATCGCTACATAGCGGTCACACGGTAGTCAAATGTTTGCGACAGTAATCGGACGCACACGATTGCCAAACATCGTCAAACCGTTCTTGCATTACTCATTCCGTCGAAATGACGTTCCGCAACAACATTGCCACGCCAAAGCCATCCGCCGTGAGCCGAGACATGGTTGTTGACGACAATACTTTAGTCCGGCGACACGATCGTCGAGCGATGGTCGCCACACGGAACATCTTCTAGCAAATTTCAAAATCTGGAATTCCTGCCCCCCGCTACGCCACACTGTGAAATCCGCCTCACAGCCAACACACGGTCACTACGACAAGAATGCCGTCAGTACGGCGGACCATGCCCGCCCAAGATTTGCGCGGCTATAACCGCCACCGCCAAAAGCCATCAGACGTCCTTTAGCATAGCGGTCGGCCAACAAGCGCAACTGCCGTGCAGCATAGGCATGCGTATGCGGCGTATACGTCAGACCGGCAAGTGGGTCACCTTGCAGGCCATCAGCACCGCACTGGAAAATAAAAAACTCCGGCGCGAACTTTTCAAGGTGGGCTTCAACTTGTGGCCAGGCATTGCGAAACTCACGATCCCCAGAGCCAGGAGCCAGCGAGATATTCAGCTTGGTTCCAACGGCTTCCCCTGTGCCTGTCTCATGGGCAAATCCGGTCCCCGGATACAGTGTGCGCGGATCCTGATGAACGTCAGCGATGATCACATCGGGATCTGCTTCAAACGCATAAAACACGCCGTCGCCAAAGTGGACGTCGATGTCGATATAAGCGATGCGCTGCACGCCGTACCGGCTGCGAAGTGTCTCAATCACGGCCCCAACATCGTTGAAAACGCAAAATCCCGCCGCATGCCCTCTTCCCGCATGGTGAAGCCCGCCGATCGGCTGCAACGTGCGCCGATACTTTCCGCTCATAACGTGATCGAGCCCCCTCAATGCGCTGCCCAGAACGTATGACGATGCATCGTAAACGCCCGGATACGCAGGCGTATCGCCGCCGTCAAGGAAATCCAGACCGGTTGATTCGGCGGCGTACACCTTGTCAACATAGGCGCTTTCATGAAAACGCTCGATTTCCTCGCGCGTTGCGGTCCGGCCTCCCTCGAGGCTTGCCAGAGTCAGCAGGCCCTGCACTTCCGCCTCTGTCAGAAATGCGGCCTGACGATCCACCCCAAACGGGTGACCTTCTGGAAACCCGTATCGCGCAAGCCCGTCATCTACATACAGCCCTGCACTCATCGCAGATTCGCCGTACGCAAAACCCGGCATTGCAAGCAATAGAGACAGCCGCCCAAGATTCCGGATAAATGTTCTCCTGGAAACGCACGGTTCACGAACCAATCGCCTCTCCACAGTTCCAGCAGATCTGAAAATTCTCCGGATTTATTTCCTTGCATGCCGAACAGGCCACCTGGACATCACTTCCCGGGCGCTCGATCTGGCGTATAACTTTGAGCGCCCGCTCCTTGTCGCTTTCGTCATCCAGCCACACCTCCGGCCACGCGTGGGTGAACGGAATTTCGCCAAGCCCGCCCTGTGCATTCTCATTGAAAACTCTGGCGGCAATTCCTTCCTGGCCCAGTAATCCGACCACCAGATGCGCATCGGCCAAAGTCGCCGTGGAATATACTTTTCTCATCTGGACAGTCTTTCCCGGCAATCAAACTGCGCTTTCCCGAACGCGGACCTGTGCCCGGCGCGTGAACGCATTGCCCGTGCTCGTCCTTGCTCTACACACGACGAATTTATCATCCGAACATATCCAACTGGCCATCCAGTGATGGGCGGCAGAATTTCGAGACATCAAGGTGGCGCTGGGTAGGTTTCAGGCCGTAGCGATTGCAAGCGATACTGAAACGCTTGTGCAACAGATCGGCAAACTCACCTTCTCCACGCATCCGTGATCTGAACTGCGGGTCGTTGTCACGACCACCGCGCATCGCTTGAACACGGCTCATAACATGTGCGGCCTTCAACGGATAGTGATGACTCAACCAATCGCGGAACAAGTCTTTAACCTCGTACGGCAGGCGCAACAATATATAACCCGCCTGCGTTGCCCCGGCGCGGGCCGCTGCTTCAAGTACGGATTCGAGCGCGTCGTCCGTCAGAAATGGAATGACCGGCGCGAACATAACGCCGACTGGCACGCCGGCGGCACTGAGCCGTCGAATTGCTTCTATGCGCCTGGCTGGCGCCGACGCTCGCGGCTCCATGCGTCGCGCGATGTCGTGATTCAGAGTCGTAACCGAAAGAAACGCTGCGGCAAGGCCTTTTTGCGCCATCGGTGCAAGAATATCGAGATCTCTTTCGATGAGAGCGTTCTTGGTTACGATTCCGAGCGGCTGGTTGTACCTGGCCGCCACTTCGAGCAACGAACGCATCACTTTCCATTCCCGCTCGGCGGGTTGGTACGGGTCGGTATTTGTACCGATAGCTATCGTTTCACACGCATAGCCCGGGCGCGCCAGTTCTTTCTCGAAACATGCCGCAGCATTGACCTTTGCGAACAAGCGCGTTTCAAAGTCCAGACCTGCCGACAAGTTCAGATAGGCATGGGTTGGCCGCGCGAAGCAGTAGGTGCAACCGTGTTCGCAACCCCGATACGGATTGATCGACAAATTGAACGCAACATCCGGAGATTTGTTGCGCGAAATTATCGTTTTGACCCGCTCCGCAGTGACCAGCGTGTTGGTGCGTGGGACATCGCGCAGTTCCGCACTTTGCCAACCGTCGTCGATTCGCTCCCGCGTCGCCGATTCGAAACGCCCCTCGGGATTGATCGTCGCGCCCCGCCCTTTGTAGGGGCGGCCACGTTCACTTGTGACAGCCTTCATACCCATACTGTGCATTTAAACAGTATAAGCAAACCAAATGCAAGCCCCGCCAGTTAGCAAGGCACATCCATCATGCGCATAGTCGCAGCAAACAACTCGCTTTGCGGATCGGCGAACGCGTCGAGGATGCTGAAATGATTATCGCCCGGACAGGGAATATCGGCACCGATATTGTCTGGCCAAGACTGCGCGATGATGCGATGCTGATCTTTGAACCCGCCAATCTCCTGGCCTCCGACTGCTATATACAGCGGCGCGCTGGTCGCCGGTGGCATCAGTGCCGGGCTGAGCATGCGGGCCGAATCAGCAGTCATGCGCAAGTCGCAATTGATCCCAGGCACGCTGGTGAGAACCCGCAAATCGTAAAGCCCACTGATTGACAGCCCGCCCTGAAACAGTTTTTGCGGCAATCCGGGCGCGACCTTTGGCCACAGGCACGCGAGCGCCATGGCCGTGAGGTGACCACCTGCCGAGTGACCGGCAACATAGATGCGTTTTCTCGACACGTTGAAATCCGACGCATTACGGTACAGAAATACGCTGGCCGCAATCACCTGTCTGACGATATGCTCCATCGACACGTTCGGGCACAACGAGTAATTAATGGACGCCACCGCCACACCGGCATCAACGTACGGAGCTGCGATAAATGCGTGGTCTTTCTTGTCGAGTGAACGCCAGTAGCCACCGTGTATGAACATCAGCAATGCCTGGCTTTCTCCGTCAGGCAGGAATACATCCATTGTCTCCATGATGTCGTCGCCATACGGCACATCCCTCTCCAGGCGATCGTTCATCGCGCGGAATGCTGCATCTGACTTTTCTACCCAGCGATCAAAATAGTCCTGAAAATCGGGAATTGCGAGACGGTTGTTGTAAAGGGAGTCAAGGTAGGCGGTATCATTGTTCATTGGTCGTATCTCGCAGGTTGCTCTGGCCGTTTGTCTGTCAATTAAGCCATCATGCAACATTCTGGGGGTCTCTTGAAAGCCCCTGGAAAATATCAAGCGGCAATTTTTTCCGTGAATTGCGGGCAGCTTTTGTAAGGTTACAGTTTAAAAGCACTTTTCTGCCAATTTTGATGACGGACCTTGTCCGGCAAACAGGAATTTTCGAAAAATGACACACTCGCAACAACTCAAATCCGGAACGCTCTGATGCCGAACTCCAATGACTATCCCGAATTTCTCGTCACTACCGACTGGTTGGCGAAGCACCTTGACGACCCGACCGTGCGAGTACTTGATCCTTCGACCCTGTTGCCGCCCAGACCCGACTTCTCGCGCTACGACGTCGTCCCCTCACGCGAGGAGTACGAGAAAGGCCACATACCGGGAGCTATATTTGTAGATCTTGAACACGAGCTGTCGACACCGGATCCGAGTTTGCATTTCATGCTCCCCGACGCGCAGACGTTTGCAACTGCGATGTCGCGTTACGGTGTATCGGATGACAGTTTCGTGGTCACCTATTCAACGACCAGCCACTGGTGGGCAACGCGACTCTGGTGGATGCTCAAAGTGTTCGGGCACAAGCGGGTGGCGGTTCTCGACGGTGGCTTTCAGAAATGGCAGGCGGAAAAGCGACCCATGGAAACCGGTGTGGCTCAAGCCGGGCAAGCGGGCAAGTTCACACCTCGCGAACCGAACAAGGCGATGGTGGCAAGCCGTGACGACGTACTGGCGGCGATCGGCGCAGGTGACTCCTGCACAATCAACGCATTGCGCCCTGAGCAACACGCCGGAACCGGTGGCGTAAATTACGGACGCAGTGGACATATCACCGGCAGTATCAGCATTCCTGCCCTGGCGCACGTTCTTGAGGACAACACCTTCAAGAGCATTGACGAGTTAAGTTTGATGTTCGAACAAGTGATGAAAACACCACAGGTCATCACTTACTGTGGCGGCGGCATTGCGGCCACCAGTGTGGCTCTGGCCCTTGACATGCTCGGACACACGAACGTCAAGGTGTACGATGCGTCGCTAACAGAATGGGCTGCAGACGCTGCGTTGCCAATGGAAACCTAGGCTGGTGCTTTGCAGTTTATTCGATTCGCAGCCTATTCGATTCGCAGCCTATTCGATTCGCAGCCTATTCGATTCGCAGCAAATTGACTTCGCGGTTCTCTGGCTTTGAGGTGACATAGACTTGCTGCAATAAATCATCAAAGCACTACACGTCGCAGTTTTGGACGTCAGGGCTGTAGACTTCATAGCATAGAAGGAAAAACCAGATGTTCAATGAATTCAAAATTAACGCCAAGGATTTTGACGGACCGGTTCTCGTCACCGGCGCGAGTGGTTGCATAGGCAGCTGGGCATTGTCCCTGTTGCAGGAAGCCGGTGTGCCGGTGTTTGCGCTCGACCTCCAAAAAGACACGCGTCGCCCCAGTTTGCTCATGTCGGAGTCGGAACTACGCCAGGTGAAATGGCTGGTTGGCGACATATCGGAACCTGCCACGATCAATAAAGCCATCGAGCACAGCAAGGCAACGTCCATTATTCATTTGGCCGCCTTGCAAGTACCCTTTTGCAAGGCTGACCCCATTGCCGGCGCGAGAGTAAATGTCGTCGGCACGATCAATGTGTTTGAAGCCGCACGCAAGTACAAAATCTCGCGGCTCAGTTATGCGAGTTCAATAGCCGCCCATGGCGTCTTCGATACGAAAACTCTTGCAACGCTGTATGGCGCTTATAAGTTTTGCAACGAACAAACTGCCCGGGTTTACATGCAGGACTGGCAGGTTCCAAGCGTTGGCATGCGCCCTGGCGTCGTGTACGGAATCGGGCGCGATCAGGGCATGACATCCAAGACCACGGTCGCCATACTCGCCGCGGCGGCCGGTAAACCTTACGTCATTCCATTTACCGGTGCGGTGTCCTGGTTACACGCGGGAGAGGTCGCGAGCGCGTTTATCAAGGCGGTATCCCAGCCACGCAACCAGGCCGTCGTGTTTGACATCAACGGCGTCGCGTCAACTGTCGAAGAATCGCTAAAAATGTTGAATGCGGTTGCGCCCGGCTGCCGGGTGCGCGCCAGTGGGCCGGCGCTTCCATTTCCCATGAAACTGTCGGACAAACCATTGCGCGCATTTCTCGGAGACTACGGTAGCGTCCCACTGGAAAAAGGCATCTCCCAAACCTATTCCATGTTCGGCTCGCTGCTCGAGAAAGGACTTATTCAAGCTGACAAGCTCGACTGAGAGTCCGGGCTGAAGTAGTTCGCCTGATAAATGTAGCAGCGTTCATTACGCAATACCGGGATTCGCAGCAACGCCGATGAGGCGCGGTACGTTCGCCTTGACCGGCGCAATACGGCCTTGATCCTTAAGCCAGGTCTCGACCACGTTCCAAATGGGCTCGCCACCGGCATTCTCGGCAACCGGCGCCCAACCAGCGACCCGATAGGTCTTGCCAGCGTCCACGGGTGCACCGTGGAGACGCATATCGCTGATTCGTGATCCTATCGATGCGCGTGGCGCGCACGCGTAAGTCAGTCCCCCGACGCGGACCATATCGCCACCTTGCTGGTAATACGGGTCCGGGTTGAACAGATTGTCACAAACGTCTTCCAGAATCGATTTGATCTGTTCGCCGGAAAGTTCGCTGACGGTGACTGCAGGATAAGTAATCGCTGTCTGGTTCATCACGTCTTCGCGCGTAACGACTTGCCCGGGGAGCAGGCTCGGTCCCCAGCGAAAACCCGGTGAAAATGCAATCTGTGCGCCCTTGACTTCCATGAGTGCGTCCAGAATGACCTGATCGAAAGTACCGTTGAAATTGCCGCGCCGGTAAAGCAGACCTTCGGTAATCGCCAGCGGTTCGGCAAGCTGCTGCGCGAACGGTCGGCGAACACGTTCGATTAACGCGCTCATTTCAGGATCAGGCGGCAACAGGTTCGAAAAGACGGGTAGCAGCCGATAGCGGAAATCGGTGATCCGGCTGCGTCTGACGTCGAAATCCAGCACGCCGAGAAACTTGCCGTTCGAACCGGCGTTCGTCACCAGTGTTTTCCCGCCGGCATTGCTGACAGAAACCGCTGCCGGTACACCGTCATGCGTGTGGCCGCCCATTATCGCGTCCATACCCCGTACTCGCGACGCCAGTTTGAGATCGACATCCATGCCGTTATGAGACAAGAGGACGACGACCTGTGCGCCATCGCCACGCGCGCGATCTACGCTCTTTTGCAACTCGAGTTCGCGAATGCCAAATCGCCAGTCAGGAGTGAAATAACGTGGATTGGCGATTGGCGTATAGGGAAAAGCCTGACCAATGATCGCGACTGGCACACCGTTCAACTCACGAATGACATAACCTGGAAAGACCGGGTCTTCAAAGTCGATCGTGCGAACATTCTGCGCAAGGAAGTCGATGCGCCCGTCCAGGTCGCGCTCGATAATTTGTTTGACTCGCTGCGCGCCATACGTAAACTCCCAGTGACCGGTCATCACGTCAACGCCAAGCGCCAGACAAGCGTCGACCATGTCTTGCCCTTTGGTCCATAGCGCTGTCGCAGAGCCTTGCCACGTATCGCCGCCGTCAAGCAACAGCGCGTTCGGTCGGCTCGCGCGCAACCGCTTGATGAGCGTTGCGAGATGCGCAAAGCCACCCGCCTTGCCGTACACCCGTGCTGCCTCTGCGAAATTCAGACTGGTGAATGCGTGCGCACTGGCACTGCCCGGCGCCACCCCAAAGTGGCTGAGCAACGCCGCTCCGGTCAGATGTGGTGCTCTCGCGTTTGCCGGCCCGACGCCAATGTTGACGCCTGGTTCGCGATAATAAAGTGGCAATAACTGGGCATGGCAGTCGGTGAAATGCAGCAATGAGACATTGCCGAAGGGCGCCACATCGTAAAGCGCATCAGTGTCCTGGGCGAGCGCCCGCCGCCCGTCGATCGTCATGCCAGCAGCGGCACCAAACGCCAGTAGCTGCATAAACTCGCGCCGATTCACAGAGGCCTGCTACCGGACAAATGATTTCTGGCAGAAAATATGCACTCTCGATTTTGCATTACCGATCGTGGTTGCGCGTCGAGGCATTTGAAATCAATCACGTCGCCGTTACTGATTCACCGGAGATTGCGGGTCAAGAAGAAATGCCACAGCGTCGGCAACTTCTTCTGGCGTCAACCATTCGTTGTGACCAAAGCGCGGCATTTGTGAGCACGGATAGAACGCCTGCGCGTTGAAAATCTTCTGGTACACGAGCCTGATGGTCGCAGGTGATGTTCCGTGTTGTTTACCATAGTCAGTCAGACTGGGACCAAGATTACCAGCGGACATTTCCGAGCGCGCCAACGCGTGGCAGGCGTAGCAATTGGCACCGCGTTTACGTCCAGGCGGATCTGGCCGGATCGTGCCAATGTGCCCGCCTTTCCCGGAAGAGGCGAGTTTCTCTCCGTTCACCCAGTCTCCGAGCAATTGGCCGTCAGCCGGGTATCGAAAATTGCTGTTCGACAATTCCACGATGCGTTCGACGACGTCGGGTGGCGGACGATTTCGAAACCGGCTGCAATGAGCCTGTACTTCGTCCTGCTCAAGTCGCGACTTCCAGTGTTCCGGACTCGCGTCTGTAAAAGAATCGCGCATCACTTTTTCAACCGCATTGTCCAGCGCATCGTCAGCCGCGACTGCTAAGCTTCCGACGAGCGTAGTTCCGATCCAGAAACAGGTTCCCAACATCCCGGCAACAAGCGAATATCGCATCAGTTTCCAATCCTCAACGCTTGATTCCCGGCGCTTCCAGAATCACGCCGCTCGCGTTGTTCTGCATGTAAACCTGAAGCGCAATGACGGCATCTGACAGAAACTCCGGCTCCGGCCAGCGCATCTGGCGGATACAGTCGATGAGTCGGCGTTGCATAGTCCAGACGACGCCTTGCGATACGCGATAGGCTGGCCACTGCGACATCGACGCCTGCGCACCGGCTTTTGTTGTCAGATTCGGCAGTTCCTGCAATCGAATTCGACGATCATCCAGGCCGTGACATGTGGCGCACGCGAAATCGAGCGGCCCGGAACGCCGGTAGAACAATTCCTGCCCGACCCGGTACATCTCTGCTTCCCGTGGATGCTTTGCCGGGACGTCAATCTTTTCACCACGGGACTGGGTGGCAACAAAGGTCACCAGCGCTTCGTTTTTCGACCCGGACTGGTGCCATCCGCTGGTCGCGTCGGCGCGAGTGAATCCCTGCAACTGCATCATGCAAGTGACGATGCGCGATTCGGCATCCTGCACTTTGTCAGTATCGGCAAAGTAACGCGGCAACATCGCGTAAGCGCCTTTCACCACACCGGCGCCCAGGCCAAGGTCGCAGTTCTCCAGCGTTGCGTTGTTCGGCCCTGCTGGCGTAATCCACAATTCCTCACCTTCCAGTTCCAGGAGTTCCGCAGGGTTACCCTCCTTGAGCATTTCCCGATAGCGGTTAATTTCGTCCATCGTGTCCTGCGCGTATCCCTGTGTCGAAACCCATATCGCGAGAACGGCTGCAACAACACAGTAGATTATTACCTTTCCTCGCATCAGCTTCTTCCCATTGGGCTTGCGTTCTCACTCCGCCTGTTCCGCATTGACAGAACTCCCGAGCGCCCCCGCGCGCATTCAGGCAATAGCAGTCTCGTCCGTTCGCGAGTCGCCTTTATTATCGACCCATGTCACTTCGATGGACTCACCCGGCGCGCCACCGTCAAATTTGAAAGCCAGATACGGATTCCTGGATACCGCCGGCCCCCATTGCGCGAACAAAACCACGCGGCTCCCATGCCTTACCGTCACGTTCTGGATGTAATGTGCCGGGATCGTCTCCCCGTCTGAATTTTTGCGCTGACCACTTTCCATGTCGTGGCGCATCAAAATTCTGACGCCGGTCACGCCGTCAACATTGCGGGCACGTACTTTCATCGGCTTAGCCATTGTTGCCTTCCTTTCGAATGCCTAGGAGCCAGTCGGACTCAGGATGATTCGGCTGCAACAGCGGGAGAGCGGTCCATATTTCATCGCTTTCTCCTTACATATTCCCGATATGCGCGTCGAAATCGTTAAAATCTGTCCTCGCTCTCGCAGGGTTTAAATAGAACCTGCGTTTCGCTTTCGAACACCTGAGTCCGACAGGCTCCTAGTGTAGTGCTTCACTGTTATCGGCACTCATGTTGGATTATAAAAAAGCGCTCAAATGAACAAAAGTGGCGAAATTCGCCTCAGACAAGGCGCAAACCACAGCGAGGTTGGACACCTCGCGAGGATTTGTAACGCAGTATGAGGCGAATTCTCGCCGTCTTTTGTGCCGTTAATTGTGAAGCACTACACTAGTCTCATCCGCCACATCCGCCACGGGTGACCTTGATTTCCTTTCGGGCCATATGGATCCTGCCCCCGGCCTTCACCAGCACCAGTACATGTGACGTCTGTGCCATCTTTACGCGCGTTTTCACGTCGGCGTGCGTACCGGCAGGAATCTCGTAAATCGCCGCCAACGGGTGGGGGTTTTCTTCGCACAAAATTGCGATCGATTCGATGCCCTTTATCGTTGCAATCACGCCAACCGGCACGACTGCACCATTTTCGGCAATATCAGGCGCCACGATCGTGACACCAGTGCCCTCGGTCGATGGCGAATCGCCGAGCGCGTTCAGGGCATCCTCAAGGGATTCCGCGTCAAATGCCTGCTTGTTCCAGAGATCCGCTCTCGCTTCACCCACAGTCAGGAAACCGCGTGCCAAAAGAAGAGCCAGTATTCCTGCGCTGCCAGCAGTCCGGACGAATGTCCGTCGTTCCGAATCCATACTTCTGTCTCCTTGCGTCGTACAACCCCGAACATTGCAGATTATCCGTTTCCGCTGCAACTGCTTGTTTGCGAGTGCGACGGCACTCCGGGCATTGCCAATGGTCCGAATCGCCACCACGAGCAGACATATGACCATAACTATCCCGCATAAATCCCCGAATTGTTGCCAGCAAGTGCAGATTCGAGGCAATTCTACAGAACCAGGATGACCGGAATATGACCATCGGTCTGCATTGCGCTGTTATAAATGACTGGTTGATAAACACGAGCTCGCGCGATCTACGGCCGGCCTTCGCAGTCGATCAGCCGGAACAGCGCAAGGTTTTCCTGATTCCGCGCTTCGCTCAATCGTGCTACGGTATTCTCTAATTCCCATCGGCAATTATTCAGAAATGGTACATACGATGTTTGCTTTTCTCGAAAAATTCTTACTGGTAACTATTTTTTCCCTGGCATGTACGACGGCTTCGGCCGCGATTCCGGAAATCGGCGCACCGGCTCCTGCGCTAAAAGGGACATTGTTCACTGGAGAGCCATTCGACCTTGCGCAAATGCGCGGCAAAGTCGTTCTCATCAATTTCTACTCCAGCTACTGCAAATTCTGCGCATACGAAATTGGCAACGTCGAGACGTACCAGGAAAACAACGTCGACAAGGATTTCGTCGTTATTATGGTCGGAGTCGATTCAATTGAAGACCGCCACCGGGTCGAACGAATGGCCGGCATCTACAATCTACGCGGCATGATGGCGGACGAACTAGAACAAAGCGGGTTTGCCAACCGCTATGCCACACCGACGACGTTCATAGTCGATCGAAAAGGCATTCTCCGGTCCAGGAGCCGTGGCGCCAAAATGCCTTCCTGGTTTCGCGAGCACGTCGACCCACTACTGGCAGAGCCAAGATAGCAATCGGGGCGCGGCTCGCTGCTTTACGCGCGAAACTCCAGGCTGGCTGCGCTGTAACCTGGCCCGCTATAAATTTGCACCAACTTGCGCCGCAGACAATTCCAGCACCATTGCGATATTGCCTCGCGCATAGGCATCGCTCTCAAACGGCACCTCGCGAAATCCGATGCTTCTGTAAAGTCGAATTGCCGGTTCGAGGCAGGTATTTGACAAAATGGTCAGTCGATACGCTCCCAGCGTAACGGCGTGAGCAATGACTTCACGAAGCAAAATCCTTCCGATTCCAGCGCCGCGAAACCGGCCTTCGACAGCCATCTTGGATACCTCGTACACGCCCTCTTCGTGCTTCAGCAAGCCGCAACAACCGACAACTGCCCCATCCAGCACCGCCATCAGAATTGCGCCACCAGTATCGATGAAGCTGGCGCGCGGGTAGTCCAAATGCTTTCGGTCCAGATCTTCGACGAAAAAAAATTCCTCTATCCAGTCGAGATTGAGCTCACGGAACGCATCCGCATGCCTGTCCTCGAACAAGACGATTCCAAGTTGTTCAGTGTCATTTTTCATGGCGCCCAAATACCGTCATTGTTTCGGTGGCATGGCGCTCGCAGCACTCGTGACAAAAACCAATCCGACCGCAAACACCATATTTGAGACTAGCCACACCACCAGCCCGAGCGCGATCGCGAGCGGGGCACTTCTGGCGATCTCCTCTGTAACCAGATTTACATTAACAACCTTTTCAACGCTAATCGCGAGCAGAAACACTGCTACGTATGCCAGTATCGGCGCGAACACCATGCCGGCATAACGCAACGCGGCGCGCTTCTTCGATAGCCCGCCGAAACGTATTCTTTTGCGCAATGATACGAACCCGTACACGGGCAGCACAACCATTGCAAATTGATATAGCTGCAGAATTGATTCCATGGCAAAGCCGCGAGCCAGGCGGGATCTTCTAAACGACTCGACCTGGCCGGTTGTCGTGAAGGGCACGATTCGCATGCCCCGATTGTCCTGCCCATAATCATATATGTCTATTGGCAACTGCCGCCGCTGCCGTTACGCTGGCGATCGGCTAATCATCAAGTAAGGTAGACGTCCATGCGAGTTCAGGTCGCGATCATCGGCTCAGGGCCGTCCGGTCTTTTGCTCGGACAACTGCTGCAGCTCGCAGGAATCGACAATATCATTCTTGAACAGCGAAGCCGCGACTATGTGTTGGGCCGGATACGCGCAGGTATTCTTGAAGAAGCGACTGTCGAATTGCTAGACCGGGCGAAAGTCACCACCCGACTACACCGCGAGGGACTAATCCATACCGGTTTTGATATCAGCTTCGCGGGAGCAAGGCATCGCATCGACCTCGCCGGGCTCACCAACGGCAAGAAAGTTGTCATTTACGGACAAACGGAGATCACACGCGACATGATGGATGCTCGGGAAGCGTCCGGCGCGCGAACCATTTACGAAGCGCTCAATGTTGAAATCAGTGATTTCGACTCTAACGAGCCCAAGGTGCGCTATCGCAAGGACGGAGTCGAGCACGAAATCAGCTGCAACTTTATTGCGGGCTGCGACGGTTTCCACGGCGTATGCCGTGAAAGCGTGCCGAATAACGCGATCACCCACTACGAAAAGATCTATCCCTTCGGCTGGATCGGTCTGCTTTCCGAAACGCCGCCGGTTTCCGACGAGTTGATCTATGTGAGTCACGCACACGGCTTCGGTCTTTGCAGCATGCGTTCGCCGACGCGTAGCCGAACCTATCTTCAGTGTTCCCTGTCCGACAGTGTGGACCAATGGTCGGACGACAGCTTCTGGGACGAGATCAAAATCCGCCTCGGCCCGGAAACCGCTGAAAAACTCATCACCGGACCTTCAATCGAAAAAAGCATCGCACCACTTCGCAGCTTTGTGGCCGAGCCAATGCGTTTCGGCACGCTTCTGCTGGCGGGCGACGCCTCTCATATCGTGCCGCCAACGGGCGCTAAAGGTCTCAATCTGGCAGCCAGCGACATCCATTACCTTTCAAACGCGCTTATCGACTACTACAACTCGGGAAAGCCAACTGAGCTCGACCAATACTCCGAGCGGGCACTGAAACGAGTCTGGAAAGCGGAACGATTCTCGTGGTGGATGACATCGCTGCTGCATCGCTTGCCGGAAAACGGCGAAATCGGCGCCAAGTTACAGAATGCCGAACTCGAATACCTGTTTACATCGCAGGCGGCGCAAACTTCGCTCGCCGAGAACTACGTGGGATTACCGCACTGATTGCACGCGCCACTTCAGCAATCAGAACGACGAACCCGGTTGCTGAAGAAAAGCAATCTCTTCTTCAGTCGACTCGCGCCCCAGAATGGTATTGCGGTGCGGGAAGCGGCTAAAACGTTGCACGATATCGCGGTGGCGCTCGGCGAATCTCAGATAACCATCGAACAATTCACGATGTGCGGCAGGCACGCTTTCAGCAAGCAATTTGAATAGCGCAACCGAACGTTGCTGATCCTCCAACGATTCCGAATGTTCCAGAGGCAGGTTAAAGAACACGCGCTCGATCGGCCTGAGCAGGCGATCAGCACCACTGTCCAGACCAGCCTTGCACCAGGTTTGAGCAAGCTGGTCGAAGGCAAATGAGCGCGATGTGTCACGGTACATGTTTCGCGAGAACTGATCGGCCAGAATGATCAGTGCAAGACGGCCGCGTGGGTGGGTCAACCAGGCATCCAGATCCCCATTCGCCGCAGCATCCAGCAGCGAAGCAAAGCGTTCCCGGATTTCCTGATCGACTTGCGGGTTTTTCTTCCACCAGAGCGCGGCATGCTGGTTGGCCACCACAAGATCGTCGGCCTCAGTGCCGAACCAGTATTCGAGAATCAATTCCGCCTGTTCCAATTTCACCCTCCGTCCAGAACCATTTCAAGATCGCGCCAATATTCCATGTCGCCCAGCGCTGGCCGAATACTCCTTGTCGCCCGGCACCGGTCGATTAATCGGTATTGCCAGGCGCATGCCATGTGGCCTGCGTCGTATAAGCGACGCCGATAGCTTGCTAGACTTCCCACTGGCGATTGACGCCGTTACCACGCAATCGCAAAGTGCTTCTCGACATCAACTGCCGAATCACCATTCTTTGTCCAACGGGAGAATCATAACCGTGTTAGCCGCTACACTCTTTTTCCGATCCCTGATCAACTTATTGATCACGGCGTCGGCCACTACTACGATTGCGGCCGTTGTTACCGCGCTGTCTTTAGGCAATGCGTTCGCGCACGGCGTCACATTCAAGGCGCATCACGCGCTGCCAGCCGATTCGACCGTGCTGAAAAACTTTCTCGAGCCGTGGACGCGAAAAATTCACGATGAAGCCGGCGCAAGGATCAATTTCCTTATGTCGGCTGAGGATCCTGGAGAAGCTGCTGATGCCGGGTTCGTGCAGATGGCAAAGGATCGCAATGTCGACTTTGTCTGGTTAGACCTTAACGACGCCGCGACAGACTTCCCAAAGTATTCTGTATTCGGGCTACCCCTTGCGGCTAACACCTCCGAGGGATCGAGTCGCGCATTGTGGGCTTATGTAGACATCAACGATCTCGGATTTCGCGAATTTGGCAAGTTGCGAGTGATCGCGGCAAGCAGGCATGACGCCCCGCTCTTCCATATGCGCTCAATTGGTATCCAGTCACTGTCGGACCTGAACGGTCGCAAGATTGCGATCCCGAATCCGGATTCGGCAGCGCTTCTTTCCGCTGTCGGGGCGTCACCAATTATTACACCAGAGTCCTCCATCGGCGAGGCACTGTCCGGCGGTACTGTAGACGGTACGCTGCTGTCATGGAGCAGTTTGGCAACGCTCAAGCTTGAAGAACTGGTGAAGACCCACACCGGATTTCCCGCCGGTGTACCCTCGCCGTACGCTGAAACCTCGGTACTGCTCATGAATCGGGACGCGTATCGCAGCCTGGCCGACGATCTGAAACGAGTGGTCGGGGGTAACAGTGGCAGTGACGCCTCAGCGTGGATCGGCGCCGTATTTGATGATGGCGCGGCGCGGGCGCGCCAAAGAGCACGCGAACGTGGTAATGCGATCAACGTTCTGCCGGCCGGTGACTTGGCAAGGTGGCGGGAGGCGGTCAAGGCGGTAGTCGATGATCGCATCAGATATCTCGACGAACGCGGGCTCAATGGCAAATCTTTGATAGACGAAGCTCGCGAGTTGATAACAGAGTATGACCCGGTGAAATAGCCTCTAGCAGCCTAGTTCCATTTGCCGGCCACTTGCACGGCTTCATCACCGCCCGGCCATGGCGGCATGGTCACGGCTGCAATCCGCAATGATTTAGCGCCGCTGCATCGGAACTGAAATGCTGTGTGCACGGGTATCGATACGCATACGCCCGCCTCAAGATCCACAATACTTTCTTTCGCTGCATTTTGCCGCCAGATTTGGCCGCGACCCGATAGCACCAGCCAAATCTCCTCCACGCTACGGTGCATGACCGCTTTGGAGATCTGCCCGGCTTCCAGTTCGAACTGAGCCATGCCGCCGGGCGCCAGCGATATGAGCGGACGAACGCGTGACCCGTCAGGCGCCAACTCCTCGGCTGCGTGGGAAACCCTGGTTGTTTCAAACGTTGGCGCCAAGACATCCAGCGACGTTGTTCCAGGTGACCTGCGTTCCATGGGGTAAGACCTTTCTGCGTTAGTGATTATCTCTGGAGTTAAGCCATTCGTTGCTTCGGTGGCCAATCCGGTTGCAAAATCAATTGCAAATTGCTGAACAGCATTATTCTCCACCAGCCCGGCAGATCAATACTTCCATTCGCAGGCCTCACAGCGGTATCTGGCGATATTGCCCCCAAGACGTTTGAACCCTGAAAACCTCCAGTTGCCAGGTTGCAGTGATGCCTTGTGCGTTGCATCAAAAGCGATTCGGATAGCAGAACTGGACAAGTGCGAATTGAGCAGTTTCTCACTTCCATTTAGTGAGTTACCCAGAAGCCTCGCATGGAAATGATTTCCTGAGAAATTTTGCATCGCAACACTTCAACCTCGCATATTGCAACGGCCGAATAGCCGCCTATACTGGCATTGGGGTTCCGGTCAACTGACGCCCGGGACCAGCATGGACAATAAATAAATAGAACACAGGCAGCACATTAGGTTTCGGAGGAGGCACAAATGACGAATTTCAATACCGAGCAAATCCGCACCATTGCCCTTGTCGGACAAGGCGGCGCGGGCAAGACGACGCTGATTGAAAACCTGCTTGTGCGAACAGGTGCAATTGGAGCCGCCGGCTCTGTTGAGCGCGGTTCTACGGTTTGCGATTACGATCCACGAGAAAAAGAGCACGGCCATTCGGTCAAGCTTGCCGTTACCAACATAACGCACGATGACACAGAGATATACCTGCTGGACACACCGGGCTACCTTGACTTCGTCGGGCAGTCCCTGCCTGCGCTGTCAGCAGTGGAAACGGCTGCGATTGTAATAAACGCCGCGTCAGGCATTGAACTGATGACCCGCCGAATGATGCACTGGGCCAAGTCGCGCGACCTGTGCCGTCTCATCATAATCAACCGGATTGATGCTGATGGTGTTGACCTTGCAGGATTGCTCGCCGAAATCCGCGCCGAATTCGGAACAGAGTGCCTTCCAATCAATTTGCCGGCCAATAACGGCACGGAGATTGTCGACTGCTTTTTCCAGCCAGAAGGGGAATCAGACCTGATGCCGATCGCCGATGCGCACACATCGCTGGTCGATCAGGTTGTTGAAGTCGACGAAGAACTCATGGAACTGTATCTCGATCAAGGACACATTACGCCCGAGCAGCTTCATGAGCCATTTGAGCGCGCCCTGCGCGAAGGCCACCTTGTGCCGGTATGTTTTGTTTCAGGAGAAACCGGTGCCGGCGTCGATATGCTGCTGGATATCTTCACGAAGTTGATGCCAAACCCGACCGAAGGCAATCCGCCTTTGTTCCTGCGCGGCGAAGGCGCGGATGCCACGCCGCTTGAGTCGAAACCTGATCCGACGCAACACGTTCTTGCTCACGTGTTCAAGGTCGAGATCGATCCGTTCATCGGAAAACTCGGCGTGTTCCGCGTACATCAGGGAACGGTTACGCCAAACACCCAATTATTCATCGGCGATGCACGCAAGCCTTTCAAGGTTTCCCATCTGTATCGCCTGCAAGGCAAGGAACATGTTGAAGTGAATCAGGCCGTACCTGGCGACATCGTTGCGGTTGCCAAGATTGACGACATTCACTTCGACGCAGTGCTCCACGATTCTCAGGAAGACAATCACATTCATCTCAAACCACTGGATTTCCCGCAACCGGTTTTCGGGCTTGCACTTGAAGCCAATCGGCACGGCGACGAGCAGAAACTGGCGGATGTCCTGCATCGCATGAGTGCTGAAGAGCCGACGCTGATAATCGATCACGATGGCACGCTAAATGAAACAGTCGTACGCGGATTGGGTGATCTGCACCTGCGCCTTGCCATGGAAAAGATGGAAAAAACTTATGGTCTGCAGCTCACAACGAGACCGCCACGCATTCCGTACCGGGAAACCATCAAGGGAAATGCTGACGGCCACAGTCGCCACAAAAAGCAGACAGGAGGCGCTGGTCAGTTCGGCGAAGTGTACTTGCGCGTTGAACCCATGGAACGTGGTGCAGGTTTCGAGTTTGTCGACGCCATCAAGGGCGGCGTGATTCCAAATCAATTTATTCCGGCTGTTGAGAAAGGCGTGAAATCTGTCCTGGAATCCGGCCCGTTGTCCGGCCACAAAATGCAAGACGTGCGCGTCACCGTCTATGACGGTAAGCATCACAGCGTCGATTCCAAGGAGGTGGCATTCGTCGCAGCCGGACGCAAGGCATTTCTTGAAGCTGTGGGAAAAGCGAAGCCGGTCGTCCTGGAGCCAATAGTCGATATCGAAGTGATGGTCCCGCAGGAATCCATTGGTGATATAAGTGGCGATCTCGCGTCGCGCCGCGGACAAGTTGCCGGGAACGATGCACTTTCAGGCGGAATGATGAAACTGTCCGGGCACGTCCCGTTGGCAGAACTCGACAATTACCAGTCGCGGCTCAAATCGATCACCGGTGGCGCCGGCACTTACGCCATTGAGTTCAGTCGTTACGAACAAGCTCCGCCTGAAATTCAAAAACAGCTCGTTGCAGCACATAAACCGGCGCATCAGGAGGAATGAAAGCTGGCCTTGTTCCGCGAGTGCCGCAAGGCACTCTCTGGATCGCGTGCTCTGGCACATGAAGGGTCACGCAACGCGCGCGTGATTCTTACGATTCTGCCAACGGGCGGAAGCAGTTTGATGACGAAACCCCGATGGCCAGATATATCCGGTCATCGGGGTCGGCATCAATTTCGCGGGCACGCAACATCGTCGCTTGCCTGCGACACGACTTTGTTAACCTTATCAATGTGTGCAACCTACTGAGTAGAATCCATCCATGAAACTGGAACGCATCACCGTCGAATTTGTCCCGGAAGATGACCGCCTGCTGGTGCACGTTTATTTCGCCAGATCGGCAGAAATCCTGTTCTGGATGACGCGCAGACTGGTGCGCCGATTCTGGCCGGTTCTGCTACAAATCGCGCAATCCCGCCCGGAGATCCTGACACAGGCCAGCCCCGAAGCACGCAAGGCATTGCTCGGCTTTAAACACGAAGAAGCGCTAACACAGGTACAGTTTTCAAAAGCGGTCGAAGACCGCGGCCGCGCGCATCCACTCGGCGACACACCATTCCTCGTCACCCGAATTCGCACCCGGCGCAACGCAAAAGGACAAACCATGCTTTCGCTGCTGCCCAAAGAAGGCAATGGTCTCGACCTTGCGTTGGGCGAGAATCTGCTGCACGGATTGATGAAACTGATCAAGGACTCGACCGCCAAGGCGGAATGGGATCTTGATCTGGATGTACCGACGCTAAACCAATCTGCGTCCGAGTTCGTCCCGGAGCAACGTACGCTAAACTGACAGTACTCGGCGGCGCGCGCGTAGACAAATATCAACGCACGTGACGCGCGTTCCGATTCACCGTCTTGCTCCTAAACATTCCATGACCACCGCAACGAAATCGCTGCGAAGTGACGCCAAGGTAATCGGCCTGGTCGGCCTCGGCCACGGCACCTCGCATTTCTTTCAGCTACTTCTGGCACCGTTATTCCCGTGGTTGAAAGAAGCGTTCGGGCTCAGTTACGCCGAACTCGGTTTGTTAATGACAATGTTCTTTGTCGTATCCGGCATCGGTCAGGCGCTCGCAGGTTTCGTCGTCGACCGGGTCGGCGCGCTGCCTGTTTTGCTGGGCGGCCTTACGCTTAGCTTTGTATCAGCGCTGGGACTGGCATCAAGCAATAGCTACGCGATGTTGATGCTGTTCTCGACACTGGCCGGACTGGGTAATGCAGTATTTCATCCCGCAGATTTCACCCTGCTCAATCGCCGGGTTAGTACGCACCGGCTGGGACATGCCTTCAGTGTGCATGGGCTCTCTGGCGCTCTTGGATGGGCAACTGCACCCATTTTTCTTGCCGGGCTTGCAACCTTGTTCAACTGGCGGATTGCGCTGCTCGCTGCGGCGGCACTGGCGTTCGTCGTGCTGGCAATCCTGTTTACATGGCGCGATCTTCTCGATCCACGGGAAGTGTCTGAGTCAGTTGTACAACCTGCGAATCGAAGTGCATCAGAAAGTGCGTTAGGGTTCATGCGCTCCAGGGCTGTCTGGATGTGCTACGCGTTTTTCTTTATCTCGGCTTTGTCTTTCGGCGGCATTCAGAGCTTTGCACCTGCCTCGCTGCGCGACCTTTATGCAGTGCCGTTTACGTTTGCAACGGCATGCATCACTGCATATATGCTTGCGAGTGCCGGTGGTCTGATCGTAGGCGGTTTCGCTGCCGCCAGAACAAGTTATCACGATAGAGTCATCGCGGTCGCGTTCACGATATCCGCCAGCAGCGCACTACTTGTTGCCGCCGGTAGCGTTCCGACGTGGCTGGTAATGCCATTGCTCGCCGTTATCGGATTCGGCGCCGGACTTGCGGGCCCGTCACGCGACTTGCTGGTTCGCGCTGCCACGTCCCGGAATGCAACAGGCCGGGTTTACGGCGTCGTCTATTCGGGAATGGATGTTGGCCTGGCAGTTGCGCCACCAATTTATGGTGCGATGATGGACGCCCGGCATCCGGGCTGGGTATTCGTTCTGATTGGCGTTTTTCAGATCGCCGCATTGCTCGCGGCAGTCGGCGTAGGAGAACGCTCGGTGCGCGCGGCGCAAACGGCATGAATCAGGATGGACCAGCACATCGAAGAATAAAGCACACGATCGTGATCCGCGCGACAAGTCCCTCTCAGTACTACAACCGACCGCGGTTCATTCCAGGCGCTGTTCAACCGAAGCGAAACGCGCGACGCAACGGCGAACCGGGGCAAACCTTGCGTCGACATTGCTCCCGCCGGTTCGAAAGGAACGCGCGCAACACTGGACCGGTTATGACGCCGAATTGCAGATTAACCAGACATGCAGCTCGCTGAACCACAATCAGGGAAGCGGAACTTACGCTTCCCGTAGCGCATTTATCTACTTCCAGTTTGCGCCTTCCTTTGCCAGCGTCTCCAGATAAGCGCCGATCTCATAAATATCTTTATCTTTGATCACGCCCCGCCAGCCTGGCATGTACTGGATCCGACCTTTTACTTTCCGGCCATCGAGTACGATTTGCACATAACTCTGGAAACCTTTCTTGAATTTGCGCAAATCCGCGCCGGTGCCGCGCTCTCCCTGCCCGTCGGCACGGCCGCCATGGCAATTGGCGCAGATATTCCGGTACCAGGAACGACCTGAACGGATCGCTTTCTTATCCCCGGAGTACGGGTTGACTTCGGGAATATTTTCATCGACCGCGAAAGCTGCCGGTGAGAACGAAATCAACAATCCCATCGCGAAGACGGGCACCATCATCCATTTCCTGAACTGCATCTAAGCTCCCTGTTTCGTGGACTGCATGCCTGCAACTCAACAATTTCTCGAACACACCGTCAATCGCAAAGAACCACAAATTCGGCGTGTCAACGAAATGAGGGCGCGCACAGTATCGTGCGCGCCCTCGACTCCAGATATTTCAGAGTCTGTTACGCGAAGTCGTTAGCGCGTAAACGCCACGATTGCGCTGCCAAACTCAGTACCGAGAATTTCATCACGTCCGAATTGGGCTTGGCCACCGACTGCCTGCACGATGTACTGCTTGCCATTGTGGTTGTACGTCATTGCGCCCGATTTCGCTGGAGATCCCAGGTCCAGGCTATACAACACCTTGCCGGTTTTCGCATTCACAACCGTGAATACACCGGATTGGGTCGTGTACACCGTAAGATTGCCGGCGGTTGTCAACATCCCGCCAGCGTAGCCTGGTTTGCCCTCCTGAGTATTGCGCCAGATTTCCCGGCCACTCTTGACGCCCACTGCCTTGTCGGTTTCGTCACCCCAAATAAATTCCTGATAGGCACCGAAGTGACGCACGTTGCTGATGATTTTAATTTCCTCGAACCCGTACATCATTCCCGATTCTGCGGCTGGCAAATAAAGCTGACCGTTGTTCGGGTTGTAAGCGGCCGGGTACATGTTCACGCCACCGAGAAGTCCGGGCTCGACCAGAACGGGGTCACCACCTTCTTCTGGCAACGGAATCATGTCAATCGGGCGACCATTTGCGCTGTAACCCTTGATCCAGGTGACCTGGTCAACAAATTGGTCGGCTTTCAGGAATTTTCCAGTCGCGGCATCAAGGTGATGAATGTAACCGGTCTTGTTCGCCTGAACGATGGTCTTCTTGCCGTCAATGTCGATCACCAAAGGTGTTTGCGGAAGATCGTAATCCCAGGGATCGCCCGGAACGCCGACATAGCGCCATGCCACGCTTCCATCTCCAGTGTTCACTGCCACGATGCTCGCCGCGCCGACGTTATCCATCTCGCCACCACCACGGTTCTTCGGGTTCCATTCGTAGGCGTTAGCGGTTCCGGTGAAGTACATTTTCAGGTCGTGATCATACGAGCCGACGATCCACGGTCCCGCACCGCCGTACTCGTGACTGCCGACAGGCCATGTGTCATAGCCTTCCTCGCCAGGTCCAGGAATCATGTTGGCTTTCCACATAACGTCGCCGTTCGATGGATTCACACCGAGGACATATCCGGGCAGACCACCCGTATCTGTCGCATTCATGGGCAACAGGACCGCGCCGGGAATCGCCATGGGTCCGACGGTACTGATGTAACCGTTGGAATCACCCGTTTGCGAAAAATCTTTCGGATACGGGAAACCCTGATCCTGATAATCCTTAACGAATTCAGCTTTTCCGGTCTTGTAATTCAGCGCATGCAACTTGTTGTCGTTAGACAGGAAGAACACATACATTCCTGAGATTGCAACGCCTCGGTGCTTACCGGTAAAGAATGGAACATTGTAGCCACCCCAGTCTTCCGGGAGCTCATGCTCGTACTTCCAGGCGATGCTGCCATCATCGGCACTGATTGCAAATACCTTGTTGTCCTGCGGGAAAAACAGCAGACCATCGTGATACAACGGCGTTGCCATTGAATCAGTCTTGGCGCCTACCGATCGCATCCAGGCAACCTTGAGCTTTCTGGCGTTGGTACTGCGGATACCCTTCAAGGTACTGAAGCGATGCCCCGCCCAGTTACCGTTCGTGTGTAACCATTCGAAACCGGCATCCATGGCCAGTTCTTTATCGGTCACCGGACCGGCATTCGCAAAACCAGCGACGCCGGCAACAACCATTGCCGCAACGGCCGCCTTTAGTTTCATTTGCTTCATTTTCGCTCTCCTCCGAAAGTTCCTTTTTTGCAATCGCTCATCCCCATCCGCCCGGGCACGGCAAGAGCGATAACTATTTTGCATTGACTTCCCCGGTCCCAACCCTACCAAAACTGATGATCAGGACAGTAACTCCAATGCCACGCCTGCACAACAACGAATATGACGACCGACAAAGCAGCTGAAACGCCCATCCTGAAAACCACTCACTCAACCACGACTTACTGAACTACAAGTTACTGAATCAGATTTCACCAAATGATTAATCCAGAACAGCGATTGCGCGCCAGTCGCTACACAGATAGCTTCGGGCGCACTCATTCTGTTTCTCAAAACTTACGTTGTACTATGCGTGCGGGAGATGTCAAGACAGGTGTTGCGCTGCACCGCAGCAACGATAGCGGGTAAATACAGCACCTTACTTGCGCAGTTGAGTTGCGCGATTGAACGAATCTGTTTTGAAGAATCCAAACCAGGCATACAAACAAGAAGGAAATTTGCGCATGAAAAAGCTTACAACGGTGATGGCGGCGACGGCCATTTTTGTTCACATGCAATTCGCTATGGCGGCAGACGTTGAAGTCACGTGGATGGACCCAACCTGCGGCTATTTTGTCGTAAAGCTGCCAGAGGGTACACAGGAAGAGTCATTCGGCCTGTTTTCCGCCCGCGCGCTCCCGCTGCCGACAATCGGTGATTTTCTGCAAGGCGACATGACGGAAATCGAGACGACGCTTCTCAATCTACGAACGGATGCACGGCATACTGTAATTCATTGGGCCGATGCAAAACGGCACGAGCAACTCGTGCGCAATACCCCTGTGCAATGCGCAAGCAAATGGAAGAACAGGAAGAAACGATAGTCTGCGTAGCGATCGCGTATGCGACCGACAATTCCCTTGCTGCTCGTTATAGGAATCCTGCTCGGGCCGGTCTATTACGCGTACTGCCTTCTGTTCAGCGGCAACACGACGCAGACAATCGAAATGACCGAGCGCGCATCGCGCTGGGTTACTACAGACGGTACCATTCTCAGATTTGCAAATGGGCAGGCATACGAACCGGTCGCGCTAGCGCTGAGCCCGGAAATGAATCGGATCGCGCTACGTCTGAACTTCACGTTCGCCGACCGCGGTACTGAAAAATCGCCGCTTGAACTTCGGTATCAGGCAACACTGGTGCAACTGGATCACACCGTCCTGGAGCGCCCCATGCTTTTGCACATCGCGCAAGCCGGCACGCAAACACAGGATATTGGTCCGCTGGAAATCCCTTATCCGGCCGAGTATCTTTTTTTGTTGGAAGAAGCAGGTGAACCTGAATTGGTACCCGTGCTTTCGCTTGAATTGATCGAAAATATCGAGACACCGGTCAGGTCGATTATCTGGACCGGACTTGGCCTGATGATGATTGCCGCATTGGTTGCGCTCCGCGACGCCGTGCGCGCAGTGCGATCCGGCCGATCGCGCTAAAGCATCAACACCGACTAACCCACACCGACTAACAAACCAATGCAAACACACATTCCGCAAGTCCTCCTGGAGTACGTTGAAGGTCTGAGAACCCATGACGTGGACAAGGTTGCATCCACCGCTGGTGAAGACATGCACTTTATCAGCGCGACCCGCATTCTCGACAAACAACAGTTTCTCGCCATGCTTGCAGCCCTCTATACCGGATTTCCCGACTGGACCTACAAATTCGACACCATCGAGAATCGCGGCCAGGGCAATTACGCGATCAAGTGGCATCAAGGTGGCACCCATACGGGGGTGTGGGCCATGCCGGGCATGGTTCCAATACAACCAACCGGCAAGAAGGTGCAGATTCCGCCGCACTACTTTTTTTATCGCGTAGCAGATGAAAGGCTCAGCATCATTTTTCCGGAGCCAATGCCAGGGGGGGCTCCGCGAGGGATACTGGAACAAATCGGCGTGGAAGCCGCACCGCTGTAACTCATCAACATTTGTGGAACGCGAAGCCCGACGCGCTTCCAGGGTGCGGCTGCGACCCGTTCGCCGCAGGCTCGCTTGCGGGAGCAGACGCATGCGCCCCGTTTGACCAATGTGATTCGCAGCCGCATGCGCCCCTTCCCGCACCAGCGCTTCGCGTACCGGGTCCGGGGCGCATCCCCATTGCATGGGGCCCCTGCTCCGCCTGTCCAGCGCGTGCTCCTCAGGGATATTGGAACAAATCGGCGTGGACGCTGCACCGCTTTAACTCATCAACATTTGTGGAACGCGAAGCCCGACGCGCTTCCAGCGCCCACGTAGAGCGCAATGCGCTACGCTTTTTGCGCTCTTCGGGAACTGTACTGAAATACCGCGCCCCGCAAGCCGGTATATCATCCAGTAGTCTTCTGCAACAGCAAATATCGCAATGAAAATTTCCAGCCTCGAAGTATTCATCCTGCGCGCACCGGACACTGGCCGCCCGCACTGGGTGAGCAATTTCATCGTTCCTCGCGCCAATGAAATTCTGGTTCGACTCAAGACAGACGAAGGCATCGAGGGTTTTGGTATCGCCACAAGCTACACGCCTATCGAAGCTGCGATCCATACATTTCGGACAGGTATCGCTGAGCAGATAGTCGGCGCAGATGCACTCGCACCGGAGCGACTGTTTCAGAAACTGTTCGCGCTGAGTTCGCAAAGACTCGGTCATGAGAAAGGCTGGTCGCGTGAGGCATTGATGCGTATCGCCGCAGCCGTGGATATTGGATGCTGGGACATCATTGGCAAGGCAGCAGGCATACCGCTATACCGACTGTTCGGTGGTTACCGGGACAAAGTCCCTTGTTACGTGACTTGCGCCTACTACCGCGACGGCAAGGACAATGCTGAACTACGTGACGAGATGCAAATGCTCAAGGCGCAGGGCCATCTGGGCTTCAAGGCAAAGGCCGGTGGCCTGCCGCTGGGCGAAGACATCGAGCGGCTGGAACTGGTGCGCGAGGTTATTGGCGACGACAGGGATCTGATGGTCGACGTGAATCGTGGATGGGACCTGGCAACAGCGATCGAAGGTACCCGCCTCCTCGAACCCCTACGCCCTCGCTGGCTGGAAGAACCGGTTCGCTGGGCAGACGACCGGCGCGAACTCAAGCTATTGGCAAGGCAAACACGCATTCCCCTGTCGGCAGGCGAGAGCGAACTCACCAGCTGGGGTTGCCGTGCACTACTAGAGGAACAGGCTATCCAGATACTTCAGTTCGACTGCACCATGTCGGGCGGCTTTACCGAAGGCCGCAAACTGTCTGCCTTGTGCGAACTGAACCATGTCCAGGTTGCACCACATCACGACTGCTTTATCCATGCACATATTGTTGCCGCGAGCCCGGCCGGCTGTATCGTCGAATCATTTACTGATCCGGAACGCGACCCATTGCAGGCGGAACTGTTCGAGAACCCGCCGAAAATTGAGAACGGCTGGCTGACGTTAAATCAGGACCCCGGACTGGGATTAACGCTATCGGAAAGGGCGATAGAAAAGTTTGGGGAAAAAATACTCTGACGCTGATGCAACGGTAACTGCCCTGCAACCATGATGCCGGGCGAGGCAAGCCATTGCCGCCCCGGCGTACACCCTAATCAGTTGCCAATGACATCCCCGAACAGTGCCCATTCTTTTCCGTCGAAGCGTGCGAGCTGCGCCGACTCGATCAAAAAGAAATCCTCCGCCGACGTATTCCACTTGATGCCCGGCAGCATCATCGGCATTTGCTGATCCTTGATCGACGCCATCTGCTTCATAATGTTCTCGCGTGAAATATCGTCGCCACATGCCTCGAGCACACGCACGACGCCGCTCGCAATGAGGTAGCCGTTCACGTTAAACGCGTCGTCAATATTGCCGTCCGGCATATACTTGTTGAACCATTCGGTGTACGCCTTCATGTCCTCGTTGCCAGCCCATTGCGGATCGACCGGGTCCTTCAGATATAGCGCGGTAATCAGGCCGACGGATTTTTCGAGCCCGGCGGGTTCCAGCACGGTTCCTACCGATGTTGAGACATTGTTAAGCACGTGAAGCGGCTTCCAGCCAATGTCATGTGCCTTGCGGATCGCCTGCGCAGCAAACTTCGGCGTCGTGACGTTGTAGAACGTATCGGCCCCTGACGCGCGCAAGGAGATGATTTGTGAATCGATAGTCGGGTCGGTCACCTCGTAACTTGCTTCGGCAACAATCATCGTATCAGCCTTGTCGCCAAGACCGATTTTCAAGCCGTGTACATAATCTTTTCCGTAATCGTCGTTCTGGTAAAGAATGGCAATCTTCGCATCAGGTTTGTTCTTCAGAAGATACTGGGCATAGATTATCGATTCATTGCTGTAGCTCAGATTGAAACCCATCGTCCACGGGAAATTCTGTGGATCACCCCATTTGGTGGCGCCTGTATTGACGAAAATGTGCGGTACACCTTTGCCGTTTACGTACTTGTGAATCGCTGAATTGGTCGGCGTACCGAGCGTCCCCGCCAGTAACAACACCTGCTCTTCTTCGACCAGCTTGCGAACCTGTTCCACGGTTCGCGGAGGGCTGTAGCCATCATCAAGGCTGATGAAATTGATTTTACGGCCATTGACGCCACCCTGATCATTGATCATCTTGAAGTAAGCCGTTTCGGCGCGTCCGATCGTCCCGTATGCCGATGCCGGGCCGCTGTAGGGATTGGTACTGCCGATCTTGATTTCGTCGTCACTTGCGGCCTGCTCACCACTTTCCTGCTCGCCGCATCCGGCCAGAACACCAGCGACGAAAAGCGCAAGCATCCATGTGTTGAAATTGTGATTTGATAGCATCGTCGTCTCCATCAAGATTTCTGTGTTTGCGCTCGCTGCTTATTGCGCGCACCAACGGTTACCAGCTTTCCCCAAAAGACCCGCATGAATCCTGCGATCCCTCCGGGCGCTAAAAATATGAAAGCCAGCAAGAACAGTCCGTACACAGCCCAGGGTGCGGCTTTCGAAATATCATCCGCAATGTTTGGCACAAACTGAATAAACAATGCTCCGTAGATTACGCCACTGATGGACGCAAGTCCGCCAATCACGATGCCGATCAGAAACGTAATCGATACCAGTGCGACGAAACTGTCCGGCGCAACAAACTGCACCACGATCGCGCCAAGCGCACCGCCCACGCCTGCATATAGCGCACTCACGCCAAAGGTCAGCGTCTTCACCGCCGCGACGTCAACACCCATAGCCTCCGCCGCAATGGGGTGATCACGAATTGCCACCATCGCCCGCCCGACGCGACCGCGCAACAGATTCCACGCTAACCAGAACATCAATAGCGCAATCATCAATGTGAACAAATACAACCACTGATCCTGGCTGATGTTCAACCCGAACGGGACTTGCGGTTTGACGATTACAATTCCCTGCACGCCACCCGTCCATTCTTCCAGGCCTTTGTACTTGAGAATCTGGGGCATCGAAATTCCCAAAGCGAACGTTGCCAGGGCGAGATAGTGGCCGTGCAGGCGCAAAGCCGGCAGGCCGAACAGAAACCCGGCAACGAAACAGATAACGCCAGCCGCCGGCACGGTCACCCAGTAAGGAACGCCCCAGTAATCCATCAGAACCGCGGCAACATAAGCGCCAATCGCGTAAAACGCCCCGTGTCCGAGAGATATCTGACCGTTGAACCCGGTCAACATGTTCAGGCCCAACAACACAATCGCATACACCAGCACCAGATTGAACTGGAACACCCGGTAACTGCTGAGCACGAACGGAAGCGCACAGGCAAGCAACACGGCAATGGCCACCAGAATCAAGCGCGTCCTGTTTACGTACAGATCGCCCATTACACCCTCGTCACGAAAGAGCGCCCGAACAGGCCGGTCGGTTTGAATATAAGAACGCCGATAATCACCACCAGCGCAACGGTGAGCTTCAATTCGGTACCGACGACGTATGCGCCCATAATATTTTCAAGAACACCGACAATCAGACCGCCGATCACGGCGCCCAAGGGGCTATCAATTCCACCCATGAGAGCCGCCGCAATCGCGTAGAGCAAAATCCCGGACATCATGTTTGGATCGAGATAGACGATCGGTGCAACCATCATCCCGGCGATCGCGCCTATTCCCGCGGCAATTCCCCATCCCAGTGCGAGCATCCAGCCCACTCGAATTCCAGCAAGCCGGCTTGATACTGCGTTCTCGGCGGTCGCGCGCATGGCGAGCCCGAGCGACGTAAAGCGGAAGAACAGGAATAGTGAAACCAGCACGAAAATCGACACCCCGACAACACCGGCTTCATGCGAGGAGATATATGGGCCAAAGACCGGTTCTTCCGGGAACGGGCTCGGAAACACTTTGATGGTGTACGTAAAAATCCATCCGGTCACGCTGTTCAGAATCACCAGAAGCGCGATAAATACCACTACGACAGTCAGCACCGGCGCATCAGCGACGCGGCGAACAATCACACGTTCAATCACCAGACCAATAAAAAACGACGCGACTACGGTCAACCCGAATGCCGTCCAGTACGGAACACCTGCGTTGATCATTGCCCAGGCGAGGTAGGTCGAGAACATCGCCAACTCGCCTTGCGCGAAATTGATGTGATGTGTGGACTGGTAGATCATCACAATCGCGAGCGCAAGACTGCCGTAAATCGCGCCATTTGCGAGACCCGAAAAAACCTGATGCAGAAAAGCTTCCATAATTCCTTACGATCAATAGCCCAGGTACGACTTGCGCACGGATTCCGCTTCGCGCAGTTCGTGCGCCGCCCCCGACATAACGACCCGTCCCGTTTCGAGTATGTATGCGGTACTCGCCAGATCGAGGGCGAGGCTGGCATTTTGTTCGACCAGCAATATCGCCACCTTCTGTACTTCGTTGATGGTGCGCATAATGCGAAAAATATCCTGTACCACCAGGGGTGCAAGCCCGAACGATGGTTCGTCGAGCAACAACAGGCGCGGATCCAGCATCAGGGCCCGCGAGATTGCCAGCATTTGTTGCTCACCCCCTGACAACGTTCCGGCCTGCTGATGGCGTCTTTCCTTCAACCTCGGGAAATAAGTGAACACGCGTTCGAAATCGGCGGCAACTGCGGCCTTGTCACGCCTTGTCAAGGCACCGACGCGCAGGTTCTCCTCAGTGGTGAGGTTCATAAAAGTGCCACGACCATCGGGAACATGACCGACGCCGAGACGTACAATTGATTCTGTCGCCATTCCGACGACCTGCTTCTGGTCAAGAACGATATTTCCGCGAACTGACTTGAGCATGCCGCACAAAGCGCGCAGCAAACTGGTTTTACCGGCGCCGTTTGCACCCAGTATTGTTGTGATGCCGCCGTCTTCGACGGTAAACGAAACGTCGTGCAGAACGTCAGTTTCCCCGTAACCGCCAGACAGGCCGCTGACTTCGAGTATTGGCATCAGCTGTCCGTCCCCAGGTAGGCGCGAATCACCTCGGGATTGCGTTGAACCTCCTCCGGCGTGCCATCGGCGATCTTGCGCCCAAAATCGAGTACGAATACCCGGTCGGACACGCGCATCACTAGATTCATATGATGCTCCACAAGAAGAATGGTGAGTGACAACTCCTTGTGTATGCGGCGAATCAGCTCGATAAAGGTTTCCACTTCAACGTGATTCAGCCCTGCCGCGGGTTCGTCGAGCAACAGCAAAGAGGGTTGTGACGCAATGGCGCGCCCGAGTTCGACTCTTTTTTGCGTACCGAACGGCAAATCGACGGCGGGAATATCGGCCACCTCTCCAAGCTCCAGCAGTTCGATCAGGCTCTCGGTTCGTTTATCGACTTTTGGCTCTTCCCGACCGGTTATTGGCAAGCGAAGTGCATTTGCGAGAAAACCGCCGCGACTGCGGCAATGTGCACCGACCTTGATGTTGTCGCGCACGCTCATCGTCCGGAACAGCGCCAGGTTCTGGAAAGTGCGACCAATTCCCAGTTCCGCAACGCGATGACGACGGGTGTCCGCCAGCGCTGCGCCGTCGAACTCGATTGAACCTTCCTGCCAGTCGTACAAGCGCGAAAGACAGTTGAACAGCGTTGTTTTGCCGGCGCCATTGGGACCGATCAATCCGGCAATCTCGCCACGTCGCACCTCGAAGGAAACGTCGTCGAGCGCCACGATGCCTCCGAAACGCACGGTGATGCCAGACACACGCAGCAATACCGAATGCGCATGCTGCGGATCGGACGCTTCTGATGTGCTTAAACTGTTGTTCGCGCTCAAACTGGTTTCAAATCCGCCGGACTACCGACTGATGTCGTGCTTCACCGGGCGCATGTCGGACCAAGGTGGTCGACAGGCTTCTGGAGCGCAACGTCGGCGGATCGCCTCCTCACTGCATAATTATTATTGACTTGCTCCCGGCGATACTGACACGAACCATCTATCGGGTAAAGACACCAATCGCCGGCGCGATGATTTGATTCTCCCGTAACCGGCCAGCGCCTTTAACAGGCACAAGCAAGCGTCCGGGCATGCGTTATACCCACCGTCGACATTGATGGCGGTCCCGCTCAGGTAAGACGCGCGATTCAACACCGCGATTTTGCATTGCAGCATCGCTGGCCCTGCACTGCTTGATGCAGCCAAACGCTTTCAGATGCCGGGTTTCACGTCAACGGACTCGTCGATGCGTTGCCAATCGAGGTCGGAAATCGCACCCGCACGGTTGATAATAGATTCGACGTTGCCTGCACCATCGAAAAACACACCAAGCTGTTTGATGTCGACGCGTCAAGCAGTTTTGACCTTTCAAGTAGGCGCACATAGCAACGCACCGACTCGGATTGGATGTGTATTTCACCTGCCTCCAGGGACTCGCAAGTACACAGCGCGCAGGACAGATAGCTGGCTTCGCCAGCGGGCAGATCGCTGCGATCGCCTGCCGGAAGGTTGCGGCGTTCTGGCCGGATCATCGATCGCCCGTGCTGCAGAAACCGGCTGGCAGATGAGAAGCGTGCAACCATAGTCGCCCGCGGGCAATCCTGTTAGAGTCCAACGTCCGGGTCGAACAGCGAGACTGGGAAATGACACAGAGGCTCCTTTCGTCGCAATAAGGCCGATGTAGCCCGAGCACTCGCCTTTTGTGCGGGGTCGGTAAACCCGAAGCCTCAAACTGGCAACACCCGCCCGGAAATACTTATAAATTAATCCAAATTTGGGGAGCTCATATGAAACTTTATTTTGACCCGGTCACCGTCAACTGCCGCAAAGTACTGGCCGGACTCGACCTCATTGGGGCCGCGTACGACGAAGAAAAAGTCGACTACTTTGGTGGCGCCCACACTGGCCCCGAATACACGGCGATCAATCCCAACCAGTCACTGCCCGCGCTGATCGATGATGGCTTTACGGTGTGGGAATCGAACGCGATCCTTCAGTATGCCGCGGACAAGCTTGGCAATGATGCCGTTTACCCGAAAGACCTGAAGACACGTACCAATGTCAACCGCTGGTTGTTATGGGAATCGAACCAGTGGTTTCCGACGTGTTACATCTGGCTGGTACAGAACGTCGTCAAGCCGATCCTGGGAGACAAGCCGGATGAAAAGATTCTGGCTGACGCGACACCCACGTTCAACAAATTGGCGGCAATCATCGACTCCACCGTTGCAACACAGGCGTGGCTCTGCGGACAGGACGTCACCATTGCCGACATTGCTGTCGCCGCGCCGATGCATCTGCACCCATGGCAGAAGCTGCCTCTCGAGGGGTATCCCAATCTTGTTTCCTGGATGAGTCGGGTGGAAGCGCTGCCAAGCTGGAAGAAGACCGATCCGGTTCCGCTACTCGGCCTGAGCTGAAATAGATCACATGTTACGGGCGAATCGCAATGATTCGCCCAACTCTTCTCTCGACACCTGCACCTACACCTACGCCTAAACTGGACGTGCCAGTCCCGATAGCCGCGAACCATATCGCGGTTCAGGAACGGAAATAATTAATCCTGAACGCTTTGTCACGACTCGCCGAAGTCAGAAAGAGCGCGGCAGACCGAGTACGTGTTCGGCGACGTAAGAAAGAATCAGATTGGTAGAAATCGGCGCGACCTGATACAGGCGGGTTTCGCGGAACTTGCGTTCGACATCGTACTCCGCCGCGAAGCCGAATCCGCCATGAAATTGCAGGCAGGCATTGGCAGCTTCCCATGACGCTTTGGCGGCAAGGTATTTGGCCATGTTGGCCTCCGCGCCGCACGCTTGGTGGGCGTCGTACAGTTCGCACGCTTTCCAGCGCATCAGGTCGGCGGCCTCGACTTCGATATGTGCTTCTGCGATCGGAAACTGTACACCCTGGTTCTGCGCGATCGGACGCCCGAACACGACGCGATCCTTCGTGTAATTCGTCACACGGTCGACAAACCAGTGGCCGTCGCCTATACACTCTGCGGCGATCAATGTGCGCTCCGCGTTGAGCCCGTCGAGAATGTAGCGAAAGCCCTGCCCTTCCTCACCGATCAGATTCTCGGCAGGAATTTCAAGATCGTCGAAGAACAGTTCGTTGGTTTCGTGGTTTACCATGTTGGCGATTGGCCGCACCGTCATTCCGGACGTCACCGCGTCACGCAAGTCAACGATGAAAATCGACATGCCTTCTGATTTCCTCTTGACCTCCGCGAGCGCCGTTGTGCGCGCGAGAAGGATCATCAGATCGGAATGTTGAACTCGCGAGATCCACACTTTCTGGCCGTTGACGACATAGCGGTCGCCTTTCCTGACCGCGGTGGTTTTAATCTTCGTCGTATCCGTGCCGGTTGTGGGTTCGGTCACTCCCATCGACTGCAGGCGTAGTTCTCCAGCCGCGATCTTTGGCAAAATCTTGCGCTTTTGTGCTTCCGATCCGTGACGCAGCAATGTGCCCATGTTGTACATCTGACCATGGCATGCTCCGGCATTGCCGCCCGTTCGGTTAATCTCCTCCATGATCACGGACGCTTCGGCCAGTCCAAGACCGGAGCCGCCGTATTCCTGCGGAATCATCGCCGCCATCCAGCCGGCGTCAGTGAGCGCTTTTACGAATTCCTCGGGATAGCCGCGCTGTGCGTCAATCTGACGGTGATATTCATCCGGATATTGCGCGCATAGCGCGCGAACCCCGTCGCGGACATCCTGATAGTTATTTGACTCTGCTTTTGACATGGGCTGGAATTTCTCAGTTCAATGTGGAAGCAATCCGCCGCGTATCGCTACGACCGATCCATTTACGCTGCGCCTCCGGCTGGTTGTGCGGAGCATCGCTTTCAACCGGATTCGACACTTGTTATGTTCAATACTTGCGGTGATTGACCCGTGCGGTTCTCGAAGCTTGTCGTCGTCAACTCTGGTCACACTGCCCGGCCACCATCGACCGGCAGCTCTATACCGGTAATGAAATCCGCCTGGTCAGACGCGAGATAGACCGTGGCCTTGGCAATATCCGTCGGTGTTGCAAGCCGTCCAAGCGGGATATTACCTGTGAACTTGCTGCGATTCTCGGGTGTGTCCGGCATACCCATGAAGTCGGCAATCATGCCGGTCGGTGACATCACCGGGCAGATTGCGTTGACACGGATGCCGTCGGGACCCAGTTCCACCGCCATCGCTTTGGACATCAGGTTTGCCGCGGCCTTGGATGCGCTGTACCAGACCAGACCGGGTCGCGGACGGATGCCGGAAACGGAACCGATATTGATAATAACGCCCTTGCCATTCTTGCGCATTTCCGGAACGACGGCATGCGTCATTAGAAAAATGGATTTGACGTTGACGTCGAACATGCGGTCGAAAGTCGCTTCGTCCACTTCCAGCAGCGGACGATTCTTGTGGGTATAACCGGCATTGTTGACGACAATATCGACCTTGCCGAACTGCCTGATGGTTTCCGCAACCAGGTTGTTCACCTCGGCACTTTTCGACACATCGCACTTGATGGCGATTGCACTGTCCCCGAGCTCGGCCGCCACCGCTTCGGCACCTTGCTCGTTCATATCCGCGACCACGACTTTCGCGCCTTCCGCCACATAGTGGCGCGAGATCTCGGCACCGAATCCGCTTGCCGCACCTGTGACAATCGCGACCCTGCTGTCAAGCATACCCATGGTTCTTCTCTCTTTTCATTTTCGTTGTCAAGGCTGCGATTCCAGATCGGAATCGCAGACCAGCGCACTGTTTATCCGTATAACGGTTATCCGTGAAACTGTTATCCGTGATAGTGCACGACTGTTTTGGTAGTCGTCATATGTTCGAGTGCCATGAATCCCTTCTCCCGTCCATGCCCGCTCTTTTTCATTCCACCGAATGGCAGTTCGACGCCACCACCGGCACCAAAATTATTGATAAACACCTGGCCGCAACGCATGCGCTTGGCAACGCGCTGCTGACGGTCCCCGTTACGGGTCCACACTGAGCCAACCAGGCCGTAGTCCGTCGCATTGGCGAGATGCACCGCGTCTTCCTCATCCGCAAACGGAATAACCGACAGCACCGGGCCGAATACTTCCTCACAGGCCAGTGCATGATGGCGCGGCACCTGCCCGAACAACGCAGGCTTGACCCAGAAACCCGCGCTGTTCAATCCCTCTTCCAGCGAGCCTTCCGCCAGCAACGGCACGCCGTTCTCGATCGCGGCCGCAGTATAGGCGTTCACTTTGTTGCGCTGCACCGCATTCATCAGCGGCCCGCAATCCAGATCCATTTCCGGCGTGCCCACGCGCAGTTTTTCGAACAACCTGGCAACCTCGCCTGAAAATTCATCGTAGATATCCTGCTGCACCAGCAACCGGCTGCCGGCTGAGCAGGTTTGTCCGGCGTGCAAGATGATGGCCTTCACCGCGACCGGCAATGCCTTTTCCAGATCGGCGTCAGCAAACACAATCTGCGGCGACTTTCCGCCCAGTTCCAACGTACAACCAACATGATTGCGTGCCGCCGCCTGTTGCACCAGCGTGCCAGCTCTTGGCGAACCCGTGAAGCTGATGAAATTAACACCAGGGTGCGCAGAAAGTGCGGCTCCGGCCGTTTCACCAAGACCAGTGACGACGTTGAGCGCGCCTGCCGGCAAACCTGCTTCCATCCCCAACTGCGAGATCTTCAGCGTGGAAAGACAGGCATCTTCCGACGGCTTTACCACTGCCGCATTGCCGACGGTCACCGCCGCCGCAACGGTGCGCGCGAATTGCTGCGCCGGGTAATTCCACGGAATGATGTGTCCAGTGACACCGTGCGGCTCGCGCAGCACATTTACGCTGTATCCGTCGAGATAAGGAATAACCTGCCCGTGCAACTTGTCGGCAGCTCCAGCGTAAAACTCGAAATAGCGAGCCGTGGCCGTTATGTCGGCACGCGCGGCTGTCAGGGGTTTACCTGTATCGCGCGCCTCAATCATGGCCAGTTCCTCGAAATTATCGAGAATCAACCGCGACCAGCGATACATGATGCGGCTACGCTCCACCGGCGCGGTATGCCCCCAGGCTCCGTCAAGCGCTGACTGAGCGGCGCGCACTGCAAGGTCGATGTCTGCAGCCGTGCCCGCGGCAATTCGAGCGAAGGCTTCGCCGTTACACGGATCGATCATTGGCAGGTTGCCGCCGTCCGTCGCCTGCACCTGCTTTCCGCCGATCAGCAAGGCGTGTGATTCAAGTTCTACTGCTGTCATGTTTCCTCCAAAAGATATTATTCATATGCGCGCGCCGGCATTGCCCAGGCGCTAATCCGACCTACCTGATTCGGGCCTTATCCAGCTCCATTCTGGGGAATAAAACGCCGGAAAAATATACGTCAGCGGATCTCATACCGTCTGCGCATTGTGCAAACGCTCTATTTCCGTGCCGCCGTAACCAAGCTCTTCGAGTATCGCATCGGTGTGTTGGCCGAGCGCCGGAATCGGATCCATACGCGGTTCGAAACTCCCGGGAATTCCGGGTGGCAGCATCGCCTTGATCTTGCCACGCGGCGTATCGACTTCCACCCAGCGATTGCGCGCGTCGAGCTGCGCATGGTTCCAGACCTGCTGCATATCATTCATTGCCGCATTTCCAATTTTCGCTTCGTCGAGACGCGCTACAACCTCGTCATAGGTAAGACCGGAGAATGCATCGACGATAATGGCGTGGAGCTCCTGTCGTGCTTCTGACCGGCGCGTACTCGACGAGAATTGCGCCTCGTTCTTAAGTTCGGGGCGCTTCAACACCTTGTCGCAGAACACCGCCCACTCTCTTTCGTTCTGCAAGCCAAGCATCACCGCTTTGCCGTCACCAACCTCAAACGGTCCATAGGGATAAATGGTCGCGTGCGCAGCACCGGTACGCGGCGGCGGCGAGGCACCGTCGTACGCGTAATAAAGCGGGAAGCTCATCCATTCGCACATGCTCTCGAGCATTGAGACATCGATGCGACATCCTTGCCCGGTCTTTCCACGCTGAATCAGCGCCGCAAGAATGTTGCTGTACGCATACATGCCGGCCGAGATATCAACGATCGAACATCCGGCTTTGACCTGCGTATCCGCCGTCCCGGTTACAGAGAGAAGGCCTGACTCGCTCTGTATTAACAGATCGTAGGCTTTCTTATCCCGATACGGTCCGTCGGCGCCATAGCCGGAAATATCACATACGATGAGCCTGGGGAATCTCTCCTTGAGCGCATCGTACGAAAATCCCATGCGGGCTGCCGCGCCCGGCGCAAGATTCTGCACCATGACATCTGCCTTCTCCAGCAGCTTGAGAACAATATCTTTCGCCTCCGGCTGCTTCAGATCCAGCGTAATACTTTCCTTCGAACGGTTCGTCCACACAAAATGCGACGTCATTCCGTTGGCACGTTCATCGTAGGATCTTGCCGGATCACCAACACCGGGCCTTTCGATCTTGATGACACGCGCACCTAGATCGGCAAGCTGCCTGGTGCAGAAAGGGCCTGCGATCACATGTTCAAGTGCAACTACGGTTATTCCCTGCAACGGTCGCATCGCGTCCTATGTCTCCCCGTGTCGGTCTGATCGGTCAACTCGTCATGCCGGGTTGCCGGCAGTATTCTGTGTCTGATATCCCGACAACTTCGGGCGAACCGAACTGTTCCCGGAATCATTTTCTTGCAAGTTTAACCGGCAACGCTAGTCACAGCGGACTTCCGGCAATGTGTTCCGTCCCGGAATACCCGGCAAAATCACCCGGAATAGCCGGCAAAATCAATTGCGCCGGAGTTCCCGGAAATACCATTCGTGCCTGCTTCAATCAACGTTCCCGGTGCCAGCAAGGCTAACAGAACACAGACCTCGCCACTGCCCTGGCAGACAATGCGCTGCCGCTATCGAGACACCGCCCTTATCAACATATCTCATGGCCGGTCCGGCGACCCAGCGGCCGACGATTCTGCCAGTAAACATGGCCTTGAACATCACCTGCAGCTGCGGTCAAACTTTCTGAACGCGCCAACGCCGGAGCGAATGTTTACCGGCGTCGGTTAGAATAATCACAGTCAAGGCCTGTTAGCACAGGTTCGCAAATCTCTCTCAGGAATAGCCCAATGAGTTCTTACCGAATAGCGGTTATCGCCGGCGACGGCATCGGCAAGGAGGTGATGCCCGAAGGCATTCGCGTGCTCGATGCGGTCGGCCGCAAGTTTGGAATCACGTTTACCTTCGACGAATTCGACTGGAGTTGCGACAAATACGAAACGCATGGCTGGTGGATGCCACCAGACTGGCGCGACCAGATCAGCAGTCACGACTGTATTTTCTTTGGCGCCACCGGCTGGCCGGCAATTGTTCCGGACCACAAGTCCCTGTGGGATTCACTCATTAACTTTCGTCGCGATTTCGACCAGTACGTCAACCTGCGTCCGGTACGACTAATGCCAGGCATCACCTGCCCGCTCGCCGGTCGCGAACTCGGCGACATCGATTACCTTGTCGTGCGTGAGAATACCGAAGGCGAATACTCGTCAGTCGGTGGCCGCATGTTCATCGGAAGCGAGCGTGAAACGGTGACTCAAACATCGGTATTCACTCGAAAAGGTGTCGATCGCATCATGAAGTACGCGTTCGAACTCGCCAGCGCGCGACCGGAAAAACATGTCACCTCAGCCACAAAGTCCAATGGCATTTCGATCACCATGCCGTACTGGGACGAGCGATTCAAGGAAATGGCTGACAGCTATCCCGGCATCAAGACAGACCAGTTCCACATTGATGGCCTGATGATTCAGCTGGTACTTAAACCGCAACGCTTCGATGTCATCGTCGCATCAAACCTGTTCGGTGACATCATCTCCGACCTCGGTCCGGCGACTACCGGCACGATTGGAATTGCACCGTCCGGCAACATCAATCCGGATCGAACGTCTCCGTCGCTGTTCGAACCTGTTCACGGTTCGGCACCCGATATTTACGGAAAGCGCATCGCCAACCCGGTCGCACAGATCTGGTCGGGCGCGATGATGCTCGACCATCTCGGGCACCCCGACGCGGCAGCCGCAATCATGGACGCGATCGAAAACTGCCTGGTGAATGGTCCAGGCACGCCTGACGTCGGCGGCAGTGCGCACACCGAAGACATGGGCAAGGCGATCGCGGAAGCAATCTGACCGGCACCCGTTGCATCGCTGCTCGTGCGTACATCAGGGACGATAGTCGCTTTCGACCAGCAAACATTGCGACCCGTGTTTCGTTATGACGGCACGTTTTGTGGCAAGAATAGGCGACGAAATTCCCTCTTAATCAGGCGCTTAACTTCCTGCTTCGCTCAAGCGACTTGAGTGAGCCGTGATCGAAAAATTCGCTGTGGTTAGTGTGTCGTTGGTATCGATTCTTGCTAGCTTTCTAGCCACGTTCCGACTTGCCTATGGCAACAACCAATGGCAAAGTCCGCGAAGATTTTCAGTGATGCAGGCAGTCATTCACTCCGGATACACAGTCATTAAAAGCGACTGGCGTCGGTAGCGTCGACAATGTAGGATACATTTGTAAACTATAAGAAGACGCTCAGGCACCGGTAATTGAGGACAAATAAGTACGGGTGACCGCAGTCGCCGAAGTGAAGGCAGTTTGCGTGTTAAACAGATCGCGGCCATTGCCGCCACAGGGAGGACGCCATACCTTTCGCCAATACGCCGAGTGGAGATTTGCACTATGAAATGTGCGACCTCACTCCACCCTGGGTCGACGACCCGGAAACCATAATTTTTCACCATGGTGTCGCCGCGGAGCTCGCCATCTGGACGCCTTGGCTCGGGACGCTCGCCAGGAAATATCGCCTTGTTCGATTCGATGTGCGCGGTTACGGACGATCGGTCAAACCAAAGGCGGGGTATCAGTGGTCATTCGATGGTCTGGTCGATGACCTGATGCATATTGCGGACGCCGTTGATGCGAAAAAATTTCACCTCGTGGGTGAATCCATCGGCGGCACGGCAGCTGTTGCCTATGCACTTTCCAGTCAGAAAACGCGACTGCTGTCATTGGCGCTTTCTAACGCGGCCGTAAAAGGCGGCCTGCTCGGCAATGTCAACGTCTGGCGCGAGATGGTGAAAACCGGCGGGCAAAAGAAATGGGCATCGCAAATGATGGAGTGGCGCTTCCACCCGGGTGCCCTGGACCCTGATACTTTCAACTGGTATCTGAATCTTCACGAAAACTGTTCCATGGACGCCTGCCTGGCACTCGCTGACATGTTACTCACCTGCGACTTGACCAAACAACTGCGCAACATTCGTGTGCCGACATTATTGCTATCGCCCGATGACAGCCCGTTCATTCCGGCCAGAATCATGGCAGACATGCGCGAGGAGATTTCCGGTGCCGAACTCGAAGTCTTCGCAAACTCGCGCCACGGGCTGCCACTTTCCCACGGCGAAGCTTGCGCACGCGTCTACTCGGAATTTCTAGCGCGACGCACCTGAAAAGAACACGGTTGCAAAGCCGACGCACATGATCCATCGGCTGCCGATTACAACGATTCAGCCTCACTCACGCGCCGATCGTTCTCGAGAGATTCCCGTAGGGTGCAATAAGCGCAGCGCATTGCACTGAATGCAATGGCCGTTGCCCGCTCAGATGCGGGCACACCAATCCCTTTCAACGGCACATCTGGCATATTCTTGTGTTTGGCCGATCAATGTTCTTTATCGCCGTGAAGCACGGACGTCTGGCGCAAGGCGCTACGCCTATTGCGCAATAAAGTGTGAACTTGCGTGCTCACGTTGCATGGATTGACTACTGAACAGAACACGCGAAATCTTGCCTCGGTCGTATCGATTGCGGCGTGACCAGTATTCCAGCGTACATAAGCTCGTCGGCGCAATTACCACTTTTTTACCAGACTGCATTCACGTCATGCTCGGCTTGGTATCGTCCGGCAAGCGCGGTGTTTCCACACCACCCAGTTCACATGCATATTCAAGCAGCGCCGAAAAATCCTTGTCGGCATACGGTCCTGATCGCGCCGCCCCGTAAACAGCATGCACTGCGGCGCCAACGGGGACTCCAAGACGAAACTCATCCGCGGCCTGCAGCGCCAGACCGATATCCTTGTGTGCCAGATCGATCGTAAAACCCGGTTCAGTATCACCTTTCAATACTTTGTTGGCGAAATTAAACTGGAATTGTCCATTGGTGCCGGTCGTCCCGGCATTGACTTCCTTCAGTTTTGCAATATCGATCCCCAGCTTTGCGGCAAGCGCCAAACCCTCGGCGGTAATCTGCACGATGCTGATAATCATGAAATTGTTCACGATCTTGGTTCGAATGCCAGAGCCGGCACCACCACAGTGATGTATTGTCGTTCCCATCGCTTCGAGCAGCGGCCTCACCTGCTCGAACACAGCATCATCGTCGCATCCAACCATGAACAATGACTCTCCAAGCTGCGCGTGATACGCCAACCGCCCGACAGGTGCGTCGACGAACCCGATACCATGATCCGCGCAGGCCTTGGCGATTCTGTCAGTTCCAGTCGGCGCAATCGTGCTCATCTCGAGCAGGATGCTGCCTTTTTTGGCGTGCTCCAGCACACCGCCGGGACCCAGCACCACCTGTTCGACCTGTTGTGTCGCCGGCAGCATGGTGATCACGATATCTGCTCCGTCGAGCGCTTCGGCAAGCGAAGCTGCACCGCTGGCACCGAGTACAACGACCGGCTCCACTCTGGCCGGATCGATGTCATACACCGTGAGCGGCGTTCCTTTCTGGACGATGTTCGATGCCATTGGCTGCCCCATGGCACCAAGTCCGATGAAGCTAATTTTTGGATTCTCCATTCAACCTCCCCATTTGTACGATCTGCCGAATTGCAATGTTCTTCTAGTGTAGTGCTTCATTGTTCACGGCACTTTTGTCCGAAAATCAAACGTGCGCTCAAATGAACAAAAGTGGCGAAATTGGCCTCAGACGAGGCGCAAACCACAGCGAGGTTGTACACCTCGCGAGGATTTGTAACGAAGAATGAGGCGAATTCTCGCCGTCTTTTGTGCCGTTAATAGTGAAGCACTACACTAGTATCATCCAAAAAAGGATTTGTACAAGTGCCCTGTTGGCGGATACGCTGCGTAAACAGTGGCCATGTCTTCAGCAGTAAATTTCACAATCGCTGTATTACACCAGGCTCACAACTCCGAACCCTGAAGTTTTTTAATCCGGCGTCTTTTATAACTGGAGATTTTGCAAAATGGCCAATGCGGTCACACCGGGGGCTCTCTCCCATATTCGCGTACTCGATCTGTCGCGGATTCTCGCTGGACCGTGGGCCGCGCAGATGCTCGGCGACTTCGGCGCAGAAATTATCAAGGTCGAGCGCCCGGAAGTCGGAGACGACACACGCGGATGGGGACCACCTTATGTAAAAGATGCCAACGGCAATGACACCACGGATTCCACTTACTACCCGAGTGCAAACCGCAACAAGGAATCCGTCACTATTGACTTCACCCGGCCACAGGGACAGAAACTCATTCGCGACCTCGCCAGAAAGTGCGATGTGGTCATCGAGAACTTCAAGGTCGGCGGACTGGAAAAGTACGGTCTGGACTATGCGTCCCTGAAATCGGTCAACCCGCGCCTGATCTATTGCTCCATCACCGGGTTCGGGCAGACCGGGCCTTACGCACCGCGCGCCGGATATGATTTTCTGATCCAGGGCCTGGGCGGTCTGATGAGCTTCACTGGCCACCCGGACGGCGAACCCGGTGGCGGGCCAATGAAAGTGGGGGTGGCACTCGCTGATATCATGACAGGGATGTACGCATCCACCGCCATTCTTGCCGCACTGGCACATCGTGCGCAGACCGGCGTCGGTCAACACATCGACCTTGGCTTGCTGGACGTGCAGGTCGGCGTACTTTCGAACCAGGCGATGAATTATCTCAACACCGGCAAAATTCCAGAAAGAATGGGGAATTCGCACCCGAACGTCGTGCCTTACCAGGATTTCCCGACCAAAGACGGTTATATGATTCTGGCAATTGGCAATGACGGCCAGTTCGCACGCCTCGCGCAAGCCACCGGCAAGCCCGAATGGGGGGACGATCCACGTTTCTCGACAAATGCGCAGCGCGTCGTCAATCGTGAAACCCTGATTTCCCTGTTGAGCGAAATTACCCGCTCCCGCACCACGAAGGAATGGATCGCATTGTTCGAAAACCTGGGGGTGCCATGCGGACCCATCAATGACCTCGAGCAGGTTTTCAAGGACCCACAGGTGATCGCCCGTAAGATGCAAATTTCGATGAATCATCCAAAGTACGGCGACATGCCGCTGGTAGCCAATCCGATCCGCATGTCGGAAACACCGGTACAGTATCGAAGTGCGCCACCGGCACTGGGCGAACACACCGCCGAGGTCTTGACCAGACTGCTCGGCATTGAAGCCGAACAACTGGGTAAGATGCATCAGGACAAGATTATCTAGGAACTGTGAAAACGCAGAATGATTGAACCACTGACATTGACGTCAATTCCCGAACACGCCGAGGCATTGCGACCGGCAGTGCGCGAGTTCGTCAAGACTTATACGAAGACGGTGCCGCTCGAGCATCGAGCTTCTTCGTGGATGGGATTCGATGCGGATTTCAGCCGCGAACTAGCCAAGCGAGGCTGGGTCGGCGTAACCCTGCCGAAGGAATATGGTGGCGCCGGTCTGGACGCCTACTCGCGTTTCGTGCTGATCGAAGAATTACTCGGCAACAGCACACCAGTCGCGGCACACTGGATTGCAGACCGACAGAGCGGACCGTTGATTCTCAAGTTCGGGACGCAGGCGCAAAAGGATTTTTATTTACCGCGCATCTGTCGCGCGGAATCGTTCTTCTGTATCGGCATGAGCGAGCCGCAATCCGGGTCGGACCTGGCCAGCGTACGCACACGAGCGACAAAGACTGCTACAGGCTGGAAACTGAACGGCCAGAAAATCTGGACGACCAACGCGCACCGCACAAATTACATGATTGCGCTGGTACGCACGTCGGGAACTGGCGAAGACCGGCACAAAGGTTTATCGCAGATCATCGTCGACCTGTCGGCACCCGGTATCACCATTCGCCAGATTCGCGACCTGACCGGCGATGCCCATTTCAACGAGGTATTTTTTGAGGACGTTGAGCTCGGCGAAGATGCGCTGGTCGGGTCCGAAGGCAGCGGCTGGGCACAGGTCACCGCCGAACTTGCTTTCGAGCGCAGTGGCCCGGAGCGCTTTTACTCCGCGATCGCGTTGTTCGATGTCTGGCTCTACTACCTGCGCGAACATCACTCGGCGGACTCATGGGCGCGCGAACTTGCAGGCCGAATCGTCACGCATCTTGCGGTGCTGCGCGCCATGTCGGTATCCGTCACAGAAAAACTTGCTCGCGGTGAAAGCCCGCTTCTCGCCGCGGCAGTGGTAAAAGATCTCGGTACAGAACTCGAACAATTCATTCCGTTCGCGATTTCTGAAGAACTGGGACGCCATCCTGGACACGCCGTTCCAGATGGATTGCTACAGGCACTTGCCTATATCTCACAGATCTGTCCGACTTATTCGCTGCGCGGCGGCACGCGTGAAATTCTGCGCGGCATGATCGCGCGTGGCTTGGGACTACGCTGAGATGAGAACCTATCTTATGATTGATCGCACGATGCGTTACGTCTGCTACGCGACGCCCGCACGGAGTGATGGAACGCTACTCGATGTGGCGGAAGTGCTGCGGGCCCATTGGTTCGACGTAACCCTTCGGGATGGGACGATTTTCGCCCCCGGCAGTGTTGCTTGCTCCTTGTTTGGGCCGGCCAAACGGCGTCGCTCGCGCCTTGCCGGGAACGAAAATCGTCTCCATCGCACGCGCGATCAATCATAAGATAGGTTCTTTACTATGGATCCGGTACTTTACGAGGCTTTCGATCGCCTGCTCACCGATATCTCGACGCCACAAGTGGTTCGTGAAATCGAAGCCGGTGGGTCGGTACAGAACCTGTGGCAACAAGTCATCGAATCAGGATTTGCCGATGCGATGATCAGCGAAAAATCGGGCGGTGCCGGCCTGGAAATGGGCGAAGCATTTTCGCTGTTTTTTCTGTGTGGCCGCCATGCCTTGCCGATTCCGTTGGCACAGACCATGGTTGCAAGACGCATGTGTGCGTTGAACGGCGTTGACGTCCCCGATGGAACTGTTGCAATAGCTCCGATGCCGGTGTCCAGCGCGCCTGACACGATCGACTGCCGCAACGTGCCATTCGGGAAAATTGCACAATGGGTACTCGTATCGCATGCCGGGCCGTCCGATGCGCAGAAGGACATGCTATTGCCCGTATCGGACGCGATCCGGACTGACACTGGCGTAGTCGGTAGTCTACAGGCACACCTTTGCTGGAAGAATGCACCGCCCTCAGGTGTCGTTTTTAATAACACCGCGCCGTGGCTGGAAATTGCCGCTACTGTTACCGCCGCGATGATGGCAGGCGCAATGGATGCGGTGCTGCAAACAACCGTCCGCTATGCCGGTGAGCGCGAGCAATTCGGCAGACCAATCGGCAAATTCCAGGCAGTGCAGCAACAACTCAGTGTGCTCGCGGAACTTGCATCTGCATCGCGAATCGCCGCCGAACTCGGATGTCGGCAGACTTACGCTGGCGCCCCGAATACGCTTGCGGCTGCAGTCGCCAAAGCACGCGCGAGCGAAGCCGCAGGCACAGTCGTATCGATCGCCCACGGCGTGCACGCTGCAATGGGCATCACCGCAGAATATGACCTGCAACTCTATACCCGCCGCCTGATCGAATGGCGCACCGACTATGGTTCCGCTGGATACTGGAATCGGCGTGTCGGAGATGCCGTGTTGTCGTCAGATGCCCCGACGACACTCGAATTCATGCTGCCCACGTTCTTTTCCGAACACCAGGATTGACCAGGGCCTGGGGCTCTTAGACAAAAAATACAGCTCGGAGACCCAAAATGAGCAAGTTTCTTCTTTACCAGCAAGACGGCCCCGTCGTCACGTTAACGATGAACCAGCCGGATATTCGTAACGTCCTCACCGGAAATACAGCGGTCGCGGAATTCGTAGAAGCCTGTGCCCGCATCACATCGGACCGCACAGTCAAGGTCTTGATCATCACGGGTGCCGGGTCGGCGTTTTCGGCTGGTGGAAATGTCAAGGACATGCGGCGCTTTTTCGAAGATGACATTGCGCCGGCGGCAATCCGCGAAGAGTATCGGCAAGGCATACAGCGCATTCCGCTCGCGTTGTATAACCTTGACGTACCAACCATCGCAGCGGTCAATGGCGCGGCGATCGGCGCAGGATGTGACCTGGCTTGCATGTGTGATATCCGCATCGCATCAGAGAATGCAAAATTTGCGGAAAGTTTCGTCAAGGTCGGCATCGTGGCGGGCGACGGTGGCGCCTGGTTGCTACCCAGAGTGGTCGGCATGTCAAAAGCCGCCGAGATGAGCTTCACGGGCGACGCCATCGACGCCGATGAAGCGCTCGCATGCGGACTGGTATCCAGAGTCGTGCCAACCGACAAACTGATGGACGAAGCGCGCGCCCTTGCCGGGCGCATAGCCAGAAACCCGGGGCCGACAATGCGCATGACCAAACGTTTGCTGCGCGAAGGTCAGCACACGAAGCTGGATACCTTGCTTGAGATGTCAGCTGGCTACCAGGCGCTCGCGCACAAAACGCCGCAGCACAAGGAAGCGGTCATGGCTTTCGTAGAAAAACGCAAACCGGTATTCACCGACGACTGACTACTCCAGAGGGCAGCGCACTCGCAAAGTGCCTACGAAGTCCAAAATTCTCACGTAGAGCGGTATTTGTAGTTGTAGGTCGGGTTAGCACAGCGTAACCCGGCGTATCGGTGACGTCCAAATCAGTTCAGGCTATGCAATTCGGCTAAAACGACGGATTGGTAAATGCTAAAACACGCCGGATTGCGCCCACGGGCTAATCCGACAAAAATAAGGCTCAACCGCGTAACGCCTTTCTGAACTGCTCGACAAGCTGCGAACCCGTGGTGCGGTTCCATGACTCGTTTACTTGCAACCAGAACACTGCATCCTGTCCGCGCTGCACTGGACCAGGTAGAAAAATACTGTTCTTCGCAAGACGTTCGCGTAGCCGCGCCGCTTTTCCCCGGGGCACGACCAGCCTGAAAATATTGGTTCCCTTGGGCACTCGTTCTGTTTGCACGCCGTCGCTGCTGATGCCTTGCATGAGTTCATCAGACACCTTGATCGCGCTCTTCATATGATCAATGTATCCGTTCGCATATTGCCGCGCCAGCAAGGCGAAAGGCCACGCACTGAACAGCGCGCCGCCGAACATGCGCCGCACATTGAACATACCGTCGAGAAGATCGGCCGGCCCGGCCAGTATGGCGCCATTGAGTGCGTTGAAATATTTCCACAAGGATACGTACACCGTATCGAAGGGTGCGGCGTATTCCGCCGGCGAAATACCGGTATAGGCCGATGCGATATACAACCGCGCCCCATCCAGATGCAATCCAATACCGCGCTGTCTGGCCTGGTTACAGATTTCGATCAGTTGAGCCTGGTCGAATAACTCGCCTGCGCGGCGGCGCACAGGCGTTTCAATTGATATCGCTCCGACCGGCGCGGCAACCCTCCCCGATTCGGTCCGGTGCAACGCGTGTTCAACGTGCTGCCAACTAAAGCTGGTCTCACCCGAGGCCAGAGGCAACAACGTCAAGTTGCTGAGAGTCTGGCTCGAATCGCCCGTGTCGTTATAGATATGACTGACGTCTTGCACAATCACCCGGCGACGCTCCCCTGCCAGTGCGCGAATCGCCAGATGGTTCGCAAGCGTACCAGTCGGCATGAACAGCGCGCGTTCCTTGCCAAGTTGACGGGCGAAGTATTTTTCGACTTCTTCGACAACACCGCCCAGAGCGTAAATATCAGTCGTTGGCTTCTGCTCCGCGGACAAGCGCGCCAATTCTGCCGTCACCTCGGACGGGGAAAGATGCAAATCGTCGCCATTAAGATATATGGAAGTAGATTGATTCATGGTCTGTAATCCGAAGCAGAAGTCGTATTGCCAATTGTAAAGTATGGCCCGTGCCCGCAGTCCTAAACATGGCTGTCACGATACTCCCCCGATACGCGAACATCCGCGCCAACGAGTAAAATTGAGGTATGCGCACATCTGCACAAAACCAGGAACTCCTTGAATCCCTTGCTTCAAAGTTCAAGATCATTGTCACGTGCGTAGCGTTTCTGTCGGCAACAGCCGTTTGTACAGCGGCGGGCGCAGCCGAGACTGCGGCGTCCTGTGAGCTACCCAGAATCAATTTGTCCGAACGCCCGCATGTGAATGGCGCGCCGACAAAAGTGACGCTGGGTATGTTGCTGATAGACATCATGCATATTGACGACGTAATGCAGCAGTTCACGACTGAATTTGCAGTTCTTCAGACATGGACAGATTCCCGGCTCAAGGAGTTGGCGGGATGCCATTTTGATCAATCGCAAATCTGGTACCCGGAACTCACTTTCATGAACTCCGGAAAAGTTTTTCCGGCGTTCCCGGCGCGCGCCGCAGTCGGACCGGAAGGCGTGGTGAACTACACGCAACGATACCGGGGTTCGCTGTCGTTTCGTCATGCACTTCATGACTTCCCGTTCGACAAGCACACGATTCAAATCGCCCTGGTACCCTCTAGACAGGACCGACACTTGTATGAACTGGTGGTGGACGAAGATCGAATACTCCGGCTCGATGAATTCACGATTCTTGACTGGACGATGGGAGACATAAGCGCCCACGTTGCGCCAGCCCGCCACCCCCTTACCGGGAGCGACGTAGACGTATTCTATTTCGAAGTTCCGGCAACTCGCCTGTATCAATACTATCTCTGGAAAGTGCTCATGCCGCTGACGTTGATCGTCGCGATGTCATGGAGCGTATTCTGGATCAATCCTGACAAGTTCGGCCCGCAGATCGGAATGTCCGCCACTTCGATGCTAACACTGATCGCATTTCAGTTCGCAATGGCGAGCATTCTTCCTCACCTTAGTTACTTCACCCTGCTCGACTCGTTTATCACTGCCGCAACCGGGCTCGTGTTTCTGGCGCTGGTTCAGTCGCTGACCACGAGTTACCTCGTTTCGGTGGGTCGAGCGAAAATCGCGCTACAAATGGATCAGACTTGCCGCTGGGTTTTTCCGCTCGCATTCATCGGCATTGTGGCGTTCGTCTTCGGAATGTGAAGCATTAGCGAGCAACCAATCTCCCGTTAAGCATCGTTTGCCGCCGACGAACGGGCATGAAGACTTCGCGAAAGAAACTACGCGTGTCCCATAGTCGCCAACGCCGCGCGTATCTTGTCCGCATTTGCTTTGATCACGTCTGGCTTTTCCATGTTGCCGGGCGGGCGCAGCCGAGCATCTTCGTGCCTCGGTAGAACATGAAAATGCAGATGAAATACCTCTTGTCCACCCGCCACTTCATTGAACTGCTGAATGGTGATGCCCGGTGCATCGAACGCCTTCATCATGGCATGGCTGACTTTCTGAATACTGGCCATGCATGAAGCCAGTTGCTCAGGAGACGCGTCGAGCATATTACGCGCGGGTGTCTTCGGAATCACCAGCACATGGCCATCGGCGCGCGGCATGATATCCATCATGACGAGTGTTTGCTCATCTTCATAAACGCGCTCGGACGGCAGTTCATCGCGCAATATTTTCGCGAACACGTTGTTATCGTCGTAGCTCAAGGTTCTGTGCCTCCCCGGTCGTGGTTGTTTGAGACATCGCAGCCGAATTCAGATTACCAGCGCTGCTGTCATTTCCGTCATTTTGCCCCATAAAACGCGATTGCCGGAGCTTCACATATCGAGGCGTCGTCACGGAGCCGCAGATCCTGGCAACCGTAAGAGCCGTTTGCCTTTTCCAGGTCAGGCTATACTTTCACACGGCAAGCCGTTTGCCGTGCTGTTTCAGTCATTCGATTTCGAGAGCGCGTCGGGAGAACCATATGAGCGACCACACCCATGACCACGATCACCCGGATCACTCTCTCCTGCCTTCTGACCCCGCATTGCGGGTGAAATCGCTGGAGACTTTGCTGGTCAGCAAGGGGCTGGTAGACCCTGCAGCGGTCGACGCATTCATTGATGCTTTCCAGAACGATATCGGACCCAGGAACGGCGCCAGGGTCGTCGCCAGGGCGTGGAGTGATCCCGACTACAGGAAGCGACTTCTCGCGGACGCTACGTCCGCAATCGATGAATTGGGCTTCTCAGGCATACAGGGTGAGCACATGGTCGCAGTAGAGAATACCGACGAAGTGCATAACATGGTCGTTTGCACCTTGTGCTCCTGTTATCCCTGGCCAGTACTAGGCATTCCGCCCAACTGGTACAAATCGTTTGAGTATCGTTCGCGAGCAGTAATAGACCCTCGAGGCGTGCTGGCCGAATTCGGTGTGAATCTGGGGGAAGATGTTCGCGTGCAGGTCTGGGACTCGACGGCCGAGATCCGCTATCTGGTCATCCCAAAGCGCCCTCCAAACACTGAGTTGCTGAGCGAATCACAGCTCGCGGAACTGGTTACACGCGACTCGATGATCGGAACTGGCCTCGTATCCTCGGCCGAGGACGCGGGCAATGGCCAGGAGCAGGCGCGATGAACGGGATTCACGACATGGGGAGCATGCACGGGTTTGGTCGTATCGAAACGGAAAACGACGAGCCGGTATTCCACGAAGAGTGGGAAGCCAGATGCTTCGCACTGAATTTCACCATGGGCGGATGGCGAAAGTGGACAATTGATGCTTCACGCTACGCGATCGAGCGTCTCGACCCCGAGACTTATATCAGTTCGACTTATTACGAGCGCTGGCTCGAGAAGCTGGTTAACCTGTCACTTGAGAACGGGCTAATTTCAGAAAAAGAATTGCGTAGCGGCAAGCCGGACGCCGGTTCGACAAAACTGGTACCTCCTTTTGATGCTGCAGCTGTCCGAAAATTGTTGAATAAAGGGCGCCCGAGCGAGCGAGAGGTCGACCAGCAAGCACGTTTTCAGGTGGGCGAGATCGTTCGAACAGTGACCGACAGTCCAACCGGGCACACCCGCTTGCCGCGCTACGCGCGTGGACGAGAGGGCGAAATATTGCTTCACCACGGTGCGCATTCATTTCCCGATAGCAACGCTCACGGGCAAGGCGAAGCACCGCAGCACTTGTACGCGGTGAGATTTGCGGCGCGAACGCTTTGGGGCGATCAGGGAAATCCGAAGGACAGTGTCACACTCGACCTGTGGGAAAGTTATCTTGAGTCCTGAACCTCAACCTCAAAGCAAGCTCGACATTGGCGATGTTCCGCCTTTCGAGGAACCCTGGCACGCGCAAGTTTTTGCGATAACCCACAAGATGGCCCAGGCCGGGCATTACACGTGGGCAGATTGGGCAGAACAGTTTGCAGCCGCCCTGGAGCAATCCCGGCTTGAAGGTGGTGTGACGGACGGGTCCGATTATTATGACGTCTGGCTGGCAACATTCGAACAGCTACTGGTCAATCTCGGTCTCGCATCTCCGGTCGAGGTCGCTGATCTGATTTCAGCCTGGAAGCACGCCTATCTAAATACGCCTCATGGCCAAGCCGTCGAACTACCGCCAGAATAAATCCAATACCACCTTGGCAATCGTCAATTTCGATATGCAACTTCAACAAACGCAATGACCGAATCCCCTTCGCAAAAAGACCGGGACAATGGCACTGACGCACTTCCTTTTGCTGCGCCCTGCAAAAAACTGGAAACCAATGCGCCGCTGCGATGGATCAGTCTTGGATGGCAGGATCTTCGACGGGCACCGCTACAAAGCCTTAGTTATGGTGCGATCCTTGTCGCATGCAGTTATGTGCTGGCCTTTCTGGCGCTCACTTTCGGAAACTACCTGGTTCTGCTCGCGTTGATTTCCGGGTTCGTTTTTCTCGGTCCGATAATCGCAATGGCTTTCTATGACATCAGCCTGCAACTTCAACGAGGCCGAACACCCACCTTGGTGGGTTCACTGCGAAGGAGCTTGCACCATATCGGCAATCAGATGGTGTTCGCGGTGATCTTGCTGATCATCTTCCTGGTGTGGGCCCGGGCCGCCACGATGATTCACGTCTTCTTTCCAGCGCTGGCAGACCCCAGCCTGAAGGAACTTGCCACATTTCTGGTGGTTGGCAGCGCAGTCGGATCATTGTTCGCGGCGTTCGTGTTTTGTATCAGCGCCTTTTCCCTGCCGATGATCACAGACCGCAACGCAGACACGGTGACCACGGTCGTGACCAGTTTCAATGCAGTGCTTCGCAACAAGTCCGCCATGGTGGTATGGGTGATCTTGATCATTGCAGCGGTTGCAGCTGGTTTTGTCACGGCGTTCATCGGTCTGGCTATTACTATTCCGTTGATAGGTCATGCCACCTGGCACGCCTATCAGGAGACAATCGACAGTTCCGCGTGGCCGCGGCATCCTGAATAGGCCAAGAGAGGAAGGTCACGTAGCAGCACACCGCGCGCTGCAACGTTTTTTTAGCCTGCCGTTCGTCCCGGTCCGCCGTACGGAGTAATAAGCGCAGCTCTTATTGCGCCCCACAGACTCTGGTCCTCAGGACGTTTCAACGACCATCGGGTTAGCGGGGTCGGCGGCCCACTCCTGAAGTGACGCCGTGTAGACCGCAACATCCGTGAAGCCGAGTCGGGTCATGATGAAAGCATTGGATGACGCTGCGATCCCGCCCCCGCAATAGGTGATGGTGCGGGCGTTGCGGGCACCGTCAAACATGGCGGCCAGTTCATCGTGCGAGCGGTAATGGCCCAATTCGTCGAGCAGTTCGAGGGCGGATGTGTTCGAGGCGCCGGGGATATGACCGGGTCGGCCGTAGAGAGTTTGCTCACCGCGGTAATAGACCTCGGGCAACGTATCGATGAGACAGACTGCGCCACCATTGACAGCGGCGAGTACCTCGTCCCGGTCGGCGATCAGTTCTGGTCGGAGAACGGCATTGAGCTGTTTCGCAACTCGGCGGGCTGGCTCGGTCGAGAGCGGTCGACCCTCGTCCTTCCAGGCCTTAAGCCCGCCATCGAGCAGTGCCGCACGATCAAATCCGACCCAGCGCAGCATCCACCAAATTCGCGCGGCCCACGCCGAATAGCTCGCATCGTACAACACTACCCGGGAATCGTCGCCGACACCCAGCGCTCCCATGGCGAAGCAGAACTGCTCTGGCGTCGGCACTGCGAACTCGATCGGGCTGTTGCCGTCGCAAAGGTCACCGGTAAGATCAGCGAACCCGGCGGTCGGAATGTGACCGGCACCGTAGTCGGCCCTGCCGCTGACATTCCTGAAGCTGCCACCACTGTCCAGTTCCGTGTGGACGGTGCAATCGAGCACCACCAGATCCGGATCATCGAGGTGCCGATCTAGCCATTCAGTCGTGACAAGCGTGTCCATTCAGATTCGCTCAATGGTGGTCATGTTGTCCTCATTAGCTGTCGGCAGAGATTCAAACGACGTCCCCTCGGCGCCATTATCCCAATTCGAACGGGTTGGACCCGCGCCGGCCGTCACAGCTCCATTGGTTCCGAGTAAGCGACTTGCTGTCGGTCCTGCTTCCATGCATCAGAGACGTCAACATATAACTCGATGGTATTGCCATCCGGGTCGTCAAAGTAAAGCGACTTCGAAACCCGGTGGTCACGCACTGCGACTTTGACACCGTCCGTCTCCAGCTTGAGTTTCGCTTCGCGCAGCTCCTCGATACTGTCGCCAATCTTGAATGCGACATGGACGAGTCCCACTGAATTTTCCGGCGCATCGTCAGCATCATCACCGATAGCGACAACAGCAAAGTCGTGATGGTTTCCCAGCGTAAAGAAAGTCACCGACATCTCCGAATACCGGGCTGCGATGGGTATGCCCAGCACCCCGTTGTAGAAAGCTTCGGCACGCTGCTGGTCGCGCACCTTGATTACCACGTGTCCAAGCAATTGAACTTTCATGATCTTTCCTTTGTTGGTCTACCGATCTTACCGGCGAATTCAGATCTCTGCGCTGCTACAACGGCTGGCGTTCAGTCCAGAACCGCGATCGCTTCGATCTCGACCAGTAGCTCTGGAGCAGCGAGCGCAGAGATTCCTATCAGGGTGTGAGCCGGCGGTTTGGGGAAATGCTTCTTCACCATCTTGCCGATCCAGAACCGGTCTTCGGGCTGAAGGTTCACGATGTACGTCGTGATCTTGGCAATATCCCCGATCGACCCGCCAATCGCTTCAATCGCGATGCGCAAGTTTTCCAGTGCCTTGTCGGTCTGCCTCTGAACGTCACCGATTGCGACAATCTTCGAAGTTTCGTCGCGCGCCGTTTGGCCGCTGATAAATACCATCACATCACCCTCAGCGATCGCTACCTGCGAGAATGTCGACGGTTTGAAAAGACCTTCCGGATTCAAAAATCTGACGCCATCGTCGGAGGCTGCCGGGAACGTGGACATCGCGATCAGCGACGCGACACATACTGACAAATATCTTGCGTTCATCCTGACTCTCCTTACGCAGAATGTTAAGGGTCAAAAACTATCCCAGAGGGCACACTGTTTCAACTCATTTGAGCGAGACGCCTGTTGCGATCTTCATTTATTCAACGACGTGTTTGATGCAAAGAGAAAAGTATCTTATCCATCAGTAAGTTAACTGCCTGATATTCGTGCCCGGTTGCTGACAGGATTTCGGCTTCCGTCTGGACATACTTCGATGGCGACAACTCCGCGCGGCAATTGGCAACAATGGCTTTCGCCGATTCCGGCGTGGTTTCAAGATGAAACTGCAACCCGACAACCGAGTCACCAATTCGAAATGCCTGATTCGCGCAACCCTCGCTGCTGGCGAGGCGCACTGCACCCGGCGGCATATCGAATGTTTCTCCATGCCAATGAAATACGTCGACCGAATTCGTGAACCAAGAAGGTAAATCACGATCCGGCGCGGCGGGCGTAATCGGGAACCAGCCGATTTCCTTGTGCGCATTCGGGTAGACCTTCGCGCCCAACGCAGTTGCGATGAGCTGCGCACCGAGACAAATTCCCAGAACCAGTTTGCCTGCGTTGATCGCTTCGAGAACAAATTCTTTCTCTGCCGAGAGCCACGGATACGCCTGCTCGTCATTAACGCTCATTGGGCCACCCATGACGATCAGCAAATCGATGCCGTCAAGACATGGCAGCGCCTCTGCTTCAAACAAACGCGTTGCACTTATCTCGTACTCGTTCGCATGCAGCCACGACTCAATACTGCCGAGACCTTCGAATGGAACATGCTGCAGGTAATGCGCGCGCACAGGTTCTCCTGGAGAAGAATCAGAGTCAGATGCCGTACCGCCCGGTTCCAGAAATTTTCAGCGCAAAGGCGACGCTAATCCTGATTCACACGTGCGACAGATACCGAAACCATACGCACGGGGCACGCGCATTACTGCGCGTTGGAAGCCAATCCGTCCGCCATATGACCTGCCGGTGAAGTCGCACTCAGGCTGTCGCGCACTTGCGCAACGAGTTCGATTGAGCGTAGCCGCGCAGTCTGGTCGTGGATATGTGCTGTGATCATCAATTCATCGGGTTGCAAAGCGTCAATCAAACCCTTGAGCCCGCTTTCAATGGTGTCCATGGAACCGATGAACGCAACCGCAAGCGAATGTTCGACCATCGCCTTTTCAGCGGGAGACCAGTAAGAATCAATGTCGTCCAGCGGCGGCGGCACCTGGGTCGGTTTTCCGCGTCTTAGATTGATAAACGATTGCTGTTGAGACGTGAAGTGGTAACGCGCCTGCGCGTCAGTGTCAGCGGCCAGCACATTCGCGGCGATCATGGCATAAGGTTGTTGGAGTTGCTCGGAGGGCTTGAAGCGTTCCCGGTAAATATCGAGTGCTTGCCGCAGAAGCTCGGGCGCGAAATGCGAAGCGAACGCAAAAGGCAATCCGAGCATGGCCGCGAGCTGCGCGCTGAACAGGCTCGACCCCAACAACCAGATCGGGACTTCAAGCCCCGCTCCAGGCACAGCACGGATAGCTTGACCGGCTTGCTCCGGTGCAAACAAATACTGCAGCTCCTGCACGTCTTGCGGAAACTGGTCGGCACTTTCTTCCATATTTCTTCGCAATGCGCGCGCCGTCATCATGTCAGTACCGGGTGCCCGGCCAAGACCGAGATCGATGCGATCCGGATACAAAGAGGCCAGCGTCCCGAACTGTTCGGCAATGACCAGGGGCGAATGGTTCGGCAGCATGATGCCGCCGGAGCCGACGCGGATGTTTTTGGTACCACCAGCGACGTGGCCGATGGCGATAGACGTTGCAGCACTGGCGATGCCCGGCATGTTGTGATGTTCGGCGAGCCAGTAGCGCTTGTAACCGAGGCCGTCGGCATGTCGCGCCAGTTCGAGCGTGTTGCGCAACGCCACTGCCACCGTCCCGCCTTTGGGAATTGGAGAAAGATCAAGAATAGAAAATGGTGTCATGCCAGCAAGATTACCAGCTTCGTGACAACATTGGGCGGAGTGGCCAACTGGAGACATCGGCTCGAACACTTGGCGGAAACAGTCTCAACGCCAAAGAAGCACAAGACCACAGTAAAATCAGGTAACCATCACGAAACATCAGGGCCGCAGAAGCACACACCGGACGCCCGCAGTTCATCTCTTAGGTGCGCGCCGGATCCATATATTATGAGGCAGCATTGTGTTGATGTGATGATGCAGTTCATTAACGCTTGATGCCGGTTCTCGTCTGATTTTAGCGTTCCTGTGTCTTCGCGACAAAGTTGTCCACATCCGGGGAGGAAGCATGAAGGTCAAAAACATCGAGTTACTGTCCTGCGACGCAGGCTGGCGCAACTATCACTTTGTCAAACTCACCACCGATACGGATATCGTTGGCTGGAGCGAGTACGACGAAGGTTTCGGTGCGCCGGGTGTGGGCGCTGTGATTGAGCGGATGTCTGCCCGTGTCATCGGTCAGGAAGTCGGCGAGCACGAGCGCATCTATGCAGAACTGTTTGGTGCCACCCGGCCCGCGTCTGGCGGCATCGTCGCGCTCGCCATGGGAGCGATCGAAAATGCATTACTCGATGCCAAAGCCAGAGGACTCGGCGTGCCGGTCTACGAGCTGCTCGGCGGCAAGGTTCGTGATCGCATTCGTGTGTACTGGTCGCATTGCGCGACCTGGAGAATCAATCACCCGACCTACTACAAACCGGCGATTACCGATCTTGACGGCGTCAAATCAATCGGCCGCGAAGTACGCGAGCAAGGATTTACCGGGCTCAAGACGAACATATTCACTTACGACGCCGACAACAAGAATCCACGCGGCTGGCGACCGGGCTTCGGCGTGCCATTCTCGCCTGCCCTCAACGTCGAACGCACCGTGCTGCACAACCTGGTCATGCACCTCGAAGCGCTGCGTGAAGGCGCCGGCCCTGATGTCGACATCCTCCTCGATCTGAACTTCAATGCCAAAACCGAGGGTTTTCTCAAAATCCTGCGGGCTATCGCACACCTCGATATTTTCTGGGTCGAGATTGACTCTCTCGTTCCGGAAGCACTGGGCTATATTCGCAGCCAGAGTCCGCACCCGATCAGTTCATGCGAGACCTTGCTCGGGCTGCGCGAGTTCATGCCGTATTTCCGCGAGCAAGCCATGGATGTCGCCATTGTCGACACCCCCTGGAACGGCGTATGGCAATCGATGAAAATCGCCGCCGCTGCTGAAGCGCACGAACTCAACGTCGCTCCGCACAATTTTTACGGTCACCTGTGCACGATGATGAACGCGCATTTCTCGGCGGCGGTACCGAACCTGCGCATCATGGAAACCGACATCGACCGAGTCGCATGGGACCATGAACTGTACGACCACGTTCCGGAGTTCATCGACGGACATCTGATATTGCCGGACCGGCCAGGCTGGGGCATCACGCCAAATGAGGACGCAATCCGGGCGCATCCGCCGAAAGGTGCGCAAGGGCTGTTGAACTACGGATGGAAAAAATCATGATCGAACCGGATGCGACCCGTTCCTGCAGCACAACGGGATGATCGTCCTTGTTCACGACGTAATGCGCACGAGAGCAGGCCTTCGCCCGGTCTCGCGTCGCGACAATGCATGCAGTTCTGACCCACCATTCGATTTCCACGCAACGCCGGAAATTGCAAGCGACATATGCGATCGACGCATATATGCCGATATCATCAACATCCATGCTCGACAATAGCATTCCTGTCGAATCCGTTCGGATTGTCGCCAGCGGGCCATGCCTGACAAACTGACCGGAGAATCGGACACCAGTGCGTTGCGCACTCGGCTGACGGTCTGGTTCGCACGCTGGAAAAACGCACTTGCCGGGTTACTGGCGTTTTGCCTCGCCCTCTCTATAGCCGAATACATCGTCGACCTCGAAGCGCGGGAGCGAGCCACCCTGCAGCGGATCGCGATGTTGTCATATATATCTGAACTGCGGGCGCATGTAAGCCAGAAGCTCAACAGCGCGTTCCTGCAAGCCGCGGGAGTGGAGAGTTATCTGGTCGTTCGACACAAGGATTTGAAGCGAGCTGAAGTAAATGCCATCCTTGAAGAGTTGTCACGCTCGGTAACGACGATCCGTAATATCAGCGTCGCGGTCGGATACCGTATTGCCTACATGTACCCGGCCGCAGGTAACGAGCAAACCGCCGGACTTGACTACAGGACAATTCGGGGTCAATGGCCGGACGTGGAGAAAGCGTCCAGAACGGGGAACCCTGTGCTTGTCGGCCCGCTTGACCTCATACAGGGCGGGCGCGGCATTATCTATCGCTCGCCGATATTCGTCCGCGGAAACTATTGGGGCATGCTCTCGACGGTCTATGACGCACCAATGCTTCTTCAAGACATATTCGGAGACATTAAGGACGAGCGCTTTGACTTCGCGGTGCGCAAGGTAACGGCAAGCACCGCGCGTCGCGACGCCGCGATCTGGGGACAGCAGCTGCTTTTCGAGCAAAGCAATATTGAGGTGCAACAGATCTCCCTGTCCGGCGGGCCCTGGGAAATCGCAATCGCTCCGAAGCGCGCACCGGTTGAAGGGCGAACCATCCTGATCTTGCGCGGGCTCTCCTTATTGCTCGCGCTGGTCTTGGGCTGGTCGGTCTATCTCTCCCTGGAGCGGCGCACGTTGCTCGCGCAAGTTGCCATGCACGATCCACTCACCGGACTGCCGAATCGGCGCCTTGTCGAGGACAGATTGAAGCATGCGTTGCGGCGATACAAGCGCAACAAGCACGCTGTTGGCATGGTTCTGTTCATTGACCTCGATGAGTTCAAGCGAATCAATGACGATCACGGTCATCGCGCTGGCGACTCGGTGCTGCAGGCGGTAGGCCAGCAGATCACCCATGTGCTGCGTGCTACTGACACGGTAGGCCGGTGGGGCGGGGACGAACTTCTGGTGCTAATGGAGAATACCGACCGTGCAACGGCCGAGGCACTGACCGAACGCATCCGCCAGGTGTTCGAACTTCCGGTTACGTACCAGGACACGACCATCAAGGTTGGTGCATCCATCGGGCCCGCCGTATTCCCCGACGATGGAACCTCGCTCATTGATCTTGTAAGAGTGGCCGACAAGCGCATGTATGAAGACAAGCAGCGCAGGCGAGACATAGAGCGGCGATCGTGGTAATGACATTGCCATCTTTTTCGCCATTAATTGTAAAAGCACTACACTATTGTAGTGCTTTACTGGCAGCCTGCCTGACGGCGTAGTTTACGGCAGTCGAGCCCGCCTACAGATTGACCCACGTACCGCCATCTTGACTCGATCGAACGACCGATTCTACAAAAGCGACACCATTTGCACCATCTTCACCAGTCGGGAAGATGACGGATGCATCTGCATTCTTGCTGTCGCGCGCCGCGCGAATGGCTAATGCGATTTCACTGTATATCGTCGCGAATCCCTCGAGATATCCCTCGGGATGACCAGCGGGGATTCTGGTCACCCTGGCCGCCTCGTCCGAAGCGCCGGGGCCGCCTCGTGTGATTCGTCTTGGCGGCTCACCGAACGGCGCGAACATCAATACGTTTGGCTCTTCCTGCCGCCAGGTCAATCCACCTTTGTCACCATAGATTCTCAGTTGCAGGTTGTTTTCATTACCTGGTGCAACCTGGCTGGCCCAGATCATTCCGCGCGCGCCCTTGTTGTAGCGCAACATGACATTGGCGTTATCATCCAGTCTACGCCCATCAACGAACGTTGACAGGTCAGCGCACAATGATTCGGCCGCCAGCCCGCTGACAAAACATCCCAGGTGATAGGCGTGCGTTCCAATGTCACCGATGCAGCCGCCGGCGCCTGACTGTGCCGGGTCAGTGCGCCAGGATGCCTGCTTCTGACCACTGTCCTCGAGTCGTTCCGTTAACCAGTCCTGCGCGTACTCGGCTTGTACGATACGAATCTTCCCAAGATCGCCGCGCTCGACCATCGCGCGCGCTTGTCGCACCATCGGGTAACCCGAATAGTTATAGGTAACGGCAAGAATCCGGTTCTGGTCCTTTGCGAGTTTCGTCAACTCCGTAGCCTGAGCACTGCTAACGGCGAGCGGTTTGTCACAGATCACATGAAACCCGCCTTGCAGGAACGCCTTCGCAATTGGGAAATGCATGTGATTTGGCGTCACGATCGATACTGCCTCGATGCCATCGTCACGAGCCGACTCGGCTTCGATCATCTGTTCATAGCTCTGATAAGAGCGATCGGCCTGCAACCCAAGTTCACGGGCCGACGCCAGGGCCCGTTCCGGATCCGACGACAAGGCCCCCGCGCAAAAACAATACTGGTCGTCAATTCGTGCCGCGATTCTGTGCACGGCACCAATGAACGCGCCCTGGCCTCCACCTACCATTCCAAACCGAACGCGGCCCGCTGTCAGTTCATTCGTCATCGAATTATTCCTGGAGTTGTGCTTCGTTTCCAATACAGCGCGATGCGCTGTGCGTATTGCGCGCTACATCAGTGTAGTGCTTCACTAGCTCAATCCCAATATAGCCTTGTTCGCCTCTGCATCTGTTTCCGCACCGGCGAAGTCATCAAAAGCCCGCTCGGTCACCCGGATGATTTGACTCTCAATGAACTGAGCACCTTCCCGGGCACCGTCTTCCGGATGCTTTAAACAGCACTCCCATTCGAGAACAGCCCATCCTTCGAAATCGTACTGTGCGAACTTCGAAAATATGCCGTTGAAATCGACGTGACCGTCACCGAGCGAACGAAATCGCCCTGCCCTGTCTATCCATGGCTGATAGCCACCGTATACGCCTTGACGACCGGTCGGGTTCAGTTCGGCATCCTTGACATGAAACATCTTGATGCGTTCATGATAGATATCAATGTTCTCGAGATAATCAAGCGCCTGCAGCACGTAGTGACTGGGGTCATACAACATGTGGCAACGCTGGTGATTGTTGACCCGTTCAAGAAACATCTCAAACGTGACGCCATCATGCAAATCCTCGCCGGGATGAATCTCATAACAAAGATTCACGCCGGCTTCGTCAAATGCATTGAGAATGGGCAGCCAACGCTTCGCCAATTCGTCGAAAGCGGTTTCCACCAGACCGGCCGGACGTTGCGGCCACGGGTACAGATAAGGCCACGCCAACGCGCCTGAAAACGTGGCGTGTTCGGTAAGGCCGAGATTCTGCGATGCTTTGGCGGCAAGCATCAATTGACTGACCGCCCATGCCTGCCGCGCGCTCGGGTTGCCGCGCACTTCCGGCGCAGCAAACTGATCGAACATGGCGTCATACGCAGGATTCACCGCAACCAACTGACCTTGCAAATGCGTGGACAACTCTGTCACCTGTATTCCGTGCTTGTCCAGGGTAGCAGACACATCTTCGCAATACGCTTTGCTTTCAGCCGCCTTAGCCAGATCAAAAAGCCGGCCGTCCCAACTTGGTATCTGTACACCTTTGAAGCCGAGATCGCCGGCCCACTGGGCTATGCTGTCCAGACTATTGAATGGCGCGTCATCGTCGGCAAATTGCGCCAGGAAAATGGCAGGACCCTTAATCGTTTTCATTCAAACTCTCCTCAATAAAATGCAAACAGGGAGTTCAAGTGCTCCCGGTTCACCAATAATAAACTTCGTTGTAACCTTTACTCGTGGCCTGCCAGGGGCTATTCCCCAAGAATGGTCAGCCACGATCAGTAACGAAAAACATAAGCGCAGTTATTGATTACCGCCCTTGCTTATACCTGCTCAATCCCTGGCAAACCGGAAGCGCTAGTGACTTCCGGATCGTGCCCATTCCGCTACTTCGGCAGTGCAAAGGTAATCAGCGCATCACCACGCGGGAAACCAAACAGATTGTGCCCGCCGGCGGCGACCGTCACGTATTGCGTGCCGTCGATCTCATAGGTAATCGGTGGCGCGTTGACACCGGCGCCGCACAGGAACGACCACAGATGCTCGCCGGATGCCGAGTCGAATGCCGAGAACTCTCCGGTTCCCTGTCCCATGAACACCAGGCCGCCGGACGTCGCCAACGTGCCGCCGACAAGAATGTCCTTGGTCCGCGTCTGCCAACGGATCTTGCCCTGCGCACGAGTGTCGATCGCACTCAACACGCCCCAGCGCGGCTCATCGGCAACCTGGAGGACCGAATAACGGACGGCTGGTTTTCCGTCACTGGCCGGTCGATCACGCACCGTGAACGTGGTCGGCATGTGAATTCCGGTGACATAAACAAGACCGGTGGCCGGATCGTAGGAAACCGGCGACCAGGACGTTCCCCCGGCCGCTCCTGGCGCAATCGTCACACCTTCAGGTACCGGAGGACGGAAAATATTGCGATGAGGAACGTAGGCTTCGGACTTGTAGAGCAATTCTCCGGTGACCCGGTCGTTAACGTAGAACCAACCCGTTTTCGACGCTTCGCCGACGGCTTTCACACGGCGGCCTTTGTGCATTACATCAAACAGGACCGGCGGGCTGCCGACGTCATAGCCCCAAAGGTCGTGTGGAACCTGCTGATAATGCCAGCGCAATTTCCCCGTTCGCACATCCAGTGCAACCAGGGAAACGGTATAGAGATTGTCACCCGGGCGCGATACGTCGTCCATCTGAGGCGCCGGGTTGCCGGTCCCCATGTAGAGCATGCCAAGCTCGGGATCGAGCGTCGGTGTCGACCAGAGCGAACCGCCACCGACTTTCCACGCGTCGCCGTATTCGGCCATGCGCGCTTTCTCCGCGGCAATGTCGCGATACAGCGGTGCGCCGTCCGGTGTTTCGGTACGCCATTCGCCTTCCCAGCCGCCTTCCTTGGTGGTGTACCAGCGCCAGATTTCCTTGCCGGTTTCAGCGTCGTAGGCAGCCAGATAACCACGCCGACCGAAACTTCCCTGAAACCCGATTACCGCACCCAGCTCCTTGCCCGACTCGTGATCGACGTGCAGCCCGTATCCCGCCCCGGTCACCCCGGCGATGATCATTCCATCAAAGACCAGCGGCGACATGTTGGCACCCAGTCCACTCGAACCGGTCACGTTCTGATTTCTAAACGGATCGTCATCCCTGAGCTCGGCCATGGTCTCGGTTGGATCCTTGTCCGGCACCGCCATGAAGATGTCCCATATGACGGACCCGGTTTCCATATCGAGCTTGATCAGTCGCGCGTCCGCGCTCGCCATGTAGACCGCACCATATCCAAGAGACACACCCCGGTTGGCGGGTCCGCAGCAGAGTTTCTCCGTTTTCATCTTGTGACGATAACGCCACTTTTCGGCACCGGTCACAGCATCAAGCGCGACCACATCATTGAGTGGCGTCGACAGATACATCACTCCGTCCGCAACCATCGGACTGGTGAGAAATGTGGCACTTATTCCGGTCTGGTAAATCCAGCGCGGCGCGAGTCTCTCGACGTTGCGGCGGTTGATCTGATTGAGCGTCGAGAAGCGCTGGTTATCATAATTGTGGCCATATGTAAGCCAATCAGTCGTCGCGTTCGAGGCAGCCCGCAAACGATCGTCATCGACCGCCCAAACCGGCACAATGCCAGCGCTACACACCACCGCGATGAAAAACCCCACTAGATATTGCCGGCACCGTTCAAACACGTTCATTCTCCTTTTTGTCTGGCATGCCTCATGTTACACGTCCGCAAATTAAAACATGCGATGAGACCAGTCTGACGTCTGCGGAGACAACGGAATTCAAACGCCATTATCTGTGTGTGCAAATTATTTCCCAAAACCCGGCATCGCCGACAAGAGTAGGAATGATTCGAATTCGCAAGACGAAACTGGCCTGCGCTGGTCTGATTCCATAACTCGTGGGACTGTCCCCTAACACCGATGCCTGCGTTCATACCGGTGCTTCTTTGCCGCTATCAGGAACATCGTGATCGTCTGGTTTCGGCGCACTCTTCGGCAGACCACGGCCGTGCCATATAGAGAAAATTGCAGGAAAAACGATCAACACCAGAATCAATGCCGAGCCCACGCCGCCAAGCATCGGCGCGGCGATGCGTTTCATGACATCCGCGCCACTGCCGCTGCTGAACATGATCGGCACCAGCCCCAGAAATGACGACAAGCCGGTCATCAACATGGGACGAATACGCTGACTGGCGCCATCTGTAATGGCTTGCGTCAAGTCTTTGCGGGTTTCAAGTGAGCCGCCTGCCGCGTATCTTCGCCACGTCAAGTCAAGATAGAGCATCATCAACAGTCCCATCTCAACGGAGAGACCGGCGACAGCAATCATCCCAACTGCGACTGCAACGCTAATATTGTAATCAAGTGCTGCCAACAGCCAGACACTGCCGATCAGCGAGAACGGCAACGCCGTCATCACCACCAACGTTTCCGTGATTGATTTGCGGTGCATGTAGAGCATGAAAAATATGACGAAAACTGTCAGCGGCACCAGCAGGGTCAGGCGAGCTTTCGCGCGTTCGTAGTAGGTGAACTGTCCGGCCCAGTCAATGCGATAGCCGGGCGGTATAGAGACCTTGTCGGCGACGACTGCGCGCGCAAGTTCGACGTAGTCGGCAATGCCGATGTCACTCTTGACGTCGACGAAAACAAAACTGACCAGTTGGCCATCTTCGTTTCTGAGCGCAGGCGGACCCGTGCGAAACTGAATACCGGCGACTTGCGTGATGGGGATTTGTGCACCGCTGGAGGTGGTGACAAATACACGCTTGAGCGCTTCGATGTTGTCGCGATACTCGCGCGCATAACGAACCAGAATGTCGTAGCGCTCGCGTCCTTCAACGGTTTCGCTCACTTTCACGCCGCCCATCGCGGCCTCGATAACGCTTTGCACGTCGTTGACGTTCAAACCAAAGCGCGCCGCGGCTTTGCGGTCAATGTCGAAATCGAGGAAGTAGCCGCCGGTTGCCCGCTCGGCAAACGCACTGCGCGTATACGGCGCCGTCCGTTCGTCGTCCTGCAAGACCCGCTCGATTTCGACGCCAGTTCGCTCGATAACCGCGAGTTCCGGGCCAAACACTTTTATACCCAGTGAAGAACGAATTCCCGTCGCCAGCATTTCAGTGCGCGTTTGAATCGGCATCCACCACACGTTCGGCATGCCGGGAAAGCGCATCGCACCATCCATTTCACCGATCAACTTGTCCCATGTCATGCCCTCACGCCATTCACTCTTGGGTTTGAGCATGATGTTGGCTTCCATCATGGACAGTGGTGCCGGGTCGGTCGGGCTGGTGCTGCGACCGGCTTTACCAAACACGCGTTCGACCTCGGGAAACTTCTTCAGTTCGCGGTCCATCGTCTGCAACACGCGGGTTGCTTCCTCGATAGAGATGCCGGGCAACGAGGTGGGCATATAGAGAATACTGCCTTCGTTGAGTGGTGGCATAAACTCATTGCCGAGGCTCTGGTACACAGGCACCGTGAACACTAACGCGAGTATCGCGCCAATCACCACCGGCCAACGCAAGAAGACGGCGAGCTTCACTACGGGTGCGTAAACACCCCTCAGAGCCCTGTTCAGTAGGCTGTCTTCGCCGCGGGTACGTCCTTTGATTAACAGCACAGCCAATGCCGGTATCAGTGTCACCGAGAGCAGTGCGGCGAAGAACATGGAAAACGTCTTGGTGAACGCGAGCGGTTTGAACAAGCGGCCTTCCGTGCCTTCGAGGGCAAACACCGGCACGAAGGAGACGGTGATGATTAACAGCGAAAAGAAGATACTGGGCCCTACCTCCTGCATGGCTTCGATGATGACGCGGGTTCGTGCTTCGCCTTGCACAGACTCCCCGTGCAATCGTTTGTGAACGTTGTCAATGATGACGATGGCGGCATCAACCATGGCACCGATCGCGACCGCAATGCCACCCAGCGACATGATGTTGGCGGTCAGGCCCATATAGGACATTGGAATGAACGACAGCAGGATCGCCATAGGCAAAGTCAAAATGGCGACGAACGCTGAGCGCACATGCAGCAGAAACAAACCGATGACCAGAGAGACGATGACCATCTCTTCGATGAGTGTGTCCTGTAATGTTTTGATAGCACGCTCGATCAGGCTCGAACGATCGTAGACAGGCACAATCTCGACGCCGTCGGGAAGGCTGGTCTTCAAAACCTCGATACGCTCTTTGACACGGTCGATCACGTGGAGCGCATTCTCGCCGTAGCGCATGACTACGATGCCGCCGACCACGATGCCGTCACCGTCGAGATCCGCCTGGCCTCGCTGCAATGCCGGGCCGAGGCTCACGCTTGCGACATCGGCTATGCGAATCGGGATACCGCCGTCACCGACGCCGATCACGACCTCTTTGAGATCATCAACGGACTTGACATAGCCGCGTCCGCGGATGAACTGCTCGTGCCCGGCAATCTCCAGCACACGCCCCCCCACATCCTTGTTGGAGGCACGCACTGCCATGGTGACTTTCTGCAGCGAAATGCCATAGGAGGCGAGCTTGTTCGGATCCACGTTGATCTGGTATTCCTTTACGAAGCCGCCCACCGAGGCCACTTCGGCAACGCCTTTGACGGCCTCCAGGGCATAGCGCAGATTGAAGTCCTGCAGGCTGCGTAAATCAGCCAGGCTCTGATTGCCGCTCTTGTCAACCAGCGCATATTGGTACACCCAGCCTACGCCGGTCGCATCCGGCCCAAGCGTTGGCCGCACATCATCCGGCAGCTTCGGCGTAGCGGAATTGAGATACTCGAGCACGCGCGAGCGCGCCCAGTAAATGTCGGTGCCGTCTTCAAAAACGACATAGACGAACGAAAGGCCCATGAAACTTTGGCCGCGAACGAACCGCACTTCCGGCGCTGCCAACAAAGTGGTCGTCAAGGGATAGGTGATCTGATCCTCAACCAGGTCGGGACTGCGCCCGGGCCAGTTGGTGAAGACAATGACTTGTACGTCGGACAGATCGGGGATCGCATCGAGCGGCGCGTTCGCCAACGACCGATAGCCCCAGAAAGCCGCTACGAGCACGAGCATCAACGTGAGTAACCAGTTGCGCGCCGAGTACGCAATCAGTTTCTCAAGTGGTCCGTGGCCAGGCACGCCGTCGTTGCCACTTACCATTGCTCGATCCCCGTCTTGAGCCGGGTTTCTGCCGCGATCAGAAAGTTGCCCGAGGTCACGATGGTATCGCCGGGGGAGAGCCCCTCGATCACTTCCACAAAACCTTGTACATTACGGCCCACCTTGATCCTGACGGGTTTCAGGCGACCACCGCCCAGGTCGACGAACACCACCCGGCTTGCGCCGGCGAAGATAACCGCCTCTTCGGGAACGCTGAGCAAGTTGCCCAGGTCCGCCTGTAGCGAGACTTCGGCGTACATGTCAGGTTTCAATGCGCCGGCGGCGTTGTCCAGCGTCAGTCGGATACGCCCGGTACGACTTTTACCTTCCAGGAAGGGATACACATATTCAACCGTCGCCGGAAAGGTGCGGCCCGTCAAATATGGCAGCATGACGTTGGCCGCCATCCCGACCTGTACCAGTTCGAGATCGGTCTCAAACACTTCCGCCTCGATCCAGACGCGCGACAGATCGGCAATGGTGAGGAGTATCTGTCCCTTTTTTGCAGCGCCGCCATCGGCGATGTTGCGTTCGATCAGCGTGCCACTGCGGGGGGCATAGATGGCGACGTAGTCCTGTGGTGCACCACGCTTCTCGAGCGACTTGATGTCGCTGGCAGACATGTCCCATAAAGCGAGGCGTTGGCGCGATGCACGCAACAGGCCACTTCCAGCGCTAGACTTCGGGCGGCGTTTCAGCGTATCGAGATACTCTTGTTGTGCAGCCAGCAAATCCGGGTTGTAGACCGTGAACAACACCTGGTTCTTCCTGACCTTGGTGCCCACGTAATTGGCCTTGAGATCGCCAATGTAACCATCGTATTTGAGCGTCACCTGCGACAACAAGCGCTCATCGAGCTTCACTACACCGACTGCGCGGATGGCCTTTACCAGATTGCGCTGCGTGACTACGCCGGTCTCGACGCCAATCAGTTGTCGGCGACGGCTGTCGATGGTGATGACGTTTGCATCATCTGTCGGCATCGCCGCAGCGCCGACCGGCGTTCCGCCCGCAGCGATTGCGAGCCCTTCCCGGTCAGTCGCAAGATCAAACTGCAGGCGTTTATCACCACGTTGTGGATCCTTGATCTCAACCGTCAACGGCCACTCGCCGCGCATGGACAAGTCCATTGAGCCTTCATAGCGACCCGGGCTCACCTCTTCGAGATCGGCCGGCGCACGCATCGCCGGCATGGCGCCCATGGCCGGCATCTGTGCATAAGCGTCGATGTCGATCGCTTGAAGGGGTCGACCTTCGCCGTCACGCACCTCGATCATGATCTTGTTATCACCCACCTGCGCGGTAGCCGGATCGATATCGATCGCAATTTCCAGGTCGCCGGCACGGTAGCGCGGCATACCGCTGTCGCCGGCGTTAATGGAGCCTCGCGCTGCCGTGCCAACATTCCCTACACCCACGTGCATAGCACTCTGTTTCTCCGCGCCAATCGATGTACCGCCGGCGGCGATGGGCATACCGGCGCGATCTGTGGCAAGGTCAAACTGCAGGCGCACCGGTTGGCCCTGGGGCGTTTGAAAGCGCATTGTTAGTGGCCATTCACCGCGCATGGACAGCTCCATCAACCCCTCATATCGACCCGGTGCGGTTTCTTCCAGATCAGCGGGCGCGCGCATGGCCTGCATCGCGCCCATGGCAGGCATCTCCGCGTAGGCATCGATGTCAACCGAGACCGGATTGCCGTTCGGCTCCCGCACCTCAACGATCAGCCGGTTGTCACCCACATGAGGGGTGGCTGGATCGGTGCTGATGCCAATTTCCAGGCCGCCGGCTCGGTAACGCGGCATGTTGTGCTGAGCGACCAAGGGCGCGTCCTCTGAGCCCGCGCTGTACAGGAAAAACCAGGCACCGCCGCCGACGATCGCCAGGGCCGCTATCCCGACGCCCCAGACTGTGGCAATCCGCAGGAAAGATTTTGACTGATTCATTGTCGTTCGCCTACTGAGCTTGTCCGTGCGTCGACGATTGAACCACCCACCCAACGCTCGAGCTCGGCGAGGCGTCTGACGTAATCGGAGCGCGCACGGGCCAACTCAAGATCCGTGCTGACCTTGCGTTGCTCGGCCGTGATGACATTAAGAAAGCCTCCACTACCGCTTTGATAATCCGTGATAGCCGCTTCGAGAAATTCGGTGGCCAGCGGAACGAGTTTGGTCTGAAAGAACACTATGGAGGCCTGTGCCTCCAGCACCTCGGCTCGTGCTTGTGCCAGATCCGACAGCAATTCTGCCCGGCGCTCGACCAACGACCATTCCGCACGCCGTGTATCAGCCTGGGCTCGACCCAAATCAGCTCGGCGTTTGCTGCGGTCGAGCGGAAGGTTGATTGACACTCCGATCAGGGGTCGCTTGTCAGTATCGTCCATGACACCGTTGTAGGCCACTCCCAACTTGAAATCCGGATAGAACGCTTTCTCCGCCAGAGTCACTCGACTCTGACTGGCCAGAATTTGCGCATCCAGCCGCGAGAGTTCCGGATGCTGGTCAAGTGCCAGGCTTTGCAATGCTGCCAACGCCGGGGGCGCGGACCCGATAGGGATCGCCGCCGCCGCGGGCAATGGCATATCTGGCGCTCGATTGAGGAGCGCGTTGATACGCGCTCGCACAGTGTCTTGCTGTCTGAATAACAACAGCAGGTGCTTGTCGAGATTGGCGCGTTCAACTTCTGCCTGGAGTACATCCTGTTTGGGCACGCTGCCCGCGGCGTAGCGCGTCAGTGCGGTGGCGACCAGATCGTCGAGTAAACCTGCGGTGGCATGATGGATTGCCATACCCTCCTGAATGAAACGCCATTCAGCGTAGGCTGACTTCGCCTGTGCGATGATCCGCAGTCTAAGTGCATCGACGCCTCGATCCGCCGCGACTGATTCGTGGCGCGCAGCGGCCTCACGCGCCGCCAGGGTTCCCGGCCAGGGAAGCTCCTGAGTGAACGCAAGCTGCTGATTGAGACTGCGATCAGCGTTAGCGGTCAATGGTGCAACAGCGTAGCTTAACGTCGGATCATCAAGTGAACCGGCGGAATCTATACGGTAAGCGGCCGCCTCTGCCGCCGACCGGATCGCCAACAGACCGGGGTTGACCTGCAAAACCCACGATGCCAGATCGTCGGCAGTTAATCTTGCCTCAGAATCCGGATCCGCAGGTGTATGCGGTGCGGGATCACCCCAGGCGGCGCCAGCGGCTAGCACAATCAGTGCGCTGAGGCCCGCACATCGAAATATTAGGGTTCGCAATGCCCATCTCCTTAAAGTCGGTTACAAATAGAAATGCAACACGCCCGGGTCCGGCTGTCATGCCGAAATCCGGGATCAGAAAGGAATAGGACTAAATACGCAGTCGCTGCGTGATCAGATAGGTATCTGAACCGAACCGACCGGGAGTCGGGACGGATTGAACGAGGCCACGTGCCGCAACAATTGGCGGCGGTTCAATGAAATCGAACGGGGCGACAATAATTTGAGCCCGGTCTGCATCCGCGCGCAGCTCCTTTGGCTTCGCGCTCGGCGTATTTTGCCCGGCGTCGTCATTGAAGCTGAATTCAACCGATTGCTCACAACACGGATCATCTTCGGAATCAACGGCGACGTCGCAATCCGAATCCAGGAAGGGTTTGCCATTCTCATGGTCACAGCAGTCGCAGTCGCCCTGCATGGCCATATCCATCATGGTGCACGCAAAGACAATTTGCGCGTGCATAGGCCCCATCACCAGCAACAGTGCAAGCAATAATGGGCGGATGAATGTTCGCTTGAATCGCCACATAGTTTTCCAGTATATGGCTAATCAACCGGGAACGATAGCCACCGGCCATAACGGGCAACGCGGGGTATTTTCGCTAGTGTAGTGCTTCACTGTTATCGGCACTTATGTTGGATGATCAAACTTGCGCTCAAATGAACAAAAGTGGCGAAATTCGCCTCAGACAAGGCGCAAACCACAGCGAGGTTGGACACCTCGCGAGGATTTGTAACGCAGTATGAGGCGAATTCTCGCTGTCTTTTGTGCCGCTTATTGTGAAGCACTACACTAGGATTGCAGAGCCTCGATGATGGGGCACTCGGGCACGTCGTCTCCAGAACACTGCGTCGACAGCGCATCCAGGGTTCGCTCCATCTTCCGCAAGTCCGCGATCTTCGCGCGTATGTCGCGCAGGTGATCGTCGGCGATATTCTTGACTCGCTCGCACGAAGCCTGCTCAACGTCCACCAGTGACAACAAGTCGCGAATTTCATCCAGCGAAAAGCCAATCTCGCGGCAACGACGGATGAAACACAAGCGTTGTAAATGGCTGTCCGCATACACACGGTGACCGCCGCCGCTGCGTGGAGGCTCTGGCATCAACGCGATGGATTCGTAATACCTGATGGTCTCGGCATTCACGCCACTGCGTTCGGCCAGGACCCCGCGTGTCAGATTTTCTCGTTCGGAGCGCATTTCTCGCTTGTACCTGTAGTAGCTACAGGATTTAGGATAGCTTTGTCGTCTAAATACGCAAGAGAAAACCCGGCAAATATGAGTAACGAACTCGCTCCCGTTGGCAGGACTCAAGATGGACGTCTTGCCGCAATTGGCAGTGTTATAGGTGCTGTGCTCGCGTCCTCGTGCTGTGTAGTGCCGCTGATACTGGTTACTTTGGGCGCGAGCGGCGCCTGGATCGGCAATTTGACTGTGCTCGACCCGTACAAATCCTATTTCGCCGCATTCACCCTGATTTTTCTCGGCCTTGGCTATTGGCAGGTCTTTCGGAAACGCGAAATGGAGTGTGAAGACGGATCGTTTTGCGCCACCCCGACATCAGGCCGGATTACAAAATCAGCCCTGCTTGTTGCAACCGTGCTCGTTGTCGCTGCTCTCTCGATCGACTGGTGGGCACCGCTGTTTTACTGAGGAAGAAAATATGACTATCAACAGACCAGTTTTGATCGCGCTCATGGTTCTTTCCGCGGCGTATTTCATCGCATTGACCCAAACCGTGTGGGCCGATGCAACGGACGCGAGCAGCCATGAAACGCGTACCTTTGCCGTCGATAACATGACTTGCGCGGCTTGCCCGATCACGGTCAGGAAAGCGATGTCACGTGTGGACGGCGTCGTGCGTATCGATGTTAATTTTGAAGCCAGGACAGCCACAGCAACCTATGATCCCGCTCGCGCAACGCCTCACGACATTGCAGCAGCATCGACAGGTGTTGGATTTCCGGCAACGTTGATCAACAAGGACATCAGCGGTGAGTGAACAAGTGGCCAAGTTATTTTCAACGCTGACTTGCCCCGAATGCGGTCACGTGGAGAAAGAAGAAATGCCGACCGATGCCTGCCAGTTTTTCTATGACTGCAAGGGCTGCAATGCCGTGCTTCGCCCGTTGAAAGGTGACTGCTGCGTATATTGCTCTTACGGCGATACGCCTTGTCCACCAATTCAGCTGGGCGGTTGCTGCTAGCTCGCATGTTTCACGAAAACGGTTACGTTGACACAAAAGCGGCGCGCACCCGCGGGTAGCGACAGTCCGATTGAAACAGGGTTTTGCAGAAGTATGCTCAAGCCAGTGTGGCCCCTTCTATGCGTCACCAGGACCAGACGAACGAGAACTACACTCTGCGACGATGAGCAATTCAGTTAGCGCGTGATAAGACCTTGCGTCCAGATCGGTCAGATCGAGAATTCTCTGCATGCGGGCATAAATCGTATTCGGGTGGACCGACAAATCGTCTGCTGCTTTGAGCACATTCATATTGGCATTCGCGTAGGCGCGCAACGTTGTGACCAGGGCGCCGCCAGATTTTTCATCGGCGAGATTGAACTTGCTGGCCCAAGCCGGTAACGCCCGCTGAAATTGCTCCCCAGCCAGATGCATGAGCAAGCGCCTCGCCGGGATTTCGGAGAACTGAACAACCCGGTCGGTGACGCTGGCCAGATCAAGTGCGAGCTGCGCTTCCCGGTACGCGTTGGGGATCTGTGATGTTGACGGCACGTCATTGCTGACACCGATCAGGACTGCATTGCTGAGCATTGATGCCTCTGTCGCGATGCGCTTCGCGAGAGCAATGTGAGGTACCGTCCACCCAGACGCGCGCCGCGCATCGGAGAATACGGCAGTCACTTTGTCGTCGCGTACGTCGACGACTCTTCGCGCCGCGGATCTGTGCAAAATTCTGTTGATCGAATCGGCCAGGCGGCGGGCGCGCGCCGGATTTTGCATCTCCGCTGGATCTACCGGTTGTGCCAAAACAATGCAAAACGACTGGTGACTTTCGAGATAGCCGGCATCGCGCAGGATCGTCGCGACACGCCCATCCGACTCGTCGTAGCCCTCCAACAAAATGTTGAGCAGTTCGGCACGATGGTCACCGGCGACATCGGCGAGTAAGCGGGTATGCGCAACGTAGGCGCTCGCCGCGACGGTGCTGACAGCGTCGGTATATTCAATTGTGAAATCGGCGACTGCTGCGACAACTTCCGGTGCACCTTTGGTCGAGGATGCTGCAGCGAGTATGGCTTCGCGCACCCAGCGCGAAAAAACTTTGTGGCCACACCGGTAGGCATGCAGCGTCGCCTCCAGTGGGAAGCGCTGTTCAGCGCGACGCCTTGCGTGTTTGCGGACGAATTCGAAGTCTCCGACGGCCCCGCCTTTCAGCAAGCGCACCATCTCATCCGTATGCTCCGGCCCGTGCAGTGCAAGCTCGGGCAGGATATCCGGATTCCGCGATTCGCTGAACGCGGGGATCTCGGCAAGCACAATCTCCCTCAGATCAGCATTGATGGCAGCGGAATGCATCGCCAGATGCCTGGCCGCCGCCGGCAGGAAAGTGCTCTTTATAAGCCGCTTCAAGGCGTCTTCCAGGGCATCGGTGGGGTAGCTGGTCATGTCTGCCATTGTGCACTCTACACATTTCCTGTGAGTAATTATCAGTATTTTGCCCAATGTATGTGTGATGTGCTGGTGATAATCTCCATTTCGTCGGCTTACGGCTGTCAGTCAGCCGGCAACAACGGTGCTACGGCAGAAATTGCGCGACGCCGACAAACCCGAATCCGACAAACAGATAAGAGGAGTTTCTGAAAATGGCGAAATATCTTTACGTTTATCACGGCGGTAGCCGCCCGGAATCCGAAGCGGCAGTAAAAGAAGTCATGAATGCCTGGGGCCAGTGGTTTGGTTCGTTGGGCAGTGCCGTTGTCGACGGCGGCAATCCCGTCGGCGCGTCGTCAACGGTGCAAAGCAATGGCTCCATTGCCGCCGATGGAGGTGCCAATCCGGCCAGCGGTTACAGCCTGATCGAAGCGTCGAATCTCGATGACGCGCTGGCAAAAGCAAAAGGGTGTCCCATTCTATCGGCCGGTGGAACCGTCGAAGTTGCTGAAGCAATCGATATGTAAGCAATCGAGCCTGGTCACGTAGTAAGGTTCGTGCATACGAACGCTTGCCAGGTGACAAGGCTCGTTTCATTGCAAGCGTGTTTTGACAGGAGGCGCATCATGCAAGACCACAATGTGGTGTCAGGTGACGAATGGCTTCAATCCCGAAAAGAACTTCTGGTTAAAGAAAAAGAATTCACCCGATTGCGCGACCAGTTGAGCCAGGCGCGGCGCGCGCTACCCTGGAGAAAAGTTGACAAAGAGTATGTCTTCGACACTGCCGCCGGTAAGCAAACACTCGGCGATTTGTTTGACGGTCGAAGCCAGCTCATCGTCTATCACTTCATGTATGGACCGGACTGGAGCGAAGGCTGCCCCAGCTGTTCTTTCTGGGCGGATAACTTCAATGGCATCGACATTCATCTCAGACATCGGGATATCACGATGCTTGCTGTATCCCGGGCGCCATTGAAGACACTGGACGCTTACAAGAAACGCATGGGCTGGAATTTCAATTGGGTGTCGTCCCTGGGTACGGACTTTAATTTTGACTTCCATGTTTCGTTCACGCCTGATGAGATGGAAAAAGGCGCGATGAATTACAACTACGAAAATCGCAAATTTCCCAGTGAGGAAGCGCCCGGCATCAGTGTGTTCTACAAGAACGAACAAGGAGAGGTGTTCCACACCTACTCGTGTTTTTCACGTGGTCTCGACATGCTGAATGGTGCCTACCATTACATGGACCTGGCGCCGAAGGGCCGCGACGAAGCTGAATTGCAATTCTCCATGGCATGGCTCCATCGCCGGGATCAGTACGCCGACTAGAAGATTCACGTAGCAGTTAACTCTGACAGGAGAAAACGATGACCCCAGATCTGACCTATCTTGCGTGGACAGCGTTGCTCACAGCCGTATTGTGGATTCCGTACATCAGTGGCCAGGTTATGACCAATGGTTTTCTGACGCCGCAAAATTATCGCGACCCTGCAGCGCGCGAGGTGCCCTTTTGGGGGCAGCGCGCGAACCGGGCGCATATCAATGCAGTTGAATCGTTCGCACCTTTTGCCGCTCTGGTGCTCGTCGCGCATGTCGGCGGGGTATCCAATGAAGCTACTGCAATGTGGGCGGCTCTTTTTTTCTGGGCGCGACTTGCGCACGCTGTTATTTACATTCTGGGTATCCCGTTCCTGCGCACAATTATTTTCACAGCCGGCTTTGTTGCTGTGGTGGGTATTTTTTACGAAATCGTAATGTGAGCAAAGACCCGAGCCACGGCCGACTTTGCGTCTGCCGAAAGAACGGGTACGGCGTGGCTGGGGCAGCGGCTATGCGAGTCGCCCTGCGGATCGCCCGAGTAACACAATTGGTTCCGTGTTAAATTCGCCAGACACCCACCCTAGCGGAGGCCGCCATGCCATTCTGTGAATATCTTAGCGATAGCTCCACCGTGCGCGACGTGATGGGCCATCAAGCCGCGCGCTATGCGCCACTCGAGAATTTCACGCATGACCTGATGCGGGGTGACTCGCCGTTTTCGGTGGCCGAGCGCGAACTGATCGCGGCCTTCGTCTCTGGCCTCAATGCCTGCCAGTTCTGCTATGGCGCGCATGTCGCGGGCGCCGAAGCTTTTGGCACCGCGCCCGGACTGGTCGACAGTCTGGTCGCAAATCTCGACGACACAGCGGCGCTTGACGCCCGAATGAAACCGGTTTTGCAGTTCGTGCGCAAACTCACCACCGCGCCTGCTAAAGTAACCCAGTCCGACGCCGACGCAGTGTTCGCCGCCGGCTGGGGCGAAGACGCGCTGCATGACGCCGCTGCGATCTGCGCGCTGTTCAACTTCTACAATCGTCTGGTTGACGGCCATGGCGTCAAAGGCGATGCCGCGATGTTTCCAATGATCGGTGACATGCTCAAGCAACATGGTTACGCGCCCGCGCCTGCAAGGTAGGCGAATGGGTACGCGTGCGAACGCGATGCGGCCAGGAAATTTGAGCCCGCTCGTTCACCGCTACTGAATCGGCGCGCGCACTAGCAGCCCGTCGGATCGGTTTCGATCGTGCCAAACAAGAATAACTCCGGACTACCGGTCATTATTGTCGGCGGGGGCATCGGCGGACTCGCCGCTGCCCTGGCACTGTCTCTCAGGGGTGTCCCGGTTCATGTATTCGAGCAAGCTGATGCTTTTGGAGAGATCGGCGCAGGCATACAGATCGGGCCGAACGCGTTTTACGTTTTCGAGAAACTGGGGCTGACCGAACAGATCAATGCAGTCGCCGCGTTTCCGGATGCCCTTGTCGTGAAGGACGGCCTGTCGGCAGAAACCATTATGAATGTCCCGGTCGGCGTGACTGCCAGACAGCATTTCGGATTTCCCTATGGACTGGTACACAGGGCCGATTTGCACGGTGTCCTCCTGCAGGCATGCAGCGTATCGCCACTGATTTCACTGTCCGCATCCACAAAAGTCGTCGATTTTGAAGACAAACGTACGCATGTCTCGGTGCAAACTCACGCCGGCGAGACGCATGACGGCGCAGCCCTCGTGGGAGCGGACGGCCTATGGTCGCGCATACGTGAGCGCCTGGTCGGCGACGGCAAGCCGCGCGTCTCCGGGCACATTGCCTATCGCGCCGTATTGCCGATTGCGTCCGTACCTGATTCCGACGGTACGAACAGCATGACATTGTGGGCAGGCCCCAAAACGCACCTGGTTCATTATCCATTGCGACGCGGCGAACTCTATAACCTTGTCGCGGTGTTCCACAGCGATCGCTACGAGGAAGGTTGGGATACCTACGGCGACCCGCAAGAACTCGAACTGCGCTTTCGCGATACCAGTCCGCAGGTTCGGAACATGCTGGCGATGATCGAATCGTGGCGTATGTGGGTCTTGTGCGATCGGGAACCGATCAGCGAATGGAGTCGTGGAAGGGTCACACTGCTGGGCGACGCGGCTCACCCGACATTGCAATACATGGCACAAGGCGCGTGCATGGCAATGGAGGACGGCGTGTGCCTCGCCAATATGGTGGGCGCGTGCGATGGCGATTTCGAAAACGCTTTTGTCCGATATCAGAAGACGCGTTACCTGCGTACCGCGCGCGTCCAACTGACTTCAAGACTGTATGGACACGCCTATCACGCAGCGGGCGCAACCCGCGATCTGCGCAACGCTTATCTCGCGGCTCGCACACCTGAACAATACCTTGAAAGTAACGCCTGGCTATACGCCCGCGAGGAAGTAGAGAAGCACACGAGCTGAAGAAACCTGTTTGGCATAGCGCGCTGCGCGCACTTCACTGGGCTGACCGGAATGGCATTAACTCAAGTCCCAATACCGCGAAAACCATTCTGACACGGGAGTGTGTAGCCCGGATGAAGCACAGCGCAATCCGGGGAAACTGCGTAATGGTGGAGAAATTCTCCCGCATTTCGCTGCGCTACATACGGGCTACGGGCTTACCTCAGCACATTAGGCCAGCAACGACGACATCGAATACATGCGCTACGTCAAATCATCTGCACCTGAATCTCTACTGTCGTTTGAGACTTTTGCGGCGTGCGATCACGACGAGAACGAGCAGCAGTGCAATCATGGGCAGCGGGTGAAAGTTCAGCACTCCCGCGAGAACAATCAATCCCGCACCGACGGGCATCAACAGTTGCCCCGAGCCTTTCAACCAGAACCGGTCTCGAATCAGCCACAGCGTCGCCACATAGATTGCTACCGGAATGGCCACGGACAAGGCGGCACCTTGCCCGCTGACATGGCCGTGGTGCGCGGCCAACTCGACCATTACCGCGAACCCGGCGCCGGTTGCCGCTCCCGCTGCAAACAACGCAAAGTGACCGTAGCCCCAGAGCATTGCGTGTCCCAGGCGTTCGCTGTGTAGATGCTCTTCATCTGCAAAATACAGCGCCCACATCGTAAAAGTGATAACCGAGGCAAGGACACCAATTTCCAGCATCTCCCATGACGCTTTTCCGTCTCCAATTGCTGCCCCGAGTGCCAGAACGATCGCCAGAAAACATTCACCCAGTACGATGATGTTGAGCAGGCCGTAGCGTTCGATGATGTGGTGGCGATGCCAGCTGGTTGTAGTGGTTCTCTCAGCGAAGGCGGGAACCGCCAGTTCGCCGGCAATACCCAGCAAGAAACCCAGCAGCATCGCGTTTGACCCGGCAGGCAACATAAAAATAATTGCAATCCAGTACACCTGCATGAGCGCTATTCCAGAACCATAGCGCAAGGCGGTGGGACGACGCTCGGGATCACCCCGCGCCGCCGCCAGCCACAGTAGAACCAGACACAATCGCATTATGATGAACCCGCTCAGCGCGAGGTAGAGCGGCTGGCCAGAAAATACCGCCGGGATTCCGGCGGCCAGCGCCAGAGCACCGAACATGATCGCCATGCTCAACATCCGGAACCACGATGATCCGTTGTCATAAGCCGAGGCAAACCACGTGTAGTTCATCCACGCCCACCAGATCATGAAAAACGACAACAGAAATCCGATGATGCCGTCGAAGAAGTGAGCTTCCGCAACAGCGTGGTGCAAACCCGTCGCGGCAGCCGCAATGGCAATGACGGCCGCGAGGTCGAACATCAGCTCAAGCGGCGTCGCGGCTCGATGATCCTCATGTTTGTTCCTGGGCGTCAGGCGAAAAGATGAGGTATGTCGAGAACTACTCATGAAATTAACTCGTTTCTTCGATTGAATTATGTCCGTGCCAAGAACATTGTATTGCCTGATCATCCAGGTAGTCCAAATAGACTTACCGAACAAGCGGTGCCCTGGGGGTGCAGAACTGCGGCTGCAGAACCGGGTATTTCACTGTCTGCTATATGAGACAGAGTCGCCTGCGACCCTGTCTCCTAGTTCGCGTTGTACATCTCAGCGCCGGACGGTGCAATTGGCACGGGCGCCGGATTGTCAGTCGACGGAATGGGCTGGATGGACGGCGGCACCTGGGAATCCTGTCGCTCCAGCATCCGGGTTAACAACGCAATACAGCGTGGGGGTGCGCTCGCAAGGTACTGCCGATTGTCGTCAAGAATGACCCACGTAGCAATACCATTCTCGGTGATGCGCCAAATCTGCCCCGCGACGCCATTAACCTTCACGGCACTGCAGAAATTATCAACTTTGATATCGGGTTGCGCGTATCCGACCGCTCCGACGGCTGTGCACAGAATAGTCAGGGTAACGCCAGCAATAACTCTCCACATGTTGTAGACCCTTGGTGCATTTTCCGTTCCCGCATGCGATCTTCCAGAATCGGCGTAACGCTGACGTCACACGAAATGCTGTACTTAGAGGTACTTAAAGTATTAGATCCAACGTCGTACGCGCCTTTTGTAAGCGCGATAAGAGTCACCGAATTTCTCTTCCAGGTAGATCTCCTCGCGCTTGATGGCGATGTTGTAAATCATCCAGCCACAAAGGGGGGTGAGGATCAGGACCCAGACCTCTGACAGAATTATCGCAAACCCGATGCAGAATAAAATCATCCCCAAATACATAGGATTGCGCGTGAACTTGTAAGGCCCGGCAACTACGATTTCGGGTGTCGGTGTCCACGGTGCTGGGTCCTGGCCCGTTTTCTTGAATTGCAGGAACGGCCCCACGATGAAAATCACAATGGCGGCAACAGCGATGAGCCCGCCGACTAAGTAGCGTTCCGGGACCGCCAGGTCGTACTGATCAAGGATGGGTATAAAGCGGCCAAGGACATAGCCTGCGATGATCGTTGCGATGGGCAGGATGGGTGGCGGGATTTTTACCGCCGCGCCGCGTCCTTCTTCTTTTTCCTCCATAGCAATTCCTCGTACTCAATACAGAGCCATCAGATTTCCCACACATGTGCCGCACATAGTGTCAGGGGTCGATTATTGATCCAACGCACAACAGCCGCAAGTTGCTCATCGCACCTGCACCAGCCCTTCTACCATGCTCCTCGTTCTACCAGAGTTCGTACTTCTGAACTTCCGCCCGACCCACCACCATGTGATGCACCTCATCAGGTCCGTCAGCAAATCGCAGGTGACGCATGTCGGCATACAGGTCGGCCAGTGGCGTCCACTGGGAAACGCCGGTTGCGCCGTGCATCTGGATGGCCGCGTCGATAATTTCGCAGACCTTCTCGGGTACCATGGCCTTCACCGCGCTGACGTAAACACGCGCCTCTTTGTTGCCCAGCACGTCCATGGCTTTGGCCGCCTGCAGCACGGCCAGACGCATGCCGGTGATCTCAATGCGTGCGCGGGAAATGACTTCCAGGTTCTTACCGAGCTTGACGATGGGTTTGCCGAATGCTTCCCGGGTACCGGCGCGCTTCACCATCAGCTCAAGTGCCTTTTCGGCTTTGCCGATCGATCGCATGCAATGGTGGATGCGGCCCGGCCCCAGGCGAAGCTGGGAGATCTCGAAACCGCGGCCTTCCCCGAGTAACATGTTTTCCTTGGGCACGCGCACGTCGTTGAAACGCATATGCATGTGTCCACGCGGGGCGTGGTCGTTGCCGAACACCTGCATGCCTTCGAGTATTTCCACCCCGGGCGTGTCCTTTGGAACGAGAATCATCGACTGTTGACGATGGGGTGGTCCGTCGGGATCGGTCTTGACCATGGTGATCAGAATCTTGCAGCGCGGATCACCGGCACCGGAGATGTAGAATTTTTCGCCGTTAATAACGTAGTCGTCGCCATCTCGCACACATGTCGTTGAGATGTTGCGCGCATCAGACGACGGTAAACCCGGTTCGGTCATTGCGTAAGCGGATCGAATATCACCATTGAGCAGGGGCTTGAGCCACTCTTCTTTCTGCGCCTCGGTGCCGGTCCGTTCGAGCACTTCCATGTTGCCGGTATCAGGCGCACTGCAATTCAGACTCTCGGAGGCCAGCGAGTATTTTCCAAGTTCAACGGCGATGTAGGCGTAGTCCAGATTTGTAAGGCCTTGTCCGATCTCCGATTCAGGCAGAAAGAAGTTCCACAATCCGGAGGCCTTGGCCTTGTTCTTGGCACCTTCGAGCAACTCGAGCTGGCGCGGATGCCAGGACCAGCGGTCCGCCTTTTCATTGTCGAGGGCGAAGAACTCCTCAGTGATGGGTTCCACGTTCTCGGAAATGTGCTGCTTCACGGCCTCCAGCAGCGGTTGGGCGTCGCGCGACATCGCCAGATTGAACAGACTTTGATCTGCTTGAGCTTTGGACACGGATTTCTCCCTTGTAGTTGGTGGTAGTCGTTCTATGGGTTCAGAATGGCGGTCAATTGCTGCCGCAACACCAAAACTCTACTCGATCAGCGTGACTGATGCTTTGATCGAGGCCAAAGTATCGAGATATCAGGAAACAACATGGGGAGGCGAATGTGCCGACAACAGTATATGGAGCATTCAGGACACCGCGGCAAATGCTGGCTACGCAGGAATACGAAGGCCATTTGTCGATCCATGACGGCAAGACAGCAGCCAGCTTGGGGCTTGCCGGCGCCCCCATTGAAGGTCCGACTCATTTCAGCCAGTTTGTTCCACTGCTGCATGAACAATTCGGCGACGCCTGGTTCGAACGCGGCTGCATCAGTGCTCACTATCAGAACATGGTGGTGGAAGGTGAAGAGGTGCGCGCGTTCGTCGAGCAACGTCACAACGGGGACTCGCTCATCCGCATCGGCGCAGAAAAACGCGATGGCACGCCTGTCCTTACGGGTACTGCGTCAGTTGCCCCCGACTATGGCGACACCGAAATCAGCCAGCGCATCCAGCGTCTTCGCCCTTCGGGGCAATTGGTGATACTGAGTGAACTGACGGTCGGCCAGAAAGGTGCTGGCAATCCCGAGAACGCCATCATGGATTTCGATCAACGCATGGGTGACCTGTACCCGTTCACGCTGAATCAGAAGCTCGCGGTCATAACCGAACCACACCCTTACTATCAGTCCGAGCAATCGCGCTGGATCAAGCCAGTGATTCCGCTGGAGATGATCAGTGTCCTGACCCAGTACACCAGCAATCAGTCGGAATTCCGAACCAGGGGACCGGCGCTTGGATTGTTTGCCGGGCAGGAGATCAGACTCATCGCCGGCCCGTTGTACGTCAACCATCCGTACAAACTCGAACGGGAAATTATTGCGTTAAGCGAAAGCCGGCGCACTGAGTCAATGTGGATCAAGACCAGCGTGTTCGACGCGCAAACCAACGTGCTGGCCGCCGAGACAATCCTGAACTCAGCGACCATGAAAGATTCGTATGCGGAATACGAAGCAGAGGCGAAAGCATTGGGCAAGAAAATGGCGTAGTGCGTCACAAGTGCGAGTTGTTGCCCAGATATGCTGCTGAACCTGTAGGGCGCAATAAGCGCAGCGCATTGCGCCGTATTCGAGTCGAATGAATCGCTATTGCTTGCCCACTTCGGGTAACGCTACGCCAATCCCACATGAAGGACCGAGTCCGGCACACGGCGTCCGCTGCCGCGCGTGACGCAAGCTGCGAAAATCTCGTGCAAATAATCAGATCCAGATCGTAAATCGCTCCGCCCCCTTATTAGCGCGAAGGGGAAATCAACCGTCCTCTTTGGTCGGCTTTACGTCGTAGTAAACGTCTCGGAGAGAGCCACCGAAAGTTACCGCACCTGGACAAGACCGGACCATCTTGCGTGACTTGGGTTCCAACACATTGAAGAATTCAGCACACGATGAGCAGATGCCTTCATTGCCAGTTACGCTGTATGGCACATCTTCCCCATCAACCTTGGCGGTGAACTTGCGCGAGATGAAATTGGCATGATTGGCCTTGTGCCCGGTCCAGTGTTTCTTCAGGTTATCTTTTCTGCCCCAGAAACCTGTAATGCTAAACAGCATCTTGAACATGATCGCATCCTTCACGCCGGCTTGTTCCCATTCCTCCGGCATCTTTTCCAGGTATTCCTCAGACTTGGCGACTTCCTCCAACTCTTGGTCGGTCGGCAGTTGCTCAGGCAAAAACTCCGAACTAGACATCTGCGCATCGAGAAATTGATCGTACGCCGCCGGTAAGCGGTGGTCGCTCATGATCATGGTTTGGCCCTTCTTGTCGGAATCGCGATACCACGAACCTTGCCGCACACAGATGCGGCTCCAGACGGAAGGCGGTGCGAATACGAGCTTCTTCCCACGCGAGCGAAGCACTTGGCAAGGAGTGATGAGCGTCGTTGAAAAACTATAGCCATCAGCTTCAAGACTGCACCTTGCCGCTTTGAATTCGTCCTCTTTGAACCAATAGAGGAAGCGAGTTTCCGGCTCTGCTATTTTCATGCTTGAATCCTCTTGGTTGCTATAAATTGAGGTTCACGCGGACCCAGCATCGCGACTGGCTCACATACTATCAGAATAGGTGAGTGTTTCTAACATCACCAATGACACCTGACGAGGTTAAAAAAGGGACAAATTTACTTATTTCGAATTGCTAACTATGCTCGGTGCGAAATAATACATCTACCCCGAATGGCACTTAACTAAGCGATTTTGGTAGGTTGGGCTGAGTGAAATGAAGCCCAACACGCCAGCGCGCACCATAACTACCGACCTCATTTCCTGTTCGCCCGGTTCGATCTGCCGCCACTATTATTTTTGAGTACCGCAGTGCAGCGCTTGCGCTGCATTGTTGGGCTTCACATCAAGCGCTCAGCCCAACCTACGAAGCTACATCGCGCGCCCGAGCGCACGTTCGCATTCGCGGTGCCGCGAAAAAGCTTATGTAAGTGCCATTCGCATCTGCCCCCCATTTTCTGGCCTCACCCGAGGAGCCAGCCCGATTGCATACTAGCTCTGACCGCGTAGCCGGTGCAGGGCGCAATACTTATTGCGCGCCTAGGGCGCACCAAGCGCAGCGCATTGCGCCGCATTGGAATCGATGGAACCGGTAAGGCCGGCCCACGTCGGATTGCACTGCGCCAATCCGACTTGCGAAACTATTCTTGAGATGCCAATTGTTTCTGGCGATTTACCCGACTCAGGCCACTTTCATCTTCTTTTCGGAAAGTTGAGCTTGCAGATATTCGTCGTAGGTGCCGCGGAAGTCGACAATGCCGTCTGGCGTCATATCAATGATGCGCGTCGCGAGCGACGACACAAAGTCACGATCATGGCTAATAAAGATCAGCGTACCGGGGTAGTTTTCCAATGCGAGGTTGAGCGCCTCGATAGATTCCATATCCAGGTGATTGGTCGGCTCATCCATAACAATCACATTCGGTTTTTGCAGAATGATCTTGCCGAACATCAGTCGCCGTTGCTCACCACCGGACACAACCTTGACGGATTTTTCGCTGTCGTCTCTTGAGAACAACATGCGACCCAGCGTCCCACGCAACATTTGCTCGTCCGCACCTTTCGGCCGCCACTGAGAAATCCAGTCGAACAAAGACATGTCGATTTCAAACTCGGGAGCGTTGTCTTGTGCGAAGACACCTTGCTGGGCATTTTCGGCCCATTTAATCTCACCGGCATCCGCATCAATTTCCTGCAGCAGTGTGCGCGCAAGCGTTGTCTTGCCAATTCCGTTTTGCCCCAGAATCGCGAGGCGCGTTCCGGCTTCGATCGTCAGGTCCAGGTTCTCGAATAAGAGGCCCTCGTCAAAACCCTTGCTGATGCCTGTTGCTTCAACCGCGATACGACGAAGAGGCTTGTATTGTTCGAAACGAATAAACGGGCTTACGCGACTCGACGGCTTGATGTCATCAAGCTCGATCTTGTCGAGTTGCCTTGCGCGCGATGTCGCCTGGCGCGCTTTCGAAGCGTTGGCAGAGAAGCGGCTGACAAAGGACTGCAGTTCAGCAATCTTCACTTTCTTCTTTGCATTGTCCGCATGCATGCGCTCGCGGGCCTGCGTGGCAGCCGTCATGTACTCGTCGTAGTTTCCGGGGAAGAGCTGCAGCTTGCCGTAGTCCAGATCCGCCATGTGCGTGCACACGCTATTCAAAAAGTGCCGATCATGCGAAATGATGACCATCGTGGATTTGCTGGCATCCAGAAAGCCTTCCAGCCAACGGATGGTGTTGATGTCGAGGTTGTTGGTCGGCTCGTCAAGCAACAACACGTCAGGATCCGAGAAAAGAGCCTGTGCCAGCAGGACGCGGAGCTTCCAGCCAGGCGCAACAGCGCTCATGAGGCCGAAATGCCGATCAACCGGAATCCCAATATTCTCCAACAGCTCGCCGGCGCGAGACTCAGCGGAGTAACCATCCATCTCGGCGAATTCGACTTCGAGGTCCGCAACGAGCATGCCCTCTTCGTCACTCATCTCGGGCAGTGAATACAGACGATCACGCTCCTGCGACACTTCCCACAGTCGTTTATAGCCCATGATCACAGTATCGATAACCCGATACTCTTCATAGGCGAACTGGTCCTGGGAAAGTTGTCCGACACGGACATTTGGATCGACGGAAACGTTGCCCACAGTGGGCTCCAGCTGACCGGCCAGGATTTTCATCAGCGTGGATTTGCCACAGCCGTTGGCCCCGATCAGGCCATAGCGATTGCCGTTACCGAAGGTTACAGAGACATTTTCGAACAGGGGTTTTGCGCCGAACTGAATCGACAGGTTTGCAGCAGAAATCAAGGAATATGCACCGAGTGTAGAGGCCAGTCGGACTATTTCGCCATCCGGCCGTTGTTTGGGCGGCGGAGCATAGCAAATTTAGCCGCCGTATTACAGGACCGGCCCCATCGGAAGCAGGCGATTGAGCCAGGTCTTAAAGCGTTTGCCGTGTCTGGAGCGCAAGACGCATACCCGAAGCTCTCATCATTTCAGCAGTCCAGGCCGCCGTAAAGAATGCGCCCGCGCGGCTGATAATCAGGCAACTCGCCCCTATCACCCCGTATTGCGCCTTCGTCACGACCGCATTGCGACCTCTTGCACCCATCGGACCAGCCGATCCTCTCCAATTCCGGTTAGATATTTTTCACTGAATAAGCTGAATCGCAACCGGATTATTCTTCTTAATTTCATTTCTGAGTGCGTGTTTGATGATCCACTGAGTTTCCTTACTTGCATTTGATTTCCACTTTGCAAGAAATAAAATTGTGGCGTCATAGTTTTCTTTGAGAAAGTCAGCGAGATTATTTGCTACGGATTTTCTAACATATGCCGATGAGTCTGATTTCATATTTTCCAGCACCAAAAATACTGGCGTCGGATCTTGTGAAAACATGGTGATCTTTCTCGCCCAGGGTAGCCGCGGCCTGAGGCCCTCACTAGCCAGACGGCGAACATGTGAATTCCTGTCCTGCGACCACTTTCCTGCGATTTCCAATGTCTGTTCTGGCCGGGCTAACAGGAAGGGGCGTACAGCGTACTCTCCGGTATTTCTTTTTGTTACCTCTTCTATGAACCGCATTGACTCTTCATAATTTTCCAAACCGTACTTTTCCACATAAAATGCTATGGGCATTAGCCAATAACCTTCTGTGAACATACCTGTCTCTTTAGGATTCTCCGGTCCGAGTATTTTCTCAAGGATATCCAGGGCTCTGCAGAAGTCAGATGGTAAGTGACGAAACAGACCATCCGAAATAGCCTCTACACGCTGCTTTAGCTCAAGGCTGCCAACGGATGATTCAATTTCTTCCACAAAGGATTGCATCTGAAACCTGGGGTAGTGCGGCCCTATTTTCCTGGCCAGCATCATTCCAAGTTCCCCGTCAAAGTAGTACTTCAGTTTTTTATACTCACCCATAAGGTTGCTTGAGAATTTCACGCAAAGCTAAAGGGCGCGCTCGGGAAAATCTCAAGCTCCTTTTATTATGGTCATAAGGCCACCAGACAAAAAAACCGCTCCAAAGATGAGTAAGACATAGTCCGCAATGCCGATCTTAGGTGTGCTGCCGTCTTTTAGTACGTAGTATCTTTCCGCCGGAAAATCGCGATCATAGATGACGAAGAGCTGTCTTCCGACTTGGTAATCACTGCTTCTTGTCGAACCGAATCGGGCTTTTGCAGTAACCTTCTGCCCACTTTCTGTGACCCACTGAACTACCGGCGAATAAGTGTTCTTTTGTCCGGCCTTATTGGCTCTGAATTCTTCAATTTTTACAATCTGAGCCTGAGTTTTATGTCCTTCTTCCAACAGGGATCTGATGGAACTCAACTCTTTGTAACCCCACGCACCTGCTGCCAAACCCACGATGAGTAAAACGACTCCGATTGCTACATTTCCATCTTGCGATTTGATCACGCGTGCCCCTTGATCCTCTGTGAACAAATTTGGAAACAAAGGTGGCGCTCCAGCACTAATGACAATTAGCCACGCCCCAATAATTGAAGCTAGCCGGTTTCCATCCAGGAATGTACATAGTATCCATGTTACGAATTCTAAAACCAGCTTGTTCAATGAGCTCGGGAATGGGTCGATTCAGATTGCAACCACCCCCTATCTTTTTCCAAAGGGGATTGATGCGGTTCTGCCATCGCAGAACACTCTCGTCCGGCGCTTGGCCATGCTCGCAAAACAAGAGGCTGCCACCAGGCTTGAGTACGCGACGCGCCTCTCTCAGCGCAGAAATTGCGTCAGGAATCGTACAAATAGTGTAGGTAACCAGGACTGTATCGGCACTACCACGATCCAGCGGAATATCCTCAGCGGACGCCTCAATGAACTCAACATCGAATTCACATTTCCGATACTTGTCATGCGCCAACGCCCATGTCTCCCGAGAAGGATCCAAACCCCATAAATGTTTGACCTTACTCGAAGTGAAGAACGGCAAATTCAATCCTGATCCGATTCCAATCTCCAGCACCCGACCTTCAGCCAGCGGCACTACTTTTTCGCGCTGCTTCATCGTTGGCTTCAAGCCGCAGGCATAATTTACGATGCGGGGAAGCAAGTATTTTTCGTAGATACTCATCGTGATCACTTCCGAGAAACAAAGATACGCAAAACCTGTTTCCTTCGCGTTAAAGGGTAGGGTCCCGTTTCGTTTTCTAAACAACCGGTTGTGTCTGCCCGACCCCGATTGGATTCGGAATCAATGTACTGCCAGTATGCAAATTTATAAGAAAAGAACCATACGTGACAAGTTCGGTTCGTTCTACACCGCCGCCCGCTCTCCTAGCGCCGTCCCGCTGCTTGATGCATGTCAACGCGAAACGGCATCAGGTGTGTTTAAATCCATGGAGATTCAGTAAACGGGAACAGTCGAGTGGTCGTGGGTCAAACGCCGCGACTGGGTATGTTCCCGTCTGGGTGCGGACAAACCACGCAGCGAGCAATCAGTGAAAGGAGTATTGGTAGTGGCGCGATACCGGTGGATGGCAGGCTTGATGGCGGCATTCATGCTGACTATGGTGCAAGTGCAGGCGCAGGAGCAAAGTATTGAAGCCCTCAAGAAAGATGCCGTTGAGCGTTTGGTGGCGGAGCACGACACGTCACTGTCGATAAATATCGGTCGCGTCTACGTAAAACAGGCAACCCTGACCACTGCACGCGATGTGCTCTGGCGCAAAGGCCGCGACGCCGGACTCACCAACGAGCAGTGGAATCTCAACTCCCCGGAGTGGCAGGAAGCCGAGCGCAGACTAGTCGCCGGACTGCAGGAGTTAATCCGCGTCGAAGTCGACAATCCGGCATGGCTGGAAACCGCCTGGACCAAACTCAGTTCGGAGTTACTCGGTGCCGAAGAAGCCGACGAAATTGCCGTGCACTTTCGCACAGAAGGCGGCGCACAGCAGCGGCGAACTATCGAATGGTTCGTCGGCGAACTCACCTTGCAGTACTACACCTTCACCGACCGGCTCAAATACGGCGTGCCCGGCTCTGAGCAGGAAATGCGCGACCTGCAAGTCACCACCTATGAAATCCAGAGCCACTTCGAGCCGATCTACGACCTGACCGACTATCCCGACACAATGCGCTTCGCCAGCCGCGACCCCGGCGTTAAATACATGAAGATGATGGTGATGAGCGGCGTACACGCAATCCACCTGCATCTTGAAAAGGTCGCCAATAAGGCGCGCGAGACTGTACTGGCCAGGGCCCCGCTGGCGGACAGTTATATCGCGCAGGTGAAAGCACGCGCCGGGTAGGCTACCGGGCATTCTCCCGCGGCCAGCGGCGCCGCACTCACAATTGTGAGGGACAGGTCTAGAAACGTAGCCTTTGGCTGCTTCACCGATCGTCGTCACATGTAATCCAAGGCTTCCGGCGACCCAATGCGGACAGGGTGACACTGGCATTGGTCGTTTGGATTAGCTACGAATCTAGACCTGCCCCTGAGATCCCAGCTTAGTGATCGTGAAATCGGTCAGCGAAACTATCGACTAATGTCGCGGCGAAGCTCGCCGGGAACGCAACAATAATCGTTCGATTTATTGCAGCCATTGGGTTTTGAAACAAGTCGAGGCGGTCAATGCCCAGCAGAAACAATGCGCAGATCAAAAAAGTTACTGAATAAGTTACAACGACGCGGACCAATAGCGCCTCAAGGCTGAGCGGCTCACCGTCCTTCCGGTGAATCACAAAAATGACCGCGGCTAGTAAGGCGATGGACGCAATAGTGAAAGGCAGAACTCTATTAAACGATAACTCAGAACCCAGATCCCACACTTCCTCCGTCACCGCGATCGGGAACCCGATAATGCAGGCGCCAATAGCAAGTTTGGCTACGTCACGCCAATAAATGTGGCGTCTCGAGGATTTACTCATTGGTAAGGTGACGGGTGCTACATGCGGCGAGATTTTCGCAAGAATTCCATGACAGCGCACAATTTGATGACAGCAACCAATCTCTCCTTTGGTCGGCATCAGACATTCGCTGAGACGTAGAATCAGGCCCCGTAACGCCTCGGGTCAGCGGTGCAGCCTTGCTGCGTCCGACCGCATGCGATTGCTCGGCCTAGTTTCGTCCGCAATCATTCCGGCAATCTGAAAACCCAATAAGCTATCGGAACAAGAACAAACTCTAATCCAATATATAGGATTAGAATCGGTTGAGGTTGACCATCTGCGAAATAGCTGATTATTCGACCAGTTACCAAACCACCAGTGAACAGTACAACCGTTAGAAGGGCAGCATTTCTGTAGGCTTTGTTAAAAGCCGCATATAGCCAAAACAGACCAAGAGCAAGATACAGGCACATAATAGCCCTTAGTATGTGGGCGATATTTGTATCTAGCATTTCGATATCAAGGAATGTCGAAGCGAACCAATCAGGGGAAACACCGTATGCCAACGCTATGGGTATTACTGCAGCGAACGCAAACAACAGAAAATTCTTCTTCATATTCTTCAATTCCAATTTGCTCCGATCGCTATTCAAGTCTAACGCTTCGCATCAGCGGCTGTGGGGAGCGCCAGCTCGCCGAAGTCCGGCTGCATACGATTGTTATGGGTAGAAAACCTGTTAGTTTTGATTGAGCTGTTCAAGCACTTGATCAAGATTAAATGAACCAGGTCTTTGCCGGGGCGGATACTCTTTCAACGTTTCGACAACACCGGCTACAGTTTCCTGTAATGGGAGCGCTATATATGGTGCGCGTGTGGCCCACCAATGATTGTATTGGTTTGAGTCAGTGTCAGCACGTTCAAAAGGATCTCTGCGTAAATGAAAAAGTTTGGGTGTTCTCAAATCGACAAATGGGTCACGCCACACGTCGAATCTTTTGGCGCGCATCTCTGAGAAAACAACCTTCCAGTCACCCGTGCGAATCGCCAATAGTTTGCCGTCATCACTCACGTAGAAAAACTTGTCGCGAGGACTTTTGTCGGACTTGCCCGTGAGCAAATCAAGGATATTGTGACCATCAAGGTGAACATTATAATTTCGACCAATTGCTTGATGCCCCTTAAGAAGTTTCTCCTTGATTTCAGCATCACCAACCGCTGCCATCAGCGTCGGCAGCCAGTCCTGATGTGAAACAATTTCATTAGTGACCGTATCGGGAGCAATATGACCTGGCCAACGTACGGCCGTAGGAACGCGAAACCCTCCTTCCCAATTGGTATTCTTTTCACCACGAAATGGCGCGATACCGCCGTCAGGCCACTCGCTATAATGAGGCCCATTATCGGTTGAGTAGATAACAATTGTATTATTGGCAATGTCCAGCTTATCGAGTAAAGCCAGCATCTCACCGACATGGTTATCATGTTCTACCATGCCGTCAGAGTAAAAATTCCCACCCTCTCCTGAAATGCCTTTGGTCTTTTCGCTGATGTGGGTGTAGTAATGCATTCGAGAGGTGTTAAGCCAAACAAAGAAAGGTTTCTTTGCCGAGTGAGCACGCTCTATAAAGTCTATAGCTGCTGCTGAGAATTCATCATCAACAGTCTCCATCCGTCTTTTTGTTAATGGGCCGGTATCCTCAATTTCCCCATCTACGGACGATTTAATGACACCGCGTGGCCCCCATTTCTTGAGAAATTCAGGGTCCTCGGGATAATCCTCGTGCTCAGGTTCTTCTTCGGCATTGAGGTGATACAGGTTTCCAAAAAACTCATCAAAGCCATTATTCGTCGGCAAATGTTCATCACGATCACCCAGATGATTTTTGCCGAATTGGCCTGTCATGTAACCATGAGGTTTAAGCAAAGCGGCTAAGGTAGGATCCTCTATTTGCAGCCCTTGCTTGGCACCTGGCAAGCCAACTTTAGTTAAGCCCGTGCGAAAGGGATGTTGACCGGTTATAAAAGCGGCACGCCCCGCTGTACATGATTGCTCGGCGTAGTAGTCCGTAAAAATCATGCCCTCTTTGGCTATTCGGTCAATATTGGGCGTTTGATATCCCATCATCCCTCGATTGTTATAACTCAGATTCCAATAGCCAATGTCATCCCCAAATATAACGAGAATATTTGGTTTTTCCGCTGCCTGTGCTCCCGCCAATGCAATTAAACTCGCCAAAATTGCAGGCACGAAGAGGCGAATGGGCAATGGTCGTTTCATTATTGGCTCCTGAACATTTGAATGATTGGATGACGGTCAGTTGCAGGAATTCGGAGTAAGACCCATAACGTTTAAGCTAAGGGGCCACTAAAAACCGCAAAGCAGTTTTGCGGTCCCGATTTAGCGCCTTGTTAGGCGCATGAAAAAAGCCATATTACAGATCAGGCCATTACTTTTAGAGCAATATAGGGCGCAATATTCAATACAATAATTGCAATTTTGTATTGCGCGAGATATTGAAAATAAGCTCTACCCAGATCTTTTTCATCCAATCCAAATAGTTTAGAGTGAATTCTTGTAATTGCCCCTCGCATTGCAATCACCCCGAGGGTTGAAAGTAAAAGGATGACTATATTAATAACTACCGCCCAACCGAGAAGCTCTGTAAGTACTTCTATTGTCATCATCTCTCTCCTATTTGTTGGTGTAAATCAGTCTAAGAACTTGCGCCTATCAATATTGGGGGTCAAGTCTAGAAACGTAGCCTTTGGCTACGACACCGATCGTCGTCACGTGCAATCCAAGCTGCCCGGCGACCCAATGCGGGCGGGGTGACGCTGGCATTGGTAGTTTGGCTTAGCTACTAATCTAGACCTGTTCTTAGTTACGCACACGTTTCTGTGAAGAAGCGGTCGAGGACTTTGCGGAACGCAGCGCAGAACCGCAAGAAGGAATCAGGATCTCGTTGCAATCATGACTTACCAGGGAACCTTTCTAAGGCCATTCGTGTGGCCTCATCCTGCGCGTTTAAGGGGTCTGACCCCTTTACTGCTTTTACTTATTCCCTCGCATTAACGGGTAGCGCCCCCTTTATTTGCTCTATTTATATTCATTTTTTCAGGCGATTGATTCATCATACCACTGACGTCGCTTTGAACAGGAGTGTCTAATATGCAAGCTGAGGACATCGTTATTCACGCGTTGCCGAAGATCGGTGAATTTCCTAACAACCCAAACTGTCCGTTGCTCGTATACCCGACGGCGATTGTACCGACCGGCACGGGTTTGGCCACACGGTTCGAGGAACTGTTCACCGCCAACGGCTGGCCGGCGGCCTGGCGCAACGGGGTGTTTCCGTTTCATCACTGGCACAGCAATGCGCATGAAGTACTGGGAATTTATTCCGGTCGGGTCACCGTACAATTTGGCGGCGATCAGGGTGTCAGCATCGAGGCCGGGCCGGGTGACGTAGTGGTGGTGCCCGCCGGCGTGTCGCACAAACGAATCGCCTTGCGCGGTTCGCTTGGAGTAGTAGGCGCCTACCCGAGCGCTCAGTCGCCCGATCATTGCCAGCCCGGCGACACTACGGGGTCTGCGGCGCGTATCTCTCGGGTATCGCGACCAGAAAGCGACCCGGTCTTTGGCGCCAACGGGCCCTTGTGCACGTTGTGGAGTTCTGCACAAAATAAAGGGGTCGAATAAAGCGAATAAAGGGGTCGAAGCCCTTTAAGAAAACCTTATGACATGGCTAAGGCTCTGTTGGCGCCAATTTTGCGAAAATACATACTCTAATGGGCCTTAATGCCCAGATACTCCGCAGCGAGTTCGACCCGATCCTCCACTGACTTCTTGTACTCGTCGAGATTGAACTCTTCGTCCTGCTCTCCTTGTTGGCCGTGGAGATAGCGCGCGTAAACACCTTCGCCGATACAGGCCAGTCGCCAGGATGCGAACGCCTGATAGTAGGCAACCTTTTCCAGAGAAACTCCCATCTCCTCGGCGTACAGGCCGGCGAGTTCTTCCTGGGACAGGAATCCGTCGAGGGTCGTAGTGGCCGCGTCGGACTTCGGATCGGAATCGCCTTCGCGAAACCAGTAACCCATCAAGCCGGCAAGGTCGGCCATCGGGTCGCCCAGCGTGCACAGTTCCCAGTCGAGCACGCCTGCCACCGAGCCGTCGAGCGCCATGATGCAGTTCGAAAGACGGTAATCGCCGTGGGCGATGGTGGTGACGGCATCCCCGGGAAGGCGTTCAGCCAGAGTGTCCTTGACCCGGTCAATCAGTGGAATCTCGCGGGTCTTTGATTTCTCCCACTGGCCTGACCATCGTTTGAGTTGGCGCTCGATGTAGCCGCTGCGCCTTGCCAGGTCGCCCAGTCCGACCGCATCGATGTCGACCCGATGAAGCGCGCAAAGGGTGTCGATGAGTTCATAGCACATTCTGGTTCGAGTCTCTGGAGCGAATGTTCGACCGATTTCGATATCCCGAACGACTACACCATCGAGAAAGTGCATCACGAAGAAGTCGCGTCCGTTGACCGATTCATCCTGACACAAGCCAACCATGCGCGGCACCGGCACCGGGCTGTCGCGAAGGGAATGCATGAGGCGGTGCTCACGCGCCATATCGTGGGCGCTGGGCAGTAGCGGGCCCATCGGTGGTCGGCGAAGCACGAACTTGCGACCGGCGGCGTCAGTCACGGTGTAGGTCATGTTCGAGCGGCCGCCGGCGATGAGGTCGAAGCGCAGCGGAGCATCAGCTTCAGTTTGTTCCTGAATCCAGCGCGTGACGCTCGCCTCGTTGATGGGCAGTTCTGTATTTATGGCCATGAACCCGATACTGCCATCAAGAGAGCAGAAAATTCAAATTGGCGTTCTCATTGCTGTTGATGCCCCCCCCCTCTTCGCCCGTCGGTTCTTTCATGCCGGTGTCGACGTGCCTTGCTGCTTACGAAATGCCCTATCAGGTCTCAGACACAGAGATCCCCTGCTAGAATTGATACACAAACAGGGGGGAGAAGATGAACAAGCTGCTGACCACCGTTCTGGCCACCACGTTCGCAATATGCGGATTGTCGGCGGCCAACGCCGCAGAAAAGAAGCTCACATTCGCCATCGGGTTACCACCGATCCACACCTGGTCCAAGAACTACGAGTATGTGGACAAGCACCTGGAGGAACGTTCGGGCGGCAAACTCGAATCCGAGGTGTATTACGGCTCACTCCTGAACCTGAAACAAAGCCTCACCGGGTTGCGCGACGGCATTGCCGATTCGGCCATGCTGGTTCCCGGCTACCACCCGGCAGAACTCCCACAAACAAATCTGATTATTGATCTGGCGATGCTCGGTCAGAACGCAACCGTGCTTTCGGCTGCGGTCAGTGAGTACATGTTCAGTTGTGCAGAGTGTCTCAAGGAGAGTGAAGCCAACGGTTCGGTGTTCGTTGCGATGACTGCCAACGCGCCTTACATGCTGCTGACCACGAAGCCCATGACAACCCCGGAGTCACTTAAGGGGAAGAAGATACGCAGTTTTTCTGCGTTCGGGCGCTGGGTGGAGTACATGGGCGGTATCAAGATGTCATTGTCAGCCAATGATATTTATGACGCGCTCAGCCGCGGCACCCTGGATGCGAATTTGCACCCGGCAACCGAGTTGTACAACCTCAATTTCAAGGACGTTGCCAAGTACGTGACCAAGCTCCCTCTCGGGACATACAACGGCAATCAGTTCAACTTCAATACCCGGTCGTGGCGTAAATTGACGACTGAGCAACGGCGCCTGATGCTGAACATGTTCGCTGAAAGTGCCGCACTGACGACGGTGCAGTTTCAGACTTTCAACGACGAAATTATCACGGGCAAAGCCGCGGCTGATGGCATCAAGGTTGTTGATCCGAGTCCCGAGCTGGTTGCCAAAACCAACACGTTCATTGCGCAGGACATGAAAAACATGGACGCAATGGCGAAGAAGAACTACAACATCAAGGACGCACCGGTGCGAATCGCCCGGTTCGAAGGGTTGATTGAGAAGTGGCGTGGCCTGCTCGCAAAAATCGACGCGACAGATGTGGCTCAGGTTACCGCGCTGTACAAGAAAGAAATCTGGGACAAGGTAGACGCTTCGACGCACGGCATGTAGCGGGTCGGCGCACGCTTGAACGAGCAGAAGTGCGGTGGCAGGCGTTGCTTCGTACAACGCCTGCTCCCGCAGCAGGTTTACGGAACGTCTGCCGCAAAGTAGCTCCGCCATTTGCCAACTTCGCGTTATAGAGGGAAGGTATCGTGTTTCGTATCGGACGTATTCTGAGATGGTTGACCGACGCTCTTGCGTTTGCCGGTTGCGTCGCAGTCGTGCTGATGATGCTACACATCACGCTGGATGTAGCGTTGCGTTGGATCGGCTACCCGATACCGGCCACGGTAACCATCGTGCCGCACTACTACATGCTGCCGATCATTTTCTTTCCGCTGGCACTCACCGAGCGCAACGACGCGCACATCACTGTCGAAATCTTTGTGCAGTGGCTGGGCACGTTCTGGCAGCGCATCCTGGCAGTGTTGAGCTGGATCGTGTCCGCAGCCGTGTTCGGCATACTGTTCTATCAAACCTGGCTAGACGCACTCGACAAGATGCGCGTTGGTACGTTCATGATGGAAGTCGATTGGAAAATCCCGATCTGGGCTTCGTACTTCTTCCTGCCCCTCGGTTTCGGGCTGGCAATCTTTGTTCTGATCTATCGCATCGTAGTCGTCGTCACCCGAAAGAAGAGCGGGCTCGGCGAAACACAACATCAAGCGTTTCAGGACCACGCCGAGTAGTCAGTTGGTGAACAGCATGCGCGCAAAACAATAGCAAAATGGACAGAACTGAAATCGGCCTGCTTGGCGTCGTCGTACTGATGATACTCATTCTGCTGCGCATGCCCATTGGTATTGCGCTGGTAGCCGTATCGTTCGGCGGCATCTGGGCGCTCGTGGGCCTCACGCCGGCATGGGGCATCCTCACCGCCGTGCCTTATGACTTCGGCGCAAAGTGGTCGCTGACTTCGGTTCCGATGTTCTTGTTAATGGGGTTTTGTTGTTACCACGCAGGGCTCACCCGGGGGTTGTTCGAAGCGGCCCGCAAGTGGTTGTCCGGTCTGCCCGGTGGTCTTGCGGTGGCAACGGTCATGGGCGCGGCCGGGTTTTCTGCGGTAACCGGTTCTTCGGTTGCATGTGCCGCAGCGATGGGACGAATTGCGGTTCCGGAGATGCTGCGCAACCGTTACGACGCAACCCTGGCGACCGGAACTGTCGCTGCCGCCGGCACCATCGGTGCACTGATCCCGCCGTCCATTCTGCTGATCCTCTACGGCATCTTTGTCCAGGTACCAGTCTCCAAGCTGTTTCTCGGCGGTGTCGGTGCCGGCGTGGTAACGGCCGCGGCCTACATACTAGTCATCACGATCCGCGCCAAGTTGAATCCGGCGCTGGCACCATCGGTTCACGAAGTCAGTTCGATGCAGGAGAAACTGGGCGCTCTAGGCGATACCTGGCCGGTCATCCTGCTCGTGATCGGTGTTTTCGGCGGGTTGTTCTCCGGCGTGTTCACGCCAACCGAGGCGGGCGCAGTCGGCGCGTTTCTCGCGTTCGTAATCTCCGGCGCGAAAGGGGCGCTGAACTGGAAAATGAGCAAGGAGGCCTTGCTCGAAACGGTGCAAACCACCGCGGCAATTTTTGTTATAGCGATCGGTGCAAACCTGCTGACCCGGTTTCTGGCGTTGTCCGGCGCGTCACAGTTTATTTCACAGACGGTTATTGAACTCGGTGCTGACCAGTTTACATTGCTGCTTGGCATCGCCGTGATGTATCTGGTGCTGGGCATGTTCCTCGAACCGCTTGGCGCAATGTTGCTGACGATTCCGGTGTTGTTACCGATTCTTCAGCAATCCGGGATCAACCTGATCTGGTTCGGCGTGGTTCTGACCAAATTTCTTGAAATCGGAATGATTACGCCGCCGATCGGATTGAATGTGTTCGTGATCAAGGGCGTCGTCGGCAACCTTGCAACGACGACACAGATCTTCAAGGGCATACTCTATTTTCTGCTTGCCGACCTGGTAGTGGTTGCCTTGCTGATGATATTCCCCGACATCATCATGTATTTGCCGAATCTGCTCAACTAGCGCCCGGATACGATCGCATGTGGCGCAGTGAGCAAGACTATCTGCAAGACCTTGGCAAGCGCCGGGAGCGGCACTGGCCGGAAGACGTGCCGCGCGAGCCCTACTATCCATTCGGCGAAGTATCGTTGCCGGAATACGTCAGGCGCTGGGCGGCCGAAGCACCGGACAAACCGCTCTACAACTTCTATGGCGCACTGGTTACGTTCGGCGATGTTAATCGCTTGAGCGACCGGTTTGCAGCCCTGCTGCAATCGCAGGGAATCGGACCGGGCGACAGTGTTGCCGTTTTCACGGGCACCTGTCCGCAATTCGCCATCGCTTTCCTGGGAATACTCAAAGCCGGTGCGGTACACGTACCCGTCAATCCGATGTTTCGCGAACACGAGTTGCTGTACGAACTTAACGATTCGCGGGCAACGCTGGTAGTTGCGGATCACGCTCTGGTCCCGTTGGTTCGCAAAGTGCAGGACCAAACGTCTTTGCGTCAGGTCTACGCCACTGGCCTTGCCGAAATGATTCCGGAACAACCCGGGTTCCACGTTCCGGACAGCGTCCTGAACTCGGCGAAAACCTCAGACGCCGAGAGTTTCCTTGACGCGCTCGAGGACGCCGGCGAACCGGAGGCACTCGCCGAGGATCTCGACGCGGTGGCTGCACTCAATTACACCGGCGGCACAACCGGCATGCCAAAGGGATGCGTGCATACGCAGCGCGACATGATTTACACCGCTGCGACATCATGTCGAACCAGCTGCCCGCTTGAACGCGACGACACCTGCGTTAACTTTCACCCGTTGTTCTGGATTGCCGGTGAGGACCTGGGTTTGATATTCCCGATAGTCACTGGTGCAACCTGCATTTTGCTCGCGCGTTGGGACCCGTTGAGTTTTCTGACTGCCGTCGACCGTTACCGACCCAATCGCACCGCGTTTCTGGTCGACAACATTGTCGAGGTGATGGACCATGCCCGGGTCGGCGAGTTTGACCTGAGTTGTATCGAAAGCAGCGGTGTGTCTTCCTTTGTAAAGAAGCTAAACCGCGAATACCGGGCGCGCTGGAAGGCACTCACGGGATCAATCATGATCGAACTTTCATACGGCATGACCGAGACGCATACTTGCGACAGCTTCACGCGAGGTCTGCAGGACAATGATTTTGACCTCGATCAACAACCGATCTTTGTGGGTTTTCCTGTCGCGGGAACCGAATTCAAGGTCTGCGATTTTGATACCGGCAATCTGGTTGCGCTCGGTACCGAAGGCGAGATCTGCGTGCGATCGCCTTCCAATCTCAAAGGGTACTGGAACAAACCCGAAGCGAGCGCGCAAGCCATAAGGCAAGGCTGGTTACATACCGGCGATATCGGCGCAATCGACGAAATGGGCTTGCTGCACTTCTACGGACGGCGCAAGGAGATGCTCAAGGTCAAGGGTATGTCAGTGTTTCCTGCAGAAATCGAGGCCTTGCTCGGACGCCACCCGGCAATCATCGGCTCCGGCGTAATCGGCCGTCCGGACGAAGAACGCGGTCAGGTGCCCGTCGCGTTTGTGCTGGTTAACGCGGAGACCGGCAAGAAGATCACCGCCGAAGAACTGCGAACGTGGTGCAAGTCCGCGATGGCGACCTACAAAATTCCCGAAATTCGCATTGTCGACGCGCTACCGATGACTGCGACCGGCAAGGTCAAGAAAGGCGAGCTCGAGAAATTCTTGTAGAAGCCACTAGCTGAAATAGCTTAGATTCGACCTGACAGACAGTGTCAGAGGTAATCGAAACCAAGCTGCAAAAGCGGACGTTCAGCCTAGTCTAAATTGAGCGTCACAGACTGCTCCAACCGGCCAACACCGGGCCGTCGATAATTTCCCTTGGGACTAAACCGCTCGCGCGGTAGCGGGGCTGCGATCAGGCGTCGGTGACAGTTGCCCTAGTGAACGTCCGTTACGAGGCGCGGCGCGGTTGATCCATTCCTACAACGCGTAGAAGGCTAGGCGTCGGGTTCCCTCAATCGGTACTCGGCCTGCCGCTTGATACCCCCGGGGGAGACTTCCAGAATACTCCAGCGGACCCTCACGTTTGTCATGACGTTTCACAGTGCCATTCCTGACAAATCAAGAGGGGCAGCGACACATTTATCCGATCACTTCCGCCCTCTGGTACTCCAGGTATTCCCCGTCGCTACGAGCGCGAAGTCGCTGACCCGCGATTTCTCGTCGGGCTCCTGTTGGGAAAGCGGCGCGAATCGCGGTCCCGATCCGAAATCCGCGACGTGTGGGGTCGTCTTTGTTGCGGGTTGTGTCATGGTCTGATCCCAAATGACAAAGCGCCGCTTTTCAGCGTTCCAACGACTGGTGGTCTTCGCATTGTCCAGAAGTCCGCTGTAGTAAGCACCGTGTTGCAGCGAATTAAGTGGCATCACTTTGTGATCGAGCAACGCCTGGTGCGCCGCCGTTACCTGGGTCTTGGCTTTTGCGACCGGCCGCCTAACGACCGGCATTGAACGTTGGGTCATGATTGCGCTCCATTTCGTTTCGGAGAACTCCACCGGGCAGTTGCTGCTTCCCGTATGAGCCTATTTCAATCGCATTTCACCCTCTCCGAAAGCGCAATCCGCCATGTGGCAGTTTTGGACCGACAGACGGTCTTGGCGGTTGGAGGCTGCGGCAAGGAGAGGACAAAAATGTGGAGCGGACGGCAGAGCTGTCGCTTTTCAGCGACAAATTTGGATAGGGTCGGAGTGAGCCGGTGGGGGGGGTTCGCGGACGCTCTAACAGGAGTCAACGCATCCCGCGTTGCTCACGCCATTGTTGCGCAACCTCCACCGGGTCATCGAACGCTTTCAGACCAGGCAAGCGGGAGGGCAAAGGTCGCGCAGCCGACACCGGCGCACTCACTCCAATCCATCGCTTCCGCTCGACGGCCAATTTGAACATTCGCCTGCATTGTCTTTATCTCCAGTCCCCTGATGCTCAGGTCAACTAGAACCGAAATCTATCCTGACACAGGAGGTAGTCGTCCAGGCATTCGGGCAACAAGTTCATCCGAGTTCGCGCTTCGCCTTGAACAAATCGCTTCATTAGGAATCACCCTGCGGGAGGAGCTAATTGTACTTTTTGGGTGTGTTTTTACACACTCTTGGCACTTTAGAGACATGCAGTGTTCGTGTCTACGAACGGCCCCTTTGAGCTTCTTCTGACACTGTCTGTCAGGTCAAGTCCCGAGTATCAAAACCAGCGCAAAATTGTTCAGCAAATTACTTGAACGAACATGCCCCTGGTGAGAAATGCGATCACTTGGCCACCGATTATTTACGCCTCGATCTTTCACGCCTTGATCATTCACCGAGCGCTTCCAGAGGATGTGCGCCTGACCAGGCCGGCACAAAATGCGCCTCGACATGACTGTCGGGCACATCGCGCGCTGACTTGTACGTCCAGTCGGGCTTCCTGTCTTTATCGATCAACAGTGCTCGAACGCCTTCCGCAAAGTCCGCATGCCGGATGCACTGATATGCGACAACCAGTTCCATTCTGAACATATCGGCCAGTGACATGCCTTTGGCACGTCGCATCTGCTCCACAAATATTCTTGCAGTCGTCGCGCAGCCTTTCTTGTATGCAGTCATCGCAGCATCGAGCGCTTCGTCGCCAAATTCAGGTGCGGAGTCAAACTCGTCGAAGAAATTGTCGGCAGCGTGGCAGGCTTTGATCAAGCTCGTTACACGGTCGCGATGTGAAAGTAGTTTTCTCGGTAACTGCTCGGCTGTGCGGTACTGCGCGAGCATTTCCGACACAAGGCGTCCATTCTCCTTTTCATCCGTTGCCCACTGCATGCTCTCCAGACCTTCGAAAATTGCGTCCTTCGACGTGGGGTCGACTACGAAGTCGAGCAGCTTCAGGTCCAACCCGTCGCCCGCAGACATTTGAAACCCGGTAAGCCCGGCAAACATGCCCAGTTCGCCCAGAGATGACAGGAACTTTGTGCCGCCGGCATCAGGAAACAGCCCGATATTGATCTCGGGCATTGCGATTCGCGTCGAAGGCGTACCGACGCGATGTGAACAACCCCCCAGAAGACCCCAGCCCCCACCCAGAACGATCCCCTGGCCCCAAACGACAATGGGTTTGGTTGCGGTATGCAGCGCGTAATTCAGTTTGTATTCGTTCATAAAAAACGCTTCGGCGTACGGGTTGGCACCTCCGTTCGCCTCCTTGATGGCGCGATACAACACGGTAATGTCGGCGCCCGCGCAAAACGCGCGTTCGCTGCTGCTGTCCAGGACGATGCAGGCAATGCTGTCATCGGCGAGCCAGGCGTAAATGTTCTCGGCCAGTTGATCTATAGTGTCGAGCAACAGGCTGTTAAGTGGTTTCTCACGGACCAGTGTCGCAATGGCAACCTGCTGCCGCGGACCGGCCAATCTGAATTGAACGAGTTCTTCCATTATTGATTTCGAGTTTTCTGGATGCGCAAGTGAGGTCGGGACTTTACAACAATTACCAAGACGTCAGAACGGTCTGTTCAGCGTCGCACCACAATAACACCGGCCGCAGTGTTGCTATAGTTCTACCTTTGTCGATTCAGAATCAGCGGGAACAAAAACATGAGCATCAACGGAAAAGCCTACATTGTCGGCGCGTTCGAGCACCCAACGCGCAAGGCACCGGACAAATCGGTAGCACAGCTGCATGCAGAGTGTGCGCGCGGTGCAATACTTGATTCCGGTCTGACCAAGGACGATATCGACGGGTATTTTTGTGCGACTGACGCGCCGGGCCTCGGACCGTTATCCATGGTGGATTACATGGGTCTGAAGGTACGCCACGTTGATACGACTGAAACCGGTGGTTCGTCTTACGTCGTGCACGTGGCACACGCGGCCGAAGCGATTGCGCTTGGCAAATGCAATATCGCGTTGATCACGTTGGCCGGCCGGCCGCGCTCGGAAGGCTCTTCGGGAACCCAGGCACGCAACTATGGCGCTTCCGCACCCGATGTGGCCTACGAGTTTTCTTACGGAATGGCCACCGCCAACGGCTATGCGATGGTGGCGCGTCGCCACATGCACGAGTTTGGCACCACCAGCGAGCAGCTCGCGTGGATCAAGGTGGCAGCCTCCCAGCATGCGCAGTACAACGAACACGCGATGCTTCGCGATGTGGTGACAGTCGAAGACGTCGTTAACTCTCCGATGATTTCCGATCCGCTGCATCGTCTGGATTGCTGCGTGGTCAGCGATGGCGGCGGCGCATTGATCGTGGCACGCCCGGAGGTGGCGAAACAACTGAACCGGCCGCTGGTAAAAGTTCTGGGGGCTGGCGAAGCGCCCAGGGGCCAGAACGGAGGCAAGGTCGATCTTACGACTTGCGCAGCTGCATTTTCAGGGCCGGCGGCGTTTGAAGAAGCCGGCGTCAAACCGGCAGATATCCAGTACGTGTCGATCTATGACAGCTTCACGATTACTGTGCTGATGCAACTCGAAGATCTCGGCTTCTGCAAGAAAGGCGAAGGCGGAAAGTTCGTGGCCGATGGCAATCTGATTTCCGGCACTGGAAAACTGCCGTTCAATACTGACGGCGGCGGCTTGTGCAACAACCACCCGGCTAACCGTGGCGGCATGACCAAAGTCATCGAAGCCGTGCGCCAGCTGCGCGGTGAGGCGCATCCCAAGGTACAAGTTCCCAATTGCACACTGGCGCTGGCGCAAGGTATGGGCGGCAATCTGGGCTCCCGCCACGCCAGCGGCACGGTAATCCTCGAACGGGAATAGATACAGCGGGAATCATTTCAACGCGAACAGGTACAGACATGACAACGGCAGAAGAACGAGTAATTCAGGCACCGGCCCTTAATCCCGAGAACGAGCGCTTCTTTGAGGCATGCAAGGAGGGCAAGTTGTTGGTCGGCAAGTGCAAGGATTGCAACGCATTTCATTTTTATCCGCGCACAATATGCCCGCACTGCAATTCAGACCAGATCGACTGGGTGCCCGCAAAAGGTAGCGGCACGGTTTACACCTTTAGCACCATGCGCCGTGGTGTGCCGGTACCTTATACGATCGCTTACGTCACGCTCGATGAAGGCGTGTCAATGATGACCAACATCGTTGATTGCGACCCTGATGAAATCAAGGTTGGCGACAAGGTCAAGCTGGTGTTCCGAAACGCCGAGGACGGCACGCCCCTTCCGATGTTCGCACCAGCCTGAGGGCGAACCACGAACTGAGACGGATAAGGCAGACAGAAAGACAGGTAGAAAGTAAAACGAACGGCAATAAAAAAGGCCTCGAATAGCGTATTCGAGGCGAATGGCACTTACTTAAGCCCCGATTCCGTCACAACCTCGGTACTGGCCATGGATGCAGCTCAGCGAAATCAGCAAGACTGTGTAGGGCGGGTTAGCGAAGCGTAACCCGCCGGTACCGCGCAAATGCAATCCGGCGCAATGCCCTGCGGTTATTGCGCCCTACGGGCTATAAAGGTCTCAGAGCCGAATGGCACTTACTTGGCGATCCTGGTAGGTTGGGCTGCTTGAAAGGAAGCCCAGCACGCAAACGTCCGCCACAATCACCGGCCTCAATTCCTGTTCGCCCAGTCCGATCTGCCGCCACCATTTTCAGATCAGTATCGCCCTGCTGAATTGTTGGGCTTCACAAAATGCGTTCAGCCCAACCTACCAGATTGCTTCGCACGCCTGCGCGCACATCAGGGCGAGCAGTGGATTACGGATTGAGCACGATACGACCGACGACCTTTCCAGCTTCGAGATCCTGAAGTGCCTGTTCGGCCTGGTCCAGCGGGCGGGGATGGACTGGCAGCTGGGGGACCTTGCCGGTACGCACCAGATCCATCAAATCATGCATCTGCTGCAGATTGCCGACATAAGAGCCGCGCATGGTGATTTCCTTGCTCGGGAACAGCGGCAAAGCAATCGGCAGTTTCTTGCCGTAAAGCCCGATAACGACGTGAGTGCCCGACTTGCGCATCACGTTGAGCCCGAATTGCGAAGTTTGCGGCGCCCCGACAAAATCCAGCGTGGCCTTGGCGCCACCGTTGGTCAGGCCCATCACCTCTTTGGCTGCGCCGGCTTCACTGTTGTCAATCACTGTCACACGATCCATATCGCGCAACGCATCGCGTTTGGCCGGATCAATATCAGCAACGATAATTTTTGCGTCGTACATCGCGCGCGCGATGTGCACTGCGTTGAACCCGACACCGCCGGCACCTATCACCACAATGGTGTCGTCCCCGCTGATATCGCCGATTTTCTGCAAGGCCGAGAAAGCGGTTATCCCGGAACACGCGTAAGTGCACGCCAGGTTGGATTCGATGCCATCATAGGGGATCAGATAACGCGGATGCGGCACCATGACGTAGTCGCTATAGCCGCCATTGACTCGAGCGCCGAGGAATTTCGGGGTATTGCACAAGTATTCGGTACCCGCATTGCACCAGTCGCAATCACCGCACCCGATCCACGGAAAAACAATGCGCTTGTCGCCCACTGATACTCCGTCGGCGTCCGGACCGAGTTCCGCGACCTCGCCGACAGTCTCGTGGCCAAGCGTCATCGGCAGCTTGGCGCCGCGCTCTTCCAGAACCGAGCGCTCGCCGTCGCCAAGATCGAAATAGCCTTGCCGGATATGGATGTCGCTGTGACATACACCTGCCGCCTCGACCTTGACCAATACTTCACTCCCGGTGGGTTTCGGGTTCGGGTAGTCGCGCACCTCGAGCGGCTTTCCCCATTCGACGATTTGATGGCAATGCATAAGCTTGTCGCAACCTCCCTGTATCGATTCAAACTGTGGCGACGATGTCCACACGATCATTTTTCGTTTCGATTATATCGCGGACCATTTTGGGTCGCTTCCAAAAGTGCTTGATGACCAACATTGTCGATTGCGACACCGAAGCACTCAAGATTGGCGACAGTGCGAAGCTGGCATTCAAGCAGGCGTTGGATGAAACACCGCTGCCGATGTTTACGCGGACTGCAGACTGAATCCGGCGCCGTACTTCACTCGCCTAATGTAGGACCATCCCCGCTTACGCGCGTTTGTCGCATCAACCGGCGCCAGCGATCCGCATCGAAACCGAGCCCCCTGTGCAACAGGCAACGGTTGTCCCACATCAGGGTATCGCCGGCTTGCCACTGGTGCCCGTACACATCCTCGCTCCTGGTTGCCTGCTCTACAAGATCATCGATCAATTTGCGGCTTTCGATTCCGGACAATCCGATGATCGAGCGGGCATGTGAGCCGACATAATAATTCTTGCGGCCATTCGCTGGATTCGTTCTGACCAATTTGTGCTCGATGGGCGGCAGCGACGCCGCGTGATTCGGATCAACAGGAGCGGTCTGGCTGCGTGAAAAAACATAGTCGTGCAACACATGTAATGGTTCAATCGTCGCCTGCTCGGTAGCAGGCAATCGCGCAAACGCGATACGCTGACTGGCAAACTCGGTGATGCCACCCTCCCCGGGGACTTCATAGGCGTGATTTATCGAGTATCTGGTCGGTACCAGCCGAAACGATGAATCGGAATGCCACAAATTGTTACCGGTTTGATAACGGGTGTGCACGTCGTCGTTGCCTTTCTTATTCTCGGCATCGATGACATTCCCTATCGTCGCGAAGTAATCTATTCTTCCGGTCGCACCAAACGTGACATGGTTCGGCTCGGGTTCACCGAGGCGTCGTGTGAGAGCGAGCTGGGCATCATCTGTCATGGCTTGCTCCGGAAAACACAACAGGGAATAAACGTCCATCGCATTGTGAATTTCCGCGACGTCTTCGTCGCCAAGTTCCGTTGACAAGTCGATACCGGTTACCCGCGCACCTAGTAAATTATGCAGGGGTTCAAAACGTATCTGACTCACAAATCCTCCCGAATGGTCGATAATTGAAACATCGGTAATTCCAGTCGTGCTGCTGTCCGATTAAGCACTGTGTCGCCGCTAATGCACGTCGAAGAGTTTGGACATCGGCGCCGATTCGCCTGCAATTTATATGGGCCCCGGCTACTCACCCGCGCCGACAGGCCCGGAAATGAGGATGCACACACGGGCTCCTCAGGCAAGAACACTATCCCGACATGCGCGGATCGTCAATTGCTCCTGAATCAATTGCGTTTCCCTGTCACGGGTCAACACTCGGGCCGCTGGTGCGAACGATGGGAAACGCAGCGTGAAGTTGTGCGCAACAGAACCCGTATCACGTTACACCGAACACGGCCTGCCTGAGCGCATGCCTGCGCTACAATTGCGCAATTCCGGGCGACGAGCGTGAATGCATCCAACATGCCATGGGCATTGCAGTAGATTGCCACCAAGGGAGAAATCGGCTCGTGCTGATCAATCACTTCGTCGCTTATCGTCCGTCCGGGCAATGCAGCCGACATGGACACACTTCACAGAGTCGCGGTGAAAATTTGAACGAACGAATGATGACGGCCATATGAAAGCGCTCTGGGGTCTCGCCCTCGGCAATTTCGCTGTCGGTACAGGTGCGCTGGTTGTCGCCGGCGTTTTACCCGAGATTGCCAGGGACACCGGAGTATCAGACGCCGAGTCCGGTTTGCTGATCACCGTCTACGCAGTCACTTATGCACTGGCCGCCCCGATTCTGGGGTCGCTGACCGGGCGTATGGGTCGCCGGTTGCTGCTCGTCCTCGCCGCCCTGACAATTGCCGGCGCGAACGCCGTTGCTGCGATGTCAACGACGTTCGACTGGCTGATTGCGGCGCGGGTCGCGGCTGCACTGGGTGCCGCGATTTTTTCACCCGCGGCGGTGGCGACCGCGACAGGCCTGGTGCCACCCGAACGCGTGGCTAGTGCGATTGCACTTGTCTTTGGTGGTTTCGTCGTATCGTCCGTGCTTGGCGTTCCGATCGGCATCTGGATTGGGGGGCAGGTGGGCTGGGCCGGAAGCTACTGGTTTGTAGCGGCTATTTCAACGGCAGCGGCGCTGACCATCGTATTGGTCGTGCCGGGCAAACTCAAGGCACAAGGGGCCAGCTTCCACGCGCTTGCCAGCGTACTCGTCAATCACCGGCTGATGCTTGCCGTGTCGATGAGCGCAACTCAAATGGCCAGCCAGTTCATCCCGTTCACGTTCATCGCGCTTTTGCTACAGCGCAAGGCCGGTGCTGATACCGACGAGATAGCGCTCATATTTCTGCTGTTCGGCGGGTTCAGTCTGCTGGGCAACATTCTGGGCGGGCGAGCTTCGGACCGGTACGGGCCGTCAGCGACGTTATTCGCCGGCATGATTGCCATGCCTTTCATCCTGGCGGGACTCGGCCTTCTGGACATGGGGTTTGCGGCAGCTGTTGCCGTCCTGTCACTCTGGGGTATGGCCGGGTTCAGCTTCGCCGCTGCCCAGCAGGCGCGTCTCGTCTCCCTGGCGCCCGATCTCCGGGGTGCGGTACTCAGCCTGCATGCGTCATCACTCTATGTCGGTCAGGCGCTCGGCGCGATGCTCGGTGCGGCAATCCTGTCCGGCTACGGCATTGACGGACTCGGTTGGGGCGGTGCATTGGTCGCCCTGGTCACCTTGGTTGTTTTTCTGATTTCGCGCTGGCAATGGCGACCGGGACATCCCACCGATCACCCATAGGCAGTGGGCATGTCATTCGTCATCGCCTGATCCGGACAGTCGATCGGGACGTACTTGCAGCAATTCGCCGGTCACACTGTTGCACGTTGCGACCTGGCAGCCTATAGGCAAAGTTGTTCGAAAGACCGCTAGTCAAACGCTTTATTGGCTTTGGCTATCTTGTATTTGTTCTCTGAAATCCATTTGCTCATCGCCCTGAAGCAAGGGTCCACAGACTTTCCCAGTTTAGTGACTTCGTATTCGACCCTGACTGGAACCTCTGGATAAACCGTCCGTAGGATCAGCCCGTCCCGCTCAAGCTCGCGTAGTCTGGCAGTAAGCATCCTCTGCGTAATCTCCGGAATCTGACGCTGGATCGCCGAAAACCGCTGTCTGCCATCGAATACCAGCGTGTAAAGAATTTCAGGCTTCCACTTGGTACCAATAATCTTCATTACCCCGGAAACTTCATCAATCAGTTGCCGATCGTCGGTATTCATATTTAGAGTTAGTATACTTTTTGTGCCTGGTTCCCAAAGTATACCAATGCCAATATACTTTCCCAAACTGCATTGGAAATACTGCTTAAACGACCTCTGGGGGACTGCTATGAAATACTCTGATCAATGGGGCGATATTCTTGATCGACCCGAAGACAATTGCGTGGAAATCCGGTGGTTTGATTCGACATCTCGAATGGACGGTGACGACTTCAACAATTTCCTGACCCGTTATGTCGAACAGGTCGAAGCCTGTGGCCGGTCAGCTTGCCTTGTAGACGCAGTTCAGTTCCGTATGGATATGGCGAAAATGAATGTTGGCTGGCGCGATGAGCACATCATTCCCCGCTATAACGCCGCAAGAGTCCAGAAGTTTGCGTTTGTCATGCCCGTGGGTATGCCTGCCATTGGCTCACCACCTGCCAACGAAGGCCCGGCCCATTTTCCTACGGGCTATTTTGGAACGAGGAAAGATGCGCTTGACTGGTTGAGTTTCTGACATTCTGTTCAGCATTGAACCAGCCGTTTCCCCGTGTTGGGCATCGACACTGATCAGCGGCGATCGTCTTGACCAGAGTTATCAAGGTCGTAGAGTTTGTCGATGAAGGGGCGCAGGGTCAGGTTTACATCAAATCGCAATCGCCTGATCCAGGGAATCAGATCGACCATGAAATTGCGCATGAGACCGTAAAGAGGGCGTAGCACCCGCGCACTACCATCCGGGAGAAAGTCGAGGAACATCGCACGTCCGGGATTCTCCGGCAGCGCCTCCCCCAGGTAGGAAGACGTCTTCTTCCGAAAGAGCTTATAGCGCGCCCGGCGTTCCGCTTCCATGTCCCGGTAACGGTTTCCGATCACATTCCATCTGGCGACAAACTCCTTGAAGTCCGCGAACAGTGACCGATTACTGGCCGGTTTACTTACGAGTGGAAAGAACAGCAACAGCCGTTCACGCGGAACAGAAGCAAAAGCCCGCCCGATTTCCCACCACAGGGACTCTGTCCTTCCTACAAGGATGACCACGGCCGCCGAGTGTGACAGGAGATAATCAATCGCGCGCTGCCAGTTTTCGTGGGCGACATAGATTCGTGCAGCACCACTGAATCCCCAATTTTCGCCTGGTCGACCAAGCGTGATCAGCGGCCCCAGCGGTTTGAGAGCGTGCGCCAACGTCTCCTCGTAGCGTTTCTGCATGATCGTCAGCGGGCGCGGGTCCTGAAGCTCCTCGTCGTCGAACGAGCGCAACAGCAACACCGGGCCTTCGCCAGGATGCAATACGACCTTGCGCCCGTCGCGCGCTCTCATTCGCGCGCCTTGCCGCCGCAGTCGCTGACCCATTCCAAACGCGAGAACGCTCACGCCGCCACTTAACACCATGACACACAATCCGACGCCAATGATCATAGTGTTCGACGGCCTTGCCCCATCGAATGCCTCGGCCAGCATGTCGGAAAAAGCGATTACATCTTTTCCCAAGCCGGCGGCATTCAACGCCACGATCAACCCGTTGGCAGCCAACCCGCCACCATAGAATCCGACGATCAACAGGCACAGGCCTGCGACGGACATGACCTGACCCGGCAAATACCGGCGAACCGGTGGCTCTTCGAGGGCAAAGGGCCAACCGTCAGTCAACGCACGCGCAACGACGTTGGCGCTCGACGCAAACACAGTGTCGACACGGCGTGCATTCTTGCTCAACAACAACGAAATTCCGGCTATTGCCAGGACACTCCACACCCCTGCCAACGTTTCATCAGGGCCCAGATACGCGCCAACAGCAGCGAGACTCAGCACCGGTAGGACAATAAACGTCAACACGTAAAACGGAGCGCGGTAGATCCACGTGCGGCCGCGGTTGGGCGCATGGAGCAGTAGCAATCGTCGGATTCGGGATACCCTTTTCACCGATCGAGACTCACATGGAAAATACGCGTTGTTAACGGGCACTCGGGACAAGCGCCGAGTTCGCCCCTTGGCCAGGTAGCTCGAAGCTGCCAGGGTCCGCGTTGGCGCCCTACCCTTGCCCACCCGGAACGCCGCCATCATACATCTGAAACAACCATACAAAAGGCAATTCCCCGCTCGTGCCGAACTGCACCTCTTGCGGTAGCACGCCCCACGAACCCTTCGGCGACGCCAGGCGCAGTTTGGTTCCAATGGGGGGCTCTTGTGCAGGAACTTGAAACACCCTTCCTCATGAGTCACTAAGACATCGCCCGTCTAGCAGGTGAGCGCTTGCGCTTTATACAGTTATACAGGCCTGACCCGAATGCACGAATGGTACTAGGGCATGCGAAGCATGCCTGGTAGGTTGGGCTGAGCGCATTTTGTGAAGCCCAACAATTCAGCGCAATGCAGCAGGGCGATACTGATCTGAAAATGGTGGCGGCGGATCGGACCGGGCGAACAGGAAGTGAGGCCGGTGGTTATGGCGAGCGTTGGAGTGTTGGGCTTCGATTCACTCAGCCCAACCTACAAGGATCGCAAAGTTAGTTCCATTCAGGCCTGACCCGACTAAACACTTTCGGCTCTTGAATCTGTGCTTGATGACAACTTCGTTGAATATCCGCTGTTTTACTGTAAATTCTGTCTCGCGCGCGAACCTTGCCAACGTCGTGGTCAGGGGGATCGACAGTCGAAACGGGGAGATCACACAGGTATGGCCATCCAGCATAAATGGATTGAAAACTTCGCTCATGCGTTTCAGGCCAGTGGCGTTAGCGCCGGGCAGTGGGTCGTCGTTGCAGCAGAATCTGAATCCAATCCCGATCTGATCGCGTTGTCTGAACTCGCCCTGCAGCGCATCGGTGCGCGAGTGACACTAGTGCGGGTACCCTCGCCTGCCGTGGACAGTGTGCCGATTCGATCCACCGGAGCAAGCACGGCCTTCGACCCTTACCCGGAACTGATGACCGCACTGGGAGATTGCAGCCTGCTGGTCGATTGCAGCGTCGAAGGATTGCTTCACAGCCGTGCACGGCAGAAATTTCTGGCAGCCGGGGGGCGCCTGCTGATGATCTCCAATGAACATCCGGAGATACTTGAGCGATGCTTGCCCGACGTCGCCTTGCGCGCACGGGTTGATTACTCACTGAAGCGTCTGGAGGCCGCCAGCACCATGCAGGTTCGCTCGCGTGCCGGTACGGATCTGACTGTCAATATTGACGGCGCACCATGTCGCGGCGGTGCCGGTTTTCTTACCGGTGATGAGAAGGTCGCTTATTGGCCGGCGGGTCTGTGTCTTTGTTTTCCGCTGGCCAACACGGTAAACGGAACCGTCGTCCTCGATGTCGGTGATGTGAACCTGACTTTTAAACGCTACTTTGAAAGCCAGGTCACACTAACCATCGAAAACGACCAGGTGATCGAGATAGCCGGCGAAGGGCTGGATGCGCGCATGTTGCGCAGTTACTACGACGCCTGGAACGACCCGTTGGCCACGGCAATTTCCCATGTCGGCTGGGGACTGAATCCGAGCGCCACCTGGGAAGCGTTGAACCTCTACGACAAGTCACAGTGCAACGGTACGGAACTGCGTGCCGTTGAGGGAAGTTTTATGATCTCCACCGGCGCCAATGAGTTTGCCGAGCGCTTTACCAACTGCCATTTCGATATTCCCATGCGAAATTGCAGTGTCATGATCGACGACGACCCGGTGCTGGTCGATGGGCGCCTGCAGGGCCGTTACAACTAAGACGCTCAGCATGCGCGGTGTACCAAAGCCCCAATACAGACTCCCTGGTCCGCCAGATATCGCCTACGTGCGCTGCGGTCAGGGTGCGCCGCTCATGTTCTTGCATGGAATCGGCGGCAATCACAGCAACTGGAATGCGCAGCTGGCGCGATTCCAGGATAACTACCAGTGTTTTGCCTGGGATGCACGCGGCTACGGCGAATCCGAGGACTATCCGCAAGCGCTTGAGTTTGAATTCTTCGCGGACGATCTCAATCGCCTGATGGATCACGAAAATATAGAACGCGCCCATTTGGCCGGGTTGTCCATGGGCGCGAGAATTCTGCTCGATTTCGTCGCGCGTTATCCACATCGGGTTGCCAGCCTGATTTTGTGCGACTGCTTTTACGCGTTTGACCAATCACTGACGCCAGCAAAGCAGGCAGAATTTATCGCCTTGCGGCAACGCCCGTTGCTGGAAGGCAAGACGCTAGCCGAGTTGGCACCGACGTTGATCAATTCTTTGGTCAGCCAGGACTGCACTGCTGAGGTACGCGATCAGCTGAGAGTCAGCATCGAAGCGTTACATGTAGAGTCTTACCTGAAAACATTGGCTGCCAGCATTAGCTACAACCGCACGGCGGCACTGGATTCAATCCATGTCCCGGTTCAATTGATATTCGGCGCCGATGACCGTCTTACACCAGCGTCAATTGGTCAGGATATGCAAACCAGAATAGCGCACGCACGACTGGCCGTGATTCAGCATGCCGGGCATCTGAGCAATATGGAACAAGCCGAACAATTCAACCAGGTCGTGGCAGACTTTCTTATCGATGTCGAAAAAAATGAAAACTGACGCAGGCATCCCGACAGAAGTCCCGGTGCTGATTGTCGGCGCCGGGTCGGTCGGACTGGCGCTCGCCGCCGAACTGGGTTGGCGCGGCATTGATTGTGCCATCGTCGAGCGCAACAGCGGACTCAACCCACACCCGCGCGCTAACGCCGTCGCCAATCGCACCATGGAGTACTTCCGGCGTTGGGGAATAGACAAGGGGGTTACTGCTTCTGGCATTGGACCGGACCTGCCGGCGCGTTATCTGTGGGTGTCGTCGCTTAACGGTCGCGAACTACACCGCGTCGAATTGCCAGGACACAAGCAACTCTCGCAGGGCGAGCAGCTGGGTGGCGACGCGCGCGCACCGCAAAATTGGTCCGCGTATCTCAAAACAACCACTGGGCAGAATCACGTTGAACAGGCGATGCTCGCCTTCGTGCAGACTCAACCCGGCGTAAGCACACATTTCAATTGCGAGCTTCGATCATTCCAGCAGGAAGCAGATTTCGTCGAAGCTGAAATCATCGATCATGACAGCGGCAAAACTTCGCGTATCAAAAGCCGCTACCTGGTTGCGTGCGACGGCGGTCGCTCAAGCGTTCGCGAATCTCTGGACATCGAACTGAGCGGCCGTGCCGCCCTCGCCCGATTTGTATCAATCTATTTCCACGCAGCCGAGCTACCGGAGAAATGCCGCTTCGGACACGCGAATATTTACTTCCCGTTGCACCGTGATTACCGCGGCTTCATTCTCAACTGGGATGGTGGTGCCGAATTCACTTATCACCTGATTCTTGCTGACAACGTGTCCCCGGACGATATTGATCCGGTTGCTGCCATACACGCCGTGCTGGGACATCCGATCCAGATCGACGTAATTGGGGTACAGCCGTGGACCGCTCACGCGTTGGTTGCAGATCGCTATCGCGACGGGCGCGTGTTTCTGTGCGGCGATGCGGCACACCTGTTTACACCGACAGGCGGATTCGGCATGAACACCGGCGTTTCAGATGCGATCGACCTGGCCTGGAAGCTGAAAGCCTGCCTCTGCGGCTGGGGTGGCGGCAGCCTGCTCGACAGCTATGAAATGGAACGCCGCCCTATAGGTCTGCGCAATACCGCCGAGGCGGCCGATTGTTTTGACCAGCTTTACGCAACGATGCAATACGCGGACGAACTGGATGACGACGGCCCGGCCGGCGAAACCCTCAGGGCAGAACTGGGCGCCGAGTTGAAGAAGCAGGAAAAACTGGTCGCATCCGCCGGAACATTGCTCGGCTACCGATACAACAAGTCGCCCGTCGTCATTGATGACGGTTCGCCCGAAACGCGCGACGATGCGCGTATCTATGAACCAACTGCGCGACCGGGACACCGCGCGCCGCACTACTGGCTCGCGGAGGGGGTGACACTCTATGATCGCCTTGGTGCAGATTTCACCCTTCTACAATTTGATCGTGCCTGCGACGTCGAACCGTTGTTAACTGCGGCGCAGGAATTGGGTATGCCATTAGCCCACTTGCTTCTACCCAACGCCGAGCTGCAAGATCTTTATGAATGCACTTTGGCTATCGTTCGGCCCGACTTGATGGTGGCCTGGCGAGCAGACAATCTGCCCGATGACGTCCTCGGTTTGTTGAATACCCTGCGTGGTGCAGCGTCACGAAACTAGCCTGACTTAGTGGATTCGCCCCCGAATTTCGCTATCTTGCGTAGTGCATGCCACGCGGACGATTGTTTTTGGCATGCACGCGCTGTCGCGTTGGTGCTCAGAAACGGCGGCAGTGCAAACCTTGCTGGTTTTCTACAATAGGGGACACCCACATTGTTCACCGTGTCGACCCGGCCTCAAGGGCCTGGCTCTGCGCAGCTGAGTACTTGCAGTGTCAGTTACTGCGGAACCAGCGAGAGAACTCCTTGAGATCGATACCGCCGCTACCGTCGCTGTCGATCGAGCTGAAACCGTGGGACGGGTCTTCCCCGGGTGCCGTCGCGCCAAGGGCTTTCATCAGTTCACCGAACTCCGTGCGGGTGAGCTTGCCATCGCCGTTCTTGTCAAAGTGTTCGAAGTTTTCCTGGAGTTCTTCGTCGGAAATGTCGCTCACGTGTGTGTCTCCTGAGGGAAGTATAAGAAATATCAAAAGGGCGTTGTGAGTGGGTGTTGATCCAGGATTCAGCCTCCGAATCTGACGCATAAATGGAATCAGGTCTTTCTATTTGCCTACACCTGACATAGCCACCGGCTTTCGCCCGCCGCCGCTCGTGCCCCGTGGCTCGCGTCAGCATCGATTGCCTTCAAACTCAACTGCATCATCTACTATTTTACCTTCCGCAGAGTCTGGAGAGAGGAAATTCGCCCCTTCGCTATCGCGTGCCAACGGGTAAGTGGCCCAAGCCGGACGTGGCCAGGCAAACGCCAAGGTCCACACCCCCCGATAGAATAGACTAGTATCATCGAAGCGCGCGTCAAATCCACCAGGCATAGGGGAGCGACAGATTGGAGCAACCCGGAAAACGAAAACTTGCCGCCATTCTGATGGCTGATGCGGTTGGATATTCCCGGCTGATGGGTCAGGATGAAATGGCCACGGTTGCCGCGATTCAAGCGTCGCGCGAGGTTTTCCGCACCGAGGTCGAAAGTCGCTCCGGTCGCATCGTCAATGCGCCAGGAGATTCCATACTCGCCGAGTTCAGCAGCGTCGTTGACGCCGTGGCAGTAGCGACGGAAATCCAGAAAAAGTTCGCCGAAAGAAACAAAGACCTGCCCGAGAATGAGGCAATGCAGTTTCGCATCGGTATCAATCTCGGTGATGTTGTCGAAGCCGATGATGCGATTTATGGCGATGGGGTAAATATTGCCGCACGTCTGGAGACACTCGCGGAGCCAGGCGGTATCGCGATTTCGGGCACAGCCTACGATCAGGTGGTAAACAAACTACCACTGCACTTCGAGTTCGCTGGCGAGCAGCACGTCAAGAATATTGAGCGAGACGTGCGCGTGTACAACGTACGCTCGCAGTCCGCAACGTCTCATCACCAGAGCGACGGAAGCCGCCCTGCTGGATTGCGCTCTGCCAAAGCCGTTCGGACAGCTTTAGTGGCGCTCGCCGCACTACTGGTGTTGTCGTTCGGATTTATTTACCAGTTTCGGAGTCCCGAGACCGACAACGTTTCCGCATCAGCACCCGATGCATCCATCGCAGTTCTGCCATTCACGAATATGAGCGGCGATCCGGAACAGGAGTATTTCGCAGATGGCATCACCGACACACTGATCACTGACTTGTCAAAACTGCGGGGATTACTCGTAATTGCCCGCAATTCTGTATTCACATACAAGGGCAAGCCTGTGGACGTTAAGATAGTCGGCCGCGAACTGGGTGTCCGATATGTACTGGAGGGCAGCGTCCAGAAAGCAGGAAAACGGATTCGGCTGAATGCGCAGCTGCTTGACGCAGAATCCGGAAGCCATATCTGGGCAGAACGCTTTGATCGCCCAATGGCCGACGTATTCGCCGTTCAGGATGAAATCACACGCCAAATCGTCACAGAACTAGAGGTCGAGCTCGTTGAAGGCGAAGCGGCCCGGGTATGGCGGCGCTCAACCCGAAATCCGGACGCATACGAGGCTTTGATAAAAGGACGCAGGCACTTTTTCCGTTTTACCAGGGCAGAGCAATCCAAGGCTGATGAATGGCTGAAAGAGGCAATTAAGCTGGACCCTGAATTTGCCCTCGCATATGCGGTTCTTTCCTTCAAGGAGATGATCGACTACCGCTATAGTTGGGGCGAATCTCCTGCCAAATCGTTGAAGCAGGCAACTGAGCTCGCCAAGCAGGCGATCGCTCTGGATGACCAGCTTTCGCTTGGATATTTCTCGCTGGGTTATCTCTACTTCATCAACGACGAGGATGCACGTGCCGACATCGAGTTTCAGAAAGGATTCGCTCTGAACCCTAACGACGCGTTTGGGGTCGGATCCTATGGCATCACGCTGATGTACCGGGCACGTTATCCAGAGGCACTCGACTACTTCTCAAGAATGCTGAAGCTGTCGCCAGTGCCGAATCCCGGAAATCTCCATTTCGTTGGAGAAACGTATCGACTGATGGGCCGCTATGACGATGCCATTGATTCGTTCAACGAGACGCTGGAACTGGCTCCGACATATATGGCCGTTCGACTGAAACTCATCTGCGCTTACGTCGGGGCGGACAGGCTCGACGAAGCCAAAGCGGAACTCAAGATCTTCCGCAAGAATCATCCCGCATTCACAGTGACTGAATTCAGGGACGACTGGGCGCCAAAATCCACTTCATACCGTGATACAGAAGAAATCGATCGAATGGCAGCTTTGCTTCGAACTGCCGGCCTGCCTGAATAACTTTTGCCATATCTGCCATGCTCAACGGCGCAGGCAGTACTGATATCGCACACATATCCGGATTGACATGGATGCTGTCAGGGACAGCTCCGGATATCTGAGTGACCGTCAGGTGAAGGAAGTCAGAAAGAGATCAAGGACCCGGCCTCGCTGGTGCAAGGATGTCACTCGAAGGACCGCTAATACGTATTCAGACTGGCCCCCGAGGCTCACCTGTCGCTCTACCCCGACAATCTCAACCCGAACGACCCAATTCTGACGGATTGGGGCTACTTCTCGTGCGAACCTCGCAGCAAACCATTTACATAGAGGTTGACGAGAATAACCATCGAGGCCTCGACTCCGACTTGTGTCCAGGCCATCATCGAGAGCTCTCCAAAATTCCAGTGCACGACCAGCAGCATGACGGCAAAGGCCAGGCCAGCGAGAAATGAATCCCGGCGGTTCTGATAAACAGCCACGCCGATCGACATCAGCAACAACAACAACCACACCGGACTCCATGTCGCATAGAGCAACCACAACAAGAGAATGTTGACGACATAGTTGACCACGACCCGGATACTTCCGAAAAAGCGAGCCTTATTCCCTCTTGCCAGGTACATCAAGGAGTAATTGAGGATGACCGACAAAACAATAAGGGACCCAACCACAATCGCGGAACTCACCGGCAAATCCGCGACCAACAGTGCCGGCAGCACAATAATCGCGGCCAGCGGGGTCAGGTGGTCATTGACATGGCGCAACTTGTCTTCGGACAGGCCTCTTCGATCAACTCCCCTAAACTGCGTGGAACTACTTTCTGCCTGCATGAAATCTCCTAAATTCAGCGCGAATGCAGATTCCCGATCTTTCTTTCCGGAATCTGCCAGAGAGGGGGCGAGCCGATATATGTGGGCCATGCCTTGGGGCAAATCGTGCAAAATTTGGGCCATTCCAAGGCCTTATTTCAAATGAGCCGCGGAAGCGCTCCAGATCAGAGCATCGCTATTTCAAACGCCTTTTTCGTGATTTTGCAATGCATTTGGCATCCCGGAAAGGCCGGGCGCGGGCAGATTCTGGCCGAAACACGGATTGCCGTAGCCAAACTGGTGTTGTTGCGGAGGTAGTACCACCAACGGCCTGGTTCGCCGACCCGCTGACGCCTATCTGCCCTCCAAAGCTTCGCCCGGAAGTTGCAACTGCGGCATGTCTGTACCCTGCGCAGGCTTGGCTACCATCCGTCAATAGAAGCGGGAAAGTGTGGCGCCGGTAGAATAAAACCTCCTGAGGAGGATGTTCGATTGAGCACTCCAGTTTCGCCGGCTTTTGAGAAGGCTACCTACGACCGCGTTTTCTGGCGGATCGTCCCGTTTCTTTTCCTGTGTTACGTCGTTGCGTTTCTCGACCGCGTCAACATTGGTTTCGCCAAACTGCAGATGGCGGGCGACCTGCAGTTCAGCGATACCGTCTACGGTTTTGGCGCCGGCATCTTCTTTATCGGCTATTTCGTCTTCGAAGTACCGAGCAATATCATCCTCGAGAAAGTCGGCGCGAAAATCTGGATCGCACGAATCATGATTACCTGGGGCATCATTTCCAGCTGCTTCGTGTTCGTGCAGACCGAGTTCTGGTTCTACACGCTGCGTTTCCTGCTCGGCGCCGCCGAGGCAGGCTTTTTCCCCGGCGTCATCCTGTACCTGACCTACTGGTTCCCGGCATCGCGGCGCGCGCGTATGACGGCACTGTTCCTGACCGCAGTCGCGGTATCGAACGCTATTGGATCGCCGATCTCAGGCGGCATCATGCAGTACATGGATGGCCTGAACGGTTGGCACGGCTGGCAATGGTTGTTCCTGATGGAAGGCCTTCCTTCGGTGCTGCTCGGTTTCCTGGTGCTGGTGCTGCTCGACAACGGGCCGAAGCAGGCAACGTGGCTCAAAGTCGAAGAGCGGGATCTGGTCATCACGCGCCTGCAAGAAGACCAATCGTCGAAACAACATTATGGGCACAAGCATCACTTTCTGGACGCTTTCCGCGACAAGCGTGTCTGGGCTCTGGCGATCGTTTACCTGTGTGCAAACGTCGGTTTCTATGCGGTGAACTTCTGGATGCCAACCATCATTCAGGAGCTCGGTATCGACAAGCATGAATTCATGAAAGTCGGCCTGCTCAACATGATTCCATGGGGCATTGCGGCGGTCACGATGGTGGTTGTCGGTGCCAATTCGGATCGCACCGGGGAACGCCGCTGGCACACTGCGATTTCCCTACTGGTGGCTATGCTTGGCCTGCTTGCGCTTGCTCTGGTCGGCCACGCGCCGGTTCCGTCGATTATTGCGCTGACGCTGGTGACAGCCGGCCTGCTGTCTGCGATCGCAATTTTCTGGTCGCTGCCGACGGCGTTCCTGTCAGGCACTGCTGCCGCGGCCGGCATTGCGTGGATTAATTCTGTTGGCAGTCTCGGCGGCTATTTCGGGCCCGACATGATCGGTCGCATTCGCACCGCGACCGGTTCCACCGAATCCGCGTTCTTCGCGCTGGCAGGTATCGCACTATTCGGCGCAATAGTCGTGCTCGCGATGAAGAACCGAAAACCGCTGGCAGCCTAGCTGACAGACGCGCCATAGTCGCCGGAACAGGTTATCGACGCCATTAGTGTCCGGCGTTTCCGGCACCGATTCGCGCTCCGCCGCGGTTCCCATAATCCCTGACCTACTAATCAGGATACACACGAAAAACAAGTCCTAACCTTACCGTCCTCCCACGGCGCACGAAAGATCGATCAGACACGGGATTGACCCACGTCAAAGAGAGAAGATCGCTTTAGCCCCAAGCTACGAAAGTTTGCAATTGAGAATCTGCCGTTTTGCACCAGGCAAGCTCAATAAACCGGTTGGCGGCACGAAAGTAATTTTATGGGCATGTTGGAGGGAAAGCGAATCCTGATCACCGGACTGTTGAGCAATCGCTCAATTGCCTATGGTGTTGCAAAGGCGATGCATCGGGAGGGAGCAGAGTTGGCATTCACCTACCAGGGTGAAAGCATTCGCGAGCGAATGGAAAAGCTCGCACCGGAATTTGGTTCGGACCGCGTGTTCCCCTGCGACGTCGCAAGTGACGAGGAAATTGGCGCAATGTTCGCGCAGCTTGGACAATCCTGGGAACGTTTCGATGGCATCGTTCACGCCATTGCCTTCGCGCCTCGCGACGCACTCGCAGGGGATTTTCACGACACTGTCACGCGTGAGAACTTCCGCATTGCCCACGATATCAGCTCGTATAGTTTGGCTGCGCTGGTCAAGGGCGGGCTGCCCCTGATGCAGGGGCGCAACGCGGCGGTGGTCGCGATGACCTTTCTCGGCGCAGTACGGGCAGTGCCGAATTACAACGTAATGGGGCTCGCCAAAGCCAGTCTGGAAGCGTGCGTGCGCTATCTCGCGTTCAGCCTCGGCCCGGTCGGCATTCGCACCAACGGCATTTCTGCCGGACCGATCAAGACACTGGCCGCCGCCGGTATCGGAAGTTTCAACAAGTTGCTCGGGCATGTCGAAAGCAATTCGCCACTGCGGCGCAACGTCACAGCGGAAGAGGTTGGCAACGCTGCAGCGTTTCTGTGCAGCGATCTGGCGAGCGGTATCAACGGAGAAATCACCTACGTCGATGGCGGCTTCGGAATTTCCGGCCTGGCCAGCGATCAATGAGGATTCAAGATGACGAACGATAGATCAGGTGTTAGCCCGGTATTGCATATCAAGGGAAAAACTCTGCTCCCAATCGTGCAAGGAGGTATGGGTGTGGGCATCTCGGCGCATCGTCTCGCCGGCAACGTTGCACGCGCCGGCGCGGTCGGCACCCTTTCGGCAGTCGATCTGAGGCGCCATCATCCTGACCTGATGGCGCAGACAGCAAAGAGCCGAGACAAGGAACTTATCAACCGCGTGAACCTTATCGCCATCGATCGGGAGGTGCGCGCGGCACTCGAGATCGCGGACGGAAATGGCTTGATCGCCGTGAATGTGATGCGGGCGATCTCGGAATATGCCGCCGACGTGCGGCAATCCTGTGAGTCCGGCGCGGGAGCGATCGTGGTTGGAGCAGGATTACCGCTCGACCTGCCGGAACTGACGGCTGCGTACCCCGATGTCGCGTTGATTCCAATCCTTTCCGACGCGCGCGGCATCGCCGTCTTGATCAAGAAGTGGTTGCGCAAGTCGCGCCTGCCCGACGCGATCATCATCGAGCATCCGCGTTATGCGGGGGGACATCTGGGCGTGGCAAAGTTAGACGACTTGAACGATGCGCGTTTCGATTTCCCGCGCGTTCTGGAAGAAGCCTTTGAGCTGTTCAGGAAACTGGGCATAGAGCGCGAGCGGGTGCCGCTCGTTCCCGCTGGTGGCATCGCCTCGCCGGCGCAGGTGCGTAAACTGTTCGCACTGGGCGCGGGGGCCGTACAAGTAGGCACGCCCTTCGCCGTTACCGAGGAAAGCGATGCGCATCCCAATTTCAAGCGGGTCCTTGCTGATGCCAATCCGGAAGACATCATCACCTTCATGAGCGTCGCGGGGCTTCCGGCACGCGCGGTCAAGACGCCGTGGCTGGAGAAATACCTCGCCAAACTACCGATGTTGCAACGCCGCGCCAAACCGCGCACCGTGTGCACCCTGGCATTCGACTGCCTGGAGAAATGCGGGCTGCGCGACGGCAATCCGCTCTTCGGCCAGTTTTGCATCGACCATCACCTGTCTGCCGCACTCGCCGGAGATGTCGAGCGCGGATTGTTTTTTCGCGGAGCCGGGCCACTACCCTTCGGCAAACAGATTCGTCCGGTCCGCGACCTGATCGAATACCTGCTGAATAGCACTATGCCAACGGAATCACTGAAAGCGGTTTGATTGCGAGTTCAATCGAACGCGCATTGGACCGAGCTATTTCTCCGACCCTGGCATGAAGCCGATTCTGGCAAGGTGCGCGCTTAGGAACGGGAGGCGTAATAAGCCACTACGCGGGGTTCCGCCTCGATACGCTTGCGGTGTTGTATAAGCGCTGGCACCAGATTTTGCACAAGATCGGCCGGGATGTGTTCGAGCTTTCCGGCGCACAGCGAGCGCGTTTGTACGAAAACCTTCAGGTCAGCTATCGTTAGCTGATTGTCTGCGAAGTACTCTCCGCCGCCGCGCTCCAGCAACGCATTCAAGCCCAGTAGATAAGTTGTCAACCAGCCGTCTACGAGTTTCTTGCGTGCCGCTTCAAGCTCTTCTCCCGCAATCCCGAAAGTTTGCACGATGTAGTGACTGAGATCTTCAAGCGCGTCCAATACCTCATCGCAGTACAGGGCCTGAAGATCATCTGCCGGATACAAACCAGCCATCTTTCCAACATAACGGCTCATGGCATTGGATTGTGTAATCGCTGCACCATCTATTTCGAGCACTGGTACTGAATTGAATCGCGTACTCTTTCGCATTTCGCCAAATTCAGAAAACGATATGCGATTGTCCTCAAATTCTATTCCCCCCGCATGAAAAGCAATACGAACAGGCTCAGCACGGCCGCCATCAAAATCGAAATAGGTAAGTTTGTATTTGGACATCAAGTCAGCTCCTCTACATTGCTGCAGTCATATATCAAGTCGTCAGAAATAAAGTTGACGAACAGGTGGCGAAGTATCTAAGGCGCGCCTGACGACAACTGTCCGTATCGTCTGCGCCGCGGGGCAATTGCCAGCGACAATTGCCAGGTTCCGCAGTCTTGCTGGGTCAGAGTTTCCGGCGACTCGTATCAACGAATCCCCGATGTCTTCGCGTCAGAGTGCGCACGTCCTGGAAAGAACGGCCGGTCCGCGCTGAACGGAATCCTGCGATCTGGTCAACAGGCTATATTACGATCTCGCCCATCGATTGGGGCTGGTGCAATCGGATATGGTCGATTGATGAGCGATCCGCACCTACACTACCAGACACCGCTCCATGTCCCGCCTACCTTCTTGCAGCACATCCGAAATGCAAATTCAGATTGTGCACTTTGGATCTGAAGCTACCACATACGCAAAACAACAATTCCAACAACACCGACCACGACAACAATCCAGCCCAGGATATCGACGTGAGTCCGTAGGCGACGCTCCATCGGCTCGCCCCCCCACATTATCAACCCAGCGACGAGAAAAAATCTTCCACCTCTTCCGATCAGCGACGCCAGAACAAAAGCAGGCAAAAACATGTGAAGCGCCCCTGCTGCGATCGTGAAAACCTTATAGGGTATAGGAGAGAACCCTGCAGCCAGGACTGCCAGGAATCCCCAGGCAACGAACCACTCCGTAGAACGAATGTAGCTGTCCCAGTAACCGAGCGACATCAATAGCGGTTTAAATGCGTCAAGCGCCAGCCAACCGATCGCGTAGCCGGCACACCCACCAAGAACGGAGGCGACGGTGGTGATAAATGCCAGGCGCCATCCGCGCTTCGGCCGCGCAAGCGTCATCGGTGCCAACATAACGTCTGGAGGGATCGGAAAAAACGACGATTCAGCGAAACTCAGACCGGCGAGATAGCGTTCCGCATAGGGGTGTGCCGCCCATCGCAGGACACGGTCGTACAATGCCGAGAAAATTTTCAACTTTCCAATCCTTTCACGAGAGGCACGAGACCGGCTAGTCCCGGATCCTGCTTTCGAAGTTCATTGCCTGTGCGCGTGGCGCACGCTAAACCCTGCACACCGCAACTCCCAACCGGAAGAAGACCTCGGTCACCGATGCTGCGCCCGCAAGTACAGGAGTCTCAAAGGGTATAGCAATTTAGATACCCTTTCTTCGTAGCATGGCAATGTAGCTCGGGCCAGCCGCAGGCGCAAGCGCACGAAGATCCTGCGCGCCCCGTTGCTCAGCAGGGTTCTCTTCACTCACGTGAAAGTGGTGTTTGGGCTAGCGCGACCACCTCTGGCATGCCGGTGCGCCCGGTACGTGTCCCGCTGTATGATCACGTGACCACTACTGCGGAACCGTACACGATCCGGGCGGTCATACCCGCCGCGCGCTGATTAGAATAATCTTGGCAAATGTCCAGACTTGCCTGGACCGAATTTGTCTGAACAGGAGATGGAAATGACGTCGTTGAATGTGAATGGAAAACAGATCGAGGTGGATGTCGAGGATGACATGCCACTGTTGTGGGTATTACGCGATGAATTGGGCCTGACAGGCAGCAAATATAGTTGCGGCGTAGCCGCCTGCGGTGCGTGCACTGTGCACGTTGACGGCCAGCCGATGCGCTCCTGCGTCATGCCGGTTTCTGCAATGGCCGGACGGAAGATCACCACCATTGAGGCATTGTCCGCGGATGGAAAATCGCATCCGGTGCAGAAAGCCTGGGTGCAATTGCAGGTACCTCAATGCGGATATTGCCAGAGCGGCATGATCATGGCCGCTGCCGCGCTGCTTGAGCAAAACAGAAAACCAAGCGATGCGGACATTGACGCCGCGATGACCAATATCTGCCGCTGCGGAACCTACGCCCGCGTGCGCGATGCGATTCATCTCGCAGCGCGTACGGTTTGAGGAGGCCTGCCATGCCAAATAACCTGATGAAAGAAGCCGTAGAGAGCGCCTCCCGCCGAGATTTTCTGGTGAAGTCCGCAGCTGCGACCGGCGCCCTTGCAATCGGATTTCAGCTGCCGGGAATCGCCGGCGCTGCCAACAGCGACGGTGCCGCGCCTGAAATTACACACTGGGTCGTTATTCAGCCGGACGACACGGTAGTGATTCGGATTGCGCGCTCTGAACTCGGGCAGGGTTCGTTTACCGGCCTCGCGCAGTTGGTTGCTGAGGAACTGCAGTGCGACTGGAACAAGGTGCAGCCGGAATATGCCGATGTCAACATGCATGTCCGGCGAAAGCGCATCTTCAAGAGTATGTCAACCGGCGGCAGCCGCAGCATTCGCGATTCGAACGAATACATCCGCAAGGCCGGGGCCGCGGCGCGCCAGATGCTGGTGTCGGCAGCAGCGAGCCAGTGGGGTGTGCCGGCATCCGAGTGCCGCGCACAAGACAGTGTAATCAGCCACTCTTCGGGTAAATCGACCACTTACGGGAAAGTCGCCGCCCATGCGGCCACGCTGGACATCCCCACTGATGTCACTCTCAAATCACCAGCGGACTGGAAGATCGCTGGCACCTCTCCGGCGCGATTCGACATTCCGGCGAAGACCAACGGTAGCCAGATCTATGCGTCAGACGTGCGTCTTCCGGGTATGCGGTACGCCTCGGTCTTGCGCAGCCCGGTGTTTGGCGGCACGCTCAAGAGCTACGACGAGTCCAAGGTCCTGGGTATGCGTGGCGTCGAACGCGTTGTTGCCGATGAGGACTGGGTTGCCGTAGTTGCCGACAACTGGTGGCGTGCCAACAAGGCATTGCTTGCGCTGCCGGTCGAGTGGGAAGAAAGCGAGAACGACAATGTATCGAGTGATTCGATCATGCAGTTCCTGCGCACCGGCATCGACGCGACCGATGTGCCGGTGGCGCGCAAGGACGGCGATGTCGATGTTGCATTCGCCAATGCGGCAACAGTGATTGAAGCGGAATACCATTCCGGGTTTTTGAACCATGCCACCATGGAGCCACAGAACGCCGTTGCGCTCTACACCGATGATCATCTCGAAGTATGGTGTGGTACGCAAAACGGTGAGGCGACGATTGCTTCCGCGTCGGAAACGTCGGGTATCCCGCTGGAGAACATCATCGTCCACAGGATGCATGCGGGAGGCGGTTTTGGCCGGCGAGGCGGACACCAGGACTACACCAAGCAGGCCGTGAAAATCGCGATGGACATGCCCGGTACGCCGGTTCGATTGCAATGGTCGCGCGAAGAAGACATGCGCCAGGGCCGTTACCGCCCGGTGTCGCTGGTCAAGCTGCGCGGTGCGCTTGACGCGGACGGAAACTGGACCGCCTGGCACGTACGGCAAGCCGACCAGTCCATCATCATTACGGTGCGCCCGAACATGATCAAGAACGGAGTGGACCCGATCAACACGCGCTCTTTCGCCGACAACCCCTATACCGTGCCGAATTTCGTCGACGAATACGCGATGCGTAATCCACACGTTCCGCCGGGCTTCTGCCGTGCCGTCGCGCATACCAACAATCCGTTCTATCGCGAATGCTTTATCGATGAACTGGCGCATGCCGCTGGCAAGGACCCCTACGAATTTCGCCGGCCGTTTTTGCGGGGAACAAAGGATTTGCCGTTACTCGATGCCGTCGCCAAGGCGATTGGCTGGGGAAAACCTGCCGCCCCCGGCGTGCATCGCGGAATCGCGGTGGTTGACTCCTACGGCAGTTTCACCGCTGCGGCAGTCGAGCTATCGGTCGAGAATGGCACAGTGATTGATGTCAAACGGGTCGTGATCGCAATCGACAGTGGGCACGTTGTACATCCGGATGCCGTAAAGGCCCAGATGGAAGGCGGGGTGATCTGGGGTCTGTCGTTCATCATGAACGAAGAGATCACCATTGAAGATGGCCGGGTCGTGCAAGGCAACTTTACCGATTACCCGGTTCTGAAGCTCGCGCACACCCCGAAAATCGAGCCCATCATTATGCCCAGCGGCGGTTTTTGGGGCGGAGTAGGTGAACCACCGATTGGTGCAGTAATCCCGGCTATTGGGAACGCGTTGTTCCATGCAACCGGAAAACGCATCCGGTCAATGCCGTTGAAAAACCATGGTTTCAGTTACAAGACATAAGCGCAGTCCGGGCAGCACGGACTTACCGTCAGCTCCGCGGCGGCGCGCACTTCATGTGCTCGCCGCCGGCGCTTGTATGCTGATGGTGCGCCCTGCAAGCGCGACGCGGGAAGCACTTGCCGTGGCTCTGCGCGAAACGTTCGGTCAGAGCCTGATCGCGCAAGAGCGCGTCACGCTGGAACTTCCGCTGCTTGCCGAAAGCGGGAATGTGGTACCGGTAACAGTGAAGGTGGATTCCCCGATGAGTGGGACCGATCACGTCACCTGGATTCACCTGTTTGCTGAAAAGAATCACCTCCCGCAAGTCGTCTCGGTGCGGCTCGGGCCCTGGAATGGCAAAGCCGTTTTCAGGTCACGCATTCGGCTTGCCGAATCGCAACAGGTGCTTGCGGTCGCGGTCATGAGCGACGGATCGCTGTATTCGGACGTGGCCGACGTCGAAGTCACCTATTCGAGTTGCGGATGAAAAGCCGGCTGGGAAAAGCGCGGTTGCGGGTTCCGAAGACGGCACAACGGGGCGAGCTGATCGAGATCCGCACAATGGCTGAACATCCTATGGAATCGGGTTTTCGCCACAACAACGTGGGCAAACTGGTTCCGCGGCACATTGCCACCGAATTTGTCTGCAACTACAACGGACGCGAAGTGTTTCGCGCGACCTTGTACCCGGCCGTTTCTACGAATCCTTACTTTCTGTTCTATGTCGTTGCCGAAGAGACGGGTGAACTGGTTTTTTCCTGGACTGATGACCGTGGCGGCACATTGACTGAAAGCCGGCATATTGGCGTTGAGTGAAAGAAATCACATGCCACTATGCAGCGCCGGCGTTGAACTCATCACCCGGAGTCCCGCGGGTTTGCCGCTCCGCCTGCAGGTATAGGAATCTCAAAGGGTATAGCAATTTGAATAGCCTTTTTCCATAGTGTGGCAGTGTGGCTCGGGCCTGCCACAAGCGCACGAATAGCCTGTGCTCGCGCCTATTTGCGAAGCTTCCCCCCCCTCGGCGGAAGTTTTTTGGATAGATGCAAAAGGCAGCCAGAGGAGCGCTTGAGCGGCGTAGACGCAGCGCGCTCAAGCAGGTCGCGTTTCCAACCTCGTCAATACCTCAATGCATTTCCCGAAAATAGCCCGGCGACGCACGCGGTAGTGCCCGACATGCGGCGCCGGCAGGCAAGCAGTTGGATCGCTCGGAATCACCCCCTCACTAGTCCCCGGTCATTGCTGCCAATATGAGGTCGAGCGGTGACTTCATTAACGACATTGCACAGCAGTTTCTATCCTCCAAACGGAACACGCGATGTTGTGTATTCCCCTTCACCGTTAAAACGGCGTGCGATCTGCGTCACTCGTTCGCCGTAGCGGCGGCCCGTATCCAGATCCATCTCAGGTGGTGCGCTGGCCGGATCGCCGCCAAGATCACTCTGTGCCATCGCGCCAAGGTATCCGCCCAGTCGATTGAGGGTCAGCGAACCGTCGGATCCGCCAGGGGCGCCCGGCAAATCGCCGATCGGCACCCAGATCATTCCGAGTTGCGCCGCAAACACGACCAGATCGACCAGCGAATTTAACTTGTCGCCGCTCAGGGTCGCCGAATTCGTGAAGCCGCCGGCGAACTTGTCCTTCCAACCCTGCGACGCCCAGACAGAAAGCGTCGCCTCCATGAATGCCTTGCAGACCGATGAAACGCTTCCCATGTAGGTGGGACAGCCGAAGATGATTGCGTCAGATGCGTCCAGCGCCGCCATCACCGGTTCATCGTTCCACTTCCCGTCCTTGTCCAACTGGCTTGCTGTCAATGGATACATGTTGACCTGAACGCCGCTGACTCGCTGCGCTCCATCGGCCACCGCTTGCGCCAAACTGCCTGTGTGTTCTGTCCGCGTGTGATATACGATCGAGATCTTCGTAGTCATTGCGCTTCCTTTCTATTCCCTCTTAAGGGTTTTGTGAATCATGGTTTGATGACATCCTCACCAGCTTCAATTCGATATTTATCTGTATATACAGGTTTGTTGACAAAAAAAAGCGGCATCTACTCGACGCCCTGACTTCTTGCAAATTCCCACAACGCGTCGATGCCGTTGCCACCCAACAGTTCGCGCGATTTCTTCTGCGCTTCATCCCAGGCGGGTATGGCCTGGTTGAGCAGACGCCTTCCCGCTCCGGTGACTTTGTGAAGACGCTCTCTCCGATCCTCGCCAGGACACTCCTTCATCCAACCGCTTGCACGCATGCGATCCAGATTCCGGCTAAGCGTGGAATTGTCAATCTGCAGTTCAGCACATATGTCAGCCTGCCGCAGACCGCCGCGCGCCTCACTCATCGCCAACATGGCAAACTGATTAATCCTCAGCCCGTATGGCCTTAAAGCATCGTCATATATCTTCGTAATGACGCGATCGGCCATACGCAACCGCACCGCGATGCAATCACGTGCCACGTGCGTGGCTTGAATCTTCTGTTGCGGCATTTTTCTATTTTGCGGGTAATCTAACGTCTTGATACCTGTATATACAACTATAGCGCAATAGCGTCAAGTAGGCCCGCGTTTCTATCGCGAGGGAATGGATTTCTGAAAGGTCAGCGATGAGCACCTTGCTGTGGTGCGTTGGGTCAACAATCGACCCCGCATGCGCCTCGGCGACCGCACCTCGCAAGAAGTTGTCCAGCGCGCTCTTGGTGGCGCACTTCGAACCTGAATCTACACATACCCGGTCGGTTGCCAGGAATAAGATTCTACGGGCCAGTTCTGCCTCTGCCAGATGCGGGCGGGTCCAGGGTTTCGACATCACTCATGCTCGCCACTGCCGCTTTTTCGCTACTCGTTCGTATAGACAATCGCCATTAGCAGCCTGCCGGGCTCAGCATGATGCGGCTGCAACGTTGAACGATCGGTCCATATTCCGCCGATTTCTCCTTGCATTCTTTCAAATTGCGCAGTTTCATTAACATGCGTGAAATCGTCAAAACCGGTCCTCGTTCTGGCCAAGTCTAAATTGAACCGATGTTTCACTTTTGCACACCCAGGCCCGACAGGCTGCTAGAATTCGATCGCTATGCCGCCCTTTAAATCGATCGCCAATCTATTCGGCACGTCGCCGGTTCGTCCGCTCCAGAAACATATGGAAAAGGTAGTGGAGTGTGTTTCGCAGCTCGAACCGCTGTTCGACGCGGTCGTCGCCAATGACACGGAAGCTGTGGACCAGATTCAGGAACGCATCGTCGCGCTGGAGCACGATGCCGACGATCTCAAGCACGATCTCAGATTGAATTTGCCGCGCAGCCTGTTTCTGCCCGTGGAACGGCGCGACCTGCTGGAAGTTTTGACCATGCAGGACAAAATCGCGAACCGCGCCAAGGACATCGCGGGGATCATTCGTGGCCGCCGGATGGCCTTCCCCGCCGACATCGGGCCGCTTTTCAATGAATTCGTGAAGCGATGCATCGATGCCTGCAATCAGGCCCAGAAAACGGTCAACGAGCTTGATGAGCTCGTGGAGACCGGGTTTCGCGGTGCGGAAGTAGAGTTGGTTCAGGATTTGATCAGCGAGCTCGACCGGATCGAAACGGATACGGACACGATTCAGGTCGAGGTACGCTCCAAGGTATTCGCCATCGAGCGCGATCTCCCCCCCATCGACGTCATGTTTCTGTACCGTGTCATCGACTGGACCGGAGACATCGGCGACCGCGCCCAGCGCGTGGGAAGCCGCCTGCAGTTGATGCTGGCACGTTAATGCCACAGTGGAGCACGGCACACTCTACCTGATCCTGGCGGCGGCTTCCGGGCTGTTCATGGCCTGGGGCATTGGCGCCAACGACGTCGCAAATGCCATGGGCACGTCGGTGGGCTCCAAGGCATTGACCCTGCGCCAGGCCATCGTTATCGCGGCAATTTTCGAATTCCTGGGCGCGGTTCTCGCCGGCGGCCAGGTAACCGCGACCATCCGCAAGGGCATCTTCGATCCAGGTCTGCTGGCGGGCAGTCCGGAGTTGCTGGTGTTCGGCATGCTGGCGTCGCTGCTGGCGGCCGCTGTCTGGTTGGTGGTGGCATCGTATTTCGGGTGGCCGGTGTCGACGACGCATTCCATCGTCGGCGCCATCGTTGGCTTCGCGATGGTGGGAATCGGATTCGCCGCCGTGCAATGGGGAAGGGTCGGTTCCATCGTCGCGAGCTGGGTGGTGTCGCCGCTGCTCGCGGGGGTGCTCGCCTTCGCCCTGTTCCGCAGCGTGCAGAGATTGATTTTCGATGCCGGAGATCCGTTTCGCGCCGCCAAGCGCTACGTTCCGGCGTACATCTTCCTGGTCGGATTTATCATCGCCTTGGTAACGCTGCTCAAGGGCCTCAAGCACGTCGGCCTGGAACTGTCCATCGGTCAAAGTTACCTGCTGGCGAGCGGTGTCGGGCTGCTTGCCATGGCCCTCGGCACCATACTGATTCGACGCATCCGCTTGCAGGCGGACGCGGATCGCGAGTTCAGCTTTGCCAGCGTCGAGCGCGTGTTCGCGGTATTGATGGTCTTCACCGCCTGCGCCATGGCTTTCGCACACGGCTCCAATGACGTTGCCAATGCCATCGGACCGGTAGCAGCCATTGTCGGCGTAGTGCAGAGCGGCGGCGAAGTGACGCAAAAGTCGGTATTACCGCTGTGGGTCCTGGTAGTAGGAGCGTTCGGTATTGTCGCCGGACTCGCTACCTATGGCGTCCGGGTCATGGCGGTCGTCGGCCAGCGCATCACAGAACTGACGCCCAGCCGTGGCTTTGCCGCGACACTGGCCGCAGCCGCCACGGTGGTGGTGGCATCGGGTACCGGCCTGCCCATCTCCACAACCCACACTCTGGTTGGCGCGGTTCTCGGAGTCGGTATGGCACGCGGCATCGCCGCCATCAATCTGCGCGTGGTGAAGAACATTTTCACGTCCTGGATCGTAACGCTACCGGCTGGCGCGATCCTGTCGATAGTATTTTTCTTTACATTGAAGAAACTACTGGGCTAGATTTTTTCAAGCTTGACGGATGTCCAAGGGGTGTATTGCAAGCGGCACCATCCCACTGCCGCTTTCGCCTGCCGAGGCCATTCCCTGCTCCGCCGCCAGGTTTTCGTGGGCCGCAAGCCAGTGGTGATAGTAGAGATCGCCATGATCAGGGTCACCGCACTTCCAGGACAAACGCGCGCTCGCAACGTGCTCGGCCTGGCCAGACTTCCCGATTGGTTAAACTATCTGGTACTAATACAAGTTGCGATGCGCATCGCTACGGAAAGCGCCGAAAAAAATGCGAAGTGAACATGGGGCTGTAGGAGGACGATCATTCTGAAACGCAACACCATTGCAATGATTTTCACCATTGCACTCGGGATCGTGTGCAGCCCGTTCGCCGCTATCGCCCAAACCGAATCGAAGCTGCCCCTGATCGGGTATCTCGAATTCGGATCTGCGGCGCCAGGCACGCCCTACATTGAAGCATTCCGGCAAGGAATGCGCGATCTCGGCTGGATCGATGGCAAGAATGTCGCCCTCGTGGTCCGATACGCCAACGGCAGGCACGATCTACTACCTGAGTTGGCGGCCGAGCTAGTCAGCCTTAACGCGGATGTCATATTTGCCTCATCTACGCCGGCTGCCCTGGCTGCCCAGAGTGCCGCACCGACCATACCAATCGTCATCGGGTTTGTCGCCGATCCCGTGGGTAGCGGGCTTGTATCGAGCCTGGCACACCCCAGGGGCAATATCACCGGATGGTCACATCTTACGGGTGTAGCCTTGAACGCAAAACGACTTGAACTGCTCAAGGAAGTGGTCCCACGAGCCAAACAGGTTGCTGCCCTGTGGAATCCTGCCAACCCGGTCCATGGATCAAGCCTTCAGAATGTCGATTCGGCGGCCGGCAAGCTTGAGATGCAGTTGCACGCAGTTGGCGCGAAAGCGCCCGGCAAACTAGAAGAAGCATTTTCGACAATGGACCGACTCGGTGTGCAGGCACTTACAGTGCCTCCTGACGGAATGTTCATCGCGTATCAGACGAGGATCATTGATCTCGCAGCGAAGTACCGCATCCCGACGATGTACGGTGTCATGGGAATGGCGCGGGCCGGGGGTCTCATGGCCTATGGAGTGAATCTACCCGAGCAGTATCGGCGCGGTGTCACCTATGTCGACAGAATCCTGAAGGGCGCCAAACCGGCAAGTCTTCCGGTAGAGCAACCGACCACGTTCGAATTGATCCTCAACCTCAAGACCGCAAAAATCCTCGGGATAAAATTTCCCACGACTCTACTCTTGCTGGCTGATGAAATTGTCCGATAGCACCGCGGCGTCGGCAACCAGGCTTATCGAGCACAAAAGAAACCTCAAGCGCCGTCATTTTCTCCAATCATGCGCGCTCGCGGTCGGAACACTGACACCGATATCCGCACATTGGGCCAAGCAGATTCACCGATACTCTGACGCCTGGATCAAGTCAGGCAGCAAGCCGCCTGAGTCAGAACAGCACACCGTGCACGAGCACAGAGACGCGTGGATGTAGCCGTGGGGGAGTGGGCTTCCGTCATGGCAGCGGCACTACACCGTTGTACAGGTTTGCCCTGCATGTTTCTTAATACAGATATACAGGCCAGACCCCGCTGTCACTTCGCAGGCCAGACCCCGCTGTCACTTCGTGAAATATGCGGGTTAATCCGCCGCGGCCTCTTCTTCCTGTTGAAGCGCAAAAATCGAGGTATAACCTTTCGACCAGTCGGGTGGAATCAGGCAGGGTTCCTGATCGTAATGGACCCAGCGAGCCGGTTCTCCACGAATGAGTTCGCTACACCGCGGGCCTGTCGTGCCCGCTCCCCTGAGCGGAAGTGCGTCGCCGGAAGAATACGTGTGCAGCAAGAGAGGCCGTGATCTCGGAGACGAGTTGACCATCGAGCCATGCACCATGCGGCAGTTGTGAATCGTAACCGACCCTTTCGGCCCCTTTAGCCACACCACCTTGTCGAGATCGACCCTCTCCATGTCCCGGTTTTTGACGGCTCCGACCCAGGAGCCGTCATCGCCGTAAAGATCGAAGATTTCTCCCCGGTGGCTGCCCGGCACTACCCCCATCGGACCCATTTCATCATCCACGTCCTCGAGATACAGGCCGATGGTCAAAGGCGAATAATTGGTGTGCGGCCAGAACTGGATGTCCTGATGCCATTTCACCTCTTCACCACCATCCGCCCATTTGAAGTTGAGTTTGGAGTGATGATATTTGACGCTCGGACCGACGAGGTCCTCGGCCAGGTCAACGATAGGACCCCTGAAGGCGAATTCTTCAAAGACCGGATTGTGGGCCGCGGGATACGTGATCCGACGCAAACGCGGGGCGTCGGCACTATGATTCGGTTCAAGATCGAAAACTTCATCCGATTCAGTTTTTTTACGACTCTTCTCGATGTAGCCATTGGTCACCTGCCACAGGCGATCCAGCCATTCCTCGCTGACAAACTTTTCCAGCAGAAGATATCCGTTCTCGAAGTAGAACTCGCGTTGTTCCTGGCTCAACACCTTGGGCTCGAACTTGAGAATGTCTTCAGGTTTCATGATCAAATCTCCAATGTGAACCAGGTCATATCAATGGTAACGAATCCAGCAGCAAGTCCCGGCTCCATACTCGAGAGAGTCAATGTGTCCTAAGGGCAAGCAATAATATTTACTGTAGTTAATCACTCTTAGACGTGCACCTGAATAATGAACTCATCTCGTTCCTATCGCGCGGATCCGTCGGACACTACTACCTCGCCTCGAATATCCAGTCCAGATTTTCGCAGCCCGTCCATGAATTGATCCAGAAGCTCTTCCTGGTATCGAAACCATTTCCACCGGTTCGCCCGCGCCGTCATCTCAAACTCGGGATCGAGAATCAGGATACGCTTCACGGCGGGCTCAGCCTCATCGACTCGACCTAGTTGGCCGTACGCAGCGGCAATTAGAGCCTGTGCCCACACATACTCGGGAAGGTTGACTTGCTGCGCTGTCACCAACGCCTGTTTGTACGCGCCCTTTCGATAATGATCGAAGAAGGCCCCAAAATGGTAGCCACTGGGAAAATACGGGTCAAAGGTCTTTGCCTCCTCGATCAGTGCGAGTCCCCTCTCCCATTCGCCTGCATAAGCGACAAACAAACCGGCATTACCAAGAAAGCTGGCGCCCCTGGGGGCTCGGTCAACAGCACGCTCGAGCCCAGCTTTGAACTCATCGAGTTCGCCACGAAAAAAATGCACCCATGCGAGTACCCAATGTGCCAATGGGTCGCCAGGGGCCAACTCTACACTTCTATTTGCGGCCGCCAGTGCGCGGTCAAGTACTCCCGGCCCGGTGTCATAACCAAGGTTGTCGGCATAGATCAAGATATTGGCCAAGTGGCTCCAAGCCGCTGCATAGTCAGGGTCATTCTCAACTACTTTTTCCAGACAAGCTCGCGCAGCACTGTGAGACGCGCGAGAGATGCGCCGCTGCCATTCCATTGCAAGCATTACGCATTCGTATGAACTAAGCTCGCTTGGCGGTTTACGTTTGGCGACCGCAAATGCCTGTTGGCGCAAAACACCATGGTCGCCCGCGACCGTATTCGCAATTGCGGAAGCAATATCGTCCTGGATCGCGAAAAGATTCTCAGGGGTAAGTGCGCGGTTATAGGTCGCCGTCCACAAATCAGAACCGGTCAGCGCATCTACGAGCAGCGCAGTCACACGAATAGTGTCACCGCCTCGGCGCACGCTGCCCTCGACAATATAAGCGACGTCAAGCTCTGTGCCGACAACACGCACATCCACTGCTTCACCTTTGTAACGGAAAGTAGAATTACGGGCGATTACGCCAAGATCAGGCAACCGTGCCAATGCACTGATAACCTCCTCGGTAATTCCGTCGGCGAAATACTCCTGCGTAGGGTCTCCTGAAAGGTTGTCGAAAGGCAGCACCGCAATCGACGGTTTGTCTGGAAGTGATAAGGCTGAGCGATCGGACGATTCAGTCTCGGTTTCCGGCGCCGAAGTCTGAGTCAATTGCCAACCGACAACGCCCACTACGACGAGCACAAGAATGGCGAGCGGGACAAATAAAGCCGCGTGCCGATGCCGCGGTTCTATTGATACTTCTTTTTGACCGGTCAGCCGATAGGTCTGAACCGGTTCGGCGATATTCTTGACAGTGTGACGACCGGAATCCTGAAATCCGAAACCGACCTTTTGCCGGACCTGTCGATAAACGTCTTCCGAGATGATCACCCCGCCAGGTTCGGCAAGGCCCTCGAGACGTGCAGCGATGTTGACACCGTCGCCGTAAATCGTGCCATCGCTTTCCTCGATCACGTCGCCCAGGTTTAAGCCAACCCGAAAGAACATCTGGCGACTCTCGGCCACGTCCTGGTTGACGGTAACCATGCGCTGCTGCACGTCTACAGCGCAGTGCACCGCCTCCACGACGCTTTTGAACTCGGCAAGAATGCTATCGCCCGCAGTGTCAATCAAACGACCAGCGTGGGCTTCAATTTGATCCTTGAAGACCACCCGGGCAGTCTTGAGCGCGGCGACAGTCGCGCGCTCGTCGTCGGCCATCAACCGTGAATAGCCGACCACATCCGCCACCAAAATTGCGGCCAGTTTGCGCTGCCCCTCGTCGGCTGTAATCACCAAATCGACCCTTAGTCCGCTCCTAGCACATGGTACCGTACGCTTCCCTGTCAAGGGGCCAGATCTATAGTCCGGTTTTCGGTTGGCCTGACCTCCAGGTTACGGCACGAAGCGCTCCACATACAAAAAAAGTGAAATGGACGCGGCGTTGGCGCTTATATTTCAAATCCAGGGAGAGGCAGGCGTGGTGTCTTTAGCGGTTGTCGAGAATCGTGAATGCGTGCGACTGTCGTCGGTCCTCACAGGCAGCGCACTCATTACGTTGTGATTCTGCGCGAGCAGGACAGTCGAGCGCCGGTGACCGCAACCATCGACCTGGCCGATGGTGCCGTCCGGCATGAGGAGGGAGGTCGATTTGACCCGGCGCCTGGGGCGCCCTAAGAAGACCCGGGCAGGACAGTCCGCTTGATCGTCCACAGACAATGGTGAATCCGGCGTTTCGATCGGTAGAGCACGCCGCGGATACCGGAGTTCTGTTCAATGAACGCGACTGTCCAACTGGGAAGATGGCCCTGGTAACGCTGACGAAACTCTCGACGGCGGCAGTCCTGCCCCGTAATCACTTTCCGGCAATTGTGCGCACCGCAGTGGCACGTCCAACCGTGCCAATAATTTGCTTCCGAGGTGGCATAATCGTAGGTGATCTCCTCTCCCGTGAAGATGTCACGGCTTGCGGTCATCGTCTCATCATCGATCCACCAGGTGTTTGCATCACAGCTGTGGTTCGTATACTGACTGCCATCGGTCGTGAGCACATATTGGTCGTCGCGATAGGAATAGGCGAGGTGCCACTTGTCCTTGGGAATGTCCTCAAGCTTTACGGGGGCGTCACAGGGGTCCAGTTTCCAGAGCACGCTGTGCGCGGGGATCAACTCCAAAGCGAACAAGCCCGTGCCGTGAATTGAGCTGTCCTTTACCTCGATGGATGGATGGAGCATCTCTCCCTCTGCGCCTGATGTACTGGAGTATAAGAAGTATATCTAAAGGAGGATCTCTACCTATTTTCAATCCGGACCCCGGTAAAGAAATCGCTAAAGCACGGGGATCCGCCAACCTGCAAATTCAACTGTAGATCCTCATTGCTCGAACAGCGGACCCTATGAACTATCCTCTTTTACGACCCCGCCTCCAGTTCATCGATCAAGTCCTGAATATATAGTGAGAAGTAACCTTTGTATCGTTTTCGAAGTTCTTCACATTGCCAGTCTGTATGGGTAATCGTTTTGCGACATCTCGCGGACCCGCATCTACAATCAATATTGGCTTCTTCGAACCCAGCTCCAGGGTATATTGCATCGGTCATGGCGTAATCGAATGTCAACTGTTCGCCCGGTCGTATCTCGCGCATGGAAACGAAGCTGATCTGGCCTTTCACGCCGCAGTTTGGGTTGCAGGAGTGATTCATGAGAAATGCAGCTTCCAACTCGGATGACTGAGCTTCGGCGGGACCTATAAAGAACCCTTTCTCAATTTGAAAACAATGCTCGCTATAGGGGAGAGTTGCGGCGTCATCTATCCGGCTGTTCTCGATGATTCGGCCACCTGCCACGACGACGATTTCCCCGGATCTTATCAAAGCTTGAGCATAAAGCCCTCTCCCGGTCGCTGCCGTCTCACCAACTCGAATTTTTGGATTCATCCAGGACAACATCGTCTCTCTCGCTTTAGTCGTCTTCGCAAAAAGGGAACAGATCCATATACCGAGGCCAGTGCTGCTGATGCAAACCGCCAGTCACCCCGGAAGAACACTTAAGCCGCTGAAAGTATTTCAGAAAGTACGCCATCCATGAGTATGGAAAGTATAAACGGGATTCTCAACCCATCCCCGGTCCGGTATGCAGCGAACGCTGCACCGGGGGACACCGGAAAGGCGGATCGCGCGGGCCGGCGGCGCTCGTAGCGCAGCACACAAACTTGCGCCTCGGACGATCTCGCCGGTGCCTCAATCGACACAGTGATGCCCCTAAAATACTGTCGTTGCATACAGTATATTCTTTGGGCAGCATGCTCGTCATATTTGATGCCACCAGCACAATTGCCCGACGTTATCGAATTTACGAGATCATGTAGAATTTTCTGCACAATAATCTGGTTAGAGGAGGGGCGATCATGAGTGAGTCTTTGGAAGGCCGGGTAGCGGTAGTCACAGGGGCCAACAGCGGCATCGGCGCAGCGGTTACGGATTCACTAGTCGCGGCTGGTGCATCGGTGGTGATCAACGGCCGCCGTGCGGGCAGGCTGAATACGCGGGTCGCGGGCAATGCCCGAATGGCCGCGGTGGCCGGCGATGTTCTGGATCCGGGGCTGCCGGAAAAGCTGTTGAACACAGCGCTGGACAGATTCGGGAGCTGCGATATCTGTTTCAACAATGCAGGCTATATGGTGGGTGGCACCATTGATGAAATTGATATTGAGGGCGTCAGCCATATGGTGCGGGTGAATGTAGAAGCTGCTTTCCGCATCGCCCATGTGTTCGCACGCCACTTTCACGCGCAAAACAAAGGACACCTGGTCAACACCTCCAGTGTATTGGGCACCAAGGTTCGACCGACGGTCGGCGCCTATGCGGGCACCAAGTATGCGGTGGAAGGTCTGTCGGAAGCATTACGCCTCGAATTCGCCAGGACCAGGGTAAAAGTCACTTGCCTGCAGCCGGGCCTGGTCATGACCGAGCTGCATGACGCGTGGGACGTGCATCCGAAGGACAAGCAAAATGTCGATCAGCCGCTGGTGCCCGAGGACATTGCACGTGCTTTCATGTACGCCGTCACGCAACCGGACTATGTCCTGATACCGCGCGTGATGGTGTTGCCCATGGATCATCAAATCTGATCGAACCATCGGCCGGACAATGGCCAAAAAATATAATGATGTCGTAACGGTTGTTACGCTAGATAAGGTCAGTCACGGTCGGCACCAGCACTAAACCACCCACTCCCGTCGCGAGCTAAAGCGTATGCGATTCTGCGGTGCTGTCCTTGTAGACGATTTCGCGGGTGGCGGCGGTGGCGCGGTCATGGAAGGCGACCGCAACGGGGTCGAAATCGGTAGCCGGCCTGGGGGCGTGAACGAAATTTCCAAAATGGTCTTCGCCACGCACCAGTGCCGCGGTGTCCCAATCGGCAAGGGTCTGCTTGGTATGCGTTGGCATGTAGTGCAGCGACAGCCCGATGCGCCGGTCCGCGCTGTTGTTCGGGCCTGAACCATGTGCTGACTTGACGTTGTGGAACGAGGCCTGGCCGGGTTCGAGCGCCATCAGTACGGTCTCGGCCTCGTCCACTTCGACTGCGACTTCCTGGCCTCGGGTCAGCATGTTGTTCTCGTTATAGGTGTCGTCGTGCGGCAGCATCTGGCGCCTGTGACTGCCGGGCAGCACGCTCATGCAACCGCTTTCACGCGTAGCCGGTGACAACGCGATCCACACACTGACCAGCTCGTCATTGTCAAGGCCCCAGTATTTCAGGTCCTGGTGCCAGCCGACATAACTCGGCGTGTGGGCCTCCTTGATCCAGAATATGCTGTTCCAGCACAGGATATCTGGCCCGATCAGGTCCTCTATGGCGTCGACCAACCGGTCATCTCGCATCGCGTCATCGACCCACTTGAACAGCAGATGCGACTTCGAGCGCTGGGCGCCATCGAGCGGATATCCCTGAGAAGACTCAAACGCCTCGAGTTTCCGGCGCAGCACCAGTGTCTCGTCCGGCGTCATTACCGGTACCGGAAAATAGTACCCCTCATCGCGATATTGCCGGATTGCAGCCTCGTTTAACGCTTTCGGCACGGCACACCTCCCGCTTTTGACAATCTAATAAACGACGTTTCGTTATGTGCTTTCACGCCACATGCTCGGCGACGCTATTGCTTTCCTCGTCGTCGAGAAAAATAATTGTACCGTCGGCGTCATAACACGACAAAGTAAATCACCGCAAACGCGAGCCCGAGTTGTACCACGAACGTCAGACGCAGAAAGTAACGCGCGGGCCATTTCGGCTGAACTTGCACCGGCAAGCGTTTCGTTTGCAGGTAGATTGTCATCGCACTCTGCACCGGCAACATGATCGCCGCATAGCACGCTGCGATCGTGACCATTAGCACCGGGCGCTGGAATCCTGCATACAAGCCCAGACCTATGAAGGGAACCACAATGCAATACCAGCGAATGATCAGGCGGCGCAGATCGATCCGGTCTCTCGAAAAAAATCCGAGTTCGATAATGTAATCCGGAATGTATCTGGCCCTGGCAGCAATGGAGGACACAGTACTGGAGTACAAAATAGAAAACGCCCCGATTGCGAACAGCCACAATGACCAGGGGCCAAGCGTATTCGTATACATGTTACTCAGCGCCCGAATCACATTACTGCCTTCCGGTCGTTCTCCCAGTGCATGTAGTACACCTGCGCCAAGAAAATAAAAGGGGATGGTCGCGCAGGTCAATATGATGAGCGTCATCCACACGTCGGTGCGCAAAACGCGCAGCCATCCGTGTGCCCGGGTATACCACTCGGGTGTATCGTCAAATCGCCCTATGCGTGCGGCATAACCCTTCTCGATACACCAATAAGTGTAAGCGGAAATCTCTCCGGAGTTAACGCCGGTGTATCCGTAGGCGGCAAGCGCCAATACGGCAAACGTCGTAGAGAACTCAAACTCGAATCCGCTCACAATATCAACTGCGCGCGTCGCAAACTCGGTGCCCTGCATCAACACAGCGCCCGTAATGGTGAGGACCGTGAAAGTCACCACGAACAACATCATTATTGACTCAAGGCGGCGGTAGCTTCCACTGCCCAGCATCACGGCCGCGAGCACCGCAAGCAAGGCGACCGCAATGAGCGGGTCAAGGCCTGGAAACAAAAGTGCGATAGCCTGACCCGAGCCACCGATCAGGCCGCCAAGTCCGGTGAGAGCAGCCATGTATCCAATCAACTCCAGTGCCAGCGGCCACGCAAATGGCTTCTTCGGACCCGGGATTTTTCCCGGCATCCGGTTTATAGCACGGAGGTAAGTGTCGCCGCTCAGAACGATGTAGCGAGTGAGCTCCGCTTGCAGAATCGATTTGCTCCAGCAGGAGAACAACACCCACCACAGCATGCTGTAACCCACCGCCGCGCCCAGGCTTGCTGTCAAGATAATCTCACCAGAGCCGACAATCGTGGCCGATATGATGACACTGGGGCCGAGGTACTTGAGAGTCTCTCGAAACGTGCGTGGCGGCTCCTCTGTCGCGTTCGCGGGTTGGGTGTAATGGTCCCCAGCGTGCCCGATGGAGTCGCTGTGAATAGAGTTGCTGTGTTCGAGCGGTTCGTTATTCATGATCGCCTTGCCACTGTTGCAAGTCGGATCAAGGTATCACATTGACAATCGAAACGGCGCAGCGGCATTGTGCGTCGGCGAAGGTTTCGATACGGGCGTAAGAATTCGCAAAGCTATACGAACAACAGAGAGATGCCACATACGGCAGCGCGTACCTTAACGGATCCAGATCGGGCGTCGTATACTTGCCTGCATTCCAGCACGGCACTCATTGCAGGAATTTTCAAAGAACAAATCCAAGGAATCAACTTTATGTCAGACGCTAGCATTCGCGATCTGTTCGCCGGAAAAGTACCGGTGGGCAGTGAGGTAACCCTGAAGGGCTGGGTGAGAACGCGGCGCGACTCCAAGCAGGGGTTTTCATTTATCAATCTGCATGACGGTTCGTGCTTCGATCCCATCCAGGTTGTCGCGGACAAATCTCTGCCCGGCTACGAAAATGAAATCCGGCACCTGACCACCGGCTGCGCCATTGTCGCCGCCGGAGAGTTGGTGGAGTCTCAGGGAAAAGGCCAGAGCGTCGAGCTACAGGCAAAGAACATTGAAGTTGTTGGCTGGGTCGACGACCCGGAAACCTATCCCGTTTCCGCCAAGCGGCACACCTTCGAGCATTTGCGCGAGGTATCCCACCTGCGACCGCGCACCAATACCATTGGTGCCATCGCACGAATGCGCCACAGTCTTGGCCAGGCCATTCACCGTTATATGAACGACAACGGTTTCGCGTGGATACATACACCCATCATTACCTCCAACGATTGCGAAGGTGCCGGAGAGTTGTTCCGGGTGAGTACGCTGGATTTTGCAAACATACCGCGCGACGACCAGAACAAAGCGGATTTCTCCTCGGACTTCTTCGGCACAGAAGCGTTCCTGACCGTATCCGGACAACTCAATGTCGAGAGCTACTGCCTCGCGCTTTCAAAGGTCTACACCTTCGGCCCGACCTTCAGAGCGGAAAACTCGAACACCAGCCGCCACCTCGCTGAATTCTGGATGATCGAGCCCGAGATCGCTTTCGCAGACCTGAACGACAACGCCGATCTGGCGGAGTCTTTTCTGAAGAGCGTCGTCAAAGACGTTCTGGAGGAACGCGCCGATGACATGGCTTTCTTCTCCGAGCGCGTCGACAAGACGGTTATGCCTCGACTGGAAACGCTGGTGCAATCGGAATTTGCACGCATGGATTACGGCGAAGCCATCGACATTCTCAAGCGCGCCGACAAGAAGTTCGAATTTCCGGTCGAATGGGGACTGGACCTTCAATCCGAGCACGAACGCTATCTCGCCGAGGAGCACGTCGGAAGACCCGTCGTGGTCATGAACTACCCGGAGGGCATCAAGGCTTTCTACATGCGCCGCAACGACGACGGCAAAACGGTTGCCGCAATGGACGTGCTGGTTCCCGGCGCCGGCGAAATTGTTGGTGGCAGTCAACGTGAAGAACGCCTCGACATGCTCGATCAGCAACTCGAAAAAATGGGTTTGAGCGATCAGCTCTGGTGGTATCGGGATCTACGCCGCTACGGCACCGTGCCCCACGCAGGGTTTGGTCTGGGGTTCGAGCGGCTACTCATGTACATCACCGGCATGGCGAATGTCCGGGACCTTATTCCGTTTCCGAGAACGCCCAAGAACGCTACGTTTTAATTCAGGAGCGGGCTTGCGCGCTGATGTTGGTGAGCTCTGATCTCGCTGCCGTCGCAGACGCTGGCGGGCCGCGGGTAACGCGGCACTAGTACCGCAAAAGTGTTGGGCTTCATGTCATTCTGCCCAACCTACAAAACCACCGCAGTTCCCCCTTTCTGAACCGCCGAGTAACGCAGAAGCGACAGGAGGTTTCGGCGAGGACTGTCTGAGTCCGCGCAGCGGGCGAGTTCCGCAGTCGCCTGTCGATTCGAGTAACACAGGGCACCCCGAAGGGGCGGTTCAGTGGGGCGGCCTTCTTTGGCTTACCTTTCTTGGCCGCGCAAGAAAGGTAAGTAGCCGCCGGGCTACCCCCGGCATACCACCGCCTGCAACAGCAACAACATCAAATCTCGCCGCAACGCACACGAGAGGATTGAACACAATCGCGCCTCCAAAATGTTGGGCTTCATGTCATTCTGCCCAACCTACAAAACCACCGCAGTTTCCCCTTTCTGAATCGCCGAGTAACGCAGAAGCGACAGGAGGTTTCGGCGAGGACTGTCTGAGTCCGCGCAGCGGGCGAGTTCCGCAGCCGCCTGTCGATTCGAGTAACACAGGGCACCCCGAAGGGGCGATTCAGTGGGGCGGCCTTCTTTGGCTTACTTTTCTTGGCCGCGCAAGAAAGGTAAGTAGCTGCCGGGCTACCCCCGGCTTACCAAATCCGGAACCAGCACGCTAGCGTCTGCGATCAAGCAGTACCCGCCCTACTGCATCAGCCGTTTTCTAAGCAGGTTAACCGCACTGATGACAGCGTACTGACGAATACGCTGCCGGTCGCCGGGCAGCTTAACTTGCTGGGCTTCGCTCGCGCCGTCCATCGCAAGCCCCAGAAATACGGTGCCGACTGGGTGACCTTCCTGTTCGGCAGGTCCAGCAACACCAGTAGTGGCGAGAGCGACATCTGCGCCTAGCACCCTGCGTGCGCCCTCTGCCATATCCTGCGCAGCTTGCGCCGTAACAACCGGCCCTTCCGGAACGCCCAGAACTGAAAATTTCACATCACTCGCGTAAGACACGATGCTGCCGCGAAACACATCACTTGCGCCGGGTACAGAAGTGAATCGCGTACCCATCAACCCGCCGGTGAGCGATTCAGCGATACCGAGACTTAAGCCACGGTCGCGTAACATGTCGATGACGACGGATTCCATGGTCTGATTGTCAACGCCAAATACCACTTCCCCGAGCATCGACCGCAACCGCGCTTCTTCATCGGCAAGAATTGCCTCGACTTCCACTGCACTGCTGGCCTTGGCTGTGATGCGCACCTTGATGCCCTCAATACCGCTCGCCTGAAACGCGAGAGTCGGATTGCCAATCGAGTCGAGTTCATCAATGCGCCCGGCCAGCATCTCAGCGAGCCCCGATTCCGCGTGCCCCCAGGTACGCAGCACTCGGCTGCTGATCACCGCCGAGAGCCCCGCGCGTTTCTGCAGATCCGGAATGACCGTGCCTCTGAGCATTTCGCGCATCTCGTGGGGCACGCCGGGAACCGCATAGATGACTTTGTCATTCACTGGACACAACAGACCTGGAGCGGTACCCGGCATCTGGGGAATCACTGTTGCGCCCTCGGGTACATCTGCCTGACGCAGGTTATTGTCGGACATGGTCCGCCCCCGGGCGGCAAACATCGCGCGTATGCGGTCACCGATCTCTGGGTGTCGTACCAGTGACACTCCCATGACTTCGGCAATCGCCTCGCGAGTAATGTCGTCCTGAGTGGGACCGAGGCCACCGCACAGGATCACCGCGTCACTGCGTTCCAGGCCGAGGCGGATGCTCGAGACAATGCGCTCGAGATTGTCGCCGACCTTGGTCTGAAAGTGGGAATTGATACCCGCAACAGCCAGATGCTCACCCATCCACGACGAGTTGGTGTCGACAATCTGGCCGAGCAACAGCTCAGTACCAACCGCGATAATTTCGCAACGCATGTAATCTCTCCCTGTTCAACGCCTTCATGATAACCGAGTCGGTTTTGTCGCCGCACCCTATCCCACTTGCTTTCACCGGTGGCGATTCGCTCACAAAGGCGAGCAAATTGAAAATGTACTCGAACCGTGCCGACCAGAACGCACACCCGATTATCTCGATAGAACTTATGTAGAGCGGTCCCGTGTCTCTGTGTCGCCTCGCAGGTACGCCACCCAGTACACGCCGGCAACAAGCAGCGAGCCACCAAAAATGTTGCCGATGGTGACCACCAACAGATTCATTGAGGCACCACTAAGCGATATGGCATCGTGCGCGTCCAGCGCCATGCCGAACGGAAGAAAGAACCAGTTCGCGATTGAGTGTTCAAAGCCGATCGCAACAAACGCGCTGACCGGGAACAGGACGGCGAGAATTTTGTCGGTAACGCTGTGACCGCCCATCGCCAGCCACACGGCCAGGCACACCAGCGTATTGCACAGTACGCCGCGGGCAAATGCTTCACCAACGGATAGCCCGACCTTGGCTTGCGCGATATTGATCGCTGTTTGCGCGACGGCGCCGTCGGCAAGGCTGCCAATGTCGGCCCACACGACCAATACGACTGTACCGAGACATCCGATCACGTTTCCCAAATATACGATCACCCAGTTACGCATCATCTCGCGCGTGCTGATCAGGCGGCTGGCCCACGCCATAGCCATCAGATTATTGCCGGTGAATAGTTCGGCACCGCCAATCACGACCAGAATCAGACCAATGCAGAAACCGAGGCCGCCCAATAGCCGGGTAAAGCCGAAGCCGAGTGCGCCGTCGGTAACGATGACAGTGAAAAACAGTGCACCGATAGATATAAAGGCACCGGCAAGCACTGCCAGCACGAGCAACGTGATTGCATTCGCCCGAGCCTTGGCAACACCCATGCTTTCGACCCGGTGCGCGATCTCGGCTGGTTTGTACGCGTCGGCATAAAGATTCTGTTCCAACATGGTGTCTCGCAGTCAATCAGTTATTTGCCAAACAATGTATCAGGACGCCAGTGTTCGCGATCTCCCCCACTGGCGCGCGACCCGGACGACACGTGGAGCGAGATTGCGCTTCCCAAAAAATAGCTAACGCCTTTCGGCAGCAAAACGTTCGCACCGGCTGAGCAGATCTGCCCGATTTCAAACTACGCGAAACCCGAGATTTCAGAGCACGCAGCCATAGTGCGCGGATGAAACCAGACGGGCGTACTTGTCCAACACCGAGCCGCGTCTGACGCCGGGTTGCCTGGGTGCGGGCTGAGCGGCTCGGCGCGCTTCGAGCTCCGCGTCGTCCAACTCCACATTCAATGTGCGCCGTTGAGCATCGATCACGATGGTGTCGCCGTCTCGAACGAGTCCGATGGGGCCGCCCTTCGCTGCCTCTGGACAGATGTGCCCAATCAGGATGCCATGCGAGACACCGGAGAAGCGGCCATCTGTGATCAGCGCGACATCCTTGCCGTGTCCCCGGCCTTGCAGCTGGATCGTGAGTGCCACCATTTCGGGCATGCCTGGCGCGCCAACCGGACCGACGTTGCGAACCACCACTACGTCACCGGCGACAATGTCATTGGCGCGAATCGCGTTCATCGTGTCTTCTTCGCTGTCGAACACGCGTGCGCGCCCGCGAAACGCTCCGGCTTCCAGTGTCTTGCCGCTAAGCTTGAGTACACAGCTCTCCGGTGCCAGATTGCCCTTGAGCACGCTGATGTGGTGATTGGGCGGGGCAACCGGCGCATCGACCGGGAACACGATGTCCTGCTCGCCGAGATCGGCCAGTGATGGCACGTCTGCGAGGTTCTCCGCCAGCGTTTTGCCGGTAACGGTGATTACATCACCGTGCAGAAACCCAGCCTCAAGGAGCGCCTTCATGACGACCGGCACACCTCCGATCTTATGCAGCGAGACCATCGCATAGGACCCGTGTGGCTGGAGGTTGGCAATGAGCGGCACGCGCTCACCAATGGTCTGGATGTGTTCAATGGTGAGCGGAACATCAGCCTCGCGGGCAATGGCGAGCAAGTGGAGATAGAGGTTGGTCGACCCGCCCATTGCGTAGGCGGTCGTGATGGCGTTCTCGAACGCCTTCATGGTCATGATGTCGCGTGGGCGCAGCCCGGTCTCGATGAGCCGGTACAGCGCATCGACAGTCGCTTCGATCTGCGAGCGGACATCCTCGTGCACGTCGCTTTTCGCGTCAAGATCAGCTGGATGCGAAGCACCGCGTGGAAGCATCATGCCGATTGCCTCGGCAATGCTGCTCATGGTGTTGGCCGTAAACATGGCGCCGCACGTGCCGCTACCCGGCATCACACATCTTTGAAGTTGCTCGAGCTCGCTGGTGCTGATGCGCCCAGCTTCCTGGGCGGCGGCACCTTCCGCGTAATCCATAATAGTGAGGTTGTTGCCCTTGGCCGCCCACGGTCCGAAGTCCACCTGTCCCGGCGAGCTGGTACCAGGATAGATCACCAACCCGAAAGCGTTAGTGCGCGCCAGCGGCATCAGCGCTGCTGCCCCGGTCTTGTCACAACCGGAGATGACGATCATCGCGTTGGCGTGATGTGCGCAATGACCCGTTTCGATGCAATCGGCCATGAGATCGCGCGAAGCAAGGCTGTAGCCGGCGTTGACTGTGCCCTGGGTGAGCGCATCGGACACGGCCGGCGCGCCGACTATCAGCCCTTGGCCACCGCGACGGTCGATCGCTTCCACTATAAGGTCGGTGATCCGGCGTACGCGGTTGTTGCAACGATGGGCGTTGGTATAAGGGCTCGCCACGGTGACCACCGCATTGCGCGCCGCCGCCTCGGCCGGATCGAAACCGGCCGCTCGAAGCTCTACAACCCGCAAGCCCTGCGAAGTGTCGTTCCAGTATCCGGTATCTTGCTCGGCCATTTTGGGCAATGCTCCTCGGTCAGTGGTCGCCAAAAAGGAAAATCGAACATTCCCTTTTTTATGACTAGCAATGTATCGCCCACTCCCCTGAGGCGCAAGTGCACGACTAGTCCTTCCTCCGCCCGGTTCCGCAAAAGGCTCTCCACTCAATGAATGTGATGCGCGCTCTGCTGGTACTGATGCACGCGTGTCAGGCAGAGCGAGCTCACCGACCTTCCCCAAGTGCACACCAGGTTAAGGATCGACCCGCCTGGGATAGCTTAACTCGCCAGAATCAAGATTTCAGACCAATTCAGAGGGCAATCTCCTTGATAAACAAAAGCGGAAATCTCGCCCAACGGTCAGACTCTTGATCTATCCGGTCTCCAAGTTATACAGTTATGCAGGCCTGACCCCGCCATCCGCCTCAGGCCTGCCCCCGACGTCCTCCTTGTGAATATGGCGCGGGGACTAGTCGTTTCTCAGGACGATTTTTCCGGACTGGCTGAATGTCTCCATGAGCTTGTGCGCCGCCACCGCTTCGCTCATGGGCAATACGCGATCCACCATTGGAACGATCTTTTTCTCCGCAACAAAATCCAGCATGGCGCGAAATTCCGCCGGCGTACCCATAGTGGTGCCCTGGATGCGCCCATGTTTGAAGAACAACTTGGGCAGATTCAGAGGTTTGGAAGAATTGCCCATAGTGGCGCCAAAGAACACATAGCGTCCACCGCCGGCCAGTGAATCCACAACATCATTAAATGCATCGCCACCAGCGCTGTCTATGATGGCGTCGAATCCACCAGTCATGTCACGCAGCTGTTTGTAGCAGTCCGCGTCCTTGTAACTCAAGCCGTCTTTCGCCCCTATCGCCTTTGCTTTCGCAATTTTTTCTGCGCTGCCGCTGGTCACGTACACCTCGGCGCCCAAATTCATGGCCCAAAGTATCGCGAACGTGGACACACCGCTGCCTGCACCGGTCACCAACACTTTGTCACCTCTCTTGACCTCTGCCTGAGTCACAACGGCGCGCCACGAAGTCAGTCCGGCCAACGGCACGGCGGCGGCCTGCTCCCAGGAGAGGTGAGTCGGACGCGCGTACACATCTGCGGCTGGTACACAAATGTATTCGGCAAAAGTTCCTTGATCCGGCATACCCAATACACGAAAGTGCTTGCCGAAATGCACCGGGTTATCACCCCATTCGCGGGCGGGATATACCACCACTTCTTTTCCCAGCAGAGATTTGTCAGCCCTGACCCCTACTTCGTCCACGACGCCAGCGCCGTCGGAACCGGCGGTCGCAGGGAACCTTAGGCCGGGATACATGCCCAGTGTGATCCAGTAGTCACGACGATTGAGCGCAGAAGTCTTGAGCTTCACACGCACCTCATTGGCGCCGGGCTCCGGTGTTGGAATTTCTTCAATATTGAGTTTTTCCGGCCCGCCTTTTTCCCGCAACACGACTGCTTTCATCTTTACTCTCCGTTGTGACATCTTGAATTAGTCAGCGCAATTACCGGACAGACCGCGTTTTCTGAGATAAACGCGGTCTGTCACACTTCAGCATGCTACTCTGGCATGCCATAGAGAAGCACGACGCTAGATCGGTGGATGCGCGCGCACGGCTTTCTCGTTGACGTCAGCGCCCCAGCCCGGTCCGGTGGGCAGGATCAAATGACCGTCTTCGATGGTCGGCGGTATTGTTACCAGGTCATCCTTCCAGGGAACATCGTCGATATCGATTTCCATGATCCGGAAATTTGGCACACTGGCGCAAAAATGGGCACTCATCAGTGTAGACATATGGCCGTAGAAATTATGCGGCGCCACGTTGATTTCGTAGGCCTCGGCCATTGCGGCGATCTTCAAAGACTCAGCCAGGCCATTCCAGGGCACGTCAATAATCGCCACATCCATGGAATGATTTTCGAAGTACGGCACGAAACCCCGACGACCAAACAGGCTTTCGCAACTGGCGATCGGTGTGCGCGTGGCGCGGCGAATATCCTTCAAAGCCACGGCATCAAAACTGTCAATCTCAAACCAACTGAGACCGGCATCATCCAGCGCCCGCGTGATCTGCAAATAGCCCTCAGTCTTGAAGTTGAAGTTGAGGTCGAGGAATATGTCTGCATCTTCGCCCGCGCCGGAGCGAATGGCTGATATTTGATCCTTAAGGCGGCGGCACAGGTCCCTGCTCCAGTTCAATTCCGGGGCTTCAAAGTCCCGCCCAAAGCCCGGCATGTGCAGTTCGGGATCACCATCTCCGAACAGGAAAATATTGGACTTCATGCCGGTAAAACCGCGCCCGGCAACTTCCGCTGCCAGCGCTTCCAGACCGGCCAGGTCACGCAGTGGCTTTACTCCCATGACGTCTGCATGATGCAGACGATAGGTTCCGAAATGAGACCAATAAAGCCGCAGGCGATCACGCATCGGGCCGCGAAACATTTCATAAACCGGTATCCCCAGCGCCTTGGCTTTAATGTCGAGCAAGGCGTTTTCGATTGCCGCTATTGCCTGTTGGATCAAACCCTCCGGCGCCTGACGCGTGCGGGCGTAGAGATTCGCCGTCAATCGATCGACCGGCCGCGGGTCCTGCCCGATCAATAAGTGTCCCAGTTTATCTATCACTGTCGACAGGCCGGGCGAGCCATAGCTTTCGTTATATTCCGACCAGCCAATCAGGCCCTCATTGGTACTGATCTTCAAAAAAGAAAAATTTCGCCAGCCGGCATTGCAATGGAGGCTTTCGATTGCAGTGATCTTCATCATTGAGTTTCCTTTGTTCACCTGAGGCTAGTCTGTCTTGCGCGCAGCTTATACGGGCTTGCGGTGCGCTGCCAACTCACCAGACGAAAGGATGAACATATAACCCACCCCAGGATCAATCGCCGCGAGTTCTGACAAATGTCCAGCCGCAAACCGCAATTATCCAGCGTCGCCACGGTTTTCGACACGCTGTCTCGATGCTCCTCGCAATTTGATCTCGAGGCTGGCAGTCCAGGTGAGGTTATCATGCGTTCGGTCTCACACCTACAGAGTACAGACGGAAAACAATGACCCCGATTCGCGCCCACTTCGGTACTCAGTGCACATCACACCATAATAGCGGTGCGCTCCACTGACTTTCGTGCAAGGAAAAACACAATGACCGAGATCTCGTTCGGCCGAAACCTGTCGGCCTGGGCCGCAAGCAATCCTGATCAAGTGGTGATTACGCACAACGATGAGGTGTGGACCGCGAGCGCCTTCCACCGTTGGACCAATCGCCTCGCGCGGATCTATACCGAACATGGCGTCGGACGCAACGACATGGTGACAATCGCGCTACCAAACGGCGCCGAATTCTTCGCCGCCTGTTTCGCTGCGTGGAAGGCCGGTGCGATTCCCCAGCCCGTTTCTTCCCGCCTGCCGCGAGTGGAGCGTGACGCGATTATCTCACTGGCAAATGCGGCACTGGTCGTGGGCGCCGAGGACGGGTCACCCAATGGCGCACCTACTCTGCCGATCGGCTATCGACCCGCGAGCGATGTGGACGATAGCGACTTGCCCGACACTTTGGCCGACCGCTGGAAAGCTCTTACCTCGGGCGGCAGCACCGGGCGCCCCAAGCTCATCGTCGACGCGAGCGCGCCACGATACGACTTCGAAGCGGCGACGATGGACGGTCGCGAGATCACGCTGCTGTTGCAACGCCCTTACGAAACCCATCTGGTCGTCGGCCCCCTCTATCACAATGCGCCGTTCGTCTTTTCGATGCACGCATTCTTGCGCCGAAACCATATCGTGATCGCAGATCGTTTCGACGCCGAGGACACGCTTCGTCTGATCGAGCAACACAGGGCGAACTGGATGATGATGGTGCCGACAATGATGCACCGGATCTGGCGCCTGCCCACGGCGGTTCGAAACGGCTACGACCTGTCCAGCCTTCGAGTGATGTTACATATCGCAGCACCATGTCCCGCATGGCTCAAGGAGGAATGGATCAACTGGCTCGGTCCGGAGCGCGTCCTGGAGCTTATGGGCGGCACTGAAGGCACCGGCGTGACGATGATCACCGGCACGGAATGGCTCAAACACCGCGGATCAGTCGGCAAGCTGCAACCAGGCTCGTCGATGAAGATCGTTCGGGAAGATGGCAGTGAAGCCGCTACAGGTGAAGTCGGCGAGGTTTTCTTGCTGCCGGATGGTGGTCAAGGGTCGACCTACCAATACCTCGGGGCGGATTCGAATGCCATTGAAGGTGGCTGGGAAAGTCTGGGCGACATGGGCTATGTCGACGACGAGGGATATTTGTATCTCACCGATCGTCGCGCGGACATGATCCTCGTCGGTGGTGCCAATATTTACCCGGCCGAGGTAGAGGCCGCAATCGAATTGTTCCCCGGGGTGCGCTCCTGCGTGGTGATCGGGCTCCCGGATGCCGATTTGGGTAACCTGGTGCACGCCATCGTCGATGCGCCCGAAGGCATTGACGAGACCTCTCTCGAGGCGTTCCTGGCCGACCAGTTGGTACGCTACAAGATCCCGCGGAGCTACGAGTATTCTGATGCCGGGCCATTGCGCGACGACGCGGGGAAGGTCCGGCGGACCGAGCTCAGGGCGGCCCGGATCGACAGGGACAAGGCCGGTAATGACTGACTAACGCAGGTCCTTCCGTTCATCCAATATCGAATTCGGAACAACGGTCGAGCGCGGATTCTTCAGTTAGTCGCTGTACTTTCCGGAAGCTTGTGGCGGAACAGGTTGAATACCTTTCTGTTCACGTTCGAGACGCGTCTCCCGAGGCCACGTGCGCTTGAGATCGTCTCGGACATTGATTACCAACCGCCCGAGCCCTTCGGTTTCGAGTTCGATCAAATCCCCGTCCTGAAACGGATGCAATCCCCGGTGATTCGTGCCGGTGGCAACAATGTCTCCGGGGTCGAGTGAATGAATCGCCGTGATGTACTCGATGCAGCGGCCGATCTTGTGCGCCATGTCATCCGTGTTGAAGTTCTGCATCAGATCGCCGTTGTTGCGCAACTGAATTTGTAGATTCTGCGGGTTCGCAATTTCATCGGCTGTAACGAGGTACGGTCCGATCGGTGCAAACGAATCGCGTGACTTCATTGCGTGGAATACGCTCGCTCCACCAAGTCCACGCGCCGAACCATCGATGAAGTTCGTGTAGCCGAAAATGTAGTCGAATGCATTCGCAGCGGTGACGTTTGTCGCCTTCTTGCCAATAACCAGAGCGAGCTCAGCTTCACCTTCAAAAACAGTCGCCGGGGTGTCAGGTAGAACCATCGTGTCACCAGGACCACTGATGGCGTTTGGCGATTTCTGGAAAACCTGAATCCGGGCAGGTTCGTCACGAGTGCCATCTTCCATGTAGTTGACCGCCATGCAGGCGATATTCCCCGGCTTTGGAAGAGGTGGCCGAACACGCACACTGGACACAGGCACGCCTTCAGCGGCACGAACTGCAGCTTCCAGCTTCTGACGGTAGCTGGCGAAGTTGATGATCAGTCCGTTTATCAGCTGCTGGGGTTCAACATTCGGAATATCAGACACGACCTCCGATACGTCGACGACGTTGTCGCCCTTCATCACACCCAGTTGGAAATCGTTGAAGAAAAGTAGTTTCATTTCACAGTCTCATTGTTTGCGTCGCGATTGGAAGCGGTTGGCCGGAATCCGCTCGCGCGCTCATCGCGATCAGTTTGCGCCAGCTCAGCACCCGGATTGCCCGCGATGCGCGTGCCCTGCAATGTACGGGGCTCGCCAAAACGAGTCACTATGATCTAGTCTGCCCTCAATTCTTCTACCGCGCAGGATTCGCTAGGAAAATAGCAGTGAATATGCACCCTCGAATGAATAGCATTTAAGCAGCGCGCCATTGTTGTTGAGTTCGAACACATACCGGGGGAAATACGGGTGCGCATCGGACATGACCTCAATGTAACGTGCCCCGTCAACCCGGACGGCCCGTATGATCTTAAAGCTAGCACCTTCATCATCCGGAAAGGATTCTTCCGCCAGTGATTGTATCTGGGACTGAAGTTCGGCGGTTGTTTCAATCGGCTTGCCAGTGATTGCGAGATCGTCGAATGAAAAGTTATCCATACCTATGCCTCGTTTTTTGAGTCAGGTGGCTTACATCATAGGGAAAAATATTGGTAGATAACATACATCCGCATTTGATCGCCGGTCAATTTGCTAGCATTCAGTCAATCCAGGTGAATCAACGAAGAAGGATTTATCGCATGCCTTTTCAGAATTTGATTGCAGGGCTTTCCTGTTGGTTTATGGCTGCGGGCGCATTGATGGCCTGGTGGTGGCCGCAATACCTGGGCGCCGGCGCCTGGCTGGATTATCTGGGTGGCATCGGGATTATGGAATTTCTGGTGATCCACTCCACCGCGATGCTGGCAGGCATCGCACTGGTGTACGGGCAGCAAAGCCGGAAACCTGATACGGGGTATTTAGTATGGTTGTTACTGGCTGCAATTATTGGTATGGCGGGGTTCTATTTATTGTTGGCCTACGTTGTTGCCACGGAGGTTGAAAGCCTCTCGCTGTTTGCAGGTTTTCTGGCTTTACTGCTGAGTCGGCTAGCGGGGTTTCTCGCCCCGATCAGGCGGCATGAATTGATGCGCAGTATGTATCGATCTTTTTTCAGTTTAGGGTTGTTTTTCATCGGCATTATCGTTGCCCGGGTAGTTCCGTTCCCCGCCGGTGCCGTGCGTAGCCAGTGGGTTGGGGAATATGCACCGGCCGAAAGTATGCTCGCGGTGATCGTTATGTACTTTCTTTTATTGGGTCTGTTTGAGTTTAAGGTGCCGCAAAAACTGCCGGACCGGTTTTTGTGATCGCCAGGCACATGATGAATTTGCAGCGGGATCACAAAAATCACCAGGGTCGTTTGCAAATGGCAAGACCTGAACCCGTGGTCGGATGACCCCGTGGCTTGATGTGGAGCAAAATGGGTTATGTGATATGGAAAGACCTGACCACACGGCTATTGCAACAGGGGACAGTCCACGGTGTTCTGATATCCTCTGCGCCCCCCGCATCCGAGGGCTGCTTCACGCGCCGCCGCACCCGCTTTGACCTTCCCGGCACGTTCCAGCACATTGTCCAGCGCGGCAATTACCTTTTAGTCTGCCTTTTCTCCGCAGTAGACTTCGCGCAAACTGTGTCCGATAAAACGTTACCCCCTTTAAAAAGAAGACCCGGTTCGGATCTGACGGGGGTTTAGCGGTTGGAGGCCGTTGGCCGGAATCCGCTCGCACGCTCATCGCGATCAGTTTGCGCCAGCTCAGTATCCGGATCGCCCGCGATGCGCGTGCCCTGCAACGTACGGGGCTCGCCAAAATCGTAAGGTCGTGCCCGGTGCAGTACACAACGGTTGTCCCAGATCATCAAATCGCCAACTTTCCAGGTGTGTGTATACACCCGGGGTTCCTGGCAACTTCGCTCAATGAGATCGTCCAGCAGTGCTCGTGCGTCTTCATCGGTCATGCCTGGAATTCTGTACGCGTGGCGACCAATGTATAAGACCTTGCGGCCGGTCACTGGATGGGTTTTGATCAGTGGGCGCAACGGAGCGCCCTTGTCGTGATAACCGTAAGCAGAACCGGTCTCAATGACATAGCCCAATCGCGCCTGCGAGGCGTACAGCGAATGGTATGCACTCAGACCGGAAACGCGTTTCAGAGTGACTTCGTCCAAGGCATCGTATGCCGCACGCATGTCAGCCAACTCGGTTTCTCCGCCTGAGGACGGAACCTCGATGGCGGATAGCAAGCCAACTTTCGCTGCCAACGGCATATAGGTGCTGTCCATATGCCATCCTTCGTTGCCGCGCAGCGTTTTGAAACGGAAATCATCGGCCTCGTAGAGCGTGCCATCAGGCTTCTTGTTGCTGATCTGCACAGCTTTTGAGTTTTCGCGCAGTACTTCGATCTCACCGAAACGCATGCCGAACGCCACTTGCGTCGCTTCACTCAGGAACTGCCCAGGAAAAACCAGCGCTGCGTGTTCGTGGAACGCGTCTTCGATGATTTTCCAGGCCGCCGGTTCAATTGCGTTCAGGTCGACATCCGTGATAACGGCACCAAAAGACTTGTCGGCAATGGGAGAAACGGTTGGCTTCATAGTGTTGTACTCCTTCACAGATGGCTGGTAGAGCGCCAATGTCGTGCAACGAAGACTTTGCTGAGCAGGCAGCCTGCCCAGCCAAGAGTAAAGGAAGTTTGCTCTTCTTTCTAGCAGTCGAGTCCAACCTGACGACGCGCTGGTGCCAGACTGGTGTGCAAGATTCCCGCATTGTTGCTTCGCCCGACCCGCCGGAAACAGGCTACGGACCACGTTCAACTGCCCTGAGCGGACACTCAGTGAGTTTTAACGGAACGTGCACCAAATTGGGTTAGACGGTTATAGTCGAACGTAAATCCGGGGCGGCCACGTATGGCGATTCGATCAAATCACCGCGACTGACCGCCTGTTCGACCAACAAACTACCAGGAGACGTTATGAACGGTTTCGATCTGATTGCGCAATGCCTGAAAGCGGAAGGCGTTACCTGGATGGGTTGCTTCCCCGCAAATCCGCTCATCGAATCCGCTTCGAAGGTCGGAATCCGGCCGATCGTGTTTCGCCAGGAGCGCGGCGCCATCAATGCGGTCGACGGCTATTCGCGGCAAATGCGAGGTACGACTCCCGGCGTCTATGCGTCGCAATCCGGCCCGGGCGCAGAGAACTCGTTCGGCGGCATTGCTCAGGCCTACGGTGAAGCCGTCCCGATGATTTACCTCCCGCTGGGCACGGGACTAGGCAAATACGACGTCGCACCCAATTTCTCGGCGACGAAGAACTTCGCTCACGTCACGAAGCTCGCGTTGTCGATCGATCGCCTCGACCGAACGACCATGCAAATGCAACGAGCATTTCATGCCATGAAGCATGGCCGGCCGGGACCGGTGCTGGTCGAGATGCACGGGGATGTACTGCGTCAGGACGTGCCCGGGAATGCAATGAACTACCAGCCTTCCAAAGCGTTCAAGTACGCACCGAGCGCCGGTGACGTGAAGGATGCCGTGAAGTTGCTCCTCGCCGCCAGGCGTCCTGTCATCTGGGCCGGCCAGGGGGTGCTCTATGCAAACGCAACAGCGCAGTTGCGCGAACTGGCGGAGCTCGCGCAAATCCCGGTGATCACCACTATGGAAGGCAAGAGCGCCTTTCCTGACAGTCATCCTCTGGCGTTGGGTTCTGCAAACCGGACTGCGCCGCGTAATGTGTTCAAGTGGCTGGGCGAGTCCGACGTTGTGTTTGCGATTGGCTCCAGCTTGACCCGAACGACATTCGGTATCGACATCCCGTCGGGCAAAACCCTCATCCACTCCACCGTTTCAGGCGAAGACCTCAACAAAGACTACACAGTTGGCGTCGGCTTGATCGGCGATGCTGGATTGACGCTCGACATGGTGATCGATGAAGTGAAAGCCCAGGTCGGTGAGAACGGACGGGCGACGGACGCGCCCCTCGTCGACGAAATCGCGACAGGCCATGCACAGTGGCTGTCGGAGTGGGCGCCGCTCCTCAACTCCGATGAGGCGCCCATCAATCCGTACCGCGTCATCAACGAGATCAACAAGGCCATCGATCACGAAAATTCCGTGGTCACGCACGACGCCGGCAATCCGCGCGATCAGATCATGCCCTTTTACAAGGCCACCACGCCGCGCGGTTACATCGGATGGGGCAAGACCACGCACCTGGGCTACGGGATTCCGTTGATGATCGGCGCGAAGATCGCGGATCCCTCAAAATTCTGCATGAACTTCATGGGCGATCTCGCTTTCGGTCACACCGGCATGGACATCGAGACCGCCGTGCGCGCCGAGGTGCCAATCACCACAGTGGTCATCAACAACTTCACCATGGGTGGATACGACGAGAGCATGCCTACAGCCATGGAGAAATACGGCGCGGGAAACCAGACCGGAGAGTACGCCGACGTCGCCAGAGCGCTCGGCGCAGAGGCTGTCAAGGTGGAGAAGCCAGAGGGCATCGCCCCGGCGCTAAAGAACGCCCAGCGTGCCAACAAGGAGGGAAAAGTAGCAGTGATCGAGATCATCACGCGCCAGGACACGCGATTTTCCTGGTACAACGATCTCCTCATAAGCACATAGGGAACAACCGAAGCCTGCCCCTGTTTTCTGAATGACGCCTGACTCTCGCACCATTTGTGAGGTGAGGTTTTGATTCGCCCCAGCCCGCATAGGGCGCACTAAGCACAGCGCATTGCGTCGCATGGGATGCGATGGAACCGGAGTCAGTCATCGCGGAGCAAGTACCACCGCATTTTGCTGCGCTGTAGACAGGCTATGCGTAGCGACTTTCGTAATCCGGGCGCCCTTGTCTCAGACAATTGCGCTCGTAAAGGACTCTGACTCTTTTATAAATGCAACCTTCGGTTGCCTCCTACTTCATCCGAGTAAGATTCGAAAACGCCCCAAAGCCGTAATAAAAATTATTTCTGAACCAGGTTCCAATTTTTTCGGCCCCTCGGACGAGCAAGGTGATGCATTGATTTCCAGCACCAGAAGCCTGCTGCGTACGATCCCTGCGTTCCAGCAAACGACGCCTCCCGATTGGATCACCGTTGGCGATTTCGTGCCCTGAGCAAGTATTGCGCTCCGATCAACAGGGTCAGGGAAACAGCCAAAACCATTGTACCAATGGCGTTGACCTCAGGCGTGATCCCTCGCCTGATAGACGAAAAGACATAGATCGGCAAGGTGCTGTTCGGTCCGGCGACAAAAAGCGAAATGATGAAATCATCAAAACTGAAGGTAAAGCTCAGCAGAAAACCGGCAAGAATTGCCGGGGACAGCTGGGGCAAGGTTACCTGTACAAATGTCCTCCACGGAGAGGCGTACAGATCCTCCGAAGCTTCAATCAAACTCCGGTCCATACCTGCCAGTCTGGCTCTTACCACGACAATAACCAGTGACATGGTGAACAAAGTATGAGCTGCAATGACAGACGCATAGCCAAGAGAAAGCTTCGGTGGCTTGGCATCTTCCGGCCAAAGCGCCGCCAGGACGGGGTTTAGCAGGTCAAACACAGTCACCAGTGCCACAAGAGTGGCGATGCCAATTACTATGCCGGGGATCATGATCGACACATAGATCAGGCCATCGAATATTGCCTTCATTGGACCACGCACGCGCTGCAGGGCAAGGGCTGCTGCCGTTCCCATGAGACTGGAAAGAATAGCGGCTGACAAAGCGATAATCAGGCTGGTCGTCAGCGCATCCATCACAAACGGATTATTCAGCGCCTTGCCATACCACTTGATGGACAAGCCCTGAAGCTCGCTGGCGTGGCGACCTGAATTGAAGCTGAACAGAACGATGATGCCAATAGGCACATAGAGAAACAGGTAAACAGCAATGGAATATAAACGCATCACCATGGCAGTGACCTTACATTATTGATTCGTTGCGCCCAGTTGCCTTGCCCATGGTCAGACGCATGTACAGGGTAACCGTCACAAGCATGATGAAGACAAGCGTGATGGCGACGGCCGAGCCAAACGGCCAGTTCCTGGATTGCAGGAACAAATCCACCAGGGCATTGCCGATAAAGAAAATCTTGCCACCACCGAGGAAGGCGGGAATCAGGAATTCACCCATCAACAGAATGAAAACCAGCATACAGCCCGTTGCCATCCCCGGCATGGAAAGCGGCAGGGTGATTTGCCGAAACGTACGAAAGGGTGAGCTGCCCAGATCGCTGGATGCTTCCAACAATCTTTTATCGAGTTTTTCCAGCGAGACAAAAATCGGAAAAACCATCAGCGGCAGATAGCCGTAAATGATACCGACGACCACGGCGAAAGGCGTGTTGATAAGGCGAACGTCGTCGAAACCAATGAACTCCAGCAGGGTTGGAATACCCTTGCCGCCCAGAATGAATATCCAGGCATAGGTGCGGATCAAGAGGCTCGTCCAGAACGGCACGATCACGAGGACCAGCAACAACAGTCGCCAGCGGTCACTGACTTTGACCGCCAGATAGTAGGCCAGCGGGTAAGCGATAAGCAGGCTCGCCAGGGTTCCCAGCGGCGCGAACATCATTGTATTTTTGAAAGCGGTAAAGCGCGACGGCAGGTTGGCATATTGATCAAACGTAAACGATGCAACATACCCCCCGACCGGCGAGCGTTCACCAAGACTGAAAATGGCGACGACTACCAGGGGCATTACCAACATAACCAGGAACCAGACTGTGCCAGGCGCCAGTAGCGCCGCCGTCAGCCATCGCCCCTTGTTGTTTTCAGCCGCCATTGTCGTCGCCATTCCCTACCGCAAAGTCAAAATCAGGCAGACTTGAAACGTGCCATGACTTCAGCGCGATGCGGATCCGTTAACGTTACCGCGGCACCAAATTCGAGAGCATTGAAAAGGTCTTTTGCAGGATAAAGGATTGGATCTGTGCTCACTGAGTTCGGCTGCATGGCCGAGACACGGGAGTCACTTGTTGGATATCCGTGTGACTCGGCATCAAGCACCTGATTTTTTGGATCCATCATATAGTTGATGAAGGCATATGATGTCTCAAGGCTGGGCGTATCGACCGGAATGGAATAGAAGTCTGACCACAGCTCGCCTCCATCTGTCGCAACAACATATTTCATTTCAGGCAGATCAGTATTGAGTTGCTTGCCATCACCAACCCAGGCAATTGTCATCCAGGCATCACCACTGCGCATACCCGGCTGGTAATCCGACGTAATCGCGAACAGGTGTGGCTTTGAAGCAATCAACAGCTTTTCGGCTTCGTCCAGTTCTTTCCCAACTACGGAATTGAAGGAATATCCCAGCGCGCACAACGCGGCACCAATCGTCGTCAACTGGTAATCATGGACAATAGTGTGGCCCGAGCCTTGACCCATGGTGACATCAAAGAAATCTTTCCAGGATTTCGGGCCGCTTTTTACCTTGCCGGAATTTACGACAAAACCTGTCGTACCCCAGTTCTTGCAAACGCCATAGAGCTTGCCGTTAACCGTGGATGCTTCGGCAAATTTCGGGTTCTGAGTACTGGCGTCATAGTTTGGAATATGTGAGAGATCCAGCTCCTGAAGCAAGCCAAGCTTGACATAGGTTGTGAAGGTGTAATTGGTGATTTCCATCACATTGACGCCACCGCCACCGGCCTGCATCTTTGCCAGCATTTCTTCGTTGGAACCAAACACGTTGGCCTGTATATGCGCACCTGTCTTGGCTGTGAATGCCTCCAAAACAGCAGGATTGTGGTAGTTCGGCCATGTGGACAACACCATTTTGTTGCTGATGGCAGCGTGCGCTGGCCGCGGCATCAATGACGGTACTGCCGCCCCCAATACTGACATCGCAGTTCCAAGGCCCGTAACGCCCAGAAAATGGCGTCTTGAAATCGAACCCTTCTTGTAGCGATGCATTTCATCTATCAACTTCGCAGCGCTGATCGGTGCATTTTCCTTGTAACTTTTGCTCATGTTTTCTATCTCCCGTTTCCCCGTTCCGTCACCGTATATTTCCGAAACCGTATCGACGGTGGTACGGTCCCGATCCTTCTAGTCTTCAAATGCCAAAGCTGAATTGTTATCCCAACCGATGTTGACCTGGTCACCCGGAGAGAAACCTCCGGATATGTTCTCGGCCTGTTTTGATGCATGTACGAGAATGTCCCCGAAATCCCCGGCTCCAACCAGATATTCGGTCTCCCCTCCAAGGAATATCCTGTTTTTCACTAGCGCTGTTGTTACAACATCGGATGTGAAGTTCGCCTTGCCATTCAGGGCTCCGATATGAATCAGTTCAGGACGTACAACCAGTTTTGCATTCCTGCCCTGGCCGGGCCTTGATCCGCTGCGCGAAACACGACCCTTCAGCACCTGTCCGTTTGCGAGTCTGATCGATGCGCCATCCTGATTTGACTCAACAACCTGTCCGTCGAAAAAATTCGACTTGCCTACAAATCCGGCGACGTAATGATTGCCAGGCTCGTCATAAAGCTCATGCGGACTGCCAATCTGGATAACGCGGCCGTCCAGCATGACGCAGATTGTGTCGCTCATCGACAAGGCTTCTTCTTGATCATGAGTAACCAGAACGAACGTGATCCCGACGTCGCGCTGAAGGGTTTGCAGTTCAATCTGCATCTCCTGGCGCAGCTGGCGATCCAGCGCAGCCAGGGGCTCATCAAGCAGCAAGACTGTGGGACGATTGATCAGGGCGCGTGCCAGAGCAACACGCTGCTGCTGGCCACCGGAAAGCTCCCAGACTCGGCGCCGCTCGAAACCATCAAGACGAACCAGTTCGAGCGTTTCTCCAACCCGTCGGGTTATGTCGCTTTTTGCAGGCCGCGGTCTCTGCTGTCGCAATCCGTAGGCGACATTGTCAGCCACATTCAGGTGGGGAAAAAGCGAATAGTTCTGAAACACCATGTTGACATGGCGTTTATAGGCCGGCACACCAACCATCGTCTGGCCGCCGATTATTACGTCACCAGAGGTCGGCTGCTCAAATCCCGCGATCATGCGAAGTGAAGTTGTCTTGCCGCAACCGGAAGGGCCAAGAAGACTGAAAAACGATCCACTCTTGACGGAAAGGGACACATCATCCACCGCAACGAGATCGTCGAACTTTTTGGTTACACCCAAAAATTCGATATCAATCCCTTGCTGATTGCCTGTTTGTACTGGCAAGTCACTCCCCTGTCGCTAGCGCATATGCCTTATCTTCAATTTTTTCTGGCATTTTCGAAGAATATAGACTACTACATATATCATGGTTATTGATACACTTTCGACGATTTAAGGAATATACCGCAAAAGGCATATATCAAAACAGATAGATCGGTTATAGATCCTTGCCAGTGAGAGACAACAAATATGTCGACCAAAGTCAGACGAAGCAAAACAACAGATTTCGGTACTCCTGAATGGATCAGGCATCTGGCACATTGCGTCGATCTGATTGGAACCAGCGAATTCCCGGAAAGTCTTGTCAATTCCCTGAAATCACTGGTCGACGTCGACTATTCAGAGGCATTCGCCTACTCGCAGAACGAAAAGCCCGTATGTCTTTTCCATACCTTCGATGCAGACCAACAGGTTGTCTTTGTTGATGACTATCTGAAGGGGCCGTATTTGCTCGATCCTTTTTTCAAGGCATGTGGGCGCAAAGTTAAAACCGGCCTCTACCGAATGCAGGACATCGCGCCCGACCGTTTCTATCAAAGTGAATACTATCGGTCGTACTACATCCAGACCGGCTTGTCGGAAGAAATTTGTTTTACTTTCTATTTGCCGAATGAAGTTGCGGTTGTCATATCTCTAATGCGAGCCGGCGAAAGCCCGCGCTTCTCCGCCAGGGAATTCCGTATCCTGCAAAGTGTTACACCGATTGTCGTCAGCATGGCGAAACGTCACTGGCATGATGCTTCAAGGAAATTTGATTCTGCCACCGCCTTAACGGAAAAGAACAATGATCCGTTGTCAATCGAACACAAGGTCAGTGAATTGTTCAGCCAGCGCATCACACCGCGTGAAACCCAGGTGGTGGCCCAGGTTCTCGAAGGTCATTCGTCCGATTCCATCGCCAGGAGTCTTGGCATTACCGTTGGAACGGTCCGCATTCACCGTCGAAACATCTACGCAAAATTGCAGATTTCATCGCAGCAGGAACTTTTTTCAATTTTCTTCTCCAACATCACCGCTGGCCGGTAAATCAGCCTGCAGTAACGGGGATCATTTAGCGGAGGGCTTCAGGAAATGTCGACGACAACTAATGCAGGAACAGGCCGGCTAGCCGGAAAAACTGCCGTCATCACGGGTGGAGCAGCCGGCATGGGCCGTGCGGCCTCACTGGCTTTCGCGCGAGAAGGCGCTTCGGTAACGATTCTTGATATCCAGGCTGACGCCGGCGCAGAAACGGTCCGGATGATCAGGGATATGGGCGGCACAGCCGGATTTATCGAAACTGACGTTTCCAATGCCAGTCAGGTCGACGCGGCGTTTGACAAAATCGCCGAAACCGTCGGGCCCTACGATGTCCTCTTCAATCACGCCGGGACAATCATCGTAAAGCCGTTGCACGAAACCTCCGAAGCAGATTACGACCGGCTGATGGCGATCAACGTAAAATCCGCTTTCCTGGTTTGTCGTCGCGCTGTAAAGGAAATGAGCGCCAATGGCGGCGGATCAATCGTCATAACAGGTTCAATCGCCTCCGAACTTGGTTATGCCCTGGAATCGATCTACTGCGTGACCAAGGGTGCCGTACTGCAATTGATGCGCGCCATTTCAGTTGAATACAGGGATAAGGGAATTCGCTGCAACGCAGTTTGCCCCGGATTTGTAAAAACTGACCACGGTCTGCGCGAGATATCCGAACTGGACACCGCTGGTCAGAAGTGGGAGGAAGGCGCGCTGGCCGAAGCCCAGGGTCGGATCTGTGAGCCTGAAGAAGTCGCCGCCGCCGTCGTCTTCCTGGCCTCCGACGAAGCCAGTTTCATCACCGGCGACGCTCTCTATGTCGACAACGGCTGGTACGCCAAGGGGTAATTCAAGCTACACATTAATTTCTCTGCCCCAGCAGCCTGTCGGGCTTAGGTGTGCGAAAGCGAAACAATGGGACAGCGAGGACAGATTTTGACGATTACGGCGCGCATATCGGGAATATGTAAGGAGAAATCGGCGAAATATGGACCGTTCTCCCGCCGTTGCAGCCGCATCATCCTAAGTCCGAAAGGCTGCTAATTGCGCTGTTCTCACTGCCGAGGCGAAAGAGCGCAACGCAGTACCTGTTGCTGTAAGGACACAATCATTCGAGGGCCTACAAAGAGCACTCAAAAAAGTCAGAGCAGAATGTCACTTGCTCAAGTTCCGATTGCGCGACTAACTCGGAATATAGCCTGGATACCCGACAGCGAAATCCAGGAATCAAGTGCCCTGTTGTCGGACAAAAGCGCTTAACCAAGTGTCACTCGGCTCTGCCCCTTTTTTACACGACCCTCGCAACTCTTGACCGCGCCGCTTACGAGCTGCGATTGATTCGGTCCAATAACGCCTGATATGCTGTGTAGTTCAGGTCATTCGCCGGAGCAGGAACATGCTAAGCGAGAGCCAAATCGAGGCGTACCACGAACACGGCTATGTCATAGCGGACTTCCGCCTGTCAGCGTCAGTGCTTGAGGATCTGCGTGCGGATCAACAACGCCTGGTGGCGCGCGAACCGCGCTTCCGAGATCTGTGCCCGAACTTGCTTGCCTACGACTTGCGATTCCTCGAGATCGCTCGCACACCCGAGATTCTCGGCATGGTCGAGCAACTCATCGGCCCGGACTTCGCGCTTTGGAACTCGAGTCTGTTCGCGAAACCGGAACGCGACGGGCAGCGAACACCCTGGCACCAGGACGGTCAGTACTGGCCGATTCGCCCGCTCGCGACCTGTACCGTCTGGATCGCACTTGACGACTCGACCACCGAGAACGGCTGCCTGCGGGTCATCCCCGGATCGCATCACGATCGGCGCCTGCGCGTCCACCGCGGTCTGGAGGCAACCGATGTGACACTCAATCAGGAGCTGGATCCGAGCGAGTACGATCCGGAAAATGCCGAGGACATCGTCCTCGAGGCCGGGCAGATGTCACTACACGACGTGTACCTCCTGCACGCCTCAGAGGCGAACCGGTCACCGCGTCCCCGCCGCGGCATGACATTGCGCTTCATGCCAACGACCTCGCACTTCGACCGCGAACTCGCCAGTCGTCAGGCCATCGAACTGGGCGTGCTCGATCACGCGGAACGCACACTATTTCTCGTGCGCGGTGTCGATCGGTGCGGGCGCAACGACTTCAGATTCCGAAATTAAGGCGCGATCAAGAAAGATCAAAGCCCTTCACGCAACGCCTCTATTCGAACCGAAGGCTCAGGGCCCGTAGGCCCGTAGGGCGCAATAACCGCAGGGCATTGCGCCGCATGCATTGCGCGATACCGGCAGATTACGCATCGCTACCCCGCCCTACGCAGGATTGCGAGGCTATCTTGTGTTCGCGTCAGGCCGCTCTATCAAGTTAGCGCGTTTCGGGTCAAAGCCCTATACACACCGCCGCTAGTCGAACCGAAGGCTAAGGCCATCGAGCGGCAATCCGGTCAGGCTGTAGGTCTTGCCGTATTCGGCATCGAATGGCGCAGTGAGCCCACCGGTGAAGACGATCTCGCCCCGACGGAGAGCAAGGCCCTCATCGGCGAGGGACCGCACAAGCCAGGCGACTGCTTCGCCAGGTGATCCCATCGCCTGACTACCCGGGCCGGTTCGGCGCTCAACACCATTGCTCAACTCGACCACTAGCGAGCCTAGCGAAGCATGCGTTTGAACGGGAGAAAATTCGCCCATCGCGATAGCGGCGCTCGACGAATTGTCTGCCGTATTGTCGAGTGCCTGGAACACGAAAGACGGGAACCGCGGGTCGACAACTTCTATTCCAAGTGCCCATTCGCCGCCGGCGGCGTCAACATCAGCGGCGAAAATACTGCCCGACAGGTCAGCGCCACATCGCCATACAAGCTCCGGTTCGAGCTTGGGATGCAGGAAACGATCGAGTGCTACTGAACCTGTGGCCACCTGGCTCTGCCAAAGCGTCCCCCAGTTTGGTCGATTGATGCCAAGCGCTGTGCGCATGGCTTCTGATGTCCAGCCGAGCTTCCATCCGAATTGTACATCGCCGGCAGCAACACGACGCGAATCGGTGGCGCGGGCAATCGCTCGAGCGTCGTCCCAGGTCATCTCGGGGTAACGAGTAGTCAGCAGTTCGACTGGTCGAACGGCCTTTCCTGCGTCGAATAGCTCCTCGGCCAGTGCGTCGTAGTCGATCATTGGACTGAAGTATAAACGGGCTTTTAACCCCACGCTGACGAAGACTGCACTGCGCGCGGCGACATTAGAGACGGCGTTAGGGAACTCGATGCGGCCTATGGTGCGACATTGCACGAGAAGGATGCTATGAGGATGCTACGATTTGCCCCAATGGATTGCTAAGTTATACGTTTTGGGCGATCGCACTACGCATATCAGACCGGAATTCTCCGGATCACGACTGATGGAGAGCTGTGACATGACGAGCGAAAACCTGCCTCAAGACCGGCGTTTCCGCCTGTACTACCACCCGGCCAGCAGCGCCTCGATGCGCGTGACGCTTTACCTGCGGTGCGGCGGCGTACCGACGTCGCTGGTCGAACTCGTCAGCACTGGTCTCCAGACGGATCATCGCGGCATCCTCGTATTCACCATGCCCGAGGGCGACCCCGAAACCGAAAAACTTGGCACGACGGATTTGACTGCCTTCAATCCGGAAGGGCGAATCCCGGTGCTGTTACTGGCGGACGGCCGAAAGATGACCCAGTCCGGCCCGATCGTGGAGTTTATTGAGGATTGCCTCGCTGAAGGCACCGGCATGTTGCCCGCCGATTCATGGATGCGCGCCGAAGTGCATCGCATCATGTGGATCATCGCCGCCGACACACAGCCGTATCAGAACATTCCGTTCATCATCCAGGCCATGGGTGAGTGGGGCATGGTGAAGGCAGCACCCACGGTTCACCCATTGCGCCTCCATTTCATCCGCCGGGAGTTCGGTGCGCTGGAGTTGATCATGGAAAAATGCGCCGGCCAATTCGCGGTCGGCGACACAATGACTCATGCGGATTGCTTTCTTGTGCCGCAAATTCGTAACGCGCTGCTGGCAGGCATCGACCTTGAGCACGAATTTCCGACCATGTCACGGACCTGGAAAAACATGCTGGCGGTCCCCGAGGTCGAAGCGGTCCTTGAAGACGCCGGCGGCGTCGTACAGCCGCTCGCCTTCGATGCAGATAAATTCGAGGTCTACGCCGATATGCCAAAAGCGGGGTCGCCTGGCTAGTCTGATCATGCGCGGCCAGTCGCGCCATTCGGCCCAGGTTCCAATAGCGCAATCTGAAGTCCAGGTAAGAAAAACTGACAGATTCCTTTTCCCGAAAGCGAACACCGGGACAGATAGACCTATTCCCTCCCCCCATCTTTCTTCCGAAATCTATTTCGCCGACAAACATTCAGACGTCAACCGGAAAGAGCCGTCTACACAGTGATTGAGTACAGTATCCATCCACACCTGATAGCGGAGTGCACGCAATCGCCTGAAGTGTACTCATAGCCAGATCATGTTCAGGCAAGACCAGCGCAGACAGAAACGATAGAATCGCGCCAACAGAATCCAGCCGGGAGCACTTGATGTACGCAAGTATCACTGAACCGGTCGCAACTCTAAAAGCTCGCCTTGAGTCTTTTATGGAGCGCCGCATTTACCCCAACGAAACGGTTTATCACGAACAATTGGCGGGATTGCCAAATCGCTTTCAAACAGTTCCGCTGATGGAGGAATTGAAAGCTGAGGCACGCGAAGAAGGTTTGTGGAATCTATTTGTGCCGCGTGATCACGGCGGTTTGAGCAACGCTGACTATGCGCCACTCGCCGAAATTATGGGGCGCGTGTTGTGGAGTTCGGAGGTGTTCAACTGCAACGCCCCGGACACGGGCAACATGGAAGTGTTTATGAAGTACGGCACCGACGAACAAAAGAAGGAATGGCTGGGCCCGTTGCTGGCTGGAGAAATCCGCTCTTCATTCGCCATGACCGAACCCGATGTTGCCTCGAGCGATGCCACAAACGTACAAACGTCCGTGCTGAAAGACGGTGACGATTACGTCATTAACGGTCGCAAATGGTTTATTACCAATGCCATGTATGAGCGCACCAAAATATTCATCGTGATGGGAAAGTCAGATCCCGACAACCCAAACCGGCATCAACAACAGTCGCAAATTCTGGTACCGAAGAACACGCCTGGAGTCACCCTGAAACGCCCGCTGACAACTTTAGGTTATGACGACGCGCCGCAAGGGCACGCAGAAGTATTGTTTGAGAATGTGCGCGTGCCTGCATCCAATATGTTACTGGGCGAAGGCCGGGGATTTGAGATCGCGCAGGGGCGCTTGGGGCCGGGGCGAATACATCACTGCATGCGCCTGATTGGATCCGCGCAACGCGCTCTTGAATATGCCTGTCGACGCGCGGTTTCGCGCTCGACTTTCGGTAAGCAACTAGCGCAACACCAATCTATTCGTGAAGATATCGCGAAGTGCTTTTCAGAGATCGAGCAAGCACGTTTGCTTACACTGAAAACGGCCGAACGAATGGACGAGGTTGGCGCCAAAGGCGCACGGGATTTCATTGCGGCGAGCAAAATCACCGTACCCGTGATGGCTCAAACGGTGATTGATCGCTGCATGCAAATTCACGGTGCTGGCGGGCTGACAGCAGACTACTTCATGGCGGAGGCGTTCAATTATGCACGCTGGTGCCGCCAGGCAGATGGTCCCGATCAGGTGCACATGATGTCGCTTGGCAAGGAGATTATTCGGCGTTATGCGGAATAGTTAGTTGCCGTTGATCGGATTCCAGCCATGAGGAAAGGACAGATTTCTTTTATCTGAGGGCGAACTCAGAGATAAATAAATCTGTCCCCTTTTCCCTCTGGCCACCTTTTCCCTTCTGCAGGATTAAACCGGGTCTTAGTTCCAGTGGGGGACACCGACAAACGCGACCTCGAGCGCCAACTTACGCTCCGGCTCCAGCCATGACGATTCGATGCCGTTCAGGATGAGGGTTCGAACCTCATCAGGTGTGAACGAAAGGTCGCTCATCAATGCAGCGAAATCCTCGCTTAGCGAGTGTCCGAACATGGCGGGATCGTCAGAGTTGATCGACACCATCAGTCCCTGGTCGAAGAACTGCCGGACGGGATGGTGGGCGATTGATGGCACAACTGCCGTGGCAACATTAGACAGTGGGCACATCTCGATCGGTAGTTGTAATTCGGCGAGACGCCGCATGAGTTCCGGGTGTTCGATGGCACGAGTGCCGTGGCCGATCCGTTCAACTTCGAGAGCGTCGATTGCAGCACGGACACTGTCAGCACCGGCGGCCTCGCCCGCGTGAACCGTCGTGTGCAGGCCGAGTTCGCGAGCCCGCCGATACACGTCGGCAAATAACTCAGGTGGGTGATTGTGCTCAGACCCGCCCATGCCAATGCCTACGACTCCGAGGGAGCGCAATTCGGCGACTTCTTCGAGCACTTCGGACGCGGCCTCTGGACCGAGATCGCGCACAAGGTCAGGGATCAACGCAACCTCGATGCCCTGAACGCTATCCAGACCGGCGCGGACCGACTCCAGCAACCGGCCGGTTTCCAGGCCTTCCTGTTTGAAACGCCCGGGCGAGAAAAATGTTTCTGCGTACCGAATATTCTCCAACTTCAGCTGTTCGGCGACGGCAGCGCTAAAGAAGGTGAAGTCTTCGTACTCACGGAGGAACTTGTTTTTCCAGATCCAGAGTTCGATGAAGTGAGGAAAATCTCTGAACCGAAAGTACTCCCGAAGTGCGTTCTCGTCCGGCACGAGTGGGTCACCGCCATACTTCTCGACCAGTTTCCACAGCGCCGGAATCGGGATGGCACCTTCAAGATGGACGTGTAGCTCCACTTTCGGGAGACTGCGGCACCAGTTAAGAGCAGTTGTCCGGTCCGATATGGAATTGTCGCTATCAGTCAAACGTCACTTCTTCCTCGTCTTAAGAGTCGCCTTATGGGGTCAGACCGGATTCCCCCGGGTTCACGCCCGGCAGCACGACAGAACCCGAAAATTGAAATGATAAAACACCTGAATACGAAGCCTTCCGGGCGATGCGAAACCCAATGTAGCAGACATGGCGTGCCGGGCAGCGGTTGTCACGATTCGAGCAACGCGCTACGCCACGTTATCGGTGAGTCCATAGGCCATTTTTTTGAACTCATGGCTGAATGGATGCCAGAATCCCGGCATCCGCTGTGTCATGCACATTCCGGCAATATTCGCCTGTGGCGCCATCCACGAATGCGTTCCCGCCATTCCACCCCAGTGATACTCGTCCAAAGCCCGGCCCGGTTCGTTATCGCTCACAGATTGCCTTAACGCAAAGCCCAAACCAAAGACGGTGCCCGTCATCTCCCACGTCGGAAATCGCACACCCACACCATTGGCTAGCTGATTGGTACGCATCAACCTCAGTGTCTCGGGCGTGAGGATGCGGGCGCCGTTGTACTCACCCCCATTGATCAGCATACGCAAGAAACTGAGGTAGTCGGACACCGTGGATACCAGGCCACCGCCCCCGGACAGCATCGTCCGGGGCCGATTGTACTGACCTTCGAACGCATCATCAGACTTGACCAGGCCACTCTTCATAGGATCGAGCAGGTCTTCCGGCGCATACATGGTGACGAATCGCACGGCTTTGTCCGCGGGGACATAGAAACCGGTGTCAACCATTTCCAGTGGCTCAAATATGTGGGTGTGAAGAAATTTATCGAAACGCATTCCGCTCAAAACTTCGATCACCCGCGCGGTAACATCGGTTGCAAAGCTATACCGCCAGTCAGTCCCCGGGTGAAAGGCCAGAGGTAGTCGGGCAAGCTTGCCGCACAAGGTTTCGAGTGTTTCACGCCCCTGTGCCGGCACGTTGATACCAGCAGCAGCATAGGCTTTGTCGATCAACGATGTCGGTTCAATGAACCCATACGACAGCCCCGCGCTGTGACTCAGGACGTGGCGCATCAGGATGGGGTTCGCGGCCGGTTCGACATCACCGATATCTTTGGCGTCCGGCTTGAGCACCTGCATGTCCGCAAACTCAGGTAGATACCTGGCGAGTGGATCATCCAGTGCGAAGAGCCCCTTCTCGAACAAACTCATTGCGGCGACAGAGGTCACCAGTTTGGTGTTGGAGTACATTCGATAGATCGCGTCGTCCCTTAAAGGACGCCTGGTTTCAAGATCCATGTAGCCAAAGGTCTTGAAATCGACAACGTCAAGGCCACGCATAACGAGCGTATTGCAACAGGACAGAATTCCTTCGTCGATATACCACTGCATTCGCTCATGCAGTGGTGAGAAATCTATTCCCGAACGACTAATTTCAATAGTGATAGCTTGACCTCCCATGGCACAGGCTTCGCAAAGACTCAATACGCTAGTGCAGTGCCACCATGCGCAGAGCCAACGCAATCAATTTCCAGCACGTCATCCAAATGTGTCAGGCGTAGTTGCCTCGCCTGCATAGCCGTGAAACGGATAAGCACTGTCGTGCAAATCAGATTGAACTAACCCTCTGTGTGACTTTTCCTACTCGAGGAACGCTTCCCGCACTGCCTCCATCGTCGCCGTGCTAATCCCGATACTGCGCAGGTATGCCAGCGGTCCACCCCGCGTTTCCTGCAATCCGTCGAGGAAATCGCCGATCGCGACCTCAGGGACTCCGGCAAGACGCATTACTGATTCGCGGTTCATGCCTTCCGGCAGACCGGTGGTGTTCTCGATGAAGGCAACCTGTCTTGGAACATCACGGTTCGTCAGAATGTAATCGGCTTCGATCAACGCCCGGTCGACGCCGAGTACAGACAGCAGGAATGCCGTAGAAACACCGGTGCGGTCTTTACCTGCAGTACAGTGGATCAGAACTGGCTGACTGACTGCCGTTGCAAAAATCTCGAACATGCGAATCCACGCTTCAGGACCAAACTCCAGATAGCCGAGGTAACGCTTGCCGGAAATGCCAGTATCCCCACCAATGCGACTAAGTTGCTCGGAGCCGCCTTCCGGGATGACCGCAATGTTGTGGTAGGCCGCCCCCATTGTTGGCAGAGGTCCACGACCGTGATCACGAATTTCATTGGGTGCGCGCAGGTCGATCTGTGTTGCAATATCCAACTCTCCGACCTTCTCAAGATCCACCCCGGTCATCCGGTCCTGCCTGCCGGCGCGAAAATACCGACCCCAGCGAATCGTTCGCCCGTCAGCAGTAGGGTAGCCACCGATATCCCTGAAATTAAAACACCCCTCGAAGGGATGATGGCGGTCGGCATAGTCGTTAATCATGTCATGTTGCTGTGTCGCTGTGTTTCAGAAGGGCCCGGCGATCGAATGCATTCAGAACGGACAGACCATCTGATTCGCTCTCTAGAAAAACGTGGCCTGTCGACTGTTGCTGCTTCTCTGTCCCCATAGACCAGGCGGATATGGTGCTGGGCCGTTATCCCGTCTCCTGGAACACCGGCCACTGATTCACAAACGCTGAATCCTTTACGACCAGCAGATCGCCAAACTGCAGCATCACGTGTTCGCTCTGGGTCGGGCGCAGGAACATGTAATCGTCAACGGCAAGATCTACGGACTCGGAGGTCGACACCGGTTCCTGATTGGTGCTGTGGTACAAAGCATCTGGCACACCAGACGGCGATACAAAACGTGCCTTCCAGTATCCACCGTATACGTAGTACAGGCGCCTGCGATTAGGGTCCCAGGCCGATAACGCTTTACCTGCGTCACCACCCAGTGGCAAGGAATCGTATCGTTTCAGGATTGGCGTGCCGATGAAGAGCGCTGGCTGATTGTCCCGCAGATGGTAGGTATCGAAATCGAGTGGCATGACCACGCCCGAGCCTGCAGACAGGTCGTTCATGGTGTTGTCGTTCTCGTAAATGCCAAGGGTATGGCTGCCGGCACCATTCAGAGTCAGCTGGCTGACATCAACGCCACTGTCTTTAGCCTTGTCGATGAATCCCCGGTAAATGGACAACACTGACTTAACCGAGTCGTGGTCAAGAGTAGCTGCAAGGCCCGTAAGATGCGGTTCGTAACCCATGAATCCACCAAGAGTGAGATGTGCGGGATCATCCTGGATTGTCTTTAGCACCGGAATAACGGCTTCCGGTTCCGGCAGACCACCGCGATGCAGGCCAACGTCAATTTCAAGATTCACCTTCATCTTGACGCCAAGGCGTCGCGCAAGACTCTGGTACTGAGCGAGTCGTTCCGGTGAATCAATTAACCATTGCAACTGCGTTGCAGGATCGAAACCAGAGCGAGCTGAGAATTTCTTGTAGAACGTCTCAGCCGCGTTGACCGGCATGGGCTTTCCAAGCAGCACATCCGAATCGGGAAAAGTATCAGCAACAATATTGATGAAGGGCTGGTGGAACAACATCAGCGCGCGAGTGTTGGCTCGCGCCATCACATGGCGTACTAGTTCTACCGAAGGCAGCGACTTCACAACAACACGATAGGTTTTATCCGGACCAACTGACTTGGCCAGCATATCAATGTTGTGATTCATGCGATCGAGGTCAACCAGCATTACGGGTCTGCCCGGGCCTGATTGTTTCAACAGATCATTCAGCGCGGAAAAATAGGCATCCTGGGGTAGTACATGGTCACGAGGACGCCATATCAGCCCGGCAGCAACTGCTGCAGCCGCGACACCTGCCCCACCCAGCAACAACGTTCTTCTTTTCATGGCCTTCTTCTCATAACGAAAGAATTATGCGACATGACTGTAGCTCACAATACCAGAAACACTACCCAATCCCCTGCGGACCACTGCAATGCGACGGCCACCATCGCCAGAGACAGATCAGAACATGAACGGTATGCTACCGACTAGTCCGCATTCAAGAGGAACGAGCCGGTGTCCATATCGTTTTCCGGCGGCTGCGCCTGCGGCGCGGTTCGCTACAGTTGCACAGCAGAACCCGTCTACATGGGAAATTGCCATTGTCGGGATTGCCAGCGCGCAACGGGTAGCGCCTACTTCGCCGCGGTAGGGATCAAGGAGGCGGACTTCAATCTGGACAGTGGTGAACTGGGCTGGTTCGAGAAACCCTCCGACCGCGGGCAAATCATGAAGCGAGCGTTCTGCACCGGATGTGGCTCACCCATTCTGTTGATAAACGGCGCCAATCCAGATTTCCGGGTGCTGTATGCAGGCAGCCTCGACGACCCCGGTATCTACCAACCAATGCGAGACATTTATGTTGGCAGTGCCCAACCCTGGGATCATCTGCACCCGGACATTCCAAAGTACGATCGCCATTTCACCAGAAAATGACTATTTGCATCGAGCTGGTGCGCTTGCCGGCACGCTGTATTCACAATCAAACTTACGTAACTACAACGTTTCAATCAGCTTGCGCATGCCTTCGCCAATCCGGGTCAGACCGGCCTGATAAATGAAGCGGTCCCAGCCGATACAGAAGTGGCGGACGCCCAGGTCGATGTAGCGCTTGGCTTGTTCCACCTGACCAATTTCAATTCGCGGGGCGACGCCGTATTCCAGGGATTTCTTGATCACCTGCTCTTCAAAAGGCCGGATTTCGGGACTGTGCATTAGGCCGGGCTTACCTCGGGAGAAGCCAAAGTCGGCCGGGCCCCATTGCGTCATATCGACACCCTTGGTTTTGGCCATCTCCAAAATTTCGTCGAGATTGTCGAGCGCGACATTTTTTTCGATCATGATCAAGAATACGGTGGCGTTCAGATCGTCCAGATAGCCATCCGGCTGATAACCGCTTAGCGCCGGGCGACGCAATTTCACGCCCATCTGGCCACCCCTGTCCGGTGTGTCGGCAGCAATACTGCGATGACAGGCCGCGACGTCTTCGGCGTCCCGGATGTCAGTGAACAGCACCGCCTTGAATCCAGCGCCAAGGGCCACCTGGGCCCAGAAGCCCTGACTCTCCTGGTCGGGTTTGAGCATCAATGGCAGATTGGCGCATTGTCCGGCACGGGCCATGTGATAAAGAGATTGCATATCAAAGGCGGAATATTCGGCGCAATACTCACCGTAATCGAACAAACCGGTATTGCCGATTATTTCGGGTATGTCCGGATCGAAGGAGAGGAAATGCGTGCCCATTGTCGCGGCGCCCGCATTCAGCTTCTCCCGTAAGGTATTGGCCATGATCATGTTGCGATGTCCTTTGTTTGGCTAATGTGTAAATTTCATGAAGGATGCTTATCGCATATACGTGGGCGACGTTACCGCCTTCTTGAAATATGCTGACTAAAGCAGTGTTACCGGCTCTTCTTTACCGTCATTGGCAGCCGAGACATAACCGCTATAAATCGTCGATATACAATCAGCGGCCAGCTCGCTATCGCTTTCCACTGCGTCGCCATGGGCGGCGGTACGGTAGAACGCCTCGATCTCCTGGGGAAAGCCGTGCGAGAAATCCTCGTCCGGCGCGGTCATGGCCCAGCCCTGTTTCGTGCCGATCTTTTCCACCACATAGACATCATCAAACTGGCTTTCCACCGGATTGTAGGTTTGCATCTGGTTCGACGGGTTGAGATTGCAGATTGCCCGGTGATTGCCGGCACAAACTTCCAACCAGTTGTGCACGCCACCCAGCACGATGTCCGACGCGAACACCGTCGCGATGGTACCGTCCTGAAAAGTGACGTGGATCATCGCGAAATCCTCAATGTCGTTGTAGTCGGCACGAATGTGCCCGGCATCGACAAAATCAGGCAACTGCGTCACGGCATGGGCACGCGCGGTCACCGTCGCCGGCCGGATTGGTTTTCCGAAACGGGCCCGACCTTCAACCTTCTTCAGATATAGCGCAGCAGTCAACGGATGGCAGCCCTTGCCGATCATCGCGCCGCCGCCAGCCAGCCGCCAATGACCATAACTGGGAGCGTGGGAACCTGAATGCGCTTCCTCGCCATGCATCCAGAGAATCTGCCCCCGGGTCTTCTCCAGAATTTCGCGTTCCTTCTGGATCGTGGGCGCATAGACCCAGTTCTCGGCATAAAGCACACGCGCCTTCGACTGTGCCTCGGCGGCCAACATGCGCTTGATGCTGTCCAGCGCGCCGTCCCGGGCCTCGGTCATGGAGGCGTCGCGCCCGGCAAAATTTTCCACCCCTTCTCCGAAATACCCCGTCAATGGTTTCTCTACGATCGGAAACACGCCGCGTGCCAAAGCCTTCACTGCCACGTTTTCATGCAGAGCGGGCGGGATGCAGATATGCAGAACGTCGATGCAATCCAACAACGCATCAAGGTCGTCGAAGGCCTGAATACCGTGCTTCTTTGCAAATGCATGTGTACTGGCTTCGGTCCTGGCGTTGACGCCGACCACTTCGACATCGGCACAATAGACGCGCCGCACCGCTTCCAGGTGAAAACTGGCGGCAAAACCGGCGCCGACGATCCCGGTCCGTAACTTTGGTTTGCTCATGATCTGGCTCCTCCTGCTAGTACCGCATCGCCGACCACCGAGGGCCCAGGTCGAATTGGCCAATGCTCATCTTCGCGCTGGAACCCAACGGGGAACATATTGTCTTGCAAGACCTGGCGCCACCGTCCTTGCGACTCGATCAATTTCGGTAAAACATTTCAGCGGTGTAATACATCAATTCGCGAGCAGCAACTTTGTCAGTGGTACCGGAACAACTGGCGGCGAATTACCTCACCGGTACTCAAAGAACGCGTTGTTAACCACGACGCGCTCATCCACCCGCGCCTCGAACACGACACGGCCGGGGCCGTCATGCCACGCCTGGATCGCCAGCACGTCACCCGGAATTACCGGGGATGAAAATCGCACTTTTAACGCACCGAAACGTGCTGCGTCGCCATCGGCCAACGCACCCAAGAGTAGTTGGGCACAATAACCGTAGGTGCACAGGCCATGCAGGATAGGTTTGTCAAAGCCTCCAAAGCGCGCGGCCTCCGGATCAATGTGCAAGGGATTGTAGTCACCGGACAGGCGGTACACGTGCGCCTGCGTTTCGGGGATACGCACCGACAACTTCAGGTCCGGAGCTTGTTCGGGTAACGCTACCTTCACCGAGCGGCTGGTACCTGCACCATCGAACGGCGCGATGTCACCAAGTTTCTTCACGCCGCGGCGGAATGAACCACTCACCATGCGGGTGCAGAGCTGCCCATCTGAATCGGTCACCTCAGACTCAAATTCCAGGAACGCGCTACCCTTGCCGCGCGGCTGCACGCTCAGCAGCCGCGAACGCACCTGCACCATGCCGGCCAGCGGCAGGGGCGTCAGTTGCATCAGGTGCCGCTCGGCATCGATGGTCAGCGGGCCGGGTGACGGCGGCAGCGCCGCCTCGTCCAGCTTGATCGCTCGTCCACCCCAACGAATCGGAAAAGTGGGAAACACCGCAAAGCCGGCATCCCCCTCCCAGACTTGTCGCAGATTGGCGCAGCCAATGCCCACGGCATACAAGAGAACGTCGCGCTGATCGTAAGCAATGGATACCGGGTTGCTCCAGGGAGCCGGCGCATCATCCGGCAGTATCTTTTGCGGCTGGTACTCGATCATGCCATCAGTTGCGGAACACAGCCGCAGTCGACGGATCTTCTTCACCGCCTTCGTACTGGCGCACCTCGTGCCGACCGACCACCATGTGGTGCACTTCGTCCGGCCCGTCCGCCAGGCGCAAGGTACGTTGCTGCGCATACATACGCGCCAACGGCGTGTGCTGCGATACGCCGAGTGCGCCATGCATCTGGATAGCCTGGTCAATAATCTCGCAGACTTGCTTGGGTACAAGCGCCTTCACCATGTGCACCCACACTCTAGCTTCCTTGTTTCCGAGCAAGTCCATCGCCTTCGCGGCCTTCAACACCAGCAGACGCATAGCCTCGATTTCAGTACGCGCCTTCGAGATGATTTCGAGGTTGCCGCCGAGCCGCACGAGCTGCTTGCCAAAGGCCTCTCGGCTCATGCCGCGCCGTACCAGCAAGTCGAGCGCTTTTTCTGCCTGACCGATTGAACGCATGCAGTGGTGAATTCGCCCGGGTCCAAGGCGCAACTGAGAAATTTCGAACCCACGGCCTTCGCCCAACAACATGTTGGCCTCCGGCACGCGAACGTTGTCGAATTTGACGTGCATATGACCGTGTGGCGCATCATCCTCGCCGAATACGTGCTGGCCGCCCACAATTGTGACGCCGGGTGTGTCCTTGGGCACCAGTATCATTGACTGTTGCTTGTGTGGCGGTCCGTCGGGACTGGTGCGAACCATTGTGATCATGATTTTGCAGCGCGGACTACCTGCGCCGGAAATGTAGTGCTTCTCGCCGTTGAGCACCCATTCACCACCTTCGAGCACGGCACTCGTTGCTACGTTGCGCGCATCAGATGATGCATGATGCAATTCCGTCATCGCATAAGCGCTGCGGATTTCGCCGTTGAGCAGGGGCTTGAGCCACTCCTCCTTCTGCTCGGGTGTGCCGACCCGCTCCAGCACTTCCATGTTGCCGGTGTCGGGAGCCGAACAGTTCATGCACTCGCTTGCCAGCGGATTCTTGCCCAGTTCCACCGCGATGTAGGCGTAGTCCAGATTGGACAGGCCCTCGCCGGTGTCCGCGTCCGGCAGGAAAAAATTCCACAAGCCTTCTTTCTTGGCCTGGTCTTTTGCGGCATTCAGCAGGTCGAGCTGGCCGGGTGCATAATTCCAGCGGTCCGCACGATCGCGGCCGAGCTCCTCGTACTTGACGCTCATCGGCTCGACCACGTCTTTGATGAAGCGCTTGACGTGTTCGTAAAGTGGTACCGATTTTTCTGACATACGCAGATCGTTCAGTGGATCGGCGGGGTTGAAACCAAAGGCGCTGGTGGTTTTGCTCATGGTGTTCTCCGGTTGGTTTAAGTTATTCGGGACTGCGTTGTCTGAGGGACGGCATTATTCAAGAGGCGGCCGCCGACTGTCATCCTGCACCGACGGCGCCGCCGTCACAGGCGATGGTCTGGCCAACGACGTATTCGCCAGCACGTGAACACAGAAAGATCGCCAGCCCTGCAATATCCTGCGGCGTGCCGACACGGCCACTCGGGTTCTGCTGGCCGACGCTATCCCAGTCGACACCGTCGGTTTCGCCACCAAAGCCGACGCCGGTGGATAGCATCCAGGTCGGAAACGGTCCTGGCGCAATCGCGTTAAACAGGATGCCATCCTTCGTCAATTGCGAAGAAAGAAAGCGGGTCAGGTGGTGTACAGCAGCTTTGGACGGGCCGTAACTGGGCGTGCTGAACGAGGCATTCTTCAGGCCGTCAATCGATCCAATATTGATCACTCGCGCCGGTGCTCCGGCTGACGCCGCGGCCTTCAGTTGCGGCAACAACTGTTGGGTCGTGAAGAACACGCCCTTGACGTTGGTATCCATCACCTTGTCCCAGCCCACCTCGGGAAATTCCTCGATCGGTGCGCCCCAGGCGGCGCCGGCGTTGTTGATCAGGATATCCAGTGTCTGTTCATGCGCCGCGAAAGCTTCACCCAGTGCCTTGCAACCGCCGGCGGTCGACAGATCAGCCGGTAGTGCGATGCAGGTGCCGCCAGAATCGCGCACGATAGCGGCGGCGGTCTCCTCGCAAGCCTTGGCCTTGCGCGAGGAGATGTAGACCTTTGCGCCAGCGGCGACAAAACCGCGCGCAATCATCTCCCCAATGCCGCGGGAACCGCCGGTAACCAGCGCCACTTTGCCGCGAATTGAGAACAGGTCGTTGAAATTGGTGTCCATACGCTCCCCCCTATGTCTTGGTTCAGGATGCCATTGTCGCAGACCGCTCAGTCTGACACCCGCAATACGTCGTCAATCACGCGTTCGAAGTCGGCCACGCTCGTGCAATGCAAGGCCGCAGTGCACCACGGGCGGTACTCCAGCATGCAGCTGTCGCCGCTTCCCCAACTACCGGGACGCTCCGGGCACAGCCAGATGACCCGAGCCGCACGCTCGGCCAGGTCGGCGAACAGGTCGAGCCGCGGATTGCCATAGTTGGAGCGCCCGTCCCCAAGCACCAGCAACGTAGTGCGGCGGTCAATGCTGGACAGGTGCTCATGATGCAAATCCTCCCACGCCTGGCCATAGTCGGTTGAACCGCCACCGACCTCGCGCAGAATCTGCGTCATTGCATCATCGAACGGCAGTGCCAGCATCGGCTCGGACACATCGAACAGACTATGAGAGAACGCAAAGCTGCGCAAATCCAGAACCGTTCCGTGCAGCGCATACAGAAACAACAGCAGGAAGCGCACTTGCGCGGCGACCGAACCGGATACGTCGCACACTGCGACAATGCGTGGTTTGTTGCGGCGGCGCTGACGCCAGCGCAGCAGGAATGGAAGATGATCGTGCCCTGCATTGGCGCGCAGTGTGGCCCGTAAATCCAGCCGGCCGGCCTGGCGGATGCGCCGGCGCCGCGCATGACGCTGCGCGAGTCGCCGGGCCATGCGCGCTATCGCCACCTTCAGCCGCTCGTAGTCGCTCGGCGCCAAACGTCCCACCGGGCGGCGCACGACCACTTCGGTCATAAAAGCCTCGGTCGCCGGCGCGCCGTAGAGCTCAAAACGGCGACGCACCACTGCGCGGGCCTTGCGCTGCCATTCAGGGTCGTGCTCGCGGCCCATCGCCTTCATCATCTGCCCGGTGAAATAGGCAACTTGCGTAGACCAGCGGATGCCGTCGACGCCGGCGGCCTGGGCGGCGCGCTCAAGCTCGAACTGCTCGGCCATATCGTTGCTGTCAGCTGCAGTTGACGCAGGCTCGGTACCGGCAGCGGGCTGTTCTGCGTGATCGTCTGGCGGAGTCGGCGCCGGAATCGCGAAGTAGGTATCGAACACCCGGTCGTGCAGAATCTTGTCGTCTTCGCTCTTGGCCAGCACCTGACCAAAGGCTTCGCGTAGTACGGCGCGATCGCTCCAGCCCAGCAACGCTACAGTGCGAGCGGCGTCAAGGGTTTCTACAGTGGAGACAGCCGCACCAGCAGCCCTCAGAGCACGCACGAATCCGTTGATGGCACTGTCCATGAGCTTTATGAGCCGGTTGCCGGAACAGGCCTGGTGCTCAGGCGGTGTCAGTCGACACGGCCAGGGCGTCCTTGAGCAGCTTCGGAAGCTGCGGCTGCGCTTCGTCAATGTCACTTTCGCGTTTGAGCAGCACCGCCAGTGTGTCCCGAACCAGGTCTTCGCTTAACTCGGCGGCATGCAACAGGAGTAGCGCGCGCGCCCAGTCAACCGACTCCGCCATCGACGGCGGCTTGCGCAGGTTCTGCTCACGCAACGACTGTACAAAAGCCACCATCTGCGCCAGCAGCCTGGCGCCTATGTCCGGCACCCGCGTGTGCAGCACCTGTCGTTCCAGGGCGGCATCCGGGTAACCTATGTGCAAGTGCAGACAGCGACGCTTGAGCGCATCCGACAGCTCGCGCGTGTTGTTGGAGGTCAACAATACCAATGGTGGCACCTGAGCCTGGATGGTGCCAATCTCCGGCACCGTGACCTGGTAGTCAGACAGCACTTCCAGCAGCAACGCCTCGAACGAATCCTCGGCTTTGTCCACTTCGTCGATCAGCAGCACGCTTCCGGCGGTCTGCTCCAACGCTCGCAACAACGGTCGCGGCTCCAAAAAGCGGCGCGAGAAGAACAGATCGTCGAAACCGTCCAGTCGCTGCATCGCCCCGTCCAGCGTTGAAGTCCCCTCCAGCAGCACGTCAATGCGCTCCTTGAGCACCTGCGTGTATAGCAGTTGCTTGCCGTACTGCCACTCATAGATCGCTTTGCTCTCGTCGAGCCCTTCATAGCACTGCAAGCGCAGTAACTCGAAATTCAAGGCCCTGGAAGCCGAGACGGCCAGCTCGGTCTTGCCGACGCCGGCCGGTCCTTCAATGAGCACCGGCTTGCGCAGATGGTGCGCCAGATACACTGACGTAGCTACCGCGCGGGTGGGAATGTAGCCGGCGCCGCGCAACGCATCGCCCACCGCTTCGATACTTGCAAGCGCGGCAGGAACCGCCACTGCCGTGTGATTAGTAGCCATTCAATACTTTCAGACAGGATCGCAATTTCCTGTGCAAGATGAACAAATTGGCGGTGATATCGATTGTCATGGTTCAAATAGAGTGCCGGCGTGAAAAGGAAATGGTGGTAAAGAGTATAGGAATTCCACGCTCAATTTTAATCGATGCGCCAGAAGCCGCTTTGACAAGAGCCATTCTGGCGCGAGACACATTGTTGAGCGATACCATGTTGCGCAGAACTCTGCGCTGCAACTGCGGTACGTTCAGGTCACGCCGGTGATCTGCTTCACCGCTGCGTCGCGCAGCTCGCGTTTCAGAATCTTGCCTGATGCGGTGCGCGGCAATGGCGTCTCGACGACCGTAATGTAACGCGGCACCTCAAAGCGCGCCAGGTGCTGCGAGAGGAAGTCGCGCAGCGTATCGAGATCAAGCGCAGAGCTTGCGAATACAGTAGCGCCGACCTCTTCGCCAAGGCGTTCATCCGGCACCGGATACACAGCGACCTCTTCAACGCCGGGATACATCAGCAGCCCGGCTTCCACGTGACCACAACCAATGTTCTCGCCACCGCGAATGATGAGATCCTTGATGCGATCGACGACAAACAGGTAGCCCTCTTCATCGAAATATCCCACGTCACCAGTGCGGAACCAGCCATCTTCGAACACGCTCGGGTCAACGCTCTGGTTTCTCCAGTAGCCCATGAAGATTGCGGTGCCGCGAACCAGCATCTCGCCACGCGAGTTTGCCGGCAAGGTATTGCCCTCATCGTCGACGATCCTGATTTCGAGCACGGCTGAACATCGACCGGAACTCTCAGGGCGCGCGAGATAGTCGGGCCCGCCAATACCAGTGCCGATGGCATTGGTTTCCGTCATGCCCCAACCGGTGACCGGAACTCCATTTGCGAACGACGTGTCGATATTTCTCACTTGCTCAGATGCTCGCGGTGCGCCACCGCCGCCAATCATTGCAAGGCTTGACAGGTCGCGGGACGTGCGCCGCGCTTCGCGCACCAGATCGCCTGATACCGCCGGCGGCGCTATGAAGGAGTTGATGTGTTCGCGCTCGATCAGTTCTGCGCCAATCGCCGGATCCCATCTGTACATAGACACCATCTTGCGCTGCGCGCGAAAGCATCGCAGAAAAACCGCGTGTGATGCGGTCACGTGAAATAACGGTACCGCAAGCAACGTAGCTTCCTGTTCAGACAGTGGTTCGGGTTCGACCTCGGAGATCAACTCGCCCGCCTGTGCGTCGAGTTCCCACGAAAACAGGGCGGTGAGAATATTGCGATGGCTCGAAGCTACGCCTTTCGGATGTCCGGTCGAACCCGAGGTGTAGAAGATCGTCGCGATGCCCTCACCGTCAACCGTGTTTGCGCCACGCAGCGCCGGCATAGGTACGGTTCCGATTTGCGCCAGAAGATCCTTCAGGTCGCGACCGCGCGCGAGTGCTTTGGTGGGCCGCACGGCAATGGCCTGCACTGGTAAGTCGGCACGGCACTGTGCCAATCGATCAAGGCGCTCCTGATCCGCAAACAACACCTTCGCGCCGCAGTCATCGAGACAGTATTCGAGCTCGTCTGGTTGCCACAACGCGTTCAACGCAACGGCGACGGCTCCGATGCTGGTGACAGCCATAAACGCCAGCGCCCACTCGGGATAATTGCGCATTGAAATCGCAACACGATCACCCGGACTCACGCCGTATTCGTCAATCAGTATCCGGGCAATGCTCGCCGCACGCGCCCAGGCCTGTTCAAAGCTGTAACGCTCTTCTTCGTAAACGATGAAGGTTGCGTCACTTCGATTGGCATCGAACAGCTCACGCAGCGAACCAGGCAGGTTCGCAAACATGTTCAGCGGCACGCCATCGATGACCGCAGTGCGCAGTTCGTAGAATTGGCCGGGCGCAGTGAGCTGAGCTACTGCTTCAGCGAGAAGAATTTCAAACCTCGTTTATTAGTTTTGCGGGAACGGTATTCTCGAACTGAATCGTCGTCAATCGAAATACCAAAAAACTGCAATCATGTGCGGCCCAAAATTACACCGATCATGTCGTCTCCGTACAATGTACTTTCACAACCCCTGCCGTAATCCGGCAACCGCGCTCGATAACCAGGCCGCGGCCTGCGTCAATCACGGCGCCGTCCCAGAAACCGCTGCATGTACACCTGTGGTTCGTCTTCAAGATATGCGTCGTGGAACGCATCGACGCCGGCCTGAATCGCCTGGCTGAGCGGCAACTCCTCCCAGTCGCGGCACAACGCCTTCTGGGTTCGTATGGCATTCGGTCCGGCGTTAAGAATCATGGCAACGCGATCGTTCACCACTGTTTCGAGCTGCTCGGATGAATCAACGCTCTCGACCAGTCCCCAAGCTGACGCCTCCGAGGTGTCGATGATTCGCCCGGTCATCACAAGATCGCGGGCGCGACCCGCGCCAATCAGGCGTGGCAACAGCGCTCCTTCGATAACCGAGGGGATACCGACCAGTACTTCCGGCATGCCGAAGCGGCTGGTCGGGGTGGCGATGCGCAGGTCGCAACAAGCGGCGATCTCGAGGCCAGCTCCCAGACAGAAACCGTCGATACTCGCTACAACGGGCACCGGCAATTCACGCAGCGCAAGGCACACCCCGTGCAGCCGGGTGATGAATGCTTTCGCCGATTCGCTATTCAGTGACACCATCTCGTTGATGTCGGCGCCACCGATCCAGGCCTTGCCCCCGGAGCCGGCAAGGATGACGGCCCTGGCCGTGCCGTCCTCAGCGATCTGCGCCAGCGCGCTGCGTATCTCCAGCATCGCCGAGGAATCGATGATGTTGAGCCTTTGTGGGCGGGCTACGGTCAGCCGATAGACCGAGCCTTGAGGATGCTGCTCAATATCGACGAGCAGCCCATGAGCGAGGTTGGATTGAGAGGAGTCCATTGATGATGCCTACTGCTGTTAAAGGAATGGCCGCAGGATAGCATCGGGGAGAAGCCTGGCAACAGTGCGCGTGTTCGGCAGCTGTGCCCGGAGTCGATCGAGTCTAACTAGCCAGCGCTGTCTTGATCGCTCAAGTCACCTCAGTTCGCGCCGAACCTGACTCAATCGCTCTGGAGTACCGTATTTTTGTCAACCTCACCAATATTCATCCAGTTCGGTCCAATCAAGAACAATTCGACCAGAGCCATAGCGCCAAAATAAATGGCAGCCCCTGCAACTGCCCGGTGCGGCTCCTCCGCCCAAACACCTGATCCTCTGTCCGGGAAGACTTCAGCCAATACGGAAGACGTCACGCCCCATTCGGGGATCGGGATGAATACTGTCGCCATGACCACGACCAGATAAATCACCAAACCCACGCCAGATCGCGCCACCATGATTCCGGATCCCGATTCTCCATTTGTGAACGCTGTGGCCGAGCGCCCCAGTATGACACTGCCATAGATCCATAGTAGCTCCGGGCTTTCCAGGGATATGGTGAAGCCCCACACCATAAGACCGTAGAATAATGCGAGCCCCGCCAAGGCGATAAGCTTCTTCTTCAGATTAAGCGAGCCTGAAATTGACGCGGCCATAAACGCGCCCGAATGGATAAGAACGAACTCCAGGAGCAGAAGACCCACCCCGAATCGCACCCAGCTACCTCCCTCCCAGGACATGGGATCTCGCCAGACATTGAAGAGCGCCCAGCTCAAGTAGAAGCAGGGTACCGCGGCAAGCAAAGCGCCACAGAATTGAGCGAATCTGAAAAACAGGGAGTCTTTCTGCATGAGCACGGATTGAAGTCCAGGTATCACGACGCAAATTCGCAAAAAACGCGAACAATCCTGACAATCGCGCCCCTCACTGGCGCCAGGGGGGATGTCCAGCGCTTGCCAGCGAGCGACTACATAATCGGTGATGCTAGATACATGCCCGGTTCAGCTGTGATAATTGTGAGGACTATGTGTCAATACCGATGTACCTTTCGTTTTCGGCAGCCTGAAATCGGCTCCGTGCTCGCAAAGCCCCGTCAACAGGTCAATCAAGACCCAATCGAGTATCAACAATGAGTGCGTCAAAAAAATTGGAAGTGAATCAGCAACGCCTTTGGGACAGCATCATGGCAATGGCTGAAGTGGGTCCCGGTCTTGAGGGCGGTTCCTGTCGACTCGCCCTGACGGATGAAGACCGCGATGGCAGGGATTTATTCGTCAAATGGTGCCGCGAGGCGGGATGCACCATCAGCATTGACGACATGGGGAATATATTCGCGCGCCGCGAAGGCACTGACAATACTTTGCCGCCGATTGTCGCAGGCAGCCATCTGGATACGCAGCCCCATGGCGGAAAATTTGATGGCATTTACGGTGTTCTCTGCGCGCTTGAGGTGATTCGCACACTCAATGATTTTGACGTGCAGACCACGGCACCAACCGAAATAGTCGTCTGGACCAACGAAGAAGGGTCGCGCTTTTCTCCGGCGATGATTTCGTCGGGTGTATACGCCGGGCTTTTTGAAAAGCCCTATGCCTGGTCGCGAACCGACAACAACGGACTAACGCTACTCGACGAACTCAAACGCATCAATTATCTGGGCGACGAAGCGTGTGGCGAGCATCAGATCGGCGCTCTTCTGGAAGCACATATCGAACAGGGCCCCATTCTGGAGGGGAAAGAGAAAACCATCGGGATCGTTGTCGGTGCACAGGGCGTTAGATGGTATGACGTCACTGTAAAGGGACGTGACTCACATGCCGGTTCGACACCCATGCCCGGGCGCCGGGATGCCCTGGTCGCGAGTGGCGAAATGATTGGAATACTACAAACGCTGGCACTTGATCACGCGCCCGACGGCGTATGCACGGTTGGTGAAATGCACGTCAAACCAAATTCCAGAAATACGATTCCAGGCGAAGTATTTTTTACGATCGATGTGCGCCATCCGGATGGAGATGTGCTCGACAGCATGGCCGGTCAACTGCTGCGAAACTGCGCAGCGTGCGCCGATCGACATGGAGTCGAGGTCGACATAAAGGAAATCTGGCACAACCCGCCAGTTCAGTTTGATCCAGGCTGCATTGGTGCCGTGTCCGAAGCCGTTGAAGTACTGGGCTACTCACGTATGGAGATCGTTTCAGGTGCGGGTCACGATGCCTGCCAGATTTGCCGAGTAGCGCCAACTTCAATGATCTTCGTTCCGTGTGCGGGCGGCCTGAGTCACAACGAGCACGAAAGCGCCGAGCCGAAAGATCTCGAAGCCGGCGGCAATGTCCTGCTGCATGCGATGCTGAAGCTGGCTGGATCTTCCAGCTTGGATCGATCCAGTTCTTAAGCGGGGAGTCAAATGGAAGAAGGTGACATCGAAAACATCTATGCCTGTGTGGCCATAGCGCACACTTCTGCAAGATTGAGGGCCAAATGACGTTTTCTTTTACGTCATTTGATGTCTACTTGTAGTTAGATTTCACAATGAGACAACCGAACGATTGGCGGCTCATGGGTCAAGAACGTTACCTGCAAGAGGTAACGCTGGTTCATCGGCAATATCGTCCGGCCAATCCCGACAATGACCATGATCATTGCGCGTTCTGCAAAGTGAAATTCATGGAGGCAGATGGATCAGATACTCTGAGCAAGGGTTACTCAACTCCAGACGGATACTACTGGGTTTGCGAGAACTACTTCCGGGATTTCGTCGATATGTTCGAGTGGGAAGTTGTTAGTGAAATCTAACTCTGCGCTCAAAACGGACACAGCATGACTACTGCCACCGTTCACATCGTCTTCGGGTCACAAGGCGCCGGCAAGACGACCTATTCACGCCAACTGGCGGATGCGACCAATAGCACCCGCTTCTCCATTGATGACTGGATGGGCGAGTTCTTCGGTCCTGACTTGCCGGAGCCAATGAATCTGGCCTGGATCATGGAACGGGTGCAGCGCTGCGAAAGCCGAATTTGGTCCACAGCCTCCGAAGTCGTCCAGCGCGGGGGATCCGCAGTATTGGATCTAGGCTTCCTGCGGGTCAGCGACAGATCGCGATTTATCAAACTGGCTGAAACTAAAGGGCTGCCGGTACAGCTCCATTATGTGAACGCGCCGCACGATGTACGGCGCGCTCGCGTTGCCTCTCGGAACGCCAAAAAGGGCGAGACGTTTGCTTTCGAGGTGACGCCTGCGATGTTCGACTTCATGGAGAAGCAGTTTGAGCCTCCTACGGAGACAGAATTATCGCGGTCCGTCGCACATGAATCGACTTGAAAACTTCTCCGTCCGCCGCGACGCCTAACGTGTCCATCGACCGGACGTCTTAAAGTCGGTTTGGCCGCCTGCAAGTCGCCGCGCACGTCAAACGTTGTGTGTAAATGGTAATTGTTCAAATGAACAAAATCACAAACCCGATCGTTGCCGGAGTTGAATGTTCCATGATTCGAGTTCCATCCATTGCGCAGTAAACCACAGCGTTACTCGCTTCACGTGAATGGTGCCTGGAATGCGGATCGAGAGAAATTAGAAATGGATGGACGTATAGTTAGATTACTACTGACGATTACCGAAGCAGGAATGCTTCTTTACTGGGTATTCGCGAGCCTGGTCCTTCTTGATCTACTCAATGTTTCACCGGAGCTGATGTACTCCGACTATAACAACCCGGTTATCGTTTCCTGGAACTGGTCATTCTTCCCACTGGATGTCCTCTTTGCAGTGACGGGTCTGGTCAGTAGATACGCCACCCTGGGCATTGAAACAAGAAAAATGCTTTCCATGTTTTCATTGTCGCTAATGTTTTGCGCGGGTCTAATGGCACTCTCTTTTTGGACTATCGAACAGTTTTTTGATCCGTTCTGGTGGGGCGTTAATTTCTGGTTACTCGCATTGCCAGTATTTGTTGTCTATTTCCGACGTTCCAGAAAAGGGTTGAGCTATTAGCAACAAGTCGTATAACAAGCGCTTGCAGTCGTCGGCCGCAAAGCTACGCCATTAGTAAGAGGCGTGAGTGCGCAGATGTTGATCGATTGAAAAGTCAGGGCGCTCACTTCGTTCGTCAGAACTGCTCGGCCGCTACGCGCTGTTGGATGCGCAATCCGCCCGGTTCCGCATGGAGGCAGCTTCAGTGAAACTCACATTAGCTTTGACGATCAACGTGTTGCTAATTGCGCTCACTTTCTTGTTTGTGAGCCATTTGTACATTGCAATCCTCGCCGGCGTTTCATTGTTTGTCTGGTTCTTCTATTTCTTGTGGCGCCGTCAACAACTGACAAGAAAGAGGGTAGAAAAAAACATTGAAGGACAGAACGTGATAATGCCGGTCGAACATATGATGTTCAGAGCCGTGGAATCCTCGGGATATTCCCAGACCAGTGGAATGGGTTACATGGCGCTCACAGAAAACTCTCTGTATTTCGAATTGGTTGTTCTCGATCTGGCAATAACGGTACCGACTTCCATGCTTCGAGGAGCAGAGTTTGTCCGTCGCTTAAAAGGTGTGTCACCCGTCAGAAGAATGCTACGCATCATGTTTGTCAATGAAGAGGGCGAAGAGGACTCGATCGCGGTCAATGTCAAAGAAATGGAACGCTGGAAGAATGCGATCATGGATATTTGCGAGAGGGCGTAATAAGCGCAGCGCTTGACTCCTCATCCATACGCAATGATTGCCGTCGGGTTTCAATGACTCCTCAGGGTCTCGCTCATCAGGGTAAAAGCCTCCGACGCATCCCAGGGGTCTATGTGCACTTCAATTAAAAGCGGTCCCGGGCCATTGTGGGTTTCCGCAAGGGCCAGGGCTGCTTCCAGTTCACCCTCAGTCCGAACCTCCATCCCCACTCCACCAAACGCCGCCGGCAACTGGTGGTAGCGCCAGGCGGCAATATCGTTGAAGGGCCCGTCGTGAATCAGTCTCTCTGCCGTGTAACCTTTGTTGTTGACCACGAAGACGATAGCCGGGCATTCATAGCGCGCCATGCTGCTCAATTCCTGGGCCGACATCTGGAATGAACCGTCCCCTTCCAGAGCAATAACCCGCTGCCCGTCACGAGCCGCCAGACAGGCGCCAAATGCGGCGCCAAAACCCATACCAATGGAAGCCCAATAGCAGGACGCCAGGTAGGTCACGCCGTCGGGAAATTGCAGTTGCGTGCAGTTGATTGCACAACCTGCGTCCGCGGCGACAATATCGCCGGCCCGGATAAAATGCGCCATGCGATCGTAAAAGCGTTTGTTGGTCATGACTGCAGCGGGCACCGCCTCAAAGGAATTATCGGTCCGGTGGGAGAACCGATGCCGCGGGGCGGCCGCCTCGACCTCACCCGCCGGCAGTGCCTGCAACAAACCGTCAATCAGATCAGACAGGGGCACATCGTTGTACGTGCGGCCCGCACTGGTAACCTGCCGATCGAGTGCCAATACCACCTGCTCCGGAGACAATTTGGCGGTAAATCCTCCGAGGTTGAAATCGGACAGAACCACGCCCAGGAAGAGAACCGTATCTGCGGATTCCAGATAATCGCGAACTTCTTCCAGGCTGCCTGCCCCCTGGTAGGCACCAATACACTGTGGATGCTGCTCCAGAAAGTCGGCCTTGCCAATGAACATGGACGCCGCGACCAGGCCCGTCTTCTCCATCAATTGCAAAACTTTAGACTGCAAGCCCTCCCGGTGCACTTCATGACCGGGCACAATCATCGTGCGCCGGCCTTTCTGCACACGCTCAAGAATGTCGCTGATCGCCGCAGCCAGTTCCGTGTCGTTGCACGAAGCGGTTGTGCGCCGGAAGGGTGTAGGTGGTTCGCAGGTATGAACCTGAACATCCGACGGGATCTCGAGAAACACCGGTTTGTTCCTGGATAGGCAAACGCGAAGGGCCTCATCGATCCGTGCCGTTGCCTGCCCGGGATCATTCAGCACAGCAGAATAGGCAGTGATTTGTGAGAATATTTTCAGGGAAGCGTCGTACTTGCCCGGCAAGGTGTGATGCAGCACGGGTTGTTCACGATAGGCTTTTGTTGTCGGCCCGCCGGAAATTACCAGCATGGGCACGCTCTCCGCCCAGGCGCCAGCCACCGCATTGACGATACTGAAAGATCCGGGGCCGTAGGTGACCGCCGCTACGCCCAGCCCTTTCAGCCGGGCATAACCGTCGGCGGCATAGCCGGCGTTCTGTTCGTTGCAAGTGGCAATGTGCTCGACATCACTGCCTACCATGGCCTGGAAAAACGGCAGGATGAAATCCCCCGGTATACCGAACACGTGGTCTACACCAAGGGATTTCAATCGCGCTAATAAATAATCAGAAACTGTCATCGCAATTCTCTATGTGGTGCTACGTCAGATTTCACTTCGTGCGTAAAGACCTGACCCTCTGATATCTACGAAATCAGTCCGGGCCGCGGCACTACAGCGCAAATAGTCTACGGGTTGTTTAAAGAACCTCCAAGGTCAGATGTCGTCGAAGTTCCCGTGCCGCCCTTTACCACCCTTGAATCGAGTCGCCCCGGCGACGCCTTCCGCCGCCAGCATCGGGGAACTGTTACGCCATTCGGATCGCAATCCTTCTTCCACTGTTAATCCATGCTGAAGTAATACGGATTGACGATCAGCGCGCATGCACCCCTGAGGAAACTTCGCAATATCGCGAGCCATCGCCTCTGCGGCTTCACGGACCTGACCATCAGGGACGATCTGTTCGCAAGCCCCGATCTGCAGGCACTCTTGCGCCGGGACCTTGCGCCCGGTGAGGATAATCTCCATCGCACGTCCTTGACCTACAAGTCTCGGGAGCCTGACGGTGCCGCCATCAATGAGTGGTACGCCCCAGCGCCGGCAATACACACCCATGTACGCGCTTTCTTCCATGATACGGATGTCGCACCAGAGCGCCAGCTCCATGCCGCCCGCCACTGCGGGACCCGCAACGGCTGCAATTACGGGCTTGGACAACGCCATGCGACTGGGCCCCATGGGACCGCGAGGATATTCCGCCTTGTCGTCATCGAACCCGAGTTCGCCCAGTGGCGCATCCTGATCCGCCAGCGTACTCGCAAACTTCAAATCCCACCCTGCGCAGAAGGCACCGCCTTCGCCCCAGAATACCGCGACGTTTGCATCCGGATCTCGATCAAATTCTTCGAAGGCCACAACCAACGCTTCCGCGCTTACCGGGTCCATCGCGTTTTTGGCCTCGGGACGACTGTGTATCACCGTAGTCACTGAACCCTGTTTCTCAACACGCACCGCCATTATCTTTCCCCTGTCACCAACAACAATCCTGTCAAACCGCTCAGTTCAGACGATGAGCGAAAAATATTTGTGCCAAACAACCGCTACTCCCGCGAATGCATACGGGCCAGCTCTGCCTCAAGTTCAGCGATAGCTACACGCGCCTCGTCCCCCTCGGGAATAGGGCGACCGGAATCCCGCCACTCAACCGCTGATTTGAACTGATTGAGCTGAGCGTGCCGCCTGAACCAGACCCCTTCAGGGTTATGCCGGGTAATCCCGTCAAACATCGTAGCCATAGTCTGGCTTGCCAGCAGACCCTGTCGCTCAATCGATTCATTCACAATCATTTTCTGCATCATAAGCATGCCGGTGGGCACACTGCTGATACGGTCCGCCAGTCTGTTCACTGCTTCTTCGAGTTGGTCTGCGGGCACCGACTCCCCTACCAACCCCCAGCGTTCGGCGGTAACGCCATCGATCAGATCGCCAGTCATAAGCATCCTCTTGGCGCGCTCCGGCCCCAGACGATAAGTCCAGTGTGCAGTGGTGGGACAGCCCCACACCCGCACCGGCATGTAGCCGATCCGCGCATCGTTTTCCATGATGATCTGATCACAGCACAGCGCAATGTCCGACCCACCCGCAATGGCGTACTTGTGTACGCGGGCAATCGTCGGTTTGTGTGATCTCCAGAGCGACATGAAATCGTCCGTGTAGCCGCGCATGGTGCGGTAATCGAGCATCGGATCCCAGGGCTCGGATTCCTGCTTGCACGGATGCGTCTCTGCGCTTTCCGCGAACAGGCGAATATCGTAGCCTGCACAAAATGCAGGGCCTGCGCCTTGCAGCACGATGACATGTATCTCATCGATGGCGTTCGCAACGTCGACCGCACGACGAATTTCACCGGGCGTGTCGAATGTGATTGCATTCAGTTGATTGGGACGGTTGAACGTGATGCGCGCTATTCGCGGATTTCGCGAATCCTGCGTCAACGTCAATGCAGTGAGCTCATCATGCGGAATCAGCGCAGTGCCATGAAACGGATCTGCTCCCAAATGTTGATTGGACATATTCGAACTCCTCCAGGTCGGAATACAGGAACTGTACACACTCTTTTACATGGACTGGAGAAGTTCGCCCTGCCAATCGAGCGAGCCGATGGAAGATTTACCCGTCTACACTCATTCGAAAAGCGATTTGCGCGCAATCAGTTGTGGTCTTTGTCCGTCGTCGCCGATGTTCGCGCTAAAGAATGTCAAATTTCATGACGGTCGACGAATCGTTTTACCAAGTCGGCGTATGCCTGTTTGGCCGCAGGGCCGCGACGATGGATCCTATTGATTTCGTGCAGCGTATCCCGGCGCCAGGGGCTCGCGCTTCCAATTTGACGAATACCCTGATTTCACTATCATGGTTTCCTCCGCAGTAGCCTGGCGAAAAGGAATATTCTGACTCATGAGCTTCGAAACGACCGATGGCGATATCGATTTCAAGAATCGAATGGAGTCTTGCGCGTTTCCGGCTCCAGACTTTAACCATCGAGCCCATTTACGTCTGGCTTATATTTATCTATCGAAGAACAGTGCTGACAGGTCATCCGAGCTGATGCGAGAAACGCTGAATCGATTTCTTATTCACAACGGTGTCGATCCTTCCAAATATCATGCGACCTTGACCAAAGCATGGATTCTGGCTGTACATCATTTCATGGTTAAAACTAAATCCTCTAGCTCAGCGGACGAGTTTATTACCAGGAATCCTGAAATGCTCGATACACAAATTATGATGACTCACTACTCTGCTGAGGTTTTATTCTCTGATGAGGCACGAGCAGCCTTTGTTCAACCAAACCTTGATCCAATACCAAGGTATGGAGATTAAATGCCTTTCCAAACGCCAAACGGACAGAAAAAGAAGTTAAACCCAATGCCAGCGCTGATGACCGCGGCTGATCTGCGAGCGGCTGCGCGCCGCGATGAATGGTGCGGGACGACGGCCGGCCATGCCCCAGCCTGTCAGCAAGCAAACCTGGTCATTCTACCGATGGAGGCAGCCGTCGAGTTTGCTGCGTTTTGTACGCGCAACCCAACGCCGTGCCCGATCATCGAGATCACGCCACCGGGGGATCCGGAGCCAGTGCGGTCAGCTCCGGGAGCAGATCTGCGCACTGATCTTCCGGGCTACCGCGTCTACCGGGAAGGCAAGTTGACTGAGCAGCGCAGCGACATTCGAGATCTGTGGCGAGACGATCTCGTCGGGTTCTTGCTGGGCTGCAGCCATACCTTCGAACACGCACTGGTCGAGGCAGGTGTTACCCCTCGAAACGTGGAACTCAACACCAAGGTCTCCATGTTTGTTTCCAGCCTTGCATGCGTTCCTGCTGGACGCTTCCATGGCCCCATGGTGGTATCCATGCGTCCGATCCCCGAAACGCAGGTCGATCTGGTTCGCGAGCTGTCGTCCCGATACCCTCATGCGCATGGCGCACCGATTCACGTGGGCGACCCGTCGGCGATCGGAATCTCCGACCCGGGTCAGCCCGACTACGGCGAACCCGTTCCAATGTACGCGACGGATGTACCTGTTTTCTGGGGCTGCGGCGTGACACCACAGGCGGTAGCAGAAGCAGCCAGCGTGGAATTCATGATCACCCACGAGCCCGGGCAGATGTTCTTGACAGACCTGCCCCGCGAAGGGGAGCAGCGATTCTGACGACCACGACAATGTTCGCAAGCAACCTGCGTGTAGTGGTCTCTGGATTTCAGTTGCAGCTGAAGTTACAAAGCACGCGCCGGCGAACGACACGGTAGCGACAAGAACGGAGGGAAGCACTTGGCCACATACATGATGCTCTACACGGCGCCTGACAATCACCTGGAATTCCTCAAGAATAATCCCGCCCTGTTCGATTCATATCTTGGCGGAGAAATGCCGGATTTGAGTCCGGGCTTCTTTTCCAGACTTTTGGGAAAGCAACCACCTGAGCTTCCGGATGATTGGCCGCGCCATGAACTGGAGGCCCACTCGCCTGAGATCAGTCACCGCCAGGTAAACGCCTTTCATTACATTTTGAATGGTACGAATGACTATGTGGAAAACGTCGGCAGCATATTTCAAACCTGGTTCAGGCCTCGACACAATTCCCCTGCTATCGTCATTGATGGTGAAAACTTCGCGTTCTTGAACAGGGACGTTAAACACCTGCTCGCTCTGATTACAGCCTTGCCCCCGGCGTTAAAACATAAGCGCATGGATGACTCCAGGGACGTATCGGAAATCCATGGAGGTCACGAGTTCGTAGAGCATGCATTCGATGTGGTTGAGAAAGCTTGTGACGCAGCCGTATCGAAAGGACAGGGGTTATTGTGGACAAATCGCTAGCAGGCGCATGCAACCGGACGACACAACTCGCTTGGTCCGTGATGTGCGGCGGACGCTAGCCGTCAGGCGCAGGAGTGATGATGAACGAGTTTGCCGACTACTTGCATGAAGTGTTCAGGGAGTTCGGCCCAATTCACACGCGGCGCATGTTCGGTGGTCACGGTGTGTTTCACGAAGGACTGATGTTCGGATTGGTAGCGAACGGTGTGTTGTACCTAAAGGCAGACACGGAAACAAAGGGGGCGTTTTCCGAACGCGGACTGGAGCAGTTCGAGTATACAAAGAACAGAAAACTCATGAAAATGTCATATTTCATGGCACCGGAAGAAATTTACGAAGATCCATCCGTAGCCAGTGAGTGGGCCGCGCTGTCATACGGAGCGGCGAGACGGAGCAAATTCAGCTCTCCTAAGAACAAGAAGAAACGGGCCCAGGATCCTGCGTCAGCAGCTCCCATGACGTAGTAATTCCAATGACTCAGTGGCCCCACAATCGCAAGCAGAGCAATGCCCGCGGTATAGCTTCTCCATGCAATAGTTCCGACAGGTTCACTAGAATCTGTCAGGCCTGATCTAGTCGCGGCGGCTTGAAAAGTAACCAGGGATCGATTGGGGACGGAGTGAGCTGGCCACGCTGACTGCATGTCTTGCTATTCCTCAATGCTTCCTGCATAATCCCGCCGCGACTTACTTCTTGGCTTACCTCTTCGATTCGTGCCGGGTTCTCCGGCCTCTAGTTCAAAGACTACCCACTACAGTTCAGTTGTTCGCTTGCGCGCCCGATTGGCGCGCGGTAATTTTTGATAAGGAGGCCTGCATATGGCTATCGGAACAGTTAAGTTTTTCAACCCCACCAAGGGTTTCGGATTCATCGCACCAGAAGACGGTGCCACCGATGTATTTGTACACATCAGCGCACTCGAACGTGCCGGCATGAGCACATTGAGTGAAGGACAACGTATCAGCTACGAGGTCGTCACGGAGCGCGGTAAGTTGGCTGCGGACAATATCAGCGCAGCTTAAGTCCCGTCCCTGCGCTGTAACAGTGCGAGGCAGGAATGAAAAAGGCGGTCGTTACGACCGCCTTTTTTTGTGCGTGCAGCTGACGAAAAGAAGCGGTTATCTCGTGAAATGTCGCATCGACTTTCACTGACCGCTAAGGTGACGTATTGCTAAGAGCGATTCTGCACAAACCATGTTCACTCCGGGAAATGTTCTTTGGTGCGCACGCATCGAACCTCAGTTCGATTATTTGGTCACAGTGTGAATGACTGAGCGCCCGAACTCGCGAATGCACTGGCCACACCGAATTTTTTCTTGCATAAGTAGCCTGCTGGTACTGGCTGGGGCACCGGTGCAAGCCGCCAACATTGAGCGCTCGACAATTGCCGGCAGCGAGGTAGTAAGCGTACGTATCACCGATCCGCGCCGTTACTGGAATGCAGCTGGTTTCCACGAGATGACGCCGCCGATACGGCTGTCAACCCAGGCCCACACCAGCGCGAGAACCTTGATCTACCTGAAGATCGGTAGCGGCGACGTGCTCACACACGCGGGGCCCGCCGGGTCGCGCACGATCCAGTATCCACCGGGCTCGGAATCCGATCGTGTGTCGATGGTGATGTATCGAAAAAATGGCATGCTGGGCTATACCATTGACGATGTGCGCGGCACCCGCTGGGATCACAATGGCCGGGAGTATTTTCATGTCTACCGGGCCAGCGGACCCCAGCCCCACGCGCCGCTCATCGGCTACGAATGGCCGCGTGACAATGCACGTGCAGCCAGCGAAGCAACCGAGCGACTGACACAGATCTTGCGCACTACGGCTTTGCCCAACGGATACTCGTCTGGCGACTACTATATTTACCGCTTCCGTCAGCTCAATCGCTGCCAGGGTTGCCACTGGCCGAACAAACCCAGTGCCAGCAGGGTCTCCGACAGAAGACCGCCCTGGGCGACTGATGCCAGCGGGCTGTACACGCCGCTTGCCGTGCTGCACGACTATGCGCCACTGTCCGCTGACTCAGCGTTTCATGATCCCAATTCCGCCGACCCTTATATAAGAGCGCACTGCGGCAGTCCTGGCGGGCCGACCAACGCTGAGCGCCTTGGCACGCCGGGCGGATACTATTACCGCTGCCCGGGAATGACGTATCCGATCGGCGTGCGCGATATGCGACGCGCCGTTCGGGATGGGGATCGCTACTCGGAGAGTGTGTGCCACGCGCGGCGCTATCTGTTCGAGCACCTGGATCTGGACGGGCGGCGGCATTTCGCGGCGGTCATGCGCAGCTGCCGCCACTAACCGCCGCCGTCAGCGTTATCCAGTTGGATTTGTATGCGCGCTTTCGCTGAGCGGCGCAACGCCCGCGCCGGTCTCCGAGGTATGACCCACCGGGCCCGCTGTTACGGCCCTGTGCACCTCGGCAGGAGAAGGGATGTCTTTCCAGCGAGTCCGGATAAGCTCGGCCCGCTTGATGACACGCTTGTGCAACGGCTCCGTGGCCTGTTTGGATTCCTTGTCCGCCTCAGTCGCCTGAGCGCTCTCGTTTGGATCGACCGGTGAGATACCAACCTCCTGGAGGCGTCGCTGTAGCTTGCTGATTGCCACGTCCCGGTCACGGTAGAACTCGGAACCGCGCACCCGGATGAAGTCCCAGCCCAGGCGCCGGAGCATTTGATGGAACGCCATTTCTTCCTCCACGGCTTCCATCGTCTGTTCCCGGTCGCCGTCACATTGAAGTGCGATTCGGTTGCCATTGCCGTCCTCGACGACCAGGTCAATTACATACTCGCCCACCATGTACCGTTGAGTGATCAGGTAACCGGCCTCACGGAGATTCATGAACACCGCCTTCTCGAGTTCCGATCGGAATTTCTTGCGGCCACGATCAACCTCGGGTCGCAGCGCCGACGGATCCTCGACGTGCGAAATCAGACGCAGCCGCAGGTCGCCACCCTTCAGGTCGCTCTGCGGGTTCAGTGAATGCACGACCCATAACTGGTCGCGCGCACGGCTGGCGGCGACGTTGAATACTTTGCGCGCATCATCGCGTTGGCGAAGGTGAAGCGGGCCCTTTTCCGACGGTGAATTCACGATCGACAGGAAGATGATGTCGCGTTCGTCGCCCTGAAACTGCGACGCACTGCCGCACAGGATGCGGCGCTGCTGGTACTCCGTGATGCTCAGGCGTTTGCTCAGCACAGAATCGATGTATAGCGCCTGTTCCGTACCCACCATGCAAATAACACCAATGGTGCAGCCGTCGTATTCCTCAAGTTTGCACACGGCCGACACCAGCGATGCGATCTCGAGTGCCTCGTTGCGGTTAATGCCGTTCGACTCTTTTCCGTTCTTGACCCGGTGCGACACCAGAGGCGGACTAACGCGGCTGGACAAGCCTTCTCGCAGCGGCCGTATTTCTCCGCCGTAACAGAGCTGATTCGAGAACTGAATGATGTCAGGCACGCAGCGGAAGTGCTCCAGTAGCCGGATTGTGCCGCCGAACGACTGTCGCGCAAGATCGTAGACCGAAGTTTTGCCGTCATACAACTGCTTGTTCGGAATGTCGACGAGGATCTCGTCAATCAGGGCATGCACACGGTCGACCGACTGCCCGACTGCATACGGACTTACCTGCTCATGGTCCCCGACAACGACAACCTCACGGCCAAGTGCGAACGCGAGCAGCCCAAGCGAGTCGCTCTGACTCGCCTCATCGAGGATCACCACATCGAATCGAGTGGTCGCCAGATCGAAGCATTCGGTCACTCGCGACAACGGCATGATCCAGACCGGAACGGCATTGCGGCATTCGACGAGTTTCTGCTTCGCCGCTTCCTTCAAACGCGCGACGTGCTTGCCAGTCCCTTTTCCGATTTTCTTGTGCAGCCCGAGCCAGCCGGTGAGCGCCTGTTGCTGCTCGAGACCGGTGCGACGTAGCTGCGCGAGCCAGGCCTTCTTCTCGACGTACCTTGCACTCGTTTCGAGCAGCGACTCCGAGACTGTGTCCAGCTTTTCCTGCAGCTCATCAATGTCGAGCTTCGACTGGTGGTTCAGTCGCTGCTCCCATTGACGGTAGCGCCACCCTTCATCGAGTTTCCCCGGTATGCTTCCGGCATTATGCGGGTCCTTGCGGTCGCGGATCGCACTCGCCCAGAACTGTGCGGCCGGCTCGAGCCGTTCGAGCAGTTCGAGGCGTCGCTCGTACCCCGGCATGAGTCGGGTGAGCGTTTCCAGCCTCTGCCACGACTCGCTATACGTATCGTAGTTGCCCTTCTTGATACCCGTTCGGAGTTGCCTGATCAACGGGTCAATCGCGTCCTTACGTGAGAACCCGTCGAGACACGTCAGCCAATCCTGCTTGCGTTCGGTCAGGTGCTTCCACGTCAGATAACGCTGCCTTGATTGGAGCAGCGGCTCCAGTTCGCTCATGACCAGATCGTGTGTACCCTGCAAGTCGGAGCCGGCGTCTTTTCCGTTCGCCTTCGTGCGTTGGAATTTTTCCCAGTCGAGACCGAGTGCCTGAATGCGCTCCGCGCACGGCGCCCAGACGTCAGCAGACCAATCCAGCGCGCGGAGAATTTCAGCCGCATATTTCTTGATCTTGCGCTCGGGCCGACGGCCGAGAGTGCGCACGGCCGGTGCGCCAAGAGACTCCATCTGGCGATCGTAGCGCTGCAGAAGCTTGTCGCGGAACCCGCGGATCTCCAGATGCTGCAGCATGGCACGGAAATGCGTCAACGTTTTGGGTTGCCCGCCCTGAACTTGCGATGACTCGATCAGTTTCTTCCACTCAGGATTCATCATCGTCGACAAGCGCCCGAGCGTTTTGCCCGACTCGAGGTGCTTCAGGATGGCCAGGCAGGTGCGCGTTGCGGGAACGCGTGTAGTTCCATAGTTGATCTCGGGTCCGTGCTCGAGGGTGAGTGGCTCACGCTCTTCTATTTCCTTGCAGCATTCCTCGATCAACTGAGCGAACTCGCGCCACGACTTCTCGCGCTCGCCGCCTTTGTTTCCAGCCTCAAGGCAGTCGAGCACCCATTCCTCATCGCGCTCGAGCGGCGCAACGGCGGACTTCATCTGCGCCAGGAACTCCGGTAGTTCTTCGGGTTCCTGATCGTCGTGTTTCCAGAACTCCTTGTCAGGTTGAACGCGTGTCTTCTCGAGTTCGGACAGATCGTCATATACCTTGGCGAAGTCCTTTGGAGTCGGAAAGGTCTCGAGCGGCGGGATCGTTTCACTGAGCAGCGTCTCGTCCTCCGGCGTAAGCTCTGCGTTCAGAGCATAGAGTTCCTTGACCTCCTCCTGGGAGAGCGGCAAGTCGATACCATTGGCAACCGGCCCGGGGATCCAGCCGTGCTTGTCGCCGGACTTGGCAACCTTGCGCGCCGCGTCCGACGGCGACAGTGTCTCGCCCAGGACTTCGGCATACTCGTACTCGCCCTTGACCGCGTTTTGCAGTTCGCTCCAGAGTTCGTCGCGCTGCGTTTTCAATAAGTCGCGCTGCTCGGCAAGCTGCTCAATATCACTGGCAAGCTTTTTCTCGCGCGTCGATGCCAGGTAATTGATGATGCCGGTGATCGATTCTTCGAGCTGTTTGTTGCTCGCATCATCGGAGCTGAGAACGCTGACACAAAGCGGTTGTAGCGGCTTCGCCAACTGGTCGCGGACAACGCGCAACGCCTTGGAGGCATGGCTCGTGACCAGGATGGATTTATCCTGCGCCAGATAGTGCCCGATCAAGTTGGCGATTGTGTGGCTCTTTCCCGTTCCCGGCGGACCTTGAACGAGTACTGCGCCGGTCTCCTCAAGGCGTTGAATCACCTGCGCCTGCTCCGGATTCGCGGGCTTTGTGAGCAGCAGGTCTACAGGCGCGGGCGCGCCCGTTTCCGGGTCAACTTTGCTGGCCTCACGGCCACTCTCGATGCCGACGATGCGCAGAAGTGACTCGGGAAGCTCCCGAAATTTCGGAAGTGCCTGCAAATAGCGTTCAATGTTCTCGCCAAGCCCCTGGTTCCGGTTCCCGAGGTACAGGTGCGGCTTGCGGAAGAGATACGGACCGGTAGCGTCCGGAATTTCCTCGGGGTCCTCGATGAACTCGCCGTCGGTCCAGAAACGATGCACGAAGTCTTTGAAAAAGCGGCTGGTCGGCTCACCTGCCAACGGGTGGAAGTGTTCCTCGGCAATCGCGTCGGTGACGTGCTGGATCGCCTTGCCATCGAGAGCGACGTGTCGCAGGAGCGGTATGTAGACTTCGGGGTTGTCATCGGTGTCGACGATGCTGAACTCGGGAACCGCCGGATTGAAGAGCAACTCGACTCTTTGCGTCAGGATCGGGTGTCGAACCCGGCCGCCGTCCTGATCAACGACGAGCATACCGTCGGCCAGAAACAGTTGATACTTTTCCGACTCACGATCGAAGCGCGAACGCAGCTCGAACAGGTCGGCGAAAACGCTTAGCGCCTCTACGACCTTACGCTCACTCAACTCCCACTCACGCTTGCGGTCCATCCAGTTGTCGAAAGCCTCGACGCGCTCCTCGGAGTCGGCAAATGACTGACCCTTGAGCGTCTTCTTCACGATCGAATCGGGATCTGAGTCCACGCGGTCCCAACCGGGCTTGAGCCAGTTCTTGATAACCACGGAGGGCTCAGGACACTCGCTCTCGCGCGGGCGGCCGACTTTGAGGATGACTCCGCCACGCGGGTCATCCTCAGCCTGGCGGTCACCTTTTCGACCAAAACTGTAGTCAGTCTGGACGTAGGACGAGCGCGGCAGACCGTCGAGCGGGAGATACCAGTCCCGGTCCTCCAGCCGCACGATCGGCGGTGTGCGTACGCGGTGCATCTCCGAGAGGTACTCGAATACCCGACCGATTCGCTGTTTGGCGCTGTCGAAATCGTAGCTCATAAAAATTGGCACCTTTCCTGGAGGTTCGTCCTGTGTCGCGGGTCAGACCGCCGGCTCCAGGGTGTTATCGAAGGGGCGCCGCGAGAGATCAGTCTGCAGATAGAAATTTCAGGCACCCTTTTTTCTTGATTTGGCAACTTATTCATGCTTTTGAGGACGCGACGAGCACATGAAAAATCCGTCCTCACCGCTGTTTCCATTAGCTTTTCCGCTCAGAAAACGTGCTTTTCACCCTGCTGGCGCGGATACGCGCGCAACGGGTCGAGTGGGTACACCAGTCGTAGCAAAAACCACTCCGGGATGAAAAATCTGGCCCACGGGGAACTGTCGACGATCAATAGCCGGGGACGCGCCGGCATGCGTGCAGATACCCCCGGACACGTAAAAATCCGACGATATCGGCTGTCGAGCTTAGGAAGATTCTGCCGCATCGGAACCGGTGCGAAGCCCGGAACGGGCTATTGAAAATCGAAACGCTGTCCTGCAATGCGGATTGGCGAAATTGCCGTTACGCAGATATTGGCATCACCGTCTCTGACAACCTGGCGTGAGCTAATCGACACCTGCCCAATTGCAAGTGCGGGATCAGCGATACGTCAGCAGTGCCTCGCCGGATCGGGCACCAAGCAAGCGGATAAACTGCTGATCGTTGAAACATGACAGCGACACTTTCTTGCCGCTATACAGTAGACGAGTGACTGAACAATTGTAGATCGGTTCGTAGAACTGGTAGACCTGCGCGCCACTCAAACCAAGAACGTGCGCGACGAGCGTGGCAATCGTTCCGCCGGACGTAAACACCGCCACAGTCTTGCCGGAGCCTTCGCGCTGGATCACATCCGCCAGCGCGCGATACGCGTTTCCGGAGTATTCAGCCCAGCTTTGCATGTCCGGATGAGCGGAATCGGTCGTTACCCAGTACTGAAATACGATTTCCAGCGCTTTCTGAAAGTCCTTTGACGAGCGCTCGCCTTTTTTGGCCAATGCCGCCAGTTCCGGGGAAGTCTCGCTTAGTTTCGGTACAAGCAACCCGAGAATTTTACCCGCGTCGATTTCATTGAAACGCGCGTCAATGTCATAGCGTATATTTTCAGGCTGCCCTTGCAGCACAATTTCAGCCGTTTTCGTCTGGCGTGCCAGCTCACCGCTATACGCAGCATCAAAATGAATGCCGCATTCGCGAAAGCATTCGCCGAGCACTTCGGCCTGACGGTGACCAAGCGGCGACAAACGATCGTAGTTGGCCGTGCCGAAGGATGCCTGCCCGTGCCTGATCAGATAGAGCTCCGCCATCAGGTTGCCGTGCCTGGACAGTCGGGTTGCGCTGGAATCATGAGGCCGGTTCGTCTGAATCCTGATCGTCGTCGTCTTGCTCAGAACGCGGCGTCGAACGAATCAGATCAGCAGCTTTTTCACCGACCATGATAGCCGCCGCATTGGTGTTGCCGGAGGGCATCGTCGGGAAAATCGACGCGTCCGCCACGCGCAGGCCTTCGATTCCGTGCACGCGCAGGTTCTCATCTACCACCGAGTCAGGACCCTGACCCATACGACAGGTGCCAATCGGATGATAGGCGGTCTGCGCATTGTTGCAGATCCAGTCGAGAATCTGTGCATCGGTTTCTACTTCCGCACCCGGTGAAAATTCCTCACCGCGCAGACCGTTCATAGCCGGTGCGTCGATGATCCGCCGGATCATCTTTACCGCATTCACGATCGTGCGCCGATCCACCTCGCTGTCCAGAAAATTAAAACGGATTGCCGGCGCGACGTAGGGATTGGCTGAGCGGATATGAATCGAGCCGAGACTTTCCGGGCGCAATTGATAAAGGGCGACCGCCATGGACGGGAAGTCCTGCAACTTTCTGCGCTTCGGGTCCTTGATAGCGTAGGGCACAAGATGCATTTGCACATCAGGTGTTGCGAGATCGGCATCGCTTTTCAGGAAAGCAACCAGCGGCGCCGACGGCAGACTGAAAAATCCACCACCGGTGAATACATACTTTAGCGCCTCAATCACTGCGCCGAGACCACGTGCCCGCCGGTTGTACGACACCTGCGGATCTGTCACCCGCCATATGATGCGCGGGGTCAGATGGTCTCGAAGATTCTCTCCGACTGACGGCAGCGCATGGTTCACGGAGATTCCGTGAGCCTGCAAAACTTCCGGATTACCAATGCCCGAAAGTTCCAGAAGCTGCGGCGTAGCCACGGCCCCCGCGCACAGGACGACCTCTTCCCCGGCGTGCGCGGTTACTTCCCTCCCCCTGTGCCTGTAGGCCACACCGATGCAGCGCTTGCCCTCGAGCAACACGCGCTGCACGCTCGCCTCGGTCAGCACAGTCAGGTTCGGCCTTCGCATTGCCGGTTCCAGATAACAATGTGCAACACTCATCCGTCGCCCGCGCCGGATGTTCACCTGGGTCTTGCTGATGCCCTCCTGGTCTTCACTGTTGTAGTCTGGGTTGGTTGGATAACCAGCTTCAACACCTGCCTTGAATAGCGCATCGTAGAGCGGATTCTGGTCCGGCACTACCGATACGTGTACCGGCCCGCCGTTGCCACGACCGGTTGCGCCTTTGCGTTCGAAATCCTCGATGCGGTCGAAAAGTGGCGCGACGTCCGTCCAGCTCCAGCCGGGCGCACCCATACTCGCCCAGGTATCGTAATCGCTCGGTTGGCCACGCACCCACACCAAACCATTGATCGCGCTCGATCCGCCCAGCAACTTTCCACGCGGTACCGGGATTGCACGCCGGGCGGTGACTTCTTCGGGCTCGGATTCGTACACCCAGTTCGCCGCCGGGTCGTGAATCAAAAGCCCGAAACTGATCGGGAAGCGCGAATAGGGATGACCGGCGCGCCCCGCTTCGAGCAGGAGTACACGGGTGCGCGGGTCCTCGGAGAGACGCGCCGCCAACACTGCGCCGGCCGAGCCGGCGCCAACAATGATGTAATCGTACTGATCCATAGTTTCCTGCCATCTTATGCCACGGTTAGTTTACTGGAGTGCGAGGTCAAACTCGGACCCCGTCCGTCGCGCAGCACTCGAAGTTGCATTCGTTCCCGGGATGCGCTGATCAGCCAATCATAGTCCAAGTCTCCGCCGGCACTGAGTCGTCCGTAGAAACAAGGCGGTCAAGCTCTCCCGGCCACTGCCGGGAACAACGCTAACAGCCACGCAGTATCTCGACGCTCTCAAATCCAGCGACATTTGAGCAAGGAGATTGAAACACGCCGGTGTTACGGCACGGTAGCCAATATCATCAGCTGCACAACCGGAGCAATCAATGGCAACTGGAACGGCCAAATGCTAAAGTCGCAGCTCTGTTACGGGCGCACGCTAATAACTCGCACCATCAAACCAGCTTCTCGCAGAGTAGATATTCGCTCGCACAAATTATCCGGGATCGCACGCAGGGCAATTCATTGAACATGTCAAAACTAGCGGAAGACACTCTCAGTTCACTAGCCAATCAGATGCTGACTGACTACGACGCCAGGACTCCAGGTACGGCGTTTGCCGATGGCTTGCGGCTCGAGCTCACACAAGCCTGGAGGCTACAGAGTGCGGTGGCCCGTCTTCGTGAAGACCGGGGCGAGACGGTAGTTGGGTACAAAATCGGATGCGTCGCCGAGAACAACCAGAGAGCAAACGGCTTGTCGCACCCGGTTTGGGGGCGGCTTTGGTCTACGGAACAACACGTGGGAGGAGCGTCACTGCGCAAAGCGGATTTCGCGAATGTTGCTATTGAAGCTGAGTTTGCAATTGCGCTGGATAGAGATATTGATCCGGACAACGCATCTGCCGAAGCAGTGGCTGATGCCGTTAAGAACATCTATCCCGTCCTCGAACTCCACAATCTCGTCATGCGCGGTAGCGCACCGACTGGCCATGAGCTGATTGCCAACAATGGTATCCATGCCGGCGTCGTTCGCGGACAAGGCGTTCCGGTTTCGGGCGAGTTACTGACGACTGACCTCGCCTTGGTGTTTGATGGTGAAACGGTTGATTCATGGTCTTCGGTTCAATGGCCAGGTGACATTCTCTCGGCAGTGAAATGGCTTGCGGAGCAACTCGCTGAATCCGGCCGGCGCCTGGTAAAAGGGGACATGATTCTTACGGGCGCGTTCGGACCGCCGATACCGCTTGGCGACAAAACAAGAGTCGATGCCACGTCTTCCGCATTTGGTAACGTGAGCGCGACGTTTTCGTAGGATCCGTTAATACCTGCCGAATATGGTGGGTTGGGCTGAACGTTGTATGTGAAGCCCAACATTTGGGCGTGCGGAGAAAGCTCGATCGGTTGAGCTAAACGTATTCTGTCGCCCCCCGACCTAACCGACTATCGATTGGTCACATTAAACGCCGCTCGGGAATGGCGAACATCGATTTATTGGTCGGTCGAAATTCGTCGCGCAAGAGGACTACATCTCCTGAACAATGCACCAACTTGAGCGTGCCCTCTCTGTTTCGCTCGCTTGGCGTTCTGGCGCTGAAAGCGAAGTTGCACCTCGGCCCTATCAATGAGTAGCGCACAAGAAGCTGTCGCCAGCCAGGATCATGACGACGAAGATCTGAATGCGGTAATCGCGTCGCATCGCTGGCTAGTATTGCTGCTGGTGCAGCTCACGACGCTTACCTTCGGCATGGCGATCACTGCGACCAACGTTGTGCTGCCACAAATTCGCGGCACGTTATCTATTACCCAGGATCAGGCCGCATGGATCGTCACGGTATTTCTGGTTGCGGCGGCTGTGGCCACGCCATTGACCGGTTGGCTGGCCGGTCGACTGGGTTGGCGCCGATTCATGGTGACTGCACTGATCGGCTTTACCATCTCGTCGGTTGTCTGCGGAATGGCGGATTCGTTGGAAGTATTGCTGCTTGCGCGTGCCGCTCAGGGGCTTTTCGGCGCGCCAATCATGCCGCTCGGGCAAGGCATGTTGCTCGCGACATTTCCGCGCCACATGCACCCACTGGTTTTGGCGCTTTGGGGTGTAGGTGCGGTAATGGGTCCGATACTCGGTCCGGTACTGGGCGGCCTGATCGCGGAGTCACTGAACTGGCGTTGGGCGTTTTTTCTGATGGCGCCGGTCGGCGCGCTCGCCACCGTGCTTGCAATTGCCGCCCTCGGAGACCAGGAACACGGCACGTCAGGGCGCCTCGGCACAATCGGATTCATCGCCCTGGCGGTAAGCATGAGCAGTGCGCAACTGATGATGGACCGCGGTCATCGGTTGGACTGGTTTGACTCTTTCGAGATCATTGTCGAAGCAACACTGGTCGTCGTCGGCGTATGCATTTTCGTTGCGCACACCACGATGTCGCGCACGCCATTTCTGAATCCACGCATGTTCAGCAACTGGAATTTCAGTATCGGCCTTGTGATGGCGTTGATCATGGGGGCGTTAAGCTTGACGACGATCGTACTGTTTCCGTCGTTGCTGCAAGATTTGCGTGGTTACCCTGACGCAATAGTCGGCGTTCTGGTGGCGGGGCGGGGTCTGGGCAATTTGATAAGTTTCCTGATCGTCGTTCAGTTCACTCGCTATAACGCCCGACTCGCACTTGCCGTTGGCATGGCCCTGCAAGTATGGGCGGGTTGGCAGATGACTTTGCTTGACATCAACATGACCAATTTCGATGTGTTCTGGACGAACTTTGTTCAAGGTTTTGGCTTCGGGCTTGCCTACACGCCGATCATCACTCTGGCATTTTCCACTTTGCCGACGCAACTGGTTGTACAAGCTTCGGCGGTGTTTAACCTGATGCGCAACTTTGGTGCAAGCTTGTTCATTTCCTTGAGCGTCCTGGTCCTTCTGCGATCGACGGCGGAGAACTATGCCGGATTGAGCGCCGCGGTTTCGCCGATGAACGAAACCTTGCGCGACCCCGGCCTCGTCGGCGGCTGGGCGTGGAACACCACCAAAGGTCTGGCCGCACTCAGTGTGGAGATTCAACGCCAGGCGGAAATGGGCGGCTACCTGAACGCGTTCGTATTGCTGGCGGTTGCTGCAGCCGTTGGGCTGCCCTTCGTGTTGATGTTTCGCGATCCGAAGCGACCAGTATGAGCAAATAGCCAAGTCACGAAAGGGTAAGGGAAACGTCAAGGGTAGTCTCTACTAAACGTTGTCCCCCATTTTGCCCCCTATTTGTCCACGTTTTTCGACCCAACGCCACGTCACTTGGCGAGCTGATGAAAGGCGTCACGGTATTCCTGCATGAATTTCTGCCCGCCTTCAGTTGCTCTTCAAGCCTGGGGTCATACGGAGTCAGCGCAACTCCTTCAGGTGTCTCCGTAACGAATACAGTCGAACCTTTGTCAAGTTTCAATCGCGCCAGCACGTCTTTCGGCAAAATGACGCCGACTGAGTTGCCTATTCGAGTGAGTTTTAGAGCCAACATTCTGCAATCCATTGACGTTATAACGAACGTTATAATTCGTTGATACTAATAGTTTTTTATGCGAAACACAGCAGCCTTCGGAATTGCGGACCTACTCTGATGGTCTACTGCGGCTGCGTAACTGTCGCCATCCTCTCTTGCCAGGCGTTACGTGCCGTAGGTGGTCGGAACGACTACCCCACCTGCTTCCCCAGAAACTCCAACGCCCGACCGCGTGCGAGCTTGGCTGCATCGGCATCGTATGAGCCGCGCTGGTCGCAGTTGAAACCATGCCCGGCTTTGTAAAAGAAGTGTGTCTGATCTTTATGTGCATCAGCAAATACCTTGACCGCGTCCAGCGGAATGGATTGATCGCTTTCGCCCCAGTGAAACATGACCGGGCAACTCGGCTTCAGGTCGACCAGCCCGGGGATGCCACCGCCGTAGTACGGTATCGCGCAACTCAAGCCGCTTACCTCCGCTGCGGACTTCCAGGCCACCCGGCCGCCCCAGCAATAACCAACGATACCGGCCTTTCCGGCGTCGGCGATATTTTGCAGCGCCGCTGACACGTCCTTCATGGTGCCATCCAGGTCAATTTTCTGGATGATGTCGATTCCGGCCTGAATCTCGTCCTGCGTGTATCCGGCGTCATAGTTTCGCTGAACGCGATCGAACAATGCCGGCGCAATCGCCAGGTAGCCGGCCGCAGCGTAACCATCCGCTACGCTGCGGATGTGACTGTTGACACCAAAAATCTCCATCGCCACGACCAGCCCGCCGCGCGGCTTGCCGGATGGCTCCGCACGGTAAGCTTGAAGTTTGTGGCCATCGGCCGCCGTTAATTCGATAGTCGTTCCCATTACATCCTCCGTTCAATTTGGTTTTTACTTCGTGTACACCGCTTCCACCGCGCAGGTTCGGCCTTCCTCATTGTTTCTAAGCCCATTTGCCATCTTTGCCTCCAGTTCGGTCGGAACGATCACACCCAACCCCAACACAGGCGTCGTGCCTGCCGCGAGTGCCTGTCTGCGCTTCTTCTGATTGACGATGGTCCGTTGTGTCGTGTCCTCCCATATATTCTCGCGCAGACCGGCAGAAGCGAGCAGAGGCCGCATCTCTTCTGACGACACGAGAAAGCTGAGCGAAGGCGAGGATGCCCAGAAGGCCGGGTAATGTGGGCCGGCAACCGGTCCTGCGAGAACCACCTCGAAGGCGAATACGCCGCCGGGACGCAGCACGCGATGCACCTCTGTGAACAGGCGTGCTTTGTCCTCCATATTCATCATTGTATTTTGCGACCAGACGACATCGAAGGCGGCGTCGCCGAAAGGCATGTCGAGCGCGTTACCGCACTGAAACCGAACCTGTTCGCTCAGCCCCACTTTGTCTGTCAGCATTTCTGCAGCCCGGCAGTACTCTACGGTGATGTCGATGCCGGTAACCTGACATCCGAACTCGGCGGCCAGGGTGCGGGCCGGCCCGCCGGCGCCGCTGCCGATATCCAGCACCTGCATTCCAGGCGACAACGCCGCCAGCCGCGCCAGTTCCCGCGTCGACTCGCGGCCGCCACCGTGGAACTCGTCGAACGGCGCGAGATCGTCTCTGGTAAGTTTGTCGAGATCCTTTCCGGCATTTGTCAGCTTCTCCAGGATCCTCGCCGGGATATCCGTGGGGGCGTAGTGCTGGTTCAACGACTCTGCGTACTGCGACACGTTTCCTCCTTCGTCGGGCGCACCCTGGTTTAGCGCTTCAATGCATGCTTCCCGGCATGCCACCGTCAATCACGAGCACCTGGCCGGTGACCGATTCCGCGCTGCAGAACGTCACGACCTGCGCGGCGATGTCTTGCGCACTCGCAGTCCTGCCCAGCACCGCCTGCCTTCTCGCAGACTGGGCTACTTTTTCCGGCAGGCGGTGCGCCATGCGGGTGCCTTCTACCAGGCCCGGTGCGATACAGTTCACCGCGATCTCCGGTGCCAGTGCGACTGCCAGACAACGGGTCAGGTGGATCAGCCCGGCCTTGCTCGACGCATAGGCCATACTGCTGCCCCCGGGAAACAGTCCCGCCGCGGAGGCAATGTTGACGATCCGCCCGGCCCCATGCGCGCGCAAGTGAGGTGCAAACGCGCGCGCTAGCAGATAAGGGCCGCGCAGGTTGGTCTCAAACATTCTGTCCCAGACTTCGGCATCAAGAGTTTCGAGATCGGGAAACGCAATGCCGATGTTCCAGGCAGCGTTATTGACAAGGATGTCCATACGGCCGAAGTACTTATTAACAGCATCAGCGGCTGCATCGATCGACGAGGGGTCGCGCTGATCGAGCTGGACTGCGAGGCCGCGACGGCCTGATTTGGTGACTGCGTCGACGGTTGAAGCCGCGCCTGCTTGCTGACCAACATATGAGATCGCAACATCGGCGCCCGCCATCGCCAGAGCCCGCGCGATAGCACCTCCGATGTCGCCGGAGCCTCCCGTTACGAACGCTGTCTTGCCGGTAAGATCCATTTCAGTCGCGTTTCTCCGTGTGCATTCGTGAATGCCGCTGATCCCAAAACGGGTAACCAGTTGCGCTCCAATAGAAGTTTAGAGAGTCTCTCCACGTCTTGCCACATCCGAATCGGATTTCCCATCGCGTTATAGCTCGGCAGAGGTAGGCGCGCGCACTTCGTGGAAGACCAACGCCCCCTCAGCGCACCACGAGATTTCGTCGGACACCAGAAACTGCATATGCATGCCGCACCACAGGAGCCTGCCGGACTTAGGTGTTCGATAGCGAAACCATGAGAGCGCGAGGACAGATTTTGACGATTTCGACGCGCATATCGGGAAAATGTAAGGAGAAATCGATGAAATATGAACCGCTCTCCCACCGTTGCAGCCGAATCTTCCTCAGTCCGACAGGCTCCTCGGCTAAACTGCGGGTTTTCCCGCAGGAAGAATTCCATGTCTTACGAGAGTTTCAAGGTCACGATCGAAAACCAGATCGCCCACTTGCAGATGTGCCGTCCCGAGAAACGCAACAGCATGACGCCAGCGTTCTGGCGCGAGTTGCCGCAGATCGTGAAAGACATCGACCAGAATTCAAAAGCCCGCGTGATCGTGATTTCCTCCACCGGCAAGGCGTTCACCGCTGGAATGGATCTCGCCGTTTTTGGCGCAGACCCTGGCGTGTCCGGCGAGTCCGCCGAGGACGATGCGGCGCAGAAGACAGCCAGGCTTCAACACGGCGCGCGCTTTCACGACACCATCGACTACTATCAGGAGAGTTTCTCGTGCCTGGAGAACTGCCGTATTCCGGTTCTGGCCGCGATACAGGGCGCCTGTGTAGGTGGCGGAGTCGATTTCGTCACAGCGTGCGATATGCGCTACGCGACGGAAGACGCATTCCTGTCAATTTTTGAGATCAACATCGGCATGACTGCCGACGTTGGTACCTTTCCGCGTCTGGTGAAGCTCATTCCCGAAGGTGTGGTGCGCGAACTCGCTTACACGGGGCGGCGCATTTACGCCGAGGAAGCGCGCAGTGTCGGTCTTGTGAACCGGGTTTTTCCTGATCAGGAAACGATGTTGTCCGAGGTCATGAAAATCGCTGAGGAAATTGCCGGAAAACCGCCCATGGCCGTGCACGGCTGCAAGAAAATGATCACCTATTCCCGCGATCACACGACCGCTGACACACTCGACTATATCGCCGCGTGGAACGCCGCGATGTTGCTACCTTCCGAAATGAAGGAGGCAATGACTGCAAACGCAGAGAAGCGGCCCGGCAAGTTTGTAGATCTGCCGGCCAAGCGGGCGCGCTAGTGTAGTGCTCGTCAACACGGGTTAAGCGAAGCGATTTCGAATTTTCAGCTGCGAAAGTGCCGGACATGACAAGTGACAGTATCCATTTGGGGCCTCATCGGGCGACGGGAGACCGAACCCAATGGATGGCCTTGCGCTTTCGTGACCCCGGAATCAGTGAAGCGATTCGAGCTTGAGCACCGCCCCGCAAACCCAGTCCGCAGAAGTGCCACACAGCGTGTCCCTGGCACGACGTCGCGCACTCGGCGCTGCTGTCATCGGCAATGTTCTGGAGTGGTACGACTTCGCCGTCTACGCCTTCCTCGCCACGGTCCTGGCCAGGATTTTCTTTCCGAGCGGCGATGAGCTGAGCGCGCTGCTCGCGACGTTCGCGGTTTTCGGTGTCGGCTTCGTCGTACGTCCACTAGGGGCTATCGTCATCGGCCGTCTGGCAGACCGGCGCGGACGCAAGATTGCGCTGTCGCTGACGATCATACTGATGGCGTTGGGAACAGTGATGATCGGCCTGCTGCCCAGCTACGAAACGATCGGCGTTGGTGCCTCGGCCTTACTGGTCGCCGCTCGCTTGCTGCAAGGGTTCTCTGCCGGCGGCGAATGGGGAAGTTCGACCGCCTTCATGGTCGAGTGGGCACCGCCAAATCGCCGTGGCCTGTTTGGCAGTTTGCAGCAAGCCAGCGTGGCGGGCGGATTTCTGCTTGGCTCACTCACCGCCGCTTCACTGAGTCATTGGCTCGGCCCTGATGCACTGGAAGACTGGGGTTGGCGCGTGCCGTTCCTGTTCGGCGGCATTCTCGGGCCGATTGGTCTGTACATGCGCCGCAAGCTCGACGAGACGCCGTCATTCAAGGCTGCCGTGCAGGAGCGCGCGGAACCTGGCGTATCGTCCGCGCGGCAGGGTTGGAGCCTGGCGGCGCGCGCGTTCGGTTTCACGGTGTTGTGGACGACTGCGTATTACATTTTCCTGAGTTACATGCCGACGTTCCTGCAACAGCACGTCGGTCTGGATCGCACGCAAGCGCTGTGGTCCAACACATTGGCGCTGATGGTATTGGTGGTCGCAGTGCCATTGGCAGGTGCGCTGTCCGATCGCATTGGGCGTAGGCCCTTATTGCTCGCCTCTTGTGCAGCGTTTGTGCTGCTGCCGTATCCGTTGTTTGCGATGTTATTGTCGAATCCGTCGCTGCCAACCGTGATTGCTGTGCAACTGTTGTTCGCATTGGCGATTGCACTTTTTTCCGGCGCCGGACCGGCGGCAATTGCCGAAATCTTCCCAACGCGCATACGCGCGACGTGGATGTCAATCGGTTATAGTGTTTCAGTGGCTTTATTCGGCGGTTTCGCGCCGTACGTGGCGACGTGGTTAATTGCACGCACTGGCTCACCGCTTGCCCCGACCTGGTATGTGATTGGCGCTGCCGTCGTTACCGCGCTCACTATCGCCACGCAGAAAGAAACCGCGCACGACGCGTTGCGTTGACGAGATTGCTATGAACGAACCTGCCCTGGAACCCTGGCAATGGACTGAGCAGCACTGGCGCAAAGTCGTCAATCATGTGCGCGCCGGGCGCCGGCTGCATCCCACACACTGGAAAGACAATGCGCGCTGTGCCATCGCGCTGTCGTTCGACTCCGATCACGAGACCAACGAGCTGCGCGACGGCGGAAAATCGATCGGCCGGATGTCATGGGGCCAATACGGCCATCGGGTTGGCGTGCCACGCATACTCAAAGTGCTGCAACAACATGACGTGCGCGCGTCGTTCTATGTGCCCGCCGTAACAGCACTGCTGTATCCGGAAGAACAACAACAAGTCATCGGTGATGGCCACGAAATCGGCATCCACGGCTGGATACACGAAATGAACTCAGTACTGCCGCGCGCGGACGAGCGTGACTTGATGTTGCGCGCCGCAGACACACTGGAACAAGTTACTGGTGTGCGCGCTGTTGGCATGCGTACGCCGTCGTGGGATTTCAGCCCGAACACGCTATCGATTGCGAAGGAAATGGGGTTGCGCTACGACTCTTCGCTGATGGCTGACGAGGATTGCTATGAACTGCTTCTTGATGGCGAGCCAAGTGGCGTCATGGAATTGCCGGTTGAGTGGGTGCGCGATGATGCAGTTTACTTCTGGATGCACCGCGGCCAGTCGTTGCGGCCCTACACGCCGCCTGAAGCCGTGTTCGATATTTTTCGCCGCGAATTCGATGCGGCCTACGACGACGGCGGATTGTTCCAGTTAACCATGCATCCGCACATCATCGGCTATCGCTCACGTATCTGGATATTGGAAGAACTTATTCGCCATGCGCGCAAGCGCGGCAACGTTTGGTTCGCGACACACGCCGAGGTAATCGCCTGGGTCGGCGCGCACGCCGTATAGCCCTGCACCTGGCAAGCCTTCGCTGTCGTGACAGCAAGCCGCAGGTCCTGGACGTGCCACGAAAAGGGGCGATAGGCGGGCAAAGCCTAGTTGTTCTGCCGACACAAGCGCAATTTGCCCAGCGGTGTATGCAGCGGGCAATATTAAGCGCCGCGCCGATTAGCGAAGAATGGCAAGACGTCGGGTTACGCTGCACTAACCCAGCCTACGAAGAAACGAACCGATTCGCGCCATCGGCCCAAATATCGGATAACGCCTGGGTTTCGTTATCCGTTTGGGCGTAAGCCGATGCCCAGTTTGGCGCATAAACGGACGACGTAGAAGATAGAATCTGCGTCATCGATTGCGCCGGGCGCGCCACAACTGATGCCAGCGCAATCACTGTACGCATGCGACGGAAGGATTTGAATGTCAGACACCAAGCCCGCCGAACCCAGTCCGGATATGCCCGGCGCGGGAGCTCTGGAAGATTTACGCGTTGTGGATCTTTCGCGCTTTATCGCCGGCCCTTACTGCGCGATGCTGCTAGGCGACATGGGCGCGGATGTGATCAAGGTCGAACCGCCGGGTCGTGGTGAGAACAGCCGCTTGTACGGCCCCTTCGTCGAGGGCGAAAGCCTCTACACCATGGTCTTCAATCGCAACAAACGCAGCCTCACGCTGGATCTGCGATCGCATCAGGGAAAGGGTCTTCTTCTCGACCTGCTGGAAAAAGCGGACGTACTCATCGAGAATTTCGTACCGGGCACACTGGAGAAGATGGGCCTCGATTGGGACACCTTGAAGAAACTGAACCCACGACTGATCGTGACGCGTATTTCCGGTTTCGGTCAATCTGGCCCCCTGGCAAGCAAACCCTGCTTTGACGTCATCGGGCAAACCATGAGCGGACTGATGGAAATCACCGGTGATGCAGATCGCCATCCGACAATGGCAGGCACCTATGTGGTGGACTACTCGACTGGAATGTACGCAACCATCGGCACCTTGGGCGCGCTGCAGGCCCGGGAACGTACCGGCAAAGGACAGGTCGTCGACGTCGCATTGATGGACTCCGCCCTTTCCATGCTGATGACCGCAATTCCCGAGCAGGTTATCCATGGCCGTACGATGACACGCCATGGGAACCGCGATCGCTACGCCGCACCATCGAATACCTTTCCGACTCGCGACGGTGCCTGGGTGCATATCGTCGTGGCAGGCGACCCGATGTTCCGTGGGCTTGCCAGAGCCATGGACCAGGTGGCGCTCGCTGATGATCCTCGCTACGAGAATAATGTCGTTCGAATGGAAAATGTGGAAGAACTCGAAAAACACATCACCGAATGGACCAGAACCCTGAGTAGCGCCGAACTGCTGGAGCGACTGAACGCAAACGGTGTACCGTCAGCGAAAGTCGCGTCCGTCGCCGATCTCGTCGACGATGAGCATCTCGCCCATCGCGGCCAGATTATCAACATGCAACACGCGAAGGCAGGTTCGGTTCCGATGCAGGGCTTTGCGGTGAAGTTTGGCGAATCGCCGATGCGCTTGCGTCATCCACCTCCACTGCTCGGCGAACAATCTAGTGCTGTTCTAAACGATTGGCTGGCGTTTTCAGAAGACCAGATCAGCCAACTCCGTGAAGACGGCATCATATAGGCAGAATTTTCCCGTTACGCATTTGTAATTTCCGAATCAACCTGTGAACTCATGACTCTCAAAAATCTCCTCATTGCCAATCGCGGCGAAATCGCGATTCGAATCGCGCGCAGCGCTGCCGAATCAGATGTCCGATCCCATGCCATCTACTCGGAGGATGACGCGCAGTCCGATCACGTCACAAAAGCCGACGCAGCATATCGCCTCACCGGCACTGGTCCCGCTGCCTACCTTGACGCGGAGCAGGTGATCCGCGTTGCGCGCGAGGCAAACTGCAACGCTATTCATCCGGGCTACGGTTTTCTGAGCGAGAACGCAGACTTCGCTCGAAGTTGTGAACAAGCCGGACTGATATTCGTTGGACCGACACCGGAAGTACTTCAGGCATTCGGCGACAAAGGAGCGGCGCGCGCGCTTGCCGTCAAATGCGACGTGCCGGTTCTGCCCGGGACTGACGGTGCAACTACACTCGAAGAGGCCGGCGAGTTCCTCAAATCACTTGGCAACAATGGCAGCGTCATGATTAAGGCAATCGCCGGTGGCGGAGGCCGAGGAATGCGCCAGATAAACAACGCGTCTGAACTGAAATCCGCGTACGAGCGCTGCAGCTCGGAGGCGAAGCAGGCGTTCGGAAACGGTGACGTTTACGTGGAAAAACTCTTTCCCAAAGCGCGCCACATCGAGGTGCAGGTCGTTGGCGATGGCAGCGGCGATGTTATCCACCTTTGGGAGCGCGAGTGCAGCCTGCAACGCAATCGCCAGAAGCTCATTGAAATTGCACCGGCACCAGGACTGTCACCGGCACTACGCGATCGCCTGATCGACGCCGCCTTGCGCATGGCCCGGGCCGTAAAACTGCGCAGCCTTGCCACATTCGAGTTTCTCGTCGAGCAGGAAGCAGCGGACCACTCCGCTTTTGCGTTCATCGAGGCCAACGCTCGCCTGCAAGTCGAGCATACCGTCACCGAAGAAGTGACGGGAATTGACCTGGTACGTACGCAACTCGATATCGCCCGCGGTCGTACGCTGAAAGAAATTGCATTGTTGGCAGACGAAGTACCGGCAACCCACGGCATCGCGATGCAGGTAAGAGTGAACGCCGAAACCATGTCGGCCGATGGTACGGTACGGCCTGCCTCAGGATCGCTGGAAGCATTTGATCCGCCCGCGGGCCCGGGCGTGCGCGTAGATACCTGCGGCCACGGTGGCTTTCGCGTCAATCCACGTTTCGACTCGCTGCTTGCGAAAGTGATCGTGCACGTCGCGCCGGGCCATGTGAATACCGAGAGTGAACTCAGAACGGTCGCCGCAAAAGCGCGGCGCGCATTGTCGGAATTTCGAATTGTGGGCGTGTCCAGTAACCGAGAGTTCCTGCTCAACCTGATTTCGTCTCCCGATTTCCTCGCCGGACACTGGCATACGGGACTGATCGAGGACAATCTCGCTTCGTTGTGTGCGCCGGCAGATCATCCACGGCTATATGGCGAGCCGTTGAGCGCGAATAGCACCGACTCTACGTCAACCACAATTGACTCGGTCGATCCGCTCGCGGTGTTAACGCACGGGAAACGCGACATTGATGCGACACCGTCGCATGAGGTAGCCACGCTCCCGGAAGGCTCCCGCGCCATCCCTGCCGCGATTTCGGGAACGGTAGTCAGCATCGACGTAAGCCCGGGCGACACTATCAAGCGCGGCCAGCAGGTTGCGATCATGGAAGCGATGAAGATGGAACACGTAATCGTTTCTCCCGTTTCCGGTGTGGTTCAGGATATTCGCGGTATACACAACCAGACATTATTTGAGGGCGCGGCCTTGCTCACCGTTGCGGTGATCGAAGACCAGTCTGATCTGGTCGAGTCAGAACAAGCAATCGACCTGGACCACATTCGCTCCGACCTGGCGGAACTTCGGCAGCGCCGCGCCCTGACCCTGGATGCAGCGCGACCCGATGCCGTCGCAAAGCGGCGCAAGCTCCAGTTTCGGACAGCGCGCGAAAATATTGACGATCTATGCGACCCGGAAAGCTTCCATGAATATGGCGCGTTCGCGGTAGCCGCCCAACTCAGCAGGCGAACGATGGAAGATCTCATTGCCCGAACCCCGGCGGACGGGATGGTAATGGGCATTGGTCGCGTGAATGGCAGCCTGTTTCCCGATGCCGATTCGCGCTGCATGGTGATGTCCTATGACTACACGGTGCTCGCTGGCACACAAGGCCACAGGAATCACCTGAAGAAAGACAGGCTGTTCGAGTTGGCAGCCGAATGGCGGCTGCCGCTGATTGCGTTTGCCGAAGGTGGCGGCGGCCGCCCGGGCGATACCGACATACTCACCTCCGGCTCGCTGGACATCAAGGCGTTTACCTTACTCGCAAAACTGAGCGGCCTAGTTCCCTTGGTCGGCATTGCGTCGGGCCGGTGCTTCGCCGGAAACGCAGTTATCGCCGGGACATGCGACGTGATCATCGCGACTGAACGGACTTCACTCGGCATGGGCGGTCCGGCGATGATCGAAGGCGGCGGACTGGGTGTATTCCATCCCGATGAAGTTGGCCCTTCGTCGGTTCAACGCTGCAACGGCGTGATCGATATCATCGCGCGCGACGAAGCCGACGCCGTTCGAATCGCAAAGCAATACATTTCCTATTTTCAGGGACCGCTGGAGGATTGGTCGTGCGCCGATCAGCGCGAACTGCGCCAGGTGATTCCGGAAAACCGCCTGCGCGTATATGACGCAAGAAAAGTGATCGACCTGATCGCCGATACTGATTCCGTTCTGGAACTGCGGCGTGACTTTGGAACCGCAATGATTACGTCATTCATTCGGGTCGAAGGGCGGCCGATGGGCCTGATTGCGAACAACGCGATGGTGCTCGGCGGCGCGATCGATTCTGATGCCGCTGACAAAGCCGCGCGCTTCCTGCAACTTTGCGATGCGTTCGACATTCCGATTCTGTCGCTGTGTGATACGCCGGGCAACATGGTCGGCCCTGAAGCCGAACGCACTGCGCTGGTACGCCACTGCTGCCGACTGTATGTCATCGGTGCCAATCTAACCGTGCCAATTTTCTCCGTGGTAATGCGCAAGGCTTACGGCCTTGGTTCACAGGGAATGGTGGGCGGCAGCTTTCATCTGCCGATGTTCTCGGTCGCGTGGCCCACCGGAGAGTTCGGACCGATGAATCTCGAGGGCTCCGTCAAGCTTGGCTTCCGCAAGGAACTGGAATCAATCGCCGACCCTGAAGAACGTAAGATCAAGTTCGAAGAATTAGTCGCAGAAGCTTACGAACGCGGCAAAGCGCTCAGCGCTGCGACGCTTTTCGAGATGGATGATGTTATCGACCCGGCGGACACCCGTTCATGGGTCATGGCTGGATTGCGTTCGTTACCGCCAACCGAACGGCGTACCGGGAAAAAGCGCCCTTGTGTGGATACCTGGTAAGTAAGTGGCTGGACAGAAGCTCGTCCATTGCGATTTCCTGGTGGCCGACCCACCGTATATGCTCCTGACAGAACGGCGAATAGCCTCGACTGAGAGACGGGCCAACCGGAGATAGACGAAGTCGCTACAATTTCGCGTCAATTGTGATCAAATGCATCGGTCGGCATCGAATGGCAGAAGGAGGACGGCAATGACGTCCCGGGGCAAACAAAAGAAAGCCGGAACACCTCGCAAAACCATCAATGCTGTGGCGAGCAACCGAAGGCCGGTTGCGGGATTCGATATCGACGCGAGAGAGCACCGGCTCTTCCGCTCACTGGACGTCCGAAATGAAGGGCGAGTCCTTGTCAGCGATTTTCTCGACACTCTTCGCAGCACCGGGATAAGCGTTGAGGATGTTCGCCTTAAAGAAACCATGCAGTCGCTGGCTGGTTTCGGACCGCTCGATCATTTGTCGATGGACAAGTTCTGCGAATTCATACGTCCGAACATCTTGCTCGTGGAACAGGTACTGCAAGGAAACGTCGTAATTCCGGACTTCTCCAGTTTATGCACGGCGATCAGCGAAATCTATCAGATTACGAAATCCAATCAAAACGGAAAAGTAGCGGACTACATACCGCAGCTCGCAAAAGTTGATCCGGAACGCTACGGCGTTGGATTGTGCACTGTCGACGGCCAGCGCTACAGTACGGGCGATGCCGGACTCGAATTCTGCGTCCAGTCTTGCTGCAAACCGATTACCTATTGTCTCGCGCTGGAGGAGCACGGCGCCGAGTATGTTCATCGTTATGTCGGCAGAGAGCCGAGCGGATTGAACTTTAACGAACTTGCGCTTGCCAACGACGGTGAACCGCACAATCCGATGATTAACGCCGGGGCCATCATGTGTTCATCAATGATCCAGCCGGGACTGGATCTCGGTAGTCGGTTTGACTACCTGCTCAAATGCTGGTCATCCCTGAGCGGAAATCAAAAGATGCATTTCAACAACTCGGTCTATCAATCCGAGAGAAATTCGGCTGATCGAAACTTTGCTCTTGGATACTTCATGCGTGAGCACAACGCATTTCCGGACAACACGGATATGTTGCAGACGCTGGAGTTCTACTTTCAATCCTGCTCAATCGAGCTCAACGTCGAGAAAATGGCAGTGCTTGCAGCGTCGTTGGCGAACGGCGGAGTTTGCCCGGTTACAGGAGAACGCATACTGCGCACGGAAAATGTTCAACATTGCTTGTCACTCATGGTCTCGTGCGGAATGTACGATTTCTCCGGAGAATTCGCGTTCTCAATCGGCCTTCCTGCTAAAAGTGGTGTTGGTGGCGCAATGATTGTCGTAGTTCCAAATGTCATGGGGCTCGCTCTTTGGTCGCCTCGCCTCGATGAACGAGGCAACCCGATACGCGGTCTCGATTTCTGCAATGAACTCGTGAAGCGGTTTAATTTCCATAACTACGACACATTGACGGGCGTCAGCGAAAAAGTAGACCCGAGGATAAGCCGGGTCCAGGAGAAGGCCAGGATCGGCGAACTCATTTGGGCAGCGAGTAAGGGCGACCATGGTGCGACTCACCGCCTAATTGTGCGCGGGTTTGATCAGGACGCAGGTGATTACGACCGACGAACCGCATTGCATCTGGCGGCCGCCGAGGGCCGTGATCAGGTCGTGAAGTATCTGATTGAAAACGGCGCTACCGTGAACCCGAGAGATCGATGGAATGGTACTCCGCTGGCCGATGCCTATCGCTATGGTCACGCGAAGGTTATTCATCTTCTTGAAAGTCACGGCGGAATAAGAGACAACATCAACAAGGATGACGACCATGACTCCAACAAAATACTGGATGTCGATCGTTTGCCGGTCGAACGCGATTCCACTCTGGTTGTAGAGGCGATATACGCGGCGAGTGACGGAGATCTAGCTGCGATTCTCAGGTTCGTCGCACGAGGAGTAAATCTTGAACAGGGCGACTACGATCTGCGCACACCGTTGCACCTCGCTGCCGCCGAGGGTCACGTGGAAATTGTCCAGTACTTCGTTGAGCAGAAACTGAATCTGTTTCCACTCGACAGATGGAGAGGAACGCCGTTAGACGATGCCCGGCGTCATGGGCATGTACAGGTTGTCCAGCTATTGGAGAACCAGGCACCGAAGGCCTGACACCGTAATTGACCGTATGACTTTTCTATCCGGAACTCGAACGTTTGAAACTCCTTTCGACCCGATAGGATAGTCTGGCCGGCCTGTGTTAGTACGGTTTACAGGCAAACGCACTCTCATTCGCCGGTATTTCCACGTTTCGAATTTGCAGGCCCGGTAGACGAGGCATGGAATAGGCCCCTGGGGTTCTGTTTATAGTTCTACCGTGAATGCTTTTAGCAGCTCGGCGAATTCCTTTGGCTGGGAAACAAGACTGAAGCCGACACGACGCATCGGTTTGCCCTCGGCATCGACGTAACCACTCGTGTAGCGAATCTTCAGATCGACCGACACATGCTCCCTGTCGCCGAGTTGAATGAGGCAATTGCGAACGACACCGCCTTTGCGCACATTCATCTCTGTTGCCAGACCGATGACACCGATACCGCCGGCGCTCAGGTCCGCAAGCCGTCCCTCGGCCTTGCTCCCGTCCGGAAGATTGAATATGACGGCCGGGGCAGAGATTTCCGGAATCGTGATGCGGTGATTCAGTCGGCGATCGACCTGAATAACGCGTTCGGGAATCGGTACATGGAAAACCGGCTCTCCGTCGAGCAGCACGTCGCTGATGCGCGGACTCGTGAACTGCGACTTGCCTCGCCCGTCTTCCACGGAGAACTGAACTTCCTTACTTCGAAGCAGACTTGAGTTGCCCGCCTTGTGTTCCCCGTACTCGAAATAGATCCGGCCAAAAGTCGGATTGAGCCGCACCGCGCGGGTAACCATCATTCCGTCGTCGCCTGCGTACAGCGCAGAGACGGGTCGATCCTCACAGATGAAACGGCGAAACAGCTGAACAATCTGGTGGCGCGACCAGAGAAGTCGCGAGCCCGCAATGTCGGTGTTATATCTGCGCGGGTCAGCCATTGCCTGGGAATTTGTCATTGGTCTTCACTCCTCCTCGTAAATGACTACTGCCATTCTTGGCGTAACCCTTCTGCAATTGACGTGCCGGCCACTTGCACCGTTGCGAATCAAGGAGATGCAATTTCGTTCGTTGCCATCGTGTCGTCTGTTGAAGACAATTCGATCGGATTGGCGCTGAGCAATCGAGCGCTCGCTGCGATAGTGACAGACGAAGTAACGAGCCGACAGGCCGATCTACATTAATCCGATATGTGCGAATATCGTGCTTCGCGATATCCCTCTGCCCGCAAGCACCGATCGGGAATTCAAATGAACAACGCGCTCACAGTGATTTCTTTCCAGGGACTGGTCATTGCCGTTCTGCCAGTTGCGGTCGTTATCGGAATCATGTTTCGTTGGTCCGCAGGTGCCGGGACGGCGATATATGCCACCCTGAGAATGCTCATTCAGTTGCTTCTGATTGGATATGTGCTGATATACATTCTGGAGAGCGATCAGCCTGCATTCATCATTACTGTCCTGGTGATGATGCTTTGTGTAGCGAGCTGGATCGCGATTCGGCCACTGAGAAACAAGCAACCGCACATTTATCTCAATTCACTCTGCGCAGTAGCGGTTGGCGGCATCCTGATTCTCGCGCTGGTTAGCCAGGGCGTAATCGGCGTTGATCCGTGGTTCAACCCGCGCTACATGGTACCGTTGGCAGGGATGATTTTTGCCGGTGCAATGAATGCCGTCAGTCTTGCAGCCGAAAGACTTCAATCCGAAAATGACAGGGGGACACTGTATCTCGATGCCCGGCGAATCGCATTGCAGGCGTCATTGATACCGATCACAAACTCGTTGTTTGCAGTCGGACTCGTGGCGTTGCCCGGAATGATGACCGGTCAGATTCTGTCTGGAGTTTCCCCACTGGTGGCAGCGAAGTATCAGATCGTGGTTATGACCATGCTGTTCGGCGTCTCAGGGATTTCGGCGGCACTGTATCTAGTGCTCGCAAACCGTAGCCTGCAACGTACGAAATCAGGCGACCACACTCCTTGACCGAGGTTGCCCGACCACCCAAATGAGAAGGTCGATCTCCCCAGCGCACCAACGCGTGCGAACGCTTCTAACCGGAAATGCCCTTAAAATTTACAGCCCCCTGGATATGTGTCCACCAGACTATTTCGCCGTGCGTCGCCCACTACTTGTCTTCGATCCAGGTGCGCACGATCTCGACAAACCGCGACAGGCGTTTGTCTGACGCACGCACGGCTGGAAGGTGCACAAAGCCACAGCGGGTCGCGGGATACACTGTCGCCACGAGATGTGCCGCGGTGAAAAATACGTGGTTACAGACGAAGCCGCCGGCGTCGTGCGAGAACAGCACACGCTCGCCGAGGCGACGGGATGCATCCGCCATGCGATCGAGTTCCAGCGAGCTCCAGTAACCAACTGGCGCACCCTCCACGACACGCCCTCTCAGGCGCAACTCTCCGTCGTTGTCAGGCGCATCACTGTCATCCAGATTCAGGGCGACCTGCTCAAAACGCAGCTTGGTCGTAGCCTCGGAGAGCCCAAGCATGAGCAGCGTGCGCGGCCGATGGGCACGCAACAATTCGCCAATACGTGCTTCGGACCCGCGATAAGACGTCGGCAGTATCTCTGTAATTACGCCCGGTCTACCCAAAGAACCCAGGGCCGTTACGACCAATTCCGAAGAATTGACTTTCGAGTCACCGAACGGCTCAAAACCTGTCACCAACGTCGTCATGCGATCATCCCATGTGAAAACGAGAATAAATAGGAACGGAAATAGAGTCTGGCACCGGACACAGCGCCGAGATTCCCCTCGGAATTTCCCGAATGCCCTGAAACGCCTCAAGATCAGTGAGCATGGCTCCGCGCCACGGATTCGGAATCGTTCGTCTCTTAACAATATTCAGAACAGCGACTCCCTGAGTACATCAAGAAGCCTGGCAGCCTGAACTATCGCAAGTGTAGTGCCATCATCGCGATGCTGCGTCCAGATCCTTCAAAAAACCGTTGAAGCCCGTCGTCAGCTGCCGGTCGAGGATAAGACTGCCCATGATCTGACCGAGCATGCCGAACTTTGGCTTGTAGGCGTAGGTGACGCTAATCTCGGTGCCATGTTCTGCGGGTGCGAGAACGAATGTCACTTCACCGTGAGCGATGGGCAGCTTTTTCGCGGAGTCGATGTTGATGACCATGCGACGTTCATCTTCCCATTCCTTGACGGTTTCTTCGAGCTCACCAAATGGCGCCAGATCACAGTGCCGTTTAGCGCCTACGCCGCTGGTGCTGCCGGAGGTCGCGAACGACTTCAAGACACCTGTATTCCACGTCGCAATGTTCGGAAAGTCGGCAAGGATCGCCCAGACTTTCTCTGGCGCCGAGTGGATTTGCCTGTTTACCTTGATCAATCTCACGTTCAGCGTTCTCCGTGGCTTCGATTTCGCACTTCAACGAGCCTCAGACCTTGAACCTTCGGCATCCAGCTTGAGTACCCAGACCGTGTCGTACTTCATGCCAGCGGCAATATAGCCGCCATCGGGCGCGGGTTCGATGGCGATGATCATCGATTCCTGCTCGAGCATCTCTTGCGACACAAGCATGCCCTGGTCATCCAGTCGGACAATGCTCTCACCGACCGCGAGGAAGCCATCATCGGCCGTCTCCGCGATGCCATAGAAATATTTGGACGCTACCTTGTCGATGCCCCGGTCCCATACAAGCCGGCCATCGCGATTAAGCTTCACAATCCGGCCGCGCCTGCCGTCCTCGGTCATGACCGTTCCTGCAAACACGTAACCGCCCTGTTTCGGTTCGATAACGTTGAACAGATTTCCTTCGCGTTCCACGCTGCGGTTCCATTGCAGGTCGCCTTTTGCATCCAACTTCAAGATCCAGATGGGGCCAGTCCAGGAACCGTGCACTGCCGCGACGACATAGCCACCGTCGGCGGTGGGCCGGAATACGAACGGGGTTGCGCCGCCAGTGTCACCCCAATCCGGATTCCAGTATCGCTGCGTCCACAATACATCGCCGCGGCGGTCAAGCTGCACGATCCAGATCTCGCTCCTGCTTTCCGGTGCCGAGCGTGCTTTCCCCGCGAAGACGATATTCCCTTCCCTGGAAGTGCGCACTCGCCAGATCATGGTCGACGTCAGCTGCGGGAAAGTACGCTCCCACTGGTCCTTCCCGTTTTCGTCCAGCGTTGCGATCCAGGCTCCGTCTTCGCCGTTCTCCCCGGCAACAACGTAGCCTCCACCGGGCAGTTCGGCAATGCTGTAGATAAGGTCATCGTCGCCGCCTGTGGGAAAGCTGCGCTGCCAGATCAGCTCTCCGCTGCGGCTGAGTTTCGCGACGATTGCGTCGTATGCGCGCTTGTCACCTTTCTGTCTTGTGTATCCGGACAGGATGTAGTTCCCATCCCGGGTGGGGTGGACTTCGTGCGCCATGGTCTGCCCGAGTTCCCGTTCCCAGGTCAACATGGGGCCAGGTCCGGTATCTGAATCAAGAGACCGGGGTTGTACCGCTGCAGCGCCTTGCGGCGGACTCGGGCCCTCGTTCACGTCGATCCGCCAACCCTGGAGCATCAACGCAAGAATCTGCACCGGAACAGCGCGCCCTGCACCTCGCTGGGCAATCGTGACCATGCCGACGACCGCGTTGCTGTCCAGCACGGGTCCGCCGGAGCTGCCTTCGTCAATGTTGCCGCCTACGACAGCCAGATGCACGCCTTCCTGTGAGGCAATGTTGGGCTTGCTCACAGCCCATGACAACCCGGCCGGGAATCCGATGGTCGTGACTTGCTGCCCGACCGAAGGCTGCCACCCGAGCCCCAGCGGAAGTGCCTGCAAGCCTTCAAAAAGTTTGTCAGAGCCACGCACGACCAGAAGCGCAATATCGAGCTGAAGGTCTTGACGCGCGACCGACGCCTCCACCGGAAGTGGGTGGGTAAACAGCTCGATATGTGGCGTCTTGTCACCTGCGACCACGTGCGCCGCAGTCATGATGAATGCCACGCCGTCTTCCATACTGACGATAAAGCCCGTGCCCTTCCTGGACTTGCCTTCCACACTTGTCGATTCGATCTTGACGATGCCACTTCTGAAATCGCCATCATCTGCCGCATGCGTAAGACCTGTGAACGCAGCCATGCAGACCAGATAGACGAGTGCAGCTGTCCGGCCAATTGGTCTTGCTTGTGTGTGCAGCGGGGTAAACCTCAACGCAGCGTGCTTCCAGACGCGATTCATTGCTGGAATGGTAGGGACGACGAAATTCGATAGAGGCGCATGGACGGTACCCTGACACGTTGGATCGAATCCGCGCGCTCGTCTGACAACCGTCGCAGGCGCACAATTCAGAGGCTGCTAGACCGTATCACGCATACCGCTGGTGCTCAAGGCAAGGCGCCCGGTGTAGATGCCCGTTACTGCGTCAGTTCTTTGATGACATCTGAACACGAACGGTTCGGCTCTGTGGACTGTGCGGCCAGACAACTGAAGAAGTCGTCACCAATCCGTTCAACGTAGTAGTCGAGAACAAGTGATACGTCAAGGCCACAGACTATCGCTCGCCTCGTCCTCATTTTGACGGCAGTACCGGATATTTCGCGTGTTGAATCCGACCAAAGATACGAAATATGCATCGAAGTCTGCAGCCATGGCGTACCTGTGCGAGACTTCAGTCAGGAGGCCACCATGAATTTCGACATTCCCGAGAAAATTGCGAACACATTGACCGAGCTTGATGAATTCATTGAGCGCGAGATCATGCCGTTGCAACATCAGGACGACAACGATCGCTTCTTCGATCACCGCCGAGAGGATGCGCGCACTGACTGGGACCGCGGCGGGCTGCCCAACGAGGAGTGGGAAGCGCTGTTATTCGAGGCGCGACGCCGCGCAGACGCTGCCGGGCACTACCGCTATCCCTTGTCCAAAGAGTACGGTGGCCAGGACGGCACCAACCTGGGAATGGCGATCATCCGCGAGCACCTTGCCAGCAAGGGCCTGGGCCTGTTCAACGATCTGCAGACAGAGCATTCGATCGTTGGCAACAACGTGGGATTGTTGCTGATGCTGGAGTACGGAAACGAACAGCAGCGGCAGGAATGGGTCCCGCATCTGTTGGACGGCACGCGCAATTTCGCGTTTGGCATCACCGAGCCGGAGCACGGCTCTGATGCGACACACATGGAGACACGTGCCGAGCGTGACGGCTCGGGATGGCGAATCAATGGCGAGAAGACCTGGAATACGGGCATTCACTCGGCGCCCTACGACATGGTCATGGCACGCACCGCGGGCAAGGCAGGCGATGGAAATGGCATCACCGCGTTCCTGGTGCCCACCGACGCCGATGGTTTCAAGGTGGAGGAAATGCTCTGGACTTTCAACATGCCGACCGATCATGGTCGCGTGTCGCTCACTGACGTAATCGTGCCCGACACGGCGATCTTCGGGGAAGAGGGACACGGCCTGCAAATCGTTCAACACTTCTTCAACGAGAACCGTATTCGCCAGGCCGCATCCAGTCTTGGCGCGGCCCAGTTCTGCATCGACGAGTCGGTGGCCTATGCCAAGGTACGCAAACCCTTCGGCAAACCGCTCTCGGTCAATCAGGCGATCCAGTTCCCGCTAGTGGAACTCCAGACTCAGTGTGAGATGGTGCGCGCACTGGTAAAAAAAACGGCCTGGATGATGGACAAGTACGGCGCGTTCTCGGTATCGGACAAGGTTTCGATGTGCAACTACTGGTCAAACCGGCTGTGCTGCGAAGCAGCCGACCGCGCCATGCAGGTGCATGGCGGTCTTGGCTACTCACGGCACAAACCGTTTGAACACATCTACCGCCACCACCGCCGCTACCGCATCACCGAAGGTGCGGAGGAGATTCAGATGCGACGCATCGCCGGCTACATGTTTGGCTTCATGTCCCAGCGCGCACCCAAGGGCGTCCGGGAACAGGCTCGGAAGTGAAGGCCAGATAGTCTGCCAATGTCCAACGGCCACGCTCCAACTGAAGCGTCCTTGCGCGACACACTCGCGCGGACAGTGGTGAGCTTCAGGGAGCTTGTGTCGTGCGAGCGGCTCTCCGGTGGCGCCAGCCAGGAGACCTATCGCATCGTCGTCGCGACCGCCGACGGCAAACAGCGGCTAGCCATGCGACGCACACCAGGCGGATTGCCAGCAACAGAGGGCGTATCGCACCGCGCCGGCATTCGCACAGAGGCACTTCTGATGCAGTGCGCTCGCGAGGCGGGCGTGCCCGAACCGCAGGTGCTTCACGTGCTAACTCCTTCCGATGGCCTCGGAGAGGGATTTCTCATGGAGTGGGTCGACGGCGAAACACTCGGGGCACGTATCGTCCGTTCCGACGCTTTGCACGAGGTGCGTCCCCGGCTCGCCCGGCAATGCGGCGAGACGCTGGCGCGCATCCACGCAATTGACGTCGATGCCACCGGTCTCTCAGAGCATTTACAAACCCAGAATCCGCGCGCCTTCGTAGAAAAGACCTGGGACGCCTATCGCCGGCTGAGCACACCGCAGCCGATGATCGATTTCACCGCCCGCTGGCTTCTCAACCACCTTCCCACCGCGTCGCGACAGGCACTTGTACATAACGACTTTCGCAATGGAAACCTCATCATTTCCGACCAAGGCGTGATGGCCGTCCTGGACTGGGAGATTGCGCATATCGGCGACCCCATGCGCGATCTCGGCTGGATCTGCACGAACTCATGGCGCTTCGGTCGGCGCGACCTCGAGGTCGGCGGTTTCGGAACCCGCGAGGACCTGTTTGCCGGATACGAATCGGTATCGGGCACGGCGGTTGACCGTGATCACGTCAGATTCTGGGAAGTGTTTGGATCGTTCTGGTGGGCAGTGGGCTGTCTCGAAATGGCCAATCATTTTCGCACTGGTCCTGACCGCAGCATTGAGCGTGCGGCAATCGGTCGCCGAACCTCGGAGTGCCAGGTCGACTGCGTGAACCTCCTCATCCCGGGTCCGGTCGAGCGGATCGTGCCCGAATCATTCAACTCTACTCTGGACATGCCGCGAATTGATGAGTTGACTCTGGGCGTTCGCGATCTGCTGCGCGAAGACGTCATGGCCGCGAGCGAAGGCCGGCTTCAATTCCTCACTCGCGTTGCGGCCAACGCGCTTGACATCGTTCTGCGTGAACTTTCGATCGGACCGGAACATCGCCGCCGCGAACACCAGCGTCTGCGTGACCTGCTGGGAAAAGACGACGAACTCGAGACGCTGCGCTGGCAACTAGTCACGGCACTGCGCGACGCAACCATGCCGCTCAACAGCCCGGAGCTGGCCGAACATCTACGCGCCACCGTCGTCAACCAGATCGCCATCGACCAGCCACGCTACTCCGGCTTCCGGGCGGCGGTTGGCGAGGATTGAGAAGCAAATTCGTCGGCTTACGCTGCGCTAAGCCGACCTACGAAAACCAAGCCAACTTCGTGTCTCCTGCTCTGCCGGCTACATCAGTTCCCCCAACAATGCGTTCGCGTCCATTGGGAAGGGGGAATCCAACGTCTTGAGAGGAAATTGAATGAGGCGTATTCTCAAAGGACGAGGGAGGGGACACAGCCATGCCAGACCAAGGCGAACGTCGGTTAGCAGCGATCCTGAGCGCCGACGTGGCGGGCTACTCCAAACTGATGGGCGACGACGAGCGCGCTACGGTGCTCACGCTCACCGACTACCGCGAAGTTTTCGGTGACCACATCACGCGTCACAAGGGCCGCCTGGTGGACTCTCCGGGCGACAATCTCCTGGCCGAGTTTGTGAGTCCCGTAGAAGCGTTGAACGCGGCGGTCGATATTCAGCACGACCTTGCCAGCCGCAACCGCCAGCTCGCCGAACACCGGCAGATGCATTTTCGCATCGGCCTCAACCTGGGCGATGTGATTGCCAAGGACGACGGTACACTCTATGGCGACGGCATCAACATCGCTGCGCGTCTAGAGAGTATGGCCGAGCCCGGCGGAATCTGCTTGTCCGAGACCGTTTATTTTCAGGTCGAAGGCAAGGTCAACGCCGCCTTCGAGGACATCGGGGCGCACGAGGTCAAGAACATTGCCAAACCGGTGCGCATCTATCGCGTGATCAGCGACTCAGCCACGCTTGCTGCCAAAGGACCCACCAGCGCCCGCACACGCTCGGTTGTGATCGCCGCGGCCGTGGTCGTGTTAGTGGTCGCCGGCCTCGCGGTCTGGCAATACACCCGATCACCCGAACAGGCAGCAATTGAGGACAACACCGTTCTCGCGCTACCTACTGGCCCGACCATAGCCGTGCTGCCGTTCGAGAACATGAGCGGCGATGCCGAGCAGGGGTATTTCAGCGACGGCCTGACCGAGGAGATCATCACTCGACTGTCTCGATTTCCTTTGTTTTTCGTCATCGCCCGAAACTCTACGAATCAATATAAGGGCCAGGCGGTTGACGTGCGTCAGGTCGGGCGTGACCTAGGTGCGCGTTACGTTGTCGAGGGCAGTGTGCGCAAATCCGGTGAGACGATCCGCGTCACGGTTCAGGTCCTCGACGCCGAGGACGGTACGCACTTGTGGGCCGAGACCTATGACCGTGATCTGACCGCAAGCAACATTTTTTCAATCCAGGACGAAATCACGGATCGCATATCAACGACCATCGCCGACGTAAGTGGAATCTTGTGGGATGCGAGTGCCGCCGCGGTGCGGGAGAAGCCAACTGATGATCTAGCTGCCTACGAATGCGTTCTGCGACTGGGCGCATATTACGATTTACCGACGCCGGGCGAGCACCTCGAGGTACGACGTTGCCTGGAGCGCGCCGTCGCAACTGACCCCAACTATGCCAGGGCTTGGATTGCTCTCGCATTCGCGGTCTTGGACGAATCACGATGGGGTTTTAACCCGCGCCCAGGATCGCTCGAGCGTGCCTTGGAAGTGGCGCAGCGCGGCGTGCAACTGGACGACGATGACGCAGTGGCACGCCAAGCACTCGCACTGGTCTATTTTCATTTGCACGATCTCGACGCGTTCCGGGCGGAAGCTGAGCAAGCAATTGCTCTCGACCCGAATGGCTCTACAGCTTTGGCCGACATGGGAACCCATCTTGTGTACACAGGCGAACTTGAACGCGGCTCGGCAATGGTCAGAAAAGCTGTGGCGCTGAACCCAAAGCACCCCAATTGGTACTACTGGTCACTTTCGTTTACCGAGTATCAGAAAGAAAATTACGACAAGGCACTGGAGTACGGCTTAAAAATAGACAGCCCCAACGTTTTTTGGAATCATGTTTTCCTGGCAGCGGCGTACGGCCAGTTGGGTCGGACGGCAGAAGCCCGGACGGCGATTGACAAGCTGCTAAAGCTCTATCCAGATTTTGCCGAGAACGCAATGGACGAGCATCGTCAGTTAAATTTTACGGACGACGCGATACGCCGCTACTTTGACGGATTGCGCAAAGCCGGACTCGACGTGCCGGACGACCCGCCCACCGGCGAATGAATGGCGTATCCCTAGGCTTTGGCAAGAAAGAGGGAAGATTCCTTTTGCCAGTGGGAACGGTCAGCGGCGCTCAATCCAGAATATGTTGAACGTCCGCTTCTCCAATTCAAGTTCGATCACACCTGACACTGTCAGTCAGGGTGAATACGCCGCCGGCTACAAGCCGGATTAATCGGCGGTGCGGTCGATGACGCTGCGCTAATCCGCCATACGCACTAAGGAAGTACTTTCCCCCTTTCTGAATCGCCGAGTAACGCAGAGGCGACAGGAGGGTTCGGCGAGGACTGTCTGAGTCCGCGCAGCGGGCGAGTTCCGCAGCCGCCTGTCGCTTCGAGTAACGCAGGGAATCCCAAAGGGACGGTTCAGCAGGGTGCCCTTCTCTTTGGTATCTTTCTCTTGGGCAAGCAAGAGAAAGATACTAGCTTGCATGTTTCACGAAGGATTCGCTTCTCAGGGGAAATGTGCCTAAACAGATTGGACGATCGGCCGCAGAGGAATAGCCAGACTATTACTCAAGGGCGATCGTTCAAGCTGTGACGGCACATTTTTCCTGAAAGCGAATAGGTACAAACTGAGCTTGCGTGACAATACCCAAAAGTCGTCCTATCAGGTTGATACGCCTCGCGAATACTTGCGTTGCGCGACCGTCTTCGTGAAACATGCAGGCTAGCTGCCGGGCTACCCCCGGCACGCCTGCACACGGCAACAACGCCAGATTTCGCCCCCCGCATCGACAGAATTGGACTAGTCCGTCGGATTACGCTGCGCTAACCCGACCCCACTCCGAGGAAATTCAGGAAAGGTCGAAGCCTTCGTAGCCATTGCGTACGATTTCTTCGCATTTCTGGACGTACATCGGAAAGCCGCCAATGTAGGGCATGAACACGCGTGGCTTGCCTGGAATGTTGGCACCGACATACCAGGAGCTGCAGGTCGAACGCAGGTTGCCGCCGGCTACTTCTGTCACATGTTCAACCCATGCGTTCTCTGCATCGAGCGTCGCTTCAATACGGTGCTTTTTGTGATCACGCATATGTACGATGCAATCGGAAATCCACTCAACGTGTTGCTCGATCGACGGAAGCATGTTGGTCAATACAGACGGGCTGCCGGGCCCGGTGATCGTAAACAGGTTGGGAAAACCGGCGATCGTCAGGCCGAGAAAGGTTCGCGGACCTTCTTGCCATTTTTCCGAGAGCGCGTTGCCTTCCCCGTTACGAACGTCAATGCGCGACAGTGCACCGGTCATCGCATCGAAGCCGGTCGCAAGCACGATCGCATCGACTTCAAAATCCTTACCTTTGGCGCGAATACCATTTGGCGTGATCGTTTCAATCGGCGAATTGCTGACGTCGACCAGCGTCACATTGGGGCGGTTGTAGGTCGCGTAGTAGCCGGTATCGACGCAGAGTCGTTTACAGCCAATGACATTGTGAGGACTCAGAAGGTCGGCAACCGCAGGGTCGTGCACGATTTCACGAATCTTGCCGCGCACGAATTCGCCGGCAGTCTCGTTGGAATCTGCGTTGAATAACAAATCGTTAAACGCGCCCATGAATGATACGCCGCCGTGTGCCCAACGCGCCTCGTATTCTTCCTGCCGGCGTCGCCCGTCCACATCCGCTGCCGATTCGTCGTTGAAGTTGAAATTGATACCGGCAAACGTCTGTTTCGCTGCCTGGCGGAAATTCGGGTAATCGCGCTTTATCGCCTCACGTTGCTGTGGATCCAGCGGAGCGTTGTGGGCAGGAATGGTGTAGTTGGGCGTGCGCTGAAACACGAACAGTTGTTTTGACTGTTCCGCGATAATGGGGATTGCCTGAATTGCCGAAGAACCCGTGCCGATTACACCAACGCGCTGGCCGCTAAAATCAACACCTTCTGGCGGCCAGTGTCCGGTGTGGTGAACAGCACCGGTGAACGAATCGAGACCTTCGAATTCGGGCTTGTTCGCCGACGACAGACAGCCGGTCGCCACTACGCAGAACGAGGCGCTCACGCGCTCACCTGTTTCCGTAGTCAGCATCCACCGTGCAGTGCCCTCGTCAAACGAAGCCTTAGCCACGCGCGTATCAAAGCGGATATCGCGCCGCAAATCGTAACGATCGGCGACATGATTGGCATAGCGCAGTATTTCCGGCTGCGTCGCATATTTCTCGGACCAGTCCCATTCTTGCTGTAGCTCGTCTGAAAACTGATATGAATACTGCATACTCTCGACATCACAGCGCGCGCCCGGATAGCGGTTCCAGTACCAGGTACCGCCAACTCCGCTTGCCGCTTCCAGGACCAGCACTGAAAACCCGGCCTGCCGCAAGCGATGCAGCATGTACATGCCTGCGAATCCAGCACCGATCACGACGACGTCAAAACCCGTCGTAGCAGTGGAATTTTGTATTGACTGTTGTGTGTGCGTATCAGGCATATCTCGACGCTTCCATGGAATTCCTGTCGACAGGCGATGATTTTTTCAGACGCGGCACAGGTTGCACCGTCACTCGAGTTCCTTCTGAAGAACCTGAACAGGCGTCCCGGTTTCCAGTTCTTCCAGTGCGATCATTTCCTTGGACATGAACTCCGCGGCACAATAACTCGTCTGGCTGCACGACAACACGATCTGAACGAATTCACCGTCCCATGCGTCAAGTTCCTGTCGGCGGCTGATGCGAACTGCCTCGCCGTAGTTGTTCACGAGCGACCGGCGCAATCGTTTTTTTGCGTCCTGCCCGAACGTTTGAATAATTCCTGCGCTGAATCGATCCTTGTAGAACCGGTAAGCGATTTTCTTGTAACTGTTGCGAGCCGACTGGCCTTTCTCCGAGTCGCGGATATAAACCAAAACGTCGTTGTCGGTGCGCACCAGATTCAACTCGTCTGCATGGTCTGCATAAGCGGCCCCCCATTCGATACCCCGAAAGTCTGCAGGCTCGTTCTTGAATGCGTCGGCACCAGCAGGCTGGGTAAATATTGCACCCGACGACATTAGCAATACGTAAAGATATTTCATTCGATTCAGACTCCTCCGGGTTCTCAACTATTGGTGTTCTTGTCCTGTCTACGACATAGCCGGCGGCGCAAATACGCGCCGCCAGGTGGCGCCAAAACTTCGCACTTCGGCGGCACTCAAGATCCCACGCTGCGTCAACTCTGCATGCAACCGGGCAAGATTGTACTGTGGCACCGCGGGGTACAAATGATGTTCGATATGATAATTCACATGATGGGGAAACAGGGCAAACCGCAACACCGGACCGACAATCGTAGTCCGAGCCGCCTGCATAGCCGAATCGTACCCGGACGGCGCCCCGTGCTCGCAAATCGCCCGTACCCGCAATATCGCCTGCAGTACGGTAATCGCCGGAACGATCCATAGAAGCACATACATTGCGAAACCTTCCCACCCAAACAACATTACGATGCAAACCGGCAACCCCAACTGAACGCCAGCTACCAGCCAGCGGTCATTGCGAGCCGCCTGCCGTAACGCCGGCAAAGTGTCATCCAGCGGGCGTTGCGCAACACCGGTGTTCACATTTGCCGTAGGCGATCCAAGAAAATACCGGTATGTCTTCCAGGCAGTCAGGCCGAACACGTCAGCGACAAGCTTTCGCACAAGATAAGCTTTGCCGCGCGGGTATCCGCCGTGAAGGGCAATGTCCGGATCCTGATCGCCGTAAAGATGGTTGTGATGCAGACGATGCACGACGCGATACGAGCACATTGACAAGCCCACCGAAGCAGCCAACAACCGTCCGATGAGATCATTTACACGTCTGTTCGGAAACAGCCGGTAGTGCGCAGCTTCGTGCGCCAGGACGAAGAGCGCATGCTGCTGGGTGGCGACAATGAAGATTGCCGGAATGATCACCCAAAGCCATGACCATTGCGAAGCTGCTACGGACCCGGTGACCACGAGTGTTGTCGCGATGACTACGGCGAGAATGACCAGTAGCGTCCGTGAAACAGCAATAACTGATCGGCTGGTACTCAGCGAGGTCAATTCACCCAGCACCTCCGCAGGCAGGACGCGGCCTGGCGCGCAGCGTAGATCGTCGCGAAACTGCTCGCCGCGTCGAACGCCGTCGTCACTGGTAGCGGTGGATAGATCTGTGCCGGAATCGGACATGCGGAAGTTTCTCACGCCCGACCTTCAACACACGACCAGGCAAACGGAAAATCAGGAATTAAAACGCTATTCTGCCCTAGCCAAACCCCGATGCAAAATATATGGGGCCAATGGCGTACAAACGCCTGGCAGGCTGTTGAAATAGTTACGGCTATAGCGAGTCGGCCTCAATGGCCTCTTTAGGCAGAGAGACTAATTCGCGTCGATTTTCAGTTCTGGCTCGCGTTCGTCAGACCCGAGAACCCCCAGGACTTCTTTCCATATAGCAGATTGATGTTTTTCGGCAAAACGTTCTGGTACGTCATAGCCGTCATAGCCCACCCCAAGCTCTTCTTTCGTATCGGGCTTTTCGCCCAGCATCGCAGCCGCTTTGTATTCCGCCACCGCATCTTCTATCAGCAAATGAAGGGCTTCGCGATGTTCATCCGGGATCATCTGTGCGTCTCGGACTTTTAGAAACACCGTCGCTGTCAGATACCAATCTTCAATAACATCTTCGGGCGACGGAAATCTGCTCGCCGTTTCGAAGAACGACTCGTCAAAGAGGAATCCGAGAACGTCCTCGATGACCCTTATTTTGGCTTGAGTGTCCACAGGGTTCAGCTGAGCCGGCTGGCAACGCCTTTGTTAGGCAGCTTGTTAATGGGAAGACCGCGCAGCTTGATATTTCCACCACCGGGTTAGATGTTGTGCAATCGAATCCGAATTCACCATTTGCGGAAGCGAAAATTCTTCGCTATCGACCTCGCCGTCCGACTCCTGATCGGCAAGCTCGCGCTCTCGTACCAGTTTCTCTGCTTTCGCGAACGCTTCCTGAAACGAATCGCTATCCGGTAATGCGTCCTTGAAAAATGCGCGGCCGAAATAGGTAAAGTCATTCTCATCCGCACAACCGAATGACCGGCGATCATGCCTCGCCGCAGCGATAATCAGCGTGCGCTTATCCTTTACCGAGTCGATAAATCCCCCGGCATAACAAGCTGAAACGACAACGACTTTCCAGCGAATACCTGATTCGCGCAGCATTTCGCCCAGTTGCGACGCTTGCAAGCCGGGCAGGGTCATACTTTCCTGGCCAAGCGCGAACTCGTGATCTTTCGATCCGTGGCTGGTGAGATACAGGAACAGAATGTCCTGCTCGCGATTCATCATCTGTGAAATCGCCCGCAAAGACTCTTCAATACTGGTGAGCGTCGCCATCGGCAATCTTTCCACAGTCGTTCGGCTGTTGACCAGAGTAACCGTGCGTCCGTTCGTCCCGAATCGCTGTGAAAACTGATCACTCACAAACTCGACCTCACGCCGAAAAACTTCCTGGGTGCCGTCGCCACCGACCGCGAGCATGTACATATCAATTGTTTCCGGATCTCCGGGTTGCAGCGAACTGATTGCCGCGTCGAGCAAGCGTCTCTGACTGTAAAGCGCGGTTTCAGCGTTCTTCGAACCAAGCTCAACCTCACGCTGACCTTCCAGCGAACCGAAATTCCATACACCACTGTCCTGCGTGCGCCCGTCTTCTTGCGGCGTGGCATAGGTGAGCGTTCCTTGCCCTTCGTAGAATCCATTGGAAAACTGACCGACATACTCATCGCCGTTGACCTGGTGCAACCGGCCATGTCCGGAGAATCGCCACTGGCTAAACCCACCCTGGTAGTGCATACCGTCGACACCGGTATAACTGCCCTCGCCCTGCAATTGCCCTTCCTCGAAGTGCCCCTCGTAGATATTCCCGGCCGGATCGCTGTAGCGACCTGCGCCGTGCATTGTCCAGTCTTGAAACTCGCCCTCGTAGCGCCCGGCGCTGGCATGCGCATAGGTGCCTGTGCCGGTGAATTCGCCTAATTCGAACTCACCCTCGTAAAGTTCACCTGCGCCATTGTCGAAACGGCCATTGCCATGAAACTGTCCGTGCTGAAACTCGCCCTTGTAGACACCGCGCTTCGTTTCATATTCTCCCTGCCCGTGAAACTGATCATCCTTGAACTCGCCTTCGTAGATCGCGCCGCCGGCAATTTCATAACGGCCGTTTCCGTTGAACTGGTCGTCGCGAAATCTACCGACATAGATCGAACCGTCCCGTAACGTTAACCTGCCGTAACCGGACATGCGCCCTTCACGAAACTCGCCTTCGTAAACGTCGCCCGCAGCCCAAACGCGTATTCCCTTGCCGGAAAACTGGCCATTCAGGAAATCACCCACATAGCTGTCGCCGTTGTCCCATTCGATACGCCCGCGCCCGTGCAGTTTCCCGTCGACAAGCGCACCGAAGTATCGGCCGCCGTTCACGGTGATTGCGGCCGGCTCTTGTCCGCTCTCTGCGCTAGCCGCGAACGAGCACGCGAGGAGAAAACAGATTACGTTCAGAAGGCAACAAATCTTGATGGATGCGGGCGTCATTATTCGCAATGTCCAATTTGTAAGAAGCGCAGAATCAGACCCCATCTGACGCAATCTCCGGACCCGGACTCGGAACAGGCGGGCGCGCCTCAATATTGTGCGTGAGGCCATAGAGTTGGATCTGGGTGGGACATCGTTGGTGCGGCTTCTCTCGATACAAGGCCTGAGTCACGAGACAAGGCAAGAGCTACGATACCGAACAGGCGCTACAACCTGAATCCATCAACACATCACGCACGTTTTTTTGCAAGTGAACGGATTATCTGCACCTGGCTTCCATCCGATCGGCGCGGTCGGGTAGGCACATATCGCGGAGTAGATCGGGCCTTTTCCTTCGCCAGAATAGCCGGGCACAATCTCGACCGAAAGCGGGACCAGCGTGGTGATTCCCAGGTCCTCAGCGGAACAGGTTTTCGGACTGGCGGGACTGTCGACGCAATACTTCACGTTCATCATCTCGTTACAGATGTTGGTGAACTTCGCGCCGGTGGATTCGCTGATTTCAATTTGGACGCACTCGTCTGGCGAGGCTGCAAATCCCGAACAAATCGACGTAGTCGCGACCGCTCCGGCAAACGCCCATCTGATGACTGAGCTCGGCAGGTTCATGTTTCGCTCTTTTCAATCATTCGTTACATTCCAGATTCATCGTGCATACCTCATGTCCTAATCATACGTAGGTCGGGTTAGCGCTGCGTAACCTAAGGCGGGCCCGCAATCCTTAGATAATACAAGAGGCGACCTGAAAATATTAATTCTCCCGCAGCCTCTGCTTGCCTGATTTCGTAGTCGACTACATTCATATCTCTCAGGCGCGTTCTTATGCGATTGGAGTAAGCAAAGCGCGAAAGCCGTCCTGCATCGAATCCGTCGATCTGACCTTGTTCACCAAGATCGAAGTCAACGGCTACTTTTCCATCATTCATGGTTACGCCGCAGCCATGGCGAAAATATCTTATCCCGTCTGATGTTTGGCCCACTTGCTCCGTGTTCAGTACAGCCCAATCAAAATCGCTAACAGGTAACTTGACGTTAAGATGGGCGGCAACTCTTGGGAAGAGTTGCTTAACCGTTTCTTGATACCTGATGATTAAGTTAAGTAGGTCCTCTCTCATGATTTATAACCTTTCCGGTAACCAACGGGCGCACGGGAGCCCACGTGCTAGCGTGCAATGCTAAGTCGGATTGCGCCCAACAGGTTAATTCGATCTACGAATTCTCAGTGATTATCCGCGGCTTCGACGCAGGCGAGCGACAAATGCAAACAAGCGCTCCCCCGTCAACCATGGCGATCGTCGAACCAGAATATCAAACAGGAACAACAGCAGCGCCGCAGATACAAACCAGGGCCAAAGTGGGCGCGGTGCCATTCCACCATCACCGTGATCGGCAAAAACGTCCTCCGCCCTCGGTGCAAACGCACCACCGGTCTGCACACTGAGTGCGCGCAACAAGGTGTTGTTGGGCGGCAGCGCACGATACTCGTCTGTCCACGTATAGGAAAGCGTGCGCGCACCCGCCTTCGCAACCTCGGTTTTTGCTACACCACCGCCCTCGAGTAATTCAAATCGGTACGGCTTCGCGCGCCCCGCGCCAATCGGCGTGCGCGCACGATATTCCCCCGGTGCGACCTGACGCAACATCAGCATGCTCGACAGCCCGTCCGGAGATGTGGCGCGCACCTTGGGTAGCAGGCTGTTGCGGTAGCTGTGATCGCCGGAAAGAGCAGTCAGCTCGAGTACGGCGTCGCTTCCTTCGCGCGATACACGCCAGGTCAACCCGCCTGGTGATCTGCGCGGGATAACGTCACGCACGACCTGCGACCAGAGTCGTCCATAGCCTTCCCACTCGAGCCACTCCGCGGACCAGCGGTTTTTGACATCGGACAGAAACGCCGCCGTTTTCCCGAGACCATAATGTGTCGTCGCAAGCAACGGCTGGTCTTTCGGTGCTCGCAACAGCACGTCCGAAAACTGCTTGGGACGCGTCATCACGAAGCCCTTCAGGGGCGGGCCGGATGCAAAGTCCAATCCGGCAAGCGCTGCGCCTCGATTACCCACCACTGGACGAAAAGGCTCTTCAACGATTGACTCTCCAAGCAGCCTGCGCGTTTCGGAGACGAACAGCCCCGGCATCTCGGCATCGCTCTTCGCGACATAAGCCTTGCCATTGGCAAGCTCGGCGATGGCGCTCATCAAGTCAAGATTCGGCTTGGCGCCAATTGCAACTGTCGACAACGAAACATCGTCCTCCGCCAGTCCGGCAACCAGCCCTTCTATGGTGCCGGAATCAAACGTGAGCTTTGGAGTTGAATCAGATGGCGCAGCGGCACCGCTCCGGCGCATCTCCTCTGCGCGCTCAGCCTGTATCTTGGCGTGAATCTCGTCTGCGCTGTTCGTTGCCGCCCTGCCCGGAAGCGGTGCGGTCACACCATCAGAAAGCAAAATGACATGCTTGGTGCTTGCAGTCGACTCCGCGAGCATGCGCCGCGCCATCGCCAGTGCAGGATAAATGTCAGTCTGGCCGCTGGCCGTCATGCTGGCGATGAGGTCCTCGGCGCGACGCTTGTTGCCGACTTCATCCAATGGGACAACGATATTGGCCCGAGAATCGAACCCGACAACCGACAACCGATGCTGCTCCTCGAGAAGATCGAGTGTCGAAAGCGCAGCGGTTTTCGCCAGTTCCAGTTTGCGGCCCCGCATGCTGTGCGACCGGTCGATCAGCAATACAAGATCCAGCTCGCGCCGTTTGCGCTTGCCTTCGAAACGAACCGGCAGCAATCTTTCGAGCTCACTATTCGAATATCCCTGCTTTCCATAGGTACTCTCACCGGCCGCGAATACCAGACCACCACCTCGTTCGCGCACGAACACATCGATCTGTCGAACCGATTCTGGAGAAAGGTCATGCATATACACGTCGCTGAGGATGACTGCGTCATGACCGGTCAGAACCGCAGCATCCTGGTTAAGCGTCTGCGCCGTCACGACTGTTACGTCGATGTGATGCGCTCGCAACGCCTCGCTGAGGTAGCGCGCACTTTCCGGCATGCCCTCGACGTAAAGTACTTTCGGTCGCGGCCCAGCCCACACGCTGTGGGTCAGAACATCGTTTTCCGTGACGTGGTCGCCGTCCGCACGTACGCGCGCGGTCAAATCATTATTGCCCATCTTCAACAGGCGTGTTTGAAACGCAATCACGTTTTCGCCCGAATGCAGGGTTATTTTGCGTTTGCCGAGAACACGCCTTCCGTCAGCGAGTTCAACTATGGATGCAACCTTCGTCAGGGAGCGAATGGTGACGCGAATCGTAATCGGTTCCTGCTTCCGGACACCCACGGGGAACCCGATGGATTCTACCCACGCATCAATATCTGCAGATACCGCCGCCGGCATGGCAAACACGCGCACGCCTTCCGTTTGCAGTCGCGGCAGTGCACGCCAAATGTCTCCACGTGTCTGGTTACCGTCGGTAATGAGCACCAGTCGCCTCGCGTGATGCGGGGCAAAGCCAAACATCGCCACGTTCAGTGCGGCTTCCATATCGGTCGCGCTTTGGCCTATTGGGCCGTCGCTTGACGATGCGTTCGGTGAAATTGCACCGTCGCTCGAAACGGCGTGCTGTACATCATCTACAGTGACCGCGACTGACAGTACCTGGTCGGCAGATTCCAGTAACCGGGCGCCATCTCCGAAAACCAGGTATCTCGCCTGGGCCGGCCGGTAGCGATCGTTCGCCGCTCCCGCCCAATCCAGCGCCTGGCCGAGAAACGAAGACGAAACGCTACGCGAGACATCAATTGCATAGACCACCGAGGTTTTGAGACTGCGCTGAAACACCACTGGCTGAGCCATCGCTATCGCGAGAAACACGACGATGAGTGATCGCACCAATGCCACCGCCGCCAGCCGATTCGGCGAGTGCAAGCGTCGACTCCGCCAGGCAAGCAGCCAGAGCAACGGCAAACCGGCGAGCAGCCACAGCGCAATCGGATTCGCGAGAGTCATGCTGCAATCCGGCGCAGATACGCCACCCATTCAATCAGGACAAAAATCAATGCAAGGGCCACCAGCGCGAACCAGGGCTCAATTCTCGAACTTGCCGATATCCCCCGTTCTGCCGTGGATTCACTTCCGAAGCGAGTGAGATTGATGTCCGAGTTTCGGGGGTCGAGCACATTGGCTACTACGCGGACTCGCTGGCCATTGGCGCGCACCGTGTACACGTCCGGTTGAGCGGCGTCAAAAATGGTCGCACCGGGGATCTCACGACTGGCGACCGGTTCTCCCTTACCGTTGATGACTTGTGCATTGACAAGTGGAATCCGGATCGCGCCGAGCGCATCGGAGACCACCGTCTCGGTTTCGATCAACCAGTTCAGCGCGTTGCCCAGAAAAATCGGGAAACCTGGCTGCAATGGCAGGTTTGAAGCCTGCGGCGCAAAGCCTGCGGCAATCCACCGCGCATTCTCTCTTCCGGTCGCAATCAACGCACCTTGCGACGCGTGAACCAGCTCGTCGATATTGCCGGACGCATCCGCGATTAAGGAAGCGCGTTCGACCCTGAGGTCGCTCCAGGCGAAACCGTCGAGCAATGCGTGGCCCCGTTTCCAGTCTCTCACCACCGGCTCCCGAACATCGCGCCGATCGCCGGGCAGCCATGCGACCGGAGGCGGACCGAATAATAACGAACCACTCTGCGGCGCCCGTGATGGCGCGAATGAATCGAATACGTATGCGTCCGCCGGCTCCCCATCGTCAAACGCGGCCGGCCTGACTGTTGTCATGCGGACGCCCGGCAGTGACCGGATCGAGTCTTCCAAACGTGTATTGCCGTCACTGACGAGCACTATGTTCCGGACGCGATGCGGCGCCACCATCGCGAATGCGATGTCATCAAGTGGATAGGCATCGTCTCGGGACACTGCCGCAGCCGCGAGAACACCGTCAGAAAAGTCAGTTATATCGAAGGTCGCATCGATCAGTTCACCTGCGCCCATCTGCAAATCCTGCGCAACTGAAAAACGATCGCCACCGCGCAGCGACAGACGCACGCGCTTGGGTATTGATGACGCGTTGAAGACCTGCACGAAGGCTTCTACACGCAGCGGATCAGTCGCAAAAGCCCTCGTCTGCAAACCGGTCACGGCAACGTTGTCGGCAGACTCGAAAACGGAATGCACTCTTGCATCCACAGGCAGCGCATAATCAGCGACGCCATCGCTGATGACATGTACTTCGATTTCATTGTGCGGCGGCAATTGAGGTAGCCGCACCGGGCCATAAGAAATCAGGCTGAGTTCGTCGAGCGCGGCGATCGCCTGTTCAGGACGGACGAAACCACTGATTGGCGCGCGACCCATGGTGTCGGCAAGCATGACGTCGGCGCGTGTCGAAGCAATCAGTTCGCGGGCGCGATCTACTGCGTGCGCCCAGCGGGTTTCACCATCGCGCGTGCGCGCAGCCATTGATGGTGAATTGTCCATCAACACGACAACTCTCGATTGGGCCGGACCGATTCCCTGGGGCCGCGTGAGTGCAAGTGCCAGTGCCAGCCCGATCAACAGGCACAGCATCAGCGACAGCAGCCAACGCCACGGCGCGTGACGTTTTTTGTGCGCCTTGATGACTTCGCTCCACAACACGGTCGAGGAGATCACCCGGCGTAACGCGCGCGGGCGAAGCAGGTGCAGCAAAAAGATCAGCGTGGCAACAGTCGCGAGAAACGAATACGCAAGGAACGGCGAAAATGCGAGAAAGTTCATCAGTCGCTCAGTGCGCGGCGCGTTCCTGTAAAACCTGCTGCTCGTCTCGACGATGCTGGCGCAAGGTGTAACGCTTGACTGCGTCACGATAAGCCAGCGGCAAACGTTCTTTGCCGGTTATCTGTTCCGTACCGCCATTTTGCACGGCAGTCACTGTTTCGTATTCCGTCTTCGCGGCCTGCGCCTGGGTCGCCGCGTAAAAAGACTCCTCAGTGCCGTCACCATCTTCCGGTTCGACGGACTCGATCTTTACCGTCTGCAACTGCATGCGCAGGCGCATCGTCTTGCGACCGAATACCGGCTTTGCCTCCGCATTACCGTCCGGATTGCCGCGCGGTTGCTCGCCATCGCCTGCACCGCCAGAACTGTTGCTGATGCGTCGCCCCATCGCACCGCTGCCAACGCTGGTCCGGCCCGCGCCCTGCATCGGTGGACTTTCGCCACGCACGGCTTCCCGGCCGCCCCTGCTTTCGCGCGACATCGCGCGCAGCGCCGTGTTCAATCTCTCCTCTTCCGGGCTCAACTCGCCGGGAAGGCTTTGCTGGGCATCATCCATTTCGTCGCGCAACTCCCGGCTCACCTGCTCGGTCAGTCGCTCGGTGTTGTCGCCACCCCGATCACCGCTTGCATTCGGTGACCATCCGCCGCCTTCGTTCAACAAAGACTGAAGCCGGTCGATAATGTCCTTCGCCAGCGTGGCGGACATTTGCTCCGTTTCCGGCCGCGCAGCCACGCCGCTCGCGGGTTGCGCCGCTTGTTTACGGCGCATACCGGCAAGCAAGCGGGCCGCGGTTTTCGCGTCTCGTGCCGCGATTGCCTGGGCAACCTCCTCAGACGACGGACCGGACGTCAGTTCGCGCGCAAGATTCTCCACTTTCAGCCACGCAGTTTCGGACAGATCACGGGCGGCGGCGGTTTCGGAATCCTCTTCTTCCGGCACAGATTCGCCGGCAACGAAAACGCCATCGCGCGACTCGGCAGAGAGCGCCAACGCCGCTTGCGAATCATCGGATGCTGGCCCCATATGCGGCAACACCCACAACAGTGCGCCGGCAAACAACGCCAGGACGATGGCCATCGGAAAATTGCGCGGCATGGCCAACGGAAACAGTTCGCGGATATCGAGGCGCCGCACGGTCCGCGCGGCACGTTCCAGATGCGCACGGACAAAGCCGTTCTCCGCTTCACGGGAAGCAAACCACAATGCGCTACGCAACTCATCATTGAGTCCGGCGCTTGCGTCGGCACGGGATGCGGCTTGCGTCAGCACCAGACCCGAAGCCATACGCCAACCGAAGTACCCGGTCGCGGCAGCGCCGGCGGCCAGAAATAGCGGCAGCATCACGCTCGAAATTTCCGGCATCGCGAGTCCGGCGTCGAGCGTCTGGTACACGATGGCTAACGCCAGCAGCGTGATAACCAGCCAGATGACTTCCTGGAGTCGCTCGTTCAGACGTCGGCGACTGGCGGCGCGCTCCAGCCATCGCAACAGGATGTCGCTATCGGACATATCGATAAGCTATGGCAACAAATTAATCGGCGGTAATCAAAAAGTCGGCGGCAACCTTCACACGAAGACTGGCTGTGCGCCGGCACGCTGGCGGTGATCGATAGCGCATCTGTACTCAATAGCGAAACAGTACTTATGGGAACTGCCACGATCGGACCGCCCGAAGATCGTATCATAGAGGCTATCGGCACTTTCTCGAGAAGGGATCATCAATGCAGTGGCGACCAACCGCTATGGTCAAGCGCGGTATCAAGCGCAGCAGGGACGCACTCCTGTGCAGTGTTTTGCTTGCTGCGAGCGCAACCGCGATTTCAAACGCTGCCACTGCCGCGCCCGACCAGCCGAACATTGTGTACATCCTCGCCGACGACCTTGGCTGGCGCGATGTCGGTTTTCACAAGGGTGTACTGTCTACACCCAATCTGGACAAACTGGCGGCCAGTGGTGCGGTGCTTAACGCGTTCTATTCGCAGCCATTTTCCAGCCAGGCACGCGCAGCACTGCTGACCGGGCGCTACCCGATGCGTTACGGGCTGCAAACGCTTTCGATTACAGCGGACAGTCAATACGGCCTTCCGACCAGGGAGCGCACGTTCTCACAAGCGTTGAAAGACAGTGGCTACAACACGGCCTATGTCGGGACCTGGTTGCTTGGGCATGCGAATCCGGAGTACTGGCCGACGCGGCGCGGATTCGACCACTTCTACGGCTCATTGGCCGGACTGTCCGAACCGGTGTTGCGCAAGAATTCGAAAGCGGACTGGCGGCGCGGCGAGCGTCCGGCTCGGGAAGCGGGATATGTTACCGATCTGATCGGAAAAGAAGCCGCCAGGGTCATTGAGAAACATCCAGTTTCATCACCGCTGTTGCTAATGGTTTCTTTCGACACACCAGCCAAATATTACGGCGCGCCGAAGGAATACCTCGACACCCATAAAGGCATTGGTGACGATGCCAGACGCAACTATGCGGCAGCGCTGTCGGCACTGGACGCAAACGTCGGAAAAATTGTCGCAGCACTGGAAGAACGCGACATGCTGGACAATACGCTGATCATTTTTCAGAGCGACAACGGCGGCGCGCTGCCGATGCGATTTCCGAGCGGCGACGGCGACATACGCAGCGTCGTTTCCGACAACGGCGTATTTCGTCAAGGCAAGGGAAGTCTGTATGAAGGCGGCGTAAGAGTCGTCACCCTGGCACACTGGCCCGGGCGAATAAAACCGAACACCATCGTCACCCAGCCGATCCATGTCACCGATATGTATGTCACGCTGTTGAAGCTTGCCGGCGCTTCCCTGAAACAGCGCAAGAAACCCGATGGCGTCGACGCTCTTCCGATTATCGCCGATGCACAACTGACGACACGCAAAGGAAAAGAAATTCTGCTAAATGTCGAAGACTTTCATGGCGCAATACGAATCGGCGAATGGAAACTCATCGTACACGCCGCATTGCCGACAAAAATCGAGCTGTTTCACTTATCCAATGATCCGGAGGAAGCAGAGAATCAGGCCAGCACCTACCCGGAGCGGGTTGGGAAGATGATGGACCGGCTCAACGCATACGCCTACGACATGATGCCGGCACAATACATGGGCGAACCCGGCGCGGACAATCGCCCGGTGTTCTGGCGAGAGAACGTACCGGCACGATAACCCGGCCCGGTATCGATTCGACGAGCGGCGATTTAGTTTGCATATTTCGCGAAGGATTCTCTTCTCGGGGGAAATGCGGCTACACAAACTGTGCGGGGCGCAACAAACGCAGCGCATTGCGCCGTATGACAGACAATCGAACCGAAATTGGTAAGGTCCACCGGATTACGCCAACGCTCCATCGGTGTCGGGCTGCCCTGTGCCAACCTGACCTACGTACCGGGCGAAGCTGAACACGAGAGGCTTGCATTGCGGAATTAGACGCAATCGCTTACAACGCGAGTCGAAGCGCCATGATGGGCGCATGAAATCCCCGTTAGTACTTTTATTCAGTGACTTATAACCGACAACCTCACTGAGTTTCGTATGGATTCAGGCTAGCGTTCCCTCTTGAAACGACATCCCTAGATGTGTAAACTAATGTGTGAGTTAATGTGTAAGGAGCGCAGCATGGCGACCAATCTTTCTCTCGACCCTGATCTCATTGAGCAGGCCCTGGAAGTGAGCGGCGAGCGCACTAAAAAGGCAGCCGTCACGCGCGCACTTGAAGAATTCATTGGGCGCCGCAAACAGAAGCGAATACTCGATCTGATGGGTAAGCTCGAATGGGATAAATCCTTCGACTACAAAGACGACCGCTCGCGTTCGTGACGCTATTTGTGGACACCAGCGTTTGGTCACTGGCATTTCGCCGCGATTCGGATTCTTCAACTCCGGAAGTGTTGGCATTGCGACAAGCCATCGAACGGGGCGATACGATCGTCACGACCGGGCTGATACTGCAAGAGCTGCTGCAAGGATTCTCTGGGCCGCGTGCGCGCAAAGACCTGATTGAACGCTTTGGCGCACTTCCGTTTCTCAATCCCGACCGCCAGGACCACATCGCTGCGGCCGAATTGCGCAATCGGTGCCGCCGTGCAGGCATACAAGTCGGTACTATCGACGCTTTGCTTGCGCAGCTGTGTATCCGTCACACACTGACACTGCTGACCACCGACAAAGATTTTTCCCATTTGGCGTCGCGGTTCCCGCTACGATTGTGGGCGTTGGCATAGCAGGGCAACGCACGCCACCGCCGCCAATCGTTCATTGTCGAACCTGACCCCGGTTCATATCCACCATCCCAACCCGGCGTAACGCCAACGACTTCGCCCATCGCAGCCGCGCCGGTGCAATGCGCTGCGCTTATTGCACCCTACACAAACGCGGCTCAGGCGACCTTCACCGCCCTTATTCGAACGCTGCCTCAATCAAACAACACCATCGACGTGAACAGCACTCTATGGGAGCCGCTCAGTAGCTCGCCACCTGGAACGCTTACCCCAATGCACTCGTTCATCGGCCAACGGGGGACTCCAGATCCCTCTGGACAACAGTGACGCCAAGGCGTACCTTTTCAGAGCCACATCTATTTCGGCTTAGGGGGGCATCGGCAAAATGACTGATCGATGGCTGTTCAAGAGCGAAACCTATGACAACTGCAACTGCGCAGTAAATTGTGGTTGCCAGTTCAACTTACCCAGTACCCACGGCTATTGTCAGTCGGCTTTTGTCGGTAACATCGTTGAAGGTCATTTCGACGATACGCCGCTCGCGGGTTTAAATTGGGCCGGCCTGTACAAGTGGCCTGGCGAAATCTCAGAGGGAAACGGCAAACGCCAGATTGTGATCGACGAACGCGCGGATGAAGCTCAACGTGCCGCAGTTGAAACAATTGTCTCAGGCGAGGCATGCGAACCACTGAGCAACCTTTTCTCCGTATTTGCGTCCACGTGCTCGGAGTTTTGCGAGACACTGTTTCTGCCGATTGGTCTGGAAGCGGACCTGGAAGGCAGAACCGCAACGGTCGATATACCGGGCATCATGAAAAGCAGCGGCAAACCGATCATTAACAAGTTTAGTGGCCAACCATTCCACGTTGCACTGGCACGCCCCAGTGGCAGTTTCGAGTTCACCTACGCAGAAATCGGGCTAGGCACGACCTCGATAACGGGTGATATAGAGATGGCGTTTGACGATTCGTGGGCCCATTTCTGTGTTCACCACTTCAATCAGGATGGGTTGGTCCGCCAAAGATCAAGACTCACAGCATGGCTTGACTCATAATTCCCCGCCTTCGTGATACCCGCGGGCCAGCAGCCTGCCGGACGCGGGGGCGCGGCTCACGCCGCCTTGCCCACCAATCGGTGCACCGGCAGTGCACGGCGAAAACCCTTCAGATCGAATTCGCCGGCCGGCTCCACGATGAAATCGTCCCCCAATAAAGAGACGACGCGCTGCGAAAGCAGAATCTCGCCACCGTGCGCTTCGCCGCACAGTCGGGCCGCCAGGTTAGTGACATTACCAATGGCGCCGTAGTCGATGCGACCCTCGAAGCCGATGCCACCGATCGTTGCAAACCCCTGCGCAATACCGACGCCCATCGCCAGGTCGATGTCGCGCCGTTTCCACGCCGCCGACAGTGCCTCCACCTCACGCTGCATCTCCAGCGCCATACGAACCGCGCGCTGAGCCGGGTCGGGAACGGGCGTCGGGTCGTTGAAGAACACCATGATCCCGTCACCGGTAAATCGCTCGAGTGTGCCCTCATGCTCGAGGATCAAGCGACCCATTTTGGCGTGGTACTCGCGCAGCACGCCCATCACTTCTTCGGGTTCAGCCGTTTCGGTGAATGACGTGAAGCCGCGCAAATCGAGAAAGACGACAGTGATGTCGCGCCGATGACTCTTCAGCGGATCGCCGGCGCCTCCGGCAACTATCGCGTCTGCAAGTTGCGGCGAGAAGAAGCGTTTCAGCTTTCCTACGCGATCCAGCTCAGCAACCTGTTCAGCGACGCGATTCTCCAGAGTACGATTCCATTCTGCAAGGTCAGCCGCCTGCTGCTTAGTCACGATATTGAGTTGCCTCAGTAGCGCATTCTGATTCAGAAATACGCCAATTACCAAAGTTGTATAACCAAGGGATTCGATGTTTACGTTGTAGTGTACGTACAGGGTTACGACAATGATGATTAAGCCCGCGGCGGAAATATAAAATGGATATCTATCGCCGTGTCGTCTCGTATCCCGGTACACCGCGACGACGGCAATGAGCCCGAGAGACCACATCAATACGGCCTGGAAATGCGGATTCAAATTCCAGTCCTGACCAAGCACGGGTAATAGCGCGGCGGCAAGGGTTTTTATGTAACAAACCGCCATGGATAGCGCAGCACCAACGTACGGCAACCAGCCGGCGCGAGAAAACAGGTTGCCCCCTTCCTGAACAGCCTCCGGGTTTTCTGCAACTACTGACATCTTTAGCTCCTGTCGACGCGCTCAATCGCATCCATTCTGGCAATCTGGAGAGATGGGGCAATGGTTTCGTTTGGGGCACAGACTGCCGCAGGGTACGGGAAAGTCCCTACCCATTTTCCTGTTTCGGAAATGTATCCACCGCACGCCAAAGGCGCAAGCGCAGGGGAATTTCTTACTGCCCATCGTTTTGTGAAATCGTCACCGCCCAAACTCGTGATGTGCATCTCGCCAGCGCCGTGACGGGGACGCGGTAGCACGCGCACAATCAGACTCGGCTGCGTGAAAATATTGGACGAATGGCGCTTACTTAGCGATCCGGGTAGGTTGGGCTGAGTGAAATGAAGCCCAACACGCCAACGCTTGCCATAACCACTGGCCTCATTTCCTGTTCGCCCGGTCTGATGTGCTGCCACCATTTTCCGATGAATATCGACGTGCGGCGTTGCGCCGCATTGTTGGGCTTCACATAATGCGTCCAGCCCAACCTACCAGGCTGTTTCGCACACCCGCGCGCATGTGCGTATTCACGGTGGCTCGAAACAGCTTGAGTAAGTGACATTCAGAATATTGGGCTAGTCTTCGATCTGAACCGTCTGCAGGAAAGTATAGATTTTCCAGACTACATCGTCGTCAAGAATACCTTTCCAATAGGGCATACCTTTTTGCATACGACCATCTTGCACGGTCGTGTAATAGGTCGAAATCATGCTGTCCCCATAGCGCAGGTGTAGCCGGCGCAGGTCGCGCGCGCGCTCACCCTGAATCGCATATGGCCCGTGACAATGCGAACAATACTGATTGAAAAGACTGCCGGCCTCTTCGATGATCTCCGCCTGCCCGGCGTAAGGGTTGGTGAGCTGGCCGTCCTCGCCAAATACAATAACCGGTGTGCACAAAATGGCCGCGGTAAACGCAATCCGTTTGAGCACTACCGTCAACAACTGCGCTAGCAATGTAACCTCCCTGTATTCCCAACAACATTAAAACGGCGGGGCGATAACCGCCCCGCCGCGAACTACTTACTCTGTAACCAAACCTGCTCGTTACAGTTCGAACACAACCAGGATGCCGCCCTCGGGGCTGGCTTCAATCGCCTGTTGGCCAATCTTGCCGGCGAACGAGGGTGGGCCCTTGACCCTGCCAGCAACCACTGCAACATATTGTTTGCCGTCAACGGTGTAGGTCATCGGGCTCTGGAGAATGCCGGTGCCCACGTCAAAGTCCCAAAGTACCTTGCCCGTCTTGGCATTTACGGCCTTGAGAATACCCTCGACGTTGCCGTAGAACATTAGATTTCCAGCAGTCGACATTGCGCCACCGGCAAACATTTGCGGTTCGTTGATGGACCAGACTTCTCGTTTGCTGACCGGGTCCCAGGCAATCATCATTGCGTGGTGGTCGCCGGTTGCACCTGCCATATCGAGATTGAACTCGGAAGCAAGATAGAAGCGACCCGGGGTGTACTCTTCTTCCTTGTTCGCAATGTCCATGCACATGTTGAACGCCGGCAGGTACACGTAACCCGTTTGCGGGTTGTACGACATCGGAGACCAGTTCTTGCCGCCGAACAGGTTCGGACAGACGTTACGTGCCCACTTGCCCAATTGCGGACGCTTTTCATTGTTCGCGGCTTCGACGGGTCTGCCGGTTTCAAGGTCGACATGCGTAGCCCAGTTAACAGTCACGAACGGGTCCGCCGAGATCAACTTGCCGGTCTGACGATTCAGGACATAGAAGAAGCCGTTTCGGTCAGCGTGCATGAGTGCAGGAACGGTTTTTCCCTTGATCTTCAGATCGTAGAGAACTGCTTCATTGATGCCGTCGTAATCCCAGACATCATTCGGCGTCCACTGGTAACCCCACTTGATCGCACCAGTGTCCGCGTCAAACGCAAGCTGCGCTGCAGTCCACAGATTGGTGTAGGGGCCGATATCACTGGAATCATTGCCCCGGGTGTGTCCACCCCACGGTCCGGCGTTACTGGTGGACCAGTAAACCATGTTCAGCTTGGCATCATAGGACCCGACGCCCCAGGTGGAACCGGCTCCGGTCTTCCAGGAGTCACCCAGCCATGTCTCGTTGCCTGGCTCGCCTTCACCCGGAATAGTGTAGGTCTTCCAGACCTGCTCGCCGGTATCCTGGTCGTAGGCAGCAACAAATCCACGAATGCCATACTCACCACCAGCGATGCCGGTCAAAACGAGGTTCTTGTAGACCAACGGCGGAGAGGTAATTGCATGACCTTTCTTGTAGTCCTGGACCCTGACGGTCCAGAGCTTCTCGCCAGTCCCGGCATCAAGCGCTACCAGTTTCGCGTCGAGCCGACCGAAAAATACCTTGCCATTCGCGTATGCAACGCCGCGGTTATCGAGGCCGCAACAAACAGTAGCGAAATAGTCATTCGGCATTTCGGGCTGGTGCACCCACTTGGTCTTGCCGGTTTTGGCATCAAGCGCGAACACGTACTGCGGTCCGGTCGAAGACGTCACATACATCGTGTCGCCTACCACTAGCGGGGTCGACTCCTGAGTCGCGAGGGTACCCATGGAGTGCATCCACGCAACTTTCAGTTTATGGACGTTACGGGAATTGATTTGCTTAAGTTTGCTGAAGCGGGTGTTTGCCTGATCCCCGCCATAGTGAACCCACTGACCACTGGTTTGGGCAATCCCCGCGGAAGATGCTGTTGCCAACACCACCCCGGCGATGCCGGCCAGCGCAATACGACTGACTCGACTCATGACCTTCTCCCCAAAAATATTATTTGAACTTGTTCAATTTTCTTGAACAGTCTTGCCGATAACTCGTTTGCAGAATTTCGACTTCAAACACAATTACAGAATCGCAATTTTCTGTCAACGAATGGAATCGGACTTTATCTGCGGTTGATCTCGCTTCAAATTCTCACGCCGCAACTATCGTCCGCAAAAAAACGAATTGTCGCCGCGATGCAGCATCGCCAGATAGCGACGTAACCTTTGCCGGCAATAATCTCCGAATAGTTAGTGATGTACTTGTTTTACTGGATTGCAAGCATGCAGACCCTATCCCGGCTTCGGAAAACCCTATTATTTATAGGGATAAGATCGCGTGCATTGCCGAGGAAAATATTGCATGTGCACTACGTTACGAACTGGCAGTCCGCCCGACCTGAAACCGAAGCTGGCTCGGACCCGATTCAGTTTACGAGCCTGGCTTCTCAAACAAAAAGGCGACGAGCATCCCGGATGAGACACTTTCGGGCGCTACGAAGCGCTCGCTTCAAGTTCGTCAGGCGTTTGGCATCCTGAATTGGTGAAGTACCTTGTGCACTTGGGGCGGCTGATGCCCATGCCACAAAGAGTGCAGCTAATAAGGCTAACGCGACTGCGAGCCTTGGGAAAGTTGCAGCGCGACAACCGATGTTCGCAAACGGCTTCCGGTCATCGCGCCTCTTCGCTCAAACTATTTCAACAGCTTCTCGCTGCCTCAGCCGATCTCACGTACGGCAACCATGGAACGACGCAATGCATTCCATCCACGACGCATCGCGTGACCGAAGAAGCGGGCCCGAGAATGTTCCGCTCGCGCAAGATTGCGCTCGAGTTCATCGACACCAGATTGCCGCGCGCTCGTTTCTGCTGTTCTCGACATTGCCGACGGCACGACCGTGCCAATATTCGCCGTAGCGGCAATCGCCAGTTCACTGCATTTCTTCATCACTGATACGCCGGCGTCGTTCATTGCCGTCAAAAACGTCGTGCCGGAATTGCTGATCGCAAAGGATTCACCGGTTTTTACGATATGGTCCTTCTGGTCACCTTCCTGGGTGATCCACAGATCGCCAAAGTGAACGTGTATGCATGCGCCACGCGCGTCGCGCATCTTGAAATTGTTGTCCGGGTTCAAACGCACGATTGCGTCGTTGAGATCAATGTTCATAATAGGCTCCTTCAAATTGCTCGACCATCAAATGCTGATGACCACGGACGCTATTGTTCGCCCGCCGGTCTTTTTGTTCAAACGAATGTTTGGTATCCAACGAATGCGTAACAGGAATGCGTAACAGACCCTTCGATGTGCCACCGCTCGACCTGATCGAAGGCTTCGAGGCGGCCGCCCGCAATCTCAGCTTTACCAAGGCGGGCGCAGAGCTTCACCTCACGCAATCGGCCGTGAGCCGGCAGATCAAGGCGCTGGAAGACTGGCTCGGCGTGCCACTGTTCGAACGACGCACCCGATCACTGGCGCTTACCGGGCCGGGTGAAGCGCTGTACAAGGCCGTCCCCGGCGTTCTGCGGGCGATCGAAGACGTCACCCGCGAAATCAGGTTCCGGCAACTGGCGCGCACCCTTACCGTTACCACTACCCCCACGTTCGCCTCGCTTTGGCTGATTCCCCGCCTCGCGGGATATACGCGTGAGCATCCGCAAGTCGATGTGCGCATTTCCACCTCGACTATGCTCGTCGATCTGGAGCGCAATGGCGTCGAACTCGCCATCCGCTACACCGGCGTTGCACCGTCAGAAAACGCAACAAAGCTCTTCGATGAAGAAGTATTCCCGGTGTGCGCGCCTGACCTGCTGGAAGATCCCGACAGACCGCTTCACAATCCGTCCGACCTGCACCATCACGTTCTTTTGCACTACGACAATCCGCAAAACCGCTTAGCGTGGCTCGACTGGCCAACGTGGCTGGAGGCGGTCGGCCTCGTCGACTTCAAGGCAGCCGGCGCCGTACGCTTCAATGAGTACGATCAGGTTGTCCTTGCGGCTGCCAATGGTCAGGGGGTCGCACTGGGCCGGAGCCCGCTGCTCAAGAAAATGCTTCGCGACGGAAAACTGGTCGCGCCATTCAGCTCAAAATCGGTTGCGCCGCGCGCCTACTACCTGATTACGTCAAAGACGGCAGCGCGAAATCCCGATGTCGCCGATTTCACTGACTGGCTGTTCACTGAGACAGGACGGGATATGGAAACGCAAACACCAACCAGGAAAGTGAAAGCTGCCAGTCGACGCCGCCCGAAATAAAACGTCGCTCCGCGATCACAACCCGCAGCGCGCAATAAGCAAAGCGCATTGCGCCGAACGATCATTGTCGAACTCAGCTCCGGTTCGTATCCGCCATCCCAACCCAGCGTAACTCCAAGGACTTCGCCCATCGCAGCCGCCCCGGTGCAATGCGCTACGCTTATTGCACCCTACACGAACACGTCAGAGGTGACCGTCACCACGATTGTTCATGCGAACGAAGCCCCACACCATTGGCATCGACACTGAACCACTACACCACCCCGTAGGGCGCAATAAGCGCAGCGCATTGCGCCGAATTGAGCGTCGATAGAAGCGACATTGCCGGCTCACGTCGGATTACGCTGGGCTAATCTGACCTACAAAGGCTACAGGAAGGAATATCGCCTAAACCGGAATCTCCACGTCTTCCAGCTCCGGTTTGTTCGAAACGCGGGGCTCCCATGTGCGCACATTGCGCGGCCCCAGGTCCTGCACATAAAAACTGATCAAACGCTGCTCACCATGATTGTGTTGCGAGTGCACAGCACCCGCCGGCGTGAGCATCGCGGCATTGGCTATCCAGCCGACCTGCACCTCCTCAACCATCGCGTGCACGCTGTCGCACTCGAGACCTAATGAAATTGTGTCCACATCGTGGCAATGCGGTGACTGGTCGGCGCCCGGTTCCAAGGTAGCGAAGCCAGCGCCGATCGCAGGTGCGACGCAACCGCGCGCCTCGAATTGAGAACTGGCAAAACCCAGATTTGCCTGCCTCGCCGATTCACCCGCCCGCGCCCCAATGTCTTCCAACTGCGCCGCGATCGTTTTTGCCGTGTAGTGCGCGGACAGGATCTGCGCTTCATCAAAAGGCAGCGCGGTACATCCGAGCGCAGCAAGCAGCGGCTCATCGGTCACAACAAACAGGACCGCGTCGCTGTTCGGTGCTTCGTTCAAAATGGTCGTACCACCTGCCACCAGAAAAACGTCACCTTGCGTCCACTCGATCATTTCATCTTCCTGGAACGAGCGACCGCTACCCTTCATCACGTAACACAGCACGCTGCTGGCCTGTGCATCGAACTCGAATTCGTCACCCTCGCGCAACACCAGGTAGCGCGCCAGGAGATTGGCCGTAGTCGCCGGATAGTCCACGCCCATCGCTTCGCCACGATCAAGTTCTATTAGTCCGGTCTTTGTAGCGGAATCAAACGCGCGACCGGCCTGATCTGCAAAAACCTGCGCCTGAGCTGAAGATTCGTTGTCTGCGACCGCAGGTGTCGCCAGATATTGCGCACGGCCAGCCTGTATCGTTGCAGGTGCCCTGCTCGCAAGGTGGCGAAAGCCACGGGATGACATAACCACTTTTCTACTCCTCCCTAGCCCGGACGTCCGGGTTTTGTAGTATTTGTGACGCGCTCGTTCCTGCAGAACTATGCCACCTGATCACCGGATACGCTGCCCGCCATCAGGCAAACTTTCTTTAGGCGGCCCCGCTTGCCGCAGAACGCGCCAAGCGAATTTGGACCGAACTGGTGCCAAAGTGTAGCATTGCCCTCCGGATTCCGACTGCGGCATCCGCCCGTCAGCGTGCGCAGATCCACCCGGCATGCGACTATGCAATCTGCCCGGCGGCCGAGCTAACTCGACCAAAATCAATGCATTTATCCACCAATTCAACAGGAAACGACAGTGTCTGACTTGAAATTCGAGCATCTGAACATTCCCGCCACGGACCCGATTGGGCTGGCCCAATGGTATGCGAAAACGTTCGACCTCAAAGCCGAGAAACACCTCGTTCGCGGGCCGGGCATACTGATCGCGTTCGAATCCGGTGAGCCGATCAATCGGTCTCCGGAACTGCACATTGGCTTTCGGGTCCCGTCCATGAAGGTACTGAAGAAATGGGCAAAGACATTCGACGCCGAACTGACTGTCGGAGCAGAGTTCACCGCTTTCCGAACGCCTGATCCGGAAGGCAACTGCCTGGAGTTGTACGCGCCCAACGCGTGAACTGAATCGGCCGATTCCGCCGTACAAATCTATGTCATGGATGTAGAGTCCTGCGCGCTCAACCCAGGAGAAGCAGGCAGAACCAAAACAAGCAAGTGCGTAGGTCGGGTTAGCCCTCGGGCGTAACCCGACATTACACGTCGAGAACGAAGGGCACAGTTGGCGTGCTTGCGCCGACTGCTATAGCCGACGGAGTATTCACGCAGGTGGCGGCGAATACATCAGCATTATCACAGCACCATGCTCACTACCCGAACTATGCATCGCGCCTGCTGCGCGAACAATATATTCACCCGGGCCATAGCTTTTATCCTGATCGTAAAACGATCCTTCAATCACGTAGATTTGTTCCACTTCGTCGTGCGCATGCAATGGATCATCCGTACCGGCATCGATTTTCATCAGACAGGAACGAATTCCCACCTGCTTATCTTCTAGCAATGATTTGACCCAGAATCCTTCCGATTCGGTCTTCTCCCAGGCAGACGCATTGGAGTCAACGACCAATGATCCCTGATTCGGCAAAGCGCCAAGACCGTTTCTTGTTTGATGATTGACTGATTCGCTCATGACGACCTTCCCGATTAATCGACAAATTGGCAAGCATCTAATCTAATGAAACCCGGAAGGAAAGGAAAGTCGCTTAGATCAGATATATCGCGTTATACGAATACTCACCAATCGAAATGCTTGTCCAGCTCGTCGCGATCCGCCAAGGGAGGTCGGACACCGCAGTAGATCATGATCGTGGCGGGTGGGGGGCGACGCAGATTGCAGCGAACATTTGTTGCCGGCCCACATATTATCGCCAGTAGTCCGATTAGCGAAGCTCGTCCAGTAGAGCCTTCGCTTCCTTCAAATCCTTCGTATCGAAGCCTTCGGTGAACCAGTCATAAACAGGTTTCAACAGTTCTAGCGCTTCCTTGCGCTTGCCCTGACTCTGCCACAACCGCGCGAGACTGGTCGACGTGCGCAGTTCCCAAGATTTTGCTTGCTGCTCGCGTGCCCAGTCGAGCGAGGCGAGGTAACTGTTTTCAGCGCCTTTGAAATCGTTATTCAGCATGAGCATCCAGCCTTTGAGACGGAGTGTCTCGGCGTAGTAGTGACGTTCGCCCCAACCGGGTCGTTCGACCTGCTCAATCTGCTCATTGATGAGTTGTAAGGCATTGTCCACCTTTCCGGTCAACACCATGGCCTCCGCCAATACGGACTTCCAGTACGGAGTGTCGAGCTTTCCGCCGCTTCTTTCCCAAGTCGCAATCCCGGATTCGAGCAGAACAATTGCTTCTGCAGGTTTCGCTTCCCGAACAAGTGCGATCCCATAATAGGGAAGTGCCCCTGCGCAAAGCACCGGCATATTGTTCTCGCGACCTACTCGCTCACACTCTTCGACACGTTTACGCAGTTCATTTGGTTCGCAGCGAAAATCGAATACCCTGGCCCCGTCACTCAGCACATAGCCGAGGTCAAACGGATAGCCAAGGCGCCGCGCACGCTCATCTATTTCGTCGCTAATTTTGACCGCCTGGTCCGGGTAACCCAACATCCAGGTCGAAATCGCGGACAAAACTGCGGCATGCGTCCTACGATCAAAACCGGTGACGCCGTAAGGTTGTCGATTCTCGTGTTTCGTGTAGAGCTGCATCGTCTTATCACCATGCTCTAACGACTCGACGAGATTGCCGGCCCACAAGTGGGTGCTGCACAACAATTGGTGCCCTGTAATGAGTAGTTCTTTGTCGCCCGTCGACTGCGCCAGATCGAAAAGTTCCTCTGCCCGTTGAAGAGCCTCGGCCGCACGGCCACGCGTCTGAATGAAGACTATAAGTCCAGTAGTGATGTTTACCTCTGCGTCATTGCGCTTGAGCGACCGCGCCAAGGTAAGCGCGGGATGCAGACTGTCCCAGACCTCTTGGGCCGGCCAGCCTTTGAGTGCCGTCCATATTCGTCCAAGAGACTGACGTAAATTGAGTTCACTCGCATCCCGTTCGCGGGAGTGCGGGAGAGTGGCGACGAGTTCCAGGCCCCGGTCAAGCATCGAAATTGCCTCCACAAGGGCCGTTCGATTCCAGGCAATTTCTCCCGCCCTCTGCCAATGCGGAATCGCCGCCTTGGCGTCACCGGCTGCAGTCAGATGATGCGCCAACACCTCCGGTTCGATTTCTTTGATTTTGGGGAAACGCACCTCGATCTCTTTCGCAATCTTGCCGTGCAATTCTTGCCGTCGGCTTATTAGCAACGAATCGTAAGCCGCGTCTTGTACGAGCGCATGCTTGAAGGCGTACGTTGCATTCGGTGGCGTACCTCGCCGAAACGCCAGTCCCGAGTCAGTGAGCTGGGCTAGTGCGTCATTGAGTTGGCTCTTTTGCAGGAGCGCAACAGCCGCTATGAGTTCGTAAGTGAACTCCCTACCGATTGCGGCACCAATCTGTGCAATCTCCTTGACCGGCATGTAACGGTCAAGGCGCGCCATTAACGAATCCCGTAGCGTGGCCGGGATCGTGACACTGTGCGTAGCGCCTGCGTACTCATAATGGTCACCCTTGTCGGTGAGCTCTCCCGATTCGAGTATCGATTTTGTCAATTCCTCAACGAACAGAGGCACGCCGTCCGTCTTTGCGAGTATCTGTTCGAGCAGTTCTGGCGGTAGTGATCTGCTGTTGGCCACTCTGGATACGAGTGCGCTGCTTTGTGCACGCGTTAACTTGGACAGATTCAACGCACTGACATGGCCATGGCTTGCCCAGCGGTTTTCAAACTCCGGACGGTGCGTTAACACAATCAGCAGCGGAATGTCCTTGACCCGGTCGATAAGCAGGTCGAGCACTTCCAGTGTAGTCGGATCGGCCCAGTGCGCATCTTCGAACAGTACGACACTCGGTTGTTTCTTCGCCGCTGCTTCGCTGATATCAACCAGCGTGCGCAACGTCTCGTCCTTGTGCTTCTCGGGGGTCATCGTGATTGCCCCGTAGCGCTCATCACTAGGGATCGACAGCATCGAGGCAATGAAGCGCACGTCGCTGAGCGGCCGTTCATATTGACCGACAATTAGCGCTTCGAGTTTGTCGAGCTTGGAGTCGGGCGACTCGTCGCGCCCGAACTTCAACACCCGCTCGATGTTGTCGGTTATCGGCCAGAACGCGCTATTGATGTAGTACGGCGAGCACTGGTAGCGCAATGCAAGTGCACCCTGGCCTTCGAGGCGTTCGCGCAGCGCACTCAGGATTCGGCTCTTGCCAATGCCCGGTTCTCCGGATAAGAGCACCACCTGGCCTTCGCCGTCTTGCGCGAGTTGCCAGCGTTCCTTAAGCAGTCCGAGTTCCTGTTCACGCCCGACAAGCGGTATAAGGCGTTCACCGTGCGCAGCTTCGAAACGGCTGGCCGCGTCGCTCGCACCCACTATGCGATAAACACGCGTGGGCTTGCCGATGCCTTTGAGTGTCTGTTCACCCAGATCTTCGTAGTCAAAGCTGCCTCCGGATAACCTCTGCACCCGCTCGCTCACGACAATCGTGCCCACCTGCGCGCTACCTTGCAGGCGCGATGCGAGGTTCATCGTCTCACCAACGGCGCCTTTCTCGGCAGAGGTGACCACCACCAGCCCCGTGGCAATGCCGATGCGTACTTGAAGTTGACCGGCGTCGGGAACATCGAGTTTCGCGAAAGCATCAATGATGTCCAGTCCGGCCCGAATGGCGCGCTCGGCTTCGCCTTCATGTGCGAGCGGATAACCGAAGAAGGCGACGATGCCGTCACCGAGCCGTTGAAACACGTAACCGTCGTAGCGCGTGATCGAAGCTGCGCAGGTATCTTCGTAAACGCGAATGATGATTTGCAGAATTTCCGGATCGACTCGAGAAGCCAGTTCAGTAAAACCCACCATGTCGCAGAACAGAACTGTGAGCTGGCGGCGTTCGCCTTCAATCGCGGGCGACGCTACTGGAGATTCAGTTTTACGGCGACCTGCTGAAACGTTTTCGGGTGCAGCAGCGATACCTGCGATCGCGCTTATCAGCCGTAACCGGTGGCCTGCGATCGTTACGCCGATGTCTTTGAGCACCTGGTCATCGACCTGGGGCAACAGCGACAAGTCAATCTCATTTTCTTCGAACGCATCACCATATTGGCCGAGGTTCAGACTTTCAAGCCAGTCGCGAACGCTAGTCACGGAGATAGCTCCTCGAGTAGCGCTTTCGCGTCTTTCAGGTCCTTCGTATCGAAACCTTCGGTAAACCAGTTGTAGACCGGTGCAAGTAACTCATGCGCTTCATGGCGTTTGCCTTGTTGTTGCCACAACCGCGCAAGACTGGTCGAAGTACGCAGTTCCCATGATTTCGCCTGCTGCTCACGCGCGCAGTCGAGTGACGCAACGTAGTTCTTCTCCGCACGTTCAGGATCGCCCTTCAGTGTGAGCATCCAACCTTTGAGCCGCAGGATTTCGGCGTAATGGACGCGCTCTTCCCAACCTGGGCGCTCGACCTGCTCAATCTGCTCATCAAGTAATTTCAGTGCATCATTTACCTTGTTACTTGCCGCCATCGCTTCAGCCAGTACAGACTTGAGATAAGGGCTACGCATCTTTCCGCCGGTCGCATCCCATACTGCCTGCCCTTCCCTGAGCGAAGTTATCCCTTCAGCATACTTGTTCTCCCGAATGAGATGGATACCGATTGCCACCGGCGCAAGATACTCGAATAGCAAGGGCATGCTGTTCTCCCGACCCAGCTGCTCGCACTCTTCGGCGCAGTCGCGCAACTCGTCAGGTTCACAACGCAAATCGAACAAGTCCGCCCCAACGCTCAACGTCCAACCAAGGTCAATTGGGCGATTAATTTGACGGGCATGCTCGACTGCCTCGTTAAACAACTTCAATGCCCGGTCGGGGTAGCCCAACATCCATGTTGCTTGTGAAGCCAGGATGCTGACCACCGTTTTCGGATCGTTGGTTAGCTCATCAACCAGTTCGCGATCGTTTCGTTCGACGTACAGCCTCTGCACTTGCTCCGCGAGCTCCAAGGTCTCGGCGAGATCGCCATGGTAGAAGCAACTAGTGCAATAAGAGGTATGCCCGGCAAGTATCAAGTGTGGATCGTCAGCCACTTTACCTTTGGCGAGCATTTCTTCACACCATTGCAAGGACTCCGCCACTCGGCCTCCCGTCCTGACAACTCGACTCAGACCCCAGAGAATCGGCAGCATCGCGTCGTCACGTTGGAGTGACTCCGCCAATGCCAGCCCCGGGTGAAAGCTGGTCCATACTTCAGGGGCTGCCCATCCTCTGCGCCGCGTCCACGCAATTCCCAGAGCAATACGAAGAGATAGCTCGCTAGCGTCCCGTTCAGCAGAATCGGGCAGCATGTCGATTATTTCCAGACCCTTGTTCAGTTGCGAGACGGCCTCAGCTAGCGCCATGCGCTTTAACGACAGGTCTGCGGCCTTTTGCCAAAGCGGAACGGCCTTCTCCAATGCGCCAGCCGCGCTCAGATGATGCGCCAGCACTTCGGGTTCACTCTCGACCATTTTCGGGAAGCGTTCCTCGATGACATTGGCAATTCTTGCGTGCAATTCCTGCCGACGACTCTTGAGCAAGGAGTCATACGCGGCATCCTGTAATAGGGTGTGCTTGAAGGTGTAGACCGCATCGGGTGGTGTACCACGCCTGAAAGCCAAACCGGAGTCACTGAGCGCGGCGAGCTCGTCGTCGAGTTGTTGCTTGGAAACAGGTCTGACTTCGCAAATCAACTCGTAGCTGAATTCGCGCCCTATCACCGCGCCGACTTGTGCAATCTCCTTGACTGGTGCGTACCGGTCCAGACGGGCCATCAACGAGTCCCTGAGCGTAGCTGGGACGGTTACGACGTGTGCATCGCCAGCGTATTCGAAACGCTCACCGACATCGGCAAGTTCGCCAGATTCAAGAATTGATTTGGTCAACTCTTCTACGAACAACGGCACGCCGTCGGTCTTGGCAAGAATCTGGTCAAGAAGATCATCGGGCAGGGTTTTACCACCCGCCACCCTATCTACCATCGCAGCACTCTGGCCTCGCGTGAGTTTGGACAGATTCAATCCGCTAACATGGCCATGGTCGGGCCAGCGGTTTCGAAACTCAAGCCGATGCGTGAGTACGATTAATAGCGGGATGGTTTTCACCCGATCGATTAGCAAGTCGAGAACTTCAAGGATACTGGGATCAGCCCAGTGAGCATCCTCAAACAACAGCACTCTGGGTTGTTTCTTCGCTGCCGCTTCGGTGAGATCGACCAGCGTGCGCAGTGTTTCGTCCTTGAACTTCTGCGGCGTGATTGCCAGCCTGCCATAGCGCTCATCGCACGAAATGGAGAGCATCGCAGCAATAAATCTCACGTCAGCTAACGGTCGTTGGTAGTGATCGACGATCAGCGATTCAAGTTTGTCTAGCTTGAATTCCGGCGCGTCATCGCGTGCGAATTTCAGCGCGCGCTCGATATTGCTAATACTCGGCCAGAAAGCACTGTTAACGTAATAAGGAGAACATTGAAAGCGCAAAGCCTTAGCGCCTTCGCCTTCGAGGCGCTCGCGCAACGCGCTCAGGACCCGGCTCTTGCCGATCCCAGGCTCACCGGAGAGCAGCACCACCTGGCCTTCACCGTCCTGGGCGAGTGCCCAGCGATCCATTAGCAGGCCTAGTTCGAGGTCACGTCCGACCAGCGCCGTCAGTCCCGCTTCTCGGTGCGCAGCCTCGAAGCGGCTGGTCGCCTGGCTAACTCCCACGATGCCGTAGGCATGGGTGGACCTGGCAATGCCCTTCAGGGTTTGTTTTCCGAGATCCCTGTATTCGAAAGCGCCACCGGCCAACCGCCGCACCCTCTCACTCACCACGATGGTGTCCACTTGCGCAATGCCTTGCAGTCTCGAAGCGAGATTCATGGTCTCACCCACCGGGCCTTTCTCTGCAGAGGCGACCACGACGACCCCGGTTGCAATTCCAATGCGTACCTTCAGATGCCCGACGTCAGGAACGTCGAGCTTCGCGAACACGTCGATGATGTCCAGACCGGCGCGGATAGCGCGCTCGGCTTCGCTTTCGTGCGCAAGTGGATAACCGAAGAAGGCGACGATGCCGTCGCCCAAACGCTGAAACACGTAACCCTCGTAGCGAGTGATGCACGCCGCGCAACTGTCTTCGTACGTGCCGATGATTGTTTGCAGGACTTCCGGGTCGACTCGAGAAGACAGTTCAGTAAAACCCACCATGTCGCAGAACAGAACTGTGAGCTGACGGCGTTCACCTTCAATCGTGGGCGACGTTACTGGAGTTTCATTTTTACTATGACCTACTGAAACGATTTCGGGTGCAGCAGCGATACTTGCGATCGCGCTTTTCAGCCGTAACCTGTGGCCTGCGATCGTTACGCCGATGTCCTTGAGAACCTGGTCATCAACCTGGGGCAACAATGACATGTCAATCTCGTTGGCCTCGAATGCATCGGCATATTGGCCGAGCCCCAGACTTTCGAGCCAGTCTCGAGCGCCGCTCACGCGGACAACTCCTTGAGAAGTGCCTCCGCTTCTTTCAAATCTTTGGTGTCAAAGCCTTCGGTGAACCAATCGTAAACCGGGGCGAGAAGATCATGTGCTTCCTTACGCTTTCCTTGCTCTTGCCACAACCGCGCAAGACTGGTTGAGGTGCGCAACTCCCACGACTTCGCCTGCTGCTCACGCGCCCATTCGAGCGAGGCATTGTAGTTTTTCTCTGCACCTGCGAAATCGTCTTTCAATGTGAAAAGCCAGCCTTTGAGACGCAGGATCTCGGCGTAGTAGACGCGCTCTTCCCAACCAGGGCGCTCGACTTGTTCAATCTGCTCATCAATCAAGTGGAGGGCATTGTCCACCTCACCCGTCAGCGCCATGGCTTCGGCGAGGACCGCGTTCCAGTAGGGACTTATGAACTTTACGCCGGCTGCGTCCCAGACCTTCAGGCCGGCTTTGAACGGAGCGATTCCTTCGGCAGGCCTGCCTTCCCGGAGAAAAGCGAGACCGAACCGGAGTGGAGCCAAGCACTCGGAGAGGAAGGGCATGCTGTTCTCCCGACCCAGTCGCTCACATTCTTCTGCGCGGATGCGCAGTTCCGCAGATTCGCAGCGGAAATCGAAGACGTCCGCTCCGTTGCCACTTAGTGCAACGCTGAGATCGAAAGGGTGAGCGCGCCGGCGTGCGTGCGCATTCATCTCATCGTTGATCCGCACCGCTCGGTCCGGATAGCCAAGCATCCAGGTAACGTTCGAGGAACTGACACCGGCCACCGTCTTGGGGTCGGGGTTGATGATGTCTGCAAGATAGTGATGCTTCTCGTCATCGTAGAGTTCCATTATTTTGTCGCAATGTTCCAATGTCTCGATGAGTCTGCCCAAACTGGCGTTGCAAGCCACAATCTCGTTATGTCCTACAAGGAGCAAATCGGCGTCACCGGTCAACTTTGCCAGGTCGAGCATCTCCTCTGCCCATTGGAGAGCTTCGGCGACTCGTCCTTGCGCCATGACGCAATACATCAGTCCATCGAGGATGGGCAGTAGCGCATCGTTGCGCCCGAGCGATTGCGCCAGAGCAAGCGCCGGGTGGCAGCTACTCCAGACTTCCGCAGCAGCAGGGCTTTTGAGTGACTGCCACGCTATTCCAAGCGGGATTCGAAGCCCCAGTTCGCTGGCGTCGCGTTCGCGCGAGTGTGACAGAGTGGGGACCAGTTCCAATCCATGATTCAGATGCGAGATCGCCTCGATTAGCGCCATGCGCTGTAGCGCAAGCTCGCCAGCCTTCTGCCAGAATGGTATTGCAGCTTCGGCTTGCCTCGCTGCACTCAGATGGTGAGCCAATACTTCGGGCTCGGCGTAGGTGGATTGCGGGAAATGCTCTTCAATCACCGCGGCGATCTTGCCGTGCAGTTCCCGCCGTCGGCTTTTTAGCAAGGAATCGTAAGCGGCGTCTTGCACCAGAGCGTGTTTGAACGTGTAAGTCGCTCCCGGTGGTGTGCCTCTGCGAAACGCCAGGCCCGCGTCGGTGATCTGAGTGAGAGCGTCGTCGAGTTTCGCCTGCGCTATGGGCGCAACCGCAGAGATGAGTTCATAGCTGAATTCGCGTCCAATCGCCGCCCCAACTTGGGCAATTTCTTTCGCCGCTGCAAAACGATCCAGGCGCGCCATCAATGAATCTCTCAGTGTTGCCGGAATGGTCACACTGTGAGACTTGCCCGCGTATTTGTATTGGTCGCCTGTGTCGGTGAGTTCGCCCGATTCGAGAATGGACTTGGTCAACTCCTCAACGAACAACGGCACGCCGTCGGTCTTTGCGAGAATCTGTTCGAGCAGGTCTGACGGCAGTGCCTTGTCGTCTGTCACCCTGGACACCAACGCGCTGCTTTGCGCACGCGAGAGCTTGGACAAGTTCAAGCTGGCGACATGACCTTGATCGGACCAACGTGACTGAAACTCCGGCCGATGCGTGAGTACGATCAATAGCGGAATATCTTTCACCCGGTCGATCAACAGGTCGACCACTTCCAGTGTGGTCGGGTCGGCCCAGTGACCGTCTTCAAATAGCAGCACACTGGGTCGTTTCTTTGCCGCGAGGTCGATGAGATCAACATTGGTGCGCAGCGTCTCGTCCTTGTACTTTTCCGGCGTCATCGTGATTGGCCCGTAGCGCTCATCGCAAGGGATCGACAACATCGAGGCGATGAACCGCACGTCGCTCAGTGGGCGCTGGTAGTCACCCACGATGAGCGCTTCGAGCTTGTCGAGCTTGGAGTCGGGGGTTTCGTCGCGCGCGAAACTCAACGCCCGATCCAGGTTCTCGGTAATCGGCCAGAACGCGCTGTTGATGTAATACGGCGAGCACTGGTAGCCCAGTGTCTGGGCGCCCTGCCCTTCGAGCCGTTCACGCAAAGCGCTCAGAATCCGGCTCTTGCCGATTCCCGGCTCTCCGGACAGAAGCACCACCTGACCTTCGCCATCCTGAGCGAGTTGCCAGCGCTCCTCCAGCAGCCCGAGTTCCTGCTCGCGTCCGACCATTGGGGTGAGTCCGGCTTCACCATGCGCAGCCTCGAAGCGACTGGCCGCTCCGCTCACACCCACTATGCGCCAGGCATGCGTAGGCCGGGCGATACCCTTCAAGTGCTGCTCGCCCAGGTCTTCATAGTCGAAGCTTCCTCCGGCCAATCTTTGCACCCGCTCGCTCACGACAATTGTGTTCACTTGTGCAACGTTTTGCAGTCGGGAAGCCAGATTCATCGTCTCACCAACTGCGACTTTCTCGGCGGAGGCAACCACTACCAAACCAGTCGCAATGCCGATGCGTACTTGAAGTTGCCCCGCGTCGGGAACATCGAGCTTCGCAAATGCGTCAATGATGTCCAGCCCGGCTCGGATCGCCCGCTCGGCTTCGCCTTCGTGCGCGAGCGGATACCCGAAGAACGCGACAATGCCGTCGCCCAGGCGCTGGAAGACGTAGCCTTCGTAGCGCGTGATCGAAGCTGCGCAGGTGTCTTCGTACACGCGAATGATGTTTTGCAGGATTTCCGGATCGAGGCGGGACGCAAGCTTTGTAAAACCCACCATGTCACAGAACAGCACGGTGAGTTGGCGGCGTTCGCCGGAGGTGGGTCCTGCGGAGTGCTCGACGCCTTGCGACGCGTCAGCAACGCTGAGAGACTGGATAGCTAGCGCCAGACGGCGCTGCGCCCCGACTGACAAGCCCAGCTTGTCAAAGTCATGTTCTGTGAGCTGCGGAAGCAGATCAATGTCGATTTCGTTCGCAGCAAACAGCTCTGCGTACTTACCTAACCCATTTTCGTCAAGCCAGTGCTTAAGATCCATGAGTCGACCTTCTGGATGCTTACGGCATCGTGCGCGACATTTTGCAGCATATTTAACAATCTAGCGAATCACGCTCGTGCCAATGTGATTCAAGAGCACTCTGCCCCCGGTATCGTGTCCGTCCCGTTCGTGAGATCATGCTATTCCTCATGCCTTCAGGCAGTACGAGTCGGGCTTGCGGGCTATCCTGGCACTCACCGAATTGAGTACAACATAGCGGTACAGCTCAAACGGGTAACTGTGCCGATCGACCAGTATTGACTTGAACCATTTCTGGAGCACGTGACTAACTTTGTCGTGGCGCCGACTAAATGCCCGGGTGTAGACGCCATTGAGCTGACGCACAGACGTGGACAGACTAGCCTGCGGTGTTTCGATGACCAGGTGGTAGTGATTGTCCGTCAGGCAATACGACGTGCACGACAAGGTCAAAGTGCGACATGACGCGTTCGAGCACGCTCAGAAAATGTTGCCGATCCTCGCTATCTCGAGAAATGCCTTGCTTGGCGTTGCTGTGCGCGGGGATGTGATACACAACGCCGGGAAACTTGATGCGGCGCGGACGAGCCATATCAATGGGTTAACCCAACTGGATGCACGGTTAAATATCTGCCCCCCATTGTGCAACGTAAGACAAAATGCGGCGCAAACTAACCATCCCACTCCTTGTTGCGAAGCTCGACCCTGCGAATTTTTCCACTGACATTCTTCGGCAACTCGGTTACGAATTCGATGCGCCGCGGGTACTTGTAAGGCGCAGTCGCTTTCTTGACGTGCTCCTGCAACTGCTCTACCAGCGCGTCACTGGCTTCGAAACCCGCCGCGAGTACGACGAAGGCCTTGACTACCGACCCGCGCATCTCGTCGGGGCTCGACACCACTGCCGATTCAGCCACGGCAGCGTGCTCAAGGAGTGCACTCTCTACTTCGAAGGGGCCGATCCGGTATCCGGCCGACGTAATTACATCGTCAGCACGACCGGAGAACCAGAAGTAACCATCGGCGTCGCGCCGGGCGCGATCGCCGGTGATGTACCAGTTGCCGCGCATCGACTCGGCGGTCTTCTCCGGGTCGTTCCAGTATTCGATCATCAAGCCGACCGGGCGGACCGGCTTGACCCGTACAGCAATATCGCCTTCCACATCATCAGGCGCGATCTCTCCGTTCTCGTCGACGATATTGAGATCAACCCCGGGGCAAGGTTTGCCCATTGAACCGGGGCGCACTTCCATACCGGGAAAAGTCGCACACACCAACACGGTTTCTGACTGGCCGTAGCCGTCACAGATGGTCAGCCCGGTACCAGTCTTCCATCGCGCAATCACCTCCGGATTAAGTGGCTCGCCCGCACCCACGCAGTGGCGCAAGCCGCTCAAATCATAGTTCTCCAGGTCTTGCTGCACGAGCATGCGATACACTGTCGGTGGCGCACAGAAGGTCGTGATCGGGAAGCGTTGCAACAGCGCCAGTGTATGCACCGGGTCGAACGCATCGCGCAAGTCTGCGAACACGGTGGAGCCACACCGGAACGGACCGAAGTAGCTGCTCCAGGCGGCTTTGCCCCAACCGCTGTCGCTGATATTCCAGTGCAGATCGCCGGGGCGCTGATCCAGCCAATAGCGGCCGGTGACTTCGTGACCAATGGCGTAAGAGGCGTGGTCGTGAAGCACCATCTTGGGGTTCTTCGTGGTACCCGAAGTGAAATAGCAAATGGACGGCTCGTTCGCTGCGGTGTCCACCGTGTCGAACGTATCGCTCGCACCATCCACCGCCGCAAGATAATCGGTCCATCCCGGGCGCGTTCCGTTGACCACCAACTTCGCAACAAGATTTGGAAATCGCTGGTCCGGAAAGCGATCAGCCATCGCATCGACTCTTTCCGCAACCGAAGGCAATGCAATGACAGCCCTGGCATTGGATGCCTCGAAGCGATAAGCCAGATCTTTCGGACTCAACTGGCTGGTGCCGGGCGAGGCAATTGCACCCATGCGAATACACGCCGTCATTGCCTCCCACCACGCACGGTCGCGACCCAGAACGAGAATCACCACATCGCCGCGGCGAACGCCGGCGGCGCTCAGCACGTTGGCCACACGTCGCGATGCCGCAGAAATCTCCGCGTAGCTTACATGCTCTTCAGCGCCATCTTCCGAGACGCACAGCAGGGCCTGTGCGTCCGGGTCCGTCTGCGCGCGAGCGTCTATCACGTCGCGTGCAAAGTTATAGCGATCGGGACGCTCCCATTCGAAGCTTGCACAGGTCTCGTCGTAGTCGCGCATGTTCGGTTGCACTTTTTTTGCCCCAGAGATTGTAATTAGCCGGAAGAGAACTTCCCGCGCAGGTTGTTAGTTCCGTAGGTTGGGTTAGCGCAGCGTAACCCAACGATTCAGTGACATTCCAAACCAAGTCGGATTATGCCCACAGGTTATTCCGGCATACGTGTCTACCTTTTCTAACTCAATCAGCTCACATACGGCGCAATGCGCTACGCTTATTGCGCCCTACAAGAACTGGCCGTTGGTTTTGCTGGAACGCCTTCATCCTTTTATCCCCACGACATTGAATGCCGGGATCGGGCGTTGGAAGCCTTTTAGTGAAAGCTCGCCGGCTGGCTCGACTTCCAACGCTTCTTCGGTCATCGCCAGGATGCGTTTGGCAATGAGAATCTGACCGGGTTTGGCTTCGCCACACAGACGCGCCGCGAGGTTGGTGACAGAACCAATCGCACCATAGTCCCAGCGCCCCTCGAAGCCGATTGCGCCGATGGTGGCGTAGCCATGGGCGATACCGATGCCAAGATCGAGTTCGTAACCAAGCTTGCGCCACTTTTTAACCAACACCGTTACGCACTCACGCATAGCCAACGCCATACGCACGGCACGCTCGCCATGGTTAGGCACCGGCACCGGGTCGTTGAAAAAAATCATCATGCCGTCACCGGTGAAACGCTCCAGCGTGCCTTCATGGTCGAGGATGAGTTTGCCCATCTCGGCGTGGTATTCCCTCAGCACACTCATGACTTCTTCGGGCTCGACCTCTTCCGCGAACGCGGTAAAGCCGCGCAGGTCGAGGAAGCACACGGTGATGTCACGGCGATGCGTTTTCAGCGGGTCGTCGGCACCGCCCGCCACGATGAGTTCGGCAAGCTGGGGCGAGAAGAAGCGCTTCAATCGGCCCAGCCGATCTACCAGACTGAGCTGCTCGGCGACACGTTCTTCCAACTTCTGGTTCCACTCCGCCAGTTCTTTCACGTGCTGCGCGTCGCGGTCGCGCAGCCGTTTTTTCTCAAGCGATGCGCCAATGCGCGCGTTCAGCAATACCGGGTCAAAAGGTTTGGGTAAGTAGTCTTCCGCACCTAGCTCGATGCATCGCACGACGCTGTCCATCTCGTCGAGCGCGGAAATCATCAACACTGGAATATGACGCAGCGTTGCGTCCGCCTTCAGGTGTTGCAACACTTGATAGCCGTCCATGTCCGGCATCATCACGTCCAGCAGCACCAGGTCAATGGATTGCCGAGCCAGCAGTTCGATTGCTTCTTTTCCACCAGCAGCTTGAAGGACTTGATGTCCCTCACGTTCCAGCCGGCGCCCGAGTACTTCGCGATTGTCGGCATTGTCATCGACAACGAGGATAAGGCCAGTTTCAGCGGCTCGAACCGGCGGCGTCGATGCACCCGAAAGTGGCTCTGCCTTCTCAGTCGGTGAAGCCGTTGAACTTCTTCCGTCCACAATCATGTTGCGCAACGCCAGCGTGGCCGCAGCAATGCGCTTCACATCCCGGTGCGCTTCTTCAGTATCGGCGTCGCGTGTCTGCGCCTCGAGTGCTTCGACCGCAGTGAAGATGGCAGCGAGTGGAGCGGACGCCTGGTCCGGCAGGTTATCAACATTCACATCGCCTGAGTCGACCCGAGCCTGGCCGAGAAAATCGTTGATCAGTACCAGCAATCGCTGCGCGTTGTCATACACCGTCCGCAGGCCTGGTTCAAGACCGTCGTTCTGGCCTTCGATTGCGTCTTCGAGCAGCATCTCGCTGTAACCGATGATGTGGTTCAGCGGGGTGTGCAACTCATGGCGTAAATGCTTGACCGCGGCCGCATCCATTTTTAGACCCCGGATGCTTTTGTAAGCAGGTTCTCGATCTTGGTCAGCAGGCGAGTGAGTTCCACCGGCTTGGTATCGAAGTCGTCGCATCCTGCGGCAAGTGCACTTTCGCGGTCACTGACCAGGGCGTGCGCGGTCAAGGCAATTACAGGAATATCCTTCGTTATCGCATCTGCCTTGATGCGCCGCGTCGCCTCCCAACCATCGATGCCTGGCAAACTCATGTCCATCAGAATCAGCGCCGGCGCCTCGGACTGCGCCTTGGCAACACCTTCCTCTCCGTCAACAGCGAGGACGACTTCGTAATCCCTTTTTCGCAAGCGCCGCGACAACATGTCGCGGTTCATCTCGTTGTCCTCGACCAGCAGCAATTTCGTCATCCGCTCCCCCTTCGATGCGCATCAATCGACGCGGCCACTAGCTCGCGCACTTCGGATAGCAACGCTTCCCGAGCGGGTGCGCCTTTCTCCAGAATGCGTACCACCGAACCGTTGAGCCAGGTGCGCTCTTCTTCTGTCAAATCCTTGGCCGTGATGATGATCACCGGAATATCGTGCCAGGTCTCCCGGTCGCGCAACGCGCTCACCACACCGAAGCCATCCAGTTCCGGCATCATCAGGTCGAGCAGGATCACGCCCGGCAGCCCTTGTTCGAGCAACGCCAGAGCCGCTTGACCATTTTCCGCCTCGATCACAGTGTAACCGGCCTCCTCCAGGGTGCGCCGAAGTAACTCGCGCACATCAGCATCGTCGTCCACCACCATGATCGGCAAGTCGCGGCGGTAGTGAGCCAGAACCGCCAACAGCCGGTTTCGATCAACAGGCTTGCTCAGGTACTCGGAGGCGCCAAGTGCATAACCCGTGCTTCTGTCCTCGACTATGGTAAGCATGATCACCGGGATGTCGCGCAAGTCGGGATCGGCCATCAATGCGGAGAGTACCGTCCAGCCGTCCATTCCCGGCATCATCACGTCCAGTGTGACGGCATCGGGCTGCTGTTCGCGCGCAATGCGCAGGCCTTCTTCCCCGTTGGCGGCCGTCAATACCCGGAAGCCTTCCTTGCCGAGGAAGCGGTGCATCAGATCACGCACCGGCGCCTCGTCGTCAATCACCAGCACGGTACCGGCGCGACCGTCCCCCTCGGACTCGGCGTGCTCGACAATTTGCGCGACGTTTGCCGGCAAGCGCGCAGTAAAGGTGCTGCCCTGACCCTCCGTGCTCGCCACGGTGACCTCGCCCCCCATCAGCCGGGCCAGCCGGCGGCTTAACGCCAGCCCTAATCCGGTGCCGCCATATTTACGCGTAGTCGCAGCGTCGGCCTGGGAGAATTCCTGGAACAAGCGTCCCAGTTGCTCGGCCGTCAAGCCGATGCCGGTGTCTGTTACTTCGAACGTAACCCAGGCATCTCCCGCGACCACTTCGTTGCTTACCGTCAAGGACACTATCCCGTTCTCGGTAAACTTGCACGCATTACTGAGCAGATTGAAAAGCACCTGTCGCACCTTGGTCAGATCGGCGCGCATCACACCGATTGAAGCCTCGCAGTCGACCTCGAACCGGTTGCCGTTCTTTTCTGCCAGAGGCTGGATCACGTCGCGGATGCCTTCAACCGTGTCTGCCACGCTAAATTCTTCGAGTTGCAGTTCCATCTTGCCGGCTTCGATCTTGGACAGGTCCAGGATCGAGTTGATCAGTTCAAGCAGATGCTTGCCCGCAGTATTCACCCGCTTGAGGTCGGGAACCAGATCCTCCGCTCCTTCGTCCACTGCGTCTTCCTGCAGCATCTCGCTGTAACCGATGATGGCGTTGAGTGGCGTGCGTAACTCGTGCGACATGTTCGCCACGAACGTGGACTTGTGCTGGCTCGCGATTTCGAGTTCGTGGAACAGGCGCGCATTCTGCATCGCCAGCGCCGACTGACTGGCGAAGGTGGCCAGCAGATCGACCACCTGCTGCGGGAACTCACCAGGCTCCTTGCGGGCGATCGTCAGCGCACCCATCACCTGATTCTCGCGGATCAGCGGAACCGCCAGCAGGGCCCGATAACCGCCGTCCAGAATCAGTTTTCGTAAGCGACTGTTATAGGCACCTTCGACGGAGATATCCGGCACCTGCTCCGGCTGCCGCGTCAAGATCGATTTGCCTGTAACGCCTTGCCCTTTCCTGATTGGTTCGCGCCGCAAGAATACCTCGAGGTCTTGCGAGTACCCCGATGTGGCGCGTGGGCGTAACTCGTCAGTCGCCTCGTCGTAGTCGAAGATCTGCCCGCCCTGCGTCCCTGCGAGTTGATTGGCGTGTGCAAGAATCGTCGTCAGGACCGTATCGAGATCGAGTGTCGAGCTGACTGCGTTGCCGACCTCGCCGAGAGCTTTCATCTCCTCGACGGATCGCCCGAGCTCCGCCGTGCGCGACTCCAGCTCGTTGAACAGCCGTGTGTTCTGGATCGCGATCACTGCCTGGTCAGCGAAGGTCCGCAGAAGCGTGACGGATTTTTCCGGAAATTCCCCCGGTTCGTCGCCCGAAACGGCGACGGAGCCGATGACTTTGCCGTCAAACAACATGGGAACCGCGAGGGCACTTCGATACCCTGCTGCTTTAGTGATCTCGCTGAATTCGTAGTTCGGTTCGAGGTGAGTGTCAGTGATTTGTACCGGCGCCTTCGCGAGGACGGCACGTTCACTTACTGAGCCACGGCCGTTACTCGCCTCAAATTTGGCACGAATCTTGGCCTCCAACACGGGCGACACGTCCTCGTGGACATTGACACCGATCAATCGCAGATGCTCACCGTCATACCGTGTCGTTACAGCTAAGCGCGCCCCGCACAAAATTCTGGCGCGCTCGGCAATCGCATCGAACACGGGCTTTACATCAGTAGGTGAATCGCTGATGACACGAAGAATCTCCGATGTCGCCGTCTGTCGCTCCAATGCCTCCTTGGTATCGTTGAACATCCGCGCATTCTGGATCGCGATCGCCGCCTGATCGGCGAAGGTCTTGAGCAACGAGATCTCACGATCGGAGAAAGGAGAAACCGTGTTCCTCGTCACGAAAATAGATCCGATAGCGCGGTCCTCCCAAATCAGAGGCGCGAAGACCGCCGATCGGGCACCCATGAGTTTGGAACCCTGTCTCACGCCGTACGGCACGTCGTCTGCGACCGCATCCGCAAAATGCATCGCGCACCGCTCTCGAATAACCAAGCCGGTGCCAGACTCGTCCAGACGAACCGGATACATCGACCGAAACTTCGCCTCACCCTTGCCGACATAGGCAGCCAGGTCGATCAATCCGTCACGCCGCACCAGATTTATTCCAGCCACCGCGCCATTGAACAAACGCTGGCAGCTTTGGGTGATTTTTTCAAACACCGGCTGCGCGTCTGCCACCGACTTGCTGATCACTTGCAGCACATCCGCCGTCGCCGTCTGTCGCTCCAACGCCTCCTGCGTCTCGTTGAACAGGCGCGCGTTCTCGATCGCAATCACTGCCTGGTCAGCGAAAGTCTGGAGCATGCCGATCTGTCGCTCTGAGAACATCGCAGGTTCCACGCCGCTTACGCTGATTGCGCCTATCGGCAATTCACCACGAAGTACGGGAACTGAGATGGTGCTGCGCATCCCTGACTTTTTTGCAAGTCCTACCAGATTATATTTCGCATCCTCAAGAACATCCGGTATGTAGACGACGGCTCGCGTCAGAATGGCACGGCCGAGCGCATTGCCCTCACCCGGTGGCATCGGAAAAAATTGCCGTGTTGCGTCAGTCATGGCGACGTCCATGCCGTCAGTCGCCGCGTATCTGATCAGTTCGCCATCGAACGTGTAAAACACGGCCCAGGAGCCATTGCATAATCTTCGCGCGTTGCTACAGATAGATTCGAAAACGGGCTGTACGTCGCGTTGCGATTGGCTGATCACACGCAGAATGTCGCTGGTAGCGGTCTGCTGCTCTAGCGACTCCGTCAGGTCATGGTTGCGTGACTCCAGTTCGTTGAACAAACGCGTGTTCTCGATCGCGATGATCGCCTGATCAGCGAACGTTTGGAGCAGACTGATCTGGCGCTCCGTAAACATCGCTGGTTCGGCGCCGATTGCGGTCACAATTCCAAGGACATTGCCTTCACGAATCATTGGCACCGTAACAATGCATCGGAAGCCAACTGAATTAGCAGTGTCCGGTAGCGCATAACCCGGGTCCGCGCTTACATCCGGGATATAAGTAACCGATTGAGAGAGCACGCTTCGACCCGCAGCGGTGCCCCGGTCAACCTTTCTCGGAAACGAACGTTTCATTGCATCGATCTGATCGTTACTTTCGGCGTCTCCAGCGTCAAATTTAAGGTAATCGCCATCGACAAGGCCAACAAACCCACTGGTGGCATTGGTCAGCTTCTTGGCGTTCAACGCGATCGCCTCAAACACCGGTTGCACATCAGTCTGCGATTCGCTGATTACGCGCAAGATCTCGCTGGTCGCCGTCTGCTGCTCCAACTGCTCTTCCAGTTCGTTGAACAGCCGCGTATTCTCGATCGCGATCACCGCCTGGTCGGCGAAAGTTTCCAGCAAGGCGATTTCCTTGTCTGAAAAAGCACGTACCTCGTTGCGAGTAAGAGAGCAGGAACCGACCAGCCTCCCTTTGACGACTAGTGGCACCGACAGCAACGTACGTACACCTGCCTCATCAATGGTGCGAGACCACAGCGGGTCATCACGATAATTGGGAATAGCCTCGCGCAGATCAAGAATATGCAGCGAGCGCCAGGGCGGAGACGATCGCAGAAAAGGTTTCGCCACCTTCTGGGGCGCCGTCAATAACCACTGGCGAAGCTCGTCACTGACGCCATGAGTGGCGACGCAGCGTTGCGTGTTGTCGCCTTCATGTAGCCACATGGAGCCCGAGTCAGTCCCTGCCAGATTGGCGGCTTTCTCCAGGATCATGCGGAAAACGGGTCTGGAGTCTGTTGGTGAACCGCTGATGGCTCGCAGAATGTCACTCGTCGCTGTTTGCTGCTCCAGTGCCTCCCTGGTCTCGTTGAACAGTCGGGTGTTCTCGATCGCGATCAGCGCCTGGTCGGCAAAAGTCTGAAGCAATGTGATCTGGCGCTCCGAGAACATCGCGGGTTCAGACCCTGAGACGCTGATCGCGCCAATCGCCTTGCCAGCGCGCAACAACGGTACGGAGAACGTGCTGCGATAGTCCACACTCTGTGCCAGGTCATTGAGCCCATAATCTTTAACTTCCCGAATATCCGGAATGTAAGCGGTTGCGCGATCGAGGATAGCCCGTCCGAGCGCGGTGCCGCGGTCGGGCGACATCGGGAACTTTCGCCGCGCTGCTTCGATTGCGGCAGCGTTCATACCGTCACTCGCCGCGAATCCCAGCATTTCGCCATCGAACGTATAAAACACCACTATGGTCGCACCGCACAACCTTCGTGCATCGAGACAAATCGTCTCGAAGACCGGCAACACATCGCGCTGCGACTGGCTGATCACGCGCAGAATATCGCTGGTCGCCGTCTGCTGTTCCAGTGCTTCCTTAGTTTCATTGAACAACCGCGAGTTCTCGATCGCGATCACGGCCTGGCTAGCGAAGGTTTGCAGCAAATCGGCCTCTTTAGCGGCAAATCCGCCGGGTTCCTTGCGGCTGACAGAAATGGCACCAATGACCTGAGTGTCGCGCAACATCGGCACTGCCAGCAAACTGCGAGGCCCGCCCTCCGACGCCAGTTGCTTGAGGGCTGCCTCCAGGCCGGGTTCGGACTGTATGTCCGCAACATTCACCACCTTGGCGTCGCGCACCGACAACGCCGCTATGGAAGCGCCGTCCGCGCGCATCGGAAAAGCTTTGCCAAACGCGGCTCGGCCACGAGAACTCCCGCCGATAGAACTGACTACGGAAATCCATTCGCCGTCGAATCGGAATACATTGCCATTGCTCGCGCCTGTCAAGCGCGTCGCACGTTCGGCGATGACATCGAACACCGGCTGCGCGTCGGTGACCGAACCGCTGATGACGCGAAGCACTTCGGAGGTCGCTGTCTGCCGCTCCAACGCCTCCTTGGTATCGTTGAACATCCGCGCATTCTGGATCGCGATCACCGCCTGATTGGCAAAGGTTTGCAGTAGCGCAATTGATTTTTCCGGAAACTCCCCGGGTTCGTCGCCCGACACACCGACGGAGCCGATCACATTGCCGTCGAACAACATGGGAACCGCGAGCCCACTTCGATACCCTGCTTCTTGTGCGGCCTCGCTGTATTCGTACTCCGGTTCCAGATGAAAGTCGGCAATCTGCACCGGTGCCTTCGCGACGACAGCGCGCGAGCTTATCGAGCCTCGGCCGTTATTGGCCGCAAAAATAGCGCGCATCTTCGCCTTTACCTCGGACGACACGTCGTCGTGGGCATTGAGTCCGATCAAATGTAGAGACTTACCGTCGTAACGGGTCGTTACGGATATGCGCGCTCCGCATAGAATCCGGGCGCGCTCAGCGATAGCGTCGAACACCGGTGTCACGTCAGTCGGTGAGTCACTGATGACACGAAGAATCTCCGATGTCGCCGTCTGCCGCTCCAGTGCCTCCTTTGTCTCATTAAACAACCGCGTGTTCTCGATCGCGATGACGGCCTGGTCGGCAAAGGTCTGGAGCAACGCAATCTGTCTATCGCTAAACGGGCGTGGCTCAGCGCGACGGACAGCGATCCCGCCGATGGCATTGCCTTCACGCAGCATCGGAACGGCGAGAATGCTGCGAAAGCCGTCCTGGAGCGCATACCTCTGTGTCAGTTCAAACTCTCCGCCCTCTGGTGCAGAAATATCCGGAACATGCTTCGTTTCGCCTTCGACAATTGCGCGGCCAGTTGTAGTATTTTCAAGGGGGATGGTCATGCCAACCACCAACCGCGTCTCTGTGCCATGCTGGGCGGCAACCGTTAGCGCATCATCTTTAACGAGAAGAATCTGCGCATCGCCCGATTCGCACAAGCGAGCCGCGCTCCGCGATATGGCGTCCAGCACCGGCTGAATATTGGTTGGCGAGCTGCTGATCACGCGCAGAATGTCGCTGGTGGCCGTCTGCCGCTCCAACTGTTCTTGCAGCTCGTTAAACAGGCTGGTGTTCTGGATCGCGATCACCGCCTGGTCAGCGAAGGTCTCAAGCAGCGCGACAGACTTTTCCGGGAATTCCCGAGGTTCGTTACTTTGCACGGCGATGACACCGATCACCTCGCCGTCTAACAACATTGGAACCCCGAGGAAGCTTTGAATTGCCCCCTGTTGGGCGATCTCCTTGAAGACGTATTCCGAATCGAGACTTATGTCGGCGACCTGTACCGGCGCCTTTGCTTCGACAACGCGCAAGCTGTATGACCCCTGCCCAAGCTTCTCCGAAAAAGCGGCGCGCACCTTCGCCTCTGTCTCCGGTGGCACGCCGTTGCCCGGGGCCAATTGGTAGCTGATCAAATGTAGCCGCTCGCCGTCAAAACGACACGTTATGCCCAAACGAGCATCGCACAGTACTCTGGCGCGTTCGGCGATGGCATCGAAGACGGGCTGCACATCGGTGGGCGAGCCGCTGATGATGCGAAGAATATCCGACGTCGCTGTCTGCCGCTCCAGCGCTTCCTTCGTCTCGTTGAACAGGCGCGTGTTCTCGATCGCGATCACCGCCTGTTCAGCGAAGGTCTTCAGAAGGTCAATCTGCTTGTCACTGAACGCGCGCACTTCGCTTCGCCATACCGTGATGACACCGCGAAGTTCCCCTTCGCGCAGCATTGGGATCGACAGGCACGTACGGACCTTCTCGGCTTTATGGACCGGCGACGGCTTGAACGCCGGGTCTTCCATCAGATCTTCGACGTGAACGACGCGACGCTCGAGCGCCGCGAGGCGGGTCGTTGTCTCCCGGCTGGGCCGGATACGGTTGCTGGCAAGGTGTTCAGTGAACTCACTCGATCGGCTGTGCCAGGCAGCAGCGCCGAGGGTCTCCCCGTCGTAGAGGAACACCACAGCGAACGGCGCTTCGCAGAGCCTTGCGGCACTGTCCACGACCGCCTGGAACACGGGCTGCACATCGGTTGGAGAACTGCTGATGACCTTGAGAATATCCGCGGTAGCGGTGCGCTGCGCGAGCGCCTCACTGGTTTCGTTGAACAGCCGCGTATTCTCGATCGCAATCACCGCCTGGTCGGCGAATGTTTGAAGCAACCCGATCTCATACTCGCTGAACGGTCCCGATTCACCGCGCGTGATCGTGAGCCCGCCAATCGACACTTGATTGTGCATCAAAGGCACAGCAAGAATGCTCCGCGTACCTCTGGCACGCGCATTCTTTCGAAAGGCGGGCGAAAATGCATCGTCAGTTTGAACGTCGCTTGTGTACGCTGGCCGTCCGGTCATAACTGCCTTGCCTAAAGGCGCTTTACCGGCAATCGGCGTTGGAAAGTTCTTTCTAAACGCTGCGTCAGCAGATTTGGTCGTCGCGGTGAGGGCCAGGAGATACAACAACTTGCCTTCACGCCGCGCGAGTACGGCGGAACGTCCGCCCAACAGTCTGAGCGCACTTCTGGCAATTTCATCGAACACTGACTGTTCATCTGAACGGGAACTCGCGATGATCTTGAGAATATCTGCACTCGCGGTCTGTTGCTCCCGCGACTTGGCCAGGGCGCTTTCGTGCTGCTCCAACTCCGAACGCAGACGCGCATGGTCGACCATGGCCGCAAGGGAAGACGCGAATGCGGGAAGCCGGCGCAAACCTTTTGCAGTCAGCTCCGTGCCACTGTATTTGTTGTCCGCAACCAGCAGACCTAGGGGTTGGTCGCTGGCAAGAAGGGGTGCGACGAAGTAGTTGCTCGACCGAACTGCGCGAAACTCAGGTCGCAAACGCGGCAGCTTCGCGTCGGCTCCGTTTACCAACGGCCCCGCCTCGCCGTCCAAGACCTTTGCCATTGCGCCGGCTTTGCCAGCGCGCATCTCCGGTCGCTCGAGCAACGAGCGCCGGTCCTCCGGCGACAGACCCGAACCCGCGACATAGAGCAGCCGACCGCCTTCCGACGCAAGCGCCCAAAGATGCAACCGGTCGACCCCTACAGCGGCGCGAGCACCGTCCATTATCAAGACGAGGCGCTCCTCCAGGGAAGGCTCTTTTTTAACAGCATCGCGTGACGGGATCTTCTTTTTCATGAGAACACCAGCTCAGAAATTAGAAGCGTCGGTTTCACTACGCTCGACCGCTCAAACTTTACAGCATAAACAACACGTGGTGCGGCCAGGAACCTGCCGCCATAGACACGTACGAATCGGGGCGCCGTCAGACGTCTATTCGCGTGAAAGACCGTTCCCCTTTTACGGGACGGTAGATAGAGCTGAAATCGAGGGCGTAGTTGAAATCATCTTTCTCAAACTCCCGGTGTGCCTGAATGTCAACGTTGTGGGCGATCAAAAGCTCTTCGGTGGTTCGCGACGCTTGCACCAGGGGCAGTCCCGACGGCGCCCAGATTCCAGAGCCTCCCCAGAATTCGGCACCGCTAACGCCGTGCCGCCCCACCGCGTTACAGGCAATGACCCAGATCTGATGGCTGGCAGCAGTAGATGCCATCATCAGGTCCCACAGGTAACCGTAATAGACATCCGTCTTGACGTTCATGCGTGGATACTCACGCCGTGCCATCGCCCGCCACGAGGCTAACTGAATCACCGCGTCTACATTGTCCAGCGCCGAGTACTCGAGCAGAAGTTGGGAAAACATGAAGTCATAGCACGTCGTGAAACCGATACGTCCGAATCTGGTATCCACTACGAGGCGGTCGTCTTTGCCGCTGTCCGTATAGACTTTCTCCAATGTCGGCAAAAACGTCTTGGTGTACTTGTTCTCCGGCTTCAGGTAGTCATGTTCCCGGGAGACGATGAAGGTCGAGTTCAAATACCTGCCTTCCGGCCCACGCTCCAGATTGTTGAAAATGACGACACCGAGATCATCATTCAATAGCGGCTTCAGGCTCTTCTCGATCCAGTCGATATGGTTCTCGATTACCGCTTTGTCCATATAACGGCGGCACGCCGTCTCGTCGCCCCAGAAATATCCCGACAACGAAAACTCCGGAAACACGGCGATCTTCGCCTTCTTCTCTCTGAAGATCTCCACCGCTCTCAGGATGTTGTCCTTGTTCGCCTCAATATCCGGAACCGAGGCCTGAATGTTTGCCAGCCCAATCGATGGATTGCTCTCGACGTCGGAAAAGAACCGCTCCGATACAAAATACTTCTTGTTGCTTTCACCCATGTCGGCTTGCCTCCCATGCTCAATTCGATTTGCGATGTACTGAATCAGGGGGAGAGTATAGGGAATGTGCTCATGGAAATACTTCGGCCACGCATCTATCCTCTGTCCCCCAGGCGGTCAGACGCACGAGGACGCATGTAACCCTTTCCGCCTTACCAAGGCGTTTGATCACCCAACGAACACTGAGGCATGCCTGATATCGCGCATAATTGGCACACCTGCAAGCGCAACAAGCGGGTGGCCCGCCGACCCTCGCATCAAACGGCGCGTCCCGAAAGAACATGCAACCGGGTTTTGTTTACGCTTGTTTTCACGCCACGCCGGTAGCCGCTTTGGCGGGCCGATCAATAGTGTGTTAACACGCTCTGGTTACGTATCGAATCTGCACAAGATGAATTCCAGTCAAGACACTATCGTCAAAGACCTCGTCCTCGTCGGCGGAGGGCACAGTCATGTCATCGTGCTCAAGAAGTTCGCCATGAAGCCAATGCCTGGCGTTCGCCTCACGGTAATTGCGCGCGACGTGCACACGCCTTACTCGGGCATGCTGCCGGGCTATGTGGCTGGCCACTACGCGTTTGACGAAGTGCATATCGACCTGCGCCCGTTATGCCAGCTTGCCGGCGCGCGCCTTTACCACGATGAAGCGAGACGATTCGACCTGGAGACTAAGCAGGTGATCTGCAAGGGGCGCCCTGCAGTGCCGTACGACGTCGTTTCCGTGAATATCGGCTCGACGCCCAGTTTTAATGGCGTTCCGGGTGCCGACAAATTCACGACACCAGTCAAACCGATCAACAATTTCGTAGTCCGCTGGCATCGACTGGTCGAGCGTGTATTGAATAGTCCGGGTCCGCACCGGATCGGCGTTGTCGGGGCCGGTGCCGGCGGCACCGAGTTGTTGCTCGCCATGCAGTATCGGCTGGAGAAGTTACTTGCCGCGCAGGGGCAAGGAACGGATAGCCTGGAGTTCCACCTCATCACCAGGTCGGAGACCATCCTGCCAAGCTTTGCGACCGGCCTGAGGCGCCGCTTCGAACGCCTAATGACAGCGCGCGCAATACACGTTCACACCGGCAGCCCGGCTGAGAAAATCGTGTCCGGACAAATCACCATCGTCGGTGGTCAAACAATCGTACTTGACGAAATTCTCTGGGTCACCGCCGCGGGCGCGCCGTCCTGGCTTCGTGAATCCGGCCTTGACGTTGATGAGGATGGCTTCATCCAGGTTCGCGAAACGCTTCAAACAACTTCTCACGCCGATGTCTTCGCGGCCGGAGACATTGCTGCCGTGGTCAACCATCCACGGCCAAAGGCAGGCGTATTCGCCGTACGCCAGGGGCCACCGCTGAATGAAAACCTGCGCCGCAGACTGGTAGGTTGGCCAACCCGGGCATTTACACCGCAGCGGGCTTTCCTCGCACTGATCAGTACCGGCGACAAGTTTGCAGTGGCTTCCAAATGGGGTTTATCCGTAGAAGGCCGCTGGGTGTGGGACTGGAAAGACTGGATTGACCGGAACTTCATGCGCAGGTTCAACGAACTGCCGGAAATGAAAACAGGTGAGACATCGCAGCTCAGTTCCGGTCTCGCCGATCAAGCCACGCTCAACGAACTTTCGGGCATCGCGATGCGCTGCGGGGGTTGCGGTGCCAAGGTCGGCGCCAGCGTCCTGACCCGGGCACTTGCTGATTTGCAGCCGGTAGACAACAACGACGTTCTTGTTGGTCTTCACGCAGCCGACGATGCCGCCGTGGTTCAAATTCCTGATCGCAAAGTCGTGGTCCAAACGGTGGATTACTTTCGGGCTTTTATTGACGACGCATATGTGTTTGGCCAGATTGCCGCCAATCACGCCCTGAACGACATCTTCGCAATGGGCGCCGAAGCGCAAACGGCACTTGCCATCGCGACGGTTCCTTACGGTCTGGAAACAAAGGTCGCAGATTGCATTCGGGAAATGATGACCGGCGCCGTAAAAGTCCTCAACGAGGCCGGTGCAACACTGGTTGGCGGCCATACCAGCGAAGGTCAGGAACTGGCGCTCGGCTTCTCGGTCAACGGCCTGATTGATCGTGACACTATCCTGCGCAACAGCGGCATGGTGGCGGGTGAGATCCTGATTCTTACCAAGCCACTTGGCACCGGCACATTGTTCGCCGCCGACATGCAACACAAGGCCAAAGGGCGTTGGATCGAAGCGGCATTGACGTCAATGCTTATCTCCAACCGGCAGGCCGCTGCGTGTTTGCGCGAACATGGCGCTACTGCCTGCACCGATATAACCGGCTTCGGCCTGCTCGGACATGCGGTGGAGATGATCCGGGCATCAAACGTAAACGCAGAAATTGATCTCGATCCTTTGCCGATACTCGATGGCGCGCAGGATACGGTACGACTCGGAATCCTGAGTTCCCTGCAACCCGCCAATGTGCGCCTGGAACAGACGGTCGGCAACCGTAACAATGCCCGGCATCATGAACACTACCCGTTAATGTTCGACCCGCAAACATCCGGCGGACTTCTCGCGAGCCTGCCGCCAGAGCGCGCGCAATCCTGCCTGGATGCGCTTCATGCCCTGGGCTATGAACATGCCACTATCATTGGGCGGGTAACCGCCAACAGCGATCAACGCGAACCAGTCACTCTAATCCCGTGACAGTTTCAACGAGTCACTCAATTTCCACAACCAACGTAGGGCGCAATAAGCGTAGCGCATTGCGCCGAATTACAACGCCTGAAACATTCGCCTAGTCCGACCTTTCGAATTGCGAGGTAACTTCCTTGAAGCCGCCTCGATCAACGTAAACTGGAAATTGACGCCACAATTCGGCGCAATGCGCTGCGCTTATTACGCCCTACAGGCTGGAAGTGAATAGGTACAAACTGCCCCTGTGTGACAACTCTCAAACGCCTTTCTGGCAAGTTGATTCGTTTCACAAATGCGTGAGACAGGATACCGCCTTCGTGAAACACGCCGCCCAACGTAGGGCGCAATAAGCGAAGCGCATTGCGCCGGATTTCAACATCTAAGAACGCTCGTTACGCCCACTGATCGCAGCGCCTCGCGTCCTGCGGCCACGAACTTTTGCGCCGCTCACCGGTCGCACCTGCATGCCAACAATTTCATCCCTGAACATATCAAACAACTGAGTAGCGCGGTTTAGACGGTATTGTTTGCGTTGACTCGCATTCGGCGCGCGTAGGTCTCCGCGCGCTTGCGGCGCCGGCGCTCGGGGGGATAATGGGTTGGGATGCCTGAGGGAGTAACGAAAGGAGGAGAAAATGACAGCAAGAATGATTTCTAGATTGGCTGTATTGATTCTAACGATCGCGCTGCCGGGCGGCGCCTTTGCCGGTGACCTGGAAGATGGCGATGCCGCATATGATCGGGGGGATTACGCGACCGCCCTGACCAAATACATGATGGCTGCCGAGCAAGAGGACGCATCTGCACAGAACACACTGGGCCTGATGTACGACCAGGGTCAAGGCGTGACGCAGGACTACGAGCAAGCAGCCAACTGGTACCTGAAGGCTGCCGAACAGGGGCATGCGCGTGCGCAATACAACCTGGGCATTATGTACCGCGAGGGTCAAGGCGTGCCGAAGAACAGCGATCAGGAACTTTACTGGTTACTGAAGTCTGCTGAGCGGGGATATGTGCGTGCACAGTACAACCTCGCTGTCATGTACCAGTTCGGCCAGACCGTCCCGGTGAACCACAAACAATCGGTCTACTGGTTCATGATGGCGGCCGAACAGGGAAATGCAAGTTCGCAGCACAGCCTTGGTGTGCTTTACGCCGAAGGTCGGGGTGTTCCCAGAGACTACGTGCAGGCGTATGTATGGTCGAGCCTCGCTGCTGCGCAGGGACATGACGGCGGTCGCACGAACCGTGACATTTTCGAGCGGTTCATGACGCCGGAGCAAGTTGCGGAGGCGCAGCGTTTGACGCGGGAGTGGGAGCGCGGCGGCGAATCGCGAATCTAGCCCCGCACGCTTCCTGGAACTCGTTTTGCCGGGACCGTGATGCGCAATCTCTACCAGCGTTCTCAATACTTGTACCGACCCTTCCGGATTTCGCGCAATTCGTTACCTGCAATCGGGACAGGCTAAACTTCGCCTACGGAATCAAAACCAACCCGGGGACATCATGCCAGTACCGACCACCTATGACTGGGTAGCGCATCATGCGAAAGTCAGCCCGCAGCGACCGGCGTGGGCAGACGTAACTGTTGGCGACGAGCCGGGCCACGCCGTGAACTGGACACAGGCGCACGATCGCGTTGGCCGATTCGCTTCCATGTTGCGTGCCGACTTTGGCGTCGGACGTGGTGACCGTGTCGCGATCTTGTCTCCCAATCGCATCGAATACATCGAACTGCAATTTGCATGTGCCCGTCTCGGTGCCATCTTCGTGCCGCTCAACTGGCGGCTGACGATTTACGAACTCGACTACATCGTGTCGGATGCCGGACCGACCGTGCTTGTCGCGGATCCGGAGTTCGAAGATACCGCCGCCGACCTCGCGTCGCGAACAAAAACGCCGCACGTATTGATGTTCGACGATCTGGACTCAGACACGTCGAGTGATCCGTCCGGCTTCAACAGCAGGCTCGCAGCCGCAGATCCACACGCAGTGACGATGCCCGAACTGAACCACGACGACCCGTTCACGATTATGTACACGTCCGGCACCACCGGGCGACCAAAGGGTGCCGTCATTACGCACGGGATGGTGTTCTGGAACGTGGTCAACCTGAATGAGCTTCACGACCTTTCGCGGAGCATGGTGAATCTGTGCTTTCTGCCGTTGTTCCACACCGCCGGTTTGAACTGCTACATGAATCCGGCCGCGATGATCGGCGGCTCTACACTCGTGCTACGCGCGTTTGAGCCAGGCCGGGTGCTTGACCTGATCAACAATCGCGACCTGGCAATTTCACACTTGCTCGGCGTACCGGCCAATTATCTGTTTCTCGGACAACACGAAAAATTCAAGTCCACCGACTTCTCCGGATTGATCACGACTGCAATCGGTGGTGCACCAACTGCGCTGCCATTGCTGGAAACGTGGGAAGCAGTCGGATGCCCGTTGATTCAGGCATTCGGGATGACGGAGACAAGCCCGATGGTCACGTCGATTTCCAAAGAAATGGCGGTCAAGAAGGCGGGTAGCGCCGGGCTGCCCGGTCTGCACACCGCCATTCGGGTTGTAGGAGAGGACGGTAACGATGTGGCACCCGGCGAGATTGGGGAGCTCTGGTGTAAGGGCCCCAATATCACGCCCGGCTACTGGAACATGGCTGACGCGACGGCTGAAGCGATCACAGATGGCTGGCTGCACACCGGTGACGCGGTTCGCACGGACGAAGACGGCTACATCTACATCGTGGACCGGTGGAAAGACATGTACATCTCGGGAGGAGAAAACGTCTATCCGTCCGAAGTCGAGTCGGTCATATTTGGACTCGAAGGAATCGCAGATGTCGCCGTCATCGGCGTGCCTGACGAAAAATGGGGAGAAGTTGGCCAGGCGGTGATCGTCCTCGCCGCGGGTTGCACGGTCGAAGAATCGACGATCATCGAACACTGCAGTGAACGCCTGGCGAAATTCAAAGTTCCGCAGTCGGTTCGCTACATTGACGAACTGCCGCGCAACGCGACAGGAAAAATCCTCAAACGCGATCTACGCGAACAAACATAAGCGACGACGGTAACGTCGCGCGCATCACGGCGACCAACGCGGGTCAGCTCCTTTACCGGCAATGCAGATCGTTCTCGTGACGGCTTCGCGATGAAAAACAATCCGGCTGCTTGAGTCGAAGAGTGCGCTAGTTAAAGAAGGCTTACTGCGCAAGGCCACAACTCGTAAAACACGACTCTTCTCGCTTCACACAAGATCCATTTTTGTAAGCAGTCGCAGAGACCCAGGCAAGCTGGATTCTGACCCGGTTGCGCGTGTAGACTGTGACTCAGCCGATCAAAACCGCATTGTCATAGAACAGGCGTTTTGTTGTACTCGGCAGAACAACATTGGGGGGAGACGAGATGGCAAGTTCGCAAACTGTGTTTGGAAAAGGGCTCTTGATCTGGAGCCTGACAGCGTCGGCGCTGATCGCAGCTCCGACCGTAAGCGCTGATGCTGTGGTGTACAAAATTACAGACAGTCAGGGCAATGTCACGTATACGGATGTTGCTCCAAAGAAGCGAAACCCGGCTGTTGTGGTCAAGAAACTGATAATCGTCCCCCCGGATTTTGGTACCGAACTCGCGTCACTTGCACCTGCGAGCGCTTATCCACCGATCAAGCAAGCCGATGAAAGTATTCGCGATTATGAAAAAATCGCAATTGTGTCGCCCGGCGACGATGAAACGCTGCGCGCCAACAGCGGCAATGTACTGCTTCGAGCCGATGTCGTTCCAGCCCTGCAACCAGGCCATGCGCTGCGTTTCTATCTCGGTGATGAGCCCGTCGGCACTGTATCGAACATTGAGTTAGCGCTCGCTAACGTTAATCGCGGGACTCACAACCTGCGGGTCGATGTGGTGGACGAAAACAGGGAAGTTCTCAAAAGCAGTACGAGTTCAGTCTTCCACCTGCAGCGCACTTCGGCATTGGCACCGACTCGAAAACCCAAAGCATCACCACCTGCGCTTAAAAGATAGACTGGATCAATTGCGGAGCGGATCAGGCAAAGTTTGACTTGCTTGCTCCGTGATCTGCCTCGCCGCATCTACGGGCGAATACAGATAGCGGCTCCTGACGCACATTTCCTGCACTTTCCATTGCCTGGCGAGCCGGGCGCGCGAGGCATGTTTTGCCGGCTGCGCTCCGGATCTTCCGCTATGCGTGTACTGTGACTGTGAGAGTCGGAGGTAATCAACCAGTTCAGAGATTCGTTGAAAACCGGTTATATTCGTTCCGGCATTGCTCAATTGAAAATCAATGGAGAGACCTCAACAGTGATTACTGAAATTGTTACCTTCAAACTGCCAGAAGGCAGCACGCGCGAGGATGTGCTCGCGAACTTCGAAAAGACGGCCCCGATATGGGGAGACAATCCGGACCTGATTCGAAAGAACTATCTTTACGACGCGCAAGCAGGCATCGCTGGCGGAGTCTATCTGTGGAAAGAAAAAGCGCACGCGCAAAAGTGGCACGGCGCAGAGTTCAGGGACAGAGTAAAGAAGCTCTACGGTGCAGAACCAAGCAGTCAGTTTTTCGAAACCCCGATTGTGGTAGACAACCTGGCTGGCGTCATTGTGAATGGTGCCGGCGACACGGTTCACGCATAAGTAGCGTGCCGCGTTCGTTCAGTTCATCGGAACCCGTAGGGCGCAATAAGCGCAGCGCATTGCGCCGGATGTGGGCGCCAAAAGCAAGCCTTCATTGCTCGAGGCAGCTTCAAGAAAATTAACTGCAATACGAAATTGCACACGAGGCGAGTATTTCAGGCGTTGTAATTCGGCGCAATGCGCTTTGCTTATTGCGCCCTACGTTTAGACAAGATGAAATTCGCCACTCTTGGGCGTTACAACTCCTTTCAGGCGGACCCGGACTGGCGCTGTGAACAATGAAGCGCTACCCCAGGAACAATCCCATTGTGCACCGCAACTTGCCAAATACCGTGGCGTCTTCATACTCGCCTGTTCACGTGCGTAACACAATGGCGGCCCGATGAACGACATGACAGCAAGCGGCGCGCTTTCGGCGGCCGAACATGCAAATGCAATGGCAGACTACTTCGCGGCCGGAACACGGCGCGCGTATGAGCTTGGCAATCGCGGTCCCATTCGACTGGGTGCGGACGGCAAACTCCACCCCGATATTCTCGACGCATACTGGAAACAAGGGTTCTACGTATTTGAAGGTGTCGTTGACGAAGTAGAGCTTGCGGACTTGCGGGCGGATGTCGACAGGATGCTTGAACACGCGCCGGTCACGCCGGAGGCCGAGAACGACGCCAGCGGCCGGCCCGCCTTCGGTACAGAGTTCGTGCGACCGCCCTACCGCTTCGCCAAACCGCTGAGCGATCCCCTCGGAGGTACATCACTGAACAAGGGCCGCCACCCCGTAAAAATGCACGAAGCGATGCCGCCAGGCGACGCACCCGCCTATATCGTCGAACTACTGACCGGCAATTTACAGCTGATGGACTCGGCACTTCGGCTATACGGTCACCCCGGGCTACTCGCGGTTGCGGAGGCCGTGCTCGGCCCCGACTTCGTGCCGTACAACGAAGTCACCTTCATCAAGGAACCTGGCCTCGGTCCTTCAGTTGCGTGGCACCGCGATGGCACGACCCATTGGAATGCACCGGACTGGAACCACGGCGCGCACGGCTTTAATTTCATGACCCAGCTTTACCCGAGCACGGCCGGCAACGGCGTGTGGATACTACCGGGCAGTCATAAGCTGCGTAGCGTCGACATCAAACAAATGGTTCTGGACGCCGGTTCCGAGCGAATTGCGGACGCGATACCCTTACTGTGCAATTCCGGCGACACGTTCATGCTCAATCGACAGATGGTGCACGGCTCTTTCGCGAATTCCTCGCCAGACCGTAGAGTCACACTCAACGCCGGTTTCTTTCCGCGCGCACGGGTGCAGGACGTTACGGTCACCCACCTGGACGGCCGGGTCGTCACATTCGACACTGTGCACATCCACGAGCGCTCCCGCATGATCGCAATCGGCATCGATGCCCGTCGACAGCGCTTCCCGGATGAAAAGCCATACCACTACCAGCCGCTCGCGGATCGACAAGACCAGAACCGCTGGAGTGAGAGAACGCGACGCGACGTGGTCAAGGACTACAACCTGCGCGACATGTATATCTAGCGTACGGTTCAATAAGGGCAGAAAACGTAGGGCGAAATAAGCGCAGCGCATTGCGCCGAATCACAACGTCTGAAATACTCGCCTCATCCGGCATCTCGGATTGCCCGGTAACTTCTCTGAATCTGCCTCGAACAACGGCAACCAGAAATTGACGCCAACATCCGGCGCAATGCACTGCGCTTATTGCGCCCTACGGGTTCGTTACGAGGTGCCGAGCTCCTCCGAAAAATGATAGCTGGCGATCGTAAAACCTTGCCGGAAATAGAACCTGTGCGCGCCGCCGCGATGCGTACCTGAATCCAGGTGGAAGAAAGTGCAGGCCTCTTTCCTGGCTTCATCGCGAAGCCAGTTCACCATCTGCTCGCCGTACCCGTTCGAACGCGCGTTCTCCGATGTCACGAGATCGTCTACGTACAGGTGCTTACCCATAAACAGATTCGTATAGACACGATAGCCGGCGACCGAGACAATTTTTCCATCGTCTTTAATAAATGCCAGCCGGTATCCCTCGCCTTCCATGTGCCGAATCGTCTTCAGGAAGTCACTCTTGCGTAACTTCGTGCGCAGTTCCGACATCACCTCAAAGCACTTCTCTATCTCTTGATCTGTAATAGCTCGCTTGGCCACCATGTTTCCTTATCGTGTCAGTCGGTAAGACCTTCGTAGGGCGCAATAAGCGTAGCGCATTGCGCCGCATTCAAACGCGAAACATACTCTCCCCATGCCCAATTATCGCCGCGCCTGGCTTCCTGGTGGAACCTATTTCTTTACCGTTAACCTGCTACGACGGCATGACAACAATCTTCTCGTCGCGCATATCGAACAATTGCGTCACGGGGCTGAGACGATTCCGAAACGAGAGATCGAGTGTCCCGTGCCAAAAATTGACGCCACAATTCGGCGCAATGCGCTACGCTTATTGCGCCCTACGGGGATTCGCATTTTTCAACATTCTCCAGATTGGTAATCGACGGAGTCTATTTGCCCGACACGCTTGCCGATACCAAAGCCACATTGAGCTACGAAGACAATTAAACGTAGGGCGCAATAAGCGTAGCGCATTGCGCCGCATTCAAACGCGAAACATACTCTCGTCATGCCCAATTATCGCCGCGCCTGGCATCCTGGTGGAACCTATTTCTTTACCGTCAACCTGCTGCGACGGCATGGCAACAATCTTCTCGTCACGCATATCGAACAATTGCGTCACGCTGTCGCGGCGGTGCGGCATCGGCATCCATTTCACATTCACGGCTGGGTCGTGCTGCCGGATCATTTTCATTGCGTGATCGAGTTGCGGTCCGGCGACACCGACTATGCGGTGAGATGGCGATTGATCAAGGCAGGGTTCTCAAAATCATTGCCAATCACGGAAAACCGATCGGCCGTCCGGATCAAACGCGGGGAGCGCGGAATATGGCAACGGCGATATTGGGAACACCTGATTCGCGATGATGCGGACTTCGAAGCACACATGGACTATGTTCATTTCAATCCGGTAAAGCACGGACTGGCCAAGCGCGTGATTGATTGGCCTTATTCGACGTTTGAACAATTAGTGAAGGATGGTGTGTATCCACCGGATTGGGGCGGCGGAACGGAATCGGTATTGAGCTACGATGACTAGCTTTCAGCGCCACAATTCGGCGCAATGCGCTGCGCTTATTGCGCCCTACGGGTTTGGTGAGAATGTCGGGCGCTACTGCACTGGAACTGTTTTTTGCCAAGCTTACGGCTGAAATCATGCAAGATCACATTGCGACAGGCCTCGTAGGGCGCAATAAGCAAAGCGAATTGCGCCAAATTACAACGCCTGAAACACTCCGTTCACATTCCATTGTCGCCGCGCCTTGGACCGTGGCAGAACATATTCCTTGATCGTCAATCTGCAGCCACAATTCGGCGCAATGCGCTACGCTTATTGCGCCCTACGGGTTTGGTGAAGATGTCATGCGTAACTACTGCGGCATTGCTTTTTTCAACAAACTCACGACCGGGATCATCCGGGAAATTGCGTTGCGGCAGAAATCATCCAGGGTGGATTCTATTTGCGCACGCGACGCTTTCGGTGGTTGCCCGGTCTCGTTTAACACACCTGCAAGGCGCGCGCCGCTCGCTTTTGCATTCGCAAAGACCGAGTCAGTGCAGTGATGCAATTCTCCATTTTCATCCAGCGGCGCGATAAGAGTCCAGTACAACGCCAGAAATCCTGGCCAGTGCGCCAGGTGCCGCGGCATACTGACGAGGATGTGGTCGCGCCCGCGCGCGCCGAGACGATTGACCGCCCGAACCAACTCGGCAGTTTCATCCGATGCCTCGTGCAAATTTACCAAAGCCGGCAGTTTCGGGTCGAACGGTTGTTGTGGCTCACGCTCTGCCGAAAGAACGGTCTCGTCCGCGGGCTCGTTCCGCAAAATCGCAAGCAGTGTGGACAGCGCGATCAGATTGAGCGGGTTGCTTCGACCATAACTGTCCAGAATCCCGCGAATGACTGATTCAGTCTCAGCATCGACTCCGACTGCGCGCAGCGACGCTGTAGGGAACGGAGGCACGGCCGGCAGTTGCTGGCGTTCAATCAGTCCGATAGCTTCGTTCTGAATGCGTCCAGTCGCGTAAAGGGGCTTGACCGACGACCATGCCCAGTCCAGCGCGCCAGGCATCGTCGCGAGATTTCGCCAGATAAGGTTGACCAACGGAATGCCCAGTGTCTCGCGAATGTCGGCATACAGTTCTGCGACGTCACCGGTCGCTTCATTTTCGGTTATTGCCGGAACGGGATCACCGGAACGCATTCTTGAAATCTCCTGACTGCCATAAATACCGCTTCACGCCGAGGCCTTCCGCACGACGCAAGCATGGATATACGCACTAAACGTATAGACACCAGAACGGACGGTTCAATACCGGGGTCAATAGCACCGCGCTCGCGAAGACCTGCTGAACACTCTTTCGCACCGCACCCGCCTGGCTGACCCGTTGCCTGATCCGCTGTGTTTAGCTAATGTGCCGCAACTGTACAGTCTTCCCATACCTTCAGAAAGACCTGACATGGCCGAAGTCGGAACCAAGATGATTTTTGAGAACGAGAAGATTCGCGTCTGGGAATTTACGCTAGAGCCTGGCGAGAGCGTTGATTCGCACCGGCATGACCACGATTATTTTTTCTACCCGATCGAAGGCGGAACACTCGAAGTCGCTCGCGACAGCGGTATCACCCGGCTCGACCTGAAAGCGGGCGAGGTGTACTTCCGCAAGAGTGGTGATACCCATTCGGCGAAGAACGTCGACGACCATCGATACCATGAAGTGCTGGTGGAATTGAAAGCCTGAAGTCGCCGTGCAGCGTTGCGCTACATTGTTGGGCTTCCCAGGACCAAATCTAGCTGGCCGAAAGTGAGATAAGGGGGATCGGGATCGACGCCCCTTACCTGCAACACTGGCCACTCAGACGGGCAGCCCGCCCAAATGGCCGTTTATTCACCCTTGTTATTGCACCGTCAGCGCAGTCTGATGCAGCGTTGCGCCTGAGGAGTCGGTGACCGTGACGGTCCACTCGCCCGGAAGGAACAACACTTTACTGGACCAGGTGCGCCACGAATTGCCACCGATATTCAGATCCACATCGTAGGACTGCTCGCCATTGGTCCAGTTGACCGTGATGGTTTCGCCTTCGCCGTCCACCACCCGCATCCACAGATAGCCTGTCTCGTCTTTTGAGAATGTACTGGTTTCTCCGGAGATTTCACGGTCGACGACATCTGTTCCGAGTTTCGCTGTCGCAATCGATACCGCGGAGAACGCCGACAACGGCAGGAAGAGGGCAAGTGCAGTCACTATCGCAATAATTTTTCTCATTTCACTTCTCCTTACGTTTAAATTGGGTCCAGACTGATCTGATCCGATTTTCGCCGAAGCAGCAATAAGCTGATTCGTTTGTGAACGTTCATGTATGCGGACAATCCACTTTGCAAATCGTATTCTTCTTGACGCGCGGGCAACCCATTTCCGGATTGCTGATCTTGTCGCAACAGGATTCGACCAGCACTTCGGATTCCCGACCGTTATATGAAGCAAAGTCGGTACCATCTAGCGAAGATTGGTTCGCCATCCTGCTGTTGGCGAGCATGCCGAGGAGACTTTCACCACTGGTGTTGCCAGAATGGTTGCAAACGAGCCCGATTTTTTCGTTGCCTGGCCCAGGGCGGGTGGGTTAGAGCCGAATAGTGGTTACACTGTCGTCAAATAGAGACATGCGATATGAATACCCCCGGTTTGGCTTTGCATCGAATTCATGCTCGTAACCGGACAGGCAAACCTGGACCTTGAAGTGAAATCAAGCGTCGTCAGCAAATTTGACAGCGTAGTCCCATGTGCCACAAACTGCTGCGCCGTTTCGCCGTGATGGCAATCTGGCAACCCAATGTCTGACTCTGGAAGTAAAAAATGAACTTCGCAATTATCGGCGCCGGCGCTCTCGGTTCCATTTATGCAGGGTACCTTGCTCGCGGCGGGCACCAGGTATCACTGATAGCCCGCGGAGAACGCGCCGCGGCACTCGCCCGACACGGTATCAGTATCACTGGGCCGGATACTTTCACCGCACAGTGCGACATCGTGACGCAGCCCTCTACGCTGCGTCAGGCCGATGTCCTCATCGTCGCGGTCAAGACCTACGATACGCTGGCAGCGCTGGAACCAATCAACGGGCTCAAGGTAGAAAGCGCGTTCTCCGTACAAAATGGCGTGCTCAAGAACGAGCAACTCAGCGACGTTTTCGGGAAACAGGCAACGCTCGGGTCGGTCGGCATGCTCGGTGGTGAAGTCCTGCCAGCCAGCAATGACCTTCCAGGTGTAGTTCGCTACAACATGCCGGGCACTACGATTATTGGCGAACCTTCAGGAGGCGAGTCTTCTCGCGTAAGCGCAATCGTAGATGCGTTCGAGCAATCCGGCCTGAATGCGCAATCCTCGGATAGCATCACCTCGGTCGAGTGGTCAAAGTTCGTCGGCTGGTCGGCCGTGAGTGCGCTCGCCATATTGTCGCGCCTGCCAACCTGGCGCTTTCTGGTTGACCGTGACACCGCCTTGATTGCCGCCCGAATCATGCGCGAAACGGCGGCCGTTGCCATACGTCATGGCGTCACTTTGCCGGATAGCGGATTTACCGCCGGAAATCTTGTCAACGGCAGTGAACAGGAAGCCGTCGCGGCAGTATTGGCACGCGGTGAAAAAATGAAAGCTAATGCACCAACATTTCGCCAGTCAATCTTGCAGGATGCGGATCGCGACCGTCGTCTCGAAGTCAACGAGACTCTGGATTACACACTGAAACTTGCAACCGAATATGGTGTGCCGACACCTACGCTGGACCTGTGTTGCCGGGTATTGAGAGTAGTTTCACGCAACGCCGGTCAATAAATTGTCGGTGCATGCGTTGCTGCTCCAGGCGCGTCAGTCGTATTTCAATCCACTAGCGATTAGCTCCCGGTACCCGCCGTTCGTCACCGGGACAACTGTGTAACCCTGTTTACGTAACGCGCCGACCACATACATAGCTCTTGCTCCGGTGACGCAATAAGGAATAACGGGAACCGAACGGTCGGGATGCGCCGATGCGAAGTCTCGGGCCACCTTGTTATACGGAATGTGGACTGCACCATCGACATGGCCCGACAGCCACTCCAGCGTACTGCGTACATCGAGGTACAAGACCTCATTCTGCAGGGACGCCGCTTCTTGTGGTGACAGAGATTCTCGCTTGCCTAGATCCAGAGGCTCCGCGATACACGGCAATGCAAACAGCAATATCAGCAACGGGAAGATGTGTCTTGATCTCTTCATTGCACTTGCGCCTCCTCATCGATGATCGACACGTAGCCAACCGGTTTCCGCTTGCCTGATGTTACTACTTTCCAGCGTGGTGCTTCGCTGTCCAATGCAAATGCGTTGCTTGATCGAACACGTGTTCGACTGTTCTGGCCAATCGAACCCGTGCGAACGAACTCAAGGTGACGGAATCGAACCGGCGTTGCGCTTCGATGGCAAGCGTCCGGCGCAATGCGCGATGCTTATTGCGCCCTACCGGCTTTGCGGGTCTAGAGCACCTGTTACACGGCACAATTTGCAAGGCATACTATGGTCTTGTACCTGACATGGCGACAGCGTGTACTCTGATGGCGGCCGGCCGGGTCAATCAAATAATTGCGTCAATCGAATGGAGGAACTTCAATGCTCGCTGGTGTGTATTACTTTCCAACCGACTATGGCATCGATATCGCGGAACTCGCCCGTGCTCTTGAAGAGCGCGGCTACGATTCTCTGTTTGTCTGCGAACACACGCATATCCCGGTAAGCCGCCGAACGCCGTTCCCTGGTGGTGGCGAAATTCCGAAGAGATACGCCCACACGCACGACCCGTTCGTCGCGCTATCATTTGCCGCGGCGGCGACGAGCAAACTCAAAATCGGCACAGGCATCGCGCTGATTCCGCAGCGCGACCCGATTGTCACGGCCAAATCAGTGGCCAGTCTCGATCAGATGTCCAATGGGCGGTTCATTTTCGCAATCGGCGGTGGCTGGAACGTCGACGAAATGGAGAACCACGGCGCCCGCTATGAAACGCGATTCAAGCTGCTCCGTGAACGCGTTCTGGCGATGAAGGAACTGTGGACTCAGGAGGAGGCACAGTTTCACGGCGAATTCGTCAACTTTGATCCGGCATGGTCGTACCCCAAACCGAAACAGCGGCCGCATCCACCGATCCTGATTGGCGGCGAGACCGACCATACGATCAAACGCGTGGTCGAGTTCGCGGATGGCTGGTTTCCGCGGGCACGCAACAACTGGGAGCCAAAGAATGCTGTGACCCGGTTGCATGACGCGGCAAAAGCGGCCGGACGCGATCCGTCCACGCTTTCGATCACGGTATTCGCTGCGCCGCCTGACCGCGACAAGCTAGTGCCATATCGCGAGGCGGGCATTAATCGTGTTCTGTTCGAAGTGCCCGATGCGAGCCGCGATGAGATCCTGAGAGGGCTCGACAAGAACGCGCCACTTGTCGCGGAACTCGCGGCAGAAAAGTAATTCGGTCGCGGAACTTTCGACATAACTGAACTGGTCGCAGAATCTGTGGCTAGCGCAGCGTAATCCGGAGCAAGCGCGCTAACTTTGCCATTCTTCTTCGCCATGCCATGTCGGGTTACGCCCAAGGGCTAACCCGACCTTCGCTTTTTATCCATCGCCTGAAGGCGAGGGGTTTCGGGATCTCCTGTTGGGGACTGTGAATACTCCGCCGGCTAAAGCCGACGGCTTCGTGTTACGGCTACAAGCCGGATTAATCGGCCATACGGCCGATGACGCTGCGCTATCCGCACTACGCACTAAGGAAGTATTTTCCCCTTTCTGAATCGCCGAGTAACGCAGAGGCGACAGGAGGGTCCGGCGAGGACTGTTTGAGTGCGACCGCGTATGGCGGAGCAGGGGCCCCGCCTGCGGGGATGCGCCCCGGACCCGGTACGCGAAGCGACGGTGCGGGTAGGGGCGCCGAAGGCTGCGATTGACATTGTTGAAACGGGGCGCAATACGGCTGCTCCCGCAAACGGGCCTGCGGCTAACGGGTCGCAGCCGAACCCGGAAGCGGGATGCCTGCGCGCCGGCTTTTTTACGGTCTTATGCACGCCTATACGGTAGCGTCCCCAATGGGGCCTTTGATTCGCGCTCCTGCGCGCGCAGTCGTTGCGCGGGCGAGTTCCGCAGCCGCCTGTCGCTTCGAGGAACGCAGGGTATCCCGTAGGGACGGTTCAGCGGGGTGCCCTTCTCTTTGGTTTCTTTCTCTTGGGCAAGCAAGAGAAAGATACTAGCCTGCATGTTTCACGAAGGATTCGCTTCTCAGGGGAAATGTGCCTAAACAGATTGGACGATCGGCCGCAGAGGAATAGCCAGACTATTGCTTAAGGGCGATCGTTCAAGCTGTGACGGCACATTTTTGCTGAAAGCGAATAGGTACAAACTGAGCTTGCGTGACAGCACCCAAAAGTCGTCCTATCAGGTTGAGACGCCTCGCGAATACTTGCGTTGCGCGACCGTCTTCGTGAAATATGCAGGCTAGCTGCCGGGCTACCCCCGGCACGCCTGCAAACGGCAACGACGCCAGATGTCGCCTCTGGGCATCGACAGAATTGGACAAGACCGTCGGATTACGCTGCGCTAACCCGACCTTCGCTTTTTATCCATCGCCTGAAGGCGAGGGGTTTCCGGATCCCCTATTGGCGACTCTAAAGGTTAGACCGGCAGCGGATCTGCCTCCCGGTTGCGTGGACCGCAAGCGAGCGCTCAACGCTCCAGTAGCGCGCGGCTATGAAGGTGCGTCAGCGCCTTGTCTACAATTGCCGACAGGTGCTCGCTGTTCACTTCCTTCAAGGTATCGCCTTTCGCCTTGATCACCATTGCTCCACCGGAGAAAGCGGCGCGCAGATTGTCAATCAACGCTTCTCGATCGTGTGCACCATCGAGCAGCGCGATCAGGTGACGTTCAGTGTCATCGAGCATCACCTGTTCATGCCTGCAGTTACTGACAAGTTTGCCTCGGCGTGCCTGTGCACGCACGAGGCTGGAGGCCACCGGTTTTGCCCCAATGGGAGGAATCGGTTTGGGCGGATGCACCCACGCTTGCATGAGTCCGGCGCCCAGAAACGTCATCAATGAAGATGACAGCGTTTTTTCACTTTCGGATGCCGGACGCTGGTCGCTCGGCAAAGCGTCTACGGCAGCGGCGTGCAGATCACCAAAAGACATTGTGTCAGGCCACTGGCTGGCGAGTTGTTTGACTGCAGCCTTCACAACAGGCTCCACGCTCGAAATCTTTTGTTCTCCGAGCTTGAAGCTGATGGGATCATCGCTACCCAGATCGATTTGTTCCCCACGCAGCGCAACAGTCATCCCGAACTGGAACTCGCGCATGATATCGGCGCGCAAGTTTCTGTCTAGCACCACATCGTCATGACACAACAGCGTGCGACGGAAGGCGCGATTCTGCAGGAAATCCATGTATTGCTCGTGCTGGATCATGGGCAATCCAGCTAGCGCTTCCTGCGCATTCTTCGGCAGGATCTTCGCCAGCATGCGCGAAAACTCCACATCACCGACGTACTGCAAACCGGCAGCTTGCGATTGCGCAGCGAACTCATGGAAATAGAACGGTTGATTGACGCGCTCGAGATATTCGTGAAAAAGTTGTGCGTCGGGTACGTTCTTGATCTCGCCCATTTCGTTTCCAAGAACCGTAGCATAGGCACTGTCCGGCGGACAATTCTCCAGAAGAAAATTCAGCATTGCACGTGCCTGCGCTATCTGCGCCTGCACATCGTCGTTGCCCGATGTGTGGTAGAGCATCATGTCGCGAATCATGCCGCGGAAATGCCAACCGGGATAAACGTTGTAAGAAACCAACGCAACGCCGTCGGCTGTAAGGTTGGTATTGCAGATCGCGAGAATCTTCTCCCTCACGTCATTTGGCACCCAGGAATAGATACCGTGGCAAACGATGTAGTCGAAGTGCCCCCACGATTCATCCACGCCCAGAATATCGGCGTGCTCAAAGCGCACGTTCCCGATACCGGCTTCTTTGGCAACTTCGCGCGCTTCGGCAATCTGCGTCACAGACAGATCGAGCCCTACAAACGTACTACCTGGCAGGTCACGCGCCATCGGCATCAGATTCGAGCCTGAGGCGCAACCGATCTCGAGGACCCTGCAATCGGTAATGGGGGCCGGACGCATGCCGAACAGCGTCGCGATCGTTTCCAGTTGACGGGGGTGTGTATCGCGGTGCGTCCATTTCGGATATGGCACCGTGTCGTAGGCGTTGTCGCCAGCGGTGGTCGTCATGCAGGTAGTCTGATACAGGGCCGATGTGAGTACAGTGCACGAGTGGATAAAGCAAAAAAGACGCCGTTATCCTTAAGTGCCCTGACTATTGCACTGGAATCACAATGCACTGCGCTTATTGCGCCCTACACGGACTGATATCAACACCGGCAACGCAGTTCGTAGGTCAGGTTAGCGCAGCGTAACCTGACGCAAGCGCGCCTCGAATTCTTCGTTTGCGACTTGGCGCTATGCCTGAAGGTCTATCCCTGGCTACGCACATGCCAGCTCCCTCCGCACCGGCTTCCATACGGCGCAATGCGCTGCGCTTATTGCGCCCTACACTATTTGATTTTGTCGCCGCCGCTCGGTCAGCGGGGGATGGCTTTCAATTGCCGCTGCACCAGCTCGGCCTGCGGGTCGATAAAGGAATCAACGACTGCAAAGTGATCCAGCCCATCGGGGACACACAGATCATGCTCATATCCCAGTTGGTCCCACTTTGCCGCCATTGCGTTCGATTGGCGGTGGTACTCGTCCGATTCGTCTTTGCCGACTACCAGCAGCAACGGTGCGGGTACCGGGTACTCCAACAGTGCGGGGGAGTTACGCTTTGCCATTTCCGCGTCCATGCCCAGCTTTTCATTGAGGTAGGAAAGCTGGATGGGCTCGAGTTCGAACAGACCTGATATCGAGCAAGCGCCTTTTACAAGACCTTGCGGAAGCCCATCCTGAAAATTTGGCCAATCGGTGGCCAACAACATGGCTGCAAGATGGCCGCCGGCCGAATGTCCGGTCACATAGATGCGATTTGGGTCAGCTCCGAAATCCGCTGCGTTTGCCCATATCCACGCCAAGGCCGCGCGATTCTGGCGCACGATTTCATCCATGTCCCCGTGCGGCGCAAGGACGTAATTGTTGACAATCGCGGTAACGCCGTTGGGCACCATCCCTTCCGCGACATATGAAAAATCGTTCTTGTCGAGGGAATACCAGTACCCGCCATGAATGAAGACGTAAATCGGCGCTCCGGATTTTTCGGCTGGAAAAATATCGAGTGATTCCATCTGGTGCTTCCCGAACGCAACGTCCAGGCGGCAATTCAATTTCTGCCGCGTGCGCTGGCTCCATTCACCCCACGCCTCGAACCGGTCAATGTAGTCCGGAAAGCGCTTGCGATTGTTGTATTGCGCGTCCAGTCCGGATTGGTCGTATTCGCCCCAGATTGTTGTGGCTGTACTCATTTGGCTTCTGTACTTTTTACCGATGTGGTCCGCTCTTCGATGCGCACCTTCTGGCCCGGTGTAGCCATTTCAGACCCATCTTCACGGACGGTGTTGTAAACCGCAGGACCCGTCAATTCCAGCAATTCGAGATCTTCTGAATAGTCCCGCAACTCATGAAGGGTTTCGCCAGGAATTGTCACTGCATCTCCCTGCTCATAGCGGAACTCACCATGCTCGGCATAGTAAAAACTCACCCAGCCTTTGAGCACCATCGCAAACTGAAGGCCGACCAGATGTCGGTGTAAACCATTGTGGCCGCCGTTGAGATGTTTGGCCTTGATGATATGGGCGTGAAAATCTCCATGGCTTGCATCGGCCAGGCCAAGGTCCCGATAGGCAAACTCCTCTCGCAAGCCGTCAGTCTCGAATTCCGCCCCCTTGGCGCGGCTCACAACGAATTGATACTCCTCGGGCTTTTTAGCAGGGGCCGACTTTGCATTGCTCTTCACGGTAACCTCCATTTCCATCAGCGTCCGGGTTCACCAACCCTGGTTCCAGGACAGGTTATCTAGTGTAGTGCTTCACTATTGATGGCACAATTTGTTGCAAGCATAGTTCGAACTGGTTGCCGTCTCGTAACGGCGGATTTACACGCGTTCGGCGCAATGCGCGTTGCTTATTGCGCCCTGCGAGGATTGCGGTGAATTTGGCTCCTTTGTTTCGTTCGGACGCCCTTAATGCGATTTAGCACAACCGGACACGAATTTAATCAACGAAGATCGACGCCGTGAACAAATCCTCATCCCGTAGTGTGCAATAAGCGCAGCGCATTGCACCGGTCGTTAACGCCACACATTCGAATCAACGACCTCGCAGAGACAAATCTGCTGAATACGCTTCAGACAGGGCATTTTGTTGATAGCCCCCGAAAAAGCCAATAGACTTCGAGCCTTAGCACAGCTCGATGTGGTTCAGTAGCTGGCCGGCAATGCACTATAAGTCACCAGACTATTCTTTCGGAGGGGGCGTGACGGGGGTTAACGTGAATTCGAAAGATGCCTACGTCAGATTCGCAGACGTTCAGAAAAGCTACGACGGTGAGACGCTGATCGTAAAGAATCTGAATCTGGATGTCGCGCGCGGCGAATTTCTGACGCTGCTCGGCCCGTCAGGTTCGGGCAAGACCACCTGCTTGATGATGCTGGCCGGGTTTGAGACTGCGACCCATGGTCAAATCATTCTGGATGGCGAGCCCATCAACAACGTCGCACCGCACCATCGCGGAATCGGCATGGTGTTTCAGAACTATGCCCTGTTTCCGCACATGACTGTATTCGAGAACGTCGCGTTCCCGCTGGAAGTTCGCAACAGACCGAAAGCAGAAATCGAAGAGCGGGTAAAGAAGACGCTGGACATCGTGCGCATGGGTGAATTCGGGTCACGCCGCCCGGCCCAGTTGTCCGGTGGCCAGCAGCAGCGCATCGCCGTTGCGCGTGCCCTCGTATTCGAGCCAAAGCTCGTGCTGATGGATGAGCCGCTCGGCGCACTCGACAAGAACCTGCGCGAGGAGATGCAGTACGAGATCAAACACCTTCACGAGAATCTCGAAGTGACTGTGGTCTATGTGACTCACGATCAGGGCGAAGCTCTGACCATGTCCAGTCGTATCGCCGTCATCAACGACGGGACCATTCAGCAACTCGCTACACCTGAAGATCTTTACGAGCGTCCCGAGAACGCCTTCGTGTCAGGCTTTATTGGCGAGAACAACGCTTTGGTCGGCACGGTGCGCGAGATCAATGGCGACATGTGTACCGCCGAAGTCGGGCAGGGGAAAATGATTCAGGCCTTGACTGTAAACGTCGAAGGAGTAGGCCGGCCTTCGACATTGTCGCTACGCCCGGAACGGGTGACCGTGAACCCCGAAGCCGGCAGTTTACCGAACATCGTCAACGCAAAAGTCGAGGAACAGATCTATCTCGGTGACCACATTCGCACACGGGCCAGTGTGTGTGGTCGCGACGATTTCATCATCAAGATGCCGAATTCAGCCAGCCACACCAGACTGACTCCGGGCGAGTCCATCCAGGTCGGGTGGCTGGTCGAAGACTGCCGCGCGCTGGACGCACCGGCCGATGCGCAGGTCGATTGACATAGTTCTGCGGGACAAATGTCCCGCCCGTGTTGCCGAGCTATCAGATTGCTGCCTATACTGAGGAAGATTCACGCTGACGGATTGCAAGAGATCCCGTGGCTTCACGAGTGAAGCTGAACGCCCGACTTGCTCCGGTTGTAAACAGACTAAGGGAGTACCAGCATCATGCACAACCTGACCTGCAAGACTCTGATTGCCATCGCTGCCGCGACGACTTTGTGTGCCGGCGCAGTGTCCGCCGAAACGGAGGTCGAACTGGTCTTCGTATCCTGGGGTGGCGCCTATACCGCCAGCCAGCAAAAGGCGTATCACGCGCCTTACATGGCCGCTAATCCGGGCATAAAAATCATCAACGATGACTCCTCTGCCGAAGGCGTCGCCAAACTTCGCGCGATGAACGAGGCTGGCAACGTCACCTGGCCGCTGGTCGATATGGTCGCGTCCGACGTCATTACATTGTGCGACGAAGGCCTGCTCGAAGTTATTGATCACGACGCCATCCTTGCGCCCGCGCCCGACGGCACGCCCGCTTCCAGGGACTTCGGAAGAATGATCGTGTCCGAGTGCTATATCCCGCAAATCGTATATTCAACGACATTTGGTTACCGCACCGACCTGGTCAAGCAAGCACCGACCACGATCGCGGATGTGTTTGATCTCAAGAAAATCCCGGGCAAGCGTTCGCTGGAAAAACGGCCGATCGGCAACCTCGAATGGGCACTGATTGCCGACGGCGTAGACGCAAACGAAGTCTATGACATGCTCGAGACCGAGGCAGGTGTCAGGCGTGCGTTCGCCAAGCTCGACACCATCAAGAGTCAGGTCGTGTGGTGGACCCAGGGAGCGCAGACGCCGCAGTTACTGGCCGATGGTGAAGTGGTAATGGGCTCGACTTACAACGGCCGCTTGTTTTCACTGATTGAGGAAAAGAAACAACCAATCGCAATGATGTGGGATTGGCAGGTGTTCGACCTCGACGGCTGGGTCATTCCAAAAGGCGGTCCGCATCGCAAAGAGGTACTCAAATACCTGTGGTTCGCAACAGATACCCAGCGACTGGCGGACCAGGCCAAATACATATCATACGGGCCGGCCCGCGCCTCTTCTGCGGCCATCGTCGGCAAGCACGCGAGCCTCGGAATCGACATGGCGCCGCATATGCCGACGGCACCGGCAAATTCCAAGAACACGCTTTTGTTCAACTACGAGTGGTGGGCGGATCATCGCGACGAATTGAACGAGAGGTTCAACGCCTGGTTGGCGAGATAGGTATCGGACCGACTCTGGCGATCATGTTGGATGATCGAACATGCGTTCAAACTGGCAAAAGTGGCAAAGCTCAACTCAGATTTTGTAGGACGCAATAAGCGCAGCGCATTGCGCCGAACGAGTTTTAGCCCATCGGCACGACACGCAACCAATACTGCAGCTGACTCATACGATTGGATTACAAGTTTGATCAACCGTTGCACGCTTTTGGAGTAATTGGGGCTAACGCCCGGTGCAATGCGCTGCGCTTATTGCACCCTACGGGTTGTAGACTATGTCACGGCACTTATGTTGAATGACCAAACGAGAGTTCGAATGAACGATGGTATCAAGTTTCACCCCCGCTTTTGTAGGGCGCAATAAGCAACGCGCATTGCGCCGAACGAATTTTAGCCCATAGGCATGACACGCAACCAATTCCGCAGCTGGCTCATACGATTGGATTACAAGTTTGATTAACCGTTGCACGATTTTGGAGTAATTGGGGCTGACGCCCGGTGCAATGCGCTGCGCTTATTGCACCCTACGGGTTGTAGACTTTGTCACGGTGCGGGGAACATTGACGTTGTATGAGGTGAATTTTCGCGATCCGGGTTTGTGGCGTTAATAGCGAAGCACGACACCATGGCTTCAACACTGCAGATTTCGACACCGCAACTGCTAACCACCGCCGACGGCGTGCCGTTGAAGGCAAGTCTTGCGCGTGCGGAGCGGCGAAACCGCAACCGCGCACTGCTGCTCGTTGCGCCATTATTCCTTTTCATATTCGTGTTTTTCGTCGTTCCGATCGGCGACATGCTGTTTCGCAGCGTCGAAAACCAGATTGTTGCCGAGGTTTTGCACCGGACGGTACCGTTGCTGGCCGAGTGGGACGAAAGCAGTGGCGCGCTCCCGTCAGAAGAAGTGTTCCACGCGATCGTTGAAGATTTCAAGGAAGGCCGGGAAAACCGCACAACCGGCAAAGTCGGCAGGAGAATGAATTACGAGAAGTCCGGAATGACCAGCTTGTTCCGCGGCACGGCTCGCAAAGCAGGCAGACTCAGTGAAGGACCGTACAAGGAAGCGTTGCTCGGCATCAACAGGAAATGGGGCGACATCGAGACATGGCGACTGCTGAAGCGCGAGAGCGGCGCGCTCACCCTGTCCTACTACCTCGCATCGGTAGACATGCGCTTCGACGACGCTGGTGCGATCGTAAGACAGCCTGATGACAAGCAGATCTATATCAAGCTTTTTGTCCGCACGCTCAAGCTCAGTGCCCTGATCACCATTCTGTGCCTGACACTGGGATACCCGGTTTCATATCTGCTCGCAACACTACCGGCACGCACCAGCAATCTGCTGATGATCCTGGTGCTGCTGCCGTTCTGGACGTCGCTGCTGGTACGCACCACGGCGTGGATTGCCCTGCTGCAAAAGCAAGGTGTCATCAATGATCTATTGGTCGGCCTTGGATTGATCGGCGATGAAAATCGTCTCGCGATGATTCACAATGCGACCGGCACCGTGGTGGCGATGGTCCACATTCTGCTGCCGTTCATGGTGCTGCCGCTGTATAGCGTCATGAAAACGATTCCACCGAGCTACGTCCGGGCGGCGCGCTCTCTGGGCGCGACACCGTTCACCGCGTTCATGCGCGTCTACCTTCCCAATACTGTGCCCGGCATCGGCGCCGGCGTGATTCTCGTATTCATCGTCGCGATCGGCTACTACATCACGCCCGCATTGGTCGGCGGTGTGTCGGGCACCCTGATCAGCAACATGATTGCCTATCACATGTCGAGTTCGCTGAACTGGGGATTGGCGGGCGCACTTGGGTCAGTGCTGCTCGCTCTGGTGCTGGTGTTGTATTTCCTCTACGACAAGGTTGTCGGCGTCGGCAACATCAAAATGGGCTGACACAGATGGCACTACCAACCTACGCTGGCCCGCTGGAGCGAATCTGGTACTACACGTTCAGGATCATGTGTGGCCTGATCTTTTTCTTTCTGATCGCACCGCTGGTCGTCATCGTCCCGCTTTCTTTCAACGCGGTTCCGTTCTTTACGTTCACACCGGAGATGCTGTCGCTCGACCCGTCCGGCTATTCACTGCAGTGGTATGAAGATTTCTTCACTAACCCGAACTGGCATGGCGCGGTCAAGAACAGCTTTGTCGTCGCGATCTTTGCAACACTCATTGCAACCACTCTCGGCACGATTGGCGCGTTGGGTTTGAGTCGTTCCGCGATGCCATATAAATCCGCGATCATGGCATTACTGATTTCGCCGATGATCGTACCGCTGATCATATCGGCGGCAGGCATGTATTTCTTTTATTCGAAGATCGGCCTGGCTTCTACACATATCGGCGTAATACTCGCCCACGCCGCACTGGGCACACCGTTCGTGGTCATCACGGTAACTGCGACCCTGGCCGGTTTCGACCAGAGCCTGATTCGGGCAGCCTACAATCTCGGCGCATCACCCACCGTGACATTCTTCAAGGTAATCGTCCCGCTAATTTTGCCCGGTGTCATCGCCGGCGCCTTGTTCGCATTCATCACCTCGTTCGATGAAGTGGTCGTGATTCTGTTCGTCGGCAGCTACGAACAACGCACCATACCGTGGCAAATGTTCTCCGGCATTCGCGAACAGATCAGCCCGACAATACTCGCCGTGGCCACGCTACTGATCCTCGTTTCGATTCTGCTGCTGGCATCACTGGAACTGATTCGCAGACGCAACGAGCGCCTGCGCGGCCTGACGCCAGGTTAGCCAGCGCCCCCAGGTGCCGCGACCACGTTGATCGGATCGCCCGCGAAGTATTGCACCAGATTGTCGATCCCCATGTCGACCAAGGCCACCGTTGCTTCGGGCGTATTGAAGCCGACGTGGGGCGTCACCACCACGTTGTCCAGGTCGAGCAAGGGATGGTTGCTGGGTAACGGTTCCTTCAGGTAGACGTCGATACCGGCGGCGGCGATGCGGCCTGTGCGCAGACGTGCGATCAGCGCGGCCTCGTCGACCAGTTCGGCGCGTGCGGTGTTGATAAAGACGGCGCCCGGCCTCATGCGGTCGAGCTCAGGTGCACCCAGCAAATTTTGTGTCTCCGGCGTGAGTAGCAGATGCAGCGATATCACGTCGCTCTCGCCAAGCACAGTCTCCAGCGGCGCGAAGGTGACGCCGCTGCGACGGGCGCGCTCCGGGCTGGGGTTGCGGGTCCAGGCCAGCACCTCCATGCCAAGCGCTGCGGCAAGTTCGGCCAGTCGCGTGCCGATGCCGCCCAGCCCGACCAGGCCGAGCTTCTTGCCGCGCAACTCGAAGCCGGGAGCGAGTTGGTTCCAACCTTCGGTGCGCAGCGTCCGATCCAAACGCGGGATATCCCGCGCAACTGCAAACAACAGGGCCAGGGCATGCTCGGCGACTGCGTTGTTGCCATAGCCAGGCGTGTTGCAAACCGTGATACCGCGCGCGGCGGCCTCTGGCAGGTCAATCATGTTGGCGGCGCCAGTGCCGAGATAGGAGATGGCTTCAAGCCGAGGCGCCTTGCGCATGATTTCGACCGGCAGGTCCCAACCGATTATGAGAGCCGTGGCGTTTGCAATGCGCGCCTCGTAGTCGGCGGCGTCCGCTGCCAGCCCTTCATAGAGCGCAAAGGCACCGAGCGCCTCGACGCGCGCGAGCCGCTCGCCGACCATGAGCGGCATCATCGGCGGGTCGGCGTCGGCAAAAACAATCACATGGTCGGTCGTCATGGCGATTCCTCAATCTACGAATTCTGTTGGCAGTTTATGCGTGTCGGCCGCGCGGTCCAAGTTGCGCGGTCCGAGTAGCGTGAGCCGCACAATTTCTGAGTTCGACAGGCTCTTAAAGTGCAGTTGTTTCCACGTGGTCGACATGATCAGTCTGTTGCCTGGCGGTGACCAAACAACCGATCACAATCAGGGCCGTTCCTGCCACCGTCGTCAGAGTCACTTCCTCCGCAAACACCAGCCACCCCATCAGGGATGCCCAGATAAAGGCCGTATATTCGACCGGAATAAGAATCCTCGCTTCCGCCCGCCCATAGGCCCATGAAACCAGCAGCATGGAAATTATGCCGAGCACGGCGGAAAGGAACAGTTCAGGCAGCACATAACTCGCGGGAACAACCGCGAGCATTGGCGCAAAAAACATGTAGATGCTCACTATGGTGCAGTTCTGGAAAAAGGCAATTTCAATGGGCTCCGCAATCAGCGCCTGTTGCCGTTGCAGAATCAGGTTATAGGCGTATAGCAAGGCCGAGAGCAAAATAGCGCCCATACCTTTGCCAATGTCATCGCTGTACTCACCGCTCAGTTTCCCGGCAACAATGACCAGCGCCCCGGCAAACCCGATCACCGAAGCAAAGATCGCCTTGCCGCCAATTTTTTCCCCCAACAAAATCGCCGCAAGATACAACGCTGCAAGCGGTGCAATAAAAGAAAGTCCAATTGCCTCCGCCAGAGGAACATACACCAGGCCCCAGAAAAACAGGAACGCCATCACCGACATAACAACCCCGCGCCAGACATGCAGCCGGATAATCGACATGTCTGGCCAGCGACTCCGCTTCCAGATAAACAAACTGGCTGCAATGACCAGAGCGATAGACGTGCGCCACAGCATCGCGTTGTAAGCACCCAACTCAATCGCCAAACCCTTCATCACCACATCCATCATGGAGTAGCTCGCTATACCTAGCGTGGCGACTGTGAAGGGTACGGCCGTGCTGCGAACGGGTTGCTTCATAGCTTCATGAGTTTCCAGGGTTTTGGTCCTGTTCATCGAAAATAGACAACCGGTTGTGCAGTATGCGCTGGCGCCAGTTTGCAGCAACCGTCAACGATGGTATCAGCCGAACCAATTGTCTACCCTGCTCTGGTGACCTACCTGGTACGGCCAGAACCAGACATACCTCGGATCTAGAATTTCCGACCAACTATTGGTTTCGCGTAAGCAGTGGCGACGTCGGGCTGAATGACACCGTTCGAATCTGCATAGTCCTTCCATGCATTCGCCAACGCTGCTGTGCGATCCGGGAACTCGGTCGATAGGTCATGCATTTCGCCGGGATCCGCTGCGAGGTCATACAGTTGCCAGTCACCGTTGCCATACGGCTCCGGAAGCCGCAGCACTTTCCAACGGTCTTTCCGGTACGCATCCATGCCGTAGGCCGACCAACCGAGTTCTCTGGATTCTGCTTCGAGGGGTGATTCTCCATCCAGCATTGGCATCAGCGACTGTCCTTGCAGCGGAACGAGCGACTCACCGTTGTAGACACCTGGATAAACAGCCTCGGCGACAGACAGAAACGTCGGCATCAAATCCATCACGTGTGTTAAACGATCCATTCGACTGCCTGCATTCGCCATATTGCCGGGCAGCTTGATTATCGCAGGGACCTGAATGCCGCCCTGGGCCACATAGCCTTTGAACAGCCGCAACGGCGTTGCCGCAGCATACGCCCAGCCTGGTCCGATATCTGTCGATGACCCAGACAAGCCCTTGTTGCTGGCGCTGTTATCAAACTGTTCGAAGAACGCAGCACCTTCGCCACCAAGTGCCAGATAGTCTGCAATGCTGGTCTTGCTTGGTCCGTTATCAGACATAAATACGACGAGTGTATTGTCGTAATCACCTGATTGCCGCAAGTGCTCGAGAACGCGACCGATCTGCTCGTCCATGTTGTCGATCATGCCAGCGTAAACTTCCATGTCACGGGCCCGCGCTGCCTGTTGCTTCGGGGTCAATTCATTCCACGCTATCACCCAGTCGGGACGCGGCTGAGAATCCTGAGACGCATCCGCCAGATCGAGCGCTATCAGTCGCTCCATTCGCCGGGCAGCAAGCGCGTCCCAGCCGGCATCGAATTGGCCACGGTATTTTTCTATATAAGACTGTGGAACATGCAACGGGTTGTGCGGCGCCGTGAATGACAAGTACGCAAAAAAGGGCTTATCGCTCTCGGAGTCAATGTAGGAAATAAGTTCTTCGGTATAGAAGCTTGACGAATAGAAGTCACTCGGCAGTTTCTCGACCGGCTTACCGTTTTTTGTATAGCGTGTCCTGGCGCCAGGGATGATGGCTGCCTGGTCTGCCCAGTGGCTGGCGGCACCATTCAACAATGCGAAAGATTTATCGAAGCCGCGAGACGCCGGATTATTGCGCTCTGCACCGAGATGCCACTTGCCGGTCATGTAGGTGCGGTAACCGGCATCATGCAAAAGCTGCGCGACCGTGACGACATCGTCTCTCAAGTATCCCTCGTAACCCGGTTGGCCTTTCTGATTTTCGGCCGCGACCTCGTGGTTGCCGCCCAGGCCGGCCCGATGCGGATCAACGCCTGTCATCATGGCACCGCGAGTCGGCCCGCAATTCGGTGACACGTGAAATTGCGTCAACATCACTCCTTCGGCGGCCAGCGCATCGATGCTCGGTGTCTCTATCTCCGATCCGAAAACACCGACATCCGAGTAACCCAGATCGTCAGCAACGATCAGCAATATGTTGGGGCGCGCAAGCGCGGAAGGGCCATTGGCCGGCGCGGCCGATTCTCGACTGCAACCGGAAACCACCAGAGCAAACGAGAGACAAACAATATTGAACGAACGGAAAATCATCGCGTTACCTATCGGAGAACATGCAACTGCTCAGCAAAAAAAATCCCGCCGAAGCGGGACTGAATCAAACGATACAAAGCGCCTATTTTCCCCAATCACCAACGGAATCGCTGCCCGGAATTTCAAACTCCAGATATTCCCTCACATTAAACGGCATACTGTCAGCGACCGCCTTGACCCGCGCACCAATGGCTTTTGTTTCGGGGCGAGCATTGGACAAGCCCGTGTAAGGAATGCCTTTGGCATTCGACACATCAGGGTATTTCTTCTTGAACAACTGGTGGCGAGCCACCATCTGGTTGAATTGCCCCTGTGTATGGATCAGCGGAACCAGCTGCGGGTTCTCTTCACGAGGATCCATGTACAGATCGTAATAGGCCTCCGGCGTACCTGCAGCGGCCGCCTCACCCGCACCAATCCAGTGTCGCTTGTAACGACCTTTAACGGTAGCAGCAAGCTCATGGCCAGTGTAAATAAATACGGAGTCACGGCGACCATGGGTATCACCATTCAGCAACACTGCAGTCTGATCGAGTCCATCAACGATACGATCGGTCGGGATATATTTCGTGGCGCCAGCCAGTCGAGCGAACGTCGTGTACAGGTCCGTCACATGAATCATGTCACCGACAACCTGACCGTTGTCAATCATCCCGGGCCACCAGGCAAAGGCCGGTACGCGCACGCCACCCTCGGTAAAGTCACCTTTGCCGCCACGGTAGATCATCGGCAGCATTCCCCAGCCCGGCGGCGGACTGTGTACCATCGGGCCATTGTCAGCCATGGCAATAAAGATCGTATTCTCAGCAATACCCAGAGCCTTAAGTTCTTCCATCAACTTGCCGACGTATGCATCCAACTGCTGAAAGGAACCCGCCACTTTTAATCCGGACAATGATTTCTTCGGCATTTCCGGAGCGAGGAAGTTGAGAAAGTTGGGCCAGTATTCAACAAAGAACGGCTTGCCCGCTTTGGCATTCTTTCGGATGAACTCAAGTGAGCGCTTTTCAGACTCCTGATCCATCTTTTCGAAGCACTCGTTGGATGTGCCGCACCATTCTTTACCCTTCTCACCCTTCCTGCCTTCGATATTCATCACCCAGCCCTCAGGGATCAATCCCGGGCGGTCAAGTTGGTAAGGATCGGGCGGATAGATCTCGGGCGAAAAACCCAACACGGCATTCACTGCCGTGCCCTGAGGGCTATACAGGGACGTGATCTGGTTCATCGGCGTAAACAGCGCCTCGTCGAAGCCCTGGTTATGCAGGTAACTTTCTTCAATATCGCCAAGATGTCCCTTGCCGTAATGGGCGGTCGCATAACCGGCCTTGGACAAGACCTCAGCAATCGTAACCTCTTCTTTTCTGAGACCCGAGAACTCGTGCGGCATGCCGACAACACCCATGCCATGGCGCACCGGAATTCGGCCGGTCAGGAACGCGGCACGCGTCGGCGTGCAGGCCGGCTCAGAATACATGCGCGCGAAATTAATGCCCTCTGCAGCCATCTGGTTGAGGTTGGGCGTTTCGTAGCCGAAATTCTTCTGCAACCCCGGAAAGCCGACCGCCCCATACGCTGTGTCATCCCACAGAAGGTAGACAATATTGGGCGGCTGGCCATGCTTCTTCCTCAGCGAGGCCAGTTTTTTATTGAGTGCTTCATCTTCAGCCGCCCAGCGCTCGCCATTTTGCGCCTTCAGGATGTAGAACTCGGCATCATGAACGACATCCTTTGCAAGGCCTGGCGCGGGCCAGGCAAAGACAACTAATGCCAACAATATAGTGCGATAAAAACCAATCATGATTGACCCTCAGTAAGAATTACTTCTTGTCTGTCGAAACGACACTGTACCTATACTCTGATCCTAACAAACATTCATTGCTGGCCTCGAATAGTCACCCGGGCACTGCGGAAGCCACCGAGCAACCGGTGGCGGATCAGCGTCAGGGGATCAGGGCATGCCTGCTCGTCCACGAGCAATACCCGACTGCGTCGATTCTGGCCTGCGTGATAGACTCCGTTCGAACGGAGTCGCCATGCCCCGCAACCCCACCGAAATAATCGTCCTCAAGCAGTTCGCGGGCTGCCTTGCAATACCAATGTTTGTAATCGGGCCCACCGGCGACCTGCTTTACTTCAACGAGTCCGCCGAGCCGCTCCTCGGACTGCGCTTCGACGAGGCGGGCGAGCTCGATGTCGAAGAGTGGGGCCGAATCATTCCCACCTTCGACGAATTTGGTGCCGCGTTCAAGCCGGAGGAGCGGCCGCTCGTCCTCACCCTGACCGAGCGGCGACCGATCCACCGACGTCTGATACTCCAGCGCTTCGATGGTCGCTCCGTGCAGGTCGAAGGCACGGCGATCCCCCTGGTCGCTAGCGACGACCGAAAGCTCGGTGCTCTCGCGTTCTTCTGGGAAGACGGACGCCCCCAGATCCCCGAGCCGAATCCAATGCCCACTCCCATTGTCTCCTTCCAGCACCCGGTGGAGATGATCCTTGCCAGGCGTGTGTCGTGCGCCCTTGCCACCGCCATCTTTCTGGCGGATCCCGACGGCCACTTGCTCTACTTCAACCCAGCCGCCGAAGCGATTGTCGGAGGCAGCTTCGAGACCATCGACGGTACTGCACCTGGTGCGCTCTACGAGCGTTTCGATCCACGCGACGAAGCCGGGCGCGCCATTGATCCCGCCGACCACCCGCTGACAATCGCGCGCAAGCGCCGCGAGCCGGTGAACGCGCGCTCAGATATCAGATGCCTGGACGGAGTTCGACGCACGATCGACGTGACGGCCCTGCCTCTGGTAGGCCAGAGCGGGCGGCTCCTCGGCGCGATCGGAATCTTCTGGGAGGCCGACTCGTGATGAGAATTCGCTTCTGGGGGACCCGCGGTTCCGTGGCCACGCCAGGGCCCGACACAATCCGCTACGGCGGAAACACCTCGTGCGTCGAGGTGCAAGAAGGAGACACCTTGCTGATTCTCGACGCGGGGACCGGCATTCGCCCGCTCGGCGATGCTCTCTCCCGCGACATCCGGCGCGTCGATCTCCTGCTTACTCACCTGCACATGGACCACATCCAGGGGCTGGGATTTTTCGATCCATTGTTTTGGCCAGAGCTAGAAGTCCACGTCTGGGGTCCGTCGTCCACCACCCTCGACCTCCACACACGTCTCTCGCGCTACCTGTCGCCGCCGCTGTTCCCGGTGCGCCTCCGGGACCTGCCCAGCCAGCCGCGCCTCCACGACGCAGTCGCCACCCGGCAATTCGAGATCGGACCGTTCTCGGTAGAGGCCCGGCTGGTCTGTCACCCCGGCCCCACTGTCGGATATCGCATCACCTCCGACGCGGGCGTGCTCACCTACCTTCCCGATCACGAGCCAACGCTGGGCATCGACGCACTGCCCTCCGACCCGGCCTGGATTCCGGGCATCGACCTTGCCCAGAGTGCCGACATTCTCATACACGACGCCCAGTTCACCGCCGACCAATACCCCCGCCACATCGGCTGGGGACACAGTTCCATTCCCCAATGCCTCGACTTCGCAACAGCCGCCGAGGTCGGGTGCCTGGTCCCCTTCCACCACGACCCGTCCCACAGCGACGATGCACTCGATCGTCTCTACGAAGCCGTCCGTAGCGAACGCAATCTTCCGTTCGAACTGTCTCCGGCGATGGAGGGAAAGACTCTCGAGCTTCCGCGGAGCTAATCCCCATGTATCCCAAGGCCGGCAGAATAGGGACCGGCTGGCGCGGACTGTGACAAGATAGGATCACGCTTTTCCGTAATCGGTAGACGAGTAGGCAGTAACGCCGAGAAAATGCGGGAATAGAAGGTAGCGTCCACTTTTAATAGCACGTTTGATCGTCGAGCACACCCAGAACTGAGACGTTATTGGCGAGTCAATGGACGAGGTCGCACGATTTGGCGATTACAGCCAGCGAAGCGGGACAACAGATCCATCGAAGGAGTTAGGAAAATGCAGTTAGGAACAATCGAAAGCATCTGGCGCTACCCGGTCAAGGGTATGCGCGGCGGCGAAATACCACATGTCTACACCGGCTTTGCCGGCCTGATGGGCGACCGGATTTATGGCGTGATCGCCGCCGACGGTGCGCCCGCTTTTCCCTGGCACACCGGCCGCATCCAGGAAGAGTTCGTTCTCTACAAGGCGAACTACACGTCGAGCGAGTCGCTGCTGCTGCCGAAAGATCTGGACGCCTTTGAGGGGCTGAAACCCGGCATCAACCCTCTTTATCCGGATGCGTCTGCCTTCAAAGTCGAGGTTGAAACACCGGACGGCACCACTTACGACGTCGAAAACCCGGAGTTCCTGACGCACCTCGAACAAGCCACCGGTCGCTCGCTGCGCGTTCATGTTACCCAGAAAGGTCAGCATGACTGCCGCCCGGTATCGCTGTTCTCATTGTCTGCGGTTGCCAAACTCGGCGAGGAGGTTGGCATGACGATGGACAAGCGCCGTTTCAGGGCGAATTTTTATGTCGAGTGGGAAAATCAGGAAGACCCTTTTTTCGAATTCTCACTGGTCGGCAAAACTCTAAAAATTGGTGACAGACTGGAAGTGGCGATCATCGAGCGCGACCCGCGTTGCAAGATGATTACGCTGGACCCGGACACCGCGGAGACATCACCCAAACTGCTGCGCCACATCGGCCGAAACCATGGTGGTGATGCCGGTGTGTTCGCGGCGGTGCTGCGGGAGGGTCGTGTCAATAAGGGCGATGCGATCATCCTCGCATGAGCGAGAGCCCGGCAGGCGAAAGCACTACGGAACCGGCCTATCATCGCTTGACGGTCAAGGCAGTGCGCGAGGAAACGAGCGAAGCGCGAAGTTTCGTACTCGCACCCGAGCGTGGAGAAACATCGCTCTACGATTATACGCCCGGTCAGTTCCTGAGTTTTCGTATTCCCCATGACGAAGGCATGATCGTACGCAGCTACTCGTTATCCAGCGCGCCATCCACTGACCCCGACATGACGGTCTGCGTCAAACGTGTCGCCGATGGGCGCGGTTCGAACTGGTTCAATGATCACTTGACCGCAGGCACGCGCATCGAATCGACCCGCCCTGCTGGCCGATTTACCTTGCGTGACAAGGAAGTGCCGCTATTTCTGATCGCCGGAGGTAGCGGCATTACGCCATGCATTTCGCTGATCAAGCAGGCGTTGGTCGAGACCAGGCGGCCCGTGAAACTCGTCTATGCCAATCAGAATGCGGGGTCGGTGATCTATCGCGAGACACTGGATATACTGGCAAGCCAGTTTGGCGAGCGTTTCACCTGCCAGCACTGGCTCGATGACACGCGCGGATTTCTAACCACTGAGGATATCGCAGCAACAGCGGCCGGCTGGGCGACGGCCGACAGCTATATTTGCGGTCCCGCCCCCTTGATGGACATGGCCGAGGACACACTCGCCGCCTTGTTCGGCGCGGACGCGCGAATTCTGACCGAGCGTTTCGTTTCGCCGGACGATCCGGTCCCGAACCAATCCACGGCGGAGGCCCCTCCCCCTTCCGCTGAAGTCCTGATCGAGCACTTCAAGCTGACCCTTGACGGTGAGGACCATGTCGTCCCGATCACCAACGGTCAGACATTGTTGCAGGCCGCGCTCGCCGCCGGTGTTGACGCGCCCAGTTCCTGCACCGAAGGGCATTGCGGCACCTGCATGGCTTTGTTGCGAAGCGGTAACGTGTCGATGACTTCCACAGAGGCGCTATCCAGACGCGACATCGAACGCGGGCACGTTCTTGCCTGCCAGTCGCGACCCGCGTCGGCGGACCCGATTGTGCTGGATTTCGATATCTAGTGTAGTGCTTCACAATTAACGGCACAAAAGACGGCGAGAATTCGCCTCATACTGCGTTACAAATCCTCGCGAGGTATCCAACCTCGCTGTGGTTTGCGCCTTGTCTGAGGCGAATTTCGCCACTTTTGTTCATTTGAACGCTCTACCTGCAGTCCAACATAAGTGCCGATAACAGTGAAGCACTACACTAGCGCACTCAGGTGCGGGCTATCACCCTTGGCGACACAAGACGTGCCGAAAAAAATGAAGCACTATACAAACAGTATGGCTGACAACAGCACAATGACATCTGCATGAATAACCGCGGCGGACGCCGTTATCCGGGGAATTTGGTGCGCTCGGCTCCAGGTCGACTGCGTGGCATACGCCTTCTATGCCAGACGAGGGCTACCGAACGCCCAATAGATAGTGCAATCGGCGTGCCGCCGCGTGCGACAGAGTTTCGATGCCCACAAATTTAGCTGGAAATTCAAAGGTTTCGGATTGAAGCCGAGCGGTCTGCCGAGCACGTGACAGGGCTATCTTTCACATCTTCGTCATAAGCACGGGACTTTCCCCCTCTTTTCCTCAAATATTGACGACGATTGCGACACGAAGTTGTCGAGCGACCGGCACACTTCTTAAAAGACGGCGCAGAAATCGGAAAACGGACACGATTTCGGGTGCGGCCCTATATGTTGACCTCACAATCTACGGTGGTGCCCACTACGAAAATAATCGGGAAAATTGTGCTGAGTCACCCGCCACTAAAGGGAAGGCTACCCTTTAATCAACTCTCGTGAGGTGCATTCATGTCCAAAGTGCACCACCGTCACGATCCGGCCATCGCAAAGGCTGCGGGATGGCGTTAATCCTCCCGCCTTGAGACAAGTCTTTCCTAAAGTCGTACCATTTGGCGTCGAAGCGGTTGGCAAAAACAATGTTACCGTTGGACTGGATAACATTGTTTGTTCGAGTACATGCCTTGCATTGAATCTTGAAGCAACGAGCTGGCCAGTCGCCGCCTCGGACGCCGGGAGGCCGCGACATTCGCTTAAAAGCATTCGAGTACTCGAACGATCTGGATTACGAATAATTCAATGACCATACAGACCGAGCTGGGATATCTGATCCCGTCAACAGAAAAGCCCATCTATATTGCGTCGCAAGGCGGCGCAGAGGCGCAGCTGCAAATTTCTGCGAAGTTCGCCCCTCGGGCGATAACGATTTCTGACGCCCGCGAAAATGTCCCTGAACCGACGCTGGACAAGGAAGGATTTACGCTTGTCCGCCACGAGTCTTCGGTGGCTGATTTTTATGACGACGCCCAGATTCGCGACATCTATGACCCTGAGGCCGCAGCGCTGGTACAAGAAGCAATTGGCGCGTCGCATGTCGTCGTGTTCGACAATACCCGTCGTTCCGATGCGCCGGCGATACGTGGTGCGCGCAACACGCGTGAGCCGTCTGCGGTCGTGCACAATGACTACACCGATGCATCAGCCCGAAAACGTTTGCGCGATGTTCTTGTAAGTGCCGAAGCAGAAGACCGCCTGCAACGGCGCTTTGCCATCGTCAACGTATGGCGTTCAATTGCCGGCCCCGCGCTGACAACGCCATTGGCATTGTGTGATGCGAGCAGTGTTCACGAAAGCGACCTTGTTGCTAGTGAACGCCGTGCGAAAGACAGGATCGGTGAATTGCAACTGGTCACCTACAGTTCCGGCCACCGCTGGTTCTGGTTCTCTGCGGTGACGAGCACCGAAGCCTTGCTAATCAAGACTTACGATTCCGCCCTGGATGGGCGGGCTCGAAGGTCAATTCAAACGGCGTTCGTAAATCCGGACGCACCCGCTGACGCTAAACCTCGCGAAAGCATCGAAACACGGGCTTTCGCCTTTTTCGATTAGCCACGGAAAGTTTCATTACTTTCAATCTTCATTTCGTTCTCGGCCGTCGAGGAGTACGCTGTACAAACCGGTCCGGCAGGCTACTTGCGTCGGATTCCGGAGTCAATAACGCCGTCGCGGTAATATGTCAGCCACCTACAATTAGCAGGGAGAAGTAGCGAGTGAGTAGTAGCGGACTCAGGCAGCGCCTGGCGGCCATTCTCGCCGCGGATGTGGCAGGTTATTCACGCCTCATGGCCGCAGACGAACATGCGACTGTGGCCGCGCTGGATGCCGCTCGGGCCGTCTTCAGGTCGGAGATCGAGTCCCATCAAGGACGCGTGATCGACATGGCAGGCGATTCTGTGCTCGCGGTGTTCGAGACTGCGACGGGGGCAGTTTCATCGGCGCTCGCGGTTCAAGCTCAACTCGCAAGCCTCATTGGCGATGTGCCGGAAGACCGCTGCATGCAGTTTCGCATCGGGGTACATCTGGGAGACGTGATCGAGAAGTCCGATGGCACCATCTATGGCGACGGCGTAAACATTGCAGCCCGGTTGGAGGGACTGGCCGAGCCAGGCGGGATCACGGTGTCGGATGCAGTGCAAGGTGTGGTCCGGGGGAAAGTGCCCGCAAGCTTTGCCGATCAGGGTGAGCAGACGGTGAAGAACATTCCCCAGCCGGTTCGCGCGTTCAGCGTTCATGCAGGCGGGGACCCCCACTCGCAAGATGCGCCAACTACTGGCTCGCAACGCGATGCTCCGTCCGAGAAACCGTCGATCATCGTGCTGCCATTTTCCAACGTGAGCGGTGCGCCGGAGCAAGAATTCTTCGCCGATGGTTTGACGGAAGACATCCTTACCAACCTGTCGCGCTTCCGTGAACTGTTTGTCATTTCCCGAAATACCTCATTCAAGTACAAGGGCCAGTCGGTTGACGTAACAAAAATCGCGCAGGAACTTGGCGTTCGTTATGTCGTTGAAGGAAGCGTGCGCAAGTCCGGCAACCGTGTGCGGATCACCGTGCAGTTGATCGAAGCAGAGTCCGACCACCACATTTGGGCAGAGCGCTACGACCGGGAACTGGAAGACATCTTCGCAATCCAGGATGAGGTCACGTCGGCAATCGTCGCCACACTGCCTGGACGCCTCGAAGCCGACGCGCGCAGCCGTGCAGAGCGCAAACAACCAGCGAACATGGCCGCCTACGAGTGCGTGCTCGAAGCCAAGCTACTGCACCATCGGTCAAACCGCGACGACAACGCCCGCGCGATCGAAATGATCCAGCGTGCGATTGAACTCGATCCCAGGTACGGGCATGCCCACGCCTGGAACGCCTGTATCCTCGGTCAGCAATGGGGATACAAATGGTGCGAAGACCTTGCCGAAACCGAGGCAGCGGTTACCCGCAAACTGGAGGTTGCCCTCGAACTGGATCAGAACGACAGCGATGTACACCGTATTCTCGCTGCCGTTGGTATCGTTCGCAATGACCTTGACAAGGCCGTCTTCCACCAGCAACGCGCACTGAATCTCAACCCGAACGACGACTTGATCGTGGTTCAGCAAGGCGAAATCCTGACCTGGCTCGGTCAACCGGAAGAGGGAATCGAATGGATTCAAAAGGCAATGCTCCTGAATCCTTTCCACCCGGAGCGCTTCTGGTTCCACCTTGCGCGCGCGCAGTTTGTCGCGCAGCGCTACGAAGAGGCAATCGAGTCCCTTCGTCACATCACTACGGCTGACAGTTTGCAACACGCGCTGACTGCAGCCTGTCACGCGCAGTTGGGAAATGACTCGGCAGCGGCCACACAGACAAAGGAAGTGTTAAAGCTCGTTCCCGACTTTACTGTCCGGACACACTGCTTGCCGATTCTTCATTACCGACGCGAGTCCGATCTGGCCCACCACCGCGAATCCTTGATCAAAGCCGGCTTACCGGAGTAACCCGGTCAGGTCGAACTTGTGTAAAAACTCGTGAATGTTTTGGGTGGAGGAAACAAGGCCCACGCCGAGCAGACACCAATTACGCGTGAGTTCGCGTCCGAGCCATCACAAGTTAATGCGGTCGCGCATCCGGTAATAAAAAATCGACGGCGCGAGGAACCACGGCTTGCCGAAGTAGTACGGGCGCGATTCGAAACTGGTGTCGTCCAGGCCGGTTTCGCCACTTTCGGTGCCGAGGATTTTTTGTCCGAGACGCATCCCGAAGTAACTCGCGAGAGAAATCCCGGAACCGCAGTAGCCCATCGAATAATAGACACCCTCGTGCCGGCCGATATGCGGCATGTTGTCGAAGGTGTAGCCGACAAAGCCCATCCACGAATGGCTGATTCTGACGGTTGCCATCGCTGGCAGCAGGCGCACCAGTTCGGCGTGCAGCAAAGGTGCACTGACCCGTGGATTGGTTTCGTGCGTGCAAACGCGGCCGCCAAAAATGATCCGTTTCCGATCGGGTGAGGCGCGGTAGTAAAAAACCAGTTTGCGGGTATCCGAGTAGACGCGGTTGGTCGGCAACAATCGGTCGATTAGCGACTCATCCACCGCTTCCGTGGCAATGATGTAGCTGCCGATGGGAATGATGCGCCGCTGATGCCACGGCGTGAGTGCACCGGTGTAACCGCTGGTCGCGACCGCCACGTCACGCGCTCGCACTTTTCCACGCGAGGTGTGCACGACGAAGCCGCCACTGTCTCGCTCGATGTTGTCAACCCGGGTATGCGTTGCAAACTGAACACCCGCGCGCTTCGCAATCGCCATAAGTTCGGAATGGTATTTCGCCGGGTGTAACGAGGCGTGTTGCGAATACACGATGCCACCGTGATAGACATCGGTATCGATTTCCGTTGCTTGCTGGTCGCGCGGCACCATGTGCGCCTCGACTTCGAGACCAGCGGGTTGATTTGCGCAACGGCGTGCAAGTTCATCGTACTGTTTCGAATTATGTGCGCCGTGAAACCGGCCGACTCTTTCAAATTCGCAGTTGATCTTTTCCTGCTCGATGAACGCACCAATCCAGTTCAACGCATTGTGACCCTCGCGCAATATCTGAAAGGATTTTTTTGGGCCGTATATCTTACTCAGAGTTTCCAGAGATGGTTTGAAACTGGTGCTGACCTGACCGCCGTTGCGCGAACTACAACCCCAGCCAGCGTCTTGTGCATCCAGAACCAGCGTGCTGCGGCCGGCACGGGCCGTTTGGATCGCCGCGTTCAGTCCGGTGTAACCGGACCCAACAATGGCAACATCGACATGCTCAGGCAAGTCTGCAATGCCGCTGTCCGGACGCGGGGCGCTCTCCCACCAATAAGGGGAATCCTTGTAGTCGTCGGTGAACAATTGCCTGATTGTCTTGCTCCCCAGGGTGGTGCAAATTGGCCGCGAAAGCGGGCGCCGGCAATCGCACATGATCAGGAACTCTGACGCCAGACCGTCACGTGCAAACGCGCCCGGCAAACATACATGCTTATGACTTAATATAGAAGCCGCATCAGCTACAAACAATTCAAGATGAAATCACATGCACGCGTAGTTATTATTGGCGGCGGATCACTGGGTATCAGCCTGTTGTACCACCTCACCCGTGAAGGGTGGACCGACCTGTTGCTGATCGAGAAAGGCGAGCTGACCAGCGGTTCCACCTGGCACGCGGCCGGCCTGTGTTCCAATTTCATCGGCAACATGACTGTTGCCAAAATCCACGACTACTCGATCAGGCTGTACAACGAGATCATTCCAGCGGAGACCGGGGAACCATCGACTTTTCATCAGACCGGTAGTCTGCGCATCGGTTACAGCAAGCTCGAGGAAGAATGGTTCCGCAATCTGGAGAGCCGCGCGAAGAACGTACCGTGCGCGTTCAACATCATCAGCAAACAGCAGGCGCAAGAGATCCATCCTTTTGTCGATTTCGACAAGGCGCGCATTATCGTCAGCACACCAGACGACGGTCACGTCGACCCCAGCTCAGTCGCGATGGCATTGTCACAATTGGCAAGAGCAGGCGGCGCCGAGATCAGCCGCTTCAATCGCGTTGTTGAAATCAACGCAATGTCTAGCGGTGAATGGGAGGTGGTATCCGAGAAAGGCACGGTCATCGCCGAACATGTGGTCAACGCGGCAGGCTGTTTTGCACCGGAAGTCGGCGCAATGGTTGGCGCATCACTGCCAATCGTGAACCTGGAGCATCAGTATCTGGTCACCGAGAACCATTCGAAAATTGAAAAACTGCAATCAGAATTGCCGGTGGTTCGCGATTCTTATTGCTGCGCCTATTTGCGTCAGGAAGGCAAAGGGTTGCTGGTCGGCCCCTACGAATCCTACGGTGCAAAACCATGGGCACTGCAGGGCATGGACTGGAGTTTTGACCGGGAACTGTTTGCAGGTGACGTCGAACGGCTGATGCCCTTCCTCGATCGCTGTATGGAACTTATGCCGATATTCCGCGAAACCGGTATCAAGACTGTGATCAATGGCCCGATTACCCACACGCCGGATGACAACGTACTGGCCGGACCGCAGGCCGGATTGCGCAATTTCTGGAATCTGTGCGGCTCCAGCATCGGTATCGCGCAAGGGGGAATCGGCAAGTTCATGGCGCAGTGGATGGTGCACGGGCAAACCGAGCTGAACATGGCACCTCTGGATTGCCGCCGCTTCGGCGACTGGGCCGACCGGGACTATTGCATCATCAAGGGCATCGAATCCTACGAGATCATGTACACCGCAATGGGCGCTAACGAGAACCGCCCACACGGTCGGCCTCAACGCACCAGCCCGCTTTACGCGCTGCTTGCCGACAAAGGTGCGGTGCACAGTGTGGTGCAGGGTTACGAAAAACCACTGTGGTTCAAGACTGCGGCAGTTCGTGCGGAGACATCGACCTGGGAACGCAGCGACGCGCACGAGGCAGTAGCGGAGGAATGTGCAGCGGTTCGCGATTCCGCGGGTGTCATCGACATATCAGGCGCGGCCAGATTCGAAATCAGCGGACCTGACGCAAGCACGTTTCTTGACCGGCTGTCCTGCAACAAGTTGCCCGCAAAAGATGGCCGCATCGCGTTGACACTATTCCACGGTCCCAACGGCGGGATCATGACCGAACAATCGATCACTCGCATAACCGAGCAGTTGTATTACCTGGTCGGCCCGATCGCGTCCGAGTATCGCGACTTGCACTGGATGCAGATGCACAGTGACGGATATGACGTGCAAATCAATAACCTGACCGAGCACTACGGCGGTGTGTTACTGACCGGTCCGAACGCCAGGGATATTTTGCAGCGGTTGACGACGGAAGACCTGTCCAATGAAAACTTTCCCTGGTTGAGTTGCAAGACGGTGAAGCTTGATAGTGCCGATGTGCGCGTACTGCGCGTGTCCTATGCCGGTGAGCTGGGATACGAACTGCACATGCCAGCGTACCTGCTGTTGACCATCTACGAGTCACTCGAGCGAGTCGGTGCGAACTACAGTCTGCGTGATTTCGGTGGCTATGCGTTCAATTCCATGCGCATGGAAAAAATGTACCGTGCCTGGGGCAGCGAATTTACCGAAGAGATCAGTGGCGTCGAAGCCGGCATTGAGCGATTCATCGATTCCAGCCGGGATTTCATTGGGGTTGAAAGCGTGAAACAACGTCTCGAAAAAGACGGCGACATCAAACTCGCCTACCTCGCTTTTGACGATGAGATCGCCTGCGAATGTTTCGGCAACGAAGCGGTATATCAGGGCGACGAACTGGTTGGCCTTACCACCGACGGCGCCTTTGGTCATCGAGTAGGCCACAGCCTCGCGTTCGCCTACGTCAAACCGCAACTGGTAACACAGGACACTGCACTGCAAGTCATGACCTCAGCCGGCATGCGCCAGGCTCACGTGGAAATGAACGCCGTGTACGACCCTGGCAATGAAAGGTTGAAAGCGTAGTCAAAATCTCGCTCACAACTTCACGCACCAAACAGCCCTCGTAGGGCGCAATAAGCGCAGCGCATTGCGCCGAATTTAACGTCGGAGGAACCGCTGTTGCCGGCTCACGTCGGATTACGCTGCGCTAACCCGACCTACAAAAAAGTTGTAGCGCGCAGCATAGAAAACTGCATGACGTCAGGACTCCTCTGAATGCGTTGCTTCGTTGGCGTGTAGTATGGATTGCTCAATTGCCGTCTAACTGGAGTTCAGTAGACACGGAGGAGAAAACGAAATGAGAGCACTCGCAGTAGCGTTAACCCTCAGCTTCTTAGCGGCCACTGTGTGCACTAACGCAACCGCAGGGACCGCCGAGGAAAACCTTAAACAGAAAAACATTACCCTTCCAGCGCCAAGGACACCTCTTGCAAATTATGTCCCGGCTGTCCGCGTTGGCAATCTTCTGTTCGTATCAGGCACCGGCCCCAGCCGGTCTACGCCAAGAGGAAAAGTCGGTTCGGACCTAACACTCGAACAAGGCTATCAAGCCGCACGATCCAGCGGGCTGAATATCCTCGCCACGATCCGCGCGACACTGGGAAGTCTTGACCGGGTAAAAAGAGTCGTCAAGGTACTCGGCATGGTGAACTCGGCACCCGGATTCACCGACCAGCCAAAAGTCATCAATGGCTTCTCCGATCTAATGGTCGAAGTATTTGGCGAAACAAACGGCAAGCATGCGCGCGCCGCGGTCGGCATGGCAGAGCTACCATCCGACATTCCGGTTGAGATTGAAGTGATTCTTGAGGTCGAGTAGGGCCAACCAAAACGCAACTCCGGATTTAAGTCAGCGCTTTTCGCGCGGCTGTGCAGCGGCAACGACACTACCCTCATCGTCATTGCGCCGTTGTTATGTTGCAGTGCAAGACGCGGGGGTTGCACTGCATTGAGTTTACTTCCAGCGAGTTCACTTCTATCGCGTGCACGGTTCGCGCTTCAGTCAATAAACCCGGCGCGAGCGAAGCGCCGCGTTGCTTTCAACAACACTTGCCTGCGCCAGTAACGGAGCACTGCATGGCAAGTTCGCATCGGTGGCACGTCGATTGCTCAGGCTAACTCGTCAACTAGGAGGAGGTAGACAATGCTTAACGAGTTAGTCAGCGAATTTAAGAGTGTGCGCGATCAGATTGTAGGGGATACAACAAGCAAACTATCGCCGCACGCCATGCCGCAACACGACGCAAACACCAGTTCGATCCGGAAAATGGTCGCGCAATTGAAGGCAGTCGGCATTTCTACGCCATATATTGAGCGCTTTGCGTGGGGACTTTACTGGTCATCGGAAGAACCAGGGAAGCCTTCAACATTCAGGCAAGGACATGTAGACGTCACTGAAGTGCAACACGCACCTGAAAAGCCGCCAAAGCTCACCATTCACGAGTGGCTCTTCGATCCTGACAGGCGCATGACGCGGGAAATTGCCGTTCTCGCGTAATCTGGTAGCGTAGTGCACGCAGTGCTGCGGCGGCAACGATGCGAGCCGCAGCTTGCTCGTTACCAGATGATCTTGTTCGGATCCCCTTCATAGAGGGAGCGAATATAGGCAACGATTTTCCAAATCTGGTCGGGGTTGAGATCCTTCGACCAGGCAACCATCACTGTGCCTCTGCGGCCTTCGGAAATAGCTTTATAAATCGTCTTGTCAGTGGGTACATAGATCCACTCGTCGTCGATCAGGCTCGGGCCGACTCCGCCTTCGGCGACACCGCCGTGACAACTGTAACAGCCGGCCTGGCGCCACAACTTCCGCCCTGCTTCGATAGCGGCTGCATCGCCGGCATAAGGGTTCTTTTCCGCATTGGCAGCAGCCGAGACTTCGGGCTGGCCGGCTGAATCGATGTCACCGGCGCCGGCATAGGCGACGAGGCTGGATCCTGGCAAGGCCAGGAAAAGAGACAGGAAACAAAAAACAGTTCTGCCGATCATTGCTCGGTTGTTCCTCTATTGGGCCGGCTGGTTGCGTCCGGCTGTTGCGTGTAAAAAGCCCCGGGGACAAAACGGCTCCCCGAGGCGATATTCTAAGCGGCCGAGCTAAATCGACCGCCGGGTACAGACTTGCTTACGGCAAGCCGAAGCCGATGATGATCCCACCCTTTCGGCTGTCCTTGAGCCAGGGTGCGCCACCTTCACCAAAATGCGCCCAGCCAGTCCAGCCACCGTAGCCCGAAGGCACTGCGACGAACTGCTTGCCGTCCACGGTATACGTTGACGGACTGCCGAACATGCCGGAGCCAGTCTGGAAAGACCACAATTTCTCGCCGGTATCCTGGTCGTAAGCGCGGAAATCACCTTCAGGCGTACCCGCGAATAACAGGCCGCCACGGGTCGACATCAGACCACTGGTGAATGGCGAACGATCCTTGACCACCCACTTTTTCTTGCCGGTCTTGCCGTCGAATGCCACCAACTGACCATAGCCGGTACTCCAGCTAACCGTGCCGATGCCCCAATAGGGTTTGCCCGGTATGCGCTTGTCGGGATTCAGACCTTCGCCCAACGGCGCGCTCTTGATGTCGACACAGATTTCACGACTCGGCACGAATACCCAACCAGTCTCCGGATTGACCGTCATCGGGTTCCACCACTTGCCACCTTCCGAGGCTGGACAAATGTCCTTGGCTTCGTATTCGTAGGTTGGCACTTTTTCCTGATTCCAGATCGGACGACCTTCTTTTGTAAAGCCGGTGGTCCAATTGACCTTGGAGATTGGCACGCCATAACGGAATTTGCCGTTGGTGCGGTCGATCTTGTACAGGAAACCGTTGCGGTCGCCGTGCAGCCAGACCTTCTCATTGCCATAGTCGACCAGAACCGGTTCGTTGTTGCCGTCATAGTCCCATACGTCGGCCGGCGTGTACTGGAAGTAGAACTTGATTTCACCAGTGTCCGGATTCAGCGCCAGGGTCGCGTTGGAATAGAGGTTGTCGCCCGGTCGCACGGTTCCGTCCCAATCGGGATTCGGGTTACCAGTACCCCAGTACAGAAGGTCTAGATCCGGATCGTAGGAACCGGTGATCCACGCCGAGGCGCCACCATTCATGGCTGCTTCGGTCGTACCCCAGGTCTCATGACCAGGCTCGCCCGGTCCCGGAATCGTGTAGGTGCGCCACGCCTGCTTGCCGGTGTCCGCGTGGAGTGCCTCAATGAAAAGACGCGTCGGGTACTCGGCGCCGGACATGCCGACGACCACCTTGCCTTTTACGACGAGTGGCGCGACGGTCATGGTGTAGGCGTGCTCCCAATTTCCAAGAGTCACGTCCCAGACCACTTTGCCGGTTTTCATATCAAGCGCGACTACATGCGCGTCCGGGGTAGCGACAAAGACCTTGTCGCCGTATATGGCAACGCCGCGGTTACCGATATCGCAACACATATGGCCACCGACTCCTTCGGGAAGCTGATGAACATAGCGCCAGATTTCGGTGCCTTTCTCCGCATCCAACGCGTAGGTGCGGCCGTGCGCGGCGGTCACGTACATCACGCCGTTATGGACCACTGGCGTGGTGTTCTGGGCGTCAAGTGTGCCCAAAGAGAATATCCATTTCGGCACCAGCTTGCTGACGTTTGAGGTATTGATCTGACCCAATTTGCTGTAACGATTGCCGGTGTAGTTGCCGATGGCCATTAGCCAGTTATTGGGGTCGTCCTGAGCAGTAATTAACATTTCATGGGAGACCGCGTCTTGCGCCAGAGCGCTGCTGATCAGCGGCGGCGACATTGCCATTACCCCACCTACCAGCACAGCGAGGCATTTATTCCTGATAGACATTACCGATTCCTCCTTGATTTTTTATGTTGCCACCTGGGATTCAGTGATTCGCAATGACTTCTGGCCACAATTCGCAATCCGGGTTGGCCGTGTGCTAGACACTGTCCCAGCGTAGCCGAAAGACACCCTGCGCCCAAATGAGCAAGTGATGCCTTTCTTAATGCGCATCGATTCGATGCACATAAGACGCAGCATAGACCAAGTATTGGTAATTCGAAAAGCAGATCGTTGTTTGGTGCAGCGCAATATGGTGCCGCGCAATGATGATTCGAGCGTGACGCGCCTGCGCAGTGTCAACACGCTTTGGAGAGGGGCAGAAATCGAGAATGGGCTTTCTCTTGATGTCCGCCTTGAGCAAGTGACGGCTTTCGGCGCAGTTGCGACCAATTTCGCCATTGTCTGTACGCTCAGGTCTCAGCCCCAGGTTTCAAAGACATTGCTGAAAGTGTTGGGCGCAATCCCCGAACTTCGGATATCTCCGTCCGGCACAAATTCGGTTCGGTGACGTCAATTGCCGCCTCAGAATGAATTCCGTCCTTCTCCATCCACCAACTACAAATTCGGCGCAATGCGCTTTGCTTATTGCGCCCTACTTTTTTTGACAGTTCCGGTTCAGTGAATCGTGTCAGCGGGTTTCAGAATGCTGTGGATTGGAAAGACTTCCCTCTGAGTAGCTCCGCGCCCTTTCGGGTAACATCGGTCGCCATGATGCAGAACTATCAAACCCTCGAACTGGAACGCGACGGACCGGTGCTCCGTGTCTGGCTCAACCGGCCGACGCGCCGCAACGCGATCAACCCGCGCATGCTGAGTGAAGTTGGAGATCTGTTTTTGTCCTTGCAGAAAGACTTCGACATTCGCGTGGTCGTCCTGGGTGGACGAGGCGCATCGTTCTGCGCCGGCGCCGATCGCAAGGCGCCAATACCCGAAGAAGCAATGCCGCCACCGAGCAGTGAACGCGAGCAGCGCTGGTTGACGCATCTCGGCCGGCGCGCATGCCGTGCGATCGAAGACTGCGAAGTGGTCACGATCGCCCGCGTGCACGGCCATGCAATTGGCGGCGGCTGTTGTCTGGCGCTGTCTTGCGACTTTCGGGTGGCGGCGCAAGACAGCATATTTCGAGTTCCGGAGGTCGATCTCGGAATTCCACTCACCTGGGCGGCGGTGCCGAGATTGCTCGACGAGATCGGCGCGGCGAGAACGCGTGAGCTGGTATTGCTATGCGGCGACGTTGACGCCGACAAGGCGCTGGCATGGGGAATGATTCATCGATCGGCCGCGCCAGACGCGCTCGATGTCGAGGTCGATAGCATCGTGCAGACTTTGCTCGACAAACCAGAGTTGGCGTTGCACATGGCCAAAACCAATCTGCGCGGCTACGCGCGCCTGCGGTCACTGGGCGACGCCTCCGAGGCAGATGGCGACCTGTTCAAACTGGCACAAGGCAGCGCCGACTTCCGCCAACGTTTCGGCATGACGCCAGGCTCTGGTTCGGACGACGAGAGGTAGCGGATCGCCCACGGGTGAGTCGGTTGCGCCGACCCGGTGTTTCCGCTCAGGAATTGATGCGCGGCCTAACTCAAACCGGCCGTTATCAGTTGCTCACTCAGGTCACTTCGTTGCGCACCTTCGATAAAAGGTTCTTGTGCCACGAACTCGGCGACTTTGAAGCCCGGCTCGTTGGCAACGATGCTGGTCGAGACCTGTTGTGCTTCGACCGATCTTCCAAGTGCCGCCAGTGAGGCCGCAAGAATAATCAGCGCGTCGAGATTGTCTGGGTCGCGATCGAGCACGGATTGCGCCTCCTTGATTGCATCTTCGAATCGGCCCGCACTGTGATAAGCACTGGCCAGAATGGCAGGGAACACCAAAGCCTGAAGTGGTGTTATGCGAATCGCGTGGCGTGCCATCTTGACCGCTTCGTCGGTACGACCGAGGTAGCGCAGCACATTGGACTTAGCTGCGAAAGCGGCGTCGCAACTCGGTCGTTTCCGGGTCGCTTGTTCCGCCTCATCAATCGCTTGTTGGTGCTCGCCGCGTATCAGATGTAAATGCGCGGCCACAATATGAGACAGTCCAGTCGCGTCGCCCCTTTCAATTGCCTGGCTCGCCCATTTCTCCGCGCGCTCGAACGCTTTCTCAGGTTCGGCACCAACGCGCTGTGACCCTGCCCACCAGCAAGCCCATGCCGTGCAGGCGTAACCTGCCGATGACTCAGGATCGATCACGGTCGCGCGCTCAAAGTATCTTTCTGCCAGTTCAATATCGCCAGGATTTCCTCGAAAAAACGCGTGCCATCCCTGGTAGCAGGCTTCGACCGCTTCCGGTTTGCGAAACTCGGACCGGAACAAACGGCCCTCTTCACCAGAAACAAGCTTCACGTCGAGTGCGGTAACGATGTGTTCGGTAATGTCGTCCTGGATTTCAAACAGGTCCCCGCGTGGACGTTCATAGCGTTCCGCCCATACCCGCCTGCCGCTCGCAGTTTCGATAAGCTGGGCATGCACGCGAATTCGTTGCGATGAGGTTTGCACGCCACCTTCGAGTACATGATTCACACCCAGTTCGCGGCCAAGCAACGCGGCGCTTGCGAATTGACCACGATAGGTCAGGGTCGATCCCTCACTGACCACGAACAATCCGGGGATTTTCACCAGCTTGGTACTGATGTCCATCATCAGCCCATCGGCAAAATAGTCCTGCGTGTCGTCGCCGCTGAGGTTAACAAACGGCAACACCGCAACGGATGGCTCTTTCGGCGGCGGCAGATTCTTGCGCTCGGCGCGAACCAGGACCGGCTCTGGCGCAACGTCACCCGCCGATACGCGATAGGCATGCACCGGCCTCGGAATATTTTTCAGGTTTTGCGGACCCAGATCAGCGAAAGACAGTTCGCTACGGCTCGAAACCTGCTGAAAGATGTCCCCTGAGATACACACCCCGCCGGGTTCGGCGATACTTTCCAGCCGCGCGGCGATGTTGACGCCATCACCATAAAGACGGCCTTCCTGGCTGAGCACTTCACCCAGGTGCAGGCCAAAGCGAAATTGCATCTTGCGCTCGTTTGGCAGCTTGGCATTCTCGGCATCAATTTCGTTCTGTGCTGCCCACGCCCCGCGCAATGCCTGCGTGGCGCTGCGAAACTCAGCCAGAAAGTTGTCGCCGGTGAAATCCACCAGGCGTCCGTCGTGAGCGGCGATGATTTGCCCAAGGCATTGCCGACACGCGTTAAGGGTATGAACGGTTTCGATTTCATTGTCCGCCATGAGCCTGCTGTAGCCCACCACGTCACCAGACAGAATTGCCGCGAGATAATGTTCAGTGTTCGCCATGCTTCCAGTTTAGCGATAAGCATTGAGTGAGCCAATCCAGAACACCGGAGTCGCTGGTGTGGCGAGCGCAACGCTGGCATACCGTCTCGTGTGCAATGGGAATTAATACACAAGCTACCCCACACACCAAACTTGCACCGAGGGACCGTGGCGCTGCTTCCTACAGGTTGCATCGGCGACAGTGCGCCTACGCTTCCCTTAATGGACGCGGGCTCCGACTCAACTGCAAACATAGAGAGTAGCATCCAACTCAACATGATCAATATGCAATCTAGCGATGCGTGCTTGCGATTCACGGCCTCGACGAACCGATTGACCTTGCTGCCTGGCAGTCCGGCGGTTGCCGATTGCGTCGCTCTAGTGTTTCATGTACCCCTTCGATGAGAAAGGGCAATCCGTGAGCGAGTATCAGAACATCCGCGTTTCGATTGACGCCGGCGTCGCGCAGCTTGAACTGCATCGGCCCGAACGCATCAATGCACTCAACAAGGCGATGTTGACTGAAATCCATACGGCGCTCGATGCACTCGAAGCTGACAGCGAGGTGCGCGTCATCGTGCTGGCGGGTGCGGGGCGCGGATTTTCCTCCGGGTTCGACCTCAAGGAACAGATGGAGCGCCGCCCCGAAGGCGCGGCGGTATGGCGCCAGATTCTCGATCTTGATTTTTCGGCGACAATGCGCTTCTGGGACTCGCCCAAACCGACGATCGCTGCGATCCACGGCCCGTGCATGGCCGGCGCGTTCGAGATGGCATTGGCGTGCGACATTTCATTGTGCTCGACCGATGCCGTGTTCGGCGAACCGGAGTTGAAGTTTGGCGCCGGCATCGTCACGCTGCTCCTGCCCTGGATGGTCGGGCCTAAAGCGGCGAAGGACATCATCCTCACAGGAGACGACACGGTGAACGCCGAGCGCGCACTCGCACTTGGTATCGTCAGCCGCGTGGTGCCCGAGGGCGAACATCTGAGGAGCGCACTGGGCATCGCGCAAAAAATGGCGGTGATCGACCCGGATCTCGTTCGCGACACAAAGAAAGCACTCAACCGCAGCTACGAAATCCAGGGCATGCGCGCCGCACTTGAGACTGCGCTGGACATCGACCATGCGATCGAGTCGCATGGCTCACCGGACAAGCGCCAGTTTATGGACATCGCGCGCGAGCAAGGTCTGAAAGCAGCACTCGCCTGGCGTGAGGCACGTTTTCTTCCGAAGTCCTGAGCGGGCACGATTCTCGATAGCGGCATCGCTATGCTCCTCGGCGCACATGCACAGCAGATCAAACGACTATCCCATGGAAACTCAATCGCACACGCGCTTGGGTCGGACGGCAATCGCTCAAGCGCAGGCTTGCGCTATGTGTCGGTGGTCGATGCGCATCCCTGCGTGGTTGAGCGAATGCGCACACACTCGGGCATATTGCCGATAACGACAACAATTCCGGCGCCTCAAGTCTGAACCCATGCTCGCCTCTGCCGACCCGGAAATCATTACCTGAAGGTGACTTTGATGTCTCTCTACGTATCAGCAGCCCTACGCACTATTCGAAGAATCGTTGCAGTTTTTGTCATGACGATTTCGATAAGCGTCTCGCCACTCAGCGCCCGGGAGACGGACGAGCTTCGAGCCGTGCTCGTAACCGGTGCCACTTCCGGCATCGGGCTGAAAATAACGGAAGTACTCTCGGACAACGGCTTTTTTGTCTATGCCGGCGCTCGCAAAGCTGAAGACATGGCGCGTCTGAACGCGATGGCCAACGTAAAGTCGATCCGCCTGGATGTCACGGTTCAGAGCGATATCGATGCAGCGGTAGCGCTAATTGAAGCTGAAGGAAGAGGACTTTACGGACTGATTAACAACGCCGGGGTTTCTGTCCTCGGGCCGCTCATTGAAATATCGGAAGCGGACATGGAATTCGTATTCGATGTGAACGTTTTTGGACCGTACCGTGTCACCAAGGCGTTTGCGAATCTGATCATCGACAGTCAAGGGCGCATTCTGAATGTCAGCTCCATAGCCGGCATTGTTTCGGGACCATTCAGCGGCGTGTACAGCATGAGCAAACACGGCGTCGAAGCCTACACGGATTCCCTCGCCGCCGAGCTGGTGCGTTTCAATGTGGCGGTCGCGGCGGTAGAGCCTGGCAATTACAAATCCAGAATCGTTGCGTCCATGATCGACCGAATGAAGCGGTCGGGCTATTTGGCTGAGGGGTCCAGATATCGTTCGATGCTCGGCCTGCTGAGCGGTCCAGTCGATAGATCGCAACACAAAGAACCGGATGAGGTCGCGCTGGCAGCCCTAGATTTTCTGTCCAGCGATTCACCAAAGCGTCGCTACATGGTGGTCCCGAACAAGCGGGAAGCCGAGATCACCATCCGCCAGGTCTTGCGGGAATTGACGCAACTCAATGACGGGCACGCGTTCTCGTACGACCGCAATGAATTGATCCGGATGCTTGACGAAACGCTGGCCGAGGCGACGCCCTCCGGTTCACGACCGTCCCAATCGCGCCCGAGCATCGGTTTACATGAAGCAGCCCTTACGGGAAACCTGCAAGCGGTTCGCCAGCACATTGAAGCCGGGGCAGACCTGAACGCGAAAGATCCCGCGGGTGGATCAACGCCGCTGATTATCGCAGCTACGTTTGGCCGGACGGAAGTGGCGAGGGCATTGATTGCGGCAGGCGCCGACGTTAACCAGCAGAACAATGATGGATCAACCGCGCTCCTTACGGCCGCCCTGTTTTGCCATAGCGAGATTGTCGAGGCATTGTTGGCGGCCGGCGCCGACAAACGTATCAGGAGTAACACCGGGTCAAACGCACTGGAAGTAGTCAGCGTGCCCTTCGACGACATCAAAGCCACCTACGATTACATCGGCGCAGCCCTGAAACCCTATGGATTGGTACTGGACTACGAAAGGATCAGGAAGACGCGGCCCAAAATTGCGGAAATGCTTCGTTAGCGTGCGGTGTCAATTTGCCGTAGATTCTCAATAGACGAGAATTCTCAATATGGCGATGACCCACCTCCGTTTACTGTTCACTGCCGTAGCAGAACGCTCCACCACACTCGAACGCGCCTGCAGTCGGTAGCTTTATGTATAGTACAAACATGGGCGTTTATTCATGTAAGAAATACCTCAGCAGGGAGGAACCGGTTATGAGGGTTGTATTGGCTGTACTGTTGTTCACGATATCTTTTGTTTCACCGCTGGCGGCTCAGCAATTCGAAGGCACTTTGCAGCAGATCAAGAAGTCCGGCGAGATCAGAATCGGATTCCGCGAAGCCGAACCCCCAATGTCTTTTCTGGCAGAAGACGGGACGCCGGCAGGCTATACGATCGACATATGCATGCAAATCGTTGCCGCGTTGGACAGAAAACTGGGCACGCGCCTAAAGATCAAGTACGTACCTGTTACGGCTGACAATCGCTTCAGTTCGCTCACCGACGGAAAGATCGACATTTTGTGTGGCTCCACGACAAATACCCTGGCTCGCCGTGAATTCGTTGACTTCACGCAACTCACATTTGTTACGGGTGCGTCGTTGATGACATTGCAAAGCGCCGATCTGCCGGATCTCGCGAGCCTGAACAGAAAGAAAATTGGGGTCGTGCAAAATACGACAACCATTGAGGTACTTTACAGTCTTCTTGATCAGGCGAAAGTCAATGCCAGAGTCGTGCGAGTAACGACTGCCAGCGATGGCCTGGAAAAACTGCGCAGCGGCGAAATCGATGCGTTTGCTGCAGATCAGGTTGTACTGATCGGGTTAATCACTACTGCGGACGATGCAAACGATTTCGGGATCTCTTCGGGGGTGTTCTCGTTCGAACCTTTCGCACTTGCTCTCCGAAGAAACGATGCAGATTTTCGTCTCGTCGCCGATCGCGTGATTTCGCATCTCTACCGAAGCCGGGAAATACTGGAGATCTACGATAAATGGATGGGCAAATTTTCCAAGGAAAGGCCAGCGGCATTTGACGCGCTCATCCAGCTCAACGCGACGCCAGAGGGATGAGCTTCATCTGTCGGCTCGGAAAGGAGTGACTTGCACGGGTAATCGATGGCAGGCCTCGATAAATCAGCGTGTCTGCGCTGGATTACCCGTGTAAGAAGACCCTGCCTGTTGACAAATTTTTGCTCATCGACAAACAGGCAATAATTGCCCGCATCAATCTGCGCGGCGTGCGGCGTCAATTTGCTTGATCATCAGCACCCAGTCTCCGCCATGCGCAAAGCCTGGAAACTGGATGACTTGTTTGGCGCGGATGTCTCTGTACCCCAGTTTTTCGTACAACCTTTTCGCACCAGGGTTTTCCGATGCAACGATCAGGCTCAGACGATCACAACCGTCTGATTGAGCCTGGCGTTCCGCGTCTTCGAGCAATAGACGGGCAACCCCTTTACCTCGATGATTCTCAAATGTCGCAATAGCATTGATGTACCAGCTTCCAGGCGCACCCGCCTCCAACTCCACCAACGGCCGCACGACATCCGGCAAACCGGAGAGATCTCCGATCTCATATGGATCCGGCTGTCTATAGGAAAGCATCATTCCGAGCAACACGTCATTTTCAACACACGCCCTTGCATTTCTATAGCTAAAACTGCCGTCCTCTCTGGCAGCGCGGCGTGCTCCGACGTCTAACGGAGACTCATCACCCTCAACCTTATCTTTCCACAGATACGCCGGAATACCATCACCCGCCAGGTTGACCAAAAACGCCAGATCACCGGAGTCACTCTTTAAAGCATCACGTATTTCCAAAAATTCCTCCCGGTTAAACGATTTGACTACATTAGAGTTCGAAGATAGCCATTCTCGTCTCACTAATGGACATCAGGATACTGCCTGCTTCAGCCGTTGCTATTTCACTAATCAGGCGCCGCACATTTTGACTGTGTTGGGCCGTTAACGTGGCTTCCACTCGCGCGCGAGCTGCTGTGCCCTGGCGATTTCCTCCCGCGTCAAACGTTTCTCAAGCTGTTCTATCTTCACTTCCGCATCCCGGTCTCCCTGCGCGGCGGCAAGGCTATACCATACGTACGCCTGCACATCATCGATTGGAAAACCTTCACCCTTCTGGTTGAGCTGCCCCAGCGTGTACTGTGCATCTGGGTCACCGCGTTCAGCGGCCCTTGCCAACCAGTAGAGCGTCTCTCCATAGTCGCGCTGAACACCAATGCTGTCGCGATACATGATGGCCACCCAGAACTGCGCAGCAGCATGCCCTTGGCCGGCGGCCTTCCTGTACCAGTAAAACGCTTGCGCGTAATCTCTCGGAACGCCGCTACCTTCGTGGTACATGACGGCAAGGTTGTACTGCGCAATCGCATTGCCTTGTTCAGCAGCCCTGGTGAAGCTGGAAACGGCGACCGCGTAGTCTCGCCGCTCAAACGCAGAATTTCCGTCCTCAAGATCACCAGCGCGAGCGGACATACAAAACGCAGCACTGAGTATTACGCAAACAACACATTGCGTTATCAATCTCATAATCTCATTAGCGTTTCCATCCTGCTTTTGTCGACGCTGACGCACTAGCGCGAAAGTACGCGAAAACACGACTTGTTCGGGAGCGTGCAGTCGTGCTTAGGGCTTACTAAAGCCGTCGCATTTCAATTTTCGAAATAGCAGGCCAAACGTCGTTACCGCAGATATATTACCCAATCGTCGCGGCAGATCAAGAAAGTTGCGGTGGTCCGTCCCGGCTCAGAAGGTTCGCCGGATTGGCAAGCGAAAATCGCAGGGCCGCAACAGAACATTCCGGGACTGGCGTAAAATTCAATCATCCGGCACCAGACCGGGCACAAGTGGGAGGAGCACCAAAGTATGAAAATCGCCATCGTAGGTTGCGGCGCCATGGGCAGCGTATACGCCGCCCTGCTCGCCGATGCAGGTCACGAGATATGGGCTATTGATTCGTGGCGCGAGCATGTTGACGCGATGCGCGCCAATGGCTTGCGCCTGGAAGGCAAATCCGGCGATCGCACAGTCGAAGTCCACGCCACGACGGATGCGGCCGAAGCGGGTGCATGCGACCTGGTCATCGTGGCCACCAAAACAATGCACGTTGAGCAGGCGGCGACATCGGCAAAGTCCCTGCTTGGCGCGGACACCATGGTGCTTTCAATTCAGAACGGTCTGGGGGGCCCGGATACGACCGCGCGCGTGCTGGGGCGCGAACGAGTGATGGTCGGGGTCGTTGGCGGCTTCGGTGCATCCATGCGCGGACCAGGCCACGCACATCACAACGGAATGGAACTGGTCAGGCTCGGAGAATTTTCGGGTCCGGTGACGCCACGACTGGAGAATGTCGCCGAGGTATGGCGGTCCGGTGGCTTCAATGTGAAATGCTTCGACGACATTGATCAACTCATCTGGGAAAAGCTCATTTGCAATGTGTGTTTTTCCGGTACCTGCACGATTACCGAAATGACGGTCGGCGAAGTCATGGCTGATCCGAACGCGTGGGAAAGCGCGTCTGGTTGCGCAGTGGAAGCGTACAACGTGGCACGCGCGCGCGGCATCAAACTCGATATCGACGAACCGGTTGCCTATGTGCGCAATTTCGGATCAAAAATTCCGAATGCGCGACCATCGATGCTGCTTGATTACATGGCCGGGCGCATGTCGGAGATCGATGCAATCAATGGTGCGATACCGCCTGCGGCCAAAGCCGTCGACGTCGCGGCGCCCTTCAACACGGTGGTCAGCGCACTGGTGCGCGCCAAGGAGAAAAAACTGGGCGTTCGGAGTTGACGAATCGGCCCATCAAAAGAGGAGATAGTGGTGGAACAGCTCAAGATGTATATCGATGGCAAGTATGTCGAAGCGGCAAGCGGAAAATGGTTTGACAGTTACGACCCGTTTACAGGGAAGGTGTGGTCGCAGATCGCCGAGGGTGGCGCCGAAGATGTGGACCGCGCAGTCAAAGCAGCGCATCGCGCATTCACCGAAGGTGACTGGCCAGAGTTAACGGCAAGTCAGCGCGGCATGCTGGTGCATCGCCTCGGCGACCTGATCGCCCGCGACGCAAAGAAACTGGCCACGCTCGAAGTACAGGATAACGGCAAACTGATTGCCGAAATGCTCGGACAGGTCAATTACGTCCCACAGTGGTATTACTACTATGGTGGGCTGGCGGACAAGATCGAGGGCGCAGTTATTCCGCTGGACAAGAAGGGTTACTTCAACTTTACGCGTCACGAACCGCTCGGTGTGGTTGCCGCCATTACGGCCTGGAATTCACCGCTGCTGTTACTGGCGTGGAAACTGGCACCAGCACTCGCCGCGGGCTGCACAGTTGTGATCAAACCATCGGAATTCACTTCGGCTTCAACACTTGAGTTCGTCAAACTGATCAAGGAAGCCGGCTTCCCTGACGGCGTGGTAAACGTGGTGACCGGATTTGGCAGGGAAGTGGGCGTGCCGTTGACCACGCATCCCCTGGTCAAAAAGATTGCGTTCACCGGATCGGACGCGACTGGCCGGGCCATCAACGAAGCAGCCGCGAAAAGTTTCAAGAGAGTCACCCTGGAGCTTGGCGGAAAGTCACCGAATATCGTATTCGACGATGCGACGCTTGAGGACGCCGTGAATGGCGCGGTATCGGGCATTTTTGCGGCGACCGGCCAGACCTGTATCGCCGGATCACGCCTGCTGCTGCAGGAAGGCATTCATGATGCATTTATGGAGAAACTGATCGCGCTTGCGAAAACCGCACGCATGGGCAACCCGATGGACGCGGACACGCAAGTCGGACCAATTACAACACGGCCGCAATACGACAAGGTGCTTGGCTACATCGACATTGCCAAAAAGGAAGGCGCCAAACTGGCGATGGGTGGCGGCCCGGCGACACGACCCGAGTGCGGTGAAGGCTGGTTTGTTGAGCCGACGGTGTTTACCGGTGTCAACAACCAGATGCGTATTGCGCAGGAAGAAGTCTTCGGGCCTGTGCTGTCGGTAATCAAGTTCAAGGACGAGGACGAAGCGGCGACCATCGCCAACGACATTCGCTTCGGACTCGGCTCAGGTGTCTGGACGAACGACATTGGTCGCGCAATTCGCATGTCGGAGAAGATACAGGCGGGTACAGTATGGGTGAATACCTATCGGGCGGTGAGTTACATGTCGCCATTCGGTGGCTACAAGGATTCCGGTCTTGGTCGCGAAAGTGGCATGGATTCCATCCACGAGTTTCTGCAAGTGAAGAGCGTGTGGATCAATACCGGCGCGAAGACTGGCAATCCGTTTGTTCTGCGTTAAGCATAGGAAATGATTGAACGGGCGGGTTAACCACAGAGGCACAGAGACACAGAGAAAACCAAGTGATTCGTGTTCATGCGCTGTGACAGTATGCGAGCATGGCACAAGAACGATGACTGAGCGAAAGAGATTTGTATTCTCTTTTCCTCTGTGATCTCTGTGCCTCTGTGGTGAAATTCGTTGTAAGCAATTACTGATGAAAAGGACAAAACCATGAAAGGCGTCGTATTTCCCGGCAATCGTCAACTGGAAATTCTGGATTTTCCCGACCCGACGCCAGGACCGGGTGAAGTGGTGCTCGAGATCAAGGCATCCGGCATGTGCGGCAGCGATCTAAAGTTTTATCGCCCGGCCGACGGCGCAGCCTCGCTCGGTCTCGGCGATCTTGACGGGCCGATCATTGCCGGCCATGAACCGTGCGGTGTTGTCGCTGCCATCGGACCAGGTGTGCCGGAGAATCAGACGAAAGTCGGAGATCGGGTCATGGTGCACCACTACCGTGGCTGCGGTGTGTGCGAACACTGTTCAACGGGGTGGATGCAGATGTGCGCTGAAGGCGTGAAGGAAGTCTATGGCGCAACCGGCCATGGCGCGCACGCGAAGTATATGAAGTGCCCGGCGCGCACGCTAGTGGCGTTGCCGGAGGAATTGTCGTTCGAGGCGGGTGCCGCCATATCCTGCGGCACAGGAACGGCGTGGGGCGCCCTGCAGCGTCTTGGTTTGCAAGGCGATCACACCATTGCCATTTTTGGTCAGGGGCCGGTCGGACTGTCCGCGACACTGCTTGCTGCTCAAATGGGGGCAAGAGTCATCGCGCTGGACACCGGCGAGGAGCGACTGCAACGCGCGAAAGAGTTTGGCGCGGATGCGCTCATCAACCCGGCGAAGACCGAAAATGTGGTGCAGGCCATCAAGGATCTCACGCATGGTCGCGGCGCGCATGCCTCACTGGATTGCTCGTCGGCACCGAGTGCGCGCCAGCAGTCGGTGCAATGCGTGCGAAGCTGGGGCAAGGCCTGTTTTGTCGGTGAAGGCGACACCGTTACGCTGAACGTGAGCAACGACATGCTGCGCCGCCAGGTCACCATTATCGGTTCATGGACGTTCTCTACAGTCGGCCAGGCCAAATGTGCGGAATACGTGGCGGACAGCGAAATTGTTCTTGATCGACTATTTACGCACCGCTGGCAACTTGAGCAAGCAAAAGAAGCGTACGAATTGTTCGACAAACAGACATCAGGTAAGGGTGTCATTTTGCCGTCGTGAAGCTGGGCGGACGACATCATGCAATACGGCGCAATGCGCTGCGCTTATTGCGCCCTACTCGAGATTGCACATGTTTGACGAATTCACACTGAAAACGATCGACGCCGACGGCGTAAGTATCCGTGCACGCATCGGTGGCAATGGACCACCGTTGCTGTTGTTGCACGGTAATCCGCAGACACACGTGATGTGGCATGCGGTGGCGCCCCGGCTCGCCCAACACTTCACTGTCATTGCCACGGATCTCACGGGTTATGGCATGAGCAGCAAACCACCGTCGTCCGACGATCACGTACCTTATTCGAAACGCGCCATGGCAAATGACCAGATCGCAGTCATGCGAAAACTGGGTTATAGCAAGTTTATGGTCGCGGGGCACGATCGTGGTGGAAGAGTGGCGTATCGCATGGCACTCGATCACGCGGACGTGGTGCAAAAACTGGCCGTACTAGACATCATCCCGACTTTGGACGCGTTTGAACGCGGCGGAAGGGAATTCGGTCTCGGTTACTACCACTGGTTCTTCCTCGCGCAACCTGCACCGTTGCCTGAAACCCTGATCAACAAGGATGCAGACTGGTTCTGGCATTGGCATACCGACCGCGGTCAGGGTCAATTCTTCGATAGCGAAGCTACCGAGGATTACCTCACCTGTTTTCGCAATCCTGAAACGGTCCGCGCAATCTGCGAAGACTATCGCGCGGGTGCGACTATCGATTGCCGAATTGATGCAAATGACAAGGAAGCCGGCCGACGAATTACCTGCCCGCTGCTTGCACTGTGGGGGCAACGAGCACGACTCGAAGCATGGTACGACACGCTCGCGGTATGGCGTGGGTGGGCGGACGACGTCCGCGGGGGTGCCCTGGATTGCGGCCATTACCTCGCCGAGGAAAAACCCGAAGAAACGACGGAAGCGCTGATTTTGTTTTTCCGTTGAATTGGACCTGGACCAGAAATCGCGCATCGAATACCTAGCCGAAAACATATGATCGATTTTGACATCCAGCCACTGCGAGGCTCGCCGCTTGGCGCACGTATCCACGGCATCGACCTGGCCGAACCTCTTGACAAAGACTCTGTCGTGACTTTGCACCGTGCATTGCTGAATTTTCAGGTTCTTTTGTTCCCCGACCAGGCAATCGACGACGACCAGCACGCCGAGTTCGCGAAGCATTGGGGGAAACTGCAGAAGCATGTTCTCGATCAGTTTGTGCAGGAAGGTCGGCCGGAGATTTTCATCATCACGAATCTTGGCAAGGACGGTCAACCCATCGGAGAACATCCCGACCCTGCGGCGGCAGTCTGGCATTCAGACGGTTCGTGGTCCGGCGAGCGCGGACTGGTTACGATACTGCATGCGCAGCGCCTTCCGACGAATGGTGGCGACACACTGTACGCAAATATGTACGCCGCCTACGAAGACCTGAATGACTTGGATAAAGCGCTGATTCAATCCGCCATCGCAATTCATGACCTTGATGCTTCGCGGCAGCGGGCCAGCGCACGCTTGCAAATGACGGACGAACAGAAACGCGCCGCGCCGCCGGTTGAATGGCCGGTCGTGCGGACGCATCCGGAAAGCAACCGAAAGTGTCTATACCTTGGCGAGCATGCTGCACGCATCAAGGGTATGTCGAAAAAAAATGGTCGTGCATTAATCGACCGCCTCAATGCGCATGCCACGCAGGACAAGTACGTGTACCGCCACGTGTGGCAACCGAAAGAATTGGTGATGTGGGACAACCGTGCACTGATGCACAGCGCCACAGAATTCGACTGGATGAACGACGTGCGTATTCTGCGTCGCACGACGACGGTTGGGGAGCGTATCTCACCCGTTTGAGACTTATCGCCTTGAAACTTGTTGCGCCCGAATTTTTCGCGTTTAATTGGCCAGATCCCATGCTATTTATTCCACACAGAAAAGAAGAAATTCACTTATCTGACACCGGCGACACCCAATGAACCCGACCCATCATTACTACGACACCGGAAAAGTCGTTCTTCACTATGTGACGGCCGGCAAGGGCGATCCACTCCTGTTGCTTCACGGCTGGCCGCAAAGCTGGTACTGCTGGCACAAGATCATGCCGGCGCTATCGCAGCATTATTCGATTATTGCGCCGGACTTGCGCGGCCTCGGAGATTCATCGCGTCCGCTCGAAGGCTATGACAAAGCCACTGTCGCAGAAGACATCCGTAAGCTGGTCCATGATCATCTGGACATCGACCGCTATTTCGTTATCGCACATGACTGGGGCGGCCCGGTTGCATACTGCCTCGCGGCAACCTACCCCGAGCATGTGCGCAAGCTGGTCATGCTGGACACGGCAGTACCGGGCGACGGCAGCGATGAATTCTCCCAGAAAGGTCGGCGCTGGCATCATGCGTTTCATCGGACGGCCGATCTTCCGGAAGCGCTGGTCGCTGGACGAGAAGATGTGTACCTCGGATGGTTCTATCGAAACTATGGATACCAGCCGGGCGCCATTTCACCGGACGATATGGAAGAGTACGTGCGTACCTATCGCCAACCAGGCGCGCTGCGCGCCGGTTTTGCCTATTACCGCGCATTGGATCAGGATATCGCTCACAATGAATCGCTGCGGAAGAAAGGCAAACTCGCAATGCCAGTACTCGCACTCGGCGGCGGTAAGGCCTTCGGCCGCGGAGGTGACACGCTGGATTCAATGAAACGGGTCGCTACGGATGTCCGCGGGGGCATAATTGAAGATTGCGGACACTGGATGCAGGAAGAGCAGCCGGAACAGGTTACAGAGGCGGCACTCGCGTTTTTCGCCGAATCGTGAATAATGCACGCCGCTCGCTCAAACAGGCACGTTCAGGACCGGCGTAACCCGGAAACAATGCGGAGCAGAACATGGCAGACGGCAAGACCTGGCTAGAGGTATCACTGAATGGCCCCTGGTCACGCGACCGGCAGCCGCTGATTCCGATATCGGTAGCAGAGATTGTCGAACAAGGTGTGGCATGCGCACAGGCGGGGGCCGCAATCATCCACGTGCACGCTTATGACGAGCACACCGGCCGGCAAAAAGACGACGCGGACACCTATGCCGCAATCATAGAAGGAATACGCGAGCGCATTGACGTTGTTGTATACCCAACCTTGCCATTCTCCGGCAGCAGTGATTCGCGCAAGCCCATGTCAGCGCAGGCAAGGTTTCAACACATCGAGGAACTCGCGAAACGCGGTTTGCTTGAGTGGGGTGTTGTCGACCCCGGCTCGACCCACATTGCCGATTTGTTGCACGTCGCGCAGGGCAAAGAGGGCTTCACCTACACCAACCCGGAATCGCATATCCGGCTCGGCCTGAACCTTGCCGTTGAATACAACTTTCATCCGACTTTTGCGATTTACGAACCAGCGTTCCTGCGGTTGAGCGCCGCCTTCGAACGTTCATTCGAGACGATTCCGCAACCGGTTTACCGATTCATGTTTTCCAGCGGGCTCAGCTTCGGATTTCCACCCGCGGATTATGCGCTGGAGGCTTATCTGAAACTGCTCGAACGCGAAACGCCGCAGGCTCCGTGGATGGTTGCCGGGCTGGATGTCGACATTGCACCGCTTATCGAACTCGCCGTTTCCGGCGGCGGGCATATCCGGGTTGGTCTCGAAGACGCTCCGTTTCAATCGACACGTACGAATATTCAGTGGACCGAGGATGCCGTCCGCTCGATCACGTCTTTCAATGGTGAAGTAGCGACAGCGGACGATGTGCGCGCTGCGTTATCCGCAGCGTAGTGCTTCATTATTCGACACGCTTGTGGGTGGCAATTGACATGGCAGCTTTCGACCCCAAGGGTCAACCGCCGGCAAGGTGCATTGCGGCTCGCGTCGAAAGGACGTTGTGAGTCTACGGGAAGAAGAATGAGAACGAAGAGCCTGACATATTTCCTGGCGGTGGTCGCCATTGCCTTCATCACTGCCTGCAATCAGGAGCCTTCTTCCAGTTCGATCGATGAACTTGAAACGGTCGAGGAGCCATCTGCGCCAACCGGGCCTCGCTTTGCCGACGAAGAACCTCCCGCCCTGCACGCCGATCTTAGCGATTTGCGCGACGTCAACGCACTGCGGGTGCTCATCCATCATCATGATCTTGCGGGACTTGAGCGCGAAGGCGCACCAACACCACCGGACATCCCGCTGGTCAAGCTTTTCGCCGAACGTCTGGATCTGCCTATCCGCTGGATCGTAGTTACCGATCGCGACCGGCTTATTCCTGCCCTGCTCGAAGGGCGCGGGGACCTCATCGCACATGCACTGACGACTACTGAGGCGCGCGCACAACAGGTGAGCTTCTCGGCTCCAGTGCGCTCCGTTGATGAGGTTGTGGTCGTGGCCCAGGATAGTGTGGCTCCGCCCAGAGACGCGAAAGCGCTTGTCGCGAAGGACCGCGTACCCAACCACGTGCCTCATATCAGGGCATCTTCGGCCTTCGTTGGCACGCTCGAAGAGGCTGCCCGGAAAAACGGCGGCGACCCGGAGTTCCAGGCGATTCCTGAGGATCTTGCCGTGTACGAGATTCTGGAGAAAGTGGGAACCGGCGAGTTTCCGCTCACGATTCACGATTCTGATGAGGTCGCCGCATATCTGTCGTATCGCTCCGACGTGAAGGTGGCATTTGTTCTCAACAAGGATCAATCCATTGCGTGGGCAGCGCGCCCCTCGTCAGAGCGTTTGATTGAATCCATCAATAGTTTTCTGTTCAAGGGGGATGCCGCTGCGCTGCTTGCGCAGTCGTATGGAGGAGATCTCGAGGAAATCAAGCGTCGCGGTGTTCTGCGCGTGGCGATGCCCAACAATTCGTCTTCATATTTCATTTATCGGGGGCAGGCGGTTGGCTACCAGTATGAGATGGCGCAACGCCTGGCACGTTCACTCGGCGTACGGCTGCACGCCGTGGCACCGGCGCTACACACAGACATGTTCCGCCTCCTGGAAGTGGGAAAAGTCGACTTGATTGCCGCGGTATTCACGATCACCCCGGAACGACAACAACGCGTGGACTTTTCAGAACCACTGGCGGAGGTGCGGGAAACGCTCGTGCAACCTGCGAATACCGTACCGATTACCAGCCGTGATGCACTGGCGGGAAAGGAGATTCACGTACGACGCTCGTCCTCATACTGGGCAACACTGAACAAGATCGCCGGCGTGCGTCTCGTTGCCGTGGACGAAGGAATTGAAACCGAGACGATCATGGATCAAGTCGCCAAAGGCGACATACCCCTGACGGTGGCAGACTCGAACATCCTCGAGCGTTTTCTGACATATCGTGACGACGTACAAGGCTCGCTTGGCATGGGCGAGCCCAAGCCCCTCGTGTATTCGATACGCAAGAACGCGCCGAACCTGTTGGCAGCAGTCAACGCCTTCGTCAGCAAGACGCGCGACAGCAAAGTCGCCGAACGGCTTTACACGAAATACTTCCAGGATGAGAAAAGAGTCAGAAGATTGCAGCGCACCTCGGTGAAGGGACAGATCTCCCCTTACGATGACCTGATTCGAAAGTACGCACGCAAGTACGGACTCGACTGGCGACTTGTCGCGGCGCAGATGTTCCAGGAGTCCGGTTTCGATCCGAAAGCGAAGAGCTGGGCAGGTGCCCGCGGACTCATGCAGGTGATGCCAAGAACAGCGCAGGAAATGGGATTTGATCCGAAAGATTTGTATGACCCTGAGACCAGCATTGCCGCCGGAACGCTGTACATGCACCGAATGCTCAAGCTGTCCCATTTCGGCCTTCCGCTGGAACAACGTTATCGATTCGCCCTCGCCTCCTACAACGCGGGCTACGGACACGTGCTGGACGCCCGCAAAATCGCCCTGCAAGTTGGCAAGACGCGCGACAAATGGTTCGCAAATGTCGAAGACGCAATCGTGCTGTTGGAGGATCCGAAGTACTGGCAGTCGGCGCGGCATGGTTTCTGCCGTGGCTCAGAGCCGCGAACTTACGTGCAGAACATCGAAAAATATTACGAGGTGTACTCTGTCATGGTGCCGCTAGACACGCGCTGATGCGTTGCGCATTCGCTGACATTGCGGGCGAAGTATCACTGTGCCGTCCAGCCGCCATCAACGATCAGGTGCGTACCGGTAACCATTGCAGCCGCGGGTGAAGCAAGGTAGACCGCTGCCGCGGCGATGTCGCCCAGAGTCGCCAGTTTTCCCATCGGGATACGCGACATGATGAATTCACGTTTCTCCGGCGTGTCGACAATCTTGCGCACCAATGGCGTATCCGCGAATGTCGGGCCTATGCTGTTGACGCGGATATTCTGCCCTGCCAGTTCAACCGCCATGGCCTTGGTCAGACCTTCCAACGCATGCTTGGTCATGCAGTAGACAGTACGATTTGGCGAGCCGACATGCCCCATTTGCGATGATATGTTGATGACAACACCGCCTTTTTCCGCGCGCGAAGAATCCTCGAGCATTTTCTTGACCGAAGCCTGCGCCGCGACGAAGCATGCGCGAACATTCAGATCCAGCATGGTGTCAAGATGGTCGTCCGATACATCGACAAACGGCTCTGGAAAATTCGTGCCGGCGTTATTCACCATGACGTCCAGGCCCGGCAATGCGGCAATGGCATTGCGCAAAGCCTTGTCATCGGTCACGTCGCACTCAACGACACGGGAACGCCCGCCGCCCGCACCAATCTTTTCCGACAATAGTTCAAGATATGACCGGGTACGGCCGAGCAGCACAACTTCCGCTCCTGCCTGAGCAAAACCGGTTGCAATGGCGGCGCCAAGGCCACGGCCGGCGCCGGTTACCAGCGCCAGCTTGTTATCAAGCCGGAAACTCGGGATTTCCAATTCCTCTATCGCGCCGTCATTCATGTTTCGAAAATATCACAGTTCATTGCCGGGCAGCACATAGTTTCCGGCGTGCCAATGCTGCCGCAGTTTATCGGGGAGCATTGTTCTCCGGCGACCGGACTGGTGAAAGCACGAGCGGCGCGTTTATACTGCATAGCTTCAATCGTTCAGTAGTGCACCTCATAAAGGCAAAAAGTTTGATGTGCACGCAATTCGCCATTAGGCTCAGGTTGTAGATTCAGATCCCGGCTTTTGAAAGTTATTTGTTGGACCTAACGACGTCAGGGGGTAAACAAGTGATACAACTCAACAGATTGATATACAAAGGAATCGCAAGCGTGCAAGTAAAAACAGGCTTGGTCATGAAACGAATCCGATACATTTCTGTTCTAAGCGCCAGCCTTATTCTTGCAGCCTGCGCCTCTCAACCAACCGATGCTCCTGGAACGGACACGCAGGCTTCATCCATAGACCTGATTGACAGGGCCGACCTGGCCGCTTATTACCCCTTCAATGGTTCCGCCAAAGATCTGAGCAGCAACGCCAACCACGGTACCGTACACGGCGGAAACTTTGTCGCTGACAGATTGGGAAACCCGGCAAGCGCTTACGCGCTTAATGGCGTGGACGGCTATATCTCGGCTGAAGGAATAACAGGCCTTGATACAGAATTCGAATTGTCAATCTCAGTCTGGTTCTACCACAAGACCCAGGATAGCCAGAAAGAGTGGTACTCCATTGTGGAAAAAAGTGATCCGGAACGATGGGGACATTCGAAGTACGGAATGTGGCTAATTCGCGATCTGGTAGAGGTGTGTGTTCAGCCCGTAGATCTGGAGTTGCCACACCGGTGCATACATAGCGAGACGACACTGGAGCCTGAGCAATGGCATCATCTGGTTGGCGTCAGCGACGGCACCGTCATGCGCGTTTATATTGACGGTCAACTTGACGGTGAAGAAGATTTCGGCTCAAGCACCTATAACTCTCAAAGCCAGTTTGAGCTATTTATGGGAGTGGATTTGTACGACGCGTCACCGGTTTATGTCAAAGGCATCATGGACGAGCTCAGGTTGTATAAGCGCGCGTTGAGCGAAGCAGAAGTAACAACACTCTATCTGGCCCAATAACCTCGCGGAAAGAATCGAAGAGAGTAACTTTTTCATGAGTTACTCTCTTCATCTCCCGGAAAGAAGCGAAAAAGAAACGCCCGCGGCAGCTTAGGCAAATCGACAGCGGCCTTGCTGCCGGATGCAAGAATCGGTCTGAATTAGTGCCCGTTATTCCGCGCCGCGATACGATTTCCGGCGCAAGACGTCACCCCCGCTGGACTAGCGCAAACCTTCTGCGACAATCCACCTGTCGGCAAAATCGAACATCCACTGAACCAGTAGCGCCAGCCCAGCGGCGGGGATGGCTCCGGCCAGCAGCAAGGCGTGATCATTCAGTGCCAGGCCGGTCACAATGCGCTCGCCGTAACCCCCTGCCCCGATAAACGCCGCGATCGTCGCAGCGCCAACGTTGATCACAGCCGATGTCTTGATGCCGGCAAGAATGGGCCGCGCCGCAAGCGGCAATTCGATTAGTCGCAGGCGCGCCTTTGCGGGGAGTCCCAACGCCTGCGCCGATTCGCGCAGTGAAACGGAAATGTCCGAAAGGCCGGCGTAGGTATTGCGAACAATCGGCAAAAGCGAATACAGAAACAATGCGACCAGTGCCGGAACGGTTCCAATTCGCCCCAGTATCGGAATCAGGAAAACCAGCAGAGCGAGTGCGGGAATAGTCTGAACTACACCGACAGTGGACAGAATCGGTTGTGCGACCGAATCACTTCGCGCCGCCCATACGCCCAGAGGAATGCCGACGACAATTGCGGCGGCAAGCGACACAAAAACGAGTAGCAGGTGCTGGCCGGTAAGCCTCCAGAAATCAGGACCGCCGAGCTTGCTCAGAAAACTGTCCCCGCGCGTTTGTGTCGACTGTGGCAGATCGGAAAAGTCTGCGGCAATCGTTGCGAAACGTGCGCCGTCGAGTTCGGCACGCGCATTCATCGCGATCATGCGTTCTTCGTCAATTCGACCTTCCAGATTGCCAATCGCGGCCCATGCGTGCGGAAATCGTTCCGGCACATCAAGGCGATACAGCAGCACCGCGTCGTACTCAGGGAAGTAACGCTTATCATCATTGAGCACGCGCAACTTGTAGCGCACAATCTTCGCGTCCGTGGAATAGATGTCCATCACATCGATCTGCCGCGAGGCTATCGCTTCGTACGCAAGCCCATGGTCCAGACCTTTGGGCGACTGGGGTAGTTCGTACGCCTGTTTTAACCCGGACCAGCCATCGTTTCGCTCGAGAAACTCGTGACCGAGTCCGAAACGCAGTTGCGGTTGCGTCGCAAGATCGCCGACATTCGAGATGTCGAGTCGTTGCGCCTCTGACTCGGACAGTGCGAGCGCATAGGTGTTGTTGAATCCCAATTTCACGGCGACACCCAGTCCGAGTGGTCGCAGGCCCCGATTCAACGTTTCAAGATCGACGGCCTCGGATTGCAGTAGCTGGAGCGCAATCGTTCCCGTGTAGTCCGGATAGACATCGATGGCACCCGTCTTGATCGCTTCGAACAGAATTGCCGTGCCACCCATGCCTTGCCGATGTGTAACCTCTGTCCCGGCCTGACGGGCTGTCTGAGCGACGATCTCGCCCAGAATGTAGGACTCGGTGAAACGCTTGGAACCGACTTTGAGTTCATCCGCGAAAACGATCGCACCCTGGTTGAACAGACCAAACGAGACAACGAGTACCAGCAGTCGGAGAAGCATTACCAGATTAAACCAGCTGACATGTTTGGCAACCACGATTCATATAGAGACCATTTATCACAAGAACCATGAGACGAGACGGGCGCCGGCCCACTATGAGGCCAGGCGGGCGTCAGCCCGCTGTGCGCGAATGAAGTCGGTTACAAATGTTTCAGCAGGCGACGCCAGTAGCGTTTCCAGGGTGCCGCGTTGTACAAGCGCCCCATCGCGCAACAGCATGATCTCGTGCGCAAAATGTGCCGCCTCATGCATGTCGTGCGTCACCAGGACGACGGTCTTGTTCAGGCGCGAGAAGATCTCCTTCAAATCATTTTGCAGATCAAACCGGATCATCGGATCAAGCGCACCAAGGGGTTCATCCATATACAGGAACGGCGGATCGAGCATCAGTGCACGCATCAACGCAATGCGCTGCCGCTGACCGCCTGACAGTCCTTTCGGAAAACGCCCCAGCATGTCCGACGAGATTTGCATTAGCTCACAAAGCTCGGCGAGCCGCGCATTGATATCCACGCCCGACAGGCCAAGATATTTCGCCAACAGCGTGACGTTATCGCGCGCCGTAAGATGCGGGAACAAACCACCGTCCTGAATGACGTAACCGACTTTGTGGCGAAGCTCGTCGGCGTTGGATGCGGTGAGTGCCGTTCCGTCGTAGGTGACCACACCGCTATCCGGTTCGACCAGGCCCAGTAACAAACGCAGCAAAGTTGTCTTTCCACAACCGCTCGGCCCGACCACCGCGGTCGTTCGATTCGCCTGAAATTCGTGGCTGATCGTTTGCAGAACGACGTGCCCCGAATACGATTTACGCAGTTTGTCGATAGCGAGCATGCGCGCGTCTCAGGGCTGCCGGAAAGGTTTACCGTTGGGATTGACGCGAATGCCGGGCGCCAACCGCTTCCAGGGAAATTCTGTCAAATCGGCGAGCATTGGACCCGGCGCTTTTGCGACAAGAATCTCGTGCGCGATCGGCGCAAAGTCCGCGCGAAAATGTACCGAGCTCTTGTTGACCAGAATCTGTTCGGTCGTTGGTTCGATACCGATGAAACGGTACATCTCCTGATCGGCCATCTGCGGCTTGTCGCACGCAACGACGATGCGAACACCACCAATGCGTAAACTCGCGCACGGTCCAATGTTCATGTGAAAACCCCGGTAGAAAGGACCGGTACAGGTAAACTTGCCTTCCGACAGGCGTTCGACCTGAAATTTGGCCTTGAACGGCGCATCACCGGGAATGCGTGACTTGCCGCCGAGCGCGATTTCGACTTCTGCGCCTTCACCGACCGAATGTGCGATCTTTGCTGCTTCGCGATCAACGATCAATCCGATAGAGGCATGTTGCGCACGGTTTTCAACCAGTGCGCGCAGCATGCCGGTTGTGTCGGAATTGCCACCTGCTCCCGGATTGTCCTGCGTGTCGGCAATAACGACCGGGCGCGACGCGCGCTCCGCAATCGACATCGCCTTTCTCACGGCGTCGCCCGGTTCGTAAACGGGACAGTCGTAATCGCTTTCAGCTTCATTCACAATATTTGACAATGCATCTGCCGCAGCACGGGCTATCGAAGGATCGTCAGCATAGGCAAACACAACTGGTCCACACTCCGGAAAATCCGCAGCCGGGAAACCGGTCGCATATGACAGCACGGCGCCATTGGCTTCCAGCCGCTCAAGTTCGCGATAAATGCTGCCGTTCGGCTCCATCATCGTCGACTGCGCCTGTAGCGGAATCAGAAATGGCAGGCGTACGCTGGCCAGTTGTGGGCGCGGTGCACCGTCAAGCAGGCGCGCCAGAAACCCGGCCGCACGCCCCCCGGTGTCAGCCATATCGATATGCGGATAGGTGCGATAGGCAATCATCGCGGTCGCATTGTCCTGCATGCGCTGCGTGACATTCACGTGCAGATCCAGACTGGTGACAATCGGTACGTCTTCGCCGACAACGGCCCGCACACGTGACAATAGCTCGCCCTCACCATCATCAAAGTGCTCGGTCACCATCGCGCCGTGCAAATCGAGATACACGGCATCGACCGGCATGGCGTCTTTCAGGTCATCGACGATCATCCCGGCGATGCGCTCGAATGCGTCTTCGGTCACGTGCGCAGATGGGCTCGCCGCTGCCCACGTTGTTGGTACGAGCGTATGGCGCGAGTCCTTCATCGCGGCGATAAACCCGGCGATGGGGATATTGATACCGTCTACAGCATCGAGAATATCGGAACCGCGTTGCAACGGCGGCCAGCCTTCACCTCCGTGAAAACGTTCAAATGTGGCCTTGCTGGGAGCGAATGTGTTCGTCTCGTGCTGAAACCCGCCAATGGCGATGCGCATGCTACTTTTGCCTCCTGGTCTGTCCGTGCCAATGCTTTGGCAATATCTCTATTTGAAAACCACGCTTGCCGCTGTCACGATGCGCCCCGTTTGCGTGCTGCGCCTGATTTCCGGTCTGAACATAATGAGTCCCTACAACGAATATAATGCGAAGCATCTTATACTCACGAATGATTACATATTCGGGGCACCACATTAACCGGGTGCACTGACATTGACGGCGCACCAAATGTCTCACCAGACCTGACTGTTGACCCCAAACGTCTGGCTTGAGCATGCTGCGTTGTGCTTGTGTCGTCGACGTCAACTCTCTATGACTGTACCCTTAAATCACCTTTACGCGTGTCTGACCGACCGCGGCACCCCGTTTTTGGCATCACGGAATATGTGGCAAAGCCCAATTAATAAGCAGAAAGCACTCATGCGTACTCTTTTCTTCGTTTTCTGGCTGATCGGCACAACGAGCGCTGCAGCGCAGGCCATATCCGTAACGACGCAACCATTTTCCGAAGTCAGCATTTATCCGCAACGCAATGCGTTTGCCACAGTCATTTCGCTCAACAACAGCCGTATCTCCGCCGAGGTCACGGCACGCATCGTCGAAATACCGGTCGAAGTCGGGCAGATTGTTAACAAAGGCTCTACGCTGGCACGGCTCGATTCGCGTGACTATGTACTTGCTGCCGAACGTGCCAACGCTGCCCTCGAGTCTGCCACGTCAACGTATCAGTTCGCCTTACAGCAGCTGGAGCGGTCGCGCAAACTGGTTGCCGAAGGATTTGTCTCTCCTCAGGCGTTGAACCAGCAGGAAACCGACGTTAGCACCGCCAGCGCAAATGTGAGAACGGCGAAAGCAGATCTGACGAGTGCACGCCGCAATATCAAGAAATGCCTGATCCGTGCGCCGTTCAAGGCAATCATCAAGGAACGGCTGGGCCAGGTCGGCGAGATCGCGACGCCGGGGGCACCACTGGTACGCGTACTTGATGCCAGTAGCATTGAAGTCAGCGCCCGCATCCAGCCAGACGATGCTCAAGAACTACAATCCAGCAAAAGCATCATATTCGAGTCCGGGGAAGAACGATTGCCTCTGAAACTGCGGCGCATCGTGCCGGCGCTCGATGAACGCGAACGCAGTCAGGAGGCGCGACTTCGTTTCCAGAAACGCAGTGCACTCCCTGGTGCGCCGGGTCGCGTCGTCTGGCAATCAGCGCAAGCGCATCTCCCTCCAGATCTGGTGTTGCGACGTGGTACCCAACTGGGCGTTTTCATTGCAGCAAACGGAAAAGCGCTATTCGTGGCGATCCCGCAAGCCCAGGAAGGACGACCGGTCGCGGCCAATCTTGCCGCGAACGCGGCAGTTATCATCAATGGGCGCTATCAGTTGCAAAACGGCGATGCCGTGACGATCGCCCAGTAACGGCTGCGGACTACTGACACATGCGTTTGCTTCGTTCATTTCTTTCCAATCACGTATTCGCAAATCTGAGTTTCGCTGTAATTCTTGTCATGGGCATCGGCGGCTACATGCAGATGCCGCGCGAGCAGGATCCAGAAATCAACTTCAACTGGATCAACGTAACCACACCGTTGCGCGGCGCTTCGGCCGAAGACGTCGAAAAACTCGTTACCCAGCCGCTTGAGGACGCGATAAGGAAAGTATCCGATATCCGCTTCGTTTCTTCGAACAGCCGCGAGGGTATTTCGACCATCCTGGTGCGCTTCGACGATATCAGCCCTGCTGTATTCGACAAACGTATCAACGACCTCAGACGTGAAATCCAGAACAAGACCAACCAGGAGCTGCCGCCTGAAGTCGATGAACCAAACGTGCTGGAAATTACCACGTCGAACGGCTTTCCGACTGCAATGGTGCTCGTCGTTGGACAGTCTGATGATGAAGTGCTGCGTGCAGCAGCTCGCAAAGTGCGTGACGACCTGGAACGCGTTCGCGGTGTAGATGATGTGTTTGCAGCGGGATTGCACGATCCCGAACTCGTGGTCGAATTCGACCCGGCAGCACTGCAGGCCTACAACGTCTCGGCAACCCAGTTGTCGGACTCGGTTGCGAGCTGGTTTCGCGATGCATTCGGCGGACGTGTGCGCGTCGGTGAACGCGAATGGCTCGTGCGCCTGGTCGGCAAGGAAGCTGATCCAAACGCGCTGGCATCTTTCCCGGTAAATGCTGGCACCGATCGTGGGCACGTTCCGCTGTCATCGCTGGCGAAGATATCGCGGCTGCGCGAAAAGCCGGGACAACTCGCCAGTCGCGATGGCCGTCCCGGTATCCTGCTGTCCATTACCAAAAAAGGCTATACCAATACCCTGGATCTGGTCGACCGCATCGATGCCTATGTCGACGCGCGCAATGAAGTGCTTTTCGAAAACGGCATCGAGCTTGCGCTGGTCGACGACCAGACGGTCCCAACCCGGGAAGCGATCAACATCATGCAGACCAATGCGGCACTGGGTCTGTCGCTGGTACTGCTCGCGACATGGATTTTTCTCGGCAGCCGCATCGCCCTGCTAATCAGCATGGGTATTCCATTCTCGCTCGCCGGTGCCTTTGCACTCATGTATTCGTTCGGCTGGACGATCAACGTTTCTGTACTGCTGGGTGTTGTCATCGTACTCGGTATGCTGGTCGACGACGCCGTCGTGGTTGTCGAAGCGATCTACTTTCGAATTACGCGCGGTGCAGACGCAGCGACCGCAAGTGTTGAAGCCTTGCGCGAAGTATTCGCGCCCGTTACCGCCTCCGTGTTTACAACGATGGCGGCATTTCTTCCACTGATGTTGCTACCGGGCATCGTCGGAAAGTTCATGATGGTTGTGCCCGCCGTCGTGACCCTGGCACTGGCGTTCAGCCTGTTCGAAGCCTACTGGATGCTGCCGGCTCACATCATGGGCCTGAAACTCAATTTCCGAAAACCATCGCGGGTACACAAGCATCGCGTTCGATTCACTCACAAAATTCGGGTGAAGTATTCACGCGCATTGCTGTTTGTAATGCGCCGGCCCACAACCTTTCTTTTCGTAGCGATCACTGCGTTTGTCCTTGCCGTTTCCTCAGTCGCAATGGGGTTCGTAAGGATTCAGTTTTTCGCTTTTGATCCTATGCGTCTGTTCTATGTAAACGTGGATATGCCGCCCGGAACGGCGCTCGAAGAAACACTTGCGCGCGCAGTCCAGGTAGAAACCAAGGTCCGGCAGCACCTCAGCCCAGACGAAGCACGCGCGGTCACGGCGGTTGCCGGCGTGAAGTACACCGACACCGAACCCCTGTACGGAAACAAGTACGCCCAGGTGATCGTCAGCCTGAACCCGCGCCAGGGAGATTTGCGCACGGTCGATGAGACCATTGACGGGATGCGTGATGACGTCGCGTCGAACAACGGAAATGCGCTCGTGACGTTCACGCGCATTTCCGGCGGGCCACCTTTGACGAAACCGATCAGCGTGAAAATACGTGGCGACGATTTTGACGAGCTGCGAAGGGCTACCGATCACCTTGCGAATTTTCTTGCCACGATCGCGGGGGTCAGTGACATCAGTGACGATGACAGCCCCGGCCGGGACCAGCTTACCCTGCGTCTGAATCGTGAAGCACTGCAACAAAGTGGCTTGAACGCAGCAAGTGTAGCGCGCGTCATACGCCTATACGTCGACGGCGAAATTGTCACCTTCATGCAGGACCGTGGCGAGAAAGTCGAAGTGCGCGTACGCGCCGAGCCGGAGACGCTTGGTGGCATCGATCAATTGCTGAACCAGCCGGTACCACTTCCCCAGGGCGGATATGTGGCACTTCGCGAGATTGTCAGTTACGAAACAGGCCCCAGCAAGGGCAGCATTCGCCATTACAATTTTCGCCGCACGATCACCTTGGATGCAGACATTGACCGTGAACTGCTCAACGAGATACAAGCGAGCAACATGATTCTTGCCGAATGGGAAAGTATTCGCTCCCAGTTTCCCAATGTGACACTCGATTTCTCGGGTGCACTGGATGATATCCAGGAAAGTCTGGACGCGATGCTTCTGCTGTTTGCGTTTGGCCTGGGATTGATCTACCTGATCATTGGCACGCAGTTCCGCAGCTACCTGCAACCGTTCATGATTCTGGTTACAGTGCCGCTCGCGTTCACAGGCGTGGTCATCGGATTGCTGATTACCGGCAACCCGCTAAGTCTTTACACCATGTACGGGGTCGTCGCATTGACCGGCATCGCCGTCAATAGCGCGATCGTGTTGATCGACGCCGCCAATGACCGATTGCGCAAAGGCATGAGCGTTCTCCACGCAATCGTCTATGCGGCGCGCCGCCGCGTGGTGCCGATTCTGATCACATCATTCACAACCGTAGCAGGGCTGTTCTCGCTGGCGACCGGCCTCGGCGGAGAATCACTCCTGTGGGGACCAGTTGCGTCTTCCATCATGTGGGGACTAGCGGTGGCAACGGTGATGACGCTGTTCGTGATTCCACTGGTATATCGCGCCGGCATGACACGGAGCCAGCGCCGCAAGAATTCCGCCGGCTAACGACCGGCGACGTACTTTGAACACAGCGTTTGGTGCAATAAGCGCAGCGCATTGCGCCGCATGAGACCTCGGCCCACCTCGGTGTCACTATGTTCGCTCAGTGCTCGTAACCGCCGTCGCCATGCACGTGGCCATGTGTGATCTCCTCTTCTGACGCCGCCCGTACGCTAACTACCGTAGCTTCAAAACGCAGCGCCATGCCGGCGAGCGGGTGGTTGCCGTCGAGAAAGACTTCTTGTCCCTTAATTTTCTTGACCACGAACGCACGCACATGACCCTCGCGGTCTTTCCCCTCCAACTGGCCGCCCACTTTCACCCCGGGAGGGAACTGACTCTTGGGAATGGTCTGCACAAGATTGTCGTCGCGCACGCCGAAAGCATTTTCTGGCTGTAGATCAAGCGTGACCTGGTAACCGGCGGTTTGCCCCTCCAGAGCTTCTTCAACTTTGGGCGGGAGATTGCCATATCCGCCGTGCAGATAGGCCATCGGTTGTTTGCCGTCATCAAGCTGCTTGCCAGCGCCAGCCAGTTCCGTGACTTTGAAGCGTACTGTGACTGCGGAATTTTTTTCGATTTTCATGTCTTGACTAGAACATTGGTGAAGTCGCCATTATGAAGGCTGTTGGGCCAGGAGGGTGCCGATCACGCGGTCATGGACGGCAATCAGGACTGACACTTCCTATAGCTTCGCTTGCGACAGCCGGCTGTGCAAGAGGCAGAGTCCGCCTCTTGCACATGAACTGGTCCAACAAAAAAACGGGCCGCGCAATAGCGCGGCCCGTTCCTCCTTCAATTGCCGTACAAATCTCTGTGTCTGTTACCAGACAGCGATGGGGTTGCCCGGTGATCCGGTCGCGCCAACCAGCTTGAGCGGTGCCCAGCTGAACAGCACTTCGCCAGGACCGCGTTCGCCCAGCTCTTTCAGATCAAGGTTCTCGAACAAGTAGATGCCACGCCGCACCGTGAGGTTCATGTGGCAATAAGCCCATTCCTCGATGTCCGGGAACTTTGTCGGCCACTTGCTGTTACCTGGGAAATCATTGTGCTCGATACCCCAGTTGTCGGCACCCACCATTGCAATCCTGCGGCTCGCCAGGTGGTCGCAGACCTCAGCCGATAGGCCCGGGCCGCCGGAATTAAAGGTGGCGTTGTCAGCCATCGCCTGCGCCTGGGTCTTGTTCAGATTGTCACGCCAGAGCTCATTCCAGCCGGTACGGAACAACACGATGTCGCCTTTCCCTGCATCCCTGACACCGGCCATTTTCAGCGCGGCGCGATAGTCCTTCATCGAGATCGGATAGCCGATTGGCAGGTTGCCGCCCGTCAACTTGACCATGTCGATGACGATCGCACGCGTGAAGAATGAACCAACGTTCTCGGTGCCCAGTTTCTTCATCCCGTACGGCCCGCCCACGTCCTCGAGCCGATTGCCATTGTAGAAGTAGTTTCCGTCCTTCCAGCCGGGCTTGCCATTGATCTGAATCATCGGGTGCGCAAGCGAATCGAACTGCGTTCCGACCTGGCCGATCTGCGCAGTGACCAGTTCATCCATGAATGTCTGGCGGTAATTGTCGCCAGACCATGCCAGATCGTGGGTCGGGCCGCCGCCGCTGGGAATAGTCAGCGAGTAGAGCCTGCCGGGGAAGACCGGTGTTCGCGCGCTGTAAGGCATGCCGAGTGTGGCCACTTCGCCCTTCTTTACCAACCTTATCGCTTGCAATCGCTTCGCCGGCGTAATCCAGTTGGTCGCTCCGGCCTGGTCGTCTGCCCCAAACTCGCTCGGCCACCAGTTCTCATCGACCGGATTGTTGCCTGCAATCGCCGCGCTCGACAATGCGCCACTAACACACGCTGTCAAAACAAGATATCTCAGCTTCATCGAAGATTCCTCCAAATAGATTTTCTTATGGATTCGAACGCAACAAGACTAATGCGCAAATGAAGAAACCTGCGATGCGCAGTTCTGATTATCGACGATTTCCTGACGAAGAGAAATACCGGAAGCACTCGAGCACGTTCGCTACCGCAATGCGGGACTTTCTTGACTCAACCGCCTCTCACATCGTGTGGAATATCAGCCCTTTACGATCAGCGTTGGGCTCGTCATTTTGCAAACCGACCGCTCAAGGCTGCAAAGACCGGGCGGAATTCACCCACTTGCCATCGCCCGGCGTCCGGAAGCTGTTGAGTTGTTCCAGCAGACGTTTTGCGTCCGCCTCAACGGAAAGACATTCGAGGTGTTGTTCGCTCATAAACTGCCGATCGGAGATCTGCCGCAGGAACGCAAGCAAGGGATCATAGTATCCGGCGACGTTGAGCAAGCCGACCGGCTTGGCGTGGATACCGAGTTGAAGCCAGGTCCAGGTTTCGAAAAGTTCATCCAGCGTACCGATGCCACCCGGTAATGCGATGAAAGCGTCTGACAGCTCGACCATGCGCTGCTTTCTTGCGTGCATCGAGTCAACCGTGATCATTTCGCTGACACCGGCATGCGCAAGTTCTTTAGTGCGCAAGCCTAGTGGTATGACGCCGGTTACTTTGCCGCCGGCGGCGAGAACGGCGTCTGCAAGGACGCCCATCAAGCCCACCCTGCCACCGCCGAAAATCAATCTGATTTTGCGCCCGGCGAGTAAGGCGCCAAGCTGACGAGCCGCATCGGCGTATTCGCGACGATCACCGCTACTGGAACCGCAGTAAACACAAATGCTTTCAGGCCAGCTCATGAAAATGCCCGCACATGCTTCCCTTGCCCTGACTGAATCGCAAGAGTCATTTCTTTTTGCCGTTCCATTTCGTTTTTCGGGCGCGCCCCGTGGGCTTCTTCTTCACCACTTCCGTCGGCAACGGTAACGCCGTCTGGTATTTCACCTGCTTCAAGGCGAAACTGGATTTGATATTACCGACACCCGGGACGCGAGATAGAAACTGCATTATGAAGGCTTCAAGAGCCTGGATGTCGGGGACAAGTACGCGCAACAGATAGTCGGCTTCTCCTGTCATCAAATAACACTCCATGACTTCAGGTCGTTCGCGAATGGCCGTCTCAAAAACTTCCAAAGCCTTTTCCACCTGCTTTTCCAGTGCCACCTGGATAAATACGCTGACCTTGAGCCCGACCTTGAGCGCATCGAGCAGGGAAACATAGCGGCTGATATAACCGGCCTGCTCGAGTGCGCGAACTCGCGCCAGGCACGGTGAAGGGGACAGTCCGACCGCGTCCGCCAGCTCAACATTTGATATGCGAGCGTCTGATTGAAGCAGGGACAGTATTTTCCAGTCAATTGAATCAAGCATTATATTCAGCATAATATGTGTTGTTAGCACGATTTTCCAGATGTTTGTGCTGCATTGACGCCATCAACCGGACCTATACGAAACCACGTGCTTTGCAAAAACCGTTACCATTGACGCCTGTTGCGCACAGCCATTTACTTTCAGGACCACAGCAATGACCGATCTTTCCGAAGTCAAGGACCTCAACGTATCCGCATTCTGGCGCGTACTGCCGCAGGACATGGATCCTGTCGAAACGCGCGAATGGATCGAGGCATTCAAGTCCATCATTGAACTGGAAGGTCCCGAACGCGCCACCTTCATTCTGATGAAGTTGCTGGAACAGGCGCGCCGCTCGCATGTGCCGATGCCGCCGGTGGTCAATACGCCCTACAGCAACACTATTTCGCTTGCTGACCAGCCGCAGTTTCCGGGCAATACCGAGATAGAGGCACGTCTGTCGGCGATCGTTCGGTGGAATGCGCTCGCCATGGTGGTACGGGCGAATCGTGCCCATCCTGAACTGGGTGGTCATATTGCAACCTATGCGTCGTCAGCCGATCTGTTTGAGGTCGGTTACAACCATTTCTTCCGCGCCGGTCAGGCCGGCGACTGCATTTATTTCCAGCCGCATTCGGCTCCTGGCGTGTACGCACGCGCGCATCTTGAAGGCCGCTTGACCGAAGAAAATCTTTCGAACTACCGCCAGGAAACCGGCGGCAAAGGTCTGTCGTCTTACTGCCATCCGTGGCTGATGCCTGACTTCTGGCAGTTTCCGACCGGCTCAATGGGCCTCGGCCCGATCACGGCAATCTACCAGGCGCGCTTCATACGTTACCTTGAGCATCGCAACATCAAGCCGGCCGCGGACCGCAAAGTATGGTGCTTCGTCGGCGATGGTGAAATGGATGAACCCGAGTCGCTCGCAGGATTGTCACTGGCGTCGCGCGAAGGACTCGACAACCTGGTTTTCGTGGTCAATTGCAATTTGCAACGCCTTGATGGCCCGGTGCGCGGCAACGGCTCAATCGTCCAGGAACTCGAAGGACTGTTCGGTGGCGCCGGCTGGAATGTGATCAAGGTGATGTGGGGTTCGGGCTGGGATTCTTTGTTCGCGCGCGATACCGAAAACATCATTCTGAAACGCCTGCACGAAACCGTGGACGGTGAGTTTCAGACGCTGGCCGCAACGGATGGGAAATTTAACCGGGAACACTTTTTCAATAAATCGCCCGAACTGCAGAAATTCGTCGAACATCTCTCCGATGAAGACATCGACCGTCTGGAACGCGGCGGGCACGATACCGTCAAGATCTACGCCGCATATCATGCCGCGGTGAATCATCGTGGCCGACCAACGGTAATCCTTGCCCAGACCAAGAAAGGTTACGGCATGGGTCACTGGGGTCAGGGAAAGATGGCCGCACATCAGCAAAAGAAACTCGAAACCGACGCACTGCTCGCGTTCCGCGATCGCTTTGCGTTGCCCATCTCCGACGACGACGTCGAACAATTGCGCTTTTTCCTGCCGGACGAGAACAGCCCGGAAATGAAATACATGCGCGCTCGGCGCGACGCATTGGGTGGCTACCTGCCGGCTCGCGCACCGAAATCGGACCCGCTCCCCGTGCCGGAACTGTCGGCGTTTTCGAAGCTGCTCGGCGGCTCGGGAGAACGCGAACAGTCCAGCACGATGGTGTTCGTGAATATGCTCGCGCAACTGCTTCGCGATAAACAATTCGGCAAACACATCGTGCCGATCGTCGCCGACGAAGCACGCACCTTCGGAATGCAATCGCTGTTCCGGCAGGTTGCAATTTATTCACCATTCGGCCAGCTCTACGAGCCGGAGGACAAGGACGAGCTGCTGTATTACAAGGAAGCCAAGGACGGGCAGATTCTCGAAGAAGGTATTACCGAAGCAGGCGCCATTTCGTCATGGCTGGCGGCGGCCACTTCATATTCCGCACACGGTGTGCCGATGCTGCCGTTCTATATCTTCTATTCCTGTTTCGGCTTTCAGCGTATCGGCGATCTGGTGTGGACGGCAGGTGATTCGCGCGCGCGTGGATTTCTGCTTGGCGCGACTGCCGGTCGTACGACGTTGTCGGGCGAAGGGCTGCAACACGAAGATGGCTCCAGTCATTTGCTGTATTCGACTGTTCCGAACTGTGTTGCCTACGACCCGGCTTTCGGTTACGAAGTGGTGACCATCGTGCGTGACGGCATGCGCCGTATGCTCGAAGCACAGGAAGACGTGTTCTATTACGTCACCGTCATGAACGAGAATTATCCGCACCCGGCGATGCCCGAGGATGCCGAGGAAGGCATTCTCAAAGGGATGTACCGAATTCGCCAGAGCAAGGTGAAGAAGCCGGCCGCCAAAATACAACAAAGCGTGCAACTTCTCGGCTCCGGCACCATTCTTCGCGAAGTGCTTGCCGCGGCCGACATGCTGGAAAGCGACTGGAAGATCAGCGCCGATGTCTGGAGCGTAACCAGTTTCACCGAACTTCGCCGCAACGGCCTGACCATTGAGCGCGAGAATCGCTACAACCCGGAAGCTGATCCGAAACTTTCGTGGGTCGAACAGTGCCTGAACGAAACCACCGGACCGGTGATCGCGTCTACCGATTACCTGCGCACCGTCCCGGATTTGATTCGCACCTGGGTACCGCGCCGCTATGTCAGCCTGGGTACCGATGGATTCGGGCGCAGCGATACACGCGCCGCGCTGCGTGACTTTTTCGAAATCGACCGCAATCATGTCGTTGTCGCCGCACTGAAGGCGCTCGCCGACGAAGGCACAATCGATCGCAAGCTGGTGGGCAAGGCAATCGCAAAATATAATATTCAGACAGAACGTCCCAATCCCTGGGACGTCTAATTGACGTCCCCGCAGAACTGGACGTCTAATTGACGTTCACGCAATTCGGAGGTCGAATCAGCCAGTCTGGACTTCAGGTACAAAACTGACGCAAAATTCGAGTCCGCTACCCACTGATTGATTTGCCAACAATGCGCTTATCCATACTTGCAGCGGTTGTGCTGATTGCCTGCGTCGCGCTGGCCACAGCCACCGACCTGTCAAAACTGAAACCGTGGTCAGGCGGCAGCCCGCCGCCGCTTGCGTTGACGGATCTCGACGGCAAGCCTCGCGAATTGTCTGACTACCGGGGCAAAGTCGTAGTCATGAACTTCTGGGCGACCTGGTGTGGTCCCTGTGTGAAGGAAATGCCGGATTTCGAGAAACTCGCCGACAATCTGTCCAACGAAGACTTTGCGCTGGTAACTGTCAATTTTGGTGAGAAAGCGGACAGGATCAAGCCGTTCCTGAAAAAGATCGAAGTCGATGTCCCGGTTCTGCTCGATCCCGACATGAGCACGTCCAAAGCCTGGGTCAAGGCCGGGCTGCCGACCACCTACATCATCGACGCCGACCAGAAAATCCGCTATCAGGTGCTGGGCGCTCTGGAATGGGCCTCGCCAGAAGTAGAAGCAAAGATTCGCAAACTGCTGCCCAAATGAGTCGGCTTCGGCCTGTCCTCGGGCATCGTCCTGTTCGCGCGTGACCCGCGATTCAGTCTCGCCCATCACGATCCGCGAACTGGGTGAGCGTTACGACGCGATTCTGTTCGACGCCTATGGCGTACTGGTCCACAGTGCAGGTGCCATGCCGGGTGCGCGCGACACGATCGCCACCCTCAATCAAACGAAAAAACCGTACGCGATCGTTACCAACGACGCGTCCAAGGAGCCCGACGTCGCGGCCAAACGCTATCGCGGCTTCGGATTGGACATTCCCCCAGAACGCATTCTGAGTTCAGGCTCGTTATTGCCACGCTATTTTGCGCAGCACGGTTTGCAAGATTCAACTTGCGCAGTGCTTGGCACAGCCGGCAGTAGATACTTCGTTGAACAGGCGGGCGGCACGGTCGTAGCGGCGACTGAAGACTTCGACGTGCTCGTGATCGGCGACGAAAACGGCTACGCGTTCGTCGAAACGGTCGACGCAGCATTGTCCTCGCTGTTTCGGGCCGTCGATAGCGGTCGAAAGGTCTGCCTCGTTCTGCCCAACCCGGACCTGATCTTTCCACATGGTCACGGCGGTTTCGGCATCGCCGCCGGCAGCGTCGCGCTGATGATCGAGGCCGCATTGGGCCGCAGATACCCGCAACGGGATGATCTGGTTTTTGACAGACTCGGAAAGCCGCAACCGGATTTGTACGAATCGGCAATTGAGCTGCTCGATTCGCGCAATGCAGTCATGATCGGGGATCAACTCGAAACTGACATTGCCGGCGCGATCGCCTGCAATATCGATTCGGTACTCATTGCCACAGGCGTCGCCCACGTGGAAACATCCACACTGGGATCAGGCATGCGACCGACTTACTGGATGCCGTCGCTCGAACAGGGTTAGCCCACATGTTTCACGAAGGCGGTTGTGTATCCCACGCATTTAGCGAAAGCAATCAAATTGATCGGAAGGCTTTTGGGCAGTGTTGCACAAGTACAGCTCGTACCTATTCACTTTCAGGAAAAATGTGCCGTCACAGCTTGAACGATCGCCCTTGAGCAATAGTCTGGCTATTGCCCTGCGGCCGATCGTCCAACCTGTTTAGCCACATTTCCCCTGAGAAGTGAATCCTTCGTGAAATATGCAGGCTAGCCTGCAATGACCGAGCGCCGCCAACTCGACACCAGCGCGGCCGCAACAATGGTGTTGCTCACCGCAATCTGGGGATTCACCCAGGTTGCCGTCAAACTCGCAGCAAACGACATTTCGGTTGTCATGCAAGGCGGATTGCGCACGCTTGTTTCGTTCGCGTTGCTGCTCGTGTGGGCGCGCTGGCACAAGATCCCGCTGTTCACACGCGACGGCACATGGTGGCCGGGAATCGTGGCCGGCATTCTGTACGCGGGGGAATTCTTCTTTGTCTATGCGGGACTCGCTCACACCAGCGCATCGCGCATGGTTGTATTCGTCTACCTCGCGCCGGTTTTCACAGCGGTCGGCGTGCATCTGCTCGTCCCCGGCGAGAAACTGGTTGGCATCCAGTGGCTGGGAGTCGGCCTCGCATTCGTGGGGATCGCAGCGGCGTTCGGTGACGGTTTTTATTCGGATCCGTCGTCATTGTTGGGAGACGGGTTCGGAATCATCGCCGCGTTTCTCTGGGCCGCGACAACAGTGCTCATTCGCACCAGCTCGCTATCGAATGCGAGTCCAACGAGAACGCTTTTCTATCAGGTTGGTATCGCGGCACTGTTGCTGCCGCTGGCGTCCTTCCTGATCGGTGAGCCCGGCGTGATCGCTGTTACCCCGGTGGCAATAGCAAGCATTGCGTTCCAGGGAATCATCGTTTCATTTGCCAGCCATCTCGCGTGGTTCTGGCTGCTGACCCGATTTCTGGCGGGACGGCTTGCTGCGTTTTCTTCATTGGCACCGATATTCGGCGTGCTGGGCGGTGTGGTGATTCTCGGTGAGCCGTTGCGCGTGCAATTCGCGTTCGCGGCCGGGCTCGTCGTCCTTGGTATCTATCTGGTGAACAGGCCTGTTTAATCATACGTCGCGATAGCCGCTGGCAAGGTTGACCCGAGCGCAGCGTGACCCGTCAATGCCAGTCCCATCGGCTTTCATTCGGCGCAATTTCTAACGTACCAATTCGGCGCAATGCGCTGCGCTTATTGCGCCCTACACCTGCTTGTCGCCCTGGGAACCTATCTCATAACGAATCCTCCAGTCGTAGGTCGGATTAGCGCAGCGTAATCCGACGTGATCCCGCAATGGCGGTTCCATTGAATACCATGCGGCGCAATTTCTAACGACGCCGATCCGGCGCAGTGCGCTGCGCCTATTTCGCCTTTCACGGGCTGATTCCGGCGGGGGAAATCGACCAAAACTCGATTCAGCGTAGCAGTAGCGCAAACGAGAGGCTTTCGCCATCCTGGCGATTATCTGATGCATAAATACCAGAATCGCCCAAAAATCGGCTATTGTCTGGAAAATCGATTCAACAAGGCTATATGCCTCATTTGAAATCGATCAGACAATAGCGATCATAAAGCTCTCTCAGGAGGCGACCCCGCGCACGGCCAGCAATCGGCATCGACTGCCCGCCGCCGCACCGGTCACACACTTAAACGAAAGGAAAACTGATGCTGCCCCCACGCATCGATAAGGAAATCGTTCAGCGCCGGATCGGCAAATATGCCGATAAATCCGTAACGCTTGAAAAACGCGGCGAAATTTACGAGGAACTGCTGGGGTTTGTCCCGCCGCGTATTGAAGCGCGCCTCAATGTCACCGGCGCGCTCGACCCGAAGATGGTTGAACTGCAGGAGCAGATGCGTGAGCACGGCATGTATCCGAAATGCTTCGATGTCAAAACGTCCCAACTCATGCTGTTCGGCATGTTGCTGATGGATCTGAACGATGCGGCTACCTTGCATGCCATTGCATCGCGCAAGGCCGGGGCAAGTTGGGAGGAACTGCAAGGCGTAATCAATCTGTGTTTTCTGTTTCGCGGACTGTCAGCGGCCAACCGGGGCGCTGAAATTCTCGCCAACATTGCCAAACGGGAAGAAGCGACACAAAAGGCCGAAAAATGAAGCCCGCGGACATCAGGACGACACCCAATTGCGTCGGAGGTGAGTTCGTTACGGCTGCATCAGGAAAGACCTACGAGAATCGCAGCCTGGTCAATGGATCGCTGATCAACATAGTGTCCGAGGCAGTTCAGATTGAAGTCGATGCCGCAGTCGCGGCAGCGCTTGCCGACACAGGCAAGCCGGTGTGCATTCACTTGAGTTCTATACCGAAACTCACAACATCTGTGTGAAACTTTGACTATGACAACCGATTCAAAAACACTCGATACAAAAGAAGTTGCAACGCTCGGCGATGAGCTTTACGACGCGTGGCACAACGCAAGGCAAATGCCCCCCCTGACTGACCGGCATCCAGCAATGACGATTTCGGATGCCTATGGCATTCAGTTGCACACGATCAATCGCCGGATCGGCGATGGTGAAAAAGTCGTCGGCAAGAAGATTGGCATTACCGCTAAAGCCGTAATGCAAATGCTCAACGTGGACCAACCTGACTTCGGGCATTTGCTTTCCGGAATGACACACGGCGAGAGCGAGACACTGGATTCGAAGCGGTTCTGCCAGCCGCGCGGCGAAGGCGAAATCGCGTTTATCCTGAACAAGGATCTTGCCGGTCCCGGAATCACCGGCCCCGATGTGCTGGCAGCAACAGAATGTGTAATGCCGGCGTTCGAGATCGTCGATTCAAGAGTGAACGACTGGAAAATCAAGATTCAGGATACGGTTGCCGACAATGCTTCGGCGGCTGCTTTTGTTCTGGGCGACAACGCCGTCAGCGCACGCAGCATTGATCTCGCGACCTGCGGCATGGTGCTCGAGAAAAATGGCGAAATCATTGGCACCGGCGCGGGCGCCGCCACCCTGGGTAACCCGGTGAATGCCGTCGCATGGCTGGCAAACAAACTCGGCGAACTGGGTATCGTGCTCAAGACCGGCGAGGTCATTCTGTCCGGATCGCTCTCCATCATGTTCCCGATAAACGCGGGAGACGTGCTGCGCATGAGTCTGAATGGCATCGGCGGCGTATCATGCCGATTCAGCTGAGTCCCGCCAAGATACTTGGCAGTGACTCTTCGCGGCAACATTTGGCATTGATATTTAGCGACGAAATCCAATCAGCGCAACTTGACAGCGAAATCTAACAGTGAAACTCGACAACAAGACCATACAGAGCCTGGCATCGCATCTTGAGCAGGCGGAACTCAAAACGCAGGATGTCGTCAAGATCACCGACGCGCATCCGGACATGGACTTCGAAGACGCTTACGCAATCCAGTATGCGATTCGCGAAGCGAAGCTGTCACGGGGGCAGCGGTTCGCCGGCCTGAAAATGGGCCTCACTTCGCGTGCAAAGATGACGCAGATGGGTGTCGATACGCCCATTTTCGGATTCCTCATGGATTACATGGCGCGCGGCGATGGCGGTGAAATTCGCATCGACGAACTGATTCACCCGAAAGTGGAACCCGAAATTGCGTTCGTCACGAAAGCTGATCTGGCCGGCCCCGGTTGCCATATCGGCGACGTGCTGGCGGCAACCGATTTCGTTGTGCCGGCGATGGAGATCATCGATTCACGTTATCGCGATTTCAAGTTCGATTTGAAATCGGTTATTGCGGACAACACGTCGTCATCGCGTTTTGTGGCCGGCGGCAACGCCGGCGACCCACGTAACCTTGATCTGCGTACATTGGGCGTCGTGCTCGAGAAAAACGGCGAAGTGGTCGCGACCGGTGCCGCCGCCGCGGTGCTCGGCCATCCCGCCAACAGTGTCGCAATGCTCGCCAACATGCTTGGCGCGCGCGGCGAGCACATTCCGGCCGGTACTTTTATCATGACCGGCGCGGTGACCGAGGCCGTCGCAGTGAAAAAAGGCGACTCGATCAACGCGCGCTTTCAGGGACTCGGCAGTATATCTGTGCGCTTCGTCTGAATCGAAACCGCACTTGCAGACGAATCATTTCAGCATCAGGAGAAAACAGCATGACACGTGGAATCGTCGCCACCATCGCAGTGCTCGCAGCGATGCTTTCTGCCTGTTCGCAGACCGAACAAGTGGAACTCAAGATCCATCACATGCTGCCACCTCGCTCGACCGCGCACGCCGAATTCATTGTTCCCTGGTGCGAGAAGATCGAGAATGAATCGGGCGGCGACCTGAAGTGCCGGATCTACCCTGCCATGCAACTCGGTGGTTCGCCCACGCAACTGTACGATCAGGTAAAGGATGGCGTAGTCGATATCACGTGGGCAGTCCCGGGATATTCGGCGGGCCGATTTCCAAGTATTGAAGTATTCGAGCTACCGTTCATGATGAAGGACGCTGAAGCAACCAGCAAGGCTTTGTGGGACTACGTTGCGCAGAATGACGTACCTGAATTCGACGATGTTCATCTGTTGGCATTCCACGTTCACGGCCCAGGTTATTTCCACATGGTCAGCAAGCCGGTTACCGGCCGCGCAGACCTGCAGGGACTGAAAATCCGCGCACCAACGCGACAGACCAACAAACTGATCGGACTGCTCGGCGCCACTCCGGTTGGCATGCCGGTTCCCCAGGTTCCAGAGGCACTGTCAAAGGGCGTCATCGACGGGGTCGTTGTGCCGTATGAAATCGTTCCTGCGATCAAGGCCAACGAACTGACAAAGTTCCACAGTGAGACCGACCCGTCCGAACCGGCGATTTATACGACCACGTTCGTGGTCGCAATGAACAAGGCGCGCTATGAAGGGCTGAGTGCCAAACAAAAGGAAGTGCTCGACGCAAACAGTGGCGTTGAGTTGTCAGGATGGATTGGCAAGGTCTTCACAGAAGCCGACCAGAAAGGCCGTGCCAGCGTTGCCGCGAACTCAATCAACGTGATTCCGAAAACGGAAATCCAGTCCTGGAAGAAAGTGGCACAACCGATCATCGACGACTGGGTTGCAGAAATGAACGATAAAGGTGCAGATGGCAATGCATTACTGGAAAGCGCGCGCAATCTGACGCAGAAATACAGTCAGTGAATTCCACCGTTCAACAGAAGAGTCGCCTCGAACGGCTGCAACATATTGAGTTCTCTGCCTCGCACGGCGCGCAAGCATGGAACTAACGAATGCACAAACTAACGATGCGTAGCGTTGCAGTGGCATTCGCTATCTGCACCTCCGTATTGTCGGCGTGTACCGAAACAGACAGCACGACCCTCAAGGTGCATCACTTCGTTCCGCCAGGTTCGACAATACATAGCGAAATGGTCCTTCCGTGGTGCGAGGAAATCGAGCAGGCATCCGCAGGCGATTTGAAGTGCCAGATTTTTCCGTCCATGCAACTCGGCGGGTCACCCACGCAGCTATACGATCAGGTCAAGGACGGGGTTGCCGACATCGTGTTCGCCGCGCCCGGGTTCTCGGCGGGGCGTTTTCCGAGTGTTGAAGTGTTCGAATTACCGTTCATGATGAAGAACGCCGAGGCGACCAGCAAGGCACTCTGGGATTACGTCGCACAGGACGATGTAATGGATTTTGCAGACGTGAAGCCGATTTTTCTGAACGTGCACGGTCCTGGCCTGTTCCACATGATAGGCAAGCCGGTGACGACTCGCGCCGACCTGAATGGGTTGAAAGTTCGCGCGCCAACCCGCCAGTCCAGTAACCTGATTGCGATGCTCGGTGGAATTCCCGTTGGCATGCCGCTTCCGCAAGTACCGGAAGCACTTTCAAAAGGCGTCATCGACGGAGTCGTAGTGCCTTACGAAATTATCCCGGCCATCAAGGTAACCGAGCTCACAAAGTTCCATAGCGAGCCTGATTCGACGCAACCGGCGATTTACACCACCGTATTTTTGTTTGCGATGAACAATGCGCGATACGACGCTCTGTCACCAGGTCAGAAGAAAGTGATCGATGCGCATAGCGGCGTCGATATGTCCGGCCGGATGGGCAAAGTCATGAGCAACGCGGATGCCATCGGGCGCAACTCGGTGCCGGATGATTCTGTCAATATCATTCCAGCGGCTGAAGTGCAGCAATGGGTTACGCTGTCAAAAGAAGTGACCACACACTGGGTAGAAGAAATGAACGAGAGAGGCGCGGACGGCAATGCATTGCTTGCAAGCGCTCGCCGCCTTACGGAGAAATACAACCAATGAGTGGAATCATTGCGACAGGGATCGTTGCGCACGTGCCGACATTGTCGCGCGCCGAAATCACGCCTGATTTTCAGAATACCTTGGTCGAGGGTGAACGCAGGCTCGGCGAACGACTGCGCGCGCTCAAGCCGGATCTGTGGGTCGTAGTCTCAACGCACTGGGTGTCGACTTTCAACTGGTTCGCGACATTGCAGGCGAATCACGAGGGCATCTGCGTCGCCGACGAAGCGCCGGACCTGATTCCGGGTATGCCGTACAAGTATCCCGGAGATCCTGCATTTGCAGAAGCGCTACTCGAACACTGGAGCGAGGCAAACATCCCGGCACAGCGCAATGAAACGAAAAACTACCATTGGGACTACGGCACATTCGTGCCGCTGTCACACCTTGACCCTGAAGGTGAGGTAGCGGTCGTTGGCGTACCGGTCGTGTTAATGGCGGATATCGATGAGTGCGTGCGCGCCGGCGCGGCTATCCAGGCAGCAGCAAAGAAACTGAATCGGCGCGCAGTGGTCATCGCCAGCAGCGCGCTGACGCACGCCCTGGTGCGCGGCCGCGAACACTGGCCGACGCCGGCACGAGTGGAAGCGGACCAGGCCATGATCGACATGCTCAAACACGGCGATATTGATTCGGCAATCACCGATTTCCCGGAGTACGCAAAGAAGTGCGTAGTTGAAATGGGCGGGCGGGCAATCGCCACCATGCTCGGCGCCACGCGCGCTGTCGCCGCCGATGGCGGGCAACTCGCGGCATTGCAATTCGGCGACTATGCACAGTCTTCGGGAAGCGGTAATGCCAATCTTGTGATTTCGGACCAGGCAACGCTGGCCGCACTCGCCTGAACGTACCCTTCCCTACTCCACATGCAGACATCTGAGATATTGCCGGCAAGCAGCCAGATGTCGCGGACGATAAGCATGTTGGCGGCAGGCTCGGCGTTGTTCGGCGGCACCGTATTGGTCGGGCTTGCCTTGATGGTATGTGCGAGCATCGCGCTGCGGGCAAGCGGTTTCAATCCGATTCAGGGCGATTTCGAATTGCTGCAAGTCGGACTGGCCGTGTCGGTAGGTGCGTTCCTTCCGTGGTGCCACCTCAAGGGCGGCAATGTGATGGTGGACTTCGTCACTGCCCGCGCTACCAGGCGCACACGCTACCGCCTCGATGCAATTGCCGGCGTTCTTGTCGCGATCATGATGGCGCTGGTCGCGTGGCGCGCAGGGGCAGGTGCACTTGCGGCAAAAGCATCCGGCGAAGTCACGATGATTCGCGGTTTCCCGCTTTGGGTTAGCTACTTTTTCATGACACCGGGTCTGGCGTTGACGTCGCTGGTCGCGTTGGACGTATCGTGGCGCCGCTGGAAAGAAGCAGACAATGAGTAGCCTGCAAATCGGGGCGACGCTGTTCGTTTCAATGCTGATATTGATGTCGCTGCGCGTGCCACTATCGGCAGCGATGTTTATTCCCGGTGCTATTGGCTACTGGTGGATGGCCGGCGAAAACTCGCTGCTAAATTATCTGAAAGGCCTCGCCTTCGCGCGGTTTTCGGTCTACGACCTTTCGGTCATACCGCTATTCATACTGATGGGGCAGTTCGCGACGCAAGGCGGTTTGTCGCGCGCGCTGTTCAAGTTCGCAAATTCACTCGTCGGGCACTTCCGCGGTGGCATGGCAATGGCCGCGATATACGCGTGCGCCGCGTTCGGCGCAGTGTGCGGATCATCGGTCGCAACCGCGGCAACACTGTCCCAGGTTGCCTTGCCGGAAATGCGACGCCATCAATATTCGGGGCGGCTTTCAACGGCCACGCTGGCAGTCGGTGGAACGCTGGGAATCCTGATTCCGCCATCGGTGCCGCTGGTCGTATACGCGATCCTCACCGAACAGAACATTGCCAAATTGTTTCTTGCCGCGTTCGTTCCCGGATTGATCGCAACACTGGGCTATTGCCTGGTGATCTGGTTGGTCGTACGCGCGCGCCCCGAACTGGCACCATCGCAGCCCCGTCATGACACAGCGGAGCGCCGCAAATCGTTTGTCGAGGTCTGGCCGGTCGCCGCCGTATTTGCGGTGGTGTTCGGTGGAATCTACAGCGGTATGTTCACACCGACCGAGGGTGCGGCCGTCGGCGCAGCCGGTACTTTTGTCGCGGCACTGCTTCGCAAGGAACTGAACTGGACTACGTTCGGCCGCTGCCTGTTCGGCACCGCGGAAACAGCGGGCATGATCTTCCTCATTTTTCTTGGCGCAGACATGCTCAACGGCGCGCTGGCACTGTCGCAGATGCCGGCCCATCTTTCGGAGTGGGTCAGCAGTCTCGACTGGCCACCGCTCGTCATCGTCGCCTGCATCATCGGTTTGTACATCATCCTCGGGTTTTTCATGGACGAATTGTCCGCCGTTATTCTCACCATTCCAGTGGTTTTTCCGGCGGTGATGGGCCTGGATCTGTGGGGACTCGCCTATAGCGACAAGGCCATCTGGTTCGGCATCCTCATGCTGATGGTCATGCAGATCGGACTGGTGCATCCGCCGGTGGGGCTCAACATCTACATCATCAACAGTCTCGCGAAAGACGTGCCGATGATGGAAACGTTCAAAGGCGTGATTCCGTTTCTGGTGTCGGATTTCATGCGCGTGATTCTGCTGTTTTTCGTACCGTCGGTCAGCCTGTGGCTGGTGCACGTGTTCGACTAGCAGATTATTGAAAAAGCCGCGGTGCGATCCGATTGCGGCGTCCGAGTGCTCGTGAAGCGCAAGGCGCGGTCAAACGTCCGACTCCATGTGATTGTCAGGCAGCACTTGCGAATCCCTTCAGTAAACTGCTGAGCGTGCGCATGTCGTCAAAGGCCATGTAGTTTGAGCTTTTTGCCTTAATCGGGCGCGGGGTGTAGTGGAATACTGGCATTCCCGCCAATTCTGCGGCCTTCACGCCTGGTTCACTATCCTCAACGACCGCGCACAAGTCAGGTGGATAATTCATTTGTTCTGCTGCATGCTGGAATAGAAGTGGTTCCGGTTTCCAGGAGCCTATTTCATACGAGCTGAACAAGTTGCTTCCGAATTTCTCAGCCAGACCAGTTACCGTTAATGCATGGCGGATCTTTTCCAGCGGCGCACTTGATGCAACGCAAGATGCCCACTCAAGTTCCGACAGCATTTCTGGCACACCGGCATTGGGGCACAATTCCAAATCATAGGCTTTAGCGACGCCAGCCCGGTACGATTCAACGAACCCGGACGGCAGCACAACCCTATAGCGAGCCTCGATATCAACCAATATATCGGCGAGTTTTCGGCCTCGATACCGGTTTACCAGGTCTTCGACCGGGCAGTCGATTTCAGGAATCAGCTCAACGAGCACACGAACATTCAAGGACTCGCTGTCTACAAGGGTGCCGTCCAGGTCGAATATGACGCAGAGGTCTCTCATCCCCTAAAGCCTAGCGGTTATGTTTGGCGCACCGTACGGCGGGTTATTCAACCCAGATTGAGAACGAAATCAAACTGTGTACGCATTGGCTTGCTTTGGTCTCCGACATTCAGCAACAGCGATGGATTGAAAATAAAATCCCTTTCGTTCAAGCGTTCACCCGGAAAATACAACTGGGTGGTCACGGGACGACGATTGGGTGCCTGCACGATCACATGGATGTGACGGGTGCGGCCCGGGTACAGGCCAGGGACTAAGGTTTCCAGAGAATAACCACCATCGGCATCGGCATACTGATGGCCACGGTAGTGGTATCCCCGGTTATCGTAATTGCCTTTTGCATCGCAATGCCAGAAGTCGATCAAGGCGCCGGCAACAGGCTTACACGATGTTGACAACACGCGCCCTGCGAGCAACATGATGTCGCTACTGTCGCCGGCCTCAACGAGCGATCCGCGAGACGGTGAATTGGGTTTGAAGAATGGACCCGCAGTCTGCCGCAGTGTCGGGTCACCGTCGCACTCAGGTGTCGCGGCGAGCACTGTGCGCGGTGCCAGGGAGCCGACAGTCAACGTTCCTGTAGCCAGCGCCAATGGCAGCACTGCGCCAGCGGCCAGGAGTTCTCTTCGCTTTAACCGCACTTTCTGATCGCTCTTCACAGGCCACCTCTTTCACTCTCAACGGTGCGAATATTGTGCGCCTCATTCCACTTCAGCACCACCGAGGTTTCAATCTGTCTTGGGGAAATCTGCCAGTAGCGACGTAGCAATGTCGCAGTCTCGTCAGCGGCAACCAATTCGAATCCGTGTTTGCGGTAGAAAGCGATCGCCCAGCTTGCGGCGGCCCAGGTGCCGACCAGCAACGGTGGCTTTGTGGTCGTCACAATTTCGGCCAGCAGTGCAGCGCCTACTCCGGCGCGTTGTGCCGTAGCGCGGACATAAGCGTGGCGTATCAGTGTCGCGTCGCCGACGTACTGCATTCCCATTACACCTTGCAGTTTTCCATCGTTTTCGCAACCCAGGAAGCGGACACCTGAATCAATTTCGCGACCGAGTTCGTCGCGTCCCATATAGGGTTCATGCCAGCAATCAGGAGGAATTACGCCGCGATAAGCCTGAGCCGCTTCATTGATGATGGAATGGATTTCGTCAAAGTCGCCTTTGACGCAAACCCGGATGATCGGAGGGAAAGATTGATTAAGTTCAGACATGGAATTTCGGATTGCTATTCTTCGGGAAGATCCAGTCCGGCGTCTTTGGCGGCGCGCTCCGCGGTCTCCCGGCGACCGGACGTGACCACTGCGCGGCGCGCCGCTTTCTGCGCCTGCTCCTGGGCGTCCTCGAGTTCCTTGCGCAGTTTCTCGATCGTCTCCTGGTCGGCTCCTTTGGACGCGGCATCGGCCAGCGCCGAAACCGTGCGATGCGCCGCGTCGGCAGCGTCCACTGTCTCCTGTTGCGCACGATCCGCACGACGCTGCGCGTCGCTGACGCGGTCAAGAATCGCCGCGTTCTCTGCCGCACTGCCTTCGTCCGGCTGCGCGTCGAGGTCAACGTCCTGCGCAGCCATAGACATGACCACCATGGGAAGACGCGGAAGTATCTGACTCACGTCATTGCCAAATGGATCGACGATACGCGCATCGCGAATTCCAAATTGCAGGAAGACGATAGTCGCGTTCGAGGACTGTGTCACTATGGATTCGCTGTCGGCGTTCACCACCAGCACGGTGTCTGCTTCAATGCGTGCCGCCGCCAGGACTGCCTTGACTTCCTTGACATGTGCGTCTGCATCTTCTTGATTGACTGGAACGAGAACACGTATGGTCGCATCTCGCCATTCGTCACTGCGGGTCATAAGATAGGCGAGCAACACCATCATCTGCCCGGTCTTGTCAGCCCGCCACCAGATATCAATTACCCGGTCGCTCGACGCCGCAGAGTCGAGTTGCACCCACTTCGCCTGCTCCGCGTTTAGAATGAGAAGATTGCTTCCCAGACGGAAAGCCGTGCGCAGACGGCGGCCAAAACGGCCGCTCGCCCATTCGTTGACGAATCCCGTTTTCTCATCAAACCAGTTCGCGAGCACGGTGTTGATACTGATAGGGCCGGTTCCCGCCGCCTGAACAACAACCGGCAGCGCCGCTTCGAAACTCGGTGCGGCAATCACCATCGGGAATGCGTTTGATTCGTACTTCTTCAGCTCTTTGGCCAGGCCTTCGATGGCGGTTTCGCGCAACTTGAGCATGCGGACCCCTTCACCTTCGAGCACGCGCACCACTGTGGTAAGGCCGCTTCCTCCTTCGACCCAGGATGCAAATCGCAACAGACCGGCGCGACGCTCAGGGCTGTCCGAAAACGCAAGAATGTGCGGTCGCCAATCGCGAGAGTGCTCGACTTCACGCGACGCGGCGAGGAGGTTTTCACGTACCTGCTTCAGGTAAAACGAGCGCCGGCTGTCAGCCCAGCGCGCGGCACTACCTTTCACCTTCAAATACTGAAGAATCGCCAGCAAAATCGCGATCGCAATAACCGCGGACCAGATGTCTATCGCCAGCGCCACACCAACGCAGGCGAACATCCCGACAAGGCTGAAGTTCTTGTTGTACCAGCGAAACGTCGGCCGGAACGACGGGCTTTCTGCGCTCGCTTCGAAATAAGTCGCATAGTTCACCAATCCGTAGGACACCAGAAAGAACATCGACACCACTGGAGCAATCGCATCGAGACTGCCGAGAGCAACCACGGCAAGTGCGATAGCGCCTGAAAGCACCACGCCACGCCGAGGATTCCGGCTTGGCCCTGCGCCCTGAGCAAACGTGCGAAGGAATGGAAAAATACGGTCGCTCGCAAGCGACTGCAGAATTCGAGGGGCCCCGAGGAAAGACGCAAGTGCCGATGAAAGCGTTGCAGCGATCACGCCGGCGTCGATCAGCCAACCGGTGACAGAAATATTGCGCATCGCTGCGTAGTCGTTGGCCAGAACTTCGTTGGGCGCACTGGCCGCAAACAGGATCGCAACACCGACGTAAATCGCGATCGACAAGCCCACAGCGAGAAAAGTACCGACGGGGATACTTTTGCCAGCGTCACGCAAATCTCCCGACATTGCGACGCCTTGAGTGAATCCGGTTACAGCAGGAAAAAAGATCGCGAACACAACCCAGAACGGCGGCGATTGCGCCGGTTGCCGCATGTTCTCAGCCAGCATGCCACCGTCCCATTGGCCGAGCGCGCCGGCTACAAACGCCAGGATTGACGCAACGAGCAACACCATAACGAAATACTGGAAACGGGTTGCAAAATCGGCGCCGCGCCACGCCACCACGAATAGCGACAGAACCGCGATGGCGGCAACAATCTGGACCAGGAGCTGACTATCGGAGCGGACCATCGCTGCCAGCACTTCGGCGAAACCGACACAGTAGAAACCGATCGACACCGATTGCGCAAGAAACAGCACGATACCGATGGAGCCGCCATATCGGAGACCAAGTGTGCGCGAGATCAGATAATAAATACCCCCGCCCTTGACCTTGAAGTTGGTGGCAATTGCCGACAACGAGAATGTCGTTAATACTGAAATGACATTGGCAAGAAGGATGATCGCCAGGCCCGTGATCAGGCCGCTGCTACCGACGACGTAGCCAAGGCGCAGGAAAAGAATGATCCCGAGTATGGTCAGTATGCTCGGCGTGAACACGCCAGCGAACGTGCCGAATCCGCCGCGCGTGTCGGCGCCGTCGGCCGCGGATTTTGATTCAGAATCGACTGCGGCCATTATCGGAAAATGTCAGGACAACTGCGAAGGACGGCGCGCTCGCAAGTCACGCCTTCCAGACCGAGGGGTGGCAGCGCTGATAATTCATCGGGTAATCAGTCTCGGCGCCCAGTTCACGTGCCGCATGCCAGGCCCAGCGCGGATCATCCATCACGCCTCTGGCAATGGCAATCATGTCGGCCCCACCTGTGGACACAATTTCTTCAGCCTGCTGCGGCCTGGTAATCATGCCAACTGCCATGGCCTTGAGCCCGGCTTCTTCACGCACTCTTTTAGTAAAGGGCACATTGAGACCAGGCGCGAATGGAATTTTCTGGCGCGGATCGAGTTGGCCCGACGTGACATCAACGAAATCGCAACCAAGCGGCTTCAGGGATTGCGCGAGCGCAACCATGTCCTCAGGTGTACTACCGCCGTCGACCCAGTCAGTCGCGGAAATACGCGCCCCCAGCGCCCGATCGTGAGGCACGACTTCACGGACGGCTTCAAACACTTCCAGTGGGTAGCGCATTCGCTTTGTTAGTGAGCCACCGTATTCGTCATCACGTTGATTCGATATCGGCGACGTGAACTCGTGAAGCAAATAGCCATGTGCCATATGCAATTCGACCACGTCGAAGCCGATGCGAACGGCGCGTTTCGCCGAATCTACAAACTGTTGTTTTACGATCTTCAGCCCTTCAGTGGAAAGCGCCTGGGGAACAGGCCAGCCAGGTGCAAAAGCCAGCGCCGACGGAGCCAGCGTCGTCCATGGATCTTCGTCGGGGCCAAGCGCACTGACACTCTCGAAGGGCGTATGCGCGGAACCTTTACGTCCGGCATGCGCGAGCTGAATACCCATTTTGGCGACGCCATGCGCTTTGCAGAAATCGACCACCCGCTTGAGAGCTGCTTCGTTATCGTCACCGTAGAGGCCGAGGCAGCGGTGCGATATTCGTCCTTCGGGTGCAACATGGGTCGCCTCTAGCATCAAGAGACCACCGGCGCCCATCGACAATTGCCCGCAATGCATCAAGTGCCAGTCAGTCGCAGATCCGTCGATCGCCATGTACTGACACATCGGTGAAACGACAATTCGATTGGGAAGTTCAAGCTGGTTAAGCGTGATGGGTGTAAACAGTTGGCTGGTCATTTTCTTGATTAGGAGTTGTCTGAATTAGGCGCGCGCAAGAATTGCGATTGGAAGCGTCAGTGAATAGTCAAGCTGCACGAATACGTGGCATCCGAACGGGTTGTAACGAAAGATGTTTCAGTGGCGAATTCACCCGGGATCGCGCAGTTTCCTTTTTGCCTGAAAAAGTCAACCGTCGCGTGCGCAGTTCAACACAATCGCAATCCGAGTCTCGGAATCCATCAATCGGTAAGCGGCGGGCATGCATTTCGCCCGCCTCTTTCCAATTCGATATAGCTGGCACATGCCAGCAACAAGCTCAGGCCAGGACGTAACTGGTCTTCACCGTGGTGTAGAACTCGGCGGCGTAGCGCCCCTGCTCGCGCGGACCGTAGCTCGAGCCTTTGCGACCGCCGAACGGTACGTGGTAGTCGACACCCGCTGTGGGCAAATTGACCATCACCATTCCAGCCTGGCTGTTCTTGCGAAAGTGCGACGCATGCTTGAGCGATGTCGTGCAGACTCCGGCAGACAGCCCGAACTCGGTATCGTTGGCAATCGAAAGTGCTTCGTCATAGTCTTTTGCAGCGATGACGGTCGCAACAGGCCCGAATACTTCTTCCCGGTTTATGCGCATGTCGTTGGACGTGCCGGTGAATAACGCTGGCTCCAGGTAGAAACCTTCGGCCTCGCGTTTGAGTTGATTGCCGCCGAAAGCGAGCTTGGCGCCTTCTTTTTTGCCTTCCTCGATGTAGAACAAGTCCTGCTTAAGTTGGCTCTTGTCCACTACCGGGCCGATATCGGTTCCTTTCTTGAGTGCGTCGTCGACTTTCACCGTTTTCAGTCGCTCGATCATCGCCTCGACGAACTTGTCATGGATTCCCTTTGTAACGATCAGGCGTGACGACGCCGTGCAGCGTTGCCCGGTCGAGAAGTACGCCCCGTTTACCGCGCATTCGACAGCCGTTTTCAGGTCGGCATCGTCGAGTACGACCATCGGGTTCTTACCGCCCATTTCGAGCTGGAATTTAGCCATGCGGGCAATCGCGTTCGCCGCCAGCTTGCGACCCGTTTCCACTGAACCGGTAAAGCTGATCGCGTCTACACGTCGATCGTTGACAATTGCTTCGCCAACCACGCTGCCCCGGCCCATGACGTAGTTGAACGCCCCTTCGGGGATGCCAGCATCGACAATGATTTGCGCAATGGCATGCGCCATACCCGGAACGAGGTCAGCGGGCTTGAACACAACGCTATTGCCGTAAGCAAGAGCCGGTGCAATTTTCCAGGCAGGAATTGCGGCCGGGAAATTCCACGGCGCAATTATTCCAACGACGCCAACTGGTTCACGCACAATTTCGACGTCGATTCCGGGACGCACAGATGGCAACAAGTCGCCAGCGCGACGCAGCACTTCGCCACCGAAAAACTTGAATACGTTGGCCGCGCGCACGACCTCTCCGATTCCTTCAGGGAGTGTTTTACCTTCTTCGCGCGACAACAGCGTGCCCAACTCTTCACGTCTGGCGAAAATCTGGTTGCCGACCTTCTCGAGCAAATCGGCCCGGGCCTGGACATTGAAATTCGCCCAGGCAGGTGCCGCCACTCGCGCGGCTTCGATTGCGGTTTCAGTCTGTTTCTTGTCCGCCTGGGCGTATTCCGCCACCACGTCGGATGTATCTGACGGGTTGATGTCACTTGAAGTTGCTGCGCCGTCGACCCATTCGCCGGCGATGTAATTTTGATATTTTTGCGTAGACATTGATGTTTCCCCCGAAGTTAAGGCCGCGATGCTAGCCAACTGATGTGGCCACAGTCAAATGAACGGACAAATGAATAGTCAAATGCACTGCCAGGTGAACTGATCAAGGATTGCGCGGACCGGGCCCGGTCCGGAAGAACGTTTGCGACTCAGCTTCGATTTGCGCCGCCGCGCGCAGGCTGCGGCGCGTCACGGCTCGCTACGCTGCAACCATTGCAACCGCTATTGCAGCCGGTTGCACAGCCTTGAGATGCGTCGTCGACACGCAATCTTTCCACCAGCGCGCTCAGCCGGCTGCCGTCGTTAGCAGTCCGGCCCAACCAATCTGCGACACTGATGCGCACGACTTGCATTGGACCGGGGACGATGACTTTCAGTACATAGAACGCACTAACCAGCGAAATCATGGCAACGACGATCGATTCGATGGCAGCGTAGGTGCTCATGTGAGCCAGACCGCAATATGATAGGTAAAGAACGATGCGATATACGCAAGGCCAAACAGATAGACCAGCGCAGTGGCGACCACGCCCCAGGAATTGGTTTCACGATGCATTGTTGCAAGCGTCGCCAGGCATTGCGGCGCAAAAATATACCAGGCCAGAAGGGACAGGCCTGTTGCAAGTGACCACTGTGTCGAAATAATTGGAAGCAATTGCGCTGCGGCGTCATCGCTCGCCGCGGAAATTGCGTACACCGTCCCCAGCGCGCTGACTGCAACCTCCCTCGCCGCGAGACCCGGTATCAACGCGATAACGATCTGCCAGTTGAAACCGATCGGGGCGAACAGCCATTCGAGTGAATGGCCAATGCGCCCTGCAAAGCTGTAGTCGATCGCAGTGCCTGCCCAGTCTGCCGGCGGCGTTGGATATGTGGACAGGACCCACAAGATAACTGTGATGGACAGAATGATCTTGCCGACGCGCTTGATGAATATCCGGGCGCGGTCCCATAACCCGATCGCGATGTCGCGTGGATTGGGTAGACGGTAGGACGGCAATTCGAGCAACAATGCATGATCCTCTTTGCTGCGGCGGAACTTCTTCATCACATAGGCAGCGGCGAGCGCAAAGAAAGTCCCCGCGAAGTACAACCCGAACATCACGACACCACCAAGGTTGAACACGCCCAGTACCGATTGTTGCGGTATGAAGGCCGCGATCAACAAGGTGTAGACCGGCAGCCGCGCTGAGCAGGTCATAAGCGGCGCAACCAATATCGTCGCAAGGCGATCTCGCGGATCCTGAATCGTGCGCGCGGCCATGATGCCGGGAATGGCACATGCGACACTCGACAAGAGAGGGATGAAGGAACGCCCGGTCAATCCGGCGCCCACCATCATTCGATCGAGCAGAAACGCGGCGCGTGGCAGATATCCCGATTCCTCGAGTATCAGAATGAACAGAAAAAGAAAGAGAATCTGCGGCAAAAAGATAATCACGCTGCCAACACCTGCAATGATGCCTTCGACCAGCAAACCGCGCAGCGGACCGTCCGGCAGTGCGTCACCTACAAATCCACCAAACGCGCCGACTCCGGCATCGATCGCCTCCATAAACGGCGCAGCCCACGCAAACACCGCCTGAAACATAAAAAACATCACCAGCGCAAGAATCACCAGCCCCCAGACCCGATTCAATACGACCCGGTCGATTGCGTCGTCTAGTTTCGCCGTGCGACTGGGCATCGTCACCGCTGCGCCAAGGATGCGGTTTACTTCCGAATGGAAATCCGTACCTTCGGGCAAGGCTGGTGCCGGCTCCGGCAGGTCGCGGTCGAACTGCGACACGAGCGCGGCAGCGCCGCCGCGGTGCACCGCCACGGTCTCGACCACTGGAATACCGAGTTCTTTCTCCAGGCGCTCACGATCAATGCGAACATCGCGCTTCTTGGCAGAGTCACTCATATTCAGGGCGAGAATCATCGGCAAGCCCAGCCGCCGTAGTTCGAGGACGAACCGCAGATGCAATCTGAGATTGGTTGCGTCGGCGACGCAGACAATGGCATCCGGTCGCTGTTCACCGGTAAACCGGCCCAGACAGACGTCTCGCGTAATCTCTTCGTCCGGGCTGGCTGCTGCGAGGCTGTAGGCTCCCGGCAGGTCAAGCACTTCCATGGTTCGCCCCGATGGCGTTACCAGCCGCCCAGACTTGCGTTCTACCGTGACGCCTGCATAGTTGGCAACCTTCTGTCGACTACCTGTCAGAAGGTTGAACAGCGCGGTTTTCCCGCAATTGGGATTTCCGACAAGAGCAATACGTAGCGTGGACACGATGAATTCCCGACCTAGACCTTTGAAGTATGTACCAGCACCCGCCTGGCTTCGCCTTGACGTAAGGCAAAGCGCGTGAAACCAACCTGCACTAGCAAGGGGTCAGCGCCAATTGGGCCGGAGGCAACCAATCTTATCGGCTCGCCACTGACGAAACCGAGATCTCGAAGCCGCTGTGCGATCGGATCGTCAGGCATGGTTTGATCAACGCTATCGACCATCGCGACGGACCCGAGGGGCAGATCGGAAAGACGCCTGGGTTTATTCCTGACAGCGTCTGGCATAACTGGGTCTTGCATAACTGCGTCTGACATATGAAACGGCCGTTTCCGTTAATACATCCTGATTGTGAGTGAGAATGATTTGCATTTCATTATACGCGCGGCGATTGGCGGCGCAACTTTCTGAAACTCTCCAATTCCCATGACCTGATGGCCAGCAGAAGACTTGCGGGGCGGCGCTCACCGAGTTTGAGATGCTTGTCGTCGTCATGCATGTCTGCGAGTTCCAGGCCGACACGTTTCAGGCGGTTGATGATCTGCTCTGAAGACGCCGCTGACAACATTGCATTGATTACCGTGACGTGCTCACCAGCACCGTCAAATCGCGAGCGAAAATAATCCGCCACCCCCGACGCTTTTACGTACTGCAGAATTGGACCATTTGCCCGCCAGGCAAATGTTCGCGTAACCAGTAACTTGATGCGATTGTTGGGCAGAAGCTGCAAGAATCGAATGCGATCCAGCTCCAGCAACAACTGGATGCACTCACTTTTCGAGAGGTCGTATACAGCCACAATCTCCTCGAGTGACAAGTGATTGAGCACGCAAACCGCGACCAGAAACAGCTTTGTATTGCCGACGATCCGCCTTTCCTGATCTTCGCTGAGCTGGCTGATGTAGTTCTTTTCGCTGTCGACCTCTCTTGCCAGCTCCGCCACGCTCACATCTGCCAGTTCGCAAACCTGCTCGAACCGCCGCAAAGAGAAATCACTCTTTGAAAACATTCGCTTAACTGTTGCTTCGCTCAGTCCAAGCGCGTCGGATACGTTCGAATAATTTATCCGTCGCGCTTTCAGAATTCGCTTCAGCCCGCCAACCATGGCCGTCGTTTCAGACATGCTTTCACTCAATCCGTCATCAAAGTAGTGACATTTGATACCAAAGGGATACCCGGTATCAACCATCTTCGAAACCGTTTACACGAATCTTTCTGGGTAAGACACTGCGCCCGTCGGTTAAGCACAAAAAAATAAGGCAGGGGAGTCGAAATGCAACGGCAAACACTGGAGTCAGCGCTGAACTCTGCGCTCACGCAAAGGAAGGCAAAGTTAGCAGAGGAAAAGGAAGTAGTGCCGAAAGTAACGAAAGAATCGAATTTTCTGCTGGTCGCGCTGCAACACAGTGCGACCGGAATGGACAAAATTGTTCAGCGACGCATTGGACTGGAACAGGAGCCTGTTTTCAGTTTCGACTAGATCCCGATGGTGGGGAGTGTCATTCCTTGTAGGGCCAACCCCGCCCCTTTAGCCGGCTACAAACGGTAGCCGGCTTTTTTTTGCCCTGAAATAGCGTACAAGCTATGCCCACTTTTGGGGTGCCGGTGGTCGCATGCGACAATCCCGTTTTTTGTATGGAAGCTCTGATGCAACGCCCCTCACTTAGCGCTCGCGACGCCGTTGAGCAACTGAATTCGTCCACAATCCGCGAAGTCGCCAACGCCGGTATGGGCCAGAAAGATATGGTGGCATTCTGGTTCGGGGAGCCAGATCAGGTCACTCCGGAATTCATCCGCACAGCAGCGATCGACGCGCTCAATGCCGGTGACACTTTCTACACACAGAACCTGGGCATCACGCCACTGCGTGAAGCGATTGCTGACTACGTCTCCGGATTGCACTGCAAAACGACTTCCGAAAACATTGCCGTCACCAACTCGGGAATGTCGGCTCTAATGATCACGACTCAGGCGCTGGTCGGACCCGGGGACCGGGTGGTGATCGTTACACCGGTATGGCCAAATCTGGTGGAGATTCCCAAGATTCTTGGTGCGGAATCGGTGACGTTTGCGCTGACCTTTTCCACTGATGGCTGGAATCTCGACATGGATCGGCTGTTATCTGAGTTGACACCAGACACCCGCGCCGTCTACATCAATTCACCGAACAATCCAACCGGCTGGACTATCGATATTGAGTCGCAACGCACGATTCTCGAGCACTGCCGCAAGCACGGTATCTGGATACTCGCGGATGACGCTTATGAACGTTTGTATTTCGGAAATGACGCTGGTTTGGCGCCATCTTTCCTCGATATTGCAGATTCGGACGACCGCCTGGTCAGTACCAATACCTTTTCCAAAGCCTGGCAGATGACCGGCTGGCGACTGGGCTGGATCGTACTGCCGAAAGCGCTCGCGCCGGGCGTCGCAACGCTGATTGAATACAACACCTCATGCGCACCAGGATTCATCCAACGTGCCGGAACCTCCGCAATCCTGGAAGGCGAAGACACGGTTCGCCAGTTCAACGCGCGACTGAAGCGGGCGCGTGACTTTCTTTTGGAACGGCTCGTGACACTGCCCGAGTTGGAAACCAGCCTACCGTCGGGCGCGATGTACGCGTTCTTCAGGCTACCCGGAGCACAGAACAGTCTCGCGTTTTGCAAGAATCTGGTCAACTCCGCAGGACTGGGCCTTGCACCAGGCATCGCATTCGGCCCGGAAGGCGAAGGTTTCGTTCGCTGGTGTTTTGCCGCGAGCGAAGAGCGCCTGGAAGAGGGTTTCGAACGCTTACAATCAGCGCTGCGCAAGCGATGAATCTCGCTTTGATCATGTGCGTTCGGCGTCAGGAACTTGCTCGGCGAACGCGTGGTTGTCATGGCTCATTGGCTTATGACGGCCAGCGCGTCGAACTGGTCGTTTTCAGGCTTTACTGAAGCGCCGGGGCAACCAAGATCATATTTTGTCCTCGTCGCGGGTGCGCCGGGCGTCGCTAAGAGCGACTTCAATTTCTGGAGAGAGCAATGGCCATAACGATTCGCCAAATTCATCCCCTATTCGTGGGAGAAGTAACCGGTGTCGATCTGACGAAACCTTTAACGCCCGAGCATGCAACAACCATCGAAGACGGAATGAACGAGTACGGCGTACTGGTGTTGCACGGGCAAAACATCAGCGACGAGCAACAGGCGGCATTCAGCCGGAACTTCGGCGAACTGGAGGTGCCGGATGGCGCCACAAATATCACCAGGCCCGAAGATCGCCGCCTGACGCCGCTCATGGCAGACGTTTCGAATCTCGACCGCAACCAGAAGCCTCTTGCCGCCAACAGCCGCCAGCGTCTATTCAACCTGGGCAATCGGTTGTGGCATTCGGACAGTTCGTACCGGGCCATTCCGGCGAAGTTCTCGCTGCTGTCAGGCCGAGTGGTGCCGCAGCACGGTGGAGCAACCCAGTTTGCCGACATGCGTTCCGCCTATGATGCGCTGGACGAACGCAGCAAGGCCGAAATCAACGACCTGGTTTGTGAGCATTCCCTGATGCATTCGCGCGGCCGGCTGGGGTTCCACGAACTATCGGTAGAGGAGAAGGCGAACTTCAAGCCGGTCCTCCAGACATTGGTGCGGGTGCACCCGGCGACCCGGCGGCGCTCGCTATACCTGTCCGCGCATGCGGGCGCAATAGTTGGCTGGTCGATACCGGAAGCAAGGGCTTTGCTCGAGGAACTTACCGAAGCGGCCACACAACGGGAGTATGTCTACACCCATCACTGGCAGCAGTACGACCTGGTGATGTGGGACAACCGGCGCACCATGCACCGCGTGCGTCGCTTCAACGATACCGCAGACGTGCGCGATATGCGACGAACCACGGTGGCCGGCGACTCGCCAACAGTCGGACAAAGCTCTACATCACAAGCGAATTCCGTCAGGACGGAATCACCACAATATTGACCGTCTCAGCGAATACTCTGCGGGCCAATACCAGCGGACTTCCTGGAGATCAGCCTCGTTTCGAGAAGATCCTGTCGAGGTGCTCCATATCGTTGACCACCTTCCACTCAGCCGCACCGGCATCAAGTGCGCGCTGCTCCCACCATGCCAGCCGCCCGATGTAGCGGCGCGGATCCACATTGTCGGTCTTGAGCTTGGTTACATTGACAGCGATGATGCGAATCCCGTCGAGTTGAATCGGAAAATCGCGCTGCGTCTTGTAGTCAAGCTCTTCCTGCATGTCTGAATAAATGATGATGGTCTTGCGACCGGCTCCGGTTTCCTTGAGGAATTCGGCCGCCTGAATTAGCCCACCGCTGATGTCCGTGTACTTGCTACCTTTGCCGGTCTTGGTACTCTTGGCGAAATCATCGACCTTCTCGCTGAAAGCACGCTTTTGTGACGTAGCCTTTAGCGGATCCGTGTTCAGAGTGACTTTAGCAACGATGTCCTGTTCGGTGAAACTGCGGCTTTTTACCCGGGCTACAGCAAGTGAATCACCCGGTTGCACGGCCCCCAACAGATAGTTGACCACCGATTGCGCTTTGCCAATTTGCTTGGTGTAAGTTCCGGACGTATCAATCAGGACATAAATCGCCTGGTGATAGTTTTCCTGTGGTCCGCATGCCGACAGCAGGAAAACTGCAACTGCCGACAGGGCAATGTTAGCTAGCTTCATGTTATCTCCCGATTGCCTGCTTCCCAAAAGCGGGAACCGCCGTCGCGCTCATATTGCTGTCGCGCGGTTTATCACCGCCTTTGCGCGGATGTCCCACCCAGCGTTCGATGGCCAGCGGCAGGAATATTGCGATGTCATAGAGCCCGATCAGCAGTTTTCCCGTCTCACGCACCAGATGGGCAATTATGCGTAGCAAGAATGCGGCTCCGCGCAACAGTTGAACGAACAATGCGCCCAGGACGATACGACCTGAATTTATGAAATACTCAAGCGGAATGGATACGAAAGCGAGTGCGAATGGAAGCGTAAAACCGAGAATCATCTGCCCAAATGCAGGAATACGCATTTCCCATCCCGCCTCACCGGCTGCTACCACTTCGCCGCCGCTACCCAGGGCTTGTTTCAGCGCCACGTCAGCCGCGATGATGACATCGCGCATCACTGCAAGGGCAACTTCAACTCCCGCAAGCACCGTGAGGATGGTCAAGGAAACCCACATGAGATTGCGGCGCATCTTTTCGGTGAGATTGCCAAGCGGAAACAAACTGGTGAATCGCAGCGTCTCCATCAGGAACAAGCCCATCAACACCTCGAACAGAATAATAACCAGCGCCGCCACCTCAGATGCCTGAAGATTGGCGGTGATATAGTCGCCGCCACCAACCATCGCGGACATCGGCAATGCGATCAGCTTGAAGTTGACGTAGGCGCCACCGACTGCGATAAGCATAACCATGCCGGAAATGAAAAACTGTGTCGACGCAGACGACGTAAGTGCGTTCTCCGAATCGTTGCGAGTGGCGAAAATGCCATCAAGCTTCGTGACATTACTGTCAATTATTGCCGCACTGTCGTGCAAACCAGTGATATTGCGCTCGACGCGCAGAAGGGTCTGGTTCGCCGAACGCCAGAACGGCATAAAACGCTTCAGTATGTGGTGACGCTCCTGGTACGCCCCACGGTATTCGGCAACGATCTTCTTGTACACACTTTCAATTGAATCACGGATGTCGGCGAGAATCCGCTCCACGACGCCGTCACCATTATTTTTGACTTTGGCAAATCCTTCGATCGCTTTCACCCATTCTGGCGGCGGTGGCGGCACTTCGCCACTTTCTTTATAGTCCTCTTCGATCTTGGTGATCTCATCCATAAGTTTGCGCTGCAGAGCCGGATAGCCCTCCAGATCACGCTGAACAAGGTCAGTGACGCGTTCGAATTCGCGTTCAATCGTAAGACGAACTTCCTTGGTGCCGTGAGCGAAAAGAACCTCGCGATTGCGTGTGCGCATTTTGTCGGCAGATCCAGACAACCATCGCGACATCAGGCGCAACGGATTTACAGCGGCGCGCGCCACCCGGCGAATCAATACGTGTACTGGATCGCGCGCCACATAAAGAAATGGCACAGCAATCACAAACAGTGCGAGAAACGATAGTGCCGGCCGATCAGGCCAGATGAGAATTGCTTCCGTCAATGACATTTTTCCTCCTCGAATAACCGGGTGTAATCGACAACTTTGCTTGTCCCGGCGCATTCAGGCTGTGCGTAGTAGAAATCTCTGTATCTGTTTCACTGCAACCCTTGCGCCAGCTATGGCTGGACCGCCCCAGACGCAACGCCAGTGGAGCCGGTGCCCGTAGCTGCCTGTTAAAGAAGGGGATGTCGCCAGGTTATTGACTAAAAAGGCATATATGGGGCATATGGCAATGGCGCATTACGTCGTTCCGTCACGACCCAACATGCCGCGAATGGTAAGCAAACGTCGGCGATACAATTCATGAAATCGTATGATCAAAGGAGATAGCCCGATATGCCTTACGATCCTGAGCCGCAACGAAGAAGCGCTCGCAATGTTCTGGGTGGACCCTTGCAATCGTGCAGCGATGATCCGTTGACCGGGTTCCTGCGCGACGGATGCTGCAATTCAGATCCGCAGGACATTGGCATGCACGTGGTTTGCGCACGATTGACAAGCGAGTTTCTGCAGTTCTCCGCACAGCAAGGCAACGATCTGACGACACCAGATCCGGAACTCGGTTTTGCCGGATTGAAACCCGGCGATCAATGGTGTTTGTGCGCGGCACGCTGGCGGGAGGCATTCGAACACGGGGCAGCACCTCAAGTGGTACTGGCCGCGACCCATGAAGCGGCACTGAACGTCGTTTCTCTGGACGATCTGAAGAAATGCGCGCTCGACCTTCAATAGCACTGAACCTCAGTACACGGCTTGTTCAAACAAACAAGAATTACGTTGAGCACCAGCCATTGCGGCAGGCGTCGTTCCTGGAAAAGAGGCAGTAAGGATCGAGAGTATTACGCAGCCGCAAGCTCGCCGCGGACAACTGATTGTCCGTGTGCTTTCTGCCTCGCTGAACTTTCGTGACCGACTAGCGCAAATCATGTATTCGGTACACGCGCATCAATCGTGCAACGCAGCATCGCAAATGGTATGCATTCCAGAAAAAGTCTGGCAGCCACTCGACGAGAGTGCCAAACACGGCACTATATTGGGTTGACCACCTGTTTTTTTGCATTTGTGCGCAGGATGCAGGCGCACTTTCGTTGACATCGTAATACGCTCCGGAGTAGCGTAATCCGGTCACGAATAGCCATTGTGAACACTGCAGCAAAAAAAACCAAAAGGCTGCAACAGAAGCACCGCAATACAAACAGCAGTCCACCAGCGTGCAACGCGCTCAGGTGTGTCTGCAATACCAATAAGCAACTGAGGAGGAGAGCGCCAGATGGAGTTCAATATCCTGAATCACTTCAAGGGTCTGGAGGATATGCCGACTGACCCATTGAAGGCCGATGAAATTGGTACGTCACTTTTCATGACCGGCAACATGGGTCCGAAAATCTCCAAGAAGATGGACGAGAGAGCGAAGGCAGCGGGTATGTCACGCCGTGGCTTCATGAAGTCCTCACTGGGATTCTCGGCAGCGATGCTTGCTGCGAATGAAGTGACCGGCATGAAGTTCTTCGAAGTAGGTGCCGCAGAAGCCGCAGATATCGACGCAAAGAAAGAAGCGATACAGCTTGCGCGCGCTAGCAGTGACTTCGTTGTAGACGTTCACACGCACGTGTGTACCCGCCCTGGCCACTATCAACTCGGCGTCAACACGTCCGAGCGCGGCATGTGGTTCGTGGACTTGTTGGACGGCCTGGGCAAAGCATTCGGCATGGTCAACGGCACACGCGATATGAACGTCGCCAACTACGGGAAGCTGATTCTCGAGGAAAGCGATACGACGGTTGGCATATTCAACCCGTTCGGCTTCCGCGAGCATTACGGCGGTCAGGATATGATCCCGATCGAGTATCAGGTTGGCGTGCGCGACAACTGGCCGGAGAGCACGATCATGCTGGCTGGTGGTCTGACGCCAAATCAGGGTGTGGGTGAAACGCTTGATCGTCTTCGCATGTATGTGGACGACTACAAAATATCAGGCCTGAAGCTTTACACCTTCGATGCGACACCTCAGAAGGGCTGGTGGTTTGACGACGAAAAGCTTGCCTATCCCATCTGGGAAGAGTGCCGCAAACTGGGTATCAAGAATATTGGCTGCCACAAAGGCATCCCGTTCGGGCAGTTCTATGCCCGTTACGCGCATGCAGAAGATTTCGACGCGGCGGCAGATGATTTTCTGGATCTCAACTTCATCGCCTATCACTCTGCGTGGCCATATCACAATGAGCTGGCAGCGTTGAAGGGCTTCAAGCCACAGCGCAAAAACCTGTACTGCGAAGTCGGTTCCACATTCGCAGCAACGGTTACCAGCCGCCCGCTCGAGTGCGCACATGTAATGGGCACGCTGCTGCGCGACATCGGTCCGGACTACGTATTGTGGGGTACCGATTCACTGCTATGGGGCAACCCACAGTGGCAAATCGAGGCGTTCCGCAAGTTCCAGATTCCCGATGAGTTGGTCGAAGGCCACGGCTATCCGAAGATCACACCGGAAATTCGCCGCAAAGTGTTTGGCGAGAATGCGGCGCGTCTGTGGGATATCGACAAAAAAGCCGCAATGTCAGCAAAAGCAAAACTGACGGCAACGGCACTCGCGTAATCTGCAAGGATTCATCGCATGACTGGGGCCGATTCCGGCGACGGAGTTGGCCCTTTTTTGTTGACGCCAACCACCATCTTCAACGAACATTGTCGTGGACATACTGGAGTAAACGAAGTGCCTATCTACGAATACGCCTGCGATCCGTGCAGAGTCATCTACCGGACAAAACACAGTATCAGCGCCCCCCGTCCGGATTCCTGTCAGAAATGCAAAGGTGAGTTACGCAAGGTAATCACAGCGCCAAGCCTGAATACCAAGAGATTCACCAGTCCGACTCAGGAAAAGTACTCGAAAATCTCCGAAAGTGATGAGTTGGCCATGGAGAAGGAATTTCAGAAAGTCTACGAGACTATCTGGGTACCGCCAGAAGTTAAACACAGCCCATGGGACGACGATCACTGATGCGACCGTTTGACGGTTGCGCCGGAGAAAGACCATCGCCCGGGCGATCTCGAGCACGGCTGGTATTGCTGCTATGCGCCGCCGGCCTGCTGGCGGGCAACACTGATAGCTTGCATCAGGAAGCACTAACGGCCGGTCCATGGACGAGCGAGGTAGGGGGTGCAATGGCATACAGTGTCCCGATACCCATGCTCAACAAGAAGCAAGGCAAGCGCTTTGCTGCCGGAAAAGAGCAGTTCAACGAAATGTGGGTGCTTGCCCCCGACCCGTCCGGTGTATGGGGATTGGGGCCGACATTCAACGAAGATCGGTGCGTGCATTGCCACGTTGAAAACGGGCGCTCGGCAGCCGTCCCTGATGGTGGTGAAGCCGTACGCGGCCCGCTCGTGCGCCTCAGTCTCGCAGGTAACGACGAGCATGGCGGACCGGTGCCGCACCCCGCGTATGGAGACCAGTTGCAGAATCGCGGCATCGAGGGTCGCGTTCCGCCGGAAGGACGGGTGGTCGTCAATTATCACGAGCGCGAGGTGGAATTTTCGGATGGCGCAAGCGTCAAGCTTCGTGAGCCGGAAATTGAATTCCGCGATCTGCAGTTCGGAGAGATCGGCGAGGCGACGATGCAGTCGTTAAGAGTTGCGCCTCAACTTGTCGGACTTGGTCTTCTTGAAGGCGTTCCCGAGGCTACGATTCTGGGATTCGTCGAAAAGCAGGCTTCACAAGGCATCAGCGGCCGACCGAACTATGTTTGGGACGTCGAAAACGAGCGCAGAGCACTGGGTCGATTTGGCTGGAAAGCCAATCAACCCAGCGTACGCCAGCAAGTCGCTGCGGCGTTCATGGGTGACATCGGAGCCACAACGTATCTGTTTCAATCGGAGAATTGTCCTGCCGCTCAGCTGAAATGCCTGGATACGCCATCCGCAGCAAGCTGTGGTGGACAAGGGGGATGCGACGGATTTACTTTCCGGCCGGAAGTCAATCCGAGCCGGCTGACCAATATCACGCTGTATTTGCGCACGCTATCGGTGCCGGCCCGCAGGAATGTTCTTGATCCGGTGGTCAAGCATGGCGAACAGCTGTTTGCGCAAGCGCGGTGCAGCGGCTGTCACATTCCGGAAATTAGAGTTGGCTCCAAGGCCGAAACTCCGAAGGAAGTCGCGTCTGCCGCAGGCATTCTAATTCGGCCTTACACAGACCTTCTGCTACATGATATGGGAGAGGATCTCGCCGATGGACGGCCGGATTTCGAGGCGTCCGGCAACGAGTGGCGCACTCCGCCATTGTGGGGAATCGGATTACTGCCGGATGTGAATGGCCACAGCGATTTGCTTCACGACGGGCGAGCGCGCAACATTACCGAAGCGATCCTGTGGCACGGAGGGGAAGCCAAGCCGGCGCGCGAGGCGTTTCGAACAATGTCCTCGGCGGATCGGACTGCGCTGGTCAAATTTGTAGAATCGCTCTAGCTTTGCAGAGTCACTATAGCGGCGCTGAATTAGCCAGACCGCTCCGGCGACTTCAATATGATCTGGTGGCTGGTGATTACTGGTACGCATTGTCAATTTCGGATAGTTGATTTGCCCCGGGAGCCTGTCGTCATTTCCGCTCACCTGCAAATTTCGGAAACCTAATCTTCGAGCGCACGTAGCGCGCGACGAATAATCTTGCCGGTCGTGGTCAGCGGCAGCGCGTCGATGTAGCGAACCTTGCGCGGATATTCGTGGGCGGACAAGCGTAAGCGCACATGCTGCTGCAACTCACGAGTGAGTTCATCTCCAGGTACAAAGCCACTGCGCAGCACTACATAGGCTGCGACGATCTCGGTTCTGTCTGGATCGGGCACGCCGACAACCGCGGCCGTGCGTACCGCCGGATGCGCAAGCAGGCAGTCCTCAATTGGACCGGGACCAATCCGGTAGCCGGCACTGGTTATGACGTCGTCGTCCCGGCCGACAAAGGTGATATAGCCATGCTCGTCGATAATGCCCATATCACCAGTCACCAGCCAGTCGCCAACAAACTTGTCCTTCGTTGCCTGTTCATTGTTCCAGTAATTCAGGAACATCACCGGATCTGGCGAAAGGACAGCAATTCTGCCCTGCTCGCCCGGTGACACTTCATTGCCCTCATCATCGATAATTGCGACCCTGTGACCTGGCGCAGCCTTGCCAATAGCGCCCGGCTTGACGTCGAACAATGACGCACATGACGACACGGTCATATTGCATTCGGTCTGCCCATAGAACTCGTTAATGGTCAATCCGACCGAATCCTGGGCCCATTGCAACAACTCGAATCCGAGAGATTCACCGCCACTCGCAAGCGAGCGCAGATTCAGTTTCCAGCGTGCTCGGGGATTGTTTACCGTGCGCATCATCTTGAGCGCGGTCGGTGGCAGAAACACATTGCGAATCGCATGGCGAGCCATCAGATCAAACGCCGCCTCCGGTTCGAATTTTTCGAAGCGGCGTGCAAGCACTGGAATCCCATGATGCCATGCGGCAAAAAGCACATCCATCAGCCCACCGATCCAAGCCCAGTCGGCGGGCGTCCACATCAGATCACCTTCTCGGCCCAGAAAATCGTGTGACATCTCAATACCGGGCAAATGCCCGAGCAAGCTCTGGTGCGGGAGCAACGCCCCTTTGGGATCGCCAGCCGTCCCCGAGGTATAAATGATGAGCGCGGGATCTGCGGCCGCGGTGGGGACAGGTTCAAATTCATCGGACGCACAGTTCAGGGCGTCATGAAAACTTTCGGCACCAGTTGCCGGGCCATCGATGCACAGTACATGTTCAAGTTGCGGTAGTTCGCCGCGGATCTGCGCGATCTTTTCCGCGCCTGACGAGTCGGTTACGACAAGCCGCGCCCCGGAATCGGCAATTCGATATCTGAGTGCATCCAATCCGAACAGGGTGAACAGAGGCACTGCGATCGCACCTGTCTTGTACGCCGCAATATGCGCCAGCGCCGTTTCAGGGTGCTGGGGAAGCAATATACCGACACGCGCCTCGCGGCCAAGACCGTACGCCATAAACAGATTCGCAGTGCGATTCGAGAGGCGCCGCAACTCGTCGAAACTGTATCGTCGTATCGTGCCGTCGTGCTTCTCATAAATCAGCGCCAGCCGGCCGCTTCCATCGGCCCACTTGTCGCAAATATCGACGCCCATATTGAAGCGTTCCGGAATTCGCCAGCGAAATTCGCGGCACAACGGCTCATAAGATTTTTGCAACGGCAACACTGGTGATCACCACCCCAATTTCCCGATCACGCACGGGCAACAGCATCATTGTATAAGGGCTTGCCGCTGCGGCACTATTCAACGCACTGAACGCATGTGTAGCAACCCCACGTCAGTGAGGCGTAGAACGGGTTCGCAACAGATCTGCCAGGCTCATTCTGGTTACAACCCAAAAGAGGCGACAGCGCACGGCTCGCCGCCAATCGGGTCGGACATTTTTCGCTTCTGACGCAGTCTGTCGCCTCATGTAAGGCGCAATCCCGTGCTCAAACAGCGCTGCCCGGCGGGAATGCCAGCTATGCTCTCCGCGTTACTGGAATAGGCCTTTACGGTTATTCTATGCCCATGTTTCGATCTGACTTCCGATAGCATGAGGCGACGCAGGAGATCCCGTAACTACGTCAGAGCCGATCACTGGACAAACCGCCTGAAACGAATACTAAAAATGGGCTGGTTGGGCTTGTGCCTGGCTGCACTGGCAGTGTGGTGGCTGACGGGCATCCTGGACGGTACCGGCGATCGCGCCGATCATCGCCAGATCCTGGATACGATTATGAGTGTGATCGCGTTTCCGGCGGGACTACTGTGGATTTGGATAGCACCCAACGTCGAACCGTTTACGGACTCGCTCGCGCGAGCGGCAGGTGTACCTCCTGCCTATTGGGGTGCATACGGCCCGGAACTCATTGCCTGGTTAGGCGCGGCCATAATCGGCTATGTCCAATGGTTCTGGCTATTGCCATACGTGTTCAGTCTGCGTGCAGATGAATGAAGTCACCGGCGCAATATGCCGGCGGCTGCGCTTCATCGTTTGAGAGGTGTGCTGGCGAGAATTGAGAACGATGCATCAGGCTATATAGCACCACCCCGGATTCCCGAAACTTATCGTTCTGTTAGTTTTGAAGCACTGCTCCCAAGTACCCGTTTTTGCGCTTGCAGTTACCACCACGGAACCATGGAGGATCGCGCGCGTCTTATTTGTTAGTGGCAACGGCCAGGGGGTGCGCGAGAGAGCGATGAATCCAGAATCCTCCGCGCATTCAATGCTAATGGATTCGATTCCAGACGCACATCGTGGTATTTTCGCGTATGGCGTAAATATCAGGACATTCTTTTGGTCCGGATCGAGGTCGCCAGTTTCGGTACGTAACAGCTTTCAAGGGCACTAACTGAGGTAACGATGAGTCTGAAAATTCGCAATCAAGACCTTTCGCCGGCCGAAATTTCGTTTCTTAAATGGCAATATGGATTCGAGGAAGACGACGATCCGTTCGAGATTTCGCTGTGGCAAACGATTATGCGTGCATGGGAATCTGACAATGCGCCGTCAATGTCGAGTACGCAGCGAACAGAGCACCTGTCGCGCCTGGGTTCCAGCAACGCGTATACAGAGCACGTGTCGCTGTACATCAAGTTCAAGTCAGACCAGAGCGACCGATTCTGGCGTGAACTGATTACACGTGCCGGACTCGCAGATCGCCGCCAGCGCAAATCAGATGCGTCGGTCGAGAGGCGGCGTCGGGCCAGCGCTCCCGTCTGATCCCCTCGTCGCAGGGCTTGAGAGCGGCGCAAATATTCGGCGTCTCTTCCGCCAGCGAGGGAATGGCCCAGGAGCCTGAATGTGAACGTCATGAATGTGTTGAACCGTTCCGGCCCAGCCTCAGACACACGTTTCTTTTCGGCACGCAAAAAAAAGCCCGGGCAAGCCCGGGCTTTTTTATTGCCTGATCGGAATCAGTCGATCGGCTTGATGTTTGTCGCTTGATCGCCTTTGGGGCCTGTGGTCACATCAAACGATACCTTCTGGTCCTCTTTAAGGGTCTTGAAACCACTACCCTCGATCGCGGAAAAATGTGCAAAAAGATCCTTGCCGCCGCCATCCGGGGTAATGAATCCAAAACCTTTCGAATCGTTGAACCACTTAACGGTACCGGTACTCATATCTGTCTCTTCCTAACTTGAATGAAAATAACTGAAGGGCGCAAGCCCCGCAAAAATGCCAGAACATCAAGGAGAGATCAGACAACCAGGCACACACCGCGTAGACGGTCAGAACAGGCTAACGATTTCTCGGCTTGAGAATCTTGCAAATTGCCTTATACGCGGGTATTCGGCTGGCGTCAAAAGGTTTGCGGCACTATTTGAACCGGGACGGAAGCGCTAATTGGCTGGCATACAAGGAAAACGCTGACTAATTCGTGCTGTTTCTTGCCTGGTTTCTGTTACTGGATGCCCAGTCCTGAATGAGATTGGCAACACGCAGTCCGGTGTCTCGTGAAGTCGTCCACTTGCCGCCGAAGATAGTTGCGATGTTTCCCTGAACTTCGATCGCTGATTCCCTTGTTATCGCACTGGAGTCGCTTTGTCCGCTTGCTACAAGTGGTCGCACGCCGGCAAACGCCGCAATCGTATGGTCGTCCACAATTTCCGGTTTGAAGTATGCATTGTATAAACGCAACAGGTAGTTGCGTTCGTATGCATTGCATACAATTGGCTCATCCGCACTCTGCTGCACTTCTGTGGTGCCGATCAGGGTATGTTTACCATACGGCAGGACGAAGCAAATGCGGCCGTCATCGGGCGACTCCAACAGAAAACCGATGTCATGACGGCGCGGAACCAGCAAGTGACTCCCGCGGATCAGCGCCAGTGCGTTATGTGATTTGACGTTGCTGCGCTCAAGCAATGCGACAGCCCATGGTCCCGACGCATTCACGATTCCGTCATATTGTTTACGCCCCTGAGGAGTAACGAGCACGCCGTTGAGCGAAATTGTCTGCACTGGCATGTTTGCATGCAAGCGCACACCCATCGTGCGGATCTGATCCAACGCCCACATACCCAGAGCGTAGTCATCCATTTGCCCATCGCAGAATACATAGGCGCCACGCAAGTGTCTGGATCTCAGGCCTGTCACCTGCGCATTGAGAGCCTCCGGATCAAGCCAACTGTGGCGGCACAGACGCGATTGCCCGGCCAGAAGGTCATACAGAGCCAGGCCCGCCTTGAGCGTCCAGCGTCCGCGACCCGCTCCCCGATACACCGGGATCGCAATCTCGATGCTGCGCGCTATTTCAGGTGCCTGGCTTAACCACCACTTGCGTGCCTGTAAGCCCTCTCGCACAAGACCGAAATCGCCATGCTCAAGGTAACGCAAGCCACCATGCAGCAGCTTGGTTGACGCGCTACTGGTGGCGTTCATCGGCTCCCCTTGCTCATACAGGTCGACTTCGTGTCCTGCATCACGCAGAGCCCACGCACTCATGATCCCGTTGATTCCAGCGCCGACCACGGCAAGTTTCACACGGAGCCTCTGTGGCGGTCTACGGTGCTTATATCCGAACTCGACAAAATTCCCTTCCCCCTTAAATGCCCAACGTTGAGGTTACGGCGCTCGAGCGTCGCTGCGATCGCGCCTTGCATGTCACACATGACCCAAATCGACAGTCTGATCACTGCGGCAGGAAAATCCGATATTTCACAATACGCAATGACCTTCCGTACTATAAAAATATGGCAGGCCAAGGCGTATCATCCGTATTCATCATACTGACAGCGCCCCCTAAAAGGAGCACGAATGGCCAGCCCACTGGAAGTCGCCGCACTTGAATACCACGAGTTACCCAGCCCAGGAAAAATTTCCGTAGTTCCAACAAAAGAGTTGACCAATCAGCGCGATCTCGCACTCGCCTATTCACCCGGGGTCGCGTTCGCCTGCAAATCGATCGAGGCCGATCCGGCCATTGCCGCCAGGCTGACTTCACGCGCGAACCTGGTCGGTGTCGTAACCAACGGCACAGCTGTGCTGGGGCTAGGCAACATTGGTCCGCTCGCCAGCAAACCGGTCATGGAAGGAAAGGCCTGCCTGTTCAAAAAGTTCGCGGGCATAGATGTGTTTGACATCGAACTCGCGGAAAATGATCCGGACAAACTCGTCGACATCATCGTGGCGCTCGAACCTACCCTGGGCGGCATTAATCTGGAGGATATCAAAGCACCGGAATGTTTCTACATTGAAGAGAAACTTCGCAAGCGCATGCAAATTCCGGTCTTTCACGACGATCAGCACGGCACCGCAATCATTGTTGGTGCCGCAATCACCAATGGACTGAAAGTCGTTGGCAAGGATATTAGTGAGGTCCGCCTGGTGTGCTCAGGGGCAGGCGCTTCGGCGATCGCCTGCCTTGACCTACTCGTCAACCTTGGCGTCAAACGCGACAACATCATCGTTTGTGACTCCAGGGGCGTCATCTACGACGGACGGGACAAAAGCATGGAGCCGAACAAGGCGCGCTATGCATCCGAAACGGTTGCACGCACGCTGGCCGAAGCAATTCCTGATGCCGATATTTTTCTGGGCCTGTCAGGACCTGGTGCCTTGAAGCAGGAGTGGGTCAGCACCATGGCCGACAAGCCACTCGTTCTGGCACTAGCCAACCCGACGCCTGAAATACTGCCGGAAGAGGTTAAAGCAGTGCGACCAGACGCGATCATTGCCACTGGCCGCTCGGATTATCCCAATCAGGTCAATAATGTTCTCTGTTTTCCATTCATTTTTCGCGGCGCGCTCGATGTCGGCGCGACGAAAATCACCGAGGAAATGAAGCTTGCCTGCGTTCACGCAATTGCCGAACTCGCCCAGGCTGAACAATCGGATATCGTTGCCAGCGCCTACGAGGGACAAGATCTCTCATTCGGCCCGGACTACATCATCCCGACACCTTTCGATCCTCGCCTGATAACCAGAATTGCGCCTGCTGTTGCGCAGGCTGCCATGGACAGCGGAGTCGCGACTCGCCCGATCGCGAATATGGACGCCTATCGCGAGCAGATTTCCAATTTCGTTTACCACTCCGGATTCGTAATGAAACCTGTGTTCGCGTCAGCAAAGACGCAACCGAGTCGCGTCATCTATGCGGAAGGCGAGGACGAACGGGTTCTGCGAGCGGTGCAGGCAGTAACCGACGAAAACATCGCGCACCCAATTCTCATCGGCCGCCCAGACGTTATAGAAACGCGCATCAAGCGCGCCGGACTGCGTCTCGTCCCTGGCAAACATTTTGACATTGTCAATCCTGAAAGCGATCCGCGTTACAAGGAAGTGTGGCAGGAGTATTACCAGCTCATGCGACGAAAGGGCGTATCACCTGATGACGCACGCATGCACGTGCGCCAATCCACCACATTGATCGGTGCCATGCTGTTGCGTCGCGGTGACGGTGACGCCTTGCTGTGCGGCACTTTCGGACGCCACAAAGACCATCTGCGCCACATCGGTAATGTCATCGGGCGCAAACCGGACGCATCGATCTTCGCAGCAATGAACGTTCTGTTGCTGCCAAAACGCACCTTGTTTGTCGCCGACACGTATGTAAATGAGGACCCCTCTCCCGAACAGCTAGCGGAGATTACCTTGATGGCGGCAGACGAGGTGCGCAGCTTTGGACTAACGCCCAAGGTCGCCCTGCTTTCGCATTCAAATTTCGGGACCGACGATTCTCCGTCAGCGCTAAAGGTCAGCAAAGCGCTTGATATTATCGAAAGCGCTGCCCCGGACCTCGACATTGATGGCGAGATGCATGGCGATGCGGCGCTGTCCGAATCGATACGCGACAACATACATCCCGACTCGAAGCTCAGGGGCGAAGCGAACCTTCTGATCATGCCCAATCTGGACGCAGCAAACATCGCATTTAACTTGCTCAAGATGGCGGGCGGCGAAGGCCTTACCGTGGGACCGATTTTGCTGGGTGCAGCAAAACCCGTTCACATTCTCACGCCTACCGCCACTGTGCGCCGACTCGTCAACATGAGTGCGCTGGGCGTCGTCAACGCGAACACGCAACAAAAGACGCTGTTCCCGTTAGCGGGGCGCTGATTCTTGAAAGCTGATTCTCGAGAAATGGGGGTATCTGCCTGCAGCCGAAAAACGCGTCATACCGAACACAGGTTTTGGCGAACCCGTTTCGAACGATGCGCCAGACCGCGCTCAGGTTTCAAATCTGAACCTGATAATCTCCGCGTCAGTTTTCTCGCAGCGCCCACCACAGCATATTTCACCCGACCCAAACAACAGCATCTCGTGGCGACGGACATGGGTCTCTTGACCAAGTATGCGCACGAAGGTGCCATTCGCACTTTGATCGATCAGCACGAAATTGCCATCTTTCCAACCAATGCGCGCATGTGTTCGTGACACCTGCGAACTGGCCAGAACAATATCGCTCGCTTTTGCCCGTCCAAGCGTCAGCCAACCGTCACTGGACGACACGTATCGCTCCGCCCCGCCCACCTCCAGGCATAGACGCGCCTGCTCATCCTCGGCATCTTCGTCGAGCGCATACATCGTCGATGTCGCCTCAAGCGCGCCGTCGCCAAGTGCCTCATACAGTTGAATCGGTACTTGTCTGCCCTTGAGCGTGATACGCCCCAACGGCCGTGCCTCTGCCTGCAGCGATGGTGGTAGCAGTTCATAGACTGCATCTGACAGGACAATTGCTCCAGGTGTTGCAAGCTTTGTAATGTGTGCGGCAACGTTCACCGTATCACCAAAACAATCGTCGTCGTCCGTGACGACAGTCCCGACCTGAAGCCCTACCCGGAAATTCACCCGCGGGATGGACTCGGGTCGATTAACTGCCGCGATAATGCCCCGCGCCGCGAGAAAAGCAGCGGGAGTTCCGGAGAACTGCAACATTACGCAGTCGCCGATATTCTTCATATGCCGGCCACCCGCTTGGCTCGCCACTTCCGTAACCTGACGCAATACGCCGCCGATAAGGGCCGAAGCCGCCTCATCACCAATCTGGTCATATATGCGCGTACTTCCGACAACGTCAGCAAACAATACGGTTACTGGAGCGTTCGGGATTTGCATTTGTGTCTGCATCAAGGGCGTTCTGTCTTGCCTCACCGGAAAAAGCCACCAGGGTCTCGCCGCGCCATAACGGCCCTACCATTCAAGCGGAGTTGAAACGTCGCCATATCGGCAGCAACGCCGATCAAAACGCGCGGAATCGCCATCTCAGACCCACATCGCCCATGGTATTTTGAAGCTCCACTCAACACACCTGGGTTGAGACCAGCAAAAACGAAACCACCTGACCTGGAGGCGTGACGCCGGCATCGATCAACATGCACGGTACCAGCTCACGCCTCTGGTCAGCATAGCGTGCTGATCGTTTCACCTGATGATATAGGTCAATGTTGGCCAGTTCACGCCACCTGACAATTATGGGTTGCAGTTTTTCCTGATGCAGGGGGAAGCCTATTCGCTTCATTCCGTGAATATGCGCCCGATGAGGGCGCCGCTCCCGATTCCAAACACAGCATTCGGCATGCTGGCTACTTGTGTCATCTCCACGTGGGCCGCCACCCTTAGAGCGCCACCAGGCTAACTGCGTCGATCGTCACACCAGTGCACGATGTGCTACTACCAATCATGCTGCAGTTTTTTTTCTGCCTCGGTGTCAATGTTGAGCACTCCAGGGACTTTGAAACACCGCATGAGATCAATTCTCGACATAGTTCGTGCCATTAGTTTCGACGCACTACGCCAAGGTTTTCTCGATCCAGTTCAAGCCTTCTATCGCTTCCTCGGCTGACTGGAATCGTTCGTCAGGATCTTTGGCGAGAAGACCATCGACCAGACTCTGAAACGGTAAATTCTTGCCAGTGAGTCGTGGCACGGGTTCGTTCAGGTGCGCGCCAAGAATATCGCTACGCTCCTGGCGAACAAACGGCGGATAGCCCGTAAGCATCTGGTAGATAACCACACCAAGACCATAAAGGTCGCTGCGCGCATCAACCGGCCCTGCCTTGATCTGCTCAGGACTCACATAATAGACTGTTCCAACAACCGCCTTTGGCCTGGTAAAGTTTCGATTCGATTCGGCAATATCTTTCGCAACTCCAAAATCGCTCACCACAAGCGTTCCGTCTTCGCGAAACAGCATATTGCCCGGCTTAACGTCCCGGTGCACAAGGCCGGCGCGGTGCGCCGCCCCCAACCCCAGCGCAATTTGTCTGGCGTAATCCAGTACGTCACGAGGCAGAAGCCCCAACTGGATACGTCCTTTCAAATCACCTGACGGACAATATTCCATTGATATATACGCGAAGTCTGATGAAAACCCTCGCTCTTCGATCGAAATCACATTTGGGTGAGAGAGTTGCGCTACCGACGCATATTCCAGCATGAAGCGGTGAATCAACTCGTGATCAATATCGTCGCCGAGGTGCAAAACCTTCAGCGCAACCAGCTTATTGTCACCTTCGCGCACCGCTCGATAGACGGCCGACATACCACCATGCGCAATAAGCCCTTCGACCCGGTATCCCGGCACAGCAATGACCTTCCCATCTACACTTTGGAAGGACATGCTCTGCGGTTGCGACAGAGCGGAAACTGACGACTGGCCAGGGGATGGCGTTACGACCTCGGTCCGCTCATACCGGGAATCTGTCGCCGCGCTCCACCCGCGTTCGCAAACTTCGCGCAGAGTGTCCGCCGACATCCGTCCTAGAACCAGACAAGCGCGCGCTCCATTCTGTAACGCGGTCTCCTCGACAATGTCCTCGGTCGAGTCGGTCAGCAGAATTGCCGGTGGCATCGGCCCCGCATCGCGCATTTCCCTGAGCCACGCCAGTCCGGATTCAGACTCTATTGCGAGATCGTGGGAAATCAGCATTCCGTCATACTGGCCGGACAGCATTTCCGGCGCCGGCACTCCTAGTAGCGAGTCGTGGAAGTCAATGCGCGCGTTCGGCCAGATGTCCGCGACCCTGCTACCGACATCGCGTCGCATGCGCATACTTGGCCCGATTATCAGAATGGCTTCAGGGTCGCTGCTCACGATTGGTCACTTCGCTCGCACGGGTAACCAGAATTCAGGGCAGGCGCAAACACGCGGCCAAGATTGAGTATCGGCACAGCACCATGCTGTTGATGCTTGAAGCACGAATGCGCCAGTCCTCGCCAGCCCGCTGATTCCGGTGGTAATTCACAACCGCTGTCATCCGAAACTTCAATACGTTCGGGCAACGCGTACACTGGAAGTGCACCGAATTCGACCTGCTGGGCGTTCGAATGCTGATAGGCCGCAATTGCGATAATGGCGCCACGGTCGTTCACCGCCGTTGCCATCGAGCCACTGGCCGAATTGTCCGAACGGAGTGCGCCAACAACATCGAACAACGGAAGCTGCCGGTTCTCCCAAACGATGAACTCTGTAATTCGTTCAGACTTGCCTGGAACGAAGACACGCTCCACCTCGCCTGAAATGATATGTACTAGCTCGCCTTCGCCAACCGCGACGCGGCAACCGCCATTCATAGTCAGCAACCATGCTGGCGCTTTCATGCAGAAGCTCCCGCAAAATCTGCCACTGTATTCTCGCCACTGAGCGAACGACCGAATCGCGCCCGACTAGCGATACAGGTATGCAGTCTATGCGGCAGGGCGATCATTGCGTTTGATCTCCTGTTCACGAATCAAGCCGCGCACAGTTTCTATCAGCGCGTTTTCCGAATACGGCTTGGTGATATAAGCGTTCACGCCAGCAGATTGAGCCTGTTCACGGTGCTTTGTCGTACTACGTGACGTAATCATAATGACTGGAACATCCGCGGTTTCGGCCGTTGCGCGTAAATGTACGGTCAACTCGATGCCGTTCATACGCGGCATCTCCAGATCGGCGAGCACCAGATCAGGCTTCGCCCCCTCCAGCAGCTTTGCCGCCTCCATGCCGTCACGAGCGGTACGCACGCGGTACCCGGAGTCCTCCATGAACTGCACAAGGGCCCGGCGAGCGCTGAGCGAATCGTCGACAACCAGAACAAATCCGCTGTTGCTATCAGCGGGAGAATCTGTCGCAATCATCGAATCAAGGTCTACACCGACATCCCGATTTGACAGCATGTCAGGAAGGTCAATGACTGGTGCGACCTGGCCGTCACCCAAAATGGTTGCGCCGACTACACCGCGAAACTTGGGCAGTAGCTTACCCAGACTTTTCACCACGAGATCACGACTACCGATCACCGACTCAACACTTACCGCGGTTACGCCCTCGTCGGTATGCGCCAGCACCACCGGTCGACTACGACGCCCACCGTCGCGGCGCTCTTCCTTGTCACCGATGATCGCCTCCAAAGTGGTCGCCGGATACATATTGTCGCCGACCTGGAAAACCACCTTGTCTCCGAAGCGCCGTAGCTCCCCGTCACTGCTGTGAACGATCTGCTTGACACCGCGACTTGCAAGCGCAACAACATTCGGACCGGAGCGCACCAGCAAGGCGTGGCTGGAAATGAGATTGAACGGCAGTCGCATCTTAAAGTCGCAGCCGTGCCCGGTTTCGCTCTCGACAGTCATCGTACCGCCAAGGGCCAACACGCTATTGTGCACAGCGTCCAGTCCGATGCCGCGACCGGACACCTGTGACGCCTGCGCGCGCGTCGAGAAATTAGCACGCAGAATAAGCTGTTTAAGTGCATCCAGAGACACATCCGGCCCGATCAAACCGCGATCCTCTGCGGCGTGACGAATCGCGTCGTAGTTCAGTCCGCCACCATCGTCTCGGCAATTAATGACAACATCATTGCCTTCTCTTTGAAATTCGACGTATATGTTTCCGGTGGCTGACTTTCCGCCTCTCAACCGCGTTTCTGCATCTTCAATTCCGTGATCGATTGCGTTTCGCAGCAAATGCATCAATGGATCGACAATGCGAATGAGTGCGTCGCTGTCCATGGGTGTATCACCGCCTGACAAGTGTAACTCGACCTGCTTTGCGGTAGCGCGACAAGTCTGACGAACGGCGCGTTGTAAGCGTGCAAATATCGTCTTGACGCTAACCATACGAGTGTGTAGCACAGTGTCTTGCGTGTCGCGACTCAAGTCTTCCTGGCTTATCAGCATCTCATCCAGACTGGACAGATGTTCTACAAGAGCATGACCCATCTCTCGCGCATCCGTAGCACTTTCCACCAATTGCCGCGCGGCGCTGTGTAACTCGTTGTACTGATCCATCTCAAGCGCGTCAAAACGATTATCGTTTTGCGCCTGAAGCCGACTGAAATCCTTGATGTCGATGAGTTTTTCCAGTTCACCACCGAGCTGTTGCTGGCGCTCAAACTGGAAAGACATGGCATTCCAGTCGGCCAGGGCCCTGCGCACGCGATCACGCAACTGGCCGGTGAGAATGATTGATTCGCCTGCAGAAGTAAGCAACTCGTCAATCAGTCGCGCAGGCACCCGCAACAACGCTTCCTGTTCCTGATCAACCTTCTTGTCCAGATCAGTCTTACGTGCTTCATTGGGGCTCTGTTCTTCAACGACGCTTTGGGTTGCTTCGTTCGCTGGTACCGGTACACCTTTTTCGACATCATCCGAATACATCGCCGCCGGATGCGATGACCGCATCAAAGGTGGGCCAACGAGCTCCGGTAAAGACTGAGGCGTGGCATCCTCGACAGGCAGACCTTCGCGGTCAATCATATTCGCCCAATCCAGGACGCATTGCAGCACTTCCAATGCGTCTTCAGGCGGCGGCCCCATTCCAAGCAGCGATTCCGTCATCACTTGAAGACGGTCTGCCGCATTCATGAGCATGTCCGCGAGCGGCTGCGACGGTAGACGTTTCTCCTGTGCCAGTACCAGTAGAATGTCTTCGATGTTATGCGTTAATGTGGCCAAACCACGTATGCCTACAGTATTGCCGGAACCCTTGATCGTATGGGCAATGCGCTGCGCGACAAGGATGTCTTCGTGCCCGCCGGTACCGCGCATCAAACGCTCGATCGCCGCCGAGAACTCTTCACACTGTACCGGCAACTCCTGCAGCAGCCCATCAAGCAAATCGCCGTTGACATCGGCAGGAACCGCCAACGAAACATCTTCCATGTTGCCGCGCTTCTGGCGAACAGGGGCATCTTCGTCAACGGCCGACATATCGGGGTTGGTCAGCAAACAAAGCAGTGCTTCGCGCTCATTGATTGTGGCGGGTGAGGGCCATCCGTCGTCGACCGCCCAATCGATTAGTGATTGTGCCGAATCCGACTTGAACGGCGCATTGAAATAGGCACGCACGAGATCTGCAAACCGGGCGAGCAGCCTGACCTGAGTGTCCGACTGTGATTCAACCTGTGCAACTGAGCGTACATGCTCGCTTGCGATACCAAATATTGTTGCAATCCCGACGAAACCGACCGAGTCTGCTGCTAAACCAAAGCGCTCGAGCACTTCGGTGCGACGCTGCATGGTTTCGCCGGCGCCCTTGTGATCAATGGTGCTTGACTGATCCATGTTTGAACAGATTGCCAACTCAACTTCCACGTTAGGCAGTTCGGCAAGCAAAACTTCGACGATCTGCGTTGCCGCGCGCGACAGCTTTCTATCTGCAGAGCCCGACTCCCGTACCGATGATTGGTCGACCGAACCTGCGGTGTCGTCCGCGACACCAGCACCCGTCGAACCCTTACTCGCGTCTTCGGATGCAGAAACTGGCGATCGCATGCTGGCGAGCTTCCCAGGCTGTTCAACATCAACTGATCCACCTGTAGAAGGCACCTCTTGGTTGATATTCGCCGGTACATCTTCCGTAAGTAGAAACTCGTCGAGGTTTACTGCGCAATCGGCAATTTCATCGCCGAGCGAATCGTCATCAAATGCATCGAATATACTGCCCGGAGCGGGATTGGATTCGATCCTTCTCGCGCGCATGCTTTCAGCAGCGAATCCATCGGCAGCAGACACATCGTCGTTGACGATCGGCGATTCGTCCGCCAGTAAATGCTCGTCCAGGATCACCGCATCATCATCGAAATCATCTCTGAAAGCCGTCCCGTCGAATGCATCGAAAATGCCATCAAGCACAGGTGCGGATCCATTGCGTTGCTCCCCGTCAATGGCTGCCACAGCGTTGCCGGCGTCGCTGGTGCCATCCACATCATTTCTCGTGTGTTCAGAGTCAATCAATGGCAGTTGCGTATTGGCGAGCAGTCTCGGCTGTTCGCCAGCGGCGAGTTCATCGGCAGCAGGGGCATCGTCGTTTACAGTTGGCGATTCGCCCCCCAGCACATACTCGTCCAGGCCGACAACATCGTTATCTGATTCATTCTCGAACACCGTGCCGTCGAATGCATCGAAAATGTCATCGATGGAGGCAGTCGATTCATTTCGTTCACCCCCCGCCGGAGCCACAACAGGGTCGCCAACTTCTGCCGACGCCACTACGTCTTCTGTTTCGTCGTTACCGGCTTCAGCATCGTCAGCTTCACCGGTACCAGCCGCATCGCTATTTTGGGATTCGAATCCGATCAATGGCAGTTGCACGCCGGCGAGCAGCTCCGGCTTTTCGACATCGGCGAACGCGTCCACAACCGATGCGTCTTCGCTGCCAATCGTCGACGCGTCCTCCAGTACAAACCCGTACAGATTGATCGCCAGAGCATCGTGATCACCCCGGCTATCGCGATCATCATGTTCATCGCCGAGCGCCGCGCTGCCTAATGCATTGAATTCTTGACCCTGGGAAGGTACGGCTTCAGTCGTTGGCTCACCAGAATTTGAGTCCTGGCGAGTATCTGGCGCCGTCAGCGCGTGGGCACCGATTTTTTCACCGTCGATCGCCGATTCGCTTTCAACAAAACTCTCAATTTCTAAACGGTCATCGTCGATGCGTTCAATGTCGCCCGACGTTATTGCGATTTCATCGCCCGCGTTCGGATCGCTGGTAACGGTGTCAACACTCTCTGCGTCAGCTGGCGCTGTCAGCACCGCAACCTCAAGAGCAACGTTCTCGTCTTCGAGCGCAGCCTCCATTTCGTCGAACATGTCGATGGTCGCCTCATCTCTTGCCGAGTGGATTTCATCCGCCAAACCCACCATCTCATCCAGTACCGCCTCAAGCAGACGCTGGTCGCGACTGGCTACCGCGGTTTCATCTGGCCCCACGCTTTCCGGCACTTTCATTCCAGGCAAAGGCAGTTGTACCGGTACGAGAAAATCAGGCCGACGAGCCAGAATTCCGGCCTGCGCAGGTCTCAGGCCAAGCGCCCCGACATCACGGCCGCTACTGCTATTGCTATTGCTATTCGATATATGTTGCGAGTCTCCATTCTCGGGAACTCGAGAAAACAACGCCTCAATCGAGTGCCTGGCTTCCCTGGGTTCGTTGTTCCCCTGGCGGTCACCAGCCAACTCGTCGTCCCTCCGTGCGTCGTCGTTCGATGCCTTAACTGCCGACTCGCTTGTTGGCTCACGGAGGGTGGCGGTGCTTTGAGCTGTCTCGTCGCTGCCGCCGGTCACATTCTGATCAACGGGCGGACCTTCACTAGATTCGGCGGCCACATCCGGAGCAATAACTACCGGGGATTCTCCCTCAAGCTGTACGGTTGAAGCAGGCAAACCCGGATCGACCAGTGTTGGGTCAATAACCGTTGTATCGAGCAACGCATCGTCGGCCACTGTTGTATCGATTACCGCCGTATCGGGAGTCGCCGCATCGGTTGCCGTCACGTCAATAACAGTCGTATTGGATACGGCCGTAGCGGTCGCCGCCGTATCGAATACCGTGACGTCGTACGACGCAGAATCAGATCGTGCCGTCTCGTATTCCGCATCAACCACGCTGGTATCGAACACCAACGTATCGGGCCGCGAGGATACGGGTACCGACATATCAGTCCCCGTTATCGCAAAAATATTGGTATCGCTATATTCGTGCATGACAGATGCCTCGTCTCCCGCCACATCAAGTGCCGGAACATAGCCGATAATCGGCAGATCCATTTCGGATTCTTGCACTTCCGCATTGTCAGCGGCGAGCCCTGCGCCGTCTGCGGCAATAGACGCATCCTCCTTGCGCGCTTCGGCCATTTTCGAGGGATCCAATCCACTGAGCCTTCCGCCGCCAAGCCTGTTTTCGACGCTCCGCACCTTTCCGACGCCGCGCTTCCTTCCGACGCGGCGCCTCTTCCCGACTTCACCGGTATTTCCGGCGCCACCGGTCTTTTCGGCGGCAGCAGTCTTTTCAAGGCCCTCGCTCTTTTCAACCCCATTAATGTTTTCCGGCCCGGCGCTGACATCTTCCCTGCCTTGCCGAATCGAAGCTTCCTCGCCGGCTTGATGCTGAATGCAATATTGCTCGTACAACGGCATCAGTTTCGCTGAAGGGACGTCAGGTGCGTCAGACAACGCCTTTAGTCGGTCGAGTAACCCGATGACCACATCCGGGGACAGCGATTCGGCCCACGGGCATTCGAGGAGATGGCGCACCAGAGCCTCAGCTTCGTCGTAACTTCCCGCATCGCAGTCGAGCAACTTGTCCGGACACAGCGCCAACCAGCGCCAGTCATCGTCGCTCGCTCGCGCTTCAGCCCGCACTTGCTGTGTCAGTGCAGCAGCAATCAAGGTGCACACGTCACCAATAATCTTGCTGTCTTCTTCGCCCGCAGCCGACGCCGAGGTCAACATGCGCTGCGCCAGTTTGGTCAGAGCACGTTGCTGCGCTGGGAATTTCTGCTTTGCCGTTTTCGGATCAACCGCGCGCGCGAAATCCTTAAGCGCTTTGCTCAATGGCGTACTCGACTTGCTTTGTTTTAACACTGATCCAAAAGCCGTCAGTGCCGTACGCAATGACATCAATCTATCTCCTCGGTCGATTACACATGGCCTGCCGTTATCAGGCGACGCGCTTGACTCGTGCGGATGCACGGAAACTTGAGGAAGTCACATCCTCGGCACTGATTCTCGCGCTCTCGGGCAAGGTGAACACACCGACCGACTGGGTCAGCTTTTCGGAATAATCCGCGAGCGCCACAGTCGAAGCCGCCTGGTTCTGCATCGAGTTATAGGTTAGCTGCGCAGACGCTTGCAATTCGGTCGCGCGCTCTACCAGCCGCCGGGCCACGCTGACCTGCTGCTTGGAACTTTCGCCGATTCGTTTGACGTACTCCACCAGTTCGGAGGTCATCTGGCGGGTATTTCCCATCTCGACACCGGCGCGCTCGGCAAGTTGCGTCCCCTCAACCACACGGGTAATCGTGTCGTTCATCGTATTAACGGTGTCTGCAGTCTCTGCCTGAATACTGTTGACGAGCCCGGCGATCTGACCGGTCGCCTCACGCGCGCTTTCTGCAAGTCGCTGCACCTCATTCGCCACCACCGCAAAACCGCGACCGGCTTCGCCGGCCGATGCCGCATGCATCGAAGCGTTCAGCGCAAGTATGTGCGTACGCTCAGCGATGTTATTGATCAGACTGACAACACCGCCAATTTCCTGGGAGCGCTCACCGAGTCGTTTGATCCTTTTTTCAGTCTCGCGAATGGTGTCGCGAATACTACCGATACCGGCGACTGTCCCTAGCACGGTTTCCTGTGCCTGTTCCGTCGTGGCAAATGCCTTGGAAGCCGACTCGTTGGAAACCAGTGCCAGCCGCGAAATTTCCGTCATGGTTTCAGCCGCCTGCTGAAGCTCGCCGGCGGCCTGCTCAACCTTGATCTTGTCATCCAGCGCAACGTTCATCGCGCTGTCGGCCTGTTTTCGCACCTCATCCGACGCACCGGCTACGCCTTGTGCCACCGCGACGACCTGCCCCAGGACCTTGGACGTTTCTTCTGTCATCAGATTGATCGCATCTGAGACGGAACCGGTCACATCTTCGGCTACCGGAACCCTGATCGTAAGGTTTCTCTCAGCCAGCTTGGCTACTGCCTCGAGCAAGCGAAGCACCGACTTGTTGAGTCCCTGGTTGTCGGCGTCTGTCTTCTCCTTAGCCTCCACCTGAGAGTCCAGAAGCGCGTCGAACTGTCGAGCGAACGATCCGATCTCGTCATAAGTCGGGATTTGCGCGCGAAGTGTTTTTTCCCCTGCGGCCACCCGCATGGCGACGTCGGACAGGTGAGACAACGGAGCGGCGATGCCATGTGCAATCATGATCGCGATGGATATTGCCAGTGCAAGACCAATTCCCAGCAGAACAAGCACTTTGATAACGTAGCCCTGCACTTCCGAGTAGTTTTGCTCAAGTCGGTCGCGAATGGCCGAGTGGACTTGTTCTCCATATGCTTCGAGTCGAGAAACGACCTGGAGACCATCCTTGAACGACCTTTCTGCGCTCTGTTCTACTTTCTCAGGCTTCAGGAACGTGTCGTCAATCTTCTGGAAATAGGCAGAAGCGTTATGCTCGGACACGTTGTGCTCACCAGCGACGGCTGCAAGGCCCGGGTCAAATTCGACAGCTTTGGAAATATTGTAGCGAACACGGCCGAATTGCGACTTGACCAGTTCCTGGCGAGCGGCCAGTCGCTGCTTTGCCTCGTCGGAAATTTCGCCACCCTGAATCGCGATGCTCACTGCCTCCGCACGCAGATCGGCAAGCGCTTGCGCCACTGTAGGCAGTTCTACAGTCGACGCGACCACCATGAAGTAGTTTCCCGGATTCTCGTCGAACAACAGTTTTGACATTCCCGCGACTTGCAAGCGCAAAGCATTCAGTTCACCTATCAGCGCATCGTGACGTTCGTTGATATCTATGACTGACAGCGTTAACGCGGCCTCGCTGAGAGCGACCCAGGTCTGCTTGATCTTGCCCCAGCGTACTGCCATTCCCAGCTTGTTTCCGGATCTGGCATTGCCTTCATCAATCTGCAGAATCACCTGCCCAACCTCACCAGCAGTATTGCTCAACGCGCGCCGCATACGCGCGTCACCGGACGCGGCCATAACCGCCTGCTCGCGATGTTCGGCGATCACTCTGGTCAAGTGCGCCATTGGCGCAATCAGTTCCAGACCTTTGACCTCGTCTTGCAGAACCGCCACTTTTTTGAGTTCGATGTTGATCACGAAAGTCGCCAGAAACGCGATCGGTATCAGGAGCACCGCCACCAGAATCGCCATCCTGTGCCAGACGCTCAGCCTGGCAAACCAAATCAATACCCTATTCATCAACCTCTCCTTGGCAAAAATTCCAAATGTCCGGATGCGAAAAAACAGTTAGAGCGACGCGGTGGTACAGGTGGCCATCAGACCTCGGAGCCGCAAGCCCTTGCGCGACAGATGGAACGTCATGCGCCACACACATGGTCATTTGCAATGAACATAAAGTTCTGTGCAGAGGACACAATGTCTACACTCAACGTGAGGGACGCCTTCGCCATGTGTCACTGTCCGCTCGCATTGCCGGGCTTTGCGAGGCGCGCCGAAAATGCTTCGAACAAACGCACATGGTCCAACTCGAACCACACCGAGCCATTGTCGACCAATGCGTTGCTTACACATTCAGTTAACGGTGCAGGTACCGGCGGCATTTGGTCGAGCGGTTTGAGACCACGCAAAGGCTGCGGATATCCGTGAATCTTCAGCGCAGCAGCGCGATCGCCCCGATCAAGCACCAGAAACAGCAATCGACCGTCAGCAACAGCAGATTGCGCCGCGTCCCGGTCAGGAACAATCATCGATTCAAGGTCAAACACTGGCAGTAGTGCCCCACGAAGATTGATCAGGCCGGCAAACCAGTCCGGTGTATTGGGAACGCGCGAAACTGGCACAGGCAGAACAAATTCACTTGGTACGCGCGCACCGATCAACAGACCAATGCCTCCGATGCGAATGGCGTAGCGAATATCATCCTGCTCAGGCTCGCTTACGCCATCCAGAGCGACTCGCTTTTCTGGTGCGAATCGGGTCAGTGCCTCGACCGGGCTCCGCCAGTCTGAAATTACTTCGCTTTGCGCGGAATTCATACCGGCTTCAGTTGTAGTAGCAAGCATCTGCGCATGCATACCCGAGCGCACGCCAGATTGTTTCTTCTACCAAGGGTCACGCTGCCCTCTTGAGTTGCTCGATGATCTGCGCCTCGGTGAATGGTTTAACGACCAAATCCGTGCCGCCCTGCATCTGCGCCCACACTCTGTCAGCTTGCTGTCCGTTGCTACTTACAAAAACCACCGGAATGCTCTTCGTCGCCCCATCAGCTTGCAGCGCGCGAACAGTGGCATACCCATCAAGGTCAGGCATGACGATATCCAGGAATATGAGGTCTGGCTTTTCCGCCTTCGCCTTCGCAAGCCCCTCCGTTCCTCCACTGGCGGAAATCACCTTGTGGCCGGCGCCGATTATGATCTGCTCCATATTCTTCAAGTCAGTTGCGCTGTCGTCGACCACCAGTATTTTTCTTGCAACCATATCCAAACTCCAATTCCGTCAACACAATGTCCAACTAATAAGAGGCATATTCAGACGACTACAAAACGCAGACGCGCCAGCGCAATATCAAGAGCGCCAGCGCAATTCGCACGCGCCTGCGCGACGCACCCAATCGAGAAACCTATGCGGCGACGCGCGACGCTACCAGCCCGTACATCACTGTTTCGAATACCGATGCCTTGACCGGCTTGATCAGGTAAGTCTCACACCCGGCAAGTTTGCCCTTCACTTTGTCTGCCGGCGACGAATTGCTGGTGAGCATTACTACTTGGGTATCAAGGTGGCGAGAATCTTTCTTGATTCGCCTGCATGTTTCATACCCGTCAATTCCTGGAAGAATGACGTCCAGCACCACCAAATCGTAGGAGCGTTGGGCAAGCAGTTCGAGCGCTTCCTCTCCTGTTTCAGCAACGTCTACGTGATCGAATGCTTTTTCCAATGGTCGTTTCAGTTGAATGCGAACTGGGAGGCTGTCATCGACAATCAACGCGCTGCGACCGCTGGACGAAGGCTCCCGACCGCCATCGGCAGCCGGCGATGCGGTGGTCGCCTGACTCGAAGCGGATGTCGACGATTGAGCGCTGGACGGCTCATTCGCGTTCGTCAGCAACAACATGCCGTCTGTAGTCAATGCAAGGTCGGCCTGATATCCATGCCGCTCGGTCACAACACGTTCGAGCAACGCAAACAGCCGAGTCGCGAAGAACGGGCGGCCCAGCGAATACATTGCACTTTCGGGTGGAACGCCTCGCGCCAGAAAAATAGCCGACATCGGGCTGTTGCTTGGCGCGTGCTCCTGTTCGAGATTGACCCATTGTGTCACCGCTTCAGGGTTGTCTCCGTTGACAATGACGAGCGCGGGCTGATCGTCACGCTGGGGCTGATATGGGCGAAACGCCAGAGAGTGTTGTTCGGAAATGCGCAATATATTGCGCAGCAACAGGCGTTCTTTCGCCTCGAAACCGAGGGCTGCCACTGCAAAAGTGTGACTGTTGTCGAGATCGTTCAAATTTGAATCTGTTGGCATAGCCTCTTCCCCAAGTCGCGTTAGCACATCACTGTGGAACAAACCTGTCGCAGGTTGCATGCCAGCCTCCCCGCAAATATCTTTACTTTTCAGCTACATAGGAACGTTCTGATGCGATCGGTCAGATCGTCGGAAGACACATGCTCAGATTTTTCCGAGGCCTGGTGCTTTGTTGCGAATACCGGGATCTGATGAGATTGGGCTGACAAGATGTATGACGATCCCGCTCGATCATTGACTGGAACAAGTGCCGTATGCGGACACCATTGGCCCCAATGGGCAAGCACTTGATGTGCGTTGCGCAAATCGTCTGCCAGCTACTCGTGCTTCCTGCTTCAGAAGATGCCCATATAGCGGGTGACTTGGCCGTGCTTACTGATCCCGGTGAGTACTTTGTTGGCCGCCGCATATGCAGGCCCGATTTACGCTGGAGAAGGTCAGGAACGAAGGGTGGGCATATGGTTTTTGCGAATACATGTACGTCGCGCATTCATAACTATTAGCGCCTTCATAACTATTAGCGAAATCGGAATACGCTGCGGCGCGGATGCCACATTGAAACGTGGCAAGGACAGTACATTAAGTGGATGCCGAAATAGATACGAGAGAAGTGACCCCGCGCAACCGTGTGCGCACCGGCGGTTTGCGCCCGGGCACTGGACTTGGTCACGCACTCAGCCATTTGTCGTTCGCGACCCGATTGTATGTTCTTGCAACGACGCTGCTCATCGCCTGGACACTGGTCTTAGTCGTACTGATCGCGCTCAACAAAGACCTGCGCTCGACGACCATTCTGGCGACTTCACTTCTACTTACCGGAGTCAGCACGCTATTGGTCGCCGCCGGAATGTTCGCAGTTTTCCCATCAGCAACAAACCGGCTAGTAGCATCGAACGCCATACCCGAAACAGCTCCAGATGGTGACCGTTCGAACGGATTCGCCTTTGAGCCCGCGCGCGAGCACATCAGCGGCATGGCCGACACGTTCCAGAAAATGACTGATCAGCTCGGCGATGCCACCCTCACAGTTAATTATCTGGAGGGCATCATTTCCTCATTGTCTGTCGGCTTGCTGGTTATAGATGAAAGCGGATGCGTCCGCATGGCGAACCAGGTGTTCAGAACGATGGCCCGCTGTCTGCCGGAGGCAGAATCCGGGGACCAACTCATCGGCACGCACATAACCGCATTGTTCGTACAAGAAGCGGGCACAAACCACATACTTTCGGAAGCTGGCGACAAAAATATCGAAACGAAGCTGAAATTGCGCGATGGAAACGTCCTGCCGGTCATGCTGGTGTCAACAGTGTTGCCGGAATCGGAGTCGATCAAAGGAGCTGTCTGCACTATCAACGCTCTTTCCGAACGCAAGCTCACGGAAAAATACGTTCGCGCCGGGCGCGAGCGCGTAGAGTCGCTGGTGCAGCACCTGCACGAGATTCAGGAAAAGGAACGCAGCCGCATTGCGAGGGATTTGCATGACGACCTCGGTGCGGTTCTGACTGCACTCAGAAACGGGCTTGTCCGACTTGGTGGCCAGATTGAAGGTGGTGCCAGTTCCGCCGTCGATGATCTTGTCGATTTGGCCGACACCGCAAATATCTCAGTGGATCGGGTCATCAGGAATCTGTGGCCACAAGTGCTCGACCACTTTGGCCTCGGTGGCGCTCTGGAAGTACTGGCGGCCGAGTTTGAGACAACACATGGCATAGCGACGACCTTCAGCCTGGATACCGAACACGCCAGATTCGACAGAAGCGTGGAGTTGGCTCTTTATCGAACGTCACAAGAGGCATTGACCAACATCGCCAAGCATTCGCATGCGCGTGGTGCCCAGATATCCCTCTCACACAAAAACTGCGAAATCGTGCTGGAGATTAGCGACGACGGACATGGCTTTGCAAAGCGCAATCGGCGAGATCAGGAAGGCAGCTACGGCCTGCTCGGAATGCGCCAGAGAATCGCTGCCGTGAGCGGTAGATTGTCAGTAGAAACAGGGTCGGAAGGTTCAACAATTATCGCTAAGGTGCCACAGGTATCGAACGACGCCAGGATATTGGCCAGAGCGTTCTCGCGTGCTCCAAAAGGAACGACGAATGATCAGAGTACTGCTGGTTGACGACCACCCTTTGCTCAGGGCCGGATTTCGGCTGCTGTTGCAAGACTGCAAAGACATTCAGATCGTTGCCGAAGCCGGCAATTGTGCCGAGGCACTCGCGGCACTCGAGCAGGGTGGGCAGGACGTCGCCATACTGGATATCGGCTTGCCGGATCGAAGCGGTATCGAGGTTCTGTCAGAAATCCAATTGCACTGGCCGAAAGTCGGCGTGGTGATTTATACGCGCATGCCTGAAGAGCAATTCGCGGTGCGCGCGATGAAAGCGGGCGCAGCGGCTTTCCTGAACAAATCGACATCGCCTGAAGAAGTTGCCACCGCGATCCGTACCGTTGCGAAGGGCGGCACTTACGTCAATCCAAGAGTGGCTGCGACACTCGCGCAAAATCTCCGCCGCGACCGTATGGAAATGACTCACGATGATCTCTCGCCACGCGAATATGAGGTATTCGGACTGATCGTCAGAGGAAAAAGTACGACCGAAATTGCAACGCGACTGAGCCTCAGCGCGAAAACGGTGAGCACGCACAAAAAAAACATGATGACCAAGCTCGCCGTCGACAGCACCACGGATCTTGTCAAATACGCGGTTCGCAACGGCCTGGTATCAGTCGACGGTCCCGGAAATTAGCGTCCGTACGTACCTTTTCGATCGCAGCACGCTTGGTCGCAACGTACCGGCTCAACGAGTTGCCCCCGAAAGCCGGGTAAGGCAATCTGTGACTGAATAGCCGAACCGCGTAACCAAACGTAGGTAGTCTGGCGGCGGTCTGCCGCAGAGTCATCGCGGCAGAACCTCAAACAATTGGGCAATCACACAGCACACTGGCAGATGGGCAGCAAGGATTCCAATTGCGGCCCCCACCTTCTCGACAACTACAACACCCGAATTGTCAAGATAAAATTCGCGAAGGATCAGTGAGATGATCTGGACGCGAGAGCAAAAGCCGCTTAAGCTGCGTTTTCCAACTCAGCGGTCATCCGCGAAGGGGGAGGAGAGTAACCGCCAGCAAGAGCGGTAGGGAGGGGGCCCACGAAGTGTTTGCTTCGTGGGCCCTTCCAATTTCCGGACAGCTTTTCGGGTGCTGTTGACCCAAAAGTCGGTTCTACTTTTCTAAAGCGGAAGCAAGTATCGGAACACGCACGGCGCGACGCTCGCGGAGCGACGGCAAAGCCACCCACGTCTGGAAGTACACGGATACAATAGCGTAAACTTTTGGCAACATGTATCGGCACGTCGACGAAACGCGCCGTAATTATCATTTAGGCCTGCACCGATGTCCGATGTTGAAGAATGGTCGTTTCCTGAGAGTCTGCAACCCAGTACGGACGACGTAAATTTTGAACTCAACGCAGTACTTGATGCGGTCGTGACCGTGCGCACCGAAATTCCAGAAGATGCGTTTACTGCCTCAATACTCGGTACTGAGCGCGTCGGGAACGGCGTCGTAATACGCGCTGACGGGCTTGTTCTCACCATCGGCTACCTGATCACCGAAGCAGAAACGGTGTGGTTGACGACAAATCACGGCAATGTTGTATCCGGGTATCCGCTCGCATACGACCAGACAACTGGCTTAGGTCTGATTCAGCCTCTTGGAAAACTCGACGTGCCGGCGTTCGTGCGCGGTACCGCGGCCTCTTGCGAACCAGGCGATGACGTATTTGTCATCGGACAAGGCGGACGCGCTCATGCACTAAAGGCAAAACTGATCGACAAGCGCGAGTTTGCCGGCTACTGGGAGTACGTTCTGGATGAAGCCTTGTTCACAGCCCCCGCGCATCCACAGTGGGGCGGCACCGCACTGGTGGGAGAGAACGGCCGCTTGCTCGGCATCGGTTCCCTTTTGGTGCAAGAGGCAATCGACGGGCAAGCGGTTCAGGGCAACATGATAGTGCCCATCGATTTGCTCGATCCGATCCTCGATGACATGTTGAATACCGGTCGTTCAAGCTCTCTACCGCGGCCGTGGATGGGCATGTACACGACCGAATCGGAAAAAAACCTGGTGGTTGGGGACCTTGCCGACGGCGGCCCGGCTGCATCCGCCGGTATCAAACAAGGCGACCTGGTGCTGGAAGTTGCGGGCACTCGGGTTAAATCTCTGGCCGGCCTGTTTCGAACGGCATGGCAACTTGGCCCTGCTGGAACAATCATCCCGCTTACCGTCGCGCGTGACGGCGATGTATTGCGTTTCGAAGTACGTTCTGCTGACCGCAACGACTTCCTCAAGAAACCACCGCTACATTAAATTTCTGCAGCGTTTTCACGCTGTCATTTTTTTCAAGATGAAATCACGATCAACCAGAAACGGTGCACCCGATGCATGACCTGATTATTCGAGGTGGCAATGTCGTCGATGGCAGCGGCTCACCCGCCCGCATTGCCGATGTCACGGTCGATGCCGGAATTATTACTAACGTTGGAAACGATACAAGCTCGGCACGGCGCGAAATTGATGCGCAAGGCTTACTGGTTACGCCTGGATTTGTCGACGTTCATACGCACTACGATGGCCAGGCTACCTGGGATCCGTATCTCACGCCATCTTCCTGGCACGGCGTAACGACTGCAATTTTTGGTAACTGCGGCGTTGGATTCGCACCCGTGCGGCCGGACGCAGCGCCTTTCCTCATCAACCTGATGGAAGGCGTGGAAGATATTCCGGGAAGTGTTCTTGCCGAAGGCGTGCGTTTTAACTGGGAGTCGTTTCCGCAGTATCTTGATGTCCTCGATGCCGCCCCCAAGGCCATCGACATTGGCGCTCAAGTACCGCACGCACCGTTACGCTTCTATGCAATGGGCGATCGTGGCGCGGACCACACGTGCAAACCAACTGACGAAGAAATCGAATCCATGGGTGACCTGCTCGAACAGGCGCTGCGCGCCGGTGCGCTTGGATTCACAACCTCTCGTACGACCAAACATTTGACCCGTGACGGCCGCAACACGCCCAGCCTGTCAGCGCGAGAAGCAGAAATCAAAGGGCTGGCACTTGCGATGAAGCGTGCCGGTCGCGGCGTATTGGAAGTGAACTCTGACTTCGGTCCAGGCGAATTCGAAATTTTGCGCATGGCTGCGGAAGTGTCCGGCCGGCCGCTGTCGGTTCTGCTGTTACAAGTCAATAACGCACCTGAGCTTTGGCGCAAAACACGCGCACAGATACACGATGCGCGTGCCGCGGGTCTGGACGTCAATGCCCAGGTCGGGTGCCGACCGATTGTCATCATGATGGGTCTCGAAACCAGCATTAATCCGTTCTCGGGGCATCCCGCATGGTTGGAAATGCAACACCTGTCTCCCCACGAACGCTTTTCACGATTGTGCAACGAAGAAGAGCTGCGACGCACGCTTGTTACGCAGCTTCCCGATACGGAAGACACGCGCAGAATGCACGGGTGGATGTCGCGTACCTATATCGTGGACGATGAGTTCGACTACGAACCGTCGCCAGACTGCAGCATTGGCGCCATGGCAGAAGCATCCGGGCGCAGCGTGTGGGAGCTGTCACTTGAGGCGATGATGTCCAGCAATGGCAAACGCTTGCTCGCCCACACGTTTGAGAACTACAGCGAAGGTGATCTCGGAGTGGTAGGTGAAATGTTACGCGACGAGGCAACCATCATGGGACTAGGTGACGGCGGAGCTCACGTTTGTACCGTTTGCGATGAAGGTGCGCCGACCTACCTGCTGTCTCACTGGGGACGTGACCGCAAGCGCGGTGACCTGCTACCAATCGAGTTTCTGATTCGAAAGCATACTCATGTCAGCGCCACTGGCTACGGTTTGCTGGATCGCGGCCTGCTGGAACCTGGCTATCGCGCCGATATCAACGTTATAGACTTTGACCAACTCGGATTGCTGAAACCGGAAGTCGTTTACGACCTTCCTGCCGGCGGAAAACGTCTGCTGCAACGCGCCCGCGGCTACCGGCATACCTTCGTCGCTGGAACCGAAATCGTATGCGCGGATGAACACACCGGTGAGTTGCCCGGTCGTTTGATAAGATAAATCGATCGCCCGCTAACAACGGGTCGCGGGCATTGCGTATCGCATATCACGCATCGCTGCATGACATCCCCACATGGGAGCCCCACCCGGAAGCTATCCGCCCGCGCGTTCTGACGCGAAGTACCGACTGTAGTGCATGCGCCCCTCTGCCCATTCAGGCCAGGTAACTGATTTTCGGCTGGATCTGAGGCCCTGTTGACGTACTACGTCGCAATCACCCCGATTCTGGCCCCCACCGGAGCGGAGGCAGGCAAAGACCGGCACCGCGCACGCCGGTGGCAGCAATGCGGGCCAATACACCGCCTCTTCAATGCGCATCGGCGCCAGAACTGTTGCAGTTCAGCAACAAGTTTGCTTCGCCCCATGTTAAGACGCTGATTGTTATGACCAATTCTGTTGCTTATCCGATTGCCACGGTTTCAAACAAATGCGCGATCGGCTTTCAATCCACTTTCTACGCTTTCCGGAACAGCCGCCTGGCTCGCTCCAGAGGCCGCTCCGCGAGAAAAAGCGAAAAAAACGACTAGCACGGAGTTTGCTCCTACCGGCGCAGGACATCGACATGAAGTGATACGCAAGGCGTTGCAAGGCCATCGAGACGCAACTTCCACTTTAAAAAGAGTGACGTAACGTTTTATCGGGCCTGCACTCGCCATACAGGCAATGACAGATTTGAGAGCGCGGAAAGGGGGGGAATCTCCTAATGGAAGTCGAGCACGACCTTAGTATCCTTGCACTGCTGGCCGACGCCAGTTTTCTGGTCCAGTGCGTAATGGCAATCCTGTTGGGTATGTCAGTGGTGTCGTGGTGGTACATCTTCCGCAAGGCTTATTCGTTCCGTGATACGCAGGAACGGACCGAAGCATTCGAAGCGGGCTTTGTTGTGCGCTCCGACCTCGATTCGCTGTATGAAAAGACGCGAAAGTCGGGCGATCCCAGTGCAAGCCTTGGTCGAATTTTTGTTTCTGGTTTTCGCGAGTTCAATAGATTACGCAGCAAGGCCAAAACGCCACCAGCTGCATCGCTTGTAAAAGGCGCGCAGCGCGCCATGCGTGCAACCTTTCAGCGCGAAATGGACAGCCTGGAAAGCAATTTGTCGTTCCTGGCAACAGTGGGATCGGTCAGTCCATATATTGGCCTGTTCGGCACCGTTTGGGGAATCATGAATTCCTTCCGTGGTCTCGCCAATGTTGGACAGGCGACACTTGCGAGCGTGGCCCCAGGCATCGCCGAAGCACTTGTCGCCACTGCCATGGGTCTGTTTGCCGCGATACCTGCCGTTATCGCATTCAATCATTTCGTTCGCAACCTTGAGGGTCTATCGACACGTTTCGAGAGCTTCATGGAAGAACTTTCCAACGAGTTGCACGACGAAACGGCGACTGCCGAGGACATATAGATGGCGATACGCCGCCGTCCGCGCCTGGTAAGTCAGATCAATGTTGTACCGTATATAGACGTGATGCTGGTGCTGCTGGTCATTTTCATGGTGACCGCACCAATGATCACGCCGGGTGTGATCAATCTACCATCCGTTGGGAATGTAACCAATCCGCCTGCCGAGCCCGTTGAAGTGCAAATCGCCGCCAACGGCTCACTATCGATTATCGACCATGACATATCCGGTCGTGCGCGCTCCGTCAGTCGAAAAGAACTTGCTGAAGTGCTGCATGCCAAACAACTGGAAAAACCCGATCAGGCAGTGATCATCACCGCCGACAAGGAAATCAAATACGACCTTGTTCTGCAAACCATGGATTTGCTGGTTCGCAACAAAGTTGAAAACGTCGGCCTGCTCGCACTGCCGAAGTCCTGACCCCGGTGATCCGATAAGCGATCGACCGCGATGTCTACACTGCTTTTGAATCCCCGACAGATGTACGCTCCCGATCCGGAACAGCAGCCGCTCGCGGCTGGCGTACTTACGGCGGTCGTGCATGTCGTCTTCGCAGCCATTCTGTTCATGAATATGAGTTGGCAACAGGACATCCGTGAGCAGCCAACAGTCAAGCTGTGGAAATCCATACCAACGACCCAGGTGAAAGCCAAGCCAACGACCCGGGTGAAAGCCAAGCGCCCGCGAAAACAAACGCCGGCCGAACCTGCCAGGCCTGATTTCGATCCCACGCCAACGCGAGGCAAGGAACAATTCACCCAAATCACGCCAGACGCAGTCTCGCCTGCTATTCCAGCGCCTTCTCCAGTCGTCGATATTGCGCGACCGGTTACACCGGCGATTGCACCGCTGCGCGCCGATCTCACAGCGCCGAAACGCGAACATGTCGACAAACCAGTACCTGACAGCATCAACAGCGACTCAGGAGAACCCCCACCAACTTATACACCGACGCAAACCGATGTCTCGCAACCGGTTGAACCGCAGATTGACGCATCGCGGGCCGACCTGGCGACGCCCGTCCGCGAACGGATCGATAGGCCCGCGCCCGACAGCCTCAAAGTTGAATCAGTCGAACCCCCGCCAACCTACACCCCGACACAAACCGATGTCTCGCATCCGGTTGAACCGCAGATCGAAGCATCGCGGGCGGACCTGGCGACGCCCGTCCGGGAACGGATCGATAAGCCCGCGCCCGACAGCCTCAAGATTGAATCAGTCGAACCTCCGCCAACGTACACTCCGACGCAAATCGCCGCCGTTTCGCAACCGATTGAAGCGGAAATCGCACCACCTCGCACCGACCTTGCCGCACCGGCCCCTGCACCCGCCGAGAAAACGGCACCCGCCAGCACTAGCACCGAAACGGTAGCGCCGCGTCCGGCACCCAAGCCGGCACGAATTGAAGAACAGCCTGACCGCAAACCCGAGGTCGACGTGGATGCGCTCAGACGGGAACGCGCACTGGCTCTCGCCGAGCAATTGCGCGAAGAAGAAACATCACGGCTCAACGAAACGCTGGAGCGTGAGCAAATCGAACGCGACGAAGAGACAAAAATGCGCGAGGCCCGCGAAAGCAAGCTCGCGCAAGAGCTTCAGGAAATCAGCGCAGCCACGCAGCAACGTCGCTCCGAACTGGAGGCACAACAGGCTCAGAATGCCGCGGCAAGCGGCCTGGCGGACGACTACCGCGCACGCATTAGCGCAAAAATCCGCCAAAGAGTCATTCTTCCACCCGATCTGGAGGGCAATCCACAGGCGATCTACGAGGTGTCGCTGCTGCCCGGTGGGCAGGTCACGCGGGTCCATTTATTGCAATCAAGTGGGGTGTTGACATACGACGCAGCGGTTGAGCGCGCAATTATGGCGGCGCAACCACTACCCGTCCCAGAAGATCCGGAGCTATTTCATGCGACTTTCAAGAACTTTTTCCTAAGCTTTCGTCCGAAAGAGTAAAACGTAATGATCCGTGCAATTCACAGTCTGACTACGTCGTTCGTACTTCTCATAGCATTCCTGTCGGGACCTGCTGTCGCCGAGGTTACCGTCGAGGTCGTCGGTGGCGAGGGGAGCCGAATTCCGATCGCCGTTCTTTCTTTTCACGGAGATGAAGAATCTCAGGACGAGCACCGTATTGGCCAGGTGATTGCTGCGGATTTGATGCGCAGCAGCGCGCTCAGAGTGCTCGAAGCGCCCGGCCTGGGAGCCGGCGTCGACGACAGGGTCGACCATGACTACTTCTCATCCGCAGGCACCGATATGGTCGTCATCGGCAAAGTATCGAAAAAAGGCAGCACGTTCAAAGCCCGCTACGCACTGGTGGACATTGCCCGGAAAAAACGAATTCTCGAAGAGACGATTGTCGAATCAAAGTTCGGAAGGCGGCACCTGGCGCACAGAATCGCAGACAAGGTTCATGAACAACTGACCGGCTATCCGGGCGCCTATGCGACGAGGATCTGCTATGTGGCTCGCGATGGACACAGCTCGGAAATCGTAATCTCCGACTCGGACGGCTATAACCGTCGCGTACTGTACAAGACCAGCGCACCTATCATGTCGCCGCAATGGTCACCAGACGGCACGAGCCTCGCTTATGTATCTTTCGAGCGCCAACGGCCAAGAGTCTACGTGCACACCATAGCCAGTGGAGTACGTAAAGTAGTGGCCAATTTCCGCGGTACCAACTCAGCGCCGGCGTGGTCGCCTGACGGAAAGTATCTGGCAGTCACACTGTCAAAGGATGGTGGCTCGCAAATCCATCTGATCGATGCCGCTGGTGGAAATCCGGTACGCGTGAGTGACAGCCGCTCGCGCGATACGGAACCCAATTTCTCGCCAAATGGGCAGCATATTCTCTTTACGTCAGACCGTGGCGGGACGCCGCAAATTTATCGCGTCGCCGTCGACGGGTCGAATCGCGCGAAGCGAATGACATTCGATGGCGGCTACAACACTTCGCCAAAATACGCAGCCGACGGTGAATCATTCGCCTTCGTTCGGATGAAATCGGGGCGCTTCAGCATCGCTGTGCAAAACATCAGCAGCGGTGACGTCGCCTACCTGACATCAGGGCGCGACGATCGTTCGCCCGCTTTTGCGCCGAACGGAAAAGCCATTTTGTATTCCACGGAAATCAAGGGCCGTGGTGCGCTGGCAGCGGTTTCAATCGACGGCAGTACCAAATGGGGAATCGCAACGTACGCGCATGATATTCGGGGTCCCTCCTGGGGCCCATATGAGTCGAACCGAGTGGAGGTACCGAAATGAAACGTTTTCTGATACTGAGCCTGGTCGTGATTCTGTCGGCCTGTGTGAATTTGGGTGACAGAGGCTCCCAGGGCGAAGAGGAACTCGCTGCACAGGAAGCAGCGCGGCGGGCGGCCATGAGCGAGGAAGCGCGCGAGCGTTACGATGCGATGACCGAGGAAGAGCGCGAGCGCTACAACGCAATGACCGATGAAGAGCGCGCGGTCTACGATGCAATGACCGACGAAGCGCGCGAGCGCTACGACGCAATGACCGATGAAGAGCGCGCGGTTTACGACGCAATGACCGACGAAGCGCGCGAGCGCTACGACGCGATGACCGACGAAGAGCGCGAGCGCTACGACGCAAAGACCGAGGAAGAGCGCGCGATTTACGATGCAATGACCGACGAAGCGCGCGAGCGTTACGATGCGATGACCGAGGAAGAGCGCGCACGCTACGACGCAAAGAGCGATAAAGAGCGCGCAGTTTACGATGCAATGACCAAAGACGAGCGCGCGCGCTACGACGCAATGACCGAGGAAGAACGCGCGGTTTACGATGCGATGAGCGATGAAGAGCGCGCCCAGGAAGTAGCTCGCATCGAGGAAGAACGCCGTCAGGAAGAAATTCGTATTCAGAGTGAACTTGCCCAGATCGAAGAACTGCGCCAACTGCGGTTGGAAGACAATGACGATCCCGCCCTGGTCGGAATGGTTACGGAAGAGCAACTTCGGGAGGCTAACCCGCTACTTCTAGAGCAATCTATTTACTATGACTACGATCAGTACAGTGTCAACACGAAATATGCAGCGATCATCACAGCGCATGCACGCTTTTTGGTTGCAAATCCGACCATAAAGATTTTCATGGAAGGGAACTGCGACGATCGTGGAAGCCCGGAATACAACATCGCGCTAGGCCAACGGCGGTCCGATTCGGTGGAACGCGCATTATTGGCACTGGGCGTACCGCCGCGGCAAATAGAAGCTGTCAGTTTTGGTGCCGAACGGCCGGTCTCATTTGGACAAAATGAAGATGCCTGGGCGCGTAATCGTCGCGCTGATTTTGCTTATCCCATGCTGAAGGACCCTGACGTTTACATCGTGCCCACTATACGAGCACTGTCGAACAACGAGTAAGCGTGAGCAGCAAAGAAATCAAACCAGAGTCATCTGAGAAAGGCGGTCAATCCTGCCGGTTAGGCGCGATCGGATTGTTTCTGTCGGTGTCATTTGTTGCCGTACCATGCAATGCGGACGAAGCAGACACGACGGCGGCAGATTCGAATGCAATCCAGTTGATAGAGATTCTCAACCATAATGACGCGCTCAACACCGAGATCGCGACATTGCGCGGCCAGGTCGAAGTGCTGTTGCAAGCAGCGGAGCGATCAGGCGAGACTCAGAAAGTCATTGCAACAGACTTCGACCGCAGACTCAGCCAGATTGAATTAACTCCCGCGCAGGACACAAGCGAGGATAAGACCAGAATCGCAGAGTTGGAAAGCAGAATGCTGCAGCTTGAGGAAGCTCTGGCAGCCATGCATGCCGTCATTTCCTCGGCAGACCACTCCCAGGTGGAAACTAACCATGCAGACGACGCATACGAGGCCGCTCTCGAAACGTACCGCCTCGGCGATGATGAAGCCGCAATTCGTCAACTTGAGGCTTTTTTGGAGGCATACGGCAGCCACGCAATGGCCCCCAACGCGCGTTATTGGTTGGCCGAAGCGCAACTTCGGCAGACTCACTATGGAACCGCCATCGAAACCGGGCAGACACTGATATCCGATTACCCCGAGAGCGAAAAAGTACCCGATACCATTTTTCTTCTCGGCAAAGCGTACCTGGCTATGGGTGACGTACTTTCTGCTCGCGAAACCTGGGAAGCCCTCGTAGCGGATTACGCCGATACCGGCGCCGCAGACAAAGCACACGATCTTCTGGATCGCCTACCTTGATCAGCATTCTCGTCCTGGTGTAATCAGGGCTTATAGACGTCGCTGGCGAGCACCACGGTAGTCTGACTGGTGCGATTCTCCGCCCAGTGCACTGTGTTCTTGTCTTCCACGAATGTGTCGCCTGCGTGGTGATCGAAGACGCCCTTACCCTCGACGTGCTCGGTCAAAGTACCTTTCAAGACAGTTACGATGCCCGGGCGTCCCTTGTGGCTGTGTAAGGGTGCCGCACCACCAGGTTCAAAGGTGATTACACGCACACGTAGTTGCCGCCCTTCGACGCCGTCCACTTCGTGGCTGAGATCCAGTGCGGTGGGTGCGCTCACATTCATGCCACGCATTTTCTCCGGCGGTGTATTTTCCCCGACAACCACGCCCGCTCCGAATGCCATTCCAATTGCTGCCGCTAAACACAGCCCCCACGCAATGCTCTTCTTGTTCACAACGCTTCTCCTCCAGAATATTCAGGGCCTGTTAACAGGTCATAGACAGTCCAATAAGCTGTATTGCACTTTCTCATGGGTAAAACTGGTAAATGCTTTATGGACTGAGGTCGGCACCGTTCCCCACTGCACTACGGATAGTATCGCAAGCAGGTATATGCGCTGAATATCGAACTCTCGTTCGATCAGATGTCACAGGTGCGGTGGGCAGCAAGGCACCATGCATAAGATTGCGCGCACCTCAGGGCCGCAATACCCTATTTGTAGAACAGATGCTGCCCGATCCTGGCGATCGGCTTTTTGCCGCGGGACCAGCTGGGTCGAATGTAGTCAGCATGGTAGTGCACGGCACCGTCGAGCACATTGGCTCGGCGTCCGGAATAGGTCAGTTCAGCCACATTGACTGCGCGCGCCCACGACTTGCCGCGCGGCGGCGCATTGTCATCGAGTTCTGTCCAGGAGAATGCCCCAACGTAGCGCTTACGCAAATAATCCCATTTCTGCTGGTATACCGCTTCGCAAATGGTGTTCGGATAGCGCTGGTCGGCAACACGATTCATCGTAACCTCGGCAACGGCATACTGGCCTTCAATCGGCTCGCCTCGCGATTCGTAATACACGTTCAAGGCGAGACAATTCAGTTCAGCCCGACCACTATCGCGCACCTCCTTCGCATATATCAGTGATGCGAACAGTACGATTGTTACGCTGGCCCCCGCTCCGAGTACCAACGGCACACGGTTGCCCGTATCCCACAGAAAACGGGCATGGCCCCACCACCTGGAAGCCAGAGAAATACGTCGGCCAGCAAACCGGCGTCTAAAATTTCTGACAAACATCATCAGCTTTCTGAAACAGTGTCAGACAGGATTGGCTACGCGAGATTAGCCGCAAGATTCAGACCGCGACTTGCGCACGACGATGAGATCAAGAAGCCTGCGGGACTTAGGGTGATTCGGCTACACTCGCCGGGCGACCGAAACGCCGACGTTTCGGCAACCTGCGGCTTCGTGCTTCTGCGCCGCAAACCTGATCGCGAACTTAACCGCGAGTGCGCTGCGCAAAACGCTATTTTGCTTTGAACCGCGGTTTTCTCTTTTCCATGAACGCACGCCTGCCTTCGACATAGTCGTCGCTCATCATACAGACGTCGATGGCGGCTTCAGCCGCAGAATAGTCACCGTGCGCAGATATCAGCGATTCAAAAGCGACCTTCGATGCAGCAATCGTGAGCGGCGCGTTAGCCGCAATCTTGAGCGCGACGCCCTCCACATATTCGTCAAGCTCAGCATCCGCGATCACTCGATTGACCAAGCCCATTGTCAGTGCCTCGTCCGCGTCGTAAAGACGGGCGGTGTACATAATTTCCCGAGCAGCGGCATGGCCCACTGTCGCAATAAGGCGGTTGTTGCCGTGCACGCCGTAACCCAGACCCAAACGGGCGGCTGGAATGGCAAAACGTGCCGACGCGTCCGCGTAGCGCAAATCGCACGAAAGCGCGGTTGCGAGACCACCACCAACACAAAAGCCGTGAATCAACGCAATTACCGGCTTCGCTGAAGATTCGATTGCAGCATGCGCCGCGTCGACGGCTGCTTCGTAAACTCGCACCCCTTCGCCGCTCGATCGGTTCTTTTCGAATTCAGAGATATCAGCACCAGCCGCAAATGCGGTTTCGCCCTCGCCCCGAAGAATGATGCACCGAATATCAGGATCGTTGTCGAACTGTGACATTGCGGCTGGAATGGCGCGCCACATTTCAGCGTTGATCGCGTTTCGCCGGGCAGTATTGTCAAACGCCATGCGGCCTATCGCGCCGTCGCTCTCAAAATGCAATCGCCCTTCGCTCATTACATCTCCTCAAATTACCTTGTCGGATCGCAAGGCAGCAATTTCATCGTCGGTAAAGCCGACTTCCCGGAAGATCTCTTCGTTATGCTCGCCCGCAGATCCGATTGTACGTTTCATCTTTGACGGCGTGCGCGACAGACGCATCGCCGGTCCAACCAGGCGCACTGCCCCACCATCAGCTTTTGGAGCGGTCACAGCCATTCCGAGATGCGCGACCTGGGCGTCATCGAACACTTCGTCCATCTTGTAAATCGGGCCACATGGAACACCTGCATCGTTTAGCAGCGCAATCAAATCGCCCGACTTGTACTGCTTTGAACATGCCGCGATCGCGGAATTAAGCGCAACGCGGTTATCCGAGCGCAACTGCGCAGTGGCATAGTCTGCATGCATCGCCATTTCGGGTACTCCCAGCGCATCGCACATCCGCTTATAAATGACGTCACCTGCCGCCGCGATGTTCACGAAACCATCCAACGTCGGATAGACACTGGTCGGCATCGATGTCGGATGATCGTTGCCTGCCTGGCCCGGCACCTCACCTTCGGCCAGCCAGCGCGCCGCCTGAAAATCCATCATCGTCACCATCGCGGAGAGCAATGAACTCTGCACCCATTGGCCTTTTCCGGAAACGCTGCGTTCCTGCAACGCGATGAAAATGCCGATCGCCGCAAACAGACCTGCGCTCAGGTCGGCTACTGGTATGCCCGCGCGCACCGGGCCATGCCCAGGCAAACCGGTGACCCACATAAGTCCGCCCATGCCTTGCGCGACCTGGTCGAAGCCGGCGCGATCCCGATAAGGACCGTCCTGGCCAAAACCGGAAATACTGGCGTAAATGAGGCGGGGATTTTCCTTTGCCAAGGTTTCGTAATCGATGCCGAGCTTGTGTTTAACATCGGGCCGGTAATTCTCGACCAGAATGTCAGCAGTACGTATCAGACGCTTGAGCGCATCGACACCACGAGCATCTTTCAGATTAATCGTGATCGAGCGCTTGTTTCTCTGCAGATTCTGGAAATCGGAACCCGAACGCGGCCCAAATCCTTCGTCGGTCGAAACGCTCGGCATCTCGACCTTGATGACATCAGCGCCCCAGTCAGCGAATTGTTTGACACAGGTCGGACCTGCTCGCACTCGAGTCAAGTCGATAACGCGGATGTGTGAAAGGGCTTCGCTCATGGCGCGTCAGGCGTCCGTGACGCTACGGTTGACCCAGCGTCCGGTCTCGACGGTGTGGAAAAAATCCTCAATCACACGATTGAACAACGCTGGCTCTTCGATATTCAAGACATGGCCACTCTTCGGCAGGACCACGAGTCCGCAGGTGGGAATAGTGCGTTTCATCATTACCGATGGCTCCAAGGTTGAATCATCTTCGTCACCGGCAACAACAAGCAGCGGCGCAGTAATCCCGGCCATTTCTTTTTTGAGGTTGTAGAGAGAAGGACGTTTGCCCTGATAGTTTTCCATGGTATTAGCTGACCCGGTGGTCGAGTGCTCGCCAAAATTGCGGATAAAGTCCTCAAAGCCACGCGGATCCTTTTCCCTGAGTTGCAACCGCGTCGGACCGTGCCCATATGTCGCGGCGACATGTTCCATTCCTTCGTCGAGAATGGTTTGCGCAAGCGCTGCGGCTTCTTTCTGAAACGACTCGTACTGATCCGGGTGCGCCCCGTATCCGCAACCAGCCACTACCAGCGACAATGCGCGATGAGAATATGCCATTCCGAAATGCAGTGTCGCGAATGCACCCATCGACAAACCCACGACGTGTGCACGCTCGATATCAAGTCCGTCCAGAATGCACAGGATGTCGTCGCGTGCCCGCTGCTGAGAATAGGAGTTGCCGTCAGGCGGCACGTCAGATGGCGGATATCCACGAGCGTTGTAGGTGATGCAGCGGTAGCGCCGCGAAAAATGCCGAACCTGCGGTTCCCAGCTTCGGCAATCACCAGCGAATTCATGTGCAAACACAACCGGTGTTCCGTCGCCGGTATCCTCATAATAGAGCTTAACGCCATCGTCGGCAGTTACATGTGGCATATCCGTACCCTGATCGTTCCGATTGTGAGTTTAAGAGTCTGGACTAGACTACCCAAATCCTGGACCGAAGGAAACCATTGCGTAGGTGCGGAGAAATTCCCTTTTCGCAAGCTGAACCGCTCTACCCCTGGCGCCAGGCACCGTGCCGAAGCGCCGTAGGACGTTCGCAAGGCAATACTCATGTTCACTGACAGATAGCAAGCCAGCGTGACAAAACGGTTTTTCCTGACACGCCAAATGTGATGCGAGGCGAGCACTTGCCGACCGTTACCTGGAACATGGTTGCTGCGCAGTGGTGACCACGCGCAATACAACGACTCCGGCACTACTTTGGATGCCGAAAAATTCAGGCTAGCTGGATTTCTTACCATAACAAAAGCAGGCGAAAGATCATGGACACGACCAAAGTAGCAATACTCGATGATTGGCAAAGCGTGGCACAAAGTAGCGCCGACTGGAGCGGACTGGCACAGCAGGCAGAGCTGGTATTTTTCAATGAACCATTTGCCGGCCCGGACGAGCTTGTTCAGAAGCTCGCTGACTTCAATGTCATCATCGCGATGCGTGAACGCAGCGCCTTCCCGAAGGAAGTCATCGACAGGCTTGAGAATCTGCGAATGATTGCGCTTACCGGCGCGCGTACCTGGACGATGGACCTGGACGCCTGCACTAATCACCACATACCTGTGTGTCACACGACCGCAACAACAGCGAGCGCAGCAACAGCCGAACTCGCGCTCGCGCTATTGCTTGCAGCCGCACGCCACGTTCCTGCGGCGGATGCATCGATGAAAGATGGTCGATTCCAGCAAAAACTGACGGCTGGAAGAGTGCTCGAAGGCGCCACTCTGGGCGTGGTTGGCCTGGGAAAAATTGGTGCGCGTATGGCGCGTTACGGACAGGCGTTAGGAATGAACGTACTGGCCTGGAGCCAAAACCTGACAGACGAGGCCGCCCGCAGCGCCGGTGCGCGGCGCGTAGACAAGGTCGAATTGCTCACCGAATCTGATGCGATTTCCCTGCACGTCGTCCTTAGCGAACGATCACGCGGTGTCATCGGTGCTGCGGATCTGGCCAACATGAAAGATGACGCGATACTAATCAATACGTCGCGTGGGCCACTGATCGATGAGGCGGCATTGCTGGAGAATCTGGGTAGCGGTCGCCTGACTGCGGCGCTAGACGTTTATGACCGGGAACCGCTTCCCGAAGATCACCCGTTGCGCGCTTTGTCCAATGTGGTCCTGACACCGCATCAAGGCTATTGCACACACGAGATCTATTCGCAGTTCTACCGCGAATCGATCGAGAACGTACTCGCGTACCTGGCAAAGACACCGATTCGAATGCTCAATCCAGACGCGTGGCAGGGTTAGTGCAATCCTTAACTAATTCAACCCGTCGGAGTTGGGTTGTGCAACAAGGCAAAGGTCGGTGAGCGCAGACGGATTCTGAAGATTTCATACACCTGACGGAAACCGCACGTGGCGGGAGTCAGTGACGAAAAGTCGGTGAAATATGAACCGTTACCGTTCCGTCATAGCCGAACAAACCTGCATCCGATTGCAAGGCGCGATTTGCCGGCGCTACCCTAAATCTGAAATGCCCTCAAACGAGAACGCGGTCAGTCAAAGGCAGATTCAATCAAGATCATTCGGATCGTCAGACCAACGGCGACACGGACCGCCATTTTCGAATTCAAACGAGAAATCCGAATCGAAGTCGTCCATTTCGTCGTCGTCGTATTTCTCCATTTCCCGAATAAGCGCCTGTAAACGGAGCTCAGCGGCCGATTCATTCTCGAAATCCTCATTAAGCCTTTTAACGGCCTCGCCGGCTTGCAAATAATCTCGCTTGGTTCTGATCGGCCTTGCAGCCCCGTTTCTTTGGTGTTGGCGTCGCTGAGTCATAGCAGCCTCCCTCGACAAATTAGCGAACGGCATCGTTGCTCTTTTCATTTGACCTCCGATTTCCGTAATTGCGGCACGATTGACTGGACAGGAAAAACGTGAATAGTTTCCAGCCCTGCTGCTGGTTGTTGAATGCAAGATTTGATCCCAAAATCGGCAATGAATGATGCGACGCAATATGCCAACAGGCCGCGACATGCAACTATCTGTGAAAAATAAACTTAGCCTGAATCTGATCTCGGTTGAGGCATGTTGTAGTGCACTATAGGTGGGTATGACAAAACGACACGAAAGCAGTAAATATGGACAAGGTGCGAAAACGAACGCGCACCGTTACCATGCGTCGCAAACTTGAACACAATCGCGACAGGCGCATTTCATACACCTTCGGGCGAGTCACAACAGCAACATGGATTTGCATAACCAATTCAACTGGGAGAACCTTGAATGACTACTGCAGCACTCGGATTCGTTGGTGTCGGCAAGATGGGAGGACCAATGACGGCCCGGCTACTCAATGCCGGCCACAAAGTATGCGTATTCGATGCAAGCGCCGAAGCGATGGCGGCGGTCGAACAACTCGGCGGCCAAACCGCCGGATCTGCCGCCGAAGTAGCATCAGTCGCCGAGACTGTGTTTTTGAGCCTGCCCGATCCGCAAATTGTTCAGACCGTCGTACTTGGCAAAGGCGGCATCATCGAAGGCACAAAAGTAAAGCGCGTGGTTGACTTCTCTACAATCGGCCCACGAACGGCAAGCAGCGTTGCCAAAAACCTCGGCGCAAATGACATGGCATACGTTGACGCGCCGGTCAGCGGGGGCGTAAAAGGCGCTCGCGAAGGCACGCTCGCAATTATGGTTGCTTGCCCCGCTTCCATTTTCGCGAGCACCGAAGACATTCTGAAAAACTTCGGCAAGGTGTTCCACCTCGGGGAAACACCTGGTCAGGCGCAAACAATGAAAATCGCCAATAACCTCCTCGCCGGAGCCGCCATCGCGCTCACCTCTGAAGCAATGGTCATGGGTGTAAAAGCCGGTCTCGATCCGAAGTTGATGCTCGACGTTCTCAATACCAGCACCGGCCGCAACAGCGCAACGCAGGACAAATTTCCAAGATCAGTGCTTCCGGGAAGTTTTGATTTCGGCTTCACCACCGGTCTGTCGTACAAGGACATCAGCCTGTGCATTGATGAAGCCGAAGCGCTCGGCGTACCAATGGTCGTCGGATCTGCCGTGCGACAAATGCTTGCCGTAACCAAAGCGATGTATGGCGCCGATTCGGATTTCACCTCAATCTGTCGCGTCGTCGAGTCCTGGGCCGGGGTCGAAGTACGCGGCTGACGCGTACAAATTTAGTAGTCGCGGCTGACGCGTACCATTTTAGTAGCACGCCGCTGACGCGTCCTGACATAGAGGCAAGCGGCTAACCTCCGATAACACTGGATACCAGAAGACCGCGCAATGCGAACCGCTACCGTTTCAATCGAAAATGCCAATAACGATGCGTTTCTGGAACGGCTTGCGACGCGCAACCAGAATCGAGAAGTTCATTAACGACATCGAACACCACGAAGACGCCGGCCAGCTCGCGTCATTGCTGAGCGGCGCGGAGAACAAAAATGGCAATCTGGAATGAAAAGGTAAGGCCGCGGGCAATCTACCGTCTCCGGGAAACTCTTCCAGACGCAGAGTTACATGAAGTTTGTGTGCGGCAACGCCGCGTTTGACTGCGACCTGAGAGCCTGTCATTAAGACTCCAGGCAAATATCTACCATCAACAGGAGAACAACATGAACGATGAATTATACGAAAGAGGAATGGAAATTCGTAAGGCGGTAGTCGGTGCAGAGCATGTAGAAAAGTCACTCGCGTCGGCCGATGATTTCAACATGCCCATGCAACGACTCGTTACCGAGTATTGCTGGGGAGCTGTCTGGGGTCGGGAAGAATTGCCGAAGAAGACACGGAGTATGCTAAATATCGCCATGCTTGCCGTGCTCAATCGCCCCAACGAATTCAAGTTACACGTACGCGGAGCAATCCGAAATGGTGTTTCCAAAGAAGAGATTCGTGAAATCCTCCTCCAGGTCGCAATCTATGCCGGTGTTCCCGCTGCGATCGATTCATTCCGGAACGCCAAGGACGCGCTCGCCGAACTGGAAAAATCGTAAACACGGTCGTTTGTTCAGCGCACGTTAGGTACCACGCCTTTCCCACAATACGGAGCAGCGCGTCATGACGGATGACAGCTACGAAATCTACGCCATCAAGTACGCACAATTGTCGCGGCGTTCGCCAGACAACTTCATCGGTGGCGACCCGCACGATACCGATATGCCACTCGACTATTTCGTGTGGCTTGTTTCGAACAAGAATCGAACAATCGTTGTCGATACAGGTTTCGATCAGGAATCAGCAGAAAAACGCAACCGGGAAATTGTTCGCCCCGTTGAAGAGGGCGTGCGCGCGCTCGGATTTGAACCAGAAAAGATCGAGGACGTTGTCATTACCCATATGCACTATGACCACGCCGGCAACTTACCGCTCTTTCCCAATGCAAAATTTCACCTGCAGGACTCTGAAATGGACTACGCGACCGGTCGCTGCATGTGCCACGACATCATGCGCCATGCGTACGAGCCCGATCACGTTGTGCACATGGTGCGCAGCGTATTCGACCAAAGAGTGCTGTTTCATAGCGGCTCTGCGGAAATCGCGCCGGGAATCGAATTGCATCACATCGGCGGCCATACCAAAGGCCTGCAATGCGCACGCGTAAAAACGGAGCGGGGTTGGGTCGTGCTCGCCTCAGATGCCAGCCATTTCTATGCCCATATGGAGCAGGATCGCGCCTTCCCGATCGTCTACAACGTCGCTGACATGCTCGAAGGTTTCAATACCTTGCGAGAACTCGCCACTTCACGGCAACATATCATCCCGGGTCACGACCCAATGGTGATCGACCGGTATCCTTTTGCCAGACCAGGAATGGAAGACTGGATCGTGCGACTGGACGCACAACCAAACGTATGAATCGGCCTGTCACGTAAAGTCCTTGCGCCTGGCAGCCGCACCATCTCAGGGCCCGACAGGCTGCTAGCTGCCCGGTTTGCCTCCTGGCCATACCGGCGATTGCGCGAGGTCAGGCCATGCAGCGGCTGCGCGACAGGCTTTCTCGGCCTGCTCAGGCGGTTTGCCCGAATCCCAGTGCTGGGCAATGTAGCGATTGCCGGTAATGCCACTGGCAGCGTCCGAGCACAACCAAACGATTGGCGGCGCCATTACCTCTGGTTGCACGAGATCTTTACGTTCGAATCCAGCCTCATCCGGCACCATCGACGTATTGGACGGCCCGCCGGGGACGACAACGTTCACAGTAACACCGGTGCCTTCGAATTCTTGCGCATGACCAAGCGACATCGCCTCCAGACCCGCTTTGCACGGCCCGTACGGCTGAAAGCCAGCGCGCAGCATCGTAAAGAAACTGGTTGTAACGTTGATGATACGTCCCCAACGCTGATCAAGCAGGTGCCCGATCGCCGCCCGTGTGAGATTCCACGCGCCAGACATATTTACCGCAACGAATTGCTGCCAGATTTCAGGCTCAATCTCCTGAATGCCGACCGGTCTGGTCATATGGTCACTGCGAATAACGCCCATACCGATTGCGCCATTGTTGACTACGATGTGCAAACCGCCGAGATTCTTGCGCGCATCGCGAACCGCGCGTGCACAGGCCGCAAAATCGGCAATGTCGACTACGGCAGAAAAAATGTTGTCTATCGGAAAGTCAGCTACTTCGTTCTCCAGCTGCGCAAGTCCATCGGCGTCAACATCCAGCGCAGCCACTTTCGCGCCTTCAGCCAAGAACCCTTTCACAAGCACGCGCCCGAATCCACCGGCAGCGCCAGTGATGATGGCTGTTCTGCCTTGCAACATTTGGTCAGGCATTTATCTACTCCACGCTAAACAAGCTAGAAAAAACGGTCGACAGCAGATACTCGAAAAATTCCTGCTTTTGTAGCTGTTGCTCCAGGAACTAATGGTACCGGTGTACGCTGATGAGGCATCTGCTTTCACATGACGAACGTAAGGAATTGTACAAGGGCTTTAATCCCGCATTGATCGGCACGCTGGCAGCCAGATTCCATTTCAAGAGCGATTCGCTGTGCCGCCAGTTGCAGTACTGGTCGAAACTTCTTCCGGAGAAAGGATAGACCATGGAACACTCCATTAGCACTGCGCAACCGATACCAACTGGCGCAATCGTAAAGCATGTCGAATTCACGCGTCCTTTCCATTGGCTTGGTCTTGGGTGGGACGACTTGAAACAGAATCCACTGCCGAGCATTTTCCACGGTTTGATCCTGGCTGCACTGGGTTGGTTGATCTTTGTCATATGCAGTACGCAAATTGAACTGTTGGCACTTTCAGTTTCCGGTTTTCTGCTGGTCGGGCCCATATTCGGGGCTGGTTTTTACGCCCTGTCGAAAATGCGTACGAATAGACAAAAAGCGAGCTTCGATACCTCACTCGACGCTGCCATTAAGAATATTGGATCGCTCGCGCGCCTGGGTGGCGTGCTGGCGATCATTGCGATCGTCTGGGCGATCGCGTCCGACGTGATGTTCCGGCAAGAGTTCGGAGGCCAGTTACCTGAAATCGAGATCAGCTTCTACCGCACGATTTTCGAATGGCAAAACCCGGGCTTTGTCGCGACCTATCTTGCCACTGGCGCCATTCTCGCGGTGCTGGCATTCTTGATATCGGCAGTGTCGGCACCGATGATTTTTGACCGCGGTGGCAGCACCAGGGCGGCAATCGCCACCAGCATGAAAGCGGTAGCGATGAATCCACTCGCGATGGCATTGTGGGCCGCGTTGATCGTCGTACTAACCATATTCGGCTTTGCGACTTTGATGGCCGGTATGATCATCGTCCTGCCCCTGATCGGGCATGCCACCTGGCATGCGTACAAGGACCTGGTGGAGTAATGGTGACGCGGGGCGTGAAGGCCACAGAACTCGCTTATTACACCGCCACCACCCCGCCATCCACAACCAGTTCAGTACCGGTGATATAGGACGCCTCGTCGGACGCCAGAAACACGATCGCGTAGGCTGCCTCCTCCACCCGGCCGGCACGCCCCATGGGGATCGATTCAATGATCTTTTCTCTCAGCTTGGGGTCGGCCGCTGATACCGAAGTGCGCATTGGTGGCATCAATCCAGGGTGTACAGAGTTCACGCGTATGCCGTCTTTCGCATACTGGACCGCAGCAGATTTGGTCATAAGGCGAATGGCCGCTTTCGCACCGTTGTAACCCATGTGCACGAACTCCTGGCCGACAATGCCGGACATCGAAGACATATTGACGATCGATCCACCGCCGTTTTTTTGCATTGCCGGTATTGCGTACTTCATGCCCAGAAAATTGCCACGTGCATTGACCGACATCAGTCTGTCAAAGTACTCAACGTCCATGCGATCTGTGACCGCTCCGCTGAGCCCTGCATTGTTGACCAGTATGTCGAGTCGGCCATACATGGCTACAGTCGCATCGACTCCGGAACGCCACTGCCCCTCGTTGGACACGTCCAGCGCAACAAAACTCGCGTCACCACCGGAGGCATTGATTGCTTCAGCAACGGCTGTCCCTTCGTTTTCCAGTATGTCAGCGATCATCACTCTGGCGCCCTCCTCTGCAAAAATGCGCGCTGCACTTTCGCCCATCCCCGACGCCGCGCCGGTAATGAGGGCAACCTTGTTTTTCAATCTCATGTTTATATCTCCTCGAAGCAGTTGACGGAAATGACGTTAAGTCCGACAGCGGGCCGTTGCCCGGTGTCCAGGCATTGCTATCTTATGGCTACAAGAATCTCCGCGCTTCTGAAGAAATTCATCTCGCTAAATTTCGCCTTTGGCATAGCGCTCCTCAGGCACGGTCAGAGCGAGTTCAGCCGCGAGCAGCCTGGATTCCAGATCGGCGTTATCGCGAACGGATTTCCGGCTTGAGTACAGGTGCTTGATCGCCACCACAACCAGCATCAGTGACATAAGCAAGAAGATTATCATCGTCAGTCCAACGAAACCCTTGCCCATCGCAAAATTCAGCACCGTGATTCCTCCGATTGTCAGGCACGCCAGCTATCAGACGCGTTAGCCGTGGATCCGCCTGATCCTCAGGAATGATACGTGCGTGGTGATTCAGAATCATTGATCTGAATCATTCGGAGAGTCAATGTCCATGGCGGCCTGCAGCAATGCAATGAGCAGAGTTTCAGAACTTTCCGGCAATCATGGACACGCTCGATACCCATTGCCGTGAACGACCCCACCCTCCTGCCCGCCCTCGCAAGCGTGGTATTTTTCCGGATCTCAGGATACTCGGCACTCAAAGTCACCGAACAGGCGCGTCTACGCTCACAGCTTGAGGGCGCAGTCGCAGTATCACTTGTTGACGTACCGGAAGATTGCAGAATTCTGTTGGATGCACCTGACGGGATGGCGGTTGCAGTCTTGCACAACCCCGAGGCGGCATTAGACATTGCCGAGCGTTGTGCGGGCGTGGCAGAGGTTAGCATTCCGCTGGCAATCGGTATCACTCACGGCGCGATACAGGAATCTCCGGACGAATCATCTCATCCTGGTCTGGCTGGAGATGCCATCGGGGTTGCCGCTTCGATTGCCGATTTCGTCGGGCCGCAGCGCATTACTGCGTCGCGGACATTCGCGGATGCTTTGTTACAGGCAAACCCCCGGCGCGCGCGCAACCTTAAAAGAGTCAGTACATATACCGATCGACACCTGCGCACCCACGAACTTCTGACGCCCAAGTCTGGCTCTGCTGCGATTCGCCGCAAAGTGCTCTGTATCGGGCTGGGCGCAATTGTAGTTGGCCTCTTGGGTAGCGCCATCGGGGTCCGAAATGCACGACGCCGATCAAGCGAACCGATTTGGAAAACCTTTGGAAATCGGTCGCGTGGGCTGCTGCGCCAGTACAAGCCGGATGACCGCTAAAACCAGGAAAACCCAGAAGAAGCAGCTCGGCCGCTACAAGGTTGTAGCCGAAGTTGGTCGCGGGGCAATGGGAATTGTATACAAAGCCGAGGACCCGGTTCTCGACCGCCCGCTGGCGATCAAGACTATATTCATCCCGGCGGACGAGGCTCATCGAGAGGAGTACGAAGCGCGATTTGATCAGGAAGCGCGTGCGGCCGGTCGTCTTGCCCATCCAGGCATTGTCACCATCTACGATGTCGGACGCGAGGGTGAGGAGTTGTTCATGGCAATGGAGTTGCTGGAGGGCATCGACCTTTCCGCGCGCACCAAAGAAACGCGCTTCAGCGTCCCGGAGACCATCGAGATCACCGCGCAAGTGGCGGAAGCGCTGGCATTCGCTCATGACCGTGGCGTGATCCATCGCGACATCAAGCCACCGAATATCATGATTGTCGACAATGGCCGTGTAAAGCTGATGGACTTCGGAATTGCCCGCGTACACCAGTCAGATTTGAAGACGGAAACCGGCGTCATGCTGGGCACGCCCCGGTACATGTCTCCGGAACAGGTATCGGGCCGCCCGACTGATCACCGCTCGGACATATTCTCGCTTGGCACAGTGATTTACGAAATGCTCACGGCATCGAAACTATATGCCGGCAGTGACCCGGGCGAGATCGTTTACAACGTGGTCAATTTTCGCCCGGTGCCGCCAAGCTACATTAATCGCCAAGTGCCACCCATGCTCGACCTGGTGTTGGCGAAACTCCTCGAGAAGGATCCTGAAGCGCGCTATCAGGATGCGCACCAACTTGCAATTGATCTTCGCGCGTGTCTGACTGAAATCAGCATCGCCGAGCGCCACGCCGAGTCGACAGTGCGAATCGAATCAACCATGCGCACCGAACACATTACCAAGACCGGGGAAGAAGATGTCGATGACACAGCGGCGATAGCGGCCAACGATGATCAGGAACACGCCGAGGAGTCGATCCAAAACGCATCAATGACGGCGAAATCGCACCCGCGCGTAGCAGCGGTCATGGTCGATGCCACCACGCGGCTACCAGTGTCACGTTCGTTTTCCTGCGAGGCAGCACTGAAGCGGCTTACTCATCCCACGTCGAAAGACCATGCCCGCCTGGTGCGCGCGCCAAGGCCTCCGGGGATTTTCATGCGTACCGTGCGCGATGGCGATTTACGCATGCTGCTCGTAACAATCTCTATTGCCATTATGGTCGCTGCACTTGTTGCGACGTACTGACCAATTGCGACTACTGACCTGCTGCGACCCACTGACTTATTGCGATCTACTCACCAGGTGCGCGCCATGTGAATCACTGAGAATTGCGGCGCAAGTAGAGAACCAATAGTAACCACCGTGCGTGCTCACGCACCATCACAGAAGGCTACATCGGGTAGAACAGGCCACCCGAGAATATCAATGCCGACTTCACCGGTTTCCCCGGCATGAGTTCGCCAAGCGCGGCGCAGTACTCCCTAAGCTGATTACGGTATGGATGCGCGGCAGCTTCCAGATTCTCTGCATCAATCGAATCGCCTGTTTTGTAATCGAGAATCCAGATCTCGTTATTAAACTCCACAACGCGGTCCATACGTCTGAGCTCACCTTTCTGTGACACATACGCGAACTCGTTATAGGCGCGCACATAATTTTCCGGCCGGAAGAAACGCGCCAGCTGCGGCTCAGCGACGATCAGTTGCACTTCCTCCCATAGGGCATCGAATTCACGATCCGTCAATTCGAGTTTGTCGCGAAGATCATCACGGCCTTCGACGGCAGGCGGGACGCATTTTTCCAGCACGGCGTGCACCAGGGTGCCGTGCCGCCGTCGTCGATCAACCAGATCATCGGTGCGTTTACCTACTCGTAATGGCGCGCGCAGCGCGTCCGCGCTTTGCGCGCTTTCCCCTAAAGAATTCTCTGGCGAATATCCTGATAACGCTGCGTCAGCCACGGGCAAATGCGCCCCCGTGCCGACCACTTCGATGGCGCCGGAAAGTCGGTGATACCAACTGTCCTCGTCAGCGCGCGATTCGATTCCGCTGGCGATGAAAACCTGTTGCGCGCGCGTCATGGCGACGTACAACAAATTCAGGTCTTCGCGCTCAGCGAGCTGCGCATCCTGATCGAACACAAGCGCTCTGCTTTCACCTCGTTCGTCCTTGCGACTGAACAGTGAAAAATGCGTGGGTGAGTCAGCATCCGGAGGCCAGTCCACCAGGCAATCGAATGTGTTAACCCTTTTGGCTTCCGCGTTTGCATCGAGCAGCCATACAACAGGCGCCTCCAATCCCTTCGCACCATGGACTGTCAGAATGCGCACTGCGTCCATTCCCTCGGCGACAACACCGATGTCCGGTGCTTCGTCGGCAGCCGCCCGGCGCAAGCTAGAAAGCTCATGAAGGAAGCCCTGCAAACTGGGATAACGCCCGGCATCGGTAGACAGCGCGACCTCCATGAACGCGCGCAAGTTCGCTGCGACCCCGGTTCGCATTGACGGTGGCGCAGCTGATTCGTAGCGACGTTCCAGGTCACTTTCAAAATAGATGCGATCGAGCAAGTCGTGAACCGGTAACAGGTCAACGCCATGCATCCAGCCATCCAGAAGCCGTTGGGCACGCGCTAACGCATCGCTGGCGGTCCCGTCCTGAACGATTTTGCACAGGCAACTCCACCAGCCGCCACCGCCAGAATGGCTTATCGCCATCAAATCATCGTCGCTCGCGGAAAAGATCGGCGAGCGAAGTGCGCTGGCAAGTTGCAAATCTGCAAACGGGACGACCAGAAATTCCAGTAACGCGGTGAGGTCGGTTGCTTCAAGCGTGTCGAGCAGTCCACCCTGTCGCGTGCTGACGTATGGAATTCCGGCATGTCGTAACTCGCGTTCATATGTGGCCAGATGTGTGCGACGCGTCACCAGGACAAGTATGTCCTCGTAGCGCAGCGTTCGTAGCTGGTTTTCATCGAATATTTGCAGCCGACCGACCATGCCGGTGATTCGGGCAGCGAGTTGCTCGCCTTCCAGGGCACGCCGGCGATCCGTATCGTCGGCGCGCGGAAGGTCAAGCGGATTGCGCCAACGCTGCGGCTCTACGTCACCTGCATTGCTGCCAGCAAAAAGCGGTAATGCTTCAGCCATGCCGGGCAAGTTGTCGCGCAACGCCGAGTGCGCGTCGAAATTCTGCATTACTCCATCGAACACACTATTGACTACCGAAACCACTGCCGGGGCGTTTCTGCGTGTCGCATTCTGTTTTAGCGCATGCGCTGCGTGCCGGTCGCAAAGGTAAGCGCGTGCTATATCGAACAATCGCGGTTCGGCGCGGCGAAAACGATAAATCGATTGCTTCGGGTCGCCGACCAGAAAAACGCGCGGCTGCGACTGGACATCGGCGGACGCCTCCAGCCACGACTTCATTGTCTGCCATTGAAGCGGGTTGGTGTCCTGAAATTCATCGAGAAGAATATGCCGGTAGCGCGCGTCCAGCTTGTAGTGCATGTACTCAGCGTAATCACTTCGACTGAGAAGTAACCACGCCCGCCATTCGACGTCGGTGTAATCGACTAACCCGCGATCGTGTTTGATGGACTGATAGCGGTCCAGCAACTCAACGCCGCACGCAAGACCGGCCTCGTTAAGCTGATATACGGCTTGTTCGGAAAGCAAGGTTCTAGCTTCGCTTAGTGCGCGCCCGATTTCCTGATGCAACTCCAGAAAACGATGCTGACCCTCGTTACCAAGGCGCTTCTCTGCAGCCTTACTTGTTTTGCGTGCGCGCAGTTCAGCAGTGGCTGTGAACAGGACCGGCCAGATGCTTTCAAATTGGCGATGCGGATCAGTCTCGATCAGCGCTGTACGCAGTTGTGATGCAAAGCGAACATCTTTTTCGATTGCATTGCGATCGAGCAGGTTTGCGTACTCTGCCAGATTCCGCAGCAAGGAATGATCCGCAAACATTTCGCCGAGGACATCAGTGTCCGGCGCCACCGGCATGTCATCGCGCAAGCGCTCAAGCGCGAAGCCCAGTGGCTCCGGTTGCGCACGCGTAAATGCCCACCATTCAGCACGTTTATGCAGAAAATTCGTCAAAACAGATCGCGAATTTTCAAGGCCATACGTCTCGAATAGCCAGTGAAGCGCATGGGCAATCGGGCTACCTGGATTGCGTTGCAGGTCTTCGGCAAATAATTCCCAGGCTTCGTCGACAAGAGTCGAAGTCTGGTCCACCAGATTTGAACCGCTTGCGGCACCCGATGCCAGAGGCGCGCGTTTCAACAGGTGCAGAAACCAGCCATGAAACGTACTGATGGTAATTCCGGGCCGATCTGTCAGGAATTCTTCAAACAAGGCGCGCGCACGAGGCAGCATAGCGGCAACCTCGTCCTCCGGAATTGCCCGATCACGCAGAAACTCTCTGACCTGATTATCGTCTCCGGTCGCGAGCAGATGCAACCAGCCGTGCAGGCGCGCTTCCATTTCCTGGGCGGCCTTGCGTGTGAACGTAATCGCAAGGATTTCTGAGGGCTTCACACCAGTGAGGAGCAATCGCACGATGCGCGACACCAATAGCCAGGTCTTGCCGGATCCGGCGCAAGCTTCGATGACCACCGACTTCGCAGGATCGAGCGCCACAGAATTTAGTTGCCGAATATCGTGCTCGGACATCATACCCAGTACGCTTTCCTGCACAGGCCTTGCATCTCGCACCAGCGACAGGCCGCGTCAACGCCCTGGGCGGGAAACGAAGCGCCTTCGTGCATACGCGAGAAGATGTCCCGCAAGCGTTCGATCGATTGGCCGGCCTCTGCCAGCGTGTGCGAGTCCAGAGACACTGAACGGACCCGTCCACCATCAAGAGACAAGAACAACGCCTCCTGCGCCTCGTCCGACAGCAATACGGCATAGACCGGCAACTGCGCGTCTTCGCCGGAATCCTTGATTGTGCGTCGCAGCGCTTCGTAAGCGCGCGTCTTGTAATCGACGATCGAATATGCGGTAAGCCCTGACTCCGTGCGTTTATCGACGCGATCAATGCGTCCTTCGATCGTCAGTACTGCACCGTCAGCCAGGCAAATTTCAACTTCGCGCTTGCTTTCGGCTACGTGAAAACGCCAACCCTGCTGTTCCCGCTCCAACTGCCAGTCAATATAGGCCGGTATGATGGCCTGCCAACGTAACGCCCAGGCGTGGCTCAGATAACTGGCTTCAGTCGCATTCTTGAACACAGACTCGCTGATGTCGTGCATCGCGGAATCAAGCTTCTCGCGCGCAATCTCGGAACAAACCGGAAAACGCGCATGGAACTGATGAAGAATCGTGTGCACATATTCTCCGTAGTCACGCTTCTCGAACGCCTCACGCACCTCATCAGGTTCCCGCAAACCAAGCACGTAGCGCGCATAGTATTGATAAGGACAGGCGATAAGACTGTTATAAGCGCTGGCACTGATCCGCAAAGGCGCCCGGTCCCGTCCGATCACCGGTGCAGGCCTGGACGTGACTACCGGCAGTTGCGCTGCGTCCGGCGCGACTACTTGTACGAGCGGCAACATCCGCCCGAGATCCTTATCGGCAAGTCCGCGCCCCCAGGCAAGCCCGTGAAAGACCTCGATGCGCTCGAACAGCGGACTCAGCAGATTTTGCTCGCCGTTACGAAACTGCTGCCAGGTCACGAGTGCGTCGTTGCAGCGCGACAGCAGCCCAATCAGGTCGTCACGAATTTGCTCAAGCCGGTGCTCGCTCGTTGGCAAACCAAGTTGCGCGCGCACGGATTGATTGAAGAACGCACTGTCCGGATGCGCGCCGGGCAAATGCGAAGAGTCACATCCGGTCAGCACCACAGCGTCGAATTCACGTAACCTCGTCAGCGACAGTTGGGTAAATATGACAGGGCTGGATATCCCGGAATCGCGGAACTCTGCGGACTCAAATTGACGGTTCAACCACTGGCGCCACTCGCCATAGGAAAATTGCTCGTCACTGTCAGCGAGTTCGCGAGAGTGGCGCTGCAGATACTCCATCAGCTGCAATCCGGCAGGATCCTGTCGCAGCCCTTCTTCCACGCCCAGTAAAGCCAGGCTGCGAAACAGCAGCGTCAGCCACTCATGCAGCCCGCGGCGCCGGTCGCGACGCAGCATACGCGCCGCACCGGCGAGACGGTCGAGCAGTTCCAGGGCCAGCGCAGATTCGTCACTGTGATGCGCTTGCACTGCCAACCGGAAAGCATCGAGACCGGCGACGACTGATTTCGCGCGAATGACGCGCTCCAACGCGTATACCGCCTCGAGGCGTCGTGTCCAATCGGAGAAAATGAATGGCGACTTGATCAGGTCGAGAAGATCCTGGTAGTAAAACCCGCTGGAGATGACGTCGAGCCAACGCATGACGATCGTGCTCGCGGATGTCGTTGAGAACGTCCAGCCAGTCTCGTCGTCGACCAGCACCTGAGCTCGCTCAAGCAGCGCCCGCGCCCGCCGGGTTACAAGCCGATCAAGTGCAACGACTGCGATTCGCTTGCGCCCGCCGGTTAGCCAGAGTCGCACCTGCGCGTCAACCGCATGCGCTTCCTGTTCCAGGCTGTTGGCACCGTACAGACGCAGGTTTTCCGCCACCGGGCTGCTCCGACATTCCGCGGCGAATGCTGTAGCTCGGGCATGTAGTACGTTGTCACCGTCGACTGCGGGAGGCCATGCCTGGGCGTAGAAGCGGGCAGACATCGACGCTCCGTGAACGCTGCCATCCATGCGGTAGATTCTGACGCGCGCGCGCGTCGCGTAGTTATTCAGGAAGGTCTGCTCGGACGGCGTGAGGCCTGGCAGACCAATCGCGTAAAGCGGACGCGAAGCGTTGCGTGCGATGTGCGCGAGTTGCAGTTGATAAAGCGCGATCGAGTCAAGCGCACCGTCACGCACCTGGAATGTGGCACGCCAAAGTTCATGCACCAGCCGCGCCTCGAACTGCATCGCTTCACCGGCCTTCGCCTGGTAGGCGGCTTCCAGAGCCTGCTCAAACGCCTGAACCGTTTCAGGAAGATCTACGCCGTAACGCGTGAGCTCATCAAACAGTTCTGCCAGTTCAGCGGCAAGCGGCCACAGGTCAGGGGCCTCGAACCAGTTTCGCGAGCGCAGTGCGTCGAACAGTGCCGCTTCTCTCGCCACACTAGCCAGACGCCTGGCCGGCAAGCTTTGTTCGGCGGCCCACAGACTCAATGTCGTGGTTTTCGGCAGGCTTAACGCACACCCGGCTTCGGCGCTGAGTGCGCGGGCCAGCTCAGCAGCAGCATGCAGGTTGGGCAAAACGACAACGGCCCCCGTGAGATCGGGGGCCGTTCCAGAACATTCAGCAAGCAGATCGCGGGCGAGTAGTGCAAGGCCGCCAGCGGGCGGTACGGGTTCCTCAGTGGGTCGGCCGTCAGACATTTCCGGACGACCGCACCTAGGAGCCTGTCGCACTTAGGATGATTCGGCTGCAACTGTGGGAGAGCGGTCCATATTTCACCGCTTTCTCCTTACATATTCCCGATATGCGCGTCGAAATCGTTAAAATCTGTCCTCGCTCTCCCACAGTTTCGCTTTCGAACACCTGAGTCCGATAGGCTCCTAGCCGTCAGCGTTCGAGCAACTCACGCTTGTTGGGCTTGTCTTGCCAGTCATCTGCGTCGGAAGGGGCGTCCTTCTGCTCGGTCAGGACCGGCCAATCCTTCGCCAACTCCGCGTTGAGTTCGATGAAGTCGCGCTGATCCACCGGCACATCGTCATCTGCGAATATCGCCTCGACCGGGCACTCCGCCACACATAAAGTACAGTCGATACATTCGTCCGGATCGATAACCAGCATGTTCGGTCCTTCGTGAAAACAGTCGACCGGGCATACGTCCACACAGTCCGTGTACTTGCATTTGATGCAACTCTCTACGACGACGTAAGTCATTCCTGTCCTTGCTTGCTTGTTTCGGGTGTAACGCTCGCGAGTCGCGGCAGCCTGCGGCAGATTTGACAAACTCTGCTACTTGACCTTGCCTGACCCCTTGGGCTGAACTCGGAGCATTCTAGCAAACCTCGGCACGCCTACCCTTTGTCTGAACCCCTTGCGTTCCTGACTCTTTCTTCCCGTGAAGATGACCATCTTCGGACGACAATTCAGGCATGAAACCGGCTTGTAACCATAGCGTCAGTTTTTTTGCTACGATACGCTTTCACATCTCATCTTCGCCGTTCATCCGGACTGCGCACATATCCGGCACGCCTGCCGAACCAAATACTGTTTTCTTGAGGTAATCAAATCCAATGAGTGGAAATATCAACCACGTAAGCGACGACACGTTTCAGTCGCAGGTACTCCAGTCCGATACGCCGGTGCTGGTCGATTATTGGGCTGAATGGTGCGGCCCGTGCAAAATGATTGCACCGGTGCTGGACGAGGTCGCCCAGGAATATGAAGGGCGGCTCAAAGTTGCCAAGTTGAATATTGATGAGAACCAGGCAACCCCGCCCAAATACGGTATTCGCGGAATCCCGACGCTGATGTTGTTCAAGAACGGCAATATTGAAGCCACCAAAGTAGGTGCGGTTTCCAAATCTCAACTGACCGCTTTTATTGACAGCAATATCTGAAAACGTTTAGGCTCTGCCGCAGCCTGATTCGCGGGGCGCCCCAAAGCATCAAGATACAGGGCAAAGCGACCGAACAGCCTGCGGCGGTTGAAGGTTCCCTCCTCCCGCCATCCTTCCAGATTTCCCCTTTCTCGCAGTCGCAATCCTGAGCTCAGCTCACATCCAACAATATGCATCTATCTGACCTGAAAACCCTCCATGTCACCGAACTCGTCGATATGGCGGTTACGAATGAGATCGAGAACGCCAATCGCATGCGCAAGCAAGATCTTATCTTCGCGCTTCTCAAGAACCGGGCGAAGAAAGGGGACTCTATTTTCGGTAGTGGAACGCTTGAAGTTCTGCCAGACGGCTTCGGCTTTCTGAGATCGCCGGACACCTCCTATCTTGCAGGCCCGGATGACATTTACGTCAGCCCGTCGCAAATCAGGCGATTCAATTTACACACCGGCGACTCGGTTGAAGGTGAGATTCGCACACCGAAAGACGGCGAACGCTACGTCGCACTGGTAAAGGTCGACAAGGTCAACGACGAGGCACCTGAAAACGCCAAGCACAAGATTCTGTTCGAGAACCTGACGCCGCTGTTTCCGACCGAGCAGTTGACGATGGAGCGAGACATCAAGGCGGACGAAAATCTTACCGGGCGCATCATCGACATCATCGCCCCTGTCGGCAAAGGCCAGCGCGGCCTGCTAGTGTCCAGCCCGAAAAGTGGCAAGACAGTCATGCTGCAGCACATTGCGCATTCCATCGCGTCGAATTTCCCGGATGTCTATCTAATTGTTTTGCTGATAGATGAGCGGCCCGAGGAGGTCACCGAGATGCAACGCTCGGTGCGCGGCGAAGTCGTATCGTCGACCTTCGATGAACCAGCCACACGACACGTTCAGGTTGCCGAAATGGTGATGGAGAAAGCCAAACGGCTGGTCGAGCACCGGAAGGATGTCGTTATTCTTCTCGACTCAATCACCCGCCTGGCGCGCGCCTACAATACTGTGGTCCCCGCTTCAGGAAAAGTGCTCACCGGTGGTGTCGATGCCAACGCGCTACAGCGCCCGAAGCGTTTTTTCGGCGCGGCCCGCAATATCGAGGAAGGCGGCTCGTTGACCATCATCGCCAGCGCACTGATCGATACCGGCTCGCGTATGGACGACGTCATCTACGAGGAATTCAAGGGCACCGGCAATATGGAGATCCACCTCGACCGGCGTATGGCGGAAAAGCGGATCTACCCATCGATCAACGTAAACCGCTCAGGAACACGGCGAGAGGAACTATTGCAGGAACAGGATATTTTGCAAAAAGTATGGGTCCTGCGAAAACTGCTTTATCCAATGGATGAGCTTGAAGCCACTGAATTCCTGCTCGGCAAACTCAAAGCCACCAAGAACAACGGCGAATTCTTTGACAGCATGCGCCGGGGATAAGCCCCTGTGACGCGATAAGTCTCATTCGTGATTCCCGGAACAGGAAATCCGGATTTAGATGCCCCGAATTTGGGCATGCTGAATTAGAAAAGGCCAAATTCGAAGATCTTGAACAGATCAACGCCCGAACTGCGCAGATAGCCGCTTCGCGTCTAAGCCCCAACTCCCACAATTACAGTGGCTTATGCTCGCAACCTCGTCCACAGCGTGGCTGCAGCCAGTCTTGATATTCGTCCCGCAGGCGGGGATAATGCGCGGCTCCCTATCTGGCTGGCGCACAAACCGCCGGCACAAATGAAAGGAATTGTCATGAAAACAGGCATTCATCCGGATTACGGCGTAATCAACGTGACGTGTAGCTGCGGCAACACCTTCAAGACCCAGTCGACCCTTGGGCGCGACCTGACGGTTGAAGTCTGCTCGGTCTGCCATCCTTTCTATACCGGCAAGCAGAAAATTGTTGATACAGCCGGTCGTGTGGAGCGCTTCAAGCAGAAGTACGCCAAGGTCGGCGTGAAATCCAAGGAAGCGGCCGCATAACAGCTGCCAGCACATCACTGGTTCGCCACAAAAGGCAGCTTCGGCTGCCTTTTGCATTTTCAAGGGCTCCCGGGGTTGTGTTTCACTACCTGGAGTCGTGTTTTACCGCAGGCAGCGCAATCTGCGAAGGGCACATGCGCCGTGCGCCATGAAGCACTACACTAGAACAATGACATGGCATATATTCAACCCGACACGCGCCGCAAGGGCGCGCCACGATACCTCTGGGGCTGTTAACGCACACCATGCCTGAACGCCGTGTTTCTCCGGCGGGTCACCCCGCCCATGACGGGTCATTTACGCAATTGCTTGGGCTACGTTTGTTGCGCGCGCGAGTTAATGGCCATCGCGCGAAATCCACGCCGGGCCAGGCTCGCCATGTCGATTTGAATCCGGCCTGTATTGCAAGACCGGTGATTTACGATATCTGTCGCGTGAACGACAGCCTGGATAAAGCATGATGCATCCGGGACATCTGCTTCGAAGTGACCGGCTCGCCTCCTGGCTGACCAAACGTCCGTTTCAGATGACCGTGGCAATCTGCGCGATCTGGCTGTTAATCGGACTGACCGGACACGACCCATGGAAATCGGACGAGGCCTATACGTTCGGAGTCGTGTACCGAATGCTCGAAACAGGAGACTGGGTCGTGCCGAGGATAGCAGACACGCCGTTCCTGAAAACCCCTCCGCTGGTCTACTACGGCGGCGCGATCAGTGCCATCGTGTTTTCTCCTGTCCTGCCACTGCATGACGCGGCACGTTTATCGGTCGGATTGTGGACATTTCTGATTCTGCTGTTCACGGCACTGACCGCGCGCGAGCTTTGGGGTGGAAACCGGACCTGGGTTGCACCTCTGATGTTGATTGGATGCACCGGACTTTTAGTACGCGGACACCAGCTGATAAGCGAGGTTGTACTGCTCGCTGCACTGGCAATCGGAATATACGGCCTTGCCCTTCTACCAAGACGCTCACAGGTAGGCGGCGCCTGGTTGGGCGCCGGGTTGGGACTGGCATTTCTCGCCAGTGGGCTACTCGATCCAATCATGCTCATTCTGGCAACGATTGGCATGGTAATCGTATCGCCACGCTATCGTACCGCCCGTTTTGTGAAGAGCATAGCAATCGCCATCGCGGTTGCGACGCCATTGGTACTGGCATGGCCGTTGGCATTGCACGCAAGCGATCCAGGCCTGTTCTCACAATGGATGTCGCAATCACTGACAAACCTTGGTGAACTGTTCAGGTTCAGGGAGCACGAACGTCATTTCTACTTTCTTGACGTTCTGCCCTGGTTCACTTGGCCGTTGTGGCCGTTTGCGCTGTGGTCGCTCTGGATAGAAGGCCGGCCAGGCCTCGCCAAACGCGAGTTGCAAGTGCCACTGGTTGCCTTTGTAGCGATATTCGGCTTCCTGTCACTTGCCGGCCACGGCCGCGACGTCATGGCGATGCCGATGCTGCTGCCAATGGCATTGCTGGCGTCGATTGCAGTCGGGAAACTTCCGCGCGGAGCGGTAAACGCTTACTACTGGTTCGGGACCATGATCGTCAGCGTGTTCGCGTTTGTTGCCTGGGTCTATTTCAGCGCCGTCCAGTTCGGCGTTCCGGGCGAGCTTGCCGCTCATCTGTTCAGTCTGCAGCCTTCGTACAAGCCCGAGCCGCGCACCTTGTCGTTCATGATCGCAATCATGTTCACGTGCCTGTGGCCAATACTGATATTCAACATCAAGCGATCGCCGGAACGGCCCGTCATTCTCTGGGCCGCCGGCCTGACCACCGGCTGGGCTCTTGCCGCGTTCCTGTTGTTTCACTGGATTGACACCCGCAGAACATACCGCTCCGTCGCCGTGGAGATGAGCGCCGCACTGCCTGCAAAACATAATTGCATCATCAGTCAGGATGTTGGTGATGCACAGCTTGCAATGTTTGACTATTTTGGCGGCATTGCAACGACACGCGTGGTCCGACGCGAGTGCGATGTTCTGATTACACATGACCAGTGGGGGGACGTAACATCGATCGGAGCGCCATGGGAGTTGGTGTGGGAAGGTGGCCGGCCTGGCGATCGGGACGAACGCTACCGCTTGTATACGCGTCCTGACGGCCAATGATCTGCTGCCCGCACAACACATCCGGGTCTGATGGGGAATACTGAGGAACCTGTATCAAATGAGTGATTCACTGCAACGATTTCTCCTTGAAGGAACACCTGTTCGGGGAGAAATAGTGCGTCTCGACGCGACCTGGCGTGCCGTGCTCGAACGTCGCGACTACCCGGAACCCCTCAAAAAACTGCTGGGAGAAATGGTCGCCGCAGGTGCATTGCTGTCGGCAACGCTGAAATTTGATGGCGCGCTGATCATGCAAATGCAAGGCGAAGGTCCCGTGCGCCTGCTCGTTGTCGAAGTGACCAGCGAACATACCCTGCGGGCAACCGCCAAATGGGAAGGTGAAATCGAATCCAGCGGTATTCGCGCACTATTGGGAGACGGAAAATTTGTCATCACCATTGCGCCGGAATCTGGCAAGCAAGCCTATCAAGGCGTCGTCAGTCTCGACGGCGACACCGTATCCGAAGTACTTGAACATTACATGGCGAAATCCGAGCAACTGGACACGCGTTTGTGGCTCGCGTCAGACGAAAGCAAAGCAGGCGGGATGCTCCTGCAACGCCTGCCTGATCACCCTGAATACGACGAAGACGCCTGGAATCGCGCAACGACGATCGGCGAAACAATTACCAGTAAGGAACTGCTGACACTTTCCGCGCGCGACATCATTCACAGGCTTTATCATCAGGAAGACATCAGGCTGTTCGACGAACGACCAACCGCCTTCCGCTGCTCATGTACGCGCGAACGAGTGACCGCAATGCTTCGCCTGCTTGGCAGAGAAGAAGTCCAGTCGATCCTTGCCGAACGCGGCCACGTCGAAGTCGGCTGCGAATTCTGTGGACGGCAATACGAATTCGATCCAGTCGACGCCGAGCAGGTATTCGCGTCTGAAATTCAACGATCTGCCGGACAGACGAAACACTAGGAGCCTGTCAAAAAGGCCTATGTAGTCTGGCCCTCCCACGGAAGTTGTTCTGGAGAAGCGAATAGTTTGCGGGGAAATGCGCATCACCCGTCTTGAGGAAAGCTGATTTTGCCTAGTGAAGACAAACGCATACGAATCGACAAATGGCTGTGGGCAGCGCGCTTCTATAAGACCCGCGCAATGGCCGCGGCGGCCGTGAGCGGCGGCAAGATCGATCTGAACGGCGACCACACCAAGCCGGCTAAAGCCGTGAAGCCTGGAGACCGCATGGCTTTGCGCATTGGGGCGTATGAGTGGGATATAACAATCACTGCACTCTCCGATCGACGGGGGCCGGCCATCGAAGCGCAAAAACTCTACACTGAAACGCAACAAAGCCAGGAAGCGCGACGAGAAAAAGCCGCGCAACTCAAGGCGGAGCGGCAGTCAGCACCGATTTATGCAAAAGGACGTCCCACTAAAAAAGATCGACGCCACATACACAAATTTACGCGCGACAACGGCTAACAGACTGTTGGGTCGCAGCATAAAAATCTTAGCTCTTTGTTTTTTAAGCATTATCGATTCACGCACCGCACCATACAGATCGACTCAATGGTGCACACAAGCGTAAACTAGCGGCCTCATCGCGAATACCGGGCTCCAGCAGGCTGCCAGAGCCTGTCGCGGCTATCCGCAACGATGCGGCGGCCACTTTAACCGTCTCACAGGAGAATCAGCCATGGACGACGTCGTAATCGTCGCTGCACTTCGTACCGCAATTGGAAAATTCGGCGGCACGCTCGCCAAGACTCCGGCAAGCGATCTGGGCGCGCACATCATCGCAGCCCTCGTGAAACAGACCGGAATTAGCGGGGACCAGATCTCGGAAGTCGTTCTTGGTCAGGTCCTTACCGCTGCCACAGGTCAAAACCCCGCCCGCCAGGCGGCGATGAAAGCCGGACTACCGGACATGGTACCGGCGATGACAATCAACAAGGTGTGCGGATCCGGACTCAAGGCGACGCATCTTGCCGCGCAGGCGATCAAGGTAGGCGATGCAGAGGTCGTGATCGCTGGCGGTCAGGAGAACATGAGCATCGCGCCACACTCACTGTCTGGCGTCCGCGACGGTATACGCATGGGTGATGGCAAGCTTGTCGACACTATGATCGTCGACGGCCTGTGGGACGCGTACAACCACTATCACATGGGTGTCACCGCGGAGAATGTAGCAAAAAAATGGGGTGTTACACGCGAGCAGCAAGATGCCTTCGCAGCCGCATCACAACAGAAGGCCGAGGCAGCGCAAAAAGGGGGCAGATTCAACGATGAGATCGTGCCGTTCACCATTTCCAGCCGCAAAGGCGATATTGTTTTCGACGCAGATGAATTTCCACGACACGGCACGACGGCGGCGTCGCTAGGGGGGTTAAGGCCGGCCTTCGAAAAAGACGGAACAGTCACCGCCGGAAACGCATCCGGACTCAACGACGGCGCTGCTGCAGTGCTGATGATGTCCGCGAAAAAAGCAGATCAGCTCGGTCTGCAACCTCTTGCACGGATCAAGGCCTATTCGTCCGCAGGTGTGGATCCAAGCATTATGGGCATCGGTCCGATTCCGGCGAGCAAGTTGTGCCTTAAGAAAGCCGGCTGGAGCGCGACGGATCTCGATCTTCTTGAAATCAACGAAGCGTTTGCCGCGCAGGCAATTACCGTAAATAGTGAAATGGGCTGGGATACGGCGAATGTCAACGTGAACGGCGGCGCAATCGCCCTTGGCCACCCGATCGGCGCGTCCGGTTGCCGCATCCTGGTCACGCTGTTGCACGAAATGATCAAGCGCGACGCGAAAAAAGGACTTGCTTCACTGTGCATTGGTGGCGGTATGGGCGTCGCACTCGCGGTCGAGCGCTAACGACGTAGACATTTAAAGCTGGCGCGCTAGGAGTCTGTCGGACTTAGTTGTTCGATAGCGAAACGGTGGGAGAGCGAGTACAGATTTTGACGATTTCGACGCGCATATCGGGAATATGTAAGGAGAAAGCGGCGAAATATGGACCGCTCTCCCACCGTTGCAGCCGAATCACACTAAGTCCGACAGGCTCCTAGGCACGAACAGGGCGCCAGCTTCAACCTACGATAGTTTCTTTGTACTGTCGGCGTCGGGCTGGAGAACGCCCTCGCCAGAGCGCATCCGCGCCAGTTCGTCGAGACAAAGACAGGTAAATGCCAGTGCGGAAAAAACCGGGGCGACCAGATTGACGACAGGCACGAAATAGAGGGGACCGGTCGCCAGCCCCAATACGAACAGATCGGAAAACCGCTCGGAGAAAATGCGTTGCATTTCTTCCCGGCTCGCATGCTCGGACAAGGCGTCGTAACGAAACAGCCGTTGGTTGAGATATGAAGATAGCGCCAGCGGAACGATCACTGCAAGCGGGCCCAGGAAAAGCCAAAGAGGTAGCGTGAGCACCCATAGAAGCGCGAATGCGCTTACGCTTGTCAGCGCGTTGAGGAGACTCCCCACGAACGTCCCACCTCGAAGACGTTCCAGGTCAGGAAAATCACGGCGCGCGACATGGGCTACCAGAACCGGCATCGCAAATACGGCGGATATGAGCATGGCGGTCACCAGCATTGCCGGTGCGATGAGCAAGAGCACCGTCAGCGCCGCCGCGAAGCCAGCGAAACGGGACAATCCCAGACTGGCAACCCATCCATCGGTTGTTGCGCCTACCAGGACTGATTCGATCGCGCCGGTCCAGCTGTCCCAGAACCACCAGCTGAGCCCTGTCCAGATCACGATCGCGCTGACTGCCGGAACGAGCAATACGCCCAGGATCGCAGGTTGAAATAGATGGCGCAGCGCACTTTTGAGTGCCTGAGCCGTGTATCGATAGCTTGATATCATTTGGGAATATCTCATTAACTATATGTTTAATAACATATTATAAGGTTGTGAAGAACCCTGAAAAACACAAGATTTACTATTGACATCATAGCCACATCAGGTAAACTTCGCCTCGAATTGTGCGTCGCACCATATCCGACTCGACTCTTGAACAACGAGAGTCGGTTTGTCTTTACAAACTAGTTCAGGAGATCCAATGTCGACAGTACTTGAGCAAATGACAGCAGCAAACAAGGAAACCGTTGCCACAACTGTAGCGCTGGCCGGAATTGCCGCAACCACCGCCGAGAAAGTAATGGAATTGAACTTCGGCATTTTCAAAGCCGCCATGGCCAGTGCAACCGAGAATGGCAAGGCAATCGCCGAAGCCAAAGATGCGCAGAGTATCAGCGCAATCCAGGCACAGTTGGCACAGCCGTCGCTCGAAACCATCACGGCATACATGAAAGACAGCTACGACATTCTTTCCGAAAGCCAGGCTGACCTTACCAAAATCGTCGAATCCAGAATAGCCGATGTAAACAAGACCATCGTCTCGACTCTCGACCAGGCTGAGAAGAACGCACCGGCTGGCTCCGATGTTGCAGTTTCGGCGATGAAGTCCGCAGTGGCCGCCGCGAACCAGGCCTTTGACGCCTTCGCGAAAGCCGGCAAACAGGTACAGGAAGTGACCGGCGCAAGCGTCGCCACCAAGGCACCTTCCGCATCACCCAAGAAAAAAGCAGCCTGACGCCAAACTGACGTCAAGAGGTAAAAAAAGGGCCTTTGGAGCAATCCGAAGGCCTTTTTTGTATTTGTCGGGCCCGGAATGGGCATCCTGGAGCCGGCTGCGGTGAATCGGATTCCACACGGCCGAACTGCGCAATCCGCGTCAAGCCCTTAGAATCAGGCCTATGAAATCAAATTGGCCTGGAAGACTCTACGTTTTGCATCAGCATATTCATTCATGGCACGTCTGAGCGAAAGAACCAGTTGGAAAGCGCTCGAGGCGCATGCGGCACGTCCGAGGGCGACCGACATTACTGGTCTATTCGAGGCCGACCCGAACCGCGCGAGCAAATTCTCGGTGGAAGCAGCCGGGCTGGTGCTCGATTATTCGAAAAACCCCGTATCGGACGAAACTCTCGAATTGCTGGTGTCTCTGGCCGAACACGCAAGCCTCCCGGCGCAACAGCAGGCAATGTTCGAGGGACGCAGGATCAACATCACCGAAAACAGGGCGGTATTGCACATCGCACTGCGAAATCGTTCACAACGCCCGATCGTCGTCGATGGCCGCGACGTCATGCCCGAAGTGACGAACGTGCTTGAGCGCATGCATGCATTTTCCGACGCGGTACGCAATGGCGAGTTGCGCGGTGCCACCGGACGGCCTTTCACGGACGTAGTAAATATCGGCATCGGTGGATCGGATCTCGGACCGCTGACCGTCTGTTCTGCCCTCAAACCTTTTGCAGAAGATGGACCGCAAGTCCATTTCGTATCCAACGTCGACGGCGCCCACCTCGCGTCGACGCTAAAGCATCTGGACCCGCAAACGACCCTGTTCATTGTCTCTTCCAAGACTTTCACTACGCAGGAGACGATGACCAATGCGCGATCAGCGCGACAGTGGTTACTTACACAGCTGGCGGGCTCCGGCGCAGATGAATCACTCATCGCGAAACATTTTGCAGCGGCTTCCAGCAACCTGCAGGAAACGGCCGCGTTTGGTATCGACCCTGGGCAAGTATTCGGTTTCTGGGACTGGGTAGGTGGCCGCTACTCCTTGTGGTCGGCGATCGGATTGCCCATCGCACTTGCCGTCGGCTTTGAACGGTTCGAACAACTGCTGGCAGGCGCTCACGCGATGGACGAACACTTCCGCAGCGCGCCTCTCGAGCAGAACATGCCGGCATTGCTGGCGCTTGTCGGCATATGGCACTCGAACTTTCTTGGCGCACCGACCCAGGCTGTATTCCCCTATGCTCAGGATCTCGCGTGGCTGCCCATGTTTCTTCAGCAACTCGAAATGGAAAGTGGCGGCAAACGAACTGATCGTGGTGGTTCTTTGGTCGATTATTCGACCGTGCCGATCATCTGGGGCGCAGCGGGCACCAACGGACAACACGCGTTCTTTCAGCACCTGCATCAGGGAACCCAGATTACGCCCTGTGATTTCATTGCAGCAGCGTGCAGCGAATGGGATATGCCCGGACATCATGAAATACTGCTCGCGAACTGTCTGGCTCAGTCCGAAGGATTGCTGCGAGGCCGCAACGCCGACGTGGTCCTCGCCGAGCTGGCCACGCAGGGAGTCACCGGCAAAGACGCCGAACGACTGGCAACAAACCGCAGCTTCCCTGGCAACCGCCCCAGCAATACCATTTTGCTTGAACGTCTGGATGCGCACGCACTTGGCGCCCTGCTGGCCCTGTACGAACACAAAGTCTTCGTACAGGGTGTAATCTGGAATATCAACTCGTTCGATCAGCCGGGTGTAGAACTCGGCAAAGGATTGGCCAATGACGTGCTGGACGACATACGTAATGGCCACGCTTCACCCGGGCACGACCAGTCGACCGCGGCGATGATTGAACGTATTTGCACGATAAGGGGACAGAAATGAACGAAGACAACTTCAACATGAGCATTCGCAAGTTTCTGAAGATGACCGGGGTAGGTTCGCAACGCGAAATTGAGCAAGCTGTATCAAAGGCCCTCGAAAGTGGTCAGATCGATGGCACCGGAAAACTGCCTTTGACGATGAAGCTCAGCATTCCATCGCTTGGACTTGATGTCGATTTTGACGGTGAAATCACACTGGAATGAGATCCTGCATCAAGACGTATTCTGTTGCGCCCTGAAAACGCTATCGAGACTGACAGCACGCAGCGGAACACGTCATTCAGAGATGCCCGTAAGTCCCGCAGACCCGGAATCGGCCTACGCGAAAATGACCTCAGGTCTCAAAACAATCACACCCGAATGAAATTTTCCCGGTAGTACTTCATCTCCTCTATTGATTCGTAGATGTCGGCAAGCGCCTCATGCTTGCCTTGTTTGACAATGCCCGACACAATTTCCGGCTTCCAGCGCTTCGCCAGTTCCTTGAGTGTTGATACATCAAGATTTCGATAGTGAAAATACGCTTCAAGTTTCGGCATCCATCGCGCCATAAAGCGCCGATCCTGACAAATCGAATTACCGCACATCGGCGAAGTGTTGGCAGGCACGTGCTGCTCCAGGAAAGCCAGCATCTGTTCCTCAACCTCCGCCTCGTTCAGCACCGACGCTTTTACTTTTTCGATCAGACCGGTGCGCGCATGCGTTGATTTGTTCCAGTCGTCCATTCCTTCAAGAATTGATGTGGCCTGGTGCACGACCAACACCGGCGACTCTGCGACTGTTTCAAGCTGAGAGTCGCTAATGACCATTGCAACCTCGATAATGCAATCGCTATCCGGGTTGAGGCCGGTCATTTCCATGTCCAGCCAGATCAGATTATTAACGTCTTGTGCCATAATAATTAGTTAGTATAACTAGTGATTTTTATTGAATTTTCCGTGTGTCATTGTGTCACATTGGACGCATCTACCCAAAGACAATCACCGACATGAACACTTTTTCCATTATCTTCCTGATCACCCTCGCGGCAGCAACGGCAACCCGCTTGTGGCTGGCGCAACGACATGTGAACTACGTCGCCGCGAACCGCACCAGCGTGCCCAAGGCCTTTTCGGACGATGTAGATCTGGAAGCGCACCGCAAGGCTGCCGATTACACAGTCGCCAAATCGCGCTTTTCAATGCTGGGAGTCGTTTTTAATGCAGTGCTGTTGCTGGCCCTGACGTTCGGGGGCGTGCTTCAGGAAGTTTACGAGCTCACCGGACAGTACCTTGACAGCAATCTCGGGCGCGGCGTCCTGTTTTTTGCCCTGCTGGCTGTACTGATGTCGGTGCTCGATATTCCATTCGAGCTATACCGTACGTTCGTCATTGAGGAACGCTTCGGGTTCAACAAGATGACGCCGGCGTTGTACGTAAAAGACTTCTTCGTTGGGCTGGCAGTTTCCGGCGTACTCGCTCTTCCGTTCCTGGCATTGCTGCTGTGGTTGATGGAAGTCGCAGGCGGCGCCTGGTGGCTTTACGCATGGGTCGCTGGTGTCGCGTTCTGGCTGTTTATTCAGTTCATTTCGCCATCCGTTATTGCGCCGCTATTCAACAAATTCTCCCCACTGGAGAACGAAGAGCTCAAGCAGCGCATCGAAGGTCTGCTGGAACGCTGCGGCTTTCAGTCAAAAGGCCTGTTCGTAATGGACGGCAGCAAGCGCAGCAGTCATGGCAATGCCTACTTCACAGGCTTCGGTCGCTCCAAGCGCATCGTATTCTTCGATACCCTGGTGGAGCGGCACGACGGCCCCGAAGTCGAAGCAGTCCTCGCGCACGAACTGGGGCACTTCAAGCGACGCCACGTACTCAAACTCACCCTGATGTTTGCCGTGCTCGGATTCCTGTTCTTCTGGCTGCTCGGGCTTGCAGAGGGAACACCCTGGCTGTTTACCGGGCTGAATGTCTCCTACCCCGCATCTGACGCCCTGGTTCTGACATTGTTCTATCTGGTGTTGCCACCTTTCCTGTTCTTCTTGCGCCCGATGCTGGCTGCGTATTTACGCAAGAACGAATTTGAAGCTGACGCGTACGCCGCCGAGAACGCACCCGCCCGCGACCTCGTGCGCGCACTGGTCAAGTTGTACAAAGACAACGCCTCCACACTGACACCTGATCCATTGCACTCGGCGTTCTACGACTCACACCCGCCGGCGGCAGTGCGCATCGCGCGGCTGGAACAACTCTCCAAAGCCTGACCACATTCGAAGGTAGATGACAATGAGCACAACTGCACAAGACCTGGTTCGCAAAAAATGCAAGCCCTGCGAAGGTGGTGTCGACCCTATGACTGATGTCCAGATTGGCCACATGCTCAAAGGCGTGCAAGGCTGGGCATACTCCGATGGCATGATCCGCAAGACCTTCGACTTCAAGAATTACTATCAGACCATGGCCTTCGTGAACGCAGCCGCTTGGGTCTCCCACCGAGAAGACCATCACCCCGACATTACCGTGGGCTACAACAACTGCGAAGTCGCCTACATGACCCACGCCATCAAGGGGATTAGTGAAAACGATTTCATCTGTGCAGCGAAGCTCGATGCACTTTTCGATCTCTGATCGAAAAGCAAGCGTAGCTTGCAAATGAGATCATTTCAGTGAAGGCTAACTTACGAAGTAAGTTAAGCTCGCAAAGCGAGCGGCCGTAACTAAAATCTTCCCCAGACTCGCGGCAACTAACCCGAGGCAAGTCGCTTGAATTCGTCCCGCGTCAAGCCGTCATGCCCCCGTCTGCCATGTACACAGAACCGGTGATGAAGCTACTTTCGTCACTGGCCAGGAACAGCATTAGTGCCGCGATGTCATCCGGTTCCCCATAGCGCTGCAACGGAATGCGTCGCTTGTACAACTCGCGAACCTTCTCGCCCGCCCCTGGCGCCATGCCTTCTTCAAGGCTGCGCATCATGCGCGTCTCGACCGGGCAGGGATTGACCGTGTTGACTCGAATTCCCAAGGGCGCGCACTCGAGTGCAGCCGAACGCATCATGCCGATCACTGCATGTTTGCTGGTGGTGTAGGGCGATAACCCGACTGCTCCCTTCACACCAGCCGTTGACGACGTAATGACTATGCTGCCACCACCTCGCTTCTGCAAGGCCGGAATAACCGCTTTCAAACCCAACCATACGCCGCGCACGTTGACCGCAATGACGCGATCAAAGAGTTCGACATCGCACTCGACGATCGGCCTCACCTCACCCTCGGTACCCGCATTCGCCAGCAGTATGTCCACCCCGCCGTAACGTTCTTCAGCAAGCGCCACCATGCGTTGGTTGGCCCCGGGATCGCTAACGTCCGTGACGCAGTAGCTCACCTGCTTACTGCCGATATCTGCGACGGCATCTCGCAGCGCGCTTTCGTCAACGTCCGCGAGCAGTACTTTGGCACCCTCGGACGCGAACCGTTTACCCGCAGCCTGACCTATGCCGCGCGCGCCACCAGTGATAATCGCCACCTTGTCCTTCAGCCGAACTCCCATCTGTTACCCCCCTCCCGTGAATGGCTCTTCCAATTCGCCAGACAAATCCTGCGAGACCCTTTATAACGACAGCGACGCGAATGAAGACGTCATCGGCTCCCATGATAGGCCTGCGCTCTGAACGCGTTTCGAAATAGATCGTAGGCGCAATTCAACCCGTCCTGCAACCCGGGAAGAATGTACGCTCCACGGTCCCGGACCACCGGGCGCCGGATCGAGTACGCCGATAAGCCAGTCAAGATCAATTCTGACGCCATTCAATTTCAGTAACCAAGTGGTGATCGACATTCCGGCAGTTTCGATACCGCTGCCAAATATCGTTTATGGTGTGCCATACGACGAAGGCGTTGACCCGGCGATTTGCGCCTGGTAACACTCCAATTTCTACGAAAACTGATAGATATACCGAGGCCAGTCCGATGACAATGAGTGCACCCGAACTAAGCGAACTCGTCAACAACCCTTCTCTGACTGACGCGATTGTCCGATTTGTGGTCGACACGCCTGCTGATGCATTGCCTGAGAGTGCGCGGCAGATGGCCCGGCTTTCGCTGCTGGACTGGATCGCGGTCACCGTCGCCGGAAGTAGTGAGCCGGTAAGCAGAATCGTGCGGCAGATGGCCGTAGACGATGGCGGCGCGCCCGACGCCACTATTGTTGGAGAAAAAACCCGTTTGCCCCCGCGCGCCGCAGCGATGGTAAACGGCACGGCGTCTCACGCACTGGATTATGACGACACCAACTTCGTTTACCTGGGCCACCCCAGTGTCGCGGTGATACCGGCCGCGCTGGCAGTCTCCGAGAAAACCGGTGCAACAACCAGAGCGTTCATCAATGCAGCCTTGATTGGTATGGAAGTCGCCAGCCGTATCGGCGCCTGGCTTGGTCGCCCACATTACGAAGCCGGCTTTCATCAAACTGCCACTTCCGGGACCTTCGGCTCGACGATGGCAGTGGCACGACTACTTGGCCTGAATCAGGAACAGGCACAACATGCCATGGGCCTCGCCAGCACGCGCGCCTCAGGCCTTAAATCGCAGTTTGGCACGATGGGAAAACCGTTTCATGCCGGTATGGCGGCGGCAAACGCGGTCGAAGTTGCTACACTGGCAGCAGCAGATTTTGTGTCAAACCCCGACGGGCTGACCTGCGCGCAAGGCTTTGCCGATACCCACGGTGGTCAGTCAGCGGACCAGGCCATTGTCGTGGACGGTCTGGGCGAGCAGTTTCAACTGGAAGCGGTGCTCCATAAGTTTCATGCCTGCTGTCACGGTACGCATGCAGCGATCGAAGCGTTAGGGAAAGCTCGCGAAAGTCGTCATCTCGAAGCGTCCGAGGTGGACAAGGTCACGGTCACCGTGCATCCGCGCTGGCTTGGCGTTTGCAATATCGCCAGCCCTGCAACCGGACTAGAAGCGAAGTTCAGTTTTCGCTTAACGGCAGCAATGGCTTTGGCTGGTGTTGATACCAGCGCCCTGGCTACGTTCAGCGACGATAGTTGTACCAGCCCGGCACTGCTGGCGCTGCGCGACCGGGTCTCGGTTCAAACCGATGTCGGCTTGAGCGACACGGCCGCCCAAGTGCAGGTTAAACCCCGTGAGGGCGAGACGATTTGCGCCGAACATGATCTGGTCACGCCTATGGCGCGCCCTGAGCGCGAAATGCGGGTACGCAACAAAGCTGCCGTACTGTTAGGCAATGATGTCGCCGAAAAGGTCTGGGACGCAACTGGCGAGCCTTCAAAGCCGGCCGGGCACTGGCTCGCGACACTGAACCATTAGCGTTTCCCACCAGGAAAAAATGCCGGCACGCTTTTGCCGATTGCGATAAGGGCTTGCTATCCGCGCGCATTGCACGTTGCGGGTAAATTGTTGGCCCGGCTAGACCGGAAGGGCGAATGAACCGTCTTCCCTAATTACTGGCCCGTGAACCTGGGTTTGCGCTTTTCGTTGAATGCCCGCACACCTTCATGGCGGTCTTCCGTCGGCACGGCGCGGTTGTAGGCCTCAATCTCGAACCACAATCCGTCGCTCAGCGACATTTGTAATCCGCGATGAATCGCCTGCTTTGCCTGACGCACTGCAACAGGCGCGTTGGCGGCGATGCGCGTTGCGATCTTGATTGCTTCGTCCAACAGTTGTTCTTGTGGAAATACGGCGTTTACAAATCCCCAATCCAGTGCCTCATCCGCGGTGAAGCTTTTGCCGGACAGGACTAACTCCTTGGCGCGCCGCTCTCCGACGGCACGCGGCAAGTTCTGTGTTCCACCCGCACCAGGCATGATGCCCAGCATGACTTCGGTCTGCGCAAATCGAGCGTTGTCGCTGGCATACAAAAAATCCAGCGCGGCGGCTATCTCGCAACCGCCTCCATAGGCAGCGCCGTTCACGGCGCCAACAACGGGCGTCGGGCAGTCAATCACCGCCCGTATCATGCGTTCAAAAATACGATGCTGGTAACTCCAGGCTTCATCGCTCATGCCGTTGCGTTCCTTCAGATCTCCACCGGCGCAGAATGCTTTCTTACCAGCGCCCGTGAGTACAACGCAGCGGGTGTCGCCCGGGTCTTGTGCGAGGTCGTCGCATAAGCTCAGAAGATCTCGTCCCATTTGCGTATTCAGCGCATTGGAAGATTCAGGGCGATTTAGCGTCACCAGCAACACGTGTGACGCGGCGGTGTTCAACAGCAGAGTGTCGTATTCCCTTTTTGCTTCAGTTGTCATGTCGTCTCATACGTACATTCATTGCATCAATAGTACATAGCCCGCCAGGCACAAGGTCAACCACGCACACTCACCGCTTCTTGATGGATTTTGCAAGCTTCACCCGATGCTGCTTGTCCACAGTCATGCGGTATGCCTCATTCATGCCTGCCCTGCCGCTATGGGTAAACACCAGCATACGCTCGCCATCGGTGCGAATGTGGATGATGCCGAAGTTGGTGCGTTCGAACCCGAAGTAGCGCTTTTTCTTCGCGTCCAGAGTTTGCGACATGCCGCGCATCGCGAAAAAAGCAGCCAGCTCGGTGCAAAACAACAAAGACACGTCATTGCGCGCCACTTTGCCTAGCGCGCCCATCAACGTCGCGCGCGGATGAATGTGCTCCTTGCGGCTCGATTCATCACCCGAGGAAATCAGTGAAATCACCGGTGAAATCCGTTTCAGCAGTGTCAGGTCGAAATCAGCTGAGCCATGGTGAGGAACTTTGAGTATTTCGCTTTGCACCTGACTCGGGCTGGTCTTCGCGCACAGCGAATCCATCGACTCCTGATTGAGATCGCCACTCAGAAAGAAACGGACGTTGCCGTAGTTGATGCGCAGAGTCACGGAGTGGCCGTTCACCGTATGCGAAGCAGAGGGGCGTTTACGTTCTGAATCGGACCCTGTCACCGAGATGTTGGCATCCTTAACCGGTGTGTTCAGGAAGCGCAATCCGGCACGGCTACGCCCATTGCGTCTGACACGGGTTTCGATCGGTCCCAGCACTTCCACGTCAATTCCTTCGGGGCGCAGAAACGCAAACTCGCGCCTGTTGCCAAACGCCAGACGCTTGTAATCGATCGGCCCACGTTTGGCCCAGTGCTTGAGCGAAGTCACCCAGCTTTTGAATGGTCTGTTCAGTCGGTTCCTAGGAACCGCAGTCACGTCTTCAACCAGATCTACGATGACCGGGCCTTTTCGTGTACTGACCGTCTTGCCGAACATCTTGACGTCGTCGAGTGACGACGGGCCTTTGACCAGACCGTTGTGGTAAACGCGATGCGGCCTCAGGAACAATCGCTTTCGCTTCGTCTTGTGCGTCTCCGATGCACGAATTTTGTTCAAGCCATCGAAGTGGTCCGCATCACCGTGCGTGACGATCATGGCGTCAACGTCGAGCGGATTGTCCGCGCTGGTGCCACGGAACCGCGCGGCGGCAAAACGCGCGAACAGTACATTGTCGCCACCGTCGATGAATATCTTCTTGCCGGCGGGTGTAATCATGATGATGCCATCACCCTGTTGAACGTCCAGCATCATGAACTGCAGGGGCGCTTTTTCCTGGGTCGGCAATCGTCCAGCCACAGTACCCTCGATCGGCGATTCTCCGCGGTCGAGCACGCGCACCTTCGTACGACTGTTCTCCCGGCCTAGCACTTCGACCTTGTCACCCCAGTACAAATTGAATGGCGCACCAACGCGTGGCTTGAAACGAACGATATCCTCTGCGATATAGGCCATGACTATGCTCCTCGCTGTGGCGGCCTGGAGAAAACTTCAGCACGGGAAGCCCGGTGGCAGCCGTATCTGCTCGCAGAACCTGCGAAATTCCGCTCAAGCCTTGTCTTTCGGAATCGAGCGCACAGTTTAACTCTGTGAATCATTTTGAAGTCTACTCGATCACTACCTCGAACAATATCAGGAACGACTGTTCAAGTGCTGACACAACAAAGCTATTGAAAACCGTTGGCGCACAAGGGACTTTTAGCCATATTGGTCAGAAAGGCGGGTATTGCATGTAACGGTCTCCGTTACGGTCCGTAGATAGGATAATCCGTCACTTCATACTCGAGTAACTTGTATTTCGACTGCACGAACGCAACCAAATCAGTTAATTGAGTAACTGTCATGGCATCGTTGTAATTCTTCATTTTCGATTTCCCGTCCACCGATACCGCATATACCGGATAGCCCTTCGCGAGTCGATGTGATGGGTTGATAATGGATGTCACGAGTTCGCCGTAAGTCTCGATCCGCGTAACTTCACCACCCAAGGCAATTGGCGGTTCAGACTCCCAGCCCTCGGCAGGAACATGATCAACACCGTCGAACGTGTGGCACGCATTACATCGTAGGCTGATAAAACTTGTTTTGCCCGCTTGCGCGTCACCCTCCGGTAAAGTGAATCCCTTTCCCGACTTCGGCGGCGTGGCACATCCAGGCATCACCAACAACGCCATCGTCATCAACAACCAGAATATTGACTTAGCCATTGCTCGCCCTTTCCTTTATACGAATTGTCAATGTCGATGTGCGCTGCACGTTTGTTCAGCACGCAATCTTTCTTCCTGTGCATCCAGATGCATTCTCCAGATCGACCGACGCACAGCCCCTTGAATAGAAACAAAATGACTGCAAATAGTTTGAGTGGTTAAAGGGGCATTGCAATTGCCAATGGTGGGCGCGCGAGCGATTACGTGATTTGATTCATGTCAAAGCTCTCGCTTGAGCCACGCTCTACTTTGGCGATAGCCGGACTGACAAACCTGCTGATACGCTCGGGAACAGATTGGCATAAACATCAACAACTGCTTTGTCCGGGATCGCTTTTCATGCACACAATTCGTCAGCAAGGCTTGCATCGAATACTGGCAGTGTCTCTGGCGCTGCTTCTCACCGCAAGTTGTGGAACTCAGAACAAGAACGGCGACGCATCCTTTGAAGAACTTCGAACTCTTCCCGCGCATTTCGCCGAAGAACCCGTCACCAAACCACACGTGGCCAACGAAGCGCTTATTGGTACGAACGAGTTTTTTATCAGCTACGAGGGCGAGGATGGCCTCGTTTACTCCGGTGGTAACTGGTCAAACCGGGTCGACGTTGCCGCTTTAAGTCCGGACCGAGACGATGGCTACACAGGGCCATTCATCCTGCCGCTCGAATATGTCCAGCGCGATCACTGGTCGGCGCTACCCGAGACACCGATCGTGCCCAGGCTGCTCGGCAGCAAATACTGGAACCGGTTCATCGAAGAGGTTTTCGAGTCAATACTGCCGAAAATCGACTTGACCGGCATCGTCATGACATTCGGTGAAGATGACTACTTTTTGTACTACAACGACGTCAACAATTTCGAAGCCCGACTAATCATTGACAAGCCGAACAACTACGTTGTCGCCGAGACCATCGACTTCGCGGAATTCATTCAGCGTGCACGGCCGGTGATGGACAATTTCCTGACGCACGAGGGCATCGAAGAGCGGCGTCTGGTGTTTAGCACCGGGGATGCCGGAGCCTATTCCCTGCCATTCGTATATATCGACCGCGATGTGCCTGTCGCAATCTTCCTGCGTTACTCGCCCGCACCCAGGGAAGGGAGTGTTGCCAGCAAAGGCTCTCAGCTTGCACAGTCATATGGTCATGTCGCGCAAAGCCATCTTGGCGGGTTTCTATCGCGTCCTGTTTCATCGATGCAGCGATTGTTTTTCGTCGCGAAGGATGCTGCAGTCGAAACAGTAACGCCGGCCTGGCTGGCCACACTCGAATCCGAACCGATACCTGAACTCCATTTCGGGGCGGGGATGAACCTCGACGACTGGGAAGCGCAAATTGACGGCATTACGGGGCGTAGCGCAACGCGCGGAACAATTGATTTCCTGATCGATGGCGAGGAATTTTTCATTCGATTCATCGATGCAATCACGACCGCAACCGAGTCCGTTGATATTCGAACCTATATTTTCGACAATGATGACTTCGCGACACAGATCGGAAAACTGTTGCGACGCAGATCGGATGAAGGCATAGATATCCGGGTACTGCTGGACGGTTTCGGGACGATTATTGCGACCGGCACCGATGACCAGAGTCAACCCGACGAATATCAGGCGCCGGAATCGGTACGCGATTTCCTCGAGAAAGAATCCGATATCGATGTGCGGCAGTCGACCAATCCGTGGATTGTCGCCGGCGATCACGTAAAAACCACGATCGTCGACGGCACGACGGCATTCTCCGGTGGAATGAACATTGGCCGCGAGTATCGCTACGTCTGGCACGACCTGATGATGGAGTTGAAAGGTCCCGTCGTCGACATACTCAGTGACGAATTCAACAATGCCTGGGCGCATGCCGGGCCTATGGGCGATGCTGCTTACCTGTTCTCCAAGCTCAAGCCCGGTGCCCGCGCAAACGAGAATGTTGGTTATCCGCTGCGCTTGTTGCACACCCGCCCGGGCGACGCTGAAATATTCAGAGTGCAGCGAGCGGCAATTCGAAACGCGAAACAATACATTTACATCGAGAATGCCTATTTCACAGACGACGCAATGCTCTACGAACTGGCGAAAGCGCGGCGCCGCGGCGTCGATGTCCGCGTCATCCTGCCACTGGTCGGCAACCACGGTCCAATCAACCAAAGTAACGCGCTAGCGGCAAATGCGATGCTTGAACATGGAATTCGCGTGTTCATGTATCCAGGTATGTCGCACGTCAAGGCTGCGGTGTTTGACGGCTGGGCTTGCCTGGGATCAGCAAACTGGGACAAGTTGAGTTTCAAAACCAACAAGGAATTGAATGTCGCTACTTCGCATCCGGAGTACGTTGAAGAGTTACTCGACCGCGTGTTTACTCCGGACTTCGAGCAGTCGATTGAGCTACTCGAGCCATTTCCGGAGCGGTGGTCAGACCACCTGATGGAAATCGTTGCCGACTATATTCTCTAGTTGAAATTGTGCTGATATTTTCGATAGCTGCAATGATCTTCAAATGCGCGTCATGCAATCGTGGAGATCCGCTTCATCCTCCCGGGGCGCCTTGCGTGTTGACGTACAACGCGTAAACACTTTTGCTCGACGCCATAAATAGACGGTTTCGATGGCGGCCGCCAAAGCAGACATTGGCGCAACGCTCCGGCAGCACGATGCGGCCGATTAGCCTGGCGTCCGGGTTGTAGATCAGAACACCGTCCAGATCCGCGCTTCCCATTCCCCAGCCGAACCAGATATTGCCATCGACGTCGCAGCGCATTCCGTCCGGCGTTCCATCTTGCGCGTCGAGGAACTTGCGTTTGTTAGTGAGCCGTTTTCCGTCGTCGGCAAGGTCATAGGCGTAGATGATTCTGGGTGAACTGCCCGATTCGACGAGGTAGAGGATTGACTCGTCTGGCGAAAAGCAAAGGCCGTTCGGCCGGTTCACCTCACCCTCAACAACGGTCATTTCACCGGTCTTGCCGTCAACGCGATAGACATTCATCGGCAATTGCTGCTCGGCAACACGTCCTTCGTAATTTCCGAGCAGCCCGAACGGCGGATCGGTAAACCAGATTGAACCGTCGGATTTCACCACGACGTCGTTCGGCGAGTTGAGCGGCTTTCCTTCAAATCGATCGGCGACGATGGTGACCGTGCCGTCATACTGTGTACGCGTCACCCTGCGGCCGCCATGCTCGCAGGTAACGAGCCGGCCCTGACGATCACGCGTATTGCCGTTGGCATAGCCAGAAGATTGCCGGTACACGCTCACGTCGCCGGTTTGCTCCTCCCACTTGAGGATCCGGTTGTTCGGAATGTCGCTCCACAACAAATATCGCCCGTCACCGAACCACACCGGCCCCTCGCACCAGCGGAAGCCGTGCGCGATCCGCTCAACCGATGACTGTTTTATACGGTATTTGTCAAAACTCTGATCGAGAATCTGGATTGCCGGATCAGGATACCGTTGGCTCGGTTGCCAAGGTATGGCGTTGGTACTGGAAAGATTGACTTGATCTGATGACATGAGCGTTTCTCGCTTCAAAAATTGTTTGCAGGTGATTGTTTGCAAGTGTGGCACGGAAACCCTTGCGTAAACCAACCCGGCGTATGCCAGACACGGATCCACAGCGCCCAGCGTACACTTTGCTGATGCACAGCGCCAAAGTCACTCCCTTGCAGCCCTTGAAGTAGTCCTTCAGCATCAATGCCAATGTTTTCGTTCGAACCCGCTTTCTTTTTTCAAACAGGAATACGCGCCGTGGACGAACCCACAACTCGTAGGGTGCAATAAGCGCAGCGCATTGCACCAAGCACTGCCGCCAGTTGCTCCGAAACCAAACCGCACCAATTCATCAAATTTGTCATGCAGTTAGATGAGCCATATTCGGAGCCGGTAGCCGTAAGATTGCGACAGATCGGCATCAATTCGGCGCGATGGGCTGCGCTTATTGCGCCCTACAAAAGCTGCGGCGACACGCGACTTTTGTTCGATCGGTTGTTTGTTCATCTGGCACATTCGAACACGCGTTCGATCAATCAGAATAGACGCCGTGAACAACGAAGCACTACACTAGCATCCCATTCGGTCATGTCTTATCACCCGTTCGACAACCCTTCAGGTAGTAGCTAATGGACAAAAACTACGATGTGCTTATTCGCAATGCCAATGTGTACGACGGTGAAGGCAGGCCGCCAATCAACGTCGACGTCGCTGTGGAGTCGGACCGACTTGCCAGGATAGGCAATCTCGACGGGTGCAGTGCCAAGCTTGAGATCGACGCGTCCGGACTTGCGCTCTCACCCGGCTTTATTGACGTGCACACGCATGATGACTTCGCCGCCTTGACCCACCCCGATATGGGTTTCAAATCGCGAGGCGGCGTGACGACGTGTATCGTCGGCAATTGCGGATTCGGCGCAGCGCCGTTTGCTGAAGCCGTTGACATGCTCGGGCGATTGACGCCCGGCCCGGCGCTTTCACCCTACGAGGGACATGCCGGATACGCTGCCGCGCTGGAATCAACAACGCCTGGCGTGAATATCGGTGTGCTTGCCGGGCACGGCACGATTCGCAAGGCCACCGTTGGCGGTGTTGATCGGGCACCGACTGACCGCGAGATGTCGGCCATGAAATCGCTTTTGCAAGAAGCGCTCGACGCGGGCGTGCTCGGAATATCGAGCGGGCTCATTTACGATCCGGGCCGCTATGCCGCGACGGATGAACTGGTCGAACTCGTTTCCGTGATGCAGGGCACGGGTGCGCTGTATGTCACCCACATGCGCGACGAAGGCGCCGGCCTTGTCGAATCCGTCGCCGAAGCCATCGACATTGGTGCACGCGGCGGCGTTGGCGTACAGATTTCTCACCATAAAGCGTCGGGACGCGAAAGCTGGGGGTTGGTCAAGGATTCACTGACGCTGATCGACGCCGCACAACTTCGTGGCGAGGACGTGCACGCCGATCAGTATCCGTACACGGCCGGCAGCACGTCCTTGCAAACCGTTCTGGAAAATGGCGCATTTGCCGGGGCGAGCACGTCAAACCGCATGAGCAGCCTGGAACCGGCCAATGTGGTCATCGCAACCGCTCCGGGGCATCCCGAATGGGAAGGGCGTTCTATCGCCGATCTCGGCGCCGCCCTCAATCAGACTCCGAGAGCGGCGTCGGAAATGGTTGTAAGCCAGGCGAGGGGCACGACGGTAATTCTGCATATGATGAATGAGGACGACGTGCAACGGGTGCTTCGTCATCACTCGACCATGATTGGCTCTGATGGCATTCCCACCCTTGACGGAAGACCGCACCCGCGTTTGTACAACAGCTTCGCGCGGGTGTTGGGGCATTACGCACGTGACCTTGGCCTGTTCGACCTGTCTACCGCAATCCATCGCATGAGCGGGTTTCCCGCACACAAGTTTGGTCTGCGCGACCGTGGGGTGATTAGGGAAGGTGCCTATGCGGATCTGGTGTTGTTCGATGCTGCGACGGTGATCGACAAGGGAACGTTTGAAGATCCGAACCAGTATCCAGCAGGAATCCGAAAGGTGTTCGTCAACGGTCGCGTCGCAGTGGATGAAGACAAAGTGCAGGCGCAACGGCATGGACGGGTACTGCGCCGCGCGGCCTGATTCTCGCGAGCAGAAGCGCACTGCTTTTGCAGGGTGCTAAACAAAACATAGCGAGCACGCGACCCAGGCCGTTGGGCACATTGAGCGCAGCGTAATCCGATGCAATCGCGCCAACCGTTCCATTCATCCTTAACATTCGAGGAGGACGCTTCCCGGAGCGGGGACTCAAATTGTTAAGCCGTGTGTCCCTGTTCGTACTGCGGCAGGTCATCATGAATCTCATGCCATGCGGATGCGTCCGAGGTCCAGATATGTAAGGCCGGATGTGCGTGCGGATTGGAATCCAGGCAACCCAGTCGCAACAGAACCACCGGTTGATCGACCCGTTCAGCCATCAAATGCGATCCGCATTCGGAACAGAAGTGGCGTAGCTTGCCCGGTGATGATTCGAAGTGCCTGAGTTTCTCTTCGCCGGAGACCCAGCGGAACTCATTGCGGTTTACCCGTCCTACTGACGCAAACGCGGCGCCGTGCGCTTTGCGGCAGGTCTGGCAGTGGCAATTCAAGATTGGAGCAACGAGATCGCCGCATTCGTATGTGACTCCGCCACAAAGACAACTCCCTTTTAACATCCGCTTGCCTCCTTTAATTGCCTATCGGCTCAGTCTACATCCGGTGGCGTGGTTTTGAACACTGACCGCGCAAATGCTTACAGTGTGTGATCCCGACGCGCCACAATCACTGATCCGGCACTGAAATGAGGAAAAGGATATTATTCCTTCGTTGTAAAGCCTGCGAACTTGGGGGAATCGGAAATGACAACAAAATCTGAAGAACGCATGGCATCGGTCACGACCGCATTGTGCATTGCGCTTTCGGCCGTTCCGGCGTACGCACAATCCGCAGACAGTGCAGACGCCGCCATATTCGCGTTCGACTGGATCTCGTTCCTGATCGCAATGGCGATCGTATTCGTTCTCTATGGTGCAGCGGCCCTCGCGACGCAGAGCAACAGGCACGGCCAGAGCGGCTGGAACCCGTTGGTTATCACAGCAGGCCGATTCGGCCGCGGCAGCCTGTCACGGCTACAAGTGTTTTACTTCACCATGATCGTAATCGGATTGCTCACCTACATCCTCGTCGCCACACGCAAGCTGGACGGACTATCGGCAGACGTGCTGATGCTGCTCGGGATCAGCGCCGTCGGGGCTGCCGGCGGCCAAGTCGTTGCGACTACGCGCAAGCGTCTTTCGTCACAGAACTGGGCCTGGCTGATGCAAAAGAAGTGGATCAACGAATCCATCGAGCGGAAATCGAAACCAGTGAGTACGCGCGATCTCGTCACCGCGGACGATCAGTTCGATATTTACAAATTCCAGATGCTGGCGTTCAGCCTTATCGTCGGTGTCGCGCTCATCGGGGCGGCGTTCAAGGACGGACTTACCCTTGAAAAATTTACGCTCTCGGCATCGATGCTCGGCGTTCTTGGTCTCAGCCAGGTGGTCTACCTTGGCGGCAAGGCGATAAGCCCTCCGACAAACGAAGATCTCAACACCGCCCTTAATAACGTTCGCCGTCTGGAAGTCGAATTTATCAAGGCAGTCTCCGACAAATGGGAGGCCGTACCCCCCAGGGCAGAAGAGGTCGACACCAAAGACAAAAAAATGGACAAGGCAATCGCAACCGCGACAACCGAGTACAACGAATACCTGACGGCCGCCGAAAATGCAGCCCGTTTGGTGCAGGAACGCATCGGCGCACTCAAGCCAACCAACAACACCGCACCTTCGCTCCCCCACGTTATTCCAATACCTGAATAGGGAATCAAATCACCCCCGGAACATCTGCTACCAATACGCGCAGAGATGTCCGGCCGAGGCTTGTTCGACATCCTTGCCATTGCGACAGGCAGGGGAAATACGAACTTACTCAATCCTGATGAATTAGAACACGCGTCAACACAAACAATTGAACGAGGTATCCAATGCTGGAAGATCGCCGCAGAGTCATCACAGGCCACAATGCATCAGGAAAATCCATAGTCATCATTGACGGTCCGCCCGCACGGATCTCAGGCTCGGATACAAGAGGTCTGGCCGAAATATGGAATACCGATAACGCACCGGTAAATACCCAGGATGTTAACGACAGGGCGGATATCAACGTTGTGCTATCCCCCATCGCCAACGGCTCCAAATTCCGCTACTTTGCTATCGCACCGGAAGACCCGTCCGTATCTGACGAAGAACGTGAGGCGAGAGTTGCCGAGCGTTTTGCAGCCATGGGGGCGACTCATGAGCGCGTTGATACCAGCCGCCATGCGGCCATGCATAAGACGAAAACGGTTGACTACATCATTCTGCTGTCAGGAGAAGTGACACTGCTGTTGGACGACGATGAACGCGACTTAAAACCATTCGACGTGGTAGTACAGCGTGGCACCAATCACGCGTGGATCAACAAAGGCAAGGAGCCAGCACTTTTAATCGCCGTGTTGATCGACGCCGATATTGAATAGGTCAATAACCCTTATTTCTTTCGCCTTAAAGGGTAACGTTCCCTTTAGGTTCTTGTGCAGACGGGACTCACCTGCGCCATCAATCAATCTCCGGCCTCGGCTGGCAAACCGTGGTCGGCCAGCATTTCCGGCCGCATCCTGGCGGATACCCAACGGAGAAGATCACGATGTGGGACGAACACAACACCCGAAAACCGACATGGCCGTAACCGCCGACGGCAAAGTCGTGGTTGCGGCCGGCCGAGCGCGCGTTGACGGCATCGCTGCACCAGGAACCGCCGCGCAACACTCGGGCCTGGCAATCCTTCTCGTTACCTTGGTAGCAATCCGCTACCCACTCCCAGACGTTGCCGTGCATGTCGTACAACTTCCAGGCATTGGGCGCAAAATCGCGAAACACCGGAATTCCCGCTTTCTCCAACGCAAGGCGTAGTGCGCTGCACGCCTCGGCACCGGAGTGGCTGTAGCTCAGGAATATCTGTTCTGCGGCCGTTTGAGATCAGGTGCGCCGGGCACGAATTCCAGGATCACGCTCACGCTACGAGGGTCAAGTTTTGCTGTATGCCTGCCTCGAAAGTTGATCCATCCCAAGAAGAGGAAATCAACAATCTTCCCCAAGATTTCGTATCACTCATCGAATGTTACCGACGCTGTATTCACTGGCTCGCTAGCAAGAAACGTCGGTTTGTCATTGCACCAGAAGCGACCTTAACCTCACCGCTAGCGCGCGCGTCACCGGCCCACGTGGTAACGAAATAGCTTCCTGCGTGAACATAGAAGCGCGCTGTGTCGGCGCACTGGCGGTCGACTTTCACTCGATTGCCATCGATGTCCCGTGCTGCGTGATAAACGTCGAAGCAGGCTTTCACAGGGTCTGCATTTGCGTCGAGTGCACTCTGCATTCGCAGCGTACCGGCATTGAGATCCAGCACCGGGTTGGTCAGCTCACCGGCCTTTACCTCGAACTCCTGACTGGTCGAAGCGTTGCCGTACCAGGTCTTAACGAAGTACTGGCCCGCTTGCAAATAGAAGCGTGCCGTTGAATCGCATTGCCGGTCTACCTTGACCCGCTTGCCGTCGATGTCCTGTGCAGCATGATAGACATCGAAACACGCTTTCAGGGCATCGGCACCCGGTGCGAGCACGGTTTGCATGCGCAGCGTGCCCGCATTGAGATCCAGCACCGGGTTGGTCAGCTCACCGGCCCTTACCTCGAACTCCTGACTGGTCGAAGCGTTGCCGTACCAGGTCTTAACGAAGTACTGGCCCGCTTGCAAATAGAAGCGTGCCGTTGAATCGCATTGCCGGTCTACCTTGACCCGCTTGCCGTCGAT